>PPCM01000001.1_pt1 | contig 1954097 bp, 1885 predicted proteins | sample 1555541 | NCBI WGS metagenome assembly PPCM01 (sample SAMN05284479, study PRJNA326546) | Marine sediment metagenome, whole genome shotgun sequencing project. | isolation source: marine sediment | place: Germany: Wadden Sea | collected 2012-09-05 | reverse complement strand
GCGTTCGACTTGCATGTATTAGGCATGCCGCCAGCGTTTATCCTGAGCCAGGATCAAACTCTCCATAATTTATATGAATTGTTTAATTATAATCTTAATTATAAAGTACTTTTCCTAAACTCAAATTGACTTGTTCTATTCAGTTTTCAAAGACCTAATTGGTTGCACATCCATTTGGGTGCGCTTTAATATTCTATTACATTTAGAATACTTTTGTCAACACTTTTTTAAATCTTTTTTTAACTCCGTTTGGGGATAAAAAATAGTGCTAAAGGTGTGTTGTTTTATCCTTTGTCGCACTGCAATAAAAAGTATATTAAAAAGGGTCTAATTTGTCAACACATTTGTATTCTTTTTTGAAAGTTTTTTCTAGGGTGAACAAACCACTTATATATATATAATATAGAAACACTTGTTTTAGGACGTATTCAAGCCCTATTCGGCATTGACTAAACAACATTAGATAAAGGTGTATCTTTATGAGATTTTCTCGTGCATATATATATAAGGAAAAAACATCTACAATTTAGCAAAGAAAAAAGACCACACAATACAATGTATGGTCTTAATATTAAACTATTTTATTAAACACTTCTTCAACTGCAACTTCTTCTTTTTCACCTTTTTTACGATCCATGAACTCAACAATTCCTTCAGAAGCCTTTTTTCCAACTATGATTCTATTTGGTATACCAATCAAATCTGCGTCTTTAAACTTACTTCCAGCACGTTCATTTCTATCATCTATCAATACTTCAATTCCAGATTTCTTCAATTTATCGTAAATATCTTCAGCAAGTTTAACTTGGAATTCGTCTTTTGTATTCACTGGAATAATATGAACTTTGAATGGTGCTATCTCATTTGGCCAGATGATTCCATCTTCTGTTGCATTTTGTTCAACACTCGCCATTAATGTTCTACTAATACCGATTCCATAACATCCCATTATTGCAGCTTTTTGCTTTCCTTCTTTATCAATAAACTTTGCACCCATAGCTTCTGAGTATTTCGTTCCTAGTTTAAATATGTTTCCTACTTCGATTCCTTTTGCCTCTTCAATTACTCCACCACATTCAGGGCAAGAGTCTCCGGCGTTTAATCCACTGTGTTCCTGGTTTGATGCATAAGAGCAACTAGTACAAAATGTAATTGTATCTTCTCCTACCTCACTCATCACCATGAACTCATCCGCTTCATCTCCACCTATTTGTCCAGTATCCGAAGCAACAATTCTAGTTTCTAATCCACAACGTTTGAATATTCTTGTATATGCATCTGAGTATTTCACATACCATTCATTTAAATCCTCTTGAGATTCAGTAAATGTATAAGCATCTTTCATAATAAACTCACGTCCACGCATTAATCCAAAACGAGGTCTCATTTCATCTCTAAACTTTGTTTGAATTTGATATAATGCTAGGGGCATTTTTTTGTATGAGTTTAAATAATCTCTAACAACTTGAGTGATAATTTCCTCATGTGTTGGTCCCAAACAGAAATCACGTTCTTTCCTATCTTTTAAACGCATTAATTCAGGTCCATATTTGTCCCATCTTCCAGATTCTTCCCATAAAGTTGATGGTTGTAACGCTGGCATTAATAACTCGCTAGATCCAATTGCATCAAGCTCTTCTCTAATTATATTTTCTATCTTTTTAATTACTTTGTATCCCAGTGGTAAATAAGTATAGATTCCTGAGGCTAACTGTTTAATTAAACCCGCTCTACTCATTAATTTATGACTTTTTACCTCTGCATCTTTTGGTGCCTCTTTTAATGTTGGCACAAACAATAAACTTTGTTTCATATTATTACACTCCTAACAATCTTAATAAGTCATTATATGTGATATAAACAAATAACCCCATTAACAACAGGTACATCACATAATGTAAAGTGTTTTCTACTTTTTGGTTTGGCTTATGGCCACTTAATGCTTCATAACCTAAGAATACTAATCTTCCTCCATCAAGTGCTGGAATCGGTAATAAGTTAATAACACCTAAGTTAACACTTAATAATCCCATCCAAGCAAGCAAACTAACCATTCCTTCAGCTAGTGCTGCGTTTGTAATTTGATAGATTCCTAATGGTCCAGCTAAATCTCCAACTCCCACTTGATCATTATCAAATAAGAGTTTTAAAGTATCAAATATCATAGTTGATGAATTTCCAATTCCAACAAAACCATACTTCACACTTTCAACTAAATCAAAAGTATACGTTGGACCTATTCCAATTCTGCTATCTACTATATTTAATCCTTGTGTATTCACTACTTCTTCACTCCATGGATTCGTTACAGTAAGAAGTAACACTTCACTTCCACGTTGTATTTTCAAATCGATAGGAGACCCATTTATATTAGCTCCCATGGCTTCCACAACCATAGTCCAATCATTCATCACTACTTCATCAATCTCAAGAATTATATCTCCACTCATTAATGTTTCATATTTCTCATTTAAACATCCATCAATATCAACATTATCGGTCAAACAAATTCCGTTTCTTTCATTATCTCCAAAATAACTACCAATCACCAATTCATCAGGATTGTTGAGTTCAGAGTTAAATCCAATACTATAAAAATATAAAGTTGGAATAACAGTATCGTTAATTACCTCACCACTTCTAAAGATTCGTAAATCAATCTCTCTCTGAGCAATATCTTGATCTAGTTCTGATACTAAATCATCCCAATCAAACACTTCTATTCCATTGACATGAGTGATAACATCACCTTCTAAGATAATACCCTCAACGGGTGAATCCATTCCTACAGTACCAATATTCGTTGAATCTTCAGCAGGGAACCCACGTACTAAACCAAATATCACAAATATGATAAATGCTAATACAAAGTTCATAAATGGTCCACCAAATATTGCTAAAAATCTTTGTCTTTTATTTTTTGTGTTAAAGTTACGATCTGCAGGTGCAATTTGAATTTCTTTGTCGTTAACAACATACATTGCATTTCTGGCAACTGCATATCCGTTAATATACAGTGGCGTGAAGAATCCATCTTTCTTGTGTCCTACTAAATCAATTTTTTCAACAGTTATAAGTTCATATTCTTGCCATTTTTCAGATTCATGGTCAAGAATCAGTTTACATACATTTTTATTCTCGTTAAAGACAACACGTACCTGATCTCCAACCTTAATGACTTCATCATTCACTTCTTCACCAGCCATAGATACATAACCACCTAGTGGAAATGCTCTTATACTATAAACTGTCTCACCTTTTTTCTTACTCCAGATAACTGGACCCATTCCTAAACTAAACTCATGACATAAAATACCAGCTCTTCTTGCTGCTAAAAAATGCCCTAGTTCATGAATAATGATAACTAAACTTAGTACCAGTAAAAATACCAATATTCCTAAAATACCTGTGATAATCTCCATGTTGTCACTTCCTTTTATTTATACTTGTTTAAAACATACTTTCTTACTTCACTATCGATAAGAACAATATTATCTATTGTCAAATCAGGTAAGTCCTTAAATCTATCTAAACATTCTTCTACAATCTCAGTAATTTGTAAGAATGCTATTTTACCATCTAAAAATAAATAAACTGCCTCTTCATTAGAAGCATTTAAAACAGTTGGTGTAAGTCCACCTTTTTTACCAGCATCCATTGCTGTCCTTAACAATGGATATCTGTCAAAAGATACTTCACTAAAATTCAAAGTTTTAATCTTAGTTAGATCCAATCTATCTCCTTTATAAGGTTCCCGATTCGGATAGAACAATGCATAATTTATTGGCACTCTCATATCAGGCATTCCCATATGAGCAATAAGTGCTGAATCATTATATTCTACCAAAGAGTGAATGATACTTTCTAAATGAATGATTGGTTTTATATTCTCATATTCCACGCCAAACAAATGGTGTGCTTCAATTATTTCAAATCCTTTATTCATCATAGTCGCTGAATCTATTGTAATTTTTGCTCCCATATCCCAATTAGGATGATTCAGAGCATCATTCACAGTAACATCTTTTAATTCAGATCGTGTTTTATCTCGAAATGAACCACCACTCGCTGTAATAATAATGCTAGTTACTTCTTCTTTTCTTCCAATCATACATTGAAACATTGCACTATGTTCACTATCAACCGGAATTAGATTAACATTATACTCTTCAACAAGGGGCATAATTATTTCACCACCAACAACTAGTGTTTCTTTATTGGCTAATAAGATATCCCTTTTTGCTTTGATTGCTGCGATTGTTGGAGCTAAACCACTACTACCAACCAAGGCATTCATTACTACAGTTTTTCCTTTTGATTTGAATGTAGCTGCTTTAATTAAGCTATCTTGTCCTTGTTCAAAAATAACATCAGGAAATTCATCTCTTAAACGATCTATATCTATTGTTTTTCCTATACTAACATAGTTTGGTTTGAATTCAACTATAATCTCTCGTAACTTACTTATATTCTTATTACAAGTTACACTTAAAACATTAATCTCTTTGTGATTTCTTACAATATCTAACGTTTGTGTACCAATACTTCCAGTCGCTCCTAAAAGTATTAGATTCATAATGTAACCACTTTTACAATCAACATCAGGACCATTGCAGCAAAGATTGCTGAATCAAAGCGATCCATAACTCCACCATGTCCTGGGAAAATATTACTATAATCTTTCACATCACAATCTCTTTTTAATTTCGATGCTACTAAGTCTCCAATTTGTCCCATAATTGATACAATAAATGTTACTAATACTGTAATAAATATACCTAACTCTAATGTATCGATTTTTCCAAGTGATGCAACATTTACATAAATCAAAGTAAATACAATTGCAAACACTGTTCCCCCAATACTTCCTTCAATTGATTTTTTAGGACTGATTTTTGGTGCTAGTTTGTGTTTCCCAAAATTGACACCAACAACATAAGCAAATACATCAGTCATGATGGTAATCATGAATAAGAACCCAATCACTAACAATCCATTATCAAATGCTCTAAGTCCACTTAATGCACCAAATCCAAATACAGGATATAGAACACTAATAAAGAAATTTCCAAACTCTTTACTGCTAAATCCTTCAACAAATACAAGTAACAAACTTGAAAATGTTACTACAAAGATCAAAGCATATATAAATGCACTAGCTTCTACATGTCCTTGATAAAAATCTTTCATAATATAGAATAATGCACCACTAAATACAACCTCAATAATTGTTATAAAGAATGGTGTATTTGTTTCTTTTTTATACATCTTGCTTAGTTCCCAAGTTGCCACCATACTTAAAACAAGTAATGTCAGATCAAAAATCAATCCTCCAATAACAAACAATGGTATAAACACAGCTAGTAAAACAGCTCCAGTTATTACTCTAATCTTCATTTTTTTAGTCCTCCAAAACGTCTGTTTCTTTTTTGAAAATTATCTAACGCCTTAAACAACTCTTTCCTGTTGAATGCTGGCCAATGTTTTTTCGCAAAATAAAACTCACTATATGCGATTTGCCATAATAAGAAGTTACTGATTCTTTCTTCACCAGAAGTACGAATCATTAAATCTAATTTCGGTAATTCTTTTGTATATAAGTGGTTTGAAATTACATCTGATGTAATATCATCTACCTTTAATTCACCATTTTGAACTTCTTTGACAATTTCTTTTACACCATCAGTTATTTCAGTATAAGAACCATAATCAAAACAGATATTTAAAACTAGACCTTTTCTATCCTTTGTTTTTTCTTCGACTCTTTCGATTAATTCTTGTACATGTGTAGGAAATCTATCTCTTCTTCCTGAAAACATAACTCGAATATCATTCTCTTCAAACTTACCCTTGAAAGTTTGTTCAAATTCTTTTGGCAGGTCCATAAGATAATCTATTTCAGCTTGTGGTCTTGTCCAGTTCTCAGTACTAAACGCATAAACACTTAATGCTTGTATCCCAAGTTCATTACAAACAATTGCAATGTTCTTTAAATTCTCAGATCCTTTTTTATGTCCAAAAGTTCTTGGCATACCTCTTCTTTTTGCCCATCTACCATTACCGTCCATAATGATGGCAATATGTTTGGGTATATATCTACTTAAAACTCTAGCTTCTAAACTCATTTTAACACCTCATTTTTTACAGTATTTAATTATACTACATATAATTAAAAAATACCACAAAAGAAAAAGACTACTTACGTAGTCTTATATACTTAAAATATCTTCTTCTTTTTCTTTTACTAACTCCTCAATTTGCTTAGAATAATTGTCAGTTAATTCTTGGATATCATCTTGATAACCTTTTGAATCATCTTCACTAATTTCAGAAGCCTTTTCTAGTTTTTTGATAGCATCATTTCCATCACGTCTTACGTTACGGATTTCAATTTTGAATTGTTCACCAGTTTTACTGATTTCTTTTACTAACTGCTTACGACGTTCTGTTGTAAGTGGAGGTAGTACAATTCTTAATTGATGACCTTCGTTTTGTGGTGTCACACCGATATTCGCAGCTAAAATGGCTTTCTCGATAGCACCTACAATTGATTTATCATAAGGCTTAATTATTAATTGTGTTGGTTCAGGTACTCCGATTGAACCCACTTGAGTTATTGGTGTAGGTGCTCCGTAGTAATCCACCATAACACTTTCTAATAATTTAGGATTCGCACGTCCTGTTCTTACTTTAGATAATTCACGTTGTAATGCTTCAATAGCATGTTCCATCTTCTCTTCTGTTTCTAATAAAATCATATCAGGCATATTCTTTCCTCCTTTTCTTAATAAATCAATGTTCCTATTTTTTCTCCGCTAGCTGCTTTTTTAATGTTACCTTCTTCATTCATATCGAATACAAGAATTTTGATCCCATTGTCTTTGCAAAGTGCAGCTGCAGTTGAGTCCATTACTTGTAGATTTTGATCAAGTACTTCATGGTGTGTTAGAGAGTTATACTTAACAGCATCACTATTTGTTCTAGGGTCTTTATCATATACTCCATCTGTACCATTTTTGGCCATCAAGATGTATTCAGCCCCAATTTCAGCTGCACGAAGCGCTGAAGTAGTGTCTGTACTAAAATAAGGATTACCTGTACCTCCACCAAAGATTACAATTCTTCCTTTTTCAAGATTAGATATTGCTTTTCTTCTGATATAAGGTTCAGCAACTTGTGGTATGTTCAAAGATGTCATTGTTCTTGTTTCAAGTCCAAGTTCTTCTAATGCGTTTTGAAGTGCTAGTGCATTCATAATTGTGGCAATCATACCCATATAATCTGCGCTAGATCTTTCCATACCCATTTCACTTGCGATTTTTCCACGCCAGATGTTTCCACCACCTACGATGATTCCGATTTCTAATCCACCTAGATCGTGTGCTCCTTTGATTTCATGTGCAATTTCTCGTACTTTGAAAGGATCAATTGCTTTGTTCCCTTCTCCGCTCATTGCTTCTCCGCTAAGTTTAATAATAATTCTTCTGTTAGCTACCATATTACCCTCCTTTTATAAGTATAGGACACAAGCTTTTTGTGTCCTATAATTTATGTCGTTATGCGTTATTTACTTGTGCCATTACTTCTTCAGCGAAGTCGTCTTGGCGTTTTTCGATTCCTTCACCAATCTCTAATCTTAAGAATGATTTGATTGAACCTTTTTTGCTATCTACGAATTTTTGTACTGTTAAGTCTGGGTTTTTAACGAATGGTTGGTTTACTAAACAAATTTCTTTTAGATATTTGTTTAATCTTCCTACTACCATTTTTTCAACGATATTTGCAGGTTTACCTTCGTTTAATGCTTCTTTTGTTAAGATATCTTTTTCATGAGCAATAACTTCTTCACTGATATCACTTTGGTCTAGATATTTTGGGTTGATAGCAGCAACATGCATCGCTACGTCTCTTGCAGTATCTTCGTCAGCATCGTTTAATACAACTAATGCAACAATTCTACCACCCATATGTTTGTAAGCTCCAAAGCTTTGTGAATCTTCTTTCACAATTCTTGAAACTCTTCTTAATGATAATTTTTCACCAATCTTAGCAGTAGCATCTACTAATTTGTCAGCTAATTTCTTTCCGTCAAATTGAATTTCTAATGCTTCTTCTAAGTTAGTAGCGTTTGAATTTAATACAGCTTCAGTAACACCAGCTAATAAATTTTGGAATTCGTCATTTTTCGCAACGAAGTCTGTTTCAGAATTTAATTCTAATACAACTGCTTCATTTCCGTTAACTGCGATATTACATAATCCTTCAGCAGCGATTCTATCTGCTTTTTTAGCAGCTTTACTGATTCCTTTTTCTCTTAACCAGTCGATTGCTTTATCAATGTTTCCATCTGTTTCTATAAGTGCTTTTTTACAATCCATCATTCCAGCACCAGTTTTATCTCTTAGTTCTTTAACTAATTTTGCACTAATTGCCATTTTTAGTGTCCTCCTAATTGGTTTTCCGTAAAATATAATAACACGAATCTATAAATTATTCAATTTATAACGTGTGGATTTTTTTGTAAAAAAAGAGCCTGAAAGCTCTTTTTATATTACTTTAAAGCTTCGATTAATTCGGCTTTTTTAAGTTTTGAGTATCCTGTGATTCCTTTATCCTTAGCTAGTGATTTTAAGTCTGCAACTGTCATTGCATTAAAATCTTTAGCAGGTGCCGTAACATTCTCTTTTACTACAGGTTTTGCTTCTACCTTAACCTCAACTTTTTTTGGTTCAGGTTTTGTTTCTACCTTAGCCTCAACTTTTTTTGGTGCAGGTTTTGCTTCTACCCTTTTTGCCTCATCTTTTCTTGGTTCAGCATTTTTATTAAATGGTTTTCTATCTCTTTTTTGGAAATCTCTTCTGTTGTCGTTTCTTCTATTGTCGTTTCTTCTGTTGTCGTTTCTTCTGTTGTCGAATCTTCTGTTGTCTTTTCTAGGTTCTCTAGGTGGTAACTCTTCAATCACGATTTCTCCACCAACAGCTTCAATCATTGCATTTGCTAATCTTGAAACGATTAACTTAACACTTCTAATTGCGTCATCGTTAGCAGGAATAATTACATCAACCATATCTGGATCACAGTTTGTATCTACGATTCCGAATACTGGGATGTTTAATTTTCTTGCTTCTAAGATTGCGTTTTTCTCTTTCATTGGATCAATGATAAAGATTGCTTCAGGAATTGTTTTCATTTCTTTAATACCTGATAAGAATTTTTCTAGTCTTTCTAATTCTTTACGTAATCCGATAACTTCTTTCTTAGGTAACTTGTCAAAAGTACCATCAGCTTCCATTCTGTTAATGTCGTGTAATCTTCTGATTGATTTTCTGATTGTTTTGAAGTTTGTTAGAGTTCCTCCAAGCCATCTTTGTGATACATAGAATTGTCCGCTTCTTGCAGCCTCATCTCTCACTACTGATTGTGCTTGTTTCTTTGTTCCGACAAATAAGATTTTTCCACCATTTTTACCAATCTCTAATAATTTTTGGTAAGCTTCATCAATTAATTTTGAAGTCTTTTGTAAATCGATAATGTGAATCCCTGAACGTGAAGTATAAATATACTTGTCCATTTTAGGATTCCAACGGCGAGTTTGATGTCCAAAGTGAACACCAGCTTCTAATAGTTGTTTCATTGTAACTACAGCCATTTGTAATTCCTCCTTTTGATATGCCTCCACTACCTTCATCGCATCTAGCCACATTTAAGCTCCGACTATCTACTCCAGTGTGTGTGTATTTTACGGCTTTTATATTTTACTACAGCAATACTTGTAAATCAAGTAATAATTTAAAGATTTATTATTATAATAACAAAGAAAAACCCAGGAATCTTGTCCTGAGTTTAATTTATAAGTTTTGTGCTCTATATGATGATTGCTCAACAATTTGATTTAAAGCCCTTTTCAAAGGCTGATAAGCGTAAGCAACACTTAAGAATCCACAACATGCCATAATTACTTCAAATGGAATATCAGCAATTAAATAAGGTATTGGATTTGTGATTCCTGTTTGTATCATATTGAATGGAATAAAAATCCATCCAAATACAAAACCAAATACAAAGGCAAACATTGCTAAAACAATCTCGTTTTCAGTACGTTTTAAAATAGTGTGATAACTGATTGGAATTAGCATCCAACCTATTACCAAAGGAGCAATTGTGAATGGATTCATAGCACCCATATAAAGGCTATCTAACAATACATAAACCAATATCATAATCACTGATTCTTTCCAAGTAAACACACTTGAAAACAATAATATCAACAATACTGTAAATTGAATATTAGGCAAGAACACTAAAGCTTGTTCTTGAACAAAAATAATACTTACTGCTGAAGCAATAAAAAGCATTCTTTTTACACTCAAATCACTCACCTCCTAAGTCTACATATTTAAATTCGTAAACGCTGTTATCGGTTATATTTATCAGATCAACTCCATAATTACTAGGTGACCCATCGATAAAAATTTGAAGATAACTGCCATACCAATCTGTTTCAACATCGTTAATCGCTAATATAATATGACTGTTGATAGATATAAACTCACAATCATAATCAATCTTATAATGTCTATCTGCACAACCTATTGTATAGTTTTCTGTTAAGACATCAAACAATGTGTTTTCATCTGTAAAACTAATAGTATCTTCTATTACTAAAGAGTTGTTTTCATCATAGACTTTGATCGTTATTTCACCTAACTTATCACCGTCATCTGATGCTTGTGAAAAATAGAAATACAATGATGCTGATATCGCTATAACTATGAATGATAAAATCATTTTTTTCATATTTTCCACCTCTTTTCATTAATCTATAATATATGGGTTTACAGCTTCAAATGTATTCATTTGTGTATACACTGTAACTAATGCTAAGAATGCTTGTGGTGTGCTAAACATTAAGTCAGCATTTTCATCACCAAACAAGTAATCAAATGACCCATCTTCATTTTGGAACTCAATCAATCTTGTTACTAAATTGTTACCTTCGATTGTAAAATCTTCTCCATAAGGAGTTATGTTGTAAGAACTTAAAGCCATAATTACTTGACTCATTGTAGCAGCATTTTCAGTACCTGGGTAAGTTGTGTCTCCCCAAACCATATCTCTTGTTGTAACACCCCCACTTGGTAATTGAATATCTTTAACCCAAACAACATAATCATTGATTTCAGAAATTGAAGGTGAATCTCCAACAGTACTTAATGCAATTAAACTAATTCCACCAGTGTCTAATCCTGAATCAAATGGAGTGTTTGATGCATAGAAATCAAATATCGTTGTTTCTAAACTACTTTCTACATAATCTGCGTCTAAATTATAAAGCGCTAATGTATAATATGCAGTTTGTCCGTATGGTCCTGTTGCGAAATAATCTTTTAAATCTTGTGTTAAGCCTGTCGCATCTATATCCATTGCTTTGTAAATCAATACTCTTTTAAAGTAATCTGCATATGTATCTAATGTAGCACCTTCAAAATATGTTTCTACATCAGATGCTGACAAATAATTCCCTTCAATATCAAGTAATTCTAACGCTGCAAGAACGTTGTAATCAATTGTTGTTGGGTTGACATAATTCTCTACTTGATTCATCAAGAATAGATCTATCGCTTCAAAAACTGCTTGTGCAGTAGTATCCCACCATTCAACTTTGAATTTGAACACATCACCATCTGAGTATTGCGTCGCTTCAACACCAGTCATACTCATTTCATCATTTTTATAGAAAGCTATATAGTTCCCATAACTTGTTGATAATCCTTCAAATCCATAAATCATTTTTCCATACTCACTATCTGTTGCAAAAACTTCTAACTCAGCATCAATCACTTCAAACAAGTTTAAGTCGCTCGTTAAGTCTACTTCAATAACAGTAGATTCGATAGTACCATCAAACTCTTCTACTTCAACAGTTATCGTATCTGTGTGAATCTCATAAGAAATCAACATGAACTTAAAGATATCACCATCTTTAAACTCAGTTTCTTCAATTCCAGTTACACTCATTTCACCATTCACATAGAATGCAACGTAATTTCCTTCTGAAGCTTCAATATCTTCAATCGCTGTTAAGAAAGCACCGAAATCTGTATTTGTATATGAAACCTCTAGTTCAACTTCAATTACCTCTAATAAATTCTTTTCTGTTTCAGGCTCATACTCAACTTCATAAGTAACAACCTCTCCATTTTGCAATTCAACCTCAACTGTGATTGAATTCAATTCCTCTTGACAAGCAGATAACGTTAAGACCGTAATCACTGCTAGTAATAAAGAGAATAGTTTTTTCATTATAATTCCTCCTATATTTATATATGTAAAATAAAAAAACCATCCCCCTGGATGATTATCGTTAAATACAATATTCTAATCGAATATATATTATTAAACGAGTTTACTCATTACCCAGGAGTACACATTTTTATTGATTATTAGGTAGGTCTACCGGCTTAATATCGTCCTACTATGCACCTTCCCGCTTTCACAGTGGTATTTGCATTTCGTCCATATTACGGTTGCTGGGACAGCTTGAGATTTGAACTCAATTCCCTGTTATGTCTTACGACACCTAACATCTAACCTCATTGTATTCTTTCAGGCAAACTAAGTCAACAAAAAAACGGTAAAATCTACCGTTATTTTCCTGTACTTCCAAAACCACCTGATCTTGTGTTATTAACTTCAATTTCAGAATCACTGATTAAATACTTCTCAAAGATTCCTTGGGCGACTCTTTCGCCTTTATTTAAAGTAACTGTTTCACTCCCAAAATTATACAACTGTATAAAAATTGCTCCATCATTATCGACATTTCCATAATAATCCTTATCAATGATTCCTACATTGTTAGGTAGTGTCAATCTATGCCTTTTTGGAAGGCTACTTCTCGGATAAATTTTTAGTACTTCATCATCCATCATATATGCTTTAACACCTGTGACACCCATTTTTATCTCACCGGGTTTTATAGTTATATCCTCAATAATTGAGAAATCATATCCAGCACTATACTTTGTACCTCTTTTTGGTAATTGAAAATCTATTTCCTCATACCCTCTTGCTTTTTCAAAACCTCTCATTACAACATTCCTTTCAGTAACTTAAGAACATATAATTCTCGCTCCGTCCATGGGAAGGCAGTACCAGATGCAATTTTTGCCTCATTCACTTCGATTGCCTCATCTACAGTTACCCATTTTGGGTGAAATCTTAACGCTCTTTCACTTTCACTAAGTTTTAAGCCGTGATATTCTTCTGAAATCTCACAAAAGTAATAGTAACTTCTCTGATAAAAATACTTTTGATCAACATAGATATCATTGTATATCTGGTCAGTATACCCTAGACCTTCATTTACACTAATCACTTCTCTACCAATTTCTTCTAGTACTTCACGTCTTAACGCTTCGTGTCTAGTCTCTTCTTTATCAATTCCCCCACCAGGAAACTTAAACTCTTGTGTTGTTTCACTAAACACTAAAAGAACTTTGTTATCTTTCATAATTATAGCACGTGCAGCATTTCTATAAATAATCTCTTGATAACCTAGTTTTGTATCTCTCTTGTCAAATATCTTTAATAATTTCATCCTAAAATCACCAGAAGTTGTGTTGCCGAATCAAACCCTTCTTTCAACACATACTCTTTTATCCTTTCGCCCTTTTGTTTATAGAATTTTTTTCTTTCTTCATCCTGAACTCGTTCGCTTAGACGATCAATTGTTTTGATTAACCAATCTATCTCTTCTTTCGAATTCTCTACTTGTTCTTCAAATTCTAGATCCCAAGAATCTTTCACGGTCAACGTGCTAATTCTTTTTAGGATATTGAGTATCTCTTCTCTTTTGTACGTCTCGTTATGAGTGTCGCCTAGTTCTCTATCAATTTCCGCTGCGAAATGATGGAGTTTTAAATGAGTTATCTGCTTAACTGATAAGTTATCAGACATCATCTCATTTACAATAATAATACCATTCTTCTTTAAAACTCGTTCCATTTCTTTAAAAATCACATTTGGTGTCCTCAAATGATGTAGACTATTTGATAAACAAATTACATCAAATACATTGTCATCAAATGTCATACTGTGCGCATCCATTTTTTCAAATGTGATTCGTTCATCAGGAAAGCTTTTCCTAGCTGAACTAATCGCTATGTCTAGACTGTCTATTCCAACAATGCTTTCATAGTCATCGTAAAGAGATGCAATGAGTTTTATGAAGTTTCCTCCACCAGTACCTACATCTAAAACTTTAGGTCTGTGGAGTGTGTTTAAATGTTCCCTTAATTTTTCCATAAAACCACCTCGACAACTAATTATATCATATAAGTTCGTACTCTAAATATAGTTATTTACTATAATTTTGTCATACATTACTTATGAAATATTAAATTTATCTTAATTATCTCTTATTTTGTTTGTATTTACATTATATGTAAACTAAAATTTTGATTGTGATTTCGAACTATTAACAATGAAAGAATGTTTATAAATAAGATTTAAGATATGTTAAAATAATATGTGGAGTTACCGGAGGTGCTACTTATGAAAAAAGCTTTATCTTTTCGAGAAATACTATCATATGGAATTTTAATTAGTGTATTTGTTTTTACACTTGTACTTTTATTTACAATGCAAGAGCAAACTACACAACCTGATTATTACCATATATATAACAATAATATTGTTGATCCTGAATCAGTAAATATTGGTGTTCTAAATAGTGTAAGTGATGAGGATACGTTAGAAAAATGGCAATCTACTGCTGATTATCTAACCGCTTCTATTGAAGGTCATACCTTTACAATTATACCTTTAGATTATGAAGAGGTGACATCAAGTGTTCAAAACGATGAAGTAGACTTTGTGATCACAAATCCAAATATCTATGTTGAACTAAGTGTTACATCAGGTGTAAATAGTATCGCTACGTTGAACAATGAGTACGCCGCGTCCTATGGAAGTGTAATCTTTACTAGCACAAATACAGATATTATCGATTTTACTAATTTGAACGGAAAATCCTTTGCCGCCGTTGATGAAGAATCTTTTGGTGGATGGTTAGCTGCTTACAAAGAGTTACTTGATCGTGATATAAATCCAAATAAGGACCTTGAAAGCATCTCATTTGTTGGTGAAGATTATGAAGTTGTTTTAAAAGTACTCCAAGGAGAATACGATGCAGGTTCAGTAAGAACCGGTGTACTTGAAGAAATGGATAGCAACGGTCTAATTGATCTAAGAAATGTTCGTGTGATATCTGAAAGATCAATCGATTACCCACTACTGCTATCAACTCAATTATACCCAGAATGGCCAATCTCAAAAACTGATCACGTATCTCAGGAATTAGGAGAACAAGTAGCTTATAGTTTACTAAGTCTTGAAGAAACAGACCAAGCAGCTATTGATGCTTCTATCAATGGATGGACTGTACCTGGAAACTACCAAGATGTACATACAACTTTAAAACTATTAACTGTTACTCCGTACGAGAACTATGGAGATGTATCGTTTTATAATTCTATTTACTATAATAGATTATTCTTGATTATTATAACGATTGCTTTATTCATTATTATTTCGTTCACTTTCTACTTATTACAAGCTAGAAAAGTGATGGTCGGTTTAACTAAAAAATCGCAAGACATGGAAAAGATAGCGAATGAAGCAAACGAGGCTAAAGGTGAGTTCCTTGCGAACATGTCGCATGAGATAAGGACCCCAATGAGCGCAATTATTGGTTTATCATCCTTATTAGAAAACACAGAACTTTCACCAAGACAAAAAGAATATAACACAAAACTTAAAAGTTCAGCTGTGAATCTATTAGGAATCATAGAGAATATATTAGATTATTCAAAAATAGATGCAAAACAAATGAAAATGGAATCGATAGACTTTGAGTTAAACGATGTTCTATACAATCTTTCTAATGTAGTTGCATTAAAAGCAGTCGAGAAAGGTATTGAATTCTTATTTGATATAGATGGAGACTTACCAAAAAAATACAATGGAGATCCATTAAGACTTGGACAAGTCTTAATTAATGTTGTAACAAATGCAATTAAATTTACCGAGTATGGACAAGTAGTTCTAAACATTTCAAGAAGCGAAAAAGTAATCGACTTTAAAATAATCGATTCAGGAATTGGAATGACACAAGAACAAATAGATAAAATAATCCAACCTTTCGCACAAGCCGACTCTTCATTCACAAGAAGATACGGAGGAACTGGTTTAGGATTAACAATAACGAATCAATTAATAGGGCTTATGGGTGGACAACTAGAAATTTCAAGTACACCTGGTGTAGGTAGTACTTTCTCATTTAGTCTTCCTTTAGAAATTATTGAAGAAAAGCAAGAGTTAATAATGCCAGAAAAAATGCAAAACTTAAATATTCTTATTGTTGATGATAATGAAATTTCATTAAAGATTTTAAGTGAAATCTGTAAGTCATTGAACTTCAATCCTTATGCTGTTTCTTCTCCTGAAGAAGCAATCAAAGTACTGAAAAACAAAACGTTTGATCCAGATTTACTTGTATTAGATTATGTTATGCCAAATATGAACGGTGTTGAATTAGTATCAGAGTTAAAGAAACTGAAATTACTGAAAAAGAAACAATCTATTTTGATGATTTCAGCATTTGGAGAAGAGAAACTGGTTAACCAAGCATTAAGTGCAGGTATTACTGAGTTTCTAGATAAACCAATTAATCCTTCATTCTTTTACAACACAGTCTTAAGCCTGTTTGACAAAGCGGATTTCAAACCGAAAAAACGTACAATGACCGGTGATAAAGTAAACTTAGTAAAACCAGGTACAACGATTATCCTTGCAGAAGACAATAAAATAAATCAAGCAATTGTAAAAGAAATTCTTACTAGAGAAGGTTTTGATGTAATCATCGCAAACGATGGTGTAGAAGTACTTGATTTACTTGAAGAAGATGATTTTGAATATCAATTAATTCTTATGGATATCCAAATGCCTAGATTAAATGGTAGAGATGCAACGAAAATCATTCGTGAACGCGAAGGAAAATATCAAAACATTCCAATTGTTGCAATGACTGCCCATGCTTTGGAAGAAGAAAAGACAAAATCTCTTGAAGCAGGTATGAATGACTTTCTAACAAAACCTGTGGAAATTGAAAAACTATTTAATGCATTACATAAATATATCGAAATTGTTAGTGTTTCTGTGAAACCAAAATCTTCATCATCAGTATCTCTAGATTTCTTAGATACGAAAAAAGGACTGAAAAATGTAAATAATGACGAAGCCTTTTTCTTAGAAATACTATATTCATTCTTAGCAGATTACAACGAATATGACAAAACACTAGATAACTTATTCAAAGTTGGTGGAGAAGAGGATATCATCATTGAAGCTCATACAATTAAAGGACTTGCTGCAACGATTGGTGCTATTGATTTACATAATAAAGCCAAAGCATTAGAAGCAAACCTAAAAGAAGGCAAAAACGACTACGAAATCTTTACTGATTTCATAGAAGCTTTAAAACAAATTACAAGAAACCTTGATGAATACTTTAACGCAAATCCTTTCATCAAAAATAAGAGGTGATTATATGTCAAACGAAGTAAATATACTCATAGTAGAAGATAACAATATTAATCGAAAAATCATCTCAAGTATGATTAGAAGTATTGGCTTTATTCCAATCGAAGCAGAAAATGGAAGAGAAGCATTAATATTACTTCAAACAACTAGTGTATCATATATCCTTATGGATTTATTAATGCCAGTCATGGATGGAAAAGAAGCTACTAAAGAAATCAGAAAGAATGGACTTAATGTTCCAATTATTGCAATCAGTGCTGATCAATACAGTTCTTTAACACCTGAACTAAAATCACTTGGGTTTAACGATGTATTATCAAAACCAATTGACAAAGATGAGTTGTTAAAAACTCTTTATCGTGTAAACGAAAGTATAGAATCAAATGTTGTAAACTATAAAATATTTAGTCCACGAGACTTTGAGGAGTTCTTAACAGATCCAGAATTAAGAAAAGAGATAGCCTCTACTTTCGTGAACGAGCAACCACATGACACAAAGAAACTTACCGCAGCTTTTGATAGTAAGGACATTGATAAAATATATAATGCAGTACATTATATGAAAGGTTCATTCTCATACGTAAAAGCGTCTAGTTTATTTGATTTATCAAAGGAAATCTTAGATGTTTGTAAGAAAAATGACTTAGATACAGTTTTTTCCTATAAAGATGAACTATTCAAAAAATATAATCAACTATTAACTGAAATTCAATTTTATTTAAACTCACTATAACTTAGAAAGGAGTCTACTATGAACACAATAAAATCAATACTATATTACATTTTTGTTGCTATCTTACTTATCTATATTACTTTGTTGTTAATTAGTCCTAACAAAATAATGGATGTATTTGGATTCAGAGCATTCGTAGTAGTATCAAACTCCATGGAACCAGTGATTAATGTAAATGATTTAATCATTTCAAAAGAAATAGAAGAGTCAGAACTTGAAGTTGGAGATATCATAACATTCAATATTTACATATCAGAAGTTGATGAAGTCTCTGTAGTGACACATTATATAGCCGATATTGAAACAATAGGTGAAACAACAATTTATCAAACCCAAGGCGCACATCAAGCTGATGGGATTTATGATAAATGGGTTGATGATGATGGTTATAGAATTTTTGTAACCTATGAAGACATTGAAGGTGAATATCTATTTAAAATACCTTACTTAGGTTATGTAATCGATATTATAAGCAATCGAACTTTTATCTTTTTAGTTGTTCTAAACGGTTCAGTAATATACTTGCTATTCAAGTATATAAAGACCTCGAAAGACGATGAAAATGAGCAAAAAGACCAGTAATGGTCTTTTTTTAATTCTTAAATATTAATTAACTTTCATCTACATGAATTGAAAGAATTATACTTGTCTATTAAAATAGACTTACCCTAAGAAAGGAGGGCTACAAGTATGAGTTTAAAGAATCTATTTACTAAGAAAACAATCATCCTATTCTTACTTTCAGTATCAATAATGATGACTTCTTCCACTTTTGCATATTGGGCAAAGTACGTCGAAGGACAAAAAGACGAATACACTACAACGATAACTGTAGGTAGTCCTCTTTACACAAACCACAGTTTTGTATTAACGAGTGACATCTCAACATATAGATACGAGATAGACTTAGAATACTTATTAGAAAACCCAAACATAAATGAAGAAGATATTATTTTTGGAATCATTTGGAATGACGAAGATTTAAAAGAGAAATACATGAACGGTGAAGTAGAAATTGAATACAAACTAATTTTTGAAAAGAATGGAAAGACTGCAAACAAAAATAGAACAAAATTATTAACAAGTGTCATTAACGTTACGCCTCACAATTCAAACAACTATAATATTATATCAAACAGTTCCCCTCAAACATTTGGATTAAACATTACTTTATTCGATGATTATCCAGCATACTATTATACAATCTTATCAAGATATGAAATGTTTATAGAAATTAGCTTCGAAATAGACGATTAGTCATTGAAAAAGGAAGACAGATAATGTCTTCCTTTTTCGTGTAAACTAAAACTATAAACTTTAAATATGAAGTATGAGAACCACCTCATAACATCATATGATAATTATATGTAATCTAATTCAAAATTGCAAGTTTGGATTATTTGTTATAAGTCACATTGTGAAAAAGGTCAACACTATGTTATAATATATTATTATTATTACTTGTCATAAAAAGGAGTGATATTATGGAAAGAATATTACTAGTAGAAGATAACAAAGTAGTTTCAAAAACGATTGAAAGCCGTTTAAGAGTGAATGGCTATAAAGTAGATAGTGTGTTCACTGCTGAAGACGCACTACTTGAATACAACAGACGAAAATACGACGCCATTGTTTTAGATCTTAACTTACCAAAAATGAATGGTTATGCTTTCATACAAATCCTCAGAAAAAAATCTGACATACCTGTAATAATTAATACTGCTTACGCTTCTGTCAAATCAAGAGTGAAATTGATTAACGTTGGAGCATCAGACTTCATTGAAAAGTCAATGCATCCAGATGAAATAGTAGAAAGTCTAAAAATAATCCTTGAAGATAGATCAAAACAAAAAGATCAAAATAAAACGTTCGAATATAATGGACTTCTTATTGATTTTTCTAAAAGAACGGTATCAAAAGATAGTGAACTACTAGAATTTACATCTAAAGAGTTTGATATTATTAAAACATTATTCGATAATCCTACTAGAGCATTCAGTAGAAAACAGTTATATCTAGTAGTTTGGGGTGAAGAATCTACTGAAGCTGTAGATAATACAATCAATGTACATGTTAAGCGAATTAGAAATAAAATAGAAAGTAATCCAAAGAAACCGGAAATCATAGAAACTGTATATGCATTTGGGTATAGATTAGGAAAACTTATTGTAGACGAACTGCAAAGAAGAGCTCAATAAAACTAATAACGAAAGTTGTTAGTTTTTTTATTTACACCACTCTCTTTCTATATATATAAAGAAAAAAAAAGGCAAATATTAAATAAAAATTAACTGGTTTTCACATGTGTTGACCTAAAAAGAAATCCTTGATAATATACGATTGTAAGACAGCAAAAGCTGCAAGAAACTAAAACTAAAAAAAACTAAAAACTAAAAAATATGAAGGAGAATTAAATTATGAAAAAACAAGAAAACAAAAGAAATAGTAGAAAGAAAGTTATCGCATTCTTAATTATGTTATCACTAGTAATGACATCAGGATCATTCGCATACTGGGCAAGTTTCGTAGAAGGAACTTCTACAGAAGCAACAAGTACATTAGAAGTAGGTTCAGGGGACAAAGTAGAAACTACATTTGAATTATCAAACGACTTCAACAGTGGTGGATTATTAGTACCAGTTGGACAAGCAGTAAACAGTGGAAATGAAGCTGTAGAAGCAATCGATTTAGCATTTGACGTAGCATGGGTTGAAGATGAAGCAACTTCACAAATGTTAGGTGTAGACGCAGTTGGACAAATCGAAATCGATCATGAAGTAGTAATTATGTTAGATGGTGAAGTATTACCAAAAGGACAATACCAAGAAATCTATGAATTAGTAAACGTATTATATAACGAAGCTAACGCATCTGAATTAAAATTAGACGCTGCAGCTAGTACATTTGCATTCCAAATCACTTTAGATGAACCAGCTAACCAAGAAGAATATAACTTAATCGCAAACGCAGAAATCTCAGTTACATTCTCATATGAAATCAGTACTGACGCTATCGAAGCAACTGATCAATAGTAATAAAATTAGCAAAAGCCAACGATTGTTGGCTTTTTTATTTACCGCTTTATTTAGCCGTTTACGAGCAATTATATGCAGGAATATTAAATAAATATTAACTGCATTTCATAACTATTGAACTCCTTATGATCTAATGATAATATACAGATGTAAACTAAAACTAATCAAAAAACCAAAAAGATTCAGAGGAGAGAATAATTATGAAAAATATTATTGAGAACGTAAAACTTGTATTCCAAATGACAATTATTGGAGCAATATTATTATATATAGGAACAACATTATTTATGCCAAACTTAACAATATCTATCTTCAAGTTTCAACCATTCATTGTAGTAACTGAATCAATGGATCCTGAGATTGCAGTCAATGATATCGTAGTTGCAACAGAGTTTGATATTGAAACAGCTGAGAAGGGTGATATTATAACATTCTATGCTGACATTGATTATAACGGTACACAAGAAGTAGTAACTCACTACATTTATGAAATTGACGAGTCTGGAGAAGAGCCAATCATTAGAACTCATAGACACTTTGAATATGGTGAAGAGATAGTTCCTGATACATGGTTAATCACTGCTGATGATGTGATTGGAACTTATAGTTTCCATGTACAATCATTAGGATATATCGTCGGATTCCTAAAGAACCCAATAGGTTGGGCAGTAATAGGATTCAATGTATTAATTATTGGTAGTATTACATATATCAACAAGAAAAGTAAACAAGCAGAACTAGAAAACAATTCAGAAGAAATGAAATCATAAATCCTCTTATAAATATATAAAAAAACACCACTGACCAGTGGTGTTTTTTTTATTCTCCTACAGCGAATTTTAATTCAGCTTGAACAGCAATTTCATCTCCTACTTTTGCCACTGCTTTTCCATAACCTATAGGTCCTCTTTGTTTGATAATCTCAACCTCTAAAGTTAATGTGTCTCCAGGTATCACTTTACGTTTAAATTTACATTTATCAATACCTGCGAAATAAGCTATCTTACCTTTATTTTCTTCCAAAGATAAAATGATTACAGCACCTGTTTGTGCTAATGCTTCTACCATTAATACTCCAGGCATAACATGTTCTTGAGGAAAATGTCCTATAAACTGCATTTCATTCGCACTTACATTCTTCTTTGCTACACATCTAACTCCTGGTTCTAACTCTAAAACTTGATCGATTAATAAAAACGGATATCTATGTGGTATTATTTCTTGTATTTGATTGCTATTAAGTATCATACTTCTACCCCCTATATTTCTTGAATGCGATAGTAGCGTTATGTCCACCGAATCCTAAACTATTAGAAATCGCAACATTTACTTCTTTACTTACACCTTCAGTAAGAGTGTAATTCAAATCACAAAGCTCGTCAAGTGTCTTTGTATTAATTGTTGGTGGAATGAAATTGTCTTTTGTACTTAAAGCAGCAAAGATTCCTTCAATTGCACCACTAGCACCTAACAAATGTCCTGTCATTGATTTCGTACTTGATACGTTTAGTTTATATGCATGTTCTTTAAATGCTTTTTTTATAGCTAACGTTTCTGTTTTATCGTTTAATGGTGTTGAAGTTCCATGAGCATTGATATAGTCAACATCAGTCATTTCCAACCCAGCATCTTTAATTGCCATTTCCATACATTTTTTTGCTCCTGTTGCTTCTGGATCTGGTCCTGTAATGTGGTAAGCATCACATGTTGCTCCATACCCTACCATTTCAGCGTAAATTTTTGCTCCACGAGCAAGTGCACTATCCAATGTTTCAAGGATTAAAGTACCAGCACCTTCACCCATAACAAACCCAGCTCTATCTTTGTCAAAAGGTATAGAAGAATTATTTGGATCGTTTGATCTATTTAAAGCTTGCATCACATTGAATCCACCTAATCCTAAAGGAATTAAACTACCTTCAGCACCACCAGTTACAGCGATATCTAAATATCCATCTCTAATTGCTCTAAAGGCATCTCCGATACTATTTGTAGCACTAGCACATGCTGTAACAGCACTTGTAGCCATTCCGTTTAGACCATAATCAATAGCGATTTGTCCAGCTGCAATATTAATAATTGCACTAGGTATAAAATATGGACTAAGTCGATCATATCCTTTTGCCTGTGCTTTATCTTCTTCGTTTGCAATTGTTGCTAATCCACCAATTCCAGAACCATAATATACACCAACTCTATCACGATCAACTTCATCAAAATTTAACCCGCTGTCAACTACAGCTTCTTTTGTAGCGATCATTCCAAGTTGTACAAATCGGTCCATTCTTTTCATTTGTTTTCTACCAAAGTATTCAACAAAATCGAAATCCTTAATTTCTGCACCAATTTTTATGTTGTTGTTTTCGGTATCGAATCTCTTAATAAAATCAATACCATTTACACCATTTCTAGCATTCTCCCACATGGTAGGAGCATCGTTACCGATTGGGCTTATTGCTCCAATACCTGTTACAACGACTCTTCTTCTCATAATATTATCCTCCAAAAAATTGTAAATCTCTTTTACATACACTTACTATATCTTTAATAATGTTATCAACATTATCAATCTTCTCAATTAAATACGCTTTTGCACCAGTAAAGATTAAACCGTTCTTATCACCACTTGCACTATTTCCTAGTTGCTCAGTAATACAATATGGTATATCTTTCTTTTGACAAGTTTTTAAACAGTCTACACAATATGAAGCTTTGATTCTAGAGTTCTTCAATGTTTTTGTTAGGAAGTTTCTAACTGCACGTCCTGGAAGTCCTGCTGGACTTTCTACTTGAACAATATCTTCTTCTTTTGCGTCAACTAATAATTGCTTGTATTCTTTACTCGCGTCACATTCATCTGATGCAATAAACCTTGTAGCTATTTGAACTCCATCAGCACCTACTTTTAACATATCTGCCATATCATGTCCTGTATGAATACCACCAGCAGCAATAATAGGTATACTAATATTATATTTCTCTTCATAAGTTTTCACAACATCTTTTACTTGTGTCACGATATCTTCTAACTTAGTAACGTTACCATTCTCTAAATCTTCTTTACTGAATCCAATATGTCCACCAGCTAATGGTCCTTCACAAACAATAAAATCAGGCATATAGTCATACCTTCTATCCCAACTTCTTAATAGAATTTTACAAGCTCTTGCGCTACTTACAATAAAAGCACCTTTCACTTTAGAATCCTTGATATATTCAGGCAAATCTAAAGGTAACCCTGCACCACTTACTATAAAATCGATATCTTGCTCACTAAGAAACTTTGCATACTCATCATACTTTTTCATTGCATGCATAAGATTGACACCTAATATCCCATCAGGATTTTGGTCTCTAATTGCTTTGATTTCTTTCACTAATTCTTCTTTATTTGCTCCATGAGGATCTTTCTTAAATCTCTTATTCAAGAAACCTACTTGAGCTGCACTTATTGTTGCTACAATTCCACTATTCATACAAGCATTAGCTAGTTTACTTAAACTAATTCTAATACCCATTCCACCTTGAATAATTGGAAGTTTTACTTTTTTCCCATTGATTGTTAATGGTTTTAAATTCACTAAATCATTCCACCATTAATACTTAGAACTTGCCCAGTGATATAATCTGCTTTACTGCTGCTTAAGAATAAACATGCATTTGCAATATCAGTTGGACTACCGAATTTTCTTAGTGGAATTTGTGATAAATAAGCCTCTCTTACTTCATCAGTAAGGACTTCCGTCATTTTCGTTTCAATAAACCCTGGAGCAACTGCGTTAACTCTAACTCCTCTAGCTCCAAACTCTTTTGCTAGTGTTTTTGTTAATCCAATAACACCAGCTTTAGAAGCTACATAATTAGCTTGTCCTGCATTACCCATAATACCCACGACACTTGAAATGTTAATAATGCTACCACTTCTGTTTTTCATCATATGTCTTGTAGCAGCTTTACACATATTCCAAGTTCCTTTTAAGTTTACATCAATTACTTTATCAAAATCTTCTTCACTCATACGCATCATCAAGTTATCTCTTGTGATTCCTGAGTTGTTGATTAAAACATCAACTTTACCAAATGTTTCAATCCCTTTTTGAATGATATTGTTACAATCTTCTAATTTTGTCACATCACCGTAAACTGCGACTGCTTTTCCACCTAAATTTTCAATATGTTGTACTAAGTCATTTGCTTTTTCCTCATCGAAGATATAGTTCACAACTACATTGTTCTTCTTTGTACCATACTGTAAACAGATTTCTTTACCAATACCAGTATTACCACCTGTAACAACTACTGTCTTAACTGCCATAATTAACCCTCCAATTTTGCTAAGGTTTTTTGTAGTGAATCTACATCCTCAACATTTAGTATATTTAACTTACGATTAATCTTTTTAACAAATCCACATAATGTTTTTTTAGGTCCAATTTCAATGAATGTATCCACACCTTCATCTAGAAGTTTCTCAATCATTTGGTAGAACATTACACTACTTGTTATTTGTTTACTCATTACATCTTTTAAATCTTCGTTTTGATAGAAATCACCTGTTGTGTTCAATAGTAATTTCTTTGTTGGTTCTTTCAAGCTAACAGTTTTTAAATAGTCTTGTAAACTATCACTTGCTTCACTCATTAACTCTGTATGAAAAGGACCACTTGTATTTAATAAAATCGCTCTTTTTGCTCCTCTTTCTAAAGCGAGCTCATTTACTTTTAAAACAGCTGTTTCCTCACCACTAATTACAAGTTGCCCATATGTATTATAATTGGCTATCTTACAGTAACCATCAACATTACTTATAATATCCAATAATGTCTCTGATTCTAACCCTAGAATTGCACTCATTTTTCCACTTACTGACTGTGAAGCTTGATTCATAAATAAGCCTCTTTTTTCCAGTAATCTCAGTCCTGTTTCAAAATCATATACATTGTTATATAGGAATGCTCCATATTCACCTAAACTTAGTCCACATGCGTATTCTGCTTCTACGTTGTTTTCTTTTAACACTTCTAATGTCGCAGCATATAAAGTAAACATGGCTACTTGTGTGTATAATGTATCATTCAGTTTTTCTTCATCATTAAAAATGATATCACTTAATTTATATCCTAAGGTTTCATCTGCTAATTGAAATATATTTTTCGCAGCTTCTGATGTATCGTAAAACTCTTTACCCATATTTAAATACTGTGCACCTTGTCCACTAAACATAAATACTTTTTTCATAACTTATAGTTCTATTAACGCTCCACCCCAAGTGAATCCACCACCAAAGGCAACAGTTGCGAATAGATCTCCTTTTTTCAGTTTGTTTTCTTTTATCGCTTCATCTATAGCAAGAGGAACTGAAGCTGCACTAGTATTTCCATACTTATGAATATTCAAAAACATTTTCTCCATTGGATATCCTAAGTCTCTAGCTGCTTTATCAATGATTCTCTCATTTGCCTGATGCGCTACTATGTAGTTTAAATCATTTAACTCAATGTTATTACGCTCAATTAAATCATTAATTGTTTTTGGCATAATTCTTGTTGCAAACTTGAATACCTCACGTCCATTCATATGGATATGATCTTGCTTGCTAACAGCATTTACATATGGATCCTTGATATCTGGATTGTTACAAATCAACATTCCCTCATCATCGGATTTTGATCCACATATAACATCTTTAATTTTGTTCTCTTTGCTTGTTTCAAGAACCATTGCTCCAGCTGCATCACCAAATAAAACACATGTGTTTCTATCAGACCAATCAGTTAATCGAGTCAGTGTTTCAGCACCAATTACGATTGCATTTTTATATGCACCTGATTTAATCATTTTATCAGCAATATTTAAAACATATAAGAATCCACTACAAGCTGCATTTACATCAAAACACATAATCTCATTAAGGTTTAAACGTTTTTGAAGCAGTTGTGCAACTCCTGGAAATGCATGATCAGGTGTTACAGTAGCAACAATTAATAATTCAACATCACTAGGATTCAAATTTGCATCCTCTAATGCTCTTAAGGCTGCTTTTTCTGCTAAGTCTACTGTATATTCATCTGTTACGATATGTCTTTCTTTAATACCTGTTCTTGATACGATCCATTCGTCATTCGTTTCTACTATTTTTGACAAATCGTTATTTGTTAATACTTTACTTGGTACATAACTTCCTGTACCTGATATTTTTGTGTAAATCATCGCTTTACACCTCCTAAGTTGTCGTAATTAAATCTTTGGAAGAATCCATAATTACGATATTTATCAATACGTCCATCACGTAACTCGAACGGTTGAAGTTTTAGTAAATCATTAAGATTTGCTATCAATTGTTTTTTTGTTTCTTTAAATGTCAGTTCTTTATTGAAATGTGCTCCACCAAGTGGTTCTTTGATTACTTCATCAATAATTCCGTAATCTAATAAGTCGTAACTTGTAAGTTTCATAACTTCTGCTGCGTCACTTGCTAGACTTGCATCTTTCCAAAGAATTGTTGCATACCCTTCTGGACTAAGAATGCTATAAATTGCATTCTCAAGCATAAGTACTTTGTTCGCAACACCTAAAGCAAGAGCACCACCACTTCCACCTTCTCCAATTACGATTGCGATTACTGGAACAGTGAAATTACTCATTTCAAGTAGATTTCTAGCGATAGCTTCACCTTGTCCTCTTTCCTCAGCACCTAATCCAGGATATGCACCTGGTGTATCTATAAGTGTGACGATTGGACGTCTAAACTTTTCTGCTTGTTTCATTAAACGCAAAGCTTTTCTATATCCTTCAGGATGTGGCATCGCAAAGTTTCTATCAAGGTTTTCATCTAAAGTTTTACCTTTTTGTTGTGCAACAACAGTTACACTAATTCCGTTAACAATACCGATTCCGCCAATAATAGAACGGTCATCTCTAAATAATCTGTCACCGTGCAACTCAATAAACTCATCAAATAAATTTTCAATATATTCAGTAGCTGTTGGTCTATTTTGATGTCTTGCTAATAAGACTCTATCCCAAGCAGTTAAATTGCTCATTGCATCTTGTTTATAACTCTCTATTTCTTGTTTTAATTTCTCGATTAATTCTACGTTATCTAGTTCTTCAATTTTTTGTTGAAGTTCTTTTAATTTTCTTTCTTTTTGTAAGATATCCATTAATTATACCTCCTATGAATATGAAGTATTCTTGATAGAGTTAACTTCAGTTCTTCACGCTTCACTACCCTATCTACAAACCCTTTTTCTTCTAGGAATTCTGCACGTTGGAATCCTTCTGGTAATTTTTGATTTATTGTTTGTTCTATAACACGTGGACCAGCGAATCCAATTAATGCGTTTGGTTCAGCTAAGATAATATCTCCTAATGTTGCAAATGATGCAGTAACACCACCAGTTGTAGGATGTGTTAGAACACTAACATATAGTAATCCTAAGTCGCTATGTCTTAAAACAGCTGCACTTGTTTTTGCCATTTGCATTAAACTAAAGATACCTTCTTGCATACGTGCACCACCTGATGCAGTGAAAATGATAATAGGGAGTTTTTTGTAGATTGCATATTCAAATGAACGTGTCACTTTTTCTCCAACTACACTACCCATACTACCCATTAAGAAGTAACTATCCATAACTCCAATTACACAAGGATTACCATTGATTTCACCGTATCCATAGATATAAGCTTCATCAATATTTGTTTTATCTTGATAATTGTTTATTTTTTCTTCGTATCCTTCAATAAATAAAGGATTCAACGTTATATATCCAAGACCTTTCTCAACAAAAGTCCCTGGATCTACAGTTAAGTTAATTCTATCTATGGCTCTCATTTTAAAGTGTTCACCACAGTGTTTACATACAAATTTATTCTCTACAGTTTGTTTTACATTTACTGTTTCTTTACAACTATTACATTGTTCATATAAGCCTTTTGGTACATCGATGATTTTATTCGGATAATTTGGTTTATGTGTTACTTTAAACTTTTCTTTTTGTTGCTTACGTTTCTGAAAAGCATTTTGTAGATTACTCAATTTCTTCATACTCCAGTAACTGATCTATTTTCTTACCAATATATCCTGTGTCAAAATTACCTTTTTCATAATCTCTATTACTTAAAATCATATAACAAAAATCTTGATTTGTTTTTACTCCTGTAATTAGAAGTTCATCTAATGTGGCTTTCATTTTTTTAATTGCGGCTTCTCTATTTTCATCATGAACAATTAGTTTTCCCATCATTGAATCATAATACGGGGGAATACTATATCCTTGATAAATAAAGCTATCAAAACGAACTCCATGTCCTGATGGTACATGTAGTAAGTCTACAGTTCCTGGAGAAGGTCTAAAATCAAACTTTGGATCTTCAGCATTAATTCTAATTTCAATACTATGACCTTTCAGTTCAATATCACTTTGTTTATAACGTAGTTTTTCTCCTGCTGCGATTTTGATCTGCTCTTTGATTATATCAATCCCAGTAACCATCTCAGTTACAGGATGTTCCACTTGAATACGCGTATTCATCTCGATAAAGTAGAATTCGTTTCCACTTACTAAGAATTCTAGAGTTCCCGCATTTTCGTAGTTAACAGTAGTCGCAGCTTTAATAGCAGCTTCACCCATTCTTGTACGTAAATCTTCACTTATTAAAGAAGGAGCTTCTTCGATTACTTTTTGATTTCTTCTTTGAATCGAACAATCTCTTTCACCTAAGTGAATTACATTTCCATATTTATCAGCAAGGATTTGAAACTCAATATGCTTTGGATTAAGCACAAACTTTTCTAAGTACATTGTGTCATCTCCAAATGCATTGTATGCTTCAGATTTAGCAGTTTCATAAGCTTGATCAAACTCATTAATACTACCGGCAACACGCATTCCACGTCCACCACCACCGGCACTTGCTTTAATTAATACTGGAAATCCAATATCTGCAGCTAAGTTTCTAGCTTTATCAAGATTCGGTACTGCACCGTCACTTCCTGGTACTACTGGTACACCAGCATCAATCATGATTTCGCGTGCTCTTGATTTGTTACCCATTTTATCAATAACATCTCCTGAAGGTCCAATAAATGTAATACCACATTCTTTACATAAATCACTAAATGTACTATTCTCACTTAAAAATCCAAATCCAGGATGAATAGCCTCTGCCCCTTTCGAGATAGCTGCTGTAATAATATTTTCCATATTTAAATAAGAATCGTTACTTCTAACTCCTCCTACACAAACAGACTCATCAGCGATTTGAACATGTAAACTATCTTTATCAGCCTCACTATAAATAGCTACAGTCTCAATACCTAGTTGTTTACAAGCTCTGATAATTCTTACTGCAATTTCACCACGGTTAGCAATTAGTATTTTATGAAACACTATTCTTCAATCTCCATGATCACTTGGCCAAACTCAACCATAATACCATCTGTTAGATTTATTTTTTGAACAGTTCCACTAACTGGTGCAGTAATTTCGTTCATAACTTTCATCGCTTCAAGAATAAATAAAGTATCACCTTTATTAACTTTACTTCCTACTTTAACAAATGCTTCACTATCAGGTGAAGGTGATTGATAGAAAGTACCTACTAATGGTGCTTTCACTTCAGTGTAATTTGAAGTCGCTACTTCTTCTACTTTTTGCTCTTGAACGACAGGTGTTGCTTGAGGTGCAATTGCTTGTGGCTGTACTTGAACTTGTTGTACTGCTACACTTTCTTTTTCTAGTTTAATTGAAAACTCACTATCATTTATCTCTAACTTATGAATTTTAGAATCTTCAAATTCCTTCATAAGATTTTTTATTTGTCTTAAATCCATATTTTCCTCCATTTGGTTCGTACTTCAAATATTTTGAAGTTCAAATTATTATAATTGTAAAAAAATAAGTAAAGATTTTCAGAGAAAATCTTTACTTCGCGCTTTTTATGTAATCTACGATTTGTTGTACAGTTTGAAACTCCTGTGCAGCATCGTCAGAAATTTTTAATTCAAATTCATCTTCAAGTGCCATAATTAATTCTACAGCGTCTAATGAATCCGCTCCTAAATCGTCTGCTAAATTTGCTTCTAATGTTACATCACCAGGTTCAACACCTAATTCTTCAACAATAATTTCTTTTACTTTATCAAATGCCATTTTTTTCTCCTCCAAATTTTATTCAAAATATATGTAATTTTACTTTAAAACAGGACCATTGTCAAACTGTTTAAAGGTTTGTAAATTAAATTGCCTCGTTCGTTTCTAACTCTAAATAGCTATTTATTCCTATATAAATATAGATAGCGGCGGTTATTTTCAAGATATCTCCGGGGATGTAAAGACCGAAAAGCGCAACGGTACTAGACAAATTCCAACCAGTGATAAATTTGAAGTATAAACCTCCCATTAGATATAGAATCAGATTCACTCCTATTAGTATTAATAATAAAGATACAAATTGATTATTCATTATTTTTATATCCTTTAATAGACTAATTAAATATGCTGCTACTGGGAATCCAAGTATAAATCCACCTGTCGCTCCAAGGATAACACCTAAACCGCTTGTTCCTAGTGAGAATACAGGTAATCCAATCAAACCTAATATGATATAGATGATCATACTCAGAAATGCTAATTCTTTTCTTAGTAATAATCCTGCAATTGCAACAAACAATGTCTGCAATGTTATATCAGGTAATTGTCCTAGTGGAATTGATATTATAGCTGTAGCTCCCATCAATGCAGGAATAATTGCTACTAAAGTTATTTCTTTTGTTGTTAATTTCATTCGTAAATCTCCTCTAACGTAATCTCGTTCAAGCTTACATAGATTAAATCATCATCTTCAAGTACTAACCTTCCATCTTTGGTTATCCCTTTAACAACTAAAAATTTATTGTTATAGCGTATTTTCCTTCCAACTATAATAGATAACTTAAGGTAATCTTCAAAGCTTTTAGAACCAAGATTATAGTTATTTATTATCATGTTCAATATATTTTCTACTTTATAGTTAATTTCATTTTCTAATGTCATTGATGTTGCTTTGTTGGATAGCTCTTTAAAATCAGTTTGATTTATATTCAGGCCGACACCAACAATTAATTTATGCAAGGAATCCGTTTTTTTACTTTCAATTAGTATACCTGATATCTTTTTACCATTTACAAGAATATCATTTGGGTATTTTATTAAAGCATTAATCTGAAGACTCTTTAAAACTTCTACAAGTGTTACACTTATATTTATGATTTCCTGAAATAATGAATCGTAAGTTATATCGTTATTTAATAAATAACTGAAGTATAAGTTGCCTTCTTCACTCATCCAAGAGTGATCACTTCTTCCTCGTCCTTTTGTCTGTTTTTTTGAAGATATGATAGTACCATGATTTAATTTGCCAGAAAATGCCTTCAAATAATCATTTGTTGAGTCAATTTCTTTGAAATAAACCACTTCTTTTTTTAACAATCAATCACCTCCACTGCTTATTTTGACAAATAATAATATAAAATACTTTGAATGTCAAATGAACAACCATTCATACAAAGGCTTTCGTATACTAGTAAAGCCGTAAACTAATTTTGAAATAAATTTTGCGTGATTCCAAAATAGACGATTTTAGACCATTTTATAAGAACTTTGCAAAAACTGAAGACGAAGTATTTAGAATTATACATCATGAAATTAGGGTATTTTATGCAATATTTTTAAGAGTTGCAACTTTCATTTCCAAATATCTAGTTACACCTTACATTTTCATTTGTTTTTATATCATTTAAACGAATACTGTCAATGACATAAACAGTTAATTTGAAATCAAAGGAGTAATTAGCATTTTATTGAGATATATGCAATCTTATGTAATTTTACATTCTTTTTAAGTGTTTCCAGTACAACTTTTACGCAAAAAAAGATGCTATTGTACCTTGTTGGTATCAAATAGCATCTTATATTTATAAATTGTACACTTATAATTGTCCGGCTTTTGCCTTTTTTACATTTTGCTTCAGTTCTCGTTCTGCTTTTGCGAAATCAACATTACGTCTCTTATTCTCATCTAAGCGTTCTTTACGTACTGTGTTTAAATGATCCATTGCACTATCTTTGCTCAATCCAACATGAGCTTCTTGAGCAATTACATTTACAACATCTTCTTGGTGTTCAACCACTCCATTTATGATAACTGTGAATAGATGTGTTTCACCTTTCACCATCTTCACATATCCAGTGTCGATTGTAGATACGATGGGAACATGTCCATTCATAATCGCATATTCACCATTCATTTTAGATGTTACTACAACATAATCGATTTCTTCGTTATAAAGTTCTCCTTGAGGTGTTACTACCGTTAGTTTCATAGTTACCTCCTACTTCATTGTTTCTGCTTTTTTCAGAACATCACTAATACTACCAACTAGTCTAAATGCTTCTTCAGGTAAGTGGTCGTATTTTCCTTCTAGTATTTCTTTGAATCCTTTGATTGTTTCTTCTACTGGCACGTAAGTTCCTTTTTGTCCTGTAAACTGCTCAGCAACATGGAAGTTTTGTGATAAGAATAAACGAATACGTCTAGCTCTATGTACAACTAGTTTATCATCTTCACTTAATTCATCCATACCTAAGATAGCGATGATATCAAGTAATTCATTATATCTTTGAATTGTTCTTTGAACTTCACGAGCGATATCATAGTGTTCTTGTCCTACAATTTCAGGAGCCAAAGCTCTTGAAGTAGAAGCAAGTGGATCTACTGCTGGGTAGATTCCCTCTTCAGAAATTTTACGTGAAAGGTTTGTTGTTGCATCAAGATGTGTAAAGGTTGTTGCTGGTGCAGGGTCAGTATAATCATCTGCAGGTACATATACAGCTTGAATAGATGTAATTGAACCTTCTTTTGTTGATGTAATACGCTCTTGCAATTTACCCATCTCTGTAGCAAGTGTTGGTTGGTAACCTACGGCACTAGGCATACGTCCTAGTAACGCTGATACTTCACTACCTGCTTGTGTGAAACGGAAGATGTTATCAATGAAGAATAATACATCTTGCTTTTCTTGATCACGGAAGTACTCTGCCATTGTAAGTCCAGTTAAACCAACACGCATACGTGCACCTGGTGGTTCATTCATTTGTCCAAACACCATTGCTGTTTTTTCGATTACACCTGAATCTGTCATCTCATGGTATAAGTCATTTCCTTCACGAGTACGCTCTCCAACACCGGCGAATACTGAGATCCCACCATGCTCTTGTGCGATATTATTTATTAATTCCTGGATTAATACTGTTTTACCTACTCCGGCACCACCGAATAATCCAATTTTTCCACCTTTAATATAAGGTGCTAATAAGTCTACTACTTTAATTCCTGTTTCTAAGATTTCTACTTCACTAGATAACTCATCAAGTTTCGGAGCCGGTCTATGGATTGGGCTAAATTCTGTACCTTTTTCAACTGCACCTTTTCCATCTATTTCATTTCCTAAAACATTGAAGATTCTACCTAAAGTAGGTTTTCCTACAGGAACACTAATTGGAGCACCTGTGTTTTTAACTTCCATTCCTCTTTGAACACCATCTGTTGAATCCATCGCAATTGTTCTTACGACATTATTTCCTAGATGTAGAGAAACTTCTAAAGTTAAATTAATTGGTACACCGTTATTTTTATCAGCTGGAACTTCTACTTGTAATGCAAAGTTAATCTCAGGAAGATTTCCTTCAAAACTAACATCGATTACTGGTCCCATTACCTGAACTACTTTACCATTCATTAATTTTCCTCCTCTAGTTAACTGCGTTTGCTCCACCGATAATATCAGTTAACTCAACTGTAATTGCAGCTTGTCGTGCACGGTTATAATGTAACTGTAAAGTTTGAATCAACTCTTCAGCATTATCTGTCGCACTCTTCATCGCTGTCATTCTAGATGCATGCTCACTTGCTTTTGCATCTAAGATTATTCCGTACAAAGTATTTTCAACATACATTGGTAATAAGTGATCTATTATAGCCTGAGGGCTAGGTTCATAGTTATAGATTAGTCGCATTCCAGTTTCCTCTTCTTGTTCTGTTACAGAAGTGTAACTATCTTCAATTGGAAGTAATTGGAAATGCTCTACTTTTTGTGTAATTGTATTTACAAAGTGATTGTAGAATACAACAATTTTATCAATCTTATCTTCTAAGTATCTATCGATAAACAATTCAGTGATTTCTTTGAAATCGATAAACTGGATATCGTCTCTAATATTTATTGGATCTTGATTTAGTAGATTGTACTTACTACGTTTTGCAAACGAATGTGCTTTGTGTCCAATCGTAGCAACAACAAAATTGTTATCTTTATGATGTTCACTCACATACGATTTAAACGCCTTAAATACACTTGAGTTATAAGGACCTGCTAGTCCTCTATCACTCGATACTAAGATATAACATGTTTGTTTTATTTCACGTGTAGTAAGCATTGGATGGCTAATATCATCTGTGTCTAGTAAATTGTCAATCATGTTTCGTAATTGAAACATTAAAGGTCGAAACCCTTTGATTGAACCTTCTGCTTTTTTTAGTTTCGACGCACTAACCATGTGCATTGCTTTAGTGATTTGTGATGTCTTTTTTGTAGCTGTTATTCGGGATTTTATTTCTCTCATTGAAGCCATATAAACACCACCTTAAATAAATGATTTTTTGAACCTTGTGATACACTCAGAGATAGTTTCAGGATTTGGTAATCCTTTTGTATCAGTTATTTCCTTAAGAATTTTACTTCCTTCATCATCAGTAACGAAGAATTCGTGAAGCTCTTTCTCAAATCTTAATATGTCTTGTAATTTAACATCGTCTAAAAGACCATTTGTTAAACTGAAAATACTAATTACTTGTTTCTCAACATCCATTGTTGCATGTAATCCTTGTTTCAGGATTTCTACTGTTCTTTTACCACGCTCTAAACGAGCCTTTGTAGCGTCATCTAAGTCACTACCAAATTGTGTAAATGCTTCTAACTCACGATATGCTGCTAAATCAAGACGTAATGTCCCTGATACTTTTTTGATTGCTTTGATCTGCGCGCTACCACCAACACGTGATACAGATAGTCCTGCGTTGATTGCTGGACGTACACCACTATGGAATAAATCACTTTGTAGGAAAATTTGTCCATCTGTGATACTGATTACGTTAGTTGGGATATAAGCACTGATATCTCCAGCTTGTGTTTCGATGATTGGTAAGGCAGTAATACTTCCTCCACCTAACTCATCGTTTAATTTAGCGGCTCTTTCTAATAATCTTGAATGCAAGTAGAATACATCACCTGGATACGCCTCGCGTCCTGGTGGACGTCTTAGTAATAAACTAAGTTCACGATATGCAATCGCGTGTTTTGTTAAATCATCGTAAATGATTAAAACATCTCTACCACCAAACATGAATTCTTCACCCATTGTTACACCTGCATAAGGCGCTAAGTATAATAATGGAGATGGTTCACTTGCTGATGCACTTACGATAATACTATAATCCATAGCTCCGTGTTGTTTTAGTGTTTCATACACGTTTGCTACTGTACTTTCTTTTTGCCCAATTGCTACATAAATACAAATTACATCTTTCCCTTTTTGGTTGATGATTGTATCGATAGTAATTGCAGTTTTACCTGTTTGTCTGTCCCCGATAATTAACTCACGTTGTCCACGTCCAATAGGTACTAAAGCATCTAATACTTTAATCCCAGTTTGTAATGGTTCATTAACGCTTTTACGGCTCATAACACCAGTTGCTTTACGCTCAATAGGTCTTGATTTCTTCGTCTCAATTTTACCTAATCCATCAATTGCTTGCCCAAGCGGGTTAACTACACGACCGATTAATTCATCTCCTACTGGTACCTCTAATATACGTCCAGTAGTTTTCACTTCGTCTCCTTCTTTAACAGAAGTAGATTCATCTAATAAAATTGCTCCAACGTGATCCGTTTCTAAGTTTAGTACTTGTCCATAAATATCTCCAGGAAATACTAATAACTCTCCACTCATCGCGTTATCAAGTCCATGAACTAAGGCAATCCCATCACCGACACTAATTACTGTACCGACATTTTCAGTTTTAATATCTTTCTCATATTTCTTGATTTGCTCTTTGATTAAAGAACTAATCTCTACAGGATTAATCTTGCTCATCTTTTCACCTCGTTATCGTATCAAATTAGACTTCAGTGAGTGTAAGTAATTATTAATAGTATCATCAAATACCATTCCTTCATATTCAACTCTTATTCCACCGATGATTTTTTCATCAAGGATATTGTCTAATTCAATTTTACGATTATGTTTTTTGTTTAGATTACTTTCAAGTTTTGATAGATCTGTTTTAGTCAGTAATTTCCCTGAATAAACAGTCACTTTCATTACTTTGTTTTGGTTATCTAAGATTTGCTTATACTCTGTTAAACAATCCTCAAGTAACTCAATTCGACTATTATCAATAAGAACGAACACAAAATGTTTGATTAATTGCTCTTCGATTACTTTAGAAATAACGTCTTTTTTCTCGTTTTTAGTGACTTTTGGATGATTAAGAAATGTATAGATGTCTTCATCGATTGAAGTAACTAAACTTTGTAAGTTCTCATATACTTCAACAGATTTCTTCTCTTCTAATGCTAAAGTAAATAATGCTTCAGCATATTGAAAAGCTACATAATTCATTAATTCAGCACCTCATTAGTAGCTTCGTTAAGTAAATCTTTATGTAAGTTTTGATCTATTTCTTTCTTAATAATCTTTTCAGCCATAACTGTTGCAACGCTTACGATTTCTTCGTTAATGCTGTTACGTGCTTTTTGAATGTTGTTATCAATTTCTTTTTGTGCGTCGTCCACTAGTTTTGTAGCTTCAGTTTTAGCTTTAGAAACAATAACTTTTCTTTCACCCTCAGCGCGATCTTTTGCATCATCTAAAATACTCTTTGCGTTTAATCTTACGTCTTGTAATTCTTTTTCTGCGTCAAAGCGAATGCTTTTTGCATCTTCACTTGCTTTTTTTGCCTCTTCATACTCGTTAGCCATCTCTTCTTGTCTTGCTTGTAAGTAATCTGTAACTTTGTTCCAGAAGAAAAAACGAATTACTAAAAATAACAATAATGTAGATATGATTTGGATTAACATTTCTTTTCCGTTAACACCAAACACACCATTTGTAATACCTAATGCATCTTGGACAAAACTTTGGATAGAATCTCCCATAGTCTTTCCTCCTAACTACAATTTTTTTTGTGTGTTGTTAATCTTATAATCCGTTTACGAAGATTAAGAATATTGCTACTAATAATCCGTATAAACCAGTTGTTTCTGCTAATGCTTGCCCGATAATCATTGTTGTACGAATTGTTCCTGCTGCTTCTGGTTGTCTACCGATTGCTTCTACGGCTTTACCTGCTGCATACCCTTGCCCGATACCAGGCCCAATTCCTGTTAATACTGCGATACCAGCACCTAAGAATGCCATACCTTGTGCAAATTCTACTGTGAAATTCATCATTTTGTTGTTCCTCCTAATTTTATATTAATTTTTTTTATCAATTTTATAATGAACTGTTTCCAGTTTGAAACCTATTCTTCTACTGCCATGCTTAAGAAAATTGTTAAAAGCATGTAATAAACATATGCTTGTACAACACCAAAGAATACATCAAATACTGCATGTAATATTGGTCCCACAAACACACCTAACCATCCTAGTACTGCATATACAAGTACTGCGATGATACTACCACTAACCAAGTTTCCAAATAAACGTAACCCCATTGCAAATGGTGTTGATATCTCACCGATTAAATTGATTGGTAAGAATGCTGGATTTGGATCCATAAGGTCTTTTAACCTAGGAATTGGTCTTTTAATAATTAGTGCACTTATTTGAATTGTTAAAAACGCAAATGCACTAAAGCTTAATGCAACGTTGAAGTTACTAAGTGGTGCACTTAGTCCCCATAAAGCTGCTGTGTTAGCAAAAGCCAAGTAAATAAAGATTGTAAATAGTAATGGTGTGAATACTTTCCAGTATTTCTTGAAATAATCTCTTTGATTATTATTTACAAATTCTACTAACTTAACAAATACTAAAGTGAATCCTGTTGGGACATCACTTGTTTTAAGTTTAGAAACTCTGCTTCCAACGATTACAAAAACAATCATTAGAACCAATGTGATTATTAAGGACGCTTTCAGCCCACTTGATAATCCTAAATATAAATCAATCACTTTTGTTCACCTCTCATGCTAATGAATAAAATTGCATAAAGTACAAATCGAAACACAAATAGCCCAAATGCTACAAATAGAACTTCAATCTTTGGGTGTAAAGCTGAGATCACTAAGATCAAAATATAAAACCCATATCTAATTGCATAATTTCTTGCAGTCATTCTTTGTGCTTGAACTTTATCAGTTTCATTCATAAGTATTTTGTTTGTTGTTTTAAAGAGCATACTCATCATCATTAATGTTGTTACACTACCTAATGCAAAACTAATTGCTTTCAGTTCTGTTGTAAAGAAATAAAGTAACATTCCTATAATGAAAGTTACGATCCAAGTAATTGGAAAGGCCTTAATAAAAGCACTAGTCTTTTCCATCGTTTTCCTCCATCCTGATGATTTGACGAATCAGGTTATAAACACCACCAAAAACTCCTAATATTCCACCTATGACAGTGAATAATGGTGTTGTGCCTAACCACCCATCCATCATGACACCAAAGATAAGTAATCCAGCTATCGTTAATAACATACTAAATGCAAATGCACTTACTAGTGAAAAGATAGCTAGTCCTTTTCTATCTTTCATTATTTTGTACCAAACAGTCTATCTCCACAATCACCCAGTCCTGGTACGATATATCCTACTTCATTTAATTTATCATCTAATGCAGCTAAATATATATCAACATCTGGATGCTCTTTTTTAATCATTGCTACACCTTCAGGTGCTCCTACTAGTCCAACGAAACGAATGTTTTTTGCTCCACGTTTCTTAACAGCATCAATTGCCATACAAGCACTACCACCTGTAGCTAACATTGGATCTACTACTAAAACTGTTCCATCTTTAATTTCTTCAGGAAACTTTGCGTAATACTCATGTGGTTCTAATGTTTCTTCATCGCGGTACATTCCTACATGTCCTACTTTTGCAGTTGGGATGATCATTTGAATTCCATCAACCATTCCTAAACCTGCTCTTAAGATTGGTACAACAACAACTGGTTTTTTTAAAACCTTACAAGTTGTTACTGTAATTGGAGTTTGCACCTCAACAGGCACTGTTTCTAAATCTCTTGTAATTTCATAAGTTACAAGCGCTCCAATTTCATTCACATTTTCTCTGAAGTTTTTTGTGTCTGTTTTTACATCTCTAATAATTGCCATTTTATGATCAATTAATGGATGATCTAATACTACAACTTTACTCATGTGCTATTCTCCTTTATAGTTATTTATTTTTCCAACACGACGTATATGTCGTTCTTCATTAGAAAAAGGTGTGTTTACCCAAATGTCACTAATTTGTATAGCCAACTCTTCACTGATTACTCTTCCACCCATTGCCAAAACATTTGAGTCGTTGTGTAATCTTGTTGCTTCAGCTGTAAACAAATCACTAACAAGTGCAGCTCTTACACCTTCTACTTTATTTGCCATTATGCTCATACCTATACCAGTACCGCATACTAATATCCCTTTGTCCACTTCTTTCTTACTAACTGCTGTCGCTACTTTGATTGCATAATCATTATAATCAACAGACTCATTCTTGTTTATTCCAAAATCAATAATTTCATGACCTTGTTCAATTAAGAAATCCTTCACCTTGTTTTTATGCTCTAATCCACCGTGATCTGCGCCCATTGCTATCTTCATAACTACCAACTCCTTTGTAAGCGTTTTAATTATTTCGTGTATATACTAATAGTATTATATCAAAAGGAATTGTTTTTGCAATACTAATATATAATAAATAGGATAAAGATTAATAATAAATATAATTATTATATTAAACAGTATATCGTATCAGTTCTTAGTATGTTATAATGCAATACGAGGTGATTTTATGCTTAAAATGTTTGTAAGCTACTATAAAAATCATAAGTTATTATTTTTCTTAGATTTACTAGCAGCTACAGTAATGAGTGCTATAAATTTAGCATTCCCCTTGATAACAAGACAGTTTATTAAGGACTTTATCCCAAATGAGAATTTCCAATTAATTTTTATGTTTGGAGCAATTCTATTAGGATTCTATTTCATAAAACTATATTGTAATTTCTTTGTAAACTACTATGGGCATGTTATGGGTACAAGAATAGAAAGAGATATGCGAATTGATTTATTCAAGAAGATCCAAACTTTGGATAGCGATTACTTCGATGATCATAAAACAGGTAGTATTATGTCTCATATTGTTGGGCACTTAAGAGATATATCTGAGATGTCACATCATACTCCTGAAAATCTATTTGTCTCTTCTATCATGTTAATTGGTAGTTTTACTATACTACTTTACTTCCATGTAACATTTACTTTAATTGTATTCTTGTTCGTGGTATTCCTTGTCATCTTCAGTGCAAGTAGAAGAAGAAAAATGATGGCTGCATCAAGAAAGACAAGAAAAACTCATGAAGAAATTAATAGTGAAGTTGAAAATAGCATTGGTGGAATAAGACTTACCAAAGCATTTACAAATGAAGATTTTGAAATTAAAAAGTTTAAAAAAGTTACAGAGATCTACCAAGAATCATTTGGAGAATTCTATAAACAAATGGGTATCTTTAGTAGTGGAACAAACTGGTTTATTGATTTATTATACTTAGCAGTTTTAGTTGTTGGAGGGTATTTTGTCGCAGATGGACAGATGGACGTTGCAGACTACGCAGCATACTTTCTTTATATCGGTTATTTAATTCAACCAATCAGAACTTTAATTATGACAATGGAGCAAGTTCAAAAGGGTTGGTCAGGTTTTGAAAAGTTCTATAATACAATGGAAATAAAACCAAAAATTAATAGCCCTAAAGATCCAATTTTCTTAAACAATGAATTTAATTCTATTGAATTTAAAGATGTAAATTTCCAGTATGAGACATCTAGATCTCATGTCTTAAAGAACTTCAATGTTCTTGTTGAAAAAGGAAAGAAAGTCGCTCTTGTTGGAGAAACTGGAGTTGGTAAATCAACGATTAGTAAACTGATACCTAGATTCTATGATGTGAATGAAGGTCAAGTATTAGTTAATGATAAAAATGTAAAAGATTATGATGTTTATTCACTTCGTTCAAACATAGGACACGTTCAACAAGATGTTTATATTTTCTATGGAAGTATTAAAGATAATATACTTTATGGAAAACCTGATGCAACTCTAGACGACGTCATTGATGCTGCCAAAAAAGCAAACATTCATGATTTCATTATGACATTGGATAACCAATATGAAACATTGGTTGGAGAACGTGGAGTGAAGTTAAGTGGAGGTCAAAAACAACGTGTAAGTATTGCTAGAGTTTTCTTGAAAAATCCGCCTATATTAATACTAGATGAAGCGACTAGTTCTTTAGATAATGTTACTGAAAAACTAATACAAAAGGCTTTGGATAATTTAAGTAATGGTCGTACTACATTAGTAATCGCACATAGACTTTCAACTATATCAAATGCTGATGAAATTCTTGTATTGACTAAAGATGGAATTAGTGAGAGAGGTACTCACAAAGAATTAATTAGTAACAAAGGATACTATGCAAAATTATATAATGCATCGTTAGAAATTTAAAAAGAGTGACCACTAAGTGGTCACTCTTTATATTTCCAGCTTTAATTGACTTTGAATTCTGTCTTTTATTGGTTTATATGTCTTTCTATGGATTGGACAAACACCTAGTTCATCAAGTGCTTTTAGATGCTCTTTTGTAGGGTATCCTTTGTGTTTTTCAAATCCATAACCTGGATACTTTGTTGCCATCTTCTCCATGAAGTGATCTCTTTCAACTTTAGCTATAATACTAGCTGCTGCGATAGATGCACTTTTAGTATCACCTTTAATGATTGCCTCATGTGGAATCCCTTCACCAAGTGGCATTGCATCACTCAAGATATAATCTGGTTCGATAGATAATTCTTCAACTGCCTCTATCATACCTTTTTTTGCTGCTTGATAGATGTTGATTTTATCTATCTCTTCTTCAAAAATATAAACAATACTATACGCTTTTGCGTATTTTTTTATTTCTTCAGCTATTTTGATTCGTTTCTTTTCTGAAATTTGTTTGGAATCATTTAACCCATAGATAGTTACGTCAGGGTCTAATATAACTGCAGCACATACAACAGGTCCAGCAAGTGGTCCTCTGCCTACTTCGTCTGTTCCAGCGATATGTTTATACCCTAACTGATATAAGTTATTTTCAAACTCATACATAGTCATCAACTCGATCTAAAATAATTTTTCCAAATTTTTCATGTCTGAACTCATGAAGAAAAATGTTTGAAACTTTATCGTAGTTTACTTGATTCCCTCTTTCTAAAAATCCTCTTCTTCTACCTATGCTATCGTAAATACCAACGATATCATCAATATCAACTGTAATATCAAATCTTTCTTCAAAAGCTTCTTTGTAATACTTATCTAAATATCTAAATCCATAGATTGTGATATCATCAATTGGTAGTATATCATCTTTGATAGCTCCTGTTAAAGCTAGTTTAAAAGCAACATCTTCATCGTCAAACTTAGGCCATAGAATACCTGGTGTATCTAATAACTCTAAGTCTTTACCTACTCTGATATACTGTGTTTTTCTAGTGACTCCTGGTCTATCTTGAGCTACTAACTTTTTCTTTTGTGCTAGTTTATTTATTAATGTCGATTTCCCAACATTTGGTATTCCTAGTATCATGGTTCTAATTGGTCTTGCGGTACGACCTCTAGATATTTCCTTTTGAATTTTCTCATGCATAACTTCTTTTAATAGAGGAAGTATTCTATTGACACCTTTTCCATTAATTGCGTTTATTTTCAATGCTTTTAAGCCTTGCGCTTCAAAGTAAGAAATCCATTTATCAAGTTCTTTTTGATCAGCAAGGTCTGCTTTGTTTAAAAGAATGATACGAGGTTTATTTTGTGTTAATTCTTTCACAATTGGATTTTGCGAACTAAAAGGAATCCTTGCATCTAGTAGTTCTAACACTACATCTATGAGTTTCACTTTTTCTTTAATTTCTCTTTTGGTCTTAGCCATGTGGCCTGGATACCATTGTATTTGCTTCATAGTTAGCCTCCTTTTAGTCTAATATATTTAATTTAAAGATTACTTCTCCAAATAAGTCCATTTTTTTTACAGGTCCTAGTGAACCTCTACTGTCATTACTTTGCATTCTATTATCACCAAGTACAAAATACTCGTCACTACTCATAGTAAACTCACATGTTAATGTGATATCTGGATTTGATCCATAATTACAAGCAGTAAGTGCGTTATTTGGTAACTCTGTTGTATCTTCTAGTAATGTCAGGTTACTTCCATCTTTTATATAGATGTTATTATTCTCAATAACAATTGTTTCTCCAGGTAATCCAATAATTCTTTTTATGTAATAGGAGTATCCTGTTGTTTCCTCAACTTTAATGATTACTACATCATAGCGTTCGTAATTATTGAAATGTGAAATCGCTATTGTGTCACCATCATAATATGAAGGTTCCATAGAAGGACCCTCTACTGCAGCTGGTGAGACTAAAAATGAGTTGAACAAAACAATAATCGTAACAAACATAGGAATGATACTTACCAGTTCGTATGCTTCTTTTTCTTTCTTCAATAGATTATAAGTAGCTTCTTCATGAAACTTATCTTTTCTAAAATAAAAAGAAAGATTAAGCAATGTCATAAGCACTGAAACCATCAATAATATTCTAAAGAAATTCGAAGAGAATATCACATCAAAATCTTGGTATCTTCTAAACATTGAAGATATAAACATAACAAGATAAAGAACTAAAATGATATTTGTTCTTTTTTGCAATTTACGAAACAATTCGAATGAATCATCTGTGTATATATTTTCTATTTCGTAATTTTCTTCCATATCAGTCACCTTATTCTAAAAGATTATCTAGTTCTTCTAATGTTACATTAACTGTTCTTGCTTTTGAACCTAAGTTGTCACTTACAACACCAATCTCACTTAAAGATTCTACAATTTTTTGGGCTCGATTGAAACCAATACGAAACTCTTTTGAAATCTTGTTGATTGAACACTCTTCTTTTTCTACTACATATCTTGCTACTTCTGGCATTAGCTCATCACTATTTTCTGCTTGTGATGCTCTTTTTACCAGTTTCTCTTGTGTGAATTGATACTCAGGATCTCTTTGGTTTCTAATGAAATCATTAACTTTGTTAATCTCGCTATCAGAAATATATGCTCCTTGGACCCTTATTTGTGGTTGTCCTTGTTCACTAAACAACATATCTCCTCTACCAAGTAATTTCTCAGCACCAGCTGAATCAATAATTGTCATTGAATCAATATAACTTGAAACGCTGAAAGCGATTCTTGTTGGGATATTAGATTTTATTGTACCTTTTACTACATCAGTAGATGGACGCTGTGTCGCAATAATTAAATGTATCCCACAAGCTCTAGCTTTTTGTGTCAGTCTCATAATAGCTTCTTCAACACTATTTGAAGCTATCATCATTAAATCTGCTAACTCATCTACTATGATAACTACATAAGGCATAATATCTGTGTTACCTTCATTTAATACTTTTTGATTATATGTTTTGATATCTCTAACTCTTTCATTTGCAAAGAGTTGGAATCTTCGTTCCATTTCTTCTACTGCCCACCTTAGACCCGCAGTTGCTATTTTAGCATCTGTAATAACAGGAGTTAGTAGATGAGGTAGGTCATTATAACTTGCTAATTCAACCATTTTTGGATCAATCAACATTAACTTCAATTCTTCTGGTGTGTACTGGAATAGTAAACTCATAAGTATTGTATTAATACATACAGACTTACCACTACCAGTAGCACCGGCTACTAATCCGTGCGGCATTTTAGCAATGCTTGCATAAACTCCAAACCCATCAATATCTAACCCTAGTGCAACATTTAAGATCTCGTTACTTTTAAATTCGTTTCGGCTAATGATATCTACAAAATGCACAACTTCAGCAACTAAGTTCGGAACTTCAATCCCTACAGTTGATTTACCTGGAATTGGTGCTTCAATACGTATTTCTTTTGCAGCTAAGGCCATTTTAAGGTTGTCAGATATGTTCGATACTTTTCTAACATTAACTCCACTTTCAAGAGCAATTTCATATCTAGTTACTGTTGGACCTTTGGTATAATTTACTACTTTTCCACCAATTTTGAACTCTTCTAGTGTGCGGTCTAGTATTTCTATTTGCCCATTAATCCAATCTCCACTATCTTCTTTATTACTAGTTTGCTGTTGTAATAAAGACACTGGTGGTAACTCATATTTTTTCATTGGCTTTTCTTTTTTTAACTCTACTTTTATTTTTTGATTTTCTTGTGGTTCCTCTATTGTAACTTCCTCTACTTCAGGTTCTTCAAGATTCTCTTCAACCAAATCTTCCTCTACTTCTTCATCTTCATCTTTTGAAACAAAATCAGCGATGTTTGTATTTGGTTTAGGTTGTGAGAAAGGATCAGGTTGTACTTCTGGGTAAATCTCATTATCTTCTTCTTTGCCGTTATCATTTTCAGCATTTTTTAGTGCTTCATTTAAATTTGAACCTTTAATTAAATCAAACTCATGATATTCACTACCATAAATTTTTATTTTTTCCTCTTTTGTAAGTTTTGGCTCTGTTCTAAAAGAATCATATTGTAAATCGTAATCTCCTTGTCTATCTGGAGTTTCAGGAACTACTACTTTATCCTTTGCATTACGACCAAAAACAGGAGATACAAAAGGATCTCTTACTTTTTTCACTTCTTTTTTTACTTCAAACTCAGGAATCACAAAAGGTTTTGTGTCTTCAGTTCGTTCTTTTACTGCTAATGATTTTCTTTTGTTAAATAGCATCTAATCACTTCCTATCGTGCTTTTTATAAAGTTATACACCTCTAGATAAGTCTTTCTATTTTTTGAAACAAAACTACCTATTTCTTCCCCACCCTTAAATATTAAGAAACTAGGAATTCCATATATATGTAAATGTCTCGCTAACTCTATATCAGTATCTCTATCCATTTTATAAAATGAAACTTGCTTAAAATCTTCTTCGAGTCTAGGTAAAAAAGGTTTTACCATAAAACAATCAGGACACCATTTCGTATAAAAGTAAACAAGTGTTAACTCATCTTTTTCTACAACTTCGTAAAATGATTTTGTGTCATTGATTTTATTCATCATCTTCCATCTCCAATAATGCGTCCATTTCATTCTCTACTAATTTAATGTCTACCGGTTCTTCAAATACTGCCTTACTATATACTTTAATCGTTTCTTCTCCAACAATAGCGATTGTTGTCAAGGAAATGTGTTTTGTCATTGCACTAATTGATGTTGAAATAACTGCTTTTCTAAACCAGTAATATGGGTTTAAAGCGTTTAGCGCCATACCACCATATTTTACAACTTTTCCTAGCTTTGCCTTTTTGGCAGCTTTCACAATTTTTGTTTCTTCAATTGCTTTTTTCTTATCTAACATTTCCATTACTTTTACTAACTGCATTTTTTTTGTGTATTTTATAACAGGTTTGTCTAATATACCGTCTATACGATCAGTAATGTAATGACTTAAATTTAAAAGTTCAGTGACACTTAATTCAAGTGTTGGATATTTACTATCTGGGAAGAAATACTTGGCAATCTCATTTACTAATTCAAAACTAACATTAAATGTGAGTTTTCCTGTAGTTTCTTCGTTCAGTTTTTTTCTAGTTTTAAACTCTCTTTGTTTACTTTTTACAATTTCCTTTAATACTTCAGGGTCAACTTCGCTAATTGGTTTGGTTATTATTTTTTCAATATCTAACTTTCTTGACCTCACAAAAATTAGTGTTAAAACTGTCATCAAAAGTACCATTCCAGTTAACATTCCAAAGAAGAATAAAGGTATATCTGCTAATAATTGCTCATAGTTCATATTTTCAGCCTCCCACTTAGTAAATATTATAACATAATAATATTTATCTTGTGTATATTTTATGGATATGCGATAATAATGCAAGGTGATATTATGAAGAAGTATTTATTCGTTTTAGATTTAGATGGTACACTACTTAAAGATTGGGAAAGTGTCTCTGATCAAACTATTGACTATTTAAATCACATACAAACGCTTGGACATAAAATCGTATTAGCTACTGGTCGTCCATTTCGATCTAGTGAAGCCTTTTATGACAAGTTAAACTTAGACACTCCGCTTATCAATTATAACGGTGGACTAGTGACCTCAAAACATGATCCTAACTTTAAAAGTTACAGTCTAACTGTAGACTTAGATTCGGTGTTAGATATATTTGAACAGAACAAACAGCATATTCAAAATGCATTCGGTGAAGTAAAAGATGATATCTATTTACTAGAGGATACTAAAGAAATCCAACCTTTGCTACATAATTTTAATGGTGCAAGATTATTTGTTGGTGATTTTAAAGAAATTTTAACTACACCTACAAATGGTTTTATCATTATATCGAAAAAAGGTCATGGACAACATATTGAAGATTATGTAGAAGAACACTATAAAAACAAAGTTCTACATAGAAACTGGGGTAATGATTATGAGTACATAATCGAATTATTCACTCCTGAAACCTCAAAAGGAAATGCAGTAGAATATGTAAGTAAGTACTTAGGTTTTGAAAGAGAGAACATCATTGCATTCGGTGATGCTCATAACGATATTGAAATGTTACAATATGCAGGTTTAGGTGTAGCTATGAAAAACGCACAAGACAGATTAAAACCTTTTGCTGATGTTGTTACAGATTTCACAAACACAGAAGATGGAGTAATCAAATTCATTGAAAAATTCCTAAAAGAAAACGCAGAATAATTCTGCGTTTTTTTAATATCTCCAGCGTTTTACTTTTTTACTAGATTTCTTCTTTTGTGGTTGTTGCATTTGATTCATCATCTGCATAGGATTCATATTTTGCATTTGATTTGGATCCATTCCTTGCATACGTTTCATTGTTCCACTCATCTGTTCGATATTTTTTATAAGTTTATTTACCTCAGAAACTGATCTACCACTACCATTAGCAACTCTTCGTCTTCTTGAAGATGATGATGCTATAAGATGTGGGTTTTTTCTTTCTTCTTTTGTCATAGATGAAATGATAGCTTCAATGAAGACAGTTTGCTTATCATCAAGGTCTACACCTTTCATCATTTTCCCCATACCTGGAATCAACTTCATAATTCCACCAAGGCTACCCATACGTTTTATCATTTTCAATTGTTTCGCATAGTCGTTATAGTTGAACTTACCGCTCATCATTTTTTCAACCATACCCATCATGTCATCTTCGTCGATATTTTCAGTTACTTTATCAACAAGAGTCATAACATCTCCCATACCTAAAATACGAGATGCCATACGTTCAGGATGGAATACTTCTAACTGATCTAGTTTTTCTCCCATACCCATTAATTTAACAGGAATGTTTGTAACGGCACGTACACTAAGTGCTGCTCCACCTCTTGTATCACCATCTAATTTAGTTAGAATTGCTCCAGTAACACCAAGGGCATTATTAAATCCTTCAGTTACATTCACCGCTTCTTGACCAGTCATTGCATCTATTGTTAACAAGACTTCATCCGGCTTAATATATTCCTTGATTTCAACTAGTTCATCCATCATATCTTCATCAATTTGAAGGCGACCTGCTGTATCTATGATAATTAAGTCATTATTATTCTCTTCTGCAAACACCATTGCTTTTTTCAATATCGTAAGAGGTTTTTCATTAGTACCCATTTCAAATACATCTACTCCAACTTGAGAAGCAACTGTCTTAAGTTGTTCTACAGCAGCAGGGCGATATATATCTAGTGCCACCAGAAGTGGTTTTAAAGAATCTTTTTTCTTTAAATGTAAAGCAAGTTTACCTGCTGTAGTTGTTTTACCAGCACCTTGTAAACCTACCATCATAAAAATTGTTTTCTTATTCTTGTGAATAGTAAGTGGTTCTGCTTTGTCTCCCATTACTTTTTGAAGTTCATCACTTACGATTTTTACTACTTGTTGACCAGGATTTAATCCCTTAAGGATTTTCTCCCCCATTGCTTGTTCTTTTACACTCTTTGTAAATGATTTTACTACACGAAAATTAACGTCAGCTTCAAGCAAGCTTAAACGCACTTCTCTCATCATTTCTTCAATGTCTTTTTCAGAAAGTCTACCTCTTCCAGTAACTCTTCGTAAGGCCATTTGCAAGCGATCACTTAAATTATCAAATGCCATAATATCACTCTACTTTCTTTAACTCTTTTATGATTTCTAATAGTTCTTCATTTTTAGATAACTCTTCAAGTTTATCATACAATGTTAAACGTACTTTTTGGTTTTCTCTTAATTTTAATTTTGATTCTAAATCATATAGCTTATTTACGGTTCTTTTCAGTTGATCATGAACTGCATTTCTAGATACATTGAAGTTCTCACTTAGCTCTGTGATTGATAAATCATCAAAGTAGTAGCCTTCAAAATATTCTTTTTGCTTATTTGTTAATAGTTCCTGATAAAAATCATATAGATTAATAAGGGTTATATTCTTCTCAAGAGTATCCATTATAACATATCTCCAAACATACCATATAAATACTCTTCAAAATCAAAGTGCTCTAAATCTTCAAGTTTTTCACCTAGACCAACATACTTAATAGGGATGTTTAACTCTTCTCTAATAGCAAGTACTATTCCACCTTTTGCAGTTCCATCAAGTTTCGTAAGTACAATTCCTGATATATTTGTAACTTCATTAAAAATTTTCGCTTGAGACAATCCATTTTGTCCAGTTGTTGCATCAACAACTAGTAAAGTCTCATGCGGTGCATTTGGAATTTCACGTCCAATAACACGATTAATTTTATCTAACTCACCCATTAGATTTTTCTTATTTTGTAATCTACCTGCAGTATCGCAAAGTATTACATCTACATCATTTTCCTTTGCATAGTTAATAGCATCATAAATAACACTAGAAGGGTCTGATCCTTCTTCCTTTGCATAAAATAAACTACCTACTCTTTCACTCCAAATACGAAGTTGTTGAATCGCTCCTGCTCTAAAAGTATCTCCAGCAACTAACATCACTTTTTTTCCTTTTAGGATGTACTCATTAGCTACTTTTCCTATTGTAGTAGTTTTACCCACTCCGTTTACTCCAACAAATAAAACAATGTTCAATCTATTGTCTTCTATAAGTATGTCAGAAACTAACTCCTCTTTAGAGTATAATTTATACATCTCTTCGATTATCTTTTCCATTAAAGCATCTACATCATCTATTTTCTTTACTTTAATTGATCTACGTAGTTGATCTACAAACTTAACAGTCGTATTTACTCCTACATCAGCCATTATTAGAATCTCTTCTAACTCATCAAATAAATCGTCTCCAACTAATTTAGATGATTCTAAAAGTTCTCTAATATTACCAAATACAGAATCTCTACTTCTAGACATTCCAACTTTATATTTTTGCGCTTTTATACGGCGTTCTTTTGTTTTGAATAACTTACTAAAAAATCCCATAATATCTTACCTCTCTTAATAAACAAAAGTATTATAACATATATCAATTGTTTCTTCTAACTAAATAAAAAAAACCCTATAAAAAGGGAAAATCCGCCTCTCGGCGGATTAAGGAAGGGGATGTGTGAATAATTAATATTATTCACCATGCTATGTAAGGGATAAGTTGCGACATTGTCGCATGTTTAATATAACACAATTTACAATTAAATGTCAACAAAAACTATATAAAAATAGTGTCACTAAGTGATAGTTAAACTATCATACTAATTGGCTATACATAGCGCCGCAAAAGAAAAACAAGCATGTTTTGAAAATGGTTTTCAAATAAACAATACTTGTTTGGTCTTATTTATAAAAATTAGTCTCTTTCGTACCCACAATTTTTTGTATCCTGACAGATAGTTTTTCCGTTATTATCTACCATCAGTAATTGTCCACAATTAGGGCATATCTCCCCTGTAGGTTTGTAGAATAACATGTTTTTACATTTTGGGAAGTTGTTACATGCATAAAATGTTTTTCCTTTGTTTTTCCCTGACTTTGCTTGTCTTTCAACAATTTCACCAGTTTTACATTTTGTACATTTCACACCAGTTGATACAACTTCTTTTTTTACTTGTTCTTTTTGTTTGATGTATTTACAAGTTGGATAATTTCCACATGCTTCAAATGTACCATAACGAGAATTCCTGAACACCATATCAGATCCACATTGTGGACATTTTTCTCCAGTAAACTTTGGAGCTATTTTCTCCATATTTTTATTTGCTTTATCAACCATCGGTATGAAAGCATTATAGAAACTTGATACAATGTTTGTTTGTTCTTCAGATCCTGTTGCGATATCATCTAAAACTTTTTCCATTCTAGCAGTATAATCTACACTTATAATTTGATCAAAAAACTCATTTAGTTTATTTATCGTAAGTGTTCCCTGTTCTGTGGGAATGAATTTTTTATCTTGAATTGAAATATACTTTCTTACTTTTAAAGTAGAAATTGTTTGTGAGTATGTTGATGGTCGACCGATACCAAGGTCTTCCATTTCCTTAATTAACCTAGCTTCAGAAAATCGCGCTGGCGGTTTCGTGAAGTGCTGTTGTTTATCAATACCTTCATCTTTGATTTTAAATCCAAGTTCTAAATCAGGAAGTTCACTTGCTTGAACCTTCTCATAGTCACCATATACTTTTAAATATCCGTCAAAAACAAGTTCTTGTGCACTTGCTCTAAACAAAGCATCATTGTTCGTTAACTCTAAAGTTGTTGATTTTATTTTTGCTGGTTTCATTAACGATGCCAACGCTCTCTTATAGATCATAGTATATAAAGATAACTCATCTTTTGCTAAATACTTCTTCATTTTAGAAGGAGTGTTATAGATGTTAGTTGGTCTGATTGCCTCATGTGCATCTTGTATATTAATCCCTTTTTTAGCTGTTCTTACACGTCCTGCATATTCTTTTCCATAGTTCTCTTTGATGTAATCAAGGGCTGGATAACTAAATGTATTACTTAAACGAATACTATCAGTACGCATATAAGTAATTAGACCTGTAGTTTCATTCCCTAACTCAATACCTTCATATAGTTTTTGAGCTATTAACATAGTTTTTTGTGAACTGAAGTATAACTTATTACTTGCTTCTTGTTGTAGTGACGATGTTGTAAAAGGCATTTTTGTATCTCTTTTACGTTCTTTACCTTCAAGTTTTGTAACTTCAAATAATTCTCCAAGTTTACTTAATAGCAAGTCAGTTTCATTTTCATTATTCAGAGTGATTTTTTTGTTTTTATATCTTACAAGTTCAGCTTCAAATTCTTTGAAACTTGCTTTCACTTTCCAATACTCTTCTTCAACAAATTTACCGATTTCTGCTTCTTTATCAACAAGGATTTTAAGTGTAGCACTTTGCACACGTCCTGCTGATTTTGATTTGATTTTGTTTTGTAACAGTTTTGATAGTTTAAAACCAATAATTCTATCTAGTATTCTTCTTGTTTCTTGAGATGATACTAAATCTGTATCTAAATCTCTTGGTTCAATGAATGCATCTAAAACTGCAGTCTTAGTGATCTCATTAAATATTACACGCTTAGTTGGTTTGTTTTTAGTGTCTAATACTTCACTTAAATGCCAACTGATTGCTTCACCTTCACGGTCCGGGTCAGTTGCAAGATATATTTCATCTGCAGCTTTGGCTGCTTTTGTTAACTCTGTTACAACTTTTTTCTTTTCTTTTATAACATCATATTTCGGAGCAAAGTCGTTCTCTAAATCTAGACCAAGTCCTCCTACTCCACTGATAGCTAAATCACGAATATGTCCTTTTGAAGATAAAACTGTGTAGTCACTACCTAGATATTGTTCAATTGTTTTTGATTTACTTGGTGATTCCACAATTACTAATTTGTTCATGATCTCGCCTCCTTTTCTATATATATATACTACTTGTAAAAAGCCCTGTCAAGGGCCCTTGTTCATTATATATATTATATATATATAAGTTTTTTTACTTTATTTTTTTATTACAAATGTCATTCTATCTTTACCTTGAAGATCCTTTTTTTGAATTACTTCAGCATCAGGTAAATGTTTCTTAATTAATTTTTTAAGTTCTTTAGCCTTATCATATGCATGTTCAAATGCCATAAAATAAGTATCTTTCAAATATAAAGAAGCTTGTTCTAGGATTAACCTATAAAAATATAAGCCATCTTCTCCACCAAATAATGCAATTTCAGGTTCGTTATCTACAACTAAGCCTTCAACATACTCATCTTTTGGAATATAAGGGGGGTTACTTACGATGATATCAAACTTCATACCCTTTATAGGCTCATATAGGTCACCTTGATGGAATACTACATTACCTTGCAAATTTTGATTGTTTTGCTTTGCTGTGTCCAACGCTTCATTTGAAATGTCTGTAGCAGTTACATTCATGTTCTTTTCTTCAATATCAAGTGTGACTGCTAAACAACCACTACCTGTTCCTAAATCTAGAACATCAACTTTTCTATCCTCAAACACTTCGTCATAATACATCAAGACATTTGCAACTAGTTCCTCAGTTTCAAAACGAGGAATTAGTACATCTTTATTTACAATGAACTTATGTCCATAAAAATACTCGTACCCCAATATATGTTGTACTGGTATATTTTTGATAATATATTTGTCTACTCCGTATAGGAAATCTTTATATATGTCTTCTGGTATTTCTTGGTCCATGTTTATGATTAAGTCTGCACTACTCATTTCTGAAAAATGAAGTAATAATAATTTTACACCTGAATCTTCTTTGTTATTATCAAGTGCATATTTTTCATTGATTCTTAGAACTTCTCTATATGTTGGCATAATTTCACCTACTCAAGACAGTGAAAGAAGAGCAAAAGCTCTTCTTATTCGTCTTTACCTTCTAGTTTTCTTTTTAATTCTTCCCCGATTAATGCATCAATTACCGGTTCTAGTTTTCCATCCATAACTCTATCTAACTGTAGAATGCTGAATCCAATTCTATGATCAGTTACTCTATTTTGAGGATAGTTATATGTACGGATCTTTTCAGATCTATCTCCACTACCGATTTTACTTCTACGTTCTGCCCCTTCTTTGTCTAGGCGTTCTTGTAGAACTAAATCGTAAAGTCTTGTTTTTAAGATTCTTAAAGCTGAAGCTTTGTTTTCATGTTGAGACTTTCCATCTTGACATGTAACAATTAATCCTGTTGGTTCATGTGTAACACGAACTGCACTATCCGTAGTATTAACTGATTGTCCACCAGCTCCACTTGAACGATATGTATCAATTCTTACATCACCCATGTTTAACTCAACATCGATATCTTCTGCTTCTGGAAGAACAAGAACTGTAGCAGTTGATGTATGAACACGTCCCTGTGATTCTGTTTGTGGGACACGTTGTACACGATGTGCTCCAGACTCATACTTCATAAATGAATAAACACTGTCACCACTGATTGAGAACTCTACCTGGCTAAATCCACCTGCATCATTTTCTTCTGCATTTGTTATTTCGATTTTCCATTTCTTTACTTCAGCATATCTACTATACATTCTAAATAGATCTCCAGCAAAGATATTTGCTTCACTACCACCAGCAGCTCCTCTAATTTCAACGATAACATTTTTCTCATCGTTAGGATCTTTTGGCACCAATAAAATCTTAAGTTCTTCTTCTATTTCAGGAATTCTTGGCTTTAATTCATCTAATTCCATTTTGGCCATGTCAACGATATCTTGATCGTCTTCTTTTGCCATTTCTTTTAAGTCTTCAATTGTTTCTAATATTGTTGTGTACTCACCATATAAAGTTACGATTGGCATTAAATCCTTTTGTTCTTTAGATAACGTTGTTAATTTTTTAACGTCAGTTACTATCGCCGGATCCATAAGTAATTCGTTTATTTCATTATAGCGGTGTTTAATTGTTTCTAATCTATCTATCATATTAATCACTCCGAAATATATTATATATTACTGTTTATGCATTTTCAAGTTGTGGTTCTATAGTATTTTCTAAGTTGATGTTTTCTTTTTTACAAAGTTTAGATAAGTATCTAACAAATAAGAAGACTAAAACACTACCTTTTAAAATACTGGAAATACTAACTGCCCACCAAATTCCCGCAAATCCTAAACTGATTGCGAACAATGCAGCAAATGGTATTCTTAGGAAGTTTCCTATAATACCAACACTTGATGGATACACTGTTTTACCTAAACCATTAAATGCTCCAGCAGTTGCTAATTCTATAATCATAAATAATTGAGAAATACTTAAAATCTCTAAATAACGTTGCCCTAAATCAAGTGTCGCTTCATTTTCAAAGAACAATGCGAATAAGTCTCTTGCAAAGACAAATAACATAATATTTATTAAGATACCATATGGAACTAACATTTTCATTGAAGCCTTGTATCCTTCTCTTACACGGTCAAGACGACCTGCAGCGTAGTTTTGTCCAACAAAACTAGCAAGAGCAACTTGGAACCCTGACGCAATCATCCAAGCAAATGCTTCTATTTGTGAACCAAGACGCTGTGTAGCTACAACAGCAAATCCGTATTCCGCTTGCATTTTTGTAATGATGACAGCAATAATTGTAAATAAAATACTTTGTAATCCTACAGGATAGCCAATACTCATAATCTTCTTCATCGAGTTCTTACTAAAGTTCATGATAGGATTTAAGTTGAAAGGTCTATTTTTCCCAATATATATGAATACATATATTAGTAATACTGCTGACTGAGAAATTACAGTCGCTATTGCTGCACCTTTCACTTCTAAACCAAGTCCATTTATCGTGAAACCAAAGATATCTATTGTCTCATGTATGAAGATAGGGTCAAGAATAATATTCAATACCAATCCTGTTGCTGAAACGACAAAAGTCATAATCGTTAATCCTAGTCCATCATAGATACCATTAAAGATATTAACTAAGAACATCACAACAACAAACATTGAAATAGTTCCTAAATATTGATATGCATAATCTATTACAATCGTACTATCAAAGTTAAAATAATTAACGAATATTGCCCCACCTACTACACCAATCAAGGAATATATGAGACCCATTATTAGCATTAAGATAAAACCTGTGTTCCCATGTTTGGAAACTTGATCCATATCATCTACTCCTGCTGCATGTGAAATACTTACAGAAGTCCCTACCTTAATAAACAGAATCAATCCAAATCCAAACCACATATAAAAACCACCAGTAGCTACTGCTGCTATGGCTTCTTCTTCATAAAATAGTTCTCCTACCCAGTACATGTCTGTTAAGTTATAAGCCATTTGTACGAGTGAAGATAATAATGTCGGTATTGCTACCCACAATAAATTCTTATATATACTACCTGTTGTTAAATCTCTTTTCTTTTTCATATAATCACCTTTTTACCCAAAGTATTATATCACTTCGAATATAGAAATACTACTAATTTGTTTTAAATCAAAAAGCCTTTAATTTATTAAAGGCTTTCTTCTTCATATATTAGTTTAGCTAATGGGAATGGGTCTAATGCTCTTTCAAATATTCCTTGAACATATGAAATAAGAACTCCATAATTCACAATAGGAATATTCATGTCTTTTACTTGTTCTATACGGTACATCATTTCTGTTTTATTTAACATACATGCACCACAATGAATCACAAGTTTTACATCATCCATATCTTTTGGGAAACTATATCCTGAACTATATTTAAAGTTAAAATCTTTTCCTGTATATTGTCTTAGCCATCTAGGAATTTTCACTGTTCCTATATCATCACTTTGTCGATGATGAGTACAACCTTCACTAACTAAAATTGTATCACCATGTTTTAAGTTATCTATCGCTTTTGCACCTCTGACAAGCTCTTCTAAATCGCCTTTGTTTCTAGCGAAAAGGATACTGAAACTTGTTAGTTGTATATCTTTTGGTGTATCTGCACTTACTTTCAGAAATGCTTGTGAATCTGTTATAACCATTTTTGGTTTTGTACCTAATTTATCTAATGTTTCACGAAGTTCGTGTTCTTTTGTGACGATAGCGATAGCATCACTTTCTAAGATGTCTCTTATTGTTTGTTGTTGTGGAAGAATTAATCTTCCTTTTGGAGCTGCCTTATCTATTGGAGTTACTAGTACTACTAAATCTCCAGGATTGATTAAGTCTCCAACTACTCTAAATTTTTCTTCTTCAATTTTTAATGTTTTACCTATTGTTTCCTTTAACTCATCTATCCCTGTTTTATTATTTGCTGATACTTCTAAAACTCTATCTTTCTTAAAGATTGATGTGTAGTCTTGTTTCTCATTTGATAGGTCTAATTTATTTCCAACAAGTATATATGGTTTTTTTCTTTTCTTGAATTCTTTAATTAAGTCTAATTCTTCTTTATAAGTTTCTTGTGTTTTATCAAACACAATCAATCCAATATCTGTTTTATTAATTACATCATACGTTCTTTTGACACGTAGTTCTCCAAGTTCACCTACATCATCTATACCTGCAGTGTCGATTAAAACAACAGGACCTAAGGGTAGTATCTCCATTGATTTGAACACTGGATCTGTAGTAGTTCCTGCATGATCACTTACAAGTGATATTTCTTGATTTGTTAATGCGTTAATAACACTAGATTTTCCAGCATTTCTTTTTCCGAAAAGTCCAATATGTGTACGGTTTGCTCTTGGTGTTTTATTCATTGTTCACACCTCTTATAATTCCTGGTCTTGTGATATTTAAAGGATCTAACATCTGATCTAATTCTTCTTTTGTAAATAATGATTCATCAACCAGTACTTGTTTGATTGTTTTTCTTGAACTGTGAGCAAGTTTCACAATTTCACTTGCTTTGTCATATCCAATAATACTAATTAAAGGAGTAATTAACGATGATGATTTTTCAAGATTCTCTAAACATCTTTCTTTGTTTACTTGAATATGTTTTGCACATTTATGATTAAATTTATGAACTGTGTGAATAAATAGACTTAGGCTTTCTAAAAGTGCTTCACCAATCATTGGTAAAAATGCATTTAGCTCTAAGTTTCCACTCGCTACTAGATTTGTAATCAAGAAATCATTACTAATGATTTTTTGTGCATTTTGAATTACTAATTCTAAAATTACTGGATTTACTTTTCCTGGCATGATTGTGGAACCAGCTTGTTGGTCCTTTAAAATAATTTCTCCAATACCACCATTTGGTCCACTTGCTAAAAATCGTAAATCATTAGCTATTTTCACAAGAGAAGCTGCACTTACTTTTAATAATGAACTCACTTCTAAGAATGAATCAAGATTTTGTGTGTTATCAATTAAACTTTCTGCTCTAGATAATCCAATGTTTGTACTTTCTTGTAGTAGAGAAGTCATTGTAAATGTATATCTAAGTGGTGCATTTAATCCAGTTCCAACTGCTGTTCCACCTAAATTTATTGTTCTTAATCTTTCCTCTACTTTATAAATGCGCCATCTATCTCTTGAAAATGTCTCTGCATATGCTCCAAACATTTGTCCAGCTAAGATCGGTACTGCGTCCATTAATTGTGTACGAGATAGTTTAATGATATTACCATTATCACTCTCTAGAGTTTGAAATGTTTTCTGTAATTCTGCATATTCATCAGCTAGGTTTCTAATTTCTTTGATTACTGCAATTTTGATTGCAGTTGGATATGTATCGTTTGTAGATTGGTGAAGATTGACATGATTAATAGGATGAACAATATTATAGTCACCTTTATTATGTGAAAGTTGTTCTAATGCTACATTCGCGATTACTTCGTTCACATTCATGTTTGTTGAAGTTCCTGCTCCACCTTGGTATTTGTTTACTACAAATTGATTATTATATTTACCTAGAAGTATTAAATCGCATGCTTTGATAATACTGTTTGCGATTGTTGTGTCTAGGTATTTTAGTTTTTTGTTAGTGATTGCTGCTTGTTTCTTGATGTTAACTAGTTCTAGTATTGTTTTTAAGTTTACTTTTTCTTTAGATACGTTGAAGTTATCTAATGCACGGTATGTGGAAATACCGTAATACATATTATCTTCTAGTACAACTTCACCAAGTAGGTCTTTTTCAGTCCTCATAGTATTTCCCTCCTTATATTAAAAGAATAAGTCTCGTTCACCATCAATGATTTTTTGAATGTTTGTTTTTAACTTTTCTTTTACAGTTTGATTTTTGATTTTTTCTGCATTTTTCCATACAAATTTTAGTCCGTTTTCTTTTAATGATCCATCACTATAATCCATTAAGTATTCTGTTAATGTCATAAGAGCGTTTGGTTCACATATAAGACCAATATTTCCATTTTTAGCTAAAGCCATGAAGCGGTCTCCTGTACGACCTTTTCTATAACAAGCTGTACAGTATGATGGAATAAATCCTTTTTCTAATAAGTCTTTATTTACTTCTAACACACTTCTTTCATCGCTTAACTCAAATTGGTCGTGATCTAGTTCTTCTGTTTCTTCGTGATAACCACCAACATCAGTTTTACTTCCTGCACTGATTTGAGATACACCATGATAGATTAGTTCTTCTCTCATCTCTTTTGTTTCTCTTGTTGATAGAATGATCCCTACATATGGAACTGCTAGTCTAATTACTGTTACAAGACGCTTAAATTCTTCGTCTGTTATCATATTAGGATAATTACTTAATTCCATACCTTCTGCTTTTTTAAGTCGTGGTACGCTTATTGTATGAAAACCTACTCCAAATTTCTTTTCTAGGTATTCGTTATGCATAATTAAACTTAAAACTTCAAATTTATAGTTCGCTAATCCAAATAGCACACCCGCTCCAACATCGTCAATTCCTGCTTCGAATGCTCTGTCAAAAGCGTGTAGATGATAATCATAATCACCTTTTAAACTTTTTGGATGTTGATCTTGATATGCATCTTTGTCATATGTTTCTTGGAATAAGATATAAGTACCTATTCCAACGTCTTTTAGTTTTTTGTATTCTTCAACTGAAGTTGCAGCAATATTTACATTGATTCTTCTAATAGATGAATTATCATAGATTGTTTTAATAGAATCTATAACATAGTCGATTGGAGTTTCTTTTGGTGCTTCTCCAACTTCTAAAGCAAGACGTTTATGACCTAGTCTTTCAAGATTGATCGCTTGTTGTTTGATCTCTTCCATATTTAATTTTTTACGATCAAATTTATTGTCTCTTCTATATCCGCAATATTTACAGTTGTTCACACAAAAGTTTGATATATATAAAGGAGCAAACATTACTACTCTTTGTCCGTATATCTCTTCTTTGATTTCTCCTGCAATTTTATATATCTCTCTCACTTGTTTTTTATCATGTGCATTTAAAAGCATTACGATGTCTAAGTGATTTAATCTTTTACGTGCTTTTGCTTTATCTAAGATTCTTCTGATTTCTTCATATCTTGGGTTTTGTGCCTTTTTGATAATACATTCAATATATTCTTTGTCAATTACAACAGATCCATTTATTACTTTGTTTTCATTCATTGTGCATTCTTTGTTTTCGTTTTTTATCATGATAGTTTCCTTTCAAAGTCGATATAATCTCCAACACCTAAGTCTACAACGTGTTCTACTCTGTTAATTCTTCCCTCAATACAGTTTCTGCATTGATCTGATGTATCATCTGTACAAATTTTGTTTTGGTATATTTCGTATTTTTCTCTGTTTTCTGTTGGTGATATATTTGGCATCATTACGTTTGCCCCAACATCTAATGCTTTTTCTCTACCGATTGGATCTAATGATCCCAATGCTGTTGTTGCTGGTAATAATGATTTTGGTAATATTAATCTAACAAGTGCTACCATCACTAAAGTTTCAGGCAGTGTTCCACTCATGTTACCGGCTAACTCTGTATCTGAGTGACATAAGTAAGGTCCAATCCCTACCATATGTGGTCCTAATTCTTTTAAATACACTAAATCTTCTACTAAGTCTGCATTTGTTTGAGTAGGTGATCCTACCATAAGACCTGCCCCAACTTGGTATCCGATTTCTTTTAAGTTTGTTAAACACTCTCTTCGATTATCAAAGCTCATAAAATCAGCATGAATATGTTCATACAATCTTCTTGATGCAGTTTCATGTCTTAATAAATAACGATCTGCACCAGCATCATATAATTTTTGATAACTTTCTTTAGTTCTTTCGCCTAATGATAATGTTACTCTGGTATCAGGAAATTTCTCTTTTATTTCCTGTAACATTTCAACTAATAAATCATCAGTATAATAACTATCTTCTCCACCTTGAATGACAAATGTTCTGTATCCAAGAAGGTAACCTTCCTCACAACAATCAACAATCTCATCTTTTGTCAACCTGTATCTTGGTATCGTTTTAATTTTATAGTTAATTCCACAGTACTTACATCCCATTTTACAAAAGTTAGATATTTCTATTAATCCTCTTAAGAATACTTTGTTTTCATAATATCTTTGTTTCTTTTGATATCCCTTTTTGAATAAGTAATTTGCGTCATCTAGAGTGATGTTATCTAAGATGTATAAATACTCTTCTTTCGTTAGTTCTTCTGCCACAAAAAGTTTATTCACTAGTTTTTCTAGTTGAATTGAAATTTCTATTGGATTGGTTTCCCTAGTCTTAATTTTTGGGAAGATGTAGTTCATATGTATCAACTCCTCGATATTTAGTATATAAAAAAAAAGAAAAAACCTTCGTAACATATGTTACAAAGGTTTGTTTTTTTAATAATAAAATTAGTTTATAAATTGAACTATATTTTATAAATAAGATTTAGATATCATCAAGACCTGAATCTTCTACATCATTATCATCTGAAACCATCATATTATCAAACGTTGAAATCTCTTTATTAAAGGATAATTCAATTGGATCTGATGTTGTTGCACCTTGACGGTTTTTCGCTATCATTAAGTCTACAGTATTTTGATTTACTGTATCTTTATTATAGTAATCTTCACGGTATAAGAATAAGATAATATCGGCATCCTGTTCGATTGAACCTGAATCTCTAAGATCGGCCATCATTGGACGTTTGTTATCTCTTTTTTCTACCGCACGTGAAAGCTGAGATAATGCAATGACTGGCACTTTTAACTCACGCGCCATCTCTTTTAAAGTACGCGATATTTCTGATACTTCATTTACACGGTTTGAAGTTGGTACAGAACCACTTAATAATTGAAGGTAATCAATGATTACTAAGTCTAGTCCTTTGTCTTGTTTTAACTTACGACATTTTTGACGAAGGTCAGTAACTTTTACTGTACCTGAATCATCAAACATGATGTTAAGTTTAGATAGTGATTCTTGTGCTAGAGATAACTGTTGCCACTCAAGATTTGTAAGTGTACCTGTACGAATTTTTGTTGAGTGAATTCTTGATTCACTACTTATAATCCTTGATACTAGTTGGTCACTACCCATCTCTAAACTAAAGAATGCAATGACTGGTTTTTCCTTATTCTTAGCAACATTTTTTGCGATATTTAAGGCAAAAGCTGATTTCCCCATTGAAGGACGAGCTGCAAGAATAATTAACTCTGTGGGTTGTAACCCTAACGTAAACTTATTAAGTAATCTGAATCCTGTATCTAATCCAGTTAATTCTCCTTGATTATCTTTGGCTTTTTCTGCTTTTACGATTACTTCTTCTGTTACTTCGCTGATGCGAATAAAATCTGAAGTTCTTCTTTCTTTTGCAATATCAAAGATAATTCTTTCACTGTTATCAGCGTATGCATTTGCATCATCTGCTTTGTATCCATCTTCCACAATTTGTCGAGCTGCATCAATGATTCTCTTTGTGATAGATTTATCTTTTACGATATTAATGTAATTATCTAAGTTGGCAATTGATGGCACTGATTTAGATAGATCTAAAATATATTCAGCTCCACCTGCCTCTTGTAGTAAACCACGTGATTCTAGTAGATTGATTAAAGTTGTATAATCAATATCAACACCATCTTGATATAAATCTACCATAGCGTTATAAATCATTTTATGTCTATATATATGAAAGTCATCTGTATCTAATTTATCGATGATGCTTTTCATTGCACCTTGATCAAAGAAGACACTCCCTAAGACACTTTGTTCTGCTTCTTTATTATGTGGAGTAACTCTTTCCATAAATATCTCCCCTATTCTTCAATTACTAATACTTCTAATGCTGCTGTTACTTTTTTGTGTAATTTGATTTCTACTTTATGAGTACCTAGACTATTGATATTTGCTTTCACATTTATCTTTCTTTTGTCTAACTCAACTTGATGTTGTTTTTTGAACTCATCACTAATTTGTTTAGATGAAATCTTACCAAAGAAACGACCGTTCTCTCCGATTTTTGCATATACTTTAACTGGTAGTTTTTCGACTTTTTCTTTTAATGCTTTCATCTCTTCTACTAGTTTTCTTTCATCTTCTTCTTTTCTTGCTTTTTCACTTTCGATTGAAGCTAAGTTTTCACTCGTTGCATCAATTGCTGTTTTGTTTGCTAATAAGAAGTTTCCGTATCCTGTAGCTACATCAATTACTTCTCCTTTTTTCCCTTTTCCTCTAAGGTCTTTAATTAAAATTACTTTCATTGGTTTTTCCTCCTGTACTGCTTCGTTTAGTAAGTTAATAATGTCAAGACGTACTTTCTTGATATCTAGTTCTTTGACTTGTGCACCAGCGTTATTAAGGTGCCCTCCTCCTCCAAACTTCTCCATCAATACTTGTACATTAAATCCTTCTAATGATCTGGCACTAATTCCAATTTCATCTTGGTTTAGTCTACTGATTGCAAATGCAGCTACGATATCTTCTATCTCTAATAACATGTCTGCTACTCTTGCTAATAAGTTTCTTCCTGCATTTAATTCATCAGGAATTACAATGATACTGAATTTTTTATGTACAACTTCAGCTAGGCTTAGAAGTTGTGATTTTAATTGAATTTCTTCTAATCCTTCACGAAGAATTGTTTTTACTTTAAATGTATCTGCTTGGTATTTTCTTAGAATCGCACATGCTTCGAAAGTACGACCACCAGTACGATACATGAAGTTATTTGTATCTACCATAATACCGCTTAACATAACTGTTGATTCGAATGCGTTTAGATTTACTTCTTTTGAAGATAAATCTATCATTTCTGTTACAAGTTCAACACTACTTGATGCGTATGGTTCAACATGATTGATAAGTGCAAATTCAATTGAATCTGATAGTTTTCTATGATGATCAATGATTACTACATTTCTTGTTGCTAATGGTAGTTTCTCGTTAATCGTTTGTCCAAATGAATGATGATCTACTAGAATTAGTAAATCTTCTCTATTTATCCAATCAACTGCTGTAGATGATGTTATGAAATAATCTAAGAATGTTACGTATTCATACTCCATTAATTGGATGATTTTTGATACTGTCTTATCTACTTCGTTTTGATCAAAGATGATGTATGCTTCTTTGTTAAAGGCATGTGCCATCTTCAGTAATCCCATAGCTGCACCTAGTGCATCTGTATCTGGATATTTATGTGGTGATATAAAGACTCTATTTGTATCTTCGAATAAACGCTCTAGTTTTTGTGTGTTAATTCTTGTTGTTATTCTTGTACGTTTTTCTACTGTGTTTGTGTTTCCACCAAAATACATAAGGTCGTTACCTTCAATATTTACTACTACTTGGTCTCCACCTCTTGACAATGATAAATCCAAACTATCTTGAGCGATGTCACCTAGTTTATTGATTTTAATGTTTGCACATGCAAAACCACCACTTAACGTTACCATCAGGTCGTTCTCTTTTGAAATAGATCCAATTTGCTCAATAATTTTAAACTCATCTTTTACTAATCTTTGTAGCACTTCTTTTGTCATAATTGCTGCAAGTCTAGATGTCGTTACTGGGATTAAGAAGAAATCAAATTCTTCTGCCCAACCTTCTAATGCTTCAAGGTATTTCCCTTGAATATAACTTCTCTCAGCAACATCTAATACTTGAATAGCATCGCTTAAGTTATCTAAGTTAAGCATTGCTACAACATCAGTGTTAGCTTCATATTTACGTTTGGTTTCTTCTCGTTCTGTTACTTCTGTAAAATATAAAATGTTATTCGTTGAGTCATTTAAAATCTCATACTCATATGTATATATTTTTAATGTTGTTGATTCAAAACCTTTTTGTCTAACAAGGTCATATATTTCTTTGGATATTGTTTCTAATGAACGTTCTTCTAAAACGTTTTGAAAAACAACTTCCTTACAAAATCTATTTCCCCATCTTATGATAAATTCATCATCATATATCAAAACTCCTATAGGCATTTCTTCTGTCACGACTTTTTCTGCTGACAATTTACTTTTAAGAGTTTCTTGTGTTTCATGTAATTTTTTTTGTAACCAACCAATTCTGATATTCTTTTTTCTAAAGATAAACATTTGAAAATATATGTTTAAAAGTGTTAAGAAAACAATAATTGATAGGATTAAGATAAATAAGTGATTATCTCTCCCAAAGTAATACATAGCAATCAATGCTAGAACTAATATAGGGATTATAATTTTGCGTGTTTTATCACTCATAATATCACCTCTTTTTTCGTAGGTAATTATACCATATTTGCCTGTCTATATCAAAATATTAAAATATAAGTATATATTTTAAAGAACAAAAAAAGACTCTTTCGAGTCTTATTCTTTAATGAATGGTAGTAAAGACATGTGACGAGCTCTTTTGATTGCAACTGCTAATTGTGGTTGGAATCTTGATTTTGTACCCGTAACACGTTTAGGTAAGATTTTACCTCTATCACTTATAAATCTTTTTAGTAAATCTACATCTTTGTAATCAATATATGTAATTTTGTTTTCTGTGAAAAAACATCTTTTTTTACGTTTTCTACGGAATCCTCCTGGTCTAGCCATTTGTAATCCTCCTTTTTGGTTTTAGAATGGAAGGTCGTCTTCAGTTACATCGATAACTGGAGTAGACTCTCTTCTTGTTTGTTGTTGTGGACTTTTTTTCTCTTCATAGAAGTCCTGTTTATAATCATTTGTGAATTCTCTATCTTGTTTATAACCTGATGATTGGTTATCACCTTTAGGTTCTAAGAATTGAACACTATCACAAACTACATCAGTAGTGTATCTTCTTGATCCATCTTTATCATCGTATGAACCTGTTTGGATTCGTCCTTCGACTCCGATTAAACTACCTTTACGTACGAAACGAGCTAAATTCTCAGCTTGTTTTCTCCATACGATACATTGGATAAAATCGGCTTCTCTTTCACCTGATGGTCCAGCAAAAGTTCTATTTACAGCCATTGTAAATCTCGCGAATGCAATATTACTTGAAGTATATCTCAGTTCTGGATCTTTTGTTAAGCGTCCAACTAATACAGTACGATTTATCATTTAATACACCCCTTATTTTACGTCTTTAATAATTAAGTAACGAATTACGTCTTCTTTGATACGTACAACACGATCAAATTCAGTTCTTGCTTCATCAGTAGCTTTCACGTCTAGAACAACATAATAACCTTTTTTATGTTTGTCAATTTCGTAAGCTAAGTCTCTCATTCCCCATTCGTTTACTTTCGTAACTTCGCTGTTTCTTGAAGTGAAGATGTCGTTTAATTCTGCAATTAAAGCGTTTCTATTGTCTTCTAAAACAGTTGGGCGAATGACATACATGATTTCGTATTTAGTCATTTTTTTACCTCCTCTTGGTCTATTGGCTGCCCTTGCAGCAAGGATGCGATTTCTCGCGCTGAATAATTATAACACAGTGCATTATTCTATGCAAGTTTATTATATATATAATATATGTGGTTATTTTTGTCTTATTTTGTAACACATATATCACTTATTGCAACATACCTATAAACTATATATTTTTGACATTCTATGCACTAAAATGAAAGTGGGTAGATAATTAAACCCCCATTTAATTATTAACCTTCTTCTGGATTATTTTAATAACCCTATTCATTCACATTAGGAAAGGTCGTGCTAAAGTACGACCTTTTCGTTTGCGATAAACTCTAATATTGTTATTTGCATTTCTCTATTTACATTATGTTTATCATGAAATAGTTTTAAATCAATGTTGTCATTCTTATTTCTTTCAAAATACTTCTCACTATATATTGGTGGAACAACATTATCTTCAGTTGTATTAATAATAAGCATCTCTTTGTATTTTAGTTGATCAAATTTATTTGAAGGGTCAATTTCCTTTATGAATGTTTCCACTTCCTTTAATGTTTCAATATACTTTCTGTCTTCTCGATCAACTAACCATTCTGCAAACTCATATAAAACAGGTGTTGAGATGACAGGTACAAGTTTGTTTACAGATGTTGACTTTAACGCAACATTATAAGATATCATCCCACCCATTGAGATTCCAATTAAGTCATATTTAGGGAATTTTTTATTATATAGTTCTTTATGTAAAGTGATAATATCATCACCTGTTTGATCTATTACTTTGAATGCTTCTTTGAATCTTAAATACTCTTGTTTTGAGATATAGGGTTCTTCTATTCTTGAACCATGTTTATAAGCATCAACACTGACAACAAAAAAGTGTAATCTTGCTAAGTTTATAGCTAAGTAGTCAGCACCTCTATTTTTGTTTGATTCAAATCCATGTTGAACAAATACTAATCCTTTATAAGTTATGTTTTCTAAATAGTATTCGTTATATGGAATCGAGTGAAATGTCTTTTCCTCAATAATCATCTTACCCATTTAATAACTCTCTCCTTATTAAGTTTAGTGCATAAGTAACACTTCTACTTCTCACTTTAAATCGATCCCCATTAAACACAAATCTATGTGTTTTAATTGTCTCATTATGGTACACTCCAAAATATACAAGTCCTACCGGTTTTTCTTCTGTACCTCCAGTTGGTCCTGCGATTCCTGTTATACTTACACAAATATCTGCGTTTGTTTCTTTTTGTAATCCTTCGACCATACTGTAAGCACATTCGTTAGAAACTGCTCCAAATTCTTGTAGAACTTTAGGATCAACGTTAAGATATTTCATTTTTGAGGCATTGCTATAAGTCACAAAACTTTGGTCAAATACTTCACTACTTCCACTCACGTTTACAATACTTGAAGCAAGCATTCCTCCAGTACAACTTTCTGCGAAGGAAATCTTTTTGTTTTGATCTTTTAATAGTTTAACTACAACACCTTCTAAAGTGTCTTCTAAATCACCATATATAAATTGATTGAACTGATTGAAGAATTCTTCTTCACAACTCCTTAGATCTTTGATTGATTCTGATGTAAAAATATATTTGATTTCTCCTAAACCAGCATATGGAGCAATGTTCACATTCGGATGCTTTTGATAGAAACCTTTAAGCTTATCTTCCATATATGATTCACCAGTTCCAACTAATTTAAATCCTTCACTGTACAACTTTATATCTAATGTTTCTTTTAAAATTGATAGTACTTGTTTCAGCATAGGTAGTAATTCATTTGGTGGCCCTGGTAGTAAGATGACTTGCTTTTGATGGGCCTCAAAATAGATTCCTGGGGCTGTACCTTGACTGTTGTGTAATAGAACAGAGTCTTTTGGTCTTAATGCTTGTTTGTTGTTGGTATCTTTCATTTTAAGATTCATTTTATCAAAAAATGTTTTTATGTACTTTATAACTTTTTCATCAATATATGTATCTTGATTAAAATACTGATAAACACTTTCTCTTGTGATATCGTCTATTGTAGGACCAAGTCCTCCTGTGAAAATGATAATATCTTCATCAACAAAATCGAGTATCTTGTTATACTCGTCTTTGATATCATCAATTACAAAACTTCTCGTAACGTCAATACCGATTGTTTGTAAGTTTGATGCGATGTGTTTTAAATTTGTGTTTACTGTTTTTCCAGTTAGAACTTCTTTTCCAACTGCGATAACTGCGACTTTCATGTGATCACCTACTTCAGTATTTTTGCACTACCTCCAACTGATACACTAAGTATTTCATTATATAGTTTATCAATTTTTACTTTGATTTCACTTGGCATTTTCATCGAATATCCTTGTCTAAGAGTATATTCTTCTTTGTTTGGTGAGACGTACTTGTTTAAATAACACGCTAAAGCACCATTACTTGTCCCTGTAGCGCTTTCTTCATCTATTCCGACTATCGGTGCGAAATTACGACCATATGCGTCTACATCGTTATCTAAGGCGAATAGGTGAAGTCCAATGACATCGTACTTTTTACTTAAATGTTCTATGTGTTTTAGTTTTGGATGAAGTTTATGAAGTGTTTCTACATCTTTCACAGGTACAAAGATTTCTTTTAATCCTGTTGATACAATCATTGTTGGTAATGTTGTATCTAAGAATCGTTCTTCGTAAAAGCAATCTAATATTTCAAACTGTTCTACATTTTTAAAGAACTTTGGTCTTTTCTGCTGCATGTAAACTTCTTTTTTTGTAACTTCAACATTTAAAATACCGACATTTGTTTCCATAGAATAATGTCCTTTTTTTATGTATTTTAAATCTCTTAGTAAATTCCAAGTAGCAATTGTAGCATGTCCACATAAATCTACTTCACTTGTTGGTGTGAAAAACTGTAGTTTATATGTTGCCTTTGATGATTCGGATACAAATGCTGTTTCACTAAACCCAACATCGTTTGCGATTCTTTGCATTGAGTCTTTTGTTAATGCATCTGCGTTTAATACTACACCTGCTTTATTTCCACCATTTTTACCATTTGGGAATGCTGTTAATTTATGTACTTTTACTTCCATTATATATACCTTCTTCCTATATAAGCTAATTCTATTTTATCAAAGAAATGTGTATATTTATTGAAATTACAGAATTATAAATCTAGAACCACTTTCAGCCATTCAACACTCATGTCGTGCCAAGCTTGATATCTCGGTTCAGCTTGATAGTTTTCTCCCCATGAGAGTTCTTTCGTACCTAGTGATAGGCCGTGTTCTCCATCTCTAAATACGTGTATTTCAAATGGAATATTATGTTTGCTTAATTCACTTGCCATATAAAGTGAAGTATCTACAGGTACTAGGCTGTCTTTATATGTGTGAAACAAAAATGTTTCTGGAGTTTTTTCATCAACGATGATTGCAGGATACTTTTCATATAAAACATCACTATGCATCACTCCATATCCTACTATTAAAGCATTCGGTCTTATCGTACCTTTGGTAGCTAATAGAGCTGCAAGGTTTCCCCCAGCACTAAAACCAATACATGCAATTTTATCTTTATCTATCTGATATTCATCTGCGTTACTTAGTATTTCATCCATTGCCCATTCAGCATCTTGTAGTGGACGTGGTGGTACAGCTTTTTCTTTAACAGAGTAACGTAATACAAAAGCATTGAATCCTTTGTTTAAATAAGCCAATGCGATCGGTTCTGCTTCTCTATCAGAGCAAAACTCATATCCTCCACCTGGTAGGATTAGAATAGCAGGCTTTACATTCGAGTATGGTAGTTCTTTGCTTGGTGTTTGAATATAACAAGTTAGTGTAATATCTTTTTCTTTTTGAATTGTTTTTATAATCATATTGTCACCTCTTACTTATTTTAACATAGATAAAAAATAAAAAAGACACAATTTATGTGTCTTTTTAAACGTTAAATCTAAAATGCATTACATCGCCATCTTTAACGATGTATTCTTTACCTTCCATACGTGCTTTTCCGTTTTCTTTTGCACCTTGTTCTCCATTGAATTTTACGTAGTCTTCAAAGGCAATTGTTTCTGCTTTAATGAATCCTTTTTCAAAGTCAGTATGAATTACTCCTGCGCATTGTGGAGCTTTCATTCCACGTTTGAACGTCCAAGCTCTTACTTCTTTTGGTCCAGCTGTGAAATATGTTTCTAGTCCAAGAAGGTGATATGATTTTTTAACAAGTTTGTCTAGTCCTGATTCTGTTACTCCTAGATCTTCTAAGAATACAGCTTTTTCTTCATCGTCAAGTTCTGAAAGTTCTGCTTCTATTTTTGCACTTATCACAACAACTTCGCTACCTTCTTTTGAAGCGTATTCTCTTATGATGTTTACATATTTATTATCTTCATAATCTGCGATTTCATCTTCATGAATGTTTGCGACATAAATGATTTGTTTTAATGTTAGAAAATTAAAATGTTTTAGTGATGCTAATTCCATTTCATTGAAATTGATTGTACGAATAGGTAAGTTATTCATTAATGCATCTTGAATCTGTTTTAGTAATCCATATTCATATACTGCATCTTTGTCTACTTTTAACTTTGCCTTCTTTTCAATTTTAGGAATTCTTTTTTCGATTACTTCTAAGTCAGCAAAAATTAACTCTAAGTTGATTGTTTCAATATCTCTAATAGGGTCTACGGATCCGTCAACATGTGTTACATTCTCATCATCAAAAGCACGTACTACTTGTACGATTGCGTCTACTTCTCTAATATGTGAAAGGAACTTGTTTCCAAGACCTTCTCCTTTACTAGCACCTTTTACAATACCTGCGATGTCTGTGAATTCAAAAATAGTTGGTATTGTTTTTGCTGGGTTCACTAGTTCTGTTAGTTTGTCTAATCTATTGTCTGGTACTTCTACAACTCCTACATTTGGATCAATTGTTGCAAATGGGTAGTTGGCAGCTAATGCACCAGCTTTTGTTATTGCGTTAAATAATGTTGATTTTCCGACATTTGGTAAACCTACAATTCCTGCAGTTAATCCCATAATATCACTCCTTTTTAAGCCTTTATTATTCTATATTAAAAATCAGTAATTTACAAGAAAAAAAGCAAATAGAAATTTGCTTTTTGTTATTGATCGTCTGGATGAACGTTTAGAACTGTTTCATTACTTTCAAATAGTTCATCATTTGTATAGATTGAGTCTTCGTTAACATCTCTATAGTATTGTAAAACGATAGTTTCTCCTACTGAGCTGTTTAGTATTGCTTCTCTTAAATCGTTGAAGTTATTGATTTCTAAGAACTCTGTCATACCTTCGTTTTTATATCCTACGATGATATCTCCATCGATTAAAGCTGCGTTATCTGCAGCTCCACCTTCAGCTACACTAATACAAACACCAAAATCTAATCCACAATCGTTTATTAATGCATATGTAGAAACACCTAGATATGGTCTTGTTATAATTCCATCATCTTCTAAGTCTGCTGTGATTCTTTTTACAGTGTTTGAAGGGATAGCAAATCCGATGTTTGAAACGTAATCATCTATTAGTTTCATGTTGTTAATCCCGATTAATTCTCCGTTTAGATTAAGTAGTGCTCCACCGCTATTTCCAGGGCTTATCGCAGCATCGTGTTGTAGTAGAGTCGCATCAAATAATTCACCATCCTGGTAGTATCTTGCTGCTCCACTTACAACTCCCATTGTAACTGTTCCATAATAATCAAATCCAAGTGGATTTCCTACTGCGAACACAAATTGTCCAGGTTCCACTTCATATGAATCTGCTAGTGGTATCACTGCAAAGTTTTCTGTAGTTGTGAACCTTACAACTGCTAAATCAGTTGTTGGATCTGAACCTAGTAATTCAACTGTATCAGTTATTTGGAATAGTAATCCATTCTCTTCATAAACGATAGTAATACTCTCTGGTTGATATCTAACTCCGTCATCATCTGTATGAACAACTACGTGATCGTTTGTAACCATATAGTATGTGTCACCTTCTCTTTTGTAGATCACTCCACTTCCTGTTCCACCACTATATGAACTAATCACTGAAAGTCCTAATACTCCACTTCTTGCTTCTTCTATCATATCTGTAACAGCATCTTCAAATCCTTCAATTGTATAATCTATATTTGTTTGCTGTTCTTCAACTCTTTCTTCTACCATTTCTTCAATTAAATCTTCCAACTCTGCTTGTGATAATGTGATACCTTCTGATGTGTCTTCTTCACTTAAAACATCACATCCAGCTAAAGTTAATGTGAAAATCAAAGTTAATGTTAATAGTATTTTTTTCATATTATTTCTCCTTTATGTTAAACAGTTTTAAAGCGTTTTTTGTAGTTGCATTTGCGACCTCTTTATAGGATACCTCTTTGATTCTGGCAATTTCTTCAGCAACTAGTTTTACTCTTGCTGGTTCGTTTTGCTTTCCTCTAAACGGATGAGGTGATAAGTAAGGTGCATCTGTTTCTATCAACAGCTTTTCTAATGGTATTTGTTTCGCCACTTCTTTTGGTTTATGTCCATTTTTGAATGTAACTGGACCACCTAAAGAAATATGTAACCCTAGTTCTACAAATAAATGTGCCATTTCTGCACTACCACTATAGCAATGCATTATACCTTTTAAACCTTTAAATAAACTTAAAACATTATAAGTAGCTTCACTTGCATCTCTCATGTGAATAGAAAGTGGTAAATCGTACTGTAGACTTAATTCAATTTGCCATTTGAATAATTCTATTTGTTCATCAATGAACTTTTTGTCCCAATAGAAATCTAATCCGCATTCTCCTACTCCAACAACTTTTGGATGTTTTAATTGTTTCACTAACAACTCTTTGTCTTTAGCAGTCACTTTACTTGCGTCTGTTGGGTGAAATCCTACAGTAGCATATATAAAATCATACTCTTCAGCGAGTTCGATTGCTTTTTTATTCGTTTCAGGATCATACCCTACTACAATCATTTTTGATACGTCGTTATGAAGTGCTCTATTTATTACTTCTCGATAGTCATCCTTGAACTTATGACTATTTAGATGTACGTGTGTGTCTATAAGCATTTAATCACCTCTTTAATATATAACAAAATTATACTACATTTTTATGGATATCTTATGTATAAATGCAAAAAAAAGAGGCATAAGCCTCTTTAGTTTTAAAGTGTTTGGTTTATCTTAAATTAGTTTAAGATTTTTGAAACGTTACCAGCACCTACAGTACGTCCACCTTCACGGATAGAGAATTTAGTTCCTTGCTCTAAAGCGATTGGGTGAATTAAGTCTACGATCATGTTTACATCATCACCAGGCATTACCATTTCAACACCTGCAGGTAATTCGATTACACCTGTAACGTCAGTAGTTCTGAAGTAGAATTGTGGTCTATAGTTACTGAAGAATGGAGTATGACGTCCACCTTCCTCTTTTGATAATACATAAACTTGAGCTTCAAATCTTGTATGAGGAGTAACTGATTTTGGTTTTGCTAATACTTGTCCACGTTGGATGTCTTCTCTTGACACACCACGTAATAATGCACCGATATTATCTCCAGCTTCTGCTTGATCTAATAATTTACGGAACATTTCAACACCTGTACATACAGAGTTAGCAGTTTCTTTAATCCCTACGATTTCAACTGGGTCTCCAACTTTTACAACTCCACGTTCTACTCTACCAGTAGCAACAGTTCCACGTCCTGTGATTGAGAATACGTCCTCAACAGGCATTAAGAATGGTTTGTCAGTTTCACGTAATGGATCTTCGAAATACTCATCTACAGCGTCCATTAATTCCATGATTTTATCTCCGTAAGCTTCGTCTCCTTCTAATGCTTTTAAAGCAGATCCCATGATTACAGGAATATCATCACCTGGGAATTCGTACTCGTCTAATAACTCACGAATTTCCATTTCTACTAATTCTAATAATTCTTCATCATCAACCATATCAGTTTTGTTCATGAATACGATTAATTTAGGTACACCAACTTGGCGTGATAATAAGATATGTTCTCTTGTTTGAGGCATTGGTCCATCAGCAGCAGATACTACTAAGATCCCACCATCCATTTGAGCAGCACCAGTGATCATGTTCTTTACATAATCGGCATGTCCAGGACAGTCTACGTGAGCGTAGTGACGTTTTGCAGTTTCGTACTCGATGTGAGCAGTGTTGATTGTAATTCCTCTTTCTCTTTCCTCTGGAGCGTTGTCAATTGATGCATAATCTGCAGCACTTGTAGTTCCGTCTCCTCTTTTTGATAATACAGTTGCGATAGCAGCTGTTAATGTAGTTTTCCCATGATCTACGTGTCCAACAGTACCGATATTCATATGCGGTTTCGTGCGGACGAATTTTTCTTTAGCCATTGTTTTTCCTCCTATGGTTTTTTTAAATTGATTTATTAATTTTCCGAATATATTTTATCGCATTATATATTATAATGCAAGTAAAAGTCGCTTAGCCGTTACGTTTCTTGATAACTTCTTCGGCAATTGACTTAGGACATGCTTCGTAATGTGAGAATTGCATCGTGTAATTTCCACGTCCTTGTGTGTTTGAACGTAAGCTTGTTGCATATCCAAACATTTCTGCTAAAGGTACTTTAGCTGTAACTTGTTGTGCATTTCCACGTTGTGTTTGTCCTTCGATTCTACCACGTCTTGAAGTAATGTCTCCAATAACGTTTCCTAAGTAATCGTCAGGTACAACTACGTCTACAGTCATTAATGGTTCTAACAGGATAGCTCCACATACGTCTTTGGCTTTCTTAAGAGCCATAGATGCTGCGATTTTGAATGCCATCTCATTTGAATCTACGTCATGGTAAGATCCATCATATAATGTAGCTTTTAAATCAATGATTGGGTATCCAGCGATCATACCGTTGTCTAAAGATTCTTGTAATCCTTTACCAACAACTGGAATGTATTCTCTAGGTACAACCCCACCAACGATTTTGTCAACGAATTCAAATCCTTTTTCTGGGTTTGGTTCGAACTTGATCCAAACGTGTCCATATTGTCCACGTCCACCAGACTGACGAACGAATTTCCCTTCAACTTCTGCAGCTGTTGTAATTGTTTCTCTGTAAGAAACTTGTGGTGCACCTACATTAGCTTCAACTTTGAATTCACGTTTCATTCTATCTACGATGATATCTAAGTGTAATTCACCCATACCAGCGATGATAGTTTGTCCTGTTTCTTCATCAGTGTAAGTTCTAAATGTTGGATCTTCTTCAGCTAATTTTTGAAGAGCAATCCCCATTTTGTCTTGGTCTTGTCTAGAATTAGGCTCAACCGCTACTCTGATTACAGGCTCAGGGAATACCATTTTTTCTAAGATAATATGATATTTATCTTCACATAAAGTATCTCCTGTTGTTGTATTTTTTAATCCTACTGCAGCTGCAATATCTCCAGCATAAACTGTTGAAATTTCTTCACGAGAGTTTGCATGCATTTGTAAGATACGACCGATTCTTTCTTTCGAACCTTTTGTTGCGTTCATAACATATGATCCTTTATCTAGTTTACCAGCGTAAACACGGAAGAATGTTAATTTCCCAACAAATGGGTCAGTCGCTACTTTAAATGCTAAAGCAGAGAATTTCTCATCATCAGAAGCAGGTACTACTACTTCGTCTCCAGCTTTATTTGTTCCTTTTACAGGTTCAACATCTAGCGGAGATGGTAAGTATGCGATAACTCCATCTAATAATAATTTAACACCTTTGTTTTTGAATGCTGTACCACACATTACTGGGAAGAAATCTACTGCTAGAGTAGCATTCTTAACTGCATTAGCAAGAATTTCTGCGTCAATATCTTCACCTTCAAGGTATAACATCATTAAGTCTTCGTCAAAATCAGCTACTGCTTCAATTAACTCAGTTCTTTTTAACTCAGCGATTTCAGCTAAGTCTGCAGGGATATCGATTTGTTTCGCTTCTTCTTCAGGTCCACCATCATATTCCCATGCGATCATTTTTACTAGGTCAATAATTCCACTGAATTGATCTTCAGCTCCTATTGGCCATTGGATAGCAGCTGCGTGAGCTCCTAATCTGTCTGATAATGTTCCAACACTGAATTCAAAATCAGCACCGATCTTATCCATTTTATTTACAAATACAATTCTTGGTACTTTGTATTCATTTGCTTGTCTCCAAACTGTTTCAGTTTGTGGTTCTACACCTGCTTGAGCATCTAGTACAGCAACACTTCCATCCAATACGCGTAGAGATCTAGATACCTCTACTGTAAAGTCTACGTGGCCCGGAGTATCAATAATGTTAATTCTATGATTCTTCCATAAAGCAGTTGTTGCTGCGGATGTAATTGTTATACCACGTTCTTGTTCTTGTTCCATCCAGTCCATTTGAGAAGCTCCATCATGAGTTTCACCAATTTTATGGATTTTACCTGTATGATATAACACACGCTCTGTTGCAGTTGTCTTACCAGCATCGATGTGTGCCATGATACCGATATTTCTAGTCATCTCTAAACTAATTTCACGTGCCATTATGTATACTCCTTTCTACCAACGGTAATGAGCAAATGCTTTGTTCGCTTCAGCCATTCTATGAGTGTCGTCTTTCTTCTTAACTGACGCACCATTTCCTTGGCTAGCATCAACAATCTCTTTCGCTAATCTATCTTCCATTGTTTTTTCATTTCTTAATCTTGCATATAATGTTAACCATCTAAGTCCTAAAGTATATTTTCTTTCGTCTCTTACTTCAGTTGGTACTTGATAGTTTTGTCCACCAATTCTTCTTGAACGTACTTCGAATGTTGGCATAATGTTTCCTAATGCTTCTTCGAATACTTCGATTGCTGGTTGATTTGTAATTTCTTCTACTCTTGTGAACGCACCATATAATATTTTCTGTGCTGTTCCTCTTTTACCATCTAACATGATGTTGTTGATTAATTTAGTAACTAACTTTGAGTTATAAATTGGATCAGGTAATACATCTCGTTTTGCTATATGTCCTTTACGAGGCATACTGATTCCTCCTTTCAATACGATTATTCATTATTTTTATTTTTTGTTTTGTTATTTAGTTTTTTTAGCTCCGTATTTAGAACGTGATTGTTGACGTCCTTCAACACCAGTTGTATCTAATGTCCCGCGGATGATATGGTATTTAACACCAGGTAAATCTTTTACACGACCTCCACGAATTAATACAACACTATGTTCTTGTAACTTGTGTCCAATCCCTGGGATATAAGCTGTAACTTCTATTCCGTTTGATAATCTAACACGAGCATATTTACGTAAAGCTGAGTTGGGTTTTTTTGGAGTCATCGTAGCAACACGAGTACATACTCCTCTTTTTTGCGGACTTGAATTATTTGTTTTCTCATTTTTTAATGAGTTAAATCCATAAGCTAAATGAGGTGATTTACTCTTTCTTACTTTGCTTTGTCTTCCTTTTCTTACTAATTGATTAATTGTAGGCATTGTTGGTTTCCTCCTTTCCTACATTGTTGTTCCACACTACCAGGTGGTTCACTTTTTTCATAAAAACTAGGGCTTAAACCATAAACCCGGATGTTTTTTCTATTTAATAGCATAGTTATTATATACCACACATGCAGGTGTGTCAATAAATTTGTTACACTTTTTTTTATTAATTTTGCAACCTATAGAATAATACCTTATTTGAGCGATTATTTCAATATTTATATTACTAAAAATCTACTACGATACGCATACAAAAAGAGTGAAATTCACTCTTTTATTTATGTCCATAATAAATCTGCCAAGTCACTCCAAATTTATCTTTTACGCTACCAAATAATGCACCCCAGAAAACTTCATGTAGTTCTTGTTTTAACTTACCATCTTGTAATAATGATTCAAAAACCTTATGTAATCTCTCTTTTGAACCTAAGTCCATAACTAGCTGAATATCATCACCTTGATCAAGTGGATATTCTTCTAGTGTACTACCAATGAATATCACTGTGTCATCAAACATTATACTACAATGTCCCACTTTACCTTTAAATTTTTCGTTTCCAGGTATGTTTTCAAGCATTGTAATTTCTCCTTGGACCTTTGCATTAAATACCTCTTTATAAAACTCTATTGCTTCTAATGCATTATCTAAATATAAAAACGGAATCAATTTACTCATATTCTTCTCCTTCAAAAATATGGAAAACATGCCACACAATATTAAATGGGTCTTTTATACTAAATGATTTTGCACCCCAATATTCGTTTTCCACGTCTCTTTCTAATATACTTTTTTCTTGTACTTTATCATAAATATTTTGAAATGTTTCTTCTTCAAAAACATTGATGCATAACTGAATGTTGCGACCCACTTCTTGAATATGGTCTCCTAATTGATCGTTAACAAATATGCTTGATTTGCCTATCTTTAAATGTGTATGTGCTACCAACCCTTTGTAAATAGAATCTTCATACCCTGGCATATCTTCCATCATAATAATTTTACCTTGCAATTCTGCATTAAAAACTTCTTGGTAGTATTCCACTGCTTCTTTGGCATGAAATACAGTGATCGATGAAACAACGTTCATAAAAAAACACCTCCTATATTAATTGTAATATAGAAAGTGTTTGTTTACAAATATTATAATTTAGAAATTAGATATATATAGTATTCCATAAGTAAACAGCAAATAGAACAATCCAAATAGATAGATTAGTAAAGGTGCAAAAAAGATACCTGTAATTACTCTTTTAATGTTGTTTGATACATAACTAGTTTTTTGTTGAATTGTACCATCTATTATCATTGGGATAGCTAGAACCATACTCCATAAAGGAATTGATATATTTACTGATAACAGAAGTGATAAATAGATACCAATCATTATCCCCGTGCATCTAGCACAAACAATAAAGTGCTTACCAAATATACGGAAAGAACGATTACAGCTTTGGTGACATCCAAAGAAAACTGCTAGATAATTTCTTGGAGTTAGCAATGAGACTAAAAGTAACACTGATACAACTATAGATAATGTTAGTGCTCCTAAGTAAAAGTAATTTACATCAAACAATCTGTTATGATTTATAATCCCTCTTAGAAAGAGGTAACTTGCTGCAGACATAATAAAAAAGAAGATACTATATATCTCTACATTGCTAATTTTGTTTGATCTAATACAATTACATTTTTTTGTAATTTCTCTTCCACAAAACTCACAATACATATAAGCACCTTCTTAATTTATTTTTTTACATCGCAAATCCAAGTAATGCAACAAAGAATATGATATAGATAATGAAGAAGATTCCTCCAACTATAACGTAAGCTAATGCTCCTTTACCTGCTGCCAATGCTGTATTTGGTCTTTCCTCTTTCCATACTAAGTATAGAATAAGACCAACTATTGGTACACAAAATCCTAGTAAACTCCATAAGAATCCACCATCATCGATTGCCTGAGGACTTCTTGATTGAAGCGGTGGTTGATAACCACATTCAGGACATTTTCCATTTGGGTATTCTTTTTCATTTCCACATTTACTGCAATATGCCATAATAATCCCAACTTTCTATTAATATAACTGAACTAAAAATTAATACATAAAAGAATATTATTAAAATAATTCCTAGCCACATACCAATCAAAGCTTTTTTTGCTGTGAATGGTCTCTCATATCTCCAAATTACATAGATAATAAATCCTGCAATAGGAGAGAAAATTCCGATAAAAACCCACCAGATCTTACCTGGATCGTTTGATACTTTTATGTTAAGTTGTTGTTGATTTGTTTCACCACATCTTATACAACGAACATCAGTATCATTAAGTTCTTGTCCACAATTTGCACAGTAACTCATTTATCTAATTACATACCACCAAGTAATGCAACTTGTAAGAATCCACTAATTAATCCTAATATAAATCCGATTAAAGCACCCTTACCAGCAATACCTGCGTTAAGTGGTTTTGTATCTTTCCATACGATATAAAGAATTAATCCTACAATTGGAAAACAAAATCCTAAAAGACCCCATCCAAAGCTACCAGTGTCATCTCCACTAGCTACTGGTTTGTTGCTTGTAGGTTCTCCACATTTTGAACATCTTGAATCATACGGTGACAACTCATTACCACAGTTACTACAATAACTCATATTAACATCCTCCTTTATTTACTTATACTAATTATACCATAATTTATAATGATATTTGTAATATGATTATACTAATTGTAATTATCTTATTTACTATAATTACTCTATCATTATAATATAGAACACTATGTATATGAACGACACTTTTGTCTATAAAAAAACACCTTCTTATGAAGGTGTTTTATATGTTTAGAATTGGTAATCTTCTAATACGAATGGGTTTTCTTCTGCTACTACAACTTCTTCTTCTTCAACCACTTCTTCTTTTTCATATTCGAAGCGTGTGTCTTTTAGAATACCTGTACCAGCTGGGATTAAACCACCGATGATTACATTTTCTTTTAATCCAATTAAGTCATCAATTTTACCATGAATTGAAGCATCAGTTAACACTCTAGTTGTTTCCTGGAATGATGCAGCACTTAAGAATGATTCGCTACGTAGAGATGCTCTTGTAATACCTAGTAATACAGGGCGTCCTTTTGCAGGGTTCTTTCTTTCACGTAAAGCAGCTTCATTAGCTTCTTTGAATTCTCTGATAGATACTTGTTGTCCAGGTAATAATAATGTATCACCTTCAAGTACGATATTAATTTTCTTCATCATTTGGTGAATGATGATTTCAATATGCTTATCTGAGATTTCGATACCTTGTGCACGGTATACTTTTTGAACTTCTTTTAGGATATATTGTTGAACTGTTTCAGCATCTGTTGCTTTTAATAGTTGTTTCGGGTCAATTGAACCATCTGTAATCTTTTGTCCAGATACGATGTCGTCACCTTCAACTACTAATAATGTAACACCACTGTTAGTTTCATAAACTTGCTTTTCAAGTCCATTTTCTACTGTTACTTTGAAACGCTCTTCTAGAGGTTCGATTTCACTTACTGTACCTGCAAGTTCACTGATTACAGCTTTTCCTTTTGGTGTACGTGCTTCGAATAACTCCTGGATACGAGGAAGACCTTGTGTGATATCGGCTCCGGCTACCCCACCAGTATGGAATGTACGCATTGTTAACTGCGTACCAGGTTCACCGATTGATTGTGCTGCGATAATACCAACACTTTCTCCAACTTCAACTTCATCTCCTGTAGATAAGTTTTGTCCATAACATTTTTTACATAATCCAGATTTGCTATCACAAGTGAATACACTTCTGATTCTAATTTCATCAACACCAGCGTCTACGATATTTTTAGCGATTTCGTCTGTGATGTATGCACCTTTAGATACTAAGATTTCTCCAGTTTCTGGATGTGCACAATCATCTTGACTATAACGACCAATTAATCGATCGATGAATGGTACGATTTCTTTACCATCTGATTCATGTGTAATTGCTCTTACTGTTGTTCCTTTATCTGTACCACAATCGTCTTCTGTGATTACTAACTCTTGTGAAACGTCTACTAAACGTCTTGTTAAGTAACCTGAATCGGCTGTTTTAAGTGCAGTATCGGTAGAACCTTTACGAGCACCATGGGTAGAGATGAAGAACTCAGACATCGTTAAACCTTCAATGAATGAAGATTTTACCGGTAACTCAATTGTTGATTTGATTCCGGCTTTAATGTTGTAAGCGGCATTTAATCCCTCACGTTTAGTATTGGCCATTGATCCACGGATTCCGGCTAACTGCGTGAAGTTTGAGGCGTTACCACGGGCACCAGAATCACTCATCATGAAGATGTGGTTATCTGACTTAAGTTCTTTCATTAATCCTTTTTGGATTCTTGTTTTAACTTCAGCCCATTCACGGATAACTAATTTATAACGTTCGTAGTCTGTTAGAAGTCCCATTTCATATTGCATATATAGTTCATCTACAATTTTCTGTGTTGCTTCTACTTCGTCTACTTTACCTGTATAAACTTGAACATCACTTGCTGATACTGTAATACCAGCTATTGTTGAGTATTCAAATCCTAAGTTTTTCAGTTTATCTAACATTTTTGAAGTTTCATTGATTTTGAACACGATGAATACTTCAGAGATAATGTTTGATAAGAATCCTTTTTTGAATGGAGGTACGATTTCTGCGTTCTTGATATGTTCTTTAATATTTGTCCCTTTTGGCACAAAATATTTACTTGGTGTAATATAACGCTCTTCTCCAGTTTCAGGATCTTTTTGTTTTTGTAAGTTTGTTAGTGTTGGTTCGTTTAAGTATGCAAATGTACGAGGTAAGATTTGGTTAAATGTTAATTTACCATAAGTAGTTAATAAATAACCTTCTTTTTGTTCATCTGTTAATGGTGCATTCCCAAGAGCGCTACCTTTGATAGCGATTCTAGAGTGTAATGTGATAAGTCCGTTTTCATATGCGATAACAGCTTCATCATAATCACCAAATACTTTACCTTCTCCAACTTCACCAGCTTTTTCTTGAGTTAAATAATAGTTTCCAAGTACCATATCCTGTGATGGTGTAACAATTGGTTTTCCATCTTTAGGGTTTAGGATGTTGTTAGAAGCTAACATTAATACTCTTGCTTCAGCTTGAGCTTCTTCACTTAGTGGAACATGGACTGCCATTTGGTCACCGTCAAAGTCGGCATTGAAGGCAGTTGTTACTAAAGGATGAAGTCTAATTGCTTTACCTTCTACTAGTTTAGGTTCAAAAGCTTGAATCCCTAATCTATGTAGCGTAGGTGCACGGTTTAATAATACAGGATGTTCTCTAATAACATCTTCTAGTACTCCCCAGATACGATCGTCTGTTTGTAACTCAATCATTCTTTTGGCACTTCTAATGTTATTTGCGATATCTCGTAAGATTAATTCTCTAATTACGAATGGCTTGAATAATGTAATAGCCATTTCTTTTGGTAATCCACATTGATACATTTCTAAGTCTGGTCCTACTACGATAACTGAACGTCCTGAGTAATCAACACGTTTACCAAGTAAGTTTTGACGGAAACGACCTTGTTTCCCACGTAATAAATCTGATAAAGATTTTAGTGGTCTGTTTTTCTCAACTACTACTTTTCTACCACGTTTAGAGTTGTCAATCAATGCATCAACAGCCTCTTGTAACATACGTTTTTCATTTTTCGTAATTAAGTGTGGAGCATTTTGTTCAAACTGTCTTTTCAGACGGTTATTTCTGTTTAAGATACGTCTGTATAAGTCATTTAAGTCAGTTGTAGCGAAACGTCCACCATCTAATTGAACCATAGGACGTAATTCTGGTGGAATTACAGGTAGTACATCTAGTACCATCCATTCTGGTTTATTATCTGAATTTAAGAATGCTTCAACAACCTGTAATCTTTTAATGATTTTTTGACGTTTTTGTTTTGATGCAGTACCTAAGTCTTTTCTAAGAAGCATAGATTCTTTTCGTAGATCTAATTTTCTTAATAATACTTTTACTGCTTCTGCACCTGATAATGCTCTAAAGCGACTACCATATTCCATATATTTCTTAGAATACTCAGCTTCACTTAAGATTTGCATATATTGTAGGTCTGTATCTCCTGCTTCAATAACAATGTATGATGCAAGATATACAACTTCTTCTAAATCTTTAGCTTTGATATCAAGTAATGTAGCTAAACGAGAAGGTGAGTTTCTTAAATACCAAGTATGTACTACAGGAGCAGCTAACTCGATATGTCCCATTCTCTCACGTCTAACTTTTGATTCTGTAATTTCAACTCCACATACTGGACATTTCTTACCAGTTTGTGAGCTTCTTTTTGACTTGTTATTACAAGAACATTGGTAATCTTTTTGTGGTCCAAAGATTACTTCACAGAATAATCCATCTCTTTCAGGTTTCAAAGTACGGTAATTAATAGTTTCGTGTTTTTTAACTTCACCAAACGACCAACCTCTAATTTCTTCAGGAGATGCTAATCTGATTTTTAAGTGTGAAAATTTTTGACTCATAAAATCACCCTACTTTCTTAAGACTCGAATCCGTATTTAGTAACATAATCTTCAGATTCTTCATTTACTAATGATTTGTTTGCTTCGTTTACACCAGTTTCATTGTTGATTAATTCAACATAGATACCAAGTGACTGTAATTCTCTTGTTAATACTCTGAATGATTCAGGTAGACTTGGTTCTGGAATAGACTTTCCATCTACGATTGCACGGAATACTTTATTACGTCCAATAATATCATCAGATTTAACTGTTAACATTTCCTGTAATGCGTAAGCAGCACCATATGCTTCAAGTGCCCATACTTCCATCTCACCGAAACGTTGTCCACCATTCTGTGCTTTACCACCCATTGGTTGCTGTGTAACTAATGTGTATGGTCCAACAGAACGTGCATGTAATTTATCATCTACCATGTGGTCTAGTTTGATCATGTACATAACACCCACTGAGATGTCATTGTCATATGGTCTACCAGTTTGTCCACTGATTAATTTTGTCTTACCTGTAGGTTTCATTCCTGCTTCTTCAATAATAGCAGCTAAATCACTACTTTTAACACCATCAAATACTGGAGTTGCAACATGAACACCTAAACGTTTAGCAGCCATACCTAAGTGAATCTCAAGTACCTGCCCAATGTTCATACGTGATGGTACCCCTAGTGGGTTTAACATGATGTCAACCGGAGTTCCATCTTCCATAAATGGCATATCTTCCACTGGTAATATTTTCGAGATAACCCCTTTATTACCATGACGTCCAGCCATTTTATCTCCTTCATTGATTTTACGCTTTTGAACGATATATACACGTACAACTTCGTTCACACCAGGACCTAACTCATCTCCGTTAGCTCTACTAAAGTGTTTTACTGATTGTACAATACCGCCACCACCATGTGGTACACGTAATGAAGTGTCTCTAACTTCGCGTGATTTCTCACCGAATATAGCTAATAATAATTTATCTTCAGGTGTTGGATCTGTATGTCCTTTAGGAGTTACTTTACCAACTAAGATATCACCTTCAAATACTTCAGCACCTGGAATAATAATTCCATTGTCATCTAAGTATTTACGTCCTTCATCACCAACATTTGGTATTTCACGTGTGATTTCTTCTTTACCTAATTTTGTATCTCTCGCTTCAATTTCATATTTTTCAATGTGAATTGAAGTATATACATCTTCTTTTACCAAACGTTCACTCATGATAATAGCATCCTCATAGTTATATCCATTCCATGTCATGAATGCTACTACTACGTTTCTACCTAATGCTAATTCACCTTCATCCATTGAAGGACCATCTGTGATTGTTTGAGAATCTTTAATTACATCACCAATTGCAACAATTGGTCTCATATTTAATAATGTCCCTTGATTAGAACGTTGGAATTTAGATAAGTAATATTCATCTAATTCTCCGTCTTCACGACGAATTTTGATTACATTACCATCAACAAATTCAACAACTCCACCTTTATCAGCAACAATACAACTTCCACTATCATGGGCTGCTTTGTACTCGATACCAGTACCAACAAATGGTGCTTCTGGAATAAGTAGTGGGATTGCCTGACGTTGCATGTTTGCACCCATTAAGGCACGGTTTGCATCATCATGTTCTAAGAACGGAATACAAGCAGTACTGATTGAAACGATCTGTTTTGGTGATACATCCATTAACTCTATTTTTTGACGAGGGAACATTTTTGTTTCCCCTTCTAAACGAGCAACTACTTGATCATGAACAAATTCGTTATTATCATTTGTAACTGCATTTCCTTGGGCAATTGTATATTTTTCTTCTTCATCTGCACTTAAGTATACAAATTGTTTTGTTACTTTTGAGATTCCATCTTCTTGAACAACTTGTAAATAAGGAGTTTCCATAAATCCATATTTATTTACACTTACATAAGATGCAAGTGAGTTGATAAGTCCGATGTTTTGTCCCTCTGGAGTTTCGATTGGACATATTCTACCATAATGACTATGGTGAACGTCACGAACCTCAAATCCAGCACGGTCTCTAGTAAGACCTCCAGGTCCAAGAGCAGAAATACGTCTTTTATGAGTTAACTCATCTAATGGGTTTGTTTGTGCCATGAACTGAGATAACTGAGAACTACCAAAGAACTCTTTTAATGATGATGTTAAAGGTCTAATGTTAATTAGATTCTGTGGAGTAATTTCATCAGGTTCTTTTGTAGACATTCTATCTTTAACATTTTTTTCCATTTTCGTTAAACCAATTCTAAATTGGTTTTTCAGTAATTCACCAATTAAACGTAAACGTCTATTTCCTAAGTGATCGATGTCATCTAAACTTCCTACACCTTCAAATAAGTTTAGGTAGTAAGAAATACTTGCTAAGATATCTGATGGAACGATATGAACTTTATCTTCATAGTTACAGTTACCAATAACTTTAACTTTGATAAATTCATCTTGTTCACTTTTGTTCAACACTTCTAATACTTCTATTTCAGCTAATTGAACATAAATATTTTCATTCTCTAAAACCTCTTCATATCCAGCTTTTAATTCTTTAACAAAGTTTTTACCAAACTCTTCTGTTAAATCTTTGTCTGTTTTTGAAATTGATTTTAGGTAACCTTTATAATATTTTTTAGCATCTAGGTATTGCTGAGTACGAATCATGTCTAATAATTCTTCATCAGTTAAATACTCAAATAGTCTAATGTTATTAACTTCTGCATCTCTGAAGATTGATAGTTGATCTAAGAATGTATATTCTAAATCATTTGCTAAAATTCCAGGTACTGTATGTCTGAATAAATGACGATATTCATTTAATTCTTTCAATACTGCATTCGTTAATACTGTGTCTTTTGCTACAACAACTTCACCAGTTTCAGGATCAACTAAATCATAAGCTAAGATTTTGTTGTGAACTCTACTTAAAACATCAAGTTTCTTGTTGATTTTATAGCGTCCAACTTCTGCTAAATCATAACGTTTAGCATCAAACAATCTAGAAATTAAGAAAGATTTTGCCCCATCTTCTGTTGCAGTTTCACCTTGACGTAATTTCGAATAAACTTCTTTGATCGCTTCTGCAGGTGTTTTAGTAATATCTTTTTCGAATGTTAAATCTAAAAACTCATTACTTCCGTATGTTTGAACGATTTCTTCGTTAGTCGAAAAACCTAGCGCTCTTAAAAGAGTCGTTAGAGGAATTTTCTTCGAACGATCAAGTTTTACAAACAGAACATCTTTAGATCCCATTTCGTATTCAAGCCAAGCACCACGTGTTGGAATAACTTGCCCTAAATATCTACTGCGAAGTGTTTTCTTATCTATGCTCTCGCTAAAGAACACACCAGCACTTCTTACAATTTGCGATACGATAACACGCTCACTACCATTTATGATAAATGAACCGTTTGGAGACATAATTGGGAAATCACCCATAAAGATCTTTTGTTGCTTGATCTCTCCAGTATCTTTGTTAAGTAACTTCACATTAACTCTTAAAGGTTTCGAATAAGTAACATCTTTCACCTTTGATTCAGCTATTGAATACTTTTCTTCACCAAACTCATAGTCTTCGAAGTATAATTCAATATTCTCTGTGAAGTTTTGGATTGGAGAAATGTCTCTAAACAATTCTATCAATCCTCTGTCAGTGAACCACTTGAATGATTCAGTTTGAACTTTAATTAGGTCAGGTAAATCAACATTTGACTTAACTCGCGAGTAATTCCTACGTTCGCGAACCTTACCGTATTTTACTAAGTTGTAATTCACAAAATTCACCCCATTTTTGATAATTAAAAAGTCGTGTAAACGCAAAAAAGCGCATCTTTTGGCAATTTAATATAATATCACATTGTCGTCAATTAGTCAATCACTTTTTACATCTGTAAACGTGAAATCCCTTTTTTCGGCCTTCTAGGCTTACTTCTTTAAAAATCGACTCCAATTTTTTAAACGCACTTAAAGCACCATGCTTTTTGTTGACCACAACAAATAAATCCCCGTTTTCTTCTAAATATTTATATGAATCTTCGAAGAAACGATAAATTACTTCCTTCCCTGCTCTGATCGGTGGGTTGGTAATAATCAAATCGTATTTCTCAGTCACGGAATCCAATCCATCACTTTCAAATACGTTTCCAACAACACCATTTAAACTAAGATTGCTCTTAGCTAACTCAAGTGCCCTTTTGTTGACATCAATCATATCAACATCTATGTTATGCTCTTTTTGTAGATAAACACCAACAACACCATAGCCACACCCTAAATCAAGAGCCTTTTTATGATGTTGTTCGATCTTTATAAATTGTAGTAGTACTTCTGTTCCTCTGTCCAATGAATCTTTACTAAATATACCGTTATCAGTGTTAAACTTATAAGCTGTATTATTTAGGCTAAAAGCAATCACTTTCGGATTGCTTTTTATAGATTCATCGTTTTTAAAGTAATGTGTCATTACACCATCTCCTATATAAATTTGGAATTGTGTAAAAAGTCAAAAACCTGAGTTTACACTCAGGCTCATTGATTTTGAAAATTATGCTACAGAAACAACTGCTCCTGCTTCTTCTAATTTAGCTTTGATTTCTTCAGCATCTTCAGGTGAGATACCTTCTTTAACTGGTGCTGGTGCACTGTCTACTAAACCTTTAGCTTCTTTTAATCCTAATCCAGTTAATTCTCTAACTACTTTGATAACTGCGATTTTTTTAGCTCCTGGTGATTCTAAAGTTACTGTAACTTCACTTGGTCCTGCTGCTTCAGCTGCTGCTCCTGGAGCCGCTACTGCTACTGCGCTTGGATCTACACCAAATTCTTCTTTCATTAAATCAACTAATTCTTTTAATTCTAATAAAGTTTTCTCTTTTAAACTTTCAATAATTTCAGCGTTTGTTAATGCCATGATTAAATCCTCCTAATTATTCTTCTGAGTTCCCTGCTTCTTCAGCTGGTGAACCTTCTTCTAAATTTTGTGCATGTAAGTCTAATGCGATTGCAACTTCCTTGATTGGTTGTAATAATCCAGCAGCGATCATTGTTAACAATGTCTCTCTAGATGGGATAGTTGCGATTGTTTTGATTTTATCGTTGTCCATGAACTCACCGTCAACAACACCAACTTTTAATTCTAAAGCATTGTTGTCTTTTGCGAAATCATACACGACTTTAGCTGCCGCTACACTGTCAGAATCTCCGAACGCTACTGCGTTTGGACCAACAAGTGCTTCTGTTAACTCACTGAAACCTGCAGCTTCAGCAGCTCTTCTAGTAATATTGTTTTTGATAACTTTCATTTCACATCCGTTATCAAGAAGTTCTCTTCTTAATTTTGTAACTTGTTCAACAGTTAAACCTGCATAATCAACGATTACAAAGCTGTTCGAATTTTTCATTCTCTCAGTTAATTCTTGAACTTCAACTTGTTTTTTAGCGATTGCTTTTTCAGACACTTTTCCACCTCCAAAAATGAATTTTGTCTAAAATAAAAACCTCTTTGTCATGACAAAAGAGGATTTAAATATGTTATATTTAAGCTCTAATCTCGGCAGGATATTAAGCATCGAGTGCACCTGAGTCTTGGACATAGTAGTTTTTATTTAATTGTTCGCTTTTAATAATAACCTAAGTAACAATAATTGTCAATTAGATTGTAGCGTCGTCTACTTTGATCCCAGGACCCATAGTAGATGCGATTGACACGTTTTGTACATATGTACCTTTTACTGTTGATGGTCTTAGTTTTACTAAAACATCGAATATAGTTTTCATGTTTTCTACTAACTTGTCAGTAGAGAATGATACTTTACCGATTGTAACGTGAATATTACCAACTTTATCAACTCTATACTCAACTTTACCAGCTTTGATTTCATTGATTGCTTTTGTAACGTCCATTGTTACTGTTCCAGTTTTAGGGTTAGGCATTAATCCACGAGGTCCTAATACTCTACCTAATCTACCAATTTTAGCCATCATATCTGGTGTAGCAACTACACTGTCAAATCCTAGCCATCCATCTTGAATTTTTTTAACCATATCGTCATCACCGATAAAGTCAGCTCCAGCAGCTTCTGCTTCTTTCGCTTTTTCACCTTGTGCAAACACTAATACTGATTTTGATTTCCCAGTACCATGTGGTAACACTAAAGCTCCTCTTAAGTTTTGCTCAGCTTTACGAGGATCTACGTTTAGGCGAATAGCAAGTTCTACTGATGCATCAAATTTCTCGAAAGAAACTTTTTTTAATAAATCTACTGCTTTTGTAACGTCATATGCCATAGTTGAATCAACTTGGCTAACTGCAGCTTGGAATTTTTTTCCTTTTTTTGCCATTTCTTTTTTCCTCCTAAATGTGGTCTAACGGAATCTCCTCCCACAATTAGTTGTTTTATTTTTCAATATATACAACTAAATGCTTAGTCTTCGATTACGATACCCATGTTTCTTGCAGATCCTGCAATAATGTTCATTGCCGCTTCAACGTCGTTTGCGTTTAAGTCAGGCATTTTAGTTTCAGCAATTTCACGTAATTGATCACGTGTGATGCTTCCAACTTTTTCTTTTAAACTGTTACCTGCTCCTTTTGATACTCCAGCTGCTTTCTTTAATAAGTCGCTTGCTGGTGGAGTTTTAGTAACGAAAGTAAAACTTCTGTCATCATATACAGTGATAACAACTGGAATTACGCTTCCCATTTTATCCTTTGTTGCATCGTTGAATTTAGTACAAAATTCTTGGATGTTAACACCGGCTTGTCCTAATGCTGGACCAACTGGTGGAGCTGGGTTAGCACGTCCTGCTTGTATTTGAAGTTTAACTTGAGTCTTAATTTCTTTAGCCACGATAGACACCTCCTCTTTTTTCGTGATGTGGTAATCAGACTTTACGTCCTCCCACTCAATAAAAAATAGCATGACATAAGTTATGCCACGCTATTATACTATACTAGTATAAACAATGTCAAGTAAATCTTCTTTACAATTTCTCGATATCTTCGAAACTTAATTCGACTGGAGTTTGACGTCCAAACATATCTACTAGAACTGTAACTTGAGCATGTTCCTCATCGATTGAATCGATACCACCGATTTGTCCTGCAAATGGTCCTGCTTTTACTTTAACTTTATCTCCAACTTCAATATCAAGTTTTGGAATTTCAACAAGTCCTGCTTGCTTTAAAATTGGTAAGATTTCTTCAGGTGGAAGAGGTACCGGTTTTGTCCCACCACCACTAGATCCTAAGAATCCAGTAACACCTGGTGTATTACGTACAACAAACCAAGAGTCATCCGTTACTTCCATTTCAATAAATACATATCCAGGGAAGATCTTAACAACCTTCTCTTTTAAAGTACCATCAGCCTTTTTTTCTTGTCTGATTTCTTCTGGTATCATCACTTGGAAGATTTTGTCTTCCATTTGCATTGATTCTATACGACGTTCTAGGTTTAACTTAACCGAGTTTTCATATCCAGAGTATGTTTGGCAAACATACCATCTTCTATCTTCCATCAACTATTATCCTCTTAATAATCCGAAAATGTTAGATAAGATTAATTCGTAGAATAAGAACATTGCGATTAAGAATAAAATAAATCCATAAACTCTCGCTGAATGATTTCTTATTGTTTTATTACTTGGCCAAGATACTTTCTTCATTTCAGCCATACTCGGTTGAACAAATGGCCAAACTGCCATAAGAAAACTAGCTGTACCAATTACAATAATAACCCATGAAAAGATTACTACTTTCGTATTTGTTCCAAATAAGAAGTTTAATACTAAACCTTCTCTATTTTGAATACTTAACCATGCTGTTTCAGGACTAGCTACTCCTAATAGTAAATAAACTCCAAATACTATTACAATAACTCCTAAAACACCCATTAAAATTCTTTCTGCTGGGTAGTCTTTACTAATGATTTCCCAAACTCTACTACCTTTTCTTTGCTCTTGCTTTGCCATCTCGATCTCTCCTATTTACTCTGTTTGTGAGTTGTGTGTTTTCCACACCTCTTACAGTACTTTTTCATTTCTAAACGTTCTTTGTTATCCTTATTTTTATATGTGCTGTAATTCCTTGATAGACATACTTCACATACCAATATAACTTTTTCTCTCATATTTTATCACTCTCTTGCAAATATATAATTTAGCAAATTAAATGTTCTTTGTCAAGTTATTGCTTAAAATGCTCTTTAATTTTCGCTTTCGCTCTATAAAGAGAATTATAAACTACTTTTTCACTTAATTTGTACTTCTTTGTAATGTACTCTATGCTGTAATTTTTTAGTTCTCTTAAAGTATATACTAAATTCTCTCTTTTTGTAAGAATTTTCTTCAATTCTTCTAAATAAAGTTTGTAGTATACAGATGGTTCTTTACGGTCACTACTAGTTTCATATATATAATTAACATTATTATTAAAAATATCAGTTCTTCTTGTTCTCTTACTTATAATAGTAATATACATTCTATCTAAGTTTAACTCAAAAAACCTTGTGAATGTTTTACGATAAGTATCGTCATATTTTATCAATGTTTTATGAAGAATCATCAATCCTTCTTGATACATATCATCTCGATCAAAATTCAGGTTGTAACGATCGATTTTTTTATAAATTAATGGTGTGTACTTCTCAAACATCAATGCTAGAGCTTCATCATTACCCTCTCGGATTAAACTGATGATTTCAAAATCATTATGTTCAAGAAACATATACTCACCCTCTTTTTCTAAATACTTCGTATATTACTAAAGCTGCGCTTACACTTGCATTCAAACTGTTCACATGTCCAACCATTGGTATATTCACGATGTAATCACAGTTTTCTTTAACTAGTCTACTGATTCCTTTTCCTTCACTACCAATTACAATCACTAAGTTTGCATCAGCATTGATATCATGAATTGTTTGTTCAGTATCCATATCTGTACCAACAACCCAAAAATCTCGTTTCTTTAGTGCTTTAATTGTTTGTGTAAGATTTGTAACTTCTACTACATCCACATGTTCAATTGCCCCTGTAGACACTTTTGCTACCGTGCTGTTTAATTTTACACTTCTGTTTTTTGGTATGATGATCGCATCAACATTAAATGCGTCACAACTTCTTAAAATAGCTCCTAAATTATGAGGGTCTTCTAAACCATCCAACATGATAAATAGCTTGTTTTGTTTATCATTGTTTACTACATCATCTAGTGATTTATATTTGTAATCCTCAACCTTAGCCCCAACACCTTGGTTTGATGGTGGTAGAAGTTTTTTGATTTCATGTTTCGGTAATTCTATCACTTTAATGTTACTCATATTTGCTTGCTCAATCACATCTTTATTTGTACCTTGTTGTATATAAAGTTCAAAGATTTTACGCTTCACTTTTATAGCTTCTAAAACGGTATTTTTACCTGTAATAATCATTGCCATAAGTATCACATCCTTTATCATAGATAATTCTAACATATATTTTTTTCATATACTAATTTTTTATGTTGAAAAAAACGCTTACAAATGTATACTTATATTGAGGTGAGTTTATGGATTCTAAAATCGTTCAAAAATTACTGAAATATAATGTAAGTAAAACAATGGGTTGTACTGATATAGGTGTTGTTGGTTACATAGCTTCATTAGGTGCATATGCGTTGCGAAAAAAGAAAATAAAAAGTGTTCATTTGTTAATGAGTGAAGAACTATATAAAAACAGTGTAAATGTAGGAGTTCCAGGACTAAGAAAAAGTGGATTAGATAAAGCACTTGCGCTTGGTATTCTACTAAAAAAACCAGACAAAGAACTGGCTGTATTTGAGAGTGTTACAAACGATGACATTGCAAAAATCGAACTTTTACTGTCAGAAATAGATGTAAAAATTGAACACAAGAAATTCGATGACACAGTTTTATATGAAGAGTTAACAATAAAAAGTGTTGATGGTGACGAGGTTAATATCATTATTAAAGACTTTTATGATAATGTTGTTTCTATCATTAGAAACGGTGAAACTTACGAAGAATATAAACGAGACAAATTAATAGGTGGAATTTCTAAATACAGTATTCAAAACTTTGATGAAATTCTAGATTTTGTTGAGACAGAAGATTTTGAAGGACTTGAAAACTTGTTTGAAATTGCAGAGTTACAATATAAGAATGCACGTGATGAAATAAAAAAAGAAGGCGGTAACTTCTTAATTGAGGATTTACGTCTAGCTCAAAAAGAATGCCTTTATGACTTATCAAATTTTTTAAGAAAACATATCACTGTACCTTCAAGAAAGAGAATGGTAGGTGATGTTTATACTGTATATGGAGTTGCTGGAAGTGGAAACTTAGGAATTGGTACATTAGTTACACCAATGTTCTTAAGCCATGCATTTGAGTTAACTGAAATGGAACGTAAAAAACTAGTTATATTATCTTTTTTAACTAGTGTTTATGTGAAACAGGAAATGAATGTTGTAACTGTATTATGTGGAACAGGTCATGCCACTGGTTCTAGTACTGCAGCTGTAACAACTTACTTAAAAGGTGGAGACAGAAACCAAATCAAAGAATCTATCAACACTTACCTTGCAACATCAATGGGTTATATTTGCGATGGAGCCAAAGTTTCATGTACACATAAAGTATCTTTTGCTGCAATGAATGGTATGATATCTGGTAAAATGGTGATTGACAATACAAATGTTTGTGACGGAAATGGATTGAACAAACTAAATGTAGATGAAACGATTAGAAATTTAGGAAAATTAAATAACGAGATTCTCAATTCTGCAAATAAAGGAATAATTGAATTAATATAAAACTCGATAATAATCGAGTTTTTTTATTTGTGATATAATAAAGAAAAGGAGTGATTATATGAAAGCTGCATTCTTAGTAGTAGATGTTCAACAAGCTTTTTATGATAACGAAAATTACAACTCTCAATTAAGATCCGCAACAAGTTACATTAATCATGTATCATCTTTATTTCGAGAACATGATCAGGTTGTCGTTCACGTACAACATGGTCCAGCTGCTGGTGGAAAAGGAAATCCAGGTTTTGAGATTGGTAACTTAATCAATCAAGAAGAAGGAGACTTGTATATCACAAAGTGGTATGGAAACAGCTTTTGGAAAACAGATCTTGAAAAGTTGTTGAATGAACGTGATGTAGATCTTGTTATCGTTTCTGGTTTTGCTGCACAAAATTGTGTCTTATCAACTTATAACGGAGCGATTGAAAGAGACTTTGAAACTGCTATCCTACAACATGGTATTGCTGGATTTAATAAAGAAGATTCTAGATTAATGCACCATGAGAGAAATATTGTTTCTCATAATATCATTGAATATATTTTAAAAGAAAAACAAGGTAAATGATTACCTTGTTTTATTTTATTATTTGTTCCATCAATTCTAATAATCTGTCTTTTTGATTCTCTAAATATAAGTAACCGATTAAAGATTCAAATCCGGTTGCTTTTCTATATTCCTCAATAGAAGCATTTTTAGCTTTTCGATTTGTAGAACTGTTTCTTCCTCTTTTGAATATTGCCATCTCTTTTTCAGATAACATTTCTAGGATTGATTCTACTGCTACTTTTTGCCCAACAGCACTGGTATATTTGATTGCCTCTTTATGAAGGTTATCAACTTTTTGAAATCCTTTTTTAATCAGTGCTTCTCGTACGATTACTTCGTATACTGCATCACCAATATAGGCTAATGTAGTTCCTGATAGATGACTCATTAAATGATTCCTTTTTCTTGTAAAATATCTCTGTATTTATCTGCTGCGGCAAAGTCCTTTTCTTGTCTTGCTTGAATCCATGCTTTATATGTGACTTTGTCTTCATTACTTAAAGGATTTAAATCTAATTTCAAACCTAGTACTTCAAAGAAATCTTTGAATAGTTTTAACACACTAAGTAACACTTCGTTTTCAGCCTTACTTCTAAATAATTGATTTGCTTTCTTTACTAGATTTTGTAGTTCTGTGATTGCATTAGGTGTATTAAAATCATTGTCCATAGCATCTAAGAAATTCTTGTATATCCCTAGTAAATCTGGGTCTATTTTTGCATTACCGTGAAGCATATCTTCTAAATCTAATTTTAAGTGTATTTGTTTATAAATTCTAGTAATCTTTTCCCATTCTTTCTCGTAAACAGCAAGTGCATCATCACTATAATTTATTGGTGAACGATATTGTGTGGATAGAATAAATAGTCTAAATGCGTTCGCATCAACTGTTAAGTCTTTCACAAGAACTACTTCACCTTCACTTTTACTCATTTTAGAACCTTTGATATTCAGTAATCCATTGTGCATCCAGTAGTTTGCGATTTTATGATTGTTTAGTACATCACTTTGTGCTATTTCATTTTCATGATGAGGGAACATTAGTCCACTTCCTCCTCCATGAATATCAATCTTCTCTCCAAAGATATCATCAATCATTGCGACACATTCAGTGTGCCATCCTGGTCTCCCAGGTCCAAACTTCGAATCAAATTTAATACCAACATCTGTTTTTTTCCAAAGTGTAAAATCTAGTGGGTTTTCTTTTTTATTATTTACTTCAATTCTTGATCCACTTATAAGATCATCTACATTTCTATTAGATAGTACACCATAATCTTTCACATGTTGTACTCTGAAGTAAACATCACCTTCAGCTTCATATGCATATCCTTTTTCTACTAACTGTTCAATATAGTGAATGATTTTATCCATATAATTTGTTACTTTTGGTTGAATATAATTTGTAGTAGAATTCACTTTATTTACATCTTTTAAAAATGCTTCAATGAATCTTTCGCTAACTTCTTTTTCTGTTTGTTCTAAATCGATTGCCTTTGTAATGATTTTATCATCCACATCTGTGAAGTTTGAAACGAATTTGACATCGTATTCTTTATGTTCAAAATATCTTCTTACAGTATCAAAAAAGATTACTGGTCTAGCATTCCCAATATGTATATAGTTATAAACAGTTGGTCCACATACATACATATTTACTTTACCTTTATGTGTTGGGACAAACTCTTCTAATTTATTTGTCAGTGTATTGAATATTTTCATATATATCACTTCCTTCTAACATACTTTATTATAGTTAATAATGTTTGTAAAGTAAAACAAAAAAAACAGGAGAAATTCTCCTGTTTTAGTTCTTAATTCATTAAAGTTTTACTACGTTAGATGCTTGAGGTCCTCTATCTCCCTCAACTACATCGAATTCAACTTCTTGGTTTTCTTCTAACGACTTGTACCCGTCTCCAGTAATTGCTGAGAAATGTACAAAGATATCTAAACCATCTTCGTTAGTAATGAATCCGAAACCTTTTTCTGAATTAAACCATTTTACTTTTCCTGTCATTTTGTGAATCTCCTCTTTCTTTTTTTGCTAAGAATATTTTATCACTTTACATTGTAAAAGGCAATTCTCAATTTGTCTTTACTAAGGCATTTAATGACTATTAACATAAGAAATATAACGAGTTATTTGTAAGATTATCTTCATAAATCGCTAGTTTACGCTACTTTTTTATACAAGGTTTTTTTGTTGCTTCATCAAGATTTTTTGAAAATTTTCTAATTAAAATGTCATCGATGTGACATAATAAAAAGCTGATTTAAATCAGCTTTTATGTTATTTGATTAAAGAATTTAGTCTATCAACTACAGTTTCTTTACCTAGCAATGCTAGTACTTGTGGTAGGTCTGGACCATGCATAGATGCTGTTGTAGCGATACGTAATGGCATGAATAACATCTTTCCTTTACTACCTGCTTCTTTACCAGTTTGTTTGATTAATGGTTTAATTGCTGCTGCATTAAACTCTTCTAAATCTATAAGTAAGTTTTTGAAAACTGTTAATGTTTCGTTTACACCTTCTTGATTTAAGAAGTTTGAAGCTTCTTCATCTAGTTTGAATTCTACTTCTAAGAACTCATTGTATAAATCAACTATTTCAGCACCATAGCTCATTCTATCTTTGAATACTGATAATAAGCTATTGATCCAATTTTCATCTTTTCCTTGTACGATATCATTTTCTACTAAATGAGGCATACAGATTTCTTTTAAATCTTCAATTGATAAGTTTTTAATGTAGTGGCTATTTACCCATGCTAATTTCTTTTCATCAAATGAAGATGGACTTTTACTAATACGATTGATTGTAAACTTTTGAGTTAGTTCCTCTAATGAGAAAATCTCCTCATTATCTTCAGGTGACCATCCTAGTAAAGCGATGTAGTTAACAATCGCTTCTGGTAGATAACCTTTTTTAACGAAGTCTGAGAAATAAGCGTCTCCACTACGTTTCGAAAGTTTCTTTCCATCAGGTCTCACTACTAATGGTAAATGCACGTATGTTGGTTCTTCCCAACCCAGTGCTTTATATAACAATGTATATTTCGGTGTTGAAGTTAAGTATTCATTCCCTCTTACAACGTGCGTTATATTCATGTTGTGATCATCAATAACATTAGCAAAATTATATGTTGGGAACTTATCAGATTTTAGTAATACTTGATCTTCAATTTCTTTGTTTTCAATTGTGATTTCTCCAAATACTTGACAGTTAAATGAAGTTGCTCCTGAAGTTGGTGTTTTTTGTCTTATTACAAAAGATTTTCCTTCTGCTTCTAAAGCTTCCACTTCATCTTTTGATAAATTACGACAATGTCCATCATATTTAGTGTGACCTTCTTCTTTTAATGAAGCCAATCTTTCTTGTGAACAAAAGCATTTATATGCTTCTTGTTTTTCTACTAAATCTAATGCATATTTCTCGTAGTCTGCCATTCTTTCAGATTGTATATATGGTCCGAAGTCTCCACCTTTATCAGGTCCTTCATCCCATAACAGTCCACATGTATTTAATGTATAATAGATTGCGTCTACTGCACCTTCAACGTAACGTTCTTGATCAGTATCTTCAACTCTTAATACGAATGTTCCTTGGTCTTTTTTTGCGATTAAATAAGTAAATACTGCACTTCTTAAGTTTCCAATATGAATAAATCCTGTTGGAGACGGTGCAAATCTTGTTCTTACTGCCATAGTTATCACTCCTTAACGAAAATATTATAGTATATATAGTTGGATTTTACAACATTATATATTATTGAGCTTCTTCGGCCCATTTTGTTTCTTTGTTGTATCTTTTACGTTCTTTTTCATCAAGATATTTCTTACGCAATCTGATTGCATCTGGTGTAATCTCTACTAGTTCATCATAAGCGATGAACTCTAATGCTTCTTCAAGTGTGAACACAAGTGGGTCTAATAATTTAACTGCATCATCATTACCGCTTGAACGTGTGTTTGTTAATTGTTTGTTTTTACAAGGATTTACAACTAGATCATTGTTTCTACTGTTTAATCCAACAATCATTCCTTCGTATACTTCAACTGAAGGTCCTACGATCATTCTAGCTCGTTCAGATAGATTGAATAATGAATAAGCCATTGTTGTTCCTTTTTCTTTGGCGATAAATACACCATTTCTTCTATCGTCAATATTTCCAGCATATGGTTGATATTCACTGAAAGATTTTTCTAATGTTCCTTGTCCTCTTGTTGTATTTATAAATTCACTTCTATAACCGATTAATCCTCTTGTAGGAACAAGGTATTCGATTTTAGTATATCCAAAATCGCTTGTCATACTTAGCATCATACCTTTTCTTAAGTTTAACTGTGATATTACACTACCAGCAAATTCATCAGGACATGACACAACTGCTTTTTCAAATGGTTCATGTTTCTTTCCATCAATTTCTTGGAAAAGTACTTCTGGTTTTGACACGCTTAGTTCGTACCCTTCACGTCTCATACTTTCTAATAAGATTGATAAATGAAGTTCTCCTCTACCGTTTACTTTATATCCTTCTACTCCAACGATGTCTTCTACTTCTAATCCAACGTTAGTTTCTAACTCTTTTAATAATCTAGCTCTAATTTGACGAGATGTAACGAACGTTCCACTGCGTCCTACAAACGGTGAGTCATTAACTAAGAAATTCATTGATAATGTTGGTTTTTCTATGTCAATCATTTCCATAGGTTCTACATGTTCAGGATCGCACACTGTTTCTCCAATACTGATATGTCCTATACCACTAAATGTGATTATGTCACCAGCATAAGCTTCCTTTTTCTCAGATCTTTTTAGTCCCTCATTAACAAATAGTTTCCCTATTTTTCCAGTTACCACAGAACCATCTCTTTTAGATACTTTCACTTGAGTCCCTGCTTTGATTGTTCCTTTAGTGATTCTACCAGTACCTAATCTACCTAAGTAATCATCATATCCAAGTGTTGATATTTGAATCTGTAGTGGCTCTTCACTATAATCTGGATAAATATCAACATGGTCTAATAATACCTCAAAAAGAGAATCTAAATTTGTATGATTCGCACCCATTTCTAATTGTGCAATTCCTTCTCTTGCTACTCCATAAACAATTGGAAAATCTAATTGCTCATCTGTAGCTCCAAGTTCTGCGAATAAGTCAAAACTTTCATCTACAACTTCTTCAGCTCTTTGATCTTTTTTATCAATTTTGTTGATAAATAAAATTGGTCTAAGTCCAAGCTGTAATGACTTCTCAAGTACAACTCTAGTTTGTGGCATTGGTCCTTCACTAGAATCTACTAGCAAGATTACTGTATCAACAGTTTTCATAATACGTTCCACTTCACTACTGAAATCAGCATGACCTGGAGTATCTACTATATTGATTTTTGTTCCTTTATATTCAATAGAACAGTTTTTAGAGTAAATTGTAATTCCTCTTTCTCTTTCTAAGTCATTACTATCCATAACCTGTTCAATTAAAACTTCATTTTCCTTAAATACACCTGATTGCTGCAATAATGCATCTACCAAAGTAGATTTCCCCGCATCAACATGTGCGATTACTGCAACATTAATGATATCGATATTTCTCATAATTTAATACCTCCATTGATATTAATTCGTTTTCAAACCTTACACAGTATACCACTTATATATAAATATGAAAGGAAAAATTAAAAATAGTTGACATGAATGTGTTTACATGAAAAAATGATATTACTGTTATAAATTATTATAGAACAAGGAGAGTATAAATCTATGAATAAAACTTTACTTATATCAGGTTTAATTACAGTATCCCTTATCGTAATGGGAATTATATATTTTTCTACACTATCATCAGACGAACCTCAAATCGACGAACCACTAACAAACCAGCAAATGCTTACTCTAGCAGCTGAAGACATCAAGTTCAACGAATCATACTCTGAAGATATAGTATTGCCGAGAACCGGTTTATATGAAACAAACATTTTTTGGACTATGGATTCTGATTTAATTCCAAACAACACAATCGAAAGACCTTCTTTTGAAGAAGGAGATAGGACTGTTACGATTACTGCGACAATCACTCTAAATGGAGAAACAATTAGAGAAGAATATACCATTAATCTTATTGCATATGAAGAGTAAAAAAAGACACAAAATTGTGTCTTTTTATTTGCTACCTTCTTCAGTTTTCACTGAATCTTTCACTAATTGTTTGATTCTATTTACTTCAAAATCTTTTAAGTGTCTCCATTTACCTTTTGGGACATCTAATTTAATGTTCATGATACGTACTCTACGTAATTTTTCAACACTATATCCTAGTTTTGAACACATTCTTCTAATTTGTCTGTTTAGTCCTTCAGTTAGAATGATTCTAAATGTATAATCAGATACCTTTTCTACCTTACATTTCTTTGTAACTGTATCTAAGATTCTAACTCCATTACTCATTCTTTCAACAAATCCTTGTGTCACCTTTTGATCCACTTGAACAATATACTCTTTTTCGTGATTATTATTCGCTCTCAATATTTTATTAACAATATCACCATCATTGGTCATTAATATTAATCCTTCACTATCTTTATCTAATCTTCCAACATGAAAGATACGTTTTCTATACTTCATGAAGTCAACAATATTCGTAGGATCTGATTTATCTGTTGTTGATGTTATCCCAACAGGCTTATATAATGCGATATATACAAACTCCTCTTGAAGTACCACTTTTTTTTCATCAACTTTTACGATATCGCCCGTTTTTACTTTTGTACCTAGTTCAGGAAGCACATCGTTAATCGTTACGCGATTCGCATCTATTAAACGGTCAGCTTCTCGTCTACTACAGAATCCAGCTTCACTTAAGTATTTATTAAGTCTTATTTCCATATTATCATTCCTTCTTTATACATAAACATCTTACACTATAAACAAAAAAACACAACTAAATTAGTTGTGTTTTTGAGTATTTTGCAAATATTAACGTTTACTGAATTGTGGTGCTCTACGAGCTTTTTTAAGACCTGGTTTTTTACGTTCTTTAACACGTGGATCACGTGTGATTAATCCAGCAGCTTTTAACACTGTTCTGAAATCTTTATTAACTTCTAATAACGCTCTTGTTAATCCAAGACGGATTGCACCAGCTTGACCACTGATTCCTCCACCAAATACGTTAACAACGATATCAAATGATTTTAAGTTTTCTGTTAATGTTAATGGTTGCTCTACATCTAAACGAGTTGCTGCATTAGGGATATATTCGTTAAATTTTCTTCCGTTAATGATGAATTTTCCTGTACCTGGTGTCATCATAACACGAGCTACTGATCTTTTTCTACGACCAGTTCCTCTGTACATTACACTGTTTGCCATTTAAAATTCCTCCTTAACCTTTTAACTCAAGAACTTCTGGTTGTTGAGCAGCGTGTTTGTGCTCACTTCCAGCATAAACGTATAATTTTTTATACATTTGACGTCCTAGTCTTCCTTTTGGAAGCATACCTTTGATTGCGAACTCAACGATTCTCTCTGGGAAAGTTTCGTTCATTCTTTTAGCTGTAGTTTCTCTTAATCCACCTGGGTAACTAGAATGTCTATAATACTTCTTCTGATCCCATTTGTTTCCAGTTAATTCAACGTTTTCTGCATTGATTACGATTACGTAATCCCCACAATCTACATGTGGTGTAAATGTTGGCTTATGTTTACCTCTTAATACTGATGCAACTTCAGTAGCTAATCTACCTACTCTTTTACCAGCAGCATCAATTACAAACCATTTTCTTTCCACAGTTTGATTATTTGCCATGTAAGTCTTCATACTTTACCTCCTATTAATACTAATTCGGATTTAGTTTTGTGTCCGGTCTATATAATATATCATTTATTATGCCGTGTCAACACTTTTTTTACAAAGTTCGTGAATAAAACTAAAATGAGTTAACACGCACTATTAAGGTGTAATACTGATGTCGTAATTTACACTTTTAGATAAAGTTGAGATATTGCCTTAATAAAGCGAACTTAGAATAATATATCAAAAATTTATACTTATTACAAGAAAAAGACCAAATATTTTTGGTCTTTTATGTAATTTCTATTCGTAAATAATCTTTTGTTCCATCAAAATAGTTAATCTCTATATAATATATTCCTGGTGAATGTGTGTTTGATTTTGATAACCGCAAGCCATCCACTGTGAATGTTCCAACTCTAACTAGTGAATCATTGATTAAATATGCATTTTCAATTTCTTCAGTGAAGTTCTCATTCAATGTAAGATCATATATCAAATTACTTGTGTCAGTATTATCGATATAAGTTGACACTGTACTAGGTAGAACAAACCATGCACTTGTTGAATAGAAAGTTCTTTCCTCTACATATGAAATTTGATATGTGATTGATATTTGATAATCTCCTCGATATATTGAATAGTTATCATTAAAGAATCCTGGATTTAAAGATTCTACTAGTAATGGCTCTCCTGTATACAATACATCAACAAAATGCGTATCAAAATAATCATATTGATCAATATCATAATACTGAACAGTCACGTATACATTTTCAAATATTTCTTCTTCACCACCAAAATCTATTTCAAATGAAGTTGGTGATGTGATATAGATTTCTGGCTGTAGTGGTTCTAACTGTTTTCCTTTATATACTACTACTTCTTCAAATAAAGCATCTACCAGTGCGCGATAAGACCAAATCTCATGTTTTGATTTACTGTGATAATCTCTATAACTTACCTCAATGTTTGGTTCATTGAGATCAAGTCCATTCATCATAACAGTTTTGATTCCACTTCCACAATTTGAATCAAATGAGTATAATCTTATTCCACACATTGTGTTTGAACTAACACCATATACACTCATATCATATTCTCCAACCATAGTGTGATCATAATATATTGCTGGAAAATCTTTTGGTTCTATATTAAATATTACTTTAATAAATCTTTCTTCATCAATAAATGTTTCTTCAAAAACTGATTTTAGATATTGAACTGTTAAATCCCATGATTCACTATTACTATATGTATTTAAATCGATTACAATCTCAGTATAGTTATCCTCAGTCCCAACTTGATAATATCCTTCTTCCAGTACAATATCCAACGCTGTAAGGAAATAATCTTTAGAACGCAGTGAATCATATCCATATGTACTTGGACTCAAGTCTTTTAAGACATTTCTTCCATACTCAGTGTAACGATAAGGTGTACCTAATTCTGGGTTGAATGTATATGCGTCAGTATAATATCCCATCGCAGGCATTCTATTTACTAAAACATCATTCGCTAGATATTCTCTATCAATCGCAAAATACATAGCCTTATTAAATTCAACAGTACCAAGTAATGGTTCAGGTACCCATGTCCCATTAGGGAACTTATCTCTTTGTTCTGCTTCGGTTTTTAACCCGTTTACCTGTAATGTATACAAAGATGCTCCTGGTACTTTAATAGCTCCTAAATCTTGATAAGTTATTCCATCAGGTAAAATTGTTGGGACAAATGTCTCATCTAAATAGCCATCCATATATAAATTAAAGATTGTAGTAGGATCAGATACAACATATATTAAAAACTGATCTACTTTATATTCATTACCATAGTAATTATCATTTTCTTTCAGTAAAACATATTGATCTCTTTCATCTGTATCAACGTAATAAGCTCCATGGTAACCTATTGTCTCATTACTTGTTCCATATAAGTTAGGCATATCATGACCTAAAGCGTCTCTATAGTATTGATACAGTTCTAAGTTGATTGGTGAAAACATAAAAGATGATAACCATAATTTTACATCAAACATAGTATGTTCGATATCGAATGCAAACTCAATAGTGTAATCATCAACTACTTTGATACCTACAGACTCAAAATCTGCATATCCTTGTTCCGAATATAAGTCTGCAAACTCACAAGCTCCAACAACTCCAAAACTACTATTACAGAATCCACTTCCACCAGATACTGCTCTAAACCAGTTTTCTTCCAATGCTAACTGGTATGTTCCAACAAAGTCATGAGCATTAATTTCCAAATCTGGATTCGAGTCTAAGAATCCTTGTCCTACATTTGGATGGAATGTCCATGCTAAATCCTCTTTAATATTGATTTGCCATGTATCTGACACTTGTTTCCCATACTCATTTATATAAGAATCAACACCTACAGGATCACCATCAGCCATGCCATCAACATAATCATAACCTGTTTTATAGAAATTAATCTCTTCTTGATACAGCGATCCAAGATATAACTCCATATACTCTGAATCAGACGATGTATCGTAAAGCCAATGATTATATGTGTTAGGTGAATATGAATTTGCTTTTCGATATGTATAAGTACCTTCTTCTCCTGTAATAAACATAAAATCTACAGTAGAATCATCACTTGTTAATGTGCTTAAATCTGAAACATATCCAAGCAATGGTATATACTCATCAACTGGCAAAGCTACCCTATCATCATATGCAACATACGAAGCAGAAGTAAACAATGGAATTCCACCTGCCATAGTTTCAAATAAATACTTTTCTGTAGCAGCTAAAAATGCGTACTTCATAAAGTATCCAGATAAATTTAAATTATATAAACCATTAGCTAATTGATATTCAGGTTCAACAACAGCAAATGTCAATAACTGCTCAACATAGTTTCCATCACTATCATATACTGCAAACAACATCTCATATGTTCCATAATTGTATAAATCCACATTACTTCTAACCAAAAACATATCTCTTGATATATTTCCATCCTCAGCGTCATAGCAACTAATATTTAATCCTAAATCAAATGATGTTAAATCGAACTCGTAATAAAAATCACCACTAAAAACAGGAGGAGTATCTGTTACTACAACACACTCTTCATGATTGGGAGTTAGTTCACAATCAATTACTTCAATGCAATCTTCATGTTCAGGAGTTAATTCACAATCCACGATAACAACACAATCTTCATGCATTGGATTTTCAACACAATCTACTTCCTCATCACATTTATCTTGAGAAGGATCGACTGTACAATCTATTTCTTGTGAACAATCAGAATGTTCTGGTGTTTCTTCACAATTAAGAGTAGTAGGAACATCTACTGGGTTTTCTTCAACAGTTGGTTGTTCTTTGTTTACACAACTACCAAGTATTAAAATAACTCCAAAAACCAAAATTGCGATAATTAATTTCTTCATAACATCACCTCATAATTTAAGAAAAGGGGAGTACTACATTTGTAGTACTCCCCTTGTAGTTACATATATTATAACATTAATTATTTGTAATTTTATAGTTTATTTATAAGTTACTTTGAATACTCTTCTATATAATCTACAACTCCACTTTCGTAAATAATCTTGATTAAGTATCTTTCATTTCTGATTAAATCTGTTTCTTTAATCACAAAATCATTTATCTCTATAACCTTAATAAAATCTATTTCATCTGTACCTTGAGGCATATGGTATAACTCAATTCTCTCTATTGTATCTTTATGGTTAGGATTTAGTACAATCGTAATGTCGATTCCTTTTGAAGAGAAGTTATCATATACATGTTCTAATGTTGATTCTAAGTACACATGTTCGTATGTTGTGACTACTTTACTCAAATCACCTGTTAGAGGGAAATACCTAACTTCAACCATGTATTCTCCACCTTTATCAAAATTGGGAATAGAATAAAATGGTTTTAATCCACTATAGTAAACAGTATTTCCAGTAAAGTAAACTGTTTCAAATTCCTCAACTCTTGTAAAAAGGAAATTCTCATCTTGTTCAAATAAGAGAACCTGAACTTCATAATGCTCAAACAAACTAAAGTTAATATCTACTTCAAATGAAGTTGGGCTTACTATATTTATAGTTGGTTTTGGTAACTCAAATATTTCACCATTCAATAGATCTACACTGCCGTTTAGAGCAAGAGAAATAGCATCAAAAGACCAATACTCATGATACTCAACTCCGTAAGAATCAGTATATACAACAGGGATATTCGCAACTGATGTATCCACTCCTAGATTTGAATTTAAATATGACTCACTTTGACGATACAACATTAAGGGTGAATTTCTATAATATGGTGTGATTTGAAACATAAGATCGTACTCTCCGTGATAGAAGCTATTATCATCTAAAATATTATGACCTTGAATTATGAACTCAACACTAATTTGATTTTGATTATCTTTAAACAAATTATCTAAAGATGCCTTGATTGCTTCTGCATGATGAGAGTATCCATCATAATAATCAATCGTTATTTCAATGATATTCGGATCTGACTCAGTTCCTTGTGTGTAAACACCTTCTTCAATTAACTCCTCAATTGCAAGTAAAAAGTATTCTAAAGCTTGTTCTCTGTTTTTTTCCATTGAATCTAATTGATATAGATTGTTTAATACCATTGTATCTTCATGATATCTATAAAGTTCATTTCCAAGCATATAGTTATCTGGTATGAAATATAGATAAGATTCTGAATTTTCACCATATGCTTCTAAGAATAATTCTCTATCTACTCCATAATATAATGCTTTCTTAAAATTTGCATTTGCCAATATTGGCTCTGGCTCATATTCTGAGTTTGGATAATATTTCTTCATTTCTTCGTTAGTACCAAATTCATTCAATGCCAATCTAACTACATCTCCATTTGGATGGAGTAAGGTGTTTGAGTTCTCATACTGTTCTTTATCATTAGATAATTTTTTGAATGAAAAATCAAAATACTCGCTACCAAGTTCTGTTAACTCCTCATATTGAATCGTGAATGAATAATATATTTTCCCAGTAAAATGAAACAAATCATTCTCTTTATAATTCGGATTACGTTTCAAGTAATATATCCCATCAGTAAACTCATCTATATAGTAAGGTCCTGTATAGGCAATTGTTTCTACATTCATACCATAATCTGTGTTTACATTGTTCTCAATCACATAATTATAGTAATCAGTATGTACTGGAGTTCCCAACCTTTTTGACAACAAATCCTTCACTTCATCCATACTTACATTGTTTTGGAATTCAAATTCAATAATTAAGTCTTCTCCTTCAGCGTTTTCCAAAGCAGTTACTCCTAAATCACTGAAAGGTTTGGTATCCCCAATTACATCAAATAAATTTTTCAAAATTGAAGGTAAGTTATACACTGGTTCATGGATTAAATAACTGTAGATTTCTGAATCAACAGCTAGCTTATATGTATCAATAAAATCATTAGCATCAATTGTTATATTACTATTAGTATTTAAAAATGATTCATCAGTGTCAGGATGAAAATACCATCTCAGATCATCTTTTAATTCAACTCTCCAAATTTTTGAAGTTGTTGCTCTAAGTATGTTTCCATTGGAATCAACAGCTATTGGATCTCCAATCGCTAGATCGTTTATGATCTCATATCCATTTTTATTATCTGAAGGTACATATCTATATAAAGCACTATAAATATCATTTGATATATCATAATATACATATTCCTTTGACATAATAGACTCTAATTGAATCATTTCAGTGATAGTTCTGAATGTATATTCTCCTTCGTTCCCTGGTAGACCATTTGGCATAATTACATTTGAATCGTCTTTTGTTAGCTCACTATACTGTAAACCAAAACCCAACCCTTCTACATAATGATCTAAAGCAAGGTTGATTCGGTCACTATAAACATAAGGAACACCCTCAGATACTAATGGTATCCCACCTGCCATGTTTTCAAGTAAGAACTTCTCACTAGCAATCATAAATTGTCTTCTTATATCATTTGATGCATTTGATAAGTCATAAGTACCTGATGGATATCCAAAATGATTATAGACAACGTTTACCGTTTTTATAAATTCTGTATAATTTCCATCACTATCAAATACACCAAACACTACTTCATAACTACCTTCTTCAGAAAAATCAAACTCTTCCACACTAACAACGAAGATATCATTGGTGATATCTCCATCTTCTAAATCAGTTGCGTTTAACATATGGACAAATTTATTAGTCCAGTCATTGTCATAATATACATTTTCAACTACTGATTCACCAGTTATAACAGGTAAACTCTCTACACAGTTTTTCAGTTCTTCACACTCAACTGTATCATCTTGTTTAGAAGGTTGCGTTGTATCATCACCGCATCCACTCATCAAAATAATGAATAGTGTTGTTAATATTAAAATACTTATTTTTCTCATTCTCATCACCTATTTAGATTTGGCGTATATATAATCTATTAGACCACTTTCGTATGTGATTTTTATTATTACTTGTGTATCATTAGGAACTTCTTCTGAATACACTCTATTTTCCTCTGCGTCAAAAAATGCAGTGTAATTATTGTTCGAATCAAAGACTTCAATTTCTATCATTTCCTCGTCAAAACCTTCATTCATAATTAAAGTAACATCTAAGGTATACATTGAAGGATTTGTATATTGTGAATCAACAGTTGAAACATTCATAAACTGATAATAAGTTACAAACTCTGGTATTGATTCATCACTAGTAGAAATGTAATGTGTATAGATAAGATACTCTCCTACTTGTTCAGGTAGTATATCATCATAGTATTGGATTGGATCAGATATTCCTGGTACAGCATCATCCATTAGAATTGGATTACCTTCATACATTACCATCTCATATCCTTCAACAACACGGAAAGAACGTGTCTCTATATCATATGTTAAGACTTCAAAATATATTTCATCGTATATTCCTAATAAGTTTTCTTCAACATCAATGATAAAAGATCCTGGTTTTAAATCGCTAACAGTAGCTTTTGGTAATTCAGTTACTTTACCTTCAACAATGTTTACTCCACCATTTAACGCATCAACAATTGCATCATATGACCAATACTCAAATCGGTACTCCATATCTTTATCTTGATAACTAATTTGAATCGTAGCTTCTGAAGTGTCTACCCCAACATTTAATTCGTATTGGAAGAATTCTTCATATTTCATTTGTTGTAAATATGAGTCTTTAAAGAAGGATTCTGAATGAGTATCAAATGATAAGTCGTAACTTAAAGGTGTTGAAAATCTTGTATCATAAACAAGAATAACATCAACTTCTATATAACGCTCTTCATCAATCAAAGCTTTCTCAATCATTTCTTCAATGATTTCAATTTCAAAATAATCAAAATTTTTAGTACTTAATTCCAACTCTATTATGGTAGGATTTGAAACTGTTCCTGTACTATAATGCCCTTGATTGATAAGTTCTGTCATAGCTTCAATAAAATACTCTTGCGCAAGTTCAAAGTCGTATCCATAGTTTGAATAGTTGTAGTTATCTTCAACTTTGTCAGATTCAGCACTATCTCTATATGAAACTCCTATTTGATAATACGCTGATGTGATGTGCATGTTAAATGGACTAATCAAGTAATTTGAATTATCAGCTAGTGCTTCCCTATCGATGCTGTAATAGATTGCCTTCTTGAAATCTATATTTGCTAATGCAGGTTCTGGTTCATGAGTAATATATTCTGAAATTTCTTGATACTTATCCAAAGTTCCCACATCGGTAATGATAAGTTTAAATGTATTATTAGTTTGCATTGATAATGTATTTAGCTCTGTAACATCAAAATTTTCATCAAAGTTATTGATAATCAAATCGACATAACCATCGTTTATTAATTCGTTTAAATCATCTAAACTAGAAACCGTTTGATAAACCTTACTTGTATAATGATATAAATGTTTATCAAAGTGAGTTATGTTCTTTTTAAAGACAGCAAACTTATCATTATAACTATCTAGATAATATGGTCCTGAATATGCTCTATATTGTGGCTCTGATGTATAATCAATCCCTTTTTCTGATAGGTAATTGTAATACTCAACATTATCAATCATTCCAAATTTATTAGCAAATAGACCTTTCACTTGATTCACAGTGTATTTTCCGTTGAACTCAAACTGTAATATAAGATCTTTACCATCTTGATTTTGCATTACTTTGATTCCTAAATTAGTAAAGTCCTTGTCATAAAGAGCATCATAGTATCCAACAATATCTCTTGCTTCGATATCATACTCTCCAATCTCATAAAACTGTTGCGTTTTTTTGTTTTCAATCAAGAAATAATAATAATCATAATATGTATTGGCATCAATTTGAGACTTTGTTGTAGATACGAATTCTAGATCCGTACGTGGATGAAAGCTCCAATTCAAGTCATCTCTTAACTCTATTTGCCAAGTGCTAGATTTTATCGTTCCAAATTGATCAACAACTCCATCTATTGGAAGTGGATCACTTTTGGCCATAGATGAAACTAACTCAATACCGTCATTCGTTTCATTTGCATCGATTCTATAAAGAGCACTATATATATCGTTGAAATAATAAGTATAATATCCATAATAAGACGGAGTTAGTTCGGATGAAGTTTCCCATAATTCAAAGGGTATAAACTCATTAACACCATACGATCTTAAGGTATATTCGTTTTCCATTCCTGGTACACCATCTATATTTAAAATATGCGAATCATCAGTGTTTAGTGATGCATATTCTATTCCATATCCACTCATTTGCTTTGGATATCCTTCAGGAATCTGAACTCTATCTGTGACATAAATTTCATGGTTATATACAGTAAGTGGTATTCCACCTACCATATTGTCTAATAAAAAATCTTCAGCTCCTCTTAGAAACTGGTTTCTTACTTCGCTAGGTGCATCTGACAAATCATAATATCCAGTTGGATAAACATAATTAGAATACTCTACAATAACTGTTTTAATGAACTCAGAATAGTTTCCATCACTATCAAATACTCCAAAAGTAATTTGATAACTACCTTCAGTAGAAAAATCAAACTCTTCTACATGAACAACAAAGATATCATTAGTGATATCTCCATCTTCTAAATCAGTAGCAGTTAGCATGTGGATGAACTTGTTTGTCCAATCATTATCAAAATAGATATTTTCAACTTCACTTTCGCCAGTAATCACTGGAAAAGACTCTTCACAAGTTCTTGTTTCTTCACAGGTCTTAGTTGTTGGTTTTTCCTCTTCTTTCGTACATCCTGAAATTAAAAGTAAAACTCCTAGTAATAGAATTAAGATAGATTTTTTCATAGTTCTCCCCCAATAAAAATGGAGAGACTACAATTGTAGTCTCTCCCTGTAGTTACATATATTATATCAGCATTTTATGTTTATTTTAATAATAAATTATTAAGTTACAAGATTCTTATACCATCTTGGTATGTCTTCTATTAGATTCTCATATTCATCAAATATTCTATTGATGGATTCTTTGGCAAAGTTGATGTCTTCTTCACTAAATTTCATAGCCCATGCTATATTCGCAATTACGACACTTATTAGATAGAATTTTATGTATTTAAAATGAATTAACTCTAAGTTCTCAAAGTAACTATCTAACATACCTTTTGTGAATAGTGGACTCACTATATAAGAAAAGTAGATTCTATTGAATTCATAGAAAGGATCTCCTTCTTTTATACGGTTATAATCAATCACATATATTTCTTTATTAGGCGTTATAATCATATTCCCACTATGAAAATCTCCATGATTAAATGACATAGGTCTATTCTTTAGAAGATGAGTATTATCAAGTAAATAAGTAATCATTTTTTCGATTTTTTCAGATTGATATCCACAGTTTCGATATGCTTCTATTCTTGAATGTATTTTCTTTGTATAAATATCTTCCCAATTACTTGTTTTTCGATAATCTATTTTGTGTATTTTCTTTAAGGCAATACCCATTTCTAATCCTAGTTCATATTTCTCATTTTCGTTTAAGCTAGGTAGTATTAGTTCTGCTTGATCCCCTTCGATATATTCTAGTAATATATATACTTTTTTATTTGTGTCACACACTCCAAAGTGAATACATTTATGTGTCTTAATTCCTAGATCGTATATCTTGTTTATATAATAATACTCTTTTTTCTTATTATCTAATTGAGTTATGTCATTTACTCTTAATACTCTTTTACTACCATCTTTCATTTTGATTATGTATTTACTATCGCTACTCCAACCCTTATTGATTTTAGTAAATGAAGTAACTTTATCATACTCAAATATTTCTTTAAACTGTTTCAAGTAAATCACCTTCCTTAATTAGTGTAAACATTACTACAGGTACAAGAAGTAAAACACCTGTAAAGATCAGCATTATCTTCAGTCCAAAAATAACACTTATGAAAACCATTATACCTCCACTTAGTAGTTGTCCTATCGCGTCTAATTGTCCAAAACCACTTAACACCGTAGCTTTGATTGAGGATGGGGTAGAGCGAAGTAGTATTGTATCTAATAGTGGATAACTTCCTTCTCGATTGATGCTGAAGAAGATATAGCCAAACAATGCTATATAAGGGTCTATCATGATACTAAACACAAATACGCCAATAGACATCATTAAAGTGAAGTTTAATGCCCATAATACAATATGGTGTCCTTTGTTTAAATATTTCTTTGTAATACCTAGAAGAATGTATCCACATATACTTACAATAATATTTATTCCACTATTAATCCATATTGGAGCGATATCAACTAAACTCCTAAAATGTAGGTCATCAAGGATATACTTCTCATGTGTTCGATCGATTCCTTCACTATATAGTCCAAAGAATAGCATTATCACAAACATAATTCTTAACACTTTATTTTTTCTTACATGTTTCAAAGCGGAACCTAATTGATTTAGGTATTGTTTGAAAATTTTAGTGTCCGTTTCCTGTTTTATAAAGTGTTCTTCTTTCATAAACGATATAGCAAATATTCCTAAAAGTACGAATAAACCTCCTGAAACATATATCGCTATTCTAATATTGTACATACCGATGATTCCAGCAAGGATAATTCCTAATACAGTAAACAACTTATATACTTGAGCACCTTTTATGATTGTATGTTCTATACCAATATTTTTTGTTTCATCACTCACCCATGATTGTAATGCTCCACTAATAAATGTATATCCAAATCCCCAAATTATTTGAGCAATGAATATCATATAGAAATATGTTGTTAGAGCTTCAAATATAAATCCAACTCCCACAATAAACAAACCGATAATAATACTCAATTTTCTACTTTTTAAATCTGCAACGAGTCCTGTTGGTACTTCAAACAAAAAAACAGCAATCTCAAGCGCAGAACCAATTAGAATAAGTTGATAGATTTCTAAATTTGCAATGTCAATTCGATAAATCGCTGATGCCATAAACATTAGATTAAAAGATAATCCCATAATACTTCTTATAATATAGTAAACTCTTTTTGTGTTCATATTTCTCACCTTACCCCATTATATCATTTTTAATAGAAATGAGTATTATTGATTCTTATAGAAAAAAAGATAACTTTTTTAGTTACCTTTTTCTTTTGTTTTGAAGTTTCTCTTTGATTCTAATTTGTTTTTTCACATGCTTGTTTAGTTTTTGTGCTTTTAAGTATTGGTTATATCTTTCTTCTAACAGTTCTTCTTTGGATAGTGCTTCTTTGATTTTGCACCCAGGTTCATTTTCATGCCTACAGTCTCTAAATTTACACTGTGAAGCGATTTCAATGATATCTTTAAACTCCTCACTTAAATCTTCATTAAAATAGGAATAAGGCAATCTAATCCCTGGACTATCAATCACATATCCACCATTATCTAATGGCATAAGTTCTTTATGAACTGTGGTATGTCTACCTTGTGAATCGGATTCTCGTATATCATTTGTTTTAAAGTAAGATTGATTTAGGATCTTATTTATAAGAGTAGATTTACCTACTCCACTACTTCCAATGAGTACAGCTGTTTTATTTTTTATCAAATCTTTTATATGCTGAATGTTGGATTGGTTGTAAGATGAAACAGTTATGATCTGAATATCTGAGTATTTTTTGATTTCATCAATATATAAATCATGGTTATCTGCTAAGTCACTTTTTGTGAGTAACAAGATTGATTCATAATCTTTTGATTTTGTCATTGATAAGAAGTTAAGTACTTTTTTTATATTAAAGTCCTTGTTTAAGGATATACATATAAATGCCAAATCAATATTACTGGCAATGATTTGCTCACTAAAAACGTTTGAACCAGAAATCCTTGATAATGTGTTTCTTCTTTCAATGATTCTTTCGATAATTCCTTCTTTTTGATTTGTTTCTCTGAAATATACATAATCGCCAACTACTGGGTAATCCGTCTTATTTAAATTCATATATTTCCATCTACCTGAAATCTCCAATGTATAAACACTGGTTTCTACTAAACATTTGTATTTTGTTATGTGGTTTGAAATAATTCTTCCTTTTTGCATTTGCTCTCCTTTTATTTTTAGATATTTGATGTTAAGAAGATACAAAACGCAAAGAAAAAGGACCTACATATAGGTCCTTAAATAGTCACCATCTGTAAGAGTTTTGTATCTTCAATTGTATATAAGTTGTATGCATTCATAATACATCACTCCTTTCGTAAAGCCATTTTTAGGTTATCAAGGAAACACTCAATTGTCAATATTTATTTGTTTATGAAGTGTAAAAACTTTATGTCCTTTAGGATAATCGTCTTGTTCAAGTATAACAGTATACCCCAGTTTCTTATAGAAATCCAACGCTTGAAATGAGGCAGTACCTACATATAGATTATTGCAGTTTAATGTGCGAGCTTGTTCTTCCACTTTAAGCATTAAATCTGTACCTATATTTTGATTTTTATACTCATCCTTCACAACTAATAAACTAATGTATATGTAATCCTCTTGATAGAAAGAATATACTCCTCCTTGAAAAACGTCTTTGTCTAAAGCAACATAATTGAACTCTAGTTTTTCATTGCTTATATTGTATTTTTTCAAGAACTCTTTTTCCTTCTCATGAAGTTGTTCTTTGTATTCTATCAACTCAGTATCTGATGAAATTACTTCATACTTATTGCAAGGTAGGTTATTCAGATTAGTAAGTTCTAAGAACTGTTTATTATATCCTTTTGGAAAATCGGGTAAAGAGGCTTTTACTTGAAATCCTAATGATAAAAAATCATTGATTTCATTTTGGATATGAGCCTTATGTTGGAAGGCTGTGACCGTATCTTGGTAATAGTTAACTGCCTCATTATGAAGTGCTTTCAAGATATCAATGTTTTCGTAATATGATTTATCGTAACTTACATAATCCCATCCCATTGATGTATATAAAGCTCCTTGAAGTATATTGTTTTCTAGGATGTAAATGTAGAATGTTTTCTTTTCTTTTTCACCAATTTGAGAAAAATTATACGCTCTTAGTGATTGGGTAATTTTGTCTAAGTAAATTAGTTTTTTATCTAGAATGATCATTTTACCACCTCTTGTCTTAATTTATTATAACATAAGTAAAAAGAGACTCAGATTGAGTCTCTTAAGAAAGTTCTTTTGCTCCATAAGTTTTTTCTAAATATGCATATAACAGCGATATTCCTAGTAAGATAAACCCTAATATGAAGTATGTTATCATTCTGACAAAAGTATCTAGATTTTGTGCATAGAAATCATATAAGAAAAACTTGGCTAAACTATAGTAAATTGCTGCTAGACCTATCTTTCTAGTTGCACTCCAATCTTGTCTAAATCCAATTAGTATACCAATTGCTGATGCAATTAAGAAGTAACTTGATAGAATTACTTTATCAAACTCAATATTGATATAGTTATGGATAAACATACTTTGAACAAAGACACCAATACCATACATTGCTACAGCAAATATTTCTTCGGTATGAGCTTGTTTGTAATCTAAGTATGTTTCAAATAAAGATTTCACAATGTATATGTTCATCACAAACATAAACATAAACTTAAATACATCTTCAAACATGCTGAAGTTATGATCAAAATACTTCAAGTTAATGATTAACACTAATATAGTAAACATTGCATTTACAAATAACTTGAACTCTTTTTTATATGTAACTTCTATTTGCTTTATCATTGAGAAATATCTATATCCAATGAATAGTAATAATACACTTGCCATAATATAAGCATTATCTGTAGATAAGACATCGTGTGTAAATGTAACGACAAATGGTATCAATGATAACAATAATATGGTATGTGTAAATACGTTGTCGATCTTATGTAGTTTATCTTTTGTAGTAACATAAATGTTGATTCCTAACATTGATATCGTCATAAATATTGTTGAAAAGATAAGAAGACTATTATCGAATGAGATAGGATTTGATAGGTAATAATTTAATCCTATCAATAAACTAAGACCTCCAAAAATGTAACTCGTAACTCTATGAGAATCTTGTTTTGAGTACTTACTAAATATATATAAAATTAGTGTTTCAACAACTAATATTACATTTCTAATTTGAAAGTCATAAGTTTTGTACCCTTTCAATGGTCCCGCTGAAATCATATAAACAAACATAGATAATGAGACAGCCATAAAGAAGAATTTCTCAAATTGTTTGAAATCTTTTTTGTTTATAAATGTGAAAATATAGATTGGTATTAATGTTAGAAGTATATATAAACTGATCGCCATATCGTATGTGATAACGTTTAAAGTGTTCAGAACAGATCCAATGTATAGTGATGAAATCATTAAGTATATAAACGAAATAATACTATAGATATAATCATATGACTTATCATTTTTATTGGTAAATATAATTAACATGTATGAAATAAATACTCCAATTCCACCTAATAAGAATGCAAAAACAATATAATCAAGTGTAGTGTCTCTCATTTCAAATGATAAAGCTAGTCCTATCATTAGATATAATACCGTAATTATAAAGAAGGTAATTGCTTTTTGCTTTTGATCTTCTTTGAAATATTCTTTGGTATAAAGGTATGTAGCTATTGATAAAATCATAGTTAGTAATACATAAATAATTGTATGTGAACTTGCGCTATCACCATATACAATAAATGCTAGTGTTGATAAGAAATAAAAAGATAATAATACAACATCTAAGAAATCGTATCTCTTATTTCTGAAATAGATAATTGTTGCAATCAACTGTATAACGATTAATAATCCATATGTTAGATTTGAAATAATTTGAAAACTATCAAATGCGAGTATGAAACTATAATGAACAATAAATAAACTCACACCATAAAAAACATTACTAAATACAACAGCATTTTTTCTTTCACTAAAGATTGCTAATCCAAATACAAATGCACCTGTAAAGAAGATTAGCAAAACTCTTCCAACATCATTTAAGAACTCAACATATGCAAGTTGTCCAAATGATATAATCCCTAAGAATATTAAGATGGTTGCGATTTTTGCGATTATGTTTTTACCCAGGAAAAACTCAAGTATTGGACTAGGTTCTTTGTATATTTTCTTTTGAATCTTAACTGGAGGTTTCTCTTTTAAAACTGGTTCCTTTTTCTGTAAAGTAATTGGTTCTTGAATATCTGTTTTTATTGGTACAACAACAGTAGGTTGTACTCTATCTTGTTTATACTCTTCAATTTTTTGTCTTAAACGCTTGTTTTCTTCTTGCAGCAATTGATTTTGATCAAATACTTCTCTTACTTCTGATTTCAAGTCTGCTATGACATCCGTAAGTTTCAGTTGAGCATCATAAACTTGTTTTGTTTTCTCTTTTATTTTATTATCCATTTATCTATCCTCCATCTATATTATATCATTGCAATTAGAATTAAAAAACAAGCTAAAATGCTTGTTTTTAGTCTTCTAGAACTTCGTTAATAAATACTTGAACTAAGTCTGAATCAAATTGAGTACCAGATCCTTCTATCAACTCGTTGATTGCTTCTTCTTTTGTTAATGATTTCTTATAAGGTCTTGGTCCAGTCATCGCATCATATGAATCTACAATGTTAATAATGCGCCCTTGTAAACTAATTTGGTCTTTTGTCAACCCATAAGGATACCCTTTTCCATCCATTCTTTCATGATGTTCTAGAATGAAGTTTGCAATATCTCCAAACTCATTCACAGAGTTTAAAATACGATACCCAATTTCTGAATGCTTACGTACTTCAATAAATTCTTTTTCTGTAAGCTGGCCTGTCTTATTAAGTATTTGTTCGTCTACACCAATTTTTCCTATATCGTGCATTAATCCAGCATTTCTAACTTCGTTGATTTGTTCATTATCTAAATGTAGTTTTTTTGCGAATTTCTCACAATATGCACCAACGCGTTTACTATGAAACATTTCTCTTTCATTCTTTTCATATAAAGTTGTCATGATTAAATCAATTGTTTTGCTTCGCATTGATTTTGAATCATTTAGTTTATTTCGATACATATCATCTTCAATTTGTTTAAACAACGAATCCATTGAAATTGTATTGTCAACTTTTGTTCCATACCCAAAAGATATAGAAACATCAATGGCATTAATTTGTTCGTTTTCTGTCAGTATGTTGATTCTTTCAATTACGTTCTTTGCTTGTTCATTTGTAGTATTTGGTAGTATGATTACAAACTCATCTCCACCAATTCTCGTAATAATATCTTTGGTTCTACATGCTTTTGATAATATGTCAGATACTTTTACTAACAATTTGTCTCCAACTTGGTGCCCAAATGAATCGTTTACAAGTTTTAAACCATTCACATCCCCTAAGATTAAACTTAAAGGATAGTATTCTTCTTGGTCTAACTCTTGAAGTTTTTCCTCATAATATCTACGGTTATATACTTTAGTTAATTGATCGTTATAACTTAAATATTTGATTTCTTTTTCTTTTTTGATTCTTTCTGTAATGTCTGAAATCAATACAGCGAATTGGCCTCTTTTTGGACTATACGCATAAGTAGATAAGAATTTACCACTTGACTTAGAGTAGTTCTCAAAATACTTTGGTTCTCCTGTAAGGGCTACTGAACCGAAAACCTCAATCCAGTAAGACTCTAATTCTGGCACTACTTCTAATATTCTTTTCCCAATGATATCTTGTCGTTTATAATTAAAAAGTCTGAGATAGCTTTCATTCACTTCTACATAACGATAATCTATTGGTTTTTTGTTTTCATCTATGATGATTTCATGTACAGCTAATCCTTGAGACATTGAAGAATATATTTGTCTGAACTTCATTTCTGATTCTTGAACTCTGTTTAACTCTTCTATTTTCTTTGTGATGTTTGAAGTAAATACACTAATACCGATCACTTCATCACTGTTATTTTTAATTGGACTATAGAAAGTCTCAAAAAAGAGATCATTTTTTTCTCCATATCTGTCAACAATACTGAATGATTCACCGTTTAACGCTCTATTATATCTTTCTCTTTCTTTTACTTTATCAGATTCTATAGTGATGTAATCAAAAATATTATCTCCCATAGTTGGTTGATTGTTATACATTGATAACATGTTTTCTTTGTGTTTTTGATTACAGAAAAGGTAATTGAAATCTTTATCTAGCATCAATATGATAAATTCGTTTTGTGACTCAATTGCTGAGTGTAGGAATGCTTGTGTGTTTTCTAATCTATTTATACTTTCATTCAGTTGCCTTTGAATTTGTCTTTCTTTTGTAACATCTGTGGATACTACAATAGACACTTTTCTACCATCAGGTAATTCTCCAAGGATAGCAACGTGAAAAGCCCAAATTAGTACTTTTTCATCTTTGGTATATACATACTCTTCTTGGCCTTGTAGCCTAACACCTTTTTCAAAGTTGTTTTTGATGAACTCATCATTATATTGTCTTCTGTCTCTATGAACTTTTTCAGTCCATTTTGAAACTGTATTAACTTCTTCAAAAGTGTATCCTGTTTCTTGTAATGTTTTTTTATTTACAAGTAGTACATCACCTTTATCAGTAGAAATCATGATAGGTACAGCAGCTTCATCAAAGGCAAGACGAAAAATCTTTAAAACAGTGTCTAAAGAGTGTTTTTCTTTTAATAACTCGTCTATACCTTGAGTATATTTTTTTAATTCAATATCTATCATAAGTTTGTGCTCCTTTATAGTTGTTTCTATTTTAACATAATTCTAAGTAAAAAAAAACAAACACAATAGTGTTTGTTTTAAGATATTTTGTCTCCGGCTTTTAGTTTTTCTACTTCTAGTACTTCTAGAGATTTTCTTCTTTTACCTGCAAGGATCATTCCTTCGCTTAAGACTCCTCTTAGTTCTACTGGTTTTAGATTTTTCACAACGATTACTTTTTTACCAATCATTTCTTCAGGTGTGTAGTCTGAGGCAATTCCAGATACGATTTGTCTTATCTTATCTTTTGTATCTATTTGAGAAACAAGTAGTTTATCAGCGTTAGGATGTTTTTTACATTCTTTTACTTCTCCAACTACTAACTCTACATTTAGGAAGTCATCAATTGAGATAAATTCCTCCACTACTTCTTCAACAACTTCTTTCTTACCATTGATTAAATCGAAGATATATTCTTCTTCAATTTTCTTATCAAGACGTGGGAAGATAGGTGCTGGTTTGTCTGTGACTGTGACTGTTTCAAGTGTCCCGAATGTTAGACTATCCCATGTTTGTAAGTTTGCTGGGATATTTAATTGTTTGAATAGGTCTTCACTTGCTTGTAGTAAGATTGGTTTTAATAGAATTCCAATTGTTCTTAGGCTTTCGATTAAGTTATATAGAACACTTTCTAAATCTTTTTGTTTTTCAGGATCTTTTGCTAGTATCCAAGGACATGTTTCGTCGATGTATTTATTTGTTCTTGAGACTAGTGTCCAAAGATTTTGAATTGCTTTTGATACAGATAAATTATCCATCTCAGTTACATATGTGTGAATTGTATCTGTGATTTTTTCTTGAAGTAAAGCATCTACTTCAAAGTAAGATTTTTCTGGTTTATTTACAGTACCACCGAAGTATTTGTTTGTCATTGAGATTGTTCTATTTAATAGGTTTCCAAAATCGTTAGCTAAGTCATAGTTTATTCTTGCGACGAAGTCTTCAGGTGTGAACACTCCATCACCACTATAAGGTAATTCTTTTAATAGATAATAGCGTAGACTGTCTAGTCCGTATTTTTCTACTAATTGATCAGGGTAAACAACTTTACCTTTTGATTTACTCATTTTTCCATCTTTCATTAAATACCAACCATGAGCGTATAACTTAAAGTTGATGTCAACATCTAATGCCATCAGCATGATTGGCCAGTAGATTGCATGAAAACGTAAGATGTCTTTTCCTACAACGTGAACAACTTCGTCACCTTCCCAGTATTTATTGAAAAGTGTTGTGTTGTCTGATTCATATCCTAATGCGCTTATATAGTTACTTAATGCATCAATCCATACATAAACTACGTGTTTTGGGTTTGATGGTACTTTTACACCCCATTCAAAACTTGTACGTGATACTGAAAGGTCGTTAAGTCCTTGTTTGATAAACGCTACTACTTCGTTTTTACGTTGTACTGGTCTGATGAAATCAGGGTTATCTTCTATGAATTTTAGTAATCTATCTTGGTATTTTGTTAGGCGTAAGAAGTATGATTCTTCTTTAACTAGTTCTGTAACTCTACCACAATCAGGGCATGTGTTTCCTTCTTCTAGCTGTGTTTCTGTGAAGAATGCTTCATCACTCATACAGTAGTATCCTTCGTAATGTCCTAGATAAATATCGTCACTTTTTAGTAGTCTTTCAAATATCTTTTCTACAACTTTTTCATGACGTGGTTCTGTTGTTCTGATAAAGTCATCATATTTGATATCTAATAAATCCCATAGTTTCTTCGTTTCGTTTGCTAGGTAGTCTACGTGTTCTTGTGGTGTTTTATTAGATTCTTGTGCAACTGTTTCTATTTTTTGTCCATGTTCATCCATACCTGTCAGGTATCTTGTATCATAATTTCTTAGTTGTTTGTATCTGTTTATCGTGTCACATAGCACAGTTGTGTATGAATTACCGATATGTAGTTTTCCACTTGGATAATAGATTGGTGTTGTTATATAGAATGTTTTTTTCATTTTATTCACTTCCTTTTAAATATGTATATTATATTAGATTATTTTGTATTTTCAAGTCTATTTATTGATATATTCCTGATAGACTGTGTTTTTTTGTATGTTTCTTCTCTTGGCTGTCTTTTTGATTGCTTCTTTGCTCTGCATGCCTTCACTCATATACATATCAATTTCTTCTAAAATTGTTAAGTTGTATTCATTGTTTGATTCTTTATATCCTTCAAGTACAATTACGATTTCACCTTTGATTGGTTCTAAATCAAGTAGTGATGAAGTTTTACCTCTGATAATTTCTTCGTATTTTTTTGTGATTTCTCTCGCTATTACTAATTCTCTTTCACCAAGCACTTCATGCATTGTGTGTATTGTTTTTAAAATGCGATGAGGTGATTCATAAAAGATTAGTGTTTCTGTATGTGTTTTTAAGGATTCTAGTTCTTTTCTTCTTTTTGATTCTTTATTATCTAGAAATCCATAAAATGTAAATGGATGAGGTGCTATACCTGAAACAACTAACGCACTTAAAGCTGCGTTAGCTCCGGGAATGTTTACTACATTAAAGTTTTCTTTGATTGCTTCTCTTATTACGTAATAACCAGGATCCGAAATAAGAGGGTATCCAGCATCACTGATTAATGCGATGTTGTTACCTTGTTTTAAGAGTGAAATAAGTTCATCTGATTTCACTTCTTTATTATGATCATGATAGCTTTTCAATGGTTTTGATATTTCAAAATGGTTGAGTAGTTTTGATGAAACTCGCTTATCTTCACAGTAGATATAATCTACTTCTTTTAGAATGTTAAGCGCACGAAAAGTAATATCTTCTAAGTTACCGATTGGGGTAGCGATAAGATATAGTGTTTGATTTTTATTTAAAAAGCTTTTTTGTCTCATAAAAATCACTTCTTTCCGTATCTAAAAATCTCTCTTATTTCATCTGTGTATTCGTTGTTTTCATGTACGTATAATGGTTCTAATAATGTTAGTCCTGGTGCTCCATTACTTGATGCATCTATTAATACTGCGTTTGATATTTCACCTTTTTTTGGATATACAAAACGTAGTCTTTTGATATGAAAGTTATGTTTTCTTAGTAAAACAATAATCTCTTCTAGGCGTTCTGTGCGGTGTACCATGCAGAAGCTTCCTCTTGTTTTTAGTAGTCTTTTTACTTCCATTATGATTTCTTCAAGTGTAATTAACACTTCATGGCGAGCAATTGTTTTGTAGTCGTTTTTGTTTGTGTTTGATGTTTCTTTATACTTGAAGAATGGTGGGTTACAAGTAATGATATCAAACTCACTATTGTTGTAGTCTTTGTGTAAGTCTTTGATATTTTTATTTTCAATTGTGATTTGATCTTGCAGGTTGTTTAGTGCAACGTTTCTTTTTGCGAGATCGTATACTTCTTCCTGTATCTCAACACCGATGATTTTAGCGTTAGTTTTCAATGCTAAAAATAATGGAATAGGAGCGTTCCCGGTACCTAGGTCCATTATTTTTTTAGTTCTTGTTAGTGGTTTTACGAAATCTGCGAGCAATGTTGAATCTAAACTAAAATTAAACATGTCTGGTCTTTGTATAATTTTTAGTCCTTCGTATCCAAGTAGATCATTTATTACTTCCATATTGTCACCTACTCTGGTTTTTTTGGTTGTTTTGGTTTTTGTTTTTCTTTTGTATCGTAGTAATCAATTTTGATTAGTTCTTCTACTTTGATACTTCTGATTCCATCTTCTTCTGTTAAAACTCTAACAGATTTATCGATGATGTTTACAGCGATAACTTTAGCTCTACCTTCTTTTGTTGTTACGTAACTATTGATTCTTGGTAGTTCTTTTCTGTGCTCTATGTACGTGTCGTTTTCGTAACGAATACAACATAATAGTTTTCCACATAATCCACTTATATTTACTGGATTAAGAGATAGGTTTTGGTTTTTTGCCATTTTGATACTTACTGTTTCAAAATCACCTAAGAATTTGTTGCAACATAAAACGTATCCACAAGGTCCAATTCCACCAAGGAATTTAGCTCCGTCTCGTGTTCCTACTTGACGTAGTTCAATACGTAGTTTTAGTTCAGTAGCAAGGTCTTTTACAAGTTCTCTGAAGTCGACTCTTCCTTCTGCGTTAAAGTAGATAATAATTTTAGAGCGATCAAGTGTATAATCACATCCTAGTAATTTCATATCTAGTTTATTCTTAATAATTTTTTCTTTGATTTTTTCTAGTGTTTTTGGAATGTCATTGATGTTTCTTTCGTATTGAGCAATATCTTTTTCTGTTGCTTTTCTTAGAAGTGGTTTTAGTGTTGATATGATTTCATTGTCTTCGATTGTTTTTTCTGTTTCGATGACTTCTCCTAATTCTATACCTCTTATTGTTTCTACGATTACTTTATCAAACATATCCACTTGGATTTCCTTTGGATCAAAATAGTATTTCTTACCTACTTTTTTGAATCTGATTCCAACAACTTTATTAGCCATTAGATTACCTCTTTCCTAAGCTAAGTAGTAAATTATCATAAGCGAGTGATCTATTGATATAAGAGTTCATTCTCGATTTTAGACTTAGCATGTTTTCTAGTTCGTCTATCAGTCTGTTTTTAGTTTTTTCAAACGCGATTGTTTTGATGTTTTCTATATCCTCTGTGAAGGACATATTATAGATATCTCCTGTGTGATATTTCAGAATATCTTTTTGGTATATAATCATTAGCGACAAGAATAAATCGTTAATTTCGTTATCTTGATATATTATACTACTATTTTCTTGAAAGTAAATGATTGATGATTCTGTCTTATCAGTGAATGTTATGTATAATTCTTTTACAATATCTAGAACATCAAGAAAGTAGTCTTTTGATGCGATATCAAAAGCTTCACTTGTTGAGTTTGTTAATTTTGAGACAATCTTTGCAGTTTCGTTTGTGAACCCTTCTTCTATTAGCTCATTACAGATGATTGATTCAGGGATAGATGTAAATGCGACTACTTGTGATCTACTGATTATTGTTGGTAGTAGTCTATTTAGATTTTCAGTTGTTAAGATTGCGTGTATTGTTGATGTTGGTTCTTCTAAAAATTTAAGCAGTGAGTTTGCTGCTTGTAAATTAATTTTTTCTATGTTCTTAATAATATATACTTTTGGTCCTGGTTCAACAGATGTTTTGCTGAACTCAGTTTGTAAGTCTTGGATTTGATTTTTTCTGATTGAGTTTTTGATTGGTTCTATATAATATACGTTTGGATGTGTTCTATTTTTGATTCTTTTACAGTTTTTACAGACACCACATGGTTTATCTTCAGCCGTGCAAAGAAGACGCATAGCAAAATATTGCGCCATTTCAAATTTCTTTGTACCTCGTTCACCTTCAAATAAGTATGCATGTGATAATCGGTTTTTACGTATACTATTTTCGATTAGTCTGTGGACTTGAGGTTGAGCAATTTTTAAATTGTCAAATGCCATAGTATCAATCAACCTTTAAGTATCTTTTTATTACTTCTAATGTATCTTTTATTACTGTTTCTTTGTCGTTTGTTCCATCTATATCAATAAAGCGTTTTGGAAATCTTTTTTGGACTTCTTTGTATCCTTTGTATACAAGTTCGTGGAAGTCTATTTTTTCTAAATCAAGACGATCTACTTTTCTTGTATTATTAAATACTCTATCTAATCCTACTTTAGGTGGGACATCTATGAAAAGAGTCACATCTGGCATTGCATTGCCAATTGCGAATTTATTGATATCATATACCTCATCAATCCCTAGTCCTCTTGCATACCCTTGATACGCCAAAGATGAATCTATGAATCTGTCACACAACACTACCTTGCCACTGTTTAAAGCAGGTTCTACTTTCTCGTAGTAATGTTGGCTTCTAGATGCTGCGAAAAGTAGTGCTTCTGCACGAGGGTCCATCATTGTGTTTTCTTTGTCTAAAATGATGTTTCTAATGTTTTCAGCTATCTTGATTCCGCCTGGTTCTCTTGTAGTAATATAATCAATATTTAACGCGTCTAAATAATCTTTGATTCCGTTAATTACTGATGTTTTTCCTGATCCTTCAGGTCCTTCAAATGTTATAAATAATCCGTTCACTTAAAACACTCCTTTTCCTTAGATTTCATTATCGCATATTTTGGGCAAATTTTAAATATCATTTTACTTTAAAATAAATAAAATATGGTATAATGGACATAGAAACTTTGAAAGGTTGTGCAATATGAGAGTTAATGTCAATAATCTTACATTTGGTTATGATTATCGTACTGTTTTGAAAGAAGTGAACTTCACTTTAAAATCAGGCGATTTTTTAGCTGTTGTTGGTAATAACGGTAGTGGTAAATCAACGTTAATTAAATGTATGCTAGGTCTTAATAAAATTCCTTCTGGAAAAATATTCTTAGATGATATTGATATTGCTGAATATAAGAACTTTAGAAACATCGGATATGTTCCGCAAAAGTTTGATGACTTCAACTATGAGTTTCCTATTACTGTAAATGAAATTATATATGCTTCGAAGTATTCTAAGTTAAGTGAAGATGGAGTTTTAGAAGTGCTTGATAAAATTGGTATCTTGCATTTGCAAAATGAAAATATCAATAACTTATCTGGTGGACAACTTCAAAGGGTATTTATCGCAAGAGCGTTAATGAATGATCCAAAACTATTAATTCTTGATGAACCAACTGTTGGTGTTGACAAAGTAAATGTTGAAATGTTCTATAAAACGATTAATGAATTAAACGATGAAGGAATTACAATAATCTTGATTTCTCATAACTTAAGAGAAGCTAGCTGTAAGTTCACTCATATCCTGAGTTTACATAACGGTGAGGGTGTTTTCCAAGAAGTTATAACTGAAACAGAAGGCGAGGATGAATAATGGATTTTTTAGCCTTAAGTGATCCTTTCTTAAAAGCATTAATCGAGAACGACTTTCTTCAAAGAGCATTAATCACTGGTTTATTAATCGGATTTGTTACACCTTTAATTGGATCGTTTGTAGTAATTAAGCGTTTAAGTTTCATCGCTGATACATTAAGTCATTTCAGTTTAGCTGGACTTAGTATTGGTACTTATTTAATAACTGTAATGGGATTTGTGTGGATAGCTGATGAACTGTATTTGGCAATGATTTTTAGTATCATTGGTGCGTTTATCATTGAAATATTACGTGGATATTATCAAAACTATAAAGAGATTAGTATGCCTATCGTAATGAGTATGGGTACAGCTTTAAGTGGATTATTTATTTCACTTAGTGGTGGTAGTTCTTTAAAACTATATAATTATTTATTTGGAACAATCTTAACTGTTAATGAAGATTTTGTTAAGGTTATAATGTTTGCCTCAGCAATCGTTATTTTATTAATATTTGTTTTCTTTAGGCAAATGGTAATCATCAGTTTTGATGAAACATATGCTAAGTTACTTGGTATATCTGTTAGAAGATTTCAATTTATGTCTACATTAATTCTTGCTATTGTAGTTAGTATTAGTTTAGCTACAGTTGGTGTGTTACTTGTTTCTTCATTAATGATTATTCCGGTAGCTGCAGCAATGAAGGTTGGTAAGAGTTTTAAAAATACAATCGCAATCGCTATCTTATTTAGTGAAATAAGCGTTATTGGTGGACTTTGGTTATCATATGAACTTGAGTTTCCAACTGGTGCTACAATCGTATTATTCAATGTTGCTATATTAGGTATTATTGGTATTGTAAAGTATTTTGTGAATCTTTACAGATTGAAAGAAAACCCATTAGAACAATCATAAATAAAAAGGAGAACAAATTGTTCTCCTTTTTTTAATCCTCTTACATAGTCCTTAATCCGACTATCAATATTATAGTTTATAACTGCAATAAAAAATAGGACACATCTGTCCTATTTTGCATCTTTTTTATAGAAACATTGAGATACCTAGTACGATCAGTATAACTAACACGGCTTTTTCGAATCTTCTCTCGTTTAATTTACTTGAGATGATGATCCCAATCACTAAACCGATGATTAATGAGATGACTAGATATATCATATTTATGAGTATCTCTGTCGTATAACTTTTCGTTCCAAACAGCATTAATACTGCGATGATACCCATGATTAGGAAATGTGTGGCAAGAGTTGATTTAAACTCTTGTTTTTTTGCATCGATACTTGTTAGGTATAAGACAACTGGTGGTCCATCAACACTTGCAATGCCGTTTCCGATTCCACTGAATGATCCAAAGATGATTCTGTTTAGAATGGTGTCTTTTATATGGAGATTGATTGTGAATAGTTTATTGAATATCGCTACAAATATCAGTACTCCAATTATATATCTTAAAGTTTGTGAATCGATGTTGTCACTGATATATAATCCAACACCTGTAAATACTATTCCTGCAAGAGTTAAAGGTATAATTTTTTTGATTGTTTCTAATCTAAAGTATGATCTGTTTTCATAAATCAATAATATATTTAAAACTACATTTGCTGTGATCATCATTGTTCTTGGTTCGTTACTAACAAAGAGCAAGCTTAAAAGTGGAATAGCTACTAAGCTACTTCCAAATCCTGTTGTTCCTTTGACAATTCCTGCGAAAAGTCCGATTAGTAATATATATATAATGATGTCCATATTATCAACTACAGTCTGATTAGTTTTTTAGGGAATTGATTCAGAACGATACATCCATCTTCTGTTAGGATTACATCGTCTTCGATACGTACTCCACCAAGTCCAGTGATATAGATTCCTGGTTCAATTGTTATACATGCACCTAATTCTAATGGTTTGTCATTTGTTTGTGATACTCTAGGATCTTCATGTATATCTAAACCTAATCCATGACCTGTTCCGTGTTTAAAGAATTCACCATATCCTTTATCAGTAATGATGTCTCTACATACTGAATCTAGTTCTTTTCCTGTGATTCCTGCTTTTGCTTGTTTTACTGCTTCTGTTTGTGCCTCATATACAATATTGTAGATTTCTACTAATTTTGGATCGATATCTCCTATTGCTATAGTACGTGTTAAATCTGAACTATATCCTTTGTAGAAACATCCAATATCAAAAGTAACTAACTCGTTATTCTGGATGATTTTATCACTTGCCATTCCATGAGGCATTGCTCCTCTATATCCTGAAGCAACGATAAATCGGTCCCATGTTTTTTCTGCACCTAATTCCATCATTTTGGATTTAAGTATTACTTCGATATCACGTTCTTTTCTTCCAACTAACGGAACATTATCAATCACGTATTTCAAAGCTTGGTCTGTGATTTCACAGGCCTTTTTAAGTAAGGTAATTTCTGATTGGTTCTTACTGATTCTTAATGATTCTATAACATTATCCATTGGTACTAAATCGACATCTAATTTTTGATATAGTTCATACTCTGAATATCTCATTTTTTTATCAAATGCCAATGTTTTAACATTCTCTTTTTTTAATACTTCTTCAATTGTTTTTAAGAATGACCCTTCAATCTCTACGGAAATAAAATCAGGACATTCTTGTTTCACTTGATCTCTATATCTAAAGTCACTGATAAAGTATTGTTTATCTTTTGTGATTACACTGAATCCAAACGATCCTGTGTATCCTGTTAGATACATTAAATTATTTTTGGCTACAGGGTTTTCTAGACCTGTTAGAAGTACAGCATCTAAGTTTTCTGATTTGATGATTTCTTTTAGTTTTTCTAATGACATAATTTTCTCCTTAAAGTGCGTTTTTCAGGATGTTTCTCACATCTTCTTGCGTTAAAGGTTTAAAGTTACCTAGTGTTTTATTCGTTACTGCTTCTTTACTTAGTAAATCTAAATCTGGCTTTGTGATATTCTCTTCTTTTAGTGTTGTAGGCATTCCAATTTCTTTATAAAAAGCAATCATTTTGTCAATACCTTTTTTGGCAACACTCATCTTGTTTGAGTTTTCTTCAACACCCCAAACATTTACTGCGAACTCATAAAACTTATCCACATTTGTTTCATCTAGGATATAGTTCATCCAATGAACTCCTGTTATTGCTAATCCAGCTCCATGTGCGATATCGTAGTATGCGCTTAGTACATGTTCTGTTGTATGGTTAAATCCATCCCATGTTTTTCCAAATCCAGTTAAACCATTTAAAGCTAATGTTGATGAGAACATTAGGTTTGCTCTTGCTTCATAGTTCGTTGGATCTTCTATTGCTATTTTTCCATAATGTATTGTCGTTTTCATGATACCTTCAGCGATTCTATTATTTAAGTAGAAATCGTCTTGCGAGAAGTATAATTCATACACATGTGTAAGTGTGTCAACAATCCCACATCCTGTTTGATATTTGGATACTGTGTATGTGTTTTCTGGGTCTAATATACTAAAGACAGGATAGCTATAAACACTACCAAATCCACGCTTTTTATTTTGTTCCCAGTTTGTTATTACATTACCTGCGTTCATCTCACTACCAGTAGCTGATAAGGTAAGAATTGAAGCTATTTTAAGTGACCCTTTTGGATTTACTTTGTACTCATAGATATCCCATGGGTCTCCATCGTATAAGGCTGCTAATCCAATTGATTTTGATGCATCAATAACACTACCTCCACCTACTCCTAAAACAAGTTCAATACCATGTTTCTTACAAAGGTCTGCCCCTTCTTTTACAGATGTTATTCTTGGATTTGGATCAATTCCTGATAACTCATAGAAAGTAATATTATTATCTTTTAATTGTTGTACTACTTTGTCATAAAGTCCCATTCTTTTAATTGCGCTTTTCCCATATACAAGAAGTACTTTGGTTGCTTCCTTTTTCACTAGCTCTCCTAGTCTAGAAACACCATCTTTTCCAAAGTATACTTTTGTTGGATTATGAAATTCAAAGTTTTTCATTGTATCACCTCATTTCTAATTATATCAAACTTACTATATGAAATATATGAATAAGGTACTTTTTTATGTCATAAAAAAAGAGACCTAAGTCTCTTTGTAGTGTTTTGCTAATCCACCGATGCTTGTTTCACGGTAGTGTTCATTCATATCAAGCCCTGTTTGTCTCATCGTTTCAACAACCATATCAAAGCTTATTTTTCGAGATCCCATAAGTAAGAATGCTAGTTCGCTTGCATTGATTGCTCTATGTGCAGCTACTGCGTTACGTTCTATACAAGGAATTTGAACATATCCTTTGATTGGATCACACGTCAATCCTAAATGATGTTCTAAGGCGATTTCTGAAGCATATTCAATCTTGTCTAGAGAATGATTGAATAACTCGCAATATGCTGCAGCAGCCATGCTACATGCAGTCCCAACTTCAGCTTGGCATCCAGCTTCAGCACCACTGATTGATGCATTGTGTTTTACGATGTTTCCGATTAGCCCAGCAGTTGCTAAAGCATCTAGTACTTTTATATCTGAGAACTTATATATATCTCTTAAATAATATAGTACTGCAGGTAATACACCACTCGCTCCACATGTTGGTGCAGTAACAACTAGTCCCCCTGAAGCATTCATTTCACTTACTGCGTATGCATAAGCACTCACTAGTCGTAACTCATTTGAAGTTCTATTGTTTTGGTTATAAAGAAGTCCTCTTGCATTTCTTTCTACCTGAAGTGCTCCTGGCAAACAACCTTCTGTATGAAGTCCTTCATTGATTGATTTTTTCATTGTATTCCATAACTCTAGTAAGTAATCTTTAAAGTTTTCATCTTCGTGTTTATAAACATACTCATAAAGTCGAATATTGTTATTCTCACAATATTCTCTTATTTGTTTAAAATTCTTATGTGGGTAAGTGTGATGTTTATCTTCAAGTTTATCCCCTTGTTTTAATACACTTCCTCCACCAATACTATAGTATCTATCAAATCCAATCTCGATGTTATCTTTATACGCATATAAATCCATAGTATTTGGATGTTCTTTGCTTTCTGAACTAAAGATGATTTCGACATTCTTTAATGTTTCTTTTATTACTTTATCTGTAAGATGCCCTTTTCCAGTTAACGATAAAGAGCCATATAGTATGACTTTGTATGTATCAGCTTTATATGAATCTTTGAATAGATTACATATTTTCTCAGGTCCCATTGTATGTGAACTAGATGGTCCTCTTCCTATTTTATATAATTCTCTTATTGATTCCATAGGTTTTCTCCTTATAGTGAAATTCAATCAAATCATAACATAGCATATTTTGTGAATCAATAAAATATATATTGTTTTTATTTTCTTTATTACTATATATAAAAAAGCGTCTTATTTAGACGCTTTTTGAATATATGAGAAAGTTGATAACTCGTCACTCGTATGTAATTTGAATCCTAGTTTTTTGTAGAAATTATGAGTCTTTTCTGAATTATCTGTATGTAGTGTTATTTGTCTACATTGTTGATACTTTTCAATGACTTGATTCATCAATAAAGTACCTATTCCATCACGATGATATTCTTCTAATACTAGAATGTCTTGAATAAAACATATTGTATGTTTATCTGATACTACTCTTATTAAACCTAGAAGAGTATTACCTTCATATGCTCCAATTGATTCTGTACTATTTAAGATTCCTTGATATAAAGAATCTAAATCGTTTGTATAGGCGTACCATTTATTATCAAGATATAACTTTTTGATTTGCTCAGGATCGAACTTTAATGGTTTGATTTCTATATTATTCATAATATACCACTTCATTCATATATAGTCCTGAAGCTGGGGCAATATCTTTGATTAAGTTATTATCAAGAGATTCTATTACTTCTATCAAGGTTAAATCTGTTCCTTGAGCAATAGAAATCGCATACCCTATTATATTTCTTACCATATATCGTAAGAAGCCATTCCCTTTAATATAGATTAAAAGGTTGTTTTCTTTTTCAACGAAATTGATTTCTTTAATTTCTCTATAATTATCTCTCTTGATTGTTTTTGTGAAAGCTGTAAAGTCGTATCTACCAATAATGGATAGTAATTCTTGTTTAAACCTATTTAGATCAAACTCTCCAGGATACCATTCATAGTTTCTTTGAATAACATCATATTGTTTTAAGTTAAGGTTATAAACATATTCCTTACTTATAATATCGTATCTACTGTGGAATGTTTCATGAGCATCACACGATTCTTTAATGAATATTGAATCAGGTAAGTATTTATTAAGTACTTTCTTGATGTTTTCTCCAGGAATCTTTGTTTTTGAATCAAAATGAATCACTTGGTTGTAAGCATGAACTCCTTTATCTGTTCTTCCACTTCCGTGAATTGTAATATCTTCGTTCAATGCCTCTTTTAATGCTTTTTGAATAGCTCCTTGTATTGTGATTTCTTCATCTTGTATCTGGTAACCGTTATACATTGACCCATCATAAGAAATAATGCATTTAACGCGTTTGATTCCAATTTGTTTTTTCGTTTCATATACTTGAAAAATCAGATCATCTTTGAACATGAATTTAAACGTAACTTCATGTACACGTTCACCTAATTGCATAGATGCATCAATGTTAGCATATGTCTCAAAATATCTTTCCTCTTTGATTGTATATTTCATTTCAACTGGATTATCTATAGCAGCGTCTAATCCATACTCATCATATATGATTTCTTCAAAGTATGTTCTAATTCCTCTGAAGTTTTTATGTAATGTAGAAAGTGCAAGTTTTAAGTCTTGCGTTTCCCATGCTTTTAAATAATCAAGAATCAATTGCTTCATAAAATCACCCTTAGAACAATTACTAATGTTAGTGTTAATAATCCCGTAAAGATTAGAACTGAATCTCTGTATGTCCATTTCAATACATGAATTCTAGTTCTTGGTTTGCCAGGAACAAAATTTCTTGCTTCCATCGCATCAGCTAGTTCATCACTTCTTTTAAATGAAATGATAAACATCGGAACAAGTAAACTAATTATTTGCATAATTTTATCTTTGAACTTACCTTCACTAAAATCGACACCTCTACTTGCTTGTGCAAGCATAATTTTATTTGCTTCATCAAGTAGTGTAGGGATATATCGTAATGCGATACTAATAATCATCGCCATAATTTCAGTTGAAATACCAACATACTTTAATGGCTTTAAGACTCTTTCTAACCCTAGATTTAAGTCGGTCGGCTTTGTTGTTAAAGTTAAGATTGTAGATAGTGTTACAATGACAATCAATCTTGTCATAATAAAGAACGCACCTTCTAAACCTTGTTGATAAATAACTAAATTAAATGTGTTTTGAAATAATCGATCACCTGGATTGTATAAAATAAACAATGCAACTGATGATACAAGGAATGTCAAGAATAGTAAAAATCTAAACTTGATTACTTTTCTTAATAATCTCCATACTATGAACCATCCAATGAATATTAGAACGTTTATGTAAGTGAATTCCATTACACCTAAATCATATTTCTCTCCACCTTTTACAAATAGTAGTTGAAATATGAATGTGAATGTTAAAAGGAACATAATCGGTTTCAATCCTTTTAATATTCTACCTATTTCTATTCCACCTAGCTTAAGTATTACTACAACTGCGGCTAATAGAATTAACATATGTCTAAGATCACCGACGATAAAGACACTTATCATAAATATCAGTAATGCAATCAGTTTGCTACGCGGGTCCAATTTGTATAAAAAACTGCTTCCAGGGACATATTGACCAATAATAATATTATTCATTATAATACCCCCTTAACAAGTTCGAAAAGTTCGTTTATGTTTCGAGGTTTACTTTTAAATTTTTTATTAAGTTTAGATTCTAACTTTTGTGTAATTTCTATGATTTCTGGAAGATCTAAGTTCCAGTCTTCAAGATTTCCTTCTTCAAATAATTTCTCAGGATTTCCATCATACACAAGATCACCTTGTTTCATAACAAGTACTCTCTTCGCATATTTATAAACAATGTTCATATCGTGAGTAATAATTATTACAGAATTATCAACTTCTTTATGAATTTCTTTGAATAGTTGAAGTAAGTTATCTCTACCTTTTGGATCCAGCCCACTTGTTGGTTCATCTAGTACTAAGATATCAGGTTCCATTGCTAGTATACCTGCGATACTTACTCTTTTCTTTTCTCCTCCACTTAAGTTGAAAGGAGAACGTGATAAGTACTCTTCACTTAATCCAACTAGTTTAATACATTTTCTAGCACGATCTTTTGCTTCTTCTTCAGAAACACCGAAGTTCTTTGGACCAAACATAATATCCTTTTCAACTGTTTCTTCAAATAATTGATACTCTGGGAACTGAAAAACCAATCCTACTTTTTGTCTTAAAGGATTCAATTTGATATTTTTATTCTTTTTTGCATTCTTATCTATTTTTATACCATATATTGTGATTTCACCAGTCTGTGGCTGAATCAAGGCATTCATATGTTGTACCAATGTAGATTTACCTGATCCTGTTTCACCAATTAATGTGATAAATTCACCTTTTGTAGCAATCTCTAAGTTGATGTCTTTCAATGCGGAGAATAAAGATCCATCCATACCTCTGTATGAATAACTTACTTGTTCAAACTTAATTGCCATAAGATATCCTTTATCTCCTTATTATTGATTTCAGCTTCTTCTAATTTATGTAATAGTTTTAAAGGAAGTAATAATTCTAGATTTGACTCATTTAGAACTTTCTTATTACTTAGAATATCCATGCTATCTCCGTTAGCTAGGATTTCACCATCTTTTAAAACTACAATTCTATCACTATATACCGCTTCTTTCATATCATGTGTTATCGATATGATAGTTGCTCCATCTTGTTTTAATTCTCTTATGTATTCCATGATTGAATCTCTACCTTTTGGATCTAACATACTCGTTGCTTCATCGAAAATAATGATATCAGTGTCCATCGCTAATATACCAGCAATAGCAACTCTTTGTTTTTGTCCTCCACTCAGTTGATGTGGTGGCTTTTTAAGATATTCTTTCATGTTTACTTTTGTACTATACTCATCAATTCTCTTGATCATTGTTTCTCTATCAATTTGTAGGTTTTCCATTCCAAAAGCGATATCGTCTTCTACAGTAACCCCGACAAACTGATTGTCTGGATTTTGAAAAACTATACCGATTTTTGCTCTTACTTCATAGACTGATTCCTCTGTCAATTCAACTCCATCGACAGTAATCGTCCCACTTTTTGCTTTTAAGAGACCCATAATTAACTTAGATAACGTTGATTTACCACTACCGTTATGACCTAAAATAGATACCCATTCACCCTTTTTTATATTCAGGTTTATATTCTTTAGAACTGGTGTATCTTTACGGTATGAGAATGATAAATCATTTATTTCTATAATGTTCATTTTATCAACTCCGTTACTCACGTCATTATATCAAATATAGAATTAAAATGCACTTAATTTAACAAAAAAGACAAGCCTAAACTTGTCTTTTGATATCTAGATTTATACGTCCATCTTTTATTTCAATAATGCGATCTGTTTTTTCTGCAATTCTACGATCATGTGTGATGATTATAAATGTAGTTTTGTATTTCTTGTTAATCTCTCTAAGAAGTTCATAAACAGTTTCTGTTGTATCAGAATCTAAGTTCCCAGTAGGTTCATCAGCTAAGATTATCTCAGGATTGCTCATAAGTGCTCTTGCAATTGAGGTGCGTTGCTGTTGCCCTCCTGACATATCGTTAGCTTTGTTGTTTATTACTTTTGTTAAGCCGACGAAGTCCATTAACTCTAGAGCTCTATCTTTGATTTCTTTTGTAATTTTTTGTCCTGAAATCTTAATTGGCATAAGTACATTTTCCAATGCTGTAAACTCAGGTAGCAAATAATGAAACTGGAAAATAAAACCTATTGTTTTACTTCTTAATTCTGCCAGTTTGTTCTTTGATAATTTATTTGTCGCAACCCCATTGATGTAGACTTCTCCATTTGTTGGTTTATCTAATGTACCAATTATGTTTAACAATGTTGATTTACCACTTCCAGATTGTCCGATGATACTATTAAATGATTCTCTTTCAATCTCTAAATTTAAATCAAACAATACTTGTGTTTTAACGGTTGTACCATATATTTTATCTATATTTTTGACTTCAATAACATTAGCCATTCTTGATCACCTCAATTACCGATAATTTTTGGGATTTTCTAGCCGGTATAATACTTGCAATACTAGCTGAAACAATAGCTACTAACGCTGAAATCATGATAAAGTTTCTATCAAGTAATAAAGGTACCACAGGGTTTCCATCTGGGTCTAAGGCAAAACTACTGAAAGACCAAGTAAGGAATAGCCCTAAAAGAACACCAAATATTGCTCCTAAAACTCCAAGTATGAATCCTTGTGACAAGAAGATTAATGATGCTGTTTTATCCTTGATTCCCATTGCTTTTAGAATCCCAATTTGTCTTGATTTTTGGATTACAGTAATAGCTAACACACTACTAATTCCAAGTACAACGCTGATAGTAACAAAGACCTGAATCATCAATGAACTGCTTCCTTGAGCTTGTAATCCTGAAAGTAATTCTTGGTTTAAATCAATCCAATTCGTTACTTCATAATTTGTTTCCTCTTGAATATTTGATGCAATTACATCAGCCATAAATACATCTTCTACCTGTATTTCTATACTAGTTATAACATCTTCTTCGTTAATAATGTTTTGAGCTGTTATAAGGTTTGTAATAATCCATGAATTGTTTATTTGGGATACATTAAAATCATATACACCAACAATAACAACATCTGTATCACCAACAAGAGGTACTGAAATCGTAATTGTATCATCAATTGCTAATTCTAATTCTTCTAGCAATTCTTTCCCAATAAGAACTTCGTTATTAGAAGTTGGCATTTTCCCATCAATCAATTTTGAATCTAATTGATAGATACCTTCACTTTTTTCTAGATCTAATCCACGTACTAAAATTGGTGAAGATTCATCAGATAAGATAATGTTCCCAGGCTTATCAATCGCAAATGACATTTCTGTAACACCTTCAGTATCAATGATATCATCATATAAATCATCGTAATCAGTAATATAATCTTCACTCACAATTGTGATTTGTGAGCTATTTCCAATTGTTGTTTCTACCAAACTATCTTGTAGTCCTCCAATTAAAGAACCAATAAATACTTGCACACTAACACCAACACTAATTCCCAGTACAATTAGTATTGTTTGTCCCATACTGTTTCTCAGAAATCTTAATGCAATTTGAAATGCTAACTTCATAGATTTCTTATACTATCGAAGTCAGTGATATGCTTATCAGCATTCACGTTTTGGATCGATGTTTCATTGAACGCCTGTCCACCTACTAAGATAGTTAAACCCTTCTGATTTTCTCTAATTTTATTGATTAATCGCTTTGTTGGGACAATATTATAATAGTTTGTTACACTAATTGCGATATAATCTGGATTCTCAAAATGAATCGCATCCATTATGACTTCTACTGGTGTATTTGCGCCAATATAGATACTGTTATAACCACTCAACAAAAAGTAATCATGAGCCATTTTTGCACCTATTTCATGGTATTCTTCAGGTGGACAAACAACCAGTACTTTCTTATTCTTTGGTTCTATTTTTTTTACTTCTTGAATCACATAAGGATATGTGTTTTCAATTATAGTTCTCACTATTGCTGTTTTGATATGTTCTTTCCATATACATTCTTTATCTCCCTCTTTACAATCAATTGAAATTAAAGTGGTCCTTAAAACGTCATATAATTCTGTGATGGATATTTTGTTTGTACTTAACAAATCTAAAACATATAAAACTGCTTCATTTCGTTTATGTTCTTGTATAAGTTTTTGAATTTTTTCCATAAAAATAATCCCTCCTAAACTAATTATAACATTTTTAAATAATTTTTAAAAATTTATGCTATATAATGATTGAAGTACTAAAAAACAAGTTCATATGAACTTGTTTTATTCGTAATCAATCTCTGCAGTCATTGTATCAGATTCACCATCTTCTTCAAATTCCACTTCGAACTCAATTAACATTCCATCTTCAAATAAGAAAGTAATTGTTAAGGCTTCTTCATAATATTCGATATCTTCACAAACATATTCGTTATCTTCTAAGAAGTCCATCTCATCACAAGCATCTTCTAAGTATGATCCATCAAATACAAATTCTCCATCGCCTTCATCTTCAAGGTAATCTTCATGCATAATTAAGAATGGGAAGAACATTAATACTTCATCATCTGATTTGAAGTATTCAAATCCTTCTTCTAATTCTTCTTCTACACCGTCATAAGTTGCGAATATCTTATCACCTTCAACACGAGCTTCGAACTCTTCCCCATCAATACTATATGTGATGTCATAATCTAACTCATAATTCTGTAATTCTTCTAAGTTCTCTTGGATGTTTTGTCCACAAGCACTTAACATTAAAACGAAACTAAATGTAACTAATAACATAATCTTCTTTTTCATTTTATTCACTCCCTTTTACTACATTATACCAAAATAATGTAAATAATGAACATACAGTATTATAATTGGGCATATTTCTAAAAAAAACAAGTTCAAATGAACTTGTTTTAGTTTTGTATTATTCTACGAATTCGATGATTGCCATAGGAGTTGAATCTCCTCTTCTTGGCCCCATTTTATAAATTCTTGTGTATCCACCTGTTCTTTCAGCGAAACGTGGTGCGATATCATCAAATAATTTTTGTAATGCGTTTTTGTTATCTCCAGCGTCGATGAAGCGTACTGTTTGAGCAGCTTGACGTCTTGAAGCTAATGTACCTTTTTTACCTAAAGTTACCATTTTTTCAACTAAACGCTTTAATTCTTTAGCTTTTGTTTCAGTAGTTGTGATTCTTTCGTGGATAATTAATTGAGTTACTAAGTCTCTTAACATCGCTTTACGTTGATCACTTCTACGGTTTAATTTACTGTAACCAGCCATGAGTATACCTCCTATTAGTGTCTAGCTAATCCAAGACCAAGCTCATCTAGTTTTTGTTTAACTTCTTTAAGTGATTTCTTACCTAAGTTACGTACTTTCATCATGTCTTCTTCTGATTTTCTTGTTAGTTCATCAACAGTGTTGATTCCAGCACGTTTTAAACAGTTATAACTTCTTACTGATAAGTCTAAATCTTCAATTTGCATTTCTAAGATTTGTGAGTTTTCTTCGTCTTCTCTTTCAATCATATATTCTTCTTTTTGAGCTTTTTCACTTAATTCAACCATTACGTTTAAGTGTTCAATCATCATTTTTGAAGCAATACCGATTGATTCTTGAGGTGTAACTGCACCTGTTGTCCAAACTTCTAGTACAAGTTTTTCTAAAGCTCCGCTTCCTGATGAAGCTGCTTCTACGTTGTAGTTACATCTTGATACAGGAGTATAAATACTATCGATTGGAATTAATCCAACGTGGTCGCTATACTCTTTATTGTTTTCAGCACTAACGTACCCAATACCTCTTCTTGCTACCATAACCATACGGAATTTTCCTTTGTTAACTGTAGCGATGTGTTGATCTTCATTTACAACAGTTACTTCGTTATCACATAGGATATCTTTTGCTGTCACTGTGTGAGGACCTTCCACGTAGATCTCTAAACGTTTTTCAACGTTAGGATCATCGTTATCAATTGATAGGACAACTTCTTTTAAGTTTAAAACAATAGATGTAACATCTTCAACTACACCTTCGATGCTTGAAAACTCATGCTCAACACCGTCGATTTCACAGTTGATGATTGCTGCTCCAGGTAATGATGATAACAATATTCTACGTAAAGAATTTCCTAATGTAATCCCATATCCTCTTTCAAGAGGTGAAATTACGAATTTACCATACGTATTAGTTTCGTCAATTGTTTCAATAGTAGTATTTGGTTTCTCAAATTTTAATTCTTTCAAATAGACTACCTCCCTTAGTTTTTATTGTCCCGCTTATTTATGAGGTCGTTTTGGTGGACGACATCCGTTATGTGGGATTGGTGTTACGTCTTTGATTGCAGTTATTTCTAAACCAGCAGTTTGTAAAGCTCTAATTGCAGCTTCACGTCCTGGACCAGGTCCTTTTACTGAAACTTCTACTTTTTGTACACCGTGTTCCATTGCGCTTTTCGCACATGCTTCAGAAGCTAATTGTGCAGCGAATGGTGTTGATTTACGGCTCCCTTTGTACCCTAATGCACCAGCACTGCTCCAAGCAATAGCGTTACCGTTTGGATCAGTTACAGTGATAATTGTGTTGTTGAAAGTCGAATGAATGTGCGCTACTCCTGAAGGAATATTCTTTTTCACACGACGTTTTCTAGTTTGTCTCTTTGCCATGATCTAATCCTCCTATTTCTTTTTGTTAGCGATAGTTCTTCTAGGACCTTTTCTTGTACGAGCATTATTTCTTGTATTTTGCCCACGTACAGGTAATCCTTTTCTATGACGCATTCCACGGTAACTACCGATTTCTTGTAGTCGTTTAATATTTAAAGAAACTTCTCTTCTTAAGTCTCCCTCAGTTTTTACATTTGAAACTTCAGTACGAATACGACCTAATTCGTCTTCTGTTAAGTCTTTTACTCTTGTGTTTTCATTTACTTCTGCTGCTTCTAATATTTGTTTTGCAGTAGTGTTCCCGATTCCATAAACGTAAGTTAAAGAAATAACTACGCGCTTATCTCTAGGGATATCTACACCAGATATACGTGCCATGGTGTTCCTCCTTTAACCTTGTCTTTGTTTGTGCTTTGGATTCTCGCAAATAACCATAACTCTACCTTTACGTTTGATTACTTTGCATTTATCACAAATTTTCTTTACACTTGGTCTTACTTTCATTTTAATTCCTCCTCTGGAGATTGTTCATTATTTATTTGTGGCGATATGTGATACGCCCACGTGTTAAATCGTATGGTGATAACTCAACCGTTACTCTATCACCTGGTAGAATGCGAATGTAGTACATACGGATTTTACCAGAAACGTGTGCTTTGATTTTATGTCCATTTTGTAATTCTACTATGAACTGTGTATTAGGTAATGATTCTACAACCTTACCTTCGAATTCTATTTTGTCTTCTTTTGCCATGATTCGCCTCCTTTATAGCGCTGTAAGGATGATACATTCATCCTCAGTAATTAAGATACTGTGTTCAAAATGAGCACTTAGTTTACCATCAACAGTTACTGCTGTCCAATTATCTTTTAGTACTCTTACTTCTTTTCTACCCATGTTAACCATAGGTTCAATCGCTAGTGTCATACCAGCTTTAAGTAATGTCCCTTTACCAGGAACCCCATAATTAGGTATTTGTGGGTCCTCGTGTAAGTCTTTCCCTACTCCGTGTCCTACAAATTCTCTAACGATGCTATATCCAAAAGATTCTGCGTGTGTTTGGATGGCATGACTAATGTCTGTTAGTCTATTTCCAGCTTTTGCCATTTCTAGACCCTTGAACAGTGACTCTTCTGTAACTTGTAATAATCTTTGTGCATCTTCTGTGATGCGTCCAACAGGATATGTCCAAGCACTATCGCCATGGTATCCTTTATAAATAGCTCCAATATCAACACTGATAATATCGCCTTCTTTTAAAGTTACCTTGTTACTTGGTATACCGTGAACTACTTGATTATTTACACTTGTACAAGCACTTCCAGGGAATCCGCCATATCCTTTGAATGAAGGAATAGCGTTATTCTCACGAATTACGTCTTCAACAATTTGATCTATTTCTAGTGTTGAAATGCCTGGTTTAATATGATCCTTAATCGTATGATGAGCGAGCGCTACAATGCGCCCAGCTTCTCTCATCAATTCGATTTCTCTTTTACTTTTGATAGTAACCATTATTCGATTTCATCCAAGATATCAATAATGTCTTCGTATACATGATCAAAGTCTTGCATTCCGTTAACATTAAATAGGATACCTCTATCATCATAATAGTCTAGTAAAGGTTTTGTTTTGGATTCATATATTTCTAAACGGCGTTTCACACTTTCATGTGAATCATCTTGTCGTTGATATAGATTTCCACCACATTTATCACAAACACCTTCAACTTGAGGTGCTTTAAAACGTAAGTGGTAAGTTGCATCACAACCATCGCATACACGACGTTGTTCCATGCGTTCAAACAATACATCATGACTAGATAAAATATTAATTACTTTGTCTAGGCTTGTGCCCATATCAACTAACATTTCATCAAGAGCGATTGCTTGATTTACAGTTCTAGGGTATCCATCTAAGATGAAACTTTCCCCAGCGTCTGCTTTGCTAAGTCTTAGCTTGACAATTTCGTTTGTGATTTCATCACTAACTAAATTACCATCTTTTATAAACTTCATTGCTTCAATACCAATGGGTTCATTATTGTTGTAGGCATCTCTGAACATTTGTCCAGTTGAGATGCTTACAATATTATAATGCTCGCGGATTCGCGCAGATTGGCTACCTTTACCGGCACCCGGAGGACCCATAACAAGAATTTTCAAGTTATAATTCCTTATTTGATGAATCCGCTATATGTTTGTTCTTGAGTTTGAGTTTTAACTTGTTTCGTAGTTTCGATAGCCACACCAACTACGATTAGTAAGCTTGTTCCACCTACTTGTACCGCTGACGGTAAATCGAAGATCATAGCAGCAACGATTGGTAATGATGCTACTGCAACTAGATATAATGCACCAACGATAGTTACTTTGAATAAAACTCTTGAAATATGATTTTCAGTCTCAACACCTGGACGAACTCCAGGAACATAAGCTTTTTGATTTTGAAGATTTTTCGCTACTTTTTCAGGGTTAATTTGTACAAATGCATAGAAGAATGCGAATACAAATATTAAGAATACATATAATGCATAACCGAATGGTTGTGTATAAGTAAACATTTCATAGAAGAATCTATAAGATGCGTCTCCTGGCTCTACAACTAATCCAACAATTGTTTGAGGAATACTTAATAAAGTAACCGCAAAGATAACTGGGATTACACCTGCAGAGTTAATTTTAATAGGAACATTACTTTCACTCTTACCTTGGAATTTTGAAGTAGCTGGTCTGTTTGAATATTGGATAGGAATTTTTCTTGAACTAGATTGCATAATCGTTACAAAGAAGATTACAGCAACATAGATTAATACTACGATTCCGAACTCAACATTGTTTCTTAAAGTAGCAGTTGTAGCTGACACTTTTTCTTGCCATAACAAGATAAACATACCAGGTAAGCTTGAAACGATCCCTGCAACGATAATCATTGAAGTTCCGTTTCCAACTCCTCTTAAAGTAATTTGATCACTTAACCATAATAAGAAAGCTGTACCGGCTGTCATAACGATAGCGATATATACATATACTAAGAATGTACCGTTAATACCATCGATTAAGATACTTCCTCCACCGTCACCTTCGAACGCTAAAGTCATTGCTAAAGCTTGAACGAATGCTAAACCGATTGCTAAATATCTAGTTAATTGATTAATTTTTTGTTTTCCAGTTTCCCCTTCTTCGCTCCACTCTTTTAACACAGGAATGATATCCATTTGTAAAAGTTGAACTACGATAGAAGCAGTGATATATGGCCCAATACCTAGGGCGATAATACTAAACTGTTTTAAAGCATTACCAGTGAATGCGTTAGCAATCCCAATAAATCCACCATCATTTGTATCAAACCATGATGTAATTAATCTAGGATCTACAAGAGGCACTGTGATATAAGTTGCTGCTTTGTAAATGAAGAATGCTAATAAAGTAAATCCAATTTTCTTTAATACACTTTTACTCTTAAATACTGCAACTATATTATCCACTTAGATCACCTCAGTTGTTCCACCAGCTGCTTCGATTTTTTCTACAGCTGAACCTGTGAATTTGTTAGCTTGAACAGTTAATTTTTTAGCTAATGAACCATCACCTAAAATTTTAACACCGTCTAAATATTTTCTGATTAGTTTGTCTTGTAGTAATAATTCAGGTGTTACTACTGTTCCATCTTCATATCTGTTTAATTCACTTACGTTAACTGTAGCGAATTCTTTTCTGAATCTGTTTGTGAATCCTCTTTTAGGAATACGTTTGAACCAAGGAGTTTGTCCCCCCTCGAAACCTGGACGAGTTCCACCACCAGAACGTGAGTTTTGACCTTTCGTTCCTTTACCGGCAGTTTTACCAGTTCCTGATCCAACACCTCTACCTAATCTCTTTTTAGAGTGTGTTGCACCTTTTGTCGGTTTTAAGTTATGTAATTCCATAGCTTATACCTCCTTCACTTCTACTAAGTGAGCAACAACGTTAATCATTCCTCTAATAGTAGGTGTATCATCTTTTACTACTGTTTTATTTAGTTTAGTTAGTCCTAATGCTTTTGCAGTTGCTTTTTGGTTTGGTTTTCCACCAATAGTACTTTTTACTAGTTTAACTTGTAATTTCGCCATTAGTTTAAGATCTCCTCTACAGATAATCCTCTTGTTCTAGCTACTTGTTCTGCAGTTCTTAAATTATCGATTGCATTAAATGTAGCTCTAACAATGTTGATTGGTGTAGCTGAACCTAAGTTTTTACTTAAGATATCTTCAATACCAGCTAACTCTAGTACGGCACGAACTGCCCCACCAGCGATAACTCCAGTACCACTAACTGCAGGTTTTAAGAATACTTCTCCAGCACCGAAATTACCAGTAATTTGGTGAGGGATAGTTTTGTTATACATAGGAACTTTAACTAAATTACGTTTTGCTTCTTCAATTGCTTTTTTAATTGCATCAGGTACTTCTTGAGCTTTACCAGTACCGAATCCAACTTTACCTTTTTTATCACCGATTACAACTAATGCGCTAAATCTGAAACGACGTCCACCTTTAACAACTTTAGTTACTCGGTTAATATTTACTACTCTCTCTTCGTAAAGTTTAGGTTCTCTTTGACGACGAGGTTTTCTGTTATTTCTTCTTCTTTTATTGTCTTCCATGATGTACCTCCTAGAATTCCAGTCCTGCTTCGCGAGCAGCGTCAGCTAATGCTTTAACTCTTCCGTGGTAAAGGTAACCACTTCTGTCGAAAACAACATTTTTAATTTCCTTAGCAGCAGCTCTCTCTGCTAATAATTTTCCTACTGCTTTCGCAGCTTCTACATTTCCACCATTTTCAATTTTGTTATCTTTTTCAACGCTAGATGCACTTACTAAAGTAACTCCGTTTACGTCATCAATGATTTGCGCATAAATGTTTTTAGAAGATCTAAATACATTGATACGTGGTCTTGAAGGAGTTCCTACTAAAGAACCTCTGATTCTTTGATGTCTTTTCTTTCTTAGTTCATTTCTTGCAGTTTTCTTAATCATCTTAAATCACCTACTGCTTACGCAGTTTTCCCTTCTTTACGACGAACGTATTCGTCTACGTAACGGATTCCTTTTCCTAGATAAGGTTCAGGTGGACGAACCCCTCTAATATTAGCGGCGAATTCACCAACTAATTGTTTATCAATTCCTATTACGTGGATTTCTGTATTTTTAGGTACCTCAACAGTTAATCCTTCAGGAACTTCCATTTCAACTGGATGACTATATCCAGCTAATATTACTAATTTTTTACCTTGAAGTTGTGCTCTATATCCAACACCCTTCATTACTAATTGTTTCTTGAATCCTTCAGTCACACCAACTACTAAATTGTTTAATAACGCTCTAGTAGTACCATGCATAGTTCTGTGTGATTTAGATTCAGATGGTCTTTCTACTTCTAACGTATTATCTTCAAATTTAATTGTCATTTCAGGATGTACTGTTAATGATAAAGTACCTTTTGGTCCTTTAACTGTAACTAACTGTCCATCAACAGTTAATTCTACACCGTTAGGTAGTGAAATCGGTTTTTTACCAATACGACTCATCTTCTACACCTCCGTAAGATTTTTTATTTTTTTGTTATTACCAAACATACGCTAGGATTTCCCCACCAACTTTAAGTTTGCGAGCTTCTCTATCAGTTAATAAACCTTGAGAAGTTGAAATCACAGCGATTCCTAAACCGTTTAGTACTTTAGGAATTTCGTTTGTTTTTGCATATACTCTAAGACCTGGCTTAGAGATTCTTTTTAATCCTTTTACTACTCTATCAGTTTGTAAATATTTTAATGTTACACGAATTGTATCTTGAACGTCGCCTTTAACAACGGCAACATCAGTAATATATCCTTCTTTTTTCAAAACTAATAAAAATTCTTTTTTCAGTTTTGATGCAGGCATATCTACAGTTTCGTGTTTCATTTGGTTTGCATTTCTGATTCTAGTTAGCATATCTGCGATAGGATCTGTCATTACCATATTTATTGCCTCCTTCTACCAACTTGCTTTTTTAACGCCTGGTATTTGTCCTTTATAAGCTAATTCACGGAAACAAACACGGCATAACTTGAATTTTCTGTAAACTGAATGTGGTCTTCCACATCTCTCACAACGTGTATATTCTCTTACTTGGAATTTTGATCCACGTTGCTGTTTGACTTTCATTGATTTCTTAGCCATTTTATTTCCTCCTTATTTTTTAAACGGCATACCTAGTTGCGAAAGTAATTCTTTTGCTTCTAAGTCTGTGTTAGCCGTTGTAACGATAACAATGTCCATTCCTCTTACTCTGTTTACTTTGTCGTAATTAATTTCAGGGAAGATTAATTGTTCTTTAACACCTAAAGTAAAGTTACCTCTACCGTCGAATGCTTTGTTTGAAACTCCTTGGAAGTCTCTAACACGTGGAAGTGCAATTGATACTAGTTTATCTAGGAATTCAAACATTCTTTCTCCACGTAATGTTACTTTACAACCAATTGGCATACCTTCTCTTAATTTGAAGTTTGCGATTGATTTTTTTGCTTTTGTGATAATTGGTTTTTGTCCTGTTAATTGTGTCATTTCATTCACTGCGTCATCTAATGCTTTCGAGTTAGTGATTGCATCTCCAACACCCATGTTAACTACGATTTTATCTAGTTTAGGTGCTTGCATAACACTAGTGTATTCAAACTTCTCAACTAAAGCAGGTACAACGCTTGCTTGATATTTCTCTTGTAAGCGATTCATATGCGTAAAGCCTCCTTTCTGATTAGTCTAATACCTCACCAGATTTTTTAGAATATCTAACTTTTGATTCCTTACCGTTTTTATCAGTAACGAATTTATATCCTACTCTTGTAGTACCATTTTTACCGTCAACTAACATTACGTTAGAAACACTAAATGGTGCTTCGTATTCTAAGATACCACCATCAGGATGGTTTTGAGTAGGTTTTGCATGCTTTTTGATTACATTTACACCTTCAACGATTACTCTGTTTGTCTTAGGGTAAACTTTTAAGACTTTACCTTCTTTACCAAGGTTTGCACCGCTAATAACTTTAACAGTATCTCCTTTTTTAATCTTCATTTGGCCTACTCCTTTCTTATAATACTTCTGGAGCTAGTGATACGATTTTCATGAATCCTTTTTCACGTAACTCTCTTGCAACTGGTCCAAAGATACGAGTCCCACGAGGTGACTTGTCGTCTTTAATGATTACAGCAGCATTGTCATCAAATTTGATGTATGATCCGTCTTTACGACGAACTTCTCTTTTTGTTCTTACGATTACAGCTTTTAATACGTCTCCCTTTTTAACTTGTCCACCAGGAGTAGCAGCTTTTACTGTAACAGTAATGATATCTCCGATACTAGCGTATCTACGTCCAGTACCTCCTAAAACCTTAATAGTTAAGACTTCACGAGCTCCAGAGTTATCAGCGATTTTTAATCTAGATTCTTGTTGAATCATAATTTATTCCTCCTTATTAAGCTCTTATTAAGACTTTTTCTCTGTGATTTCTAATAAGCGGAATCTCTTAGTTTTTGATAATGGGCGAGTTTCCACTATACGTACTTGATCTCCTACTTCAGCAGTATTTGCTTCATCATGAGCTGCAAACTTTTTCGTTTGAAGTACGCGTTTTCCGTATAAACGGTGTTTTTTATAACTTTTTACTAATACTGAGATAGTTTTGTCTCCTGAAGCTGAAACAACTTCCCCAACTAGTATTCTTCTCTTATTACGTTCCATAAGTTTTCTCCTCTCGCTTAAGCTCTTTCGTTAAGAACTGTTTTCATTCTTGCAATATCTTTCTTAACTTTACTAATACGAGCAGTATCTTCTAACTGACCTGTAGCTTGTTTGAAACGTAGGTCAAATAATTCTTTTTTCAGTTCAACGATCGTTTCATTGATTCTTGTAGTGTCCCATTCTCTAATTTCTTTAGCTAGCACTAGAATCACCACTTTCTCTTTTAATAAATTTAGTTCTAACTGGTAGTTTGTGCTGAGCAAGACGTAATGCTTCTCTAGCGATTTCTTCAGTAACACCAGCTAATTCGAACATAATTGTTCCTTCTTTTACTACTGCAACGAATCCGTCTGGAGCACCTTTACCAGATCCCATACGAACTTCTAATGGTTTTGCAGTTTTCGCCATATGTGGGAAGATACGAATCCATACTTTCCCTTGACGTTTCATATAACGTGTCATAGCAACACGAGCAGCTTCGATTTGACGGTTTGTAATCCATGCACCTTGAAGTGACATTAATCCGTAATCACCGAATGCTACAGTTGTACCACCTTTAGCTTTACCTTCATAAGATACTCTATGTGGTCTTCTATATTTTGTTCTTTTAGGAGTTAACATTATCTCTTACCTCCTCTTTTTTTGTTAGGTAATACTTCACCTTTATAGATCCATACTTTAATACCTAACTTTCCGTAAGTAGTGTCTGCTTCTGCAGTAGCGTAATCGATGTCAGCGCGTAATGTATGTAATGGTACGTTACCTTCGCTATATCCTTCGCTTCTTGCCATTTCAGCTCCACCTAAACGACCTGATACTAAAGTTTTACATCCTTTAGCTCCTGATCTCATAGCTCTTTGGATAGCCATTTTTTGAACTCTACGGAATGATGATCTGTTTTCTAATTGGTAAGCAATGCTATCTGCTACTAATTGTGCATCTTTTTCTGGTCTTTTGATTTCCTTAACATTAATGAAAACTTCTTTACCAGTTAAAGTTTGTAATTTCGCAACAACAGCTTTTTTAACACTACCTTCTCTACCGATAACCATACCTGGTTTAGCAGTATTAACAGTAATGATTACTCTACCTTTACTTCTTTCGATTTCAATTCTAGATACTGATGCGTTAGCATAAAACTCTTGTAATAATGATCTAATTTTTAAATCTTCATGTAGTAAATCTGCAACGTCGTTCTTATCAGCATACCAGCGAGAATCCCAATCTCTGATAATTCCAACTCTTAAACCAACTGGACTTACTTTTTGACCCATAAGATTCCCTCCTATTCTTTCTCTGCCACTACAGCAGTGATGTGGCTAGTTCTTTTTAAGATTTGTGTAGCTCTACCTTGAGCTCTAGGTCTGATTCTTTTTAATGTAGGACCTTCTCCTACAAAAATTTCTTTAACGTATAATTTCTCTAAATCCATATTATAGTTATGTTCTGCATTAGCTGCAGCTGATTTTAATAATTTAGTAACCACTGGGCTTGCTGCTCTTGGAGTAAATGCTAAGATGTTCATAGCTTCACCTAATGATTTCCCTCTTACTAAATCGATCACTAATTTTACTTTTCGAGAAGAGATACGTACCATTTTAACTTGTGCTCTTGATTCCATAGTTCTCCTCTACTTTCTTTTAGCTTTCTTATCTTTTTCATGTCCACGGTTTGATCTAGTAGGAGCGAATTCTCCTAATTTGTGTCCAACCATATCTTCTTGTACGTAAACTGGGATGTGTTCTTTCCCGTTGTAAACTGCGATTGTGTGTCCTACGAATTCTGGAAAGATTGTTGATCTTCTAGACCAAGTTTGAATTACAGTCTTTTTCTTGCTTTCGTTTAAAGCTTCAACTTTTTTCATTAAATGATCATCACAGAACGGACCTTTTTTTATTGAACGTGACATTTAGAGCGCTCCTTTCTATTTCTTACGTCTAACAATTAATTTATTGCTAGCTTTATTTCTTTTTCTTGTTTTAAGACCAAGTGCTGGTTTACCCCAAGGAGTAACAGGACCTTTTTTACCAATTGGTTGACGTCCTTCTCCACCACCATGTGGATGGTCTACTGGGTTCATTACAGAACCACGTACTGTTGGTCTAACACCTTTGTGTCTCATACGACCAGCTTTACCCCAGTTAACGTTACTGTGGTCTTCGTTACCTACAACACCGATAGTAGCTCTACATCTACCTAAGACTTTACGAACTTCTCCTGATTGTAATCTAACTAATACGTATTTTTCTTCACGCCCTAAGATTTGAGCGCTTGCTCCAGCACTACGAGCTAATTGCCCACCGTGTCCTGGATGTAATTCGATATTGTGAATTACTGTACCTACTGGGATTTGCATAATTTCTTTTGCGTTCCCAACTAAAATATCTGCTTTTTCTCCTGATTCAACTGTCATTCCAACTTTTAATCCTTTTGGAGCTAAGATATATCTTTTCTCACCATCAGCGTAATTGATTAAAGCAATGTTTGCTGTTCTATTAGGATCATATTCAATTGTAGCAACGTTACCAGGAATGTTGTCTTTATTTCTTTTAAAATCGATGATACGGTATTTTCTCTTTACTCCTCCACCTTGATGGCGAACAGTGATTTTACCTTGATTGTTACGTCCTGATCTTTTGTTTAATTTAACTAATAACGATTTCTCTGGTTTATCAGTTGTAATTTCTGCAAAATCAAGACTTGTCATATGACGTAACCCATTAGTCATCGGTTTGTATTTCTTTAAAGCCATAAGATAACCTCCTTAATTTTTATGCAGCAAAGATTTCAATAGTGTCGCCTTTAGCTAGTGTAACCACTGCTTTAACAACTTCTGCTTTGAAACCTGTGTATTGTCCTACTCTCTTTTTCTTTGGAGCAGTTTTAATTTTATGTACCTTTGTAACTTTTACGTTGAATAACTCTTCAACAGCTTTTTTAATTTGAACTTTGTTAGCTCTTTTATCTACGCTGAATGTGTATTTGTTTTGTTGTTCCACTAATAACATAGATTTTTCTGTAATGATAGGTCTTTTGATAATTTCACTCGATAACATTATCCAAGCACCTCCTCATAGAATTTAACTGCGTCTTGTGTAAATATAACTGTTTTAAAGTTTAATAACTCATAAACACTTACATGACTTGCAGTAGTTATAGTAACACCTGGAATGTTTCTTGCAGATAATACTACATTGTCGTTTAATTCTTTACAAACGAATGCAACTTTTCCAGATACTTCTAAGTTATTTAAAACCTCAGTCATTCCTTTAGTTTTAACTTCTGCTAATTCTAGTTTGTCTAATACTTTTAATTTTTCATCACTTAATTTTTGTGATAATACTGATTTTAATGCTAGTCTACGAACTTTTTTGTTTACTTTCATACCGTAATCTCTTGGTGTAGGTCCAAATACTGTTCCCCCACCAGTCCATAAAGGTGATCTAGTACTACCAGCTCTTGCACGACCAGTTCCTTTTTGCTTAAATGGTTTACGTCCACCACCACGAACTTCTGTACGAGTTTTCGTTTTGTGTGTTCCTTGACGCATCGCAGCTCTTTGTGCTTTAACCACATCATAAATAGATTGTTCGTTAGGTTCAATTGCGAATACAGCATCGTTTAATACGATATCTCCAACGCTTTTCCCTGTTTGACTTAACAATGCAACTTTAGGCATGATAAATCCTCCTTTCAGAATGTTTATTCTTGAGCTTCTTGAGCTTCAGTTTCTTGTGTCTCTGCAGCTTCAACAGCTACAACTTCTTCTTCAACAACTTCTTCGATAACGAAGTCTGCAGGGTTTAATGCTTCTAAGCTTTCTGCTTTTACTCCGTGTTGTACGAATACAAGTCCTTTTTTAGGTCCAGGAATTGAACCTTTAACAAGTAGTAAGTTTCTTTCCATATCTACTTTTACGATTTCTAAATTTTGAATCGTTACTGTTTGAACCCCCATATGTCCAGGTAATTTTTTACCCGGTCTTACATGGTTTGGATCAATTGATCCCATTGAACCAGGTGCTCTATGGTAGTGAGAACCGTGTCCCATTGGTCCGCGTGATTGGTTATGACGCTTAATAGAACCTTGGAATCCTTTACCTTTAGATGTTCCTGTAACGTCTACAGTTTCACCCTCAGTGAATATATTTACCCTAATCTCTTGACCTACTTCGAAATTATAAAGTTCATGTCCTCTAACTTCTTTTAAGTAGCGCTTAGGTTGTGAGTCTGCTTTAGCAACATGTCCTAACTCAGGTTTGTTAGCTAGTTTAACTCGTTTTGTTTTGAAGCCTAATTGAATAGCTTCGTATCCATCATTTTCAATAGTTTTCTTCTGTAGAACTACGTTTGGTTCACACGCTACAACAGTAACAGGTACTAATCTACCTTCTTCACTGAAGATTTGTGTCATACCAACTTTTGTTCCTAAGATACCTTTGGCCATGAGTCTACCTCCTTAAAATTTATTTTAATACGATGTCTACACCAGATGGTAAATCTAAGTGCATTAAACTGTCGATTGTCGCTGGAGTTGGATCCGCGATATCGATTAGACGCTTATGTGTACGTCTTTCGAACTGTTCACGAGATTTCTTGTTAACGTGAACTGATCTTAAAATTGTGAAGATTTCCTTTTCAGTAGGAAGTGGAATTGGTCCACTAATCTTTGCACCAGTTTTCTTTGCAGTGTCCACAATTTTTTGTGCTGATTGATCTAATAATCTGTGATCATAAGATTTCAATCTAATTCTGATTTTTTGGCTTGCCATTTAATTTCCTCCTTTCGCCTATATTGATATATAGACTTGCTCGGTGTGAATTACCTAACACACAAGACAACGTCTTTCGGTGTGTCAGCAACCTCCCACTTCGTAGCCTGACTCGGGCGAGAGTCTTGACTATAGTATCAAAAAAAAAATCCTAATGCAAGGACTTTTTTAATTTTTTTTCACGATGTGTTTTTCTATATTATATATATACTATTATCTACTGTATTTTAGGTATCTGTTGACATAATGTTCAACTAAGATAACAAACGATACTAAAACGATTGTCCAAGCAAAGATATTGGCATAATTAAGCCATAATTTACTTGTTTGTATCTCTCTACCAATAGAAATATCAGTTTGTGCAATAAATTCTGCTAAAACTAAAACTTTTATTCCTAAACCTACAGATTGCAGGATTCCGGTACGTAAATGTGGTAATGCTAGTGGAAAGAATACCAAACGGATAGATCCGAATGTACATCTATTACAATCTAGCTTTAACACTTCTTTTAATGTTGGGTTTATATTCTTGATTCCGTCTAACTCCGATTGATATATAATCGGAAAGAGAAGAAGAAATACTATTATATACAAGCTCACAACATTTCCGTATATCATTAGTAGAATAACAACAATTGAAATAACTGGTGTTGTTCTTAATAATACAACAATAGGTTGTAGTAACCCCTCAACTTGGTAGTGTAATCCACTTAGTAACCCGAAGAATGTTCCAATTATTGTTGAAATGACTAATGCAAAGAATAATCGTTTTAATGATGTTAGCAATATAATATATGTTTCTGATGTAGTTAATAACGTAGTAAGTTCTTTTAATACTCTAAGTGGTGTTGGAAAAAATGATAAATGATCCCAGTTAAACGAAACCAACTGCCACATAATTATTACACTAATCACACTTAGAATACTAAATAATTTCTTTTCTCTTTGTACTCTTTTACTCACCATAATAGAAATCGTCTACTGGCAATGCTCCACCAATTAACGCACTATTAAAGTCTATAATGTACTGAAAATATTCTTCTAAAGCTTCTTTTGAATTCAATGCTGATACATACTGTAAATGACTTCTAGATATTGCCCCTGTCATAACTGGAACTGGGAACCCATATCCTAGTTCATCTGTCATTGTCGCAATTGCTGCTGGGTCATTTAATGCTTCAGTAATAGATAACTGTACTTGTGCTAAATATGCCTCTAAAGCTTCTGCAGGTACATCACGTTTTACAAAGATACCAGCTTGTGGATAACTTGAAGATCCTGTTAAGTTTTCCCATTCAGTTTGTAAATCGATTGTTTTAATGTTTGCTACATTACTTGGTAATGAAGCAACACTCAATACTGGTTCTGCTAATAATACAATTTTACTTGGATCTTGTATTAAAGTCGCATTTGCTGTTCCAGCATCTGCCACAAACTCAAATGTTGGTGGGTTTGTATAATTATAATTATCAATAATCGTCTTTAAAACGATATGTGGAGTTGCGTTTTCACCAAACACAACAATTGTTTTACCTTCTAAATCTGCTAAAGTAAATGCTTCATCTGTTCCAGTTGCCAAGTATAAGTTCCCCCATACTACAACTGCAGCTAGTTGATAATCTACACCTGTACTGTATAACTTTGCCCCTAAGTTAGTTGGTGCGTAGATGATATCATGTGTTCCACTTCCAAATGCAGCAATTAACGGATCTGTACCCGATACTACACTAATCTCATATGTTACTTGCTCACCTAATGATGGCATTGTACTTTGCATATAAGTTTGTGCTAATGCTGGACTTCCAAGAGGAGCCATAATTTTTAAATGTGTATCTTCTAAAACCTCGACTGGTCTTTCTTCAACTTCTTCAGTTTTATCACACCCCGATAAAGTTAACACTAATAGTAATGCTAGTAATAAAGTTGTAAGTTTTTTCATGTTCTGCCCTTTCTAATTAATGTATTTTTTTATAATTATAATACATCATGTGATAAAATAAAAGTGTAACCTAAGTTACAAAGAGGTGATTTCATGGAATTAAAGGACACAAAATTATTCAAAAACACCAGAGTTGATTTAAATCAAGTAAAAGTAGTTAAATTCCCAAACCATTTTACAATTGCTCACGAGGGCGATATAAGTACCAATCTGGGGATTGTTTTAGAAGGAAAAGTTTATGTAAAAGCATATAGTTTGGGTGGAAAAGATTACACACTAAATACATTATATCCAGGACAAATTTTTGGAGATGTTTTAATGTATGGATCATACGATAAATCGTATCCTGGTAACTTAGTTACAAGAGGTGAAACTAAAGTAGCCTTTATCCCAAACAGGGAATTCGAACAGTTTATGTTTAATGATAACGACTTACTAAGAAACTACTTAGCTCTAATTAGTGAGAAAGCATACCAAATGAACATCAACTCTAAACTATTGTCTCAAGATTCAATTCGTGATAAAATATTATTCTATCTACGATTACAACAACGAACTCAAAAATCAAATATTATTAAACTAAATATGACAAAAGAAGAACTAGCGAATAAGCTATTTATACAAAGACCATCATTATCGAGAGAATTGATTCATATGAAAAAAGATGGGCTTATTGATTATGACAGATCTACGATTACGATATTATAAAGGATGTGAATACTAATGAACTACAAAGGTATTACAATAGTCGAATTACTAATAACTATTGTTGTGATGGCTATCATTGCCACATTCACAATTATCACAGTAGGAGATATTATCAAAAACACAAGAGATAATGTAGACCTTAGAAACGCTGAGATGCTTGAAGATACGATCAAACAAGCATACGATTTTGGTGAAATAGAAATTAGAAATAACAGGTTATATAACACTGTTTCTGAACGTGCATATTCAGGTACAGGTACTTGGTTTTTTGAAGATATGGATGGCTTCATTGATAACCGTGTCGAAGTCCAATCAGAAGTTGGTGCAAACAAACATAATTTAAATGGTGGATACTATAAGTTTTGGTTTGATGTATCGGGAAATGAAGTAACAATTTTCTATTATGATGAAAACAAAGATAAAGTAAATATACACACATTTATATTAGATTAAAAAAAACAGCCATTGGCTGTTTTTATTTTATAGATATTTGAATTAATAAATACGCTAGTCCTAATAATGATGGGACATGGTATATTGCTAATCTAACAATCATTTTAGTACGATCAATATCTTCTTTTACTACTTTCACTGCGTAGATAATTGATGGTATTAAACAGATTGCCACCCCACCTAAGAATACTGCAATTTCATTTGAGTAATTAGATAGCGATTCTTCGTAAGCATATACAATTAGTATATATACGATTAACATATACATCACATTATTAAATAGTAATGCAAACATAACAATTAACTTTTGTTGTTTTTCAGTAGTTTCCATAATATCCCCTTATGTGATTTGTAGTATTGTTTCTTTTAAATACTCTTTGATGTGTTTGAAACAAGTTTGACTTAATGCGTAATCAAACTCTATTCTATTACCACCAACGAGTTCTTCTAAATAACCAATGATACTTATATAACCACCAAACGAGTATTTGAACTTAATCTCTAAATTCTCTTCAACACTTTTAAATGTTGTTTCTCCTTGTTGGTTAAAGTATAAGTCACTCAGCTCATGTAAGAACTTAATCAAGTGTTTTGAATGTAGTGTTAACTCTTCACTAACAACATCAAACATTTGATTTTTTATATGTGCTTTGAATGTTGTGTTGTATGTGTCTCTACCTTCTTCAACGCGAATGTTTGTGAATAGTAAATGGACGCTGTCGTCATTTGTTTTTAGTAATATATCTTTTAATGTAACCATGATGTACCTCCACTAAAAATCATTTTATCATAGTTAGTAAATTTTGGCTATAAAAAACAAAAAGCACCTAAGTGCTTTTTATGATTTCTATTAAATATTTATGATGTAAGATCAATGTTCTTCCTTCTAAACTTATTGCTATAGTTTGATCTTTATAGATCATATTTGATCTTGATATTTCATCTAATTCACTACTATATTCAACAATGTACTTATTAACATCTTTTGTATCTGTGTCTTTTGTATACATAAAGAACAGTAGATTGCCATCAATAACTCCAATATAATCGCCACCATAATACTCTGTAAAGTCGTGGATTAATATTCCATCTTTAATAAGATATCCTGTTCCACCAAACTCGTAAGGATCTGGTTGGTAACAACAAAAAGATAACCCTATAAATTTTGTACTAATGTAGTAATATCCAAAATCAAGTTCATACATCATTCCATTCCAACTCATACAATTTGTACTCCAAATAATCTCTCCTTCTTTTGTTACTTCCTTAAAAGAATACTCTCCTATTGAACCAATTACATTAATATAGTTTGCTTGGTCACACATATCTGCCATTACAAAGTTTCCATCACGATTAATCAATTCTAATCTGCCAGTTATAGGATAAGTTTCTAACACTGTACCTTCTATGTTTATCTTTTGGATTTCAGTTTGGTTTGCCGAAACATAGATGTATCCATCATTTACAATGAACTTTGAATTACCTTCAAACTCTTTCACCCATATCACTTCATGTGTACTTGATACATACTCAATTGTAAATACCTCTTCAACTGTATACTTTGTTTGCAAATAAGATCCATCTATGAATTTATGTGGAGTATAAGGATACTGGTATATCGGTGACCCAGTTAATGCTTCTTTTTCCATAGTTCCATCATCAAAGACTTTATATATAAAGTCATTATCTTTAAAAGAAATAAAGTCTTCTGATACATTTGTTTCTCGAACATATGTATCAAATTCTAAACTCCATACTACTTCACTTTGCAATGTCATTCTTGTTAAGATTTCTCCTGTATGAACTAGGTATCCACCTTCTATGACATTCACTCTATATGGAGAAGATTGTACTTCACTTCTATAAAGAAGTTCTCCCTCTTTACTAATGTGTTCTACATGGTATAGCATGTCACCTGCTATACGGTAACTAACTACAAATGAATCATCTTCTAAGTAGAATGCACTAAGTGGGAATAGACTTTTAAATTGATGGAGAACGATTTCTTCTGTATCATTAAATTTTACATATTGATAAGTTTCACTCATCCCCGGTTCTTGCTTTGTGGGGTTTATAAACGCATAGTAATACCCGTCTTCTTCTTTTATCAGTCTTTGATAAGATGTACCTAACTCGTGTGTTATATGTACATTATCGATTGATATCTGTTTCTCTCCGTTTCTATTAAAAACACCAACAGAACAGATATCTTCAGTTTCACAGTACTCCATTTGAATAAGATCATCTTCAAATGATACTGGATTATATGAAGTATAGTATTCTTCAGATTTCCATAGTAATGTAAATTCCTTATCTAAGAATGCTATATAATTCTTTCTAATATTATTACCTTCAGCTTTAGGATAATAACTAATAGCGTAAATATCTTTAAAGTTATATACATTCTTCACTTCCATATCAGTGAAGAATAATAAAGTTTCATCGTTTAAATCATACTCTTCTTTTTGTAGTTCAAATTCAACATTTTCAATATCAAATTCTTTGTCTATACTTTCTAGTAAATCATCTTTTGCTTGTTCACTACATCCTACAAGAAGTAGAAGTAGTGATAAAATAAGTATCTTCTTCATAGCATCACCTCATGTTAAGTATACCTTGTTTTAGTCTTGAAATAATTGTTTCACTATAAGTTACAAAAAAAGGCAAAATTGCCTTTTTTATTTTAATTGTTCTTCAATTACTTCTTGTTGTAATTTATTAATTTCAGCTTGAATATAAAGACCTCTAAATACTGGAATAAAGACTACAAAAATACCTATGACATAAAAATAAATACTATATGTTCTACGTGAGTTAAAAAGTACAAATAATATTACACCAACTATGATTGGTAATATCCACGAAACAACAACGTTTGTTTCATACTCAAGTCTTTTTTTCTTTAACTCCCTTAGCTTATCATCCATAGAATTCCCCCTTTTATTAATATAAAAATTGTATCATATTAACTGCATTTTTAAGTTAATCTATTGTTTAAATTTGGCACTCTTACTACTCGAACTTCTTGATTTCCATCTTCTCTTTATATTCAGCTATTTCTCGTTTTACCATTTTTTTATAGATATCTACATTTGGTTCCCATAACTCAATTGGGTTACCAAATGGGTCTTCAATTTGAGCAAACTTCCCATAATCAAAGTTTTCAATATCTTTAATGATTTTTAAGCCTTGTGATTTAAATTTGATAATTAATGCGTTGATGTCATCAACTCTAAAGTTGATATATACACCTTCTGTGTTTGTTCTTTTAAATGACAGAAGAACAAGTTGTTCTCCTTCGATGAAACCTGTACCGTATGGGGACATGTCTAATCCTAAGTTTGCCTCATACCATTTAAATAGTTCTTTTTCGTCACCTTTAAAATGTAAAAAGATACCACCAATACCTACTGCTTTTGCCATTTAATACACCACCTTAGTTTTCATAGTCATCATAGACTTCTTCTGAATTTCCGTCTACGAAGTCGTTAATATTAAAACTTCTAGGATCAAATCCAAATCCTGGATTTCTGAAGTTTCTGAAGTTGTTGAAATCAATTCTATCTTTCTTGAACATATATACTAATACAGAGATGATTGCTAGTGTATAAAAGAATCCTGATTGTGGATCGTTATACTTAAATGGGACTGAATATGTTTTTTCTTCAATCTCATAAAGAGTATCATCTACTTCCCCATATAGTTTGTCGTTTAATTTATATATCTTCATATCTTCAGTAAATGTTTCATTACATATCTCTCTATCATATTCATCTACAACTGTTGATGATAATGTAAGAAATTGTCCTGCTTTGAATCCGTTGTTTTTTACTGTGTAGTTGTCTGTTAAAACAACATAATCATTTAACTCATCAACTCTATATGATGTTGATTTTTTGTTTCCCTCATATGTATATTTTAGAACTTTATATTGTCCTTCAGATACTTCTTCTGAAACAATATAGATTCCATCCTCATCCATGACAACGTACCTTTCAATACTTAAATCTGTTGATTGATAAAGTGTATCTACTAAAGTATCGTTTTTGTATAACTCATATTCTAATTCATTCGTTACTATCACAGTAAACTCATTATATCTATATGAAGCTAAGATATATTCATCTTGTGGATAAAGGATATCGATGAGACCTGTTTCGTTATATACATCATAAGTTCTAACACCGAGTGATTGATTATACACATAAAGGTTATCACCTAAGGTGTGTGCATTTAAATAGTATGATGTTTCTAATGATGTAAATTGAGTTTGTGTTTCTAAATCATATCTAATAATCGAAAAGAGATTAATATCATCAGTTGGATTCTCTAAGATGTTGAATCCAGAGATATACAATGATCCATCAAAATAAGTTACACTATCGATTTCTGAATCCCCATAAATAAATTCTATTTCATGATTCTCTTTATCATCAAATGTATATACTTCTATGACAGTTTCGTTATAACTATAAACACCTTTAAAGTTGTCATCTTCAAAGTAAGTAGGTGTACCTGTGATTGTTAGTAAATCATTCTCAATATCAATTATTTCGAATGGTTTATAAGCACAATTTATATATTCAGTACTTGTATTAGAATGCTTAGGTACAAAGATTAGTACAAGTAGAATAATCGCTAAGGTTATAAATCTAAAACGTATTGTTTGTTGGATTAAAAACTTTCTTAAAAAGAATAACCCTACCATTAGTAAAACAGCTAATATCAAACTATTCCACCACTGGAATAGGTAATGTGTGGAAAGTATATAACTCATAAGTACAATATATGTATGTGGAATGTACTTTCTTATTGTATGTAACATATAATCAACTCCTCATCTATATTATAACAAAAAATAGGCATTCGTTGAATGCCTATTATGTTGTTTCCATTAATCTTCTTTGTTTAAATAGTAATCTTCTGCCATTTGATAGTTATGTAACCAATTAGATATTATTTCTTTACATGCGCCTTCTTGGTTCATATAACTTAGAGTAGCATCATATTCATCTAATAGTTCATATCCATATGTTACATACTCATCAGCTTCTAAAATAACTGTAACTAAATAATAATTATCTTCTTCATACAAGTTATATTCTTTAATATTTTTATCAATTTCTATGTATTCAGGGTAACCTATTTGATCATTTTTAACTCCAATAAACTCTCCATCAACTGTACCTCCATGTCTTGAAAGTTGATAAGTGTCGTCGCATGCGTCATCACCTTTTACAGTCTCCACACATGTAAAACTAAATACTGTTTTTGGAATTGTGTTGTCGTTGTAATACTGTGGAATAATATCGTCCATAGAATCAATTCTCACGATAAATGCAGAAGCATTGTGTTCTAAGATCAAACCTCCTGGTTCAATCATTAGTGTATCCTCTTCCTCACATCCAATTAGAAATACACTTGTTAATAGTAATACTAAGACTAATTTTTTCATGAAACCCCTCCTTAACTAAATTATAAATTATATTTGGATAAATATCAATAATATACAAGTTGCATAGTTGTTTTATATCTTTTACTGTAGTAATACTCATGAAGTGATAACAGTTCAACTTGATAGTTTTCATGAGTCAAATATAAACAGCCATTTTTGTTCATAGCACAATTAACATTTTCATTGCAATTCACACTTAATGACATACTACATACCATCATAGTTAAAATAAGAATTCTTTTCATTTACATCCCCCATTCGTTTTTATTTTATTGTATCGCAGATGGTTCAATAAAAATGGGACATTTAGGTCCCAAAGTTCAAAAAAACACTACTTATGGGTAGTGTTTTTTTAATTAGTAATAATATTTACATAATTTATTATCTTTAACGAAGAGAAAGAATCTCCTATTAAGAGTATGTGTGTTACCTAGTAGTTGATAACTCTCTACAACATCACCATTTATATTATAGAATTCTAAATGTGAACTGAATGTATCTAGATTTAAATCCTCATTACTAACAACAAACATATTGTCTTTATATCCAATATATCTAGTTAAGTAGTTATCTTCAAGTATTTGGAACTGTAAGTTGTTGTCTTTATCATAAACCATGAAACCTTGTTCTGAGTTTATGCTTTCTTTTCTTGTGTACTGAATAACGGTATAGTTATCCAATCTTGCTTGTCCTCTATATACAAAGTCTGTATAAGATACTGTTAAGGTTGCATTTTCGTTATATATACTGGTTAATCCTTCTTGATAAACATCAACTGTGATATATCCGTTTTCAGCTTTTAGTAATCTACCTGTGATATCAATTTCTTCTATAAAATTACCATCATAATCGTATTTGCGATGAATGTTATTTGTATGTAGGTAAATGTGATCATCAGTAAAGTAAACATCCCATCTTTCAAAGTTGTGAACATGATCAATCCACTGCATAGTAACTTGATTTAGAGTCGATTTTGCGAGTGATTCTTCGCCTAGTTCATTGGTATAAATACCAATATATCCATCTTCCACTTCGTGGACTGCATGAAAACTTTCTTCTCTGATATCTTCCATTGTGAAATCATTGAATAGAAAATAGCTAGTTCCATCAATTAAAGTGACTTTTAATTTTTCACTATTATGGACTTGTAGATACCATATTGGTTTAGTGAATTGAGTTGCGTAAAGTAGTTTCCCATAATGGTCTTTGATTTCTAATGTTTCTTCATTATATAGAATGTATCCGTTATATGCTGGTTCATACTTTGTTTGTAACCATAGAAATGATTCAGATGATAGTGTTTCACCTTTGGAGTTGAAATTTTTAACGATATATGTTGGTGCTTCTTCATCTTCAATTTCTTCACCTCTTATGAGAAGTTGGAAATTATTGTTTTCAAGTTTTCTCATTACACTTACATTTTCATAAGTTTCAATAATACTTGGTGTAGAGTTATCCATTTTGAATAAGTCGACTTCGCTATCAAAGTACTTATAAAGTAAATATGTATCATCTTCTAAACTGTACATATAACCTTCAAACCTGTGAGTCTCTGTACCTGTATAGCTAAAATAAATATAAGAACCCATGTTGTTTATCAGTTCAACAATGAAACCATCATTCGTTTCCTCAAATAATCTGAACTTTGAATTTATATCTTGTCTCCATTCAATGTTTAATTCTTCATCTAGAAGAATGATTTTATTTTTAGATTCAGTGTCGTTATACATGTATATTAAGTAGTAGTCATTCAACTCTTGAAATAGTGAAACTTCTCCTTTACTTAGTTCTATCAAAGTAGCGTCAGGTATTTCACCAATCTCCTCAGTTTCGTTTTGTGGAAACTCAATATCTTGATATGGTTCATGGAACTTAAATAAGTATTCTTCAGGTGTAGGTTGATTTGTTGTTGGTTCTTCTTTGTTACAACTAGTAAGTGTAATTGTAAGTAATAATAACGATAAAATAATTAGTGTCTTTTTCATATTTTTCTCCTTATTAGCATGTTTGATTCTATTCTATTATAACAAAAAAATGACATTCTAGGAATGTCATTTTTGTCATTATTTGATAATTGTTCCCGCTTCAAGTTTGAATGCTTCTTTTGCGTTATTTAGTGATGCGATTACACTTGTTTTTCCTGTTTTAGCGAATTTTAGTGTTGCGTTTATTTTTGGAAGCATACTTCCTGGAGCAAAGTGATTTTCTTTAATTAATGATTCTAATCTTTCAATAGTTATATTTTCTAATGCTTCTTCGTTTTCTTTTCCGAAGTTGATATATACATTATCAACAGCAGTTAAGATGACTAGCATATCTGCGTTTATTAATTCAGCAAGTTTTGCTGATGCGTTATCTTTATCAATAACAGCCGCTACACCTTCTAATTTATTGTCTTTTTCAATAACTGGAATTCCTCCACCACCTACTGTGATTACGATGTGTCCAGCTTGTAGTAGAGATGCGATTACTTTTTTCTCTTTAACATCAATTGGAAGAGGTGATGGTACAACTCTTCTGTATCCACGTCCTGAATCTTCTACCATTTGGTATCCCATTGATTCTGCTAAGATGTCAGCTTCTTCTTTGGTATAGAAACTACCGATTGGTTTACGAGGGTTTAAGAATGCTTCGTCGTTTTCATCTACGATTACTTGTGTAACGATTGAAGCGATTGTTTTATCGATGTTTTGTGCTGTTAATTCGTTTCCTATCGCGTTTTGCATGTGATAACCAATATAACCTTGGCTCATAGCTCCACATTCAGGGAACGGCATATCTGGTGTTTGGTTTGATTCTGTGAATGCTAGGTTGATCATTCCTACTTGTGGTCCATTTCCGTGAGCGATTACTACTTCATGTCCGTTTTTGATAAGATCAACGATTGGTTTTGAAACTTCTTCTAGTAGTTGTTTTTGTTCTTGTGGGTTTTTACCTAGAGCGTTTCCACCTAAGCTTACTACGATTCTCACTTTAGTTACCGATCGTAGCTAACATTACAGCTTTGATTGTGTGCATTCTGTTTTCTGCTTCATCGAATACTACACTATGTTGCGATTCAAATACTTCATCAGTTACTTCCATTTCTCCATTTTTAACAGCTGGGTATTCTTCACCTAGTTTTGCGGCAATATCTCTACCTACTTCTGTTTTTACATCATGGAATGCTGGTAAGCAGTGCATGAAGATCATATCGTCTTTTGCGTTTTTGATCATGTCCATGTTTACTTGGTATGGAGCTAACATTTTAACACGTTTTTCCCATACTTCTTTTGGTTCTCCCATTGATACCCATACATCTGTATAAATAACATCAGCATCTGTTGTTCCAGCTAATACGCTGTCAGTTAATTCAATAGTCGCACCTGTTTCTTTAGCGATTTCTTTACACTTGTCTACTAATTCTTGGTCTGGCCATAATTCTTGTGGAGCTAGGGCTGTGAAGTTCATTCCCATTTTTGCCGCACCGATCATTAGACTGTTACCCATGTTGTTTCTTGCGTCTCCAACGAATGTAAAGTTGATTCCTTTTAAATGTCCTTTGTGCTCGATTATAGTTAACCAATCAGCTAGGATTTGTGTTGGATGGTATAAATCAGTTAATCCGTTCCATACAGGAACACCTGCAAACTCAGCTAATGTTTCAACATCTTCTTGTTTGTATCCACGGAACTCGATTCCGTCATACATTCTACCTAATACTCTTGCTGTATCTGCTACTGATTCTTTTTTATTCATTTGGCTACCGTTAGGTCCTAGGTATGTTACACCCATTCCTAAATCCATTCCACCAACTTCAAATGCGCATCTCGTACGAGTTGAGTCTTTTTGGAATAAGATAACGATATTTTTGTTTGTTAAGTGTTTGTGTTCGTGACCTAAGTATTTATCTCTTTTTAAATCTCTTGATAGGTCTAACATATACTTGATTTCTTCTGGTGTGAAATCTAGTAAAGTAATAAAGTTTCTTCCTCTTAAATTTACTGGCATAATTCTACTCCTTTAATTAAATTTTCTCTCTTGATAGTGGCATACTCATACAACGAGGGCCACCTCTACCACGAGATAATTCACTAGAAGGGATTTCAAGTACTTTGATACCTTCTTTTCTTAGTATTTCGTTTGTCACGTGGTTACGTGAGTAAACAATTACTACACCTGGAGCGATACATAATGTGTTTGCACCGTCATTCCATTGTTCACGACCAGATGTAATAACATCTCCGCCACCGCAGTTGATTAATTTGACTGGTCTGTGTAGGTGTTTTTCTAATATATCTTCAAGTGTTGTTACCACTTTTGATACCATGATTTGGTCTTGATCTTTAGTGATTTCAAAGATCGTTAATTCTTTCATAATTCCTGGATGTATTGTGAACTTATCGTAGTCGATTTGTGTAAATACAGTGTCAAGGTGCATAAATGCTCTTGTTTTAGGAATGTTGAAAGCTAAGATTGTTTCAAAAGAAGTGTCTCTTTTGAATAATTCTCTTGCGATATGTTCTATCGCTCTTGGGTCTGTACGTTTTGAGATACCGATAGCTAGTGTTTTTTCGTTTAATACAAGCATATCTCCACCTTCACTGCTATAGCGGTAGAAGCGATCTACATAATGTGGTATCTCTTCTTTTTCAAAGCGTGGATGGTAGTTAAACATATATTCACTTAGTATTGTTTCTCTTTGTCTTGCATCTGTGTACATTCTGTTGATTACAACACCGTTTCCAATACTACTAAATGGATCTCTTTGGAATAAGATGTTTGGCATTGGATCTGTATAGAATGGGTATTCATCTTCTAACATATCCATGATGCTGTTTGTTCTGTTTAAAGTAATATCATGTTTTCTGATTCCTTCGATCATTTTCTCTACCATATCATTTAATTCTAGTCTATCTAAATACTGATAAACAGCATCCATTACACTTTTTGATTTGATATGTGATTCTTCAACAAATTGCCTTATAAAGTTACTTTTTACATCAGGACGGTGTTGTAGTGATTCTACTACCATGTCTTTGATATATAGAACTTCAACATTGTTTTCACGTAAGATACGTGCAAACTCATCATGTTCTTCTTGAGCTACTTTTAAATAAGGGATATCGTCGAATAATAATCGTTCTAGAATATCAGGAGTAAGGTTTTCTAGTTCTTTTCCAGGTCTATGAAGAAGAACTGTGTTTAACTTTCCGATTTCGGAAAAAACGTTTATTTTCATGATTTACTCCTTTCTATATTTTTTAGGTACGCGGTATGTGATTTGGCAGATAATTTCGTAATTGATTGTCTCTAATCTTTTTGCTACATCATCAATTGATACTTTTCCACCCATTAGGATAACACAGTCATCCTTTTTCACTGAATCATCAACTTTTACAAACATTTGATCCATACATATACGTCCTACTATGTTGTATATTTTATTGTTTATTTCTGCTTTTCCACCTTGGTTTTTACGAATAAAACCATCAGCGTATCCGATTGGTAATACTGCTATTACTTCGTTTTCTTTTGCTTCATAGGTGATTGAATATCCTAACTTTTCGCCTTTTTTCAAATGTTTGATTTCAGCGATGTGAGAACATAAGCGATATGTGTCTTTTAAGAACTCCATATCTTCATCTAAACTGAGTCCATATAAACTAATACCTAATCTTGTATGTGTTGTATATTCAATATCTTTTTCATACTTGATACTACTACTTGAGTTAGATGTATGAATGACTTTGAAGTCATAGTCTAGGTAGTTTAATACTTCTTCAAATCGGTTCTTTTGTTTTAGGAAGTAATCGTAATCACAGTCCGCTGTAGCGTAATGTGTGTAGATTCCTTCTAAGTTGATATATTGATGTTTCTTTAAGATATCAACTGCGCTTTTAATTTCGTTATCATATTTAAATCCTAATCGATTCATTCCTGAATCGATTTTAATGTGTACTTTTAGTTCTTTATTTAGTGTTAGTAAGCTATCGATTTGGTCTGTGTTTACTACTGTGATTGTGTAGTTGTTTTCTGCAGCGTGGATAAAGTCTTCTTCATGAGTAACACCCATGATTAGTATATCAATATCTTTAAAATGTTCTCTTAATTCGTCTGCTTCTTCCACTAAGCTTACAGCGTATTCTTTGATACCTTTACTAGCAAGATACCTTACAACTTCAATCGCTCCATGTCCATATGCGTTTGCTTTTACGACAGGGATTACTTTTTTGTTTCCTGATTTTTCTACTACGTTTTTATAGTTTTGATAAAGGTTTTCTAATTGAATGATTGCGTATGTTTTACGTGGCATCTTATTTATACACTCGTTTGATATATTTACTTGTGAATAAGCTTAATACCGATGCATACGTTAACTTAAATAAGATTTCATCACCGACATTATAGATGTTATATCCACCACTTAGATCTAAGATGATATGATCACTTGAAGATCCAATTGCTTCAATTGTGTCGTATGGAATTAATTCAGTATATTCTACGTCTTGTTTTCCAATTGCGATGATACCTCTTAACATATTACCTTTATCTTTAAATATAGGAACTTTTCCAAATGCATTCATTCCAATTTCTCCAATTGGAACAGATGGTTTTTCTTTTACTTCTATCAGTTCAGTTTCTAGTGTTACTACATCATTATATAGATTCTCTATTTCATTACCGTAAGCTGTTTCTCTTCCTAAGATAATACTTTCACCAAGTCTGATGTTGTTGATGCCTTTTGGCATATTTCCTTGTTCTAATAGTTCAATATTACTAGAGTTTCCTCCACTAATAATTTCTAATGTTATATTGTGTTGTTCTTCGAGTTTGTTTTTGTATTCTAATAATTTTTCTAGTGTTTCTGGAGTAGGGATTACTCCACCATAACAAGTTAGATTTACACCAATTCCTTTTAATGTGATATGTTCTAGTTTAAGAATTTTTTCAACCGTAGAATACACATCTTCTTCAATAAAGATTCCTTCACGTAAATCTCCTAGGTCTATCATTAAGATGATACCGTGTTTCTTACCTTGTTTTTCTGATTCTTTGTCTAATGCTTTGATTGTTTCAAGTTCTGAGTTTAGTGAAATGTCAGAATGTCTTACGACTCTTTCAGCATCACTTATCATTGGTAAACGTAGTAATACTTTTGGCATTGGACAAGTAAATGTCATTAAGTTTTCAATGCGTGAATCAGCAATATAATCAACATTTTCTTCGATACAGATGTTAACAAGTTCGATGTCTGCGCAAAATACTTTTGTCACAGCCATTACAGTTAAATTATTGTCATGATTTAACTTCAACATCTCTTTTAGATTATGTCGATATTTTTCTTTATCTATCAATACTCTAGGATACATAATATCACCCAATTCTTAATGATTTTTTTAATAGTTTCACTGCGTGTTTTGGATACTTTAAGGATAACACACCAACACTTGCCATGATATAGTCATGGTCTTTATATATTTTTACGTTTTTGTTTGGTAGTAACTTTGTTGGATTTTTTGATATGTAATCTCTAACGATATTTTCAGTGTCTTCTAAGTTTATTAAAGCTCCACCAGTTAGTACAATATTTTCAACTTGTGTCAAATCTTTCCCTTCAGGAATGATTTTTTGTCCTGAACTTGTGAAGACTCTCTTTAAGTCTCCTGCATGTCTATCTAATCCAAGATGTGTACATTTTTTTGTCAGTTCGAAAACAAGTGATCTTTCTTTCAGATTAGTTGGTATATACGAATAGTTATCAACAAGTTCTTCAAATACTTCATTCTTTATGTCTAGTTTCTCTAAAAGTTCGTTTTCTTTGAATAGATTTATGACGTTTTTATGATTGATAAAAACTCCTAAATCTCCTTCAACTGTGCGTTTTGATAGAGGTTCACCCTCTTGATATTCTTTGAAATCATCACTTGGTATTGCGACTGAGTGTATATCAGTAGTAGCTCCACCAACATCAATTGTAATGATATCTCCAATGTTTTCTCTTAAAATCATTGTTGCTTCCATTACACTACCTGGTGTTGGCATTATTTTTTCTGTGACCATGTCAAAGATATGTTCCATACCTGAAGCATGGATAATGTTTTCCTCAAATGTTTCATAAATTACTTTTCGTAATGGAAGTATGTTTAGTAAGTCCACACGAGGATACACGTTTTCAACAATCTTTAAATCTTTTGTTTTATCTTTTTGTGCAAACATTTCAGTGATGTCTTCGTGGTTTTCAATATTACCTGCATAAATGATTGGAATGTTTAAGTCTAGTTCGATGATTTTTTCCATATTGTCTAAAGCAGTATCTCTTTCACCATAATCTGTTCCACCAGCTACTAGGATAATGTTTGGCTTAATCTTTTTGATTTTTTCTAGGTCTCTGTCTTTGATATGTCCTGCGGTAACTAAATGAATATTTGCCCCTGCGTTTAAAGCTGCTTCTTTACTAGCACGCACTGTCATTTCATAAACTAAGCCATGAACACTCATTCTTAGTCCACCAGCAGCACTGCTTGAAGCAAACATTTCATCATATGTTATTTCTTCTACACCTAAGTTATTAGAAAGGTCTTCAATCGCTAATTGAAGTCCTTCTACAACATTTGTTTTGACAGTAGTGTTGGCTACACCACGTCCTAAAAAGACAGGATCATTATGAATATTAAATGCATTGATAAGAGTAGTAGTACTTCCGATTTCGGCAACTAATACGTCGACTTTCACTATTTCTGCTTCATTTCCTTATGTTTATCTATTACGTATGACGCGATGTGAATTCCTTTAGTACCTCTACCAAATCCTTGATCCATTTTGTTTATTCTTGCGATTTCTGGAGTTACTTGTGTACCACCAGCAATCAAGATTAACTGATCTCTAACACCTTTTTCAACAGCGTAGTTATGCAGTTTTAACATGTTTTTGTAATGTACGTCATCATGACTTATGATTGTTGACATCATGATTACGTTACTTCTTGTTTCTATAGCAGCATCTACGAATTTTTCGATTGGAACTGATGTTCCTAGGTATTCATATTTAATACCGTATTTCTCGACACCACCATGTTTGATATCTAATACTTCTCTAATCCCAACACTGTGTTCGTCGTTACCAGCTGTACCAGCAACTACTTTGATTGGATTGTCATTAACATATTCGATTACTTCATCCATATCGTGAACTTTGATTACTTCAGGTAAAACAAGTTTTTCTACATCAATATCAAACTCAAATCTACCTTTGATTTGTACACGTGTTCCTTCTACTGGATGTAATACTTCTTTATGGATTACTTCTACATCACCAAGATTCATTTTCTTACCTGCTTCAACAGCAGCAGCTTCCGCTGTTCTGATGTCAGTTGGGAAGAATAAATCTACTGTAACTGTTCCGTCTCCTAGCCATTCAACTTCTGGCTTTAAGATTTTACCTGAGCGGTATTTCTCTGTTTTATCCATTCTTAAATAAACATTATCTGTTTCATCTAATTCATCAATCCATTTGATTAATTCTGGACGTTCTAATGTACATCCATCAATAAGTTTTGAAGGATCATTTATATACTCTTCTCCGTACTGTGCAATATTGTTGTATCCATAATGTGCAGTAACTGGTGCCATGTAGTCTTCATCTCTTTTTACTACAGTTCCAGCTCCTACTCCACCATTGATATCTCTACCAATACCATCACCGTTACGTTCAGGATATTCTCCACTATCTACAAACATACCTGCTTCAACAGCTTTGAAGTATCCACCCATCTCAATAATCTCTTCCATCATTAAGATTGAGCGTTCTTGAATCTCACGTTTTTTGTCTTGTAAGTATCCTTCATCTCTTAAGTTGACCATAGATAATAAATCATCCATTCCAACCATTGCTTGTTTCGCTGTATCAAGAGCTTCGATGTTGTAAATGTGCCAAGGTACATTTCTTCCTTCATCAGGAGTAATCGTAGATTGAATATCCGCGCTTGTTAAACGTGAAATCAGTAAGTTTAATACATGAGTAACTGTTGCTTCACGAGTTGATGAATCCATATACTTTGTATTCATCTGTGCTCTCATTTTATAATCACTTAAGAACTCACGTAACGCTACTGCGTATGGTAAGTTTAATTTTAAATCAGGAGTTGGAGAAGCTGCTGGAGGTACTGTTGATAAACAGATGTTCTCTTTTAGGATTCCCACTTTCTCACTGAATTTACTGTTAATAATATGTTGTACTAAAAGTTCAGGCATTACTTTCCAAGCATCTCTTGCTGTTGCGTTTGCATTATGAGCACCATCAATTTGTGCCATACCTGCATATGCCATTACTTTTTTACTTTCAGCTGCATCAACGAAACTTCTGATTGCGTTGATGTTTCTATATAGTACATTGTACTGAGGATCTTGATGGGCACCATTCACACCTTCTTCAGTGAATAGAACCGCTATTTCAGGGCCAGCAACACCACTAACATAACTATGGTAGTTAATTGGTCTTCCCACTTCTTCCTCAATAATATCCAATGCTTTACGTTGTGCACGTAATTGTTTTCTAGTTACTGGAATACCACCAATACCTTGTGGAGTTCCTTCTAATAATCCATCAAAATGAGATTGTCCTGCAGTTCTAATTACCATAACATGGTCTGCACCATGATATGCTGCCATTCTCATTCTTCTAATATCATCTTCAAATCTACCTGATGCAATTTCAGTAGTGATTACTGCATCTGGTTGTGGGTCTATATTTCCAAGTCCTCTTGCCGAAGGAAGTGGTACATAATTTTTAAGCGAAGGGCTCGCTTGTACATAAGTGAAGTCTCTTATTTGTTGTGGTGCAACATCTCTCCATACCCATCCACGTTTTCTAGGTACGTATTTATCTAAATCTTTTAATAGATTTCTAACATCTAATCTTTCGTTTGGTTTAATGTTATCCATAGATCTTAAAATGCTCCATTAAGTAGTCGATTTCATCGCCATTTTGTATTAAAAGTCCTGCTTCGTGGATAGAAATTTGTTTGTTTTTGGCCACCAAATATACACATTGACCTGCACCCTTTGATAATAAATTATTTTCACTTATAATCTCTACTATAGCTTTACATTCTATACTTGAGAATCCCATTCTTAAAAGAATACTACGTTCAATTGATTTAGACGTATGTTGATACGCTAAATCAAGTAATGGATCAACTAATTTATCACTTAATTCTAAGAAGTAAGTTCTAAGTTCTTGATCACTCATCCCTTTAAGATGTTCCCTACGTGTCTCAAAATCATCTCTTCGTTCTTTCATGAGAACCTCCTATAATAATTCTTTTACTTTCTCAACACTTATTCTTAGTTCATCACTTAAGAATGTATAGTCTTGATTTGTAAGTTCTGTATCTTTATATCTTTTTAAGTATGACTTTCTTAAGTCATCCATTTTTAAGTCTGTATGTTGTAATAATCCGCCATTGTCTGGGAAGATTATGTTTTTACCTGGTGTTTCATCTTTTGGATCACCAAATAATAATTCAACACCATTTTTCTTCGCAAATGATAATTGTGGAAGAAGATGTTTTCCAGCTCCAGTATATTCAGTTTCTTGAACAACAATGATTTCATCTTCTTTCATTGTTTTCGCTAAACTGAATGCTGCGGCTAAACTTGTATTTCCTGCTGGTCCTCGTTCCATACCTTCAAGTAACGCCAGTGTTTCTGTCATATAGAATACACTACCTTGTGTTACTGTTACGTAACGATCCATATATCTCATTGGACGACCCGCAGAACGTGGTACGTCTGAACGATCTGGATATGTACTAAATGGTATACCAAATCCAGTATGTCCTGTTGTAAATGATTTTCTATTGAAATCAGTATCACTAGCCATATGTAGTCCTTTTAAATTAACAGAAGCGGCTGTAATAACAGTGTTTACTGCACCTGCGTCTTTTAATCCACGTGCTGTTCCAGTTAAGTTTCCACCACCTGCATTTGTAACAACTACCATTTCAGGGTACTTTCCTTCTTTTTCCATAATCTCTTCAGCGATTTCATGTCCTAGTGTTTCAATCCCTTTGATTCCATATGGACTATATAGTGATGCATTGAAGTATTTTGTTTCTTCTAACAGTTTTAAGAATGTATAGAATAACTCAGGTCCAACACTTAGTTGAACTACTTCAGCACCATACGCTTCACATTTACGTGCTTTTTCTAAGATTTCAGGTTGTGATACATTGTTAGAATCAAATGTTTCTTGAACAATGATACATTTTAGTCCTGCCTTTGCAGCCAAAGCAGCAACTGCAGCTCCGTAATTACCACTTGTCGCGGCAATAACACCTTTGTAACCTAGTTTCTTAGCTTGATGTACTGATAATGCAGCACGTCTTGCTTTAAAACTTCCTGAAAGGTTGCTAGCTTCATCTTTTAAGAAGATTCTAGCTCCGTATCCAGGTTTTGAATATTTACGTGCATATTTGGTAATATTCTTTAGTTCTACTAAAGGTGTATTACCAACCATGTTTTCGTTTTGTATTTGTTTGATTAATTCAATATCGTATCCTTGATCATTCATTAGTAACTCATAATCAAATCCAATACCTTCATATTCATATTTACTATAGTCAAGTCCAACACTTGCTTTCATGATTTCGTTTTTACGTTTCATTAATGATTCATATGTATTACTCATTAAAATCACCTAGTATTTTATCTCTTAAAACTAATGCTTCTTCTACGAAATCACCGTATGTATGTTTGTATGTTGGATTTACTTCTTTTAGACGTCCTTGTTCAGTACGTCCTGTGATTGTTTTGATATCTACAGTATCAAATAAATCACTGTCTTGTTGAAGATAACCTTTCACCCACATTTTGTAGGGTACTTTTGTCGTTTCTTCAGGTAAATTAGAAGATCTTTCTTCTGGCTTTAATAATGTTCTTCTGATACGAACATATTTTCCTTTGTCAATCATTCTAATCCTCCTTTCTCTGTGCTCCTTCTATTGCGATATTACTTACAAAACCAATACTCAAGGCATAGAAAGTTACTCCGTAAATTCCTAGAAATGCACCCCAAGCCTTTGCGGTAGCAAAGTTTGTGTTTGGTGTAATATCACCATATCCTAATGTTGATACAGTAACGACTGTGTAATACAAGAAGTCACCATATGTATGTGGTTTTTCTATTGTTCTAATACCTACTAAAGTGCCGTCATAGTAACGGAAATCGTTATTATAAAAGACGATATCATCCGTTTGCACTTCGTAGTATTGTTGTCCTATTTCATTATAGAAACTAATAATTTTAACTCCATCTTTTGTATATACATCTTCGATGACGTTTCCATTTGTATCTATAAAGTTTGTGATTACTTTTCCATTGATGTCATACACTTCATCTATTACATCACCGTTAAAGTCATATACTTCTTCAACAGGGTTAAAGTTAAAGTCTGTAACATCTTCATATATTTCATGTTCATAAGGTGTATTGATAAAGTTATACGCTTGTGGATTCCAGTTGTAAATACTAAATCCAATAACACTTGCATAAAGAATAATATATAAATGGAATCCAAAGAAAATCATAAAAACAATTCGTGTTACGGATTTGTTTTTCTTGTTTTTTAGATTACTAAATATATTGATTTCTCCAACAATCATATTTAAGTTAACACCAAGTAATGCAACGAATCCTATGATTAGGATAAATAGCATTGCTGCTGCTAGATAGGTAATGTTAAATACCATGAATACAGCATATATAATCATAGCAAAAGCACTTAGTGTAAGAATGAATCCATTCTTGGCATCAATGCTTTTTTCTAACATATTAGGTATGATGTTAAATAAGTATTGCCAGCTACATACAATTACAATGAATATCAAACCTGTTGCACTAGACTGGGTAATGATTAAAGATATTCTATCTTCATCTAATATTCCAGCATATACTTGTGAACCTACTAGTAATAAGAAGATAATTCCGTAAAAGACTAAGGTAAAGATTGCTTTGTGTTTACGAAAGCTTTTCTTAATTCCTTTTTTGTCTGTTACAATCACTTCTTTTTCAATACTTAGTTTTGCTTCCTCTAACAAGTATTTCATCGGTAATCTAAAGAAGTTAATAAAGATACGATGAATGTTAAAGTTTATTAAAACAAACATAACAAATACAATCATAAAAGCAAAGATTGCTGATTGTATATAATCGTTATTGTTATAAAGTATATTGTTTATATAGAAGAATGAACTTGCAAATACAATAATACTTAATATTAGATAAAATGATTTACCTCTTTTCTTTTGAGGTTTTTCATTTGTTTCTAATGTTTTACTAACTGCTTGTTTTTTTACAATTGCTTCACTTGCTAATACTTTTGGTTTCTTTACAGCAGTAGAAGGTTTCTTTGTAGTACTAGATGTAGTCTTAGTTGTAGGTTTCTTCGTTGTACTAGGCTTTGTTGTTCTTGGTGTAGTCTTCTTCACTGTAGTTGGTTTTTTCGTTGTTTTTGGTACTGGTTTTTTTGCTGATTTTGTAGTTGTCTTTTTAGTATCTTTTTCTGCCACAATATCACTCCTTAGAAATTATTATTCTTCGAGTAAGTCGCGCATGTCTCCTAAAATAGCTCTTGGTACTGGTAAATCAATCATTGTTTTTAATCCTGGTCTTGCGTTTAAAACATGAGGAATCATGTTTACGCACATAGCGATTGTTCCAATCCCACCATCGATTTCTGGTGTGATTGCCATGTTTACTTCAGGTGTACCTTTGATGTTGATGTAGTCACCAGTGTGAGTACCTTCCATCTCAGGTTCGATTTGTTGTGGATGTTTCATATCAATGAATACTTCTCCATTAACCAAACCTTGTCCTGTCATGTTTACACCAGCTACGTTTCCTGCTTTTGCGAATCCGTATGGTGATTTACGATCAATCGTTGTAACGATAGGTGCCATTTGTTGTTGGAACTTATCTAGTTTAACCCCAATTGCGTCAGCAATCATGTATACTGATTCACTGAATCCTACATGTCCTGCTAGTGTATCTGTTTCAACACCATGATTGAATTCATCAATCGTGATACCTACTCCTTGTTCTTCCATTACAGCTGGTCCGAATGGACTTAAACTGTTTACTCTGTTTGCTTCAATATGTTTTACATCACTCATTACACCTGTTAAAGCTACAACTAATAAATCCATGATAAATCCTGGATTGATTCCTGTACCTAATACAGTAACACCATTCGCTTTAGCAACTTTGTCTAACTCTTTTGCTAGTTCAGGTTCTTGAGCTTGTGGGTATGCCATTTCTTCAGCAGTACTAATTACATTGATTCCTTGTTCCATTACTTTTACCATTTTAGGAAAAGCTTTCTTTGTAAATGAATCAGTTGCTAATAATACTACATCACAGTTTTCTTTATTTAGTAATGAATCGATATCATTACTTACCATTACTTCTGGGTGATCATTTTGTTCTGCATCAATTGCATTAAAAATACTCTTACCTACAAGATCTGGATGTAAATCACAAACACCTGTAATTATAACACCTTTCTTTGATAAAAGCATCTCGGCCATTCCTCTTCCCATGGCTCCAAATCCCCATATAACTACTTTTACTTTTTCCATAATATTTCTCCTTAAAAATTGGTATAAATTTCTCCACACTATATCTTATCACAAAAACGCTTACATTCAAACGTTTTTAATATTTTTTTAGTCCTCCAAAAATGCAATGAAAATCTTTACATTGAAATATCTACAAAAGACTACTGTTTAGCGCTTAAACACGATACCGTTTTCGATGTATTTTCTTTCAATTATCTTACTGGTTTTATAGTCTATTTCTATCAATACAATTCTAGTAAACTCTATATAAAACATTACGAATAATATGTAGTTTATGATAGAATATCCATAGGTGATAATTATGAAGCATTATGATGTAGTAGCCGCAGTGATTGTAGATGAACATGAAAAGATCTTCTGTGCTCAAAGAGGAAACAAAGGAGAACTTGCGTTAAAATGGGAGTTCCCTGGTGGTAAAATAGAGGATGGTGAATCAAAAGAGGATGCTCTTATTCGTGAAATAAAAGAAGAACTTAACACTGATATTGATGTAATAGATTACATTACTACAGTGAGACATCAGTACGATACTTTCAATATCACAATGCATGCATATTATGCGAAAGTGAAGAATGGTTTACTTGAACTTAGTGAACATATAGATAGTAAATGGCTTTTAAGAGAAGAATTAGATATATTACACTGGGCAGACGCAGATATCCCTATCGTAGAAAAACTTATGAATAAATAAAACAGGATAAATTTATCCTGTTTTTTAATGTAATTTATTTTTCTTGAATAAAGTTTCTGCTTCAGTATACAAGTCTTCTTCATCAAGTAGATTGTTTAGTATTACTTTTACTAGAAACTTCTCATCATCTACTGAATTTGCGTAATGAATTTTTCGATGACAGTTAGGACATAATGCAACTGTGTTTGTAACTTTATCAGGTCCTTTGTTAGATAATGTAATAATATGATGTACTTCTAAGAAAGGTTCTCCTTTTTTCGTTCTAAATGGAGCTGGTTCTCCACAAAGATCACAATATCCATTTGCATTCCTTTTTGTGATTTCTTTTACAAGAGCATCTCTATGTACAACCTTAGTTACAGCATACGACTCTGCTGGTACATTACTGTCTCTAGTTTTTAGTGTGTTTAGTATTTCTTGATCCGTTAGTTTCTTTGCTTTCTTTTCAGATATTTCTTCTGCTTTCTTTAAGTCTGAATATCTAGTGATACTTTTATCGATAGGTTTTAATGGAAACATCCATACGTTTCTTAGATGATCTTCTTCATCAAACTGTTGTTTCTTAAAAGGTTTACCTACTAGTTTAACAATACCTTTATACTCGTATTTTTTGAGTATACTTGAATCATATACTTCAAACAAATATAAAACCACATTGTTTGAATCAGACTCATAAACTGTTCTGTTTTGAGCAAACGTGATTTCTTGATTACCATTTTTACCCATACCAGTATATTGTAAGACTCCATCAACCCATATATCATCATATAATGCTTTTGTATGATCACTTACAATAACCAAAGCATTTCTTCTGATAGATCTTCTCATACCACCTTGTTCTGAACATAAGAAGTAATTCATTAAATCATAGTTAGAGTATTTTCTACCTAGTTTTAAATCACTGATTTTAGATACATTATTTATTTCTTCAGGGTAATGTTTAACGATATAATCATACATTTCTTCTAAAGAAGTTATATTATATTGCTTGAATATCTTAAACTCTTCTTTATCTTTATGATCCTCAGTTTTAAACTTTTCAACATAACCTAATAAATCACCAGTTAAAGAAGTGTTTAATATTCTATTATATACTTTTCTAATTTTACCTGTAAGGTGATTCATTTCAGGTATTTCTTGTGATAAATCTAATGCTTTCCCTATTTGAATTCTTGCATATTCTATTCCTTTATTCATAATGTCACCTTCCTATTCTTACATTATACCATTTGTTGTAATGATATAGAAATTATACCTTTGTCAATGTGATACAACTCAAAGTATCATATTTTAAAATCTATATATACATACCGTATCATTCGTTACAAAAGTAAACTAGGGCCAATTAGGCCCTATTTATATTTATTAAGTAATTCACTAAACAATGTAGTTGGATCTACACCAAAATCAGATTGTAATATTTTTCTATAGTGGTTGTAGTCATCTATATTTTGTGTGCTTATTGTATTTGCGATACATTTTGCTGCTTCGTCATATGCTTTTTGGACATAGCCAAGTTTATATAGACTCAGTGAATGTGCATAGTAGAGGTTTGTTAAGGCTAAGTTGTTCCCTTGTTTTAAACTATATGCAATTCCGCTTTCACTTAGTTTTCTACATGTCTCTAGTTTTCCTCTTCTACCAAATGCCATAGATACAGTTGCGTATATGGACGGTAAGATATATTTACCGTCAGCGGTAATATATCTTACGGTGTCATCTAGTAGTATTCTTTTTAATATGTCAGTTGCTTGGAAGTCTGATTTTTCTTTTTTTGTTTCAACATTTGAAAGACTTAGAAGAACTAATATATCTGAGAAGTCGTAAATATTATTGTCTTTACATGCTGGAAAGTTAATAATATTACTATATCGATCCATTGCGTTGTAAACTGATATCTTTTTTGAATCATATAAGTATTTTACGTTTAAATACTCATAGAACTTTTGATTGGATTTGTTGATAAGGTTTTTATATGGAATGTTAGAAAATGCTTTGTAGAACTCTTCATACTTTGCGCCGATGAGTAAACGATATAGTTTATATAGTTCAGCAAACTCAAATTTATCTTTTTCGATAAACGTATTATAGAAATCAGTTGGATTGATTTCTAGTCTTTGACAGAACTCTAATACTTTTTCTTGAGGAATCTTTCTTTCTAAAGAAAGGTATCTTCTATATGTTCTTTCATTAACAATTCCAGCACATAAATCTTTTACTGTCATCTTCTTTTGTCTTCTAATCACATCGATGTGATTAGCGTATCTTCTAAGTGATTCCATAACATTCCTCCAAAACGGGCCTAATTGGCCCTCTTTTTTATTATACATATTGTTTATCCTTTTCACAAGGAGGATAAAATGAAAAAGAAAATAATGCTTATCGCATTACTTACCTCATTATTCTTTGGCTCTGTTTTGGCTGTTGTTCCAGCTAGAGTAAGCGCAGAATTCGACTGTTCAAAAGATAGTCCACTGCCACCACATACATATTGCCCTGAATAAGAAGTAACTATGCGTTAAATGTAGGTACAAGTTATCTACGTTTTGGCTGTTTGGTTTTCATTTTAAATATGTGTTATGAATTTAGAAGAATTATTTATGATCGAAATAAAAGGAATTACAAAAACGATTAAAGATTATACTACTGATAACTTTGTGTGTAGTTACGCTGATTTATTGCTAACACTGAAATATCCTGAAGATAATCATAAAATACAGTTGGTTTGTGAAAGACTAAAAAACTGGTACGACGAGAACTACAGAGACATCACATCTAATCAGTTTATCCACAACTTAGAAGCACATACAAAATCGTATGAGCTAATCAATCTAATTGTTGATAATATATAAGGGGTATCCGCGGATATTAGGAAGACCGGGATAAAAAAGCATCAGTTTTTCTGATGCTTTTTTACATTCTGTTCTTCAACTTTATTATATATTAGGGTAACTTTTGGAGGAAAAGTGTACAACTTGTGAACATTTTGTGTACTTTCGTAAATGTCTTGAAATTCAAAGTATTTATTGATAATATCAAGTTATAACACGGCAACTACATAGAAATATGTACACGCAAAGTCACAGAGCTAACGGGGACTTACCCTATGCTGGCTGGATTGCACGAATAATTTAAATCGTACAATTTCAGTCTGAATTGTATTTTTTTATTTCTAATGTGAAAGAAAGGATGATTTAGATGAAAAAATTGTTAGTAGCTTTATTTACTTTATCACTAGCCTTAGTACTTACAGGTTGTGATTTATTACCTGGTGGAGAAGGTGGAGATAATAACTTCAATAACCTCTGGTACGACCAAGAGGATGGATCTATTGTATTAAGTTATGATATTCCTGAGCCAGAAGCAGATGCTGAAACTGGTGAGGTTTTAGAAGTTGAATTACATCTAGAAGTGAAACATGAACAAGAAGATGAATGGACAGTAATCACAGTTCTAGATAGTTTTAAAGAAGACGAATTAAGAGTACCATTTAATCACGATAAATTTGGTAACATGCAAATTCGTATTACTTTATTTGAGGACGGGGTAGAAACAAGTAACTTTGGTCCATGGGACATTTGGATTGAAGAACCAATGTATTTATATCATTTTAATGTATGGTTCGATCAATGGAATGGTGCTGTAAATGTGGACTATGGTTTAGACTATAGAAATATCGATGAACTAGAATTACTAAAAAGTAATGATGGTGGGCTAACTTGGGATTCAGTAATGAATATTGAAATCCAAGAAGACAAAAATTACTTCACTTATTATGAGTTTGAAGAAGGTAATTATGTATTTAAGCTTAAGGGATATAAAGATACTGAATTAGTAGAAGAACTAACAACGTATCATGAAATAAATGTATACTTTGAAAAAGACAGGTTTACAGGTACTCCAGAAATATGGTATGCTGAAGCATCATTTGATTTATGGAGTAAATCAGTAAACATCTGGTGGGACTCTCAAGGAGACTATGAATCAATCGTTGTTTCAAAATCAACTGATCAAGTAAACTGGGAAGTTGTAGAAGAGATTCCATACTATGTAAAATCTTTAACGTATACTGAAGAATTAGAAGGTATCTATTTCTATAAAGTAGAACTAGTAGGTGCAGCAAACAATCCATTTATTATCACAAATGAACTTAGAGTACGTGAAAACGCAATTCTAAATGATATCAATGGATGGTATGACTATAACCAAGACGCAATTAACATCAACTGGGACTTCTTTGATGAAATGGTAGAAGTAGTAACAATTGAAAGACGTGTTAACGATGGTGAATACGAACTTCTAGGTGAATTCGGTGATCTGAAAAAAATGTTCACAGATTACGATTTAGAAGTAGGTACTGTAATGTATCGTGTATCATTATTTGATAGTGAAGGTAACCTAATGGATTCACTAGAATCACCTGAATTCTTTGTTGAAGCAAAACAATACTTATTCAACATATGGACATGGCATAACTGGGACAGTGAGCACATCGAAATCGGTGTTGAATTCTATGGTGACTCTGATAATCAATTAGTACTAGAAAGATCAGTAAATGGTGGAGATTACACAGTAGTAGAAATGAATGAAGATTTTTACTTCAAAGATCCTATTACTGAAGAAGGTAACTACACTTATAGAGTAAGAGTTATTGATTTAGAAGGTAACGTGTTAGAAGAAATGTTCGCAGAAGTATATGATGTAATGTTCCCTAGCTACATTTATCACTTTGATGCATGGCATGATTCACAAAATGGTGAAATCCAATTTAACTTCGGATTACATACAAATGTAGACCATGTAGCAATCCATAAATCAACAGATGGTGGATTAACTTGGACAGAACTATTATTAGAAGATATCGAAATCAATGAAGATGGATATTATGAAGATCATATTAGTTACATTGAAACTGAAGAAGGTGAATATGTCTACAAATTAGTAGCATTCAATATGGATGGTGTACTAATCGATGAATACTTCACTTATTATGAAATCGTTGTAAATTACGATCATCTAAATCTTGATGGCGAAATCGAAATCTATCATATCGATGCAAGCTTTAATATCTACGATAACCAAGTATACATCTGGTACGGTACTAGTGGTACATATGGATATCATATTATCGAACGTTCAACAGATGGTGTAAACTTTGAATTAGTAGCAACAACATCAAGATACATTACTAGCTACTCATTTAGTGAAGATGTAGAAGGTGAATACTACTACAGAGTAACAGCTATTAATGAAGCTGGTGAAATCGCAGATGCACAAACAACAAACTATAAAGTACGCGTTAAATTTGATGCATTAATCAATTACTTATACGCAAACTACAACTGGAACTATGACGTTGAAGTATACTTCGAATTTGAAGGTAAAGACGTTGCATACTTAGAAGTATTACGTACAGATTTAGATACAAATATCATTGTTAGTTTAGGTGAATTTGGAAGCTTGAAACATGTTGTAAAAGACGAAGCATTAGATCCAGGTACTTACTTCTATACAGTAATCCTATATGATACTGATGGAAACATCTTAGATCAAATGGATACAAACGAAGTTACAGTATATGAATAAACTAAAAGCAGACAATATGTCTGCTTTTTTTTAGAAGAAACTAATATCAAATGTTCTTTGAACATATAATGTTACTGGACCGTTCACTACTGTTAATATAACAACATCATTTCCTATATAATAATCAAAGGTATGATCTCCTCCAAGAACTGTACTACCATTTGGTAGTGGTGGTATATTAGGTAAATAATCTCCATGACTTACATCTTCAGATAAACTATTTAACCAGTTTTGTAGATACTGTCTGTCAGCTTCTGCTAATGCCTGGTAATCAGGATTCACAGTAAACGTTCTAAACGCAGTTGCTGTTTGTCCACCTTTTGATACAGTTAAAACGACATTACCATTATATGGACTATCATCAAACACAAACCCTGAATAACCAAACACAGTACTACCATTCGTTAATACAGGAAGTGGTGATAATGTATCTCCAGTTGTAAATGTACTAGGAAGACTATCTAACCATGCTTGAAGAGTTAATACATCTTCATTCACATGCATAAGATTTAAAGCATCAATTTCTGCTTGATTCATTTCAATTGTAAATGAAATCGATGTTTCCATAGATAACCCCATATGTTCTAACGTAATTAGTAAAGTGTCATTCCCACTAGCGTAAGCAAATGTATGCATTAAATCTGAAATATTAGATCCATATATAAACATCGGCACATCTTCATGTGGAAAACTTTCCCCTGATACATAAGTATCAGGTAACTCATTCAACCACATTTGAAGTTGATTATAATCATTCACTAGTTGTAGATAATAAATTTGTTCCTGTAACTCTTCAAGAGTTTCAGTATCAACTACTCCATCCATACCGGGTGCACCAGGTACTCCTTGATCACCCTGAACTCCTTGTTCACCTTGAATCCCTTGTTCACCTTGAATCCCTTGTTCTCCTTGGATTCCTTGTTCTCCTTGAATCCCCTGTTCTCCTTGTGGACCTTCCGGTCCAACTTCACCAAGAGTATCACAAGCTGATAATGTAATTACAATTATAAAAACGAATATATATTTAAATACTTTCATACTTACCTCCTTTGTTACTTATGGTTTAATTATAAAACTAATAAATAAAAAAGAAGCTTGAGATGCATTATTTTTAGTAAAAGAAAAATGTAGACATTGTCTACATTTTATTTATTAATCTGATTTCTAATTCCAATATTATCAATATAATACGCTCTTGTATTATTATATAATGTTCTCGCTAAGACTCCTTTTTCTTTGTTTGTCTCTTCAATCTTTAATATGAAGTCTGTAATCCTTAAACTAAGAAGAGGAATGACAATTACAGTCTTTTTCGATTTTAGAATAAACCTTGGTTTATGTAGGATAAACAAAAATGTTTTCTTAAACTTGATCGAATAGTTATCATCATAACCAATAAACTTCTTACCAAACTCTACACCTCTATTTGTAACTTTATACTTTGTTTGTCTTTTATCATATCTAGATAACACAAAGATAGCGATAATCTGAACAACAAGGATAGAACCTGTAGCTACCATACTTACTAACTGATTTGTCATAGCTGGATAAAATAGCAACCCAAAAATTAACCCATAAAATATAATCGCAGGCAGTCCTGATTGTATTCTTCTCTTTAATGAATAGTTTTCCTTATCAAGTAAAACATACTTCCTAATTGTCATATAATTATAAAGTGGTCTTATATACCATATTAGCATTACAACTGTAGTACCTAACACAATTATTGTTCTTTGTAGATTCATGTTATCACCTCTTTAGACTAGTATAACATAATAAAAAACGACTTTTAAAGTCGTTTTAAATATGTTTTTCTAGTTTGATATCGATTAACTTTATCCCAACTGCTATCATTGCTTCTTCTGAAACTCTATAAATACTAGATTTAAACTCTTCAATATCCATTTGGAAATCATGTTTGTTTGTTTTTAACATTTGATTTGTAACCTTATCTTCTAAGAAATTCTTGAAGAATTTTGGTTTATCTTTTGATAGTCCATAATGAAATAACTTTGGTTCAATGATCTGATACGAAACACTCATACTAAGTTCTAAAGTTGAATCATCATATGTAACATATTTCTTTTTACTTATAAACAAATCATTTTGTGATTTGGTATATGAAGCTACTTTTTTATCGATAAACGGTATTACATAATGAATTCCAGCTTGAATACTAAGATGATATGCTCCTAATCTTTCAATGATTGTTACTTCATCTTCTTTTACTACTACAACACCTACACTCATTACAATAAACACAACAAACAATAAAATTACTATAAAAAATGGTTCCATCCTTTTTCCTCCGTTACTTACTTTCTACTATCTATTATACAATATTTTTCGTTTAAAATTACAAATAAATGATATAATAGTAACGAGGAAATCTTAAGGAGGAAGAAAATGAAGAAGATATTATTGTTTATGTTTTTATTAATCGGTATGTTTAGTTTATCTGCGTGTGGTGAAGATGAAGTTGTTGATCCAATGCAGGAATTTAATGATGCGGTTGATGCTACTAATAACTTAACAAGTTATAAAATGACTATTTCAAGTGTAGCTTTGGAACAAGAAGTAACAATAGTTCAGTACTATGATAATGGTAAGGTACATAATGTATTTAGTGAGACTGTTTTATATGAACAGTTTGAACAATTTGCTTATCTAGAAGATGATGTATTCCACATCATTGGACAAGAAAGAAGCGATAGACCTTATATGGTAATTGAAACTGTTGGTATTAATGAAATGGATAATTCACTACAATCTTATGATGTATTTAAAGAAGGTTCATGGGAAGAAGAAGATGGATATTATATTACTGAAGATGTCGATTTTGAAGTAGATGGATTTGAAGATGTAAATATAGAGAAAATCCAAGTTAAAATTGAAGATGGTGTAATGACAGAAATCATTATGACTATGAAATCTTATGGTATAGAAGTAATCGTTAATGTAGTAATTGAAGGAATTGATCAAATCTCGGTTACATTACCTGGATACTTTGAAGAGGATGAGTATAACGAGATTATGGATGCTTTATTACATACTGGTTGTGACCCTGTGTTTAGAGGAGAATCGTTTAATATAGCGTTCCCTACAATAAACGGATATGGTACATATGTAGATTACAGTGTTGGTGATACTGTTATAGAATTACCTGGATTTGATGAAGAAATCTCTTATAACATAACTGATGATTCGTTTGATGTTGATGGTGTTATTTTCACATATGAAAGTTTCTTCGCATCAGAATATGCAAAACTGAGTAAAGAGGCGTTTGATACAATCAAATTAGCAATTGAAATTTATGAAAGATAAACAGATGATTTAATCATCTGTTTTTTATATATACGTTTTCAAAATTAATACATAGTATTAAATACTAGTTATGTTATAATAATTATTAAGTATAGAAAGGATGTAATAAACATGAAGAAATTTTTAGCATTAATTCTTGCTTCAGTTTTAGTATTTTCCCTTGCAGCTTGCGGTGAAGATGAATATGAAGTAGGTAGTGAAGAACATAAAGAAGCATTACAAAACAACATGGACAATTTAGATAATTATACAATTACTGTTTCAATAGAGGATCCTAATAATGGAACATTATCTGAAACACATAAAATAGATGGAGATAAAGCATTGGCTTATCAATTTGAAGTATATTATTACTATCAATTACTTGAAAATGATGAAGCATTATTCTTATCACCAATTGAGGATTTAGCTGAGAAATCAGGATATTATGGAGATACAATTTCAGTTGCATTATTAAACATGCAAATTGATCACGCATTTATCTTCAGAGATTTTGATTATAGTGAGTTCGATTATGGAGAAGGTGAATTTGTAATCACTGATTATGAAGATTTCGGTGTTGTTACATTCACAGTTGATGGTGATTATTTAAGCACTGTCGAATACTCTGTTACATACGGAGATATTACTTTCCCTATCTCAATCAGATTCTTTAACATTAACTCTACAGAATTAAATATGCCAACATATGTAACTGTAGAATCATTAGCTGAATTAGCAACTGAGATTAACGATACGAATTCTACACATGCACTAGATATTAATATCTTCCAAGATCCAAACAACCATAATACTGAAACAAGAGGATTTGAATATAGAACTCTTGATACAACTTATTATTTCATCTTTGGAGAAGACACAATTAGATTCAATGAAATCAATGATACATTCTATCCTGAAACATTTGAAATAGAAGCAGATGGTACAACATATAGTGTTGAAGACTATTTAGCTACAACAGGTGCAGTAGGAGATTTAGACTTATACAACAAACTATTAGAACTATATAGAATATTTGTAACTGAGTAAGGGTGAACTTATGAAAAAAGTAATTAGTTTAATGTTAGTACCTTTGTTATTTGTAATAACAGGATGTGATCCTACTGATGTAGATCACACACCAGACCAACCAAATACAACAGAAGAATTGACACTTGAAGAAATATTTGAAAACACATTTGCTCAAGATAGCTATTACTTTGAATCAAGTAGTACACACGCTGAATCAGGAATAACAAGCGTCAATAAAATTAGCTATACAAAAGAAGGTTCACTGTTTATCTTCAATGAGTTAGAATATCAAACTGTAACAAGTGAGTATGATTACTTGATTCTAAATGTTGAAGACGATAGTTTACCAATTTATACAGATGATTTATCTATCGAATTCTTTATGTACACCTTATTCAATATCGATTTATCATTATTTACAAAAGATGGAGACAATTTTGTACTAGATAAAGATAATGACGATGTAAGACGTAACTTCGTTGTAGAAGTAGAAAATGATCTTGTTGTATCTTACTCATATGAAATCTATAGTGGAGATGAACTAAATAGATCAATTACTTATACATTTAGTAATTTTAACAGTGTTTCAATCGAACATTCTACAATATACGATTTAACGAAGTTAGATCAAGCGGTGTCTGTTCTTCAAGAAGATGTAAGATATAGTTCATTCATGGATGACTTAGAATTCTTTAGTATTTACTTTAATATCAGCTGCACTGAAATAGACTGTGTGATTGATAATGGTGGAATCAATTATGATTATGAAATATTACATGATCTGATAATAAAAGATGAAACTGTATATACATTAAGTGAGTTTGCATCATTACCAAACAATAATATTACAGTTGAAATATTAGAAGCGATTAAAATAATACATACAGAATATTATAAAGAAAAAACAGATGTCAATTAGACATCTGTTTTTCTTTTTTCAAAAATGAAAAACATAGGAGTTATTTTATCAAGTTCAGCCCTATTTGGAAGGCTTTTTGGTTTAATTCAATAAATTTTTCTTTTACGTTTTCTCTGATTGCTTTTTCAAAATCTAGGTGTTCTAGATTCATTGCTTTTACCAAAGCACCAAGCATAATTACATTCATTACTTTTACGTTACCAAGTTTTAAAGCTTCTTGTGTAGCATCTATCACGTAAGTTTTTACTCTACTATCTAAGTCTTCTTTGATTCCACTAGGGTATGGTACTTTCCCATTTAATGTAACCATTGAGTTAATCTTATGATTGTTAACAAGTAAGATTCCATCTGTTTTTAAGTAATCCACAGTACGCGCTGCTTCCATTAATTCAAAACTTACTAAGATATCAGCGTCACCCTTCATAATAACTGGGCTAAATACTTTTTCACCGAATCTGATTTCACTTGATACACTACCACCACGTTGGCTCATACCGTGAATCTCAGACATTTTTACGTCATATCCACCATCTAAGATAGCAGCTGATAATAATGTTGTTGCAAGGATTGTTCCTTGTCCACCAACACCAACTAATTTAATACTAGTAATCATTATCTTTCCTCCTTAACAATTGCATCGTAAGGACAGATTTGTAAACATACATCGCAACCAACACAAGTGTTTCTGTCGATTGATACTTTTTTCTTATCTGCGTTAAATACTAAGCTTGGACATCCACTTCTTAAACATGCTTTACATCCAACACATTTGTCTTGTAGAACGATGTCTTTTGTTTGCCACATATCTTTATATAAATCAAAGTCTTCACCTTTGTATGTCTTTTTCAGTACACAAGGCCAGTCTGTGATAATAACCGAAGCTTCTTCTAATTCTAAAGCCCAGTTGATTGTATCTTTTGTTGCTTGTAGATCATTTGGATTTACTCTTCTAATATGTTTGATTCCAATTGCTCTACAAATACCTTCGATATCTCCAATAACAGTGTCTTGTCCTTGTAGTTTATATCCAGAACCTGGATTATCTTGTTGTCCTGTCATTCCTGTTATTCTATTATCTAAAATTACATTAATTGTTTTTCCACCGTTATATACAGTATTTAATAATGAGTTGATTCCTGTATGGAAGAATGTAGAATCTCCCATGATACTAACAAGTCTTCTATTTTCATTCTCATTGATATCAAAGATTCTTTGTGCTCCATGTCCAGTTGAATACGCAGCACCCATACAAATTAACCAGTCCATCATTCCATAAGGTTCACCTACAGCTAAGCTATAGCAACCAATATCTCCTGCGACAACGATTTTTTTACGTTTCTTACCTAATTCATAGAAGAATCCTCTATGAGGACAACCACTACAGAATGTAGGTGGTCTTCCTACAAACATTTCAGGGTTTGGTTCAACACCAACAACGTTTTGACTTAAGACACATCTTTTGATTACATCAGGTGTCATTTCTCCTGTATATGGGAATAAGTCTTTACCAATTACGTTTTTACAATGTGTTTTTGCGAACTCTTCAATGATTGGATCATTTTCTTCAATGATATATACCTTATCATGTTGATCACAGAAATCTGTGATTAACTTTTCAGGAAGTGGATAAGTAAATCCAAGTTTTAAGTAGTTCACAGTATCACCAAATGCTTCATTCGCATACTCATAACTTACTCCTGAACTAATAACACCTATTTTAGAGTTATTATCTACTTTGTAATTCCATTTTGAAGTTTCAGTATAAACTTTTAATTTGTTCATTCTTTCTTCAACTTTGATACGTAGTTTTCTACCAATACTAGGTACTGCCACATATTTATCAAAGTTCTTTTCATATTGAATGATTTCTTTTTCTACTCTTTCACCAAACTCAACTGGTTGTTTTGAATGGCAAACTCTAGTTGTCATTCTATATAAAACAATACTATCGAATTCTTCACTTAAATTGAATGCATCAATTAACATATCCTTTGCTTCTTGTGCATTCGAAGGTTCCATCATTGGAATTTTAGCGAATTTTGCGTAGTTTCTATTATCTTGTTCGTTTTGAGAACTATGCATCCCTGGTTCATCAGCTGTGATTAATACACTACCACCGTTTACACCAGTATAAGCAAATGTAAATAATGGGTCCGCTGCAACGTTAACACCTACGTGTTTCATAGCAGCTAAGCTTCTCCCACCAGCAATACTTGCTCCAATCACTGCTTCTAAAGCTACCTTTTCATTTGGTGCCCATTCCGCAATAATTTCTTTATATGTTGAAATGCTTTCTAGAATTTCAGTAGATGGTGTACCTGGATATGCACTGGCAAAATGTACGCCAGCTTCATATGCTCCACGAGCTACTGCTTGATTTCCTGTTAATATTTTTTTCATAAGACACTCCTTTAAAACTATAATATTTCATCTTCAAATTCATTTTAGCATAGGTTTTTAGAAACCTCAAATCGAAACTGGGAGTTTAATGTAAGCGCAAACACTTTACTTTGTTAAAGTAGGTGTTGCGGGTATAAAAAAAGACCTAAACTAAGGTCTATTTCTCAAATGTAAATACATTGATTCTACCACCGCTATATACTCCACCATCAATGTGAATTAAATCACCTTGATCGTAGATATCAAAATATTCTTGATACTTGTTACTATTTTCTGATATATAATCCGGATCAAGTTTTTCTTGTTTTGCCTTCACATAAAAGGCAGGTGTATGTCCTACTATTAGAACCTTATCTTTTACTGTTTCTTTATCTAACATTCTTGTCCAGACAAAAGTTCTTTGCTCATCAATGCGCCAGTCTTCTTTTGTCGCATCCACACCGCCATGTACAAGTATGTAGTTGTCTATTTCTATGAAGTTCTTAAATGATGATAAGAATGCCTTTAGATATGGGAACTTAAGATTTATTTCATCTGCGATTATTTTGAAGTCACTATCAACTGTAATAGTGTATCCCACCAACTGTTCAATTGTTGTTTGATGTCCGTTTCTTGTAAAGTTGAATGCAGTTCTTCCAAAACGATGTTCTAGGAAGTCTAATAGAAATACATCATGATTTCCTAATATGAACAATGCTTTTTCTTTACCTTGTAAGTTATATAAATATTCTAATACTTTAATCGTTTGTGATCCTCTATCAAATAAATCCCCAATCACAATAACTTTATGGGAATTATTACCCTCATCAAAACCAGCCTTATCTAAGGCTTTTTTTAATGCATCGTAATGCGAGTGTATATCACTAACACAAAAGTATTTCATATTATCACCTATATCTTAATTTTACTAATAGAAGTGTATCCTTCAAAATATGCTTTTAAGTCTGAGTTATCTGGTAAATCTGTATCTGTTATATATTTTCTATGTGGTTTATATTTATTTCCTACTATTTCAGGTCTATAACCATATACTTGATGGTGTACGATTGTTTCTCTTATACCTTTAGAAACAAGAAACTTTTCTCTTGGAAAGTTGACATTCACTGTATGTGTATTTGATAACAAATTATTACTAAATATGTAATCTAAAGTCTTCTTTAGTTCACTTTCTAGTATTTTATTTCCTTTATTGTCTGCACTTAAAGCCAAAGACTTTAATCCAAAATATTGTGCTTGGAATGTTGCACCAGCAGTTCCACTATATCTGATATCTATTCCTAAGTTATAACCATTATTTGTACCAGATACAACCAAATCAAAATCGAAATCAAAGTATCCATATCCAAAGTTAACACAATCGACAGGTGTACCATCAATTGCATAATTGTATTCATCTATTTCTTTAAAAGTAAATCCACCAATTGTTAAGGACATACTTTTCGCACTCATTTCAACACTTGGAGCTACAGTATATACATCACCATATTCTTTCAATATGTTTCTAGTTATTGCGATTTTTTCACTATTAATACCATCATCATTTGTAAGTAGTATTTTCATAATCATCACTTCCTTATTTTTATTCTAACATATGATTTTAACATATACTGGATATAATGAAACAAAAACAACATCAAAGTTTGATGTTGTTTTTTTGATTTAAGAAACATTCTACTGTATTTTCTAGTAAAGAAGTGATAGTCATTGGCCCTACACCACCAGGTGCTTTTGATATGTATGATACATGATCTAGTAAGTTATTAAAATCAAAATCTCCATATAGTTTTCCATCTTCTCTACTAAGACCTACATCAATACAAACAGCTCCTTTTTTCACCATGTCTTTGGTTACAAATTTAGCTTTTCCTACAGCTGATACTAGGATATCAGCTTGTCTTGTGATTGATTTTAAGTCTTCTGTATATCTATGTGTGATAGATACTGATGCGTTTTCCTTTAGTAATAGTTGTGCGATTGGTTTTCCAACAAGGTTAGATCTACCAATAACAACAGCGTGTTTTCCTTGTATTTGTATGTTTTTACTTTTTAGCATTGTGATGATTCCTTTTGGTGTACAAGGTAATACGCTATATCTTAATGTATGTAATCTTGAGATGTTAAATGGGTGAAGCCCATCCACATCTTTTATTTGCGACATATGATCAATTACGCTGTCTTGTGAGATGTGTTTTGGTAGTGGTAATTGAACTAAGATACCGTGTACAGAGTCATCATTGTTTAGTTTTGTAATTTCATCAAGTAAGAATTGTTCGGTTATTGTTGATTCGTATGTAATCAATGTTGATTGAATTCCTACTTGTTTACATGCTCTGTCTTTTGCTTTTACATAAGATAAAGATGCTGGATCATTTCCGATTAAAAGTACGACTAGATGTGGTACTTCGTTATATTGTTCTTTGATAGATGTAATTTCTTGTTTTAGGTTATTTCTGATTTCTGTAGATAATACTTTTCCGTCTATAATCATTACTTTATTCCCACTCAATTGTTCCTGGTGGCTTTGAAGTAATATCGTAAACGACTCTGTTGATTCCTTTTACTTCATTGATGATTCTTGATGCAACTTTGTCTAGGAAATCAAATGGTAATCTACTGAATGTAGCAGTCATGAAATCTACAGTGTTTGCGCTTCTAACCGCAGCTACATACTCGTATGTTCTTTTATCTCCCATGACACCAACACTTTTTACAGGAAGAAGTACTACAAATGCTTGTGATACTTCATCGTATAGGTTTTGTTTGATTAACTCATTGATAAAGATATCATCAGCTTCTTGAAGTATGTATGTTTTTTCTTCACTTACTTCTCCAAGTATTCTAATACCTAATCCAGGTCCTGGGAATGGGTGTCTCATAATCATGTTTTTTGGAATTCCTAAAGCAAGTCCTACTTTTCTTACTTCATCTTTGAATAATTCTCTTAAAGGTTCTAATAATTCAAAGTCTAGCTCTTCAGGTAATCCTCCAACGTTATGATGTGATTTTATTGTTTCACTTGGTCCTTTGATTGATTCAGATTCAATAACGTCAGGATAAATCGTTCCTTGTGCTAAGAACTTAGCGTCTTTATGATCTTCTTTAAATGATTCAAAAACTTTAATAAATTCATTACCAATAATTTTACGTTTTTGTTCTGGATCACTGACACCTTTTAATGCATTTAAAAACTGGTCTTTTGTGTTTACTCTGATAACGTTCATATTATAGTTTTGTGCGTATAGTTCCATTACTTTGTCTCCTTCGTCTTTACGAAGTAGACCTGTATCAACGAAAATACATAATAACTTATCTTTGATTGCCTTGTGGATTAGCATTGCAGCAACACTACTATCTACTCCACCACTTAAAGCTAAGATTACTTGTTCGTCTTTTACTTTGTTTCTGATTGATTCTACTGTTTTATCGATATAGTCATCTAAATCCCAAGAAGGTGTAGCGTTACAAATATCTAACACAAAGTTTTTGATGATTTGTCCACCAAATTCACTATGTGTAACTTCTGGGTGAAACTGTAAGTTATAGATATCTAACTCTTTATGTTTGGCAATTGCCATACATGAAGGAGTAGTTGCGAGTAAAGTAAAATCTGGAGCTAAAGCATCAACGTGATCACCATGGCTCATCCATACTGTTGATTGATGAGGTACTCCTTTTGTGATTCTTGATTCTTTTAATAAAGATAGCTCACTTTTACCATATTCTCTTTTATCACTTGGTGATACTTTTCCACCAAATAAGTATTGTGTGATCTGCATCCCATAACAGATTCCTAATACAGGTTTATTTAATTCGTATAATGCTTTTTCTATGTGTGGAGCATTCTCGTCATAAACACTGTTTGGACCACCTGATAATATGATTCCTAGTACATCACTGTTACTTAAGTTTGATAAGTCTGTGTTGTATGGAAGTATTTCACTATAAACCCCTAATTCCCTAACTCTTCTTGCGATTAGTTGGTTATATTGGCTACCAAAATCTAATACAATTATTTTATCCATAATATCTATCCTTTCAGTGCTTTGTATCCAATATCATTTCTGTATATGAGATTCTCACATTCAATTAATGATACATTGTTATAAGCGTTGTTTTGTGCTTCTTGTAGTGTGTCACCTTTTCCTAAGACGAGTAGTACTCTACCGCCATTTGTAAAAAGTTTGTTTTCTTCTTTTTTTGTCCCCATATGATAAACCATATTTTTAAGACTTTCAATGTTTTTTATTTCGAAACCTTTTTCATACTTTTTTGGATATCCCTTAGAGGCAAGAACTACACCTAAGTAGTAATCCTTGCTCCAAGTGATACCAGTAAAAATGTTATTAAATAGGTTGTTGATAACGAGTAAAATATCTGTTTCTAATTTTGGAAGAATCACTTCTGTTTCTGGATCTCCAAATCTTGCATTAAACTCAATTACTTTAGGGCCTTCTTTGGTAAGCATTAATCCACCGTATAAGAATCCTGTGAATGAGTTGTTTTCTTGTATCATTGCATCAACTGTTTTCTGCATGATTTCTTTTTGTGTATGTTTGATAACTTCTTGAGGGATGATTGGTACTGATGAGTAGATTCCCATTCCACCAGTGTTTGGTCCTAAATCATTATCTAGTAATCTTTTATGATCTTGAGCAATAGGCATTGGAATCACGATTCCGTTATGTACAAAAGTCATGAAACTGAATTCTGGTCCAACCAAGCATTCTTCAATTACTACAGCGTTACTTCCAAATGTTTTATCAAGTAACATATTATCTAGTGTTTGAAATGCTTGTGTTTTTGATTCACATACAACTACACCTTTACCTGCGGCTAACCCATCATATTTAATAACAATAGGTACACCTTGTTCTTCTACATATGCTTTTGCTTTGTTGATGTCTTTAAAAACTTCGTATTTTGCTGTAGGGATGTTATATTTTTTCATTAAATCTTTAGCGTATGTTTTACTTGATTCAATTTGTGCAGCTTTTTTAGTAGGTCCAAATACCTTTGTATTTGTTCCTATAAAAGTATCAGTAATTCCGTTTTCTAAGAAAACTTCACTACCAGGGATAACTAAATCAATATTTTCCTTAGCACAAAACTCTTTAATTAAATCATTGTTCAAAGGATCTATATCTATACATTTGGCAATATCATCCATCCCAGGATTACCAGGGATACATACCAATGTATCTAATAATTTTGATTTGCTTACAGCATGTGCTAACGCGTGTTCGCGTCCACCACTACCTAAGATTAATACGTTCATAGTTTCCTCCTAGTGTTTAAAGTGTCTGTTTTTTGTGAACACCATTTTGATTCCTAATTCATTACAAGCTTTGATGGAATCATTATCTCTAATGCTTCCTCCTGGTTGTATGATTTTAGTAACTCCGTATGAATGAGCTAGTTTTACAACATCATCAAATGGGAAAAATGCATCACTTGATAACGTTAATTCTTCTTTGTGACCATGTTTCTTTGCCCATTCAAGTGCAATTTCTGCAGCACCAACGCGGTTCATTTGACCTGCACCAATACCAACTGTTTGTGTTCCTTTTGTGATAACGATTGCGTTTGATTTCACATGTTTTACAACTTTCCATGCAAAGTGTAAGTCTTCTAACTCTTGTGGAGTTGGAGTTAAATCTGTAACTACTTCTAGCTGATCTTTTTCTACTAAATAATCATCTGAGTTTTGTAGAAGAAGTCCTCCATTTACACTTACCACTTGGTAAGAGTCTGTGTTAGAAGTAGAAGTATCTAGTTTCAGAACTCTTAAATTCTTTTTCTTTTTTAATACTAGTAATGCATCTTCTGTATAAGAAGGTGCGATGATGATTTCTAAAAATATTTTATTCATTTCCTCAGCCAGTTCTTTGTTAACTTCTTGGTTTAGAGATACGATACCACCAAAGATAGAAACTGGATCTGACATATATGCTTTTTTGTATGCATCTAAGATATTAGAAGCAGTACCTACACCACATGGATTCATGTGTTTTAAGGCAACAGCTGTAGGTTCTTTGTGTTCCTTTAATATATTAAGTGCACTGTTTGCGTCTTGAATGTTGTTGTAAGATAGTGGCTTACCATTTAGTATTTCTGCATTCAGTAATGAGTAAGGACTATCTGAACGTTTATATAATGCAGCACTTTGATGTGGGTTTTCTCCATATCTTAAAGGCTGATGGAATTCGTAAGTTAATGTTAAGTTCTCTGGGAACTCAATATCTAATTCTTTTGTTAAGTAATTTGAGATGTATGAATCATATGCTGCTGTTTTTCTAAATACTTTGGCTGATAAACGTTTTTTTGTTTCTATCGTTGTATCACCAAATTCTTTGATTTCATCAATTACTTTGTTGTAATCTTTGATTTCTGTTACTACAGTAACAAACTTGTAGTTTTTCGCTGCACTTCTAAGCATTGAAGGTCCACCGATATCGATTTGTTCGATTGCTTCATCGAATGTAGTATCTGGTTTATCTATTGTTTCTTTAAATGGATATAAATTGACACATACTAAGTCGATATACTCGATGCTGTTTTCTTTTACTTCTTTGATATGGTTTTCATTATCACGTAATGACAATAATCCACCATGAACTAAAGGATGAAGTGTTTTTACTCTACCATTTAGTATTTCTGGGAAGTTTGTAACTTCATCTATAGAAATTGTTTTGATGTTGTTTTCATCTAGAACTTTTTTCGTTCCTCCTGTTGAGATAATTTCAAAGTTAAGTGATTCTAACTCTTTACAAAATTCAACAATATTTGTTTTGTCGCTTACGCTTACAAGTGCTCTTCTCATAATTACATCTCCTCTATTACTTTATTAATTACTTTGACATAAAGTCTATGTTCTATTTTATGAATACGAGATTCTAATGATTCTCTTGTTTCATTTTTGTATACTTCTAGTGATTCTTGCATAATCACTGAACCTGTGTCCATTCCACTATCAACATAGTGAACTGTTACACCAGTTTGTTTTGCATTATCTTTTAACGCTTGTCCAACTGCATCTTTCCCTTTGTATAACGGGAGAAGTGATGGGTGAATATTTAGTATCTTATTCTCATAAGCATTTAGAATTGTTGGTCCAATCAATCTCATATAGCCAGCTAACACAATGAAATCAACTTTTCTTTCTTTTAATTGTGTTAGGATATCCATTTCGTATGCTTCTTTAGAAACGTATTGTTTTGGTGAAAATGAGAATGTGTTTAGATTTCTTTTTTTTGCGTTTGAAATTGCTAATGAAGTTGGTTTATCAGATACAACAATTGATAATTCACAGTTTAATTCATTGTTTAAGATAGCGTCGTGAATCGCTAAGAAATTTGTACCTGTTCCTGATGCGAATATTGCTAAATTTATCATTGAATTTTTACTCCTACTTCGTCTGTTACTTCGCCAATTATTCTTGATTCATAGTTATGTTTATCTAAGATATCAAGAGTATTACAAACATCTTCTTTATTTACTATGACTACCATCCCGATACCCATATTGAAGATATTATACATTTCTTGTCTATCGATTTTTCCAAGTTGTTCTAGTAATGTGAATATTGGTAGTTTAGGTAGTGCCGATTCACATATTGTTACTCCTTGGTCTTCTTGAAGTGCACGTGGAATATTTTCAATAAATCCACCACCAGTTATATTTGCAATAGCATTCACATTAATGTGTTTTAAAACATCTAATACACCTTCAGTGTAGATTTTAGTAGGTGTTAAAAGTTCTTCTATAAGCGGTTTTCTTAATTCTGGAAAAACATGATTGTAATCAAAGTTATGATCTTTAAAAAATACTTTTCTTACAAGACTGTACCCATTTGAATGGATTCCTGAGGATTTTAAACCTATTAGTACATTTCCAACTTTTACGTTTTTCACATTTAACATTTTTTCTTTATCTACTACACCTGTAGTGTATCCAGCTAAATCATAATGATTACCTGTATACATATCAGGCATTTCCGCAGTTTCTCCACCAATTAAAGCACAACCTGATTGTACGCAACCTTCACTGATTCCTGAGACAATTGCTTCTATTTGAGAAGGATCGTTTTTACCTACTGCGATATAGTCTAAAAAGAACACAGGTTTTGCACCGATACATAATACATCGTTCACACACATTGCTACTAAGTCTATACCGACTGTATTGTGAATGTTTGCTTCTTGTGCAAGTAATAGTTTTGTACCTACACCATCAGTACCTGATACTAATACAGGATTTTCAATTTCATATTTTGATAAATCGAATAGTCCACCAAAGTTTCCAATTCCTGACATAACACCTAAGTTATTTGTTCTTTTGATATGTTTTTGAATTCGTTTAACTGATTCGTATCCACTTTCTAGATTTACACCAGATTCTTCGTATTTCTTTGACATTTCAGCCTCCTAGAATTTTCCGTCTTTGTTTGCTTCTTTGATGTCTTGATAGATATATGTTGGATATTTTCCTGTAAAGCAAGAGATACAACATTTCGTGCGTTCTGTAGCTTCTAAAACTTGGTTTGGTTCTAAGAATGCTAAAGAGTCTGCGTTAATATATTCTCTTACCTCCTCAACTGTTTTTCTAGCTGAGATTAGTTCTTCATAAGTAGAAGTATCTACTCCATAAAAACAAGGAGCGATGATTGGTGGTGCAGCAATTCTCATATGAACCTCTTTTGCACCGGCTTCTCTTAGTAGCTGAATAATCTTAACTGAAGTAGTTCCTCTAACGATTGAATCATCAATTAATACCACTCTTTTTCCATCTACTAAACTACGTACAGGTGAAAGTTTCATTTTGACACCCTTTTCACGCATTTTTTGTGATGGTTGGATAAATGTTCTACCAACGTATTTGTTTTTAATCAATCCCATTTCAAGTGGTATCCCTGATTCTTCGCTGTATCCCATAGCTGCGCTTGTAGATGAATCAGGTACTCCAACTACAATATCAGCTTCTACTTTGTTGCTACGAGCTAAAATATGTCCAGCTTGTTTTCTTGTTTTATGAACATTGATACCTTCAATATCAGAGTCTGGACGAGAGAAGTAGATATATTCCATTGCACACATATTTTTATATGTTTTTTTTGCATAGAAGTCGCTACTTACTTCACCTTTGTGATCTATAATCAAAACTTCGCCTGGTTTGATATCTCTAATAAACTTTGCACCAACTACTTCAAATGCACAAGTTTCACTTGATACAACATAACCACCGTTTAGTTTTCCTAACGATAATGGACGCAAGCTGTTTTTATCTCTCATGATATATAGTTTGTCTTTACTAAGAGCTAAAAAGGCAAACGCACCTTCTATCATGTTTAATGCAGCTTTGATTGCTTCTAATCTATTTTGTCTTCTGTCTTTTTTGATAAGATGTGCAAAGACTTCACTGTCGCTAGTTGATTGAAATATAGACCCGTGTGTTTCTAACTCGTTTTTTAATTCTTCAGAGTTAACTAGATTACCGTTGTGGCATAATCCAAAATCACCAGTTTTATGTTTGAATAGAAATGGTTGTACATTTTCGATTCCTCCACCACCAGCGGTAGAGTATCGAACATGTCCGATTGCAGCATTTCCTTTTAATCCTTGTAGTGTAGATTCGTTAAATACTTCACTCACTAGTCCTTCACCTTTATAGCTATATAACTCGTTATGATCTGTTGAAACGATTCCACAACCTTCTTGCCCACGATGTTGTAGTGCATGAAGTCCATAATACATCACTTCACTTGCATTAGAGACATTGATCACTCCAAACACACCACATTCTTCATTCATTTTATCTTGGTATAAAATATCTATTTCACCCATTTTATATCATCCTTACTGAATTCTTTTAAGAATTTCTATGTATGCTTCTTCGATACTACCTAAGTCTCTTCTGAATCTATCTTTGTCTAGTTTTTCTAATGTTTCACTATCCCATAAACGGCATGTATCAGGGCTAATTTCGTCTGCTAGTAAGATTTTACCTTCTGCGTTTTTACCAAATTCGATTTTAAAATCAACAAGTATTATTCCTTCTTTTAGAAATGTTTCTCCTAAGATTTCGTTCACTTTATTTGCCATTTTATACATGTAATGTAATTCGTCATATGTACAACAGTTTAACGCAACTGCATGATGATCATTGATCAAAGGATCTCCTAATTCGTCATCTTTTAAACAAATTTCAAATATTACATTATTAGGTTTTGTTCCTTCTTCTATTTGAAGACGTTTTGCCATAGAACCAGCAATATAGTTTCTTACAATAAACTCAAGTGGTACAATTTCTACTTTTTCACATAATTGTGTGCGATCATCTATTCTTTTTATAAAGTGTGTATCTACACCTTTTTCTTGTAGTTTTGTAAACAAGATTTCTGTGATTTGATTGTTTAAAATACCTTTATTAGATATTTCAGCTTTCTTAACTCCATTAAATGCAGTAGCATCATCTTTGTAGTAAATGTATACTTCATTTTCCTTCTCTGATTTAAATACTCTCTTGGCTTTTCCTTCGTATAATAATTCTTTCATCATTATTCTCCTTTAAAATATTTCACTGCATTTTGGAATAAGTTTTGTTCTTTGTTTCCGTGGATATTTTTGAATAAACCTTCTGCGTATCTTTCACTATGTCCCATTTTCCCCAAAATTAATCCGTCCTTACTTACAATACCTTCAATCGCATAGCTTGAGCCATTAGGATTATATAAAGGGTTATATGTTTCTTTTCCTTTATTATCGATATAGCTAAAAGCTACTTGGTTGTTTTTAATTAGTTCTTTATACCCTTTTTCATCAATGATAAATTTCCCTTCACCGTGACTCATTGGAATTGTATGTGTGTCATTCACTTTAAATGAAGATAACCACGGTGAGTTCGTTGATGATACTTTCGTATTTACAAACTTTGATATATGTCTATTTATTGTGTTCTTAAATAATGTAGGTGCATTTGTTTCCATTGTTTTTACTTCACCGTATGGAAGTAATCCAGATTTAACAAGCGCTTGGAATCCGTTGCATATCCCTAATATCAGTCTTTTCTTACTTAAATGTTTATGGATTGCTTCTTTCACAATAGGATTTCTAAGTACTGATGCGATAAACTTTCCAGATCCATCAGGTTCATCTCCACTACTAAATCCACCACTCAACATTAAGATATGTGATTTCTCTAGGTTTGATACAAACTCTTTGATTGAGTCTTCAATATGTTGCTCTGAAAGATTGTTGAAGACTATAATTTTAGTTTTTGCTCCTGCCTTTTTAAATGCACTCATACTGTCATATTCACAGTTAGTTCCTGGAAATACCGGAATTAATACATTTACATTTCTTTCTTTAAAACTCTCAAACTTATTTTTCGTTTGCTTGGCTTCTTCAACGTCAATTTCCCTTGAATCAGTATGAGTTATTGGATAGATTGATTTGTATAATGACTGATTGATTTCAATACACTCATCAATAGTAAGTATTGAGTCATTCAAATAGATTTTCTCTTCTGATATCGTCTTTCCAAGATACAAAGCATTTTGGAAATCTAACTTTTCTGTTGATTCAACTAATATTGAACCGTAATTAAAGTCAAATAATGGCATAACAGTTGTAACGTCAAATCCAATTTTATTACCAAATGATGATTTGATTAAACTTTCAGCTAATCCACCAAATTCAAGTGCATGTGCACTTACAATTGTTTTGTTTAATATATTCTCATGAACAAAATCAAAATTATCTTTTAATTGTTCAAAATCAGGTATATGAATTTTATCTGGGGCATGATTAATTAAATATAACCTGTTTCCTGCTTCTTTAAACTCTGGAGAAATAACTTGTTCAACAGTAGAAGTATTTACTGCAAACGATACTAAAGTAGGAGGTACAGAAATATTTTGGTATGTCCCACTCATTGAATCTTTTCCACCAATTGCAGCTAGTTTAAACTCTTTCAATGTCTTATATGCACCTAGTAAAGCTTTAAATGGTTTACCCCATTTCTTTTGATCTTTTCCAAGACGTTCAAAATATTCTTGGAACGTAAATTTTATGTTTTTATGGTCCCCACCAGCTGCAACGTTCTTAGCCATAGATTCTATAATTGCATATTGAGCACCATGGAACTCGTTCCATTCTGATATGTATGGATTAAATCCATAACTCATCATACTTACTGTACTTGTTTCACCATTTAAAACTGGTAATTTATGGATACTATTTTGTGTCTTAGTTAACTGATACTTCCCACCATATGGTGCTAAAACAGTTGTTCTACCAATCGTTGAATCAAACATTTCAACCATACCTTGTTGGCTAGCAACATTTAAATCTTTTAACATGTTTGTAACTCTTGTTTTTGTATCTAATCCTTTGTAATTTCTATTAAAGGGATTGTTTTCTCTAGTAGATGAAACTTCAACAGATGTTTTTTGTCTTACACCTGATGTGTCAATAAACTCTCTTGATAAATCACAAATAGTGTCTCCACGCCATTTCATGATTAATCGCTTTTCTTTTGTAATAGTTGCGATTCTTACTGCTTCAATGTTCTCTTCCTCACAATAACTTAAGAATTCCTTTTCATCTATTGGATTTATTACAACACTCATTCTTTCTTGTGATTCAGAAATTGCTAACTCAGTACCATTTATACCATCATATTTTGTTGGTACTTTATCAAGATCGATAAGTAATCCGTCAGCTAACTCACCAATTGCAACACTTACACCACCAGCCCCAAAATCATTCGATTTCTTAATTAATGAGGTAACTTTTTTATCTCTAAATAGTCTTTGTATTTTTCTTTCTTCTGGAGCATTACCTTTTTGAACTTCGGCTGAAGAAGTCTCTATAGATTTCTTGTTATGCGTCTTAGAGGAACCAGTTGCTCCACCAATTCCATCTCTACCCGTTCTACCACCTAGAAGGATTACGATATCTCCAGGTAGGGGAGATTCCCTTCTTACATTTTCTAGTGGAGCTGCGCCAACTACTGCGCCAATCTCCATGCGTTTTGCCTTGTATCCAGGATGATAAAGTTCATTTACGAATGTAGTAGCTAATCCAATTTGATTCCCGTATGATGAATATCCTTTTGCTGCTACTTTACTAATTACTTTTTGAGGTAGTTTACCTTCCAAAGTGTTTTCGATTTTTTCAGTTATGTCTGCTGCACCTGTGATTCTAGAAGCTGAGTATACGTAAGATCTTCCTGAAAGTGGATCTCTAATAGCTCCACCGATACAAGTGCTCGCTCCACCAAACGGCTCAATTTCAGTTGGATGATTGTGTGTTTCATTCTTAAACATCAACAACCATTTCTCTTTTATACCATTTACATCAACATCAATATAAATTGAAGCTGCATTTACTTCCTCTGAAACTTCTAATTCATTTAAATTATCATTGGCTTTTTCATATCTTGCATTAATTGTTGCAATATCCATTAATGTAATTGGCTTATCTTGTCTATTTAAACTGTTTCTAGTTCTAATATAATCTTCAAAAGCCAATTCAATTTGGTGTGTAATTCTATCCTTATTAAATATAGTGTCTACTATTTCAGTTTCAAATGTTGTATGTCTACAATGATCACTCCAATATGTATCTAAAACTTTGATTTCAGTGATAAAAGGATTTCTCTTTTCACTTATAAAATAATCCTGAATGAATTTTAAATCTTCAACACTCATTGCTAAAGATAATTCAGAATGTAGATTATTAATACCTTTCTCTGTTAAATCTATAAAACCATCAACTGTGTCAACGTTTTTAGGTTTGTTTACATTTTCTAATTCTAGTACTTCTAAGTTTTTTTCCCTAGATTCTACTTTATTTATTAGGTATTTTTTTATTTGTTCTAACTCATTACTTTTTACATCTTCATTAAATGTTATCAAGATACTACTTTTAACAATACATTCAGAACTTGGATTCAATAATTTAATACATTGCACAGCAGAATCGGCTCTCTGGTCAAATTGTCCTGGTAAAAACTCAAATGCAATGACATTTTTTTGTAGATTTGGTGTTTCTGATAGTAAATCCTTGTTTGGTTCTGAGAATATTTCTACTTTTGAACTTTTAAAAACTTCTTCAGTCATTTGAAATATATCATAAACAATGTAGTATTTCATTGAGTCTAAAGATAGATTGAAGTTTTCCTTTATTACATGTACTAAGTCTTGTTTTTCTATGTCAAACCCTTGTCTTCTTTCAACAAATATACGCCTATTCTCCATCTTTAATCTCCTTAGTGATCTGATTGATAAATGATGTTAATTCTACATTTTCCTTATATATATAATTTATGTGTCCAATTTTTCTATTTTGTTTATCTGAATCTTTTAGGTAATCATGGATAAACACGTTATTCATATTCTTTGCATTTTCATAATACATTTGATTTTGCCCTAAAACATTGATCATAACAGTGTTTGAAAGTAATCTTGGATACACAATATGTTCCCCGGTAATTGCAAGTATATGGTTGTAAAACTGTGAAACATTGCACCCATCCATTGTATAGTGTCCTGAGTTATGCGGTCTTGGTGCAAATTCATTGAATATCACTTCATTATTTACAACAAAATACTCTACAGCCAAAGTTCCCACATAATCCAAATCATCTAATATTAGTTTTGTATAAAGTTTTGCAGTTTTTACAAGTGTGTCATCCAACATATTCTCAACAACAGAAGTATGTAAGATTCCATTTACATGTTTATTAATTGGAATTGGAAAGAATGCTATTCCTCCATTGGAATCTCTTGTTGCGACTACCGATATCTCAAAATCAAAGTCAATTAATTCTTCACAAATGTACTTATTTGATTGAAAATCAATTTCATGGTCAATATCTGATGTTTCAGGAATTTTGTATTGTCCTTTTCCATCATATCCGCCAGTAGTAGTCTTTAAGATGGATGGTGCAAATATATCTTCCACTGAGTTTACCTCTGTGAAACTTGGTGTTTTAATACCTAATGATCTAGCGTAATTCTTTTCAATAATTCTATCTCTAGATAGCTTTAATGCATCTAGTTTTTGAGGTATCTTTTTAGTATATTTCCCTAATGCTTTTAGATCTACATTTTCAAATTCATATGTGATTACATCACATAACATGTCTATCTTCTTCAATGCAGATTTATCATTATAATCTCTTGCGATATGTGTACTACTAAACTTCGTAATTGAACAATCTGGATTAGGATCTAAACTTATTATTTGATGTCCAAGTTTAACAGCTTCTTCAGCCATCATCATACCCAGTTGTCCACCGCCTATTATGCCTATTTTCATTACAATACTAGCTTTCTATTATCCATGACAAACTGTGTTTGGTTTTTTCTAAACTCTTCTAGTTTCAAAGAAAGTTCACTATCATAAACAGCTAAAATGCTTATCGCATATAAAGCAGCGTTTTTTGCACCATCTATAGCCATAGTTCCTACAGGTACACCTGGTGGCATTTGCACAATTGACAACATGCTATCTAATCCACTTAGTTTTGATGATTTCACAGGTACCCCAATTACAGGTAAAGTAGTTAATGATGCCACCATTCCTGGAAGATGTGCTGCTCCACCAGCTCCTGCAATAATCACTTCATGACCTAGTGATTTTGCACTTTTAGCATATTCTACTAGCCTTTCTGGTGTTCTATGAGCACTTACTACATCTCTTGAGTAAGGTACATCAAATTCTTCTAATATTTTACATGCTTCCTTCATTACTTCCCAGTCGCTTGTACTTCCCATTATTACTCCAACTTTATTCATAATATCCTCCTTAAAAATAGAAAAAATGAGATTTTCCACGAAGAAAAATCTCATTATGATTAAATGATCTTTTCTTGCGTAGTCCTAGAATTTACGGTCTAGGGTAGAGACTTGCTTTCCTTATTAAAGCTATTATACGCGCATTATTATTTTGTGTAGTTAGGCGCTTCTTTTGTGATATGCACATCATGAGGATGTGATTCTTTCAATCCAGCACCTGTTATTTTAACAAACATTCCGTTCTTTATTAATTCATCTATATTCTTTGTACCACAATACCCCATACCTGAGCGTAATCCACCTATCAACTGATATACAGTATCAGACAGTTCACCTTTGTATGGAACTCTTCCTTCAATACCTTCTGGCACTAATTTTTTTGCTTCTCCATTCCCTTTTTGGAAATATCTATCACTCGATCCTCTTTTCATAGCAGCTAAAGAACCCATACCTACATATGTTTTAAATCTTCTACCTTGATAGATAACTTCTTCTCCGGGAGATTCTTTTACTCCAGCTAATAAAGAGCCTAGCATAACACAATTTGCTCCTGCAGCAATTGCCTTAACAATATCACCTGAATACTTGATTCCACCATCTGCAATTACACATGCGTCTAAGTTTTTAACATACTCATATACATCATTTACAGCTGTAACTTGAGGCACTCCAACCCCAGCTACAACTCTTGTAGTACAAATACTTCCAGGACCAACTCCAACTTTTACAGTGTTTGCTCCTGCTTCAATTAACTTCTTAGCAGCTTCTTTCGTTACAATGTTTCCAGCAACAATATCTAACTCTGGAAACTCTTTTCTAATGTTTTTAACAGCTTCAATAACACCTTGACTGTGTCCATGAGCGCTATCAACAGTTATTACATCAACTCCAGCTTCAACTAAGGCAGAAACTCTTTCTAATGTGTCTGCACCAACTCCAACAGCAGCACCACATCTTAGTCTACCTTTGGAATCCTTACATGCGTTTGGATAATTTACTACATTATCAATATCTTTTATAGTGATAAGTCCAATCAATTTATTATCGTCATCTACGATTGGTAACTTTTCAATTCTATTATCTAGCAGAATTTCTTTTGCCTCATCTAAACTTGTTCCTACAGGTGCAGTTACAAGTTTATCTTTAGTCATTACATCATTAATTGGTGTATCATCTAGAACTCTATACTTTAAGTCTCTATTAGTTACAATTCCAACTAGAACATTCTCTTTTGTAACAACAGGAAGACCTGAAATTTTATATTTTGATAAGATATCTTCAGCTTCTGCTAAAGTATTCTCTTTTTGTAATGTGATAGGATGCGTGATCATTCCCGATTCACTTCTCTTTACGTAATCTACTTGTTTTGCTTGATCTTCAATAGACATATTTTTATGTATAAAACCTAAACCACCTTGCCTAGCTAATGCAATAGCTAATCTTGCTTCAGTAACTGTATCCATTGCTGCAGAGACAATAGGGATGTTCAACTTAATATTCTTCGTTAATTGTGTTTCTAAATTAACCTGATTTGGTAGTACGTAAGACTCTTGAGGGATTAATAAAACATCATCAAAAGTTAACCCTTCTTGTACTAGTTTTCCGTTTAAATTAGACATATAATATACCTCCTATGTATATAAAAATGGGCTCCCATACGTAATAGTATACGTAAAGAAGCCCATAAAATAATCTTATGGTTAAGCTTCACGTAGTCCTAAATATTACGGTCTAGGGTAGAGACTTGCTTTCCTTATTAAAGCGTTTATACGTGATTGACGATTCATTATAACAAATAGATTTTTATTATTCAACATCTAAAAAAATATATTTTATTATTTGCGTCTATTTATAAATAGTAGCACTCCTAGTAATACTAAGAAGTATCCTCCTAGAATGATAAATGCTAGTATATTGTTAAAACTATTTTCGTTAACGATTGCTAATGTTGGTAACATTAATACAGCAAATAAAGGTAAGGCCATTGAAATCGCTGTACCAGAACCAATTACAATTTCTTCAGCTACAGGTGACTCTAATTTTGGATCAACACCTTTAAGTAATGCCATACCCGTAGATACTGTACCTGTAAGCATTCCGAAGAAACCAAGGAAATAATGCACAAAATACTTTTCATCATACACTTTTTTGATCACAAGATGTAAAAACACAAAAGTTAGTAACCCACCGACAATTGCTAATACTAATACTAGTAAAGCGAAAGACTTAATTGCTGAAATTGTAATGGTTAAAACTGCAGCTGTAATCATGAAGTTAAATGATAAACTTGCAATGTTAGATAATATATAGTTGTTAGTCATAAAATTAACATTTTTACCTTTTGCTTCAAGTGTCGTAATAATTTTCTTGAAAATCAGTGCATAAACAATACCTAATAAGAAATTAAACCCATGGAATACCCCTGCGAAAGTTTCACCGAGATCATTCATAGCAGGAAATACAAGATTCTCCAAAAATACCAGTGTACCAAAAACTGCTGAATAGATTAAGAAAATTATTACTATCTGTGTTGTTAAAGCATCAAATAAACGAATTTCTTTAATAGATTCAAATTCAAACGTTTCTTTAATAGTAGATTTCTCATTGTGAAATTTATTCACTTTAATGTTCATTTTTCTAGCATAGTAATTCAATGCTATGACCCCAATTGTTCCACCTACTATAAATCCAATAGAAGCGATAGTTGCCCCCAATGCAGCTCCATCACTGAATAAGTTAAACCCTACTGTAGGTAATGCTTCTTGTAAGGCAGCATTCGCTGAGTAATTCCCACCTATTGTTGTTGCTAATCCAGGCCCTTGTCCAAACCCAAGTGGTAATAATAACCCAGCACCTGGGAAAATACTTGTGAATAGAACAAATACGATTGTTAATCCAATCAAAGCTTGTAACAGGTAAGTTAATACAATAATCATACCTGAGGACCAAACTTTCTTATTTGTGTCTTGTCTATCCTTTTTTAAAGTTAATGCGATAAATCCAATAGCAATAGAGTGATATACAATATCAAAGATAAACGGAACACTTCCATCTGCCTCTCTATTGATAGGGATAATACCTTGTTTCAAAATAAACCCTTCACTTAACAACAACCCAATTACACCTGCTAATAATGCTGTAGGTAATATAATTCTGTTTAAAAAAGGTAGTTTTTCTTTAAGAATCTTTCCTACAAATAAAAGAAGACCGATATAAATAAAATAATTTATAGTCCCCCAATTCTCAATAAACTCTAACATATAATAACCTCCATAATAAAAATGAACTAGTAAATCTTTATTCAAAGAATTCCCTTACTAGTTCTTACTCATTTCACAAAATCTATTATATCACAAATATTTATCATTGCATATCTCATAAGTGTTTATCACATACTTAGCTAGATACTCTGCTGCAAAACACGCTTGTTTCTCATTGCTTTCAATATGCTTTAAAATATCAGTTTTATCTGAATACTCAAAAAGCGCTATGAAAGGAAAAACGATTATTTTATATTCTTCTGAAATATAGTTTCTCATCAAATCTTTATAAATCATCAGTTCAATACGTTTCTTTTCATACGCTCTTCTCATCCTGTTAAAACCATTAACTAAAGAGAACTCCATTAAACACATTTTATATTTGTACTTAAATATTACATCAACTCTTGCCATTTTGCTCATTTCTATTACATATTCAAAGATTATTTCGATCTGATTTAATATACTTTTTTCTATCTCGTATTCCAATTGTTCAATAATACGAGTAATGTGTACGAAGGTATCTAACCAAGTTACAATTTCAGATATAGATACACTTTTATAGAATAGTTTTTTCTTGTTGAATTGATTTCTTAATTTGGCAACATAATTTTTTTTATCTATCAACTTCCCTCTATCATTCATTAATCCACTTTCTATCTTCCATCCTCCATAAACATTAATCTCTTTTAAATACTTCTTAAAACCTGATATGCCCTTAAAATACAACATAGCATTGTTCTCAAACATAAAAATCACCTCATACTATATGCTACTTACAAGATGTTGAATTTACTTATAGCAAAATAAAAAAGCCCTATAAAGGACTTTTATATTCATATTATAGATGGTGGCTCGGGACAGAATCGAACTGCCGACACACGGATTTTCAATCCGTTGCTCTACCGACTGAGCTACCGAGCCAAATGGCGGTCCAGACGGGAATCGAACCCGCGATCTCCGGTGTGACAGACCGGCATGTTAACCGCTACACCACTGGACCATTTGGTTGCGGGAGAAGGATTTGAACCAACGACCTCAAGGTTATGAGCCTTGCGAGCTACCAGACTGCTCCATCCCGCGATGGATAGTGTTATTAAAAACACTTAGATAAAAATTTATGGCGGAGGAAGAGGGATTCGAACCCCCGCGCGGTCTCCCGCCTGCTGGTTTTCAAGACCAGTCCCTTCAGCCAGACTTGGGTATTCCTCCATGACTAAAGTATTAAGTAAACAATTGGTGGACCCGGCAGGACTCGAACCTGCGACCTACCGGTTATGAGCCGGGAGCTCTAACCAGACTGAGCTACGGGTCCATAAAAATGGTAGCGGCAGAGGGAGTCGAACCCACGACCTTCCGGGTATGAACCGGATGCTCTAGCCAGCTGAGCTACACCGCCATTAAGTAGGTGGTCCTCGCAAACAGAGCTATTCTCAATGAGATAAGTACTGCATTAAGGAGTATTCACCCCTGTACATTCCTACAGTTGTTTACTATTGCTTTAAATAAAAAAATGGTACCTAGGGCCGGAGTCGAACCGGCACGGTATTGCTACCATTGGATTTTAAGTCCAACGCGTCTACCAATTCCGCCACCCAGGCATAAAATGGTGACCCGCAGAGGATTCGAACCTCTGACCCTCTGATTAAAAGTCAGATGCTCTACCAACTGAGCTAGCGGGTCTAATACATGGTGCCGGAAACAGGAGTCGAACCCGTGACCTACTGATTACAAGTCAGTTGCTCTACCTGCTGAGCTATTCCGGCGAATGGTGGAGAATACTGGGCTCGAACCAGTGACCCCTTGCTTGTAAGGCAAGTGCTCTCCCAACTGAGCTAATCCTCCATATGGTGGAGCCTAGCGGGATCGAACCGCTGACCTCCTGCGTGCAAGGCAGGCGCTCTCCCAGCTGAGCTAAGGCCCCATATGTAACTATCATAAAAACATTAATGGTGGGCCTAAATGGATTTGAACCATCGACCTCACGCTTATCAGGCGTGCGCTCTAACCAACTGAGCTATAGGCCCACATCTTAATACGATAGTGCGTTAATTATTCTACTATTTAAATGATGGGTTGTCAACACATTTTAAATAATTTTTTGCAAAGTTTTTCTTTTATTATGTATATGGCTGGGCTAGAAGGATTCGAACCTTCGATCTCGGAGTCAAAGTCCGGTGCCTTAACCACTTGGCCATAGCCCAATAAATGGTGGGAGGGGACGGATTTGAACCGCCGAACCCTAGGGAACAGAGTTACAGTCTGTCGCGTTTAACCACTTCGCTACCCGCCCATCAAAACTCGCAAGTAATATTTTATACTAATGAAAATAAAAAAGCAAGTTATTTTTTTAAAGGATATTTAATGGCATTTTTTTCCAACTTTTCCATTATAATTCCTTCTATATCAAAGCCTAAGTCATAAGCCATTGCGATAGAATAAATGATCACATCAGCTATCTCCTCTTTAACGTTCTCTAGGTCTGCATAATCAGGTCCCCATTGATAATTTTCGAGCAATTCAGCTGCTTCTATAATTATTGATTTTGCCAAGTTTTCTGGTTTATCATTTTTCTCCCAGCCTCTTTCGTTTCTAAACTCAATAATACTTTTTATAATGTCATCCATAAAAATCACTCCTAGGCTTAATTTTGTATGATAAATGGGTACTTACTTCCCATTTATCTTCTTTATTCGTTTTATCAGAGTAGGTCTGTCTATCATAACTACTCTTTGACATCCAATACATTTAAGTTTTATGTCTGCACCCACTCGAATAACTTCCCAGTTATTTTCCCCACAAGGGTGCCCTTTCTTTAATACAAGTAAATCGCCATTCTTTAAATCAATCATTTTTCAATACCAAATGTGGGTATGGTATGTTAATATCATTTTCTTCAAATAGTTTTATTAAATCAAGTCTTAACTTCCTTTGAATTTGGAAGTGTTCACCATTTTTTGTTTTAGCTATCATAATCATGTCAACACTACTATCTCCTAAACCATTTACTCCTAAAAACTTTGGAACCTCTATAATATCATCATATTTCTCAAATGACTTATTTACATAATCATTCATTACATCTTGTAATTTATCAAAGTTTGTTTCATATGCAACACCAAACTCAACAATAGCAATACTATCATTTTTGGAGTAATTGATCATACTTCTTACATCACCATTATTTACCGATTTAACTTCACCTTTCCAGTTTACAATAGTAGTAGTCCTTAGGCCTAACGAACTCACATTCCCTTTAAACCCATCTATTTCTACTACGTCTCCAACATCAAATAAACCTTCAAAAATAATGAAGAATCCGGATATGAAATCTTTTACAATTTCTTGAGCCCCAAACCCTATTGCTAGTCCAATAACTCCTGCAGATGCTATAAATGGAGTTATATCAATTTCCATTTCGGCTAAAATTGATATAAAAACAATGAACCAAACAAAATAACGAAATATACTATTGATTAGTCTTCCAATCGTTAAAGTTCTAGCACTTTTTTGATCTATTTTTAATACTCTATAAGATAACTTCTTAAATAATACAATAATGATTGCTCCCATAATAATCCATAAAACTATTATAATCACATTAGTTATCAAGCCTGATAATGTTTCACCTAGATCTAAATCTGTTAACACTTCTAACAAAAACTCTTTAATCACCATATTTATCTCATTCCTTTAATATATTTTATTATTCTTTTAAGTTCTGTTTCATCTTTAAATTTAAATGAAACACTATTTTGATTTACTTTTACTTTAAACTGATCATCAAAATGTTGTTTTAAATCTTTGTTTGTATTTGCTATTAAGTTCTTAGATATCTTAACAGTATCTTTATTATTATAACCTCTTATTAAAACTTCTAACTCTCTCACATTAAGTTCTTCACTCACAACTCTATCTCTTAGCATCATAATTGTTTTCTCATCTTTGATTTTACTTAGAGCTCTTGCGTGACCTGCTGAAATTCTTCCTTCAATAACATCTTCTATAACTACTTGTGGCAATTTCAACAACCCTAATAAGTTTGTTACATAAACTCTTGATTTACCAACTTTCTTTCCAAGTTGTTCATGAGTAAGGTTAGAATTAGTCTGTAATTTTTTTAATGCTATTGCCTCTTCTATAGCTGTTAAATCTTCTCTTTGAAGATTCTCTAGCAATGCCAACTCAGCTAAATAAATACTGTTGTATTCTCTTACAATAGCAGGAATAGTCCTCAAGTTATTCACTTTACAGGCTCTCAATCTTCTTTCACCTGCAACTAACACAAATCCTTGATTAGATGGCTTTACAATAATTGGTTGAATGACTCCATGTTCTTTTATCGATTGAGCCAAATCGTTAATTGCCTCTTCATCGAAGTAGGTTCTTGGTTGTTCTGGATTTATCTTTATCTCATCTACGCTTATTTCTTTTACAACTTCTTCTGTACTTAAATTTAGATCGTTTTCTGTTAAAAGTTCAGATAAGCCTCTTCCTAATCTACGTTCTTTCATTTAACTCCACCATCTCTCTTGCAAGATTCTGATAACTAATTGAACCTTTAGATTTTGGAGAAAATTCTGTCACAGGCAGCCCGTAACTTGGTGCTACTGATACTTTAACATTTCTAGGGATGATTGTCTTAAACACTTTTTCCTTAAAATATGTTTTTACTTCGTTAATAACTTCATACCCTATATTACTCCTTGTATCGAGCATAGTTAACAAAACACCTTCAATAGTAAGTGTTTTTTTATTATATTTTTGCTTTGTTTGTATCATTCTGATTGTATTTAGTAACTGAGTAAGCCCATCTAAAGCCAAAAACTCACACTGAACTGGAATAATTACACTATCAGAAGCCATTAATGCGTTTATCGTTACTACACCTAAAGATGGAGGGCAATCAATGATAACATAATCATACTCATCTCTTACCGTATCTAAAGCATTTGAAAGAATAAAGTCTTTGTTATCGTGATTTACTAAACTATTTTCAATGCTACCTAACTCATATCTAGCAGGTAGAATATCAACATTTACACTCTCAACACTTTCTATAATATCTGATACACTCGCTGTTTCGTGGAATATGTCAGCAACCGTATACTTCAAATTAGCTCTATTAATTCCCATATAAGTTGTAGCGTTGGCTTGATGATCTACATCCACAAGTAAAACTTTCTTACCTAAGTATGATAAAGAACTTGCTAAGTTTACACTTGTGGTAGTTTTACCTACGCCACCTTTTTGGTTGGTTATTGCTAAAATTTTTCCCATTCAAACTCACCTCTTCACGTAAATTTCTAATCCAAAGACTACCTTATATTTTATCATAAAGCCGTCAAAGATTATATATTGGTATATTAAAAGTTATCCACAGGTTGTGTGGATAACAATTTAAAGGTATTTCTCGAAAAGTTCTTCGTTGTCTCTATAAAAATTCACTTGTTCAAAAGTTATAAACTCTCTAAACTCAACTGATAAGAACATTTCAGTAATCTCTTGATGCGTTAAAACTCTATCGATATGCCCAAATCTATCATATTGTGTTGGTTCTGTTTTTAAATACTTATAGAGTACTGCAACTGCTAAAATTTTGTCTAATCTATTCTCGAATAATTCATCTATATTATATTTATATCTGATTTCACTATACTCATCATCACCTTTAAACAATGTTGCAAAGTCAAATAACACAGAAACTAACTCCGTACGATTATTTAACATATACTTTTGTAACTCTTGAGCATACTTTCTTGTTGTTGTTTGAAGTGTTTTATCATTAATAATTTCTTCAACATTATTATTATGTAAGAAGAAGTAGTATTCAACAACTTCAGATATCTCTGTCCCCTCTTCTTCAAAGAACTCGTTTACAAAAACAGATAACTCATTCACTGCTTTTTGAAAATTAACACTGTTATACACTGGAGAAAGCTTACGTTCTTCAATCATTTCAACTAATGAAGTATGACTAAAATCCTGATATCTTTCTAAAGTCTTATTCATGCGAACCCATTCATTATTTAACTTTTCATATATATTATCTGAAATTAGAAACTGAATTAAGAAAACCATGTAAAATCCAATTATAATTATTTGATATGTCATTGAAGAAACTTCAACTCCATAATTCGATAATATACCTAGAAGCTGCTCATCTTGTGATGAAATATAATATATACCATAAATTGTCAGAACCCCACCATATATTAAATATGTAGCGATGTCTTGATAGAATATTATGATAGTTAATGATACGAAGAATAAAATGTAACTAAATAAATACTGTGTCCCAGTAACATAATAATAAGTAAGTCCCATTATTGTTAAAATACTCAAATGCATTGCTAGTCTATTAAAATTAACTAACGATAGTAAGAATGTAATGATTACAGACCCAAAAAACAATGATGGAATTACAAGATTGATACTCCATCCTAAATCAACTGTATCCAGTGGGATTGTCAACAATACAAAAAACATCAGGAATATATTGATGATTACAACTTTCAATTTTAAAACTTCATTAAAAGTTAAAAATTCGCTATTTCTAATAGTTCTGATAAAGGCTAACATATTACCAACCACCTTTCAGATAATCATTGATAATAGCTTCAAAAACATCCGTGTTTTGAAGATAGATATCTATTATTTCTTGATCTACTCTGTAGTAGAACTCAGAATTATATAGGATATCCTTTAATTGTTGTTCATCTATTTTCTTTAAATATGGTTTATCTATTTTCAACAAAGTATAAAATACCACAAATGAAATAATTTTAGTATATCTAGAATCGTTAATATGTTTAAATGATTTGAACTGTGTTTCTGAGAATATCTCTTTCTTAGAAACCTTTATATCGTTTGACTTTGAAGCTTTAATAGCTAAATATTGCATTTTTTTATGTGTTTCAAACTCCAAAACTTCTAAAGCCTCTAACTCCTCTATTGTGAAGTCGCTATATTTACTCAATAATTCTCTTGGTTTCTTTGTTCTAAGATCTTTTAGTATTTCTATTTTTCTACCTAACAAATTCGAGACACCAATCTTTTCTGATAACTTTACATTAAAATTATCAATTGCCTCATAATACTTATCAAACTCTTTGTTTGATTTTTTATTTATACTTAAGACCTCTTCCATAAGTTGGATGTTTCTTAACTCTGATTCTTTGATTGATGCAAGTTGATTGTAGAAGAAAGTTTTTCTCTTTATTAGTATATATGAAGAAAGTGTAAGTAGTAGTACAAATATTAATAAGAAGGTTTGAACATACACTACCTCTGATACAGCTCCTGAAGCAGTAGCAAATATATCAGGGAACTCGTTAATCAATAGGAATCCAGACAAAAACAAGAATGAACTACTTAATATCATTGCTTTTAAATCTTGATATACTGATATCACTGCATAAGTCAGAAATAACACCGTAAAAATACTAGGTGTTTTAAAATAGAATATTAAAATGTCTGTCGCCGCATATAATCCAACAATTGTTGCATACATTGACAGTTTTAAATTGTTGTATAGGTCATCTTGAACAAAATAAAAACCTACATTAATCAAAAGCACAATACCCAATACAAACGCTGTTGGATTGATTAGTTTTGCGTCGATTTCATTTACATATCCAAAAAGCAAAAGTATGACAATCAAAACTGAAATGATTATATTTACAGTTAATGTTTTTCTCTTGATATGCCCTAATTCTAAGAACTCTTTGTACCTCTCTAATTGAGGATATTTATATTTGTTTGTTTGCTTTTCCATATTCCCACCTCTTATAAAGGATTTGATTTTATCTTATTAAATCTTCTTGGATAAATTGGTTTCGTTTTATTTACTTTAGCTACAACTAGTATTTTTCTTTTTTCTTCAAGTAGTTTATACTCAACTATCTCTTCAACTTTCCCGCCTAATATCTCAATAGCATTTTCACTAAGTATCAGTTCATCTTCTAGTTTAGGACCTTTCATAGATATGAATTTTCCTCCTACTTTAACAAACGGGATGCACAACTCACTTAACATACGCAAGTTTGAAACTGCCCTTGCAGTTACAATATCAAAGCAATGTTTTCTTTTATATTCTTCAGCTCTTCCATGTATCAACTCAACTTCTATACCAAGTTCCTTTGTAAGTATTTCTAAAAACTTAATCCTTTTTTGTAATGCATCTACAATTGTAACTTTGATTTCTGGAAACATTATTTTTAAAGGAATCGATGGAAACCCAGCACCACTACCTATATCAAGAAACCCTTGATTATTAAGTTCTACAGCTTTCACAAAACATAAACTATCTAGGAAATGCTTCTGGTATACTTGTTCTTCATCGGTAATTGCAGTTAAATTTATCTTTTCATTCCATTCGACAAGTAGTTTGAAGTATTTATCGAATTGTTTTAATTGAATCTCATTTATCTCTAAATCTAGTTTTTGTAAGTTTGATATAAAGTTTTCTCTCATGTTATCACCTAATAGTTATTCTAACATATATTGGTTTTTATTAAAAATAAATACAAAAAAATAATAGTCTATTTTTGACTATTATTTTTGGCTTTTAAATATACTAACAAAATTGATATATCAGCAGGGTTTACACCACTGATTCTTGTGGCTTGTCCTATTGTAAGTGGTTTAATCTTATCTAGTTTTTCTTTTGCTTCAAGGGCTAGGTTTTGTACATCATAGTAATCTACATCAGCAGGTATGTTCTGTGATTCCATTTTCAATAGTTTTTCTGCTTGTTTTAAGGACTTATTTATATAACCCTCATATTTGATATCAATTTCAACTTGTTCTAATACATCTTCGTTATATTTTGTTAAATCTAAGAATTTCATCAATTGTGTAATGCTTAGCTCAGGTCTTCTTAAAATTGTATATAAATTTGCTTTCTCTTTTAAGTTGACACTTCCAACATTATTTAAATACTCATTCACATTTGTTGTGGGTGAAATAAACTGAGATTTAAGCAACTCTTTCACTTCATTTATGTCTTTTATTTTATTTTGGAACTGATTGTATCGATGGTTATCGATAAGTCCCACTTTATAGCCATATTCTCTTAATCTTATATCTGCGTTATCATGTCTTAACAACAATCTATACTCCGCTCTTGAAGTAAGCAATCTATAAGGATCGTTCACACCTTTTGTTACCAAATCGTCTATTAACACACCTATGTAGGCTTCGTTCCTTTTTAGTACAATAGGTTCTTTGCCTTGTAGTTTCATACTTGCATTGATTCCTGCCATTAATCCTTGGCATGCTGCTTCTTCATATCCACTTGTTCCATTTACTTGTCCTGCAAAGTATAAACCTTCATAATCTTTACTTTCTAAAGTAGGATATAAACTTCTTGGATCAATTGCATCATATTCAATTGCATATGCATATTTGGAAATAACTGCATTCTCTAAACCAGGAATTGATTTGATCATTTTGTCTTGAACATCATGTGGCATTGAAGTACTAAATCCTTGTACATAAATCTCATCAATGCTTTTACTTTCAGGCTCTAAAAATATTTGATGTCGTTCTTTATCTCTAAACCTTACTAATTTATCTTCAATCGAAGGACAATATCTTGGTCCTACACCTTCAACTACTCCACTATACATGCTTGATTTCTCCAGATTTAAATGGATAATATCGTGTGTAATAGGAGAAGTGTATGTTAAATAACAAGGCCACTGATCTTCTATGTTTAAATACGATTTTTTATCAAAACTGAAATATCTTTGTATCTTATCTCCATCATGTCTTTCCGTTTTCGAGAAATCGATTGTATCTCTTTTTATTCTAGGTGGTGTTCCCGTTTTAAGTCTTTGTGTTTCAAACCCTAATTCTCTTAATTGTGGGCTTAATCCAAGACTTGCCTTTTGTTTATCTGGTCCTTCAGTTGTAACAGAGTCTCCAACTAAAATTTTTGATTCCATATATGTACCTGTAGTTATGATGATTTTTTCACCTACAATTAAACTTCCATCTTCTAAAACTACTCCGCTGATTTTTCCATCTGTGAAATGTAATTTTGATACATAAGCTTCCAACACTTCTAGGTTTTCTTGTTCTAAAATTGTTTGTTGCATTTCCTTAGGATACTCAACTTTATCACTTTGTGCTCTTAATGCTCTAACAGCAGGACCTTTAGATATGTTTAAAAGACGCATTTGAATTTGGGTCTTATCGGCATTTCTACCCATTTCACCACCTAATGCATCTATTTCTCTTACTACTATTCCTTTTGCTGGACCCCCAACACTTGGATTACAAGGCATTGAAGCTATCATATTTATATTACCTGTTACTAATAGTGTTTTGTGTCCTAGTCTAGCAGTAGACAAACATGCTTCACTACCGGCATGTCCTCCACCAATTACAATTACATCATACATATAATCACCTATCTCACATTTTAAACCTTACATATAATAAAGTAAAGATATAAACATTGTCAATTCTTTAATTATTCACAAATATATTATATAATACTTAAGAGGTGAGATTATGGATAACATTACTATATTAATAATTGAAGATGAACCAACAATTAATCGTATCGTTTCAAATTACTTTATGAAGGAAAGGTTTAAAGTTTTAAGTGCTTTAGATGGATTTAAAGGTTTACAACTTTTTTCACAAAACAAAGTGGATTTGGTATGTCTAGATATTATGATGCCAAATGTCAATGGTTGGGATGTGGCAAAGACAATAAGAGAAACTTCTAATGTACCTATTATAATGATGAGTGCTTTAAGTGAAGAGGAGGATATCCTTAAAGGATATAGTTTAAAGGTTGATGATTATATCACTAAGCCGTTCAACCCTAAGATTCTTGTCGCAAAGGTTAAGAACTTATTAGATAGACTTCAAAGCATTGATTACTCAGATCAAACTTCTGGTGTAATAGAAAGTGGAGGTATTGAAGTTAATCTTGATACCCACAAAGTATTCATAGATAACGTAGAAATCGATTTATCAAAAACTGAGTTCGATCTACTTAAATATTTTCTATCTCATGAAGGTAAAATCTGTTCACGTAATCTATTATTAGATGAGGTTTGGGGTATTGATGTATATGTAGAAGATAGAATTGTAGACACATATGTAAAAAAACTAAGAAAATATCTTAAAGATAAGTCATCATACATTAAAACAGTATTTGGTGTGGGATATCGTTTCGAGGCTTTAAATGAAAAATAAAAAAGGACCATTCACGTGGTTTTTTGACTATATAAAGACTCTTAGTATGTCTACACAAATGATATTGACAGTTGTGTTAATATTCCTATCATTCTTCTCGTTACAGTTAGTATTAAACTACTATTATTTCCAAGATTATTATACCGAAACTGAGTTTGATAATATAGAGAATGATTTATGGGTTTATGTGAATCAAATGAATCAAGATAATGCGGATTATTACAATGTTATGTATGATTTTACAACGAAAACAAATGCAATTAGTGTAATTACAAATGGTGAACTAAAGATCTTTGATTCATTCTATAACGAATACACTATATTGGTTACAGATACTTCTACAGATATCTCCTATACCATCACAGTCCCTGAATCGTTGCACGAGTATGAGATTGGTGAATTATTATCTTTAGAAGGTTATACATCAAATCAAAATTATATTGTACCTACAACATTAACATCTAAGACTAATAGTTATTCATTTAACAGTGATATTGATTGTGATGATGATTGTACTACAATTAACGATGCTGTAGTGAATGAAATCAGAAAGCCAAGAAACCTTAACTATCAATTTAGAACGTCCTTATTGTTAAATGAAGAAGTGGATATATTAGCAAGTGGTAATAGAAATCTTGGTGATTACGAATACGATAAAGATGGCCAATCAGGTTATACTTATAACACAGTTATTAACAACCAAGATGTTATTGTCTTTGTTAACAACTTAGGGCAATCGGACTTTATTGTTACTATCGTTCCTGTTGAGAACACAGAAACCATAATATCAATTGTATCTTCTTATAACAATATTGTTTATTTACTTGCAATAATCATTGTATTTTTATGGAGTATAAGGCTCTCTAGAGTGCTTACGAATCCAATTCAAAACATTGAAAGCGTTGCAAGGCATATAGCGAACCTAAACTTTGATGTTGAGGCAGTTGAAGAAAATAATAGAGAAAATAAATCACTATCAATGAGTATAAATTTAATTGCTAGAAACCTAAAAGAAACATTAGAAACATTAGGTACTCAAAATGATGAAGTGAAAGCTCTATACGATGAACAAACAAAACAAGTAACACTAAGAAAACAACTGGTTTCCTCAATTTCTCATGAGTTAAAGACTCCACTAATGATTATGCAGGTAACTATCCAAGGTATCTTAGATGGCATTATTGAATCAGATGACATCGGTAAAGAGCTAAACAATGTCCTTGATGAGATTAACAAATCTTCATTAATGATTTCTGATATGCTTCAAATTTACCGTATAGATGATGCAAACACTACATTAGAGTTAAGTGAATTTTCTCTAGCTACCGAGGTTTCAAGATTAATTAGCGAATTTGAACATAACATAAAAAGACACAACCTCAAAATTGATCTTAATATGGATCAAAACGCAATGCTAGAAGCTGATTTAAAGCTTACTAGAAGAGTTATCTCAAACTTTTTTACCAACGCTTTGAAATATACTCCTGAAGGTGAAAAAATTTATATAGAAGTTACTCAAAATGGTTATGAAACTTACTTTGAGTTAACAAACTATGGTGTTAACATCAACGAAAAAGATCTAGAGAACATATGGATACCATTTTTCAGAACATCTGACTACCAAAATAACAGATTACCAACAAAGGGATCTGGTATTGGATTATACCTAGTAAGTGAAATTCTAAAAGCACACAACGCAGAATATGGTATAGAGAATATAGAGAATGGTGTTAAAGCATACTTTACAATAAGAAAACAGACCTTAAATTAGGTCTGTTTTTTATATTAATCCTATTTTTTTAAACGCCTTATATAAGCCATCATCACTTATATTATCAGTTACCATATCAGCGTTTGCTTTCACTTCGTCGTATGCGTTACCCATTGCAATTCCAAAACCTGCATACTTTAACATTGAAATATCATTAAAACCGTCTCCAAGAGCGATACAATCCTTAATGTCTATTCCTAAATATTCGACAACTGCCTTTATACCAACATCTTTCAGTCCTTCACTATCAGTAACATCATATCCATACTGATTTGAGTAAGAATAATGTATATTAGGGTATATTTCTCTTGCTTTATTAAATCCCTCTAAATCAGTATAAAGTATCATTTGATATACATCTTCATTCTTATACTTATCTTTCTTTACAATAGGCATATCTAAATGAAAGACCTCGCTGAATTTATCAGGATAAGAGTTTCTTTTAGAATTAACAAAATAATCATCAATTGTCTCATAACCAACATCAATTCCAATACGATCCATTTTTTCTGTGAATTCAATCGTAGTTTTCTTACTTATAGGGTTGTTATAAATTACTTTACCTTTGTACACTACAATCCTTCCATTTGCACCAATGTATGATTCAACACCAAGTAACTCATCAACACCGTAAAATAGTGCTGGTGGTCTTCCAGTAGCTATAAACACTTCATGTCCATTACTCATTAAATCCTTGTATGCTTTCATAGTAGAAGCAGAAACACCATCTGCACTATGATCCAAAGTAGTACCATCTAAATCAATAAAAATATATTTTTTCTCCATACTTTTCACCTGTGAAATCATAGCATCAAATACTTAATTAAGTCCATGTTTTCTTGCAAAAAACTTTCCTTAATTTTGTACTTGATCATATTTTTTTCTCTTCTTGATTCTAAAATACCTAAATCTTTAAATCTACGTAAGTGTTTCGATGTATTCGCTTGTTTCAATCCTAGAAGATTTTCAATTTCTGAAACTGCTAACTCATCAAAGTCCATTAATTTACTAAATATGTTGAACCTATTTCTATCTGATAAAAGCCTAATTATTTCATATTTTTCCATAAAAACCTCCATTACTATTTAGCAATATTATTATACAGCAATATTACCATTGAGTAATAAAAAAAGCAAGTATAATAAAAACATCTCTTATCAAGCATCCCCACCCACATAGATAGAAAACTTAAGGCTGCTTCGTTCCCGACCTGACCTAGTTCGTTACGACCTATTGAATGAGGATGATTCATAAGAGATGTTACATTTATAAATTTACTTGCGTAATTCTTTAAAAAACTTTTTGATTATATTCTTTGATTCTTCTTCTAATACTCCACTTTGAACTTCAACTTTGTGATTAAACTCTAAATCAAACAAATTGAGTTTGCTTTTATGCGCACCTGCTTTTATATCAGTAGCACCATACACAACTTTGGGTATTCTTGATTGAATAATTGCTCCTGCGCACATTGGGCATGGTTCAATTGTAACATATAAAGTACACCTGTCAAGCCTCCAACTTTGCAATTTATCATTAGCTTTATTTATTGCAATTATTTCAGCATGATTTACGGCTCTATTAGATGCTTCTCGTGTATTATGTGCTCTTGAAATAACTTCTCCATCACAGACAATAACTGCGCCTATAGGTACCTCTTTTTTATCGTATGCTTTTTGTGCTTCTTCTAAAGCCATACTCATATAAGATTCATTCATTAATTTATACTATTTTTATAAGGATTCGGTTTTCTGTATACTTTGTGACATGATCTACATCTAGCTTCATAAGATTCTTCAGCACCGATCAAAACAATAGGATCATTATACTTCGCTGGTTTTCCGTTAACAATTCGTTGTGTTCTAGTAGCTGGTGCACCACATTTAACACATATTGCTGTTAATTTTGTTACATATTCAGCAATCGCTAATAATCTAGGCATAAAAGTGAAAGGTTCTCCTCTAAATTCTCTATCCAAACCACTAACTATAACTCTTATTCCTTTATTTGCTAGAAACTCAACTATTTTTACTGCTTCTTCATCTAAAAATTGAATTTCATCAATTGCAACCACTTCAGTTTCCTTGTCTATATAATCAAAAATCTCTTTTGATGTAGAGATATTTACACTTCTTGTACGATTTTTATTATGTGATACAACTTCATTTTCTGCATATCTGTTGTCCATAAGAGGTTTAAAAACTACAATGTTCTTTTTGGCATATTCAAGCCTTTTAACTCTTCTTAATAGTTCCTCTGTTTTACCAGCGAACATAGGTCCAGATATTACTTCAATCCATCCATCTTTTTGATTTAAATGCACAAAAATCACTCCCTATCTAAAAACTATAAATATAATATAACATTTTTGATTTAAAAACAATATGTCTATCACAAAAATCAAAATATATGAAATCAAAAACCTACTAAAAAAAATAGAGAAATGTTTATTCGTACACTAACTATTATATTGTTGTTAGAAAACGGCTATTTTGAGCCTTTAAGTCGCTATAAAATCCTTTTTGTAATTACTCCGAAAAGCGATGAAAGCCCTTTATATGTTATAACATATATGTTATAATTGTTTGGAAATATATTTTTTTTAGAAGGAGAGAATTATGGGTAGAAAATTAGACATTAAAGAAGAACAGAAAAAAGAACTTCTAGCAGAGATTAAAGTTCACATGAAACTTCCTGGTCCACTTATGCCAATATTGCATGAGGCACAGAGAATTTTCGGTTGTATTCCTGTTGAGGTTCAAAAAATTGTTTCTGAGAACACGGGTGTACCAATTGCTGAGATCAACGGCGTAGTTACATTTTACTCAAGTTTCACACTTGAGCCAAAAGGTGAGCACATCGTTGGTGTCTGTTTAGGAACTCCTTGTTATGTTCGTGGAGCACAAACAATTTTAGATGCAGTAAAAGACGAACTGGGTGTAGACGTAGGGCAAACTACTAAAGATGGATACTACACTTTAGACGCTATTCGCTGTATTGGAACATGTGGTATGGCACCGGTAATGAGTATGGATGAAGATGTTTTCGGTGAAATCGATGTTACAAAAGCTAAAAAGCTTATTAGGGATTATCGCAAGAAATAATGGAATTACAAAATGTTCTAGATTTACTAGATGCAAAACAATTCAATCTTGAATGCCCTAGATGTGTAAAAGAAATAAATTATGCTTTCGTTTGTGATTTAATGAGCGATGCATTAATGCTTTTAAAGAAAATGCCTAGTCACATAGGAGCTCATGGTGCTCTAGTAACCGGTTTGGTAACTAATCAAGCACTTAGAACGGCTGAAATTCTTGATTTAGAAACAATTATTTTTGTTAGAGGTAAAACACCATCACAATCTGTAATTGATTTAGCAGATGAGATAGGAATTACACTTATTGGTACTGGTTTGACAATGTACAGAGCAAGTGGCTTATTATTCCGTGAAGGTGTAAAGAGTTACGAATCCGTTCTTGAGGAAGAGTAATTGGAATATAGTAAAACAGAGTACAATATAGAGCGAAATGATATTGGAAATGCTGGTACTGTAGCAAGCCTAACAAAAAGAGCGTTAAAAAAACAAGGGTTATCTAGAGAATTTGTGAAAAGAGTAACAATAGGTGTTTATGAAGCAGAAATAAACGTTGTAATCCACTCATATGGTGGTAAAGCAACCGTTGAGATAACTGATGACTATGTGGAAATAAGCTTTCGTGATGTAGGACCTGGAATTGAAAGTATTGACAATGCAATGACAGAAGGATGGTCTACAGCAAGTAAATATGCAATCGAGAATGGATTTGGAGCCGGAATGGGCTTACCAAACATAAAATCTTGTGCAGATGAAATGAGTTTAGACTCTTCAAAAGAAGGTACAAACCTCTGTATCAGATTCCATATCACAGAGGATTGTTATGAAAGTTAAAGAAATACTTGAAAATAAACAATTCGTATTAATAAACGATAATGTGAATTTAGATATCCCAATTAACAAGTTGTTTGCAAGTGATTTAATGAGTCATGTAATGGGATTTGCTGAAACTGAAGATTGTTTAATAACTGTATTAAATAATATAAACGTTATGGGTGTCGCTAGTTTGTTAGATTTTACATGTGTTATATTTGCACATAATGTAAATGTTAATGAGCATATTATTAACAAAGCGAACGAACTAGAAATCCCTTTAATAAAGACATCCCTTACTACAGTAGAAGTAATCTTAGCTTTACAAGGTAAATAACATAAAACTAGCATACGATTTGCATATACATAGTGTTTTATCTCCTTGTGCAGATGAGTTGATGTCACCAAACAATATACTTAATATGGCGATGCTAAATAAACTGGATATTATATCTATCACAGATCATAACTCAACGAAACAGCTCAAAAATATTTCAATTCTTAAGGATTCCTATGATTTTATGGTTATACCTGGAATAGAAGTAAGTGTAAAAGAAGGTTTTGACGTACTTTGTTACTTCAAAACATTTGAAATCGCGATAGAATTTGGTGATTTCATAGAACCTTACTTAACGAACAACTGGAAAAACTTCAAACAAGAAAACCAAGTGATCACAGACATCTATGATATTGAAATGGACACATACAACAAACCACTCACAGACACAACAATTGAGTACAAAGAACTATACCAAGAAGTAAAAAATAGAGATGGATTACTTATCCTAGCACATATAGACAGACCTTCATGTACACCTCTTAATACGTATAAACTGACAGATATGTATTTTGATGGTATTGAGATATCTACATATGGGAAAGATACTTTTTTAGAAAAGTATCCACAATTGACAAAATATAAAATTATTCACAATTCGGATTCCCATACACTATTACAATTACATGAAGACGACTTTTTCTTAGAGTTAGAAGATAAAACAATCAACTCATTCTTCAAATATTTCGAGGTGAAGTAACATGAATGAATTATCACTACACATACTTGATATTGTACAAAACTCAATTAAGGCAGATGCAACTTTAGTGGAAATATTAATCACTGAGGATTTTAATAAAAATATATATGAAATTATCATTAAAGACAATGGAAAAGGTATGGATGAAAAAACATTATCAACGGTATCTGATCCTTTCTACACTACAAGAACAACCAGAAAGGTAGGGATGGGAACCTCTTTACTTAAAATGGCTTGTGAACTATGTAATGGAGAATTTCAAATCGAATCTGAAGTGAACCATGGAACCAAAGTAACTTCAAAATTTGAACATAATCATATCGATAGAGCTCCATTGGGAGAAATCGAAGAAACATTAAGTATCCTGATTTTAAATGACAAAAAAATAGATATTTATTATAAGCATATAGTAAATAACGAGTCATATATATTTGATACACGTGAAGTCAGAAAAGTATTGGAAGGAATTCCACTTAGTAATTACGATGTAATTATGTGGATTAAAGAGAATATAAAAGAAGGAATAAATACATTAAAGGAGGAACGAAAATGAAATCATTAGACGATTTAAAGAAAATTCGTGAAGCCGCTCAACAAAAAGTAACAATGAGAGGTAAAAACGATGGTATCAGAGTGCTTGTTGGTATGGCTACTTGTGGGATAAGCGCTGGAGCAAGACCTGTAATGAATAAATTTGTCGAAGAAGTTTCTAAAAGAAACATGAATGACGTAACTGTTACACCTGTTGGATGTATCGGTGAATGTGCAATTGAACCAATTGTAGAAATATTACAAGGTGAAGAAAGAACAACCTACTGTAAAGTGGATGAAAAAGCTGTAGAAAGAATAATTACTGAACATATAATTGGTGGTAAACCTGTAGATGACTATGTTATCGGTAAATTTAGATTATAGGGGTGACTTATGATAGAACGAGCGCACGTCCTAATTTGTAGTGGTTCTATGTGTATCTCACGTGGAGCAAAATCGCTTCGTGATGAGTTTGAAACGCAGTTAGAAGCACTAGGAATTAGAGATGAAATCAAATTAGTAAATACTGGGTGTGTTGGGCTTTGTGAACAAGGACCTTTCGTAATTGTTTACCCAGAAGGTGTATTTTACACTAAAGTTAAAAACACAGACATTGAAACAATCTGTAAGGAACACTTATACAAAGGACGTATTGTTGAAAAATTAGTATTTGATGAAGCTTTAACTCCTGATAAAGAAGTAAAAGCATTTGATGAAATCAAATTCTATTCAAAACAAACACGTGTGGCATTAAGAAACTGTGGTTTAATTAACCCAGATGACATTGAAGAATACATCGCTAAAGACGGTTACCGTGCTTTAGGAAAAGTATTATTAGAAATGAAACCAATCGACGTTATTGAAGAAATGATTGCTTCTGGATTACGTGGTCGTGGTGGAGGGGGATTCCCAACTGGTGTTAAGTGGAAATTCGCCTACAACAACGAATCAGATCAAAAATATATGATTTGTAATGCAGATGAGGGAGACCCTGGAGCATTTATGGATAGAGCCTTATTAGAAGGAGATCCACATAGTGTCTTAGAAGGTCTAATGATTGGTGGATATGCAATCGGTGCTAACAAAGGTTACATTTATGTACGTATCGAGTATCCAACTGCTATTGAAAAACTAAAAGTTGCAATTGCACAAGCAAAAGAATATGGTCTTTTAGGAGAAAATATCTTTGGTAGTGGTTTCGATTTTGATATCGAAATACGATTAGGTGCTGGTGCTTTTGTATGTGGTGAAGAAACTGCATTAATCGCATCAATTGAAGGTGGACGTGGTATGTCACGTAACAAACCTCCATTCCCAGCAGCAAAAGGGTTATGGGGTAAACCTACAATCATAAACAACGTTGAGACACTTGCAAACATTCCAGCAGTTATGTATGGTGGTGCTGAATGGTTCAGTAGAATCGGAACAGAAAAATCAAAAGGTACAAAAGTATTCAGTTTAGGTGGAAACATCAAGAATGCTGGTTTAGTAGAAGTACCAATGGGAACTACACTTCGTGAAGTAATCTATGAAGTTGGTGGTGGAATCCCTAAAAACAAAGCACTTAAAGCAGTTCAAACAGGTGGACCTTCTGGTGGAGCGATACCTGAAAGCAACTTAGACTTACCAATCGAATATGAAACATTAATCTCAGCAGGATCTATGATGGGTTCTGGTGGAATGGTAGTAATTGATGAAGACAACTGTATGGTTGATATTTGTCGTTTCTATTTAGATTTCACAGTTGAAGAAAGCTGTGGAAAATGTACTCCATGTCGTGAAGGTACTAAGAAGATGTTAGAAATGCTAGATATAATTAGTTCTGGAGAAGGAACTTTAGAAGATCTAGACAAACTAGAAAAATTAGCTAGAATGGTTAAATCAAGTAGTTTATGTGGTCTTGGGCAAGCAGCTCCAAACCCAATCCTTTCAATGTTAGATAACTTCCGTGATGAGTTTGAAGCTCATGTTGTTGATAAAAGATGTCCTGGTGGAGTATGTAAACCATTAATTCACTTAGAAGTAACAGATGACTGTATTGGTTGTACAAAATGTGCGAAAAACTGTCCAGTAGACTGTATTGAAGGATCAGTAAAACAAATGCATCATATAGATGTAGACGCTTGTATCAAATGTGGAGTATGTAAAAACATATGTCCAGTAGATGCAATCGTGAGTTTATAGGAGGAGACAATGATGAAAAAAGTTACTATTACAATAGACGGGCAACAAATCAATGTCCCTGAAAACTATACTGTTCTTCAAGCTGCTGAAGAACTAGGAATTAATATTCCACGCCTTTGCTTTCTAAAAGATATAAATGAGACATCAAGTTGTAGACTATGTGTTGTAGATGTTAAGGATATGAGAGGTCTTAAAAATTCATGTACTTTAGCAGTTTATGATGGTATGGAAATTACAACTGATAGTCCTGAGATTGAAGATTCAATCGTGCAAAACTTACAATTACTAGCATCGAACCATATATTCGAATGTTGGGCTTGTGAAAGAGAACATAATTGTGAATTCTTGCACTTAATGAGAAAATATAACGTTGAAAACACTTATGGAGAATCAAACGATTACTTCAAAAAAGAACGTTTAATCAATGATACTAGTCCTTCTATCGTTCTAGATAGTGGAAAATGTATTTTATGCGGTAGATGTGTATCTGCATGTGAGAAACAAGCGGGATTAGGAATTCTTGATTTCAATGATCGTGGTAATGAAACATATGTTGGTCCAGCTTTATTCCATAACATGGAAGATAGCGGATGTATCTACTGTGGAAAATGTATCCAAGCATGTCCAGTAGCTGCAATTAAAGAAAAATCAGAAATTGATGAAGTATTAGATGCACTTAAAAATCCAAATAAAACAGTTATCGTTGCTGCTGCACCTTCTGTACGTGTAAGTTTAGGTGAAGAATTTAATAGTGATATCGGTGAAAATGTAGAAGGTAAAATGTATAAATCATTTGAACTTCTAGGATTTGACGAAATCATGGATACTAACTTCTCTGCAGACTTAACAATCATAGAAGAAGGTACAGAGTTCATAAACCGTGTTAAAAATGGTGGTAAATTACCATTGTTCACATCATGTAGCCCTGGATGGGTTAACTATATCGAACAATACGAACCAGACTATTTAGATAACTTATCTACTGCAAAATCACCACAACAAATGGCTGGTGCTATAGCAAAACATTACTATGCAGATAAGTTAGGTTATGACTTAGAAGATATCGTATTTGTTTCAATTATGCCTTGTATCGCTAAGAAACATGAAGCAGATCGTCCAGAAATGCAAACTAACGGTATTAAAGATGTAGATTACGTTTTAACAACTAGAGAGTATGCTAGATTACTAAAACGTAAAGGTATCAATTTAATGAAGTTAGAAGATGGACATCCTATTGGAGATTTATCTAAATATAGTGGTGCTGCCCCTATCTTTGGTGCAACTGGTGGTGTAATGGAAGCAGCATTACGTACAGTAAGTGAAATTCTTGAAGAAAAAGAAACTCCAATTGATTTCAAAGAAGCTCGTGGGATGGCAGACATAAAAGAAGCTACTTACAAAGTAGCTGGAATTGATGTTAATGTTGCTGTTGTTCATGGTGGTTCAAGTATTAAAGATTTCTTCGCGAAAATGAAAAAATCTAAAAAACAATACCATTTCGTAGAATTTATGGCTTGTACTGGTGGATGTATCAATGGTGGTGGACAACCAATTCACTCGGCTAAAATACAAGATAGCATTGATATTAGAGCAGTAAGAGCGAAAACTCTATATGAAATTGATGAACAAAAAGAACAAAGAAAATCTCATTTAAATCCTATAATCACTAAGATTTATGATGAGTTCTTAGAAAAACCAGGTTCTGAAAAAGCACATCAATTATTACATACACATTACCATAAAAGAGATTTCTACAGTAACTAAAAAAGGCACTCGAAAGAGTGCTTTTTCTTTCCTATACAATATAAAAAAGCGCTCAATTGAGCGCTTTTAATTACATTACTTTTTATTTCTGCTATAACGTTTATTGAATCGTTCAACTCTACCAGCTGCTTGAGCGAATTTTTGCTCACCAGTGTAAAATGGATGACAGTTAGAACATGTATCGATACGTACTTCGTCTAATACACTTCCACCTTCGAATTGATTACCACAAGTTGTACAAGTAATTGTAACTTTTTTGTAATTTGGATGAATTCCTTGTCTCATTATTGTTACTCCTTCCGCCATGACTATATATGTCATAGTAAGTTTTTCAGCGAATTAATTGTATCAAACAACTTCCTGTATTGCAAGAAAAAGTTTCTTTAATTTTAATATACATATATATAGTTATATCCTTATATATATGTTAAAATTATTGTGAAATTAGAGAGGTGATACAATGAGAAAAATTAATGCTGATGATGTAACAAACATTGTAAAGGATTCAGTAATAAAAATCAACTATCATTTAGAAGATAGTTTAGTAAATCTATATAAAAAAGCTAAGGATACAGAAACTAATAAAATTGCCTCATCCATTCTAGATGATATAATCAATAACCAAGAAATCGCTAAAAAAGGCGCTGTTCCGCTTTGTCAGGATACAGGTGTGGTAGTAATATTTTTGGAAATCGGAAGAGAAATCGCACTTGATTTTGATATTTATGACGCCATCAATAATGGTGTAAGAATGGGCTACTCTGAAGGCTATCTTAGAAAAAGTATTGTCAATCATCCTTTTAATAGAGTTAATACGAAGGATAATACACCAGCAATTATTCATACTAAAATCGTACCCGGAGATAAGCTAAAACTAAAGATTGCCAGTAAAGGCGGAGGGTCTGAAAATATGAGTAAAGTTCATATGTTAACACCCGCAGATGGAATAGAAGGCGTTAAGAAACTTGTTCTAGATACTATCTTCAACGCAGGTGGAAAGCCATGTCCTCCTATTATAGTTGGTGTTGGAATTGGAGGGAATCTGGAAAAAAGTGCTTTACTAGCAAAAGAAGCACTGCTAAGAGATTTAGAAGATTCCAATGAAGATCCAGTTATAAAACAACTTGAGACTGATCTATACAAAGAAATAAATGAACTAGGTGTTGGACCAATGGGAGTTGGGGGAAATACAACATGTCTTGCAGTAAAAGTAGATTATTATCCAATGCATATCGCAAGTTTACCTGTTGGTATCAATATACAATGCCACTCATCTAGACATATCGAGGTGGTAATATGATTAAACTAAACACTCCAATCAGTAATACTGATGTAGAAAAGTTAATTGTTGGAGAAAAAGTATTAATATCTGGAATAATTTATACTGCTAGAGATGCCGCTCATATGAGATTGGTTCAAGATAAATCCCCAGATTTTGAAATAAATGGTAGTGTAATATTCTACGTAGGGCCAACTCCAGCAAGAGATGGAGTTGTTATTGGTGCTAGTGGTCCTACAAGTAGCTATAGAATGGATACATTGGCTGTTCCATTAATGGAAAAAGGATTAAAACTAATGATTGGTAAAGGCGATCGATCAGAAGAGTTTAGAAAACAGATGATTAAAAACAAAAGTGTCTATTTAATTGCAACAGGAGGAGCTGGAGCTCTACTTAGTAGCTGTGTTATTAGTAGCGAAGTAATCATGTATGAAGATTTAGGTACCGAAGCTATAAGAAAACTAGAAGTAAAGGATTTTCCATGTTTTGTGGCATATGATATCCATGGAAATAATATATTTGAAAAATGAAAAATATAAAAGAAAAAAGTCTAAAATTACATTTAGACAACAAAGGTAAAATAAGTGTTATATCAAAGATAAAAGTAGAAAACAAAGATGATTTATCTTTGGCTTACAGTCCTGGTGTAGCTGAACCTTGTAGAGAAATCCAAAAAGATGAATCAAAACTATATGATTATACTTCAAAAGGTAATATGGTCGCAGTAATTAGTGATGGTTCTGCAGTGTTAGGATTAGGTGATATTGGCCCTAAAGCTGGTTTACCAGTTATGGAAGGAAAAGCAATATTATTTAAGGAATTTGCTGATGTTGATGCTTTTCCTATTATGTTAGATACGAATGATCCTGATGAAATTGTAGAAACAATTAAATTAATTACTACATCATTTGGAGGCATTAATTTAGAAGACATAAGTGCTCCAAAATGTGTATATATTGAAAGAAGATTAAAAGAAGAACTTGATATTCCCGTTTTTCATGATGATCAACATGGTACAGCCATCGTCACAACAGCAGCTTTGATAAACTCATGTAGATTAACAAACAAGAAAGTTGAAGAATTAACTGTTGTTATGTCTGGAACTGGAAGTGCTGGAAGTAGTATCGCAAGAATGCTCAAAGATTTAGGTGTTAAAAAAGTATATGCTTATAACAGGAAAGGTGTAGTATCAAAAGAAAAATATGATAACTATAAATTTCTTTTAAAAGAGCTTATTGATGATAAAATCATTGATTACCCAGACAAAGATAAAAACACTTTAGAAGAGCTTATAATAGACGCTGATGTCTTTGTTGGAGTGAGTGTTAGTAACGTTATTACAAAAGAAATGGTACAATCAATGAATCAAGATCCTTTTATCTTCGCAATGGCCAACCCTGATCCAGAAATCACTTACAATGATGCGATAGAGGCAGGTGCTTATATTGTAGGAACAGGAAGAAGTGATTATCCAAATCAAATTAACAATGTACTCGCTTTTCCTGGTTTGTTCAGAGGTGCATTAGATGCAAGAGCAGCTAATATTACAGAAAATATGAAAATGGCAGCAGCAAAAGCAATTGCCTCTATAATTACAGATGATGAACTAAGAAGAGATTACATAATCCCTTCACCATTTGATAAAAGAGTAGCCAAACATGTAAGTGAAGCAGTTATAAATGAAGTCAAAAAAAAGAAGTCTAATTAATTAGACTTCTTTATTTTTTTATCCTCAATTTTAAACATTTCGTCAGCAATTTGTTCAGCAAATAGCATATCATGTGTAATAATTAGAATTGTTGTAGATTTTTTCAATTCTTTCAACAATTCTATCAATGACATTACATTGGTATAATCAAGTGCACTAGTAGGTTCATCAAAAAGTATTATATTTTTATCCATAACCAATGTTCGAGCAATACTTACTCGTTGAGCTTCTCCTCCACTAATGTTTGAAACGAACTCTTTTTGAAGGTAATTTATATTCATTTGTTTTAGAACGTTTAGAGCGTTTACAACACTTTGCTTCTTTGATTTCTTTTTAACAACTCGTTGTGGTAAAACCAAGTTATTTAAGACATTTAAGTGTGGATATAACTGATAGTCTTGAAAGACCATTCCAACATCATCATTTTCACCTATTAGAACTTCTCCATAATCTGGTGATTCCAGACCAGAAATAATTCTGAACAATGTCGTTTTCCCCTCACCACTTGGACCAACAATTACAGATATACTATTATCTTTGAACGAAACAGATAGTCCTTCGAGTATAACTTTTGATTTATATGATTTACTTATATTTTTTAATCTCAACATAATATCACCTGTAGAATGAATACTTTCTTTCCAATAATTTAGAGGCTGAAACAATTACCAATGAAATCAGTACATAAATCACGCCTACAAACAAAAAAGATTCAACTCTTAAATCTCGAGAAACAATTTCTTTTGCGTTTCTTAACAAGTCGTTTAATGCTATAGCTGCAACTAAAGCAGTGTCTTTAACCAAAGTTATTATTTCATTAGTCACAGTTTGAATACTCCTTTTTAAAGCTTGCGGGATAATAATGTAGAAGAATGTTTGAACTAAATTAAATCCTAGTGTTTTTGAAACTTCAGTCTGCCCTATGTCTACTGATAATATACTACCCCTGAAAATCTCTGTAAAATATGCACCATAATTTAATGTAAATACTAAAACTGCAACAGACATTCTGTCCATTACTATACCAAACACTGGTAACCCATACATTCCAAAGTACAGCTGTAGAAGTAATGGACTCCCTCTAAACACCCAAGTATAAATTGTTATAACCGAAGTGATAACTTTCTGATTTAAAGAACTGATGGATCCCAATATTAACCCAATTGGGATTGACAAAAATAGAACATATATTGATACTTTCAAAGTAACTTTAAGCCCCTCTATTAAGTAAGGGGCTATTTCAATATAGTAATCCACTATTTTCTAAAAATATCCTCTCCAAACCATTTTTCACTTATTTGTGTAGTTGTACCATCAGCTTGGAGTTGATTCAGTATCTCATCAATTTTTAGCTGTAGTTCTACATCTTCTAATCTGAATCCAATTCCATATTCTTCATCACCCAAAGATACTTCCGTAACAACAATATCGTAATCACTTTCACTTATCACATATCTTCCCATAATTTCATCAATTACTAAGGCTGATATTCTACCAGCTTGAAGGTCTAACAACGCTTCAGTAAACGTATTGTATTGAACCATTTCTCCAATACTATCGTAGATATCATTTCCTTCTAACGCACTTTGCCCACTACTTCCAATTTGAACTCCAATATTTAATCCAGACAAATCACTTAAGGATTCTATATTATTTGAAGAAGAAGTAAGTACGATTTGACGGTTGTTTAGATATGGTTCACTGAAATTGATTTGCTCTTTTCTCTCTTCAGTTATCGTAAGACCATTCCAAATCATGTCAATATTTCCACTGTTCAATTCTAATACTTTACTATCCCATTCAATGGGTTGAATTCTTAACTCTACACCTAACTCATCAGCTACAGCTTGAGCTAAATCAACATCAAACCCAACGATATTTCCATCCTCATCCCTAAATCCCATGGGTGCAAATGTGTCATCAAGGCCTAATATAATGTACCCTTTATCTAAAACCTCCTGCAATGAATCTACATCTTCACCAGTACTTTCACATCCCGTGATAACTAACATAAAACTTAATATTAAAGCCAATATTCCAATTTTTTTCATTTCACTTTTCTCTCTTTCAAAATTTTTCATGAACCCATTATACTTTATCGCTTTAGAGCAGTAAAGTGGAATTTTTATGTAAACGTTTTTTTACCGCATATAAAAAAAGCACCCTTTAGGGTGCCTTTAATAAATTATTTTATCCTTGATCAGGATCAGGTTCTTGTTCTGGGTCTACTGGTTCTCCAGAATCACTTGTATCTCCAGATTCTTCTACGTCTTCATAGTAGTAATCCCAGTAATATGTTTCTTGACTAAATATGTTAGTTCTATCAAGCTCGATTGATAAATCCTCTAGACTATGAACAACTAAATACTTATTACTTACAGTATATAAATAAGTAATATCTTCTTCGCTATCATGAATATATTTCGTTTTGTATACATTTATGTAATTTCTCCAATTATAGTCTTCCATAGTTCCCGCTTCATGTTCGATATAACTGTAGTCATCACTAAATCCATTAATTAAATCAATATTATATACCATCACACCACTGCTATAACTATATCCTGTATCTTCATTCCATGAATTATAGCTAATTGGAAATGCTAATATACCTTTGTTTATATCTAATAGTAAATCTTTGTGATTGTATGTAATGCTACTGTAAATCCAAGACCATCCTTCTTCAGTATAGTCATCTTGATTGAATACAAGAGTATCTAATACTTTAGGATCAGATTTATCAGTTACATCATAAATTTCTAATTTTAAACCTGTTACCCATCCAGTCTCAGGATCAGCATCAAAACCAACACCTAACATGAAATCATCGTTAATCGGTTGAATGTAAGTACTAAATCCGTCAATCTTAATATACGATTCTTCATAAGGATTTTCTGGGTCTGATAAATTAAATACATAGAATGGATCTGTCATCTCAAATGTAACTACGTAAGCATAATCTCCAACAAATCTAGTAGATCTAATTGTCTCACCTGGTAAACCTATATTTTCTATTACGCTAACTTCATTTAAATCTTCATCTAAAATGTATAATCTATTGTTTATATCTTCACCCCAACCCCACATAGAAGTTGTTGTTGTGATTCTTAAATGTCCATTATACTCATCCATTGAAAATTGATTTAAAGAGTGCCCTTTTACATTTCCAACAGTATCAAATTCAACTTTACCATCATTAATAGCTACCTTCATGATAGAAGTAGAAGGTTCATACTCAACTTCAGGTTCACTATCAAACAATGAAGCTGGTTCAGGGAATGAGTACCAAACAGTTCCTGTTAAGTACATGTTATCTCCTGAAACGTATAAATTATATCCGCTATCACCTAAGATAACTTCCATATCCACTTCTTTTGTATCTAAACTAATACCATAAAATGTAGTAAACGTGTTTGGACTAGTTCCATCATTATAAATGATTTGTTCGTATGAAGCTTGAACTGATTCATCTCCAACACTGTATTCAGGTAAGAAACTATCTAAATCAATTGAATCATCATGCAGTGGTAAATACTTATTAGTAACAACATATAGATCATCACCAATTTTTCTAGTACCCGTAAAGTAACCATTTAATGTATATTCATCTTCTAAAGACCAATCTGATTTATCATAAACAAGTACTTTTACAGTATTACTATTTTGTTGATCATACCAATACATTTCAGAATATTCTTTACCTTCTTGTTCAGAACATTCCCAGTTGTAGTAGTAATACTCGCTAGCAACAACTACAAACTTACCTAGTTCACCGTCTTTATCAGCTTCTACATACATTCCAATAGGTGAAAGATAAGAACTTTCACAATCAACATTCTCATTATCATATGTTATCTCGTGAACTTTTCCAAAACCTTGCAATTTATACTCATTTGTATAAGCCAATGATATTTGAATAGATCCACCATTCATTGTATAGATATACTTTCCATCCGTTACAACGTTATCATACTCATCTACACCATCAACTTGATTGTTAGTTTCACTATAATCATCACTACCAGAGCCTTTTTCTGCGTCAAAATCGTCTCCACCATTAGATGTTGGAGCGTCAGCTTCGGCATCAGGAGTTGCTACAAAATCTTCTTCCATAGCGAATTCTCTATTTAAGAAGCTATTATTTGACTGTCTATCTGTAAACTTTTCATAGATATCAAAAATATCTTCACTTGATGTTATTTGGATAAACTGTGTATCCTCTGGACTTGTCATATTCATTGTTACAAACAATCCAATGACTAACAAGAAAGCTGGTGTCAGTGCTAAGGCACCTAACATAGATTGTCTTCCACTTAAACCAGTAGCTTTCAACCTCATACTTTTTTGTTTTAATCTTAATTGCTTGTTTAACCCGTATTCTTCAAAAAACTTAACTCCAAAAACAATTGTCATTCCGATTCCAATAACCAGTAAAACAATAATAATTGGGTTTTCCATTAATGTACTCATATGTTACCTCCTATAATTTTAAAAACGCTTTAAATTCCTTTAAATATCCTCTATTTACCTCTAAATGCTCTTTATTTCTCATTAATAAATCTAATTTCGAATTTAAAGCTGTTTTGATGTAGTCGATTTTTCCTATGTTTACGATAGAATATTTACTAATTCGTATAAATCCTTTATCGTTTAATAATTCTTCAACTTCATATAACTTCATTTTTACGATAAGCCTTGTATCGTGTAACACTCCATATAAAGTGTCCCCCTCAACAATGAAGTAATGAAAGTTTCTGGCTTCTACCATTTTTTGTCCAAATTGATTAGATCCTGTAATATGAATGTCTTCCCCTTTGACAATCCAATCTAGAATTCTATTTACCTTAGGAATATCAACTTCGTTAAACACGATATTGATTTTATCGTCTTCAACATATTCTTTATCGTTAGTTACTACGTAATCATAATTGCTTGTTTCAACCAAGCTTAATCTTTCAGTAATACTTTTATGTTTTTCTTCATTCACTTTTAACTTAAACATAAGTATCCTCCTTCTGCAGACATAGAATATCACGTCTTTTTCTATATTTATATACCTAGGAAGTATCATACATATATTTTACACTAAACTACAAACACTTTAAACCGAAAGAGTGTTTGTTGCATAAAAAAAGCTAAGAAAATCTTAGCTTTTTAATTTAAATCTTTAAACTTATTATATAACTTCTGAATTGGTAATCCCATAACAGAATAGTAATCACCTTTTATATACTTTATGTATCTAGCGCCAAACCCTTGAATACCGTAAGCACCTGCTTTATCCATAGGTTCGTTTGAATCTATATACTCATATATTTCTTCATCAGTTAATCTGTTGAATATTACTTCAGCATAATCATAGAATGTATCAATATAGTCATCTTTTACAATTGCACAACCAGTTAACACTGTGTGTTTTCTATTTGATAACTTCTTAAGCATTTGATATGCATCTTCTTTATCTTTTGGCTTACCTAGAGGTATGTCGTCTAATATTACTAAAGTATCAAAACCTAAAACATATTGTCCTGGCCATCTTTTTGAAACATCTACCGCTTTTTGTAATGCCAAACTTTTCACAACATCAATGTTTGTCAAGCTATTATCAATGATTTCTTCTATGTTACTTGGATCTACTATAAAATCTTCAACAAGAACCTTTAGAAGTTCAACACGTCTTGGGCTACTACTAGCTAGTACTAACTTCATTTTTAGGTGGTTTAACAAATGCTAATAAGATACATGCTAATACCAATGGGATCAATAATAAGAATACTGCTCCAGTAGTCCCTAGTGGTCCTGCTTGGAATGATGCAATAAGGAATGGTGAGAAAATCCCCCCGAAACGTCCGAATACACTGAAGAATCCAAAGAAATCATTGGCTTTTTCATGAGGTACCATTCTCGCAAAATAACTACGTGATACTGATTGTATTCCACCTTGTGCTGTACCAATGAAACCTCCAACAACCCACATTAAATATTTCGTATCTGGACCAATTCTTGTAACTAGAAAAACTCCAATTGCATAGATAATGATTCCGTAATAGATCATTTTCTTTGCACCAAACTTCTTCGTTAATCTACCGTAAATTATTGCTGAAGGAAATGCGATAACTTGTACTAAAACAATAACACCTAACATTACAGGTGCACCTATCCCTAAATCACTACCAATATTTGTAGCTAGACGGATAACTGAGTTAACTACATCAATATATAGTAAATACGCGATTAGGAAGATGAAAATATAATTATAAGCTCTTATTTCTTTTAATGTAGTTCCTAATCTCTTTAATGATTTTCCTAAACTATTTTCCTCTTGATCTATACTATAAGTTTGTTCAACATCTCTTAGTAAAGGTTGGCTATAGTACCACCACCATATAAGAGATACTATAAATGCGAAACTGATTGTGTACATCTCAAATTTTACTGGTAAGATATCAAACGTAACCAATGCATATGGGATAATCCCAACAAAGAACGGAATTAAACTACCGATATAACCCCATGCATAACCAGTCGCACTGATCATATCCATATTTTCTTCTTCTGTAACATCTACTAAAAAAGCATCATAGACTACATTTGTTAAATTATAACTCATACTTGTGATAGAAAAAATCACTAATAGTACGATCCAATGTAATCCAGGAACACTTAACCCAACTCCACCTAGAATAGCCATAAACAAGAATAATTTAAAGAATTTTCTCTTATTACCCTCATAGTTACTCCAAGCTCCTAAGACAGGACTTAAAATCGCTACAGTTAACGCGATTGCACTTGTTAGATATTTAAATATTTGTGAACCTCTAATCCATGTATCAGGATCATTTTGAGAAACATAAACCATCTCATATAAAATTGGAAATAATACCGTAATTACTGTTAAAATAAACGCAGAGTTTGCAATGTCATATAATACCCATGCACGCTCTTTCTTAGTTAATTTTGGAAGCTTAAACATATAATCTCTCCTTGTATTTTCATAGTCTTTTGTATTATACCATATCTTAAAACATAAGTATGTAAGTATTTTGATTATCAAAGTTCACAAACAGTTCATAAACTTTAACTATAATAATAATCTATGTTATAATATTTACAGGTGATTACATGAATAATATTTTGCAAGATTCAATCTTAAAATCTAAAATAAAAAAAGATAAAGCTATTGTTGTCGCACTCAGTGGTGGTGTAGATTCAATGGTTCTTTTTGATGTTATCTATAAATTAGGTTATAACATTGTGATTGCACATGTAAACCACAATAAAAGACCTGAGTCTTTAAATGAGTACTTAGATCTTGAAAAACTCGCAAAATCACTAGATGTTCCATTTGAAGGTAAAACGTTAGATGATTTAAAAGGGAACTTTCAAGAAAACGCTAGATATGAAAGATATACATTCTTTCGTGAGGTATGTAATAAATACGACACGAATCAAATGGCATTAGCGCATCACGCTGATGATCAAATAGAAACCATTCTTATGAGATTGGTCCGAGGAACTTCTTTCAGTGGTTATAGTGGTATCAAACAAGAATCAGTATTTGATGATAAAGTTGTACACAGACCTTTCTTAGACATTCCAAAAGAGGAAATTGTGAAATATGCAGAAGAGAATTGTTTAAACTTCTATTTAGACTCGTCAAATCTGGAAAACAAATATACGAGAAATCGATTTAGAAATAACATTATTCCACTATTAAAAGAAGAGAATCCAAATACAATATCTAAATTCCAACAGTTTTCAAATTATATGGCTCTAGCTGATGATTTTATTAACGAATTTCTTCAAAATTTCACAAAGAAACATATCTTTGATGGTAAAGTTGATGTGAACCAATTCAACAAACTACATGAAATACTAAAATTCAAAGTCTTACAACATCTTGTGAATGTAAAAACTGAAAATAAAATAGAAGTTCAATACACACAATATCTTGATATCATATCACTATTAAAGAACGATAACCCTAACGTTAGATACAATCTATCAAAAGGATTACAACTTATTAAGGAGTACACATATTTTTATGTAGAATTTCCAGATGTAAGTGAGAGTGTATTTCTTGAAATCAATGACTTTGGAGAGTATAGTATTTCTAAAGAAATAAAATATATATTCAGTAAAGCACGTTTAGATATTAAACATTCTAATTTCTTTGAACTATGTTATAATGAATTAGTATTTCCGCTTTACGTTAGAAACAAGCAAAACGGAGATAAAATCAAACTAAAAATTGGTACTAAAAAAATCAAAGATATCTTAATAGATAAAAAGGTACCATTAAAAGATCGAGACAACTTGATTCTTATCGCTAACAATGATACTGTTATGTGGATTCCAAGAATTAAGAAATCCGTTCAAAACAATGAACTAGAAAATAAACTATATATTTATGAGGTGAGATAATGCTAGACAAAGACATTTTAAAAGTACTTGTATCATCAGAGGAAATTGATGAAATCGCAAACAGATTAGGGAGAAAACTATCAAATGACTATAAAGATAAATTCCCTCTAGTTATTGGATTATTAAAAGGATGCATCCCTTTTATGGGTACTTTAATGACAAACATGGATATCCAAATGGAAGTAGGATTCATGGATGTATCAAGTTATCACGGGGGAATTGAATCAAGTGGTGACATCAAAATCAATAAAGACTTAGGAATTCCTGTGCAAGATAGACATATCATTCTTACAGAAGATATCGTTGATACTGGAAGAACTTTAAAAGTAGTTATGGATTTACTAGAATACCGTGGAGCTAAAAGTGTTGAAATTGTTACACTATTAGATAAACCTGAAGGAAGAGTAGTTGAATTAGTACCTAAATATGTAGGAACAACTATTCCAAAAGAGTTCGTAGTTGGATACGGATTAGATTATGATGAAAAATACAGAAACTTACCATATGTAGGAGTATTAAAACCAGAAATTTACAATAAGTAAGGAGTGGTATTATGGCACAAGAAAAACAAAAAAAACCACAACAATCAAGAACTGGTAATATAGCTATTATTGCGATTATACTGTTAATCATTACAGTAGTAATGTTTTACTATAACAGCGATACTAACGATATTAAAGATTTCAATTATACTGATTTTGTTTTAGCAATTGAGAATGATGAAGTAGAAACAATCTTAACAAAACCAATTCAAGGTGATATTAACTATGGATCATACGATGTAAGTGGTGAACTAAAAGATGGAACAAGTTATACAGCGTTAATCCCTAATGAGCTTCAATTATCTGAAGTTATTACATTAGCAAATGATAACAACGTAGAATATACACCATCAAGGGGGGATACTTACACTTTCTTAAGTGTATTAAGTATTTTGATTCCAATTATCTTAGTTATCGCGTTATTTATGTTCTTAATGCGAAACAACCAAGGTAACAATAAAGCTTTTGATTTTGGTAAGACAAGAGCAAAATTGAACCGTGGAAAAACAACTACATTCAAAAATGTAGCTGGTGTAGAAGAAGAAAAACAAGAATTAGAAGAACTAATAGATTTCCTAAAGAATCCGAAAAAGTATATGGAACTAGGAGCAAGAATACCTACAGGTGTATTATTAGTAGGGCCTCCTGGAACAGGTAAAACTTTATTAGCAAGAGCAGTAGCTGGTGAAGCAGCTGTCCCATTCTATACAATCAGTGGTTCTGACTTTGTAGAGATGTTTGTTGGTGTTGGTGCGAGTCGTGTTAGAGACATGTTTAAAACAGCAAAACAAACAGCTCCATGTATCATCTTCATTGATGAGATTGATGCAGTAGGACGTCAACGTGGTACTGGTTTAGGTGGAGGGCACGATGAACGTGAGCAAACACTAAATCAATTACTAGTTGAAATGGATGGATTTGGCGCTAATTCTGGTATCATCGTTATGGCTGCTACAAATAGACCAGATGTACTAGACCCAGCATTACTAAGACCTGGACGTTTTGATAGACAAATCACAATTGGTAGACCAGATATCAAAGGTAGAGAAGCGATACTAAAAGTACATGCAAAAAACAAAAAAATATCTCCGAAAGTAACGTTCGAAGATATCGCAAGAAGAACACCTGGATTTACAGGTGCAGATTTAGAAAACTTATTAAACGAAGCAGCTTTATTAGCAGCTCGTGAAAACAAAGAACACATCAAAATCTATCATATCGATGAAGCTGTTGATAGAGTAATGATGGGTCCTGCTAAAAAAAGTAGAGTATTCACAAAACGTGAAAGAGACTTTATTGCACATCACGAAGCTGGACATGCTGTATTAGGTATTAAGTTAGATAATGCAAACATTGTACATAAAGTAACAATTATCCCTCGTGGACAAGCTGGTGGATATGCACTTATGTTACCGGAAGAAGAGGAATCATTCTTAATGACAAGAAAAGGACTCTTAGATAGAATCACAGGACTTCTAGGTGGACGTGTCAGTGAGGAAATCAACTTCAACGAGATTTCAACTGGTGCACACAATGACTTCCAGCAAGCTACTCAAATCGCAAGATCAATGGTTACAGAGTATGGAATGAGTAAGCTCGGACCAATCCAATATGAAAAACGTGGTGGAAGTGTCTTCCTAGGAAGAGATTATGCCTCTGATAAATCATTCAGTGATCAAGTAGCATTAGAAATAGATAACGAAGTTAGAAATATCATCAATAGTTGTTACGAACTAGCTACTAAAGTGTTGAAAGAAAACTTAGAGTTAGTAAAATTAATCGCAGATTACCTGCTTAAAGTAGAAACACTAACTAGAGAAGATATCTATGAAATCGTAGAAACTGGTAAACTTGGTTGGTGGATAAAAAAAGAAGCAAAAAAAGAAACTTCAACTGATGATGTAAAAGAAACAGAAGACAAAGTAACGAACTAGAAAAGAGTATTTTAATACTCTTTTTTTATGATATAATATCAATGGGTGATTAACATGAGATTAGATAAATTCTTAAAAGTCTCTCGTATTATCAAAAGAAGAACACTTGCAAAAGAAGTTGCTGATAATGGGAGAATACAAATAAACAATAAGATTGCAAAATCAAGTACCAAATTAGAGATAGATGATATTATAACTATCACATTTGGTAACAAAATTGTTGAAGTTCAAGTAAAAGAACTTAGAGACTCAACAAAAAAAGAAGATGCACTTAATATGTTCGTCATATTAAGCGAAACATATTTGGAGGAGAAAGAGCAATGAAAAAAATAATAAGTGTATTATTTCTTACTGTCATAGTATTTTCGTTATCTGCTTGCAACAGAGGAGATGATGATAGACCTATTGTTTACGCCACAGTATATCCAGTTATGTTTGTTGCTGAAACAATAGCAGGCGATACTGTAAATGTAGAAAGAGTTCCTGGGAGCAATGTCCATAGCGACAGTTATGATTGGTCCGCAAAAGAAATTATTTCGATGAAAAATGCAGAATACATTTTCTATGTAGGTGCAAACTCAGATAATTATATCCCAGATAATAAAGAAACTATTTTTGATGAAGGTGATGTTGAATTAGTTCATATTGGTGATTATGTTACATACGAAAAGACATGCTATGAACATGAGCATACACATGATGAAGATCATGTAGAAGAAACTACTGAAGAACCACATGAGGAAGAATGTAGTGAAGCTCAGCTAGTTGATGATCCACATTTTTGGTTAGATCCAGACAATATGATTATTGTAGCAGAAATGGTGAAAGATAAACTTGTTGCTTCTTTCCCTGAAAATGAAGAATTATATTTATCAAACTACAATACTCTAGTTCAAGAATTAGAAGAATTAGATGCCGATTATGAAGCTATGGCTTTAGAAGCGACAAAACCAATCATAACAACAAACATGTTATTTAATTACTGGCATAATGCGTATGATATTGAAATCCTAAGTTTAATAGCAGATGCTCATACAAGTAGCACTGTTCCAGAAGATATTATTCACTTTGTGGAAGAAGCAATTCTACATGATATCCATTTTATACTTTACGAAAAGAACTCAAATAGTCCAACTGGTGACGCAGTTCTAGCAGAGCTGTTATTACAGGATTCCACTGCCACAACAAGAGAGCTTCATGGTTTAGGAACTCTTAACGCCATGGAAGTTGAAGATGGGGAAGATTACATATCATTAATGTATCAAAACCTTGAAATTTTAAAGGAAGTAACAAAATAGCATATAAAATGTGCTATTTTTCTTTTAATTTATAACATTTATGTTATAATCAAAATGCATTTATCAAACGAGGTGATATAAATGGAAAAACTATCAGAACAAGAACTAGTTAGAAGAGAAAAACTAGAAGATTTAAGAGAAAAAAACGTAGATCCTTTCGGACAACGTTTTGACAGAAACAACAACACAGAGACGTTAAAACAAAAATACGATCAATACTCAAAAGAAGAATTACATGATATGGATACTGACGGTATAAAAATCGCTGGGCGTATTATGACAAAACGTGGTAAAGGTAAAGCTGGTTTTGCCCACATCATGGATCAATTTGGACAAGTACAACTATATGTAAGGTTAGATGTTGTAGGTGAAGAACAATTTGAACTTTGGAATAAAGCTGATTTAGGTGATATCGTTGGTATTGAAGGAAGTATCATGAAAACTAAAATGGGTGAATTGAGTATCAGAGTTTCAAACTTCACTCACCTTTCAAAAGCAATCAGACCGCTTCCAGAGAAATTCCACGGATTAAAAGATATTGAGGAAAGATATAGAAGAAGATATGTTGATTTAATCACAAATCAAGATTCAAGAGATACATTCATTTTACGTTCGAAAATAATTACGATTATTAGAGAACTTCTAAATGAAAGAGGTTATTTAGAAGTTGAAACTCCTATACTTCATCCAATTTTAGGTGGAGCTTCAGCAAGACCTTTTGTAACGCACCATAACACTCTAGATATGCCATTCTATTTAAGAATTGCACCTGAGTTATACCTAAAAAGATTAATCGTAGGTGGATTAGATGGTGTATATGAAATTGGTAGAACATTTAGAAACGAAGGTATGAGTGTTAAACATAACCCTGAGTTCACTATGTTAGAACTATACCAAGCATACGGTAACGTAGAAACTATGATGGAACTGACAGAATATATCTTCAGTACTGTTGCAAAACGTCTAGGTAAAGAAACAGTAGTATATAATGATAAAGAAATTCATTTAGCTGAACCATGGGTAAAACTACATATGGCTGACGCTGTTAGAGATACTGTAGGTATTGATTTTTGGGATAAAGATATGACATTTGAAAAAGCAAAACAATTTGCATTAGATAAAGAATTGGATGTTCCTGATCATTATACAGGTACTGGACATATACTAAACTTATTATTCGAGGAATACTGTGAGGAAACAATCACACAACCTACTTTTGTATTTGGTCATCCAATCGAAATAAGTCCACTTGCGAAAAAGAATCCTGAAGATCCAAGATTCACAGATCGTTTCGAGCTATTTATTGATGGAAGAGAGTACGCAAATGCTTTTACTGAATTAAATGATCCAATCGATCAAAAAGAGCGTTTTGAAAACCAGTTAAAAGAAAAAGAATTAGGAAATGCTGAAGCAAATGAAATGGATATCGATTATGTTGAGGCATTAGAATATGGTATGCCACCTGCAGGTGGATTAGGTGTAGGAATCGATAGATTTATTATGCTTATGACTAATAGTGCTTCAATCAGAGATGTACTATTATTCCCACACATGAAACCAAGAGGAAAATAAAAAAGAACACTCATTTGAGTGTTTTTTTATTTGTTTACAACTTCTAAAAAATCATATGTATATTATTAGTTTAAAAATGAAAGTAAATATATAATACAAATGAGGTGATGCATATGATATATGAAAATATACATGAATTGATTGGTGATACACCAATTGTAAAAATAAATAGACTGTTTGACGATGATATCGCAGACTTATATCTAAAGCTTGAATGGTATAATCCAGGTGGAAGTGTGAAAGATAGAATCGCAATAAACATGATTGAACAAGCTGAAAAAGAAGGTTTGTTAAAAAAGGGAGATACTATTATTGAACCAACATCTGGTAACACAGGTATCGGTATTGCTCTTGTAGCAGCAAGTAAAGGGTATAAGGCAATTCTAACTATGCCTGACAGTTTAAGTGTTGAACGAAGAAAGATATTATTAGGTTACGGTGCTGAATTAATCTTAACTCCAGCTGAAAAAGGAATGAAAGAATCAATAAGTGTCGCTGAGGAACTAGTAAAAGAACATGGTTATTTTATGCCGATGCAGTTCAATAACATAAACAATCCCAAGGCACATATGAAGGCAACTGCTTTAGAGATACTAAAAGACTTACCAGGGATCACACATTTTGTAGCTGGTGTTGGGACTGGTGGTACAATTACAGGTGTAGGAACTATTTTAAAAGAAACCCTATCAGAAGTGAAAATAACGGCTGTTGAACCACATACAAGCGCTGTCTTAAGTGGTGAAAGTCCAGGAAAACACAAGATACAAGGTATTGGTGCAGGTTTTATACCTCAAGTGTTAAATACTGATATCTATGATGAAATTATAAAAGTAACAGATGAACAAGCTTTTGATACTGCTAGAAGATTAGCCAAAGAGTTAGGTTTATTTGTAGGAATCTCTACAGGGGCAAATGTTTACGCAGCTTATCTAGTAGCTAAAAAAGCAAAGAAAGGTACTGTTCTGACAGTTTCTCCAAGCAATGGAGAACGTTATCTATCAACTGAATTATTCCAATAAAAAAACAGATTCAAATGAATCTGTTTTTATTATCCAAATAATGCAAATAAAACAATACTAGCAGCCATCACCAACATTCCAGCTACTAAACCTGAAATCGCTACATGATGCTTTCCGTACTTTTCAGCAGTTGGCAATAACTCATCTAATGATATATACACCATAATACCCGCTACACTAGCAAAAACAATACCAAATAATTCAGGGCTTAAAAACTCCATTAATAGGAAATATCCAATCAATGCCCCTACTGGTTCAGATAACCCACTTAGGAAGGAATATCCAAAAGCTTTCTTCTTACTACCTGTTGCGTAATATACAGGTACACTGACAGCGATACCTTCAGGAATATTATGAATTGCTATAGCTACAGCGATTGAAACTCCTAATGCAGGATCTTGAATCGCTGACATAAACGTTGCTAATCCTTCTGGGAAATTGTGTATTGCTATAGCTAACGCACTAAACATCCCCATTCTAAGCAATGCTTTTTTTCTACTTTCCTCATCATCCATTTCAGATGGATCCTTAATTTCATGAGGATTTTCATGTGCTGGTACCAATTTATCAATCAAAGCTATCAATGCTATACCACCAAAGAATGATAATGTGGTAACTAACATAGCCATATCACCATCACCGTTATAACCTTCTGTTAATGAAATCATAGCTTTTGGGAATATTTCAATCATTGAAACATAAATCATAACACCTGCACTAAAACCTAGTGCAGCTGATAGGAATGTCTCATTTGTTTTCTTTGTATAGAATGCAAGTGCACTACCAATACCAGTTGATAGACCTGCAAATAAAGTTAGCCCTAAGGCGAAAATTACATTTGAATCCATTGTATCATCTCCTCAATACATTATAACAAATATATAAAAAAAAGCACAACACTTACTTAAGTTTGTGCTTTTTTAATTAAACTACAGTTTTCGTTGTTAACATCACCATTAAAAATAATCCTAGCAGGTATGCCAACAGCAGTTGCATTAGCTGGTACATCTTTTAATACAACAGCATTTGCTCCTATTTTAGCGTTTGTACCAATATGAATGCCCCCTAATACCTTTGCACCAGCAGCAATCATAACATTATCACAAACACTTGGATGTCTTCTAGATGATTTATCATTACCTGTTCCACCTAGTGTAACTTGATGATAAATTAATACATTATTCCCTATAACAGCTGTTTCACCTATAACAGTACCAGAACCATGATCTATCATAAAATTCTTTCCGATACGTGCTCCAGGATGAATGTCTACTCCTGTTAAAAAGCGATTTAGATTACTAATTATCTTAGCAACAATACCTAATTTGATTTTCCAAAACAGTCTACTTAATCTATATATCCAAACAGCATGCATTCCATTATGTGTAAGTAAAATACCAATTGTGCTCTTAGCAGCTGGATCTTTCGCCTTAACAGTTCTTATATCACTTCTAAGTCCCATATAATCACCTCATTGCACGCTTATTATATACATAATTGTAAATATATCAAAATGATATACATAAAAAAAGAAGTGAAAACGTTCACTCCTTTTAAACTTCTTTACCTATAATGAAATCTTCATTTTCATATATAAAGATTCCTAAATTTTCAGCAATTTCAACAAAGACATCTATAATACTTACAAACTCAAAACTTAACTTGTTAAATAAGTCTCCTAAAGAACTATTCATTCTATCTTGGATATAAGTTAAATCGTTTCTTCGTTCCATTATCATATTTTCAATTGTTGTTTCTAGATCATTTAATACTTCTATATCAGAATTATGACCTTGAGACTCTAAATCATTTCTTACGTCAAGTAAATATAGCAAGTACATCAATAACTCACTATAATCTATGAAATCGTCACAATTAGATTGAAACAAGGAATCAAAGTATATTTTAATAATCTCAAATTGTGAATTTAGGTAGTTAAATCCCACTTCAAAGATTGTTTCATAATCTTCGTCTAAATCTATTTGATCACAAACCATGTTGTAAACATGTTCAAGAACCACATAAACTGGTTCTAATCTCTCATATATAACGTTGTTGTTCTCTTGAAATTGCTTCAGTAATTCAGTGTTTTCTAGTTTCCAAGCTGCATAGTCTCTATAAATTAAACTATCCAATCAAATTCTCCAATTAAGCCTTGTTTGAACTTCCGAATAGATCCATTTTTTCTCTAACTGTTGCGATACAAGCATCAAATCCTGGTTTTAATAATTTACGAGGATCAAATCCTTTTCCTTCTAAATCTTTTCCAGCTTCAATGTATTTTCTAGTAGCAGCAGCAAATACTAGTTGTAAATCTGTATTAACATTAATCTTTGAAACACCTAAAGAAATTGCTTCTTTTACCATTGCATCTGGAATACCAGTTCCACCATGTAATACTAATGGCATATTTCCAGTTGCATCTTGAATTTGTCCTAAAACATCTAAATCAAGACCTGTCCAGTTTTCAGGATACTTCCCATGAATGTTTCCAATTCCAGCAGCTAACATTGTAACACCTAAATCAGCAATCATTTTACATTCTTTTGGATCAGCAACTTCCCCTTTACCAACAATACCATCTTCTTCTCCACCAATGCTACCAACTTCAGCTTCTACACTAATTCCACGCGCATTAGCAAATTCAATGATTTCAGTTGTTTTTTGAACATTCTCTTCAATTGCATAATGTGATCCATCAAACATAACACTACTGAATCCAGCTTCAATACAAGCTTTAGCTCCTTCAAAACTACCATGATCTAAATGTAATGAAACAGGAACTGTAATGTTTAAAGATTCTAACATTCCATTTACCATTCCTACTACAGTTTTAAATCCTGTCATATATTTTGCTGCACCTTCACTAACACCTAAAATAACTGGTGAGTTTGCTTCTTGAGCAGCTGTCAAAATTGCTTTTGTCCATTCTAAGTTGTTGATGTTAAATTGCCCTACAGCATATCCTTCTTTTCTAGCTTTTTCAAGCATTTCTTTTGCAGACACAAGTCCCATAATTTAAATCCTCCTAAAAATTTATCATTTCGCTTTATATTATACCTTAGTAGTTTATTAAAGTAAACTAATGAGGCTTTATAGAAAGCGCTTTTATTTTCATTGATAAGAAAAAGCGTAATCCAAAGACCACGCTATTCTAAATCTACATTAAAGTTACTCTTTAAAAATGCTTGAACAATATCAGGATCAAAGTGTGTACCACTACAGCTAATTATTTCCTTTATTGCATCTTTTTGAGGAATCGCTTTATGATATACTCTATCATTTGTCATCGCATCAAACGCATCAGCAACACTTATAATTCTTGCGAAAAGTGGTATCTCTTTACCTTGCAACCCTTGGGGATATCCTGTGCCATCAAACTTCTCATGGTGGCTCAAAACAGCCTCACATACAAAATCGCTATCTGTGATATTCTTTATTATTTTGTATCCAGATTCAGGATGCTTTTTAATCTCTTCAAATTCATCGTCTGTTAATCTTCCAGGTTTATTCAAGATTCGATCAGGTATTGTTATCTTACCAACATCATGAACTTTTGCAAGCAATCTCAAATCTTCTAAATCACTTGCTCTTGTAATTCCTAATTGTTTAGAGATATTGATACAATACTCTTCAATCCTATCACTATGTTCTTTTGTTTCTTCGGTTTTCTGATTTAAAGTTTCAATAATAGAATCAAGGACCTTTGATTTTCTACTTGATCTATTTGTAAGTTTTCTTCTATACATTAAATTCTCAGCATGAGCAAATGCTTTTTCGAAGTCTACATCATCATCTTCAACAACATATCCACCTTTAGATACATTTATCTCAATTGAAGATATTTTATTGTATTCTTTAAGTTTTCTTTCAAACTCATTTGCTTTATCTGTTATAAGCACTGGATCAATCTCTAATGTTAACACTAAGAACTCATCTCCACCTATACGTGATATAAATAAATTTTCATCGAACACATCTATCAAGAACTTTGCCACTTGTTTGATAGCTCTATCCCCTTCTAAATGACCAAAAGCATCATTTATTAGCTTCAATCCATCTAGATCAAATAGAAGTATCGAATAAGAAGAAGGTAATGCGCCCGAGGAAATAAATGTGTCAAAATAGTTTCTGTTTCTTAGACCCGTTAAGGTATCGTTGTTCGCTAAATATGCAATTTTCTTTTGTTTTTTTACTTGTTCTGTAACATCTCTCATAAATCCACCAATAAGTTTAACGTCTCCATTTTCGTAACGCTGTTCAATCTCAACATTATGTTCGAAGTAGAACACTTCTCCAGTTTTTGTGTTTTTATGTTTAACAAGCACGTCTTGTATACTATTAATCTCGTTGGTATATATCTGATTCAGTTTTTCAATAAATGATCTTGCTATACCTTTAGACTCATCATCTGTTTTAACAATCGTTTTTCTTAATTCTGAAATCCTAAACAGACCCATTTCATTTCTTGAGATACCAAGTTTATTTGTCCACATTTCATTTCCATATATGTTTCGTTCGTATCCTTCTGTATCAAAATCTTGGTACCAAACAAGTACATTCCCAGCTTTTATAGCAAGTTTTTCTGCTAATTGAAGTCTTTCGTTCTCTTCACGTAACCTTTCAAGTTCTAAGTTTCTTTGTACAGTTTCAGTAACATCAACATTGACACCAACAAAAAGCTTCACATCACCATTTTGATGTCTTTCTAAAACATTCCCTCTAATTTCAATCCAATGAGGCTTATCTAAGCTACTATTATTTGGTATCAGAGATACATAGCTTTCTTTATCACCTTTAAAAACTTCTTTATGAGTGTTATGCCAATCAACAAGATAATCTTGATATTCTGGTGTTTTTCTGATTACTTCGTTAAAATGTTCATCAAATATAACTGTCACATCATTACAGTCTAATGATTCATCTACATCCATAAGTTTTTTGTATGAGTTAGTGAACTCATACCGAGGTTGATCGTGATGTTTGTGGTAGTACCATATCCCTACATTTGAGTGACTTAAACCATTGTTAATTAAACTATATAGCATTTCCAACTGGTTTGATTTCTCTAAGAAATCACTTAAATAAATATCTAATGCCACAAAAAATCTAGGAGACCCATCAGCATATCTTAAAATACATTTTCCATATGCTTCAACCCAAACTTCTTCATTATCTACTGTGAATGCAGGTGTTCTTCCTCCAAAATAGTCTGTTTCATTACTAAACACTTTTAGAAAAGCTTCTTTCTCAGAATTTATGCATTCAAAGTAAAAATCAGAAGACCTAGCAGCTTTTTCGCGTACTTTTTGGAACTCAGCTACCTTGTACAATTTGTCTTTACTGGGTTCAAGTCCAAGAATCTTTACACCTTCATCTGTTTGGTAGAAATAATCTTCGTACATATCATAGTCTTTCCACCAAGTGCTAATTGTAAAAAACTGATTTGAAGATTGAAGTAATGTATTCAGATATCTTAGTTTTTCTTGTGTTTCTAAAAGTAATTTAAAACTAATAACATTTATAATGATTTTATTTTCTAATCTCTCTAACTTAAATAATATCTCTTGATCTGGGATGTCTTGGTAAGTAAAACTTGAATCTCTCTGAATCAGATCAATATCTAAACTATCAATATAACTCTCAAATTTGTTTGGTAAATAGGAATTCTTAATAGTATATTCAACATTTGGCATCATATTCTCAACATTAAGAATTTCAAGTGCAATAGCATCAAAAACAAGTGAATCGTCTGTCGTATTAAAAGTCACTTTACCAAGTGATTCATCCAATTTATTTAGTTCAAACCTAAAAAAATCTTTTACTTCTTCGATTGAAATCTTGTTTTTAACTATCATATCATCACCTCATACATGTTTAGTACTTACTATTTTATCACATTTGTTACAATTAAAGAAATTCAAAAAAAAAGACCATAAATGGTCTTTTTAGTTTATGTTCCTGAAACAACTAGTGATTTCACTTTTAATGATGGACTTCCAATGTATCCAAAGTTAAAGTCTAAGTCATCACAAACAGCTTCTACATTGCTTAAAAGATTCAAATAATTTCCAGCTACAGTGATTAAAGCAACTGGTCTGATCACTTTTCCATCTTCAACTAAAAATCCTGATGCTTGTAAACTGAAATCTCCACTAATTGGATTAGCTCCAGCATGAGTACCAGCTAAATCTGTTATTATAATCCCCTTCTTCATAGAAACGATTAAATCATCATACTTAGCTTCACCAGGAACGATGTAGAAGTTAGAAGGTCTAATTCCACCATATCCATTACCTGTAGATTTCACGTTAGCTTTCTTAGCAGTTTTTAAATTGTGCATAAATCCAGTTAATAATCCGTTTTTAACTAACTCATTATAATAAGTAGCTACACCTTCATCATCAAACGCTCCTGATTTTGGAGATTTTGGCTTGAATGGATCATCAACGATTGTTATTAAATCATTTGCTATTGTATCATTTAGTTTATCTTTTAATAAAGATACACCTTTTTGAACAGCTTCAGCACTGAACATGTTTACATAAGGATGCAATAAACTATTAGAAGCAGAAGCAGTTAATAACACTTCATACTCGCCTGATTCACAAGGTTTTGCACCTAACAATGCTGTCGCTTTTTCTGCTGCCTTTTCAGCGATTTCTTCAAAATTGAAATCGTTATAATCATTTGTAAAAATAAACTCATAAGCAGTTCTCTGATCTTCACCATCACTTGCAATAGCATATACTCCAAAGACTGCACTATTTACTTCTTTTTTAAGGTTAAGACCTTTTGAGTTTTGAATTACTTTTTTAGTAGTTCCCTCCCCATAAAAGGCTTGAACCATTTTTAGTCTATCATCTTTTTCTAATACAGACTTCTCAAGTTTGAAAGTATCTTCAATCTTCTTTTTAGCAGCTACTTTATCTAACTCTTCATTTAATAACCCAGCTACCTCTTTATATTCTTTATCACCTTCGTAGATAAACACTTCATCTTCGCTGTCAATTAACTTAGCACTAGCAATGATATTATCAACGATAAAATCAAACATTTCTTCATTTATGATTTCTGTATGTACTGTTCCCATTTTTCCATCATAAATACCTTTTGCACTTAATGAAGCTGTATCAGCGATTGTATATTTCTCTAATTCACCTTTAAACACTTCAACATCAAATTCTGTTCCTCCAGAATATGAAATTTGAATGTCTTCAATACCTTTTTCTTTTGCTAACTTAAACAATTTTTGAAAATCCATTAGTTAGCCCCCTTTCTTCCACCGACAGTCATTTCAGACACACGGATTGTTGGTTGTCCAACATCTGTAGGGATACTTCCTGAACTACTACCACACATACCTTGAGCGCGTTTTAGGTTATTTCCAACCATATCTACTCCTAGTAATGCTTCTCTACCTGTACCTACTAAAGTAGCTCCACGTACTGGTTCAGCAATTTTACCATCTCTAATCATATATCCTTCACCAACAGCAAAGTTAAAGTCACCAGTTGCTGGATTTACACTTCCTCCACCCATTTTTTTAGCGTAAAGACCATACTTAGTTGCTGCTATAATTTCCTCGAATGTAGATTCTCCATTGTCAATATAAGTATTTGTCATACGAGAAGTTGGTGCATATTTGTATGATTGACGACGACCACTATGAGTCCCTTCATCATTCATTCTTTTTGCGTTTAACTTATCAATCATGTATGAGTTTAAAACTCCATCTTTGATTAGAACACGACGTTTTTGAAGGTTTCCTTCATCATCATAAGTAGCACTACCCCATGCATTTGGAATTGTCCCATCATCGATCGCTGTGATTAACTCTGATGCTATTTTTTGTCCTTTCATTCCAGTGAACACACTAGCACCTTTTGCAACACTTGTTGCTTCTAAACTATGTCCTACAGCTTCATGGAAGATAACTCCACCAAATCCATTGTCTATAACAACAGGAATTTTTCCACTTGGACATTCATCTGCGTGTAACATTGTAACTGCAATCCTAGAAGCTTCTTTTGCTTCATCTTCTACATTGATTACATCACTATAGAATTCAAATCCGTATAATCCACCTGGACCGTTAAATCCTGATTGCATTTCTGATTCTTTTGATGCAACACTGTTAATTGCTAGTCTTGTTCTAACTCGTACATCGTGAACATATGTTCCTTCTGTATTTGCAACCCAGATTTCTTGAAGATAATCTTGGAATCTTACAGCAACTTGAGTTATCTCATCGCTATAAGCTCTAGCAGCCTTATCTGCTCTTTTCATAACTGCGATTTTTTCTTCTACAGGAACATCCTTTGGAAATTGTTTGATTTGATGTGTACTTCCTTCTTTCATTTCCTCTAAATCAAACTCTATACCTACTGGTTCTCCTGGAAATGATTGCGCTAAATCAGTTGCTAATTTAACTAAATCACTTTCTTCTTGGCTATTTGTGTAACCATAAACTCTTTGAAATCCTTTTGCAACTCGAACACCAATACCAAAATCAATACTATTGCTTACTGATTCGACTTTTTCCGATAATAATGAAGCGTTTGTTGAGAATTTGTCCTCAATATAAACCTCAGCAAAGTCTGCGTTTGTTGTTAATGCTGCATCTAGGATTTTTTTGATTAGTATTTTATCTAACATAAAATCCTCCTTGTTTTGTTTTTTTGTTACTGTAATTATATCATAAATTTCTGTTGTAAAACAAGTGAAATGTGACATAATGTCATATGCGTTTATTGGCTTAGTTAAGCGGAATTACCTTTTCATATAAATAGACATTTTGAACATTTTTGTCGCTTTTTAATATATTGTATTGTGTGTAAAATAAAAAGAAGCGCTAGATGCGCTTCTTATTTTAACAGTGCAGCTCCAATGAATTCTCTAAATAATGGATGTGATCTTTGTGGTCTTGATAGAAACTCTGGATGAAATTGTGAAGCTATGAAAAACTTATGACTTGGAATCTCAACAATTTCAGCTAGTTTGGTTTCTGGGTTAATTCCACTAAATACTAATCCGCAATCTTCAAGTTGTTTTTTAAACTCATTATTAAATTCATATCTGTGTCTGTGTCGTTCTTTTATTAATGTACTACCATAAACCTTATGGGCTAAGGTACCTTCTTGAATTTCGCAATTATACAATCCTAACCTTAATGTTCCACCCATATTGATACCTTCATATTGTTCAGGTAAATAATCGATGACATTGTATTTTGTATCTGGGTCCATTTCAGTACTATTGGCACCCTTCATATTACATACATTTCTTGCATATTCTATAGTAGCTGTTTGCATACCAAGACAAAGACCTAAATACGGAACATTATTTTCTCTTGCATATGTTATTGCTCTAATTTTACCTTCAATAGCCCTTGGACCAAATCCACCTGGCACCAAGATACCATCTAACTCTTTCAAGTACTCTTCAGGATTTCCTTCAACAAGCTCTCCAGCATTTATCCATTTAATATTTACTTTTGCGTGATGGTGATAACCTGCGTGAGATAATGCTTCAGATACGCTTAAATATGCATCTTGAAGGGAAACATATTTCCCTACTAAACCTATATTAACTTCTTTATCTAATGTTCTTACTCTATCTACTAAAGCAATCCATTCTTCTAACTCTGGTTGTTTTGTTTCTAAGTTAAAGTGTTTGCAAACAATATCATCAAAATTTTGTTTCTTCAAGTTTAAAACTACTTCATATAATACTTCTGCATCTCTCGCTTCAATAACAGCTTCCTTAGAAACATCGCAGAATAAAGCGATTTTTTCTCTCATAGAATTTGTTATTTCATGAGAAGTTCTTAAAACGATAACATCAGGTGAAATCCCTAAACTACGTAATTCTTTAACACTATGTTGTGTTGGTTTTGTTTTCAATTCTTTCGCTGCATGTAAGTATGGAACAAGTGTATTATGAACATAAATAGTATTATTATATCCAAAATCTCTCCTTGCCTGTCTTATAGCTTCTAAGAATGGTAATGATTCGATATCACCAACAGTACCACCAATTTCAGTGATAATTACATCTGCACCACTTTCTTCAGCTGCTTGTGTTAATTTTGCTTTTATTTCATTTGTGATATGTGGGATAACTTGAATTGTAGCTCCTAAATAATCGCCACGACGTTCTTTTTCAATTACAGTGGAATAAACTTTACCAGTTGTAATGTTACTTGCCTGGCTTAAGTTTTCATCAATAAATCTTTCATAATGACCTAAATCTAGATCTGTTTCTGCTCCATCATCAGTTACAAAAACCTCACCATGTTGATATGGTGACATCGTCCCTGGATCCACATTGATGTATGGATCAAACTTTTGCATAAATACTTTTAGTCCTCTATTTTTTAATAGTCTTCCTAGTGAAGACGCTGTAATTCCCTTACCTAGGCTGGAAACTACTCCCCCTGTAACAAAAATAAACTTCGTTTGCTTCATTATTTCACCTCTCAAATATATATAAAAAGAGTCCTCCTATAATAGGAGAACTCTTTATTAGTGTGCCCTTTAAAATTATAACAAAGTAATATTTTTTGTGCAATGATTATTTTAAAAATTAATCATCGTACTGATCTTCATAGTTATCCATGTACTCATTGTATTTTTCTTCATCAAAATCATCAAATAAATCTTCATCAAATTCTTCTGATACAATGTCGTCTGATTTAGGATCAATAGTTCCTTTAACTGGTTCCACTTTAACAGCTTCTTGAACCTTAGGCTCTTCTTTAACTACTACAGGTTCTTCAATCACTTCTGGTTTTACCTCTTCAACAACTTTTGCAACAACTGGTGTTGGAGCGGCTTTTGCTTTTGGTTTAACTAAGTATTCTTCTGGTATAACTACTTCGTTATACTCTTTGTAATAAGAACCATCTTTTTCCCATAAGTCTGTTTTTTGATTGTCTTTTAAATCCCAAGTATTTTCACCTACATATACAAACTTAGCAGAAGTAGTGATGTCTGCGTAAAATTGAGCGATATATTGGTTTTTTTCTTCTTCTGATGCATCTTTCTCTTCACATATTTTATCGTATAAATCATAAACATTCATTGGCTCTTTTGCCTCTTTTAGTTTGATTTCTGCGATATCTACAAGCGATAATCCGTTTAATGACATTATTTTTCCTCCTTTGTTTCATAAACCATTACTAATGATGCTTGGTTAACTAAGTCCTCATCTTGATACAAGTCGTATTCTACTTTAATAGAATTACTATCTATATAAAGTTCATTTGTTACAATCTTGAATCTAAAATCAGCACCCACCACTTTATAATAACCATCAGTTACATGGTCTAAATCAAATTTGTATTTCATGTCGATTTCACCTTTTTTATAGTACTCAATAACGTTTTCTTTAATAACTACATAATTTAGTACGTTATCCTTATCAACAAACTTGATTCTATTATTTTTATGCTCAGCAGTAGTAGTGAATTCTACTGTGTTATCTTGTGATGTGATTTTGAATGTTAAATCTAGTGTTTTCATATTATCACCACGCTAAAAGATATTATAGCATAACGTTCATTTAAATTAAATAAATTTAATGCTTAATTATTATATATTAAAGCATTTCATAACTCAAGAAAAAAATAAGAAGCAATTTCTTATTTTTTTATTGGTATTTTAATTGTGAACACGGATCCTTTATTTAGAACACTTTCTACAGATATTTCTCCACCGTGTTTTAGGATTACATTTTTACTAATACTAAGTCCAAGACCACTACCACCTGTGTCTCTACTTCTAGCTTTATCTACTCGATAGAATCTTTTAAATATGTTTTCTAGTTTATTCTCTGGTATTCCAATACCTGAATCCGTAATTTTGACTATGTAAAGGTCTTTATCTACATATCCTAACACATCTATAAAACCTGTATCTGTATAGTTTATTGCATTTTTAATGATGTTCAAGAACACCTGCGACATTTTTGTTTTATCAACTAATAAAACTTGCGTCTCAGCATTCACCTCTAGTTTCAACTCTTTTTGTTTCACTTTTTGTTTTAAAACGTTTGTTGTTTCTTTTATCAAGTCTTTTATATCAATGTTCTGTAAATCTAAATCATAATCTATTCTATCCAGTTTAGAGATTACAGTTAAGTCTTTTAGTATTGTTTCCATTCTTTCAGCTTCAATTTGTATTAATGACGTGAACTCTTTCATATCTTCTTGAGGCAATTCCCCATCTCTATTAATAATCTCACTAAAACCTTTAATAGCTGATAATGGGGTTCTAAGCTCATGTGATACATCTGCTGTAAATCTTTTTTGAAACTTCTCAGCAGTTTTAATTAGTGTGATATCGTGGACTAGTATTAGAGATCCTGTAAACATATCTTCTTCAAAAATAGGAGTCGCTGTTAAGTCATATACTTTTTCATTAATAATTATTTGATTTCTTAGAGTTTGCTCTGTTAAAAACGCTTTATTTACAAACTTATATAATGGTTTGATCGATACCAACTCATTGTAATCAAGATTGTTAAAGTTTTTATTAAAATAGTTTTCTACGTCCTTATTACTAAACGATATTATTCCTTCATCATTAATCATGAACACTCCGCTACCAAGTGTTTTTGATAAAGATAAAAATCTCTTATATGTTTCTTCACTTTCTCTTTGTGATTCGTCTAACTTTTTTTGTATTTTACCAAGTGATTTTTCTTTCTCTTTGTCCGAACGTTTTTTACTCATAATTTGCATGTATAAAGTAACACTATACAATAAGATAATAAAAAGTGTTATGCCAATTTTATCAAAAACGAATACAACATAAAGGATTGCTATTAGATATAGCAAAGTTACATTAATTATCTCTTTAAAATCCTTCATATACTCACCTCTTTAACATTATAACACTTTTTCCATAATTTAGTTTAATTCTACCCTTTTTCCATTAACTAAATATACAATGTTTTCCGCAATATTTGTAATGTGATCTCCAGCTCTTTCTATTTTTTTCATTACAAGCACAGCTCTGAAAGCTTCTTCAGCCTCTTCGTCATTGCTGCTTTTTCCTATTTTGATGAGTTTCTTTAGTTCATCATTATATAACTCATCAAGTACTTCATCTCTGGCGTTCACTTCTAGTGCTAGTCCAACGTTCTCCTCTTTTGTTGCTGTAATAATGTCTTCAAGCATACTAATGATTTGGTTTGTTAAGGTTGCGATTCCTTCTAAAAAGATGGAATTATCATTTTTTGTTTTTATCATATATTTTGAGATATTCACAGCATAATCTGCTATTCTTTCTAACTCATTTGCTATTTTTAAAGCAGTGATGATCCTTCTTAAATCACTTGCTACTGGACATTGTTTAGCGATTAATAGATAACCATCTACGTTTATTGATATCTCTATATCGTTAATTAGTTTGTCTTCATCTATAATATCTCTTGCGATATCTAAATCATTTGTTTCAAATATAACCAAAAGGTTCTTGTAAGCCTTTAATACTTCATTACCCATTATAAGTATTTTTGAGAATAGATCGTTTAACTCATCTACAAAATGTTTTCTTCCTGGTACCATTATTAACTCCTCCTATCCAAATCTTCCTGTAATATAGTCTTCAGTTTTTTGGTTCTTTGGTTGTGTGAATATTTTATCAGTAGTATCATATTCTATCAACTCACCCATTAAGAAGTATGCCGTGTTATCACTTATTCTAGCTGCTTGTTGCATAGAGTGTGTTACGATGACAATAGTATATTGCTTCTTTAAATCATTGATTAGTTCTTCGATTTTTAGTGTCGCGATTGGGTCTAATGCACTAGTTGGCTCATCCATTAAGATAACTTCAGGTTCCATCGCTATGGCTCTTGCTATACATAATCTTTGTTGCTGCCCTCCGCTTAGTCCCATTGCGCTATCTTTTAGTCTATCTTTTACTTCATCCCATAATGCAGCTTGTTTTAGTGACTTCTCAACAATACTTTTCAGTGCTTCTTTCTCTTTCACTCCTTGGCATTTGGGTCCATAGGCAATATTATCGAAAATACTCATTGGAAATGGATTTGGTTTTTGAAACACCATTCCAACATTTGTTCTTAATTCGATTACATCTTGATCTTTACTATATGCGTTTGTACCTCCATACATTACATCACCTGTAATCCTACAAACATCAATCAAATCGTTCATTCTATTTAAACACCTTAAGAAAGTCGATTTCCCACAACCAGAGGGACCAATCAGTGCAGTTACTTTATTTTTTTCTATTGATAAATTTATTCCTCTTAATGCTTGAAAATCACCATAGAATAAATCCAGATTATTTATATTAAATACGATATCTTTCATATTTATCACTCCTTTAGTTAAATTCTTTTATGAATCGTTTTGTTACTAGTTTCACTGTGATATTTAGTGTTAGAACGATTATTAGTATAATTAACGCAATTGTGCTTGCTAACTCTATATTTGCTGGTTCATCTGTCATTAAAGACCATATATGTACCGCAAGAGAAGTAGATCTACCGTCAATACTTACTTGATCCTTAATTGCAGTCCCAATCGCAAAGATTAAGGCAGCTGATTCTCCTATAATACGACCAACAGCTAATAATGTAGCCGTTAATATACCAGGTATTGAACTAGGCAGTACCACTTTAAAGGTTGTCTGTGTGTGATTTGCTCCAAGTGCTAATGATGCACTCCTAAAATCATCAGGTACAACTTTTAAAGATTCCTCTGTTGAACGAATAATTACAGGTAGTAGTATAACTGCTAACGTTAATGCTCCTGATAATAAATTGGGCTCTTCAGCAGAAGTAAATTTAATTGTTAGTGGTACAAAAACAGCTAATCCCAATAATCCAAACACAATACTTGGTACACCTGTCAATAGTTCTATCATACTTCTTAAAGTGTTTGTTATTCGATTCTTCTTAGCAAACTCGTTCAAGTATATAGCAGTGAAAATACCTATTGGCAATGCAAACAACAATGTTAATCCAATCAAATATAATGTTGTAATGATAGATCCTCTAATACCTCCACCAGCTGTTTGAAAAGTTATTTCTCTATAATGATCTGATAAATCAAACTGATATATCATGTATTCAGCACCCATAGTAGATATTGCTGATCCTTTATCGTTAAACTTAATCATAACAACAGTCGCCCCTTCTATTAGTCCAAAAGAATCATAGTTGTTATCATTCATATCTATCATGTCATGCAAAGGAGAGTCTGGAGCGATATATGAAACTAAAACCACATCTTCATTGTCTAAACTTTTTGAATCTGTTAATCCTATACCCCATTTTACTGAGTAAAAAACATCATCTCCTAAATCTGCTGGCTTATCAGTCTGCGAAAAAACTAATTCATTATCTAAATTCATTTCCCCATTAAAACCTTGAGGATGATAATCTCCAGTAATTAAATCAAAATTTAACAACCCTAATCCATTACTTAGTACAAAGAAGAATATTAACCCTAAGGCGAATATACTAAAAGCAGCCGCTAAGTACGTTATAGTTTGGTAGGTTTTATCTATCATTTTACGTTTATTTGACATCGACGTTCCCTACCTTTCTTTTTACAAAGTTTAATATTGCATTTGTTATTAAAATGACAACCATAAGCATGATACCTACACTGAATCTTATGTCATAATCTAACCCTTCAGTTTCTTTTAAACCCAACAACATCTGAGATGTTAGTGTAGCTGTAGTGTCAAAGAATCCAAAACTAGGTCCACTTGTTGCATTCCCTGCTATTAAACTTACAGCTGTGGCTTCACCTAAAGCTCTACCTATACCTAATATTGCACTTGTAAAGATCCCTGATTTTGCAGAAGCTAATACAACTTTGAAATTGGTTTGTGTCTTTGTTGCTCCTAAGGCAAGTGATCCATGTTCTATGTCTTTTTTAACCGATCTTATTGCAACTTCACTTAACGCTGTGATAGTTGGTAAGATCATAAGAGAAAGTACAATAACAGTAGCAAGAACGGTAGTTCCACCTGCTGTTTGTTTTCCAAATATTTTCGCAAAATCGTAGATAAAAGGTAAGACAACCGCAAATCCTACTAGTCCATAAATAATAGAAGGGATTGCTGCAAGCAATTCAATTACAGTTCGCAATATTTCTGCAAGTCGCTTTGGTGCTATCTTTGCTATAAATAGTGCTGTTAACACCCCAATTGGTAAGGCAATCAATAATGATAGAAAAGCTATATATAAAGTATTGATGATTATATATCCAACTCCATATAATGTAGATTGCCCTATTGCTCCATTTAACCATATCATCCCTGTAATAAAACGAAAGAAGTTAACCGATCCTAATCCTCCATTATCTGTAATAAATGGTGATAACCCTTTTTGTGTAATAAAAACGATTATAACGACAATAAAGGATGCAGATAAGGCAGTTGCTAGAAAGAAAACACCTCTAACAACTCCATCAATAATGTGTTTTTGATTCTTTTTTATTGAATTGTGCACTATTTTCATTTTGTTTTTTATTTTGTTCATTGTTAGCACTCCTAAATACGCAAGAAAAGCCCCATCTTTTTTTGAGGGCTAGTCTTTCATTTATATTATATTATTCTGGTAATTGATCCCAAGCTGTAATTTCACCACTAAAGATTTTTTTCAATGTTTCAGCAGTTACATTGTTTGTCGTGTTATCTAAGTGTACGATTGCTACAATTGCATCCCATGCTAATTGTCCTTGTGTCCCATCAGTTCTAACTTCTGAGTCTTTGAAAGGTCTTGATGCGAAACCAATATGTTTTGCATTCGCTCCATCTTTCTCAGAACCTTGCGTTCTTCTAAATCCATCACTTGATCCTGTATGATCATGTTCGGCAACGAAATTTCCACATCTTGTTTTAAAGTCTGCTGATAAAGCTTCAGCAATTTTTTGAATTGAGTCAGATCCACCGAACTTAATAGTTACATCACTATTGTCTTCTTGGCAAACTGGATATTGATCCGCAATTGAAGCCCAAGTATCTGTACTATCTAATGGAACTGCACCCTTTAATGTGATGATATCTGCACCATCTGTAGTATGTAAGAATGCAATAAACGCTAATGAGATATCTCTTTCAGTATCTGTTGTATAATCATCTAAATCTCGTAACACGTAATTAAACGGTCTTTTTAACCCGTATGTATCATTGATTACATTCATTACTGTAGGCTCTACACCTTCAAAAGATAATCCTTTTATTGTTTCATCAACGGATGCTAAAGAAACATATCCAATTCCATATTCGTCAGTTGCCATTGAAGTTAAGATCCCTGTGTTATCTTTTATAACAAATCCTGCTGCTAATAAACTATCATCTTCAGCCGCATCGTCGAAATCGATACCACCAAAGAACCCAGCTCTTGTCCCTGAAGCTGTGTCTCTTGTATACACTTGAATGTTGCTTGCGGCATCCCAATCTGAGTTTGAATTGTTGTCTACTGTGTTATCTCCACATGCTGCTAAAGTAAACACAGCGCTAAATGTTATTATCATTAAACCTAATTTTTTCATTTTCTATAGTCCTCTCTGTTTTAGTTACAGTTGAATTATATAGGACTAACATTAACTTTAAATATCACTTATGTTAAAGAATTGTAAACATTATTAAAAATGAAATTAAAAAAAAGACAGATTTTCCATCTGTCTTTTCTATATTATATTAATTTATAACCTACACCTCGAACAGTTTTTATATATTCACTGTTGGGATCTATTTTCTCACGTAGTTTAAATACGTGAACGTCAACCACTCTACTATCACCATCGTAACTGAATCCCCATAAGTTTGTTAATAATTGGTCTCTAGACAATGCTTTACCTTTATTAATAACAAAATATACAAGTAATTCAAATTCTTTTAATGTTAGTTCTAGTTTTTCGTTTTCTTGAAATACTTCATAACTACTTTGTATGATTTTTAAATCATTATAAGTTAAGATATCTTCACTTTTTGTTAATCCTTGTCTTCTAAGTCCCGCCTTTATTCTAGCTAATAATTCACGAGGACTGAATGGTTTTGTTACATAATCGTCTGCACCAACTTCGAATCCTTGAATAACGTTGTACTCATCATCTACAGCTGTAAGCATAATAATATATGCATTATTACCTTCACTACGAAGCTTTTTACAAATTTCCATACCATTCATATTTGGTAACATAATATCTAACAAGATAATATCATATCGCTTCATTGAAGCTTTTTTATATCCTTCAAACCCATCTAAAGCAGACTCTACTTCATAGTTTAATTGCTTTAAATCGTATTCTATCATACGTTGTATTGATTTTTCATCTTCGATAATTAAGATCCTAGCCATAGTATCTACCTCCAATGATATAATATCATATTTGTTCGAAAATTATGAAACAGTTACAAAATCTTAACAATTAGTAATATCAAATTAATATTACCCTTCAAACGAAGCTTCGTATTCCATTTCTTCATTATAATAAGACTCTTGGATAATGTTGATTGCTACATTGTTGCAATGATCACCTATACGTTCAATGTTTGACAGAATATCAATATATAATTGATCCTGTGTCTCAGTTGAAGAATGAGAGTTAATTCTCATAATGTGACGTTTTCTATTTTTGATTACTAATTTATCAATAACATCTTCATACTCTGTTACTTTTTTAGCAATATCTTTATCGTTTGTTACAAATGCTTCTAATGTTAAAGCAAATGTTTCTTTTACTACATCGTATAATTTAGTTAATTCTTTTGTAGCGTCTTCACTCAATACAACTTTATCGTCATATCTCATTTCAAAGAATTGCAATAAGTTCACACAGTGATCTCCAATTCTTTCAAAGTCTCTAATTGTATCTACGTATTCAGCTTGTAAGTTCGATCCTGTTACAGATAAACCTTGTTGTGCTATTTTCACTAAGTAATCATGAGCTTTTTTATCGATTGTATCTAAGATTTCCTCTAACTGAAGCCCATTACTTAATAATTTGCTATCGTTTTTGAATGAGTACTTAATTGTTGTATTTAACATTTGTTTAGTTGCTTCACCCATGTTTTGAATAACTAATTTAGCACTTTCTAAAGCTAAGATTGGTGAATCTTTGATTAGATCATCTTGTAATGAATCAACATCAATTTCAATGATTCCATCATCACCTTTAATTAGGAATGTAACTACCCATACTAATTGCTTAATAAACCAGAACATAATTAATGTGTTGATAATATTAAACCCTACATGTGCATAACTAATAACTAATGCATCATGTTGTTCTAAGCCTGTAAAATCTGCAACCTTTGAAATTAGTTTTGTATATGGTCCTATAAATAAGAAGAAGAAGATTGATCCAAACACATTAAATAATACATGTGCTAATGCTGTACGTTTCGCAGCAACACTTCCTCCAATAGCAGCAAGTACTGCAGTAATTGTTGTTCCAATATTGTTACCAAATAATATAGCTACTGCACTAATAAGTGGGAACCCACCCTCAGCTTCACTATAAATTGTTTGTAATATACCAATTGTTGCACTACTTGATTGAATTGCAGCAGTAGTAATAGCTCCAATTGCTAACCCAATAACAGGTGTGTCTGCAACGCTGTTTATTAAATCACTAAACTCAACAGTTTTTGCGATTGCTTTTAAGTTTCCACTCATTACATCTAATCCGTAGAATAACATACCAAATCCTAATAATACTCCACCAAGGTTTTTCCATTTCTTTCCTTGGAAGAAGAAGATTAAGAAACTACCTATAGCAATGATTGGTAATGCGTAGTCTTTAATTTTTAATCCAATTAATACAGATGTTACTGTTGTACCAATGTTGGCACCTAATATAATCCCAACAGCTTGTGGTAATGTCATTAGTCCTGCGCGTACTAACCCAACAGTAAGAGCTGTTGTACCACTAGATGACTGAATTAATCCAGTTACTAAGATACCAATTAATACACCAAATACTGGTCTTGACGTTGTTTTTTCGATAATAACTTTGATTTTTGATCCCGCTAAAGCCTTTAAAGAATCACCCATCATATTTAACCCAAATAAGAATATCCCTAATCCCCCAAGTAATGTGAAAATTGCCTCTTGCCATTCAATATCTGACAAATAAGTTACAGAATCTGCTAAAAACATATAATACCTCCGTTGTTTGTTAAATTTTTGTAAATTCCAAAGGAAATATAACACACTTTTAATCAATTATAAATATGAAAATAAAGATTTAATTAATCTTAACAGAATCTTAACAATTGAAAACAACAAAAAAAGAGTCTATTTTACAAAGACTCTTTATACTCTTTTACTAGTAAATCACAAGCTTCTATTAATTCTTCAGCTCGTTCCCATGTACCTAAATTTGCTCCACAAGCATTTTTATGTCCACCACCATCAAACTTATTGGCTAATTCATTAATAGCGATACCACGAGAACGCATACGTGCTCTAACGATTTTTTCCTCGTACTCAGCAAATAAAAGCCAAACAGGGCAATCTTTAAATACTCCTAAGTCATTTACTAACGATGAAGCTTCATCTAGAGTTACTCCAAACTCTTCAAGATATTCAGGTAATACTTTGAAATAAGCCACTCCATTTTTTGTTTTCTTATAATTCTGAAGTAGGAATCCTCTAAACCTTGTTTGTTCTTCTGTTTTTTGATCAAGGTAGATGTAAATTTCATTTGTGTCTAAACCTATATCGTATAGGCTAGCTACATTTCTAAATGTATCTCCATCAACTCCACTATACTTAAATCTACCTGTATCTGTTAAGATCCCAAAAAATAGTGCTTTTGCTCCATCAACACTCATTTTTAACTCTTCTTTAAACGCTAAGTAGAAATCTAAAATGATTAATGCTGCAGCTGGTCTTGATGTATCTACGTAATCAATATCACCAAAGTTCTCAACAGGAATATGATGATCAATCTTGATTAACTTTTTACATTCTTTAAATCTTTGATCTGCAATTCGATTTGAATTTGCGGTATCTACACTTATTGCAAGCGCATCTTCTAATAACTCATCAGCCACTAGTTCAGGAGTTCCAATAAACCCAGTAAATAGACTTGATTCACCAGATACGTATACTTCTTTATTTGGCCATGTTTCGTTAATGATGTTCTTTAATCCGAAAGATGTACCAATACAATCCCCGTCAGGTCTTCCATGAGGGAAGATAATAATTCTGTTAAACTCTTCAATTGCTTCCTTTATTTCTCTTAATTTTTCCTTATTCATTAATTCACTTCCTCTAGATACTTGTCTAAGTCTTCTAAGACTAGTATACTATCATCTAATTTATTTAGTGTACAACCACATGCCAAAGCATGTCCGCCTCCACCATATTTTCTAGCTATATGTACGATAGGGTGTCTTTTACTTCTCAATTCTACAAATACATCATTGTCTTCATTTAAAGTGAAATTAGCCCAAATTTCAACGTTTTCAATATCTGCCATCTGATTTATCATACCACGTGATACTGTGAAAGTAGATACACCAAACTCATCTTTTACTTGATTGTCATTTATCATATAAGCTATATTGTTTTTTGTTAGTTTAAAGTTGTTGATGAAATACCCTCTTAACTTCTTGTAATTTAACTTTTCAGTGTATAATTCATCGTATATTTTTTGTATATCGATTCCCTTACTCGTTAAGAATGCTGCAATCTCAAATGTTTTAGATGAGGTTGCTGGATATTTAAATCTACCACTGTCAGTAGCCAGTCCTGTAAACAAAGCAAATGCTGCATCACGATTTACAACTAAATCACAATCCATTGCAAATTGTGCAATTATCTGAGCACATGCGATACTTTTAGGATCATTGTAGAATGTGTCTGCAATATCACTTGGGTTTAAGTGATGATCAATAACTAATACATGCTCTGCTAGCTTATATCTGTCATCGCTAATCAAATGTGAAACACTCACATCAACAATGATAGCTAAAGCTCCTTGGTATTTCTCGTCGTTTACATAATCAGTTTCTCCTACAAAAGAGTACTTGTTGTTATCTCCAACTGTATATACTTCTTTATCAGGATAGTTTTCTTTCAGTATATGTTTTAACCCCATTTGAGAACCGTATGCGTCTCCATCAGGATTATAATGTCTGTGTATAATAATTGTTTGATACTTTTCAATTAAATCTAGAATTTTATTAAACATAAAATCATCCTCCAAAATAACACTACATTATATCATAAAAAATCGTACACTTAAACAAAATGCTTTAAAAAAACCATATCTATAGATATGGTTTCTAACTAGTTGCTATTCCACTTGTGATAGTCAGGACTATCTGTTGCATAATCCCAATAATAATCAAGTAAATCTCCCCATTGTCCTAAGTCATTTGCTTTTGCATAATCCTCTGCGATATGCATCCATTCGTTATATGTATAATCTCCATAGCTAATTGTTTCTCCAGCACCAAACTCAAACTTTACTTGAGCCAATCCTTGTTTAACTACCATATAATTTAGTAAATGATACTCGTCTTCCCCAGGTAATTTCACCCATATCCAAGCCAGTAATCTTCCATATGTACCAGTAAGTCCATCATTTGGATCAGTTTGCAGAATTATACTTTCAGCACTTGTTAATAACTCACATGTATATACACTTGCGGGTTTCCCCCACTCTTCTTCGCCTCCTGAGTATGTTTCTTCTGTATCCATATTCAAGAACCTAGTTGATTTCGCACTACTTGTAATGGCATCGTAAATATCTGTCGGATACTCAAACACCCCAGTATCACCATCTGTGCAGTATTTTAATTCTACTTCAAAATAGCCACCTCTAGGATCAATAGGATCTACATTCTCAAACTCATCACTTAGTAATGGTCCGTCATACTCCATATCTTGTGGAAAGAAGAAGCTAGTTAAGTCTTCAAGTTCACGATATATTATTATACTTAAAACACTTGTTAAATAGAACTTATCACCAGTTTCATATAAACTCCCATATCCATAGAACATATTCTCTTTCGTTTCATCATAATCATAGCTATCAGTTAATCTAATCCTTACTTCTAAGTCATCAAAATAATTTTGTATTTCAAGTTCAGAATAACCCGTTAAATCAGGTAAATAAAAGAATGTTCTTTCCCCTGTAAATTCAGGGTAAATTCCAATTTTTACAACATCGTTATTACTAACTACATCACCTATATCAAAAGTATGGTAACTACTGAATCTATACTCCAGCTCTTCGTCCTGAACAGGTTCAAATATAATTTCATACGATTGATTATGTAATTTAAATAGCTCTTCAATTTCAGTTAATTTCATACCTTGTAAATCTGGTAGTATATAGTAACTATTTCCTCCTTGATTATCAACGTTATCTTCAACGGTTGTATCTGTTGATGCATTACACCCAGATAACATAATTAACAAAGCAAATAATAATATGCTAATTTTTTTCATTTAAACACCTCTTTTTATATAACATTACATTATACTTTATACATAAAAAAAACACCACAGTTATGTGGTGTTTAATTTATATCTAAAAATTATTAGCTAGTTGTATGATTACCAACAGTAGAATAATCTCTGTTATCTGTAGCTACGATCCATTGCTCAGCCACAACAGCCCAGTCATCCGAACCAAAAGTTACAGTAGGAACTCTGATAAGAATTACATTTGCAGTAGTTCCATCAGTAGTATTTCCATTTCCAACAGGCCAGTTAGAACCTGGATCGATACCGTTTAAACCTAATGTGTCAATTAAAACACCATCTTTGAATAAACCTAAAGCATCATCACCATTTACATAACCAACAACAGTAGTAACTACGAAATTAATTCCAGTTGTAGGGAATGGATTAGCTAATCCAGCACCTTGTGCAGCATCACCAGGATCTGTACAAGCACTATTTCCTAATACGATAACTGCACCAGCAGCTAAAGTACCAGTTAAATCATATACATCACTTGAATCAGCATAAGCAGTACCATTACCACCCTTAACTACTGAATAAGGAGTTAAGTCTACGTCTGCACCAGTTGGGTTGTAAATTTCAATATATTTACAACTTCCACCATCAGCTTCTGCATATTCACTGATAAATAATTCAGGAACAGGAGGAGCTTCTGCAGGAACAGTAACTGTGAAAGTTACATCTACTGGAGTTTCAGAACCGATAGTTAATGTAGCAGTTAAAGTAACTGTAGCATCAGCTTGTCCTTCAGCAGGTCTTGTAACAACACCAGCATCTGTGATTGCAGCGTTATCTGAAGCCCATGCGATTGCAACACCATACATTTCTGTAGGTAACGTTACATCAGCAGTAGCATTTGCAGGAACACTTAATCCGTCTTGCGCTAATGTTAAAGCTTGAGCATCTGTTAACATAGGCCATTCAACACTTACGATTCTAGCGTTATCATAGTCAATATCGCTAACTGTGAAAGTTAACTCAACAGTTTGTCCTACTGTATACATATCTGCGAAATAAGCAGGTGCTTCAGTAGATAATTTTAATTTAAGGAATGTAGTACCATCACCAACAAAGTGAGCATAACCAAATCCATCATCCATTGAAGAAATCTCTAAAGTAGCAGTATATCTATGCATATTTGGAACTTCTGTAACGATTACAGCAGGATCAGTAACAGCGCTAACTACTAAAGCATTACCAGTTGATAATGTTTCAATTTTTGTAGCTCCGTTTAATTCTCTTTGGTTATCACCATAAGATTCATTTAATCCTAAAGTACCAGCAACAACGATTTCATCTCCTAAATCTCCACCAACACTTGAATCTACATATAATGCAGCACCAGTTTCGTCTTGGATGATTACTTCGTCATAATATTTACCAACAATAATACCTTTTACAAGAACTAATGTATCATCAGCTTCTAATAAAGCTTCAGTAACAGTTAGAGGTACATTGTCATTTAAGTCCATTAATTCAACTACGAAGTCTCTTGTAACTGTAGTAGCTCCAACAGTAACACTTGCAGTTAAAGTAGCAGTAGCGTTTGATCCAGAAACCATAGTGATAACACCAGCGTCTGTAACTACAGCAGCATCACTTGTTGCCCAAGTAATTGTAGCAACAGCAGTAGTGTTTTCAGTAGGTAATACGAAATCAACATTAACTTCCATTAACATACCTAAATCAATTGCATCAGCAGCAGCTTGAGCAGTATAAGCTTCTGTGAAATCAGTTTCAACAGTTGCATCTGCAGCAACACCTTGGAATAATACTAATTCATCATGGTAAGTTACTACTGTAACAGTAATAATTTGTCCAACAAATCCTTCTAATTCACTTGCGTTTGAACGGTAATAAACTTGAACTTTACCGCCAGCAGAGTCTGTTAAATATACATTACTATATGAACCTTCAATAGAAACAGTACCAGTGATTGTAGCCATTGTACCACGAGGAACAACGTCATATTGCACAGCAGCAACCGTAGTATCTACAGCCATAGGTAGTGCATTACCACTAGTTAATACTTCCATATCAGATTTTAAATTAATTTGTTTTAATCCATTATATTCTCCACGAGAACCTAATAATTTAACTTCATCACCAACAACAACAGGTCCGTCATATTGTTTTGAATAAATAAAGATGTAAGAACCATTGTTTTCAATGAATAATCCATAATAAGAAATATCAAATACAACACCAGAAACTTGGAATAAATCTCCATTGTTCATGTCTAATACTTCTTGAACTGTACTTAATACAGGAACAACAACTTCAACAGTAACTGTTTCAGTTAAAGAACCTTTAGTAGCAGTAGCAGTAAAAGTAACAACAGTAGTTTCAGCTCCAAGAGCTACAAATGTACCATCGTTTCCAATAACAGCATCATTATCTGAAGTCCAACCTGAGAACATTGTTCCGTTAGGCCCTACTGCAGGTAACATGAATGATTCTAATGTAATTTCTGGTACTTCAATTGCAGCGATATCAGCTTCTAATGCTTCAGCGTCTGATAATTCATTAACTGTAATATCAGCTTCTAATCCATCAAATGCTAACATAGGTCCATTTGTACCATGGTTAGTATAATAGAATACTGTGATAGTTACTTCTTTACCAGCTTGAGCTTCTAAAGCAGCTAATGAAGCTTCGTTTGAATAATAGTAAATTAATACAGCGTCGTCACCTTCAACAAGGTAAACGTTGTTATAATCTCCTCTTAATTCAACAGTACCAGTAATTGTATAGTACATACCGTGAATTGTAGAAACACTTGCGTCTAAAGCTAACATTTCAGCAACTGTTTTTACTACAGCAGTACCTTCTAATGGGTTAACGTTTCCAGTTGTTAATACTTCTTCAGAAACAATATTACCTAATTGGTATAAAGTATTATAAACAGCATAGAAACCTCTAACTTTAATTTCATCACCAATTGCAACAGTTAACTCAGAACCAGGACTATAAATACCTAGAGCATGAGTACCATCACTTAAGAAATATCCACCATCAAATGTACCAGTTACAATACCTGTAAACTCAATGTAATCATCTAAGATTGCATTTTGATACATATCAGCGATACTAGCGAAAGTCATTGCTGGTTCTTCGGCTTGAACAGTAATTGAAAATTCTTTAGTTACAACAGCTTCATTAACAGTTAATGTAGCAGTTAAAGTAACAACAACATTTCCAGTGTCTGCGTCTGGTCTAGTTACTACACCAGCTCCAGTAAGATACATTTCATTATCTGATGCCCAAGTTACAGGGTAACCTTGATGAGTATCGATTAATGACATATCCCCAACAATAATTGTTTCAACGATTAATAATGATTTAATAGCAGTAGTTGCTTTGTCTAAATCAGTTTCAGCAGCAGCAGCTACAACTACAGTATAATCTTTCGTAAATGAATCTTCTCCTAATGTAAGAGTTGCAGTTAATTTTACAGTTGCATCTCCATCACTAAATGCAGGAATTGTTACTACACCTTCATTACTAATAACAGCTTCATTGTCCGAAGACCATGCAATTGTTACACCGTGTAATCCAGTGTCTGGTAAAGTTAAATCTGCACTTGTTTCAGTAGGTAAAGTTAATCCACCTAAAGCTTCTGATAACTTTTCTAAGTTAGTCATCACATCTTCACATGCTGGATCTTCAGGAGTTTCTTCACAGTTAAGAACAGGTGTCTCTGTAGTGTCTTCTTCAGGTGCACAAGCAGCTAACGTGAATGCTCCAATTAAAACAAGTGATAATGTTAATAATTTTTTTAACATTATGTACTTCCTCCTTCTTTCTCTTTTTTAGTTTTGTGTATTAAATGTTACATCTTCTAATCTGATTAGAACCAATTGATAGTTCCCTGAATATCTTCCTAGAGGTGCAACAATACTAAATACTGTACCTTCAGTGAATAAATCTGCAGTTAAGTTACTATCTGCGCCATCATCACGACGGATTGTTATTTGATTCCCCTCACCGTCTTCTGCAGTTACAGTAAATGCATCGTCATAAGTATTTGAATAAACACTTATAACTGTTAAATTGTCCATTTGGACAATACTACCGATAGAATCTCTAGATAATTCATCGATAAATACTACTGTAGGATCTACAACGTTTCCTGTACTTAGAACTTCATAATTCTTTCTACTAAATCCAGTAAGTTGTAAAGCTCCTGTTTCACTATCAGGATAATACGTTAGGTTTAATCCAGAAATGATAACTTCATTTCCTTCAGCTAGTCCACTCGTGTTATCGTACCCTTTGAATAGGTAAATCCCATATCCTCCGGATTGAATATAAGGATGACCTTCAAGTGTTCTTGATATAACTCCGCGCACTACCACTTTTAATCCTATATATTCTTCCTGATTCGTTACTAATTCTTCAATAGTTAATTGAATACCGTCTAAACTGTAATCAAATGTAGGGTCTTTTTCTCCCCAAATTCTTAATCCGTAAGGTTGTGTTGCAAATTCAGCTTGGTAGAAAATACTTTCATATTTTAATCCACCAACACCCTTAGACCCAGTGTAAGATTGCTCTAATAGTTCAAGGTTAAGTAATCTCCCGTCATACCAAACCCAAGCTAAGTAACGCTCATTACCATCTGTTCTAGTTGTAGATGCATCATATTCTAATACTATTGTTTGTGCATTTTCTAATGCATTGCAAGTGAATTCACTTGCTGGTTTACCCCATGGTTCAAACTTGTAAGTAGATTCTGGAGTATTGATTCCTAAGAATCTAACACTGAAGTTTTGTCCTCCTTCAGTGAATATCGCTGTGTCACCATCAACACAACTTACTAAATCTACCTCACCAATTCCATCATTAACAAAACCGGTATTTTGGTAGCTGAAGTCCATAACTAATTCATCAGTAAAACATGTTGTGCATAGTTTAACTTCTGCAAGAACAGTAATATCAAAAGATGCGATTGCAACTGCATCATTCAATCTAATCTCGGCTGTTAAACTAACTGTTTTACTTCCTGTTACGAAGTCTGGTCTTGTAACAATCCCTGTGTTATCTAGATAAGTAGGGTTGCTTGAAGTCCATGTTATTGTTACATCATCGTTAGAAGATGTAGGTAATGTAATATTCTCAGTAACTTCTAAACTATCAAAAGATAATTCATCTTTTACTTCATATACAATATCTATGTCTGTTTTCTCATCTACTGGAGTAGGAGTTGGGACAGTAGAGTCTGTCCCTTCACATCCTACTAGTATTAAAACAGTAAATATAATTAATAAGGATAAAACTTTTTTAAACATTTAAATCACTTCTCTCTAGTCGGCACCTAATTGATAAAGCATTTCTTCTATTGCTTGTTCAACCGTAGCGTTTCCAGCAAAGATTGCTTCTGTAATAATTCCTGCTTGTAATCTAGCATCTGATGATGTAGTTCTTAAAGCGAATGCAGGATCAAACTCATAATATGAAACTTGAACATAAGCGGCATTTGCTGTCATTGATTCGTAAACATAATCTGCTGGATTTCCTAATAATGCTTTTAACTCATCACTGTAAGTGTATGAAGATGGATCTTCCATCGTAGCAATACTTAAGAATTCTTGATAAGTAGCTGAATCATAACCTGATTGGCGTACTGGTAAGTATCCTGTTAACATAGACCATTTAGCAGTTTGTTCTGCATCTGTGATGTATTTAATGAATAACCATGCAGCTAATCTCTCAGCATCTGTAGAATCACTCATAATTGCAACGTTTGGACCTTGTTGTACTGCTGAAGGGTTGTTTTCAACATCGTATTGAGGAACTGGTGCAACACCAATTTCAAATGTATCAGGAACGTTATACCCGATACCAGCAGTAGAACCTACTGTCATACAAGAATCTCCCTCTTTGAAGTTCGTTGAACCATATTGTTGGTTCCAAGCTAATGGTAAAGCTACCATTTTGCTTTCAAAGTAACCTTTCATAGTACTTAACATTTCTCTAGTGTTAGCGTTGTCTACTAGAATGTTTCCGTTACTATCAGTGTATCCACCGTCCCATTGACGAACACTGTTAATAAATAAGTTTGCACTTGAATCATAGTTTATTAAGTATTCACATTGATTTGCTCCAGTTCCCATCATAGTTGACATGAAACCTTCTAACTCATCAAATGATAACGCTCTATCAGTAGGAATTGTGATTCCATTTGCTTCAAAAGCAGTTTTATTGAATACCATCATTTCAGTTGATTTACTATAAGGTAACGAATACATGAATCCGCCTCTATATTGTTTGTTTTCTTCAATATAAGAAGGGATGAAATCTTCAACATCAATTCCCCATTGCTCATCATAAATGAAATCGTCTAATGCAATTACTGCATCACCGTTTAAGTATCCTGCAACGTGGTCTGGGTATGCAACTAACATTGTAGGTGTATTACCAGCACTAATTGCTAAGATTGTTTTATTACGTAAATCGTCATATCCACCTTGTGATGTAGCGTTAATTGTAATGTTTGGATATAATTCTTCGAATTCAGCTATGTAATCTAATAATAAAGCTTCTTTTGATTGTCCATATACATGCCAGAAATCAACAACGATCTCTTCAGTTGGAAGTTCGTCTAATACGTTAATTAACCCAGGTTGTGGGTTTTCTGGATCTGCTTCTTTACAATCAATGTGATCTGGATACAAATCACAGTCGACACTTGGTCTGTTAGGATTTGTTGGATCTACTGGTTCATCTACTTGAACAGGTGCATTACACCCTGCTAAAGTAAGTACAAACCCTAGAGATAGAAATAATACTAATAGTTTTTTCATTTTTTCCTCCAAAATTTTTAGATTTTTTATCCTTTAATTCCACTTCTTGATACACCGCGCATGATGTATTTTTTCAATAAGAAGAATACAAGTAATAAAGGTAACGTTACTAACATGGCAGCAGCCATTTGTTCGTTGAATGCAGGTCTTTCACCGGCTCCGGTAACACTAAACGCTTTACGTAAACCATTTGTGATAAGACGATATTTTTCATCATCTGCAACTAAGTTTGGCCAAACGAACGCACTCCATGTTCCCATCATGTTTAAAATTGTAATTGTGATAATTGTTGGTGCAGCAATTGGAATCATAACTCTTCTTAAATATTTAAAATCGCTAGTTCCATCTACTTTTGCAGCTAAATATAATTCATCTGGTATTTGTTTGAATGTTTGTCTTAAGAAGAAAATGTAAAATACACTAGTCATAAACGGCACAACTAAAGCAATATTTGCTTGAAGAGCCGATTGTCCTCCACCTTCAAGTGAAAGGAAACTGAATAATGTCTCATCTTTTCCTAATAACCCTAAATCAGAAACTGTTAAATAGTTTGTGATTACGAACATCTCACCAGGAATCATCATTGTTGCGATTAATGCCATGAATAATAAGTTTTTACCTTTGAAATTAAGTCTTGCAAAGGCAAATGCTGCTGTAACTGTAGTTAATATAGTACCTATCGTAGCAAAGAATGCTACTGTTACTGTGTTTTTCATATATAGGAAATAACTAAAGTTTGCTAGTGAATTCTTATAGTTAATGAATAACATATCTTTAAATCTAACCCACATACTAGGTGGTACTTCTTCATAAATTCTATCTAAGTCTTTAACCGAAGTTACTAACATAAAATAGAATGGTGTAATGATAATTAATGCAAATACAACTAAGAATGCATATACACCAGCTTTAACGAAGAAACTTGTTTCGTTAGATCTTGCAGCTTTAACTAATAAAAATACTAAGAATACAACATAAAATACTATTGCAAAGAATACAAAGAAGAATTTATTAAACGGATTATCTTCTTTTAATACTTTGTTTACTAATTTTTGAACCAAATCTTTATAATCTTTGAAACTTGTTTGATAGAAGCCTGTCTCTTCTATAAAAATTCTTTTAAATCCTTCTAGGAAATCGTTCCACTTGTTTTTAATGTTTTCCATCATAGCCTCCTAGAAATGAACCCTTTTCTTACTTACCCACATTTGGATGAAAGTAAAGATTAAAGTAATAAAGAACAGGATAATAGCTGTTGCTGCAGCCATTGAAATTGCCCCAGGGGCTAAATCATATAAAGATTCGTAAATATAACCTACTATAGTGATTAAAGAATTACTTCTTAATTGTCCTGGTGCCATCATTGTTACACCAAACATACCAACTACAGTACGATAAGATTTGAATGCTCCGATAAACGAAGTAATTGTGATATAAGCAATCATTGGCGAAAGAAGAGGTATTGTAATTCTTCTAATTACACGCCATTTTGGAGTTGCATCTACTTTTGCAGCATCATAATATTGTTTATCAATGCTTTGTAGACCTGATAGGAATACCATTATTTTAAATGCTAATCCTCCCCAAACAGTATATACAAGTAATGCTGCCATAGATGTTCCCCATGATGCACTCTTATCAACAAAATGAATTGGATTAACTCCAAACCATCCTAGTACAGTGTTTGCAATACCATAATCGTAATTGAATATAAATGCGAACGCCATACCTACTGCAATTGCATTTGTTACATATGGTAAGAAGAATATCGTTTGAAAGAATCCTTGTAATCTTTTTATAGAATTAAGTGCGATGCTTACAAATAACGCAACTAATACACTAATTGGTACACTCACAAATACGATAACGAATGTATTTTTAAGTGCTTGATAGAACATCTTGTCTGTTAATACTTCTTTGAAGTTACCAAACAAAGTATATCCTGTAAATGTTTTTGGTGTTGATATGTAGTTATAACCTTCTAAGAAAGCTAAGTAGAATGAGTTGAATAAAGGGTAGAATGTGAATGCACCTAACAGAATTAGTGCAGGTGCTAAATATAGCCAGGCCCTTACATTACTCTGTCTTTCTAACATTAAAGAAGCTCTCCAGTCTCTTTATTGAATACAAATAGTTTTTCAGGTTTCACATCTAACGCAATTACATCACCTGGCTTGATTCTATGTGATGCATCTACGATTGCTCTGAATGTTTCGTTACTATTCCCTGGTTTTTCTAAGATTAAAGTAGTATCTCTACCAATCGTTTCAACCATTTTAACTTCAAAAGATAATTGCCCAGATCCATCTTTAACAATGTATCCTTCTGGTCTAATACCAATAAAACAATCTGAATCTTTAGCAGTTGTTTCACCAACAATGAAGTCTTCAATTAATAATTTCTTATTACTAACTTTTCCATCAAAGATTGTAATTGGTGGCGTTCCTAAGAATTTCGCAACAAATAAGTTATCTGGTTTGTCATAAATATCTTGTGGCTCACCAACTTGTTGTTTCAATCCTAATTCCATTAACACTATCTCATCACTGATACTCATTGCTTCTTCTTGATCATGTGTTACGAATATAGTTGTAATTCCTGTTTCTCTTTGAATACGTTTGATTTCTTCACGAGTTTGTAGACGTAATCTAGCATCTAAGTTAGATAGTGGTTCATCTAATAATAAAACTCTAGGTTTCTTAACTAAAGCACGAGCAATTGCAACACGTTGCTGTTGTCCACCGCTTAATTGTCTAGGTTTACGGTCCATTAACTCACCGATACCTACTAAATCAGCCATTTCTTGAGCTCTTTCAATAGCTTCTGCTTTAGGAACCTTTATGTTCTCTAGTGGGAACATAATATTTTGTCTAACTGTCATATGTGGATAAAGTGCATAATTCTGGAACACTAATCCAATTCCTCTATTTTCAGGTGCTTTATCTGTTACATCTTCGTCTCCGAAGAAGATACGACCTTCTGTAGGGTTCAATAATCCTGCAATCATATATAACGTAGTAGATTTCCCGCACCCTGAAGGTCCAAGTAACCCAACTAATTTACCAGATGGGATTGTTAAGTCGAAAGAATTAACAGCAACAGTTTCTGTTTTATCCTTTGCTTGGAATACCTTTGTGATATTCTGTAATTTTATCTCCATTTTTATCTCTCCTAAATATTTAACATTTTTAACAGTACATAATATCACAAATTCAGTTATTTTTCTATAAATATTTCGAAAATAAATTGTTAAGTTTTTTACGATAATTCTAAAAAAGAAACGGCTTAGTATAGCCATTTTCCTTAATTTGATATTCAAACATAATTTCAGTCAATTTTATCGAATGTTAGAATCTTCATCTTTTTCATTGATATAAAAGGGAAATACTGTTTTTTTTTATCAAATATTGTTCATTTTGGCTATAAGACAAAAAAATAGTCAAGTTTTTAACTATAAGTTAAAAAGACTAAAGTTTTATATAAATATCAAATAAAAAAGGGACAAAAAATTTGTCCCTTTTAACGTTTGTTCATTTTTTACTTAAACTAAATAAGTCCAAATTGCCCAAATTACTACAACTATTATGATTAATTTTGTAAGTTTTTTAATAAGCGAAAATGTTCCTAAGATGGCGATAATTCCTCCAACAACTAATACTCCAATTTGTGAAACTGGATCTAGTGCTTCCACCATGTTATATAGGTTTTCAAATATCTTGCTTACTTGATCTCCAAACTCTCCAACAATAGAGTTTTCTAATGTACTGCGTACATCTTCTAATATAGTTAAGAACATATTTATACCACCTTTCTAATTCTTTCTAAACTCATTATAACAAATAATGTGTGTAAATTTTATGAAAATAATGTGTTTTATATCTTACGTCTACCTTCTAGTGCTTTAAATATCGTAATTTCATCAGCGTATTCTATGTTTCCACCTGCTGGAATACCGTGTGCTATACGTGTTACTAAGATCCCTGTTTCTTCTAGTAATCTCGATATATATCTAGCTGTGGTTTCACCTTCATTGTTAAGGTTTGTAGCTAATATTACTTCTTTGATTGATTCATCTTTTAAGCGCTCTAATAGACTCTTAATATTAATGTTATCAGGACCAATTCCATTAGATGGAGAAATAGCTCCATTCAAAACGTGAAACAATCCATGGTATCTATTTGTTTTTTCCATAACAATAACATCTTTTGCTTCTTCCACAACAATAACTGTTGATTTATCGCGTGAATCATCTTTACATATATAACAAGGATCAGTATCTGTAATGTTTCCACATATTGGACACTCAAATATCTCTGTTTTTATTTTTGTATATGCTTCAATAATTTCATCAATTTGATCTTTATCCATTCTATTCACTGTATAAAGAGCATATCTTTCAGCGGTTTTTTTACCTACTCCAGGATATTTCCTTAGATTTTCAATTAATAGTTCGATACTCTCAGGATATTTCATTTTTATCACTTCCTAGAATAAACCAGGCATTCCTCCACCTGTAAACTGAGACATCACACTTTCAGTTTCATCATTTATTTTCTTCATACAATCATTGATAGCTGCGGTGATTGTATCTTCTAACATTTCAATGTCTTCTTTGTCTTCTACAGCTTCTGGATTGATTTTAATAGATTTCATTGTTTTGTTTCCAAAAAATTCTACTTCAACCATTTTACCTCCAGCACTACCATAGAAAGTAGAAGCTTCTAGTTCTTTTTGAGCGTTTACCATATCTCTTTGCATTTTTTGTAATTTTTTTATCATACCTGGGTTCATAGTTATTCTCCTTTTCTCACTTTAACATTTTCTTTACCAAATAAATCATAAGCTTCTTTCACACTGTCTGGAGTTAAGTCATCCATATCGTGTTTCACAGTAGGGATATCTTTCAATCCAGGATGATTAATAGGTGTTAATGTTATATATCTATCCTTATCTTCTTTCCATTTCTTGACAAACTCTGCACTAATATCTTTCCAAACTTCAGTTGGTAATGCTAGATAATCAAATTCTTGTTTATGGAAATCAGATAGCAGCTTTGTAACTCTATCTTTTACATCTTGCTTCATCATACGATTACAAGTAGAAGGTGCAGGATACTCAATAATCATTAGTTTCCCATTGGTTGCAACCACTCTACCACTACAAATCAATTTTGCGTACTGTACATTTTCGGGTTCTACATCTCTTTCTATGTCAAACCATCGCTTGTTAAGTCTTATTTTGGTTTCTCTATCTCCGTTATTTAAAACATCTTCAACCAATCTAATGTCATAAGTTGTATATGGTTCTTCAACTTCTTCAATTTCGTCTTCTTGTAGATTAAACAAATCAATATTCTCTTCATTGTCTTCAACTGTTTCTTCTGAAGACTCTTGTGATTCAGTTTCTGTAGTAAATGTATCATCAAGTGCAGCAATTTGTGGAGTTGTATCTAAATTTACAGTTTCAACTTCTACATCGTCACCAACGACTGTATTTTCAGGTTGAATTTCTGCTTCTTTCTCAATAACTCGTTCAACTACTTGTACTTCTGGTTTCATTTGTTCAACTCTAGTAAGTTGTAGTTTTAAAGATTCGATTGATGATTTAAGCGAAGCAAACTCGTCATCAATTGTTATTTCTTGCTTTTCAACTTTATCTACCAACTTGATTAGAGCTAACTCCATATATAACTTTTGATTCGTTGTAAACTTCATATCATTACGTGCTTTGTTAAGAACATCAATATAGAAGAAAATTAAATTATTACTTACTTTCTTTTCTAACGATAGAAACTTCTCTTTTGTAAATAACAATTGCTCTTCAATTGTTACATTTGCATTCTTATATACAAGTAAGTCTCTGTAAAACTTTATTAAATTTTCAACAAGTCTTTGAGACTCTTTTCCTTGTTCTATTAACTCGTCCAGTATCTTTATAGCTCTAACAGAGTCATTATCGTAAATAGCGTCTGCAATGTCTAATAATCTCTCACTTGATACAGTACCTTTTATGGCATGTACGTCATCCACCATTACCTCAGTTTCAGTATATGAGACAACCTGATCCAACAAACTAATTGCATCCCTCATACCACCTTCAGCTGATTCAGCTATTACTTTTATCGCTTCTGTTTCTATAGTGATAGATTCTTCTTCGATAATTGTATTTAACCTTTTAATCATTTCAGGTATACTGATTCCTCTAAAATCAAAACGCTGGCATCTAGAATGAATCGTCGCTGGTATTTTGTGTGGTTCTGTTGTAGCTAAGATGAAAATAACATGTTTTGGTGGTTCTTCTAAGGTTTTTAAAAGCGCGTTAAAAGCCCCGGTACTAAGCATGTGTACCTCATCTATTATGTATACTTTGTATTTACCTACACCAGGTAAGTATTTAACTTTATCTCTTATTTCACGTATTTCGTCTACACCATTATTAGATGCAGCATCAATTTCTATAACATCTGTTATAGAATTGTTGTCAATACCAAGACATGTGTCACACTCATTACAAGGATTTGATACTGGTGCTTTCTCACAATTTACTGCTTTTGCAATAATTTTTGCTATTGTTGTTTTACCAGTTCCTCTAGGCCCACTAAACAAGTAAGCATGTGCTATCTTGTTGTTTTTAAGGGCGTTCTTAAAAGTTCTTGTAATGTGTTCTTGTCCTGCTATTTCAGTAAAGCTTTTTGGTCTATACGTTCTGTAAAGCGCTTTGTATGCCATATAAATCACTCCTAAAAGGATAAAATCCTGTAAATCTATTATAAAACAAAAAGACTATTTTTTATAGTCTTTTCACCATTTTTTTAGTTGTTTTTGAATGTTTCTATTACTAAAGATACTATCTTAAACTCATTGGTGTTTCTTTTAAATTTTTTCTGTAAATATTCATATGTTAATTGCTCGGTTTCACCATGTTTTTTGATTGTGAAAATCTGACTTAATGTTTTTTGGAACTTTTCATTGTCTCTAAGTTTTCTACTATCTTCTAAACTTAATTCAATTTTCCCGTTTATAATTGAATTAACTTCGTCTAGGAATCTATCATATTCAGTTTTATCTTTTGCAGAAAGAACCTTAAACTTATTTGGCATAAAAGCTTCAAACAATCGATCAAACACAAACAAGAAAAGTGTAAATACAACAGGTATTACCAATATATAAACTATTATCTGTGAATCAATAGTATAATCGGTTGTAATTGTTTGGAACAAGACATAAACTATCAGTCCTAACAAAGCCGCCCCAAAAACTAATGCATAATACTTTAACCCTTTCGTTCTATTCATTATAATCACCCAAGAAGTATTATACACTAAAAACATACAATATGGTATAATTAAGTTGGTGATAATTATGAATACAGAAACTATAGTTGCTATATCAACAGCAATAGGACAAGGTGCGATAAGTATTGTACGTCTAAGTGGTGTTGAGGCAATAGAAATTACAAACAAAATTTACAAAGGAAAAGACTTAACCAAGGTTAAATCTCACACTGTTCATTATGGACATATCCACAATAATAACGAATCGATAGACGAGGTTTTAGTAAGTGTTTTTCGAGCACCTAAAACATTCACAACTGAAGATGTTGTGGAAATCAATTGTCATGGTGGAGTATTTGTGGCTAATAAAATTTTAGAATTAGCTCTTATCCATGGTGCGAGACCTGCAAATCCTGGTGAATTTACAGAAAGAGCTTTCTTAAATGGTAGAATAGATTTGACACAAGCAGAAGCTGTCATGGATATCATAGAAGCAAAATCAGACTTAAGTCTATCTCTAGCTAACAAAGGTCTTGATGGAGTAATCTATAACTTAATTGTTGATTTAAGAAATCAGTTGTTAAACACTATTGCTCATATCGAAGTAAATATTGATTATCCAGAGTATGATGATGTTGTTGAGTTATCGACAAACATTATCAAACCAGAGGTTGAATTATTAATCAATAAAATAAACACATTATTAGAGAAAGCTCAATATGGAAAAATAATCAAAGACGGTGTTAAAACAGCGATAATTGGACGACCTAATGTTGGGAAGAGTAGTTTGTTAAATGCTCTTTTAAGAGAAGATAGAGCAATTGTAACTGAAATTCAAGGTACCACAAGAGATACCATAGAAGGTAGTATCAATATTGGTGGTATCATTCTCAATCTTATTGACACAGCTGGAATCAGAGAATCAAATGATATTGTTGAAAAAATAGGTATTGATAAAGCAAAGAAAACGGTAAATGAAGCAGAATTAGTATTATTTGTACTTGATAATAATCAAAACTTAACAGAAGAAGATAAAGATTTATTAACACTTACAAAAGATAAGAAGAGAATCATAATAATTAATAAAACAGATCTAAGTAATGAACTAAATCATAAGTTCGATAACTCAATTGGGATTAGCGCATTACACAAGACAGGGATAACTGAATTGGAGACAAAAATAAGAGATATGTTCTTAAGTGGTGAAGTGAATATAACAGATCAAACATACATAAGTAACGCAAGACATATCGCCAAATTGAATGATACCTTAGTTTCATTAAAAGATAGCCTCAAAGCAATAGATGACAATATGCCTATTGATATGGCTGAGATTGATCTTAAAAACGCATGGCATCTATTAGGTGAGATAATAGGAGACACTTCTACAAACTCATTACTTGATGAACTATTTAGTAAATTCTGTTTGGGTAAATAAAAAAGCGCATTTGCGCTTTTTTTAATTACCTATATCAAAAACAATTTTCCATTCATCATTTATCTTTTTCCATGTAGTAATATATTTCCCTATTTCTATATGTTCTTCTTCATCGTGAATATAAGTTCTTGTGTAAGTTCCTGTTGTAACTCCTAGTGTTTCATCATCGCTAATAAAAGCGTATTTAGGTTCCCACATAAAAGAAATATTGTCTAACTTAAAAAGAGCCTCAATTCCGTGTTCTATTTCGTCTCTATCAGTAATGTATGGGTGATGTTTTGATGTCCCCATAATAGATTGTTTTGCTGTATATTTCATCCATGCTTTTTCTTTTTGGGTTTGACACTCTTTACAAAACTGTATATCTATTTGAAACAGTTGTTTTAATTTGTCCATATTTACCACCTCTTAGTTCAATTATAACATAGAAAAAAGACCCATTAAGAGTCTTTTATTTCATTATCCATTCAAATAGTTTTTTTGCTGCTTTTTCTGGTCCTTTTTGTTCAAAACCTTCTATCCCTAATTTTGTATATATCACACCAACTTCGATTTTATTATCATATAGTTTTTCAAACACTTTATCGATAAGTTTTTGAGATTGTTCTCTACGTTGAATTACTCCAAAAGGATTCGCAAAATAAGATTCTACCAACCCAACCTCCGATGTCGTTCCTTTGGCTTTACGTAGACCTTTTTCAAAAACTTCTTTCGCCTTATTCATATCGTCAATCAATAAAATAGAATCATTAATATCATCATAGTTGTTCGCATACAAGAAGATATCAACTTTATAACCTTTTGTTATTTCATTGTATGTAGAAACAGGTGTCAATAAACGTGCGTTTATTTTATCAGGATTCATAAAAATTCCACGTCCCATTTCTTTATATGCATAACCTTCTTCTAAATCATCTAACCTAACAAAAGCTCCAATTTCAGTTCCGTATCCGTAGACCTTGTTATTTTCAATTTCAAAGGTACCCATATCATCAAATATAATTTTGATTTCTTTTAAATATTTATCACTTAATTTACGAAACGCTTCCAAACTTTCAGACTTACCTGCACCACTATCTCCCATGATAGCAATATTGGCTTTCTTCCCGTTTTTCAATGTAACATTTACCATTGCTCCATGTATCGGTAATCTTCCTTTGTCTAGCATTCTAACATTGTGTAGTGTTAAAATCATTTTTTTCATGTATCCAAAATAATCAATATCTTCATGATTGTTCGCAAAACCTATATATATTTCATTTTGTTTATCGTGATAAAAAACAGTTTTCTTTTCTTCACTAGTTGTTCGTTGTCCAAACACATAAACAATGTCTGGTTTCTTATACTTAAACTCCTCAGGTTTTGCTAATTCAAACAAATTACATAGACTAACCCCGTGATTCATATAGTTTCTATGAAAGTATATGAAAGCAAGTGATTTCCCAACTTTAGCAGGAAAACAGAAGTAGTGAGATTTATTTAATGGTAAATCTTTCACTGGGTTCTCAAATACCTCTTCAAATAATCCAGATCGCTTATTTTTCTTAGGATAAATAACAAATGGTGGTGTTAATATTACTTTTTTAACTAAGGAAATCCCATTTAATACATGTAACTCTTCTGGTAGTTGTGTTGTATTATCTGATAATACGACACCGGCATTTATCCCTGCGGCTAATTGTCTATATACAGAGTGTTCATATCCTAGAATATTCTCTTCTATACGACGGTATGTTTTTAACACCAAGTTACTAAAGTTATTGTTCGCATCAATGAAATTCACGTTTTGAATCCCCGATATAGATTCGTTTGTTTGAATTAATGCGTATCTTTCTAGTGTTCTCCAATATGAGTAGACACCTTCAATAAAATCAATTAGTAAATCCGTTTCTTTTAGTAGTTTTTTGTACAACAGATTTAGTTTTATAATCTCTTTTTTATCTAAAACAATAAGTAACTTAAAAAACTCTATAAATGTTTTAGATAGGTTGTTTTCCCCACATAAATTTGTAAGTTTGTCGAATAAAACTGTGTCTTTCTTCTCTAGAATTTGGGTGTACTTCTCTAATACTTTCTTAAATCCTTTTGAACTTAATAACTCTTCAGGTGTAGCGCAATATTTTATGCTGAAATTCATTATTACGTTAGCTCTGTTTTGAGAGTATTCTTTGATCATGTTATCACCTCTTATTATCTATTTTAAAATAAGGTGACACTTTTTACATTAGGAAAGTGTTTTCATAAGAAAAAGACGTAAAAAACGTCTTTTGTTATTCCCAATCATCATAGAAAGTATGTTCTTTGCCATCTTTGGTATATCTGTAGATAGAATCTAAGTTCACATTTTCTCCAGCTCTAAAGATGTTTTTATGTATATCGGGAGAATCTTTCACTAACTCTTTGATTAACATCTTTGTTTTGTATCTACTACTAGATGTGTTGCACGCTGTAATCTCACATCCACAATCCATAGTCACTATGTTGTTTGTCTTCATTATTTTTATGATGTCTTCTTCTTGAATTAGATACATTGGTCTAATTAGTTGAATATCATCGAAATTTTGAGCTTTAACTTTCGGTAACATTGTTTTAAATGTTCCTGCGTATAGTATATTCATCATTGTTGTTTCAATTACATCATCAAAATGATGCCCTAATGCTAATTTATTACAACCTTTTTCTTTCGCTTGATTGTATAAAAATCCTCTACGCATTCTTGCACACATATAACAAGGATAATCACTAGCTATGTTTTGGACTATTGAAAATATGTCAGATTTACCAATATTTAATGGAATACCTAAATCCTCAGCATTTTGGAAATGCAGTTTTAAGTTTTCTTCATTAAACCCTGGATCCATACTTATAAATTCTAGTTCGAAGTCAACCAATGGGTGTTTTTTTAACTCTTGGAATAGCTTCGCAAGTAGAAGGCTATCTTTTCCTCCACTCATTGCTACAGCAACTTTATCTCCAGGTTTAACCATATCATATTTTTTTAAAGCTTTTACAAATCTAGTCCATAATTGCTTCCTGTATTTCTTAATTATATCTCTTTCAAAACTCTTTGTAAGTTCTACATTCATTCTATCACCTATTTTCTCGCGTAACACATTATACATTATTAATGTATGAAATAAAAATAATAAAAAGTAATTTTCTTGTAATTTGTATAATTACGAGGTATAATATGTGTATAAAAATTAATTTGGAGGTGAAAATATGGCTTTTAAATGGGCATCTAAGAAACCAACTGATGGTGTGGCTACATTATACGAATCTAATATCACTTTAAATAAAGTTGCTAGTTCACATTTTGAAACAGCTCATAAAAAGTTAATCCTACTAGGCTTTGATGCCTTAGGTAAACGTATTGCTATTAAACCTCTATCAAAAGAGGATGTAGAGTTAGGAATATTTCCTGAAGACAAACGACATAGAATAACTCTTAAACCTAGTTATGCTAGAGTTAGCAATAAAAAATTTATGAAAGAAGTGTCTGATGCACTTGGTATCGAACTAGATACTAATACATCACACAAGTATAAAGCAATTTGGAGCGGGGAAGAACAAGCGCTCGTTATTGATTTAATGAAAGAGGAGGCTTAATAATGGAATATGCAATTATCATTTGGTTTGTTATTATCGTTGCTGCATTTGTAATTGAAATGCAAACAATGGATTTAACAAGTATATGGTTTGGTGCAGGTGCGTTAGCTGGATTTATATTAGCTATTGCAGGGGCTCAATGGTGGGCACAACTAGCTGTTTTTGCTGTTGTGACATTCTTATTAATTATATTAGTAAGACCAATTACACAGAAGTATTTAAAAACAAACGTAGTTCACACAAACACTGATCGTTTGATTGGTAAAGTGGCGACATGTACAAAAAGAATCGCTGTTGGAGAACGTGGGGAAGTAAAAATCGATGGAAAATTTTGGACAGCAGTATCAACAAGCGATGAAGATATTGACTTAGAAGAAAAAGTGGAAGTTTTAGCTGTAGAAGGCGTAAAACTTGTAGTAGATAAGATTAAGTAATGAGAGTAGGATTAGCAAGACGTATATTATCATACATACTTGATGCAATGCCTCTTATAGGTGTTATTGTATTAATGCACTCATTATTTGTAGGGGAAATCATCGCAGATTCAATACCAAATTATGAAACGTTATCCGCAACATATTATGAGCAATATGATGTGTTAATGGATGACACAGAGGAATTACAACTTGCCTATGGTGAAGGTTTGTTGACAGAAGAAGAGTACAATGATGAACTTGTTGCTCTGAATGTAGAATTCACCGAAACTTATCCAGATGAACTTGGTGCTGTTGAAACATACTTTGCCATAACTGTTCTATATGGAATAATCACATATTTAGCAATGTATTATGCTTATATGTTGTTCACAAAAGGTAACACTCTCGGAAGAAGATTAATGAATGCTGAATTAGTCGGTAATGTGAAATGGTATACATTATTTATAAGAGAAGTGTTATGGAAACATGTATTTTGGCTAGTATTCTTCGTTATAGGAAACTATTCTGGTGTATTAGCAATATTAGCATTATCTATGATTATAGGTATTCTAATAGATGTTATCATGATTGGATTTACATCTAAGAAGATGACATTACGAGATAATTTATCAAATACTCAAGTAGTATATAAGGGTGTAAGTTACCCATTTTAATTAAGGAGGAAGCAAAATGGCAGACATTATTATTTATTTAGTATTAGCGTTAGTAGTTTTATTATTAATTGTGTTATCTATTGCCTTTACATTAGTTACACAAGCAAACAGATTTGTTATTGAAAGATTAGGAGGATATCACGCAACTTGGGATCAAGGTGTTCACTGGTTAATTCCATTTGTTGATAGAGTAAAGAAGAAGATTTCTATCAAAGAACAAGTAGTAGATTTCCCACCACAACCTGTTATCACTAAAGATAACGTTACAATGCAAATTGATACAGTAGTATTCTATATGGTTACGGATCCAAAACTTTATACTTATGGAGTTGAATATCCATTAAGAGCTATTGAAAACTTAGCTGCAACTACATTACGTAACATCATCGGGGACTTAGAATTAGATGAATCTCTAACATCTCGTGATATTATTAATGAAAAAATGAGAAGTATCCTAGATGACGCAACAGATCCTTGGGGAATCAAAATCATTCGTGTTGAAGTGAAAAACATCATTCCACCAAAAGATATTCGTGAAGCAATGGAAAAACAAATGCGTGCTGAACGTGAACGTCGTCAAGATATCCTGTTAGCTGAAGGTAAGAAAAAAGCAGCTATCTTAACTGCCGAAGGTGAAAAAGAATCAAAAATTTTACGTGCCGAAGGTGAAAAAGAAGTTCGTATTAGAGAAGCAGAAGGTCGTGCAAAAGCAATCTTAGCAGTACAGTCTGCAACAGCAGAAGGTATTCAATTAATCAAAAAAGCTGGAGCAGATGAAGCGTTCTTACGTTTAGAAGCTTATAAAGCTATGATTGAAGTTTCTAAAGGACAAGCAACAAAACTAATTATCCCATCTGATCTACAAGGTATGGTTGGTGTGGCTGGAACTTTAGCTGAAACTTTTAAAGCTGACAAAAAATAACAATTAAAGCAGGATATCCTGCTTTTTTGTTGCAAAAAAAAGACCAAATTTTGGTCTTTTTAAAATTCACAATTTCTTGGTGTTCTTGGGAAAGGAATCACGTCTCTAATGTTTTCGACACCTGTTAAATACATTAACATTCTGTCAAAACCTAAACCAAATCCAGCGTGTTTACATCCTCCATATTTGCGAAGATCTAAATACCACCATAAATCTTCTTTAGGTACGTTCATTTCTTCCATGCGTTTTTCTAACAAGTCTAAACGTTCCTCACGTTGAGATCCACCAATCAACTCTCCACTACCCGGAACTAATAAATCCATTGCAGCAACAGTTTCTCCGTCGTCGTTTAATCTCATATAGAATGCTTTTATATCCTTAGGCCAATCCGTTACGAAGACTGGACCATCAAAATGTTTCACAATATATTTTTCGTGTTCAGTAGCTAAATCTTCCCCATGTTTTGGAAGGTTTTCGAATTTTTGTCCTGAACTTAATAAAACATCAATCGCTTCTTTGTGCGTTTTTATTACAAAATCACTTGTTAAAACTTTGTTTAATTTATCAAGAAGCCCTTTTTGAACAAATTTATTGAAGAATTGCATTTCTTCTGGACATCTATCTAATACATACTTCGTTATATATTTAACCATGTCTTCGGCTAAATCCATATCATCTTTTAAATCAGCGAATGCGATTTCTGGCTCTATCATCCAAAATTCTGATGCATGTGTAGTTGTGTTTGAGTTCTCAGCCCTAAATGTAGGACCAAATGTGTATACATCTCTAAATGATAACGCCCAAGCTTCTGCCTCTAATTGTCCAGAAACTGTTAGATTTGTTTTCTTTTGGAAGAAATCCTTATTGTAATCAACTTCTCCATCTTCAGTGCGAACTGGTTTATCTATATCCAAAGTTGTTACCTTGAATGTTTCACCAGCACCTTCAGCATCACTAGCAGTAATAAGTGGTGCAGCTAAATATACAAAATCTCTTTCTTGGAAGAAAGTATGTATTGCATGAGTTAACACACTTCTCACTCTAAACACTGCACTGAATAAGTTTGTTCTAGGTCTTAGGTGTGCGTTTTCTCTTAAAAATTCTCTGGTGTGTCTTTTTGGTTGAATAGGATAATCTTCTTGCGAATCACCAATTAATTCAACGTCTCTTGCTTTGATTTCAAACGGCTGTTTTCTATCAGGAGTACACATTAAAATACCATCTACTTTAATCGCACTTCCAACACGGAATTTTTGTACGTCTTTGAAATTCTCTAAGAATTCACTTTCGTAAACTACTTGGATTGTTTCAAAGAATGTTCCATCGTTTAGATTGATAAAACCAAACTCTTTTTGAGCACGGTTGTTTCTTACCCAACCAAATAGTGTGATTTGTTTTTGATCTAAGTCGCTATACTCTTTGTATAACCTTCTAACTGAATATTTCATATATATTCCTCCTTTATAATAAAAAAACGCCCTTAAACAAACAGTTTAAGGACGAATAAAATCCGCGGTACCACCTTAGTTCTTATAATATAAGCACTTTGTTCCTTTAACGCAGGAATACGGATGGTTCTACTATATTCTTCCATCACTCATGGTGTTATTCATACTTTACTTATTATCTAGCTTTCACCTTCCTAGACTCGCTTTGAACAGTTTAAAGTATTACTTCTCCAATCAACGTATTATAAAACTATAATAACAAAACTAAAGAGTTTGTCAATAAAGTAATTACTATTATTCGTTTTCCTCTAGTTGTTCTTCTAATTGTTCTTGTGATAATTCTTCGATATCTTTGAAATCAACTTTCTTTATCGCGTTAAATCTCTTACTAATTTTATCACTAGTAGTATATATTTTTGAAACATCATCGGTTACAGTTTTTATACTTCTAGCTAATTTGTCCCACCTTGTTCTATAACGTGAAAACTCCTCGCCAAGTTTATTTAACTCGTCATGTATTACTTTCATGTTCTTGTTTCTATCAACATTTTGTATGATTACTTGAACAGTTGTAAGGAGACTCATAATTGTAGTAGGAGATGCAATCCAAACATTATTTTTTTGTGAGTATTCGACAATATCAGGATGATATGCGTTTATCTCTGCGAAAATAGCTTCAGCTGGGATAAACATCACTGCTTGATCTGCTGTTTCATTTGTTATGATATATTTCTCTGCGATATCGTTAATATGCCTTTTTAAATCAATTTTAAACTGCTTTTTGGCGTCATTTCTTTGTTGTTCTATAAGAGTTTTATCCATCATCCTTTGATAGTTTTCTAAAGGAAACTTACTATCAATTGCTAAGTTACCCATAGGTTCAGGTACTTTTAGAATTGCATCAGCAGTCTTGTTGTTTGAAAAAGTATATTGTAACTCATATATTTTTTTATTCCCCTCACCAAAAATACTTTCAAGAATATTATTTAGTTGAACTTCACCAAACATACCTCTCGTTTTTTTATCTGTAAGAACTTCTTGTAATGACACAACTTCTGTTGATAATTTTTCTATGTTTTTTTGTGCTTCATCTATCTTTGATAATCGTTCAACAATGTTTTCAAACGTCTTATTTGTGCGGTTAAACCCCTCGTTAAGTCGTAAATCAACCTTGTTGTTTATATTGTTTAACTGTTCGTTTATAGACTTTGTTAAAGTAGCAAATTTAGTGTCCATTTGATTGTTTAAATTATCCTTAAACTCATTTAAATCTTTAATTGAATCTTTTGAACTAACATTTATACTTTCAACAATTTTTATCCTTGTTTCTGTGTTGTCTGTTTTTATTCTATTCTCAAGCTTGTAATTCTCATCTCTTAAATATTCTTTGATTATTCCGTCTTCCTTTTTCCTAGAAATAACAAATGTAGTAACTAAAAGACTAAGTACAAGAAGAAGAATCGTTGTTAGCAGAATAATAATCGTTTCATTCATTGTATCACCTCGTTAAAATTATATCATTTTTCATAAAAAAAGTAGATGGAATCCATCTACTTTGCGTCATCTTCTTTTTCGTTATATTCAAACAATGTACTTAAAGGTCTATCTTGGATGATATTAATGATTCCTTGCGCTAACAACTTACCAATACTTAACTGTATAATTTTTGGTATTCTTTTTTCTTCTGGTAATTTTATTGTGTTTGTACAAATTACTTCTTTTAATACTGAATTCTCAATTCTTTCAATAGCTGGTCCTGATAATAACGGATGAGTACAAGCAGCATAAACTTCTTTTGCACCTGCTTCTAATACTGCTTTAGCTGCTGCGGTAATAGATCCTGCTGTATCAATCATGTCGTCGATAAGAATCGCAGTTTTTCCAGATACATCTCCTACTAGCCCCATTACTTCAGATACATTTGGTGCTGGACGACGTTTATCTATAATTGCTATATCGCAATTCATAACATCTCCCATTTTTCTTGCTCTAACAGCTCCACCATGGTCTGGGGATACAATTACAATATCTTCTAGCTCTTTGTTTTTAAAATATTCTACGATTAGAGGTAATGCTCTAAAGTTATCAATTGGGATGTCAAAAAACCCTTGAATTTGGGATGCATGTAAATCTGCGGCTAACACCCTTGTTGCTCCTGCAGTTTCTAGTAAATTTGCTACCAATTTTGCTGAGATAGGTTGTCTAGATCTAGCTTTTCTATCTTGTCTTGAATAACCGTAGTAAGGCATAATTACGTTGATTGTTTTTGCTGAAGCTCTTTTCATTGCATCAATTGTGATTAATAACTCCATAATATTCTCGTTTACAGGGCCGTGTGTCGGTTGTACTAAGAATACATGATACCCTCTTACAGTTTCAGCTACATTTACTCCGATTTCACCATCTGCGAATCTCGATAAATCAATTTGGCTGATTGGAATACCTGAGTATTTTGAAATTTCTTCTGCTAATTCTGGATTAGCACTTAAACTAAATAATTTGACTTTTGAACCGTCAATAATTGCCATAGAATTGGACCTCCAAAATATTTAAAATATTTAAACCGTTTATACAATATCATTATACATAAAAAAATGCAAAATAAAATTACAAAATAAAATGCAACTAAAAAAGTTGCATTAGACTTATTCTATTCTTCTTCTTCAAGATTGTTGTATGCCTCGATTACAGCGTTCTCGATTTGATTTCTAGTTTCTTGATTTATTGGATGCGCCACGTCTTTAAATTCCCCATTAGGCATTTTACGGCTTGGCATAGCCACAAACAATCCTGCTTTCCCATCGATTATGCGTAATTCATGAACAACAAAACATTCGTCAATAGTTATTGCTGCTATCGCTTTTAAACGATTTTCGCCATTAAACTTCTTTACTCTAACGTCCGTTATATTCATCTTCCCACCTCGCAATTTCATATTCTACTTATAATAATTATAACATAGGAAGTTTGTTTTACAAAATATATATTTTATCGAGGTTTTAGTTTAGCGGATTTTGGTAATTATCTTATAGTAATCATCGCGAATTGTGTTGTAAACAAGATTCATTTTATCTTTGTTTCTTATTAATGCGAAGACAGAAGAACCACTACCACTCATTAAAACTCCATCTGCCCCGTTATCCACAATGTGGTTCTTCAACTTTTCTATATCAGGAAATAGTTTGAAGGCTGGATTTTCTAATGCATTGTATAGTTCATGTGCTATTAAATCAAAGTTCTGATTGTAAATAGCATTTGTCATTTTTGCTATTTTGTGATTTGTTTTCAGCGAAAAATCGAAAGATTCAAAAACATCTTTAGTACTCACTTTAATATTAGGGTTTACAAGTAGAAGAGGTATGTTTAGCTTTTTATTAAGAAATAGCAACTCTTCCCCTCGTCCTTTTGCTACACATAACTTGTTATGAACACAAAAAGGAATATCTGATCCAAACATTAACCCTATCTCAGCTAACTCCTCTAAAGAAAGTTTTAACTTCCATAGTTTATTAAGTGCTCGTAAAGTTGCCGCAGCATCAGCACTACCACCAGCTAATCCGGCTGCTATTGGTATATTCTTTTCAATATATATATTTACTCCACTTTGAATAAAAAACTTCTTTTGAAGGTATTTTGCTATCTTGTAAACTAGGTTTTCTTCTTGATATTTCGTTACCTCTTTAGAAGAGGTTACTAATATATCAATATTTTTCGTTTTTTCAAATGTTAAGATGTCATGTAATTCTAAAGATGCCATTACCATTTCTAAATCATGAAAATTATCTTCTCTTTTAGATATTACGTCTAAATATAGATTTATTTTGGCGTATGCTTTTTCTTTCAGCATGAAATCACCTCTCTCTTTACAATTTGATTATAACAAAAAAACAAAGAAATTGCCTTATTTCTTTGTTTTCTCTAATTTATGTAATGTATCTGATAATAATATAAAGTCATTTACACTTAAACTTTCTGCCCTTACTCGTTCGTCTATATCTAAAGAATTTAAAACATTCTGATAGTATTCTTTTGATTCGTTGTAGGCTACATGTAAGTTATTCACCAGTGTTTTTCTTCTTTGAGTGAATGATACTCTTACAAGATGAAAGAAGTGCTTCTCGTTAATAGGTGTTACTTCTCTATTTTCAATGACATTAAGTTTTACAACTGCACTATCTACGTTAGGAGCTGGTATAAACACTGTTTTTGGTACTTTCAATGCTATTGCAGCCTTTGTTTTATACTGAATTGCGATACTTAATGAATTATAGTCTTTTGTACTTGGTTTTGAAGTAAGTCGTCTGGCAACTTCTAATTGCATCATTAATACAAGTTCTTTTACCTTTACACTCTCTTCTAAAATCTTCATTATGATTGGTGTTGTGATGTAGTAAGGAAGATTTGCAACGACACATACATTATCAAACTCCATATTCAAAGATTCTATATCTTTATCAACATCTCTATTAAGAAAGTCATCATTTATTAATGTGAAAGAGTCTCCATTGAAGTTTTCTTCTAATATTGGTAGTAAATCTTTATCTATTTCATATGCAATAACGTGTTTTGCTTTATTTATTAGATGTTCTGTTAGACTTCCCATCCCTGGCCCTATTTCAATAGCAAGTGTATTTTTAGTTATATTTGGTGTGCTCACTATTTTTGATAAGATATTTTGATCAACTAAGAAGTTTTGTCCAAACTTCTTTTTGATATAAAAATCATTATCTTTAATAGTCTTTCTTATTTTTGATGAAGTTCCTATTTTTTCCATTTACTCACCTTCTAAAATCTTAATAATGTGGTCTTTTGTTATTGAAAACATATTTAGTTTCTTTAGTAATGTTCTCCCATTACTAAGCCCTATTCCGAGTTCATTACATAGTTTCTCTCTTAATTGTTTTGAATATGGTTTACCTAATAAACCCATTTCATACAAGTCTTTTTGATTAATATTTGGTAGTTTATTTTGTGTAGTTGTGTAAAAACTCTCTAAACTTCTTATTATTATTTCTTTCTCTACGTGTTCGATTCCTACTTTAGTTTTCTTTTTATTAATTGCATCTTTTTTGTTTACAAAAGCATGTTTTGTAGGTCCAACATAATCATTAATAATCCTTCTTATTCTTTCGCCTTGATAATCAGGATCTAATAACAAAATTAGACCACGTTCTTTATTGAGTTTTTTTAGTTCTTCTAATGTTTCATGTGCAATTTCTGAGCCGTTGGTTATAACTATATCAAGGTTTTTATCAATCTCTTTTAATTTAGCGAGGTCGTGATAGCCTTCAACCACCACAACCTCTTTTATTTTATTCTGTAAGTCCATTTTCTTTTAAATATACTGAGAAGTTAGAAAGTTCTGTAGGAATTTGAATTTTTTGAGGACATTTTGGAATACACTCTCCACAATCAACACATTTCCCTGCATCTACACCATCATTTGTCATTTGTCCGTATACCCATTTCACATATTTGTCTTGTTGATACATTGAGTGCCCATTAAAAACACGGAAGTTTCGAGGTATATCTACCCCGTGAGGACAAGGCATACAATAATTACATGATGTACAATCAACCTTACTACAAGCCAATATTTCTTCTCTTACATGTTCTAAAATCTCATATTCCTCTTTATTTAAGGGTTTGAAATCCGTATAAGTATTTACATTATCTACAACTTGTTCCATTGTTGACATTCCACTCAGTACAACTTTTACATTATCAAGTGATCCAATCCATCTGAAAGCCCAAGAGGCTATTGATGCTTCTTTGTTATAACGTTTCATTAACCCTTCAATTTTGTCGTTGAATTTTACTAATGAACCACCTTTTACTGGTTCCATTATTATAACAGGTATGTTTTTCTCAGTTAGAATTTCATACCCTCTCATACCTTGTTGGTGTTTCACATCCATATAATTTAATTGGATTTGGCAAAAGTCCCAATCATACAAGTCTGCCCATTTTTTAAATGTTTGTAGATCATCATGGAAACTGAAACCGATGTTTCTTATTTTCCCTTCACTTCTAAAGCGCTCTAATTGTTCTATCACGTTTAGTTTTATAGTTTTTTCATAGCGTTCTTTATTTACTGCGTGAATTAGGTAAAAATCAAAATACTCTACACCACATTTATCTAACTGTTCATGAAAAATACGTTCGATATCTTCGTTTGTTTCGCACTCCCATAAAGGTAGTTTATCCGCTAGATAAAAAGATTCTCTATCGTAATTTTTTGTTATTTCTTTGACAACTAACTCGCTTTTTCCTGAGTGATAAGGCCATGCTGTATCTATATAGTTAACACCATTTTGAACAGCATAATCTACCATTCTTTTTGCTTCTTGTATGTCTACTTCACCGTTTTCTAGTGTAGGAAATCTCATACAACCAAAACCTAGTAATGAAACATCTTTAACTTGTTTATTTACTTTTATTTTTCTTGTATTCATCATAATTCTCCTTAAAGTATTTTTTTCTAACATCTTTACTAACTATAATGTCGACTTTTTGCTTTTCTACTTGTAGGTATATTGTTCCACTATTTGCTTCTTCACCATCCATATTCCAAGTGTGATGGTGATCAGTCGTTACTTTTAATCGTTTCGTTCTAAACTTTCTAACTCCAGGTATCACTTTAGGGGTTAGTATAAAAGATATAAAGTACAGTAAGTTGTTTAAGAATGGAACATATCTATATGTTACAACATCGACATATCCATCATCTAATCTTGGTTTATCAATAATGTTAAATCCAGCAACTCGTTTAGAATTTACTATCATAATCATTGAAAAATAACCACTTAATATCCCTTTGTCATGTACTATTTTAGCCTTTATCATAGGTATTGTAAAAAATTCTTTTACTCCAGTGATTAAGTAAGCTAAATATCCAATTTTATTCTTTAAATTTGAATCAGTTACATATGATATATCTACATAAGTCCCTATCGCTGCGACATATATGAAATATCCCTTGTTTGAATTTACTATATCCATACTAACAGGAGTACCAGATAGTATAATATCAACAGCTTTTTCTACATTTTTAGGTATTCTTAGTGTATTTGCAAGGTCACATGCTGTTCCTGATGGAATGTAACCTATTTTTACATTTTTTTCTTTTTTACATAAACCATTAATTACTTCGTGTACCGTTCCATCTCCACCGGAAACTACTAATAAATCGTAGTTATTTTCACAAATTTCTTTTGTAATTTCAGTAGCATGTCTTGGTCTCTTAGTTGGGTAAACAGATACTTCGTATCCAGCATCTTTGAATCTATTAACTACGTAATCCAGTTTTTCAACAAAGTTCTTTTTACCGCTGTTGGGGTTATGTATAATTGCACATTTCTTCATAGTATCCCTACTCTCATGGTGATATTATAACATATCAAATAAAAAAGAGCATATGCTCTTTATTATATTAATGCTTGTGCTGCGGTAATAATTGCAGTGTTATAAGCATCTTCACTACTACAGCCTCTAGATAAATCATTAACTGGACTATTTAATCCTGCAAGAATTGGTCCCATTGCATCAAAGTTACCAAGTCTTTGCGCTATTTTATATCCAATGTTTCCACTGTTTAAATCTGGAAACACAAATGTGTTTGCTTGTCCTGCAACGTTGCTGTTAGGGTACTTTTTAGTTCCCACAGATGGAACAAAAGCTGCATCAAATTGCATTTCTCCATCAATCTCATATCCACTATTAGCTTCTTTTGCAATTTTTGTAGCTTCAACCACTTTAAGTGTTTCTTCTGTCTTTGCTGATCCATTTGTACTAAAGGAAAGTAATGCTACTTTTGGTGTAATTCCAAACATTTCAGCAGCTTTGGCTGATTCTATTGCAAACTCTGCTAAATCAGAAGCAGAAGGATTTGGGTTGATTGCACAATCTCCAAAGATATACTTCTCATTATCTCTAACCATTAAGAAGTATCCAAATGTTTTTGAAACTCCTGGTTTTGTTTTTATGATTTGTAACGCTGGTCTTACTGTGTCTCCAGTGCTATGACACGCTCCACTTACAAGTCCATCAGCTAATCCCATGTATACTAGCATTGTGCCAAAGTAGTTTTCATCTAATAACATCTTTCTTGCTTGTTCTTCAGTGTTTTTACCTTTTCTTCTTTCTAAGAAAGAGTTCACCATATCTTCAAATAAATCACTTGTTTCAGGATCGATAAATTCACAATCTGAAACATCAAACTTACTATCTACATTTTCTTTTTTTCCAATTAGAATTGGTTTTACTAAACCTTCATCTTCTAATTTGATTGCTGCTTCTAAAATTCTTTCGTCATTTGATTCAGGAAAGACTATTTTAAGACCTTTTCCTTCAATTTTACTCTTTAATTCATTAATAATACTCGCCATTTGTATCACTCCTAACCGATATATATTTTACATCTTTTATTTATAATTTCAATGTTTTTTAGCACCTTGTTCATATAAATTTATTGTCTTGTATAACAATACTGAAAAAATGCATAATTTATGATAGAATACACATAGGTGATAATAATGAACAAAATTGATACGATTTTATACGATTTAGATGGAACTTTGATTGATACAAATTATGTAATATATGAGAGTTTTAAATATACATTTTCTGTAAATCTACCAAAAGTAGTGTTGGATGATGATTTGATAGGTTCTTTTATTGGTCCTACCTTACAACAAACCTTTGGTAAATATACTGATAGTAATCCTTTGATTAAAAAAATGATACATGATTATAGGTCTTTCTATATAGACTTTGAGATGGGTAATTTTGAAATATACCCAAATGTTATTGAAGTGTTAACTAAACTTAAAGAGGATGGTTATAATCTATGTATTGTAACTTCTAAGTTCAAAGAAGCGGCCTGGCCAAGTTTTACATTCTACGGACTGGAAAAGTTATTTGATGCTTTCGTAGCGTTGGATGATGTTGAAACTCCTAAACCAGACAGAAACCCTGTAGATGTTGCTTTAAATCATTTTCCTAATCATAAAGGTGCAATAATGATAGGTGATAACCAATCTGACATCTTAGCGGGTAAGAATGCAGGAATTTATGGTGTAGGTGTTGAATGGAGCTTTAAGGGTGCTGATTACTTAAAAGAAGTATCTCCAGATTTTATGTTAAAAGATATGAATGATATCTATAGAGTAATAAAAGAAATAGAGGAGGATTAATATGGATTGTATTTTCTGCAAAATATTAGATGGAGAAATTCCATCATATAAAATATATGAAGATAATAATGTTTTGGCTTTTCTTGATATCACACAGGGTACAAAAGGCCACACATTGGTTATCCCTAAGAAACATATAAAGAATGTATTTGAGTTAGATGAAGAAACTGCCTCTAATATATTCAAAGTGATTCCAAAGATTTCAAATGCTTTAAAAAAGGCGTTTAACCCAATTGGATTAAATATTGTTAACAATAACGATAAACCGTTGCAAAGTGTATTTCACTTCCACATTCATTTAATACCAAGATATGAAGATGATGGAATGATATTGAGTACTGATAATAACTATGGTAAGTACGATTCTAAACATTTTAATAATCTTGTGAAAATGATAAAAGAGAATATTTAGCGCTATTTATAGCGTTTTTCTTTTGTGTTATAAAAAAAAGCGCATAAGCGCTTTTTTATTTGATAAATAGTTCTGTGAATGATTTCACCATTACACCTGTTGCTCCAGCTTTACTTGACGCTGTACCTGCGATATCTAAATGTATCCACTCAGTGTCGTCATCGATAAATTCTTCAATGAATGCGGCGGCTTGTGAAGCACCTGCCATACGTCCACCTTTATTTTTAATGTCGGCTACTTCAGATTTTAATTCTTTATGATACGCCTTGTTTACCGGCATTTCCCAAATAGGTTCGTTAGTTTTTTCTGTTGCTAATTTAAATTCTGCTAAAAAATCTTTGTTATTCGTAAATGCTCCTGTGTATTCTTTACCTAAAGCCATAACCATTGCCCCTGTCAAAGTTGCAACATCAATAATTCTCTTTGCACCTTCTTTTTGAGCGAACCACACTGCATCAGCTAAAGTTAATCGTCCTTCTGCGTCAGTTGAAATCACTTCAATAGTTTTTCCTGAAGCTGCTGTAATTACATCATCAGGTACGATTGCTCCATCACCAATTCTATTATCAGTAGCAGCTACTATACTCATTACATTTGCTTTAACATTAAGTCGAGATAACGCATTAATTGCGGCAATAACTGAGGCACTACCTGCCATATCAACTTTCATTCCTGGCATAGATACTGGTGTTTTTAAGCTATATCCACCTGTATCATACATAACACCTTTACCAACTAAAGCTGTTGGGTTTTCCCATTTCTCTAGTCCTTGGTATTTGATATAAATGAATCTTGGTTCATCACTAGATCCCTTGTTAACACCTAAGAATGATCCCATATTCATTTCTTCAATTTGTTTTTTATCAAAAATTTCAACTGTTACATTATCTAGTTTTTCCATATTTTTGGCATGGTTTGCTAGATCTATTGCATTTAGATAGTTATATGGTGTGTTAACTAAATCTCTTGCAATGTTGATACTTTCTCCATATACATAACCTTTTTTAACTGCATTATAAATCTCAGTTTCCCCATAGAAGAAGAAGTCGTTGTCTTTTTCTTCTTTTTTTGATTTTAATTTTTGGAACTTGTAATTTGCTGTAAGAATAGTTTCACTTAGTAGTTGCATAAATTCAAGATAAGTATCTGTTTCAAATGTATCGACAAGAACCACTACGTTCTTTAATCCTGCAATTTTCTTTGTGATTTCCTTCTTTTTACAATTACACATTAACTTTCCATAATTAACTATATGTACTTTTTTAGCCTTAACTTTACCTAGTGTGTACACTGTTGTAAAAGGTTCTTTTAAGTCTTTAAATACATCTCCCAATAATTCGTTGATTTCCTTAGATAGTAAGTGTTTAGGATTGCTTGCTAAAACAATATCCTTTTCCTCTTCCAGTAGATTAAACTCTTTTTGTTCTTTAATGTCTACCATCTTTCCCTCCTATTTAATTATGTCAGTTCTCATATATGGTACTAACACCTTTGGTATTAATATTGTACCATCTTTTTGTTGATTATTCTCTAAAATTGCCACAACTGTTCTTCCAACAGCTAATCCACTACCATTTAGTGTGTGAACAAACTCAGGTTTTGAAGCTTTATCTCTTTTAAACTTAATATTTGCACGTCTTGCTTGGTAGTCTTCTGCATTACTGATGCTACCAATTTCTCTATATGTATTATATGAAGGTAACCACACTTCAATATCGTATGTTTTTCTCATACTAAAACCTAGATCTCCAGTACATAGAGAAACAACTCTATATGGTAACTCTAATAAATCCAATACCTTTGCACTGTCTTTAATCATGATTTCTAAAGCATCAGCACTATCTTCTGGTTTCGTAAACATGATTAACTCAACTTTGTTGAATTGATGTTGGCGAATAATACCTCTTGTGTCACGACCTGCACTACCAGCTTCTTGACGGAAAGCAGTAGTGAATGCTGTGTATTTTATAGGTAAATCGTCACCTTTTAAAGTTTCGCTTCTGTGTAAGTTTATTGTTGGTACTTCAGCAGTTGGGTTTAAGTATAAATCCCTATCATCCATCACTTTGAATGCATCTTCTTTAAATTTCGGAAATTGTCCAGTTCCTAGCATACTATCACCATTTACAATGTATGGTGGAATGATTTCAGTATATCCATGCTCGTGAGCATGTAAATCCGTCATCCAATTTAGTAACGCTCTTTCTAGCCTTGCACCCAATCCTTTGTAAACAGTGAAGCGACTTCCAGTGATTTTTGCTGCTCTTTCAAAATCTAAAATATCTAAATCGGTAGCTAAATCCCAATGTGCTTTTGGTTCAAAATCAAATGTTGTTGGTTCTCCAACTCTTTTAATTTCTAAGTTATCTTCTTCATCTTTCCCTACTGGTATCGTTGGGTTTGGAATATTTGGTGTGATAAGTAATTGTTGTTTAATTTCGTCTTCAAGTATTGCAAGTTCCTTAGTAAAACCATCAATACCTTCTTTTTTATCTTTAATATTTTCTTTTAGTTCGTTTGCTTCATCACGTTTTCCTTCACGCATTAACAAACCTATTTGTTTACTTGATTGGTTTACTTCTTGTTTTACATTTTCAATTAAACCTATCAATTCTTTTCTTCGATCATCTTGTTTTAAAACGTCGTTTAAATAGGAGAAATCCCCTCCACGACGGTTTAATAATTCAATTATTTCTTCTGTGTTCTCTCTTAATTTTTTAATATCAATCATATTAATTCCTCCTTATAAAATAAAAAAACGCCACCCTTAGATAAGGGCGACGTAATCGCGGTACCACCTTAATTTGTACTCAATGTTGATAACGGAACAACCCGTAGGTAATTAGCCTAACTCCTTGGTAGATTTCATTTGTGTTTATACTAGTTTACAGCACCACTAGCTCTCTTGAATAAACTTACAAACTACTTAGCCAAATCTTCGTTTCTTGTTTTGATAATAACAAACTAAAATTATGTTGTCAATATTATCTAATATAATCGTCTTTATTTGTAACATATTTAACAATTTCCTGTGAGTATTGTTTTGATGTTTTTTCTTTCATTTTATACATATTTTCATCAGCCTTTTTGATAAGAACATATACAGAATCCTCATTTGTTACTTTTACTGCTGTTCCGATTGACACAGAAATTTTATCAATGATTGAGTCTGAGTCACATAGTTTGATGATGTCGTCTTTGATTTTGTTTAATGTTTTTTCATCTTCATCAATCAGCACAACTATAAACTCATCTCCACCAATTCTAGCCATTTCCTTGTTCTTATAATCTACCATAACAGCTTTAATGTTATTTGCTAACTCTTTTAATAAATAGTCTCCTCTTTCATGTCCTAAATAATCGTTATTTGCTTTTAGACCGTTTAAATCCAAGGAAACTACACTATAATTATCTTCTTTTTTTAATGATTGTAAGTAATTTTCGATATAGTTACGGTTATGTAACCCTGTCATATTGTCATAATTACTTAATTGATTTAGTTCTCTTAACAATTTAAACACTTGTGTTTCATCGTACAAAAGAATCATAAACCCGTAATCATTAATACCTTTTAATGTGAACTTTTTCTCTCTAATGTGATAATGATCTTTATTTAGGTCATTTTGCGTTTCAATATCATAAGCTTTTGATATAACAAACTTTGTCTTGAGTTCATTAAATAATAACTCTACGTTTTTACCAATGAAGCTCTCAATATCGATATTGTACTTTTCATTTAATAAACCTGACATCTCAACAACGTTGCGAGTTCTGTCTGTAATGATGTACATTTCTCTCATATTGGATAGAATTTCTCCTCTTCCAGAGGTCTTTAAGTTGAATATCATGTCTTTATGGTATATCACTTGGTAAAGAGCATATGTAACAATTACAAGTGAAATATAAGTTAAATCAACGGTTATGTTTGTTGTAACTAACTGTAGAAGGTTAAATAGTAGTACTACAAAAGAACTATATACCAGCGTTCTTGTAACTAACTGATAATGTCTTACTTGTTTGTTTTTTGATAAAAACACCACTAAGTATACAACAGCAATTAATACAAGTAGGTAAGATGCAATTAAGTGGAATATAAATAAAGATCCGTTATCCGCTAAGTAAAGTGATTTATATGATTCCACATTTTCAATCTTTAATGCTAAAAAGAAGTTGAATTGGTTATTTGTGATTGCCAAAGCAAACTCTATTATGAAAATGAAACCTAAGATCAAATATATCTTTTTAGGAAATACTTTTTCTATGTAATTATATACGGTGCAAAGTAAAAATGATGCTAATAAGAATTTCAAAGGGTAACCTAACATATGAGCATAGTAAATAATTGATGTATTTTCACTTAATCTTTCTATAAAGATTAGAATAGACCAAGTAAATGTTGTATACATAAGATATTTCAAACAATTATACTTCATGTCTTTTGGCGTCTTTACTAAATAAACCACCGGTAAAAATGATAAAAATCCTACTGCTAATAAAATTAAATCAAAAAGTACTTTCATTTTTTCACCTCTAAAATAAATAGAAGGGTATTTCTACCCTTTTATTTTTTGCTATAAACCTAAATCAAACCCCATTTGTACAATGTCTTCTTCATCTTCGTTTTCTTCGTCGTCGTTTTCATCGTTTTTTGGAGTATTGTCTTTTGGTTCTTCTTCCTTATTTTCCACTTCAATTTCTTCTGTATTATCTGTTTCTATAACATCTTTTTCTACAGTTGTTTCTTGTTCTATTTTTTCTTCTAATGGTGTGTCTTGTGTTGGGTTTTGTTCAACATTAATAACACTTTCGTCATTTTCAATTTCTTCGTCTTCACTTTTAGGTACAACAGCTATGGTAGATACAATTTGTGATTTGTTAAGTTTGATCAGTCTGACACCTTGTGTTGTACGTTTTGACTGTGCGATTTGTTCGATTGGGAGACGAATTACCATACCTTTGTTTGTAGTAATGATTAAATCCTCGTCTCCAACTACACTTCTTAGTTTAGCTAATGGACCATTTTTATCTGTGATTTGAAGAGTTTTAACTCCTTTTCCACCACGGTTTTGTTGTCTATATTCTTCAATATTAGTACGTTTTCCATAACCGTTTTCTGTTACTACTAGAATTTGATTTATATCTTCTGTAACAACAGCAAATCCAACTACACATTCACCTTCAGCTAGTAAGATACCTCTTACACCTGATGCTACACGTCCCATTGAGCGAGCTGTGTTTTCGTGGAATCTGATTGCTTTACCGTTTGATGCACCAATAATGATATCTCTATCACCATTTGTTAATCTAACACCTAATAACTCATCGTTATCACGTAAATTAATTGCTTTTATACCAGATACTCTAATGTTTTGGAAGTCAGTAACCGGAGTACGTTTAACTACACCTTGTTTTGTAACAAAGAATAAGAAGTCTTCATTTTCAAAATCTTCTATTCTAGCCACTGCAGCTAATGTTTCATCTTCATCCATATCTAGTAAGTTTACAATTGGTAATCCTTTTGAAGCTCTACCAAATGATGGTATCTTGTACCCTTTCATTTTATAAACTCTACCTTTTGATGTAAAGAATAATACAAAATCATGTGAAGAACTGTTGATAATATGTTCAACCATATCGTTTTCATTTGTTTTGATACCTGTCATACCTTTTCCACCACGATTTTGTGATTTATAGCTCTCTAGATTCATTCTTTTAACGTATCCAGAAGCAGTAACTGTGATAATTACATCTTCACGTGGAATTAAATCTTCATCTTCGATATCTAAATCTAATGTTGTGTTAATTTCGCTTCGTCTATCATCACCAAATTTATCTCTGATGTTTTCTAATTGTTCTACTACTAATTCTTGTTTTCTTTCTTCACTTGATAGAATAAACTCAAGGTTTGAAATTGTTTCAGTTAATTCTTTTAATTCTAACTCCAGTTTTTCTCTTTCTAAGCCACTTAAACGTCTCAATCTCATCTCTAAGATTGCTTTTGCTTGTACTTCAGACAGTTCATATTTTGTCATCAGTTTTGCTTCTGCGTCATCATAAGAAGATCTAATTGTCTCGATTACTTCGTCAATATTATCTAATGCAATTAATAATCCTTCTAAGATGTGAGCTCTTGCTTTTGCTTTTTTAAGTTCAAACTGTGTTTTTCTTGTTAATACTTCAATTTGGTGAATAACATAATATTTTAACATTTCTTTTAATGCTAATACTTTTGGTTGGTTTTCAACCAAAGCTAACATGTTTATTCCAAACGTAGTTTGTAGAGGTGTGAATTTGTATAAATTGTTTAATGTTACTTCAGCATTCACATCTCTTCTTAATTCTATTACAACTCTAATACCTTTACGATTCGATTCATCTCTTAAGTCAGTAATACCTTCAATACGCTTTTCTTTTGCTAATTCAGCGATTTTTTCGATTAGTCTTGATTTATTTACTTGGTAAGGTATTTCAGTAACTATAATTGATTGTTTCCCTGATTTTGCCTCTATAATTTCAGTTTTTGCGCGTACTTTGATTGCCCCATTACCTGTTTCATAAGCTTGTTTTAAGTTTTGAATTCCCATGATGATACCACCAGTTGGGAAATCTGGTCCTGGGATATGTTGCATCAACTCTTCAGTAGTGATGTCGTTGTTGTCCATATACGCTAAAATACCATTTACTAACTCCGTTAAGTTATGTGGAGGTATGTTTGTTGCCATACCTACTGCGATACCAGTAGCACCGTTCATTAATAGATTTGGGAATTTTGATGGCATTACTGAAGGTTCTCTTTCAGAACCATCGTAATTGTCTACAAAATCGATTGTATCTTTTTTGATGTCTGATAACATTTCTGTTGTTATTTTCTGCATTCTTGCTTCTGTATAACGCATAGCTGCAGCTCCATCTCCATCAATACTACCAAAGTTACCATGTCCGTTTACGAGTGGATAACGATAACTAAATTGTTGTGCCATTCTTACCATTGCATCATAAATAGCTGTGTCTCCATGAGGGTGGTATTTACCCATTACATCCCCAACTATACGAGCAGATTTTTTAAATGCTTTATCTGGATAAACACCTAATTCATCCATTCCATAAAGAATTCTTCTATGTACTGGTTTTAGTCCATCTCTAACATCAGGTAAAGCACGTGAAACAATTACACTCATTGCATAACTTAGAAAAGAAGTTTTCATTTCTTGTGTTATGTTTATCTCTTTTACTTTATCATATTCGTTCAGTTCCATAATTTCACCTCTAAACATCTAAGTTCTGCACGTAAAGTGCGTTTGTTTGAATAAATTCTCTACGAGGAGCTACTTCGTCACCCATTAACATACTGAATACTTCGTTAGCTTCTATTGCATCTTCTAAATTAACTTGTAATAACGTTCTTGTTGATGGATCCATAGTTGTTTCCCATAATTGTTCTGCATTCATTTCTCCAAGACCTTTGTATCTTTGAATTGTTGCTCTAGGTCCAAATTCTTTTAGTAGTGGCTCTAATTGCTCTTCTATGTATGCATATTCGATTTTACGACCCTGTTGTACTTTATACAGTGGTGGTTGTGCAATATATACGTATCCATGTTCAATTAATGGTTTCATATGACGGAACAAGAATGTTAGAAGAAGTGTTCTAATATGCGCACCATCTACATCCGCATCGGTCATTATTACAATTTTATGATATCTGTTTTTTTCAATGTTGAATTCATCACCAATTCCTGTTCCAAAAGCTTGAATAAGTGATAAAATCTCTTTGTTTCCTAATATTTTATCTAAACGTGCTTTTTCAACGTTTAATACTTTACCACGTAGTGGAAGGATTGCTTGGAATTCACTATCTCTACCTTGTTTTGCAGATCCTCCAGCACTATCTCCCTCGACAATGTAAATTTCAGATTTAATTGGGTCTTTACTTCGACAATCTGCTAGTTTTGATGCAAACCCTAAACCATCTAATGGAGATTTACGTCTTGTTGCTTCACGTGCTTTTTTAGCAGCTAAACGAGCTCTTGATGCCATTAATGCTTTTTCGATAATGATTTTTGCATCATTTGGATTCTCTAATAAATAACGGTCTAATCCTTCACTTAAGATGTTGGCTACTATTTTTCTTACTTCTGTAGATCCAAGTTTTGATTTTGTTTGTCCTTCAAATTGAGGGTCTGGATGTTTTACAGAGATAATACTAGTAAGTCCTTCTCGTGTGTCTTCACCAACTAGTGATTCATCTTTCTTAAAAATCCCTTTTGCTTTACCATAGTTGTTTAAAATTCTTGTTAATGTTAAGCGGAATCCCTCTTCATGAGTCCCACCTTCAATATTGTTGATGTTGTTTGTGAAAGAGAAGATGTTTTGTGAATAATTTGTTGAATATTGCATTGCTACTTCAACAACTATGTTGTCAATTTCACCTTCTGTATATATTACTGTTTCATGTAGACCTTCAGCGGCTCTGTTAAGATATTTAACGTATTCTTTAATTCCACCTTCATACATATAATTGTTATAAATGTTGTTATCATTATTAAATTGGTAATATTTATTTCCTAAAACAAGTACTTCTTTGTCTTTATTTATGTTTTTAGGTAGGTCTTTTGGTTCTTCTTGAACCACAACACCTTCACTTAGATACTTTTCTTTTGCTTTTTCACCTGATTCTCTTAAATCATTAATAATAATAGAAACACCTTTGTTTAAGAAAGCTAATTGTTGTACACGGTTACGAAGAATTTCGTACTCGTAAACAGTTGTTTCTTTAAATATATTAGGATCTGCTTTAAACCAAATAATAGTACCTGATTTATCAGTAGGTCCATGTTCTATTAGTTTTGTTTTAGTGAAACCATATTCATATCTTTGTGTATATTTAGTTCCGTTTTTATGGATTTCAACTTCCATCCATTCACTTAGGGCGTTTACTACAGATGCACCAACACCATGTAGCCCTCCTGATACTTTATAAGAGCTATTGTCGAATTTACCACCAGCATGTAATGTTGTTAATATTGTTTCAACAGCTGGTAATCCTGTCTTTGGATGAATATCTACAGGTATCCCGCGACCATCGTCGACAACTTTAATAATATTTTCTTCTAAAATTTCAACCGAGATTGTTGTTGCTACGCCTGCCAAAGCTTCGTCAATTGAATTATCTACAATTTCCCAAACAAGGTGATGTAATCCTCTAGGACCTGTTGATCCAATATACATACCAGGACGTTTTTTTACAGCCTCTAATCCTTCTAATATTTGAATATTACTAGAATCATATGTGTTGTTATTTGTTTCCATATTTGTCACTCTCCTCTATAAAGCCTTTATCAACTTCGAATATTGAATATTCGTCAATTTTCTCTAAATTTATATCGTTTAAACTGGTTGTGGTTATAATTGTTTGTGTTTTGTTATTGATGATTGTTAAAAGGTTGTTTTGTCTTTTGTCATCAAGTTCACTTAATACATCATCTAACAAAAGAACAGGGTATTCTCCTTTATGTTTGTGAATAAACTCAACTAATGCTAGTTTTGTTGATAATACTGCACTTCTTAATTCCCCTTGCGAGCCGTGAGTTTTAATAAAGTAATCGTTTAGATAAAACTCTATGTCATCTCTGTGTGCTCCTAAATTAGTTGTTCCTGTAATAATATCGTACTGATATTTACTGGTAAATTCTTCTTTATATTTTTGATCTATGCTAGGAATATATTCAATTCTAAAGTTTGTTTCTTGATTAGATATCTCTTTATAAATCCTTGAAATGTAGTTATTTATTTCTGAAATAAACTTTTTTCTATACTTAACAATTTGTTCTAAATATGTGATTAATTGCTCGGTAATGATATCTAAAAGCAACAAATCAGTTTTTTTAGATTTTTGAAATGTCTTTAAAAGATCATTCCTATCTTTTACAAGCTTTCGATAATTTTGTAGGTTATATAAATAATCTTTTGATATTTGTCCTATTTCCAAATCAAGAAATTTTCTTCTTGTTTGGGGGTTTCCTTTGATCAAATCTAAATCTTCAGGTGCAAACATAACCACATTTAGTTGTCCAATATAATCGCTCAACTTTTCTAATTCTATTTGGTTATATTTTGCTTTCTTTCCGATTTTTGACAATATTATGTCTAATTGTATATGTTTTTGATTTAAATTGATTACAGCATTAATTTTTGCGTAATCCTTGTTGTTTTTGATTAAGTCTCTATCTTTGTTTGTCTTGTGTGATTTGGTTAAACCTAATACATTGATAGATTCTATTACTGTTGTTTTTCCTTGAGCATTGTTTCCAATTAGTATGTTTGTTTTTTTATTTAGTTTCATTTCTAGATGATCAAACAACCTGAAATTTTCTAATTTTAATGTGTCAACATACATTATTTAACAATTCTATACTCGCCTATTGTTTTGATGGTGATTTTATCACCAGGGTATAGTTTCTTTCCTCTTCGGTTATCTTGAACTCCGTTCACAGATATTTTATACTCTCCTAAAATAGCCTTAACTAGTCCTCCTGAAGGAGCAATACTTGTTAATTTAAGGAATTGTCCTAACGTAATGTATTCTGTTACTATCTTTACTGTATTCATAAAATCACTTTCTTTCATATATATAATATTAGTAATATATATAATTATATAATAATTATTATATAAAGACAAGATTTTATGCATAAAAAAAAGCCCTCTGAAGGACTTTTTATTCTGTTCGCACTGGAAGTATCAATTGTATCATTTCTTCATCATACTCGCCTTTTAACACGAATGGACGAATTTCACCAGTAAAGTTAACTGCAACCTCACTACTGTTAAATACTTTTAATGCTTCTACTATGTATTTTGAACTAAATGCAATTTTAAATGGATTACCTACAATTTCATCAACAGGATATACTTCCTCAAGTACTTTACCTATTTCTGGACTGTTTGATGTAATCTCAACAATATTATCTTGTCTTAAAGCCAATTTAACAATGGAATTGTTTCCATCACGACTACTTAATAAACTTGCTCTTTCAATAGCTGTAATTAACGATTCTTTATTAAATTTTATTACAATTGGGAACTCTGAAGGAATTAATTTAGATGTCTCAGGATAATTTCCTTCTAATAATCTTGATTGGAATAAAATGTTGTTATATTTGAATAATATTTTTGAGTGATCAAAATGTAATTCAACTAAGTCATTGTTATTGTCTAATATTTTTACTAATTCTTCTAAACTACGACCAGGAATAATAATATTAAGTGGTTCATAAGATTCACTTAATTCTATTTCTTTTCTAGCAAGTCTATAACTATCTGTTGCAATAGCGTTCATTTTATTACCCTCTATTTTGAAGTTAACACCTGTTAGTATAGGTCTGTTCTCAACAGAAGAAGTAGCAAAAGCTGTTTGTCTAATAATTGTTTTCAATGTTCTAACATTTACTTTAATTGATTTTACTTTCTCACTAAACTGTAGTTCTGGATAATCTTCTAAATCCATCATATTAAGTGTAATATCAGAACGATCTGCTTCAATTCTTAACATATTGTCAGCTACTTGAGATAAATTTACTTTTAAACCATCTAGTTTTCTAACAATTTCTATAAAGTATTTACCAGGTATTAAAACTGAACCTTCAGACTTCACTTCTAAACTAGGATCTTTAACAGTTTGTTTAATAGCTATATCTGAATTACTTGTTGTTATTAATAAATGGTCTTTGAATACTTCTAATTTAATTCCTTGTAATGCTGGGTTTGGTGTTTTGTTAGATAAACCTTTTTGAGCAACAATCAAATGGTTTAGTAATGTGTCTTTATTAATTTGAAAATTCATACAATCACCCCTAAATTAATTTATGTATTTTTTTATTGATTATTATTAGTGTTGTGTGGATATGTGGATAACCCACTAATATCACATTATATTATAACATAATATTATATAAATAGGTTAATTTATTTTTAGTTTTCTCCACATTTTATACGTAACTTTTCAACATCTTTTTTAACATTATCATCCATTTCAATTTCGTTTGTAATCTTTTCTACAGAATGCATTACAGTTGAATGATCACGGTTATTAAAATATGTTCCTATTTTTTTATATGGAAGATCGTACATTTTTTTGATTAAGAACATAGCCACCTGTCTAGGAAAAACATAATTGGTAGTACGTTTTTTTGAAATCAAATCAATTGTAGATATACGATAATAATCACTAACAACACTTAAAATGTTGTTTATTTTGTTTTCATGTAAGAACTTATCACTTACACGAGGTTTAACTAAGTTTTCTAAAGCTAATTCTGCGTTTTTAACACTAAAATCTAAATTGAAAGCAGTACAGTAGAACAACACTCTTTTTAATGCACCCTCTAATTCTCTAACATTATTGTCAAATACACTTGCGATATATTCTATTACAGAATCAGGTATTAATTTTGTATCTGATGTCTCTGCAAGTAATTTCTTTTTAAGTATTTTTATACGGTGATCTAAATCAGGACGGTTAATATCAACAGTAACTCCCCATTCAAAACGAGAGGTTAGCCTTGCCATAATATCTTTTAATTCTCCTGCAGATCTATCACTTGTAATAACTATTTGTTTTTGGCTTTGGTGGAGTGTTTCAAACAGTTTAAAAAATTCAATTTGCGACTTATCTTTTTTTGCTAAAAATTGAATGTCATCAACAAGTAAAACATCAACTTCTCTATATTTTTGATTAAATTCATCAAACCTCTTCTTATGAGCTAACCTAACAAATTCTTCAACAAATTGATCTGTTTTTACATATAAAACTTTTTTGTTCATATCACCTTCAAGAATATAATTACCAACACATTGCATTAAATGTGTTTTACCTAATCCAACATCACCAAAAATGTATAAAGGATTAGCTACAACACCTGGTTGATCAGCAACCTTCATAGCGCTTGTATAAGCTAATCTATTAGAATTACCAACAACAAAACTATCAAAGGTATAAGAAGCGTTCATATTACCTTGAAGATATTTGTTTGTTAATTCAGGATCTGGTGCTGTAATTGAAAAATCTTTTTGATCTTGCAATTCTTTTGATGCTTGTTCCTCTGTTAAAACTTTAAATTGATGCTTTTCTGAGAGTTTACCGACAAGTAAACTGTTAATTTTCTTTAAATACAACATTTCTATGCGTTTTTTAACAAAATCATTAGGTGCAACAAGATATATATAGTTGTTTGACACTTTAAAAACTGTTTTTACAGGTTCAAATATCTCTGTAAAAACAAATTCGTCTAAATCTTCTTCAATTTCTTGTTTAACCTCATCCCATATTTTTATGTATTTATCCATGGTGTTCACCTCTATCTTCTTATTAATTAATATAACATAAATCGATATTCTAAGTAACAATTTCTTCTCCACGAAAAATGTGGAAAAAAATATTTTTCAACAAGAACAAAGTCAAAAAGAGTAAGTTTAATACATATATCTTATGTGGATAATAGTAAAATCAAATATAATAGAAAAGTTATCCACATCAACAAAAATGGCCTACTTAAGATTTTTAAAGGTGTTTTAAACAAGGTGGAAGCAAATGTTATCAACAAATCCACATATCCACATTTGAAAAAGGGGATTAAAATTTTATAACAAAAAAGGGTGTGGAAAACTTTTTGTTAACAACCTTTTTGAAGAAAAATTATTGACACATGATTTTTATGCATATATAATGTTATAGCATGGTTTTGAACAAAGAGTTAGGAGGTGTTGTTTATGTCAAAAAGAACATATCAACCAAACAAACGTAAAAGAGCTAAGACTCACGGATTCTTCGCTAGAATGAAAACTGTTGGTGGAAGAAAAGTATTAGCTAGAAGACGTGCTAAAGGACGCAAAAATCTAACTGTATAACGAAAAGACATCTAAATAAATATTATATAATACCTGAGATCACCTGAATTATAATATATATTTTTAGGTGATTTTTGTTTTGGAGTAGGTGATTTTATGAAAAAAGAGTACCGTGTTAAAAAAGGCAAAGAGATTGAAATGATTATAAAAGATAAAAAAAGTACCGGAAACAGGTATTTTGTCGTTTATAAAAAAGAAAACCATGGAAATACCCATTTTCGATTTGCTGTAAGTGTAGGAAAAAAATACGGTAATGCTGTAAAAAGAAATAAGATCAAACGTCAAGTTAGGGAAATTGTGTCTAAATTAGATATAATGCCCCAGATGGATATTTTTATAGTTATTAAAGTAACAGCAAACAAGCTAAACTTTAACGAAATTAAAAGTAACCTTCAAATGTTAATTAAAAAACAAAAAATACTGAGGTGAATTTAATGAGAAAATCAACAAGAATTCAAATGTTACTGGTAACTTTAGTACTAGTGTTCGCATTAAGTGCGTGTTCTGGTGCTACATCAATGTATGATCAACCAATCGGTGCTGAAGGTGGTTGGGGATGGGTTCAATGGATCGTTGAACAAGTAGCCAACTTAACAGTTTGGGTTAGTAATCTAGCTGGTGGATATTACTGGGTAGGTTTAATTATTGTAACGTTACTAGTTAGAACAGTTGGATGGCCAATTTATGCTAAAAGTAACCAAATGACAATTAAAATGCAAGTTGCACAACCACAATTAGAGGCAATCAGAGAAAAGTACAAAGGTAGAACTGATGAAGCTTCACAAAGAAAAATGCAAATGGAAACAATGGCTGTTTATAAAGAACACGGAATTAACCCACTTGGATGTTTATTACCATTCTTACAAATGCCAATCTTCATCGCTATGTATCAAGTAGTTAGAAGAATTCCAAAAACCCCTATATTCCAATCTGGAGAAAAAGCATTAGAATTTGGTTTTTTATGGATTAAAGATTTAGGAGAAGCAGATCCTTACTACATTTTACCAATTTTAGTAGGTATCATCATGTTCTTCTCACAAAGATATACTATGAAGAAACCTGATTACATGCAAAACAAGAAATTTCAAAACACACAACAAGCTCAATCTGAAAATACAATGAAGATTATGTCTTACGTAATGGTATTTATGTTAGTAAGTATCGCAATTACAAACGCTGCTATCGCTTTATATTGGGTAGTTGGTACAGGTTACCAATTTGCTCAAACATACATCAACAGACAACAAAATAAAAAAGCATTCGAAGCTTTAAGAAATCGCTAAATAGGTGACTATATGAAAGTTATAACATTAGAAGTAAAGAGTTTAGATGAAGCTCTTAAATTAGCGGCTAAAGAGTTAAGAATACCAGAGAGTCATATTGATGTAAAAGTAGTGGATAAAAAAGGTTTAATGAAAAAAACACTTATTGTTGAAGCTAGAATCAAAGTAGATCCTGCAGAAGTAGGTTACGAAATTCTAAGTGAAATGTTCGACAATATGCAAATTGATGTTTCTATTGAAATGAGAAGAAAAAACGGTAATGAAATTTCATATACAATAAATACATCTGAAAATCCAATTTTAATTGGTAAAAACGGAAAAACTTTAGAGAACATTCAATTCTATATTAGAAATATAGTAAATGCATACAGCGAAGAAAGACAAATTGTTTTAGTTGACATTGGTGGGTATAAAGCCAATAGAAGAAGACAACTTGAAATTCTAGCTACAAAAACAGCAAAAGAAGTAGCAAAAACAAAAGTTGTTGCGAAATTAAAACCAATGAATGCTTACGAAAGAAGAATCATTCATACAAAACTAGCTGAGTGGAGAGATGTTACTACTGTATCTGAAGGAGAAGGGCAAGATAGACACTTAGTGATCAAACCTACGAGGTAACGATTATGAAATTAGTTGTTGGTCTTGGTAATCCTGGATTAAAGTATAAAAAAACAAAACACAATGTAGGTTTTATGTGTTTAGATGAATATGCAAAAGCACACAAATTAAAATTCAAAAAAGACAACAAATTCAAAGGTGAATGGCTTAAAGAAGGTAAATTAATCTTGTTGAAACCACATACTTTTATGAATTTATCAGGAGAAAGTATCATAAAAATGATGGATTTCTATGATATAGATGTTGAAGATGTTTTAATTATCTATGATGATTTGGATTTACCGATGGGTAAATTAAGATTACGAGAAAAAGGTAGTGCTGGTGGGCATAATGGAATTAAATCCATTATAAATCATCTAAAGACACAAGAATTTAGAAGAGTTCGAGTTGGAATTGAAAAAAATCCTTTAATAGAAACAAAAAACTATGTTCTAGGTAAATTTTCAAAAGAAGAGAAAGAACTCATAAATCAAACAATAAATGTAACAAATAACATAATTACTGATTTTAAAGAAAATAAATCATTTACAATGATTATGAACACTTATAATTAAACCCTTTTATAGGGTTTTTTTATTTCAGTTTGTAATATAAACTAATTATAGATATAATGTAAGTATAAAGACGGGAGTGTGGTACTGTGTCAAAAAACACAAAACTTGTACTGCAGTTATTAAGTTTCATAATATTCCCAGTAGGTATCTACCTATACTTTACAACCAAAAACAAACAAGAAGCACAGTTATATGGTATTTTAGCGCTGCTGAGTTTTATTATTGTTGCATTTACTGCATATACTTGTACTTGTTAAAACAAAAAGCTGTCAACAGCTTTTTTGTTTGATAAAAAAATAAATTTGTGATAACATACTTTTACAAAAACAGCGAACCCCATATATATTTGGGATTCGCCTTAAGTGCGTGGGGTGAAATAATGGAAAAACTAAAAAATTACTTTAAAGACTCTCCTCTTTATAAAAACTTCTTGAGTAATTACAAGAAAAATGAAGAAATAAAAATATCAAACACCAACGATGAAGTTAGTTTGCTTTTTTTGATTTCTTTATTTGAAGATCAAGAGGATAACTTGTTAATTGTTACTCCAAACTTGTTTAAAGCACAAAAATTATATGATAACTTAATGAATCTTATTCATACAGATCAACTATCTTTTTTCCCACAAGATGAATTTATAACAACAGAAATGTTAGCTATGAGTACAGAATTCAAATTAGAGAGAATTAATACGATTAGAAAAATAGTTGAAAATAAGAAATCTATAATCATCACCAATACAACAGGGTATATTAAGTATTTAACTCCAAAATCAAAATGGGAAACGGCCTTATTAAAGTATAAAATAGGGGATATAATTAACGTTAACTCACTAATAAGAACGTTAATTAATTTTGGATATAAGAGAGAAAGTGCTGTTGAAAATCAAGGTGATTTCTCAATCAAAGGCGGGATTATTGATATTTACCCTCTAAATGAAGAAAAGCCTCTAAGGATAGATTTATTTGATGATGAAGTTGATTCAATTAGATATTTTGATTTATCTACACAAAGATCAACTATTAAAACAAAAGAGGTATCAATCTTTCCAATGTATGAGTTTTTTTATGATCAAGAAGAGTTTGATGTTATTAATTCAAAAGTTAATGAAATAATGGAAAACCGCCAAATTAAAGGCAAAAGCAAAACAAAGATAGAGGAAGAATTATTTAATTTATCAGAACATCACGAGGTTGACAAACTATCTAGATATTTAACATTACTATATGATAAACCTCAAACTATTAGTGATTATATAGATAATAAAAACGTTGTTTTCTATGATCATGACAGGATATTAGATAATTACTCAGATGTAGTAAGAGATGTTACTGATTGGTATGAAAATACAGAAGACTATCCTAAATTAGGTTTTAAACTAATAAAACAAATTGAACATATATATAATGGAAAATCGCTATATTTAGATGTTTTAAATGATAGTAGACAAAATGTAAAGAACGTAATAAACGTTAGATGCAAGGAAGTTACATTATATAATAACAATCTACATATGTTATTCAATGACTTGAAAAAGTACAATAAGTTCACGACGGTTCTTATTTCTTTTAGTTCAACCAAAGCACTAAGAAAATTTGTAGAATTATTGGATGACAAAATTCAGTTCAACATATTGGGTGTAACAGATAAAATTATTGAAAAGAGTTTGAACCTTGTTGTTGATGGAAAATCGCTTGATGTTGAGCTTTTTGACATTAATTTAATTTCGCTTAGTGAGTCAAAATTATATAAACAAAAGAGTTTAAAAAAGGCAAAATACAAGTCCTCAATTAAGGATACAAAGAAGCTATCTAAAATATCAGATTTACGTAAAGGGGATTTGGTTGTTCACTATGATCACGGTATAGGTAGGTTTATAGAAGTTAAAACAATGAAAGTAGGAGATTTAACAAACGACTACATTCACATTGCATATAAAGGTGATGATACTTTATTTATACCTGTAGAAAATATTAACCTTATCCAAAAATATACGGGAAATGAAGGAATAAAGCCAAGATTAAATAAACTCGGTGGAACTGAGTGGGCTAAAACTAAGCAAAAAGTACGTAAAAAAGTAAAAGATATAGCAGATAAGTTAATAAAACTTTATGCTGCCAGAGAAAAGGCGAAAGGTTTCCAATATAGTCCAGACACAGACTTGATGATTGATTTTGAAGCTGATTTTCCTTATACTGAAACACCTGATCAGTTAAAAGCAATAGAAGATATCAAAAGAGATATGGAATCTACTATGCCAATGGATCGTTTATTGTGTGGTGATGTTGGATATGGTAAAACAGAAGTTGCTTTGAGAGCAGCTTTTAAAGCTGTTTTAGATAACAAACAAGTTGCTTATCTTGCGCCAACAACGGTGCTTTCCCGCCAACACTTCCATACGTTTAGAGACAGGTTACACAAACATGGAATAAGAGTAGAACTATTAAATAGATTTGTCACAAAAGCAAATCAAAGAAGAATCATTTCAGATATATCTAGAGGTTTGGTAGATATCGTAATTGGTACTCATAGGTTATTAAGTAAAGATATGGTTTTTCAAGACTTAGGAATGCTGATAATTGACGAGGAACAGCGCTTTGGAGTTGAACATAAGGAGAGAATCAAAGAACTTAAGATAAATGTTGATGTCTTATCCTTAAGTGCTACTCCTATTCCAAGAACTTTACAAATGGCAATTATGGGTGTTAAAAGTATGAGTTTATTAGAAACTCCACCATTAAATAGGTACCCAATTCAAACATATGTTTTAGAGCGACACGATGCGATTACCCGCGATTCTATACAAAGAGAATTAGCAAGAAATGGACAAACGTTTTATCTATATAATAAAGTTGAAGATATCGCTGTAGTAGCAAATAAAGTTCAACGATTAGTCCCTGAAGCACGTGTTGTTTATGCTCATGGGAAAATGTCTAGGCTTGAACTAGAAGATGTAATTGAGAAATTTCTTGATAAAGAGTATGACGTACTTGTTTCTACCACTATTATTGAAACAGGTATCGATATACCCAATGCGAACACGTTGCTAATTCACGATGCAGATAGACTAGGGTTATCGCAACTTTATCAAATAAGAGGTAGAGTTGGAAGATCTGATAAAATAGCTTATGCTTATTTAATGTATGATAAGAGAAAGCAATTAAAAGACGAAGCTGTAAAAAGATTGAAAGTAATTAAAGAGTTCACAGAACTGGGAAGTGGCTTTAAGATTGCGTTAAGAGATTTATCAATTAGAGGAGCTGGAGATATATTAGGGACAGAGCAATCTGGGTTTATGGACTCGGTTGGATTGGATTTATATCTTGATATGTTAAAAGAAGAAATTGCAATTCAACGAGGTGAAGTTGAAGAAGTAGTTGAAAATCAAAACCCACCAATTAAAGTAAGAGTAAACAAATACATAGATTCGAATTATATTAAGAATGATTTTGTTAAAGTTGAAATGCATAGAAAAATTGCAAACATTACGACAAAACAAGATATAATCAATTTAACAGATGAATTTACAGATCGCTTTGGAGCACCAAACAAAGACATTACCCTTTATATGTATGAGAAGTTGTTTGAGTATTTATCACAAGTAAAAGGAATTGAAAGAATTAGAGAAACAAAGAACAATGTTACTTTCGTTTTATCAAAAGAAGCATCAGAAAATGTAAATGGTGAGTTTTTATTCATGAAAGCCAATGAGATTTCTAAGTATATTAGATTCACATATAGATTGGAAAAGATAAATATAATTATCGACACAATAAAGTTAAGCAAGCATTACTTATATTACATAACTGCGTTATTAGAGTTAATCTAAATAATAGGAAAAGGCTAAAAATAGCCTTTTTTTCTATATTTAGTTTCTATACAAAAAATTACTTATTGACATATAATATAGAGTTTGATACTATACTTATGGATTAATCAAAAACGGCGTACCAAACACAGATAGAGTATGCATCAGGCGTACCTGTTTAAGGTACCCTTTTTTATTTTTTAAGGAGGATTACTATGAATAAATATGATGTAATTGTTGTAGGTGCAGGTCCTGCAGGTATATTCACAAGTTATGAATTGGTAAGAAGGGATCCAAAATTAAAAGTACTTTTACTTGATAAGGGGCTAAATATATATGATAGAAAATGCCCAATACTTCAAAAGAAAATAGCAAAATGTCCAGTTAACAAAGAGGGCGTAAGTGGGTGCTTTCCTGCTTGTTCAATCACATCTGGCTTTGGTGGTGCAGGTGCTTACTCGGATGGTAAATTTAACATCACTAGTGAGTTTGGAGGTTGGATGACAGAATACCTGGATGATAATGAAGTTGAAGAATTAATCACATATGTTGATAGTGTTAACTTAGAGCATGGAGCAACTCCAAGGATAACTGATCCGACAACAAATAAGGTAAAAGAGATAGAAAAAAGAGGACTAGCTACTGGGTTGAAACTACTTAGAGCAAAAGTTAGACATTTAGGGACAGAAGAAAATTTAGAAATATTAAAGAGTATATATGAAGAACTCAATAAAAAAATAGATATGATGTATAAAACTGAAGTGTCAAAAATTATAGTGGAAAATGGCACAACTAAAGGAATTGTGTTATCAAATGGTGAATTAATAAGTGCTACTAAAGTAGTGGTTGTGCCTGGTAGGGATGGCTCAAAATGGTTGAAGAAAATCTGTAAAGAGAATGACATACCTACTGTATCTAACCAAGTTGATATTGGTGTTAGGGTAGAAACTAACAATGAAATAATGGAAGAAATTAATGAACATCTGTATGAAGGTAAGTTTATATTTAGAACAAGTGTTGGAACAACAGTTAGAACATTTTGTAGTAATCCTAGTGGACATGTAGTTGTAGAAAACCACAGTGGTACAATGTTGGCAAACGGACACAGTTATAGAGATCCAAAGCTTGGAAGCAAGAATACAAACTTCGCCTTATTGGTTTCACACAAATTCAACGAACCGTTTAACCAACCTAATGAATTTGCTCATGAAGTAAGTAAGTTGGCTAATAAACTTAGCAATGGTTCAATAATTGTACAGTGTTATGGAGATATAAAAAAAGGTCGTAGAACAACTACGAAAAGATTATCTGAATCATTTGTTAGGCCTACATTAAAAGAGGCTGTACCGGGTGATTTGGGGTTAGTATTACCATATAACACAATGAAATCATTGGTGGAAATGGTTGAAGCATTAGATTATGTTACACCAGGAATTGCATCATCACACACATTATTCTATGGAGTGGAAGCAAAATTTTATAGTGCAAGACCTAAAGTGAATAAATATTTTGAATCAAAAATAAAAGGATTATATTTTGGTGGCGATGGCGCTGGGATTACGCGTGGTTTAGCGCAAGCTGGCGCAAATGGTGTATGGATTGCTAGAGATATAATCAATAATTTATAGGAGGTTTGTTATGAGTGGAGTAGTAGTAGTTGGAACACAATGGGGAGATGAAGGTAAAGGTAAAATTACTGATTTCCTTGCAGGCCAAGCAGATGTTGTTGTAAGGTTTCAAGGAGGAAACAATGCAGGTCATACAATTAAGTTTGATGGGAAAAAATTTGCATTACATTTGATTCCATCAGGGATTTTTAGACCGGAAGCTTTAAATATCATGGCTAATGGTATGGTTATCAATCCAAAAGCAATGCTAGAGGAGTTAGAAATGCTAAGAGAAGGTGATGTTACAGACTTCAATTTAGCTATAAGTGATCGTGCTCATATAATTATGCCTTATCATATAGAGTTAGATGGCATGTTAGAAGAATTAAAAGATGATAATAAAAAAGTAGGTACTACCAAAAAAGGTATAGGACCTACATATACTGACAAGGCTTCACGTATTGGTATTAGAGTTTGTGACTTTATAGATAATGAAGTGTTTAAAGAAAAATTAATTGATAATCTAAATTATTACAATAAGATATTTAAATTATTTGGTAAGGAAGAATTCAATATTGAAGCGGTTTACCAGGAATATATTACGTATGCTGAAGCGATGAAACCATATGTTACAGATACAGGAGTGTTATTGAATAAGAAGTTAGAAAATAACAGCAAAGTTGTATTTGAAGGAGCACAAGGAGCATTATTGTGTATGGATCACGGAACTTATCCGTTTGTTACGTCAAGTTCACCTACAGCAGCATCAGTACCTGTGAATACTGGAATTTCTCCAAAATATATAGATGAAGTAGTTGGAATTACAAAAGCATACTCTACAAGAGTAGGAAGTGGTTTCTTTGCTACAGAGTTTGAAAACGACACAGCTAAGCAAATTAGAGATGTTGGACACGAGTATGGAACAACTACAGGAAGACCAAGACGAATAGGTTGGATAGACACTGTTGTATTAAGACATACTAAGAGAATAAGTGGTTTAACAGCTCTAAGTGTTATGTTGTTAGATGTACTTAGTGATATCGAAACACTTAAAATATGCGTAGCTTATAAATTAGATGGTGAAATAATTGATTATATTCCAGCATCTATAAAAGATTACGAAAGATGTGAACCGGTCTATATTGAGGTTGATGGATGGAAAGAAGATATCACTTCAGTAACTAGTTTTAGCGCTTTACCGGTAAATGCTCAAAATTATCTAAACAAAATAGCGGAATTAGTTGGAGTAGAAGTTGCAATATTTAGTGTTGGTCCAGATAGAACACAAACAATTGTTTTAAAAGAATTAATGTAAAAAATAAAAGCGCTAATTTTAGCGCTTTTTAATTTATCTTTCTTTCAATAGCATTACCTATTCTTCTTATTTGAATCATCAAATCATCAAATTTCTTAGGTTTTAAACTTTGTGCACCATCACTAAGTGCTTTTTCTGGTTCGTGATGAACTTCAATTATTAAACCATCAGCTCCAGCAGCAACACTTGCCATAGATAATGATTCAACTAAATCCCATTTTCCTGCAGCGTGAGAAGGGTCTATTACAACTGGTAAATGGCTTAGTTTCTTAACGATAGGAATTGTTGAAATATCTAAAGTGTTCCTTGTCATTGGCTCAAAAGTTCTAATTCCTCTTTCACAAAGGATAACATCTTCGTTTCCTCCAGCCATGATATATTCAGCACTCATTAACCATTCTTCAATGGTATTACTGAATCCACGTTTTAACATAATTGGTGTTTTTGTTTTACCAAGTTCTTTTAACAAAGCAAAGTTTTGCATATTTCTTGCTCCAATTTGGATGATATCTACATACTTCTCAAATTGATCTATATGATCTTTGTCCATAAGTTCAGAAACAACTAGTAAATCGTGCTTATCAGCAACTTCTCTAAGAATTTGTAGTCCTTCTTCACCCATTCCTTGATATGAGTAAGGAGAAGTACGGGGTTTATAAGCACCACCTCGTAAAATTTTTGCACCAGAAGCTTTCACTTTTTCTGCAATTATTTCTACTTGTTCCCTAGATTCAACACTACATGGGCCTGCCATAACAACAATCTCGTTACCACCGATTTCAACATCCTTAATCTTTATAACTGTATTTTCGGTTTTAAGCTTTCTGTTAACCTTTTTAAAAGGCTCTTGGATTCTGATAACACTATCAACACATTTATAAGCATAAAGCCTTCTTATGTCAAATTTTGCAGTATCACCAACTACTCCAAATATCTCATAAGATTGTCCTAAACTTGAATGTATCTCAAATCCTTCATTGATTAATTGTTCTTTTAAGTTCTTTATATCTTGTATTTCAGCATTTCGTTTTAATTTAACGATCATTTTTCTTCACTTCCTTTAAGTAGTTCGAGTATTCCTTTTTTATAGCTTTCAAATCCCATGCCCATAAAAGTGTCTTTACAAGCAGCACTTATGACTGAGTTACTTCTCCAAGGCTCTCTTTTTGTAATATCAGATAAATGTACTTCTATTGTTGGAACTGTTACTGATTTGATCGCATCATGTAAACCATAAGAATAATGGGTAAAGGCTCCAGCATTAAGGATTACTCCATCGTAATGATCATTTGCATATTGAATCAAATCGATTAGAATCCCTTCGTAATTTGTTTGTTTTACATCGAGTTTAACGTCATAACTCTCTTCTAATGAATATAAATAGTTTTCTAAATCTTGATAGGTTTGATAGCCGTATACTTCCGGTTCTCTAATTCCTAACATATTAAGATTTGGACCATTGAGAATTAATATATTCATTTATCTTCACCTCTATTTTCTGTAGATTTACTTTTTGCTTAAATCCACGCTTCACAACTCTTTTATCCGCATAAGATTGATATAAGTCGTATCTATCTTGATATAATTTTTCTAGATTCTTAGGATCCTTTAGTAAAGGCCTACCTTTTGGGTTACATCTTTTCAACTCATTCAAAGACATATCTAGAAATATTATTATACCGTTTTGTTTTAAATAATCAATGTTTTGTTTATTTAGGATTACTCCACCACCAGTGGAAATCGCTTTATTTCCTTCTTTTGATAGATTTTCACACATCATAGTTTCTATGTTTCTAAACTCGATTTCGCCATCTTCTTGAAATATCTCAGGGATTGGTTTTCCTTTAAAATTCTCGATTTCGGTATCTATATCAAACAAGTCTTTATTATATAAGGAAGAAATCTGCCTAGAATAATAAGACTTACCACTCATTGGCATTCCAATGAGAACAATATTTAAAGTTTCGAGAAGTATTTCTTTATAAATATCAATTGATAAAGAATCTGGATGAGATATATCGTGAAATAAGTTATTCGCTTTTACAGCTTGATGAACTAGCATCATTAAGCCGTTTACAGTAGAGATATGATGATTTTCTGCATCTATTAATAGTTTTGTTTTTAAAGGGTTGTAGACAACATCAACAACATATTCAACGTTTTTCAATAAATCGAAACGGACACCAACAGATTGAACAGGGAACATATACGTGCCAACAGGCGTTGTGTTAACCAGTATTTCGATATCATTAAACTCATTCATTGTATCTAATTGAATCTCTGTGTCCTTAGGGTTTCTTGCAAAAACATATATTTTTTTAGCATTGTTGTTTTTAAAGTATAGTTGTACAGTTCTACTAGTAGAGCCGTTTCCTATTATTCCGACAACTTTATTTTCTGGAACAATTCCTTTTTTTGAAAGCATAAATTCAAACCCATAGTAATCAGTGTTGTAACCATACAACTTATTGTCTTTCTTTATTATCGTATTGCAAACATTTGTGTTTTCAACAATATGATCTTTGAAATCAAGGTACTTCACAACATCATTTTTGTAAGGGATTGTTATATTTAGCGCTTGAAAGGCTTTTTCATTGAAAAAAGGATCTAAATTATCAACCTCAATTAGATCATAAGGTAAGCCGTCTATTTTCTCATGTATTCTTTTTGAAAAACTATGAGATAACTTTTTTCCTAGTAAACCTCTCATAATAACACTACTTTCTTTGAATGTTCTTTGATTCGTTCATTATGGTAATATATATATTCTTGATTTGTGGGGAATGGCTATAATTAGTAGTTTTTCTGAGAATCGTTTCCTCGCGATTTGTATCTAATACCGTAATGTTTTCACGCTGTTTTATTAGACCGATTTTTTTCGCAATTAAGAATCTAGTTTCTAATAAATTCATGATTGTACTATCAATGATATCAATCTCGTTTCTTAGTTTTCCTATTTGATCCATTCTGTACCCTCTTTTCTAACGATTGATTCCAAGATACCATAAGCTGTAATAGCATTAATAACATGTATTGCTCTATGAACAATACATGGGTCGTGTCTACCTTTTAGGTTGATTTTTACCTTTTCCATAGTGCTTATGTTAATAGTATCTTGTTCTTTAGCTATTGATGCAGTGGGCTTTATAGCTACTTTGAATATCACAGGCATACCATTTGAGATACCACCTTGGATACCACCACTATTGTTTGTTTTTGTTTTTATTGAGCCATTTTCCAATGTTATTGGATCGTTTGCCTGGCTACCGTATAAAGTTGTTATATCAAAACCTTTTCCAAAAGATACTCCTTTTACTGCAGGAACACTGAATAGTAAATGAGATAATGTACTTTCGATTGAATCAAAGAATGGATCACCATATCCAGGAGATAATCCTAAAACACATATTTCAACAACACCACCAACGCTATCTTTATTAAGTCTAGCTGCTTGGATTGTATCTTGGAATAATTGGATGCTTTTACTATCCAAGGTAGGGAAATCGCTTTGTATAAGTGTTTCTAACATTTCTTTGGTTGGGTTAGTTTCTAAGAATGATTTCTCGCTATCATCTTTAATAGAGAGTATATGTCCACCAACTACTATACCTTTTTTTGAAAGGATTTGTTTGGCTATAGAACCTAGAATCATAATTGGTGCAGTTATTCTACCTGAAAAATGTCCACCACCTCTATAATCTTGGTAACCCTTATGTTTAATGTGTGCTGTGTAATCTGCATGTGATGGTCTTAATATCTCAGGAGTATAATCTTTGGATCTAGTATCTTTGTTATAAATAGCGAAAGTAAGCGGTGTTCCAGTTGTTTTTCCATTGTAAAGACCAGATAATACCTCGTATAAATCTTGTTCTTGTCTTGGAGTAGATAGTGTAGATTTTGGACGTCTCTTTAATAATTCATCGTTTATTTGATTAAAATCTATTTCGATCCCAGCTGGAAGATTGTTTATTGTTATTCCAATCGCTTTACCGTGTGATTCACCAAATAAGTTTATTACTATGTTTTTACCATATGTACTCATATAATCACCTACAAATATTCTTTAATTTCATTTAGATTTATTTCCTTAATAAAGCCATTTCCTACTTCTTTAACAAATACCATATTGAGTTTATTATTATTTATCTTTTTATCTGTTTTTATGTAATTGAACAACTCTTCCATATTATAATCAAAAGGTTTTATTAGATTATATTTATGTAGTGTTTTTTCTAGTTTTTGTTCGTAATCATAACCTTTTGAGATGATTTGCATACCTAGCGCTATTGCTTCTCCATGCAATAAGTTGTAATTTGAAGATTGTTCTATAGCGTGTCCTATTGTATGGCCGAAGTTTAGTAAGTTTCTGACACCCCTATCGTATTCATCTTGTATCACTATATCTCTTTTAATTCTAATACTTTGGTATATTATATCTTCTATGTTGTCTATTATATTAGTTGCTGAAAGGTCTTCAAATAGCGATTTACCAGCGATTAAACCATGCTTTATTATTTCCGCAACACCATTATTGAAGTGTCTCTCTTCAAGTGTTTTGAGTGTGTCGGGATCTATCAATACAATTTTTGGTTGATAAAAAGAACCGATAGCGTTTTTCATATGATTTGCATTAATTCCTACTTTTCCACCTACACTACTATCTACTTGCGATAAAAGTGAGGTAGGTATTTGAATGAAATCAACACCCCTCATATAAGTACTAGCTACGAATCCACCTAAATCACCTACAACACCGCCACCTAATGTAATAATTTTTATTGATCTTTGAGCGGAAATATCTACAAGCTTGTTAAGTAATAAACTAGCCGTTTCCATTGATTTTGATTTTTCTCCGGGAGGAATAATTAATACATCAATGACTTTAAGTTTATCCTGAATATATTTTATATAGTCTTTTGGTATGTTGCTATCTGTGATAATTATGTACTCATCTTGGTTTGATAGATATGAGTCTATAGACTTCAATAATCCACGTTTAATAAGTACATCATATTCTTTTCCTTCTATTGGAACATGTATTTTTTTCATGTTATCAGTTCCTTTACTTGATATCTCCACCAATTTTTCTAAAATCTTCAAAGAAGTGAGGATATGATTTATTTACTGCTTTTGCACCGGTAAGAGTGATATCTTTCTCACATCTAGAAGAAGCGATAGATACCATCATTGCGATTCTGTGATCATTGAAAGAGTCTACCGTAACTCCTCCAGTGAGCATTTTTTTACCTTTAACAATGATTTCGTCATCTTTAGAGTAGATGTTAGCTCCCAGTGCAGAAAGTGTTTCTACAGTAGATTTTATACGGTCTGACTCTTTAATACGTAATCTATGAGCATTGATTATTCTAGTAGTACCAGAACTTAGTGAAGCGAGCAAAGCAATGATAGGTCCTAAATCTGGACAATCTTGAATATCAACAACATTTGCTTTTGTTTCCTTTTGTTCAGTAATAAAGCCGTTTTCCGTGAAAATAACTTTTCCTTTCATGGACTGTATTACATCAATGATTGCTAGATCACCTTGCACAGACTCATGGTTCAAATCATTAATTGTTACTCTACCACCTATTGAGCCTGCTACTAGATGGAATGCAGCTTGAGAGTAGTCTCCTTCAATACGGTAATCTGTAGCTTTATATGTCTGGTTTCCTTTAATGTGGTAACCGTTCTTAATTTCGATGATTTCGATTCCAAATTTTTCTAGTGTGGAAATTGTTAAATCAATATAACTTTTTGATTCAAGACTACCTTCTATATAAATGTTAGAATCTTCTTTGAGTAGAGGAAGCGAGAACATTAATCCACTAAAGAACTGAGAACTTACATCGCCTCTTAATATATAATCTCTTGCCTTAATAGGGCCGTTTACCACTATTTTAGAATCTTCTCTAACAAATGTATTACCATCATGTTTGAATATTTCTTCATAGATTTTTTGTGGTCTATTGAGAAGAGAATCTTTGCCGATAAAATATACTTCTTTGTTTGTAAGTGAAAGTAATGGTATTAAGAATCTTATAGTTGATCCTGATTCATTACAGTTAACCTCTTTGTTATGTAACTTTATTTTTTTTACACCAAAAACTTGTAAATGATTGTTTCTTCTTTTAAATTCAACACCTATAGATTCTAAAGCACCCATAGTAGCTAAAATATCCTCTGAATACACGATATTCTCTATTTTAGATTCTCCATTTGAAAGAGCAGCACAAATTAATGCGCGATGCGACAAACTTTTAGACGGAGGAGCATTTACTACACCGTTAAAAGATGTTGGAGATAAAGTTATTGTATCTTTATTCATTGTTAATCTTTTTCCTTTTAATTGTAGCGTCTTTCATTATTTGATGTAGTTTAGGTGTGTTTTTATCGTTCAAAGCATCTTTTAAATCATCCAAGTTACTTTCAAATAGTTCTATTTGTTTCAATAGGTTATCTCTGTTTTTAAGAAACAACTCTGTCCAAAGTTCGTGATTAATCATTGCGATTCTCGTTAAATCTTTATATGAGTCTCCAATAAATAAACTTGTATCAAACTTGTCCTTATCGCTGTTAACAAGAGCAATTGCGATCGCGTGTGTTAGTTGTGAAGTAAATGAAATGATTTCATCATGTGCTTTATCGCTTAATCTAGAGACGTTTTTAAATCCCATTTGTTTTGCTAGTATCTCGATAAGGTTTAAAGCTTCTTCGGTATTAGACTCAATTGGAGTAATAACGAAATTTGCATCTTTAAAGATGTTTTTGTCTGAATATGTTACTCCGATTTTTTCTCTACCCGCAATTGGGTGAGCAAAAACAATTTCAAAATGATCCTGATTATAGATATCTAAAGTTGCAATAATGTTTCTTTTAACTCCAGCAACATCAGAAACAACTGCGCCTTCTTTTATGTTATTGGCGTACTTTTGAATGAATTTCTTTGTCGCTTCAGGATATAAACATATGAATAGTACATCAATTTCTTTTAAAAAGTCATTTGGATTTGTTGATCCAAAATCAATGATGTTGTTATCTAGAGAGTATTTTATTGCTTCCTCATCTATGTCAAACCCGTAAATTGTGTAGGGATAACTTCTAAGGCTTTTAGCATAAGTTCCACCAATTAAGCCAAGTCCCACGATTCCAATGTTCATAGTATCACCTTTCTTTATGCAAGTATTATACTATATAATAGTATTTTTTTTTAGATAATAATCTGTAAGCGTTTGTCTAATCATTGCATTTTTTGATTAAAAGTGAGAAAATCAACTATAGACAAACAATTGGGAGGCATACCATGGAAAATATTGATTTAAAAATAGCTCAAGAAGCAAAGATGTTAAAAATACAAGAAATTGCCCAAAACATAGGGTTAGAAGAGAATGAAATTGAGTTATATGGAAACTATAAGGCAAAAATAGATTTGGCTGTTATGGATAGGTTGGAAAATAAGGAAAATGGTAAAGTTATACTGGTAACAGCGATAAATCCAACCCCTGCAGGTGAAGGGAAATCAACAACAACCGTTGGATTAGGACAAGCGTTCAGTAGAATTGGTGAAAACGCAATTATTGCATTAAGAGAACCATCTTTTGGTCCTGTGATGGGGGTTAAAGGAGGGGCTGCTGGTGGAGGTTATAGCCAAGTGGTTCCAATGGAAGATTTAAATCTCCATTTTACAGGAGATATTCATGCTATTACAACGGCAAACAACGCTGTGAGTGCGATAATTGATAATCATATTCATCAAGGAAATGTGCTAAATATAGATCCCCGAAGGATTTCTTGGAAAAGAGCAGTAGATATGAATGATCGTGCTTTAAGGGAAGTTGTAGTAGGTTTAGGTGGAATTGGTAATAGTATCCCTAGACAGGATGGGTTCAATATCACTGTAGCAAGTGAGATTATGGCTGTTTTATGCTTAGCAAAAGATATGGAAAACCTAAAAGAACGTGTAAAAAGAATTGTAGTTGCAGAAACATATGATAGAATTCCTGTTACAATTGGACAACTTGGTGTTGAAGGAGCTGTTGCATTAATTCTAAAAGATGCAATCAAACCTAACTTAGTGCAAACGTTGGAAAATACTCCAGCATTGATTCACGGAGGTCCCTTCGCAAATATAGCTCATGGGTGTAATAGTATTATAGCAACCAATATGGGGAGAAAATTATCAGATTATGTAATTACCGAAGCAGGATTTGGTGCTGATTTAGGAGCTGAAAAATTCTTAGATATAAAGACTCATCAAGCGGGATTTAATCCAAGTGCTGTTGTGATAGTTGCCACTATTAGAGCTCTTAAAATGCATGGTGGAGTAAGTAAAAAAGAATTAGGTGAGGAAAATGTTGAAGCCCTAATTAAAGGGATTTCCAACTTGGAGAGACACATTGACACTGTTAAAACTTTTAAAGTTCCTTATGTGGTTGCAATCAATAGTTTTGTTACTGATACTGATGATGAAACCAAAGCCTTAAGTGAGTACTTAGAATCTAACAACCATCCTTGGAGTTTAAGTGAGGTATGGGAAAAAGGTGGAGCAGGAGCAGAAGATCTAGCAAAAAAAGTAATATATGAGATTGACAACAAACCTAATGATTTTACAAGAATATATAATCAAGAAGATGATATAAAAACAAAAATTGAAAAGATTGTAACAAAAGTTTATGGTGGAAAAGATGTAGAATTCAGTTCTAAAGCGAAGTTACAACTAAAGAAATACAAGAGGTTAGGTTGGAATGACCTAAGTGTATGTATGGCAAAAACTCAATATAGTGTATCTGATAATCCAAAACTATTAGGAAGACCAGAAGGTTTTACAATAACTATCAGAGAGTTAAGACCATCGATTGGTGCTGGATTCATAGTAGCTTTAACAGGTGATGTGATGACAATGCCTGGATTACCAAAAGAGCCTGCAGCCCTTAAAATGGACATTGATAAGGACGGTACTGCAAAAGGATTATTCTAAAAATTGGAGTTAAAACTCCTTTTTTTAAAATAGGTATTGTGTTGCGCACAGTAGTGTGTTACGATTAGTATAGGAGGTAGATAAAATGAATGCACAATTTAAAAGAGGAATCGTAGAACTTTGTGTCTTATCAGAGTTAGTACAGGAAGATATGTATGGATACAGCATTATTAGTAATATCTCCGAACATCTAGATGTTAATGAAAACACGATTTACCCAATACTAAGAAGACTTACAAAAGAAGAGTATTTCACTACATATTTAAAGGAATCTAATGTAGGTGCTCCTAGAAAGTATTACAAAATGACCTTAAAAGGCTTTAATTACTTCTTAGAGCTACGAGATTCTTGGGATGAGTTTATCGGGGGAGTATATTCCATATTGAATAAAGGAGGAAAAAAGAATGAAGAATTATTTAAAAGATTTGGAAAAAGAATTGAAGAAATTAAGAATCAGTGATTTAGAAATCGACGAAATCTTAAGAGATCATTTAGAAATGTTGGAAGAGGCAAAAGCAGATGGAGTTACAGATGAAGAAATAAATACAAAGTTTGGATCTCCTGAACAAGTCGCAAATCAAATATACAAAGATAATTTTGAAAGTGATTTTGTTTCAGAATCTAATCCAGTTGTTGGTGAAGGAGAACTTGAAGGATTTGAACTATACAAGGCGTTTCCAGTTGTTTCAGAAATAAAAGAGTTTAAGGTTTCTTTAGTAAGTGAAGATATACTATATTTTCCTTATGAAGGAGATAGTATTCAAGTTTTTGCAAAGAAATTAAAGAACCAGGATGATTATGAAATTACTTTTAATGATAATAATTTTGTTTTAAAAAGAACCAAAACCAAAAAATTTAAAATTGGGTTCAATACTAATAACTCAACTAAGTTTGGAGTAAAAGTACCTTCTAACGTTGTTATTGAGAAGTTTAGTTACTCTACTGTTAGCGGAGACGGTGAATTAGATAAGGTCTCAGCAAATAAGGTGATCTTTAAAACAACAAGTGGAGATGTATCGATCTCTAATGTAACTTCAAAAGAGGGGTTAAAATTACAGACTGTTAGTGGCGACATCAAAGCTAGAACCCTTCAATCAAAAGAGTTGGAAATCTCTTTGGTTAGCGGTGACATAGATTTACAAGCAGTACAAATAAATAACGATATTAATATCAATACAGTAAGTGGAGACGCTGAACTTTGCGATGTAAAATGTGACCATCTTGGATTTAGAACAGTAAGTGGAGATTTAGAAGGTGAAGAAGTTTATCCTGATTCTGTATCATTTCAATCTATTAGTGGTGACTTCCAAATCGTAAATCAAATTCATGAAAAAGAAATAAATATAACAAAGAAAAAATCTATTAGTGGGAAAATAGATCTTAATTAAAACGTAATTTATTAAATTAACCTTATTAAAGAGAAGAATCAGCGATTTTGATTCTTCTTTTTGTATGACAAATACCTAATGATTATATATACAACATTCCAATTATAAATGGTATAATATGGATAGAAGGAGTGATTATTAATGGAATTAGCAAAACAGTTTAGAGAGCATGTTCTTAAGCAAAAAGCTTATGCTTATGTGATGAATGTAGTTGGTTGGGACAGTGCAACTGAAGCACCAAAAGGTGCTTTTCAAAGACGAGCACAATTAACAGGGATCATTAGTGCAGAATCATTCAAATTACGCACATCAAAAGAATATCAAGAAGTGGTAAACGGCTTATTTGAGACGATTGAAACATTAGATGACGAGTTGCAAAGAGAAATTAAGAAGGCGAAAAAAGATTTAGATCAGATATTAAAAATACCGCAAAATGAATATGTTGAGTATGGACAATTAGTAGGTTTATCTCAGAGACTTTGGGAAGAAGCAAAAGAAAATGATGATTTTGAAATGTTTAAACCTAATTTAGAGAAATTAGTAGCGTTTCAGAGGAAATTTGCCAATTATATAGACAAAGAAAAACATCCATATAATGTTATGTTAGATAATTTTGAAGAAGGTATGACAATGGATGAATATGACAAGTTCTTTAACGCATTAAGAAAAGATTTAGTACCATTCGTTAAGAAGGTTCTAAATAGCGGGAAAGTGCTTAATGATGCATTTTCAGGACTTGATTATGAACAAGAAAATCAAAAGGAATTTTCTGAATATGTGGTAGACGTACTAGGGTTTAACAGAGATGGAGGACTATTAAAAGAAAGTGTTCATCCATTTACTTGGAACACACATCCATCTGACGTAAGACTTACTACTAGATACTTACCAGATATGGTGTTTAGTAGCATATTTGCAACAATTCACGAGTTGGGACACGCTTTATATGAACAACAAATAGATGAGAAATTCAATAACACTTTATTAAATGGTGGAACATCAATGGGTGTTCATGAGTCGCAATCTCGCTTTTACGAGAATGTTTTAGGGCGTAGTAAAGAGTTTTGGGCAACACATTTAGATAAATTTAAGGAAGTATTCCCAGAGCAAACTAAGAATGTTACACTTGATGACTTCCATAGAGCAGTAAATAAAGTTGAAGCTTCATTTATTAGAGTTGAAGCGGACGAACTAACGTATCCATTACATATCATGGTTCGATATGAGATTGAAAGAATCTTAATGAATGGTGAAATCACTGTGGACGAATTACCAAAAGTATGGAATAATAAAATGGTGGAATATCTTGGAATAGAGCCGAAAAACAACGCTGAAGGTGTACTACAAGATGTTCATTGGAGTGCTGGATTATTTGGGTATTTCCCTACATATGCTTTAGGAACTGCTTATGCAGCACAGTTCTACAACACTATGAAAAAAGAGTTTAATGTGTTAGAAGAAGTACGAAATAATAACTTCGATAAAATAAATGAATGGCTTAAAAACAAAATTCACAAGTTTGGTAGTTCTAAGGATCCAAAAGAATTGTTGCTTGAAGTGACAGGTGAAGAATTTAATCCTAAGTATTATGTAGACTACTTAATCGAGAAATATACTGAATTATACTTATAGGAAACGGCTATAAATAGACAAAAAACAATCATGTATTAATGATTGTTTTTTTATTGTTCACATTAAAAATAATAATGTTATAATAAAATCGGAGGTGTATTTATGTATAAAGATCTAAGATATAACGAACTATCTAAAGAAATGTTAGAACAATTAGAAAAAGGTGCGTTTCTTACTACTAAAGTAAAAGATAAGATTAACACAATGACAATTGCGTGGGGTGGGATTAACTACGTATGGGGAAAACCAGTTTTTGTAACATATGTAAGATACTCAAGGGACACCTATGAAATGATGGAAAACGGCCAAGAATACACGATAAATGTACCTTTAAATAATAATCTAAAGAAAGAATTGGGATTTTGTGGTACCAAATCTGGACGAGATTATGATAAGATTAACGAATGTGGATTCACTCTTTTAGAAGGAAGAACAATAAAAACACCTGTTATTGCAGAATGTGAATTACACTTTGAATGCAAAATTATATATAAACAAGCTATGGAACCTGGAATGATTCCAAAAGAAATTAAAGAAAGATACTATTCGAACAATGATTATCATGTAATCTACTATGGTGAAATCACCGATTCATATTTATTAAAAGGAGAATAATATGGGAGAAATTATTAGTGGTAAAGTTTTAAGTAAAGAGATTAGAGAAGAAATAAGATTAGAAGTGGAACAGTTAAAAGCCACTTATAAAGCGGTTCCCCATCTTGTTGTAGTATTGGTTGGTGAGGATCCAGCAAGCCAAAGTTACGTAAAAGCAAAAGAACGTGCTTGTATTAAAGCTGGAATGAAAAGTACTCTTATTAAAAAAGATGAGTCTATTACAGAGTTTGAGTTATTAGAGATCATAGATACATTAAATAAAGATAATGGCGTACATGGGATATTAGTTCAATTGCCTTTGCCTAGCCACATAAACGATAATGAAGTAATAGATAGAATAGATTTCAAGAAAGATGTCGATGGTTTTCACCCACTGAATATTGCATATATGCATATGGGAAGAGAAGCAATATATCCTGCAACTCCATCAGGAATCATTACGATGTTGAAAAGAACAAACATCGAACTAAGTGGGAAGGACGCAATCATTATTGGTAGAAGTAATATTGTGGGAAAACCCGCAGCTATGCTATTAATGAAAGAGAACTGTACAGTTCAAATTGCACATAGTAGAACCCAAAATTTAAAAGAAAAATGCTTGAATGCAGACATTATAGTTGCTGCTGTTGGTAGAGCTAACACAGTAACTGAAGATATGGTTAAAGAAGGTGCTGTAGTTATTGATGTTGGAGTAAATAGAGTTGATGGAAAGTTAGTAGGAGATGTCGCTTTTGATCATTTAGTTGATAAAGCTAGCTTTATAACGCCTGTACCAGGGGGAGTAGGTCCAATGACTATAACTTCATTACTACAAAATACGATTAAAACATTTAAGGGGTTGATGAAATAATGATTGAAAGATATAGAAGACAAGTAGTTCAAGATTTGTTTACAGAGAAAGCTAAATTTGATGCGTATCTAAAAATGGAAGTACACACATTAGAGGCGTGGAGTGAATTAGGTAAAATTCCTAAAACGGATGTTGATAAAATCAGGGAAAACGCTACATTTAGCGTAGAACGTATTAAAGATATAGAACAAGAAACAAGACATGACATCGTAGCTTTTACTCGTTGTGTTAGTGAATCCTTAGGTGAAGAAAAGAAGTGGGTTCATTATGGTTTAACAAGTACAGATGTAGTAGATACAGCTAATGGGTACATACTAAAACAAGCTAACGACATCTTATGGGATGATTTATTGGCTTTTCATGAAGTATTAAAGAAACAAGCTTTAAAGTATAAGCAAACTCCATGTATTGGTAGAACTCATGGAATCCATGCAGATATTACTTCTTTTGGGCTTAAATGGGCTTTGTGGTACGATGAGTTTAATCGTCATTTAGATAGATTTAGAACTGTTAGGAAAGAAGTTGAAATGGGTAAAATTAGCGGTGCTGTAGGTAATTTTGCCAACACACCACCCGAGGTACAAGACTATGTATGTAATGCAATGGGGATAGGAAGTTCAAATATATCCACTCAAACATTACAAAGAGATAGACATGCAAACTACATGGCCGAGCTTGCGTTGATTGGTGGAACATTGGAAAAAATTGCAGTAGAGATCAGACATTTGCAACGTACAGAAGTAAGAGAAGCTGAAGAGTTTTTTAGAAAAGGACAAAAAGGTTCTAGTGCTATGCCACATAAGAGAAATCCAATTAGTTCTGAGAACATCGCTGGGTGCTCTAGGGTGCTTAGAGGATACATGGTAGCGAGTTATGAAAACATCCCTTTATGGCATGAGAGGGACATTTCACATAGTTCTGTGGAAAGAATTATTATTCCTGATGGAATCATGCTGTTAGATTATATGTTGAATAGATATATGAAGGTTTTAGAGAATCTAACTGTGTTTGAAGATCGAATGTTAAAGAATATATATATAACAAACGGAGTGATTTTTGCTCAAAGAGTTTTAACAAAACTAATAGACGCAGGATTATCTAGGGAAAAAGCATATGACACAGTACAACCGATTGCCATGAACGCTTGGGAAAACGGTTTACAGTATAAAGATTTATTGATGGAAAACGATACAGTTACTCAGTACTTAAGTACTGAAGAGATAGAAGACGCGTTTAATCTAGAATACTTCTTACGCAATGTGGATGTGATTTATAAACGAGTAGGATTACTATGAAAGCGGCTAAAATAGCAATATATATTACGTTGCCTATCTTTTTACTGATGTTTTTTGCAAGTTTACTTACAACAACACCTTACTTATTGGTAAGTGAAGGTCTTTATGAGTCTCATGAAGACATTGAATTTGATCATTCTGTTGTATCAGATAGAGTAATGGGTTATTTAAACTACCGATATGATGATTTGCAAATATACGAAGATGGAGAACCAATATTTAGAGATATTGAAATCAGACATATGATAGATGTTAAAAACCTATATACTGCTTTAAGATTGGTAGCTTTAGGATCTCTATTTATAGCGATTTCCTGTGGATATTACCTATACAAAAAGGATAAGAGATTCTTGTTAGATACACTGAAGAATCTATATGTTGGTCCTGCTGTATTTATCATGGTCCTTGGAGGATATATTCTAATTGATTTTAGTGCAGCATTTACTGCTTTCCATAAGATTTTCTTTACAAATGATGATTGGATATTGTATTCAAGCGATGCATTGATTCAACTTCTACCATTCTATTTTTGGATGGTAAGTGCAATACTTATACTTCTGTTCTTCGCAATATCACTAGGGTTAATCAGTTATTTTAGTAGAAAACTAATTAATAGACAAAACGCTTAATTAAAAACTTTACATATGAAAGTGTATTCATATTATTGTTATTGAGGACTCTTTTTGATATGATATTACTTGGTTAGTGTCATATATGATCGAAAATAGGGTTCGATTGTCTCTACCCCGACACCGTAATATGTTGGGACTATGGTACGTGTTTTAATTTTTTATATATTTTTAAGAGAGAATTCTCCCTTTTTAGTATTTTTTGTATGCCTAACCGCACAAAAACTAAAAAAATGGAGGATTTTTTTAATGGAGTTTATCAAGAGTTTCTTCAAACTTGAAGAAAGAGGTACAACATTTAGTACAGAAATTATCGCTGGTTTAACTACATTCTTAGCAATGGCATACATTTTACCAGTAAACGTAATGATGCTTGTTGATGGAGGAATTGGAATCCCAACAGGTATGGACGCTGGTGGAGTGTTCTTTGCTACAGCAGTTGCCGCTGCATTAGCATCAATTTTAATGGGGTTATTAGCAAACTTACCAGTTGCGTTAGCGCCAGGTATGGGATTAAATGCATTCTTTACATTTAATCTAGTGTTATTTGGTCCTGAAGAAATCGGTTGGGAAGGTGCACTTGCTGCTGTATTAGTATCAGGGGTTTTATTCTTTGTTATTTCTATTACAGGATTAAGAAAAGCTGTTATTAACGCTATTCCTACTGGATTAAAATTAGCTGTTGGAGCAGGTATTGGGTTCTTTATTACATTCATTGGACTTAAGAATGCTGGAATTATCGCTGCAAATGAAGGAACTATTGTTGGTATAGGTGATGTAACACATCCAGCTGTATTATTAGGTATCTTTGGGATTTTATTAGTAATCATCTTATATGCTATGAAAAACAAGTATGCCTTAATAATTTCTATCGTAGGTACTGCAGTAGTAGGTGTTATCTTAGGTGCTGTCGGTGTTGATTTAATGCCTGCATTTAGCTCTGAAGGATATGAACTATCAACTATGTTTGATGGTGTCAAAAACACATTTGGTGCAGCGTTTACGAAAGGTTTCAAACAACTATTCTCTACACCAGAAGCATTTGCTATCATTTTCACACTGTTATTTGTAGACTTCTTTGATACTGCAGGTACGTTAATGGCTGTAGGTAATCAAGCTGGTTTAATTAACGAAGAGGGAGAAATTGTTGGTTCAGATAAAGCTTTATTAGTAGATTCAATTGGAACAATGACAGGAGCTGTACTAGGTACATCTAATGTTACTTCATATATTGAAAGTGCTACTGGTATTGAACAAGGTGCTCGTACTGGTTTAGCAAGTGTTGTAGTAGGTATTTTATTCTTGTTATCAATCTTCGCATACCCTGTATTAAGTTTAGTAAATGGTGTATTTGATGTTGAAACAATGACTAACTATAGCCCTGTTACATCAATGGCATTAGTTATGGTTGGTGCCTTAATGGTTGGACAACTGAAAGATATTGATTGGGAAGATGCTGCAATCGTAGTACCTGCCTTCTTAACTATCATTATGATGATGTTAACTTTCAGTATTGCTACAGGTATTGCTGTAGGATTCATTTTCTACCCAGTTGTTAAAGTTGCTCAAGGAAAATATAAAGATGTAAACGTAATTATGTACGTATTAGCTGTATTATTCGTATTATTCTTTATTGTTGGTGCCGCTTAAGATTATTAACATATTAAAAGAGTAGCCCAAGCTACTCTTTTTTATTGGCTAAATATGGCGAAATACTCTAATAAAGTAAAGTATTAAACTGCATAAAATATTTATTTACAATAAATAGTAATCATAATACAATTACTATATAATCTGTATGAGGTGATTTTATGAGAGAATTATTCGATAACGAAAAAATGATAAGAACAATAAGAAGGATTTCACACGAAATCATTGAGAGAAGTGGTGAATTGAGCGATTTAGTGTTGCTTGGTGTTTTAAGAAACGGTGTGCCAATGGCAACTATGATCCAAGATAACATAATCAAATTTGAAGGTATAAAGGTTCCTACTTATGAATTAGATATCCAAGGATATCGTGACGATTTGGATGTAGAAATCACCAATAAATTAGATATTAATTTGGCTTCTAAGACAGTTATTGTTGTTGATGACGTATTATTTACAGGAAGAACTGTAAGAGCGAGTATGGACGCAATAATAGACTTAGGAAGACCAAATAAGATTCAATTAGCAGTTCTTATTGATCGTGGACATCGAGAATTACCAATCAGAGCGGATTACGTTGGTAAAAATATTCCAACAAACAGAAACGAGACAATAGATGTAGACTTTGAAAAAGGGGTATATATCTATACTAATGAGGAGAATTAAAATGGAAAACGTTAAGAAATTTGATGCAGAACTTTATGAAGCAATTATGTTGGAAAAGGGGAGACAAGAGTCTCACATAGAACTAATTGCCAGTGAAAACTTTGTTAGTAAAGCAGTTTTAGAGGCGCAAGGTAGTGTTTTAACTAACAAGTATGCAGAAGGTTACCCTGGTAGAAGATACTACGGAGGGTGCGAATTTGTAGATTTAGCCGAAAATTTAGCTAGAAATAGATTAAAAGAATTATTCAATGTAAAATATGCAAATGTTCAAGCTCATAGTGGAAGTACTGCTAACATGGGAGCTTATAGAGCGATTATACAACCTGGAGACACTGTTTTAGGAATGAGTTTAGATCATGGAGGACACCTGACACACGGACATCCGCTAAACTTTAGTGGTATTGATTATAAATTTGTAAGCTATGGTGTTGCAGATGATACAGAACAAATAGACTATGATGCTTTAGAAAAACAAGCTGTAGAAGTGAAGCCAGCGTTAATTGTTGCCGGAGCTAGTGCATATCCTAGAGCAATAGATTTCAAAAGAATGAAAGAAATTGCTGACAAAGTTGGAGCAAAACTAATGGTAGATATGGCACACATAGCTGGTTTAGTAGCCGCAGGACTTCATCAAAATCCATGTGAGTATGCTGATGTTGTTACTTCAACTACACATAAAACATTAAGAGGACCAAGAGGTGGAATCATCTTAACGAATGATTTCGAACTATATAAACAAATTAACAGAGTTGTTTTCCCAGGTATTCAAGGTGGACCTTTAATGCATGTTATTGCAGCAAAGGCAATGGCCTTTGGAGAAGCGCTGCAACCTGAATTTAAAGAGTATCAAGCTAAGGTTATTGAAAACGCAGCAGAGTTTGCTCAACAATTAATCGATCTTGGATTTAAGGTTGTATCAGGAGGGACTGATAATCATTTAATTTTAGTAGAAGTTAAATCATTAACAGGTCTAACAGGTAAAGATGCAGAGAAGCTTTTAGATAAAGTAAATATTACTTGCAACAAAAACACTGTACCAAATGACACAGAGAAGCCATTTATCACTAGTGGTATACGATTAGGTACACCTGCAATAACAACAAGAGGATTCAAAAAAGAAGATATGAAAACAATTGCAAATTGTATTTATAATGCATTAATGAATCCAGACAATGAAGAAGTGTTAGAAAACGTAAGAAAAGAAGTGAAGGAATTAGCAAGTAAATATCCGTTAAACTACTAATATAGATACTCTCATCACAAAGGGGTGATAATATGAGAGCAGCAATAGTAAAGAGTAGTGGTTACTTAGATAATGTTATTTTGAGAATATTAAGTAACAACAATATCAAAGGTGATATTGTAGAAAAAGTTACAAGATCAACACTTATGAACTATGATACAGTGATATTCACTTATCAAAATAATGTACCTAATATGCCAAAACTACTTGAAAGAATTGTTTTAGAGAAACAAACACAAGTAATATTCATAGGAAACACAGTTGGAGTTGGCCAATTTTACAACCTTCTAAATGATATCAGATTTACTTTTATAGATGAAAGAACGTTAGAAATGGTACTTCCAAGTACCGTTGCCATAACCTCTAAATTTCATAAAGAGATCAGAATATTAAAAGAAGAATACAACAGTGTTGCTAGTGAGTTAAAGTTACTTAAATTAACAAACAAGGCAAAACGAATTCTTATTGAAAAAGGGCTTAGTGAAAAGGAATCCCACAAGTTTATTGTGAATAAAGCAATGGAGTTAAGGGTACCTAAGATAAAGCTTGTAAACCTTATCATTGAAAATAAGATTGACATTTAATATGTGTATATCTATAATTATCAATGTGGACAAAGGTGTCCTAAAACAATAAAAAATAAGATAAAAAAACAATGGTGTCAATGCATTCGCATTTTTGACACCATTTTTTATTTTAAAATTTGGAGGAAAATAATGGCTAAGTTTACTAAAGACGAGATTTTAAGAAGTGCAAAGGAAAATAATGTTAAATACATTAGACTATGTTTCACAGATATTCATGGAGTAATTAAAAATGTTGAAATACCAGCAAGAATCCTAGATGAAGCGCTAGATAACGAAGTTATGTTTGACGGATCTTCAATTGATGGATTTGTTAGAATTCAAGAAGCTGACATGTATTTAAGACCGGATTATGATACATGGTTAATCTTAACTTGGGAACAGACAACTTATGGTAATGTTGCAATGTTAATTTGTGATATCTATTTACCAGATGGAACACCTTTTATAGGGGATCCACGTGGTGTTTTAAGAAGAAACATCGATAAAATGAAAAAATTAGGATTTGGACATTTTAATATTGGAGTAGAGCCAGAGTTTTTCTTGTTTAAATTAGATGAAAAGGGTGAACCTACTTTAGAATTTAACGATGATGGTGGATATTTTGATTTAGCACCAATTGATGGGGCTGAGGACTGCCGTAGAGATATAGTACTTGAATTAGAAAGAATTGGATTCTTAATGGAAGCTTCTCATCACGAAGTGGCTCCAGGACAACATGAGATTAATTTTCAGTTCAATAGCGCTTTAGAAGCAGCTGACAAACTTCAAATATTTAAGTTAGTTGTTAAGAATGTTGCTAAAAGACATGGATTACACGCGACATTTATGCCAAAACCTATCAGTAGAATTAATGGTTCAGGAATGCATGTTAACTGTTCTTTAAGTGATAAAGATGGAAATAATGCATTTTATGATGTAGATGGTGAAATTGGACTTAGTAAAGTTGCGTTATATTGGATCGCTGGAATTATGAAGAATGCTAGAGCCTTTACTGCTGTTACAAACCCTACTGTAAACTCATATAAACGTTTAGTACCTGGATACGAAGCACCTTGTTATGTATCATGGAGTGATGCAAACAGAAGCGCAATGATTCGTATTCCTGCAAAAAAAGGAAGAGCAACACGTACAGAAATTCGTTCAGTAGATCCTTCAGCAAACCCATATATTGCATTTTCAGCTATATTAGCTAGTGGTTTAGATGGAATTGAAAACAAACTAGAATGTAAAGAAAGAGTTTATATCAACCTTTACGAGTTAAATAGAGAAGAAAGAGAATCTATGGGTATTGAAAACTTACCTGAGAATCTAAAAGATGCTATCAAAGCCCTTAAACGAAATGATATTGTTAAAGATGCTTTAGGAACTCATATTGTTGAGAAGTTTGTTGTGGCTAAAAATAAAGAGTGGGACGACTTCAGAACGAGTGTTACTGAATGGGAAATTAAAAAATATTTAAAGACAATATAAAAAAAGGAGCAAATTTGCTCCTTTTATTTTTTTGTAATTTCAATTAATGATTGAATCTCACTTTTGTCGAAATGGTAATTCTCAGCGCAAAACTGACAAACGATGTCTATTTTACCATCTTCTTCAAGTATTTCTGTTAATTGGCTTTCACCAAGGCTAATTAGACCTTTTTCGAATTTCTCTTTATGACAATTACATTTATATTTCAAATCAAGTTCTTCTAGTAATTGGAAATCGCCTTCAGTTATGATTTCCATTATTTCTTCAGGAGTTTTTCCTTGTTCAACAAGTTCACTCATTGGAGGTATTTCTTTTAATATTCTTTCAATTCTATCTAATGTTTCAGGTCTACAACCTGGCATTACTTGTAGAATAAAACCACCAGCAGCTAAAACTGTATTGTCATCATTTACTAAAACACCTAATCCGACAGCACTTGGAATTTGCTCTGAAGCAGTAAAATAATATGCGAAATCTTCAGCAATTTCTCCAGTTTGTATTTGTGCACTAGATGTGAACAAAGCTCTTGTTTTAAGGTCCTTTGTTACGTGAATAAAGCCGTTTCCTACTGCTTGTCCTACGTTTAATTTACCACTGTTATATTGTAAGAAAACATGTGGGTTTCCAACATAACCTCTTACTTCACCCTTGGTGTTAGTTGTAGTAACCATGCCACCTATTGGACCATCACTTTCAACTCTAATTGTAAGTTCTTGATCATCTTTATACATAGCACCCATAATAACAGATTGTGTTAACAATCTACCTAACGCTGCGGCAGAAGTTGGCCACAAATCATGTCTTTTTTGTGCTTCAGATACTAAATTTGTTGTTCTTGCAGTGTAAATTCTTACATCTGCATCAAAAGCATAAGCTTTTACTAAATAATCTTTCATAATTATCACCTTTTTGTATTATATCACTTAATAATTATAAATAAAATTAAACGCATTGCAATATCTTTTTAAATCTTATACAATAGTTATGATTTTCAGAAATGAGTGATAATATGTATAAAATAGGAAATTTCACATTTACAAACAAAGTTATAGTAGGTCCTATGGCAGGGGTTTCTAATATTGCTTTTAGAAGCATGGCGAAGGAATTTGGCGCAGGATTGATATACAGTGAAATGGTAAGTGATAAAGCACTTACTTTTCGAAATGAGAAAACATTAAAAATGATCAAAGTTACAAACGAAGAACGCCCTTTAGTGATGCAGATATTTGGTAGCGACACGAAAAGTATGGTTGAAGGTGCGAAAATTTTGGATAAAGAAAGCAATTGCGACATTATTGATATTAATTTAGGATGTCCAGTTACTAAAATTGTAAAAAGTGGTGCAGGTAGTAGATTACTGCAAGAACCGGAAAAGGTTTATGATATTGTTAAATCGGTAGTGGAAGCAGTCGACAAACCTGTTACAGTTAAAATCAGAACTGGCTGGAATCATCAAACAATAAACGATGTTGAAATTGCATTGCTTTGTGAGAGGGCAGGTGCAAAAGCGATTGCAGTACATGGAAGAACACGATCGCAATTATATAGCGGGGAAGCTGATTGGAGCAGAATAAAGGCTGTGAAAGATGCTGTTTCTATCCCTGTCATAGGTAACGGAGATATTAAAACACCTGAAGATGCAAAAAGAATGTTAGAAGAAACAAATTGCGATGCAATCATGTTGGCTAGAGGTACATTGGGTAACCCTTGGCTTATCAAACAAACAGTAGATTACTTAGAAAAAGGATTTTATAACAAAGATATTGGTATAGATGAAAAAATTGATTATATTATTGATCATATGAACAGGTTGATTGAACTGAAAGGTCTTAAATTGGCTATATTAGAGATGCGTAGTCATGCTGCTTGGTATGTGAAAGGAATGAAAGGTGCTACAACTGTGAAAAGAGAAGTTTCCAAAGTGCAAGATAGAGAGGGGCTTCTTAATATATTAGAAGAATATCGTAAATATTTAAAAGAGGACTTAGATTAGTCCTCTTTTTTTATGTACGTATTGTATTTTGATAGTTGTAATGGATTAAGTTCAACTGTTATTAAGCTTCCATCGTTAGTATAATCTCTCTTTATGATGTGTGTGTGTTCATTGAAGTAAGATATTAGATCTCCTTCTGTATAGGGGATCATTAAAGTTACTTCTTTCAAATGATGAAACAGTTCCTTTTCAATCATACTTAATACATCTGTAAGGCCAGTTCCATTTTTTAAAGAAGTTACAACATTTGGGAAATATGAAGGTGTTATATCTTGTTCTACTAAATCAGATTTATTGTACAAATACAGCGTTGTTATATCATGCACACCAATTTCTTTTAATGTTTGATTTGTTACTTCTATTTGCTTTTCATGATATTCATGAGACGAATCTACAACATGAATTAAGTAATCGGCTTCTGTTATCTCTTCTAAGGTCGATTTAAATGACTCTACTAGATTATGTGGGAGATTTGATACAAAACCTACTGTATCGGTAATTATAAAGCTTTTATGTGAGTTTAACTCTATTAGTCTTGTTGATGTTTCTAATGTTGCAAACAACATATCTTTTTCAAACACTGATTTTTCAATATCCTTTTCTGTAATATCGATTAATTTATTTAACAGTGTAGATTTACCTGCGTTTGTATATCCTACTATCGCTACTTTTTTGATGTTCGACTTGTTTCTGTTTCTTCTTTGTATTTTTCTAGATTTTACAATCTCACTTAACTCTTTTTTTAGTCTGTTTTGTTCTATGTCTATTCTCCTGCGGTCTAACTCTAGTTTTTTCTCACCAGGACCACGAGAACCAATACCACCTTGTTGTCTGTTTAATGAGTTTGTTATACCCACCAATCTTGGCTTTAAATAGTTTAACTGAGCGATTTCCACCTGTAACATAGCTTCTTTTGTTTTTGCTCTTTTTGCAAAGATATCTAATATTAGCATTGTTCTATCGATTACTCTAACATCGAGGATATCTTCTAAGTTTCTAATTTGTGAACCTGATAGTTCGTTGTTAAATACGACCATATCTACATCAAGGTTTTCTACAAATGTTTTTACTTCATCAACTTTCCCTTTTCCAATGAAAAGAGGAGGGTTTACTCTGTTTATTTGCTGCGTGATTGTATATTCTATAATTAAGTCGCTAGCTTTTGCTAAGTTCTCCAATTCTTCCATGTAGTAATCCAACATACCATCATGTAATAAATCAGCACCTACTAAGATAACTTTATTCATTGTTATCACCTCTCTTGTATTCTAACATAAAAAAAGGCGCATAATTACGCCTTTTTGTTTATAAACCACATTTTAATTGTGCGTTACAGTTTGTACAAGTGTGGCAACCACCTAGATTTTCAACAGTACCTTCTAAACAGATAGGACAGATATCTCCTGCTTCAATACCTATATTTCTATCTTGTCTATCAGAACGTAAACCTGGAGTTTTGGTTTCTTTAGGCTCTTTTACCTCTTCTTGAAGTTCAACACCTAGTTCTTCAATACCGACTTGTTTTGGAGTAGAAATTGGTTCTTCATCATCTTTTGATAATGTTAGAACTTGAGAATCTCTAGATCCATCAACATATACTGTACCACCTTTAGCTCCGCCTTTATATAATCTCATATAAACTTGTTCAACTTCCTCTACACTGTATCCTTTTGGTGCATTTACAGTCTTACTGATTGAACTGTCTACCCAATGTTGAATTATGCACTGTACATCTACGTGTTCCTCAGGAGCAAGTTCCATTGCACTTACAAACGTTTCAGGTAATGTGTCTTTTGTAAGCTCTGGATGAGCTTTTAAGTATTCTTCTACGATAGGAGCGTTTACTTCAATAAATTTACCTAATCTACCGCTTCTAAAGTATGTAAATGCGAAGTAAGGTTCAAGTCCAGTAGATACTCCAACCATTGTTCCGGTAGAACCTGTTGGTGCAATTGTTAATAAGTGTGAGTTTCTAATACCATATTTTTTGATATCAGCTCTGATATCTTCTGGTAATTTCTTTGTATATCCACTTTCTAAGAACAAATCTACACTTCCTTGTTCTTCTAAGAATGGGAATGATCCTTTTTCTTTAGCAATTTCAATACTATTTCTATATGAATTTTCAGCAATAAATTGGAATAGTTCATTTACAAGTTTATTTCCTTCGTCAGAACCATATCTTTTTCCAGTCCAAATTAATAAGTCATGTAGACCCATGATTCCAAGTCCAATTCTACGCTCACCTAAGGCTTGTGTTTTGTTTTCATCTAAGAAATAATGAGTTTTATCGATTACATTATCTTGCATTCTTATTGCAACTTTAATTGTTTGTTTTAATTTGTTCCAATCAATTTCTGATTTGTCTCTATCAACCATATTGGCTAAGTTAATTGCAGCAAGGTTACATACACTATATGGTGCAAGTGGTTGTTCACCACATGGATTTGTACAAACAACCTTTTGGTTATACCCTTTTGCATTTGTCATTTCATTAGCGTTATCAATAAAGAAAATTCCTGGTTCAGCACTATAAGTAGCACAAATATTGATTAAGTTCCATAATTCTTTTGCTTTGATTGTACGATATGTTTTTACAGGATAACCTAGTTTCTCCCACTCTCGTACATCTCCAACATGCATCCATTGATCATCATAAGCTTGTTTATACTCACCGCTATATGAATCTACATCAGGGAACTTTAACTCATAATCAATATCAGCTTCAACAGCTTCCATAAAGTCTTTTGTAATTGCAACACTAATGTTTGCACCACTTAAGAATTCAGGGTTGTTTACTTCGTAATGTCCACCTTTATTGATTCTTTCGAAGGCTTGATCAACGATTTGCTTAGTAAAAATACCTGGAGTTAACTTGTTTTGCTCAAGTATATATTCATTAATTTGAATTTCAGATTCTGTTAATGGAACGAATTTCAATTTATTTTTTGCAGCATTTACAATGCTTTTGTCTTTTATTGTCTCAATTAAGAATTGTAAAATTTTTGGATTTTGCATTTTTGAGATAATAAATTCAACAATATCAGGGTGCCAATCGTGCATCATGATCATTTGTGCACCACGACGACTACCACCTTGTTCAACTAAATGAGTTAATTCACTTAAATCGTGTAACCAGCTAACAGCACCACTTGATTTACCGTTTACTCCTTTTGCAAGAGAGTTTTTAGGTCTTAGTGTTGATCCGTTTGTTCCAACACCACCACCACGGCTCATTATTTCCATTACTTGCTTTCTATGATCGCTAATTCCACCACGTGAATCGTGGATGTGTGGCATAACAAAGCAATTAAAGTAAGTTACATTTGTTTGGCTACCTGCTCCAAATAAAACACGTCCTGCTGGAACTAAGTTTAAGTTTGAGACTTCATGATAAAACTCATCTATTGTTTCTTTGCTCTCGTCTTCACCTAAATGATTTGCTAAACGCATAGCAATTTGCTCGAAATACAACTCTAATGGTTTGTCTATTTGACGTTTGTTTCTAATGATAACCCCATCTTTGTCAGCGTCTTCAGCGTTACCTAAAAACTCTTCCTCTACTTTGATGTGAACATTATCACCATCTACAGCTACAACATTCCCGATTCCTCTACTTGGAAACTTAGGATCATTTTTCACCACAGCAATTACCAAATCTCCTTTGGCTAAAGTGTTTAAAGACAAGTCTTTTTGTGTGTACCTGTCTAACATAACAAGTCTTGAAACACCTTCAAATGACCTTGTCATGTCCTCCGTTATAGTAAAAAGATGTGGAAAACCACTCTTGATGTCATTATTGATTTTTTGAATCATTTCTGTACTATATCTCTGCATTATAAAAACCCCCTTGAAAAATAGTGTATATTAATTATATTATACTCTAAATACAAATATAAGTCTTGACTTTTATTTTTCACTGTGAAACGGCTAAAAATAGCGATTTCACCATAGATGTATTTTTCCCACTTTGTAGTGATTATAATTTTCATAACCCAAATTTCAAATAACAAGCGCTTTCGTAATAAAAAAATTAATTTCTTTTGAAAAAAATCACTTTTAAAAATATAATATAATGTATAGTGTGATTATTACTGTTATAACAATGGAAGGAGTGATGATTTTGACACTAAATGATTTTGATATAATTTTAGTTAATTTATATCTATTTGCAATTTTCACTGTACTGATAAAAATGAAAACAACAATGACAATCTATCGCTTCTTTAAAGTGATAAGTGTATTTTTATATTGTTTATTAGTATATCTTTTTATCAATGCTGGAGTATTTAATTTGTTTGAGTTTGCTAAATTAATACCTGTTTCATTAATTATGGTTATTTTAGTTCAAACAGAAGTTCTATTGATAATGAAGAAATTGGGAATACGTAAAAACGCATTATTTGTTCAATCTTTAGAAGATACAATTAAAATTGAATTGATTAAGAGTATTGATTATTTAACTGGGAATAGCATTGGAGCTTTGATCAGTTTTGAGAAAACAACATCACTTAATGAGTTTATAAACAACGCTTTTACAATTGATGCGCCCCTTAATTCAGAGCTTTTAAGCACAATATTTTTTCCAAACACACCACTTCATGATGGTGCAGTAATTATCAAAGGAAATCAAATCATTTGTGCTGGTGCGTATTATCCATCAACCGAAAGATTGGATATTCCAAAACAACTAGGATCAAGACATAGAGCAGCAATAGGAATTAGTGAAGTTTCTGATGCATTAACGATAGTGGTTTCTGAACAAACAGGAGCACTTAGTGTTGCCGTTGATGGATATTTAGATTTAGACATAAGCAAAGAGTCTTTATTATTATATCTTGAAAAACATTTACAAAAGTAAAGCCGTTACAGGCTTTTTCTTTTTGTGATTCATGTTAGTATGTTGTCGAGGTGATAATATGTTTGAAAAAATAATAGAAAAATTTTCTAAATTAGATGAGGTAGAAGCAATCGCTCTAGGTGGATCTAGAGCAACCGGAGTATTTGATGAGTATTCAGATTATGATGTGTACATTTATTTAAGCAAAGCCCTTAGTGAAGAGAAAAGAAAGAACATACTTGAAGAATATTGCCAGTATATGGAGTATTCAAACAACTTTTGGGAGTTGGAAGACGACGGAATAATGAATAATGGAGTAGAAATTGAGTTGATATATAGAAGTTTGGATTTTCTTCCTGATGTGTTGTCTAATTTATTTGATAGGAAAAATGCTAGTATAGGCTACACGACTTGCTTTTATGATAATTTGATAGACTCAAAAATTTTATATGATAGAAACTCATTTTTAGAGGGGTTAAAGCAAAAGTATAACAATGCATATACACAAGAAATTTCAACTTTGATAATACAAAAGAATTTACCTTTGTTAAAGGATAGTATGCCTGCACTTTATAATCAGATTATAAAAGCAATTAAAAGAGATGATAAAATAGCTGTTAACCACCGTATTAGTGAGTTTTTCGCAATCTATTATGATATTCTGTTTGCTCTAAATTTAGAGCCGCATCCAGGAGAAAAAAGATTACATGAGCAAGCATTGAAATCAAGTGTGTTACCTGCAAACTACAATAAGAATATCACTAATATTTTTAGTAACATAACAGCAGATTACAATGTTCTAACTGAGAACTTAGAAGAGTTAATCAAAGAAATCAAACAAATTACGTAAAGCAGGAGAAATCTTGCTTTTATTTTTTAACATATATTCATTAAATGAATTATGTTATAATAAAGGGTAAAACTTTAAGTAGGTGATGAAATGGAAAAATACGATGTTGTAATCATTGGAGGAGGACTTGGAAGTCTAACCACAGCTACATATTTGTCTAAAAGACTAAGAAATGTTGCTGTTTTTGAAGAGTCTAAACAAAAAAGATTATTGAAGTATGCGACAAGAATCAAAGATGAAAACAAAAACACATTTAATTTTAACTTCTATCATCATGATTTAGGTGGTGTACATCAAGGAGATTTACTATATGAGTACATCAACAGATGTGGGTTAGAAAACAATTTTAAATATTTTGATAATGATTATGCTATGATTGTTGATCAAAACAGAAGAATTGTTCGAAGACCCAATGATTTAGCCAATTTCAAGACATATTTAGTTAGAAGATATCCAAAACAAAGGGATGAAATACATAGGTTCTTTGATGTTGTAGTAGGACATTATGAGGATTATAGAACACAAAAAATTGCTCGATTAAACAATATCGAACATACAATCCCATCAGCTTTAATTGAATGGGGTGACTTGAGTTTAAAACAAATACTATCAAAATATTTTAAAGACATTAACCTAATGAACGAGTTCACTCTAGTGTATGACAGTGTAGGATTAGATATTGAAGAAATACATGGATATAACTATTTTATGAAGTTTTTTGATACCTTTATTGATGGGTCTCACTTCATAGCGACTTCGTTTAAAGGCTTAGTTGGAGAGATTTCTAAAGAAATATCCAAGTCTAGAGAAAAAATATTTACAGGTAGAAAAATAGATAAATTCATTTTTAAAGACAATGAAATCTTTAAAATTGTAGATAGTGAAGGTGTTGAAATTCAAGCCAAACACTATGTAATCAATATGAGAATTGATGAGTTTGTTGATCAATACCTACCTTCAAGTGTAGATTTGAAACAAGAATTTATTAATAAGTATGTCTCGTTAAAAGATATGAAGTACGTGAATCAGGTGTATTTAGGTTTATCAAAGCCTTCAGAAGAGTTGGGTGTAAAAGAAAAGCAATACATCTTCAGCAAATTTGAAGACGATGAAGTAAGAATCAATTGTGTTATTAACTTTAAGCAAATTGATCCTAAAAGCTGTGATGATGATAAAGGAGCCATACTAGTAGAGTTTATAGATGATAATACACCAAGAAAACAAAAGATGAACGAGGTTATTGATCAGTTATTAAAGTATTTCCCGAAAATAAAAGGAAATATACTTGTGTCTCAAATTGGGGTAAAGAAACCTTATCTTAGCGGTTTACCTGAAGAGGGATATTGGGAAAACAAATCGATAAATGATTTATTTGATGTTGATGATTATTCAGCGATTAATCCTTTTACAAATGGATATTTTATTGGTTCATGGTTGAGACCAGAAGCCGGTGTTACAGGTTTGATACAAGCTGGTGTTGAGTATGGAGACATTATAGATGATCATATCTACAAAGGTGATGACGATGATTATTTTATAACGCATGACGAGTTAATGATGATTATTTCTAACCAATTTATACCTGGAGCACTAGGTAAACACGAAAAGAACATCCAGTTCTTTATTGGTAAAGATTCTTACTATATAAGAACAAAGGCAAAAAATGTCAGAGTGTATAAAGGCGTATCTGAAATCGCAGATATCATCATTATTGCTACAAATGAATGTTTATATGATTTAAGTGTAGGAAATACTACTCTTGATAAAAGTATTACAACAGGTAGTTTAGAGTATGTAGGAGAAAAAGATGTTCTAGACTCAGTTATAGAGGCATTTGATATGGGTATAGAAGAAAAAGGTTCCGATGACCCTTATGTATACAAACCAGGACAGTATGGTATGCGATATTTCCTTGCTATGATGTTTGTTCTTGTACTAAGTAACCTATTAGCAAATTATCACAATTACGTGATTGTAGCCCCAATTACACTGGTTTTACTAGGTGGTTTGAGCTACTTAAAGTTTCAAACCTTAAGATATATCAGTGTTTTTGAGATTGTTTCGATGAGTTTGTATTTTGTTTTGCTAGTTGTAAGTATCTTTGTTCCTCAACTAAACACATTCCAAAACAGTCGCTACACAACGCTATTCTACGCTCTTTATTTCTTAGGAGCTTGGATTATAAATGTACCAATATTATTTGGATTTATTAAATATGATTATCGAACAGACTATACCAGAACAAAATTATTTAAGAAAATGGCTGGAGGATTAACTTTTATATGGGGATTCTTCTTCGCAGTAGTAACATTATTAAGTTTTAGAATGATACAGTCATATAGCTCACTAGCTTATTACTTAGCTTTCTTTGTATTGTATCTAATGTACTATTATCCAACGAGTTATATTAAAGGAAACATCGAATAAAGGTGGTTTAATGCAAGAAAGAGACTATATAATCATTGGTGTGTTAGGGTTGTGGATTATTTACAACCTAATTACAGCATTTATAGGAAAAAAGAAAAAAGGCTTGATGTTTATAGCCTCTCTTTTGTTTTTGATTGTTTATATTGTCATACAGTTTGATATTGAATTTGTTACAGAATACAAAGACTACTACTATTACTTTCTACTTGGATTATTTAGTTTACATATGTTCTTAGCTAATACATTGAGGTACTTTAAGAAAGATATATCAGAATATGACTTCTATGCATTAGAGGAAGAATTAGAAGAGATTAAAGATACTTCTGAGTTGTTAAGAAGAAGGTTTATCTCGATAATAGAAATATTGAAAGATGGGATCTCATTTAGAGAATCTGATGGTATTATTTTCGGTTCAGACAAGTTTATAGAGTACTTTGGATTAGAAAACAATCAATTTAGTATAGAAAACCTGCATAATTTAATGAATAAAGACGATATACCTCAATACAAAAATGCAATTGAAAAAACGACGAAAAGAAAACCAATATACAATGTAAAATATAGAATAAAAAAAGAAGGAAAAAATGTTTGGATAAACGAGGTTGGAAAAAGAATAAATATAAATAAAAAAACAACATATATTTCAATCATTAATTTGATGGATTCTAAAGCATATCCACATACAGAAATTGAAGTACTTGATGGTCTTAATAATTCAAAAATTATGTACGAAGAAATGAATAAATTATACAAAGCTAAAATACCCTATCATTTCATTCAAATTAAGCTAACAAATATTCCTCAAATAAATGAAAAATATGGAAGAGAAATTGGAAGTTTAATGATGGGTGAATATCTTAAAAAATTAAAGTATAATTTTATTAAAGATAATAAAAGTTTATACAGAACAAATGGGATAGAATTCGGACTAATAATTAAAGACGAAAGAAAGTATGAAATTCTAGTTAGAGCGTTACAAGGATCTGGTGAATTATTGAACCTAAACATGGTTTTTGGAGGTATTAAACAGACGATTTACCCTAACCTTGGTATTTCAGAATCACCTTACGAAGGGAAATCACCTGATAAGGTAATTAAAGAAGCAAACAAAGCATTAGAAATTTCATTGAAAGACCAAACAAATACAAATTATTGCTTCTACAACAAAGCATAAATGATTAAAAAAAGTTAAATTATACAAATCATGTATCGTGTAATAAAAATATATAACTAAGAGAATATATGTTATAATAATTATCGAAAAAATATTCAAAAAAAGTAAACTATAACATATAATAAACACATAATTAAAATAACTGTAAAAAACAAATGATTTATTGAATAATTAATTGCATAAATTTATAATTCAATTTAAAAATCTTTATAACAGTAATTACACTATTAAATTTAGAAAAAATTCTTAAAGTTAAATTATTGATTATGTTTCATTTAATTACACGAATTTAAATAAAAAAATGAGGTGAATATATTATGGCTATATCTGGAATTATTTTAGCTGCAGGATCAGGAAAAAGAACAGGTTTAAAATACAATAAAGTTCTTTATGAAATTAACGGAAAAAAAGTAATAGAATATTCAATTGATAATTTTAAAAAATATCCACAAATTAGTGAAATAATTCTTGTTGTCTCCGAAATTGAGATTGTCTATTTTGCCAACAAATATCGAGATATTGTAGATAAAGTCATTGTTGGAGGTAAAGAAAGACAAGATAGTGTGTTCAAAGCGCTAAATGAAGCAAAAAATGAATTTGTCATTATTCACGATGGTGCAAGACCGTACTTACCAGACCACTCCATGCATGAAATCTTTGCCAAGATAGAGCATGAAAATGTTATGACTTTAGGTGTGAAAATGAAGGATACTGTACAAGAAGTACAAGGAAATCGCGTAACTAAAACACTTGATAGATCAAAACTTATTCGTGTTCAAACACCACAAGCCTTTAAAAAGAGTGATTTACTGAAAGCTCATGTGATGGCTCAGGAAAATCAGTTTCAAGCAACAGATGATACGATGTTAGTAGCGAAATATTTGAATAAACATGCATATATTGTTGAAGGTGATTATAGAAATATTAAACTAACAACATTAGAAGATATTAAATTATTAGAGGTGATATTATGATACGTATTGGACATAGCACCGACATACATAGATTAGAAGAAGGAAACAAACTTTATATAGGTGGAGTTCTTGTTCCACATAACAAAGGATCTGTTGGTCACAGTGATGGAGATTGTTTATTGCATTCTGTTTGTGAATCATTGATCGGAGCACTTGCTCTTGGAGATTTGGGAAAACTTTTTCCAGACACTAGCGAGGAGTTTAAAGGAATAGATTCTGGATTACTTGTAAAAAAAGTTGTGATGGAAGTAAAGAAGAAAGGCTATAAAGTTGTAAATATAGATTCGATTATATTTTTAGAAAATCCAAAGTTACGACATTATAAGGAAGAAATGCGCAAAAACATTGCAGAACTACTAGAGATTGATGTAGAATTTGTAAGTGTAAAAGCAACTACTGGAGAAAAAGTGGGAATTGTCGGAAGAGAGGAAGCTATAATTACAGAAAGTGTAGTTTTGGTAGAAAAGGTGTAATATGACAAAAAGATTATATAAAATAGAAAAAGACGCGAAAGTTTTTGGTGTTTGTGAAGGGTTAGGGGAATACTTTAATATTGATCCTTCAATTATTAGATTAATTTTTGTAGCATCATTGTTTTTTGCAGGAACAGGATTTGTTGTGTATATAGTTTTAGGAATAGTGTTACCAGATAAGTTAGAGATTGAGCAACATATGCAACAAGATGAAGAAATCTACGATAATTATGATGATTATGGAGATTATTAGGAGGCAGTTATGATAGAAACAGATCATGGAAAATTTGAATTAGTAAAAGATTACAAAGAAGCTTTAGAAATAAAGGTTTTTAATGACAGATATGTTGAATATCTAGATAAATACGATTATATTGTTGGTGATTACAGTGCTGATATGCTTAGATTTAAAGGGTTTTTAGAAGAAAGCAAACATACAATCCCTGATTATTTGATGGAATCAGCAACACCTAACGCACCATATTTTGTATTAAAAAGAATAAAATAAGGAATAATCCTTATTTTTTTTAGCGTTTTATTAGAATCTATTATAGATATACTGTATAATTAATTTGCAAATTTAAAGAGGTGATTCATGTGAATTCAGATTTAATTGAAAAACAAGTTGTTGAAGTATTAAATAAAGTGAGACCATATCTACAAAGAGATGGTGGAGATGTGAAATACATTAAATATGAAGACGGTATTGTTTTTGTTGAAATGATGGGTGCTTGTGTAGGTTGTAGTGCATTAGACTCAACTTTAAAAGATGGTATTGAAGCTATTTTATTAGAAGAAGTTCCAGGAATTATTGGAGTAGAAAATATTTAATAAAAAGAAAACTTAAAGTTTTCTTTTTTTATGTCTTTGTTCTTATATCAAATTTTGATATACTATTTATGAGTAATCTAAAATGAGGAGTTTTAATGATGAATGTTGGCGACATTATTAAAGGAGAGATTACTGCAATAAAGCCTTATGGCGCATTTGTACGACTAGAAAATGATTTCGTGGGATTGGTTCACATTAGTGAATTTAGCGATGGCTTTGTACGTAGTATTGACGACTATGTAAACGTTGGAGATGTTATTGAATTACTGATAATAAAAGTGAGTGGGCAAAAACTTAGTTTAAGTTTTAAAGCGCTTCACAAAAGAAAGAAAAGATATGACATACAACTAGATAGTGGTTTTGCTCCTTTAAAAGAATCTTTAGTAAATTGGATTAAAAATTACAATTTTAAAGACAGCGAATAAATCGCTGTTTTTATTTTCCTTAATGTAAAGGTTTTTATATATACAATCTTTTTACATTGTGATACTATAAAAGCGTAAAATAGGAGGTATCTTATGAAGAAATTTTTAAAAGTAGATTATTCAAAAGCAACACAGTTTTTTAACGAGGCTGATTTACCAAAGATTGAAGCCGAAATTATTAAATCACATGAGTTATTACATAATGGACAAGGGAAAGGAAACGAGTTCCTTGGTTGGGTAGATTTACCTAATAATTACGATAAAGAAGAGTTTAATAGAATAAAGAAGTCAGCAAAGAAAATCAAAGAGGATTCGGACATATTATTAGTTATTGGTATTGGTGGATCTTATTTAGGTGCAAAAGCAGCATTGGAAGCCTTAAATAAACACTTTGACAAAGATAGAAATCTTGAAATTATATTTGTAGGACATCATATATCTAGTACATATATAATGGATTTAATTGATTATATTGATGGAAAAGATTTTAGTGTTAATGTTATTAGTAAATCTGGAACTACAACAGAACCAGCAATTGCATTTAGAGTGTTTAAAGGGTTGTTGGAAGAGAAGTACACGAAAGCAGAAGCAAAAGGAAGAATCTATGCTACAACAGATAAATCAAAAGGTGCATTACGTACATTAGCTGATAAAGAAGGTTATGAAACTTTTGTAGTACCGGATAATGTTGGTGGTAGATTTAGTGTTTTAACAGCAGTAGGATTATTACCAATCGCTGCTTCAGGATTAGATATTGATCAAATCATGAAAGGTGCACAAGATGCCTACACAGAGTATTTAGAGCCATCATTAGATAATGAGGCTTACAAATATGTAGCTGTTAGAAATTTATTGTACCGTGGTGGTAAAAAGATTGAAATGTTAGTAAATTATGAACCTGCACTATTTTTCGTAGGTGAATGGTGGAAACAGTTATATGGAGAATCTGAAGGTAAAGATAAACTAGGAATTTTCCCTGCTAGCGCTTCGTTTAGTACAGATTTACACAGTTTAGGACAATATGTACAAGATGGAGAAAGACATTTATTCGAGACGGTACTTAATGTTGAAAAAGCTAAAAGAGAAATGATTATTGAAGAAGATGAATTAAATCTTGATGGATTGAATTATTTAAAAGGGCAAACAGTTGATTTTGTTAATAAACAAGCGTTTCTAGGTACTTTACTAGCACACAATGATGGTGGTGTACCAAATATCATTATCAATATTCCTGAATTAAATGAATATTCTTTTGGATATTTAGTATATTTCTTTGAGAAAGCTTGTGGAGTAAGTGGATATGTATTAGACGTTAATCCGTTTAATCAACCAGGTGTAGAAGATTATAAAAGAAATATGTTTGCATTACTTGGTAAGCCAGGATACGAGGATTTATCAAAAGAATTAAAGAAAAGATTAAAGTAGAGCGTGAATTTCACGCTCTTTTATTTTAATGACATTAGTCATTTTTTTATTGTGTCTATTATGATATTCTAAACATACAATCAATTAGGAGGTAAATTATGAGTGTTTACTTAGAATATTTAGGGTTTGTGGCTTCGTTAATAGTTTTAGTATCATTATTAATGAGTTCACTAAAAAAATTAAGGTGGATTAACCTTGTAGGTGCAACGTTATTTGGTGTTTATGGTTTTATGATCGGAAGTATGCCTACAGGATTAATGAATCTAGGTATCGTGATTATCGATATATATTATTTGGTTAAGATGTATAAAACAAAAGAGTTCTTCCAAGTTTTACCTATAGAGGATGATTCAGAGTATTTAACTGAATTTATGCAATTTTATAGAAAAGATATTGAAAGTTATATGAATTTAGAGAATCTTAATATAAAAGACGCTGCTCAAAAATTTTATATTTTGAGAAATATGAATACTGCAGGTGTTTTTGTAGCAGATAAGTACGACAATGAAACATTAGAAATCAAATTAGACTATGTTGTTCCTATGTTTAGAGATTTTAAAATTGGATTATATGTGTTTGAGTCTCAGAGAGAGAAGTTTATTAACGAAGGATATAATAAGTTTGTTATAAACACTGATAATGAAGCTCATATTAAGTATGTAAAAAGAATGGGATTTATTAAAGAAGAAGGAAATATGTATTCTAAAGCAATATAAAAGCGCTAAAAATAGCGCTTTTTTTATTTCTCAAAACATCTTAAGTGAATTGTTTTATTTGTACTTTTAACGTCCATTGTAGTGATGTCATAATAATTCTCTCCATCAGCTTGTGTAATTTGTGGTGTTTTGTATGTTGCAACAACATGCTCGGCTTTAAAATGTTTAACCCATCTTTTAAAAATGGTATGTTTACCAAGATAAATAGTAAAAAATATTGGTAATATAAGAAGTTTAGATATGTTGTGTACAACAATGATATCCAACTTGTTATCGTTAATGTTTGCGTTAGGGCTTATTTTCATTCCACCACCAAAATACTTACCGTTGTTCATGGTTATTAGAAATGTTTTATTAAAATGGTGTTTTTCCCCATCAATCACTACGTCTAAATCTTCGGGGATATATTTGATAAGACCTTTAAGGGTTGCAAATAGATATGCAAGTTTTCCTTTATTCTTAGATTTTGACATAAGATAGCCAACATAACCATCAATTCCCATTCCAGTACCATTTATAAAATGGGTCTTGAATCCAGTGTCGTACGTACTTTCCATGATGAATTGAGGTTTATCATCAAAATCTTTTAAGGATCTAAGGTAATCATTTCCAGTACCGTTACTCTTTAAGTAAATATCCTGTTTTATATTTACATCCATCACTGAGTTTACTAGGTGGTTTATTGTTCCGTCTCCCCCAAGCAGGATTACTTTCTCAATATGGTCTTTGCCTTCGAGATATGACTTAATATCCTTGATTTTTAAGACACTTTTCAGTCTGAATGGAATCCCTTTCTTCTTGTAGTGTCTAATTAGTTTATGAGTTTGTATATTTGCTTTTGTATTTTTTGATTTTGGGTTATATAGAATAAGGTCCATAGAATCACTCCTTAAAAAAAGTATAACATAATCATTTTTTATAATATACGCATTTTTTATGTTATAATTTGTCTATACTAATTGTATATCTATGATATACAAATTAAAGATGGTGATTTTATGTACAAAGAAATAGTGATTAAAGACCTCAATCACATGAAGGATTTTGCTAAAAAAGTAGGAAAAGAAGTTTTTCCTGGCTTTTTATTATGCTTAGAAGGTGATTTAGGGGCTGGAAAGACTACTTTTACTAAATATTTTGGCAAGAGTATGGGAATAGATGACAATATTAATAGTCCTACTTTTACAATTATGAAAGTATATGAAGGTGAACTAAACCTAAATCACATGGATGTTTATAGGCTGAATGGGATAGGTGCAGATTACGATTTAGAAGAATATATATATAGCGAAGATGTCTGTGTTATAGAATGGTATAAAAATATTATTGATAGTTTACCTGAAGAAAAAATGATTTTCGAGATAGAAATATTAGACGAAAATAAAAGACTAGTAAAAATAGAGGGAGCTGGTAAGTATGAAGAAATCATTAAAAAGATTAGTAATTGATTCTGCAACGAAACACCTCTATGTAGCTTTATTTGAAGATTTTAAATGCATTGAAAAGTATTATCAAGAAGGAAAGAATGATCATTCAGTAAAACTAATGATTGAGCTAGATAGAATATTAACTTCTAACCACTTAAAAGTGAAAGATATTGATGAAATTTATGTAGGTGTTGGACCTGGAAGTTATACAGGATTACGCGTAGGAGTAGTAGTTGCAAAAATGTTTGGATGGAACAACAATATACCTGTTTACACTGTTAGTAGTCTTGCTTTGATGGCTAGTAGTGCTAATGTAGAAGGACTTGTTTTACCTGAGATTGATGCTAGAAGAGGAAATAGTTTCTTAGCACTATATGAGATGAAAAAAACAATTATGGCAATAAAAGATAACGAACAATTAACTAATCTTGAAGAGTATAAGAATCAGATAATTGGGGATTTCACTGTTTTAAGTGAAGGAGAACCAAATATTAGAATTATAATAGAATCTGGTTTATTCACTAAAGTGAAAGATATTCATGCTTTAAACCCAAATTATTTAAGAATAACTGAAGCAGAACGTAATATACAGTAGATATTCATAATATTTACACAAGAATTTAGTAGAATATTTCTAAGGTGGTGATGACATGAGTATACTAGAAATTCAAAATTTACATAAAAGTTACAAACATGGCACAAACACCACTCATGTGCTGAAAGGTATCAACTTAAATATTGAAGAAGGTAGTTTTGTATCGATCCTTGGAAGAAGTGGATCTGGAAAAACTACTCTTTTGAATGTATTAAGTACACTATTAGAATATGATGAAGGTACTATCATCATAGATGGACACGATATATCTAAATTGAAAGCAAGAAAAATCAATACAATTAGAAACAATTATATTGGATTCGTATTTCAGGAGTTCAACTTAGTAAAAGATATGAGTGTTTTAGATAATGTTGCTACTCCATTGATTTTAAATGGTGAGAGTTTTAAAACAGCACGTAGTAAAGCTTTTGAGGCTTTGAAAAGCGTTGGATTAGAACAGTATACAAAAGTACGACCTCCGGAGTTGAGCGGTGGGCAACAGCAACGTGTAGCCATTGCAAGAGCAATTGTTAATGATCAAAAAATCATTCTTTGTGATGAGCCTACAGGGGCATTAGATGATTATACAGCAAAAGAAATACTGGATTTATTAAAAGAATTATCGAAAACAAAAACAATCATTATGGTTACTCATGATGAGGAGTTTGCTAAGAAATATAGTGATCGTATGATTATGTTGGTTGATGGTACTGTTAGAAAAGACGAAAAATATAATGACAGAGAATATGAACAATCTGAAGATAAGAAAAAGTTAAAGGAGAAAACGGCAGGGTTCCTAAATCTTTTAAAGTATTCATTTTTAAGTATGGATATAGATAAAAAGAAATTTGGGAAAACCTTTAGAACGTTTAGTATTTCTTTAACTCTTTTTATTGTTATTGGTGTTATCAATGAGAATTTAGACATCTTCACAGAGAAGTATTTAAATATATTTGTAAAGGGTGAAGTGGCTGACAAGAATATTGTACTGGATTTCTTATATCAGTTCTTTGAGCAAAATCTATCAGCTTTAATACAAGGTATTTTATATATATTGATAGGATTTTGTATTGTTTCTTATCTATTTGTTTTCACCATTAATATCATAAATAAAAAAAGAGAAATTGCTGTATTGAAGGCGTTTGGAGCTTCTCAAGAGGAGATTGCTTTGTTGTTTATGCTTAGACCAATCAAGTTTACACTTGCGATATTTAAAGATACGATGAAATACACTTTGATACTAATATTATTTATTAATGGAGTACTTAGTTTTGGCGACATACTCGTTGCTGATTATTTCGGATTTATCTCAAATATATTTATTAAAACATACGGAGTTTTAGCTTCGTTTATATCCAATCAAGATTTATCTATAATAGATTTTCACATTCACTACTCCCATGTAATATATTTATTCTTAGTCGTTCTGGTATTGTTTATGATAGGATCCTTAATCCCAGCATATAAGATATCAAGAAGTAACACCATAAGGATGTTGGCTTCAGAATGATTGAATTAAAGAATTTAACAAAAGTATATGGGACTGTGAATTACAACGTAATAGCATTAAGTGATATCAACTACAAACTTGAAAAAGGAGAAGTAGTTGTTCTTTTAGGACGAAGTGGGAGTGGGAAATCAACACTTCTTAACATCCTAGGTGGATTTGATAGAGATTATGCTGGAGATTACATCTTAGATGAAGAGAACATGAAGGAAAAGACTGAGAGAGAAATTGATACAATTCGTAAAAGACGTATTGGTTTTGTATTCCAACAGTATGTATTACTAAACAACTTAACAGTATTAGAGAATGTTGAGATTGCTTTAAAAGTAATCGGAGTAGTAAATGCTGGTTCTAGAAAAAGAGCAGCACTACACGCTTTAAAACTAGTAGGATTAAGAGATCATGCTAACAAGTTTCCATATGAGCTGAGTGGAGGACAAAAACAGCGTGTAGCAATTGCTAGAGCGTTTGTAAAGAATCCTGATATTATTATCGCTGATGAACCAACAGCCGCATTAGATTCAAGGACTTCAAAAGAAATATTAGATCTACTTGTTGATTTATGTAGAACTAAGTTGCTAGTCTTAGCAACTCACAATAAAGCAATAGTGAGAGATTATGGTAGTCGTGTAATCGAATTAAAAAGTGGATACACAATTAAAAATGACTTAATTACTGATAGATCAAAGATTAAAGTAGATGATTTAGATTTAATTATTGATAAAGAGTTAACTGAAAAAGAGGAAAAAATTCAGAAAATAGTCGATATAGAGCAAAAGATAACAGAAGAAAACAAAGAAACAGTATTAAAAGACTTAGGTGTAGATTTAAGAAACTTTAGAGAAAACAACCAAGATCAATACAATGTAGATGAAGAGCTTAAAAAACGATTAATCAAAGAAAGAATGAGAAGTACGAAGTTAAGTACTAGAATTTATCGATTCCTACAAACAAGTGACAACTTCCATGGGAAAAGACAATACGCGAATAAAGCTTTCTTTAGAAATATTGGTCTACATATTTTTAGTGCGTTAATTTTCACAGTATTTTTACTAACAATTGTATTTGGGTTGAACTTTGTTACTGAAACGTTTGGTGGTTTCAATGAGAAGGCGATGTATACAAGAGAAATGACGAACGGGAATATCGTTTATTACACAAGCAACGACTACACTATGGAAGAACAAGATCAGGATTTATATAATGATTTAGAGTATTCTTTCATAAGTGACTTTACACAAACAGAAGTAATTAAGTCTCATTTCTTAGACGAATTATTACTAGATCCATATTATAGATTCCAATACGAACAAGAAAGAATTCTGTTTATCAATGAAAAACTAGAAGAAGAAGGTATAGAAGATATCTTTGGACTTTATTACAATAATTCTAATATTATACTTAGACAAGTAAACGAAGAGGTTATTTTTAGTGATTTAGCCTATACATATCAGAACATCTTACAGTTCCCAGAACCTTATGTATATGTCTCTAATTTTATGAATAAAGATTTAGAAGACGGTAAAATACATACTTTTAACTATGTTTACAGTGAAAATAACGAAGAAATTCTAATGAATCACATGCTTGAAGGTAGTAGACTACCTGAAACAAGCAGTGAAATCGTTATACCTGTAGCGGTTTTATTTGATTATGAGATTATTACTACAGATCAGTTTAAAGATGAACATGGAAATATCTTAAAGGTAATCCCTAGTGAAATTATAAGTGATGCTTTCTTAAGTAAAGATGAAAGTGAAAGAGAAATAGAAATAACAAGAACCATTGTAACTTTTGAAGACGATGGTGATGGATATATTGAAACTCACACAGAAGTAACAGAAACCTTTACTGTAGTTGGTTTAATTAACTTTGATGGAGATATTAATCCATTTATTGACGTGAAAGATAATGTGTTTATGACAAACACAGCATCTGAACATTTCAGTTTCATATTTAGTCAGAAAGCAGAAGAAGCTATCAACTTTGAAATCATTGATAACGCAAACTATGGCGATTTTATAAAGGCAGTTCAATATGCTGAGATATCTGAAGAGAATTACTATGAGTTTAATGTAGATGAAATTGAACAAGAGTTTTATGATACTTACGAAGTAGAGATTAAAGAGGCTATCACAGAGCAATTTGAATTGTGGATAGACGAGTTAAATACTGCGTCTTCCTTGATAAGGAATTACGTGCAAGCAGATATTTCTGGATCCGCAGATGGAGCATTCTTAACTGATTTAGTGAATGATGAGTTATTTGAAGGATTGACGTATCAACACATACTTGATATGTACGTAGCTCAACACGCATTTGTTATAAGTGATAGGGATGAGTATTCGTACCTAACGAATCAATCTTATACAGCTAGAGATTATGAAGAACTACTTGAAGAAGCTGGCAGTATTTATGATAAGTTGAAGTCTAGTCCAAGTTATGTAGATGCATTAGAGGCGTTTGGAGAAACAGATAGATTAACGTATCAAGAGACAACGAATCGAATTATGTATCAATACTATGGACATCTATTTAACAATCAGTTCTATCAAAGTGCAGATGATGTTTACTATAACTTTAATGTAGTGTCTTCTTTTGAAAGAGAAGCTGGTAGTTTGAGTAGTTTGGTATATTTAGTAGTACCAAGAGAGATCGTTGAGAATATTGGATTTATCGATAACATAGTAAATGGTATGCAGCGCTTAGAACAAAGCCCTGGATTCATTAAATTTATGGAGAATACAAACTTAGATTTACTTATTAGTAGTATTAGTACAAATGCAGTTAGAAGTTTGGTTATGATGATTCTTTATATGGTAGTTTATTTAGTTTTAATATTAAGTGTTATCTTTTTAAGTATTGTATTAATCAACTTATACGGAAATATATATGAAACAGCAACAAGAAAAAGAATTAAAGAACTAGCAAGTTTAAGAGTATTAGGTACAAGTTATGATGATATATACGACATGGTGAAATTAGAGAATAAAAGAGTTGCAATATTTAGTTACTTGTCTTTCTTTATCATATTGTTGTTATTGAGTAATTTAAATCTATATACAAATGCACCGATTAATCATTTCTATATGCCATTACTAGGTTTATTCTTTGATTTTAATTTATATGATGTATTTTTAATGAATTATGTAGTAATCATTACAGCTAGTATAATTTACTATTTCTTTGTATATAGATTCATCATAAGAAGAGTATCTACAAAGAAAATTACAAATATAGACACTATCAGAGCAATAAAGGATGGTGATAACTTATGATTGAAGTAACTAATTTAAGAAAAGTTTATCCAACTAAAGAGCGAGACTTTATAGCTTTAAACGATGTTTCATTAAAGTTTGAACCAGGTGAATTTATTGCTATTTTAGGTGAAAGTGGAAGTGGGAAAACTACGTTTCTAAACATGATAAGTGGTGTTGATATAAAAACAAGTGGAAAAATTGTTTTCAATGACTTAGATGTTGATAAATTTAATGATAGTAAATGGAGAGAGATAAGAAACCAAGAAATCGGATTTATCTTCCAGAGATTTAATCTTATTGATCATTTAACAGTAATGGAAAATGTTGTTTTACCATTAATACTTACAGGTTCTGACAACACTGTAGCTAGAGAAATCGCTTTAAGACTTCTGAATGAAGTAGGTTTAGAAGGTGTAGAAGATAAACTGGCTAGCGAATTAAGTGGTGGACAACGACAACGTGTTGCCATCGCAAGAACGATTATTATTAATCCAACCATTATTCTGGCCGATGAACCAACAGGTGCTTTAGACAGTACAACAGCGAAAGAGATAATGGACTTAATCCAGAAATTCGCTCCAGGACGAATAATCATTATGGTTACACATGATGAAGATTTGGCTTATAGTAACGCAAATCGTGTTGTAAGACTGCATGATGGAGATGTTATAAGTGATGAAAAATTAAAAGATAAAAACAGTGTCACGAGAGACACAACAAATAAACTATTAATGTATGAAACAAAAGTTACAAAAAGGTTAAGAAAAAGACTAGTAAAGCAGTTTCCTGAGATGGAAGACGACTTGATTCTAGGACAACTTTGTGATGTTCCAATGGAAAGAAAGTACGTTAGTAACAACCCAGTCTTTACTAGAAAAATTGCAAGAGAAAACTATAAGCAAAAAGGAAAGATAAACAGAAGAATACTATATAGCTTTGTAATAAGTATTGTCTTATTATTAGTTGTTAACCTTGTAATGAGAAATATTACAGACTATAACTTCAATTTGTTTGATGTAAATAACAACTATGAGCAATTCTTGGTTACAGATTATGAGGATCTTGATGATACAGTTACTTCATTGATGGAATTAGATTATGTTGATGAGGCAATTCCCTACTACGAGCATTATGTTCAAGAGATGTATTTAGTTGTAGACGATCAAAGATTCGAATTAACAGTTCAAAACACTACAAATAAAGGTGTTTTCAGCCCAAAAATAGTAACGCTACCTACAAAAGAATCCAATTTCTACCTAAGTGAACAAATCATTGCGGGTAGTTATCCTTCTAGTGAGAACGAGATCCTTGTTAGTAGTGAGTTTATTCTTACAAGGTTCTACGGATATAGCATGGAAACTGTAAGGAATGGAGATCGTACATTAAATATTACAAATGTAAGTAAATTTGTTGGAGAAAACCTTTATATATGCGGAGAATCAATTTCTGATACCTCTGATGATATACCACCTTTAAGTACAATCACGGATGATTGTTATAAATATACAATTAAAGGAGTTTTAAATAGTTATTATAAAGGAGTTAACTACACAGGAAACATCTATGCACATGCTGATGATTTTGAGAGTTATGTTACATATTTAAAAGATGAGGTTAACTTTACTAGAGCTGATGAGTATTACGACACATATGTAAGTTTTTATGTTGATGATGTAGATGCTTTTATTGATTTAGATCAGATAAGCGATGATTTAGACATAACAATAAACAATAGTGAGTTAAGAGAGTATATTGAAACAAAGTCTTTAGAAGAAATGCTTTATTTTATATATTTAGCAATTTTTATTAGTTTAATTATTATTAGTGGAACAATAGATATTAACATCGTTACAAGTAGTGTTCATTCCCGAATTAGGGAGATTGGGATCTATTCTTGTATTGGTGTAAGTAAAAGAAGTATCAGGAATATGTTTGTATTTGAAACCTTAGAGATAGCTTGGCGTATTTTAGTGTTAAACACATTACTTTACGCAGTAATCGCATTTGGATTTACATTCTTATACAAAAACATCGTTGTAGATTTAACAGGATTAGATAGTCTATTTGGTGTAAATGAACTGTTTAGTTATCAAATCATGTTTAGTGCGTTTGTGATTTTAGGAGCGGTAGTCTTCTTGTTCATAAGTGTACTAGTACCTAGTTTCAGAGCTGCTAATATGAGGGCTATAGACGCATTAAGAAGTGAGTGATATAGATGAGTAGAGGAGACGTAATTCTAAGACTTGTAAACGTAAAACGTGTTTACGAGACACAAGAAGGAAGAAAAATCGTAGCGCTGAATGGTGTGACTACGTCCTTTAAGCGTGGAGAATTCGTCGCCGTAGTTGGTAAAAGTGGATCTGGTAAATCAACACTAATCAATATTCTTGGAGGTCTTGATAGACCTGATGGAGGAGATTACTTCTTAGAAGGAAATAATATCTCTGACATTAATGAAGGGCATTGGGATGCAATAAGAAATGAAAAAATTGGATTTATTTTCCAAGAATACCATCTAGTTGAATATTTAAGTGTATATAAAAATGTAGAAATTGCATTGATGTATCAAAATAGTTCCAACAAAGAAACGCAAGATGCAAGAATTAAACAAGTATTAACAGAAGTTGGATTAATTGATCATATGCATAAGAGACCGAATCAGCTTTCTGGTGGGCAAAGGCAACGTGTAGCGATTGCTAGGGCTTTGGTAAAAGACCCAGATATTATTTTAGCTGATGAACCTACTGGTGCACTTGATCATAAGACAAGTGAAAGTGTTATTGATTTAATCAAAGGACTAAGTAAAGAGAGACTTGTTCTAGTGGTTACCCATGATAGGGGTATTGCAAACGATCATGCAACTAGGATTATTGAGTTAACAGAAGGAAGATTTACTAGCGATTTGATTAAAGAAGATATTCCTCAAACATATCAAAATGTATATAAAAAGACTAAGCCAACAAATCTTAGTCTAAAAGATAAACTCCAATTAACATTTAGAAAAATAAAATCACAATTAGTAAGAACGTTATTTACCGCTTTAAGTTTAGCTTTGGCATTTAGTTTTACGATTTTATTTAACGGTATAGAGCGTGGAGTAAGTGAATCATACGACAACTATTATGAAGCCCTTAACAAGGCGAATAGCTATTCATTTAGTTTGGTTGGAGATGAAGAGTTAATTGATTTAAATGAGTATAATATTGTATCAGAAAATGTATTTGATTCATTTGATACTTCTTTTGATGATGAGAATACACATATATTACAAGGATACAGTGTAGATATGGCCTATAACTCGTCTATCGATAGAGTGGCACATGTGTTCAAGAATCCTTCGTATCCTGATCCGTTAGGTGAATTTAAACTACGTTTGATTGATTCAGCAAGTAGTGAACAATATTCATTTGATGATTTATTTATAGGTGAAAGTCTATATCCTGTTTATGATTATGAAATGATGGTTACAAGTAAGTTTTATCGAGAGTATTTCGATATATCAGATAATGTCGTTAGTTTAGATCAGTATATCAATACACAATTCGAACTACCGGTATACAACTTCAGTGTACAAGAAGGAATTTTTAACGCAGACGACTACTTTGATAGGTTATATGAACACGAAGATGGCTCAATGGAGCTGGATTTAGATACATTTTTAGATGAGGAAAACAATCCAATCTTTGAGTATCAAAAAGTTAGATACTTACATCTAAATGTTGAAATGTATTGTTATAACTATGATAGTTTAAATGAATATTATCAAGATCGTTGTGACGCTGATATTATAGACAATAAATATACATCATATTTCAAAAACATAGATGAATTTATCGCATATATAAATGACTTTAAAGCTCAAATAGATAATATTGATGAAGATTTATTCGAGATTCTATATCGTAGTGATGCGATTTACTATATTATTGATGAGAATGAGTTTAATCCATCATATGTAGCACCATTTGGACAGCGATATATAGAACGTGTTTATCGTGCATTATTTGAGCACGTTCACAATAATCAAGGTTCAGAAGTTATAGCAAATAGCCAAGAAGCTGTTTTTAGGAATCAAACAGAAACATTAACAATGACAATCACAGGTATTATCGAGAATGAACATGAATCAATTGTTTACTTAGATGATTCAGCATATAACAGTTTATTTATTGAATCAGCAAGTGTATCTTATGTTAATGGTTATTACACAGTGAATCTAGAGAGTGGAATTCGAAAAGACTACGAACCTCTTGATATTGCATTAATCTACTTCGCAGATCCATTGAATAGTGTTGAAAGATCTATTCAAGAAGAGTATCAAATTGTTCGAAATGAAGAAATTGAACAAGGAGAAGTCTGTTCTATATTCAATGTAGATAACATTTTAACAAACTCAAACGAAATTGGAGAAGTTAGACTAATTGGAGATATTTTCACAATTACAGATTATAGTGGTTGTAAGATTAATACTGAAAGTTATCATTACTTAAGTAGTATTAGAATACTGTTTGGTGTATTCTTCAATGTATTAATGCTGATAAGTATCATATTCTTTAATATTTTACTACAGGTTATCCTTGGTGAAAGAATAAGTGAGATTGGTATTTATAGAAGTGTTGGAAGTACAAGTAAAGATATAAAGAACTTATTCTTTATCGAAATCATTATTGAGATTATACTAGCTGCGATCATGAGTATTATTTTCATTTACACAGCTAACAACGTGATAAATGATATCTTCATAAGTACCGTAAGTAAAGGTAGTGGGATCATTACTTTCGCAGGTATGAAATTAAGTTTAGGACCAGATCGCATTATCACAAATATTAGTTTCTTTAACTTATTATTCTATGTTGTAGTTGTCTTCTTACTACTAGGATTCTTGAGCAACAGAAACGTAAGTAAACTAGCAAATACAAAACCTATAGATATTTTAAGAGAGGTGGAATAAAATGAAAAACAAAATTTTATCTCTTAGTTTCCTTGTGATACTTGTAGTTTTACTATCTTCATGTGCTAGAACTGCCGAGAATGAGCATTTGCCAAACTATTGTCAAACTTATTCAGGTTTTATGGCTACAACTAGCCCAGATATGTATGAACTATTAAGTGAAGAAATTGGGGAAGTAAATCAATTTAATTATTTAAGTGTTATTTCAGAGATTGAATTATCTTTTGAAGTAGACGAACCTAACAGAGAGATCGATTTAGGAGGAATTCAATGTTTCCAAAACCTAACATCTCTTACTTTAGTTGGGTCTTCATTCAAAGATATAAGCGAAATAAGTGCATTGAAAAATATTCAATCAATTACCTTAGAGGATACATCAATCGTAAATATCAATAGTTTTAAAAACTTATCAAAAGTAAAAGAATTAACGATTAGTGGTTCAAAACAGTTACAAAGTGTTGATGGTGTTGAGGAAATGACGAAGTTAACACATCTAGAACTAACAAATAACGGAATTGTTAATATTAAAGAGTTAGATAGTTTGGTGAATCTACAGTCTTTAATATTGAATAATAACGAGATTTCAGACTTTCCTGAAATCACACAATTAAACAAATTAGTTGATTTGGATGTAAGTTATAACAACATTCAATCATTTGGTGAAAATCTAAATGGACTTAGTAATTTAAAGACATTTACAGCATCATATAACAACATATGTGATATTAGTAACTTAGATGATTTAGTAAGTATTGAAAGCTTATATTTAGATAACAATAACTTAGGTTGTTTGGGAGAAAGTCCTGATTTTAGCAGTTTAACAAATGCTCCAAACTTAAAAGTTTTATACCTAAATGACAATAATTTAACAAGCATTTCAGATTTAGCAGACAAAGATTTACCATTAGAAAAGTTATACTTACATAACAACTTGTTAACAGACATCACTCCTATTAGTTTATATACAACTTTAACTGATTTGAGATTAGAGAATAATTTAATTTCTAATATTGATGATTTAAGTGGGATGATTAATCTTACTAATATAGATTTAAAAGATAACAACTTAACAGATTTTGAAGACCTATTAACAATTAATGGTCTTGAAATCGTACATTTAGAACGAAATCAAATTGAATCAATTCCTGATTTAGAGTTTCACTGGCCACATTTAACAGAGCTCTATTTAAGTGAAAATAACCTACGTGTAGGTGGAATCTCAGGTATCGAGGGACATGAAAATATTCAAGTTCTTGATGTCAGATTAAATGGGTTAGAAATCATTGAAGGATTAAGTGATTTACCAAGTTTAAAAGAGTTTATCTTATACGATGAAGAAGTCGAAGATGATCCATTTGATCCAGATCCTGTAGTAGAACCATCTGAGTATCCAGAAAATATAGTTAGAGTAATCATTGATTCTTATAACAATGTTGGATTGAGCCTTGTAGATGATGAAGAAGGTGATGGGAATAGATTTAATCTAGGCTTCGAACTTTCAGATAACGGAGAGATTTATGGTTCATTTAACAATGTTCCATTCTTAAGTGTTGTTGATTTAACTGACATGGGACTTTCTTACATTGATGATGAAAGTTTCAGTTCACTGGCAATCGTGGCATTCTATCTTGATGGAAATAGTGTAACTGACATAGGCTTTATCTTAAATAATCCTAATTTAGGACTACTTGAATTAACAGGAAACCCAGTTGAGAATTTAACAATTCTTTCAGGAGACACTACAACTGATTTACAAAATCTAACAGTAATACTTGCTGATGGGATTAACTATCCAAATAATTTAGATGGAGCTTTTGTTAATCTACCAGCACTTACAACATTAGATTTAACAGACACAGAGTTTAACAGTATTTCAAATAGTTTTAATGACTTAAACAGTATTAGTTCTTTAAGCATAAACACTTCTACTGTATCGAAAATTGTGAATTCATTTAATAGATTAAACCCTACTTCAGGGGCATATGTTTTTACATTCGATGGTGGTGCTTTAGGTGAAATCAGTGGTAGTTTCAATGATAGTTCAATTACTGGAATTACAATATCAGACCATTCACCAGTACTAAATGATACATATATAAGCGATTCATTTAATAATTTAACCTTATCAAGTGAACAAGGGTTACTAATCTATAATGGAGATTTTAAAGAAATAACGAATAGTTTTAATAATTCAGACTTTTCATTATTAGGATTAACTAATTTAAATACAAATACCATTACCGATTCATTTGATCAGTTGACACTTGAATCAACATTAAGTTTACATGGAAACAATTTAGAAACATTAGATTTATCAGGATTGTTGTATGTTGAAGAGTTGATCTTAGCAAACAACCAGTTAACAACTGTATCATTTATTCATGATATTCCAGGTTTAGAAGTGTTAGATATATCCAATCAGTTACATACTGATGGTTCAACTTTAACACTTACAACAATAGACGGAATTAATGATCAACCTGATTTAAGAGTTTTATTATTAACTAACGTTCCAATTTCTTCAATTGATGGTTTGAGAAATACAAGCCTTACATCATTTTTAAGAAATAAGGAAGATAATACTTCTGCGGAAGTAGCAATTACAAGTATAAGTCCAACATCGTTTAGTGGTAGTCCTATAACATCATTAGAATTAAAAGGACACTTCTTAACAGATTATCAGTTTTTATCAAACCTAGATAGTCTTATCGACTTAGAAATTAGTTTGAATACAGCTGATTTGGCAGCGTTTGGAGTGCTTTCTAGCAATCAAACACTAGAAACACTATATTTTGAAAACGCAGCGCTGATCACAGATTTCAGCATCTTTAACACATATAATACCTTAACTGAGTTAACAGTGAATAGTCCAGATGTTGTAATTAACAACTTTAATCCATACAATACTGGTCCTGGTGTTTTAGATTCCTTAATTTTAGGTAACTTTACAAGTATTACTGACATTAACAATTCATTTAACGAAGGGACATTTCTGGCTATTGGATACGATTTCTTAGATTATGCATTGTCTCTACAAAATATTAATGATAGTTTCAATTTGAGTGTTTATCCTCAAAACGCGATGCAGATTCATGGAGATTTGAATATAACAAACTCGTTTAACGACACACCAACTGTTCAAATAATAAACGGACTTGAAACAACTCCTAAATTTGATACAGCTAGTTTTACTAACACAACACAAATTATATTTGGTAATACAAATTATGATTCATTTGACTTTTTAAATACATACACAAGTATTCAAACAATAAGTATTGCAGCTTCTGCGAAAGATATTGTTGGATTGGATAATGAATTTATTCAAAATGTAACAATAGGTGCAACGAACGTTAATAATATCAATATCTCAATCGCTGAATCTGGAACGATTGAACTTGAGGGAGATATAGATGTTGATGTAACAACAAATGCCAGTTACATTGTGTTTAGTAGCGCAGAGGGAACTGTAGATTTATTCCCAACAAATGATAAAATCTATATAGCAGGATATATTGGTAATTTGACAGTAGATAGTATTGACACAACTGAAATTATTGTGATGAATGGATATTATGAAACGGTTGTTCTTGATATGCCTAATCTAGCAACATATAGAAGAGATTTAGTGAATACTTCACAAAACACTGATTCATTAACAATTAATAGCAATGTATCAAGTGTTAATTATTCATTTGGAGCGAACACTACAACGATTAATAATGATATATTAAATAGTGGTAATGTTCTATCTAAAGAAGATGGAGATATTATTATTAACTCACAAGTGTCTACTCTAGGTATTACTACTGAGGCTAACGATTTAACAATAAACAATAATTTATTAGAAACATTAACATTTACGAGTACGAGTTCTACAAATGGAGCACTTTACTTATATACAAATTCATTGAATGAATTAAATGCAACAATAAATACTGCCTCAGAAATTGAAGTTAACACTTTAGTTTCAACATTAGATTTAAATACAGTAGCAAATAATATTGTTACTGTAAACGGTACAAATTTAACGAGTTTAGACGTATCTTCAAATAATGCTGATATAATAGTGAATTCAGATCAAACAGCTTTACAAGGAGAATTTATAGGAAGTAACTTAATTGTGAACAACTCAAATTTACTTTCTATGACAACTCATGATACAACACAATTAACGAATGATTTAGACCTTGATAACGCAGGTGTAATCAATAGTTTAACGCTAGGATTAGCCGATATATCAAACGTTAGGTTTACAACAACGAATGCAACGATTACTGTAGATGGTGTAAACATAGGAACATATTATATTGATGGTTCAAATGCAAATTCAGTTGATATTAATAGTCCATCTAGTGTGGTGAATCTTACAACAAATCAAACAACTTTAGATATAGATGCACAATTAGTAAGATTAGATGTGTTAAATGATTCACTAACAACAATCACAATTGATGCAAATACATCGATTAGTGTACTTGATTTACTAGGAACAAGTAACGTTAGTAACGTGACAAACAATGGTACCATTTCAAATCTGGAAATTATTACAAATGCTAGTTCTTTAGATATCATTGGTTATGTAGATATCATAAGTATAGAGTCTGATACAATCACATCACTAACTTTAAATACTAATCATGTATCTTTTACTAGTAATATCACAAATACTTTAACATTTGATTTAGTTGCTGATTCAGCAATATTAAATCTTGAAGCTTCTAATGTGATAATTGATAACACAACAAATATAAATCAATTAACAATATCTTCAAGCAATATGAGTTCATTTAGTTTCGGAACAGCAACAATTTCAGAGGTGTACATTACAGAAACAGCATTAACTGCTGTTACGGTTGACGGAAATGCAAACATGACATTAGTGAATGTTTCTTCTTCGTTTACTTCATTAACAGCAAATCTTGATGTAGCTACTGATTTAATTGTGGCATCACAGTTATCATTGTTAAATGGTGCTCCGCCGATTCAAATCAATGCTAATACAAGTAAAATGCAGGTTATTACAAACTATGATGCAACGATTAATAATGCAAATTTAAATGATTTAACATTAAATGCAGTAAATCATCATGTTATTGTAAATAACGAAGGGGTTACTACTTTAAGTGTTACAGGTAGCGCTAGTATACTTGATATCAATGATAGTGTTTTAGATGCGATATCATTTAGCCAAAGTAATATTGATACTTTAAGACTATATGATGTTGCAATTGATTCTTTAACCGTTACAAATACGAGATCATTCATATTAGATACAGCAAATGTTACAACTTTAAATTTAACTGCTCCAGATTTATTATCTTTAAACTTTACTACTCCAAATTTAAGTAGTTTAAATAATGTGCATGAATCTAGTGCAACGATTGATACAGATAGTACAAGTCTATCTTTATCAGGAGATTACAATATGCTTACAGTTACCGCTGATTCAGCAACAACTGTAAATATGAATGGAAGTACAATAAGAGGAACATATAGTTTAAATGCTGCAAGTTTAGCATCAATTGATGTAGCGGGAGCTTACTTAAATACAGGTAGTTTAGTCTTTAATACAAACCAAACAAATATCTCTGTAACAAATACAGAAGCATCTCTAGACATAAATAGCCCAATCAATGCTGTTTTAACAGTTACATCAAATACTGATCAATCATTCTCTGTCAGTTTTGAAGGTGAAGAAGTAAATTTAATTACACCAAATACAGATATTATGATAATTGGTAGTGTTATTGAAAGGTTAAATGGTGATGCAAGAGATATCGACATTTCTGTTGATTTAACTGTTACATTAACAATTGATTCATCAGCCAATAGCATTACTGTTAATGGGAATAATGTCGAAGTTATAAATCTTCAAAGTGGTAATACAGTATCATATTTTAATGTGCTTGCACATAAAGCGATTGAGATTTATACAAACGACAGTACAATCACAAACTTTCAGTATGATGCAAACAACCCTGATCAAGTATTGATAGACTCAAAAGCAACTAACATACTATTTAATAACCCTGCAACAAATGCGAGTTTGTATATTGTTGCTTATAATAATACAAATCAAATAGTTAGTAATTCTATAGATACTACCTTTACATCAACAGAGTTTGCAACAGTTGATTATGTTAATGATAATGATGGAATTGTTGGTATTCAGTTCAATAATTTAAATAGGTTAAACATTACTCTTACAGATGCACCAAATGCGAATCTAAACGGTAGTGCAATCACACTGGATGTGACAATGGAACAAGGTGATTACATGACGTTGAATGGCGATGTAAATACTGTTTTAGTACGAGGAAACAATGTAGCGTTTATCGATACAACATTCTTTACAGCTGAAAGTGTTTCAATTTTAGATACCGCTATAATAAATGCCGTATTTATTAGTCCAACACTGGCAAATACAATGACAGACTTAGAAATCAACACATTCACAGTGGAAAGTATTCCAAACATATTTAATGAGTTAAATGGTTATACATTTGATTTAATATCAACTTTATCTTTACAAGATTTCTATGATCATTATTACAATGAACATTTAGCAACCTTACAAGATTCTGAATCTAACACACAAAATGAGTTCAATATATTATATGATGCTTATGTAGATACAGCCGTTGATTATTTAAAAGCTACACCATATTTCTCATATATTAATACATCTATATTAGATGATAATGTAAGAAATAGTAGTTTTGATACAACTGAGAATTATGTAATTGATTATGTGAATTATTTAGAGGGAACAAATTACCAAACAATTACAGATATATTAGAGAATTTAGAGTATACACAACAAGATATTGATTTATTTACAGCAGATGTGAATCTGATTCTAAGTAATAATATCTTAGTAATAGACGAAGTAGTAATTAACCAACAAGTACAAGGAATCTTAATGACAAGAGCCGCAGATTTTGCGCAATCAATTGAAGATTCTATCACGTTTACATTTACAACAGTTCAATAAAGATAGGAGGTGTAATATGAAAAAACTTATGATAACTCTATTAATAATAGTATTTTTATCAGGATGTAGTGTCTTTGAAAGAGGAAACTATGATAAAGATAGAGAAGGTTATGTGCTAAATGATAATTTCATTGTTCATTATCATACAAATTCAATTGGTGAAATTGATGTGTTTATGATTGATGAAGTAATGTCTTATTTTGAAGCGCTAGATTATGTTTCGTTTGATTTTGAATTACTGAGTAGTAATGAGCTATTAGATTCATTTGTTAGTGAAGAAGAACTTCTAAGTTGTAATATTACATCTACTAGTACTATCCCTAGATTCTTAAGAATCGAACAAGATACATTCTATTTCAACAACAGAGGGAATGGGTATTGTACATATGATGAGTACGATTTTCATGCAGTTGGATATGAAAACGAAGGTGCGTTAATTGTAGAAGAAACAACACCTATAGAGAACTTAGATAAGACGTTGTTTAACGATATAAACTTCTATGTAAATACATTTGAAACAATCGTTTATATTGAGAACATCAGTTATAATCAAGGGAAAGATGAATGGGTGAAAGAAATTGTTACTGCATTACCTATGAGTTTAAAACAAGCTGGTTCATCCTATGAAGATAACACAGAATACTTTGAAGAAATGAGTGTTTTAGAGTTATATGTACTTGAGAATCAAAGTGTTAATCTTTTAGAATTAGTAGAGGATTATGAAAACGAAGAAATTAACAATATTTGGAGTGAGTTTACAATTGAAAGACTAGGAAGAGATCATGAAGTTGTAAAAACAGTCCGTAACAAAAATACAGGTGAGATGCTAGAAATAATTACAGATGCACTTGCTAGATTGGGGATGTTCTCATGAGAAAACTACTTATGTCCCTTAGTATAATATTTGTTTTACTTCTTTCAGCTTGTGGTGGAGAAGATGAAATAATTAACAACTTCAAATCGAGAAAAGATGATTTTTATATTAGTGATGATAATTTGGTTATTATCAACTATAAAACAGACGAAGAAGGTAAATTAATTGAGCTAGATATTGATAGATTATTAAGTATTGAAGATATGATATACTTTAACAATTCAGTTGATTATGACTTTGTTTTGGAAGGGTTTGAAGGAGAAATATTTGAGAATGCTGGGTTCTTATGTACTAGTTATTACGATTTTAAAGTACCTTCAAATATTGAAGTAGGAAACACCAAATATAAATACAATCGAAGTGATTGTGAGTACCAAGAAGTAGATAGAGATAACGTCTATAAAACTGGTAGTTACGCAAGAAAGTATAGTTTACTTGATACCATTCCTGTGTCAAAAACTGTATCAATCAAAATAGTGGTTTATAATGAAACACAAGTTGATAAGTTTGTGGAAATCGTTGATTTACCACACACAGTAGAATCGTTAGGAGTTTATGCAATTCCAATTAACAGCGATTTAGATGGATTTGGTGGCGACGGAGTATATAACTACTATAAAGATATGGGTGTTTATGAACAACTATACCTAAAAAATCAAATAAACGAGTTAGCGATTACTGAAATAAGTGGAATTCCTACCGATATTAATTTATTTGATTTGAATAGTGTGAGTGATATTACACCATTAATTGATAATTTTGAAGTAACTTACGAAGAAGAAATTGCAGCAATGATTGAATTAGAATCTGAGATCGGTATTAATATTGATGATTCTGTAGGTGAAGATAATGAAGAAGCAAGTTAAGATTCGTAAAACAGATATGAGTGATGTACCTTATATCTATCAAGAAGAGTTGAAGATATTCGGCAAATCATTAGGCGAACAAACACTATATAACGAAGTATTACATAACAAGTTGTCTCATTATTTTACAGCTCTTGTTGATGACAAGAGAGCTGGATATGTCGGTAGTTGGTTGACAGATCCGAATGCTGAAATACTGAATTTGTTCGTCAGTGAAAAATATAGAGGTAACAAGATAGGAACATTATTAATGAAGGCAGTAATAGATAGATGTATTGAAGAAAAGGTTGAATTTTTAACTTTAGAAGTAAGACCTAGTAATACGTTTGCTATAAAAATGTATGAGGATTTAGGGTTTAAACAAAGTCATTTAAGGAAAAACTATTATAGTAATGGTGAAGATGCTTTGTTTATGATTTTGAAGATAGAGGTGATTTCATGATTGTTTTAAGTGTAGAAAGCAGTTGTGATGAGACAAGTGTAAGTATTCAAAGAAACGGAAAAGACATTTTAAGTAATGTCGTTTTAAGTCAAATAGATATTCATAAGAAGTTTGGTGGTGTTGTCCCAGAAGTTGCTTCAAGAGAGCATATTAAAGGGATCACTCTAGTGTTTGAAGAAGCGCTTGAACAAGCTAAGATTTCTAGAAATGAAATTGATTTAGTAGCAGTAACAAAGGGTCCAGGCTTAATAGGGAGCTTATTGATTGGTGTGAATGCAGCCAAAGCGTTTGCACTTGCAAACGGGATTCCTATTGTTGGAGTTCATCATATTGCTGGGCATATTTATGCAAATGCAATTAATGACGATTTAGTGTTTCCTCTAATATGTCTTGTAGTAAGTGGAGGGCATACGGAGTTAATACTTATGAAAGAACACTATGATTTCCAAAAACTAGGAGAAACAATGGACGACGCAGTTGGAGAAGCTTATGATAAAGTGGCTAGAACAGTAAATCTTGGATATCCTGGGGGACCATTAGTTGATAAATTGGCGTTTCAAGGAAAACCAAGTTATAAGATGCCAGACATAAGTTTAGGAAATACATATGATTTTAGTTTTAGTGGTATAAAATCACACGTTATTAACTTAGTTCACAATATAAAGCAAAGAAATGAAGAAATAATAATTGAAGATTTGTGTGCAAGTTTCCAAGAAACAGTAACAGATGTACTTGTAAGTAAAAGCGTTAGAGCGATAAAAGAATTTGATGCGAAGATGTTTATAATCGCAGGAGGAGTTGCCGCTAACAAAGGGTTAAGAAAGAAAATCGATGAACAAATAAATGATATAAAAGTTGTTGTTCCAGATTTTCAATATTGTACAGATAATGCAGCAATGATAGGAATTGCGGGGTATTATCAATATCAAAAAGAACAAATTGTGGATGATATGAGTTTGAACGGAAGTTCAAGGTTGAAATTGATTTAGAAACATAAATGGCTGTGTTTCACTAGATTTCAATGTAATATTCATAAAATTTACACAAAAATTCTATATAATTGGGTTAGATACAGATTTACAAAGGAGAGATATCTATGAGAAAATTATTAATGGCTATTTTCATTCCCGTACTATTCGTAGTAGGGACACCTGCCTTATTGGCAGCGATTATGTATGATGGTGGTGGATATGAAGATCTACCTACACATCTTTATACAGAAGATGCTGATGCACAAAAAATGTTGTATCAGGAACTGTCTGACAGTTTAGATGCTTTAGACACAGGAGCAAATGATGATCTAGAGTTTAATATTCACGAAGACATTATAAACGTAGCAATTTATGAAGCATTACTGGAAAACAATCAAGATTACGCACCAGGTGATGACTGTGAAACAGACGACGAATGTTATTTCATGGTAGAACCACTTGGTTTGGGTGAAGGATCTGAGTTCAGACTAGTTGGTGTGTGGGCAGAGTTCGAAGAAGATGTATTTATTGCAAATGTTGCATTAGATATTCAATTTAATGAGAGCATCACATACAAAACTGTAATCTCAACATTCTTTAAAATAGAAGATCACCCAGGGGAAGCAAAATATACATTACAATTTGAGAAAATAAGAATTGGTAACTTACCAATACCTTCAAGTACTATATCTTGGGTATTAGGTATCGTTGAAGATAACCTTGCAGAAGTAAACTTAGATGAAGCTACTGCTGGATTACCTATGGGTGTGTTTGATTTAGATACATTCACATACACTGTGGAAAAATCTGAAATCGTAGCAAAAATAGGTGAAACTGAAGAAGGCGAAGAGCCTGATGAAAATCAAGAAATGTTACAAGAAATCGCAAGTATCATTTTGGAACAAAGATTATTAGGATTTGATATCGAAGATGAAGAATTAGTTGTTTCAGCTAAAATTTCTAAATTCGAAAATGAAGATGACGAAGCAATCGAGATTCCAAATTACTTATATGATTTACATGAAGTAACAGGATTTGATATTGATGGTAGTCCAATCTATGGTGATTATGATGTAAACGCATTTGATCCAGAAGCGTACATGCAAAATGTATTTACTGAATATGTGTTTAATAACGCATTAGTAGGTGGAGATTTCCAAATTTCAGAAGAATTATTCAACCAATTAGTATATAACGGTGCACAAGGGTTTGAAGATATGACAACTGTAAACGAATTAGAGTTACCTGACGGTACGATAAGAGAAGTTGAAGTTGGATTAGTAGGACTTTGGTTCACGATTGAAGAAGATGCAATTTATGCAAATGCATTATTCAAACTAGATTCAACGATGTCATTAATGAAATTAAAAGCGACAAAAGTTGATGAAGTATCAACAGCTACTGAGCTAGTATTCGACTTTACAGATTTAACATTTGGTGAAGATCAAGACGAAGCTGCAGAAGAATATGTAACTGTTGAAAACTTAGAAGTATTCGAATCTTACTTAGTAGGATTAGAAGATATTCAATTTGGTTCTATCGAAGAAACACCTCAAGGTGTATACTTAACAATTAGTGCAGATGCTTTAACTGCTGTATTAACTGAAGGTACAGAAGAAGAAACTGTAGTAATTAATGGTATATCATTATCAAGTGGTTCAATCGATTTAGCTGTAACTCCAGCAAACGAAGAGTTAGCTGCTGTATTAGACGAGTTAACTGCTGAGTTAAACACAATCTTAGCGGATCAAACTTTAGTTGATGATGTAGCTGCAGTATTAAATCCTGATGGAACAAATGAAGAAGCACAAGAATTAATCGAAGCGTTAGACAATGTACAAGATACATTAGCAGATCCAGATGCAGAGTTAACAGATGAAGAAGTAGAAGTTCTATTCGATGAGTTTGATGATTTATCAGAAGAAGAACAAAATACATTCTTAAACGAAGTATCAACAACAATGGATCAAGATACATACGATGCATTCGTAGCAATGTTTGGTGAAGAAGCATTACCAACAATTGATGAAACAACAACTCCATAAGCCATAAATTAACTTTCAAATAGCCCAGATATATAGAAAAACCCTTAAACTATAAGGGTTTTTCTTGAATAAACACTAACACGAAAGGAAGGAACATTTATGATACCTGAAATCAGATTTGACTTTAATTTCGATATTATATTACTATTAATATTTATCTCATACTTAGTATATGGGTACTTTTCTGGTGGCCATAAACAAATCAGGTTATCAATCAACTTAATCCTTCCTTTTGTAATTATTTATTATTTAGGTAGACAAATTACATCATTCTTATATGTTCCAATGTCTAAATCGATGTTCTTCCAGTTTATCTATGATAACTTTGATACATTTAAATACACAATAACAATGATAATAGCGTACATTATAACGTATCTACTAATCTTTATAGTTATATTCATATTTAGTATTTATGCACGTAGACATATTTTAAATGAGAATATGCGTGCGAAATTAGGTAAGAACAATAATTATTTAGGTGCATTCGTAGCATTTTTAAATGGATATGTTCTAATATACTTTATTATTTTACCTGTATTTGCGATGAACTTGATAGATAGTGATGATCATGTAACGGTATTTGTACTAGAACATCCACCACCATTTTCAAGAATTGCAAGAACAGCTGAGAAAGCAGTACCAATTAAAGATCTAGCTGAGAGAGCGGATGCTTTCCAACAACTTCTAACAGTTGAAGGGTTAGAAGGGTATTACAATGATGCGATATATAGCTATCAACAAGAATATATAGGTGCAAATGATTCATATGAAGCAGATTTTATGAACAGCATTTATCCAAATCTAACACTAGAATCAAGACAATTGTTAGAAGAAGAATACTTTAATCATTTTAATCGTGCTTTAACAACATCAAGTTATACAGGTGTTTCAAGAGTGTTGATTAAAGAATCTGATAACTTAATTATTTATCAAGAAATGATAACATTAGAAAATACATTTGATGAAACATTGAAAAATCATCAAAGTATAGTTAACGAGTATAATAATGCTGTAACAAATTATGAAAGAGACCTTGAATACTATAATTATCAGATAATCGTAGATGATTATAATGATGAATTAGAGTTATATATCAATAGACTAAACTTGTACTTAGATAATAAGTTAGACGCAATTATTAACAATACAGAATTACCTATAAATAACATTGGAGAAATGCCTGTATTAGAAATTGAGGCACCTGATGGTTTTACTGGATTTGAAGATGATGTTCCAGAACCGCCTGAGTACACTACTGTTATCACAGATAGTGAAGACTTTATTGATGAGTATGGTGATAAAAAAGACATTACAAGTAATCTTTCAGAGTTAGGAAAGAAGTTTTTAGATCATGAGGGATTATTAGTTTGGTTTGTAGATACATTAGAGTTAAATATGGATGATAGTAGTAATGGTGGAGACATCAGTGATACTATCAATAGTTTTAAAGTGAATTATAATGATATTGTTTCTAATATTAATGATGAAGAACTTGAAGAAAAACTTGAACTAGCCCAAATGAGCATAATTAGTTATGATGTCTTTAATAGTTGGCTTTCATGTACTACTGAAAAAATCGATACAGTAGAGTTGGATGATTTAGACGATCCTCAATATAGATGTGACTTACCAAATCTAGAAGAGGAAGTAGAATATGATATCACAGAGAACGCAATGAACATCATTGGAACTTTGTTTGATGGTGAATCTGTTTCTTGGATTATAATTCAATATAAATACGATTACGAAGCAGGGTTATTTGATGAAGTATTCAATGATTATCCAGAAATAGAAGAAATTCTATTAGATACTAAAGGATTAGTTGATGAGTATGATGAAAAATATAAAGATATCGCTACAAGTATTGATGGAAACATCTCAATGATACTAAAAATAGGTATTAGTGTATTAAAATCAAATATGGATGTCTATCAAACATTAGAAGATACACCATTATTAAGTGCCTTTGTAAATGACTTGGCGAGATTATGTAGCGCATCAAATACCGAAAAATCTGAGTTTAATAGAAACGTTGAGTTCTGTCAAAAATCAGAAGGAAATGATGGTGTTATTGCTGATTTATTCAATATGCAATATTTATCAGGAGAAGTATTATTTAAAGCCTATATCATGGTTGATGAAAACAATGAAGAAGTAGTATACGATACTGATAAAATGAATGAGTTTTTAGAGAAGGTAAATCAATCAGTTGAAGACAATGTGTTTTCACAAGAAGTAATATCTACTTGGGCTGATCAATTTGCATTTAACATAATTGAAGGTACCGAAGATTACACATTACTAGAACAAATGTATGATGATGGACAAATTACAATTGAAGCAATGCGTGTACTTAGTGATGATGAGTATGAGCTATTTAGTGATGAATTTAGACAACGAGTAAGAAGTATGATTCGTTAGAAAGGAGTATCCTATGAAAAAAAGTGAAGAGTTAATGTTGTTGTTGGAACTAAATGGTTTTGACATAACAAAATATAAACTAAAAAAACAATTAGAATATGAGAAAACAGGAAATATAGACTTATATAAATACAAAAAGTTTTCTGATCTTTTGATGTCGCATTATTCGTTTCAAGAACAAACAGATCACTTTCATAGAAACCCTTTAACATATAAAGAAGATTGGGGAGAAGAAGTAAAAAGTATTGATCAGTTTTACTTTAGACACCCAGAACTTGATACCGAGATGACTTTAAAAGAGTTCATCCAAATGGAACAATTTAATGAGGTACAAAAAGAAAGTATTTTATATGATGTATTAGATGGTTGGGTAGAAGAGTACCGTGAATCATCAATTACACAAATGGTACATCTTAAAGAAATGATAGATAAATTACCTAAGAAATCAAAAAGATATAGAAAACCAGGTAAGTTTTCATTTATACTTGGTGTGATTTTCTTATTATTCCTAGCATTTCTATATAAAAGTCATGAATCAGTTGAAGGATTCCCGATTTTTGGTAAATTCTTATTTGGAGGACTGTATGACATACTCTTAGTAAATGATTTATATAGCTTCTTTGGGGCTGTAACTATCCTTGTAACAAGTGTTTTTGTTGTTAGTAATAACTTCTTCGGAAGGTTTATCAAAGACATTAGGAGCGAAAAAAACAAGCATGTTGATAGAACGTTCAAGAAATGGGAACAAGACTTAGAAAAGAAGAGACTAAAACAATCAGGATATTTAGAGGATTACGTGGATAGAGTTATCAAAGATAACACAAAAACCGATCTAGAAATCAAAATTCTTATTGGACCTGAACTATTAATCCAAAAATTTAAAAATTACGTACAAATGGTACAGTGGAAATACGACTTTATGACAAAATATTACTCGTTATTTATGAGTGTTATCGCCTATTTGTTTACTGCTACTTTACTACTTAACATCATATTCTATGTACTCGGAATGGGTATTAGAGGAGGTTGGTTTTAATGGCTAGAAGAAGACGTAGAAAAATGGCAAATAATCAAGCAGAACCAAAAGAAAATGCAGTTATTGAAACAATAAGTACAGAAGAATCACTGCCTGTGAACGCCTTAAATACTGATGATTATGATGATACACCAATTGATCAATTAGTAGAGGAATTAAAAGAAGATACAAAGGATCTTAATATCTATTACGAAGAAGAAGAAACGCAAGAAGAAGATATCGAGATTGAAGAGATTATTGAAAAGCAAGAAGAAGAAGAAGAGAAACAAAAAGCAAAAGTTAAAGTGATTAAGGAGCAACAAAAGTTAAAAGTAGACGAGAAAAAAACAGAAAAAGAACCAAAAGAAAAGAAGATTTCAAAAAGACAACAACAAAAAATTAAAGATTTTGAAGATATCAAATCTAAAAAAGCATTTAAATATAAGAAAAAGAAATACTCAAAAATTGAAGATTTCATCAAATATCTAGATGATAATTATTTAGATATAGATAAAATTGCAAAGGATATTGTTGATGACGAGAATTTCTTAGGCTGGATATCTAACAAAAGTGAAGATTTTAAAAGTAGTATGACTGAATTTAAGAAAATAAAAAAAGAAATCGAGAATAATTAATTTCTCGATTTCTATTTTGTTTATGTTATGTTAATATATATACTATATTAAAACGTGCGAGGTGATTATATGAAATACCAGCAGAGCACCCAATTAGATAACAGAATAGAATAGATTAAAATTGAAAGGGTGAATAATATGGAAATCAATCATTTTATTAATACAATTATCGAAGAAGATATAAGAAGTGGAAAACACAAAAAAGCAATCACTAGATTCCCACCAGAACCGAATGGTTTTTTACATCTAGGACATGCCAGAGCCATCTTAACAAACTATTTAATGGCCAAACAACATGGTGGGTATTTTAATCTGAGATTTGATGATACAAATCCAGTAAAAGAAGATATTGAGTTTGTAAATGCAATCAAAGAAGATATTAAATGGTTAGGTGTAGAATGGGAAAACCTTCTATTTGCTAGCGATTACTTCCAAGAAATGTACGATAGAGCTAAACTTTTAATCAAAAAAGGATTGGCATATGTTGATGATTTAAGCGCTGAAGAAATTGTTGAATATCGTGGAGACTTTACAACTCCAGGGAAACCGTCCCCATATAGAGACAGATCTCCAGAAAGAAACATGGAACTATTCAAAGCTATGAAAGCCGGTGAATACGAAGATGGTGCTAGAGTATTAAGAGCTAAAATTGATGTTACTAGTCCGAACATGAACATGAGAGATCCAATCATATATAGAATCCAAAGAGCACATCATCATAATACAGGAGATAAATGGTGTATTTATCCAATGTATGATTTTGCTCATCCAATTGAAGACGCAATTGAAGGTATCACTCATAGTTTATGTAGTTTAGAATTTGAAGATCACAGACCTTTATACGATTGGGTTGTTAAAAACTGTGAAATGAAAGATGTACCTAGACAAATAGAATTTGGAAAACTTAAAATAGCAAACGCAGTTATAGGGAAAAGATATATTAAGCAATTAGTTGATAACAACGCAGTAATGGGATGGGATGATCCTCGACTAATTACTCTTAGTGGGTTACGTAGACGTGGAATACCTCCAAAAGCGATTGAAGACTTTATTGTTTCATTAGGATTACCTAAAAGCCAAGGTGAAACAGAAATAGATATGTTATACACTTTTGTAAGAGATCATTTGAAACTAGAATCTCCTCGAGTGAATGCAGTTATTGATCCTTTAAAATTAGTTATTACAAATTATCCTGAAGGTGAAGTAGAATATTTAGATGCAGAAAACAATCGTGAAAACGAAGCATTAGGAACAAGAAAAATTCCTTTCAGTAGAGAAGTATATATAGAAAGAGAAGATTTTATCGAAGTGAAACCGAATAAGAAATGGAAAAGGTTAGCACTTGATGTAGAAGTAAGATTGATGCATGCATACTTTGTGAAAGCAAACAAAGTCATTAAAGATTCAGATGGTAACATTACTGAAGTTCATTGTACATATGATCCAGAAACAAAATCTGGAAGTGGATTTACTGATAGAAAACCAAACGGAAACATTCATTATGTTGATGCAACAATCAACAAAAAAGCAGAGTTTAGATTACTTGAAGATTTAGTCCTAGACTTCGAAAATAAGGATATTCCGTTCATAAATAAGTTAAATCCTGATTCTTTAGTAAAAAAAGTTGGATATGTAGAAAGTAGTATTGATACAACAATTGGAGCAAGATTCCAATTCACTAGAAATGGCTACTACACAGTGGATACTGACTCTACAACAGAGCACCTAGTATTCAATAGAATCGTACCATTACGATCATCATTCAAACCAAAAGCGAAGTAATTTTTCGCTTTTTTTGTTTATTATGTTGTAATTAAGAAAATATGTAGTAAAATAGATATGTTAATTACAAAAATAGCATTTGTAGAGAAATAATATTATTATCTCCTAGAAAAATATTTTTTAATCAACAAATCTTATAAGGAGGTAGTAAAATGACTGGTAAAGTAAAATGGTTTAATTCAGAAAAAGGTTATGGTTTCATTACAACTGATGAAGGTGTAGACGTATTCGCACATTATTCTCAAATTCAAAAAGATGGATTCAAATCTTTAGAAGAAGGTGAAGCAGTATCATTCGACGTAGTTGAAGGTGCTAAAGGACCACAAGCAGAAAATATTGAAGTTATTTAATCTGTAAAGGCTACGTAAAGTAGCCTTTCTTTTTATTTATAGGAGGAAATTATGATTACTGGAGAACTTATAGCCCTAGCTGTTGCATTATGTTGGACATTCACAGTACTAAGTTTTGAATATGCAGGTAAAAGAGTTGGATCACTAAGTGTTAACTACATTAGATTGGTGATAGGATTCATATTGCTTAGTATATTCACTTTTATTTTACGAGGGATAATTTTTCCATTTGATGCATCACTTCATGCATGGACATGGCTAGGTATTAGTGGACTGATTGGTCTTTGTATCGGTGATCTATTTTTGTTTCAATCATTTGTTGATGTTGGTGGAAGAATAAGTATGTTAATTATGACGTTATCACCTCCGTTAAGCGCTTTGTTAAGTTATCTTATACTTGGTGAAGTACTAGGTACTTTAGACCTTATTGGAATGACAATTACAATAAGTGCAGTGATGTTTGTTATAACTATGAAACGTAATCAAACAGAAATACAAAACCCTCATATGGTAAGAGGAACTATTTTCGCTTTCGTTGGAGCTTTAGGACAAGCGTTAGGATTAATATTAAGTAAAAAAGGTATGGGTGATTATAATGCTTTTGCAGCAACACAAATAAGGTTAATAGCTGCATTAATAGGATTTACGATACTTTATTTGATTAGAAAAGAATTTAAGAATGTTAAACTTGCATTTAAAGATATAAAAGCAATAAAAATTATAACAGTAGGTAGTTTCTTTGGGCCATTTTTAGGGGTCGCATTAAGTTTATTAGCTATGAGATATACTGAAGTAGGAGTTACAGCAACGATACAACAAATCAACGTTGTTTTAATCATTCCATTCACAGTTATCCTATTTAAAGACAAGGTAAATATATATGAAGTCATAGGAAGTGTCATTGCATTTATAGGTGTATCACTAATGTTTATATAGTCACAAGTGTGGTATAATATTAGTAACTATAAATGAAATGAGGTGATGGGAATGTCAAAAGGAAAAAAATCAGAAAACACTAGAAATCGGATACTAAATGTAGCGAAAGAGTACTTTTTGGAACGTGGTTATAAAGATGCTCACATTGCTGAAATAGCTAGTTTATCATATTTAGATCGTCGCACTATATACAGATATTTTCCATCAAAAGAATCTCTGTTAATTCAAATAGTGAATGAACTTTTTGAAGAATTTATACAAGTTGCAGTTCAACATGATTTTGAAGAAAGTAAAACAGGCTTAGAGATGATATCTGTTCTGTTAGATAAATATTACAGATATATTAAAGCAAAGCCTGATCTAGCAATACTTTTGGGTATGATTGATGTAAATATATCACCATCAGAAGAAATACTTGATGACTTTATGAGATTGTCAAGTTACGGACACAAACTGGACCATTACTTAGAACAATTGATTATTCAAGGACAAGAAGATGGTTCAATCATGAATCGGAAAGACGCCAAAACACTTAGTATAACCATAAATAACTCATTACTTTCTCTTGTAACTAGAACAGCTATTTACTCTCCACTTTTAAGAAGCAATCCAAAAGCATTTAGTTGGAAACTTGTAATTAATCAAGGAGAAATGTTGTTAACAGCTTTAAGGGGTAAATGTGACGGAGTTCACTAAACTAGTAATAGAAATCATCAAGGAAATCCCATATGGAAGAGTTATGACATATGGCCAAATAGCGGCATATGCAGGGAATCCAAGAGGAGCAAGGCAAGTAAGTAGAATTCTTCATACAATGAGTGTAAAACATCATTTACCATGGCATAGAGTAATAAATTCAAAGGGTGGTATATCGTTAACTGGTGAAGCTGGATTCTCACAAGGAGAACTACTTTCACAAGAAGGAATCACTGTTTTGAATAAGAAAATAGACCTAAAAAAATATATATTTGAATTATCGTCAATTAACAGTTAAAGCACTATGAAAATAGTGCTTTTTTTGATATAATAATTTATGGTGATTTTATGAATAATTTACTACAAAATTTAAACGAAAAACAAAAAGAAGCAGTACTAACAACAGAAGGTCCAGTAATGGCTATAGCCGGTGCAGGAAGTGGAAAAACAAGCGTTCTTACAAAAAGAATCGCTTATTTAATCAACGAAATAGGTGTTGATCCTGAAAGTATACTTGCTTTAACCTTTACGAATAAAGCTGCAAAAGAAATGAAAGATAGAATAATTGATACTCCAGAGTATGAGTTTGATAGAGCCCCATCATGGGTTAGCACTTTCCATGCAATGTGTGTTCGTATATTAAGACAACATCATGAGGCTATAAACTACAGAAGAAACTTTCAAATACTAGACGATGATGACACACTACAAAAAATCAAATCAATCGCAAAAGACTTACAGATCGATTCAAAAGTTATGAATGCAAAAGAAATTAAAGATAAAGTATCTAAATTCAAGATGAATCGTATTGATCTTGAAATTCTAGATGCAGGAGAACAAGTGATCGTAAAAAATGTCTATGATAGATATCAAATTTCATTAAGAAGAAACCACCTAATGGATTTTAATGATTTACTGTTACTCACAATTGAACTGTTTGAGACAAATGAAGTAATAAGATCAATTTACGAGAAGAAATTCCAGTATGTTCTTATAGATGAGTTTCAAGATACAAACGATATTCAATATAAATTAGTCCAACTAATAATGGGTAAGAACCAAAATCTCTTTATTGTAGGTGATGAAGATCAATCTATTTATAAGTTTAGAGGGGCAAATATAAAGAATATTAGAAAGTTTCAAAAGGACTATCCAAAACATCATATTGTATTGTTAGAACAAAATTACCGCTCTACAAATACAATATTGAAAGCTGCTAATAATGTTATTTCTAACAATAAGCAAAGAATACCAAAAAACCTATTCTCAAAAAAAATTGAAGGATCAAAAATAACAATGTACAAAGCTACAACATCAAGAGATGAAGTAGAATATGTTGCAATGGAGATTTTGAAACAGGTAAGAAAAGGTTATAAATACAATGATTTTGCGATTTTATATAGAATAAATAGTGCATCTAGAGCTTTTGAGGATGTTTTTTTACAAAAACATATTCCTTATAGAATTTATGGAAATACCTCTTTCTTTAAAAGGAAAGAAATCAAAGACTTAACAGCTTACCTAAGATTAATACTAGAGAGTGATGATGAGGTTACATTTGAAAGAGTAATCACAACACCAAAAAGAGGTATCGGTAAAAAAACAATTGATAAATTGATAGAATTTAAACTTGAAAACAACTATACAATGTTTGAGGCAATTGAACATGGGAGCGGTATACTTGGAAAATCCGCTTATACTAAATTACTAAACTTTGTTGAGTTAATTAATAAATTTAAACAAAACTTACAAGAACTACCTTTTGAAGACTTTATTGATTTGATTCTTACTGAATCAGGTTATCTTGAATCCTTAGAAAAAGATGAGAAGAAGGATATCAGAATAGAAAATCTACTAGAGTTTAAGAACATGTTATACGAGAACGAGCAGATTTATCTTGAGTATTCGAGAGAGGAAATGTTAATGTTTCTACTTGAAGAGGTTACTTTAAAATCAGAAGAGAAGAACTCTGATATTGAAGATGGAGTAACAATGCTTAGTTTACATGCCGCAAAAGGATTAGAGTTTAGAGTAGTCTTCATCGTAAACATGGAAAACAACATATTTCCAACATCAAGAGCAATCAACGCAGGAGACATCAGTGAAGAAAGAAGATTGATGTATGTTGGAGTTACCAGAGCAAAAGAAAAACTATATCTAACCAACTCAAATGTGAGAATGACATTTGGAGAAACAGCTAGAACACAAGATTCTGTGTTCATTGATGAAATTGGCGAAAAACTCCTTGAAGTAAAAGGATATAGTGAGTTGATTAACAAACCTCATGGAGAGATATTTAAGATTACAAAAAGAAAACAGGAAGTTATCAATAAAAAGAGAAAGAACATAGACAACTACCAAGAAAACGAACTAAACAAAGGTGATAAAGTAAATCATACAACGTTTGGAAAAGGTGTAGTTATTACAGTGTCTGGAGACAACTGTACAATTGCATTTTCAGCCCCTCACGGACTGAAAACACTATTAAAGAACCATAAAGCAATAAGTAAAATATGATATAATTAAAGTGGTGATTTTTATGGAAGCAAAGACAAGAATTAATGAATTGAGAAATCTATTAAACAAATACAATCATGAGTATTATGTGTTAGATAACCCAAGCGTCTCAGATCAAGAGTTTGACGCCCTTTTACACGAACTAATCCGGTTAGAAGATGAAAACCCATCTTTAAAATCACCTGATTCTCCTTCTGTAAGAGTTGGTGGGGAAGTTATAGATAAGTTTGAGAAAGTAACACACGACGTACCTATGATGTCTTTAAGTAATGCTTTTAACGAAGAAGACCTTCGTAGTTTTGATGAAAAGATTAGAAAAGTTAGAAAAGATGTAACTTATAATGTTGAGTTAAAAATAGATGGCTTAGCTGGTAGTTTAAAGTACGAAAATGGACTTTTGACTCTTGGAGCAACAAGAGGTAATGGACAAATAGGTGAAAACATCACATCTAATATAAAGACAATTAAATCAATCCCTCTTACAGTAAACTCATTATTTGATATAGAAGTTAGAGGAGAAATCTTCATGTCTAAGAAAAGCTTTGATAAAGCAAATCTAGAAAAGCAAGAATTGGGACAAGAACCTTTTAAAAATCCTAGAAATGCTGCATCAGGTAGTGTCAGACAATTAGATAGTAGTATCGCAGCGAAAAGAAGTTTAGATATGTTTATCTATAGTGTTATCAATCCTGAATTACATAATCTTTATACACATAGTGAAGCATTAGAATATGCAAAATCTTTAGGATTCAAAGTGAATCCTTTATCAAAAACATGTAAAACAATAGAAGAAGTATTAGAGTTTATTGAAGAATATACAGAATCAAGAAATGATCTTGATTATGAAATAGATGGAATTGTAATAAAAGTTAATGAATTAGATAGTTATGAAGAGATTGGATACACTGCAAAATCTCCAAAATGGGCAATCGCCTATAAGTTTCCTGCTGAAGAAGTGATTACAAAAATTAATTCAATCACATTTCAAGTAGGTAGAACAGGACAAATTACTCCTGTAGCTAATCTAGATCCAGTTATTGTACAAGGTTCAACGGTATCGCGCGCAACACTACATAACGAAGACTATGTTTTATCAAAAGATATCAGAGAAAATGATTATGTCGTTATAAGAAAAGCAGGAGATATTATTCCTGAAGTCGTACGTGTTTTAACAGAGAGAAGAGAGAATGCAAAGCAGTTTAAGATGATCGAAGAATGTCCTAAATGTAATTCAGTTTTAGTTAGAAAGCATGGAGAAGCAGATCATTATTGCTTAAATGATTTCTGTGAATCTAAAATCATTGAATCGTTGATTCATTTTGCTTCCAGAAAAGCAATGAACATAGAAGGTCTTGGAGACCGCATCATAGAACAGTTTTTTAACGATGGATTCTTACATAAAATTAGTGATATATACAGATTGAATGATCATTATGATGAGTTGATTACCAAAGAAGGATTTGGTAAGAAATCAATAGATAAACTAATACAAAATATTGAGTTAAGTAAGCAAAACAACTTAGATAAATTATTATTCGGACTTGGTATCAGACACGTTGGTGAAAAAGTAAGTAAAGTTATTGCTTCTAACTATACAAATTTGTTTGAAATTGGTAAAGTAAGTAAAGAAGCATTAATAGATATTAATGAGATTGGTGATGTAATAGCTTTAAGTATTTTAGAGTACTTTAAAAAAGAAGAAAATATTACATTACTAGAAGAATTAAAAGATCTAGGACTAAATGTTGATTATGCATCTTCTGTTTCAGAGAAAGCAGAGTTTGCTGGAAAAACATTTGTTTTAACAGGAAAACTTGAAATATATAAAAGAGATGAAGCAAAACAAATCATCGAGAATTTCGGTGGTAAAGTAAGTAGTAGTGTAAGTAAGAAGACTGATTACCTAATCGCTGGAGCTGACGCAGGAAGTAAACTGAAAAAAGCAAACGATTTAAGTGTAACAGTTTTGACAGAGGAACAATTTAAAGATTTACTATAAAAGGTGATTATTATGATTAATGAAATTATTATTAAAGGCGCAAAAGAGAATAATTTAAAAGACATTGATTTATCAATACCAAAAAATAAACTTGTTGTAATGACTGGATTAAGTGGTAGTGGTAAGTCTTCTTTAGCGTTTGACACGATATATAAAGAAGGACAAAGAAGGTATGTTGAAAGTTTAAGTGCATATGCTAGACAGTTCTTAGGAAACATGGAAAAACCAAATGTTGAAAGCATTGAAGGGTTAAGCCCTGCGATTTCAATCGATCAAAAAACAACATCAAAGAATCCTCGTTCTACAGTAGGTACTGTAACTGAAATCTATGATTATTTAAGACTTTTATATGCTAGAATCGGGAAGCCTTACTGTCCTACACATAACATATTAATCAGTGGACAATCAATTGAACAAATGACTGACAAAGTATTAGAAGTATCAGAAGGAAGAGTAATAATACTAGCTCCCCTTGTTAAAGATAGAAAAGGGACTCATGCAAAAACATTAGCAGAATTACAAAAAGATGGTTATGTTAGAGTTAGAATCAATGGCGAAGTTTACGATTTAGACGACGACATTAATTTAGAAAAAAATAAAAGACACACAATTGAAGCTGTTATAGACCGTATTAAAGTAAAAGACGGAATAAGAAGCAGGTTGTTTGATAGTTTAGAAACAGCAGCTCGCCTTGGAGAAGGAAGAGTTGTTGTACTTATCAATAATGAAGAGCATGTATTTAGTGAACATTATGCATGTCCTCATTGTGATTTCAGTATTGGATCTTTAGAACCAAGGTTATTCTCGTTTAATGCACCATACGGAGCTTGTGAGAATTGTCACGGACTGGGATCTACAAGACGAGTAGATAAGGATTTATTGATTCCAGACAAAAATAAATCAATATTTCAAGGTGCGATTAAAGGTTGGGAAAATAGATCAACATATTATTTCTCAATGTTAAAACAAACCGCAGCACATTTTGATATAGATATTAAAGTACCAGTAAAAGATATGAATCCAAAAGAATTAGATATCATTCTTTACGGATCTAAAAAGAAAAAAATTAACTTCGTCTTTGGTAAAGGTATCGTTGACGGAGAAGGATATAGACATCAAAAAAATAGCTATTACGAAGGTGTAATAGGTAATCTTGAAAGAAGATATAAAGAAACAACATCACGTTTCATACGTGAATGGATTGAAGCATACATGAGTGAGACAAAATGTCCTGTATGTAATGGTAAAAAGTTAAACCAAAAGGCATTATCAGTAAAAGTAGGTACTTTAGACATAATCGAAGTAACTGAACTAAGTGTGAAAGAAATTATTTCTTACTTTAAGAGTCTTACTTTAAGTGAACAAGATCAGCAAATTAGTGAAATGGTTTTAAAAGAAATCATAGAACGATTAAGTTTCTTAGATAATGTAGGACTAAACTACTTAACTTTATCGAGAAAAGCAGCAACGTTATCTGGTGGAGAAAGCCAGCGTATAAGACTTGCTACTCAGATAGGTTCACAGTTAACAGGAGTTTTATATGTTCTTGATGAGCCTTCTATTGGACTTCATCAAAGAGACAATCATAAATTAATCACTACTTTAAAGAAGATGAGAGATCTTGGGAACACATTGTTAGTTGTAGAACATGACGAAGAAACAATGTTTGAGAGTGATCAAATTATTGATATAGGACCAGGAGCAGGTAGCTTTGGAGGAGAAGTAACCTTCCAAGGAACAATAGATGAAATCTTAAAAGATAAAGACTCAATCACAGGGCAATATCTTTCAGGAAGAAAGAAAATCGAAATACCTGAGACTAGAAGAGAACCAAAAGGCTTCATATCTATCAAAGGGGCAAGACAAAATAACTTAAAGAACATAGATGTAGAGATACCCAAAAGTGTACTTACAGTTGTAACTGGAGTGAGTGGTAGCGGTAAGTCTTCTCTTGTAAATGAGTGTTTATTCAAAGGTGTTAGTAATCAAGTTTACCGTAAAAAGGTACAACAAGGTGATTTTGATTCAATAGAAAATATCGAAGAGTTTGAAAAGATCATCAATATTGATCAATCTCCTATTGGAAGAACTCCAAGAAGTAATCCAGCAACATATACAGGAGTATTTGATGATATTAGAGACATTTTTGCGATGACAAATGAAGCAAAAATGCGAGGATACAAAAAAGGACGTTTCAGTTTCAACGTAAAAGGTGGAAGATGTGAAACGTGTAACGGAGATGGATTAATCAAAATAGAGATGCATTTCTTACCAGATGTTTATGTACCGTGCGAAGTATGTCATGGTAAACGTTACAATACAGAAACATTAGAAGTAAAATATAAAGGTAAAAACATAAGTGATGTTTTAAATATGACAATTGAAGATGCAGTTAAATTCTTTGAAAACATCCCCAAAGCATTTCGCAAGTTTAAAACATTAAACGATGTTGGATTGGGATACTTAAAGATAGGACAACCAGCAACAACATTAAGTGGTGGGGAAGCACAACGTGTAAAACTAGCAAAAGAATTACACAAAAGAATTAGTGATAGAACACTATACATACTAGATGAACCAACAACGGGATTACACAGTGATGATGTAAACAGATTGCTTGGAGTAATCAATCATATCGTTGATTTAGGAGCTACTGTTGTTATTATTGAACATAATTTAGATGTTATAAAAGTAGCAGATCATTTAATTGATTTAGGTCCAGAAGGTGGAGATAAAGGTGGAGAAATCCTTGTAACAGGAACACCTGAAGAGATTGCAAAACATAAAACAAGCTATACTGGACATTATTTACAACATGTATTGGAGGCGAGAAAATGAGTGAAGAGAAAAAACCTCCTACTGAAGAAGAATTAGAAGAGTTAATGGAAACGATTAAAAAACTAGAAGAAGAACGAAAAAAACAACAAAAGAAAGCACCTAAAGGGTTGTTAGTGATTGAGTTTGGTGGTGTATATCATTTAAACCCAATCATAAATTTCTTGTTCTCAGTATTAATTAATCTAACATTGGCACTTATCATTATTGAGTTTTTTGGATTTGCTACATATAAGAATGAACTTACATTCATTGGTTTTATTGTAACTTACTCAGTAATTGAAGAGTTTGCTAAAAACTTTGTTACAATGCGTTATCTACAGTACATAATTAAATCATTTGGATTTGTTCTATACTTAGTATATATGGTAATATTTTACTTGATAGATCAATATATATTCATTAATGGAACATTTGATTTTAAACATGAGTACTATATTGTAGCTTTTGTTACAATATTTGTCTTATCAAGATATTTTATAGGTACTTCTATCAGAAGAAGCCTAAGAAGGGCAAGGTGATTACATGTTAACAGTACAAGACTTAATCAATGCTTTCAAACTTGAAATATTAGCGGGTGACTCTGGTACTGACAAACCTTTGAAAAGATCTCAAGTGTCGAGACCAGGGCTTGAGTTAGCTGGACTATTTGATTTCTATGAGAATGATAGAGTTCAGATTTTTGGAAGTAAAGAAGTTCACTTCTATGGTTGGTTACAAGAACATGAAAGAGAAATTCGAACAAAGATGTTGTTTGAGAAATTACCTCCATTGATAGTGTTTAGTGTCAATACAGAAGTTCCAGAACGTTTTATTAGATTTGGAAATGAATTTGGAATCACAGTATGTAAATCAAACAAGAAAACAAGTGCATTAACAAGTAGTATTTTCTTATATTTAAGTTCAAAACTTGCCAAAAGAAAATCATTGCATGGTACATTGTTAGATGTATCAGGTGTTGGAGTTTTGATTCGTGGAAAAAGTGGATTAGGGAAGTCCGAAGTTGCTTTGGAACTTGTAAGAAGAGGACATCAGTTAGTCGCTGACGATAGAGTAGACATCTATCAAAGAGAATTTGGTGTACTTGTGGGTGAAGCACCAGAACTACTTAAGAAATATCTAGAGATTCGCGGAATTGGTATTGTTAATGTAGTAAGTTTATTTGGTGTGAAGGCTTATAAAGAAAACAAAAAAATTATGCTAGTAATAGATTTAGAACTATGGAATAATGAACTAAGTTATGACAGATTAGGATTAGAAGATGAGAAAATTAAATTCTTTGATACAGAAGTAAGTTATATTAGAGTTCCTGTAAGTGAAGGTAGAAACGTCGCATCACTTGTAGAAGCAGCCGCAATGAATGCAAGACTAAAATATTTAGGTACAAACAGTGCACTAGAATTTACAAAAGAACTAGATGCATTACTGATAAAGAACAGAGAATAGAGGAATAATATGAATTTTTTATATGATCACAGTTCAATTGAACCAATCTCAGATACGTTTATAAGATTTGCGTATGGTGTAGATGGTGAGTTTATTTGGCAAAAATACAGTTTAATGATTTTAATAGGTATTGCACTTGCAGTTATCTTTGGAATCAGAGAAGGAAACAAATTAGGAATTAAAACAAACGATATCGTTGATGGAATTTTAATTATTGTCCCTCTAAGTATTGTCGGTACAAGACTATGGTATGTTATCTTTGAATGGGGTAATTTATACTGGCCAGTATTTCAAAATGATGGATTTATTGAAGGAATCAAATCAGTAGCTAATATTTCCTCAGGAGGATTAGCTATCCATGGTGGATTTATAACTGCATTTGTTAGTGCTTATTTCTATACGAAATATAAGAATATTAATTTCTTTAGTGCATTTGACATCATGGTTCCAGGTTTCTTAATTGCGCAAGCAAGTGGTAGATGGGGTAACTTCTTTAATCAAGAAGCGCATGGTGGAGTAATTGGTGGTACAAACGACTTTAACATTGCAAACCTTACTTTAGATGAACAAAGAGCGTTCTTATCAGATAAATTACATTTACCTGATTGGATCACAAATCAAATGTATACTACAGACCAAGGTGTTCATGGCTATAACTACTTCCATCCTACATTCTTGTATGAGAGTGTATGGAACATTATTGGATTTATCATTGTGTTATTTGTGAGAAGAACAAAGTGGTTAAGAAATGGTGATTTATTTGCATTTTACCTTGTATGGTATGGTGTAGGTAGGTTCTTCATTGAAGGTATGAGAACAGATAGCTTGTATGTTGGGGATACAGGGTTAAGAACTGCGCAGTTAATTAGTATTGTAATGATACTTGGAGCAGTTGCATATATCGTATTTACTCATAAATATAAGAAAGTTGCTTCTTATGAATCAGTATTAGCAGATACTAAAGTGATTCAAGATGTAGTTGATGGTGTAACTTTACCAAATGAAACAAGCAATAACTTAGAACTTCCTGAAAATAAAGATGGAATTGAGTTTGTTTGGGAAAGTCCAAAACCAAAAGTGATAAATAATACTGGGGAAGTATTCCAAAAAGAGAAGCAACAATCAGGAATTATAACACTTACAGCATTCAAAGAAGATATCAAAGTAAGTAAGAATTTTAGAATTAAAGTACTGCCTAAAGAGCTGTAAGCAAATTGCTTTACTGCTAAAATAAAAGGTATATAATAAATTTGAGGTGAGTTATATGAAAGAATATGATGTAGTAATTATCGGTGCTGGTCCTGGTGGGATGGCAGCAGCAATTTATACAATTCGTGCTGGGTTAAAAACTGTTATGTTAGAAAAAGCAGCTCCAGGTGGTAAAATGATGACAACTCATGAGGTTGAAAATTATGCAGGACTTGGAAATATCAGTGGATTTGAAATTAGTGAAAAAATGTTTAATCATACGCAAGAACTAGGTGTAGAGTACCAATATGGTGATGTTATCGCTGTGAAAGACCTAGGAGACTTTAAAGAAGTAGAAACTTCGACAGGTGAAATCTATAAAACAAAAACTGTGATTATTGGAACAGGGACTATCCCAAGAAGTACAAACGCTCCAGGTGAAAGTAGATTAACTGGACGTGGAGTAAGCTGGTGTGCAATCTGTGATGGTGCATTTTTCAAAGGACAAGACCTTGTAGTAATAGGTGGAGGAAATAGCGCTATTGAAGAAGCTGTTTATCTAACAAAAATGGTAAACCATATTACAGTGGTAAATATCTTACCGTCTTTACAAGCGGATAAAAAAGCAATTGATCAAGCTGAAGCAACTGGTAAAATGGACTTTATGTTAGGATATGAAGTAGTATCGTTTAACGGTGATAAAGAATTAGAATCAGTTACAATTAGAGATGTAGAAACTAAAGAAGAACAAGACGTTAAAGCAACAGGTGCATTTGTGTTTGTTGGACAAATTCCTTCTACAGAGTTTGTAAAAGATTTAGGAATTACAAATAAATGGGGATATATTGAAACAAAACAAGATATGTCTACTGCGGTTCCAGGGATTTTTGGAATTGGTGATGTAATCGACAAACAAATTCGTCAGATTGCTACTGCTACAGGTGATGGAACTATCGCTGCACTAGCTGCAAGCAAGTACATAGATGATTTAAAGAAAAATTAATAAAAACGGAACTTCGGTTCCTTTTTTCTTTGTTTTACAAAGAATACCGAAAATGCTATAATGAGTTATCATTTTAGAAGAGTGTGATGAATATGAGTTTTGCATCAGATGTAAAAAGTGAATTACTAACAATTAAAGCTGATAACTGCTGTAAACTAGCAGAACTATCAGCCCTTTTAAAAATACATGGAGATATCTTGATTAGTAGTAATGGTGTTGGAGTTCAATTCCAAACAACCAATCTACAAATCGCAAGAAAAGTAATCACAAGTGTTAAAGAACTTTACATGGTTGAGGTTGATATCTTAAGTAAGAAACAAATGAAGTTGAAGAAGAACGATATCTACATTGTTAGGATCAAAGATAAAGCGAATAGAATTATTAACGAACTAGGGTTAATGACAAGTAGTGAATCTATTTTAGAGGAACCTATTTTAATAAAGGAATGCTGTAAAAGAGCTTACTTAAGAGGTGCTTTCTTGGCTAGTGGGAGTATAAATAGTCCACAATCTAGCAGTTACCATTTGGAAATCGCGACACACGACGAGCAAAAGAGTATTCAATTAATGGATCTGTTAAACTTCTTTCAGCTAAAAGCAAAATCTATTAAGCGAAAAAGAGGATATATTGCTTATATCAAAGAATCGGAAAAAATATCTGATTTCCTAAGAGTAGTAGGAGCAATTAACTCGTTGTTTGAGTTCGAGGATGAAAGAATTAAAAGAGACTTTGTTAACAGTATTACTAGAGTAATGAATATGGAAATAGCAAATCAAAACAAAACGCTAGATGCTGCAAACAAACAACTTAGAAGTATTAGTATCCTAGAAAACATGATTGATATAGAAAAGTTACCAAAGAGTATGAGAGAGGCAATTACACTACGAAAAGACCATAATGAAGCTTCACTCAATGAACTAGCCGATTTAAGTGATGAATACTTCAATAAAAGAATCAGTAAGTCTGCTTTAAATCATAGGTTTAGAAACATAAATAACCTTGCAGATGAGATAATGGAGAGATTAGATGAATAGTGTAGGAATTGACATTGTTGAATTTGAAGAAATCAAAGAAAGACTAAGTGAAAGATTTATTGATAGGATATTATCTAAAAGAGAACAAGAACGTTATTTTAGAATGAAAAGCATAGATCGAAGAATTGCTTTTCTAGCAGGTCGTTTTGCTGCGAAAGAGGCATATACCAAAGTTTACAAGAAATTCGACGAGAGCCTGAATTTTAAGGATGTAGAGATATTAAATGATGAATTTGGTGCTCCATATATCGAAAGTAAATATAAAAGTGAAGATAAGATAAGTGTTAGTATTTCTCATTCGAGAAATTACGCAATAGCGATTTGCATGAAAGAAGATTAAGTATCAGTATAAGATATTCTAAATCACTTGATTTATTAATGGATATTTTATAAAATAGAAAAAGCTAGGAGTGATGTATTATGGCAAAAACATATAAGAAAAAACAAGATAATTTCTTAAGAAATATATTCATAGCATTTGGAGCATTATTTGTTATTTTAATGGGAACATTTGTGATAATGAGTATTATGGAACCAGATTATGAAGATTTCGATGCAGTACCTTCATATTCAGAGGCAGCTAATATGCCTGAAGGAACATACGGTGTATACTTCTATAGTGATACATGTTCAGCATGTGCAACTATTAAATCACCAATACTAAACTTTGCAGACAGCAATGCTTTAGGATTGAAAATTTACACAATGAATTTAGAGAGAACTGAAGGATCATTCACTGAAATTAGTGGATTAAGCGCTACACCAACTTTATTAATCTATAAAGATGGACAATTGGTAGACTTTCTACAAAGTGGAGAAACAGTAATCACATTTATTGAAGAAGTAGAAGCTGGCGAATATACTAAATTAGATTAACTTAGAATAAATGAGCCTTTATTAAGGCTCTTTTATATTGTTGGAGGAATAAGATGGAATTTAATGAGAATTTAATGAGAGAAATCACCAAGAACCTAGGAATTACTAAGAAACAAGTGGAAACAGTACTTGGTCTTTTAGATGAAGGAAATACAGTTCCATTCATCGCACGTTACCGTAAAGAGCAAACTGGGGCTTTAGACGAAGAACAAATCAGAGATATTCACAAAGAATACGAGTACAAGCAAAATCTTTTAAAGAGAAAAGAAGATGTCATTCGTTTAATTGATGAAAAAGGTATGTTAACTGATGAGTTACGTGCTGCCATTTTAAAATCAGATAAATTAGTTGATGTTGAAGATATTTATAGACCTTTCAAAGAAAAGAAGAAAACAAAAGCTACAGAAGCTATCAAAAAAGGATTAAAGCCTTTAAGTGAATATATTAATACTTATCCAACTACTGGTTCTTTAGAAGATGAAGCATCGAAATATTTAACTGAAGAAGTAGTATCAATTGAAGAAGCGATTCAAGGTGCTTTATATATCATTGCTGAAGAAATTAGTGATAATGCAGATTATCGTAAATGGGTTAGAAACGAAACATATAAGCTAGGTACTTTAGTATCTAAAATTAAACGTAATGCTGTAGATGAAGATAAAATATTTGAAATATATTACGATTATGAAGAACCTATTAACAAAGTAAAACTTTATCGAGCTTTAGCCATTAACCGTGGAGAAAAAGAAAAAGTACTTTCTGTTAAACTTACAGTAAATGAACAATCAATTCACGAATATTTAGATAGAAGAGTATTGACGAATAGAACTTCATTTGTATGTTCTTATGTAAGAGATGCAATCAAAGATGCCTATAAACGTTTAATTGCACCTTCTATTGAACGTGAGCTTAGAAGTGAATTAAGTGTAAAAGCTGAAGATAACGCAATTCACATCTTTGGTGAAAACTTAAAGGCATTATTACTGCAACCACCTATGAAAGGGAAAATGGTTTTAGGAGTAGACCCTGCATATCGTACGGGTTGTAAACTAGCAGTTGTAAATGAAATAGGTAGAATGGAGTATATCGATGTGATTTATCCACATCAGAAATATCCAGGAGAAAATGTATCACCAGCACGTAGAAATGAAGCTGGTAAAAAAGTAATGGATGTTGTAAAAAAATATAATATCGATATCATTGCTATTGGAAATGGAACTGCATCTCGTGAAACAGAACAGTTTATTATCAATGTAATCAAAGCAGTTGAAAAATTCTTAGACAAAGAATTATTCTATATTATTGTAAGTGAAGCAGGAGCTTCAGTTTATAGCGCTAGTGAACTTGCAAAACAAGAGTTCCCAAAACTTGCTGTTGAAGAAAGAAGTGCCGTAAGTATCGCAAGAAGATTACAAGATCCTCTTTCTGAATTAGTTAAAATTGATCCTAAAAGCATTGGTGTAGGACAATACCAACACGATGTATCACAAAAGAAATTAAGTGAGTCTTTAGACTTTGTTGTTGAAACTGCAGTTAATAAGGTTGGAGTGAATGTAAATACAGCTTCTGTGCAATTGTTACAATATGTTGCTGGATTAAGTAAAACAATCGCCAAAAACATCGTTGAACATAGAGAGTTAGTTGGAGAATTCAAAAATCGTAAAGAGTTCAAGAAAGTTCCTAAACTTGGAAACAAAGCATTCGAGCAAAGTGCCGGATTCTTACGTATATTAAATGGAGATAATCCATTTGATAAAACAGGTATTCATCCTGAATCTTATGATCTTGCAAAGAAACTTTTAAAAGAATTGAAAATTGATGTTTCAGAGTTTGGAAATCCTGCATTAAAATTAAGATTTAGAGATACAAATTTTGAGATACTAGCTGATAAGTTTGATGCTGGTGTAAATACAATTGAAGATATTTTAGATGCATTCGTTGCACCTCTAAGAGATCCTCGAGATGATGTAGATGCACCAATATTAAGAAGTGATGTATTAAAACTAGATGATCTAAAACTTGGAATGGAACTGAAAGGTACAGTACGTAATGTTGTAGACTTTGGTGCATTCGTAGATTGTGGTATGAAAAACGATGGATTAGTACATATTTCACAATTATCAAAAGGATATGTAAAGCACCCACTTGATGTTGTAAGTGTAGGTGAAATTGTAACAGTATGGGTGAAGGAAATTGATCTGAAACGTAAGAGATTACAACTTACTATGATCAAGGAAAATGCCCCTCATTCTTAGTATCAAAAAATAACTTTTATATTATTGACAGTTAGCCCAAAATATATTATTATATAAGGGCTAACAAAATGGAGTAGTACTCAAGTGGCTGAAGAGGTGCCCCTGCTAAGGGTATAGGTCGTTTACGCGGCGCGAGAGTTCAAATCTCTCCTACTCCGCCATGAAATAAATAAAAACGAACAAAAGTTCGTTTTTTTTATTACAAATGTTATAATATTTCTAGGAGTTGATATATATGACTAATACAAGAATTACTGAGAGTTTTGCATTCATATTTGGTTACATTGTTTTAAGTTTTGTAATGTTTATGATAGATACATATCCTTTAAGTTTATGGTTGGGATTCAATGTAGCGTTAGCGGTTATCCCTTTTATAATTATAAATTCTTTATCAGATAGATTAAATAAGCGTGAAAATAAATTTGATATCATTAGTTGGCTATTGTTGATAGGGTTTGTATTCTTTTTGCCAAATACCTTCTATGTAATTACTGATATGATACATATAAACTCAGACGATTTTTATCATATACTACAACAAAGTGGTACTACATATCGAGATAATATAGAAGCTTACATGTTAATAGTACATATATTTATTAGCGCTGTTATTGGGGTTTACTTAGGTGTGAAATCACTAATAGGTTATGATCGTTTGGCGAAGCTGAAAATTAGAGATAGATATACTAGAGGAGTATTCTTTGTTGGATTACTAGTTTTATCTAGTATTGGGATATATATAGGAAGATTCTTGCGTTTCTTCAGTTGGGATGTATTAAATCCGTTTAAAATAATACCTCAAGTTTTAGAAAGTGTTGATTTATTCTTTATGACATTTGTATTGTTATTCACAATAGTACAGTACTTGCTATTTTATGGATATAAACTTGTATTTGAAGAGGAACCTTTTAAATAGGTTCCTTTTTTGTTAAAGTTTTGTTAAGTTAAATCAATATACTTGAAATATATTATAAAAGGTGTAGTATATAGATGGTTATCTATATAGATACCTATCGATATAGGGGTGATATTATGTATCAAAGAAGTGCTGAACTATTTAAAGTATTATCTGATGAAAATCGTTTAAAGATAATTGAGTTGTTAATTAAAGGTGAAACTTGTGGTTGTAATCTAGTAGATCAACTACCTATTTCACAACCTACGTTAAGTTATCATTTAAAAATGTTGCATGACGTTGGATTAACAAGAGTTGAAAAAATAGGGAATAGAATCAATCATTATATCAATAAAGATATACTGAAGGATTTAAATGAAGTATTGAATACGTTTCTAAATTTAAAAGAAACTGTTTGTGAAGTTTAGTAATAACAGGAGGATAATTATGGAAAAGAAAATAGTAGCTTTTGTGTGTATTCACAATAGTTGTAGAAGCCAAATGGCTGAAGGTTGGGCGAAAGCTTTAGGTAGCGATGTATTAGAAGTTTATAGCGCAGGTACTGAAGAGTATCCTGGACCGAAACCTATGGCAGTAGAAGTAATGGAAGAAGCTGGGATAGATATGTCTTCTCATACATCTAAATTGTTAAGTGATATACCTGAGAGATTAGATGTTTTAGTAACAATGGGATGTGGAGTTGAATGCCCTTTTGTACCAACTGATCATAGAGAAGACTGGGGATTAGAAGATCCTTCTGGTGGACCTAAGCAAGGTTTCATAGATACAAGAGATATCATTAAGGAAAAAGTGATTGAACTAATAGAACGAGTAAAAAGAGGAGAATTATAGTGGAAGATAGAAAAATTGGATTCTTCGATAAGTATCTGACATTATGGGTGGTACTTTGTATGTTGTTAGGAATTTTGATTGGAGAATATATTCCACAAATTCCATCGTTTTTAGAGAAATTCGAGTATAGTAATGTATCTTTACCGATCGCAATATTAATATGGCTTATGATTTATCCAATGATGATGAAAGTTGATTTTGTTAGTGTGAAAAGAGTAAAAGATAATCCAAAAGGTCTTTATGTGACATGGGTTGTGAACTGGTTGATTAAACCTTTTACAATGTTCTTAATCGCGTCATTCTTTTTCTTCACTGTATTCAGCTCATTCATTTCCGAGGAATTAGCTAGAGATTATTTAGTAGGAGCAGTTTTATTAGGAGCTGCACCATGTACAGCTATGGTGTTTGTTTGGAGCCATCTTACAAAAGGGAATCCAGCCTACACAGTAGTTCAAGTAGCTACAAATGATATCATCATATTGATTGCTTTTGTACCTATTGTTAAGTTGTTATTAGGTATTACGAATGTTTATGTACCTTGGAGTACATTAATTCTAAGTGTTGTAATCTTTGTAGTGATTCCATTGGTTATGGGAGTAGTTACAAGACAAGTTATGGTAAAAAGAAAAGGTCTAGATTATTTTGAAAACAAATTTATACCTAAAGTGAGTGAGTTTACAATTGTTGGACTATTACTAACATTAATAATCATATTCTCATTCCAAGGAAGTACAATATTAAATAACCCAACGCATATCTTATTGATTAGTGTACCGTTGATTATACAAACATTCTTGATTTTCTTTGTTGCATACTTTATATCAAGGAAATTAAAACTAACTCATGATATTGCAGCACCAGGTGGTATGATTGGTGCATCTAACTTCTTCGAGTTATCAGTAGCAGTAGCAATCGCTGTATTTGGATCTACTTCGCCAGTGGCATTAGCTACTATTGTTGGTGTTCTTGTAGAAGTACCTGTCATGTTGATGTTGGTAAAAATCGCAAATAAAACAAAACACTGGTTTCCAGAAAATATATAATAAAAGGAGTTTATCTCCTTTTTTTATTGACAAAAAATTAATCTTTTTATATAATAAAAATCGCCTATATGGCCCGTTGGAGAAGCGGCTTAACTCACATGCCTTTCACGCATGCATTCACGGGTTCGAATCCCGTACGGGTCACCATACGAAGACAAAACACCAGAAATGGTGTTTTTTATTTTTTCACAAGTTGTTCATATTCCATACACAAATATATTGTATACTAAAATTAGTTAAAGGGTAGGAGGACGAAATATGAGAGAAAGAACAAGAGATTTTTCATTGCTTTTATGGTTAACAGGGTTGTTAATCACTAATTTGTTATTCTTATGGGCTTCTATCATTCTTTAACGAAAACCTCGTCATAAAAAATCCTCAAAAAAGACACTTAAATTAAGTGTCTTTTTTACTGTTTATAGCTTTGTATCGTCTATTTTGTTTAAGAATGCTTTTAAAGGTTCTATTGTTTTTGTAACGGTACCTTTTAGGAATGGGTTTTCTAGGTTTGCAGAGTTAAGTAATTCTACAAATCCTTTACTACCACCTAGTTTACATAGAGCTAAGTAGTGAGCAAATGCTTCTTTATGATTTTCTTGAGACTTAATCCAATATTGGAATGCTACTACTTGTGCTAATGTGTAATCGATGTAATAGAATGGTGCTCCAAAGATATGTCCTTGACGGAACCAGAATGTTCCTTTGTCCATAAATTTATCATCGTCATAATCTTTATATGGTAAATATTTTTTCTCAATATCTCTCCATAATTGTTTTCTTTGCTCTGGAGTATATTCAGGGTTTTCATATACACCATGTTGGAATTCATCAACAGCTACACCATAAGGTAAGAAGCTAATTGCACCTGCTAGATGATTGAATAAATATTTTTCAGTATCTTCTTTGAAGAATTTATCAATCCAAGGCCATGCTAAGAATTCCATGCTCATTGAATGAATTTCTGCGCCTTCATAACCAGGCCATCTATAATCAGGAATTAACTTTTGTGAACTATACACTTGGAATGCATGTCCTACTTCATGTGTTAATACATCAACATCTCCACTTGTACCATTAAAGTTGGCAAAGATATATGGTGATTCGTATTTAGGAATGAAAGTACAATAACCTCCACCTTGTTTTCCAGGTTTTGCGTCTAACTCTAATAACCCATGATCAATCATGAAGTTAAAGAATTCACTTGTTTCAGGAGACATCGCATCATACATTTCTTTTGCTTGTGCTGTTTGCCATTTACTATCTCCTTTTGGAGTAGGGTTTCCGCTTAAGAATGATAATCCTAAATCATATGATTTTAAATCTTCAATATTTAGCCTTGTTCCTTTTCTTTTTACAAGTTCAGCAACATAAGGTACAACACTTTCAAAGATTTGATCACGGTACGTTTTTACTTCTTTTGCTGTGTAATCAGTTCTACCTAAACGATCATATGCTAATTGAACAAAGTTTTCATACCCTAATGTTTTAGCGATTTTTGTTCTAACTTTCACCATATCATCATAGATTCTATCTAGTTGTTCTTCGTTTGCTTCAAACCATTTCGATACAGCTAATTGAGATCTATGTCTTACATCTCTATCAATGTTTGTTGTAAAAGGTCTCATTTGACTTAAGTTATAAGTTCCACCATCAAATTCGATTTCAGCACTTGCAGATAATTTACCATATTCAGTTCCTAGTTTGTTTTCTTCTTGTAAGAAAGGAATGATTTCAGGTTTAAATGTTTTTCTAGCTACTTCGTACTTTTCAAAAATAAAAGAATCAAACTCTTTTACTAAAGCATCTCTATTAGTGCTTTCTAATAGTTTGTTGATAAAAGCTTGGTTTTGTTCTTGGATATGAGGACTATTTTCATCAAAGAAAGCTTGCTCGTTATCATAAAACTCATCTTTCGTATCAACACTGTTTCTAATACCAACAAGTTGTTGCATTGAATCAATCTCGTCTAGAATATCAAACACATTATAAATTGCTTTGATTTCAATCACGGCATCTTTTCCAGTTGCGATTAATTCTAATTGTTCACCCATGTCTTTTTTAAATTGTTCTAAGTCGGGGCGTTCATATTTATATTCATTAAATTTCATAATTTCCTCCTTATATAAATATTTCATTACTAATATTATACTTTATTTATACTTTTAATAAAATGCATATAGACAATTATTTTGTCATATGTTACACTTTCTAAAAATGGGTGGTGGAACTATGGAAGACAAATATATTAAAGACTATTATGAGAATTATGATGAAGAGGGAAGATTGTTAAAGAAGCATCAGCAAATGGAGTTCTTGACAACTACAAGGTATATTGATAAATATCTAAAAGAAAACTCTAGAATTCTTGAAGTTGGAGCTGGAACAGGAAGATATTCCCTTCACTATAGTAGATTAGGTTATCAAGTGGATTCAGTGGAACTAGTAGAACACAATATTAAAATGTTTAAGAACAAGTTAAATGAAAAAGATCAAATAACGATTAATCAAGGTAACGCATTAGACTTATACATGTATGAGGATAATACATTTGATGTAACCTTGGTACTTGGGCCAATGTATCATCTATATAATGATGAAGATAGACATCAAGCAATCAAAGAAGCTCTACGCGTAACAAAAACAGGTGGATTAGTATACTTTGCATATATTACTCACGATGCTGTTATGGTGCACTGGGGATTAATTGGGAAGAATCTTGTTCATGCCAAAGAGGAAAATATGTTCACTGATAAGTATGAGTGTGTAAGTACACCAAAAGATTTGTTCGCTATGTTTCACGTGAAACGATTCAATGAGTTACTATCTATGCATTCAGTTGAACATCTTCATACAGTAGCTACTGACGGGGTCGCCCCTTTATTTGTTAAGGAATTTAGTGAGATGTCAGAAGAAGAATTTACTGAATGGAAAAAATATCATTTCACTGTTTGTGAACGAGAGGACTTGATTGGTTTTAGTTCACATGTATTATATATAGGTAAGAAAAAATAGAGAAATCAATCTCTATTTTTTTATTTATAAAAAGGCATAGACAAACTGTAATAAATATAGTAATATAATATTACGGTTTTGGAGGATTAGCTCAGTTGGGAGAGCACTTGCCTTACAAGCAAGGGGTCACTGGTTCGAGCCCAGTATTCTCCACCATTTCGACCCGTATACCGAGAATTTAGTAGTTTGGCTTACTACTGCAATATTCTCGGTTTTTATGTGCTTAAAAAGTGTCTGTTTTTTGCGTTATTTTGCCCCGTATCCAGCCCCTAAAAGTATCTTGTTTCAGGGGCTTTTTTTCTGGCTGGGAAAGTTGTTCGAGTCGCAAAATGAAACCAATTTGAACCTGAAACCAAAAATGATACATATAAGAACTTTTGGGGTAGTAGAGGTAGTGGGGAAATATATCAACTTCTACTTCAAGACAGTTAATCACATAAATCATTAAAAAAAAATGATTTTCAACATAGCAATGTTTAATCAGAAGAATCATCCTTGAGTGTTGTAGTTAAAACAAGTTTTGAACTATCACTATTCAAGATCCCCAATATAAAGATTTTATTACTATTAATAATATATGGTAAAATAGTTATTAAGGAGTGATATTATGGATGATCAAAAGAGAGTGACGAAATATTACAATAGATTTAGTAAAGTATACAATTTAATTTCATCGAAGATCTACTATCACATACCAAGAGATTACTCTGTTAGGCAACTAAGACTTAGTAAAGATGATATTGTATTAAATGTTCCTTGCGGTACAGGAGTGAATTTCGACTATTTTGAAAGTTATCTAAAAGGATCTGGGAGAATTTTTGCGGTTGATTTATCAGAAGGAATGCTTGCGAAAGCCGAAAAGATGGTTCTTAAAAAAGGTTATACAAACATTGAAGTTATAAAAGAAAATGTTCTATCCTTGAACTGTGATTGGATGAATAGCTTACTAAATGATTCTAAATTCGATGCTATTCTATGCGATTTGGGATTATCTGGTTTTCCAAATTGGAAAGCAGTAATTCAAAACTTCTACTCTATGTTAAAAGTAGGGGGAAGATTAGTTATAATGGATTTTTATATAGAGAAAAATACTTTTCGTTCAAAGTACCTAAGATTTTTTGGTAAAGGTAAGACAAACCGCAAGATATCAAAGTTTGTCTCAGATAATTTTGTTAACGTTTCAACAAATCACTCATTTAAAAATGGCGATATGTTTGTAACTACAATTATAAGAGACTAATAATTGAGTATTACAAAAATGCTTAAACTTTTATTTCATAGATGCAAAAAAACCCTGAAATTAATTTCGAGGATTTTTATTTTTGTGGTTTCTATAGATACCTAAATATCTACGAACTGATTTTTTGTAATTTAAGTACTCATTACCGAACAGTTTTATTAATTCTTTTTCCTCATTTCTGATTTGAAAATCAAATACAACTAATAAAAGTAATAAAAGCAGAATATTTATAATTGAAGGATATGAAATAGTCATACCAATATAAAATATATCAAAGCCAAGAAATGCTGGATTTCTACTGTATTTGTAGATTCCATTAACAACAAGAGAGGTTTCATTACTAGTGGATATCCCTGCCCTCCAATTATTCCTCATAGTAACCATAGAAATAATTAGAAGAAGGGTTCCTAGTGTAAGAAGGAGAAGACTAACAAAGTAAAGAAAGGAGATATTTATATTTTTCAATAGAATCACACTATATAAGTGGATTATAAATGCTATTAATGTCAAGATTTTTAGTGCTATTTCAGTGTAAATCACTGATTTTTTCTTTTCACCTTGGCCAAGAATATTTGTTTTAATACCTGAACGTTTCTGATATAGTAATTTAATATAATAGCTGGAGTAAAAAATAATAATAATAGAAAGTATTATCCAGTTCATAATAGCTATTCCCCCGATCGTTTTATATGTTTCTATACTAATTTAGATTTGTAGTATTATTTTTAACAGCATCGTAAAAACCGGTAATTTCGTTTGTACCAACATAATAGTTAACTAAGACATTATCCTTGTATATTAGAAGCGTTGGTGTGGAGTTCATACCATCACCACCAAGGCTGATCGCACTTCTATCACCAGTTGTAATATTTGCATCCAACATAAACAATTCTAGATTCAGAACATTATTGCTTCCAAATTGCATCGTTTCATCTTTTATTGATATGCACGCACCACAAGTTTCACTATAGAAGTACACTCCATATAGCTCACTATCTTGTTCATCGACATCTGAATAGTCTGTAATTCTTCTAAAATCAGAGTAGTTATTTTTAGTATCTCCTGAGTTGTTCAGAATTATGACTCCAGTTATTAAAATAGCAAATATTACTGCAAATCCAACTAAAGTGTTTCTAACAAAGTTATCCTGTTTTCTCTTCATGCTATAACATGCCCTTTTTTGGCTGAACAATTCTTATGTTCTAATGCTAATGTTAGTATGGATTTAATATGATTGTCTGCGATTTTATATTTAGTAATCCCATTAGAAGGATTCTTAACAATTATGTTTAATTTCATTAATAATTTTATTTTCTTAATGATATATCTGTTTGATTTCTTCAGAGCATTTCTCAACTCTTTCATTGTGCTATCTTTTTGATAAAGAGTATCCAATAGGCTTAAAGTAGTCGCATCGCTAAGTACTTTGAATAACTGATCTCTGTATTTGTTATCATCGTGTACATTTTTACCGAAAATGATTCGTAAAGAATTTAGAACTGCAATTAATGAAACACCTACATCTGCAAAGATTGCTGCTAGCATTGAACTTAATCCGAGTGCAGCCAATCCTAGAATGAAGAACTTAAGTCCTAGAGTTAATACAATGTTTTGAATGACGATCCTTCTGGTTTTCCTAGCAATACTAAATGACTTGCTAAGTTTTGTTAAATCGTTATCCATTATAATTACATCTGCAACGTCAATAGCTAATTCTGACCCCTCACCCATCGCTACACCGATATCTGCTTGTCTTAGTAATGGGGCATCATTAATACCGTCACCAACAAACATTTTAAAGCCTTTTGAATTGATTTCATTGAAAGAGGAAATTTTTTCTTGTGGTAACAATGAACTGTAGTAATTGATACCACCAAGCAAATTCGAAACGTCTTTTGCTGTTGATTCATTATCTCCAGTAAGCATTGTGAATGTTATGTCTTTGTGGTTATTGAAGAAATCGTATGAAGATTCTTTAATTTCATCTTTTATCAATAAGCTACCAACAAAATTACCGTTCTTAGCTACATAGATTATAGTTCCATTTTCATCAGTAGTTTTAACTTTGATATTATGTTCTAATAGAAGTTTGTGGTTACCAACTAGAATTAGTTCACCTTCCAATAACCCCGTTATACCTTTGCCTGGTACTTCAATAATATCAGTCACGTTATATAGAATACTTTCACTTCTATCTAAAATAGATTTTGCGATAGGGTGTGTTGAGTACTGTTCTAAAGAAGCAGCTAATTTTAATGTTTCTTCATCTGTATATGAGTCTAATGCAAAATTACCTTTTGTAATTGTTCCCGTTTTGTCTAATGCAACTTGATCTACGTTGAGAAGCATGTCAAGAAACGAACTTCCTTTAAACAAAATACCCTCTCTTGCACTAGCACCAATTCCTGAAAAGTATGATAGTGGAACACTTAGTACAAGAGCACAAGGACAACTTATAACTAGAAATGTCGCACTTCTATATGCATAGATATACATATTTGCAGGATCTATTATTGATGGGATACTGAACATTAATACAGCAAGAATTGTTACGAAAGGTGTATAATATTTCGAAAACTTAGTAATGAACTTCTCAGTTTTTGCTTTTTGATTAGTTGAGTTTTCAATTAAATCAATTATTTTAGCTACAGTTGAGTTTTCATAAGTCTTCTCGGCGATTAATTCTATTACTCCACCAACGTTTATATTCCCACTAAGGACTTTATCTCCAGGAGAAACCGATAGTAGCTTTGATTCTCCAGTTAATGCTGATGTATTTAAATCTGTATCACCAAGTGATATTTCACCATCAACAGGGATTTTTTCACCATTCTTAACTACAATTATGTCTCCAATTTGAACTTCACTAGGGTCTTTCAACAATATCATATCGTTAAATTTTACAGAAGCATAATCTATTTTTAGATCCATTAAACCTTTTATCTCATTTTTGGATGATTTAACAGCATAGTTTTGTAAGAATTCTCCAAAACTATAAAAAATTACAACTAATAAGGCTTCTGTATATTCGCCTAGAAGCATTGCAGCAACAGTTGCTATTACCATTAGTGTGTTCTCATTAAAGAAGTCTTTTCTTTTTAGTCCCTTAAACGTCTTGATTATTATGTTTTTAGCTACTAAGAAGTAACTTGCATAAACAACAAAAATTAAAGTTAAACCTGTTAAAGGAAATATATAATATGCCAAAGCATAGATTAATAGTCCCACAAAGAATGAGTTAATGTATTTCTTTTTCTTTATTTCACCTTGGCCTCTGTTAGGTAAATATGTATTAACACCGCTTTCTATAGAATCGACTATTTTTTTAATTTCTATAATCTCTGTGTTTTCATCAAACTCCTCGTTCACCTCAAGCAACATTGTTTGATTTGTAAAATTGAATGTTGCATTCTCGATATTTGATTTGTTTATTAATGCTTTCTCAATCTTACCTGAACAACTACTGCAAGTAAGATTATCCATTTTTATTTTTTTTATCATAAGTTCATCCTCCTGTTGTGTTTCATATTTTTGTGATAATATATATGTGAGCACCTTTTCACATGTATTATAGTTTTTAAATGTGTGTAGAATATGTGCAAAGATTTTTAGGAGGAATGAAATGAATATATTACTTGTAGAAGACAATAAGGAGATAAACAGTATTTTAACTGAGATGCTCAAAGTAGATGGTTATTCTGTTACTTCTTGCTTCAATGCAATTGACGCCTTAACTGCTTTTGCTAAAGATGATTTTTTTTGTGTAATTACTGATCTGATGATGCCAGTAATGTCAGGCGAGGAACTTATAAAGAAAATTAGAACTGATTACTATGGTTTGATAATTGCAGTGACAGCAAAAACTAGACTGGATGACAAATTGAATGTCTTATCTCTCGGGGCTGATGATTATATAGTTAAACCATTTAATAAAGATGAAATTCTGCTTAAAATCAGAAACTATTATAGTAAGTTGATTAAATCTAACCATAAGGTCTCTTTGAACAAGGGAGAACTAGTGTTTAACTTTCACGATAATCAATTGCTAATTGCTGGACAAATTGTGACCTTAACTTCTGTAGAGTATCTAATAGTCAAATATTTCATCAACAATCTCAATCGTATTGTATCAAGAGATGATATAATGAGAGAAGTCTACTATGATGATCTAGATGTATTTGATAGAGCAATTGATGGACATATTAAGAATATTAGAAAAAAAATATCAGCTATTGTAAGTACGGAGTATATTCTGACTGTGTATGGATTAGGATATAAACTAGTAGGTCAAATCTATGAATAGTTTATTCTTTTTATCTAAAAAACGTATTTTTGCTATATATTTTATAGTATTTGTTATCATTGTCATTGGTGTAAATATAGGGACCAGAGTTGTTAACGAATATTATGAAAAAAAAATCTTTGAGCAAGAAAATTTAGAATTTATGGAATTATTTTTCCATCTGATGGAATACAGTGACGAGGATGTTGCATTAGAATCTGCAATTCATTTTGGCCATACAAATAATACTGCATTTAAAATCATGAAGAACGGAGAACAATTGATAGTATCCGACAGAGAACCATCTATTGCTACAACATATTATAATTTACTGAATAATGATGAGTATATTTTCGAGATAGATAATGCAAAAAGTACAACAACAATCATACGAGATGATGAAGTGTTCTTCATCAACATTATTGTTTTTTCTTCATTCACGATAGTTATTCTGTATTTCTTATACAGTAGACGTCGCAGAGGAGTTAGAACAATTCATGATATCAAACTGATACAAAAATTGTTGGATAGCAGGGAAGAGTGTAAAAACGAATTTGAATTTCACGAGTTTCACCAGATATATCATGATGTACTTCATAACTTGGAGACAATTGACTTATTAATGCAAAAAAGAATTGATAATCAAAATGCTTTAGTACATGATTTAAAAACACCTATAACTATCCTTAAACATCACCTGCAAGAAGATGAGAGCATAATTAAGAATAAAGATGCTATAATTCAATCTCTTAACGATTTAACAATGATTGCTACGGATTTGGTTTCTGAAGAATATCAAAATATTCATATTAAACTAAATATAACTAATATAGTTGTTAAGGAAGCAGAGAAGTATATCCAAACGTTTAAGACTAAAAATATCAAGATGAATATTGACGTTACCCCAGACTTGTATATTAGCTTCAACAAGAGAGACTTAAGTAGAGTTTTACAGAATCTATTAACAAATGCATATTATTATTCATTTAATGATTCTGTTGTTGATATTCAGTTACATAAAGGAGAGCAAAATGTCATTCTAATTATTTCAAATAATGGAGAAAAAATGACCGAATCATTAATCAAAACAATTTTTGACAAAAAAAGAAGTGACAAAAAGATAGAGAATCACACTAACGGATTGGGATTACACTTTACAAAGCTATTGCTTGAAAATGCAGGTGCTAGAATAGAAGCATCAAGTGATAATTTAGGTAATCACTTTAGGGTTGAGTTTCCAATGAAGGATAAGTACTAAAAATATACGATTATTCGTAAAAGTTAAACTTATTAAGGAGTGATATTATGAATGAGTGGATTTTTGAGAATCCTGTTCTTGCTGCATTATTAGGAACACTATTTACTTGGGGAGTTACCGCACTAGGAGCATCTTTAGTGTTTCCATTCAAGAACGTACCAAAAAAAGTGTTTAATGGAATGTTAGGATTTAGTGCAGGTGTTATGATAGCTGCATCTTTTTGGAGTTTATTGAATCCAGGAATTGGATTGGCGGAAGAATTGCAATTAAATTATACTGAAGGCACTTTTCAGTTTTTCCTATTCACACCATGGTTACAAGCTGTTTTAGGGTTTATGTCAGGTGGGTTGTTTATTCTGTTAATAGACAAATATTTACCTCATGAGCATATAGAGTCTCATCATAGAGAAGGATTACCTTCATCTTGGAGAAGGAGTGTATTACTTGTTTTAGCTATTACACTTCATAATATTCCTGAAGGATTAGCAATTGGAGTTGCATTTGGATACGCAGCCAGTGCATTTGGTACCTCCACAGCTGCATCTGCAGCAATCGGTGGTGCAGTAGCTTTAGCTATAGGGATTGGCTTACAAAACTTTCCTGAGGGTGCTGCAGTTTCTGTTCCCTTACGTCGTGAAGGTATGTCAAGAAGAAAGGCGTTTGCAATTGGGCAATTTAGTGGAATGGTAGAACCTATAGCAGGAGTCTTAGGTGCATATCTAGCACTTTCTATGCGTCAGATATTACCTTTCAGCTTATGCTTTGCTGCAGGAGCAATGATTTATGTTGTAGTTGAGGAATTGATCCCAGAGTCTCAAATGTTGAAAACAACGAAAATTGCAACTATAGGAGCAATGATTGGGTTCTCAGTAATGATGATGTTAGATGTAGCATTGGGGTAAATGAGACATTGTCTTATCTTTTTAGTGCTATGAACTGGATGCAATAAGTTGTTTATATAAGGAAAGAACATCAAAATAATCTCTTTTAAGTCAAATTCGTACTAGGTTTGGTTTAATTTATCAAAACACAATTAAAGAATCGTCAATTTACCATTAATTGACGATTTTTTTATATTATGAAACTTTCTTTTTATTGATTTACTATTTAATGTATTTGTCTAATATACTCATAACCTCTTTGATTTTGTCTGATGAGTCTCCCTTTTCAAAGGAGTTTATTACACAACCTTTGATGTGAGTCTCAAGAATGTCAAGATTTGCTTTTTTGAGGAGTGCTTGTACAGCCAGTATTTGATTGGCTATCTCCACACAATATCGCTCTTCTTCTACCATTCTAATTACAGCATCAATTTGACCGCGAGATATTTTTAAATACTTCAATACTTCTTTATTTAGGGCCATTTGTTACCTCCTTTATTAGTACATTACTAATTTATACCTAGAAATTTATATCCTAGTGAGCTAATTTTTTCCTCGAACTTTTTAGAATCTACTTCATGATTTAAGTTTACTTCAGCATTATGAAGGTTTAAGTTCACATTAACTTCTGATACTCCACAGATGTCTGAAAGACTTTCCTTTACTTTCATTGAGCAATGTTCACAAGTCATTCCTTCAATTTGAATAATTTTTTTCATTTATTTTCTCCTTTTTTTATATTGTAGTTAAATCCAGTTTAGGTTCAATATCTTTTTTCTTTAGTCTTAGTGAATTATATACTACATTTAATGAACTGAGTGCCATTGCTGCAGCTCCGATCAGCGGGTGTAGTAGTCCTATTACTGCAATTGGAATAAATACTGCATTATATATCCATGCCCAGAAATAGTTTTCTTTAATTTTTCTAAATATTGCTTTTGATAGTCGTATAGATGATACAATACCTGTTAGTTCTCCCCTAACTAGAGTAACATCAGCAGCTTCAATTGCTATATCAGTTCCTGTACCGATTGCTATACCTACATTAGCTTGTTTTAAGGCTGGTGCATCATTAATTCCGTCTCCAACCATTGCTACGGTCCCATACTTTTCTTGTAGTCGTTTAACTTCATCAACTTTACCGTCTGGAAGAACTTCAGAAACAACGTGTGTAATACCAACTTTGCGTCCTATAGCGTTTGCAGTTCTTTGATTATCTCCTGTAATCATAACGGTTGTTAATCCCATTTTTGTTAGCAACTCAATTGTTTGTGCAGATTCTTGTTTGATAGGATCAGCAACTGCAATTATTGCAACAATCTTCTTATTAACAGCCATAATCATTGCTGTTTTTGCTTCTTCCTCGAGTTTTATCATATCAGATTCAATTTTACTATGATCAATTTCATAAGAGTCCATCAGTTTTCGATTTCCAATTAGAACATTTTTTGTCTTAACCTTACCTTTAACACCCATACCAACAATAACCTCAAAGTCTTTTACATCATCAATATCAATATTGTTAGATTTTGCTTTTTCTACTATTGCATTTGATAATGGATGTTCAGAAGCATGTTCTACTGCAGCTGAATAGTATAGAATGTCTGATTCAGATGTTTCGTTAAAAGATACTATATCAGTTACTTCAGGTTTACCTTTAGTGATTGTACCTGTCTTATCAAATGCAATTGCAGTAACGCTTTTGAAAGTTTGAATTGCTTCACCATTGCGAATTAAAATACCTTTTTCTGCACCCATTCCACTACCAACCATTAAAGCTGTTGGAGTTCCTAAACCTAAGGCACACGGGCAAGATATTACTAATACTGCTGTTGCTGTAATAAATGATAATGTTAATGGTGATAACTCTGGATTTACCCAAGGTAGGAAACCAGAACCCCATTGTACAATTCCTAGATGAAATTCTGGGAATAGATTAAATGAGATAAATGTTAATAATGTTATTATCATTATTGCTGGCACGAAATAACCTGTGATTCGATCTGCAAATTCTTGGATTGGCACTTTTGAGCCTTGACATTCTTCCATCATTTTCACAACTTGTGATAAGAAAGTGTCTTTACCAATTTTCGACACTTCAACTTTTAGCAAACCTTGTTTATTGATTGTCGCACCAATCAACTCATCTCCTATTGTTCTTTTTACAGGCATAGACTCTCCGGTTGCCATTGATTCATCTAAGAGACCTTTACCTTCAATAATGATACCATCGGTTGGTACCTTTTCACCTGGTCTTACAACCATAATATCTCCAACCTGTAGATCAGCTACTGGCACTTCGATTTCTTTTCCATCCACAATCACTTTTGCGGTCTTAGCACCCATTTCTAGCAACTTCTTAATTGCCTGTGATGCACGTCCTTTAGCTTTGATTTCAAGATACTTACCAATTAAATGGAAGGTCATGATTGTTGTAGCCATTTCGATGAATGTTGTAACTGGAATAAAAAACCCTAATAAACCTATCAAGTATGGTGGTAATGATCCAAGGGTTACTAACACATCCATGTTTGGACTCCAGTTTCTTAAAGCTTTGAAACTTCCTATATGAACATGTAAACCTGTCCCGAATATAATCGGAATTCCAAGAGTAGCTGTAATGAACAGATATCCTGGTACAGGTGTTAAAAACATGTGAATTAACATGATAACCATTATAGTTGATGTTAATGCAATTGAAATCCACATTTTTTTAGCAGCTTTCTTAATTTTGATTTCATCTTCATCAACAGTATTGTCTTCATTATCAAGTTTTACTTCATACCCGATTTCAGATACACTTTTTTGAATGTCAATCAGTCTAAGTAATGATTTGTCGTACTCAATTGTAACCTTCTCAACCGCAAAATTAACATTAGCAGTTTTGATTCCGTCTAAAGAATCTAAAACTTTCTCAATATTAAATGCACAGGTTGAACATGTCATATTGTCAACTCTAAGAGTAACTTTTTCAATGTTATTTACAACATTTTCAATTGCCTTATAACCAGCATCAGAAACCGCTTTATAGATAGATGTTTCATCTACTACTGAACTGTCAAAAACAACATGGCCCTTCTCAGTTGCAATGTTTACATTAGCAATAGTAATACCCTCAAGTGAGCCCAATTTCTTTTCAACTGTATTAGCACAAGTACTACATGTCATACCTTCAATTTTAAAATCTAAAGTATTCTCATTTTTTTTCATATAATTTCTCCTTTAATTTCATACTCCCTCCTGGGGGGGTATCTAAATAGTAACCAATAAATATTAAGGAAATATGAAGACATTAAAAGCACTTCCTTTTTGCATACACCTTTTATAGAAACAAAGACTGTGATACAGTTAATATAATAAGAAAAGAGGTGGTAAATATCGTAAAATATAGCACAATGACATGTCCGACCTGTGGGTTTCAAGAAAAGTTGGAGATGCCAGAAGACTACTGTATGTATTTTTACACTTGTAAGAAATGTGGTGAGATGATAACTCCTAAACCCGGTGATTGTTGTGTGTTTTGCTCATATGGTTCTGTACCTTGTCCATCTATTCAAGTTGCTCAAGAGAAATGATATATAAATGAATTTTTGAGGTAGTAGAGGTAGTGGAGGAGTTGTGAATTTTATACTTGTGATACTACATATTTCCTTAACATTTAAATGTAATAATTATAAAAAGTCAACCAATAATCCGCAGATATTTTATTTGATTTGATTGTTGGATGAAATGAATAAAAATTGAATATGGAGGAACAACTATGAAAAAAAACGTCAATAATCATGCAGAACACAACCATGCAGAACACAACCATGCAGAACACAACCATGCAGAACACAATCATGCAGAACACAATCATGCAGAACACAACCATGCAGAACACAATCATAAAGAACATAATCATTCTGGACACGATCATTCTTCAATGATTTCGGAGTATAAGAAAAGATTTTTTGTTAGTTTAATGCTAACTGTACCAATTCTCTTGCTGTCACCGATGATTCAGAACTTCTTTGGGTTTTCAATTAGTTTTATTGGAGATAGTTACATTTTATTTGCATTATCAACATTTGTCTTCTTATATGGGGGTAAACCTTTCTTAAGAGGATCTATACAGGAGATAAAAAAACGTAATCTTGGAATGATGACGCTAATTGCATTGGCGATTATTGTTGCATATCTATATAGTTCACTAACTGTCTTTGTCGTTGATGGAAGTAACTTCTTCTGGGAACTAGTTACATTGATAGATATAATGCTTATTGGACACTATATAGAAATGAAATCAGTGTTAAGTGCATCTAATGCTCTTGAGAAGTTGGTTAAACTTATACCAAATGAAGCACATCTTATTAATTCAAATGGTAAGATAGTAACCATTAGCACGGACACAGTTAAAACTGGAGATAAACTATTGGTTAAACCAGGTGAAAAGATACCTGTTGATTGTATTGTGATAGATGGGGAATCAACAGTGGATGAATCCATGTTAACAGGTGAATCATTACCAGTAACTAAAAGAGTAGATAATCAACTTATTGGTGGATCTATAAATGGACAAGGTAGCCTAACTGTTATTGTGAACAAAGCGGGTAAAGATGGATATATTTATCAAGTTATTGAGCTCGTAAAAGAGGCACAAGAATCTAAATCTAGAACACAGGATTTGTCTAACAAAGCAGCAAGGCTATTGTTTTATGTAGCTGTTACTGTGGGTGTTGTGACTTTTATTGTATGGAGTATTATTGGTAAAGATATTAACTACGCACTTGAGAGAATGGTGACTGTTATGGTAATAGCTTGTCCTCATGCATTAGGATTAGCGGCACCATTGGTTATAGCAAGATCTACTGCTATTTCCGCAAGGAATGGTCTTTTAATTAGAAACAGAGCAAACTTTGAAGAGGCGAGAAATCTTGGAGCAATTGTGTTTGATAAAACTGGTACTCTGACAAAAGGATCATTTATTGTTACTGACATCGTGTTAGAAGAAGGACATAATGAGTCTGAATTGTTCAAGTATGCGGCATCCTTAGAGGCTAAATCGAGTCATCCACTTTCTTTGGGATTACTGAAAAGTGCTCAAGAAAGAAACACAAAGTTGTTAAGCGTTAAGAAATTTAATTCCATTACAGGAAAAGGAATTACAGGTATAGTTGGTAACAAAGAGGTTCATGTTATCAGTCCAGGATATATGAAGGAGAATAATATAGAATATAACTATAGTAAATATAATGAACTTGCATCACAAGGAAAAACTATTTCTTTTGTTCTTCTAGACAATAAGTTGATTGGATTTTATGCATTAGCGGATGAAATTAGAGAGTCTGCAATGAATGCAGTTAAAGAGTTAAAAGCAATGAACATAAAAACAGTAATGTTAACAGGGGACAACAAACAAGTTGCAAGCTGGGTTTCAGATCAGCTTGGACTGGATGAAGTTTATGCAGAAGTACTACCACATCAAAAAGCAGAAATTATAAATGAACTTAAAGTTAAATATAAGAAAGTCGCAATGACAGGTGATGGTATAAATGATGCACCAGCGTTGGTCACAGCAGATTTGGGTATTGCAGTAGGTGCAGGAACAGATGTTGCAATTGATTCAGCAGATGTAATCTTAGTTAGAAGCGATCCAAACGATGTTGTTTCACTAATTTCATTGTCAAAATCAACATATAAGAAAATGAAGCAAAACCTTTGGTGGGCTGCAGGATATAATATAGTAACTATACCACTTGCAGCAGGAGTTTTAGCTCCCATAGGGATAGTATTAAGTCCCGCAATAGGCGCTGTATTAATGTCACTTAGTACTGTTATAGTTGCATTCAATGCAAGGCTATTTAAAGGTTGATTAAACTAAAAAGACACATTGTTTAATGTGTCTTTTTAATGGTTAGGATTAAAATATTATAAAATTGAAAAATCGGCATATGACCTATACACTTTGAAGTACGATATGTAAGGGTATGACTGTGAGTCAAATCTTTGCAATTACATATGATATTCTGCTTTCTTACTTCTATTCATTTCTTTATGAGATTTATTGAAATCCATCATAATATTCTGTAATCTCTATAGTTCCTACTAGAAAATCAATAATAATGCCATTTTGCACTACCATCAAGGTAGGTGTTGATTTTAAACTCTCACCAAAAGGAAGATTAAGGCTATCTTTGGAACCTCTTATTCTATCTGCATCCAGCAAATAAACAGGTAGATCATCTTTGTGTTCTTCAAAGAAATTTAATGATCTATCTTTAATTTGATTACAATAAGGACATGTTTCAGAGTAGAAATAAAGTAAATAAGTTTCGTCTTGTATTTGGTTAACATCCTCATACGAACTTATTTTCGGAAAATCCTTATACTTAAGGTCATCAGATGTAATATTAAGAATAACTAATAATGCAACTAATGAGCTCAATACAATTCCAAATGTAATTAAGACGTTCCGTATAAATTTATCGCTATTTCTTCTTTTTTTGCGTCTTTTCATTTTTTTCTCCATTCTTAGTTATTATGATGTAAAGTATATTAATATATAAATATTAAGGAAATGTGAAGTATACATTATATTGAAAGAGTTTGTAATAAAGGTATTGAGTAAGTATTAAAAAAACCAGTTTTTAAGTACCGGTTTTTTTCATGTTTGTTCTTCAGCTAATCTGCTTGTTTACTACTTGGTTTAATATATCTTTAATCTCACTTAACACATACGATTCTGACTTGCTAAGTTGATAGCCCAAACTAGAAAAATCATTATAGTTCAACATACCCACAGAAACTACATCACTTCCAGCAACGGTTATTCTACACGGTAGCAAATATTTTGATTTAGGTTTTGTACTTAACACTGCAAAAGCATATGTTGGGTTGCACACCTCTAAGACAAATAATTCGTCTTCATATGGTAAATTATTTGCGTGTAATTTTTGTGCAAGATTAAATTCAGCAAGAACCGTGAATTGTTTCTGTGCAAGACCATCTCTAAGGATTTGCATTGTCATATCAAAATTGTAATCAGATTTAACACTATAAAATAGATTCATAATTACCTCCTTTTACACTACAATAACAGAAAAATGTGAAAGAAATATTAAGTAAACTTATTAAATAGCTAATAATGTTCATAATTGCTTAATATTGATAGAATATACTACATATAAATAGTAGAATTATAATAAGGAGTGATAGAATGAAGAGTATCACACACAAGATTTCGATCCCAAATATATTAAGAATTGGTAATGGCGCATTCAAAGATATCGAAGGCATCATTGGTGATGAGAAAGTTGAAGAAGTAATATTTATTCTTGATGAGAACATGTTTGGAATATTGCACGATCAAATTAAATTAATAACCGTAAGCCTTGGAATTGATTTTAAATACGTTATTATTGAGCCAAATACAGGAGTTGATGAGTTGATGAATATAGCGTATAGTTTAGATCGAAAAACTGAGTTTCTAGTTGGAATAGGTGGAGGCAGTATAATAGATAGAACAAAATATATAAGCTATTTAAATAAAACACCTTGGTTAAGTGTCCCTACCTCACCATCAAATGATGGATTTTCATCGCCACTTTCATCCTTATATATAAATAATAGGAGAGTAAGTGTTCCTGCTAAAATGCCCTATGGAATTGTAATAGATATTGATATTATAATGAATTGTCCCATTCATATGCTGATTTCTGGTATTGGTGACAGTGTATCTAATATTACCGCGGTATATGATATGAATATCGACAGTACTCATAAGAATGAAAAAAGCGATGATTTTTCTGCTATGGTTTCATTACAAAGTATAGAAGCCCTATTGAATTTGGAATTTGAAGACATTAGGTCCGAGAAATTTATAACACATTTAGTTGAATCATTAAGTATGAGTGGAATAGCTATGGAGATAGCCGGGTCGTCGAAACCATCTAGTGGATCAGAACATCTTATAAGTCATGCTTTAGATCAGTTGTTAGGTGGAAGCAATTTCCCCCATGGTATACAAGTAGGAATTTCGACTTATATCGTTAGTTTACTACAGGACAATAGAAGTTCAGAAATCGATAAGTTTTTTAGGTTAACTGGGTTTTGGGACTTTGTAAAAGGGTTAGGAATTCAAAGAAAAGATTTAGAAGATGCTATACTGATTGCCCCTACTATTAAGAAAAATAGATATACTATTTTGAGTGATGAAAAAAACAGGACTAAGGCAATACACTTATTGAGAACTAATAAGACACTTACCAAATTATTTATATAGGCAAACTGTATCTTTTCTTAACATATAATATGTATTATAAGTATGATAGGAAAAAGATTCTAAGGTTTTTCATGAAGATAAATATAAGAAATGAGATTGTTATTGCGATAATCGGAGTCGGAATTAATGACGCGCTGCCTCTACACAAGCCAATAAAGGTATTCCAATTTATTTTGAAACAGATGTTGCATTGGAATCTGCTGACATAGTTTTAATGAAAAGTGATATAATGAATGTAGTAACTGCATTAAGGTTCTCAAAAAGTACAATTTTAAATATTAGTCAGAATCTATTTTAGAATTGTGCATGTAACACTACAGTGGCCCCCATTAGCTGCTGCACTATTGTTTGCATCCTGAGGATCAAGATTAAACCTGAATTTTGCAACTGTAGCTATGAGTTTTAGTTTTAAACCTGTATTGTAGAAGCATTGAGATTGAGGAGATTTAAGATAAACAAGTAAAGGGTGGTATTATGAGAAACGTTATTGTTTTAGAGGACAATAAAGATATTAATAAAATACTTACAAATATATTATTGAAAGAAGGATACAATGTGTTTCCATCCTTCAATGCGTTTGATGCAATAAAAGACTTCAAGAACAATCATATTGATTGCATATTAACTGATTTAATGTTGCCAATTATGTCTGGAGAAGAGTTTATTCAGGAAATCAGAAAGGCTTCTAATGTTCACATAATAATCATTTCTGCTAAAACAACTGATCCAGATAAAATTGAAGGTCTAAAGAAGGGTGCCGATGACTATTTGTTCAAACCTTTTTTAGAGGAAGAAGTAATTATCAAGTTGGAAAATCTATTCATTAAGAGAGACTTTAAGGAGAATATAACTACGTTTAATAAAAAAGAAATAGTCTTTCAAGAAGGAAAAACACACATTGTGATTAATAATGAAACAATATCTTTGACAAGTGTTGAATACCAAATGTTACGGTTATTGATTCAAGAAAATAATAAAGTTATAACTAGAGAGCAATTCTTAGATATGCTTTACACATTTGATGATGAGGTATTTGATAGAGTTGTTGATGTTCATATAAGAAATATACGAAAGAAAATTAAGACAATCTATGATAAAGAATTAATAAAAACTGTTTATGGATTAGGCTATTCGTTTATTGGAGAAATGGATGAATAAATCTATTAATCAAAAATTTAAAAAGAATATCATAGTTCTTTCTATAATAATTACAATTGTTTTCCTAGTCATAAATGTGGCACTATATATAATTAACAACAATTATCTAGTTAACAAAGTATCAGAAGAGAACAATGCATTTCTACAATTAACTACACATCTAATAAATGAAAACGATGTTTCCATTGCGTTAGAATATGTAGAACATTATACTCATATACACCAAGTAAATATAGAGGTGTTGGATGAACAAGAGAATATGATTTACTCTTCTGATGTAGCTCATCTTTATACTAGCCAGTATCAAATTAACACTATGAAAGGTACATTTACTATTTTCATTGATAATACAGATAGTATAACGGTTAATGCCATCGAGCTAAACACCATATATGTAAATGGATCACTGCTTATTATTTATTTACTTTCGATTGTCATTTTGATACGTAATAATAGACGAACTACAAAAGAAATAGATGAAGACATAAAAAATGTATTAAGACTTATTGACAATGAGAAATTTAATGAAAGTAATTTTAATCATACTGAGTTTGAGCATATATATAGTATTATCACGAAATATTTAGAGAATATTGATTTACTGACTGAACAGAAATCGATGAATATGAAGGGATTGGCTCATGACATTAAAACTCCACTAACACTTGTATATTCTTACTTTGAGAAGGTGCTTAAGTCTAAAGAGTTGAGTGAAAAAGACGCTAAAACATCGTTTGAAGCAGCAGTTAGAATCAATGAATTACTAAATGATATTATTGAAGATAACAAGAGAGTAACATCTAAAGAGATAAATATATCGAGAATACTGAATGAGAAGATTGAAGAATATTCTTCAATATTTGAAAACAAAGAGATATCAATAGCATTAAATCTAGAAAAAGATATAAAAATCAAATGGAGTGAGAAAGATTTTGTAAGAGTAATTGATAACTTGATTTCAAATGCATATTATTATTCTAGAAATTCATCTGTTTTTGAAGTGAATGTAACTAATAATGAAAGAGTTCAGATAGATTTTGTTTCAACTCCTAAGAACATTACGGATATCGAAATTGATAAATTATTCAATAAAGAGTATCGCGGTAGCTTAAGTGAAAATGATAATAGTTACGGAAAAGGATATGGACTATACTTGTGCAGGCTTCTATTAGGCACAGTTGGGGGATCTATCAGTGCAGATATATTAAATGAAAATGTGAAGTTTACAATTATGTTGTAATCTTCACATTTCTTTAATATTTAGGGTATACAATCTAAGTGGGTGGTAAAAATGAGAAAGAAAAAAGGACTAATTTATTTTTTATTAAGTATTTCAATAGGATATTTGTTTTATAACTATCTATTCTCAAACTACAAGTTTGGAATGATGATGAATCATCACTATGGATATTATGATGATTACTCAAGAGTGATGTATTATCTAAATGGTGGTTTGGTATTTGTAGCATATACAGTGATTATTGTATCTACAATTACTCTAGTATCTGTAAAACCGATATCCAAAAATAATTCTATGACAATATTGGATGAGCGTCTTTCTAAAGGTGAAGTTTCTGTTGAAGACTACAAAAGAATAAAAGAAGCTATTCAAAACAAATGATAGGAATAGCAATAATAGTTGGAGTTGTGCTTTTATTTGTAGGAGCAACATATCTTAATGGAAAAACAGAAGTGCCAGAGAGTTGTCGGGATTTAGTATTAGACGAATGTGAATCATGTCATAGTCATAGTTGTAGTATAGGAGAGTAGGTGATCGTATGATGGTTTTATGGTTTGTAATAATAGGAGTATTAGTATATGTTTTAGCTGGAGGCAAATTGAATATAAATTCTCTTCAAGGAAAGAGCGCAGATAATCATCTGGATGAAAGACTTGCTAAAGGTGAAATTAGTATTGAAGAATATCAAGAATTAAAAACTACCCTAAAGGAGAAGAAAAGATGAATATTTTTAAAATAGGTATGGTATTATTAACTGGTGCAGGTTTTGGTTTTGGAGTAGACAAACTTGCTGACACAGAAATGTTTGAGAATGATAACAATGAGTATTATGAACATATGAATGAAGGATACTATGGACATATGGGTGGAGGTTGTCATGGAGATGGTGATTTTCTAGAGCATATGTTAGAGGATCTTTCTGATGAAGATCTAATTTTGGTTCAAGCAAAGATTGATGAGTTACTTGTCAAGTATGAGATTAGTATTGAAGAACTTGATGATGATTATGACATCAGATATGATTTCATGAACGATCTAATGAATTTCTTGGATGATAATGACATTGATTATCACAATCATGGAAGCAATGACTACCATGAAGATGAAGACGGTTGGCATGGTGGTATGGGTATGCATTAAAGGTTTGATTTATCGAACCTTTTTTATTTAACTACACATTTCCTTAACATTTATATAGTATATTTTAGTAAGTCAGGAGGAATAATATGAAAAAAGTAATTTTATTTATATCGGTATTGGTTGTTACCTTCACACTAAGTGCGTGCTCTAGTAACAATGATTTAGAAAGTGTTGGACTAGATGGAATGAGTGGAAAAGACATCTTAACAGGTGTTGCAGATGGTAGTATAGTAGTAGAAGGATTCGGATTGTCAGTTTATGATGATGAACTTGTTGTAATACTGGAAGATACAAGATTGTCAGTTGATATGCCAGAGGATGAGTTTTATCTCTCAGTTGCACCATATATAGACACAACCCATGAATGTGCATTTCACAGTGCTACAGGCTGTAGAGGTGAAATGAAACAAGAGGAGTTCTTTGTTGAGTTTATTGATTTAGACGACAATGTTGTGATATCTGAAAATATGATGTCGATGAGCAACGGATTTATTGATTTATGGTTACCAAGAGACATAGAAGGAACATTGACAATCACACAAGGTGAATTATCAACAAGCAAAGTGATTTCTACTGAATCAGGAGAACCGACTTGTGAGACTACAATGCAATTGACATGATCAAACTCATTGTAAAGAATATGTCATGTGGCCACTGCCAGTTAAAAATCAACGCTGAGCTTCAATCAAACGGTTACAATGTAATCAATATTGATATGGACAGCAATTCTGTGTTACTTGATACAGATAGTTCTGAGACAAGAAAAATAGTAAGACTATTAGATGGAATCAATTATGTAGTAGATGATCAATTTCCTATAGTTGATATTACAGAACATACTATATGGGATGATCAATTAGATGATGAATCAAAGTATGCTGTTTTTACAAATTATTTGATAAATATGGATATTAAGATTATAGGATTTAACGAAGAAGACTTTGGAATTATTATATTGTGTACTGAATCTCAATTAAAGAATGCTATTCAATATATTAATGAAATGTAAATTATAAGCATAACATTGAGTTACTGGATGACTCTCTTCCCTTCCCCTTCCTTTCCAATTAGAAAAACGTTCCCCTAAATAAAGGTCATCCAGTAATATGTTATCAAAAATTAAAGGAGTATTATATGGAAAAAGAAGTATTGTGCTGTTGTCACAATGTAACACTAGATGATGTGAAAGGTCATATCAGACTAGGTGTTGATAGTTTTGAACAATTACAAGAGATTACAAAAATTGGGACAGATTGCCCTCCATGCAAAGAAAAGAATGAAATATTGTTTAAAACATTGTTAGAAGAGGTATAAAGTCAAAAGAACCATACTCAATTGAAATCAGAGTATGGTTCTTTATTTTATATTACAGAAGAAATTTTGCATGAGCATTGAGTTGCTTTTTATAGAATAATTTACTAAATGTGCACATCTTAAGTAATCTTCATAATTGCTTAATATTAATAGTAGATAATAGAAATATAAGGAGTTGATATTATGAAATTCTTACAGAAAATCAGTGTTTACATTCTATTGATTTCGGGCTTATACATATTTTTATTTTTACTTGATGACGAGAAAGCCTTTAATTATGTAAATGTTATTAATTAGTAAATCAAAATCAAAAGAAAATCTAAATTAGTAAATTAAATTGAAAAAGTAAAAAACCGAAAAAAATTAGCGTTAAAGGAGTGACTAAATGATTACAAAATATCGAGCAAAAGCAACAAAACTACCTGAGGGTTTAAGGGTAGAAACTGAATCAAGAAACTTTAAGATCAGTATAGATGAGCCAAAAAGTCTCGGTGGCGAGAATAAATCCATGAGTCCCGTAGAGGTTCTTCTATGTGCTCTTGGAGGGTGTCAAGCCATTGTAGCTTCAGCATTTGCCGAAGCTCATGATGTTAAATTTGATGATTTTCATGTTGAAATCGAAGGTGATATAGATCTAGATGGATTTATGGGAAAATCATTAGTTAGACCAGGATTTCAAGAAATTAGATATACTATGCATTTTAAGACAAGTGAACCTAGAGAGAAGATCCTGAGATTTGTAGAATTTATGGAAAAAACATGTCCTGTAGGTGATTCCATTGAGAATGAAGTTAAACTTGTTAATTCTGGTGTCATATTGGAATAAACTGTTATTTATGAAAGGATGAAATTCTTCTTAAATTCATCCTTTTTTATGGCATTAATGAATTTACTGTAGTTCAATTATAGATTGAAGAAAATAATAAGGAGTTGGTTCTATGAAGTTGTTGAAATCACTATCAGTAGTAGTAGTTGTATTTGGAGGAATCTACTTTACTCTAACATATATAAAAGACAATATATCTGTTCAAGACGAAAAAGCAGTGAAGTATTCTTCTACTGAGGTAATTGATTATCAGGTTACATTTGAAAATATGAATGAAAACAATGATCAGTATTGGGAGTTTGAAGTTAAATTTGATACACATACAATTGAATTGGACGAATTAATCAAAAGGGGAGATATAAATGTTTTCTTTGATGGAGAGAAGATTCTTGATGAGTTTTTGATGCTTGAGAAAAATGGTAGTGGACACCATATATCTTATACGTTGAGTATTTTGAAAGAGAACATAAATAAATCAGAGCAAAGTATATCTGAAATCATTATAGAATTCGATTTTGAAAACCAAGAAGTGGTTGAATTGACGTGGAGTATTGAGAATTATGACTGGATTTCAGAATGATGATACGCAGATTTAGGAATAATAAACACTATATTTATGGAATTGCGGCTTCAATAGTAATGTTAGCGTTCTATATTGGAATAATGTTAATATTCAATCCTCTTTATTATGTGATTGAGGATTTTATCTCAAAATTCATATGGTTTTCAATTCTTATTACACTGTTTGGAGTTCAAATCGGATTGATAACATATATTAGAAATATTAATAATAAAAGAAGGATGTCTAAGTCTCAAACCGCTTTATCTGGCGGAATAAGTACAACTTCAATGTTGGCATGTTGTATTCATCATGTTACAGATTTTATACCATTGATAGGAGTATCTGCTTTTACAGTTTTTCTGGTTGAATTTCAGTTGTATTTCTTGATTATTGGAATTCTATTTGGAGTACTATCAGTATTGAACATTATGATTCACATTCAAAAACATAGTGTTTATGAGATTCCTTCTATTTTTGAAAGTATTACTAAATTTGATTTGATCAAGTTAAGAAAAATATTCTTAGGATTATTTATATTAATAGGTATAGTATATTCACTTTATATAGTAAATGATATTTTCAACTTAGGAGGTGTATTATAATGAGTTGTTGTGGAAGTTCAAATAAAAGTAATCAAGTAGAAAGAAAAAGTAACACAGAAGACATGAAATATGAGCAACATCAAAAAAAAACACAAGGGGTAGGAAAATTTCTACTAACGCTACTTCATTTATCTATTTTGGTAATAATAATTAGTACCGACAGAATTCAAATAATTCAAGATAACTTGAATTATATTATTATCGGATATGTAGTTCTATTTATCATTGTTCTGATGATGGGTAATAGAAGAAGGGTGGAATAGTTATGCACATTTACGATCCAATAAGTAATATTTTTATACAGCTTGGACCTTTTGTTTGGTATAAGTATAGTTTAATGATAATGATAGGAATAGTGATTGCAACAATTTTAGGTTTAAAAGAAGGAAAGAGATTAGGTATTAAGTCTCAATTGATTATGGATGGGATATTGATTATATTGCCACTTAGTATATTAGGAGCAAGATTGTGGTATGTAATATTCGAATGGAATAGATATAATTTTGATATATTAAAGATAATATCTATTCAAGATGGAGGATTAGCAATACATGGTGGAATTTTTGTTGCTTTCATAGCAACATATGTATATACAAGAATCAAAAAGATAGATGTTTTTAAGGTCTTTGACATAATGGCACCTGGATTTATTCTTGCACAAGCCTTTGGGCGATGGGGTAATTTCTTCAACCAAGAAGCCCATGGTGGTGTAATTGGGGGAGTTGTAAACAATTCTCCAACCCTTAATCTTGATCAGCAGAGATACTTCCTAACAAATACAATAAAGCTTCCAGATTATATTGCAGATAATATGTTCCTTTATGGGCCAAATGGTCTAAATTACTATCATCCTACTTTTCTGTATGAGTCGTTATGGAATATACTAGGATTTATTGTAATTATTATAATCAGAAGAACAAAGTTAGTTAGATCAGGTGATTTATTGGCAATTTATCTGATTTGGTATTCAATTGGCAGGTTCTTTATTGAATCCATGAGGACAGATAGTCTTTATATTGGTAATACGGGGCTTAGAACAGCACAGTTTGTCTCAATTATTCTAGTAGCAATTTCTCCAATCTATATGATAATCATTAGGAAAATGTTCAAGAGACCAAAATATAAAAAATCGATGCAATTTGATACTGATATGTAACATAAAAAAAGAGTGAAGATAAGGATGATGATTCCTGCAATTCTCTCTTTTTATTTGGCTTTATTTGAGATATTGAGATTTAATTTCTTTTCTAAACATTCCGAGTTCACTCTCATCTAATACAATTTGCATTTCATTTGCAATATCTGATGAATCTACATTTATTTCAATAAAGTGTGTTAGTGACTTAGAGAAATATACTTTCTTTGTCGCATTAGATATAATATCTTCCCCGTATAACTCTTGGTGGCTTAAAATATCGAAATTATTCTTCAAATCATCTTTAATGAGACTTTTCCCAATCCAATTAGAAAGCTCGTAAGTGTTAAGTATTTGATAAATATTACTGTTAGTAGAACACCTAAGTTTATATATTGTAGCTATAAGAATAATATCAGGTATCATTGGATTCCATTTTATGTCTAATTTATCCTTCAAATAGTCTACTATTCCAGGTTCTAAACTTACTTTGACATCCTTTAAAGGTCCTTCATAGATAGCATCTGCAACTATTGAGTCTATTGTATATGTTTTGTTATTGTACTTATACTTCACTTTGGAGCTAATAGAGTAAAATTCTGGGAATAACTGCTTATCTACATATTTATCTTTCCAATACTTCGTTTGCTTCTTCAAGTCATCAAGTTTCTTTTGGTATTCAGGTCTTTTTATATCACTAATATCATCCCTTCTAACGACTTTTTTGTGGTAGTTAACTGCAGATAGCGAATATTCATAATAAGCACCTTTTTTCTTTTTGCCTATTAATTCAGGAAATATGGGATTCTTTACTTCTGAATAACTACACCAGTCTTGAACTGCCTTTATCGCATTGTTAATAATCGCTATTGGTATATCATTCTGGTGATCTATAATTTTGTTAATATCATCCGTATCATGAAACAATACTCTTCTAGCTATAATTGTCATTGCTCTTTTAATCCCAAACCTTTTAATTATTGAGGAATGCTGTAGTCTACCATATATATTACTTGTTTGATTAAATTTAGATGCAGGTAGTTTTTTAAGTGCTAAATCCCTTGTATAATCGTAATACTCTTTGTATTCATTAAGCATTATCATTCACCTCACTATATTGGGCAACTTCATCTAGAATAAAGTTTCTACAGATGTTAAAGATAAATCTTAAACTATGATCCTGTTTCCTAAAATAATAAATGTATTTCACTACTTCGTTCATTGGAACAGAATACTCCTCAAAAGTATTCTCTAACTGCTCCAATACAGTATTGTTTAATGCAATGAACTATTGCGGATTTTCCACACAAGATATTATGAAATATTTAGAGAATTCCCCAAGTGAAATCACTTATAATAGAAGTGGAACAAGAAAAGATATTGCTAGACTTAACAAGTCTGTTGAAGCGGCTGATTGGGATGCTTATGATGATGGTGTTTATTTAGATGTGCTTGGCTAAATCACATAGCCTATTCTGTTAATAGATATATTATTTGGGAAGAAAAGGAAACTAAGAGCATATATCATCCTGCTGACAAACTAAAAGAATTAATAGATTTACTATAGAACAGGAAAACATACAAGAAAACATACAAGATCATTGATGTTTTCTTTTTTTAATAGTATAATATTTATATAAGAAGGATGTGATTAGATGGCTTATAAACCTCCCTATACAGTTACTAGTAAAATGATAAACTTAATATCTTCAATTATGAAACAAATTGGTAGATTATCAAGTAATCAAGGACTCGATAATAAACCACAATTAAGAAGAACAAATAAGATAAATTCAATTTATTCTTCTTTAGCAATTGAAAATAATGCATTATCTAGAGATCAAGTAAAAGATTTGATCAATGGTAAATTAGTTGTCGGACCAAAAAGAGATATTCTTGAAGTCCAAAATGCTATCAAAGTATATGATAGTATTTTGGACATAAATCCGAGTATAGAAAAAGATTTATTAAAGTATCATGGAATAATGATGCAATCCTTAGTAGATGATTCAGGAATGTATCGATTAGGACAAGAAGGAGTGTTTGATGGAGATAAAGTAATCCATCTTGCACCACCAGCAAAAAGAGTCCCAATACTAATGAGTGATTTATTTGACTATCTAAATAATCATGATGAGAATATATTCATTAAATCATCAGTTTTTCATTATGAGTTTGAATTCATCCATCCATTTAGTGATGGAAACGGTAGAATGGGTAGATTATGGCAAACATGTTTATTAGCAACGGAAGAGGAAGTGTTTGCATATTTACCCGTTGAATCCATTATAAAAGAACGACAACAAGATTATTATGATGCATTAGCATATTCTACAAAAGATGGAACATCAAATGTATTTATAGAATTTATGTTAGAATCCATTTTAGAAACTGTAAACCGTATACTACAAGAATCTAGTAAACATTCAAATTATCAAAGCTCTCAAGTAAAAAAGTTGATATCTTTAATGGAAGAAGGGATACCATATACATTGAGAGAACTTCTTGAACTAGTAGAAATGAAATCTAGAGTGTCTTTTAAAAAGAATTATTTAGATCCTGCTATAGAATCAGGGCTTGTTAGAATGACATTACCAGATACTCCAAGTAGCAGAAATCAAAGGTATATTAAGTCCTAACCATGTATAAACATCTCAATTAATATAGTGTTTTTGCCTTGTTGTGGTTGGGTCACTGGGTGGAGCCACCTATTCTCCACCATTTAATAACGATACCGAGAACTTATGAAGTATTTTATACTTTATATAAATTCTCGGTTTTTGTATGCAATTATATTTGTTATTTATAAAAAAATTCTTAATGGCCATATTTCTGACACATTCTTTTGATAATATCATCTCAGAGATTATAAAAAAGGAGATCAAAATATGCTGAAGAAATATTTTACTAAACTCGTGGAAGAGTTTCCTAGTAAGCCACATGAAGGTGTTATTTATTATAATGATGATAAGCTAAGATCAATGCACCTATGCCCTTGTGATTGTGGTGAAGAAGTATGGTTATCACATTATAGCCATGGATGGAAAGCTTTTTTTGATAAAAAGGGCGAATTAAGTATTGTAACACCAATAGAAAATAAGAAATGCCAAACGATTTATACGATTCGTCAAGGGTATTCTTTTGATGAAAGAGTGATTTAATTATGTTGTTTAATTTGTGGGACGGAGTAGTAGATTTATACTTTCTACTATGTGAAGAAGTGCTTTTTAATATCGGTTTAATTCTTATTCTAGGAGTAATTGGTGGTAACATAGCTGAGAAAATTAAGTTGCCAAGGGTTACAGGGTATATCATCATAGGAATGCTATTTGGACCTCATATGTTGAAATTGATAGATAGTCATTTCTTGTATGAGTTTAAGATTGTGAAAACATTAGCTTTAGGTTTTATTGGATTTAATATTGGTATGGAACTGAATAAAAGTATTATTAGACTTCAAGCTAAAAAAGTATTATTTATTACATTATTTCAAGCGTTAGTAACTTTTATACTTGTAGGTACTGTAGTTTACTTATTTGTTGGTGAACACAAACTTACATACGCTCTACTATTTGCATCGATTGCAACTGTAACAACACCAGCTCCAATCGTTGCTTGTATGAGAAGTTACAAAACAAACGGCTCAATATCTGACTTAGTATGTCCTATTGTGGCTATTGATGATGTAATAGGTATTATTTTATTCTCATTAGCATTACCATTCTCAATTTATTTAAGTGGACATGAAGGAGAAATTATTACTTTAAGTAATTTGGTTTTAGGTCCAGTTTTAAATATTGGGTTCTCATTAATTGTTGGTAGTGTTATAGGGTTTATATCTTTTGCAGTACTAAAAAGATATAAGAATGCAGATAATATTAGTATTGTTATCGTTATCTTTGTTGCTGTAGTAATTGGTGTAAGTATCAGTAATGTGTTTGATACGTCTGCAATTTTATTACCAGTAGCAATAGGTGCCGTGTTATCTAATTCATTAGAAAACACGTTTGTAGATAAATTAAAGGGCAATACAGATGCAATTGTATTACCATTATTGTTAGTATTCTTTACCATTTCAGGTGCAGACTTGAAATTAAAGTATTTTTCTTTAATTGGAGGGTTAGCTGTTCTTTATATTGTGTTTAGGGTTGTAGGAAAACTTCTAGGTACAACACTTGCTGCTCAAATTGTAAAAGAGGAAAGTAATGTTCAAAAGTATTTAGGTTTAACTTTGATCCCACAAGGTGGGGTTGCATTAGAGATGGCTATACTTGCAGAGATTAGATTCCTACAAGTAGCAAACGAAACAGGGATGTCACACTTCTCTACAATAGGGACAACAATCTTTACTGTAATAATTACAGCTATTATTGTGTATAAGATAATAGGAGAGATTGTAGTAAAATGGGCATTCAAAAAATCAGGAGAAATCAACTACGATAGTCATGCTCAACCACATGTAGTTTAAAACATATTTGAAATTCTTTAAGGTTTTTTATAGAATAATTATGATACGGTGGTGAGAGTATGTATAAAATACTAGTTTTAGAAGATGATCCAGAAATCAATGAGATAATAACTAATACACTTGAAAGTGCAAACTTTGAGGTGTATTCTTGCTTTAATGGTTTTGATGCAATGGATATATTTAGAGATACAAAAATTGATGCAGTGATAACTGATTTGGTACTTCCAATCATGTCAGGAGAAAGATTTATCAAAGAAGTAAGAAAACTTTCAAATGTGCAGATATTAGTTGTTTCAGCAAAGATATCATTAGAAGAAAAACTTGAAGGATTACGTATTGGTGCTGATGATTATTTAACAAAACCATTCAGTCCTGATGAAGTTGTTATGAAACTTTGCAATTATTTTAAGAAAAAACAATTTCAAAACAAGGTTGTTTCTTTAAACGATGGAAACTTCATTTTTGAAGAATCTAAAGTCCAATTAATTATTAACAATGAGACAATTAAACTAACTGCTGCTGAATATGCAATCATTCAGTTCTTAACTACTAGATTAAACTGTGTAGTTACAAGAGGCCAAATAATCAATAACATATTCTCTAACGAGAAGGATGTAACTGATAGAATTGTTGATTCACATATTAAGAAGATTAGAAAGAAACTATATAGTAAAACGGAGTTTGAATATATAAAAACAGTTTATGGTCTTGGGTATTCACTTGTAGGTACAAAAGATGAAACATAAACTATCATATAGGCAAAAAGTAAATTTAAGATATGTAGTTTCTATTTTGTTTACATTATTATTACTATTGAACCTTATAACAAACTTAGTAAACACAAATTTTAAGAATAAGAAAATTAATGAAGAAAACTTAGAAATTGTCGAACTGACGACTTATCTTATCAATGATCATAATGTTGAGTTTGTAATTGAGTACTTAGAACATTATAAAGAAAGTCATCATATTGATTTCTCAATTCATAAAGCAAACGGAGATTTAGTCTATAGTTCTACAGGTGAGAAAATTGAAGAGTTCACCGCAACAATAAGTACAGATAACGAAGGCTATGTTATAGGTATCGATAATACACACAGTACAACAGTAGACTTACTAAATAGCAATATATACTATACAAATATCGCTATTATCGCATTATCAATTACATTAATCGTTATTATGATTTACTCAAATAAGCTATATCATAGGAAAATTAAACATGATTTAGAATCAATTACACATTTCATTCGTTCTGAGGAGTTCACAAATCAAGGATTCAACTATGAAGAATTTGAAGAAATATATGATGGGATACTTGAGTATACTAAAAGAATTGATGTATTAAATGAACAAAAAAAGTTAAGTGTAACAGGATTAGCTCATGATATAAAAACACCACTTACAATTATCAAAAGCTACTTGAATCCTTACAAAGAGTTAGATAATACAATAACCAAAGAGAAATGCTTAAATGCAGTAGATAGAATCAGTAAATTAATGGATCATCTTCGTAAAGATGATTACGCTGGTGCGTTTTATAGCTTTGATATATCAAAACTTATCAAACAAGAAATGCAGTCATATTATTCTATTTTTAATCATAAGTCTATTAGTATATCTCTAGACTTAGCTGAAAACCCGCATGTGAAATGGAACATGAAGCATGCTAGAATAGTAATAGATAATTTATTATCTAATGCATACTATTATTCCAAACCAAATTCTAAGTATACTATTAGATCAAGGATAAAAGAGGATTCTATAGTAATTAAGTTTACATCACAAGGAAATCCAATTAATATTCAAGAAAAAGATGCAATATTCCAGAAGGGATATCGCTCATCTTCAACAATCGAGTTTAATCAAGACGGTGAAGGTATTGGGTTATATATCATTAAAATACTACTATTAGCGGCAGACGCACACATAGATTTAGAAGTTGTTGGCGATAAAAATGTTTTTATCATTACATTGCCTCTTCAAAAAGAACAATAAATTTAAAAAGAAAGTAACCCTAGGGTAAACTTTCTTTTTTTGTTGAAATAAAAGCCAATCATTTTGAAAAATGGGAGGAATGAGTTAAAATTTAATTACAATAATTATAAATAAAGGAGGTGTCATATGATTAGGTTAGTATTGAGTGAACACAAAAAAACAAAGAATATTATAAGATTGATTATTATTTTCACATTATTGTTATCTTTATATACTTTCTTAGATAACTTTGGGTTCCAATCTTATAGGATTTTAGGACAAGCATTTGGATTTGATGTCGTTGTTGCGACGATTACATTAAATATTCTAATAAGTCTGATATCTGCTTTTACGATAAGCCTAACGTTAGTGAATTATGGGTTCAATAACAAAATGTCAGGTGGATCTATGTTTGCTTCAATTGGAAATGTGTTTGCAGTTGTGTTTACCGGATGTGCTAGTTGCGGTTTAAGTGTATTAGGGGCAATTGGTATTAGCATTGGATTACCGGCAGTGACACCTGGTGCAGTGAAATATAAATTCTTTGCCTTGTTAGTAATTATACTTGGGTTAATCATAGTTGTTTATATCATAAACACTAGTGTATGCTCAATTAAAAAAAGGAGGTCTTAAAATGAGTCAAAAAACCGTATTTATAGCTGGTTTTATCGGATTGTTTTTTGGTTTCTTATTCGCCGGGACTCTTGGTGTTAGTTTCTTCGAAGAGGATTCTAATTATAATGTACCACTTAACACAAATGGTGATGTAGATCCTGAAGTTGAACAGTTTCGCTTAGATTATAATCTTACAGAAACAATATATATCCCTGTTTCAGGTGCTGAAGTAGAAGAGATGATATCTAACAATGAAGATTTCATAGTGTTTGCTGGAACCAAAACTTGTCCATATTGTAAACAGTTTGTTCCAGTTTTACAAAGAGCAGCACAATCTTTAGGTGTAGATGTAATTTATTACGTTGATATCGCTCTAAGTGAAAACGATGATTATTTAGATGACGCAGGTTTTGCATATCCAAACAGTACATTCGTATATGTAAATGGTATGATTGAGGATAGCATTGTCGGTACAGCTACTGAAAATAACACAATATCATTCTTATCAGATTATTATGGAGAATAAAACACCTATAACTGGGGTTTTATTCTTGTAATACCTTGGATCATTCTAGTTTTTTGTTAATATAGATGATTTAAGGTATTATATAAATATAGTGTTACATGTTTTTTAAATATATATTTGTTTAGAAATGAGGGATTCATATGTTATTAGCATTTTATATTACTATAATTTATTTTAGTTTATTTTTTATTGTTGCCACGATTATTAGAAATAATAGTATTGTGGATATTGGTTGGGGATTTGGTTTTGTATTGACATCATGGATTTTATTCTTTGTTTATCAAAATTTTAACATTACAAGTTTCATAGTTAATATTATGGTAAGTTTATGGGGATTAAGATTGTTCTACCATATATTAAGGAGAAACATATTTGAATCAGAAGATTTTAGATATGCTAATTGGCGAAAAGCATGGGGTAAATGGGTTATACCTCGTGCATTCTTACAAGTGTTTATGCTACAAGGGATATTACAGTATGGTATTGGTAGTGTTTCATTTTACATCAACTCAAATGATATAGAATTTCAATATATTTCAATTATTGGTATTGTTGTTTGGCTTATAGGGTATTACTTCCAAGTAGTTGGAGATAATCAATTGAAGAATTATATTAAGCTACCAAATCCAAAAGATCCATTATTAAAAACTGGGTTATGGGAGAAAACAAGGCACCCTAATTATTTTGGTGAAAGTGTTATGTGGTTTGGGATCTTCATATTTGGTGCTCTAAATATGGTTCCATTGTACCTTGTTATAAGCCCACTAATCATTACATGTGTACTATATTTTATAAGTACACCATTATTAGAAGAGAAAATGAAAACAAGATCAGGATGGGAAGAATATAGTGAAGAAACACCTATGTTTGTACCTTTCAGGTTAAAAAAATAGGAGGGAATTATGGATTTCTTAAAAATGTATATCATTGCTTTTATAATATTTTTAGCAATTGACGCCATTTGGCTGGGACTTGTTGCGCCTAAATTTTACAAAGCACAAATAGGGCATCTAATGAGTGATAAACCTAATTTAATCGCTGCATTAGTCTTTTACTTAATTTTTATAGTTGGAGTAGTTTACTTTGTTGTGAATCCAGCTATAGAAGCACAAAGTATTACAAAAGTCTTAATAGCAGGAGCACTGTTTGGTTTCATGACATATGCAACATATGATTTAACAAACCTTGCAACTTTGAAGGATTGGCCAATTACAGTAACTGTTGTAGACCTTATTTGGGGAACTACCTTAAGTACTTTGATAGGACTTTTCACGTATTTGATATATAACGCAGTGTTCTAAATAATACATAGAAATAAAGCCAAGTTTACAACTTGGTTTTTGTTTTAACAAAAGTGTTGAAACCGGTTTCGCAATATGATATACTCAGTATTGTATTTTTAATATTGGAGGTATAAATTATGAGAAAAGTATTAGTTTTACTAGGAGTATTTGCATTTATGTTTACTTTAGTTGGATGTGAAGAAGAAACTAAAGAAGTAGAAATAATAGAAGAACCTGAAGAAGTTGTAGAACTAACAGAGTTAGTAATGTCAGGTGTTGAAGATGCAGTTGTGTTTAAGAACTCAAGTTATAATGTTTTAGATGGAATTACAGTTGTTGGTAATGATGAGATTGATTATACAGAGTTTGTTAAAGTTTATATAAGTGGATGTGGAGTAGATGAAGACAACAATCTTTATACTACAGATAAAGCAACTTGTTATATAGAGTATATTGCTGTAATAGATGGAATTTTCATTAAGAACTCAAGAGAAGTAGAGATAAGATAGTTTTTAATTAAGAAACAAAAAAGAACTTCCATTTGGAAGTTCTTTTATTATGCTTTTTGTTCTGCGTTTTTATACATTTCATCAAGTTCTTCTTTACTGAAAATCTTCTCAGTTAAGAATGCCCCAACGATAAATACAAACAACATAGTAATATTTATAATCATACTAAGTTTAAATCCTAAAGTAGTAAACTGATAGATAACGATTGGTAATTTTAAACTACTCCATACCATTACGAAGAATAATACATTACTATATTTTGCGCCCTTTTTCATCATCATCATAGCTAACGGGAAGGATGCAATTGTTGGTCCTGCGCTAAAAGCACCTAAGAAGAATGCTAAAGCCATACCACGAACTCCACTATTTTCACCCATTAATTTAATCACTGTTTCACGTGGAACCCATACATCAAATAATCCGATTAACAAGAAAATTGGTGGTATAATCTGTAACATAGTCCAAATGCTAAAACCTGCGTTTTTAACAGCTACAAATGATATGTTTATATCAATAATCGATAGTATAATTAATCCAAGTATACTTAAAGTTAAAAATTTATTTTTCATCATATATTTTATCATTAGTATAACACCATCACAATCAAGACTACTATTATTGCACCTATTAAACTAACAACATTCCTCAAGATTGCTGCTTTTGGGTTGAACGTTTTTGCTTCAGCAACATAGTAAACAATTCCAACACTCATTAACGCAACTAAAAACCCAGCTACTTGCGGATAAGCTCCACCATTGTTTAATAACTCAATTCCAAGTGGGTAAGCAACAAAAGGTGGCATAAATGTAATACTACCAATGATCAATCCTGAGATCACTCCTAGTACTCCACTTTCTTCTCCTAAAAATCTTGAAATAAATTCAGGTGTTACAACTGCTAGTAAGATACCAATAAACATGAATGTAGGTATTAATACTGGCATTAATCTAATAAATGCTTTTGTACCTTTTTTTATTCCTTTATACGTTTTTTGTTTATCTTTTATAAAGGATACTAAAAGTAGAATTAAAGCTAATCCATAAAGGATTATTGTATCAATTGACATATCATCACTCCTCGAGAATTAATTATAATAGAATATAGTTAAAACGCAATCGATTTGAAACACTTTCTAAATAAGTTTGCATTTAAACTAATATTTTGTGCTTCTCACTATTCACAAGAAAGGCATTTAATTGTATAATATACTTCGTTGAGGTGATAATCATGAAAATAGCAGTAGTTACTGACAGCACAGCTGTAATGAGACAAGAAGTATTAGATAACAATAAGAACTTATTCACTGTTCCTTTACAAATATTAGTTGGGGAAGATGTCTATCAAGATGGTATCGACTTATCACAAGAAGAATTCTTTCATTTAGTAGACAGTTCAGATAAAATACCAACAACATCACAACCTAGTGTAGGTGCTGTATTAGATTTGTTCGAAGAGTTGAAGAAAGATTATGATCAAATAATTTATATCACAATATCAAGTAAGATAAGTGGAACTTATTCTACAGGTAGACTAGCAGCAGGACAAGTAGATGGTATTGATATCGTCGTTTTTGACAGCTTAAATACATCAGTAATACAACATATGCTTACAGAAGAGGCATTGAAACTTGTAAAAGATGGACTTGATGTATTTGAGATTAAAGAGAAACTGAAAAGTGTTAGAGATAACGCTGAGATTTATCTTGTAGTAGATGATTTAAAGCATTTAGGACGCACAGGAAGAGTTAATAATCTAAGCGCAGTAGTAGGCGCATTGCTTAAGATTAAGCCTATTCTTCATTTTGAAGATGGGTTCATTAACTTATTCAAGAAGATAAGAACTCTTAATAAAGCACATCTAGAGGTAATAGATTATATGAGAACTTTGAATTTAGATGAAGATACTAAAATTATGATTGCTCATGCTAATGGTTTAAGTAATGCAATTAAAGTACAAAGAACTTTAAAGGAGTTATATCCTAATCACATAATTGAAATCAGTGAACTATCTCCTGTTATAAGTGTCCACACTGGACCTAATACAGTTGGAGTTGGATGGATTAATAAATAAGTAGATTGTCTTAGACAATCTATTTTTATGTTATAATATAGATGGTGATAAAATGAATGTTGACATAATAAAAGACTTTGTAAAAAGCAAATTAGAACAAGAACCGACAGGACATGATTATTTACATGCACTACGTGTATATAAAAATAGCTTATTATTAATAGATGAGTTAGTTGATAAAGATGTCATTATAGTTTCAGCCTTGATACATGATTTGATTGATCATAAATTAGAAGAAAAGTATAAGGCTACTAAAGATGAACTTGATCAACTTCTTGGAGACTGTGAGTTATCTAGTTTACAAATAGAACACATCTTTAATGTAATTGAAAATATATCCTTTTCGAAAGGGAATATTCCTGAATCAAAAGAAGGCAAAATCGTACAAGACGCTGATCGTTTAGATGCTTTAGGGGCGATAGGGATCGCAAGAACTTTTAGTTATGGTGGAAAACACAAAAGACTTATATATGATCCCTCAACAAAAGATGGAGAGGACTCAGTTTCACACTTTTATCAGAAACTATTATTGTTAAAGGATAAAATGAATACAACTCTTGGACTAAAAGAAGCTATAAAAAGAACAGAATTTATGGAGGAGTATTTAAAGACATTCTACAAAGAGGTGATTTAGTGAATCAGTTTACGTATTTAGATAAAGATTCAAATGAGGTTTCTAATATTCTTAACGGGAAAAAAGATATCATCATTAGAGCAGCAAATATTAAGAAATTCCCTTTTAAGATGATAAATAAAGGTGATACGTTATATTTATTGCAAAACGATAATACAAGTAAAGTATATGGTAAAGCAAACATCAAAGAAACAATGTTTTTAGAAACTACTCTTGAAGATAGAATAAAAATAATTTCAAAATACAAAGATAGAGTGCTTCTAAGTGATAAAAGAATAGAGTATATTTCTGATAGAAAGTATTTATCTGTATTTTTCCTAGAACATATAGAACCTTTAGATGGTACACTCGATACATCATTACACAAAATTGAAGAAGATTTTGTGAAATTTATACCAACTAAAAAATAAAGGACCTGAATAGGTCCTTTTTTATCGTCTTCTTAAGAGACTAAATATTAAGAATATAAATAGTATTGGAGCAAATGAATATATCACCCAAACGAATTCTAATAACAAAATGTGAATGTTGAAGAAGTATATGATGACTAGCGCTGTGACTAGTAAAATGATATTTCTAATTTTTCTTTGTCTTTGAATAAATTCACCGCTCTTAACCAAAACTTCACTCGATGAACCTATTATTTTTGATAACTCTTCTATTTGGTTTTTTGCGTTTCTTAGTGTTAATTCACCTTCAGTAAAGATATCATACTTTACATTCTCTACTCCATTTGTGTTAGAGTTTATTTCAAAGACAGTTACATTGTTTTTGAATTTCATTCTTATTCCAAAGAAACCTTTTCTTTTAAGAACAGAATCAATCTCATGTATTTCATCTGCGAACACAAAATTATTTGGCTCTCCATATACAAGTTCGATAAACTCATAGCCACTTTTAAGCATATATTCAACAATATTCTTTATTGTTTGTTTTCTTTTCCATAGTTTTCTTTTGGTGCAAATTACACCACTTTCATGTAAATCCATAATAACCCTTCTTTCAAAGTTAGATTAGATTCATTATAACAAAATATATTACTGGAATAAAGATACTAGGTAATAAATCACCGAGGTTTATCTTTTTGATCTCTAGTATTGTTAAACCAATACCAATTATAATCACTCCGCCTACAGCACCCATTTCAATAACTAATTGTTCAGTGATTAATGGCTCTAATTGGATACCGAGTAATACAATTAATCCTTGATATATCAAAACAGGTATGCTACTAAATAATACACCATATCCTAGTGTAGCAGCAAAAACAATAGCGGTAACACCATCCAAAATTGATTTTACATATAATGTAGTGTTATCGCCTTCTACACCAGCTTCAATACTTCCAACTATTGCCATAGCTCCAACACAATAAATCAATGTAGTAATGACAAAGCCTTTTGCAAAACCATTATCCTTATTTTTAAACTTGCTTTCAACGTACTTGCCAAGTCGCTCTAAATTGTAATCTATTCTTATTAATGCCCCCAAAGCACCACCCAAAACCAAACTAATAACTAGTAATAACATATTATCTGTTTGAATAGCACTAGATAAACCTATTACTAAAACACTTAATCCGATCCCTTGCATGATTACCTTTGTTATTCTTTCAGGAAGACCTTGTTTTAGAAGGAGCCCAAGACTTCCACCAATTACTATTGCCCCAAAATTTACTAATACACCTACCATAAAACCACCTCATTTAATGTATTATACACCAAATAAAGAAAAAAGACACAATTCTGTGTCTTATTACTCGTTTCTTAAAGAATAATGAAATTGCCATGTAACTCCAAACTTATCTTTGATCGTTCCAAAAATTGCACCCCAGAAAGTTTCGCCTAGTTCTTGAAGAACTGTAGAATCCTTTTTCATGAGTTCAAATGCTTTTTTCATCTTTTCTTTGTCAGTGAAATCCAAATGAAGATGGAATTTACCATTATCTTCAATATCTTCATCAGCAAAATAAATTACATGTCCATCAATTTTAAACTCTAAGTGCATTACTCTGTCTAGTTGATCCTCTGGACAATTAGGGGTATCTTTACCTAGCATAGTATAAGTTACCTCTCCTCCAAATACTTCTTTGTAATAGTTAGATGATTCTATACTGTCTTTCACCATGATGTAAGGATAAATAAATTGTTTCATATAATTCCTCCTTATTGTTTTATATATTTATTTTACCAAGTATATTTTAGTATGACTAATATAACACTTTAAGGAGCTAAAAAAAGTTGCATTTTTAATTTATAGATAGCGTTTTCAATATGGAGTTTTCGTCTTTAATAAGGTCATAAAACAATTTTTTAGTATTTTTTTTACATTTCTCTTTACAACTAATCGTACATGTGTATAATGAGTAAGGTTGAAAAAATCTTACAGGGTTTTTACATGATAATATCAACTGTTTTTATAACATAAAATATAGGAGGAAATCAACAATGTCACATTCCGATATGTCGGTTAACTACATCTTTGATATGGTAAAGTTAAACCAAGAAAAACTTGTTAAAAAAGCTGAAGCAAAGATTAAAAAAACAGTTAAATAACAAGCAAAACTTCAGACCTTTTAAAAGGTCTTTTTTTGTACATTTTTCCTTTACAAACTAATATATTTAATATAATATATTAATTGCTGCTATGCAGTATATGAGACTTTAAAGTTTCATATTCTACTTAGAATAGAAGTCAGACCCCGGTCTGACTTTTTTTCTTTACACGCATAGTTACAAAAAATAATAAAAAATAATTTTCTTGAACAACTGTGATAATTGTTGTATAATCAAGGTATAAAAATATAAAATTGGAGGTCTATTATGATTACTAGACAAGATTTATTAACAATAAATGAAGTACCAGGGCAAGAGATTGTTGAAGTGTTAGGGTATGTAAAAGGTTCTACAATAAGAACAAAACATCTTGGTAAAGATATAATGGCTGGTTTCAGATCACTAGTAGGTGGAGAAATCAAAGGTTATTCAGAAATGATGGATGAAGCTAGAAAAATAGCAACTGAGAGATTAATTCAAGACGCAGAAGAACTAGGTGCTAATAAAGTAGTTGGTTTCAGACTACAGTCTTCTACAGTAATGGGTGGAGCTGCTGAAATTATTGCTTATGGTACTGCTGTTAGAGTTAAATAGGTATTTATATGTATCATAAAATGGAAAGCACACCTAAAGTACTAACAATCATAGGGCTTGTTTTAGAATTCTTAGGTAGTTTATTCACATTAGTTTTGTATATGCTTTTTAATAGTGTATTAGATATCAATAAGTTGATTGAATTAGATCCAACTATCACAGAGGGTGAAATAGAGTTCTTAAATGAGTTTTTCCCATTTATTCTTGGGTTTATGTTAGTGATTGGGATTATAAGTGGAATCTTATTCAGTATAAACTTTGTTGTATTTAAAGGGTTATGGAGTAACAAAATTACAGAAGAACAAGCGATAAAAAGATATAATTATCAATTCATTCTAGGAATTGTATACTTATTTGTGAATACTGTTGTAGGAATCGTGTATTTGATTTCTGGACATCAAGGGAAAAATCAACAAGTAGATATGCCATATACAAGAGAGGGAATCTAATGGAAGAATTAATGAACATATTACCAATACTTGCACCAATTTTACTTCTTGAAATGGGTATGAGGATTTATGCGATTATTGATATATTAAAACTGGAAGAAAAAGGTATGAAAACAAAAGGAAACAATCCATTACTATGGATTATATTAGTTGCTGTTATCAATTTCTGTTGGGTTCTTTACTTTATTATCGGTAAAGAAGAATGATAGCACTTAAAACAACTAACCTTAGAAAGTCATATAACAACATAAATGTGTTAAAGGGATTAGACTTAAATATAAAAGAGGGAGAAGTTTATGGTTTCATTGGTATGAATGGAGCTGGGAAAACTACTACCATTAATTTAATCATGTCTCTTATTAGTAGAACTGAAGGCGAAATTGAAGTACTGGGAAAAGAAGTGAGGTTTGAAGATCAAGCATATAAGCAAAATATTGGCTTCGTACCTGATGTACCTGTTTTTCCTAAACATATGAATGCCGGTGAATATTTAAGATACACACAAGAGGTGTTCGGGTTAGAATACAGTAAAGAAAAGATAGAAGAGATTTTAGACTTTGTTTCATTACAAGGGAACAATAAACGAATATCTACATTTAGTAGAGGTATGAAACAAAGATTAGCAATCGCACAAGCATTGATTCATGATCCAAAAGTTATTATCATGGATGAGCCGATGAGCGCATTAGATCCAGTAGGTAGAAATGATGTTTTAAATATCATTAATAGACTTAAAGGGAAGAAAACAGTATTCTATTCAACACATATCCTTGACGATGTAGAAAAAGTTTGTGATAGGATTGGAATCTTACATAACGGAGAGTTAATATTAGAAGATTCTATTGAATCGCTCCAAAACAAATTTTTATCTGATAGTTTTAGAGTGATTACTGAGGATTCATATAGCGGAATCAATAAAGAGATATACAAGAACATAAAAGAAATAAACAATGGGTTCATTATAGAGTTAGAAAACAATTTAACGAGTTTAGATTTGATGAAAGAACTTGTGAAACAAGATGTGAATGTAAAACAAATGAATCAAATAACAAAATCTATTGAAGAAATATTCATCGAGGAAACAAAATGAAAACATTATTAAAATATGATTTTATTTATTTACGTAAAACATCTAAGTTTATTATCTTTCCCGCTATCGCTATATTTTTCGCAATGTTATCACCAGCCACAGCTAAGTATATGCCTGAAATTTTAAAGGCACTTGTTGGCAGTGAAGACTTAGGAGGACTACTTGCTCCTGTGTCAGTATTAGATAGTTACACACAATATATAGGTAACCTTTATGAGTTATTCCTTATTGTAATTGTATTTGTTGGTGTCTCAATCTTTATGAGACAAAAAAACAAAGGTGAGTTGCCACTTGTACTAAGTAAACCAATCAGTAGAACCAAATACATTCTTAGTAAGTACCTATCATTTATGATACTTATAACTGTTACATTACTTGTTAGTGGTTTAATCTTTGCATATTATACCTATATTCTATTTGATACAGTTGATTTCATGATTACGTTCCAAATGACTGGGTTATTCCTGGTTTATGTAGTATTTATATTAAGTATCGGATTGTTCACATCTATGATATTTAACTCATATGCAGCTGCAAGTATTTCAACATTTGTACTATATATCGTGTTTAGCATCTTAGGTGCATTTGATAGTTTCATTCTAGATTATCTTCCAGGTAGAATCTCTACGAGAATCGCAGAAGTAATTCTATCTATACCAGATGAAGTAGTTTGGATCAATATAATTGTGGCACTAGGAATTAGCACCTTATTAACATACTTCAGTATACTTAGATTTAAGAAATATGATTTATAATCAGTAGGAGGATATAATGAAAAACTATAAAGGGATTTTAGTTTACATATTATTAGGATTATTATCAGGATATATTGTATCGGCAGTTTCGTTCCACTTAAGTATGTATATATCTTTGTTATATATTGGATTCACTGGAACAAATGACACTGCTATATACTTATATTTAGCAATGGTAATTATTATTAGTGTTTTATGCTTATTCTTTGCATTTAAACTAATTAAATTATTATCTGAAGAAAAGGATTTAATCTTAACATACAGAATTACAATCGTTACAGCATTTTTATTCCTTGCAGTTTATTCTCGATTATGGGAATTAGATTTAACTGTGTTTAATTAAAACAAAAAGCGCTAATTTTAGCGCTTTTTTATTGTAATGTTTGAAAGAATAGTTCAGCAGTATTGATATTAGTTGCCAGCGGTATTTTATATACATCACTTAATCTAAATAAAGCTGAAACATCTGGTTCGTGAGGTTGTGCTGTTAATGGATCTCTAAAGAATATGATTATATCAATATCACCATTAGCTACTCTAGCCCCAATTTCTTGGTCTCCACCAAGTGGCCCAGATTTAAAACAATGAATAATCAATCCCGTCTCTTTCATTACCTTTGTACCAGTTGTACCTGTTGCGAACAATTGATGCCTTCTTAGTATCTCTACGTGTCTTTTTGAGAATGCAATCATCTCTGCTTTCATTTTATCATGAGCAATAAGTGCGATTTTCATAGTACCACCTCTTCAAAATAAGTATACCATATAAAATAAAAAACCTACCATAAAGATAGGTTTAGTTAAACATTTCTATTAATCTTTGGACCTTACCATAGTTAATGAATCTACTTTCTCTTAGTAATTCTTTACCTTCACTAAAGATTAAGACAGTAGGAACACTGAAAATAATATGTTCTCCTCTGAATTCATCAACATCATCAACATATACACTATATACTTCTATATCATCTATATTATTAACATGCTTTTTCAGCATGTCTAACGTTGTTTGACAAACAGTACAACTATGAGACTTTGCGATGATCATTACTAAGTCTTTTTTTAGTACTTTATCAATGTCTTTCATATTTGTTAAAACATTCATTTACTTCGCCTCCGCAATCTCCAATGCATTTACTGGGCATGCATATAAACAACCCCAAGCATTATCGCAAAATATACCAGTATTATAAGCCTTTTTTGTTTCTTTGTCTATTTTCAAAGTCCCTGTAGGACAGATTCTAGTACAGATACCACAACTGATACATTTTTCCTTTAATACATTTACTGTATAAGCCATTGTATCACCTCCAAACGAAGTTTAGTATACATACGAACTATTATTTTGTCAATAGATATAGTTTATAAAAACGCTTGCTTATTTATATTTTGGTATATATTCCTTGTACGGAATATAAGAAATGATACAATACACTTGAGGTGATGCGATGAAAAGTATTCAGTTTTTAAAGACTATAAGTAATGAAACAAAACTCAGGTTAGTATCATTATTACTTGAGAATGAATTATGTGTTTGTGAGTTAGAAGAAATCTTAAATATCAAACAAGCAAATATTTCTAAGAATCTAAATAGTTTAAAAGATGCTGAGATTGTTTCAGCTAGGAGAGATAAGCAAAGAATGTTTTATTTCTTGTCTGAGGAGTTTAGTAACAATAAACACCTAATAGAACATATAAGAGAATTAAAACTAACAGAAGAGCAGTTAAAACAGGATTACGACAAGTTTATCAAACATGAGAATGTAAAAGATCAAAGTATCTATGTTTGTAATGTATTTAAAGGAGAAGTGAACTAATGACAAAAAAATCAATGAGAGTTGATGGGATGACTTGTGCGATGTGTGCTAAAACCATCACAAATACATTTGAAAACTATGAAGGCATATCAGCAAAAGTAAATATTGGTGCTGGAAAAGTCCTATTCTCATACGAAGAAGAAAAATATACTTTAGTAGATATCGCAAATATTATTAAAGATATTGGATACATTCCAGTATTAGAAGAATCTTTAGAAGATAATAAATTATTAAGAATTAAAATGAGAAGAGAGATTTATATCTCAGTATTCTTTAGTTTTCCACTTCTTTGGGCAATGTTTGGACATTTAGAAATCACAAAGTGGATGGATGTACCGGCATTATTCATGGATGGATGGTTCCAATTGGTTGTAGCTGGTATTGTTCAGTTTTATATTGGTAAGAGATTTTATATTGGAGCATATCATAGTATTAGAAAAAGCAGTTTAGGTATGGATGTATTAGTTGTTCTTGGAACAACATCAGCATTTTTGTATAGTATATACCTATTAATTGTAAACAAATTTATTGAAACACCAATGCACGAAGAATACTTCTTTGAAATAAGTGCGTTAATCATAACAATGGTGTTGATTGGAAACTATATCGAACATCTAGCTAAAGAAAGAACAACAGATGCATTAGTTGAACTTATGAATTTAGGTGCAAAAGAAGCAAGGGTATTAAAAGATGGAAAAGAACAATTAGTTGATATAGATGAAGTGTTCTTAGGAGATCATATCATTGTTTTAGCAAATGAAAAAATTCCGGTTGACGGTGTAATTGTTGAAGGTAAAACTTATATCGATGAATCTATGATTACAGGTGAAAGTATCCCTGTTGAAAAAGGAATAGATTCAAATGTTATAGGAGCAACCATCAATCAAAGAGAAAAAATCATTGTAAAAGCAACTAAAATTGGTAGTGATACATTGTTGTCTCAAATCATACAAACAGTTGAAGAAGCAAGTGCAGAAAAACCACCAATTCAAAGAACAGCAGATAAAATAGCATCATTCTTTGTACCAGCCGTTGTATCTATCGCTTTGATTAACTTCTTTATACATTTTGTAATCATTCAAGATACATTTACCTATTCGTTTACTACTACAATAGCGATTTTAGTAATTAGTTGTCCTTGTGCTTTAGGGCTTGCAACACCTACAAGTATCTTAGTAGGTAACGGTAAAGCTGCTAAAAACCACATATTATATAAAGGTGGAGAGTTCTTCGAATTAGCAAATAAAATAGAAGCAATTGCTTTTGATAAAACAGGTACACTAACAGTAGGGAAACCTACTCTTACTGATTATATTGGAGATGATACATTATTAGATTACTTGTATTCATTAGAAAAAGAATCTACACATCCAATCAGTAAAGCAGTTCAAGAGTATGCATTAGAACAAGAAGCATCTTATATAACAGTAACTGATTTTTATACAATCGAAGGAAAAGGAATATCTGGAAAAGTAAATGATAAACTTGTCCATATTGGGTCGGTTAAGTTATTACAAGATTTAAATATCAGTAATCCTTTTGAAAAAGAATATAACAAATTACTTAATGAAGCAAAAACTGTAAACTTCCTAATTATTGATAAAGAAGTAAAAGCTGTTTACGGAGTAAGAGATGAAATCAAAGATACTTCAAAAAGCGTTATTAATGAAATGAAAGTACGTGGATTAACTCCTTACATGATTACAGGTGATAACAAAGTAGTTGCTAACCAAATAGCAAAAGAATTAGGTATTGATAAAGTATATGCTGAAGTATTACCTCATGAAAAAGCTAAAATTGTCGAAGAGATTCAAAAAGACAATGTAGTTGCATTCGTTGGAGATGGTATAAACGATGCCCCTGCATTAAAACTAGCAGATGTTGGATTTGCAATGGGACACGGAACTGATGTAGCAATCGATAGTTCTGATGTAACACTAATGAGTTATGACTTAGGACTTGTTATTAAAGCAATCGATATGTCAAAAGCTACACTAAGAAATATCTATCAAAACTTTGGGTGGGCATTCAGTTACAATTTAATCGCAATCCCAATGGCAGCAACAGGTAGATTATCAATGGCAGTAAGTGCTGCGGCCATGGCATTTAGTAGTATCATGGTTGTATTAAACGCATTAAGATTAAAAACATATAAATTACCAGAATTTTCAAAAGAAAAAATTAAAGGAGATGATTTAATGAAAGTTACAGTATCAAATATGACATGTGGACATTGCAAAATGAACATAGAGAATGCATTAAAGGAAAATGGATTCAATAACGTTGAGATCGATCTAGACAACAAAACTGTTGAAGTAGAACTTAACGGAAAATCAGAAGAAGAAGTTGTACAAGTAATCGAAGCAAAAGGTTACGACGTAGTAAAATAGAATAAGCGCTATACATAGCGCTTTTCTTGTAGACATAAATGTCGTTCTATAAATGAATAATTAAAGATATACTAGTATCATAAAGAAAGGTGTGAAAAACATGATTATGATTATTTTATCAATCGTAGTATTTATTATAGTATTTGTTGGTTTAAGTTTAGAAAGAGGAGCAAACTATGTAAAATGGAAATTCAATAAAAAAAGTTTTCTAGCATTCTTTGCATTCTTCTTAATTGTGCCAGCGTTATTTTCAACAGTAAAAGCAAACGAAGTAGGTATTGTTTATGACCCATTAAATGGTGGTATTCAAGATGCAGCCTTAAATGAAGGATTACATTTTAAATCACCTGTACAAGAAGTTAAAATCATATCGACAAAACTTCGTGAAGAGCAATTCACAGTTACAGCACAAACAGGTTTGATTTATAGAGATAACGAAGAAGGAGAACCTGAAGAAACAGGTGGTGGACAGTTTGCTACTTATCAAGTATCTATCCAATATAGAGTTGAAGTACAAAACGCTCATCTATTCTATCGTCAATTTGGATCAAATGAGATTCCACAAGCAACAATGGTTGCTCGTGTTCGTGAAGCACTTCAAGAAAACTCAGTTAACTCTGATATCTTCTCAATTCTTAAAGGTGATCTAAACGATATTCGTTTAGAAACAGAAAAAGCATTAGAAGATTCATTAGCTGAACTTGGTATCACTGTAGAAGCATTCATTATCTTAGATGTTGATGCTGGTGAGCAAATCGAAAGTGATGTACGTAACGAAGCGTCAGCTGCAAAACAAATTGATATCGCATTAAAAGAATTAGAAGCAGCTAGAATTCAAGCTGATAAGTTAATCGTTGAAACTGAAGCTCAAGCTGAGGCTCAAATTATTTTAAACTCAGTAACAGTGAATGCTATTAACGATATGTATATCTCTCAGTTCTTAGATGAAGACTTAGAAGTAGATGAAACACTAAAACTTGAGTTTGAGACAAATGGTACTGGTGGTTACTTAACAGTACAAGAAATCACAGATATTATTATCAAACAATTATACTACGATACATGGGATGGTATCTTACCAGAAGTAATCACAGGTACAGATACAGGTATTATTATTAATCCTAATGACTAAGAAGCATTAATTTGCTTCTTTTTTATATAATCTTATTTTCCTATTGCTTTTTAAAATATGCTTTGATATAATAATTAACGCTAAGTAATTAGCACACAAAATCGTGGGCGGGTAGCGAAGTGGTTAAACGCGACAGACTGTAACTCTGTTCCCTAGGGTTCGGCGGTTCAAATCCGTCCCCTCCCACCATTTTTTTATTTTAAGGGTATATCTTTATCCCAAACAACCAACAAAATCAACTTATAATAGCTAGGGGCGTAGCAAAATGGTTATGCAGCGGTCTCCAACACCGTCTACGGGAGTTCGATCCTCTCCGCCCCTGCCATTAAAAAGCTAAACAGTTCAATTTGAACTGTTTTTTATTATGAACTAGGGTCTCCAACACCGTTGGGCCAATAATGAAACATAACATAAAGACTCGCCTGATCAAAGTTATCGAGTCTTTTTATTGTGTTTTGAAACTTCAAGAAAGCAAATTATGGTAAACTGTTTATATATAACAAATATAAATAAGGAGGACAATAATGAAAAAGACATTCGCAGTCTTATTGTTTGGACTCGTGTTAATACTGAGTGCTTGTACTGAAGCACCTTATGTTGATTCAGGTAATAAAGATGATGATACACCAGAACAAAATGATATGTTACAACTTACATTAGAGGAACTTGCTATGTATGATGGTAAAGATGGTAACGATGCATATGTTGCTGTTGATGGTGTTATTTATGACGTTACTGGAGTATCAGCTTGGACTGGTGGTTCACATAACGGAAATATGGCAGGAACTGATGTTTCAGATGTCATTGCCAATGCACCTCATGGTGAATCAGTATTAGATGGTTTAACAGTTGTTGGAGAGTTAGTAGAATAGAAGCTATTTAGCTTCTTTTCTTTTTGCCTTAAGTTCTTTTTACACAGTATGCTATAATAAGATAACTCCAGGGAGGAGATATAATGCATACTATAGTTTATTTTAGTCCAACAGGAAATACGAAATACTTAGCCAATCAGTTAAAAAATTTAGTTGAAGCAACAAACGTATTAGAACTTGATAAGATATTTGATAGTGAGTTAAAGAAGAATGATCATCTAATTCTTATGTATCCTATTCACGGATTTAATCCACCAAGAACTGTGACTCGCTTCGTAAAAAATCTAGATAAAGGGTTATATAATAAAGTAAGTTTAATTGCAGTAGGATGTAATGAATCTTGGGTAAACAAAGCTGTATCAACAAAACTAAGAAGATTGTTTAATAAAAAGGATATTGAAATTGTAGTAGATGAGATTCTAGCCATGCCATTAACGTTTGTTATGAAGTTCCCTGAAGACGTTGCAAAAGAAACAATAAGCAATGCAAAACAACGACTTTTAGAAGTCTCTTCTTTGATCAAAAATGAAACAAAATCAAAAAGAAAAGTGAAACTATCATCTTTTGTGATTCATAGAATAGGTAGATTAGAAAGTCCTGCAGCTAGAATGTTTGGATTAGAATTACATGCAAAGAAAAACTGTACGTCTTGTGGTATTTGCTGGAATAATTGTCCTGAATTGAACATAAAACAAAATAAAAAGAATAAACCAAAGTTTGGTTTTTCTTGTTCAATGTGTATGAGATGTATTTATAATTGTCCTGAGAAAGCAATTACTCCTTACATTTCAAAGTTTATACCAATTAAAAACGGCTATAAGTTAGAAGAAGAGTAAAGAATAAGAAACTTTGAAATAAAGTTTCTTTTTAATTGAGAATAAAATAAGCAAGTTTTCTTGTAATACTTTTGCTTTGTGATAGTATATATAAGGTTTAGGAGTTGATAATATGATAACAGTATCAAATTTAGATTTAATTTTTCCAGATAAAAAGATATTTGAGAATGTAAATATTAAGTTTGTTCCAGGTAATTGTTACGGAGTAATAGGTGCAAATGGAGCGGGGAAATCTACATTTCTTAAGATTCTTTCAGGTGAAAAAGAATCCACAAAAGGACATGTGCATATAGAAAAAGGAAACAGAATGGCAGTTTTAAAACAGGACCATTTTGAATATGATGAATATACAGTATTAGAAACAGTTATTATGGGACATAAAAGATTATTTGAAATCATGAAAGAAAAAGAAGCCCTATACATGAAAGAAACATTCACTGATGAAGAAGGAATGGTTCTGGCTGATTTAGAATACGAATTCGCAGAGTTAGACGGTTGGAATGCTGAAGTAGAAGCAGAAAAACTTCTTAACGGTATTGGTGTAGATCAATCATTGTTCCACAAACAGATGTCAGAAGTGTTAGCCAAAGATAAAGTGAAAGTATTACTAGCACAAGCTTTATTTGGAAACCCAGATATCTTATTACTAGATGAGCCTACCAACCATTTAGATTTTCAAGCAATAAGATGGTTTGAAAACTTCTTATTAGACTATGATAAAACAGTTATTACTGTATCACATGACAGACACTTCTTAAATAAAGTATGTACTCATACAGTAGATATCGATTATGCAAAAGTTAAGCTATACACAGGGAACTACGATTTTTGGAGAGAATCATCACAATTAGCACAAAAACTAATGTTAGATTCTAATAAGAAAAAAGAAGAAAAAGTAAAAGCATTAAAAGACTTTATCGCAAGATTTAGTGCAAATGCATCTAAATCTTCACAAGCAACATCTCGTAAAAAATCTTTAGAGAAGATTAGTTTAGATGAAATCGTACCTTCAAGTAGAAAATACCCATATATTGGATTTGACATAGAAAGAAACTTAGGAAAAGACGTCCTATATGTAGACAACTTATCTGCTTCATTCAAAGGAGAAAAGATATTTGAAAATGTATCTTTTGTTGTAAATAGAGATGAGAAGGTAGCTATAACTGGTAAAAGTGACTTAGCTAGAACTCTATTACTAAAAGTATTAGATGGAGAAGTAGAACCTGATTCAGGTACAATCAAATGGGGACAAACAGTTGTAAAAACAAGTCTTCCTGCAGATAATACAGAATTTTTCCACAACAATGAACTGAACCTAGTAGAATGGTTAAGACAATATTCTAAAGAACCAGCTGAATCATATATAAGAGGGTTCTTAGGAAGAATGCTATTCTCAGGGGATCAACCATTAAAAAAAGTAAAATATCTAAGTGGTGGAGAAAAAATGCGTTGCATGTTTAGTAGATTGATGCTAAAAGAAGCAAACACACTATTAATCGATCAACCTACCAACCATTTAGACTTAGAATCTATCCAATCAGTAAACACTGGATTAAAAGAATTCAAAGGATCAATGCTATTATCAAGCCATGATCATTCATTGTTATCTACTGTCACAAATAAAGTAGTTGAAATTGGTAGAAAAGGTTCATTAACATTTAATAGTGATTTTGATAATTACTTAAATGATGAGAACTTTAGAGAAAAAGTAAAAAGCTTATACTAAAGAAGAATGAATCAGAATTAAGTTACTATTATATAAAACATATCTATGATAGTATTAACATATCAGTAAAATAAATATAAGAAGAGGTATATATGCCAAAAAAGTATATTCTAGATAATATTGAAGTATTAAGAAAACAAAGAGACGATAAAATCAAAGGAAGTTATCGTGAGACAGTTGTGAAAGTATACGTTTATCTAAAAAAAGGAATTAAAATGTCTAAAACAGACTACGTTAACCCTAAATACTCAGATATGAGTAAAGCATTGTTTGGAGATAGAAACCAAGAAAGAAAAATAAGATCTTTTATTAAAGACTTAAGAAATTCTGGTTATATTTCAGTTTATGGTGTTGGAGAAGACAAAGAGATTAAAATAACAAAAGAGTTAGACTTTTAACAAAATAAAACCATGTAAATCTAGTTTACATGGTTTTTTATTACTCTTTTTTCGTGTATTACTTCCATATTTATAAATTTTCTATAATAATAAAGATATAGAAGTATATGTAAAGAAAGGAAATAAGTATATGAAAGCAGCTATATATAAGAAATATGGAAATCCAGATAAGATTATTATTACAGATATACCTAACCCAACGTTAGATGAAGATAAAGTAATTGTTCAAGTATTTAAAGCAAGCATAAACCAAGCAGATGCTTACGTTTTGCAAGGTAAACCATTTCCTCTTAGATTTATGACAGGGTTGTTTAAACCAAAGTTTCAAGTACTAGGTTCTGACATATCAGGTGTGATTACTGAAGTCGGAAATAATGTGAAAGACTTTGAAGTAGGAGATGAAGTGTTTGGTGAGTTAGGTGTTGTTGGTGATGGAGGTTATGCAGAATATGTAAAAACATCACCAAAATTACTATCTAAGAAACCATCCAAAGTTTCATTTGACTTTGCAGCAGCAATTCCAATGGCTGGATTAACTGCATTACAAGGTCTAAAACTAGCTAATGTTAAAGAAAATGATAAGGTGCTGATTTATGGTGCTTCAGGTGGTGTTGGGACATTCTTTATCCAACTGGCAAAAGCAATGAATGCACATGTTACTGCCGTTTGTAGTACTAGAAATATAAAAGTCGCAAAAACATCAGGTGCTGATATTATTATTGATTATAAGAAGGAAACATGGCAAGAAAGAAATATTAAGTATGATGTTATTTTTGGAGTAAACGGTTATAACAAACTAGCTGTATATAGAGATGCATTGAATCCAAATGGGACCTATGTATCTGTGGGTGGCTCAATGAAACAAATATTTGATGTAATGTTAATCAAACCATTCATGAGAAAGAAAATGAATAAAAAGTTTCTAAGTTATACAGCTCATGTAAAGAAGGAAGATTTAGATACACTTGGCGATTATTTAAGTAAAGGAAGTGTTACACCACATATAGGAAATCACTTTCCACTAGAGAACACAAAAGATGCATTCCATCACTTTATGAGTGGTAAAACAATTGGTAAAACAATAATCAGTATAAAAGAATAAAAAAAAGAAGCTACTAGCTTCTTTTTTGATGCATTTTTATTAATTCATCTAGAGTTATCTCATCAAAAGTAACATCAAAATGTTTATTGAAGTTATCAATCACTTTGTTTTTAACATCTTCAATATCAACATTATTAATATAATCATTCATTGTACTTATTTGGTAATCAGTAATTCCACATGGATTTATAAGATTGAAATAGTTTTTATCAACATTGACGTTAAATGCCAAACCATGATATACAATGAATTTCTTTGCACGTACACCGATTGCACAAACCTTAGTATCTTCAACCCAGACACCTGGAAATTCTTTTCTACTATGTGCTTTTATACTGTATTCATCTAACGTTGAAATAATAATGTTCTCCAAGGTATGCATGTATTCACTTAGTTTTAGTTTGAAGTCTCTAAATCTTAGAATCGGATATGCAACTATTTGTCCTGGACCATGGAATGTGATATCTCCTCCTCGATCGGTTTTAAATAGTTCAACACCAACAGTGTTTAAGTATTCCTCACTCACCAATAAATTTGATGATTCAGTACGAATCCCCATTGTTAATACAGGGGTATGTTCTAAAATAAACAATCCTCCATCTATAATTCCTTGATCTACTAAATCAAACATTTTCATTTGTAATTCTAATGCATCTTTATATTGGATTTTATCATTTAACCTTACTAATTTATAGTTCATATTATCACCTGCTTTGTTATATTAACTATAGTATACATAAATAGTGAAAAAAAAGAAGCAAAAGCTTCTTTTTAGTTCCATTTTTCAGCCCATTGTTCTAATGAACTAAAAGCTTTTGCTAGTTCTTCACCTTTATCTGTTAGTGAATATCTAATCTTAATAGAATCCTCAACAAGGACTTCCTTGTGTATGATACCTTCAGTCTCTAAATATTTTAATCGTTCATTTAATAATCTAGATGATAAACCAGGAATATACTTCTCAATTTCAGAAAACTTCATCGTTTCATGACTTAATGCATATATAATTAAAGCATTCCATTTTTTACCTAATAAGTTTAACATTGCTTCTACTTTAGGGCATAAACCGTTATTCATAATGATCACCTCAACCTAATTATAGCATATCACTTACTAAAATCAAGCAACTTACTATAAATAAGTGCATATATATTGCAGAGGTTGTTTATATGTGATATTCTACTTACGAAAAGTAATCAACTTACTTAAAATAACGAAAGAAGGTAAAGAAAATGAAAGTATTATATATAACAGCGAATCCTAAGAAAGTAGAATACTCACATAGTTTAAGTGTGGGAGAAGTATTTATTAATGAGTACAAAAATCTAAATAAAAATGATGAGATTGTACATTTAGATTTATTCAACACTGAAGTACCTGAAATAGACTATGATGTTATGGGTGCATGGGGAAAACTTCAATCAGGTGTAGAATTTAGCGAATTAACTGAACTAGAACAACAAAAATTAGCAGCTATGAACAAGAACTTAGATGATTTTATGAATGCAGATAAATATGTGTTTGTAGCGCCACTTTGGAATTTCGGATTCCCTCCAGTATTGAAAGCGTATATTGATAATCTATTAATCACTGGGAAAACATTCAAGTATACAGAGAATGGTCCAGTTGGGTTACTAAACGATAAGAAATCATTATTGATACAAGCAAGTGGAGGAATCTACTCAAATGATCAAATGAAACCTTATGAACATGCAAGTAATTATCTAAAAGTACCTCTTAACTTTATTGGTGTTGATGATCAAAATGAGTTATTAATCGAAGGTGTAAACATGGTTGATGATAATGGTATGGATATTAGAGAACAAGCTATCATTAAAGCGAAAGAGTTAGCCTCTCAGTTCTAATGAGTAAAACAATCTTTTTACCTCATGGTGGAGGACCGATGCCATTACTTCAAGATGAAGGACATAAAGACATCATCTCTCTATTCCAAAAAATAGGAAAAGAGAATCATCCTGACTTAATAGTAATATTTAGTGCTCACCATGAAACAGAAGATATCCATGTTATTTATGATAATAAAGATCAACTAACATTCGATTACTATGGATTCCCAAAAGAAACTTATAATTACCAGTATAGACCTCCTAAGGATATAGAAACTGGTAAAAGAATAGTAGATTTATTGAATGAGAATAATATAAAGGCATTATCTAGTGATAGAGGGTTTGATCATGGAGTGTTTGTCCCACTTATGCTTATGTATCCAAAAGCAGATATTCCTGTCATTCAAATTTCATTAAAGAAAGGTTTAGATCCTGAGTTTCACATCAAACTAGGAGAATCTCTAAGGAACTTAGACAAGGAAAACATATTGTTCTTGGGTTCAGGTTTCTCATTTCATAATTTAAGATCATTCTTCACACCAGGAAAAGATGAGAAAAACGAATCTTTTCATGATTGGTTGGTTGAAGTGATTACTGGTGATATGAGTTATCAAGAAAGAAGACATAAGTTAATTAACTGGTTAGAAGCACCGAATGCAAATTACGTACATCCTCGTAGCGAACATTTGATTCCTCTTCATATTACTTTTGGATTAAATCAAACAAAAGGGAATATTGTATTTGATAAAGAAGTATTGAACAAAAGAACCGTTTGTGTTGAGTGGTAGATGATAAAAAGAGAAGTTTGAAACTTCTCTTTTTTGTTGTAAAATATAGATTGCGAGGTGGTTCTGTGAAAAAGCGCATAAAATTTGATAAAGATGTCTTAGATTACTTGTCAAGAAAGTCATCAGAAATGAAAGCTCTTATTGATTTAATTGGAGATGTAGAGACTTATTATATTGAAGATCCTTTTACTTCTTTAGTAAGTCATATTGTTTATCAATCGATTTCTTTTAAAGCAGCAACTACGATATGGGAGAGAATATACGATGAATATAAACCACTTACACCTGAAAAAGTGTTAAGTATTCCTTTTGAAGAATTAAAAGAAAAGGGATTATCTAACTCGAAGACAAAATATATCGTTAATATTGCGGATGCATTTCATAACAATTTAATAAATACAGATTTTACGGAGATGTCAGATCAAGAAGTAATCAATGAAGTAAAAAAAATAAAGGGTGTAGGTCTTTGGACTGCTCAAATGTTTTTGATATTTTGTTTGTTAAGACCAAATGTTATTTCTTACGGTGATATTGCTATTAGAAAAGGGATTGAATGGTTATATGCAATTGATCATAAACTAACAAAGGAAGAATTTGAATACTATAAGAACCTTTATCATCCTTACAATACAACCGCATCACATTACTTATGGGAAATCACATTAAGAGCTCATTGGAACTATAGTGTAGATGAATAATGTACCTTTACATAAAATAATAGAAACAAAAAGAGGTGATTAAATGATTTATATATTGACAGGTATTGCGAAATCAGGAAAGTCTTATTTGGTAAACCAACTCAAAGATATTTCACATTTTGATATTATTCAAACAGATGAAATCATGATGGATGTTCATAAAAAGAATTTAAACTCTAAATTAGATATTCATGCAAGTGATAGAAGTGTGGCAAATATATTAAAGCCATTTATCACAAAAATCATTACTAGTAAGATATCAGATAATAAAGATACATTGATAGAAGGTGTTCACTTTAATACAGACTACGCAAGATCGTTAATCAATCAGTATCCTAATAAAGTAAGAATAATATACATAGGATATAAAGATATATCAGTGAAAGATAAAGTTGAAGAGTTAACAAGAAATAAAGACAACATCGAAAATGATTGGATTTTTCATCATACTGACAGTGTCGAAACAATTGTTTCTTACATGATAGAAGAAAGTAAAAGAATATATAATGAATGCAAAGAACATGATCTAGAATATATTGATATTTATGATATAAACAAGCAATCAAGAGATGTAATAGATAGGCTTTTAAAAGGAGCTAACAAAAATGAAAAAAGATAAATACCAATACAAATTCTTTTTTAAGAAGTGGGTAAACATAATACTATTTCCTTTGTTACTACTCTTCATTTTACCTGCATTTTTCTTTATGTTTGATTACTTTGTAAATCCTACATCATATCATTTGATTTTCAATTTGTTCTTTACTGTAATGGCGATACTAGGTATTTGGGCATTCACAAACATTTTTATTCTAAGGGTACCAGCAATAGGGATAACAAATGAGTATCTAGTCTACTCAAACAGTATAGCTATACCAATTCACATAAGACTTGAAGACATAAAAAAAGTTACTATTAATCAAACACATTATAATGAGAGAATAGAAGTAACAACAAAATATAGAACCTATAAAATAGATACAAAAAGTATTGAAGGTTCTCAAGAAACAATCAAAAAAGCAATAATGAATGCTAGAAAGAAATAGAATGTTATTTCTTTCTTTTTTATGTAACACACATTTATTTATAAATATACATGCTATTTGTAGTATAATATAAGTAATCAGATTTAAAGGGGGAAGCAAAATGAAAGTAAGAAGAGTATTATTACTCATGGTTTTATCATTAGTCTTTTTTATGGCAGGTTGTGGAAGTGATGAAGCGTCAATGGATGCAGCTGGAGAATATTATGGAGATGATTATTCAGATGTAAACTCAGATCCAGAACCACCAGCACCTGTAGTTGATGAAGGCGAGTTAAACGGTGGAGATGTTGTTCAAACAGCTGAAGTACCAGCTTTGGAAGACAGAAAAATTATCTATGAAGCAGATCTAGAGATGCAATCTCCTGATCCTGTTACTGTATATAACAGTATATTAGAAGAGTTAGATACATATACTGCATATGTTGAAACAGCAAACAACACATTAAATAAGTATCAGTTAGAAATCAGAGTATTATCTGATAACTTTACAGATTTTGTAGAAGCAATAAAGACACATGGAGATTTAGTGTCTTACTCAAAAACATCAACTGATATTACAAATACATATTCAACTTATGAAATCAGATTAGCAGCATTACAAGCAAGACATGATCGTATTTTATTACTGATTGCTGAGGCAACTGATCTAGATGTAATCTTTGAATTAGAAGATGAAAGATATGATATTGAAGTAGAGTTAAATCAGATTGGTAGTGCATTAGGAAATTATGACTCATTAATCGATTTTTCAACTGTTAATGTAACAATCAATAAAACATACGAACAAGAAGTGATATTGCCTAAAACAGAACAACCATATATCTATATATCTGAAACTACGAAGTATACAACTAAAGTAGAGGTATCAAATAATTCAACAGAATCAGTAAATGTTTACTTAGACTTATTAGTAAATGGTGAATTTGTACGTCAATATGAAGGTGAAGCATTTGAAGATGGTACTGCAGTCTTTGAAATCGATGAGTTAGATTCAAATACAGATTATCAAATCAGAGTAACAACAATCGCTGCTGAGCATAGAGAATCTAATGTTGTAAGAGATGTATTTACTACTGAAGCGACATTCATTAATAAAGTAGGGAATGTATTTACTGGTAGCTTTGAAGTTCTTGTAGTGATCTTAGAATACATTGGTTTAATCATTGTAGCGATTTTACCATTTGCAGTAGCCTTTGCTATTGTATTTATTCCTGGTAGAATTCTTTATGTGAAATATCTAAAAGAGTATTTCATTGAAAGAAGACGAAAAAGAATAATAAAACATAATGAAATGGTAGAAAGAAATCAAAAGCGTTTAGAAGAGAGAAGACAAAAACTAAATAAATAAGAAGCCAAATATTTGGCTTCTTTTATTTTAGAATTTTATACAAATCTATTTGTGAATTGATTTTCTTTTCTTCATTCAATAGATATGTATACTCTGAACTGATGTTTGATCTTGCTTTGACATTATCTTTTAATTGTAGTTCTAATAATCTTATTAGTTTATTTTTGTTTAATCGGTCTGTGATAGGTAAAACAAGTTCGATTCTGTTTTCCATGTTTCTTGTCATTAAATCCGCAGATCCAATATAGATCTTTTTAGTATCATTACTATTAAAATAATACACTCTCATATGTTCTAAGTATCTCCCTACAATACTAATTACATTTATGTTTTCAGATAAACCTTCAACACCAGGATTAATACAACAAATTCCTCTTACGATTAAGTCTATTTTTACACCTACTTGTGATGCTTCATATAACTTGTCTATTAGTTTAATATCTGATAAAGAGTTCATTTTGAATATTAGATGTCCATTATTACATTCCTTATGATATCTAATTTCCTCATCAATTAATCCAATAAAATGGTTTCTAATATTGTATGGTGATGCGATTAGTTTATTGTATTTGGGTGTTTTTCCAAAGCTAGAAATATAGTTAAAAAACTTAGTAGCATCATCACCAAACATCTTTTTTGATGTAAAGTAAGAGATGTCTGTGTAAATCTTTGCATTATTTTCATTATAGTTACCTGTAGAGAAATGGACAAATCTTTCGATTTTGTCTTCTTCTTTTCTAACGATTAATAACACTTTACTATGTGTTTTTAATTCAGGCACACCATAGATAACATGAGCTCCACTACGTTCAAGTTCATTTCCCCAGTAAAGGTTGTTCTCTTCATCAAAACGAGCTCTTAACTCAAATAAGACTGTGACTTGTATTCCTTTATCAGCAGCTCTTAAGAGTTGTTTGATAATACTTGAATCTTTACTTGTTCTATAGATTGTTAGTTTAATTGCTAGGACATTATCATCTTCTACACAATCTTTTAATAATCTAACTACAGGATCATAAGAATGATGTGGATGAAGTAACATGATGTCTTTTTTTCTGATGACATCCATCATATTTTGGTTTTTAAATGCTTTTGGATTAATAGGTGGTATTAATTCAAACTTTAGTTCAGGGTACTTGGTACCAACCTTATCTATCATCTCATCTAAAAATCTTAGATTAATTGGTCCATCTATTTTCATGATGAACTTGTTTGTTATATGTAGTCTTTCTTTTAAAAATTCAATGATTTCATCAGAAGCTGAGTTGTGAATTTCAACCCTAATTGCTTTCCCTCGTTTTCTGTTTTTTAACTCTGTCATCACAGATTTTGCGAAATCATCAGAATGATCATCAAATTCTATATCCATATCTCTTGTGATTCTAAACGGAACCACTTCTTCAACAGTTAATCCTTCGAACAAAGTGGAAATATTATTCATTATTATTTCTTCTAATAATACATATGTATCTTTCTTTACTTTTACAACGCGATCAATATTCGATGGCACAGTAACGACTGAGTATTGAATTTTACCTAAGCTGTCAGTTAGTTTTGTAATCAAGTACACACTTAAGTTAGGAAGAAGAGGGAATGGCAAGTAATTACTAAATGTGATAGGTGTTAAAACTGGATACACAAGATTTTTGAAGTAAGTGTTCATGCGATCTTGTTGGTTTTGTTTTAAAGAAGAAAAAACTCTGATTTTTGCATAAGGTTTTAATTCTTCAATCTTTTTATTGTATATCTCATATTGTTTTGTAACTAGTGTTTTAGATAGTTTTAACATATGAGTTAAATACTCTCTTGGAAGTAGATTTGTTTTCTTATCAGGTTTGTTGAAACCTAAATCTACTTGTCCTTTCATTCCTGATACTCTTATCATGAAGTACTCATCTAGGTTTGATGAGAATATAGATAAGAAACGGAATTGTTCCAATAATGGATTCGATTGATCTAACGATTCATCTAATACACGCTGATTAAACTGTAACCAGCTTATTTCTCTACCTTGATATCTCATTTTAGTTACCTCTTATCCTTTCTATCAGGACACCTTCTCGTAAGCCAGTACGACTACATACAAAGTAGGGGCTATTGATATATTCATATAATAATTCGAATGCATAGATTGATGGTATGATTATGTCAGCTCTATTAGATGTGAATCCTTCAATCTTTTCTATTTCTTTAATGGTAAGTAACATTAATAATTTTCTTGTTCTTTCAAGTTCTCTATGTTTTAGTTTGTATCCATGTGTCGATTCATCACGTTTTGATATGAACTTGTCAATTCTTACAAGGTTTCTACTACTACCTCCAACAACTACTAAAGGTGTTTTTAAGTTTTTTAACCATGGAATATTATCAAATTCTTTTTGAATGAATTTCTTGATCTTCTTCATCTCTTTTTTTGAAGGTATTGGGTGTTCAATCATACTTCTTAAAACAATACTACCAAAATCTAAACTGATGTGATTTCTAGGAGTATCATTTTTAAAATGAACTAACTCCATACTTCCTCCACCAAGATCAACATATAATCCTTCATCTTGATGTTTTAAGTAAGTCTTCATTCCTTCAAATCCAAGTAGACTTTCTTGGTCTTTATCTAGTATGTCAATTTGATATCCAGTTTTCTCTTTTACAAGTTCTAACACATCACTCTTATTATCAATCATTCTTATTGTTTGTGTTGCGAAAACAGTGAAATCAACCATCTCAAAACGACTTTCTATTTTTTTGAACTTCTTAAGAGTTTTCACAAGTTTATCTATACCGTAATCTGTGAGTTTATTATCAACTACATCTTGACGTAGTCTAATGGATTCACTTTCATTCCATAATATATGGAACTTGATTTCTTTTGTTAAAGCATAAATAACAATTCTTACAGTATTAGAGCCTATATCAATCATTCCATATCTAATCATAAACTCACCTCTTTATTATTATATCATATATAAAAAACACCTACTTAAAAACTAAGCAGGTGTTTCATTGACTTTGTCTGTGTACTTTTGAAATCTTTTTTTATTTTTCTTTTTACAAGAAGAACATTTCGTACCAATTTTAGATTCTTTTTGGAGTTCTTTAAAAGAAGATGCTCCATCTTTAATTTTATCTTTCATATATGATTTATCTAACTTATAGCATTTACATATATAGTCATTACTCTTTTTTCCCAATATCATCACCTACTAAATATATTATGATTATACCATAATTGAAATTTTTCCTATTAGTAATACACTTAAAAAAATTGCCCATATCATTTTCTATCAATTTGTAGAAATAATTTATGATATAATATAAATGTGAGGTGGTGCTATGAGAGTATTTATTGGAATTGAATTTGACAATAAAGTGAAAGAGTATTTACATAGTATTCAAAGTATTATAAAACCAGGGACGTTTAAAGGAGACTTTACGAGGTTAGATAATTTTCACTTAACAACGAAGTACATTGGACATGTGAATGATGAGGAGTTAGAAACTTTAGAAGATATTATTGATGATGTTTGTGACTCATTGCATCAGTTTGAAATAAAGATTAATGGAATAGGTACATTTGAGAAGAGAAACAATAGTATCATATGGGTTGGAGTATTAAGAGGAAAAGAACACCTTAATAAGTTGTTTCATAAGATAGAAAGAAGAACAGTTGAAGAAGGATTTGATAGAGAAACAAGGAAATATCGTCCACATATAACACTTGCTAAGAGAGTTGTGTTTAGTAAACATTCTGGTACGGAGTATATTCCAAGTTATGATGATGTTATTCATGTGAAGAGAATTACTTTATTTGAGTCTAGCAGATATGATGGTGAATTGATATATACACCAATCTATTCAAAAGAAATGCAAAAATAAAACACCTAAACAGGTGTTTTTTTATTGTGTTTTTGAGCCAGTGATTTTAATTCGAGGGTCTAATAAAGCCCAAATAATATCTATTATCAATGACATTACAACGATAAATGTAATATAAAACATAGTTACTGCAGTAACCATATCTGTATCTACAAGCACATACATATTTTCAGAACCGAACATAATGATAGATTGAAGTAATAGTCTTGCTACACCTAGTACTCTATAGAAGTATTCGATGAAGAATGATGTTGTTAATACATAGACGAATGTTGTAGTAAGTTCTGGTAAGATTGCTACTAAGACATTTTTTAATGAATGATTCGTTATAATTTGTTTTCTTTTTAGTCCTTTTGCTCTAAGTAGTAATATGTATTCACTTTGTAAGTCCTCAATAACCTCAGCACGAACCATTCTGATAAACTTTCCGATTGGTTCCATGATAATTGCAAGAATTGGTAAAACTAAAATATGAACTTGTCCCCAAAATCCCGGACGATCAAATGTGTAGAGAGTAGGTACTAATCCCCATCTCCAACCAAGAAAGATCATAAGAACAAACACCCATATAAATGTAGGTATAGATCCTAGTGCCAACGAAGTAGATACAACTATTCTATCAAACCAAGTATCTTTCTTTAAAGCTGTAAGGATACCAAGGCCAAATCCAACTCCAATATAAATAATGAATGCGATAATATTAATTCTTAATGATACTCCTATTTTGTCACGTACAAGTTCCCAAACAGGTTCTCTAGACTTTGTCATACCCCAATCCCAATCAGTAAAAACATCATAAAGAAATTGTTGGTATTCATCTAAGGAAATCATCCACATTTGTTTCGTAGTTAGATGCCTTGTCCATCGAACCAAATCTGCATATGTTAGTATAATATTTGTAGCTGAGACAACTAGGAAAATTGTAACTATCCCAAGTATAACTCTAGTAATAATATATTTTCTCACTTACCCTAGTCCTCCCTTTGAAACTAACTAGTTTTTGAACCAGTTATCTTAATTCTTGGGTCTAATAAAGCCCATATAATATCAATGATTAATGCTGTTATAACGATAAAAGTGATATAAAACATTGTAACCGCAGTAACCATTGTTGTATCAACCAGTACATATTTGTTTTCTGCACCAAACATAATGATTGATTGTAGTAATAATCTAGCTACTCCTAATACTCTATAGAAATACTCTATAAAGAAGGAAGCTGTTAATACATAAACAAATGTTGTGGTTATCTCAGGTAAGATGATAACTGTAACATTTTTTAATGTGTGTCTTCTAATAATCTGGCTTCTTGTTAATCCTTTGGCACGAAGTAATAGAATGTATTCACTCTGCATATCTTCAATTACTTCAGCACGAACCATTCTGATAAACTTACCAATTGGTTCCATGATCAATGCTAAAACGGGTAGTATCATAATATGGATCTGATTAAAGAATCCTGGTCTACCTGCAGTATATAACGTAGGAACAAGTCCCCATCTCCAACCAAGTAAAATCATTAGTAAGAATACCCATATAAAACTAGGTATGCTACCAAGTGCTAAACTGATAGAAACAACTGCTCTATCAAACCATGAATCTTTCTTAATTGCTGTTAAGATACCTAAAGATACTCCAAAACCAACGTAAATAACAAATGCAGTTATGTTGATTCTTAAAGAAATTCCTATTTTCTCAGAAACAAGATCCCACACAGGAACTCCCATATTGTTTGTTCCCCAATCCCATTCCGTTACAACGTTTATAACAAACTGTTTATAAGCACGCCAAGTTTCTAGCCACATAGTTGCATTAGAACTACCTCTCGTCCATCTGACAAGTCCAGCATATGTAAGTAGTATTTGAACCAAAGAGACTACGATTAAAATTGTGAGTATACCAAGTATCACTCTAGTTGCGATATATCTTTTCATATTCCACCCCCTATAAGAAATCTATAAAAAGCGTCAATGTTACTTGTTATCTTTTTTTACAGCATCTAACTTTAATTCTTCTTTTTTCAGAATTTTGATGAAGTTAGGTAGATGTAAACAAAAAGAAACGAATGCATACAATGAAACTATAATTAATGAAACAAAATGAAAATCATAATAAAAGATATATGTTAAAGGGATTGTAACGATAACAGCTAATGTAGCAACTGCTACATATTTTGTTGTGAACAAAGTAATAAAAAACAATGCCGCCATTAAGATACTAAAAATAGGAGATATTCCAATTACAGCACCACCAAAACTAGCTGTACCTTTTCCACCTTTAAACTTACTATAAATAGGAAATGCATGTCCTAATACAGCACTAAATCCTGCAATAAACCAGTAAATATCTAAATCTTCAAATACCAATCTTGCAACTAAAACAGGTAAGAATCCTTTGAAGATATCAAGAAATCCAACCAAAACTGCATACTTCATACCTAGTGTTAAGGCAATGTTAGAAGTACCAGGATTCTTAGAATTTACTTTTGTAATATCAATCCCTTTTACTCTTTTCGCAGTAATCCTTGCTGGATTTAAACTACCTAAAAGATAAGAGAATAAAAATGTTAAGAAATAGCTCATATTAAAACTCCTTTGTCATGCGCACATATTATTATACTACATAGTATATAAAAAACTAAAGAGTATTTTCATTCATTATTTTGCCTCTATTTACATATTAATTTACTAACTTTATTAGATACTAGGCTCATTATTATACGATGTGTGTTAAAATATAATTGAAGTTGAAAACAGACATAAAACAAGGAGAAAACTATGGGTAAATTTATGTATGTCAAAGATAAATCGCTTTATGACAAAGATGATAATAAAGTTATTTTAAGAGGTGTTGGATTAGGTGGTTGGATGCTACCTGAAGGTTATATGTGGGGTAGCCATAAATACTATAATCGACCAAGAAGATTTGAAGAACTGATTGAATATTATATGGAAGATAAATCTTCTTATTTTTGGGACCAATACTACAAAACTTGGATTAGTGACAATGATTATAAATTGATAAAGGAACACGGATATGACAGTGTTAGACTACCAATCAATTATCGTATGATTATGGAAGAGAACGATAAGGATAGTAAAGTTGTCTTTAAAGAATATGGTTTTGATTTGATAGACTATACAATTCAAAAATCGAAAGAAAACGATTTATATGTAATTTTAGATATTCATGGTGCACCTGGTGGACAAACAGGAGCAAACATAGATGATTCAAAAGATGATTATCCGCATTTGTATGAAAACAGAATTTACCAAGAACAATTAATTACCCTTTGGAAAGAAATTGCACATAGATATAAAGATGAAGAATCAGTGGTTATGTTGGATTTGTTAAATGAACCAATTCCAAAACACCATAATCATTTAAATAAATACTTAGAACCCTTACATGAAGAACTAATTAAAGAAATCAGAACAGTGAACCAAAATCACATTATTAGTGTTGAAGGTTGTAACTGGGCAACTGATTTTTCAACTTTTACAAAAAGATACGAAGATAATATCATTATTCATTTCCATAAATATTGGAATGCTCCAGAACAAGCAACGATTAAAAGATTTCTAGATAAGTCTGAAGAACTAAACCTACCACTATATATGGGTGAAGGTGGAGAAAATGATTTATACTGGTACAGTTCTAACTTTAAGATGTATTACCAAAATGAGATCTCATGGAACTTTTGGGCATATAAGAAAAGAGATAATCATAACTCAGTAATCAGTTATCGTTTACCTGAAGGATGGCATAAAATACTAGATAAAGAAAATAGATTACCAAAAGAAGAAGGAAAGAAGTTGTTACTACAGTTTCTAGAAAATATTAAATTCGAAAACTGTGAAGTAAACCAAACAGTTACAAACCATCTGTTTTGTAAAGATGAGTTCTTCACTACAGGAGGATCATACGATTTCTTCGGTGAAGGAGAAAGCTTCTCAGTCACAGAACCATATCATGATTCACCAATAAGGAAAGAAGACAAAACAAATATTGTAGATAAAGATGGAAATAAATTTGAAGGAGTTTATGGGTGTCATAATAAAGAACAAATCAAAGAAGAGATATTCCCATATGTAAAAACAAACCCTGGTGATTTCTATAATTATTCTTTTGCTAAATCAAATAAAAAAGATACTACTTTTATTTCAATCACACACCTTAATTTAGATGCTGATATATATGTAAACTCAGAAATTGTAGAACCTGAATCAAAAGATGGAGTCTATTATATTGAAGTGAAGACGAATCGATCAGATAATATACTTACTATTGAGTCATTGAATAATGGAATCATAAAAGTAATTAAATTCAAATAAAAGAAGCAATTGCTTCTTTTTTTGATATAATATCAATGGGTGATAATCATGAAATTACTAACATTAAACTTACATTGTTTCGCAGAAAAAAACTTAAAGAAGAACCAAAAAATAATCACAGACTTTATCATAGAAAAAGATATTGATGTCTGTTTTTTTCAGGAAGTAGGGCAACATCATAAACATAAAGTTATAGTAGATAATATAAAAGAAGGTAATTATGTTTTAGACTTGGTAAACATCCTTAAAGAAAAAGGATATCACTATTATATGCATTATGATTATTCTAAAAGAGGATTTAAGCATTTCGATGAGGGATTAGCTATTATCTCAAAAACACCAATTTATAATAAGAACTCCTACCACGTTTCAAAACATATCGATTATCATAATTGGAAAACGAGAATGAATGTTTCATGTGAAACATTGTATAATAATAAAGAAATTGTTTTAACAAGTCTTCATCTTGGATGGACAGATGAACTTGAAAAGTTTGAAGATCAGTTTGATAAAACAATGAGTAATATCCAAACTGAGAAAAGAAATATAATAGCTGGTGATTTTAATGTTTCAGAAGGATCAAAAGAGTATAAACATATTTTAAGTTATAATCTAACAGACCTTTATTATAATAATAATCAAGAATACTATCATGATGTAACACATTTAGACCATATTGATGTAAAAAAAGAAGCAACTAGAATCGATTATTTCTTTGGTTCATTTAACGCAAAGACTATTCAAAGAGAGATTGTGTTCAAAGAAAAACGTGTAAGTGATCACTTTGGTGTTTACTTAGAAATAGAGGTGTAACATGAAATCAATAAAAAAATTAGAACTTAGATATAGTGATACAGATCAAATGGGAGTAATCTATCATGCCAATTACTTTAGTTTCTTCGAACAGGGAAGAACAAAGTTCTTAAAAGATGTGGGATATGATTATCACATGTTTGAAGAAAACGGGATTATTTACCCTGTAAGAGATGTATCTTGTACATACTTGAAGAGTATACGATTTGGGGATGAACTCTTCTTAGAAACAACAATACATAAGTTCACACGTATTAAAACAACATATTATCATGAAATCAAAGACACACAAGGTGATATAAAATGTAAAGCCTATACAACTGTAGTTTGTGTTGATAAGAATACATTTAAACCATTTAGAATGGATGAAGCAATACCTGAAGTATATAATGCATATTTAGAAGTACTAAAAAAAGAGGATGAATAATCCTCTTTTAGTTTACAGGTACTACACTTCCTCCGTATGTTTCCTCAATCCAATCTTGGATTTCTTCACTTTGTAAAGCTTCCACTAGAGCTTGAATGAATTCACTGTCTAGATCACTAGAATTACAAGCGATAATATTCACATATAGACTAGCACTACCTTCAATAGCGATTGCATCATCAAGAGGATTCAATCCATTATCTAGTGCGTAGTTTCCGTTAATTAAAACGATATCTCCTGATTCATTTGAGTAGTTCACAAACAGTAAAGATGCATCAACTTCAGTAAAGGTAATCGTTTTACTAGATGTGAAAAGAGATGTTAGGTTGCTTAAACTACTATCTGTGATGTCCTCGTTAGATACACCATCATTTATAGTAATTAGTCCACTTTCTTCAAGTAATCCAAATAGTCTTGGACGATCTGTTGGGCTGTTTGATATGATGATTTCGATATTGCTTGGTAATTCATTGATACTATCATATTCTTTTGTGTAGATACCAATAGGTTCTACATGAACTCCACCAGCATTCACAAAATCATATCCATATTCATTGATTTGCGCTTCTAAGTACGGGATATGTTGAAAGAAGTTTGCATCTAACTCATTTGAATCTAAAGCTTGATTTGGTAGTACATAATCAGTAAACTCTACAATTTCAAATGCAAATCCTTGTTCTTCTAAGATTGGTTGAACTTGTCTTAGTATTTCTGCATGTGGTGTAGGAGTTGCCCCTACTTTATATTCTGCTTCTTCATTGTTACATCCTGTTAATGTTAATACACTTATAATTGATAATAAAAATATTACTTTTTTCATTGTTATTCTCCTTTAGGTTTTTTTTATTTTTTTGATGAGTAGATCACTCATAATTTGAATCACTAGAATGATGAAAACAATCAGTATAGTAGCAAGTATTGTAATGTCTGTTCGATTTCTAGTGAATCCATATAGATATGCTAAGTTCCCAAGACCACCTGCTCCAATTGCTCCTGCGATAGATGTATACCCAACAATCATAATACTTGTAACAGTAATTCCTCTTACGATACCAATGATGCTTTCAGGTAAAATTATTCTTCTGATTATTTGAGTGTTTGTAGCACCGAATGCTTTTCCGGTCTCTATTAAATACTTCCCTTTCTCATTTAAGGTTAGTTCTACAAGTCTAGCATAATAGGGTGTAGCACCTATAATCAAAGCTGGCAATGCTGCTTCAGCACCTAGAATCGTCCCTATTAACAGTTTTGTGAAAGGGATTAGTAAAACAATTAATATCAAAAATGGAATACTTCTTAATACATTTGTGATGATTGAAATAAATTGATAGATATACTTATTAGGTGCGATACCATCTTCTGATACATAAAATAGTAAGATACCTAAAACCAAACCAAGTATAAACACAAACACAGTTGATATTACTGACATGTATATTGTTTCATTGAACGCTTTTATAAATACATCAAACTCAATATTCTGAAACATGAATCACTTCAACTCCTTTGTATTTTAAATCAAAAACTACTTGCTGTGTTTTTTGTAAATTTTCATTAATTTCTATAATCATCACACCTTTTTTATGTGGTGTGATACTTGCATATACAATGTTTAGTTTCACTGCATGATTTTTTATGATATCACTAACAATCGTTTGATTTACTAGATCATCATTGAAGTATAGAATAAAACTATTCTGGTTAGGATTAATGATACTAGATATATTTAATCCAATTGTGTCTAATAAATTCTTAGTTACATTACTTTTTGGATTGAATATAATTTTATCTACTTCATCAGCTTCAACAACAGAACCGTTATTTAACACAGTTACGAAATCACATATTTCTTTTACTACATACATGTCATGAGTAATTACGATTACAGTTAGACTTAGTTTTTCTTTGATATCTTTGATCAATTTCAAGATACTTTTTATAGTTGTGGTATCTAATGCGCTTGTTGGTTCATCACACAAAAGAATTTTAGGGTTATGAACCAAAGCCCTAGCGATACCAACTCTTTGTTTCTGTCCTCCACTTAATTGTGATGGATAACTATTTTCATAACCATCTAAACCAACTAGTGAAATAAGTTCTTTGATCTTTTTATCATCTTCGCTTTTTAACTTACGATGTAGTTTTATTGGTAAACTGATATTATCGTAAACATTTTTTTGTTCTAATAAGTTAAAAGACTGGAAGATCATACTAATGTCTTTTCTGTACATTCGTGTAGACTCCTTATTCAACTTCTTGATATCGGTATATTCAAATACACTTAACGTTCCACTTTCGTGTTTTTCTAATTGATTGATAATTCTAACAAGTGTACTTTTTCCTGCTCCAGATGGCCCAATAACTCCGTGAATAGTGTTCTCTTTAATGTTTAAAGTTACATTATCTAATGCTTTTAATGTCTTTGCTTTTGTTTTATACGTTTTTGATATATTCTCTAATCGAATCATAATTACCTCCAAAAAAAAACGACCTTCTCAATGAAAGTCGTCTTATTTTTTGTATAAAAAAAGCTCTCTCATTGATAGGCTTTCGCCCCTTGATAAAAGCACCTAATTAAATAGGTTGCTGTCACGTCATCGGTTATCTGGCCTCAGTGACTCTTAATGAAATTATTCCCTTGCAATCAATATACAAGGTTGTAAATACTTTGTCAAAGTGTAAGTGTTTTCAGTGAAATGTATAACTATGTTATAATATTTTTGGGTGATAATATGAAAAAACGATTTGTTAAGAAGTTTAATATGGAAGTAAGTGAATTAGGATTTGGTGCATGGCAACTTGGTAGTCCTGGCGACTTTTTTGATGAAATGGACATCGATTACGGTGTTAATTTGGTTAGAGAAGCCTATCATAAAGGGGTTACGTTTTTTGATACAGCTCCAGGATATAGTGATGGAAACAGTGAAGTTATTTTAGGGAAAGCCTTGAAAGATGTAAGGAGTAAAGTCTTCATAAATACAAAAGTAGGACATGGTCCAAACGGTATTAATGAGTTTAGTGTTGAAGGTATCAATACATCAATACATAGATCTCTTGAAAGATTACAAACAGATTATCTAGATAGTGTAATCCTTCATAACCCTGAAAAACATATCTTAGAAGGTAAATCTGAGTTAATAGAAACATTAAAATCACATAAAGAAAAAGGTACAATAAAGGGATATGGTGTTTCTATAGACACATTAGAAGAACTTCAGCTCGTTTTAAATAATTTGGATGTTGACACAATAGAGATTATGTTTAATATTATTCATCAAGAACCAAAAGAGTTATTTCATGAAATCAACAAAAAAGGTATTTTACTGATTATCAAAATACCATTTGATTCAGGATGGCTTACTGGTAGATTTAACCATAAAACAAAGTTTACTGGCATTCGTTCAAGATGGCCAAAAGATGTGAAAGAAAATAGAAATAAAATTGTAGAACGAATAAAAGATATTACAGGCAAAGAAGATTTAGTACCAGATGCTTTACAGTTTATCTTAAAGTATAATGAGGTTTCAACAGTGATACCTGGTATCAGAAAAGTAGAATATTTGAATAGTAACTTAGAAGCATTAACGCACGTGCAAAGCGATGAAGTTCATATAGAATTAGAAAAACTATATGATGAATATATTAAAAATATTCATACTCCATGGTAGAAACATCGCTTTATCAATGTAAAGCACTAGAACAGTAAAGCGCTAAATAAAGCCATTTTTGGCTTTTTTTATTACAGTATATAAGATATAATATTTGCATATACTAATGAGGTGATTTAAATGATTATATTAGACGGTAAAAGCTTAACTTTAGATACTTTTATTAGAGTCGCAAGATTTAAAGAAGAAGTTAAGATTGCTGAGGAAAGCATAGGTCTAGTTAATAAAGCTAGAGCTTTTGTTGAAGAGGTAGTTGAAAAAGAACAACCTGTTTATGGAATTAATACTGGATTTGGGAAACTTAGTGATGTTTCAGTAAACAAGAAAGACGTATCTAAACTACAAGAGAACTTATTAATGTCTCATGCTTGTGGAGTAGGAAGTCCTTTTAGTGATGAGATTGTTAGAGGGATGATGCTTTTAAGAATCAATGCATTAATCAAAGGGTACAGTGGTATACGCATTGAAGTCCTAGATAAAATGGTTGAGATGTTAAACAAGGATGTAAATCCTGTAGTGTTTGAAAAAGGATCTCTAGGTGCAAGTGGAGATTTAGCACCACTATCACATATGTGTTTACCAATTATTGGTAAGGGTGAAGTGTATTATGATGGAAAAAGAATGAACACAATGGATGCCTTTATCAAAGCAGAAATTCTTCCAATTGAAGGTCTTCAGGCAAAAGAAGGACTTAGTTTAATAAATGGTACTCAAGCAATGACAAGTGTTGGTGCAATCACGTTATATGATGCGATGCATTTAATTAAACTTAGTAACGTTGCATTAGGGCTAACAATGGAAGGTCTATTTGGAATCATTGATGCATTTGATCCTAGAGTACATGAAGTAAGAGGACAAATAGGACAACAAATAATCGCAAAAGAAGTTATTGAAATATTAAAGGGAAGCAAAAACACAACACATCAAGGAGAAAATCATGTACAAGATGCATATTCGATAAGATGTGCTCCTCAAGTACACGGTGCAAGTTTAGATGCTATGATGTTTGTGAAAGAAAAAATAGAGATTGAAATGAATGCAGTAACAGATAATCCAATTATCTTTACAGAAGATGAAATGGCAATAAGTGCTGGTAATTTCCATGGACAACCTTTGGCGTTAGTGTTTGATTACTTAGGGATCGCAATTGCTGAACTAGCAAACATTTCAGAAAGACGTTTAGAAAGATTAGTGAATCCACAGTTAAGTGACGGATTACCGGCATTCTTAGTAAAGAATCCTGGAATAAATAGTGGATTTATGATTGTTCAATATAGTGCTGCATCATTAGTAAGTGAAAATAAAGTTTTAGCACACCCAGCATCTGTAGATAGTATCCCATCATCTGCAAATCAAGAGGATCATGTTTCTATGGGGACAATTGGTGCTAGAAAAGCAAAAGAGATCTTACGTAATGCTAGACAAGTAATTGCAATGGAACTACTTGCTGGTTGCCAAGCAATGGATTTACGTGGAGATAACGGATTAGGTGAAAAAACAAAACTAGCATATACTAAAATTAGAGAATATGCTCAATTCATAGAGAATGATGAAATCATGTATCACTCTATTCATACAGTAAATGATTTAATTGAAAGTGATGAGTTATACGATTACATTTTTGAAGGAGGTAAATAATGAATATTAATATTGGTGATATATTTAAAGAATTACCGACTTATCCTAATTTCCAAGAGGGAATAAGAAGAGCCCCAAAAAGAGAATTTGTTTTAACACAAGAAGAAACAGAGTTAGCATTAAAAAATGCATTAAGATATGTACCAGAAAAATGGCATGAAATTTTAGCTCCAGAATTCTTAGAAGAACTTTTAACAAAAGGAAGAATTTACGGATATAGATTCAGACCATCAGGAAATCTGAAAGGATTACCTATAGATGACTATGAAGGTATGACAGTTGAAGGAAAAGCATTTCAAGTAATGATTGATAACAATCTTGATTTTGAAATCGCATTATACCCTTATGAACTAGTAACATATGGAGAAACAGGAAGAGTTCTTCAAAACTGGATGCAATATCATATTGTAAAAGAATACTTAAAGAAGATGAACAACAAACAAACATTAGTATTAATGAGCGGACACCCACTAGGATTGTTTAAATCAAGTGAAACAAGCCCAAGAGTAATACTAAGTAATGGTTTAATGATAGGACAATTTAATGACAGTGATAACTGGAATAGAGCTGCACAATTAGGAGTTGCAAGTTATGGACAAATGACTGCTGGTGGTTGGATGTATATCGGACCTCAAGGAATCGTTCATGGAACTTATAGTACACTTTTAAATGCAGGTAGAAGTAAATTAAACATACCAGAAAAAGAAGATTTAAAAGGGAAACTATTTGTTACTTCTGGACTTGGTGGTATGAGCGGAGCGCAAGGTAAAGCAGTAGAAATAAGTGGTGGTACTGGAATTATCGCTGAAGTTGATTATTCACGTATCGAAACAAGACACTCACAAGGTTGGGTATCATATGTTGCAAAAACACCAAAAGCAGCTTTCGACAAGGCAAAAGAGTACATGGATAATAAAAAACCTATCGCTATTGCCTACCATGGTAATGTTGTTGAGTTACTGGAGTACGCAGTAGAAAACAATGTACATATTGATTTACTAAGTGATCAAACAAGTTGCCACGCTGTTTATGAAGGTGGGTATACTCCCGTTGGATTAACTTTTGAAGAAAGAACACACTTACTAAATACTAACAAAAACAAGTTCAAAGAACTAGTTGATCAAGGGTTAGTAAGACACTATAACGCAATCAAAGAAATCACAAAACAAGGAACTTATTTCTTTGATTATGGAAATAGCTTCATGAAAGCAATCTATGATGCTGGTGTACAAGAAATATGTAAGAATGGAAAGAATGATCTTGATGGATTTATCTGGCCAAGTTATGTAGAAGACATTATGGGACCAGTCTTATTCGATTATGGATATGGACCATTTAGATGGGTTTGTTTAAGTGGATCTGATGAAGATCTTAGAAAAACAGACAAAGCAGCAATGGATTGTATTGACAAAGATAGAAGATTCCAAGATTTAGATAATTATAATTGGATCAAAGATGCAGAAAAGAACAAATTAGTTGTTGGTACTAAAGCACGTATCTTGTATCAAGACGCATATGGTAGACTAAAAATCGCATTGAAATTCAATGATATGGTTAGAACTAAAGAAGTAGGACCAATTATGTTAGGTAGAGATCATCATGATACTGGTGGTACAGATTCACCATTCCGTGAAACATCTAACATTAAAGATGGTTCGAATGTGATGAGTGAAATGGCAACACATGTTGCAATGGGTAACAGTGCAAGAGGAATGAGTCTAGTAGCATTACATAACGGTGGTGGAGTTGGTATAAGCAAATCTATCAATGGTGGATATGGAATGGTACTTGATGGTTCAAAAAGAGTTGATGAAATCTTAAATAGTGCAATGTTATTTGATGTTATGGGTGGAGTAAGTAGAAGAGCTTGGGCTCGTAATGAAAACGCCATAACAACATCAAATGAATATAACAAACAAGATAATAATTCATTTATTACAATCCCACATTTAACAGATGAAAATTACATCAAAAACCTAGTAAGTAAAAACTATAAAAAAGGTGGAAAATAATGAAAATAGTACAATGTGTCCCTAACTTTAGTGAAGGAAGAGACTTAGAAAAAGTTGAAAGAATCGTTGCATGTTTAAAATACAAAGAAGGATTTAAATTAGTTAGTTATGAACCTGATGGAGATTACAACAGAACAGTAGTAACGTTACTTGGTGATCCATTCAAAATAATTGATGCAGTTGTAGAATTTACAGGTGTTGTAGAAAAAGAAATCAATATGAATCATCAATCAGGTGAACATCCTAGAATGGGCGCAGTTGATGTTATACCATTTATTCCGATTAGTGAAGTAACGATGGAAGAGTGTGTTACATACGCAAATACAATCGCAAAAAAAATAAATGAAGCATATAATATACCAATCTTTATGTACGCTGAAGCAGCGAATGAAACGAAAAGAAAAAAACTACCTAATATTAGAAAAGGTGAGTTTGAAGGAATGAAAGATAAAATCAAGGAACCAGCATGGGCTCCTGATTACGGACAACCTGAAATTCATGAAACATTTGGAGTAATTGGAGTTGGTGCACGTATTCCATTAATTGCATACAATATTGATTTAGACACTGAAGATACAAAAATTGCAGGTAATATCGCAAGAGCAATTCGCTTTAGTAGTGGTGGGTTTAGACATGTTCAAGCTGGACCTGTATTCCTTGATACAAGAGGACACACACAAGTAACAATGAATATACTAGATTATAAGAAAAATCCAATCTACAGAATATTAGAGACTGTAAAAATGGAAGCAAAGCGTTATAATGTAAATGTACCTTCTTGCGAATTAGTAGGGTTAATGCCTAAAGGTACAATAGTAAACAGTTTGAAATATTACTATGCTGTTGAAGGAAAAGTATGGAATCCTGAAATCACACTTGAAGAACTAACAAAAGAGGCAATTAAATACATCGGTTTTAGAGATTTTGATACATTAAAAATAATCGAAGCTAACATTTAGTTAGGAGGTGCTTTATGCACAAAGAACTAATTATTCATAATATAGGTAATCTATATACACCTCTTGGTAAGTATTCAAGAGGTAGTGAGATGAAACAAATTTTACATCTAGAAAACGCCTTTATCGTTATCAAAGATGATATCATTAAAAAAATAGACATTGGTGATCATAAAGCATACATCACAGAAAACACTGAGTTGTTTGATGCAAATGGCATGGTAGCTTTACCAGGATTTGTAGATTCACACACTCATTTAGTTTTTGGTGGAAGTAGAGAACATGAGTTTAGTAAAAAAATTAAAGGTGTTCCATATCTTGATATTTTAAAAGCTGGAGGAGGTATTCTTAGTACTGTAGAGATGACAAGATCTACAAACTATGACGAGTTACTAAGAAAATCTAAAGCAAGTCTTTACGAGTTAGCATCATACGGAGTAACTTCATTAGAGGCAAAAAGTGGATACGGACTTAATCAAGAAACTGAGTTGAAACAACTACAAGTAATAAAAGAGTTAAACAAGACGACACCATTTACGATTATACCGACTTATCTAGGTGCTCATGCAGTACCAAAAGATACAACAAAAGAACAATACATTGAATCAGTATTAAATGATATTGATGAATTATCAAACAATGAACTTGCTACCTTTGTAGATGTATTTTGTGAAGATAGTGTATTCAATGTTGAAGACACATTTAAAATCTTAAACTACGCAAAAGAAAAGAATCTTAAAATTAAGATTCATGCTGATGAGATTGTTAGTTTAGGTGGTGCAGGGTTAGCTGTAGACTTAAAAGCAAACAGCGCAGATCACTTAATGGCAATTAGTGAAGAAGATATTATTAAGATTTCAAAATCAAATACTGTTGCGAATCTTTTACCAAGCACATCGTTTTATTTAAACAAAGATTTTGCCCCAGCTAGAAAGCTTATTGATAATAATGCTATTGTTTCATTAAGTAGTGATTTTAATCCGGGATCTAGTCCAAGTGAGAATTTCTTATTTATGGCACAATTAGGATGTATTAAACTAAGAATGACTCCAGAAGAAGTACTTACAGCTACAACAATAAACGCTGCATACAATCTAGATTTAGAGAATGAAATTGGGTCATTAGAAATAGATAAAAAAGCAGATATAGTAATTATGGATGCTCCAAACTTAGAATATATTTATTATCACTATGGTATCAATCATACAAAGCATATCGTTAAAAACGGAACAATAATATATAAAAATAGAAAGTTCATATAAGGAGATATCAATGTTAAGAGAACTAAAAATTACAGAGTTTGTAAATGAAGTAGACAGTAAATCACCTGCTCCAGGTGGAGGAAGCGTTAGCGCATTAGCATCAAGCCTTGGAGTTGCATTAACAAGAATGGTAGGACATTTAAGTGTTGGAAAGAAAAAGTTCAAAGCATTAGATGAAAATATCCAAAGTGAGTTTAAAGAAATTATTGAATCATTTGAATCAATTAAAAATGAATTAGTAATGTTAATAGATAAAGATACAGATGCATTCAACTTAATTATGGCAGCATTTAAACTTCCAAAAGAGACAGACGAAGAAAAATCATTACGCTCACAGAAAATTGAAGAGGGTACATTAGAAGCGATAAAAGTACCATTTGAAGTCGCTAGGTTATCATTAGAAGCAATGAAAAATCTAGACTATATATTAAAATACGGAAACAAAAACACATTAAGTGATTTAGGAGTAAGCTGTTTACTACTTAAAGCAGGACTAGAAGGTGCGATCCTTAACGTAAAAATCAATTTACCAGGAATAAGTGATCAAGAGTTAAAAGATCAATACACGCATCAAGCAGCAGACATGTTGAGAGAAGCATCTAAGATTAAAAAAGTAATTCTTGGTGTTGTTCACAGCAGTTTATAAATTAACTTATCAGATTTAAAACGAATGATTGAAAGAAAAAAAGAGATACATTGCTATGAATGTATCTCTTTTACTTTCTATTTAATTCATCTTTTATAACATCTTCTACAAAAGGTTGACAAAGTCCACAACCACTACCTGCTTCAGTTGCTTGTTTCACACTTACAAAACGTCTTCTACCATTACGTACTTCTTTACGGATTCTCTTCTCAGTAACTTGCTTGCAATAGCATAATACTCCAGTTTCATCTGCTAAGTGTTTCTTCAGTTTTAAATAACCTTCTCTTTTGTCCAAAATAATCACCTTTTTCCTGTTATTATTGTATAATAAAGTATAAAATATTTAAAGCATATTAATAAGGAGTTTGATTATGAGTAAAAATGCTTATGTAACTTTTATCATTAGAAATGATTCATTTCTACCTGGAGCACTTGTTTTTGGATACGCACTACGTTTGCAAAATACTGTGAATGACTTGGTTTGTATTGTAAGTGAAAACGTGAGTGATAGAGCTGTGAAGAGTTTGAAACTAATTTATGATAAAGTAATTGAAATTCCAGAAGTCTACGTCCCTCATGAAAGAAGACATGAGCGTCAAGATAGACCTTTCTTGTTTTCTAGATTTAACGCCTTTAGATTAGGGAAAGATGGAGATTTAGGAATGGATTATGACAAAATCATTATTGCTGATTGTGATATGTTACCACTTCATAATTATGATTCATTGTTTGAAATGAATGCTCCGGCAGGTATATTAAACGAAAGAGAAGAGCACTGTGTTACACATGAAGACGGTAAATATGTAGTTCCAGATAGTGTGTATACTGATAAAACTTGGGTTTGGCATGATGTTTATAAAGAGATTCCACATAACACCAAAATCCCAGTTGAGATAACAGAAAGAATCAAAACAGATAAAACAAATCTAGGAGTTCATTCGTCACTTTGTCTTTATGAACCAACTATGGATTTTTATAACTCAATAATGGATGATTTAGAAGATCCAGTAATTCAAAAAGAAATATCTACTTATAACTGGCCTGAAATGCAGTACATGTCAAATAAATTAAGTGGTGAATGGTACAATATGGATTTAAAATATTCTAGCTTTAATGGATATCCTGATATTGAGGTAATCTATGGAACACACTTTGCAGGATTAAAGCCTTGGAGTATAAAGAATAAAAGTATAAAATCATTTGGAAGATTTGATGATTATAAGTTATGGTATCACACTTTTATGAAGATGTGTGATGAGGTAGAAGGTATTCTAGAAAACAAAAAAATTGAAAGACTAAATGACTTTATAAAGAAGTTCACAAATGATAAAAAATACATATTTTATAGAACATTTATTCCTCATTTAAATCATTTCTTTGAGTAAAAATTAGAGCCTATATAATAGGCTTTTTTTATATATTTCGTCATTACCTTGACAGATAGAGTAATATTTGGTAGATTATTATGTGTGATAGAGTAATATCAGAAAGGGCTGATAACATGAAGAAAAAAACATCTTTAGGCGAGTTAATAGCAAACGCAGTATCTCATGGAGTAGGCTTTTTGTTGGCAATCTCAGCATTAATCGTTTTACTAATCGTATCAGATACTACAAAAGAAGTATACGCGAGTTTGATTTATGGATCATCATTAATAATCTTATATTTATCAAGCACATTGCTTCATTCATTCCCAGAAAAAATGAGAAGAGTTTTTACAGTTTTTCAAAGAATGGATCATTCAAGTATCTTTTTATTGATAAGTGGAACATATACACCATTTTTACTAGTCTTAGTGGGAACTAAGGAAGCATATTACTTATTAGGTTTCTTATGGTTCTTAACAATACTAGGCATTGTTTTTAAAGCAATTTGGATAGATAAATTTCAATATTTCCATTTGTTGATTTATTTATTAATGGGTTGGAGTATTTTATTGATTATTGATCAAGCAGGTCCATTAATAGGGAGTGCATTGATTTATGTAGTTGGTGGAGGGCTTTGTTATACACTTGGTGTAGTATTCTACATCTCTAAATTCAAATATCAACATTTTATTTGGCATTTGTTTGTATTAGCTGGAAGTGTATTTCATTTTGTAAGTGTGATTTTAATCTATTAGAAGGAGATTTATTATGAAAAAATATGCAATCGTAACAGACAGTACTACTTATTTTTCGGAAGAGGATTTTAATAAATACGGGATTAAAAGAGCAAGTTTAAATGTAATTAGAGGAGACGAGTCATTTAAGGAACTTGAAATTACAAATGAGTTCATTCACGAAAACCTAAATAATGGAGTTCGTTTATCTACTTCACAACCTGCACCGGGAGAGTTCTTAGAGATTTATCAAGAATTACTTAAAGAAGATTATGACAAAATATTTGTAATGGTAATCGCTGAAACAATTAGTGGAACATATCAATCAGCCAATCTAGCAACAAAAATGTTAGATAATAATGAGAAGATTCATTTGTTTAGAAGTGATTCTGGGGCTACAGGAAATGAAATGTTATTACTTGAACTTATCAAAATGATAAATGAAGATAAACCATATGATGAAATGGTGTCTAGAATCGAAGTTTTAAACAGTAATATTAAACTACTTTTCACAGTTGAAAACCTAACTGCGTTAATGAGAAGTGGTAGACTATCAAAAGCAAAAGCATTAATTGGGAGTATGTTAAGGATTAAACCTGTTGTACAAATGGAGAACGGAAAACTAGATTTGTATAAAGTTGGACGAACTTCAAAGAAAGTATTAAATATTATAGCTGAAGACATGACAAAACAAATCAAAGATTATAAGCGATTATTTGTTAGAATCATTAATCACAATTCATCTGAGTTTATAGATGAGTTAGTTGCAAGGATAAAAGAGAAATTCCACGATGTGGAATTAACAGTTTCAAATTATATAGGACCAGTATTCAATGTACACCTTGGATCAAAAGGTTTCGGTGTTACTTGGATGTATGAATAGGAGGAGACGCTATGTCTAAAATCAAATTAGTTTTTGATAGTACAGTTTATTTAAATGAGGATTTACTAAAAAAGAACAACGTTGGTATAGCTTCATTAAATGTACTTGAGGGAATAAAAAGTTATAAAGAAGTAGATGTAACTCCAGAGTTCATCTTTGAGGAACAAGACAAGGGTGCATCATGGAAAACATCCCAACCAGCTCCTGGAGAGTTTCTAACATTATATGAAGATGCTTTGGAAGAAGGATATGATAAAATATTCGTCTTAACTTTAAGTAGTAAAATATCTGGTACTTTTCAATCAGCTACATTAGCTAAAAGCATGTTAGACCAACCTGATAAAGTATATATCTTTGATACTTATTTATGCGCATATGGAACAGAAATGTTAGGACAAGAATTAATCAAATATGTAAATGAAGGTTTAGAGTTTGATGTGATTAAAGATAAAATCAACTTATTAATTAAGAATGGACATCAAATGTTTACAGTACAAAATTTATTCAGTTTAGTAAAAGGTGGACGTTTAACTTTAGCGAAAGCTGCAATTGGAACTGTTTTAAGATTGAAACCGGTAATTAGAGTTGTAGATGGTGTACTTAAAAATGTACATAATGAAAGAACTACAAAGAAACTACATAAGTATTTAGTAGACGAAATGAAGAAAACAACTGAAGGAAGTAAAAAAATATATGTTTATGTAACTTCACAAAATTCTGATGATAGTTCTGATGCAATCAAGGCAACGATTGAAAAAGAATTTCCAAATGCTGAAATAACATATACACACTATTTAGGACCTGTATTCAGTATTCATGTTGGTAAAAAAGGATATGGTATTAGTTGGACTTCAGAATAAAAAGAACGAAATTCGTTCTTTTATTTTCTTAAAATAATGATATATAATAAGTATAGGTGATGTTATGAAACTATATAAAGAAATTGACAAATTACTAGTAAAAGAAAAAGTGATAATTGCTATTGATGGACCCTCAGGGAGTGGAAAATCAACTTTGGCAAATGAGTTGAGCTTAAAGTATGATGGATTAATAATACATATTGATGACTTTTTTCTACCAGAAAAAATGAAGACGAAAGCAAGATTAGCTGAGATTGGTGGTAATTTTCATTATGAGAGATTTATTGAAGAAATTATAGATTATCTAGATAAAGATGATATTAACTATAGGAAATTTAATTGTAAAGACGGAACTTTCGAAGATGTGAATGTGAAATCAACTAAAGTTATCATTATTGAAGGTTGTTACTCACATCATTCTTTATTAAAACCACACTTTGATTTACTTGTATATCTTGACGTTGATTATGATAATCAACTTAAAAGAATCAAGCAAAGAAGCGGAGAGTTCATGTTGAAAAGATTTATTGATGAATGGATACCATTGGAAAATAAGTATTTTAGAAATCAACAAATCAAAGAAAATGCAGATATCGTTATTAATCAAAATTAACGAAACATAACTATTAAATTATGTTATAATTATAAAGCAAATAGCAAATCTATGTATATGTAGAGGTAACAGGATATGAGAATAGGTATATTCACAGATGCGTATGAACCACAAATTTCAGGGGTTACCGTATCTAATAAAATATTAAAGACAGAACTTGAAAAACTAGGACATGAAATCCTGATTTTTACGTTAGAACATCCACTCCAAATTGAAGATCCAACAGTTATAAGATTTAAAGGTAGACCTTTCCCTATGAAATCTTTAAGAGAATATAGATATACTAAAGTGACAAACAAACTGGTTAGAGAAATTGCTAAATATGATTTAGATATAATACACTGCCATACAGAGTTTACTATGGGTAGACTTGGTAGACGTGCTGCTAAAAAATATGATATTCCAGTAATTCATACTTATCACACTATGTATGAAGATTATTGTCATCATGTATCAAAAATGTTCAGTAAACCTTTAAAATTCTTATCAAAAGTATATTCAAAGAAGTTTGCTGATAGTGCAGATAAGGTGATTTTTCCAACTATAAAGGTTAAAAGAACATTTGATAAGTATGGGTATAATAAACCTTCTGCTATTGTTCCAACTGGTATTTATCTAGACAAATTCAGGAAAATTAATTTCAACAAGACAGACATAGAGAAACTTGGTGAAAAATACGGAATTAAGAAAGATGATTTTGTATGGTTATTCATTGGTAGACTATCAAGAGAAAAGAATGTTACTAATCTTATCCAAGAGTTTAGTAAACTAAGTTTATCTTCCAACAACAAACTATTAATAGTTGGTGATGGTCCTGATAAAGAACATTTCTCAAAATTAGCGGAAAAGTTGAATATAAAGGATTCAGTTATATTTACAGGAATGGTATCACCAAATGTAGTACCAATGTATTATCAATTAGGAGATTTGTTTGTTAATTTTAGTGATACAGAGACACAAGGTTTAACTTATATTGAAGCTTTGGCATCAGGTCTTCCTGTATTAGCCAAATATGATAGTAATCTTGAAGGTGTAATCATAAATGATTTTAATGGAATCACATTTAATTCAAATGCAGAGTTTAAAGAAGCATACTATAATTTAACATCAAATAAAGTTAAGTTTAATGAGATAACTAATAATGCGTCTAAAGCAATTGAAAAATTTAGTGCTCAAAACTTCGCAAAGAACATTGAAATGGTATATTATGAAGTAAAAAAATAGCTAACAATTAAGTTAGCTATTTTTATTTACTCTTCATCATCGTCTTTGAAGTAATCGTACTCTAAGGCTGATAGATTATTTATATAATCATTTATAATTTTTTGTTTCAAGATTTTCAAGTACTCAGGTGTTATAGTGCTTTCATCAATTTCGTAGACTTCACTTATTGAATCATAACTAAAACTCTTAGATACAAAACTTAAATCTGCGAATCTTACTATATTGTCTTCACTAGCTAAAGCATCAATACCAAACACATGGTTATAATCTAGCCTTAAATCAAATAAATTAGCGACTGTTGGCATGATGTCAATACTTGACATGTAGTTGTCTTTGTTTTCATTGAAAATATTTATCGATGGATCATTGTTGATAATGAAGAACGGAACATTATGTAAATCAAGTTCGTTGTTATCTTCTTTTACATCATCATAATCCCAAATTGTTTGCTCATCAACACCATATGCGTAATGATCACCAAACATTATGATTACTGTATCTTCTAATTTTCCAGCTGCAGCTAACTCTTCCATTAAGTAACCAATTGCTGCATCTAATTCCATATTAGCTGCTAAATACCATTTAATTTCTTCTGGAAGTGTTATACCATTGTCAATTTCATATTGCTCAACAGCATCGATATGTTTAATTCCTTGTGGATGATTTTCGTTATAATTTAAATGTCCAGATACTGTATGGATGTTTGCAAAGAACTTATCTTCATTAATGAAATAAGGGATTGCTTTTTCCATTAATTCTAAATCACTTGGCCATTGATGATTACCCATTGTAACGTCATTCTCAGATTCAAAAATTCCAAGATCGACAGCACCTAAGTATTGATCATACCCGAGAGTATCTTCATGAAACTCTTTTCTAGGATAAAAATAATCTGTATAATTGTGGAAACTATATGTACTATATCCTCTTTGTGAGAATAACTTTGGCATTGTATTTGGAAAATCATTTTCTATATATGATTCCATTGTTAGTGTAACGTTTTTATCAGGATAGAAACTAGTTTGCACCTGAAATTCAGTATCTGCAGTAGATCTATAGTATAAAGGAGAATAGTAATTCTCAAAATATGAGTAATTCTCTTTTAAGTTATATAAATTTGGAGTAAGAGTTTCATTAATTGCGAAAGTGTCTAAACTTTCAGCAGTAATTAATATTAGATTCTTATCTCTAAATATATTAGTATATGTATTCGCATAATGTGTTGGTTTTGCTTCAAAGTAATTATCTAGTAATATCTCATGTTGGTCTTCAGTTAATGGGTCTTCTCTAAATAAACTGAAGAAATCACGCTGAGTATATGTTAATAATCCAAATCTTTTAATCGATGTTTGAGGATCGAAATTAAATGTATATAAGTCCATGTCGCTATAAGAGAAGTCTAACTCTGGATGTGGTACTTCTTCATCAATTGTTTGTAAAGCTACGAAGAAAGTAAAAGAGAACCCTAATAAGAAATATAATGGACTTCTTAAACTTTTATAAGCTATCTGGAATGATATAAACTTAATATTGTTTAGTAAGAATAATATAATAAACGGTACAAAGTATAAGATTAATCCAAAACTCATGTTTTGTAAGTATTTGTCTAAGAAAGACCATCCCATACCTGCATCCTTCATAGTATTTAAACTTAAGAATAACCCTTTATAGAATATTGAATATAGTTCCTGATTGATATACAGGAATGTAATTATAATTAGTAGGACATAAGAAATCCTTTTTACAGTTACTTGGTTAAAGAACTTCAAAAAGAATAGTATGAAAATACTATATGCTAAGTTGAAAAGCAGTATTCTTCCAACTGCCATTTCAGAAGTTAAAGTTAAGACTCTTATTTTGAATACTAGTTCTAAATATGTGATTGATATTAGGAAGAAACCAAATACCAGGATCGAATTTTTTAAATTTTTACTCATAATATAACACCTCTATCTAATGTATTATACTATAAGTATAATATTATGCAAATAAAGAAACGATAAATTTCACTAATAAAAATCAAGGGATAAACATATTTTTATCTTGACAATTTGTACCAAAAACCATAGAATAATTATAGTCTCTTTTTAAAGAGCAAACCGAAGGCGATTGTGGCGAAGTGGTTAACGCACCGGATTGTGGCTCCGGCATTCGTGAGTTCGATTCTCATCAGTCGCCCCATAGTGGGCTATGGCCAAGCGGTTAAGGCACCGGACTTTGACTCCGGGATCGAAGGTTCAAATCCTTCTAGCCCAGCCATATTGTTGCGGGTGTGGCGGAATTGGCAGACGCGCTAGATTTAGGCTCTAGTTCTTCGGAGTGCAGGTTCAACTCCTGTCACCCGCACCATAATAGAAATCAAAGCACTTTTAGTGTTTTTTTTTTGATAATTTTTGTGTTTTTGATGTATTCGAGATTATTATTTGATATACTATTTATAAATTACAATTATGGAGGTTATTTATGTTTGGATGGTTATTTGGAAAAAAGAAGAAAAGTAAGAAAAATGAAGAGCAAGTACAATTAGAAGTTCAAGAGCAAGAAGAAGCAGAAGAAGAGGTCGTTGAGAAGGAAAAAGCAAAAGAAGAAGTAGTTGAAAAGGAAGAGGTTAAAGTAGAGAAACAAGCTGAACCTAAGAAAAGAAAAGCTACTAATCATATTACAAAACATCCTCAAGGTGGATGGCAAATTAAGAAATCTGGAGCACAAAGAGCGCAAAAAAGATTCAAAACTCAAAAGGAAGCAATTGAGTATGCGAAACACCTTGAAGAAACAACTGATATTGCATATGTAATACACAAAGCAGACGGAACAACTAGAAAGAAAACATATTAGTTTTTTTATCAATATTTTTTGTTGAATTTGTATATATTAAAAAGTATAATAGGAGTGTTATAACGCTCCTGTTATTTTTTTGTCGTAAAAAGGGTATTTTTGGGAAGCGAAAATTTACATAAAGAGGTGGAAAAAATGACGTATAATCCAAACTTAGAACAAATTGCATATGTTGATGATTTAACGAAACTTAGAAACAAAAACGGGCTAGTATGCGATTTAATGGATAAGACGCTAGATAATCAGCATTTTATATATGTTGATATCGACGATTTTAAGGCAATGAATATTGTTTTCGGTATAGATGCCGTTGATAGAATTCTAGTAATTGTTGCTGATTTTTTATTGGAGTTCTGTGGGAACTCACAAGTTTATAGAGTAGGTGCAGGGCAGTTTTTATTGGTAACAGAAAATCATTTTCACTGTGAACCTAGTGAGTTACAAAGGGTATTAAAACATCCAATCATATTAGACGACTTACAAATAGTAGTAAATGCTAGTATTTGTGTAGTGGATCACGATGACTTTCCAAAAGCATCATTAAAGGAAGTTTTAAAGTTAATGCAGTTAACTTTAGATATTGAAAAGAAAAAAGGGAAAAATATATTAGTTTTTGCCGATAAGGAAACAAGACATCAATATACTCAAAAGAGAGATATTGCACTTAGTCTATTTAGTGGAGTTAAGAACAGAGAATTTTACCCTAAGTTTGTACCATTTGTTGATACTTTCACAAATGAAATCGTTGGGTTCGAAACTGTTTCGAGATGGAATTTAAATGGTGAGATGCTTCGTCCATTAAGTTTCTTAGAAGCTGCAGAATGGACAGGGTTAATATACGATATTGAACTTCAAATGTTTGAAGAAAGTGTTAAGTTTTTTAGAGAATTAAGAGATATGACATGCTTTAAAGGAAATAAATCAATTAATTGTGCTAACAGGTTTAAAGCTGCAGTTCACTTTAGCGCTTATACACTGAAAAGAGTAAAGGTTGAGTCATTACTTGCTATTTTGAATAAGTATGATATTCCACAAAAAGATATGATTATTCAAACAAGAGAGAACTTCATAGTAGATCCTGAAGCATATAATAAAATTAAAGAGTTTCATGAAAATCGATTTATGGTATGTTTAGATGATTACTCGAATACTTCTGCTAGTTTACCATTCTTAGCTGATCTGAAAGTTGATATTATTACGATGAGTGAAGACTTATTAAACAACGTTGATGATAGTCAAGAATATACAAAAATGAAAAATGTCTATAAATTCTTAGTTGATATTGCAAAACAATTTAATATCACTGTTGTATCTGATGGTATTAACTCAGAACAAAATGCAAAATTAGTAAGAGATTTAGATGTACATATAGGTTCTGGGAAACATTATACTAGAGCTATTGTTAAAGAAGAATTTGTTGAGTTCGTTATGAACAACAAGATTAAGAGGTTTAGATAATGGTACAGTTTTTATCATCTGCAGCATCGGGAGATATACACTATAATCTTGCAGAGAGTTTTTATATAGAACCGATATTTATTTTAGGAGTTATGATCCTGTTTGCTATTGTTGGAGGAAAGTTAATTGAAAAATTAAACTTCCCAAAAGTAACAGGTTATATTATTATGGGGATCTTAATTGGTCCAAGTTTATTTGAAATATTAACAGGTGGGCAGATTTTCTTCCTATCTGGAGAAGGACATGTACGATTTGACGGTATCATATCATCCAATATGGTTCATGCATTCCAAATTATTAGACAGGTGGCAATTGGATTTATTGGTTATACAATAGGTCTTGAGTTAAAACTGTCAAAACTGAAAAAGACTGGAAAACAGGTTACTGTTGTAACTTTATCACAAGCTTTCTCTACTGCGGTATTAGTAGGGGTAGCGGTACTGTTATACTTAACTTTAACTGGTGGAGAACACGCGGTTACATATGCGTTAATCTTAGCTGCAATCGCAACAGCTACTGCTCCAGCTCCAATTGTTGCTGTAGTAAAGAACTATAGAACAAAAGGACCTGTTACAGACATGTTGTTACCTTTAGTAGCATTAGATGATGCAATAGGTATTATGTTATTTGCTACGATGTTATCTTTAGGAACAACGCTATTAGGAGCGACAGGAGAAACATTAACTGCATTCCAAATTATTTATGAACCAATTAAAGAAATTGTACTTTCATTAGGATTTGGGGCTTTGATTGGATTACTACTTCAGTATGTTGTTAAGAAGTTTAACAGAGATAGTGATGCAATGTTATTGATGATGATTATTTCAGCAGTATTCTTAGGTATTGGGCTTGGTAAAGTAGTTCATGCTTCAGCAATCTTACTACCTATGACAATTGGTGTTGTGTTAACAAATACGATTGAAGAATCATTTGAACATAGATTAACTAAGGCAACTGATTTATTCAGTGCTCCAATTATGCTAGCATTCTTTATCATTGCTGGGTTAGAATTAGATTTAACCAAGATTCCTATTGTAGGGATACTAGGTATCATATATGTTATAGTTCGTGTTGTTGGTAAGGTTTCAGGGGCTTACGTATCTGCAAAAGCTATGAAAGCACCACCAACTGTTACAAAATATTTAGGTTGGACTTTAATTCCACAAGCGGGAGTTGCAATTGATATGGCGATTACTGCAAATCAAAGATTCGCATCCATTGAAGGATTTGAAGATATTGGATCTAACATTATGGCTATTGTGTTAGCAGCAACAGTATTTTATGAAATTGTCGGTCTTGTTATTGTTAAGAACGCCCTTCATAAAGCTGGTGAGATTGATGCATCAAACGATGTTGGATGGCAAGCATCACATTAAAAAAGAAGCTAATTTAGCTTCTTTTCTTTTACAATTCTTCTAAGACTTTTTCAGCATGTCCTTTTGCTTTGACATTACGATATTCTTTAATGATGTCACCATTTTCATCTAATAGGAATGTGCTACGTACGATACCTAGATAGGTTTTTCCATACATCTTCTTTTCTTTCAATACATCAAAAGCTTTTACCATTTCTTCATTTACATCACTTAGAAGTAATAAATTTAGGTCTTGTTTCAAGATAAAATTCTTATGAGATTTTACGCTATCTCGACTTACACCAATTATCTTGTATCCTTTTTCATTGAATTGATTTTTTAGTTGTGTAAAAGACTTTGATTCTAATGTACATCCACTTGTATTATCTTTGGGATAGAAATACAAGACAATTTTATGTCCAATAAAATCACTTATTGAATAGAATGAATCATCACTTGATTGAAGTTTAATTTCTTTATAACTCATCTCTCTTTTCCTTTCTGTTTTTTGGTACGGGATCGTATCCACCTTTGCTAAATGGATTACATCTTAGTATTCTCCAAACACTGAGCAAAGAAGCGTATAAGAAATTATGTTTTGTGTATGCCTCTTGTGCGTATGTTGAACAAGTTGGATGGTATCTACAAGTTGGCATAGTACCTTTTGTTCTTTGTTTATATAAACCAATTAGATTGAGCATCATTTTTCTCATATTCACACCTCTTTAGTAGAATTTTAACACTTAATAAAAAAACGTTCAAGAAATGTGTTTTTTTGTTAGACAAACCATTCATTTTTCTTTATAATACAGTTTGTGGTGATAGTATGATAAATAAACTAAACATAGAGGCGTTTTATGATTACTTCGATAATGTTGCTAATTTGCTTTATGAGAACTATAAATTAGGTTATATTGAAGGTATGAATGAGTCGTTTAATTTATTACTTGATAATCAAGTTGAGGGGGAATATAGCCCTGAGGATTTGGAACAATTAATAGATTTAAAAAAACAAATTATTGATAAAAACTTCAATAGTGAAGAAGTTAGAAAAGCTGTACAATTAGGGTTACTTAAAGGATATAAACATACCTTTAGTTCGAACAGTTTGATAACTCCAGACACAATTGGGATATTTATCAGTTATTTAGTAAAAAAAATATATAAAACTGATATAAATAATGTATTGGATCCTGTTATAGGTACTGGAAATCTTGCATACACACTTGCAAATCATTTAGATAATGATGTGAAAGTATATGGTATTGATAATGATATCATAAAGTGTAACATTGCAAGAAATCTTGGTGATTTAATAGATAATGATAGTGAAATTTTCTTTCAAGACACCTTATCTTATTATGATAGTGGGTTTGATTTGATAGTAGCAGATATGCCTTTTAATACTGATGAAGATAATTATCTTCCATACCAAATTATCAATCATCATATTGATAATTTAGTTGAGGGTGGATATATGATTAGTGTCATTGATAATGACTTCTTTGAACAAAACAAGAGCGATATCTTTAAGTCTGAAATACAACAAAAAGGAAACATATTTGGACTTGTTAAGTTTAATGAATCGTTATTTAAAAGTACACCAAAAAGTTTACTTATCATTCGTAGAAAAGGAAAAGATGTTGTTCCATTAAAAGATTTCTTCTTAGTGGAGTTACCATCGTTTACTGATTTAGATAATTTTAATAAAACAATTAACAATATAGATAAATGGTTTAGTGAAAGAGAGGAACAATTATAATGAAAATAATGGCTGTTAATGCAGGAAGTTCATCATTGAAATTTCAAATGTTGGAAATGCCTAGTGAAGAGTTGATCGTTAGTGGTGTAGTGGAAAGAATAGGACTTGAAGATTCTATCTTCACTATTAAATTTAATGGAGAAAAAGATAAAGAAGTTACTGATATAGTTGATCATAATCAAGCTGTAGATATGCTTTTAAGAAAACTAGTTGATTTAAACATAGTAAAATCATTAGAAGAAATCGAAGGTGTTGGACATCGTGTTGTTCATGGTGGAGAAAAATTCAGTGATAGTGTTGTTATTACTGATGAAGTAATTAAAGCAATTGAAGAAGTGAGTGATTTAGCTCCATTACATAATCCGGCTAACTTAACTGGAATTAGCGCGTTTAGTAAAGCATTGCCTCATATAGATGGTGTTGCTGTGTTTGATACAGCGTTCCATCAAACGATGGATCAAGTAACTTATATGTATAGTGTTCCTTATAAATGGTATACAGATTATGGAGTACGTAAATATGGATTCCATGGTACTTCACATAAATATGTTAGTTTAAGAGCAGCTGAAATGCTTGGTAAGAAACTAGAAGATACTAAGGTGATCGTTTGTCATATCGGTAATGGTGCATCATTATGTGCTGTTGATGGTGGTAAAAGTATTGATACATCAATGGGATTCACTCCTTTAGCTGGTATCCCAATGGGTACTAGAAGTGGAGATATCGACCCTGCAATTGTTCAGTACATTTCAGAAAAAGAGAATAAATCTTTAGATGAAGTTGTGTCAGAATTAAACAAGAAATCAGGTTACTTAGGGTTAAGTGGTTTATCAAGCGACTCAAGAGATCTTTGGGAAGCAGCAAACAATGGAGACAAAAAATCAATTCTAGCAGTTGAAAAACAAGGGAAAATGATTGCAGATTATATTGGGGCGTATTTCTTAGCTCTTGGAGGTTGTGATGCGATTTGTTTTACAGCCGGAATCGGTGAAAATGCAGGAGAAACTAGAAAACTTGTAGCTGATAGACTAGGAGCTTTAGGCGTGTTTATGGATAATGAGTTAAATAAACAACGTGGAGAAGAAACTGTGATTTCTACAAAAGATTCAAAAATTAAGTTATTACTAATTCCAACAAATGAAGAAGTAATGATTGCAAGAGATACAGTAAGATTAATTAAATAAAAGTAAAAGACAATTCTTGTAAGTAATATCTAATAAAGGAGGTATTACATGAAAAGAATTGTCTTTTTAATTTGTCTATTATGCTTCACACCATTCCAAATACAAGCAAACACTGTAAAGGAATGTGATAGTGGAGAGATAGAAACTACAAAGGTGAATGATCAATTGATTATCAATAAGAGAGGAGAAAACCCCTTCCTCAAAACAATTGAAGTAGAAGGTGAATCGTACTTTATAAATGATATTGCATGCATTAATGATTCATACGTGCTTTATGGTTACGCGCATATTAGAGGTGCTTCAACATATTATGATAATCTCATTCTCGTACTAAATATGGATGGAGATATTGAAGAAAAGATTATTACAGATTATGGAGAATTAGAAGAAATAAAACATATATTCTTTATGGATAATACTTACATAGTATTTGCTAATCAAAATGAATTTGATGAGCAACAAGATTTTATGAAAACGTATATTAGCTGGTACAACATAAATTTTGAATTGATAAAACAAGAAACATTTGATTCAGAAATAAGAACTATTGATGTGAATGATTTATTGATTAGTATGAAACTTGATACTGATTCACTATATGATGTTGGAATACTAAGCAATCATGAAGTGTTATATAAGAATCATCTTCTAGATCTTAACGAAACTTATATTGAGGAAGTTTATATCCCATTTTTGAACTCAGCTTATATAAATAATGTAAAACATGACAATGGATTTTATACAAATTATCCAGGTTACTATGAAATAATCTATAACAACATCGTGTATGAGTTCACAGTTGAGCCCTTGATTGAGGGAGTGGAAGATAATCAAACTTATGATGAAAGTATAGAGATTAATGTATCAAATGGGAATGTATTTCTAAATGATGTTCTGTATTCAAATAATGAAAGCATTTCATACCCAGGGAATTATGTTTTAGATGTTTATGGCAGTAACGACTATCATAAACAAATATCTTTCACAATTAATGCAAAAGTAAATGGTGTTATTAATAACCATATATATGAAGATCAACTATCGATTGAGTTTACAGGAACTGGTTATCTAAATGGGAATCAAGTTGTTTCTCCAATTATTGTAGAAAAAGAAGGAGAGTATGTATTTAGAGTGAATGGAAGCAATGGTTATAGTGAAGAATACTTTTTTACTGTATCCAATGAAAACGAGTTTAATCTGATTGATTTTGTCCAAAAAATTGATATATACATAGTAATAGTTGTTGTTATTGGAGGAGTAATTATTATAAAGAAAAGTAAGTAATAATTACTTTTCTTTTTATTTAATAGTTCCAAATTATGTTATAATTTTTAAAGAGGTGATACATCATGGATTTTACTCATTTATACGTTGAATCAAATTATTCAATGAATGGTAGCAACATTAGATTAGATGAACTTGTAGAAAAAGCAAAAGAGTTTGGTTTTTCTTCTTTGGCTTTAACCGATACCAGAATGCATGGAGTGATAAAGTTTTATAGTGAATGTCAAAAACATAATATCAAACCAGTTATTGGTATACAGGTCTTAGTTGAGGGAATAAAAAATGATTCAAAAAACAAAGTTTTGCTGTATGCAATGAATCAAAAAGGATATCAAAACATACTAAAATTATCTAGTGTTTTTGCTCTGAATGGTATAGTTAAAGTGAACGAAATGAAAGGGTATAAAGATGGAGTATTAGCGATTTATATAACAAATGAATCAGAACTACTAAAATATTACTTATCAAATATGAAGAACGAATTCTTAGAGGTCATAAACCTTTTAAACAATACATTTGAGGAGTATTTAGTAAGTGTATCTGAAAGTGATCAATTGAATGAGTTTTTTGAAAATAAAATGAAACTAGTTTATGCTGATAAAGTTGAATATTTAAATGAATCAGATAAAGATATCTTTTTTGTACTAAAAAAGATTTTTAATCAACAAGTAGATGATTTATTTGATCAAAACAAGTTATCTCACTTTTCTAAGTTTATAAAAGATAATCACAAATATAAAAATGCTTTGGAAAATGTAGACTTTGTCATTAGCAAATGCAATGTTACATTAGACTTTACAAAGACATACCTTCCTGGATTTCCAACAAAAGACAATGTATCTAGTAAAGATTATTTAAAAGCATTGGTTTATAAAGGATTAGAGAGAAGATTGTTGAATACTAACAAAGATAAAAGAACATATGTTGATAGAGTGAACTACGAATTAAAAGTTATTGATGAAATGGGATATAATGATTATTTTCTAATTGTGTGGGACTTTGTGAAGTTCGCGAAAAAGAAGAAGTATTTAGTTGGACCAGGTAGAGGGAGTGCTGCTGCATCATTAGTAAGTTACTGTTTGGGAATTACTAGTGTGGATTCAATAGAATACGATCTTGTTTTTGAAAGGTTTTTAAATCCAGAAAGAATTACACTTCCTGATATTGATATGGATTTACCTGATGATGTTAGAGATGAAGTTATTATGTATGTAAATGAGTTATATGGTAAAGATAAAGTAGCTAGTATTTGTGCCTTTGGTACTTTTAAAGAGCGTTCTGCGATTAGAGATGCAGCAAGAGCTTTAGAAGTTGATGGGATAATTGTAGAAGAAATTATAAAGCACACAGAAAATTTTACTTCTATAAAAGATATGCTTCAAAATAGTGATGAAGTAACTAATATAATGAATCAAAACGACCAAGCAAAGGAATTACTTTTAACTGCGTCAAGAATTGAAGGTTTGATGAAACATGTTTCAACACATGCAGCTGGAATTATTGTTGGGGACGATAAACTTGTTAACAACACAGCTTTACAAACAGGATTATTAGACATGTATCAGACGCAGTATGAAGCGAAGGACTTAGAAAAATTAGGTTTGTTAAAAATTGATTTTCTAGGGTTAAGAAACTTAACTTCTATCGATAAAATTGTGAAACTTATAAACGAAAAAGAAAATTCAAATTTAGATATATATAAAGTACCATTAGATGATGAAAAAACATTCGAACTGCTTAGAAAAGTGGATGTTACAGGTGTTTTCCAACTTGAGAGTCGAGGTATGAGAAGTCTTATATCACAAATGCAAATGAAAGAGTTTGAAGATATTGTGACTGTTTTAGCTTTGTTTAGACCAGGACCAATGGAAAACATTCCTTCCTATATTAAAAGAAGATTTAATGAGGAACAAGTAGCTTATCCACATAAAATCTTAGAAGAAGTTTTGAAACCTACAAATGGTATAATCATTTATCAGGAGCAAATCATAAAAATAGCTTCTTTATTTGCTAATTACTCTCTAGGAGAAGCTGATATTTTAAGAAGAGCTGTATCTAAAAAAGATCACGATGTTCTTACAAAAGAGCGAGAAAACTTTGTAAAGAAAGCAAGACAAAATAAACATGATGATAAAGTAAGTAATCAGATATATGACTACATTGTTAAGTTTGCAAATTATGGATTTAACCGTGCACATTCAGTTGCTTATGCTATGGTATCTTATTGGATGGCGTACTTAAAGGCAAATTATCCAAAATACTTCATCAGTGTTCTAACAAGTAGTGTAATTGGTAGTGAAACACAAATGAGAAACTACATTTTTGAAGCAAACAAATTGGGTGTAAAAATACTAAAACCTAGTGTTAATAAATCAGAATTGATATTCTTACCAGAAGAAAGCAATCTAAGATATCCTTTACTAGGTATCAAGAATGTTGGTATTAACTCAGCAAATCAACTACTAAAAATTAGAGAAAACGGCGAGTTTATTTCATTTATAGATTTCGTTACAAGAGTTGAGGGACTACTTAATAAAAGAGTAATTGAGTCTTTAATCAAGGCGTCAGCTTGTGATGAGTTTAACCTAACGAAAAGAACAATGCTCGAGAAATTAGAGGAAGTTATTAACTTTACTGAATTTGGAACATTCATTGATAAAGAAGAATTTATTATTGAAGATTTAGAAGAATATAATTATCAACAATTAGAAGACATGGAGAAAAGTGTTCTTGGGTTTAACCTCGTTATGAATCCGTTGATTGAACACCAAGAATATATTGAGAAACATCAACTACTGAAACCGAGTGACATTAATCTCACTCATGTAGGAAAAGAAATAAGAGTAATAGCAATACTTAGTAGTGTTCGTAGAATTAAGACAAAAAGCAATAAAGATATGGCTTTTATCTCTTTGCAAGATGAATATAATAAATTAGACGGTGTTTTATTTAATCGTTTATACATTGAATCAAAAGACGATTTGAATAAAAATCAAGTATACTTATTCTTAGTAAAAGTAGAAGAAAGAAATTCAAAAATTCAACTCGTTGTAAATAAGATACATAAATTATAATTTTGGTAAACGTATACATATATAAATCATTAGATTTATAGTATGATTATGTTATAATCAATTTTGGTGGTGAGATAATGAAAAAAATCGCAGTAATGACATCTGGGGGAGACGCTCCTGGTATGAATGCAGCTGTAAGAGCTGTTGTTAGAACTGGGCTACATTATGGCATGGAAGTTTACGGGATTTTTAATGGGTATGAAGGACTTTGCCATGATAACATTAAACTATTAAAACGTGAGGACGTAGGAGGTATTATCAATAGAGGTGGTACAATCCTAGGAAGTGCTAGATTCCCCGAATTTGCTGATAGAGCAGTTAGAGAAAAGGGAATTGAAGTATTAAATAAACACGGAATAGAAGGTATAGTTGTAATAGGTGGAGATGGGACATATAGAGGTGCCCAAGCTTTAACTGAAATGGGTATTAAATGTGTGGGATTACCTGGGACAATTGACAATGATATATCTTCAACAGATTATACAATTGGGTTTTATACAGCATTGCAAACTGTTGTTGATAGTATAGATAAATTAAGAGATACTTCAATGTCTCATAAAAGATGTAGTGTTGTGGAAGTTATGGGTAGACACTGTGGTGATCTTGCATTATATGCGGGAATAAGTGCAGGTAGTGAGTATATCATTACACCTGAAACTGGATTCCATAGAGATATCACATTAGAAAAAATCAAGGAATCATATCAACATGGTAGAAGACATGCAGTCGTTGTTCTAACAGAACACTTATTAAATGTTCAAGAGTTAGCCAAAGACATCGAAGAGTATACTGGTTATGAAACAAGAGCTACAATACTAGGACATGTTCAAAGAGGTGGAGATCCTGTCGCATTTGATAGGGTGTTAGCTACTGAAATGGGTGAATATGCAGTTAACTTGTTAAATGAAGGAAAAGGTGGACGTGCTGTAGGACTAAAAGGAATGGATCTTGTAGACTACGACATAAACTTTGCATTAAATAAAAAACGTGAGATAACAAAAAAACGTTACGGTCTTGTTGGAAGACTGAGTTAGGAGTAATTATGATACCTTTTAATCAAACAAAAATAATTTGTACAATTGGACCTGGAAGTAATAATCATGAAACGATGACAGGTTTAGTAAACGCTGGAATGGACGTTATGAGAATGAACTTCTCACATGGTTCATACGAGCAGCATGAGGGAGAATTAAAATTACTTAATCAAATAAATAAAGAACTTAACACACATGTTGCTGCACTATTAGATACAAAAGGACCAGAAATAAGAACACATCATTTTAAAGATGGAAAAGTAGAAATCAAAGAAGGAACTAGAGTTACAGTTCATATGAATGAAATTCTAGGTAATGAAACAGAGTTTAGTATTAACTATGGTGGTTTATATAGTGATATTGAAGTAGGAGATACAATCCTTGTAGATGATGGATACTTAGCATTAAAGGTTCTTGAAATAAATGGAATCACTTCAATCAGTACACTTGCTTTGAATACGCATGTAGTGAAAGATAGAAGAGGTATAAACGTACCTGGTGTTAAATTAAACTTAGACTTTGTATCTGAAAAAGATAAAGAAGATATTTTATGGGGTTGTAAAAATAATGTCGATTTCATAGCCGCATCATTTGTAAGAAGAGCTAGTGATGTACAGCAAATTAAAGATATCTTAGCAACTTGTGGAAATACACATATCCAAATCATCAGTAAGATAGAAAATACTGAAGGTGTAGATAATATAGATGAGATTATCGAAATAAGCGATGGAATAATGATAGCTAGGGGAGACTTAGGTGTTGAAGTTCCTGCTGAAGATGTACCAATCATCCAAAAGATGATTATTGAGAAATGCCATGCAGCTGGTAAAGTAAGTGTAACTGCAACACAGATGTTAGAATCAATGATTGAACATCCCAGACCTACACGTGCTGAAGTTAGTGATGTTGCAAATGCTATCTATGATGGAACAGATGCAATTATGTTAAGTGGTGAATCAGCAATTGGGAAATACCCGGTTGAATCTGTAAGAACTATGGGACGCATCGCTACAAAGATTGAACAACAATTAGTAAGAAAAACATTAGTGAAAAGAGCAAATAAAGAATCTACTTGGAGTAGAGAAATTGAAACTTCAATTGCAATCAGTGTTGCCTTTACAGTTATTCAAAGTAAAGTAGACATGATTATTATTCCTACAATGAGTGGTAGTACAGCAAAAGTAATTTCTAAGTTCAGACCAAACTCAAGAATATTGGCTTTATGTCCAAGTAAGGAAATTGCACATGGGTTAGCGCTTCATAACGCAGTAGAACCTGTTGTTTTCCCTCTTGTTAAAGATACAGAATCAGTAATCAAAAAAGCAATTGAAATGATTCAATCACGTTATGGTATCAAAAAAGGAGATCGCGTTATTATCACAGGTGGATTCCCTATTGGTGCTAGAACAAATGGAATGAGAATTATCGATATAGACTAAAGAGATTAGTATTTACTAATCTTTTTTTTGTACATTAATGTTCACAAAACTTTCACATTTATTTACTTGCACTACAATATTTTGTATGCTATTATACATTGTGTAGTAGCACATTATGTATAGGAGGCGATTTAATGAGCACACAATTAAAGAAAGGTGTCCTTGAAATGGTCGTGTTAAGTAAGATAGCGCAAAATGATAGTTATGGTTATGATATATATCAATATATAGATAGTTATATGAATATCAGTGAGAGTACAATATATCCAATATTAAGAAGATTAACAAAAGAAGGATTATGTAGTACTTACTTAAGAGAGAGCAATGAAGGACCACCAAGAAAATATTTTAAGATTTCAAATGTAGGTCTTGATCGATTAAGAGAATTGAAAGTCGATTGGAACAGATTTGAAAGTGTAGTTAACAAATTAATAAGGAGTGATAGATATGAATAAAAATGAATTTTTAAGAGCTTTAGAGCAAGAGTTATCTGTTTTAGATAAAACTGAAAGAGATGAATTATTAGATTTTTATAAAGAGAGATTTTATAACGGTGTATACTACGAAAATAAATCAGAGCAACAAGTAGTTTCAGAATTAGAACCACCACGTGTGATTGCAAGAAATATACTTGAACAGTATGGAGTATCACCAAAGAGAATTAAAACTCCAGAAGAACGTTTCAAAGGAGTTAGTGGGGGAAGTATAGCATGGCTTGTTATGGTAGACTTATTTGTACTAAGCTGGTTAATTCCTACATTGTTTGCTATGACTGTAGGGATGTTTGGTTCTTTACTTGGATTTATTCCTGCAATAACATTAATTATTGGAGAGAAATCAATCTACGATGTGATGTTATTTGGTTTCCTATCGGGATTATTCATTGTATTATTCCATTTTGCACTATTAATATTAGACTTGTTAATATGGACTATCAAGAAATCTGTGACATTCCATTTAAACACATTTAAAGTAAGAAATAGAGCAACAATTAACAAAAAACTAAACAATGTAAGCGTAGATGGATTCTTTAAGAAAAGAAAAGTCTTAAACTCTGTGAAACGTTTAACGTTTATCGGTGGATTAGTACTGCTTGGTGTGTTTGGATTTAGACTAGCAACAAGTTTCGAAGATATCATGGCATTATATAATAATCAAATTGATTATGTAGCAACAGAGACACTAGATGTAACTGATGAAATTAATGATAACGAAGTTTGGACTATAGAAACAAATGTAGATAATATGCAAGTTGTTCTTATTCCAACAGATTCAAACGAAATTATCCTAACAAAGACTTATCAAGAAGAAAACTTTACATTTGAATGGGCAATTAATCCTGAAACGAACACTATCTATATTAATCAAGATATCGATGATGATCATTGGAACTTCAATATTGACATTAATCTTGAAGAAATAATGAAAATGATTAAACCTGATATTATTACGATCGAGGTTCCTTCTAACTTATTATTAGATGAAGCAACTTTGAATACTCTTAATGGAACAGTTACAGTCGAAAATGTTTCATTGAATGATTTAGATATTGAAACAGCGAATGGTAGAGTTACTTTAGAAAATGTGAGTATAAATAATGATATCAATGTAAAAACTGCGAATGGGAACATCCTTATTAATAATATAAGCGTAGATGATCTTTACGCAGATACATCAAATGGACGTATTAAAGTAGAAGACTCTGTATTAAATAATATAACTCTTGATACATCAAACGGAAGAATTATCCTAGAAAACATAAATGTAGATGAAAGAGTTGGTGTTTCTGCAGAACTAGATACTAGTAACGGAGACATTCGATTAACAAATGTATACATTAGTTCTGTTGATGCGAAAACAAGTAACGGTGATATTGTTTATAACAATGAAGACACAACGTTTGACGTGGATTTTGACAAATCGACAACAAACGGTAGCATAACAGGTAATGTAAACTAATTATAAAACTAAGTTTGATAGTTGACATTACAAAAAATACATAGTATTATAATACCCGACCGAACATTCGGTCGGGTATTAGTTTGAACAAGGGAAAATGAAGAAAGAAGGTACATAAATGAAAAGTTTAGCTAAATTTTCTGTAGACAAAGCAATCACGGTATTCATGACAGTAGTGCTAGTTGTTGTTTTTGGTATTGTTTCATACTCAAGACTATCTACAGATTTATTTCCAAGTATGAATATTCCTTATAGTGTTGTTGTAACAACATACATAGGAGCAAGTCCTGAAGAAGTAGAAGATGTTGTAACAGAACCTTTAGAAGAGGTTTTAAGTACAACTACAAATATTGCAAGTGTAGAATCAAGTTCTCAAGAAAACTTCAGTTTAATCATTTTAGAGTTTAACAGCGATGCAAATATGGATAGTGCTGTTATCGAAATGAGAGAGAATCTTGATATGGTATTATCACAAATGCCGGATGAAGTTGGTAGTCCAATGATTATCAAACTTAATCCTGACATGATGCCTATTATGCAGTTTACAGTATCAAGAAGTGATATGGATCAACAAGAGTTAACTGATTTTGTTAATTCAGAAGTTCTTCCTCAAATAGAGCGTATTGGTGGTGTTGCAAGTGTTAGTGTATCTGGTGCATATGAATCAGAGTTACGTTTGGTAATTGATGAAGATAAATTAGCTGCTGTAAATGCAGAGTTAGATGAGAAGTATAATACTCTAACAATGACAACTGATGGGTTCCCAATAAAAATAACAAAAGACTATGTAACACAAATGTTACAGGCAAATAATTTTGAGTTTCCTGCTGGTTATATGAATGTTGAAGGAGCTAATTATCTAGTACGTGTTGGTGATGATTTTAATGATACAAGAGAGATTGAAAATATGCCTCTTATAGATTTAAACACTCCAATGTTCCAACAAATTATTCAAATGATGGGTATGCCTGATTTTGAGTTAACTACATATACTATCAAAGATGTATTACAACCTGTGATGGTTGATGGTTCTGAATTAGTTGAAGATGGTGAAGTAGTTTATGTGAATTATATTAATGCAAATGAAAAAGAGTACTCTAAATTAAATGGAGATACTGCAATCAGTATTACTGTTCAGAAAAGTAGTAACTTTGCTACAACTGATGTAACTGATGAAATATTAGAAGCTTTAGACGTAATGGATAATGATGGCGTAACGGACTTTACAGTCTTATTAAATCAAGGTGAATATATTGAACAAGCTACTGGTAGTGTAACAAATAACCTATTATACGGTGCGTTATTAGCGATCTTAATCTTAATATTCTTCTTAAGAAGTGCAAGGGCAACACTAATTGTAACTTTAGCAATTCCTATTAGTTTAATGTTTGCTATTGTATTGATTTACTTATCTGGAATAACATTAAATATCGTTTCACTAGGTGGATTAGCACTTGGAATTGGTATGCTAGTTGATAACTCAATTGTAGTAATGGAGAATATCTTCAGAATGAAGAAGAATGGTTCTAGTAATAGAGAAGCTGCAATTGAAGGTACAACACAAGTTGGTGGAGCTATCATTGCTTCAACTATTACAACTATAGCAGTATTCTTGCCAATTATCTTTATTGAAGGATTCATTAAAGAAATATTCATGCAAATGGCTTTAACAATTGCGTTTAGTTTAATTGCATCTCTAATGGTTGCATTAACTTTAGTTCCAGCAATTAGTTCAAAAATATTAAAAGAAGAATCAAATAATGAGGTTGAAAAAGTTACTTCATTAGATAAAATTAAAAATGGCTATGAGAAATTATTTAATTTCGCTTTCAAATATAAATTTGTTGTATTAATTGGTGTATTAGTATTATTTATCGCATCAATTGGATTATCACTACGTAATGGTTTTGAATACTTCCCAGCTTCAGATGAAGGGCAATTAAGTGTAAGTATAGAAAAAGATATTACAGTGGCTGATCCGTTAAGTGATGAAGAATTTACAGCTTTATTAGACACATTAACAACAGAAGTGTTGGAAATAGAAGATGTTGATACAATAGGTGTAACTCTAGGATCAATCCAAAACTCATTCTTAGGATTTAGTGGTTCTGATAGCGCTAGTGCGAGTGTTATACTTAAAGATGATCGTGACTTATCAACACTTGAAGTACAAGAAATGTTATATGAAATCTTAGAAGATGATAAATATGAAAAAATAGAATTTGATATTTCAGGTTCTCAGCAACAAACAGCAATGTTAACTGGTAGTGGTGTACAAATCCAATTAAAAGGATATGACCTTGATGAGTTAAAGTATGAAGCACAAATGATTGCTTTAGAACTTGAAGGAATCGAAGGACTTACTGAAGTAGACAGTGGTGTAGGTAAAGAATCAAAAGAAATCAAAATTACAGTGGATAAAGAAAAAGCAGCACAAAATTACTTATCAAACGCTCAAATCCTTGGTGCTGTAGCAGAAGCATATGCATATGAAAGTGTTGTAACATCAATAACAATGAGTGGTACAATATTTGATATCTACGTGTATGATAAAGATTCAATTGATGAAACAGTTGAGTTTACGCAAGCAGATATTCTTGCACTTAAAATTATGAATCCTATGGGTGTAGAAGTACCTCTAAGTGAATTAATAGATTATGATGCATATGAAATTAGTGATCCTAATGATCCTAACTTCACACTAGTACAAAGTGGATTTACAGTTATCAATAGAGTAGATGGAACTAGAACAGTAACAGTTTCAGCTAACTATGAAGAGGGTGTAAATACTACTAACGTGAGTAATGATGTAACTGAAATGATGGACAAATACAACATGACAGGTGAAGTAAGTTACGAGATATTAGGTGAACAAGAAGAAACAATGGAAGCAGTAGAAATCTTAATTCTAGCAATGGGATTAGCTGTATTGTTAATTTACATGGTTATGGCATCACAGTTCCAATCATTAACGTATCCATTCATAATTATGTTTACAATCCCATTAGCGTTTACTGGAGGATTCTTAATTCTTTGGTTGGCAAACATGACAGTATCGATTGTAGCTATAATAGGATTGATTATATTGATTGGGGTAGTTGTAAATAATGGTATTGTTCTCGTTGATTATACAAATCAATTAAGAGAAACAGGATTAGATGTAAAAGATGCATTGCTTGAAGCAGGTAAAACAAGATTGCGTCCAATCGTTATGACAGCTTTAACAACAATTTTAGCACTATCAACAATGGCTTTAGGTATTGGTGAAGGTGCAGAGATGATGCAACCTATGGCAGTTACAACAATTGGTGGTTTACTATATGCTACTGTATTAACGTTATTAGTTGTACCAGTTATGTATTACTTAGTAACACAATATGGTAAATACATCTTCGGTTATGGATTTGGAGTAATCTTAATCTTAATAGCGGTTGGATTAATTGTATCAGGTATGATTCTACCATTTATTATTACATTAGTTCTAGCTGCAGGTGTCATTGTATATACTTTCTTCTATATTAGAAGAGGAAGTGATCTTCTTGAATAGAAAAGACCAAATCATTCAAGTAGTAATCAATATATTAAAACAAAACGCATTAACAGATATTTCATTAACATCTATTGCCAAAGAAGTAAACATAGGTAAAAGTACAATCTATGAGTACTTCTCAAGTAAAGAAGAATTATTAAAAGAAGCATTATTCGCATTTGTTGAAGAAACGATAAACACAGTTACTTTAGATGAAGATATAACACAATTCACATTTGAAGATCTGTTCAAAGAACAAATGAGACGTTTATTAAAGGCGGCTTCTACAAGCAGAATTATATTAGAAACACTGCAACCTAAATTTGCTGCTCAGTTCAGTGAAGAAACAAGGAATGAAATGAAGCAAACTGTAGAAAATATTAGAGACAAAATTAGTAAAAGATTCTACACATTCTTTGAAAAAGGAATTGCAGAAGGAGTTGTTAGCTCTAATATGACACCATTAGATGGATATATAGTGACATCACTTGTAGTAGGTACAATATTCACTTATACAGATCCAAAAATGGAGTTAGATGTCGAAGTTGTTAATAATAAGTTATATGATTCAATGCTTAAGTTGATTAATTAAAAAAAGAAGGCTATTTAGCCTTCTTTTCTATATACACAGTATTACTCATATCTTTATACACAATGACACAATACTCAGTTTCATAACTTAAAATGACGCTGTTCTTAAATAACTCATTTAAATTTAATGAGTGATTTTCTTTTAGTTTTGTTAATACATTGTTTCTTTCTTCACCTTTCACTACTTCGAAGAATAGTTTTGGTTTTATTTTAGATCTTCTTAAATAATCTATTTTTACCAAGTATTGCTCATGATTACTTAACATAGGAAAAATTGCTTTATAGACATCCTCTATCTGATACCCTTTTGTTTTAAGATTGTTCCTCACATAACTTAAGTGAATGTTATATAAGAACATAAAAGGATTCTCTTTGCTTAATAGTATGTTATGCATGTTCTCCATGAAATAACCTTTATTATGATAGATTTCAAGCATATGTTCAACTTGATGTATCATTTCTATATCAGCATTACTTAAAACATCATTTGATATAATTTGGTAGGGAGCTGATTCTTCATATTTATATTGATACTTTTGTGACTCGTTTCTGATTTTTGTCCCTCTTAACATTTTTAGGAACCCTAACTGCAGCTCTTTAGCTCCAAGCTTGAAAACAGTGTTGAATGTGTGGATGAATGATTCTAAATCTTCTTTTGGTAAACCCGCTATTAAATCAAGATGAAGGTCAATGACGCTGCCATCTTGAATCATTTTAATGTTGTTAAATAGCTTTTTATTATCTTGAAAACGATCAACTAGATAGTTGGTTTCATAATTTACACTTTGAATTCCTATTTCGAATCGAAACAATCCTTTAGGGGCGTTCTCATTTAAAAATTTGATTATTTTTGGATCCAAAATATCACCTGTTATTTCAAATTGAAATACAGTTTTGCTGTTGTTGTTTTGAATTATGAAATCTAGTAGTTCGAAAGTATTTTTGTTCGCGTTAAAAGTTCGATCAAGAAATTTGATTACTTTACTACCATTCTCCATAAGGTATAAAATTGTATCTTTAACCTTCTCTACATTAAAGAATCTCACTTTTCCTTCTAAACTAGATAGGCAATAACTACATTTATATGGGCAACCTCTACTTGATTCAATATAAGATATTTTACTTTTAATGTGCTCTTTATCATCCTCAAAATAATAAGGTAAAGATAAACTATCAAGGTCTTCGATTTCAACAATAGGGTTTGAATAGACTTTGTTGTTCATTTGATAGGTTAAGTTGTTTATTTCTTTAAATGAGATATTATGTATTAAAGCTAAACCAAGTTGATTAAACGCAATTTCACCCTCACCCTTGATAATAAAGTCTATAGGGTGTCTATCAATGAAATGTATGCTCTCATAACTTACTTCAGGACCACCAAGCATAATCTTGCAGTTATTTAGTTTGAGTTTGTTTATTATCTCAAGAACAATATTAATATTCCAAATGTAACAACTGAATCCTAAGAACTCTGGATTGTACATTTCAATGTCATCGATGATTTTAGTTATGTCATCTTTTATTGTATATTCTTTGATATCGACGTCAAAATCACTGTTAGCTTTTAAGAGTCTAACAGCGTTATTTGTATGAATGTATTTTGCGTTAATGCTTATTAATAAAGTCTTCATATAATCACCAAACTTATTGTAGCATATTTATTACTTTTTTAGTATAATGGTTCTTGGTGATTTTTATGAGTAAAATAATGATTATTGGTTGTCCTGGATCAGGGAAATCAACACTCAGTAGACAGTTAGGTAAAATACTAAATATCCCAGTGTTACACTTGGATTATATATATCATATAGATAATTTTAAGCATATCGATAGAGATGAACTGAAAATTATGATTGAAACATTTACACAAAGTAATGATTCATTCATCATTGATGGTAATTATGGTTCTACTATGGAATGGAGAACACAGTTTTGTGATACAGTGATACTACTAGATATCAGTACTGAAATTTGTGTTAATAATGTTTTAAACAGGATGAACAACGAACATAGAGAAGACATGGCACCAGGCTTTGATCTTTCAATAATGGATGATAGTTTTATAGAATTTGTGAGAACATTTAAACAAAGAAAACTACCAGGAATTGTTGCCTTGCTAGATAAGGTGAATATGAATAGAATTGTGTTAAAAAATTATGATGAAATTGAAGAATTCTTAAAAAAACAAAAGACAATCAATAATGAGGAATGATTGTCTTTTTTATGTTAAAATATATTGGAGTAGGTGATATTATGAAGAAGTTTGATTTGGTTAGTAACTATAGTCCAATGGGTGATCAGGTAAAGGCGATTGATTATTTGGTTGAAAACATTGAAAAAGGTGTTAAGGAACAAGTTCTTTTAGGTGCAACAGGTACTGGGAAGACTTTTACAATCAGTAATGTGATAAAGCAAACTGGTAAAAAGACGCTTGTTCTAGCTCATAATAAAACGTTAGCTGGACAATTATATAGCGAGTTAAAACAGTATTTCCCTAATAACAGAGTGGAATACTTTATTTCGTATTATGATTATTATCAACCTGAAGCATATGTCCCTAGTAGAGATTTATTTATTGAGAAGGATGCGCGTACAAATGATGAAATTGATGAGATGAGACATGCAGCTACAGCATCTCTTTTAGAACGAGATGACGTTATTGTTGTAGCATCTGTATCTTGTATCTATGGGATAGGAGATCCAGAAGACTATAAAAATAGTATGTTAACGTTACGCGTTGGAGATGAAATTGGTAGAAACAACTTAATGAGAAGACTTGTTGATATGTTATTTGAACGTAATGACTTTGATTTTAACCGTGGTACATTTCGTGTAAAAGGTGATGTTATTGAGATTTTACCAACATATCAAAAAACAATTGGTATTCGCGTAGAACTGTTTGATGATGAAATAGAGCGTATTAGAGAGTTTGATATCGTTACAGGCGAAATAATGAACGATTATGAGGTGTTTAGTTTATTCCCAGCCACACAGTTCATTACAAACAAAGAGAAGATTAACGAAGGTATCAGACGTATTGAAGAAGAATTAGAAACACAAATTAAAACATTCAATGAAGATGATCGTATTTTAGAAGCAGAAAGAATCAAACAAAGAACGAACTATGATGTTGAAATGTTGAAAGAAATAGGTACATGTATGGGTGTTGAAAACTATTCTAGACATTTGTCTTTAAGAGATGAAGGTGAAACACCTTCTACTTTGATGGATTTCTTTGGAGAAGATTATTTATTAGTAGTTGATGAATCCCATGTTACATTGCCACAAGTTAGAGGGATGTATAAAGGAGATAGATCTAGAAAATCAACTTTAGTAGATTATGGGTTTAGATTACCAAGCGCATTAGACAATAGACCTCTTAATTTTGAAGAGTTTAATGAAAAGATAGATCAAGTTGTTTATCTGAGTGCTACTCCAGGAGACTACGAGTTAGAAAAAACACCACATGTAGTAGAACAAATCATCAGACCAACTGGACTTCTTGATCCATTGATTGAGGTAAGACCTAGACAAGGACAAATTGATGATATCGTCGCTGAAATACTAAAAAGAGTTGAAAATAATCAAAGAACACTTGTAACTACATTAACAATAAAGATGAGTGAAGACTTAACTGCTTATTTTAAAGAATTAGGTATTAAAGTAGCTTATCTACATAGTGAAATAAAATCTTTAGAAAGAATTGAAATCATTAGAGATTTACGTTTAGGAATCTATGACGTTGTAATCGGAATTAACTTATTAAGAGAAGGGTTAGATATCCCAGAAGTGAGTCTAATATGTATTTTAGATGCAGATAAACAAGGATTCTTACGTTCTTCAAGATCGTTAATACAAACAATAGGTCGTGCAGCTAGAAATAGTGATGGACTTGTTATTATGTACGCAGATAAGTATTCAAATGCGATGAACGAATCAATAGAAGAGACAAAACGTCGTAGAGAAATCCAAGAAGAATACAATAAAGTGAATAATATAACACCAAAAACTATCATGAAAGATGTAAGAGAATCAATAAGCATTAAATCTGAAGTTACTGAGGAGAAACCTGTAACTAAGATGAGTAAGAAAGAGAAGGAAAAAGTAATAAGAAATCTAGAAAAAGAAATGAGAGAAGCAGCGAAAAACTTAGATTTTGAAAAAGCAGCTGAGTTAAGAGACATAATTATTGAATTAAAAACATTATAGCTCTTTCCTTATATATATAAATATGTTATTCTTTAAATTATCAAATAAGAGGTGAATAAAAATGTTAAGAGATTACACAAAGTTTTTTATAAGATTAGGAATTGCACTAGCGATATTCTTTATACTTGCTAACTTGATAGATAATAGATACATTATTCTAGGTATCTTTGCGGGATTAGCGCTTATCTTTATTATTATAGGGTTACTTTCTACAAAGAATCATTCAGGTTACTTAGAAATTGTGCTGAAACCTTATATGCACTATGAGAGAATTGAGAAATTAAAAGATCATAAAGATGTATATAACTTGTTGAAAGCATATGGGTTATATTATGAAGGAAATACAGAACAAGCAAAACAGTTGTTTGCTCAAGTAAGTTATCAAGAAGTATCAAATAACAAAAGGTTAGACCTGACATATAGAATTGTACAATTAGGAATCCTATTTGAAGAAAATGATGTTGAAGAATATAAAAGAGTTTATAACAAAGCGTTAACTGACACGATCTTTCTGAAAAACAAAATGAATAAAGATATATTTAAAGTAAAAGAATATATTCTTGAAGAGAAATATGAAGAAGCAATTGAACTAGCAGTAATCATAATACCAAAAACACAACCTAGGTTATTTATCGTTGAGTTAGAGTATTATTTGGCAAGAGCTTACTTTGAATTAAATCGCCTAGATGACTGTAATGCAGTATGTGAGTTCATTCATGAACGTGATTATCAAGTAAAGTACACAGAACTATGTAGACAATACTTAGTTCAAATGAATCGCACAATATATTAACAAAAAAATCAATCATATTAATAATTTTAATTAATTGATTGATTTTTTTAATGTCCATATTAATATAATTAAAAAAACTTTTCACAAATCCTTGACATTGCATAAAAACTATTATAATATTAAGGTGTAATTAAGAAATATTAAGCAAATAATTAAAAAAATTAAGCAAAGGGTGTGAAATATTAATGAAATATGATAAAGTATTATCAAAACTAGAAAACCAAGAACTAACACCTGAACTTGCATATAAAGAACTATATAAGGAAAAAAGGCAAAAGCCCGGTAAACGAGCAACATTCGTTAAATTGAATATAAAAGTTCCAGAAGAAGGAAAAGGAATCAACACATTCCTACGAATACTGTTTGCATTACCTATACCATTAGTTTTCGCAAGATGGGGTCTAAGATTAGGAAAAAGATTTGGTAATCTAGAAGAACAAGAGGATTTCGATATTGATGAAATATTATATATGTTGAAATACTCAAAAGGTACAAAAATAAGCGTTGATGCAAAAGACGCACAAGTAAATATTAAAATAATTTAGGAGGATTAATTATGAATCATGTTATAGGAGAATGTCCAATTTGTAACAGCGATTTAACAGTTACTAAGTTGAATTGTACAAATTGCCACACAGAGTTAAGTGGAGAGTTCCAATTATCAAAATTTAATTATTTATCAAAAGAGGATCTATATTTTATAGAAGTATTTATTAAAAACAGAGGAAACATTAAGCAAATTGAAAAAGAGTTGGGAATTTCTTATCCAACAGTAAAGAAAACATTAGATGAAGTTATCGTTAGTTTAGGATATGAAGTAAGCGAAGAAGACAAGATCAAAAAAGATGAAGTATTCGCAAAACTTGAAAAAGGTGAAATATCTGCTAAAGAAGCTGCCAAACTAATTAAATAAATAGGAGGTAGAGTTATGTTAAATAATACATTTACACAATATGAATATCAAAGAGATAATCAAAAATTACAACTACAAGAAATCGAAAAAAGAGTCGATGACTTACGACTTACTCAACAAAAAAGATTAAGTAAATAATATATAAATTTCATAAATGAAAGGATGAAAAATATGAGTGATGATAGATTAAGAATTTTAGAAATGATAGCTAACAAACAAATTACAGCACAAGAAGGTGCAGAATTATTAAAAGCAGTAGATCAAGCAGATAAAGAAGTAAAACTTCAACCTAAGAAAAACGCATTCAAAATGTTTAGAATTAAAGTATTAAGTAGTGATGGAGATAAAGTAAACGTACAAATCCCTATCGAATTTGCAAAAGTGGCTTTACAATCTGGTAAAGGATTCATGAAAATGGACAAGCTAGATGAATTTGAATTAGATTTTGACGCAATCCTAGGAATGATTGATTCAGGAATGTTAGGTAAAATCGTAGATATAGAATCAGCTAACGGAGACATCGTAGAAATCGTTATTGATTAAACTCCTCTTCAAAAAGGACCTATGGTCCTTTTTTAATTTCACCAATCCCCCACAAAAGCATTTTTATGTGTTATAATGATTATAAGAAACAAAATAAGAGAACACTCTAGAGGTGATATTATGCCAGAGAAAAATGAGTTTTACGAGGTCGAGTTTCACGACATGACTCATGATGGTATGGGAGTATGTAGGATAGAAAATTTTCCTGTTTTTGTGCCGAAGGCTCTAAAAGGGGAAAAAGGAATAATAAAAATCACTAAGGTTAATTCTAACCTTGGTTTTGGTAGATTAATGGAACTATCTCATAAATCACCATTTAGAAAAGAACCAATATGTGATCATTATAGCGAATGTGGTGGTTGTAATATTATGCATATGGATTACTCTATGCAATTAGACTTTAAAAAATATAGAACTGCTGAAACCTTAAGAAAACTAGGTAAAATCACAACAACAGTGAAAGATACTGTAGGAATGTTAAATCCTTACTATTACCGTAATAAAGCGGTTATTCCATTTGGAGAAGAAAACAACAGATTGATTGCAGGGTTATATAAATCAAGATCACATGACATTATAGATATGAAGAAATGTTATATAATGCCAAAGATTACAACGGATATTGTTAAGTTCTTAAAGAACATCTTTATGGAACTAAATATTCCAGGCTACAATGAGAAACTAGGGACAGGTGTTGTTCGACATGTAGTAATCAGAAGTTCATATAAGTTTGATGATATTTCTGTTACAATCGTAACTTTGACACCAAAACTACCTAAAAAAGAGATTATAATTCAACGTTTGACTTCTAGATACAAGAAAATTGTGAGTATTGTACACAATATTAATCCAGATAATACAAATGTTGTAATGGGTAAAAAGTCTAAAGTAATACATGGAGAAGATTTCATCAGAGATGATATTAATGGAATTATTTTCAAAGTATCTCATAGATCTTTCTATCAAGTTAATCCTCAACAAACTGAAAATCTATATCAAAAAGCATTGGAATATGCTGAGTTAACACCAAATGACATTGTTATAGATGCATACTGTGGAATAGGAACTATTGCCCTTAATGCAGCCAAAGAATGTAAAACTGTATTAGGTGTTGAAGTGGTAAAACAAGCTATTGAGGATGCAAATGAAAATGCAAAAGCAAATAATATTTCAAACGCAAAGTTTAAGGTAGGAAAAGCCGAAGAAGTCATTAAAACATGGAGTAACTACGACGTAAATGCACTTTTTGTAGATCCGCCACGCAAAGGCTGTGATCCTGTATTTTTAGAGACTGTAGCAGATATGAAAATACCTAAAGTTGTATACATATCATGTAACGTTGCCACTCTAGCAAGAGATTTGAATTATCTACAATCTAGAGGCTACGAAATATTAGAGGTAACACCATTTGATATGTTCCCACAAACATCACATATTGAAGCGGTAACAAAATTAAGATATAAAGGACAAGCGTAACTTGTCCTTTTTTGTTATAATATAATTAACTAGTCTTATAGATTAAAATATATTGCAATTATGTAACAAACAATGTATAGTATTTAACTGGACTAAGAAAGTTGGTGTAATATGAAACCATTATTAGAAAAAGAACAAAAAATCCTATTAACAATTAAACGATTAGGAATAAACGGTGAAGGAATAGGGTATTATAAAAGACAAGCTGTCTTTGTAGACGGTGCAATGCCACCTGAAGAAGTTATTGTCAAAATTACAGAAGTTAAGAAAAATTACTGTAAAGGTGAGGTAATTAAATATAACGTTAGAGCCAAGGAGAGAGTAAAACCTTTCTGTAGACATTATGGTGAATGTGGAGGGTGTCAACTTCAGCATGTAAGCTATGAAGAACAACTTTCATTTAAAGAAGAAATGCTAAAGCAAGCCATTGATCGCTATACTAACGTAGATATTACTAAAATTAAATTTAACGATATAATACATATGAATAACCCAAGATACTACAGACACAAGGCTCAAATGCCTGTTAGAAACACTGAAGATGGTATCACAACAGGGTTATATAAGAAAGAAACTAATGATCTAGTTGATATTCTTAATTGTCCTATTCAAAATGATAGAATAAATCATACAAATACTGAAGTTTTAAAGATACTAGATAAACACGAAATTCGCGCATTTGACTTCAAGACAATGAGGGGATTGGTTAGATACATAGTAACAAGAGTATCTCATCAAACTGAGGAAATACAAGTTACATTAGTGGTAACTATATTTAACAGAGCTCTTCAGAAGGCAGCAAAAGACATTATTAAGCTTCCAAATGTCAAATCGGTAGCGATATCTAAGAATAAAGATGTCAAAAACGTTGCAATATTTGGAGATGAAGTTGAGATTTTAGAAGGTGAAAATTATATTACTGAAGGTATTAATGAAATTAAGTATGATTTAAAACCGAAAGCTTTCTATCAATTAAACCCTGCACAAGCTACGAAAATGTTTAAAAAAGTAAAAGAGAGTTTAGATTTTGAGACTGATAAAGTAATCATTGATGCTTATACTGGTTCAGGTGCAATTAGTATTTATCTAGCTCCATATGCGAAACAAGTTATAGGAATTGATGTAAATAAAGAATCTATCTATTCTGCAAGACACAACAAGAAAATAAACAAATTAAGTAATGTAGAATTTGAAATAGGTGAAGTGAAAGATGTTTTACCTAGAATTTATAGTAAAGGAATCAATCCTGATGTAATAGTAATTGATCCACCAAGATCTGGGATCGATGAAAAAACGTTAGATTTATTAACAAGGAAAGTTGTTAATAAGATAATCTACGTATCATGTAATCCGAGTACACTAGCGAAAAATCTTAGTGTTCTAAAATCAAAATATACGATTGAAGAAATTACACCATTGGATATGTTCCCATTTACATCACAAATTGAAAGTGTAACAATTTTAAAGAAGAAGTAAAATTCTTCTTTTTTATTTGAAAACTTTTAGTTTAATTAAAAATCGATACAAATATGTGCTTTTTTTAATTCATTTCATTTTCACTCAATTTCACTAAAAACTACTAACTAAGAGAACAAACAAGTTATCCACATGAGTTTTCCACACTGAGATTTAAATCGAGTATTTTTAGACAAGTGATGATTGAACTCAATTTAGATTATTTTGATTTAGGCTTTGACAGTGCTAAAAAAATGAATTATAATGAGTATAAAGTCAGTGAGTAGGTGGTCATATGGGAATACGTGAAGAGAATAAATTGATGACAAAAAAGAGAATAATTGAAAATACAAAAAAGTTACTTTATGAAAATGGCTTTGTTAAGGTATCTACGAAGGATATCTCTAGAGTTTCCAATGTTGCTCAAGGTAGTATATTTTTACATTTTGAAACAAAGGATAAACTATTGCACAGAATAATTTCCTCTGATTTAGAATTACTTCAGAGTGAGATAAAAGATAATGTAGATAGTAAAAACGATACTCAGACGTTTTTAAAAGACTTTTTGGATGTAATAATTGAGCACGAAAACATGTTATCTAGGGTATACAAGGATATAGCTTATCTAAATGATGATATTCATAAAGTAATAGAGAACATCGAAGTAAGGCTGAAAAATCTTATTTTTGATAATATAAGAAGTAATCTTGCTGTTTCATTGAGCATTGTGGATTCTTTTATTAATATTGATGCATTTATGGCATTGGTGCGAGTATATTTACAAGATAAGGATTCATCTTCAGAATTTAGTAGTGTTATTAAACAAAGAAGAGGAAAACTTACTAAGTTATATAGAACTTTATTTGGAGAATAATTTTGGCAAAAAAATAATACTATGATATAATTACTTAGGTTTTGAAGAGGTGAGAAAAATGAAGAAGATTAGAAAATTCTTTTTTGGAACTTATATTAGAGGATTTGTTGTTAGTTACTTCCTATTTCTAATGGCAGGAGCTACTTTACTGAAGCTACCACTTTCAGTTAGAGAAGGACAGACACTGAAATGGATTGATGCAATATTTGTTAGTGTTAGTGGAATGAGTACAACAGGGTTAAGTACAATTGTTGTAAAAGACGTACTAACACCATTTGGACAAACTGTATTAGCGTTTATACTACAATTTGGTGGTATTGGTCTAATTATGTTTGTAGCAACATTTTGGTTGTTAACTAGGAAAAGAATTAGTTTTAAAGAAAGAACAATGATTATGACTGATCAAAATCAGATTGGTCGTGCCGGAATTGTTGGATTCATAAAAAATGTATTAATTATGATATTAAGTATAGAATTAGCTGGATTTGTAATTATGACTACATATTTGCATTTCTTGACAGATTATTTTGATACATTTGGTGAAGCGGCGTTCCAATCGTTCTTTTTAACAATATCTATGTTTACAAATGCTGGGTTTGATATATCTCCTGGTGGAGATAGTTTGATGATGTATGCAAGACTAGGATCTCAAGATTATTTTATGCAAATACTTGCGATGACGCTGATGATACTAGGTGCAATTGGATTTTGGCCATTAGCAGAGTTTAAACAATGGATTGAAGCTAAGTTTAAAAAAGAGAAATACGAGTTTAGTTTATTTACAAAAATATTAGTAACTATGCATTTAGGTTTATGGCTTGGTAGCGCGGTGTTTACATATATAATTGAGTTTAACAATGCATTTTCAGGTATGAACTTCATGGATGGATTATTCTATAGTTTATTTATGTCGTTAACAACTCGTAATGCAGGATTTGCTACATTTAACATGACTGATTTCACTTCTACAACACAAGTATTCTTTGGAGTTCTTATGTTTATTGGGTCATCACCAAACAGTGCTGGTGGTGGAATTAGAACAACTACTTTCTTGTTGGCGATTCTATATTTCATATCGTTTAGTAGAGGTAGAGAACAAGTTGTAATCAAGAAGAAAAGTATAAAATTAGAAGCAGTATATAAATCATTAATGGTAGTAATTGGAGCTGGTATGCTCATAGTAACTGCATTGATGATTATGTCCTATTCAGAAACTGCTACATTAAAGGAAATATTCTTTGAAATTGCCAGTGCGTTTGGTACAACTGGATTAAGTCTAGGAATTACAAGTGGATTAACTATTGTTGGTAAGATAACATTAATTATAGTTATGTTCTGTGGACGTGTAGGTATTTTGGCATTACTACTAATGTTTAGAGGAAACAAAAACAAAGGAAATAGTATAAAATATCCTGAAATGGATATGATTGTAGGTTAATAAAAAAAACGGCTAAATTTAGCCGTTTTTGTTTACTTTGTAGTGTCTCTTTCAACCAACGAAACAGGTAAGGTTTGATGTGTTTCATCTAACTCTTTTTTTGCTATAAGTTCTAGTAAGTTGTCAACAGTTCTCATACCCATATCATTTATTGGTTGTGCAATTGTTGTTAATCTAGGAATTAACACACCGCTTAATTCAATATTGTCATAACCAATAACTTGAACATCTTCTGGAACTTTATACTCTAGACGTTTTAAAACGCTAATTACATACATAGCAATGATGTCGCTACTACAGAAAATACCATCAACGTCCTTATGTTCTTTAATGAATTCTTCTATTAAATCTAGTTCAGGTGTTTTAAAGTCTAAATCACAACTTTGAACATCTATATTATGTTCGTTCATTACTTGATAGAACCCTCTTGCTCTGTCAACAACTGTAATTAATACACTAGGACCTCTAAAGTGAATAATCTTTTTAGCTCCATTCTCTATTAACTTACGCGCAGCTATTTCTCCACCTTGAACATTATCACTAGTAACAGATGGTACATTCTTATCGATGATATGATCAATTGTAATAATTGGTATTTTTAAATTGATATATGCTCTTGTGCTTTTTGTATTTGAAACAATGATTAATCCATCTATATTGTATTGAGCAAAAACATTAATATATTTTTTTTCTATTTCAATATCGTCTTTCGAGTTAAAGATCATTAACTTATAACCTTTTTCCATAATGTGATCTTCTATCGCTTCAATAAGTTCTGCAAAGAAGTAAGTGGAAATGTGAGGAACAATTAATCCAATAATATTAGAACGTTTTCTAAATAATGAACGAGCAAGTTCATTAGGTACATAACCAAGTTCATCAATTGCATCTTCTACAATTTTTCTTGTTTCGTGATTCACATAACCCGTATTATTTATTACCCTTGATACAGTAGCTACACTAACATTTGCTTTTTTTGCAACATCTTTTATTGTAGGCATATAATCACTCCTTATAGTTAGGTATATTATAACAAATTACTTTATTATTTGATAGATAAAATGTATAATAGTTTTGATTGGAGTGAGATGAATGAGTATAACAACAGAAAAAGATTTACGAAACTTACTTTTTTATCAAGTTTACGTAAGAAATCATTCTAAAGAAGGTACGTTTAAAGCAGTAGAAAAAGACCTTGATAGAATTAAAAAATTAGGTGTAGATTACGTATATCTAATACCAATACATAAAATTGGTCAAAAAATGAAAAAAGGGGAGCTTGGATGCCCTTATTCAATACAGGATTATAAGTCTATTAATCCTGATTATGGTACATTAGAAGATTTTCAAGATCTAATTAAAGCTACACATGATAAAGGTATGAAATTCATGATTGATATTGTTTTCAATCATACTTCTCATGATAGTCTATTACTAGAAAAACATCCTGAGTACTTTTATGTTAATGATGAAGGACAGTTTGCAAACAGAGTTGGAGATTGGTGGGATATCACTGATCTAGACTATTCAAATGATATTGGACTTTGGGAAGAACTGATTGATACATTAGAGTATTGGGCTAAAATGGGAATAGACGGCTATAGATGGGATGTTGCATCAGTTTTACCATTGGAGTTTTTAGAAGAAGCTCACGAAAGAATGTTAGACATTAATCCAAACTTCTTGTTCTTAAGTGAATCTGTACATGGAGGATTTACAAGATATCTGAGAAATCAAGGATACTCATGTTTAAGTGAATCTGAGATATACCAAGTTTTTGATATTGCCTACGATTATGACACACATCCATATTTTGAAGGATATTTAAAAGGTGAGATTCCATTTTCAAGATATATTGAAGAACTAAGACGACAAGATGAGATATATTCTGACAATTATGTGAAACTACGTAACCTTGAGAATCACGATTTCGGTAGATTTGCACCTATGGTCAACAATGATATCGAAAAAATTAATAATTGGACTTCATTGGCTTTTTTTAGTAAAGGAGCAACAATGATTTATGCTGGACAAGAAAAGTTAGATAATAATCTTCCTTCTTTGTTTGATAAGGACTTAGTAAATTGGGATGGTAAGGATATTTCACTTATTATTTCAAAACTGGCTTCGATAACTAAAAATAAGATTTTCAGTTACGGATTCTATGATATAATAAACAGTGATAAAGATGTATATATTGGTAATTATAAATACCTAGACAAAGAAGTATTTGGAATTTTTAATGTTGGTTTAGAAGAAGGCTTTATTGAAGTAGACATTAAAGATGGAGCTTATATAAATGTAATTTCAAATGAACAAGTAATTGTAAAAGAAGGTAAAATCAAGTTATCAAATAATCCAATAATAATGTGGGTGAAATAAATGAAAAAAATACTATTGTTTTTAACACTTGCACTAACATTTACATTAGTTGCATGTGGAGAAGAAGAGGTAATTGTACCTTTAGAGTATTCTGATTTTCAAGACCATCAGGAAACAGAAATGGATGTAGTGATACAACCAGAAACTGAAGAATATTTTGTATACATGTATGATTCAAGTTCAGATTCTGACGAGATGAAATCAAGTGTATTAGGATTTCTACAAAATGTACAAACCGTGCCGTTTTATATAATGGATCTTGAAACTGTAGAGTACAATGACGAGTTTGGAACAATTACAGATCCAACAATGTTGGTATTTGTTAATGGTTCATTAAAAGAAAAATATTCAGGTGTAGATTTGTTAGAAGAGTTCATAAAAAGATATGGAAATGTTGATGATACTGATTACAAACATTTCATATCTTCAACAGTTTATTCATATAGAGAGTTAGAAAGTATGGATCATGAGAAATATATCGCATATTATTACAGTGATAGTTGTAGCCATTGCCAAGAAGTGAAGAGTGATATTTTAAACTTCTTAAAAGACTTCGATGAAATGCCATACTATTTCTTAGATGTAGCAGAAGCTCCTGATCAAACATCAACAACGATATTTAGAGGAACGCCAACTTTGTTTGTGATTGAAAACAACACAATTATTGAAGTATATGTTGGTAGTGTAGAAGTAAGAGAATTTATAGAATTATATAGTGATTAATGATAAAACCACTCGAGTGGTTTTTTCTATGCTATAATTATGATAGGTGATAATATGAGACAAACAATAACAGTGATTGGAGCTGGACTTGCAGGTAGTGAAGCCAGTTATCAACTTGCAAAAAGAGGATTCCAAGTAAAATTATATGAAATGAGACCTAAAAAGCTAACACCAGCACATAAGACTGGTGGTTTTGCAGAACTTGTATGTTCTAACAGTTTAAGAGCAAATAGTTTAGAAAATGCTGTAGGTTTACTGAAAGAAGAAATGAGAATGCTAGATTCTCTAATCATAAGATGTGCTGATGCAACACAAGTTCCTGCAGGTGGCGCATTAGCAGTTGATCGAGATTTATTTAGTGAAATGGTTACAAATGAAATCAAAAGTAACCCAAACATTGAAGTAATAGAAGAGGAAATTACAACACTACCTGATGGACCAGTAATTATTGCTTCTGGACCATTAACAAGTGATGCTTTAAGTGATGAAATCAAAAAGTTAATTGATGAAGACTATCTATATTTCTTTGACGCAGCAGCTCCAATTATTGAGTTAGAAAGTATCAATATGGACATCGCATACAAAAAAAGCAGATACGACAAAGGAGAAGCAGATTATATTAATTGTCCAATGACAGAAACCGAATTTAACAATTGGTATAACGAGGTAGTGAATGCAAAAGCAGTAGAAGTTAAAGACTTTGAGTTCAAGGTTTTTGAAGGGTGTATGCCTTTTGAAGAAATCGCAAGACGTGGACGTCAAACACTTCTATTTGGACCTATGAAACCTGTAGGTTTAGAAACACCAAATGGAGATAGACCTCACGCAGTAGTTCAACTACGTCAAGATAATAAAGAAGGAACATTATATAATATAGTAGGGTTCCAAACACATCTTACATTTGGAGAACAAAAAAGAATCATTCAAATGATTCCAGGACTTGAAAAAGCTAGTATTGTAAGATATGGTGTAATGCATCGAAATACATTTATAAACAGTCCTAAGTTGTTAACTAGAAATTATCAACTTCGTACAAATGAAAACATCTATTTCGCAGGGCAAATAACTGGTGTTGAAGGGTACGTAGAAAGCGCAGGAAGCGGATTACTTGCTAGTATATCACTTGCTAGAAAACTACAGGAAAAAGAAGAAATCATTTTCCCTGCAACTACAATAATTGGTAGTGAATCTTATTATGTTTCACATGCTTCAATTTCAGATTTCCAACCAATGAATGCAAATTATGGTATCCTTGAAAAATTAACATTTAAACACAGGAAAAAAGAGCGTAAAATGCATTATAAAGAACGCTCTATTGAGTTAATGAAAGAGATAATTAATCGATTGGAGGAATAGTTATGGATTTTCATAAACTAAAGCTCGATAAATTCAAAACATATAATGGACTGAATATGATAGAAACCTTTACTCCACCATTAGAATTATCAGACATACCTGAAGTATACTTTATGTTTGTATCCAGTATAAGTGAAGTAATGCAATCTATTAATATTGTTCAAAACAATCAAAAGCACAAAGAGAACAGAACCTTTTTTATCTTTAAAAAAGGAAACAAAGGATTTGGAAGAGACCATATCTATAATGTAGTAATGACAAACCCACTGTTTAAGAGGAAAGCACCAATGTTGGCTTCTTTAAACAAAGAATACAGTGTGTTTTGCTTTATGATAGAGGTGTAATATGGCAAATAGCGGTGTAATAGAATTATTCAAAGAGTACTTGCAAAGTGAAAAAGGATATAGTGAGCATACAATAACTTCATACATTGATGATATCAATACATTAGTTCACTTCCTGAATAACGAACAGTTCGGTGATGTTTTATCTGTGTCTAACCGTATTGCTCGCTTTTACATTGCAACACTTCATGAAAACTATACACCTACATCTATAGCCAGAAAAATTAGCTCTCTTCGTAGTTTATATAATTATCTAGTAAAGGATGGTCTTATTAAAGAAAATCCATTCAGTGAAGTAGAATTACCCAAAAAAGAGAAAAAACTACCTAAGTTTATATACCCAGAAGAGATAATCAGTATTTTAGACTCAATAAAACTTGATAAACCAATCAATAAAAGAAACAAACTTATATTAGAATTCTTATATGGTACTGGAGTACGTGTTAGTGAACTGTCAGGAATAATATTATCAGATATTGATTATTCACAATCCCTAGTATTGATTCACGGAAAAGGATCAAAAGATAGGTTTATTCCACTACACAACAACCTCCTAAGAGAAATTCAAGATTACATCATAACAACAAGAAATCAATTTCTAAAAACCAAAGAAGATTGCAAATCACTTTTCTTGAACTACAGAGGAACTACACTTACTCCAAGAGGGATCAGGTTAGTTGTTAATAAAGTGATAAATGAATCAGGTGAAACATTAAAAATTAGTCCACATACCTTAAGACACACATTTGCAACACACTTACTAAACGCAGGGGCTGATTTGAGAAGTGTCCAAGAATTGCTAGGGCATTCTCACCTATCTAGTACGCAGATATATACAAAAGTAACAAAAGAAAAACTAAAAGAACAGTATATGAATGCACATCCCCGTGCAAAGAAAAATAGATAAGTAAAGCACAGTCAAAAGACTGCGCTTTTTTTGTATGAAAAACTTTTCGCCGAAAGTAAGCGTTTTTGTGTTAAAATAGTAACAAGGAGTGATAAGAGTGAACATTGAAAAAAGAGTTTTAAGAGCAGCAGAAGTTAGACGAAACGGGCTAGTCCCAGGTATTCTATATGGAAAAGATTTTCCTGCAACTTCAGTACAAGTTTCAGCATTAGCACTTACTAAAAAGATAGCTGAAGTAGGAACAAGCAAGACCTTTTCAATTTTACTGGATGGCAAAAAACACATCGTATACGTTAAAGAATATCAAAATGCTTATATGGACCATTCTTCATACATGCATTTCGATTTTGTAAAAGTATCTCAAGATGATACATTACAATCTAACGTATCACTGCATTTTATTGGAAAAGAAGTATTTAACAAATCAAGTTTAGTATTCACAGTTAGTTTAGACGAAGTTGAAGTAGAGTATAACGTAGGTAGTGGTATTTCTCATCTTGACATTAATGTTGAAGATTTATCAGAAGAAGCTCCTATCTATGTAAAAGATATTAAAGTACCAAAAGGAATCAAAGTGTTATCTGATCCTGAACAAATGGTTTGTAGTTTAAATCAAGCTACTATCATAGAAGAAAAAACTGAAGGTGACGAACAAGAAGCAGTATACAACGAACCAGAAGCTGAATAAAAAAGCGCTAAATAGCGCTTTTTTTCTGGTTATTTATAAATAAACGATTATATTATAAACAACTTTGACTTTTCGATATAGATTAGATAAAATTAATAGTTGAGGTGTTACTATGATTTTAGATGTAAACACAGTAATATTATTTTCTGCAATAATACAGTTCTCAAATGTACTAGTAATGATATATTTAAGAACAACATTCAATTTTAAATTCTACAGTTATAACTCGTTTATAACTTATTTTGCTATTGCTGGAACTTCTAATATAACACTTTTAATGACTCAAAACTACGATTCACCACTATTCATGATGGGGTATATATTTATAAGTTTAATTGGGTTATTCTTCTTAATGAATGGATTTTTAGAGTTCTTTGATAAAAAGTCATCAACAAAACTGTATGCGGGATACGTCCTTGTATTTACAATACTGGTACATGCATTAATCGTTGCAGGTGCCCCAAGGTTTTATTCGTTTTTGCTATTGATAATACATACATTTTATATACATTCTAAAGTGCTATACATTGCACTGAAAGAAAATGCATTAAAAAGAAATGAGACACAATTGATACTCATCCTAAACATATTCTATATTGCTACATCAGTTGTTTACTTGATTATACTGATTATAGATATTTTCGGAGATAATAATTTTATAGAACCAATTGTATTCTATGCAGGAGCAAATGCATTGACATCATTACTTGTTATTACCGGTATGATTCAGTTGGTTATAAACAAATCATACAAAACAGTAGTTGATATGAATGAAAGACTCAATTTAGCACAAACAATATCTAAGACTGGCTCTTGGGAGTTAAACTTACAATCAATGGAAATTTGGGCAAGTGAAGTTGCGTTTGAAATTTATGAGTTAGATAGAAAAAGAGATGGAATGCTGCCTCTAGATCAAGTAAGAATGATGAATCACACCGATGATTTAGAGATGCTTGATAAAGCACTTTATGATTTAATAGAACAAGACATTCCTTATGAAGTAGAATACCGTTTAATTGCTGCAAATGGAAAACATAAGTATATCCAATCTCAAGCAGCAATTAAGAAAGATAAAAAGGGTAATAAAATCAAAGTTTTCGGAGTGTTTAGAGATATCACGGAATTAAAATCAAAAGAACGAGAACTTGTATATGCTTCATATCATGACTTCTTAACAGGATTACACAATAGAAGATTCATAGATGAAGAAATAATGAGATTAGATACAATTGATAATCTACCATTCTCAATTGTTTTAGCAGATCTAAACAACCTAAAACTCACAAATGATACTTTTGGACACAAGCAAGGGGACATAGATATCGTAAACGCTGCTAAAATACTAAAAGATTCGACAAGAAACGGTGAAATCATTGCACGTACTGGTGGAGATGAGTTTATGCTGTTACTACCAAACACAAGCAAGGAACAAACAAACATTATTATTGAGAGAATTACCAAAAACATGCAAGATTTTGTGTATAACGAACATTACCCATTTAGTATGAGTATAGGATACTCAACAAAAACATCTATTGAAGATAATATCGACACAATCTTTAAAGAAGCAGAAGATAACATGTACAAAGATAAAATCCACCGCGGACCAAAATTAAGAAAAGAAGCGGTTGATTTCTTAATCAAAAAATTATTTGAAAAAGATCCGTTAAGTGAAGTCCACAGTAGAAGAGTATCAGCTTATGTTAAAATATTTGCCGAAGAACTAAAACTCTCAAAAGACAATCAAAGTATTCTAGAACAAGCATCCTTAGTTCATGATATAGGAAAAGTGTTGTTAGATGATAAAATCTTGAAATCAGATAAACTGCTAACACAAACAGAGTACGACTTAATGAAAGAACACAGCATTAGTGGTTATAGAATCTTGAATAGTATCTCTAACTTAAAAGAAATTGCAGTCATAGTATTAAACCATCATGAAAGACCTGATGGCTTAGGATATCCACAAGGTATCAAAGATAAAGATATTCCATATTTCAGTAAGATAATTGCAATTTGTGATGCTTATGAATCTATGACAGGGCATAGATTATATAAAAAACCAATTTCTGATAAAGACGCAATCAATGAACTAATTAAGAACAAAGGTACACAATTTGATTCGAAATTAGTAGATACCTTTGTAAAACTTATCAATAGTAAAAGAATCGTAAGATAACGATTCTTTTTTTTACGACAAATACTTCATTTCAATTTATATAAAACCTAGTATAATAGTCCTGTAGGTTAAAGAAACAGGAGAGGATAAAAAAATGAAAAAAGTAATCATACTAGTAGTAATGATTTTAACAGTATTCACATTATCAGGATGTGAAGACTCAGCAAATGTAGTAAGTGAAAACTTAAGTAAGGAAGCAGACAACTTTCAAATCTTAAGAAAAGTTGTATTTTATAATGGTATTACTGACGAATACATGTTCGCAATGGAAGGATATTGTTCAATCACAGCTGACACTGCAGATGAACAGTTAGAAGTAACTTGTAAAGTTGGTGAAGGAGAATATGAAAAACACTTCTTAGGACTAAGTGATAATGTATCTTATATGGTGTTACAATTAGACACTGCAGACGTAAGTGAGTATCACTATAAGTTCTATTTTAGACCACAAACTTTAGTTCCGGATATCGAAACAGATATTGAGTAATAAAGAGAATCGTTTATAACGATTCTTTTTTACGACAAATAGTTCATATACAGTTCAAAAAAACATAGTATAATATATTTGAAGGTGATAAAAAATGAGAAACTTAGATCATGAGTTAGAAAAACTAATAGAATACGCAAAGAGAAATGAAAATATAAGAGGACTGGTATTACAAGGTAGTTATGTAAATCCTGTAGATAGAATCGATGAGTTTAGTGATTTAGACCCACTCTTCTATGTGAAAGACTTACAAGAATTCACAGAAACTGATGAATGGAAGAAGAACTTTGGATTTCCAATCTCATATTTTCATGATGAATGGGAAATGAAAGATAATCAAAAAGGATACACAAGATTAACTTTATACAGTGATGGATTCAAGATGGATTTTGGATTTCAAAGCATAGATTCAGCCAAATACGCTAACGACATGCAGTTTTATAAAGTTTATGTAGATAAAGATAACCTAATTCCAGCTCCAGAAGTGGAAGATGAAAGTAAGTTTTATGTGAATAAACCTACAAATGAGGAGTTTCAATATGTATTAAGAGATTTCTTCTTTGACACTTCATACGTAGTAAAAACAATTTATCGAAATGAAATAACGTTTAATCAATACATGATGGGAATACTTCATAAAAAAATAAATGATTTACTGAAATGGTATGTTGGGTGTAAACATGATTTCAAAGTAAACGTTGGTTCAGAAAATAGATATATTACGAATTATCTTTCTAAAGAGGAAATTCAAATGCTGAAAGATACCTATAGTTCTAGTGAGCCTGAAGAAGTATATAGAGCATTAATCGCTTCATTTGATTTAGTAAGACATTTAGGTACTTATATCGCAGGAAGATTAAATTATATATACCCCTTACAACATGACGAAGACATGCATAATTATTGCAAGAATGTAAAAGAGGAATTCTTAACAAAATAAAAGGTACAATCGTACCTTTTTTTTAGTATAATAGTATAGAGGTGATACTTTGTATCCTGATATAACTACACTTATAATCAACCTAAAATTTCTAGAGTTTAACAAAGAAAAGTATAAAGTAATATTAAAGGAAGAGTTATTATGATAAAGCTTACCATAAAAGAAGCAAGAGAATATTTAGTAAAATACCATATGATTAACACTGATGATAACCTATCTTCTAAAGAAGGTATTCTTCATGTTTTTGATAAAATTCAATCCATTCAAGTAGACCCACTAGATGTAGTAGGTAGAAATGTAGATTTGGTTTTACAGTCTAGAATCAAAAACTATAAAAAGTACTATATCGAAGAACTTCTATATAAAGATAAAACAATTATTGATGGTTGGGATAAACAAATGTGTATTTACAAAACAGAAGATTATCCTAAATTTAACTAAGTAAGAAAATGGCGAAGCGAAGGTGAAATCAACACTTTAAAACATCGTCTACAAATAGATGCTTTAAGTTATACTGATGAGATCTTAAAGATATTTAAAGATGAAGGTTCTAAGTTTTCAAAAGATATTACACTAGGTGGAAAAGCAAAACATCACTGGGGACAAACCAAAGTAAGTAGCGCTGCACTTGATTACCTATTTCACAAAGGGGATATCAATGTAAAATCTAGAAAGAACCAACAAAAAGAGTATGATTTAACTGAAAGATTAATAGGTGACCTCGCATATGAATCTTCTCCATTTCAAACTGAAGATGAGTTCATTGAATACTATTTATTAAGAAGAATAAGAGCTCTCGGTATCACAACAAATAAATCTGGTGTTCATCTACATGGTGTTCACATAAAAAGTAAGAAACAAAGAGACCATTACTTAAAGGTGTTACTACAAAAAGACTTAGTAGAAGAAATAGTAATAGAATCAATAAAAGAAACATGCTATATACCTAAAGGATGCTTAATTCAAACAAGTAGTATCAAAGATCAAATTTCATTTATTGCACCATTAGATAATCTTATTTGGGATAGAGATTTAACTCATAAACTATTTGATTTTTATTATAGATGGGAAGTCTATACACCGATTGTGAAAAGGGAGTTTGGATATTATGTTTTACCTATACTTTACAAGGAGAACTTTATTGGTAGAATTGAATTTGAAAAACACCGTGATGGTGATTTGAGAACAATTAACACTTGGTATGAACCAAATGTAAAACAAACAAAAAAGCTTGAACAAAAAATGAATCAAGCATTAAAAAAATTTCAAAAATATGTAACAATATAAGGAGGAAACAATATGTTATATTTAGTAATTGGGATAATTGTTTTGAATTATCTACTTACAACAGGATTAAGTATTTTAAACTATAGTTATAAAGACAAGGAAGTTCCAAAAGAGGTACAAGGGATCTATGATGAGAAAGACTATAAAAAATGGCATAGTTACTTTATGGAGAACTTTAGATTTGGCATGATAACAAGAACTGTTTATATGTTAGTTACTGTAATTTTACTAGCTACAAAAGTCTATCATCAGTTCTTTACCTTTAGCGAATCTTTAACACAAAATGAGTATTCACAATTAGGAATCTTTTTATTATTATATTATTTTATAGGATTCATACTTGGAATATTTACTTCATATTATGATAAGTTTACAATTGAAGAAAAATATGGGTTTAACAAATCAACAAAGAAAACTTTTGTCGTTGATAAAGTAAAGGCTTTAATACTAGTCATCACTTTTGGTGGAGGATTAGCAATGGGTATTTTTGCTTTATATAGAACATTTCAGGATCAATTAGCTTTATTCTTATTGTTTTCTTGGCTTGGAATCATATTTATTATCATTGTTGTAAACATGATTTATGTAAAAGTATTAATGCCTATCTTCAATAAAGTAACAGCTTTAGAAGAAGGAGAATTAAAAGATGCGATTAATCACTTTGCTGAAGGTGTAGGTTACACGGTTTCTAAAATTAGTGTTATCGATGCTTCTAAAAGATCTACGAAACTAAACGCAATGTTTACTGGCTTTGGTAAATTTAAACATATTATATTGTTTGATACCCTTATCGAGAAAATGTCTACAGAAGAAATAGTTGCTGTACTAGCACATGAAATAGGACATAATAAACATAAGCATATTATTACTAGCATGGGTACAACATTTATACAGTTTGGATTATTCTTAGGATTATTAGTTCTAACATTAACAACCAAATCAATTTACTTAGATTCAGGATTTGAAGCAATATTCTTTGGTTACGGATTAATTATTTTTCTAGAACTTGTTTCAGCAATAGATATCGTATTTGCTCCATTCTTAAATGCAATGATTAGAAGAGGAGAATACCAAGCAGATCATTATGCATCTACAAAATATAATAAAGAATCAATGATATCAGCGTTAAGATTGTTATCGAAAGAAAACTTTAGCAATTTAACACCACATCCATTATTTGTGAAGATAAGGTATAGTCATCCCCCAGTTTATCAAAGAATAAGAGCCATAAACAAAATATAAAAAAAGCGCTATTTAGCGCTTTTTAAAATACTTAAAAGAAATCTCAACATTTTTAAGGCTATTTTAAGAAATAGGTGTATAATAGTAACTGTAGGTGAGAGAGAGCGAGAGAGAATATTGCATAGAAGAGAATATGAGAGAAGAGAACATATCAAGAAGGATATGGAAAGACCAAGAGGTCCAAGAAGAGAAGATCATCCACATAGAGATGATATGAAGAGAGAATTCAAAAGAGAATTCAGAAAAGAGTTTGAAAGAGAAATGAGACATCGTTTTGATGACGGTCATAGAAGACCACACAGACCACATAAAAAAATGGTTACTAAATTATTTACTAGTAAAGAAGAATTAGTAGAATATGTAAACCAAAAAGGTGAAACAAACTGTAAGATTGATATCTTCAAAATTGAAGAAGGATTATACAAAGTTGAAATCATCGAAAGATTTAAGAAAGAAAAAGAAGAAGTAGAATAAAATAAAATTTAACTTACCTACATTAAAGGAGCTTACAATTAAGCTCCTTTTTTAATGTCTTCACGAATCATTGAATACTGTATAAAATCAACAATGTTTCCTCTGTATTTATATGCTTTACGAAGAACACCTTCTTTTATAAATCCACTTCTTTCAGCTACCTTTTGGCTTCCTATATTATCATATGCAGTATTTAAACTGATACGTTGTAATTCTTTATCTGTTTCCCATAAATAGTCTAGAAACAAAGGTAATGCTTCAGATAGGTAGCCTTTTTGTCTATGTTCTGGTTTCAAAATTCGATAGCCAATGTTAACTTCCCATTCACTTCGTCTTACAAACCCAATAGTTCCAATAAACTCATCTTGGTTGTTCAGTAGCATATACTTTACTTTATACTTATGATCGTACATTCCATTCTTAAAATCTTCAATACGTTTATCTATCTCTGTTAACTCATCATGATCATGGATACTTCTCGCTGATTTATCGTTATATAATTCTGCGTGAAGAATCACCTCTTCTATAGTCTCAAATCTCTTGATTGTTACTTTATTTCCTTTTAACATGATAAAACTCCTTTGTATTTAAAAGTTATTTGTAAAATCCATCTATTTAATTATATAATATATATATATAAATACAATATTTTAGAGGATGGCTTACTACTATGACAGATTTATTTTACATTGATGACATTATAATTATGCAATTTAGTTTCTACATAATGCTTTTTTTATCTTTACTAACATTTGGAGTATATCTTTCTGATAGAACAAATAGTAAAATAAAATATGTCGTTTTTGGGAACTTGTTTTATATGTTCTTACATGGAACTGTTTTGTTAACTATAAACGGTTATTATAATTGGCCTATCCTAGTTGGTGTTTTTGATGTGTTATCAATTACATTCTATATTTTCGCATTGTTTAAGTTGTTTAATTTAAAGATTGTATTAAATAAATTCATTTTAAACAATGTTTTACATTTTATCGTATTATTGATTCTAAGTATGATATATAAGAATGTTTCAATACTTAGAATGACAACTTCATTGTTCATTGTTTTTATGATTATTGATTCAGCTGTCATCGGTAAAAACCAAGGGGATGTTATAAAAGTAAATTCATATTGGAATTCAATATTAAACGTTACTGTATTTGTTTTATACAAATTATCTTTGTTTTCATATCGGTTATATACATCTAACACCGCTGTCAGTATAGATAGTATTAGAAGTTCGATTGTTTTCTTTACATTTGTTGGATTATTACTTGTTATCTGGATTAACTTTACAATACTGTTTATTAATTATGATATCTTAAATCATCAGTACAAACATCTTAGTTACCATGATTACCTAACTGATATTCCGAATAGAAGATTTGCGATTCATAATGTTGAACAAGCTTTGAATGATTCAAGAAATAACAATAGTTTATACGGTTTAATACTATTAGATTTAGATGATTTCAAGAAATATAACGACCAGTATGGACACGAGTTTGGTGATGAAGTATTAGTTCAATTTGTAAATAGGTTTAAAACGTTGATTCGTGCGAATGATTTATTCTCTAGATACGGTGGAGATGAGTTTTTAGTATTGATTAAAATAAAAGATAAAGAAGAGCTGATTTATTTTGTGAACAGAATAAACTCTTACTTCAACAAAACATTACTTACTAATAAAGAAGTTCAAGTTCAGTTTAGTGTAGGTAAAGGATATGTTGAAAAAAATACGAAACAAGATGTGTTGGAACTATTAGATGATATAGATAAGGATTTATACAAAGACAAGAATAAATAGGAGGTTTTGGATATGCCTAATTTTAGTGAGATTTATATAGCACTAGGAATTAATATTATATTATTATTTAGTGTTGGATCAGTTTATATTCTCTTACCTTTTTTAAAAGGTAAAAGAAACTTATTTACTGATATTATTGTGGGAATAACTTTTGGTGTTGTAGGGTTATTAATCATGAGTTCACAATTTGAAATTACTGACGGAATTTTACTAGATACAAGAAGTGTACTCGTGAACCTCGTTGCGGCATATTTTGGGTTTATCCCATTTGTTGTTACGTTTTTATTTACAGGGATACTTAGATTTATGCAAGGTGGGTCAGGTGCGCCTACAGGTATCTTGGTTATCTTTAACACAGGTATAATTGGATATTTCTATGGTAAGTATAGATTACATAAGTTTGAAAAACTTAATCTATCATTACTGATTGAGTTCTATTTACTAGGAGTGATTACACATGTTGTAATGCTGTTATCATTCTGTACATTGCCTTTTGAAACAGCAAAATTCGTATTGTCACAAATTACGATACCAGTATTAATACTTTATCCTTTAGCAACTGTATTAATCGCAGTAGTTTTATTTAAACAAAGAATGAACGTTGAGTTAGCTAAAAAAGTTGATAACATATCAAAACACGATTATCTAACGGGTCTTTATAACAGGTTCCATCATGAACATGTATTAAAAGAAGTTGACAAAGAAGACAACTATCCAGTATCTGTGATAATGGGGGATGTGAATGGACTTAAAATAATCAATGATTCTTTTGGGCATTTTCAAGGTGATAAACTATTGATCAGTATTTCTAATATTTTGAAAGAAAATACAAAAGAAAATGAATATTTATCTAGATGGGGTGGAGATGAGTTTATACTTGTCATGCCACAGACAACAGAGATGCAAGCTGCTGAACGTGTCATAAGTATTACAAAACAAATGAATAAGACAGTTCTTGAAAATAATGTAGTACCAAGTATTTCACTTGGAATTGCAACAAAGTTAAATCACAATCAAGATTTCGAAGTAGTCTTGAAAAATGCAGAAGATATGATGTACCGAAATAAACTTTCTTCAGGTACATCAACTAGAAGCAATCTTATTTCAATTTTAGAAAATACATTACTAGAAAGATCACTAGAAACCACAACTCATACAAACAACATGGAGAAATTTTGTTTACTGATTGCTGATGAGTTAGATTTATCAACTTCTCAAAAAGAAGAGTTAAAACTGATAGCGAAATTACATGATATCGGTAAAATTGGTATTACTGATGAGATTCTACTAAAAAATGGTAAACTAACAGAAGACGAGTATGAAACAATTAAAAAACATCCTGAAATTGGATACAGAATCCTAAACTCAATAGATGAACTAGAACACATTGCTAGTGGTGTTTTATATCATCATGAAAAATGGGATGGATCAGGATATCCACAAGGTTTAATTAAAGATGAAATACCATTACTGTCAAGAATAGTTTCAGTCGCAGATGCATATGAAGTTATGACAAATGGTAGGATATATAAAAAGCCAATCAGTAAAGAAAAAGCTATTGAAGAGATTATTCGTTGTACAGGGACACAATTTGATCCTGAGATTTCAGAGTTGTTTATTCAAACAATCAACAACAAATAAACACCACATTGTGGTGTTTTTTATTGATAGATACAGAAAAGTGATTTATGATATTATTAGATGAGGTGAAATTATGAAAATAACAATCATTACAGTTGGTAAACTAAAAGAAAAATACCTTACTGAAGGTATTAAAGAATATACTAAAAGACTTTCTAAGTATACGAAACTAGAACTTATTGAAGTGAAAGACGAACATGCTCCTGAGAATCTTTCTCAAAAAGATATAGATATCATCAAAGAGAAAGAAGGTGTTAGAATCTTACAAAAACTAAAAGATTCATATATTATTTCACTTGCAATTGAAGGAAAACATTTTACAAGTGATGCACTTGCTACACAGATAGAAACAATTAAAACTTACCATAACTCACATATAACATTCATAATCGGTGGTTCTCTTGGTATATCAGATATAATAAAAAAGAAATCAAATCTACTACTTTCATTTTCAAATATGACATTTCCACACCAACTTATGAAACTTATCCTTCTAGAACAAATATATCGTTCATTTAGAATTAACAACAACGAGCCGTATCATAAATAGTTGCAACTATTGTCATGCAGATTATAACAAGGCACTTTAAAGGGTCTTGTTATTTTTTTTTTGACTAGTAAAGGTGATTAATTCTTGTAGTTCTTTATATTGTGATATAATAACATTGAGAATAAATGCTGTGAGTTACTAGTGAAAAAGAAAGAATATTGGTGAAATGATGAATTACAAAGAACTTTTAAATAATCTAGAAGATAGATTTAAGAAGAATAAGCATAGACATGAGAATACTGCATGGAATACTATAGTGGATTTACTAAATGAAGAGATTTTAAAAACCATTCAAAAAATGGAAAACACTGGTGGAGAGCCTGACTTTGTTATATTAAACAATGAATTAATTTTTGTTGATTTTTCAAAAGAATCACCAAAAGGTAGAAGAGGTTTATGCTACGACAAAGTTGCTAGGGTTAATCGAAAGAAATTTCCACCAGTTAGTTCAGCCATGGAAATGGCAGAAGAGATAAATATTGAATTACTGGATGAAGCTATGTACTTCTCATTACAAAAAATTGAGCCATTTGATCTCAAAACATCTTCTTGGATAAAAACGGATACTGAAGTAAGAAATTTAAAAGGAGCTTTATTTGGTAATAACAGATATGAAAGAGTCTTTGTGTATCATAATGGAGCAGAAGCATATTATAAGGATCGTGGATTTAGAGGGTTCGTTAGATTGAAATGATTTTTATATTGGACTGTGATGGAAATTAAGCAGTGGGTACCTGTGGTATAATATAAATACCATAATAAGTTGCAACTAAATTCTGTACAGAGCCGTATCACAAATAATTGAAACTTATGACATAAACACTATAACAAAGCCCTTTTGGGCTTTTTACTTTGAGCTTTTATATGACCTGATATTTGTGATTTAGTGTGCTATAATATATAAAAGGTGTGATAGAATGAAAAATCAAAAACAGGTAACCTCTTATTATGATAGATTTAGTAAAATTTATAATTTAATCTCATCAAAAAGGTATTATCATAAAATAAGGCAATTTGCAATTAATCAATTAGATATTCAAAAAGGCGATATGATACTGAACGTTCCGTGTGGTACAGGAGTAAACTTTTCATACTTCAACAAGTACCTTCAAAACTCAGGAAAAGTAATCGGAGTTGATTTATCCGAAGGAATGCTTATTAAAGCAAAAAAATTGATACATAAAAAGGGATATACCAATTTCGAGATTATCAAGAAAGACGTAACTACTTTGAATGAAAGTTGGAGAGAATCTATTCTAAATAATGAGAAATTTGATCTGATTCTTTGTGATCTGGGATTGTCAGGGTTTCCAAATTGGAAAAGTGTTATAGAAAACCTGTTTTCATTATTAAAAAAAGATGGAAAACTTGTTATTTTTGATTTTTACATTGAACATAAGACTTTTAGGTCAAAGTACATTAAGTTTTTTGGTAAGGGTGAAGTGAATAGAAATATACCTAAATATGTATCATCTATATATAGTGATGTTACAATTAATCAATCATTTAAAAACGGTGACATGTTTGTTGCTACAATTATAAAAACTACATAGTTATGGATAACTAACTGGAGGAAAGAAAGATGTTTATAAAAATTTATACAATTATAGTAATAGCGCTATTCTATTTGATTTATTTTGGAAAGATGTTCATTCAAAGTAGAAAAGGTATTAAAACCAACCAACTTGGTAAATATAAGCAGAATAAGAAGGTTGTGTACCAAGAAATTGTTTTAAGAATTATAACCTTCACAATTGTTATTGTACAAGTAATTTCTGTTATTCTAAATTGGTCTTTATTAAATACCACATATAGGTATGTAGGGCTTATAATTGGAACATTAGGAGTTATTGTGTTTTTTATTTCAATTGTTACTATGAGAGACAGCTGGAGAGCAGGATTAACCGATGATAAAACTGAACTAATCACTAAAGGGATATACGGCTTTAGTAGAAATCCAGCATTTTTAGGATTTGACTTAGTTTATGTTGGAGTATTGTTATCATATTTCTCTTACTTTCTTTTGATAGTGAGTGTAATTGCTATAGTCTCTTTACACCTTCAAATACTAGCTGAAGAAAAAACACTACCTTCAGTTTTTGGAGAAGACTACAAACAGTATTTTCTTAATGTTAGAAGGTACTTTGGAAAAAAGAAAATAGGAATGTAAAGTTTATTTTTGATACTTCATTTTGGACTGTGATGGAAATTATACGATGGTTACGAGTAGTATCATATGCATATGATATTAAGTTGCAACTAAAAGTGATATGACGAGCCGTATCACAAATAGTTGCAACTATTGATATACACGTCATAACAAAGCCTTTTTATCTTCTTGGTAAAAGCCATAAATAGCCTGTTTTTATAGTATGTTGTGTTATAATATATGTAGATGATGTGTAATTGTTTATGTTATAATCAGATAAACTATGATAAGTCATATATCCTAGGAAAGAAGTGATTTTATGTTTTGTAATGTTTGTGGAAGTAGAACCGAGAGTAAACTGGTAGAAAATGAAGGTATTATTCCTTTTTGTAGTAGTTGCAATGTGTTGCATTTTCCAAAATCTAACCTTGCTTGCATGATAGTGCTTGAAAATAGTATGGAAGAGATTTTACTCTTAAGACAAAATAATGTCAGTAATTTTATGGTTTTGATAGCAGGGTATAATAAACCTGGAGAAAATCTAGAAGATACAATTATTAGAGAAACAAAAGAAGAAGTTGGGGTTGTGATTGATCATGTAGAGTATCTTGGAAGCTACTACTATGAGAAGAAAAACACTCTAATGGCTGCATTTTCATCAAAATGTCATTTCGATACACTTAACATTGATAAAAATGAGGTTGACGAGGCTGTTTGGGTAAAGAAAAAGGATGTATTAAGTTTGCTAAGAAAAGGTTCTATTGGATATCAGGTAGTTACTAAATACCTTGCTTGAAATGAATTTAGTATTGTATTACCCATATTATTAATAGAGGATTTACTATTATGTGAATCTTTTTAATTGCTCTTTTTGTTGTGTTTTCGCTTAGTTTATTATATAATATAAGCGTGAGAGGAACTGATTGATATGGATTATTACAATAAGATATTGAGTCTAGCAAATGAGAATAATGGGATTGTCACAAGTCAAATGCTTAAGAATAGAGAGATTCCATCTATTTATCTAACAAGAATGGTAAAAGAAGACAAACTTCAAAGAGTAGATAGGGGAATCTATAGTACGGAAGAAGTAATACTTGATGAATACTATCTACTTTACGAAAAAAACCAAAGAGCAATCTTTTCTTTTTCTAGTGCTCTTTATATTCACGGTCTAACAGATCGAATTCCTTATCAAATGGAAATCACACTACCTAGCTCATACAACAGTAGTCACATAAAGGAGCATGTCATTATTCATAAAGTAGTAAAGAAATACTACCCACTTGGTCGTACTATAAAAAAGACCATGTTTGGTAATGAAGTAGCTTGTTACGATGTGGAACGAACAATATGTGATCTTGTACGTTTTAGAGATAAAATTGATGTCGAGATATTTAGAAAGGCTCTTATAGGGTATAAAAACCATCCAGACAGAGATTATCAAAAACTACGTCAATATGCAAAAACCATGAGCATTTCTAAACAAATAAATGATCTATTGGATGTGATATGATGAACAAGAACAAACTAACAGCTTTAATCCATAAAGTATCAACGGAAAACAATGTATCTTTTAATATCTTATTGCAAGTGTATTTCTTTGAACGATTTTTAGATAGATTAGCAAATAGTAAGTACAAGAATTCATTTGTTTTAAAGGGTGGATTTTTGTTATCCTCTATACTTGGATTAGCAGAGCGTTCCACAATTGATATGGATTTTTCTGTTTCCAGTATTGAGTTTAATAAAGAAAATTTGAGAGATGTAGTACATCAAATTATTCAAGTAGATTTGAAAGACCATATATCATTTCAAATATCACATATTACTGAAATTATTGAGCTAAGTACATATGCAGGATATCAGATATCATTAATTGGTATGTTAGATAATATCAAAGTACCATTTCATATCGATCTAGCTACTGGTGATCCAATAACTCCAGATATGATAACCTATAAGTATAAACAAATCATACAAAGAGATATAATTGAGATTAAGAGTTATACTGTAGAAACAGTACTAGCAGAGAAATTACAGACGATTATGGACAAAAGAATTGGAAATAGTAGAATGAAAGATTTCTATGATATTTACATTTTAATGAAATTACATATGAATTTATTCGATGTAAATGTATTAGATACAGCAATTAAGACTACTTTTGAATATCGAAATTCTACAATTGATAAAACGGAATTTATAGAGTTATTGAGGGTTTTAGAAGTAGATAATAGTTTTGTGTCGAGATGGAAGAACTTCACAAATAAGAACCATTATGTAGATGACATTGATTTTAAAGATATAAAATTTGAAATTTTGAAATTAATCGATTATATTGAATAAGTTGCAACTAGCCACCGTTACAACGAACCGTATCATAAATGATTTGATAATATTGTGTTAATGTTTTATCAAAGCCCTCCAAAGGGCTTTTTCTTTTAGGTCCTTATATGACCTATTAATTAGAGAACACTGTGCTATAATTTAATGTTACAAAAAAATAGAAAAGGGAGAGATTTAAATTGAAGACAAAAAGGTTATTAATAGTTCTAAGTTTTTTAATTATTGCATTAACATTAACATCTTCATTAAAATTTGTTGAGGCAGGGGAGCAAACTCTGCATTATGAAACTGGATTTGAAGATGCTACTAAAACTGCATATACAGATGGTACTGTAACTTTATCTGGTTCAGATTGGACGTTTAGTGATGCTTTAATAGCGGATACTCGTAAGGATGCTGATGTGTCAGGAAACAGCGTTAGAATTAGAAATGGGTATATTCAAACCGAGTTTAGTGTTTCTAATATTTCTCAAGTTAATTTCCATATCGGAAATTACTCAAGAGATAAAGATTCAACAGCTCATTTCCAGATTTCACTGGATGGAAACAGCTGGATTAACGTTGATAGTTTTACAACATCAAAAAAATTAGTTGAGAAAAACTATATATTTGACGAAGCGTTCTACTCAAATCTATCATTAAATTCTACTGATTCTTATTATTTAAGAATTGTAAGTGAAACGGACAAACGTATCAATGTTGATGGGTTCCAATTGTATACTACTGAACCAACTGTTGTAGTTGATGATACAGTTTTCTATCAAACGGAATTTGAAGATGCTTCAAAAACTTCTTATGCAGAAGGTACTGTTACTTTATCTGATTCTATTTGGACATTTAGCGATGCACTTATTGGTAATTTAAGTGGAGACTTAGATGTTTCAGGAAATAGCGTACGAATTAGAAATGGTTATATTGATACTGAGTTTAGTGTTAATGATATTTCTAGAGTCGTATTCTTTGCGGGTACTTATGGTAGTGATTCAGACACTACCATACATTTCCAAATATCGACTGATAGTAATAACTGGGTTACAGTAGATAGTTTTGTTACAACGAATACAATGGAAGAACATACATATGTATTTGACGAAACATTCTACTCAAATCTATCATTAGATTCAACTGAAGATTACTTCATAAGAATAGTAAGTGAAACGTCTGAAAGAACAAATATTGATAATTTTACTATCTATACAGGAGATCCAGTTGATCCGAATCCTACTTCGTTATATACAATCGCTTTAACTGCAGGCATGATTTACCAATATAACTTAGGTGATACTGTTGATTTATCAACATGTGAAGCAACTCATGCAATTATTGGAGTTACTAGTTGTGATACGACAGGAACAGTTGATACAAGTATCGCAGGTACATACCAAGTTACATTCTTTAAGACAGATGAGTTTGGAAATACTGCAAGTTTAACTGTAGATATTTTAGTAATAGATCCTAATAATGATTACTTATTATGGGATTTAATGGCATATTACGATGACGCAGAAGGTTTACAAGGAGAAAGTTTAGAGCTTGCATTAAATGCGATTGTTAATAATGGATTTACAGGAGTTTCTTATGGAGATGCTCGATACATCTTAGATGAAACAGATAGGGATCCTAACAATCCAAATAACTTAATTCTAGTATATCTAAGAACTTCTGTTTCAGGAGTATGGGATAGTGGTGCTACTTGGAATCGTGAACATGTTTGGCCACAATCTTTATTAGGTGTTTCAGCAAGCAATAGTTCTATAAATATCGCATCAGATTTATTTAATCTAATGCCAGCTGATCCTCGAGAAAACTCATCTAGAAGTAACAATCCTTACACAGCTATTTTTTCTGGGTATGAGCCTCATGATGATGTAAAAGGTGATGTTGCTAGAGCGTTATTCTACATGGTTATCATGTATGATCACCTGGAATTAGTAGACACAGCTCCTGGAGTTTATGAAATGGGATACTTAAGTGAGTTGTTAGAATGGCACTTATCAGATCCAGTTGATGATTTTGAGAGAAATAGACTTGAAGTTATCTTCTCATATCAAAATAATAGAAACCCATTCGTTGATTATCCTCACTTTGTTGAGTTAATCTTTGGAGCAAGTTAAAAACAAATAAATCAAAAACATCATCTATTTTCATAGATGATGTTTTCTATATTGGTATGAACTCAATGAGTTATAATTGGCTTGGAGACAATGTAAAACCTCATGAGCTTTTAAAACCTTACTACAAAGAGTTTCCTGGATTACACTTTGTGTTATTGTATAAAGATCCAATCTTCTCTTTTGTTGAAGTAGAAGACGATGGAACATTTCATATTAACGGAATGACATCAGAATATTTAACATATAAACCAACAGATATTGGAATAAATAATATGTGGAATGGTAGAAGTATAAGGCCAGCCATAAGTACAAAGACATACAACATTAAACATAAATAGCGAGTTTCTAATTTTGTAGTTTTATGTTATAATTTTGTTAATTGTGACGAAAGTTTCGTTACTCACTTTTGTTCTACTTTTTAAGAATTTACATGGAGATGATTGTATGCCTTATTCAAAGACAAAGTATCTTTTTTCTATTGTTTTATTAGTGTTTTCATATATTTTTTTCATCTTTTTTAATGATTTTATAGATCAAATACCAGATTATGTATATACGATTTTCTGGGCTTTGTTTGTATTTGATATACTAGTGGTAATGATACCAAGATTTGCAAAGTATACACCAAGTGGAAAGCATTTGAAGAAGTTCTTTAGAGAAGGTTCCTATAAGAAGGAAGACTTACTTGATTATGTAAAGAAGATGAATTATAGAGCTTTAATTACCTTTGTTTTTTGTCTCTTTGTATTAGGAATCATTGGTGTTCTATTCTTCACAGGTTATATTGATAGGACACATATCTTCTTGATTGTAATTACATTGAACTTTATTGATTACTTCTCAATTAATACATGGTGCATTTTTCATAAGATATTTATTAGAAATAGATGCTGTAATGTGTGTAGGATATATAACTGGGACCACTTTTTAAAGTTTAGTCCACTTATATTTATTTTCGATTTTAGAGCATGGTCTTTGTTTATATTAGGATTGTTGGCATTAATACAATGGGAAATATCATATGCTTTGTACCCTGAACGTTTCACAGATATTTCTAATGAGAATCTGAAGTGTACAAATTGTACACAAACAGGATGTAGATTTAGATAAGCATTTTGCTTATCTTTTTACAACATAGTATTGCTACTTTATAATAAGTTTAGAAAGGTTGTGAGTATATGAAATATTTTAAAATGAATAATGGAATAAGTATTCCTGTACTAGGGACAGGGACAAATACATTTGGAAAAAAAGACAACGATTTTTATGCTGATATTACCTATGATACAAAAGAACTGAAATCTGCGATTGAACAAGGGTACAGACTAATTGACACAGCTATTATGTATCGTAATGAAGCTGTTATTGGAAAAGCAGTGAATGAATCTGGGATTGAGAGATCTGAGTTTTTCATTACATCAAAGATTCCTGCTGACAAAGAAAACACAGAAACAAATGAGTTAATAGTAAAATCTGTAGAAGAGTCTCTTAGATTATTAGATAGTGGTTATATTGATTTATATTTAATTCATTTTCCACTAGAATCAAATGAGGAAAACGTAAGAGTATGGAAAGTATTAGAGTCTTTTGTGGATAAAGGATTACTAAAATCAATTGGTGTATCTAACTTTAATGAAGAGCAACTAGGTTACTTAATAAAGCATTCAAGAATTAAACCAGTATTAAATCAATTCCTTTCTTATCCGGGGAACCACCAGCAATCATTAATAGATTTCTGTAAGAAGAATGATGTATTACCTGAGGCTTATCAATCATTTAGAAAGTTAACAGAAGATACAAAGAATAAATTAGTAGAACTTGCGAAACCATATAATAAAACATGGAGCCAAGTAATACTGAACTATCAAATTAACGAAGGAATAGTAGTTATACCTAAATCACATAATGAAAAGCATCAACTAAGCAATATTGATGTACTTGACTTTGAATTAACAAGTGAGGATATTAAAGCAATAAAAAATATGAAAGACTAAAGATAGAGATGATCTATCTTTTTTTAATAGCACAAAAGTTGAGTGCTCAACTATTATGAGATAATTTAATGATTGGTGCTAGTTATGAGAAAAGTTGAAAATATAGGAAAATAGATATCTCCAACTACATCATAATAATTTATAGAACTTGTAAAACTACCTGTTAAATTGGTATACTAACAATATAGGAAATTACAAATAGCAACAAGGAATATATTTATTAATGGAGGTATCTTATGGACAGGCAAAAAATAATAAAGAACAGATGGATTAGAATCAATCGTATATTTATTATACTAATCCTTTTTGTAATCATAAGTTTAATGATCCGTGAATATCAAACATTTAAAGATAGTATTACATATTTCAATCAGTCATCATTTGAATATAGATCACATGAAATTGAACATGAAGTAGATAATCGTATCGAAGAGATTAATAGTGTTCAAGATGAGTTGCTACAGAATTTCAGAGATGAACTTCAAGAGAAAGTTATTGAGGTCGATTTCTTCGCAAACAGGGTTGTTGAAAACTCTGATGAATCTTTAACTTTGGAAGAAAAAAGAGAGATTTATATTGAAACGATATACCAATATGACATCCAAGAGGATGAGTATTTATTCTTTGCAATGGATATGGATGGTTATAGTTATTTATCAGGACTAACAAAAAATCTAGAAGGTACTGACATAAGTTATCTTCAAGATGCAATTACACAAAGGTATTTTGTTTTAGATATGATTGATGTAATTGAGAATAGTGAAGATGGCCAAGGATTTATCGATTACTATTGGATGAAAGAAGTTGGAGGAGAACATTTAAAGAAAACTAGCTTTCTTTATTATAATGAAGAAATGGAATTATTTATAGGTACTGGTATTTATGAAGTAGATTACATAAAAAGTGTGCAAAACGAATTGTTTGGTAGAATTAGTTCCTATTACTCAGGTACAGAGGATTATATTTATGTAATGGGTTATGATGCAAATGTAATATTTCATCCGATAGATACTTTTGACAAAGAAGCACTTTTAGACATAAAAACTATAGATGGGGTATCGTTTCATGATTACGTTCTTGATGAACTACAGGATAATGAATTTACAACATTTGAATACTACTTTAATGTGAATGGAGAGGTTCAAAGAAAAACAGCCTATATAAGAAGCGTAGATGATTGGGATATGTATATAGGAAAATCTTTTGTTTTAGATGATTTATTACTAGAACAAGATGAATATTTTAATAGTATTATCATTGATTATATAGTTTTCAATGTTTTCACTTTGTTTATCATAGTTGGTCTTGTAGTTGTTTTGAAGAAATTAATCAATAATAACTTTAATGATATTCAAGAGGAATTTTCAAATAAGAATAAATATATCAAAGAAATGTCATTTAGGGATAGTCTAACAGGACTGTATAATAGAAAGTATTTTGACACGTATCTAGATTCCATTAAAAATCAGATTGAGAATGTTACAGTTATCATGATTGATGCAAATGGACTCAAACTGATAAACGATACATTTGGGCACGAAAAAGGAGATGAATTGTTAATTCAAATTGCAACTATCTCTCAAAATGTGTTTGATAAAGGAGTTCACTTCAGATGGGGTGGAGATGAGTTTGTTATTGTAGATTATTGTACAGATGAGGAAAGTTTAAAAGAAACTATCTCATTATTTCATAAAGAATGTAGAAAAATTGAGATACAAAACTTTACATTAAGTGCATCGTTAGGATATGTTATAGGATCCATTAAAGAAAATGATGTGTATGCTATGTTAAATCAAGCAGAGATTATGATGTATAACAACAAAATGCATGAGTCATTATCAACAAAAAGACAAGTAATTGATAATATTTTAAACACTTTGTACAATAATTTTAGTTTTGAGGAACAACATTCAGAAAATGTTAAGAAATACGCACTAAGATTAGGTTCAGAATTAAAACTTGATAAAGAGGATATGAACAAACTTAGATTGGCATCTTTAATGCATGATGTCGGTAAAATTGCTGTAGCTGACGATATTCTAACTAAGAGAGAAAAACTTTCAGCGATAGAAATTGATGAGATAAAAAAACATCCTGAAAAAGGATATAGAATCTTATCAGCATATCCTGAGTTAAGTGAGTATGGAAATTACGCTTTAACCCACCATGAAAGATATGACGGACAAGGTTATCCAAGAGGGATAAAAGGTGAAGAAATTCCACTGTTCAGTAGAATCATATCAATCGCAGATGCGTTTGATGCGATGACAAGTGATAGAGTGTATAAAGTAGCAATATCAAAAGAAGATGCTTTAATTGAACTTAATAAAAATAAAGGAACACAATTTGATCCAAAACTAATTGATATATTTACAAGAATAATGAGTCAGAAAGCAAAAGTAAGTAAAAAAGTTGTGACAAAGAAAAAAGCACTGTAAATCTGAAATAGTAAGATGTTAGTAGACACATAAAAAGCATGTGTATTACTAACATCTTTTTGTATACTAGAATTAGGAGGTGAAAGAATGGGAAGACCAAAAGGTGGAAAGAATAAAGAATGGAGTACTGAAGAGAAAAAGAGAATAGTATTAAGAGTAATTAATGGAGAAGGATCAACAAGACAAATAGGTAAAGAAGAAAATGTACATGATTCACTAGTAGCAAAATGGAGCAAAGCATATATCGAAAAAGGTATTGAAGGAATTACTAACAAAAAGAAGCCAGGGAATCCATTATCAAAGTTGCAGAATAAGAAGAATCTCACAGAACTAGAGAAACTTCAATATGAGAATATGAAACTCCGAATCGAGAACGAACGCTTAAAAAAGGGTTATACAAACGAGGAGGCGATGTCTATAAAACAAAAGAAATAATCAGGAAAGAGTATGAAGTAATAGAGATATTATCAGAGCAGTTCAACATCAAATCGTTGTGCATCTATATGAAAGTATCTCGCAGCGGATATTACAAATGGCTAAAAAGAAAAGGCATCTTAAATAGATACCAAAGTGATCGAGAAGTTATCAAAGGATATGCGATAGAGCACCATAAGAAATATTGTACCCATGGATATAGATATATCGCTCAAGTAATCCGTAATAAAACGGGATGGTTACTTAGTGATTGGTTAGTGCACAAGGTGTGTAAGAACATAGGAATCAAGTCTCACGCAAGAAAACAACGATGGGCTAAACCAGGTAATGAACGTGTTGATTTTCCAAACATAATCGAAAATTGGAACACATCAAGACCATTCGAAAAGGTAGTAACAGATACAACGGCACTAGCAAATAAAAAGGGACGATTTGAGATGACATTATTTATAGACATCTTCAAAAACGAGTTGATCAGTTACAGTGTATCTCCCTATCGTAGCGGACATAATTTTAGAGGACATATGATAGCTTTAAAGAAGTTCTTAGAAGAGAAAACAAAAAGAGGGTACGCTGGGGTAGAAACAATTCTACATTCCGACCAAGGACCAGTATACACCTCAAGAGCATTCTACAACGCTCATAAAGATTATAACATAATTCGATCAATGTCGCGATCGGGGACTCCAACAGATAATCCTACAATAGAAGCATTGAATGGTTGGATCAAAGATGAATTATACAAAAACTTCAATTTATACAACTCAGATGATATTCACAAAACAATAGAAGTATTCTTCTATTACTTTAATCATGCAAGACTGGCTTATAGCCTACAATACAAAACCCCAATTCAAGCTAGACTTGAAATGGGGTTTGAATAAATGCTTTTTTAGTGTCTATGAACTCTTGACAAGTTCAGTAAATCAGTGCTTTTACTTTATGTAATTTGAGTAATTGAAGTTCTTAACAAAATCAATTACTTCTTCCTTAGGAATCGGTTTACTAAATAAATATCCTTGTGCTAAGTTGCATCCTACTTCTTTTGATAAAGCCAATTGTTCAGATGTTTCAACACCTTCTACACAAATTGAGTTTCCTGAAGATTTTATAGCTTTTATGATGGTATTAAAGCCTTTGATTTTATAGCCATCTGATTTGAGTGAAGGTAACAATGATTTATCTGTTTTTATTGTACCTAATTCTCCTGATAAAACGTCAGAAAGTTTTGATACTCCTGCCCCAAAATCATCGACAGATATCGAAAAACCTTTAGATTGAATATAACGCAATGTTTCCATAGAAATCAACCCTAAGTTCATATCCTCAGAGATCTCGAAAACTATTTTACTATTATCAATAACTCTGTCTTTAATGAATTGATCAAACTTCTTATTGTTTCTTTCGAAGATCATAAGAGATTCAGCCGAGAGATTTACTGAAAAAGATAAATCTTTTATCTCGTCTAACTGTTCTTTCATCTCAATATACTCTGTTTGGAGTTTGTTAAATAAATTAATATCAACTAAATCAACATATTTTATTTTTTTAACAACATTGATAAATACTGCAGCTGGTTGGAGTTTTCCATTATAAACCCATCTAGATAATACTTCAAAACCTTCAATACGTTTGGTTCTTAAATTTATTATTGGATGATAATAAGGAATTAGTCTATTGTTTTTTATATCATCAATTAATCTTTGTTCAATAATCTTCGTTTCATCATACAATCTCATTAAATCTTGATCAACAATTGTAAATATCTTTCCTTCTTTTTTCGCGTCATACATTGCATAATCCAAATACATCAAAATTGATTCTAATGTTATTTTTGGTGTTAGTTTTTCTAGTATTCCAATAGATAAATCGATATCAATATGTTGCTTTAATTCCTCATTGTAAAATGAAAAACCATTTGAGGATAATGTTTCTTTTAACCTTTTTATCTTCATTGGAGATTTCGATACAAGGATAAATTCATCTCCACTAATTCTATATGTTCTAAATAATCCGAAAGACTCGAATTGCTCTGATAATTGAATCAAACACCAATCACCAAAAGAATGGCCAAGAGTGTCATTTATTAGTTTGAATTTATTTACATCAGCAAATGCAATTAACATACCATTAAACATACCACTATTATAATCACTAATAAACATAGAACGATTATAATTTCCTGATAAAGAATCATGTTGAGCATTGTATCTAATTTCTTTATTTAACACATACCCCTTGTATATAAGAGTACAAATTAGCGTTATTAATAAGAAAGATATGATTCTTCTTGTCACACCGTTTAAATAAGATACACTTTTCTCTTGTTGTGAAATTACGATATTCCAATTAATATATTTGTTTTTATAAGTGAAAGAAACAGATTCATCTTCATGTATTTCACCTGATTTAAATATGTTACTGTTGGTTGTATTATCAACTATAATAATATTGATTTCATTTTTATCAACTTCATCAAGAAGTAAGGTCATAAACATATCAGCATCAATAACTACTGAGATTTGACCCCAGTAATCATTATCATCAAGCACTGGTATTCTTAAAATAAATGCAGAACCTCCCTGAACCAAATCCACAGGTCCCACAAATACAGGTTTTAACTGCTCTTTTACATATAATACATCTTGTTTTTGTCCATCTATCAAGGCTAAATCTATACCGATAGATGATTCATTTCCTTCAAATGGATAATTAAACTTAATTGTTGTATCTTCTAATACAGCTATATTTTTTATGTATGTTTCATCATAAGTGAATAAGTAATCTAAAAACACTTCTGTGTTCTCTTTAGAAACACTGAAATCACTTATTAGAAAAGATTGATAACTATCTGATATTGTAATTGAACTCTGAAATACTGAGTCAATATGACTATCTATAGCAGCTGATTTAGGATACAAAGAGTTAATCGTTGTCTCTTTTTCAAATGAAGAAATCCCAAATAAAACTAATTCTGATATCCCCAAAAATAGAACCCCTAATATGATTGTTTTCAGTAGTATTACTTTATCAAATGTCTTCATATCACCAACTCCTATTATCATTATATCATAAAGACAAATAATCTATAGTATACAGATAATTTAATATTAGCAAAAAAATGACATTGGTTTCGATAAAAAACATGTGTTAAAATTGTATTAGGAGGCTGATTGAATGTATACGCTAGAAGAAATTATTGAATTTACACATACTCTATTTAGAACAAACGACAAAGATTCATATCATAGCGAGTGTGGTGTGACTCATAAAGCTGGAAAAAAAGTCCAGAAAGTAGGATATTGTACAAACCTTACACCAGAGGTTATAGAAAAGGCAAAAAGTACAAACATAGATTTATTGATAACACATCATGATGCTTGGGGATTCATATATGGAATGAAGGAAGAATGTAACCGAAAATTAAAGACATACGGGATTTCGCATTTCTTTACTCATCTACCATTAGATGATGCACCATTTGGTACAAATAGTTCTCTACTAAAAGTACTTGGATTACGTGAAATTGGAAAGTATTCAGATGAGCAAGGATATCTTTGTGGAGCATTAGGAGAGTTTGAAGAACCTATCAAACATAGTGAGTTAGTACATCGCTGTGAAACAAAGATGAAGGAGAGAGTCATGTCTTGGCAAAATAGCGATCGACTTGTGAAATCAGTTTTTGTAGTTTGTGGGGCGGGATTCACTACTGATTTAATGAAAGAAGCTGTTGATTTAGATGCTGATGTTTATATCACAGGAGAAAAAATTCTATATACCATGCAATATGCAAAACAAGTGAACTTGAATTTGATTATAGGTAGCCACACATTCACTGAAATCTTTGGGGTTGAATCTTTAGTGAATTTGATTAATGAGATGTTTACAAAGTTGGATATCATTCAAATAGAAGAAGAACGTTTAGAAACAAGCCCCTTAAATATTTAAAACCTAAGAAATGAAACAATATATTGCAATAATTGATATAATATAACTGTAAATCACAATCAAAAGAAATTACAGTAACATATTCTTAAGTTAATTATCTATAGTTTATCCAACTCTATTTTGATTCAAACGTATTTTATTGTTTTATTTTGAGTTGATGTTTTGAGAACCATTTTTATGTTTCATAGTAATGAAATGGATGGGTTTGAAACATGTAGAAGATTTAAAAACAATTTCGAACTTTTAACTAATCTTAAAGTGGAATAAGTATTTAAATTGTTAAGTAATCTACATATATAATATGACAAGGCGAGTAGTAATAAAGAGTGGAATATCAATTCATATCACAAATAGTTGACAAATATGTTATGAATATTAAAACAAAGTCCCTAAAAAGGACTTTGTTTTTTCTATTTTTAGTATCATCTATCATTGTGTTGATGCATTTTAAAGAGTGCTCTTTCAATGGCTTATCATCATTATATCTGATCAGTAAACTTGCCTAAATCTATAAGTCTATCTTGCTTCTCAGTTTTAAGTGTTACACAAGAAAACATATCTGCTAAACACATTGGATTTCTTTATCTTGCACTGATCTATAATTGTTAGTCCCATGTTTTCGATTAACAAAGACATATTGTCCATAGCAATAATTACTACTTTATTCGAAAGTTCCATTGTTTTTTTGATAAGATGTTGTTGCTCTTTCGTAGTGATGATTGATGAATGTCCGTATGGTAAATCAAGTATAATTGCATCATATCTATTAGATGTAGATAACATATCTATCTTTTTCACATCAGGAGATAACCCGAAAAATTGTAAGTTTTTATTACAATGATGTTTGATTAAAGGATTGATTTCATACCCTTTAATATCAAGACCCATCAACCTCCCTTCAATTAATACAGTTCCTATTCCACAACAGGGATCTAATAGTTTAGTATTATAGTTATTGTGTATCGCTATGTTTAATACTGCTTTTGCTATTCTAGCATCGAGCGCATGTGAATAATTAAATGGTTTCTGCTTTCTATTCAACCATTCATTCCTATTTTTTTCTAGTATTCCAAAAATCCATTTCCCTTTTATTTTTGTTAAGATAAATTCAACTTCTGGATTTTTAATAGAGAATGATCCATTGATAGAAGAACCAAGCTTTCTCAAAGAAAGAAGTCTTGTTTGATAAGGAACCTCGTCGTACTTTTTGTAGTGAATCTTATAGTTATCATAATGAAGGTCATCTTGTATCATATTATCACTAATTGTTTTTATGTCCTCATCGAAATATAATATAAATACTTTCCCTTTGAAGAATGTGCTTCGATTAATATCTATGTTCTCACTTGTTATATGATAGTTTGTTTCAGGTGAATCTTTAAAAATATGTCTCATTTCCATTGCCATAAGTTCATTCATTTCTCTTTTTGATGAGAATAAATATAAGAAATCCATCAATGATTCCACCTCTTTTCATATAAATAAAGTTCTTCTCTATAGTAGCATACTTTAAATACGCTAACAATTATATATAGATAAAGTTAATTAAAGATATAGTTTGACAAAAGTTAAATATGTGTTACACTAACTAAGCACTAGAATATAAAGTATGCTTTGATTGCCGTCTTAGTATATGGGTCATCTAACCTATCAAAGTATTCTAGGCTGGACTTGGATTTCAGTAGTGTTTTCCAGCACTACATTAGAAAACCAATGCATAGAGATATCTTTTGATATCTCTTTTCTATATAAAATGAGGTGTAATTTATGAACGGAAATATTCGTAGCAATATTCAATTAGGAGCAGAAGTATATGTTGTTGAGAAGCATAATCAAAGAAATGGTGAACTAACACGAGGATTTGTAGACAAAATCTTAACAAACTCAAAAAACCATCCACATGGTATTAAAGTTAAGCTTGAGAGTGGTGTTGTTGGTAGAGTTAAAGAAATAATAAAATAGTAAAACTATAATTTAAAATTATGGTTTTTTATTTTATCCATACTTTAAATACAGAACTGATAATTTCATAATAGCACCCGATTCTATAATTTATTCAAATATGTTAGACATTATTTGCAGGGAATTGCATAAAAATGTGTTAACTTTGAAGATATTATTCTTTACATATATAATTAACTTAAGAGGTGGTAATATGTCATTATACGAAACTGCGAAATTTGAAGTAAAAATGAAACTTACAAAAAATATTGAGCTGCGAGAATATCCTCAATTATTTTTGGCTACAACATCAACTGAAATTGATAAGAAATTTTCAGGTGGTTTTAACAATGTGTTTCAATATATAAGTGGATACAATGAGGATAATAAAAAAATTAGTATGACAACACCTGTTGTTTCTTTAGTAGAAGAGGGCATATTAAAAACACAGTTCCTTGTACCAGAAAAATATGGGGCAAATCCTCCTAAACCAAAAGGAAACTTAGTTTCAATTGAAACCATGAATGAAGGGTTATATATGGTAGTTAAGTTTAGTGGTAAATGGTCTGAAGCTCATTTTGAGAAAATGGATAAGAAACTGTTAAATATGATTGGTGACGAAAAATACACTATTGTATCTAACAAAATGATTCTTAGATACAATCCACCATTCATACCAGGATTCTTAAGAAGAAATGAAATAATGTACAGAGTGAAAAAACAATGAAGAGATTTTTGATTGAGATCACTAAAGAATTAAGAATGGTTCTGACAGGGAAGTCCTTAGATATTTTATTACCACCAATTATATTTTTACTATTAAACAATCTATTATCATTAACAATAGCCTTAGTTGGTTCGTTATTATTGAATATTCTATTTTTTTCACTCAGAATCATTCAAAAAGAAAATATGTATTATGCTTTAGGTGGACTTATAGGAGTTCTTCTAGCAATCACATTAGCTTATATAAATAATAATGGATCGAACTTCTTTTTACCTGATATCATAGGTACAGGAGTTCTTGTGGTAATAACAACAATTTCACTTATAATAAAAAAGCCACTTGCAATATGGGTATCTCATATCACAAGAGGTTGGGATTTGAAATGGTTTTACCGTGAAGATGTACTTCCAGCCTATCGTGAAGTAACAATATTTTGGTTATTCTTCTTTCTATTGAGGTTTTCAATAGAAGTGTATTTGTATATTTCAAGTACAGTAGACGAACTTGTTGTCGCTAATATAATTATGGGTATACCATTACTAATAACTGTATTAACTATAAGTTATGTTTATGGAATTACAAGATTACGTAAACTGGGAGGACCAGGAATAGATGAATTTTTAAATGGTTCTGAACCACCATATCGTGGACAAATAAAAGGTTTTTAAAAGTAGACAATGTTAGAATGTCTGCTTTTTTTATTTTCTCTTGACATATGTAAAATGCGTGTATATACTGTGTATGTGCAGTAATCACAGTTAAGGAGTGAGAACATGGAAGTTTTAACAGTAAAGAATTTAGTAAAGAAATATGATAAATTTCTTTTAGATAATGTATCTTTTTCGATACCTAAAGGCTATATAATGGGCTTTATTGGAGAGAATGGTGCTGGAAAAACAACAACAATTAATTCAATCATGAATGTAATTAATAAAGATTCTGGGGAAGTTTGTTTCTTTGGAAAGAACATGGATGAAAATGAGATTGAGACAAAAAAAGAAGTAGGTTTTGTATCTGGAGATTCATTTTATCCAAAGAGTAAACTAAAAGATGTAACAAAAGTTTATAAAAGATTCTATTCTACATGGGATGATAAACTTTATAAATCATACCTGAATAATTTCCAATTAGATGAGACAAAAAAAATAGATGAGTTATCCAAAGGTATGAAAATGAAGTACTCCATTGCATTGGCATTATCACATAACGCTAAATTATTAGTTCTAGATGAGCCAACAAGTGGTCTTGATCCAGTGGCTAGAGACAACTTATTAGAAATTTTTCAATCAATTGTTGAAGAGGGTGAGGTAAGTGTATTATTCTCAACTCACATTACAAGCGATTTAGAGAAATGTGCTGACTATATCACTTTTATTAAAAATGGAAAAATAGTTGATAGTTGTTCTAAAGATGACTTATTAGACAAACATAGATTAGTAAATGGTACAAAAAATCAATTAGATACAATTAAATCAAGATTGATTTCATACAAAACAAATGCATTTGGATTTATCGGGTTAATAGAAACAAATAATGTTGACGATAATGATATCGTACAATTTGGACAACCTACACTAGATGACATCATGATCTATTATTCAGAGAAGGAGGGGTTATAATGGGTAACTTACTATATAAAGAATTGAAACTTTCAATTAATAAGTTCTTCTACATACTTCCATTCATAATTGCATGTTTAATGTTTATTCCACAATGGATTTATACATTCGTATTCATGTATTTCTTCTGGATTACAATATCTCAAATCTGTGCAGGTTACATAGCAAAGGAAGATAATAGTTTTATATCTATGTTACCAGTATCAAAAAAAGATATTGTTAAATCAAAAATATTTGCAATACTAATCATTCAATTAATCCATCTATTATCAGGGGTATTATTTGGTATGTTACACAACAATATCTATGGTACATATAATTTCTTTTTGGAAGTGAACACAGCATTTTTCGGAGCAATGATTGTTATGTATGCAGTTTTTAACTTAACATTCTTTCCAGTATATTTTAAGACAGCATATTTCTTCGGTAAAGCTGTAATATACGGTGTTGCAATCACATTGGTTTATGCATTTGTGTTAGAATATGGTTCATTACGTATTGCATTACTTCAGGATATATTTAAAGGGGGAACAAAGATTCAATTAATCGTATTAGCAGTTTCAGTTATTCTTAGTGTAGTAATGACATATATTACTATTAAGTTATCAGTAAGAAATTTCGAAAGAAATAGCTAATGAACAACATTATCATAAGAACATCATCACAAACCCCTATATATCAGCAGTTATATGAACAAATCTCATCACAGATATTAAATGGCTTACTTGAATCCGATTCTGCTTTACCCTCTATAAGAAGTATGGCAAAAGAGTTAAGAGTAAGTATCATTACAATTAAAAAAACATGGGAACTTTTAGAACAAAACGGATATATTTATACTATCAAAGGAAAAGGTTCGTATGTGAAAAAGAACTCCAAAGCGACACTTGATAAGAAAAAGATTATCACAGTAAAAGAGGCTATATTTGAAAATGTAGTATTTGGTAAAAAAATTGGAATTACAAAAGAAGAGTTACTCTCTTTGGTATCAGGAATATACGAAGAGAATTAAGCTTGATCTAGAGCAATATGTAAATTGAATATTTTAAAAGTAAGAAGCTGGTGAATACAAAAGAAAGTATTTCCCAGCCTCTTTTTTAAGAGCTATTAAAATTCTAATACTATCAAATGAAAAGGTGTTATAATATAACTGATATCAAAGAAGAAGGTAATTATTATGTCATTTAATATGAAATCAAAAACTAAAATTAAAGTAAGCAATGAAGAAATTAAAAAGATAATTCAATATCATTTCCATCAGAATACTATAGAGATAAAAGAGATAGTCTCTGGATTTTACAATGCAGTTTATTATATAAGAACCAGTGATAAAGAACTTGTATTAAAGATTGCTCCTTCAAGTGATATTGATATATTAACTTATGAGAAAAATATTTTAAAAAGAGAAGTGAAAGTGTATCAACTCTTAGAATCATTAGATGTACCAGTACCTAAAGTCATTGCAAAGGATTATACCAAATCAATAATAGATTCAGATTATTACATCATGAATTACATTGAAGGAGACACACTTTTCGAACTGAAAGACACCAATATCTCTAAAGAATCTATTTATTTAAAGCTCATGGACTATCTTGTTAGAATTCATTCTTGTAAAATGAACAGTTTTGGATATGATAATTTTGATGACAAAGTAGATTCACTAAATGAGGCTTATTTTAAAATGATAAATAATTTACTAGAAGATGCGACAAGGGCAAAACTTGTTCTACCAGATTATGTCAATGATTTGATTAAGTTAACAAGACAACAAGAATCATATTTAAACTACAATGAAAAACCATCATTACTTCATTTTGATCTTTGGGATGGTAATATCTATATACGAGACGGTGAAATCATTAGTCTTATAGATACAGAAAGATCATTAAACTTTGAACCAATGATGGAGTTTGTAGCTATGCATATGGATATCTTTGAAATGAAAAACAGGAAGTATATAGAGCGATATAATAAGTTTGCCAGAGAAAAAATAGTACTAGATAATGATTCATTAATAAGATTTAGAATGTACCAAGTTTACATGTATTTGCTTATTGTAGTAGAATGTCCATACAGAGACATTAAAGGAAGTTTTAATGATCAAATGACTTGGGGTCTTAATGAACTAAAGAAACTATATGAGTTCTTTATTAAAATAAAGTAAAGGAGTGATAATATGAGTATGACATTACAATTTGATGAGTATAAAATGCGTTTGTTAAACAAAGAGGATACAGAGAACTATTACAAATGTGCGATTGTAGAGTTAGATGAAGAAGTAAAATATTTCACAGGTACAAACGCAACTTTTAAGAAACAACAAATCATCGATTATATTATGAAAATCATTAATGATAAAACAAGGCTAGATTTTATCATTGAGAAAGACGGAAAATTTATTGGAGAGGTAGTATTGAGTGATATTACTAAAACTTCTTGTCATTATAGAATAGCTTTGTTTAACAAAAACAATTTCTCAAAAGGAATAGGTAAGAAGGCTTCAAAAGAAGTCTTTCAGTATGCTTTCGATCATTTAGGAATAAACGAGATAGAATTAGAAGTTTATCCATTTAATGAAAGAGGAATTAATGCATATAAAAAAATGGGATTTGAGGAAATAGAAACTATATTTGAAAGTGAAGAAGACGTACCATATCAAGAAATCATCATTATGAAATTAGATAAAGAATCATTTAAAAATATAAACAAGTAAAAAAGGTAAGACGTTTGTCTTACCTTTTTGTTTAACCAAATATTGTAACACTAGATGAACTTGATAAAGTTATTGTATAAACATCTGTTCCAATAATAAGAGTATAAGTTTCTCCTTTAACAAGCTCTTCACAACTGAAGATCATTGTTTCAAACGAGTTTGTTGTAGTCATAACTCCTAGAACATTTTCATTCGAATCTTGAACAGTGATTTCAGTTCCTTCACTATAGAAACCATTGAATGTAACGACGAATGAGTTTTGTGTTGATTTTATACTATCGAACTCATAAGCCATTGTACTTGTACCTGTAGCTATTACTGTACCACCATTAACAACACCAGTGATATCAAAATCGATTGGACTTTCAATGATACCTGCAGAGTTTCCTTTACCATTTACATTTACTTCACCACCGTTAATAATAACAACACCATTTGCATCAATTCCATCACCATCAGAATCTATTAGTAAATGTCCATCGTTAATGATGATATGTGGATCAGTATCAAGGTCATACTCGCCATTATCAGGATGGTCTGCAGAACCTCCAACTGATGTGTTTGTTCCGTTTGTAGCATTGATTCCATCATCGTATGCTGATACGTAGATATCGCCACCATTAATGACTACAGAGAAACTCTCTAAACCCTCAGCTGAGAATTCTATATCAATATTACCATCGTTAATAGTTAATGAGTCATTTGCGTGAATCGCATCATCTCCACTTTTTATTGTGAATGTTCCGTTATTGATTTCAATTTCAGTATCACTATGAATCGCATCTTCATATGAATCAATTTCAAAAGTTCCATTATTGATTGTTAGTAACCCTTGAGTCTTTATTGCCTTGAAACTTCCTTCATCTTCTTCATCAATTTCAGTAGTAGTTGTGGTAGAACCTGGTCTACCTGGTCTACCACCCTGTCCCATCTCCTCTTCTTGAACTGGGGCATTCGCACTACCTTCACCAGTAGAAATAGTGAAATCTCCATTATTGATTACAATTGAATCTTTACCATAAATTGCGTCATTTACTGAAGTTATGATATATGTACCGTTTTCAATAACTAACGCATCTTTTGAGACAATACCATCACTGTAGTTTGCATTTACAATAAGTGTTCCAGTACCACTCAAAATCAAATCATCTTTACTATATAAGACACCAGTTACTTCCTCATCTGAATGTGTAGAATCATCTGTTAATATGTTTGTAGTACCTTCAACTAGGTTAATTGTTGTAGATCCGTCAGCATCAAGAATGTTGATAGCTGCACCATCTAAGTTTGTAATATCGACAGTATCTAAATTCAGTATTACCTGTTCGTTTGTATCAACAACAATTGATCCATTTGATAGTGTTCCTGTCAGAGTGTATGTACCTCCTGATACAATTGTGATTGTATTGTTTTCCATTTTAATATTTGTACTATTAGTGATTGTTGCATTGTCTAGTAATCCAATGTACAATCCTTCAATTGAAGAAACAGTTTCTTCCATTAATGCAATTGTTTCAGCTGATGCAGTTTCTACTTCGTAGTAACTTGAATCTGTTGAATCACATGCTGCTAATGTGAAAGCTACTAATATTACAGACAAGATTACCATTAGTTTTTTTAGTTTCATATTTTCCACCTACAGTTCGTTTTTATTGTCTTTAACGATACCTAGTTGAACTTCTAGATTACCATTACGACATCTGATTTCGTCAATCAAATCTTTGATTTTATTCGCATCTTTTAAGTTCACTTGATATGTGATTCTATACAAACTTCCCATATTTGTAGTTTTAATTGTGTTTAAATCATAATTCACTGTGTATTCCTCTAATAAATCGTCAAACAATTCTGCGATATAGATATCTTCTGGTATTGTGATTTTAAGCAGTCTTTCATACTCGTCTTTCTCAGCGAAATCACTATATAAGTAAATCAGATTTGCAATAACAACGACAACAGCGAAGATTGCTCCAAATGCAATGTATCCCGTTCCTGTAGCTAATCCAATTGCCATACTTAAGAAAATCCATGTAATTTCTCTTGCGTTTCCTTGAAGTGATCTAAAACGTACTAAACTAAATGTACCCATAACAGCGATACCTGTTCCTATGTTACCATTCACAATCATAATAATTACCTGAACTATAGCTGGTAGTACAGCTAAAGTAGTAATAAAACTTTTACTTGATGATTGTCTAAACGTTGCAGACTTTGCAACGATAAATCCTAATATTAATGATACTCCTGTAGCCAATAAGAATGACCATAACGATAATACTAACTCTCCGTTTTCATTTGTAAATATACTTTCAACAAAATTCATATTTTTATCCTCTGCTTTCTATTAGTTCTTTTTTATATATGTTCCCTACCTTTGAATAAGAGGTAGGATATATTTTTAATTCATTTAATACTTTGACAAGCCATAAAGGCATTGATCCATTTGTTTTGATTTCCATAATAACTTGATTTTTATCTAGGAGTTTCTTTCCATAAAATCCACTTCTCAAATCTAAATCATCTAATCGGTATGTGATATCTTTATCAAATGTTATTCTCAAAGAATGATTTTCTTTCGCTTTAAATGCGGTTCTTCTGTATCCTATATAATATTTGGGTATAGGATTATAACGTTTGATAAAGAAATCAATCTCTTTTTTAATCTGTGTGTCTACATTTCTCATATCTAGTGAATCGTCTACCTCTTCAAATGATATGTTTGACCTTCTTTTGTAAACTACTTTGTCACACTTTTTCTTGATTTCTAAGAATAGCTGATTGTTTTCAAAATCATTGTATCCACGTAATCTTAATTTTTCTTTATAATAAGGTTTCGCAATCGATCTTCTTAACAATAGATTCTCCTCATTATCATAATAAATATTATTAACTGTGAACTCCTTGTACTCATCTTCAGTAATTTTTGACTCACATTTTTCTAGAAATTGTTCAAACTGAATATCACTTAATAAGTACTTTTTTTCTGTTCTTTTAAAGTTATAGTTGTTCTTCATTTGCTCACCTCTTTTCGATGTTGATACAAACATTCTAGAATAGTTGGCTTAAACGAACCTTAAAAAAATATTTTCTTTAAAAAAAAGTGGTATAATTTGATAAAGGAGTGATGCAGATGAGAATATTAATAGTGGAAGACGATATAAGATTAGCAACGAACATAGAACATATTTTGTTGCAAAATAATTATATTGTTGACATATCATACGATGGTGAAGATGGATTAGATAATATATTAAGTGATGTCTATGATGTTGTGATATTGGATTACATGTTACCTAAAATGAACGGTATTGAAATCTTGATTGAAGCCAGAAAGAACAATATTAACACTTCAATTATTATGTTGACAGCCAAAGGTGAGTTAGAAGATAAAGTTGAAGGATTAACGAGTGGAGCAGATGATTACCTTGTGAAACCATTTGAATCATTAGAATTGCTAGCTAGATTAAAAGCTCTAGGGAGAAGAAGTAAGTTTGAGGTAAACAAAAACAACTTGGAGTTTGGAAATTTAACTTTGTTTCCTGATATCCTTAAAATAAAAACATCATATCAAACAATTGAAGTTAGTGTTAAAGAAAAAGAGCTATTAGAGCTCTTAATGAATCGAAAAAATATGATTACTTCAAAATTACTGATAATTGAGAAAGTATGGGGTTATGATTCTGATGCAATTGATAATAACGTTGAAGTATATGTTTCTTTCCTTAGAAAAAAATTAAAGGCTATAAAAGCGAATTTTGTTATCAAAGCTGTTAGAGGTGCTGGTTATATCTTGGAGGTTCATGATGTTTAGGAAGTTAAGACTGAAATTTACAATTATACAGATAGGCGTTATCGCATTAATACTAACCTCAGTTTTTTCAGTTATTTACTTTACTACAAAAGAAGATGTGAAACACAGAGTAGACGAGAGTTTAAAGACAGTCATTAGCATAGCTCGAGAAAACAATATGAATCCTTCACCTATTGGAACGAGACCTATAAGAGATTCATATGTAATCATTTATATGAATGGTACTGAAACAGTCTTTGAGACGAATACAGATTTTACAGATATTCAAATGGAAGAACTATATACAATGGTTGATGAAAAACTTATCACATTTCAAGATGAGCAATGGGAAAGTGAAACTACAACACTTTTTCAAGATGATATGATTATCTTCATAAATGTGACTGAACAGTATGAGATATTAGATCAATTATTAATCACTTTAGTTATGAGTGGGGTTATCACGTTAATATTTTTTACTTTTATTAGTATGTTCTTTGCCTATAAAGCTATCAAGCCAATTGAAGAAGGATACAACGCTCAAAAAGAATTTGTTGAGAATGCATCACATGAACTACGTACACCACTAGCAATTATGAACTCAAATATTGATATTCTACTAAATTACTCAGATAAATCAGAAGCTGAAAAAGAGAAATGGTTAAAATTATTAAAAGAGGAAGTAAAGAATATGACAACCTTATCCAATAATCTACTATTTCTTACAAAAACCAAAACTGCATCATTAGAGGAAATTAATTTAAGTGATTTAATCAAGAATAAACTACTTATGTATGATGCGTTATTATACGAGAATAAGATAACATTAAATAAAAGCATTGAAGATGATGTCTATGTAAAAGGGATCAACACTCAACTTGTACAATTATTTACTAACTTATGTGACAATGCAATCAAATATTCAACAGACGAGTCCTTTACAGTAAACCTATACAAGAAAGGTGGAAAAGCTGTTTTGAAAGTCTCAAACAAAACTGATAATTTGAATGAAGAGAACATCAAGCACTTGATGGAACGCTTCTACAAAGTTGAGGAATCAAGAACATCGAGCGAACAGAAGAGTTTTGGATTGGGTCTAACCATAGCAAAAGCAATCGTTGAAAATCATAGTGGTAAAATTGTAGTTGAATTAAATCAAGATATAGTTACTTTTAAAGTAACATATCAGTTGTTGAAGTGAGTGGATACATTTAATACTGAACAACAGAAGTTGGGAGAGTAATATGAAAATCACAAATAAAATATACTTAGAAAAATTAAAAGGTGCCATTATAGGCAGATTTGCAGGATGTGCACTGGGTGCACCTGTTGAAATGATGGAACTCGGAAAACTGAGGAATTTTTGTAAAAAAACAAATCAGGTATTTCCACCAACTGATTATTTTAAAGTAGCTCCAGATCCAGATTCAAAAAGATATTCAATTGGAAAAGGAAGGCATTTTACAAGTAGTGAAATGAACTTCCTTTCAACTGATGATGATATAGCATATACATTACTATCATTATTAATGCTTGAAGAAAAAGGGATTAACCTAACAACTAATGATGTTGCTGATTACTGGATGAAGTACCTTCCAATAGAATGTACTTTTACAGCTGAAAGAACTACTTTACAAAATCTATATGATGGTATAGAACCTGAATTAGCAGGTACAATCAACAACGAGGAGTTTGAATATATTGGAGCAGCTATCAGAATTGATGGGTACGGGTACATAAATCCAGGTAAACCTGAATTAGCAGTTAAGTTAGCTTATCAAGATGCTTTTTTATCTCATAGAGAAGACGGATTGTATTCAGCATTATATTTTTCTGCATTAGTCGCATTATCATTTACATCTATCGACATAGTGAAATCGATGTATGAGGCATTGAAATATATTCCAAAAACTTCAAATTTTTATGAACAAGTAAAATGGGCTCTTTCTATCAAAGATGAAGTGCTAGATTACCAAACAGCAAATTATTTAGTTACTAATCGGTTCAAAGAGATGAGTTGGGCACATGCAGTTAACAATGCATGTTTAACTATTTGGGGTATCAACATTGGAAAGAAAAACTTTGAAAAAGGCATAACAGAAACAGTTGCGATGGGATATGATAATGATTGTACAGCTGCAACTGTAGGTAGTGTTTTAGGAGCATATTTTGGTATAAATAGTATCGATGAAAAGTGGTATAAGCCATGGAATAACACAATATTATCATACTTGAATGGTATTGATGAGTTTCAGTTAGATGATGTAATAAATAGATTCTATAAATTAGGTTTGAAAATCTAAAACATTTTCGGACAGTTTGTCTTTAAACTATCTTGATATTCAAGATACTCTGTGCTAACATTTTAGTATAATTTTATATCGGAGGACTCTATGAATAACATGATTGGAAATACACCACTCTTATCGATAAAGTATAAGTATAAGGGAGAAGAGAGAATTCTATATGCGAAAGCAGAATTCTATAATTTAACAGGTAGTATAAAAGACAGAATGGCGCAGCACATTATTATAGAATCTTATAAAGACGGTACATTAAGAAGAGGAATGCCTATAATTGAAGCAACAAGTGGAAACACTGGAATTGCATTTAGTGCATTGGGAGCAATTCATGAACATCCTGTACATATTTTTATGCCAGAATGGATGTCACTTGAAAGAAAGCAAATGATTAGAAAGTACGGTGCAACATTGCATGAGGTTACTCAAGAACAAGGTGGTTTTGAAGGTAGTGTTGAATTAGCTGATAAACTTGCAGAAGAAATAGGAGGGTTTAGACCGCAACAATTTTATAACCCGTATAACGAAGATGCACATTTTAAAACGACTGGATTAGAGATTTGTACACAATTAGATAAACTAGGTGTTGTACCTGATGGGTTTGTTGCAGGAGTTGGTACAGGTGGAACAATCATGGGTGTTGGAAAAAGACTACATATCAAATATCCACATGTTAAACTATTTCCAGTGGAACCACACAAAGCACCAGCAATGAGTAAAGGAGTTTGTGGAGGAGAACATAGAATCCAAGGTATAGGAGATGGATTTGTCCCTCAACTTGTAAAGATGGATAGATTAGATGATGTTATCGTTGTTCATGATGGTGACTCAGTATTAATGGCTCAATTACTAGCTAAGAAATTAGGTCTTGGTGTTGGAATTTCTAGTGGAGCAAATTTTATTGCAGCAGTCGAAGCCCAGAATAAATATGGTAAAGATTTTAATGTTGTTACAGTGTTCTCAGATGATTCCAAAAAATATCTTTCTGGAGATTTAACGAAAAAAGAACCAATTCAAAACGATTATTATACTCCACATATTGAATTACTTGAAATGGATGGAGAATGTATTTGTGATAGTAGAATTAATACAGGAACTTGTGTGAAACTATACAATCAAAAAGGTGTTTAGACACCTTTTTTTATTTCAAAATAGCTACTTTGATTATTCAAATGAAAAATAACATTGGGATGTGTAATAGGTGTTATGGTAAAATGAAGTTAACATAACATATAGACGTGGGGGGAAATTATGGAGTTATTACTTAAGTATTTATTGGTGAAATATGAACGAGTAGATGTAAATGTAAAAAAGAAAGCTAGGTATTTCTATTATTTTATTGGAATACTTACAATCCATTCTTTATTTGTTTTAATGCTATCAATTTTTGTAGAAACTACTAATACAGGGTTAATGTATACCGGTTTATCAATTGCGCTGTATGTATTGCTTGGCATATTAGTATTCAGACGAAATCTAAGTGTATCTTTATATTTATTCTTAGTTTTTGTTTTTGCAAGGAGTTTATATTTGTTAAGTGTATCTGACTTTGAGATTTTGTTTACATTCTTAGCCATCGTTGTTGTATTTATCGCAACAGTATATAATTCAAAAATAGATTTCTTTATATCGATTGGAGTTATTGCTGCACTGTTACTTACTAGTTTGGTAACCATCATAAATTCACATGTGAATGGACATATGGGTAATATTGAAACATTCGGAATTATTGAATCAGTTCTGAATATGATTGTTATGTCGTTCTTAATGTATATCTTTGTATTTATACTTGAGAAAGAAGTTGATAAATCACGAGCATTACAAGAGAAATCAACTGCTGGATTCTTAATGAAAGCACAACAAAGAAGAGAATTTGATAAAATTAAAGATATCAATAAATTAGATGTAAAAACAAGTGTTCTTATTGTTGGTATTGATCGATATAACGAAATCAACGAAGAGTATGGAGTAGAGACTGGAGATTTGCTGCTTAAAGAAGTAATCACAATTATCAGAAATAAAGTTAGAGTTGATGATTATATTATAAGATGGAACAATGACAATTTCTTAGTTGTTCTAAATTTTACACCGTTGTCTAATGCAGGGATTGTTGCTGAAAAAATAAGAAGTGTTATTTATAAAACAGATTTTTCATATATAAAAAAACAAGTTTCTGTAACTGTAGCTGCCGTTTCGAATCAAGATACAATGCATGAAACTATTAGTAAGGCAGAGAATTTATTAAGTTCTTTGAAGCCTTTAAAAGAGAATCACGTCGAATTAGATTATTCATAAAGATGTTCAAATTGAGCATCTTTTCTTTTATATTTAGTTAGATGAACATGCTAGCAGTTTTTGGTAATTATTTATAATATGATATAATTAAGGAGTAAATTACTTTAGGAAGGAGTAGTAGTTTATTTAAACTACACATAAAAAAGGTATGAAGATTAAAAGTGTAATTGTAAAAAGTATTTTGGTTTTAATGTTTATCTTATTTGTCTCAAGTTACCAAAGTTTAATTAAAGCAGCTCCAACACCAGTAATTAGTTTCGAAGAAAATGGTGGTAGTGAAGTTGCAAGTTATACTTTAGCTAACAACACATTTATCTTTGATGAAAACATTGGAACACCAAATTATTACAGAATGGAAGATGTAGTTGCTGGAGATTTAGATGGCGACGGAGATGAAGATGTAGTTGTATCTGGATGGGGAGATCCTGTTTTGGTTTACGAAGCAGATAGCAATCAACTACAACCTTATGTAATTGCTGATAATTATGTATTAGCAAGAGATACTGCAATATTTGATGCTAATCACGATGGAACAAATGACATCGTACTTTTAGAAAGATTGGCTTTAAATATTTATGTTCATGATGGTAATTTTGGTTTCACTGAAACAGTTTTACATACATCAACTGCTCATTTGAATGCAATGGCAATTGGTGATCTTAATAATGACAATGATGAAGATTTTGTTATATTTAATGGGGACTATGAATTGATTCAGATTTTAAGTGATGGTAGTGGAGGATATTTAACTCCTACAGTCTTGCTTACAATATCAGGATATGCAACTCATATAGAAATAATTGATGTTAATAACGATGGAATTAATGATGTAATTTATAATAAGGCTAATTCATCAGATCCAATGAAATATCTAGAAGGTGAAAATGATGGTACTTATGTAGAGAATGGTAGTAACGAAATTATTGAGAATGTTTATACCACACCTTATAGCTACCACTATCATTTTGAATTTGCAGATATGGATGGAGATGGAATAAAAGATTTATTTGTTTTTGATCAAAGTTATAACGGAGAAGGTTATGCATGGACAAAAAGAAATGCTGATGGATCTTTTGAGGATGATGGGGAAGGTGGATATGTAATTCACACTATTGAACTCTCATTCGGTAGTAAATACGCATATGTATTAGAGGATGTAGACGGAGATAATGATCTTGATTTTACAAACTTTCAGGAATATAATAACCCAATTTACATCTATAAAAATGATGGTACCGGAACATTTAGTGCACCTTCAACTGTAAGTGTGACAAGTGCAACACAAGTTACGTATACAGATTACAATAACGATGGAACATTAGATTTAATAAATGTTGATTATAATAACGAGAGAGTAAGACTATATTTAGGGTCTGGAGCAAATGGATACTTGTTATCAAATATCGAAAGTACAACTAAAACTGGATATACTTTTGGTGGTTGGTATACAGATAGTAATCTAACAACTCCATTTAATTCTTCTTCAATTATTACTTCGGATATTACGTTATATGCAAAATGGAATATTAGAACATTTTATATCTATTTTAATGGAAATGGTGCGACATCGGGTAATACCTCAGCTCAATTATTTGAGTGGGGAGTTGAACAAAATCTAACAGCTAGTTCATATTTAAAAACAGGATATGATTTTGCTGGTTGGAACACATCATCAAATGGTAGTGGAGACGCATACTCTAACGAAGAACTTACTTCGTTTGAGAGAACCTCAAATCTATACTATTTGTATGCACAATGGGAACTTAGCTCATACGATATTGTATTTGATTCAAATAGTGGAACTGGTACAATGGAAAACCAATCCTTTGAGTATACGACTTCTGCAGATTTAGAGAATGTAACATTCACTAAAACAGGATATACATTTGTAGAATGGAATACTGAGTCAGATGGAAGTGGTACGAGTTATTCAAACCAAGCAGAATTTACAATGCCATTAGATGGAGACACATTATATGCACAATGGCAAATTAATACATATACTATCAAGTTCATAGATTACGATGGTACTGTATTACAAACAGCAGATTACGATTATAATGCAGATTTAAGTGGAGTAACACCACCAACTGATCCAACAAGAATAGGGTATACATTTAATGGATGGGATGACATTGTTCCAGCTACCATGACTTCAAATAACATTACAATAACAGCACTTTATACAATTGATCAATATACTGTTGAATTTGTTGATTATGACGGAACAGTTTTACAAACAGCAAATTACGATTACAATGCAGATTTAAATGGTGTCACACCACCAACTGATCCAACAAGAATAGGATATACATTTAGTGGATGGGATGATGTTGCGCCAGCTACAATGGGGTTAGAAAATATAACAATAACTGCTTTGTATACAATTAATCAATACACAATCGAATTCTTAGATCACGATGGAACGGTGTTGCAATCAAGTACACATGATTTTGGTTCGAGTTTAACTAGTTTAACACTACCAATAGATCCAACAAGAATAGGGTATACATTTAGTGGCTGGGACACCACTGTACCAACAACGATGCCAAGCAATAATGTTATTATAACTGCAGAGTATTCAGTGAATGGTTTTACATTATCATTTGTTGATTATGACGGAACAGTTTTACAAACAGAAAATTATGACTATAACGCAGATTTAAGTGGAGTAACACCACCAACAGTATCAAGAACAGGATATACATTTGATGGCTGGGATATTACAGTCCCATCAACTATGCCAAATAGTGCTGTTGTTATAACAGCTACTTGGGTAGATTCAGAAGTTCCACTGATCACACTAAACGGAACTGATATTACCTTAGAATTAGGTACAAACTACACTGATCTAGGTGCAACTTGTATTGATAACGAAGATGGAGAATGTACATTAGATTTAATTGTAGTTTCCACTGTTGAATTTAATAAAGTTGGGGAATACACAGTGACATATAACTACACTGATGCTCAAGGAAATATTGCGATTGAAGTCATTAGAAATGTAACTGTTGAAGACACAATAAGTCCTGTCATAACAGGTGTAGAAGATAACAAAGTGTATGAATCCGGTTCAGAAGTTGTAATCGAGTTTAATGAAGGTACTGCTACGTTGAATGGGAATCCATTACAAAGTGGTGATAAAGTAACAGAACCTGGGACATATCAAGTAATTGTAACAGACGAGAGTGGAAACACTGCTACAAGAAGTTTCGAAATAGAGTCTTCAAGTACATTACTAATAATATTATCAGCCTCTGGTGTTGGTGTTATTGGTATAGGTGCATTCATTCTTAAAAAAACAGTATTATAAAAAAAAGACCAATTTATTGGTCTTTTTGCTTGTTTTTCATAGCGATATCGTATTCTCTTTTCATAGTATACATATTGTTATCTGCTACTTTATATGACAACTCACTATTGTTATGATCTTTTATTATTGAAGACCCTATAGATATTGATAGAGAAACCTTTACATCTCCTATATAAATATCTCTGTTCAATTTTGACATAATACTCTGATTGGTTTCAAGAATTGATAATTCTGTATTAGATATAATTCCAAACTCATCACCACCTAAACGGAACGTTAAGCCATTTTGAAAAGAGTTTTTTAATATGTTTCCGATTTCAAGAAGTATTAAATCACCAAACTGATGTCCATATAAATCGTTAAAATGTTTGAATCTATTGATATCAATTATCGTTAATATTCCATTTAAATCATTTGCATAATAATAGGCAATTGTCTTGTCAAACTCACGTCTGTTTTTTAAAGCGGTTAATGAATCATGTGAAGCAAGAAATTCTAATTTAGTAATATAATTTCTTTGAATCATCAACAAAATAGTTAATAGCCAAATCTAACTAAATACAATACCAGCAAAGTATGCATATGCTACAATTGGATGAATACCCTCATAACTAGATATCACACCTGTTATGGCTAATGTCCATCTATATAGATGAACTGATGCTAAGAATAAAGCTGCTGAAATTGGTATAAGATACCAAGCGAACTTATCCTTTTGCTTGTACAAAATTATAAATGCAAAAATTAAAGTAATACAGTTAGATATATATCGTACATTAAATATCTCATGGTAGGATTGTGTGTGTTTGCAAACGACATCATAACTGCAAATATACCAAGTGTAATCCATAGAATATTTCTTTTTCTACTAACAGGAAAATGTCTGAATCTCATAAGTCCTTCAATCATAAACAAGAAACCAATTAATATGAAACTATTGTTTAAAAATGCTGTATAATTCCCTATTAAAGGTTTTAATAAAACTGAAGAAAATGCAAAAATACCTGTCACTGATGAAATGAACCAATAACGTAGACCTTTAATATCTTTGTTTAATCTATATAAGTATAGCATTACACCAAAGTTTAATAAATATACAAATGCTAGAACATAACTTAAAGATTTAAAATCCATATAATCAACCCCAACCCATGTTTAAATAACTAAGTATATTTTAACATATTTTTACATGTAATGATAAAGTACTTACTTAATATAGCATTTATACAAAAATGAACGAAATATTAAGTTTTTATATAATATTAAGGTTTTGATGCAATGTTTGATATAATAAGTTTATATAGATGTAAAATGAGGTGATCCTATGACTACTGTCAAAAATGAAATTTATAAGAGTATGAGAATTGGAAGATTAGAGGAGTATCAAAAATCTTCTGTTATCAATGCGATTTCAAGTTTTGAATATGGATTGTTTGTTTGGGATTACACATCAAATATATGTTATGTAAATGACTTTATGATTGATAGATTTTCAATTGATATTAAATCAATTTATGTTCTTCAAGATTATCTAGCTACAAAAATCGATGACAACTCTTTGTTTCGATTTTTAAGTAGAATATATGAGATTAAATTAGATAATGAAGTTAAGAGATTAGAGTTTCCTGTTAAATCAAGAAAATCGTTAAACTGGTATGGTTTAGAGCTTACATATGTTGAAAACGATAATGTGACGATAGGGTTGATATCTCAAGTTTCAGCAAGTAGCAAGACTTCTTCAGTTCAAAACATTGATAATATGTATCACAAAATTCTATCAAATATTGATATGCATGTCGCAGTTACAAGTGAACATCACGATATTTTATTTATTAACTTTGAATCATTAATAAATTCAAAGGAGTTTTATACTGAAATAGAAGAGTGGTTGAAAAAGCCATATCAAACATTTAAATATAAAAAGATTCAATCAATACAATCGTTAGAGAAGTCTAATTCACATAATAGATTATTGGTTACCTACAATGTTAAGAATACGTTAAGAGAAGAATATATAGTGAGAAAGCAAATTTTATCTCAAAATGATTCACTAACAATTTATACACATAATAATGCGATTGAATCAAGCACAGAACAGATTCGATTGCAAAAAATTATAAGAGCAAATGATCTGATGATGGAGACAAAAGATATTGTTGATCATATAGATGACTTAAATGAAATGTTTAACTATATGTTATCAAAAATACAAACAGTTATTCCAGAAGTAAGCCGATGCTGCATCTTAAGATTAAACAAAAAGGAAGAACTGTTTCTAGACTCAAGTTACGGATTTAACGAGGATTATGTTGAAGAGTTTGCGTTGCCGTTTAAAAAATCATTCGCATATATGCATATGCAAAATGACTTTTCAAAAAGTGTAATTATTAATGATATTCAAAGAAAGTATAGTGATTTATTCCCTGACATAAAAGGGGATAACACTAGGTTTACAATCGAATCAAACATTACAACACCTCTTGTCATAAATAACGTTCTTTATGGTCTGATTTCAGTGGATAGTGATAATAATAGAGTATTTGATGACGTTGATACAAATCTATTAGATTACATAAAGATTCAAACCGAAAGAGCGATAGATAAATATCAAACAATTAGAAATATTAAAAAGGATTCTACTATAGATAGTCTAACAGGTATAGGTAATAGAAGGCAATTAACAAAAGTACTGGATACTTATAAAAACAAAGCGGATAACCAGAAGAAATCGTTCCATTTTGTTGCATTTGATTTAGATGGATTAAAGTTAATTAACGATACATACGGTCATAATTGTGGTGATCAAGCATTGAAACAGTTCTCATTTGTAATTAACAGTAATATTAGAGAAACTGACTTCATCGCAAGAATTGGCGGAGATGAGTTTGTTGGTTTATTCTATGATATCGATATGCAAACACTACAAAACAGACTAGAGTCTTGGCAAACATATTTTATGAATAACCCAATTGAGTTCAAGGGTGATATCATCAATATTGGATTTAGTTATGGAATAGCTGAATATAAAAAGGATGGATTATATTTCTCTGAACTGATGGAACAGGCAGATAAAGAACTATATCAACAAAAAAGGAGAAAAAAAGCTTTTATTAACATGACACAAAAAACATAACTTGAATGTTATGTTTTTTTATTTTCAAATTGTGCTTACTTGTAAATGAAAATCCCTTAGCATGATATAATAGTATTAGGTGATAATATGAACGATTTAAGAATATATAGTAATACAATAAGAAGTAGAAGTGAAACTGCGACTTATATAATGAGTTCGTCATATAGATTAAATGATAACTCATGTTTAGAATACTTGGTAAGCAATTACAAGAATAAACATGTAGTAATCTTTCATTTTCTTGAGGAAAATGAAAGAAACAATGAGTTTTTGGAACCATACTTGTTTGATCTTAAAAGGATATTAAAAACTAAAATTGAAAGTGCTTCTATTATCAACAATATAAATGAAATTGAAAGTCTTCTATTTGGAGACATCATATTAGATATGGAGTATTTAAAAGAAAGAAAAAAAGTTATTAGTAAGGTAAAATTAATGAGTCTACCTACTATAATTTTTGAGGATAATATACTTGTTCCAGTTGAAGTTGCTAGTAATAAAGAAGAATATTCAGCGAGAACGATTAGACCAAAAATAAGTAAAATAATGGATGACTTTATAACACCTATTGATTTGTTTTCAAACTCATTGGGCGAAAATTATGCCTTAAAAAAATTTAATCAGTTTATAGATAAAAGATTGGGTACATATGATGAAAGAAGTAATCCAATGTATGAAACTACTTCTGAGTTATCTGTAGCCTTAAAATATGGGTTTATTACACCATCTAGAATTCTTCAATATTTAGAAAGTATTAACTCAAATAATAAGGCGGCATTCATAGAGGAATTAATTATAAGAAGAGAGTTGGCATATAATTTTGTACACTATAACAAGAATTATAATGACTTTTACTCAATCACATATGATTGGGCATATCAATCAATGGCACTGCACAGATACGATAAAAGAGAGTATCTGTATTCACTAGAAGACTATATATCCTTTAAAACACATGATAAGTATTTTAATACAGCAATGAAGGAAATGATATATTTAGGAAAAATGCATGGGTATATGCGCATGTATTGGTGTAAAAAGATTATTGAGTGGAGTAGTTCATATGAAGAAGCATACAGCATTGCCATATATCTAAATAATTATTATTTTTTAGATGGTAATACACCAAATGGATATTGTGGTGTTGCATGGTGTTTTGGCAAACACGATCGAGCTTGGAAAGAAAGAGAAATATTTGGAAAAATAAGATACATGAATGCAAAAGGGTTAGAGAGAAAGTTTAACATGGATGCATATATTAAAAGAATAGAAAAGGATGTGAGGAATAATGAAACATATTAAACCTAAAATAATGATTAGTTCTTGTATTGAACATAGCGCGGTAAGATTTGACGGTACTATGATAAGTAGTGAAGTAATTAGACAGTTAAAAGATTATGTCACGTTTATTACTGTATGCCCTGAAATGGCAATAGGACTTGGAAGTCCTCGCCCTACTTTGAGACTAATAAAAACTGAACAAGGAATTAAACTATACTCGCCATCAAATGAAAAAGACTACACTTCAGTTATGCAGGAGTTCACACATAACTATATACAGACATTGTTGAAAAAAGATGTAGATGGTTTTGTGTTTAAAGCAAAATCACCAACATGTGGAATCGATAAAATTAAAGTGTATCAAGGTGAAACATATTCTATGCCATCACAATCAGTTCAAAATGGTGTTTTTGCAGATGAGATATTAAACACTTTCAATTCACTACCTGTTGAAACAGAAAGAAGACTCTCGAATTTTAGTATAAGAGAAGCGTTTTTTATTAAAATATTTACTCTAGCTGCTTTTAAGCAAATCACTTCAGTTAAAGAGTTACAAGAATTTCATAGAGTAAATAAGTATCTATTTATGAGTTTTCACCAGCATAAGATGAAAAAACTTGGGAATATAGCTTCTAATAGATATAAAGAACCTTTTAATGAAGTATATAAGGCTTATAAACTTATGTTAGATGATTTATTTGCTTCTCCAATAACAAAAAGAAAGAGAATTAACACACTCGAGCATATATATGGTTATTTTAAAAGAGATATTTCATCAGAGGAAAAAGACTTTTATTTCACAGCTCAAAAAGACTATAAAAATGGACATATTCCATTTTCGACAACATTAAGGATATTACAAGGATTTGTGATCAGATTTGATCAAAAGTATTTATTTGATCAAACGATTTTTGAGCCATATCCAAAAGAACTTATTACACAATTAGATAGTGGAAAAAAAATATAAAAAAAGATGATGAAGATAAAAATCTTCATCGTCTTTTTGATTTACCTTTCATGATATACATTTTTTTATCTGCCTCATGCATGCTTATTTCTACTTTATGGTCTAAGTTACAGTTTTCTTTGTTAATCTTGACACACCCATATGCAATACCGATATCCGGATGTAATTTTTGAAGTGTCATATCGATCTTTTGAAATATCTCTTTGATTTCTTTTTCTGATATCACACTAACTAAAACAGCAAACTCATCTCCACCTAACCTATATGGAGTTCCATTATAAGGACTGAAATGTTCCTTAAGTAGATCAGAGAATTGAATCAGAACTTCATCCCCTTTATCGTGACCAAATAAGTCGTTAATAATCTTGAAATTGTTAAAATCCATCATCAAAAGATTGTACTCTTTTTCAGAAACAAATTTGTATACATCAGAGAAGAATTTTCGACGATTGTTAAGTTTTGTCAAATAGTCTGTAAAGTTAATTATCTCTAACTCATGATTTTTTTGAGATAGTTCTCTTCTAGTATTAATTAGTTCACTATTTAATTTCATCATTTCTTTTAGATGGTTTTGTGTGTTTGTGTCTTGAAGTAATTGTTTCTTTAAATTTCTTATTTCATTGATTTGATCATTGTTGATTTTCATAATTTCATCAAATAAGTTTGATGAAATTTTATCAAATCCTAGAATGAAAAATATTATTTTATTGATATTTAGTTTAAATAGAAAAACATCATCGCCATTTATAAGTTTTAGTTTTTGAAAGTTTCCTTTCATTTCAGGGTTTTTACATTCATTAATAAATGTTTCCCGATAATTATTGTGAATAAAAGAAGTGATAGATAGTCCTGTATGAATTTTCAAGTTTTTAGCATTGTTGATAAGTATTTCATCTATAATTAAGTCTTCATCAATAGATAAAATTACATGTTTACTTGATGAGTTCATTTGCTACACGAACTCCATCTAAAGCATCAAGAGCATAGATATCTGCACCAATTTGCTTACATAAATCTGGGTTGTCCGCAAATGGTCTACCACCTACCATTATTGTAACATCTTTTGTAGTAGGATGTTTTTTAAGATTTGCAATCATATTTTCTAAGTTTACTATATGATAAGGCATTGTAACACTTAGCGCTATAATGTTTGGGTTGAAATCTGCGGCATCACTTATTAAATCATCTAGAGGTACATTTGCCCCTAAGTAACGTGTATTCCAGCCTTTTAACTCGAAAATATCAGCTACCATTCTAATTCCAACTTCGTGTAATTCACTACCAACAGAACAAGCTAAAATCTTCTTATCTGTTGGATTAGATTGGAAAATTTTATCATATAAAGTACTCATAATATATTGAGTCATAGCCGTATAATAATGCTCCATTGCTACTGTGATTTCACCATCAAGCCATAATTGTCCAACACTTCGTAAGGACTCTTGGAAAACATAAATATAGACATCTTCAATACTTAATCCGTTTTCTAGCAACATGTTAACATACTCTTTAGCTTCATTCTTCTTGGCATCAAGAATGAAATCCCTAAAAGTTAACATTTCTAAGTTGTGTTTATTGTCTTTCATTGTTTCATCGGAATATTCTTTGCTCAAGTTAAGTGTGTCAAAGAACACTGCGATTTCCTTATCGACAACTTCAGATAAATGATCTTTTGTTTCTTTGAATAGTAAGTCAAGGTGAAATAGTTCAAAATTTAGTCTTTTAAATAATGCAACCATCCAAGAATAATAATTTTCTAAAATTAGCTGGTTTCTTAATTTGAAACTTTGAAGTGCATAAATTATTGTCCATTCAACATCTTTAATTGCTTTTTCTCGTCGTTCTAAATCGTCCCATTTTGTATTGTACATTTTGTCCAAGATTTGATTTGCTAAAATAGTTTTCTGTGAAAATGCTTCTTGTATTGTCATAAAATTCCCTCCTTACTTATAGTTAATATTATATCATATTTATACTTTTATAAAAATAGTACAAATAGTATCAATGAAAGTAATATAAAATTTGTATACGTGATATAATTATTATAATGAATTGAATAAACAAATTGAAAAGGTGATATATATGAAAAGAAAATTAATACTTGATTGTGATCCAGGTCATGATGATGCATTTGCTATTCTTTTAGCTGGAAATAATCCACAAATTGATTTACTTGGTATTACGGTAGCTTCTGGGAATCAAACATTAGAGAAAACAGGTAAAAACGCTTTAAACTTAGTTCAGTTTTTGGATATTAACGTACCAGTATGTCTTGGTGCAATAAATCCTATTATAAAAGAGGTAGAAGTATGTGAGGCTATACATGGTGATACTGGATTAGATGGCTTTGATTTTCCGCCATTAGAAATAGATTATGATACAAGAAGTGCAATGGATTTCATGATTGAATCTATTTTGAATAGTGATGAGTTAGTAACTGTAGTAACAACAGGACCAATGACAAATCTAGCACTTGCTATTAGAATGAATCCAAAGATTCTAAGCAATATTGAAGAAATCGTTTTAATGGGAGGAAGCTATCAAAATGGGAATGTTTCTCCAGCCGCAGAGTTTAATATCTTTTGTGATCCTGAAGCTGCGTATATATGCTTTAATTCTGGGTTGAAAATTACGATGGTTGGGTTAGATGTCACAAGAAAAGTAAAAGTGTATTCACACATCATTGATAGGATGGAAAAAGTGAATAATGAAGCATCTGATTTATTTGTTAAATTGATGAGAGTCTTTAATGAAAATCATAAGAAGGTATTTGGTTTTGATGGATCACCTCTCCATGATCCAGTAACAATTGCTTATTTAATGAATCCATCACTATTACATACACAGTTTATGAATTGTGAAATCGATATTTCTCATGGACCAAGTTACGGGAGAACAAATTGTGATATCTTTGATTATCTTAAAAAACCAAAGAATACGCATGTAGCTATGGATATAGATGAAAATCTATTTTGGGATATTGTAGAAGAATCTCTAAGAAGATATAAATAAATGAAAACAAGTAATATGACATGTATTATATGTGGGAATTCTGTTAGAAATTTAAACGACTCACAAATGAAAGTTATTTATGATGTTTGTGAAGAGTGTGGTTTTGTATATAAGCAACCAAAGTATCATATATCAAACGAAAAGGAGTTTGAAGAGTATTCGAAACACAATAACTCATTTGAAGTAAAGGGTTATGTAGATATGTTTAGAAATCTGATTGATGAATTTATAAAACCATTGGATATATCTGGAAAAGGTTTGGAGTTTGGAAGTGGACCTGGACCTGTATTAAAAGAATTACTTATCCAGCTTGGATTTCATATGTTTGATTATGATCCATACTTTAACCCTAATGAAGAGTACATGAATCACAACTATGAATTAATAACCTCGACTGAAGTAATTGAACATTTAGCCAACCCAAAAAATGTGTTTTCACATTTAAAATCATTATTAAGTAAGAATGGGTATTTAGTATTAATGACAAATTTCAATACTTTTAATGATAAGGATTTTTTAACATGGTGGTATAGAAGAGATAAGACTCATATCTCGTTCTATAGATTAAAGACACTTGAATACCTTGCTGATTTAAATCAACTTGAAGTAGTAACACATAACAACAAGAATATTATTGTTTTAAAGAACAAAACTTTTTAAGGTAATAAGGAGGAACTATATGAAACTATTTATGATAGGATTTGGTGGATCTCTAAAGGGTGCTAATATTGAAGTACATGATATACAGTTTGCTATCGCTAAAGATTATCTTGATGCTATCAATCTGTGTAAAGAGAGTTGGTATGGTGATAGCCTCCATCTTGACAGTTATACTGAAATAGAATTTATTGATGGATATAAATTAGACTTTGATTTAAAATCAAATATGGATTTGTTTTTTATAACTTACGGCGGATATAAAGATGGTGTAATTGATGAAATACACGAGTATGCAATCATACCTGCCCTATCAGAAAAGGAAGCAAAAAAAGAGGCAAAAGCAAGATTTCATTCATTTCGTAATATCGATCATGTAGATAACGTTGTAAATATATCAGAACTATTAAATACTAAAATAGGATATAAAAAAGGTGATTTTAAGTTCGCCGATAATGTTACAAACTATAAGTTCATCAAATTCTATTAGGTAATTTTCAAAAAAAGGTTCGAAAAACAAACTTTTATGATACAATACTTTAGGGATGGATGTGAAACATATGGAGTTATTAAAACATGTTTTTAAAAAATATAATGATAGACCATTATACGATCTACGTAAAGCACAATATAGTATTGGGTTTGTACTGTTATTAGTAGTCATTACTATTTTATTAACAACTATAAAAGCTTTAGTTGTTGGTGTGTCAAACTTTGATTTAATTGTATCAAGTGCAAATGTTTTTACCTTTATAATAATCTATTACTTGATATATAAAGGACATATTTACATAGGTGTATGGATACTTAGCTTGGCTGGTATTATTAGAGTATATCAAATATTCTTTACAGGATTAAGAACTGAGTTTTATTTGTTGGTTCCTCTTATTCTGATTTCTAATAGTTTTATACATTATAAAAAAGAACAATATTATTTTATAAATGGTTCATTGCTACTGATTTCTATTTATAATGTATACGATCAAATTATATATTATTCTGTAAATAGTGTTGATTATGAAGTCATTGGTATTTCATTATCCTCACTGTTTTACTTGTTAGCGATGATTTATATCATTTCTATCTTTACAAAAAATACTGATAAAGAGATAGAGATGACATTGGAGTTAAAGGATATGGCAGTGAAAGATCAATTAACAGAGGTGTATAATCGTCGAAAACTTGATTCAACTTCGAAAGATGAGTTTATTAATACAACAAATTCAATCTTAGTAATAGATTTTGATTATTTTAAAAAAGTAAATGATAAATTTGGTCATATTAAGGGAGATATTGTCTTAAGAGAAACAGTTTCAGTAATTACAAAAATGATACGAAAAGACGATTTCATAGTTAGATTTGGTGGAGAAGAATTCATTGTTCTATTAAAAGAGTGTGATTATGCAAGTGGTGTTCGAATCGCAGAAAGTATAAGAGAAAAAATAAGCAATCACAATTTTGAATGTGTAGATAACTACCATATTACAATTAGTATAGGTGGAACAGTTATGAATAACGAAGAAGGCATTTATGAAGCTATTGATAGAGCTGATAAGGCAATGTATCGAGCAAAAGATAGAGGAAGAAATCAAGTGGTGTTTAGGTAAAAAAATCAACAGATATAAAAAGTGAAAAGAGACGATAACCTATGTCTCTTTTTTTTATTTCCCTTATGGGCTATGATATTTTTACTTACTTCATAGTGACAAGTTGTTTTATTGAGATATTTAATTTATAATGAGTTGAAACTATCTAATATATTATACGAGTAAAGGAAATGAGAATATGGTTAGGTTAAGAAATATATTCTTTGTGTTTTTGAAGTTAGGTGCGTTAACTTTCGGTGGTGGACTTGCCATGCTTCCAATTATAAAAAAAGAAATTTGTGGCAGAGGCTGGATAGATGAAGATGTTTTTGATGATTATATTGCTGTTGCACAAGTTGCTCCTGGAATGATTGCAATCAATATTGCTACTTTAGTTGGTCTCCATTTAAGAAAAAGACTTGGAGCTATAATCGCTGTAATTGGAGTAGCGTTACCATCATTAATTATTATTGTTTTAATAGCTACACTTCTTACAGAGTTTAATGATATTGTTATTATTCAAAAAATGTTACAAGGAATCATTTTAGTAGTTATAATTCTACTAAGTGCAGCAATTATCAACATTGGTAGAAGAGCGATAAAAAATGTGTATCTGTTAGTATATGCATTAACATCATTTGCAGTTGTATTCTTTTTTGGGGTACCAACAACAATTGTAATTATCGTATCATTATTTCTTGGATCACTTCATACTTATTTGTCAATCAAAGTAGGTGATCAAAAGTGATAGCAAAGATTATTGAGTTGATGTTTGTTTTCTTTAAAGTAGGGTTATTTACAATTGGAGGAGGAATGGTTGCAATACCATTGATACAACAAGAGGTTGTGGAAAGAGGGCTTATTTCATCTGTGGAATTTTACAATATGGTTGCAATAGCTGAAAGTACACCAGGACCAATTGGAATCAATATCGCAACATACGTTGGATACTCGCAATTAGGGATCGCAGGAACCTTAATTACAACAATTAGTTTCATAATACCTTCATTCTTCATTGTTTCGTTTTTAGCAGGTATTCTGACGAAATATAGAAAATCAAAACTAGTAACAAATTCGCTTATGTATATAAAAGCTGCAATTATTGGTTTGATTGGGTATAGTTTGGTGAATGTAATACTTCATGTATTTGGTGATTATACTGTAGAGTCGTTTCAAATAGAACCAATACTTTTATTAGTTCTTCTTAGTTTTATTTACTACAATTTCAAAGAAAAACCATGGATGGTTATTGTTTTTGGGGCGATAGCAGGAGTTTTATTTTTATAGTACAAAAGACACTATTTTTAGTGTCTTTTTAATATTCATGTTATAATAATTTTAATGAGATAAGGAGGTATTTAATATGTTAGATTTTAACCCAAATGATTACCCATACAAATCACAAAGAAACTGTGTATACGCAAAAAAAGGTATGGTGGCAACTTCCCAACCGTTAGCTGCACAAGCTGGATTAGAGATTCTTAAAAAGGGTGGAAATGCTATTGACGCTGCAATTGCTACCGCAGCTTGTTTGACTGTTGTAGAACCTACGTCTAATGGGGTAGGAAGTGATTCATTTGCCTTGGTGTGGTTTAATGAAAAATTACATGGTTTGAATGGAAGTGGATATTCTCCTTCATCAATCTCGATTGACAGATTAAAACAGTTAGGACATAAAGAAATACCAAAATATGGAATGATTCCAATCACAGTTCCTGGGACACCAAAAACATGGGCGAAACTTTCTGAAAGATTTGGAAAATTGCCTCTGATAGATGCGTTAACTCCTGCAATCAAATATGCAAGAGAAGGGTTTCCTGTTTCTCCAACAACAGCATACTATTGGGACAAAGCAAACAAACATTATAAAAATGTATTTACTGATAAAATGTATCAGTCTTGGTTTGATACATTTACATTAAATGGAAGAGCCCCAAAAGCTGGAGATATATTTAAAAGCGAAGGGCATGCAAAAACATTAGAACTAATTGGAAAGACTAATGCTGAATCATTTTATTCTGGAGAGTTATCAAATGAAATAGTGTCTTATATTGATAAGTACAACGGCTTCCTTCAACAAAGTGATTTAGAGGATTTTGATGTTGAGTGGGTTGATCCAATCAGTGTAAACTATAAAGGATATGATGTGTGGGAGATTCCCCCAAATGGGCAAGGGATAACTGCACTTATGGCGATGAATATATTGAAGAACGACTCATTCAAAGAAAAAGAAACTGTAGAAACTTATCACTATCAAATCGAAGCAATGAAACTCGCATTCTCTGATAGTAAGTGTTATGTAACAGATTCCAAACACATGAGAGTTACATCAAGTGGATTATTGAATGATAACTACGCAAAAGAAAGAAGAAAACTTATAAAGGAAGATGCTTTAACACCGAAGCCAGGAACACCTCCAAAAGGGGGAACTGTTTACCTAGCAACTGCTGATGGTGAAGGAAACATGGTTTCCTATATTCAAAGCAACTATATGGGATTTGGTTCTGGTATTGTAATTCCAAATACGGGAATTGCAATGCAAAACAGGGGACATAATTTTTCATTTAATGAAAATCATGATAACAAATTAGAACCTAGAAAAAGACCTTTCCATACAATTATACCTGGATTCTTAACAAAGGATAATGCAGCCATAGGTCCATTTGGCGTAATGGGAGGATTTATGCAACCTCAGGGTCATTTACAAGTCATTATGAATACAATTGATTTTAAGTTCAATCCTCAAGCTTCCTTGGACGCTCCTAGATGGCAATGGATGAAAGATAAAAAAGTTATAGTAGAACCCTCAGTTTCAAAAGAAATAATACATGGACTTAAGAAAAAAGGACATGATATAGTTGTTGAACCTGAGCTTGGTAACTTTGGTAGAGGGCAAATAATATGGAGAAATCCAATTACAAAAGTACTTGTAGGTGGAACTGAGTTCAGAACAGATGGTGAGGTAGCATCATGGTAGATCAAACTTCATTCTCAATCAAAAGATTAATAAAATCTATACTAAGTATTGCCGTTTTAGGATTTGGGGGTGGAGCTGCTGTATTACCATTATTCCACAAGCAATTTGTTGAAAGGTATGGTTGGTTAACTGATGATGAGTTTCAAGATATGTTATCTGTATCAAATGCACTTCCAGGGCCAATTCAAACAAAGGTGGCAGGTTATATCGGATATAAACTTAAAGGTTTTTATGGGATGTTCATCTCATTGATATGCATCATATTACCAAGTTTAGTTGCAATGTTGTTGTTTTATAACACAATTAACTACTATAAAGGTGAGCCTTGGGTTGCAGCTGCTATATCAAGTGTCTTCCCTGTAGTGACAGTTTTAATGTTACTATTAACGATGTCTTACTTTAATAAATCTAGTAAAAAATTAAAGAAACTTACAAATATAGTATTAATACTTTTGAGTATTATTACTTTAGTTATATTACAGGTGAATCCAGCAGTGTTAATCATCATTATCTTAATATCAGTATTTCTACCATTTAGACATGAGTATCATAGATTTTTGTTTATGTATTTTTTTGTAGCGATATACTTTCTTCTTCATTACAATTTTTTTGGTAGGATTGAGTATAATTTAGGTGTTGATATCAATGATGCAAGTGATTTATTTAAAGTGGTTTATGCATTCTTCATCCCAGGAATTCTTGGTTATGGAGGTGGACCAGGTTCGTTATCATTAATTTCTTATGAAATTGTAGAGCACGTAAAACTACTTACTTCTGATCAGTTTGCCTTAATTGTAGGTATTCAGGCTACGCTACCAGGTGTAACAGCAACAAAACTAGCTGGAGCGATTGGATATCAAATTGCCGGGATATTAGGACTTGTACTTAGTATTCTCATTTATGTAACACCATCAATTATTTTAATGATTGCTTTATTGAATTTATTAAATAAATATAAAAAATCACCTATAGTTATCAGACTTACCTCATACGTTGGTCCTGTTGTTTTTGTATTATTAGGGCAATTAACACTCAAGTTTTTTCTAAGTTCCTTGGATGCACTTGGTTGGATATATGCTATGATATTTATCATAGTAAACATGATTATCATACTTAAATATAAACTGCATCCATTCTTTGCAATAATACTTTCAATGTTTGCAGGTATTATTCTTTCAATACTATAGTTAAAATAAAAAAAGCCATTAGATTTCTCTTATGGCTTTTTATTTTTATCTAATATTTCAAGAAAACTCCATCTTAAATTGATTATTCAATTAAGTGGGGGGAGTGTTCACAAATCTAGCATTTGCTGCTGATTGATTAATTGGCTATATCTTTCTTCAATTTTAGATACCAATTGATTAAAATGTAACTCATCAAACATATTATCAACTTTTAAGTATAAAATATTTTGCTCAGGTACGTTATATCTTTTAAAGATTGAGTCTAATATTCCACTATAATGCTCATAATGGAACTTCAAGTACTCATATTGTCCTTTTTCTAAGTCTCTATCGCGCTTACGAACATTTTCAAACAAGCTTTCTTCATCACGGACTAATACGATATGAATATCAAGTTTTGGTAATAATTTCATATGCGAATTTGCAACTGTGTAAATTAAATCAACATCTCCTTGTGATAAAATGTATTCCTTTTTAAGCAGTTCGGCAAAAACTAAGTTTGAAAACATAGTGCTATCACATACCAATTTACTTTCATCTTTGTTTTCATACATTGATAAGAATAATTCTCCATAAAAAGCAAATTGTGATACAAGACCAAATTTCTTCATATCTGAATAGAATAATGGTAAGAAAGGACTGCTTTCTACAGGTTCTTTCACTAATGGTACATTATAATATGTTGATAATAGATGTGCTAATGTACTTTTACCACTACCAATTGGTCCGATAATTCCTAATCTCATATTGTCACCTCATTAATTGTCTGTAATTATATTATACATTTTTTTAGTCATTTAGTCATTAGTATATAGGGATATTATCAATTTATTTTTTTATCACTTTTCACACGATTTGCAAAATAATTTTTGATCTAACTATTTTTAACAAAATAGTCTTTTCATTCAAAAAGGATAGAACATATGATACAATATAAACCATAAATAATTGAGGTGATTACATGGAGGTTCTTCTTGAACAGTTAACATTTTATATCGAGCAATACGGTATTTATTTAATAATTATATTGGGTATTCTTCATCCCTTCATTGGGTTTCCACCACATATATTTATCTTAACAGCTTCTTTAACAGTACTAGGTATTCCTATTGGGTATCTCACGTTATTGATAGGGAATGTAATTGGATTAGTAATTTTTTATCCTTTGATTAGTAGTTTTAGAAAAGCGAAATCAAAAAAAACTGAAACCAAAACATTGATAGATAAAACGTTTCAATGGGTTAAGACAGAAAAATCTTGGAAACATGCTATCGTAATTGGGGCACCTTTATTACCAACACATCCTATAAAGTATATGATATCTTTAAGTGGAATGAGTTATAAGAAATTTCTAAGTATAACGATTCCAGCATATTTGATTTTATTTATAAGTAATAGTTTGCTATATTTTGGAGTAACTAGTTTTATTACAGAAACTATTCCAAAGCAAGTAGGTATTGTTTTAATTATCATGTTTATCTTATTTGTGTATTTCGGTAAACACATTTTCAACAAATCAAATTTCGATGAAAACAAAGAGTTTGAAACGACCTAATAGTCGTTTCTTTTTTATTAAAGATTAAGTTTTAAAATATAACTATTTGGTATATAATGTAACGTTACATTTAGGAGGATTACTAAAATGAAAAGATTTTTAACAGTTATTACATTTGGTGTTTTATCACTATTACTTGGTTCATGTAATAACACTCAAGTACAAGAACCAATCAACTTTCCAACCACAGAAGTTATAATAGTAAATGAAAATCAAGAAGTTGAAGTAGGAGATGCAACCTTCAATCTTATGAATACTTTTCAAATCGAAGGAGAAGTATTATCTACATCAATTGATTCAAATGGTTTTGATGTCTTTGTTGTGGGGAACTACGATATCACTATAACGGTAGTAGATAATCTGAATGTTACCCATATAAAAACCTATACGATAGATGTTGTAGATACAGAACCTCCAACGATTACTCTTTATGGGAGTAAAATAATTACACTGAATCAAAACACCGATTATTTTGAACAAGGAGCGAATCTTCAAGATAATTATGATACAGAATTAAAACTGGTTTCAATTGGGAATATAGATACCACTAAAACTGGAGAATATAGAATTGAATATTATACTATAGACTCTTCTTTTAATAAATCAGACTCTCTTTTTAGAACAATCATTGTTGTTGCCTCAGAAGCTAGTGAAGTAGTCGAAAACGGCAAGTATATTTCGAAAGATAATGTCGCGTTATATATTTTTACATATCATAAGTTACCAAGTAATTACATGACAAAATCAGAAGCGGGTTCACACATTTCAGAACACTGGACAAATGAAAATATGGCTAGTATAGGTGGAGATGTCTTTCATAATAGAGAAGGATTATTACCAGAGACAAGTGGAAGAACCTATGTAGAAGTTGATATTAATTACCAGGGTGGTAGCAGAAATGCAGAACGTATCGTTTATTCTAATGATGGGTTTATATTCTATACAGACGATCATTATGATTCATTTAAATTATATGATCCTGTTACTGGTAACTGGATCAACTATAATAAAAATGACTCTATGTTTGATTAAGAGGGTGAAATAATGATAATTAATTTAGATGGTAACACAATCAATAATAAGCAAAAACTGTTTGCAGAATTAAAAAGTCAACTAAAGAACGAAGAGTTCATTGGTAATAATCTTGACGCACTAGAAGAAGTTATAGCAACGATGAAAGAAGAGATAAAAATATACATCAAAAACTTCGAGATGTTTCAAAATAATTTTGGAAATTATTCAAATGCCCTAGTTAATCTGTTTCAGCACTACGGTATTGAAGTTATTACAAAATAGAACCTTTGAAAGGTACTACTAAAAAGCGGTAGTGCCTTTTTATGTGGGATATGTTAAAATAGATATAGTGAATAATAGACGAGGTGATTATTTTGGATAATTCTAAAGTGAAGTTTGAGGATTTTGTTGAAGAATTTAAGACATATGTAAATGATAGTAGAGAAACATTCCTTATCGCAGAAGAAGAAAGTGAAAAAGTATTAAAGACAAAACTTGAAAAAAATATCGACTTCAGACAAAAGATTGAAGAGCGATTAGAAACACGACTAGAAAAGCATAATGAAACCATAGACAAATCAAATATGGTTTATGATGAAAAACTGCGAAAAGTTACTGATATTCACGAAAATAAATTACAGCAAATTATTGATTCAAAAGAAAAAAATTACCAGTCTATACAAAGCAATCTAGAAAAAGAAAAGCTTAAACTTGAAAAAACACTGCACTCACAAGAAGTGAAGTATCTAAAAGATGAAAAGAAATGTCTTTCAACAATAGAAAAACTTGAAAAAAAGGCATATTCTTATAACGCAGAAAACTTAATTCACAAAACTGAAAAAGACGCGCAAAACAGAGTGAAAGAAATAACCGCAGCCTTAGAAAAATCTCTTGAAATCAAACTAGATTATCGCGATCAAGTACTACAAGTGATAAATGATTTAAAGAGAAATCAAGCAGCATTTGAAGTTTTAGAAACAGAGTCCACATCTCGAGTTCAAAAATTAAAACAAAGATTTATGCAAGAAGATTTATCCTACGAATCAAAGAAGGCAAATCTAGAACAAACGAAACTAAGAGACGAACTAAAGGCGATATATGACCTTGATAAGGTTATTATTAATTATCAGTATAATATTACTAACGAAGCCCTTAAAACTGAGGAAAGAAAGTTAGAACTGGAGTTCAAAATAAAAAATGATTTAGAAGAACTTAGATATTATGAGACAGTTCAGGAGTTAAAAAGAGATAGACTATATCAATTAGAAAAAGAACAACTTGCATTAGAGACAATTCATCAAAAAGATAGAGCTGATAACGTAAAGAATAATTTTGCATTATCAAACAAACAACATAAGAATCTATTTATATTTGAGAAATCAGTTCACAATAGCATTTCCTCAAGAGAGTCTATGAGTTACAAACTGACGATTGAAGAAATAGATATCAGAACAAAAAATTTAATAGAAAGATTCAAACTATCAATCAGTGAACTAAAAACATCGTTAGATCAAATCTCTACTAAAATCAAAAGTAATCTTAAGACAGAGCTTAAAATGCCAATGGAGCAAGTGAAACTGTTTGAATCTAAATTCAAATCTGATGAAAAGGAACTTACAAAAGAGTACAATATCAAAATCAGAGATATAAAAGGTAAACTAGTATTACTTGATCAAACATTTGATAGTGACGAGATTAAAGAATTGAACGTAATCCTTCAAGATGTAGAATCAAAATATATTAAAGATTCAAAAGAACTAAAAGAAGATTCAGAAAGAATCATTACAGCATATCAAAACAAAATAGACTTCGCCAATGATAGAGCAAATAAAATAATTGTTGATGCAAATAGTCTTTATGAGAAACAACTTAATCTATACAATAATGAAATGAATTTGATTAAAGAAAATTCCGAACAAGAAAAGCGAAACGCAAAGAATTTATTAGAATCTATCAAAAGCGTTAATGATGCAAATTTAGAATATTTGAAAGAGTTGAATGATTTAGCAATAACTCAAAATGACGATATATCAAAATATTTAGTAGACTTATCGCAGTCAAATATAGACGCTGCACAAAAAGATAATGAGTTAAGAGATAGTCTTATTTTAAGTAGATTTGAACAAAGAATTCATGTGAAAAGAGATTGGCTATCAAATAATGAGATTGTATATAATAAGAGTATTGCAGATTTAGATAATAAACTCAGAGATTATACAAATCTAAACAATAAGAAATTAGAAGTGGAAAAGAAAGATTTACAACGTAGACTTCAAAGGCTAAATACTGAATTGAAATCTAATTTGAATAAATTAAATAAAGAACAAAGAAAAGTATCTAAGCAGTTTGAAAAAGCGTTAAAAGATGCAGAGTTAATCTTTAGCAAAGAAAACAAAGATTTACTAGATGAACAAACAAGACTTTTAAGTGTTTTAGATTTGATTAAGCAAGAGCAAAATTTAGAAATCTCAAAGAAAGCCTATGATATTTTCTATAGCGAGTAGAATAAAAGAACAAAAAGACCACGCTTTGAAATGAAACCCGAAAAGTAGACACCTTAAAAAAAGAGGTCTACTTTTTTTGTAATCTAATGCGTTTTGTATTGTAGAAAAACATCCAGTCATGTACTAACTGTATGTATTCATAAAGTGTTGTGATAGAATTATTGTATAGAGTTCTTTCTTCAATATTGAATGAAAACTTTCTATAACTGCGTTATCTAGTAGATTCCCTTTACGGCTGTGTGAAATTGTTATTCCGTGGGATTCACAGATGAGCTTATATTCAGTTGAAAGATACTGAAATCCTTGATCTGAATGGAGGACTAGTCCATTCAGATCTTTTGTTTTGTCAATTGCCTCCTTCAAAGTTTCTATCACTAGGTTGTTGTCGTTATATCTACTTATCTTGTAAGCTATCCAATTTCGTGTTTCTAAATCGATGATTGTACTAAGATAAGCTTTCCTACCGTTTCGAATTAATTGTAAGTAAGTAATGTCTGTTGCCCAACCTCTTTGCTTAAAGTTTCTTTTAAGTAAGTCCTCACGTACTTGTTCATCGTGTGTTCTTCTTGAATAATTTACTTTTAGTTTCTTATGATATGTAGCTTCTATATTGAATTTTTTCATTATTCGAGCGACTTTTTTGGAGTTGATTATCTACCCGTATTCTTGTCTTAGGTAGATTGTAATTTTTCTATATCCATATACACTCTTGTTATCTTCAAATGCTTTCTTAATTATTAGGTAATCGTCATAATCCCTATCTATGGTATTCCTGTACTTGTAATAAGTTGATGTGCTTATCTGAAGTACCTCGCACATTATCTTTACTTTATATCTAAGGCGATATCTATCAATAAACGCTATTTTTTCTCTTGATCTACCTCCTCTAAGAATGCCAGGTACTTTTTTAATATTTCATACTTCTCCTTGTAATCAATGTTCTCATCTTGTTTTGGTTTCCCTTTCTTCTTGACGTCCAGCGAACCATCCCTTTTATAAATCCTTACCCATGTTTCCATTGTTTTCCAACTTACCCCATACTTCTCTGCTAAATACCTGTAAGTCTTACCTTCATTAATCTTCGCATTTACTGCTGCTAATCTTACCTCTATAGGTTTCCTGTCTTGCTTTTGCTCTTTCTTTGCTATAATAAAAACACCTCCATACTATTATTATAGTACAAAGGTGTTTTACCTCTTTTATGTAAGTGTCCACTAAACTGGGTTCACTTTAACTTTTTGCTCTTTTATTATATATATAAAAATACATAAAAACGAAATGTATATAAAAAACAATATTTTTTTGATATACTATTAATGGCTCTATTGAGGGATGTGCAACTAAAGGTTGCGTATATGTAAAGTTTAGTTGGTAGAAGATTATTTTGATTTTTATTAATCTAATATCATCAAGGAGGCGATCTTATGAATTTGAATCGTAAAATAATAAGTTTAAGAAAACAAAAGGGTTATAGTCAAGAGGAATTAGCTGAAAGGTTAGATGTTTCGAGACAATCTGTTTCAAAATGGGAAAGTGGAGTATCGATACCTGATATGAATAAAATATTGTTGTTGTCAGATTTGTTTAACGTAACAACTGATTATCTTTTAAAAGATGATTTCGAAGATGAATATGGGAACTTCGATGAAGAAGAGTTAGACTTGGTAAAACCAACATATATTGGAGATGACGAAGTTTATAATTATTTGAGGGACAATATGAAGTTTGGAAATAGAATTGCTTTAGGAGTAGCACTTTGTATCTTAGGGGCGATTTCTGTTGTATTCTTCTCTGGAACAGCAGAACTAAATGTACTACTATATTCTAAGACAGTTCAAGAGGCAATTGGGTTAGTAGGTTTATTTTCATTAGTTGCTTTAGCAGTAATGATATTTATTCTTTCATCATTAAGAATGGATAAATATGATCATTTTACAAAAGGTTTGGTTTCAATTAGTAAGAGAACAAAAGAAGATATTCAAAATAGACATAACGAATATAATAGTAAGTATGTCAAAACGGTAGCTTTTTGTGTAGTGAGTTTCATTGTTGCTGTGGTCCCACTGGTTCTTGGTGGAATATTGAATGCAACTGAATATCAGTTAATACTTCTAGTTGTTCTACTTTTATTTATTGTTATGCTGTCAGTATATATATTGGTGCGTACAACTATAAAAATTGAAGGATTCAGAACACTGTTAAATAGAAACAAAACTCATAAATCTACAAGAATTAAAAAACGTACTGAAAGTTATGAATCGATATATTGGGCAATCATCGTTGCAACTTATTTAGCTATTAGTTTTACAACAAATGATTGGGGTAGAACTTGGATTATTTGGCCAGTTGCTGGGGTGTTATCAATGATTATTCCAGAAATCATTAATATTAAAGAAAAATAAAAAGTAGACAATTGTCTACTTTTTTTATTGTGTTATATATTCGAACTTACCGTTTATATATACCATTTTATGGAGATCTTTAATGCAATCACCATATTCGTTTATTGAAAAACCACCAGATATACCTTCAAAAGTTGATATTTCAAGTATGGCTGTTTTAATGTCAGATGGTTTAGTTGAATCTGCATACTCAATAGCTTCTTTTAACATATAAACAAGATCATATGTGTTAACAGCTAGCATATGTACATCAATACCGTATTTTGATTCATATTTATCTTTGAATGAGATAAAATCCTCATCGTTGATTTTTTCTCTATAACTACTATATCCATATAAATTATCATAACTACCTGTACCAATGTGATCATTGATACCTGTAGAAGCCCAAGTAGATAAATGGATGTCGATTTCTTTTTGTGATGTAAGTATATAATTTACGATTGGTGCAGCATCGATGTTAGAACTAGCTAAAAATATTGTGTCATAATCATCACTGTCTATTAGAGTCATAATATGATTCAAATCTGGCTCGCTGTTTGAGTTAAAACCATATGAATCAAAATCTGTTTCATTATATCCATTTGAAATCATAATGCTTTCAAAACTAGATAAATGATATTGTGTTAAGACGATATTATCCAAATTATAAATCAATAATACTTTGCTTGGATCATTAGCTATGATACTATTGGTGATTTCTTGACCTTCGTAGTTAGTAGTGGGAACATTTCTAATGAAACTATCATCTATATTTGACAAATCTTCAGTACCAATTGATGGACTCAACATGATTACATTGCTATCTTTTATGTTCTCAACAACATCTAAAGCAACAATACTAATACCATGGCCAATAATGATATCAATTCCATCATCTAAAAATTCTTGATTGATTTGTACTGCAATTTCTGGATCTGCTCTATCATCTTTAATTTCTAGCACAACTTCCATTCCAAAAATACCACCGGCTTCATTTATCTCTTCAACAGCCATCTGAGCACCGTATAATTCATTGTTACCAACTGATGCGAAATCTCCTGTTAAAGTGCTAGCAAAGCCTATGATTAGTTGATTTTTATCCCCTGAATCATTGATACACGAACTTAACGTTAAAGTAAATACTATAAGTAGTAAGAATATGAAAATCTTTTTCATTTTAGTCACCTCTTATCTTAGTTTTTATTAACTCCAATAATTTTTTCTCTGTTAAAGGTCTATAGAATAAATATCCTTGAACAAAATTACAACCTAGTTCTTTAAATAATTTTAGTGTTTCTTTATCTTCTATACCTTCAACTATTGTGTCATAGTTCATTTTTTTAGCCAAATCTAGTATTGTTTCTACTAAGACTTTACTTTCATTTGAACTTAAAATTGTGGATAGAAAGTTTTTCGATATTTTTAATGTATCAATCTCTAATCTAGTTAAATATGTTAGAGAGCTATATGCATCTCCAAAATCATCTTCACTAAATTTTACGCCTTTTTTACGTAAGTATTTCATTTTATCGGTAATTGCATCAAAATCCTGTACGAAAGTTGATTCTGTAATTTCTAGCTCTAATAGTTCAGGGTTAAAATTATAGGTAGATAACAAACTATCTATTGTAGCTGCAAACTTACTATTCATGATTGTGTCTACACTTACATTTACACTTGTTATAAAATTCGTGTCATATAACTTGTTAATTTTTTTAATTAGGATAATCGATTTCTCTATCACTTGTAAATCTAATATACTGATTCTTTGTGTTTTTTCAAGAATTGGAATAAACTCATCTGGTGTAACTGTACCTAACTCCTCGTTAGTCCACCTTGATAGAGATTCAAAGCCTCTTATAGTATTGTCAAACGGATTTATAATCGGTTGATAAACCACTGAAAATTCATTGTTCAACAATGCTTTACTGATAGTAACTTCAATTTTTGATCTTCTTTTATATTTTTCGCTTTCAGCTTCGTCATAACTTAAACTATTTTGATTAGGAATTGTTTTGACTTCGTGTGCAGCAATGATTGCTTTTTTTAGTAAATCTTGATATTGGTTACCATGATCTGGGTATCTTGCTACTCCAGTACTAAGATTTATTGGGATAACAATGTCTTCAATCTCAATTCCTTGTGAGAGAATTAAATTAAATTTGTTTATTATGTTAAATGTTTCGCTTTTGCTTTTATTGAACAAGAACCCAATAAATTCATCACTTTGAACACGATAAAGTTTATCGAGATAATTACTCAAAACACTAGACACAAACTGTAAGAAGGTATCTCCGAAATCATAACCATAATTATCGTTTATTACTTCAAATCTTTTGATATCAATATACAATATCGAAACAGATTCAAATTCTTTAAATGTTTCAAAATCTTCTATTGCCTTATTATTTGTTGGTAAACCTGTTAAGTGATCATGATAGGCTAAGAACTCTAAACGAGTAGTGCTTTGTCTAAGTTTGTTTTTCATCTCATTGAAACCATTTCTTAAAACATTGATTTCATATATTCTACTTGGATATAAATCTGCTCCATAGATACCTTGGGTAACGCCTTGGAATCCCCTAATAAGTCTACGGTAGTCATTAAACAAGATATAAGCTAATAGTAGTAACATTACAGTGAAAATAGAAGATATTCCAATCAATACAGAAGTGTAATACTCATGGGAAATAGTATTTGTTGCCATAACTGAATCCTCTGATTCATAAATAATGATTTTCCAATCGTTTATATTAATTGAACTCATACTAACAACTGATGTTACACCATTAATTGTGAAGAAACTACTTTCTAACTCCTCGATTGAAGTAATTAACTCATCATAATCACTATAGTAGTTTTGAATTAGGTGTTGTTCATTTTTAGAGTCATAAAGAAATTTTCCACTGTTGTTTAAAATCATCATATCTTTATCAGAAAAAGATTGTTTAAACTCTTCACCATAAATCTTGAAGAATTCTATGGATATAAGCCCGTATACTATTACTTCTTCTCCACTATAGGCGACTTCTATTGAAAGTTCGTTGTATAGGGAATTATATCTTAAACTACCAATAGAAAGTTTGTGGATATCAGTTAAAGGATCGAACAAGTAATAGTTACTAATATTGATACCCACACGATTTTCCTCTGGTATTGTGCTATATAATATATCACCTTCAAGATTTAATATCTCAATTCTTCTTATATATTCTGAGTTTTCTTCAAGTTGTTTATAATAATGATCATCAAGTATAGTTTCTTCATCATTTAGAAGTAAGTGGTGAGCAACTTCTACGTTTATTAGAGTTGTGATTTCCTCATTTATTTTAGCATCTAAGAAAGCAACTGCATTATCTGCAATCTCGTCGTTATCGGTGATCGCCTCTTCATAATGTAACTCTTCAATGCTTTCTTCTAAGAACCCAAAATACCATATTAAAGAAACACCCATAAGGATGATGATTGATACGAATGTAATTAGTAAGATTGAAACTGTTTTTTTATTTCTCATAAAGTCACCTGCATACGTTATTTATTGGAGTACTTGTTGATATACAAATTTTTGTCTGCTTCTTCAATTCCTTTATCTAAATTGCCAAATTTATCTACAAAGCTTATTCCATAAGATAATGTGATTTCAAATGGGAACTCTTTATTTTGTTTTATGATTTCATTTATTCTTTTTAAGATATTTATTGTAGTTTCTTTATTAACGTTATTAACTAATATAATAAATTCATCTCCACCATATCTGATGACATAATCATTATTTCTAAATGAAGTTTTTAAACATTTACCTACATATCGTAACACTTCGTCTCCAACAATATGTCCATGTTCATCATTTATCAGTTTAAAGTTATTTACATCTGTCATTACAACTGTTGTATCAGTAGCGTTATCTGTGTTTTCCATTAAAAACTGGTCTAGGAAAAGCCTTGAATAAGTTTTTGTTAATGAATCTATCATTGCCTTCTCTTTATAATAATCATGATTCTTACTTGTTGATTCAATAAAGTCTTTTGTAAATTTTTTTGAAATTAAATATATTATCATCCCAGAAATGAAAGTGATAACCAGTGTTAAAACAACATTACTAGATAACACATGATTTATTTCTTCAAATAATATTGTTTTTGGAGTCGAAAACTCTAAAGAATAGTTATCATTTATCTCTTTGATACAGATAATATCACTATTCGTTTGATATATTTTATTGTAGTTTGATCGTAATTCATATAACCCATCAACACTACCAGATTCAATGAATTTAATTTCTGTATCACTTGTAGTTATTAATTCAACACTATTTTTAAATGAGTAATGTATGATATCAAATCCCAATATCTCAGTTCCATCATAGATTGGAGAATAGACAACCATTTCATAATCAGTTGTAGATGTTATCTCGTATTTTGTCATTGTTAAATTGTTTGTTTTATCTACGAGTGTTGTTACATCAATGTTTGTTTCACCTATATCGACTAAAATTTCACCATCTACTAATCTGATTGCTTGAGTAGCATTTTCAATTACCTCTACACCTTCATAATACTTACTATATGTTGAATTGTATAACTCAGATAATGAAATTTCGCCTGATTTATATCTAATAAGTTCATCTCTAATAAAGGATCTTGAAGATATACTTTCAGTACTTTCAACATTACTGTTTAATGAATGATTTATTGTTGAGAATTGTGCTTCAGTTATGTGGTAAAAATTATCCACAGCCATATCTTCTAATGCGTTATTTGTTGGCACAAAAGAAGTGATGTATATAGTTACTGATAAAACTATCATCATTGCAATTAATAACATGTTGTTTCTTTTTAGGAAAGTATTCATAATGACACCTCTTTTTCATACAAATTAATTATATCATAATTAGCTACTGAAACTGAATGAATTTCAATGGTTGTAACTTATAAAACAATTAACCTTGTAAATAAAGTAAAAAAAAATGAAGTAAAATGAAATGTAGTAGTATAATAAATTTAGGTGATGAATATGAAAAAACTAAAAGTTATTGTTATAGGTGGTGGCGCAAGTGGAATGCTATCTGCTTGTGTAGCAGCACAAAATGGTGCTAATGTAACTATCCTTGAGAGAAACAATAGAGTTGGAAAAAAGATTTTGGCAACAGGGAACGGACGATGTAACTATACAAATACAACAGCAAATGTAACTGACTATAATAATCAAGAGTTTGTAAGTTATGGGTTAAGTGTTTTTACACCTTCTCGTACCATGGACTTCTTTAAGGAATTAGGTATTGAACCAAAAGTTGAAAAAGAAGGGAAAGCTTATCCTTTAAGTGAGCAAGCATCAAGTATTATTGATGTCTTTTTGTATGAGTTAAATAGACTTAATGTCAATATCGTAACCGAAGCTAAAGTAATTAGTGTAATCCGTAGAAAAAGTTCATTTACTGTTTATTTAGAAGATGGAACTAGTTTTGACGGGGATAAAGTAATTTTGGCAACAGGCGGTAAAGCTATGCCGAAATCTGGTAGTGATGGATCTGGGTATCAGTTAGCTGAAGATTTAAAACATAATATTACAAAAGTTTTTCCTGCATTAGTAAAGCTAAAACTAGATAGTCCATATTTAAAACATCTACAAGGTATTAAAATGCCTACAAGGGTTTCATTAGTACATAAAGGTGAAACTCTACAGACAGAAGAAGGTGACGTTTTATTTGGAAATTATGGAATAAGTGGACCAACAATATTACAACTTTCAAGACAAGCTATGAATCTTTATAATAAAGGTGAAAAAGTTTATATTAAACTTCAACTTGTCCAACAACTAAATAAAAAAGAGGTTGCAGAAAGATTTTCTAATTCTAAAGAAAAAGCTGTAGACTTTAGTCTAGTTGGTTTAATTAATAAAAGATATATATCAGCAATTATTAAAGAAGCAAAAATAGAAAAGCAAAACACGCTTGTAAAAGACTTATCTACGAAACAGTTAGAGAAATTGATTGATTTATTGTTTGATTGGAGATTCTTAGTGACTGGATCAAAATCCTTTAACGATGCACAAGTGACTGCTGGTGGTGTATCTACAAAAGAGATTAACGAACAAACAATGGAATCAAAAATTGTTAAAGGACTATTTATAACTGGTGAACTACAAGATATCGATGGTAGATGTGGTGGGTATAATCTGCAATGGGCATGGAGTAGTGGATATTTAGCTGGTGTTAATGCTAGTAGGTTAGAGCAATGATTAGAGTCACAAATGTAAAATTGAAACTGGATGATGCACTTACTTATGAAAAAGAAATAGAAAGTCTAAGAAGAATAATACTGTCTAGTTATAAAGTTAAACTAGATCAATTACAAGATTTAATAATATATAAGAAGGCCATTGATGCAAGAAGAAAGAATAATGTTCATTTTGTTTATACAATAGATATAGTCATAAAGAACGAGAATTCATACTTGTTGAAGAACATTAAGAACACATCAATTGCACCAAAAACTGAGTATATTGATGTAGCAAAAGGGGATAAGAAATTAACACATCGCCCTATTATTGTAGGGTTTGGACCATCTGGAGTTTTTGCTGCACTTATACTATCAAGAAGAGGTTATAATCCAATCGTTTTAGAAAGAGGATTGGATGTAGATAATCGAACAAAAGAGTGGGATGATTTCTTAGAGACAGGTAAATTTAAGGAAAATAGTTCTATTTTGTATGGAGAAGGTGGAGCAGGAACATTTAGTGATGGAAAACTAACTACAAATGTTAAGAATATTAGATCAAGATTTGTGCTTCAAGAGTTAATTAAAGCTGGAGCTCAAAAAGAAATTATGTATGTGAATAAACCACATATTGGGACCGATGTTTTAAAAACTGTGATGAAGAACATCAGACAGGAAATCATAAAGAATGGTGGAGATGTTAGGTTTCAATCTAAAGTTACTGATTTTGAAGTTAAGAATAATAAATTACAAGCAGTTATTGTCAATGGTGAAGAGAGAATACTAACAGAATTGTGTTTACTAGGTATAGGACATTCAGCAAGGGATACTTTTGAAGTATTGCTAGACAATGGAGTAGATATGAAACAAAAACCATTTAGTGTTGGTGTTAGAATAGAACATAAACAAGAAATGATTAACAAGTCTCAATATGGATCATTTCATGACCATCCAGCGCTAGGAGCTGCGGAGTACAAACTTAACTTTCATTCTAAAAGTGGTAGAAGTGCATATACGTTTTGCATGTGCCCTGGGGGATTTGTTGTAAACTCAACAAGCGAGAACAATACAGTAGTTACAAATGGTATGTCGTACTCAAAACGTGATGGAGAGAATGCAAATTCTGCATTATTAATCAATGTTTCTCCTGAAGATTTTGAAGGGGATCATCCACTTGCAGGAATCAAATTCCAACAGCAATTTGAAAGAAAAGCATTTGAGTTAGCTGGATCAAATTATCGAAACCCTATACAGTTGGTGGGAGACTTCTTAAAAGACAAAAATTCAACACATACAGGAATTGTAACTCCAACAATTAAACCAGGTTTTACATTTGTTAAAATGCAAGATATCTATCCTAAATATATTACAGAAACTATGAAAGAAGCTCTTCAATTCTTTGATAACAGAATTCAAGGTTTTGCGACTCCTGACGCTGTACTTACAGGACCTGAAACGAGATCTTCTTCCCCAGTAAGATTTTATAGAGACGAATTTCATCAAACAAATATAACTGGATTATACCCAATGGGTGAAGGGCCGGGTTATGCTGGCGGGATTATGACAGCTGCTATTGATGGAATTAAAACAGCAGAAGAAATAATTAAAAAATATTACTAAAAAAAGAGAACAATTGTTCTCTTTTAAATTACTCATAGATCCAAGAAATACCGAATCCTTTGTTCCCAACATGAACTGTCATTACAGGACCTAACAAATTAGTAAATCTAATTTTAGAATTTGGGAATTTCTCTTCAATGAATTCTTTACATTTATTACCACTTTCTTCACTATATGTGTGTGTGATATAAAACGTTAGTTTTTCAAAACCTTCACTGGTTTTATGAATCATATCTTCAATAGATTTAAAAATCTTTTTGTACGTTCTTTCATTTTTATATAAGATTAGTTTTCCATCTGTCATTTCAATGATTGGCTTCACTCTCAATACAGTTCCAATCATTGCTTTTGCACTTGATAATCTACCACCAGCAACCAAACTAAACAAGTTCTCACAAGTAAACATTAATTTTGATTGTTTTATCAGCTTATTCATTCTTGATTGTATTGATTCTAATGATTCTTTATTTTCAATCATGTCAATTAACTCATACACTAACATCTCATTACCGTATGCAGAATGATTCGTGTCAAAAACTGTAACTTTTGATGGAACATCAATCATACTTTTCCCAACAACACTACTTTGGTAAGTACCACTTAGATTCTTAGACAGGCCAATAACAAAAACATGATCCTTAGAGTGTAGCAGATTTTCATATATCTCTGCAAACTCACCTGGTCCTGGTGCACTTGTTTTAAATTTAAATCCTTCTTTTCTTTTTTCGATTATAAATTCTCTTGTTATATCTTTCTCCTTATATGTTTTTTCACCTTCTACTTCAACATATAAAGATACAACTTCAATACCCTTTTTTTCGATAAATGACGTAGGTAAATACACCGTACTATCAATTACAATTCCAAAATTATTCATTTAAACACCTCACTATAACTTTTTATAGTATACACTAAAATCAGTTAAATTATCTTAAAAATATGTAAAAAAGTGATATAAATGATTAAAACCAATTAAACCAAATAAATATGAGGCTACGACTATGATGTTTAGAGTTTATAGAAATGAATTTAGGTGTGGGTTTAAATATACAAATTTTTCTAAAATTAATTTTTTTGTTTTATAAAGTATATACTGTAACTATATTTCATGAGTTCAAAGTATTGAAAAGAAATGTTATATAATATATAATGTGATATGCAAAAAGAAATGAGGTGTAACAGTATGAAAACAATTATTTATAGTAAAGATGATTTACGTAAACAAAAAGTGAGAGACCATATCAAAAAGACTTTACTTCACGGTAAAAATGTAGTTTTTCCTACTGAGACAGTTTATGGTATTGGAGCATATGCACTTTCAGAAGAGGGTGTCAAAGGAATTTATAAAGTAAAAGGCAGACCAAGTGATAATCCATTAATTATGCATATTACTGACATCAAGCAACTGAGTTTGTATGTTACGAAGGTGTTACCTTATGTAACGAAGTTAATAGAAGCATTTTGGCCAGGTCCATTAACTCTTGTGTTTCCCAAAAGTGAAATTGTACCATCTATCATTACAGGTGGATTAAATACAGTAGCAATAAGGGTTCCAAGTAATCATATCGCAAGAGAGATTATCAATATAGCTGGTGTACCGATATGTGCACCTAGTGCTAATATTAGTGGAAGACCATCTTCAACAAAAACAGCTCATGTAATCAAAGATTTCAACGGTCTTGTAGATATAATAGTCGATGGAGGTAAATCTGAGATTGGTTTAGAGTCTACAGTATTAGATGTTACTCAAGATGTACCTGTAATACTAAGACCAGGTATGATAACCAAAAAGATGATTTCAGACATTGTAGGAGAAGTAAGAGTTTCAGGAGAAATTAAGAAAGATGATGTTCCAAAAGCACCTGGAATGAAATATAAACATTATGCCCCATCTGGGAATTTAACTATTGTTCAAGGTGATAACAAAAAAGTTGTTGAGTATATAAATGAGAAACTTGATCTGCATAAAATGAATTCAGAAAGAGCTTGCGTCATCACAACGAAAGAACAATCAAAATTAATAGACTCAGAATATAAATACATCATTGGTGATGAAAATAACGAGTTAGAAATCGCATCTAATCTATTTGCAGCACTGAGAGAAATGGACGATTTAAACATACAGTATATATATTCGGTTTCTTTTAATAAAGGTGAATATCAAGAAGCAATCATGAATAGATTAATAAAAGCAGCTAATAAAAATATAGTAGACTTATAAGAACTCTTAGGAGTTCTTTTTTTGTGATATAATAGAATTAACAAACATTTATAGGAGGTATATTATGGCAATCATTGGATTAGATATTGGTGGAACTAAAATATTAGGAGCAACATTAGATAACAAAGGAAACATAATAGACAAAGAGAAGAAACCTTCTAAAGGTGAAAGTGGATTAGACACATTCTTAAATCAAGTTTACAAAGTGATTGATGCTTTGATACAGAGAAGTAAAGATGAGGTAAAAGGGATAGGTATTGGTATTCCTGGAATTGTAAACAAAAAAGGTAAAGTATTATTCGCACCTAACTTACCAATTGACGGACTAAAGATTCAAGAACTTTTAGAAGAGAAATATGAAACAAACATTCGAGTTGGTAACGATGTCAACACTGGAGTTTATGGAGAATATAGTGAGTTAGAAGTAAAAGAAAAGAACGTAATTGGACTTTTCCCTGGTACTGGTTTAGGTGGAGGAATTATCATAGATGGAACACTGTATACGTCAAAAGGATTTGCTGGTGAATTAGGTCATATTATAGTTCAAAAAGATGGAGTTCAATGTGGTTGTGGAAACAAAGGATGCTTAGAAAGTTATGCATCAAAAAAAGGAATCATAGCTTACATTTTACAAGAATATGACAAAGGAAGAACTTCTATTCTTACAGAGTCTGCTTTACAAGGTGTCATAAAGAGTTCTAAATTAGTTGAAGCTTACAACAATCAAGACGAAGTGGTTATAGAAGCTATGAATCAATTTGTAGAATACTTAGGTTTGGGTTGTGCCATTATAATGAATATTTTTAATCCTAATAGAATCATTATAGGTGGAGGTATTATAGATGCCTTTGGTAAAGAATTACTTGTGGATGTTAGAAAGTATGCTGAAGAATATGCTATGCCAGGTTTATATGAGTATACAAAAATCAAGAAATCAAAACTAGGTGATGATGCAATTATTTATGGTGGGTATCACATGATCAAATCAATATATAAAACATAAAAGTACAACTTTAAAAAGTTGTACTTTTTTTATGCAGTATTTCATTCAAAATAAATTTGTTTAGTTTTTAAACTTTTTTAATTATAGATTCTTTCTATATATATGATATTGTAATGAGTGAAAAACATAACAAGTGTTATGGTACATAAAAGTGAGGTAATTATGAGCGAATTCAAAATATTAGAAATACAAAAAAGAGTATATGCGAACAATGATCAAAATGCAGAGAACTTAAGAAATGAGTTAAAAGAGAAAAAAACATTCTTAATGAACTTAATGAGTTCCCCTGGTAGTGGGAAAACAACATCAGTTGTAGCTACTATCAACAAACTAAAAGAAGAACTTAAAATCGGTGTTATAGAAGCAGATATTGATAGTGATGTAGATGCTATTACAGTTCAAAAATCAGGAGCAAGAGTAATGCAACTTCATAGTGGAGGAATGTGTCATTTAGACGCTGGAATGTCAAGAGAAGGATTAGAATCAATTGATTATGAAGATCTTGATTTTGTAATTATTGAGAACATTGGAAATCTTATTTGCCCTGCAAGTTATGATTTAGGACAATCAATTAACGTAATGATTCTAAGTGTTCCTGAAGGTGATGACAAACCCTTAAAATATCCAAAAATGTTCTCACAGGTAGATGTGCTACTTATAAGTAAAATTGATACTGTAAGTGTATTTGATTTTGATTTTGAAGCAGTAGAGAAAAGAGTGAAAGCATTAAATCCAAACTTTAAAATGTTTCCAATTTCAGCCAAAACTGGAGAAGGTATGGATGAATGGTGTAACTATTTAAAACAAGAAATAAAGAATTGGCAGAAATAAAATAAACTAATTAGGAGAATAAGATGAAAGATTACGGGACAGATCAAATCAAATTGCTTGAATTTTGTAATAAGGTATCAGGTACAAAGATGGGATCGAAAAAAGGAATCACAATTGAAGATCCAAGATTTAAATTGTTAGAAAAAGTTGTAACTGAAGAAATGGCAGAAGTAGCATTGCATTTAAAATTCAGAGAGCATCAAACATCTCTAGAGATTTCACAAAGTTGTGGAAAATCATTAGAGGAAACAAGAAAACTATTATGGGACTTAGCAGAAGCCGGTGTCGCTTTTGTTGGACTAGGAGAGAATGAAGATATTTTCTACCATGAGACATGGGTGCCTGGTATTTTTGAAATGGTAGTAAATAATACTGAAAATACAAGAAAATACCCTCAAATTGCTAAGGCATTTGATGATTATGGATTACTAAGAAATCCCGTTGCTGCGGGTAATTTCCCTGCTGGAATGGGATTAATGAGAGTAATTCCAATTGAAAGCTCAATTGATGGTAACACAAGAAAAGCAACTAGCGAGGAAGTTTCTAAATATGTAGAGGAAGCTGAGTACATAAGTGTGTCTCCTTGTAGTTGTCGTACATCAAGAGAAGAAAATGGTGAAGGGTGTGGACACTTAAAAGAAGATATGTGTATACAACTAGATCACGCTGCTGAATACTATATAAAAACAGGAAGAGGACGTCAAATCGAAAAAGAAGAAGCGTATGATATTCTAAAAAGAGCTGAAGAAGATGGACTTATGCACAGTATTCCAAATACAGAAGGTGATGGAAAAACACATGCCATTTGTAATTGCTGTGGATGTTCATGTTATGCATTACGTGCAGCTTCGATGTATCAAAATCCAGATATGATGCGTTCAAACTATACTGCAACAGTAAACGAAGAAGAATGTACTGGTTGTGGAGAGTGTGTAGAAGCATGTCCTGTTAATGCAATTAATATGGGACATAAATTATGTCAAAAAGAACAAGTAGATCGTCCAGTTCAAACTGAGTTTCCACACAGTTCAGAGTGGAAAGAAGATAAATGGAATCTTGATTATAGAGAAAATGCATCAGTAACATTAGAAGAAGGTTCTTCTCCATGTAAAAGTGCATGTCCTGCTCATATATCAATCCCAGGTTATATAGAACTTGCAAGAGAAGGAAGATATCAAGAAGCATTAGAAATGATAAAAAGAGAAAATCCATTTCCAGCAGTATGTGGAAGAGTTTGTCCAGCGTTATGTGAGGATGAATGTACAAGACACCTGATTGATAGTTCAGTAGCTATTGATGATGTGAAGAAATTTATCGCTGAAAAAGATTTAGAGTCAGAACATAGATTTATTCCAAGAATCAAACATGATTATGATACTCATATAGCTATTGTTGGATCAGGACCTGCAGGGTTGTCTTGTGCTTACTACTTAGCTGTAGAGGGATACAAAGTAAAAGTGTTTGAAAAAGAAAATACACTAGGAGGAATGCTAACTTTAGGTATTCCAAACTTCCGACTAGACAAAGATGTTATCAACGCAGAAATTGACGTACTTAAAGAAATCGGAGTTGAATTCCAAACTGGAGTTGAAGTTGGAAAAGATATCACAATTACTGAATTAAGAGAATCAGGATACAAAGCATTCTTCATCGCTATCGGAGCGCAACAAGGTAGAAAATTAGGATTAGAAAATGAAGATGCAATGAATATCGAATCGGGAGTTACATTCTTAAAAGAAACATATCAAAAACAACACAAAGGTTTATCAGGTAATGTAGTTGTAATTGGTGGAGGTAACGTTGCAATTGATGTTGCTAGAACTGCTGTAAGAACTGAGGCAATGAACGTATCTATGTTCTGCTTAGAAGATAAAGATAATATGCCAGCTTTACCTGAAGAAATTCACGAAGCATTAGAAGAAAATATTGCTATCAATAATCAATGGGGTCCAAAAAGATTCATTACAGAAAATGGAAAAGTAACAGGTGTTGAGTTTAGAAAATGTATTTCAGTACTTAATGAAGCTGGAAAGTTTTCACCAGTATATGATGAAGAAGACACAATGATTGTGAAAGCAGATCATGTACTAATCAGTGTTGGACAATCAATAGACTGGGGAAAACTTACAAAAGGCACAAACATTACATTAAATCCAAATAATACAATTAAAGTAGACTCATTTACTCTTCAATCAAGTGAAGAAGACATATTCGCTGGTGGAGATGTAGCCACAGGTCCAAAATATGCAATCGATGCAATCGCATTAGGTAAAGAAGGTTCAATCTCTATACATAGATTTGTATCCCGTGGACAATCATTAACTTTAGGTAGAAACAAAAGAGAATACAAAGCTTTAGATAAAGAGAATATAGATTATTCTGGATTTGATTCATCAAAAAGAGAACATGCTACTTCTTCATTAATTAAAAATATCAAAGGCTCATTTGATGATCCAAGAGGTGTACTAACAGAAGACCAAGTAAAAAAAGAAGCATCAAGATGTTTACAATGCGGAATCAGTGTAGTAGACCCATACCAATGTGTAGGATGTGGAGCTTGTACTATGCGTTGTAAGTTTGGAGCAATCACATTAGAAAAAACAAGAGAAGAATACGGTGTTGATTTCTCTGAATTAAAACCAATAATAATTAAAAGTGCATTAAAAAGAAAAGTGAAACTTACTGCGAAAAAAGTAGGAAGCGTATTCTCGTTTAAAAAGTAATGCATGAACTAGGAATCGTTATTGAAGTCGTAAAACAAGTAGAAGACTTCGCAAAAGAAAATAATCTAAAAGAGATTAATAAATTGGTTTTACAAGTTGGAGAATTATCATCAATGGTACCTAAATATATTAAAGATGTATATCCAATCGCAGTTGAGGAAACAACACTAAAAAATACCGAATTAGAGATTGAAATGTTACCAGGTCTGGGGACTTGTAAAGATTGTAATTTTGGATACAATTTAGTACTAAATAATAATAAATGCCCAATGTGTAGCAGTGAAAACTATTTGGTTATTAGTGGAACAGAATTCATGATCAAAGAGGTACACGCAAAATAGCAAGTTTTTAAGTGTTTTTGTTTACCTATCAAAAAAACAACGTTAGAATAAATGTATAACTAAATAATAATAAGAGTCTGAAAATCAGACTCTTACAATTTAGGAGGGTAATTATGACTTTATCAGAACCAAAAAAGAGAATAATAAATGCAACGATATACTTGTTGAAAAGTAAATCAATGAAAGAAATTTCAATGAGAAACATTGCAAAAGAAGCTGGGGTTACTACTGGTAGCATCTATCATCATTATAAAAATAAAGATGAACTTTTAATGGATGTAATGGAAGAGTCATTATTATTCACTCCTAAGTTAAATGATCTTGTTAAAAAAGATAACTTTCAAGAAAAAGGTATTACATTACTTGAAGAAGTGAACTTCCAAGTTGGTGAAAGAATTAGAAAAGTAGAGCAACAAAAACTACATATACAATTTTTAACAAGTGTTATGAAAAACAGTCCAGAAATGACTGAAGTTTATAAACAGACATACCGTAAAATAATGAAATCTACGAACGAACTGATGTTAAATGCCTATGATAAGGAAAGCAGTGACTTAACAAAAGTATTATCAAGTGTTTTGGTCGCAGCTATCGATGGTGTTGCCTTACAACAAACGTTAGGTGTTTTACCAGAGGACATCGAAAAATACATTGGTATTTTTACTGATTTCTTCACAAAATCATTAACAACATATCTAAATCAAGAATAACTAATTGTTGTTCTTTTTTTATTTATAGATATGTTAATATTATAGAGTAGACATATAAGGAGGAATGTAAGTATGAAGTATAATTTTGATGAAATAGTAAATAGAAGAAATACAAACTCAATTAAATGGGATTCACCAGAGTTCTTAAAAGCGTATGGTATTACAGACAATTTCAACGAGGATTCTATTCCTCTATTCACTGCTGATATGGATATTGCTGTATCACCAGCTATAGTTGAAGCAATGCATAAAACAGCTGATAACAGAATATACGGATATTCTGCGAAGCCAAAAGCATACTACGATGCTGTAATTAATTGGTTTAAGAAAAGACATGATTGGGATATTAAAAAAGAAGAAATTATATATTGTCCTGGGACTGTCCATGCTTTAGGAATAGCAATTAATGCTTTCACTAATGTTGGAGATGGTGTAATTATTCAAAGACCTGTTTATTCACCATTTACTTATCAAATTGAAACTAACAACAGAGTAGTAGCAAATAATCAACTGATCAAAGATGATAACGGATACTATGAAGTGAACCTTGTTGAATTTAAAGAACTAGCAGAAAAAGATGAAAACACCATGTTTATTTTATGTAATCCACATAATCCAACAGGACGTATTTTTAAGGATGATATATTAAAAAGAATGGCTGAGATTTGTTATGAAAATAATGTTGTAATTGTAGCTGACGAGATTCATGGTGATCTAATAAGACAAGATAGTAATTTTACTCCAATTGTAAAAACAACTAATAAAACAGACCACATTATAACATGTACTGCAATCAATAAAACCTTTAATGTTGCAGGATTACATGCGAGCAACATCATAATTTCAAATGAAGAGCTGAGAAACAAATTTAAGAAAGCTCTTGGATTCACAGCAGCCTCACCATTCACAATAAATGCTGTGATAGCTGCATATAATGAATCAGAAGAGTGGCTAGAGGAGTTGAAAACATATTTCGATGGTACTATTGAATGGGTTATGAATTTCCTAAGAGAGAATATGCCAAAAGTAAAATTTGTAAGACCTGAAGGCACATATATATTTTGGATGGATTTTAGTGGATATGAGATTTCTGCTAAAGAAATCAAAAGAAGAATATATGTAGATGCAAATGTAATACTTGAATCAGGAATTATGTTTGATCCTAGAAAAGGGTTAGGCTTTGAAAGAGTATGCTTATCTTCTCCAAGACCACTTATAAAAGAAGCATTTTTAAGGATAAAAGAAGCTTTTCAAGATCTACACTAAATTAAGACATCAAATGATGTCTTTTTATTTTTTTGTTTTCTTTTATGAGAATTTTAAAGCTTTAAGGCTCATTTAAGGTTTATACAATATTATATAACCAACAAGCAAACATTTCACCCTCCTCCCCCAATAAGATAATACAATTTGCTTGTTAATCTAGATAAAGGAGTTAGGTATATGACAAAAATCCTAGCATTAATCGGTGCACTATTTACAAGTGGTTCAGCAGTACTAAATAGTGATACAACAACTGAGACTACAGAAGAAGAAACAGTAGTAGTTGAAAGAGAAACTCGTCCTAAAAGACATAACCTTGAAGATTTAAGAGAAAATGGATTATCTTATCCAAGTGATGAATTCTTCTCTAATCTAACAGAAGATCAAGTTCTCTTAGTTCAGGCTTTCATTGATGATGTAAACCTAAGCAATGACTTCTCAAGTATGACAGATGAAGAAATCAAAGATGTTCTTGATGAAGTAAAAGAAGGTATTGAGTTATTATTCGAAGAAATGGGTGTAGAACTACCTAGTAGACCGCAACATTCAAAAAATGGTAACAAAGGTCCACGTGGTGGTAGAAAACATCATAGAGGTACAAAAAACCTTCCAGAAGAAATTGTAGAAGAAACTGAAGACACTACAGTATAAAAGACTCTATTAAGAGTCTTTTTCTTTTTGTTGTGAAACATGATATAATAATAGTGTTTTGAAAGGGGAATAGATATGAAAAAAATGACATTACTTATTTTCACAGTTGTTTTATTATTTACATTAAGTGCATGTGGACCAAAACATAACTTAGAGGAGCTACAAAATTTTGAATTAGACTATACAGTCGAGTTAACTTTTACTGAAAGCACATACGAGTATGAATATGTTGCTGAAGTTGAAGGTGATGAGTTTAATTTTTACGAAGTTGGAAGTGAAAATGACTCAATAGAAAACCAAAAATTTGATGATGAGTATAGCGAAGAGTTAAGATTATTTGTCTTTATATACTTATTTATAGAAGAAGATTGGCTGAATGAAGATATGGATGAAGTTGACGAAGATTATATTCCAGATTTATTATTAGCTATAACTGAATCTGAAGATTATTCAGAAGAGGATCAACAAGAAATGTTAGATTATTTTGAAGAAATCGAGTTCAGTGTTGAGTTAGATATTGAAAAAGGTGAGTTGATAGGATTCACAGTTACAATAGATGATGCTGTTGCTGAATGTGAGATTATTTACGAGTAAAAAGAAAAGACATTCAAGTATAAATGAATGTCTTTTAATTTACATTAATAAAATAGTAATATTTATGATATAATTAACTGAATGAAAATGAAAGGGGCAATAAAATAATGAAAAAGACGTTATTACTAGTAGTAGCATTATTTATGGTTTTCACATTAAGTGCATGTGGAAATAAACATAATTTTAACGAATTACAAACACTTGAAATGGAGTACACATTAGATGCTGTAGTTACAATCGAAATCTATGGTGAAGATGTAGAGATGGACATGGAAGTTGTAGTAGACGGTTCCGAAGCTGAAGCAACAATAACTGTATTAGGACAAAGTCAATCTGTAGATTTAGATTTAGAAGAATTAGAGTTCGCAGATGCATACATGTTATTCCCATTCTTATTTGTTGATGAAGACATGTTAAGTGATGATTTTACAGATTTTGATACAGATTCATATGAAGATTTCGTTAAAATGATGATCGTTAATGAAGATGATTATACTGAAGAAGAAATTCAAGCATTTATCGATGTATTAGAAGATGAAGAAGTTGAAATCACATTCGAAATTGAAGACAAAGAACTTGTAGGATTTACAGTAATAGGAACTACATTCTCTGTTGAAGTAGAAGTAGATTACGAATAAAAAAATAAGAACTTAGATAGATTCTAAGTTCTTTTTATTTTACGAATTTTCGTAACCTTTCATTTGTGGATACATTGAAGATATAGTTAGGAGTTCCGTCTTCGACAATGACACTTTTATCCATAAAGATGATTCTGTCTGATACATCTTTAGCAAACTCCATTTCATGTGTTACTACAATGAATGTAATATCATTGTTCATGACATCTTTCATAACTTCAAGAACTTCAGATACCATCTCAGGATCTAAACTACTAGTAGGTTCATCAAACAAAATAATGTCAGGATTCATACATAGAGTTCTCGCTATTGCCACTCTTTGCTTTTGTCCACCACTTAATGTAGTTACATTACGATCTTTAAATTCTAACATACCAACTTTATCTAAGTACATCAAAGCTTCACTAAGCGCTTCTTCTTTACTTCTTTTTAACACTTTAGTAGGACCTATTGTGCAGTTCTCTAATACAGTTAGATTATTGAATAAGTTAAATGATTGAAACACCATACCTATACGACTTCTTATGTTGTTGATGTCTATATTAATATCAGTGATATCTTCGTCATTAAAATAGATATTACCTTGCGTTATATTCTCTAATTGATTGATACATCTTAACAATGTCGATTTCCCACTACCAGATGGACCAATAATTGTAGTTACAGTATTTCTTTTTATATCAATACTTATATTATCAAGAACTAAAGTATCACCAAAATACTTTGTTACTTCTTTTAATCTTAAAACTAGATCCATAGTTACACCTCAATTGGATTGGATTGTGATTGTGGGAATGAAAAACTGCCTTTGTTATTTGAGAGTTTAACCATTAACGTTAGTAATCTTGTTGTGATTAATACAATGATTAAATATATTAATGCAACTAAAACAAATGATTCTGTATATCTATAATAAGTACCGGCGACACTTTTTCCCATGTAGAATAATTCACTTACACCAATAACACTTAGTACGGCAGTATCTTTGATATTAACTACAAGTTCATTACCAATTGCAGGTAACATGTTTTTTAGAACTTGTGGAAAGATGATGTACTGAAACATCTGTCTTCTTGTAAATCCAATTGATTTTGCACCTTCAATTTGTCCTTTATCAATCGCATTGATTCCAGATCTTAACACTTCAGTAAGATAAGCTGCGGTATTTAAAGTAACAATTATGATACCAGCTACAATGATAGGTAACCTAAATCCTATAGAACTTAATCCATAAAACAAGATCGCTGCTTGTACCATCATTGGTGTGCCTCTGAAAAATTCTACATATGAGGAACTTAAAATAATACTAATTCTTTTCAACACTTTTGATAGAATTGAATCACGTTCATCAATTTCAAGTATCCTAAATACAGTTAATACAAGAGCTAATAGTAACCCTAGTAATGTACCTGAGACAGATATAAGGATAGTATATTTGATACCCTCAAAGTATAACTCGTAATTGTTCTCTAAAATATAAAGCAGTCCCCCAATAAAATCTTGGGGGATGTTTGAACTTAATATAAACATTTCTTAAGGTTGTCTATTTAAAGCAGCACTCATTAGTTCATTTCTTGTTTCTTCGCTTATTGAAGCTAGAATGTTATTGATTGAATCCAATAAATCTGTATCGTCTTGACGTAAGGCAACACTTACTGAAACATCACTTTCTAATACTGTAAATCCATTGTCTCCTAAGCGAACAATTGATAAATTACTATTTGATGAAACAATACTTTGTGCAACAGGTAGTTCTGCTACTAAAGCATCAGCTACACCACTAGATACACTTTGAACTAAACTTGGATAATCTGTTAAAGCAGTTAAATGATTAACATTTGCGATTTGATCTATAAGACCATCTTGTAGAGTTCCTAACTGTGCAACTACTGCAGCACCATCTAAATCATTTAATGAAGTAGCAGAAGCATATACACTTGATGAATCAACTACTAATACTTGTTCACTTCTATAATATGCATCTGTAAAATTAACAGTTAATGCTCTTTCAGGTGTTGGACTCATACCAGCAATAATTACATCAATCTCCCCAGATAGTAATGCTGGGATTAAACCATCCCATTCAATTTTTCTGATTACTAATTCCATACCTAACTCATCTGCAATTTCAGTAGCGATAGCTACATCATATCCATCACAGTATGCATTTACTCCATCAATTGCAACTGCCACTTCACCTTCATCACTTGTAGTCCAGTTGAATGGAGCATAATTACACTCTAAACCAACTATTAATGTTTCTGTTGTTTCTTCCTCTTCACATCCGATTAGGACGATACTTAATGCCATTACTGCGATAATACTTAAAATTCTTCTCATTTCTTTTTCCTCCGATTATGTTTTTTTCACAAAAATGTAATAAAAAAAAGCGCAACCGGACGCTTTGTAAAAACTAATAAAATATTAGTGTTTTAGCGCCTCTACTTTTTGTAGGAGTATTATAAGTGTTTCCTATAATCCCATATAATAAATATGTCTACCTATTATATTCGGCGATGGGTACCTTTCATATGCTTCTAAGTCTACCGACTCCACATATTACTCATTTGCATCGCTGCCTCTAAATTTTTATGATGATTGAATTGTAACAATAAATCAGTAATAAAGTCAACACTGATTCAAGTGTAAATGTTTTCATTATTTCTCCCCCTAAAGGGGGATTATTTGTTACTGTACAACCACATATTTTGGATTTTAATGAAAAAAACAGTGTAATATGGTAATATATATATTGATAAAGGAGGGTTTTTTATGGAAAGATTAGACAAAATAACAAAGTTTCAATTAAAACTATTGGTATTATTCTATGTAACATACTACTTACCTTTAAGGAGTAAAGGATCAATTGTTCCCAAAGTAGTTTATATATCAAGTTTGAATATTGGATTGATATTCCATATACTAGCAATCGTTTTAATTGTAGCATTCCTAGTTGCTAAGATAAGAGAGTTTAAGCAAAATAATATTATAATTATTGTTACATTCTCGTTACTATTAACGCTAGAACTTATGTATTACATTGGTAGAAGTACTTACTCTATGAATCTGTCTTGGTACATTAGAATTGGATTGGTGGCAATACTATTCCTAAGTCATTTTGCAGGAGAGCAGACTTTGAAGGTTGTAAATCAAATCAAGGAGTATTCACAAAAAGCATTTGATAAAATAATAGATTTCATATCAACAATAGGAACATCAGCTAACGGTGAGGTAGTTGAAGGTGATTTTGAAGAAGTAGACGAGGATTTTGAAGATTACAAAGCATAAAAACCAACATTGTTGGTTTTTTTGATGACCATTCCCGTATAATTAGTCAATTTATGATTTGTTTCATAGTTTCAGTAATGATATAATTAACATATATGAAGAAAGGGAATTGAAAAATGAAAAGATTAATAAAATTATTTCTAATCATTTCTATTTCATTGATTATGACAGGGTGTACAGAAGATCCAGATACAGGTGAGATTGAATATGATTTATCAACTCTTGATGGGTGTATTGATGCTATGGTGGCAGAGGATTCAAATCTAGCTTGTGAAGCAACTACCAAGGATCAATTAATAGAAGAATATGCCTCAGAATTTATGTTAGAACACCAAGGACCAGATACAGTTTATAATCATAGTGATTTAACGTATAGTCATTTAGATAAAGATGGCAGCATGTCAAAAATTGACTTTTGGTTTCAGTTCGCATTATTACCTGAGAACGTATACCAAACAAATTATGAGACATATAAAGGTATTGTTGAAACAATGTCTTTGGAACTAGAAGCAATCAATAGCGAACCAAAATATGTATTTACAGTTGAGTTTTTCCATTATGGAGATGTGAACTATAAGTTTCATCATTTAGAAGATGGAACTATTAGAGGAGAAATTCATGTTTATGATCTGATAAACAAGAACTTTACTGATTTATTTAATGATAAGATTTCATTCTTATTATTACATGCCTCAGACACGGATTTAATAGAGCAAAAAATTACTCTTGTAACAGGTGATCATAATGTTGAAGTTATTGTTGATATATTAAACAGCACATACTCGTACTCGATTTACTACACACAAGATATGCCTACAATATCGATTTCAGAAGTGGAAACTTTGATTGAAAATGCGTTTGGATCTAATTTCACTTTAACAGAATAATAACAAGGCAATTTGCCTTGTTTTATTTTATATATTTTAAAGAGTTCTAGTTTGTAAAAAGTATAAGAATGTACTATAATTCTAATTATGACAATCATATTTTTACCAAAGAAGAGGTAATCAAAATGAATAATGAAAAATCAAAAATAAACATCTACGAACTAGCTAAGCAAACTGGGTTTTCAGTATCAACTGTATCCAAGGCTATAAACAATACTGGTAGAATTTCAAAAGCAACAAAGGATAAGATTCTTGAAAAAGCACAAGAACTTAACTATGTTGCAAGTTACCATGCAAAAGCTTTATCAAGCAAAAAATCATGGATTATAGCTGTTATCCATACTGATAACTTAGGTACTGGGTTGACACATCCACATTTCAGTGTGATTTTAGAAAGCTTTAAGCAACAAGTAGAGCAAGCAGGATACGAAGTTACATTTGTTAACAGAAATATGGGTAATTCAAAATTATCATATTTAGACTTTTGTAGATACAGAAATGTTGAAGGTGTATTTCTAGTGAACTACTATGGTTTCAGTAGACAAATACCAGAATTAATTGAGAGTAATATACCTGTAATATCTGCAGAAATTGGAGAAGGTGTTGTATCAGTAACAAGCGATGATTTGCAAGGTGGTAGACTAGCTGCTAAGTATTTACTTGATTTAGGTCATAAATCATTTGTACATATATCAGGTCCTCTAGAAGTTACATCATCATTAAATAGATACGAAGCTTTTAAGGATGAACTAGAACAAAATAATGTTAGTGATATTATTCATTATGAAGCAACAAATTTTGGCTTTGAGGATGGGTATCAAAATGCTCTTAAAATGATTTTAGAGAATAAAGTTCCATCAGCCATATTTGCAGGTGCGGATTTATTAGCTTTAGGAGCTATTAAAGCACTTAAGGAAAACAATATAAGGGTGCCAGAAGATGTAAGTGTATTAGGTTATGATGATCTAGTCTTTCTAAAATATAATACGCCAGCACTAACAACCATTGCCCAAGATAAATCACAAATAGGTGTTGTAGCAGCAAACGCATTAATGGATGAGATATCAGGCATAACGCAGTCATCAAAAACAATTGACGTTACTATCATTGAAAGAGAGACTTGTATGAGAAAAAAATAAAGACACTGCAGTGTCTTTTTTTATCTAATATTTCAAGAAAACTCCTTCTTCAAGGATATACGGTGTATGTCGTAAGTGGGGGATGAATTGAAAACGGTTCATTTTTTCATGAATTTTTTCAACAAGAGTTTGCAATTAAGAACAAGTAAAATGTTACAATTAAGTTAAGTAGTAAGGAGGTGATTTGTATGAAAAAGACAAGAGGGTATAAAGTAAGAATCTATCCAAACATAGAGCAAGAAATCCTAATAGATAAAACAATCGGATGTGTCCGTTTGGTATGGAATTATTCACTTATGGAACAAAATGCAATTTATGACCTATTTAAAGACTATAAAGAACTATACAAATCACACAAATATAAAACACAAGCTAAATGGAAAAAAATCTTTCCATTTCTAAGTGAAGTAGACTCACAAGCACTCGCTACTACGAACCAAGAACTACTACAAACATTTAAAAACTTCTATAAAGGATCACATAAAGAACCGAGATACAAAAGTAAAAAGAATCCTAGAAGAAGTTACACAACACATACAACAAATAATAACATTCGTATAGAAGGTAATTGTATAAAACTACCTAAACTAGGGTGGGTTAAACTAAAAACACAAAGAAAGAAACTACCTAATGATACCATCATCAAAGCAGCAACAATCAGTGTTACCACAACAGGGAAACACTATATTTCATTACGTATTGAGTATGAACAAGAACCAGTAATAAGAAACAACGATATCTTACGAACAATAGGTCTTGATTTTAGTACAACGCATTTCTATATTGATCACTTGGGAAAGAAAGCCAATTTCCCTACTCATATAGAGAAAACATTACAAAAAATCAAGAAAGTTCATAGGAAGATGTCAAAACAAGTAAAAGGTAGTAATCATAGAGAAAAAACAAGATTAAAACTAGCGAAACTCTATGAGAAGAAAACCAATCAATTAAAAGATTACCATCATAAACTTAGTAATCAGTTAATTGAACACTATGATATCATCGGAGTAGAATCATTGTCATTAAAAGAAATGAATCAAGAAAAGTACTACAGGCAACGTATCCAAACTATGGGATATAGAAGATTTATCGACATACTAACCTATAAGGCAGAAGATAATGGAGTACTATTACACAAGGTCCACAAATACTACCCATCTAGTAAAACATGTAGTCTTTGTGGCGCAATTAAAAAGACATTCCCTGTCTCACAAAAGATATACAAATGTGATTGTGGAAATGTCTTACATCGTGATATGAACGCAGCTATGAACTTAGCTACAAAAGGTATGATTACATACCTAACAAACTATATAGAGGACCGAACAGCCTCGATAGCGTGGTAATCTTGCGAGCATTAGCTCGCATAACCCATGAAGCCCCTTCTTCAAATTGATTATTCAATTAAGTGGGGGAGTGTTCACTTCAGTTACCAATGTATAATATAGTTAATTAAATCAAAAAGGAGAATGATTATGACGATTAAACAAAAACCTTTTAATGCAACCTTAATGTCTAGTATAAAAGCAGCATATGAATATTATTATAACGAAACTATTTCAGACAGTTTATTATTTGGACTATCTGGGCATGCATTTATGATACATTTCACAAATGGATTAGGAGCATGTGCACCTTATACATGGGATATGAAAGACTTTAGTAAACTAGTAAACGAAAATCTAGGGTTAGATATGTTTACTAGTCAGGAGTTTCTCAACAAAGAAACAGAAACAGACTTACTAGAAAATGCAACACTAGTTATGAAAAAAATTCTAGACTCTAAAAAACTTGTATTCATAAGTTCTTTAGAGTATCAACTTATTACTGATTACACAAGTACACATTTCTTAACTACTAAACCATGGGATGCTCCAAGTGTAACTCCAGATTTAGAATTTAATACATTTAAAGAAATGCTGGATTTTCTAAGTTTCTTTAAAGTAGAGAAGACAAAAAGAATTCCAATAAAAGAAGGAGTACGAAACTCAATAGACTATGCGATTTCATTGTTCGAAAACAAAAATCAAATGTTAGACTCAGGAATGGGTATAGAAGCGTATGATTTCTTCTTATCAAAAATAAACGAAGATAATGCAAATGGTCACGGACTATGGTGGAGTTCTAATGTCTGGAGTGAATCAAGAAAAATGGCATCTAAATATATGAATGACTTAACACCATATTTTGATAACAAAATATTAAAGGAACTATCAAAAAAATTCATAGATTCAAGCAATATCCTTTTATCTCTTGCAAGCAAAGAATCTTCTAAAGATATTAAGATGAAGTTGATCAAAGAGTTAGAAGTTAATGAACTAGAGATTTGCAAATTACTTAAAAAACTATAAAAAAAGGACTGTTAGTCCTTTTTAAATACCTGATTACTATTTGGGATCGAGTTAGAAGCTCCATCACTTGTGATACAAATACTTGCTGCTTTCGTTGCAACATACATACATTTTTCAATTGAATAATCTTGTAGATAACACCCTATAAAATAGCCTAAGAATGTGTCTCCTGCACATGTCGTATCCACAACTTTAACTAAGAATGCATCTTGATGAATTCTTTTGTGATTCTTCAAATATAAAGAACCTTGATTACCCATTGTAACAATAACTTCCTTAGTTGGTAACTCATTAGAAATGAAATCAATTGCCATTTCAATATCAGAATGGTTTGTGATACTCTTTAGTTCATGTTCATTCACAAACAATAGATCAACTTTCTTGATCAGATCAATACTAATATTCTTTGTTACTGGAGAGGGATTTAAAATTATTTTGATACCTTTATCTGAAATAATATTTACTATTTCATCAATATCGTTTACCTCATTTTGCAACACAATATAATCAAAAGAATGGTTGGAAAGGATATTGTCTAATTTTTGAACATCAATCAATCCATTCGCATTCTTTGATATCACAATTGCATTTTCACCGTTATTATCCACTTGAATAAAAGCTGTTCCCGTTTTTTGATTAACTAATTGTACATAATCCAGATTAAGATTATTTACCTTAAAATAATTAATGATCTCTGTGTCATACTCATTTAGGTTTGCGTATAAATAGACATCAGGAAAAGACTTGCTAAGTGCTAAAAACTGATTGAACCCTTTTCCACCAATATACTCGTTTTGATGAAACGCAGATATAGTTTCCCCATCACTTACAATTGAATCAACTTGAAATACGATATCCTTATTTATACTTCCAACTACTAATACTTTCATATAAATCACCTACTTCTTTTTCACTATAAATAATACCATTATTTTAAGTAAAGATACATACTATAGTTGCACAACTATTTGTATATTACTAAAGCAGTAAATAAAAATTATGCTTATTGAGAGTGAAAGCGTTTTATGTATTTGGAATACAAACGCTATATATAGCCAACGAAAATGTTTTCGAATTTTCTTGATTTTTATAACGAATTCTATTATTCTAAATATGAAAAGGGGTGTTTAAATTGTCAAAACCTAAAAAAGAACAAATGAAGTATTTGAATGTAAATCGTTATTTACTAAACAAGCAATCTTCAATTAGTGAAGATAAGAATGTATTACAAGACAAAATGAAGACTATCTTAGATAATAAGATTCATGGTATTAGTTTTAGTCCTTACCTTGATGATCAAGATCCAAGTGTAAAGTCACAAATCACTCATGAGCAAATCGCAGAACGTTTGGAAATCATACGTCCACATACGAAATGGATAAGAACTTTTTCTTGTACATGTGGAAACGAAGATGTTCCAAGAATAGCACATGAAAAAGGATTGAAAACTATGGTTGGTGTTTGGTTAGATAGTGATTTAGAGAACAATGAACTAGAAGTATCAAACGCAATCAGAATTGCAAAAGAAGGACATGTAGATTTACTTGCTGTTGGTAATGAAGTGTTACTTAGAGAAGATTTAGAAGTAGAAGAATTAATCAACTACATCAAAAGAATCAAACAAGAACTACCAAACTTAGAAATTGGATACGTTGACGCATACTACATGTTTGTTAACTATCCAGAGTTAATTGATGAATGTGATGTTCTATTTGCAAACTGCTATCCTTTTTGGGAACATTGTGCATTAGAAATAAGTGTAGAATACATGAAAAAAATGTATGAATTAGTAGCTTTAAACAGTAAAGGAAAAAGAGTTGTTATTAGTGAAACAGGTTGGCCTACCAAAGGAGAACAATACGGTGGGGCTATGCCTTCAGAAGATAATGCAATGCGCTATTTTATTAACACACAAGAGTGGGCATTAAACAATGATATAGAACTATTCTATTTCTCATCTTTTGATGAAGTATGGAAAATGAATCATGAAGGTGAGTATGGAGCTTACTGGGGAATATGGGACAAAGAAGGAAATTATAAATTTTAAAGAAAGAGTGAGACAAATGAACATAATTGAATACGGGAAGGCAATTTGTTACTCAGGTTACAGAGAAGGACAAAGTCCTATAAAAAAGATATATCCTAGTTATGATGATGTGTTAGAAGATCTAAGAATTCTAGAAAAAGATTTTGACTATATTAGAATGTATGACTCAAGCGAACACTGTGAAACAACATTAGAAGTAATATCAAAAGAAAACATCAATCTAAAAGTATTAGTAGGTATGGATCTTCTAGGTGAGATTTCAAATCACCAATGTAGTTGGGGAGGAACATACACACCTGAGCAAATCGCTCATAATATTGAATTTAATCAAAACCAATTGGATAATGCAATTAGATTGGCAAATAAATATCAAGATATTGTTTTAGCAGTATCAGCAGGGAATGAATCAGTTCCAGAATGGAATGAAAACCTAGTAAGTCCTGAACGAGTACTTTACTTTGTGAAACAACTAAAAAAGAATACAAAAGTCCCTGTTACATATTGTGATAATATTCACTATTGGTATGAGTTACTTACAGATGTAGCAAAAGAAGTTGATGTGATTAGTATTCATCTATACCCTGTATGGTTAGGTAAAACATTAGAAGAGGCAATTGAAATCACAAAAGCAGATTATGTAAACATCAAAAAGAAATACCCAAACAAACAAGTTATGATCACAGAAACAGGATGGACAACTTGTTCAAATGGTGGACAAATCAGTGAAGATAATGCAAGCGAAGACATTCAATACACATTCAACACTGAAGTAGATAAACACTTTGAAAAAGAAGGAGTTCCAGTATTTTTCTTTGAAGCGTTTGATGAACCATGGAAAGGTTCGAAAAATCCTTTAGAACCAGAAAAGCATTGGGGATATTACAAAGTAGATAGAACACCTAAAAAAATAAAGAAGTAGGAATTATCCTACTTCTTTTTATTTTCTTTTATGAGACCATTACGATAAGCCTCTAATAAATTATATAAATCATTAATCTCAGCTTCAATACGTTTTCCCTTATCTGTATGATAGATATATTCTCTATCAATGTTAAGTTCTTCAGCTTGTACTAAACTAATAATATCTTCTTCATCTTCAATCAATTTATATTTTGATTCAAAACGATCATGAGAAATTAAGAATAATTTATATGAATCAGATACTAAAGTATATCCACCAATATTTATTTTTGAACTGTATTGCTTACTCATTCCACCATCTATTGCATATATTCTTCCACCAGCTTTTAATGGATTACCACCTGTAGAAATATCCACAGGAACGTGTCCATTAATAATTTTTGATTTACTCCAACTAATCTTAAATTCTTTATAGATAGTTTGAAGGATATCTAAATCTTCTCTTAGTGTAAAATAAGAATTTTCATATTCTTTATGTGTTTCCTTTTCTTTAATGAAGTATCTTTCAAATGTTTTCATTGAAGATTTACCAAACAAAGGTGACTTTTTACCTTGCCATAAGAATGTAAAATAGTCTTTTTCACTATTTGTGAAATCATAACGTTTTAAATATGCTTGTCTTACTTTTTGATCAAGAACATCAAATAGTTTTCTTCCTGAATACATTTTATTCTCTATTTCCATCGACAAGAACTTTCCTTCATCATCAAGAGGAATACATCCATGGAACAACAAGTTGCCATTGTATATCAGATACATTTGTCCTATCTGGAATAAATGTTTCATATGAGTTTGTAGTAAATCACTATTTAAGAAAGCTTTTTTTAATTGATCTAATACTTTGATCTCATCTTCATTTAACTCGAATGGATCATTTTTATTTATCGTTGGGAAATGTGTATCTTTTAATTGATATGTTTCATTCCCAAGTTGAATTGTACCATTATCATAATCAATTTTATCTAATAATAATCTATCTTCCATTTCAAAATTAGGATTACGATCACTCATTGATTTTTCTAGTTTAAATTGCATAATTGAGACAGCTTTATGCATTTTAGAAACTAGCATTTCTTTATCAGAATCTAGAGGTTGTGCCGTTTTTGGAATGAAGATATCACAAGGATCATCACTATAATATTTTAAAGCTAATTGAGCAAGTGGGATCAAGTTGATACCATATCCTTCTTCTAAGGTATCTAGTAAGTTATACCTTGCACTATTTCTTAAAACATTACAAATAGCTAATCTACTTCCACTAGCAGCTCCCATCCAAATAATATCGTGATTTCCCCATTCAACATCAACACTATGATATTTAATGATTTTATTCATAACAAGATGTGCATAAGGTCCTCTATCAAAGATATCTCCAACGATATGTAATCTATCAATTGTTAGTCTTTGCGCTAAATAAGAAAGCTCAATCAAAAAGTTTTTTTGTCTTTTTGTTAAGAAAATCGCATCTAAAATACTGCTGTAGTATTCAATTTTATCTGTCAAGTTTTGATCTTCATATAGAAGCTCTTGAATAATGTAACTAAATGAATCAGGTAACATTTTTCGAATTTTAGATTTTGTATATTTTTGACTTAATAAACTACAAAGTTTAATTAGTTCAAGTAACTTAGTACGAATAAATTTATTAAATACATGCGGTTCATATTTCTCTTCATATTTGGCTATCATTTGTTTTGGGTAATAAACAAAGAATGCAAGCTGATTTCTATAAGTACTATCATAAGTACTAAACAATTCATCAATTTTATCTTTTGTTACACCACTACCATTTTTCAAGAAATGATTGAATGTATCATATTCACCGTGTATATCTGATAAAAAATGTTCAGTTCCTTTTGGCAAGTTTAAAATTGCAGTTAAGTTTATTAGTTCTGTACTTACTTCTTGAACAGTTTTAAAGTCTTTGGAAAGTAAGTTTAAATATTTCATTTTGTATGGCATAAAAACGCACCCCGTTTCTTTCTATATTAATTATAGCAAACAAATCGAAAATGAACATCGAAAATTTTCGTTATTTGTTTTTTTCTAAGTTCATAATAAGTTCACAAACATTTTATAAGATATTCATGTACGAACCAAAGGAGGTAGTGAAAATGCTACAATTAAAACAATTAGTAAAACATTATTATGTTGGAAATCAAACAGTAGAAGCTTTAAAAGGTGTCGATTTAACATTCTCAGACAATGAGTTTGTTTCAATACTAGGACCATCAGGTTGTGGAAAAACAACAATGCTAAACATTATAGGTGGACTAGATAGATATACAAGCGGTGATCTATTAATAGATGGTAAGTCTACAAAAGAATTTAAAGATACAAACTGGGATGCATATAGAAACTCTACAATAGGATTTGTGTTCCAAAATTACAATTTAATTTCTCATTTATCAGTATTAGATAATGTGGAAATGGCACTTAGTTTATCTGGCGTGAGTGCTAAGGAAAGAAAAGAAAGAGCTACAAAAGTATTAACTGAAGTTGGTCTTGCAGATTATTTAAATAACAGACCAAATCAGTTATCTGGTGGACAAATGCAACGTGTTGCAATTGCCAGAGCGTTAGTGAATAACCCTAAAATCTTATTGGCTGATGAGCCAACTGGAGCGCTTGATTCAAAAACAAGTGCACAGATCATGGATTTAATTAAAGTAATAAGTAAAGACCGTTTAGTAATTATGGTTACACATAATTCAAAGATTGCTGAAAAGTATTCTGATAGACTAATTAAGTTACTTGACGGAGAAGTGTTATCTGATTCACAAGATAAAGTATTACAATCAAAAGATACATCTGAGATGCTAGTAAACAAAAAAACTTCAATGTCATACAAGCAAGCTATTAGAACGTCATTTAAAAATTTGTTTACAAAAAAAGGAAGAACTTTAATTACTGCAATAGCTGGTAGTATTGGAATTATTGGTGTTGCCTTAGTACTAGGTATCAGTACTGGTATGAACAATTATATTGATGAGATGGAGCAAGATACGTTAAGTGGGTTCCCAATCACAATTAATCAATATGCTTTAACTGATATTGGACCAGGTGGTCCTGGTGGAACATTTGAAGATGAAGATACACATGAGGAGTTTCCTGAAGAAGAAATCATTTATGCTTATGATGAGGAAGCTTCAACAACACAACATCTTAATATTTTAGATGAAGACTATGTTACTTATTTAGATAATATGGATGAAAATCTTTATAATTCAATCACATATTCTCGTTCTATGGCATTAAACATAGTAACTGAAAATGAGAATGGTACATATGATTTAGTAATCCAAGAAAGCGAATTTAATCTATTTGGTGGAAGTGGAAGTGCATTTAATGAAATGCCTGGTGATGAAGACTTTGTAAGTTCACAATATGATACATTACATGGAACATATCCTCAAAATGAGAATGAAGTTGCATTGGTAATTAGTAATAAGAACGAAGTAGATGTTACAATCTTAGAAGCATTAGGTGTGAACATTGAATCAGAGTATGAGTATTCAGATTTTGTTGGTAAAGAGTTTAAAGTAATTCCAAATGATGTATTTTATCAATATAATATTCTGTTTGGAACATACTTACCATCTAATGATTATGAATCAATGTATAATGATGAAGAATCTGTGACGTTAACTATTACAGGTATTCTAAGAGTAAACGAAGATGCAACTAGTGAAGTCTTAAATGTCGGAATTGGATATTTACCAACACTAACAGACTCAATGTTAGTTGATGCAAAAGATTCAGAAGTTGTAATGGAACAAATCGCAAATCCTGAAACAAATATCTTAACAGGACAAGCATTCAATGAACAAATTACATATGACGTAGTTATGAGATTACTTGGTGGAGATAGTACTCCTTCAGGAATTCAAATATATCCAGCTTCATATGAGGCAAAAGAAGACATAAAAGCATATTTAGATGCTTATAACACAGATTTAACAGAAGAAGATCAAGTGATCTATACAGATATTAGTGAAGTAATCTCTTCAACAATCTCAAGTTTACTAGGTACAATTACTATAATCTTAACTGCTTTTGCTGGAATTAGCTTAGTAGTATCTAGTATAATGATAGGTATCATAACATATGTAAGTGTAGTAGAAAGAACAAAAGAGATTGGAATTATGCGATCACTTGGTGCACGTAAAAAAGATATCAGTAGAATCTTTAACGCTGAAGCATTATTAATCGGGTTAGCAAGTGGTATCATAGGAATTGGTGTGTATTATTTGCTACAGTTCCCAATGAACTCAATTATTAGTAATCTAATTGATGTACAAGGATTTGCTGCTCTTCCAATTACATATGCAATCGGTTTAATCGTATTAAGTAGTACATTAACATTAGTTGCTGGATTAATTCCAAGTAGAATTGCTAGCAAGAAAGATCCAGTTATTGCATTAAGAACAGAATAATATAAGGAGTGATACCATGTTAAAAATATTGGTGGCTGAAGATGAACTATATATCAATGATTTGATTTGTAAAAACTTAGAGAAAGCTGGATACAATCCACTTTCTGCTAAAGATGGAAGAGAAGCTTATGAAATCTTTACTAATGAACATATCGACTTAATTATCAGTGACATTATGATGCCTCATACTGATGGGATCACTCTCGTAAAACAAATTCGAAACATTAATGAAGATATACCAATTCTTTTACTAACAGCATTAGATAGTTTTATGGATAAAGAAAAAGGATTCACAAGTGGAGCTGATGACTATCTTGTGAAACCAGTTGATATGAATGAAATGCTACTACATATCAAAGCATTACTTAGAAGATCAAAGGCAGTAAGTGAAAACAAGTTCATTCATAAAAACATGAAACTAGATTTCCAAGAAAATACAATGTATATAGATGATGAGTTAATCAATCTAACTGTAAAAGAATTTCAATTACTTTTCAAATTAGCCTCAAACAGCAATCGTATCTTTACAAGAGAACAGTTAATGAATGAAATATGGGGATACGACAGTGAATCTTACGAAAGAACTGTAGATACACATATTAAAAGACTAAGAGAAAAAGTGAAAACAAATAACTTAGAAATCGTAACAGTAAGAGGTCTAGGATATAAGGTGGTACTAACATGAAAAAAGTATCAGTAAAAGTATTCCTAACAACAATTTTAATCCTACTTCTAGCTTCATTTATACCAAGTACCATAGCTCACTTGTTTAAAGACCCAATCGAAAGAGACCCTGAAACATTTGGGCGATGGGCATATGTCGCAGGATTTATTATGTGGGCTTCAGTATTGTTTGTATTCAATTATGTTATGAATCGAATCATACTAAGAAGAGTAAGAAAACTAAACGATGCAACAAAAGAAGTAATCAAAGGAAACTATGATGTTTATATTAAAGATGAACATCAAGACGAAATATCTGAAGTAACGAACAACTTTAATAGAATGGTTAACGAACTAAAATCAACAGAATATCTAAATAAAGAGTTTGTAAGAAATTTCTCTCATGAGCTCAAAACTCCATTATCAGCAATCAAAGGATATACTGATTTAGTAAAAGATATGAGTTTATCAGAAACAGAACAAGCTAACTATTTAGATATCATAAGCAAAGAAACATCAAGACTTTCAGATTTAAGTAAAAACATGCTTTTAATATCACTTGTAGATTCACACACGATCATACCACAAAAAGATCAATTCAATTTTGCTGAGCAAATAAGAAACGTTATCCAATTAACACAACTAGCTTGGGAAAGAAAAAACCTAAAATTAAATCTTGAATTAAGCGAAATATCCAACTCCTCAAATAAGGAATTATTATACCAAGTTTGGACAAACTTATTTAGTAATGCAATCCAATTCACAGAAGAAGGAAACACAATCAACCTGTCCTTAACAGAAAACGAATCCTCTATATTCTTTACAATAAGTAACCCTTCTTTTATAAGTGATGATGATCTAAAAAATGTATTTGAATTATTCTTTGTATCAGAGAAAACAAGGCATAAACAATCTAGTGGTGTAGGACTTACATTAACAAAGAAAATAATCGAAAAACTACAAGGTGAAATCAATGTATTTAAAGAGAATGACCATATTAAATTTGTAGTTACATTACCAAAAGAAAAAGTGTAAAATATTACACTTTTTTTGTATACTTCATATTCAGTTCAAACGGCTTTGCTATTATATAAACATACAGTTCGATATAGACGATTTTTAAGGTTTATTTAAGGAATGTATATTAGAATATAGTAACAAAGGAGAGAAAAAATATGACAATTATTTTAACAGTTTTATTCACACTTATCGCATTTTATTTACACAGGCAAATTAGGAGAAACTTCATACCTATTACGATAGTTATTACAATCATAAGTATCCTAAGTCTTATGATTGATTTACAAGTATTTACGATTATTACACAAGGATTTATTGGGTTCTCGCTATTTGTAGTTGTAATGTTCGCAGGTGCATTTCAAAAACAAACAAAGATATCAAAAAGATTGAGATCTGTGCGAAAAGAATACTCAATATTTGGATTCATCTTTTTGACTCCACATTTCATTCAATATTTACTTATGTTTATTGATGGAACATATGATTGGGAATGGTATGGAGTAATTGCTGCAATTATTATGGTACCTCTTTTCATTACATCATTTAAGATGTTCAAATCAAAAATGGATATTAAAAAATGGAAGAAGTTACAAAAATTGGCATATCTAGTTTATCTACTAATATTTTTACACTTGATACTTGTCGCAGAACCTCAAGAATCATTAGTATATATTATTATTTTTGCATCATACTCATTCTTGAAACTAAAGAACTATCTGTATGATTATAAGTTTCAACCATTAGGATACATTACATTAATCGCACTAGCTGCTCTTACATCTATCCATTCAATTAAAGAACTAACAGATGTATGAAGTAATAGCTCTAATTTCAATGGGAGTGATTATACAACAGTGGATTTAGAAGATGGAACATTCTATGGATCATCATCAGGATTCAAAAATAGAGATGTAGAAGTAGAAGTCACAGTTGTAAATGGTGTTATAGAAGAAATAGAAATTCTAGATTGTGGATGTACGAGTCCTGAAAAAGGTGTTGATTTTGAAGATGCAGTAGATGATTTGGCACAAGAAATACTGGACACACAATCAACAAATCTTGATAGTGTTTCAGGAGCTACAAAGTCTACAAAAGGTTTACTTGAAGCAGTAGAAGAGGCATTGAACGAGTAGAAAGCACATTTTATATGTGCTTTTTAATTATCAAATATAGAGATGATTCCTATATCTTAATAAATAAGCCAAGTATGTTATAATTGGATTGGTGATAAAGATGATATTATATAAAACAAAAAGATTACTTATAAGAGAATTTGTTGAGGCAGACATTGAACATTTTATGGAGTATAGAAATAATGATGAATGGATGAAATACCAATCATTTAAAAATCTTGATAAAGATACCTATATTAAGAAGTTAATTGTACCTTTTGACATAGTAAAAGGATCACAATTGGCAATCATTTTAAAAGAAGAAGACAAATTAATAGGAGATATATTTTTAATCAAAGATAAAAATAGAATCGATATTGGCTTTACGATACATCCTAACTATGCAAGAAAAGGGTATATAAAAGAAGTGGTTAAAGAATTGATAAACTACATACAAGAAAACTACAAAAACCATACCATTTTTGCTGAAACAGAACTAGGAAATGAAGCATCAATTTCATTATTAAAGCAACTACATTTTTCTGAAGAGTTAGTCAATGAGTTAGGTCATGTGTTTGAATATAAAATTAAACAGTTATCATTTGATGATTTAGAAGAATACAACAAAATCGAAATGTTGAAGGAGTTCAATAGAATTAGATACTACAAAGACTTACATACTTATGATATTCATGAGGTCGAAACAACAGTTTTTGATTTTTCTAAAGATGAGAATATGACTCTATGGAGAGAAATAATGGTCCATGATCAGTGTGCTGTATTTGTGATTCAAGAAAAAAAGGAATATGTTGCTGGAGCAGTTGTTGTTACAAACAGTCCAAATGTAAATATGCTACGAAGCGATATGGAAAACAGTGTTCTTTGGGATATTAGAGTAGACAGTAAACATCAACAACGTGGATATGGTAAAATCTTGTTTGAGAAAGCAGTTGAGTTTGCCAAGAATAAGCAGACGAAAAGAATGATTATTGAGACACAAAACAACAATCCAAAAGCAATACAGTTTTATGAAAAAATGGGTTGTAAATTAATAGAAATAAACAGAAACCACTACAAAGGATTAGATGAGGATCAACTTATCTTTATAAAGGAGTTTTAATATGGATCTAGAATATTTAAAATCAAACGCAGGTAGATTTGCCTATGAGTTAAGAAAGAATTTCCCAGAAGAAGAAAGACCAGTAAAACATTTTGTTTGTGATCAAGAAGTTGTTGTATTATCAAATAGAAAACTATACATATTCTATGTAGGTATCATCATCTATTATAAGTTTGGTAAATTAATCGACATTGATATTGTTGAGAACGATGGAGTCATTGAGCTTACACTGATGAAAAAAGAGTTTAAGCTAAAATTTCAATCCAAGGATGAGTATGATTTATTCATAAATTACTTTAAAAAGTACAAGTATTAAGCTTGTACTTTTTTATTGGGTAACGGTTTCACAACAAAATAATAGACTTTCATTCTATTTGGAGTATAATACATTTGAAAGTAGGTGAGAATATGGGAAAACTTGAAAAGAATATATTTAAAATCACATGGCCAATATTTATTGAAATGCTTTTTTATATGTTACTTGGTACAGTAGATACAATCATGCTTTCCAGATATTCTGATCTCGCAATTGGAAGTGTTGGAGTTAGTAATCAATTGTTGTTTCTATTTGGTGTAGTAGTTAATATTGTAGCTATCGGTATTGGTGTAGTTGCGTCTCAGTATTTAGGTGCTAGAAAAGAGCAAGAGGCAAAAGACACAGTTGTAACTGGAGTAGTAACAAATACTTTAATTGGTGTGCTTTTAAGTCTTGTAGTTATCATCTTTGCTAGAACATTACTGCAACTTATTGGAACAGAAGATGTATTAATGAAGGATTCTATTTCCTATCTAAAAATAGTTGGAGCTAGTTTAACGTTTGTTGCTTTAAGAGTTGCATTAAGTACTGGATTTAGAGCATTCAGTAAACCAAGAATTACGATGTTTATAATGGTTGTTGGTAACATCATAAATATTGGGATCAATGCAGTTTTAATTTATGGATTATTTGGACTTCCTTCTCTTGGAGTGACTGGTGCTGCCATAGGTACTTTAGTTTCTAGAATAATCATAGCAGTTCTTATCATAATCTATACTTATAAGTATCTGAATATAAAAGTGTTAAAGTTCAGACTACATATCAATCATTTAAAGAAAATACTATATATTGGGATACCATCAGCAGCTGAGAATATATTGTGGAGTTTATCACAAGTAATTGTTGTTTACTTCTTAAACAAAATATCAGTTGAAGGTGATGCTGTTATCGCAAGGACTTATATTTATACCGTATTAAGTTTTATCTATGTATTTAGTTTCAGTGTTGCAAACGGTAACTCAGTAATTGTTGGATATTATCTTGGAGAAAAGAACCCAGATCAAGCATACAAACAAACACTAAATTCATTGTATCTAGCGTTTGGATTAGTAGTTGTTATGACTGTACTTGTTAATATATTTGGAACAGAAATAATGAGTATATTTACAGATGATCCAAAAATCATAGGTTTAGCTAGAAGCGTACTACACTTTGCGATATTTATAGAAATAGGTAGAGCAATGAACATGGTTTATATTCAAGCTTTAAGAACAGCAGGAGACACAATATTCCCAGTCATTATGGGAGCGATATCAATGTATGGTATTCATGTCTTTCTAGCATATGTATTCGCAATTCATTTAGAAATGGGAATCATAGGTATCTTTTTGGCAGGTATGACTGATGAACTATTTAGAGGATTAACGATGGCTTATAGATGGTATAGAAGAGGTTGGACAGAACTTCAATTATTACATAATTAAACACCTTTTAAAGGTGTTTTTATTTTGATATAATATACCTGTCAATGAAAAGTATCTCAAGACAAGTTTTCACGCAGATTTTTTGCTAAAATATTAATGAAAGGAATGATACTATGAACTGGTTTAAGAACCTGAATGATGCACTTGATTACATCGAAGATCACATGAAAGAGAATCTGGATTTTAAAGAAGTAGCGATGGTCGCTTATAGCTCTTATTCACATTTTTCAAGAACGTTTTACATGTTAAGCGGAATATCACTAAGTGAATATATAAGAAAAAGAAGACTAACACTTTCGGCAACTGAAGTAATGAGTACAGATTTAAAAATAATAGACATTGCATTTATGTATCAATACTCTACTCCAGAATCATTCTCAAAAGCATTTAAAGAATTTCACGGTGTATCTCCTAGAGATGCAAGAAATCAAAAAGGGACATTAAACAGTTTTAGTAAATTATCCTTTAAACTAGATATAGGAGGATTGGAAGAAGTGAATTATAAATTAGTGAATAAAGACAACTTAAATTTTACAGGATATTCAATTAATGTAAACTCAAAAGAAGGTCAAAACTTCATAGACATCCCTAAGTTGTGGCAAGATGTAATGAATGATGGAAGATTCCAACAATTACTTCCACATATGGACGAAATGGGAGTAGTAGGAATTTGCTACGACTTCAATATGGCGACACAAGATTTCAAGTACATGATAGGAGTTAGAAATGCAGATTTACAAGGTGAAAACCTAGTAGAAGTGTCATTTGATGAACAAACATTTGCAGCCTTTGAGGCAAAAGGAAAACTTCCAGAATCAGTACAAAAAACAACAAAACACATTTATCAAGAATGGTTCCCATCTTCAAATTACGAGCACACAGGTGGTCCAGAGTTTGAAGTATATCCACAAGGAGATCCATCAAGTGAAGACTATATGTGTTACTACTGGGTACCAATCAAACAAAAATAACGACTTGTCGTTATTTTTTTTGTTATATATGATAGAATACCTTTGACAGGTGATGATATGAAAAATATAGAACTACTAGCACCAGCTGGAACAAAGGAAGCTTTTATTGGAGCAATCAACGCAGGAGCAAATGCAATTTACCTAGCAGGTAAGTCATTTGGTGCAAGAAAATACGCTTCAAATTTTACAAATGAAGAAATCAAAGAGTTAATCACTTATGCACATTTAAGAAACGTGAAAGTATTTGTCACAATCAATACGATAATCTTTGATCATGAACTAACTGAATTATTTCAATATTCAGATTTTTTAGTAAATAGTAAAGTAGATGCATTGATTATTCAAGATTTAGGAATCATAAACGAATTTACAAAGAGATATCCTCATACTGAAATACACGCTTCAACACAAATGAATGCATATACAGTTTCGCAACTTGAATACTTAAAATCAATTGGTGTAAAAAGAGTTATACTAGCTAGAGAAACATCAATCAATCAAATCAAAAAACTATCAAAAGTAGGAATCGAACTTGAAGTTTTTGTCCATGGAGCTTTATGTGTATCTTACTCAGGAAATTGCTTATTTAGTTACTATAAAGGTGGAAGAAGTGGAAACAGAGGAGAATGTGCCCAACCTTGTAGACTAGAATACTCACTTGTTAAAAACAATATAAATACAAAAGAAAAAACATATCTTCTTTCAACCAAAGAATTAAACACAATCGATAATCTTAAAGACATAATTGAAAGTGGAGTAATTTCACTAAAAATTGAAGGTAGAATGAGAAGAGTAGAATATGTAACAGCAACTGTTAGAGCATATAAAGAAGCTTTAGAAAATATCGTTGACAACAAGCCGTTTGATATAAATAAAAGAATCAAAGAACTACAAGTTACATTCAATCGAGAATACACAAAAGGATACATCTCTAATATAGAACCATCATCTATCAACAATGAATACAGACCAAATCATCTAGGAATCAAAATAGGGACAGTCTTAAGTTATAAAAATAACAAAGCAAAAATCAAACTCTCTGATACCTTAAAAGTAAATGACGGTATAAGAATTGTAGGTAAGAACGATACTGGTGGAAAAGTAAGTAGAATCTTACTAAACAATCAAAAGGTACAAGAAGCTCATAATAAGCAAATTATAGAACTAGATCTCCTTCAAGAGGTAGATATTCTTGATAGTGTTCATAAAACTCTAGACCAAGACCTGTTTAATGAACTGAAAAAGTATCAATCAGAAAACTACAAATTAATTCCTTTAAAAATAAAACTAGAAATGTTTACATCAAACAGAATATATGTGGAAGCAGAAACACCATATCACACAGTAACCTTCTATTCAGATTTTATCATCGAAGAAGCAAAGCAAAACCCACAAACAAAAGAACAAATCCTTGCTTCCTTCAATAAATTTGGGAATACATATTTCAAGATAGAAGATATAAAAATAAAGTCTGATTTCGATGGGTTTATCCCAAACAGTATCCTAAAAAAACTAAGAAGAACACTGGTACAAAATTTAGAAGAAAAAGCATTAATCAAAACTTCTTTAATTGAAAAGAAAAACACCATTCCAAAACTAATAAATACAACTTCAGAACTTATCGTAAAAGTAGAATCAAACGATCAGTTAGAAATCGCAAAATCATTAGGCATAAATAACATCTACTACACAAAAAATGTAAAAGTAGCAGAAGTAGATAAAGAACAATATTACCTATACATTGATAGAATACATGATGAACCATCTATACAAGAAAATAACATCGTAGTCCATGATTATGGACTTATTCATAAATACAAAAACAAATCAATAATAGGAAGCAGTTATTTAAATGTCTCAAACAGCTTAGCAATTCATCATACATCTGTGAAAAGAATCACTTTATCACAAGAACTAGATCTCAATCAAATAAAGGATTTAACAATCTCAAAACCTTTAGAGTATGTAGTCTATACAAGACCAGATATGATGATTTCAAAATATTGTCCAATTACAAAAAGTGAAGGTGTATATAAAGAGAACTGTAATCTATGTATGAAACACACATACCATTTAGAAGACAAAGAAAACAATAGATACCCACTTATTAGAGATCATTTATGTAATATGAGAATCCTAAACTCAAAAGTAGTAACAAAAGACTCTTATATCAAAGAACTACTAAAAAGAAACATATCTTTAAGAATTGATCTAACAATCGAATCAAAAGAACAAACAAGACAAGTTCTAGCAAAATATCTTAAACAATATAACCAAAATAAGAAAGCATAAGCCTGCTTTCTTTTTATTTTGAAGAGATTATGTTATAATTATCATAAAAAAAAGGGAGGTCATTATGGCTGCAAAAACAAACAAGGCATATTTTAAGCAAACGTTTATCGTTTCATTAATTTTAGCAATTATTCCACTTACAAATGTAATCTTAGGAATTGTTCATAGATTACAAAAAGGGAAACTGGTTCTAGCATTATTGAACTTCTTCTTATCACCAATATTCTATATTGTTGATTTAGTATCAGTTATCCTAAACAACAATCTTAAATATTTAGTGTAAATTAAAAAAGAACTGCAAATTAAAATTTGTAGTTCTTTTTACTTATTATTTCATAATAAAATAAAATGTAACATGAAATAAAAAAAAGTACCTTTACAATAAAAAATATCTATGCTAAACTTATTTTGGTTATAAGGCTTATTTAGAAAAAACAAACTATTTATAAAGAAAGAGGTGATGGTAATGATTAAAAGACTAACTAATACAATGACACTGAATAAATCAAACGCTTTTTTTGTTATGCAAAATACACCATCACATCTAATAGGACGCTAATTCTATAATTAGTTTTAATAATGATTTTACTATAGTTAAAAGATTATTATATGTCTTCCACGATTGATGGGAGACATTTTTTTATTGGAAAATGTATAAGGAAAAAGGCCTTATATACTAACTACTTACGGAGGATAAGACAAATGAAAATAGTAGAATACAATCACGAATTAGCTCAACAAGTAGCTGATATGTGGAATAAAAGTGGGGACAACTGGGGAAGTGACACATCAGTTAAAACCAAAGAAGATGTTATAAACGAAGAATCAAAGTCAGGAAACATTAAACTATATCTAGCTATGGATAATAATGAAGTCGTTGGGTATTGCTCATTTAGTGAATACCAACATGATGAAGGAGCTTCTTATTTACCTTTGCTAAACGTACGTCCTGATTATCATGGGAAAAAAGTTGGTAAAAAATTAATTTTAAAAGTTATCGAAGACGCGGTAAAAGAAAAATGGCCAAGATTTGATTTATTCACATGGAGTGGAAATATCAAAGCAATGCCGCTATATAAAAAATGTGGATTCTTCTGGGAGAAGAATGCATCGTCTGTTCACTTGATGAACTTCATACCATATATTTACAAAACAGAAGCATTGAAGGATTATTTATCACAAATTGATTGGTACAAAGATTCCAAAAGAGTGATTGATATGAATCAAGATGGTGAGGATGTAAATGGGTTTGATATCTTCAAATATCATTTCAAAAATGAAGAAACAGATTTGAAATTTGAGTTTGAAAAATCAGGAAGAGGTTTAAAACTGATTGAGACTCCAGATTACTTGATTGAAATGACAGTTGATGAACATAAACTAGTGTTTGATCAAACATATAATGTTACATTCAAGTTAGTTAATAAATCGACTAAACCATTAGAAATCACACTTGAAGGTGTAAATAATAAAAACATTATTTCTGAATACAAAGAAACATATTTAGTAGAAAATGAATTGATTGTGAATAAACCTTTTACAGTAAATAAAGCAACAAAAAAACAAGATAAATTTAGAACATATCCTGTTGTTGAATCAAATGTTTATGTGAATGGATTAAAATCTGTATTCAAAATGGGTATCGACTCGAAACATCCATTGTTCACAGAATTACATGTGAAAGAATATAATCATATCCTAAATGAAACTTATGAAGCATACTTAAATGTTGAAAACAATTTAAAAGAGACTACTACATTTGATATTACATTGCCAAATAATCACATTGAAGTCTTAAGTTCTTTAAATATAACTTTAGATCCGAAAGAAAAGAGATCAATCACATTTAAGTATAAAATGAAAGAGTTCGGATTTATGAATGGTGACGCAGTTATCTCTTATAATGGTTCTAAAATGAATCATAAAGTAACTTCTTTATTCAAAGGACATGAAGGTATCATCAAAGGAGAATCTGAAGATGGTGTATCTTTTGTAAATGGTAATTATACAGTTTGGTATGATAAACACCACAATAGATTTAACTATTCAGATAAGTTTTATAATGAACCAGTTTCAGCATTTATGACTCCACAAATTGGATTACCATATAGCTTAGAGTTTTCTAAATTAGAAGCATCGTTCAATTATGTAAATGAAACAACATTAAAAGCTACTTTAACATCAAGAGACTTTGAAGATGTGTATTTACATTCTTACATGGAAAACAACAAAGGAATCTTAAGAGTTTATTTTGAGTTAGAAAACAAAGGACCAAAAAGAAATCTTGCTTTATCTTTACCAATCTTCAAATCATTTAGAGATACTGTAGTTCCTTATGATAACAGACTACTAGAAACTACAATGAATGAAGGTGGAGGGATTGGAAGTATCAACGGAACATTAATAGATGAAAACTGGTTATATGATAATAAAACAAAAACGGGATTATCATGGGATAAGGATATTAATGTAATTGTGTCAGGATGGAGATTATCAGCTAACCTAGAAGATATCACTCTTGAACAAGGAGAAACATTCAAAACAGGTAATTTCTATATGAGTTTTGTTCATGAATCAATGAAATCCTTTAGAAGATTTGCCGGACAATTCACAAAAAAAGAGAAAACTAAATTTATAGAATTACACATTGAAAATGACAATCCATTCATTAAAGAATCTACAACAGTTAGAGTTTCCAATAAAAGAAAACTGGAGTTTAATGGTACTTTGAGTACTGATTTAGATTCTGTAGATTTAAAAGAAGAATTAAAATTATATCCTGGATTGAATCATATTAAGTTAGATACTACTGACAAAGTAATTAATTATAAAAAATATCTATTCAACGTATTCGGTGAAATCAGTAAAACGAAAGAAGATGCTTCATTAGTTGTTCAAAATGGTCTAATAACATTCAAAGCATCAGAAAAATATTCAGATGCATTATACTCTTTAACATTCAACAATAACGAATGGCTTGATACAAACTACCCACAACCAAAAGAAAGAGCTTGGTGGGGATCATTTGTTGGTGGAATTAATACGAGATATGAAGGTGTTCAAGGACATATTGTTTTAGAAGAGCCAAGAACCGCAGAATTTGTAACATTAAAAGATAATCTAGGAAATAACTGGGAAGGAATTAAAACTACAGTAAACTTTGTGAATAGTGAAGACTATAAAGGTTTATATCAAGAATCCTACTTCCTAACATTACCTGGTGTACCAGTTTTACATTCATTTACTAAAGTAACTAATAACACAGGAAAACTAATAAATAATAAATGGATTTCCGCATATAATGTACTACAATTAGATGTAACAAATAAAAAAGCATCATTTGATTTCGATGGAGTAACATATAAATGTGGAGATGCTGGTATAAGTAAAAATATCAAAAAGTTAGTACAATTCTCTTCTTCAAGAGAATACAAACTAGGAATCTATAATAAAGAATGTATCTTAGAAACTGAAACACAAAAAGATTACACAATGATCTTTAGTGATAAGAAACACATCATTCCAGATCAAACATCAGTGATTCATCCTGGGGATTTTTATGTCTTCACAAAAGAAGAACTAAAAGCAGAATATTTGAAAGACTTAGAGAATATAAAATTCGAGGTGTAATATGAAAATAATTGATGCACATATTCATTTTTCTAATATCAAATCATTTAAGGAAGTAAGCAAAAAATCTCATGTTGATTACTCCTTAGACGGATTCAAAAAAGAATTCAAAGACATGATAGCTATTGGAATGGGTGTAACTGAAAACACTGATACATTCCCAGATTCAAATGCTAAAAATCCAATGAAACTAGATTTAGATGTGAATCCAAAAAACCTATATACATGTTTAGGATTTAACCCTGACTTAGATATCAATATTGAGGAGTTTGAAAAATCAATCACAAAAAACGTAGTTGGACTAAAAGTATACGCAGGATATTACCATTATCATGTGCATGATGATGTGTATAAACCGTTATACGATCTTGCGAGAAAGTATGATTTGCCTGTAACGATACATAGTGGAGATACGTTTAGTGAGAAAGGTTTATTAAAATTTGCACATCCTCTAGAAATTGATGAACTTGCTGTGAAGTATAAAGACATAAACTTTATTATTGCGCACTTTGGCGATCCATGGATTATGACGGCTGCTGAAGTTGCTGCCAAAAATAAAAATGTTTATATAGATTTATCAGGACTTATCGTTGGAGACAAAGATGAGATAAATCATTTTACAATCGAAGAATTTATGTTTCCATTAAGAAGAGGTCTCGTATTTCTAGATAACTACAAAAAAGTATTATATGGTTCAGATTGGCCTCTTGTTAATACAAGGCATTATATTGAATTTATAAAGAAATTAATACCTATAGAACATAGAGAAGATGTATTCTATAATAATGCATTTAAATTATTCAAACTAGATGAAGTGTAAAAACTTCATCTTTTTGTTATAATTGGTTGAGGTGATTATATGAATATTACGATAAGGCAACTAACATTGAGTGATATTGAGGATTTCAAAAATATAAGATTGGAACTACTCAAAGATAGTCCTACTAATTTTGGGTCTAGTTACAATGAAGAAAGTAAATTCAAACATGAAATGTGGGAAAATAGGCTTACTAAAGACACTGTCATTACACTCGGATTGTATAATGAATCTCAAATGATTGGAGTTACAGTATTAGTGATGAATCCAAGATCAAAAATGAAGCACATAGCAAATATAAATAGTGTATATGTGAAACCTGAATATAGAGGGTTAAAATTAAGTTCATTACTAATCAGTGAAGCAATTGAAATACTTAAAGAACTTGGGATAGAACGTGTAAACCTTAGCGTAGTATCTGATAATCAAAACGCAATCAAATTATATGAAAAACATGGGTTTGAAACATATGGTCTAGAAAAAGACACAATAAAATATGATGGTGGGTACTATAGCTTGTTATTGATGACTAAAAAATTATAAAGGTGTATATTTACACCTTTTTGATTTGCAAAGTGACATAATTGTCCAACCTTATCCATTGACGTACAATTTATTTGTATGTTATAATTAGTTGCACGTTCGTTAAGAACATGTAAATGAGGTATATAATGAAAAATCTTAGAACGTATGTTATGAAAAACGATGACGACATAAAAATGTTATTACATCCTTATCGTCAAAAAATATTTTTTGTTTTTCAAGATTATCAAGAAGCATTAACTGCAAAGCAAATGGCTGACGAGTTAAAAGAACCACCTAGCAAAGTAAACTATCACATGAAAAAGCTCGAGGAGTTTGGGGCATTAGAAATTATTAAAACAGAAAGTATCAATGGGATTATCGCAAAATATTATAGACCTACTTTTGATGCAATAAGGTTTCAAAGAGGTGCAATAAGTAAACAGGCATACATCGCACAATTACCCGCAATAGAACAAGCATTTAACCGTGTTACTGAAAAGTTTAGAGAAGACTTAGATAAACACGTTGACTTAGCAACAAATAACGATGGAGACATCCAAAGAAGAGTCTTGGCATATGGTAATCATTTATATATGACAGCCGAGGAACAAGACAAGTTCGTTGATGCACTACTAAAACTAATAGATCCTTACTTAAAAGAAGATGATTCTAAAGAAGTCTTTAGTATAATGCAGGCAATGGCTAGAATTAAATAGCTTTCAAATCATAGTTTTAAATATAAGACAAAAAGGACACATTGTCATAGTTGTGTCCTTTTTGTCTGCATTTTAAGAGGTATTATTTGTAGGATACATATATAATTGTTATAAAGATAGCAATTATTGTATAATAAATACAAGGGGTGATATTCTATGAAAAAAGCACTAATGATAATAATATCTTGTTTATTATTACTTACAGCTTGTGGAGAACAAGAAATTGAGAACTCTGAAGATCCAGCTAAAACAAGTTTACATGGTTTGAACTGGAGTAGAAGAGTGGATACATTAAATGGTTACAGCATATATGAACTTGATTTAGAAGAAAATGAAGTCTTATGTGATCCTGTATTTGTTTTTAGTGTTATATATGAGGACAATGGATTTTATTATACAACCAATGATCTAAGAGAACCTACTGGATGCGTGTATAGCTACAAACTATATTTTGATGGAGATTTAATATCATTCACAGAAGCTCTAAGTATGGAACTTGTTACTGTTGAACAAATTGAGGAGTACGTGAAACACTTAACTGTTACAGAGCGAGTTAAGGTTGATATAGATAATATAACAAAATTTGAAATCACAACTTACAAAGATGATGTTGAACAGGATACAAAAATATCTACTAGTGATTATCGATTGGAGAGAATGGAAAGTCTGCTGAAAGATAGTTACTTTAAATTGTATGAAGGTGAAACAGGAGATTTCTTATTTGAAGTTACAATTTATAATGAAGAACAAACAACAAAATTATTAGTTTATGAAGATGTTGTACGTATAAAAGATACTGATTATTTCTATTTAACTTCTGAAAGTGTATTTTTTGATTTGATATTTGATTTAGAATTATGGGCAAAATAAAAAGCGCATTTGCGCTTTTTTTATTTATACTTATATGTTTCTATTAAAGACTCTAAATCAACTTCTTTATCATAATCAATATTCTCGATATCAAACCCATTAATTTGATAGAACTCTTTTAAGAATAACTTAGTACCTTCATAATCAAGAATCTCTTTATCAGATAAGTTATGCATTATACCTAATGCTTCTTCTTGAATATGTGGTTCCATTTCTAAATGATCAATTCTGATTCTACCTTCTTCATCTAAAATTCTTTTATCACCATAAACCATATCTTTAAATAATCTATGTTTATGTTCAAGTATTGTTTCTTCTACATTATGTCTTGTCATAGTATCTAGTAAACAAGATACATAAATTGGCATTTGAGGAATAAATACACTTGCTTTTGATACAACAGCTTTACTAGAAGAGATTAAGGCTTCCCCATTTAAATCATTCAATTCAGAGTTCATTTTAACAGAATGAGCTTCTAAATCTTCTTTTGCTTGTCCCATACTACCTTTACGATAGATTGCTTCAGTTGTTGGTCCACCGATATATGTGTATGCGATTGTTTTGAAACCCGTGTTTAACATATCATTTTCTTTGAAATAAGAAACCCAGTCATGCCAATCACTACCACCCATTACAAAAACAGTATCTTTAATTTCTTGTTCTGTAGCAGGTTCAACTGTTAAATCGAAAACTTTGTTTTCTGAAATATCTATTGTTTTCCCTGTTACGTTTTTACCAATAGATTTGATACTAGAACGAATCACTTCACCAGTTTCAAAGTTTTTTCTAGCTCCACTTGCTAAACTGTATACTAGTAAATCTACTTTACCTATATTTTCTTTAATATATTTTAAGACTTTTTCTTTTGTTTCATAACTAAATGCATCACCTAAGAAATCCTTGTGAATATTGTTAGTTTCTTTGGCTGCTTCTTGGAAGAATAAATTATTCCAATAACCAGCACTACCTGTACGTTTTCCACGTGGTGCAGACTCAAAAGATACATTTACAGTATTTGCATCAGCCCCAAAAGCCAATGAAATTCTACTTCCTAAACCATAACCACTTGAACCACCTATAATTAAGACGTTTTTTGGTCCTTTATATTTATCAAGTTCTTTTACTCTTTTAATATCAATACTTAGTTTCTCTTTACAACCAATAGGATGAGCGTTTGTAAAGAAATTACTTCTAATTGAAGGTTTAATAATCATTATAATCAATCCTTTCCATCAATATGTATTTTAACATAAAACTTTGAATATCAAAAAATTATTTTAAAGAAATTTGTGTTATAATCATTATGAGGTGATTTAGATGAGATTTGTATCTTGGAATGTGAATGGTTTAAGAGCATGTATGAAGAAAGGATTTGATGTCTTTTTTAAAGAAATAGATGCTGATTTTTTCTGTATACAGGAAACAAAAATGAAAGAAGTGCAAAAATCTTGGGAGTTTGATGGTTACCATGAATTTTGGAATGATGCTGATAAAGCTGGATATTCTGGAACTTTGGTATATACAAAACACTCACCTCTAAAAGTAACCAAAGGATTGCCAGATGGAAGATATAATGATGAAGGTCGAATATTAACTTTAGAGTATGATAATTTTTACCTTATCAACACATATGTCCCAAATTCAAAAAGAGAATTACTTAGACTAGATTACCGTATGGAGTATGAAGATGCAGTTAGAGACTATTTGATTGGTTTAGCCAAAAATAAAAAAGTTATTCTAACAGGTGATTTAAATGTGGCTCACAATGAAATAGATTTAAAGAATCCAAAAACAAATAGAAGAAACCCTGGATTCACAGATGAAGAACGAGGAAAACTTTCAGAATTAATCCAAGCAGGGTTTATTGATACTTTTAGATGCTTGTACCCAAAAAAGATAAAGTACTCATGGTGGAGTTATAGAATGGGTGCTAGAGACAAAAATATTGGTTGGAGATTAGATTACTTTATGATTTCTAGTAAATTAAAAGATGATCTTATTGAATCTGAGATATTAACAGATATCTATGGTAGTGATCATTGTCCTGTATACATCGATATCAAATAAACAGCTTTTGTTTAGCTGTTTTTTTATTGTGAATCATATGAGGATGAGTTAATGAAAATAAAATATATATGTTATAATGTTCTTAGTTTAGGAGTGGTAATATGACTGTAATATTAATTGTTATTTTAATACTAATTGTAATCAATGGTTTTTTTGCAGCAAGCGAAATGGCACTTGTATCTATAAAACCACAAGAGCTACACAAAATAGTAAGTAACGGCAGTAGAAATAGTAATTACTTAGTAAAAGTTCTAAAAGATTCTACAAGATACCTTTCAACAATTCAAGTTGCAATTACATTTGCTGGTTTTCTTTCAAGTGCATTTGCTGGAAGTGAAATAGCTGGTGAAGCATTAATATGGCTAAACTCAAAAGATATCTTAGTTTCAGAAAATATTGTTGTTATTGGGATTACAGTGATTTTATCATTTATCACACTCGTGTTTGGGGAGTTGGTTCCAAAGAGACTTGCAATGGCAAAGCCAAAGCAAATGGCACTTCTATGTGCTCCATTCATATATTATGCTATGAAGCTGTTTAATCCTTTTGTGAAATTATTAAGTATGACAACAAATGCAATTGTAAGAATGTTTAGTATAAAAGTAGATAATGAAAATATTCAAGTAAGTGAAAAAGAGATTAAAGAATTAATTGTGTATGGACATGTGAAGGGACTATATCAGACAGAAGAGAAAAAAATGTTGGAAAGAATATTTACATTAGATGATATAACTACTTCAATGGTAATGACTCCAATAAGTGAAGTGATTGGGTTTGATTTATCTAACATTAACGAGGAAATGTATCACAAAATTATTCAATCTAAATATACACGAATTCCTTTATATGAGGGTGAACTTCAAAACATAAAAGGTGTTGTCCATGTTAAGGACATATTATTAGAATTAGATACAAACACTTTGTTTGAACTTGATTTATTGAGTTTGGTTAGATCACCTATGTATGTTGATAATCATGTTAGCATTAACAAACTACTAGTTGAAATGAAGAAAACAAGGGAACACCTTGCTTTTGTAATGGAAGATAAAGAAATAATAGGTATTGTTACACTAGAAGATATCATAGAAGAAATCACAGGAAACATATATGATGAACATGATAGTCTTAAAGAAGATTACGAATATACATATATAGTACCTGGTGATATTACAATGAGAGAGATAAGTGAAAAGACTGGTAACTTAAAACTGGATAATGATTTAAAACTGAAAGACTATATTGTTGATAAATTAGGTTATATACCTTCAATTGAGGATGGTGAAATAGAACTTATTCCTAGTGTTAAAATTGAAGTAATAAATACAAATGCTAATGAGATTACAAGGGTTAAATTGATCCTGGAAGAACAGTAAAAAGTTTCATAAATCAAATGAAAACACTTTTATTAATTTCCTCCTTTACATCTAATGATTTAGGTGTAAAATAGGGGTGTCTAAAGACAAAATTTTACTTATGGAGGAAATATATAAATGAATAGTTTAACTACACAATCAGTTACTTTTAGCTATAATGAAGAAATTTATGCTAAAAAGAACATTCTCGTAAAAATAGTTAAAACTCTAAAAAGAATCAGTAAGTAAGTTTTAACTTCGATATTAAAAAAAGCGCTAAATTTAGCGCTTTTATTTTTTCCAAATATATGCATTATAACTTTGGTCCAACATGAAACCAAGTTTTTCTGCCAGATTTACATTAGATTCTTTATAACTCCAGCAAGTCCATATCGGTTCTAAATCTTTTTCTAGTAAGTAATCAATAATCGTTAAACATCCATCAAAGGCAAATCCTTGCAGTCGATAATCTTCATGTGTCCAAACATCGAGTTCAACTTTGTTGTTACCAATCATAAAACCTCTGCAGTAACTTACAAGATTATCTTTTATATAAGTGTTTGCTTGTGGATATTTTATCTTAGAACTATTTTCATTAAAGAACTCCATTCTCACAAATGAATTTTTAGGGTCATATTCTTTAAATAAATCAGTATTAAGTTTATATGAGTTCCTTATTTTTTTCTTGCCATTGATATTATTAAACACTCTATCTAATAACTTGTACCAGTGTTTATTCGGTGCATAAAGAATAAAGATATCTTTTCTATTCTTTACTATATAACGACTTATCACATTAGTAAGGTACTCAAAATCATCTGGTATCTCTCCAAATATGAAGTGAAAGTCAAAATCAGTATACATAATTCCAAATCTTTTTGTTTCATCATAGAAGAACTCTTTACGATATTGTTGCTCTAGATGTGAACTGATTATTGGTCTACTATGATTATATTCATTTAAATACTTTTCATAATTTAATTTCATATAATCACCTCATTACTTATTATAACATGAAGTATATGATATGTATAAATACTATAGTTATTATCATGTTTTCAACAATAGCCATATCTTCTTATTTCGTTTTGCTAATCAAAACAACTATGATATAATAATGTTGTTATTATAATTATTACAAATAGAGAGGTATAGACTATGAATCAAAAAATTGCTATTATTGGGACTGGGCCAGCTGGGATGGCTGCTGCACAAGCACTTGTTAATGATGGATTTGAAGTTACAATGTATGATAAAGCGGATCGACCTGGTGGGATTTTAATGTATGGAATTCCCCACATGAAACTCAATAAAAATAATATAATTAAAAAGGCGCAAGTATTAAAAGACAAAGGAGTAAAGTTTGTATTAAATACTGAAGTTAAGAAAGAAACGGTATCTAATGAGATTTCAAAAGAATTTGATGCAGTACTTCTAGCAACAGGCGCAGAAAAACCAAGAGATTTGAATATTGATGGTAGGGAGTATAAGAATATTTTCTTTGCTATGGAGTATTTAACTGATAATACAAAACATCTTTTAGATGGTTCTCCATTGAAGATTAATGCAAAAGATAAGAATGTAGTAATTATTGGTGGTGGAGATACAGCTAATGATTGTTGTGCCACTGCAATTAGCCAAGGAGCTAAGAATGTTAGAATGCTAGAAATAAATTCTAAAGATTCACCAAGGAAGAAAGCATATTATGATTTCGATGAAGACGAGATAAGGTTATATGAAAAAACTGCAGTAAAATTTATCGATGATGATGGCTGTGTTTCTAAGATCGTTACTGATGATGTACAAGTTGTTAGAGATGAAAATGGTACAAGAATCAATTTCCAAAATCAAAACACTGAAATTGATGCAGACTTAGTACTTGTTGCAATTGGGTTCTTAGGACCTGTTGAGGAAGCATTAGAAGCGTTTGACGTAAAGTTGGATAAAGATCAACACAATAGAGACACTACGATTTTTACTACAGATAAGGAAAATGTCTTTATTTGTGGAGATGCAAGAAGAGGACAAAGCTTAATTAAGTGGGCGATTCAGGAAGGTAAACTTGCCGCAGTATCTGTAAAAGAATATTTATTATCAAAATAAAAGCGCTAGAATTAGCGCTTTTTATTTGTGAAATTTAAGAACACAAAGCCCTTCTATACCATTTTTAAAATAAGTGTTGTCATTTTGTAACATGAAATCATAAACTTTTTGAACATATTCCATATCTTCAATCACATCAACACTCATGATATCATAGTTTTCGTCCTTTAAATCAAATGTAATATCTAATGATTTCTTTTCCTTAATATAATCTATTTTACCTGTGTTCACTTCTGATAAAGATACAAAACTACCTTCAAATACCACATAATGAAATATACCTTTATGATTACCATGTCTAAATTTAACTAATGTTGGTTTTGCCATATCTTTTCTCCTTACTATATATATACCCTTATTTTACTATAATTTCATCACAAACATAAGTTATTTACACAAATATTTTTGTTAATTTAAACTATATGCCTTTCAGATATGATAAAATGATATTATCAAGATTATAAGGAGAAAATTATGGTAAATAATATTAAGGATATAGAAAGAACTGAAGTTAAATTAGATACTGTTAAGAATGCTTTTATGAAAGTATTAGTAGGCAAAGATGAAGGTTGGGATAATCATGTTATGAGAGTTATGGAAGTAGAAGAAGGTGGATTCACACCAAAACATAGTCATCCGTGGCCTCATATCAATTTTATGATAGAAGGATCAGGAGAATTAATGATTGATGGAGTGAATCATAAAGTAGAAGCTGGAAGTTACGCATTTGTTGAAAGTAATAAGTTACATCAGTTTAGAAACATCGGTAAAGAGACATTTAAGTTTATTTGCATTGTGCCAAGTGAAGGACATAACTATTAAAAATAAAAGCCTAAATAAATAGGCTTTTATTTTTTTGTTGGAAGAATTAGCTAGCTTGGGCTATTGCATAGCCATTTCTTAAGGTATATCGTGTGTTACATTTATCGCAATATAATTCATCATGAATTGTTACATTGTTATCATCATCCATATGATAATGATAACCCCCTCTTAGAAAAGGTGTATATATCTCCAATCCACATTCATTGGGACATAAATGAGATGCTAACCAAGTTTTTTCACTGATATATATCTTGTTTTGCACCATATCTTTGATGCTTGGCATAGTACTAACTTCAACTGTTTCAATTTTCTTTACAAACATAATTTCTCCTTATAAATGACTGAATAGTCATTGATTAACTAAAAAAACATATGGATACATTTTAGAATATTTTATTATAGAATAATTTGAAACTATAGTTCAAAAAATCCTCTCGATCTACATTATTATTCATAATATAGTTTGTTGTAGCTTTGAATAGGTTACTCATTACTTCTTTTGTGAAATCTTGATACTTCTCATGTTTACTTATATCTCTTTCGCAAACTTTTAGTATATTATCAAATCCACCAAGGAATGCTTTTAACTCATCTTTTGTTAGTTTCTTAACAAAGGGTGAATGGCTGTATTGCTCTATATAACTGAATTCAACTGGGTTCTCAAGATTGTAAGTAATAATTAATTTCCATACTTGTTTCATGTTATCTTCTGCATAATCTGATACTCTAAAATTATCACTTACATAATTTTTTATTTTCGATTTAATATATACATAAGTAGAGTTAATAATATCATCTTTAGATTGAAAAGCATTAAACAATGTACCAACACTTACACCACTCTCTTTTGCTATCTTTGATGTTGGAGTACTTTGGAATCCATTATTCACAAATAACATTGCAGCAGTATTCATAATGTGTTGTTTCTTTTCAAGTTTCATATAATCACTCCTTAAAACTGACTGTTCAGTCATATATTACAACATACTTTATGATTTGTCAATATCATATAAAAAAAAGATTCAATTACGAATCTTTTTTTAGTAGTTTATTATGGAAGATATCAATTAATATAGCACCTATTGGAGCAGTTACTAGTATTGATAGCACTGCGATAGCCAGTATCAAATCACCACTTACAACTCCTACAGCTAAAGGTATAGCACCAATTGCAGCTTGTACAGTTGCTTTTGGTATAAACGATATTCCTGAAAATATTTTTTCTTTTTTGTTAAGGTCTGTTTTTAAAAGTGAAACGAATACTCCAATTAATCGTGCAATCAGCTCGAATAGGAGAAGAACTAATGCTAATAATCCAGCACCTATTGCTACTTTGATATCTACAGCTGCACCAACCAATACAAATAATACCAATTCTGCGAACACCCAAACCTTGTCAAATTTTGATCTTAAACGTATTGCTCGTTCTTCTGATTGATTTAAGAATACAATTGTCAATACCATGATACTAAGTAATCCACTTAATGGTACTATTTGATCCATATATTCTTCTAATGCTAAAACAAAAAATGATATTGCTAATATTATAAGTACTTTTACGGTATCTCTTACTCTGAATTTTTTAAAGAATACTGAAGTTAGATAACCTAGTAATCCTCCAAGTAAAATTCCAAATATAATAGCTACAGGTATTAAGGCAAAAGAGGATAATGTAAAACTATTTGCTTTGTGCATCTCTATCAGTGAAGTAAATATCACTATTACAAATATATCATCAACGCTTGCACTTGCTAATACCAAATGTGGAATTTTCTTGTCTTTTCCGTATCCATTATCTATAAGTTTTATCATTTTAGGAACTATAACAGCAGGAGATACAGCAGCTAAAACACTACCTAGTATCGCTGCGTCAAAATAAGTTATATCGAATAATAATGGTGCTAATAATGTAACTAATGCAATCTCAAATATTGCTGGTATAAAACTCATTAGAATCGCAGGTCTTCCAATTTTTTTGAGATCTTTAACATCTAATGCCAATCCAGCTCTTAACAATATAACAACTAAAGCAATCGTTCTTAGTTCATCTGAGATAGCGAGGATTTCCCCACTAATCAAGTTTAATATATCAGGTCCTAATAAGATACCTGTTATTATCATACCCATAAAACGAGGTAGATTCAGTTTTCCAAATATTTCTCCTACGACTAATCCTATTGTAAAAATTAACGCTAAACTAAGTAACATATATATTCCTCCTTTAAATAAAAAAGCCGACACTCCACGTAGATTACGCAGAAGTCATCAGCTTATTTTTTAAGCGGTTTAAGTTTCTTGAAACTAAGGGAGAACCTCATTCCCTATATATTAGTATACTTATTTTTTAGAATTAATCAAGTTTATGTATATACTTCATCGCTTCTTTTACTGAATCCAAACCATAGCAAATCAAATGAAGCACGTATAAACTTTTGTTCATCTTCTACATAATTATTATTTATGAACTTTATTGTTGCATGTATTGCTTCATTTATATAGTAATAAGAGTACTCTGGATACTTTACGCAAACTGTGCTTGGAGATATTGCAATTAAAATAGAATCTCTAAATTTCTTGTATGCATCCATGACTTTCTCGTTCACTAAAGATTTTTTGAAAGGTGAGTTCAAATATAATTCTGAATATGTGAACTCATCAGGGTTGTTGATACCCCACTTTATTACAGCAGTCCACATAGATAATAAGTTATCATGATGTGATTTGCACTCTTCGATTAGTTCAAGAAACATAATTTTTGAATGTACTTTAATATCCAAATATATTTCATTAATTAGTTCATTCTTTGTTGGATAATAGTTAAATAATGTACCAACACTTACTTTTGCCTTCTTTGCAATTAGTGATGTAGGAGTTGCGTAAAATCCTCTTTCATTAAATAATTTCATTGCAGTGGATAATATTATTCTACGTTTATTTTCATCCATAAAGCATTCCTTCTTTCATTTAGCCCAAGTGAAATATTACTCCTATTTATCTTGTAAGTCAATACCAAAAATACATGATTTTCATGTTTTTTACAGATTTTCGAAAAAAACTGACCGATTTTACATAAAATTCATATTATAACTACTTGATCACCTTTAAAATAAATTATTAGGTGAATAAATGAATTGAGTAATCAGTCAATAAAAGTCTTATTAAAGCGCGTAAAAGGTGGTATGGAAACTAAAAAAAGTATTTTCACCGATATGTATTTATATGTAGCCGTTTATGACCATTGAGTGTTCAGTCAGTCGTAAAATTGCTTGAAATTTTACTTGAATTCCTTATTTAGAGGAGTATAATCAATTCGTGAGTTATCAAAAATGTTAGCTTTTTAGAATCTGAAAGGAGAAGAAGAAATGATGATTTTAAGTGTGGGTGTTCACACAGATGTCGCAATGATTATTTGTGATTTAGGTGTTGTTTTATTTTTAGGCTTTATTTTTGGGAGATTAATGGAGATGATTAAGATACCATCTGTAACAGGCTATTTACTAGCTGGTTTAATTCTTGGTCCAATTTCACATTTTCTATCTGTAGAGGAGCTTAATTCTTTTTCTATAGTTTCAGATGTTGCCCTTGGGTTTATAGCTTTTCAAGTAGGTAATGAACTTTGGTTTGGAAAACTTAAAAAATCTGGCGTAAAGATTATTATTATTACTGTTATTCAAGCTGTACTCACAACTACAATTGTAGCAATTGGTACAATGTTTGTTGTTGATTTGAGTGTTGCATTAATGTTAGGAGCGATAGCTGCAGCTACTGCCCCAGCTCCTATTATGTTGATCATTAAGAAATATAAAGCCAAAGGTGAGTTAACAGACACTGTTTTACCAGTTGTTGGTCTAGATGATGCAGTTGGAGTATTAATGTTTAGTATTTTACTATCTGTAAGTATTGGGTTAATTGGGGTGAATACATCATTATCTTTAGGACATATGGTTTTAGAGCCATTAAAGGAAATTGGATTTAGTATATTGATCGGATCTGGGATTGGGTTTGTTTCTGGTGTAACGATTAAGAAGGTTCATAAACATAGAGATAGAGATGAGTTCAATCTAAATATCATAAATATTACTGTATTGCTAACTACAGGAACTGCAATTATAACTGGAGCTTCACCAATTCTTACACCTATGATTGCAGGAACAATTGTTACAAACTTAATTAACAAAGAGTGTTACGTTTTAGAAGAAGAAACAATTAGATTCTTTATACCACCACTTATGATAGCCTTCTTCACACTAGCAGGAGCTCAATTACAATTTGATGTAATAATAGCAGCTGGTGCTGTTGGAGCAATATACATAATAGGAAGAATTATAGGAAAAATGATGGGTGCATATATGGGATGTAGCATTGCGAAAAGTCCGAGTAATGTAAAAAAATATCTAGGTGTAAGTTTATTGCCTCAATCTGGAGTAGCAATAGGACTTAGTGTTGCAGCGTATAATGCTTTTGCACCAGTTAATTTAGAGTATGCAATCATAATTAAAAATGTAGTTTTAGCATCTGTTTTATTTTTTGCTTTAACTGGACCGGTTCTTGTTAAAATAGCATTGTTTAAGGCAGGGGAACTAAAAGAAGATAATGTAGAAAAGAAAGAAGGTGATGTTAAGTGGACAAATATCAAAGCATATCAACAATGACACAAAATTACTTAAATGGTAAACTAGTTGGACTTCATATGGATTATGATAGTGATAAGAATGTACACATCTTAGTATCATATAAGGCAAATGATTACTTTACACTAGATTATGAATTAGAAGTAAACAACAAAGATAAAAAAGTAGAGTTCATTTCTCATGGATCACATAATGCTTTTGAAAGAGTTAGGTTAGGTAGAGAACCTGAGTTTGATCATGCAATTTCTGAGTACTTACTTAGATAAAAAGTTACAAAAAGTGCATAAAGCACTTTTTTGTTTTTAAAAAGTTTTCCACAACCTAATTTATTTACTTAGTTCGAAAAAGAAACTATATAGCGATTAATCGCATTGACCCTCAAAATGTGGAAAAAGATGGGGAAAAGTAATCGGCTATGAATCATTGACTTTAGCAAGTTAAAGTGTTTTAATAAATGTACGGAGAAAAGAAATGGAAATCTTTCTTGAAAATAATCACTGAAAATGAGATATCATTTTAAAAGTAACTAGTCTGGAAGATTAGATGAAAAGTTATTAGAAATAAATTTATTTACAATAATAACAAAGTAATTAGTTGGAAGAATTAGAGGAAATTAAATTCGATTCGAAAAAGAAGTATTATTGATAGATATGTAAATATTTATTAAAGAAAGAGAAAAATCCTGAATCAGGTCTTTTCTCCCTTTTTTATGGAAAAATTATGAATAAGGTGTATAATGATATTGTCAAAGAGGAGGGATCCATAATGAGAATGGAAAATGATATGAAGTTAGACTTCAAAGATGTATTAATAAGACCTAAGAGATCTACATTATCAAGTAGAAGACAAGTTACACTATCAAGGAAATACACATTTAGACATAGTAAAAATGAATATAATGGTGTTCCTATCATGGCTGCGAATATGGATGGAGTTGGTACTCTTGAAGTAGCGAAAGTCTTAGAAAAGAACGATTTATTTACATGTTTGGTTAAGAGTTATGATATTACGGAAATAGAAAATATTGATTTGTCAGTAGAGAATTTTGCAGTTTCGACAGGGATTGGAAAACAAGACTACTTACGACTTCAAGAAGTAATGAAGGTAAGAGCTGATATAAAATATATATGTATAGATGTAGCGAATGGATATAGTGAGGCATTTGGTGATTTTGTACAGAAGGTTAGAGAGGACTTTCCTTTAAAGACGATTATTGCTGGAAATGTGGTCACAGCTGATATGACACAGGAACTAATTCTAAGAGGTGCTGATATCGTTAAAGTTGGTATTGGCCCAGGAAGTGTATGTACAACAAGAATTCAAACTGGAGTTGGATATCCACAACTTTCAGCTATTATTGAATGTGCAGATGCTGCACATGGATTGGGAGCACATATTATTAGTGATGGAGGATGCACAAGTCCAGGTGATGTAGCTAAAGCATTTGGTGCAGGTGCTGATTTTGTAATGCTAGGTGGTATGTTTGCTGGACATGATGAAGGTGGTGGGGAAATCGTAACTGAGTTAACTACAACCAACAGAGTTGATAAAGAAACTCTAAAACCAATATACGAAGAAAATAAATATGTACAGTTCTATGGTATGAGTAGTGATACTGCAATGGATAAACATCATGGTGGAGTTGCTGAATATAGATCAAGTGAAGGACGTACTGTACGTATACCTTATAGAGAGAACTTAGATAAAAGTGTTAAAAATATACTTGGTGGTTTAAGAAGTACTTGTACATATGTTGGAGCTCCAACATTGAAACAACTTTCTAAATGTACAACTTTTATTCCTGTAAGCCAACAATTTAATAAAGTATTTGTTGAATAGAAAAAGACGATTTTAATCGTCTTTTTGTTTGAATTGAGAATCGAAATCTATTACAGTTATATGTTTTTTGTAGTCAGTTATTGGAATGAACATAAACACCAAAATGAACAAAACATGTCCCATACTGTAATGAGAATAAAACGGCATATGTATATCCACATCTATTTCTGATAGTGAATAATCTTTATAATAATGAACACCATCTTTTTCTTCGTGGGTAGTATAAACTAATTTCCCATCTTCAATTTTGCAACCAATAAATTGAAAGTAATCCATTCTATTATTTTCGAAGAACGGTATAGTTGGTTGTAAATTATAGATACCATTAATCTTAAATTCACCATCCATTATCTCAATGACTTCTTGATTACTTTGCAATCCTCCAGTTAGGTATATAATATCTCCAGATACATAACCACTTGTATTATGGATTCCTTTTATCGTGTACTCTTCAGTTGTACCATCAGGATAGGTTTTTATATATACGGTTTGTTTCACACCTTCTACGTAAGCTGTATAGGTAATGTTTTTTTCATAATCATAAAACACTTGAATATCTCTAATATCAACGTTACCATCATTTCCTTCAATAACAGCTTCGTTTGGTAATCCTTCATAAGCATTAACAATCGTTGTGATTGACTCATACTCCCCTAATAAATCTGCTTCATAATTAGTCATTATATCTACATCATATCCATTAACGAAATTAAAGATAGGACGATGATTGTTTAGATTTAATACGTTATTTACTTGTTGTGTTGGAAAGTTAAATATGAATACCAAGATTGCAGTGATTCCTATTATGGTCCACACATAGATAAACTTTCTAGCACCATCAAAATTAATTTTAAATTTCCAGTAATCAATAAAATCTTCAAGCCAAACTTTAAAGTATTTCTCACCATATAAAACTAAGAATACTACACCAATACTTAATAGGATTTGAATTGGCCATACGAAGTACCTAAATACAGTTAATGAGATAAAGAATGGATAAAAGGTAAGCATAAATATAATCAATGTATTTTTAAATGCTTCAAACTTTAAATCAAAATTATCATTGATTAAGTTTCCATTTTGCACTCTTATATACATCAATATTAATAGAACAAAAGCAATAATGAACAGAGTAACTAATGCAAAGATAAAACCGTTTAAGAATGTTAAATATAAAATGATTGATACGATTAATGCATCCACAATAGTAAAAAATATATTAGTAGATTTTAAGTTATCTTTGTTTTTATCATTAAAATAAAAAGACAAACTTAGAATAAAAATAAAACATATTGATAAAACTAGTGTTGTCATATAGAATCCCTCCTGGTTACATCAATTATAACATAAGATTCTTTGTTCTTAATGACGAATTTGTCCAAAAGAAAAAGCGGAAATCCGCTTTTAATTATAATCTTCAGGATTACCCCAAATAAGTTCTACTAGTTCAGGGTGATCAATAAATGGATTTCTATTCCCTTGGAATCCAAATATAATTTCATTTCTTCTGATTTCCCAATCACTTACAGGATCTTCTAGATGCCATCTTAATAAGTCATCTAAATCACCATAGATAGGTACATGTAGGGCTTTGTCTTCATCAGGATCATTTGCCAGTTTTAAATCAAAACCATCATCATACTCTAAATGACCTTCATATCTAACTGCCATATAGAAAAGCATTCTAGCGACATCACCTTTTACTTCATCTCTTGGTTCGAACTCCCATGTATTACAAGTGTAATTTCCATAACCTCTATCAACAATATTTGAGTCATCACCATCATGACAATCCTCGAAGTATCGATTGTTCTTTGTTGAATTCATAACACGTTCAGCAGCTACTAAATGATGTGTATCATTATGAGCTATAAAATCATCATCTGCAAATGAACCTCTTGATTTACTCCAAATATGTTCTCTATTCCATTCAGTAATTTTTAACTCGCCATATACATTAGCCTCACAGTAATCTGGTGGATATGTTGTATCTTGACAATCCTTAGGATGAGATACTCCTGTATAGAACATAATAATGTTCTCAGAATTATCTGGATCTTCATCAGCTTGTCTTAAGATATCCCAAACATCAGTTGCAGTTGATGTATATGGGTATTCTGTATGGTTAGTAATGATTGCGTTTAATGCTGTAATTAAAGACTGTCCTGATAATCCTTCAATCCCATCATAGTAACCTAGTGGAATATCTGATTGCATACCTTCAAATACTGTATACTCATAAATATAATAAGCACTATTACCTGCTTCATCAGTAGCAGATACCATAATTGAATGTTCTCCTAAATCAGATGTATCAGCTTCAAAATCAACAGTACACTCTGCATCATAGTTATCACTACATGTTAAGTATATCTCTGAATCTTGAGAAATGCTTAATAAGAAAGTTGAATCATCAAATGTAGGTGGTGTTAAATCTACAACTGAATAAGTAATTGTCACTTTTGACACATTTCCAGCTTCATCAACAGCTTTCAAAATTACTTCATATTCACCGAGTTCATCACTTAAAAACTCACCTTCAATACTAACTTCACATTCCTCATCTATATTATCTGTACAACTTACTTCAAACTCTGAAAAGTCATATAAGTAATCGACTTCATCATTTATTTCTGTATGTGTAATCACAGGTTCTTTGATATCAATTCCAACTACTTCTAAAACTGAATCAAGTCCTCCTGTGAAATAAGCACCTATTACAACAATAATTAAAACAACAATACTTCCAATTCCTTTTTTCATATAATCACCTCAAATAATATTATAGCATTTATATCACAAAAAAAGCAGGTAATTTACCTGCTTTTAGTATTTTCTTATACGACAAAGTTTCCGTCTTTAAATACTTGTACTCTTGTACCATCTTTTTGAACACCAACGATGTCCATGTCAGCACTACCAAACATGAAATCAACATGAGTCATTGATAAGTTAGAACCTATTTTCTCTAACTCTTCCTTACTCATCTCAACACCACCTTTAACATTCATTGGATATGCTCTACCAAGAGCTAAATGGCAACTTGCATTTTCATCAAATAAAGTGTTATAGAATAAAATTCCTGAGTTTTGAATTGGTGAATCATGAGAGATTAAAGCTACCTCACCTAAGTAAGCAGAACCTTCGTCAAAATTGATTAAGTTATCTAATGCATCTTTTTGTTTTTTAGCATCATACTCTACAACTTTACCATCTTTGAACACTAAGTAGAAATCTTCAATTAGTTTCCCTTGATAGTTTAATGGAGTTGTAGCTACAACTTTTCCATCAACTTTAAATTTAGCTGGCATTGTAAAGTTTTCTTCAGTTGGAATATTTGGATTGAAATATCTACCTTTAGTAGAGTTTTCTCCTCCACCAGCCCAGACATGGTTCTCAATTAATCCAACTTTTAAATCTGTACCTAAACTATTTTTGAACTCTAATGTTTCAAAATCAAAATCGTTTAAGATTTTATTATGAGCTAATAACTCCTCATTATGTTTATCCCATTCAGCTACAGGATTATTTGTTTCTGTTACACGTGATGCTTTTAAGATTGCGTCCCATAAAGCTTCAACAGCTTCATCACCTTTTAGTTCAGGGAATACTTTTTCTGCCCAGATTACATTTGGTGATGCAACAATTGTCCATTGTGCATGGTTACCCATTGTGTGGTTTCTAAAAAATTCAAACGCTTTACTTGAAGCGATACCCGCTCTTTGCATTTTTACAGGATCTAATCCAGCGTTGATTCCTGGTATTGGTGAAGTAATTGAAATGATACAACCGTCTTCTTCAGTAAAATACTTCATTTTTTCAATTCTCCACTGTGGAATATCTTCTAATGTTTCAACTTCCATATTTTCATATCCAGCTTTTGTAACATATTCATCCATCCAGTTAACTGTAACTCTTTTCGCTCCTCTTTCATAAGCAGCTTCTACAATCATTCTCGCTAATTCTTTAGATTCAGTTGAAGTGTTAACCCAAACTAATTGTCCTTCTTGAACATTAGCTCCAACTTCAACAGCTAGTTTTGCTAGTTTTTTAATTAATTCTATTTTTGGCATAATATCAGTCCTTTCAAAGATATTATATCAAATTTAAACATTTTTTAAATATTCAATATCATTTTCTTTGTCATACATTATCATTATTTTGATATAATAGAGATAACTGAAAAAAAAGGAGATTACTATGAGATTTTTTGACTACACTTCTTTAGAGGATTCTGCGCAACATGGGCTTACTCTAATAGAAAGAATTATTCCTGTCTTAATTATTGTCTTGATTGTTTATCTTATCTATAAATATAAAGACAAAATAAAGGACTATAAACACGAATCAAGAATTAGAATCACTTTAGGAATTTTAATGTTATTTGGAGAGTTATCTTTTATGACATGGAATCTTTATCATCATTTTCAAGGTAACGTAAGGTTTATTGAAACATTACCATTACATCTTTGTAGTTATGCTATTTGGGGATTGGCATTTGTTATGTTTACAAAGAATAAAAGAGTATTTACTACAGTCTATATATTTGCTGTTGTAAGCTTCTTGGCATTGGTATTTCCAAATTTAAATCATGGAGTAAATTCATTTAGATATTATCAATTGTTTTTTAGCCATGGGTTATTGTTAGTAGCATTATTTTATCTTTATAAAATACATGATTTCTATCCAAATAAAAAAGAACTTATTCATTCATTTGTTGTTTTACAGATTATTATAGTTTACAGTTTGATACTAAATGTTCTTTTAAACACTGATTTCCTATTTATCGGCCCAGGCAATAAACCTATCGATTTCGCATGGGACTGGCCACTTCATATGATTCAATACGAAGTAGTGATGGCCGCAGTTTATTATTTGTTTTATTTTTTAATCAAGAGAATTAAAGGTCTTGAGTAATGCGTATCTTAGGATTTTTTGATCACGGTGTTGAAGGTGAATTTTCCTATTTTACGCTTCCACATTTTATTCCAATTATTTTAATGCTTATTGTGATTTATCTATTCTATAAATATGGAGAAAAAATAAGAACATCGAAATATGAAGAGAATGGTAGAATCATATTTGCTAGTGTTTTATTGTTAAGTGATATGTCATATTTTTGGCATAAGATTTATATAGGGGCAAATGTTGCTAACCACCTACCTATTACAGTATGTGGATGGGCAGCAGTGTTAGGTGCATTCATGCTTTTAACAAAAAAGAAAGGGCTATTTGATGTCGTTTACTTTTTTGTACTAGCTGGGAGTATTAATGCATTGATAACACCAGCAGTAATTATGGATAATGGTCCAACACATTTTAGATATTATCAATTTTGGGTGGAACATACTTTCATATTCTTAGCAGTATTTTATATGATTTTTGTACATGGATATAAAATTAATAGAAGATCTATTCTTAGAAGTGCATCTGTATTAATTGTTCTTACATTATTGGCAATATTTGTAAACTATAATATTGAAGGTGCAAATTATTTATTCTTATCAACTACTGAAGCAGGAGATAGTGCTTTAAACTTCCTACCTTCTAACCTTGGATTAAGAATACTTGTTATGTCAGGAATTATAAGTGTTTTATATTTTTTAGCATACTTACCATGGATTTTCATAAACAAAAAGACAGATTAAGAAATCTGTCTTTTTTCAAAATATACTTTCATATAATTTAATAATCCAATTAATAATCCCCCAACAATGAAGAATAAGATACTAAATGTTGAGAAACTGAGTGGATCTTTTGGTGTTTCTAATGTTAATGGACCCATAACAACACTGTATATACTACCAATCATTAAACCAATAATTGTATACATTGTTTGAGATCTTTTCGATGTAATTGCTTTTTTTACAAGTGGAATCGTTAACCCAATACCAGCAAGTACCCCTACTCCAAAAATAAATACGATTGGTACAAAGTTAAAGTTAAAACCAAATACTTCTTTAACACTTGTTATGATTGTTCCATAAAGTCCCATAATTAATAATATTGTACTCCCGCTTATACCAGGTAATACCATTGCACTAATCGCAATCATTCCAGCTATAAATACAGTCAGTATAAGTATGATATTTAATTCAGAATAATGTCCACTAATACCATTTGAATCACTTAATGGATTAAAATATGTAATACCAAATACAATTATGAAACCAATTAGAATGAAGTACATATGTTTTTTATTATCTAGTAATGTGCCTTTCTCTTCGAAAGCAATAAATGGTATTGCGATAATAATCAATCCTAAAAATAATGAACTTATCTCATAAATGTGAGATTCAAAATTACTTGCTATAAATAATACACTTAATACCAAACCAGTAATCCAACCTACACCAATTTTTAATAAGAATTTAATTGCTTCATTACGTTTCTCTTTGTCTCTTGATACGATGTTGTTTAAAGACATGATGAACTTTTCATAAAACCCTAGTACAAATGCAATAGTACCACCACTCACACCAGGAACGCTATCAGCTAAAGCCATGAAAAATCCTCTAATAAAATTAACAAAAGTCATAATACGACCTCCTATTCTTAATAATGATATCATAAAATATATATAAAAAAAACGATGAATGATTTATTCATCGTTTTGCTCTAAATATAAATTAGCATTTGCAATAAAAACAGCATATACATTCTCTGTTCCGGTAGTGGCAATATCTACATATTCTGCAGCAAATGGTAGTACATCAGCATAAGATAATGAAGTGTTATGAGTAAATGTGAAATCTGAAAACGTAATATTACCATCTATAAGTTGTTCTTCAATTAGATTAATATCAATGTAATCTTCAGCTATTTGGTTTTCAATGAAAAAGTTAATGGTATTGTCTGGTTTGATTTCCAAGTATCCGAGAGTATAGTGCTCGCTAGTAATAGCTAGTAGGTATTTGATAACAATTATATCTTGATCAATGTAATATGTCACGTAGGTTATTAACCCGTCTTCATCAGTTACTGTTGGCGTACCTTTATAGTAAATTGTATAATAGAATGAATCATCATATTCTACTCTACTTGTTTGATCATATTTATCAAAATTATTTTCAAAATATGACTTGTATAGTTCATTTTGGCTTATAACATTAATCTTTTTGGTTTCTGTTGTTTTGTTTCCTGACTCATCTGCCACTGTTACTGTAAATTCATACTCTCCACGAACAGATACATCAATGTCATGTGTAATCATAGAGTCCTCAAAATTTATACTTCCATCGAAATCGTCTTCAATTGTAAAAAAAGTGCTGAAATTTGGTAGCTCATCATTAAGTATAATATAATCATTGTGCTCAGTCCAAATTATCTCTGGTGCTGTTTCATCTCTTTCACTACATGATGATAGAAAAAGTGAAAGCAGTGCTACAGAGACTATAATAATCCCTTTTTTCGCCATGTGGGTAACCCTCCTTATAATCTAACTAGAATAAAAATGTGTTTTTACTAGTTAGTCTATTTTATAGTAACAAACTGTGTTGAGAATAACAAACTATAAAAAAAACAAAGACTTATCGTCTCTGTTTTTAGAATAATCCACCTTGCCAAATTCCACCAGCTATTAAAAGATAGAAAATAACATATGCAATTGCGAAGTTTTTTAGGTTTTCACTAAATTTATTGTTTAGTACACCCCATATAATAAAAATAACATTCACAATAGGAATACTTACAATAATAATTAATATCAACCATTCTAAAACGTTTAACTTGTTTTTCTTAAACATATAAATCACCTCTTTTTTTATTATACCCTTTTTTTATAAAAAAGAAAATGTAAGCATTTCTATTTATAAAAGGTTGCATTTTCAAACTAAATACATACGAAGTATGATACTTTACAACTGAGGTGATTCACATGAAAAATAAAAGAGTATTCACAGTGAAAGAGCAAATTAGAAATATATTCCTTGCTTCTAAATCATTTGTATTACTAAAGAAATCAAAAAAACTAAAATTAATGAATAAAAAATTTAAAGAAAGAATTATGCTTGCAGTAACAGAAGTGAATGGTTGTGAGATGTGTTCTTTTGTTCATACTAAACTAGCTTTATCAAGTGGGATGACGAGAGAAGAAATCAAGAATATATTAGAAAGCAATCACACAGACATTCCATTAAATGAAAGTGTTGCTTTAATCTTTAGTCAGCATTTTGCATATACGAAGGAAAATCCTTCCTCAGATGCAGTTGAAAGATTAGTAGAAGAGTATGGGGTTAAGAAATCAGAATTAATACTAGCAGCATGTAATGTCATTACAATGACAAATGGTATGGGTACATCATTAGATTATTTGTATGCTAGAATTCGTTTTAAAAGAAACAAACGTTCAAACATTATAATAGAAATTATGAATCCACTGCTTACAATGATTCTATTTCCAATATTCACATTAGGATTCTTTATCAGATGTTTAGTCAAGAGACCAAAATTAAGTATTGTATATAATAGTTAATTACTAATTATAAAAAAGTTTGAAAACCGAAGCATTATTTATAAAAAGCAAGGTAACACTTTTAGTGTTGCCTTTTTTATTGTAAAATAAAATTGTATATTTAGAAATTATATAAATAGGAGGTTGTTATGAAAAAAATGTTAACAATGGTCACAATCTTAGTTTTTTCTTTGGTACTAAGTGGTTGTGATTTACTGGGAGATGAACAAGTACAAGAACAGGTAGATCTATTATGTGTAGAAGATCCTGATAATGAATTATGTGATTTAGAAACACTGAAAGATTTAGAAGAAGACGAAATTCTAGATTTTATTGATAGTGTAATGATGAAGGCAAAAGAAAAAGCAAACAGAACAAAATGTTCTAGTTTGATTGCTCCAGGTAGTACTGGTTTAATTGAAGAATGTAGTACAGATGACTTTTTCTTTATTCCTGAAGGGGTAGATACTTTTAACCCTGTGTCAATTATGGTTGAAGGTGACTATTATGTTGTAGTTGGTACAACAGATGATTCACAAGAAGAATTATCAATTAAAATTAAAATAGTTCAAGTTGATGGTGTTTATTATGTAGAAGATTGGATGATGATACTTGATACATTTACAGAAGGTGAATTAGGTCTAGAAAGAGCAAAAGAGTTTGTTAAAATGTTTATCATGGATTACCATGATGCATCAATTACAGATGATGATTTTTGTGCTTTATATCTAGTTGGTCCACCATATGATGATGATTGTGATGGTAGAGCTGAGTTCTTAGAGTCAGGTAGAAGAATTGAAGTCCTTCATTTAGATGAAGATAGCGATAATGATTCTATTGATACTAAGAAAGTTAAAGTACGTGCAATTAGTATTGATGAAGAAGGTGTTAGTGAAGGCGAAATGGATATTACATTCACTGTAATGTTAGATGAAATGGGTAACTTAAAAGTTACTGAAATACAATCTGATGGTATCGATGATGATTGTAATGGTGTATGTGAACCAAATCCAATTGATACATCTACAGTAGATGAGTTATTCAGAAACTTTGTTGCTTCATACTTCGATCCATCAGTTACAAATGAAGAATTAAATGAAATGTATTTTAGAAATATGTATTTAGATTTCTTTGAAGGAAGAGAAGAAGAGTTAGCAAATGGATTTATGGTAGAAGTGAAAGACACAGCGCATTATATGGATTCATTCTTTGATATATTCCTAGAAATCATTGATGAAGGTGAAATGTATGAGCAAATACTAAGAATTGAAGTGTTCAGTGATGAAATGGGATTATATTTCAGATTTGATGAAGGGATTGATAATGACTGTGATGGTGTAGAAGAATGTTATATCGATGATTATAATGAAATCGAAATGATTATTAATAATTTCTTCTATAGTTATGGTGATTTATCTATCACAGATGAAGAATTCTTCGGTATGTATTATCTTATGGAGTTCCCATCAACATTCCCTATGAGAAGTAGTATCTTAGACGGACATGTTACTGTTTTAAAAATAATGCCAACATATGATTCTTTCTTTGATATTTTTGTTGAAGTGAGAACGCAAAACGGTGTTAGTGAATATAGACTAGAAGTAAGGGTAAATAGAATCGATATGGCATTAGTTATTAATGACCCAATTGATGAAGATTGTGATAATGTCTGTGATGATATCTTAAATCCAGATGAAGTCCTAATGTACTTTGATATGTTCTTGAACGATTTTACAAATCCTGAAATTTCAGATGAAGTATTGTTAACAGAATATAATGGAGATGGATTCCCTGATTTCTTATTAGCTAGACAAGATATAATAGATGGACATGTGACAGTGTTAAAAGCAATGCATAGTCATGATTCATTCTTCGATATTTTCGTAGAAGTACAACTTCAAACAGGAGAAGTAAGGCATTGGACATTAGAAGTTAGAGTAAATAGAATTGATATGGCAATTATTGTGAACGATGGTGTTGATGATGATTGTGATGGATATTGCGACTTTGTAAAAGATCCATATGAAATTGAAATGATTGTACTTGATTTCTTCAATATGTGGGTAGATGAAACTGTATCTGATGAAGAAATCGATGCTATGTTCTTTATGGGAATGGGTGCTGATTTGTTCACAGCAAGATCTCTTATGTTCCAAGGATACTCAGTTAGTGTTGGTTCTGTTGAACCAATGTTTGATTCATTCTTTGATGTCGAAGTAATCTTAACAAACGCAAATGGTGATATGCCATTTAGATATATGATAAGAGTAAATAGAATTGATATGGCGTATTTCCTAGAATTGCAAATCTATCAAGATCCTATGATGCCACTAATGCTGACATCAGAAGAAGCAGCGGTAGCATTAGATATGTATCAAACAAAACATAATGGTATGAGTATTGCGATTATGGATATGTGTAAAACAATGGTTGTTCCTTATCAAGTAGAAATGTGTGCGTATGATACAGGTTATTTAGTAAGTGAAGGTTATATTCTTGAGAGTTATACTTTTGACTTTTTAGATGATTACACTTACATGGTATCGTTTGAATATGTAAATGAGATTGATTCATTTATAGATACATATATTGTTATTTTCTATGAAGTAGATGATATGATTTTACTAGAAATGTATCCATATTTTGAGTATTCAGAATTAGATATGGTTATGGATTATTTAAGCGAGTATGTATATATGTTAAATGATCCAACATATCCTCAAGATATGACATGTTTATTCCTTTCTGAAATATCACTTGATGAATGTAATCAGTTGAAATCATTCTTAGATGCAAATCAGTACATGATCACAGAATACACACTATATTATGATGATATGGATATGCTGGTTGTAGATTTTGTTGTTACAACTAATTATGGTGATGTTATTGGGAATGTCCAATATGATATCGGATTAGAAGTACAAGCAAATGGAGACAATCTTTTATATACAGAACAAGGGACAAGAGCTACAAACCCTATGTTTGAATCAAATAATTAAAGCCTTAGGGCTTTTTTTATTGTATAATGTATCAGAGGTGATTAAATGCAGAAGTATAATTTAGTAATGGTTTTTAATCAAAAAGAAGACCAAGTCTTAATGTGTTATCGATCAAAAGAACCCTATAAAGGACTATATAATTTAGTTGGTGGAAAAGTAGATGAAAATGAAGACTATCTATCGAGTAGTTATCGTGAATTATACGAAGAAACGGGTATTTCAAAAGAAGATATTATTTTATCACCATTAATGGATTTTTTATGGCATCCATTCGATATGGAAATGAAAGTCTTTGTGGGAACTTTGAACAAAGAAGTAGAATTAGTAGAAGAAGTAAACGCATTATACTGGATCAGTGTAACAGAAGACTTCTTTGATATGAAAAAGTTCGCAGGAGAAGGTAATATAGGACATATGTTAGAAATATACTATCAATCAAAAAAATAAAGGTACAAATCAAATTTGCACCTTTTTCATTTCTTCAAATACTTTATCATAATCTTCATCTAGCTCAAATATTAGACTAACCATTTCAAGAGAAGGAATGATATCTAATTCAATATCTCTTCTATCTTTAAAATATCTAACAACACCATCACTGCCAGTATAGTTTAACTCTGCAGCATATCTTGTTGTTTTAAGATAATCATCAACCAGTTCAATCCAATCTTTATAGTTAGGATTATCACTTTTTCTTTCTTCTATGATTCTATTCAATGTTTGATCAATATTATTTTGTTTGACGTAGAATAATATGGGATTACTTTTACTTATAGAAGCTACTAGCTTATTGAAATACTCAACCATGAATGATTGATCTTTATTATGTTTTAGGATTAATTCATTTATATGATTTTGTAAGAATATACATTCAAAAATATAAAGAGTATCCTCGCTTTCAAATTTATCCCATAATTCTAGATGAGCTTGTAGAAATAAATCTAAATCATTTTCTTTGTAAATCTCATACTTTGAATAATCATCATAAATAGATACATCTTGATCATCAACACGTAGTTTCGTATAAGCCACAATGTATTTACCTTTTACTTTTTTACTTTGTTTAATGATTTGATCTTTATATTTATTATGTTTTTCTAGCAATTTAAAGTATGTAGAAGAATCTAGTATACTGCACCAAGCCAAATCAATCGGATGTAAGTCTCCTTCATTATAGGATTTTACTTTGATGCCCAATTCTGTATAATACTCTTTCAAGCGCTTTGTAAATGTGGTTTTTCCACTTCCAGGCAGTCCTTCAACTAATATTATTTTATGAATCATAACTTTCTCCTTAAAATATATTTCTTTTTCTATAGTCATAGTATATATTATAATAAGGTTAGAAACAATTTATAGTAGGTGAAAACATGGTGAATAAATATACAACTTTCTGGGAATGGTTTCAAAAGAAAGAAAAATATATCTTTGAAAACATTGAAGCAAATGCAAACGAACTAGCATTATTAATACAAGAACAGTTATCAAAAGTAAATGAAGATATCTTGTTTGAAATACCGTTTCTTGTGATGAATGATAAAAGAGATTTTATTCTTTCAGCAGATGGTGTGGAATCATTATTTGAAGAAGTGATTCATCTATGTAACAATGCACCTGATTTATCAAACTGGAACGTCATCCCATTCAGACCTAGAACTTATCAAAAAGATCAAGTAATAGAAATGGATGGTATCTATTTATCATATGAGGATATCTATTTTCAATATGAACTTACCGATTTACCATTAAACATTAATATTTACATCAAAGGTTATGATGGTGAAGATAATAGATATATACATGCATACTTTATTTTGCTTGATACATTGATTGGCGAATATGATGCTGTTACACTTATAGATGAGACATATGTATACCCGTATGAAGAAGCAACAAACTTAATAAACATTACAGAAATCGTTGGAATTATTGACGAACTAAATAAAAGTAACTAGGAGTGATTGTATGTATGAGTTAATCGCAACAACAACATTCGGATTAGAAGCCGTTTGTAAAAGAGAATTACAAGCATTAGGTTTTGATATTGTAAAGACAGAAAATGGAAAAGTTACTTTTAAAAGTGATTTACAAGGAATTGTAAAAGCTAATCTATGGTTAAGAACTGCAGACCGTGTTTTACTAAAAATGGGTGAGTTCAAGGCAACTGATTTCGATCAGTTATTTGATAATGTAGTAAAGATGGATTGGAATGTATTAATCAGTAGAGATGGAAACTTTATTATTAATGGAAAATCGGTGAAATCAAAACTAAGCAGTGTACCAGCTGTTCAAAGAATTACTGAAAAAGCAATCATTACAAATCTACAAAAGAAGTACGCTACACAGCGCTTTAGTAAAACAGGAGCTAAATATAATATACAAGTAGCTATTTTAAAGGATGTTGCTACTCTTACAATTGATACTTCAGGAGATCCACTTCATAAAAGAGGATACCGTCAGAACACAGTAGCTGCACCTATGAAAGAAACGTTAGCAGCCGCTCTAGTATTACTTAGTTATTGGAATAAGGAAAGAGTGTTAATTGATATGTTTTGTGGATCAGGTACAATTCCAATAGAAGCAGCATTGATTGGTAGAAATATTGCCCCAGGTCTACAAAGAGATTTTGCTTTCAAAGAATGGGATATGATAACACCTAAGATGTTTAAAGAAGTAAAAAACGAAGCATACCAAGCAATTGATTATGATACAGAAATAAAAATTATCGCCTCAGATATTAATGGCGATAACTTACAAAAAGCAGAAGACAACAGTGAAGAAGCTGGTGTTGATGATTGTATCGAGTTTATCCATTCTGACTTCAAAGACTTTGATTTTGATGACAACTATCAAGTATTAATATCAAACCCTCCTTACGGAGAACGTCTAGAAGATGAATATAAAATCAAAACAATGTATAAAGTGCTAGGAAAAAGATTGAAAGATTATAAAACTTTAAGTTCATATTTCTTTACTTCTTATCTAGACTTTCCTAAAGTATTTGGTAAAGCACCAGATAGAGAACGTAAATTATATAATGGTAGACTTGAAGCTAGGTATTACCAGTATTACGGACCACGTCCCCCACTAAAATAAAAACACTTCAAATTTGAAGTGTTTTTTTATTTAACCAACTAATTTTTTGATTTGTTTTGGATTTAATAACTTACCAGAACTAACTACTTTACCATCAACAACCAAAGCAGGTGTTCCCATTACCCCATAAGATAAGATGTCTTCGATTTCAGTTACTTTTTCTAACTCATATTCAACACCTAATTCATCTAATGCAATAACAGCATTTTTTTCTAATTTGATGCAACTTGGGCATCCTGTTCCTAATACTTTAACGTTCATATTTCCTCCTATGTTAATATGTCTACAAAGTTGAATAAATATCCTATGAATATTATACCAACTGAAACAATAATAATAAATGTAACTAATAGTTTTTTCTTTACTACTTTACTTAGCATTACCATGCTAGGTAAACTTAAAGCTGTCACTGCCATCATGAAACTTAATATTGTACCAACACCTACGCCTTTACCAAGTAATGCTTCAGCGATAGGTAATGTTCCAAATATATCTGCATACATTGGGATACCTACGATACTTGCAATGATGACACTAAATGGATTGTCATTTCCAAGAATAAAGGTGATAATATCTTGAGGAATAACTCCATGAATCATAGCACCAATTCCAACTCCTATTAAGATATATATCCATACGCGTTTAACGATTTCTAATACTTGTTCAAATGAGTAAGTAATTCTTTCTTTTCTTGTCATACTAATCGGATCTATTAAACCATTGTTTGCTTGTTCTCTCATTTTGATTACATAGTCTTGAAGTTCATCTTCTAAATCCATTCTGTCAATGATAGATCCACCAATAACAGCTAATATAATACCAACTACAACATAAGCTAATGCGATCTCCCAACCTAAGAAACTCATTAACATTAAGAAACTTGCTAAATCTACAAGAGGACTTGAGATTAAGAAACTAAACGTAATACCAAGTGGTAAACCACTTCTTGTAAAACCAATGAATATTGGGATACTACTACAACTACAAAATGGTGTTAATGTACCTAGTAAAGCACCAATGATATTACCTTTCACACCTTTATACTTTTGAAGAATTTTAGTTGTTCTTTCAGGTGGGAAATAACTTTGTATGTAACTAATTAAGAATATTAAGAATCCTAATAATATAAATATCTTAATGACATCATAAAAGAAGAAATGAATTACTTCACTGAATTTGTCTTCTTCAGTAATTCCAAATAGTTTTAAAACATCCCATACTAAATCACTTAACCATGTCATTTTTAACAAGGCTTCATTTATCCAATTAAACATCTCTTGTACACACAAAACTTTCCACAGAATGTAATCTGTTTATATCATCTATAAATTTTTTTTCGTCTTTATAATCATTAAATATAGTTTTAAGAATATTATTTAGTGAATATTCTTTATTAAATGAGTAATAAATCCATTGTTCATTTCTTGAACTTGTTACTAAACCAGCACTTTTTAATTTTGCCATATGTTTTGAAATTTTAGGCTGTGATAATTCCAAAATATCTACTAACTCACATACACATAGATCTTGATGATAAAGCATATGTAAAATTCTTACTCTCGTTTCATCACTAAGTGATTTGAAGAGATTTGTTAATCGTTCCATTTTCTACCTCCATACTTATATACGCATAAGGGTATATTACACCTATAAAGATAATAAGTCAACACGTTTGATATGAATTTTGTTTAAATATGATTTTTGTTCACAATATAGTCATACTTTTCAAAGATAGTTCAGCTATACTATTTATTGACAAACGAAAGCGTTTGATATATCATTTTTAAGAAAGCGGTTTCGCTAATTATGTAATATAAAGGAGACTATATATGAAAAAACTATTTGTTTTACTATTAATGCTTACAGTTTCATTAACACTAGTAGGCTGTGATTTAATAGAAGATGATTTATTAGATGATCCAGTACCAGTTGAAGTGGATTGTGAATTAAATCCAGAACATGAAGATTGTGTCGAGGAAGTAGATTGTGATTTGAATCCAGAACATGAAGATTGTGTCGAGGAAGTAGATTGTGATTTGAATCCAGAACACGAAGATTGTGAAGAACCATTATACTGTATGCCAGGTACAATGGAAGAGAATGGAGTATGTGTTGATATCTTAACGCAAGAAGATTGTGATTTAGATGAAATGGTTGTGGATAACAAATGTGTTATTAATCCTGATTATGTAGCACCTGAGTTTCCAGTTTTACCAGGACCAGATTATGTCTCTCAAGGATATGATGAGTATTTAGGTAGAGATATTGTGAATGAAGATTGTTCTCATCTGGAAAATATTGGTGAATGGCAGCCGGTTTGGTGTGATGAGTTTGAATATGAAGGATTACCAAATTCTAGTTTATGGGCATATGATGTTGGTGGACATGGATGGGGTAATGGCGAATTACAGTATTACACAAATGGAGATCTTGATAATGCATACGTTCAAGATGGATATTTAACGATAGAAGCTTTAAAAGAAAGCTTTGGTGGTAGCGATTATACCTCAGCTCGTTTAATCACGAAAAACAAAGGTGATTGGACTTATGGAAAAATTCAGATCAGAGCAAAAGTTCCAGGTGGAAAAGGAACATGGCCAGCAGCTTGGCTATTACCCACTGACTGGGAGTATGGTGGATGGCCTGATTCAGGTGAAATCGATATTATGGAATATGTAGGTGTAGACCCGAATGTTGTACATTCGACAATTCATACAGGTGCGTATAATCATAGTATTGGTACTCAAGTAGGAAAAGGTATGACATTAAATACAGCTGAAACAGAGTTCCATGTATATGAAATGGAATGGGAGCCAAATGTAATAAGATATTATGTCAATGGATATAACTTCTATACTGTTACTTATGACCCAGAAGATTCAATGAATGTTGAAACTTGGGAAGCGTGGCCATTCGATAAAGATTTCCATTTACTATTAAACCTTGCCTTTGGTGGTGCATGGGGTGGATATGCTGGAATAGATACAACTTTAGATAATATGAAGTTTGAGATAGATTATGTACGTGTATACCAAAAAGATTACGCAGGTATGGATAATGAAGCTCCATCAAGCATAACTAACTTAAGAGTTTTAAATGAAACAAACGCAGGATCATTCATTGCATGGAATCCTGCTGAAGATGATGTAATGGTAGAATACTATGAAGTATATATTGATGATGTTTTCTATCAAAACGAATCACACAACGCAGTTACAATCCCATTTGATGTTCAATCATCAGAAGGATCTACATTGAAAGTAATCCCTGTAGACTTTGCAGGAAATAAAGGGGATGCAGTTACTATTGCTATTACAGCACCTGAACCTCCTGAAGTATTACTATCTACAGATAGAATTCAAGCAGAAGATTATTTCTTGATGAATGGTGTTCAACTAGAATCTACAACAGATAGAGATGGTGGATACAATGTAGGTTATATCGATAATGGTGACTACATGGTTTACTATATTGAAGTAACTGAAGCAGGACAATATCAATTTAAAGTAAGAGTTGCATCACAAAGTGATGGTGGATCGTTTACTATCTTACAAGATAATGTTGAAATAGGAACTTGTGATTTCAATGCAACTGGCGGTTGGCAAAACTGGGCTGATGCATACACAAGTGTATTTAACTTAGAAGTAGGAACATATACTTTTAAAATCCAATCTAATAGTGACGGATGGAATATCAATTACTTTGATTTTGTAAAGACAAATTAAAAAGAGTGCAAATGCACTCTTTTTTTGTTATCTAAGCCAGATTCCAACACCTAATGCAATGATTCCCCATACGATTACAAATATTTGTAATCCTAGTGGTCCACCAAACATTTTCTGCATGATTTCAAATTTTTTCATTTTCCAGATAAATGGTGATTTTGTTAAACCGATATAGATACAAAATACTCCATAGATAATTAAAACAATACCAAATGCTTCTTTCATTTTAAACTCCTCCTATATATTTGATCTTTTTGTATATACTTTCATTAAAAGCCATGTCGCTAATAAGTTATAAACAATACCCAGTACAAATATTAGTAGCTGTGGTCCTGTATCAGATGTAACTTGTGTTTCAACGATACGTCCCGCCCAGAAACCTGGTGCAAATCCTAATAAATATTGTACTGTACCAGTCACAAAGAATGCGATAACTGGCAACATAATGATTAGTCCACTCAATTTCATGACAACGAATCCTTCGACTTTGTTGTCACTAAATGAGTTTACGATAAGTGTAACACTTGGAACTTGAAGTGCCCCTAATATGGAAACACCAATTTTTAACCAAAGGCTTGCTTCACCTAAGAAGTTAGTAGCTAATACTAGAATAAACGTTGCAATAAATCCAAATAACATTCCTACAAACATTTTGATATAAATATAGTACTTCACATTGATTGGTGTTATTTTTAAACTCATTAAAACTTTATCATCTTTATCATCTAGTAATGTAAATGCGATTAATGCTCCAAATACATAACCAGTAACAATGATTAACATCATAGCAACAATATCTCCCCAAGGACCTGTGTTTGGTTGTTCTTTAATCCAATCAACCAAGAAGTATCCTAACGTACCAAAGATGGCAGGATATATTGCGAAGAAAGCGTACATTTTATCTCGTAACATGTTTCTAAATTCTGCTTTTAATACAGTTGTAAACATAAATTACACCCCACTTTGCCTAACGGCATAGTCTTGAAATTTTGGAATTGCTAATAAGAAATAAATAGCAGCTCCACCTACCAATAAGTAAGCTAAACTAAAGTAATATTTATATGTTAGTACAATCTCACCAGTATCATTAGGAAATCCACCTGCTATGATTTCTTGAGCAGCTTGTAATGGATTTAATAACATTATATTCTCCCAGAACTCACCTTCTATAACACCAAACATTAATAGTATTGAAGGAATCATTAAGAAGATTACAATAACGAATATATTCACTAACATATCTGTGAAATCTTTTTGATAGTAACTAAGTACTAATCCTAAGATTGTAAATACACTTGTTGAAATAATAGAGCCAAGTAAAACAAGTAGTACATTGAATCCAATATCATAAGTCCAACCTTGTTTACCAGCGATGAAGAATACAGTGATGATTAAGATACTAGATACTATGTTATGAATTGTATTAGCAATAATCTTTGAGTTCACCATTTCTTTATTACTTACAGGAGTTACTAACATTGTACTTATTGTTGATTCTGTTTTCTCAAAATGCATTTCAGCACCTATATACATTACACTCATCATTGTTGCATCTAAGAATAATACAAATGGTAACATACCAGCCATGAATCCACTATCTACTAGGAATAATACAGCACCCCAGATAATAGCTACAAATATACTAATGTTAAATACCCCATACTTATTTAATCTAGATAATTCACCTTTTACAAGAATACTTAACTTATTCATCTTTTAAACTTACTCCAGTAACTTTAATGAAGATGTCTTCTAAAGTAGTTTCTCCACTATGTAATGTTTCAATTTCTTTTGTTTGTAAAAGGTTTAAAAACTCCTTGTTTGTTCCTATTCCATCCATTGGAAATTCAGCACTAACTGTTTTTCCATCTTCCAAATATTCCATTTTCATACTTCTCTTACCATACTTGATTTTCAAGTCTCTAGGAGAAGCACATTCTTTAATTTCCCCATCAACTATAAAAGCAACACGATCACATAACTGATCAATATCACTCATGATGTGAGAAGTAATAAATACAGTTCCGCCACCTTCTCTAAATTCCTTTATCATATCCTTAAGAATTTGAGCATTTGCTGGATCTAGACCATTTGTTGGTTCATCTAGAAATAACATTTCAGGTTCATTTAGTAAAGCTCTAACGATGTTTAATCTGATTTTCATACCTTTTGAAAACTCACCAACCATCATATCTTTACTTTCCCATAAACCAACTCGTTTCATTAATTTCTCAATGTCAGCATTCTTTTTATACAGTTTTAAGAAGAACTCAATATTTTCCATTGCAGTCATTTTACTAAAGTGAATTGGCATTTCAAAACTTACACCAATACTTTCATAAAATTCATCACGGTATTCTAAGATATCTTTACCGTTATAAGAAATCTTTCCTCTAAAATCTTCTAAGATCTTTATTAGGATTTTTTGAGTTGTACTTTTCCCAGCTCCACTAGGACCTAAGAAACCAAAAATTTCTCCTTTTTTAATCTCAAAATTGATTCCATTAATAACATCCTTATCTTGTTTTGGATAGTGGAATCTCAAATCTTCAACTTTAAACATAATTATTCACCTATTTCAATACCTTTCCTGAATATATAAATACGTTTCTTAATAATTTCTATCATCTTCTCAAATTGTTCTTCTTCATTAATATCACTATATACTAAATTATCAAACGCGACATTCATTGTCATTTCTAAAACCAACTCTGCGAGTATTTCGCTATCAACATCATCTCTAATATGTCCGTTTTGCTTTGAACTATCAATCATGTTCATATAATAACTTTTAGCTAAATCCAAATTGTTACTCATAAGTTTTTGGTATACTTGATCTCTTGATGCTAAAAGGTGTCTCATAATTTCTACATATTTTGGATATGTAACACCAAACTTTGCTCCCCTTATATATAGTTCTTCAAATAGATCAAAAAAATTCATATCATTCATACGTGCCATTAAGTCACCCATGAATTCAATTTTTTGTTTCGCTATTTCATCAAAGACATAAGTATATAAATCATATTTGTCTTCAAAATATTGGTAGAAGCTACCTCTTGGGATCTTTGCCTCTTTAATAATATTTGATAGCTTTACACCATCATAACGCACTCTAGCAAACTCGTTCACCGCAGCTTCATAAATGCGCTTTTGCTTATCAATACTTAAGTTGATAAATGTGTTTGTTGGCATACCCTACCACCTCCATATGACACTCTTGTCATCTTTAGTATATATAAATATATTTTGATTGTCAAGGAATATATGACACACCTGTCATAATTAGTGATAATGCTTTCATTATATATTCCTCTTCAATGTATTGAATAAATCCAAAATGAATGTATAATAAGATAAAATACTTTAAATTAGTTCAGCGAGACTAAGAAGGCAAACAGTACATTCTGAGGAATGTTTATTTAAACAAGTTTAATGCCACTAGTCTCTGTCTAGCGGCTTTTTTGTTGTCTAAGGAGGAAAAATATGAATGCAAAGCTAGTATTAGAGAATGGTATCGAGTTTAATGGAAACTTTTTTGGTGCACATAAAGAAAGCATCAATGAAATTGTATTTAATACATCTATGGTGGGTTATCAAGAGATCTTAAGTGATCAATCTTATAACTCACAGTTTGTATGTATGACATATCCATTGATAGGAAATTACGGATTAACAGATGAAGACTATGAATCAAAAATACCTAGTATAGGTGGTTTCATTGTGAAAGAGATAAATGATGAACCAAGCAACTTTCGCTATACCAAAACATTAAGTGAAATAATGGAAGAATATAACATTGTTGGTATCAGTGGAGTAGATACAAGAAAACTGACAAGAATCATCAGAGAACATGGTTCCATGAAAGCAATGATTACATACAAAGAATCATCACTTGAAGATTCATTAAAGAAAATCAATGAGTATCAATATCCAACAAATCAAATCGAAACAGTTACTTGTAAAAGAAGATGGTTCAGTAAGACACAAAATGTGAAATACAATGTAGTAGCAATTGATTGTGGTGTGAAAACAAACATAATAAGAAAACTAAATGAAAAAGAGTGTAATGTTACAATCGTACCTTATGGAACATCAAGTGAAGAAATCCTAAGATTAAAACCTGATGGAGTTTTCTTATCAAATGGTCCAGGAGACCCTGTTTATGCAACTGAAGTAATAAAAAACGTGAAAGAATTACAATCAATTGTTCCAATCTTTGGTATATGTCTTGGACATCAGATTATAGCACTAGCAAATAATGCAAAAACTTTTAAACTGAAATTTGGACATAGAGGAGGAAATCATCCTGTTATGAATCTAAGTAATAACAAAGTTGAAATTACTTCTCAAAATCATTCCTATACAGTTGATCCAGATAGTATCAAAGATACTGGATTAGTAATAACACATAAAAATATACTTGACGATACAATCGAAGGATTGCAATCTAATAAAAATTATACTTTCAGCGTGCAATATCACCCTGAATCAGCACCTGGACCACATGATAGTGATTATTTATTTGATATCTTTATTCAAAACATGATTAAGCATAGAGGTGAAGAAAATGCCTAAACGTACGGATATAAAAAGAATTTTAGTAATTGGTAGCGGACCAATTGTAATTGGACAAGCTGCAGAATTTGATTATGCTGGTACACAGGCATGTCTTGCATTAAAAGAAGAAGGATATGAAGTTATATTAATCAATTCAAATCCAGCAACAATAATGACAGATACAAACATAGCAGATAAGGTATATATGGAACCTCTTAACTTGGAATTTGTATCAAGAATTATTAGAAAAGAACGACCAGATGCTATCCTACCTACACTTGGTGGTCAAACAGGATTAAACCTCGCAGTGAAGTTAGCGAAAAAAGGTGTATTAGAAGAGTGCGAAGTGGAAATTTTAGGTACAGATTTCACTAAAATTGAAGAAGCAGAAGACAGGGAAATGTTTAAAGCTCTTTGTGAAAGAATTGGTGAACCAGTATTAGAAAGTTTAGTCGCAAATACTGTAGAAGAAGCGCATCATCATGCATTGAAAATTGGATACCCTGTTATATTAAGACCTGCTTATACTCTTGGAGGTACAGGTGGTGGATTTGCCTACAATGATACTGATTTATTGAGAATATCAAAAACTGCATTAAAGCTTTCACCTGTTGGCCAAGTATTGATCGAAAAGTCTATTAAAGGTTACAAAGAAATCGAATACGAAGTAATGAGAGATAAAAACAACACAGCAATCACAATTTGTAATATGGAAAATATTGATCCTGTTGGAGTTCATACAGGAGACAGTATGGTAGTTTGCCCATCTCAAACATTAACGAATAAAGAATATCAAATGCTAAGAGATAGTGCTCATAAAATAATTAGAGAACTAGATATAAAAGGTGGATGCAATGTTCAATTTGCCTTAGATCCTTTTAGTTTTGATTACTATGTAATTGAAGTGAATCCTCGTGTCTCTAGAAGTAGTGCCCTGGCTTCAAAAGCTAGTGGGTATCCAATCGCTAGAGTATCCGCTAAAATAGCCGTAGGATATGATCTACATGAAATAGATATATCAAACACAAAAGCTTCATTTGAACCAACACTTGATTACGTGGTTTCTAAAATAGCCAGGTTCCCTTTTGACAAGTTTACAAATGCAACAAACGAACTATCAACACAAATGAAAGCAACCGGAGAAGTGATGAGTGTAGGAAGAACATTTGAAGAATCATTTTTGAAAGCAGTTCGTTCATTAGAAATAGGTGTAGATCACATTCAAAAGGAAATCTATGATAATGTTGATACATTAGCTCTTCTAGACATTGTACAAGAAACAACAGACGACAGACTATATCAAATCGCTGAATTACTAAGAAGAAATGAACTACCTGAAAACATAAACACACTTACTAATATTGATAACTTTTTCATCAGAAAACTGAAAAATATAATCGACTTTGAAAACGTAATTAAAGAGAATATTAATAGTATTGAAGTTCTTACAAAAGCAAAACAAATAGGATTCAGTGATAAATACATTTCAAGGTGCTGGAATATGACTGAAATAGAGATATACAAACTAAGAAAAACAAAGAGTATCTATCCTGTATACAAGATGATTGATACTTGTGCTTCAGAGTTTGAATCGTATGTCCCTTACTTTTATTCAACCTATGAAGAGGAAAACGAATCAATCATCACAAAAAAGGAATCTATTATCGTTTTAGGAAGTGGACCAATTCGTATTGGTCAAGGTGTTGAATTTGACTATTCAACTGTAAGAAGTATATGGGCGATACAAGAGATGGGATACGAAGCAATCGTTATTAATAATAATCCTGAAACAGTATCCACAGACTATACAACATCTGACAAACTATACTTTGAACCATTGGTTTTAGAAGATGTAATGAATATCATTGATTTAGAAAAACCAAAAGGTGTAATTGTATCCTTAGGTGGACAAACCGCAATTAACCTAACAGAAGGACTTCATCAATTAAATGTTCCAATCATTGGAACAGGTTACCAAGGTATCACTAATGCAGAAAATAGAGAATTGTTTGAAAGTATCTTAGAAAATGAAAACATATTAAGACCTTTAGGAAAAGCTGTTTATAGTCTGAAAGAAGGTATTGAAGTAGCGAAAGGTCTCAACTTTCCAGTTTTAGTAAGACCTAGTTTTGTACTTGGTGGAAGAGGAATGGAAATTGTCTATAACGAAGAAGAACTAAAAGAATATTTACTAAATGCCGCAAAAATTAACAAGGAACATCCAGTCCTAATTGATAAGTACATTATTGGTAAAGAATTAGAAGTAGATGCTATATGCGATTTAAAGGATGTCTTTATTCCAGGTATTATGGAACATATTGAAAAAACAGGAATTCATAGTGGAGATTCTATCAGTGTATACCCTACATTTAGTATTTCTGATGAGGTATTAGAAAAAGTAGTAGATATCACAAAAAAACTAGCATTAGCGATTAAAATACAAGGATTACTAAACATTCAGTTTATAGTAGACGAGTTTGAAGAAGTATACGTTATCGAAGTGAACCCTCGTTCATCAAGAACGATCCCGTTTATATCAAAAGTAACGAATGTTCAAATGGCAGATATCTCTACCAAAGTAATGTTAGGTAAAACACTAAAAGAACTTGGATATGTTGGATTAAAACAACCAAAAGATAAATTCTATGTAAAAGCTCCTAAGTTTAGCTTTTCAAAAATAAAAGGATTAGACGCAGTATTAAGTCCTGAAATGAAATCTACAGGAGAAGCAATAGGTTATGATAAAACATTAAATAGGGCGTTATACAAAGCACTAAAAGCAAGTGACATGAAAATACAAAACTATGGAACATTATTTGTTACTATCAGTGATCATTGTAAAGAAGAATCATTACCGATTATTAAGAGATTCTATGATTTAGGCTTTAACATAGAAGCAACAAAAGGAACTGCAACTTACTTGAAAAGTCATAACATAAGAACTAGAGTAAAAAGAAAATTAAGTGAAGGATCAAATGAAATCATTGAATCATTACAAAAAGGACATATCACATATGTCCTAAATACACTAAGTAAATCAAAATCAGTAAACAAAGATGGATTACATATCAGACAAGCCGCAGTAGAAAATAACATTACAATGTTTACTTCACTTGATACTATCAAAGTACTCATCAATGTTTTAGAAGAAATGACTGTAAACGTAAGTACAATAGATTCATAAAAAAGAGCGCTTAATAGCGCTCTTCTAATGTCTTTCTAACATATATTACTTTACCATGATTCTTATACTCTAACAACTTCACAATCGCAAATGCTTGTGCAATTACAACAGAAAATCTTAATAGAAACAGAATGATATTATAAACAATAAATACAGTGTCAATTGTATTATATTCAATTCCAAAGAATCCTGATATATAACCTCTTATTTGTTCCACTACTAAAGTACCAAAGAAGAATGTAATTAAACTTGAATACATAATAGTAATTGCTACTCTCTTATGATGAAGTTCTTTTAAAATAATGGAAGTAGCTAAGTAAATATTAAATAGTCCTAAGAAGTAAGTTGTGTATGAATAAATCTCAACAATCTTAGTATCAAAATGATAATATCTATTTAAACTAACATAAGCTGCAAAGCTAAATGTAATTAATAAACTAGATCCACTAAATAACCGTAATAACTTATAATTCTCAAATCTAAGAATGATAATAACATAAAAGACGCAAGTGCTTAAGAACATCACAAAATTCCTTGTTACTTCAAGTTTAATAAATTCAAGTTCATTCCCTGATGGATACTTAAAGTTATAGATACCTGTTAACAAACCATTGAGTAATATTCCGATTATAAATGTACTGATAATAATGATTGGATAAAGAAGTCTCTTATTCATATCATCACCTCTTTTATACTATTATACCATAATTAGAAAAAATATAATCGATTAAGGTAAATACAATGATATAATAATAAAAAGGAGTGATGTTATGATAGATTTTAGTAATAAAAAGATATTTAAACTAAAACAAGATGCAAGCTATGGAGAAAGAGTACAAGATTTATTAATCGAAGGGGAAACTATTTTAGATTCATTTAAAGCGATGAGAGATGGAATCATTTTCACAGATAAAAGAATTATTGCCTTAAATGTACAAGGAGTTACTGGTAAGAAAAAAGACTATACTTCAATACCTTATTCTAAAATTAGTGCTTACAGTGTTGAAACTGCTGGTACACTAGATTTAGATAGTGAATTAGAGATATTTGTCAGTGGTGTTGGAGCTAGAATTCGATTCGAATTTAAAGGTGCAGTAAACATCGTTCAAATTTCTAAATACATTTCTTATATTGCATTACAATAGTGAACACTCCCCCACTTAATTGAATAATCAATTTGAAGAAGGGGCTTCATGGGTTATGCGAGCTAATGCTCGCAAGATTACCACGCTATCGAGGCTGTTCGGTCCTCTATATAGTTTGTTAGGTATGTAATCATACCTTTTGTAGCTAAGTTCATAGCTGCGTTCATATCACGATGTAAGACATTTCCACAATCACATTTGTATATCTTTTGTGAGACAGGGAATGTCTTTTTAATTGCGCCACAAAGACTACATGTTTTACTAGATGGGTAGTATTTGTGGACCTTGTGTAATAGTACTCCATTATCTTCTGCCTTATAGGTTAGTATGTCGATAAATCTTCTATATCCCATAGTTTGGATACGTTGCCTGTAGTACTTTTCTTGATTCATTTCTTTTAATGACAATGATTCTACTCCGATGATATCATAGTGTTCAATTAACTGATTACTAAGTTTATGATGGTAATCTTTTAATTGATTGGTTTTCTTCTCATAGAGTTTCGCTAGTTTTAATCTTGTTTTTTCTCTATGATTACTACCTTTTACTTGTTTTGACATCTTCCTATGAACTTTCTTGATTTTTTGTAATGTTTTCTCTATATGAGTAGGGAAATTGGCTTTCTTTCCCAAGTGATCAATATAGAAATGCGTTGTACTAAAATCAAGACCTATTGTTCGTAAGATATCGTTGTTTCTTATTACTGGTTCTTGTTCATACTCAATACGTAATGAAATATAGTGTTTCCCTGTTGTGGTAACACTGATTGTTGCTGCTTTGATGATGGTATCATTAGGTAGTTTCTTTCTTTGTGTTTTTAGTTTAACCCACCCTAGTTTAGGTAGTTTTATACAATTACCTTCTATACGAATGTTATTATTTGTTGTATGTGTTGTGTAACTTCTTCTAGGATTCTTTTTACTTTTGTATCTCGGTTCTTTATGTGATCCTTTATAGAAGTTTTTAAATGTTTGTAGTAGTTCTTGGTTCGTAGTAGCGAGTGCTTGTGAGTCTACTTCACTTAGAAATGGAAAGATTTTTTTCCATTTAGCTTGTGTTTTATATTTGTGTGATTTGTATAGTTCTTTATAGTCTTTAAATAGGTCATAAATTGCATTTTGTTCCATAAGTGAATAATTCCATACCAAACGGACACATCCGATTGTTTTATCTATTAGGATTTCTTGCTCTATGTTTGGATAGATTCTTACTTTATACCCTCTTGTCTTTTTCATACAAATCACCTCCTTACTACTTAACTTAATTGTAACATTTTACTTGTTCTTAATTGCAAACTCTTGTTGAAAAAATTCATGAAAAAATGAACCGTTTTCAATTCATCCCCCACTTACGACATACACTGTATATCCTTGAAGAAGGAGTTTTCTTGAAATATTAGATAAAGAGTGCCAAAGGCACTTTTTTTATTGCAAATTGCCCAAAATGACAAAATTAAATAAAAATAGAAAACGTTTTATGTTATTATAGAAACAGTAGAAAAAATGGGAGTGATATTATGAAAAAGTTAAAAGGAAACCTATTATACGGGCAATCAGGTGGACCTACTAGTGTAATAAATTCAAGTGCTTACGGGATTATTACAGAAGCTTTAAAACATCAAGACGTGATTGACGATGTATTAATCATGAGACACGGGATTCAAGGTGCATTAAATGAAGATTTCTATTATGCATCAAAACAAGATCCAGAACAAATCGAATTACTAAAACATACACCAGGAAGCGCATTCGGATCAGTAAGATATAAAATGCCAGAGTTAAATGTTGATGAAACAGATTATATTAGATTACTTTATATTTTCCAAAAATATAATATCAAGTATTTCTTATATAATGGTGGTAATGATTCAATGGATACAGCACATAAAATTGCTGAGTACATGAGAAGAGTAGATTATGAAGTAAGAGTTATTGGTGTTCCAAAAACTATTGATAATGATTTACCTCATATCGATCATACTCCAGGATTTGGTAGTGCTGCAAAATATATTGCTAATACAATTATGGAAATTAACGCAGATATGTATGCTTATCCAAAAGGAAAAGTTACTATCGTAGAAATAATGGGGAGACATGCTGGTTGGTTAACAGCTGCTTCACACATCGCAACAAAAGAAGGATATGGACCAGATTTAATTTATCTTCCAGAAGTACCTTTCAATGTTGAAAAATTCAAACAAGATGTTAGAAGAACATATGGTGAAAAACAACAATGTTTAATCGCTGTATCAGAAGGACTAGTAAACGAAGAAGGAATCTTAGTGAGTAGTGCTTCAGCGTTAAAAGATGCATTTGGACATGTACAACTAGGTGGAGTGAGTTCTAAACTTGCAGCTATCGTAAACAATGAAATGAGAATTTCAAGTAGACGTATTGAATTGGGATCAATTCAACGTGCTGCATCTCACATTCAATCTTTAACAGATGTTGAAGAAGCTATTCAAGTAGGTGTTAAGGCAGTACAGTACGCTGTATCAGGTAAAACTGATGTTATGGTTACAATGAAACGTGAAGCTGGTGAAGAATACAAAATCAAGTATGGACACCATCCATTAAGTGAAATTGCAAACATCGAAAAAAGAATCCCTGAATCAATGATAAACGAAGCTGGGAACGGATTAAATGATGAGTTCTTAGATTATGTTTTACCATTAATCCAAGGAATCAATCATCCGGTTTATAACAACGGAACACAAACATTTACAAAACTAAAAAAATAACACCATTTATTTGGTGTTTTTTTATTTAGTAAGTATTTCTTTTATCTTTACAATAATGTATAATATCTTAGATAACAGAAAATGGTGATTTTATGAGTTTAGAAAGATTATTCGCTCAAGAAATAAATTTTGAGTTAGCAATGAAACCATTCACTTGGCAACATATGCTATTTATTCTATTAGCGATTCTAACAATAGTAATAACATTAAGATATGCAGAAAGAATTAAGAATTCTGATCATGAATATAAATATAAAATAGCATTTGCCTCATGGGTATTGTTACTTGAAATATTATATCATGTACATTATTGGATGCATGGAATGTTTAGTATTCCATTCCATATGTGTAGCGTTGGAGCATTCTTAAGTTTTTATGTTTTAATAACAAATTCAAAGTTAGGATTCCAAATGTTATTCTTGATTGGTATCACTGGTGGTACAGCAGCATTACTTATCCCTGATACTATAGGATATCCTTACTACAATATTAGATATTATTTATATCCATTAATGCATATGAATATCATGATTGTACCTATTTATTACTATAAAGCGTATGGATTCAGGATATCTAGGAAATCTGTATTTATTACATACGGATTTATACTATCTTTATTACCATTTGCAGTATTCTTAAATAATAAATATGATCGTAATTATTTATTTATTGGAAGCAAACCTAGAATATTTGAAAATGTATTACCTGATTGGCCTGGATACTTCATTATGGGAGCTGTAGGATTATTTGTTATATTTAACGCGTTATACTATATTCAACAATTATCAACAAGTTTAGTGAAAGACACAATAAATCAAAAAGTATTGAGAAAAGGAAAATAGTAAAATGGGACATAATTATAAGTTTGTACAAAATAAAGAATGTGAGTTCTTTCCATGTCACGATATGGATAAAGAAGAATTAAACTGTTTATTCTGTTACTGCCCGTTATACGCATTGAAAGATAAATGCGGTGGAAACCCAACATTCTTAGAAGATGGAACAAAAGACTGTAGTGACTGTACTGTAACACACAATAAAGATACTGGTTATAGTCATGTTATGAGCAAAATTATGGAGATATTAGAATTAGGAAAAAAGTAATCTAAAATAGATTGCTTTTTATTTGCAATAATTTATGAAAGGGTTTACAATCTTTTTGTAAAGGGTTATTCTTTTTAAGAAAGTCATCAAAGAAATTGAAGGACTATTCAAAATTATTGAACTAGAAGAGTTCAGAAAAACAAAAGGAGTACGATTTGATATTGTACCATTAGAAGTATTAGGTAATTTAAGTGGAGTAGATAGAGTAATCCACGAATCAAGCGCAGTGAGCCCTGGAGCAGTAGAAGGGGTAGATAGACCATGGTATATGCATACAGGTCAATTTGACAACCTTATTGTTTTACATGGAGAAAGACATGTTGATTTATACAATGTAAAACATGGTAAAATAGAAAATTTTGTAGTGCGTAGCGACAAAATCTATCATAATGGTGAAGTAGTAAGTGATCATCCAAGTATGCTGGTGTGGCCACCTGGTGTATTTCATAGAGTTGAAAGCAAAGAACAAGGAAGTGCTTCTTTAAACTTTGCAGTTAGAACAGATTCTTTCCATATTGATGACAACTTTAGTATTTATGAAGTGGATACTAATAAAGGGAATTTTAGAGTGATCAGAGAAGGGTTTAAAGACCAAATATAAAAAAAGACGGAATTTCCGTCTTTTTATTTTATATAGTCTTCACTGATTAATGCAACGTTATATCTTTGTAAGTAACCTGTCATGATTCCTTGTTTAACTGCTGGGTCGTTTTCCATAAAAGTTTTTGCCTCTTCATCACTTTCAGCAGTAAAGATAACAATACCATATGTGTTAGTATCTAACCCATCAGTTTTGCCAGCTAAAACCAACCTATTTTGCTTTTTAAGATTCAACAAGTTATTAAAGTGGTCAGATACGATTTTCTCGTCTTCCTCTGTCCAGTTTTCTTCGTTGAATAACCTGTCTTCTAATATTAGTTTATAGATATATTCCATTAGCCTTCAAACAAGATATCCTTATATTCATCATTTCTTGTTAGTTTTACGACAGCGTATGAGCAAACTGGTTTAATTTTCAAGTTTTCTTCTCTAGCCATTTCAACTGTAGCTTTTAATAGTTTTCCTGCAATATTTTGTCCTCTTAGTTCAGGACTTACAAAAGTATGAGTTAACACTATTAAATTGTCATTACCTCTTGTCCAAGTAATTCTAGCAATATCATTTTCTTCATTTTCACCAATATAAAATCTATTATGTCCTTTTTTAATTTCCATATAATCCTCTCCTATCTATTCCATTATAATCTATAATTATTAATCACACAATCAATTAACTTGTTAGAATAATATTGTATGTTATAATCATCTTGGTGATAGAAATGAAAGAAATTTTAGAAAAATATAGAAATCCTAATTTAGACTTAAGTTGTAGTGAGACAATACTTTATTCATTCAATGAAAAGTATGGTTTGAACTTAAGTGAAGAGTCTTTTAAGATGATGGCTCCATTTAGTGGAGGGATGTATGAAGGTGAAACTTGTGGAATTATGACTGCTGGATTAAGTGTTCTAGGGATTATGTTCACAAATAATGTATCACACCAATCTCCTGTATTACATCAAGTCGTGTTGGAATTTAAATCAAAATTTAGAAAGCAATTTCAGTCTACAATATGTAGTGAATTAGTCGGATATAAAAGAAAAGAAGATACTGGATGTACTGATTTTATAGTTGAAGGAGGATTACTTTTAGATGAAGTAATCAGTAAATATGTCAAATCGTAGCGATCAAGTAAAGGGGATAACTTTTCTTGTTATAGCAGCATTTGGATTCGCTTTAATGAGCCTTTTTGTAAAGCTAGTAACAGTGTATGGAGATCCTATTCCTTCAACACAAATGGTTCTTTTTAGAAACGGAGTAAGTGTCATTATTTCATTAATTCTTGTATTGAGAAGTAAACAGTTCATTTCATCAAAAGAAAATATAAAATGGTTATTGTTGAGAAGTACATTTGGTACGATAGGTATGGTGTTATTCTTTTACTCAATAAGCAATCTTCATCTTGGAGATGCGAACATGTTGAACAAATTATCAACTTTCTTTTTAATATTGTTTAGTGGTGTTTTCTTAAAAGAAAAAGTGAAACCATATCAAATATATGGCGTTATCATAGCTTTCACGGGGACACTCTTTATAGTTAAACCAACATTCAGTGTTGAAATGATACCTTATATCACATCTATAACAGCAGCAATATTTGCAGGAGCAGCATATACTGTTTTAAGATATTTAGGAAATAGAGAGAAATACTATACAGTAGTCTTATTCTTCTCATCATTTAGTGTGATTGTTTTATTACCTTATGTCTTACTTTTTGATAATGCGCCGATGAATCAGACACAAATATTATTATTAGTGTTAGCAGGTATAGGAGCTACATTAGGACAGTTTGGTACAACACTTGCTTATAAGTTTGCACCATCAAATCAAATATCAATATTTAACTACACAAACGTAATTTTCGCAGCTCTATTTGGATTTATGTTCTTCAGTGAAGTTCCAGATATATATTCTGTTATAGGATACGCAATAATTTTCTTAGCTGCACTATTTGTATTTACAAAAAACAAAGCCTAATAAGGCTTTTTTTGTTATAATAAAAAAGAGGTGATATCTATGAAAGAAACAACATTAAATTCTAAAACTGTATATTCATGCCCTATCTTAGATGTACTTGAAGATGATGTACAACTACCTGATCAAAACAAAGCAAAAAGAGTTGTAATAAAACACAACGGAGGAGCATGTGTTTTACCAATCACAAAAGATAAGAAAATCATTCTTACAAAACAATACAGGTATCCAATAAAAGACATTAGCATAGAGATACCAGCTGGAAAGAAAGATTACATTGGAGAATCTGGGTTTGATTGCGTAAAAAGAGAGTTAGAAGAAGAAACAAATTATCAATCAAATAATATAACACATATGTATGATTCTTATAATGCAATTGGTTATAGTAATGAAATGATTGAAATGTTTTTAGCTACTGATTGCTATGAAGTGGAAAATCCATTATCACCAGATGAAGATGAGTTTATTGAGGTTCTATTTCTTGCAATAGATGAAGTAAGAGAACTCATCAAAAATCACACTATCAAAGACATGAAAACAATTCTAGCTTTTAACACTTATCTATTACAAAATGATTAAATATAAAGTAATGAATCAAAAAGATATCACACTTCACGATTTAGATACATTTATAAGACACCAAGAAACATTTATCGCAAAAACAGTACAATACAACAATGATTTAACAATAAAAACAGAAACGCTTGATGAGAAAGAAATCTATTTTGTTGATGACTGGGATCAAGAAAAATTAACATCAATTTGTAACTACTTAAAACATATGAATGGAAAAGTTGTTTATGTGTACGATAACGAAAAAGTTATTGGGTTCTCAAACATAGAACTACCACTGAAAAACGACTATATCGTGATGCCTTATATTCATATCTCAAAAGAGTACAGAGGGAATCGTCTCGCAAAAGAGTTGTTCTATAAAATATGTGAAGAAGCTCTTAAGTTAGGGGCAAAACACTTGTATATATCGGCTCACCCATCAATAGAGACATATCGATTTTATCAAAGTATTGGAACCAAACTCACAAAAAACATCATAAAGGAACAGTACGATAAAGAACCTTATGACTTACAACTAGAAAAAGAATTATCATATAAAGATATCATGTATCACAGAATAAATGATCAATATAAAACACTAAAACCAACAGCCAAAAACTATTCAAAAATTGCATCTAAAATGTATCGATATATGCCAAAAAATGAATTGGATTATATCGAAGTATGTAGATATTTATTAGAGGTGAATAAAAGAGGTTTTTATAGTGTATCTACATTACTCTTAAAAAGAAATCAAAATGTAATAGATATCAAATATATCGATCAGTATGAAGATATGTTATTTCATATCATAAATGGTTGGGGACAAGTAGATCAGTTTTGTTATAGAGTATTAAACCCTATACTAAATGAACCAGCTCATTTCCACTATATTAAGAAATGGAGTCTACATCCAAATAATGATGTTAGAAGAGCGAGTTTAGTAAGCATGATAATCTCATCTACCAGACTAACATTAGATTACCCTATTGATAAAGTAATGCTGATTGTACATAGATTGAAACACGATGAAGATTTTCATGTTAGAAAAGCAGTTGGATGGGTACTAAAATGCGCATATGTTACCTATAAACAAGAAGTGACTGAGTTCTTAAAAAACAACTATCAAACATTAGATAGAATGATTTATAGATACAGTTTAGAACACGCATCAAAAGAAGAAAAAGAAGTGCTAATGAAATATAAAAAAACAACTTAAGTGAATATGCTTAAGTTGTTTTTTAAATACATATATAGTATTATATATGTAATATATTCTAAGGAGCTAAGATGATGAAAAGAACATTCAAAGATAAGCTTAAAGATTTTAGATTAAATGTGTTAAGACAGTTTGTAAAAGTATGGTTATTTTTTGACATGAAAATCAAGTATGTATACCATGATGGTTTTAATCCTAAGAGGAAAGAACCATATATTCTTTTGAGTAATCATACATTTATGTTTGACGTGGTACACAGTCAATTAAAACTAACAAAAAGAATACCATATACAATTGCATCACGTATATTATTTGTTAGACAACCCACAAAGTATTTACTAGGTAATGTGGGTAATGCGATTCCTAAAAGCAAAGATGCTTCAGATATAAAAGCAGTTAAAACAATTTTTAGAAAATTAAAAAAGGGTTATCCAATTATTATATTCCCTGAAGGTGACACTACATATTATGGAGCAACAAACCATATTGAAGAATCAACGTATAAGTTAATTAAAAAGGGGAAAGTTGATCTTGTAACTTTGAATATCAAAGGTGGATACTTATCTAGACCTAGATGGGCTACAAGTAAAAGAAAAAATAGAAGAGCTGAGTTTCATTATTCAATTCCAATTAAAAAAGAAGAGTTGAAAGACTATTCTGTAGAGGAAATCAAAGAAATATGTATCAAAGCTCTTTACAATAATGATTATGAATACCAAAGAGAGAAAATGATTCCTCACCCAGGAACTAATTTAGCTGAGGGATTTGAAAATGCAACATACATTTGTCCTAATTGTAATGGAATTAATTCTATTACAACAAAGGAGAATTCTATTACCTGTCATAACTGTAATACAGAAGGTTACATCGATGAGTATGGATTTATCCAAGGATTTAAATTCGATAACTTAGTTGAATGGGATCAGTATCAAAGAACATTCACAAAAGAGTTAAAACAAGCAACTATTGAATCTGATGGTAAACTGTATTTTTCTGATTTTGATACAGGAATCAGTAAGCCGATGGGGAATATAACTCTAAGGTATAAAAGTGATAAATTATATATAACTGGAGATTACGAAGAAGAAATAGATGTATTAAATATTAAGAATCCTTTCTTAGCTTTAAGAAGAGATTTGAATTTCACACATGATAATAAAAACTACCTTGTAAAACTTGAGAAATACACAGCTTCATTTGTTAGAGTACTACAAGAAAAATACTAGGAGAACAATATGAGTATATTTGAGATTTTAATGTTAATTTGTTTTGGAGCAGCTTGGCCTGTATCCATATTGAAAAGTTTAAGAACAAAAACAAACGAAGGTAAGAGTGTTATCTTCTTATATGTAATTAGTTCAGGATATTTATTCGGGATTATCCATAAACTAATGTATAACAGAGATTTTGTTATTGTTTTGTATTGTATTAACTTGTTAATGGTTTTAACAGATTTAACAATTTACTACATAAAAAAAAGAAGAATACTAGGTGATGATTATGACACGAATTGATATTAATTTATTTAGCATTGTATTGTTACTTATTTTTCTAATAAGTCTGTACAACAGAAAAGAATTATCAAGTTTTACGTCACGTGCATTCAAGATAATAATTTATGTTACATTAATCGTATTGTCCTTCGAATCATTGTCATTCTATGTTGATGGAAAACAAGGTGATTTCTTTTACATAATGAACTATGCAACAAACTTTATCGTCTTTTTAATGGGACCTCTAATTACCGCATTTTGGGTATCGTATATTGATATGAAAATATTTGGTGATTACGAAAGACTCAAAAATAGATTCTTTTATCTACATGCATTTATCATTGGAGTGATTATTCTACTTGTTAATCTCTTCACACCAATTGTATTTGGTATAGACAAACAAAATGTGTATTTTAGAGGAGATTTTATATGGATCAATCTACTCACAACATTCTTATTCTTGTTATATGCATTATATTTAAGTGTCTACTATAGAAAACAAATTAACAAAGCAATTTTAGTAAGTGCTGTAATTTTTAGTTTCTCCCCAATTGTTGGAGCAATCATACAACTAACAAGAACTGGTGTAGTTGTACTTTGGGCTTCTACAACTCTAGCTATTACTTTCGCATATCTATTACTAGAAACACAATCAAACTCAATTGATTATTTAACAGGATTATTCACAAGACTAAAAGTAGATGAATACATCAGAAGACTTATCAGAAAAGATAAAGAGTTTGCTGTTATTATGATTGATTTAGATGACTACAAAGAAATTAACGATCAATACGGCCATCTTATAGGTGACCAAGTAATCATAAAATTTGGTAATGTTTTAAAAGATGTTTTTCAAAACATTGGGTTGGTTGCTAGATATGGTGGAGATGAATTTATTATTGTTATGACAGAAAAAGAAACTCCAATTATAAAAGCATATATTAAACAAGTGAAAGAAAGAATTAAAAGATCAAAAGACAATCAATTATCGTTAGTTAAGTTCAGTTCAGGTATAAGTACAAGAACGCTTGAGAACAATAAAAGTTTTAAAGATTTATTGATTGATAGTGACAATTTAATGTATAAAAACAAAGCAATAAACAAAAATAGAAAAAGAAGGAAGACAGACTAATGTATACATCTAATATTACGTTTTTGTATTATGAAGATTTCAATTATGGAGACCATTTTTTAAGAAACGTTTTAAAGTTAAATGAAGTAATGGATCAAGGATTTGCGAAAGTTTTCAAAGTAACAAAACATTCATACATTGGAATTGTTACAAAAGAAAATAGAAATAATATAAAAGAAGATACACTAAACAGTCTTACTGTAAAAGATGTTGAAAAAGCATATAATGAGATCAAAAAAGAAGAACTATATAATCTAACAGAAATTAAGTTTTTTGAATCAATCCCATTGAAGTCATTCTTCTTTGAAGACAAAGAAAACCATCATTTTGAAATCCAACAATTTCTGAATGATACAGAATTTTAAGAGGTGTTAATATGGATGAATTAATTAAGTTTTTAATTATGGTTCTTATCGGAGGACTGATTGGTTATATCACAAATAAAGTAGCTATCAAAATGCTGTTTAGACCCGTGAACCCAGTAAAAATATTATTCTTTACATTCCAAGGAGTTTTCCCAAAACGTAAAGATGAAATGGCAAAGTCACTTGCTGATACAATCGAAAAAGAATTACTTTCAAGTGAAACGATTATTGATAAATTATTAAATGAAGAAACAATCTCAAAGATGAAAGAGTACTTAAAGGAAACACTTGCTAAAAAAATAGTAGACGTTGTACCACCAATGGCTAAAATGCTTCTAGGTGATTCAATTGAAACAATGCTAGATAATTTCATCGATAAAGATGGAGATGAAATAATAGATGATATTATTTCAAAACTGACAGAACAAGCAAATGAACAATTAGATATCTATGAGATCGTGAAAGAAAGAATAGATGCCTTAGATTTCGTAGAATTTGAAAAAATCATCTTTGGTCTAATGAATAGAGAATTAAGACATATTGAAGTGATTGGGTTAATATTAGGTAGTATTATTGGAGCAATTCAATATTTAGTTACAATTGTATTATAAAAGAGGAAATTATTTCCTCTTTTTTTAATCATTTATTGGATTCATTCTTCCCTTTACTAATTCTTCAATTAAAGCACCAACACGTATTAGCTTATCTTCACTCAATCGGTTACTTAATAAATAACAACCAATAGGAATATTTACTTCATCAATTCCAATTGGTACTGTCATAGTAGGAAAACCACAGTGAGGACCAAGAGAAGTATAGTTTGCAAAATAGATTGCATCTAACTTATGTTCTTTAAATGAATCAAATAGCATATTACTTAACTTGTTTCTTTCATCAAGTGCTTCAATGTATTCTATTTCATTCAACCTACCACTTTGGTTATTTGCTTCAGTGATTACTGTTTGTCCATACTTCAAACAGATATCTTTATGTGATTTGTTGAAATCGATTAAATCATTTAATGTTTTAATCTTACTTGGATACTTATTTAAGTAAGTATTAAATACTCTTTTAAACTCATATAGCATTACATGATATATTTTTGTTGATTGTTTTAACTCTAAGTTATCTACTATTGTTACACCTTCTTTTTTAAGTAGTTCAACAGTTTCCAAAAAGGTGTTTTTACGTTTGATAGATAGCGAATCAAAATTATTAAAATCAATACCAACTCTCATTGATTTAGGATTGATATTATCTAATACTTTTGTGTAATCTACCCTTACATTACTCTTTCTTAATGTAATTGCATCTTGTTCATCATTTCCACGTATAGCGCTTAGTAATAAAGCAGCATCATATACATTTTTAGCCATTGGACCAGCTGTATCTAATGTTGAAGAAATTGGGATAATTCCTTCTCGACTAACTAGTCCCATGGTAGGTTTAATACCAACAACACCGTTTTGCATAGCTGGGCTCATAATGCTCCCACCAGTTTCGGTACCAATAGAAATAGGTGCAAGATTGATACTAACACTAACAGCACTACCACTAGAACTTCCACTTGGATCTTTTTCTAAGTTATAAGGACATAATACTTCTCCACCTAAACTTGAATACCCATTTCTCATATTCTGAGTCATGAAATTAGCTAGTTCAGTTAGGTTTGTTTTACCAAGAATGATTGCACCTTCTTCTCTTAAACGTTTTACGATAAATGCATCATCAGCAAAATGATCTTTTAATGCATAAGTTCCTGCAGTAGTATGCATTTTACCTGATGTGTTTATATTATCTTTTAATAGAACAGGAATACCATGTAGGAAACCAAAATCAGTATTATTCTCTCTTTCATAATCTCTTATTTCAGCTTCGTAAAGCGCATCAGGATTAACTTCTAACACACTATTATACTTTATGACACCTTGATCAATGAACGCGATTCTTTTTAAGTAATCAAGAACCAAGTCCTTTGATGTGAGTTCATTATTCTTAAAGGCTTTTTTTATATCTTTAATATTACACTCAATCAAATCAAACATAGAATCACTCCTTTTCCCTATTATACTCATTATTTAGAAATATGGCAAATTAACAGTGTTTCTTTTCTCTTTAAAAGTAGAAATATTTAATATATAATAGTAATGTTTGAAGGTGATTATATGAAAGTAGATTTACATACACATACAACTTATTCTGATGGAACAAAGTCAGTAAGAGAGTTACTAACAATGGCAAAAGAAAGAGGTCTTGATCTTATTAGTATTACAGATCATGATACTTGTATCAATGTCGAAGAAAATAAAAAGATTGCATCTGAACTTGGTATTCAATATATACCAGGTATTGAGTTATCAACACTAGAACAAAATAAAAGTGTTCACGTGTTAGGATATTTTACAGATGATTCTTATAACAGTGAAGAAATGAAACATTACTATACCTTTATTAAAAAGAGTAGAGAGGATAGAATGTATCAATTCATTGATAATTTGAAAGAACATTTCAATCTTCATATTACTTACGAAGATGTCTTTTCTTTTTCAAGTGGTATTGTTGCTAGACCACATATCGCAAAAGCGATTCATAAAAACTATCCTGAGTATAGTTTTGATTACATCTTTGAAAACTTTATAGGAGATCATAGTAAAGCATATGTTCCTTCATCAAAGTTAAGTGTTGAAGAAGGAATAAAACTACTAAGAAGGAATAACTGTGTTATTGTACTAGCGCATCCTACCTTGTTAAAAGCGAACATAAAAGAACAAGTCCTAAGTTATGATTATGATGGATTTGAGGCGAGATACTTTAGAAACAAAGAAAACGAAGAAGAACACTTCAAAATGTTAGCAAATAAAAGAGGAATGATTTATACAGGTGGTAGTGATTATCACGGTATCGAAAACGACTCAAAACATGGTGAAGTTGGTAAATACTACTTTGAAGAACCAACTCAATTTTTAGATTTTTACAAGGAGAAAAAGAAATGAATAAAAATTACTTAAAAACAATAATTTTCATACTTACAACAATAGGGTTAATTCTTATTCTGACAACTGAATTCTTTTTAGATTTTGCCTCTGACAATAAACTTCTAAGTGGATTCATTAAGTTTTTCTTTTTAGCTAGTATGGGAGATGTTTTAGCTAAAAGGTTAAAATCAAAAGAATGGGCAATTCCAACAGGTTTCTTATATAAAGCAATTGTTTGGGGTCTCATTGGGATGTTAATAACACTTGTGTTTGGGTTATATGATGGTGGTGTTACAGCATTAGAAGAAAGTAACTTATTACCTACATCAAACATTACAGTATTACATGCATTCTTTGTATCTTTATTCATGAACTTAACATTCGGTCCTATGATGATGGCGCTACACAGAGTGACTGATACATATATAGTATTGAGAGTTAGTAAAGAAAGAGTTTCTCTTAAAGAAACAATTAATCGTATTGATTGGAATGCATTTATCAATTTTGTGGTACTAAAAACGATTCCGTTTTTTTGGATTCCTGCGCATACAATTACATTTATATTACCTGCCAACTACAGAATCATATTTGCTGCAATTCTTGGTATATTCTTAGGATTATTACTAGGACTACTTAATAGTAAGAAGGCAACAGAATGAAAAAGAGAGACATAAAAAGAATATTAAAAGAAAATGCAGTAAAAAAATCAACAAAAGTGGCATATGATTACCAAATTAATGATTCATATATAACGCTTGTTAATTCTAATTCAAATACACAAATAACTATTAATAGTCCATCAGTATACGAAGTGCAATCTGGTAAACTTAATGGTATTAGATACATCAAGAAATCTAGTGTTATTACTAGATTTGATAAGAACGATCATTTAGTTCTTGTATTGTTGAATCAACCATATAGAATATTGAAGTACATAAACGAAAATGAAATCGTTGATATATCAGAAGATAAAAAAGTTCACAACATAGATATTGTTCAATCACTAGAACAATTAGAGTCAATCATTAAGAAGGCCGTTTAAGGCCTTTTTTCTTTAATGATTTTATATTACAATAGAAAATGATATAATAGATAATGAGGTGATACTATGAATATTGTAGTTACTGGATTTGAAGCGTTTCACAAAAACAATGAAAACCCAACTGAAGAAGTAATAAAACTACTTCCAAGAAATATCAAAGGACATAAAATAATACCTACATTACTACCTGTTTTGTATAATGAGTCATTTCAAGAGTTGAAGAAAGTTATCGAACAATATAAACCAGAAGTTGTGATATCTTTAGGTTTAGCTGGTGGTAGGATTGGGATTACACCTGAAAGAGTAGCGGTTAATATTGCTGATGCATCTATTGGCGATAATAACAAAGTTGTAAAAACAGATGAAACTATTGAAACAGAAGGAAAAAATGCATATTTTACAACACTACCAATCAAAGCTATGATTGCTAAGTTAAAAGAGAAGCATATAGATTGTTATATTTCTAATAGTGCAGGAGCATATGTTTGTAATGATTTAATGTATCGAACATTACATTATATTGAGTTAAATAAATTAGAAATCAAAGCTGGGTTCATTCATGTTCCATATATGACTGAACAAGAAGCGTTTGGAAAATACCAAATGCCGCTCCCAGATATTTTAGAAGCGGTAATTGATTGTATCAAAGTGAGTTTATAAGGAGGGAAATTATGGAAGAAAGAAAGTTTATTGTAGAAGGGAAGTTTGGTGTTGAGTTAAGTGTTTTAGCGTATATACCTGAAAATCCAAAAGCTGTATTTCAAATACTTCACGGTATGGGAGAATACAAAGAAAGATATAAATACTTTATGAAATGGCTAGCTGAAAAAGGGTATGCTGTTTATATCCATGATCATCGTAAACATGGTGAGTCAGTGGACAAAGAATTTTACCAACAAGGTGAGTTCACAGATGCAGATAAAATGGAGTATTTAACAGACGATACACACTATATCGCAAGAAAAATTAAAAATGAATATCCAGACTTACCTTATGTTTTAATGGGGCATAGTATGGGTAGTATTGTCTTAAGAAGATATTTACAGAAGTTCACAACAACTGCGGACTTTGCAATTATCATGGGTACTTTAGGAATCACAAAACGTAGTGAAATTTTTATACCAAGTTTCATTGGTAAAGTTATCAAGTTGTTCAATAGAAATAAAATATCTCCATTTATGGCTGATGTAGCGAATAAAACAATCACAAAAAAATTAGAGAACCCTGTCACAAATTTTGATTGGATTAGTCATGAGGATAAGTTGATTGACAAGTACATTAAAGACGAGAATTGTGGATTCGCATACACACCACAGTTTTACATCGATTTTAGTCAGATGTTAGTGAAAGTAAATAAATCAGAATTGATTAGTGAAGGAAAAGATATACCAGTCTTATTTATATCTGGAGAAGATGACCCAGTAGGAGATTTTGGTGCTGGTGTGAAAGAAGTTTATGAGTTATATAATGCACATGGATATTTTCAATTAACTTTAAAGTTAATAAAAGGGTGGCGACATGAGATTCTTGATGGAAAAGGAAAAACAGACCACTACAAATTTATTGATCAATGGATCAAGTCTTATTTAGAAAAATAGAAATATAACTTGACGAAACAAAATTTTTAATGATACCATAATGTTGTATAAAATGAATATTCAAAAGGCAAATACATGGAAACGTGTAGACGCAAAGTCACGGGGCTAAAGGATTACCTATGCTAGCCGGACCGCAATATTTTGAAGAGACTTTTTTGATTACACGGGATAATTAAGGTCTTTTCGTCATTCATATATTGTGAACAAAGCGTCCTTTTGAAGGGACGCTTTTTTGTTTATTTTATACCACTATATTTTAAAGGAGGATTATATGAGCGAAAGCAAGAAAGGTAAAATCAACGTTGGCGTTGATCTTGGAACATCTAATCTCCTAATTTATGTTGAAGGACGAGGTACTGTCTTTAATGAGCCAAGTGTTATTGCTGTTGATAAACAAAGCAATACAGTTGTATCAGTTGGTAAAGAAGCAGCTGAATTAGTGGGTAAAGTACATGACAAGATTGAGGTTGTAAAGCCGTTGAACGGAGGTGTAATATCAGACATCGATATGATTCGTGAAATATTATTATTCACATTCAATCAATTATTTGTGCAAACATCGCAACAAATAAACAAACTTTTGATATGCATCCCATCAGAAATCACAGAAACAGAGAAAGCCGCAATACTACAACTAGGATTAGAACTAGGGATCGATGATGTAAAAATCGATGAAGAAATCAAAGCGGCAGCAATTGGAACAGGTGTAGATATTTATACACCAAGTGGACAATTGGTAGTAGACATTGGTGGAGGAACAACAGATTTTGGTGTTCTAAGTTTAGGAGATGTCGTACTAAGTAAAAGTATCAAAGTTGCAGGAGATTACATGGACAAACAAATCGCAGATTATGTGAAAGAAGTGCATAAACTAGAGATAGGTCCGCAAACTGCAGAAAAAATCAAAATCGAATTAGCAAGCTTAACTGGAGATTATCCAACAGACGAAGAAGGAGTTATTCTATCATACCGTGCAATGGGTAGAGACTTAGTCAGTGGATTACCAGCGCAAGTAATTGTAAAAGCAGAGGAAGTAAGAAAAATATTACTAGAATGTTTCGAAGCTATCAAAGCTACACTAATTAGTACATTAGAATCTACACCACCAGAACTCGCAGGAGATCTCGTTGATAATGGAATACTTATCACAGGTGGAGGAGCACAAATCAAAGGAATCAAAGAATACTTAGAAGAAGTTACTACAGTTGATGTTCATATCTCAAGCAACCCAATGACCGCAGTCGTAAATGGAACAAAAAAGTTACTGAAAATGAATAAAGCACATTACTTTGGAGAGTTGAGAAGCTAATGAGTGAATACATGGGATTAGGTATCGATTTAGGAACTGCGAACTTACTAGTATACCTTGAGAAAAAAGGAATCATCTTTAATGAACCATCAGTAATAGCCTTTGATAGAGAATCAGGAAAAATCGTAGCAGCAGGTGCAGATGCACATCAAATGCTAGGAAAAGTACATGACAAAATTAGTGTAATTAAACCATTAAAAAATGGTGTAATATCAGACATGAAAGCCGCAAAGGCATTAGTTGGATATGTACTAGAAAAAGTATCTAACTTAACAGAACGTGAGTTATCAAATAGCTCATGTGTAATCTGTTGCCCAAGCGAGGTAACTAAAATAGAGAGAGATATCATGATTGATTTAGCTCAAAATATGGGTATCGGAGATACATTTATTGAAGAAGAAATCAAAGCAGGTGCACTAGGTGCAAACGTTGATATCTTCAAGAGTAAAGGTGTCATGATTGTTGATATCGGTGGTGGAACAACAGATGTTGGTGTTCTATCATATGGCGATATTGTACTATCAAGAACAATTCGAAAAGCCGGAAACTTTGTAGATAAAGAAATCGCAAAATTTGTGAAACAAGAAGACAAAGTTGAAATCGGTGAATTAACTGCAGAACGTGTGAAGTTTGAAGTCGCAGATTTAAGAACTGACGCTCCTTCAATCACAAATCGTTATGCAGGTAGAGACATCGTAAGAGGAATCCCGAAATGGGTAAACATCAAAACAGAAGACGTAACAAAAGTTTTAAATCCAATTTATGAAGAAATCGTTAAGTTAATTGCCGCAGTATTGAAAGACACACCACCAGAATTATCCGCAGATATATTCCAACATGGAATCTTGCTAACAGGTGGAGGATCACTTGTAAAAGGTGTCGAAGAATTCATTAGTAGCCGTATCAAAGTACCAGTAAGAGTTGTAGCGAATCCATTAACTTGTGTCGCTGAAGGTAGTAAATTCTTACTGAAAAATCGTGGAGACTATTTAGTGAATCCACTAAAATTATAAGAGGTGAAAATATGGCTGATAGAAAAATGAAAAATAAGAAACTAATTAAAATTGGTATTGATTTAGGTACGGCAAACCTACTAGTCTTCGTAGAAGGCGAAGGAATTATCTTTAACGAACCTTCAGTAATCGCTATGGAATATGAAACTGGAGAAGTAATCGCAATTGGAAATAACGCAGCAAAAATGATCGGTAGAGGCCATCGTGGAATTAAAATTGTAAGTCCACTGAATCAAGGTGTAATCTCAGACATGGATGCAGCAAAAAAACTAATAGAAATGTCAATTAAAAAAGCAGAGACTATGGATATTAACTTAAAAGCATCCACAGTATTGATTTGCTGTCCAAGTGAAGTAACACAAATTGAAAGAGAAGCAATGGTAGATCTTGCACATAATTTAAATGTACCAGATGTATTCATTGAAGAAGAAGTAAAAGCTGGTGGAATTGGAGCTGGATTAGATATCTATAGTTCTCAAGGATCACTTGTTATTGATATCGGTGGAGGTTCTACAGATATTGGTGTTCTAAGTTTAGGAGATATCGTTGTTAGTGAATCAGTGAGAATCGCTGGTAATTATTTTGATCAAGAAATAATTAATCATTTACAATACAATCATGGATTACTAATCGGTAAAAAAACAGCACAACGTATCAAAGAAGAAGTTGGTACACTACGTGAAAACTTAGAACCAAACATAACTACATATGCAAATGGTAGAGACTTAGTGACTGGATTACCACGTAAAATCACTGTAACACAAGAAGAAATCAGAAACTTACTAGTTGAACCATTCCAAAGTATATGTAATGCAGTATTGAAAGTATTACAAAACACACCTGCAGAACTAAGTGCAGACATAATTGAAACAGGTATGTTAGTAAACGGTGGTTGTGCATTAATTGATGGTGTAGATGAGTTCTTACAAAAAGAAATAGGACTAGACACACACATCGCTAAAAATCCTTTAACAGCAATTGTTGAAGGAACAAAAGTATTACTACAAAACCGTGGTAACTACTATATTAAACCAGTTGATTAAAAATTGAATTATAAAATTCACCATATCCTAGCACTCTTAAGCGCAATCTTAATTGTGCTAGGAAATATATTTTATAATGAGCTTGTACTATCACTTATTTATCTCATCCTTGTTTTATTTTGGATGTACACTTACTACAAGATTAGATCAAATCTAATCGTAATCAAGAAAATCAAAAACACAAAGAAGTACAATAATCTTCAAAACTATTTTGTAATGTTTTTAGAAGTTTCAAATCTAAATACATATAGTCAGTTTTATGACTCACATATCAGTGATTCAATATTCAAACAAATTCATAAAGCGTTAAAAAAGAATATACCATCAAACAAACTATATATTTATAGAACAGATCAAATCGCAATCATACATGAGTTTAATAACACAAAAGTAATTAATGATGTAATTAGACATGAAGAAATGAACTTTTTCACAAATAAAGTTCTGAACTACCTAAAGAACCAAAAATACATCATCAACAACTTTGAATATGAGATTAAACTAAATGTAGGTGTTTCATGCTTGGGAATGCGTTATGAAGAAACAAGTATAAAAGAACTTGCAGCACTTGCTGAATTTACAATGTTAAAAGCAAAAGAACATGGGAAAGAATACTTGGTTGTTTCTGAGGAATTACGAGCTATAAAACAAGATTTAGACAGCTTCAACAAAGACTTTGAACAAGGTCTTAAACTAGATGAATTTGTCCCATATTTCTTCCCCTACATTAACAGTAAAACGTTAAAGATATCAGGAGTAGAAAGTTTAGTAAGATGGACAAAAGACCAATACCGAGAAATCGAAGCAGCTAAGTTTAAAGACATTGCAAAAGAAAGATTACTTTTTGAGCAAATCGATTTAAAAGTAATCACAAAAACTTTCAAAGCATACAACGAGTGGAAAGATGACAAATTAATAGATGATGATTTTCAAATCACAATAAATTTAAGTTATCAATCTCTTACAGAAATAAATGCAAACAAGCTAGTTAAAATCACAAAAGATTTTAACATACAACCCAGTATTGTATCCTTTGATATATCAGAGGATAGCATACTGACAAAACGTGGGGTAGAGAGTATAAAAAAATTAAGAGAAAATGGATTCAAAATCTCTCTAGACGCACTCAATAAAAAATGGTTCAACTTAGAAGCTCTTTTAATGATTGATTTCGACACACTAAAAATCAACCAACCTTTATCTAATTCAAACCAAACCAACAAACAAACATTGTTGTTTCAATCATTAGTAGAGTTCTCTAATAAAACAAACGTAGATATACTTAGTAAATCTATAGAAAGCAAGAACCAACTAAATTATGCATTACAACTTAATGTTGATTATGTGCAAGGATACTATTTTACAAAACCATTAAACAATGAACAAATCATTGTTTACCTAAACAAGTATAAACATGGTATCCATACCCACTAAAAGAAGAGGAAATTCCTCTTCTTTTTCTAAAAAAGGAAAATAGTCTTAAAAATTAACTGTTTTTTTGGTACAATAATACTAGACGAATGAAGGAGGAGTTAACATGAACGAACAAGTACAAAAAGAACTAGAAAAAAACTATGGGAAAGTCCAAAAGAAGGAATTTGATTTAAATAATAATATAGATAAATTAAATCAATCATTTGAAAAAGAAGTAAAAGCAAATCAGACGGAATTAAACAATGATTTAAAAGCTTTTAAAGCAGTTGATAAAGAAATCAAGGATTCACATAAAGAATCTGAGAAAAAACTAAAAGAGACACAAAAAGACAATCTGGCTGCGAATAAAGTAAAAGTAACAGAAGCAAATAAAAAACACCAAACAGAAGAAGAAAAATTAATTGCAAAATACCAAAAAGAAATCGATCGTCTTGAAAAAGCAAAAGCTAAAATCGAAGCAAACAACGAAAAACTTGTTGCTTCAACTTTAAAAGCGTTTGATAAAGATGTAGCAGCAAATAAAAAGGAACAAGAAAAACTACAAGAAGAATCGAATAAGATGCAAGCTCTACTTCAAGAAAAATTCGACGAGAAACTAGCAAAATATAATGAAAAAGTAGTATCTTTAAATGAAAAAAGAGAAACACAACTTCAAAAATTGAATGATTCATTTACATCTCGTAATGAAAAACTTGAAGAAGGTATCAAATCTCAAAGAGAAAAATCAGATAAACAACTAGCTGATTATGTTCCTATTTTTACTGAAAAAATAGAACAAGTTGAAGAACTAATTTCAAACGAGCAATCTGAATATGAAACAAAACTTAATGATATTAAAGATACACTTCAATCAAAACTAGATCGTAGAAATAAATTCTTAGAAAAAGCAGAAAACGAGAATGATACAAAAGCTGCAAAAATTCAAAGAAAAGAAATCAAACAACTACAACAATCAGCTGATAAAGAAATCAAAAGTCTTGAAAAAGCACATGCTGAAAGAAAAGTAGACTTAAACAATAAAAAGAAAGAAGTTCTAAAAAATAACTTAGAACAAAAAGCTGCAGTTGAAAGAGAATTCGTAAACTTCAAAGAAGATAACTTAATGCAAATAGAAGTAAACAAAGTAACACTAGCTGATGAAATCACACAAACTAAACTTAACACAGAGTTGAAACTTCAAGATGAATTAGCTAAATACAACGAGTTCTTAGCAAAACATAATGAGAAAGCTGCAAATGAACTAAAAAAATCAAACTTAAAAATAGAAGAACAAGCGGATTTAGCAGTGAAACTTCAAATCCAGTTTGACTTAATAAATAAAACAAACGAACTTCAATACTTAGAAGACCTAGCCCTTAATGAGAAAGATGTTCAAATTACAGAGTTAGAACATAAAAACAATTTAGATCTTAACAACTTAGTTTTAGAAGAAGAACTGGCAAAACTAGCTAGTGAAAAAGATATCCAAGAAAAAGAGTCAGTAAAAGACTTAACTGTGAATGATTTAGATGCAAACAATAAATATCACCAAAATGATGCATCAAAATTAACTTCAACAATCGCTGAATTCAATAAGAATCAAGACTCATTCACACAATTATATGAAAAACGTGCAGAAGAGTTAAATGAGTTTGAAGCAGTTGAAATCAACAACCGATTTACTTTAAAGCAAAAATTCATTGAAGCACAATTAAAAAGAGTTGAAGCAAATCTAAAAACACATGTAACTGAAATTGAAAAAGCATTCAAACAAGAAACTGCTTTATATAATAAGGAAGTTGAAAAAATTGCTTCTGAAGATCAAAAAGCAGTTATTAAATTCAAACAAGATGAAGAAGCAGCAATTCAAGAATTAGTTGATACAAAAAAAGAACTTGATCCAAAAGAAGATAAAAACAGAATTATCGAATTAGATCAAGAAATCGACGAAAGAAAAACTGCTTACCGTAATGAGTTAAAGCAAAAAGAAGACTTTGTGTTTGCGAAAACACAAACATTCCAAGCACAAATTGAACTTGCAGAACAAAGAAAAACGTTAGCTTTACAAGAAGCAAAAGACTTTGCTGAACTGGAAACAAACGATCTTAACGCAAGTTTAGAAACTCTAACACAATTGAAAGAACAAGAACTTGCTGATTCAAAAGCACGTTATGACAAAACAGTAGCCAATACAGTGAATTATAAAAACTTAGCTACGACAAGAAATCAAAAAGCGATTGAAGAAAATCAAGTTTACTTACAAACTAGAGTTACAAAAGAAAACTCAGAAATCACAGATACAAAACAAGACTTCGAAACATACCGTAATGAAGGAAATACAAACTTACAGTCATTACTACAACAAAAAGAAGAAACTCGTCTTAACTTTAAGGAAACACTAAAAAATAATGCGATGCAAAAAGAACAAGAGTTAGAAGCGAAAATCAATGACTTCAAACAACAATCTTCTGATGCATCACAAAAAGAGCAAGACGAATTAACTTCACAATCTTCAGCAAAAAAAGCAAATGAAAATGGTATTGAATCTACTTACAACAACAAAGTAAATGAAATCGATACACTTCTAAAGAAACAAGATCAAGAAAACCAAACAGCACAACAATCAGTAATCAAAAGACAAGATGCTGAAACAAAACAATTAGAAGCAGAAAAACTTCGTTTGAAAAAAGAATATGATATCGAACTAAAAAAAGCACTACAAATTATCAATCAAAAATTAGAACAAGATATCAAAGCATTATAATAAAAAGACCCTTTTCATAAGGGTCTTTCTTTTATATAATATAGATAGGTGATAACAATGAAAAATAACATAAAACTATTTACATGGGCAGCATTTGATATCGTACTAGCATTAGTGTTTCGTTATCTATTTGAACTTGGATATAATGCTCTTCAATCAGAATTAGGACACACAATCGCATACTCAACATTTTCAACAACATTTATAACAATAATCGCAGTTATATTCTGGGTTGCTATTGTGATGAGAGCAGAATATGTTCCTTCAAAATTACCATGGTTAATTGTATTAGCATTAGAACCTTTTGTAGGACTGTTTTTATTCATATCATTTGGTAGATCATACATCAGAAGTTTTCGATATCGAAAAAGACCATTGTCTCGTCCAACAAAATATTTATTAAAAGAACCAAGGACTGATTTCAGTAAAAAAGAATACTTAAAAATAGATTCAGAAATCACAGACATATATAAAGCCGCATATAACTCAACCAAACATCATGCATATCTAAATGATACTTCAGTTCAAGTTTTAACTAACGGTGAAGAGAAATTCCCAAAATTAATAGAAAAACTACAAAAAGCAAAGAAATTCATTTTAATGCAATACTATATCATCAAAACTGATGATACAGGTATTATGATTATGGATATCCTAAAACAAAAAGCAAAAGAAGGATTAGAAGTATACTTAATATATGATGCACTTGGAAATGTTTTTCTAGATAAGAAATATATTCGCTCATTAAAAGATGCCAAAGTGAAAGTGATCGCAAACGAAAAAGTTATCTTTGGGTTATTCAATACAAAGATCAATTATAGAAACCATAGAAAATCTACAATTATCGATGGACAAGTTGCATTCACCGGTGGTCTAAACCTAGCTGATGAATACGCAAATAAAGTAAATCCATTTGGATACTGGAGAGATACACACCTATTTATAGAAGGTGCTGCAGTAAAATCATTAACACAGTTATTCTTTAGAGATTACTATGCAAATACAGGACATTTCATTAATGATGACAGATTCTACCCTGTAACTACGATTCAAAGTAAGGGACTCGTACAAATTGTCCCTTCAGGACCAGAATACATACATCCACCAATAAGAAACATGTATGTTAAAATGATCAATAATGCAAAGAAATCAATCAAAATTATGACGCCTTATATCGCACTTGACCACGAGCTCTTAACTAGTCTTGTGATAGCTGCTAAATCAGGTGTTAGAATTGATATAATAATTCCAGGAATTCCTGACAAAAAAGCTGTATACAAAATTACAAAATCATTCATAGATGATTTGTTAGATGAAGGAATAAATGTACACATTTATGAGAAAGGATTTACACATGCTAAAGTATTCATTATAGATGATCACTTAGCGTCATGTGGAACATACAACCTAGATAATCGCTCAGGTAGAATTAACTTTGAAGTTACAGTGTTATTATATCTTCAAGGTGTATCGAAACTTGTAAAAGACTTTGATAATGATATAAAAGAATCAAATCAAATAAACATTATGAAATGGAAGAAAAGAGGATTCTTTACAAGACTATTAGAAGGTATCCTTAACATTTTTAGTCCACTTGTTTAAAACGAAACTTTGTGTTTCGTTTTTTATTATTTTTACATTTTAGTATAATAAAGATGGGTGATAGTATGGAATATAAACAAGTAATGAAAGAATTAGAAAACTACGGTACGGAGCAAAATAAAAAAATATATACAAATCATGGAGCTGATTTAGAAATGTTTGGTGTTTCAGTTGCCAATCTTAAAAAACTATTTAAGAAGATTAAAAAGAATCACGAACTTGGATTTCAACTATTAAATTCAAAGAATATAGATGCGATGTATTTATCGCAGTGGCTCGTTGATCCAACATTATTGACCATTGAGGATTTAGAGACTATTTTATATCAAACAGATTATTACATGGTGATTGATAATGTTGTTGCGAATCTCGCAGCAAGATCTAAAGATCCAATTTCTATTTTATATAGATGGATTGATAGTGATAATCATCGCTTTAGACAAGCTGCTTATTCTCTATATAGTTTAATCCTTATGAGTTTTGATAATGATTTAATTGATGATGACTTTTTAAATAAGAAACTAAAACATGTCAAAGAAAATATTCACAATGAACAAAATAGAGTTAGGTATTCGATGAACTCATTTTTGATAAGCGCAGGGATTTATGACCCTACTCTAACAGAAACCTGTAAGAGCTACGCTAAAGATATCGGTAAGGTAGAAGTATACATGGGTAAAACATCATGTAAAGTACCTGATGCATTACCTTACATTGAGAAAGTAGAAAAAATGAACAAGATAGGCTTTAAACGAAAGTTATAAGGAAGGTATATTATGATAAAAAATATAAGACAAATTTCAACAAAAAAGGGTGACAAAGGAACAAGTGTTAGTTATGATAATGAAACATATCTAAAAGATGATATCTTATTTGAAACACTTGGTACAATTGATGAGTTATCTTCAAGTTTAGCTATTTGTTATCACAATTCAAAAATAGAAGAGCTTAAAAACATTCAAAGGTATCTACAAGACATAATGAGTTTAGTAGCTACATTTGATGAAACAAGAAGAAATAGACTAACGCAAATCAATGATTCAAGAATCACATTTTTAGAAGATATTGAATCAAAATACCTAAGTAGCACAACAATTGGTAATGAGTTCGTACTACCAGGTGCAGAATCATTGAGAAGTGCGTATTTTGATATCTCACGAACAATTACAAGAAGAGCTGAAAGAAGACTAGTAACATTTTTAAACAAGTATCAAAGAACAGATTTATACGCATCACTAAAGTTCTTAAATAGACTGAGTGATTTATTATTTATACTAGCGAGAAATAAATAAACAGTATTTCCCCTCTTTTTCATTTATGGTATAATGTAAAAAGAGGGGATTTGTATATACTAATATCCCCATTACTTCAAGGGGGATTTTTTTAATGATTAAAAAAGCAAATTCCATAGTGATTATTGTATTGATGACTTTATCATTACTATTCACTTTTGGAACAATTACTAAACACAGTGTAGCAGTTGCACCTGACGAAGGTGTTCAATTCACACAAAATGTATCAAAACTTTATTCGTCTATTGGATTTTCATTTGCAGAACAAGATGAACTTCTGGAAGATCAAACAGATGAAGAAGAAGATATGTTAGATGTAGAATATAATGAGTTTGGTGGAGATGTTGATGAGTTCGAAGAAGTGATTTCTGGAATGAACTGGTATCGAAACTACTTCATCGATGAAGATAGCGACCATGAAGTTGTTTATTTTAATGGTTCAACAATAGATGAGTATCATATTTTATTTAATCTAGCGGTTATATTCTCAGTTCAAGTATTACTTCTTATAACTATAACAAGAGCGATTATTAATTTACAAAAAGATAAGTTTTACTATAAAGTTACGAAATCATTAAGAATCACATTGTTACTGAGTTTAATTTTAGTTGTTACAATGTTTAATGTATTTCCAGCTGGAGAAATGAAGATTGCTGGGGCATTCAAGTTTAGTATAATTCTACAATTTATTGCATTACTATATTTAAGTACTGTTTCTAGATATTTTGAAGGCGATTTAAAAGTAATTAACATTAAGAATGTATTATTAAAAACATCATTAGTAACAATATCATTCTTGATAATTGTTTCACTATCATATTCGTTTATAAATATAAGTTACCGTAATGATGGAGTACAAAACATCGATATCAAAGACCATTTACAAGTACTAGATTTTTATGATTATAAACACATTAATTTTGAAACAATGTACTTTAAAGATGTTGAAGAAGATGATGTTGTGAGTAGTGAAAGTATCTATGTTGTAGAACATAGTGATGGTTTATCACAAAATTACACTTTCTCTCAGTTTGCTTTATTGGAAGATGATGACTTTAACGATGCAGTAAAATCTACATACGTTTTCGCAGGAGCAAACACATTTTTCATATTGATTGGTTTCTTTGCGTTTTCAAGTGTGCTAAATTATGCAACATATAATGATATAGATGAAAACAAGACGAAAAAGAAGGAAAAACTTGCAAAATTCTATATGATAGTGATGGTGATTCCATTTGCTTTCCTTATGCAGGCTATGGTTGCTGCAATCAATAATCTACCAAATCAAGTAAATTGGTCTAGATTAAATTTTGAAATTCCAGGAAATATGATTTTCTTAAGTATACTTGTTATCTTAGGAGCTGTCTTAAGTTTTGTGAACTTCAAATCAATTGATAAATTTATTTCATTAGAAGTTAGAGATAGACCAAAAAAAGAAAAAGTAGTAAAACAAAAGAATCAGCCAGTTTCACATAAAGAAACTGTCAATCCTAACAAAGGTGATTATGCCCAACTAAAACTATTAAAAGAGTTGCTAGATATGGGTGCTATTACTGAGGATGAATATAATGAAAAGAAGAGGGAGATTTTATGATTAAAAAAATTAATTTAATTGTTTTAACGGTTTTAGTAGCTTTGGCTTTACTATTTAGTTTTGGTAAAGTAGTACAAACATTGGGTGATGATGAGATATATGCTCATCAAAACACTGTTCAACTTTATACTTCTGTAAAAATATTATTTGAGTCAGATAGAGATAGTGAAAACATTCTTGAAGATCAATTTGAAGATGCATATGACACAATTATCGATGATGATTTAGAGGATCAAGAAGAATCAGATGAAATGTCAAAAGTAAATATGTATCGTTTCACATTGAAATTAGATGTGTTATCAGATGATGATGACTTTGCACCTACTTTTGTTGAAGTAGGGTTAATTATGATTAATGTTCTTTTATTACTTTCAGTACAAGTATTACTATTTATCAGTTTAATAAAACTAGCCTTATCATTTGTTGATGGAGAATTAAGTGAAGGAACAAATAAACTATTAAAAATTACATTCTTACTTGCAATTGTACTTACATTAGTACTTTATAACCCATTACTACCTACAATAGTTAATGCAGGGGAAACGATAGTTGGTTCAGGATTAAGATGGGCTATGATTTTCTTAGCTATCGCACTTATCTACATTAATATCGTTATGAAAGTTATTGATGGAGAATACAATGAGATCAACGTAGAAGATTTCATCAAGAGAACTGTTTATTTAGTATTAGGGTTCTTATTAGTTGTATCTTTATCGAATTCGTTCTTAAATACAAATTATCGAGATAAAGCATATCAAACAATTGATATCAAAGACCATATCGCATTACTAGATGTATATGATGTTGAAAGACAAGATTTTCTAATTCCTTCAGGAATTGCTGAATCAAGAGATGACAATACAGCAAGTCCGGTTGGTATTTATTTAGCTGAATATGATAATGATGTTAATTCATGGCAAAACTCAGATCAATTAGAAGTAGCTAGAGATTATGAGTTCAGAGTGGTATTATCGTATATCACTGCTGTCGTTAATATTTTATTCATGGTAGTAACATTGATTCTATTCAAAAATGTTTTATTCTATAAAGAAAGAAAAATTAATCTATGGGGTAAAATTGTATTTGTTACAGCTATCGTATTATGGGTAAATATGTTATTTATTAGATTCTGGTTACCTGACGAGTTAGATTTAAGAAGAGTAGACTTAGCGATACCAGGAAACATGTACTGGATTTTAGTATTAACTATCATAGTTGCTTTTATAGCCGCTGTAATTCCAGCTTCATTAGACAAACAATTCAGTTTCAGTGGAGCGGTTAGTTCTTTAAAAACAAGATCACCAAGACAACCAAGACCTAAGAAAGAAAAACCAGCACCAACACCACAACCTAAAAAAGTTGATTATGAAGCATTAAAACAACTTAAAGAGTTACTTGACATGGGTGCAATTACACAAGAAGAATTTGACGAAAAGAAAAAAGATTTAATATAATTATAAAAGGTGATTTCAATCACCTTTTTTTTAGTTTTATTTTATATGTTATAATATATTCAAGGTTAAATTAAAGTGGGGAGTGTGAAGAATGAAAAAATTAAATATTATAGTAATTGCTTTGTTAAGTACTATTGCATTAGGATTTAGTTTCGGTTCTCTTTATTATATGGATGCTGGTGAGTCTGATGGTGAAGAAGCCTATGTTGAGCAAAATGCAGTTCAGTTATATGGGGTTATAGGAATGGTTTTTAATTCGTCTGATGACAACGAAGAACTATTTTTAGAACAAATGGAAGATGCAACTGAGATTATAAGTGATGAAGATGCAGAAGAAGAGGATATCTTAGAAGCTGCCTCGAGTGTGAATTTTTATAGAATGTACTTCGTTGAAGATGCATCTGAAAATATATCATTGATTGATTATGTACACTTATATACGAATGTAATACTCCTTTTTGTTATACAAATATGTTTGATAGGAGTTGTTATTGTTTCTTTTGTTCGTTTTTCAAAAGAGGATGTATTCAAATCAACTGTCAAACTTATGAAGGTTGCGGTTGTTTCATCTTTGATTTTAGTAGTTTTGATGTTCCCAGCTATGCCTATTGGGGAGATAAAAATAGCTAGTGGTTTTAAAGTGTCGATATTCTTACAAATAACATTATTAGTATATATCGTTACATTTGTTAAATTCTTTGAGAAAGGATTTCAAACAAGTAATCTAAATGATGAAATCAAAAAGGTACTGATAGCTATACTGTCGTTTCTTTTGGTAGTTTCATTATCTTATTCTTTTTTAAACATTGAGTATCGATCAAAATCAGTTCAAAACATAGATATTGATGATCACATCAAACTTTTAGATATATATGAAGAGGATTATAGATGGATGGCAAATGTATCAAGTTTACAGGATGTTGAATATGATGATATTCTAAGTATGGAAACTATATACTATTTGGAGTTTGAAGAAGGAGAATATTTTGATCAGTTTGTAGAATATAGCTATTTATCAGAAGTGATAGCTGCTATTTACGCAGTTGTTATGGCGAATATCTTGTTCGTTATTCTTACTTTTATTATTTTCATCTTTGCATTAAATGGTGAAATTGTAAATACAAAGATTTTTTCAAGAATTTCAATTATATTTTATATACTATTGCTTGTTGGAATGTTTTCAATGAAATTCAACTTACCAGAAATAGTTGATTACTCAAAGTTAAAATTTACGGTTCCCTTCAATATGATATTTATTGGTTTTGTTATAACAGGTCTTAACCTTATTCATTTGATTTATATTCCTTTTTTAGACCACGAGTTCTCTTGGGAATTAAATTGGGAGCAGAAAACATTCTATAGAGTTGCAGGAGATAAAGTGCCTATTGTAAAAGAAAAAACAAATAAGAGTCCAAAGGTTGTTGAAGAAGCTAAAGTAGAAGTACCAAAAAAACAAAAGAAAAGCTCTTCAAGAATGAAAGAGGATTTTGAAGCCCTTAAACTCTTAAAAGAGCTACTTGATATGGAAGCAATCACAAAAGAAGAATACGAAGAAAGAAAAAAAGATTTAATATAAAATAAAAGGTGATTTTAATCACCTTTTTCTTTTGAAAAATAAGATACTGTATTATAATGAGATTGATAAATTTGAATCGAGGTAATGATATGAAAATAATCGCAATAGACATAGGTGGAACAGAGATTAAAGCGTCCTTATACATAAATGATAAAATTACCAAAACATATAAACAACAAACAAATAATTCATTGGGTCGAGAAACAGTGATGAACACATTATATGATGTCATCAATCAATTACTTGAAGATTCAGTTGACAGAGTTGGAGTTGTAACAGCAGGAGCAATAGATATTGATACTGGATACATTGTAGCAAATGATGGACAATTAAGTGATTGGGTTGGATTTAGTATCAAAGAACAATTGGAACTTAAATACAATATACCAGTCTATATCGATAACGATGCGAATGGTGCGCTTATTGGTGAGATTCAAGAATATAAATCAGAATATTCAAACATCGCTATGATAACACTAGGTACTGGTGTAGGAACAGCGCTCTATTTAAATGATACAGTATATAGAGGTTCTACTTATCAAGTTGAATTTGGTCATATGACTTTGATCCCATTTGGAGAACTTTGTTCGTGTGGTAAGTTAGGATGTGCAGAACAATACCTTTCAGGTTCAGCACTTACTAAATTAGCGATTAATAAAGTATCAAACAAAATAACACATGGTAAAGAGTTATTTCAACTATTTGAAGAAGGTAATAAAAAAGCAATAGATGTAGTTGAAGAATACACAGACTTGTTAGCTATTTATATTAATTCAATTAATAAGTTTATAGATTACGAACTTTTAATAATTGGTGGAGGAGTTATTACAAGTAAAGAAATTCTAATACCTATTCTTAAAAGAAAACTTTTATCACTTGGAATCAGGAAAAGAATAGAACCAGCAAAACACTTAAATAACGCAGGAATTATCGGTGCTTATTTACTAGCTTCAAACTAAAAAAGACTCTTGAGTAAAGAGTCTTTTTTTATTGATTAAACAACATGGTCAATCGTGTTTTAACTAATAAGCATATTACAACATCGCCTTCCTATTATATATTATAATTATAAATAAGAGAGGTGAACAATATGAAAATATATAAATACGATGAACTAGGTTCAGCTAATTATGGATGGTTGAAAACAAAATATCATTTTTCTTTCAGTAGTTATTATAACCCTTCCAAAATGCATGTAGGAACATTAAGAGTACTTAATGATGATTACATCAGTGGGAATACAGGATTTGATACACACCCTCATAATGATATGGAAATTATCACATACATCGTAGATGGATACTTAACACATCAAGATTCAATGAATAATAAAAGAACAATAACTTCAAAGCAAGTACAATACATGTCAGCAGGAACTGGAATCACACATAGTGAAAAAAATGAAAGCGATAAAGTGCTTCATTTGTACCAAATATGGATATTCCCAAGAGAAAAGGGATTAACACCTAACTATGGAGATTATGATTTTTCTGATTTAATCATACAAAACCAAGAAACTTTAATTGTAAGTGGTGAGAATGTAGATAACACGATTTTAATCCAACAAGATGCTAATATAAGTATTGGGTTGTTTGATAAGGGAACAAAACAAGAAATAGATTCCAAAGGATTCAAATATACATACCTAGTGTTAATTGATGGTATATTTGAAATAAATGGTAAAACATTAACAAAAGGAGATGCTATTGAAGCATCTGATAAATATAGTATAATAGTAAAAGAGGATGTTCATTATCTCTTGATTAGAGTTAATGAATTAGATAGGAGATAAGATTATGACATATCAAGAAGTAAATTTAAGTAGAAGATCGATTCAAAATTTCGACAGAAATAAACCGATTAAATTTGAGTTGGTCAAAAGAGTAATTAGCGAAGCTACATTTGCACCAAGTGGTTACAATCTTCAACCCTGGAGAGTTATTGTAGTACAGAGTGAAGAAAGCAAAAACAAACTACACGCACTAGCTTATGAGCAGCAAAAAATCCTTGATGCCCCAATCACGCTTATTGTAGTTGCGGACAAAGAGTCATATAAAAGACATAACAAAATATGGGATCATTTAAGTTTAGAACACGGTGAAGACAAGATTCTTGAAACAATCGAAAGATTGAGTAAAGGATATGGGAAAGACGAACTAACAAAAACAAGGCATGCTCATACAAATACATCGTTGTTTAGTATGAACTTAATGGCATTGTTTAAAAGCTATAACATAGACAGTCATCCAATTGGTGGATTCAAAGAGTTAGAAGTAAAAGAAGCATTTGGAATCAATGAATACGAAGACATCAACATGTTGATTAGTATAGGTTATCATGATGAGTCCAAACCACTTATTACAAGAAAAAGAAGAAAAACATTCGAAGAAATTACAACTATTTTTTAAATGAAGTTTATTACTTCATTTTTTTTGTTATAATGGTAATAAGGTGATTGGTTATGAAAAACTACTTTCAAGTTTTAAAAACAAGCAAACGCTATCGATATGTAACAGCTCTAAGTTTCATTCTATGGGTTGCTTTTTTAGTGCTTTCACAACTTTACTCCACAATAGAGTTAGATAAGTTGCAATCACATGAATTAAGAGAATTAAGATCACATTATGATATGGAGTTCTCACATTACAATAGTTATGTATATCTAGTAGAAGCAATTATTGTTGAGCAAGATGGTGATTTTAATCAAGAAGAGTTTGTTGGTTTACTAGAAACATTAGATCATGGAGACTTTGAATACTTATCAATATCAGAAACATCTGTAGTTGAATATGTTTATCCTGAATCACATTTGCATCTACACGGAGACGATTTGACACAATCTTTAAATACAGCACAATACTCTGAACTAATCGATTCAATCAATACAAACAATTTAGTCTATCAATATGAAACTTCATATAATGTAGATAAAATATATATACGTAAAGCAGTTACTGTCAATGATGAGTTTTATGGTTTTATTACCTTATGTATTTCAGCTTCAAGTTTTGAAGCATCAACTATAAATTTTGAAAGTGATTACTTAGATGCTGGATTATTCACTGGAAATGGTGATCTCATTATAGGTGAAGGTGAAATTGAAGATTACGAAGTACAAAGAGTTAACTTTGGGGACTCATATCTATATGTTGGTGGAAAAGTAAACGAGCAATCAACATTTGATATTATCATTCAATATTATTCTTACTTCATAACAATTTCATTAATACTTATCGTACTGAATTATTATACATTTGTGTTTGTCACAGAGAATGATAAACTATTAAAAGAACTAGATTATAGACAAAACTATGATAGTGAAACATCGCTATACAACGTCGAAAGACTATATAAAGATATACTAAGTTTAGTAGATAAAAAAACAAAGTTCTTCTTAGTGTTTGTTAATATAACAAATCTAAAATATATAAGTGGAAAATTCGGTTACTATTTAACATCTGATTTACTAAAAAAGACAACATCATTAATCGATAGAGTACTAAGAGAAAATGCAACATTCTATCGTCATGGTGGAGATGAGTATGTTATAACTGTTAAGACTGATTCTCAATCAGAAGTATCAAACCTATTAAGAAGAATATCTAAAATATTTGATAATGATATATCAATTGGAAATATTCGAGCAAGACTAGGATTAACAGTTGGTATTACAAGTTATCCAGATCATGGTACTTCACCTGAAGAACTGATTAAAAACGCACATCTTGCGTCACAACAAGTATCTTCTTATGATAAAGAAGTATTTAAATTCTATGAACCAGATAAAATCAAATCAATGATTACTACTGAAGGGTTCGACATTATGATCAAAGATTTAAACTTAGAACTATTTGAAGTATACCTAATGCCTATTGTAGATGTACAAACCAACTGTATCGTTGGATTTGAATGTCTAACAAGAGCATTTGATGATTTTGGAGGGAAACTACCAACAGAAGAAGTTGTATTGTCTTTAGAAAGAAATGGTAGAATACAAGAACTAGATGAAATCGTATTTAAGAAAATGCTGATTAATATGAAACGCATCAACAAAGAGTTTCCCGATCAAGACTTCTTCTTAAGTCTTAACGCTTCAGCGTTAAGTGTAAATGATGAATATGTAGAAAACATTATCTCTTACTACAAGAACGCTCGTCTTAAAAAAGGTCAAATCGTTCTAGAACTTACAGAATCTTATAGAGTTGAAGATTATGATTATCTGATTAGATTATTTAATAAGTTAATTGAGAATGGAATCAAAGTAGCAATTGATGATTTTGGTTCAGGATATAGTTCTATATCATATATTGCTAAGTTCCCTATTTACGCAATTAAAGTAGATAAACAATATGTGAAAGACTATGATACAAACAAGTTTAATAGAACACTATTAATCACGTTAAAATCAATCGCAGACACCTTAGGTTGTAAATTAGTAGCTGAAGGTGTAGATAATCATGAAACACTTGATTACTTAAAAGAAGTAGGATGTCCATCTTACCAAGGATATCTATTTAGTAAAGGTGTTCCACTAGATGATGCAATCGCATTAATCAAGAATAATTTATGTAAAAAAGAGTAGATAATTATCTACTCTTTTATGTTATAATTTTGTAGAATGGAGGATGTATAATGAATAAAATAGACAAGTTTTTAATCAAGTACAAATTACCAATATTTGTTACAATAGGGTTTTTTATTATGATGCTTTTAATTAACCCTCATGATTACTTTGATTTCAATTGGGATTGCCTTATTTGCAATGATACAGTAATTACAGCTACTATATCATCTGGATCTTCAGTGTTAGTTTTGTATATCACATTGAAATTTAATAGTAAAAGAAACAAAGAAGATAGGGAAGAAAGAAAAGAAGAGAGAAAAGATCAAAAAAACTTTGAGACAAATAAAATTAGGAGAGACGAATTAGTTGACCTTTATGTTGCGATTACTAGAACAAACAACGAGTTATCAACTTACAAAAAACCTATGGAAAAGGACGAATATGTTGATAAGCAAGAAAGTATATTGAAGTATTTTACTAAAATCGCAGAACATTATAATTTATTCTCTTTACTTGTTAACTCTAATGATTCCCTAATTGAAAAGATAAAGGAAATACAAAATATATATAAAAATTGCAATTTGAACATGAATATAAAGCAATTTGGTAAATATTTGGAGGATCAGTATCAAAGAGTATACGACTTAAGTATAGAAATGATGGAAATTATTAATAAAATAATTAATAAACAGACATAAAAGAGTAGATAATTATCTACTCTTTTATGTTATAATCTATGTATATTAGGAGGAATGAATATGGATAAAAAAATTGCTGTAATAACTGATAGTAATGCTTGTTTGGATTATATTGAACATAAATATGATGTTGGAATATTTCGATCAAGTTTAATATTAGGGGATGAAGAGTATTTAGACTTTGTAGAAATCAGTGCAAATGAGTTCTATAAAAGATTAGAAGAAGATAAATCAGTATTCCCACGTTCTACTTATTTTCCATTAGGTAAAATGATAGAAATGTATGAAAATTTACTTGAGCAAGGATATACACATTGTATTGTGATACCAATTAGTAGTGGAATGAGTGGAATATATAACGCTTCGATGATGGCAAGTAAAGAAGTGCCAGATTTAGAAGTATATGTGTTTGATTCAAAAACAGTATCATACCCTCAAGCTTATATGGTATTAAGAGCTTGTGAGATGATTGAAGATGGTGCAGATGTAAAAGATGTACTAGATGAACTAGAATATATAAGAGATAATAATAAAATATACTTTACAGTTAAAACTTTAGAATACCTGATTAAGAATGGTCGTTTAAGTAATGCTGCAGGTTTTGTAGCAAACACATTAAAAATCAAACCAGTCTTAACAGTAAATAAAGAAGGTAAAGTTGAATCAATAGAAAAAATAAGAACATTCAAGAAATCAGTAAATAGAGTTTTAGAAAAATTCTTCATTGAGACTGAAGGATTAGATGTGATTCCATTTATCTTACCAGCAAACAATCAAGAAACAACAGATTATTTAATTGAAAAGATAAATGAAAAAAGACCAGATATCAAAGAAATTCCTGTATTGCCACTAACCGCAGTAGTTGGTGCTCATGGTGGACCAGGTACAATTAGTTTAGGGTATATAATCAAAAGGCAAAAGTAGTATATTTTGCCTTTTTTCTTTGCATTAAAAAAAGTAATTACTATGTAATTAAAAAAGTTTTACAGAATAATACTTGTGTTATACACAGTAAGGTGATAGTATATAAGTGTGCAATACACAATAAAGGAGGAATTCCAATGAAAAGATCAACAAAATTTGAATTCGCCAATAAATCTACAAGACAAAATAATGACAATCAAAAAGATAATGGCGAAAAACAATATCATAATATTATAAACTTATCATTTTTTTTAATTTAATAAATGTGTTATACACAATAAAGGAGGAAATCATATGAAAACTACTACAAAGAGTAATTTCAATTATGACACTTCAGATCAGATAAATAATCGTAATAGAGAATTTAACAACATGATAAATGAAAAGAAGTATCATAAAATTATTAATTTATCATTTAAATAGAATAGATGAAAAGGAGGCGATACGATGAATCCCCAATTTAAAAAAGGAGTTATCGAAATGTGCGTTCTAAGTATGATCAGCAGAAAAGATATGTATGGTTTTGAAGTTATCGAAACAATTAGTGAAGAAATTGACGTAAATGAAAATACTATATATCCAATCTTAAGAAGATTAACAAAAGCTGAATACTTTGAAACTTACACAGAAACGGTGAGTGTAGGAGCACCAAGAAAGTACTACAAAATAACAAAAGAAGGTTTGGCACGACTTGAGTTATATGAAACAGAATTTGGAAGTTTCATTAAAAGTGTATATCGAATTTTAGGAGGCAATGAACAATGAAAAAAGAATATTTATTAGGATTAAAAGAATTACTTGATCGTTATGATATGAGTGAACAAGAAAAACAAGATATCTTAGCGGATTATAGTGATATGTATGATAATTGGGAAGAAAGAGGAATGTCTGACGATGAAATCGTAGAAAAACTTGGAAAACCAAAAGGTATTATTGGTAGTTTGGTTGAAGGTTATCGTCGAATTCCAAAACCATCAGATGGGAAAGAAAAAATTATAGCGTTAAGTCCATTTGTTGCCACAATTATATTCTTCATAGCTGGATTTGGATTTAATCAATGGCTATACTCATGGTTAGCATTTATTCTTATACCAGTAACAGCAATCATTGTTGAAATGTCTAGAAGCAAAGATCCTCATGTAACAACAGCACTTAGTCCATTTGTAACCGGAGTTGCTTACTTCATTATAGGTATGGAATATCAGTTATGGCATCCTGGATGGTTAATATTCTTGGCAATTCCATTAATCGCAATCTTCAACTCTCGCGATGAAATGAACTTTAGAACATTATTAACAGCAATTTCTCCATTTGTTGCAGTCATTGCTTATGTTGTTCTAGGTGATATGGGATACTGGCATAATATGTGGGTTGTATTCCTTATAATTCCATTCTTAGGAGCAACGTTAGAAACAGGATTCAAAAGAGTATTCTTATTACTGTTTCTACCTGTCGCAGTAATTGCATATCTATATTTAGGTGACATGTACAATGAATGGCTTTATACAGCACTTGTATTTACACCATTACTTGTATTCTATATCATTAATGGTAATGTACAATTATGGGATAAAGATGCCCCAAAAGATTATCAAATACTAGTCGCAGCTACTGTAACAACTTATGTAGTAGTAAGTTTAATTACACAAGCTTGGCTGATCACATGGTTAATCTTCTTCGCAATCCCTATGTATGCTATTAACCAAGAAACAGAACAACCAGAAAAAACGATTGCATTCACACCTTTTATCGCAACAACAATATTCATTTTATTAGGATTCTTCTTTGGAATCTGGGCGTGGGCATGGATCGCATTCTTAATTATTCCGGTTGTAGCAATCATCAAATCAGTTTGATTCATACAATATTCACACATAGTTAGATAGTTTCTATTATAATATAGTTGTTCATAACTCTTTAGGGATGAAAAGGAAAAGAGGAGAACAACCAAAAAGGAGCATATTTGCTCCTTTTTTAGTGTAAAAGAAAAAGAGACCCGCAGGCCTCTTATCTATAGAAGGCATCTCTGAATAAATCCAGATAATGCACGATGTCCATTTCTAATTCTTCGTAAGCATCAGTAGTTAATCTACTATACTTTACTTTCCAATCAAAACTTAATTTGTCAACTGTCCAACGTACGATGTTTAAACAACGATCAACGTTTAGATCATCTTTGAATAAGTAAGCATCAATATTTTGGAAAATTTTCTCATAAGAATGTTCTGTTGATTCTACATTCGCTTTTCTGATCTCATCAATCATATCTTGATCAACTAATAATTCAGCTGTTTCAAATAATTTAACGAATAATGGATGAGCCAAATAAGACTCAATCTTTACTAGTGTTGATTGTTGCATTCTATTTAGTACATCTCTGTCTGCGAAATTAACTTTTTCATATAATTCATTAGTGATAGATTCTCTTGCATGTTTGTATAAGTATAAGTACAAATCCTTTTTACTGATAAAATAATGAAAAAGTAATCCCTTAGATACATTTGCCTCTCGTACAATTGTATTCGTTGAAGCTTTCTTATAACCTTTTTCCGAGAACTCAGCTAACGCAGCCTCTAATATACGACTTCTTCTAGCGTCGTCTTGATTCAAGAATTCACTCATTTTAAATCACCCTTTCAAACTTGTTTATAGTATTGGTCAAATATATATTATCAAACTCTTGACCACTTTGTCAAAAGAAAAAAGGTCAATGTGGATAACTTGTGGAAAACTGTGTGTATAACTACCATGTATTGACACATTTTAGTATAATAGGTATATGAGGAGGAGAGAAATGAGTATATATAACATAGAAGTAGAGAAGATGAATGGTGATAAAGTATCACTTAGTGAATATAAAGGAAGTCCATTACTTATCGTAAATACAGCGTCAAAATGTGGTTTAACGCCTCAATTCGAAGGTCTAGAGGAGTTACATAAAGAGTACAATGAAAAAGGATTAAAGATACTGGGATTCCCTTGTAATCAGTTCTTAAAACAAGATCCAGGTAGTAATGAAGAGATTTTAGAGTTCTGTCAATTAAACTATGGAGTATCTTTTGAAATGTTCGCAAAGCTCTCAGTTAAAGGGAAAAACCAGCATCCATTATACGATTATTTAGTAAACACGGCCAAAGAGCGTAAAGGTAAAAAGGTGAAATGGAACTTTGAGAAGTTTTTAATCTCAAAAGAGGGTGAAATCATTAAACGATATGCACCAACTACAAAACCAAAAGAACTAGTACCTGATATTGAAACAAATCTATAATGAAAAAGAGTAAGCAAATTTGCTTACTCTTTTATATTGCAGTGTTTTTAAGTGTTTCAGGTATACTCAGTTTATCGCTATACTTGTAAGTAAAGTATATAGAAAACAGGTAAATACCGACCAAGAATAGTAGTCCAATAATGATGTTGACTAACTTCATGGTTAATACCAGCTTAAATCCTATGATATCTGTGATACTTTTTAGTAACAAGTCAAGGAAGTAGTAGGTTAGAGGGATACTGATAAAGAACGTAACTAAAAGGATAATCCCAATGCTTAATAAGTATTTTATGTTAACTTCATAGTTTGAATATCCAAGTGCTTTTAAGATTGAAATGTTTCTTTTGTTCTCGGTGATATAAAGAATCATAATTAATACAAATATACTAATTCCTAATATGACACTTAACACAGTTATGAAATTAATGATAATACTAGATATATTTAGTATCGATGAAAAGTCATTCACCGTTTTTGAATAGTTTACCCTACTTAATACATAAGGATTATCATATTCATAATCAGTTGTATATAATGCATTGTATGAATTTTGATCTACTCCGTACAATTCATTCACAGATTCTCTACTCATAAAGATTGTACCTTCTATCAGTTCGTTACTAATTCCAACAACTTCTTTGTCTACTTCAATCGTACCGATTTGATAAGTTAGTATGTCTCCTATTTCAATATCTGATAAATCAGCTAAGTATCTACTAATAATGATTCCATCATGTAATAGTAGATTGTTTTCTTTCTCGTTGTTTATCAAGTACTTTAAATCTGATTCAGGACTGATTCCATAAACAGTAGAGTTGATTCCAACTTCTGTATCATTCACTTTTGTCACTGTAGTATACAGTCTTGTGATTGGTTCATAAGATGAATCAAGAGGTTCATCTTCAAAATATCTTAATGTGATTAACTCTTCATAATTGTTTCCAACTACAGTCACATCTATGAACTCAGTAAACATATTGTTACCACTTAATCCAAATAATAGAATCGTATTTACAAGAATAAAGATACTACTAATTTGAATGATTGTTTTGAGTGGTGTGTATTTAAATAGTCTTAGTTTGATTCTTTTTATTGTTTTTTCTTGTTTATTTACGTTTCTATAAATAAATAAGAAGGAAACAAGACCTATAATCATTATTGGGATAAAAGTCGATTGTAGGAAGGTTATGAGTGAAAAACTCATTTCTGCCTTTGGGAAGTAATATCTACTACTATATAAGTCAAATAATGAATTACTTAAGATATATCCTATGATGTATCCAATGAATGTTGTGAGGCTCACAAGGAGTGGAAACATCATATAGGATAAAGTAATTTCTAGTTTACTATAACCTAAGCTGTTTAGTATTTTGATATCTTGTTTGTATTTATCGATGTATCTTTTTATAAAGATTAAAAGTAGTATTGCCATAAACAGGATAAATGTGTATAAAAATACATTAATAAACAGATTCGCGTTAGTGATTTCTTTGTCTAGGGTTATGATTCTATAATTTAACTCTCGTGGTAGTATGATACTAACCATCTGCATATGTCTACCTAACGTAGACTTATCAGTTGTTTGGATTGATTTATAACTATCAAGTTCTACGATTTGAGATAGATCACCTTTTACCGTATATCTTGTGTATGAATCATAACCTGTATTTTCGAGTAGTTGATCAGATCCGAATACCAATGTTTGGAATTCAGGATCAAAGTCTATTTGCGTTAAACTTAATATTGGAAATAAGAATTCAGGACTATATGCGAATCCAACAACGTCATAAGTAATTCCGTTTATGTCGTAAGTATCATTTAATGATATTCCATTGAATTCTGCGAATTCAGGGAATATCATAATTTCTGTGTCAGTTTCAGGGAGTCTTCCTTCTACAACATAGGGAAGATTTATAATCTCATGTATGGATAAGAACTTATAAGAATAGTCACCTATTTCAATATCGATGTTATCTTGTTTTTCAATGATAAAGTTATAGTCTGTTTCAAAATATGTTAAATATCCATCTATGAAAGATTCGTAGCTATCGGGGTCTTCTTTGATTCTTTGATTGATTAATACATTTAGTGAGTTATATTGTTCAGGTGTATCTAAGCTGATTGCGAGTCCGCATTCATCAAAGATGTCCATTGCTACACATAGTTCTACAAAGGCTGTTCCTGATAAGTAGTTTACATCAATGTTTGTGATTGAGAAGTAGAAGTCTTCTGTGTTTTGGGATTCGATATAGGTGTCGTAATTATTTTCTAGACGATCAGTTGATGTTTTCACCATAACAAAAGTGAGTGATATGACTATCACTAGTAGACTTAATGAAATGAATTGGAATTTGTTTTGGTTTAGTTTTCTCAGTTGATCTTTTAGTAGTAGTTTCATGATTACACCTCTTCTATATTATATATGATTAGTGCATTATTTCAACGGACAAAATTGTCGTTAAAAAAACATAACTTTTACACAAGTTAGTGCTATAATATGGGTGTAGGAAATATTTTAAAATAGAAAGGGTGCTAGAAAAATATGAAAAAAGTACTATTATTAATTTTAAGTTTAACAGCTGTGTTTACTTTATCAGCTTGTGATTTATTCGGTGATGATGAAGTTACAAATGATGAGATCGTACAGACAGTTGTAGAAAACTGGGATGGGTCATTAGATCACGTAGAAGCTGTAATGGACAACATGAATTTAGAGTCGATGACTCAGAGAATGACGTTTTCTGCAGAATATGATGATGGATATGAACAAGTATCTATCGATTATACAGTTACTGATAAAATGGTAACTGGAGATGTTAACATGTTACATAGAACATTATCACAAACTATGGAAGTTGATGGTGAAGAAATTGCCATGAACAGTGAAGTGATTTATGTACAAACTGATACTGGTGTTCAAGTGTATATGAACATTGCTCAATTAAAAGAATTATTAACTAGCGAACTTGGATCTGAATTTTCAGATACAATTGAAGCTGTTGGTATTACAGAAGATTGGATTCAATTCAACTTCGATGATAGTTTAGCAAATGTAATTGAACTAGAAGTATTAAAAGAAATGATGAGAGAAGTTTTATACGAAGAACTTGGAGAACAAGCGTTCTATGAGTTACAAGAAGATATTGAAGCTGATTTAGGATTTGATTTCTCACCATATGGTGTAGATTTAGGATTATTTATGGATCATATCTTAAATGAAAGATTTGACGATGCAGAAGCATTAGTTGATGCAATCGCAATGGAAGATTTATTAGATGATTTTGAAGCACAAGTAATTATTCCTAATTTGAAAAATGAATTACAAGAAGAAGCAATGTACATCTTAATGGATTTACCTAATTATGATGTAGCTGCTGCTGTATTAGTATTACAAGCACAAGGGTTAGAAGCTTGGTATGATACATTAACAGAAGAAGAAATCGATATGTTAGCTTATCACATCGATGAAGGTTATTTCGCATTTGCTCATTTAATGAAAGGTGATTTACCAAATTGGGTATTATTAACTGTATTATCTGATGAGTACACTGAAATGGATTTAAGAGAAATTCCTGGATTTGATTATGATTTATTAATGGCAAACATTGAATTAGTAGACTTTACAGAATTACATAATGAATCTTTAGATTTATCAGCTCTATTTGAAGCAATGTATAACGGACAAGCTTCATTTGATCAGTTCTTAACTGCTTCAAATGCTACAGCTCCTAACATGGTTTTATTATTAGAACCATTAAGTGGATATGTAGAAGCAATGGAAGAAGTGAAAAATTTAGTAGATGATATCTCATTAGGTTTTGAAAACTTAGATCAATTTAGCCAATACTTTGATTTAACATACTATGAAGAAAATGGTATGGCAACAACAAGTATTGAAGCAACAGATGATAACAAAGTAAAAACAAATATTGAAATCTATAACTACGGTAATCTTTTTGAAGATTTCGGTGAAGATTTATATGCATACTTAGATGGATTTAGTTCATTCGAAATGCCATATGTAGATCCTTATAACTGTCCTTCATCAGCAACATATTGTGAAATGATTCCTGTAGAAGAAATTAAAGAAGGATTAAATATGTTTGGTAGTATCAGTGGATATGTATTAGTAGATCCAGCTGCACAAGATAAAGTAGAAATCTATATCGACTTCAAAGACGTTATGAACGAGTTTATGGTTGAAATGGGTGAAGGTGAGTATGTTGACACTATGGAAATGACTATGGTTGTTGAAGAAGGTGCTGACATTACATTACCAAACTCTGTTACAAACATGAATGAAGTACTAGAAGACTTCGCAATGTTTAGTTTAAATACTTATGCATTTGGATTCATGAATGATCTAAAATGGGACTTCCAATATGATTCTTATATGTTTGATACAATGAATGGAACTACATTCACGGTAGAAGAATTAGAAGACATGGGATTCTATGTAGATATGACACAAGCATTTAGTGCTTCATTATCAACAATCACAGTTGGTGGTTCAATGTACAACCCAACTATCGAAGTTGAATTATTCTGGGTAGATGGTACAAAAGTATTTGATAGAGCAGTAACAATGGCTGAGTTAGACGGTGTTCTAAATTCAGACATAACAGCTACTTCATACAGTATGTATTTAGACCTAGTTGCAGAAGAAAACTTCAATCTAACAAAACTATTCTTAGTATTTGTTTTAGAAGATGATTATTCTGATGATGTTTATTACGAATACGATTAATCGCTAATTTAAAAGGTTATACCATTTTGGGTATAACCTTTTCTTTTTTTTATGAGCATTTAAGTTTGAAAAAATAACCAAAATGCTTTATAATATAGTTGTAGCAGAGATGCTACACTTATCCCTTACATAGCATGGTGAATAATATTTTATTCACACATCCCCTTCCTTAAGAGCCGCAGAGATGCGGTTCTTTCCTTTGTATATACTAAATATAATAGAAATAATCTTTTTTTAAGAATTTTTAACTCAAGTTTTGTATGTATATGTAAAGAATGTTAATTAAAGGATGGAGAAATCATGGCTAAAGTAAAAGTAACCTATGTAACACTAGATAAAGAGGCTAAAAGTAAAATTACATCTGAGAAATCTCTTTCTTCTACAATACGTAAACTAGAAGAGAGTGGTAGTTCTATATTGGATGTGAAATATACAAGAAAAAATTCAAAAAATAAGAACTCCTTTTTGAGTTTTTAATTGAAAGAATAGATAAGTTACTCTTTTTTATTATCCATTCACAAACGTTTTCACTGTGAATAAGGTTGTCACTACACATATATTTTCGTAAAATTGAATTATGAGAGGTGTGGGTGATTATATGGAGTTTAAAGAATGGAACGGCTTTTTAGGTGATGCTTGGAAAGAAGATATTAATGTTCGTGATTTTATTCAAAAGAACTATGAAGTCTATGATGGTGATGAATCTTTCTTAGAACAAGTAAGTGATGAGACAAGAAGACTTTGGAATCAAATCTTAGTAACATATGAGTTAGAGAAGAAACAAGGTGTTGTTGATATGGATACAAGTATTGTATCTAGTATTACTTCACATGATGCAGGTTATATCAGTAAAGAAGACAAAAAAATTGTTGGTCTTCAAACGGACAAGTTATTAAAACGTTCCTTTCAGCCTTTTGGAGGTATCCGTGTTTCAGTGATGGCCGCAAAAGAGTATGGGTATGAGATTGCACCTGAACTGATAGAACTATTTACAAAGTATCGTAAAACACATAATCAAGGTGTGTTTGATGTTTATACAGATGAAATGAAAAAAGCAAGATCATCAGGTATCATCACAGGATTACCTGATGCATATGGTAGAGGTAGAATTATTGGAGATTATAGAAGGGTCGCTTTATACGGAGTAGACTACTTAATTGAAGATAAGTTATCTCAGTTTGACAATAAATCAGTAAATATGACTGAAGATATAATCCGTCTACGTGAAGAATTATCAGAACAAGTAAGGGCATTACATGAACTAAAAGAAATGGCAAGTAGATATGGACATGACATATCACGTCCCGCCTCAGACACAAAAGAAGCAATCCAGTGGACTTACTTTGCATACCTAGCTGCGATCAAGGAACAAAACGGAGCTGCGATGAGCCTGGGTCGTGTTTCTACTTTTTTAGATGTCTATGTAGAAAGAGATTTAAAAAACAAAAGATACAGCGAATTTGAGATACAAGAATTGATGGATCAATTCATTATGAAACTACGTCTTGTTCGTTTCGCAAGAACAGAGGGTTATAATGAATTATTCACAGGGGACCCAACATGGGTTACTGAATCAATTGGTGGGATTGGAGTGGATGGAAGAAGTTTGGTTACAAAAACATCTTACAGAGTTCTACATACCCTTTATAACCTAGGTCCAGCACCAGAACCAAACCTAACAGTTTTATGGTCACCACAACTTCCTGAAAACTTTAAAAAGTATTGTGCAAAAGTAAGTATTGATACTTCAAGTATCCAATATGAATCAGATGATTTAATGAGACCATTATATGGAGATGATTATGGGATAGCTTGTTGTGTATCTCCTATGAGAATTGGAAAAGAGATGCAGTTCTTTGGTGCACGAGCAAACCTAGCAAAAGCATTGTTATACGCAATCAATGGTGGGAAAGATGAAAAAACATTTAAAAGAGTTGCACCAAAGTTTTCTCGTATTAAATCTGAGTACTTAGACTATGATGAAGTAATGGAAAACTTCGATACAATGACGGAATGGTTAGCTGAACTTTATGTGAACACATTAAATGTCATTCATTATATGCATGATAAATATAGTTATGAAAGAATCCAATTAGCATTACATGATAAATCGGTTACAAGATATTTCGCAACGGGAATAGCTGGACTGAGTGTTGTTGCTGATAGCCTATCAGCAATCAAACACGCAAAAGTGAAAGTGATTAGAGATCCTGAAACAAACTTAGCAATCTCATATGAAGTAGAAGGGGAATATCCAGCGTTTGGAAACAACGATAAACGTGTTGATAAAATCGCCAATAAAGTCGTTGAAAACTTTATGAATAAAATTAGAAAACACCATACATATAGAAACAGTATTCCTACAATGAGTATACTGACAATTACTTCTAATGTAGTATATGGTAAGAAAACAGGGATGACACCTTGTGGTAGACATGCAGGAGAACCATTTGCACCAGGCGCAAACCCTCTTCATGGAAGGGATAACACAGGTGCATTAAACTCACTATTAAGTGTTGCGAAACTTCCATTTGAACACGCTCAAGATGGAATTAGTTATACATTTAGTATTACACCTGAAGCACTAGGACAATCTGTGAATAAAAGAATCAATACAATGACTTCTATCTTAGATGGATACACAAAAAAAGGTGGCCACCACATCAATGTTAATGTCTTTAACAAAGACATGTTGATTGATGCGATGAACCATCCTGAACTGTACCCGCAACTTACCATAAGAGTATCAGGATATGCTGTTAATTTTGTAAAACTTACAAAAGAGCAACAGTTAGATGTTATTAATAGAACGATTCACTCAATGGTCTAATGAACCTAAAAATACATTCAATTGAATCATTTGGTACGGTTGATGGTCCTGGTGTAAGATTTGTAATATTCACCCAAGGGTGTCCTTTAAGATGTAAATATTGTCACAATCCTGATACATGGAACACACAAATCGGAAAAACAATAGACTTAGAAGATATCTTAGAACAATATGATGATTTATGTGTTTTTATGAGTAGTGGAGGTATCACAATTAGTGGTGGTGAACCATTACTACAAGCAAAAGCATTAATCCCATTATTCCAGAAACTAGAAGAATGGGAAACACATACTTGTATTGATACTTCTGGCTATATGCCAATCAACAATGATATTGAAGAGTTATTAAAGTTAACTGATTTGGTATTGTTAGATATCAAAGCAGTTAATGATGATCTTCACAAAGAGATTACAGGAGTATCCAATAAGAATACCTTTATATTTCTAGATTATCTCCAAAAGCAAAATATTAAAGTAAGAATTAGAAGAGTTGTCTTACCTTCTATTAACGATTCAAAAGAAGAACATAAATTATTAAAAAAACTCATTCATAAATACAACAACATAGAAAAAGTAGAAGTGTTGCCATTTCATAAGCTAGGAGCTTATAAATGGGAAAACCTTGGAATGGAATTTCAATACAAAGACATTACAGAACCTAGTAAAGAGTACATAAAAGAACTCAAAACCTACTTTAAAACCAAATAAATAATTATTCATATATTGTTCACATGTGATATATCACTTGTGATATAATACAAAAGTAAATGTTTTATTATATTCATTTAATGATATAATAGTATAGTTAAAAAGATTTTAGAAAATAAAGGTGAAATTATGGAAGAAAACAACAGAGAATATGAGATAAGTTTAATGGACTTAATCAAAATCTTATTAAAAAAATGGTATATAATAGCAATTGTTACAGTGCTATTTACTACAGCTGCAGGATTTTGGGCGTTTGTTCAGTTAGATAATACATACACAGCTACATCAAGTATGATTATTCAAGATTTAAATAATGAAGAAAATGAATTAACATCTTTAACACTTGGTACAAAACTAGTAGATACATATAATGCAATCGCAGTATCTGAAAGAGTATTAAACCAAGTAAGAGAAGATTATGAATTAGATTATACAAATGATCAGTTAAGAGCTATGATTACTCTAACTTCTCAAGATGATACAATCGTTGTATCACTTGAAGTAGAGTCTTATAGTGCTGAAGATTCAGCAACTATCGCAAATGGGTTAGTTACTGTTATTAGAACTGTTACATTACAATATGACGGTTTAGAAACAGTAGAACAACTAGACGTTGCAGTTGTACCAACAGAACCTAGTGGTCCAAACAGATTATTAATCTTATTAGTAGGAATTATCGGTGGTGGAGCAGTAGGTAGTATTGCTGTACTAATGAGAGAATTCTTAGATAAAAAACTAAAATCACCACAAGATATAGAAAATGAATTAGGGATACGTTTATTAGCTACAATCCCATTCTATGATTTAGAGGAGGTAGAATAATGGATTATCAAATTATAAGTAAGATTGCTCCTCTATCTAATATTACTGAGCAATATAGAAAACTAAGAACTGCAGTAGATTACTCTTCTATGGATAAAGAAATAAAAGTAATTAACTTTACTTCTTCATTCCCTGAAGAAGGAAAAACATTAACTGGATTAAACTTAGCTACCGTATATGCGCAAACTGGTAAAAAAGTATTAATCATTGATTTAGACTTAAGAAAACCAAAAGTACATAGAGCATTCAAAGTTTCAAACAAAAATGGTATTGTTGATATTGTCGCAAATGATTTAAAAATCGAAGATGCAATTGTATCAGTAGATACAAATTTAGATGTTATCGTAACTGGTGGAAAAGTACCTTTCCCAACTGAGATTTTAAACTCAAAAAAACTAGGAAATATTATCCAAGAATTAAAAGAGCAATACGATAAAATTATTGTTGACTGTCCACCGCTAACAGCGGTCGCAGATGCAACTGTAATTTCAAACTTATGTGATGGTACAATCTTCACAGTAGGTTATAGAAAAACAAATAAAGACATTGCAAAAAGTGTGTTAAAACAACTTGAATCTACAGGAGCAAATGTAATTGGTGGAATCATGACTCAAGTCAATACTAGAGAAGTTTATTACGGTATGGGTTATTATAGTTACAATGAATAAAATATAATTTGGGGGCGATAGTATGATTGATATTCATACGCATATTTTATTTGATTTAGATGATGGGTGTAAAACAATAGAAGACTCTTTAAGAACATTAAGGAATGCAGAATCTGTCGGAGTGACCGATATTATCTGTACACCTCATTGTTCAACAAAAAGAGGTTTCGATTTTAACAAAGAAAAACTGATTCAAAACTACAATATCCTACAACAAAAAATCAAAGAAGAGAACATAAATATAAACATTTATTTAGGTTCTGAGGTTGATGACGGAAGATCAATGTTTGATCGACTAAAAAATAATTCTTGTGTGATGTTAAATGACACGAAATATATCCTTGTAGATTTTGGGTTTAGTAACACGGATATTGATGAAGTGTTATATGAATTAATTGTTCTTGGATATAAGCCAATCGTGGCACATCCTGAACGATACAAAGATAAAGAACTCAACCAAATTAAGAAATGGAAAAAGACAGGAGCCTTAATCCAATTAGATGTAGATAGTTTATTCAAAGGAAAGCAAACAGTAAAGTTCTTTAAAGAAATTATCAAACATCAACTAGCTGATTTCATAGCTTCTGATACTCATGGACAAGATGACTCTTATACAAACATGAAAAAAGCATACGATTATGTTCAAAAGAAATCATCACTTGAATATGCTGAAAAGCTATTTATTCATAATCCATTACAAATAATATCAAGAAGAACTATATAGTTCTTCTTTTTTTATTCACTTGTAACCACTTTCACAACATATACATAATATATTTATGTATATATATTACAATATGTGGTATTATGTAATATAGACTATTTATTGATTATTAGGAGTGTATTAACATGAAAAATGAACGATTTAAGTGGGACAGCAAGTTCGTTCAATTTATTGAACTTGTAGTAGATTTATTTTTTGTATTTTTGGGATTCTATATTGTATTAGTAATCCAAGAAGGGATAAGTATAAACAGTATGTCTTTAGGGCAAAGTAGAGACTTGTTGCTATCTAATGCTTTTTTCATTATATTTGCGCTTATATTCTTTAGGATATACAGTACAACAATTATTGAGAAAAGTTTTGTAGTAACTGTGTTCTCTGTATTTTTTGCTCTTTTATTATCGAATATAGCTAGTGTAGTAGGGGTTTTCTTTATCCCTCAATATAACTACAGTACAATGACATTTGTTTACACTATTTGGATTCAATTTGGATTAATAGTCCTTTGGAAGTATTTCTTTGGGAAATTCATTAACAAACGAATTGTTAAGGTTGCTATGATAGTAGGACTAGAACAAGAAGCCAAAGAACTAGCAATGAAAATCATTGGTTCAAAAAGAAAGTTTATTAGTTTAAAGTACGTTGTATTTGAAGAAACTGATTGTTTAACTGATAAGACATATCAACTTATGGAAGAGGTTGATCAAGTGTATTTAACTTCAAATGTACATGAAAGAATAAAAGAAAAAGTTATTGGGTATTGTTTAGGTAATAAGAACAAAGATGCTGTTGTAGTACCTAAGACATATCATGTATCTTTTATAAACTCAAAAGCATATCAAGTAGCTGACGTGCTTACACTCAAAGTAGAATCTTTACACATATCTGCAGAACAACAGTTTGTAAAAAGGGTTTTTGATGTAATAGTGTCATTCTTAGCGATTTTGCTATTATCTCCATTACTTGTTGTTTCAGCACTTATTATAAAGCTTCAAGATGGTGGACCAATCTTCTTTAGACAAATTAGAGTTACAAAAGATGATACGCAATTCAATATTTTGAAGTTTAGATCTATGATTCCTGACGCTGAAAAACATACAGGTGCTGTTCAAGCTTCTGAAAAAGATCCTAGAATTACACGTTTTGGTAAATTTATGAGAGCAACTAGAATTGATGAGTTACCACAGTTATTTAATGTTTTAAGAGGTGAAATGTCTATAGTTGGCCCAAGGGCACTAAGAATCGAAGAGGTTGAAGATTTTACACGTATGAACTCTGATTTTAGATTTAGAGCGAATGTGAAGTCTGGTATTACGGGCCTTGCACAAATAATGGGGAGATATGGTACGTCCTCAGAAGATAAATTGAGATTAGACTTAGTATACATAAGAAATCAATCTTTCATCGGAGATTTAATAATAATTGCTCAAACAGCAAAAATAGTGTTTGATAGAAATAGTGCGAGAGGCTTAAAAGAGGAGTTGCCTTTTGAAGAGTACATAAAATATTTTGGAAAAAAAGTAGATGTATTAGCTGATAATACACTTCTTGTGAAAAAGGTTGTGTAATGAAGATTCTAATTGTTACTCCTCATTACTACCCTGAACAATTCAAAATAACTGAAATTGCAGAGGAGTTAGCTAGGGAACATGAAGTTCATGTTCTAACTAACATCCCGAATTATCCAGAAGGGTCATTTTACAAAGGGTATGGGTATTTCAAAAAAAGAAGACAGATAATAAATAATGTATATATTAAAAGAATTGGAGTGATTCCAAGAAAGAAAAGCAAAATGTTTTTAGCACTCAATTATCTTTCTTTTTTCTTCATTAGTTCGTTTTTAATGAGGATTACTAGAAAGAAATATGACTTGGTGTTTTCATATCAAATTAGTCCTGTTACTATACTTAATGGAGGAAGAATTTATTCAAAAAGATGGAAGGTACCTCATATAGGATATGTTCTTGATTTATGGCCAAATAGTTTAAAAGTTATCAATATGAAAGAAACTTCTAAAATATATATGATTCTAAAGAAAGTTTCGTTTAAATTATATAGAAGTTTGGATATGATTTTAATTTCGTCTTATTCTTTTAATAAATTCTTTAAAGAGATAGAGACAAATCCAGTTTTTGGAATCCATTATCTACCGAATTATGGAGAATCTATATTAGAAAATAAAGTGATATCAGAGGAAATCGATTTATCTTTTAACAAAAATATAACTAATGTCGTCTTTGCTGGGAATATTGGCAAAGCCCAGTTTTTAGAATCTACTGTGATAATTGCCAAAGAGTTAATAAAAGATCAAATTGAAGATGTTCATTTTCATATTGTTGGTGATGGATCAGAACTAGGAAAATTGCAGAATAGCGTTATTGAAAACTCAATGAGTAATTTATTCACTTTCCATGGGAGGCAACCGTTTAAATATATGCCTAATTATTATCAACAAGCTGACATTCTATATTATTCATTGATTCCTGATGAAGTTATATCATTAACTTTACCAGGGAAAGTGCAAGGTTATATGGCTTTTGAAAAACCAATTTTCGCCATTTCACAAGGTGAATCAGTTGGAATATTAAAAGAGTATGGATTGGCAAAGTGTGTAAATCCATCAGATCACGATAGATTTTATCCAGAGTTTATTGATTTTATTAAGGAAGTTAAGACTGGAAGTCTAAAATTAAATACTCACTTATATAAATCCACTTTTACTCTAGATAAAGTGATGAGTAAATTAAGAAAATTTATAGATATGAGTAAGGAAGAGAGTATAGAAAATGTTCAAAAATAAAATATTACTATTAAGTGGTGGTACAGGTTCGTTTGGTAATGCTGTACTGGATAGATTCTTAGAATCAGATTTAAAAGAAATCAGGATTTTTTCTAGAGATGAGAAGAAGCAACATGATATGAGAAAAAAGTATAACAATCCAAAGCTTAAATTTTTTATTGGAGACGTTAGAGATAAATCAACAATTGATTTCGCAATGAAAGGTGTGGATTTTGTTTTTCATGCTGCTGCATTAAAACAGGTTCCATCATGTGAGTTTTTTCCATTAGAAGCAGTTAAGACTAATGTTTTTGGAACAGATAATATACTTACCTCAGCAATTCAAAATAATGTGAAAAAAGTAATATGTCTAAGTACTGACAAGGCAGCATATCCTATTAATGCAATGGGGATTAGTAAAGCTATGATGGAAAAAGTAGCAGTTGCTAAGAGTAGACAGTTATCTGAAAACGAAACTACAATCTGTCTGACAAGATATGGAAATGTTATGGCATCAAGAGGTAGTGTGATTCCGTTATTTGATAGATTACTAGAAGAAGGTAAAGAGTTAACTCTAACTGATCCTAATATGACAAGATTTATGATGACCTTAGAAGATGCAGTAGATCTTGTATTATACGCTTTCGAACATGGTAGACAAGGTGATTTATTTGTGCAAAAAGCACCTGCTGCCACTATAGATACATTAGCGTCAGCAATCATGGAACTTAGAGGAATCAATAGAGAGAAAAAAATCATAGGTGCTAGACATGGTGAAAAGCTTTATGAAGTTCTTGTTACTAAAGAGGAAATGGCAAAAGCAGAAGATCTAGGTAATTATTATAGAGTAGCTGCAGATCATAGGGATTTGAACTACAATAAATTTTTTACAGAAGGTGAGTTGGATGTATCAACTCCTGATGAATATAACTCTCATAATACCGAACGTTTAAATGTTGAAGGTATGAAGAAGTTATTATTAAAATTAAAACTATTTAACTAGAGGTGAAAATATGAAAGTTTTAGTAACTGGTAGTTCAGGGTTTATTGGGAAAAATCTAGTTGTTAAGTTACGAGAGTTATATAAGGATATAGAAATTTATCAATACGATTTAGAGAACACAATAGAAGATTTAAAAAATGCAGTTACTGAAGCGAATTACATCTTTCATTTAGCTGGAATAAATAGACCAAAGATAAAAGAGGATTTTTATAAAGGTAACACAAATTTAACCAAATTATTAATAGAGTTTGTTGAATTAACAAAGAGAGATATACCAGTAGTTGTTAGCTCGAGTATACATGCAGAGTTAGACAATGATTATGGGAAATCAAAAAAACAGGCTGAGACTCATTTGCTTGAGTATGCTAAAAGAACAAATAATAAATTGAATCTTTACAGATTACCAAACGTATTTGGTAAATGGTCTAAACCTAATTACAATAGTGTAGTTGCAACCTTTGCTCATAATATTGCAAATGATTTACCAATCCAAATTAATGACAAAAGTTATAAGTTAACTTTGGTTTATATTGATGATGTAGTAAATGAATTTGTCAGAGTAATTGATGAAACAGAAAATAGAGTTGATGATTTTTGTGAAGTTTCAGTAACTCATAACATTACTTTAGGTGACTTAGCAGATAAGTTCTACTCTTTCAAAGAATCGAGGGTTAGTAAGATGACTCCTCATGTAGGGCACGAGTTAACTAAAAAATTATATTCAACATATTTAAGTTATTTACCAAAAGATCAGTTCTCATATGACTTAAAAATGAATACAGATTATAGAGGATCATTTACTGAGTTCTTAAAAACAAAAGAGTTTGGACAAATATCGGTGAATGTTTCAAAACCAGGTATTACAAAAGGAAATCATTGGCACCATACTAAGAATGAAAAATTCTTAGTAGTATCTGGGAATGGTGTTATAAGATTTAGAAATATACTAACTGAAGAAATATTTGAATACTATGTTAATGCAAAGAAGATGCAAGTTGTGGATATTCCTGTAGGATATACTCATAATATTGAGAATTTAGGTGATAATGACATGGTAACAATAATGTGGGCAAATGAGTTATTTGACCCTGAAAATCCAGATACAATTTATGAGGAGGTATAATATGAAGAAATTGAAATTAATGACAATAATCGGTACAAGACCTGAAATCATTCGATTATCAAGTGTTATCAAAACTGCTGATAAGTATTTTGATCAAGTATTAGTACATACAGGACAAAATTGGGACTATACTTTGAATCAAGTATTCTTTGATGAACTTGAGTTAAGAGAACCTGATTATTATCTAGATAGTGTTGGAGACCATTTAGGTTCAACACTTGGAAATATCATATCAAAATCTTATGAAGTATTAAAAAAAGAAATGCCTGATGCACTTCTTGTACTAGGTGACACAAATAGTTGTCTTAGTGTTATACCAGCTAAGAGATTGAAAATTCCAATTTTTCATATGGAAGCAGGTAATAGATGTTTTGACATCAATGTACCTGAAGAAATTAATAGGAAAATTGTTGATCATACCGCAGATGTAAATCTTGCTTACACTGAGCATAGTAGAAGATATTTAATTAGTGAAGGATTTCCCCAACAATATATCTTTGTTACAGGGAGTCCTATGACTGAAGTGCTAGATTTATATCAAGATAAAATTGAAAAATCAACTGTACTAAATGAGTTAGGTTTAGAGAAAGATAAATACATTTTAGTTTCTGCACATAGAGAAGAAAATTTAGATATCAATGATAACTTTGAAAAATTAGTAGAAACACTCAATTACATGGCAAAAACTTATGATATGCCGATCATTTATTCGACACATCCAAGAACGATGAACAAAATCAAAGAAAAGAATATTAAGTTTCATAAACTTGTAAGAAACTTAAAACCTTTTGGCTTCTTTGATTATAATCACCTACAACAAAACAGTTTTGTAGTATTATCTGATAGTGGTACTTTATCAGAAGAGTCTAACATACTTAAGTTCCCAGCTGTTCTTATTAGAACTTCTACAGAACGTCCAGAAGTGTTAGATAAAGGTACGATAGTAGTAGGTGGAATTGGTGTAGAATCGGTATCACAATCTATCGAGTTTGCAAGAGCAAACAAAAACATTCAAATGTTAGATGCTCATGACTACAATGATCTACAAGTTGGTGAAAAAACTTGTAGAATTATCCAAAGCTACACGCAAAATATTAATAAGTTTAGATGGTTGAAAAAATGAAGTTATGTGTGTTAGATTTGGATGGTACATTAATTAAGGAGAATTCACATTTAGTAATTCTAAGTAAGAATTATTGGTTTTTCTCAAGGTTTAGACTTTTATTAAAGGTATTTTGTTTTTTAATGCCAAAATCATGCAAATTGTATTTAGATAAATTAATTGAAAAAAGAGAGTTGAGATTTAGCATGGATTGGTTTAATATAAATGAAATCGTTATTAATAGAATTAAAGAACTTGAGATAGAGGGATATGACTTTGTTATAGTTTCGAATGCACCACAAAAAATTTTGAATTACTTTGAAGATTTTTTTTGTATAAACACATATAACGCTCCTGTATCAAGAAAAACAGATATTTTAAGGGAAAATTATTCTCACTATGAGTATGTTTATGTAATCACTGATAATTTCACCGATATTGATTTATTGAGATACTCAAATAAAGGTGTTTTTATAACTTATGGTAAAGTCCCAAAAATCATAAAAGAGAATTCAAATATTGAGAAATGGAGGTTGAAAAAATGATTATATACTTTTTTCCATTTGTATATGGTTTGAAAACTAGACAAAAAGGATTAAATTATTTTGTATCATATATAGTGATTTTCGTTTTGCCAAATATCCTAATATCGAATATTAATGAAAATCCTACAGTTAACGTATTTTTTGTCTCATTACTAGGTCTAGTAGCATTGTATTCGATTTATGAAGTTGGATACCTATTTAATGATTTCAATACAACGTTGTTCGAGCCAAAACCTACTTATAGATTAGATAAGGCAATACATGATAAGCTTTCGCAAAAGTTCATGATTTTGTTCTTTACTAGACTGCTGTATACATTTATGGCTATAAGTATTATTCTTTTTTTCTTTAAATACCAAGTGTTTACGTTTTTGGTATTATTATTGCTATTGATTGGTGCATATGCAATACATAACTCCGTACGATCGAACGTTAATATATTTTCCATATTCATAATATTTGTATTAAAGTATATTTCAGTTCTATTGTTGATTAGCCAAGGGGATAATGTTGTTAGAGATATACTATTTATGGTTTTGCTAGTACCTGTCATTAGAACATATGAGTATTCATCCAAACAATGGATATCTTTAAGAATAGCAAACAACATAAACTTTGATAAGACAAGGATATATTACTATTCGCTTTTGCTTTTAATGTATATGGGTTTAAGTATGTTATATGATTTCTCTTATAAATATGTTTTTATAGTACTAGTGTTATTGCTTTTTAGAGTTGCGGTTAGAGTACTTTTATTGATTAAAAAGAATGGAGATAGGTTTAAAAATGAGTGATAAACTAAAGATTGCTTTTGTCATAAATTCTTTGCAAGGTGGAGGAGCTGAAAGAGTTGTCAGCATTTTAGCCAGTAATTTTGCAAACTCACATAATGTATCCATTATAACTACATCAAGTGATGAGTGTAGTTATAACATTGACTCTAAAGTTAACTTAATTCTTAACAAGAAAAAAGAGGTCTGGTTTAAATATTTACGCAGAATCATAAAGTTGTATAAGATTCTTAGAAGAGAAAAACCAGATGTCGTAATTTCTATGTTACCAGGCGCAATCATATACTCAATTATTGTCTGTAAATTATTAGGAATAAAGATTATTATTTCTGAAAGGATGGATCCAAATCAAAATCCAAAAAAATCACTATTAAGAAGAATTAGAAATTACCTGTATAGGTTTTCTGATGGACTTGTATGTCAAACTAATGATGCGTTATCTTATTTTGATTTTTTGCAGATAAATAGGAGAATTATCTATAATCCTTTGTCAAGTAAGTTGTTTGAAAAGAAGGATTTCGAGTTGAGTTATAAAATATGTATCGTAAGTAGACTTGAAGAGCAAAAAAATATTTCATTGGGAATAAATGCATTTAACTTGATACTGCAAAAAATACCAGAACTACAATTGGACATATATGGTGTTGGGACATTACAGTCATCTCTTGAAGAACAAGTAGAGGACTTAAATCTTTTTTGTAAAGTAAGTTTCAAGGGCTTTGCTAGTAATATTTTAGAGTTGTATCCAAACTATGATTTTCTTTTGTTGCCTTCAAATTATGAAGGATTATCAAACTCAATGATTGAAGCACTTGCTACTGGATTACCAGTAATTTCAACAAATCATCCAATAGGTGGTGCAAAAGAGTTTATTATAGATGGTGTCAATGGGTTCCTGTCTGATGTGAATAATGCAAAGGATTTAAGTAGTAATATAATGAGGTTTTATAGTTGTAATTACAAGGAATTATCATGTAATTCTAAAATGATACGAGAAAAACTTAATGCCACCATAATTAGCGACCAATGGTTGAAGTTTGTTTTGGAGGTGATATCTAATTAAATATTTTGATAAATCTATTATATTAGTTTGTAGATTTGTAATTTTATTGTTCTTTATAAGTCTATATTCTTTCTCTGGTTATTCAAGTCTATATATCATTCTAAATATATCTATGATTTTAGTCATGCTAACAGCTGTTTTTTTGATAATAATGAGTAGAAAGTTTTATGGTATAAAATATTTTAGATACATATTTATGTTCTTGGTACTACTTCTCGTTTCGCAAATATGGTCTGTAAATCTAATGCTATCATTAAGTATGTTTAGAAGTGTTTTTATTACTATTGCTATTTCATTCTCTTTATTCACAATAATTATTCATTCTAATTCTCAGTATTTCACAGTTGGTGTTATAGCATTTTCAGGACTTTTCTTAGGTGTTTATTCATTGTTTTTTTATGGACCTATATATATTATTGAATCAATATACATGGGTAGAAGATTAGGGCAAGAGATAACGCAAATAAATATATATGGTATGAGGCTAGCGTTTTCTTCGATAATCTTGCTTTTTCTTTCAAGAAAAAGTAACAAGATCTTATATATATTTTTTTCTATAACTCTAATGTTGTTAGTTTTAGCAAGCGGATCAAAGAAGGCTTTGATTATCATATTGGGATATTTTGTTTTGAACTTTTTTATGTATACAAATAAAGTGAGAATTTTCAAGAGAGTTATTGCTATTATTGTATTAACTCCATTACTCATACCAATACTCGATTTAATACTGAATATTGATTTGTTTTCTATGATAATTTCCAGATTTGAAAGTTTTATTTATATATTTATTGACTTCAATAGATCGGATGCCTCATCTAGAGAACGAATGAATCTTATTTGGTTTGGATTTGAGTTGATAAGAAATAAACCAATATTTGGTTATGGGTTAGATTCATTTAGTTATCTTTATGGAACACCAACGGGATATTATCTTTATTCACATAATAACTATATTGAACTTCTTGTAAGTGTTGGAATAGTAGGATTGATTACATATTACAATATTCTACTTCACCTAATTATTCGTATAAAGAGAAAGCTTATGAGCTCTAAGCCGACTTATGCGAAATTGTTTATTATTTTTATTGTTCTTTTTCTTTTGTTGGACTTAGCCAGTGTATCAATGAATGATAGGTTCAATTATAGTGTTATTGCACTAATCTTTTCTTTTCAGTATAGATGGGAGGAATAATATGAATTTGAAATTAATATATAAATTAAAGAAATTATGGTATTTTGCAAACAGAAAATATGAGCAAGTTTTTATTAGAGATGACAAGCGAATATTAAAGAGACAAGTTAGACAAGCTTTAAATAGAAAGCTAGAGTTGACAAATCCAGTTTTTTTTAATGATAAAATTCAATGGTTAAAACTCTATTGGAGAAATGAAAAGGCATCTTCATTAGTTGATAAGTATGAAGTAAGAGAGTATGTTAAGAGTAAAGGGTATCCAGGAATCCTTATAAAATGTTATGGTGTTTATGATGATTTTCAGGAAATAAACTTTGATCTGCTTCCAGATAAGTTTGTAATTAAATCAACCAATGGTTCTGGTAATGTTTACATAGTAAAAGATAAATCAAGTTTGAATTTAAAAGCGTTGTCAAAAATAGTAAATAGTTGGATGAGGCAAAAATTTCATAATTTTCATGTCGAATGGGTGTACGAGCAGGTTAAGAATAGAATAATAATAGAAGAATTCTTAAATATTAATAATGAATCACCTTCAGATTTCAAGTTTTTGTGTTTTAATGGAGAACCAAGAGTTTTCTTTGTTACGTATGATAGAGAAATTGAACTAAAAATTGATTTTTATGATCTTGATTGGAATAAACTCCCATTTCACAGAGTTTATAAAAACTCAACTAGAATAGAGAAGAAACCATTGATGTACGATAAGATTCTTCAGTTATGCAGAGTACTTTCAGCTGAGTTTCCTTTTGTAAGAGTTGACTTATATATAGTTGGCGATCAAATCTATTTCAGTGAACTGACATTTTTTCCTGGTAGTGGATTAGAGGCTTTCACTCCAGAAATTTATGACAAGGTTATAGGCGATTATTTAGTCTTACCAAATGGAGGAACGAAAAATGATTATTAATATTTTAGGGGATTTTGCTCCTGTTAAAGAAACTGATAAAAGTATGAATGATTTAGAATTTCTATCAAGTGATATTCAGGATTTATTACAGTCTGCGAATGTAAATGTTTTCAATTTAGAAGCGCCAATATGTTCTAAAAAGAAAAGATTGCTTAAAGTGGGACCGAATCTGAATATTGATACAAGATATCTTCAATATATGCAGAAATATAATTTGAATTTAGCATCAGTTGCTAATAATCATATTTTCGATTATGGGGTAGAAGGATACTTTGAAACTGTTGAGAATTTACTCAGATATGACATCTCAACTATTGGTGTTGAAAAAAATTATACAGTATTAGATGTTGAATCAAAAAAAATTGCAATTTATAGTTTAGCAGATCATGAGTTCAACTCAATAAATGAAAATTCTGTGAATTTATTTAAAAGTACTCGCTTTATACAAGAACTGAACTACTTATCCAAAGAGGTTGATTATATTGTAGTTTTATATCACTCTGGAAAAGAAGAACATAAGTTCCCGACACCTGAATTGCAACAAAGGTGTAGATTACTTGTAGATTATGGAGCAAATATAGTCGTGACACAACATAGTCATACTTTGGGGGTAAAGGAGATTTATAAGGATAACACAATTTATTATGGGCAGGGGAATTTCTATTTTAACTTAATAGATAGTGACCATTGGAACTCAGGAGTTATATTATCTTTGAAAGTTGGAAAAAATATATCTGTTGAAGAAAACTTTTACATTAAAAAAGGTGAAAAATTATTTCTATCCGAAGATATTAAAGAAAATTTCTATAGCAACACTTCGAATTTCAATAGAAAGGGAATCTCTGAAAGTTTCAATGAGTTAATTAAGAAAGAAACAATGAAATATTTGGGAGTATTTCTAGGTTTTTCTAAAGTACTAAGATTTATTGATAGAAGATTAAAGGGTGCGATATCAAAAAGAATGTACAAGAAAAGACAATTATTAACTATTTTAAATTACTTAGAGTGTGAAACGCACTTAGAAATATTGAAAGAAGTGTTGAGAAGTAAGATATATGATTAAGAAAAGTATAGAAATTTTGAGACAACAAAGGGTTTTTGTTGTGTATGGGATACTAAGGTTTATATCACTATTAGCTGGGTTTGTAATTAACGTTATTATTATTAACCAGTTATCTGTGGAAAATTATGGTATATTTTCTATGATTTTTGTTTTTGTTGGGTTGATAGCAACCTTTACATACACATGGAGTGGGAGCTCTATTTTGTATTTTTCAGCTATTGATGAAAAAAAGCATTCAAACATTGCAAATACATTATTTATTAGGAATACATTATCTGTTTTAAGCATAGTATTGCTATATGTCACATATTTGCTTTTCAGTAAAGAAATAATTGGTTTCATAGGTTATAATAAGTCAATATCCTCGGTCTTTGTACTTGTGTTTTTTATGATGATTGAAGATTTAGTCATAAATTATTTGATTTATAGAAATAGAAGAATACTATCGACAATTGTTACCCTTTCTAATAGGGGTATATTGATTCTATTGCTCTTACTGTTTAGGTTTGAACTGAGCGATATTTTAAACTACTATATAGTTTCGAATGCAATAAATGTTTTATTCTTATTTAATTTAAGAAGAGAAGATTTAAAACCCACAAAGATAGATCGTAAACATGCAAGACGTGTACTGAACTTTTCTTTTTGGCAACTTTTAGGGTTCTCAGGTGTATATCTAATAAACTTTGGCGATACTGCAATTATTAAAGTATTCTTAGGGAACAATAATGTAGCATATTATAATGCTGCCTATAGAATTTTCTTTTCAATTGAAGCATTCTCCATAATTGTAATTAGCTTTTTTGCAGCAAATCTATCTAAACTACTCGCTGAAAAGAGTTTTGAATCTGTTAAAGAATTCTTTTATAGAGAGAGATATTACTTGTTGGTCATCATTTTTCTTGGACATTTAGTTTTATTTATACTATCAAAAAGTATAATTGTTTTATTGTATGGGAATGACTATATCAATTCAATACATGTCTTCCAAGTTCTTCTTATCGCAAGTTTTATTAGGTATGTTAGCGTATTTTACACATTATATTATAATATTTCTGGGAACTACAAAACTCTACAAAGAATTAATATATTCAGAGCTTTTATTAATATTTCTCTTGATATTGTACTAGTTTTGATTTTTGGTTTAATTGGACCTGCAATAGCTACTGTACTTGCTCTAATTGTATCCTTAGCATTGTCGTATTATATCTGTGAAAAAAGGATAAAAAATGCTGATTTTTCATATACTGTAAGGTGAACAAAATCAGTATTATTGTTTTTTTATCAAGAAAGTTTTTATGACTAGTTTAGGTATCCGCTAACTATAAAATATCTTCTGCAGAATACCAGGGTTTACACTTTACAATTTTTGTTTAGTTCTTTTGAAGTTTATATGTTTTAGATTATATGTTTACAAAATGAGATTAAGTTAGAAAAATTGTGCCATAATTACGAGGAGAAACTATAATTAAATTAATTATCAATTTATTCAAGTAGTTACTGCTATTTAGTAACGTATTTAATATTATTTGAAATAAAATTAATTTATTGAAGTATTTAAACTTAAAGGATAGATGATTTAAATAGAAAGGAGGAATAAAAATGGTTATTACTGTTATAGGAATTGGATATGTGGGATTATCAATTGCAACATTACTTTCTAAAGTTGGCAAAATAATAACTTTAGATATTTGTGAGGAAAAGATTGTTAGTGTTAATAATAGAATTTCACCAATCAAAGATTATGATATTGAGAAGGCATTTAAAGAGGAGTTTTTAGATTTGCTTGCAACTACTAATAAATACTTAGCGTATCAGGATGCTAAGTTTGTTGTTATTGCAACACCGACTAACTACGATCCAGAAAAGAACTATTTTGACACATCAAGTGTTGAAAGTGTTATTGAAGACGTGTTGAAGTATAATCCAAATGCTACTATGATAATTAAGTCAACTGTACCAGTTGGTTTTACAGAAAGTATGAAAGAAAAGTATGGGATAGATAATATTATTTTTAGTCCAGAATTCTTAAGAGAAGGAAAAGCATTGTATGATAACTTATATCCTTCAAGAATCATAGTTGGTGAAGATAGTGATAGAGCTAGAGAGTTTGCTCAGTTATTAGTTGATGGAGCGGAAAAAGAAGATATTGATGTATTATTTTCAAACAGCACAGAAGCTGAAGCAATTAAATTGTTTGCTAATACATACTTAGCGATGCGTGTTGCCTACTTTAACGAGTTAGACACTTATGCAGAAGTAAGAGGATTAGATACAAAACAAATCATTGAAGGTGTAGGATTAGATCCAAGAATTGGAACACACTATAACAATCCTTCATTTGGCTATGGTGGATATTGTCTACCCAAAGATACCAAACAACTACTAGCTAATTATAGTGATGTTCCACAAAACATCATGACAGCTATCGTAGATGCTAACAGAACAAGAAAAGATCATATCGCTGATATGATAATTAAAAGAAATCCAAAAGTAGTTGGTATTTATAGACTAACTATGAAAAAAGATTCTGATAATTTTAGATCTTCTTCAATACAAGGAGTTATGAAAAGAATTAAAGCCAAAGGAATTGAAGTAGTTGTATATGAACCTGCTTTAAAAGAAGATGAGTTCTTTAAGAGTAGAGTAGTTACAAATTTAAAAGAGTTCAAAAGAATCTCTGATGTCATTGTATCTAACAGATTAGATTCAGAGATTAAAGATGTAAAAGAGAAAGTTTACACAAGAGATTTATTTAATAGAGATTAGGTGATTTATATGAGTGCTTATTTAGTAACAGGTGCTGCAGGGTTTGTTGGATCAAATCTAGTGAAAGATTTACTTTTAAAAGGTAAAAGAGTTGTTGGAATAGATAATATTAACGATTATTATGATGTGAAGCTAAAAGAACATAGACTAGAAAGTTTGGTTTCAAATGAGAATTTTACATTCATAAAAATGGATATTTCTAATAAAGAGAAAATGTTATCTTTATTTGATGAATATAAATTTGATTATGTTTTACATATGGCAGCTCAAGCTGGAGTTAGATATTCGATAGAAAACCCAGATGTATACATTGAAAGCAATCTTATAGGATTTTTTAATATATTAGAAGCTTGTAGATTTAATCCTGTAAAACATCTACTATATGCTTCAAGTAGTAGTGTTTATGGCGCAAATGATAAAGTACCATTTGAAGAAACAGACTTTGTTGATAATCAAGTCTCTCTATATGCAGCCACAAAGAAGAGTAATGAATTAATGGCTAATGTATATAGTCATTTATACAACATACCTTCAACTGGATTAAGATTCTTTACAGTCTATGGACCAAAAGGTAGACCTGACATGGCTTATTTCAAGTTCACTGATATGTTAATGAATAATAAACCAATACATATATATAACAATGGTGATTTTGAAAATGATATGTATAGAGACTTTACATATATTGATGACATAGTAGAAGGAATTCTAAGATTGTTAGAAGTACCACCTCTAGAGTATAAACCTATGCATAAAGTTTATAACATTGGTAATAACAATCCTGAGAAACTTATGACATTCATAACAACACTTGAAGAATGTCTAAGTAACTCTTTAAATAGAAAAGTTGAGTTTGAAAAGATTTATGAACCAATTCAACCTGGGGATGTACATAAAACTTTTGCATCAACAGATTTACTGAATGAAAGAATTGGGTTTAAACCAAGAACTACTATTAAAGAAGGACTTCAACAGTTTACTGATTGGTATGTTGAATACTATAACAAAACAAAATAGATGCCTAAGGCATCTTTTTTTGTATATTATGTTTCTATAGAGACTTTATCAAGATATCAAAAATATGATATAATAGATAATTGAGGTGGAACTATGAAAAGAATGATAAGTATCTTCTTAATGATTTTTATAAGTATATTCTTAATATCTTGTGTTGAATCAGAAGAAGTAAAAGATGATATACAAAAACAAGAAGAAGTAAATGAATCTAAATTGGAAGTGAAAGTACCTATTGAAATATCTATTGATAATATAGAAGTGCTAGGTCAAGAAATTAGTTTTGAATTATCTATTATAGATAGAGATTATAGATCTGAACCTAACAGCTATGTATTAAGGTTATATGATGGTTATGAATTGATAGAAGAGATGCAAGTAACTCTAAGTACACAAGAGATACAATTAGAGTATCTAAATTACAATACAGAGTATGATGTAGTGATAGAAGCTCTAGTAGATGGTGAAGATGGTTACCAATTAACATCAGTACTAGAATATACATTTCTAACACAAAAAAGAGAACCTGTCATAAGCTTTAACATAAAGTCATATGTTGATGCTTTTGATTTTACTATAAGTATTACAGATAGAGATCACGCATTAGAAGAGTATGGATTTAACTTGATTGATCCAATCACCAATGAAATTGTATACTCAAAATCAAATACAAGATGTGGTGACTCTACACAATGTTTACTACAAGGACTAACAGAAAATGAAACATATTTATATGAGTACTATTACTCATATAATATAGGTGAAGGAACAGTAACTGTGCGTGAACAAATGGAAAGAAGTACCTCTACAATAAATACTTCTACATCACAATGGGATGGTACATCAAGAGATACATACTATCTAACTTTTCCAGATACAGAAATATATGTTGCTTATGTAGATAGTAATCATCTATATGATTACCATTATGTAAAGTATCAAAAAGGTGATACAGTAACACTACATAAGATTGACGGAGAAATAACAGCTGCATTACTAGGAAATAATAACTATGTTTACGTTTTTAATAGTTTTGCTAGAAGAGTACTAGTTCTAGATTCAAACGGTCAGATAGTCGCAAATACAAGTGTTAGCGTAAGTAATGTAGACTGGGGATTTGGATATTCAGAAATCTATAGAACAGATAATTACCATTATCTATTCTCAGCTGCGAACTATTCAAGTGCTTATAGCGCTTTAACAGTTCAAAAATATGATGAGAACTTCAATAATAAACAAATATATACTGTTGATGAATTATATAATACAGTAGATTATCATATTGATAATGAATATGTATTTATGATTCACCGTAAATTAACTGGGCCGAGAGAGCTAAGAGTATTAGATGAAAATCTAAACGAGTTAATTGTATGGACTAGTGTAGTAGAAGGTTATAGATTATCAGAAATAACAGAAGTTACATTCAATGATGACACAATAACAATATATATGTTACTAACAAGTAACACACAAGAAGATATTATTATAGACTTGATCATCGATTACGATGGAAATGTAGTAGGATAAGTATTCTAAACACAAATAAAAAGAGGTATTATCAATTGTTGATAATACCTCTTTGTTTTTATATACTACTGTACTTTCTTTTCTTTTACTTTGAATGCTTTTAAAATTAATTCCATTGGACAAAATCCAGTTGTAGCACTTAGTAATAACATAGCTCCAACAAACATTGTAAAGAATAAAAAGTTATCATTTACAAAGTATCCAAGTATTGCACTTCCTAAAACAAATAAACCTGCAATTAGTCTAATCATAGACCCTTTTCCATTTACTACGTACATATGTTCCTCCTAATATATAGTTTGTGTGCGTCTTAACTATTATACACGTATCAGAATTCAATAAGAATATATAATTTTATTAAACAGTATTATTATAAAGAATATATCTTATCAACTAGTAATAAAACAATAAGGTGTTATAATACATCTTAAGGATGTGAATAATATGGATATAACAACTTTTTCCAATATAGACCCAACAAGAGAACAAGCAATTGAGGCAATTGCTCATTTATCATTAATGAAACTAGATACTGATTCAGATTACTTACTTTATTTAGCGAGTCTTAACTTGTTAAATAGATATGTAAAAATAAATAAAAAGGTAGTATCATACCGATTTAAAAGTTTCTTGTTTCCATTACTATATACAGCAATCGAAACAAACAAAACTTCAATCAAGATTTTTCCAACCACTGATAAAGATATGAATAGTACTTTACTAATGATGGAAGTGAAAGGTGTACAGTTCAGTTTCCATTCAGTGAGATTCACAGAAGTGAATCAATTCGCTGAAGAACATAACTTCTTATATCAACCATTTGAATGGTCTGAGATAAGACTACAACCAATCGCAGCTAACCTTTATGAAGAAAGTAAGAAGAATGATGATCTATCTATAAATGATTACAAAGGAAATAAAATAAGTGAATCATTGAGTAAATCAGTAGAATTTATTACTGAACAATCAAGTGATAAATTGTATCTACCTTGGATCGTTTTAACTAAAATAAGAATAGAAAAATCAAAGCAAAGAAAATCAATTGATGAGAGAGAACTTCTTTTGAAAAACCTTATGAAGATTAAGAGATTATTCTTTTCAGTAAAAGGAACAGAAAAAGAACAAAGAGAAGTTGTTCTTAATCGAGAAAAACTAATACAAGAAGTGCGTAAAGAATTTTTAAGATTAAAAAATAAATATCCTGACCTTCCACCGCTTGATGAAATGGGGTTAATGAAAAAGTTAAACGCAAATAGAGTGATGAAACTACACAGATTATTAAAACAAAGTATAAAATAAAAGCTATCTCTTAAGATAGCTTTTTGTATACTTTATATTTAAGGCTTCGAAAATTTGTCTAAAACGTTTTATAATGGTATAATTTATTCTAGATTGAAGGGATTAAAATCAATCAAAATATGTTTTAATAGGTTCATTAAGATTTATTTTGATTTTTATATTTTACAACAGCTTCTTCGTATAACAATCGAAACCTATCACGTAGAGATAAAGGACTTAAGATTTCTACGTCGTGGCCATATCTAAAGAAGTAATAATAAATTTGGGTTTGACTACAATTAAAGGTGTAGATATTCCCATCTTTTTTTATATAGTTAGGTCTTAAGTGTATTTGATTGTTGTACATTTTAATACCTGTATTTGACAATCTTAGCTCAATCAAACTAGTGTTTGAACTAACAAACTGTACATCCATATTTAAAAGGAAATTATTTATATCTTTTTGATTCTCTTTTGATATAAAGTAGGATCTAGATTTATATGCTCTTGCTGATACAATGTTTGACAACCTTAGACTACTTATCTTTTTCGTATCAGAGGTAGCTTTGTCACTATAACTAAATCCAACAAGATAATTAAATGTGTTAATTTTGTCAGTTGTGAAAGTGATTGGTTGATAGTAATAAGACATACCATTAGGTATCGTAACTTTTACTTCTTGTTTTAACTCAATAGCACTACATATAATATCGTAAACTTCGCCATAGAAAATCAATTCTCTCTTATGGAAAGGCATTCTAGCATATTCTTCAAAAAGAGACTTTAAGTATTTACCTATACTACCTTCAAAATAAGAATCATTATTATCATTTTCAAGTAATGATACAACATAGTTGTTTAATCGAAACTTTTTACCAATACCTTTTGGGTAACTATTACATTCAGTAATTCGATTACTCTCATCTTCTAATAATAACTTAAAGATTGAATGATCTTTACTAGATAAAGGAACATCCATATCTTTAAAAATATCTTTATAGTAATAAGTACGTAAATTCAAGTATTCACTGATATTCACATTAGAACCATCTAAAAAGTTCACGATGATAATATTCAAAAACTTAGATAAACTAGGGTTATCATCACCACTTAAAAATGTATGAATATCATTATCAATAATATTCCATGCTGTATGGCTTAAGTTTAAATGTTGTTTTTGATTATCTGAATAAATCAAAAATCCCATAGAATCACATCCTTTTTATGTATATTTATACCCAATTTTAACATAATGTTTCTATAATAGGAACTAAAATCATACATTTTATATCTAAAAAGGCAATATATAGGAACAATACATAAAGATTTATTACCATTTTTTTGTTCCTAAAATGAGTATAGAATTAAGTTGTACCAAGAAGGAGATGGAAAAAATGAAATTATTCGAATCAAGAAAGAAAAGACAAAAAAGAGAAGCACAAGAAAGATATTTAAGAGAACAAGAAATAATTGCGTTGAAGGAACAACAAAGAAAAGATGAGTTTGATGCAAGAATGAAAACAAAACGTTCACTAAAGGAAATTAAGAAGTATACAGAAAAGCTAGCATCATATAAAGATAAATATATTAATAAAGCTAGAGATGCTGCCTTACAAAATGATGAACAAAATTACAACATCGCAAAAACTGGATTAAAAGTATGTATGAACAAACAAAAGTTCTTAGAATCATTAGTGATGAATTTTGAGCTAATGACAGAAATCAATGATATGAATAAAGTAATGGGTAAATTTACACAAAGCATTAATCATATTGTGAATGATATTACAAGAACTTCAGGACTTGTTGACTATTCAAAAGCACAACAATCATTAGAACAAGCAATGCACAAATCACATCAAGACTATGAAGCATTAGAAGACTTTATCTCAACAGCATCTGATTCTTTAGAACAAATGACATACATCGGTGAAGACATATCAGATGAAGATCTTGAAAACATCATCTTTGACAAAAAAACAGAAACACTCACAGATCAAGATGCAGACATAGAAAGAATGATTAATCAAGTAAAAGATAAAGTGAGGGATTTATAATGACGGATACTAAAAACAGAATGTTAAATGATAAATTCAAACTATTATATGAAGATGCATTGAGTCTGATGAAGCAAAAGAAAAACTCACAAGCTGTACAACAGTTAAACTCAGCAATATTTACATTGTTAAAACTTGCACAAAACTCTACAGGTGATTTAAAGAAAAATAGAACGAAAAGAGCAAACGAATTAATGGATCTAGTAAAAGAACTAGAAAAGAAAACTGATTCATCATATACAAAGAATACATCAGCCCAAGCTGATTATGCAAAATACAGTAAGAAAGCAAACAAAGATTCTTCAACAACAGATCAAGAAGAAGTTTCATTTAAGCCAGTTGAAAAATCTAATTTAAAACTAGATGATGTTGCTGGACTTGAATCGGTAAAAAATGAAATAAGAACAAAGATCATCCAACCACAAAAATTCCCTGAAGTATACAAAAAATACAAAAAGAAAGCTGGTGGAGGAATTCTATTATACGGAGTTCCAGGTACAGGGAAAACAATGATTGCAAAAGCAATCGCAAACGAAATTGATGCAAAATTTTTCTCAATCAAATGTTCAGACATTGCATCAAAATGGTTTGGAGATTCAGAAAAGAAAGTAAAAGAATTATTCCAAGAAGCAAGATCACATAAATCATCAATCATATTCTTTGATGAATTTGAAGCACTAGGCGCAAAAAGAGATTCATTCTCAACAGTAATGAAAAGATTAGTGCCAGAACTACTGGCGCAAATGCAAGGATTCGAAGAACATGATGGAATCTTAATCGTTATCGCAGCAACAAACAGACCATGGGACTTAGACTCAGCATTCCTAAGACCGGGTAGATTTGATACAAGAATCCATGTTGGATTACCAGATGAAGAAGCAAGGAAAGCAATTATAACAAACAAACTTGAAGGTATTAAACTAGCACCAGACTTTGATATCAATCATGCAGTTAAAACTACTGAAGGATTCAATGGTGCTGACGTTGCTGATAGCTTCTGTGAGAAATTAAAAGATTATGCAATCGATAGAACCATTAAAAATGGTTATGATTCAGAAATCACAATGAAAGATTTAGAACACACAGCTACAATCGTTAGATCATCTGTACAAGAATCTGATCTAAAGAAAATGGCAGACTATGAAAAGAAAAGTTTAAGTTAACTATAAGGAGGGCAATATGAAAGATTTAATGATGGAAGGACAATTTGGTGATGGAAGTATTATTAAAGTTTCTAGATACTCAAACCTAGATTTCAATACTAAAATAATCCATAAACCAAACACAAAAGTATTTGCATATAACGAAGGTAAGAAAGTGCATCTAAGAAAACAAAAAAATATTCTAAATCCAAAAGAGTTAAAACTGTTTTCAAAAAAAATAGATCCAAGTAATTACACAATTTATCATGTAAGTACAGCTACACAAACTGTAAGACTAGGAGCACAAGTTCCATATGAACATGAACTACTAGAAATGAGACTAACAGCAGGTGTCTATATTGAATATGATTTCAATATTGAATATCCAGATGAAATCCTAAACATGATATCAAACTTAAAACCGGATATTCCAGTGAAGGATATCACTGATAAAATCAATAAGTATATCGACATCGAAGTAAGAGCAGTCGTTACTACAATGTTAGATCAATCAGGAATCATCGGATTAGAAAAAAACATAACAAAAGCTTCAGACATCATTACTTCAAATGCCCAAGACAGATTAGCTGAGTTTGGAATCAACATTGTATTCGTTACTGTGAAAGTAAATGAAGAAGCATCCAAAAAAGCAATCGCAGAAGAAATAGCACTACAAAACAAAATCAAGGGAAAAAACAACCAAGACTAACATCATATAAAACTATATCGAAAAACGAAAGGATGATTTAAATGTTATTTAGAAAAAGAAAAAATAAAAACCAAGACAGATTCGACGATTTATATGAGAGATTACTCGATCTAGAAAAAACATGTTTTAAAAACCAATTAAGAAAATCAAAGAAAGCAATTGTAGAAGCAAAATACAAACTTGAAGAAAGCGCAATATTCATATCAAATGAAACATATGATAAAGTTTCACCAATCTTTGATAAAATCGAAAAGAACATCACTTTTTTATCTGACTATGAAATCAATGAATACTTAGAAAAAGCCATCAATATAACATCGAATCCATATAGTGCAGGTGTAGACCAACAAACTAGGATAGAAGAAATTGATGAAAAGACACTAGAAGATCAAAGAGAATTAAGAGAAATTGATTCAAAAATCAAATATCATAAAGAACAGCAAGATAAAGCTTTGAAAGATGATGATAGAATTTCATGGCGTAACCATACAAGTAGACTGAAAAAATTCCAGCAAATGTTCAATATGTCAGATAAGCAGTTCACTGATCACTTAAACCACTTAGCGAACCTAGAACATGCAGAACATGCTGTAAAAATGAAAGTTAACTCTCAAGGTATTCAAGAAGACTTAGCTTCTGAATCAATGATGAATTACCAAGAGAACATTGAGCACGTGAAAGAAACACAATCAGATATCAATGAAACAACAGATACATTTCAACAAACTCGTGACGAGTATGTTGAAACAGGAGAAGCAGATCCATTTGACAAAGCAAGAGAAGATAAACTGTTAAACGGAGATTTAGATGATGATTTTGAAAAAGCAAGACAAAGATTACTTGAAGGAAAAGACGAATAATGAAACAATGTCCAACTTGCTATAGTGAAATGCGACTACAGAACAATAAATACGTTTGTCATTGTGGTCGCGTTGAATCAATCACTTACATGGATGAACTTTCCAAACAAAAAGAAGACCAAGTCGTTAAATATACAAAAATGATTGAAGACTTCTACTTAATGGAAGAAGAAATCGAAAAAAGTAACACAGAAGAACTAACAGTAATCATTGAAACACTAGTAAAACAAACAGATGAAATCATTACAAAAACATCACAAGAACAGTTACTTAAAGTCAATGAATTACTATCTGAAGCGACAGATAAATTCTTAAACAATAAAGAATTAACAAAAGAACTAGATACTAAACTAACAGATGTAAAGTTTGAAACACTTCATGAAAAACTAGAGTTTCTACTAGAAAACAAAGAATTTCCACTTGCGGGACTACTTATCAGAAATGCAATTGAAGATACTTTAAAAAACAAAATTGGTATTCAAACTTTTACGAATGAAATGAAAAAAGAGAATCCAACGTTTGATCTACGTGTTGGAGATTACATAACAGAATACAAACAACGAATCAAAGATGTATACAAAGCTGAACTAACTAGATTACGTTCAAGAAATAATCTACGTATATATAACATGAATGATAAAAAGTATATCAAATCACTAGTTATCATGAGATTCGGTACAGCTCTAGGTAAATTAGAATACAAATCACCTGAAGCTGGTGTGAAGAATTATGATGTCGCTAAAAAAATCAAAAACAGAATTTGGAACACTATCAATCTACTAGTACATTTTGATTCGGATGCGAATAAAATTACAATCAACAACAAGTTTCCAAATGAAGGAGATCTTGAAAAATTCTTAAGAGAAACATTAAAATATTTAAAAGAAGTTAGAATAATACAAGAATAATTTACAGGAGTGATTACTATGAGGCCATTGCATGCATTCATAATCAGGTTTGGAATAACTTTAACTATTATCAGTAGCGGGATATTTACAATGATAAATATTACTACGAAAGAGATTTCTATTAACGGACCTGACGCAATTGAGTTGCAGTACCAAGACGATCTAGACTTATCAGTATTTAACATACATATTGATAGAGTTATAGGTGATCAAGATAAAACAGTTGATTTGTCTATGATCAGTGACTTTGATCCTGATCAAATAGGGACACAGCAAATTAAAATCACATACAAAGATGTCGTGAAACCTGTGAATGTGACGATCAAACCTATTGTTTTAGATGTACCAGAGATAACAATTTTTGGTGAAATGATAAGTTGGAACGAAGTAGAACATGCAGACTCTTATAAAGTAATCATAAATTTTGAAGAATTTGAAACAACAGAAACATCATTTGATATAACGAACTCTTCTCAATCAGGAGAATTAAATATCGTAGTTCAAGCTATACCGAATGAGGTTTATTATTATAAAAGTGAAAATCAAGACCCAATATTGGTGAGTAGATTAGATCTAGTAAAAAACGTTAATTTTACTTTAAACTTGATGACATGGGACCAAGTGAATGGTGCGGACTATTATAAAGTTATAATAGACGAAGTTGAACATACTGTAGTAACAAACAGTATTGAAGAAGCTCTCACAATTGGAGAACATAACATCTCAATTATTAGTTATTCTAACAACAAGGAGTATATTGCGAGTGTTGAAAAAGCTCTTACCATCACCAAACTACCATTACCTGAATTTTACATCATAGATGATATACTATTTTGCCAAAGTAATTTATATGAATGTGAAATGAAAATAAATGGTGTTTCATTCGATGGGGAAACAGCACAATTACCAGAGGGAGAAACTACTATTGAAGGTTGGATGATGCCAACTGATAACACAGATGTGCAATCAGATGTGCAATCAATTACATTACACAAACTTGCTACACCAATAATCTCAATTGAGAATAATCAACTTGTTTATGATGCATCAAAAGAAATAGAACTTTATGTTGATGGAATTTTATATACTGAAGATCTATCAAACTTAAGTCCTGGAACATATAATTTATCAGCAAGATACAAGCCTCAAAATGTGAATGAGGTAAGTAGTGATATATCAGTACCTATAGTGATTGAAAAAATTCCTCAACCTACTATAAGTGTAGAAAACGATCAACTACATGCAGATACAGAACTACCTATAACATATTATCTAGATGGAGAATTGTTTGATGGTGATTTATTATCACTGCCAGTTGGGACAAATCAGATAACTGCTAAAACCTCGTTGAATGGATTAAACAAATTAGATTCAGATTATTCAAACATTTTATATGTTATGAAGCTTGCTACACCACAAAATATTTCTGTCATTGATCAAGAAATTCATTTTGATCAAGTTAACTATGCTACTAGCTATTCAGTGATGATAAATGGTGAAACATTTGAAACAAATACAAACAGCTTCAATATCAATGGAATGTATGACATTGATGAAATCATAAGTATTGAAGTGAAAGCTGATAGTATAGGAAATAATATAGAATCCTCATATTCACAATCTTATGTACACACAGTTATAAATAACTTTGTTGAAGAGTTAAACTTAGACATTGATGAAACATATGAGTACGATGAACAGGTAATAATCACATATACTGTTGAACCCCAAAACACCAATAGTGAAATCACAATTGAATTGATAGATAATACTACAAATGCAAGTGTATTAAATAATACAATCACATTTGAAACACCAGGGAATGTAACTGTTAAAATAACAGCTGATGGAGTAGAAACTTCAAAAACATTAATGATAACTCACAAATCAATAAGTTCATTATCTGATATTACAGACATGGAAGGATATTATAGTTTAATAAATGATATTGATATGTCAGGTGTAACTTACAATCAAATTGGAAATGAAGTAAATCCATTTAATGGCGAACTATATTGCAGTAATCATACAATATCAAATGTAACAATTCATGAAACTATTAATAATCCAATGGACACTTATATTGGGTTGTTTAGAGAAAATAATGGACTGATCCAAGATTGTAATTTCACCAATGTATCAGTCGATATCACATCGACGAATGTTGGAGAAATATATTTTGGATTGATAACACCAGAAAATTCTGGGACAATTTTAGACGTTTCAGTACAAGGTGTAATTTCAATTGACTCAGCTACAAATACAAGAGCCGGTAGTATTACATCTATCAATAATGGAGTAATAGATTTAGTTCGTACAGATGTCATAATGACTGTGAACACTAATGATAATGATTTATACCTAGGTGGAATAGCTGGGATAAACAATAATGTTGTTTCTAAATCATCATCAGAGGGTGATGTTACAGTGTTAAACGGAGAGTATTTATTTATTGGTGGAGTTAATGGCGAGTCGAACAATGCAACAGTTACAGAAGTGTCTTCAACAATATCTTTTGATATAAGTGGAGGGTTATTTGTGAACGTTGGTGGAGTAGAAGGATTTACTTCGCTATCGATTTTAGATAATGTCTCATTTAATGGAAACATATTAGTTCACAACCAAATAAGTATTAGCAACATCTTACCCTCAGCAACTGATCATAGAAATCATATTGGGGGTATTACAGGAATTAATAATTTCTCAGAGATTTATTATGCTAATACATCTGGAAACATAAACTCAATTGGAGACTTTCATCATGCAATTGGCGGAATCGCTGGGAAAAACATAGGTTATATTGCCTATTCAACTTCTAGTATGAATCTAACAGGGACTAACACATCTGGTTCGTTAAGCATTGGCGGAATCGCTGGAATAATGCAAAGTAATTACTACAATGAGTTTTACTTAACAGTAGATAATCTTCCAAATAGAACTCTATCAAGTTTTGGAAATGATTATGACACGAATGATTCATATATTAATGCGACTTCTTATCGAGGTTCTATTACCGTAGATACTTCAATGTCTCCGACAACAGGATTTTCAAATATTGGAGGAATTGCTGGAGTTGCAAGACATGGTGCTCAATTTAGAGCAGTGTATTCAACCGCAGATATTACAGTAAACGCTGAAACAACAGGAAACATATATGGTGGAGGAATCATTGGATTATCTGAAGATGCAGGTACATTGCAGCAAGTCTATAATGTTGGAAATATATATTTGAACAACACAGGCAATGAGTATGGTGGGGGAATCATCGCTTACGAAATTGATAATTCCTATATAAATCAAGTTATCTCATTTGGTAACATAACAGCTGATACAGAAGCCGAAACAATTCTAGGTCATGGTTCAATTTCAAGTAGTTCGTTGTTACCAACAGGAAAAAACTATAAATTCATCAATCAAGTAATAGTAACAACTTTAAATGATGATCAATATGATAATACCGTAACTTATCAACAACTTCATGATTTAAACTGGTACTTAAATGATTTAGAATTTGATCCTAACATATGGAATTTAGAGTTAGGCACAGTAATCAATTATGATACAGGTTTATATATATCTTTATTCTTTGAAGGAGATGAAAGCTAATGGACGTAAACAAAATTTTACAGAACTATAAGACTACTTTAAACCCTGACAATATTAGTAATGTAATCTATGATTATAAGCTTGTTTTAGGGCAGAATGAAGCTGAAGCTACAAAGCTGTTTTCAGAGTGTATTGATATAGCAATCAAGAATGATCATACGACATTGATTCATCAAATAATAATTAAAAGTTCAAAACTATTTAATGCTACCGACGAGAATATTGGATATAAAGTGTTGAATGACAATCTCATGTTGAAACTCTTAAGTATGCAATGGAGTGAGTTTAATGAAGAGGATTTGAAATCAATATTAAACTATGCAATTAATTCAGACGTGTATCAAATTATAAAATCATTTGTCAGTTATATTTATAGTTCAGGTAAAAGTCTAAATTCCTCGAAGATGATATTTAAGAACTTAAGTAAATATGGAACTTATATTTGGAAATCTAGTTCAAAGGGACGTTCAAATTTGAATGCTAGTAAATACTATATTGCAGAAGTAGATAACTTATTCGAATCCAAAAAACTTACTAAACCAGTAAAATATACACCGAGTGGGTGGTATTACGCAGTTTTGAAAGACTTGAAATGGCAAATAAAAAAGAAAGAGAAAAGGGGGTAATTTCATGGAAACAGAAAGTATAATCGCATCGGTTGTAAGTGGAATTATCGCATTGCTGATTATTATCTCAGGAGGATTATGGATTTATTCAGCTGTTACTGAGGAAGTTATAATTAATGGACCTGATACGGTAATGGTTGTATATGGTGATGAACTCAGTTTGGATGAGTTCTCAATTACTCTAGATAGACGCATTAACATTAGTAAAATAAATGAAGACAAAGTTATATCTGTAAACTTTGATATGATTCAAGGCTATGATCCTGAAATTATAGGATCACAAGAAGTTACTATTGAGTATGATGGAAAAACACGAGATATCTTGATTACTGTTGAACCTAATCCACTGATTGAAGTACTTGTCATAAAAACAGGAGAGATCATTTCATGGAATGGATTGGATCATGTATCTGGTTATCAAGTTATTGTAAATGGACATGAAATTATAGAAGTAAGTGAGCCATTTATTAATATTAATCAAATTCAAAGTGAGGGAGAACTTGAAGTTCAAGTAGTTGCTTTACCTGAAAATGAAAAATATGATAGATCAAATAGTAACATAATATCATTTACTAGATTAGAGTCAGTATTAAATGTAGAGTTGAATGAAAATGTATTATCTTGGAGTGAAGTACCAGGATATTCATATGTTTTATATTTAGGAACGCAAGTAATACCTTTAGATTCTGATGTCTATTCTTATGAACTAGACTTGCCAACTGGAAAAACAAACATTGGAGTTCAAATAGCAACAAACGATAACACAGAAGCAAATAGTATCGTTCAAAACTTTCAAATCACAAAATTAGAAAAGGCATTCATAAGATTTGATGGAGAAACTGCTTATTGTACTTCATATTACAATTGTGAACTATTTGTAAATGGGGAAGCATTTGATGGATACATTATGTATTTACCATCAGGTACACATGAACTAAGTGCAAAATCTACAGTAACTGAATCATTTACTATTGATTCAGATTATGTATATAAATTAATTACAAAATTAACACCTCCACAAATATCAATCTTGTACGATCAAATAGAATATACAGGGAATGGAGATATTCATTATTATTTGAATGGAGAAGAATTCGATGGTGTTATATCAGACTTAGAACCAGGTGAGTATGATATATCAGCAAAGTATTTAGCATTAGAAGAAGATGAGTACGATTCATATGTTTCAAACATCATTCAAATTACAATACCTGTACCGCCAGGAATTACTATGAATGGAAATATAGTAAACTGTGATGATTCAGTATATGATTGTGTTTATTATTTAGATGAATCTTTATTCAATGGAACAATCACATCACTATCACCAGGTGAACATATCGTAAAAGTGAAATATGTATCTGAAGACAATCATATTTTAGATTCTACATACACATATTTAACCATAAACAAACTAAGACCACCTGTAATCTCAATATATGATGAAACGTTATATCATACAGGAGAAGGAGAAATTTCATACTTTATTGATAATGTAGAGTTTGATGGTGATCTAAGTGTGTTAACTCCAGGTACATATGAAATAAGAGCAATCTTTGAAGGACAACACTCATTAGAGTTTGATTCTGAATTATCAAATAGTCTAACAATTACAAAATTAGTAGCTCCAACATTAACAGTTGGAATAGACGGATTAGAACATACGAGTAATGGTGTAATTGAATACTATAATTATGGTGTAGAGTTTGATGGTGAAATCACAACATTACCAGCTGGAACTTACCATTTAACAGCTAAAGTAATTGGTGAAACAGAGTATCAATTAGATTCAGATGAATCGAATTTAATTGAGTTCACAAGAACGAAATTACCTCTACCTGTTTGTCAAATAGATAACTATGTTCTAACATGTGATGAATCATTAAATAATGCAGCAATGTTGTTTGATGATAATACCTTTGATGGAACGATAAATGGAAATATACTAACAGCAGGTGACCACGAGATAAAAGTATGGTTACAGATGAATGGGATAACTGAAATTAATTCTGATCCTATAACAATAAACATTAACAAACCTAGTGCTCCAGTTATTGATATTGTAGATGAAGAGATAACTTATACAAACACTGGTAGCATTCAGTATTTCATAGATGATGTAATATTCGATGGAGATTTATCTAATTTAACTCCAGGAAGTTATCAGATAACTGCGAAGTTCTTAGGAACAGGTACAACAGTTGTTGATTCTGATATTTCAAATACAGTAACAGTTACAAAACTTTCAGAACCAGTATTAAGTGTGAATAATGAAATGTTAGAATACACAGGAACAGGAACAATTGAATACTTAAAGAATGGTGTTGTGTTTGATGGAGATTTACAATCTCTAGCTCCTGGAACTTATTACATAACTTCAAGATTTATCGCAAGTAATAATCTTCAATTAAAGTCTGAATATTCAAACACTTTGACAATTACAAAACTTCCAACACCAATCATACAAATGAATGGGGAAGAAGTAGATTGCGATGACACTTTATATACATGTACATACTATCTAGATGATGTTGTGTTTAATGGAACTTTGACTCATTCAGAATTAACATCAGGAGAACATGTTATTGAAGTTGCCTACACATCAACAAACACTTATGTAATTGATTCTGATAAAGCAATAATCACAATAACAAAATTACAAGAACCAACAATTGATGTCTTAAATGACAACATAACATATACAGGAACCGAAACAATTCAGTACTATCTAAATGGAGTAGAATTTGATGGAGATATCTTAAACTTATTACCTGGTACATACAATATAACAGCTAAGTTTATCTCACAAAATGATACTGAGTTTGACTCTGAATTATCAAATTCCATTGAGATAACAAAATTATCAGCTCCAATTATTTCAATTACAGATGATACTGTGAATTGTGATTCATCAACGTATACTTGTAGATATTTAATTGAAGAAGTTGAATTTAACGGAACAATTCCAGAGTTAACAGATGGAACACATACGATTAAAGTACAATATACAGATGTTGATAATTACTTAATCAGTTCAGATTACTCAGTTATAACAATTGAAAAGCTAACAGCTCCAACAGTTACATTTGATGGAGCAAATCTGTCTCATACTGGAGTAGGAACAATTCAGTACTATCTCGATGGAGTAGCATTTGATGGAGATTTAAGTAGTTTAGATTTTGGTGTATATGAAATCACAGGACAATTTATTGGGCAAAATAATGAGGAGTTTGATTCTGATATTTCAACAGTTCTGACACTTCAAAAAATTGATTATAATTTATATGTGCAACAGACAACACTGAATAGGATTCTAATTTTATGGGATGATTTTGGATCAAGAGATCATAGTTTAAGAGTCGAGTTTTATTTTGGTGGATGGGAAATAGATGAAGTGATTTACACAGGTTTAACAGGAACAACAAAATATACAACTTACATCAGAGATGGTGTAACTGCAGATTATGTTAGAATCTACCTTGAAGTAGACGGAGATATTTATGAAATAGACTCTACTATGATGGTGGACATTCTAATAAACTAGGAGGGTATTTATGAAAAGAGTTTTAAGTGTAGCGTTAATATTCACAGTAATAGTTTTACTGTCAGGTTGTGGTTTCTTCGGTGATGATGAAATAGTACCTGATGGAACAAACGAAGTCCCTAGCAGTGAGAAATTAATCGTTGATGTTAATGATTTGGATTTGTTCTTCGTTGAATATAGTCCAGATGAAACAATAGATCTAGCTGCGATAACAGAATCTGATAAATTATCAGTTCTTGATTTAAAAGGTGGTATGAAATATGTGCTAGGAGTTGAATTTGAGTTTCAAGCAAGAAATGATAATGATGCTACAAGTGAAGTAGAAATATCTTTTAAATTTAGCAACAGTGAAATTGTAACAGCGTCAATTAAAGATACTAATGCACAAAGTAACACACCTATTGATACAAAAGATAGTGAAGGGAATCAATTGCCTGAAATTCTTGTTAGTGTAGGTGTTCCAGAATTTGCATCAGAACAAAAATCAGTTTATGTATATTTCACAATTAGACCTGAACAGTTTGGTGATACAGGTTTACAAGTATCTTTTGGTGGAGATTATGTTGATGTTAGAGGTACTTGGAAAGATGGGAAATCAGTAACAGTGGGTACTGAAAAAGTAAAACTTGAAGTACCAGAAATTAATTATAATGAAGCCGCAGCTAAACTCGAGATTACTCATGTTGAAAATGCAGTGAAATATATAGTAGAACTTGAAGCTGGAAACTATGTTGAAGTAGAAGTGCCAGAAGCAATTTCTCCAGGATCAAAAGTATACTTAGATATGTCTCCTTATTTTGGAGGAGTTTATATTGTTAGGGTAAAAGCTATTAATACTAATTCGTTGTTTTATGAATCAGATTATACTGATTATTTGACAATAAACTTAACTTAGGAGGAGTAATATGAAAAAAATAGTAATATTAATCGTAATCATTTTATCAGGTATGTTATTCTTCCAATCGAGAAATATCATATCAAGTTATAATAGTGTATTTAACGAAACAAGTTCATATGAATTAACACATTTTGATTATACTGTTTCAATGACTACAGAAGAACAAGTAGTGGAGTTAGAAAGTAAGACATTTATTGATAATGTATTACCTACTTTTATCTTCAGTATTCCAGTTAATGAATCAGAAAGAGATATCCATGTCATGTATTATGATGGTGATGATTCAGATAAAGGATTATTCAATAAATCAAATTTAGTTGAATCTAACGGTAACAATGGCGCAGCTATAGATTTAAGGCTTAGTCAAGAACTAAACATCAATCTTGGTGATGAAATATCTTATATATTGAGAAGTGAAGTCATTACTAAAGAGGTGACAGATATTTATTTATCTAGTGAATACTTATTCTTAAATGAAGGTGTAGTATATGTTGAATGGGGAGATACTGAAAGTGGATTATTCGCAGATAAAGTATTACCTTATGACATGGTGTTTATCACAGTAAACGATACAACTTCATTTAACTCTTACATAGAAAGTTATCTTCCACTAGGACTCCTAAGAACATTTGACGAATTTGAAGAAGATTACAACGAAAACTTTAATCAACCATCTTACTTCACAGATGAGCAATGGGCAGAAGTTATTGAAGATGCATATGATGCATATGAGCTTGAATTCTATAATGAGACATATAGCGGATATGTGAAAAGTAAAACAGAAGATTTCGCTACTATCGAAGTAAGAATAAACAACGAGCTTGAAGAAATTGAAAAAGAAGTATCAAGAACAATTTCTATCAGTATCGTAATCTTGTTAGTAATATTTGTAGTTGGATCGCTATTATCTTCAAGAGCGGTAGCAAAAGCAGATTCGAGTGATCAACAAGGTGATGAACTGATTCTGACAGACTTGATTGTTTCTTTTATATTATTTATTGGTGCATACTTTGGAATGAGAGAGCTAATAAATAGAACTGCTAATGATTTCTTTTACTTTGAACCATACAAAAATCTTACAAGTAATCTTACACTTGTGTTCTTGGTAGGTGCAGGACTATCTGTGATTAATTACATTGTTTATTTATTCTTATTAAGGGTTACTGCTAATAAAGATGCTGAAGAGATACTTAAAATTCTTCAGGACCTACAAAAATTACAAGTGAAGTTCACTTTTAACCCAAGAATTGCAAAAGAAAGTGACTATAAGAATGTTGAACTAAACAATATTGATTTAAGTAATATTGATGAGTATAAAAGCCATATTATGAAATTAAAAATCTATGAGAAGTCATTCAAAAAAATGACGAAACCACAACAATATATAATCGATAGATATATAACGATTTTAGATAAAAAAATAGAAAAGAGAATGTAAAAGTGCCGTTAAGCGCAAGGATTAAATTAAAGAAACTACTGTTTTTAATAGTAAGTTTTGTAACAATTTTCTCTCTATATTTATATGGAGAAGGAATTATAAAAAAGGTATATAATTTATACCTTTTTCATGAATATTCTGAGATGAAAATTGTGATTGAATCTAATCCACAAGAAGATAACAATATGGTTTCTTTAACAGGAGTATACAATCTAAGTCATGATGATATTCGCATACCAGTTGATATCTATCTAACACCAGATGATGAAGTCTATGATAATCATATTTTATTAACAAGCGACTCTTTTGAAAGCTTAGATACGCCAAAGGAAAATGAATGTTATGTTTCGAAACATTTATTATATGATAAAGAATTTGAACTTGGAGATAAATTAGTGCTATATAATGACTCCACAGAAGTGGAGTGTACAATTACTGATTATCTTGCTATGTACAAAGGGTTTAATCAGGAACAACAACATAATTATAATGTTGTTATATCAAGTAGCTCTATTTCAATTGAAGAGGGTAGTTCATATTTAAATGTAGTTTCTAAAGATGCAGATAGATTTGGCACAGCTGAACCTATTTACGTTTCAAAATTGATTACAGAAGATAGAAACGAGCTTTTTGGATATGTAACGAGATTATTATTTATTATCTTTGGTATTCAAGTTATATTTGAGTTTTTAATTTTCAGATTACGTGCAAATGACTTAATTCTACAAAGTGATTTAGGAAGAGACTATAGAAAAATTAAACATAATTTAAGAAAAGAACTTTTCTTACACTATATGCTTCCACCTCTTATTATTTCACCAGTGTTTAGTATTCTTAATTGGAAGTATTACATCGTTTCTTATGTAATAGCAATTGTACTAATTATTTTAGTGTTATTGTACTCGATTACTATATATTACATATATATGAAGGGGGTATTAAATGAAAAATTCTCTGTTAAATATTAAAGACCTTCAAGTATATTTTAATGAAAACGGCAACAAAGTGATATATGATGATTTTGAAGTTTTTCCTGGTGACATTATAAGAATCAGTGGAGAAAATGGATCTGGGAAATCTACGTTATTGAAAGTTCTATCTATGGGTCGTGGTAACAATTTAAACAAGGTACATGATGGCTACCCAGATATAATTATAAATAATCAAAGTAAAATCTATGTTGATTTTGGTAAAAGAGAGTATCGAAATGATATTCTAGGTGATTTTACAGGGGCAGACTTTTATAAGTTAAATACTGCTTATGCAAAACAAGAAACAGAGCATACAATGTTTGAATCTGCATATAAAGTATTAGTTAAGAATACAATAGGAGCAGGCTCAATTCTTAGACATTCCAGATTAAATCCAATCGCATATCTTAAAAAAAGAATAAAATTATTTACAAGCGCACGAAGATATATCAATAAATACCTTAAAGATCATACTGGCATATCTTACTTCAAATTCAGACTAAGAAATTTTCAACAATTAAGTGGTGGTCAAAAACGGTTAATCTATTTGTTCTCGCTCTTTTTAAAGGCTGAGGTTTTAAATTGTAAACTTATGCTATTGGATGAACCAATGAACAATCTAGACTCAAAAGCTAAAATGATTGTGAATAATCAATTACAAGATCTTCGTGAGAAGAATCCTGGATTAGCTGTAATCATGGTTTCTCACTGTAATGTGATTTTCAATGTAAATAAATCATTAATCTTTGAAAAAAATCATGCTAAGTTAGTAGTTGAGCCAGAAGAAGTATTCTATTGTCTGAATGATAAAGATATCATCCAAAACAGCAGATATATTTATGCAAGGAATGATGAACGATGAGAAATATACTAACATTCCGTAATTTGAAAGTTAAACTTAGAAATGATAAAGAGTTTTTATATGAAATACTACAAGATGTTGAAGTCGGTTTAGGAGAATATGTAATGATTAAAGGATGGAATGGTGTTGGTAAATCAACTTTGTTAAACATCATCCATAATGGCTTTCATCATGACATGGAAAATAAATACCATACAACAGATAAGGATTCTGTAATCAAGGTAGACTTCCATAAAGATGAGTTAATATACGAGAATATTTTAAAAGATTTTGATGGGCTACAACAATACAAAAGAAATCTAAGTTATTTAGAACAAAACGACATGTTTTTAATCGATTCAAAAGCAAAGGATGCAGTTATGTTTCCAAGTGTTGTATATGCGGAGGAAACCATTAAGAACAAGAATGAACTTAAAAAGAAGTTAAAAGAAATAAGTATTATTGCAGACCGCTACTTCTATAAATATTTAGAAGGAAATTTTGGTGAAAAGGATTTTGACATTGAAGCTTTCACTAATAAAAAAGTTGATTCTATGAGTGGTGGTCAAAGAAAGATAATTCATATTTTATCTCATGTACTTAAAGTTGAAATGTTTCAAATTAGATTATTTTTATTAGATGAGCCACTTAATAATTTAGATAGTACAAAAAAATGTATTGTAGATAAAATTTTAAGTGATCTTATAAGTGAAGAACTTACGATAATTTTAATTTCACATTGTAATGTACTGAAAGGTATCACGAAGGTTTTGCATATCAGTGAAAACCAAATGGTATATGAGGACTATGACAAAACTAGTTTAAAGAATTGTATTAATCGTGGAAATTGTTTAAACAAATAAATATCAAAAACTACATTAGACTGAATACTAGAGTATTTGGTCTAATTTACTAAAGGAGGGTATTATGAGTGTAGGTGTTGGATTAAAAAGGAATGGAGTAGTTTACTTTGCTGTAGACACACAGACTTCATATGGGAAACTAAAGAAGACACAACTTCAAAAAGAACGTATTAAGATTCAAGAATATGACAATGGTTTAGTAATTGCAACTGCAGGTACTGTTAATGCGATTGTAAATACTAGACTAAGTAAAATCATTACTGATATAGAAGTTGAATCTTTAACAAAAGAGTTTATTGTTTCAAATATTGTAAATCCATTATTTTTAGATCATCAAGATAAGGGAATACTTGTTGATAGAAAAAAATATATGGAATTTGATTTAACTTTTTTACTAGGAAAAGAGGACAAACTGTTTTATGTGAATACTGATGGATTTGTCATTGAAGTTGATAAATGGTTTGCGATAGGTAGTGGACAGTATCATGTTTTCAGTAAAATGGAAACAAATAATTTAGAAGCAGAAACATTATTGATAAAAGCTGTGAAAGTGGCTTGTGATTTAGATGATGGTGTTTCAGAACCAATTGTAATGTATAACACAAAAGAGAAAGTATATAAAATGTATAAGGATGGTGAGATAAGTGAAATTGATTTTAATTGATAAAGATAGAACTTACTTCGCCAAACAGCATTTCTATTATCTCTATAACGAGTATAAAGAGGGAGAATTTGGAAAAGTTGAAAACATCTCTATGTGGAAAGTAAGAGGATCAAAAGAAACAGTTATGATGACTTATAAGGAATCTAGGCTGGCTGATATCTTACGTTATGAAAAAATACATATAGGTGAACTGACAACACAAAATATTGAGAATAAAGTACTACCATGGTTAAAAAAACATTTAGGTAAATATGGACATCTTGATAGTGATGGATTTATGCATGATGATATCTATATCGCAAAAGGTAGTGAATGTGTATTTATTAGTCCTAAGTTTAAGTATCGATGGTTATATAACTATGAATGTTTAAACATGGCAGAGATATCAAGTTCAGAACTTCATTACAACACTAAACTTCCCGCTAAAGAGCGTATCAGTAAAGCTTATAATGCAATTTCTGTAGGAATGGGTGCAAAATATTCATATTATGCAATACTAGATTCAAAAACAGAAAAAATAACCTACTACAAAGAGGAGGTTAATTATGGCAGTTAGATTCGCTTTTAAAAGAAATGATAAAGTTTATTTTGTCTCAGATATAAAGTTTATTAGTGATAACGATTTAACAGAGTATCATGACTATTCTGTATTACAACTTACAAATGATATTCTAGTTGGTTGTGAAAATGCTGGTAACGTAACAAGAATTATATTCGATTTATTAAAAGAATGGATTACAGAAATTGATGAAGAACTTACAAAAGAAGTGATTGTTACTAAAATAGTGAATCCTTTAAATAAATATCTTATCGAAAAAGATTTGTTAGATGAAAATTCAAGACTTGGCCAATCAATATACATAATGAACAAAAACAAACTGTTCCAAGTATTTGGTAATTTCTACGTTGTAGAAGTTGAAAACTTCTGTTCTGGTGGATATTATGAATCCATTGTATTTGCTACTATGTATGAACAATATAAATCAGATATTAAGGATATTGACTTAATAACAAATACAACGAAAAGGTTGAGTGAAGTAATCATAGAAATAACAAATGAGTTTATGGTCTTTGAAGGTACAAATAAAACATATGTACTTAGTGAGGTGATAAAATGATTATTTGTTTTAAAAAAGATAATATCGCATATTTAGCATATGACGAGATGCATTCTTATCTAGTAGGTTTATCTAAAGAAGATAGACAAAGATCAAATAACGTTCAAATAGTAATCCCTAAGCATAGAAACAAGATGGTTATTGCTGGAATGAATATGAGACTACTTGATATTTTAAGATATGAAGACATATATGATTTTAAGTTAACATTTGAATCTGTTCATAACGATTTTGTACCTAAACTAAAAGAGTTATCTTATCAGTATAGATTAGTTGATAAGTTTGGAAGACTACCATCATCAATCATATTTGCGGAAAAAGATAAAATATTTAGAATTGATTCAGATGGACTTGTAATGAGAGTAGATGACTATACAGGCATAGACACAAACGCAATCATAACGACACATATAGAAACAACTAAAAGCTTAAATTCTGATGAGACAATCAAAAGAATTTATAATATATACTCATCATATATGGGGACAAGCTGTTACCCTGTTTATAAAATAGATACAAGAAATCTGCAGATTGATGTGATTGATATCTAATTGAGTTATAAGTTAATCTAAAAGCAAAATAGAGACTCAAATGAGTCTCTATTTTTTCTTTTCAACAACTTCTTCAAAAGTGTGTGAAATTATACTATAATATAATTAGAGTCAAGATGACTATGGAGGGGTAAATATGAAATTAAGACAATTGCTTGTTTTATTTCTAGTGCTTTTATTAAGTGGATGCACTGGAACTGAAACACCAGAAACACCTGTAGATAACACTGAGTTAACTACACTTACAGTAAGTGAAGATTTAAATATCGTAAGAGAAGTACATAGTGAATACCCAGTATTCACTAATTTACTTGACGCATTAGATGAAAATCAAAATCAGTTAGTAATAACTGAAGATATGATTGATAGCGAACAAGTAGATATGAATGTACTAGGATTTTACGATGTTTTTTATTACTTTGATTATGCTGGATTAGAACCGATTGAAGTAACATTAACAGTGGAAGTTGTTGATACAACTGCACCAGTTATAGATTTAAATGGTTCTGATGAAGTGTTTATCATATTAGGAAATACATATAGTGAATTAGGAGCTAGTGTAGAGGATAATTATGATGATGAAATAGAAGTGGAAATTGAAGGATTTGTAGATACATCAGAAGTAGGAGACTATTATATAGATTATACTGCTGAGGATAGTAGTGGTAATAGTGTTACGGTTCAAAGACTTGTACATATTGTTGATGTATCATCACCTATCATCAATGTTGATATAAGTACAATTTATGTGGAATTTGGTGATGATTTAGATTTACCTCATTGTTTTGTAACAGACAATGTTGATGACTTAGAGTGTGACTTTGATTTATCACATAAAAACTTAGAGCATTTAGGTTCGTTTAGAGTATATGTGAATGCAGTAGATTCAAGCGGGAACGAAGCTGATCCTAAATCATTTTTGGTAGTCATTCAAGATACTACTGCGCCTGTTATAGAAATCGAATCAAATTATTTAGAAGTTAGATTTGAAGAAGCACTACCTGAAATTATTTGCACTGCGAAAGATATTCCAAATGAAGATGCACCATGTGATTTTAATCTTTTAGGTGATACAAATACTTTAGGATATTTTGATATCGTAATCACAGCTACTGATGAATCAGGAAATGTAAGTGCAGCTGAAATAGTGACTGTATATGTCTTTGATGATATTGCACCTGAGATTGTTTTATATAATGTAACAGAGTTCGCAGAACTTGGTGAGGATTATGTTGTTCCATCTTGCACGGCTACAGATAATGCATCTAGCGCAACTTGTAGTATAGATGACTCAGAAGTAGATACTTCTAAGTTAGGTTTACAAAATGTGTATTATCTAGCAACTGATGAATCTGGGAATACATCAAACTATACATTTACATTTGAAGTAGTAGATACAATTGCTCCAGTTGTAGATGTAGATTTCTTAGAGATGGATTATATCATTGGGACGAACTATGTAGAACCAGTTTGTACTGTTGATGATCAAGAAACATTAAATTGTCAAGTTTTAGGGGATGTAGATACAACGACAGCAGGTAGTTACCAATTAGAATATTATGCAATCGATTCAAGTGGAAATAGAAGTGATACAGTTTATGTTGTGGTTTATGTATATTTACCTGATGCACCAGTCATCACAGTTAACAGTGAACCTATTGTTCATGTTGAGTACTTGGAAAACTTTACAATTCCAACAGCGACTTATAGTGAAGCAAACGGTAATACAGGTTCAGTCACAGATATCACTGGGACTGTTGATGTTAATAGTTTAGGGACATATGTAATTACTTATAACTACACAACAAGTTACGGTTTAAGTGCACAAGAAAAAACAGTAACTGTAATTGTTGAAGATACAACAGCTCCAATCATCACCACGCCACAAACACCAATCACAATTGAGCAAGGTATACAAGAAAGTATTCCAGTTTGTACAGCAACTGACGATCATGGAGTAACAGAATGTATTCTAGATGATTCAGAGTTCAATCTAGAACCTGCTGGATTAACGTTTAAACTATATTACTATGCATTTGATGCTACAGGGAATAAAAGTGATATATTAGAAGTGATAGTAAATATAGTAGATACTTCAACTCCAGAATTAACCTTGGTTGGAGATGAAACAATATTCATAGAATATGGACAAAGTTTTACAGATGATGGTGTTGCTTTATTTGACGATTTTATGCCATCTCATGAATTAATATATTCTACAGATACAGTAAATGTGTTTGAAGTTGGTACTTATGTTATTACTTACTCATATGTGGATGATGGTGGTAATATCGCTGAAACAATCACTAGAACGATTCATGTAGAAGATCATATCTTCCCAGAAGTATTTGTTGATGATTCACCAATTACAATTGAATTAGGAGAATCAGTAAACATCCCAAACTGTACAGCATCAGATAATGCAGATACAGTAGAATGTTTAATTGATGATTCTGAGAGAATTGAAAATGACTTAGGTGTATATACAATTTATTTCTCAGCGACAGACTTATCAGGAAATAAAACAACGATTGAAGTTGTTGTAACAATTGAAGATACAACATTACCTATAAATACGACAGATTTACAAGATGTTACAATTCAATTAAATGATGAGTACACATTACCAATATGTACCTTTACAGATAATGATCATTTAGCATTGTGTGATGTTGAAGGTGAAGTTGATATAAATTCACCAGGTACATATGCTGTAACATACACAGTTACAGACAGAACAGGTAACAAAGATATTGGTTCTATAACGGTAACAGTAGAAGATAATACACAACCAATATTAACTACTGATATGTCTCCAGTTACCATTTCACTTGGAGATGAATATAATGTGCCTTCTTGCGAATTTACAGACAACGATGCACTTGCAGAATGTACAACACAAGCGCAAGGTACACTTTCTGACCCTGGTGAATACAGTATCACATTCACGGTAACTGATAGATCAGGGAACTATGTTACAGATACAAAAATTATTACCATAACTGATACTGTTTCTCCTGTTTTGATTACACCAATTGATGATGTTTATGTTGAATTAGGAGATAGTTATACATTACCTACTTGTGACTTTACAGACAATGATGAAATGGCTAGTTGTAATGTAACTACTAATTTTGATATCACAACTCCTGGAGATTATATCATCACGTTTACAATCACAGATAGAGTTGGAAACATCACAGTAGGGAACAAAAACATTTATGTTTATGATATTACTGCACCTATATTAACAACAGATTTAAGTCCAATCACAATAGAAAAAGGAACACCTTATAACTATCCTGCATGTGAATTCACAGATAACGATCCACTTGCTACGTGCAGTGTCACTTCTGATGTTGATGTTAACAACGTTGGAACGTATACAGTTACATATACAGTTACAGATAGAGGACTTGGATATACAGAAGCTACAAAAACAATAACAGTTGAAGATACAACAGCACCTTCATTATCAGGTGAGAATACAGTTGTTACAAACAATGGAGAGTTCACATTAACTTTTGATGAACCGATTGCGATGTATTCAACAAATAGTGGTAGTACTTGGACATCAATAACTCCAAGCACTACAGTTAACATAACAGGTCTTACATATTGGAGAAGCACAACATACTTCAAAGATATTTATGGAAACCAAACAGGTAGAGTTTACCTTTATGTTGATACAGTTGCACCTGTCATTGAACTAAACTACATCCCATTTGAAAGAATCATAGAAGTCTATCAACCAACTGATTATAGGGATGCTTCATATTTTGGATTAGATGTTGCTATTGATGATGAATACTATTACGCATCAGAATTAGATCCAGATGAAAAAAACATATATTATATAACTCATATGGTAAGCCCGTATTTAAGAGAAGTTAATAATGACGGACCTGAATGGGGTGGAGGAGCAGGTAATGATATTGCGGTTTCTGGTAATTACATTGTCTCACTTGATTCAAGTTATGATCTAACTGATGATGAAAGAGGATCGAGAATCTATGTGTATTCAACTGCAAATACGAATTATGAACGAATCATAAGACCTGGCGATATTGAGTCAGGTGGAAGATTTGGTAATGACATGGCAGTTTATGGAGACTACATTTACGTAACAGGGTTAGATAACAAAATATACATTTATAAACTTTCGAACCCATTCTACGAATCAGTTAGAACAATACCAACAACTGATGCCTATGCAATGCCTGATGCAGTAGCTGCATATGGAGATTACTTCGCAGTGAATGCAGCTGCTACGATAAGTGGAGTTGAAACAAATGTGGTATACCTATATAGATTTAGTGATCCTTCATTCCAAAGAATGATTTCACCAGATTTCACAATTAGTACAGACAGATTTGGATATGAAATAGACATTGATGGAGATTACATCATTATAAGTTCAGTAAATGAAACATATAGTGAAACATACGGAGATGCTGTTTATGTATATAAAATCAGTGATGAAAATTATGAAAGAGTCATTCAACCAACATCACCATGGTGGGGAGACGAATTTGGAAAATCTATCGCAATACATGGTGACTACATCGTAGTGGGAGCTCCAGGAGATGATAATCCATACGGATACACAGGATATGTATATATATTCAAAGTTTCAGACGAGAACTTCGAACAAAGAATTGAACCAGAAGCAGGAATAAACGGTTCAGGAGTTAGAGAGTTTGGATATTCTGTTGATATCTACAATGGGAAAATTATAATAGGAGCACCGTACATCCTATTACATAACGGCTTACCAGAGAAAAAACAAGGTATCATTTTCCTATACGAAATAAAAGACTATTATGACTTAGACATCACAGAAACACACGATATAACACTAGAAATTTATAAAGATGGGGTTCTTATTCCAAATACATTCACTCTTACAGAGCCTGGTACGTACGTAATAACTGCAACAGACGAAGTAGGAAACACAACAACAGAAACCTTTATAATAGAGTAAATTTAAAGCATTAGTTCAAATGAACTGATGCTTTTTTTTAGGAATGTAAAAACATACTTTCAAAGAATCATTTTATATAATATAATGATAATACTAAGTAATGATTAGGAGTTAAAAATGAAAGATACAATACAAAAATTCAAACAAGGAACAATTCATTCAAAACTAAGTTCCGCAGTAACAAAAAAAGAACTAAAAAATTCAAACACACATATGGATTTATCAAAATACGACGTTGTGAAATTCATTCCTGCTTCAGGAGCTGCTACAAGAATGTTTCAAGACCTATACCTATATCTTGAAACGAATGTAGAAACTGACTTTGTAAATCACTTTATAAATAACATACAAGACTTTGCTTTTTACGATGAGTTAGAGCTTGAAGGATTGAATAAAAAAGAGACAATAAAAAAAGTGCTAAACACTTATGGAAATAGTCCAAAAGCATTAATCAAGATTCATAAATATGAACAAGCACTTACACCTATTGATGAACATATCTATGAGGGAACAAGATATATTTCTGACAATGTAAAACTACACTTCACAATAAGTGAGGAACACGAATCTTCATTTGTTGACTACATTAAAAAATATAGTGATTTTGATATCACATATTCATTCCAGTTTAAATCAACAGACACACTCGCAGTTGATGAGTTTAATGAACCGTTTATAAAAGAAGATGGAGAAGTATTATATCGAGCTGGTGGACACGGATCTTTACTACATAATTTAGACAAAATAGACGCTGATATAATCTTTATCAAAAACATAGATAATGTGTGTCATCGATCAATGATAGAAGATACGATTTCTAGTAAAAAGGAACTTGCTAGTATTGGACTTGAAATGCAAAAAACAATATTTGACCATATCATAAAAATTGAACAAGGAAACTATGATTTAAATGAGATCAATCAGTTCTTAAAAGAAGAACTAAATATCACATATAAAGAATCACTAACAAAAGAAAAAGCATTGGAATTCTTAAAAAGACCACTTAAAGTATGTGGAGTAGTTAAAAACACTGGAGAACCAGGTGGTGGACCATTCATCGTAGATAATGGTACCTACACAGATCCACAAATATTAGAAATGAAAGAAATCGATTTAGAAAAAGATCAAAGTATAGTAGATAATGCTGCATATTTTAACCCAGTAGATCTTGTGTGTTTTATCAAAGATAAACAAGGAAAAAAATATAACCTATTAGACTACACAAATGAAGACAGATATTTCATAAGTGAAAAGTCATATAAAGGTAGAACACTAAAGGCAATAGAACATCCAGGACTATGGAACGGAGCTATGCATAATTGGAATACAGTATTTGTAGAAGTACCACTATCAACATTCAATCCAATTAAAACAGTAAATGATTTACTAAGAAAAGGACATAAAGGTAACTAAAGAGCGCTTATTTAAGCGCTCTTTCTTAATTCTTTTAGAATCTTAGTATTACCATTTTCTACTAACTAGCAATTCAGTCATTATATATAAATATAATGCATTTTAAAAATAATAATATTCTATGGTATAATACATGTAGAAAGTTTGATTGATAAGGGTGGGAGAAAAAATGATACAATACATAGATAAGATAATGAATAAGTTAAACCAAATATTCGACATATTCAAAGAATTCATAATTGAATTAAGAAACGCTATTTTCGGAGGACTACCAAATTATAGTTCGCTTATACAAATTTTAGCGTTTATTTTAATATTGATTGCCCTTTATTTTTTAGTAGTCTTCACAATTTACATATTTAGAGTTGCAATCATCATCAAACTACAAATGAATCGACAAATCGCATATGAACCATACAACAAACGTTATAAATTAAAAGCATTAAAAAAATACCAAAAAAGAGTAACGTTAAGATCAAAAGATACAGATAAAAAAGGATTTAAGCTATTCTTACTTCTTGTAGGTAGATTCTTTAGAAGCATACTTGATTTATTCGTATTCGCAGTTCTTCATTCACTGAATTTATTTATGAAGTTCAATAACGCGTTTAGAGTTAGATGTAATAACTCATTCACAAAAGAAGAAAGAGAACAATTAAAACATAAACAAAAAGAAGTAAAAGTGATTACAAAAAAAGAAAAACAACAAGAAAAGAAAATCAATGAACCAGAAAAAGTAAACAATGAAGAGTTTACTAGATTAATCACAAACTACGCAAAATTACTAAAAGAAAATGAAGATTTAAAACTAAATAATCTAACATCTTTAACAAAACAAAAAGACGACGAAATAAACGCATTAAAAAATGAACTAGCACAATACCGTTCATCTTTTGATATGTTAGAAGAAAAAACAAATTCAAATACAATCAAATCAAACCAAGAACTGTTCACCTTTATCCTAAACGTGATAAACAAAGGAGATCTTGCTTCAATACGTCCATCATTAAAACCAATTTTTGACAAATATAATCTTGAATTAATCGATCCAAACAATGAAGATCATTTTAGTGAAAGATTAATGATCAAAGATGGTATAGAACCTACACAAAACAAAAAACTAGTTGGGCAAATTTTCAAAGTAAACACAATAGGAATGTATAACATTGATACATTAGAAGTATATCAAAAATCTGGAGTAGTTCTTTACGAGTATGCTGAAGAAGTAGTAGAAGAAGAGATCATCGAAGAAGAAGCAATCGAGTTTGATGACATCGAAGAAGAGATTATACAAGAACCTGAAGAAAAGCAAGACACTGAAGAAAATCAAGAAGAACAAGAAGAAATTATCGAGGAAGATATAGAGTTAAATGATATTGAAGATGAGACTATACCTGAAACTGAAGAACAACCTGAAGAAGAAATTGATTCTGAACCTGAAATTATCGAAGAAGAGCCATTGGTTGAAGAGTCACTAGAAACAGAAGAAATCATTGAAATACATATACCTGAAGAAGAAATTAATACCGATGATGAAACATCTCATATAGAAGAAAAAAAATCTGATTCAGAAGAAGCTGAAATAACAGAAGAACAAGAGGATTTAGAAGATACAGAACATTTAAAGTTCAAAGATGATCCAGTGTTAAAATCTTTAATAGAAGAGGTTACTTCAAACGAAGAAGATCATGTACAAAACGAAGAAACAAATGAAGAGGAACCGGTTATTGAAATCATTACTGAAGAGGAAGCAATAGAACCTGAAGAGAATGAAGAAGTTGAAGATTTAATACAACAAGAACTAAACAAATGGATGAATGAAAACTAGCAGGTGATAGAATGTACAAAATGAAATCATTCAATGACTCTCATATGCACTTTGTTGGAATCGGTGCAAACTTACTTGAGTATATAGACATTTCAAAAGCATCAAGTATGAAAGAGATTAAAGAGATACTAAACCAAGAACTAAGTAGAGAGTTTCTAGTATCAAGAGGGTACCATGAAAACAACTTTACAGATGGATTAGAATTAAATAAAGAAGTTCTAGACCAAGTATCTAAAACGAAACCAATCATAGCAATCAGGACATGTGGTCATGTCCTGATTTGTAATACATATATGATGCAACTTGCAGGGATAAAAGAAGATACCTTAGTAGAAGGTGGAACAATAGATTTGAGTACAGGTGTTTTCACAGAAAATGCATTAGAACTCATCTATAAACACATCCCAGTACCATCAAAAGAAAGAATCAAAGAATACATGATTGCAGCCAATCATTACATGTTAAGTTTCGGAGTGACAGCATGCGGTAGTGATGATTTTTCTACGTTACCAGTACATTACGAAACAATCATAGACTGTTATAAAGAGCTATATGAAGAAAATAGAATTCAAGTAAAAGTACTACAACAAGTAAACCTTCCAACATTTGAATTACTACAAGATTTTATCAAAAAAGGATATCCTAATAAGAAGTTCGGTCAACTGCAATTAGGACCCCTTAAACTACTTGCTGATGGATCACTTGGTGGAAGAACAGCGTACCTAAATAAACCATACACAGATGACCCATCAACAAACGGAGTTACTGCTTTTACACAAGAAGAACTAGATGACTTAATTCTTCTTGCTGATCAAAACAACATGGATGTCGCAATCCATGGAATTGGAGATCAATCCATTGACATGATTATAAAATCAATTAAGAAAAGTAACGACATTACAAAACGTAAACATCGTCACTCAATCATTCATTGTCAACTCGCAAACTTTGAACAAATCAGACAATTAAAAGAACTCAATATTGGTGTTCAAACACAACCAATATTCTTAAACAGTGATATCCCAATCATTAATTGTAGATTAGGAGAAAGAAGTAAAGAAACATATCTATTTCATACAATGTTTAAAGAAGGACTACCTACTACAATATCCACAGATACTCCAGTAGAACCATTAAATCCTTTTTATAACTTATATTGTGCAATTACTAGGAAAAGTATCAAATTCGATGAATATGATGCCTTCTTGCCAAATGAAGCATTCACACTAAAAGATGCAATTAAATGCTACACAGAAACACCATACTATTTTAGTTACGAAGAAAACGAACACCGAAATGATTATATCGTTATAAATAAAGATATAACTAATATTACACCAAAAGAAATTTTAGATATAGAAGTTTTAGAAACATATATAGAAGGGGAACTAGTATACAAAAAATAAGGGGGAAACTATGAAAAAAACAATACTACTACTCACAATAACTTTACTTATAACATTGTCAGGTTGTAGTGAAAACTATAAAGAACCAGAAGACGTAATAGAAGCATTTTATATACTTGAAGAAGATTCAATTCTTGGAAATCTAGAAGATGATATCATAGAGCGCTGTGAAGCTGTCACATATGATAATGAAGTCAATCACTGCATTGCAGCATACTATCAACAAAAATCTTATGGAGATTATATAGGTGACAGATATGATAAATATCAAGTAGATTTTGAGATAGAATCATATGAAGAAATAGACGATGAGCTAAAGGAAATACTAGACTACTCCAAGGATGATGAAATATATAGATACGAAGTTAACATCACAACAAAATACAGTTACAAAGGATCTGACATTATAGATTCTACAGATAGGACAACCAATTTATATCTTATAAAAATAGATGATAACTACTACATTATAGAAATGTGGGGTGTTTACTACTAATGAAAAAAATACTACTAATCATCACAGTATTAACACTTCTACCACTAACAGCTTGTTCTAATCCAAACAAAACAAAAGAAACTGTAGTTGAAGAATTTATCGAAGTATGGAATAAAGTAGCAAATAAAGAAGATGTAGACATCCTAAAAGAATGTCAAACACTTCTAGTAGAAATAGAACAAGATCGATGCATCGCAATGTTATATAGAGAAAAAGCACATATAAATGATAACGAAGGCTACGAGCCATACGAGATATTAATAAATGATATGGAAATCGAAGAAATTGAGGATGCTAATGAAATCGAAGACTACGAAGACTATGATAAAGTTTACAATATTATAGTTAACATAGACATCAAAACAGAAGAATATACACGTGAATATCAAATGTTTTTTAGAGTCGTCGAAATAGATGAAAAATACTATATATTAAGGTGGAACCTATGAGAAAATTAATACTAACACTAACAACGCTATTACTACTTACCCTAACGGGATGTAGTGAGAAATACGAAAACGAAGAAGACGTAGTAAAAGCATATGTAAATGCATTTGCTTATACAGAAGAATCAAAAGATTACAACATCAATTCTCTATGTGAAGAAATCAGTCATGATGGATTCCTAGATACTTGTGAAGAAACACTAAACAACAACATATCAGGATCTCATCATTCAGATTTATCATCACTTTCACCAGCATATAAAATCGAAATAGCACCATCTGAGTTCAAAGATCTATATGATGACATTGAAGGTGATATCTATTTAGTAGAAGTAACATTCAAAACTGAAACAAGCAGTTTTGATTGGACATTCCATGTAATAGAAGATGATGATACAGGATACAAAATACTAGGAATAGAGTATTAAATAAATATAGGGGGCAATTATGAAAAAAGTATTTTTAGTTGTAACACTAGTTTTAACTTTAACACTAACAGCATGTGGTGGAAAAGGATACGAGTCAGAAGAAGACGTGGTAGAAGCATTTAGTACACTGTACGCAGACATCATAATGGGTGAAGATGTTGATATCGAAAAAGAGTGTGATTTAATCGGAGAAGATGTATTTCTATTTTATTGTAAATCGTCTTATTATAGTGAAAAATATTATACTCTATTAGAAAGCGAAATAGAGTACGATGAGTTTGATTTTAACGTTCTAGAGGTAGAATCAAAAGAACTTACAAAATCAGAAATTGAAGAATATGAAACAGATGACTGGGATATTGATTATGATGAAGTGTTTTATGTAACTGCAGAAATCGAAAGAGTATACACAATGGACGGAGTAGAAGAATCAAACACCTTCAATGTAGAATTCTTAATTGCACTCATAGATGATGAGTACAAAATCATAAATTGGGGGTAAGGATATGAAAAAACTATTATTAGTAATCACAATTCTAATCGCACTAACGTTATCAGGATGTACAAGAACATACAAGGACGAAGAAGAAGTTGTAGAAGCGTATCTAGATTTATACGCTGATGTTTTAGATGGAGAAGAAATCGACGTTGTGAAATCTTGTGATGAAATCGGAGACGAAATATTCGCGAATCTATGTAAAGCTACACTATACGGTTTACAAGGAGAGAGTCTTGAATACGGACCATATGAAAACTATAAAATAGATATCACAGATATCGAATCAACAAAACTATCAGAAGAAGAAAAAGAAGAATATGGATTCGAAGATTATGATGATGTTTATGAAGTATATGTTGAGTGGGAAGAAACATACACAGATGAAGATGGAGAAACAACAGAGGAAACTGGTGATGAGTTCTACGTTGCAGAAATCGATGGAGATTTCTATATTATTGCACTAGGATAACTATACATATTTAAGGAGAAATCAAAATGAAAAAAACATTATTACTATTTACAGCACTTTTATTAACAATTACACTTTCAGCATGTACAAAAGGTAACATGTCAAGTGAAGACGTACTAATATCTTATTTTGATGTCATCGAAGACATTGTTGAAGGTGAAGATGTAGATATTGAAGTTACTTGTCGCTGGCTAGTTATTGAAGAACAAGAACAAGAATGCATCGAAATGTTTGAAGACATGGAAGATTACGATGTCGCTGAGTTCACATTAGGAGAACTGACAGACACAGAAATAACACCTGACTTTTTAAACAACACTGTAATCGAAAACTACGATCACTTCTATCAAGTAGAAGGAGAAATCACTTATAAATTAGGAACTGGTTCAAATGTGGAGGAAATGACTGATCAAATATTGTTCTATGTGGCAGTAAAAGATCAAGTATATTATATTGTTTTACAAGACTAAAACAAAAAAGGATTGATTATCAATCCTTTTTTTGTTCGTTTCTTTTCATCAAATAAGCAAAACTATACTTTGGATCCAATTCAACAAATACTACAAACAACAACATTGCAATACCGCCTTGCCCTTTATCAGTTACTTCGCCTAAAAGTACTTGTAAACCGATAGCTAGAACCAAATATATAAGTAATCTATACCTCATAAAATCACCCTTTAATTTTTTATAAATAGATTATATCATATCCTATTCCCATATACAATTTAGAACTTAAATGTTATACTAATACAAACAAAAGGACTGATACTATGAGACTACAAAAAGTACTAACACTAAATATCATAATGAGTTTCCTAGAACTAGCAATAGTTCTCTTTTTTACATTCAAGTATGGAAACATAACAATTCAGATATTTATTATCAGTTTATATATCCTTTTACTTCTCTTTCAATTAATTAGAGGGAACAAAAGAAACCTCTTTGAAGAAGTCAAAGTAGAAAACAACCAGTTTGAAAACTATATAGAGTTAATCAATAAAACAAAAGAATACAAACCAAACCTACAATACAAATATGTAGAATACAAAAACCTACCTTCTCCAGCGTTTTACTTCAAAGATACAGTTTATATCAACACAGCAGCAAAAATAGAACCTGAATACTTTGAAGGTATGCTTGCACATGAATTAGGACATGCAACAACAAAACTAGGAGATTACATAAACAATGTAGCGTTACGATTATCAACGATATTTGCAAATATGATATTCATGTTAAGAGTAAACATAAAAACAAGAAACAATATATTATTTAAAATACTTGATAATATATTATTCAGTATCTACAACATATTAAGCATCCCTGATCATTTAGTTTTAAATAGATATGTAAGAGAAGATGAGTTCCTTGCAAATAGTTATGCATGTAAAATTACAGATGGTAGATCATTAAGAACCTATTACTACAAAACACATATTAGACAAGATAAGTACATCATCAGATATGATTTCAAACACCCAAGTGCAAAAGACATGATGTATAAAATGGAACAAGAAATGAACATAACAAGTTATGAACAAGATGTGTACGCAATTAAAAATAGAATCTTCTACATCAAAAATTCAGACAAAAATGAAAAATTAATTAAAACACATAACTACTATTTACATTGTACTTTACATGACAAAGATATCTCCTTTAAACTAGCTAGAAACTTCGAACTAGGAAGAGGCTGTGATATATCAATCAATCAAGCAGTAGCTTTTTATACAAAAGCAACAAATCTACTTCATGAAAAAGCACCTTACAACTTAGCTGAAATATATAACAAACAAGAAAACCTAGACCAAGCAATCAAATACTACATAATCGCATCAAAAAACAATAATAAAGCCTTTTTTAAACTAGGTAGTATATATGAAAAACTCCAAAACACGAATGAAGCAATTGCCTACTATAGCCAAGGTAACGATTATCAATCAAAAAGAAAAGTAATTGAATTAACAAAAACAATTGAAGAAGAACCAAACTAAAGATACGAAATCGTCGTATCTTTTTTATATAGACATAACTGTCATTTCAATTTACCAAAATAAATGGTACAATGTTAATGTAAATAATGTAAAATCATTTTTACATTGATTCACACTATTTACACATCTTTTATGATATAATAAAAACGAGGTGGGAGCGGTGATTAAAAGACAATTAAAAGAACAAAATATTACATTATCACAGTTCTGTGATGACTTTAATATTTCTAGACCAACACTAAACACATACATCAAACTATACGAAAATAACGAAGAACTTCCAAATGAAGTTTTTAAACGTATTTTCGATTATTTATTTGATGCAGAAATTAGCGATCAGTCTGAGTTCAATGAACGATACCGCTATGTACAGGATTATTATCATAGAAAATACACAAACAGGTTTACTAACGACTTATTAGGTTATAACAACGCAAGTGAAAGAAACTACAATAGTCTGTTACTAACAATCGAAAGAGACAGAGTCGAAAAACGAATCTCAGACGATAAGTTTATGATGATCAACTACATATTAAAAAACGATGATGAAATCCTTGATAGATATATCGACTTTTTCATGTGCTATAAAGGTACAAAAAAGTTTAATGAATCAAAATACAAGGACAATAAATTCATCGTTTTATTATACAAAGCATTGCAAGATAAAAATAAAAATATGACAGTTGAGGACTACGAACTACTCAACAAATTTATTGAAGATAACCACGTATCATTCAATAAAAAAACACCACACAGTTATCAAAAGAAACTCTCTAAAAAACTAGCTAGCTTAATCGAAGAAAAATATGGTGTACTATCAGAAAAAGAATTAGAGAATATCTTACTGTCACTAGAAGACAAACTAACTGAAGAGGTGAAACAATGAAAAAATACATACTAATATTTCTATTACTTTTTACTGTTTCATTTCAAGAAGTACACGCTGATTCTTTAGTCACAGGTATCACAGAAGGTTATGAAAGTACTTCAGTAACAATTACTTCATCAGAAGAATACAACCTATTCATAAACGGTGAAGTGTATCTTTCAGGTACTAACTTTTCAACAATTGGATATCATGTTTTAGAAGTACAAGATCAAGAAGCGAACATATTAGAAACAATCCATTTTACAATTCATCCTCAGTTTTCTGAGTCTACAATAAATAAACAAACATTTGAAGACTATGTAACACTAAACCTACTGAATCAAGAAGGTTCCATCTTACTTGTAAATGGTGATGTTCAAACAAGTTCAACTAGATACAATGAAATCGGAAATTATGTAGTATATATTGTGGGAGAAAACAATTATCAAAGAATCTATAGATTCGAAATTGTACCAAGCGTCCTAGAACAAATAGATGAAACAAGTATTAATGAATCAGTACGTATCGATATTACTAACTTACAAGAAATCTTTATCAATAACGAACTCATAACAAACGATACTACAATCTCACAATTTGGAAACTATGAAATCCAAGTTCAAGGAATCAACGGATTCCATAAAACATATCAATTCACACTAAACATACCATCTGAAACAATCACAAATACAATTTACAGTGATGAACTATATATCGATATCACCAACGCAGTGAATGTCTATTTAAACGATATTTTACTAACAGAATCAACAACAATTACAGCTATTGGTAACCATACAATTACATATGTAGGAATCAATGGTTTTGAGCAAATATACAACATCACAATCGAAACAGACTACACGTATCAGGAAAACGAAACATACAAAGAGTTTTCATTAGAAAATATAAATGCAGAAGTATATCTAAACTATCGATTATACGAACAAGGAAAAACAATCAATGAAGTAGGAAACTACACAGTAACAATTCTTGGAAACAACAACTATAGAAAAGAAATCAGTTTCACGATAAGACCAGATTTAAATGTCTACCATACTGGTACTTATAGAGAATTCAAAATCAATGATATTGGTGGGGAATTACTTTTAAATAACAAAGCAGTTTCTTATAACAAAACAATCGATATTATTGGGAACTACACACTACTTATCAAAGGTGTGAACGGCTACACTGAAACAATTGAGTTTCAAGTGTTGCACGATTACGATATCTTTGACAATGAAACACTAGAAAAACCAACATCATTAGACTTTAACGTAGTAAACATACTTGTAAACGGTGAAACAGTAGAAAAAGGATACCGTTTATATAAAACAGGCGACTATGAAATCACTTTACTTGGAAATGGTGGCTACTCTGAAACATATACGTTATCCTATACAAATCCACATCAAGACCTATACAGTACAACACTGATAACAAGTATTGTCTTATCAGTGATTACACTTGTAATCTTTGTACCTGTACTGATTAGGAGGCTGAAATAATGAATATGTTAGACTACCTATTATTGATCGTACTAGGCTTTATATTTATAACATTTACTTTCAACCTACTAATCACAATGAAATACGTGATTGGGCACCAAAGAAGAGCAAAAATCACATTCAAAAACTTTGAATCAAAGATAAAATACTTTAACACTGAGATACCGAATAATTACTATCTCATCACAACAGGATTCCTAGTAGTATCAATCATCACAGCACTATCTATCATATTTAGTGGGTATATTGAATACTATGGATACTTATGGTCGATAGGATTACTACTAATATTAACCATTGCACTATATACTATATTTAAATTCTTAGAACATCACAACATAGATATAACAGTGCTAAAAAGAAACCACACACAAGTGAAAGAGAATATAAAAGTAACCAACCAAGCAACAAACAATCTTCTTGAAATCAAAACATACAGAACAGATACCTTCAAAGTCATCCAAGCGTTCGAAAAGCAAATTAGCACAGTAGACAACTACAAAATATACAATTTAAGAGATGCATTACAAGTAGTGGATGAGTTCATCATAAAACAAGAAGAAAAGATAGCTTTATACAAACAAGAATTACTACTTTCTTTTTCTGAAACCTTAACACTATTCCAACAAGATAACACCCAAGTTGCACTCAAACTACCAGGAATAAACTTAGAGTTTCAAAACGAGTACAAAGCAATCAAACAAAACATTTACGACAAATATAACAACGTCTTTAACGAAACACTATACACATTAATCAATACATCAAAATATCAAACAAAAGAACAAATCGAACTAGGACTAGTTACTTTAAGAGAAAACAACTACAAGCCAACCGAAAAACTAATTGGGCTCATCTTAAGTAAAATTGATGTTATCAAAGGATCTAACCTAGATATTATCAATTACTTACTAACAAATGAAATCATTACTTTAGATGAACTTACAGAATATGCGATCAAAGAAAACCAATCATGGGTTTTCAAGCTAGACCTATATAAAACGATTGAAGAATTAGTTACAATCACAAAAATACTAATACAAAAAGACGCATATCATTTATCAATACAATTTATTTCAAAATACTATCTATCCTTATTTAATGTCTTATCATTCTTAGACAAACTAGAAGAGATAAACAAAACAACATTATTATTTTTTAACTACAGAAAACTACAAAACTTTGACTCTACATACTTCTCAGAACACAAAGTACTAGAGAACAAAGTCATCACATTAAAAAACTTCTATAAAGATAAAAAACCATCACAAAAACTTAAAAATGATTTATACGCAGTAAACAATATATCTATCGCTGACAAAAACAAAGAAATCATCGATAGACTCTATTCATACACAATCGACAAATACGAAACATTACATACACAAAGTATCAAAAGTATATTGCTTTATATCACAGAGTTCAAAGATGGTGGATTACTTAACATACAAAAATTAACACACTCATTAAATGATTACTACAACCGCTTCATGTTCAAAGAATTAAGTATATTAGTCATTGTACTATATTCACTATTTCTTCATAAAAACGAAAACGAAGAGTTGTATCATGATGTTATCAAAGAATTACAATCAAAAGAATTATCAACGTTTATACCATCAAATAAAATCAAATCAGATTTTATAAAACGAAAAATCATAGCAAAAGAACTAATCAGACATTTAGAACATAACTACATCCATTCTTTATCAAACATCATTTTAAAAATCGAAAAAGAAAGGTGTACTCTAGATATCCTAAATAGAGGTGAATAACATGAATATTAATCAAGTATTATCAAACTATACAATCTACATCGATTCCTCTTCCTTAATGGAAGGTAGTATGGAATTCTTTAAAATCAGTTTACAAAATGTTATCAACAACCAAGACCGTAAACTAAAAGTAGTAGATTTCGTTGTAAAAGAACTAAGAAAAAAACAATTCTCTGACAACGAAAAATACGCAGTCAAAGCACTAAACGTATTAGACTACTATAGAAAACGTTCACTTGTTGACGATATCGTAACATCAGGAATCGAACAAAACAAACTACTAAACGTAATCTACAATAATAGAAACATGGATCAAAACGATATCTGTGTCATCACAGAAAACAAAGATACCGCAGAAGAAATCGTCACATCTCTAAAAAATGAGAAATTCGTAAATTTTGAAAAAGATATCGTCGCAATTCATCTGAATAACGGTCCTAAAATATGGGACATAGAAATCAAAAAACAACCACCAAAAAAACAAGCAAAAAAAGAAGAAATAAAAGAAGTAGAAACAATCAAACCTGTCGATTTAGATTTCAGTACACCTCCTAGTAAAAACGATAAATTAGTCGTATCACTAGTTGTTGATAATAGTTCTTCTATCCAAGGAGAAAGAGCGACATTATTAAAAAATGCACTAAGTCAATTCACAGAAAAACTAAATACATCATCAATCAAAAATGACTTAGACTTACAAATTTATGGATTCGATGGATTTAGTTATTCAATCATCAAAGAATTTGATAAAGAAATCGAACTAGATAAATTTGATGCCGGTGGAGTACAAGTTCTAGGGAAGACACTAAACAAAGCACTCGCAGACTTACTAGAAAGAGACACATCATTAAAAGCAAGAAACATCAAAACTCACCGTCCATGGTTAATCGTGTTAACCGATGGAGATAGTTATGGAGATGTATCAGGTTTCGCAGATACCTTACATCAAAAACTAAGAAAAAAAGAACTGACATATTTCCCGTTTAACTTAAGTACATACGATGTAGAGGAAACATTAAATCCACTACAAAAAATCAAAATGTTCCTAACAGTTAAAACAGATATGTATGACGACTTATTGCTGTTTATATATGAAACACTAGAAACAAGAATCCGCACTCCAAAGGAAAATGCAATGACATTAAATAGAGAGGCTCTTTCAAGAATCATCAAACGATGAGACTAGCCCACTACAAACAAATGAATCTCGAAGTGATAGGTAAAGATCACATCAAAGCCTCTTTACCTTGTCAAGATAAAACATTCTACCAAAAACAAAACGGCGTTAGAGTCATCGCACTAGCTGACGGCGCAGGTAGTAAAAAAGAATCACATCTTGGCGCAGATATTGCTGTAAAGACAGTTTCAAACTTAATGATTCATAACTTTGATGACTACTTTACACTATTAGAAGATGAACCAGTTCGTTCCTCAAGTTTAGGAAAAATCATTATCAAAGAAATTCTAAAAAATCTAAACAATCTAATAAATGAAAACAAAGCAATCAGTATCACAGAGATGAGTAGCACACTACTATTTATCGCGATTAAAGACGATAAATACATACAAGGCCACATTGGAGACGGATTAATAGGAGAAATCCTAAACACAAAATTAGGACTAGAAATGAGAGTTAGAAGCCACCCTGAAAACAACGGAGCACCTAACATCACATTCTTCATCACAGACAGTGATGCAGTTGATAACTTTAGAATCACATCAGGATTCATCGGTTCCCATATCAAAGGATACGTCCTAATGAGTGACGGACCAGAAGAAGTCCTGTATGACACAGAAAACAAAACATTAAATCCATACATTAAGAATCTATTCAACATGTATAAAGGAACCAAACAAGATTCTTACTACCAAACACTACATAGATTCTTAGAAGAACAAGTATCAAAATATTCATACGATGATTTAAGTCTAAACTTCCTATACTTAGAAAACGAAACCATAGAATACTACAAAACAAAAAACGAAGGATACATACACTATCTAAAAGAAATTCTAAGTAAGGCATCAATCATCAAGAAATCAGGATATACATACCTAATCGAAGACTCTTACAAACCAACACAAAAATACAAAGAACTGATTGTTAAAGAACTAAATGGAATTCTCCAGACATAAAAAACAAGCACTCTTTGTAAGTAACGAAGTCCTACTAGATGATGGATTCTTCATCCTTCTAGAACAAATAGACTTCAAAGTAAGAAACTTCGAACTTGACGAACTAGACTTTAAAATCCTCATCGATGAATCAATATACGAACTACTTGATCAACACATAAAAGACCAAAACAGAAGAACAGAAAAAAGAATCAGCGGAATCCTATCAATCATTAAATCATTAAGTATTTACGAAGAAGTAAACACATATGGATTCTTAAACTTCGAACCACTAATTGATTACATAAACATAAACTTAAAAGACTTTGAAATTACGTTCATTACGAATCTAAAAGCAAACGCAGAACGATTATTCCTAATCGACAAAGAAGAACAATTTCATTACTATTATTTTGAAGAAAACAAATTAACCAAATACAATCTTGAACGCAAAGAACCAACAATTACAAAACCAACAAACACAATCCCTTCAGCCTTACAAAAATCATTTCATACAGGTCTAAACTCAAAATACATCAATACAACAGAACTAAAAGACATCGACTATGTATACAGTGAAAAATTCGGATATCTAAGACTAAGAAAAGACAACGTCTTAGAAGGTGGAGAAGGAAAAATATACAAAACATATGATAACTTAATGGTTAAAATATATACAAAAGACGAAAGACGATACGAACTCGTAAAAAAAGTACAACATATGATCGATAAAGATCTTAGAAATAGCCACATTGTTTGGCCAAAAGATATCGTGTATAATGAGAATGAGTTTATCGGCTATGTGATGAACGAAATCAAAGATGCCAAAGGACTAGATATGTATCGCATTTACTCCTTTAGAAACATCAGTTATCTAGACAGATTCCAAATCTGTATTGATCTCTTAAAAATGACAGAGTACCTACACAACAAAGGAATCTTAATTGGAGATCTAAAATTTGATAACATCATGTATCAAGAAAAAGAAAAGCAACTCTATATTATCGACAGCGCAAGTTTTCAAATTGATGACTATAGCTGTGGTGTATTCAATCTAGATTACACACACGATAATTTAAGAGGTAAAAACCTAAGAGAAGTATTAAGAACTCTAGAAGAAGAATACTTCCCAATCAATAAAATCCTCTTTGAAATCCTAATTGGGAAAGGACCATTCTATGATTTCAAAACAGGAGAAGTAGGGAGTGATGTAGAACGTACATTCCACTACCCTTTAGTTACAGAACCAGTAACAAACCAAAACAACCCGCTATTCTTTTGGTATCACACAAAAGAAAACATCAAACGTGCATTTCATGACTACTTCACTAACGGAATCATCACAGAAGTAAGTGTATGGATTGAAATGCTAGAAAATATCTTAAAGGAGGCAAAACAATGAGTAAAATAGACTTATTCGGAGATTTTGAACCTGTCAAAATAAACTCATCAATGAAGTTTCCACTTATCTTAGTTTTAGATATTAGTGGATCAATGACACAACGTACACCCTACGGAAGAAAAACAAAAATCTCAGAACTAAACGAAAAAGTTCAAATGCTTCTAGATTATGTGAAAGCAGATCCAAAAGCATCCCAAATCACAGACTTAGCTATCGTAACATTTGGTGGAGAAGTTCAAGTACAAGCACAGTTTGACAATGTAAAAAACATTACATTTAGACCACTAAGAGCTTACTCGTCTACACCGATGGGAAGTGCTGTAAATGTGGCATTAGATATGATAAACAAAAGAAAAAAATATTATTTAGATAATGGTGTTGAGTTTTACAGACCTCGTATCTTCTTAATGAGTGATGGAGCAGCAACAGATCATTACGAACAAGCCGCAGAGCGCTGTTCAAAAATGGTAAACAACAAAGAAGTAAAAATGTATCCAATATGGATTGGTGAAGGAGAGTATGACTACATACTAAAAGACTTCTCACCAGAACTAGAACCAAAAACAATCAAATCAGATCAAATGTATTTTGAAATGTTTAGAAGTTTAAGTGGATCAACATCAAACCCTGACGACGATCCATTTGATAGATGGTTTAAAGACGAATTCTAGGAGTGAAAACATGGCAGAAAAAAGAGTAGTATTTCAAGGGTCTCCAAATGATGTAATTTGGAAATCGCCAGTTTCAGAACTGGCACCAGACTGTAAAATATATTCACACAAAGATTGTGATATCTTATACATGCGAGCAGGAAACTTAGTCGCTGCATTTAACGACGATTTAGAATATAACGTTGTAAACGAAGAAACAAACATGCTTAAGAAAATGTTCAACAAAACTGAAATCAAAAACTGTGAAGTATACTACATCAACAAGAAAAAACACATCCAAGTCAAATGGGGAACACCACATAGAATCGATGTTCACGACAAAGGCTTTGATATGTATACTACAGTTGGTGCACATGGAACGTATAGTTTCACAATTGTAAACGCATTGAAACTATTCTCGAAAATGAAGATATTCAAAGACAGTCTTACAAAAGACATGATCAACCAATTCTTCCATGAAGAGATAAGTATGTATCTTCGTAAATCAATCACAAAAGCATTTAGTGATAATGAAAAAGGACTACGCGCTATCGCAGAAATCACATCAAACGAAACAAAAATAGCTGAAGACATCAAAAAAATACTAACTCCACTATTTCATTCTTATGGAGTACGATTAGAGAAATTCGTCATCAATAAAATCGATTATGATAGAGAATTCTTAAACAAAATCCAAAACATAAGACAACAAGCTGTCATGAATGAATACTCAGAAGAAAACAATATCAACGAACCAAAAGAAGAAACATATCAAATTTGTGAAGCATGTGGACACAAAAACCCAGATAACGCAAAATTTTGTGGAAACTGTGGAAACAAGTTCACAAAACATATCACATGTAAAAGCTGTAAAGAAACACTACCACAAGATGCTAAATTCTGTCTTCACTGCGGAGAAAAGGTAGATGGTGAATAACATGCCTCTATTCAAAAAAAGCATCGATAAATTAAGAAAAGAAAACATCGAGTATCTTCAGAAATTAACACAAACTTGTGATCTATGTTTACGCTATAGCGAAAATACAGAACACAACTTCCAAGTAGAAGCAATCTGTGATGAAGTAAGATATTTCATCCCATACCAAAAAGAAGATGTACAAACAATAGACAAAAAAATCAAAAACAACTTAGACGATTTAAAAATACTAATACACACAAACCGTGATCCATTAAGGGTTACAAACAAAATCAAAGATTTACAAATCTTAATCAAAGAACGAAGCGCAAAAGAATAGGAGAGATAAATATGGGTCTATTTAAAAGAAATCCACTAAAGAACGTAAAACGTGAAGACGTAGTGGACGCAATTATCGAATTAGAAAAGAAAAAAGATGAACTACAAGACGACGTATTCATCAGAGAAAAACAAGTAACAGATAAACTACAACGCGGTAAAACATCAAAATCACTAAGTGAAAAGAAAATGTTAGCGAACGAAATACTAATGCTTCAACGCCAAGTAAAAGCTGCACAAAAAAGAATCGGATTCCTAGATAAAAAAATCTATGTAACAGAACAAGTTAAACTTGCAATAGATGATATGGAGTTCGCAAACTACAACAAAAAATCTACAGTTGGACAAATGTTTAAAAACAATGCCTCACTAGAAAAATTCTTAACAAATGTAGTCGATGCTAAAACAGAAGCAGATACAGAATTATTAGAACAAATCGATATGGTTGACAGCATCATGAATACATACTTAGAAGAAGATAACCTATACGGTGAATCACAAGAAATGAACGACATTCTATCAATGATGGAAGAAGATACTGAAACAGTAGAAAATACACCAGAAAAAGAATCAAAAACAGAGCAAGATGATTTCAGAGAATTAGAAGATCCATTTAGAGAGGTGTAGACATGTTTGAAAAAAGAAAAAGACAAAAAGAACTAAAAAAGAAAATCCTTTTCAATAAAACATTATCCAATATGCGTAAATACGTAAACAACCTAGAAAACCAAAAAAATCACTACATTACAATGGCAAAAGAAGCACATCTTAACGGAAGTAAAGAACAATACGGTCTTGCAGTAAACGGACTAAAAATGGCAGTAGCTTACCAAAGAAAAGCAAAAGAAATGCTTTTAAACTTCGAACTAACAATGCAGTTAAGAGACTTATCATCAGTTACTGGTGAATTCTTAACAGGAATGGTAAAACTAAGTGGAGATATGTCAAAAATCATATCAAAACAAGATTATGCTAAGGTAGCAACATCATTCGAAAAAGCAATGGGTAAAGTCGAAGAACAAAATATCCAAATGGAAAGCTTCTTAGATTCAACAGAAGTTTCATTTGAAAACATCGCTGCTGATCCAAACAATGTATCAGACGCAGAAATAAAAGAACTTATCGACTTTGAAGCAAAAGAAGATATCAAAAACAAAGACAACGAGATCGATACAAAAATCGAAGAGATTGAAAAACTACTATCTGATCTGTAAGGGAGTGTAACTATGAGTTTAGAACAAAACTTCTTATACGACAACTTCAAAAAATATCAAGAAAAAGGTGTAACTGCGTTAAAAGAAAATAAAAATGCTGAAGCTAAAAAGTATTTACTAAAAGCTGCTGAAGCATTGTTTAAACTAGCAAAAAATAACACAGGTTCACTAAGTAAACAATGGGAAGAATCGGCAAACAATATCTACGAAAAAGCTCTAGCTATTGAAGTAGATGGAGTATCACATGCTCGACCAAAAAAAGGCGCAGCACCAAAAGGTAGAAGAAAAAATCAACCTGACGATACTACTTCAGAATTTAACCCATTATCATCAATTCCTGATATATCATTTGAAGACGTAATCGGATTAGAAGAAGTAAAAACATATATAAAAATGAATGTAATCAAACCATTCGAAAATCCTGAAATCTACAAAATCTACAAAAAAGAAGCAGGAGGAGGAGCATTACTTTATGGGCCTCCAGGTACTGGTAAAACAATGATCGCAAAAGCAATCGCCAACGAAGTAGGGGCAGCTTTTTATAGTATCAAAGCAAGTGATATCATGAGTAAATGGGTAGGAGAATCAGAACAAAATGTGAAAAACCTATTTGAAGCAGTAAGAAGCCATGACATAACAGTTTTATTCATCGATGAAATTGAATCAATTACAACAAAAAGAGGATCACACCACAGTTCTGTATTAGACAGAGTTGTAAGTGAATTTCTAGCGCAACTTGATGGGTTCAACGAAGAATCAGACAACGTAACAATGCTTTTAGCTGCAACAAACGTTCCATCTAAAATAGATGAAGCAATCATGAGACCAGGACGCTTTGATAGATTAATCTATATCCCACTTCCTGAAAAAGAAGCACGTATCGCAATCATTAAGAAAATGATCGATAGCATTCCTTTTGAAGACTCACTTGAGTTTGACACAATCGGTGAAGTAACAGAAGGATTCAGTGGTGCAGATATTAAAGGATTGGTCGAAACAACAAAAACATACGCAATCGAGCGTACGTTACAATCAGGAGAAGTCAGCGAAGTAACAACTGAAGACTTCTTAGAAGCAATGCAAGGTAGAACACCTTCAACAACAAAAAAACTAATGAATCAATACATGAAATTTAAAGAAGACAGACAAATATAAATAGGTGATTTTATGGAAAAGAAAGTATGTGAATGCTGCGGTGCATATCTAAAAGATGTTCAAACAAAATGGGTATGTGAACACTGCTTAACAGAATACAAGAAAACATTTGTTGAAAACGATGAAGTTCAACGTCTTTTAAACATGGCAAACAAAACAAGACTAGAAAATAAATTCATCGATGCCAAAAACGAATACACAAACATCATAAACAAATACCCAGACTCTGTAGATGCATACTGGGGTAGACTATTAAGTGAATTAGGAATCGAGTACGTAAAAAGTCCTGAGGACATTTACTTTCCTTCATGCCACAGATTAACATTCAGTAACATTTTCCATGAAGAAGACTTTAAAATGGTAATCAAACTAGCTGATCAAGAATCAAAAGATTGGTATCAAGAAAAAGCAAAACAAATCGAAACAATCAGACTAGAATTAATTAACCTAACCAAAAACTTTGATCCATTTGATATCTTTATCTCGTATAAAGAAAACGATGCATCAGGAAATGTAACAAAAGATAGCCAGTACGTGACAGATCTTTACCATTTACTGACACGCATGGGCTACAAAGTATTCCTATCAAGAATCACATTAGGACAAATTGCAGGAAGTAAATATGAACCATACATTTATAGCGCAATATCAACCGCTAAAGTTATGATTGTTTACTCAACAGAAAAAGAATACATTGAAGCAACTTGGCTAAAAAACGAATGGTCTAGATACATCGAATTAATCAAATCAGGAAACAAGAAAAAAGGATCACTAATTCCAATCTACAATGGAATGGATCCATACGATTTCCCAATTGAATTCAGTGGTATCCAAGGACTAAACGCAAACGATTTAAACTTCAAAGAAAAACTATCTTCACTTATCACAGCTACACTTGGAAAAGTAGGAAACCAGTATGTTCAAACAAAATACATCAAAAAAAGAGAACTGAAAAACCAAGCCTCTTTCAAACTGAATAAATCACTGATTCCATCACTTACCAAACGTAAATTAGGAGATAACTCAGAAACAAAAGAGTTCACTATCAATGAAGAAAAAACATTAGAAAATGGATTTAGATTCCTTGATAAAAGATTATTTGACGCAGCAATCGTTCAGTTCAATACAATTCTTAGAAAGAATAAAACAAACTACAAAGCTTACTTTGGAAGATTTCTAGCGTCATTACAAATCAACGAATCATTCTTAAATAATCTAAATCATTCTAAGTTTAAGCCACACTTTAATAGAAATCTAAACATCAAAGATGTAGAACTAGCTATTGATTACGCCCCTACAAAGTCACTAGCCGCAAAAACGTTAAGTGATACTATTCTAATATTTAGATATATGCAGTACTGGCAAATCAATACTAGCTACAAATATGAAATCATCACTGAACTTTATAAATTACTGATTTCATATACAGAAGCAGAACAAACAAAAGAACTAAAAGAAATTTTATGGGAAGACTTTGAATATGTAAACGAACATGATACTTACTATATCGACAACTTACTAAAGCTACATCAAGTATCAGTTCTATCCACTGAAGATAGTAACCCTGAAACTTACATCAAAGAAACATCTAAAATTGTTCGTATGTTATTAAAAGGAAAACAATACAAAAAAGCCAAAGACTTAAATGATAAACTTCTTCGTATCGACCCACACGAAAGTGAGTTATTATTTAATCAAGGAATGATAACACTAAAAGCAGACACAGATGTTTTATTCATAGAATCAATCATTTATCTCAAAAAATTCAAAGCACTTGAAAGCTTAATCACAAGAGCAAAGAATCCAGATATTTCACTTGCTCGAATCCTAAAAGCAACCAAAAATATCAACATAAACCTATTCACAAGACAATACAAAAAAGCAGTAAAAGTAATAGATATCTCATTATCATATCTTTCTAACTTCAGTAAAGAAGAACTCATAAACGAACTCATCTATTTTGGAAACTTCCATTTAGAACTAAGTAAGTTTAAAGAATCAAACAAATACTTTAACGAAGTACTAGAACTAGACGAATTTAATATCAACGGTCTATGGGGTAAAGTAAAAGCACAAAAACACTGTCGTACAGATTATGAAGTAATCGATAAAGAAATTGATCTTATCAAAGTAAAAGAATTCAATGTCTTAATCAACACAGAACAAGACACAACATACTTCACAAACATCTACGAACATGTAAAACAAGGAACCCTAAACACAGATCAACTACTAGAAATCAAATCTCGTCACCTAGGTGTACTTGAAAGACAACTAAAAAGATTTTAAACATTGGAATTTTCCAATGTTTTTTCTTTTCATTTATAGTATAATTTAAAACGAGGTGATTGATATGGAAAGAAGATGGGTACCATTTAAAAAAGTAGAAGAAATAATGGTAAAAACATTTATGAAACTAGGAGTACCAGAAGAAGATGCATATATCTGTGCTGATGTCTTAATTGAGAGTGACAAAAGAGGTATTGAAAGTCACGGAGTAAATAGATTCAAACCAATTTACATTGATAGAATCATGGCAAAAATCCAAAATCCAGTTACAAAAATAGATATCCTAAAAGAAACACCAACAACAGCCGTTCTAGACGGAAATGATGGTATGGGTATGGTAGTAAGTAAAAAAGCCATGCAAATGGCAATTGATAAAGCAAAGAAATACGGAATGGGAATGGTTGCGGTAAGAAACTCAACTCATTACGGAATCGCAGGTTATTACGCTACAATGGCTACAAAAGAAAACATGATTGGATTCACAGGTACAAACGCAAGACCAAGTATCGCACCAACAAATGGAGTAGAAAATATGCTAGGTACAAACCCTCTAACAGTAGGACTACCAACAGACGAAGACTTTCCATTTGTACTAGATTGCGCAACATCAATCACACAACGAGGTAAAATCGAGTACTTCGCTAAAATAAACAAAGATACACCATCAGGTATGGTGATAGGTAGAGATGGTTCCGCTTTAACTGATAGCGATCAAATATTAGTTGATCTGGTAAAAGGAGAAGCAGCTCTAGCACCTCTTGGAGGAATTGGTGAAGAATTAGCGGGATACAAAGGATATGGATACGCTACTGTAGTAGAAGTATTAAGCGCTGCGTTGCAAGCTGGAAGTTTCTTAAAAGCACTAACAGGACTAGACAGTGAAGGAAACAAAAGACCATATAACTTAGGACACTTCTTTATCGCAATTGATACAGAAGCCTTTATGGGAAGTGAATCATTCAAAAAAACAACAGGAGATATCCTAAGAGCACTTAGAAACAGTGCCCTAGCGCCAGGCGAAAACAAAATATATACAGCTGGTGAAAAAGAGTATCTTTCATACTTAGAAAGAAAAGACAAAGGAATCCCTTTAACAAAAGCAGTAGAGCAAGAATTCAAAGATGTTATTAACATGTTTGACTTAGATATTGAATTTTAAAAAAGCACTCTTTGTGCTTTTTTTATAATCATATTTTTCCTATTTATAAATATTACTGTTCTACCTTTCAGAATTTAATTTATATACTATAATAATGCTGGTGATTATATGAATAACTGTCAACAATGTATATATAGACAAGCAATAAACAAAAATAAAACATATAAGAAAAACGAATATATCTTTTTTGAAGGAGATAAAGTTGAAAACATCTACTTCATAACAAAAGGGATTGTAGTTTTATCAAAATTACATACCAATGGGGAAGAGAAGATTATGGACATACTTAAAGAAGGAGATTTTATTGCTCTTTTAACAATCCTCCAAAATAAAGAAGAATATCTTGTTACTGCAAAAGCAATCACTGATATAACAGTAGAAGTAACATCAAAAAATGATGCACTTCATAATTTTGAAGAGAATCATCATTTTAGAGATACATGTTTAAAGTGTGCAGCAAATAGACTTGGTAATTTCCATACACAGTTATTTAGTACATCCAATTTAGATCATGAAGAAAAGATACTTCAAATGCTTTCACACTTGCAATTAAAGTTTGGATATATCAGAAACGAGAAAAAGTATTTAGAACTTCCGTTTAGTAAAACAATACTAGCCCAACTAATTGGAATTAGAAGAGAAACCTTAAGTAGAAAACTATCAAAATTAAAAAAAGAAAATATTATAGCTTTTGAAAAAAATATTTACGAAATTAAAGATGTGTGATTCAAATCACATATCTTTTTTATTTTATAGGGTATATTACTCCTGTAAACATTAAAGGAGGAATATATTATGGAAAGAAAAATGTTTTGTTATCAATGTCAAGAAGCAGCAAAAAATACAGGTTGTGAAATAATGGGTGTATGTGGTAAAACACCATTATTATCATCTTACATGGATACATTTAAATATGTCTTAAAAGGACTAGCAGTAGTAGCAGAACAAGTAAAAGATACAACAGATACTTTACAAGCAGACTTATTCTTAATGGAAGGATTATTCAAACTAATCACAAATGCAAACTTTGATGATTCAGTATTTGTTGAGCAAATCAAAGAAGGTATTTCCTTAAGAGAAAACTTAAAACAAGGTGTAAATTCATTAGAAAGTGATATTACTACTTGGATTAGTGATAAAGCATCAGACTACGTATCAAAAGGACTTCAAGTTGGAGTATTATCAACAACAGATGAAGATATCAGAAGTATTAGAGAAATCATTATCACAGGTCTTATGGGACTTGCCGCTTATCATTCACACGCTCACAAATTAGGATACAAAGACGAAGCAATTTTTGATTTTACAAGAAAAGCATTAATCGCATTACAAGATGATTCATTAACACTAACAGATTATATTGGTCTTGTAGATGAATTAGGTAAATTTGGTGTTACGGGTATGGCGCTTCTAGACAATGCAAATAAAACAACGTTTGGATTACCTAGGATTTCACAAGTAAAAATTGGAGTCGGGAACCGTCCTGGTATTCTAATCAGTGGGCATGACTTACATGACATAAAAGAACTATTAGAACAATCAAAAGATCAAGGTGTAGATATTTATACGCATAGTGAAATGCTTCCAGCACATTACTATCCTGAATTTAAAAAATATGATCACTTATATGGTAATTACGGATCAGCATGGTATAACCAAAAGAAAGAATTCACATCTTTCAACGGACCAATCCTATTCACAACAAACTGTATCGTTCCACCATCAGCTGATGCATCTTACAAAGATAAAGTATTCACAACAGGAAACAGTGGACATAGTGAATTCAAACACATCAATGAAGCAAATGGAAAAAAAGACTTCACAGAAATTATAGAACTAGCTAAAAAATGTGCAGCTCCAACTGAAATTGAAACAGGAACTATCACAGGTGGATTCGCACATGATCAAGTACTAGAACTAGCTGATGCAGTTATTGAAAACGTAACAAATGGTTCAATCAAAAAATTCTTTGTTATGGCTGGTTGCGATGGTCGTTCATCAAAACGTTCATACTACACAGAATTTGCATCAAAACTACCTGAAGATACAATCATCCTTACAGCAGGATGTGCAAAATTCAAATACAACAAACTTGACTTAGGAGATATCAACGGTATTCCTAGAGTATTAGATGCAGGACAATGTAATGATTCATATAGTTTAGCTGTAATCGCATTAAAACTGGCAGAAGTATTCAAATGTGATGTAAATGATTTACCAATCCGTTACAATATCGCATGGTACGAACAAAAAGCAGTAATCGTGTTACTAGCTCTATTACACTTAGGTGTTAAAAACATCAAACTTGGCCCAACATTACCAGCATTCCTAAGTGAAAACGTAGCAAACTTCTTAATCAGTACCTTCAACCTTTCTACAATCTCAACAGTAGAAGAAGATATAAAATTTATGATGCAATAACTCCCCATATTGCACAAAAAAAAGACACATTAATTTAATGTGTCTTTTACATATCTTTATTGTTTTCTATTAAATTATCAATAATGTCAAAAATCTCATCTACTTGTTTATCGCTAAGTTTCTTTGTAGGTAGTACAATCGTATCATTGACAGTACTTATTGTTAAAAATTTACTACCTAGTAAAAAGTAGATTGCAATTAATAGAGCACCTGTAACAGCTAACAAGAACCCTAACATACTCATTTCAACTTCAGTACTTCCAGCAGTTGTTGAAAATATAATTCCAAGTGAGCTAAGAAGAATTCCAGCAATGACTAACACTATGTTATTAATCTTTCCTTTAAAAACGCCAGTTACATAACTTAGTTCAACACTTCTCAAACCTTTAGTTGAGGAACCAAATCTGTTTCTTGTAGTACCTTCCATATAAAGTTTAGAATCAGTAATAACGATGATATTCTTAACACCACCAGTTTTATTTTTGTACTCAAATAAAACATTTTTGTTTTCAACCACATCTTTTAATCTTTTCATAAATACCTCCCATATTGTATATACTTATTATATCACAATAAAAAAGAGTGTGAATTTCACACTCTAGTTTTCCCACCAATTATTATTATCCTCATCATTAGTATAATCATATACATATTGATCTTCAATGTAGTTTCTATCTCTTGGTACAACAAGGTAACTAATTACTAAACCAACTAATAATCCACCTAAATGTCCTTGAACACTAATGTTGCTTACTAAGAAGGTAAAGATGATATTGATTATTACAAGTTGTCTAATTGCTCCTGCTTCGCCTCTGCTTATCATGTCAGGTCTAACGAATGTGATATATAGTAATGTACCAATCACAGCGAATATTGCTCCACTTGCTCCTGCTGTAGGGACAAGATAGATTATATTATCTACTTGATACACATCATTACTAAAAAGCACAACAACTAAACTGCTACCGATTAATCCTACAAAATAAATAATACTAAATCTCACACTACCAATTAATCGTTCTAATCCAGCACTAATAATATAAATACCAAATCCAACATTAAATAATAAATGAATTAAGTCGTTGTGAATGAATCCTGCAGTAAACAATCTCCAGTATTCTCCACGATCAAATACAAGTACACTATTTAGACCACCTAAGTTAAATAAACGGTCCCATCCTAAGAAATTCTCAGCTGTAAAACCAAAAATATACACTGCTAAGTTAACAAGAACCAGTGCAGCAGCAACAGGTGAAAACTTCATTAAATCCTTAAATGATAATCTTCTAAAAATATGATCCATAATTTCACTTCCTTATACTAATAAGAATTATAACATAATATAAAACAAAAGCAATCAATCATGATTGCTTATTGCATCTATAAATATATCGCATTCTTCATCTTCATTTCCAAGGAAATTCTCCTTGTCCTTTAAACTACAACTTCCATTCCCACAAGTACTACACTTACTTAAAGGAGTGATTCCCTGTGGAACTTCTGTTTTCTTGTTCAATATATAAGTTAAAAAGTATAATATAATAATTCCGACTAATAATATACTACCAACAATAAATCCATCCATATTATCACCTCATCTTAATTGTAATACGACCATCAAGAATTAACAAAGATGATGCCCATTTTTCTAAAAAAGGAAACTGCCAATTTCAATTAGCACTCATCACTTGACAGTGCTAATTGTTGGGTGTATAATATATCTTGACGAATCTAAAAATACAATGTAAGAGGTGGAACGATGGCTAAAACAAAACAATTTAAAACAGAAAGCAAAAAGCTTTTGGATTTAATGATTAACTCAATTTATACACATAAGGAAATCTTTTTAAGAGAGTTAATTAGTAATGCGAGTGATGCAATTGATAAAAGACATTATTTAGCTTTAACAAACAGTGATTTAATGACAGATTACGAAATCACAATTGAAGCAGACAAAGAAAAAAGAACAATCACAATCACAGATAATGGGATTGGACTAACGGAAGAAGAATTGATTAACAACCTAGGAACAATCGCAAGAAGTGGTAGTAAAGAATTCACAGAAGATAAAGACCTTGATGAACTAGAAATCATTGGACAATTTGGTGTTGGGTTTTACTCATCATTTATGATTAGTGATAAAGTTGAAGTAGTTACAAAATCCGTAAATAGCGAGAAAGCTTTTAAATGGGTATCTAGTGGTACATCAACATATACAATAAGCGAATCAGAAAAAGAAGAAGCGGGTACTTCAATTACATTACATGTAAGAGAGAATAACGATGATCAAGAAGAGAATTACGATGAGTTTTTAAGAGAATTCAAAATTCAAGATTTGGTTAAGAAATATAGTGATTATGTTCGTTATCCAATTAAAATGGAAGTAACAAAAACAGACTTCCCTGAAGACAAAGAACAAGAACCAATTTCATACAAAGAAGTTGAAACATTAAACAGCATGATTCCTTTATGGAAAAAACCAAAATCAAAATTAGAAGATACTGATTACAACGAATTCTACAAACAAAAATTCAATGATTATACAGATCCTCTACATACAATTCATACAAAAGTTGAAGGGTTATTAGAATATACATCATTACTATTTATCCCAGGACAAGCACCATTTGATTTATATAGTGAGAAGTTTGAAAAAGGACTTCAGTTATATAGTAAAGGTGTCTTCATTATGGATAAGAATAAAGACTTACTTCCAGATTACTTCAGATTTGTAAGAGGACTTGTAGATAGTAGCGACTTATCATTAAACATTTCAAGAGAAATCCTACAACAAGATAAACAATTGAAAAAAATTGCTTCTGCACTAGAATCAAAAATCAAATCTGATTTAGAGAAAATGCAGAAAAATGATCGAGAAAAATATAACACACTTTACAAAATGTATGGTGTAAACTTCAAATACGGAATCTACGAAGGTTTTGGAGTTAACAAAGAAAAACTACAAGACTTAGTGATGTTTAAAACAATCAAACAAGACGAGTACATGACGCTAAACGAATATGTTGAAAACAAAAAAGAAGATCAAAAAGTAATCTATTACGCTTCAGGTAAAAACAAAGACGCAATTTTATCTTTACCACAAATGGATTTAATCAAAAAGAATGATCTAGATGTATTATTATTCACTGATGACATAGATGAGTTTATGGTTAATATCATGAGAACCTATAAAGAGTTAGAATTCAAATCAATTAATCAAGGAGACCTAGATCTACTTGATGAAGAAACAAAAGAAGAAGTTAAAGAAAAAGAAGAGCAAAACAAAGACTTACTAACAAAGATAAAAGATGCACTTACTGACAAAGTAACAGACGTTAAATTATCGACAAGACTTACTGATTCTCCAGTTTGTATTGTAAGTGGTGAAGGACTTAGTTTAGAAATGGAAAAAGTTCTTAAAAACATGCCGCAAAACAATGATATGAAAGCATCAAAAATATTAGAGATAAATCCAAATCATGATTTATTTAAGATGTTAGAAAATGTATCAGACGACACAAAAATTAACAAATATGCTTCTTTATTATATAGCCAAGCCTTATTAATAGAAGGTATCGAATTAGAGAACCCTGTTGAGTTTTCTAACATGATGGTTGAGTTAATGATCGAATCAAATAAATAACCACTAATTAGTGGTTATTTTTTTATATAAATTTGATATAATAGTAATAGCACAAAGGGGGAATTACTAATGATAGAAATTGTATTTGTCATAATAGCATTAATTATTAAGTTAGCATATGAAGGAGCAAAAGAATACTTTGAAGATTTTGAGTATACTTCAAAACCATATAAAGGAAGAACAACTTTAAATAGTTCTACAAGAACCAAAATAGGTACAGAAAGAACAAGTTATAGTTCATCAAAAGGTACAACCAGAACAAAATCTCTAAATGATATTTTAAATCAACAAACAACAGCATCTACAATAACAACAGCTGCTTCTCAATTAAATAAAGAAGAAAAACCTGAAATCAAAATTGATACTGAAGATTATGAAGATTTTACAACACCATCAACAGAACAATTCACAGAAGCTGAAATCAAACAAATTGAAAAAGAAGAAGTGTTTGTAGAAGAAACATTAAGAAAAGTAGACTCATATGATTTAAGAGCAAACAAGATTAAATTTATGATTTACACATTAGTTTATTGTATGTACGAAGATGATAATGAATTTACAAGAAAAGAAAAAAGAATGTTTAAAATGATCACTAGAGTTGCTTCAGTAAATTTAAGAGAAAAAGATACATTAGAAATCAAATCATTTATAGATGTGCGACCAAATTTAGATTCAATTGTTAGAAAACAACAAGCCTATTCTATGGACATTAATGATGTCCTTGAGACACTAGCTTCTTTAAGAAAACATTTAAAAGGAAACAAAGGATACACTCCTATTATTCAAAGAATCGAAAACAGATTCCAATATGAATTATAAATAACGGCTATAACAAGCCGTTTTTCTTTTGCAAGTTACACAAATTATACATACAACATACATGTTTAGTATGATATAATATATAAACGAGGTGATAAAATGCTTAAACTAGAAAACGTTAGTAAGTATTATCGTTCTAACGATACAGTAGCCCTTGGGCTTAGAAGAGTTAATGTTGAACTAAACATTGGAGAGTTTATTGCTGTGACTGGGGAATCAGGATCAGGTAAATCAACTCTTTTAAACGTCATTAGTGGATTAGACACTTATGAAGAGGGTGAATTATATATCAATGGTGATGAGACGAGTTACTATAGTATTGAAGACTGGGAAAACTACAGAAGACAATACATAGGATTTGTATTCCAAAACTATAATATTATTGATTCATATAGTGTATTAGAAAATGTAATGGTAGCTCTGAAACTACAAGGTTATGACAAAGAAACAAGAAGACAAAGAGCGCTTGAACTAATAGATCAAGTTGGGTTAACAAGTCATACACATCACAAAGCAAGCAAACTTTCAGGTGGACAAAAGCAACGTGCAGTAATCGCAAGAGCGTTAGCCAAAGATTGCCCAATCATTGTTTGTGATGAACCAACAGGGAATCTAGACACAGAATCAAGTAGAACAGTTATTGAATTATTAAAAGAAATATCAAAAGACAAACTTGTAATCATCGTTACACATAATTACGAAGAGGTAAGTGAATACGCAACAAGAAGAATTCGCTTATTTGATGGACAAGTAATCGAAGATAAGCAACTTAAAAAAGTTGTAAAATCAGATAAAAAAGTAGAAGTAGCTCCATACTATGTTAATATGTGGGGTCTTTTCACATTAGCATTAAGAAACCTTTTTAGAACACCAAGAAGAACAATCTTTACAGCAGTTATATTCTTGTTCATAGTTCTTGTCTTTACATTTACTTATGGGAACTATGTCAATATAATCAATGAAGAAATAAACGATAACTGGAACAGTACCTTTAGAAATGTAAATGAAAATAGGATTATTGTAACAAAATACGACTATACACCTTTTACTGAAGATGATTTAGAAGAATTAGGTGCACTAAAAGATACTGTATATCTAAATCTTCATGACGTTGTAAACGATACAGCAGTATTAGTATATCGATATAATGAAGACTATCAGTATGTAGAACAAAACAATTACTATATCAATCCTGCAGTAGTACTACTTGAAAACGAATTAAAATCAGGTAGACTCCCAGACAACAAGTTTGAAGTTGTAGCTGAAGAAATATCAGGTTACCGTGTTGGAGACAAAATACTAATGTCGATTATAGATCAAAGTATAGATTGGGAAAGCACAGAAGAAGATTTAGAAGCAGTCACAGAAGAATACACAGTAGTAGGTATCACAGCGGCTAGAAATAGATACTGGAGTGAACAACTATACTTCCACCAAGATTTTATAGAAGATCCTGCAGTAGTTCAAAAAGCCTATGTGTTCAATGAACAAATTAACGTTGTACAAATTTTGTTGTCAACAATAGAACTAGAAGAATATAACGAATATGAATATGACGAAAGAATTCTTCAGTTATATGGCTATATCGAAATTGACAATACACTAGATGATTTTGAAATCAATATCAATCACAATATTTTAAATGATTTAAAATGGCGATATGCCGAACTAAATGGAATCGAATATGATAATGTAACAAACCAACAAATTTATGATTGGGATTTAAATATGTACAAGTATTCAAGTTTTGAATTTTACGAATTTGATGTAAAAATAGGCGGATACAACACAGAAACAGTTTCTTATTACGGGGTAAACAAAATGAATCAAACTACATTTGATACATTATTTGAGACTGAAGTTTATCAAGTAAGTGTCCATGTTGTTGATAAATTTGATGCGAATAAAGTGATTGAGGAAATCGAAGAATTAGGGTACAACTCAATTTATCCATCAAATACAGAAACAGCATATGACCAACTAAGTAGAATCATCTTAGGATTACTATATGGATTCTTTATGGTATTACTAATGTTTGGTATGTATTTCATCGTTTACTTAATCTTAAAAAACATTCAGTTATCAAAGAAAAAAGACTACTTAATATTCCGTTCAATCGGAGCATCAAAATCAAACTTAAACAAAGTTACAATAATCGAGTTACTTATCACAATGATTGTAAGTTATATTATTGTATACATATTATTACAGTTCCAAGCAAGATATGGATTCATCCCTTATATTGGAAACATCTTAAAATACTTCACAGTTAGTAACTATCTATTCTTAACAGCATTACTATTCTATCTAGCCTACATATTAGGAGCAAGGTTCAACAAAAAGATCTTCAACAACAGTGTTATCACAGCCTTGAAAGCGGAGTAAAACTATGATTATATTAAAGAACTTAAACAAATATTTTAATAAGAATAGATCAAATGAAATTCATGTAATCAATGACATATCATTAACACTTCCAGATAAAGGTTTAGTAGTATTACTAGGACCTTCAGGTAGTGGTAAAACAACATTACTTAATGTACTTGGTGGGCTGGACAAAGTACAAAAAGGTATCATTGATTATGACGGAGAAGTACTAGGTAGATATAATGCCAATAAATGGGATGACATTAGAAATGAAAACATTGGATATATCTTCCAAAACTATAACTTAATCCATGACTTAAGTGTGTATGAGAATATTGCGATCACGTTAAACATGGTAGGTATTTATGACCAAGAAGAAATTGACACAAGAATCAACTACATCCTATCAAAAATAGGAATGCAGAATTACCGTAGAAGAAGAGCATCACAACTATCAGGTGGGCAGCAACAACGTGTTGCTATCGCAAGAGCACTCGCAAAAAATCCTAAAGTAATCATCGCAGATGAACCTACAGGAAACTTAGATAGTAAAAACACATACGATATTATGAACATCATCAAATCAATCAGTAATGAAAAACTAGTAGTCTTAGTAACACACGAAAGACATCTAGCAAGAGAATTTGCTGATCGTATTATAGAACTAGAAGATGGGCAAATAATCTCTGATAGAGAAAACCTATCAACAGGAGCTTTAAACAAACAACTAGAAACAGATATTTATCTATCAGAATACAATAAAGTAGAAGACTACAAAAAAGACAATGTAAACTATCAAGTCTTCACAGATGAAGAGAATGACGCTTCGTTTAACGTAAGGCTAATTGTAAGAAACAAAACACTTTATGTTGAAGTTGATTCTGATAAATACAAACGAATCAACTTATTAGATCATAACAGTGAAGTTCAAATCTTTGATGAAGATATCATTCACGAAGAAAAAGAATTACTACATATCGATAGTTTTGATTTAGATACAGTAATCAATGAAGACTTAAAAACAGAAAGAACAAGTGCATTTAATATCAAAGATTCTATCAAATTAGGTCTTAGAAGATTTAGAGACGCAACAAGAGGTGTCAAATTCATCAATGTCATGTTTATGGTGATTAGTGGATTTATCGCACTAGCTATCGCTTTAATCTTTAACGTCTTCCACTTAGATGCGACAGACTTTATGCAAGTACCTGTTGAAACAATTACTGTAAATAAAGCAGTAGATTTCAGTTATGAAGACGCTCTTCTTTATGAAGAAGAAGGAATCGGGTATATCAATATATTTGAAACACAATCATTCATTGTAGATTTACCTATAGTGTATCAAAGTACACATTACCTACAAGAAAGAAACTTTAATGGTTTACCTGTAGAATACTTAGATGAATCAGACATTGTTGAAGGTAGAATGATATCTGGACATAACGAAATCGTTATGACAAAACAACAAGCATTAAGTCTTATCAATAATAACTACGATTTCCAAAACTATGGAATCACAAGACTAAAAGATCTAATCACTCTAGAAATCACGTATAAAGTTCTTGGCTTAAATGGTTTAGAAACAGAAATCAAAGCAAATATCGTAGGGATAGCTGATGTTGATAACCCTGTAATATATGCGACAGAAGAAACACTAATTATGATGTCTTCAGGATTCGCAGTTTATGAAGCGTATGAAGACGTATTAGATAAATCTTACACAATCGAAGAGGAACAGTTTATCGTTCTAGATACAGCAAATGATTCTAATGTTACAACATTAAGAGCAAGTGTATTTAATACATTCTTTGATGGACAAGAAGAATTCAGTACAGATGATAACACAGTACCTGAATTATTATTTAAAAAAGAACATCTAAGAGAAGCTAAATTCAACATAACACCTACAATAGGTGGGATGAATGTAATCACATCTAACAAAGATGAAACAATTGATTATTTTGAAAATCTAGATTTTGAGACAGTTAACGTATATGAAATAAATAAAGCACAAGCAAGATCATATAATATTGATGGTGCATTAGGAACTTTAACTTTTGCTGCAGTATTTATTGGTGCTTCAACACTGGCAACATTCTTCATTCTAAGAAGTAGTTTACTATCTAGAATTTATGAAGTAAGTGTGTATAGAGCATTAGGAGCTAAGAAAAGAGACTTAAGAAAATTATTCTTAATAGAAACTCTAATTCTTACAACGTTAACATCCTTAGTTGGATACTTACTAGTTAGTTTTGTACTATATAGAATCCAAACAGCAACGGAAGGTTTCTTTACAATTGTAGAGATATCGCCACTAAGCTTTATCACAGGAATTGGTATCATTTACTTAGTAAATATTATTAGTGGATTACTTCCAATATCATCACTACTTAGAAGTACGCCATCACAAATTATGTCGAGATACGATTTCTAAAATTCACAAATAAAAGCACTTACATTTTTAAGTGCTTTTTTTATGAAATTGTAGTATAATATAGATAGGTGGTGATAATATGATTGATCACATCTTCATCAAAAATTACAAAGCATTCGAAAGAGAAAACATTCCACTTGATAAATTCTCACTTTTAATCGGTAGTAACAGCTCCGGCAAAACTACAGTTTTAGAGGCGTTGAATTTATTTTTTAATACCCAAATTGACTTTCGGTGCATTAGAAACTTAGAAGAAGATGTCGAAATCGAAATACATATTAACAACCATAGGTACAGAAAAACCTATAGTCCACCCAATTTTGATTTAAACTTTTCAAAGTGTATTGGAGATATGTTTGAGATTAATCATATTAAATATCTCCACATTCCAAAACAAATCAATAATCAGAAACTATTAAACGATATATTATCCATTAACTACACAAAGAAAGTAGAGAATGAAGAACTCGGTAAAATTGTAAAAATATTTGATTATGTTGATGGTGTTGTTGGAAACAGTAACTATCCTGTTTTTCAAATAAATACATCCATTCAAATGGACATCAAAGAGGACTTGCATTTTACAAATGAAGAGTATACTAAAATGCTATCGAATATTACATATCCATATTTAATAGTAGGGATTGATAACGTTGAAGATAACTTTAATCTTGATTCAATCAATAAAATGACAAGATATTGTTATCAAACATTATTTACCACTATGGATAAAGAGATTACTAGTAAATTTGATTACTTCATTCAAGCTCTCTATAAAGAAGATATTAAAAAAGAATTTGATACTGTAAAAAGCATTGTATCAAAAAACAAAAAATATATTCTTGTTGAAGGTAAATATGATGTTCCATGGTTTGAAAAAGCACTACATCTACTTGATGTTAGTGAGAAGTTTAGAGTCATTCCCTGTGGAGGTTATGGTAATATTCAATTTGTAGATGAGCAATTATCCAAAGAGGGATTTGAAACAATAATAGTAACTGATGGTGATGTAGATAGAGAAACATCACTACAAAAAGATGTAATAGAGTTATACGCTGATTATAAATACGTTAATGAATGTTTTGGGACTCATTTTAAATCATTGCCTTATGATAAGAGAGATTTCTTTAAAAGAATCAGTACCAAAGACGATATTGTAAAGAAAGTCTTATCATCCTGGGCAAGGAAGCATTTAACCATAGATAACGAGTTTGTCAAAGAACTCAAACTAATATTGTCTATTTAGGAGGCTGATATGAGATTCTTCATTAAACAGAAAGTATTTACTTTCAAAGATAAGTTCAACATAACAAATGAACAACAAGAAACATTGTACCAAGTTGAAGGAAAAGTATTTAGCATCAAAAACAAACTATCATTATTAAACGCTCAAGGAGAAGAAATGTTAAAAGCGGAAAAGAAATTATTCAAGATATTTCCACGTTATACCATTTTTGATTCAAGAGATGAACAACTAGCTTCAGTACAACGAAAATTTAGTTTATTCAAACCAAAGTTTGAAGTCCAAGTAGGACACAGATCACTTCAAGTTATGGGTGACTACATTGCTCACTCATTCTATATTGAAGAAGATGGAAGAGAAGTTGCTTCTATCAAAAAGAAATTCTTCAGTTTTGGAGATAGTTATGTCATAGACATACACGAAGAAGTACAAGAAGATTTATATTTGTTTATAACGATCATAGTTGATCAAATTTTAGAAGAGGCGGAGGCGAACAAAAATGCAAGAGATTAAATGTGTAATTTGCGGTAACAAAACAAAGACAATTTACGACCCACAGATTATCGTAGATTACGACGTATGTGAACATTGTGGATTCATATACAAACAACAAAAACATCACTTACCACATAGAGAAGAAGAAAAGAGATATTTAAGACACGACAACTCATTTGAAAACAAAGCATATGTCAACATGTTCAGAGACATGATTGAAGAATTCGTAGAATACCTATATATTAAAGGTAAAGTATTAGACTTTGGTTCAGGACCAACTCCAGTACTTAAAAAACTATTAGAAGATATGAAATATGATGTATACGATTATGATTTCTTCTATAATCCAAATCAAGAATACAAAGAAAACAAATACCAACTTATCATTTCAAACGAAGTAGTAGAACACTTCAGTGATCCAATGAAAGAATTAAGACACCTAGTAGACTTACTAGAAGATGGTGGATACTTACTAATCTCAACATACTTCAGAAAAATGAACGACGAACAATTCTTAGTATGGTGGTATAGAAGAGATATCACGCATGTGTCATTCTATAATATGAAAACATTCGAATACTTAGCCAAAGAACTAGGCTTAGAAATCGTTAAGCATAACAATAAAAATACAATTTTATTAAAGAAAAAATAAGTGAAACTTCGGTTTCACTTTTTTTCTACATTTACACTTCCAAAAATGATATAATTTAGACAAGGTGATTTTATGAAAAATATACGTCTTACCGCAAGAGAAATCGCAGAGTTCATCTATATGGGTGGAGACCTTACAAACGAGTTTTCTTCAAACAAAAGAGCATTAGAAGGAATCGAAGTACATAAACATATCCAGTCCAATTATGAAGAACAAGATCAAAAGGAAGTTTCAGTTGAAACTCTTTTTGAGTATGAAGATTATTCATTCCATATTACAGGAAGAATGGATGGACTTTTAAACATCGACAACAAATTAGTAATCGAGGAAATCAAATCAACAAAAGTTGATTTAAACCTCATCCAAATTGACAGTCGACCTGAACATCTCATGCAGGCAAAGATGTATGCATATATGTATACAAAGCAAAACAACTTAAAATCAATTAATGTTCGATTAACATACGTAACAGTAGATCAATATAAAATCAAATCTTTTAACAAAAGATACAACTTCACACAACTAAAAAAATTCTTTGAAAAAACAATTATTAAATACACAGAGTGGTTGAAGATATACGATAACCACCAACAAGAAAAACTAAAATCTATTGAAGGACTTAACTTCCCATTCCCTGACTATAGAGAAGGACAATATAAGTTCATGGGTGCTGTTTATCAAACTTTAATTAAAGGAGATATTTTATATAGTATCGCCCCAACAGGGATTGGTAAAACAGTAGCTTCATTATACTCATCTTTAAAAACAATTAAGAATGAGAAAGAAAAGATATTTTACCTAACAGCGAAAAACGCAGGAAAGAAAATCGTTGTTGATACAGTGAATTTATTGAAGGAAAAAGGTCTTGTTTGTAAGACGGTTGTAATCAATAGTAAAGAATCAATGTGCTTGATGGACAAAGTCGATTGTGACCCTGACATCTGTCCTTACGCAAAAGGATTCTTTGATCGATTAAACGATGCTTTAAATGACATCTTTGTACACCAAGATGTTTATGAAATGAAACTCATTAAAGATTATGGTGAATACCATAAAATTTGTCCACATGAGTTTAGTTTATCAATCAGTAACTTCAGTGATGTTGTAATCTGTGATTATAACTATGCATTTGACCCAAGAACACATCTGATACGTTACTTTGAAGATGAATATTACAGTCCAAAACTACTTGTTGATGAAGCTCACAACATGGTTGATAGAAGTAGAAGTATGTATAGTTCAACAATCAATAAAAATGCATTAATTGAATTAAGAAAAGCATCATCAAAAGTAAAACCATCTCCGCGTTCATCTATTAACAAATTAATCAAATATATCGATGAGTTTGTAGAAATAAATGAAATAGAAAAAGCACAGTTCTATCATCAAGATGAGATGGATATAGAATTAGTAAAACTTGTTGATAGGATCATCAATAAGTTTGATCAAATACTAAGTGAAAACAAGAAATTCCAAAACAGAGACAAAGTATTAGATGGTTATTTCTTACTCGCTCAATTTAGTAGGATTAGCGATTTCTATAATAACGATTATAAATATATCGTAGAATCTATCAATGATGACTTTTACATTACGTTATCTTGTTTAGATGCTTCTGTCTATATTTTAGATACGATAAACAGAAGATCAAGTGGAACTGTATTCTTTAGTGCTACATTAGATCCAATAGATTACTATGTACAATTGATCACAAAAAAAGAAGGTAAATCAATTAGAATCACCTCACCATTCAAACAAGAAAATCTTGGGTTGTTTGTTGATAATAACACATCAACTAGATATCATGATAGATCAAAATCAATTGGTAGTATTATCGATACAATTTACGCAATGCTTGAAACAAAAACAGGGAACTACATCGCTTTCTTTCCTAGCTATAAATACATGGATATGGTTTTAGAAGAATTTGATACTGAAACTTACAAAGTATACATTCAAAAAAGAAACATGTCACAAAACGAAAGATCAAAACTCTTACATGAGTTTAGTGAAACTGGAGAAGAATCAAAAGTAGGATTTTTCGTAATGGGTGGGAGTTTTAGTGAAGGTGTAGATTACATCGGAGACATGCTTAGTGGTGTATTAATCATTGGTGTTGCTTTACCTATGTTTAATAGATATAACGAACTACTTAGAAGTCATTTCGATGAACATTTCACAGATGGATTTAGTTATGCTTATACCTATCCTGGAATGAATAAAGTTGTCCAAGCAGTAGGTCGTGTAATTCGTACAAAAAAAGACAAGGGAATTGCAATCCTACTTGATGATAGATATACACATCGTAAATATTTAGAACTGTATCCCAATCACTGGTCTCATTTTAAAACGGTAAAAAGAAAAGATTATATAGAGAATCATTTAACCAATTTCTGGAAAAAGAAAACGGTTTAGTATTTGATATAAAAATATGGTAAAATATAAAAGGTGATTAATATGAAAACAACAACTCGCCATGAATTTAAATATATGATTAGTTATCTTGATTACTTTAAGATAGTCGAGAAGATAAAAGTATTATTAATTCATGACAAACACAAAAATGACGATTCATATCCAATAACAAGTGTCTATTTAGATGATTTGGTTCATAGTGGAGCTATGGACAAAGCATTTGGAAATGAAGTCCATAAGAAATACAGAGTCAGACATTACCATGATTCTAGTATTAAAAAACTAGAGATGAAGTATAAAGTAGGAGAGATATCTACAAAAACTTCAACAACAATAAACAACGAAATCTATCAAGGTATCATTACAAGTGACTTTGATAAGTTAAGTGGGTTTTTAGATGATGAACTCGTAAGAACATATTCTTTAGATTTATTAAAACATCACTTGAAACCGACTCTGACAATTGAATATCAAAGAGAAGCCTATAAAGATGAAACAGATAATTTACGTGTTACATTTGATCATTCTTTATGTGCTGAAAGATTTCAAGAAAATCAAGGTAACATAGATTACCAACTTATGGCAAATGACAAATTGATATTAGAAGTAAAATACGAACACTTTGTACCAAAAGCAATAAAACAATTATTAAAAACAATACCATTACAAAATATAGCATATTCAAAATACTTTATGGGATTTACACAGTTTGAATTTTAGGAGGACGAAAGAATGATATTAGCAGGAGTAGCAGGTTTTTTACAAGATATTTATGGAGAGAATTTTAACACGGAATTAAATCAAGCAGTTGCATGGGATACGATTTTATTCGTTGTATTAATCGTATTACTATTAAGTTTATTGATACTTATTACATATAAACTTTCATACCAAACAACAGTTTATAATAAAAGTTTCGCAATCAGTTTACCAGTACTAGCTATGGTTACAAGTGTAATCATTATTACAGTATCAAGTAACATTGTTTTATCACTTGGGATGGTAGGGGCGTTAAGTATTGTACGTTTCCGTACAGCGATTAAAAACCCACTTGATACAGTGTTTATGTTTTGGGCTGTTGGTTTAGGGATTACAGTAGGTGCAGGACAAATACCAGTAGCAATCGTTTCAACACCGGCAATTGGTATTGCTTTAGTAGCATTGTTAAACCTTGAACTAGTAACAAAATCACATTTCCTAATCATCAGAGCTAACTCAGCAAAAGATGAAGTAGAAATCTTAGAACAAGTAAAAGAAATTTATGGGAAATACACATTAAGAAATAAAACAGTCAAATCAACACAATTGGACTTAACATTAGAAGTAAGAAGTAAAAAAGATAAAACTGTATTGATCAATCAAATCTCTGAAATTGATAGCGTAAATAGTGTTATATTATTGTCACATAATGGAGACTACATTTCTGAATAATGGTTCTCATTAAAAGAATCCTAATACTAGGACTGATTGTAAGTTCATTAGTATTATTAGAAGCAAACGCAGATGAAACATTACTTATCAATCTGCCAAGTGATGAAGACGTGATCAATAGTTTAAGAGAAAAACAAAAACAAGAAGACCTACTAGCAGAATTATTAACAAAAGAAGTGGAACGTGATCAAGTACAAGATTACGAGACACTTTTTGACATGTCTGTAAGACACGAGTTTGTCATCGAATTCTCACAAGAAGAGTGGGATGGTTTAAACAATGATATGTATGAGTACTTTTTGGATTATGGTAATTACAAATCAAACAATTACCGTAATGTAACTATTACATATACAGCAGGTGAAGAAACATTTGTAATTGAAGATGTTGGAATTAGAAGTAAAGGTAATGACTTTTCTAGAAATACAACTCCTGAAGATAGTGAAGGAAATGTAAATGAAATACACTACATGTTAAAGTTTAATGAAACATTTGATCATTTAGAAGAAACAGATGAATATACAGAACTTAAGAAAAGAGAAGTGTTTAACGTTGAACAACTTCTACTAAAAAGAAACAACCAAGAAGACCCTGCCCATTTAAATGAAGTATTTAGTTATCATTTATTTAGAGAAGCTGGAGTAGTTGTACCTGACGCTTCTATGGCAGTTGTTAAGTTAGTAGTAGATGGTGAAGTGAAAAATACTCACTTATATAATGTTTTCGAGCAAATGGATGATGAGTTTGTAAGACAAAACATGCAAGAAGAACCAAAAAAAGAAATTGGAGATTTATACAAAGTAAAATGGGGAGGAAGTATGGAACCTATTTATACAAATCCAAATTCTTACCATAACCCAGTTATTGGTGTGAGAGAGTGGGAAAGTAATTATAGACCTATCTACTCACTTAAAACAAATAAAGACGATCCAAACTATGATACTTTAATCGACTTCACAAGAAACCTAGATGAAGAAGATTTAGATATTAGATATGAATTTATTAACAACAATTTTGACGTTGATAGTTTCATTAGAGCGATGGCTGTGAATGTACTGACAGGTAACCCTGATGACTACAGAGGGCATGCTAATAATTATTATCTATACTTTGATGAAACAGGATACTTAACCTATATACCATTTGATTATGACAATTCATTCATGGCTGGCTGGAATGGTGCTGATCAAAACGGTGAAGGACACTGTAATTGGACATTATGTAATGATATCTATTACTGGGGTGAATTACCTTGGGCCCAATGGAGCTGGGAAAGTTTACCTTTATGGGATAATATTATAGTCTATGAAGAATATCAGATATTATATGAAGACTATATGATGGAATATATTGAATCAGGACTATTTAGTGAAGCAACATACTTAGAAATGTTTCATCAAGTAAACGAACTTTACGGAAACGAGTTTTTACTATCCTATGATAAATCATACTTCATTAATGAAAAAATAAGAGTTGTTACAGAACAAGTAACATACTATAGAAACGAGAGATAAAGATGGAACAACTGATTAAAGATGCCATGAACGATGAAATCATCAAACAAGCAGCTCAAAAATTCAATGTAGATTTTAATCAAGTTTCAAGAGTTGGTGGATTTGAAAATTTCATATACGAGTTCACAAGAAATGAACAAGATATCATTTTACGGTTTGTACATTGTGCACACCGTATTTTTACTTATGTAGTAGCTGAAATAGAGTTTATTGACTACTTATCAAAAAGTGGGGCAAATGTCTCAACTATTGTTAATAATATTGATGGTGAAATCGCATTTCAGTTACCTTGTGAAAACAATCACTATTTCACTGTCACTGCATTCACTAAAGCAAAAGGAACATTTATAAGAGAAGAAAGAAATGACACATTATTTGTTGAGATGTTTGGGGAGGCAGTTGGTAAATTACATAAACTTACAAAAGACTTTAAACCAACAAATAAAAGGTATCATTGGTATGAAGAGGACTATGTTTCTTTAGGTAGAAAATATCTACCAGAAGAGTATCATTTCTTAATTGATATTACTGATGAACATATCAAAAATATCAAAGCACTAAATATAGACAAAGACTCATACGGATTAATTCATACAGACCTTCATTTTGGGAACATGTTCTATGATCAAGAGACATTGACCTTCTTTGATTGGGATGATGCATCATATAAACATTTTATAAGCGATATCGCAATCATCATTTATTATCAATTTGCTTTTACAAAACTTTCTGACAAAGAAATAGAAGATAAAACAATTGCGTTCTTAATACCATTTTTAAAAGGGTATCAAAAAGAGAATAAACTAGATGAAATATGGTTTACAAGATTGAACGATTTCTTAAGATTAAGAACTCTAGTACTAATCATGGTTGTATTCGCAGCTGGAGAAGATACAATCAATTCTCATTTTGGACAAACCCTTATTAATAAATTTATCCCTAGAATCAAAAATGATATCCCATTCCTTAATTTAAAAAGAGTATTAAATGGAATTTATTAATGCAATAAAAATCATCCAGCCAATTAAAGAAGGATGGTTTGGAACGAACTATAATATGAATATCTATAGAGGTTGTAATCAAGGTTGTATTTATTGTGATAGTAGGAGTAGTTGCTATCAAATAAAGGATTTTGATAAAGTTCGAGTAAAAAAAGATGCACCTCTTAAAGTGGAACAAGAACTGAAAAATAAAAGAGTAAAAGGAATTATATCAATGGGTGGAATGAGCGACCCGTATAACCATTTAGAAGAAGAGTTACACTATACAAGATCAATACTTAAATCGATCAACAAACATCAATTTGGAGTATCTTGTATCACGAAGAATAATAGAATATTAAGAGATATTGATATCTTTCAAGAAATAAACAAACATAGCGCAGTAACAATTGGAGTAACAATTACTACATTCAATGACTTATTGCAATCAAGAATCGAGAGAAATGTATCATCAACATCTGAACGTTTTGATATCATTAAACAGTTTCGTAAACACGATATATTCTCAGGTATTTTACTAATGCCAATATTACCGTTTATTAATGACACAAAAGAAAACATAATAGCAATCGTTGAAAAAGCACACGAAGTGGATGCGAAATTCATATATGCATCGTTTGGAGTCACATTAAGAGACAACCAAAGAAATCACTTCTTTGAGAAGATTGGTGAGAAACTAACAAAGCAGTATATTGAGGCCTTTCAAGAAAGTTACATGTGTGTTTCACCAAATCACAAAGAACTAAAAAAAGTATTTCAAGAAACATGTGAAAAATATGATATAGTATATAAGATGAAAGACATCGTTAGAGAATCAAAAAAATACATAAAGCAGACACAATTTAGCTTAGATATTTAAGAGGTGAAAGAAATGAAAAAAATACTAACACTATTACTAATTACATTACTATCAGTTAATCTAGTAGGATGTAACCGAGAAGAAGAAACAGACGAAATTATAGTTGATGAAAACACAGTGATTGAAGAAAATCCAGTCATTACAATTACGGTGAGAGATTACGGTGTAATCAAAGTAGAACTATATCCTGATGTTGCCCCAAACACAGTATATAATTTTATCAAAAATGTAGAAGATGGAATTTACACAGACAACGAATTTCATAGAATCATTGAAGACTTCATGATTCAAGGCGGACAATCAGATGCATCATGTACAATCGAAGCAGAAGTAAATAACAATCCTTCATTTGATGGAACAAACGAGTTATCACATGAAAGAGGAGTTATTTCAATGGCTAGAACAAATGTATTTAATAGTGCAACATCACAATTCTTTATCGTACATGAAGACTCAGACTTCTTAGATGAAAACTATGCAGCATTTGGAAAAGTTACTGAAGGACTAAATATTTTAGATCAAATCGCTGCAGTTCAAACAAGTGGATATCCATATGATCAACCACTTACTACAGTAGAAATCGAATCTATCACAGTAGATACATTTGGATATGTTTATCCAGATCCAGTATGTGAATAATAAAGCAAAGTAAAGGTGTATATTTAATATATTTAAATATACCCTTTTTTTTGTTATAATATTTCTTAAGGTGATACATATGAAAAAATACGATGAGAGAGAAACGCTCTTTTCTAGAGTAGCGTTAAATCCAAACTCAAAAGAATACAAAGAATTCTACAAAAAGAATCCTGAATATAAACAAAAAGACGCACCACTAAGAACTGGTCCTTTTCGTGATAAAATCAGAAAACCAGCAAGATATAAAGAACTATTCTTACCATTAAACAAACCAAATAAAGCTGTTATAAATGGATTGTTTCAAGCAGCTATAAACTATCCAGTCAATGAAAAAAGAGTAGATGTTCCAAAAACATTCAATAAGAACATCAAAGAAATCGTTAAATACTATGGCGCACTAGACTGTGGGATCGTGAAACTTAACGAACACCACTATTACTCACATCATGGTGGAGTTAGTGAAGAAGTTGGAATGGATACCTATAATCAAAAAATCAAACCTTCTTACAAAACAGCGATTGTTTTCACAGTGCCTATGGACTTAGCATTTATGAACAGAGCTCCTCATTTTGAGGAATTACTTACAACAGAAAATGCCTATATAGATGTAGCTTATATTGGTGCAAGATTAGAAATGTATCTAAAAGAGTTAGGATATAAATCTGTATCACAAAATGGTGAGTATTACTTGGCACCTCTAGTTCCTCTTGCTTATGACGCAGGACTTGGTGAAATTGGAATGTGTAACCACATTGTAACAAAAAAACATGGAAACAATGTGAGACTGGGAGCTGTCCTGACAAACTTAGAAGTAGAGTATGATCAACCAATTGATTATGGATTACAAGAGTTTTGTAAGAAATGTGCATTATGTCTTATGAACTGTCCATCAAAATCAATCACACATAAACAAAGAATGGTAAATGGAAGACCATTTTATAAGTTTAATGATTCAACTTGTTTCAATCAATGGCAAAAAATGGGAACAGATTGTGGTACTTGTATACAAGCATGTCCTATGACACAAGGTGTTGATCAAGATTTACTAGAACAAATGAAAGACAATCCAAAAATCATGGATCAAATCATGGAACAACATTATGAGAAACATGGTAGAAGAAGATATACAAAAGGTGATTTACCTATCGTTACTTTGGAGGAAGAATGATGTATGAGATTGACATTCATGGAATGACAGAATTAGAAGCGAAAAGAGAAATCGAAAAATACATCGCATCACTACCAAAAGACGCAAAAGAATTAAGAATCATCCATGGATACCATGGAGGTAGTGTTTTAAAAGAACTCGTAAGAGGAAACAAAATCAGATCAAAAAGAATAGATAGAAAAAAATTCACTATGAACCAAGGTGAAACAATCTATCTACTTTACTAAGGAGACATTTTTATGGAATTTTTAATACCAATCCTTCTACTAGTTGTTTTAATCGTAGTAGGAATCAAAATAAACAAACCAAAAGAAACAAAACAAACAGACTTAGAGAAATTCAAAATGGGAACAAAAACAAAAGAGTGCCCAATTTGTCAAACCAAAAACAATGTCAACAGAAAATACTGTAGACATTGTAATACTTGGATTAAAAACATAACTTGCCCAGTATGTGAACACGTGAATCCTTTTGATCAAAAATACTGTGAGAAATGTGAATCAATCCTAAGAAATAAAACGAGATATTAATGAAACGATATCTAATATTAAACACAATTATATTTATACTAAGTCTTGTTTTATTTACGCTATCATATCACTATAGTAACTTCTTTTTATTTTTAATTGGAGCATTATTAATCGTTATAAATGTACTCGTTTTAGTATTCTTAATGGTTACAGATCTTTATAGAAAAGAAAACGAGTTTAATATCGAAGAACTTAAGAAACAAGGACTTACTATAGTAAACTGTAAACATTGTGAAACAATCAATGTTTTAGAAGATAAATACTGTAGAAAATGTCAAGAACCACTAGGAGAATAAAATGTACAAAAAAAACATACCACTAGATTATCTACACACATTCTTTAGAAACTTCAATATGACAAGTGGTATATGGATGATATATTTATATATTCAAGGATTTAACTATATTGAAATAGCCATATTTGAAGTTGTATTTCATATATCGAGTTTATTACTAGAAATTCCAACAGGAGTTATCGCTGATGTCTTTGGTAGAAAGACATCAAGAATTTTAGGAATATTTACATACTTGATATATGTTGTTTTAATTATCTCAACAACAAACTTTGTTATCGTTACGATTGCTTTTATTATATGTGGGTTATCATACACATTAGAATCAGGAGCTGCTGAAGCATTAGTGTATGATTCCTTAAAAGAAGAAGGGCAAGAAGACTCTTTCATGAAAGTAAATGGTAGAAAAGAAGTGATTTTACAGTCAGCTTCTTTCACAGCTTTATTAGTAAGTGGACTCTTATTTGATATTCACTTTAAACTACCTTTTTTACTGACAGGACTCGTATTTATTATTGGACTAATCATGATTTTATCAATGAAAGAAGTTCCTGTGAAAAGAGAAAAGAAATCACTGAAAGAATTACTCAAAGATCAGTTTGTAATATCTACACAAATTGTTCTTAAAAATAAAAGATTATTTTTCTTAATCATGATTGGTGCATTGATGTTAGCACCTATCACCACAATTTTCTTTTTTATTCAAAATAGACTACATGAATTATCATTTAGTTTTCCACTAATCACAACAATATTAGCCTTACATGCTTTATTAGCTGTTCTAGGTGGAATATTCGCACAACGTTTAGAAAAGAGATTTGGAGAAAAGAAAATACTCTTTTTTATCCCAATATTTATAGTTATATGTTTTTGGGCTTTGAATCTAGGGAAGTTTATGATTATACCTTTTATTATTGTAGGATTCTTTGATAGTATTTTCTATGTAGTGCTCGCAGACTATATTAACAAAATGGTAGAATCAAATATCAGAGCTACAGTGTTAAGTTTCTTTGGAATGGCATTTAGCTTTGTTATGATATTTATATTTATGCTTGTTGGAGTTATTGGTGAATTAGTAAGTTTACAACTAGCATTCTTAGTACTTGCAGTAATTGTAACGATATTCTATATCTTACTTTTACCAGTACTAAAAGGGACAAAGGAAGTATTATAGGAGGAAAGTTTATGAAGGCAATTATATATTTCACAGCATCTCGTAAAAAAACATCAAGACAAATAGCACAATCAATAGATGGAGATATGTTTCAATTATTACCAGGGGAATCATTACCAAAGTTTTTCCCGTGGAAGATGATCAAATTAGGTCATGCTACAATTACAAATAAAACATTACCATTTGCAATCGAGAAAATCGATTACTCTAAGTATGACGATATTGTGTTGATATTCCCAATATGGGCAGGGAGAATGTCTCAATACATGAAATCATTTGTAGACAGTGTGCCGTTTGAAAATAAATCAATATCATTGATAGCATCTTCAGGTAGTGGGAACAAAAGATATCTTCATAAATTACGAGAACTATCAGTACCGAAAAACAAAGTAACAGACATAGTGCTATACAAAGGAAATCAAATTATCGCTTAAAGGAGAAAACTATGTATAAAATAATCAAAAAAGTTACATTAAATAAAGATGTCGATTTAATGGAAATCGAAGCCCCTTTTGTAAGTAAAAATGCCCAGCCAGGGCATTTCTTAATTATACGTATCGATGAACAAGGAGAAAGAATTCCACTTACTATAGTAGATAATACAGATACAACAGTAACTATTATTTTTCAAAAATTAGGATACTCAACAAACCTATTGTCTAAATTGAATGTAGGAGACTTTTTAAGTGATGTTGTTGGACCTTTAGGAAAACCTTCACATATTAGAGAAGTGAAAAGAGTTTTAGGTGTTGCTGGTGGAGTTGGTGCTGCACCATTATACCCACAGTTAAAAGAGTATGCGAAAAGAGGAGTCAAAGTCGATTTAGTCATTGGTGGTAGAACAAAAGACCACTTACTTTTGGTAGATGAATACAAAGAGTTTTGTGACAATATCTACTACGCAACAGATGATGGTTCTAAAGGAACAAAGGGATTTGCAACTGATGCAATAATGAAAATTGTAAATGATGGAAATGAATATGACCATAGTGTTGTGATTGGTCCTTTAATAATGATGAAAAATACAGTTATGCTACTTGATAGATTGCAGATTCCTTCTGATGTTTCTTTGAATCCCATCATGATTGATGGAACAGGAATGTGTGGTAATTGTAGAGTATCAATCAATGATGAAACATTCTTTGCTTGTGTAGATGGACCAGATTTTCCAAGCAAAGGTATCAATTTTGATGAATTAATGACAAGGCAAGATTACTACAAAAAAGAAGAACATATTTGTAATCTTAAGTTGGTGAAATAATATGATAAAAGAGAAGACAACAATGAACGTGCAAGATCCAAAAGAAAGAAGTAGTAACTTCGAAGAGGTCGCTTTAGGTTATACAAAAGAAGAGGCAATTTTAGAAGCATCTCGATGCCTTGATTGTAAAAACCCAAAGTGTGTAGCTGCTTGTCCTGTGAGTGTAAACATTCCAGGATTCATCAATCTACTTCTTAAAGATGACTTAGATAGTGCTTATCATGAGATATACAAAGATAATATTCTGCCTGCGATTTGTGGTAGAGTTTGTCCTCAAGAAAAGCAATGTGAGGGATCTTGTATTGTTGGAATTAAAGGTGAAGCAGTCGCAATTGGAGCATTAGAGAGATACTTAGGTGATTATTCACTAAACAACAATGTAATCAAAAAAGAGAAAATTATTGAAAATAACATTAAAGTAGGAATCGTGGGAAGTGGTCCTGCTGGATTAAGTGCAGCAGCATCTCTTAGAAGACTTGGATATCAAGTAGATATCTATGAAGCGCTTCATGATTTTGGTGGGGTATTACAATATGGGATACCAGATTTTAGATTACCAAAAGAAATTGTTTTCAATGAGATTAATAGATTAAAAGATATTGGTGTATCATTCTACAAGAATGTAATAGTAGGTAAATCAATTACGATTGACCAACTACTTAAGGAATATAATTATAAAGCTCTTTTTATTGGAAGTGGTGCAGGACTTCCAAGAGCGTTAGGTGTTAAAGGAGAAAATTTAACTGGCGTAATTTACGCAAATGAATTTCTTACAAGAGTAAACTTAATGAAAGCAAGACTGGACATTTCTCCAACCCCGGTAAAAATAGGTAATAACGTAGCAGTGGTCGGTGGAGGAAATGTTGCAATGGATGCTGCAAGAACTGCAAAAAGATTAGGTGCTAAAAATGTGTTTATATTGTATAGAAGAGACATGGATAGTTTACCTGCAAGATTAGAAGAAGTACATCATGCTCTAGAAGAGGGAATAGATTTCAGATTGTTATTGAATCCTGTTGAATTTTTAGGGAAAGATTATTTACTTGAACAAGTGAAATGTGAAATTATGGAGTTAGGTGAAGAAGACAGTTCTGGTCGAAGAAGACCTGTTGGTTCAAATAGATTTGAAACAATTGATATTGATAGTGTGATTGTTTCAATTGGGCAATCACCAAATCCAATTATAAAAGATGCAACAAAGGACTTAATTACTGATAAATGGGGCCGTATCACGGTTACTGAACATATGACTAGTATCAAAGGTGTGTTTGCTGGTGGTGATGTTGTTAGTGGTGCAGCGACTGTAATTCTAGCAATGGGTGCAGGAAAAGAAGCAGCACTTGAAATTGACAAATACATAAAATCGCTTGAAGACTAGTTATTTGACAAACTTTTAAAAAAGATGTAAACTTTGTTTAGATACTTTGAAATTCAAAATAAACGGAGGTTATTATGTCAAAAATCGGATTATTAGTTTGTGGGAACTCAGGAATAGATTACATCGATCATAAATATGATATAGAAGTGATTAGATCTATTCTATTAATAGGGGAAGAAGAATATAGTGACTATGTTGATATTACTGCTGATCAGTTTTATCAAAGATTAATCGATGAACCAAGTTTAATTGCATCTACTGCACAAGCTGCAACAGGTGTTATTTTAGAACAATATACAAAAATGAGAGATAAGGGATTCGATAAATTATTAGTTGTTTCAATCAGTAAACATCTAAGTGGAACTTTTGAAGGTTGTATGTTAGCCGCTAAGATGATTGATGATTGTGAAGTTACAGTTTTTGATTCAAAATCAGTTACATATCCAGAAGCAAAAATGATATTAGACGCTGCACAAATGATAGAAGATGGTAAGGATTTACCAGCAATTATCGAAAGATTAGAGTATATTAGAGACAATTCTATGATTTGGTTCGGTGTTGATACGTTGAAATATTTAGTGAAAAATGGTAGACTAAGTGGAGCTGCAGGATTCGTAGGAAGTTTGATGAAAATTAAACCACTTCTTGAAGTTACAAAAGAAGGTAAAGTAGAATCTATTGAAAAAATTAGAACAGCATCAAAAGCTACAAAACGTATGATTGAAAAATTCCTAGAAGAAGTAAAAGGAATTGATGTAGAACCATTTATCATTAACACGAACAATCCAGATCGTGTACAAGAAGTAATCACTGCTTTACAAAAAGCAAGACCAGAATTTAAAGAAATAAATGTATACCCACTTACACCAGTTGTAGGTGCTCATGCGGGTCCAGGTACAGTTGGGATCGGATATATTAAGAACTAAGAGGGAGGAAATTAAATGAATGAAACTAAAAAGGTAATTAATGAACTTTTAGTTGAAGTCTTCCATCACATTTTAAGTATTGAAGGGCAAATGTTAAGAGAACGTGGAGTTAATTTATCAATGAATGAAGTCCATGTATTAGAAGCTATCAGCAAAACTGAAGAAGCAACAATGGGAAATATCGCTAAAAGACTACGTGTTACTGTTGGTACATTAACAACAGCAATGAATAGACTAGTTGCTAAAGGTTATGTTGATCGTAAGAGAGACAAAGACGATAAAAGAAAAGTTTTTGTTAATCTGACTGATAATGCAAGAACAGTTATGAAGATTCATGATCAGTTCCACGAAGAAATGATCAATGCAGTTATCTCTGATAACAACTTAGAAGAAGATGAAGTTTTACTAAAATCACTTACTAATATTTCAAACTTTTTCAAAGAAAAATACTAAAATTAAAACACCTTTACTTATACACCGAATTTTGTTAAAATTAACTATACGATTTTCGGCAAATAGGAGGTGTTTTTTTATGATTAAATCTGACCTAATTAGAGGACATTTAGAGGCCGTGATTTTAAAACTTATAATTGAAGAAGATAGATACGGTTACGAAATCGCAAAAACCATAGAAGAGCGCACTGAAGGTGGATTCTTAATAAAAGAAGCAACATTATATTCAATCGTAAAAAGACTGGAAGAAAAAGATTTAATTGAATCATACATTGGTAGTCTTACTCACGGAAAAAAACGAAGGTATTATCGCATAACAACATTTGGAAAAAGTTACTACAAAGAAAAAATACGTGAGTGGAAAGAACTGAAAATGATCATTGAATCACTACTGGAGGTATCATAATGAAAAGAATTAGAAATTTTGTTAAGCATACATTTAAAAACTACCCAAAAGCTGAAAGAGAGCAACTGACAGAAGAAATCACAGAAATGTTAATTGAAAAAGTAGAAGATCTTATAGAAAAAGGTTATACACTAGATGACGCTGTTGATAAGACAGTTGTTGAATTTGGAGATGCCAACGACTATGGGACTGCACCTACGAAACCAAAAAGAAGACTAAAAAGAGTAGCACACTATAGAAACGATATTGTATTTAGTAGTATTGCTGTAGCAATTATTATTGGAATACTAGCTTACATAAATTTGAATCTAGCATTTAGTGAAGTAAGATGGTTCATTATTCCATCACTTGCTATCCTATTTTGGCCACTAGCTGTTATTTATAGATATATGAATAAAAAGGAAACGGAGAAGGGTGAAGACAATGACTAAAAGAGCAGTTATCGCAAACTCTACTGGATGTTTAGATTATCTGAATCTAAATGAAGAACATTTAAGAATTTTAAGAATGAAGATAATTATGGGTGATGAAACCTTAGAAGACTTTATAGGGATTACAGCAGAAGAGTTCTATCAAAGATTATTAGACGATAGGAAATTAGTACCATCTTCTACAATGCCATCACTTGGTGAATTCCAAGTAATGCTTGAAGAACTAGAAGAAAATGGATACGAAGAAGTACTAGTCGTAACATTATCAAGCGGACTATCAGGAACTTATGGAATTATTCAAGCGGCAGTAAACAACTATGAAGGACCATTGAAAATTAAAGTGTTAGATAGTAAAAATGCAGCAATTAGTGAAGGATACTTATCATTAGAAGCATTACGCTTATTCAAAGAAGATAAAACATTAGAAGAAGTATATGATTTCCTTGCAGAATTACGTACAAACCGTAAACAATACTTTATGGTAGATAATCTAAGATTATTTGTAGCAAATGGAAGATTAAGTGGAGCTTCAGGCTTTGTAGGAAGTATGTTTAAAATCAAACCAATTCTTGAAGTAAATGACGAAGGTAAAATTGTTTCTTTTGAAAAAATTAGAACACAAAAGAAATCTTTAGCTAGAATGGTAGAGATTATTCTAAACGATTTAAAAGATGTAAAAGACTTCATAATTACATATGATACTTCAAATAATATTGAAGGATTAAACTACATTAAACAAAAAATGGAAGAAGCATATCCAGGTTATAAATACTACGAAGCACCAATCACTCCAGTTATTGGATGTCATACAGGGGTAGGAACAGTAGGAATAGCATATTTTGAAATAAAATAAATAAAGACGCATCGCGTCTTTTTTTAATTGATTATATATAAAATATTTGTTACAATGAAAAAGGCAAATTAGGTGATAAATATGAGTACAAAAAAAGCAGTTATGCTTGCAGTACTATTAGCTATGGCAATCGTATTAAGTATTGTAGAATCTTTACTACCATCCTTAGGAGTGATTGGAGCTAAATTAGGACTAGCAAACATCATAACAATCGTAATATTATACACATTCACAGATAAAGATGCATTTGTTATTGTCATCTTAAGAATACTATTAGTTCCACTTTTAAGAGGGTTTGTTTTACCAACATTCTTATTAAGTTTAGGAGGAGGACTACTGGCATTCTTCTTGATGTGGTTATTCAAAAAAATGAAAATATTTAACGTGGTAAGTGTGAGCGTTATGGGTTCTTTAGGACATTCCTTAGGACAAATATTAATGGCGATGGTATTATTCGAAGTAGCAGAAATAGTATTCTACTTTCCAATATTATTCGCAGTTGCAATTCCGACTGGTGTCTTTGTAGGATTCACTGGGAATGTATTAAAAGAAAGATTACTAGCTGCGAACTTACTTCCAGAAGAAGAATAAAAAAAACGAGATTTTATCTCGTTTTTTATTTATCTAAGTTCAATCAAGTGATCTTCTTCGAACAAGTCACTAAATCTAATATCATTACTATCAATAAACCACATTGCATCTAAATCAGTTATTCCATCAACAAATGTTAAACCTTCAGAAAGTGTCATGTTGAATATTGCAGTACTATATAAATCAGCTAGTGCAGGATCATCCATAATGATACTTACACTTCTCATATAGTTTAATGGATATAAAGTAACTGGACTTATAATATGATGATAAATGACACCATCTAACTCAAAGTATTTTTGATAATCACCAGAAGTTACTAATTGATCACCATCATATAGTTTCACCCAAGCGTAACCATATTTTTGAGCAATATCTTGTACATCGGTTGGGTCTGTAATTGCTAAAGTGAAGCTTCCGTCTTCAGTACGTGGATTCATTCCACCAATACTTATGTTTGATTGTCCATTATTTAGTAAGTAACCATAAACATCAAAAGTGTTCAGATAATCAACGATTACACCACTGATATATCCTTTACTTACTCCACCCAAATCCAATGCCATGTTATCTTCCATTTTGATTGTTAGGTTTTCTCTATCAAGAATGATTTTTGAAGGATCTGTGTATAGGTTTCTTTCGTTTAAATCATTCATACTTGGTAATTCACAGTTTGTTGTACCAAAGGAACAAATTTCTCTAGTGTCATGCCATATTTCTAATACTGGAGCCATTGCCATATTATAGTAATCAATCACTGATTCTTGATTTGTTAATGTGAAATCTATCAAATCAAACAATTCCTCACTGATTGTATGTGTACTTGATGGATCTTGGTTAATACTCCATACATTAGTAACATTGTTGTATTCATAATATTTATCAGAATACTCATGATAACTTGCCAAAATCAGTTCAACGTGTTCAAAGATTTCATTTAATTGATCATAGTCATCATTTGATACATATAAATTTAATGTTACATAAGTATCTAAATAAGTACTCCAAGTTACACTGCATTTATCATAACCTGAATCATTACTTTCAGTGTTCATAACATCACCACAATATATGTTGGCATTTAGTTCATCAACACCACGGACTGTTACAATGCGTTCAATTACATATTCATCTTCAAGTGTAAGTGTATATGTGACTACATAAGTACCTGTTTTCGTTGCATCAACTGTGCTTGTCATATCTACATGTTCATTTAAATAGATATGCACACCACTTTCATCGTTATCATATCTAGCGATAAACCCTTTATCAGTATATTCTTCACCAACTTCAATTGTAACTTCAGTATTACCTATTAGCATAAAAGTATAACCTTCAGGTACTTGTTGTACTGGAGTAGGAGTAGGTTTGTTTTCTTCATCTCTATCACAACCACTTAAAACTAGTATCGTTGAAATAGTTAATAAAATTGTTAGTAATTTTTTCATTGTATCATTCCTCTCAATCAAAAATTATTATATCAAATATACATATAAGTAACAACATTTTTAGTTAACCTACACAATATTCTAAATAACAAACAAAAAAGAACAGTTAAACTGTTCTTTTAGTTATAATTTTCTTCGTGATACTCTAATGTAGATTTTACAACTCTTAAGATGTTGTTAGTAGAAACAGAACTATTCGCGAAATCATCAATTAAGTTAATTTCATTTCCAGTATCTGGATCAGTATAAACTGCGTCATCAATTGTTACAGTGTTGTAATCTGTACCATGATATGTATCGTTTTTGAAAATGCTAATTCCATCTAAATCTTCTAATGATTTACCATAGAACCACGGAACGTACATTTCTTGGAAATCTTCTTGTGTTTTTCCAGCAGGTGTTGGTGAACTATCTCCCCAGCTTCCTGGTGAATATGGATGATCGCTTTCAGGATTGTCTAAACCAAAGCTAATATACTTCACGTCGTTAGTATATTTATTAACTTCGATATACATTACGCTCCAGAAGTTAATGTCTGCAGGTCTACATGTACAAGCTAAGAAACTAACTTGGTATTTTACGTAACCTTGCATTTCGTACTCAAATAAAATGTATGCGTTATGATCTTCCACTACATGTCCTTCACCATTAATATGGTCATAAGAAATTACATTATCTAATTCTACACCGCCAGTAGTAGGTTCTGGATCTTCTTGTACACAAGTTGTACCCACACAAACGTCTGAACAAGCAGATAGTGTAATAACTGCAAATAAAGTCATAACAACTAATAGTAGTCTTTTCATTATTGCCTCCCTTGTTTTTGTAAACTATTATTCTATTTAAAATTATAGATTATCTATCCTTATTAATCAATAGGTTTATTGCTTAAATAATACTTTTTTTATTTAATAGCAATTTTACTAAGTAAATTCATAAAATCTTCGTTAAATCCTAATGTGTATCCAGGTATTTCATCATATCTAGTATCCAGTTCATCTGTAATACGATCATATAGTAAATAACTAGTAACCAAATCATCTTCAATATAGTTTTCTAGAATGGTCAGTTGTAAATTGTAGTCGATATCATGATAGTTTTCACTTCTGTAAGAAACTCCACTTGGAGTAGTAATATCAAATCGAATATCTAGTATCATTCTACCCAAATCATAAACAACCATAACATGATATGTAGTTCCGTCTTCTAAAGTAACTTTCTTATATTCAGTAGTACCTAGGTCAAAAGTTCCATCACCTAGTACTTTATATGCTCCATCGTATTCAAAGAACCCACCAAGAACATAAACTCTTTCGTAACCTAAGAAGTAGAGTAAATCTTTCATATATTCTCCTCTTATACATCCATCAGCATAAAAGAATATTGCTTTCTCCTCATCGAACAATGATCTAATCAGTGTTTCATTTCTTATTTGGTCAGGTTTGAAATCATAAGTACCATCTCTTTCGAAAGCATTAAAATCTAAGTAATCAAAAAATGGAATCATCTCAAAACCATCAATATAACCGCTTCGAAACTTTGCTTCGAAGTTTCTTAAATCTACATATTGAACATCTATTCTGTTCATATAATCATCTAACGTATCCATTTTTATCAAGTCATCTGGTTTAATCTCGATAACATCTAGTGCTGTATCCTTAGAAACAGGGCTATCTTGAGTCGAACAACCACTTAAAAATAGAGTAAAAATAACAGCATGAATTATGAAAAAATTCTTCATTATATATCTCCTTTTCCTAAAGTAAATTTATTATATCACGCTTTCCTATTTATTATATATATATTTAATAAACTAATTATAAATAATATACAAAAGAAGTGTTTATTTTTGTAAGGGTTTTTGGTATAATTTTCACAGTATGGAATACACAGAAAGAGGTGAACGCAATGAGTACAGAGTCTCAAAATGTTAGAGAACTTTTTGAAAGTTGGATTTTAGATGCTGAAACTAAATTAAATGAAAAAGATTTAGTTGAGAACATGAAGAATTATTTAGTGTCACAGCACCCTGAAATTTGTGGGAAATGTACACCATGTCGTGATGGTGTTGTTCGCATGGAACAACTATTAGATGAGTATCTAAAAGGGACAGCGACGCTTAAGACTTTAAAAGAGCTTGAGCAAACTACTTACAACTTGCGCGCAGCTCGATGCAGTGTGGGGTTAGATATTGGTAAGAACTTCGAGGTTATACTTGAAAATAATTACAATACACTATATCAACCTGTCAAAAAATATTAGGAGGATACAATGGCTAAAATTACAATTAATGGACATCAGATTAAAGTTAAGAATGGCACTACTATCCTTAAAGCTGCTGAGAGTTTAGGGTATGAGATTCCAACATTATGTTTCTTAGAAGAAATTAATGAGATTGGATTCTGTCGTATCTGCGTAGTGGAAGTTGAGGGTGAGCAGGACTTAGTGTCTGCATGTAACACTGAAGTTACAAATGGAATGGTTATTGAAACCGATTCTGAGAAAGTACTAGAAGCTAGAAGAACTACATTAGGGTTACTAGCGCAAAAACATAGATTCGACTGTTGGAGATGTCCAAAAGATGGAATCTGTGAGTTCTACGATTTACTGAAGGCATATGATGTTGTCTTTGAAGAATTTGGTCCAGGGATCGGGAGAAATCCAGAACAGATCTTTGGTACAGGTATTTCACAAGACCAGAGTAAATGTGTTTTATGTAAACGTTGTGTAGCAGTATGCGATAACGTAGTAACTGCGAAAGTTTTAAAATTTAGAGATGACGATGGTATTAACCCAATCGTTTCTCCAACTCCAGGATTAGCGTTTAATGATGCTGGATGTATTTTCTGTGGGCAATGTACTAAAACATGTCCAACTGGTACTCTATTTGAAACGGATCATATTAAAAAAGTTGAAACACTTATTAAAGATCCAAATATAACAGTATTCGTACAGGTTGCACCTTCTGTACGTGCATCACTAGCAGAAGAATTTGGGTATGATATTGGGACTCCTGTTAGAGAGACACAAGGAAAAATGTACAAAGCATTAGATCTATTAGGATTTGATGAAGTTACGGATACAAACTGGGCAGCAGACCTTACTATTATGGAAGAAGGTACTGAATTAATTAGTCGCGTTAAAAACGGAGGTACACTACCAATGTTTACAAGTTGTTGTCCTGCGTGGGTTAGATATACTGAACTTTATAAACCAGAATATATGGATAACCTATCAACTGCGAAATCACCACATATGATGCAAGGGCAAATGATTAAAAACTATTACGGTCCTAAGTATGAAGACTTAAAACCTGAAAATATTGCAGTAGTATCTATCATGCCTTGTACCGCTAAAAAATACGAAATTTCTCGTGAAGAAATGGAAGTAGACGGTGTAAGAGATGTAGATGCAGTTTTAACAGTTCGTGAATTAGCAAAAATGATCAAACGTAAAGGTATTGATTTCACAAGATTAGAAGACTTAGAATTAGAATCTCCATTAGCTAAATTCAGTGGAGCAGGAACAATTTTTGGAGCTTCTGGTGGAGTTATGGAAGCAGCTTTACGTACAGTGTATGAAGTTCTTGAAGGAGAACCATTACCAAATATTGAATTATGTGATGTACGTGGAGTACATTTCGACAAACGTAGTAAGTCAACCATAAAAGAAGCAACTGTAAAATTACCAAAAACAAATCTTAAAGTGAATGTAGCTGTTGTACATGGTGGAGCTGCCATCAAAGAAATGTACAAAATCTTAGATGAAGGTAAGAAACAATATCACTTCATCGAATTTATGGCTTGTCCTGGTGGATGTGTTAACGGTGGTGGAATGCCAATCGTAAACGATATGCCAATGACAGAAGTAATTCAAAAAAGAGCACAATCTTTATACGAACAAGATAGCGAAGATGTTGAAGTAAGAAAATCTCACAACAACGACGCAATCACGAAAGTATATAATGAGTTCTTAAAAGAAGCAAACAGCGATATCGCACATAAATACTTACACACACATTACACACAGAAAGACTTCACAAAGGAGTAGGTTGTTATGATAAATGAATATAAAAGCGTAAGCGCAGAAAAAGTATACCTACCTCTAACAGATCCTCAATATAAAATTGCGAATGTATCTGTAGAAGTCGGAACTAAAGTATTAGTTGGAACTGTACTTGGATACAAATACAAAGGTGCAGTAAAACTTCCAGTGATCTCAAGTGTAAGTGGTACAGTGGAAGAGTTCGTAGAATTACAAGATAGATTTGGTAAAACAGTCGATCACTGTGTAATTTTAAATGATAATGAATACAACAGTGTTGAAGTGAAACCTTTAGAAAACCCATCTTCAACACAAATTAGAACAAGATTATTAGATTTTGGAATCGAAACAGTAGATGTAGATGGTCCATATACTGCAATTAAATTTGATAAACCAATCAAACATGTAGTAGTGAATGCATCATTTACAAACGAACCGTTTATTAAAACAGAATACAAACTATTAAATGAAAATGCAGAAGACGTAGCAAAAGGAATTAACATTCTAAAATTAGCAGCAAACGCTGAAACAGCTACAGTCTTAGCAGCAAAGAAAATGGATCCATTCGCATTCAATGCATTAGGAGAAGCAATCGTTGATAAAAACATCGATCTAGTTACTGTTAAAGTATCTAAAGTAAACGGTGGAGCAATCAGAGCAATCCAAAAAATCATTGAAAAACCAGCTAGCAAAAACTTATTAAATGATGGTGTATTATTTGTAAGTGCACAAACAGCAAAATTAGTTTATGACCTAGTTGAAAAAGGAATCGTTCCAAATAAGAAAGAAGTAGTTATTACTGGAGACGTTGTAAAAGAAAACGTCGTTGTAAATGCAGTAGTAGGTACAAAACTAACAGATGTAGTAGAAGAACTTGGTGGATACAACGAAGTAGAAGAAGTTGTATTACATGTTGGGAATTTCTTAACAGGAAACCAAATCACTACAGATGAAACAGCAATTACTTTAAATGTAGATCATTATGACTTTAGTGAATACTTTAGTCCTGAAGAAGATGTTTGTACAAAATGTGGAGAATGTAATGATATTTGTCCAGTAGGAATCCTACCACAAAATATCATGGATGCAGAATTAAGAGCAGTGAACGAAAGAATCGTTGATTTAGATACAAATGCTTGTATCGAATGTGGATTATGTAGTTATTCATGTCCATCTAATATCAACGTATTAGAATGGGTACGACGTGCGAAACGTCGTGTCGGATAAGGAGTGAAATAATGAAATTTGTTACTAAAAAACCTCCTATCGTTACAAACAACGAAAAAACATATCAACGTTCTCTTAACTTACATATCGCATTAATCGTTGCAGCATTAGGTGCAATCATTCTAAACGCATTCTACAGTTACCCAACTATCATGGAAGGTGACATTGAAGTATTTATATTCACAGACAAATTAGCACAAGCATTCAAAGTATTTAGTATGGTATTACTAGCAGCAGGGTTTAGTGTAATCATCGAATTATTCTATAGCTTGTTTGAAGGTGATACTTCAAAATTCAATTCATACGCTGGATTCGTAGAACCAATCAATATTGGTATCTTAATCGCATTATTATTACCAATTACTACTCCAGCTTATGTATTAGCAATTACAGTATTTATTGGTGTTTACATTGGTAAATTAGTATTTGGTGGATATGGTTTCTATATCTTTAATCCAGCATTAGTTGGTGCAGTATTTGCATACAGTGCATTTGGTTCACAATTAGCACTTGATGGAGAAACACCACTACAACTATTAAAACTAGTAATCACTGAGAACCAACCATTACAATTAGACAGTTTAAATGATTTATTAATTGGTAACTACTTATCAACAGCAGTTGGTAGTACAAGTGTTATTCTATTATTCTTATTATTTATCTATCTAGCAGTAACAAAAGTTATCGACTTAAGAATCGCATTAACTTATTTAATTACTGTAGTACTAATCAGTGCAGGTGTTGGATTTATCTTATTTGCAAACAAATTACAAGTGTTAAATGCTTATGTTCTTGTTAACTTAGTTACAGGACTTGCAGTATTTGGTGCAGTATTCTTTGTCAGTGAAACAGTATCAACACCAACATCAAGAGAAACAAAAATTATCTACGCTGTTACTGTCGCATCATTAATGATGGTATTTAGAACATTAAGTGATAATGTCGAAGGATTATTATACGCAGTATTATTCGGAAACATGATTACTCCATTCTTAAATAGAACAGTAAAAGCATCAAATAAAAAATCTTTAATTAAAACATTAATCGGATCATTTGTCATTGTTTTAGTAGTAGTAATCGCTATTGGATTTATGCTACAAAGCAAATTAATTGATGCTGCACAAGCAGCAGAAGTTGTAGAAATGATTCAGTTAGGAGGGTTATTATAATGAATCATATTAGAATAGTCCTTTCACTACTTGTTGTAGTTGTATTAATGAGTGTAGCTGTATTCTTAGTTGAAGACCAGTTCAGACCATTAATCGATGAAGCAGCAGCAACTCGTGCAAACGAAGCAAAAGTAGAAGTATTACCAGCAGCAGCAGACTATGTTGGATCACCAACAAATGCTTTAGAAGATGGATATGACGCTGGCGATACAGGAATTACAGGAATCTTCTATTTTGAAGGTTATGGTTATGTTTACCAAGTTGAATTCCAAGGACATGTTGATACAGTAGAATATATGTTCGGATTTGATGAATCTGGTAATGTAACAGGATATAAAACATTAAACCAAAAAGAAACAGCTGGTCTTGGTGCTAAGATTGCTGATCCACAATATTGGACACAATTCTTAGATAAAACAACAGACGACTTAGCAGCTGGAGATATTGATGGTTGGGTAGGTGCTACATCTACTTCAGAAAAATGGCAAGCAAGTTTTGTAAAAGTTATCGCATTCCATAATAATGTATTCTTAGGTTATGAGTACACAGATGTTACTGGTTCTCATGGACTTGGAGATTACACAGATGGAGATAACTCATCAATCTTAAGTGTTGTTGAAGTAAGTAAAGATGGAGTAGCAATTCAATATGAATACACTGTAGAATTTACAGGATACAGTGAAACACCATCAAATACTTTCGTTGTAGTAATTGATGCTACAAACGGAAATATCAAATCAGTTAAATTAACTGAAGTAAATGATTCAGCTGACATTGGAGCATTAATTGGTGAATCTGAATTTGCCGCTCAATTCCCTGGATTAACACAAGAACAAGTATTAAATCAAGAATATGATGAAATCGGTGGAGCAACATACCCACTTACATTCAAATCATTTGATAGTGCATTACAAGCAACTTATTTACAGTACCGTATTCAAGTAGAAGGATTTGTACCTTACGTTGAAAGCGATGCTGAAAGATTAGCTCGTTACTATGTTGAGTTAAGTAATGAAGATGTTGTATTACAAGATGTTACAGGAAACTTCGACTTAACAAACAGTCCAGTTACCAAAGTTGAAATCTATGAAACTTATATGTTCTTCACATTTGAGTTTACAGGATATAACACAACTGAAGGTAAAGGTGTAACACTATTAGTTGGTATTGATCGTGCTACAGATAACCTAACAGGTTTAAGAGCATTAGATCAACATGAAACTGATGGATTAGGTGCAAAAATCGCAACAGAAGCTTACCAAGAACAATTTACGGGAATGGATTATTTCTTACCTTACTTAGGTGGATTTGATGCAATCAGTGGAGCAACAGTTACTACTGATGGATTAAGACTTGCATTAAGTGAAGTATTTGATTTCTATAGAACAGAAGTTCTTGATAGAGATAGTTTATTAGATGAAGAACCTGCGTTTAGACCACTAGCTACACCAGCTGATCAAGAAGATTTAGACGCTGTATTTGGAACTGCAGATGACTTTAATTCAATCTATGATAATTTAGATGAAGCTGTAATCCCAGATGCTGGATCACGTACTTATTCAATCTTAAATGTGTATGAAGTACATGACGCAACTGATACAGTTATTGGTTATGTATACTACGGTAAAATGACTGGTACATACACGAGTATTGAGTTTACTTGGGGTGTTGACATCACAGGTGAAACTACAGTTGTAAATATTATTAATGATAATACTTCATGGAACTTTGCCCCTTACACAGGTGGAGAAGTATTCCCTGAAACAGAAACATTCACAGATTTATTTGAAGGTGTTCAAATACAATCGATCTTAGATACACAAGTAAACATTGATGCATGGAGCGGAGTTTCAACTACAACAGGTAATTTACGTTCATTCTTTGAAGCAATCGCACAATATCATGTAGATACATTAGGAGGTGGAAACTAATGGCGAAACCTAAAAAATCACTAAAAGAAGTTTTCACTACTGGTTTATTTAAACAAAACCCTACATTCGTTCAGTTCTTAGGAATGTGTCCGACATTAGCAGTTACAGGATTTGTAAGTACTGCATTAGGTATGGGTATTGGTGTAATCTTCGTATTAGTATTTAGTAACTTAATTATTTCATTAATTAGAAACTTAGTTCCAAGAGAAGTACGTATCCCGATTTATATCGTTGTAATCGCATCATTAGTTACAATTTTAGAAATCGCTATGGAATATTACTCATATGAGTTATATACACAATTAGGTACATTCTTAAGCTTAATCGTAGTTAACTGTCTAATCTTAGGACGCGCAGAAGCATTCGCTTCTAAAAATGGTCCTGTAAGATCAATGATGGACGGATTAGGTATGGGACTTGGATTCACAGGTGGTATTGTGTTTATCGCATTCTTCCGTGAATTACTAGGTAATGGAACAATTACAATTTGGGAAGGAATTAGTTTTTCATTCATTCCTGAAACATATACAATTGGAATCTTAACACAAGCAGCAGGAGCATTCTTAGTATTTGGTATTCTTGTATCGCAAGTAAACCGTATTAAAATGAGACGCGCTGAACAAAGCGAGGTGGCATAGTATGGAATTAATCGCAATTGCATTTGGAGCTATCTTTGTAAATAACGTAATACTATCTCAATTCTTCGGAATTTGCCCATTCTTAGGTGTATCGACGAAAAAGTCAAGCGCAATCAGTATGGGTATGGCAGTAACGTTTGTAATCACACTATCAGCAATGATTGCACACTTACTATACGTTAATGTCTTAGTTCCTAATGAATTAGAATTCTTATCAACAATTATATTCATTTTAGTTATTGCATCATTCGTTCAATTAGTTGAAATGGTGATTAAAAAATTCTCAGCTACAATCTATAGTGCACTTGGTGTTTACTTACCATTAATCACAACAAACTGTGCAGTACTAGGGGTGGCAATTGATATCACAAAAAATGCTGAAGGTAAAATCGGTATTGGTGATCCTACGTTAATGCAAGTTACAATTTATGCTTTAGGTATTTCAATCGGATACGCATTAGTAATCTTCTTATTTAGTGCAATTCGTGAAGAAATGGATGCATATCCAATCAAACGTAACTGGCAAGGAATTCCAATCGCTCTTATCACTGCATTCATCATGGCAATGATTTTCTTAGGATTTGGAGGTATCGTTTAATGGGTACACTAATCATCCTAACAGTTGTAATTAGTATCGTATTAGCATTATCGTTATCAATCGCATCTGTCGTATTTCATGTAGAAGAAGACCCAAGGTTACAAGACATCGTAGACTTACTACCAAACCAAAACTGTGGACTTTGTGGGAACCCAGGTTGTCGTGCAATGGCTGAAGCAATCTTAAATGAAGATTCAAAGTTATCGCAATGTAAACCAGGTGATCAAGCAATGAGAGATGAAATCAAAGAATTTATAGAAACATATGACAATGAAGCAAATGGTGTTGAACCAGTAAAAGTTAAAATGTAATACAAAAAAAGAGTGTACTTGTGTACACTCTTTTCTTTTACTTGAATAAAAAGGTATGAAAAAAGAGAGTTAATTTAACTCTCTTTTAGTTTCATAAAAATTGTTTGATTGAGTAAAAATTACTCAGCCATATCTAATGCAGCTTCTACAGCATTCATCCAGCTTTCAACACCGATTGAAACACCAGCAACACCGTCTGTATCGAAGTCACCTTCAACTAAAGTCCAAACCCAACCTTGGTTTTCCACGATAGCTAATTCTAATGCTTCAGCTTGCATAGCCCAGTCTAATTTACCTTCATCTAATACACCATCAGTGTAGTTCATTGGGTATTCAGTAGAGAAATCAGCATAAGCTTTTTTCATGCTTAAGAATTCAGTAGTTCCATAAGTGAAGTGTGCAGCGTCTAAATAAACACTTTCGATTGCTCCACCAGCACCAACAGTAATTACAGCGATATATCCACCGTCATGACCATAGTAAGTACCTGGAGTATAATCACCTTGTGCAGGATGTTTTAACATAAATGTACCATCACCTAATACTTTGTTGTCACCTTCGTAAGTTCCGATTCCACCTACGTTGTAAACATTTTCGTATCCTAATGATTCTAAAGCAGCTTTAACGAATCCAGCTCTTGTTCCAGAACCACACATTAAGAAGATAGTTTTGTCAGCATCGAATAAACCACGTAATGCAGCTTCGTTGTTGATATCGTCAGCGTCAAATTCCCAGTTTCCATCAGTTCTAACTAATACATCTGAATATTCCATGTAATCGAAGAATGGGATGAATTCGAAACCAGCGATATAACCTGACTTCATTTTGTCTTCAAAGTTTCTTAAATCTACGTATTGAACATCTTCTCTATCTAAGTGCTCATCGATATTTGCCATATCTACCACGTCTGGTAATGCAGGTAAACCTGCAGGTTCAGTAGTTTCATCTTCACCACATGCAGTAAGGGCGAATGCAGAAACTAATAATAATGCTAATGCGAAAATCTTTTTCATTATAATTTCTTCCTCCTAAAATTTTTTATTACTCAATATATTATAGAATATATGACACATTTAGTCAACCAAAAAAATATGAGAAAACGCCTATTTAAAGCGGATTCCACTAAAATTGCCTTTATGTGTATGAAAGCGTTTGAGTAGTTAGTATAAGAACTATTTTTTAGTTGATTTCCATTAACATTGTAATGTAGCCCTTTTTAGTATGTAGACAAATTAATAGTACGTAATTCGAACTTTTTCATATACTATGTAAAGAAAATACTCACTTTTTTTATTTATTTTATTATTTCCTATGGTATAATCACAATGTAAGAAGAATTTAGGTGAAAATATGAAGAAAAGCGATATTATTTTGATGTCAATTATTGCATTAATCGCAGGTGTTGGATTATTCATCGCAAACATGGTAGAAAATAATTCTGAATTAGATAATGGAACTGCATATGTTATATATAACAATGTTCCAATCTTAGAAATCTATCTTGATGATGGTGATTATAATATCCTAAGACCAAATAATGTGTATAGTGTCGATGAAGAAGAATTTATATATATTGTACAAGGTACAAACGGTCCAGTAACAATTGAATATGGTAATGATGGTATTAGAGTTATTGATGAGACTTCACCAAAAAATGTTTGCCAAGCGCAAGGATGGAGTAAATCACCTTTGAAACCAATCACTTGTTTACCAAACAATTTAGTGATTATCATCAAAGACGATTCAGTACCAGATGTGATTGACGGTATCAATGGATAATTACTTTGTAATATTAGAAATTGCACTATTCTTTATTTTTGTCCCTATCGTATATAACGTCTTCTTAGCAATAGATTTATCAAGAATATTTAAAAAAGGGTACACATCTCAAATTAGAACCCTTCTAATACTATTAAACATTGTATTTGCCTACTTTATCAGTAGAGCAATCGTGCATATTTTAGAATTATCATATATCATAATAAATGGAGGCATTTAGCCTCCATTTTTTTATCAAATATTTCAAGAAAACTCCTTCTTCAAGGATATACAGTGTATGTCGTAAGTGGGGGATGAATTGAAAACGGTTCATTTTTTCATGAATTTTTTCAACAAGAGTTTGCAATTAAGAACAAGTAAAATGTTACAATTAAGTTAAGTAGTAAGGAGGTGATTTGTATGAAAAAGACAAGAGGGTATAAAGTAAGAATCTATCCAAACATAGAGCAAGAAATCCTAATAGATAAAACAATCGGATGTGTCCGTTTGGTATGGAATTATTCACTTATGGAACAAAATGCAATTTATGACCTATTTAAAGACTATAAAGAACTATACAAATCACACAAATATAAAACACAAGCTAAATGGAAAAAAATCTTTCCATTTCTAAGTGAAGTAGACTCACAAGCACTCGCTACTACGAACCAAGAACTACTACAAACATTTAAAAACTTCTATAAAGGATCACATAAAGAACCGAGATACAAAAGTAAAAAGAATCCTAGAAGAAGTTACACAACACATACAACAAATAATAACATTCGTATAGAAGGTAATTGTATAAAACTACCTAAACTAGGGTGGGTTAAACTAAAAACACAAAGAAAGAAACTACCTAATGATACCATCATCAAAGCAGCAACAATCAGTGTTACCACAACAGGGAAACACTATATTTCATTACGTATTGAGTATGAACAAGAACCAGTAATAAGAAACAACGATATCTTACGAACAATAGGTCTTGATTTTAGTACAACGCATTTCTATATTGATCACTTGGGAAAGAAAGCCAATTTCCCTACTCATATAGAGAAAACATTACAAAAAATCAAGAAAGTTCATAGGAAGATGTCAAAACAAGTAAAAGGTAGTAATCATAGAGAAAAAACAAGATTAAAACTAGCGAAACTCTATGAGAAGAAAACCAATCAATTAAAAGATTACCATCATAAACTTAGTAATCAGTTAATTGAACACTATGATATCATCGGAGTAGAATCATTGTCATTAAAAGAAATGAATCAAGAAAAGTACTACAGGCAACGTATCCAAACTATGGGATATAGAAGATTTATCGACATACTAACCTATAAGGCAGAAGATAATGGAGTACTATTACACAAGGTCCACAAATACTACCCATCTAGTAAAACATGTAGTCTTTGTGGCGCAATTAAAAAGACATTCCCTGTCTCACAAAAGATATACAAATGTGATTGTGGAAATGTCTTACATCGTGATATGAACGCAGCTATGAACTTAGCTACAAAAGGTATGATTACATACCTAACAAACTATATAGAGGACCGAACAGCCTCGATAGCGTGGTAATCTTGCGAGCATTAGCTCGCATAACCCATGAAGCCCCTTCTTCAAATTGATTATTCAATTAAGTGGGGGAGTGTTCACATGTATTTTTGAAAAGTATCTATTACTTTAATCGTTACTTTACCACTCGTTTTTTCAATCAAACTAGATTTCATATCTTCTAACTTTTTACTCTCGATTGTAACAAAATAATGAACTTTTGAATCATACAAAGTATCAGTTAATTTGTAGTTCTCTCTGATAAATTTTTCACAAACACCAATTTGATCAAAATCAATACTTATCAAAGTGTTAGAAAAATCAATTAAATAAGAAGGAACTGATTCTTTCACACATTCACTAACCCCTTTTGTATAAGCACGTACCAAACCGCCAGCACCTAATTTAATTCCACCAAAATATCTTACACTAACAGCTAAAACATTTGTAAGATCATTCTTTTTAAGAACTTCTATCATAGGTAGCCCTGCAGTTTTACTTGGCTCACCATCATCACTATATTTTTGGATATCTTGATTTTCACCAATAATATATGCATAACAATGATGGTTGGCATCTTTGTATTTTTTTCTTAAATCATTCAGTTTTATTGAAACCTCATCGATGCTATCAACTTTATATAAATAATTGATAAATGTGGATTTATTGATTTCAATCTCTTTTACGATATCATTTTTTATACTATTCATCTAAATCACCAAAAATATTATAACACAGCTCTTGATTTTTAAAAACTTAATGATATGATGGAAAACTGGGTAAAGTTATAGTATAATTTTGGTGGTGATTTATATGAATGAATATATCAAAAAAGGAAAATCAATTCTTACAACATTAAAAGCGAGTGGTTATGACGCTTATTTTGTTGGTGGTGCGATAAGAGATTATACATTAAGCCTAGATTTCACTGATGTTGATATTACTACATCAGCTACACCTGAAGAAGTAATTAGCTTATTTGACAATGTCAAAGAAACTGGAAAAAAATTTGGTGGAGTTACAGTCTTTGTTGATGACTACCAGTACGAAGTAACAACTTTCCGTTTAGAGAGTGATTATCTCGATAATAGAAGACCTTCAAAAGTGGAGTTTTCTAAGAATGTTATGGATGACTTAAAAAGAAGAGATTTCACAATGAATAGTCTGATTATGGATGAAACTGAACAAATTCAAGATCATTTTAACGGATTAGATGATATCAAAATTAAAGTGATAAAAACAATCAATAATCCAATCAATAGATTCACAGAAGATGCCCTTCGTATGTTAAGAGCGTTCCGTTTTGTTTCAAAACTAGGATTTGATATTGATGAAGAAACATTAGAAGGTATCAAACAAACAAAACACCTTATTAAGAATATATCAATTGAAAGAGTAATGGTTGAACTTGAAAAAATAATTGTTGGTCCCTTTAGAAATAAGGCATTAAAATATATGACAGAAACTGGATTTGATGAAGAGTTATATGATACATATCATGGATTAAGATATATTAGTCATTTAGAAGATGAGTTAAACATTGTTGAAGCTTTTATTATAATGTTTATCAAAGGATCAAAAAAGGATGTATGGAGATTCAGTAATAAACAAGATAGACTTATCAGACAAATCATCAATCTTCATGAAGTTACAAAAGAAGATGTATTCAACAAATTTATATTGTTTGTAAATGGTGAAGAAGTCTGTTTGCTAGTAAATAAAATAAATAGATTACTTGGATACAAAGATCAAGAAAAAGAGGTAAAAGAATTATCAAATGACTTGGTAGTGAGGGATGTTTGTGACTTGAAATACAAAGGACAAAATATCTTAGAAGAAACAACACTAAGGAAAAGAAGTGTCATTGCTTTGGTTATTGATGATTTACTATATAATGTAATTATGGGTATCATGCCTAATGATTACGATGTATTAAGAGAGTTCGCATTAAAACGAATAGAAGAATTGCAAAGAGAGAGTGATAACAATGAATAAGTTTTTTTCATACCTAGATGACTTCAGTCAAATCACAATTATTGTGCCGCATAGCTACAGAGAAAATGATATTCCATCATTTAAAGTAGTAGGAAATGACGAAGAAATCGTATTAGAAATCGAAAAGATAGAAATTATTGGATTTGAAAAGAAATATACAGCTAGATTTGATGGATACATTCTATTAAATCAAATGTATTATGTATTTGATGATCAAGGAGAATCAAGTGAACTTTATACAGGTAAAATTGTTCGAACAGAACTGTTTGACGATATTTACTACTATGAAGGTTCTGATTTAGGATCATCATATCGACGTGATAGAACGAAATTTAAACTATGGACTCCTGTTGCAAAATATATCAAACTAGAATTAACTGATAAAGAAGGAACGACAGAAATCCATGATATGGAATATGATAACCAAGGTGTATGGTATTTAAGACTACGTGGTGATTACGAAGGGTATAAATATAGATACATCAGTTATGTAAACGGAAAAGAACATAAACTTACAGACCCATATGCAATTAGTTCAAGTGCTAACGCTGAATATAGTTATGTTGTGGATCCAGGGAAGTTCTATAAAATGCAGAACCAAAGACCAAAATTTAGTGGAGTTCCAAACGATGCTGTAATCTATGAAGCGCATATTAGAGACTTCACAATTGGCGACTCAATTAACACAGAATCAAGTGGTACTTATGTTGGGTTTTCTGAAGAAGGAACAAAAACAAAACAAGGAAATACAGCTGGAATTGATTACTTAGAAGAATTAGGTATCACACATCTTCAATTATTACCAATATTTGACTTTGGTGGTGTAGATGAAGAGAATCCTGATAAACTATATAACTGGGGTTACAATCCAGAACAATATAATGTTCCTGAAGGATGGTATAGTACTGATCCAAATAACCCTTATGCAAGAATTAATGAACTAAAACAATTAATTGATAAACTACATAAAAAGAACTTAAGAGTTGTTATGGATGTTGTATACAATCATGTTTATAACATCAAAACGTATCCGTTTGAAAAAATCATTCCTGGATATGCATATCGTTTTGACAAAACAGGACACTTAACAAACTCAAGTGGTTGTGAAAGTGACCTAGCAACAGAACGTAAAATGATTCGTAAATTTATTATTGATAGTGTTATGTTCTGGGCAAAAGAATACAAAATAGACGGATTTAGATTTGACTTAATGGGACTAATTGATATTAAAACAATGAATACATTAAGACAAAAACTAGATCGTTATAGAAAAGATATTATCGTTTATGGTGAAGGTTGGAGAATGCCAACTGAAATCGGATACGAACGTGCAGCACATATGTACAACAAACACTTACTATTCAATATTGGACATTTCAATGATAAAGTACGTGAAGTGATAAAGGGTGCTACATTTAGTATGAAACAAAAAGGATATGCGCTTGGAAGCAATGCTCATGTTGATGATGTCAAAAACATTATCTTGGGATCTTCTCAAAATAAATATTTGTTTAGATATCCTTCACAATCTATCAACTACGTAGAATGTCATGATAATAATACATTCTTTGACAAAGCAAGTTATGCTTTAGGTAAAGTTGAAATAGAAGAAATCAAGAAACGTCAAAGACTAGCTACTTCAGTAATTATTCTTAGCCAGGGTGTTCCATTTATCCATGCTGGTCAAGAATTTTATAGAACGAAACTAGGTGTTGAAAACTCATACAAATCAAGTGATAGAATCAACCAGTTAAATTGGGATTTACTTGATGAGAACTATAATGATACACAATATGTAAGAGAGTTATTAAGAATAAGAAAAAAATATGATTTATTTAGATTAACAGCTCCATCAAAAGTAAGAGATTACTGTGATGTTCAATTCAATGAGAATGGAACAATTATTTATACATTAAAAGATCATGAAAATGAACTTAAAGTAATCTTTAAAAATAATGATGAACGTGAAATGATTCACTTTGATGATAAGTTCACATTAATCTTTGATGGTGAAAAGCGTTCAAGAAGAATCCTTTCTAAGTTAGAAGTAAATGATATCACTACTTATATCTTAAAAAGAAAATAGGTGATAAAATGAATTTTTACGCAAAAGTTGATTCAATCAACGATACGACTTATGATACATTCACTTTATCTGTGATCACAGATAGTAATGAAAGAATCACTTGTCGTTTAGACAAAAAAGAAAAAGTAAATTTAAACAACGTATACTACTTTGAAACAGAAAAGATTATCTTTAAAGAACGTGAACAATATTTAATCAAATCGTTCTCTCATATTGATGATACTGATATCGATTTTGGAGAAAGAGCACGATTGATGGAAGCATTCTTTGAGTTCGCTCCTGTTGATGCGGTCAAAGTAAAAGAAACGATTGAATCTTATCTAAATAAGATTCAAAACAAAACGATTAAAGATATTGTTTTTACAATCTATAATGATTTAAAACAAGATTTCTATTTATATCCAGCAGCTACAAAGTTTCACCATGCGTATATTGGTGGATTAAGTTACCACACAATGACTATGATGACTTTGATTGATGGATTTAAAAATGTATATCCATTCTTAAATGAAGATCTACTTATTAGTGGTATCATCTTACATGATATTTATAAGACTAGAGAATTAACAAATTACGCTGGTCCTGAATATAGTAAAGAAGGTAGATTGTTAGGTCATATCACAATGGGTGTGAAGGCAATTGAAACAATTTCTCATAAATTAGGAGTGGCAGGTAGTGAAGAATCTTTATTACTACAACATTTAGTATTAAGTCATCACTATTATGGTAACTTTGGTTCTCCAAAGAAACCAATGATACCTGAAGCATTAGTAATTCACTTTATTGATAACATTGATTCTAAACTTACAGTTGTAGAAGAAGTGTTAAAGCAAACAGAAGTAGGAGAGTTTACAAGTCCTGTACCAGTTGCGGATAGAGAGAAATTCTATAAAAGTAAACTATAATAAAAGCCATATCAAACGATATGGCTTTTTCTTTGGTATAAAAAAAGACCATTTTGAATGGTCTTTTTAATTATTATTCAGCGTCTTTGTCAAATAGTTCAGGGAAGTTACTGTTATAGAATACTTCTAATTGAGCTTCCATTAAATCTAATCTGTCAGTGTTAGCGAATGTAATGTTCATATCTAACATCTCTTCTAACATCATAATTTGATATCCGTTAGTTGAAGTGTAAGCAGTATAAACTTCTCCGTAGTAGTAAGTAATTGCGTCTTTAACTGATTGAGGTAAATCTTTTGCAACTTCACCACTTAAGAATCCTAGGTAATCTTCTACTTGAGCTTGTGTAGGAATTACTGAAGTACTTTCTGCACTATCAGCATATGTTCCAACTTCAACATCTACATCGTCATAACTAAATTCAGCTGTAGGTAATTCGAAGTATGTACCTTCAGTAGCTTCAATCATATGAACACCGAAATCACTTCTAATGAATCTTTCACCCATGAAGATTTCGATATCGTCTGCTTGTGTGAATAAGTTATAAACACGTACAACTTCAGCTCCAAAGTCTTCATCGTAGTTTTCGATATTAGATGTATTAATTTCACCTAATGATTGTGTTTGAATGTATAATCCATAAGCTTTGAATTCAGCCCATTCACTTTCTCCACCAACATCAGCACCTTTATATTCAGTAACTAATGTAGAGAATGTGTTACCATCAATACTTAAATATCCATTTACTTCTGTTGTTAATCTACCAACTAATTCATCGTATTCTGTAACTTCTTCTGGAGTTAATCCATCATAGAAATCACTGAAGTCATCAGGTGATAAGTCGAAGTCTTTATCAACAAATAATAATAAGTGTTCAACATTTAAACTAACATGGTCCACAGTTAAGCTAGTCATATGATCAACTGCAGTGTTATATAAGATTCTGTCTTGCGTGAATAATCCGCTTAATTCTTGAGGCATATATACGTTTCTAATAACATTGTTAATGCTAGTTTGTCCGTAGAATGCTAAGAATAAGAAATCATCCCAATCTATCTCTGCGTTATCATAACCATACATTGAGTATGTATTGTTTAAGAATGAGTTTTGGTGGTCTAACATAATTTGTTGTAATGCTAGTACATTTTCATTATCACTCTTACTTAAGTCTTTTTCAGTACCATAGAATTCAGTATAGTACATTGAGTTTAATAAGATTTCAGTTTTTGCTAATTCAACTGCATACGTTAAACCAACACGAGCTTCCATATATTCAAATAGTTGATCTGCATTTACATTTCCACCATTGAATGTAGCTAAGTAATCTTTTGAACCATCAGTACTTAATGTGTATGTAGGAACTACTCCACTTGAGTCTGCTTCAAATTGTAATCTTAATTTGAAACCTGGGTCATAGATTGTTAACCCTGAAGCTTGTCTTTGTTCTTGTAATAATAAAGCAATTACACTATCAGAAGCAGTAGCTTCAGCTAATCTAGTTCTTAATTCTAATACTTCAGCAGCACTCAATTCATCAAAATCTGGCATTTCATCTTGTGCTAATTTATAAGTTAAGATCATGAATTCTCCGTAAGTTCCTGAGAAAATGATTGAATAAGGTTTCTTATCTTCATCATCTAAATCCCAATTTACAAAGATTTTAGTTGCATAGCTTACAAGTGGATCACTTGAGTATCTACCTTCAACCATATCATCATATACTTTAACAGCGATATCTTCATATTCTGTACAGAAGTTTGCCATTTCAACTGATTCGTCGATTTGAGGCATATCTGGGTTGATGTAGTTGTACATCATTACATAATAATCAAATACTTCTTCATCAGTTAATAACGTTGTATTATCATCTGTGAAATCGTTTGGATCTTCAACATCACCAATTGCGATTGGGTTTGATTCATCATCTAAGTTTAAACTTGGATCATATAAACCAATACCTGTATTTCCTTCACCATCTGTGTAACCAGATCTTAGATTGAAATGACTGAATGTAGCTAATGCTTCATTACTATTTCCAAATCTTAAATCGATTGTACAAACAGTTCCTCTGTTTTCTTCTTCAAATAAACTTTTAGCATCTGACTCTGATACATAGTAAGTATCTGTTTCAGCTGCATCTAAAATTTGTTCAGTAGCATAATTTCTTTTAGCGATTCCTAACGTTACCATTTCCGCTAATGATTCAGGATCTTCTGGATCATAACCTAAGATAATAACATTTTCATTGAATGAATCTAAATACTGTTGATGTAAATCATCATCTGCTTGAATTTCAGCAATTCTGTCTTCATCATCTGTATAATATTTTAACGTTAAAATTTCGTTATCAATCATATCTTGATCTACATCGTCGATATAGTCTGATAATAAAATTCTATCTACGTATTCTTCTAAATACGTCATACCGTCTATATTCTTCATTGAATCCCATAATTCTTGATTTGTAATTACAATATTTCCATCTAACGTTAAGTATGCGTCACTTGGGTTAGATAATGGTACTTCAACTTCATCTCTACTAAAGTAAAATTCACAACCAATTGCTGCACCAATAATGATTATAAAGATACTTAATACAATCGAAGCTCTAATAATTATTCCTTTATTCATGTGTATCACTCCTTAATATTTACGCAATATATATATTATCATTTTTATCATAATAAAACAATATATTTTTCGATAGATTACATACGTTTTCGTAAGTTACAAACAGTCTGTAATAACCTACATCAATATTATTGATAATTTACAAGAATATTGTATAATGATTTAGATAGATGAGGTGACATTATGAAACTAACAGTTTTAGGTAGTGGAAGTAAAGGTAATACAACGTATTTAGAATTAGGAAATACGAAATTATTGATTGATGCAGGGCTTAGTTATAAGCAAATCACAAAAAGATTAAGTGATAATAATCTAGATTTAGAAGGTTTAAACGGAGTATTAATTACACATGAACATTCAGATCATATTGCAGGATTAAATGTTTTATTAAAAAGAAATGATACATCTGTATATTTAACAGAAGAAACATTTGAATCATTTTACTATAAACACGCTGAAAATATAAAAGAAGATCAAGTTAGTTACATCACACCTTCAGAAGAGTTTATGATCAACGATGTAACGATTCTACCAATCAGTGTATCTCATGATGCATCTGATGCAGTTGGATATATTATTAAAGGAGAAGGTAAAAAAATTGTCTATATAACAGATACCGGATACCTTCCTAAAAAAGATCATGATATCTTAAGGAATGCAGATGCTTATGTATTTGAATCGAATTACGATGTGACAATGTTATTCACATCAAATAGACCATTCTATCTAAAACAAAGAATAGACAGTGTAAAAGGGCATATGTCAAACACAGATAGTGCTTATAATCTTTCTCAAATTGTTGGAGATAAAACAAAGCATATTATACTCGCTCATCCTAGTAGAGAATGCAATACAAAGGAACTCGCATCTGACACCTTAAAAGAAGTATTTTCTGACTATGGACTAAATGTCAGTGACTATACTATAATAGTAGCGACACAAGATATACCAACTGAAATTTTAGAATAAGGAGATTAGTTATGACAAACGAACAAATTATCAAAGAAGTGATGATGGAAGTATTACAAGTTGAAGAACAAAATGTAATCATCAAAAATAGATTAATGGGTGGAATGAGTAACTACACTTATGTAGTAGAAGTAGATAGTATTTTATACACTTTTAGGATTCCTGGGAAAAATGCTGAGAAGTTTGTAGACCGTATTGTAGAAAAATCCAATATAGAAATTGTAAAAAATCTAAATTTAAATAATGAGACAATTTTTTTAGACGTAGAATCAGGAATTAAAATCGCAAAATATATTGAAGGACAACCACTTTCAGAATTAAATCCTCTTGACTACTTAGAAGAAGCAGCAAGTATATTACATCAAATTCATGAATCAGGATTACGTAGTGAATATGACTATGATCCATTAGGTAGATTGCAAAAATACGAAGAACATACCTTAGAATATAATCATGTTCATAGTGATAGATATCACGAATTAAAACAAAGATTTATGAATCTAAAAGATACATACATGGATAAGAGTAAACTTGTTTTATCTCATGGAGATTCACAAATTTCAAACTTCCTTAAAACACCTGATGGTAGCTTGAAACTAATGGATTGGGAGTTTACAGGTAATAACGATCCATACTACGATATCGCATGTTTTGGAAACAATGATTTTGATCATGCTTTAAGCTTACTTCCAGTTTATCTAAAGAAAGAACCAACAACAGAAGAATTTAATAGATTATATTTCTATAGATCATTCCAATGTTTACAGTGGCATAACGTTGCTTTGTATAAAGAATTCATTGGATTAAGTGTTGACCTAGGTGTTGACTTTATGTTTGTGGCAAACCTTTATTTAGATAAAGCTGAAAGATTTTTAGACAGTATTCAATAAGCTAGTTCGTATACTAGCTTTTTTTTATTGTTAAAAAGCACAAAATGTAAGTGTTTTCTTATTTAAAATTGTTATCACTGCATATTGTAAAATAATATATTTTAATTTATAATCAATCATGTACGATTATGTATAAATAAATCGAAAAGAAATTTTATATTGGAGGTAATGTCATAATGGCAAAAAAAGTATTCCAATCGATGGACGGGAATCAAGCTGCTGCATATAATGCATATGCGTTTACAGAAGTAGCTGGTATCTATCCTATCACACCATCTTCACCGATGGCTGAATACACAGATTTATGGGCGTCTCAAGGTAAGAAAAACTTATTTGATATGCCAGTAAAAGTAATTGAAATGCAATCAGAGGCAGGAGCTGCTGGTACAGTTCACGGAAGTTTACAAGCTGGTGCATTAACAACTACTTACACAGCATCACAAGGGTTACTATTAAAGTTACCTAACATGTACAAAATCGCTGGGGAATTATTACCTGGTGTAATTCATGTTGCAGCAAGAAGTATTGCAGTACAAGCTTTAAGTATCTTTGGGGATCACCAAGATGTTATGGCTGCAAGACAAACTGGTTTTGCTATGTTAGCAAGTGGATCAGTTCAAGAAGTAATGGACTTAGCTGGAGTTGCACATTTAGCTGCAATTAAATCTAGTATTCCATTCTTACATTTCTTCGACGGATTTAGAACTTCTCACGAAGTAAACAAAGTTGAAGTTATGGATTACGATGTATTAGACAGATTATTAGACAGAGATGCTGTAGCAGCATTCAGAAAAAGAGCATTAAACTCAACTAGTCCTGTTACTAGAGGGTCTGCTCAAAATGATGATGTTTACATGCAAGGTCGTGAAATTCAAGATAAGTACTACGATAAAGTACCTGCAATTGTTGCAGAATACTTAGCAGAAATCAGCAAAGTTACTGGTCGTAACTACGCACCATTTGTTTACTATGGAGCAGAAGATGCTACAGATGTAATCATCGCAATGGGTTCTGTAACTGAAGCAATCGAAGAAACTGTTGATTACTTAACTAAAGAAGGACGTAAAGTTGGTTTAATTACTGTACATTTATACCGTCCATTCAGCATTGAGCATTTATTAGCTGTAATGCCTAAAACTGTTAAGAACGTTACTGTTTTAGAAAGAACTAAAGAAAGTGGATCAATTGGTGAACCATTAACTTTAGATGTGAAATCAGTTTACTATGGTAAAGAAAACGCTCCTGTAATTTACAGTGGTCGTTATGGATTATCTTCAAAAGACACTACTCCAGGACAAATCAAAGCTGCATTTGACAACATGGTTGAAGGTAAAAGAGAAAGATTTACATTAGGAATCGTTGATGATGTAAACCATACTTCATTACCAAACGTAGAAATCGATGCACAACCAGAAGGTACTACTGAATTATTATTCTTCGGATTAGGTTCTGATGGGACTGTTGGTGCTTCTAAAAACACAATTAAAATTATTGGTGAAAACACTGATTTATATGGACAAGCTTACTCAAGCTATGACTCTAAAAAATCTGGTGGGGTTACACGTATGCATTTACGTTTTGCTCCTACACCAATTAAATCTACATATTTAGTATCTCAACCTCACTTCGTATCTTGTTCAAAAGATTCTTACTTAACAAAATATGATATGATTGGTGGATTACGTGAAGGTGGAAGATTCTTATTAAACACAATCACTCCAGTTGATGAGGTAGAAGCTTTACTACCAAATAAAGTGAAGAAACAATTAGCTGAGAAAAATGCTAAATTATATGTAATCAACGCTGTTAAATTAGCTGAAGAAGCTAAAATGGGTGTTATGATTAATACAATTATGCAATCTGCATTCTTCAAATTAAATGAGCAAATTCTTCCTTATGAAGAAGCTGTTAAATTAATGAAGAAATATGCTGAAAAAGCATACGGTCGTAAAGGTCAAGAAATCGTTGATAGAAACTACAACGCAATTGATTTAGGTGGAACAGGAATTATTGAAATCGATGTAAAACCTGAATGGGCAGAATTAACTGCTGAAGAAGTTGTAATTGATAACACAAGACCAGACTTCGTTAAAAACATTGCTGACCCTGTAAATGCAATCAAAGGTTATGATTTACCTGTATCTGCATTTGAAGGTTGGGAAGATGGTACAATGGCAAACGGTGGTACTGCATATGAAAAACGTGGTGTTGCTAACTATGTACCTGAATGGATCGATGATAACTGTATCCAATGTAACCAATGTGCGTTTGCTTGTCCACATGCTGTAATTAGACCATTCTTATTAACTGAAGAAGAAATGTCTAACGCTCCTGAAGGATTAAAAACTTTAGATGCACGTGGTAAAGGATTAGAAGGATTAAAATACAAAATCCAAATCTCTACATTAGATTGTACTGGTTGTGGAGTATGTGTTGAAGTATGTCCTGCTAAAACAAAAGCATTAGCAATGAGCCCAATCCATGAAGAGATGGACAAGGGTGAAATTGAAAATACAAATTACTTATTCAATGAAGTTACTTACAAAGATAACTTAGTTGGTAAAAATAACGCTAAGAACTCACAATTTGCAAAACCATTATTCGAATTTAGTGGAGCTTGTGCTGGATGTGGAGAAACTCCATATGTTAAATTAGTTACACAATTATTCGGTGAAAGAATGCAAATCGCTAACGCGACTGGATGTTCTAGTATCTATGGTGCATCATTCCCTGCAACTCCTTATACGACTGCAGACAATGGACGTGGACCAGCATGGGCTAACTCATTATTCGAAGATAACGCTGAGTTTGGATTCGGTATGAGACATGCAAATGAAACATTAAGAGACCAATTACAAAATGTATTTGTAAATAACAAAGATAATGTAAATGCAGAGACTGCAGCATTATTCACAGAGTGGGTAGAAAACAGAACTGACGGAGAAAAAACTCAAGAAGTTTACAACAAATTAATGCCTCTTGTAGCTGAAAGCAACGAAGAATGGGCTAAACAAGTTGACGTGTTATCTAACTACATCGTGAAGCAATCTAACTGGATTATTGGTGGAGACGGTTGGGCATATGACATCGGTTACGGTGGATTAGACCACGTTATCGCTAATGGTGAAGACATCAACATCTTAGTATTAGATACAGAAGTGTACTCAAATACAGGTGGACAATCTTCTAAATCAGCTCCAACAGGATCTATTGCTAAATTTACTGCATCTGGTAAAGACGGTAAGAAAAAAGACTTAGCTGCAATCGCTATGAGTTATGGACATGTATATGTTGCTCAAGTATCTCACGGTGCATCTCAAGCTCAAGTATTAAAAGCATTCAAAGAAGCAGAATCTTATCCAGGACCATCAATCGTATTAGCATACTCTCCATGTATCGCTCATAAGATTAAAGGTGGATTAACAAACTCACAAAACCAAGCTAAATTAGCTACACTTTGTGGATACTGGCCAACATTCCGTTTCGATCCACGTTTAGAACCACAAGGTAAAAACCCATTTGTAATCGATTCAAAAGAACCTCAATGGGATCGTTACCAAGAATTCTTATTAAACGAAGCACGTTATGCACAATTAGTTGACATCAACCCTGAACGCGCTCAAGAATTACTAGATCTAAACTTACAAGAAGCAAAACGTAGATACTCTATGTACAAACGTTATGCTGCAATGGATTATTCAGCAACTGAATAATGAATAAAATTTAAAGACGTGAATTGCTTCGCGTCTTTTTTTTCGTTTGCATTTCGTCAGTTTTCGTGTATAATATAACGTTACTAAGAAAAGGATGTGATCATATGGATAAAGTAATAGATATATGGTATATCTTAGAAGTTGTAGGATTAACAATTATATTTGTAGGTTTAATTGGATTTGAAAGACAACGTAAACATAAGATTGCTGGATTAACAACACACATGCTAGTAGCACTTGGTGCAGCAGGTGTCACTCTTGTGCAGGAATACATGGTACAAGATGCAATCAATTTTATAAGAGAGAATCCAGATTTAGCGCAAAACATCGTAATCGAAAGACAGCGTATCATCGCACAAATTGTAACTGGTGTCGGATTTTTAGGTGCAGGTGCAATTTTAAAAACTAACGGATACATCACAGGACTAACAACAGCATCAAGCTTATGGATATCTGCGATCATAGGGATTATTTTTGCCGCAGGATATTTCACATTAGGAATCGTTATTAGCGTAGCAGCATTTCTTGTGTTAACATTAGTTAAGATGCTAGTAGGAAAGATGGTATTATAGGGGGAAATATGGACTTAAAGAAAGTAAAAAAAGATTACAAGATCAAACTTGAAGGAATCAAAGAGAAACCTATAGTTAAAGGACAAATCGTACTTGTTGGTGACTGTTTATTTGACAATGCTCATTTATCTGATTATATTGACGATGAACAAATTATCAATAATGGAATTTGTGGTGACACTACGATAAGTTTAAAAGACACGTTATATAAAAGAGCAATCAAATATAAACCTTCTGTTCTGTTCTGTTTGTTTCAATTGGTAGTAATGATATTGGATTTGATAACAGAGATGTAAAAGAAATCTATCAAAACTACATTGAAATTATTGAAGAGTTTAAAAGAAGAAGTAAGGAATCAAAAGTAATTCTATTAAGTGTTTTACCTGTGAACCCTGTTTACAATAATAAGACAGATAAATTACTTGTTGAGAAACGTTCAAATTTTGATATTAATATGCTGAACTATTATATAAGGAACTATGCATCTAGAAATAGAATCAAGTTTGTGAACTTAAATCCACATTTGGCAAATAATTTTGAACAATTAAATATTGATTATACAACTGATGGATACCATTTAAATAATAGTGGTTATAGAGTATTATCTGAAGTTATTCTACAATATAAATAAAGAGAGCTTTTGTCTCTCTTTTTATTTATTTAGAAATTATATAAACGAAAATTAACGAAAACCTTTTAGTGAATAAAATACTATGATATACTAAGTTTGAAATCGGAGGTATGAATAATATGAAAAAGTTATTTATTTTATTTTTTCTAGGGATTGTAAGCGTTACCCTAGTAGGTTGTGAAGAACAACCAATAGATACAGAAGTACCAGTTCAAGTGGATTGTGAAGTAACACCCAATCACGAAGATTGTGAAGTGGATTGTGAAGCCACACCAGAGCATGAGGACTGTGAAGTAGATTGCGAAGTAACACCTGAAGATGAAGAATGTATCGTTGAAGGAACGATAGAAGTTGTCGATTTGGTAGGTATGACATATACTGAAGCATTAAAATGGGCAAGTGATAATAAGGTAAGTTTAGTTCCTTCTAGTGAATATAGAGATGATGTATTACCAAATACAGTATTCTTCCAAGATTTAGAAGTAGGAACAATGATTCATAAATGGGCTCAAGTAAAGATTTCTTATTCAAGAGGATATAGTCCTGATGGTGAAATATCAGTACCAGATTTTACTGGAAGTACAGAAGATGAAATTAAAACTTGGTTAAGTGATAATGATATTGGTCAATACTATTTTTATGAAACATTTAGTGATACTACAGCTGGAGAATTTGTTCGATTTGAAGTTGAAAAAAGAGATGAAACTAGAGACACATTTGCTAGAAATGATGTATACAAATTCTATTACAGTAGAGGACCATTAACAGCTGACGAAGTAGAATGGCATAATGGAACAGTACGTGGAGTAAATTTAGGTGGTTGGTTTGTCCTTGAAAGTTGGATGACTCCAGAATTATTTGAAGGTATTCCAAACGCTCATGATGAAACAACTTGGATCATCAATAATCCTAATGCTGAAGCGGACTTAATAGAACATTGGGAAACGTTTATTACAGAAGAAGATTTCCAATATTTACAAGAACATGGAGTAGAATATATTCGTTTACCAATCCCTTGGTGGATGTGGGGAGATACTGCATATTTTGAAACTAGATACGAAGATAACACATTACCTTGGTGGGATGGAGAAAAACATGTTTACAAGGATTATTCTGTTACATATATCAATAGTGTTTATTATATTGATCGTGCAATGGAATGGGCTGAAACATACGGTATAGATGTATTGGTAGATTTACATACTGCACCTGGAGGTCAAAATGGTTTTGACAACGGTGGTCTATCTGGAGTTAATGTTTGGGCAAACGATGAATATGTAACACAAACACTATTAGTAGTTAGAGATATGGTACAACATTTTAATCAATTTGATTCTTTCTGGGGATTTGAATTACTGAATGAACCTGGTTGGGGAGTTCCATTAAATGTATTACAAGACTACTATGTTGATGGTTATAATATAATAAGAGCATATAACCCTGATGTTTGGGTTGGTATGCATGATGGATTTAGAATGTATATGGAAACAGAATGGACAAATTTCTTTAATGATAATGAGTTCCATAATGTATTCTTCGATATTCACTTATACCAAGTATTTGGAGATGGTTGGTCTGATATGTCAATATTCGAACATTTAGACTGGGTATATGTTGAACAACGAAAAGCAGTACATAGATATGATGGTATTGTTCCTATTGTTGTTGGTGAATGGAGTGGAGGGTTACCGCCAGCTCTATATGAAGGACTAACAACTGAACAACATGATCTATTAAAAGAAGCATTCCTAAGCGCACAATTAAATGAGTATGAAGAAGGTTTTGGTCATTTCTTCTGGAGTTATCAAATACTTCAAGGTACTCATAGTGAATGGGACTTTGTAAGAATGATGGAGATGGGATTAATACCTGAAGATTGGTCTGACAATGAAGGAACTGAATAGTTCCTTCTTTTTTTTACCCATATTTCCTTATTTATAAATTTTTTATAAATTAATTTACGAAAACTTTTAAGTGGTATCGGTTACATATGGCTTTGTTATTACGTAAAAACAACGAAAACCGTTAAATTCTACTTATTGGCTTAGATAAAGAGTGAAAACGATTTTAGAAAACGGTTTAGATTTCCGTTGAAAACGATTTCGTTATATGATATACTTTGATTGTGTAAAGTAGCATAGCGAGATATGTCTAAAAGACATTGCTATGTAAAGAAAAAATATAGGAGGATATTATTGTAATGAAGAAATTATTATTGCTTTTAGCTATTTTAGGTTTTGCATTTACATTGACAGCTTGTACTGAAGATGGAACTGATGAACCTACTGATCCAGTTGATGTTTCTTGTGAAGAAGATCCAGATCAGGAAAAATGTGAACCTGTAGAGGTTACATGTGAAGAAGATCCAACACAAGAAAAATGTGAAGTGGATTGTGAAGAGGATCCAGATCATGAAGATTGTGAAGTAGATCCTGTAACTTTAACATTTGATGGTGTTATGGATATAACACTTGAACAAGATGACGTATTTAATGTATTAGAAGGTGTTATCGTTAATGGTAGCGATGGTGCAGTTTACACAGATGGTTTATCTGTAGAAACTCCTGATTGCTATATTGATGAAAATAACTTATTAAATACTTCTACTGCAAGAACTTGTATTGTAGAATATAGCGCAGTTGGTGCTGGTTCATTTGTACGTGAACAAATCACTGTTACTATCGTTCCACCAGTTCTTGTTTATCCTGATGATTTCCCTACTGATGTAAAAGTATGGAACTTTGATACTGAAGCTGACCTTGAAGGTTGGGGTATCTATACAGCAGGTGGAGGAGCAATCGATATGTCTATTGAAGATGGTGCAATGAAACTTGTTACTGCTTCTGGTGGACAAAGATATGAAACTCGTTTAGATTTCCAAGGATTACAATTAGAAGAAGGTGTATATTACTACTGGCAATTTGATGCTAAATCAGATATCGATGGTAAAATGATTCACTTAAACTTCGGACAATTATTACCAAGTGATCCATGGTTTGCACCATTTAAAGTTGAAGGACAAGATTTTGTAACTTTAACTACTGAATGGGAAACATATTCAATTTATTTCACTGCTCAAGATATTATTGATTATCTAGGTGCATTAGATGGTGGTCCATTATTCGAAATGGGTAACATCGAAGGTTCAATCGACCTACATGCAACAATCTGGATGGACAATATTATTATTGCTAGTGCTAGTGATGAAGATAACTTCAGTCCTGTAATTACTGGTGCAGAAGATATGACTATCTATGTAGAAGATAACGTAACTTTTGATCCAATGGAAGGTGTTACTGTTATTGATAACGTTGATGGTGACTTATCTGCTAACGTAATCTTAAGTGGAGATACTGTAGATCCTACAACTCCTGGCGCATATTTCGTTTCATACGTAATATTCGATTCATCATTCAATAGTACACGTGTTGAAAGATGGATTACAGTTGTTAGCGATACTGAAGGACCTGAAGTATTAGGTGCTGATGATGTTACAATTGAAAAAGGTGCTGAATTTGATTTAACTGCTGGTGTAACTGCTGTTGATGGTAGAGACGGAGCTATTGATGCTTCAACAATCGTTGTTGGTGGAGATGTATTAGACGTTAACACTGGTGGAGTTTACAATGTTACTTATACTGTTTCAGATTCATTAGGAAATGAAACTGTACATACAAGAGTTATAACTGTAGAAGCTTATAACTGGGCTCCAACTGACTTAGTTACAAATGGTACATTTGATGCTGGTTACTGGAATCCATTCTACGCTGACTGGACAGATGCTTATGCACACTATTCAGTGAACGAAAACGGTGAATTAGTAATTGATATCGCTACTGTTGGTCCAGATTTCTGGAGTGTATTAGTAGAACAAGCAAACTTATCATTAACTGCAAATACAACTTATAGATTAACATTTGATGCTATGAGTAGTATTGCTAGAGATATTGAAGTAGAATTAGGAGATGCTGGGTTAACTCCTGTAGTAGTTTCATTAACTGAAACAATGACTACATACACTGTAGATTTCACTGTTGGTGATGCAGATGTTACAGCAATCTTTAAAGCATTAATGGGTAACACAGCTGGTGCGAACCCTGCTCCAAGTGTGATCACATTAGACAACATTAAGTTAGAAGAGTTTGATGGTACTGCAGTTGTTGCAGATTCAGATTTAATCATGGATGGTGCCTTTGATACATGGGTAACAGACGGATGGACTATATGGTCTAGAGATTGGGATCCTGTAATTACTTCTTCATTAAGTGTACAATATAACGAAGGTGTATTCCGTTATGATGGTTTAGGTGATGCTCATTGGCAAAACCAATTCAACTTCGATAACGTTGACTTCGTTGAAGGTCAAACTTACAAAATTACATTCAAAGCAAAATCAGACGTTGCAAGAGGTTTCTCTGTAAGCGTATATGATGGAGCTCAAGACTTTAGAAGCGAATTTGTATTAGGTACAGAATTTGCTACATACTCTCATACATTTACATATGATAGTACAGTTGATTTAGCTAAGTTATCATTTGAATTAGGTGCTCCATTAAGTGGAGATGCTGCTGGTTCAGTATTCTGGTTAGATGACGTAATGGTTTATGAAGCATCTGACGAAGTTCAACCATTCTGGATGGGATATGGTATGGACGTAGTTGAAACTGAAGGTGTTGCTACTGTAACATACGATGTTACTGGTAACTGGTGGGAATCAAATGTACAAGGTGCATTAGATAGTTTTGATGGTACTAATAACGCAGTTAACTTCACATTCACTGGTGAAGCTGGACATGACTACTTATTCAAAGTAGAAGGTGCTGGTGGATTCAATGAAGTAGTAATTACTGCTGATGGTACAGAACAAGTAGTTCAAGTTCCATTATTAACTTTAGATGAAGCTGCAAGAAATCAAATTAACTTATTTATCGTGTTTGATCAAACTGGTGGTGCTGGTACATTAGTATTAACATCATATGAATTAGTAACATTAGCTGCTCCAGATCCAATCTGGAACGCATATGGTACTGATGCTACAGTTGTTGATAACATGGATGGTACATTTACTTATAATTACAGCCTTACAACACAATGGTGGTGGGATTGGTCTGCACAATATGAATATGGTGTATATGACGGGTCTACATTTAATGCGATTGATTTCGTATTCACTGGTGTTTCAGGAACTGAATATAAAATTAAAGCTGAAGGTAATGGATTTAACAAAGAAGCTGGTTTAGTAGCTGACGGTACAGAGCAAACATTAACATTAGACTTATCAACTTGGACAGAAGAACAAAGAAGTGGAATCACTAAAGTTGTTATCTTCGCAGTTGGTGATGGAACTGTTACTCCTGTAACTGGTGCTGTTACATTCGAATTAGCATATTCTACTGTAGCTGTTGATACTTCAACACTTGCAGATATGCCTAACCAAGACTTTACAGATACAGATATCTCTTCATGGGGTACTGAAGGAACATTAACACTATCACATGACGCAATGGGATATATGTTAGTAAACGTAACTGAACTAGGTGGAAATCCTTGGGACCAAAATATTGGTAACGCTGGAAATAACGTAGTTGCTGGTAATACTTACACAGTTACTTATGTAATCAAAACTTCATTCGCTGAAGGTAGAGATGTTACATTCTTTGTAGAAAACACTGATGCAGGATACGCAAAATATTTTGAAGAAGTTAGAACTTTAACAAATGAATTCCAAACATTTACATTCACATTTACTCCAACAGAGAACAATGATGATACGAAATTAGGAATCTTCTTCGGAAATATGACGAATGCATTAATCGGTGAAGTTGTAATTGATTCAATCACAATTACAGAAACACCTGCTACATAGTTAAAAACACTTAAAAACGGAGTAGAAATACTCCGTTTTTTTTGTGAAATAATTATATCCTTATTTAGAATAAAACAGTATTTAAAAAATATATCGTTTCACTTCCATTATATATGTATATAATGTATGATATTTATGAATTAAGGAGGTATAAATATGAGCACTTTGATTATTAAAGATTTATACGCAGAAGTAGAAGGAAAAGAAATATTAAAAGGCGTTAATTTAACGATAAAAGGTGGGGAAACTCACGCAATCATGGGACCAAACGGTACTGGTAAGTCAACACTTGCTTCAGTTGTTATGGGTCATCCAAAATATACAGTAACAAAAGGGGAAGTATTACTAGATGGTGAAAATGTTCTAGAAATGGAAGTAGACGAACGTGCTAGAGCTGGATTATTCTTAGGAATGCAACACCCCGCAGAAGTACCTGGAGTTACAAATAGTGACTTCATTAAAACTGCAATGAACGCAAGATTAGAAGATGATAAAAACATATCACTATTTAAGTTTATTCGTGAATACGATAAAGCTGTAGCTGATTTAAAAATGCGTGAAGATTTACCACATAGATACTTAAATGAAGGATTCAGTGGTGGAGAAAAAAAACGAAACGAAATACTTCAAATGAAAATGTTAAAACCTAAAGTTGCTATTTTAGATGAAATAGATAGTGGATTAGACGTTGACGCATTAAAAATAGTTGGTGAGAATGTTACGAAAATGAAAAATGATGATCTTGGATTATTATTAATCACTCACTACCAAAGACTACTTGAATATATTAAAGCAGATGTTATACATGTAATGATGCAAGGTAGAATTGTAAAATCAGGAGATATTACATTGATGGAGAAAATCGATCAAGAGGGATACGACTGGTTAAAAGAAGAATTGGGTATTGATGATGAACGTGTAATTGTTGAGGAAAAAGAGGAAAGAGTAATGCTTGGTACATGTGCTACTAAGGAAGCTCTAGACTTATAATGATTACATTTCATAAAAATGAGTTATTAAATGAAGAGATAAATGAATCAATCTTAAATCTTACTAAGAATTTAGAAAACTATATCATTATTAAAGATGGTGTAATTCTACGAGAAAAACTTTCAAAGGAATATGATGATTTATATATTTCTCAAGTAGATGAAGCATTAGAAGATATGCCAGATTTATTTGAAGGTTCTTTGTTTAAAACATATAGTGAAGAAGCATATGATTACAATTTCCAAGAATGTAATAGTGGACTTGTAATTTATGTAAAGCCGAATAGAATTTATAAAGAAACGTTATACGTATTTTACATCCAAGAAAATGGAGAGTTTGTCAATAATACAACTATCCTTTTAAGTAAAAGTAGTGAACTAAACTACTTTGAATACCTATACAACGAATCAGAAACATCATTCAACTTTGTTTCAAATAGTTTTGTTGGTGAAAACGCAAGATTGTCATATGGTGGATTATCTCGTTTAACAGAAAAAGCAATGGCCGCAATTACAAGAAACAGCTTTGTAGATCGATATGGAAATAGTAGTTATAGTGTAGCAGAAGTAAATGATGCTACAACAGATTCTAAAACAAACATTTTCTTACTACAAGAATACGCTTCAGGTACAACAAAAACAGTAGCAATTACAAACAAACAACAAGATGCTTCATTCCGCCAATTAGTGGAACACAAAGCAAAAGATACAGAAGGTTATATCGAAAATTACGGTGTAGCTAACAATAATTCAACATTGATTTTTGAAGGTGTTGGAAAAATCAACAAAGATATGAAACGTAGTGTCGCACGACAAAGTAATAGAGGTATCGTATTAGGAGAAACTTCTAGATTAGATGCCAATCCATTACTATTAATCGATGAATATGATGTTGAAGCATCTCATGGTGCAGCAATTGGAAAAATCGATGAAGAACAACTTTACTATTTAATGAGTAGAGGATTAACTTTGAAAAATGCAGAAAGATTAATCATTAGCGGGTTCTTATCACCAGTATTAGAACTATTAAAAACTGATGAATTAATTGAAGATTTTGTACTAACAGTAGAAAACAAAACATTGTAGGTGAAAAACATGGAAAACGTAAGAAAAGACTTTCCTATATTAGAAGATGAAACTTTGGTTTATTTAGACACAGCAGCTTCAAGTTTAAAACCAATTCAAGTTATCAATGAACTGGATGAATACTATAGAAAATATGGAGTTAATGTCCATAGAGGTGTTTACAATTTAAGTTTTATCGCAACTGAAAAATATGAAAAAGCACGACAAAAAGTCGCAGACTTCATCAATGCAAAATTTGAAGAAATCATCTTTACAAGAGGTGCTTCATCAGCATTAAACTTAGTAGCTACTAGTTACGGATTATCTAATCTAACAAAAGACGATGAAATCATTGTTAGTGAGTTAGAACATCACAGCCAAGTATTACCTTGGCAAAACGTAAGTAATATCACAGGTGCTAAGCTAGTATACATTCCTTTAAACAAAGAAGGAAGAATTACTGTTGAGAACTTCAAATCAGTATTGACCAAAAACACGAAGGTAGTCGCTATAAATTACGTTTCTAATGTAATGGGATATATAACACCTATTAAAGAAATAATACAGTTAGCACACGAATTTGGTGCTGTTGTAAGTGTTGATGCAGCTCAGGCTGCTCCACACAAAAGAATAGATGTAGTCGATATCGATGCAGATTTCTTAGCATTTAGTGGACACAAAATGCTAGGACCTACAGGTATTGGAGTACTTTTTGGTAAAAGTAAACTCTTAAAAGAAATGCCTCCAATAGAATTTGGTGGAGATATGAATGATAATGTAAATTTATATGATGCTTCTTGGAAAGATGCACCATACAAATTTGAAACAGGTACCCCACCAATTGCTGAAGCATTAGGATTAAAGGCTGCAATTGACTACTTAGAAAATATTGGTCTTGATAACATTCAGGATTATGAACTTAAATTAAAAAATTACACAGTCAAAAAAATGAAAGAAATTCCTGATATTACAATCTATAATGAAACAGCAGAAACTGGTATTATTTCATTTAATATAGATGGTGTTCATCCACACGATGCAATCACTTATTTTGATGGTGATAACATTTGTATGAGAGCAGGACATCATTGTGCACAATTAATTATCAAATGGCTTGATGTTTTGGCAACATTAAGAGCAAGTTTTTATTTATACAACACGATTGAAGAATGTGATAAGTTTGTTAATTCAGTTAAACAAGCAAGAGACTTCTTCAAAAGTGTAGGTTTTTAGGAGGGTAATATGGACAATTTAGAAGTACTATATCGCCAAGTTATAATGGATCACTATAAAAATCCACGTAACAAAGGATTAAAACAAGACGACGCATATAAAACAATACATATCAAGAACCCAACATGTGGAGATGACATCACTGTTCAAAGTAAAATTCATAACGGTGTAGTTGAAGATGTAAAACATGATGGTACAGGATGTAGTATTTGTTGTAGTAGTGCTAGTGTTATGAGTGAAACATTAATCGGAAAAAGTTTAGAAGATGCTACAAATATAAAGGATGCATATATCAATATGCTTACCAATAAAGAATACGATGAAGAAGTGGAATTAGAAGACGCTGTTGTTTATAGCGGAGTAAAAAAATTCCCTGCTCGTATAAAATGTGCTTCAATTGCTTGGAAAGCATTTGAAGGGACACTAGACGAAAGTGAGTGATCACCATGAGTGAAAAAACAAAAAATGAAATTAATGACATAATTGGGGATTATAAATACGGTTTTAAAACAGAAACAAAGAGTGTTTTAGATACTGGTAAAGGGATTAATGAAGATGTAGTTAAAGAAATCTCAAAAATCAAAGGAGAACCAGAATGGATGACAGAGTTTAGACTAAAAAGTTATAAACGATTTACAGATCGTCCGCAACCAACTTGGGGTCCTGATTTAAGTGAAATTAACTTTGATGAAATCACATATTATATTAAACCTTCTCAAAAATCTGAAGAGGATTGGGACGATGTACCTGAAGAAATCAAAGACACATTTGATAAACTAGGAATTCCAGAAGCAGAACAAAAGTTCTTAGCTGGAGTTAGTACACAATTTGAAAGTGAAGTTGTATACCATTCAACAATCAAAGAGTTAGAAGATTTAGGTGTTATCTTTACAGACACAGACACAGCTCTTAGAGAATACCCAGAACTGTTTAAAGAATATTTTGGTAAAGTTGTACCATATACAGATAATAAATATGCAGCACTAAATAGTGCGGTATGGAGTGGAGGTAGTTTCATCTATGTACCACCAGGTGTGAAAGTTGAAAAACCACTACAATCTTATTTCAGAATTAACTCTGAGCAAATGGGGCAATTCGAAAGAACATTAATTATTGTTGATGAAGGTGCAAGTGTAAATTATGTAGAAGGATGTACTGCACCAATCTATACAAAATCAAGTTTACATGCAGCAATCGTAGAAATCTTTGTTAAAAAAGGTGGATACTGTCGTTATAGTACAGTTCAAAACTGGGCAAACAACATCATCAACCTAGTAACAAAACGTGCACTGGTAGAAGAAGATGGACATATGGAATGGATTGATGGAAACATTGGTTCTAAAATCAATATGAAATACCCAGCTTGTATCTTAAAAGGTGATAGAGCAAAAGGAACTACAATATCAATAGCATTTGCTGGTGAAGGAATGAACCAAGATACAGGTGCAAAAATGATTCACATCGGAAAAGACACAACATCAAAAATCATTAGTAAATCAATGAGTGCAAAAGGTGGACGTGTGAACTACAGAGGAATCATTCGTCATGATAAAAATGCAATCGGAGCTAAATCAAATGTTGAGTGTGACACAATCATTTTAGATGATATTAGTGTAAGTGATACATTACCTTATAACATCGTAAAAAATAACCAAGCTCAAGTACAACATGAAGCAACAGTATCAAAAGTAAGTGAAGAACAATTATTTTACTTAATGAGTCGCGGATTAACAGAAGAACAGGCAACAGAAATGATCATTATGGGGTTCATTGAACCGTTCGCAAAAGAACTACCTATGGAATACGCTGTAGAACTAAACCAACTAATCAAATTAGAGATGGAAGGCAGTATAGGTTAAATCGCTAAATAAAGAGGAATCTTAGGATTCCTCTTTTTGTATGTAACTGGTTACTTAAATAGAAAAAATCTATTTTAAATATAATATACGAAAACGGTATTGTTATACGCTTACATTTACGGTATACTATTTACGAAATCGTTTTAGTAAGAAACTTGGCATCAGTGCGGGTTTTTTTGCATGAAAAACAATAAATTATGAGGTGTAACATGAGTGAATATTATTTTAAAAATGAAGAGTTCGTAATCGAAAACTTTGGAAATAAAAAGACGTTTAGTAGTTTCTTACCAGGATTAGCAGGAAAAAGAGGGATACCTCTATGGGCTTTCTATGTTAACAGAGGTCAAGGGATTGCGTCATTCGGATTAGAAAACAAAGATAATCAAATCCTTGAATTCTATCCAGCAGTACAAGCATATCAAAATGTATCAATTAATGGATTTAGAACATTCCTAAAAATAAATGGTGAAGTCATTGAGTTCTTTGGAGAAAATAATCTTAAAAAAGAAACAAAAATGAGAATTCAAAGAGGTGAGTTCACGATTGAAGAAGTGAATCAGAAGTTAGGTTTAAAAATCGAAGTTACTTATTATGGTTTACCAAATGAAAATATCGCAGCTTTAGTGAGACAAGTAAAAATCACTAACATAGCTGACAAAGAAGTATCATTTGAAGTGGTAGATGGGTTAGCACAGTTATTACCATTTAAAACAGAGTATGGTGCATTCAAATCAATGAGTAACTTACAAAGAAGTTGGATGGAAGTATTCAACTTAGAAGATAATATTGGATATTATCGTATGCGTTCTTCAAGTGGAGATTCAGCAGTTGTAAGTGAAATCGTGAGAGGAAACTTTTACGCTTCTACATTTGAAGGAAAATTGATTAAACCAGTTGTTGATCAATCATTGATTTTTGGATATGACACATCTAAAAGATTTGCTAGAAACTTTGAAGAAAAATCAGTGCAAGATATCTTATCAAAAGATCAAGTGACTGCAAATAAAATTCCTGTTGGATTTACTTGTGTAGAGACAACATTAAAGCCAAATGAAACAAAAAGAATAAATACAGTGATTGGGCATGCTCATAACGATGTTCATTTACTAAACATATTACCAACAATTACAGATACAGATTACTTAGACAAGAAAAGACAAGAAGCAAGTGAAGTAATTGATAATATCTTAACTGATATTGAAACAGAGACTGCATTTGATATCTTTGATGGTTATATCAAACAAAACTACTTAGACAATTTATTACGTGGTGGATACCCAATGGTAATCGATGCAGAAAATAAAAACTTTGTTTACCACTTATTTAGTAGAAGACACGGAGATTTAGAAAGAGATTATAACTATTTCACACTGGCTCCTGAGTTCTACTCACAAGGTAACGGTAACTTTAGAGATGTTGCTCAAAATAGAAGAAGTGATGTTTTATTCAACAAAAACGTAGAAGACTTCAATGTAAAAATGTTTGGATCATTTATCCAAGCAGATGGATTCAACCCACTAGGGATATTAGGTTCATCATTTATGATTGACAGTCCTCAAAAAATCAATCAACTAGTAAAAGAATTGTTTGATAACAATCAAATAATGAAAGATATTTTAAGTAACAAATTCACACCAGGTAGCATTGTGAATACGATGGCAAACAATAATATTAAAACTGATCTTACAGATGAAGAGTTATTCAATGAGATATTCAAGTATTCACGTCAAATCTTCGAAGCAGACTTTGGTGAAGGATATTGGATTGATCACTGGACATATATCCTTGATTTAGTAGAGAATTATCAAGCGATATTCCCTGACCAAATCAAAGATAGATTATTTAATGATATGACATATAAATACTATGATAGTCCAGCATTTGTATTACCAAGAGATGAGAAAATCTATCTAAAAGAAAACGGTGATATTAGAAGATACGATTCTCTATTACACCATGATCACGAGAAAATTAGCAAATTAGGTATGAATCCACATGCTGCTAACTGGCTAAAAGATTTAGATGGTGAAGAAGTGACAGGAAACTTATACTCAAAACTATTTGTATTATCAATCAATAAGTTAGCTTCTATTGACCCTTCAGGAATGGGAATCGAAATGGAAGCTGGTAAACCAGGTTGGAATGATGCAATGAATGGACTACCAGGATTATTTGGTAGTGGAGTAAGTGAAACGATAGAATTGAAAAGAGTAGTAAACTACTTAAGTACACATTTTGATGCTTCACAACATCTAGAATTACCACATGAGTTCATTGGATTTGTATATGATTTAAAAGACGTAATCGCAAACACATTTGATGATTTTGATTACTGGAACAAAGCAAACAATGTAAAAGAAAAATATAGAAACCTAATTCGTTTTGGAACTGATGGTATTGGAGTATTAGATGCCAAAGAAGTATACCAAGTTTTAGAACTAGCAAATAAAAAAATCGATTTAGCATTATCTAAAGCATTACGATTAGGTAATGGAGTATATCCAACATATCTAGTTCATGAAGTAACAAGATTCGAACACATTCAAGAAAATGGTGGAAACAAATTTGGAAGATTCGGATTACCACTTGTAAAACCATTAGAGTTTAAAGTGAGAGCATTACCTTATTATTTAGAAGCTCCAGCAAGAGCATTAAAAGTAATGAAAAATGAATCAAATAAAAAAACTATGTATGATCGCATCAAAATGTCTAACATTTACGATCATGAACTAAAATTCTACAAAACAAGTGAGTTCTTAGATAATGAAACAAATGAAATCGGAAGAGGACGTAGTTTCACAAAAGGTTGGCAAGAAAGAGAATCAAACTTCTTGCACATGACTTATAAATACTTACTAGGTTTACTAAAAGGTGGACTATATAAAGAGTTCTTTGAAGAGATAAGTTCAAACTTAACATGTTTCATGGATCCTGCAGTATATGGTAGATCTACATTAGAAAACTCAAGCTTTATCGCATCAAGTGTTAACCCTGATCCAGAAGTTAGAGGACAAGGTTGGGTCGCAAGATTATCAGGTAGTACAGCTGAAATGATTTCTATCTGGCAGTTCATGATGTTTGGTAAGAAACCATTTATTATGAAAAACAACGAATTAACATTAAATCTACAACCACTTATTAGTAAAGAATTCTTTAAGAACAATAGAGTTTCATTTACATTCTTAGGTAAAACGAAAATCACATACTTCAATAAGGATTTAAAAGATACATTTAGTGATGATTTCGAAATCACTGGATATAGCGTTGACGGAGAAAAAGTTTCCGAAATCAAAGGAGACTTAGCTTTAAGATTAAGAGACGGTCTTGTAAAAGATATCGTAGTTTATTGTTAGGAGAGAAATATGAAATTAATCGTAACTGAAAAGAACTCTGATAAAAGATTTCATACAGAAACATTAAAAGAAACAAATAATAAAACAACATTAAAACTAGATCCTTCTGTAAAGTTTCAAGAAATGGTAGGGTTTGGTGGAGCTTTCACAGAAAGTGCTGCCTACAACTTAATTCGAATTTCTAAAGAAAAAAGAGAAGAAGCTATCAAAGCATACTTTGATAAAGAAGAAGGTCTAGGATACACAATAGGACGCGTTAGCATTCATGGTTGTGACTTTAGCATTAATAGTTACACATACATTGAAGAAGGCGACAAAGAATTAAAAACATTTGATATTTCAAGAGATAAAAACTGGGTAATTCCATTAATCAAAGATGCAGAAAAAGTAGCAGGAGAACCAATTGAGTTACTAGCATCACCTTGGAGTCCACCGGCATTTATGAAAGATAATAACTCAATGATTCAAGGAGGGAAATTACTTCCTGAATTCTATCAATCATGGGCAAATTATTACGTTAGATTTATCGAAGAGTACAGAAAAGAAGGTTTAACAATGTGGGGAATCACAGTGCAAAACGAACCTGCAGCTGTACAAAGATGGGATAGTTGTATTTATACTGCTGAAGAAGAAAGAGACTTTGTAAAGAATTACTTAGGACCTACGATGAAAAACAGTAGTGCAAAAGATGTCAACATCTTAATCTGGGACCACAACAGAGATATCATTGTAGAAAGAGCTTCAACAGTACTAGAAGATCCCGAAGCTGCTAAATACGTATGGGGAACTGGTTTCCACTGGTATGTTAGTGAAGAATTCGAAAAAGTAGGACAAGTTCATGATATGTTCCCAGACAAAGGGTTACTATTCACAGAAGGTTGCCAAGAAGGTGGAGTACACTTCAATTCTTGGAAAACTGGAGAACGCTACGCTAGAAATATGATTGGAGACTTCAATAACTGGTGCCAAGGCTATATTGATTGGAATTTATTCTTAGATAACACAGGAGGACCGAATCACGTAAACAATTTATGTGATGCTCCCATTATTGTAGATATATTCCCGCAAAATCTTATCAAACAAAGTAGTTACTACTATGTAGGACACTTTAGTAAATATGTAAGACCAGGTGCATTTAGAATCGGTCTTGATAACAATAATGAGAACTTACAAGCAGTGGCATTTAAAAACATAGATAATTCAATCGCAGTAGTTGTATTAAATGAAACTGACAAAGATGAAACATATGTTTTAGAGCTAAATGAAATGAAATATGAAGTAAAAATCTTAGCTCACTCTATCAATACAGTAATACTATAAATTCGGTAATAAGGTATATTTAACACAAAAGTGTTATAATATATTTATATTATAAAGGAAGCGCTAACAAGGGTTTAAAAAAGGTTTTAACTATATCCTGAAGGATAAAAAATTATATAGGAGGAAAAGAAGGAATGAAAAAATTATTACTATTATTAGCTATTTTAGGTTTTTCTTTCACATTAGTTGCATGTGGTGACGACAGTGATACAGAAACTCCTGAACCTGTAGAAGTTGATTGTGATGCTGATCCAGATCATGAAGATTGTCAACCTGCAGAAGTAGATTGTGAAGCTGATCCAACACACGTTGACTGTATCCCTGAATCTACTTATGAACCATTCCCAACAGATTATGAAGGTCGTATCGACTTAATGTTATGGAGTGGTAGTGGAACTTATTATGAAGATATGGGTAATCTTGATTTAACTCAAGATGACTTAATCGCGCAAAATGATGCAGCTGCTTACGCTGTTGCAAAAGCGTTTAATGAGATCTATCCAAATGTAACTATTAACGTATTAGCTCACCAAGGTGGACCTAATGACGGTGGTAGAATTTGGGCACAAGAGTTAGAAAACTATAAAGATGCTTATGGACAACATCCAACTGTTTGGGCTACTGTAGACCTTCCAGGTGATATCGCTAAAGGTATCGTAGCAGATTTATCAATGTTTGATGATGATCCTGTATATCAAGCAATGAATGACTCAGTTATGCAAATGATGAACTACAACGGTTTCCAAGGTGGTTTACCACAATATATCTTACCTTGGGGTATTTACGTAAATAAAGATTTAGCAATGACTAAAAACTTAGACGTACCTGGTGTAGATTGGGATATCGAAGAATATACTGATTTCATCGGTAATAGTGAATCAAGTGTATATTATGGTTCAATGGATACTCCATTAAGAATCATTGAAACTGGTGTTAACACTATTTCTAAGCAAATGTTTAACTATGATGGAACTGGCGACTTTGTTGATTTAGATAGTGATGAAGTTAGAGAATTACTACCATATTTAGACGACTGGAACATTCACTCTGTATGGGGTGACGAAAATGTTGATCCTACTTTCATGGATGATCATTGGTGGTGGAGTTATAAATTCTTCATGGAAAACAAACTTCTAACATTAGAAGGTGACCCATGGATGATGGGAGACTGTGCACATCCAGATCCTGAATGGTGGGGTGCTTGTAAATCAGCAGATTGGGATATCTATCCACGTCCATCAACTGATTATGTAGATAATACAGTTGGTATCGTATTAGATCCTATGAGTGTTTACAACCATTGTTTAGATGACAATAACTTATCATGTACAGATGAAGAATTAATGAAAATTAAATTATCTTATACATTCAGTTCATTCTGGATCGCATCTAACGAATCTTGGGAAGCAAGAGCAGCTCAATTATTCTTAGACGTAGATAGTGGAAAATATTCAAGTTCTTTAAACGATAGTTTCCCTGTATTAGAAGGTGAAGCATTTGACGCACAAATGGCTATTTGGTATTCAGTACCGAAACATGCTAGATTTGCAGATGCATCTGTAATGCCTGGTTTCCATGAAGTTGTTCGTATTTACAAAGAAGGACAATTCTGGGATATTTCTGATAAAGCATATCCATTCTTCTGGGATGATGCAGGAGTACCTAAAGAAAACTTAATTGAGTGGAAAAACTACTGGAATGAAGAGTATAACGGTGGAGTAATCAAAGGTGATTCTCAATTTATTGATGCTATCTTAGCCCAATTAGAAACATGGACTGAATTATCAAATGAAAGATTTGCTGATGCTTACGATAGACTTGAAAAAGGTATCGATACTTACTACCCAGATAGAAAAGACGAAGAATAAAAAAATAACTTTTTACATCCAAGAAAGAGCACTCGAAGCTGAGTGCTCTTCGAGGGTGTTAAACTCTTAGAGGAGGATAATTATGACAAGAAAACGAGTAATTAATTTAATACTTTTCTTAATCGTAGCGGTTATTGTTAGTATTTACTTTATCAATCCATTTGAAACAAGTGATTACGAAACATGGAAAGAAAGTATTACAGAAGAAGAATATCTGAAAGCAGTAAAACTACTTGAAGATAGTCTTGACGAAGAAACTATTAGATATACGTATTATGATTATATTGAAGATGTAGAAGTAAACTACAATCTACCAACAAGAAACGCAATGTTAACTTCAGATGAAGCTGAAAATTCACATGAATATACAGGTGATAAAGTAGCTGATTTAAAAGAAGGTAGTACTGCGACTTTTGAAGTGGAAGTAACAGAAAGTGGATACTATCATATCCAAACTGAATACATTGTAACTTCTAGAATCTTAAACAATGTAACTGTAAGTGTTAGTATTTTTAACGAAGATTTGGGTGTTGATGAGCCTCAACACATCCTGTTTGATGATGCAAAAACAATAGATGTACCACTAATCTGGCAAGATAGATTTAAAGAAGGTACAGAACCAACAGAATATACATTAGACAAATATGGAGATGAAACACTTCCTGCTCAAAGTACAATATGGGATTCTGAATTCAAAGATCCTAACGATTGGAGAGTTTTAGATTTATATAACAACACATATACATCGAATACTCCTTTGCTATTTTATTTTGAGGAGGGAACAAACGTTATCTCAATAGAAAATGTCTCTAACGGAGACGTTGTTCTTGGCGATTTACAAATTACTCCTCCAACTTATATTCCTACTTATGAGGAATATTTATTAGATTCATATACAGAAGGTGCTTCATATAATGAGTATTATCCCGCTACGAATTACTCAGAAAAAAATAGTTCATATGTAAGATTACTTGCATATAACAGTGCTTCTGTAGAACCTTATGACAGTGTACAAAAGAAATTAAACGTAATTGATGGAGAAGCATGGTACCAAGCTGGACAAGAAGTAACTTACACAATTAATGTACCAGAAGATGGATTATATGATTTAACATTCCATTATGCGAACTTCAAAAGTGAGTTTGATGTTTTTAGAACAATCAAAATCGATGGAGAAATTCCTTTCCAGGAATTTGAGAGTTACGCTTTCCCTAACACAGCAACTGATTGGGCAAACGAAACTTTAAACAAAGACGGTGAAGCATTAAAAGTATACCTAACAGCAGGTAATCATGAAATCACGATTCGTGCTGCAAAAGGTGAAGTATCACAATACTTAAGAGACATGCAATTAATGATCGATCACATCAACCAATTTGCTTTAGAAATCATTAAGATTACAGGTAAAGAAATCGATCAAAACCGTACATGGAAACTAACAAAATATATCAAGGAAACACCTGATTATTTAAATGCATACGACACAATCGTAAAATATATGGTTGTTCAGTTATCTGAAAACTCAGAAAAATTAGATTTATCAGCAACATTAGCTTATCTTAAAAAAGCAACAACAGAATTTGAAAGAATGCTTGAAAATCCAGATGAGTTACCACTTTATTTAAATAATCTATACAGTGGTAGTAGTAGTGTTACTTTGTTACTAGGAGATAGTTTACAAGGTATCGCGCAACAAAACTTATATTTAGATGGATTCTATGTATCAAACGATGATAATTATAAAGATGCGAATGCATCATTTGTTGCAGGATTCACAAGTGGAGTATCAAGTTTTATCAACAGTTTCACAAGTGATAAATACAACATTGAAAATGATGATGATGCAATTGACGTATGGGTAAATAGACCTATTACATATGTTGATATTATGCAAAAAATGGCAGATGCTGATCCTGATTTAAAAGAAAAAGGAATCACTGTAAACTTTAGTGTAATGCCAGACCCTGGTAAATTAATTCTTGCAAACTCTGCAGGAAATACACCAGACGTTGCTTTAGGACTAGTAAGTTATATGCCGTTTGATTTAGCAATCAGAGGAGCACTTCAAGATTTATCAGAATTTGATGATTTCTGGGATTTTGCTGGTTCTTGTGAAGTAGACGAAGTAGAGTGTGGAGATTTTGCACCAGGTGCGTTAGTACCTTACATCTTAGATGATGGTGAGTATGATGGTGTTTATGCAATACCTGAAACATTAGAATTCCATGCTTTAGTATATAGAAAAGACGTATTCAACAGTCTTGATTTAGAAGTACCAAACACATGGGATGATGTGATTGATATCTTACCTACATTACAACGATATGATATGAACTTCTATTATCCAACATCAGGTGGAACTAGTTTAAAATGGTTCTATCAAACAGCACCACTAATTTACCAACATGGTGGTAGCTTATATAATGAGTCCGGAACTGCAACAACAATAAACAGTGAGGAATCATTAGCAGGGTTAAGTTTACTAGGAGATTTATACACAACGTATAGTTTAGAGCAACAAACTCCAGTATTCTATAACTCATTTAGATACAACAAATTACCTGTAGGTATTATTGATTTTAATACATATATGTTATTAAAAAATGCCGCTCCTGAACTAACAGGACAATGGGAATTAGCATTATACCCTGGTGTTTATAGAGAAGATAGCGACGCTGAAGACAATATTGATCGTTCATATATTGGTAATGGTCTAGGTGGAGTTATGTTTGATGATAACTCAAACAAAGAAGATTCTTGGGAATTCATGAAATGGTGGATGAGTGTTGATACGCAAACTGAGTTTGCTTATACATTACAATCTACATATGGACCTGAGTATTTATGGTTATCAGGAAATCAAACAGCAGTAAAACAATCACCAATCGATAACAAAGATAAAGAAATCATATTTGAAATGTTCTCTTGGTTACGTGATGTTCCACGTACTCCAGGACAATATATGTTAGAACGTGGATTAAGTGATGTATGGAATGAAGTTACATTCTACGATACTCCAATCAGGGTAGCTGTAGATGAGCAAGTTCTAAATATCAACCGTGAAATTACGAGAAAAATGATTGAGTTTGGTTACCTAGATACTGATGGGGTAACAAGACTAAAACCATACAACATCAGAGACGTTGCATGGATTAAAGAACAAATGGACAATGCAAAGGATGGTGATAATTAATGAGCGAAGCGATTAATGCGCATGATCTAGAGCGTTTAAAACGAGAAAGTGAAAAATCAAAACGTAATGAAAAAATAGCAACGGTATTATTGATTACACCGTATGTGTTACTATTTGTAACGTTTATCATTATTCCGATTATTGTAGCTTGGGGACTTAGTTTAACTCACTTTGACTTAATTCAAGCTCCAACATTAGCAGAACCATTTGGTTTATTCAACTACATGGTACTGTTCACACAAGATGAGAACTTCTTAAAACATGTTATTCCGAATACAATTACATTTGCTGTAATTGTTGGACCAGGTGGATATATTCTGTCATTTATATTTGCGTGGATGTTATCACAAGTACAAGCAACACCACGTAAGTTTATTAGTTTAGCATTATATATACCTTCTATGGTTGGTCCAGTATTAATTGGGATCGTATGGAAAACAGTGTTTAGTGGTGACCAGGATGGTTACTTAAACAATATATTATTACAATGGGATGTAATCGATGAAGCGATTCAGTTCTTACAAAGTCCTGAATACTTACTTAAAATAATGATATTTGTATCATTATGGGGAAGTATGGGGATTGGTTTCTTAGCGATGTTAGCTGGTTTATTAAATGTTGATAAGACATTATATGAAGCTGCATTAGTTGATGGAATAAAGAACAGATTCCAAGAGATTATTTATATTACAATTCCACAAATGAAACCACAAATGTTATTCGGTGCCGTTATGGCTATCGTTGGTGCGTTTAATGGTGGATATATCGGTGTAGCACTAAGTGGTGCAAACCCGACTCCGCAATATGCAGGGCAGTTAATTATTAATCATATTGATGATTACGGTTTAATCCGTTATGAAATGGGATATGCAGCAGCTATCAGTGTTGTTCTGTTGATTATAATCGCAGGATTCAGTACATTAGCTTATGCATTATTCGGCGAGAAAGACTAAAGGAGGAAAAGTATGGCTATTAAAGCAATGAATGTTAATCCAAAACATTTTGATAGAGCACAAATTAAATTTTACTTAATACTAATTCCAGTAGCGATTTTCATGCTTTCACCTGTAGTTTATATCATCAGCCAGGCATTTAAACCACTAGATGAATTAGTTATGTTCCCACCAAGGTTTTTTGTACAAAAACCAACATTAGAAAGTTTTACAAGATTATTTAGAGCTGCCTCAGGTACAGGTGTACCAATGGCACGTTATCTATTTAACTCAATATTAATAACAATTCTAAGTATTTTCCTTACTATCGTTATTACAACAGCTACAGCTTATGCATTAAGTAAAAAAGAGTTTAAAGGTAAAAACTTATTATTTAAAGTAAACCAAACAGCCTTAATGTTCGTAGCAGTAGCAGTTACAATACCAAGATATTTAATCATTGATGGACTTGGACTTACAGATACATATTTAGTACATGTAATCCCATATCTAGCAATGCCAGTAGGATTATTCTTAGTGAAGCAGTTTATCGATCAAGTTCCTGATGAACTAATCGAAGCAGCAAAAATTGATGGAGCAAATGATTACCATATACTATTTAAAATCATTATTCCATTAATCAAACCTGCACTTGCTACAGTATCAATTCTTACATTCCAATTTATTTGGAACAATATGGAAAGTTCAAACCTATATATATTTGTTGAGACGAAGAAAACATTCGCATTCTACTTAACAACTCTTACAGCACAAGTTCAAGGACAAGCTAGTGTTGCAGGTATAGGGATGGCAGCTGCAGCAGGGTTATTCTTATTTATTCCAAACTTAGTAATATTCATAATTATGCAAAGTAACGTTATGGATACGATGAGTCATTCAGGTATTAAATAATGAGAAAACAACATAAAATATTAATAGTTGTCCTACTATTAGCAATCACAATTTTTGGAATTACATCAATAAGTGGAAACAGTAATACTACAAATACGTTTGCCTTAAATAGAAAAGGTGAACCAGTAATTACACAAGCCGCTTATTTACCAGATAAAACATTACTTGATTTAAATGTTACAAACTTTGATGATTTTGGTTTAAATCAAGATTATTTAGCACTTAGTAAACCACAAGATATGTTTGTTTCAGAAGACAATCTTATCTACATCGCAGATAGTGGTAACGCAAGAATTGTTGTGTTTGATCCAGAACTAAATGATGTAGTAAATATCATTGAACATGAAGAGTTTTCTAATCCAAGAGGAATCTTTATCAATGAAGATAATATCTTATATGTAGCTGATAGTTCAGCTGGAGAAATTATAGATGGAGACAGAGACACGAAAAATGGTTCAATCTTCATCATGACTACAGATGGTACATTAGTGTCAGACTATACTGAACAAGAACGTATTGATTTAGGTATTGAAAACTACACAGTAGGTAGAGTATATCGTCCTACATCACCTTCATTTGGTGAGACTGAAGTATTTGCTCCTAAGAAAATTGGAGTAGATGGATTAGGTACTATGTACATTATTGGTGAAGGATTAAACGAAGGAATCTTACAGTTATCAAGTAATGGTGGATTCTTAGGATACTTTGCAAGTAATGATGTTGTGTTAACAACAAGACAACAACTTGAAAACCTATTATTCAGTGATGAACAAAAAGAAACAACAGTCGATAGAACGCCTATCGGATTCAGTAATGTTTATGTTGATAAGAGAGGGATTAAATATTCAACTTCACATGGTGAAGATTTATCAAACCTTCAAAAGCATAATACAGATGGATCTAGTAGTGTAGATACAGACTGGGGTTGGGATATGGCACTTGTTGATGTGTATACAGATCAAAACAATGTTATATACACAGCTTCAGATGAAGGATATATTTATATCTTTACATCAGATGGACAGTTCATCTTTGGATTCGGTACAATCAGTACTGAAAACGTAGTTGGATTCTATGAGGACTTAGTAAGTATCGCAATTGACAATAATGGTGTTATTTGGACATTAGATCAAGAGAATGCATATTTACAAAGTTACCAACCAACTGAATATACAAATAGAATTTATAGCGCATTAAACTACTACAGAGAAGGTAACTATACTGCTGCAGTAGGTGAATGGGAAGAAGTATTAAAACTAAATCAAATGAGTGTATTAGCTCATAGAGAAATTGGTAGAAACTTAGTTGGACTTGCATCACAAGGTGATGAAAATGCAAATGAGTACTATAAAGAAGCAATGGAACACTTTATCATCAGTGGTGATAGAGCAATGTATAGTGAAGCTTACTGGCAAGTAAGATATCAAGCAATGCAAGAAGGTTTTGCTGGATTCATAATTGCAGTTGTAGCATTTGTTGTTGTGTTCTTTACAGTGAAATTTACAAATAGAAAATGGAAGTATTTAGATACACCTAAAAAATATATATCAAAAGTGAAAAAGATATCAATTATTAATGATTTATTATTCACATTTAGCTTCATTAAACATCCTCTTGATAGTTTCTATTATCTAAAGAAAAAGGAAAAAGGAAGTTATAAAGGTGCAGCGTTGATATTTGCCTTATTCTTTATAATCTACATGATCAGTGTTACTTCTAAAGGATTTATTTATCAAACAGTAGAACCTGCAGATTTAGATTTAGGTGGAATTGTATTAGGATTCTTTAGTATCTTTATCTTATTTATTCTAAGTAATTATTTAGTAACATCTATTAATGATGGAGAAGGTGGAATTGGTGAAATCTTCAAAGGTGTAGCGTATGCTTTAATGCCTATGGGTATTAGTTTATTAGCTGTTACATTCTTATCTCATTATTTAACTTATGATGAAGTAATTTTCTTAGATATTATCAGTATTGTAGGTACTTACTGGACGGCTTTATTAATTTTCTTAGCTGTACAGGAGTTACATAATTATACAATCAGAGAAACCATAAAAAGTTTCTTATTAACATTCTTATTTATGTTAATTATCGCAGTGTTATTTAGTTTCATCCAAATCATGGGTGATCAGTTAATCCAATTTATAATAGCGTTATTTGAGGAGGCGATTAGAAATGTATTCTCTTAAGAGTGTAAGCTTTAAAATCTTAGTTGTTCTAATGGCGGTTGCTTCAATCGTTACAGTAAATGGTGTCTACAATACAACACCTCGTGATACATCACCAGCACCACCTGTTTATAACTATCAAGAAAGTAATCTTGATGGGACAGACGCTGTGCATATTAATGGTGACTTTGAATATTATATTGACGACGAAAGAGATATCATCACAGTTCATGATACAAGAAATGGTTATGAATGGAAAACAGGATTAGATATCGCATATAACACGACTCTAAAAGATGAGTGTAAAGTAGTTGAAGATCAGTTCGAAGAACAATTTGAAGACTTAGAATTAGCGGTTATCGAACCAACTGAAACATATGAACCAAATCTTTTATTAGAATCTTTCCCTAATATTTATGGGATTTTAGATCCAAGTTTATCTTCGACATATATTGTAGATAACGGAGTCTTAGAAGTAAGAAACAATGATTTAGAAGATTTATATGTTGATGCGACAGAAGATGATCAAGAAAAAGTAAAATTAGTAATTGGTGATCTTAATTTAGAAGCTGGGAAGACGTATCAAATTAGTATTGATATGGCAATTCCTGGTGTAAGAGATATTGAGATTCAATTAGGTAGTGAATATAGTGAAGTGTTTACAACTGAGAAATCATTTGTTATTGAAACGTTCACATTCACACATACACAAACAGCTTCAGAAACTGACACAGAATTAGTCTTAAATTTAGGATATTTTGTAGATTCTGAAGAATTTGATTTAAAAATGAGATTCGGTGATTTTAAACTTGAAGAAGTAGTTGATGAAGCAGTTGTAGATGATACAAATCAAGTCACTTATGGTGCATTTGATATTGATGAATCAAAATACGATGTAACAGTTGATGAATTATTAGAAGTTTGTTCACCAATAGAAGAAAAAATGAATGAGTATTTCACTGCATTTGCGAACTCTTTAGTAACTATCGAGTATTACGATATATCTGACGTAATTAGATATGCTTCAAGTTCAGCAAAAAATCCTGAAGATCAAGATCCAGTTGTAAGTTCATTCTTCCATGATTTAGAAGATAATGATGATTCAACTTGGGTACTTGTAGTTGATTTTATTGCGCAAGATATTCAATTAAATGTCTATGTTAACCTTACAGAAGATGGATTAGAATTAGATATTCCAAACGATGAAATTCAAGGTAGTGGAACTGATCGTTTGGCATCAATCATTTTAACACCTTTCCAAGGTGCAAGTGGTGGATATAGTGAATTCTATGATGCATCTGATATCTATGATGTTGGGTATAGTGGTGAAGTTGTGAAGAAAGAAGAAATCCCAGGATACTTCTTAATTCCAGATGGTAGTGGAACGTTAATTCGTTTCGAAGACTACAATACTAAATTAGATAGACAAATGATTTATACATATGGAGAAAATCCTACAGAATATAATACACATGAATCAGGATCAGTATTCTACGTACCATTTAAAACGTTAAGTATGCCTGTTCTTGGTGTAAGTCATGGTGATAATCAGGCTGGTTTCGTGCAATTTGCGACTAGTGGTGATGAGTACATGACAATTGAAATTTGGCCTGAAGATTATATCACTTTCTATACAAATGCGTTTATGAAATTTGAATACAACACTTTGTATAAGCAAGTTTATAACAAATCAGGACAAGGGAATACACAATTAAAAGAAGAATATAATGACTTTGATATTCATGTTGTTTATAGTTATTTAGATGGTACTTCTACAGAAGGAGAGCGTGCTGATTATGTTGGTATGGCTCAAAAGTATGGAGAGTATTTATTTGGAGATGAATCAAAAAAATTTGATTATAATGAGATTCCAATTCGTTTAGATTTCTTAATGAGCGATAGCGAAAAATCATTAGTAGGTTATTCAAACCAAGTAACAACTGATGTTGATGGTGTTGAACGAATCTTAAATGATATTATTGGAAATGGAATTAGTAACATAAATTCAGGATTACTAGGATGGAATGATGGTGGAATCACTTTAGGTGATCCAAGAAAACTTGATTTCACAAGTGTAATTGGACGTAAAGGTGAGTTTGAAGATCTTATTAATGGATTTGATAATAAGGGAGTAGACATTAGTTTAAGTAATGATTACTTCTGGATTAATGATGAGATTATGGGTTACCGTGGTAACGCTGCTACTCATATCAATAGCTGGTACGCTTTCAAATATATCTTTGAAGAAGATATTGAAAGATTCTATTATGCACGTCCAGTAAATTCTACTGAGTGGATGTTTGATCAAATGGAAGATATGGATAAACTTGGAGTAAGTTCTTATACAATCACTGGTATCACAAACAATTTAATTAGTGATTACAGTAACGAGTTCTTACGTACAGATACAAAAGATCATTTTGTAAATGCATTTAGTAAGATTAGTAGCTCAAAGTTAGTCAATGCATATCAACCAAATGCGTATTTATTACCTTATGTAGATAGATACTTACAAGCACCAGTATTTGGTACACAGTACTTAATAGAAACTGATACAGTACCTTTTGTACAATTGGTATTAAGAAGTAATATGGAACTGTATAGTCCATATGCAAACTTTAGTTTCTATACAGATAGTGATGTCTTAAGAATGATTGATTACAATGTATATCCGTCATTCATACTAACAGATCAACCAGCACATTTATTAACAGATACAATGAGTAGTAATTATTATTCTACTGAGTATCAATTATATGAAGACGCTATTACAAGAGTTTATAACGATGTGAATGGGGCATTAGGAACAGTTATAAACGCAGACTGGGATAGCAGAATAGTAGTAGAACCAGGAGTTATTGTAAATACATATAGCAATGGAGTAAAAATCGTAATTAACTACACAGATCAACCAATCACATATGAAGGTGAAATTGTTGAAAGTGTTTCTTACGAAGTACTAGGAGGATCTAATGGCTAAGCAACTAACAGACAAGCAGATATTAAAGATCCTACAAAAAGGACAAAAACAAAACTTACAAGCATACTTATTTATCCTTCCATGGCTTATTGGATTCCTTGTATTTACGATTATCCCATTCTTCTACACGATTGGTCTTAGTTTCTTTCAAGTTGATAGAACAGGACTAGGGTATGAGTTTACACCAATCAAACTTGATAACTATATTTCAACTTTGTTTGAAAGTAAAGTTTACCTACCAGCATTAATTAACTTTGTCTTTATTGAGTTAACATATGTACCAACTATCATTATCTTATCGTTTATCTTAGCAATTCTTTTAAACCGTAAGATTAAATTCAGAGCTGGTTTCAGAACAATATTCTTTTTACCAGTAATTGTATTAAGTGGTAGTGTTATCGATAAATTTGTTAACGTAGGAGCAAGTGAATTATCAGACTTTAGATCAAACATTATTTTCCAAATGTTATACAATTATAGCGAATTTGCCGCGAACTTAATGTTACAGTTATTTAATAACTTCAGTATGGTTTTATGGTTTACTGGTATTCCAATTATCCTATTCATTAACGGATTACAAAAAATTAATAGATCTCTATTTGAAGCAGCTAGAATCGATGGTGCGACAGGATGGCAGATCTTATGGAAAATTACCATTCCAATTATTAAACCAACAGCCTTAATTGCCACAATCTTTACGATAGTACAGTTAGGGTTATACGATATCAATCCTTTATTCGAACTAGCAGAACAAAGTGTATTCTCTATCATAAAAGAGCAAATGTATAATACATCTGGTGGTTTAGGATTAGCGAGTGCATATACACTGATTTATACATTAGTTGTATTAGTATTTGTACTAGCAGCAATGTTTATCTTAGGTGAGAAGCGAGATAAGAAAGAAATTAAATTAACTTCTTTCCAAAGAAAAGCTTATCAAAACATGTTAGCGAGAAAAGGAAACAAGGAGGTTGAAGAGAATGAATAAATTAAAAAGTATTCTAGACAAACTCCTTACATTCTTCAAATTTGTAATTAGAAAACGTAGAAGAATAGGTAAAGTTTTAGGACAAATCATGATTTATGTATTGTTAATTACAACTTCTTATGTATTCTTATATCCATTCTTAAGAATGGTTTCGTTCTCATTTATGAGTTCAAAAGATGTTATTAATCCAGATGTAACTTGGATCCCACTTGAAATCTACTTTGGTAACTTTAGAAAAAGTATGATTGCATTAAATGGTTGGGAAAGTATGTATAACAGTATGTGGTTTAGTACTACATTAGCTGTTGCACAAACATTAGTAAGTGCACTGACAGGATATGCGTTTGCAAGATATAATTTTACGTTTAAAAGAACTTTATTCGTGTTAATCTTAGTATCGTTTATCATCCCAATACCAATTATCTTAATTCCTAGATATATGATGTTTGTTGTAGCACAAGATACAATTGGATTCCAATTTATCAACACCATTTATCCACAGTTAATCTTAGGATTCTTTGGACAAGGTGTGAACTCAGCAATCTTGATATTAATCTTCTATAACTTCTTTAGATTAATACCAACACAACTATTTGAAGCAGCTAGAATCGATGGAGCAAATGGTTGGCAACAATTCTGGCATATTACAATTAAAATGTCTTTAAGTACAATTGTTGTAGTATTCTTATTTAGTTTCGTTTGGAACTGGAATGAGACATATGTTACAGGATTATTTGCAAAACAAAGTATAGACTTACTTCCAGCACAACTTGGTATTTATGATACATTGTTTGATGATATTCCAAGTACTGGTGGTAACGAAGGTGGAACAAACTTAATCAGTGAAGCATATAAAATGAGTGCAACATTTATTACAATGATTCCGTTATTTGTTCTTTATGCATTAGCACAAAGACAATTCATCGAAGGTATTGAAAACACGGGTATTACTGGTGAATAATTATGAGCAAAATAGTAAATAGTTTTATTTTCTTTCTATTACTACTAACGCTATCAGGCTGTCAAGAGCCTGATAGTGAAGTAGTAACGATACCTGAAGAAATTGATTGTGAAGTAGATGTTGATCACGAAGACTGTGAAGAAGAAATCATCCTTAATTGCATGCCTGGAACAATTCAAGAAGGCGATGAATGCGTTGAAGATGATGACTATGAAGAACCAAAGATTTGTAAAGCTGTTGATTTCGTATATGATGAAGAAAACTTAACATATAATCTTGTGTTTAGTGATGAGTTTGATGGCACAGAATTAAATACAGATCTATGGACAGCAGCAAATACACCGTATGGTGGAGGTAATAACGAATTACAGTATTACACTCCGAATAATATAACAGTGGAAGATGGTCTTTTAAAGATCACAGCTGAACTAGAAACAAAAAGTGGGAAACCATATACATCTAGTAAAATAGATTCAAGATATAAGTTTAAGTTCACTTATGGAATCGTTGAAGTAAGAGCAAAACAACCTGCAGGTAAAGGAACATGGGCTGCAGCTTGGATGATGCCTGCACTTTCACATTATGGTGGATGGCCTAATAGTGGTGAGATAGATATAATGGAATATGTTGGATATGATGCTTCTAAAGTACATGCGACAGTACATACAGAAATCTACTACCATCAATTAGGGACACAAAAAGGTAGTTCTAAAAACGTAGAAAACCTAGATACAGAGTTTCATGTATACAAATTAATCTGGCTTCCTGATCGTATTGAATTTCATGTGGATGATATGTTGATTTATAAATATCAACCAGGAAAATATCAATCATGTCCAGGGAGTAGTCAGTGGCCATTTGATAGAGATTTTTACTTGATTTTAAATCTTGCTATCGGTGGTGATTGGGGTGGAGCACAAGGAGTAGATGACTCTATCTTCCCAACTACATTTGAAGTAGATTATGTTAAGGTTTATCAAGCAGAGGAACTCGAAAACATTACACAAACAAAAGACCCTTCTTAAAGGGTCTTTTTTATACTTTTTGCAATCATTTGAAAACGATTTAGGAAATTACGAAAAAGTTTCGAAAATCATTACTTTTTACAAGTTTGTTATGATATAATTTAAATGGACAGGTGATTACTATGAAAAAACTACTTATGCTTTTAATGGTCTTATTTCTAAGTGGTTGTGAAATTGAAGAACCCCTCGGTTGTGATAACACCGAAAACGTAACAGCAGAATGCTTAAATAATGAAGCACCTGTGATTACTGGGATTGAAGATATAACAATTACTGAAGGTGATGAAATCAATTTATTAGATGGTGTTACTGCACTTGATTCAGTTGATGGTGATATTACATCAAATATTATACTTACAGAAAATGTAAAAACAGACAAACCTGGGACATATTTTGTAAAGTATGAAATAGAAAATAGTGCTGGTTACAAAACAGTAGAAACGATGTTTGTTACAGTAAATGAAATATTAAATCCAAACAACCTACCAAATATGGTCTCTAACGGAGATTTTAGTGATGGTATGACTGGATTTACAACATATACTGAAGATATAGGTAACGCTGAATTTAACGTGGTTAATGGTGAAATGAGAATCAATATCTTAGGTGTTGAAGATAATAAACACTATACCCCTCGTTTAGATTACAGAGGATTACTTTTTGAAAGAGGAGCAACATACAAAGTTACTTACAGAGCAAAAGCAGATCAACCAAGATTTTTACATTTTCAAATTGGTGAACTTCTTGATTATTCTCCGTGGTATTTTGATATTGCGAACTTTATAGAAAAAAATCAAGTATTAGAAACAGAATATCAAACATACTCTTATACGTTTACAATGAACTATCAAACAAACTATAATGGAGCATTACTATTTGAACTTGGTGATCTAGGATCAGCAAATCAAGCTACTACAGTTTACATTGACGATATCGTTGTTACAAAAGAGAGTGAAGGAATCATTTCAACACTGATAGCTCCAGGTAGAATCGAAGCAGAAGACTTTGATACAATGGAAGGTATTCAAACTGAATCTACAGGAGATATTGATGGGAACTTAAATGTTGGATGGTTTGATGCTGGTGATTATATTGAATACTACATCAACGTTACTGAAAGTGGAAACTATATCATCCATCACCGTATTGCATCCGTAGCAGAAGGTGCAAATCTGACAATGACTATGGATCAGAACAATATATACGAGTTATCATTACCAAACACAAATGGATGGCAAGATTACCAAACAGTAACAAGTACTTCAATATATCTAGAACAAGGTGAACATACATTTAGGATTACAACCACTACTGGTGGATTAAATATAAATTATTTTGAATTTGAGAAGGTGAACTAATGGTTACAATTAAAGATGTATCAAAGAGAAGTGGATACAGTATCACAACAGTAAGTAAAGCATTAAATAATTATTCAGATATTTCTGATTCTACAAAGAAAAAAATACTAGAGTTATGTGACGAAATGGGATATGTACCAAATCTATCAGCACGTAGTTTAATTACACAAAAATCATATACAATCGGTATCGTGTTTGAAGAAACAACTGGTGTTGGACTTGAACATCCATTGTTTAGTAAAATACTGGAAAGCTTCAAATCAACAGTAGAGGCAGACGGATATGATGTACTGTTCTTGTCTAAAAGTATGGGATCAAAACATGGGAGTTATTTAGAACACTCAAAACGTAAAAATGTAGAAGGTGTATTATGTTTATGTGGGGACTTTACATCGAATGAGATGAAAAGTTTATACACTTCAAACATACCAACTGTTTTAATCGACTTTTCAGGTGAAGGATTAAATTCTGTAACATCAAACAACAAACAAGGTCTAGAACATGCGATTAAATATTTCAAAGACTTAGGACATACAAAAATAGCAAACATTTATGGTGGAGAGTACTTACAAGTAGGTAGCGCACGAAAGCAGTATTTCGAAGAAGCTATGAGAAAATATGATTTAGAATTAAATGATAATTTACAAGTATCTGGTGAATTCTTCACAAAAGAAAATGGATATTCTGCGATGAAAACTCTACTGAAACAAGAAGTTCAACCAACAGCTATCTTCTGTGCATCTGACATGTTAGCAATCGGTGCGATGCAAGCAATCAAAGAAGCAGGTAAATTAGTTCCAGAAGATTACTCATTAATTGGATTTGATGGTGTTGATCACGGACAGTTAATCTCACCAAGACTAACAACAATTAAGCAAGATACATCAAAAATTGGAAAAATAGCTGGGAATCAAATCCTACAAATGATCACAGATAAATCAAAAAGAAGAGCACTAGAACCAAAAGTAGTTGATACATATCTAATTACTGGTGAAACGACAAAGGTAAATAGATAAATGAAACTGTTTAAACATTTTGATTTTACAAATCAGACATCACTTGATAGAACGATTTGGAATGTTGAAGTAGGCGAAAAATGGAATAACTACGAAATACAACATTATATAGATAGCGATAAAACATTATACTTTAAAGATGGTTTAGTAATTAGAGCATTCAATGATAATGGAATCATAAAAAGTGCACGAATCAATACCAAACATAATTTCTTTTTCCAACATGGGAAAATTGAATTCACAGTTAAAGTTCCAAAAGGGAAAGGTACATGGCCGGCTGTATGGATGATGCCTGAACTTTCTAAATATGGTAACTGGCCAAAATCTGGTGAAATTGATATGATGGAACACACAGCAAACGATATGGATCGTTTCTATGCGTGTTTACATTCAGAATTATATAATCATAAGAATGGTGAGCCTTATGATACAAGATTCTTAATTGATGGATTAAGCGATGATTTTCAAAAGTTTGGATTACTATGGACAGAAAATCAAATAATTTATTATCTAAATGATAAGGAAATGGTTACTTACACGAAAGGTGAAGACAACAAAGATCAATCTCCTAAAGGATGGCCGTTTAATGAAGACTTCTACATCATACTTAACTTAGCTATTGGTGGTATGTTTGGTGGAGAAGTTGATATGAACTGTTTTCCTCAAGAATTTATAATCAAAGATATAAAAATATACAAATAAAAAAAGAGACGAAAGTCTCTTTTTTATCTAATATTTCAAGAAAACTCCTTCTTCAAGGATATACGGTGTATGTCGTAAGTGGGGGATGAATTGAAAACGGTTCATTTTTTCATGAATTTTTTCAACCTTATACAACCTATTACTTTTTCTAGATGTACTTTCAAATAGAATGTCTAAGTTTGTATTAAAATGACGAATATAACTACGAGATAAATTGCTCATTTTATCACCTTCTAATCTATTATAACATCAATCAAAAAAACTGACACTTTTCATTTATTAATATATATATATAGTATATAATGAGTTTGAAGATAAATAGAAGGAGTGAACAAATGAATAAATCAATCAATGCAATTAGATTTTTAGGAATGGATGCGATCAATAAAGCAAAGAGTGGACATCCAGGAATCGTATTAGGTGCTGCACCTATTATGTATCATTTATACACAAAAGAATTACGCGTTACACCAAACAAACCATTATGGTTCAATAGAGATCGTTTTATATTAGCTGCTGGGCATGGAACAGGGATGTTATATCCTACATTACACCTTGCAGGATTCAATGTAAAAATGGACGATTTAAAGAACTTTAGACAATTAAACTCATTAACTCCAGGGCATCCAGAATACTTACATACAGATGGGATTGATGCAACTTCAGGACCTCTTGGTCAAGGTATTGCTATGGCATCAGGTATGGCAGTAGCTGAAGAGTATTTAAGAGCAACTTATAACAAACCTAATTTCAATGTTGTAGATCATTTCACTTACGCATTATGCGGAGATGGTGATTTACAAGAAGGTGTTACACAAGAAGCAATGAGCTTAGCTGGACACTTAGGACTAGGACGTTTGATTGTATTATATGATTCAAATGATATTCAATTAGATGGACCTCTTGCTTGGGCAAATAGTGAGAATGTAAAAGATAAATATGAAGCAATGAACTGGCATTATATTAAAGTATCAGATGCAAATGATTTAGATCAATTAGAAGAAGCTTTAAATATTGCTAAAGGTGTAACAGATCAACCTTCTATCATCGAAGTGAAATCAATCATTGGATTTGGAGCAACTAATCAAGGAGATAGCGCAACACATGGTGCACCTCTTGGTAAAGAAGAAACAGATAAAATGAAAGCCAAGTTTAATTGGACTCATGAAGAATTTACTGCACCAGACAGTGTTTATGAAGATTTCTTTACAAATACAGTACAACGTGGTGAATCAGCATTAAATGACTGGGAAGAAATGTTTGAAGGTTATAAAGCTGAATATCCTGAGTTAGCCAAAGAACTAGAAGCAATCATGAATAATGAATTCAAAGTAGATTTTGAAGAAGTATTAAAGAAAGCTCCAATCGGAACAAACGAAGCTAGTCGTGTTAGTGGAGGAAAAGCTTTAACTTTATTAAGTGAAGTGTCTCCATTATTAATTGGTGGATCAGCTGACTTAACAAAATCGACAAAAGCAAAAGGAATCAATGGTGATTTCTCTGTATCAAATAGATTAGGAAGAAATATTAACTACGGTGTTAGAGAGCACGCAATGGCTGCATTGGTCAACGGATTAGTGTTACATGGTCTAAAAGGATTCAGTGGTGCATTCTTCGTATTCAGCGATTATCTAAAACCAGCTGCACGTATGGCAGCAATTATGAATATACCTTCTACATATATCTTTACACATGACAGTGTAGCAGTTGGAGAAGATGGTCCAACACATGAACCAATCGAACAATTAAGTATGTTCCGTACAACTCCAAATATAAATGTATTACGTCCATGTGATGCAAATGAAACAAACTATGCATATCGTTTCGCAATGGAAGCAACAAAAACACCTTCAGTTATCGTATTATCTAGACAAAACTTAGAAGTAAAAGTAGATACAAACTACGAAGACTTTAAAAAAGGTGCTTATGTAATAAGTGATAAAGAGAACTATGAAGGAATTCTAATCGCTGCAGGTAGTGAAGTAGGACTTGCTCTTGATACACAAGAGTTACTATCTAAAGAAGGAATCAATGTTAGAGTTGTAAGTATGCCTAGTATGGATGTATTCAAACAACAAACAAAAGAATACAAAGAATCAGTACTACCATCAAATATCACAAAACGTTTAGCAATGGAAATGGGGGCACCAGACTTATGGTACCAATTTGCTAATAATGTAAAAGGTATTACAACATTTGGAGTTAGTGCTCCAGCGAAAGATGCAATTGAGTTCTTCGGATTCAACAAAGAAGAAATCGCAAAATTATACAAAAATATTTAATAATTAAAAGCGCTAGAAATAGCGCTTTTTTATTATAATTCAATTTCAAATTGAGAAAATCTACTTCCTATTTATTGTTTTCATACATGTGTTATAATAGATTATGGTTAGAGGTGAGGACATGGAAAACAAAAAAATAGGAAAGTACCTACAAGAAAAAAGAAAAAGCAAAGATATGACACAGTCAGATCTAGCACAAATATTAAATGTAACATACCAAGCTGTATCGAGATGGGAAACAGGAGAAAGTATTCCTGATATTCAAACATTAGACCAAATCGCAACATTATATAATGTATCTATAGATGAGATTCTACAAAGAGAAAGTAAACCTTCAATTGATACAGAAGATGACTTTGGACCAATGCAGCAAATATTCTTCTTAATAGGAATGTTTCTACATGCTGTTGGTTTTGCGCAATACTGGATGTTTCTTCAGTTTGACCTAAGAACAATTGGTCTACTAGGATATTTTATTATAATGGTAGTAGTACTTTTAATTCAAAACCTAGGAATGTTTGTGAATACAAATAAATCAAGAAAAGATATCATATTCTATTTTCTAACATTCGTACCATTAGTAATATCGATTTTTATTATAGCGTTATACAAATAAAGTAGTTTTTACTACTTTTTTTTGTTATAATCTATATAGGTGATTTTATGAAGAGAAAAGTATATATACATCAATTACCTCTTAGTGAAGAGATAATACAATTATTCTCAAACATAAACGAGAATATTATAGTAGAACAAATAGAAGAAAACTTCTTAACAATTATTGATGATGATTTTTATAACGAAGAACCAATCAATATGGATTCATTTAAAGAACTCATTTTTGAAGACTTTGGTGAAGAAATCAGAATGTTTATTGAACCTTATTCAGAAAAAGAGTTTGAACTAGGGAAACAATTCAAAGAATTACTACCACACTTACCAAGTAATGTATACTTTTTTGAAGATATTATTCCATATGTAATCTTAAAACAACAAAATAAACTGAGAAAGCAAATCATCGACTATATCACAAATATAACAAATAAAGAAGTCGTTCATACTGTAAAAGAGTTTATCGAAAACAATCTTAATAGTTCACAATCAGCAAAGAAACTTTTCATGCATAGAAACACACTAAACTATCGACTAGATAACTTCATAGAAGCAACAAATATAAACGTAAGAACCTTCAAAGGCGCAAACGCTATTTATATGCTATTTAAGTACTAAATCATTATCTTTGTGCACCTTGCACATTGAGTAGATTTAGTATTTTTTATATAATGATAAAGAATTAAAAATATATTTAAAAGGAGTAATATTATGGCAAATTTAGTTTTTAAAGGATTAGACAAAGTATACGACAATGGTGTACAAGCTGTTTTCGGATTTGATTTAGAAGTAAAAGATAAAGAATTTATCGTATTCGTAGGACCTTCAGGATGTGGGAAATCAACTACATTAAGAATGGTTGCAGGATTAGAAGAAATAAGTGCTGGAGAATTATATATTGACAATGTATTAGTAAATGATGTAGCTCCTAAAGATAGAAATATCGCAATGGTATTCCAAAGTTATGCATTATATCCACATATGACTGTATATGATAACATGGCGTTTGGTTTAAAATTACGTAAAATGCCTAAAGATGAAATCGACAAAAGAGTTCAAAACGCAGCTGACATCTTAGGATTAGCACCTTATCTAGATCGTAAACCTAAAGCATTATCAGGTGGACAGAGACAGCGTGTTGCATTAGGACGTGCAATTGTTAGGGATGCAAAAGTATTCTTAATGGATGAGCCACTATCTAACTTAGATGCAAAATTACGTGTACAAATGCGTGCTGAAATCATCAAATTACATGAAAGAATCGAAACAACTACTATCTATGTAACACATGACCAGATTGAAGCGATGACAATGGCTTCAAGAATCGTAGTTATGAAAGATGGATATATTCAACAAGTAGGAGCTCCAAAAGATATCTATGACAATCCTAACAACGTATTCGTTGGTGGATTTATTGGTACACCTCCTATGAACTTCTTACACGGTAAAATCGAAGGTGAATTCTTCGTTGGTGAAGGAATCAAAGTAAAAGTACCAAAAGATAAATTAACAATCATCAAAGATAACAAATTTGAAGACAAAAACATTATCTTAGGTGTAAGACCAGAAAATATTCATGACGATAACAACGTAAAAACTACTTACAAAGATTCAATCGTACAAATGAAAGTTGACGTAGCTGAGTTATTAGGTGCTGAAACAAACATCCATGCTAAAATTGGTTCTGCAACAATTACTGCAAAAGTAAGTGCAAGAACAGATATTAACATTGGAGACGATATCGAATTAGCATTCGATATGAACAAAGTTCATTTCTTCGATCCTGAAACTGAGTTAAGACTAATCAAAAAATAATGACTAAAGAGAGGCTAACCCCTCTCTTTTTTTTAGACAAATATGTCATTTAGATACACACTATAAATGGTATAATACATAGTAAGGAGGAAGTACTATGAAAAAAACTATGTTAGGAATTTTAGTATTACTTACACTATTTACAACAGCTTGTACAGAAGAAGAGGTACAAGAAGAACTAAGCGTAAAAGAGGCATTAACACTATTAGAACCATTCACAGACACTGCCGTTGAGTTAATCAATGAAGCACCAATAGTACCTATTCATTACAATCCTGGTGAGTATGTGAAGGACGATATTCTTGAAGTTGAACCAGTTTCACCATCTCAAACTGCGCTTGAAGGAGCAGGATACATCTTAGAACTGCATAACGTACTAAAAGAGTTAGACACATCAAACGTGGAAGAGTTTTCTGATCATGTATATGTAAAAGAAGTACCAAACGGACTTGAAGGATTTTTTTATAAGATAGGATCATTTGAAACTGTTAAGTATGTTGAGTATAAAATATACAACATCGATGAAGAACTTAAATATGAGTTTTACATTGAAAGATACAATTTCACACATGATTATACAACTTACGAAGAAATCAAGTATCATCAAAATCAGTATTCAAGTTATAAGCAATTTAAACCAAACGGATTATATTATGAAGAATATGATGCAAGCGAAGAAACGTTTTTAGAATATCGTATCAATGATAATGATAATATCTCATATACTTATTACGATGGATTAGAGAAAAATGAACTAGTGAGAATATATCAAGATCAAAAGTTGGTATATGAAAGCTTAAAAATTGGAAACCATAGACTGACTCTATCAGAAGATGAGTATCACTTTTTGTTTGATATAAAAAATGTCGATGGTTGGGATAATATAAGGCGTTACACTGGTGAAGAATATCAATGGAGTTCATATAGATTATACATTGGTAGTATGGTAAGAAATGAACATTTCGGTTTGACTTCAATTAACGGAATAATTTATCTTGATATAAGGGTAGTAGAGTTCTCAGAAAACTTTATATCACTACATTCTGAATATTTGGAATCCGGCATCACTAATGAAATGTACACAAATCTAAGAAATCAGTACAACGAAGAACTAATAGAGCATCTAAACTTTACAGGATTTAAACTTAAGTTCAATGAAGATAGACAGTTCTACATATCTACAGTATTAAAAGAATCAAAACATGATTATTTAATATCATTTTATGAAATATTTAACACAGAAAAACAACAATAAAGTGGACCTTACGTCCACTTTTTCTTAATATTTTTCAATCACTTTTTCTTCACATAGTATCAAATACTACATATAATAGAATTGGTGATACAATGAACTATATAAAAAGAAACAATGAAGGAATTGAACGTGATGGAATAACCATGAAAAAGTCACTTATTTCATACTTAAACAAACTCTGTTTACAGTCGGGTTCGTCTTTACAAGGTAGGTTAGATTTTGGTAAATATTTGCTTAATACAACTAAGATACCAATCTATATAAACAAAGATATCATTCTCTTCCCTACAGAGAGTATAAGAAGATATAATTCAGTGTTAATCAACTATAAAAACATCATTTCATATAATGAAATTGATGACTTTATCAGAGTTGTTTTCAAAGATTTAAGAGAAATTTATGTGAATATAAGTATGTATTCATTTGAAAAACAAGTAGAAAAAGCACATGAAATTAATGAATATCTATCATAAAGTAAGTGTTTTCACTATGTACTTATTAATAGATTTTATATATAAAATCTTGTATAATGTATGTGAAGAAATAAAAAAAGGAGATTCTTATAATGGCAAAAAAAATAGTAAGAGATGTGAATGTTGAAGGAAAAAAAGTTTTAATCAGAGTAGATTTCAACGTTCCAATGAAAGACGGAGTTATCACTGATGACAACCGTATCGTACAAGCTTTACCAACAATTAAAGACGTTGTAGATAGAAAAGGTAAAGTAATTTTATTTTCTCACTTAGGTAGAGTAAAAACAGAAGAAGACAAAGCAGGAAAATCTTTAGCACCAGTTGCAGAAGCTTTAGCTGCTAAATTAGGACAAGATGTAACATTCGTTCCATTTACTAGAGGAACTGAATTAGAAGAAGCAATCAATAGCTTAAACGAAGGTGAAGTGTTAATGTTTGAAAACACTAGATTCGAAGATATTGATGGTAAAAAAGAAAGTAAAAACGATCCTGAATTAGGTAAATATTGGGCATCTCTAGGTGATGTATTTGTAAATGATGCGTTTGGTACTGCACATAGAAGCCATGCTTCAAATGTAGGTATTGCATCAAACATCAGTGAAGTTGCTGCAGGTTACTTATTAGAAAAAGAAATTAAATTTATTGGTGGAGTTGTTGAAGCACCTGAACGTCCATTTGTTGCAATCTTAGGTGGAGCAAAAGTAGGAGACAAAATCGGTGTAATCGAAAACTTATTAAAAGTAGCTGATAAAATCTTAATCGGTGGAGGAATGAGTTATACATTCTTCAAACAAATGGGATTAGAAATCGGAACATCAATTTGTGAAGATGATAAATTAGCTTTAGCACAAGAATTACTAGATAAAGCACAAGGTAAAATAGAATTACCAGTAGACTTAAAAGTTACAAAAGAATTCAGTAATGATTCAGAAATCAGAATTGCATCATTTGATGATATCAAAGCTGATGAAATGGGATTAGATGCTGGACCAAAAACAATTGAAAAGTATGCTGAGATTTTAAAAGGTGCAAAAACTGTTGTTTGGAATGGACCAGTTGGAGTATTTGAATTCAGTAACTTTGCAGGAGGAACAATCGGTGTTTGTGAAACGTTAGCTAACTTAGAAGACGTTACAACAATTATCGGTGGTGGAGATAGTGCTGCTGCAGCAATTAGTTTAGGATTTGCTGATAAGTTTACACATATATCTACAGGTGGAGGAGCTTCTTTAGAATATTTAGAAGGTAAAGTACTTCCAGGTGTAGCTTGTGTTGACGAAGTATAATGCTGAATGATATTGGCTTAAAAATTAAAGAATTACGACTAGAAAACGGATTAACTCAAGAAGAACTCGCAAATCGTTGCGAGTTAACAAAAGGATTTATTTCACAAATTGAGAATAATTTGACATCACCATCAATTTCAACGTTGGATTATATACTAGAAGTACTTGGTACTAGCTTGGGCGAGTTTTTCAGTGAAAGCACTGAAGAAGAAGCGTATGTATTTAATGAAAATGATTTTGGGATTAAAGTTGATGATGAATTACTACACAGTATAAAATGGATCGTTCCAAACGCACAAAAGTACGAAATGGAACCAATCATTATCGAACTGAAACCTGGTGGAAAATCTTTTGAAGATGAACCGCATGCAGGTGAAGAATTTGGGTATGTATTAGAAGGTGAAATTCAATTACGTGTCGGTAAGAAAAGATATGTTTGTAAAGAAGGAAATACGTTTTATTATATGGCAAACAAATATCATTATATAGAAAACACATCAAGTAGAAATGCCAAAATATTATGGGTTAGTACCCCACCAATGTTTTAAAAGAAGGAGTTATAGATATGGAAAAAATTATAAATGTTGCAAATACAGTAGGATTACATGCATCACTTGCTTCAAAATTAGTACAAGCTGCAGGACAATATGATGCAGATGTAAAATTAATTTATGCTGATCAAGTAGTAGATGCAAAAAGTATTTTAGGTTTAATGAGTCTTGCAATCCCAAGTGGTAAAGACATTAAAATTGTAGCTACTGGAACAGATGCAGAAAAAGTAATCAAAAGTTTCGAGAAAATTTTAGGATAGGAAGTATAGACATGAGAAAACCAATTATCGCTGGTAACTGGAAAATGCACAAAACAAGAGATGAAGCATTACAATTCATCTACAATGTAAACCAAAATGTACCAGCAAGTGAGTTTGTTGAAAGTGTAGTTTGTGCACCTGCACCAATCTTAAGAGACCTTGTAAAACGTCAAGGTGACAGTTTAAGAGTTGGAGCACAAAATATGCATTATTTAGACAATGGAGCATACACTGGTGAAGTGAGTGCACCATTATTAGAAAACATTGGAGTAAAATACGTAATCATTGGACACAGTGAAAGACGTGAATATTACAATGAAACAGATGCTGATGTAAACAAGAAAATCCATCAAGCATTCAACTATGATTTAGTACCAATCGTTTGTTGTGGTGAAAGCTTAGAAATTAGAGAAGCTGGAACGCAAGATGAATGGAATAAAGGACAAGTTGTTGCAGCTTTAAAAGGATTATCAGCTGATCAAGTAAAAGAATTAGTAATCGCTTATGAGCCTATTTGGGCAATTGGAACTGGTAAAACAGCAACTTCTGAACAAGCAAATGAGACAATCAAAGCAATCAGAAATGTTGTAAAAGATTTATACAGTGAAGCAGTAAGCGAAGCAGTTCGTATCCAATATGGTGGAAGTGTAAAACCTGCTAACGTAGATGAACTATTATCAATGAGCGACATCGATGGAGCTTTAGTTGGTGGAGCTAGTTTAGATAGTGAATCTTTCTTAGTATTAGTAAATGCTGCAGTTAAAAAATAAAGACGATTGATTTCGTCTTTTTTTTATTGTATACTCATCTAAAAGGAGAGGGTTATTATGAAGTACATCACAATCTTTGGACCCCAAGCTGTTGGTAAAATGACAGTAGGAGAAGAACTATCAAAACTAATAGATTTACCATTATTTCATAACCATGTTTCAATTGATTTGGTTTTGAAATATTTAGAATGGAATGAAGGACAAAGTATCATTACATCTATTCGTGAAGACATCATGAAAACAATGGTAGAACATAATAAACCAGGACTAATATTCACATTCATATGGGATTTTGATAGTCAGGCAGATTGGGACTTCATAAAGAAGAATGAAATGATCTTCAAAGACTATGATAAATACTATGTAGAACTATATAGCGACGTTGATACAAGACTATCAAGGAATACCACAGAAAACCGCTTAGAAAAGAAATGGACAAAAAGAAATACTGAGTGGAGTAACAATGAACTAGTATCTTCAATGAATAGACATCGAATGAATTCTAAGCAAAATGAAGTGCCTTATAATAACTATATCAAAATAGATAATACCTTCAAATCAGCAAAAGAAACTGCAGTACTGATTAAAGAATACTTTAACCTATAAAAAAAGCACTCAAATGAGTGCTTTTGTTTTAATCTATATCTTCTATAACTGCGCTACGATCATTCTCTGAAGGAGTAAGATCTTGAGTAAATTCCCAATCACCAGTTCCTGAACGTTCAAGATCGACAGTCCATCTACCATTTTCTTTTGTAGCAATAATACCCATATTATTTGTAAAATCATAATCTGTTTCATCTAAACCTTCAACATAGTTCTCTAACTGTGTCCAAGTAAGTTCCTCATCAGAAGAACAAGTCGTTTGTGAACAATAAAGTTTTGCTGCATTCTCAATAGCTAATGCATCAGCTAATACAGCATCTCTTGCTGTGTTACTACCAATATTTGTATCAGGGTCATCATCATCCTCTGAATCAAACTCTATATAAATAACTTCTTCTTCATCTACATTACATTCATATCCCATGTCTTCTAACTCATCTTCTAAATCTTCTTCAATATCAAAGAAGTCATCACCATCATACTCAGCTAGTAAATACTCTTCTGCGTCTCTGATATCATCATAATCATACTCACGAAGCATAGTGTCATATTCATCTCTTAATAACATAATTCTGTCTTCTTGATAGATAAGTACAATCGCAAACTCATTCTCTCCATCACTACAAGTCATTGTACGTTGTTCAACCATTTCTTCCCCACATGCAGTTAATGAAACTGTAAGTAATACAGTTAATAGTAATAATAATTTTTTCATCTTTCTACCTTCCTTTCAAGTTATATTATATCATAAAAAAAGACATTAAAATGTCTTATTTTTCTTCGATAATACAATCTAATCCACAAACACTAGGAATAGCACCATATTCAAACTTGTAATGACTACCGTCTATAGGAATTAAATAAACTCTAAAATCACCTTGATACCTCTTTGATACGATATCACTATCATCAAGATCATAATAATTCTCATTGAACCCTTCAATATAACCTTTTACACTATCCCATGTAAGTTCTTGATAATCAGTACAAGTGAAATCTTCGCAGTAAAAGTTACTCGCATTTTCTATCATAATGGCATCAGCTAATACTGAATCAGGTTCAGTGTTCTCAATAACAGACCCAAATGGAGCAATAATATCTAGTACTAAAACAGCACTAATAATTGTGATTAAAACGACAGATATAATAATAACATATTTCTTCATCACATCACCTCTTCTTTATTATACCATAAAAAAAGCACTCAATTGAGTGCTTTTAGTTTCATTATCTGTTGTAATATTCAACGATTAAGTTTTCTTTGATGTCAGTTAAGATTTCTTGTCTTTCAGGTAGACGAACAAATGTTGCTTCAAATTTGTTTTCATCGAAACTTACAAACTCAACTCTTGTTACTTGAGCTTCTAAAGAATCTTTAACGATATCAAATTTTCTAGCTTTATCACTTAAAGTGATTACTTGTCCTGGAACTACTCTGTAAGATGGGATATCTACTCTACCACCATCAACATATACATGTCCGTGGTTTACTAATTGTCTAGCTTGACGTCTAGTTCTAGCTAATCCAATTCTGTAAACTAAGTTGTCTAATCTTGATTCTAATAAGAATAAGAAGTTCTCACCTTGTTTACCTTGTAATTTTTTTGCTGCTTCGAAGATTTTCTTGAATTGTTTCTCATTCACACCATAAGTAAATCTTACTTTTTGTTTTTCTTGAAGTTGTTGTCCGTATTCAGAAATTTTTCCTCTACGTTGTCCATGTTGTCCTGGTGCATAAGGTCTTTTTCCTAATTCTTTACCAGTTTCACTGATTGAGAATTTAAGTCTTCTAGCTTTTTTCCAGCTTGGTCCAGTATAACGTGCCATAATGTATTCCTCCTTTTATTTTTTGTACAAGAGTAATAACGATCTATTAATCAGAATGTTTTAATGATTTCACCATGTCAGCTATGATTACTATCAAACCCTTGGGAACATTCAGCAGTTAATGAAATTCATTATTTAGCTGCCTTTATTACACATGCCTTTATATTATATAGAAAGTATTATATAATGTCAACTAAATTTGACACTACTTTCTCTAAATATCCTTTATCTACTTCATTAAAGCGATTTTTTATCGGTGAATCAATATCTAAGACACCAATCAACTGATTATCTTTAACAATTGGTACGACAATTTCACTGTTTGAGTTGGAATCACAAGCGATATGTCCAGGGAATGCGTGTACATCTTCAACGATGTATGTAACGCGCTCTTTTGCGCTATTTCCACAAACACCACTACCTAGCTTAATCTCTGTACAAGCTGGTAGTCCTTGAAATGGACCAAGATATAATTTTTCACCATCAAATAAGTAAAAACCTACCCAATTAATATCTGTAATAAAGTAATCAAGTAATGCACTTAGATTACTAAGAGTAGTCACAAGTTGATCACTACCTAACAGCAAGTATTTTTGATTACTTAAAATCAGTTCATAATTCTCTTCTTTAGTTTTTCCTAATGGAACTTTATTAAACATAATTATCACCTAAAAACATTTTAACAAATTAATATAAAAAATCAAACAAATGTGATATTATATCTTTGATATTAAAGGAGTCGATAATATGTATGAAAGAATCTTAGTTAGATATGGTGATCTAACGCTAAAAGGAAAAAATAAAAAGATGTTTATTGATAGAGTAAACAATCTTATCAGAGAAAAAGTAAATAACCCTAATGTAAAATACGAGAAGAATCACGACCGATTATATATATTACTAAATGGTGAAGACCATAATGAAGTAATCAAAGGATTAGATAAAGTATCAGGACTACGTAGTTATAGTCTTGTTTCTAAAGTAGATAGAGATATAGAATCAATCAACAAAAGAGCATTAGAAGTAGTAGAAGGGGAATTAAAAGATAAAGTAGTTACCTTCAAAGTAGAATCAAAAAGAAGTGATAAACTATATCCAATCAATTCTCAAGAAATGGCAAAAATTGTTGCATCTCATGTTTTAAGAAACACAGAACTTTTAAAAGTAGATGTGCATAATCCAGAACTAACACTAAATGTTGAAATCAGAACAGATGCAGCATTCCTATATTGTAAAAAAATCAAAGGTATGGGAGGATTCCCTGTAGGTGTAGCTGGAAAAGGATTATTAATGCTAAGTGGAGGAATTGATTCTCCAGTTGCGGGATTCTTAGCTATGAAACAAGGTGTGGAAATCGAAGCAATCCATTTTGAATCTACACCACTAACGAGTATTGAATCTGCACAAAAAGTAATCGACCTTACAGAAAAAATGGCGGTCTATGCCCCAAAATCAAAAATAAAATTATATATGGTACCATTTGAAAAAATGCACCAAGCATTACTAAACTACATTCCTGAATCATACAACATTACAATCATGAGAAGAATGATGTACCGTATTGCTGAAAAAATAGCTGAATTAAATAATGATCTTATCTTAATCAATGGAGAATCCATTGGTCAAGTAGCATCACAAACATTAAAATCAATGAACGTAGTGAGTAGAACAGTAGATATGCCTATTGTAAGACCTTTATCGACATACGATAAACTAGACATCATTGACATCTCAAAACAAATTGATTGTTACAATATCTCAATTAAGCCTTTTGAAGACTGTTGCACGGTTTATGTACCAAAGAAACCAACGACTGCTCCAAATATGAGAAAATGTGAACTATACGAACAATCATTTGATTTTGAAGCAATTATCAATGAAACAGTAGAAAATACAAAATACATTATATGCGATGCAAAAAACCATAGAGACATCACTTTTGAAGGATTCGTGGTCAGTGAGGTTCTTGCAAATGAAAACTTATAGACCAATCAAACGATTCTCTATTAGTTTATTCTTCGCAGTTCTTGTTACACCACTACTAGTAAGTGATAGTATCATAAACTTACTAATAGGTTACGGATTTATCACTTTGTTTGTCTTCATATTCCTATTTGGAATGACTAGATACATAACATTCAAAGGAAACGAGTTCAAAACCAACTTTAAAATGAAATCAATCATCAAATCAAAAAATCACGACAAAAAAACTCATTTCACACAAAACGAAATATACAATATCAAATTTGAAGAAATAGGTGTTAGTATGAGAAAACTAAAAGTACTAACAATCATTCTCAAAAACAAAGACAAATACATTATCAACCTATCATCTTTTACTGACAAAGAGTATATAAAAATACAAGAACATTTTAATAAATCAATCACATAGTTTGCAAACGAACTAATAATTTATTATAATATCTTTTAGAGGTGAATAAAATGAAAAAAATATCAGTATTATTATTAACACTATTCGCAATCTTTACACTAACAGCTTGCGGAGAAGAAGAAACATTTTATACAAACATCGATAACGAAGAACTAAAAGAAATGTTATCAAGTGACGAAGAGTACTACTTCATTGATGTAAGAACACTAACAGAATACAACGAAAAGAAAATCAATGGATTTAACTTACTAATGGACGTAGAAAATTTAAAACTTAGCACAAAATTATTAGAAGATTTAGACAAAGACATACCTGTAGTACTAATGTGTAACTCAGGAAACAGAAGTGTCGAAGCCGCAGCTATCTTTGAAGCAGAAGGATTCACTACTGTATATAACTTAGAAGATGGTATTGTAGGTTGGATCAACGAAGACAATCCAGTTGAATAAGAGGAGCTCAGGCTCCTTTTTTTGTAACTTACATATAAATATGATTAATTACTTTATATATGGTATATACTACATGTGAGGTGATGCTATGAAGAGAATACTTATTTTGGTTTTATTACTATTACTAACAGGTTGTGATAGCCAGATTGAAGAAAACAACGAACTACAAAGCACAGATAAAGTAGAAGAAATCGTTTATGAAATGGAAGATAATAGATATCTAATACCATTTGATGAATCATATCATACTGAATCAGTTACAGAAATAAAACAAGATACTGACTTGCTAGTTACAAGTTATGGGTTTGGACATTATGAATATTTAGGTTCTATCCAAAATGTAAGTATCTATAGAAAACATACTCCTAAGATGGTGGTTTGTACAATGGACTTAGTAGGTCCTACTAGTATTGGAGACGGAAACTATATATATGGTGGTGGAGGTAGTAGCTGTAATCGTTCTACGTTTTTAGTAGAGGGGGATAAACTATCTAGAATTAGTGGTAATATACTTGAAGAAGAATTACCTATTGAAGATTTCAATATAACTACTGAAGAATTATGCAATGTACCAAATGTTTGCTTAGTAGATAGAGAAATCAATTATCCTGGTACATTTACTGTAGGTGATGATTTGATTACTTCTGACAAAGAATTACTTTCCAATAATACAGGAAGATCAAACTTTAATTACTTTGGTGTTGTAGATGGATATAGAATCTATCGTTCTTACTTTGATGAAGATGAAACGTTGATCTGTACAATGGATATGATGCCTTCTACAATAATCTCTTATAACTATTATATCTTTGGTGGTGGAAGTGGAAGTTGCTATCACAAAACATATGCAGTGAAAAACAATGAATTCTATCCAATAAGTGGATATAACCATATCGATATTGAAGATTTAAATATTGATGCACAGATGTTATGTAGGTTAGACTCAGTATGCAGTATTACTATCGGTCCTTACTTTCATCATAATTTCAGAGAAAATATGATGTGGGAATGTGAAGAGGATTCTTGTAATTATATAGGTACCAACTTTGAAAACCTAACGTATTATTTCAATTCAAACTTAGAAACAGATATTTCAATTAACACATTTACTCCTGATCGATTTATCTTTACCCACAATGAATATGAGATAGAAATCGATATCACACATCAAAATATCTCAATTATGATTGATGATACATTCTATACTCACGGACATTTTGACTACAATATAGACCCTTATCTATATCATTCAATTGATGAAGGTACCTTACAACAAATCAATCTTTTATTAGAATATATTAACACATTTATGTATGGATTATAAGACACCAATTTGGTGTCTTTTTTTTATAAAATATGATAAAATTATATAGAAAGATGGTGATACAATGCTGACTTTATTCTTACTATTGATAAACCTAACTACAATCTTTATTGGAATTTATCAATTTGATTACATGATAGACAATCAAGTAAATAATATATTTGTTATTCTATTAAGTATACTTATTGGAACAATTATGATGATACTGAGCGCTTTGATCTATATTGAAGTAACTTATCAAATCGTTATCAAACGAGGAAGTATCAAATCAAAACTAAAACATATGTTCGCAAATACACTAGGTAGTGTCCCAATTCATTTATTCAGAATGAAAGTAAAGGTAATTGGAAAAGAAAACCTACCTTCTACTACGAGTTTTACAGTATATGCAAATCACACAGAATATCTTGATACTCCAGTGATTAAATATAATCTAAAAAAATATCCACTCGCTTTCTTACAAAAACAAAGTGTTGAAACATTTCCAATCATTGGGAAATGGACTACCAAATTTGGTTGTGTTAGTCTTGACAGAACAAACCCACGTAAAGGTGCGATATCTATCAAAAAAACGATAGAAAACGTAAAAAGTGGTGTTCCAATGGCGATCTACCCTGAAGGAACAACAGGTAAAGTGATAGGAGAAATGGCAGACTTTAAACCAGGTGCATTTAAAGTTGCTTTAAAATCAAAAGCCCCTTTACTTCCAATCAGTATTGTAAAGCCAAAACACTATAATAAAATTAAATGGCCCTTTAAAAAACCAGTTACTTTAGTCATTCATAAACCATTACAGTTTCATGAGTTTCAATCACTATCGACAATAGAACTATCAGATGTTGTTAGAAACATCATTTCTGAACCATTAAACAAATACAATGAAATGTAAACCAAAAGACACTAAAATAGTGTCTTTTTCTTTTGATATATGATATAGTATTTTAGAAAGAAAAGGTGATATTATGTTATTCATTGAATACAAAAAATGTTCTACATCAAACAAAGCAAAAAAATGGCTAAAAGACCAAAGAATCGATGTAGAATATCGAGATATTAAAGAAGATAACCCTACATACGAAGAACTAAAAACATGGTATGAAAACTCAAACCTTGAAATCAAAAGATTCTTCAACACATCAGGGAAACTATATAGGGAACAAAACATGAAAGACAAACTAAAGTCACTATCTGAAGATGAACTATTAAGAGTACTAGCAACTAACGGTATGATGGTAAAAAGACCAATCTTAGTAGATGAAAATAAAATCCTAATTGGATTCAAACTTCCTGAATGGGAAGAAAGGTTTGGTAAATAATATGTTCTTTATATCTTTAGTGTTAATCAACCTAGGAACAATCTTTTTTGGAATATATCAATTTGATTATGTAGTAGATAATCAAGTAAATAATATTTTAGTGATATTATTAAGTATCATCGCAGGAACAGTAGTTATGCTTTTAGTATTTGGTTTGTATGTAGAATTCTTCTATCAAACAGTCGCAAAAAGAAGACCATACACATCAAAACTTAAACACTACATCGCAAATAGGATCATGACAATTCCTCTTTATTGGACAAATACGAGAGTGAAAGTAGAAGGGATTGAAAATCTACCAAAAGATACAGGGTTTAGTATTTATGCCAATCATACTTCTATGATGGATATACCAGTTCTTATGTGGAACTTAAGAGGTTATCCAATTGCATTCTTACAAAAACAAAAAGTAAATGATTTACCACTTGTAGGAAAATGGACACCTCCTCTTGGTTGTGTCAATCTAGATAGAGAAAACTCACGTAAAGGTGCAGAAGCTATCTTACAAACGATCAAGAATGTTAAGAATGGTAGTTCTATGGTAATCTTCCCTGAAGGTACAAGAGCATACAATGTTGGTGAGTTATTAGAGTTTAAAGCAGGGTCATTCAAAGTAGCTTTAAAATCAAAAGCTCCACTCGTACCAATCACAATCAAAAAACCAAAAAACTTCAGATCAATCAAATGGCCATTTAAAAAACCAATTACGTTAATCATTCATAAACCACTTGAGTTTAGTGATTTCAGAAAACAATCATCACAAGAACTAAGTGACCAAGTAAGAGACATTATCGAATCTGTATTATAAAAAAACCTTCTACTATTGAGTAGAAGGTTTTCTTTATTTCTTTTTATTTGCTAGTTGTACAGAAACTTTTTTACCGTTGTATTTCACGTTTTTCAGTTTTCTTTGTACGATGTCTTTATCTCTAACTGATACGTTAAAGAATGAGAAACTATTTCTAACAGTAATGTCGCTTATGAATTTGTTTTTAACTCCTGTTTTTTGTTCTACAAATTCAGCAACTTTTTTTGGATTAGCTCCTGTTTTAGTACCCATGTTAATGTGGAATCTAACATAGTCTTTACCAGTGCTTCTATCTTTTGATTTTCTATCGAAGTTATCATTGATATCTCCTGTTACTTGTTCAGAATGATCTTTCTTCTCAAGCATTGAAAGTAAACCACTCACTACGATATGAGGTTCGTATTTACTTAACAGTTGATAACTTTGTTCATCGAAACGGAATGTGTTTTCTGTTTTGATGATATTGATGATTTGTTCGATTTGATGTTCTTGTTTTATTCTGATTACATTCTCAGGTGTTGGGATATTTCTTTTCTTTATTTTCGATTTTGTAAAGCGTTCGATTTCATTTATTTTGTATTGCTCTTTTCTACTCGCTAATGTGAAAGAAAATCCTTTGCTTCCGATACGTCCTGTACGTCCAATTCTATGAACATAAAACTCTGCTTTTTCAGGAACGTCATAGTTGATAACTACTTCAACGTTTTTAATGTCTAGCCCACGTGCTGCTACATCAGTAGCTACTAACAAGTCTAAAACTCCACTATGGAATTTATCTAGAACTGCTAAACGCATTGTTTGCTGTAAGTCACCATGAATTTTATCTACGTTGTATCCTTTTTTTGTTAATTCTCTTGTAACATCATCAACTTTACGTTTTGTGTTACAGAAGATTAAAGTAAGTTTTGGATTGTAGACATGAAGTAATCTTCCGATTGCTTCAATTTTGTTTTGTTGTTTTACATTGTAGTAATACTGTGTGATGTCTTTATTTGTTTCTTCGCTTGTAACAACACTAACAACTTGAGGGGTCTTCATGTAAGTCTTACTGATTGCCAAGATTGGTTTTGGCATAGTTGCACTAAACATAACAGTTTGTCTCTCTTCGTTTGCTGAACTTAAAATGATTTCAATATCTTCTTTGAATCCCATTTTTAGCATTTCATCAGCTTCATCTAACACTAAGAATTTAATGTTTGCAAGACGAATTAGTTTACGGTTGATATGGTCGATTAAACGACCTGGTGTCGCAACAACGATTTGTGGTTTTTTCTTAAGGTGTCCAATTTGTTTTGTAATTGGCTCTCCACCATAAACACTAACTGTTTTTAGTTTTGGTAAGTATTTACCGATTTTGTCAATTTCTCTTTTTACTTGAACTACTAGTTCTCTAGTAGGACATATGATAATTGCCTGAATGTCTTTTGAATCATAATCGATAGCATCTAAGATCGGAAGTGTGAAGGCAGCAGTTTTACCTGTACCAGTCTGACTATGTCCAATAACATCATTTCCTTCCTCGATAAGAGGAATTGTTTTTTCTTGGATTTCAGTGAATTCACTGAATCCCATTTCTAATAGTGATTTTTCAATCAGTTCATTTTTATATAACATATTTATTTCTCCTTTGAAATCAATTAACTATAACATATTTCTTCTCAATGTAAAGAAATATATAATATATATGAAAAATAATGTATAATAAAATAGGTGATAACCTATGAAAATCATGAAATTGACAAAGAAACATGTTCCCCTACTTAAAAAGAGTTTTTATTCTGATGAAATCGATGCTTTTTCAGAAGCGTTTATCAATGATCAATCTGTCGTTAGTTATATTGCGATTAGTGAAGAAGAAGCAGTTGGATTTATTTATGGATATATTTTGAAACGTATCAATTCAAAACCGATGCTTTATATTCACAGTGTTGATGTGAGAGAAGATAAACGAGGTCAAGGTATTGGTACTTTAATGATGAATGAAATCTTACAACTAAAAGAGAATGGAGAAATATGTAAAGTATTTCTTATTACGAATAAGTCAAACGAAAAAGCAATGCGGTTATATCAAAAAGTAGGAGGGAATATTCCTTTTACTGACGATGTCGTGTTTGAGTATAAATAGAGGTGTATTATGACAATAACTAGCATAAACAACAAACTAATTAAAGATATTGTAAAACTTCATCAAAAAAAGCATAGAGATAGCACAAACCATTTCTTGATGGAAGGATATCATTTATATGAAGAAGCACAATCATATGGGACGATTAAATATGTCTTTACAACAGATGATTCTATCAAGGGTGAGAATGTAGTTTATGTCACTGAACAAGTACTAGAAAAACTAGCTCAAACAAAGAGTCCACAAGGTGTTTTAGTCGTATGTGAGAAACTCAAAGAAAAAAAACTGACAGATAGAGTCTTAATTCTGAACAAAGTACAAGATCCAGGAAACGTGGGAACACTCTTAAGAAGTGCTTTGGGATTTGGGTTTAACACTGTTGTTTTAGATAACACATGTGATTTATATAATGACAAGGTATTACGTAGTGCCCAAGGTAATATTTTCAGGTTAAACATTGTCTTTTCAGATACTGTAAAGTTTATGGAAAGTCATCCAGAATATCTATATTACGGTACTGCGATGAATGGTGAAGATATAAATTTTATCACAGGTAAAAAACTAGCTTTAATTCTCGGGAACGAAGGAAGCGGAGTTAGTAAAGATATATTAAGTAAAACACATAAAAATATTTCCATAAAAACAAGCGTTGAAAGTCTAAACGTAGGTGTTGCTGGTAGTATTATTATGCATCATATCAAAAGGGGGAAATAATATGATTAGAGTATTTGAAAGAAGCACAATTATTCAGAACCTGATAGAAGAGTTTGAAGTATTAGGATCGTTAGAATACAAAAAAGAGGTATCAGATAGAACTTTCTTTTATGCATTTCAAAGAAGAAGTTTTAGTGTAGATAACACAACAACAACAGCTATCGTATTTACACAAACAGGAACATTTATTGATATCTATTTTTACACTGAAGGAGATACCGTAGAACTACAATCAGAAATCGTAAGATTACTAACAGAAAACGGTATAAATTCAGAGATAATTAAGGAACAATAAAATATTTGCCTTTTTAATCTATCTATGATAGAATACTAATGCATATGAGTTAGAGAGTCGGTCAAAACCGGCTCTTTATTATTGTTAAAGGAGGTTATCATGGAAATAAAAGAAGTCCTAAAGCCTATAGTAGAAGACTTGGGTTATTATTTATACGATATTGAAATCGTAAAAGAAGACGGGAATGACATCTTAAGAATTCTAATCGAAAATGAAACATATATTAACATTGATGACTGTGTAAAAGTTAGTCGTAAAGTTAGCGAATTATTAGATGAAGTAGATCCATTCAAAGAACCATACATGTTAGAAGTAACAAGTAGTGGTGCAGAACGTGAATTAAGATCAAGTGATGAGATTTCACGAGCTGTAGGAAAAGGTGTTTTAGTAGAAACATTCGAACAAAAATTTGAAGGTACTTTAGAATCATTCAAAGACAATGTCTTAACAATCAAAATGAAAAACAAAAAAGTAAGTAAAGTTAACTATATGGATATCAATTTTATCCGTATGGCAATTATGTTATAGGAGGCAAAAAAATGATTAGTAAAGAGTTTTTCAAAGCTTTAGAGCTAGTAGCTATAGAAAGAGGACTAGAAAAAGAAAAAATCCTAGATATCATGGGTAGAGGTATTCTGAATGCATATAAAAAAGAACACCTAACAAGTGAGAATGCTACAATCGAATTCAACGAGGACAAAGCACAAATTATTCTAAGTGCAGATTACTTAGTCGTTGAAGAAGTAGTAAATCCAGGAGAAATTAGTTTAGCAAAAGCACGTACAAAACGTAAAACTGCAAAACTAGGAGACACAATTACATACAAAGAAAAAATCAAAGACTTTGGACGTATTGCTGCATCAAGTGCAAAACAAATTCTGACTCAAGGATTAAAACAACTTGAAAGAGAAAAAGCATACGATTTATTCAAAGATAGAGAAAACGAAATGTTAAATACAGAAATCGTTTCAATCAACAAAGATTTCGTAACATTAGATTTAGGTGGAAACCTAGAAACTTCATTACCACGTAAAGAATTATTAAGAAGCGATGATGTATTTATTGGTGCGAGATTAAAAGTGTATATCACAAAAGTAGATATGACGACAAAAGGACCAAAAGTATTCGTTTCAAGAACAGATAAAAACTTAGTGAAAAGACTTATCGAACAAGTATGTCCTGAAATTATGGATGGCACTGTTGAAATCATGGGTATCGCTCGTGATGCTGGAGATAGAAGTAAAGTAGCTGTGTATTCACACGATGAAAACGTAGATCCAGTTGGTGCAGTTGTAGGATTCAAAGGTGCAAGAATCAAAGAAGTACTGGAATCATTACAAGGAGAAAAAGTCGATGTTTATCAATGGAGTAACGACCCAGTTTCTTTAGTATTAAACGCATTAGAACCTGCTAAAGTAATTGCTGTTAATCCAAACAAAAAGAAAAATCAAGCAATGGTTATCGTAAAAGATAAAGATTTAACTGCCGCTATCGGTGTTAAAGGACAAAATGCAAAACTAGCTGCTCAATCTAGTGGATGGAAAATAGAAATCAAATCAATCACACAAGCAAAAGAAGAAGGAATCAGATACAGAAGGTTCGAAAGTGAAGAAACAGCGTAAGCTACCTTTACGTAAATGTGTGATTACAGGAGAACAACTTCCAAAACAAGAATTAATTCGAGTAGTAAAAAATAAAGAACTAGGTGTTTTAGTAGATCAAACAGGTAAAACAAATGGACGTGGAGCTTATCTTAAAAAAAGCAAAGCAGTGATCTTAAAAGCACAAAAAACAAAGAAACTAGAAAGACATTTAGACATAGAAGTAAACGAGAGTATTTATTTAGAGTTATTGGAGTTAATCGATAATGAAGGATAAAATATTAGGTTTATTGGGACTGGCAATGAGAGCACGAAAGATTGTTCTAGGTGAAGAGTTTGTTTTAAAAACAATGACACTTAGAAACAAAACAGTGTTTCTAGCAACAGATGCAGGGGAAAACATTACTAAAAAAATAATTGATAAGGCAGCAAGTTTTAACTGTATTGTGATTAGAGATTATTCATCAGATGAATTATCACAGGCAATCGGAAAAGAAAACAGAAAAGTAATACTTATTGATGATTTAGGGTTTAGTAGAAAAATAAAAGAATACATAAATTCCTAAGAAAGAGGTGATTTTGATGGCAAAAAAGCAATCAAAAAAATCAAAACAAATTGATACAAGAAAATCAAATATTCCAGTAGCCACTCAAGCAAAGAGTGAAGGAGTATTATACTATAAAACAGATATGACTGTTGGAGATGTTGCTGAAGGTATGAACGTACCAGCTTCGAAAGTAATTACGAAGTTAATGGGACTTGGTATTATGGCAAACCAAACACAAACTGTAGACCGTGAAACAATTGAGTTAATCGCTTTGGATCTTGGATTCGAACTAGAAGATGAACAAGTTACAGACTTAACAAGATTTGAAGAAATGGAAATAGTAGACAACGAAGACGACCTACAAGAACGCCCACCAGTAGTTACAATTATGGGACATGTAGACCATGGTAAAACAACATTACTAGATACAATCAGAAACAGCCGTGTTACAGAAGGTGAAGCTGGTGGAATCACACAGCACATCGGTGCATACCAAGTAACAAAAAATGGTGCATTAATTACATTTATCGATACACCAGGACATGCTGCATTTACTGAAATGCGTGCACGTGGAGCACAAGTAACAGATATTACTATTTTAGTAGTAGCTGCTGATGATGGTGTAATGCCACAAACAAGAGAAGCAATCGATCATGCACAAGCTGCAGGTGTACCAATCATCGTTGCTGTAAACAAAATGGATAAAGTAGGAGCAAACCCTGACCGTGTGATGCAAGAACTTACAGAATATAACTTAATCCCAGAAGCTTGGGGTGGAGAAACAATTTTCTGTAACATCAGTGCATTAACAGGTGATGGTGTTGATAACTTACTAGAAATGATCCAATTAACAGCTGAGATTAATGAATACAAAGCAAACCCAAATAGATTAGCATCAGGACACGTTATTGAATCTAAATTAGATAAAGGTCGTGGACCAGTTGCAACGTTATTAGTAGCAAACGGATCTTTAAAAGTTGGAGATGTATTAGTTGCTGGTAACACATTTGGTAAAGTTCGTGCAATGGTAGATGATACTTTACACAGACTAAACGTTGCTAAACCTTCTAAAGCAGTCGAGGTTACAGGATTAAACGACGTACCACAAGCTGGAGATAGCTTCATGGTATTCTCAGATGAAAGACAAGCTCGTGTAACTGCAGAAGAAAGAGCACACCGCGCTTGGAAAGTAGAACGCGGAGTAGGAAAAGCAGTAAGCTTAGATGAACTATTTAGTGCTTACGGAGATCAAGATACAAAAGAACTACGTTTAATCATCAAAGGTGATACACATGGTTCAATTGAAGCATTAAAAGCATCATTAGAAAAAATTGATGTAGAAGGTGCTAAAATCGATATCATCCGTTCAAGTGTTGGAACAATAACTGATACAGATGTAACACTAGCATTAGCAAGTGGAGCAATCATTATGGGATTCAATGTGCGTCCAACATCAAAAGTACGTGATACAGCAAAAGAAAAAGGAATCGACATCCGTTTATATAACATTATCTACAAAGCATTAGAAGAAGTAGAACTAGCTCTAACAGGTATGTTAGATCCTGAGTTCGAAGAAGTAGTTACTGGACAAGCAGTTGTTCGTGATACATTCAAAATTTCTAAAGTAGGTACAGTAGCTGGATGTTACGTTACTGATGGAAATATCGAACGTAATAGCTTAGTAAGAATTTTACGTGACGGTGTTGTCGTTTACGAAGGTAAAATGGCATCATTAAAACGTTTCAAAGACGATGTAAAAGAAGTACATCAAGGTTACGAATGTGGAATCATGATTGAACGTTACAACGACATCAAAGAAGGCGACATCATCGAAGCTTCAGTAGAAAGAGAGATACCTAGAACTTGAGTAAACTAGAAAGACTAGAATCGACAATCCTTAGAACATTAACTTCAATCTATAGAGAAGAAGTAAAAGATAATTCAATCGGATTTCTAACAATCACAGAAGTAAGACTAACAAATGATTTCTCATACCTAACAGTGTATTACACAATCTTAGGTCAAGATGCGAAAAAAGAAGCAGCAAAAAAAGCACTTGAAAGATCAAAGCGTTTTGTCAAAGGAAAACTGTCACAACGCGTAAAAATGAGAAAAACACCAGATCTTATTTTCAAATATGACGAATCACTAGACTACGGAAACCGCATATCTAGTGGCTTAAAGGACGTAATAAAAGAAGACTAAAGTCTTCTTTTTTTATTGTCATATAAATGATAAAATATTTATAGGTGATAGTATGTTAGGATTATTTGTTAAAATCAAAGACCAATATACATTATGGCTAAGAAATATGAGTATCAAACAAGCAATGATTTACTCAATAATATTCATAGTCTTCATAGCCCTTGTTTTACCATGGATGAGTGAATTATCATTTGAACTAATCAAAGTTGAAGAATCAATTGATACTTCTTTATTCACAGAAATCAAAGAATTATATCACTTAAGAGAAAAGTATGGGAGTACTGGTAGATACTACTACATAATCATTCGCGTTACATTTGATGTTATATGGCCTGTTGTCTACTTTTTATTTATCGCTTCCTGGACTGCATACTTATCAAAAAGTATAAAGGAACCATCAACGTTTAGATACATTAATTACTTACCACTTATCGCAGTATCATTAGATTACTTAGAAAACCTAATCGCTATTATTTTCATGGCAAGTTATCCATATCAAATAGACATCATACCATTTCTAGCAATTGTTGTTAGCTTGAATAAATGGCTATGGATAGCATTTGGTTTTATACAAATCATTTGGCTACTTTTGAAAAGAGGTGTAACGTATGTTAGAAAGTAAAAGACTATACTATTTAAGATGGGAAAAAAGTGATTTTGAAGAACTGAAAAAAACACTTGGAAATCCAAAAGTATGTGAATACCTACCAGGAAACAATCAAAGAACAGATGATCAAATCAAAAAAACACTTCAGTTCTTTCATGAATCATATAATGATGAACTTGGTAATATGATATACAAAATACTAGAAAAAAATACAGGAGAAGTAATTGGGTATGGCGGACTAGCCTACGTAAAAGAATTTGAGAAGATCGAAATCATGTATGGTTTCAATCAAAAACACTGGGGACTAGGTTACGCCACAGAAACCTCTCTAATGATGAAACAACTAGCTAAAAAAAGAAAGTTAAAAAACATTATTGCACTATGTGATATCAACAATGAACCATCAAAAAAAGTGCTTTTAAAAACAGGATTCAAACAACTCAAGCAAATAGATTTATGGGGCTTACAATTAAACTATTACGAAATGGATGTTTAATAAAAGTTTTAAATCACAACTTATTCACAATTCTTTATAAAAAGGACTATATACTATTGTGTTGTCCTTTTTTTGGGATAAAGATTCAGAAAATTTAAGGAGATGTATTATGAAGAAATTACTTATTACTATTTTACTCGCTACTCTAGCATTCTTCCCAACTTTTAATAAAGTTGACGCAGATAGCTTAGTAGGACAAGAAACATTCGAGAATGTGGTAATCTTCATCAGATTCGCAGATGAAGAAGACTATCAAGCACCATACTCTCTAGACTTCTATGAAGGGATGTTCAATGGTACAGATCAAATGAGTCTAAAAGACTACTATTTAAAAGCATCGTATAATCAATTAACGATCAATAGTATACTTACAAATGATGGTACAAACATCGTTTACTACACAGACATCTATGACAGATCTTACTTCGAACCAAAAACGGATGAAAATCCAAACGGTTCTACTGAAGGTAACGCAACTTCAAGAGAACACAATTTATTAAAAAGAGCAATAAACTATGTTGATGAAAACAATCTAATTCCAGACAATGTTAATCTTGACGTTAACAACGATGGAGAAATTGACAGTGTTACGTTCATGGTAAGTGGACAAGACACAGGGTGGAACTCATTACTATGGCCTCACAAATGGGAACTATACACATTTGTGAATGATGATGAAACTTGGGCGTCAGACGCACCAACAATTAACGGGAAATATGCATATACTTACACATTCGAACTACTTGGAAACGGACCATACTATGACAACCGAGTAGAAGTTGGAGTATTAGCACATGAAACATTCCATTTAATTGGAGCACCAGATTTATACCATTATTATTCTTATAACAATATATCACCAGTCGGAGACTGGGGACTAATGGATGGTTCCACATTATATCCATCTCATATGCTAGGGTATATGAAATATCGATATGGTGGATGGATTACTGATGTTACAGAAATCACAGAACCAGGAACTTATACATTATATCCTCAACAAGACAGTCCAGATAACCTATATAAAATCTATACAGGTTACGCAAACGAATGGGTATACTTAGAATACAGAAACAACGAAGGAATCTACGAAGAAAACCTTGATGATACTGGTTTAATTGTTTACAGAGTAAATGATTCAATCGAAGGAAACGTGGATGGTTCATTCAATGAAGCAGGACATGCTGCTGATGAAGTATTTTTATTCAGACCATACATGGACGATATAGAAGAACCAATCGTTGTTATTGATGTGTCACAAGATGCAAATGGTGATTTAACAAAAGCTGCCATTTCACAAAACAATCCATTTACTGAAATGGGTGTAGATACTGACATTCAAATGTTTAGTAGCTATGGTAAAATTATTGATTTAAGAATTACTAACGTTATCGAAGAAAACGGAGCTATTACATTTGATGTAGAATTTACTCCTTCAGTAAATATCAATACAAACGACTTTGATTACCAATATAGAGATTTAGTATTATGGGATCACGAATCAATGTTCTATACAGCAAACATAGACAACTTATGTGATACATGTACAGCATACTATACACTAAATGGTGAAACACCAACAATGGAATCAACACTTTATAACGGTGAAGATATTAGAATCACAGCTGATAGTAATCAAGTGATTGCTCATGTTTACAAAGATGGTGTTTTCCAATACGAAATCAAAGATACATTCACATTCAGTGAAACAATTGAAAGTGCACATGATCCATACGGAAACTTAAAAGACATCACTTGGTATTTAGAATTTGCTAGTGAAGAAAGCTATGATGTAATCTTTGATGATTCTTCAGAGTTTGAAGTAGATTATGATTACCTACATGTATTTGATGGAACAGATACACTAACATATACAGGTACTGACTTACAAAATGAAGTACTAACATTTGATAACTCATTCTTATTCATTACACTAGACTCAGACCCTTATGTAGATGAAATGTTTGGATTCGCAGTAGAGATTGAACTATCAAGTTTTATCGGTATCAAAATCGAAGGTGAAACATTAATCAATCATCCAGTAAACACAACATATACAGATGAAGGTGCAGTAATCACTGGAGAAAACACAACAGGTTATACAATCGAAACAACATCTACAGTAGTAGATTCAGAACTAGGTTCTTATAGTGTTACATACACATTGTTAGATCCTTCAAACAACGTTGTTCAAACACAAACAAGACTAATTTACGTAATCGATGACGAAGCACCTAGTGTAACACTACTAGGAGAAGGAATAATGGAAGTACAACTTAATAGCGACTTTGTAGACCCATATTTAGAAATCATTGATAACTATGATTCACTAGATGATATTACAGTTGAAGTAAGAGGAACTGTCGATACAACAAAAATCAGTACAGTGTTCTTAACATACGTAATCACTGATACTTCAGGAAACCAAAGGTTAACATTTAGAACTGTTAAAGTAGTAGATACAACAGCGCCATCACTAACGTTAAACCCAAGTTTAGATACAATCACAGAAGGTGATACTTGGACAGACCTAGGTGCGGTTGCTGAAGACAATAGTTTAACTGAGTTAGATATCGTAACTGAAGGTGTAGTAGATACAATGACACCAGGTGTTTATGATATTACATACACAGTAACAGACCCTTATGACAATGTTACAGTAATGACAAGAAAAGTAACTGTAGTGGAAAAAGAAGAAGACTATGAAATCACTTGTGACGCATTCACATCATCTACTCCAATTGGTAGATCAGTAACTATTGGTGATTGTGCAATCAACGGTGAGACAATGGAAAAAAATACAGATGCAATCACATATGGTGTAGCTGGAACATACGAAGTTGTATACACAAAAACAATCAACGAAGAAGAATACACATACAGACAATACGTTTATGTATATGATGAAACAACAACACCAGAACTTGTTTTATACTTTGAAAGAAGGAGACAATACTAATGAAAAAACTATTACTTATCTTACCTGTACTCCTAATCCTAGCAGCTTGTGGACCAAAAGAATTTCATACAGAACTAGAACAATCAGTAGATACAATCGAAGTTAATTCAGATTATGACATCTTAGGATGTACTTTGGTATATGATGATGAATCATATGATATGGAACTAAAAGACCATAATGTTGACTTAACAACTGTAGGAAATTACACAGTCTACTACGAATACAAAATTGATGAAGAAACATACAAATGTCAAAGAATGGTATTTGTAACTGATCAAACAAAACCTGTATTTACATTAAATACAGGGTTAGATTCCATTCAAGTAAACACAGAGTGGACTGATGCAGGTGCAGAAGTAACTGACAACTATGATACTACTTTAGAAATAACAGTAGTAAGCAATGTAGATATTACTACACCAGGTACATATGAAGTTACTTATACAGCAACAGACACTTCAGGAAATACAAATTCAATAACAAGATACGTATCAGTATTTGAGTAAACAAATAAAAGAAGCTCTATGAGCTTCTTTTTTCTTTTCTATAATAAATCAAATAATAAAGACTAGGAACCAAGAATATCGTAATTAACGTAGAAGTAACCATCCCACCCATAAACGTAATTGCCATCGGTCTAAAGAAGTTACCACCAGTTATTAATAACGGAATCAAACCTAATATCGTAGTACCACTAGTTAGCATAATCGGCCTAAATCTCAAATATAAACTCTCAACACACGCTTCCTTTAAACCAAGGCTATCAACCCTTCTTGAAATATACTCAACAAGAAGAATACCGGTATTTACAGTTACTCCAATCAAGGATACCATACCAACTAAACTCGTTGCTGTTATTGGATTGTTTGATATTAATAATCCCAAGAAACTACCACTGAAACTAATTGGAATTGTAACAAGAACAATAAACGGTTTTATAAAACCGTTAAACTGGAAAAACATAACAATAAAAATAAGTACAACTGCTATAATACTAGCTTTTAATAAGTCTTCACTGATTTCAGTAAACAATACATCTTCACCACTATAAGTAATACTTACATCATCTAAATCATAAAGAGTACTAATTTCTTTAATCTCAGATACAACATCAAGATTATCACTATCATTTGAAGGATATATTTCTATTATATTCACATGTCTATTATTGTGTTTTTCAATGACAGAATAATCAATTACTTCATGAATCGTGATCACATCAGATAATAAAACTTCAGTTTGAAGTTGATCACTATAAAGAGAAGTATCATACAATTGATAAATGTTTAATAAGTCACTATTTATCTGAATATTCATAACACTATTATTATAGTAATATGCTTCTAAATCTAATCCATTTAGATACATACTAATATGACTATCTATCAATGCCTTACTGATAAAGGTGTTACTCATAGTAAGGAAATCATATTCTATCTCGTACTTCTTAGATTTTTGGTTTGTTGTTTCCTGATATGTCTTGATCGTATCAAGAGATTCTATATCACGATAGAAACTACTCTTTAATGATTCTAAGTTTTCAATATTATCACTAGTGATTAGAACCTTCACAGGAGCCAAAGGAGGACTTAACTCTAAACTATTCACTGTAATCTCTCCGTCTATATCTTGTAATAAGAGTTCTAACTCATCTTTATATTGTAATAACTCATTCTCATTCATATCAAATATCGCATAAATTCTACCAGTATTCGGTGTTTCATTGATAAACTTAGAAGAGAAATGAAATGTAGGTAAATCACCACCAATACTACTAACGATATGTTGTAACTTTTCTTGTTCTTCAAGTACAGATTCAATGTCACTACTTAATTGATACGTTTGTTCTATATTTAATAATTCATCATGTTCGAAATCAATATAAAGTACATTTCTCTCATCATTTGGATATAAATCAATTTGTTGATTTGTAAAGATCAAATAAGAACTTCCACCAAGTAATAAAACACTAATTAATATCCATATAAAAGGATACTCAATTGTAAAAGAAATCATACTTTTGATTCTTTTTTTATGGATTTGCTTTTTTTCTTTTTGCGTTGGTTTTAAAAATAAAGTTGCAAGTATAGGTGATAATGTCATACTAACTACAAAACTTATAATTAAAGTTATAATGACTGTAATTGGCATACTACTAACAATCTCACCTAAGAATCCAGGTAAGAACGCAACTACGATAAACGCAGCTACAGTTGTTAATGTACTACTTAATACAGGTAGCAAGTTATCAAGAATAGCTTTTTTACTAGCATCATATTTAGACAAGTCATGATCTAAATTTCTTTTGATTCCTTCCGTAATTACAATTTGATTATCAACAAGAATACCAATACTCACAATCAGACCAACGATTGTAAGTTTATGTAGTTGATATCCAAATAAATACAAGAATCCAATCGTACCAAATATAATAATAGGAGTTGTTAAAATAATCAATATACTATTTCTAAAACCAATACCTATCAATACAATAATCATCACAATAACGATAGCGATTAACAGACTATAGAAAACACTATTTACCTGACTTTCCACATAGTCAGGTAGATAAAGCATTTCATCAATATCTACTTTATGAATAGCTTCATATTTAGAAACAGTTTCTTGCATCACTGAATCCATTTTTGTGAAATCAATCTCATCTTGAAAATATACACTTAATAATACTGTTTGTTCTCCATCGAAAAAGTATTCTTTTAAGGATGTATTTACAATACTTACATCAGCTATATCTTCTAACAAAACAGGAGTTTCAAGAGGAATGATAATCAATCCTTTCAAAGTATCTAAATCATGAAAACCAACCTCAGTACTGACACTGATAAAACCATCTTCTTCAATGATTCCACCAAGTGGTATATCAATAGAATAACTATAAAGGATTTGATACACATCATACATCGTTAGTTGATAAGATTCTAACAACGTTGTATTTAGAGTAATCATAACTTCTGTTTGATATCCACTATCAATCTTAACTTCTTTTACTTCATCTATTAATAGTAATTCATCTCTAAAATTTTTGGCTTCAAGTAATAGTGTTTCTTCACTCATTAAAGAACTATGCATACTATAAATGATATGAGGATCATCAAAAGTAGAACGGTACTCAATTGATTTAAAATTAGGATGTAAATCAAATTCTAAAATAGACTGAAATATCTCCTCACTCAACAAAGCAGGGTCATCAACTGAAAAAGAGAAACTACTAATAATAACTGCGTAGTTATCATAAGAAGTAGAACGCACATCTAATACATCACTATAGGTTAAAATGTTTTCTTCTATCTTCTCAATTTCATCTGATATTGCAGTTGCATTCATTCCTGGTGCTGTTATCGTGATTACCATATATGGCGCATCTATTTCAGGCATTTCTTGTTTAGGGATGACATAATAACTATAGATCCCATATCCAAATAAGAGGAAGAATAAAGTTAATACTACTTTATATCGTTTAAATAAGAATTCAATTCCTTGTTTCATCAAATCACTCCTTATAATACATTTATATACTTATGATACATTTGTATCATATTCATCTATATGATATAATAAGATAGATACAGAAACAACTTTCCAAAAAGTTATGAAACATGGAGTGGTAAAATGTTTAGTAATGAGAAAATTGATATGAGAGTAAAGTACACAAGAGAATGGTCTTTTGAGGCACTTGTACGACTTTCAAAAACAAAAGAGTACAATAACATAAACATAAGTGAAATCATAAAAAAAGCAGGAATTTCTCGTGCTACTTTTTATCGTAACTTTTCTAGCAAAGAAGATGTTATAATAATAAAGGCGAAAACATTGTTTGGTAGCTTTTATACAGATATCATTGATTACTATAAACAAAACAACCCTGAAAACGAATTGTTTCTCATTCAACAATTTTTTGATTTAGTTGACAAAGAAGAAGCATTTATCGATTTGATTATTAAGGCAAATCTTGAATCGATTATGATTGAAGGGATATATGAACTTATCACAATTCATAATCAAATGTTCTACCCAATTATAAAAACAAAAAAACGTACAGAAATATATACAATGGACTTAGTAGCGAGTAGTGCTTGGAGTATACTTTCAAGATGGCATAAAACAAACAAACAAGAAACACCACAAGAACTAACAAAAATATTTATGAGTGCATTTAAAAATATATATATCGCACTCTTCGAAGATAAATCAAGACTAGGTGATTAATATGGACTTAAGAGAACAAATCAAAGTACTACCAAACAAGCCAGGTAGCTACCAGTATTTAAACAAAGATGGAACCGTAATTTATGTCGGAAAAGCAAAAGACTTAAAGAAACGAGTTACGTCTTATTTCGTTGGGTCTCATGATGCGAAAACATCTAGACTTGTTATGAACATCGCAGAGATACAATATATCGTAACAAACACTGAGTTAGATGCTTTACTACTAGAGCTAAATCTAATCAAAAAATATAACCCAAGATATAACATCTTACTAACTGACGATAAAACATATCCTTACATTGAAATCACAAATCATAAACATCCAAAACTAATCGTCACAAGAAAAGTAAGTAAGAAAAGCAAAAACATCTTTGGTCCTTATCCAAATGTCAAAGCCGCAAGAGAAACAGTTAAACTGTTAAATAAAATATACCCACTACGTAAATGCGACACACTACCAAAAACAGAATGTCTTTATTACCACATCGGACAATGTCTTGCCCCATGTATTAAAGATGTAGATCCTTCTGTTTATACTGATATCAAACAATCAATCAAAAACTTTTTAAAAGGTGATACCAAAGAAGTACTAAAACTTCTAGAATCAAGAATGTATGAAGCCTCAGAAAAACTAGAGTTTGAAAGAGCACATGAATTAAAGAAAACAATCGAATATGTCAAAACAACAACAAACACACAAAAGATCAATCTAAACGATATGAAAGATAGAGATATCATAGGATATTACTATAATGAATACTTAATCAGTATGGAAATATTCTTTATCAGAAATGGTAAAATAAGCGCAAGACATCAAGAACTGTTTGAATACTACAGCGACCCATTAAAATCTATTGAAGATTATATCGCTTTATTCTATCAAAGAGAAATCGTTCCAAAAGAACTGTTTATTCCAAAAGAACTCGATATAGATACTTTAAAAGACCTACTAAATACAAGAATCTTACAACCACAAAAAGGAGATAAATACAAACTCCTTAAACTCGCAAACATCAACGCAGAACAAGCTTTAAACGAGAAAACAGAACTTGTAAAAAGAGAACTTGATAGAACAGTTGGTAGTATCGAATTACTTGGTGAACTTCTTAACATAGAAACACCATACGTGATAGAAGCATTTGATAACTCAAATCTATTTGGAACAGATGCTGTCAGCGCAATGGTTACGTTTATCAATGGAAAGCCAAGTAAAAGAGACTACAGAAAATATAAAGTAAAAACAGTAGAAAAAGCCTCAGACTTCCACACTATGAAAGAAGTACTTTATAGAAGATACTTTAAAATACTTCTAGAAGACCTAAGAAAACCAAACCTAATCCTAGTCGATGGTGGGAAACCACAAATCACTGCAGCAAAAGAAATACTAGATAGCCTAGAACTATCAATCCCTATCGCAGGACTAGTAAAAGACAAAACACATAACACAAACACACTTATGGATCAAAACTACAAAGAAATCCCACTCAAAAAAACATCCAACCTATTTCATCTACTAACACGCATCCAAGATGAAGCACACAGATTCGCAATAACATACCATAAACAAGTACGTAGCAAAGGAATCTTCGCATCAGTCTTAGATGACATCAAAGGAATCGGTAAAGCGACAAAAGATAAGTTGCTAAAAGAGTACAAAAGTGTTAATCTAATAAAGTTGGCAACCAAAGAAGAACTCCTTCATTTAGGACTAAATAAGACACAAGCAGACAACTTAATCGAAAAACTAAAAGACTAATCAGGTGATAACATGAAAGAAATTATTATATCAGGAGAAATACTTCAATTTGATGAAGAAGAAAGACTCCTAGCTCTCAAATACAAAAACAGAGTTAACACATACTATATACAACGTTCTCTACTAAACAAAATAAGTAAATACTTAGTGATAGGACGTTTCATCCAGTTTACGACATTCAACGAAACAAGAATGTACAAAAACATAAAAGTATATACAATCGAACACATCCTAAAAATACAAGCAATCAGATATAGAAAACCAATTATCTACTACGATGCAAAAACAATCAAAGAAGGAACAAAAGAACTAATAAACAATCTACAAAACAAAATGTTCCTAGACTTAGAAATGTCAATGCATCCATACAAAGTAGATAAATCTTTCAAACAAGAAATCATCCAAGTTGGAATCTATTTAGTCGATAAAAACAACAATGTTCTAGATGAACTAAACACATTCATAAGACCAACAATCCATAAAAAAATAACAAAAAGAACAATTAAGTTCTTAAACATCACACAAGAACAAGTAGACCAAGGAATTAGTTTCGAAGAATTCTATCATTATTTCAGTAAACTAATCGATACATATAACCCAGCAATCATCGTTTGGGGAAGAAACGACTTCCTAGCTTTAAGAGATGGATACAAATTTAACAAATTACCATCACTAGCAAATAAAACAAGATACATTAATTTATTAAAACTACATAAAAACTACTATCATCTAAAAAATGATTTAGGACTATTCAACGCACATAAACTATACAAAGAAAACGATTCAACACAAACACATAACGCATACGAAGACGCAGTGGTTACTTATGAAATATACAATGGTTTCAAAGAAGTATTAAACAAAAAACTTACAGTAGATACATCAAAATATAAATAATATCTTTAACTTCTAGTAAAAAAGTAGTATAATTTTACTAGAAGTTTTTTTATGGGGTGATAATATGGCAACATTAAAACAAATAGCTACAATATCAAACGTTTCAATCACTACAGTATCACGTGTTTTGAACAACGACAAAACACTTTCAGTGAGTGATGAAATTAGACAAAAAGTATTAGAAACAGCACGCGATTTACAATATAAAACACCACGCAATCGTATGCGATTAAAAAGTTCAAAACAACTCTCAATTGGAATTGTACATTGGTACGATATCAAAAAAGAGATCGAAGATCCATACTACATGCAAATAAGAATGGGTATCGAAAAACTAGCCAGAGAATCGAATATCAACACAACACTATTGTATAAACGAAACGATACATATAACTTGCAAGATAAGTTTTATGATGGATTGATTCTAGTAGGTAAGTTTAGCGAAAAACAAATCAAACGATTTCATCAAGTTTCGAGTAACTTAGTATTCGTTGATTCCTCTCCACAAGAGTACTATTATGATTCAGTTGTAATTGACTTTGAGAGCGCAGTTAAGAGTATACTTGATTTGTTGATTGACAAAGGATATCAACAAATTGGCTATATTGGTGGACGCGAGTTTGTGGAAGGAAACGTGTCTTTAGGAGAACGAAGAGAACAAGTTTTTAAAGACTATTTATCTTCCAAAAACATACTCAATTCAAATGTCATTCATATTGGTGAATTTACAATAGAATCAGGATACAATCTTATGAAGGAAGCATTAGAAGAAAAACACGCTGAAGTATACTTTTGTGCCAACGATCAAATCGCAATTGGAGCAATGCGAGCAATTCATGAAAAAGGACTTTCTATTCCATCACAAATTGGTATCTTTGGATTTAATGATGGTGTAAATAGTGAATACACATTCCCACCACTTTCTACACTTCATGTACCAACAGAAGATATGGGAAGACAATCACTGATTTCTTTGGTCGAATTAATAGAAGGAAGAACCCTTCATTTAAAGAAAGTAGTGCCTACAAAAATCGTAGAAAGAAAATCAATTAAGTAAAATTTTACTAGGAGAAAAATATGGAATTTAAATTTTTAGAAGAATATAAAGACTTTTTAGGTGAAGACTATAATACATACTTCTCACCAGGTCGCATCAATTTAATTGGTGAACATATAGATTATTTAGGTGGAAATGTATTTCCAACAGCAATCTCATTAGGAACGTATGCTTTTGTATCTAAAAGAAGTGATAACGAACTACATTTCATATCACATAATTTCAAAAAGTTTGGAAGTACTGTCTCTTTTTTAGATGATTTATCATATAAGAAAAAGGACAATTGGACAAATTATGCAAAGGGAATGTTTCAAACATACCTTAAAAAAGGTCATGAGATAAATCACGGACTTAATATCTTAATATTTGGGACATTACCAAATTCAAGTGGATTATCTTCAAGTGCAAGTTTAGAAGTGTTAATAGGAACAATGATAAAAGACATATATAAACTACCAATCACAAAACTAGAAATTGTACTAGATAGTAAAGATGTAGAAAACAATTATGTTGGTGTGAATTGTGGGATTATGGATCAGTTCGCCATTGGTATGGCAGAAAAAGACAAAGCAATCTATCTAAACACTGATTCATTAGAATACACACAAGTACCTCTTATTTTGAATCATCATAAAATTCTAATTGCAAATACAAACAAAAAAAGAGCTCTCGCAGACAGTAAATATAATGAACGAGTTACTGAATGTACAAAAGCTTTAAATATATTACAGGATAACAATTATAACATTAAGAATTTATGTGAGTTAGATCAAACAGATTTAACTGACATAAAAGAAATTCTTGATAACACAATCTATAAAAGAGTAGAACATGCAGTATTAGAAAACATAAGAACAAAAAAATCAGTAGGACAATTAGAAAAAGGAAACTTAGTTGAGTTTGGCAAATTACTATATCAAAGTCACGATTCCTTAAAAGGATTATATGAAGTATCTTGTAAAGAACTAGATACATTAGTAGACGCATTCAAAGAAGTAAATGCACTAGGAGCTAGAATGACAGGTGCTGGATTTGGTGGATGTGCCATTGCTTTAGTGAAAGAAGAAAACATAGAAGAAACAATAAAATATGTAAAACAAAAATATAGAGAAACCATCGGATACGATACAGATATATACGAAGTATTACCATCAGGTGGTCCAAGAAAGTTAAATTAGGTGATCAATATGAATATATTAGTAACAGGTGGAGCAGGTTATATCGGTAGTCATGCTGTTAGAATCCTATTAGAACAAGGACATCAGGTAACTGTAATAGACAACTTATCAACAGGTTACGTTCAAGCCGTAGACAAACGAGCACATTTTTATAACACAGATATCATGAATGAAGAAGAAGTATATAAAATCATTACTAAAGAAAACATTGAATCTGTTATCCATTTTGCTGCGTTTAGCTTAGTAGGAGAATCAATGAATGATCCTCTAAAATACTACAATAACAATGTTTATGGTACACAAAAACTACTATCAGCATTAATCAAAGCAGATGTTAAAAATATTATCTTTAGTTCAACAGCGGCAGTTTATGGATATAAAGAGACATATCCAATCACAGAAGACATGTTAGAAACACCTATCAATACTTATGGAGAAACAAAACTAGCAATGGAAAAAATGATGTCATGGGCAGATAAAGCACATGGAATAAAATACATTGCTCTACGTTATTTTAATGTAGCAGGAGCGTATCACACATCAGAAATCGGTGAAGCACATAATCCAGAAACACATTTGATTCCATTAATCCTACAAGTACCAAACAACAAAAGAAATCAAATATATATCTTTGGAAATGACTACAACACAGAAGACGGAACGTGCATCAGAGATTATATCCATATTGAAGATTTAATCGATGCACATATCAAAGCAATGCATCACTTAAAAGAAACAAATAAATCAGACGTATTCAACCTAGGAAGTGGAAAAGGATTCAGTGTACTAGAAATGATTGAAGCAGCTAGAAAAGTAACACAACACCCAATTCCAAGTCAACTTTCAGATAGAAGACCAGGAGACCCAGATATTCTTATCGCATCCAATAAAAAAGCAAAAGAAATCTTACATTGGGAACCAAAGAAAAATCTTACACAAATTATAGAATCAGCTTGGAATTTCCACAAAACACATAAGGATGGCTACAATGTATAAAGAAATCAAAGAACTCGTTTTATATGCCATAAATCAAAACCTAGTAAACAAATATGAATACGACTATGCAATCAATAAATTATGCGACTTACTACATCTAGAAACATATATCGATGAAGAACTGATAGAAAATAAAGTACAAGAACCTTCATCACTCTTAAAACCATTATTAGATTACGCAGTACAACAAAACATCATCAAAGAAGACACAACTCTTCAAAGAGATATCTTTGAAGCAAAAATAATGGATATTGTGATACCAAGACCATCAGAAATAATCAATACATTTCATAATCTAAAAACAAAAGACCCTAAAAAAGCCACAGATTACTTTTATCACTTATCACAAAAATCTAACTATATTAAAACATCACGCACCAATAAAAATATCATTTGGAAATCAAAAACAAAATACGGATTCATTGATATGACAATAAATCTTTCAAAGCCAGAAAAAGATCCAAGAGATATCATCGCTAGTAAAAATCAAACAACAAACAATTACCCAAAATGTCTTCTATGTAAAGAACAAGTAGGATACTTCTCTAGACCAGGACGTACCAATCATAGAATCATCCCATTATCACTAAACAACGAGGACTTTAATTTACAATACAGCCCATACGTATACTATAACGAACATAGTATTGTATTTTTAAACGAACATAAACCAATGGAAGTAACAGATTTAACATTCAAAAGACTTTTTGATTTTGTTGATCAATTTCCACATTACTTTCTAGGAAGTAACGCTGGACTACCAATTGTTGGTGGAAGTATTTTATCCCATGAACACTATCAAGGAGGAAACTACCACTTCCCAATAGAAGACGCAGAAATCCTAACAACAAACATTGTTGATGACATTACAATCAAAAAACTGAAATGGCCACTGAGTGTAGTTAGACTAGAATCAAAAAACAAGCAATCACTTATCAGCTGTGCGACACTTCTATATGATTATTTCAAAGACTATACAAACATCGAAGAAGGGATACACGCATACACAACAGCCCCACATAACGCAATCACACCTATCGCCAGAAAAAAAGACGATTTATATATCATTGATATGACACTTAGAAACAACTTAACAAGTGAAAAATACCCTCTAGGTATCTTTCACCCACATCCTGAAGTACATCATATCAAAAAAGAAAACATCGGATTGATTGAAGTAATGGGACTAGCAGTTCTACCAGCTCGTCTTGAATCAGAAATGAAAGAAATCAAACAAGCCGTTCTATCAAACAGACCATTAAAAAAAGAAAACATCCATCATGACTTTGTAAACAACTTAATAGAGATATACAACAAAGAAGATATCGATACCTTCATAAAAGAACAAATCGCTATCATCTTTACAAACGTATTAGAACACGCCGGAATCTTCAAACAAACTACATCATCACAACACGCATTCGATCAATTCATAAAGGGGTATATCAATGAACTACACAACAAAAAAACAAGGTAAAACATTGATACACATAGAAAAAGAAAACATCCATGTTACTTTAATGGATTACGGCGCAACAATATACGATATCAAAACACCAGATCAAAACAACAATCTAGAATCAGTGGTGTTAAAATATAACGATTTATCATCTTACACAGAAAACAAAATATACTTAAACACAACAGTAGGACCAATCGCAGGAAGAACAAAAAACGCACAGTTCAAACTAAACAACAAAATACACAACTTAGAAAGAAACGACACAACAAACAATCTACATACAGGATCTATTGGAATCTCTTTTAAAACATTTGATTACACAATCATCGAAGAAGACACAACAAAAGTCATCTTCACACTACACACAAATGACTACATAGGTACTCAAAACTACAAAATTATATACGAGATAACAAACGATTCACTACACATCAATTATCTAGTTGATACAAATGAAGATATCATCTTAAACCTTACAAATCACGCTTACTTTAATCTAAGCGGTAATACAAAAAGAGATATTCTGAATCACCGAGTATCAATCAAGGCAGACAAGTACATGCTGACTGATCAACTTAATGTACCTGTAAAACCATCAATTATCACAAAGAAACTAAACTTAAACAACAAAAAAACAATTAAAAATATAACACCACTAGATCATCAGTTCCTACTCACAAATTCGTCACTTACAAATGAAAGCGCTACGTTATATGACCCAGAATCAAAAAGAGAATTAAGAGTCTATACAACATACCCTTGTATTGTAAGTTACACACACAACTACCCAAGTGATGATGTACTTTATCAAGATATTCCACAAAAACAACATCAAGGAATTTGTTTTGAAGCACAATATGTCAGTAACGGAATCAACATTGAAAATGTAAACAAAGCAATTCTAAGAAAAGAAGATATTTATAACGAAACTGTAATGTTTCAGTTTTGTATAAAGGAGGGATTAGATGATTCATTATAATGAAACCCAAAAAACATTCTATTTAAATACAAACAATACAAGCTACGTGTTTACAGTGAATGAACATTCACATTTAGAACATATCTACTATGGTTCTAAAGTAGAAGAATTTCAAAACATAGAAGACTTCAAAATCAAATATGAGTTTGAACTAGGAAGTTCAACATCATACAGTAAAGAAGCAAAAGGATACATGCTAAACAATACATTACTAGAACTATCAACATATGGTAAAGGAGACTACAGAGAACCAACCCTTCACATCGAATTACCAGATGGAAGTAGAACGCTAGATTTTAAATATGTATCACATAAAATAATCAAAGACAAACATATCAAAAACATGCCACAAGCAACAAAATCACAAACATTAGAAATTAAACTCAACAGTTTAGAAATAGATGTCTTTCTTTACTACACAGTCTACGAAGAAGAAAACATCATTCTTAGAAACCTTGAACTCATCAACAACTTCAAAGAAGACATTACACTAGACAAAGCTCTCAGTTTTAATCTAGACATGCTGAACAAAGAATACACCCTAACAAAACTAGATGGAGCATGGATCAAAGAAAGACATATCAATGATACATACCTAACAAAAGGTACCATCAGATTTGATAGTAAAAAAGGAGTATCAAGTAGTGATCATAATCCATTCTTTATTCTAAAAGAACCACAGACTCTAGAAGACTATGGAAACTGTATGGGAGTAGGATTAATCTATAGTGGAAACTTTGAAGCAAATATCGAAATAAACCCACAAAACTTACTTCGATTAAACATCGGAATCAACAGCTTTGATTTTCGATATACACTATCACATCAAGAACGATTTATTACACCAGAAACAGTCCTAACATATTCAAACAAAGGACTGAATAAACTAAGTCAAAACTTTCATGACTTTATCAATAATCACATTATAAAAAACAAAAAAGAAAGACCAATCCTAGTAAACAACTGGGAAGCAACATACTTTGATTTTAACCAAAAAAAGTTACTAGCCATCGCCAAGAAAGCTAAAAAACTAGGTATCGAACTATTCTGTCTAGATGACGGATGGTTTGGAAGAAGAAATGATGACTTTTCTTCGCTTGGTGATTGGTACTATAACAAGAAGAAATTACCTAGAGGAGTCAAAGGAATCTGCGACAAAATAAACAAACTAGATCTCGACTTTGGAATTTGGGTTGAACCAGAAATGGTAAATGAAGATAGTGACTTATACAAAGAACACCCTGATTGGGCAATCAAAACAAACCACTTCACATCATCTTTAGGAAGAAACCAACTACTGTTAGATCTAACAAACAAAGATGTTACTAGTTATTTAAAAGAAACACTACATAAATTATTTAGTAGCGCAAACATCAAATATGTAAAATGGGATATGAATCGTAACTTTAGCGATATCTATTCAAACAATCTCCAAATCAAAGACCAAGGTAAGTTTGCGCATCTTTATGTATTAGGACTATACGAAATACTAGAGTACTTAACAAATACATTTCCAGACATACTTTTTGAATCATGTAGTAGCGGAGGGAATAGATTTGATATGGGTATGCTTTACTACATGCCACAAACTTGGACAAGTGACAACACAGACTCATATGAAAGAGCACTTATCCAAGAAGGAACATCAATGATTTATCCACTATCTACAATATCAAATCACGTATCAGGTGATCGTTCACATCAAGTACTCAGACATACACCACTCGAATCAAGATTCAATGTCGCTAGTTTTGGTATATTAGGATATGAACTCGATCTATCCAAACTCACAAAGATTGATGAGTTTATCATAAAAAACCAAATAGAGTTCTACAAAAAACACAGAGCACTTCTACAATATGGAACATTTACAAGAATCAGTAGTGTAAGAAATAAAAACCATACGATTTGGATGGTAACAAACAAAGAAAGAGACGAGGCTTTGGTCTTATATTTTCAAGATAAAGCACTCCCAAACCCTTCTTTTGAAACAATCAGAATACCAAATCTAAAAGAAGGAAACTACAAAATAACATCACGTACACAGTACATGAATATCAGAACAACAGGATCACTTGTGAATCACGTTCTACCGATTAAACTAAAAGTAAACGGTACTTTACTAAACATGATCGCAAATAGATTCAAATACAAAGAGGACACATTCAGTAAAAACTATACATCAAAACAACTACAAAACTGTGATTTATTACTACATCATACATTCACAGGTACAGGAACAAATGACAAAGTCATGATCCTACCAGATTATGGATCAAGAATATTTCATATAAAAAGGGAGCAAACACAATGAAACTAGATAGCAAAACAAAATGGATTTTTGGAGCATCAGCAATTGGAAAAGACGCAGCATACGCAGTATCAACAATCATGTTTATATACCTAACAACATATGTAGGAATGTCAAGTGCATTTGTAGGTACAATGTTCATGCTTGTAAGAGTGTGGGACGCAATCAATGACCCAATCATGGGGAATATTGTTCAAAACACAAACTCAAGATGGGGTAAATTCCGTCCATGGATTTTAACAGGAACACTATTAAACGCAATTTTAGTAATCTTTATTTTCATCAACCCTGGATTCGAACCACTAGGAATTCAAATGATGATATACATCACAGTATTTTATACATTATGGGGAATGAGTTATACATTAATGGATATTCCATTTTGGAGTATGATTCCAGCCTTAGCAAAGACAAAAGAAGATAGAGAATCTCTTTCATCAATCACAAGATTCTTCACAACAATCGGATTTGCACTTGTAAGTGCTCCATACCTAGTTATTGCTTCACTTCTAGGGTCTGGTTCAGCTGATGTAACAAAAGCAACAACACCAGAAATGAGAACTGGATTCTTATTGTTTGTTATTATTATTAGTGTGATATTCTTTGTGTCACAATTAATCATGGTATTCAACGTAAAAGAAAACAACACAGTAGAAACAAAAGAAAAAACATCATTAAAAACGATGTGGAAGCTACTAGTTTCAAACGATCAATTAATGATTGTAATGATTGTTGTAGTAATTACAAACTTCGTATTATATATCACATCAACAATGGCGTTTTACTATATCGCCTATAACCTAGGAAACGAGAATCTATTTACACCTTTCTTAGGATTGGGATTCATTACGCAGTTAATTGCAATCTCAACATATACTAAAATCGCCAATAAACTATCAAGAAAACAAATCTATAACTTTTCAATTCTTTTACAAGTAGCAGCGTTTTTATTCTTACTAATCAATTCATTTTTATTAAAAGATAACATTGCTTTAGTATTCATCATTGGAAGTTTCGTATTCTTTGGACAAGGACTAGCTATGGTACTACAAACACTATTACTAAGTGATACTGTAGAGTACGGAGAGCTAAAAACAGGAAATAGAAGTGAATCTACTGTGTTCAGTGTTCAAACATTTGTTGTAAAATTAGCTACTGGTTTAAGTATGGGACTTGTAGGGATTGGGCTTGAGTTAATCGATTTACAAGTATCTGCAGACGCGGATGAATTACTACCACAATCAGATTTCACACTAGCAGGAATCAGTATCATGATGTTTGTTTTACCAATCATTGGAATGTTATTTGCTAGACGTATCTTTAACAAACATCACAAAATTGATGAAGTAAAATACGCTGAAATCGTAAAAGAGCTAGAAGAGCAAAGAGGTTAACTTATGAAAAAAACACCATTAAATCATGATTGGAATTACGTTTCAGACTATAAAGAATCCTATATCAAAGAAACGCCAACTGGTGTCTTAGTACATATTCCTCATACAAACAAAGAACTACCACTGAATAACTTCAGTGAATTAGACTTTCAATTCATCAGTAGTTACTCTAAAATACTAAACATCAAGAAACAACCAAACAAAAGATATGTCTTAGAGTTTAACGGCGTTATGACATACAGTGAAGTGTATGTTAATCAAACACTTGTAAAAATACATAAAGGTGGATATACTCCTTTCAAAATTGATATCACAGACCAAATTACAGATGGGGAAAATAACTTGTTTGTAAAAGTTGATTCCACAGAGCGTTCAGATATACCACCATTTGGGTTTGTTGTTGATTATCTTGCATATGGTGGAATTTATAGGGAAGTATATTTATACGAATACAATGAAAACTACATCGACAATATTTTTATCGATGTAGTTGATAATCACGTATTACTAAGACAGTTCAATATCTCTCACAAGAACTACAAACAAGTATTAACTTACAAAATCAAAAAGAATGAGAATATTATCAAAGAGTTTCAAAAAGAAGTTAACTTCTTAGAAGAAACAAGAATAAAAGAAGAAATAACACTAGAACTGTGGACATTAGATAATCCTATATTATATACATTAGAAGTATTACATAAGGATCAAGTACTATATTCCTCACGTTTTGGAAATAGAACAGTAGCTTTCAAAAAAGATGGATTCTATTTAAACAACAACAAAATAAAACTATATGGATTAAATAGACACCAATCATACCCTTATGTAGGATATGCAATGCCTAGTAATATGCAAAAGAAAGATGCAGACATCCTAAAGTATGAACTTGGAGTAAATACTGTAAGAAGCAGTCATTATCCTCCTTCTATTCACTTTTTAGACAGATGTGATGAAATAGGACTACTTGTATTCAATGAACTACCAGGATGGCAACATATTGGTAATGAGGATTGGCAAGAAGTAGGACTACAAAATGTATATGATATGATTTATCGGGATTATAATCATCCTTCTATTTATATTTGGGGTACTCGTATTAACGAATCTCCAGATAATGATTCTTTCTACAAAAAGACAAATCAAATCGCAAAGGACTTAGACCCATATCGTCCAACTGGTGGAGTAAGGAACTTCGCAGGATCTCATTTAATTGAAGATGTTTATACATATAACGATTTTGTGCATAGAGGAAACAATGAAGGACTACAACCACGAAAAAAAGTAGCAAAAAAAGAAGTACCTTATCTTGTGACTGAGTACAATGGACATATGTATCCAAGTAAAAAATTCGATGATGAATGGCATTTAAACCAACAAACAAAAAGACACCTAAACGTACAAAACGATAACTTCAAAAAAGACGATATCGCTGGTGCGATAGGATGGTGTATGTTTGATTATAATACACATAAAGATTTTGGATCAGGAGACCGTATTTGCTATCATGGTGTAATGGATATGCACCGTATCCCAAAATACGCTTCAAGTGTATACAGTATGCAAAGAGAAGATCCATATTTAGAAGTATTATCAAACCTAAACATAGGAGAGCAAGAAGCTTCAGAAATAAAAGAAGTTATGGTTATGACAAACTTAGAAAGTGTAAACTTCTATATTAACGATAGTTACATTGGAAACTTCAAACCAAACACAAACTGGTCTAGCCTACCGAATGGCCCAATTATCATTGATGACTTTATCGGAAATATGATTCACGAGAATGAACCATACTCAAAAAAAGACTGTGATATCGTAAAAGAAGTATTACTATCAATCGCAAGAAATGGAATGAACATTCCATTCAAACTAAAACTAAAAATGTTACTATTTTTAAGAAGAAATAAACTATCCATTGATCAAGCTGCTAAGTTTTATGAAAAGTATGTTGGAAAATGGGGACTTGAATCTATAACTTATACTTTTGAAGGAATCAAGAATCAAGAAGTTATACTTACAAAAATAGTAGGTTCGACACACGAACACAAACTACTAATAGAACCAGATGATGTTGTCTTAGAAGAAACAGATACATATCAAGTATCTAGAGTAGTGTTAAAACATGTAAACAAGAACCTTAACCCAATGCGTTATAGCAACGAAATAGCGAGTATGAAAGTAGATGGACCTCTAGAAATCATTGGACCTGATAAACTACATCTTCGTGGGGGTAGTACTGCATTTTATGTTAAAACTCTTGGAATCAAAGGGGAAGCAGCGATTGAAATTAACACCTTCAATCTTGGGAAACACATACTTAAAATTGAAATAAAATAATAAGAAAAACTGGGTCGATTTAGACCCTTTTTCTTATTTAAAAAAACTATGTTAAATTGTATTGACAACGCTTACATTAATTATGTATAATAGACGTGGTACAGAGGAGCATCCTCCTTGGTATCTTATATTTGTCAATAGTATAGACACTAGATAATATAAGTGAATTAGTTGGATGCCGAAAGAAGATTAATAGTCTATTAGAAATCTTCTTGATGAATAAGGACAACCTTTATTCATTGTCATTTAACGATGATGAGCTGTTTATGACTTAGTCATAAACAGTTCTTTTTATTTTTTATAAGGAGTGTTGATATGAAAACAATTAACCAAATTAAAATCGGAGATGAAGCATTTCAAGAAAAAACAATCACAGAAAAAGACATAGAATTATTTGGAGAAGTTACAAATGATTATAACCCAGTTCATTTTGATAGTGATTATGCTTCAAAAACAATGTTTCAAAAGAGAATCAGTCATGGTATGTTAGTTGGATCTTTATTTAGTAGAGTATTTGGGATGGATTTACCTGGAGAAGGTACTATCTATTTATCACAATCTCTACGTTTCAGACGACCAGTATTTTTAAATGATACAATCAAAGCAGTTGTTACTGTAAAAGAAATGAACTTAGAAAAGAATAGAGTATTCTTTGATTGTGTAGCATATAACCAACATGGTGATAAAGTTGTTGTGGGTGAGGCTGAAGTAATGCCTCCGAAGGAGTAATTATGAAGAAACTAATAAAAAAGCAAAACATCAAAGATCTTTTATTTGATGGAATGAGTATCATGGTTGGTGGATTTATGACAATAGGGACACCACTTGAAATCATCGATGCAATATATGAAAGTGGTGTGAAAGACTTAACAATCATTTGTAATGATGCTGGATTACCTGAAAAAGGTGTTGGCAAGTTAATCACAAATGGTCAAGTACGAAAACTAGTTGCTTCTCATATCGGTTTAAACCCTGAAGCAGGACAACGAATGAGCAATGAAACTATGGAAGTTATTTTAGTCCCTCAAGGGACACTTGCAGAACAGATTAGAGCAGGTGGAAACGGACTTGGTGGATTCCTAACTCCTACAGGTATAGGCACAATGGTTGAAGAAGGTAAAAAAATCATACAAGTTAACGGTTCTGACTATATTCTTGAAGAACCTATTAGAGCTGACCTTGCAATTCTTTATGGATCAGAAGTAGATACGTATGGAAATACAGTTTATACTAAAACAATTCGTAATTTTAACCCTATAATGGCAACTGCTACTGATAAGGTTATCGTTCAAGCTAGAAATATAGTGAAAAGCATTAACCCTGATTATGTAATGACCCCTCATATATTTGTTGATTATGTAGTAGAGGAGGGTAAATAATGGAAAAACATGAGATAAGAGCATTTATTGCAAAGCGTGTAGCACAAGAATTACATGATGGAGATGTAGTGAATTTAGGGATTGGATTACCTACCTTAGTAGCCAATCATTTACCTACAGATATCGAGATATACTTACAGTCTGAAAACGGACTGATTGGACTAGGTCCAGCTCCGAAAGAAGAGGATATTGATTGGGATATCACAAACGCTGGTGGTCAGCCAGTAACACTTGAAGAAGGTGGGATGTATTTTGATTCATCAACTTCATTTGGAATAATTCGTGGAGGACATGTTGATGTTACTGTATTAGGTAGTTTACAAGTAGATCAACATGGTAATTTAGCGAATTGGATCATACCTGGAAAAATGGTACCTGGAATGGGTGGAGCCATGGATTTAGTAACAGGTGCAAAAAAAGTAATAATTGCAATGACACATACAAACAAAGGAAAACCAAAAATCTTAAAAGAATGTACATTACCATTAACAGCGAAGTCACAAGTAAATTTAATTGTAACTGAAATGGGTGTAATGGAAGTTAAAGACGATGGTCTTCATTTAATAGAATATAATAATTTATTTACAATTGATGAAATAATCGAAGCTACTGATGCAGAGTTAATCATCAATAATCCAAAAATAGTGAAAGTGAAGTGAGATGATGGAAAAAGTAATGATTAGAATGAGACTAAGTGCACATCATGCACATTATGGTGGAGGATTAGTTGATGGAGCATTAAATCTTCAATTATTTGGAGATGTAGCTACAGAACTACTAATTAGAAACGATGGCGATGAAGGGTTGTTCAGAGCTTATGACAATGTAGAATTTTTAGCACCTTTATATGCTGGAGACTATATTGAAGTTACTGGATGGATAACTAAAGTTGGAAACACATCAAGAAAAATGGAATTTGAAACACACAAAGTAGTTACTGCAAGAACTGATATTAACGATTCAGCAGCTGATTTCTTAGAAGAAAAAATCCTAATTGCTAAGGCAAGTGGAACGTGCATCGTACCAAAGGATAAACAAAGAAAATAATGGAAAAGTTAATAATTACTGCTGCTATATGTGGCGCAGAAGTATTAAAAGAACATAATGAGTATGTTCCTTATACAATAAAAGAAATCCAACAAGAAGCATTAAAAGCATACAAAGAAGGTGCTTCGATCATTCACTTACACGTAAGAGAAGATGATGGAACTCCAACACAAGATAAAAATAGATTTCATGAAGCGATTATGGCGATTAAGGAAGTAGCACCTGATGTAATCATTCAACCTTCAACAGGTGGAGCTGTTGGGATGAGTAATGACGAGAGACTACAACCAACATTACTAGATATAGAAATGTGTACATTGGATTGTGGAAGTGTTAATTTCGGAGGAGATGAAGTATTCATCAACACCGAAAATGACATACTATATTTCGCTGAGAAAATCTATGAAAGAGGGATTTATCCAGAGTTAGAATGTTTTGGAAAAATGCATGTTGACCACGTTCTTAGATTACACAAAAAAGGAATCATAAAGAAACCAATGCATTTCAGCTTTGTACTTGGTGTAAATGGTGGACAAACAGGAGAAGAAAGAGACTTCTTATTCTTAAAAGATACATTACCAACTGATGCAACATTTAGTGTTGCAGGGATCGGTAGGTTTGAATTTCCACTAGCAGAATTATCAATCATTCACGGAGGACATGTTCGTGTAGGTTTAGAAGATAATATATACATTGATAAAGGTGTAAAAGCAAAAGGAAACAGTGATTTAGTTCGTAAAGTTGTGGAACTTGCAAAGAAACATAATAGAGAGATTGCATCACCTAGTGAAGCAAGAAAAATACTGAAATTAGGAGTTACAAATGAAAACATGTAAATATGGAACAAATCGTGTTATTAGCCCTTTAGGTGTGTTGCCTCAAGCAGCAACAAAAATCGATAACACAATGAAAATTTATGATAACGAGATTTTAATAGACGTAATCACATTAAACATTGATTCTGCATCATTCACACAAATCAAAAATGCGTGTAATAAGAATGTAGAACTTATGGAAGGTATGATTTTAGATATCGTATCAACAAAAGGGAAAATGCAAAACCCAGTAACAGGAAGTGGTGGAATGTTGATAGGGACTGTAAAAGAAATCGGTTCTAACTTCCCTGATAAAGACTTAAAAGTAGGAGACAAAATTGCTACTTTGGTATCTTTATCTCTAACACCATTGCAAATCAAAAAAATCAACTCAATCAACTTAGATAATGATCAAGTAAATATCGAAGGAACTGCAATCTTATTTGAATCAGGAATTTACTCTAAAGTACCTTCAGATATGGATGAACATCTAGTATTAGCTGCTTTAGATGTAGCAGGTGCACCAGCACAAGTTGACAAACTAGTCAAAAAAGATGACACTGTAATTATCATTGGAGCTGCTGGGAAAAGTGGAGTATTATGTGCACATCAAGCAATGATCAATGCTGGACCTAATGGAACAGTAATTGGAGTGGTAAACGAAGAGTGGCAAATCGATTTGTTAAAAGAATTGAATCTATGTCATAAAATCATTTTGGCTGATGCTACAAACGCTACTGAAGTTTATGAAAAAGTTAAAGAAGTAGAACCAGAACTTGCAGATGTAACAATCAATGTTGTAAATGTTCCAAACACTGAAATGAGCTGTATCTTATCTACAAAAGACGATGGTGTAGTTTACTTCTTCAGTATGGCAACATCATTTACAAAAGCAGCACTTGGTGCTGAAGGTGTTGGAAGTGATGTAACAATGATAATCGGTAATGGATATACAAAAGGACATGCTGAATTAACTCTAAACTTAGTAAATAATAGTAAAGAAATAAAACAACTTTTTGAAAGAATATATACGTAGGTGAAATTATGGCTGTAAAATTATATAAGAAGTACTTAGATAGAAAATTACAATACTTTCCAAATGTAACAGACGAAGAATGGAATGATTGGAAATGGCAAACAAGAAATAGAATTCAAACAATAGAAGATTTAGGAAAATATGTAGACCTAGATAAAGAAGAAATGAAAGATATTAAAACTGTTTTGGCATCGTTTAGAATGGCTATAACACCTTATTATCTTACATTAATTAACCCAGAAGAAAAAAATGATCCAGTGTTACTACAAGCTGTACCTGCAATAGAAGAGTTACATATGGGACAACACGACTTAGAAGACCCTCTTCACGAAGATGGTGACAGTGTTGTACCAGGATTAACACATCGTTATCCTGATCGTGTATTATTCTTAATCACAGATATGTGTAGTATGTATTGTAGACATTGTACAAGAAGAAGATTCGCAGGACAAAAAGATACAGGATCTAAAATGGATAACGTAGATAAAGCAATCGAATATATCAAAGCACATCCAGAAGTGAATGATGTACTTTTAAGTGGTGGAGATGCATTATTAGTAAGCGATGAGAGATTAGAATACATCATCAGTGAGTTACGAAAAATCGATCACGTTGGTGTTATTAGAATTGGATCAAGAACTCCAGTTGTAATGCCACAACGTATCACAGATGATTTAGTAAACATGCTGAAAAAATATCATCCAGTATGGTTAAATACACACTTCAACCATTCAAAAGAATTAACACCAGAATCAAAACAAGCAGTTGATAGATTAGTAAATGCAGGAATCCCTGTTGGGAACCAATCTGTATTACTAAAAGGTGTTAATGATTGTGTAAATATTATGAAGAAATTAGTAAAAAGACTGATTGAAATGAGAATAAGACCATACTATATTTACCAATGTGATTTATCAAAAGGAATAGAACATTTCAGAACACCGGTCAGTAAAGGTATTGAAATCATTGAAGGATTAAGAGGACATATCTCTGGTATCGCTGTACCTACATTTGTAGTTGATGCACCAGGTGGTGGTGGGAAAATCCCAGTTATGCCAAACTATATCATTTCACAAGCCCCAGGTAGAACAATTCTAAGAAATTATGAAGGAATGATTACTACATATTACGGACCAACAAGTTATGATAACGAATGTGATTGTGAAGACTGTGTTGCTGCACGTAATGGACATGTAGATCCATACATTCAACAAAAAGTAAGATTAGATCAATTTAACAATGTCAGAAAAAGTAAAAACAATATCTAAACACTTAAAGAACCACAAAGTAATCTCTCTAGTAGGAATGAGTAAAAACGCTGGAAAAACAACAGTGTTAAATCAACTACTAGAAGAGCAAAACACAAAATGCGCAATCACAAGCATTGGTTTAGATGGAGAAAAAATAGACAACGTAAACAAAATGCCAAAGCCACGTATTAAAGTAAAAAAAGGAACACTAATTGCAACTGCAGAAGAAACATTAAAAGAAGCAGAGATTCTTTATGCAATACATGAAAACACAAGAATTAATACAGCTCTTGGTAATATTATTGTAATAGAAGCATTAAGCGAAGGTTATGTATTAGTCGCAGGGCCTTCTACAAAAACAAAAATGAAATATTTAGTTGATAGATTACGAAAATATAGTCTAGATCACATCTTTTTAGATGGAGCATTGTTTCGTAAATCATTTAGTACAAACCAAATTGTAGACGCTATGATTTTGGTAACTGGTGCAGCGTATAATAAAGATATGGAAATTACAATAAAAGATACAAAGATATTGCTTGACCAGTTATCTTTAGATATATCAAAAGATAACTACAATTTCCCATTGATTGATAAATCAAATAATGGATTTATGATTACAAAAGGATTTGATAAAGATACGACATTGGATATGATTATTAAGAATAGTATTAATGTAAAGTATCTTAAAATCAAAGGAGCACTCACAAATAAAATCGCAAAAAGAATAATTGATCATAGAATATTCTTTATTAACGCAGTAATAGAACTTGATGATACAATTAGCTTCTTATGCGATGCCAGGTATTATGAAAAACTAAAAAGAGTAAATATTACATTTCAAGTTGAAAACAAAATACCAGTATTATTTTTAGGAATTAATCCATATTCTCCTGATGGGTATGAATATGATAAACAACAATTCAAGAAAAAGATGCAAAAACAAACAAAACTAAAATGTATTAACGTACTAACTGATTTGAGGTGAATTAAGTGAATAAATTACACTTAAACAAAGAAAAGATACAAGAAGCTAGAAATGAAGCTTTAAAGATCGCAGAAATGACACAGGAATTTATAGATGTTCATACAACTGTAACTGTTGAAAGAACGATCTGTAGATTACTAGGATTTGATGGAATAGACGATTTTGATGTTCCAATTCCAAATGTAATTGTGTCATTACTAGAAAAAGAAAATAAATTAAAAGATGGAGTAGCTACTTACATTGCTTCTCTGATAAAAACAAAAGGTTTCACAATTCAAGATATTGTGAAACTGGCAAAAGAAGAACAACTATCTTTTGAAGGATGTACTCCATTAACTCAAGAGGAAACAAATGAAATTTTAAATCCATATATCAATGAGTCTTTATATCGTATCAAAGATAATAGAATGTTTCGTGAGAATCAACAACTGAAATACTCTAACGATAAAGGTCCATTACTATATGTAATTGTAGCGACAGGAAACATATATGAAGACGTGGTACAGGCAAAAGCAGCAGCACAAGCAGGAGCTGATGTAATTGCAGTAATTAGAACAACAGGTCAATCATTATTAGACTTTGTTCCTTACGGTCCAACAACTGAAGGTTTTGGTGGAACATACGCTACACAAGAGAATTTCAAAATCATGAGAAATGCATTAGATGAAGTTGGAGAAGAATTAAACAAATACATCATGTTAGTGAACTATGCTTCAGGTCTATGTATGCCAGAAATTGCAGCAATGGGAGCACTGGAAAGATTAGATATGATGTTAAATGATTCTTTATATGGAATCCTGTTTAGAGATATTAATATGAAAAGAACATTTGTTGACCAATTCTTTAGTAGAGTTATCAATGCATATTCAGGTATTATTATTAATACAGGTGAAGATAATTATCTAACAACATCAGATGCAGTAACAGAAGCACATACAGTATTGGCATCACAATTTATAAATGAGCAATTTGCATTCAAAGCTCATATGAAAAGTGAATTACAAGGACTAGGTCATGCATTTGAAATTGATCCTGATGTAGAAAATGGATTTTTGTATGAGTATTCTCAAGCCTTAATGGCAAGAGAAATATTCCCAGACGCTCCATTAAAATATATGCCACCTACAAAACATATGACAGGTAATATATTCAAAGGACAAGTCCAAAATGCATTGTTTAATATTGTAACAAAGACAACAAATCAACGTATTCATTTGTTAGGTATGTTAACAGAAGCGGTACATACACCATTTATGAGTGATAGATATTTAGCAATAGAAAATGCTAGATACATCAACAATACAATGAAAGACTTTGGAGATGAAATTCAATTCAAAAAAGATGGTATTATTATGAATCGTGCTAAACAAGTATTAGATGATTCAATTGTATTACTAAAAGAAATCACAAACATCGGTATTTTTGAATCACTTGAAAGAGGAATCTTCGCAGGTATCAAGAGACCTCAGGATGGTGGTAAAGGATTAAAAGGTGTTGTAGAAAAAAGTGAGTATTATTCAAATCCACTTCTTGACCGTATGATTCAAGAGTTAAAGGAGGCAAAATAATGTCTTACGATATGAGTGAAAAGAAATATAGTAAAGAATTAGATCTAACAAAATTAAAACCTTATGGTGATACAATGAATGATGGTAAGGTTCAAGTCTCTTTCACGTTACCTGTTAAGAATGATGAACAAGCAGGAGAAGCAGCAAAAGAATTAGCAAAGAAAATGGGTCTAAATAATCCATTAGTTGCTGAATCAATCTCGATTGATAAGGAATTTACTATGTTTGTTATGTATGGTAGTTTAGAACATACAGTCAATTATAATGAGATAGAAGTAGTAGCCTTAGATAATGATGTATTAAGTAAATATGAAATTGAGGATTATATTGATTCTAACTTCGATAAAAACATAGTTGTTGTTGGTGCTTCTACAGGTACAGATGCCCATACAGTTGGCATTGATGCTATTATGAATATGAAAGGATTCGCAGGACACTACGGATTAGAAAGATATAAGAATATTGATGCTTATAATATGGGATCTCAAGTTGAAAACGAAGAGATGATAAAAAAAGCATTAGAAGTAAATGCTGATGTATTATTGATCAGCCAAACAGTAACACAAAAAGATGTTCATATTAAGAATCTTGTAAATATGATTGAACTTCTTGAAATAGAAGGATTAAGAGATCGCTTTGTATTAATTGTTGGTGGTCCAAGAATTACACATGAACTTGCAAAAGAATTAGGGTACGATGCTGGATTTGGTCCTAAGAAGTATGCTGAAGATGTTGCTAGTTTCTTTATTAAAGAACTAAATGAAAAAGAGTAAAATTTACTCTTTTTTTATGTTATAATTAAAAATGGAATTTATAATTAAGGAGGATATTATGGCAACAATAAAGAAAATTGCAGCAGAACTTAACTATGAGTTAGACAAGAGAGTTGCTTATGGTAATCATAAGGGGTATCAAGTAACTTTAATTCAAAATTTTAGTGCTATGAATGCACAAGATAACTTTAAAATCTTATGTGTTCCTTTTTCTAAAATCGATACAACAAAAAGAGATACTCTTGTTAGATTCATTGCTGAGTTTAAAAAAGAATTAAGAGTAGTGAAATATGATATCAATGCGGATCTAATTACAATTAGATTAAACGAAGGATTCAAAGGTATCAAAGCAGAAACAATTACAAGTATCTTAGATTTATTATTAGAAGGATTTGCAAAAGCAGGTATGAGTCCATTAGAAAATTGCATCTATTGTGGAGAAGAACACCCAGATACATCTACATATATTGATAGAGTGAAATTCCATGCTCATGAAACATGTAGACAAGATACAATCAAAAAAGTAGAAGAAAGAAAAGCGACAAAATATGAAGGTAATGGTAATGCGTTAATGGGTATTATTGGAGCTATATTAGGTGCAATAGTAGGAGCAATCCCTTGGACTGTTGGTGTATGGTTTGGATGGTTTGTTTCACCACTAGCTCTTATCACAGGATTTGCATCTTATGCAGGGTTTAAAATCCTAGGTGGAGAATATAGACCATATGTGAAATATCTAGTACCAATTGTTTCTTTGATTACAATAATCTTATCGAATCTTGTAATCGTAATGATGGTTGCTTATATGAATGATGTAAGCTTCACATTTGTATTACAACTTGAAGATGTTGGAGACTTCTTAGTTGAAGCGATGATGTTTAGTCTTGGATTTGGTGCATTAGGGTTATTCTATGTATTTAGAAAAATCAAGCAAGATGGAGATGTCGCAGAAATAAAATAAAAAAAGAGCTCAATGAGCTCTTTTAGTTTACATTCATTACAACAGGCATAATCATTGGATTACGTTCTGTTTGATTCTGAACAAAATTCTTTAAATCTTTAGTGATTTCTTTTTTAATGATATTTACATTATATTTTTTTAATCTCTTCATTGTTTTTTCAGTTGTAGCTTTTACTAGTTTTGCCATATTAGAAGTTAATTCTTCATGTTCTCGCATATAGATAAAACCTCTACTAATGATAACTGGATTACCAATTACAACGTTATTTGTGTTATCAATAGTAACGATTGCTGTTAGGAGTCCATCTTCACTTAGAATCTTGCGATCTCTAATAACGATGTTCCCAATATCACCAATACCTTTACCATCAACATAAACTGTACCACTAGGTACTTTACCAGCGATTCTAGCACTATTTCTTGTGACAGCTAACACATCTCCGTTATCCATTACGAATGAATTACCTTTTCTTACACCACATTGATGTCCAATGTTTGCGTGTATTTTCAGCATTCTATATTCACCATGAATTGGCATGAAGTATTTTGGTTTCAAAAGTTTAAGAAGAAGTTTTTGTTCTTCTTGTCCTGCATGACCTGAAGTATGTGTATCTGTTAATGGACTGTTCACAATAACTTCTGCACCTCTTCTGAATAATGCATTGATTGTTCTACCTACACCAATCTGGTTACCTGGAATAGGAGAAGAACTAAATATAACAGTATCTCCAGGAATAATTTTGATTTGTCTATGTGTTCCAGCTGCGATTCTACTTAATGCAGCCAAAGGCTCACCTTGGGATCCTGTAGTTAGTAAAGTGATTTCACTTTTTGGATATCGTTTTAAATCTTTTGGTTCTATAATCGTACCTTTTGGAGCACGGATATATCCCATATCTCTACCGACATCAATCGTTTTTAACATACTACGTCCATATGCAGCAACTTTTCTATTTGTAGCTACACTTGCTTCAATGATTTGCTGTACACGATGTACGTTTGATGCGAAAGTCGCAACGATTGCTCGACCTTCGATATTTTTAAATATTTCCTTGATATTAGAAGCAACTGTTTTTTCACTTTTTGTGAAACCAGCTAACTCACTATTCGTTGAATCACTTAAAAGAAGTAACACACCTTTTTTACCAAGTTCTGCCATTCTTTGATAGTTCGCATCAGGTCCTGTTGGAGTGAAGTCAAACTTGAAATCACCACTATGAACAATGACACCCTCAGGAGTATGTATTACAACTCCAAAACTATCTGGTATACTATGATTTGTTCTATAAAAAGAAACACTTAATTTTCCAAGAACCAATTTCTCATATTCTTGGAATTCAATTAGATTTGCGCGAAGTCCACGATGTTCTTGCATCTTATTTTTAATAAGACCTATCGCAATACCATTTGCGTATATTTTAGGGATATTTACTTGACGTAGTAAATAAGGAATTGCTCCAATATGATCCTCATGTCCATGAGAAATAATTAAAGCTTTTATTTTCTTTTGGTTTTCTTTTAAATACGTATAGTCATTGATCACATAATCAATACCTAGTAAAGAATCATCAGGAAAAAGGATTCCACTATCTATGATAATGATTTCATCTTGATATTCGACACAGTACATATTTTTACCAACTTCGCCAAGACCACCTAATGCAAATACACCGACTTCATTTTGTTTTAATAAATTACTTTGCATTTTTTAAAGTCCTTTCTGAATTGTTTTGTATCTATATAAACAGTATACAGTATAAACAACCAAAAGAACAAAAAAATGTTTGTGAAAAGGCTTTTATATTTTTCAAGAAAAAGTTATAATCTAAATATACGTAACAAAGCAATCGAAAACGTTTAAGAAAAAGGAAAGGAAAAGGTGGTTCATAATGAAGAAATTACTATTATTATTTATGACTACAGTTCTCGTTGGATGTTCTACACAAATAGAAGAACCTTATACTTTAGAAGACGAGTATCAAAGAATTCAAGAATTAATCCCTAGTACTTTTACTGAGGATCTGGTGTTACCTGAATCCTTAGAAGGATACCGTGTTGATTATGAAATCAATAATCAAAACGTAGAAAACAATACAATTCCTTATACACTGACAGACACAGATATCATCATAGAACTAGAAATAAAAGTATATGATGAAACAGACGAACGTGTGAAATACTATATTGAGATAACAAATGTAGCCGATGAAGAAAGATATGATGAATTTGTTTTTAATACCGAATTTGAATATCGTCTTAGTTTAATCGAATCCTACATATCAAATCCACTTGGTAGTAATGTATCTTTACCAGAGTTTAACGATGGATTTACATATGTAACTTATGAATCAAGTTGTCTTGAAATCGAAAATAGCAGACTCATCTATAATTTTCCATTAGTAGATACAAACTGTGAATTAGAAGTATCAATGTTTTATAAAAAAGAGACTAGAAATGTTACATTTAACTATAAAGTCTTAAGTATAAATAACCTACCAAAATTACCAGCTGTTTATATTACCACAGACCTTTCACAACCTGTAGAAAGAGATAAAGAATACGTCAGAGCTACATTATCAATGGATCCAAATGGAACTTATGATTTAGACCCAATCACTGATATGCCACTTCAAATAAGAACCAGAGGTAATTCAACACTAACATTTGAAAAACCAGCATTCAAAATCAAGTTTGATGAAAAGATAAAATTCTTCTCTGACTACAAAGAAAAAGATTGGCTACTACTCGCAAATTACACAGACGTAACCATGGTTCGTAACGCAGTTGGATTTAACCTGTCATCAAAAATGGGTATGGAATTTGCACCTGGGTATACGTTTGTCGACTTATATTTAAATGGAGATTATATGGGTACCTATCAAGTCTCAGATCAAATCGAAGTCACAGGTGATAGAGTCCAAATAGAAGAAAACCTACCTGACATCGATACAGGATACTTAATCGAATTAGACTACGGTTTATATCGAGAGCTTAATTACCAAGGTTGGACGGATGAGAATTACTTCACAATCCCAAGTGATAATAGATGGGAAGATACGATATATGTACTACAGTCTCCAGACAGTAATGATTCACATTACAGTGAAGCACAAAAAGAATACATAAAAGAATACATGGAAGAAGTAACAAACACAATAAAAACAGGCCAAGATTACAGTCATTTAATCGATGATTCTACATTTATAGATTGGTATATAGTAAATGAAATCATGGCTACCACAGACTGTGGATATAGTAGTGTTTACTTCTATAAAGATAAAGGCGGGTTACTAAAAATGGGACCTGTATGGGATATGGACTTATCAAGTGGAAACACAAAATACGTTGAAATGGAACCAGAAGGATTCTTTGTTCCACATACATATCGAAACGAGTTTTTATACTATCTAATGCAGTATCCTGAATTTGTAGATAAACTACAAGATAGATGGAACGAGTTATATTATCCAGTCATCTCAAAAGTTCCTGATTCAGTATACTTCTATAGTGATCAAATTACAGAAAGTAGATATCAAAACTTTGAAAGATGGGAAATCATAGGTTACAACAAAGCAGGTTGGTATGCTCCTGATTTTCTAGTAGAAATGACAGACTACAACCAACACGTATTTCATCTCCACGATTACTTAGAAACAAGAATCGCTTGGTTAAACACAGCCATAAATGAACTAGATTAAGAAACAACAAAAGTTGTTTCTTTTTTATCTAATATTTCAAGAAAACTCCTTCTTCAAGGATATACGGTGTATGTCGTAAGTGGGGGATGAATTGAAAATGGTTCATTTTTTCATGAATTTTTTCAACAATAGTTCATTGAGAGAAAGTCCTAAAAATGGTATAATAAATTATATCAGTTAAAGAATAAAGAAGGGCTTGATTATATGAAGTTAGATAGTAATAATCATTCAGTGTTCAAGTTATATTACCATTTAATTATGACGGTTAAATATAGACGAAAAGTATTAGATGATGATATATGTCGTTTTCTTAGAGATAAATTCATTACGATAGGAAAAAACTACAACATTGAGTTGGATGAAATGAATCATGACAAAGATCATATTCATATACTTTTCAGAAGTTACCCGAACTCTGATTTATCAAAGTTTATAAACGCATATAAAAGCGCAACATCAAGATTGGTGAAAAAGAACTATCCAGAAGTAAAAGAGAAACTATGGAAATCAGTGTTTTGGACTAAGAGTTATTGTTTATTAACATCCGGAGGTGTAACGACAGATATTATTAAACAATATATAGAGGATCAAGGAAGCAAGTAGTAAAGAGGTGATTTATATGTCAAAGACAAGAGGGTATAAAGTAAGAATCTACCCAAACATAGAACAAGAAATCCTAATAGATAAAACAATCGGATGTGTACGTTTGGTATGGAATTATTCACTTATGGAACAAAATGCAATTTATGACCTATTTAAAGACTATAAAGAACTATACAAATCACACAAATATAAAACACAAGCTAAATGGAAAAAAATCTTTCCATTTCTAAGTGAAGTAGACTCACAAGCACTCGCTACTACGAACCAAGAACTACTACAAACATTTAAAAACTTCTATAAAGGATCACATAAAGAACCGAGATACAAAAGTAAAAAGAATCCTAGAAGAAGTTACACAACACATACAACAAATAATAACATTCGTATAGAAGGTAATTGTATAAAACTACCTAAACTAGGGTGGGTTAAACTAAAAACACAAAGAAAGAAACTACCTAATGATACCATCATCAAAGCAGCAACAATCAGTGTTACCACAACAGGGAAACACTATATTTCATTACGTATTGAGTATGAACAAGAACCAGTAATAAGAAACAACGATATCTTACGAACAATAGGTCTTGATTTTAGTACAACGCATTTCTATATTGATCACTTGGGAAAGAAAGCCAATTTCCCTACTCATATAGAGAAAACATTACAAAAAATCAAGAAAGTTCATAGGAAGATGTCAAAACAAGTAAAAGGTAGTAATCATAGAGAAAAAACAAGATTAAAACTAGCGAAACTCTATGAGAAGAAAACCAATCAATTAAAAGATTACCATCATAAACTTAGTAATCAGTTAATTGAACACTATGATATCATCGGAGTAGAATCATTGTCATTAAAAGAAATGAATCAAGAAAAGTACTACAGGCAACGTATCCAAACTATGGGATATAGAAGATTTATCGACATACTAACCTATAAGGCAGAAGATAATGGAGTACTATTACACAAGGTCCACAAATACTACCCATCTAGTAAAACATGTAGTCTTTGTGGCGCAATTAAAAAGACATTCCCTGTCTCACAAAAGATATACAAATGTGATTGTGGAAATGTCTTACATCGTGATATGAACGCAGCTATGAACTTAGCTACAAAAGGTATGATTACATACCTAACAAACTATATAGAGGACCGAACAGCCTCGATAGCGTGGTAATCTTGCGAGCATTAGCTCGCATAACCCATGAAGCCCCTTCTTCAAATTGATTATTCAATTAAGTGGGGGAGTGTTCACTATTAAAAAACATATATTAAAAAACATATATTATAAATATATGTTATAATTCTACTGAGGTGTTACAAATGGACAAAAAGATAATATTCTTCGATATCGATAGAACACTATACGACCCAGATATCAAAAAGATACCAGAATCAACAATAAACGCATTAAAAATTCTTCATCAAAGAGAAGACGTAGAAATCGCTATCGCTACAGGAAGAGCTTTTTATATGCTTCATATCATTGAAGAAATCAAACAATATATTAATATATACGTCCTTATCAATGGACAAATTATTATCAAAGACAACAAAACAATATACAAAAACCCAATCGAAAAAGAAAAAGTATTAAAAGTAGTCGAGACATTTGATAAAAACAATATGAAATACGGATTCTTAGGTGAGTTTGATGAAACACTCAACATCGTAGATGAAAAAGGAAAAGAAGCCTTTGAACTTGTAAATATGAAATTACCTAGAATCGATCCTCATTTTTACCTAGATAACGATATCTATCAAATGTGGGTATTTTGCGATAATAAACACCATACTCATTACAAAGAAGTATTCAATGACCTACAAGTCGTAAGTTGGCTTGGAGGAGGATTTGATGTATTGAGTAAAGGTATGAGCAAAAAAGAAGGAATCAAGAAAATATTAGAACTAGAAAACATACCACTCCGTAATGCCTATGCATTTGGAGATGGTGATAACGACATCGAAATGATGGATTATATTGAAAATAGTGTCTGTATGGGTAACGGTTCAACAAACTGTAAGAAACATGCTTCTTATATCACTGACGATATCAAAGAAGATGGAGTCGTAAAAGGACTCATCAAATTAGGGTTTCTAAATGATAAAGAAATTACATTTTAAAGAAAACAAATCAGACATATACCCATTCAATATCAAAGCACTACAAAATACAAAAGATTTAGATCTATCAAATAACATCACTATATTTGTTGGTGATAATGGATCAGGTAAAAGTACATTATTAAAAGCAATTGCCTACTACAACAATTCAATCAATGTATCTAGTGAAGATATCAATAGTTCTTATTACCAAGAAATCAGACAACTAAGTGACAACTTAAAACTAATCTACAACTATAAAACAAGAAGTGGTTTCTTCTTTTCAGGAGAAGAGTTTATTACATACATCAACAACATCAAAAAGATGAAAGAAGAACTACGTTCAGAACTAAAAAGAGTAGAAATAGAGTATAAAGATAAATCAGTATTTACAAAAAACCAAGCACGTAGTGCCTTTGCAAAAGAACTCTATGAATTAGAGAACTCTTATAACGGTGACTTAAAAGAGAAATCACATGGAGAAGGCTTTATCGATTTCTTTAAACAAAGAATGCATAAAGAAGGAATCTATCTACTAGATGAGCCTGAAACTCCCCTTTCAGCAATCAATCAATACCAACTCGTTGTTTTGATCACAGATCTTGTAAAAAGCGGATCACAAGTAATAATCGCAACACACTCACCAATCATCATGGCTCTTAAAGATGCTTGTATCTATCAGTTTAGTGATACAGGAATCAATCAAGTAAACTATGATGATATCGAACACGTAAACTTCATGAAACATTTTTTAAACAACAAAGAAAACTATATAGATAGACTGTGATAATATGATAGCTAGTATTTTAGTAGACGTCAAAGCCAAACAAGTAGATAAAACATTTGATTACTTAGTACCACATAAGTTTGAGAATGTGATTGAAATAGGACAAAGGGTAAAAGTACCTTTTGGACCTCGTTTGGTAATGGGATATATCATAAACATCAAACAAAAATCTGACTTTGATAGACTAAGATATATCAAAGAAATACTAGATATCGAACCATCCCTTACAAAAGAATTACTACAAATTGGTAACGAACTATCAATTAGTAATACAAGCCCACTTGTATCCATCTACCAAGTGATGTTACCACGCGCTTTAAAAGGTAAATATAAGAAACTACTACAAGTAAAAGAATCCAGTTTACTTCCCCTTGATCTTGCATTAAAATTCAATAAAAATGGAATCTGCGACTACAAAGAAATCACAGATTACCTACCAGAGATCAAAAAACAAATTAAACAAGAAAACATCGAAGTAATCTACCAAGTAGAACAATACAACAAAGAACGCTTCTTAAAGAAGTTAACACTTCTTCATAGTGATGTTCCTTTAAGAGGGGAAAAACAAAAACTAGTTGTTGAATACCTAAAAAGCAACCCATCTGAATACAAAAGAAACATCATGCATCTTCTAGGAGTATCACATCCTACCATCAAGTCTTTGATTGATAAAGGAGTTATCAAAGAAGACAAAGTAGAAATCTACAGAGAAGTAGAATCAATGTATGAAGCAAACAACAAAAGAGTGATACTAAACCAAGAACAAGAAAAAGTCTATCACACCTTAAAAAACAATCTCAATCAAAAAGAAACATACCTTCTTCACGGAGTGACTGGTTCAGGGAAAACAGAGATTTATTTAAATATCATTGAAGATGTTCTAAAACAAGGCAAAGAAGCAATCATGCTTGTTCCTGAAATCTCTTTAACACCAATGATGGTATCAAGATTCAAAGGAAGATTTGGAGATGATGTTGCGTTACTTCATAGTGGACTAAGCGTCGGAGAGAAATACGATGAATGGCGAAAGATAAGAAGAAAAGAAGTAAGTGTTTGTGTGGGGGCTAGAAGTGCAATCTTTGCACCATTTGAAAATCTAGGTGTCATCATCATCGATGAAGAACACACAGAAAGCTACAAACAAGAAGACAATCCAAAATACCATGCATTAGATGTTGCGAAATTTAGAAGTGAGTATTATAATATACCTCTTATTCTAGGAAGTGCTACACCTAGTGTCGATAGTTACTATAAAGCACTTAATCATGAATATACACTACTTGAAATGAAACTACGCGCAAACAAACAAACAATGCCAGCAACATATGTTGAAGATATGCGTTACGAATTCAAAGGTGGAAACAGAAGTATCTTTAGTAAGAAACTAGAAGAACTAATACTAGATAGACTAGAGAAAAAAGAACAAATTATGCTCCTTCTTAACAGAAGAGGACACAGTACATTTGTAATGTGTCGAAGCTGTGGTGAAGTAATCATGTGTCCAAACTGTGATATATCACTCACATACCACGAGTACGATCAAACATTACACTGCCATTACTGTGGACACAAAGAACACAATCCAGATATGTGTCCTAGTTGTAGTAGTCCTCATATCCGTTATATGGGAATCGGGACAGAACGTGTCGAAGAATACATCAAAAACACATTCAAAGACGCAAAAGTAATTAGAATGGATAGAGACACAACAACCTATAAAAATGCCCATGAAAAACTACTATACGAATTTGAACATGAAGGAGATATTTTACTAGGTACACAAATGATCGCAAAAGGTCTAGACTTTCCAAAAGTATCACTTGTAGGAGTACTTGCTGCTGATATGAATCTAAACCTTCCAGATTACAAAGCAATCGAAAAAACATTTCAACTTCTAACACAAGTTTCAGGACGTGCAGGGAGACATGAAATAGTAGGTGAAGTAGTCATCCAAACATACAACCCAGATCACTACGCAATCCTAAACGCAAAAGATCATGATTACCATACATTTTACGAAACAGAAATGAAAATCAGAAAACTCGCAGGGTACACACCATTTCTTAATATCGTACAAATTATTATCACAGATAAAGAAGTGAGAAACGTACTTAACATAGGACAAAAGATAAAACTAGATCTTCGTCATCAGTTAGAAGACGACACATTGATACTAGGTCCAGTATTACCAAAAATAGCACGTATCAATAATATTTACCGTGCACAACTAATAATCAAATACAAAGAATCAAAAGTGATAGATAAAGTCTTAAAAGATATCTATCAAAAATATAGCGATTATGCAATCGCAATAGATAAAAACCCATCATTATTATAAGGATGTGATGATATGAATATCGTGTTTATGGGAACACCACAATTCAGTGCTCCAATCTTAGAAGGAGTTCACAAATTATACAACGTTAGTTTGGTTGTTACACAACCAGATAAACAAGTAGGAAGAAAAAAAGTAATAACATATAGTCCAGTGAAAGAAAAAGCACTAGAATTAGGAATTGAAGTCTTTCAACCCTATTCAATAAAACAAGACTTTCAAAAAGTACTTGATCAAAAACCAGATTTAATCATTACAGCAGCATACGGACAATGGATTCCAAATGAAATACTAGATGATCCAAGACTAGGATGCATCAATGTCCATGGAAGCTTACTACCAAAATTAAGAGGTGGTGCACCAATCCAAAGAGCAATCAAAAGACGACATAAAGAAACAGGAATTACAATCATGTACATGGCAGAAAAAATGGATAGTGGTGATATCATATCACAACGTAGCATTCCTATTCTTGATACAGATACATCAGGTACCTTGTTTGAAAAACTGAGTCGTTTAGGTGAAACGTTATTATTAGAAACACTACCATCAATCATTGATGGTACAAACAAACGTATCAAACAAGACATCAATCAAGTAACGTATGCATACAACTTACAAAGACAAGAAGAGAAAGTAGACTTCAATCAAACAGCGCTAGAAATAGATGCACACCTTCGTGCCTTCACACCATTTAGTTACATTTACACAACTATTGATAACCATAACTTGAAAATCATATCTTTACAAATTGATAAAGATTATGACCAAAAGAAAATAAAAGATGTTGAAAACGGAACAATAATTGAAGTGAGCAAAGATCACTTCAAAGTAAAAGTAAAAGATGGGGTCATTCGAATTTATGAAGTACAATTAGCAGGAAAACAAAGACAGTTAGTAAAAGTGTTCCTAAATGGAGCAGGAAGAAAATATATTCAGGTCAACAAAATATTTATTTAATATATAAAAAGTGATATAATAAATAGTTAGGAGTGATTTCATGAAAAATAGAACACTATATTCAAGACAAGAAATGCTTGATATGAACGTACAAACACTAAAAGAAAGAACTGTAACTGTAAAGGAAATTGCAGAAATTGCCTTCCGTCAACAATCAAAATGGACAGACGATGTAAGTATGGCAGAATGCATTGACAGTGTAGAAAAAATACTAAGTATAAGAGACGTTTTTCATCTTGTACAATTAGGTGCAGAGATCGATAGATTAACAGATGAAAAACTATTTAAAGGACCAATCCAAGACGTATTAGCTCAAGATTTAGGAATGTTTGGAATTGATGAGTTATTCGGACTAGAATTAGCTGGAATGTATGGTACAATTGGAAAGACTAATTTTGGAGATATTGATGTAAATAAACCAGGATTAGTAGACAGACTAAACGGTGAAGGAAAACACGATGGTGGAATGTGTCATACATTCTTAGATGATATCGTAGGTGCTATCGCTGCCGCAGCTTCAACTCGTGTTGCACAAATGACAAACGAAGAAGAAGCAAGAAAAGATCCTTTCATTGAAAATATTAAACTAGATTTAGATTTATAAATTTAAGGAGGTGCTCAAATGGCTAATGATAATCGTAAAGTTGATGATTTCTTTAAAAAGAATCAAGATGAACCTGAAGAGCTGATTGAGTACATAAAAGACATTAATCAAGGAGTAGATCCAAACAAACAAACATTCTTTGATAAAATGGCAATCTTTTTTAGAAATACTGCAGAACGTGCAGGACTCTACTACAAAAGAAAAAAACGTGAAGATATCTCTGAAAGACCTTCTACATTCAGACGAAAACTTCGCATTTTTGCACTTAAAATATGGCGTAGAATAAAAAACAGCTTCAACTTTGAAGCTGGTGTAGATATCTTAGATGACACATCAGTGTTATATCGAAGAAACAAAGTAAACAAAAATATCTTATTCATTACCAATATCGTGTTTATCTTATTCACAATGATTGGTACACAAAATCCAAATTATGTGATTATTATTGGATTTACCATTGTAATGTTCTTAATAAACCACTTATTAAAACGAATCATAAACGAAGAACCAAGAACCCTCATCAAACAGCAAATGGCTATGTATGTAGGTAGTGTCTACATACTAATCGCCTCATTAGCAGTCTATACTAAACTAGTATGGAGTGCACGTAAATTTGATGCTGGTGCTCTTGTTGTAACAGTAAGTCATTTTAATAATTTAGTAGATAATTCCATTGCACAAGCAGGTTATATATTAATATACTTTGCATTAGTAGTGATCGCGTTATACCAAGACCCAACACTATTAAGAATCTTGTTCTACTGGGTGTTAGGATTTATGACGATCATTCATATATTTGTAATGTATCCAATTTATGAACATGCTGGTTCAATCGAGCAGTTATATCATTATTTATTCACAGAACAAAACAATGTATTAATTGATATCGTCTTAAGAACAATGTTACTCATAATCTTTAACGTTGCACTTTATTCTAGTGTAAGTATTGGAGAAATGATGACATCAAAACGTAAAGAAGAGTTGATTAAAAGACGAGATATGGAACGAGACTTTAAAGCAGTAGTAGGAGATGTATTTGATGTTATTGGTGTATTTAACTCAAATACAATCAATCAAAATCAAGTAGAAGCTTACCGTGTTGCTGAACTAGCTAGTAGACTGGCAAACGTACTAGGGTTATCTAGTAGGGTTTGCACAGAGATTTATGATTATACAGTAATTCATGCTGATAAGGTAAATGAACTTAACATTCTAGAATACGAAGGAAAAGAAACACTTGATGAGAATGATTATGATGTCATTCGTGAAAAAACGATATTAGGGTCGGTAATCATCAAAAGATTACAACTTAACCAAAAATCTGAAGATATTGTGCGAGCACATTTTGAAAAAACAAATGATCAAACATTTATCCAAAGAGTAAAAAGAATTCAGCGTTCACAAGAAGGACAAATCATCCTACTTGCTGAAATGTATGATATACTAAGACAACCAAGAAACTACAAAACAGAACAAACACATAGAAAATCAATTGAAATGTTACAAATTGATTTCAAAGAATACTTTGAACCAAATATTTTAGATAGATTCTTAAAATATCAAATGGAGTTCAGTGAGTATTATGACAAATATAAATTTAGTGATAGGAGTTAATTATGAGAAGATTATTTACATCAGAGAGTGTTACTGAAGGGCATCCAGATAAAATATGTGATCAAATCAGTGACGCGATATTAGATGCTATATTAAAAGAGGATAAGAATGCAAGAGTAGCTTGCGAAACAAGTGTTACAACAGGATTAGTACTAGTCGCAGGTGAAATTACAACTACAACATATGTCGACATCCAAAAAGTCGTTAGAGATACAGTAAACGAAATTGGATACAACCGTGGAAAATATGGTTTTGATGCTGAGAATCTAGCAGTATTAGTAGCGATTGATCCACAGTCTCCAGATATTGCACAAGGTGTAAATGAAGGAGAAGGAAAATACGAAGATCAAGGTGCAGGAGACCAAGGGATTATGTTTGGATATGCATCAAATGAAACAGAAGAATATATGCCTATTGCTATTACGTTAGCACATAAATTAGCAAGACGTTTAACATTCGTTAGAAAAAGTAAACTTTTACCATACTTAAGACCTGATGGTAAAACACAAGTCACAGTAGAATTTGATGAAACAGGAAAATTAAAAAGAGTTGATGCTGTAGTAGTATCAAGTCAACATTCTCCTGATGTTACACAAGAAACAATCAGAGAAGACATCTTACAACAAGTAATCAAAGAAATCATCCCTAAAGAATTGATTGATAACGATACAAACTTCTACATCAATCCAACAGGGAAATTCATCATTGGTGGACCTCATGGAGACGCTGGTGTAACAGGACGTAAAATCATTGTAGATACATATGGTGGAATGGGACGTCATGGTGGTGGAGCTTTCAGTGGGAAAGATCCATCAAAAGTAGACCGTAGTGCAGCGTATGCAGCACGTTATGTAGCGAAAAACTTAGTAGCTGCTGGTCTTGCAGACAAACTAGAAATACAGTTGAGTTATGCAATTGGTGTAAGCAAACCTATGAGTATCATGGTTGATACATTTAATACAGGAAATGTTACTGACGACGTAATCATTCAAGCAGTAGAAGAAAACTTTGATTTAACACCAAAAGGAATTATTACTACTTTAAACTTAAAACAACCAATCTATAAACAAACCGCAGCTTACGGACATTTTGGACGTAACGACTTAGACTTACCATGGGAGAAACTAGATAAAGTAGAAGCATTGAAAAAATATTTATAGGAGGTATCTTATGGACTTCATCTATCATATTTTATTCGTATTACTGATTATCTTACTAGTTATATTAGTAATCCTTAGAGAAAGAAGGAATCTTCTTGTACTATGGAAAGAAGTATCACATAAAGAAATCATCTTTCATCGTCTTTTAAGTGAAACAATAAAAATGTTTTACTCTCATAAAGACACACTTAAGAATGAAGAAAACAGACTTGCATTCATTCACCTAGGAAGAACAAGACGAAAAAAAGTACGATACTTACTATTATCTGAACGTCAAGATTTATTCAAACACATTCAAGATATCCATGCTCAAATCGATGAATTAGATGATCCATTATATACACCACTAGATAAACAATTTAAAAAACTTCAAAAAGCAAGACGAATCTATAATTCGAAAGTATTACTTTATAATCAAAGAATTAATACATTTCCAATCAAAAATCTTGCTGTTACAATGGATTTAAAAGTAAAAGAATACTTTGGATAAACACTGAAAATATCAGTGTTTTTTTCATGCTTTTTAGAATAACTACAAACGCTTACAAAAAAGTTTTTGAAAACCCTTGCATTATAATTTTACTTATGTATAATAAATAATGTATTTAATAAAAATGACAGAGGTAAATATTATGATTTCTAACTTTGACCAAAAGAAAAAAGTTGGTAAACTAGTAGCCGTTTTAGTACAAAACGACCTTTGTTTATACTTGACTAAAAATAAAAGGATAATTCAATTTTGAATTTGTCCTTTTCTAATTTTTTGGAGGAAAAAACTATGAAGACAGTAGTTATTGGTGTGATTGGTGCAGATGTACACGCAGTAGGAAATAAAATCATTGATTATGTATTGACTGAGAATGGTTATAATGTAGTGAACATCGGAGTTTTATCAAGTCAAGAAGACTTCATCAACGCAGCGATAGAAACAGATGCTAAAGCAATATTAGTGTCAAGCTTATACGGACACGGGGAAATGGATTGCAAGTTCTTAAAAGAGAAATGCGAAGAAGCAGGATTAGACAAAGTAAAATTATATGTTGGGGGAAACATTGTTGTTGGGAAACAAGATTTTAAAGAAGTAGAGAAGCGATTCAAGAAAATGGGATTTGATAGAGTGTATGCTCCAGGTACAAAAATCGAGTATGCATTAGATCACTTAAAGGAGGATATCGGTATCTAATGAAACCTTATCTTTTAGTTGATTTTGGATCTACATATACAAAACTTACATGCGTAGACTTAGACAAAGAATACATTATAGGAACTTCCAAAGCTCCTACGACTGTAGAAACAAATGTACTTGATGGTTATGATCGAGCACTAGAATGGTTAATGAAAGATCACCCTGAAATCACTGAGATTACAGGTATTTCTGCATGTAGTAGTGCAGCTGGTGGATTGAAAATGGCAGCAATTGGGTTAGTGGAAGAACTAACAGTCGAAGCAGCAAAAAGAACATGTCTAGGAGCAGGCGCAATTGTAATGGAAGTGTTTAGTCATCACATGACAAAAAGAGAAGCTAAAAAACTAAAAGAATCAGATATAGATATTATCTTACTCGCAGGTGGAACAGATGGTGGAAACAAAGAATGTATCATCCACAATGCGAACAAACTAAAAAACATTGATATTGAAGTACCAGTAATCATTGCTGGAAACAAAGATGCACAAGATGAAATTGATGAATTACTTGAAGATACAGACATTGAATATTACATCGTAGAAAATGTAATGCCAAAATTAAAAGAATTAAATGTAAAAGAAGCAAAACATGTTATCAGAAAAATCTTTATCGATAAAATCATAGAAGCAAAAGGTATCAAGAAAGCTGAAGAAAAAATTGGTGAAATCATTATGCCTACACCAGAAGCTGTGTTACTTGCTGCAGAACTTCTAAGTAATGGTTTTGAAGATGAAGAAGGATACGGAGAACTTATGATTGTTGATATCGGTGGTGCAACCACAGATGTTCATACAATGGGTGAAGGATATCCAAAACGTACAGAAGTTGTACTAAAAGGACTCCAAGAACCATTCGCAAAAAGAACGGTTGAAGGAGACTTAGGGATGCGCTACAGCGCAAACGCACTTCTAAGTTTAGTATCAAATTATGAGTTTAAAAAGTACTTTGAAGAAGATGATGATTGTGAACACGATATCTCAACATCATTAAACAGAAGAGCATCGAATGTTGACTTTATACCAAAAACAAAAGCAGAAGAAGAGTTTGATAAAGCTATCGCTAAAATCTGTTGTGATGTATCTATGAGTAGACATGTAGGACATGTTGAAGTCATTCATACACCACTTGGTGAAATGTATTACCAAACAGGAAAAGATCTAACAGATTTAAAATATGTAATTGGTACAGGTGGCGTTTTAATCAATCATGGAGATGCAAAAAAAATCTTAAAACAAGTAAATAAAAAATCAGATAAGAAATTAGAACTAAGACCTGCTAATCCATCAATCTTAATTGATAAGTCATATATCTTAGCAGCAATGGGTCTATTAAGTCAAAAATATCCAAGAGTAGCATTAAAATTAATGAAACAATACTTAATGTAGGTGAGAAAACATGGTAAAAAATAAGAAATTAACAATGGAGCAATTCCTTGAAACAAGAAAAGAAATCCTAAATCATTGGCCAACTGGGAACCATCCTGATTTAGATTTAGATAAAGCAGTTGAAAAACTAAAAAAGATACCACCACACAAAAACTTTGCTTTAAAACTAAGAGAAGCAAAAAAGAATAATATTACAATGATTCAACCACGTGCTGGTGTTGCAAGACTACAAGAACATATTGAATTACTTCAGTATCTAGAAAAAGAAGGAAAAGCAGACTTTTTACCTTCTACAATCGATTCATATACAAGACATAACAGATACCAAAACGCACAAGATGGAATCGATGAATCAGAGAAAAAAGGACGTTCATTATTAAACGGATTTCCTTGTGTTAACCACGGAGTAGACGGATGTACTGAAGTGTTTGAAAAAATCAATGTACCAATCCAGGCTCGTCACGGCACTCCTGACGCACGTTTGTTAAGTGAAATCATCCATGCTTCAGGATGGACAAGTAACGAGGGCGGGGGAATTAGTTATAACATTCCTTATGCAAAATCAATCAGTTTAGAAGATACAATCAAGTATTGGCAATATTGCGATAGATTAGTTGGATATTATCAAGAACAAGGTGTAGAGTTAAATAGAGAGCCTTTTGGACCATTAACTGGAACACTTTGTCCACCTTCAATTAGTAATACAGTTGCTATTTTAGAAAGCTTAATGGCTGCAGAACAAGGTGTTAAAAACATCACTGTAGGTTATGGACAAGGTGGAAACATGGTCCAAGACGTTGCAGCATTACGTGCCTTAGAAGAGCAAACAAACCATTACTTAAAACTATTTGGTTATGAAGATGTATTTGTTACTACAGTATTCCATCAATGGATGGGAGGATTCCCAAGTGATGAATCAGAAGCGATGGCATTAATCGCTTACGCTTCAACAGTAGCAACATACGGTGGAGCAACAAAAATGATCACTAAAACAACACATGAATCATTCGGTGTTCCAACAAAAGAAGCAAACGCAAAAGCATTAAAAGCTTCTAAATTCGTTACAAACCTAGTAAAAGAACAAAAAATGCCAGATTCTGAAGAACTGACATTTGAAATAGAACAAATCAAAAAAGAAGTAGACTCATTAATCAAATCAATCGTTCACGAAGGAAAAGGAGATATCTGCCAAGGAACAATTCTTGGATTCAAAAAAGGACTTATCGATATCCCATTTGCACCAAGTGAACTAAACTACGGTAAAATCTTACCAGCTCGTGATGTGGATGGAAAAATTAGAATCTTAGAATTCGGTAACTTAGGTTTCACAGAAGAAATCAAAGATTTCCATAGAACAAAATTAAATGAACGAGCAAAATCACAAAACAGAGAACTAACAATCCAAATGGTAATTGATGATATATACGCAGTATCAAATGGTAACCTAGTAGGATCTGAAGGAGAATAACACAAATGAAAATCAAAGACATCGTCTGTTCAAAAAGTCTAACTGGATTTTACTTTGACGACCAATTAGCAATCAAAGCTGGCGCAGACCAAAACGGATTCACATATATTGGTGAAACACTTACTGACAAATTCACACAAATCAGACAAAAAGGAGAAGCAGTAAGTATCATGCTAATCCTTGAAGATAACCAAATCGCATACGGAGATGCAGCTGCTGTACAATACAGTGGTGCAGGTGGTAGAGATCCTCTATTTATCTCTGAAGAAGGAATCGAAATCATCAACACATATATCAAGCCTTTACTAATCGGGCAAGATGTATCAACATTCAAAGATTTAGCAGAAATGATCGATTCAACAAAAGTAAAAGGTGTCAAACTACACACTGCATTACGTTACGGAATCACACAAGCATTACTAGACGCAACTGCAAAAGCAAACCATATCACAATGGCAGAAGTTGTAAGAAAAGAATATAACATTACTAACACAGTATACAAAAGAATCCCGTTATTCGCACAATCTGGAGATGATCGCTACACAAACGTAGATAAAATGATCATCAAAGAAGTAGAAGTAATGCCACATGCATTAATCAACAACATCGAAACAAAACTAGGTATTGAAGGAGAAATCCTTAAAAAGTACGTAGCATGGCTAAGAGGAAGAGTAATGAATTTAAGAACAAACCATGAATACTCACCAATCTTCCATATCGATGTATACGGAACAATCGGACAAATCTTTGATCATAACATTGAAAAGATGTATCATTATATGGTAGAACTAGAGGAACTAGCAGCACCATTTAAAATCCGCATCGAAGGTCCAACAGACGCAGGAAACAGAACAGACACAATGCAAGCTCTAAAAGACCTAACAAAAATGATCGATGACAACAACAAAACAATCGAAATCGTCGCAGACGAATGGTGTAATACATTAGAAGACGTAAAATACTTCGCAGACAACAAAGCAGGACATATGTTACAAGTGAAAACACCAGACCTAGGTGGAGTAAACAATGCAATTGAAGCATTACTTTACTGTAATGAACATAACATAGGAGCTTATAGCGGTGGAACATGTAACGAAACAAACATATCAGCAGAAGTAACAACAAACATCGCAATCGCATGTAGCGCAAAACAATGCCTAGCGAAGCCAGGTATGGGTACAGACGAAGGAATCATGATCGTAAACAACGTCATGAACAGAACACTAGCATTAATCAATAGGGACTGATAAATATGAAATACACAGCCGGTAGTTACGAATCAAGTGACTGTATCATCAGTGTACAAAAACAAGACAAACTAGAAATCAAAATAGAAAGTATCGTCTTTGATCAATTTGGAGATCAAATCAAAGACGTCCTTTCATCAACATTAAAAGAACACAATATCACAAATTATCTAGTAGAATGTTTTGATAAAGGAGCACTTGATTATACAATCAAATCAAGATTACTAACGGCTTTAAAAAGGGCAGGTGAGAAAGTTGAGTAGAAGTTATTTATTTATACCAGGTAACACACCATCAATGATTCAAAACCTAGACGTATTTGAAAGTGATGCGATTATCTTAGATTTAGAAGATAGTGTCTTAACATACGACAAAGACGCAGCTCGTACACTTGTCAAAGAATTCCTAAAAAAATATCAGTTTGAGCATACAGAAATCTTTATTCGTATTAATGATACACAAACAGAATACTTTCAATCTGACGTTTTAGAAACAAACAACCTACCAATCACAGGGTATGTGTTACCTAAGGCTGATAAAGAAAGTATAAAAACACTAAAATCACTAACACAAAAACCAATCATTCCAATTATAGAATCACCTAAATCATTACTAGATTTAAGAGAAATCGTATCTAGTTTTGAACTAAGAGGTATTCTATTTGGCGCAGAAGATTTCACAAAAGAACTAGGAATAGACCGAACTTTAAAAGGGACAGAAATCCTATACGCAAGATCACAAATCGCAATCACTTGTAATGCATACAATATTGAATCAATTGATACACCTTATGTAAATGCACATGATGAAGAAGGAATCTATGAAGATGCAAATTCCGCAAAATCATTAGGATTCACATCAAAATGTTCAATCCATCCAAATCACGTAGATGCAATCAACGAAGTATTTTCTCCATCTAAAGAAGAAATACATCAAGCATTACGTATTGTTAAAAAAGCAGAAACAGAAAACAAAGGTGCCTTTTCATTAGATGGAAAAATGATTGATGTACCTATTATCGAAAAAGCAAAAAAAGTGATCACAAAAGCACAAAAATATAACTTACTATAGGTGATACTATGAAAGTACTACATACAATAAGTGAACTATATAAAGAAATAGATATTCATACCTTTAAGAATATCTCTTTTCATCATCATCTAAGAAATGGAGACTATGTTACAAACATGGTATTAGATCATTACATTGAAAACAAAGTAACAGATCTAAATCTATTCCCAAGTTCCATATTCCCATCATATAGTTCCATCTTACACTTACTAGAAAACAACCAAATAAACGATATTACTACAAACTACATCAACGGCCCAGTTGGAGAATACATCTCTAGTAATGGATTACCTGGGTACTTAAAAATGCAAACACATGGAGGTAGAGCACGCGCTATTTTAGAGGGACATTCTAAAATAGATATCGCCTACATTGCATGCCCAGCAGTTGATAAATTAGGTAATGGAGTTGGATATTTGGGTGCAAATACTTGTGGTGCATTAGGATATGCTATCCCAGATTCACAAAAAGCAAAAATAGTAGTATTAATCACAGATACAATCATAGACAATATAGATTATCCAGATATCAAAGGATCAAACGTAGACTACGTTATCCTTGTAGACTCAATCGGAGATAAAAAAGGAATTGTCAGTGGTACAACTAAAATCACAACGAATCCAATAGGTGTAAAAATAGCCAAGCAAACTGCAAAACTACTAGATGAACTAAACTATATCAAAGAGGGATTCAGCTTCCAAAGCGGAGCAGGAGGTACCTCTTTACGTGTTACAAAACACGTAAAAGATATCATGCTACAAAAAAACATTAAGGCTTCTTTCTTTAGTGGTGGTATCACAAAATACCAAGTAGATATGTTAGAAGAAGGACTAGTAGAAAAATTATATGACGTACAGTGTTTTGATTTAGATGCAGTTAGAAGTATCAAAGAAAACAATAACCACATCTCAATCAGTGCATCAAAGTACGCAAACCCAAATGATGTAGAAATGGTAATCAAGGACTTAGATATAGTAATTCTAGGAGCAACAGAAATTGATTACAACTTCAATGTCAATGTAACAACAGACTCACACGGTACCATAATCGGAGGTAGTGGAGGACATAGTGATACCGCAAGTGAAGCAAAAATCACATGTATTGTTACACCTTTAATCAAAGGAAGAATCCCCATTATCAATGAATCAGTAACAACAATAACAACACTTGGTAAAAATGTAGACTGTATTATCACAGAACGTGGTATCGCAATCAATCCTCTACGTAAAGACTTACTAGAGAAACTAGAAAACTCAAAATTAAACATCATGCCAATTAAAGAATTGGCACAAATCGCATACAAATACACAAATATTCCATCAACTCACAAAAAACGTGATAAAATAATAGGTGAGGTAGAAGATAGAACCTTAGATTCAATCAGTTATATATACAAAAAGTAGGTGATTATATGCTTCAAATTACAGAAGTAATTTTAGAGAGTGAGAAAGAAGAATTAAATCAATTCTTAAAACAAAACAACCTAGCTTATGAAGTAGATATAAACTACAGTATCTTAGTTCGTGATGGAGATTTAGTTATCGCTACAGCGTCATTAGCATCAAGTATTATGAAATGCTTCGCAGTAGATAAAAACTATAGTGGTCAAAATATTACAGGACTTATGTTCCATCATTTAGTAGAATATCTACAAAATAGTAATATTTACCACTATTTTGTTTTCACTACTCCAGAAAACGAAAAGATATTTACTTCATTTCATATGAAAAGAATCGTCCGCACAATGAATACAGTACTACTTGAAGGTGGAGACGATATTTTAAACGTACTCTCAAATCTAAAAAAAGAATACAACATTTCAGACAACAAAAAGGCTTGTGTAATCATGAACGCAAACCCAATGACAAACGGACATTTATACTTAATAGAAGAAGCGATAAAAGAGTATGAAGAAGTCTTAGTTTTTGTTGTAAGTGAAGACCTATCAACATTCCCATACATTGATAGATTCAACATTATAAAAGAAGCAACTAAGCATTTGAAAGGTGTTACAGTATTACCAAGTTTAAGTTATTTAGTATCTAGAATCACATTTCCAAAATACTTCTTAAAAGAAGATCAACTAATCAAAGATGAACAGACATTAATTGATGTTCTTATATACAAAGAATACTATAAAAAAATATTTAATATAGAGACTAGGTTCTTAGGTACTGAGCCACTTTCTGTTAACACAAGTAAATATAATAAAGTATTAAAAGACTATCTAGGTATCAGTGTCAAAATAATAGATAGAATCAATCATGAAAACCAAGTAATTAGTGCATCACTAATTAGGAAACTGATTAAGGCAAACAACATTACAAAAATAAAAGACTACGTTCCAAACGCCACTTACAAATTTTTACAATCTAAAAGAGGTCAATCGATAATAGATAAAATACAAGCCTCAAAACTAGGAAGACATTAATGAGTGATATCTTAGTTGCAAGAGAAGCTAGAAGTAACCACGTACAGTCTTTAATCGATACCTACAAAAATGACACAATTGTAGTATTAAAACTAAATGTTGTTGGTACAAATAAAAATCCCATTCATATGAGATTTATGTGCCAATTGTTTGATGGTCTTATCAAACAAGAATTTGAAAATAAAATTGAAAAATCAGATAAAGTATCTTCAGTCGATGGTGATTATATTTACTACATCATCAAAGAAGAAGGAAACATTGTAAAAGAAAAAACAATTCTTTTAGAAGATAAAAACTTATTTGGTAGATTAGTTGATATTGATGTTTATAATAAAACTTCAATATCAAGAAGTGATATGAAATGTGAAATGAGAAGGTGTTTGGTATGTGATAACTTTGCACATATATGCACTAGAAATCAAACACACTCATTAAAAGAAATCAGCGCAGTCGTTTCTACAATTATTGAAGAAAATCTTACTGAACTTATTTTAAACAATACGATACATGCAATTTACGATGAGTTAGAAATGTATCCAAAGTTTGGGCTAGTATCTCATAGAGATAGTGGATCACACGATGATATGGATTATGAAACATTTATCAAATCAATTTTCACAATTAAACCATATTTAAAAGAATTCATTCTTTATGGAGTAAAAGGTATTGATAATCCAGAAGTCCTTCAAGAAATAGGCTTAAATGCTGAGAAGGCTATGTTCCAAGCAACAAATAATATCAACACACAAAAAGGACTTATCTTTGCTTTAGGGTTATTCTTACCAGCTTTAACAAAAGCAATTATAAACAATAGAAACATCAAATATATTCAAGATGAGATAAAAAGAAACGCACTTCAAATCATCGGTGATTATTACAAAAACATAGATCTAAAAGAACATAAAACAAAAGGTGATCTGGTATATCTTGAATATGGAGTAAAAGGTATCAGAGGAGAAGCATTACGTGGATTCCCTTTAATCTTCAATACTGATTCATTTATACACTTAGACTATAATGATAGAAATCAAGAATACATGATTCATATCTTAAGTAAACTATCAGATACAACAGTAATATCCAGAAAAGGATTCAAAGTGATGAAACAAGTACAATCTGATATGGATGACTTAATCAAAAAAGGCGGATACACTAACAACATACCATTATTTAACATATTAAGTGAAACTTACAAAAAACAAGGTATCTCACCAGGAGGAGCTAGCGACTTACTCGTATTAAAGATGATCCTTGAATCATGTAGATACTTAATTTGCACAGACTATTGTTCAATATAAAAAGAGAAAATCATTGATTTTCTCTTTTTGTTATTTATTATGTCTTGAATCAAATAGCTCACTAAAAGGTTCTTTCAATGTTCTAATAGTATCTTAATCTCTTATTAATTGTATTCACAAGCATTACAATAATTTCAATTTACCTCTGATCAGACCATACTTACATATTCGATGAGATTCCAATACATTTGGATTTAGCATGCAATTCGATTTCATATTACAAATTAATTTAACTATTGTTTTCCCTCTTTTGAGAGTAAACTCATAATAGAATAGACAGAAATCACAACGCTGAAAACAATATAATAATCAGCTATTCTGTATAATGGGTATTTATGATAATAAGTTATAGGTAAATAATTCGTTGATGATAAATAAACCAAAATTAGTATACTTAAGGAAAATAAAACCATAACAGTATTTCTTTTTACTGATTTAATATTAATTCTACTAAATATATATAAATTTGGTAGTACTGTAATTAGCAAAACAATTTGGTGAAAGAATATTCTCACATTCTTAATATCATTAAAAAAGGAAGGAACACTATCATTTATGGTTAGTATATAAGAAGAGGTTATTATAACAAAAACTATCAGTCTCACATTTTTACTTAAAAAACTTGTTACTGACATCATAGCGTAGCAGGCAAAAATAGTATACATTGGATAAAAATCATTTAATTCATTGAAGAAAATCAGTTGAACCATGTATATGAATAGTAATGAGGCAATCCAATATAAATATAAGTTATAGTTCGAATAATCAATATTTATCATCATAAAAATCAGAAAAAATATAATAGATACAAATAGATACTCTTGCTGTAAATTTAGATCAATTAGAAAAAGAAAAAATGGTGCAATAAATATAATCACTGCCACAGAAATACATTTTAACTTATCGATTTTACTGATCATAGAAATCCCTCCAATAATCATACCTATTGTAATAGTAATACACAAAATAATTCTTTTGACTAGTTTTAAAAGGTAAAGCTGATAAAGTTGCTCCAATTGCTGTTTTAGAATCAAAAGGGTTATTGATATCTAAGTGTACATTTATATCTTCATAGCTTTGTAGTGGAAGTTTTAATACTTGTAACAATTTAAAAACATCATCGTCAAAGCCTATCTTTGATATTTTAAGTGTAACTTTAATTCCATCTACAACATCATCTCTAAAAATCGATAATGCTGTATTAGCTCTGTTATTATGTTGTGCTAGAATATCTAAAAACAATAATACATCTTCAAAAGTAATTTCATCTACATTTTCACTAAACAATATATTAAAAGCAACGTTTGCGTTTATATGCCCGGCATTGACTCTGGTAGATTTCCTATTCCAATAATATTTACTTAGGTTACTAAATGAAAACTTGAAACTTAGTAGGTTTTCAGCACTTCCAGAATAATAACTCGAAAAACCACTTAACCCTACAGAGCAGTTGTGAGTCTTATTACTATCGGTACTATTTATAATTTCATAACAATATCCACTTGGATCTATATTCATCACAGGGTTGTTTTCAGTGTAAGTGAATAAATTGTTACCAAGTACACTACTTGAAGATTGGATCATACCATCCCCATTTAAGAATCTTCCTGTTTCTGGGTTATAGTATCTACTATTTAAGTAATATAGGTTTGTTTCTCTATCCCATCTATATCCTCGATATGTATACGGGTTTATATTAGCTAATGTATTAGTTTTAATGTCTTCCCAATTTACAATGTTTCCATAGGAATCATATTTATATTCTAACACAATATTACCGTTTAAATCTAATAAATGTGATACATCACCTAATGTATTATATACATAAATATATTCTGTACCATTATAAGTCATTGTGAGAAGTGTACCATCAGCATCATAACTATAGTAAATCGTTGTTGTTCCATTTGTTTCTGATAAGACATGTGAACCATCCAAATAATAAGTTGTTGTTACACCATCAACTGTTTTAGATGTTCTGATGCCTTTATCATTATACTTATAAGTATATTCGTTGATTACTACATCTAAACTATCTTTGATAATATAAGATGTTAAACTTCTATTTTCCCATTCTAGTGAAACATCTTCACAAGCTCCATTAAAACAAGTAATATCAGTAACATTTGCACTTAATCCATTATTATCATATGTATGAAGTATTTACATTTTCAAAGTATAGTAGTATAATATAAACAAGGAACAAGTTGCGTAAAAGACACATTGTCTTTTTATATGCATTTTTTAAGGGAAGGAGGGGTATATATGAGTGGATTTTAATGTAGTTATAATATGAGAGTAATCTATTATAGCTACATTTTTTGTTTAACCAATATGAATATGAGAGGGGATATTACGAAACGTTTTTTTAAAAGAAGATTCAATAAGCAAGAACTGAACTCATTCCTTTGGTGGAATGGATATTTATTTAAAAAAATTATTACAGTAACATTATTAGTAACAATGATATGGCAATCAGGATTTAACATCACAAAAGCATTTTATGATATATATAAAGAAGATGAAGTTGTAAACTACACAGTACCAACTGAAGATATCACATATACAGATACAACAACTTCATTTCCAAGTTATCCAACAACTACAGATCCAGATTTTGATCCAAGTGAAGTTGCGATAACAAGTGAAGAAACAGATAAACGTACAGCTACTACAAAAACATTTAAAAAGTTAGATGGGACATTAGAAACAGCACTGTATGAACAAAGTATCCATTATTATGATAATGGTGCATGGAAACAAATAGATAACTCATTAAATGATTTAGGACAAGAACTCGAAAACAAAGAGAATAGTTTTAAACTTAAGTTCCCTAAAACGATTGATGATAATAAAACCATCAAATTCACTGAGAATGGATATGGTATTGATTGGAGCATTCTAGGTATTAATACAAGTCCAATTATCTATGATGATAGTGTGCTTACTCCAAATTCAATACGTGAGTTGATTAACATCAATAGAACAGTGATGTATGAGGATATCTTTCCAGGTGTAGATATTGAGTATGTACTATTTGGCGACCAACTAAAAGAAAACATTATACTTGAACAGTATGTTGAGAATTTTAGTTTGACATTTGAATATAAACTTAAGGATTTAACTTTAATAAAAGACATAAATGGTAAGTATGTTTTTGTGAATGATTTGAATGAAGTAGTTTATCAGTTCACAGATTTATTTATGTTTGATAACAATTTAGATTATTCAGAAGACATATTACTAAGTGTTACTGAATTAGGTAACAAAACATATGAAGTTACACTGACACCTTCTAATGAATGGCTCAAAAATGCACTATATCCAGTTGTTATTGATCCAGTATTTGAAGACCCAAGTGATGGTGAAGACCCTGATCTTACTGTTGATCCTGATACTGGATTACCATATAATAATCCATCTATCCAAGATAAAGAAGTTTCTAATAATGAAGTTATTGAAAACTCATACTATCAAAGAGTTGGTAGATATAACTCAAACAATTACAAGACATATATTGAAGTGGATTTTTCAAGTATACCAGATGATACAATAATAACGTATACTCATCTCTTAGTAGGTACATATACGAATCCAACAACAACATGTTCAAATAGTATTGGCTGTGTTATTGAAATTCGAAAGGTAAATCAGACATCAGATTGGGATGATATTACCAATAGTTCGTTTAGTGATGTTGAGAATTTCATTGATGATTACAACATCATTTCAGATGATATGGGAATTCGAAGATGGGATTTGTCTAAAGTATTTTATGATTGGCATAGTGCCTCATACGATGTAGGAATTCTTGAGCTAAGTATGGAATATGGGATGCATGACAACTACATATCTTTTACAAGTGAAACATACTCATTATTGACAGGTCCTAATGTTATTATAGGCTATCAATCAACAACAGGCTTATATGATTATTGGACCTACCATAATGCCTCTGCAGGAGATGCTGGTACAATTATGGTTTCTGATTACACTGGAGAATTAAGTATGATTCGAAATGATTATGTAGGAACTCATAATGGGATGGTTATTGATCTAGGTATGTTCTATAATGAAAATTTAAAGGATACAGATATAGGATTCGGATACGGTTGGAGAACCAGTTTTAGTTCAACTGCATTTTATAATTCACCTGATTATGAAATAATTAATTCAAGTGGAAGTAAAACAAGGTATGTACAAGCTAATTGTAGTGATGTTACAGATGAACCAGAAATCAGGAATTATAGTTTAGATTGCTATTTGGCAAATGATGGCAGTAGAGAAGTGCTGGTTAATCATAATTATGACAATGATATTGATAGTGAGATTATTGTTTACTCAACTGACAGAGTACGAACTATTTATGAAGCAGGAAAACTTTCAAAAGTAGAAGATTTAAAATCAGGATATTATATAAATTTCTATTACTCAACTTATGGAGTTTCCAAAATTGAAGATCACTATGGTAATTTTGTTGCTCTTGAGTATGATGTTTATGGAAATTTAGAATATGAGTTAGTACAACTTTGTCAAACTTGGGACACGTATGATGAATGCACAAAAACTAACTTAATAGAAGTGATAAAATTCATATATACTACAGATTTTGGAAACACAGGAAAGAATTTAACTAGTGTGATTTATTACAGTGATTATAGTGGAGCTGAAAATTTAGATATTAGCAACTCGTCTACACAAGAATTTAATGAGTTTTTGAATAACTCTTCTACAAGAACTATTAACTATACATATGATGATGGTCTTGATGAAGATAATAAACTTAGAACCGCAAAATCATCGACAGATGTTCTAGTGAGTGTAGATTATCTATCAAATACTAAAGTAGACAAATACACATTTACAAAAGGTACAAGCAACCTTGGGTTTATAGAAATTTCTTATGACAAAAATGCGACACTTTTCACAGACCATAAAGGTAATCAGGTAAGATATAGTTTTGATAGCTATGGTCACACGGTAAATATCCTAGATGATTTTGGGAATGCAATATTTAATAATTACTTAAATGCATTCTCTGATACTATTAATGGATCTGGAAACATGTTTTTACATCATAAATTAGTGGAATCATCTCTACCACAAAAAACACAGTTGAATCCAATCTCAAACCATAGTTTTGAAAACAGTACAGTAGATGATTGGGACTTTGTTATTGATGATGATGCTGGGGCAACTGCTGGGGTTCCATACTACAGTTATAGTGAAAATTCTGCATTGTTTGGAGAACAAGGATTAAGAATGGATAATTATACTTATCAAGCTTCTCATCTCGAACAAACTATCATACTAGATCAAGGTACATATACACTAAGTGGATATGTTAGATCAAGTACAACAAGTTCTCATATGAGAGTTAGCATTGGTACTACAGATTATGATTCAACATCGTTATCATCAACTGGTGAATGGATTGAAAAAGAACTTCAGTTCACAGTAAGTTCAGACAATACTACTGTTACGATTGAACTTCATAATAAAGGATATTATTCGGAGTATGACAATATTACCATCTCTGATTGTTTTGTGGATACAAGAGTAAATATATTGGATAACCCATCATTTGAGAGTAGCTCGACTGGTTGGGCATTATCAGGTGTAAGTCGAGTTGCGAACAATGCAGATACAACGGAAGGTGACTTGCATGATAGTATTTTAGGAGATTTTAGTCTAAAAATTACTGGCGATCCATTTACCAGAAATTACTTTGAAACTACTTTGATGAGTACCCAATTTAATACAGGACAGTATTACATTATTGCTGGTTGGGCTAAAGGAGATATTTCAGCAATTACCAGTAATTTACATGGTGAAGATGACAAAGTATATGGGATCTTAGTAACCTTATCAAATGGAACAACATCTGAAGTTTTATACTACCCATTTAATTCTGACATCGAAACTTGGCAATATCAAGCTAACAAGTTTTATGTAGATTCCAGTATAACATCAATAAAAGTTAAGGTTATGTTCCAAGGTGAAGGATCAGTTATGTTTGATGGCATTCAAGTCTATAATGAGTCTTTTGGAACAGAGTATGCATATGATAATTATGGTAATATCGATAAAATCAAACTTCCAGATTCAGATGCTGTTATACAGTATGGATATAGTCTAGATAATAGATTTTTTGAAGAGTATAGTGAGTATCTATATCGAAAAAAATGGTATGTTAGAGATGATGGAGACCAAATAGCGGCATTAGGGTCTGAACGTTTGGCTAAAAAACTCACTCGTAATGATGATAATAAAGTAACCTCAATAATTACTGGTGAAGACTCAAATCAAGATGGAACTATTGATGGTGATTATTTTACAAATTTTTATTCATACACAAACAATCAACAACATGTTGATATAATTACAAATGAGTTTGGACAACAACAAGATTTTGATTATAATATTCTTACTGGCTTACTTGATGGTTTTACAAACTACAATTCTATTTCTTCCACATTTACTTATGATAAATATGGAAGAAAAAAAACACATACTATGGACGGAACATCTTATACGTATCATTATGATGAAAATGAACTGTCTGAAATTGAAGTTAATGGTATGACATATAAACTGGAGTATGACTCAGTAGGTCGATTAGTTGAAATTTTAATTGGTACCGGAACAGGTACTACTTTCACAGGAAGTACCATAAAGGAGTATAAATATACTGAATTCGGAGTTGATATTGATGGCGATGGAATCTTTGACACATACTATGATGAAAACACACTTAGTCAAGGTATTTACGGAAATAATGATACAATACTATTCAATTATAATGATGAGGATTTAATATCATCAATTGAGTATGGAACATATGATCCACAAACACATTTAAGTACAACAGTCACTAGATATGAACTAAACTACAATAGTAGTAATCAGATATCAATACTGAAAGATTATCAACAAAATAAGACCTATTATTATGATTATGATAAATCAGGTAACCTATCAAAAATAAGTGATGAACTTGGTAATATCATTGAATACAAATACGATAATTTTGGAAACATTGAAATGTACTTTTACGATATTGTAGGAATATCCAATACCACAAATTATGTATATGATAATACAGTAAGTTTATATGATAAAACAATATTTGGAAATAGTGAGTTAGATTATACTTATGAGTCAAATGGTCTTAGAAGACTAACTAATATGAGCTTGAAAATCAACAATTATGTAAGAACATCAAAGACTGTAGATTATTATGATAACTTAGGAGCAGTGTATGGAAATGCATCGTATAGAGTTAAAAGTATTCAATATAATATAGGTGGAAACAATCTAACAGAGTCCTTCCAGTATACGAATAGTGGGTACATAAGTAAAATCACAAGAACTATAAATACTACATCATATATAGAAGAGTTCATTTATGATGAAAAGAATCAACTAATCAGGGAGAATAACGAACAAAGAAATTATACGTACCAGTATATTTACGACGAATTTGGAAACTTAAAATATAAAAAGCACTACACATATTATGAGGGTAATAATAATCTACCGATTTCATCTAATGTAGAACATTATATTTATGATAGTATTTGGAAAGACAAAATTATTGAGATCAATGTAGGTCATGAGGACTTGATTTTAACTTCTCCTGACTACATTCTAACTTATTCCTATGACACAATAGGAAATGTCATAGGAATTGATGATTCTCGTGGAACAAGTAATGATGTTGGATTTGAATGGGAAGGTAGAAATCTAATAAGTTATAACGATATATCCTTTACTTATAATTTTGAAGGTGTTCGAAACTCTAAAACTGTTAATGGAGTTACAACAAAGTATTATTTAGATGGATATAATGTCTTGGTGGAGGAAACAGGAAGTAATCAAATTTCGTATACTTATGATTACGATGGAACTTTACTTTCAATGAATTATAATGGTGTTGAATATTTCTATATAACAAACTCTTTAGGAGATATTACACATATCATTGATTCAAATGGAAGTATTATGGTAAAATACGAATATGACGCTTATGGAAATACCACATATCAATGGGATTCCGGATTAGGGTTAGATGATATCAATCCATATAGATATAGAAGTTATAGATATGATATCGAAACAGGCCTATATTACTTACAATCTCGTTATTATAATCCTGAAACAGGTAGATTTATCAATGCGGATGGAATTTTAAAATCAAGTAACACCGTATTAGGATTGAACATGTATGCATATGCAGAAAATAATCCAATTATGAATTGGGATCCTACTGGATACAACTGTACATACACAGATTTAAATGGAGATGGATTCCCTTCTGAATCAGAAGGTGGAGGATGTGGTGGTGGAGCCAACTATTGGAGTTCTGGTGGGTCTTATTACTCATGGAGCTCTAGTTATAGACCGGGTTCTACATATGGTACATACTCAACAAATGATGTATTCAACACAGGATATAATTCTGGAATGGGAAATATGATAACTACATATGGCCCTACAGTGTACTGGATGACAGGTGTTTATGTTCATGGTACTGCTGTAGATAGTCGGTTCAGTACTGGTAGAACTATACCAAGAAACAAATATGAGGCTTATCATATGAGTGAAGTTCTAACGAATCCAAAAAAATATTCATCTGAGAAAATGCCTAAATTGGATCGAGTACCATTCACTGGAAATTGGGTGAAGAGGGAAAGTTTGTACCTTAGGAATAATTTAAGAATATCAAATATACATTTTATTTATAACCAGAAAACTGGGGTTATGTTAGATTTTAAATTCGTAGATTATGGAGTGGTAAAATGAAAGTAACAGCAATAAAAACTAAAGGTTATAACTATGTACACGCTAAACTTCTTACTATACGTAGGGAAAGGCATAAAGTATCCGATTACTACGGAGACATATTTACTGGTAAAGAATACAATGTAATAGGAATTTTAACAGTAAAAAAGAAACACCAGTTCTACTTAATACGACTTGAATATGGGGCTTTCGATTTTATTCCAAAAGAGTTTTTTAATTATAAAGATGCTGTCATTCCAAAAGATTGGATTTCTCGCTATCTTACTATCTATGATGAAAATGACGTCTTTTTAAGTTTCCCAGAACTTATTGCCAGAAAAATGATTATAAAGGGAGAACTTCTATATGAAGAAAAGGCACATAATGAATTACTAGAAATAATTCATAAATACTATAACAAGTAGATATTATTCTTAATAGGAACAACAAATTAAAACGAGTTTAATGATGATGAACTCGTTTTTTTTTGGTATTTTTGCCTGATTAAACTGTCTGAGATAAGATTAAACTTGAATACGATTCAGAAGATAGACTAACAAAAGTTTATTTTAAAACGATATCTGATTCAATCTATACTTTAAGATATGAATATCAATACAATCAATCAGGACAGTTGACAATTCGTACAGATTATCATAATGATAGAGAATATTATTACAACTATGATTTAGTTGGTAGAATAAGAAAAACAAGAACAAATGATGGAAGTATATTAGAATATAATTATGATAATGCAGGAAATCTTTCAGAGTATAGTTATACTATAAACGGATTTACTAATACTGTGAATTACAGCCATAATAACACTAATGGACAATATAACAATACAACTAAGGGTTACATCAATAAAAGTTATTTCTATGATGATTCAGTTTTAAAACGACTGAATGAAATTAAGATTAACAACTCAAGTACAAATCTACTTACAATTTCAAAGGGATTTTCCAATACAGATGTAGTGAATGGAACCATAACGAATCGAGTAAGTTCAGTATTATACTCATTTACACAAGATGGTACTAGTTATGAGGATTCTATTTATTATGATTCAGCAGGTAATGTTTCAAAAATAATTAGGGAAATCAATAGTATTTCTTATACTATCGAATTTTTCTACGATGACTTAAATCAACTTACAAGAGAAAACAATGAATTATATGATTACACACACACTTACTCATACTATTCAAATGGAAACATTAGCTATCAAAATTATTATAACTATACTGCTGGCAATGGCTCTCTGAGTGTACCAAATTCCTATGAAACTTATTCATATGATTCCGTTTGGAAAGATCAACTATTTAGTCTTGCGTATTACGATTTAAGCAATTATAACAATAACTACGAAATACAGTATACATATGATAATCATGGATTAAGTGCAAATGTTACTGATATTACTTGTTTTAGTGGAGCTTGTGAAGATGTTTCACTAGAATGGGAAAACAGAAGTTTAACATCTTATATTATCAAAGACAGTTCGGATGTAGTAATCAATGAGTATACTTATAAGTATAATGATAAAGGTATCAGAACATCTAAAACAGTTGATGGTATAACAACAACTTATTATTTAGATGGTTCGCATGTTTTATCTGAATCAAATGGAACAACAACGATTTACTATAGTTATGATGTTGATGGTACACTCCTAACAATGACTTATAATGGTACAGAATACATCTATGTATATAATACTTTAGGTGATGTATCACATTTATTAGATTTAAACGGTAATATTGTGTTAGAATATAAATATGATTCTTATGGAAACATTGTAAATTGGGAAGACATTAAAACAAATACATTAGCGAATATAAACCCATATACATTTCGAGGATATATATGGGATAAGGAAACAAACCTATACTATCTAAATAGTAGATACTACAACCCTGAAACTGGTAGATTCTTAAATGGGGATGGTATGATTCAATCCTCAAGTAGTGTACTTGGTAACAATCTATTCACTTACACTGAAAACAACCCTGTCATGAATGTTGATCCTACTGGGTATTGTTCATTTGTGGGACCAAACGAAATTGACCCAAGTGCTCAAACCACTACCGGGTTATGTAGTGGGGGATTAAGTGAACCACCATTCGAGTTATATATATTAAGGTTTACAAATGTTTTGGCGACAATTTATACTAGTCAGATAAAGCATATAGAAATCAGATTATTACAATCAGAAAACTCTACAAGAATATCTATATCAAAATTTGGTATAGGTACAATGAATGAACCTTATGGATTTAAATGTAGTATTTCTAAAGGTTGTGAAAATGTGGAATATGATGCATTATCCTCAATTGGACCATTTTACAACATATCCAGTGATGATAAATTCGGTAACTTCCAAACCGAGAGTGGATTAGGTGTAGGTGCTGCATTTATTGGGTTAGATCAAAATATGAAATTAAAACTTGGAATTGGTTTATCCTTTTCAGCTTCAATTCCAGGGAGTCGTGGTTATCAATATAAGCTATCCTTCGATATTAATAGTTATTTAGAGGATATTAAAAACGCATGGAATAACGATCCATACAACTAAGGAGATTATTATGAAAATTAATTCTTTAAAAGAAGTTTTTTACTGTATGAGAGCAAAAGAGTTAGATGGAACATATACAAAGTTTAAGCATTACTACTTTTTTATCCTTTCATGGTTCTTACCCGTTTATCTAATAGATTTGGTTTTGAGTTACGGATTCACATTAAAATATCCTAGGCACTTTTATGATTATTTTTTGATTTTATTTTCTTTAATAATAAGCCTTTTTATAACCCCAATAATTCCAAAAACTATAAATTAAATTAAAAAGTTCTAATAAAGGAATACATAAATGTTATAATATAACAAAGGGACAAAACAGGAATCTCTTTTAAGAGGTTCTTTTATTGTTTAGAATTTACAAAATCGTCAAGAACTAGAAGGGTTTTTGATAATTAATTCACTTACAAAAGCTTGTACTGTCTTAGAATATAAATATGATTCTTATGGAAACATTGTAAATTGGGAAGACATTAAAACAAATACATTAGCGAATATAAACCCATATACATTTCGAGGATATATATGGGATAAGGAAACAAACCTATACTATCTAAATAGTAGATACTACAACCCTGAAACTGGTAGATTCTTAAATGGGGATGGTATGATTCAATCCTCAAGTAGTGTACTTGGTAACAATCTATTCACTTACACTGAAAACAACCCTGTCATGAATGTTGATCCTACTGGGTATTGTTATGAACTCGTTGATGAAGTGGGAGACCAAGATCCAAGGAGTTGTAGGTTTTATGTAGGGATAGGATACATAATCCCAGAATTGATTGAATCATATATTGCTCGAATTTACAAAAATCATCAATATATTAATTCACAAGGAGATAATAACTTACAGCATTTAATGATAGGAGATAAAACAGCAAAACAAGCTGGATGTGGTCCTATTGCAATGTATAATGCAGATGTAATGTTAGGTGGTGCAAGAGATGTAGAATATTACTTCAGCTACCTGGATAATTCGGTGGGTAGGAACTTTAATAATGGAGCTTGGGGGACCAACCCTATAATGATTGCTACTTATTTTAGTGCTAGAGGTAAGAGTGTTAATATAACTTTACCACAGTTTACATTGAACCCATTTGCAACTTTTGACTCCTTCAAAAGTAATGCAGCTAATATTATTTTGTACTGGGATGTCCACAATAATGTTCATTATATGGCATTCAAATTTAATTACACAACAGGTTTTTTTGACTTCTACAATCCTACCAGAACTTATTCGAGTGTTAATATATTTTTGAAGGAAAACGAAATCAAAATGTTTTTAATTATTGAAATCAATTAAGGGAGGAACTATGAGTAAAAAAAGAATAATTATATTCGCTATAATACTAATTTCATTAGTTTACTTAATGTTACATTTTCTAGTGGAAAGTCTGTTTCAACAGGAACAAGTGATTTATTACAATGAAACAAATAGATATTCAAACTACGGGATAAAATCTGTATATTGTGATGGTATTACTTATTTTACAGGAGAGTATCAGGATAAGTATGGTTTGTATAAATACACAGATAAAGAAATTGAGTTTCTTTTTGAACCAAAAGAAGTTATTTGGACATTGTCTTGTTCTGAAGATATGATTATCTATCAAGATATTAACAATTGGTTATATCGTTATGATATTGACGAAAATGAGTACGAGTTGGTATTAACGTATCCTGATCCTCTTAGATTACCACCTATAATAGGCGAGGGGCACATATATATTTTTAAAAATGAAAGACTAGAGAATCTGAAATTGTTGGATTATTCACAAAAGGAATATGTTGATGCGATGTATATTGATGTTCCAATGGAAGGTATATATAGTTTGAAAATTTATAGCGACGATAATATAATACATATGATTACTTACAGAGGAACTCATCCTGTGGCGGAAAGTTTCTATGACAAAAGAAGTAATTCTATACTAACCTCAACATATTCAAGTAACTTACTCACAAACGAACTTAACATTATTAGTATCCAAGATAACAACTTATATTTTAATTATGAGAACAATGTTTATATTCTAGATTTAGAAATATACACTGTTTTACCAGTTAGTAATTTTGATTACATCGATTTTTCCCAGACAGTACATATGTTCGTATTAAATGGTAAAAATTATATGACTTATAAAAATTTAGACATGGTTGGACAAAACACATTGAATTTCTTATTATATGAAATTTCAAATGATTCTAGTATACTACTTTACAAAGGAGTTAATGAACATGATATCCCTTTAACACTAGATGGAGAAGATGTCATTGTTTTAAAACCAGATGGTCTTTATAAAGTAAATAGTAATAGTTCAACTTTAATAAAGACATTAGATTTAGAAGACTATAATTATGTTGAGGTAAAAGGTGATTTACTATTGATATATACACACGATCACAATCTTCATCCTACTGTAGTTAATGAAATACTGTATATCATCGATTTAACGGAATTAGATTAAAACAAAAAGAGAAAATCACTGATTTTCTCTTTTATATTTAATACCTTGATGGCTATTTTTACTTCTTAGTTCTTTGTCTATTTCATTCATAACTACAAACTTCTTTAAAGACCAAGTAGGTTCTATTAATAACTCTCTTGGAGCGTCTCCTGTTAGTCTATGAATAATGATATTAGGGTTTAAGTGTTCGATTTGTTCAACAACGATATCTTTGTATTCTTCTAGTGTTAAAACTTTGAAAGGTTCTTTTTGATAGAGATGTCCTAATGCTGTTTTTTTCATGATATATAGTAAATGTATTTTGATACCTTGTATGTCTAGTTTATTTAAGAACTTTACAGTTTCTAACATATCTTCTTTTGTTTCTGTATGAAAGCCGTTGATGATGTGTACCACAACATCAATATTTCTTTTTCTGAGTTCTTTAACAGCATCAGTAAAACAGTCTAAACTATGTCCCCTATTAATAAAAGAAGAAGTCTTTTCATGAATTGATTGTAGACCTAATTCTATTGTTAGATATGTTTTATGATTCAGTTCTTCTAATAAGTCATAAATATCACTGTTTAGAGCATCAGGTCTTGTTCCTATGTTTAATCCAATAATATTAGGATCTAGATTTAATGCTTCATAATATAGTTCTCTTAAACGTTCAACTGTATCATATGTATTTGTGTTTGCCTGGAAGTAAGCAATATAGAGTGCATCTTTCCATTTTTGATGCATTAAGTCTTTTACTTTATTGAACTGGACTTGTAAGGAGTCTAGTTTGTTTCCAGCGAAATCTCCACTTCCTGATTCACTACAAAAGATACATCCCCCAACGCCAGATGTTCCATCTTTGTTTGGGCATGTAAAACCACCGTTTAAAGAAACTTTAAACACTTTTTTATTGAAGCGATGTCTGTAGTAATTGTTTAATGTATTATAAGGTTTTTCTTTTGTCATTAGATTCATAGTATCACCAAAGGTATTTTAACATATATTATAATAAATTCTTAATCAAATGTGTTATAATCAAGAAAGGTGATACATATGTTAAGTAGATTTAGAGATGGACTTATATATCCAGAAAACATTATTAAATATCGAAAAGACTCAATCTTTTTGGTTCTTTTGATAATGATTATATATGCATCAATTATGAGTTTGAATATAATAATAGATACTGTTACTTATGATGGTATGGATGTATACACAGAAGAACTTTTAGAAGAAAGTATAGTTGAAGAGAATATTAACTGTGAAATCAGTGATAGTGTTTTACTATGTGAAGAAGATACAGATCATTTATTAATTGAGTATTATGGTATTGTTGATGTGTATTTGAATAATGATTATCAAGTTAATGATGAGTATTCTGGGGCAAATGTAATTATGGTGATTTATGATGATGAAGTATTTATTACGACTGGTGGGTTTAGTTCCTTCTCTTTAAAAATTTCTGATTTACCAGAAGAATTCCATAATATGAGTTTTAAAGAAATAGAAGATAATGATTTGTTTTTTGAATCATTAGTAGATGGGATAGATAATTATATGATTTCTCATTTAGCACTATGGGGGACTATGATAATTATTATCTTTATAGGTCTTAATTTCTTACTCGCTTTATTTGTTGCGTTACTGACAGGATACTTTATTAAAAATAGATTTAAAATTATTCCGTATAAAGAAACATTTAGATTTGGAGTATATGTGAGTGGTAGTACATTTATAATGCTTGGATTAATGAATATGCTTGGTGGAGATTTCTTGTTTATATTTGTGATAGTTGTGATAAACTTTAGACAAATGAGTAGACTTACAATGAGTATTAATAACGTAATAAAAAAATAACTTTACACATAAATTTAACTGTGTTATATTCAGTAATATAGGTAAGGAACTAGAAGTAGTAATATATTATTTTAGAGTAGAGAACTGTTGGTTGGTGAAAAACAGAGTAAAAGATATATGAATTAGTCTAGGGAGCCTTTTAAGTGCAGCACGCAAGCTTAAAACGTAACTCTGCGTTAAAGAGAAGAGAGCTAGTTTAACTAGAACCAAGGTGGTACCGCGGATATTCATTCGTCCTTATTTTTAAGGACGATTTTTTTTATATTTTAAAGGAGTGAGAAAACATGGAATACAATCACAAACTAATTGAAGAAAAATGGCAAAGTCATTGGTATGACAACTTAAGATTTAAAGTAACAGAAGATTCAAACAAAGAAAAATACTATAGTCTTGTAGAATTCCCATATCCAAGTGGAGCAGGGATGCATGTAGGACACATTAGAGCTTATTCTAGTTTAGAAATCGTATCTCGTAAAAGAAGAATGGAAGGGTATAATGTGTTATTCCCTATCGGTTTTGATGCGTTTGGTTTACCAACAGAAAACTACGCAATTAAAACGAAAATCCATCCTCGTAAAGTAACTGATCAAAACATCAAAACATTCACAGAACAACTACAAAAAGCGGGATTTAGTTTTGACTATGATAGAACAGTAGATACAACAGATGAAAACTATTATAAATGGACACAATGGATTTTTATTCAATTGTTTAAAAAAGGCTTAGCATTCCGTGATACAACATATGTAAACTACTGCCCAAGTTGTAAAGTAGTTTTAAGTAACGAGGATTCACAAGGTGGTAAATGTGACCGTTGTGGAACACCAGTAGTACAAAAAGAAAAAGACGTATGGTTCTTAAAAATCACAGAATACGCAGAAAAATTACTACAAGGACTAAAAGAACTAGATACATTACCACGAATCAAAATCGAACAAGAAAACTGGATTGGAAAATCAACAGGAGCACACGTTGATTTCAAAGTAAAAGATACAGAAGAAACACTAAAAGTATACACAACTCGTCCAGATACATTATACGGAGCTACATTCATGGTAATTGCACCTGAACACGAAATGTTAGTAAGACAAAAAGACGTAATCAACAATATGGATGCAGTAATCAAATACCAAGAACAAGCTAAAATGAAAACAGAGTTTGAACGTGTCGAACTTGCAAAAGATAAAACAGGTGTAAAACTAGATGGACTAGTAGCAATCAACCCACTAACAAACAAAGAAATCCCAATCTTTGTTGCTGATTATGTAATGATTGGATACGGTACAGGAGCAATCATGGCAGTACCAGCACACGATACAAGAGACTATGAATTCGCACAAAAATTTGGTTGCGATATTGTAGAAGTTATTCAGGGCGGAGATATTACAAAAGAAGCATACACAGATACATATGAAGGTACACTCGTAAACAGTGATATTCTAAACGGATTATCTGTAGCAGATGCCAAAGTAAAAATCGCAGAATACCTAGAAGAACAAGGTATCGGTAAAAAAGCAACAAACTATAAAATGAAAGACTGGGCATTCAACCGTCAACGTTACTGGGGAGAACCAATTCCAATCATTCACTGTGATAAATGTGGAATGGTACACGTACCAGAAAACGAGTTACCATTAGTCCTTCCACCAATGGAAGACTTCGCACCAGGTGAAGACGGACAATCACCACTAGCAAATAACATGGAATTTGTGAACACAACATGTCCAACATGTGGTGGACCAGCAAAAAGAGAAACAGATACAATGCCACAATGGGCAGGAAGCTCATGGTACTTCCTACGTTATTGTGATCCACATAACGACGAATCACTAGCAGACATGGACAAACTAAAATACTGGCTACAAGTAGACTGGTATAACGGTGGAATGGAACATGTTACAAGACACGTTATCTATTCAAGATTCTGGCATCACTTCCTATATGATATCGGTGCAGTACCAACAAAAGAACCATATAAAAAACGTACAGCACAAGGTATGATCTTAGGAGAAGATGGAGATAAGATGAGTAAATCAAAAGGAAACGTAGTAAACCCTCTTGAAATCATCGAAGAATACGGTGCAGACACACTTCGTATCTACATCCTATTCATTGGAGACTACGAACAATCAACTCCATGGAACCCAAGTGGTGTAAAAGGAGCACGTCGTTTCTTAGATAAACTTTATCGTCTAGAAGAAAAAGTATCTGACAAAGAAAACAAAACATACGAAGTACTACTACATAAAACAATTAAGGCAGTAAGTGAAGATATTGAAAACGTAAAATTCAATACAGCGATCGCAAAACTAATGACTCTAGTAAACGAATTATCAAAAGCACAGTACATCAATAAATCAGACTTTGAATCAGTATTAAAACTAGTAAATCCATTCGCACCACATATCACTGAAGAACTATGGGAAAAACTAGGACATTCTGAAGATATGGTTTATGCATCATGGCCAAAACATGATGAGTCAAAACTAGTAGAATCAACTATTGAAATCGTTGTAAGTATTAACGGTAAAGTACGAGATAAAATCAGTATCAATATCGATATGAGCAAAGAAGATATCTTAGAACTTGCGAAATCAAGAGAAAAGATTCAAACATTACTAGAAGGTAAAACAATTAGAAAAGAAATCTATGTACCTAAGAAACTAGTAAACCTAGTAGCAAACTAAAAGAGAAAAAAACGAAATAATAAGATGTTAATAGACACTAAAAAAGTGTTTATTAACATCTTTTTGTATCCAAGAAAAGAAACAAAAAACACTTTATATCTGAACGCAGTGAATACAAAGTATTAAAAGGAACAATCCAATTCTCACATAAAAAGAAGCTACCAACAAAACTTCTAAAGAAGGTGGTTCTACATACCTATGAAGTAGTTACAAAAAATTAGTAATTATACAACAAATTTACACATTTATTTGTTATAATTATAATGAGGAGTGATATTATGAAATATATAATTCTATCATTCGACGACAACACGATATATGACAGGAAGGCAGTCGAGATATTAAATAAGTATAAAATCAAAGGAACATTCTTTATCAATTCAGGTACATTAAACAGTGGTGGTTTCTTAAACAAAGAAGAACTAGCTACACTATTCAAAGGTCACGAAGTAGCAAGTCATTCAGTAAATCATTTAAATCTAAAAGAATTGACACATGAAGGAATTAAATATCAGATACTTGAAGATTTAGATAATCTTCGTATCTATTCAAAACAAAAGGTAAAAGGGTTTGCCTATCCTTTTGGAGAATACAATAAGAAAGTAAAAGATATGGTAAAAGAATGTGGCGTTGCATACGCAAGAACAGATAAAGGTACTAAGAAGTTTGATAGACCTAAAGATTTCCTTGTATGGGATCCTTCAATGCACTTCACAGGACTTGCGTGGGATGCTGATGACAAACAAAGACTCGAAAAAGGATTTCGATTTACATTACAAAAATTCGAGGAGTTTTTAGATGACTTTGATTCAGAACTATTACATATTTGGATGCATTCTTGGGAGTTCAAAGACAATAAAGATGATTGGGACATGTTAGAACGATTTTGTAGAATGATAAGCTATGAAGACGATTTAGAAAGTATTACATGTACAGGTTATTTAGAAAAGGTGTTATAAGACACCTTTTTTTTGATATACTAGATATGAGGTGATAATATGAAAAAGAATTTTGCCTTGGTAATAATACTAAGTAGTGGATTAGGTGTACTGATTGAAATGATTATGACTTCTTTAGATACTTCCATTTTAAATGGAGTTAAGTTATTAAGATATTTCACAATCCAATCTAATTTACTTGTATGTATTTTCTTTGTATTAATCTTAATGGGATTAGATCAAAAGTATAAGAATTATCTTGGAGGAGTTACAATATACATATTTGTTACTTTTACAATCTATTTCACAATGCTAAGTATGATTTGGAACCCAACAGGATTAAGAGCATTATCAAATGCACTGTTACATTATATAACTCCTTGGTTGGTAGTTATCTATAGTATATATACAAGAAGTGAATACAAATATCAGAAATCAGACATCTTAAAGTGGATGATATATCCACTAGGATACCTTTTGTTTTTATTCCTCCATGGAGCAATCACAAACGACTACATATATCCATTTTTTAATGTGGTTGAGAACGGTGTTTTCAGTGTGATTTTGATGGTAGTATTTCTAGTAGTTTTCTTTGTAATATTGTCATTTTTATTAATGAAAATTGTTTCATTAAAGAAATTGAAAATATAGTTAAAACATCTTTGTTAAGCCGTCATTGATGGTGTAACAAAAATGAAAAATGAAAAGATTTAAAATATCAAAAAAATATCAGTTTTTAAGTTGATTAGTGATATTTTATTTGCTATAATGACATTGTTGTAAAAACGCTTTCATTTTAGGAGTGTTAATCTGAATCTTTAAGGAGGGTAGAGATACCTAGATTTTTATATGTTTAGGTCATACTGAATATGAAAAGAATAACGATTATTGCTGGACATTATGGAAGTGGAAAAAGTGAGATAAGTGTAAATCTTGCTATCGATAAAAAGATTGATTATATCATTGATTTAGATATCATTAATCCATACTTTAGATCAAGAGCTTTAGATGAGTTATTTAAGGAAAAAGGAATTCACTTAGTAGAGAGTACTGTTAAAGGAATGCTAAACAGTGATATGCCTTATGTAAGTGGTGAAGGAAAAGTACCATTCTTAAATAAAGACATTACTGCAATCTATGATTTAGGGGGAACTGAGAATGGCGCTAAGGTTTTGATTCAATTTACAGATTATATATCAGATTATGATGAAATTGATTTCTTGGTTGCTATTAATACGTTTAGACCAGAAACTGCAACGAAAAAAGATATCTTACATACAATAACTTTACTTGAAGCACAAACACAAATTAAAGTTACTGGACTAATCAACAATACAAACCTAATAGAAGAAACAACATTAGAAGATGTAATAAACGGGGAAGAAGTTATCAAAAGTGTAAGTGATGAATTACATGTACCAATTATGTACACAGTTATTGAAGAAAACAAAAAATTCCAACATGTATTTGAAGGTGAACGTATTAACTTAAAAAGATATGTCGCTCGTAAATGGAATTTAGGAGGAAAGTAAATGGCAAAAGGTAGAATAATTATTGATGTAGACAGATGTAAAGGATGTGCTTTATGTACTAGTTATTGTCCTGTTAGTATTTTAGAATTAGATACAACAAGAACAAACGCTAGAGGATATACACCTTTAATGACTACAGACAAAGAAAAATGTATCGGTTGTGGATTCTGTGCAATTATGTGTCCAGACTCTGTAATCACTGTAGAGAAGTTTTTAAAGGAGGCTAAATAATGGCTAAAGTACTTATGAAGGGTAATGAAGCAATGGCTCTAGCAGCTATTAAAGCTGGATGTGATGCTTTTTATGGATACCCAATTACACCACAAAATGAATTACCTGAATATTTAAGTAAACATATGCATGAACACGGTCGTGCATTCGTACAAGCTGAAAGTGAAGTTGCTGCGATTAATATGGTTTATGGAGCAGCTGGAGCTGGAGCTAGAGTTATGACTAGTAGTAGTAGCCCTGGTATCGCTTTAAAACAAGAAGGTATTACTTATATCGCCGGAGCTGGATTACCTGCAGTTATCGTTAACGTTATGCGTGGTGGACCAGGACTTGGTGGGATTCAACCTTCACAAGCAGACTACAAACAAATCACTCGTGGTGGAGGAAATGGAGATTACTACTTATATAGTTTAGCTCCTGAGTCTTTACAAGAAGCAGTAGACTTAATCAAAGAATCTTTCGATATCGCTGATTATTTTAGAAACCCTGTAATGATTGCTGTTGATGGTTTGATAGGACAAATGATGGAACCAGTTGACTTTGAAAGACCAACACCAAAATGGGACTTAAAAGAAAAAACATGGGCAGCTGATGGAAATAGAGCAAATAGAGAGAAAAACATTATTAACTCACTATACTTAGATCCAAATGATCTTGAGAACCACAACTTAAAACTAAAAGAAAAATATGATGAAATGAAAAAAGATCATCAACGTTATGAAATGATAAATATGGAAAACGCTGATGTTGCAATCGTAGCATTTGGTAGTACATCACGTATTGCTAGAACAAGTATTGAAATCTTAAAAGAAGAAGGAATTAACTGTGGTATTATCAGACCTATCACAATTTATCCATTCCCTTCAAATGCATTTGCTGAAGTTCCTGATTCAGTAAAAGACTTACTAGTAGTAGAAATGAACTTAGGACAAATGGTTGACGATGTAAAATTACACAATGTAAAAAGATTACCAGTACACTTCTACGGACGTGTTGGTGGTATTGTACCAGAAGCAGAAGAAATCGTGAATAAAGTAAAAGAGATAGTAGGTGGAAGAAATGAGTAACGTAAAAACTGTTTATAAAAAGAGTGAAGGATTATCTGATTTCCACTTATCATATTGTCCTGGATGTACACACGGTGTAATCCACAAATTAGTAGCTGAAAGTTTAGTAGAACTAGATTTATTAGATAAAGCAATCGGTATTAGTAGTGTTGGATGTAGTGCATTAAACTATGACTTCTTTAGTTGTGATATGCAACAAGCACCTCATGGTAGAGCACCAGCTGTAGCTACAGGTATCAAACACGTAAAACCTGATTCAATCGTATTTACATACCAAGGTGATGGAGACTTAGCAAGTATCGGTATCGCTGAAGCAATCCATGCTGCTGCAAGAAGTGAAAACATGACAATTGTATTTGTAAATAACGCAATTTACGGTATGACTGGTGGACAAATGGCTCCAACAACATTACCTGGACAAAAAACAACAACATCACAAGATGGACGCGATGTAAAAAGACACGGACAACCTTTAAAAATTGCTGAATTAATGGCACAAATTCCAGGTGCTACTTATGTAGAACGTGTAAGTGTTCATGATCCAAAACATGTATTTAAAGCAAAAAAAGCTTTGAAAAAAGCATTTGAAATTCAAAGAGATAAAAAAGGATTTAGTATTATCGAATTCATATCAACTTGCCCTGTAAACTGGGGTATGACTCCAAAAGGAGCAATTGATTGGGCAGTTGATAATTTAATTCCATATTACCCACTAGGTGTATATAAAGATGCTACAGAGGGGGAAAAGTAAGATGTTAAACGAAAAACTAATCATTGCTGGTTTTGGTGGACAAGGTGTAATGACTATGGGGCAACTATTAAGTTATGTTGCAACAGAAAAAGACATTAACACATTATGGTTTCCATCATACGGACCAGAAACAAGAGGTGGAACTGCAAACTGTAGTGTTACAATTAGTGATCGCTATGTAAACAGTCCAGTAATCAGTACTCCTGATAGTGTTATTATTATGAACAAACCTTCTTTGGCTAAGTTTATGCCAAAGTTAAAAGAAGAGGGAATTTGCTTAGTAAACTCTTCATTAGTAGTAGATGTTGAATATAGAGAAGACGTTAGAGTTTACGAAGTTGATGCAAATAACATTGCATTACAACTAGGAAACCTAAAAGTTGCTAACATGGTAATGCTAGGAGCTTACTTAGCATTAACAAAAGTATTCACAGAAGAAGATATTCTTGGTATAATGAAGAAGAAGTTTACAGGAAGCAAAGCTGCTTTAATTGATATTAACAGACAAGCTTTAGAGGCAGGTCGTAAAGCAGTAGTGTAAGGAGTGATCAATATGTTTCGTAACTTTCAACAAGTAGTAGACTACGCTAGAAAATTAGAAACTAAGGATTTGATAGTAGCAAATCCTGAAGATCGTGCGATTATCATTGCAATAAATGATGCATTTTTAATGGGGCTTATACGCCCCGTTTTAGTTGGAGATAGAAAAAAGATTCTCGATTTACTAATGGAACTTGGTATCTCTAAGAATGGGTATGAAATCTATAATACTCATGACAAAGACGAAGCAGCAATGATGAGTGTTAAACTAGTATCAAAACAAAGCACAGCTATTTTAATGAAAGGACAACTTCATTCAAATAGATTATTATCACAAGTTACTAACGAAGAATATGGATTGGTTGAAAAAGAAGTACTTTCTCATATAGGAGTACTTGACATACCAAGTTATCATAAGTTATTATTTATGAGCGATAGTGTTATGAATGTATTACCTACAGAAGAAGAAAAAGTACATATTATTAATAATACATTCAACTTTGTAAGTAGTTTAGGAATCTTTAAACCTAAAATTGCACTTGTAAGTGCAGTAGAAAGTGTCAATGAAGAAATACCTTCTACAGTAGAAGCAAAGAATATCGTAGAACAATTAAAAGATAGTAATGATTTTTATATTGGTGGACCATTTAGTGTAGATATCGCTGTTAGTCATGAATCAGCAACTACAAAGAATGTAAATCATGTTGTAGCAGGGGATGCAGATATATTAATATTCCCTAATATTGAAGCAGGAAACACATTTTATAAATCAACTACTTTCTTAGGTAATTCAACACCAGCAGGACTTATATTAGGTGCAAAGAATCCAATCGTTCTTACAAGTAGAGCAGACAGTTACAAATCAAGATTATATTCAATAGCACTTGCTGTTGTTAGTACGGAGATATTATGAAAATACTAGTGATAAACCCAGGTTCAACATCAACAAAAGTCGCAGTTTTTAATGACTTAGAACCTATTGTAAAAAAAACTTTAAGACATTCAAACGAGGAATTAGGAGCTTATGATACATTAAGCGATCAAATTCCTTTTAGACGTAAATTAATCACACATTTCTTAAAAGAGAATAAGATTGCTTTAAAAGAAATAGATGGATTCATCGGCCGAGGCGGATTGATGAAACCAATTAAGTCTGGTATCTATAAGGTCAACAATGAAATGGCACAAGACTTAATGAAAGGTACTTATGGAAAACACGCTTCTAACTTAGGTGGATTACTCGCAAAAGAACTTGCAGCTCAAGTTGGAAAAGATGGATTTATCGCAGATCCTGTAGTCGTTGATGAAATGAGTAGTGTAGCAAAGATTAGTGGGTTAAACGGAATTAGTAGAAAACCGATATGGCACGCACTGAATCAAAAAGCCGTTGCGAAGCGTTATGCTGAAAATGCTGGTATGAATTATGAAGATGTTAATTTGATCGTTGCACATCTTGGTGGTGGTATTAGTGTTGGACTTCACAAACGTGGAAGAGTAACAGATGTCAACAATGCATTAAACGGAGATGGACCATTTAGTCCTGAGAGAACTGGTAGCTTACCAGTTGCTGATGTGTATGATATGGCACTTAGTGGTCAGTACACATTAGAGCAAATTCAGAAAATGAATTATGGATTTGGTGGACTTGTTTCTTACCTAGGAACAAATAACGCTGAAGAAGTAAGTGAAATGATAAATGATGGACAAGTTTTCGCAAAAAGAGTCATGAAAGCTATGGTATATCAAATCGCAAAAGAAATTGGTAGCCTATATGCAGTGACAAGAAACAATTTAGATGCTATAATAATTACTGGTGGACTCGCATACAATCAAGATGTATTGATTCCATTACTAGAATATATAGATCATCTAGGGGAAATCGTGGTTTATCCAGGAGAAGATGAGTTAGAAGCACTTGCTTATAACATGTATCATTATTTGCTGGATCCAATCACATTACGAGAATATGAATAAGGGAGACTTTTTTAAAGTCGCCTTTTTTTATTAACAGAGTACGGACAGACTTGGTAGCGTGGTAATCTTGCGTACAGTATTTCGCACAACCCACGAAGACCTCACTTCAAAAATTATGAAGTAGTGGACATGTTCATAAAGATAGAAAATATTAAAGGAGGAAACAAAATGGTATTCACGGATTTTTTAATCCATTTCATGTTTACTTTAGTATTATTACTACCTGTAATTCTAATTAGTAGAAGTGTAGTAGCTGGTACAAAGTATTCGCCAATTCTTATCATTGTAGTATTTGGTTTGTTCTTAGGATTTATTATTGAACTAACTGGACTTGGTTCTGCAGGACTTGCAGAGTTCCCAATGGTAGGTTTTACAAGTGGAACAACAATCACAGCACTTGTAGTAACGTTCTTTGTTGGAGGTCAAAAGTTAAGAAATACATTCTTAACACCAAAACAACCAAAAGAAGACGATGTTACATTAAATGACGAAGAAGTTATCTTAGGTACAAAAGGGACACAACTTGTATTCTTAATAAGAGCATTCTTTATCTTAGTAGGTATTCAAGCTGTAGTCGGAATGATTTATGGTGCAATCTCAGGAAAAACATACGGAGATTTAACTGACTATCTTCCACTAATTGCATTCTTAGGTTTAGCTGGTAGTATTATCTTTATCGATAGTAAAGCCAAAATTGATGATAGAAGAGCATATTTAGGTAGAGGTGTAATCGAAATGATTGCTATTGTATTTGTATTAGTTGTCGCGTTCTTAATCGCAACTAGTATTAAAGATTTCATCGCTTTACCTCAAATCTTCTTTGCAATGTTAATCAGTAGTGGATTAGGTATGTATTTCTCAGACTGGCGTCCAGGACCTACAATGAGAGCATTGTTATTTGCTGGTATCCCTATGGTACTTGCAGCAGTATTTATTGTTGGTGGAACAAGATTAGTTTCAGCATTCGGTATGGACGGTATGACGAAAGTTATGGCTTACGGATTCTTTGGACAATTATTCTGGATGTTTGTAGGAATTGGTTTACTAGTATTTATTGGTAAATCTAATAAAGTAGAAATCTTAGCTCCAGGTATGGCAGGAAGTTTATCACATAGTGGATTAACTGGTGCATGTACAGCAGGAGATATGGGAGACGTAGCAGCAGAACGTGCTCCTGTAATGATTAATATTCCATTCTTTGGACATATATTTGTATTCACGATTTTAGCGATTAGTGCTTCAAGAGGAGCATTGCTAGAAATTCCTGCATTGGTAGTTGTACTTGTAGGTATCGCACTTACTTACTGGGCATTAATGACATTAAGTAAAGCAAATGGTGAAGAACGTCAAGAAATCAAAGGTCTAATCTTATTTAGTATCGGTTGGCAATTAGTAGCGGTATTTGGTGGATTCTTTATCCTTCACGTTGCAGGTATGGAGTTACATGAAGCTGCAATGGCTAACAGTAGCGCGATATCTCACTTTGGATTATTTGCTAGTATCCAAGGAGAAATGTTTGATGTTGTTGGATTAGACGCTGACTTACAACCAAGTGCTTTAATCAACTTTATCTTCGCAATGCCATTCTTAATCCATCCATTCGTATTTGGTATGTTTGGTAAAGCAATGAGTAATGACGGTGAAATGCCTAAAAAAGCTGTTGCTGGATTAGCAATTATTGGTATTGTTGGTGTCATTATTAGTTTAGTATTCTTATAATATTAAATAATTATTAACTTTCTAAATTAGAGGAGATTTTCTCCTCTTTTTTTTGTATACTTACTATACATAGTAAGACTTTTTTAGGGTGATTGATATGAAACAAAGAGGTGTAACAATTGTTGAGTTACTTATCACGATAGTAGTTATGGCAATTATCGCAAGTATCTCAATCATTACAGTAGGAAACATTATAAGAAATGCAAGAGAAGACGTTGATGAATATAATCAACAATTTTTAGTTGATACCCTAGAAGATATGTTTTTAGATGGTACGATAGAAATGAAAGGGAACAATATTTATCATCCTGAATCTGGTAAGTCCTTTAGTGGTACAGGAAGAGTCTTTTATAGAGAATTAGAAGGATATTTTGGAAACAGGATATTTCCTCTAGTAGAAGAAGCACAAAACAATTATAATAAGACTGGTGATGGTATTTGGAGATATCGCTTTAGACAAAAAAATGGTGATTTAGAAATCTACTATTTCAATGATGATAAAGATGTAGTAATTGTAGCTACTGTAGATATTCCATAAATTGCATTAAAATACAAAAATAATTATCCATGAAGGAGAGATTTTTATGAGCTACATCGTATTTGATATCGAAACAACGGGACTAGATACATCAAATGATCGTATTATAGAAATAGGTGCAGTGAAAGTAAAAAATGGAGAGATTATAGAAGTCTTTGAAGAGCTAATTAATCCAGGATTTCCAATTCCTTTTAAAATTACACAAATCACTGGAATTGATGATAATTTAGTAGAAAGCGCAAATTACCCAGGTGTCGCACTACAATTATTTAAGAACTTCATAAAAGACACAGACTACATTATTGGACATAACGCAAAAAGATTTGATTACCCATTCTTACAAAGCGAATACAGAAGAAATGGTATTAGGTTCGATGAAGTGATATGTAAAGATACTATTTGGGAAGCAAAAAGAAGATTTAGAAGACTACCAGGTTATAGCTTAAGAAGACTATGTGATCACTTTGGTATTACAAACAGAAATGCACATCGCGCATTAAGCGATGTTTATGCAACTCACGAACTATATTTAAAACTAATCGAACATGATAGATAGAAAAACAAACACGTTATGAGTACTATACTTATGAGGTGTTTTTTATGTACTGTAAAATATGTGGAGAGTATCGATACAACAAAATGGATTTAAGAACTATTTTTAGAACAAGTGAATTTCATAATCATTGTGAATCACTACTTCAAAAATCATCAAACTTAGAAGTAATACCAATCACCAATAATGAACTTCATTTTTATTCTTTTTTTGATGAAAAGGAAGATTTAAACTATGATTACTTATATACAAAAATGATGATAAAACTACTTGATTCCATGACAAAAAACAATGACTCAAACCTCATTTTTATGTATGAGGAAGAGGAGTTTAATCAGTACAATAGTGAGGTGATTACCTTACTATTAAACCTTTCAAATAAGCCAATTCAATTTATTAGTATGTTTGCCTACTAAAAATAATTCGCATATTCTGTAAAAAAATGACAAAAAGTGGTATAATATACATATTAAAATAAACAAGGGAGATGATTAAATGAGAGTACAAGTTCGTGGAAAAAATGGTTTTGTCGTTACGGACGCAATCGCACAATATGCAGAAGGTAAATTGGACAAAGTTGAACGCTATTTCAAAGAGAATTTAGAAGCGTTTGTGGTGTGCAAAATCTACAAAGATCATCATAAAGTTGAGGTTACAATCCCTACGAAGTTTTACACTATGCGTGCAGAAGTCAGTAATGATGATATGTATGCAGCTATCGATTTAACGATCGACAAATTAGAATCACAAATAAGAAAACATAAAAACAAAATTACAAGAAGCTTACAAAAGAAAGAAAACACAGGAGAACTATTCAGAGATGAATTAGACTTTGATGCATTAGAAAGAGAACTAGTAGCAGCACCTATCAGAAGTAAGAGTATCGAATTAGAAGAAATGGATACTGAAGAAGCAATTACAGCTTTGGAAATGCTAGGACACGACTTCTTTATATACAAGTCTGATGAGACTAAGAAAGTAAATGTTTTATACTTAAGAAACGACGGTAAGTACGGAGTAATTGAAACAGAGTAATAAAAAATGAGCCCAAAGCTCATTTTTTTTGATTCCATATAAGACATATATGTCTTAGCAAAATATGTAAACGTGTACTATAATACATTTAATATATTAAAATATATTAATTTATGATATGATATTAATGAACGCAAAGAGGTGAGAACATGTTTAAAAAATTATTTGATCTTGGTCGTAGAGAACTAAAAAAATTAGATAAAATCGCGGACCAAGTTCTAGCTCTTGAGGAAGAATATAAAAATCTTACAGACGAAGAGTTACAAAACAAAACAATAGTATTAAGAGAAAGATTACAACAAGGTGAAACATTAGAAGACATTAAAGTTGATGCATTTGCTACTGTTAGAGAAGCGTCGACACGTGTTTTAGGGATGACACCATTTAAAGTACAGGTTATGGGTGCTTTAACAATTCACGACGGAAACATCGCAGAGATGAAAACAGGTGAAGGGAAAACATTAACTGCAGTAATGCCAGCATACTTAAATGCTCTTGGTGGTAATGGTGTACATATCGTTACAGTAAATGAATACCTAGCAGCTCGTGAAGCAGAAGGTGAAATTGGAGGGTTATTCAGATGGTTAGGATTAACTGTTGGTTTAAACAAACGTGAACTTTCTAAAGAGGAAAAAAGAGAAGCTTATTTAAACGATATACTATATTCAACAAACAACGAATTAGGATTCGATTACTTAAGAGATCACATGGTTATCTACAAAGAAAAAATGGTTCAAAGACCATTGAACTATGCAATCATTGATGAGGTTGATAGTATTTTAGTCGATGAAGCAAGAACACCGTTGATTATTTCAGGTGGAAGTAAAAACACAACAAGTCTTTACATGCAAGCACAACTGTTTGCGAGAAACCTAAGAGAAGATGAATATGAAGTAGATATCAAAACAAGATCAGTAAACTTAGAACCTAGTGGTATTGCTCGCGCAGAGAAATACTTTAGTTTAGAGAACTTGTACGATGTATCAAACGTTGGGTTATTACATTCAATCAATAATGCAATCAAAGCCAACTACACAATGGATAGAGATGTTGATTATGTTGTTCAAGACAACAAAGTAATCATCGTTGATAGTCATACAGGGCGTTTAATGCATGGTAGACAGTTCAGTGAAGGATTACATCAAGCACTAGAAGCAAAAGAAAACGTAGAAATCAAAAAAGAAACTTCAACATTAGCTACAATCACATTCCAAAACTTCTTCAGAATGTACAAGAAGCTATCAGGTATGACTGGTACAGCAAAAACAGAAGAAGAAGAATTTAGAAATATCTATAATATGATTGTTGTTGAAATTCCAACAAATAAACCAATAGTAAGAGAAGATGCAAATGATTTAATCTTTGCTACGATGAAAGCAAAATACAACGCAATTGCTGAAGAAATCAAAGAACGTAACAGCAAAGGGCAACCAATCTTAGTTGGTACAATCAGTATTGAAACATCAGAACTACTATCAAAATTATTAAAGAAAAAAGGTGTAAAACACGATGTGTTAAATGCCAAACAACATGAAAGAGAAGCAGACATTGTTGAAAATGCCGGAAAGCAATTCTCAGTTACAATCGCCACAAATATGGCCGGTCGTGGTACCGATATCAAACTTGGTGAAGGTGTAAAAGAATTAGGTGGACTAGCAGTTATTGGGACAGAGCGTCACGAATCAAGACGTATAGATAACCAGTTACGTGGTCGTAGTGGACGTCAAGGAGACCCTGGATATTCAAGATTCTTCCTATCAGGAGAAGACGACCTAATGAAAAGATTTGGTGGAGATCGATTCAAAAACCAAATTACAACACTTACAAAATCTCGTGATTCAAATGACGAATCACCAATTGATTATGGAATCTTCAGCCGTATGGTAGAAAGAGCCCAAAAACAAATAGAAGGTAATAACTTTGATAGACGTAAAACAGTACTTAATTATGATGAAGTACTACGAAAACAACGTGAAGTAATTTACGGACAAAGAAGAGATATCTTATTTGAAGATTCAATTATTCCTATCGCAGATGGAATGGTGGAAAGAACATTACATAACTTAGCATACAAATATGTATCAAAAGATAACCCAAGTAAAGTTGATAAAGAAGAACTATTCAAACAACTAAATGGTAGATACTTTACAATGAACTTAGTAGGTAAATCAGAATTAGATAATACACCACAAGAAGTGAGTGAATACTTAATTCAATTAGCAAAAAAAGATACTGAAGAAAAAATCAATAAATTCGGAAAAGAAAAATTTGATGAATTCTTAAAATCAATTGTACTAAAAGTAGTAGATACTCACTGGGTACAACATATCGATCAAATGAGTGAATTACGTCAAGGTATTGTACTACAAAGCTATGCGCAAATGAATCCTTTAAGAGAATACCAAGAAACAGGATTTAGAATGTTTGAAGATATGATTACAAACATAGAAGCCGAAGTAACAAAATATGTATTAAGAGCAGTGATTAGAGAAAATCTACAACGTGTTCAAGTTGCAAAACCAACCTCAACACATAGTGGAAAAGAAGAACAAACAAAACGTAAACCAGTCACATCATCAAAAGTAGGAAGAAACGATCCTTGTCCATGTGGATCAGGTAAAAAATACAAACAGTGTCATGGTAGATAAAAAATAGACTCAGGGAAACCTGAGTCTTTCAAACTAGGTGATAATATGCAAAAACAAGAAATCAAACAACTACTAAATCAAATCACAAAACAAAAAGAAGATATCTTACAAATGATTGATTTAGAACAATTAAATCAAAAAATAAAAGAACTTGATTCAGTTACTTATGAACAAGGTTTTTGGGATGACCAAAAAAACGCACAACAAATCATCAAAGAACTAAAAACACTGAAAAACAAACAAGATAAAATATCAAACATCATTGATATGTATCAAGAATGTGTTGGTTCCAGTGAACTAGTAGAAGAAGACGATGATGAAATGAGCGACTTGTTTTTAGAAATGAGTACAGAGTTCTTAAAACAATATGATTCACTTAGTGTTGAATTACTATTAAGTGGAGAATCAGATCAATTAAACGCAGTATTTGAAATACATCCTGGAGCTGGAGGTACTGAGTCACAAGACTGGGCCGATATGCTTTACAGAATGTATAAACGATATGCAGAAACAAAAAACTACCAGTTTGAGTTACTGGATTATCTTGCCGGTGAAGAAGCAGGTATTAAAAGTGTAACTTTCAGTTTAAAAGGTGATTTCGCCTATGGTTACTTAAAAGGTGAACACGGAGTACATAGACTTGTTAGAATTAGCCCTTTTGATAGTGGTGGTAGAAGACACACTTCATTTGCTAGTGTAAATGTAATACCAGAAATTGACGACAATATCGATATCGAAATTAACGAGAAAGATTTAAAAATAGATACATACAGAAGTAGTGGAGCTGGAGGACAAAGTGTCAATACAACAGACAGTGCAGTCCGTATCACCCATCTTCCTACAAAAACAGTAGTTACTGTTCAAAATGAACGTTCTCAAATTAAAAACAGAGATAAAGCGATGCAGATTTTGAAGAGTAAACTATATCAATTAGAATTAGAGAAAAAACAAAATGAACTTGATAGTTTCCGAGCAACAAACATATCAAATTCATTTGGAAGTCAAATAAGAAGCTATGTCATGCACCCATATAAAATGGTAAAAGACCATCGAACAAACCAAGAAACAGGTAATGTAAATAAAGTGATGGACGGAGATATAGATGACTTTATTAGTGCATACTTGAAGATGGAGGCAAAATAATGGCAGAACATAAAATCAGACAAATCACAATGAAAGAAAGATACTTCATGATAACTGTAGGTATTGTACTTATGGTATCAGGATTCTATTTCTTCTTAATACCTTCAGATTTAGTTGCAGGTGGTGTAACAGGACTTGCATTAATCGTTGATCGTGTATTTGGATTTAAAATTAGTATCTTTGTTTTCATCATAAATATGATCTTACTATTTTTAGGATTATTTATCTTAGGTAAAAAAGTATTTTTAAGAAGTATATATGGCTCATTATTATTCCCGTTAGTACTTTACATATTTGAGGAGTTCGTACCAATCTTTGACTTAGAAGAAGATTTATTCTTAGCAATTATCTTTGGTGGAGCTTTATTAGGAATTGGATTTGGATATGTAATTAAATATGGTGGTACAAGTGGAGGAACAGATATTCCTATTCGTATCCTAAACAAGAAATTAAAACTACCACTAAGTGTAAGTGTATATTTTGTTGATGGAATTATCGTTGCATTAGGAGTCGTAGCATTTTTCGCAGACTATGGATTAAAATCAGGATTATACGCAGTACTAGCAATCTATATCAGTGGACGTGCAGCTGATTTTGTTATCTTAGGTAACACCTCAAAATCCGCAGTCCAAATCATCACAGATAAACAAGAAGAAATCAAACAAGCAATCTATGACTCTATATTCAGAGGAGTCACAGAAGTATATATCAAAGGTGGATACACAAAAGAGAAAAAGAAAATGTTAGTCACAGTGATCACAAAAAGAGAATACTATCTAATTAGAAGTATCATTGCGAACTTAGATCCACTTGCATTTGTATATGTAACCCCAGCTACCGAAATCCAAGGAGATTTCGTAGTAGGAGAGGATGATTAATATGGAACGACACGCAAACAAATTGCTAATCGCAGTAGGACTTTTATTTATTGGACTACTTTCATTTAGCTTAGGTTATGTTGTTAGAGATAGCGATATACCAACACAAGAAGAATTAGAACTAAGCTGTAGCTTAGATGAAACATACCATACCTTCTATGAAGTAATGGATCTTTTAGTTGAGAACCATTATTCATCTCCAACAAGACAAGAACTACTAGAAGGTGCAATCGATGGAATGATTGAATCATTAGATGACCCATACACTTCATACTGGGATTACGAAGAAGCAAGAGCGTTTAGTGAACGCTTTGGTGAAGTATATGTTGGGATTGGTGTCAGAGTAAGATATGATGACGCTGGCCTTATTATTGAAGGAGTCACATCAGGATCTCCTGCTGATTTAGCTGGAATATATGTCAACGATATCATCACACATATTAATGGTGAAGATATAAGAGGACTGAATTTCTATCAAATCGTAGAAAGAATTATTGGCGAAGAAGGAACAAGTGTTGTGATAGGTGTATACAGACAAAATGTAGATGAAACAATCTATTTTGATGTCATCAGAGAACAAATAGAAAACCCATCAGTTACACATACAACATACACAAAAGATGGAAAAACAATAGGGTATATTAAAGTAAATACCTTTGGAAATGATACAAATAATTTATTCCAAGAAGCAATTGTAGAACTAGAAGAACAAAACATCGAAGGATTAATTGTAGACTTAAGAGATAACGGTGGAGGATATCTTCACACTGTTTACTTCATGATGCAAAAGTTTTTAATCAACGATGGAACGGCAATGTACTATACAGAAGTATTTAGTAATGGAGTCTTCTCAACAGTAGATTACAACTCAGCTACTACAGATAAAAAACCATATGAAATTGTTACACTAGTGAATCAAAACAGTGCATCAGCAAGTGAAGTATTTGCTTCAGCGATGCAACAACATGGAGGATACTTAGTTGTCGGACAAACAACATACGGAAAAGGTACCATGCAAACAACATTACCTCTAGAAACAACAACAGCAGATGAACTACATATCACAGTAGGAAAATGGTTAACAGCTGACGGTATTTGGGTTCACACTGATGGAGGTACTGGAGGTGTAGTTCCAGATATCGAGGCAGAACCAACAGATATGGAACTCGCATATAAAGTATTTTTATTTAATGGAGAAAATATCCTATTTGATTCTGTAGATGACAAAACAGCAAATGTACAAGTTGTATTAAATGGTCTAGGATTTGACCTACGTACAGATGGGTACTTTGACGCTGCTACAAGAGACGCGATCATTTGGCTTCAAACAGAATACAATGTAAACATAAATGGAAACTTAAACGAAGAAACATTAGAAGTGATAAACAGCCTATTACACGATTACCAAAACAACCCAGATAACGACTCAATCCTACAAGCAGGAATCGACGCTTTAGTAAACAATGATTGAAGTCACAGAAATCAAGAAGTTAAGAGGTAATCGTTACTTAATAAAAATAAACAAAAACAATCAAGAATATATTCACATCGTCACAGAAGATACAATCTTAAAACATAACTTACTAGGACCAAAAAAACTATCAAATAAAGATTATGATGTTATCATCAAATCTGGAGAAAAAGACTTATTATATAGTAAAGCATTATTCTTCATTGAATATCAAATGCGTACAATAAGTGAAGTAAAAAAACATCTAAAAAAACAAACAAAAGATGAAAAAGTGATAGACGAATTAATCAAAAAACTAAAAGATCAAGGATACTTAAATGATGATCATTATACAAAAGAGTTTGTAAATGAAAAGATGGAATTTGATTTAATCGGTCCAAAACAAATAAAAGAAAAATTAATAAGTAAAGGGATACACTTTGACCTTATAGATAAGTATCTTGTAAACTATACAAGAGAATTAGAGTATAAGAAGATAGAAGAAATCCTGAAAAAAGAAACAAAGTATCCATTTAAGAAACCATACATCAAAGTAGTGAACTCACTAAAAGCAAAACTAATCAACAAAGGATTTAAAATGAGTATTATCGACGAAGTATTAAATCTAAACAAACATATGATTGCTGAAAAAGTGAACGAGGAACCACTACTAGAAAAAGAACTTACAAAATTAAAAAAACAATACAAAATAAAAGACATAACACAAAAAGATAAAGTAATCAAAAAATTACTACAACAAGGATTCTCATACGAACTTATAAAAAGAAAACTCTAATATAGGGGGAATAAATATGAATTATACAAAAGACGATCTATATTTCTACAATCAAGGTAAACTATACGATAGTTACCGTATCTTTGGAGCGCATATTAACAAAGATAAACAAAACAACATCATAGGTACTACATTTACTGTATGGGCACCACATGCCAAAGAAGTGAATGTACTTGGAGAGTTCAACGGATACCAAGCTTGGGTTCATAACTTACAAAAAGTAGATGATTCAGGAATTTGGAGTTTATTTGTAGAAGATGCGAAAGAATGGCATATGTATAAATACCAAATCAAAACACATGATGGAAGAGAATTATACAAATCAGATCCATATGCATTTTTCAGCGCAGAACGTCCAGAGACAATGAGTAAAATATACGATTTAGATGGATATCACTGGAATGATTCACAATACATGAATCAAAGAAACAATGATCGTTCTTATAACAATCAAATGAGTATATACGAATTACACGTTGGTTCATGGATGACAAAACCAGATGGTACTTTTCATAAATTCAACGAACTTGTAGATCAATTAATTCCATATTTATTAGAACAAGGATTCACACATTTAGAACTTATGCCAGTATACGAACATCCACTTGATCAATCATGGGGATACCAAGGTACAGGATACTATAGCGCAACATCACGATTCGGAGTACCAAAGGACTTAATGTATTTGGTTGATATCTGTCATCAAAACAACATCAAAGTAATCTTAGACTGGGTACCAGGACATATTTGTAGAGATGCCCACGGATTATATATGTTTGATGGAGAACCACTTTACGAATATAGTGAAGAATGGAAAAGAGAAAACGTAGTATGGGGAACAGCTAACCTTGATTTAGGAAAAGGAGAAGTCCAATCATTCTTAATCAGTAATGCACTGTTTTGGATGAAAAACTTCCATATTGATGGGTTCAGAATTGATGCTGTTAGTAACTTAATCTATTTCTTAGGAGATTCTAACAACGGTGTCAATGAAGGAGCTTTATCATTCCTTCGTAACCTAAGTGAACAAGTATTTAAATTCTATGATAATGCATTACTTATCGCAGAAGACAGCACAGCATTTCCTAAAGTAACACATCCCGTTTCAGAAGGTGGATTAGGATTTAACTATAAATGGAATATGGGTTGGATGAATGATACATTAGAGTATTTTGAAAAAGACCCTGTATATAGAAAATATCATCATCAAGAAATTACATTTGGATTAACATATGCATTTAGTGAAAACTACGTACTACCACTAAGTCATGACGAAGTGGTACATGGTAAAAAATCATTAGTAGATAAAATGCCTGGAGATTACTGGCAAAAATTCGCAAACTATAGATCTCTTATGGGATTATTCTATACACACCCAGGAAAAACACTATTATTCATGGGTGGAGAATTTGCACAAATGCACGAATGGAAAGATGGAGAAGAACTAGATTGGCACTTACTACAATACCCTCTTCATAAATCAGCACAACTATTTAACAGAGATATGAACCAAGTAGTAAAACATCATAAAGCACTATACGAACTAGACTGTGAAGGAGAAGGATTCAAATGGATTGATTCTAATGATACAGAACGTTCAATCTTTAGCTTTCTTCGTTACAGTAACAAACAAAAAGAATTTGTAATTGTAATCCTAAACCTAACTCCAATGGTACATCATAGTTTCCGTTTAGGAGTTCCACAAAAAGGAAAATATATCGAAGTAATCAATAGTGACAAAGCGTTATATGGAGGAAGCAATATGTACAACGGTGAACCAATGTTTACAACAGATACACCATATAATTATTTTGATCAATCAATAGAAATGGTATTGAGCCCATTAAGTATAACAATCTTAAAATTAGGTGATTAGATGAAGAAAATAGTCGCAATGGCCTTAGTAGGTGGAAGAGGAACAAGATTAGAAGACATAACAAAAGATACTGCCAAACCAGCAGTATCTTTTGGTGGTAAATACAAACTAATCGACTTTGTTTTAAGTAACCTAGTAAACTCATACATTGACACTGTTGGACTACTCACACAATATGAACCTCATGAACTAATGAGTTACATAGGAAACGGTTCAACATGGGATCTAGATGTGAATGAAGGTGGTGTACACTTTCTAACTCCGTACACAACAAAAGAAGGAGATAACTGGCAAAAAGGAACAGCACATGCCATCAGACAACATACTCGTTTCATCGAACAATATGAAGCAGAACATGTCCTTATTTTAAGTGGAGACCATATCTATAAAATGGACTATACAAAACTAATCAAAACACATACAGAAAATAACGCAGACATTACAATAGGAACATTTAAAGTAAAAAAAGAAGCATCACGTTTTGGAATATTAGAGATGACACCACAACAAAAAGTAATCGGTTTTGAAGAAAAACCACTTCATCCAAGAAGTAAAAATGCTTCTATGGGTGTATATATATTCAAAACAAAAGTACTAAAAGAACTACTAAGTCACGGTGAACTAACAGACTTTGGAAAAGACGTGATCCCATATGCGTTATCAAAAAACTATAACGTTTATGGATATCTATATAAAGGATACTTCCAAGATGTAGGAACATTAAAAACTCTGTTTGAAGCAAACATGAACTTAATCGACAATCCACAGTTTTTAAAGTTACAAGAATATAGAGATTTCCCAATCTATACAAAATCAACAAACCTACCACCACATCATGTAACAAACAACGCAGTAATCATAAACTCAATGATAAGTGATGGATGCTTGGTAGAAGGAAAACTCAATCACGCTATACTAAGTAGTGGTTGTTATATATCAAAAAATGCAGAACTCAAAAACGTCATCGCATTTGAAGATGTTCGCATTGGTGAAAACACAAAAATCCATAACTGTTTCATATTAAAAGGCACAGAAATCCCAGCAAATCTAGAACTTGTATTTAACGAAGTTACAGTAATAGATAGCGAAAAGATAGGTGAACTTTATGAATGAAATGCTAGCGATCATTGACTCAACATTTAAAGATAACCTAGATCAATTAACATTACACCGTATGCCAGGAGCAATCCCGTTTGGTGGTAAATTTAGACTCATAGATTTTGCCTTATCAAACATGAAAAACAGTTATATTACAAACGTTGCAATATTTCCATATGGAAACTATAGATCACTACAAGATCATGTAGGTTCAGGTAGAAGATACGACTTAGACAGAAGAAAAGATGGTCTATTTATACTACCTCCTAAAAATACATTTATATTACCTGGAGATATGATTACATTCCAAAGAATGTATGAACATATCGAGTATTTCACACGTTCCACTCAAGAGTACGCAGTAATCACTGCGGCAATCATCGTTTGGAACATCGACTTTAATGACGTACTAAGTAATCATATAAAATCAGGTGCTGACATCACAGAAGTAGTACACCAAAACATCAGACTAAAAACATTTGTATTACATAAAAAAATCCTTCTAGATTATATCGAAGGATATGATTCATTAGAATATAAAACGATTCATGACGTTGTTGAATCAGCACCAAACATGATTCTAAATGTATACAAACATCAAGGATACACAAGAACAATCACAGATGCGTTTAACTACCTAAAATCAAACTTAGATATGCTTGATTTTAACAAAGGACAACAAGTCTACAAAGCAGACGCACCTATTTACTCAAAAGAAAAAACATCACCACCATCTAGATATTTAAACAATGCAAAAGTAGAAAACTCAATGATTTCTGCAGGTGCAATTATTGATGGAGTTGTTATTAATAGTGTAATTGGTCGTGACGTTATTGTGAAAAAAGGAACAATCATCAAAAACAGTTATATCATGAGTAACTCAATTATTGAAGAAAACGCGCATATCGAATATGCAATTTTAGATAAACAAACAGTAGTAAAAGAAAATACACTAATCACAGGAGTATTACGAGCTCCATATTTAACACAAAAAGAACAAGTCGTAACAACACAACACAAACAGCGAATACTACTCGCTGCGAGTGAAAGTTATCCATTCATAAAAACAGGTGGGTTAGCTGATATTATCGGATCTCTTTCTAGAAACTTAGCGAGAAATAACACTGATGTTACAGTGTTTATCCCATACTATAAAAAAATCAAAGATTCATTTACTGAATCAATCAAAAGTGAGTTCACAAAAACAATCGCTTATGATGACAAAATCTACAAAATACGTATCTATTCATATCGCTATAAGAAAGTAAAATACTATTTCATAGATAGTTTTGATTTCTTTGATACAGAAAGAGTGTATGGCTATGAAAATGATACAGATCGTTTTGCGTTCTTTAATAAATGTGTTGTATCGTTATTAGATGACTTTGATACGTTTGATCTAATTCACATCCATGACTGGCATACATCACTTATCCCAATCATCTTAGATAATTCACAACATAAAGGAACAAAAACATTACTTACTATTCACAACTTAGAATATCAAGGAAAAGGAAAATCAGATGTTATAAGAAAACTAGGAATCGAAAACTTTATATTTAAAGATGATATGATAAACTTCTTAGAAATTGGACTAAACACAGCTACAAAAATATCAACAGTATCACCTACATACAAAGAAGAACTAAGGTATGAATACTATGGTGGACACTTATCACAAACAATAGTAAACAGAGAAAGAGATTTCTATGGAATACTGAACGGAATAAGTAGTTCATGGAATCCTGAAACAGATAAACTAATACATACAAAATACAGTCTTTCAAAAATCGAAGATAAATTTAAGAACAAACGCTTCTTACAAAAACTAGCGAACTTCGAACAAAAAGAAGATGCGTTCATTATTGGTATGGTATCAAGAATTGTCGAACAAAAAGGGTTTGATCTTATTCTCCAACAGTTTGATAAAATCCTAGAAAACGAGAATATTTACTTCGTACTACTAGGTACAGGTGAAGAAAGATACCTAGATGCCTTACAAGAACTAGAAAACAGACATCCAAACAATGTCTCACTATTCTTAAAATATGATGCTTTGGTTCCAAATTATATTTACGCAGGTGCAGATGTATTCTTAATGCCTTCAAGGTTTGAACCTTGTGGCTTAGGACAAATGATTGCAATGAAATATGGAACGTTACCTATTGTACGTTCAACTGGTGGACTTAAAGACTCAGTAGAAAGATATGACTCATTTACAGACAAAGGAAATGGATTCATATTTAACAATTATGACTCTTACGAACTAAGACAAACAGTAGAACAAGCATACATTGTTTACAAAAACAGACCAACAATGTGGAGTAAAATGATATCTCGTGCAATGAAAGAAGATAACACTGTTAGAAAATCAGCACTCAGATATATAGAATTATACAAGGCAATAATTGAATAAATTGTATAATTTAACGTAAATTTGATACAAAAACATTAAAAAACACACAAAAATCATATGATTATATGAAAAATGTGTGTTTTTTTACTTATTTGTAAAAATACACCCCAAAAACAACAAGATAACGGTTTCACATATGTTTTCATACATAAAATACCATAATTTTGCTATAATTATTGCGAAGGAGTGATTTTTATGATTACACATTTTAAAGATGAATTCGCATTTCTTGGTGAATTAAAAGAACGTATTGAAAAAAGATATGTTGTTACACTAGAAAATGCTAGTACAAGACAAGTATATAATGTATTAGGTGAAATGGTTTCAGAACAGATTTCTGAGAACTGGATGAATACAAACAACTTATTAAATGAAAAGAACCAAAAAGAAGTATATTACTTCTCAATGGAATTCTTAATGGGAAGATTAATCACAAATAATATTCAAAACTTAGGATTAAGACCTTTAATAGATAAAGGATTAAAATTAGTAGACTTAGATTTAAACGATGTAGAACATTACGAAAGTGATGCTGGACTTGGAAATGGTGGTCTAGGTAGACTAGCTGCATGTTTCTTAGATTCAATTGCATCTCTAGGATTACCAGGATATGGTAATGGGATTCGTTATAGATATGGTTTATTCGAACAAAAGTTTGAAGATGGATACCAAATTGAAAAACCAGATGACTGGCTAAAAGACGGATATGTATGGGAAGTCAGAAAAGAAGAAGAAAGTTTACGTATTCCATTTGGTGGACATGTTGCTTTTGAAAACCACAAAGCAGTATACTATCCAAACGAAATGATCAACGCAGTACCATATGATGTACCTGTAGTTGGTGATGACAATCAAGTTGTTACAAGCTTACGTTTATGGAATGCTGAACCTACAGAAGTTAGACCTGTTGGTGAGGACGCTTTAGAGTATGATTCAAAAATCAGACAAATCAGTGGATTCTTATATCCAGATGACGCAACTAGAGAAGGTAAAATATTAAGACTGAAACAACAATACTTCTTTAGTAGTGCTGGTGTGAGAAGTATTTTAGACAAGTTTATTAAAAATCATAAAGACTTAAAGAAATTACCAAAGAAAATCGTAATCCAAATCAACGATACACATCCAAGTTTAGTAGTTGCTGAACTAATGAGACTATTGGTTGATGAACATAACTTTACATGGGATGAAGCTTGGAATATTACAACAAAAACATGTGCATATACAAACCACACAATTTTAGCTGAAGCCTTAGAAAAATGGCCAGTAGATATCTTTGCTCCTGTATTGCCAAGAATCTACCAAATTATTGAAGAAATCAATAAGAGATTCTGTGGATTCTTAATTGAAGAAGGATACAGCCAAGAAAAAGTAACAGAACTAGCAATCATTGGTAATGGTTTAATTAGAATGGCTCATTTAGCTATTGTAGGTAGCTTTAGTGTAAATGGGGTAGCTGCCCTTCATACAGATATCTTAAAGAATGTTGAAATGAAAGATTGGCATATGATCTATCCAACAAAGTTCAATAACAAAACAAATGGTATTACACATAGAAGATGGCTACTACACAGTAATCCTGAATTAGCAGAGATTATTGATGGTGTAACAACAGAATGGCGTAAAGATCCAAACAAACTAGAAAAACTATACAACAAATCAAATACTAAGAAATATCGTAAACTAGTAAAAGATATGAAATTAGCTAAGAAAAAAGCATTAGCAGATAGAATCTTTGAAGAACAAGGATTAGATATTAATCCTGCATCAATCTTTGATGTACAAGTAAAAAGACTACATGAATACAAAAGACAACTTATGAATGCATTACATATCATGCATGTTTACAACAAACTAAAATCAGATGAAGAATTCAAAAACAATTATTACCCTCATACTTTCATCTTTGGAGCAAAAGCAGCTGCTGGATACTATTACGCGAAAAAGATTATTAAATTAATCACTACAATCGCTGATAAAGTAAACAATGATAATGATACAAATGATCTACTGAAAGTAGTGTTTGTAGAAAACTACAATGTTACTTACGCAGAACAAATCATGCCAGCTTGTGATATTTCTGAACAAATATCAACAGCTTCAAAAGAAGCAAGTGGTACAGGGAACATGAAGTTCATGATGAACGGAGCATTAACACTAGGTACTATGGATGGTGCAAACGTTGAAATCGCTGAGTTAGTTGGAGAAGAAAACATCTTTATCTTTGGATTAAACAGTGACGAAGTAAATGAACTATATCGTAATGGTTCTTACAATCCAATGGACTACTACAATGCAAACACAGAACTACGTTTAGTAATTGATCAATTAACAAACGGATTCTTCGAAACAGTTGATAAAGACGAGTTCAAAGAAATTACTGATAAACTATTATCAAGAGATCAATACTTTGTATTAAAAGATTTCGATTCATACAAAGAAGCTCACACAAGAGCAAATGACTTCTATAAAGATGAAGAAGCTTGGTTCAAATCAGCTATCATAAATATCGCGAAATCAGGATACTTTAGTAGTGATAGAACGATTTCTCAATACGCAAAAGAGATCTGGAATATCAAACCGATTAAATAGAAATTAGGCCACTTTTTTAGAAAGTGGCTTTAATTTGAAAAAAAATATTGCAATTTAGAAAAAAATAAATATAATAATAATTATGAAAAACGCTATTACAGGAGGTAATTATGGGAATATGGGGTATTAAACCATTTGAGAACGATAGTGCATTAGAATGGTTTAGAGAACTAGAAGAAGAAACAAGTTTTAGTCAAATAAGACGTAAAATAGAAGAAGTAGTAACTGATGATTATCTAGAAGCTGATTTAGTAGGTGAAGCATTAGCTTCCATTACAATCGTTGTAGCAATCAAAACAGAAGATGGATCAATCTTACCTGATTTTGAATCATCGTCTATTGAGACATTGATTGAAATGTTTGGATCGAAAATTGATAGTAACTTAGAAAGTTTGTTAGAAGACGCTTTTGGTATTATTAGAAGAAGTGAAGATAATGAGTTTTATGAATTACTTGAGGATGATGGTTTGGCAGAGGATTGGATCGATTACGTAGATGCATTAGAAGATAAATGTTTTAACTAATTAGGACAGATATTCTGTCCTTTTTGTATGCTTATTTGAAAAATTACACCTTTATTTGACAATGGGTAAATTATACTATATACTAACATTGAATTAATCTTCAGGGCAGGGTGTAATTCCCGACCGGCGGTAAAGTCCGCGAGCGTAACAGCATGATTAGGTGTAATTCCTAAACCGATAGTATAGTCTAGATGGAAGAAGATGAAATGTACTTATTTTTTGCTATAAGTATGTCTCTTTTAAATAATGCCTAACGAAGATTTGATTCGTTAGTTTTTTTATATTCTAAGGAGGAAACAATTATGGCAATGACTAACAATCAAACTCGTAAACTTGTAACATTAGGAATTTTAACTGCACTAGGAACAGTATTAATGATCTTAGAAATTCCGTATCCATTTGTAGGATTCTTGCAGTTAGACTTAAGTGATGTAGTAGTATTACTTGTATTCATGATGTATGGATGGAAAGAAGCAGCATTAGTTGGTGTTTTAAAAGCAGTGGTACACCTATTAACTAAAGGTCCTGTGATGGGTGGTATTGCAATACCTATTGGACAAATCACAGCATTTTTAGCTAGTATGTCTTATGTACTAGGTCTATACGTATGGGACAACAAGTTTAAACTAAACAAAGTAGTTTCACTAGTATTAACAGTGATCACAGTTACAATCGTTATGACAGTATTAAACTATTTCTTTATCACACCAATCTGGTTTGGTACATGGAATTTTAACGATTTAAGAGCATGGGTTTCACCACAAGCGTTTGGTGTAAATGCAAATGGTAATTACTTATGGACAATCTTAATGGTATATGTACCTTTCAACTTATTAAAAGGTATTGTGATTGCATTGGTTTATAGTGTAATAGTAAAAGCAGTTGAACAATATTTAACGTATCAAGGAAACGAATAAAAATCCTAAAAGATTAAGCGAAAATCTAAATAAAAACACTTCTTCGGAAGTGTTTTTATGTTATACTTTTATTGAGGTGATTACATGTATGAAAAAGTATTAGAAGCAGCAAATTATATTGAGAAACTACTTCCTAGTTCTGTAGAAACTGCGATTGTTTTAGGAAGTGGATTAACAAGTATTATGGATGAATTAGAAGATAAAATTGAAATTCTTTATGAAGATATTCCTAACTTTAAAACGAGTACTGTAAAAGGACATACTTCAAAACTTGTTTACGGATTACTAAATCAGAAAAAAGTTCTATTAATGAGTGGTAGATTTCATTATTACGAAGGATACACAATGAAGGAACTTACCTTCCCTATTTACGTATTTAAGTTATTAGGGATCAAAAACCTAATCTTAACAAATTCATGTGGTGGAATTAATGAGGAATTATTATCTCCTGGTAGTATTATGGTAATCAATGACTTTATTAATCTTATGCCATCTAATCCATTAATAGGAGAAAACGATGAACGATTTGGACCTAGATTTCCTGATATGACTGAACCATATAATGTAGATTTAAGAAATTTGGCAAAGGCAAAAAGTGAAGAACTAGGTATTCCTTATAAAGAAGGTATCTATACCGGATTTATGGGACCTTATTATGAAACAAAAGCAGAAATCCAAATGATTAAAAGAATGGGAAGTGATGCTGTTGGTATGTCGACTGTACCTGAAACAATTGTTGCTCACTATCTAGGAATAAAAGTATTGGCTTTTGCTACAATTACAAATATGGCTACAGGTATTCAAAAAGTAAAACACAGTCATGACAATGTAGTGAAAGTAGCTAATGAAGCCGCTGATAAACTAGCTAACTGGATTAAAGAAGTAGTAAAAGAGTTATAAAAAGGCTTTCTTTTCTTATTTATAACAATATTTGTAAAAAAGGTATTGACATTTATATATAGAGGAGTATAATCAAAGTTGTGAAAAATGAAGAGTATCCCTTATCCCTAAGCCAAGGTGACTTACTTTATTTAAAAAATAAGCCAAACTGATGACTTTCGCGATATCCGATAATGTAAAAATTATTTGATTGAATGACTGAGTCATCAGTTTTTTGTTGGAGGAATGAAAGATGATGATTTTATCAAGTGCTGTGGAACACAGCCAAACTGCCTTACTGATATTTGATGTAGGGTTAATCGTTTTTGCAGGATTAGTCATGGGTAGACTAGCAGAAATGATCAAAATACCAGATGTTACTGGTTATTTAATCGCAGGACTATTACTTGGGCCAATCGCTAAACTGATTTTTGGGGAAGCGTTTATTAGTGAACATAGTCTGCATTTATTAGAGTTTATACCTCAGATTGCGTTAGGGTTTATCGCATTCCAAGTAGGTAATGAATTATGGTTTGGAAAATTAAAGAAAACTGGTGCTAAAATTGTGGTTATTACAATCGTACAAGCAGTAGCGACGGTAGTGTTTGTAATTTTAGGAATCAGTTTATTTGCTGATCATATTAGTATCGCATTAATTTTAGGAGCAATTGCAGCTGCAACTGCACCTGCACCAATCATGATGATTGTTAAGAAGTACCGTACAAAAGGTGAGTTAACAGACACGCTTTTACCAGTAGTAGGATTAGATGATGCTGTAGGGGTCATAATCTTTGGAATACTACTTAGTGTAAGTGTTAGTTTGTTAGGTGCTGATTCTCATGGTACAACTGTTTGGTCTTTATTAGAACACCCATTAAAAGAACTTGGAATCAGTATTCTAATTGGTTCTATTGTAGGTGTTGTAACAGGACTTGCAATTAAGAAAATCGATCGTAACAGAGAACGTGAAGTAAAGAATTTAAACGTTGCAGTTATTGCTGTTTTAGTAACAACAGGATTAGCGTTATACTATGGTGGATCTTCAATCTTAACACCAATGATTGCTGGGACAATTGTTACGAATATGATTAATAAAGATTGTTATGAGATAGAAGAAAAAACAATTGCCTCATTTGTACCACCGATTATGATTGCATTCTTTACAATTGCAGGAGCAGAATTAGATTTTGCTGTACTAGCAACTGTAGGTGCCGTAGGTGCTGCTTACATCGTAGGTAGAATTATTGGTAAAGTAGCTGGAAGTTATGTTGGTTGTAAAGCTTGTCACAGTTCGAAAAATGTACAAAAGTATTTAGGGTTAAGTTTATTACCACAATCAGGAGTAGCAATTGGGCTAAGTTTTGCTGCTGTAGCTGCATTAACGAGTGCAGGATTCCCTGAATATGGAGCTATTGTTAAAAACGTAGTTTTAGCAGCAGTTTTAATCTTTGAACTGTTTGGTCCATTACTAGTAAAACTAGCATTTAAAGGGTCAAATGAAATTAGATACGAGGTTTAAATAATGCAAAAATATAAAGGGTTAAGTGAATTAACAAAAGAGTATCTTCAGGGGACACTTTGCAACTTGAGTATGAACTATGAAACTGATGATTTTGTGAATATTCATATCGAGTATACTGATGATATTTATGTTTATGATTACTGCCTTGGAATCAATAAAGATACACATGTGAGAAGTTTCTTTAATCATGATTGTGTAGGACATTTTTCTGAAGTTCATTTAGAAAGAAACATCCCATTTGAAGAGGCAATTGAGACTTATCTATTTGCAAAATAAGACAACAAATTTGTTGTCTTTTTTTTATATGCGTATTATTTGGAATAAATATAAATATTTAATATAATTATTATGGTAATAAAAAAGAATTTGAGAAGGAGAATATTATTATGCAATATGAAAATGAATTTTATGTAACTGCTGCTAAAGTAGGAAAACCTGCACCAAAATTTGAAATGGATGCTGTACTACCAAAGGGAGAATTTTTAGATCGATTTGGTAAAGTTAACTTAGACGACTTATTAGAACAAGGAAAATGGGTAGTATTATATTTCTATCCTTTAGATTTCACATTTGTTTGTCCAACTGAAATTAAAAGATTTAATGCTTTAACTGAGAAATTTGCTGAATTAAACACAGAGTTAATCGCATGTTCTACAGATAGTGTATTTAGTCATTTAGCTTGGCAAGAAAGAAAAGATTTAGAAAGATTACATCACATTCATGCATCTGACAATAATCATGTAGTGAGTGAAGCTTATGGTGTATTAGATGAAGAAAAAGGAATTGCCTGGAGAGGAACGTTTATCATTGCTCCTGATGGTACTTTAAAGGCTGCACATGTTAATCATGGTGAAGGTGGAAGAAACGTTGATGAAGTGTTAAGAACATTACAAGTATTCCAGAAAGAAGTAGCTGGTGAAATGGTTCCATGTGGATGGCAACCTGGAGATGAAACTTTATAATAAATAAAGAGGTGAAAGCCTCTTTTTTTATGGTATAATTTATCTTAAAGGAGAGGATGTTATGATTCTTAATTTAATATTTCCAACTTGGATGATGTTTCTATTTGTACCATGGCTTTTAGTGATTAGTGTGATAGGAAATTTGATCATTGATTCAACGATTTATCGCATTGGATTAAAGAATGTAAATTTTAAATGGGAAAGCATTTGGAAATATATTATTAGAGCTTATTTATTAGGGTTTTTAGCTGATATTATTGTTGGTATTATCGTAATCATTATTGTTGAACAAGGACTGGATTATTATCATATTTATAACGATCCATTAAGCATTATTGTTCATGCTTTAGGTGTGGTTGCTACAGGAGTATTGATATACTACTTTAACAGATGGAATTTAAGGAAATTGGATATTGATTCTTCAAGAGCTTTTCGATTGGCTATGATGATGGCAATTATCACTGCACCTTATACATTTTTAGTGCCAGCTAGTTTATTTTTTTATTAAAGGAGACCAAAGGTCTCTTTTTATTTTGGTATGATTGACAAAAAATCCTAAACCTATTTTATAAATAATATTTATACTTTATAATTAGAAATGTATGCTAACTATTGTAATAACGTAGTTATTATATTATAATAACTTTTGATTAAATTGAGGTGAAAGAAATGTTTAAAAAAGAGTATGAAAAATGGTTGAGCTTTGAAGGGTTAGACCAAGAGTTAAAATCACAATTAGAAAACATGACTGAAGAAGAGATCGAAGATTCGTTTTACACTTCACTAGTATTTGGTACTGGTGGGATGAGAGGAGTTATCGGTGCAGGGATAAATCGTATGAACACTTATACTATTAGAAAGGCTAACTATGGCTTTGGAAAGTATTTAAGTGAAAAATATGAAGACTTATCTCGCGGTGTAGTTATCGCTCATGATAATAGACATAAAAGTGTTGAGTTTGCGAAAGAGAGTGCGCAAGTACTTGCAAGTTTTGGAATCAAAACATACTTGTTTGATTCACTAAGACCAACACCTGAATTAAGTTTCGCAGTAAGAGAATTAAACGCAATTGGTGGTATCGTAGTAACAGCATCACATAATCCACCTAAATACAACGGATATAAAATCTATGATGAAGATGGTTGTCAACTTGTTCCTAGATTTGCTGATAAAGTAGTTGCATATGTTGATAGTGTTACTAGTTTATTTGATATTGATTATGTTGAATACGATGTAGCAAAAGCACAAGGATTAATCGAAATTATTGGTAGTGATATTGATAAGGCATATCTTGATATGGTTGATACAGTACAACTAGCAAATGATGAGAAAAAAGTAAAGATTGTCTTTACTCCACTTCATGGTACAAGTGCAGTAATTGGACTTGAATCATTAAAAAGAAATGGATATGATGTTGTTCCTGTAAAAGAACAAATGATAGCAGATCCTAACTTTTCTACAGTAGCCTCACCAAATCCTGAAAACGCAGGTGCATTTGAAATGGCAATTGCGTATGGGAAAGAACATAACGCAGATATATTAATCGCTACAGATCCTGACGCAGACCGTTTGGGTGTAGCTGTATTACATGATGGAGAATACCAATTATTAACTGGTAATCAGACAGGTGCAATTTTAGTAGATTATGTATTAAGAACAAGAAAAGAACAAGGAACTTTACCAGCTAAAGGTATGGTTTATAATACAATCGTTACAAGTGAACTAGGAGCTACGATTGCTCGTAAATTTGGAATGAGAGTTGAGAGTACTTTAACAGGGTTTAAATTTATTGGTGAAAAAGCAAAAGAAATTGAAGAAACTGATTTTGAATTTATGTTTGGTTATGAAGAAAGTTATGGATATGTAGTGAAAGACTTTGTTCGTGATAAAGATAGTATTCAAGCATTACTTTTATTATCAGAAGTTGCGAATAAAGGAAAACTAAATAATAAAACATTAGTAGACTATTTACATTTCTTATATCAAGAAAATGGGTTCTATATTGAAGATTTAGTAAACATTCAATTAGAAGGTGTAAGTGGAGCTGCAAAAATTAAAGAAATCATGGATACTTTTAGAACTAATAGTCCAAAAGAAGTTGCTGGATTAGACATTGTAAAAGTAGAAGATTATCAATTAAGTAAAAGATATACTGGTAACAAAGAAGAGAGTATTACTTTACCAAAATCAAATGTACTAAAATATTTCTTAAGTGATGGTAGTTGGTTTGTACTAAGACCTAGTGGTACAGAACCAAAACTTAAGATTTATATTGGTGTAAAAGGTGAGGATTTAGAATCTTCTAAAGATAAAAATAAGGGCATAAAAGAAGTAGTATCAGACTTAGTAAACAAAATATAGACTAGAGGACGTGATTTAATTGATTAAAAAGTCAAGAAAAGTTAGAGACTATAAGTCTTTAACTAGGGCTTTGCCAACTCTTAGATACGTAGATCCTGAAAGTGTGTTTATCGCTTTACAAAATGGTAGATGTAAAACATATGATTTATATGTAAAACCAGGAGATTATGTAAAACTAGGAGAAGTCATTGGTATCAGACATGGAGGATTCTTTGAACAACCAGTTCACTCTACTGTAAGTGGGTATGTAGGTGAAGTGAGTAAGAAATTCCATCGTACGGGTCGTAAGGTTGATGCAATTGAAATTAGAAATGATTTCAAAGAAGTGTATCATGAAACTATCGTTGATAGACCAGACCATATCATTGATGAATTAACACAAGATGATTTCGTAGAAATCGTCAAAGAGAAAAGTTTAGTAGGACTTGGTGGAAGTGGGTTTCCAACTTATATAAAACTCGCAACAAAAGAGAAAATCGATACTGTAGTTATCAATGCAGTAGAGTGCGAGCCTTATTTGAGTAGTGACTACAGACTAATCTTAGAACACCCTGGACGCGTTATTACAGGGATGAAGTATATTATGCAAGCCTTGAATGCAAAAAAAGGTTTAATCGCAATTAAGAATGAAAAGAACCCATTATATGAAGTACTAACACAAGTTCTTAATGTTCGTTTTCCAGATCTAGATGTGAAAGTAGTGAAACTAGGTAATCACTATCCACAAGGTTGGGAAATTGAAATGTTTAGATGGGCTTTAGGTATTGATATACCTCACGGTGTATTACCAATGAAGTACGGAGTAATCGGATTTAATGTATCGACTGCAGCAGGTGTGTTTGATGCAATCAAACATAACTTACCAGTTGTAAAGAGATACTTTACTCTTACTGGAGACGCAATTGTCTTCCCACAAAACTACCGTGTTAAGGTAGGAACTAGTGTAAGAGAACTGATTAAATTAAGTGATGGTTATAAAGATGAAATTGATGAAGCAGTAGTTGTTATGGGTGGACCAATGATGGGAAGCTCAATGACAAGTGATGATGTGATTGTAAGTAAGACAACAACATCAGTAATTGCTTTAAAAAATGTTGAATATAAAGAAGAACCATGTGTAAGATGTGGTAGCTGTGTATATTCATGTCCAGTACGCATTGAACCAGTCCAAATAATGAACGCAGTAAAAAGAAATGATAAAGATCAAATGAAAGGACTTGAAGCTTTCAAATGTATTGAATGTGGATTATGTGCATACGTATGTACAAGTAAAATCCATGTTACTGATTACGTTCGAAAAGCGAAAAAGTTAATTGGGTGATAATATGGCTACTCCAACTAAAATTACAAGAAAAACATCACCATATTTAAGAAGACCTAACGCTAACGTAACAAGAATGATGAGTGATGTTACCATTGCTTTAATTCCTGTAACAATCTTTGCAATCATTTCATTTGGATGGTCTGCTGTCAGTATCTTAATATTCTCGATACTGTCAATGGCTCTTACAGAATATGTATACTATCAAGTAAAAGATTATCTTGATGGTGATAAATTTAAATTAAAAAATAAAAGCTTTACCTTACATAATGGTAGTGTTGTTACAAGTGGTTTAATATACGCTTTAACATTACCTGACAGCACACCTTGGTATGTTGTTGTTATTGGTGGAGTTTTAGGGATTTACTTAGCAAAACTAATCTTTGGTGGAATGGGACAAAATATCTTCAATCCAGCTGCCGTTGCGAGAGTTCTTGTCGTTGTCATTTATGCAACGCATATTAGCTACACACAACATGTACCTGTGATTGACGGTGTAGCAGGGGCTACTCCACTAAGTGTAGCTGTTGATGCTCCATTTGCTTTACAAGGATTACAAGATTTCTCATTTACAAACTTATTACTAGGTACTGATTTACCAGGTAGTATTGGTGAAGTAAGTGCAGTATTATTAATTATTGGTGGAATTTATTTAGCAGTAAGAACCAGCTTTGAAGTTCGTATTCCAATTACAATGATCGCAACAGTAGCGATACTAAGTTTAAGTGTTGCGTTGTTTAAAGGGATCGATCCTTTACAGTATATGGGATTCCATATACTTAGTGGTGGGCTACTGTTTGGTGCTATATATATGGCAACAGACCCAATCACATCTCCAATCACAAAACCAGGTAGAATCGCTGCTGGATTTATGGTTGGTGCATTAACATTTATTATTAGAATTTTTGGTGCAATGCCTGAAGGTGTTGTATTTAGTATCTTAATCATGAATATGTTTGTTACTACATTCGATTACTATAAATGGTCTACAAATCAGTTCAAAAGAAAATGGATCATTGGATTTAGCATTGTAGTGATGGTAACAATTTTAGTTACGTTAGTAGGTGTTTATTATGCTGGCTAAATTAAAAATAGCAATTGTCCTACTACTAATTGGTGCATTTAGTGGAGGAGTAATCTATGTAACAAACGAAATCACTGCACCTTATATTGAAAGTAATGAACTATCAAGAACAATTGATTTCTATAGTGAAATCTTTGGTGTTGAAGATCCAAATACACTAACGTATCTAACTTGTGTAACAGAACTTGTAGAAGAAGATGATTTCTTATGTCCAAGTGAAGTTACTGAAACATTAATATTTGTTGATGATGTATTGGTTGGTAAAGTGTATGAAGGAAATGATACAAATAGTTATGGAAAGATAAGTGTATTAGTAGGTGTTACAGTTGATGGAGATATCGCAAATGTAATTATTAATAGTTCTACAAATACACCAAACTTTGTGAAAAGAGTCGAAAAGTTTTATATTGGTAACTTCAATCAATATACTGTAGATAATGTGAAATTTGATTCGAAAACTGGAGCATCTTATACGTATGGTTCAGTTGTTAAAATCGTGAATGAAGCAATTGATGCATATAATGAAGGGAGTGAAGAATAATGACGAAAAAAGAAAACTTCTTAAAAGGATTCTTTAAAGAAAATCCAATCTTCACATTCTTACTTGGGATGTGTCCTGCCTTAGCAGTAACGGCTGTATTTGAAACTGCGCTTGGTATGGGATTACTTGTTATCTTTGTATTAACAATGAGTAATATCGTAGTATCGTTATTAAGAAATCTAATACCTGATGAAGTAAGAACTCCGGCATATATCGTAATCATCGCAACATTCGTAACGATTGTTGGTATGGTTAGTAAAGCATTTGCTTATGATTTATACTTAGCATTAGGTGTGTTCATTCCATTAATCGTTGTAAACTGTTTGATCTTAGGTAGAGCTGAAGCATATGCTTCTAAAAACTCTGTACTAGATAGTGCAATTGACGGATTTGGAATGGGATTAGGATTTACATTTGCCTTAGTAGTGATTGGTGTATTTAGAGAAGTACTAGCTACAGGTAATGTAATTTATGGAGAATATTTACCATTCTTTGTTGCTGAACCAATTACATTATTATCATTACATGGTGTTTTATTCTTATTACTATTAGTAATGATATTAGTATTAGTGTTACAGTTTCGAAAAGTGAAAAAAGATCCAGATGCAGATATCACTGATTATAGATTGATCTATATCAATATCTTTATCTTAGTAGTACTTGTTTTATTATTTGCTTTTGTTCCAACAGATTTTAATATTTCTGAGTATGCTTTAAATATGTTTGGATTAGCACCAGGAGCGTTTATCGCTTTAGGGTTAATACTAGCATTCAATCAAAGTAGAAGTGTAAGAAAAACAAATAAAGAGATCGCAAAACAAAAGAAATTAATCGCTGAAAGAAAAAAAGCGGCTTTGGCTAAAAAAGCAGCAATGGCAAAGAAAGAGGTGGCTAGTTAATGACTTGGACAGTATTTGCAGTTGCAATATTTAATGCAATGTTAATTAATAATGTTATCTTAAAGCAATTCTTAGGTGTTTGTCCGTTCTTAGGTGTTTCTAAGAAAAGTTCAAGTGCAATAGGAATGAGTGCTGCAGTAGCATTTGTAATGATTACAGCTTCACTTGTAACGTATGCAATTTATTCATATGTTTTAGTACCAAATGGTATTACATATATTTCAACAATCGCATTTATATTAGTAATTGCGAGTTTGGTACAATTAGTAGAAATGATTCTAAAGAAATATTCAAAATCATTATATAAAGCCTTAGGTGTTTACCTACCTTTAATTACTACTAACTGTGCAATCTTAGGTGTTGCTGAAGGTAACATTAGTAATATTTATTCAGATTATGGAAATAGCGGTTTATTATTAGCTGGTTTTACAGCTTTAGGAACAGCGTTAGGTTTTGGTCTAATTATGTTCGCATTCAGTTCAGTTCGTGAAAAGTTAGAAGCTTCAAATGTACCAGATGCTTGGAAAGGTGTACCTATTAGTTTAGTAGTAGCTGGACTAATGAGCATTGCGTTCTTAGGGTTCCAAGGTATCTTATAATGATGAATTTTATAAATGACTACATCGGTGTTTTCTTAGTTGCAGGATTAATTCTTATTTATATTGTGATTTACTATTTAAATAAGAATACTCCAGTACCTGAAGAGTGTTTAGAAGATATTGATAAGGCAGCATGTAATAGTTGTAAAAACTTTGCATGTTTACATAAGGGTTAAATCATGATTTTAGAAGTTACATTACAAGGATTACTAGTACCATTTTTGATACTAGGTGGACTTGGATTACTACTAGGTCTAGGTTTGGCATATGCAGCTGATGTTTTTAAAGTAGAAGTAGACAAACGAATTGAAAAAGTTATTGAACTATTACCAGGATATAATTGTGGTGCTTGTGGGTACCCTGGATGTAGTGGATTTGGTGAAGGGATCGTCGAAGGTGAAGTAACAAATGTTTCGATGTGTAAACCTGGAAAAGATGAACATTACAACGCAATTATTGAATATTTAAAAAGTACACCAGGACCAGATGGTAGTACAATCGATGTAAAAAAATAGACAAGAGCAATCTTGTCTTTTTTTATTATTTTAAATATTGAGATATTATTTAATATTATCAACAAATAAAAGCGTTTGCATTACTATCAAATTAGTTGAATTTAATAATTCTAAATGATATAATACAAGCGGACTTTTTAAGAGAATAAATATAGAAAGGTGAAATTCAATGAAAAGAATTTATTTATTTGGTGAGGGTAACAAATCACAAAAGAATTTATTAGGTGGTAAAGGTGCTAACTTATCAGAAATGGTAACAATGGGTGTTCCTGTACCAATGGGGTATACTATCACAGCTGATATGTGTACTGAGTACTATGCAAACGGGAAGAAAAACGCTGATGAATTATTAGCAGACATGAAAGAATACAACAAGAAGTTAGAAGAGGCAACAGGTAAAGAATTTGGTTCTAAAACAAATCCTTTATTATTATCTGTTCGTTCTGGAGCTAGAGTTTCTATGCCAGGGATGATGGATACGATTCTTAACTTAGGTTTAAATACTGATGTAGTGGCTGGTATGGTTGAAAAAACTAACAACCCTAAATTCGTATACGATATCTTTAGAAGATTTATCCAAATGTTTGGAGAAGTTGTTCAAGGTGTAGAATTTGACTTATTCGAAGAAGTATTAGATGAAGTGAAAGAGAAAAACAACTATGAAGGTGACTTAGATTTAACTGGTGATGATTGGAAATATGTATCAGAGAAATTCTTAGCAATCGTTGAGAAAGAAACTGGTAAACCATTCCCACAAGATCCAGAAGTACAATTAGAAATGGCTGTTAATGCAGTATTCGAATCATGGGATACTCCACGTGCTATTTACTACAGAAACCACAATGGAATCGAACATTCATGGGGAACTGCAGTAAACGTACAAGAGATGGTATTCGGTAATACATCGGATAACTCAGGAACAGGTGTATTATTTACACGTAACCCTAAAACTGGTACAAAAGAAGTTTGGGGAGAGTTCTTATTTAACGCACAAGGTGAAGATATCGTTGCTGGTATCCGTACTCCATTAAAATTAGAAGAGTTTGCTAAAGTATCTCCAGTTATCTATAAAGAATTAACTGATATCTTAGATAACTTAGAAGCTCATTACAAAGATATGCAAGACGTTGAGTTTACTGTAGAAGAAGGAAAATTATTCTTACTACAAACTCGTAACGGTAAACGTACTGGTGCTGCTGGTGTTAAAATCGCAGTAGATATGGCTAACGAAGGTTTATTAACTAGAGAAGAAGCTGTAAATAGTATTGATGTTGATGCAATTGATCAATTATTACACCCAGTATTCAAAGAAGAAGCTATGGCTTCAGCTGAAACATTAACTACTGGACTTGCTGCATCTCCTGGTGCTGCAACTGGTAAAATCGTATTCAGTTCAGAAAAAGCTGCACAATTAAAAGAAGAAACGGGAGAAAAATTATTATTATTCCGTAAAGAGACATCTCCAGAAGATATCGAAGGTATGGTTGTATGTGAAGGTTTCGTTACACAATTAGGTGGAATGACATCACATGCTGCAGTAGTTGCTCGTGGTATGGGTAAATGCTGTGTATCTGGATGTGGAGAATTATCAATCAACGAAGAGGAAGGATACATGACAATTAACGGTGTTCAATATCCTGAGTTAACTCCATTCAGTATTGATGGAACAACTGGTGAAATCTTCGCTGGTTCAATCGAAACAAAAGCTCCTGAGTTTAGTGAAGAATTCCAAACTATCCTTTCATGGGCAAAAGAAATCAAACGTTTAGGTGTTAAAGCAAATGCAGATAACGGACGTGATGCACGTCAAGCATTAGTATTTGGTGCTGAAGGTATTGGTTTATGTAGAACTGAACATATGTTCTTCGATGAAGAAAGAATCTTAGATGTTCGTAGAATGATCTTAGCTGATAATGTAGAAGAAAGAGAAGCTGCATTAGAAAAAATCTTACCTCATCAATTAAAAGACTTTACTGAATTATTCGAAGTTATGGATGGAAAAACTGTATGTATCCGTTTATTAGATCCACCACTTCATGAATTCTTACCACAAGCTGATGAAGCTGCAGAAGTTGCAAAAGACTTAGGTGTATCTGAAGCTGATTTATTAAGAGCGTTAGAAACTCTTCATGAGTTCAACCCAATGTTAGGACACCGTGGATGTCGTTTAGCTGTTACTTACCCTGAAATCAGTGTAATGCAAGCAAAAGCAATCATCATGGCTGCTATTAACGTTGCAAAAACTGGTAAAGTTGTTAAACCAGAAATCATGATTCCACTTATCTCAACAGTGGAAGAATTAAAATACTTAAAAGGTTTCATCAAAGAGACTGCTGATGCATTAATCGCTGAAGCTGGTGTTGAACTAGAGTACAAAGTAGGTACAATGGTTGAGACTCCACGTGCTGCATTAATCGGTAACCTAGTAGGACAAGAAGCTCAATTCATTTCTTACGGTACAAACGATTTAACGCAAATGACTTTCGGATTCTCTCGTGATGACGCTGGTAAATTCTTAAAAGAATATGCTGAAAAAGGAATCTTACCTAACGATCCATTCGCTGCTGTAGACCAAACAGGTGTTGGACAATTAGTTGAATTATCAACTAAAAACGCTAAAGCAGTTAACAAAGATATTATCGTTGGTGTATGTGGAGAGCACGGTGGAGAGCCATCTTCAATCGACTTCTTCCATAGAACTGGATTAAACTATGTATCTTGTTCACCATTCCGTATTCCAGTAGCAATCATTGCTGCTGCACAAGCTGAATTAAGAAACAAGTAAGACATATATGTCATTTAAAAGCACTCAATTATGAGTGCTTTTTTAATTGAATATGTTATAATTTATATATAAAGGAGGGCAAAATTATGAACATAATATTTGCAGTTGCATCACTATGTACAATCTTCTTTGGAATATTACTCGCATTTCCAAAAACATTCTTAGCGAAAATAAATTATAAAGAATATTCACATCCTGATGATATTTCATTCAGAGATGTAAAATGGGCTTATGTCATTTTCTTTGTTTTATTTGGTTTATCTTTAGGACTTGTATTCTACACAGGAACTAGAATCGAGTTTTAATATGAATTGGAATAAGATTATAAAACAAGAAGAACGAAAAGACTATTATAAAAATCTAATGACTTTTGTGGAAAAGGAGTATCAAACAAAAGTCATTTTTCCAAGTAAAAAAGATATCTTTCATGCATTTACACTAACTCCATTTCAAGAAACAAGAGTTATCATTTTAGGACAAGATCCCTATCATGATCACAACCAAGCTCATGGACTTGCCTTTAGTGTACAAGATGGAATTAAAATACCACCTTCTTTAAGAAATATATATTCAGAGCTTCTAAATGATATTGGAGTGTTACCTCCAATTTCAGGTAATCTGACTTCATGGGCAAAAGAAGGAGTTTTATTATTGAATACAATTTTAACAGTAGAAGCTCATAAACCACTTTCACATAAAAACAAAGGATGGGAAACTTTTACTGACACAGTTATAAAAGAACTAGATCTTGATGATAGACCTAAAGTGTTTGTGTTATGGGGCAACAATGCAATCCTAAAAGAAGAACTCATAACAAATAAGAAACACCTTATCATAAAATCAAGTCATCCTTCTCCATTAAGCGCCAGACATAGTTTTTTTGGTAGTAAGGTATTTAGTAGGGTGAATCAGTTTTTAAAAGAGACAAATCAAAAGCAAATAGACTTCACTCTAATGTGATGAAGTTTACTTGCTTTTTCTTTTTTTAAATTGTAAAATCAATGTATCAGAGTAACTACTTTGCGTTAAGTGTTATACCATGGGATGTCGGGTATGAACGAAGACTTACGTTGCGGTAAAGTAGTGCGTCCGCTGAATATAATACATTATGTATTTTTACTGTGGACCTCTAAAATTTTATGGAGGTTTTTTATTATGAAAAGACTTGTAGGAGACATTACTACAAAAACAATGACAAGAGTAGCATTACTATCAGCAATCGCTATTCTGTTAAAGCTTTACTTAAGTGTTACAGATGGACCAAACTGGCGTTTCACTGTATTTGGATTACCACTTGTGATTATTGGACTTATGTACCGTCCAACAATCGCTATCATGGCGGGATTCGTAGTAGATTTTATCTTTGCGATGTTAGGACCATGGGGATTCCAATTAAACTTAATGACATTTGAAGCAATTAGTTTTGCTTTAGTACCTAGTTTATTTGTGATAGGATATGAAGTTTTATTCAAATCTGAAATTACAAAAAAAGGTATTGTTATGAGTATTGTTGTTGCTTATATCTTTGGGTTTATTTTTAACACATTACAACTTGCAATCTGGGCAAATGGTTTTGAAAGTATTATTCCGTTCATACCAATTCGCATGGGATTCAGTATTGCAAACATTGTATTTGCGAGTTATATCACAGTACAACTTTATGAACGATTACTTGTTCATGAACTTATTTTAAGAAAAGAATAAAAGAAAAGAGGATTTCATTGAAATCCTCTTTTTAAAACCCTTGTCCAAGATTATTGATCCCCCACCAAGTACTAAAGAATATTTGAATTGTAAATACATTGATACTTACAAATAAAACTCTTATCGCAAAACGGTAGAAGTATTGATGTTTTGTTCTCATAAATGAGAATTTTAATAATACCGCGATAAACAATATGATGTAGTATACATACTGATTAAACACAGATGCGATATCATCTCTAAATAGTGGTTCGCCAACTTTATAGAATACAATATGCATGATTAATGGTAAACCAACCATGTAAAGCATATCGAAAGCTAAAGCGTCTTTCCAATGTTTGGGATGGTCGCTTATTATGTTGTATTCCATGTATTTTAGAATACGTAACCACGCAATAATAAAGAATAAATTAAATAATAATACTGTCATATAGCCATAGCTCATTAAGCTTTTTGGAGTAAGTAAAGATAGTAATATTAATACTGTATATAATCCTAATGAGATGTAGCTTGATTTGTTAATCATAAAAATCACCTATTTCATTATAACATACTTATTACAATTAAAAAGAGAAGATTAAATCATCTTCTCTTTGATTTTTTTTATGTTGTCTAAGTCTATCTTTGTAAGTAGTGGAGTGTTGTCACTATATGGGATTAATATTGAATCATAATAAGTTGGAGCAAACAATCTTTCTAAGATGTGCATTGTTTCAAGAGCACCATTAAACATTCTTACTTTTTGTGAACCTTGTGTTGATACAAGTATTAAGTTATCAAATGTAGGTACCTCGATATTGTGAATAAATTTGTCGCTATAGTATCGTTGAAACCTGTTGATTAGCTTCATCATTTTATCAGTCATTGCTCCAAAGTAGATGGGACTCGCTATCAGTAATGTATTAGCTTGTTCTAGTAATTTGTATATTTCTTGCATGTCATCTTTTTTTACACAACCTATTTTCTTTTCGCAATATTTACAATCATCACAAGAAGAAATATTGAGATCATATGCATTGATTGTTTTTATGTCTTCTTTGGTGTTGAGAAGAGTGTTTACTACATGCATTGTTTTTGAATTTTTGTTTGGGCTACCATTTAGTATAAGTATCATAACATCACCTCTTTAATAGTATATTAGAATTGAGTGTTAATTTCTAGTGTGTTTAAAAGAAAAAAAGACAGAATTGAATTCTGTCTTTTTGTTATAATTCGATAATTTTTACTTCTCCAGGTCCTAAGTGAATATCTAATCTATCATAGTCGATGAATTGCGTAAATTTACGTGGTCCTTCGTGAGTACTTAGTAATAATTTACCTTCCATCTCTTTGTTGTTAGATAGTTTTCTAAGTTCATGGATGTTTGGTCTTACGTATTGTTCACTATATGGATTACAGTTTGCTAGTACGATTAAACAATTGTTTTTGTTTGATTTTGTTTTCTTGAAGTATGCAAGACCTATAAATGTTTTTGGATGGTCTTCTGTGTATAGTGGAACAAAGTAATTTTTGTTTGTGATTTGTTTTAAGTATTTTTTACGGATTGGTTTTACATTATCTAGTGTGTCAGGGATATGCCAACGTCTGTGGTATGTATAGTGGAATTGATATTTATCAAATAGCGGAAGTTTTCCGTAATATGGATCAGATTCTTCTAGTTGGAATTGTTCGTTTGGACCACAGTCAAGACCTGTGTTCATTGGTTGACGTTCAAATACTTCTTGTCCACTGTTGATGAATGGAACACCGTTTGGCATAAACATGTTTAATACAGTTAATGCTTTTGATAGTGTTTCTCCTCCATCACGTGCTGCAAGGCGTGGTGTATCATGTGTTTCCCCACAAGCAAATGTTGGAAGTGGTAGGTTTACTGAGTTATACATGAACTCGAATAATGCACCTTCCCAAATACGTGGTTCCATAATAAATCCATTACCAATAATCATGTTATAACCAAAGTCTTTTGCTTTTTGTGCGTTTGAAGGATTTAGTTCTTCAGCTATGAAACTAAAGTCTTTGTCATATTCTCTTGCTTTTGAGATGATCATATCTAGTAGTTCTTTTGGTAATGCGTGTCCCATATCAATTCTAGCACCGTCAATTCCAAATCTTCTTTGGTATGATGGTACGATGTCTGCTAGTCTTTCCCAAAGTGCAGTATTTGGTTCTAGACCTTTATACATGTTTGATTTGATTGTATCAAATAAGATATAGGGTGCTCTGTCTTTGTTTTGTACAAAGTTGATTGTTTCTTTTGGAATATCTTTATACATTCTGAAGAATGTGATGTCTGTCCATGGAGGTTGTGGGTCATTGATGTGATCACTAAATGCTGGAGCGATTCGTAGGTTGAAATGTTTTTCGATATCAGCACTTAGGTTTTTTGAGTCTTTGATTTTGTTCCAAAGTGTTTCGTTTTGTTGTTTTGGGTTATGTTGGAACATATCGATATGTCTATAAGTATCTTTGTGTTGATATACTTTTTCCATTAACTCTATCGTAGGAGTAGAAGTATCTTCAACACCATCGATATGTGGTGCTTTGTAATTATCGTATTCATCTGCTTTGATCCAGTAGAACCAGTCAGGGTTGTCTTTGATTAACTCGTTTTCTACTGCGTTTGTACGAGGAATAATATCAATCATAACTCTCATATCTAATATGTGACATGCTTCTACAAAAGCACTGAATTCTTCATCTAAAGTCATATCGTCTTTTGTTAGTGGGTCTTTTAAGTTAGGGTCTAGTTCGTTAAAGTTTGATACTCCGTATGGAGAACCTAGATCACCCTTCTTATCTTTTAAGCTAAACTTTGAGATAGGAAGCATATACACAACATCTACACCCATTTTCTTAAGAAGTGGTAACATGCTTAGCATTTTTACAAATGAACCAGTCTCGGGTATTTTATAGATATTGCTGTCTTCTAATTTTCCAGAACGGTCGTTGTCCCATGCACTTGATGTACGAATCATTGTTGAGTAAACAACACTTTCTTTGATCCAGTCTCCACCTTTGTATGTTGATGTTAGTTTTTTATTTGTATTTGCACTGATTGATTTATTGTATTCTTGTGTTTCTTTTTTGTTTGGTAAGATATAGTCTTTAATTACTGAGCTAAAGAAATCATAAGGATCAACCATTAATTCTTGAGAAGCTATTTTGATGTATTTTTCTTGATCATAATCAAAACAGTTCCATAAATCTGGGACAGTATAGTTATATACTTGATCACCTTTGTTTTCTTGTAACACTTTAAGCAATTTTTCTAGCATTAATTGTTTCATAGAAAATTCCTCATTTCTTGATTTTTTTATATATAATTCATTATACATATTTCATGAAACAAGGGAAGATGTAAACGCTACCCTAAAACTCGTTTTGCTATGTTTTTTTAATAATTTAATGTATAATGTTTTTTGGTAGAGGTGATTTATATGAAAAAACCAGTAATGTTAGTAGTTATGGATGGATACGGTTTAAGAGACAGCAAAGTAGGAAATGCTGTATCTGAAGCGAATACACCAAACTTAGAATTACTTATGAAAGAATATCCAACATCTGATTTAAGAGCAAGTGGATTAAGCGTTGGTTTACCTGAAGGACAAATGGGTAATAGCGAAGTAGGACATTTGAACTTAGGAGCAGGTAGGATTGTTTATCAATCTTTAACAAGAATTAATAAATTTATTAATGATGGTGAGTTCTTCAAAAATGAAGCTTACTTAAAAGCAATGAATAATGCTGTTGAAAAAAATACAAAATTACACATCATGGGATTATTAAGTGATGGTGGTGTACATAGTCATATTTCTCATATTAAAGCATTGTTAAGAATGGCAAAAGAAAATAATGTAAAAGAAACATATATTCATGCATTCTTAGATGGTAGAGATGTAGCACCTGATAGTGCTGTAGATTATATTGCTGAGTTAGAAAAATACATGGCTGAAATTAACTATGGTAGAATCGCAAGTGTACATGGTAGATTCTATGTGATGGATAGAGATAATATGTGGGATCGTATTCAGATTTCTTATGATATCTTAACAAATGCCAAAGGTGAAAAAAGAATTAGTGCAATTGATGGTGTAGAACAATCTTATGAGAATGTTGTAATGGATGAATTTGTTATTCCATTTAACGTTGTACCTCAAGGTGTAATTGAAGATAACGACAGTGTAATCTTTGCAAACTTTAGACCAGATAGAGCAATTCAAATTAGTACTGCTTTAACGAATCCTACACTGACAGGAATCGATAGTACGAACGGTCCTAAGGATCTAACGTTTATCTCAACGATGCATTACAGTGAAAATGTATTAGGTGATATTGCATTTGGATTACAACAATTTGATAACATGTATGGGGAAGCGATTAGTAAAGCTGGTATGAAACAATTACGTATCGCTGAAACACAAAAATATGCACATGTTACATTCTTCTTCGATGGTGGAGCAGATAAAGAAATTGAAGGTTCTGATAGAGTATTAGTAGATAGTCCGAAAATTGAAACGTTTGATTTAAAACCTGAGATGAGTGCATACGAAGTTACAGATAAAGTATTAGAAGCAATTGAGTCTAATGTACATGATACAATCATTTTAAACTTTGCAAACTGTGATATGGTTGGTCATACAGGTAACATTCCAGCAGCTGTAAAAGCAGTTGAAACTGTAGATGAATGTGTTGGTAAAGTAGTAGATGCAATCTTAGATAAAGATGGTGTAGCTATTATTACTGCTGATCATGGAAATGCTGAAAAGATGTTAGATGATAATGGAAGTATGTTTACAGCACATACAACTTCATTGGTACCATTAATTATTACAAAGAAAGATATTGAAATCAGAGAAGGTGGAATCTTAGCCGATGTAGCTCCAACAATGCTTGAGTTATTAGGTGTAGCGCAACCATCTGAAATGACAGGTAAATCGTTAATTAAAAAATAGACAAAAATGACATTTTAAATGTCATTTTTTTTGTTATAATAGTAATAAGGGGTGAAGGAAAATGAAGAAGATTACATTACTAGTATTACTATTAATTTCTGCATTTACTTTAACAGGATGCAATGATGAAGTTCCAACTGAAAAACCAGTTGATGATAAACCACAAGATATAGTAGATCCATATGATCTAGATAATATCTTGTATTTTAATAATGAAGAAATCTCTACTTACCAACAATTAAGTGAAGAGTTTTCCTCGATGCAAATACAGTATGATTCAACATGTAGATTACATTTTGCTGATGATTATATCGAAATGAGCAATAAATCAATCCTTACACATGAGGATATCATCGATTATGAGTATAAGGCAAATACATGTAGTGATACTGACGTAACAAGAATGCTACAAGAGTTTACCAATTTAGATATTTCATTTTGGAATGAGGGAGAACAACTAAAATTATTTAACAAAACTGCGGAATTTGAGTATGAAGAGAATAAACTTCATATTTTATATACAGATAGCGAGGAAAACTTACTACAAGAACTTTGGATAACTTATTATGAAGATGAGATTATTTACGATTATAAAAAGACAGAGGTAAATATACTATCTTCTGTGATCAAAGAATCTATATATAATCCATTTGATATCTCATATTCATCTCTGTATAGCTCTGATTATATGGTGATGTATGTCGAGCAAGATTATGAAGATCATAACCTTGGAACGTATGAACAATTTGATTATTCATATTCTGATTCGCAAACAAGTTATCATTATACGAATGTTGATTATTATACGGGTGATTACTATTTAAACAATTATTTCATTGATCGTTCAAAAGAATATCCAACTGAAAATAAGACTGTTTCATTTGGAAAAATGATTGATGGAGTGAAAAGTGTAGAAGTTCTTTTACCAATTACTGATTATAACTATCAATCAGTATATCTTAATTTTAATATTGGACATATGGATGGTTGGAGTCAAATTATAGCGGATAAAATATTTACTGAAGATAATATGCCAATATTAGATAATCAGTCAAGTAGTCCAATGTTTGAAGGAGAATTTCCATATGTATATAGAGTTTATACAAGTGTAAAGGATGTGAATGAGTTAGGGTTACAGTTTGATATAATTAACGAGAATTTATCATACACTAAGTTCACAGAAGAAGATTTGCATGAGCTTCAAGAAAAAGCACTTGATCAATATATAAATGTAAATCCAAGTGGAGATAGATTTATTATGAATGAAGAGTTTTACATTGGGAATGTCGGATTTTACAGTTTCTTCAAATTAGGTGTTAGTGATGAATTTTTAACCGGTATAGAAGAACGTTTTACATTAAAAGAAATAACAAAGGATAGAGAAGATCTAACAATAGGAGAGTTTTGTGATCTGGTTCCTTATAGTAATGAATGTTTATATTATGATCCATTCATGTTTACGTTAGATGATCCTTTATTTAACGCTTCAAATAATTCAACAAAAGGATCTACTTTACAACAGTTTTATAATATAAGAGATGTATTATATGAAGATGAAAGATGGAACTATGAACTAGAGGCTAGATTTTATGAAAAGTTTGCATATTACGAAAATTTAGTTGTCCCAGATCCAATCAGGTATGATGATAGAGATCGATATGGATATGATCCTTCTGAGTATTTGGCAGTTAGCTATGGGGAAGCCTTAGTTACACAAAGGATAAATCCTCATATAAATGATTATATTAGTAATTATCATAGTATTGATGACTATGTTGATATCTTAACACCTGATATCATTGATAATGTTTCATTTAAAGTAGGGTCTTATCTTTCAATGACAAATGGGCTATATTTGAATGTTTTTGATTATTCAGAATTAAAAGATTACAATGCTGCTGATCATTCAATGTATAAATATTATCTTGATGAAGATAACAAATTCCATAAAGAATTTGCACAAACAAAGTATCAAGGTGAAGATGCAGTTGCTATATATTACAATATGTTTGATGAAGATGATTCAGCATATAGCATATATTATACTTATGATGAACTACAAGAAAAAACGGTACTGCTTGAAACATATATGAATTTTCAAACATTAGAATATTATGAAATAGAACTAAGCTATAGTAACGATGATGGATTAGATTATAATATTACTGTGAATGATCCTTTGAATATGATGTATTATCACATTAGTAGTCAAGATGAGTACACAATGATATCAGTAGATTTATATAATGAAGAAAGATTCTTAATGTCTGCGAGTGCAGTTTATGAAAACAATCAATGGCACCATATTAGATATCAATTTAATGCTGACGCTGTTGATGGATGGACAGAGTATATAGATGGTGAGTTTTATTGTAGTAATGGAGCTTGTGAAGTGGAAAGTAGCATGTTTCAATATTTTGGAGAGTTAAAAGGATTAACATTAACTTCATGTACAACAATGAGTTGTTATGGATTTGAAGAGTCTCAGTTTGTATTTAATAATCAAATGAGTTTTAGCTATTTCACAGCTTCAGAAGTTGAAAGGTTTATGAATGATGTGAAAGACATTACTGAATATATAGATATGCTTGGTGATGATAGTTTTGTTATTGCTGATACACAATATGACTTTAGTGATAGTGTGTTAGAAGAAATACTGTCATCCTTACCAACCGATATACAAGATCAACTGAATCAAAGTAAGACACAAATTGAAGAGTATTATAAAACACCATAGATAAAATGGTGTTTTATTTATTTCCTATTTGAAAGTGTTTTCATTTATTATATATTGTTTGTTTTATAGAACTATTTATCTTATAATGAATGTGTATAAAAATATAAATTATTTAAAGGAGATGTTTTTAAAATGCCATATATTACAGATGTATATGCTAGAGAAGTATTAGACTCTCGTGGGAACCCAACTATTGAAGTTGAGGTTTATACTGATTCAGGTGCTTTTGGTAGAGCTTTAGTACCAAGTGGAGCTTCAACTGGAGAGCATGAAGCAGTAGAATTAAGAGACGGTGTTAAATCAAGATATTTAGGAAAAGGTGTAGAAACTGCAGTTAAAAATGTTAACGAAGTTATCGCTCCTGAAGTATTAGGTTTAGACGTTACACAACAAGTTTTAGTAGACAAAATCATGATCGACTTAGACGGTACTAAAAATAAAGGTAAATTAGGAGCTAACGCTATTTTAGGTGTTAGTATGGCTGTAGCTAGAGCTGCTGCTGACTTCGTAGGATTACCATTATACTTATACTTAGGTGGATTCAATGCAAAAGAATTACCAACTCCAATGATGAATATCATCAATGGTGGATCACATGCTGATAACAATGTAGACTTCCAAGAGTTTATGGTTATGCCTGTAGGTGCTCCTACATTCAAAGAAGCATTACGTTGTGGTGCTGAAGTATTCCATGCCTTAAAAGCTGTATTAAAAGGTAAAGGTTACAACACTGCAGTTGGTGATGAGGGTGGATTTGCTCCAAACTTAGGATCTAACGAAGAAGCTTTAGAAGTAATCATGGAAGCAATCAAAAAAGCTGGATACGAGCCAGGTAAAGATGTTATGTTAGCAATGGACGTTGCTTCAAGTGAATTCTACAACAAAGAAAAAGGTGTTTACGTATTAGACGGTGAAGGTGGTAAAGAATTAACTGCTGCTGAATTAGCTGATTTCTATGTAGAATTAGTAGACAAATACCCAATCATCTCAATTGAAGATGGTTTAGATGAAAATGACTGGGATGGATGGAAAGTACTTACAGATAAATTAGGTAAGAAAATTCAATTAGTTGGTGATGATTTATTCGTTACAAACACTGAAAAATTATCTAGAGGTATCGAAGAAGGTATTGCGAACTCTATCTTAATCAAAGTAAACCAAATCGGTTCATTAACTGAAACTTTTGAAGCTATTGAAATGGCTAAAAAAGCTGGATACACTGCAGTTGTATCTCATAGATCTGGTGAAACTGAAGATAGTACAATTGCTGATATCGCAGTTGCAACTAACGCAGGACAAATCAAAACTGGTAGTTTATCAAGAACAGACCGTATTGCAAAATACAATCAATTATTAAGAATTGAAGATGAACTTGACGAAACTGCAAAATACAATGGTATTAAATCATTCTATAACGTAAAGTAATGAAAAGGACTCTATGAGTCCTTTTTTTATGACAAAAAAATTATTACTGTGTATAACACACTAAACTTCTTGATAAATAAAAACTGATGCTATATAATGCATAATAAGAGAGGTGCATGAAATGAAAAATTTACTGAAAAATAAAAACTTTACATTATTATTCACAGGAGCATTTGTATCTGAAATAGGAAACATGATGTTTGCATTTGCGATGGCTTTATATATTTTAGAGATTACAGGGTCACCAACTGCGATGGCATTATATATTGGGGTATCTGTATTAGTGAGAGTAGTAATGAGTCCAATTGCTGGACCGCTTGTAGATAGACTAAATAGAATTAGAGTCATTTATATAACTGATTATATAAGAGGAATTATGTTTGTAGGACTTGCATATCTTTTTTATTCAGGATTATCAGACATTCCTACAATTATCATATTGTTGTATGTAGCGAATGTATTATCTAGTGTGAATGCAGCATTCTTCTATCCAGCAGCAAGTAGTAGTATACCTGATATTGTTGGAGAAGAAAACTTACAAAGAGCACAAGGATTCCAAGGGTTTCTTCTTGCTTTCCCACAGTTAATAGGGGGATTCTTAGGTGCTGGATTCTTAGATACTGTAGGAGTTAATTTAATCATACTAATTAATGGTATTACATTCATCATTAGTGGTTTTAGTGAAATGTTTATTAGAACACCATATAAAAAAGATGTTGTAGTAGATGATGAGGCAAAAACAAAACCATTACTACAAGATTACAAAGAATCTCTTGTCTATATTAAGAAAATAAATTTAATGAGTTTGGTAGGATTCTTCCTTGTTATTAATTTCGCTGTTACACCAGTGTTTAGTATCGGATCACCAGTATTATTTAAAGAGATATTAAATCGTTCAAATACGATGGAATATGCATTTACTGGCGCAGCATTTAGTTTTGCTGCGATGGTTGGTAGTATTATTATTGGTGCTGTAAAATTAAAAAGTTATAAAAGGACAATACGTCTTTCTATGATGGTATTGTTTGTAACGTTTGTTTTAAATGTATTCTTTGTTTACTTAGTTGAGTTTGATTTTATTCCTTATTGGTGGTTTTATGGTTCTTATATCATGATCGCCTTAGTAATGGGAATGAATTTAAGCTTCTTAAATCTACCTATAAATGTAGGGTTAACATTAGAAGTAGAACCAGAAATGAGAGGAAGAGTATTCTCAACAGTTGGTGCTGTATCACAAATGGCGATTCCATTTAGTATGGTACTTGGTGGTGTTGTATTAGAGAATAATAGTATTTCTTTACTTGGTGTCATTTGTATTTTTTTAATGGCAATTCCAACACTTGGATTCTTAACAAGTAAAAGTGTATCTAGTGTTTTAACTAAAATAGATGAAAAACAGGCATTACTGGCAACACAAGAAAATGTTTAAAAGCACTCAATGAGTGCTTTTTTTGTGACAAATTTGTCGAATATAAGATAAAATAACACTATCTTTTTATATGATTTTGGAGTATAATTAAATACGCTTGAAGGAGTGATTTCAATGGATTTATTTTTGTTATTTGCACAATATGCATTATTGGCATTTGTTGTTATATATGCGACATCAAAACTGAGTTTCTTTGTAGATGAGCTAGATAAGAAAACAAACATATCAGGAGCTTTAATTGGTGGTGTGTTATTGGCTACAATCACATCAATGCCAGAGTTTATTACAAGTATTACCGCAACGATGAGTTCACAAGTGAACGAACCTGGACTTGCGTTTGGTAATGTATTTGGTAGTAATATTTTTAATATTTCTATTTTAGCACTTGCTGATATAATTTTTGTGAAAGATATGTTCTTTAATAAAGTAAAGACACAAAGAAAAACAAATGCACTTGTTATCTTAATGTATATTATTTTTATGATTCCATTATTACTAGGTAAGTTTGGATGGGGAGACTATGATACATTTAGTATTGCATTCTTATTGTCATTCAACTTAATCTCTTTGGTTATCGTAGTAGTGTACTTCTTCAGTATCAAGGCAATGGGTGAAGATGAGACAGAGCAAAGCGAAGAAGAGAGTACGTATTCATTTAAGCAAATTGGTATTTATTTCTTTTTGTGGGCAACTGTTGTAGTAGCTTCAAGCTTCTTTGTAACGATAGTAGCAAACAATTTAGGTAATACATTAAATTTAGGTAGTAGTTTTGCAGGAGCGATATTCTTAGGAATCGCAACGAGCTTACCTGAATTTACAGCTGTAATTACTCTAATGAAACTGAAAAATTATGAAGCTGCACTTGGTAATATTGTTGGGTCAAATATTTTTAACTTAACAATTATATCTGTTGTAGATATCATAAATGTAAGAAAAGATTTATTTGATACAATTTTATTAAATCAACCAGGTAGAGAAAATATCTCTTTACTCTTGATTTTAGGGCTGTTTAACTCTATAATGTTAATGATAGCTTTACTAAGAAAGAAATCTAATAATAGAATTACATATTTAATTCCAAGTATATTGATCCTAATCGGATACTTTGTATACATTGGATTAAGTGTATAGGAGGAAAATCATGTTAGCAATTGACATCATCTTATTAGTGGTTGCATTATTATTAATCACACTAGTAGTATTACAAAGTTCAAAGGATAGTATTGACTCTGCGTTCAGTGGAGAAAAAAGCGAATTATTCAATAACCAGAAACAACGTGGTTATGAATTGATTATGAGTAGAATCACAATGAGTATGAGTGGTTTATTCATCATTTTAAGTATCGTAGCAATGCTAATCTCAAGAACACAATAATTGTGTTCTTTTTCTTTGCTGGAGGTAAATTATGAAAGAGAAGATATTAACGTTTCTAAAAAGCGAAACACTAAAGAAAACAAATATCGAAGAGTTGAAAGATGCTCTTCATATTTCAACGAGCAAAGAATTCAAAGAAATGATTAAAGCAGTAAATCAACTTCTTGAAGAGGCTGTGATCATTGAAAACAATAAACATGAAATAACATTAATAGAAAATACGAATTATCTAATTGGTACTCTTGACTTAAAAGAAAAAGGGTTTGGGTTTGTGATACCTGAAGAAGTATCGAGAAATGATGTATTTATCCCAAAAGATTATATAAAAGGTGCGATGAACAAAGATAAGGTACTCGTTCACTTACTAAAGAATAAACAAGGCTTTCGTGCTGAAGGTGAAATAAAGAGAATACTTGATCGCAAATATACTCATATTATTGGGTATCTTGATTTTAAGAATGGACACTCGATAATTGTTCCTGATGATAAAACAATCAAAACAGAAATCATGATTCGTAGAGAAAACCAAAACAATGCAAACCGCTTTGATTTGGTACGATGTAAAATCATTAATTACTCATTCAAAGGCAAAATCGAATGTGTGGTAGAGGAAATATTTGGAAACAAAAATTCTGCAGGTGTTGATATATTAAGTAAGATACTAAAACATAATATTGATCCATTGTTCCCACCTCTTGTTCTTCACGAGGCAAACAGTTTTACAAGTGTTTCTAAAGAAGATAAAGTAGGTAGAAAAGATCTAACAAATGAAAAAATCATCACAATAGATGGTGATGATTCAAAAGATTTTGATGATGCAGTAATCGTTAAGAAGTTAGATAATGGAAATTACCATTTAGGAGTACATATCGCTGATGTATCACATTATGTTACTCAAGATAGTTTATTAGATGTTGAAGCACTTCATAGAGGTACAAGTGTGTATCTACCTGGACGTGTTGTTCCTATGTTACCAGAATCATTAAGTAATGGTATTTGTAGCTTAGTTCCACATGAAGAACGTCTAACAGTATCATGTGATATGGAAATAAATAAAGAAGGTAATATTGTGAATTATACAATTTATCCTTCTGTAATCAAAAGTTACCAAAGAATGACTTATAATAAAATTAATAAGATTTTCTTAGGTGATGTAGACTTGGCTGAAGAATACGTTGACCTAGTTGAGATGTTTTATGATATGAGAAATTTAGCTAAAATACTGAAAAAGAAACGTGAAACATATGGAAGTATTAACTTTGAAAGTGATGAATCGTATATTGAACTAGATGAGAATCAAAAAGCAGTTGGTATCAAATTACGTGATAGAGGTGTTAGTGAAAGTATTATAGAAGAGTTTATGTTAAAAGCAAATCAAACAGTTGCTGAGCATATATACTGGTTGAATTTACCATTTATATATCGTGTACATGATAAACCAAAAGAAGAAAAACTTCACAAACTTCTAAGAATGGCTAATGCACTAGGATATAAGGTTAAAGCAAAAAATGAAATATCAAATTTTGAACTACAAAAATTACTAGATACAGTAAAAGGTGAAGCAAGTGAAAAAGGGATTAACTTACTGGTGTTACGTAGTATGCAAAAGGCAATCTATAGTGAACAATGTTTAGGTCATTATGGGTTAAGCTTTAAATTCTACACACACTTTACATCACCTATTAGAAGATATCCAGACTTGATCGTACACCGATTATTAAGAGAATATCTATTCAAAGACAATCGCTCTACAAATGTGATTGACTACTACGATAAACATATGCCTGATATCGCAATCAAAGCCAGTGAAACAGAACGTAGAGCTGTGTTGTGTGAAAGAGAAGTCGTTGATATGAAAAAAGCAGAATATATCTCACAATTTATTGGGGATATTTTCCCTGGTATTATAAACAGTATTACAAATTTTGGAATATATGTTACACTAGAAAACACAGTAGAAGGATTGGCGCATATTAAAACATTAAATGACTATTATCATTATGATGAAGAATTAATGATGTTAATTGGAGAAAGAACAAAAAATATCTACAAAGTTGGAGATAAAGTTAGAATCAAAGTAATGAGAACCAACATCCCTGAAGGTGAAGTAGACTTTAAAATATTGTAGGTGATACAAATGAAATTAATTGCACAAAACAAAAAAGCAAGTCATGATTATTTCTTACTTGAGAAATATGAATGTGGTATTGTTTTAAAGGGTACAGAGATTAAATCAATACGAGAAGGAAAAGTAAATATTAAAGATAGTTATGCTGTAATAAGGAATGAACAAGCATATCTTTTAAACATGCATATATCAAAATTTAAACAAGGTAACATATTTAATCATGATGAAACAAGAAGTAGAAAACTACTACTACATAAAAAGCAAATCATCAAGATCAACAATAAAGTGATGCAAGATGCTTTAACTTTAGTACCAACAAAAGTGTATTTAGAAAATGGACTTGCCAAAGTAGAGATTGCTCTGGCAAAAGGTAAGAAGCAGTTTGATAAGAGACAATCACTAAAAGAAAAAGATACAAAAAGAAGATTAGATAAAGTAATGAAAGATGCAAGATACTAAATAAAATATGATATAATACCCATAAGGGACGAAGGCCCTTATGGGCTTTTTTTATGTTTAGGAGGACAAGATGAAAAAATTAATTACTATGACTTTACTTCTAATGCTTACATTTTCTTTATCTGGATGTAACAAGGAAGAAGAAGAAACAACAGTAGAAACATTTCTTGTGAATGATCAATCATTACTTGAATTTGATTTCGCTGAAGCTGAGGAATGTTATGATTGTATCTTATTTGAAGATTTTGAGGTTCTACTTATTGGAATAGATGAATCATTTCGATCAAAGTTTAAGTATATTGATACCTACATAGACTATGAGTTAGAAGGTACAATCACAAGAGAAGATTTAAATAGAAACAACAATGTACATAGAGGTCTATCAGTAATGGATTCTCATGATCCATTTGGAATATATACATTTAGTACATATTTAGCTTATGATTGTTATGAAAACCTCGATGAAGAAAATAAATGTCAAGTTGGTGATAATCAATTTATGAAGATGTATGGTACAAATAAACTATATACAGTTGAATCTTTTTTGATGATTGATGGTGAAAAAACGAATATTAATAAAGTTACTTACAAACTTGAAGGAAATGTAGAAGTATTGAAACAGTATCAATACAATGATACTACGTCCATTCAAAGATTTACTGAAACAGACTATTTATCATTGACAAAAAGTGATACAAGCTACAGATATACATATCTTAATATAGATAAAGATATTATGATTGAATATAGTTATAATTCTGAGTATGAACATGAGAGTATTTCGTTTTATGATAAAGAAACAGATATTACATATCATACGAAGTTTTCTAATACTTTTGAAATATATAATGTCACGAGTTATACTGATGGAAAATATAGCTTATCGTTGAATAAAACAGTTGATGCTGGTTATGTAGAATATCGATATAATGTCGATTTGTTTGATTTGAATTCCTGGAATACATATTCTCTAGATGACAGTAAACTTGACGATAACGAGCGATTTTTAACCATTCCAATATATCATGATACATATAATCGTTTATTCCATATCGGTACATTCACAGATGAAGAACTGTCAAATAAAGCAATACAGTTTGAAGCAAATCTTACATTTAATGAGGAGAAACAAACCCTGTTATTTGATGAGTTCAATCAATTGATTGAGAATAATAACTTAAAGGCATTTGAATATGATTTCTCAGATTTCTATTTAAAGGTAGAAAATCTGATAAATGAAATATTATATATACCATATTAGTTTCTAAAGAAAAGAGCTTGTAGTATAGTAGTAGAGAGGTGATTTTATGACAATAGAATTATTTGTTATTCTCTTACTAGTATTTACAAGTTCTGCTTTTATTAAAGGGTGGGCTGGTTTTGGAACTAACTTAATAGCGATGCCTATTTTAGTAGCAATGTTAAATCTAGGATTAGAAACTGGGGTTACAATTGTAATCAGTGTAAATATATTTTTAAATATTACGATGTTGATTGAAAATAAGAAATTTAATATCAAGAGTTTAGATAATATTAAGCTTCTTGTACTTTTTGGAGTAACATTCACATTCATAGGGGCGTATTTCTTAAAAAGCCCTGACAATGCAAATTTAATTAAGATAATCGCAGGATCTGCGATTGTCATCTTATCTTTATATCGAATCTTCACCGCAGTATATGAAATTAAATCAAAAATCAAAGAAGATAATGTAAGTAGATACTTTATCCCTGTTGGTATTATTAGTGGATTCTTTAATGGGATTGCTGGACTTGGTGGAATACCTGCTTTGTTGTTACTATCAAATACAGACATGGATAAAGAAAAATTAAAGACAACAATTGTTTCTTATTTTCTAGTTATGAATGTTGTCGCAATAATTGGGTATATACTAGTAGGAAACTATACAACATTTGTTATCACGAGTATTCTATACATGATTGTACCAAGTATATTGTTTGTCTTACTTGGTGTATATATGAGTAGAAGAGTGAGTGATAAAATATTTAGTCGTGTCATGTTTGGTATACTATTGTTTATGGGAACAAACTTAGTAGTCACAGGTATTGTAGGTAAGGGAATTATTCAGTTATTATTCACATAATTTACTTAACTTTTAAATAATGTGTGTTATAATACAATTCTAAAGTACACATATGGGGTTGTTTATGGATTCGACAGGGTAGTTTAGAGCTTGATAAGCATGTCAGCGTTGTGGCTGTAAAATCACTAGGTTAAATATAACCGGAAATACAAATTACGCTTACGCAGCTTAAGAAAAAGCGCGTTCTCCTTTTATCAATTACCTAGAGTTATAAAAGTCGAGATCAGCTAATCTAGGATATATTTTGTTTGTGCCGTCTTAACAAATAAAATGAATCTAATAAGACTCGCTAATCACTAGGGTGTTCGTTGTTTGGTGGCTAGTTAAATAATCAATGAACTAAACATGTAGAAAATGAAGTATCGGCTATTTTGGACAGGGGTTCAAATCCCCTCAACTCCACCATTAGTACCCGCGTCCGGGAAATTCTAGAAGGCTTCATATAGCCGTTATCGGAATTCCCGGTTTTTTTATTACCCAAAAATATACCCTTTTTTGACCCTCAAACTGACGAGTTTCAAACTAAACCCCTGGAAAGACAGGGTTTGGACTGATTTTTGGCGTTTTGAACCCGCGTCCATAATTGAACTTATAAGTTTGTATTAAAGTCTTTACAGAGAGGTTTACAGACACAATATACCAAAATAAAAACATACTCTTAAAAAGACTGAGGGAGTTGAGGGAACTGAGGGGCGTTATTTGTGATATAATTAGTTTAGAAATGGAGTGGTGATATGATCGAGAAATATAGTGAACTTACTTGTCCACATTGTGGGCATAAAGAGAATATAGAAATGCCAAGTGATTTTTGTATGTATTATTATGATTGTAAAAACTGTGGAGAAAAGATTGTTCCAAAGCATGGAGATTGTTGTGTGTTTTGTTCTTATGGAACAATACCGTGTCCACCTATTCAATTGGAAAAGAATAAATGTTGCGAATAAACCATGAGTAATTGGAGGTAAATAATATGAGTACTAAAGATTGCTGTAGCAGTTGCAAGACAGAGGTAAAAGAAGAGAATAACAACAATTGCCCAATATGTAATAATGGAGGTAGATCTGTTGCTAAAGAAACTATTGTACATTTAGTAAAAGATGGATATAGTAATTTACTTCATTCTGAAGAATATATGATTTGTATGAAGGAAGATTGTGAAGCTGTTTACTACAGTCTTAATAAAGATGAAGTATACCTTCAACATCAAGTAAAAGTACCAATATGGTTCAAGGTAGATGCAAATCCTAAGTATGCTTGTTACTGTAGCGAAGTAACTGAAAAACAAGTAATCAATGCGATCAAGGAACAAGGGGCAAAGACAGTTAAAGAAATAAATGCTATTACAGGAGCTATGAAAGATTCTAATTGCATTAAAAATAACCCTCTTGGAACATGTTGTCATGGAATTATTCAAGAAATAATAGATAAAACACTAGTGTAAATTACCAAAGAATTATCTAGTTAAGACCTAGAACAGGGGTTGGTCCAAACTCAACTCCACCAATTTAACCCGCGTCCGAGGAATTTAATGGCTAAATTAAGCCGTTTATAGATTCCTCGGTTTTTTATTTGGATTTGAAATATTCATAAAAAAGACAGAAATAGTGACAAACAATAGTGTATCTACCTTTTAATCTTTAAAACAACGCTATTTATTGGAATACAACGAATCGTTGATTTCATTCTTGTATGTGATAATGTATAATTAAGTTAGTGAAAGGAGGTAGTTATGTCATTTGGAGAAAGACTTAAGCATTATCGATTATTACATCATATGAATCAAAGAAATCTCGCCGAGAAACTAAATGTAACATCACAAGCAGTCTCGAAATGGGAAAACAATATCTCTGAACCAGAGTTTCAGATTATTGAAAGACTAACTGAGATTTTTAAAATTTCATATGATGAGTTGTTTTCAATCGATAGTCGACTAGCATACCAAGGAAAGCTGTTTGAAGTGAAAAAGGATCAAAGATTAGGGAAAATTTATACTTTCCTAACATTATTTTTTTCATTTTTATTTGTTGGCTTGATAGTTGTAATTGCATATACTGCACAACACAAAGAACTACCCGTTTCATTCCCGCTTAGTTTTGGACTATTAACTTTTATAGTCTTGATGTGTTTGATATTTTTTGCTACTTCAAGACAACATTTTCAATCAAATGGAGATTTATTGTTTACGATATATAATGACCATGTTGAAATTACAAATAGTGGTGAAGTGATTACCTTCGATGAAATGATGAAAATATCGATTCGGATGCAACGTTTTTATGAGAACATTGGAATTATCAAATTTCGATTGGAAAAGGTGAAAGTACGTATTCGAGATGTATCCAATGTTAGTGAAGTATATAGTAACTTAAATAAACTAAAATATAGAAGTATGAAAGGAGAATCAAAATGAATATTTTATGGGGTGTATTGGTTTTAATTATTGGATTATTGATCTTTGTTGGAGCATTAACGAAAAGTGAGTTTGTAATATATAGACTGTTTCACGCTAGAGCGAAAATGCTATGGGGGGACAACGCTCACACATTTTTAATGGTAGTTGGACTAGTCATTGCGGGTCTTAGTGCACTATTCTTCCTAGGTATCTGGGGTTAAATTGTAAGGCTAATTTCGAAATTAATAATATACAAGTAAAAGAGCGATCATGAGTATTGCTCTTCTTCATTGTGAAAGGGGTTGGTCCAAACTCAACTCCACCAATAGTACCCGCGTCCCGGAAATTCTAGAAGGCTTCATATAGCCGTTATCAGAATTCCCGGTTTTTTTATTACCCAGAAATATAGGTGAAATTGAGGGTCAAATCAGCCGATTTTTCGTTCTAGCCCTATTGCAATAGGGTTTGGACTAATTTTTGGCGACCAAAACCCGCATCCATAATTGAACTTATAAGTTTTTATTAAAGCCTTTACAGAGAGGTTTACAGACACAATACACCAAAATAAAAACATGCTCTTAAAAAACTGTGGGGGTTGAGGGACTAGAGTGGAGTTATCTGTGATATAATTAGTATAGAAATGGAGTGGTGATATGATCGAGAAATATAGTGAACTTACTTGTCCACATTGTGGGCATAAAGAGAATATAGAAATGCCAAGTGATTTTTGTATGTATTATTATGATTGTAAAAACTGTGGAGAAAAGATTGTTCCAAAGCATGGAGATTGTTGTGTGTTTTGTTCATATGGAACAGTTCCTTGTCCACCTATTCAACTGGAAAAGAATAAATGTTGCGAGTAAACCATGATTAATTGGAGGTAAGTAATATGAGTAATAAAGAATGCTGTTGCAGCTGTAAGACAGAAGTAAAAGAAGAAAATAACAAGAATTGTCCAATATGTGGTGATAAAGGTATATCCGTTAGAAAAGAAACTGTTGAACATTTAGTGAAAGATAGATATAGTAATTTACTTCATTCTGAAGAATATATGATTTGTATGAATGAGGATTGTGATGTTGTATACTACAGTCTTAATAAAGACGAAGTATACCTTCAACATCAAGTAAAAGTACCAGTATGGTTCAAGGTAGATGCAAAACCTAAGTATGCATGTTACTGTAGTGAAGTAACTGATACACAAGTAATCAATTCTATAAAGGAACAAGGTGCAAAAACCGTCAAAGAAGTAAATATCATTACAGGAGCTATGAAAGATTCTAATTGCATTAAAAATAATCCTCTTGGAACATGTTGTCATGGAATTATCCAAGATATAATCGATAAAACTCTAGTGTAAATTGCCAAAGTACTATATAGTTAGATATGAACTATGATGGAAATTAAACAGTGTGTTACGATGTAGTCATAAGTAAGTGGGTAAAGTGAAAAACATAACCAAATTCAAACTCTCAGCGTGTAAAAAAAACAAAGTCGGTTAAAAAGTGCCCTCAACTCGGTTCAACACTAGTGAAAATCGAAACAAAGTCGGTACGGACAAGACAGGGGTTCCTTCCGGATTTTAATACATTTTATACTAGTTACCGATTACTAAAAATACATACACTTAAAGTTATGAAAACAATGAAAAATACACTTTTAGTGATATAAAGAACGCAAAAAGGTACGTCAGGTAAACGCAAAAAGGGTTGAGAGGCGTCTAAAACGAAAGCAAAAAGGTACGGACACCACAATATAATGGTTTAACTAAGGCGTTTTAACTGATTATCAGTTGAGAGGTCTTTTTTAATTGGACGTAGACAGGTTTTAATGTAATTCATGGTTTCCATTAAAAATCAGTAAATCATAATATTGTATACCTCAATGACGTAGTAAAATTTGACAAGTAACCCATTGGGGTATAAAATAAAAGAGAGGTGATATTATGAAAATTACATTAAAGACAGTAAGAGAAAACATTGGTTTAACACAGGAACAGGTATCTGAGATAACCGGAGTACCTGTGAAAACTATACGTAATTGGGAACAAGAAATAAGAACACCTAGTGAATGGACCATGGATCTAATCATAGACAAAATATTAGCTGTTGAAATGAATAAGAATCTTGAGTTCAATGAAGATGGAGATAATGAGACAAGTGTTTTAACATTTAGTATGATAAAAAAAGAGATTACTGAAGTAGCAAAAGATTTAGATATAGAAAAAATTTATCTGTTTGGCTCGTATGTAAAAGGAGATGCATCCCCTATAAGTGATATAGATTTATATATGCAAAGTGATATATTTGGACTAGAGTATTTTGGCGTAATAGAAAGATTCAGAAATGTTTTACATAAAAAAGTGGATCTTCTAAGTAATAAAACAATACTATCAGATTCAAACATCTATGATGAGATAATGAAAACAGGAGTAGTTATTTATGAAAGACAATAAGTATATTGCTAGAGTAATTAAATACATAAATAAGATAAACAAGTATATGTTATATGTTGATTCTTACGAAATCTTCATTGTGAATGAAGAGAAAGTGGATGCAGTCATCCTAAACCTAGAGCAAATCGGAGAAACGGTTAAGAAATTATCCGAATCGTATAAGCAAAACCATCCTGAAATTGATTGGATAAACATTTCAGGTTTGAGAAATCTTATAGCTCATGAATATGAAGAGGTTGATATTTTATTGATTTACAGTACTGCAAAAAACAAGATTAATGAGTTGTTGGAAATAATTCAAAAGTAGGATGGATGAGGGTATCGTTCAGGGACCCTCAACTCAACAAAAGTACACTAGTCCAAGGAATTTAATGGCTAGATATAGCTGTGTATAGATTCCTTGGTTTTTGTTTGGAGTAAAAAGATATAGATAAATATCACTTTTCTATGTGTTTTTATTGAAACTTAGTTATTATAGGATTGGTTTTAGTTTTTGGAACTTTAAATCCTATATGTATATAAAAAGATATGGTATAATATTATAAAAGGAAGTGATGAGATGTTTAGAATTGTTAAAGAATATGAAAGAGGAATTAAATTTAGATTTGGTAAATTCATTAAAGTTATGAACCCTGGTATTAGGTTGGTAATACCTATTATCCATGAAGCTAAAAAAATTGATTTAAGAACAATTACTCAAGATGTACCACAGCAAAAGTGTATTACAAAAGATAATGTGACGATTACTATTAATGCTGTAGTATACTACAAGGTATTTGACGCAAAAAAAGCTGTTTTGGAAGTGAAAGATTGCTTTTTTGCTGTTGCGCAATTAGCACAAACAACTTTAAGAAACTCTCTTGGGGGATTTGAACTAGATGAATTATTATCTAATTTAAAAGTAATCTCAAAAGAAATTAAAGAAATTGTTGATACTGAAACAGATCCGTGGGGAATCAAAGTTGAAAGAATTGAAATAAAAGATATTCAAATTCCTGAGGATATGGAGAGAATAATAGCAAAAGTTGCTGAAGCAGAGAGAGAAAAGAAAGCAATCATTGTAAAAAGTGAGGGTGAAGTTGGAGCTTCTCAGAAACTAGCAGATGCAGCAAAAATACTTTCTACGGTACCTGGTGCAATGCATTTAAGAACTCTAGCTAGTATTAATGATTTATCTGGTGATAAATCTAACACTGTGATTTTCGCAATTCCAGTTGAGGTTTTAGAATCATTTAAATCTGGAAATGTAGTTGATACAGTAAAGAATATTGTTAAGAAATAGTTTAGTAATGGAAAAATTATAAGAGACTTCATTGTAAGTCTCTTTTATTGTGACAATTAAAACCTGTAGAGAGAGAGTATTGTTTTGGGTCTGTAAACTATACCATTTAATAAGGCGAATAATGAACTTTGATTGATTGTAAGTTGATAGAACTTTTTTATTTGTCTTATCTATAAAAAAGATTATGTAATTATAAACAAGAAAAATGGTATAATAGTTTTTAGAGGTGGTATTATGTCTCAAAATAAATCATTATTACGTATACTTGTAACTTTAGGATTTATGTTCTGTGTGTACATCGTTTTTACAGCTATTGTTGAATCGATTGAAGCAAGTGAAACAACAATTCATTTAGGGCTTGATAATGAAGCGGAAGGTTCTTTTACAATAGTAGAAGAAACAAAATTCACATTATGGTTGTCAGAAATTTCATTTTCTGATGAAACGTCTTTAGACTGTCTCGCATCTGCTGACGGTGTAGATAAAACAACAGATATTGAATGTGATGATTTTTGGTATGATTCAATCCTATTTAGTTTAAAGCTAACTGATGAAGAAGGTAACCATTATTACTTTGATGATATGGGAAATACAACACTTACATCGAATAACGACAAAGCAATCGGTAAGGTTACACTTCCAAAAGGTGAATATACATTGCAAGTACTTGATCCTGGTAGTTATGGTTATGCAAATGTCTTGAAATTACAGAATAGTGAGATATTTTCAAATATATTTAAGATTGTATTTGGAGGTATTGGAGCTGTATTCTTATTCATAATATATTTTGTTTTATTAGCATTAAGTAAGAATCAAAAAAGAAGAGCGATGTATCAAAGTGATGAATATTATATTAACAACATGAATAAATTAGATCAAAATCAAGAAATATATGATGATGAAGATCCGTTTAGTCAGTATGACAAGAAGGAGAATAATCATGACTACAAAAGATATTAAAAGCAGTGGATTGTTAGATATACTTATAGAAAAGTATAGTGAAGACACTATTCTACTTATCGCAACATCTACAAACAATGTACCTAATGTGAGAAGTGTTGATAGTTTTTACTATGATGGTTCGTTTTGGATTGTTACTGATAGCAGAGCAAACTATGTAAAAGAAATTATGGATAATATGTTCACTATGATAAGTGATGGGGGACATAATAGATTTTGGTGTAAAGGTGAAAATATTGGACATCCACTAGATAATAAAGAAATTCGAGAAACATATTTAAAAGTATTTCATAACTGGTATAAAGAAGTAAATAATGAAGATTTAAAGACAACTTGTTTTATAAAAGTAACACCATATAAGGGATATGTTCATAAAGATAAGATTGGCTACAAGTTTGATATTGAAAAAGATACAGTTGAAATAAAAGATATAACACATCATATTGATGTAAAACTGAATCCGTTTTGGTAATAAAACTGTACAATTGTACAGTTTTTTGTTTGAAAGATTACAAGTATAAGGAGTACATAAATGAAAGAACTAAAAATATCAGAAATGTTAGAAGCACAGTATAAATTATGGGAAAAGCATAAAGAAACTTGGTCACCTATGGATCCTAAAGCTGCAAGAGATTCATTACTATGGATGATAGAAGAAATTGGTGAAGTAGTAGCGATTATTAAGAAACGTGGCGAAACAGAAATTATGAATAACAAGGACTTAAAAGAAACATTCACAGAAGAATTAGTAGATGTGTTTATGTACTATTTAGATGTACTAAATAGATATGATATATCAGCAATAGATTTCAGCAATGCATACCGTAAAAAAAACAATAAAAATATTGAAAGAGATTTCAATAAAGAACATCAAAATTTCTTGAAGTAAGTAGGTGAAAGCATGAATGAGTTTCATTTTAAAAGAAATAAAATTCTAAGTATAATACTCGTTTTTATACTGCTTTTTGTTGTCACATTAAGTACTAGTAGAACCACTCATGCAGAGTTTCATGATAACTTTAATGAAAAAAGAGTGTTGTTTATATCATCATATGCCCCTTCTTTTAATACATTCTATAAGCAAATAGATGGAATTAATGATGTGTTTGAAGGGTATCCAATTACTGTGGATATGGAATTCATGGATTCCAAAAGATACAATAATGAAGAAAATCTATTGAATTTCTACAACAATATTTCATATAAAATAAGTCAAAATGATTACGATTTATTGATGGTTAGTGACGATAATGGCTTAAGTTTTGTTATGGATAATAGAGATGAATTGTTTCCTGATTTACCTATTGTATTCTTTGGAATCAACAATGAAGAAAACGCAATATTATTCAGTAGTGATGAACTTATCACTGGAGTGATAGAAGATATCAGTATTGAAGAAACAATCGATATCGCAGTTGAATTAAATCCTTTAGCTACAAAAGTGATTGCCCTTACTGATAATACACCATCAGGACAAGCAGATCTTATTAGATATTATGAGTGTCTCATCAATCATCCAAATTTAGAGTTTGTGGATATTGATATGAGTGATTATTCAATGGAAGAATACCTAATAGAAGTATCAAAGATTGAAAATGATTCTATCATAATTTTGCTATCTGCATTAAAAGATAAAAATAATGAAGTTTATTCATTTGATGAGTCAGTTGATCTACTTACAAAAAATACAAACTTACCAGTATATCATTTATTTGAACATGGGATCGGTGATGGATTATTCGGTGGTAAAGTTGTATCACATTATAAACAAGGACAAACAGCTGCAGAATTAGTATTAAGAATATTTAATGGAGAAGACATCAGTGAAATTTCACTTGTAGAATCAAGTCCAAATATTTACTTATTTGATTATGAGTTACTAGAACAATATGGAATTGAGGAATCTCAACTACCAGTAGATACGATATACTTAAATAAAGAACTAACATTTTTCGAACAATATACTTTATATATAATCATATCAATTATAGGCTTTGTTTTATTACTGATTACAATTTTCGCATTATTATGGTTAATGAGGGTAAGAAGACAATCAAATAAGAATTTAGAAGAAGCAAACATAAAACTATCAGATTTAAATGATGAGTTAAAATATGCATCATACCATGATTACCTAACAGGATTATTTAATCGTAATTACTTTGAAAAGAAGTATCCACTTTTCAACGATGTTGAAGGAAATGTTTCGATTGTTTTAGCTGATGTAAACGGACTAAAACTAATAAACGATGCATTTGGTCATATTAGTGGAGATAAAGCATTAATAGAAGCAGGTAAATTATTGAAAAAAGTCTTTTATGAGGCGCAAGTTTTTCGTATTGGTGGAGATGAGTTTGCCGCAATTTCTGTTAATATTACAGATGAAGAGATTCTAAAAAGAATGAAGATATTACGAGAAGATGCAAAGAAAATATCAATTGAGGGAGTTCAATTATCATTATCAGTGGGATATGCTTCAAAATTAAATAACGAGAAAACTATGACAGAAATATTTACTGAAGCTGAAGATTGGATGTATCGAGAAAAACTACATGATGTACCTTCAAATAGAGGAGAAATCATCGACACTATCATTGCTACGATAAATGAAAAGGATATTTATAGTGAGAAGCATTCACAAAGAGTTAGTTTGGCTTCAGAAAAAATCGCAGAATTAATGAAACTTGACAACAAAGTAATTAAAAATATCAAAACTGCAGGATTACTTCATGATATCGGAAAAATTATAGTTTCATCTGATATCCTAAATAAAAACGGTAGACTTACTGAAAGTGAATATAACGAAGTAAAGAAACATTCAGAGATTGGATACCGTATTTTATACAGTGTATCTTCAATGAGAGATATCGCTACATTTGTTTTTTGCCATCATGAGAGAATGGATGGCCTTGGGTATCCTAGAGGATTAAAAGAAAATGAAATACCTCTAGAATCAAAAATAATTAGTATGGCAGATGCTCTAGATGCAATGATTAACTATAGACAGTACAGAAAGAAAATGAGTAAAGAAGAAATTATAAAAGAAATCAAAGAAAATTCAGGTACTCAGTTTTCTAAAGATGTCGCAAATGTTGTACTTGAAAATATCGATACAATTTACAAGTTCATAAAAGAATAAATAACATATAAGGAGAAACCTATGGCAATTACAATCAAAGAAGCAGTTACAAAAAAAGATAAAAAAAGATTCATGGATTTCGCAAACAAACTTTATAAAAATAATAAGTGTTATATACCACCTCTTTTCTCTGATGAGATGAACTCAACAGATGAATTGAAGAACTTAAGCCTTGCGTTTTGTGACACAATCTTACTTCTAGCTTATGACAATAATAAATTAGTAGGAAGATTAAGAGGATTGATTAATTATAAATATAATGATAAAAACAATCATCTTCATTTACGCTTTAATCATTACGACGTAGAAGATAATTTTGAAATCACAAAAGCATTGTTTGATTACTTAATCAAATGGGGTAAAGAAAAGGGTATGACACACATCAATGGTCCTATAGGCTTTAATGATTTAGAGAAACAAGGATTATTGATTGAAGGATTTCAGTATGAAGGAATGTTTATCACATACTATAATTTCCCGTATCATAAAGACCACTTGGAGCGTTATGGACTTATGAAAGATGTAGACTGGGTTGAGTATAGAGTAAAAGTTCCTACAGAAGTGAACCCACGTCTTGAAAAAATCCAAAATAGATTACTTGAAAGAAGTAAATACAAAATAAAAGAAATCAAAAACAAAAAAGAATTGGTTCCCTATCTATATAAAATATTCCATACATACAACGAAGCCTTTGCACCATTACATGGTGTAACAGAACTAACAGATGAACAAATTGATCAATATGTAAAACAATACTTACCAGTTATGAACTTAGAATACTTAAGTGTTTTAGTAGATGATTTAGATGATGTTGTTGCGTTTGGGTTACTTGGTCCAAATCTAAACAAACCACTGATTAAAAATAGAGGAAGACTATTCCCGTTTGGATTTATTCCATTACTAAAAGCAATCAAGAATCCAACGATACTAGATATGTATTTAGTCGCTGTAAAACCAGAACTTCAAGGGCTTGGATTAAATAGTTTATTAATGGGTGAAATCACAAGAAATGCAATTAAAAACAATATAACATACGCTGAAACAGGTCCTGAATTAGAAGACAATAAGAAAATTAGATCTTTCTGGAAAAACTACGATGCAGAGCAGGTTCGAAGAAGAAGATGTTATATCAAAGAGATTTAAGAAAAAAACTTACTTTTAAGTAAGTTTTTTTTATGTAGACAATAATGATATAATGAAAATAGTGGAGGTGTATTATGGATGAGAAAATGATTTTACTGATTGAAGATGAACCTACAATCAACAGACTATTATCAAAATACTTTGAAAAAGCACAGTACAAAGTAATGAGTGCATTAAATGGAAAAGATGGATTAGAGCTATTCTACAAAGAAAAGTTTGACCTTGTTGTATTAGATATTATGATGCCTTATGTAAATGGATGGCAAGTCGCAAAGGAAATTAGAAGAACTTCTCATGTTCCTATCATGATGATGAGTGCTTTAAGCCAAGAAGAAGATATTTTAAGAGGATATAGTTTAGAAGTAGATGACTATATTACAAAACCTTTTGCTCCTCTTGTTTTAGTAGCGAAAATTCAAAGTTTGTTTAAACGCATTGAGTTAGAACATGAACACCATTTTGATGAAGTAATCAATATTAATGGAATTAACTTCGAGTTTTCAACATTCCAATCATCACAGTCTATTGAAGAGATACTAACACTTGATGAACTAACACAAATATCAAATAGACGATTTCTTGATTTCTTTTTAAAAGAAAAACTAAAAAACGCAGAAGAGTTTAATCAAATATTTAGTTTACTATTTATCGATATAGATCACTTTAAGCAAGTGAATGACACCTATGGACATGATATAGGTGATGTTGTGATAAAAGAACTCGCACAACTTGTAAAATACAGTCTTCGTAGTAACGACTTAATCGCACGTTTTGGAGGAGAAGAGTTTGTAGTTGTACTTGATGTGAGTGATGAAATTACACTTCAATCAATCGCAGAAAAATTACGAAGTGTCATCGAAAAGAATATATTTGATAAAGATAATAATAAATTACACATAACTGCCTCAATTGGTGGTACAATATATCAAAAGAATGATACAATAGATTCTGTCTTAAAAAGAGCGGATTCTAACATGTATATCTCAAAGAAAACAGGAAGAAATAAAACAACCATAGATTAGGTGAGAAAATGAATAAATTAAAACTATTATCAAACATTGCACAAGAACTGAATCAAAACAATATCACATGGAACTTAGGGGCATCTTGTATGCTTTATCTTAGAGATATTGTTAGTGAGTTTAATGATATTGATTTGATGATTAAAGAAGAAGATATTATAAAGGTAGAAAAGATAATGAGTAAATACGGTACACCAGTTAAAAGAGTACCCACAGAGAAGTATAAGACAAAGTACTTCTTAGAGTACGATATTGATGGAGTAGAAATTGACATCATGGGTGGCTTTGTAATTGTAAATAAAGATCAAGAGTACTCTTTTCCATTAAAAGAAAATGATCCCTTTGATGAATATATGTTGCACGGAGTTACAATACATTTAGCAAAAGTTGAAACATGGTATAAATATTATTCGTTGATGGAACGAACAGACAAGGTTAGGTTATTAAAGAATTATGTTAATATGTCCTAATTGTAAATCCCCATTACACAAGATAAACAACACATATAAATGTGATAACTTACATTCTTTTGATATCGCAAAACAGGGGTACACAAATCTACTCATCAATCAATCTTCAAAGCTGAAAGGTGATACCAAAGAAATGTTAGAAGCAAGACTTTTTATTCAAGAAAGAAGTCTCTATACACCGCTAAAAGATAAAATAATAAGTATCATTCCTCAAGTAAATAAGACACTTGATATTGGATGTGGTATTGGATATTATACGTCATTTTTAAATGAGAAATCAGAAATTGTATATGGTGTAGATATCGCAAAAGACGCTTTGAAAATCGCATCAAGAAATGATAAAAACACATCATACTTTGTAGCAAGTAATAAAGAACTACCATTTCAATCATCTTCAATTGATTTGGTAACTAATATCTTTAGTCCTATTTATATTGAAGAAGTAAACCGAGTTTTGAATGAAGGATATGTTTTGGTAGTAGCTCCTAATTTCAATCACCTCATTGAAATGAAGGAAATTATATATGATACAATCATACCTAAAGACGAAGAAAGAAATAACCTATCTTTATTACTTCATAAGGAAGATAATATAACATATAAAAAAGTACTTGATAGAGAAGAGATATCAAACTTATTTCTAATGACACCTCATTATTATACTTCTTCATTAAATGGTAAAAATAGATTGTCCCAGGTAGATGAGTTAGAAGTAACATTTGATTTTAATATTAAGTTATATAAAAAAACGACAAATTAGTCGTTTTTTATATACGATATTTTGATATAATATTAGAAGGAGGGTGATTATAATGAAAAAAATAATTACAATATTGTTATTACTATTTGTTTCTATTTCTTTATCTGCCTGTGGGGACGAAGAGAAAAATTATTACAGTGTTACTTTATATGTAAATGGTGAAGTATATCAAACACATAATGAAGTAGAAGAAGGTAATGTTTTAGATGTTACATTAATAACTCCTAGTGAAGGTGAAATATTTACAGGATGGACCGATGAAACAAGTTATTATTATGAAAAAATTACTGTAAGAAGAAATTTAGAGTTACATGCTACTTTTGAGGTAATTGATGAAGTGTTTGAGTATGGATATAATGATATCAATGAAGGAATGACTTTATCTAAGTATAAAGGTACTGCAAGATTCTTAGAAATCCCACAATTACTGGATGGTGAGATTGTTAAGAGCATTGCAACAAACTCTTTTGAAAATAGTAGTTTGATTGAAGTTTATGTTCCTGTAGAAGCTTATATTACAAGAGAAGCTTTCAATGGATCAAATGATTTAGAATTAGTCGAATTCTATGGTGAGTTCTTAGAAGGCGAAGAGAAGACTATGCCAAAAAGTGAATATGATAGTATTATGAATGATAACAACTGTGTGATTGTTGAAGGTGATGAAGAAAACCATCAATACAAGTTCAACACAGAATGTCCAATTATGGAAGTTACAGGTGTTACAGATTCAGTTATCGTAAATGGTGTTGAGTATTTCAATTACTATACAGTTGTTAATAAAAATCTAGCATCACTACCTTTTTACTCAAGTTTTAGTATGGAAGCTTTTACTGGTACTCCAAACATAAAAAAGATTGTTCTAAGTAAAGCAACGAGTATCATATATCAAACATCTTTTACTGGCTTATCGAAATTAGAAGAAGTCATTATTCCTGAAGAAAACCACTTTTACAAAAGTGTTGATGGTATTGTTTATTCAAAAGATGAAACAGAATTAGTTTTTGTTCCACAAAATCATCATTCTAATGAATTTAGAATCACTGGAGAAATTACAGAAATTAGAACACAAGCATTCTTTGAAAATGAGAGTATCACAAAATTAGTGATTGAAGAGGATTTTGATGGTTTATTCCAAACGAGATATTTAAAGAATTTAGAAGAAATAGTTGTCACTGGTGATAGTGACTATTATGTGATTGATAACGTGTTATTCTATAATGATTACTTAGTGAAATATCCAGCTAAAAAAACAGGAACAACATACGATGTCCCTGAAGATATTACTTATTTTAGTGAAGGTGCATTTAGTCATAACCAATACTTAGATGATTTAAATATTAATCTTGAACTGAATGGTGTTGGTCGATATGCATTTTATAACACCCAAAGTTTAGAAACACTAATACTACCAAGAAGTTGTGAGTTTGTAGATCATTTCTTCTTACATGAATCTAGTATCACAAGATTAAATCTACTACGTAATTACCATGAAGATGGTTCTATAACGATGTTGATGGGACAACTTGGAGATGTACATGAAGACTTATATATTTCTACGAATACAGAGTCAAAACCTTATTACTTATTTGATACACCATGGGAATCATACATAATGTATTTCTATAAAGACTAAAAAAAGCCTAATAAGGCTTTTTTTTATTAATCGAAGGTAGACATTAAAAATCCACTAAATGCAGGGTTACTTGGGGATAAGTCTTTTGAGACATGCTTTTTAAGTTCATTGAAATACGCACGATATTTTTTATAGAATGGGTAGTTCACTTTAGGTGTGTATTTAATATCTTCAAGTTCGTATGTCTTAATTACATTCTTCACTGTAGTTGGTTTAATAAAGATGTCATCATCAGGGTAATAATAAGCTCTAAAGATAGTGATGATTGGCCACTTGGCAAGCTTATAAGGACTTAGAAGATTATATAGTGTTTCCATACCGTATTCTTCATCTCCATGTATGAGTTCGTATACACCCTCTAGAAAGATATTTCTTTCTGTTAAATCAAGTTCTTTCACAAGATCTCTGAATCTTACTTTTTCAAATACACTAACCAAAGAACTTCTTAATACTATTTTTGTTACATCTTCATATATGTTTAAACCTTGTTTAAATGATTCTTTACTACAAATATTATGAATATTATTGATATGTTTTTGGATATTGTGTTTCTTTCTTATTTTTAGTAATTCCTCATCATTAAATGCTTTGTTGTATTTAGCTAGGAATCGTGCTTCAGATTGTTTTAATCGTTTTATGTTCATGTATTTCACCTCTATTTAATCATAACATATCTGTCAAATAATTATTTTGTTTATAACTATTATAATTATATGGTAAAATATATTTAAGGAGAGTGATATTTATGGGTAAAGAGTTTAAACCAGCTTTTGTTGAGTTGAAGAAAGACAAGACATATTATTGGTGCCAATGTGGGCAAAGTAAGAATCAACCATTCTGTGATGGTTCTCATAGTGGGTATTTTTGTGAACCAGTTCAAGTAACTGTTCCTGAAGATAAGAAAGTTGCTTTATGTACTTGTAAGAAGAGTGGAAATAAGCCATATTGCGACGGAACACATAAGAAGATAAATGAAGAAGCCAAGTAGTTTTTGGTTTTTTTTCTATTATTTTGTATAATAACTATATATAGTTTCATAAAATAAATCTACGAGGTGACATAATGATACTTGCTAATACAGTTCATTTATTAGATATAGATTATAGTTCTAGTATATTTTTAAATTTAGGTGTTTTAATTATTATTGGAGTACTTGGGGGAATAGTAGCTGAGAAAGTGAAACTACCAAGAGTAACTGGTTATATTATTGCAGGGATACTTTTTGGTCCTGATCTGATTGGTTTAATTCCAAGTGACTTTTTAAAGGACGTTGGTCTTTTAAAAGTGTTAACACTAGGTTTTGTAGGATTTAATATTGGGATGGAAGTAAAGTTTAGTTTCTTAAAATATCATGGGTTAAGAATTGTTATTATAACTGTGATACAAGCTTTATTTACGTTCTTAGTTGTATTCTTATTAGTATACTTATTCGCTCCAAGTCATAAACTTACTTATGGTCTTATATTAGGTGCAATAGCGAGTGTAACAACACCTACACCAATTGTTGCTTGTATGAGAGGGTATAAGACAAAAGGTGAACTGAGTGATATTGTTTGTCCTGTTGTCGCAATTGATGATATCATTGGTATTGTTTTATTTACATTACTGCTTCCTGTTGGTATATATATTGCTGGACATGAAGGAGAAGTGTTACAATTTGTTGATTTGATTAGGGGGCCTTTATTAAATATTGGTATTAGTGTTCTGATTGGATTGGTATTAGGGTTTGGAACGAAGTTTTTATTGAAGTTCTATAGTAGAAGTGACAATATTTCGCTTGAACTTATAATTGTTACTGTTATACTGATCGGTGTTGGTATTGGAGAATTAATTGATGTGTCTGATATTTTAATTCCACTTGTGATTGCAATTGTCATCGCTAACGGTGTGAAACCATTAATGGTAGATAGAATCAAAAACAACACAGATGTCATTGTATTACCATTATTACTTGTTTTCTTTACTTTAAGTGGCGCAGACTTACATGCGAAAAGTATCAATGTTATTGGTATTCTAAGTATTGTTTATGTGTTTGTTAGAGTTGTCGGTAAAGTAGTCGGTACATCACTCGCAGCTAAAGTTGCTGGTGAGCCAAAGAAGATTGTAAAATATTTAGGTATTATGATGATTCCACAAGGTGGAGTTGCTCTTGATATGGCAATTCTTGCTGAATTAAGATTTATGCAAGTATATGGTGAAACAAACGATCCTGTCTTTGAAGAGATTGGTAATACGATTTTTGCTGTTATATTATTTGCGATCATTGTATATAAAATAATTGGAGAGATTGTCGTGAAATACGCATTTAAACAGGCACATGAAATCACAGATAATCATGATGATCATATACCACATGTTATATAAAAGAGAGAATTTCTCTCTTTTTTTGTGTTTTGTTTTATTTATTTAAATGGAAAAGTTATAATTAATTCGAGGTGATAGAATGAAAATTAAGAATTTAAGAACGTTTCTACCAAGTAAAGACTTTGAAGTGAGTAAAAATTTTTATAAAGAAATGGGATTTGAAGTGACTTGGGAAAACGAGGAATTATGTATTTTCGGGACAGAAGAATATAATTTCTTCTTACAAAAATACTATCAAAAAGACTGGGCAGAAAATCTTATGATACAAATGCATGTGGAAGATTTAGAAGCATTATTTAAAGTATGTGAACCACTGATAGATAAATATGAGAATACAAAGATTAAACCAATTTTTAAAGCTGAGTATGGGAGTACGTTTCATGTGATAGACCCGGCAGGGGTATTGTGGCATATGACTGAAACTGTGAAGGAAGAAGAAGAGCCTAACAAATTAATATGTGAAGACCAGTAATGGTCTTTTTTTATGTTATACTATAGGTGAGGTGATAAGATGATTACATATGATAAATTGACATTTGTTCCTAATATTGATTTAGGAGATATCTTATTGAGAAAGATTCAAGTGAAGGATTACTTGGATATGTTTGAGTATGGAAGTGATTTAGAAGTTGTTAAGTATTTATCATGGGGACCATATAAAACAAAACAACAGGCAAAAGAAACAGTAAAGAACCATTTTCTGAAAAATCCTGAAAGAGGAGTACCCTATGCTTATGCAATCATTGATAAAGAAAAGAATAAAATGATTGGGACTTGTGATTTTCATACTCTTAATAAAGAAGAGTATCGTGGTGAAATCGGATATGCTTTAAATAGAGATTACTGGGGAAAAGGGATCATGACAAAAGTATGTGGTGCTGTGATTGATTTTGGGTTTAACTATTTAGAACTAAAAACAATTGATATTGCACATCACGTTGATAATATTGGTTCACAAAGAGTAATAGAAAAATGTGGATTTCGATATATCATGGATTATGAACGAAAAGGAAGAAAACTGAAAAGATATGAGTTATCCAGTAAGGATTTAATAATTCGAGAAGCTACAGTAAATGATGCTCCTGGAAAAGGACTTGTTCATTACTTATCATGGCAAGAAACATACACAGGTCTCATTGATCAAGAGTACTTAGATACATTGAGCCTAGAGAGAAGTGTAGAAATCGCAAAACAATATCCACAAAATACATTCATCGCCGAAATAGGTGGAAAAACTGTAGGCTTTGCGGCATACAATAAATCAAGAGACAATCTTGAAGATACAGGTGAAATCATGGCGATATATGTGCTAAAAGCCCATTCTAAAAAAGGAATAGGTAAATTATTGATGGAGGCATGTTATCAAAAACTAAAAGAATATTCCAAAGTAACTGTATGGGTTTTAAGTAGTAATACGAATGCCATTCACTTTTATGAGTATCTAGGATTTCAAAAAGATGGTGTAGAAAAAGAAGTAGACTTAAAAACAACAATATTACATGAAATAAGATTGAGTAAAAAGATATCAAGATAAAGGTGTGAAAGCACCTTTTTTTAATTCATAAAGTATTATATAATTATAATGAAATGAGGTGAAAGGATGATTATTACTTAACCAGTCTCAAGAAAGAAATCTTGTCTCTTTTTTGATGACTATAAACATAAGACTATTATAGGAGAGAAGATGCTAGAAGTTAGAAATTTATATATAAAGAAAATAAGTGAAGATAGAGAACTGATAAAGAACCTATCTTTCACTTTAAATAAAGGCGATAAATTCGCTGTTATTGGTATTGAAGGAAGTGGGAAATCTACATTACTTAAAACGATTTTAAATCAAGACTTAGATTATGTAGAACACAAAGGAAGTATTGATTATAAAAGAAATAGAGTTGGGTATTTACCACAATCTTTGAATCAAGATTTTAAAGAAGAATTGGTTCTTGACTATTTATTGAAGAATTCCATTGATAGTGAGATTACAAATGATGAGTATGCTATGTTATCAAAGTTAGATCGATTATTAAGATATGTAAAGTTTCAAGGTAGCTTTGATGAGTCTAAAACGATGAATCAGTTTAGTGGTGGTGAATTAGTAAAACTTGGACTTGTGAAAATATTATTACGAGATCCTGATATCTTATTGTTTGATGAACCAACAAATGATCTTGATTTAGAAACGATTCTGTTTTTAGAAGAGTTTATACAAACTGAAGAACGTCCAATCTTGTATATATCTCATGATGTAAGATTATTAGAAAACACAAGTAATGGGATTATTCATTTGTCTCAAGTTAAGAAGTTTCAAAGCGCGCGAACTTACTTTGAAAAAATGAACTATAAAGCATATATTGATGCGTTTCATATTGCACTTGATACAAAAGAAATGATTGCTAAAAAACAGCGTGCTGAGCATAAGAAAAAAGTAGAGAGATTCAATCAAGTATTCAATAAAGTAGAACACCAACAAAACCAAGCAGTTAGGAATCCAAGTCTTGCTAGATTGTTAGCGAAAAAGATGAAATCTTTAAAGTCTCAAGAAAAGAGATTTGAAAGAGAACAAAGTGATTATTTAGAAATACCGGAAAGAGAAGAGGAAATAAATATCTTCTTTGAAGATGGTATTAAAATACCTAACAATAGAATCATTGTGGACTACAGAAACAAAGAACTTAAAATCAATGATTTATTACTAAGTAATAATGTGGAGTTGTTTGTGAAAGGACCAAGTAAAGTTTGTATACTTGGTATGAATGGAACAGGTAAAACAACACTTTTAAAAGACATATATAAACAGATTAAAGACAAGCCAAATTTAAGTGTTGGATATATGTCTCAAAACTATGATGAATTATTAAGTAATGGTACTGCGTTAGAATTCTTGCTTGAAGGTAGAATTAGCAGTATGGAAGGCATGATTCGTAAATATATGGGAGCGTTGCATTTTACACGTGAAGAAATGCTTTATGATGTACGTAGTTTAAGTGGTGGACAAAAAGCGAAACTGTTGCTTTTAAAGATGGTGTTAGATAATAATAATGTGCTTATTTTAGATGAACCTACAAGAAATTTAAGTCCACTTAGTATACCGAGCATTCATAGTTTACTGATTCACTTTAAAGGTTGTATTATCAGTGTTAGTCATGATCGTGCATTTATTGAAAATGTAATGGATGACATTTATGAACTTAGTAAAACAGGATTAGTGAACACTCCCCCACTTAATTGAATAATCAATTTGAAGAAGGGGCTTCATGGGTTATGCGAGCTAATGCTCGCAAGATTACCACGCTATCGAGGCTGTTCGGTCCTCTATATAGTTTGTTAGGTATGTAATCATACCTTTTGTAGCTAAGTTCATAGCTGCGTTCATATCACGATGTAAGACATTTCCACAATCACATTTGTATATCTTTTGTGAGACAGGGAATGTCTTTTTAATTGCGCCACAAAGACTACATGTTTTACTAGATGGGTAGTATTTGTGGACCTTGTGTAATAGTACTCCATTATCTTCTGCCTTATAGGTTAGTATGTCGATAAATCTTCTATATCCCATAGTTTGGATACGTTGCCTGTAGTACTTTTCTTGATTCATTTCTTTTAATGACAATGATTCTACTCCGATGATATCATAGTGTTCAATTAACTGATTACTAAGTTTATGATGGTAATCTTTTAATTGATTGGTTTTCTTCTCATAGAGTTTCGCTAGTTTTAATCTTGTTTTTTCTCTATGATTACTACCTTTTACTTGTTTTGACATCTTCCTATGAACTTTCTTGATTTTTTGTAATGTTTTCTCTATATGAGTAGGGAAATTGGCTTTCTTTCCCAAGTGATCAATATAGAAATGCGTTGTACTAAAATCAAGACCTATTGTTCGTAAGATATCGTTGTTTCTTATTACTGGTTCTTGTTCATACTCAATACGTAATGAAATATAGTGTTTCCCTGTTGTGGTAACACTGATTGTTGCTGCTTTGATGATGGTATCATTAGGTAGTTTCTTTCTTTGTGTTTTTAGTTTAACCCACCCTAGTTTAGGTAGTTTTATACAATTACCTTCTATACGAATGTTATTATTTGTTGTATGTGTTGTGTAACTTCTTCTAGGATTCTTTTTACTTTTGTATCTCGGTTCTTTATGTGATCCTTTATAGAAGTTTTTAAATGTTTGTAGTAGTTCTTGGTTCGTAGTAGCGAGTGCTTGTGAGTCTACTTCACTTAGAAATGGAAAGATTTTTTTCCATTTAGCTTGTGTTTTATATTTGTGTGATTTGTATAGTTCTTTATAGTCTTTAAATAGGTCATAAATTGCATTTTGTTCCATAAGTGAATAATTCCATACCAAACGGACACATCCGATTGTTTTATCTATTAGGATTTCTTGCTCTATGTTTGGATAGATTCTTACTTTATACCCTCTTGTCTTTTTCATACAAATCACCTCCTTACTACTTAACTTAATTGTAACATTTTACTTGTTCTTAATTGCAAACTCTTGTTGAAAAAATTCATGAAAAAATGAACCGTTTTCAATTCATCCCCCACTTACGACATACACCGTATATCCTTGAAGAAGGAGTTTTCTTGAAATATTAGATAAAACAGTAGAGGTCGAGAGACCTCTTTCTTGTGACATATATGACACGTTAAAAATATATTATTATGTTATAATAATACTGTATTTAAAAATAACTTAATGGAGTTGATTTTTTATGAACATTATTGAAATTAAAGATTTAACAAAGTATTACGGTGAAGTTAAGGGTTGTGAAAATGTAAATATTACTATCAAAGAAGGTGAAATATTTGGATTTATTGGACCGAATGGAGCTGGGAAATCTACAACAATCAGAACAATGTTATCATTGATTTATCCAACGAGTGGTAGTGTTACTATTTTTGGACAAGATGCGATTGAGTTTGGTCATGATGTAAGAAAAGAGATTGGGTATTTACCAAGTGAAATTTTTTATTATGACAAAATGAAGGTAATTGAGTTATTACGTTACAGTGCATCATTCTATGATAAAGAATGTGAAGACCGTATTCAGTACTTAAGTGAAGTAATGGAGTTAGATTTAGATAGAAGAATCCAAGATTTAAGTTACGGTAATAAGAAGAAAGTAGGGATCGTACAAGGGTTACTACATTCTCCGAAATTGATTATCTTAGATGAACCAACAAGTGGATTAGATCCATTAATGCAACAAAAATTCTTTAATCTAATTAGAGAAGAAAATAAAAAAGGTGCAACTGTATTTTTTAGTTCTCATATCTTAAGTGAAGTACAACAGTTATGTAATCGTGTTGCGATTATAAAAGACGGTGAAATTGTTAGTATCGAAGATATGGAAGAAATGAAAAAAGATAACTATAAGAAAATTACAATGCATGGTACAAATTTAAACAATGGTAAATTTGAGATTGATGGTGTTACTAATTTAATACAAAGTGAAGAAAAGACAGAGTTTTTCTTTAAAGGTGATATAAATCAAGTCATTAAAATTGTATCGAAACTGAAATTAAAAGATATTGCGATTGAAGAACCTACACTTGAAGAAATATTTATGCATTATTACGAGTAGGTGAAATTGATGAATATATTTAAATTTGAGTTAAGGCAATTACGATTTAGTATTTTGATTTGGGGACTTGTTGTACCTACAGTACTATATATGTTTTTAGCGTTTTACCCATTAATTAATTCAAGTGGGGCAGACTTTGATATGATCATGAATGAATTACCTGATGAAATGCTTGCGATATTTGGGATGCATCCAGATTTACCTGTTAGTGATATTTTAGGATATACAGCAATGATATTTACAATGGTGCAAATACCACTTGCAATACAAGCATCCAATTATGGATTTAATATGTTAAGTGTTGAAGAAAGAGAATTAACTGCAGATTTCTTACTAAGTAAACCTGTAACACGTTCTAAGATTATTATTAGTAAATTCTTAGCTTCTTTAACTGCACTTGTTATTGTGAATATTATCTTGTTTGTCACTTTTACTTTAGGTGTTATGTTATTTAAAGCAGATAGTGATGTTGATATGAGTAAAGTATATGTGTTACTAAGTACAGTAATTTTCTTCCAGTTAACATTTATGAGTATTGGAATGTTTGTAAGTGTACTTGTGAAAAAAGTACCTAGTGTATTAACGTATAGTATGGCGTTAGGATTTGGTACATTTATTATTACTTCTTTAGGACAAATGATCAGTAGTGATATCTTTCAATTCTTTAGTCCTTATTCTTACTTTGCACCACAACATATTTTATTAGAAGGTAGCTATGATGCTTTAGCTATCATTGGATTTATCATTACAATAATCTCGTTAGTTGGAAGTTACTTCTTATATTTAAGAAGAAACATTCCATCACTATAGGAGGGTTATTATGAATATAATTAAAAGAGAATTAAAGGATAACTTAAAAGGATTGATCATCTGGATTGTTTCTTTGGCATTAATCTTCTTTGCGGCTAGCTTTGAATATGAAGCTTTCGCTAACAATGAAGAAATCGCAGCGGCAATGGCTAGTTTTGACTTTCTGTTTGAAGCGATGGTTGGAGCACCTGTTGATATTAGTAGTCCTGAAGGATATCTTAGTTTAGTAAGTATTTATATTTATTTACCACTTGGTATATATAGTGGATTACTAGGTAGTAACTTAATTAGTAAAGAAGAACGTGATAAAACTGCTGAGTATTTATTTACATTACCTGTAAAAAGAGAACAAGTAGTGCTTAAGAAGTTAACTGTTGGAGTTATCTATACTGTATTGATTAACATCATACTTCTTACTGTCACTTACTTTGCATTTGGTAGATTAGGTACGAGTGGTAGTTATAACGAGTTTGTTTTCAATTTATCGATGGGTGTTTTACTGACTCAGTTTATCTTCCTTGGAATCGGTGCATTCTTAAGTGCGATTCTAAAACAGTATAAACGTTCAGGTGCAATTACAATTGGAATTTTGATGGCAACATATATGTTAGGTGTATTATCTGAATTATCTGATAAACTAGAATTTATTAAATATTTTACACCGTTTAAATTCTTTGATGTTTCAAAGATGTTAGTTGGTGAGTTTGAACTATTGTTTATCGTCATAACTTTCGTAGTAGTGGCATCTTCAATAAGTGGAGTATTTTACTTCTACAAGAAAAGAGATTTATACATATAAAGAGCGATTATTCGCTCTTTTTGTTATAATAGGATTAGGTGATAAATATGTGTGGAAGATTTATTGTAAGTTATACCTACGATCAGCTTGTAGAATTCTTAAATGACAGTTATCAAATAACAGAATTAGACATTGATTATAATGAAAGGTACAATATTGCACCTGGTCAAAAGGTTCTTAGTGTGATAAAACAGAAAGAACAGTTTAAAGCAGGTTATTTAGATTGGGGGTTTGTTCCTCCGTTTGCAAAAGATTTAAGTTACAGATATAAAATGATTAATGCAAGAAGTGAAACGGTTCATGAACTTGTCTCTTTTAAAGAGTCTTTGAAGAATAAAAGATGTTTGATACTCGCAAATGGTTTTTATGAATGGAGAAGAGAAGGTAACAAAAAAACACCTTATTTCTTTCAATTGAAGGAAGATAAGATGTTTGCCTTTGCTGGGCTCTGGACAATGAATGATAAAGTGAGTGATGGAAAGTTGTTTACTACAACAATTATTACCACTACAGCAAACCTTCTTATGAGTGAAGTACATCATAGAATGCCCGTGATTCTTGAGTTAGAAGATGCGAAGAAATGGCTTGATCAATCTACAAGTGATGAAGAGTTATTAGGGTTGTTAAAAGAGTATGATAGTAATTATATGAAGAAGATACAAGTGTCAGACTATGTAAATAAGAGCACGAACGAAGGGAAAAGATGTATTGAACCATTTATGGATGGTCAATATACTTTGATATAGTTAAGAAGAATGTAACACCAAAAAACACACACTATTTATAGTGTGTTTTCTTTAGTGTTATGTATACTTATTTGAATTTATTATGATATAATAAACAAGACTTATATGGAGGTGAATAGAATGATTGGTGTATTTATCGTATTACTTGGATTATTGATTCTTGATGTTTTAAGTAAGAGTTTAACAGTTGTAACTTTGGGTGTTATGATTACGCTTTTAGGTTATAAATTTAAAAATGCCTATCAAAAGGCGTGGATTTTTTATGTGATTGCACTTGTAGTAAGTATACTTGGAATCATTTTTTACAAGAATTTTTATTCTCCGATTTTACAAGGAGGATTACTTGGTTATAGCTTTATTTTGGTTGTAATGATGGTTGGCGTATTACCAAATAAATTAGAATTAACAAGACATGTGAAAAGAAACAGAGGTATGTTTAGTATACTTGGGTTTATGTTTATTACATCACATGCTTTTTTACATATTTTTGAATTGATTGGTGGGGTTAATTTGTTTGGCCTAGCTAGTTTTGTTTTGATGATACCACTGACAATTATTAGTTTCAGGATCATTCGTAAAGAGATTGCTCCAAAAGATTGGTTTCGAATTCAAAAGGCTGCTTATTTGATATATGTGCTGTTATTTATACATTTATTAATGGTTGCTAGTTATCCTGATAAAATAGTATATGCGGTGTTGTTAACACTTTATGTGAATAATAAGTTATTAAAGGAGTTTAGAAAATGAGTTTAGTGGAGAAGTTTATTTATAGTGGGATATTGTTTTTGTTTAGTTATTTGTTTGTTTCAATGGCGTTAAGGTTATTTGAAATAACGAGTGTTTATATGTCTCACTTAATTGGTGGAGTTGTCGCTACGATACTTGGTATTGGGCTATTTATGTACTTGCTAATTGTAAAAAAGTAACTAATTTAGATTAATTTCTGTATTAATTATTTATAAGTAATTAATATGTTAAAATAAAGAGATTTTTTTGAGGAGGAAGATTTATGGTAGAAGTATTAAGTAGATTACAATTTGCCTTAACAATCGCGTTTCATTTTATTTTTGTACCACTAACTGTTGGTTTGATTATTATGATTGTTGTGTTTGAATATAGGCATTATAAAACAAAAGACGTTAAGTTTAAGAAACTAAGTAATTATTTTAGTGATATATTCTTAATTAATTATGCGTTTGGGATTGTTACTGGTATTGCGATGACAATTCAATTTGGAACAAACTGGGGTAATTACAGTGTAGCGATGGGTGATATATTTGGTTCACCTTTGATCTTAGAAGCTGTTATGGCATTCTTTTTAGAATCAACATTTAATGGTATCTGGTTATTCAAACGTCATGAGATGAGTGACAAAATGAGATTGTTTACCGTTACTATGATTATGATTGGTACTACACTCAGTGCAATTTGGATTATTACTGCGAATGGATTTATGCAGAATCCAGTTGGAGCAACGTTTGATTACTCAGGTGATTTTGCTGTTGCGAAGTTGGAAAGTTTTTTAGAGATTGTGTTGAATCCATATGCATGGTATATGTTTATTCATAATCATTTAAGTGCATTGATCTTAAGTGGGTTTGTTGTACTAGCAATTAGTAGTTGGCATTTACTGCATGGGAAAGAAGAAGACAAAGATACATTTAAGACAAGTGGTAAATTTGGAGCTTGGTTTGTGCTTGTTCCTGGTATATTGATTGCGATTACTGGTAGTCAATATATGAACTTCTTAAATGTGGTACAACCAGATAAAGTAGCGATGATTACTGGTGTTACGAGTGGTGGTTTAAAAACGATTGTTCGTATTGCGTTTAGTGTCATGGTTACATTAGGGTTTACGTTTATCTTGTTTAGTCTATATACTGTAATTTTTTATAAGAAATATACAGTGTCTCCAACATTACAAAAGTATTTTATGTATTTGGTACCATTACCATATATCGCAATTATTGCAGGATGGATGGTAACTGAAATGGGTCGTCAACCTTGGATTATTTATAATCAAATGACAGTTAGTGAAGGGATTAGTGATGTTCCTGTTGAACAGATTTGGTTTAGTGTGATAAGTATCGTAGTGTTATATGCGATTTTATTTACAATGGATTATATTCTTACAATCAATAGGATTAAAAAAGGAATTACACCACTAGACGAAGGTGAAGTGAATGAGTAGAGAGTTTTTAAGTATATTTATGTTCTTCTTGATTGGCTTCAGTTGGATCGTTTATTTGGTTCAGGATATGTTTATTATTGGAGCAAGTGCTTTGAATAGAGTAGCGAGTTCGAATGAAGAAGATAGAAAGAAAATACAAGTTATCACAGGTATGAACTTTGATGGAATTGAAGTATGGTTGATTGCATCTTTGTCCTTGTTGTTTGCGATATTTCCAATTGCGTTTGCGACAATATTAACTTATTTATATGTTCCGTTTTTCTTACTTGTGTTTGCGCTAATTTTTAGAGGTGTTAGCATTGAAGTTATCTACAAGTTAGATAATGAGAAATGGGTTAGATTAATGGTTATGATCTGGACGATTAGTAGTTTGGTTCTAATCTTTATATTAGGAATTTATATCAGTAATATATTTTTAGGGTTCCCATTAGAAAATGGTGAATTGCAAGGTAGTTTCTTTAGTATATTTAATACAACAGGTATTAGTGGAGGGTTATTCTTCTTAGTACTTAGTTTATTAAGTGGAGCTGCTTATATAGATTTATTTGTAGGTGATGAAGTCGGTAGAAAAGCGATGGAGTTTATTAAGAAATTTGGAGTATTATATATTGCTCCTATCTTATTGCTTCTTGTTTTTATGGGATTCAACAATACAGATGCTTCGATTTTTATTGGAGAGTTGTTTGGTAAAAATGTGCTATTCTTTTTACTACCTATCTTAGCTGTTGTGTTTAGCTTATTAACAATTCTTTATGGATACAAACAAGACAGTAAGAAACTGTTTATCGTTAGTATCCTTGCTATGATTTTCTTCTTAGTAACTGGATTTGTTGGTAGTTTTCCAAACATCGTACCTTCTAGAATCGATGTACTTGAAAGTATTACTATAGAAGATAGTGTAAGTACAAAAACAATGAGTGTTATATTTTGGTTTTTAATTATTTTTTATCCTTTGATCATGTTTTATCAAGGATGGAAGTATAAAAGATTTATGAAAGTGAAGTAGGTGATAATATGGCAAAGTTAATGATTATGCCATCAGCTAGAAGTAGATACGTAAAAGATGATAATATGAACTTAATCTTTAAAATATTAATCGCAATCAGTGTTGTGATGGTATTGAGTAACTACATCATGTATGGCTTTATGTATGGTATCAAACAATTACTTATGATTCTTGTGGCATTGTTGGCAACTAGAGAAATTGAAATATTGTTTTATACACATGATAAAAATATCACAAGAGAAGAAGCAAAGAATTTAATACAAAAATCGTATTATAAAGTTACTGCTTTAATCTTTGTTTTATTGGTACCAATTGGTACACCTTTATGGTTAACTGCATTAGGTGCAGTGATTGCCACATTACTAGGGAAGTTATTATTTGGTGGATATCATCATATGGTGTTTCATTCTAGTTTGGTTGGATTTATCTTTTTAACAGAAGGGTGGAAGAACTTAGTTGGTGGAGTTACATTTGCTCCAGCATTTGATAACTATTTACTTGAGTTATTATTTGATAATAAGTTCTTTAATGAAACGCTGAGTTTGAGTAGATTATTTGGATATGGAAACAGTTTGTTTTCAGCAGATGCATTAAATGTGTATGAGTATCAATATCAGTTAGGTGATATTCTAAGTGGACTTGTTCCTGGAGTGATGGTTAGTGGTATCTTATTGCTGTTAGCATTATTGTTCTTAATCTATAAAAAAGCAGTAAATTATGTTGTACCTACAACAATGATTTTTGCATTTGTTGTTACTAGTTTTTTAACGAATGGCTTTGATATTGCTATGACATTTTATCAGTTATTTACAGGTAGTTTCTTATTTGTTACTGTCTTTGTAGCTACTGATTTTATAACAACACCAATTCCTGATAAAGGAAAGGTCATCTTTGGTATTATTGCTGGGTCATTAACAATATTTATCCGTAATGGTAGTGAATATAATGAAGGTGTTGTATTTGCTGTGTTGTTTATGATGATGTTAACTCCTTTCTTAAATACTGCTTTGAAAAAGAAACCAGTGAAAAAAGTTGTAAAGAAGGAGGCGTAATATGAAGAAGATTTTTGATGAATATAAGAAGCCTCTATATTTCTCTTTGTTTCTTGGAGTAACTGTTTTAATTGTTACTTTGGTTGCTTATTTAGGATTTAGTATTACAAATCCAATCATTGAAGCAAACAATGAACAAAGAATTAAAGATAATATCGCATTATTATTTGATCCTGAAGCAGGATATTATTCAAATGATAAATTAGATGCGGTTGTGAAATATCGAACAAAAGACCCTGCCTATACATATGTCACAGATATTTATGAAGTACTATATGAAGAAGAAGTTTATGCTGTCATTTACAATGTATGGGAACAAGGTAAAAATGATAAGATAAATGCGCTTATAGCGATTGATCCTTATACAGATACAGTGTTAGGGGTTGTTTACTATAAACACGGTGAAACTCCAAATTTAGGTGCTTTATACGCAGAAGCTGAATCAACAGATAAGATTGTAGGACAAGTGATTACTGATGATATCGTAGTTGATCAAATAAGTGGAGCTACTGTTACATGGGGTGCACTTGAAACAATGTATGAAAAAGTAAAACAACATTACATCAATGAGGAGGTGCATATCGATGGCTAAGAAAAAAACATTAACACCAAAGCAAAATATTTTAAAAGGATTGTTTAAAGAAAATCCAACGTTTGTATTAGTACTTGGTATGTGTCCAACATTAGGTGTTACAACTAGTTTAGATACTGCCTTGGGAATGGGATTAAGTGTATTAGCTGTATTAATTCTTACAAACAGTTTGATTTCGTTAATCAGAAATATAGTTCCAAATGAAATTAGAATTCCTGTTTATATTGTTGTAATTGCACTTGTAGTTACATTGATTGAATGGTTCTTAGAAGCATATTTAAATAGTTTATATGGAGCACTTGGTATTTATTTACCACTTATCGTTGTAAACTGTATTATTCTTGGTCGTGCAGAAGCTTATGCGAGTGAAAATACAATTAAAGATAGTATCTTTGATGCAGTTGGTATGGGATTAGGGTTTACCTTAGGATTATCAACATTAGCATTCACAAGAGAGTTGTTTGGTACTGGTGGTATCGCATTACTTGGTATTCAGTTCTTTGATTCTAATAATGCTGCTGCATTCTTAGTAAGTCCAACTGGAGCATTTGTAACGTTAGGGTTATTATTAGGTATCATTAATACAGTAAGAATCGATAGACAAAAGAAAAAAGATGCGATTATGCAAGAAAAAATTAGAGTCGCATTAGAAAAGAAAAAGGCAAAACAAGAAGCCTTAAAACAACAACAATTAGTGAAGGAGGCTGTCTAGTATGAGAGAATTAATCACATTAGCATTCACTGCCTTCTTAGTTCAAAATATTATATTAAATCAATTCCTAGGAATCTGTAGTTTCTTAGGAGTAAGTAACAAACGTAGTAGTGCAATTGGTATGGGGTTAGCTGTATTTAGTGTAATTGTTTTAAGTAGTAGTGTTACTTGGGCAATATACTGGTATATGTTAGAACCTGCTGGGTTAACATTTATGAGAACAATTGTGTTTATTTTAGTTGTAGCAGCAATGGTGCAAATATTAGAAATGGCAATCAAAAAGTTCTTACCACCTTTATATAAGGCACTTGGTGTTTACCTACCATTAATTACAACGAACTGTACAGTTTTAGGTGTTGCATTATTAAATATTCAAAATGAGTTTACATTTGCACAAATGTTAACGTTTAGTGCATTTACAAGTTTAGGATATACAGCAGTTATTATCATATTTAGTTATATCCGTGAACAAATGCATAAAGCTCCAATCCCTGAAGGATTCAAAGGAATCCCTGCTGGATTAATTGCCGCAGCAATTATGAGTTTAATCTTTAAAGGTTTTGTTGGATTAATCTAATGGAACAATTCTTAGAGAATTTTAGCCTTATCGATTTATTACAAGCTGTTGCTTTACTAACAGTAGTTGCTTTGATTTTAGGGTTATTGATTGGTATTGCCAATAAATACTTAGAAGTAAAAGCACATCCATTAGTAGAAACAGTTTATGAAATGTTACCACATTTTAACTGCGGAGCATGTGGAACACCTGGTTGTATGGCAAATGCAGAAGAAATTGCGTTTAAGAATCAACCATTATCTAGTTGTAAACCTGGTACTGAAGCAATGAGAAAGAACATTCAAAAAGTTCTTGATGATTATAAATCAGGGAAACTAGTATTTGAAAATGATCCATTAAAAAAAGAAGAGTCTTAACTCTTCTTTTTATGTGGATTTTAATTGTTTTAGTTTGTAACTTGTATAAACATAAATGATAAATACTGCACTCCAATTTATGATAACAATACCCCACCATACACCATAAATTCCAAACTGTAATGTTGTTCCTAAGAAAAAGAACAAGAAGAATGGGAATAATTGTCTATAAATACCAATAATGATTGTAAACTTTGGCTTTTTAATACCTTGGAGAACAGAGACATTAATATTTAAGATCACGTATGTTGTAAAGGCGATTGCCTCAATTCTTAAGTAGGTTGTTCCTGCTTTGATTACTTCAGGGTTACTGTCGAACACACGAATAAAGTATGGCGCAAATGGAACAATGATAAAAGTAGCAATGATCATTATGATAACACCGTACAGTGTTGCTTTGTTTCTGGTTTCTGTTATTCTTTCTATGTTCTTTGCACCAAATGATTGTCCTATGATTGATAACGCTGCAATATTAAGCCCAATTGTAGGGATTAATGCGATTTGTTCGATACGCATACTGATTCCGTATGCAGCAACAGTGTTGCTACCTCCATATCGTAAAACGAAATAGTTAATGATAAACACACCAAGAGCAATTGTAGCTGTTGAGAGTGTTGATGGAATACCTTGTACAAATAATTCTTTTATATATATCAGAGAGATTTTTGCCTGATGGAATAGTTTTTTCTGAACGACTGGTGATTTTAATACATGAAATAGTAAATAGATATTACCAAGTGCTTGAACAAGAACTGTTGCTAATGCGATTCCAATGACACCTAATTTAGGAATGAATAAGAAACCATGTATAAACATTGGATCTAAAATAATATTTAAGAAGAATCCAATAATTAAAAAATTACGAAATGGTTTGGTGTCACCTTGTGCATTCAAGATACCATTTAGAATATAGTTAAAAACAAAAAAGATCGTACCAATCAAAATTGTGAATGTATAATCAAGTCCATATTGTAAAACAACACCTTCAGCTCCTGTAAGTCTAAATAAGTCCTCAACAAATAAAGGTGATAGTATTGGGGTAAGTATTCCAATTAAAAGTCCAATTAAGATGGCGTTCTTTATATAGTAATGCAACTTATCGAACTTGTTCTCACCAATCGAAATAGCACTTAAAGCAGTTGTTGAATTACCAATCCCTGAGCTTATCGAAATAACTAAGAAAAAGATAGGAAAAGAAATCGCCATACCAGCGATCGCATCAGTTCCAAGTTGTCCTGCGAAAATCGTATCAACTACATTAAAAAATGTGTTGAATAGAAATCCAATACTTGCAGGTATTGCTATCTTTTTCATATGTTTATTGATACTTCCTGTACTTAGATTATAGTCTGTCATGATATCACTCCTTATACTTATTATATGATGCATTAAATATATATATTATAAATATGCATTTTGGTTGGTAAAATGAACTACTTTATCTCCTTAAAGTGCCTTAGTTAAGCCGATTAATAGACAAACGCTTACATTTTTTTGTCTAATTGCCATTTTTTTGCTGAAAATGGCCTTTTTTTTGGTATAATATAGGTAGCGTAAAATAATATATAAACCTGAGGAGGGATTATTTATGAAACAATATGATGTAGAGCATTTACGAACAATAGCCGTGGTTGGAACAACTGGAACAGGTAAAACTTCTTTTATGGAATCAGTTTTATATGTAACAGGTGTTAAAGATAAAAAAGGATCTATTGAACAAAAAAATACAACATCAGATTTTACACATGAAGAAAAGGAACACCAATCATCAATATCTACAAGTTTAATTCCTGTGGAATATGGAGATTACAAATTCAACTTTTTAGATACTCCTGGGAATAGAGAATTAATTAATGAAGTATATCAATCATTAAGTGTAGTAAAAGGTGCAGTTTTACTTGTAGATGGAAAAAGTGGTATTGATGTAGGTACTGAGCAAGTGCTAGCTGATTTATCAGAAAGAAATATACCAACATTAATCTTTGTAAATAAAATGGACAAAGAAAATGTAAAACATGAAGAACTAATTTCTAAGTTAAAAGAAGTTATTGGTCTTCAAGCAGTACCATTCTTATATCCTATCGTAGAAGATGGAGATTTTAATGGATACGTGAACTTAGTTGATATGAAATCAAAAGTATTAGAAAATGGAAATATCGTAGAAAAAGATATCCCAGCAGATTTATTAGATTTAGTAACTGAAATGAGAGAAAATATTGTTGAATCAGTAGCAATGACTAGTGATGATTTACTAGAAAAATTCTCTGAAGGTGAAGAATTATCATATAAAGAAGTATGTGGTGGATTACGTGAAGGTGTGTTAAGTGGAGATTTAAAACCTATCGTATTCGGATCACTTAAGAAAGATATTGGAGTTAGAGATATCATGCAGATGCTAGCAATGTTTATGCCTGCTCCGAATGATTTAAAGCCTGTTGAAGCAGTAGACGCTAATACAAAAGAGGAAGTACCTAGATTAACTAAGAATGGTGAACCATTTAGTGGTTATATCTTTAAAACAATCGTCGATCCTTTTATTGGTTCAATGAGTTTTGTTAAGATATTCAGTGGACAATTAACTGGTGGACAAAAAGTAGTGATTGGGAACAATGGAAAAGAAGTAAAAGTAAATACAATTAATTTATTACGCGGACATGATCAAATTGATGTTGATATATTAAACAGTGGAGATGTTGGTGTTATCACAAAAACTGATGAGATTTACACTGGTTGTACGATTAGTGATCCTAAGAATCCTGTAATCTTAAAAGGTGCAAAAATACCTAGTCCTACAATTTATGTAGCAGTACAACCTAAAGATAAAAAAGGTGAAGATAAGATTTCATCATCACTACAAAAATTATCAATTGAAGATCCAAGTTTTGAGTATAAACGTAATCCTGAAACAGCACAGTTATTAATAGGTGGTCAAGGGATGCAACATATTAATATTATCTTAGAAAAATTAGAAAACAACTTTAAAGTTGGTGTAGATATACTTGATCAAAAAATTGTTTATCGTGAAGGTATTAAAGCAAAGACAGAATCTGAAGGTAGACATAAGAAACAATCTGGTGGATCTGGACAATTTGGTGTTGTTAAGATTCGTTGGGAACCACTTGATCCTAATATAGCTGATTTTGAGTTCACTGAAGAAATTCATGGTGGATCAGTACCACGTGGTTATTGGCCAGCAGTAGAAAAAGGATTGAAAGAAACGTTTGAAGTTGGACCACTTGCAGGATTCCCTGTAATTGGTGTTAAAGCTATTTTATATGATGGGCAATATCATGATGTAGATAGTAATGAGATTTCATTTAAGTTAGCTGCTAGATTAGCATTCAAAAATGCAATTGAAAACTTAAAAATGACAATTTTAGAACCAATTATGAAACTAGATATCGTCATTAAAGATGATTATGTAGGTGATGTAATGGGTGATATTAATAAACGTCGTGGTCAAGTAAGTGGTATGAACCCTCTTGCTGGTGGAAGACAACAAATTATCGCTGAAGTACCTGAATCAGAAATCGTAAGTTATACATTAGACTTACAAGCAATGACCCAAGGTACAGGAGCATTCCAACGTGAGTTTGTTAGATACGATGAAGTACCTAGAGCATTACAAGAGAAATTATTAGTAGAGTTAAATAGAGATAAAGAAGATAAGTAATCAAAAAAGACAGATTTAATCTGTCTTTTTTTTGTTGTTTTCTTTGCTTGATTTTAGTATAATTTTGAATATCAAAGTATAAGGGAGATATATGATGAACAATAAAAGAATAATTACAATAGTAGTAGTGTTACTTGGTATACTTGTGAGTTTGTTTACATTACGTACACCGATTCCAAACACAGAAGATGAGATGGTTTTTAATACAAAGATAGCGATTGAACATATTGCTGAGATTGCAAAAGAACCACATAGTGTGTTTGATGATGAAGCACATGATGAAGTGAGAGATTATTTGATTTCAGTATTAGAAGGATATTTGGGTAGTGATAGTGTTGAGACTTATTTTTATGACAGATCAGAGTTTCAAGATGAGGATGGTAATCCTTTAGAATACGATGTTGAAAATATTCTTGCTGTAATTGAAGGAAATAGTGATACTGCAATTATGGTTGTGGCACATTATGACAGTAGAGGTCATATTGGTAGAACGGGTGAACTAGGCGAAAGTTATGGTGCAGCTGATGACGGTTATGGTGTTGCTGTAATGTTAGAAATTGCTAGATTATTTGCTGATATGGAGTTAGAAAATACAATTTACTTATTGTTTACAGATGCAGAAGAGACTGGTCTTTATGGAGCAAGTAAGGCAAGTGAAGAACCTTTTATGGATCAAGTTGGTTTTGTGATAAATATTGAAGCACGTGGTGTCAAAGGGCCTGCTTATATGTTTGAAACATCTGTTGATAACAGTAAAGTAATTGAGTTTTATCGAAATAGTGAGTTAGAAGTTAGTTACAGTTTAGCGACAGCTGTTTATACAGTTATGCCAAACAGTACTGATTTTACTGAGTTTTTAGCAGTAGGTAAAAGTGGTATTAATTTTAGTGTTTTAAATGGACTTAATTATTATCATACACCACATGATAACTATACTAATATTAGTGCATCTAGTATTGAACACTATGGTAGACAAATTGTACCTTTGGTAGAAGAGTTTGCCTTGAATAGTGAATATAGTGATGTTACTTATTTTGAAAGTGATAGCAACGATATATTCTTCAATGTTATGCCTGGAGTATTTATCAATTATAGCGAAAATTTAGGTAGTGTAATTCATGTGTTACTTCTTGTCATATTAATTGCTTTTACTGTTGTATTAGTACTAAAGAATGAAGTGACTACGAAATCTATATTGAAAAGTTTCATAATCATAATAGGAGCGATATTAGTAGCAGTAATTGATGGTAATATCGTTGGAAGATTAATTGCATTTATTAGTAAAGTACCGTTTAATATGACATATGTAAGAAGTTATTATGGTGATTTACCTACACTGATTACTTTAATTGTTATTGCATTGTGTTTTACATATTTTTATAAGAGGTTTGTCAAAGAGGAAACGGATCAAAAAAGCATTGTATTAATGGGGGCTTTCTTGAATTTATTTTTGGCTGTTGTTACTGGTTTTACTTTAAGTGGAGCTAGTTTCTTATTCTTGATTCCTGGATTGAGTGGACTTTTATTATTGGCTGTAATGTCTTATTGTAGGAAACCAATTGTTGGATATGTACTTATCAATATATTGCTATTCTTGAATATAGTTATTGTCATACCTATCTTGTTTAGCTTGTATTTAGCATTAACAGTTGGTGGGTTATTAGCACTTGGTGCTATAATGGTATTTTATCTATATTTCATTATTCCTGGATTCATTCAAAACTATAAATAAAACCCTAATTTGGGTTTTATTTTTTTTATCTGATATGGTACTATTTATTTGAGGTGGGAATTATGGAGTTTATACGTAAGTTTTTAATTGATGGATTTGTAAAAGGTGACTATACATTTGGCTTTGTTCATATTGGTAGTATCGTTCTTTTGATTGCATCAATTATTGTAAGTATTATTCTACTTCGTGGTAAGGATAGTAAGTATGTTCATAATAAGATGAAATATATTGCTTCGTTTACTTTAGTGGTTTATTTCGTAAGAAGAGGTGTTATGATTTATGAAGGGACTAGTGTTTTAAAAGCATTGTGGCCTTTTTACCTTTGTAATATTAATACAATCTTATTGAGTTTTTATATTCTGTTTGGATGGAAAAAAGGGAAAGATTTCTTTATTATTACAGGGATGTTTGGAGCTGCGTTGATGTTTATTGTTCCTGATGGAGTGTTTACTGATAAGTATTTAAATCTTAGAATATTAGATAGTTTGTTGTCACATTTTACGATTATTTATATACCTGTTGTATTGTTATCAACAAGAGCATATGAACTGAATATAAAGAATGCGTATCAAGTGTTGATTGGGTATGCATTGATACTATTTAATGTAGAGATCATTCAAAGATGGATGATTGGTGAGAATGTAGATTATTTGTTTATTAGAGGTACATTGCCTTTTACAATTGATGGTGTTCCACAAGTGTTTATAATGATATTTTGTGCTGTAGTAGCGATGTATCTTGTATACTTTGTAAATTATTTAGCACTTGGGAAAATGAATCAGTTTATTGAAGATATAAAAATAAAAGCTTCGTAGAAGTTTAGGAGGATTTATGAAAAGAGTATTATATGGACAAAGTGGAGGACCTAGTGCTGTTATTAACGCGAGTGCATATGGTGTAATCACTGAAGTGTTAAAACATGATGATTTAGAGGTATTGGTTATGCGTCATGGGATTGAAGGGTTCTTAGAAGAAGAGTTTTTCAAAGTTGAAGATTATATAGATAATTTAGAGTTACTTCCACATACACCAAGTAGTGCGTTTGGTAGTTGTAGATATAAATTAAAATCATATAAAGAAGATGATACCGATTTAAAAAGATTGGTTTCGTTATTCAAGAAATATGAGATTCGCTATTTCTTATATAATGGTGGTAATGATAGTATGGATACTTGCGTAAAAGTACAAGAATATTGTGACTACATTGGATATGAGATTAATGTAATAGGGATTCCAAAAACAGTTGATAATGATTTACCACATACAGACCATACTCCTGGATTTGGTAGTGCTGCAAAATATATCATTAATACGATTATGCAAATCAAATTAGATTCAAGTGTATATAAAAAGGGTAAAGTAACGATTGTTGAAATCATGGGGAGACATGCTGGTTGGCTTACTGCGAGTAGTAGTGTTGCTGGTACAGAAGGTTTAGGTCCTGATTTGATTTATTTACCTGAAAGTGTTTTTGATACAGAGGATTTCTTAAAAGAAGTAGATCGTATTTATTCAAAGAATCAGAATTGTTTGATTTGTGTGAGTGAAGGGATCAAAGATAAAGATCATAACTTTATTGGAATGATGGATAGTAAAGAGGATGCCTTTGGACATAAACAACTAGGTGGTGTTTGTAACACATTAGGAAGAATGATAGAAGAGAAATTAGGTTATAAATATCGTGCAATTGAACTAAGTACTGTTCAAAGAAGTGCTTCATTTATGAGAAGTAAAACAGACGTTTTAGAAGCGATTGAAGTAGGTAGAGTTGCTGTTCGTAGTTTACTACAAAATGAGACATTAAAAATGGTAACGATAGAACGTATTTCGAATGAGCCTTATCAGGTACAATATAAGCTTTATGATGTGACTAAAATTGCGAATTATGAGAAGGTAATACCTCCCTATATGATAGATGAAGAAAATCATCAAATGACAGTTGAGTTTCTGAATTATATCTTTCCTTTAATCGATGGAGGATATAAACAAGTATATAGTAAAGGTACACAAGATTTCTTTAAAGCAAAAAAGTAGGATGATTCCTACTTTTATTATTTTTGCGTAAATTCTAGTTATGAATGAAACCGTTTTAGTAAATGGTAGATAATTCAAAGCGCTATTTCAAGCCAACAACACTATATAGAAAGATTGCAATTTACCCTACTTAAAATATGGCATTTATGGTAAAATATAAGAAGTAGGGAAACAATAAATAAGGAAATTGGAGGAAAGAAATGAAAAAATTACTTACATTATTAGCGATTTTAGGTCTTGGATTTTCACTAGCTGCATGTGATGGTGAAGAAACTGAAACTCCTGAGACTCCAGAAGTAAATTGCACAGAAACACCAGAACACGAAGACTGTGAAGTTGAGTGTGAAGCCGGACAAGAATATAGTGAAGAGTTAGAAGAGTGTGTAGCTATCGTTATACCTGATACAGAAGCACCTGTTATAACTGTTCCAGCTGATTTAGAATATACAATTGGAGAAGATGCACCAGATTATAGTGTTGGAGTATCGGCAACTGATAACGAAGATTCTGTTGAAGCTATTGTATTAGATGTTGATTCTAGTTTAGTAGATTTAACAACAGTTGGTACATATGAGATAACTGTTACAGCAACTGATACAGCAGGTAACGAGAGTACAGAAACTTATAATATTATCGTTGAAGAATACGTGATGACGAATGAAGATTTAGCGAAATTAGATATTTCAATGTTAAACGTAACTTTAGAAGATTTAAATTTACCAACATTTACATCAAACGGTAGTTTTATATTCTGGGGAACAAGTCATCCAGATGTATTAACGAATCGTGGATTTGTTACACCACCTCCTGTAGGTAGTGATCCTGTTGTAGTAACATTAACTGCAACTGTTAAGAATGGATCTTACACAGAAGTTGTTGAGTTTACATTAAATGTTGATCCTTGGGCTGAAGTAAGTGTAACGAGTAAAGTAATGTTACCTTATACAGGAACAAGTGAAGAATATGTAACAGTAGATGATCCAGAAGTAGCAGTGTATTATGTAGATAATGGAACTGTTCCTTATATGGACATTGAAGAATTTATTACAATGTTAGATGGTGCAATTGATAGCACAATCTTAACGTATACACCAATCGGTGAAGATCAGTTAGAAATTTCTTATTCAGCTGAGTATGAAGATTTCGATGGAACAATCGTAACTGAAACATTCACTGCTTTAATCGATTTTACAGAAAATACATTTGAAGTGAATAACTGGGGATTCTTTGGAAGTTATGTAGCTGACACTGAAAGTGATTATGGAGAAGGATTAACTTATGTTGATGCAGAATACGTAGATCCAACAAGTGTTATGATTCCTCTTGGAGATTATAACTTTGATATCGTAGTATATGATGATGGTGGAGAAACAAAATATTTAATGCCTTTCCATGTAAATAACCTAATGTTCTTAGGGGATATGTACTTTGATGCATATTACAATGGAGATGAAATCAGAGGATTTAGTTACTTATTAGATGATCCTGAATCAGATTATATGGATCCATTAAAAACAAGTAGTTTAACTGGTACAACTATGGAAGATGATATGAGATGGGCTACTGTAAATTATATGGCCTTAATGTTTGATTTCTGGTATGGGTTAAAAGAAGACCACGGTGTTGAATCTTACATTCCATTTATGAATAATAGAGCACAAGATTACTTAGAAGGTAGTGTATCTAACTTATATAGAAACATATTTGATTTCATATATGAACAAGATGATCTACATACATCACATTCATATCCAGGGTATTTCTTATCACCTTATGAACTAGGATTAAGTTTAAGTGATTTAGGTCCAAGAACAACTTCATTCTATGAAGATGGAATCTGGGCAATGCAAGACTTATTAGAAGCAAAATATGGTAGTGTTGAAGCAATGCCAGATTATGAATTAATTGATAATAATAAAACTGCAGTCATTCATTTAACAGGATTTTCAATTGATACTCCTGATGAATTTAAAGCAATTATGGATTCACTTCCTGCTGAAACTGAGAATGTAGTTATTGACTTAAGTTACAACACAGGTGGAAATTTAGGAGCTGTATTAAGAATTTTTGGATATATGACAGAAGAAAGATTTGCATATCATTCACAAAATCCAGCTGATGGTTCTGCATATACATTATGGATTGAAAGTGATTATGTTGCATATGATTACAACTGGTACATCATGACATCAAAAGTTACATTTAGTGCAGCAAACTTAATGGCTTCAATGGCAAAAGAACAAGGAATCGCAACAGTGATTGGACAACCATCAAGTGGTGGAGCTTCGTCAATTGGACATTTTAATACTCCTGACGGTAGTGGTGTTATCATTTCTACGAATAATGTACTAAGTACAAGAGTAGGTAATGAAATCGATGGATATGAGTATTTAAGTATTGAATACGGAATTACTCCAGAGATCTCAATGCAAGATGTTACAAGTGATAGTGAGTTAATCGCTTTAATAGAACAACATCAAGCAGAGTAGTAAACGACGTAATAGATAAAATTTAAGAAGTAAATCATATCGATTTGCTTCTTTTTTTGTACCTAATCAATATTAAAATTTACATTTTATACCTTGAAAAACGTTTTCAAAAAATTTTTTTGCAATAAATATTGACCTGTCTATAATAAGGGAAACGTAAAAAATCACATATGTGGCATTTTTAAATAGTGTGGTAGTTCGATAACTAAACTTTACGAAAATGTCATATAAACGGCTTAAGTAAGCGTTTTCTTGGGTATATGTAAAAATGCCTTTAAGGCTTTAGATTGGCCGTTTTTACAAATTATATATTTAAATACATTTTTTCGAAATTTTTAATGCTATTTTGTGTTTTATAGTTTATAATATTCTTGTGTGTTATTTAATAATTGAAAAAACACCACAGAAGTGGCTGAAAAAATCAGTCTATTATAAATAATATAGAAAGCATTTTAAGGTTTAGGGGTGCTTTACAAGGTTTTAGAAGTGTGATATAATTACAAAAAAGTTATCGCATTTGTTTTTTTATTATCAGAAATGCAAAATACGATAGCTCATTAAAGTGTTATGAATTTTCATATTAGTTCTCACAAGAGAGGTATTATGAAATTTATATATAATTAAGGTTTTCAAAGAAATACAAATAAATCAAAAGAAGAGAGAGGAGAAATTGATTTGAAAAAATTATTAATGATTTTAGCTGTTTTAGGACTTAGCTTTACGTTAGTTGCTTGTGGCGACGACGAAGTTGACACTCCTGTAGACACACCGGATCCTGTAGAAGTAACATGTGAAGAGGATCCAACTCAAGAAAAATGTGAACCTGTAGAGGTTACATGTGAAGAAGACCCAACACAAGAAAAATGTGATGAGCCTGAGAATACTTTACCTGTTATCACTGCTGCAGATGTAAACTTAAACCCTGGAGATGCTTTTGATCCATTGTTAGAAGTTACTGCAACAGATGAAGAAGATGGTGATTTAACTGCAAACATCACTGTTGAAGGTATGGATTTATTAGATAACGAAACGCCTGGTGACTACCAGTTAACATTCGTTGTTGTGGATTCAGATGGTGGAGAAACTGAAGTAACTATTACTGTTACTGTAGGTGCTTACACTTTTGAACTTCCTGCAAATGGATTCTATAACTTCAAATTCGCTGATACTGAAATTCGTCATGACTTAATGGCTGCTGCTGAAAAATATATCATGAACAACATGTATGGTGGGGTTCCACTATTCGCTAGTGGTTCATTCAACTTATATAGTTCTCGTTTACAGTTACCTGTAGATGAGTATGTAGCTGTTATGGGATATGGTACTTCATTTGGTACTATGAGTGAAGACGATTCACAAGTATTAATGGATGATGGACTTGCTGGAAATGCTGGAGAATATACTTACCGTTCTTCAAACAATCCTGGTCCTGTTACATTCAACCAATGGTTATATGATACTTCAACTGATAGCGATTATATGAGCTTATACTATGATGCATTATATGCATATGTATTCAATGCTGACAAAACTGGTTACGAAGTTGTTGGTTCTATGGCATCAGGAGATCCTGTAGCTGTTAACCCTACAACTACTGATAGTGGTAAAGAAGTATCAACTACTTGGCAAATTAGCTTACGTCAAGATTTAGAATGGTATTTCCATCCTAGTACTGATGCTGCATTCTTAGCTACTAACCCAGATATGGCAATTACTGCTGATGACTTTATTGATACTTATGAATTAGCATTAAGCTTAAACTGGTTCCGTGCTGTTTCTGGTGGTGGAGACTTCTGTCAATCATCTACTAACGAAGTAGTAGGTGCTTGTGACTTTGCTGCTGCTGAATTAGAAACTCCTGGTTCTGGTGACTTCTCTGCAGTTGGATTAGAAGTAATCGATGATTACACTATCCAATTTACATTCGTAGATGAGCAATCAAACTGGAACGTAAGATATTTCTTAAGTTCATTCGTAACTACTCCAGTTAACTTAGAAATGTACAACTATTTCGAAGCAAACTTAACTGGTGAAGAAACTAACCCTTACGGTACTGCAAACAATGCAGTAGGTTACCACGGTGCTTACTATATTGATAACTATGAAGTAGACAAAATTGTTAGATACCTGAAAAACCCTTCTTACCATACTCCAGATGAGTACTTCTATACTGGATACAACTTTGCTATCATCGAAGATAGTACTACTGTATTCAATGAGTTCATCGCTGGTAAATTAGAAGCGACAGGTTTACCAACTGCTGAAGTTGATAACTATATCAACCATCCAGGTCTGAAAAAAGTTCCTGGTGCAACTACTTATAGAATGATGATCAACGGTTTCGGTACTGTTGAAGCTCAAAGAGAAACATTCCCAACTGGTACATGGGTACCTGAGCCAATCTTAGGAATCGAAGATTTCAAAATGGCAATGTTCCATGCTATCGATAGAGAAACTTTAGCTGAAGACATTCTTAAAGTTAGAACAACTAACATGTATTACTTCTCAGATGCATACTTAGTAGATGCTGAATTAGGTACTCCTTATCGTTCAACTGAACAAGGATTATCTGTTGGAGAAGGATTATTTGCTGATACTTACGGATACAACTTCGACTACGCTCGTCAATTATACTTAGACGCTGTAGCTGAATTAATCGCTAATGGTGATGTTGTAGCTGGTACTGAAGCAGAACCAACAATTATTACATTAGAATTAAATAACTATTCAAACTCTGAATCATGGGATTTAGCTTGTGGTTACTTAAAAACTACATTTGAAGATACTTTCGTTGATGAAACTAACTGGGTTCAAATCCAAGTAGACATCTATACAAAAGACTTCCCAGCTATCTATTATGATTACATGATGATCGGTGAATTCGATTTATCTGTAGGTGGAATCAGTGGTTCTACATTAGACGCTGCAAGTTTCTTAGATACTTATAGCTCTGATAACAGATCTGGATTTACTATCAACTGGGGATTTGACACTGGTATTGCTGATATGGACGTTGTATACCACGACCAAGACGGTAACTTAGTTACTCAAACTTGGGCATACGATGCATTAGTAAGCGCATTAAACGGTGAAGTATTTGTTCAAGAAGGTATGGAAGCAGAAGTTCCAGCACCTAAAGACATTACTCAAACTGCTACAACTGTTACATTTAGTGTAAGTGAGTTTAGCAATGCTGCTTATGAAAACTTAACTTATTCATTACAATACTATAGTCTATTAGACGATGCATACTATGACGTAGAAGGATTCGTAATGGTTCCTATCACTACTGAAACTACTACATTAACTGGCGTAACTCCAGGTTGGGATCCAGGTCTATATAGATCAGATGCTGATTATGTTGGAGATTACCAAATCGTTGTATACTTCGATTACACTGGTACTGATAAAGATGGTTCATCTGCATCAGCATGGTGGTTCCAACCTTCAACTGTTGCATCTGTAACTGATGCTTCAACTGAAACTGGATTAGACGTTACATTAGTATTATCTGAAGGATTTACTGCAAACGTTACAAGTGCTGTATTATTAGATACTGATTATGTTGATACTGCTGTTGCCGTAACTGTTAATGGATTACAATTAACTGCTACTGGATTAACTGCTGAAACTAGTTATGTATTAGAAATCACTTATGACGACGGAACTGTAGACTTATTATTAGTAACTACAGCTGCTCCTGCTGCATAAAAAATTCTACATTAGATTAACGAACGTTAATTAATATAACTTGCAGACCACCCAAGTTAATTGGTGGTTTGCTTGTTATTCATAAATCGAATGATTTATAACAATAATGGGGTAAAATAGGGTCGAATATAACATTATGTTATATTTGGCTCTATTCTCTCTATATAGATTTATTCATTAAATTTAAGTGAAAATGTTTTCATGCACTACACCTAGTGCTTTATAAATAAGGTGATAATCTCGAAAAGAAGCTCTATCACTTGTAGTGTGATTCATATATGAAAAATATGCACTTCAAGAATAGCAAGATAACTGTGTTTTAATATCTCATATTGTTGAAGAGTTTATTATACATTACAAATAAATAGAGATTATTTTATAGAAACTATGAAGAAAGGAGCGCACATAAACATATGTTTATAGTGCAATCAAAACTATGACAAGGTATATTATTGTAAGAACAGTTTGGGTGTTTGTAGTATTACTGACAATTTTAACTCTTAACTTTACACTACTTAAACTTGCACCAGAATATCCACCAACTGAAAAGTTACAACAGCAGATTTATTACACAAGACAAGTAACTGATGGATATATGACAAAAACAACGATTGATTCTGAAAGTGATCCAATTAGTGAAATGTTTGTAGTTGAAGTATTCAACGAAACAAAAGGTGGAGTAGCTTCAGAATGTTTTGAAGGTGGAAGTTGGTTCTGTGATTTAAACAGTGATAATTCGAAAGTATATCTACACAAACCTGTACCAGTTTCAACACAGTATTTTAGATGGATTGGAAACATCGTTACGGACTGGAACTGGGGGTACACTACACGTGTACAAGTTAATACTCCTGTATTTGAAGTATTAGCAGAAAGAATTCCAGTAACTATGAAACTAAACATTATTTCATTATTCTTCTACATTCCAATCGGATTTGGATTAGGTATTGTTGCTGCATTACGTAAAAATAGTGTTGCAGATAATGTAATTTCATTAGGTGTTATGATCTTTATCTCTGTACCAAGTTTCGTTGTTATGACGTTACTATTATGGTTCTTTGGTTATAATCTAGGATGGTTACCAACATGGTTCCCAACTGCAGATACAGCCAACATAGGAATCCAAATTAAAGGTCTTGTATTACCAGTTCTTGGTTTATCGTTTGGGGCGATAGCTGGGTTAACTCGTATTACACGTGCCGAATTAACAGAGGTATTAACAAGTGAGTTCTTATTACTTGCTAGAACAAAAGGATTAACTAGACAACAAGCAGTTATCCGTCATGCAATGAGAAACTCTATGGTACCATTAGTACCATCAATCATCGGTTCATTTGTTGGTCTACTTAGTGGATCAGTAGTAATCGAAAGAATTTACGGTATCCCAGGTACTGGTAAATTATACTTAAAAGCAATGACTCGTGGTGCGTATGACTATAACTTAATATTAGGAACAACAGCGTTCTATACTATTATTTCGTTATTCGCAGTACTATTAGTTGACTTATCTTATGGTCTTGTTGACCCAAGAATTAGAATGGGGGCTAGAAAATAATGGAAGAAAATAGAAATAAGAATTTAGGTCCAGAAAATTTCGAGTTTATACAACAAGATAGTAAAATCTATGATAAAAAATTCGAAACTAAACCTATAGGATATTTTAAAGATGCGATGATTCGTTTCTCAAAAAATAGAACAAATGTAGTAGCTACTACGATACTATTTATTATTGTATTATGTTCTATTATCATCCCAATCGTTTCTACAAAGAACGTTGAGGATTTTGATGGTAACTTTAATGACTTACCACCAAGAATGCCATTTTTAGAAAACTTTGGAATTTTTGATGGTACAAGATATTATGATGATCAAGCTGTAGATCTAACTAGACCTTATAGCTTAGATGAAACGTTATTTGTTCCACAAATCGTTGATTATGATGAATTAATCGTTGAAGGAACATTAACAAATTATGAAGATAGTTGTACTGGTAAAGTTGAAGACTGTATCGGTGGGGTAAATACAATTAGAAATAAAGCTAATTTCCCATATACAACTATTATGTCACCATATTACGACGCTGCAATGTGGACTAACAATGCGAAAAACCCTATTTTAGAGGTTGACGTAGAAGAGTTCCGTGGTGAAGGATATTTCGAAGTATATTATGTAGACATTCCATTTACAAAAATTGATGATGGATCAGCTGCTGATATCGAAGAGAATGGTGAAAACTACATCTATGATGATAATTATCAAGACAAGTTCAGAGTTTGTTCTGCACAAGATATTCTTGATGAAAAAACTGCTGTAGATGGTTCAACATGTACAGAAGACGCACTGTTACACACAGATGAGTTAACATTACCAGAACCTACACTTATCGGTACATTTGATGCTGATGATTTAGATGCTGATGGTAAAGTTCAAATTGATTTAACTACAATTGGAATGAATGCATTCAGTGCTTCAAAATTCTTCCAAATTAGATATTATTCTGAAGATAACACTACTTTATTAGTATTAAACAGTATTTCTGTTATTCATGATACTGAAGTAGCTGCTGATACAATGTTTGTTGGTGAATACTACGAAATTACTTCTGTAGGAACTACTGACTTTACATTATTCGGTGCTCCAGATAATGAAATAGGAACAATCTTCAAAGTACAATATCAAGATGGTTTATACGATGAAGAAGGAGATTTATTAGAAGAACTTCCATATGGTGATGGTACTGTTAAGGAGTACTTAGGTCATTGGGAAGGATTCTATTTATCAATGTGGGATCTTGACAGAATCGAAGGTTTAAAAGGCGATGACGCTGTTAAAGCTGGACAATTCGCTAGAGAAGACGGTTTAATCACATACTCTACATATAAATATAGAGAATATGATGCAATTTTCTTCCCTGAAACTTATAAAGCATATCCAGCATCATTCTTAAATGAACAATTTGAGAAATTTGGTTATGAAAATGAAGGAGACATCTGTTATTCTTATAGATTTGATCCTGAAACAGGAAAAATTATTGATGATCCAACTGAAGGAATGGAAGATGCTTATTTATTACCAGAGCATTATCCAAGAAAAACAACTCATGAAGATTGTCCAATCAAAGAAATTACTAGAACAACAACAATCGAGTACAAAGATGGTGTTCCATACTTTAGTTATGTTGTAGAAGCATCTACAATGCAATTAGAAGGATATACAGAATTACCATACTTCTTATTCGGTACAGATAGTTACGGTAGAGATTTATTCACATTATTATGGATCGCTACTAGAACATCATTAATGCTTGGTGTACTTGTTGCGTTTATCAATGTATCAATTGGTATCGTATATGGTGCAGTAAGTGGATATTATGGTGGTAAAACTGACCTTATCATGCAACGTATTAGTGAGGTAATTGGACGTATTCCTTGGCTTGTAACATTATCAATTATGGTATCGTTATTTGGTCCAGGTATCCAAACACTGATCTTAATTCTTGTAGTATCTGGTTGGATTGGAATCGCATCTGTAACAAGAACTCAGTTCTACAGATATAAAGGACGTGAATACGTTCTAGCATCAAGAACGTTAGGTGCAAAAGATGGTCGTTTAATCTTTAGACACATTTTACCTAATGGGATTGGTACAATTATTACAGCATCAATCTTAAGTGTACCTTATGTAATATTCGCTGAGAGTACAATTTCTTACTTAGGATATGGTATTGGACACGGACAAAACTTCAACGTGTTTGGTATTAAGATGTCTGGTGTAAGTGTTGGGGTATTACTAGCTGATGGACGTGAGTACTTACAAACGCAACCTTATATCACATTATTCCCAGCTGTATTAATCTCAATCCTAATGATTACATTTAACATGTTTGGTAATGCACTGCGTGATGCATTCAATCCTGCATTAAGGGGGTCTGAATAATGGCTAACGGAAATTTAAAATTAAAAGTAGATGATTTAACAGTATCATTTCGTACTAACCAAGGTTTAGTAAGAGCGGTTCGTGGAGTTACATTTGACTTATACGAAGGTGAAACACTAGCAATCGTTGGTGAATCTGGATCTGGTAAATCAGTTTCAAGTAGAACAATTATGGGAATCTTAGCTGGTAACGGTATTATCGATAAAGGTAGTGTTGTTTACGAAGGTGAAGATTTAACTCAAGTTGATGAAGAACATTATCATGAATTACGTGGTAATAAGATTGGTATGATCTTCCAGGATCCAATGAGTAGTTTAAACCCTATCATGAGAATAGGTAAGCAAATTACTGAGGGTATGATCCTTAATGGTAAACGTTTAGAAGAACGTTACAAAAAAATGTTTAATGCTGAAAGAACTTACTACAACTCTTTAGTAAACAAAGTAAAACGTAACAAAAGATATTATAAAGAGTTAAAAGCATCTTTAAGCAAACAACTAAAGACACAAGATAAGGATATTGAAAATCCTTTAACAAAAGAACAAGTTAAAGCTCAATTAGCTGAGTTTAAAGCTAAAATTGATGCTGAAAATGCTGATGCAAAAGCGAAAATGCCAGAAGCGAAAACTGCTTTAAATGCTGCTAAGAAGCAAGCAAGAGAAGTTACTAATAAAGAATGGGCTGATGAAAAAGCAAAATACGCTAAGTTAATTGCTGATCAAAAAGAAGCTTCAATATCTGTATTAGATAAGTTTGGTTATGATGGGAAGTTAGCTGGATTAAAAGCAAAATTAGGTGCAGAAGATGATTCAAGAACGAAAGAAGCTATCAAAGCACTTAATGTTGAATTCAAGGCTTTAAAAACTGAAGAAAACAACAAAATTGCTAGTTTAAAAGAAGACTTAGCTAGATTCAAAAAAGTTACAAAATTAGAAGCATATGAGAGAGCGATAGAAGTTATGAATGAGGTAGGTATTCCTCAACCAGAACTACGTATCAAACAATATCCATTCCAATTTAGTGGTGGGATGAGACAACGTATCGTTATCGCGATCGCATTAACTGCAAGTCCAGATATCTTAATCTGTGATGAGCCTACTACTGCATTAGATGTTACAATTCAGGCGCAAATTCTTGAATTAATTAACAATCTAAAAACTGAAAGAAACTTAAGTGTTATATTCATTACGCATGACCTTGGTGTTGTTGCGAATATGGCAGATAGAATCGCAGTTATGTATGCTGGTAAAATAGTAGAACTTGGTACAGCTGAAGACGTATTCTATGATCCACGTCATCCATATACTTGGGCATTATTGTCAAGTATGCCTGATTTGGATTCAAAAGAAAGATTAACTGCAATACCTGGTACGCCACCAAATATGTTATTCCCACCAAAAGGTGATGCATTCGCTGAGCGTAGTAAGTATGCAATGAAAATTGATTTTGAACAGCAACCACCAATGTTTAAAGTTTCTGATACTCATAGTGCTGCAACTTGGTTACTTCATAAAGATGCACCAAAAGTTGATACACCTAAGATTATCAAAGATAGAATTGCACGTATGACAAGTGGAGGTGCTAAATAATGAATGAAAAAGTACCTGTATTAAGCGTTAGAGGCTTAAAACAACATTTTACATCAGGACGCGGTAAGAACAAATTAGTTGTTAAAGCGATTGACGGTGTAGATTTCGATATTTTCAAAGGTGAAGTATTTGGATTAGTTGGAGAAAGTGGTTGTGGTAAAACAACTACTGGACGTTCTATCATTAAATTATACGAACCAACTGATGGTGAAGTATTCTTCTTAGGACAAAGAATCTCTGCAGGAACGAAAGCTTTAAAAGAAGAATTAAAAGCAATCAAGAGAGATAACGACTTAGATCCAGAACAAAAACAACAAAGAATTGCAGAAATAAAACTAGATATGAAACAACGTAAAGATGACACAAATAACATCGATATGGACTTAATGAAGAAAATGCAAATGATCTTCCAGGATCCAATTGCTTCATTAAACCCTCGTATGACTGTAAAAGAGATCATCGCAGAAGGTTTAAGAATCATCGGTGAAAGAAATGAAAAAGTTATCTTACAAAAAGTAAATGATGCATTAGAAACAGTAGGGTTATTACCTGAACATGCATCACGTTATCCTCATGAGTTTAGTGGTGGACAACGTCAACGTATCGGTATCGCAAGAGCATTAATCGTACAACCAGAATTCATTATCGCAGATGAGCCTATTAGTGCACTTGACGTATCAATCCAAGCACAGGTTATTAACTTACTTAATGACTTACGTGAACAATTAGGAATCACAATTATGTTTATCGCCCATGACTTATCTGTAGTAAAATACTTCAGTGATAGAATTGGTGTAATGTACTTCGGTAACTTAGTAGAGTTAACGACAGCTGAAGAGTTATTCAAAAACCCTCTTCACCCTTACACTAGAAGTTTATTATCTGCAGTACCACTACCAGATCCACGTTATGAGAAAAACAGAACTAGGATTTCATATAATCCAATGACTGATCATGATTATTCAGTGCAACAACCAGAATTAGTTGAAATTAAACCAGGTCATTTCATCTTAGCAAATGACGCAGAAATTGCAGAATATAAGAAGATTCTAAAATAAATGAAATTCTTATACGCAATACTATCTAGCATTTTCTTCTCGTTTCTAATGTTTTACTTCGTATTCGATATGGAGTTAGGTGAGAGCTATATTAATTTGTTTGATGCAACGTTTGTTGTTGGTATATTCTATTTCTTTATAGGATTACTAACACTATCGAATGCAGGACAAGTATTTAGATCAACAGGATATGTCCTTAAAAACATGTTCTGGCCTAGTAAAATAAAATATAGAACATATTACGAGTATTTAGAAAACAATCCTCGTACAAGAGAAAAAACTACTGGTCTTGCAACTATGATGGTAGGATTTATATACGTATTACTTAACGTTATTCTAGCTTCACAAATATTTTAAAAGACGATTGAAAAATCGTCTTTTTTTTGTATTAAGTGCTATAATGAGTATAGAGGTGAAAAGTATGATAATGAAAGTAAGCACAAAGAAGCAACTGAAGCAATTTGTATACTATGTTAAGGACTTATACAAAGATGATCCTTACTATGTTTATCCAATATTCTATCTACAATATAAAGAACTACAGAAACTAGTACTAGATAAAAAAACCTATACAGCACTATTGTATGTTGAAAGTGGTCAAGTACAAGGAAGGCTTCTTTATACAAAGGATTATTCCAAAAAACAACAAAAAGATATTATGTATTTTTCACATTTTGATCAAATTAATGATACAACGATTACTAAAGAACTTTTCAATTATATGGAAGAAGATATGAGGAAAGAAAAGGTAACTTACAGCGAAGGAACTTTCACACCATACGATCCAGATACAAGACGTGGTGTAATGATAAAAGGATACCATTCTCATCCAAGTATTTTTACTAGCTATAACTATGATTACTATCCATCGTTATTAGAAAGTGTTGGATATGGTAAGGCAATTGATACTGTATTGTTAAATGCTATGGTAAATGATAGGAGTAAGAAAAAGCTAAACTCCTTTAGTAAATTCTTCTTAAGAAACAATGAAGTAAGTGTTGATAGTATCAACTTTAAAAACTTAGAACGAGATCTAAAAGATGTAAAAACGATTTTAGATATCGCAACAAATGAAGTGATATATCAAGATGCTCCTAGTTATGAATTAATTGCTAGTGCAGCTGAAAATATGCGTTCTTTTATTCATCCTGATTTAGTGAAAATAGCTAGAGAAAAAGATGGTACTCCAATTGGATTTTGCCTGGTATTACCTGATTTTAATGAAGTCTTAAAACAAACAAATGGTAGAATAAGACCACTCAAAATGAGAAGATTAAAAAAACACATCAAAAGAGCAAGAGGGATGATGCAGTATGTTGTACCAAAGTATCAATCAACTGGTTTAATTGCTCATATGTTTAAATGTGTTTTTGATGAGTTTGAAAAACATGGATTTACTGAGTTCGAAGCGGGTACTATGATGGAAGATAATTTGAAACCAATTAAACTATTCGAAAAATTTGGTGGAGAGATAATCAAGGTATATAGGCTTTACGGTAAGGAGTTAACAAAATGATAATACTTCAAATTCTTCTTATTATTACTGTTCCATATTTCATAATTAAATATAAAGATAATGTACTGACAGACTTAATAGGTACCATTGGTCTTGCATATCTACTTGGACTGATTGTATCTGTTGTGATATTCGTTATCAATAAATCTAGTATATCTATTTCCTTAAACAAAGATGTAAGTGAAATAGTAAGTTTTTTAACAATATCAATCGCAATTCCATTATTACTATTCAGCACAAATTTATCTGAAGTAAAGAAACTTAGCAGATCAGTAAGAAAATCATTTTTGTCTTTAGTAGCTAGTGCATCAATTGTTTCAATTATTGTATTCTTTATTTATGGTAAGACAATGAATCATGGTGGTGAGTTAAGTGGTATGGCAATTGGTCTTTATACAGGTGGAACACCTAATCTTAATGCGATAGGAAATATTTTAAGTGTTCCCAATGATATTATTGCTGCAGCAAATCTTAGTGATATCTTGTTTGGTGGAATCTTTTATGTTTTCTTGTTGCTAGCTTGTAAACCACTGCTCAAAAAAATACTCCCATCAGATGTTGATATTTATTTAACAGAGGAAACAGAGATTTCAAATATTGATGATGTTGATATTACATCTTTTCAATTAAATAAACAGTTAATACGCATTGTTATCATAGCGTTTTTAATGGCTCTTATTAGTGCTGTTATAGGTGTTGTTATCTGGCTTATTATACCTGGTGATAGTAAGATGTTTGATATTTTAGTACCTGTTTTAATGATTGGTGTTACTGTATTTGGTATCTTAGGTTCGTTTCAAAAATCGATTAGAGAAACAAAGGGTGGAACAGTAGTTGGTCAATACTTTATACTAGTGTTTAGTTTCAGTTTGGCTTCAAGTATTAACTTTGGAGACTTTGACAATATACTAGGTGGAATCTTTTTATTATATACTGTGATTACGTTAGGTGTGTTTATCTTACATGTTTTGATTAGTAAGATTCTAAAAATAGACGCCGACTTAACAATGGTTACATTAACTGCGGGAGTTTATGGACCTGCATTTGTACCAGCAATTACTAAGCAAATTAAGAATAATTCTTTAACAGCACCTGGTTTAATCGTTGGAAGTTTAGGTTATGTTATTGGTACATTCTTAGGTGGATTAATTGGATATTTATTAATTCTTATATAAAAAAAGCGAGTTTTACTCGCTTTTTGTTTGGATTTCATTAGTTACATCAAACAGATCAAATAAATCTAATTGAAGTCTTAATTCCTCAATCACTAGATCTCTTAACATAATATCTGAGATAAAGATATCATTTCCATCTAAGAATGGATTTGTTGTTTTATCAAAGATGTAGTCGTTAGTAGCTACTTTATAGTATTGATCATCGATAAACGTATCAACATTACTATAATATGTTAAACCACTATATTGTTTTAGATAGTTGATTGTTTCACCACTTAAATACACTGTTTTTATTTGATTATCAAATGGCCAAATTTCATAAAGTTTGTAGATGTCAATATCACTGCCACCATCAATATCACTTCGTGTACCACCACTATGATTATGAAAGGCTATCGCTGAATCTGTTTCTAATGTTATCAATTCACATAACCATTTAGAAAGTTCTACTTTATTAAAGTTATCAGCTGCTGTACCAAGATATTCTTTTAAGACTGGATCAGTTTCTGTAATGAAACTTTCAATCAAACTTTCTATACCTGGATCTTCTTCAAAGAAGTAAGCACTACTATACATTTGTAACATTTCAGTATCATAACTTGTTACTCCTGTTTCATCAAAATAAATACGTAAGTAACCTAATTTCTCACCATAAGAATCAGCTTGAATAGCAGGGATTCCATTTACCGTATCAATGTAACTAGAATGAGAATGTCCATTGAACATTGCATCAATTCGTCTATCTCCTGTTAGAGATGCAATTTCATTGTTCATATTACCTGTGTCATGACCCATCCAGATAACAATTTCTACACCTTCTTCAACTCTTAAATACTCGCTATAATCTCCAATAATATCAACTGGATGTCTAAACTCATATCCTGTTACTTTAGATGTTGCGATACTATATTCAAGACCATAACCTATTGTACCAATAATTGCTACTTCAATATCACCAATCTCATGAATTACATATGGTACAGTATTCTCTAATAAAGTATCAGTTCCTTCATAAAATATATTTGCTGCAAGTAGAGGGAAATCAGCTTCACCATTACTTTCATCACCGTCAAAGTATGCAGTTACAGTTTCGATACCCCAGTCAAATTCATGATTGCCAACTGAGAATGCATCAAATCCGATTTCATTCATTAATAAAATTGTCGAATAACCATTGTAGTAGTTACTTAATGCACTACCTTGAAGCATATCTCCACCAGCTAACACTAAAGTATTATTTGGATAACTAGCTTCATGGTTTTCAATATAACTTGCGATACCTGATAGTCCAATTTGACTACTACTATCTAGAAATCTACCGTGTAAGTCATTCATATAGAAGATATCAACAAAGTCATAAGACTCTTCAACGATACAATCAGGATGCGTTGGTTCTAATACACAGTCGATTACAACTGGTTCTTCATAACAATCTGTATGATAAGGATATATTTCACAATCCACATCTTCAACCACAGGATCAACAGGGCTTACAGGATTCTCTGTTACTTCTCCACCACTGCCACATGCAGTTAGTGTTAGAAGTAGTATAAATATAATAATTTTTTTCATTTTCTTCACCTAATCTTTTCTATAAATATATTATAAGGACTGTTATTTTTATTCAGCATTTTATATATTAATACATTGTAACGTTTACTATCCAAAGTAGAGACAAACTCTAACAGTTTCTCACTTTCAATAACACCTTCGTCATGTCCAATATATACAGTGATACTTATAAGTCCTTTATTTTCAAGTATTTCTAGTCCATCTTGAATAGATAGAATTGTCGTTTTGTAGTCTGTAGTCTTTGATTGATCACTTCCTGGTAAATAACCTAAGTTATACATAATTACCTTAACAGGAGGGATATTATAGTTTTGAAATGATTCATGAGAAGCATGAATCAATGTAAAGTTCTTTACCTCGTTATTATCTAATAAAGATTTTGTATTCGTTATGGCATCTTTTTGAATATCAAAAGCATACACATGTGTTACGTGTTTAGATAAAAATAAAGTGTCATTACCGTTTCCGCAAGTAGCATCAATAGCAATCGAATCACAATTTAAGTACTCTTTTATCTTATTGTGAGCAAAAGGAATAATACGTTCTAACATAAAACCACCTCGACATTACATTATATCACTAAACAGCTGAAACAAACATAATAATTTAAGTTATTTGTTTGTAAGCAAACCAGTTGCATATTAGATAAAATAGGAGTAGAATACAAATGTAAATTAAAAGGAGTGATTCATATGTTTGTAGAATTAAAACCAAGTGAAAGAGTACAAGATTACTTACAAGATGGTAAGATAGCAGTAGTGAAATTCGCAACTACTACATGTCCACCATGTAAAATGTTAAAACCAATATTCGAAAGAATTTCAACAGAAACAGTAATGGAAAATATTGTGTTTATCGCAGCTGATGCAAACGAGCATCCTCAAGCGGGACAATATGGAGTGAGTAGTGTACCAACATTATTATTCTTTAAGGGAAATGAAGTATTAGGACAAAATGTAGGATTTGTACCAGAAAGACCCTTATATGACTTTATCTTAAAGTTAGAAAACGGAGAAATGCCAAACTAAAAGCATCCAATGGATGCTTTTTTATTTGCAACTATCTGTTGATTGTATTATAGATTAAAAAATGATAACGTTAAGTATAGGATAAATTGATATAGTGAGGTGTATTATGAAAGCAAGTGTTTGTACAAAGTATGGTGGACCTGAGGTATATAAAGTAATAGAGGTAGAGACTAAACTGCCCAAAGAGAATGAGGTATTAATTAAAGTAACGAGTGCAATTGTTTCTCCAACAGATTGTAATTTTCGATCAGGAAAACCATTTATCGCGCGATTATTTTCGGGACTCTTAAAGCCAAGAACAAAAATACATGGAGAAATGTTCTTAGGAACAATAGATAAGATTGGACCTAATATCACTGAATTTAATGTAGGTGATATTGTTTATGGTTCTAACGGAATGAAGTTAGGAGCATATGCAGAGTACGTAGTAGTAAATACAAAAAATACAATAAAGAAAGTAAACCCTGAATTAGATTTAAATGAAGTCATTACTCTACTTGATGGAGGAATTACAGCATTACCTTTCTTAAGAGAGTTAGGAAATATTAAAGAAGGACAAAACGTTTTAATAAATGGTGCATCAGGAGCAGTTGGATCAATGGCTGTTATGATAGCTAAACATTTTCAAACAACAGTAACTGGTGTGTGTAGTACAAACAATGTAGAAACAGTAAAGAAACTAGGAGCAGATAATGTCATTGATTATAAAATGAATGACTTTACAAAAAATAGAAACACATATGATATTATCTTTGATGCGGTAGGGAAATCTTCATTTTCTAAATGTAAAAATTCATTAAAAGAAAATGGGTTGTTTATGACAACAGTACCAACTCCTGGAGTAATGTTTGCTACATTACTTAGTAAAAAGAAAACAGGTAAGAGAGCTAGATTTATGGCAGCTGGATTACGAAAAAAACATCAAAAGATATCTGATTTAGAATATTTAGAAGAATTATTAAAATCAAAAGAGTTAAGACCTTTGATGGTAAAACATATGAACTGAAAGATTTGGGAAAAGCACAAGAATATGTTGAAACAGGACATAAAGTAGGGAATGTAATCATCCACATAGGCAAATAATGTATCTTTATAAGCACCTTGTAATGAAAAAACTAACAAGTATAGTAAAATAGAAGTAACAGAAAGAAGGAGGGTATTATGAAGAAGACAAATTTAATAAAGTATCAACACGGAAATGACAAAGGATTAATGCATTATGTTGTATATAATGGTGATGTAGTGATTTTATCAAAGTATGATTCAAAGAAGGTAAGTTTTATTGAGAAAAACGGTAGTTTAGATATTACATTTGATATCGAAAATGGAGAGTTAGAAACTGTAAAAGTAGAAGTAGTAACAGATTCAGAATATGTTATGGCTGTATACAATTACATGTTAGAAGTTAGTAACGCATATTTTTATGATGGTACAGAAGGAATCTGTGCGATTAAAATATTAAAATAGGTATTAAAAAAGGCACTAAATTTAGTGCCTTTTTTTTATAAACTATAATACATTTCAAATTCAATTGGATGTGGTAATTTATTTACCATATAGTATTCTTCTTTGATACGTTTGATATGGTTCTTGATAAGATTTTCTGTGAATACATTTCCTTGTAGTAAGAACTTATAATCTTTTTCAAGTTCTGTGGCTGCTTCTAAAAGAGTAGTAGGTAAAGAATCAACCTTTACATCTTTATCTTTTAGATCATACAGATTGAAATCGAAAGGACCAAATTTTTCTTTAACTGGATCAATTTTATTGATTACACCATCAAATGCTGCCATCATAATTGCTGAATATGCTAAGTATGGATTCGCAGTAGCATCAGGGCTTCTTAATTCAAATCTTTTTTCATCTTCTTGAACTGTGTAACCAGGTATTCTGATTACTGCAGAACGGTTTGCAGTAGCATAAGCAATTGTTACCGGAGCTTCAAATCCTGGAACCAAACGTTTATATGAGTTAGTAGAAGGATTTGTAATTGCAGTGATTGCTTTTGCGTGCTTTAAGATTCCACCAATCATATAGTGTGATAACTTACTTAATCCTGCATATCCAGTTTCATCATACATTACGTATTTACCATTCTTTTTCACTTGGATGTGTACATGCATTCCATTACCACATTCATCAACAAATGGCTTTGGCATAAACGTAACAGATTTTCTTCTTTTAAATCCTACTTGGTTCAGTAAGTTTTTAATCTTTAAAGTACGATCTCCCATTTCTAATATACCAGCAAAGTTTACTTCAATCTCTACTTGTCCTGGTCCACCATTTTCACTGTGGTGATATTTGATAGGGATATTCATTTGTTCTGCTTCAATAGCAACTTCAGTACGAAACTCATAACTTGCATCCCATGGAGAATCTACGTGATAACCACCGTGATGAGGAACTGTGAAACCTATATTTTTATATGAATCATCACTTGAGTTCCAGTTTGCCTGAGCACTATCAAGTTTTACTTCCATATGTTGGTTTGTATTTTTAAATGATACATGGTCTAATACGAAGAATTCAAATTCTGGTCCAAGTAAACATTCATCAGCTATATCATTGTCTTTCATAAATTCTTCAGCTTTTTGTGCGATGTATCTAGGGTCATCTTCAAATCGAATGAACTCAGTTCCTCTGATGACATAGATATTTGCGATTACTACGATAGTTTTATTTTCTTTATACTTGTCAATGAAGCAAGTAGTAACATCAGGAATCATTACCATATCAGATTTTTCTACTGTTAAGAATCCATAACTAGATCCATCAAATCCAATTCCTTTTGTCATAATATCTTCACTAAGCTTTTCTTTTGTGATACTTAATCGGTGCCAACGACCTTTCATATCTACAACTTTTAAGTCGATTACTCGTACATGTTCTTTATTACAATAAGTAATCATTTCATTAATATTTTTAAACATAGTTTAACTCCTTTATATAAGAATAGAAAACGCTTACAGCATAATTATTATAACATATTTATTTTGAATTAAAACCCTTTTTTTATATTAAAAAAATACGGCTTAATTAAGCCGTATTTTTAGTCTAATTCAAAGCAACTTCCACCAATAAATTCTCTTAATAATGAATTATTTGGAATGTAGTCATCTGAAATGTCAGTGAAATATTTCATAAATTTAATTAATCTATTTGCCGTGATGTAATGTTCGTTATCACTTGGTATTTCACGTAGTGTTGGTAATGCATATTTTTTTAGTACACAAAGCTCGTATTGTAATCCTGAATTATATACATAATCTGCTTGTTCTTGGTTTGGATAAATCCAACGGAATTCACCTTTTCTTACAGAATCCCACATATTGATTGTACGAAGCGCAGAAGCGTTTCTGTATTTCTTATCTCTAACAATTCTTCTGATTAAACGTAGGTTTGTTATTGAGATTGGATTGTGATCATCTAAGTTCATTTGTAATTGTGGTGATATAAAGATTTTGAATTTATTCTCTTTTTTTATGATTGAAGTTAATCTTTCATTAAGAGCATGAATACCTTCAATGATAATTGGGTTTTCTTTAGATACTTTTAGTTTTTTGTATCCTGCACGACTTTTACTATGGAAGTCAAAATGTGGTATATCGACTTCTAATCCATCAATTAAGTCCTTCATGTTTTGATTGAATAGGTCGATATCTAGTGTGTTGATATGTTCTAAATCTACATTTCCATTTTCGTCTACTGGGATTTGATCTCTATTTAGATAGTAATCATCTAGTGAAATGGTTACTGGATCTAATCCTCTTGTCATAAGTTCAATGCGTAGTCTATTACTGAATGTTGTTTTTCCACTACTTGAAGGTCCTGCGATTGCGATTAGTCTAATGTCATCATTGTCTTTAATCATATCTCCAAGTTCTGTTAACATTGCGTTGTGTTTGGCTTCGCACATATGTACGAATTCTACGATTGATTTGTTTTCAAAGTGGTTGTTTAGTTTTGGGATGTAGTCTGCTTTTACAACATCTGCCCACTCACTTGCTTTTCTTAATGTATCTAGATACTTTGGTGCATCTTTAAATAGAGGAATTTCTCTGTTTGTTTCAGCACGTGGATATTGAATGATAAACCCAATATCATATGGCATAAGATTGTATTTTTTTAAGTATCCTGTTGAACTTACCATATAACCAAACATATAGTTTTGGTAGTTATCACATCTGTAGAAATGTACTGTTGGTTCTGGACGGTAGTTTAATAAATCGATTTTATCTAAATAATCATGTTTTTGATAGAAAGTAATTGCATCTTGCTTTGATTCTTTAATTCTTTTAAAAGGTAAATCAAGTGCAATTAAACGTGATAGTTCTTTGTCGATATTTCTTAGTACTTCATCCATGTCTTCAACAACATAGTTTGTTACATAGCAGAAGATACTTCTACTTAAACTATATTTAAATTTAATTTTGTAGTCTGGGTAGACGTTTTTAAATGCCATAGCGATTAAATAACGTAAAGATTGTTCGTATACATGTACTGCTTCAGGATTGTCTAGTTTTACAAACTCGACATCAGCACTGTAGTAGAAGTTGTAGTTAAGCTCTCGTAAGCGATTATTTACTTTTGCTACAATGAATTCTTTGTTTACATCATCTGCTATGTCTTTCAGTGTTACTGGTGATTCAATGTTGATTGTTTTGTCTTGAAATTTTAATGTTTTCATAATCTCACCTCTTTTGTAGGACCTTATATTATATCAAAGATTAGTTGTTTTTCAAAATTAGTTTTAAAAATAAATCTATCAAAAAAATGAAACCTAATATATAATACTAATTAGCAAGTTATTGAGGTGTTAATATGAAGAGAAATTTAGCTAGAATTATCATTATTACTGCAGGGATTATTTGGGGATTTGGTTTTATTGGAAATAAGTATGTTTTAGATAATGGATGGAATGAATCACAGTTATTATTTGTAAGATTTTTTACTGGGACTGTAGCGATTTTTCTTATTTATTTTAAGCGTATTATCAAAACGGATTTAATTACAATTAAGTGGGGATTATTTCTTGGATTGTTTTTATACGCAGGGTTCTTTTTTCAAACTTGGGGACTAGCGAACACTACACCAAGCAATAATGCACTTGTAACGAGTGGTTATATTATTTTAATGCCCTTAATCATATATGTGTTTGAACGTCGTCATATCGAGAGAAAAACAATATATGCTGGAATTATTACAATGATAGGTATAAGTTTAATTACTGTAGATTTTCAGGAGTTAACGATTGCGTTTGGTGATGTGTTAACTTTTATTGGAGCATTCTTTTATGCGATTCATATCTACTTTTTAGGGAAACAAGCTAAGAAAGTTGATTTGTTTGTTTTAATGGCGTTTCAGTTAGTGATGTTTAGTGTTATCGCATTCTTTGTTATGATTGGTACAGGTGGAATGCCTAGTGGATTAATTGAGGGTGATAATAGTTTATTGTTCTTGATTGCGATTTTACTTGGGTTCTTTGGTAGTTTTGTTGCGTTCTTGTTTCAAAGTATTGGACAAAAGCATACATCAGAAGCAGAAGCTGCGATTTTAATTTCTACTGAAAGTGTATTTGGGCCAGTATTTGCGATATTGTTTTATAATGATCCATTCAACACAATGATCTTTTTCGGAATTGTCTTAGTATTTTTAGGAGTAGTACTAAGTGAAATTGATATCTTAACTTTAAGAAAGTATTTTAAGAAGAATGAGTCTTAAACAGTTTCTTTTACTCCTAATACCTTCCATGCTTTGGGGAAGTAGTTTTATTTTCTTTAAAGTATTAAGTCCTTTATATGGACCGTTACTAACAAGTACGATCAGAATATTATTTGGTTCTTTATTTATGTATTTCTTCTTTGTTATTACAAAGAGGAAGTTAACTTTCTTTACGAATATCAAGTTCTTATTTATTGTCGGTGTATTAAATTCAGCAGTACCTTTTACATTGTACGCGTACGCTGCGTTATATATACCATCCAGTCTAAGTGTTATCATCAATTCTACAAGTCCAATGTTTGGAGCGTTACTGGGTGTAATCATTTTACATGAAAAGCTATCTCTTCAAAAACTTCTTGGTCTAATTACTGGGATAGTAGGAGTTGGAATTGTAAGTAGTTTTGTATTCGTTGAAGGTGATTTATTACTATATCTTAGTATCATTGCCTGTTTGGTAGCTGCATTGATGTATGGAATCGCAGGGGTTTATGTGAAAAAAGTTGATCATGATTTAGATCCTTATCAATTAACATTTGGTAGTTTAACATTTGCTGGAGTTAGTATGGCTATCCTTTATATTATATTAATACCATTTGATATAAACCCAGTCATTGATTCTTCGAATATATTATTTGATATGACTTTACTAATATTGTTTGGTTTACTTTGTACATCGATACCATATATCGTATATTATCAATTGATTATGGAAATTGGTCCTGTGAAAGCTTTGACAGTTACATATTTAATGCCTGTCTTTGGTATTGTATGGAGTTTGATATATGGAGAAGAATTCAGAGTTATGATGGTGTTTGGATTAGTCGTTATTCTGAGTGGAATCTATGTTTTATCGAAAGAAAAGAAATTGAATTAGTTTGTATAAAATCTAAATATAATGTCAAAATAAAACAGTGAAAACATTTTCACTGTTTTATTTTGTAAAATATGTTGTGCACTTTAAAGAGATATAGTATAGTAGGACTCATATATTTGGAGAAAAGAGGAGAGATTTTTTATGAGAAAACTTGTACTTGTTTTAACATTGGTTGCTGCTTTAACATTATCAGGATGTGTGCAGCCCAAATCTGAAGAAGAGCAACAAGAAGATTTACTAGAGACGCCAGTTAAATTAGGAGTGATTGGACCTCTAACAGGAGATTACAGTTTTTATGGATCTCATGTACAAAACGGAGCACAATTAGCGGTTGATGAAATCAATGCTGCTGGTGGTGTATTAGGTAGAGAATTAGAGTTATTTGCATATGACAGTCAAGGGGATCCTACACTTGGTGTAAATGCTTATAATAGATTAGTAGTTGAAGACGAAATTGATGCATTAATTGGTGGGACATTTAGTGGTGTAACGTTAGCTATTAAGGAATTATCGATTGAGGATAATTTACCTGTATTAACACCAACTGCGACAAATCCATTGGTTACAGAAGATGCAGCGAATGTATTTAGAGCTTGTTATACAGATAGTTACCAAGGTGAAGTAGCTGCGGTATTCGCAGATGAGACACTAGGTGCTACAAAAGTTGCTGTATTATATAATAGAGATGATGCTTATAGTGAAGGTTTAGCGACAGCATTTATCGCGGAATTTGCTAGTAGAGGAACTGTTGTAGAAGAATTATCATTTGGTGCTGCTGATGATGACTATAGTTCATTATTAACAACAATTAAGAACTCAGATGCTGAAGCAGTATTCTTACCAGGATATGTAGCTGAAGTAGGAGCAATCTTATCACAAGCTAGTGATTTAGGATTAGACGTTCCATTTATTGGTGGAGACGGTTGGGATGGTATTGAAGAAAACTATGCAACTGTTGCAGAAGGTCATTATTTTGGGAATCATTATGCGAAAACTGATCCAGCTGAAAATGTACAAGCATTTATCACAAACTTTGAAGCAGAATATGGAGAATCTCCAAGTGCTTTAGCTGCGTTAGCATATGATGCAGTATACGCAATGGTAGAAGCGATGGAAGCTGCTGGTTCAACAGATGCTGATTTAGTAATTGAAGCGTTAGCTGATTTAGCTTATACAGAAGCAATTACTGGAGCAATCTCGTTTGATGCACAAGGTGATCCAATTAAGGCTGTTACAATGATTCAAGTAGTAAATGGGGAACATGTAGTTATTGAGAAAGTTGAAGTAGACTAATAATGTATTAGGGAAGTAACTTTGTTGCTTCCCTTATTAATATAAAAAAGAGGTGTGAGTATGGATTTTGGATACTTTATAGAACAATTTATTAACGGATTAAATACTGGTAGTATTTATGCTCTTGTAGCCATTGGGTACACAATGGTATATGGGATTATTAGGTTAATTAACTTTGCGCATGGTGAAATCATGATGTATGGGGCTTATTTTTCTTTCATTGTTGCGGTTTCTTTACCAGCAACACTACCGTTTGTTGCAGTTTTATTAATTGCGATTCTTGCAACATTGGTACTGTATTATTATTTAAGAAAATATTTTTTATTGGAATATAAAGATGATAAGTTTTATAACTTAAGATTATATGGAATATCAGGAGTGTTTTTTGTTTTATTTACCCTGATTTCATTCTTTGTTATTAATGCGTTTATCAGATTTATTATTATATTGTTAATTGCTATGGTTATGGCGGGTATTTTAGGTATTGTGATTGAATTCTTAGCTTATAGAAAATTAAGAACTGCACCTAGAATCAGTGCTTTGATTACTGCAATTGGTATGAGTTTATTTTTACAAAATTTATCGTTATTGCAATTTGGGGCAAATCCTTATGTAATGCCACAGTTAATATCGAAAAAACCAGTTAACATATTAGGGATTGAAATATCACCATTAACATTAGCAACGATTATTATTTCTTTTAGTATTATGGCTTTATTAACATTCTTTGTTAAGTTCACAAAACCTGGTAAGGCAATGAGAGCTGTTTCTCAGGATAAAGAAGCCGCATTATTAATGGGAATTAATGTGAATAGAATTATTACTTTGACATTTGCGATTGGGAGTGCTTTAGGTGGACTTGGTGGTGTATTTTACGCTATGGCGTTCACACAAATTGCACCAACAATGGGTGTGTTGCCAGGACTTCGTGCTTTCGTAGCAGCTGTGTTTGGTGGAATTGGTAATATCACAGGAGCAATGATAGGTGGATATGTAATTGGATTTATTGAGATTTTTGCAAAGCAGTCGAAATTATTAAACCCTTGGGCTGAAGCGATTGTGTTTAGTGTTTTGATTCTTGTATTATTATTTAAACCTTCGGGTATTTTAGGTAAAAATGTGAAGGAGAAGGTGTAATATGAGTGGAATAGCGAGAAAGTTTTCATTAAGATTTTTAGAGTTCTTTACAAGAATTAGTCTTGTGAAGTTCATTCTGTTTATGGTTATTGCATTGCTAGGATATTACTATATCAATGCGTTTATTGAGTTTGGTTATATCTCTAGATATTATGCAGGGATTATTGTTCTAAGTTTGATCTTCATTATTATGGCGATCAGTTTAAATGTTGCGACAGGATTCCTAGGACAACTTGTTTTAGGACATGCTGGATTTATGGCAGTTGGTGCTTATACAGCTGCGTTGTTTGCCGTTAATTATAAGGGACAATTTGAAGATATAGTTATCTTATTAGTTGGAGCTGCAATTGCGATGGTAAGTGCTGGAATTATGGGATTAATTGTAGGATTCCCAGCCTTACGTTTAAAGGGAGATTATTTAGGAATAATGACCTTAGGTTTTGGTGAAATTATACGAGTAGTTTTGGTTAACTTAGAGATTACAAATGGATCTCAAGGTTTAACAGGTATCCCAAGGATTTTAAACTTTACAAATGCATATATCGCAGTAGTATTTACTTTAGTTGTAGTAGTACTTATTATGAAATCAAGACATGGTAGAGCGATACTTAGTATTAGAGAAAATGAAATAGCAAGTGAGAATGTAGGGATTAATTTAACAAAGTATAAGTTAATGGCATTTGTAATTGCAGCTTCGTTTGGTGGATTAGGTGGAGCTTTGTTTGCCTTTAAAGATGGGTTCTTAGCACCAGCTAGTTTCGGTTTTGTAAAATCAGTTGAAATCTTTGTAATTGTGGTACTTGGTGGTATGGGAAGTTTAACTGGTAGTATTATTGCAGCAGTATTTGTTGTGTTACTTCCAGAAGTGTTACGTACATTTGAATCGTACCGTATGCTAACATACTCATTAGTATTGATACTTACAATGTTATTTAGACCGCAAGGGTTATTTGGAACAAGAGAGTTTTCTTTAGGGTTCTTAAATAAACCATTTAGAAAATGGAATGATAAGTTTAAGAAACTTATCAGTGATGGTAATGATGATTCCTTAATAAGAACATTAGATGACCGTACATATGATGGTCCTATATTACAAGCTGACAATATCTCAATTACATTTGGTGGATTAAAGGCTGTAGAAGACTTTTCAATCAATATTGGTGATAATGAACTTGTAGGTTTAATTGGACCCAATGGTGCAGGTAAAACAACGATATTCAATATGATTACTGGTGTATACAAACCGACAGAAGGTGAAATCTTCTTAAACGGTAAAAAAATCAACAATCAAAAACCATCAAAAATAGTTCAATTAGGAAGTTCTAGAACTTTCCAAAATATTAGGCTGTTTGAGAATATGACAGTTATAGATAACATTAAAATAGCGTTTCATAATGAGATGAGCTATGGAGTTTTAAGAAGTTTATTTAAGGTTTTTGGATTTGTAAAACAAGAACAAAGAGCTGAAACTGTTTCATTAGAACTCTTAAAAGTATTTGATTTAGATCAATATAAAGATGAACTTGCGAAGAACTTACCTTATGGTAAACAACGTAAGTTAGAGATAGCAAGAGCATTAGCAACAAATCCTAGGATTCTATATCTTGATGAACCAGCAGCAGGAATGAATCCACAAGAAACAGAAGAACTTATGAGTACAATCAATTTAATCAAAGACAGATTCAATATATCAATATTATTAATCGAACATGATATGAAGTTGGTAATGGGTATCTGTGAAAGACTTGTAGTAATTGATTACGGTAAGGTGATTGCGCGTGGAAAACCAAACGAAATTAAAAACAACAGAGATGTTATTAAGGCTTACTTAGGAGAATAATATGTTAAAAGTAGATAATTTAAATGTATTTTACGGAGCAATTCACGCAATCAAGGGAGTTAGTTTTTCTGTAGAAAAAGGAGAAATCGTTACGTTAATTGGAAGTAACGGAGCTGGTAAATCAACAATATTAAAAACAATTTCAGGAATCTTAAAACAAACTGAAGGAGATATCATATATCTTGAAGAATCAACATCACTTTATAAAGCACACGAACTAGTAGAAAAAGGACTAAGCCAAGTACCTGAAGGTAGAAGAGTTTTTGCAAGTTTAACAGTTCTTGAAAACTTAGAAATGGGTGCTTATACAAGAAGAGACTATGAAGAAATTAAAAAAGACTTAGATAACGTGTTTGCACGTTTTCCAAGACTAAAAGAACGTCAAGATCAATCTGCTGGAACATTAAGTGGTGGAGAGCAACAAATGTTAGCTATGGGTAGAGCACTTATGAGTAGACCTAATATCTTATTATTAGATGAACCCTCAATGGGGCTTGCACCATTACTAGTAGATGAAATCTTTAGTATCATAAAAGATATCAATAAAACAGGTACAACGATCCTATTAGTAGAACAAAATGCAAACAGAGCACTACAAGTTTCTGATAAAGGATATGTACTAGAAACTGGAAAAATAACATTAAGTGGAAACTCAAAAGATTTACTAAAAAATGAAAAAGTAAAAGAAGCTTATTTAAGCGCTTAGTAATGAAAACGTATCTCATTATCACTATTGCACATTAAAGTGTTGAAATAGATGATATATTTGATATAATAGAATAAATACATTGAAAAGGACAAGTAGTATTATGAACTGTATAAAGCGATTCTAGGATGGTGTGAGCTAGATTACAAACATAGTATGAATAACACCTTGGAGTAGTCGACTGAATGTAGTAGGTTAGACCGGTAAAGACCGTTATATCTGAACTTGTTATTAGACAAGGTAAAGTGGCTTTTTAAGCAAAATGGGTGGTACCGCGGATTATAAAACAGTTATTCGTCCCAAAATCTGGGATAGATAACTGTTTTTTTATTACAAAAAAGGAGAGATATTATGTGCGGAATCATGTATAGCAGTAAAAAAACTGAATCAGTAAAAAAAGCGATTCAAAAATTAGACAAAAGAGGTCCTGATAAAATAGAAATTCTTGAATCTAGTAATGGACTTTACATGTTTAGTAGATTAAGTATCATGGGATTAGAAGATAGTGGTATGCAACCATTTACTTACAAGGGTAATATTTCAATTACAAATGGTGAAATTTACAACTACAAAGAAATTAAAGAAGAGTTAAATGAATACACATTCCAAAGTGGAAGTGATTGTGAAGTGTTATTACCTCTTTATGAGAAACTAGGGGTTGATATGTTCTCTTTATTAGATGCAGAATTTGCATGTGTCATATATGATAAAGAAATCGATAAAACAATTGCCGCTAGAGATCCATTAGGTATTAGACCTTTATTCTACGGATATGTTGATGGAGAAGTCATGTTCGCCTCTGAGGTGAAAGCGATAATAGACTTAGTAGACAAAGTTTATCCATTCCCTCCAGGACATTATTACTTAGATGGTAAGTTTATCAAATATTCATTTATCACTGATGTTGAAGAATATACAGAAGATACATTCGATATTATGTTAGAAAAAATAAGATATAAACTTGAACAAGGAGTTAAAAAAAGATTAGATAGTGATGCACCTATGGGCTTTTTACTAAGTGGAGGGCTCGACTCATCACTTGTTTGTAGTATAGCAACAAAATACCTAAAAGAACCATTGAGAACGTTTAGTATTGGTATGGAAACAGATCCTATAGATTTAAAGTACGCAAAACAAGTAAGTGACTACTTAGGTACAAACCATACAGAAGTAATCATTAAAAAGGATGATGTAATCAATATATTAGATGAAGTGATATATAGCTTAGAAACTTATGATATCACTACAATAAGAGCAAGTGTAGGGATGTATTTAATCAGTAAATATATAAAAGAAAATACAGCTATTAAAGTATTAATGACAGGTGAGATTAGCGACGAGTTATTTGGATACAAGTATACAGACTATGCACCAGATCCAAATAGTTTCCAACAAGAAGCTAAAAAAAGAATTGATGAAATATATATGTATGATGTACTAAGAGCAGATAGATGTTTAGCTTCAAACAGTATGGAAGCTAGAGTTCCTTTTGGCGATCTGGATTTTGCATCATATGTTATGAGAATTCACCCGTTCTTTAAAATGAATAAATACAATATGGGTAAATTCTTACTTCGAAAATCATTTGAAGGAACGTATCTTCCAAAAGATATATTATACAGGGACAAAGCTGCATTTAGTGATGCAGTTGGACATTCCTTAGTTGATTACTTAAAAGAGTATGCTGATCAAACAATATCAGATGAAGAATTTCAAACTCAAAGTAACAATTTTGATGGACCAACACCTTTTACAAAAGAAAGTATGTTATATAGAAAGATATTTGATAAATATTATCCAAACCATGTACATTTAGTAAAAGATTATTGGATGCCAAACAAAGAATGGGAAAACTGTGATGTTGATGATCCTTCAGCAAGAGTACTTAAAAACTATGGAGATAGCGGCAAATAAAAAAAGCGAGAATTTCTCGCTTTTTAATTTACTGTACCAAAAATTAATTCAACTAATTCAGGATGATCAATAAATGGGTTTCTATTTCCTTGGATATCAAAAATTACATCGTTTCTATTACTTTCAAATTCATCAACTGGATCATCTAGATGCCATTGTAATAAAGTTTGTAAGTCTCCAATATAAGGAGAAGAACCGTTGTTAACAAAGTTGTTTAATTCTAAGTCTGGCCATCCATCATCACCATTATATCTTACTGCCATATAGAATAAGATTCTAGCCACATCACCTTTTACTTCATCACGAGGTTCCCATGAATCTGAATCTTTATAATTACCTGTACCGACACCTCTATCAAACACTTCTGAGCCACCCTCATCAAAGTCAAGGTTACCTCTAGAACTGTTGACCGATGCATCTGTAGGTCTTAGGTGATGTAAATCTGTACCTGGTCCCATATTGTTTCCAAAATCACCATGAGATTTCGCCCAAACATGTTCTCTATTGAAATCATTTGCGCCTCCACCAAAGGTAGATTTTGCCTGTGAGATACCTGTATAAAACAATATAACATTGTTACTGTTGTTAGGATCTTCATCAGTTTCCATAATCGCATATTTCACTTCATCATATGTAAGAATTGTGTGGTCATCTATAAGATTATGTAGAAAGTTCTTTAAAGCTGTACCTGATAATCCATCAATACCTTCATAATACCCTGTATATACAGTACCTTCTGATAACGCAATTAATGTAATATCGAAATCAAAAGTTAATGTTTTGCCATTAATTGAAGCTACTACATCAATTGTGACAACTTGATTTCCTTCTAAGTATGTAGGTCTAACTACTGTGTTTGAATTTGTTATATATTGACTTGAACTTGTATAAGATAATGAAACGCCTTGGTAAGAACTAACAAAATCTAAAGTTGCCTCATATTCCTTATTATCATATTGTGTATCTATCGCTAACCAAACATCTTGAAGTAAAGCAACATCTGGGTCTGATGGAGTTTGACCAGTATAGTTAACTTGGAATGTTTTCGTCATTGTACTTCCATCATGTGAGAATGATGCTGTAATAGAAGCTGATGTAGTAAATGTATCAGTTAATTGATTGTTTTCAATCAAAGTTGGAACTGATGATGTCCATGTGATTTCTACACCCTCTATCGCTTGTGGTAATTCTGTATCTTTGTTAATCGATTCGTCTAAAGTTAATGCAAAATAAGTTTCAGTTAATACGTCTTTTTCTACTACAGGTGGAGTTGTTTGAACAGGTGTTTCTGTAGTTCCACATGCAGTTAAAGTAAGTGCTAGTAATAGTGTTAAAATTAATTTTTTCATTGTATGTCACTCCTTTTGTAACAGTACATTATATCAAAACCAAAAATAAAAAGCCACATTAAGTAGCTTTAATTTTGCATTTCATTTTTTTGATAGAATACATGATCCATATGAAACCAACGATTACAAGTAGTAATGCAATGATCTTCCATAATAAGTTACCCGCAGGTAAAATAATTGGTGTAAATGCAATTCCTACTGCTGTGAAAAATGCAACGACACAACCTGTACAACCAAACGTTAGTAATCCGAAGATAAATGTTAGAAATGGTATTGCGTTACTACCTTTTGGTTCTACACTTGTTATACGGTGATTTATGATACTAAATCCAACCATAATTGACGATAAAACTGCGATTATTATATTAATAAATATATGAATACTCACGATCAATAATCCAAAGTTTTCTGTCATTACAACATAGTTTGTGTTTCCCTCAAAATCTAAAAATATGTATAGTCCTAAGAAGAATAAAAATAGTCCAATATACATCAGGATATTCTTTGTTTCTTTTGATTTTTCTATGATAACATTTATCATATTCCTCACCTCATTAAAATGATAACAAATTCTCTTGATTTTTTTAAATACTATGCAATAATTTATATAGGTGAGAAATATGGATTATGAATTAATAAAAAAAGACTTTTCAAAATTAGGAGTTTTAATCGTTGGATTTTTTCTAATGTGTTTAGGTATTACATTTAATAGGTTGAGTATGCTTGGACTTAGTAGTTGGAACATTTTCCACGAAGGAATAAGTAAAACAAGTGGTATTAGTTTTGGTGTTACAATTCAAATTGTGGGATTGATTATTCTAGTACTAAGTGTTGTACTTTTAAAGACCAAAATTGGTCCAGGTACATTACTTAATATATTATTAGTAGGATTTATTATTGATAAGATGAATCAGTATATCATTATAGAAACAGACGATCTTGCTTTTCGTATCCTATTAATATTAACTGGTGTACTATTAATGACTATGGGAAGAGCCTTATATATATCAACAAAATTAGGACCAGGACCAAGGGATGGTTTATTTGTTGGATTAAGTCGAATTACTAAAATCGATGTTAAGTACGTGAAACCAGCAATAGAGTTTACAGTGTTATTAATCGGTTTCTTGTTGGGTGGAACATTTGGAGTTGGAACAATATTTACTATCACAGTATCAGGCTATTTGGTTCAGTTTTTCTTTGGTGTATTTCACTTTGATCCAAAAAAAGAATCAAACAGAACATTTCTAGATTATAAGAAAAGGACTTAAAAAGTCCTTTTTTATTTGTACTCACTCATTAATCTTAAGTAATGATCTTTGTTTTGTTTGATACTCTCTAACTCACTATCTTTTAATTCTCTTATTATTTTCATTGGATTACCAACAACTAATGTTCTTGGTGGTACAGTTTTCCCTGGAGGGACAACACAACCAGCTCCTACAAGTGCTCCTTCACCAATAACACATCCATCAAGTAAAATACTTCCCATTCCAACTAATGCATTATCATGAACAGTACAAGCATGAATGATTGCGTTATGACCTACAGTTACATTTTTTCCAATATGTGTTGGTAGGTTTGTGTTTGTGTGAATCACTGAGTTATCTTGAATGTTTGTGTTTTCCTCGATTACTACTTTATCCATATCTCCACGAATTGAAACGTTATACCAAATGTTTACACCATCTTTAACAATGACATCACCGCTGATACATACATTTTGAAATACTTTTGCTTTCTCACTAATTTTTGGATAATTTCCATTATGTTCTTCTAAATACATGTTATCACCCCAATATTTCTTTTACAACACGCATGAAGTTTAAATGAGTAACCTTTTCAATTTCTTCTTGTGTGAAGTTTAGTTTTTCTAACTCTTTAATAATGTTTTTCGCATCTTCCATAGTGTTTAAATCATCTAAGTTATTAGATGTTACACCAGGATTTAGATAGTAACATAAATCAAATCCTAATCCTACATGATCAATACCAATTGTATCTTTTACATGTTTGATATGTTTTGCCATATATTTTATTGTTTGATTCTTTGGCTCGTTACTAACAAATGGTGGTATTGCACAAATTCCTATGACACCATTTTTTTCTTGAATCATTTTTAGTTGTTCATCTGTGTAATTACGTCTATGATCACATAAGGCTTTTGTATTACCATGTGATATTATAACGGGTTTCTTTGTTAAGGCGATAATATCATTAAATGTATTTGAATTTGTATGAGCTAAATCAATAATCATACCTAGTTTTTCCATTTCAATGATAAGTTCTTTTCCTTTTTGTGTAAGTCCCATTTCAGAATCATCTAATCCACTAGCATAGTCATTTTTTTCATTCCATGTTAATGAACTATGTCTCACACCTTTTGTATAAAGATCGTGTAGATGGTTCACATCTCTTAATTGTCTTAGTCCCTCAATACCTAGGATAACACCTATCTTATCTAAACTAACTGATTGAATCATATCGTGATGATTCAGACATATGTGTAATTGATTATTTTCTTCAATTTCTTTTAATGAAATATCAAAGATGTTATCGAATAAAGAGAAGTCATTAATTTTTGGGTCTGTCCAGTTTACAAAGATACTATGTGTAACTCCGCCTTTTTTGTAAAGTTCTAAATGCTTTTGATTAAAAACATCTTTCATTCCTCTTTTTGTTTCTTCATAGATATCAGTCAAGATATCACCATGTGCATCAAATATCATAAAATCTCTCCTTAATGAAAAACTGAAAGTTCAACTTTCAGTTTTTATTGATTATATGCTTCTAAACCTTTTTTTAATATGAACATTGCACGTTCCATATCGTTTGTGTTTAATACGTATGCAATTCTTACTTCGTTGATACCTAAACCTTGTGTTGCGTAGAATCCTTCAGCTGGTGACAACATAATTGTTTCACCTTCATAGTCAAATTCTTCAAGCATCCAAATGACAAACTCTTCAGCGTTTGTAACCGGTAATTTGACAACTACATAAAATGCTCCTGTAGGTTTTTCACAAACCACTCCTGGGATTTCAGTTAATGTTTTATAGACGATATCACGGCGAGCTTGATACTCAGCTTTTACTGATTCTGTATACGAATCAGGTAAGCTGTATAAAGCCGCACTACCAATTTGTTCTAATGTAGCAACACATAGACGTGCTTGGCATAGTTTTAATATGTTTTTCATTAGTGGTTTATTCTTAGATGCAATACTACCGATTCTAGCTCCACAAGCGCTATAACGTTTTGATACAGATTCTATAATGATCACTCTATCATTTACACGTTCAATACTACCCATAGAAATTCCTTTTAAGTTATCAAAGGCAAATCCTCTATAGACTTCATCACTGATGATATATAGATTATGTTCTAAAGCGATATCAGCAAGCATTTCCATTTCCTCTTTAGTTAAGATCGTACCCGTTGGATTTCCAGGGTTACTAAATAGAATTGCTTTTGTTTTTGGAGTAATTAATTTTGTGATTTCTTCTTTACTTGGTAAATGGAATCCATCTTCAGCTTTTGTAGTGATTGGTTTAATGTTTACATTTACTTCTCCAGTGAATCCATTGTAATTCGTATAGAATGGTTCAGGTACTAAAATCTCGTCACCTGGATCACAAATTGCGATAGTAGTAAAAGTGAGTGCTTCAGACCCTCCATTTGTGATTAAGATATCATCTTCATCAAAAATGATTCCATCTCTTTTAAAATAATCTCTGATAGCATTGATTAAAACAGGCTCTCCTTGACTGAAAGAGTATTTAATCACAGAAGTATCATAATTATTGATAGCTTCCATAAATACTTTTGGAGTTTCAATATCAGGTTGTCCGATATTTAAATGATATACTTTTTTTCCTTCTTTTTTTACTCTAGTTGCAATTGGGACTAGTTTTCTAACTGGACTCTCTTGCATTGAAGTTACACGTTGTGATAGTTTCATATGGTTATCTCCTTTACTAAAAAAAATCAACTTCATTTTAACAAACCTAATTGCATTAATCAATATGTTTTGTAAATGTTTTGTATGCCCTTTCATATTATATATATATTATAAAAAAATTCGCCATTTTTGTTGTCAAAAACACAATGAAAATATTTTCATAAATATTCTTGTGTATCAACGTTGTATGACAATATTTTATGGCTTAGTTAAGCCGTTTATATAAGTGAATAAAAAAAATAAAAAAAATCTATGAAAACGCTTGTAATTGAGGGGCATACTTGTTACAATTCTAATGTGTTATAATGAAATAGAAGTAGAAAGAGAAAGGATGAAGTTTATGTATATTAAATTATTTATACCTGGACCTGTTGATGTAGCTGATGATGTACTACAAAAAATGGCTACACCACAGATAGCTCATCGTAGTAAAACAGCAACGGAATTACAAGAAAGTATTTCAAGACAATTACAGGAATTAATGTTTACAAAAAATACGGTAATATTATCAACTAGTAGTGGTAGTGGTATTATGGAAATGGCGATAAGATCACTAACGAAAAAGAAAGCAGCAGTATTTAGTGTTGGAGCATTTGGAGACAGATGGTTCAAGATGGCTAAATTAAACGGCTTAGAAGCAGATCATTATAAATCTGAACCAGGAATGCCAACAACACCTGAAATGGTGGAAGAAGCATTAAAGACTGGTGAGTATGATGTAGTAACAGTTACTCATAATGAAACATCAAGTGGAATTATGAATCCAGTTTTTGAGATTGGTGAAGTAGTGAAGAAATATCCTGGTGTTTTATATTTAGTAGATACAGTTAGTTCTTTAGGTGGAGCAAAAGTAGAAGTTGATAAATGTGGTATTGATATTTGTTTAACTTCAACACAAAAATGTTTAGGACTTCCTCCTGGATTAAGTGTTGCAGCTATTAGTGATAAAGCAATTGCTAGAGCTGAAGAAATTGGACCAAGAGGTTTCTATTTAGATTTAATGAACGTTGTTAAGAGAGCGAAGAAAGATTTCCAATATCCAACAACGCCAACAACTCCTCATATGTGGGCATTAGATTATCAATTAGATAAGATATTAAACAAAGAAGGATTACAAAATCGTTTTGATCGTCATGAAAAACTAGCAAACATCGTTAGAGATTGGGCAGAAAAACATTTTGAGTTATATGCTAAAGAAGGATATAGAAGTAACACAGTTACTACTATTCTAAATACTAAAGGAAACAGCGTTGCTGGTTTAAACAAAGAATTAGCAGAGCGTGGATTTATGATCAGTAATGGATATGGAGACTTAAAAGAAAAAGCATTCCGTATTGCACATATGGCTGATAGACAAGAACAAGATTTACTTGATTTATTAAAAGAAATCGAAGATATCTGGGCTTTATAGGGGGTATCTGATGTATAAAATATTAGCGAATGACGGTATCGATAAAGCTGCTGAAAAGAAGTTAATTGAACTTGGATACAGTGTAGATACAAACCATTATGATGGTGAAGAGTTAGATAAAATGATTCAAAGTGTTGATTGTATCATTATTAGAAGTGCTACAAAAATAAGAATACCTCTTATTGATAAAGCATTAGAAACAAAACAACTAAAACTAATTATTAGAGCAGGTGTAGGAATTGATAATATCGATCATGCATATGCAAAAGAAAAAGGTATTAGTGTTAGAAACACACCAAATAGTAGTAGTGATGCAGTTGCAGAACTAGCTATTGGACATATGTTTGCATTAGCAAGACATATATATATTAGTAACGTAACAATGAGACAAGGTAAATGGAATAAGAAACAATATAAAGGTTTCGAGTTAAATGGAAAAACATTAGGACTTGTTGGATTTGGTCGTATCAGTAGAAGTGTAGCAAGAAAAGCTATGGCATTAGGTATGACAGTTATTTATGATGATATCGCAGGGAAAAGTGAACTTATGCCTGAATGTGAATATGTAGGTAAAGAAAGATTACTGAAAGAAGCAGATATCATTAGTTTACACATTCCTTTCATTAAAGAAGTTGGAGCTTACTTAGCTGAAGAAGACTTCAATAATATGAAAGAAGGAATGGTTATTATTAATACAGCTCGCGGTGGAGTTGTAAATGAAGTTGCCCTTCTGAAAGCATTAGATAGTGGAATAGTTAAGATGGCAGCGTTGGATGTCTATGAAGAAGAACCAACGAAAGACGAAAAAATATTAAGCCATGATTTAATCAGTTTAACACCACATATCGGTGCTTCAACAATAGAAGCTCAAGCCCGTATTGGGGAAGAAACAATACAAGTAATTTTAGAAACGTTATCTTAGGAGGAATTAAGAGATGGCTGTAGTAAGACCTTTTAAAGCTCTACGACCAAGAAAAGACTTAGTTGATAGAGTAGCATCATTACCATACGACGTTATGGACAGAAAAGAAGCAAAATCAATGGCTAAGGGAAACCCTTATAGTTTCTTACACATTGTACGTAGTGAAATTGATTATCCAAGTAGTGTTGATCAATATGACCCAAAAGTGTACAGAAAAGCACGTAAAAACTTAAAGGTATTTGAAGAAGACGGTATATTAGTACAAGATGAAACTCCAATGATTTATGTTTATCGTCAAATCATGGACGGAAGAGAACAAACAGGATTTGTAGCTAGTACTAGTGTAGATGATTATGTAAACAACGTAATCAAAAAACACGAATTAACATTAATTCGTAAGGAAAGAGATAGAATTGATCACTTTGATAAATGTGATGCAAACACTGCTCCTATCTTCTTAACTTATAGAGACAAAGACAGATTAAACCAAATTTTAGATACTTGGACGCAAAAAGATCCAGTATATGATATTACTACTGAAGACGGTGTTGGTCATGTAGTATGGGTTATCGATGACGAAGCAATCATCAAAGAAATCACTGAACAATTTGCTGATATCGATAGTTTATACATCGCAGATGGTCATCATAGATCAGCTTCAGCTAGTAAAGTAGCATTAAAAAGAAGAGAAGAGTTCCCTAACTATACAGGTGAAGAGGAATTTAACTACTTCATGAGTGTTATCTTCCCAGAATCAAACTTAAACGTAATGCCTTACAATAGAATCGTTCACGATTTAGGTGGAATTACATTAGATCACTTCTGGAATGAAATGCACGAGTTATTTGATATTGAAGAATCAAAAGCACCATACAAACCTATTGAACCAAAAACATTTGGTATGTATGTAAATAAAGTATGGTATAAATTAACATTAAAAGATACATCATGTACACCAGATTCATTAGTAGACAACATTGATGCTGCTATTATTGAAAAATGTGTAATGAATGAAATATTAGGTATCAAAAACATGAGAGATTCTTCTCGTGTAACGTTTGTTGGTGGAATCAGAGGTATGAAAGGTTTACAAAGTAAAACTGATGAAATCGATGGATGTGGATTCGCAATGTTCCCAGTTACAATGAATGATATTATGGAAGTTAGTGATGCAGGATTAATCATGCCAGCTAAATCTACTTGGTTTGAACCAAAACTAAGAAGTGGATTATTCGTTCATAAATTTGATTCATATAACTACGAACAAGGTGATAGTTCTATCACAAAAGAAACAAAAGAGTATATCGAAAGTGTACTTGAAACTGTAAACAAAAAAGATGGACATCAAACAGAATTTGTTCAAGCTGTAACAGAAGTACTACACAGTTTAGGACCAGTTTTAGAGAAACATCCTGAATACATTGAAAATAACATCTTAGAAAGAATTGTTGAACCAGAACGTGCAATCTTATTCAGAGTACCTTGGGTAGATGATGAAGGTAATGTACAAGTAAATAGAGGGTTCCGTGTTCAGTTTAATGGAGCAATCGGACCTTACAAAGGTGGACTTCGTTTCCATCCATCTGTATACTTAGGTGTAATTAAATTCTTAGGATTTGAACAAATCTTTAAAAATAGTTTAACAGGATTACCAATCGGTGGTGGTAAAGGTGGTTCAGACTTTAGCCCTCTAGGTAAATCAGATGAAGAAATTAGAAGATTCGCAGAAAGCTTTATGACTGAGTTATACCGTCATATTGGGCCTGATGTTGATGTTCCTGCTGGGGATATTGGTGTTGGTGGACGTGAAATCGGATACTTATACGGACAATATAGAAGAATCAAAGGTGCATTTGAAAATGGTGTTTTAACTGGTAAAGGAATCACTTATGGTGGATCATTAATCAGACCTGAAGCAACAGGATTTGGTGCTACATACTTTGCACATTCAATGTTACGTCACGACGAAACAGACTTTAAAAACAAAACAGTAGCTGTATCAGGATTTGGTAACGTTGCTTGGGGTGTTTGTCAAAAAGTTAGGGATTTAGGTGGAAAAGTGGTAACATTAAGTGGACCAGAAGGTTACATCTATGACCCTGAAGGTGTTGTAACACAAGAAAAAATTGATTTCATGTTAGATATGAGAGCAAACACAAATGGTAAAATCAAAGACTATGCTGACAGATTTGGTGTAGAATTCATTCCTGGTAAAAAACCTTGGGAAAGAAAAGTAGACGTGATTATGCCTTGTGCAACTCAAAATGAAATCAGAGTAGAAGATGCAGAAATGATCATCAAAAATGGTGTTAAATACTTAGTAGAAGGTGCAAACATGCCTACTACAAATGAAGCAGTAGCATTACTACAAGCTGCAGGAACTATTATTGGTCCTGGTAAAGCTGCAAATGCTGGTGGAGTTGCAACTTCAGCATTAGAAATGAGCCAAAACTCAATGAGAATGAGCTGGACAAGTGAAGAAGTAGATGAAAAACTACGCGGAATTATGAAAAATATCTATAATAACTGTGTAAGAGCATCTCAACGTTACGGGTTTGGTTATGACTTAATCGCAGGAGCAAACATTGCAGGGTTTACAAAAGTAGCTGACGCAATGATCGCTCAAGGAAAATATTAAGAAATTAAAAGGAGGCAAAATATATGGGTTATGCATTAAAAGAAACAGAATTTAGATACCGCGCATGGACAAAAGATGGTGTTTGGCAGAAAGGTGATTTAACTACTGACAAATATGTACGCATCCACGAAGGATCTAATGTGTTTCATTACGGACAAGCTTTATTCGAAGGATTAAAAGCATATCGTACAAAAGACGGTGATATCCAATTATTTAGGCCTGATCTTAACTTTATTAGAATCAATGAAGGATTAGATAGATTAGTAGCACCTAGAATACCTGAAGAACTATTCTATGAAGCAATTGAAGAAGTAGTTCGTGCCAACAAAGACGACATCCCAGAATACGGTACAGGGAAATCATTATACATTCGTCCTTACGTTATAGGACATGGAATGAACTTAGGTGTAAAACCAAGTGAAGAATACATGTTTAGTGTATTCTGTGCTCCAGTTGGTACATACTTTGCAGGTGGATTACAAGCTTTAGAGTTTGTAACTACAGATTACGATAGAGCAGCTGCTGGAGGAACAGGACAAGTGAAAGTAGCGGGTAACTATGCCGCAAGTTTATATCCTCGTTCATTAGCAAAAGACGCTGGTTTTGCAGGTGTTATCTATTTAGATCCATCAACGCATACAAAAATCGATGAGGTAGGAGCTGCAAACTTCTTTGGAATTACACATGATAATGTAGTAGTGACTCCTAAATCATCAAGTATCTTACCTTCGATTACTAGAAGAAGTATCCTATGGATTGCTGAACACATGTTAGGTTTAAAAGTGGAAGAAAGAGAATGCTTTATTGATAATATTAGTGAGTTTAAAGAAGCTGGAGCTTGTGGTACAGCTGCTATTATTACTCCAATCAAAGCAATCACACACAAGGAGAATCGTCATCAATTTGGTGATGGTGAAGTTGGACCAACAATCAAAAAACTATATGATACATTAGTAGGATTATACTATGGAGATATTGAAGCTCCAAAAGGTTGGATCAAAAAACTATAACAAAAAGGACTTGAAAAAGTCCTTTTTTATTTACATATGCCATAAAAAAAGACGTTTATAAAACGTCTTTTATTCTTTGTGCTAATCCTATTAATTTACGTTTTGGAACACTACATATCGCAATTCTTAGTCCACCATCAACTTCTACAGTGAATATATTCTTTTCTTGTAATCTTAGATTTAAAGCTTCTTTCTCTGAATCATCTTGAATCTTAACTGTTACAAAGAATCCTTCTCTAAATGGGTAAATATCTAATCCAACTGCATTCGCTTCAGTAACAAAAATATTAGCTCTATCTTTAATTAATTCAACATATTTTTGTTTCTCTTTTAAGTAAAGTGTTTTGTTTTCTTCAATCATAGTAACATCAGCAAATAACTCCATTGCGCTATTATTAACAGTAGACCAAATACTACGTGCACTATAAATACCTGCGTTAATAAACTTTTGTAACTCATTATCATTTTTCGTAATACAAACAGCAGCTCCAGCTCTAGCACCATAGGCAGTTAATGTTTTTGAAGTACTAAATGCAATAATTGCCATTGCATTCTCATTTAATGTTTTATATTTTTTAAAGTGTTGTTTCCAACTGCTTCCTGCAGTATTAAAATCAACATAAGCGATATCATTTAGAATTACTACAGGACCTTCTTTTGATAAATTATTGACAAATGATATTACTTGATCCCATTCATCAGAACTCATTGTATAACCAGTAGGGTTATGACAAGGATCATTAATAATAACAAGTACTTTTCCTTGAAGCTTCATTACGTTACTTAATGTAGATTTAAAATCTTCAATATCAAAGCATCCATCTTTAAATAAGTTGTAGTCTGTTAATGTTACACCGTATTCTTTCGCCATTGTTTTATACGGACCCCATCCTTGAGATGGTTTAATCACTGTTTCACCAGGATTTAAAATGTTTTTAATTGTACTACTAATCGCTCCAGCACCACCAGGTGTAGCTAGAATCTCACATTTAATTTCTTCATCAATTTCACCGAATAACCAATTGTAAACGGCTTCTCTAAAACGTGGGTTTCCTTGTATTGAAGCAGCGTATTTTGCTTTTTGAATTTTATCAATACCTTCATAAACGCCCCATACACTATCAAAGGCAACGAATGTACCTTCTTCATCAAATAAAGTTCCTAAAGTCGCATCAACAACTGCATCATCACCATATTGAAGCTTAGCTTCTCTAGCCTTTACAGCAGCTTTAAATACTTTATCCACCATAACTTTACCATCAGCTTGTTTATTTAAAAATGCATTCATATATTTCACCTAATTTCATAATATTTATCTAGATTAATTATAACATTATTAGAATAAAATTCCACATTAAAGTGTTATCAAAAATCAAAAAAAACTAACATTTCATTCTTGAAATAATTATAAATATGTTATTATGTAATAGAGGTGATTGCATGAGTAAGTTAGTTCAAAAAACATTAAAGAAAAACAAAATAGAATTACAGGAATATAAAATAGTAAAACCAGCATATAGAGAAAGAAAGTATCCAAAATATACATATACGATATTTACCGTAATACTTTCTGTATTTCTACTAGATATATTTACCACTATAGATTTAAATATAAATGGTTTTTATATTTATTTAGCATTTACATTACTCGTTTTATATCCGTTAGCTACTAGACAAGATGATCCTAATGAGTTTCTCTTAATTACACCAGAGCTTTTATTGAAAGTAGATAAGACAAATGGACTTGTTTCAATTAGTTATGAGAGCATAAAAAACTTCAGGAACAATGGAGAAAGTATTGATATTGTAAATGGTAGAGACTTAATATCGTTAAGTAAAAAGCTTTATGAAGATGTATTTGAGGTTATTACTGATATATTAGAGGCAAAAGGTAAAACATTTGATAAATCAAAAGATTATATGATAAGAGATATTATCATACGAATAGTTGATAATGAGATTATCTTAGATGAAGTTGAAGAAGAAGAAACAACAACAGAAAAACTTACAAAACAATTCTTCAATCACTATGAACATCTTACACCAGGGTATATTGATGAAATTATACCTAGAAATTCAAATGTACGAGACGTGAAGATATTTGATGAACACTTATCAATAAAATTCGAGAAATTTACTGTAAAGGGTAATCATCCTGAGAATACTACTTTTGAAAACATACAAGCATTTGATTGTATATTTATATTTGAATCAGCTGGAATTGTTGAGTACAGTGTTAAAGAGGGAATGGAAAAGAATGTACCATATATCGCAAAAGAAGTAACATTAACTGCATTAACAGAGGATTTAAAAGACAGTATTGTTACAGAGTGGAAATATGGTAGAAATAGTATTATACTAATATTTAAATCTGGAATTGGAAATGTAAAATTAAGTCTAAACTTTAAAGAAGTAATAGTTGGATGGAAAAAAGCAAGGTAATGTTTAAATTACCTTGCTTTTTTAGTATAATAAGCTTGGTGATAATATGAATAATGAACTGCACATAAAAAGACAATTAACGAAATTTGGAATATATGGATTATTAAAAAACTTACGTTTTTTTGATCCTATTTTGCTTTTATACATTTATAAAGCAGATATTTCTATTACTTTAATTGGTGTGCTTTTTATGATAAGAGAAATCATTGTGTATTTATTTGAAATACCTTCAGGAATTATTGCTGACCGGTTAGGGAAGAAGACAGAACTTGTTCTGTGCTTTATATTTTATATTTTATCATTTATATTCTTTTATATAGGTGGAGAATATTACATATTCGTTATTGCATTTATGTTGTTTGGACTGGGAGAGGCATTCAGAACTGGAACACATAAAGCTATGATTGTAGATTTTATGGAGTACCATGATATCAAAGAAGATAAATCAAAAATTTATGGTAAAACTAGATCAATGTCCATGATAGGTAGTAGTATTTCAAGTGTTGGATATATTGTTATAATCCTACTTGTTAAAGATTTAAGTGTGTTATTCTTGATTGCAATTGTACCATATATTATAGATTTACTATTAATCTTAAGCTACCCTAGTTATTTGAATAAGCGTATATCAACAACGTTCACATTTAAGGATTTATATAATGATTCAATCGGATTAATTGTAATGATGTTTAAGGAACATAAATTAAGACATACATTATCTGATTCAGCTCTATTTAATGCGGTTTTTAAATCTATCAAAGATTACTTACAATACATCCTTCAGGCTTTGTTCTTAGGGGTTATAATATTTGGAAATTTAAGTGAAGAGAAAAATATAGAAATTGTTCTTGGTATAGCGTATGCTGTCATATTCTTGATAAGTAGTTTTGCTTCAAAAAATAGTTATAAATTAAAAGGAAGCGATTATAATAAATCACTTCCAATTGCCTGGTTATTTCTAACAATAATTAGTATCTTGATGATTGTATTAAGTTTTAATATTTATTTAGTGATATTATTATTTGTAATCACATATATAATTCAAAATATTAGAAAACCGATCATGGTTGAAAAAATAGGTGATTGCAGTAGTAGTGATCAAAGAGCAAGTATCCTTAGTGTTGAGTCTCAACTTACTAGTATTTTTATCATCGTGTTAGCTCCTGTACTTGGATTTCTATTTGACCAGTATGGTTTTGAATATCCGTTTATAATCATAGGGTTAATCAGTGTTACTATGTATTTTGCAACAAAAAAATAGAGTAAATATACTCTATTTTTTTATTTCTTCAATTACTTTTAATATACTTTCTCTTGCCTCTAATGGTAAGATATCTTGATTGAATAAGTTGTCGATAAATTCAACTCTTGCCTCTAACCTTGAAACAAATAGATCTTTGTAAGACTCATTTGTAAAGTCTGGGTCATAGCCGTCAATCTTACAGAATGAAATATCTTTAATTCCATTTATATCATAGAACTCAATATCTTTTTCTACAATTGATTCTATTAATCCAAGTGTGATTTTAGGAGTGATATCTCTTTTTAAGAAATTACCTGTGTTTATCACATAACAATCAATTCCAGTATTTTCAAATAAATCTTTAAATTTATTATAGTCGTTTCTTAATGGATATAATCTAAAAGGATTTGCATAAGGTTCAATAACTAGTTTATCAACAATAGCTCCATGTTCTGCAGTTGATCTTTTTGTTGCAAGTGTTGCACCAAGAGTAGAAGCTAATACACTTGAGTTTACTTTGATGATAGGTGGTAATGAGTCATCTTTCATAATCCAGAAGATTGAATCGACTTTATTGTCAAATTTGAACGCTCTATGTGGAGTCCAAAATTTAGATTTTAAAGCACGTCCATTACCATTTCTTATATCTTCAGTGATTGGAACAATTAAATCGTTACTATCTCTAGTTGCTCCTACGTTTTGCATAGTAAGTAAGAATTTGTTATCTTCACAATCAGTTGGATAGTCTTGTACTTTATCGAAGTATGATGGCTCCAAAGAAATACTTGATCCATCTTCGTTGTTGATGATAAAAGCATCATCATGCAGTACAGTTATATCATATTTACCATTGTGTTTTGAATGCGTGATAGTAGATTTTCCACTTCCGCTAAGTCCAAATACACCTGCGATATATGTTTTGTTATTATCTAGATTAAATCTTTTTTGTCCACCGTGACATGCTGTGTATCCGTTACGTGATGCGATTGACCAAGCCATTGTTAATGTGGCTTTTTTATGTTCTCCAAAGTAACGTAATCCGACTAGAGCACCAACATTGTTTGAGTGATCAAACAAACTTAAACCATCATTAAAATCTAATGCTTGCTCATCTGGATCACTATATAAGAAGATATCTCCTTCATCAATTTCATTTGATCTATCATACATACTTTTCATTTCCTGATTTGGTGCTTGGAAATTCAACATCCAAGAATATAATGTATTTTCATATCCTTCAGGTATTAATAAATGTGCTTTTACCATGAAATCCTCATGTAATCCAACATATACTGTTGCGTGATACATATTCTTTTTTCTTGAATTAAATACAACATCTCTTAAAACATCAGAATATTTAACAATGTTTGATTTATTGATAAGTCGTCTAGCTTTTGCCTGACGTCCTGTAATGATACCATCATTGAATATTAAGACTTTTGCGTTTTCTTCTAAACCAAGTTCAGTAGCTCTTAAAATTGGTAAGTCTGAAACGATTGTTCCAGCTGCATTTTTAGCCAAATTATATGCTTCTTGTAATGTGTTAACTCTTGTAACGTTATTTCTGTAATATGCTGTTTCAATAGTTGTTCTTACTTTACTGAATAGATGAGAACTAGCTGTTCCTATTTCAGCTCTTTTTAAATTACTTTTTGTTGCCATTATTTTAAATCAGCTACCAATGCACTTAATGCAATTGAGTAGAATTTACTTTCTGTAGAGTCTGCTCTGCTAGTTAGTACGATAGGTTTTTTAGCACCTGCGATTACACTAGCACTTTTTGCGTTTGCTAAGAACATCATTGTTTTATAGAAAACATTTCCTGCTTCAATTCTTGGCATAACTAATATATCAACTTCACCTGCACCAGGATGTGTTACTCCTTTGTGCAAAGCTGCTTCTTTATTGATTGCATTGTCTAATGCGAATGGTCCACCTACGACACAATCAGTAATGATGTTTTCTTGATTCATTTTAATCAGTTCAACTGCGTCAGTAGTAGCTTCCATTTTTGGGTTGACCTTCTCAACTGCACCTAGGATTCCTACATATGGTTTCTTGTTTCCAATAGCATGTGCAATCTTAACAGAGTTTTCAATGATTTGTCTTTTCTCATCGATTGTAGGTGCAATGTTCATAGCTCCATCAGTCATAAAGATTAATTTGTCATGTGTTGGTACTTCCATAACACTACAATGACTGATTCTATTGTTTGTACGTAGTCCAAATTCTTTATTTAAAGCTGCTCTCAGAATGATTGATGTATCAACCAAACCTTTCATTAAGAATGCATCTTCATTACTAGATACAAGTTTTACTGCTTTCAAGCATGCTTGTTCTTTGTCTGTTTCATTTATGATTTCATAATTGTCTTTTGAAAACCCATGATCATCAAGAATAGAAATAATTGCTTCCTGATCACCAACTAAAACTCCGTTAATGATATTTTCTTTTCTTGCCATTTCAACAGCCTCTAATACATGACTATCTGCAGCACATGCAACAACAAGTGTTTTTGTTTCAATCGTCTTTGCTTGTTGTACTAACTCATTAATTGATTTAATCATATTTTCCACCTACTCGTATTCTTTATAATTTTCTTCGCCCTTAAGTACTCTAAGTCCACCTAAAGCCAAAGCTTCCATCTCATCTTCACCAGGATATACAAGTACATCACTAATAAATGAAACTCTTTCAATAATACTATTTGTGATTAATTTATCATATGCTAATCCACCAGTTAAGATGATTGCATCGACTTTACCTTTAAGTACAGTTGCTCCACTACCGATTTCTTTTGCGATTTGGTAGCACATTACCTCAACTATGAATTTTGCAAATTCATCACCTTCGTTGATTCTTTTCTCTATTTCAAAACCATCGTTAGTTCCTAGGTAAGCTACTAAACCACCATTACCATAGTTTCTCTTTTTCATTTCTTTTAAAGTGATATCACCACTGAATGCCCATTTGTATAAAGGACCAATAGGTACTCCACCACTACGTTCAGGAGACATTGGACCATCTCCATCAAGTGCGTTGTTTACATCAATTACTTTACCAAGTTCATGTACACCAACACTGATTCCGCCACCTAAATGTGCAACAATTAGATTTAAATCTTTATAGTCTTTATTTAAATCTTTACTTGCCTTTAGTGATACAGCTTTTTGGTTTAAAGCATGGAATAAAGATTGTCTCTTGATTTCAGGCATACCTGTATAACGAGCTATATCATTCATTTCATCAACTGCAACTGGATCAACAATAAATGATGGTTTATTGATTGAGTCTGCAAGTTCTTTGGCGATAACACAACCTAAGTTTGATGCATGTTCACCACGAGGTGCTTTCTTAACATAGTCTATCATAGATTGACCTACGATGTAAGTTCCACCCTCAATAGGTTTAAACATTCCACCACGTCCAACAATCGCATCAAATGATTCCAAAGCAATGTTTTCTTCTTTCAAAGCTTTTAAAATTTCTTCTCTTCTAAACTCAAATTGATCAAAAATTGTTTCAAATGAGTTGATTAATTCAGTATTATGTCTCACTGATTTCTTAAATGTTAATGTTTCATTTTCATAAACAGCAATCTTGGTAGAAGTACTACCTGGATTAATTGCTAAAATAGTATATTTCATTGTATTCCTCCTAAGTAAAAAATCACACGTGTATTGTAACATGTTAGCGTTTTCATGACAACCAATATTTTACTTTTTTTATTTATTTATTGTAAACGGCTTAATTAAGCCGTTTAAACGCTTGAATTACACATTAAATTAGAGAAAGGGTCATATATGACCTTTTCATATATATTTTATATATATAATATATATTAGACTACTATTTATAAAAAGTTAAGTTTAGTTTGAAAAAATACGCAAAATTATAAATTACTTGTTAAAATAATTTTAGCTTCGAGGTGAGAAAGATGATGTATATTGGATTAGGCGTTATAGGTTTTCTATTGTTATTTGTTTCTGATGTATGTGGATTAAGAGAAAAGTGTACTTTTCAATTTGTATCTGCAATTGTCGGGACTTTTTTTATCTTTGTAAGCAGTGTTATGATTTTAACACTTGGTTACAATTATGAATTGGCATTAGGATTCCGTATTATTGGATTGCTACTTGCGATTACGTTTTTATTACTTACGATATACAGTGTCGTGATAGAAGTAAGTAAAAACAACGATGATAAACAATTAATCACATCTGGTACTTATGCTCTGAACAGGCATCCAGGGGTATTGTGGTTATTTCTTTATTACTTCTTCGGATCATTCTTCTTCGCAGACTATATGATTTTAATAGCAGGGATAGTTTTTACAATAGTAAATATCATCTATGTGCATTTACAAGAAATGTTAATCTTCAAACACATATTTGAGAACTACGATGAATACAAGAAGACTACACCAATGATTTTGCCGACAAAAAGTAGTTTACAAAAATGTATAAAGACGATTAATGGAGGAGAACATGAGAAACTTACGAGAAATGCTTAGAGATGAAGACTATGATGGGATTTGGGAATCGTATTTAGGATTTTTAGATTTAAGCTTAGATGAATTTATGGAAATTCAGGAAAGATTATTACTAGAACAAATAGATTTACTAAGTAAATGTAAACTAGGTAAGAAGTTTTTAGGAAAGAAAAAACCAAAAACAATTAAAGAGTTTAGAAAAGTAGTACCACTAACAAAATATGAGGATTACGCAGATACACTGCTTAATAAAAGAAGTGAAGATTTACCGTCTGTACCAAAAGAATGGGTACAGACAACTTGGAAAGGTGGAAAAGAGCCAATTAAGCTTGCACCATACAGTGAGGTAATGATTGAAGAACACACAAAAATGTTTTTAAGTTCACTGATGCTTTCAACAAGTAAGAAACGTGGACATTTCAATTTAAGAAATCATGATAGATTCCTTTATGGTATGGCACCAAAACCATATTTAACAGGATACGCACCATATATATTACAAAACGAAGTAGATTTTGAATATCTACCTAGTATTGAACAGGCAGAAGTATTGTCTTTTAGAGAAAGAAATAAAGTTGGATTTAAATTAGCAATTAAACATGGAGCTGATTTATTCTTTGGTTTATCAAGTGTGCTTGTAAAAATTGGTGAAGCTTATGCTGATTCATCGAATAGTTCAGGGAAACTTCCTTTCCCAGGTTCACCAAAACAAGCAGCAAAAATGATGAAAGCTTGGTGGAAAAAGAAAATAAGAAAACAAGCGTTACTACCAAAAGACTTATTTGAGTTTAAAGGAATTGTATGTGGAGGAACTGATTCAGATACATACAAATCTAAAATTGAGTATTACTATGGGATAACACCTTTAGAGATTTTTGGAGGAACAGAAAGCGCAGCTGTAGCTACTGAAACATGGAGTAGAAACGGTTTGACATTCTTCCCTGATGTAAACTTTTTAGAGTTTATTCCTGAAAGTGAGTTAAACAAAGAAGTAAATGATCCTTCATATCAACCTGACACTGTTTTATTTAATGAAATTGAAGCAGGGAAAATATACGAACTAGTAATCACAAAACTTAGAGGTGGAGCATTTGTACGTTATAGAATCGGTGATTTAATGAAATGCGTTGGATTAGAAAACGTAGAAGATGAAATTAAATTACCACAAGTAAAATATCTAGATCGCGTTTCTAATATGATTGATTTATCAGGATTTACAAGAATTACAAAACAACTTGTTGGAGATGCATTAAAATTAGAAAATATTTCACCAAATAGTTGGACAGCTTGTAAGGAATTCGGAGAAAGCACACCATTCTTAAGTATCTATTTAGAGAATGAAGAAGGGCTAGCTTACAAAGAAATATACAGTAGAGTAAATAACCGTATGAGAGATATGGATCCAGATTATAAAGATGTTCATGAATTACTAGGACATGATCCATTAAAAATTACAGTATTAAAATCTGGTACTTTCAAACAGTATGAAGAAACATTTGGAAGAATACCTTTGATTAACCCAACAACAGAAAATATAAAGGAATTACTACATATAAGTAATCAATTATAAACTTACTGAGAAGAGGTGACTTTATGGGAGGACTATTAGTATTAATACCGTTAATTAGCGTTATTTTATACATCTTTCTATTAGTTATTATCGTTACATCAAATCAAACAAAATTATCAAAAGCCTTCAATTACTATATTATCGCAATGATAGTATGGTCATTGGGGTCTTTACTTATGAAAACAGAACTCGCACCAGGTCCACAGTTTTATAATCAATATATTACCCAAACAGGATTTATATTGGTACCTGTATTTTTGTTACAGTTTAGTTATGTACTAATAAACAGAAGTGGTCCAAAACCATTCTTAACGATGAGTTACCTAGCAGCGATTGTACTGATATTCTTATCATATACAGGAAACGTACTACAAAACGCAAGAGTTGTAGATGGTGTGTTTGATTATGACATCAAATTTGGTGCTTATATCATGGCTGCGGTACAACTTACAGTAAGTACACTTGCTATGTTTACAATGATTTACGCAGTTCGCAAAGGACAAGTAAGTCTGAACAAAGTTAAGTTTGTAGTCTTTGGATTAGCACTTGTTATTATCGCTGGTGCATTAAATATATTCCCAAGTCTAGGACAACTTCAAATTGATGTTTATGTAAATGCCTTTACAGCAGTATTAATTACATATAGTATTTACCGAAATAAATTCTTAGAATTAAACCTTGTCATCAAACGAGGATTATACTTCAGTTTATACAACTTAATGTTATATGTTGTATATGCTACTGGTATTATATTTAGTTACTTATTTATCAGTTCACACTTTACCGATTCTGTGGCAATGAGTATAGTATATATGTCACCATTATTCTTAGTGTTAGAACCAGTAAGAAGAGTCTTACAAAGATTCTCAAACAATATATTTTACAGAGCAACAACAGATCGACAAATTATCTTAAATGAGTTTAGTAGCATCGTTTCATCTTCATTCAATTTAGAAAACATCACAGAATCATTACTATCAGCAATCAAATCTGGAATGGAATGTAACCACGTTTCTATCTTACTGAAAAACTCAAACAAATATATCCTTCATGACACTACAATAAACGATATTGATTATAAAGGATCTAGTCTATTATTTGGACACCCTGTAATCACATGGTTTAACGAAGGTAAGGACATTTTATTAAAAACTGAGATAGATAACCATATTCTATTTAAAAAGCTATGGGACAGCGAAAAACGTGTGATTCATAACTTCCATTCAGAAGTCATTGCACCGATTAAATATCTAGATGATATCATTGGACTTGTAATCATAAGTGAACGTATAGATGAAACACCTTATACAGACTTAGAAATACAGTTCTTACGTACAATATTAAATAACGGATCTGCGATTATTGAAAATGCAAAACAGCTTGATAACTTAAAGAAACAATCAATCACAGACGAACTAACAAAACTATATAACCACCGTTACTTCTATGAAAAGATGGAAGAGTACATGAAATCAACTGATCACGATAAAGGTGGACTGATTATTGTAGATATCGATCAATTTAAAATCTATAATGATTTATACGGACATAGCGCAGGAGATAAAGCACTAAAAAGAATCGCTGCGTTAATCGAAGAAAACACACCAAGTGATGTATTAATTGCCAGATATGGTGGAGAAGAATTTGGTGTATACTTCCCAGGATATGACAGACATAAACTATATCAAGCGATGGAAGAAATCAGAAAAACAGTAGAAAACAAATTCTTACTATCTACAGAAATCAAAGAATTCTTAACAGTCAGTGTTGGAGGTAGTTTAATTCAAGAACATGGAGACTCATTAGAAGAAGTAGTAGGAAAAGCATTTGATGCTGTTAAACACTGTAAACAAAGTGGTAGAAATAAATCAATCATCTACAGTGAAACTGAACAAAAATTAGATGATGTAAACAAATCAGTACAAGATAAAATCAAAGAAGCATACTTATCAAGTACATACGCACTAGCAGCAACTATCGATGCGAAAGACCATTATACATTTGGACATTCTAATAACGTTGCTGAACTAAGTGTCGCACTCGCAAAAGAAATCGAAACTGTAACTGAAAAAGAAATTGATACAATCAAAAATGCAGGACTACTACATGATATTGGTAAAGTTGGAATTCCTGAATCAGTACTATTAAAAAGAGGATACCTAACAGATCAAGAAATGGAAACAATGCGTTCTCATGTAGTACAAAGTATTAATATCATCAAACACATTCCAAACTTAGTAGATACAATTCCAATTATCATAAGCCATCATGAACGCTTTGATGGAGGAGGATATCCGCGTGGTATTAGTGGTGAAAATATCCCACTTCTAGGAAGAGTAATCTGTATTGCTGACTCATTTGATGCAATGACAACAGATCGTCCTTACCGTAAAGGACTATCTTTAGATCAAGCATTATATGAGTTAAAGAAAAATGCAGGAACACAGTTTGATCCAGACTTAGTAGAAAAGTTTATAAACTTTGTGAACAAGGGTGGATTAGACAATTTAACATTAGAAAATAGACTATCTTTTTAGATAGTCTTTTTGTATGACACAATTTACAATTATGTATCTTGCTTTCTAAATAGATAATGATATACTACTAAAGAAGAAGGTGAAATCATGAGTAAAGATGATGACAAAAGGTATCTCATATTAAAAGATCCAAACATTAAAAGAGGGTTATTCATTCTAGCATTACCAATCATGCTGAATAACTTTATAAAAACAATTCATGATGTTGTTGATATATTTTTTGTATCACGAGTGATTGAAGATAGTGCTTCAGGTGTAGGAGCAATTAGTGCAACTTTTCCTGTGATCTTTATGTTTATTGCATTAGGTATTGGGATAAGTATCGCAGGTACAGCATTGATTTCACAACTTGTAGGTAGTAATCAATTATTGGAAGCGAAAAAATACGCTACCAACCTTATATATATATCAGTGATACTAGGTGTTTTATTACTCTTACTAGCATTCTTTGGTGCACCACTGGTTATGAAACTAATGGGTGCAGAAGGATTCTTACTTGAAAAGAGTATTACATATTTAAGAATTAGAGCATTTGAATTACCGTTACTGTTTAGTTTCTTTGCGTTTCAAGCGATTAGACAATCAACAGGTGATACAGTTACACCTGTAATCTTTGGTATTATTACTGTGGTATTAAATATCATATTATCTCCATTGTTAATTATGGTGTTAGACATGGGAGTAGAAGGAGCTGCAATCGCTACTTTAATCTCACAAGTTGCAATTGTACCGTTTATTATTTATCACTTATTTCGTTCTAAATCAGGAATTACAATTGATGTAAATGAGTATAAATTAGATAAAAAAGTATATAAACCACTTATCAAAACAGCGATACCAGCATCATTTGGACAAGCTTTCACAGCAATTGGTTTTATCGTTTTAACAAGTATCATCATTCATAACTTTAGTTTTGATATGATTGATCCAGTAACTGGACTTCAAATGTACAACGACGCAGGAGAAAAACTTGTGAATAACGATGTGTATGGTGCGTTTAGTGTTGGGAATAGGATTAGTAGTTTAATCCTTCATCCTGTTATGGCAATTGGTGGAGTGTTAAGTGCATACATCGGACAAAATATTGGAAACTTAAATCCTGAACGTGCACGTAAATCATTCAAAGAAGCATTAATTCTAAGCATAACTATAATGACAGTATTGAGTTTAATCTTTATGCCAATACGTGGAATTGTAGCAAGTGTCTTTTATGACAAAGGGACAGATGTATATGAACTCACTGTTAGATATATGTTTTTCTTACTAGTAGGGTTACCATTAATGGCGATATTCCAAGCATTTATAGGGGCATATAACGGGACAGGTAGTACAAATTATACATTTATTGTGAGTGTTACAAGACTATGGCTTATAAGAGTACCTTTGATTTTATTCTTTGTATATGTATTTAACATGGGACCTTCTGGAATATGGACTGCGATGTTAATTAGTAATTTTGTAATTGCATTTGTAGGATATTTCTTCTATCAAAAATTATCATATGAACCAAAAGTACAACTAGATATTTAGTTGTACTTTTTTTTATATTTTTTACATTTAATGTATAATAAAGATGAGGTGATTTCATGATAGATAAAGAATATGTATATAAAAACGTCTTACCACTCATCAAAGAACAAGGTAGAATGATCGACTATTATCTTGTCAAAAGTCTCTTTGAAAATGTGGATGATTCTTTAATTGAAGAACTATTGAAATATCAAAATAAAGACAGTGGTTTTGGTCATGGATTAGAACCAGACTCGTTATGTGAATCTTCTAGTATTGTTTCTACTGAAAAAGCAATAGAAGCGTTGTATCAAGTAAGAGATGCTAAGAAGAAAGAACCAATCATTAAAGATATTGTTTCTTACTTAGAACAGTCTTATGATCCAGAAAAAGATGGATTCAAACTCATCACAAAAGATGTGAATACAGCACCTCGCGCTGTATGGTGGAATTATGAAGATTATGATAAGAACTTTCCTTATGGGAATCCTGATGGGTTTGTCATTGGATTTTTATTCAAAAATAGAAGGTATTTAAAAGACCTTAATATAAACAGGCAAATTAACAATATGGTTTCGTTTATAAGAGGGAATCAGTTTTCAGAAGCTAGCATGCATATTTTGTTTAATGTATTAAAGTTTAATAAGTATGTAGATAACGATATCAAGAATCTAATTCATGATAAGATTCATTTTTTAGTTGATAAACTAGTAGAAGAGGATTCTGAAAAGTGGAGTGATTATAGTTTAGAACCATATAAAATATATGTGATAGATCCACACTTCGCAAGTGGGCATAATAAGCTTTTGGAAAAGAATCTTAATAATATTTTAAAGGAAGTTAAGAACTTAAGTGTGATGCCGAAGTGGCGATGGTATCAATATGATGATGTCTTTGAAGATAAAGTAAAGTATATGTGGATGGGACATTTGTATTTTGAATATATTAAAGCACTTCGTTTACATCGTTTTATATAGAGACAAATTTTTGTCTCTTTTTTTTGAGTAAAAAGAAAGAGATAACAATACTATATAATCGAGGTGATTTTATGAAAAAAATAATGTTAATATGTTTTACAATGCTTCTATTCCTTTCTCTTGGAACAGTAGAAGCAACATTGCAATCAAATGTTTTACCAGGAGGGAAAAATTACTTAGATGAACAAAATTTTTATAGAGATAACATCAGTTTAGTTAGTATTGATGAAATGTACGTCAGGCAAAATACTGAATATACATTATCAATGCCTAGTCAAGACTTAATAGGATATACATCTATTATCGTCTCAGGAAGTGATGAGTATATAAATGGAACATTAAATGCACTTAGTGAATGTGAAGAAGTTGGAGATCTATCAATTTGTAGATTCACAACAGTAGATGACTATTTACAAATAGAGATCTATGCTGAAAACATTGGATTATATTATAGTTATTATGGCTTTGATAAATTCCAATTAGAAGAAGGAAGTATCGCAACTCCTTATGAAGAATACATTTATCCTCTTACAGACACAACGTCCCCTTCATTTAGTGGTACTGGTGGCTACATCACAAGTTACAATGACACAAAAAGTGCAAATGACATTGTGAGTAGCCACATTACCGCTTTAGATGAAATTGATGGTGATGTAAGTGATTCAATCATAATTATAGAAGACAATTATACAGATTTTATTGGTACAGTAGGTTCTTATAGTATTGTTGTTGAAGCATCAGATAACTCAAATAATAAAAGTACATTTGAGTTAGTTGTTATTGTAAAAGATGAAATCAAACCAGATATTCAAACTGATGATGTGATTATAGTAGATGTTGATAATCAATATGATATTGATGAGATTATACTAGAAAACATCACAATCACAGATGAGTATGATGGTAGTATAGGATATCTTATCCTTACTGATCAATACACTCTTAATAAGTCTTCTATTGGTAGTTATGATGTATCTATTCAGGCGACTGATTCGTCTTTCAATAGTACAACAAAAACAGTAACAATCAATGTGGTTGATTTAGATAGTCCAATCCTAGTAAGTGAAGCTATTTATCATACCAACCTTACAGAATTTGAATCGTTAGATACTGTCTTAAGTAATATCGAGTTTAGTGACAATTATGATGAAACAGTGGAAGTTATTGTGAGTAGTGATCAATACACAAATAATGAAAATAATGTGGGTACTTATTTTGTAGATGTACTTGTGAAAGACAGCTCCAACAATAGTCAAATATACACTTTAACAATCAATGTAGTTGATGATGTGTTTCCAAGTATTACAGGACCAAATAGTGTTTCTAGTAGTTATCAAACTCCAATTACTTATATAGATTTATTAAGTTTGTTAGATGTGAGTGATAACTTCTCAGTATTAGATGATTCTGATATTACAATAATTGAAGATACTTATTTATATACAAATGAAATAGGGACATATCAAATCACGTATCAAGTCAGTGATGAAGCAGGAAATACCACTACATTTGTTTTGACAATAGACATTGTAGATGATCAAAGTCCTATCATATTTGTTGATGATTATATTGTTAAGATTACACCTGATGTATCGTTTACAAAAGAAGATGCATTGTTACTTATGTTTCGTAATGGTTTGTTACAAGAGGATGACTATAAAATTGATGTATTAATCAATGAGTATGATGGACACGAAACAGAGAAAGGGATGTATCTATATCAAGCACGATTTACAAGTTCTGATGGTGAAGAATATATTAAAGATTTTGTCATAGAGGTATTAGGTGAAGAAGAAACAAATCATACATCTTTATATGCATCGATACTATTAATTAGTACGTTTAGTATTTATGTAGTTATCAAACGAAAAAAGTAAACGTATACATTATTAAAACGGTTGCTTAGAATATAATAATATATTATATTTTAAGTGAAAGTGGTGATTTATATGATACTGAATTACATTGTAAGTTTGATACCGATTCTTGCTCCGTTTACATTATTGGTTCTACTTAGAAAAAGTGCAAAGTTTGGAATGACAGTGAGTATGGTATTAATGGTACTAGGTGCAGTATTTATATGGGGAGTAGAAAGTAATGTGATCTATGGATCTTTTGTCATTGGACTTCATAAGACAGTAACTATTCTATTAATCCTCTTTGGAGCATTAACGCTTGTTAATACATTAAAGAATACAAAAGCAATCAAAAGAATAAATAGTGGATTTATGGCAATCACAAAAGATAGAAGATTACTGAGTGTAATTATTGTATTTCTATTTGGGGGATTGATTGAAGGAGCGAGTGGTTTTGGTACACCAGCTACAATTACAGGTCCGTTATTAGTATCGATTGGATTTCATCCATATATAGCTGCAGTACTAGCTTTAGTTGGTGACTCAACTTCTGTATCGTTTGGAGCAGTTGGTACACCAATCATCGTTGGACTTGGAGGAATTGATTCAAATTTAAGTTTGAGTGAAATCGCAAATAGCATCACGCTGATTGATTTATTTAGTGGGTTGTTTGTACCGTTAATGATAAGTACTATGTATATCACATTATCAGATACAAAAAACAAACTAAAACAAGTAAAAGAAATTATCCCATGGACATTATATGTAGGAGTATTATATGTAGTTACGGCATTCTTTATGTCAAGACTTATTGGGTATGAATTTGTCAGTATTGTAACTCCTATTATTACGATATTAATTGTATCAGTAACTACGATAAAAGGATTCTTAGTACCAAACTTTGAAAAAGTGGAGAAACAAGAAGAAGAAACATCACTAGTAAAAGCTTGGGCACCTTACATTGTAGTAGTAGTGTTACTTTTATTTACAAGAGTGATACCACCAGTAAAAGAGTTTCTAAACGGACTAGATTTTCTAAGTATTAGAAACATATTTAATACAGGTATGAATTCAGGATTTAGTATCTTTTATTCTCCAGGATTTATTTTAGTAATCGCTGCAGTATTTGCCTCTTATTTCCAAACAAAAAATCATAAAGCAGTACTTAGTGCAATGAAGGAAACAAAAGGTGTTATGATTGGATCTTCACTTGCTTTAATACCAACTTTAATTATGGTACAGATCTTTGTGAGTAGTGGTGGGAATGTAAATGATTTAGTTAGTATGCCTCGTTATATAGCTGATGGTATGAGTGGGTTGTTTGGTGAATATTGGAGTTTAGCAAGTACGTATTTAGGAATGATAGGTTCTTTTGTATCTGGGAGTGCTACTGTCAGTAATTTAACATTTGGTACAGTACAATATGAGATCGCAAAAAGCGTATCACTAAGCATTCCAATCATCTTAGCTTCTCAAGTTTTAGGAGCAGCGATTGGGAATATGATATGTGTTCATAATGTTGTTGCTGCTAGTTATGTAGTTGGCTTAGAAAACAAAGAAGGACAAATCATTAAAAAGACAATTATAGCTGCATTAATCTATGGAACTATCGTTACAATTGTGACGACAATTATTCTATTTTTGACATGATAAAAACACTGAGAAATCAGTGTTTTTTTATTGACTAAATAATGATATATAGTATAATAATTAGGTATTACCTAACTAAAGGAGGAGTTATATGAATAAGGAAGAATTAAGACTGTCCTTAAATAAGTTTTTAAAGATGTATTTCGATGCATGTAAAGAAGTCTATTCAGAAATAAACTTCGATCGAATAACTAAAATACAGTTTAAATACTTAAAGGCAATAAGAAACCTTGAAAAGACAACATTAACAGAGTTATCAAATCAATTTAACATATCAAAACCTTCTATGAATGAGGTAATCGTTAAATTTGAAAAGAGTGGCCTAATAAAAAAAGAAAAGAGTTTAGAGGATAAGAGACAAACTTTTATTACGTTAACTGAAGTAGGACACACATTGGCAACAACAAACCTTTTAGAAAGTAAACGTGCTGTAGATAAGATTACAGATAAACTTTCAGAAGAAGAAACAGTATTACTAAAAGAAATTTTTGACAGATTTGGAGTTGAGGGAGAATGATTTTTGGAAAAGCAATAAACAAATACTATAAAGAAAACTGGTATATGTTTTTAATTGGATTTATCGCTTTAATTGCTGTTGATTACTTCCAGTTAGAAATTCCTAGACAAATAGGATATCTAACGGATGGATTAACAGAAGGTACTTTAAATGAACAGGGTATTATTAATATAATTCTATTAATACTTTCATTTGCATTGGTTATTATTATTGGTAGATTTTTATGGCGTATCACAATATTTGGAGCATCTAGAAGATTTGATTACGGATTAAGAAATGATATGTTCACACATGCAGAAAAACTATCTACTAAGTTTTATCATGAAAATAAGACTGGTGGATTAATGGCTTATTTCACCAATGACTTAGAAGCAGTAAGAATGAGTGTTGGACCAGGGATGATCATGTTTATTGATGCGACATTCTTAGGAATACTAGCAATCATTAGAATGCTTCAAATAGATGTAACTTTAGCTATCATTAGTGCAGTACCTCTTACACTAATTACTTTAATTGGTGGAATTGTTGGAAGTAAAATGAGAAAACGATTCAAAGAGGCACAAAAAGCATTTGAAGAGATGAGTGATTTTGTTACTGAGAATTTAAGTGGAATTAGTGTAGTAAAAGCATTTGTAAAAGAAAAAATTGAACGAAAAGAATTCTTGAAATACAACAATAATACAAAAGAAAAGAATATCAAGTATGTTGTTTTAAACACAATCTTACAAACATCAGTGAGAACAATCATTGCTGCTATTTTTATCCTAATCATTGGATTTGGTGGATACCAAGTACAAAGAGGATATATTAGTGGTGGTGAACTTGTTTACTTCTTTAGTTTATTTGGTTCTCTTGTTTGGCCAATGATGGCGATTGCCATGATCATTGGTATTAGAAGTAGAGGGAAAGCGTCACTAGAACGTATTGAAAGTATTCTAGCTGAGGAGATTGATGTGTTTGATAAAGAAGACGCAATTGAGTTAGATGAAATCAAAGGAGCAATTGAATTTAAAGACTTATCTTTTAATTATCCTGATAGTGAAGATAATGTACTACATAATCTTACTTTCAATATCAAAGCTGGTGAAACTGTTGGAGTACTTGGAAGAACAGGTAGTGGGAAAACAAGTATCGTTGATTTATTATTAAGAATCTATAACGTAGAAGAACAATCATTATTTATAGATGGACACGACATCATGGATCTTAAAATCAAACAAATACGTGATTCGATAGGTTATGTGCCACAGGATGGATTCCTGTTCAGTGATTCTATCAGTAATAATATTGCACTAAGTTATGGTAGAAAAGATGATATCTATGATGATGTTAAAAAAGCAGCGTTATTAAGTGATGTTCACGATAATATCAAAGACTTCACAGAAGGATATGAAACAATAATTGGAGAAAGAGGAGTTACTTTAAGTGGTGGACAACGTCAAAGAATTAGTATCGCAAGAGCTTTAATCAAAAACCCACCTATCATGATTCTAGATGATTCAGTAAGTGCAGTTGATACAAAAACTGAAGAGACAATTCTTTCAAACCTAAAAGAAATCAGAAAAGGGAAAACAACAATTCTAATTGCGCATCGTATTAGTACAATCAAGAACGCAGATAAAATCGTAATTGTTGATGAAGGAAAAATAATCGATGTTGGAAAACATAATGAGTTACTAAACAGATGTGAGTTCTATAAAGATATGGTAGAACGTCAAAAACTAGAAGATGAGATCGAGGTGTTATAATGTTTGAAGAAAATGCAGATAAACGATCTTATACGATGAAAGATGGCGAGATAATTAAGCGATTACTAGCTTATGCGAAACCATTTTGGAAGCAATTATCATTTGTACTATTATTAATGTTTATAACAGTTTACTTAGTAAGTGAAGAACCAATCTACATCGGTAGAGCATTAGATGCCATTAAAGATGATGGATTTGTGATTAGTAATGTTTACAACATTCTTTTCATATTAGTTATTATATTAGTAATATCAAAAATCTTTGATTTTATTACTACTATCATGCTACAAAGAGTAGGGCAAAGTATCATCTACAATATCAGAGATGAAATATTTACACATCTTGAACATCATGATATTGCATATTTAAATTCAACACCAACAGGGTCGTTTGTAACAAGAGTAACAAACGATACAAATACATTAAATGAAATGTACACAAGTGTAATAGTAAATGTTATAAAAAATATTGCTTTAATCATTATGATTCTAGTGAAAATGTTTGCCTTAAACACAGAACTTACACTTTATGTATTAATCACAATACCAATTATTATACTTATGAGTTTCTTCTTCAGAATCGCATCAAGAAAAGCATACAGACAAGTAAGATATAATATTAGTAGAGTAAACGCATTTCTTGCAGAACATTTAAGTGGAATGAAAATCATTCAAATCTTCAACCAAGAAGAACGAAAATTTGGAGAGTTCAATGACTTAAATAAAACATTAAAATACTCATACTATAAGCAAATATTTATCTTTGGTGTATTTAGACCTACGATGTACTTCATGTATATTGTAGCAAGTGTTATTGTGTTCTATTTTGGAGGTATGAGTGTACTTGCAGGAGCGATTACAATCGGTGTATTAATCAGTTTCCACATCTTTGTTGGTAGATTGTTTGAACCAATTAATCAATTAGCTGAAAGCTACAATGTACTACAAAGTGCCTTTGCTTCAGCTGAAAGAATCTTTGGAATTATGGACACATCACCTCAAGTATTAGATCATGATGATGCCATTGAATTAACAAATATGAAGGGTGCAATAGAGTTTAAAGATGTATGGTTTAAGTACGTTGAAGATGAATGGGTTCTAAAAGGTGTATCATTCAAAGTAAATCCAAAAGATAGTGTTGCTTTTGTAGGAGCAACTGGATCTGGAAAAACAACAATATTATCTTTGATTACTAGAAACTATGATATCCAAAAAGGGCAAATTTTAATTGATGGAATAGATATCAAAAATATCAAGAAATCATCACTTCGTTCTTATGTAGGACAAATGCTTCAAGAAGTATTTATGTTTAGTGGAACGATTGAATCAAACATCAAGCTTCGTAGTGATGACATCACACAAGAAGAAATGGAAGAAGCATGTCATTATGTAAATGCTGATTACTTCATAAACAAGTTAAATGATGGCTTCAATGAAGAAGTAAGAGAACGAGGGAACAACTTCAGTTCTGGACAAAGACAGTTACTGTCATTTGCAAGAACTTTAGTTCATAAACCTACTGTTATGATTCTTGATGAAGCAACAGCAAATATTGATACTGAAACAGAGCAAATCATCCAAGATTCATTACAAAAAATGATGAGTATTGGAACAATGCTTATCGTTGCACATAGACTTTCTACGATACAACACGTTGATAACATCATCGTATTAAGTAAAGGAGAAATTCTAGAACAAGGTAATCATCAAGAACTACTTAAAAACAAAGGCCATTATTATAATCTTTACAGACTACAATATCAAGACCAATAAATTTAAAGACATACGAAATGTATGTCTTTTATTTTTGGTGCAATTAATGTATAATTTTAACAAGGTATATGTAGGAGATTATATAGTTAGGACGTGGTAATATGCCAAAAACTAATAAAGATAAAGTAAAAGCAACATGGAGATGGGTAATTTTATTATCAATTATCTTTTTTGTTGCTATTTTAGTACAAGATATTGCAAGAGAATCAATTGTAGCTACTGAAGAAGTTCTTGCATTCTCAAATAGTTTAAATGAGGATTTAAAGAATGATATCAAAATCAAAGTAGAATCTACTAATCTAGATATTGAACACATTATTAGTGAATCTGATGAAGATATGGAAGAACATCTAATCCACGAAGTAAATGTTGTAAATTCAGGGTTGTCACAAACTTTATCACTATTAGAAAGTGAACCAGTCCTTCTAGTAGAAACTGAGTTAGTGAACTATCTACAAGATTTTGCAAGTCGTGATAACAAACACGAGTATTTCCTATTAAAAACTGACGGAACACTTTTGTTTGATGGAGTCACACAACAAGCAGTAAACATTGATGTATCTGATACAACAGATAAATTAAACAGAACATATTACCAGAATCTAATCGATCAATTGCCATCAGAGATTATCACTGAAAATGTAGATTTAGAAGTTGATAACGAGGATATTAGATATAAGTATATTGGTGTTAATATAAATGGTAGTGACTATGTATTACTAGTTAGAGGAGATGTGTATACATTTATAAACAATAGAGTCCAAGATCACTTTTTATCTTATAGACATCAAAATAATCAAGAATCACAAACATTTGTGATTTATAAACCGGATGGCGAAATATATTTTCATAATATTGAAGGGCTTGAAAACGAATCAGTTTATGAGTTAATTGAACAAGAGAAATATGTTAACGAAATAGTATTAAGGCTTGAAACAACTACTAGAGGTTATTTAAACGAAGATAATCTTAACGGATACAAGATTTCAGATACAGGATATTTCGAGTATAATGATAATACTGATTTGATTGTATTAGTTATCGAAGATGCGTCATCACAAAATGAACTTGTAAGTGGGATTGTTAGTTCTAATTTTTCTAACATTCTGACATTCTTTATACCGTTTTACGTATTTTTAACAATTATTGTTTTTATAGTTGTTCGAAAAATAATAAAGAATACGCGCCTTAGTGATAAAGTGAATCAAGAAGAACATGCATTGTCACAAACATTAGCCAATGTTTCTCAAGACTTTATTATAATCACAAACAAACAAGGATATATCCAATATATGAATGATCTTGTTATTAAGACAATATTTAAAGAAGAACCAAAAGAACAAGTAAATTTAGATAACTTAATGGTTGAAGAAGAAGGTTTCAAAGTGTTAATTGGAATGGATGAAAATTACTACATAAAGCATCGTGTTTTACCAATTATGTACAATTCTGAAGAATCAGATTTATATGTCATAAAAGATGTGACAGAAGAAGTAACAAAAGAAAGAAAATTAGAAAAGCTTACACTACAAGATGACTTAACAAAACTTGGAAATAGAAGACAACTAGTAAGAGATTATAATGATTTTATCCTTCCTCATATCAAAGATGGACAAAAAGCATTTATTGCAATGATCGATTTAGATAACTTCAAACAGGCAAATGATAATTATGGACATGCATATGGTGATGAAGTGTTATCTATTATCAGTGGTATATTCAAAGAAGTTATCACAAGCAACTTAAGAATTTATAGAGTTGGTGGAGATGAGTTTAGTTTGCTCGCAATCAACACAACACAAAATACCTTGTTAAGTATTCTTCGTAAACTAAGAAACAAAGTCTCTAACTATAAATATAGAGAGGACATAGATATCTCATTTAGTGGAGGACTTGTTGAAATCAATATAAAATCAGAAAAAAGAAGACTTGCTGATTACTATGATAAGGCAGATGAGTTATTATACATTGCAAAAAAAGAAGGAAAAGGAAAAGTCAAAATATAAAAGCACATCAAATGTGCTTTTTTCTTTTATATTTGGTATAATGAAATAAGGTGATAATATGAATCCTTTTACATTTAAAAACAAAAAGAAACACAACTACTTTGAAGGGTACTATCTTCGATTAACAGACCAAACTTCAGGCTTTAATAAAGCCTTTATTTTTGGTGTAACAAAATACAAAAAAGACCCACATGCATTTATTCAAGTTGTTGATGGAGATAAGAATAAAATGAAATATTATCGATTCGATATTAATGATTTTTCGTATCAAAAAGATATTATTTATATCAAAGACAACTATCTATCAACTGATGCGATGAATATCAATTTAAAAGATTATCAGATTTCAGCAAATTTTGATCGCGTAGTATCACTGCCTAAAAAGTATTTCTCAAATAGTGCAATGAGTGTAATGCATTTACTAAATATGAAAACATACCAAGAAGTAGTTTATGTTGATGGAAGTTTTCACGCTACTATAAAAGGTGAAAAAGAAACATTCATCGAGGGTAAACTATATATGGAAAAAACATACGGACATCATTTTCCAGAGAACTGGATATGGATTCAAAGTAATCATTTCTCTAAAAATGTTTGTTTATCATGTTCAATAGGAGAAGCCAGTTTCTTAGGATTTCAGTTTTTAGGATATGTTATTAGTATTACTCACAATAACAAAGAATATCGATTTGCAACGTATAACAAAGGAAAACTTGTTATTAAGAAATCATATAATAATATATTAGAGATAGAAGCTTCTCATAAACAATATAAAGTACTAATCACAGCTAGATTAATTAGACCAATAAAACTACTGGGTCCTACAAATCATGGTCATATGACTCTAGATGTATTTGAAAGTATAAACTCACTAGTAAACGTAAAGTTAACTCATAAAAAGAAGGTAATATTTGAATCATTAGGTTCTTATACAGGAATGGAGAACATGTATGAACACTAAAGTAATCATTATAGGTTCTGGACCTGCAGGATTAATGTGTGGTAATTATTTAAAAAGAAACAACATTCCATTCATCATTCTAGAAAAAAACTCACTTCCAGGGAAGAAATTATTACTAACGGGTGGATCAAGATGTAATGTTACAAACAATCTTTCAAGAAGAGAATTTAGCGAGTCATTAACAGTGAATAAAAAGTTCTTATATAGTACTCTAAGTAACTTCTCAACCAATGAAATCATATCGTTTTTCAAAGAACAAAACGTAGAACTTGTATTAGACAAAGAGTTTAAATACTTTCCAAGTACAAATAAATCAAAAACAATTCTAGATGCCTTAACAAAAGACATTAAAGAACACATTATACTAAATGAAGAAGTAATCAATGTAAAAGAAGAGTTTATTGTTAAAACAAAACATAATACATATAAATCAGACTATCTAGTAGTCGCAACAGGATCAAAATCATTTCCAAAAACAGGATCAACAGGCTTTGGTATCAAAATCGCAAACAAATATGATATTGATACAGAAGATTTTTATCCTGCTGAAACAAGTATATATTCAAAATTTATTAAGAGACATAGTGAAGAACTAATGGGAATAAGTATTGAAAAAAGTAATATATCACTCGTTGGTTCAAAGATAAAATATCAAGGAGATATCTTGTTCACTCATTTTGGCCTTAGTGGTCCTGGGATTTATCATCTAAGTGAAGATATTTATAAACAAAATACAAAGAAAATAACAATATCACTAACAAACAAAACAGAACAACAAATAAAAGATGTTTTCTCAAATTATAAATCAACAGACAAACAACTTCGTTCATTTATAGAAGAGTTTACAATCAAAAGATTGGCTAAGTTTTTAATGAGTTATCTCAACCTTGAAAATAAAAAGGTGAAAGAGACATCAAATAAAACATTAAATAAACTAATAGAGTCTTTACTTCGCTTTGAAGTAGAAGTGACAAAAGTAGAAGATAAAGAACTTGCCTATGTGAATGGTGGAGGTGTTAGTGTTAAGGAGTTAAACCCTAAGACTTTCATGACAAAAAAACAAAGAAATCTGTTTTTTATAGGAGAAACCGTTGATGTACATGGACCAATTGGTGGATTTAATATCACAATCGCATCATCAATGGGACATACTGTCGCAGATGCCATATCAAAAAATATACTAACATATAATGAATAAAAAAAGAGAGGTGTATTATGAAACTAGAATTAAACAACAAAACCCTGATTCCAAACGTTGGATTAGGTACATGGAGAAGTAGTTCAGAAGATGTATACAATGCTGTTTTATCAGCTTTGAAAGCTGGATATAGACACATTGATACTGCTATGATTTACGGAAATGAAGAAGCAATTGGAAAAGCAATAAAAGATTCAAATATTACAAGATCAGAACTATTCATAACTACAAAACTATGGAATACAGATCAAGGTTATGAATCAGCTCATGAAGCATTTAATTTATCGCTTCAAAAACTAGGATTGGAATATGTAGACTTATATTTAATTCACTGGTTTAAAGGTTATGAAAAACAAATGAGTAGCTGGAAGGCTTTAGAAGAAATTTATAAATCAGGACGTGCAAAAGCAATTGGAGTAAGTAATCATAATGTTCATCATATAGAAAATATCTTAAGAAATTGTGACATTCAACCTATGGTAAATCAAATAGAAACACATATCACATTGCAAAATGAGTTTCTAGTCGATTTTTGTACAGAAAACAATATCATAGTAGAAGCTTATGCTCCTTTAATGAGTTCTAATATAAAACAACTACTAGAACATGAAGGAATGAATAAGTTAGCTAATAAATATAATAAATCAGTACCTCAAATCGCAATCAAATGGCTGACACAAAGAGGTATCGTAGCACTTCCTAAAAGTGTAACTGAATCAAGAATTATATCTAATTTCAATATTTTTGACTTTGAAATCTCACAAAGTGATATGGAACTAATCCGTACATTTAACACAGGTAAAAAAATCTTTACTGATATGGATAACGTTCCTTATTAATGATAAAATTTGGGATTGTAGGATTAGGAAGTATTAGTCATAAATTTGCGAGAGATATTAAACTAGCTGAAAATGCAGAATTGTATGCTGTTGCTTCAAGAAGTATTGAGAAAGCAAAAGCATTTGCTAATGAGTATGATGTTAAACATTTTTATGGGAGCTATGAAGCGTTAATAGGTAGTGGAATCGATGCTGTTTATATTGCAACACCACATAACTTTCATAAAGAAAATAGTTTATTATTCTTAGAAAATAATATTCATGTACTATGTGAAAAACCAATCACAGTAAATAAACAAGAACTAGAAGAACTGATTGCTTCAGCAAAAAGAAACAATGTATTACTAATGGAAGCAATGTGGAGTAGATATTTACCTGCATTAAACAAAGTAAGTGAGATCATTAAGGAAACTGATTTTCAAACGATGCGTCTTAATTTTGGATATCAGTTAAGTAGTGATTATCCAAAATCAGGAAGATTACTAGATCCTAATCTAGCTGCAGGTAGTACGTTAGATTTAGGTGTTTATCCTGTTAGTATCATGAAACATCTAACAGACAAAGAAATTGTATCATTCAAAGCACAAGCAGTGATGAATGATACAGGTATTGATATGGATACAAAAGTAGAAGTAACATTTAAAGATAATACAAAAGCATATCTACATTGTAGTATGCTTGAAAATCTTGATGGTAATAGTTATATCATGACTGACAAAGGAATGATAACAATTCATAATCTTCATTCTTCAGAATCATTTAGTTTTGATAGGGAATATCATTATCCATATAAAGGAGAAGGATTCACACCTCAAATTGAGTCGTTTAGTAATACAGTTATCAAAGGATTACTTGAAAATGATGTGATGACTTATAATGCTTCTTTAGAAGTGATGAGTATTCTCGATAATATCAGAAGGCAAATCAATTTAAAATATCCATTCGAATAAAAAAAAAGAGCTAAATAGCTCTTTTTTAGTATCCCATATTCTTTAAATTATCTCTTAAGATATTCGCAGAATTCTTTAGTTTTTGTTGTTCATCAATACTTAGTTCTAATTTTACTGGATGATGGACACCATCTCTGTTTAATACAGCAGGAAGACCAATATATACATCAGACTCACATGAGTATAGACCATCATTTAATACACTTACAGGTAAAATACGGTTTTCATTGTTTAAGATTGCACTTGTGATTCTTACTAACGCCATACCAACACCATAATATGTTGCTTTTTTACGTTTGATGATTTCATAAGCAGCATCTCTAACTTTAACATAGATTTTATCTAAATCTTCAAAGTCGATTTCTTCCATTGAGTTAATTACGTCAACAATTGGTTTTGCACCAACGTGTGTGTTACTCCAACTTACAAACTCACTATCTCCATGTTCACCTAAGATATATGAATGGACATTACGTGAATCAATGTTTATGATTTTACCGATTTCATATCGTAATCTTGCTGTATCTAATGAAGTACCACTACCAATGACTCTACTCGTAGGTAAACCTGATTCTTTCCAAGCTACATAAGCTAAAATATCTACAGGGTTACTTGCGACTAAGATAATACCATCAAATCCACTTTTCATAATGCTTTTAACTACAGATTTCATAATTGCAGCATTTCTGTTTAATAACTCAATTCGAGTTTCACCATCTTTTTGGTTTACTCCTGCAGTAATTACAACAATGTTTGCATCTTTACACTCACTGTAATCCCCTGCTCTAATTGTCATTTTTCTTGGAGCGAATGCTAAACCATGATTTAAATCCATAGCCTCTCCAATTGCTTTTTCATTGTCAATATCGATTAATACTAATTCTTCTACAGTACCTTGATTTACCATAGCATAAGCATAACTCATACCTACAAACCCAGTACCAACAATAACTACTTTACTTTTTTCCATATTAGTTTTTCACCTCACTTGTAGTATAGCATTACTAGATATTTTAGAAAAACAAAACGATTATGTTAATGTTTTCATGATATAATGAATTTGGGTGATGATATGAAAAAATTAGATAAATTATTTATTTATGCTCTTATTGGAGCGGTTTTACTTAGTCTAGCAATACTATTAATGCCAACAAGTATAAATGACTTTTTTGATGTAGATCCAGCTTTATATGACAACGGATTTAACTATTATTTATGGAAATTTAGAGCAGTAGATCAATCCATGACTGCAAAAGTTTCAGCATGGGTGTTGTTTTTCTTACATTTTGGTACTGTAGGATACTTTATGCAAAAACTAAAAGAAGATCAACCAAACAAAGTTGATGGAGTTAGTAAATACAACATTTACTTATTACTTACAAACGTAGTATTTATCATTTTACATTATATTCATACAGTTACAGTATATGATGCATTGGCACAAGATACACCAGTATGGAGTAGCCAAGGTAGTGTCATTGTGATGCTTGTATTAATCCTTATTATAGAAAATAGAAGAAGAGGATTATTCTTTGGTAAAAAAGTACCACTTCCAAAAGAAAGTACAAGAGCGGTTATGAAGTATCATGGAATCTATATTTCACTAGCTACTATCTTTACATTCTGGTACCATCCAATGGAAAACACAGTAAGTCATATTATAGGGTTCTTTTATATGTATTTGTTATTCATTCAGATGTCATTCTCAAGAACAAAGATACACCAAAACAAATACTTTAATCTATCGTTAGAAGTTACTGTATTGATTCATGGTACATTAGTTGCTTTAACAACACAAAATGCACCATTTGCAATGTTCTTATTCGGATTTGCTACAATCTTCTTCGTAACTCAAATATATGGTATAGGACTGAAGAAAAATGTGATTCATATCTTACAGGCTATCTTTGTTATTATTGCATTACTAACTTATTCAGGATTATTTAATGATAATGAGTTTTTTATGATAAACGAAGTGATACGAATTCCTTTTATTGAATATGTATTAGTCTTTGTATTTGTTTATGGAATATATGCTTGGATTAAAATACCAAACAAATGGTATAAACTCGTATTTAAAATTATAATTATTACATTCGTTTCACTAAATACACTTTTGATTGTCTATACGATGAGTAGTTATCAACCTCTTCCACAAATGGAAGATTTAATTGTATTAGATGGAAATATCACAGAAAGTAGTGACTCAAATAGTTACACATATACACCTGATAGTTATGAAATCAATATTATTATCATTCCTGGTGGTAAAGTAAATCCTGATAGTTATAAATACTTGGCTGCTAATATCGCAAATGAAGATTACAAAGTAACCATTATATATCCACATTATAATCTTGCGATTTTGCAACCAAATCAAGCTAAGAAATATCTTGAAGATGACAAAACCAATATTATAATTGGACATAGTCTTGGAGGAGCAGTTGGTAGTATGGTGGCTGAAGATGAACGAGTAGATTCTTTAATCTTATTAGGATCATATTCAGTGAATGAATTTGATATTCCAGTATTCAATATAACAGGAAGCAACGAAGTATTACTTGAGAATGAAAAATATTATGATAGTTTTGATGGACTATCAAATCATAAAGAAATCATTATAGGTGGAGGAGGACATGCATTCTTTGGATTTTATGGAGAACAAAAAGGTATGCCTAGCGCTGACATCTCAAACCAAGACCAACAAGATATTGTAATCGATTTAATTATTAACTACATTAAAGATGGCTTTAAATAGCCATCTTTTTTTTACAATAATAGAAAAAGCGACAAAGTGTCGTAATTTTGTTACAAATCTATTGACATATGACACATTGTCGCATATTATATATATGACACATTGTCATAAGGAGGTCATATTATGCCAAAAGAAACATTTTTTAATTTACCAGATGATAAAAGAAATAAGATAATAAATGCAGCTAGAGACGAGTTCACAGAACATCAATTTAATAAAGCTAGAGTATCAAATATTATTAAAAATGCCTGTATTCCAAGAGGTAGTTTTTATCAATATTTTGAAGATTTAGAAGATCTATTCTTTTATTTAATAGAGGAATTGTTTGATACAATTTATGATACTGGTAGTAAGTATGTATTAGAAACAGATGATTTATTTGAATTTAGTATTAATACATTTGATTATGATTATGAGCAGTTTGTTCATGATAAAAGACATCGTTTCATGATGAATATCATGAGAAGTGTAAGTGAATACGATGATCAAGTAAGAATGATTAATGAAAAGCGTATCTCTTATATTAATACAATCTTAGATCAGTTAGATTTAAGTAGGATTAAATATGAAAATAGAGATGACTTAATAAAGATGTACCATTTCATTCAAGATACCAAGCGTGTAACAATCGGAAAAAGTTTGATGGATAAACTTACACCTGAAGAGGCTAAAGAAGAATTTAAATGGTATATAGATATTCTTAAGAATGGACTTTTAAAGGAGGAATAACATGAAGGACTTAGGAAGAACAATAAAGTATGTGTTTAAATATAAGACTTTAATTATTTTAAGTTTTATATCTATGACATTAGTGGTAATCGCAGAATTATATATTCCAACATTTATGGACGTTATCATTGATGATATCTTACCTGATGAAAATTTAAGTAAATTAGTTGAATATGGAGCATATATGTTACTAGCAGCATTTGGGTTAATCGCTGCGGGATTATTAAATAATTATGCGTCGACAAAAATAAGTATGTATGCAACTGCCGATTTAAGAGAAGATCTTTTTACAAAGATACAAAGTTTATCATTTAAAAATATCGATAACTTTAAATCTAGTAGGTTAGTAACAACTTCAACAAATGATATGACAAGAATTCAAAATTTCTTTCAAATGGCATTTAGAATTGTACTACGTGCACCATTTATGTTGATATTTGGAATGATATTTAGTATTCGATATGCACCAGAATTAAGTGGTGTATTCTTATGGGCTATGCCAGCACTTATTATTACGATTGTATTAATTGTGATTTTTGCATTCCCATACTTCTCAAAAGTACAAAAAATGACAGATGAATTAAACAAAGTAACACTAGAAACAGCAAATTCACCACGTACGATTAAATCGTTTGTTACAAAAGATGTAGAAAATGAGAAATTTGTAAAAGCAAATAAAAACTACTTACGTATCAATACGATTGCCAATAAAATCATGGGTGTAGCAGAACCGATTATTAACTTAATCTTTAACGCAGTGTTTGCTGCAGTAATCGTTCTTGGTATTAGTTATTATAGTAATGGGGAATTATTAAAGATTGACGGAACACCACAAACAGGACAATTAATGGCCTTCATCACATACGCAATGATTACACTAAGTGGATTGATGATGTTTGCTATGGTATTAATATTTATGTCACAAGCCACAGTTTCAGCAAAAAGAATCATGGAAGTGATGGATGAAGAAGTAGACCTTACAAATAGCAAAAACGCAAAAAAACTTGAACTTGATGGAACGATTGCGTTTGAACATGTATCATTTGGATATGGTGAAAATGGAAATCATGTCTTATCAGATATTAACTTTAAAATAAACAAAGGTGAAACAATTGGTATTATAGGGAGTACTGGTAGTGGGAAATCTAGCTTAATCAATCTTATTCCAAGACTATATGATGTCAAAGAAGGAAGCTTGAAATTAAGTGGAGTAGATGTCAAAGAAATCGATTTAGACAGTTTACGTTCACAAATTAGTGTCGTAACACAAAAAGCTACAATCTTTAGTGGAAGTATCGGTACTAACATACAACAAGGGAAAGAAACTTCAGATATTAAAGACTTTGATCATGCATCGAAATTAGCTGTAGCTGATGAGTTTATCATGGAGTATGATGACTTTTATAATCATAAAGTAGAACAAGCAGGTAAAAACTTATCTGGTGGACAAAAACAACGTATATCGTTAGCAAGAGCTTTTATGAGAAAACCAAAAATATTAATACTGGATGATTCAACAAGTGCAGTAGATGCATCAACTGAAGATCAAATCATTAAAAGTATAGAAACACTAGGTAAAGATGTAACAACACTTGTTATCTCACAAAAGATTTCAACCATATCAGATATGGATAAAATACTAGTACTAAACAACAAAGGGAAGGTTGATGGATTTGATACACATGATAACCTAATGAAAAACTCAGATGTATACAAAGAAATCGCACTCTCACAATTAGGTACAGGAGGTGAGATCAATGGCTAAGAAAAACAACATGCCTCCAATGAATCAAGAGAAAAAAGTGATTCCACACAATGATATTGATCACAAAACAATTATCCTAGATAAACAAAAAGTGAAAGAAAGAAATGAAGCAACTACAGATTATACAAAACAACTAAATGCTACAGGTGGTAGAGGTTTTGGAAATATGTATGTTGGTAATCAAGCTTCTAATAGAAAAGAAATCGTAAAAAGAATTTGGGGATACTTAGGCAGATACAAAGTAGGATTGGTTATAGTAGCGATTGCTCTATTCCTAACGAGTTTACTAAGTATCATGGTTCCATTCTTATTTGGATTAACAGTAGATGAACTTGCAAACTTCAATTATGAAACTGCAAGAACATATGCGATATATATATTCTTAATCGCATTTCTATATGCCTTGATATCATATGTATCTAAGTACGTAATGGTAGATTTATCACAAAAAACAGTTGCTAAAATCAGACAAGATGCATTTGATAAACTACAAGACTTGCCAGTAAAGTACTATGATCAAAATCAACCAGGTGATATCTCTAGTAGAATCACAAACGATTTAGAATTGATTTCAAATAGTTTGAATCAAGTAATTACACAACTTATCACAAGTGTAATCACACTTTTAGGTAGTGCTGTAATGATGTTTGTTGTAAACTGGGTACTCGCAATTATCGTATTGCTATTTGTACCAATTATGGGATTCATCACAGCTAAAATCGGAGGCAAAACACGTTCTGGATTCATTGCCCAACAAAAACATTTAGGTGGACTGAACAGTATTGTTGAAGAAAGTATTAGTGGTCTTAGAGTATTAAAACTATACAGTCAAGAAAAACAAGTTGTAGATGAATTTAAACGTAAAAACAAACAAGTAAGAGAGTCTGGATTTAAAGCGAACGTTGCTGCTGGTGTGATCATGCCAATCATTGGATTCTTAAACAACTTAATATATGTTGTATTAATCATAGTTGGTGCATCATTAATGCTTTTCACAAGATTAGCAGTAAGTATTGGAGATATCGCTTCAATCACAACATACGCTAGAAACTTCATCAGACCAATCCAAAATTTAGCACAACTATTTAACACATTACAAAGAGGACTTGCTGGTGCAGAACGTGTATTTTCATTAATTGATGAAACAACAGAATATGAAGAAGATGGTTCTAAAACTGTAGAAGCATTAAAAGGAGATGTTGTATTCAAAGACGTAACTTTTGGATATAATCCTGAAGAACCTGTTCTGAAAAATATTACTTTCACAGCTGAAGAAGGAAAAACAATCGCAATTGTAGGACCTACTGGTAGTGGTAAAACAACAATCATTAACTTATTAAACAGATTCTATGACATCGACAAAGGAGATATCCTAATCGATAACGAATCAATCTACAAATACCAAAAAGACCCACTACGTAAAAAAATAGGTGTCGTACTACAAGATACCAACCTATTTGCAGGTACAGTTTATGAAAACATTCTATACGGAAACCTAAACGCAACCAAAGAAGAAGTTGAACAAGCAGCAACACTAGCTAACGCTCATGACTTCATCGTACGTTTACCAAAAGGATATCAATCACCAGTCCAAGAAAAAGGACAAAACTTCAGTCAAGGTGAAAGACAGTTAATCAGTATCGCAAGAACAATCCTTTCAAACCCAGATATTCTAATCCTAGACGAAGCAACATCAAACGTCGACACAAGAACAGAATACCGTATTCAAAAATCAATGAATACATTAATGAAAGGACGTACAAGCTTTGTAATCGCCCACAGACTACAAACAATTAGAAACGCACACCGCATCCTAGTAATCAAAGACGGTGAACTAATCGAAAACGGATCCCACAAAGAATTACTATCTAAAAAAGGATTCTACTACGATCTATACAAAGCGCAATTCAAAAACATAGACTAAAAGACCAAATGGTCTTTTTTCTATTATTAAAGCCATTTTTATATACAAGTTTATAATAAATGTCGCTATTTGAAAACATTTACAATTTAGGGTTTACAACACTATTTTATTGTGATAATATTTAAATGGTTAGAAAACAAATACCAAAAAAATAAGAAGAAAGTAGAGGTGATGGTAATGAACAATTCAAGAATTATGACAAGTAATGTAGATTTATACACTTTTTTCAGTGTGCAAAAACCATCACTATTATATAGAAACCATTAGTTGATTTATTTTATACATAAAATAATATACAAATGTCTTTCATAGTGATGAAAGGCATTTTTTTAATGCTTAAACGAATATATCTACTAAAGAGGTGAAGAAAATGAACATACTTACAGTATCAAAACTAACAAAAGAATTCAGTGGTGAAACACTGTTTAAAAATATATCATTTGAAATCAATAATAAGGACAAACTAGCCCTTATCGGTAAAAATGGAACAGGGAAATCAACATTACTAAAAATGATTTTGGGTGAAGAGAATATAGACGAAGGTGCGATTCACAAAAACAACAAGGCACAAATCGGATATTTATCTCAAGATGTCATCTCAAATAGTGATCAAACACTATTTGATGAAATGCTTATGGTATTTAAAGACTTACTACGTCTAGAAGAACTAATCAAAGAAACAACAGACCAATTAACACTAGATCCAAACAATGAAGAACTATTAAAAAAGTATACTAATCTAGAACATCGTTATCAAATCGAAGGTGGATATGAATACTTATATAAGATCAATCTAATACTTAGTAAATTTGGATTCAAACAAGAAGAATACAGTAGACATATTAATACATTTAGTGGAGGAGAAAAGACAAGAGTCGCGTTTAGTAAACTCCTACTAAGTAATCCTGATTTACTAATCTTAGATGAACCTACAAACCATCTTGATATCGATATCATCGAATGGTTAGAAGACTATCTTAATAAATACAACGGAGCGGTTTTAATTGTTACTCATGATAAATACTTTATCTCAAAAGTGTGTCGTAAAATTATCGAAATAGAAAACCATGTCGCAAACGTATACCATGGAACATTCGAACAATACGAAGAAGAGAAAATCAAAAGATATGAATTACAAATAAGAAGATACAACCGTCAACAAAAAGAAATCGCCCATTTACAATCCTTTGTCGATCGATTCAGATACAACAGTAAACGTGCATCTATCGCCAAAGATAGAGTAAAGAAAATAAATAGAATTGACAAGATTGATAAACCACATCTTTCTAATAGAAAAGTAAAACTGAAATTAGAAGGAAAACGAACAACAAGAGATATTATCCTAGAAGCGAAAAAGTTATCAATAGGCTATGAAAAACCCCTAATTAGTAATGTGAACTTTAGTATGAGAGGATATGATAAACTCGCAATTATTGGTCCTAACGGAACAGGAAAAACAACATTACTAAAAGTACTAGAAAAGAAACTAAGACCACTATCAGGTAAAATAGAATTGTTACGTGATTATAAAATAGGATACTTTGATCAAAATCAAGAAACCCTAAATTATCACAAAACAATCTTTGAAGAAATACACGATTATTATCCAATGTTTACAAACAAGGATGTAAGAAGTGTCGCAGCGAGATTCTTATTCTTCAATGAGGATTTAGATAAGCCGATCAGTGTCTTAAGCGGTGGAGAAAGAGTACGATTAGTACTCTTACTACTAATGCTTTCTAAACCAGAATTATTAATCCTAGATGAACCAACAAACCATTTAGATATTGAAACAAAAGACATCGTAGAAGATGTATTCAATGAGTTTGAAGGTCCAATCATCTTTGTATCACATGACCGTTATTTTATTAATAAAATCGGTACAAAACTAGTGTATTTAACAAATGATAAAGCTGTTGAATATAATGGAAGCTATGATGAATTTAAAGAGGAATCAATCATGGTGAAAGAGAAAAAAGAAAAGAAACAAAAACAAAAGAAAAACGTAATCAATAAAGAAAAAGAAATGAATAACATTGAGAAGCAAATTCATGATTTAGAAGCAAAAATGAATCAATTAACAGAGGATTCATACAAAGAAGAAAACTACTTAGACAAACGAAAAATTGATAAAATAAATCATGAAATTGAACATCATAAATCAGAACTAAATGACTTATATGAAAGTTATTATGAATTTCTAGAAGAATAGAGGTGAGAACATTGGCTACGAAAACAGGAAAGAAAAAAGTAAATCGATTCAAACAATTCCATAAATGGATCAAAGGTAATTATCATCTATATTTTATTGGTCTTGTATTAATTGTCGCTTTACAATATTTCAGAACATTACTACCATTATTCTTCCAGTACATAGTGAACACAGTACTTGGAGATAAAACATCAGAACTACCACAATTATTTCAAAATTGGACAATGAGAGATAATGTAACAGATACATTATTACTTGTAGGACTACTATACATCGCATTCGCAGGTATCAGAGTAATCCTTATGTTCTTCAGAAGATTAAGCATTGGTATGTTCATGGAACGTGTTGCTTACAACATGAGAAACAAACTATACAGTAAACTTCAAAACCTAAGTTTCTCTTATCACAGTCGTGCAGAAACAGGAGACTTAATCCAAAGATGTACTACAGATGTAGAAACATTTAGAGTGTTTGTAGGAGAACAATTAATCGAAATATTTAGATTGTTTTTCCTAGTAGGATTTAGTATTTACCAAATGGCAAGAATCAATCCTGTCATGATGATGTATAGTGTAATCGTTACACCAGTTATCTTCTTAGCTGCATTTATCTACTTCATCAACGTTAAAAAAGTATTTAAAACAGTAGAAGAAGCTGAAGCAAGAATGACAACCACACTACAAGAATCCGTTACGGGAATTAGAGTAGTAAAAGCATTCGCAAAAGAAAAATTTGAAATTGAAAAATTCGACAAACATAGTAAAGAATATCTAAAAGAAGACTACAAACTTCTAAGATTAATGGCAATATTCTGGGGAGGAACAGACTTCATTATCTTCATCCAGTACGCATTAGCATTATCAATGGGTATCTACTTTACAGTAAACGGACAAATCGATCCAGGGGACTTCCCTGCATACTTAATGTATATCGGTATGGTTGTATGGCCAATGAGACAGCTTGGTAGAATCGTAGGAGACTTCGGTAAAACAACAGTTGCCTTAGATAGACTTGACGGAATCGATTTAGAAGTAAGTGAACATATCGATGATTCACAAAATACTCCTGATATCAAAGGACATGTTGAATTCAAAAACGTTGGATTCCAATTTGATGATGACAATAAACCACTATTAAAAGATATTAGCTTTAAAGCAAACAAAGGAGAAACAGTCGCAATCGTAGGTAAAACTGGTAGCGGTAAATCAACTTTAATCAACTTAATGGTTCGTTTATTAGACAATCAAGAGGGAGAAATCCTATTTGATGGAACAGATATCAAAAACATAAACAAGAAACATTTACGTGAAAATGTAGGAATCATTATGCAAGAACCATTCCTATATAGTAGAACAGTTTATGACAATATTGGTATTATGGACAAAAAAGCACCAAAAGAAAAAATTCATGAAGCTGCATCAATTGCAAGTTTACATAATGATATCGTAAACTTTGAAGCAGGGTACGAAACAATCGTTGGTGAAAGAGGAGTTACACTAAGTGGTGGACAAAAACAACGTGTCGCAATCGCTAGAATGTTAATTCACTCAAAACCAGTATTAATCTTTGATGATTCATTAAGCGCAGTAGATACAGAAACGGATATTCAAATCAGAAATGCATTAAACGATTTCTGGACAGACACTACTGTATTTATCATCACACACCGTATCACAACAGCAATGGAAGCAGATAAAATTATCGTATTAGACAAAGGAATCATAAGTGAAATGGGTACACATGAGGAATTATTAGATAATCAAGGTATCTATAAAGAACTATGGGACATCCAATCAAACGTAGAATACGATTATCAAAAATTAAACAAGGAGGATGAATAATATGAGCTACTTTGAAGAAGAAGATTATACTGAATCCAAGTTTGACCTACTTGTTTGGAAAAAGATATTCAAACTAATGAAACCACTAAAAAAACATTTAATCATCGGTATTAGTGCAGCAGTCGGATTAGCAGTAATTGATACACTATATCCATTAATAAATAAGTACGCAATTGATGATATTATTGAATCAGGTTCATTAGCGAAACTACCATACTTTATTGGGTTTTATGTATTTGTAATGATTAGTATTGGGATACTTGTATACACATTCATTATTCATGCAGGACAAATCCAGCAAAAACTATCATATATCTTAAGAGAAAAAGCATTCAATAGACTTCACGAACTACCATTTAGTTACTACGACAGAACACCAGTAGGATGGATCATGGCACGTATGACAAGTGATAGTAGACGATTAAGTGAAGTGTTAAGTTGGGGACTAATCGACTTATCATGGGGACTACTAACAATGATTGGTATTACAATTGTTGTACTTGTAATCAACTGGAAACTAGCATTAATACTGATCGCAATGTTGCCAATTATTATGATATTAAGTGTATATTTTAGAAAAAGAATTCTACGTCAGTACCGTCAAATCAGAAAAGAAAACTCAAAAGTTACAGGGTCTTTCAATGAAGGTATCACAGGTGCTAAAACAACAAAAACACTTGTTTTAGAAGACGAAAACTTCAAAGACTTTGATCGTTTGACATCAACAATGAGACGTCACTCAATCAAAGCTGCAGTATTCAGTGGACTATACTTCCCATCTATCTTATTTGTTGCATCAATCGCAACAGGATTAGTAATGTATTTTGGAGGAGTAGAAGCATCTCGCTTCAACGAGTTATTAGGAATAGGAATTAGTATTGGTACATTATATGTATTCTTAAACTACATTGGACAATTCTTCGAACCAGTTATGCAGTTAGCTAACATCTTAGCTAGACTACAACAAGCACAGGCAAGTGCGGAACGTATTATGGATCTGATTGAACAAGAACCCGAAATTTGGGATAGACCAGAGGTAATTGAGAAATATGGAGACGCAATCAACTTCAAAAAAGAAAACTGGGAAGAATTGCGAGGAGATGTTGAATTTAAGAATGTAACATTCAAATACAACAAAGGTGAAACAGTTCTAAGTAATTTCAACTTAAATGTAAAACAAGGTGAATCAATTGCCTTAGTAGGACACACAGGAGCAGGTAAATCAACAATCGTAAACTTAATCTGTCGTTTCTATGAACCAACAACAGGTAGAATCCTAATTGATGGGAAAGACTACAAAGACCGTTCTATCGGATGGTTACACGATAACTTAGGATACGTACTACAAAGCCCACATCTATTTAGTGGAACAATCATGGACAACATTCGTTATGGTAACGAAAAAGTAAGTGAAGAGAAAGTATATGAAGCTGCGAAATTAGTAGAAGCTCATGACTTCATTATCGAGTTTGAAGATGGTTATAACACTGAAGTAGGAGAAGGTGGAGCGCGTTTAAGTGTTGGACAAAAACAGTTAATCAGTTTCGCAAGAGCTTTACTCGCAAATCCAAGAATCTTAATCTTAGATGAAGCAACAAGTAGTGTTGATACACAAACTGAAAAGTCAATCCAAAGAGCAATCGATATTGTTTTAAAAGGACGTACTAGTTTCGTGATTGCACATCGATTAAGTACAATCACTTCAAGTGATAGAATACTAGTCTTAGAAGATGGTAAAATCATCGAACAAGGAAATCACAAAGAACTGATCAAACAAGAAGGTAATTACTACAAACTTTATACAAATCAGTTTAAATCAAAAGCTTTAGAAGATTCAAAAAATGGGTAGAAATACCCATTTTTTTTATTTACTTTATTTACTTTATTTACAATATTATTTTGTTAATCATTTTCATTCTAAATAAAGAAACAATAGTTTCTATACAAACGGCCGTACATAGCCTTGTAATGATATCGTTTACAATTCGAACTAATTCGTATGCGAAAAAAACATCTTGCGCTTAATTAAGCCATTTAATATAATTAAATCGGTGGTAATATGAACAGTATACAAGAGTTTAATTCATTACTGAATAAATCAACAATGAAACAATCAAAACAGAAGATAAACTATAAAGAACAGGTTATGAGAATCTGTTCTAATTTATTGAGTGAGTTAGAAAATAAAAATTCAATGTGTGTTATAGGTGCAGGGAGAATGAGTGATATAGACATTACTTTCTTCGTGCCTTTTTTTAAGAAGATAGTGTTAACTGACATCGATACTGAATCTATTTATACAGAGATTAATAGTAATAAGAAGTTAGAGTTTCAGAAACGTAAGTTAGAAGTAATACGTACTGAATATACTGGGTTTGAATTGAATCATTTCTTTGAATTATTGAAACCAAATATTATAAAAGCTGATTCTTTTGAAAAGATTGAGATAGAGTTACAAAAATTATTAAAAGGATTAGATGAGTATAAGTTCTTAAAGGATTATGATGATACGTTTGATTTTATGTTCTTAAGTCCAATCTATACACAGTTAATTTATAATCAAGTATTGCGAGAGTGTTCGGTATTAAGAGAACTAGGGTATCAAGAACATCTCATTAAATTTATTGAAGATTATATGTTAGATGAAATGATTCAGGTAATTGATCGTTTCAATCGAAACATAGTGAGAGTTTTGAATAGTGAAGGTAGATTGATGGTTTTATCAGATATCTTTGAAGTGGAAAGTGGTAGTACATTCTATAAACGAATTGAACATTCGATTCATAATTATGATGTGATGGAAGAGATTTATGAATCTTATAAAAACACATATGGAATGGGACTTGGTGATTATGGTCTTTACAACCTTGATGAGAAATTAGATACAAAGCTGAGTAAATGGTTAATTTGGCCATATGCTGAGAAGAAGAATTTTGTCGTCAAGTTAAAAATATTGAAAAAGAAAACTTAATATAAAAGGAGGATTTATTTATGAAGTATTTAGCAACGTTCTTAGTATTGTTACTATCTTACTTAGGACTAGTTGGACTAGTTGGAAGTATGGATATGTTTTTACAAGAGCTAGCACTTGGAACACTTGTAAGTATCGTATTGACGTTCATATTGGCAAATTATGTACATTATACAATTGATATCAAGTTTCCAATCAGACTTCTTGTGTTTGTATTTGCATACATACCTGTATTCATTTGGGCTTTATTACTAGCGAATCTTGATGTAGCTAGAAGAGTTCTTAGTCCTAAGATTCCCCTGAATCCAGGATTTGTAAAAGTAAACACTGAATTAAAAGGTGATTTTGCAAAGTTAACACTTGCAAATTCAATCACGTTAACTCCGGGTACATTATCGATTGATGTCAATGAGGATGAAGTATTTATTCATACTGTTGATGTAAAAGGTAAAACACCTGAAGAGAACAAGAAAAATATCTCAGAAAGATTTGAGAAACTGTTGGGAGTGATTTTTAAATGATCGATTATATCGTATTTGGATTAGTTGGACTAGGTATGTTATTTGCTGTAATTAGATTAGTTAAAGGTCCTACATTGGCAGATAGAGTTGTTACGTTAGATACATTAAACGTTATAACGATTGGTTTAATCAGTTTATTTGCATTGTTGTTTGAAAATGCATTATATCTAGATATTGCAATTGTATATGCAATCTTAGCATTTATGGAAACTGTAGTATTTGGTAGATATTTGGAGGGTAAAAAAAATGATAATAGCTAGTAATGTATTTTTAGTCATTGGTGGATTATTTTATCTTCTAGGTGGTCTAGGAGTATTACGTATGCCTGATGTATTCAATAGAATACAAGCAGGGACAAAAGCAACTACATTAGGTGCATTTGCATTACTAATTGGTGTTGGATTAGCAAATCCTACATGGATTATTAAAGTGTTACTAATCATTGTATTTATTGTTATTAGTAACCCAATTGGTAGTAGTGTGTTAGCGAAAGCTGCATATAAAGCAAATGGTGCTCCTAAAAATGTTGTTCAAGATGATTTAAAAGAATTATTAGGAGGTAATGAGAATGTTTAATTTAGAACTATTAAATATTGTAGAAATCGTTATTACTGTTTTCTTAGTCTTATTAGCCTTTCTAGCAATTAACTCTAAAACACTTATCAAATCTGTAATGTTTTTATCAGCATTAAGTATGCTAAGTGTGTTAGCGTTTGTCATCATGAAAGCACCAGATGTTGCTGTTACTGAAGCAGTAATTGGTAGTGGACTAGTAACTAGTTTATTTGTCTTCACGTTACTTGCATTAAAGAAAGTAGGTGCAAAACAATGAAAAACTTATTAGCCCTACTTGTAGCATTAGGTTTAGGTGCGTTAATTATTATGTCATTGCAAAACAATGAGAAGTTCAATGAATATGGTGAACGTGTAGAAGAGCGTGTTAGTAGTAATTATGTTGAAGAAGGATATGATACTGAAGAACCAGTTTCAGGTCCAGCAAACGTTGTTACTAGAATCGTAGCTGATTTTAGATCATTTGATACTTTAGGTGAAGTAACTGTATTATTTGTTTCTAGTTTAGGTGTTGCGTTATTACTTGGTGGGACAAAACAAAAACGTCTTGATTTAGGATTTCATCCAAACTTTATGTTAAGAGTTGGATCAAGAGCGTTATTCGGAATCATCTTAATGACAGGTATCTACATTACACTTCATGGTCATTTAACTCCTGGTGGAGGGTTCCCTGGTGGAACTATGATTGCGAGTAGTATGTTGTTACTATACTTAGCAGATGATCAGTTTAGAGCGAAAATCAAAGGATTTAAAGTTCTTGAAAGTATCGCTGGAAGTTTATATGTAATCATTGGTATTGTTGGTTTAGTTGTAGCTGGAAGTTTCTTAGAAAACTTCTTACCAAACGGAACTGTTGGAGCTTTAATTAGTTCTGGTATCATTCCAATTGTTTATGTATTAATCGGATTAAAAGTTGGTAGTGAAATTAGTGGAGTTATCGATAACTTCCTTACAGAGGAGGTAGTTTAATATGTTACAATATGCAGCTATTATCCTAATGATGTTAGGACTTTATGGATTATTATCACAAAGAAATATTATTAAAATTATCATTTCATTAAACATTCTTGAAATCGGATTAAATATCTTTATTATCAGTGTAGGTTATGTCAAAGGTGGACTAGCTCCAATCTTTACAGCACAAACTACAGACAGTGCAAACTTTGTAGATCCATTACCACAAGCTTTGGTGTTAACAGCAATTGTTATTGGTGTTGGGACAACGGCTTTAGGGCTTGCCTTAGCAAGAAAGATTTACGCAAAGTATGGTACGTTAGAACTTGATGAAATGGGGGAAAAATAAATGAGCGCAGTGTTATTAATCGCAGTTCCCTTACTTACTGCATTTATTAGTATTTTAATTAAAAAAGTTTCTCCGTATTTACTATTATTAGTTAGTTTATTTGCACTACTGTATCCATACTTTATGGATCAAACAGATGTTATTATTGGTGGATTTGAATCACCAATTGGCATCAACTTAGTAGTGAATGTATATTCTTTAACAGCATTATATGTTGTGAATGGATTATTCTTCTTAGTAGTCGTTGTTAACATTGAGAATTTCAAGAAACTAAGTACGATTTTATTAATTGCCTTAGCTGGATTAAATGGTTTAATCTTAACAGGTGATTTATTCAACTTATTTGTATTCTTAGAAATTAGTAGCATTGCTGCTTACTTAATGACTACAACAAATAAAACTCCACTTCATACTTTCCACTATTTAGTAGCTGGTACGGTTGGTAGTAGTTTATATTTACTAGGATTAATTATTCTATATAATATGAGTGGATCAATTAATATGGCAGATGTTGTAACATTTGTACAAACATCTGACAATGCAATGTATGTCGCATTCCCATTCTTATTAATGTTTATAGGATTTGGTGTTGAAGCGAAATTATTACCATTTAACTCATGGGTAAAAGGAATTTTATCAAACAGTAATGATTTAACAGGTAGTATGATTGCTAGTGTTTATGCAACTGCAATTGCGTTTGTATTTGGTCGCTTACTAAATGATGTGTTTGTATTTCATGATCAATTCGCTGTCATTGTTATGGTTGTGTTACTTGTTACAATCTTAGCAGGTGAAGCAATGGCTTATGCATCTACAAAGGCAAGAGAAGTGTTAACATTTAGTAGTATTGCACAAGCAGGTATTGTTGCTTTATTATTTGTGAATGGTTTTGTCGCTTGGGCAGTTATGTTTGCAATTGCAAATGGTGTGAGTAAGTTTATCTTATTCGGTGTTATTACAAGATTGACAAAAGATGTTGGTTCAGATGAAATAGAAGATTTAAAAGGTTCGTTTGTATCTAATAAGTTTGTTGGTGTAACATTTACTATTGCTGCTTTAAGTATTATGGGATTACCTTTATTCTTTGGATTTGTTGCGAAGATGAACAGTTTAATGGAGTTCTTTACAAAAGGTACTTTGTTACCTGGTAGTGAGTACTTATATGTTGCTGTTATCTTAGTTGCAAGTGTGATAGAAGGTGTATACTTTGTAAAACTATTAACTGCATTATGGTATAAAAATGAGAAAGACATTCAAATCTCATTTACTGTAACGTTTAAATATGTTGTATTTGTTCTAGCAGCACTATTAGTAATATTTGGTGTTTGGACAGATGAAATTGTTAGCTTAGTTACGAAGATAGGAGGTATCATGTAATGACGTTAAGTATTGAATTTATTATCTTAATTACTGTATTAGTCGGACTGATCTCTTATTTCGTAGGGTTTTTACACAAAGGGCTTAGCAGTGTTGTTACTATCTTTGGTAGTTTGTTTGTATTTGGTGCGATTGGATATCTTGGATATACAGAGCAATTAACAAATGAAGTACTATATTTAAATGGGATGGAGTTTGAAATTACACATTTAGGATTCTTCTTTAGTTTCATTGTGAGTTTTGTATTCTTAATGGTTAGTTTCTTCAATCCGTTCTTCATTAAACAATATAAGTTCCCAAGACTTTATAATATGCTTTACTTATTTAGTTTAGCTGGAGTTATTGGAGTATTTTATAGCAGTAACTTACTTTATTTATTCTTCTTCTTTGAATTTGTTGTTTGGACAAGTTTATTCTTAATCCCAATGGGAAGAAGTAGAAAGGCAGCATCTTGGTATTATGGATTTAGTGCTGCTGGAAGCTTTATGTTATTGTTTGCAATATTTGTAATTTTACAAGTAACTGGAAGTTTCAATATTAATGGATTAACAGAACTTACTGGTAATCATAAATTATTAGTATTTATCTTAATGAGTGGAGCAGCGTTTACAAAACTTGGTGCATTCCCACTTCATATCTGGCTTCCTAAAGTATTAACAAACAGTCCTGATCCGATTACTGCAGTATTTAGTGGTGGTTTAGAGAAATTAGGAGCATTCGTTGGATTGTTAGCTATTGTTAAATTAGGTGCTGTAGGATATGTGATTCCTAGTATTGATTTACCATTAGGACAAGGATTTGTTGCAGTATTAGGTGCACTTACGATTGTCTTTGGTACATTAATGGCAATCAGACAAGATGATGCGAAGAAGTTATTAGCATATAGTTCTATGAGTAATGGTGGTTACATCTTAGTAGCATTTAGTATGTTAACTCCGCAATCTGTAGCTGGTGGATTATATCATGTAATAGCACATGCTGTTGCTTCAACTGCAGCGTTCTTAGCAATCGCAGCAGTATCTAGAGTTACTGGAACTACAAAAATTAAAGAACTTGGTGGTTTAATTCATAAAATGCCTGTTACTTATATGGTTTACTTAATTGCGATCATCAGTATGGCAGGGATTCCTCCAATGGGTGGATTCATCAGTAAATGGATGATTTTCCAAAGTGTAATGAACAAAGGTATGGTATTGGTTGCTGTTGCTACTATATTTGGTAGTATTGGTAGTTTCTTATATGTATTTAGACCTCTTGCTGCATTATTCCTAGGACAAGAATTACCACAATTTAAAAAGGTGAAAGAAGTACCGTTCTTTATGATGTTACCTTTAATCATCTTAAGTTTAGTTAGTGTTTATACAGGGGTATTCCCTCAACATATTATTCCGTTTATCAATGATGTTACTGCAGAAATTGCCAGTGGGTATCATGTAGAATCGACAATGTGGACGATTCAAGGATGGAATGAAAATAGTATATTAAATGCATCTTTAATCAGTTTGGTATTTGGATTTGGTGTGTTTGTTGCATTCTTAATCTTTATCGTATTAAAGAAAAGTAAGAAAGTAGATTTAATGGATACTTATACGAGTGGTAACTTTGTTTATACAGAAGAGTTATTACATTATAGTGTAGACTTCTATGCTCCACTTGAAAGACTGTATGAAAAATATATTAATATCATGAAGAATTTTTATAAAGCACTTGCTCAAAAAGTAAAAGAGTTTGGGGCATTTATGAAATATTTCTTCTTCACAAGTAAACCAGAAGTTACAATTCTATGGATTGTACTGGCACTTATATTCTTACTGTGGGGTGAAATCTAATGAGTTTATTAACTAGTTTATTAGTAGGATTTGGTGTTGCTTTCTTTGGATTTGTTTTGCAAACAGCTTTAGGTGGAATTAACCGTAAAATTGTTGCACGTCTTCAAAAAAGAAGAGGACCAAAATGGTATCAAGAATTTCTAGATATCTTTAAATTATTAAGTAAAAGAAGTGTTAGCCATGGTTGGATCTTTGACTTTGGTGTAATTATGGCACTTGGTGGAATTATTGCGACTGCAATGTTTATGCCAATTACAAACAGTATTGTTGCATTTGAAGGGTTTGATAATTTCTTCATCTTCGTATATTTAATTGCTGTTGGTATGTTAGGTATGGCAATGAGTGCTAGTGGTAGTGGTAACCCACTTGCTAGTATTGGTGTTATGAGAGCATTAACAACTATGTTAGCGTATGAAGTTCCATTTATGATTGTTGTAATGACAATCATTAAATTAACAAATACATCATCATTAAGTGGTATCGCTTTATACCAACAAAATGCACATTGGTTTATGATTGCACTTCCATTAGGATTTATTGTTGCGATTGCAAGTTTAATGGGTATGTTAGGTAAAAAACCATTTGAAACATATATCGCACCAGCTGAGATCGCATCAGGACCTATGGTTGAATATGGTGGGAAACAGTTAGGGATGTTATTTATTATGCATGAAATAACAATCTTTATCGAAGTTAGCTTATTTGTACACCTATTCTTAGGTGGAGCTAGTACAATCTTAGTATTCTTATTGAAATACTTCGTTGTATATACATTTGTGAATTTAATTAGTAATGTATTTGGTCGATTCAAAATTGATCAAGTTGTAGTATTCTTCTATAAATGGCCATTACTGTTTGCTATCATACAAGCAATGGCTGCAATACATTTAGGGTGGGTGATTTAATATGGAATCTACTAAATATACACCGGCAACAACGTTAAGTAAAAAAGAAATAGATAGAAAATGGTGGGAAATCGGTGATTTCTTCCGCAGAAATTCTTTATGGATGCTAATGTATTGTACTGGATGTTGTGCGATTGAGTTACCTCCAGCAATGACATCAGCATATGATATGGAGCGTTTAGGAATGGGGCCAATGGCAACTCCTAGGCAAGCAGACGTATTATTAGTTACAGGATATTTATCATTAAAAACATTAAGACGTCTTATCTACACTTACGAACAAATGAGTGAACCAAAATACGTAGTAGGATTTGGTAGTTGTACAATTAATGGTGGTATCTACCATGATTCACATGCAGTAATTAATCAGTTAGATCAATATATTCCAGTAGACAGCTATGTTGCTGGTTGTATGCCAAATACAGAAGCAGTTATGAATGGATTTGTAGATTTAATTGAGTTAATCAAAAACAAAAAAGCAGATGGTTGGAAACGCTATAAAGAAAACAATGCGTGGTACAAGAAGAACCAACTAGATTCGCTAGGGGAGGTACGAGTTAAAGATGAATTCCATCAATAATGTAGAGTATTTAAAGAACTTAGTAGAATCAAAATACAAAGTAAATAAAACAGAAGTAATCGATCAATACCAAATGTCATTTGAAGTTGATAAAGACGAAGTACATCGTTTATTAACAGAACTTAAATTAGAAGGTTGGAAACAATTATCGTATTTAAGTGCTATTGACTGGTTAGAAGATAATGAATTTGAATTAGTATATATTTTATTCAACTGGGATCGTCCAGTTCACATTCAAATTAGAGCTAGATTAGATAGAGAAAATCCAGTAATGAACAGTATTTTACCGATTTTCCCTGGATGTAAATATTACGAACGTGAAGCACATGAATTTTTTGGAATCAAATTCCCAGGTAACCCTGACTATGAAAAACAATTAGTGTTAGAAGAATGGGACGATATGCCTCCACTTCGTAAGGATTTCGATCCACAAGCTTACAGTGATAAAAAATTCCCTGTAAGAAAATATTCAAATGATTTTGTTGAATTAAACAATCAAGAATCAAAAAAAGAAAAACGAGAAAACAGATACAAGAAAATTTTAAATGTCGGAAAGCGAGGTAGAAAATAATGAGAGAACTTAAGTTATTTTTAGGGCCTCAGCATCCTGGGATGCATGGGAACGCATCTGTACATATGTTCGTAGAAGGAGACATCATTAAGAAGTCATACTTACTACCAGGAATGTTACATCGTGGTTTTGAAAAAGGAATGGAACGTCATAGTTGGGTAAATAATATTTCGTTAATTCCTCGTGTATGTGTAGTTGAACCAGATATCAACGAGATGGCATTCGCAATGGGTGTAGAAAAACTTGCAGGTATTGAAGTACCTGAGAGAGCTCATTGGATTAGAATGATCATCTTAGAATTAGCTAGAATTAGTATTCATTTAATGGCTTACGGTGGACTTGGATCACCAACAGGAAACTATACGCTTATGTATCATGCACATGCGGATAGAAACAGTATTTTAGATATATTCGAACAAATCACAGGGCATAGAATATATCATCAATACATCGTTCCTGGTGGAGTTCGTAAGGACTTACCTGTAGGAATTGAAAAAGATATCCATGCTTTCTTAGATGATTTAGAAAGTAGATATACTGAATATAGAGATTTAGGAATCGAAAATCCAACAATTGTAAAACGTATTAAAGATACAATTATGTTACCTGAGGAAGTAGTATGGGACTTAGGAGTAACAGGTGTTGGTATGAGAAGTGCAACTGGTAAGGAGTACGATATTCGTAAAGTAATGCCTTATGCACGTTATGATCAAGTAGAGTTCGATGTACCTGTATCTACATACAGTGATGCACGTGCTCGTGTTGATATCAAATTAAAAGAATTAGTACAATGTATTGGTATTGTTAGACAATGTCTAGAAAAAATGCCAGAAGGACCTGTACGTGTTCCAATCGCAAAAGGGCAATCAATGAGATGGACAGTACCAAAAGGTCATGTATATAGTGTAGTAGAATCTAGTCGTGGTGAATTTGGATATTATATGGTAAGTAACGGAGGAACAAACCCATACCGTGTCGGTGTACGTGGAGCAAGTTATCCTCAAGGATTATTAGGTATTGAAAAGTATCTACCAGGTACAAGAATTGACGATGCTGCCTTATGGGTAGACACTATGGGTGTTTGTTCACCGGAAATCGATAGGTAGGTAGAATAATGAAAAGATATAGAACTGTAAGTTACTTTAATCCTATAAGATTATGGAAATACTTATTCAAAAAGCCAGTTTCTCACGAAATGACAGACATTTTTACAAAGAAAAACGCAGAAGTACTAAGAAAAGATAGATTCTTAAAAATCAGAGACAAAGTTGAATCATCTCCAAGAACAGCACCAGCAAACTTACGTGGATTCCATACAAATGATTGGGAAAAATGTATTGGATGTGGAACTTGTGAAGACATTTGTCCTACAAAAGCAATCGAAATGGTAGAACGTTTAGATGTTGAAGACAAAGAAGGTACATTGCAACAAAGACCTACAATTGATTACGGTAGATGTTGTTTCTGTGCATTATGTGTTGATACATGTACTACTGATTCATTAGAAATGAGTAATGAATACATCTATGCTTCAGACAATGCTGATAACTTCAAATTCTTACCTCAGAAAACATTCTTAGGAGAAGAAGTTGATAGTGGATGGCAAAAAGATGAAGTATCTAATTTACTAGACAAAGTTCGCGCACCGATGGATCATATCGCTCCAGAAGAACGCAAAGGATCTTTTGTTGAAGTAGTTAGAGGATTTAGTAAAGAATACGCAATGGCTGAAGCAGCACGTTGTGTGGAATGTGGTGTATGTACAGGAAGTTGTCCAGTACAAATGCATATTCCAGCATACATAAAAAGTATATGGGAAGATGATATTGAAGGTGCTTTAAGACAAATCTATGAAACAAACCCACTTCCTGGAGTTTGTGGTAGAGTATGTACTCATAACTGTGAAACATCATGTTCAATCGCAGTAAATGGTGAAGCAATCGCAATCAGATGGTTAAAAAGATATATCATCGACAGTGCTCCAAACGATATGTATGAAAAAATACTTATGGAACCTGTAAGTGAAGTAATCGACGCAAAAGTAGCTGTAGTAGGTAGTGGACCTGCAGGACTTGGAGCTGCATATTACTTAAGAGTTATGGGATACAATGTAGATGTTTTTGAAGAAAAAGAAATGTCAGGTGGGGTTATGCGTTATGGTATTCCTGCATACCGTCTACCAGATGAATCAATCGATAAAGACATCAACTTCATCAAATCAATTGGTGTAAATATTAAAACAAGTACAAGAGTAGGAACTGATGTTTCTATGGAACAACTTGAAAAAGATTATGACGCTGTATTCTTAGGAACAGGATTCTTTAAACCAAGAAGTTTAAATATTCCTGGAGCAGATCACAAAGACGTTATTGGTGCAATGGAATTCTTGCCACAAGTAAGAGACTTCGAAAGAGGTAAATTAAAACTTGAAGATATCGATGTAAAAGAAAGCATTATCGTTATCGGTGGTGGAGATGTTGCATTTGACGTTGCAAGATCAGCAACAAGATTACAAATGTTAAAATATGGTAAGAGTGATGTAAAACTTACTTCATTAGAAGAATCAGATGCACTACCAGCTTCAATGGATGAATTAATTGAAGGTGGAGAAGAAGGTGTTGATTTCTATTGTGGTAATGGTCCTCAAGAAGTTATGATCAAAAACAATAAAGTATCAGGACTTCGTTTATGGAAATGCTTATGTATCTTCGATGGTTCAGGTAGATTCAATCCAGAATTTGACAAAGAATGTGAACAAGTAATCGAAGGAAAACAAGTATATATCGCAATTGGACAATCTCCAGATTACGATTATATCCCTGAATCTTTAAATGATAAAATTGAGATTGAAAGAGGAAAAATCAAAGCAAACGAAGATGGACAAATCAAAAATGCAGAATGGTTATTCGTTGGTGGAGATATCTTCCGTGGTCCAGATTTAATCAGTGGTGTAGCTGATGGACATAGAGCTGCAAAAGGTATTGATAATTACTTATATAATAAGGCAAAAGATAAAAAAGCTTATGACAAAGTAAAAGAGTTAAGAGAAGCAGCATTATCTTCAACACCAGGTCTTACTTACAAACAAAAATAAACATAAAAAAAACGGAAATCAATTTTGATTTCCGTTTTGATTTTGTCCATTTTGTAATTGTTGTTGTACTTGATATAATTCTCTCGTATTCAATTCTGAAAGTTCTCTAATTGTATATAAGTTATTTGTATCAAGAGATTTTAATTCTAAGATATAAACTAATTTTGCATTTGAAATACCTAATTCATCTGCAGTTTCTTTAAGTTTAATTCTTTGGTCTCTAGTTAGTAAATCAGGATTTGTTTTTAAAATTTCGTATCTTGCTTGATAGTTGTCCATTTTTCTTTGAAGTTGAGCTTCCATCTTAGCTTGAACACGGTCTTTAATTACTTCATCTCTACTTTTTACATCTAACAATACAACTGTATCGACATTATCAGGATCGATATATCCTTTTTCAATCGCTTTATCAATTATGATATCTACGACTTCATCAAGGGTCATTTTTGCGTAGTTGATATCTCTATCAATCACTTCATCACCATCATCGTTTAATGCAGTTACAGTGATTACCAAATCATCTTCATCAAGTGTGATTTCAATTGAAGGGTTAATATCAATTGTAACAGTAGATGCGTATACTTGACTGTTTTCATTTGGTGAAATTAGGAATACCATAACCAAAGCTAAGATTAAGATACTAGCAAATGAGATATGTGTTTTACTTAGTTTGAAAGAAGAAAAGATACTACGTTTTTCTTTTTCAGGGACTTTAAAACGAGGACTTTCCTTAATTTTACTTAACACATCAGGTGTTTCAGTAAAAGCAGATCTCATTTCTTTTTCTTGATTATTCATAGTATCACATCCTTTCTTTTCTAAGTTTTTTAAGTGCTTCAGTATACTTCCAAGTTACTGTACCTAAGGGAATGTTCAAGATTTTTGAAATCTCTTTGAATTTCAAATCTGAAACAATATGATAGATTACAATATCTCGTTCGGTATCATTAAGAACACTTAATATCTCTTTTACAATTAATTGCTTTTCGGGATCTTCATTTGTAGAACCAAAGATGATTTCATCCTCAGTAACATCTACTTTAAATTCACGCTTTCGTTTATTGTACTCATTCAATGCAAGGTTTCTTGCAATTGTAGTGATCCATGATTTCACACTAACAGATTTCTTGAATGTATGAATTTTTTCTAACATTTTTAAATAGGTTTCTTGCATCAAATCTTCACTGAGATTCGCATCTTTTAGTATCGCAAACACTGTGTAATATACGAGTTTGCTGGTACTATGATATATCGAATCAAAGTAAGTCATATCACCGTTTTGAAGGTGTTTGATACAAGTGGTTAACTCTTTGTTTGTCATAATACCACCTCATAAAAGATTGTATCATAACTCTATAGGGATGAAAAGGGTTTAAGGTAGGCATATTGCCTACCTTAAGTGGGGGCTAGAAATTACAATGTAGCTTATACTTCACTATCATCTGTAGATTCTTCAGATGTTTCTCTGTTTTGTTTCCATTCTTCTTTGCGTTGTTGCCATCTTTCTCTTGTGATTCTTTTTGCATTTTCTCTTGCATATTCAGCTAATGCTTCAATTTGTTCTTCTGTAAGTTCAGGATGATTTGCAACATAATCTTCAAATCTTTGTTTGTATTGCTCTATTCTTTCTTGTTTTCTTTCACGAAGTTGATCCATTCTTTCTTCTTTGTACTCATTGAATGCTTCTTCATGATACTCTTTAACAATACTCATAATGTCTTTTACAGGCATTTCTAATAATTCTTCTAAGACTAATGTATCATCGCTCATTTGTGCAGCTAAGGCAAGTTTTAATTTCCCAGGAGATACTCCTAAGTCTTCAGCTTGAGCTACTAGATCTTCTTGTGTGAAATCTTCTGTTAATACAAGAGCACTAATATAGTTTCTTGCGAAATGTTTGTTTAAACGGTTTTTGATTCTTGTTTTGATTTCTTCACATTGCTCTTCTTGTCCGTCTTCACCAATTACTGTAACTAATACTGCGTTATCTTCACCTTCAGGATCAATATATCCAGCTTCTGTCGCTGTTTGTACAAATAATTCAATTGCATCATCTATATTCATTCCAGTGAAATCTAAGTCAACACATAATAGTTCTGCGTCTTCATTTAAGAAGATAAATGATTCTACAACATCTTCCTCATTTACTACAAATTCGATTGATGGGTTTATGTCGATTGCTACATAATATCCACTATCTGCGCTCACATCTTGTGAGTCTCCACATGCAACTAAAGTGATAGCTGCGATTAAACTAAATACTAATATTCCAAATTTTTTCATCTTTTTAATTCTCCTTTTTTTTGTTGGTTTCGCTTATATAACAATTGAAATTTCGTTTTTGCTGGAAAAATTTGTAAAAAATAAAAAAGTTTTTGTTTTTCTATATGATATAATGTTTACGAGGTGATGATATGAACTACCATTACAAAGTTCAAAACGAACAAATTGACAAACTGTTTGAAGCAATATTAAAGTTAGATACAATTGAAGAATGCTATCGATTTTTTGATGATTTATGTACAATAAATGAAATAGAAGCATTTGGACAACGTCTAATGGTTGCAAAAATGATTCATAAAAAAATGACATATCAAGAAATTGAAAAAGAAACTGGAATCAGTGCTGCTACAATTTCAAAGATATCAAAATCTTATATGTATGGACCTAAAGGATATAAGATGATCATTGACAAATTAGAGAAATAACCTGGAGATGATGTGAATGAGAGTTGTAACCTTATTAGATAATAACTCTTTGAATGAAGAATTAAGAAGTGCACATGGACTGAGTCTTTACATTGAACATAATAATAAAAAGATATTGTTTGATATAGGACCAGCAAATGAATATTTAAAAAATGCAGAACAATTAAATATTGATATCAGTGATATCGATTGTTTAATTATCTCTCATGGGCATCGCGATCATGCAGGGAAACTAAAGAAATTCTTAAAAGTAAATAGTAAGGCAAAAGTATATATCGCTGAAAGTGCTTTTGAGAAATACTATAAGGTAAGAAGAAATATATATATCCCTATTGGACTAAAAGAACCCAAAAAACAAGATCGATTCGTTTTTATTGATAAGGACACAAAAATAGAAGAAGGAATTCATATCTTTAAAGATGTCAAACCAGTAGAACAAATCATCAATGATGAGGGTTTATTAAGAAAAGATAGTGAAGATATGTATGTTGTAGATAAGTTCGATCATGAGATTTATTTACTGTTATCTTCGAAAGACAAGAATGTACTATTTACAGGATGTGCTCATAAAGGTATAGAACACATTATTGATTCTATAGAGGAAAAAGGTGTACAGATTACTGATGTGATTGGTGGATTCCATTTTTCACAATATGATTCCTCTGATTTAAGACAATATATGTATTTAGAATCTTTTGGTAAAAAAATATTTAACAGAAACAATACGACATGTTATACTTGTCATTGTGTTGGAGATGAAGCTTATCTTGATCTTAAACAATATATGAAAGATAAACTAGTACGAATTAAAACAGGTTCAGAAATAAAATTATAGTGATTTTGCTATAATTTTTAATGCCAGTATGGTGGAACTGGTAGACACGCTAGATTCAAAATCTGGTGGGCTTTGCTCGTGTCGGTTCGAATCCGACTACTGGTACCAACTAAGAAAAAAATAGGAAGACATTTTGTCTTCCTATTTTATATAATGTTTCATACTTTGATATAAATAACTAGCTAGATTTGGATAAATATCTTCGTAATGTTTTGTGAATCTTTCATCTAACGTGTACATTTCACATAACGATAGATGTGCTTCTTTTGTATATGATGGCCAATAGTACATTAACCATTCCTTATGCATCTCACACATTTTTTGTGAGATATCATTTGAAGGGTCATTACTAATCACAGCATCTTTCATTACCTGATACATTTCTTTTGTGAATGCTTCATGAAGATTATGTTCTTCTTGAGATTTGTTTTTGTATTTTTTGTTGGCTTTCTTGACAAACTCTTTATCATATTTTTGTTCTAATTCTTTTCCATATTTCTGATTGTTTTCTTGCATTGATTTTTCTTTGAATGCTTCAAATTTTTCTTTTGGACTCATATATAATACACCTTCTTTACTTTGTTTTGTTTTCTTAATTAGTTCTAAAACATTGTTTAAAGAATCTATTTTGTTATAAACAGATGTTTCTAACTCATTTAGTGAATCTAACACGTCAAAATCTTTGTCTGTAATGATTTTCTTGATATCTTGTAATTCGTATCCTAGTTCTTTATAAAACAAGATAGACTGCAATATATCAAGGTCTTGTTCTGTATAGAGTCTATACGAAGTATCTTTGTTTCTTTTTGGAACAAGTAGACCTATTGAATCATAATGACGTAATGTTCTAGTACTAATATTAGCGATATTAGCGAGCTCTTTAATTTTATACATAATTATCACCTAAACTTATTATAAACCTTTACGTTACGTCAATGTCAAGAAAATGATTCAATTCTTTTTTGATATGCTATAATAAACAAGAATGGAGTGATCTTATGAAAAATTTTATTTATAACTCACCAACTAAAATCATTTTTGGTGAAGGACAAATCAAACAATTAAAGTCAGAGTTAAAAGAAAGAAGTGTAAAAACTGCATTACTTGTTTATGGGTTTAACTCGATTAAGAAGAGTGGATTATATGATGATATTGTTTCAACTTGTAAGGATTTAGATATTACATTAATTGAAGAAAATAATGTTGCACCGAATCCTGATATTAAAAGTGTACGAAGCGGTGTAGTTAAATGTAGAGAACATAATGTAGACTTTATCATCGCAGCTGGTGGAGGTAGTGTTGTTGATTGTGCGAAGGCGATTGGATTTAGTTCTTTTTATGAAGGAGATCCATGGGATGTATATTTGAGAAAAGGTGATAGTAATAAATCGTTACCACTTTGTGCGATAATCACTTTAGCAGCAACAGGAACAGAAACAAATGGAAACAGTGTAATCAGTAATGATGAAACAAATGAAAAAAGAAGTGTTGCATACCCTATGAGTATTCCTGAATTTGCAATTATTGATCCAACTTATACTTTAACAGTGAACAAACATCATACAATTGCTGGTAGTATTGATATTATCATGCACATACTAGAACAATTTATGAGTGCAACAGAAGATACAAAGACAAGTGATTATATGTCTTTAGGTGTTATCAAAAGTGTAATTGAAAATACATTCTTATACTTACAAGGAGAAAACACATATCGTGTTAGAAGTAATTTAAGTTGGGCATCTACAATTGGGCTTAACTGGATATTAGGTGTTGATAAAGTAGGAGACTGGGCAACACATAGACTAAGTTATCCCCTTACAAAAGAACATAATGTAACACATGGATACGCACTTGCAATGATTTTTACAAGTTGGTTGAGGGTTGCATTAAAATATAATCCTGAAGTTATGAAAAGAAGATTAACAACAATTAGTGAGTTCTTATTTAGTAGTGTCGATTATATGAAAGTTCCTGATTTATTAGACGATATTTTTAGTAGCTTTGGAGCAAAAGTAAGAATTACGTCACTAAATTTAACAGAAAATGATATAATGGAATTAATAAACAAGGCATTACAACTAGGTAATGTAGGTACTGTTATTGATGTAGATAGAGAAAAAGCATTGGAAATATTTAATCTAGCAAACAGATAGGGTGATTATATGTATGACAAGAGTTTTGAAGATTTTATCACAAAATTATTTGAGGGTGTTTATATCGTAAATAGAGAAAGAAAAATTGTTTTTTGGAATACAGGTGCAGAGCAAATCACAGGGTATAAAGCAAGTGAAGTTATGAATTCATTTTGTCATAACGACATTTTAAAACATGTGGATGATACTGGTAAGAGACTTTGTTTTGAAGGTTGCCCATTACTTGATTCGATGGAAAGAGATGTCATTAACGAAGCAAATGTATATCTTCACCATAAATTAGGACATCGAGTACCTGTAACAGTAAAATCATTACCTTTATACGATAGTGAAGGAAATGTGACTGGTGCTGTAGAAGTATTCACTGACTCTAGATACAGAGAAGATAAGATTCAAGAAAACAGAGAGTTAAAAGAATTATTAATCACAGACCCATTAACGAAAATAAATAACCGTCGTTATTTAGACTTTCATTTAGATAATATGGTTTCAGAAGCGGATCGCTTTGATACAACATTTGGTATTCTATTCTTTGATATTGATGATTTTAAACATGTAAATGATACATACGGTCATACAGTTGGAGATGGTGTATTAACAACGATAGCTAGTACGATTAAATCAAATATTAGAAGTGGCGATGTCGTTGGTAGATACGGTGGAGAAGAATTTGTCGCTGTACTTAGAAATGTATCTGTTAAAGAGTTATTCCATGTAAGTGAAAAACTAAGAAACCTATGTAGTGAAAGTGTGTACACTCATCCTGATGGTGTAGAGATAAAAGTAACTGTCAGTGTTGGTGGAACAAACTACGTAAAAGGTGAAGAAATATATGAAACGATAGAACGTGCAGATGCGTACTTATACGAGTCAAAACACAATGGAAAAAACAAATCAACAATAAAATAGGCTTAGGCCTATTTTTTAATGAAATTTATCATGAGTTATGATAGAATTGAAGAGATATTTAAAAGGAGATGATCATATGAAAGTAATCGCAGTAAACGCAGGTAGTTCTAGTCTGAAATTTCAGTTACTTGAAATGCCAGAAGAAAAAGTAGTAGTATCAGGAATTGTAGAAAGAATTGGAATGGAAAACTCAGTCATAAAAATAAAGTTAAATGGTGAAAAATTAGAAGAACTAATTGATTTCAAAGACCATAGTGTAGCAGTTGATGTTCTACTTGAAAAGCTAGTAGAACTTAATATAGTAGATAGTATTGAAGATATCGAAGCAGTTGGACATCGTGTCGTACATGGTGGAGAAAAGTTTAGTGATAGTGTAACAATTACAAACGACGTTATAAAGGCAATTGAGGACGTGAGTGATTTAGCACCTCTTCATAATCCAGCAAACTTAACGGGAATCAAAGCATTCCAAAAAGCTTTGCCAAATATTAAAGGTGTCGCAGTATTCGATACAGCTTTCCATCAAACAATGAAAGATGTTGAGTATTTATATGGTGTACCTTATGAGTGGTATAGAAAATATGGAGTTAGAAAATATGGTTTTCATGGAACATCACATCGATATGTTTCAGAAAGAGCAAGTGAATTACTAGGAAAAGACTTAAAAGACTCAAAAGTTATAGTTTTACATTTAGGAAATGGTGCATCTATTTGTGCTGTAGATGGTGGAGTTAGTGTTGATACATCAATGGGATTCACACCACTAGCAGGAATCATGATGGGTACAAGATCAGGGGATATTGATCCAGCAATCATTGAGTTTATGATGGATAAAGAAAACATGACAGTGAACGAAGTAATCACTGCATTGAATAAAAAATCAGGATATATTGGACTTAGTGAAAACAGTTCAGACTCAAGAGATCTTTGGACAGCATATCACAGTGGTGATAGACAATCATTCCTAGCAGTTCAAAAACAAGTCAAAATGATTTGTGACTACATCGCAAGTTACTATGTAACTATGGGTGGATGTGATGCGATTTGTTTCACTGCAGGTGTTGGAGAGAACGCAATATTCACAAGACAGTTAATTGCTCATAGATTAAAGTCTTTAGGTGTTGAAATTGATGAAGAGAGAAACTTTGTACGTGGAGAAGAAAGACTAATCAGTACTGATAATTCAAAAGTTGCCCTATATTTATTACCAACAAACGAAGAAGTAGTTATCGCAAGAGATGCTGTTAGATTGAGTGAGTAATGAAGATTCGTATTGATGAGACAATAAAAAATAAAACACCAAACTTTCATGTTGGTGTTATGATTGCGAATGTCACAGTGAAAGAAGATAATAAAATTACTTCAATCATTCAAAATCTTGAAACAACTATCAACGAATCAATTGATATAAAAGACGTTGTGAACTTACCAATTATCAAAGATGGTAGAGATGCATATAAGGCATATGGTAAAGATCCTTCAAGATATCGTCTTGCCACAGAATCTTTATATCGTAGATTAAGTAAAGGTAATAAATTATATAGAATCAATAACCTTGTAGATTTAGGGAATATATTAAGCATTGAAACAAGAATGAGTGTTGCTGTTCTTGATTATGATAAAATTCAAGGCGATGTGCTCATCCGTTTAGGAAAAGAAACAGATATTTATGAAGGAATTGGTAGAGGTAATTTAAACATCTCAAACATTCCACTTTACGAAGATGAGATTTCACCATTTGGAAGTGTAACAAGTGATACACCTCGTACAATGATTACTTCAAATACAAAAAAGATATTGTTGTTTGTCATTTCATTTAGTGGATCAGATATCAAAAATCAATTGAATTTGGCTAAAGAATTATACAGCAATCATGCTGATGCTGAAATCATAGATTCATACATTCTATAAAAAAAGGACTCATTTCTGAATGAGTCCTTTATATTTGAGTATATCACGCAAAGCATTGTCAAAATTGTTTATTTGTCTGGTCTTCCATTTATAAGTATCAGGAAGAAATGTCTTTTTCATTAAATTTCTTATATAGATATTGATCTTCTCATTTGCTTTTATATGATAAGCACTATTCTCAAACAATATAGCTTTTAAAGAACGTAATGTACTTAACAAACTATTTCCTGTTGTACCAAACTCAAAACATAGAGCCAATAACTCAGAATGATATGAGTTTTGATTATGAACTTGATATTTTTTCTCAGTGATATCTCCTGAAGTCTCATAAAGAGGTGCATTATATGACATCACATCTTTATATTGGATACTAGAAATTAATTTGTCAGTATTTTCTTTTTCATATATGGAGTTAATCACATTCATTTGGTATTTCTTACCATAGCCTGTATGAATATCAATCCATACAACATGATCTACATATTGATATATTTTTTCCAGTTCATCAATCATATATTTTGTAGAAGCTTGGTATTCTTTTCCACTATAGTAAATACTTTCATTATCTACTTTTTGTCCTTTTAAAATACCTTGGTTTAAGGTCTTTTTACCATATCTAATATAATAACCTATCACTTTTGAGTAAAACCAAGTATTTATAAATAACTTATTTGAAAGTTTTCTAGGAACCAATAATTTTTGAACTTGTAAGAATTCTGGGTTTTTTGTAGAAAAATCACTTTTTGAATAGTTTCGATTCAAATCAACATTGTTGCGATTAAATCTTCTATAATGATCCATTCCATATGGATTTATTATATGATAAAGGATTACACTAGTATGTTTATCAAGTGTTTGTATGATGTTTTTCAAGAAGTAGATTTGGCAAACATGTCCCATATAACCTTCGATACCATGAAGACCACTACTTAGAACAACACGATTTAAAATACGTGATGTTTTATTGATTGTAATTTTATCGATTTGATACTCCTTATCAATGATGAAAGACTCTAAAAAGACGTCATATCCCTGTAATTTTAAGTCATCAAGACAATCGAATAATTCTCTTTTGCTTTCTTGTAAGTTTAAAGGATAAGTAAACATATAACCACCTCCAACTAACTTCATTATATCATAAGTGTATTTACTTTGTTTTTTTTTCTAATTTATAATAAAATATAAATAGTGGTAGGTGATATTATGACAAAAAAACAATTATTCTTTAAAAAACTATTAGATATTGCTATGTTTATTTCATATTCATTTATGATTGTCTTTTTGATATTGGCTATTTATGGGGTTATGATAGATGCTTTACAGTTTGCTGATACAACAAGACCATTTATAGATGATGAACACTCATATTTAAGACCGATGTATTCAACAGTAATAATTATTTTAACACTATCTGTTTTACTAGCACGAGTATTTCTACAGTTTGTATTAACAGATGAAAAGTTAGAATCAATAGAAGAATATAAAAAGAAATCAGAAAAGAAAAAGCAACCAGTTAGTAAAAATCAAACTAGGTTGGAAGTAAAAGATAATATTATGCTTTTTGATAGTACGAAGTATGTACCGAAAAAAGAAAGAGAAAGAAAAGAAATTCCTGTTATAGCTACTCCTTCAGTCTCTGTTAAGGAGATCAAAGAGAAAGAAAAGCAATTTTATACTAGATTAAACAAAAAAGAACTGAATGGAATTATTTCTAGAGTTCTTAATATAAGTGATTATAAATCAAGGAAGTTTATTAATGGTTTATTAAACGTTATTAAAGATGAGCTTGTATTAGGTAATGAAGTAAAAATTGATAACTTTGGTAGATTCTATACAATTGATTTAGAAGAACGAGAAGGTGTGAATCCGAGTACTGGTGAAAAAATTACAATCAAGGCTCATAGAGTAGTAAAATTTAAACCATATAAGAAATTTAAAGACGATATAACAAACGATGTAGTTGCTACTAGTGAAAGATACTTATTAACAAAACCTACATTAGACAAATTAGATGAAACAGAAGTAAGTCAAGAGCTGGAAAAAGAGAAATTAGCAGAAGAACATATCGAAACAACAGTTACAAAACCAGCATACTTCAAAGCGAAAAAGAAAATAGTACCTAAGAAAACAAAAAAAGACATTATCGAAATTATTTCTTCAACAACAGATATTTCAAAGAATAAAGCAAACAAATTCTTAAATGGATTACTTGAAGTTGTTTCTGAAGAAATCGGTAAAAAGCAAGATGTTGATATCAAAGATTTTGGTAAATTTACAACGATTCATATACCTGAAAAGGTAGCAGTAAATCCACAAACTAATGAAAGAATTGTAGTACAAGAACACGACCAAATAAAACTGCGATTTTCAAAGACATTTAAAGACATTTTCAAATAAGAGTTAAGCCCTAAACAAAGGGCTTAATTTTTTTTGCAAATATTGCTTGTCTTAACTAAATTTTATGTTATGATATTCTTGTAGAAAGATGGTGAGACTATGCTACATGTAAAGACAAAAACGGATACATTAAGAGACTTGAGTTTTTACTTTGGTCTTGAAGAATATCTCATCAAAGATTTCGACTATGAAGAAGATATTTTCTTACTATGGAATGTACCACCAACAGTTATGATTGGAAGACATCAGATTACTGATATTGAGTTGGATAAATCATATATTGAAGACAATAATATTAATGTTGTTAGAAGAAATAGTGGTGGAGGAGCAGTATACACTGATCCAGGATGTTATCAATTCTCATTCATAACATCAAAAGCTAGCCATAAAGATATATTCTTAAATCATGTTTCCCATATTGTAGACAACGTAAATAAACTTGGCTTAAATGCTAAATTTACAGGTAGAAACGATATTCTGCATGAAGGAAGAAAGTTCAGTGGAAATGCTGAGTTCATACATAAAGACAAAATGGTAATTCACGGTACTATTCTATTTGAAAGTAACCTTGATAACCTAATTGGAAGTTTGACACCAGACAAAGCAAAACTGACAAAACATAATATCACAAGTGTTAAATCAAGAGTATTAAACATCGGTGAATTAGTCGACTTAAATATTGATGAGTTTTATGACTTTCTAGTAGAAAACATTAAGACAAAAGAAGTTCATTTAGAAGATTTAGATTTGGAGAAAATTGAGTTATATAGTTCTAAATTTAAAACTAAGGAATGGAATTATGGAAAAAATCCAAAATGGGATTTTACAAAGACAGTAAAGTTTGATAGTGGAAATTATACTTTTTCATTACAAATTAAGCAAAACAAAGTGAATGATTTTAAAATTACAGGAGACTATTTTAGTCTTAAAAAAATCTCAATTCTTGAAAACGCTTTTATTGGTGTTGATTTCAATTATGAGGCATTCTTAGAAGTAACAAAAAAATTCAAAATCAAGGAATATATATATAAACTGAAAACAAAGGAATTTCTAAGTGTATTCTTTGAAAATGTACAAACAAGGATGAGGAAGCCAGATTACTTGAAGATAAAGATGACTGATTTAAATAAGCAGACAAAAGAAATCAGAGCACTTCTAAAACAACATAAATTGTATACAGTATGTCAAGAAGCAAGTTGTCCAAATCAACTTGAATGCTTCAGTAACAAAACTGCTACATTTATGATACTTGGTAATCATTGCACTAGAAACTGTGCATTCTGTGATGTTACAAATGGAGTTCCACTTCAAGTAGATTCAAACGAACCTCTCAATATAGTAAAAGCAATCAATGTAATGGGGTTAAAACATGTTGTAGTAACTTCAGTGACTAGAGATGATTTACCAGATTATGGTAGTAAACAATTTGTTAATGTAATTAAAGCAATAAGAGAAAACAACAAAGAAACTACAGTTGAAGTATTAATCCCTGACTTTATGGGAGATTTAAAGAGTATTCAAAGAGTTGTTGATGCGAAACCAGATGTTATCAATCACAATTTAGAAACAGTTGAACGTTTGTATGAAGGATTTAGAGATAACGCAAGTTATCAAAGATCTCTACAAGTTTTGAAAACTGTAAAACAACTTAATCCTAACATTCTAACCAAATCAGGTATCATGGTTGGTATTGGTGAAGAAAAAGAAGAAGTTTTTAAGTTAATGGATGACTTAAGAGATATAGATTGTGATATAATGACAATAGGACAGTACCTAAGACCTTCAAAGCAACATATTGAAGTGAAAGAGTACGTTTCTGAAGAGACATTCTTACAATATAAAAACAAAGGTAAAGAAAAAGGATTCAGATATATTGCAAGTGGTCCACTTGTTAGAAGTAGTTATCAAGCGTTAAAGCAGTTCGAAGGAGATAATTATGAATAAAACAATACTTAACAAAGCACATAGAGAACTTGGTGCTAAAATGGTTGATTTCGCAGATTGGGATATGCCAATTGTGTATAGTTCAATCACTGAAGAACATAATAAAGTAAGAACTAGTGCAGGTTTGTTTGATGTATCTCATATGGGAGAAATATGTATCAAAGGTGAAGAAGCAGAGCAATTTGTAGACTATATATTTACAAATGATGTAACATCTATGGTAGACAATCAAGTACTATATGGAATGATGCTTTATGAAAATGGTGGAGTAGTTGATGATTTATTAGTTTATAAGTTCAATTCAAAACACTATCTATTAGTAGTTAATGCATCAAATGCTGACAAGGATTATGAATGGGTTTTAAAGCAAAATAAATTCAACTGTACTACATCAAATGAGTCAGCTAACTTTAGTGAAATAGCATTACAAGGTCCAAAGGCACAAATGATTTTACAACAACTTACAAGTTATAATTTAGATGATATTACTTTCTTTACACATCAAAATATTCAAGTAGATGGTAAATTAGTATTGGTTTCTAGAACTGGTTATACAGGTGAAGATGGATTCGAAATATATGGAACACATCATGATATAGAAGAGTTGTGGTCAATCATATTGGACACTGGTAAAGATGATATTTTACCAATTGGATTAGGAGCTAGAGATACACTTCGATTTGAAGTGAACTTACCGCTTTATGGTCATGAACTTACTGATTCAATTACACCTTTAGAGGCAGGATATAGTTTCGCTGTAAAATTAGATGCTAATAACTTTATTGGTAAAGATGTTTTAGTGAAGCAAAAAGAAACAAAGACAACAAGAAGAATTTGTGGATTAGAGATGATCGACAAAGGAATAATGAGAGAAGGTTATAAAGTTTATAGTGATGGCACTGAAGTTGGATTTATAACAACAGGTTATAAATCACCTTCAACAGGTAAAACAGTTGCTTTAGCCATGATTGATAGACCTTATGATAAATTAGGTAATGACCTAGAAGTTGAAATTCGTAATAAATTTAAAAAAGTAAAAGTAATAAAAAAGAAATTCTATTCAAAGAATTATAAAAAGTAGGAGGATATTATGAGCAAAGTTATTGATGGAATCTATTATACTCAATCACACGAATGGGTAAAAGTTGAAGATTCATTCGCATATATCGGGATCACTGATTATGCACAAGAAAGTTTAGGAGAAATCGTATTTGTAGAACTTCCAGAAGAGGAAGATTCAATCGACGCAGGTAGTGAGTTTAGCGCTATCGAATCAGTAAAAGCAGCATCAGACATCGTTAGTCCAGTTACTGGTGTAATTGTTGAGGTCAACGAAGAATTAGAAGATAGTCCAGAACTTATTAATGAAAATGCTTATGAGAACTGGATCGTTAAAGTAGAACTAGAAGACAAATCAGAACTAGACAGTTTGTTATCAGCAGAAGAATACAAAGAAATTATCGAATAGGAGGATAAAGATGTTTAAATACTTACCTCACACTGACAAAGAAATTAAAGAAATGTTAAGTGTCATTGGTGTAGATAGTATTGAAGATCTATTCAACGAAATTCCTCGAGAACTAATGGGACAAGATTTAGATGTTCCATTTTCTCATAGTGAACTAGAATTAACGAAACACTTTAAAGATTTAGGTGCAAAAAATACACAGTTAATTCCTTTCGTTGGAGCAGGTGCTTACGATCACTATACACCTAGTGTTATTAGACACATTATTGAAAGACAAGAGTTTTTAACAGCATACACACCATATCAACCAGAAATCTCACAAGGTACATTACAATATATCTTTGAATTTCAATCTCACATTTGTGAGTTAACACAAATGGATGTATCAAACGCATCTATGTATGACGGAGCTACAGCTACAGCTGAGGCTATGTTTATGGCTGTTGGAGCGAAGAAAAGAAATAAAATTCTTATATCTGAAACTGTAAATCCCAATATCATCGAAGTTGTAAAAACATATGCAAAATATCGTGGTATTGAAATTGAATACATCAAAGCAATTGATGGTGAAACATCAATTGAAGATTTAAAACAAAAGAACTCAAAAGAATATGCAGGATTAATCGTTCAATCACCCAACTTTTATGGAATCATTGAGAATTATGATGGTTACAAAGAAGTTCTAAATGAAACGAAGTCTCTATTTATCATGAATAGTGATATCTCATCTTTAGCATTACTAAAAACACCAGGTGAATATGGTGTAGATATCGCAATAGGTGATGCACAAAGCTTAGGTGTACCACTTGGCTTTGGGGGACCTTTTATTGGTTATTTAGCAACGACTAAAAAACTGATGAGAAAAATGCCTGGAAGAATCTGTGGAGTTACAACTGATACAGATGGAAAAAGAGCATTTGTTTTAACATTGCAAGCAAGAGAGCAACATATTAGAAGAGAAAAAGCGAACTCTAATATTTGTAGTAATCAAAGTTTATTAGCATTATTCGTGACAGTTTATCTTGGTGTTATGGGTAAAAAAGGACTAATTGAGGCACAAACAAACTCATTTAATGCGACTCATTATTTATATGATGAAGTTACTAAATTAGATGGTTTTAGTAAAGTATATGATAAAGAGTTCTTTAAAGATTGTGTAATTAGAACAGATAAAGATATTGATGTAATGCAAAATAAGTTAATTGAAAACGGTATTTTAGGACCACTTAATATTGGTAAATATAATAGTGAACAAGCAGATTTATTACTATTTAGCGCAACAGAAAAAAGATCAAAATCAGAAATTGATAAATTAGTTTCTGTGTTAGGAGCTTTATAATGTATTACGATAAATTAGTTATGGAGATTTCTACAGATGGTAGAAAAGGATATAGTTTACCTAAAAGTGAGTTTAAAAATTACACATTATCTGACAAATTAGCACGAACAGAAACACCTAAATTACCTGAATTAAGCGAATTAGAAGCAGTTCGTCATTATACGAATGTTTCATTTAAAAACTTTGGTATAGAAAAAGGATTCTATCCTTTAGGATCATGTACGATGAAGTACAACCCAAAAATTAATCAAGATTTATCAAATATGAGTGAATTTAGTATTCACCCTTATACACCTGTAGAACACGCACAAGGTGTTTTAGAGGCATATTATGAAACGCAAAGAATACTAAGTGAGTTATCTGGGTTACATACATTTACGCTTAACCCATATGCTGGAGCACATGGTGAGCTAGTTGGTTTAATGATTATTAAGTCATATCATCAAAAAAATAATGATTTAAAACGTACTAAAATAATTGTTCCTGACAGTGCTCATGGTACAAATCCTGCAACTGCTTCAGTAGCCGGCTTTGATGTTGTTGAAGTGAAATCAAATATTGATGGAACTGTTAATGTTGATTCATTAAAAGAAGCTTTAAATGACGAAATAGCTGGTATCATGTTAACAAACCCTAATACACTAGGGATCTTTGAAAAAGATATCTTAGAAATTGCAGAGTTAGTTCATGAAGCTGGAGGATTACTATATTATGATGGTGCAAACTTTAATCCGATTTTAGGACTTGCACGACCTGGAGATATGGGATTTGATATTATGCATATCAACCTTCATAAAACATTTAGTACACCACATGGTGGTGGAGGACCAGGAAGTGGACCTGTAGGTGTTGTTGAACACTTAGTAGAATTTTTACCGAAACCAGTCGTTAAAAAAGTTGAAGATAAATTTATTATTGAAGACACAAATGATACTACATTGGGTCAAATTAGCCATTTTTATGGAAATATTGGTGTCGTATTAAAAGCTTATAGCTACTTACTTACAATTGGTAAAGAAAACTTTGAGAACATTGGAAAGTTAAGTGTCTTAAACGCAAACTACATCAAGGAATCATTAAAGGATGTTTATTTATTACCAATTGATTCAGTATGTAAACATGAGTTTGTTTTTGATGGATTGAAAGATAAATCAACACATGTTACTACTTTGGATATTGCGAAACGTCTATTAGATTATGATGTTCATCCACCAACAATTTATTTCCCACTTGTATTTAAAGAAGCATTAATGATTGAACCACCTGAAACAGAAAGTAAGGTAGCGATTGATAACTTCATCCTGGTTATGAGAAAAGTTGCTGAAGAGGCAAAAACGAATCCAGAACTTGTGAAGAATGCGCCATATAATACAATTGTGAAACGTTTAGATGAAGCGACAGCTGCACGTAATCCACTTGTAAAGTTTAGTGATTTATAATGAGAGATTTAGTCATTATAGGAGCTGGACCTGGTGGTTTTGATACAGCGATACACGCTAAGGAAATCGGATTAGATGTTGTTTTAATAGAGAAACATATTGTAGGGGGAACGTGTTTAAATTATGGATGCATTCCTACAAAAGCGCTCTATCATAACGCAAAACAATATAAAAATATTCTGCATTCAGAGGATTTTGGTATTGAAATCGATAATGTTCAAATTAACTTTGATAAAGTAAAAGAACGAAAAGAAAAAATAGTAAATGATCAAGTAAAGAATGTTCTTACAACAATTAACAAACTAAAAATTGATTTAATTGAAGGTGAAGGACAAATCATTGATCAAAATACAGTTCTAGTGAATGGTGAAGAGATTAAAACAAAAAACATCATGATCGCTACAGGTAGTGTACCTTCTATGATTCCATTTGAAGGTAATGAACTTGATGTTGTTCATACTTCAAAAGATATTTTAAGCTTAAAAGAATGGCCAAAAGAAATGGTTATTGTAGGTGCTGGAGTAATTGGTTGTGAAATGGCATCGATATTCAATGAATTAGGTACAAACGTTCATTTGGTTGAGTATATGGATGAGATACTACCACCACTAGATAAAGACATTAAAAAAAGAGCACGTAATCTATATAAGAGAAGTGGTCTTAATATCTATACGAAATCTGCATTTAAAAAAGTTATTAAAAATGGTGATTCATATCAAGCTATCATTGAAAGTAAAGGAAAAGAAAAAGTTATTGATACAGATTATGTACTAATAGCTACAGGTCGTTTACCAAACTTTGGTGGTATTGATTTAGAAGGTTTAGGTATTGAATACACTAAAAAAGGTATTATTGTAGATGAGTTCAAACGAACTAGTATTGATAATATCTATGCGATTGGTGATGTGAATGGAGAGTACATGTTAGCACATAAAGCTACATATGATGGCTATAAAGCATTGTCTCATATCGTTGATAAAGATATGGCAATCAATTTTAATCAAGTGCCGTCAGTTGTATTTACATTTCCTGAAATCGCAAGTATTGGAGTAACAGAACAAGAATTAGAAAAGGATACTTATCGTACGAATAAATTCATGTTTAAAACGAATGCCAAAGCACAATGTTTAAACGAGACGGATGGCTTTGTAAAGATGATTGTAGATAATGATGATATACTGATTGGATGTCATATTATTGGACCACATGCATCTGATTTGATTCATGAAGTTACAAGTATGATGTATAAAAATATTAATATTAATGAGTATAAAAATATAATACATGCGCATCCAACGATTAGTGAAGTTGTGAGTGAGTGTATTAAAGGATTCTAATAAAAAAAGACACTTTATAAGTGTCTTTTTATTTATTCATAAATCCATTCAGATGTGTCAATTGATACATCTCCTTCAGTAACAGTAGTATTCTCAAAATCAGGGAAGTTTAAAAATTTCTTAGTGAACTTTTTATCTGAGATTCTCTCTAAGAAGAGTCCATTATTGTTTATATTAGAACTTGGTAAATAAATTGGGAATCCTAGGAATGTCATTGGATAACCTCTATAGCTATTGATGACAATACCATTGATTTGATTACCTAGTTCATCTTCCATAAATATTGGATAATCACTATTACCAAGGGCTCTAGCATAAATTGCAGCTCTCATTTCAAGTTTAGAGTTTACAGCATCAATCCATATTGATTGCTCGCTATAAATAAATGCATAGAACTCAGGTACATTATTATTACTATTTGTTTCATATACACTATTAATAAAGATTGTTTCTCGTCCAATTAAACTAAAATCTATTTGATTTGAATCGGTTTCTATACCTTCACCATCATTCATTGTAATATCAGTCTTACCTAATACAATCAAAGTAGCTCTTAGGAATTCGATATCATTTCCTATAATGTTTAGATTTCCTAAAACAATTATATTACCTTTAATCTTTATTTCTTTGTCATCAGGGTTATTAATCGTTAAGTTACCTAGTACGATTAACGCTTCGCCTTCGGTATCAGAAATTTCAACATCATGGTTTATCGTTAAATCACCATCAACAACTGCAGAAATACCTAATTTAACATTGTCATCTTGGAAATCGTAATTTGGATCATTTGTTATATCATAATAAGCTTTATTTGGGTAACTTTTAACTTTACCATTCTTCTTATATTCAATGTCTCCAGTGTTATCAATAATTGTATCATAGAAGTTTTCGTAAGTTAATGTAGTAGAGATTACTCTGTTTCCGTTTGGGAAATCATGTGCTACCCTTTCATCTAAATAACCATCAAAATTAAAATTAGTAAAGAAATCTGTGATGTTATCCTCTTGAATTAAACCGATTTCCAACTCATTTTCATCAACGTCTACATACTCATCTTTATTGATAACATAAGGATTTCCATCATTCGTCACATCGAAACAATCGTCATCATTACAATATAGATATTCGTTAGTATAGAATACAAATGATTTATCATTTCCATCCTCTATATCCGGATAAGAACCATTACCTGCTGGTGTTTGTAAATGTGAATTGATATCATCATTCTCATACCACGGTGCAGTCTTAGAGAAGTAGATGTTGTTTCCAAATAAATCTATTTCATCGTAATATCCACCATTTAAGATTAAATCACCATTTGTTCCTAAACTAAATGAGAACGGATGAGGTGAATCTAAACTAGTTCCTGCTGAAGATAAATATGCGTATTTTACTAATGTATTACCGTTATCTAAAGCGTAAGAGAACTTATAAACTTTAGATATTGTATCTCCGGTTCCTGAATCATCAAAGTCAGGATATTCTGAAGTAACGTCGTTTACAATTACTTGATAATCATTATATATTCTACCTATTTCATTAGAATTAAAATCAGGGAATGATCCACCATTGTTTACAAAATCTTCTAAATCAGATATCGATTGTGTAATCAACGCTTTTGCTACTGATTCATCATTTGCTTGATCTAACTCATGAGTAACTTGCCCACTTAAATTGATAGAAGCAGCTGTTACTGTAGTTACAGTAAAAGAAAGTACTGCAATAACAATAATTGTCATTGTCAAAGTACTACCACGTTCGTTATTTGCAGTTTTAAAGAAGTTTTTAATTTTTTTAAACATAGGTTTCACCTCCTAGGGTAAATATTATATCATTTTCTATAATTTAATTCAAAGAATTAGATTATGATAGTAGTTACAAAAGTTTGTGGAGCTAAAGGATGTCCATTTGCAAGAGTGATTTCCAATACCAGTGTTAACTTCAAAACACCTTGCGTACATGGATCTGTCGCTAAATCACAGCTTACTGGATCAATAGATACTAACTCAATAGTAGAAGTATTCAGTATTGCAATAGATATATCGTTAATCTGATCTCCATTGTAAGTGATATACCCATCCTCTTTATAGAATATTAAGACGTCTGTTATAGGAGTAGCCAAATACTGTCTTTCAATAACGTTATCTCCATCAGTTGATACATCATAAAGATGTCTTATTTCAATTCTAGTTTCAGTTAATGTATCATGAATCAACTCAATTTCTTGAGGACCCAACTGATCTATTCTAAGTTTAATACTATCACTTATAACGATTGACTCATTTGAAAGTCTTGTATCTTGTGCAAGTTGATTTTGAGCAGCAATACCCATCATTAATACTTGCATTAACATAATCAATATCATACTACTTAATACAATACTAATTAATAGTTCAAACATCGTTACACCTTTGTTATTTAATTTTATTTTATTCACTAGATAACAACCCCTTTAAAGTAAGAACTCTACTTGTTTCCACATCGTATTCTATCCAAATTATTACATTGTATAATTCTGGGTTTGGATTTGAAGAAGTTGTATAACCGCCAATAATTGTTTTCACTTCATCAGGAATACCATTATTGTTATTGACTAGTGCAGTTTGACTGTCTGTTGGTAAATTATAATTGAATATGAAGACTCTAAACTCCGATGAATCATAGGTTGTATTATTAAAAGTTGTTGTAAATACACTTTGGCAGAAAAATTCATCTCCCGTATCGATAAAATCTACACAAGTATCATAATTTAATTCAATGAAAAAGTCACCATTTCCATTTGCGGTTTGAACCATATTATCAATTTCAGAAAAAGATAGTCTGTTCAGATTGTCTAAAGATCCTTTAGCAATATTGGATGCAGCAAGTCTTCTTTGTTCTCGGTCATTTATTTCAATATTGTTAACTAAAGTTGTAATCAATGGAAAAATAATTAATGATGTAATAAAAATAACAGCAAACATCTCCACAATTGAGAACCCATTTTTATTTAACTTCATACTATCTAGACCTCCTTTTCTTTTTAAACATATAATATTATACCACTACTTATAATAAATGTAAAATAATTGAATCCAAATCTAACATAAATAAAAATTATTATTTTTTTGTAAATTAAGCCATTTTATAGTATAATTGTAATGATAGAAATTAACTTATATAAAGTAGGTAGGGTGATATTATGAATTCACAATTTAAAAATAGCAGATTTGGGACACTATTATATGTCTTTTTAATTGCAATCGTAGCACTAGTTACAATACTTATTTTCTGGTATATGTTATTTGGATATAAGATTGGAACATATAGTGAAGATACATTATTAGGAAGTGTATATTTAGGTGGTCTTCATCAAGAAGAGGTCAATGAGAAGATTGAAGATAAATATGTAGATTGGTTACATGATGATTCAATCGTATATGAATTAACATATCAAGGATATAACTATGAGTTTAGGAGAGATTTGTTTTCTTTTAATATTGATTTATCCATGGCGCGTTTAATTGATGGTGAAACAAATGAACTAGTTGTTGAATACCAACAAAATGGTAATGATCGTGAGAACACAATACAAGAGATACAAGAGTTGCCATTCCTAGCTGATGTGATTGACAATGTAGATATTGAAACATTAGTTAACGACATACTGATAGATGCAGGTTTAATGAAGACATATTCTTCTAAGAAAGTGGAAGACTATTTAAAGAATGAAACTGCAAGTGATGTTGTAATAAATGAATACACATTTGAGTTGCCAGGTAGTTATAATGGTACAAGTTTAATCAACAGTTTAGAGGAACAATATGGAAATACAACAATTGTGATTGATGAGAATCAATTATTTGATTTCATTACTGAACTTAGTGAGGGTATGTCTGTTGCGGACATGTCAGTGTTAAGTAAAGGAGTAATTGGAGTCCTTTTAGAATCAAATTTCAATTTACACGAAGTCCATTATGATTATGTTGTGGATCCACAATTATATGATTTAGAGGACTTTGTTCTAGCTGGAAGAAATGTAAAAGTTGAAAATGATAAGTCATTTAGCTTTCATAATCCAAATGATAGTGCTTATAAACTAGTTGTGAACTACAACGAAGCAGACAATGAATTAACAGTTCAATTAGTAGGGTTACCATTTGTAAATACTTATATAGCTGATCCAGTTGAAATACCAGTACCATTTACTGTTAAATATTCAATTTATGTAGATCCAAGTCCAGGAGAAGATGGACTATTAGTACTTGTAGAAAGAGAAGTGTATGATATTAATGGCGAGTTTGTTTCAAGTAAAGAAATCAAGTTCGAGTATTATCCACCAAAACCTCAATATACAAATAATTCTGAATCATAGGGAGTGATGTTTTCATGGCAAGAAATGTACAAAAACGTCTAGGGGATGTATTGTTCGAGCAAGGTGTTGTTACTGAAAGACAGATTAATGAAGCTTTGCGTAAAAGGGAAAAAGGTGAAAAAATAGGTGAAGCATTAATTCGATTTGGATATTGTACAGATTCTCAAATCGTAGATGCTTTAGAAAAATCTTTGGGTATAAAGAGAGTTAATATCCAACTTTTATACATCGATGAGAATGTATTAAAGTTATTAGATGAGGAATTCGTAACAAAAGCTGGTATTATGCCAATAAACATTCATGGTAGAAGGATAGTTGTTGCTACAAATGATCCATTAGATTTTCCAACGATAGAGAATGTTCGATTAAGAACTGGTATGAATGTAGAAACTGTTTTGGCTACTAAAAATGATATAGCAACTGCAATTAGTAGATATTACGGATTTAACAAAACACTAAAATCTTTAGGAATAGAAGTTACAGAAGAGAAGAAACCAGAAGAAAAATTCTATGAAGAGATTTTAAATGATACTGAAGGAGATGAAAATGAATCTCCTATTATCCAGTTAGTGAATCAAATCTTATTAACTGCAGTAAAAACAGAAGCATCAGATATTCATATTGATCCTACTGATATTGAGTTTAAAATTAGATACAGAATTGATGGTGTGCTTTCAACAGAACGTACATTACCAAAAGTTATCTTATCGAAACTAATTTCACGTATAAAAGTTATGTCACACATGGATATTACTGATACAAGAACACCACAGGATGGTAGAATTAAAACCGTAATCGAAGGGAGACCTATTGACTTACGTATTTCAACTTTACCAACAGTGCGTGGTGAGAAAGCAGTTATGAGGGTTTTAGACTTATCTCGTGATAGCCAAGGGTTAGATCGTTTAGGATTAGAACCAGATGAAAAAGAAATTTTTGAAAGATTAATTTCAAGACCAAATGGTATTGTACTTGTTTCTGGACCTACAGGGTCTGGGAAAACGACTACATTATACGCATCACTAGATCAATTAAACCGTGATGATATCAATATTATTACAGTTGAAGATCCAGTGGAGATTGAGTTAGAAGGAGTTAATCAGGTGAATGTTAACCCTGAGATTGATTTTACATTTGCAAATGCATTACGTTCAATCTTGCGTCAGGATCCTAACATAATAATGATCGGGGAGATTCGTGATACTGAAACGGCACAAATCGCCGTAAAAGCATCATTAACAGGACATTTAGTATTAAGTACAATTCATACGAATAGTGCTGTTAAAACACTTACTAGACTTGTAGATATGGGAATCGATGATTTCCTAGTAGCATCATCATTAAGTGGTGTAGTTGCACAACGTCTTGTAAGAGTAGTATGTCCGCATTGTAGTGTTGAAGATACTCCTAGTAAAACAGAAAAAGAAATCTTTGACAGATATGGAATGAAAGTTACTAAAATGAAACGTGCTCGTGGTTGTCCAATTTGTGGACAAAAAGGTTACAAAGGACGTACTGCAATCTTTGAAATCTTAGATGTAAATGAGAACGTAATCCGTATGATATCAAATAAAGCACATGAATATGAAGTATTAGAACAAGCGAAAAAAGATGGAACAAAACTACTTATTGAAGCTGGTTTACACAAAGTATTAAAAGGTGTTACAACGTTAGAAGAAATTATGAGAATCAGCTTAGATTAGGGGTGGAGTCATGAAAATATATGATTATAAATATCGAGCTAGAAGATTAAAAGATGGTAAAATTGTAAAAGGTATTACAGAAGCTCCATCTAAAGCAATGGTGGAGAAGTTTTTAGTTGAGCAATCATTAAAGCCAATTGAAGTATATCAACAAAAATCTTTACTACAATCTTTAGATCGTATTACTTTTGGTAAAGTTATTAATGATAGAAACTTAATTTTCTACCTTAAGCAATTAGCATCTCTTCTTAATGCAGGTGTACGTTTAAATGAGGCGAGTGAAATACTTGCAACTCAACAAAAAAACAAAGCAGTAAGAAGGATTCTATATGGAATTTACTATGAAGTAAACAGTGGACAAACATTAGCTGAAGCCTATAAAGAATATCCGTTAGAGTTCCCAAATATACTTGTATCAATGGTACAAGTAGGGGAAAAAACAGGAGATTTAAAAGGAGCAGTAAATCAAATTGTAGATTACTTTGAAAAGCAGTATCGTTTAAGAAACTCAATTCGATCAACAATGATGATGCCAATTATTTACATGATTGTGGCATTTGTTGTTGCTGGATTTTTAATGGTAGTTGTAATGCCACAGTTTGAAGATATGTTTAATTCTATGCCTAATATTGAAATGCCAGGAATCACCAGGTTCTTTATTAGTGTAGGGCTATTTATTAGAGGATATGCAGTCTTTATAGTTATTGCTATATTATTGCTTATATTATTAATAAGGATGTTAGTAAGGAATTCTTCGCAGTTTAGAAGGTTCTTATCATACCTTGCAATTAAAACACCAATAATTGGTAGTGTTGTAATTCTAAACAACTTATCTAGAATCGCAGCAACACTATCTCAAATGTTAAATAATCACGTACCTTTACAAGAATCATTAGCAACAACTTATGAGACTGTAAATAACCGTATATATAGAGATTTGATTGTTGAAGCTCAAAAAAGCGTTAATGCTGGAGAGTATATGTCATCAACATTTGAAGATCATTATGCAGTAGAAGTAGTTTTTACAAGAATGATTAGTGTTGGAGAGAGAACAGGGGAACTTGGTCAAATGCTTAAAAACCTAAGTGACTTTTATGATGAAGATAGTGAAGTGAAATTAGACAGACTAAAAAAATCAATTGAACCAGTACTGTTAATATTCATCTTTGCCCTTATCCTTATTATGATACTAGCTGTAATGCTTCCAAGTTTATCATTCACAGAACAACTGTAAAATTAAATTGAAATCTTAAATAAATCTTAAATTTCAAGTTAATATTTGACTGTAACGTTGACACAGTCAATGAAAAGTGCTATATTTTAAGAGAATCAAATTTAGAAAAATTTCTTAGGAGGAAACAAATTATGAAAAATAATAAAGGTGTTACTTTAGTAGAATTACTAATCGTAATCGTAGTTATGGGAATCATTTCTGCATTTGCAATCCCAGCTGTAGGAACTATTATCACGAATACTCAAAAAGATGCTATCTTAGCTGACGCATTAGCTGTAGAAAACGCGGCTAAATTATACTGTTCACAAACAATTTGTGATGATGATCAAACAATCACTTGGACTCAATTAAAAGACAATGTAGAAGGTTTAGATGAAACTTACTATGACTTCACTAACAATGGTGGAATCGTTGCTACTAAAAATAGTGGTAAATGGCAAGTAGATTTAGAAGCTGCTGGAACTGGTGAATGGGAATTCACTGAAAACTTAACTCCATCTGAAAAAGATAGAGCTTCAGTTGTTGAAGATTTAGACTAATTTAAATAATAAAAGAGCGCTTCGCTCTTTTTTTATTACATACAAAATAGTATAATAAACTAAGGTGATGAAAAATGGATCTTGAATTAATATTAAACATCGTAATATATACATATATATTTATTATTGGACTGTATTTTGGTAGTTTTTATAATGTTGTAGGAATACGAGTTCCTGCAAAGGAAACTTTACTTGGAAGAAGCCACTGCACAAAGTGTGACCACCAGATTAGTTGGTGGGAGTTGATTCCAGTAGTCGGATATTTAGCTTTAGGAGGAAAATGTCGCAAGTGCAAAACACCTGTTTCAATCAAATATCCCTTAATAGAGTTATTAACCGCTTTATTATTTTTAGTTTCCTATGTAATTTTACAAGAAAATATGGTAGAATATTTATTGATAGTGAGCTTTATTTCATTAATGACTATTGTAACAGTCAGTGATTTATACTACAAAATAGTTCCTGATGTTATATTGCTTGTATTTCTACCAATAATTATTACTTTAAGAGTTACCAGTGGTTATATGCCTTGGTTCGAAGGTATCATTGGTGGAGTAGTAGCATTTATCTTCATGTATTTGATTGCCTTATATGGCAAAGTTAGATTTAAACGTGAAGCATTAGGTGGTGGAGATATTAAACTATATTTCCTAATTGGAATTGTATTAGGATATCAAACTGTATTTCTAAGTTTATTCTTTGCAGCTTTATTAGGATTAGTTGTTGCACCTTTTATTAAGAAAAAAGGTGAATATCTACCTTTTGTACCATTTATTTATTTTGGAAGTATCCTAGCGTACTTTTTTGGACCACAATTATTAGATATGTATATGTCAATATTTATATAGGGAAGAAGGTGTTCATATGCCAAGATTATCAGTAAACTGTTATTTCACTGATAACGAATTCAGTTTCATTGAAAAACAAGATGGTTATAACATGAAAAAACTTAAATATTCTTCTGTGAAACTACCTCCTGGAACGATCGAGAACGGGATCATTTACAAAGAGGAAAGATTAATGAAGTTGATTAAAGATACTTTTAAACTATTTAAGATTAAAAGTAGAAGAATCAACTTAATTGTGCATGAGGAATTATTTACATTTAGAAAGATAGAAGTGCCAATTATCTATAAACCAACTGAAATTGGGGATTATTTAGAAGCACAAATTGGGAAAACAATTATGATTCCGTTTGATGATATGAAAATGGATTACATTATTCATAAGAAAAACGAGGATTCATATGAAGTAATTATGTTTTATGCACCACGACATGAGTTAAAGTCTTATGTTGATTTATTCTATGAAATGAACATGCAGGTAATTAAAACAGATATTCCTCCTTTAGCATTACATAGATTATATTATTATCGTAAACATGACGATATGAGTGTTCAATTTGAAACAGACATTATGTTTTTAGCGATATTTGATGATTCATATAGCCTTTATGTGTTTGATGAGGAAATACCTATTTTCTCACTGGTGCAAAACTTAAACATTACAGAGTTACAAGGTGAAAAATACCTTGATACACTAGATCAAGAAATTGCTAAAATTAGTAACTATTACCGATTCAATATGAATAATGGTGATAGAACAATAGAGAAATTAGTACTATTCAATATGTCAACGAAACTAACTAACGAACAAGTTCATGATTATTTTTATGAAGAAGGAGCACTCATGAAGAGCGAAGTATTCGATATGAAAACAATCAGTAAAATTGTTGATACTTTAATCGATAAAGAGTGTTATATCCCACTAGCTGCAAGTTTAATGCAACCTAAAGGATTCTGGTAATATGGCTAAAAGATACGTTTACCAGAAAAGTGCAGCGGGTGTTAGTGATTTTGTTTATGTTGACTTATTACCAGAAGTAAAAAGAGCAAGACAGTTTAATATGAATGTAATTATTGTTGGTACATTAGCAGTAATTGCAACTTGGGTATTTGTATTTATTCCATATCGTACTCAAACAGAGATATTTGAAGAAAAGAATGGTGTATTGAATGACTTAACACATCGTTTAACATTAAAATTAGAAGAACAAGAACTACATGAAATTGATTTAGGTATTATCCAATTTGAAGAAGAGATTGATGCTCTACTTAATTTACAAGTTGATTTTAGAGTTATGAAAAACCAAGTAGATAATGTTATTGAATCAACTGATAATGAAGCTTATGTTAGAGATATTTCGTACTCAGCGATCGATAATACTTTACTTGTAAAAGTAGCTACAAAATATGACTTTTACGATACTACATTCTTAGATGACTTTGAAGACTTAGATTGGACTGGAACTGTTACATTAGACAGTAATAGTACAAGCGAAGACTTATATGTATTTACATATACGTTGGAGGTGAACCCTGAAGATGTTGAATAGAAAAGCGAGTAATTATATATTCTATGGAATTCTATTAGGGATTGCTTTAGTTATTTTGTTAATTAGATTAACCTTACTAGGAACAATTAATGCAAGAATTGTAAAAGTTGAAACAAGCAGTCGTCAACAACAAGATCAAATTGATTTAGTTGATGAAATTGTACAAGAGAATAAAAATAAACAGGAAGCTCATCTATATGAGTTATACACCCAAGTACCTGCATACTTTAGTAGTCAAGAACTTAAGTTCAAAACATTTGCAATGGCTCAAAATGCAGAAATTTATGATGATGATTTCTTCCAAAGAGAAGTTACTGTAGTTACGAATCCAACATTTAATACAAACAGTATTTATTATGAATTACAACAGGATTTCGATATCGCTGAAGTAACTGTTACATTTAATATTGATCAATCAACAGAAACATCATTAGAACTTATGCTTAGAAATATTGTAGATTCTGAACAAATATTCATTATTAGCGATGTGAATTATCAAACACCTACTGGTGAGTTATATCAAGAGGTTTCTATTCAGTTCTTAGCATTTTATGAAAAAGGATCAGAAGAAAACGCAAACTAATTAGTTTGCGTTTTTTATATACTCTATTATCTCTTTTTTAATCTCTTCAAACATATGTTCTTCTTTTACTTTTCGTTTGATTTTACCACCGACAAAAATAAGTCCCTCATTTTTACCACCGGCGATTCCAATATCAGCAGCACTTGCTTCACCTGGACCGTTTACAGCACATCCCATTACGGCTACTGTGATATCATCTTCAATCGTTTCTAAAAATTCCTCAACTTGTTCTACAAGTCCAAACATTTTATACTGTAATCTACCACATGTTGGACAACTAACAATTTTTGGTTTTTTATAGAGTCCTAGTGCACTTAACATTTCCTTGGCTACTTTAACTTCTTCAATTGGATCTGTACTTAAACTAACACGAATTGTACTACCAATACCTTCGTATAAAAGAATACCTAACCCAATCGATGATTTGATTGTACCACTAAATTTAGTACCAGCTTCAGTGATACCTATATGAAGTGGGTAATCGTATAACTCTGAAGCCATCTTATAGGCTTCCACAGCTCGTTTAATACTACTAGACTTTAATGATATGATGATGTCATAAAAGTCAAACTCTTCTAAAATATCGACATGATACTTTAAACTTTCAATCATTGCCTCACTCGTAACGCCATATTTTTCTTTAAATTGCTTTTCTAAAGAGCCTGAATTGATACCAATTCTTATTGGTATTTTCTTTTCTTTACAGGCTTCAACAACTTTCTTAATGCGATCTTTACTACCTATGTTACCAGGATTTATTCGTACTTTATCTATCCCGTTCTTTATTACTTCTAAAGCATACTCATAACTGAAATGTATATCAGCAACGATAGGTACTGTAACTTGTTTCTTAATTTCTTTGATTGCCTTTGCATCATCCATATTTAATATGGCAACTCTAACAATACCTGCGCCAGCAGTAGCTAAACTATTAATTTGTCTTACTGTATCTTCTATATTTCTAGTTTTTGTAGTTGTCATTGATTGAATCACAACATCATTGTTTCCACCAATTACTACATTACCAACTTTTACTTCTTTTGTCTCTGTTCTTTTTATCATATTATCACCGAGTTTATTATACAATAAAGCCCTAAAAAAATACATAAATGTATTGATTTTTCTAAAAATAAGTGATATATTATAAAAGACTTTATTGAGGAGGAATAACAATGAGAACTTATTTTAATATGAGATGTACTGAATGTAAAAACGAAAACTATCGTATGCATAAAAATAAAAAAAATCATCCGGAAAGATTAGAGACAAAAAAATATTGTCCTAAATGTCGTAAATCAACTGTACATAAAGAGAAAAAATAAAGACTTCTTTCTACAAGAAGTTTTTTTATTGGGGGAGGTAAATTATGAAGAAATATTTAATTGGTATTGATATCGGTGGAACAACTGTAAAGATTGGTATGTTCTTAGAAGATGGAACAAGAGAATTGCATTATGAGATCCCAACAGACACTTCAGATAACGGAAAAAATATCCTTTTTGATATCTATAAATCTTTTTTAGATAGAGAAATTGATTTAAGAGAAGTTAAAGGCTATGGTTTTGGAGTACCAGGTCCTGTGACAAACAATATTGTTACACAATGTGTGAATCTTGGATGGATTGATTATGATATCAAAGACCTGTTTGGTAAAATGGTTAACAACAAGAAAATATTTGTGAACAACGATGCTAATGTAGCCGCATTAGGAGAATTATTTAATGGAGCTGCCAAAGGTAAAAGAGATGTTGTTATGATGACTCTTGGAACTGGATTAGGTGGTGGTGTTATTAGTAATGGTGCACCAGTTGATGGACATCACGGAGCAGGTGGCGAACTAGGTCATATTATTGTAAACCCAAATGGAAGACAATGTAACTGTGGAAATAAAGGATGTTTAGAAACTATAGCATCAGCTACTGGAATCGTTAGAGAATATCAAGAATTACGTGATGAACTAACATTACCAAGTGTTTTAGATAATAAAGAAATAACTGCCAAGTTAATTATGGAAGCAGCAATGAATAATGATCAACTAGCAGAAAATGTTATAGATAATGTAGCGTTTTACTTAGGATATGCGTGTCATATTATAAGTGTAACAACAAATCCAAGTGTAATTTTAATTGGAGGAGGAGTATCCAAAGCTGGAGACTTCTTACTAAACAAGGTAAAAGATGCTTTCGCAAGCTATAAATTTGAACCAGTGAAGAAAACAAAAATTAAACTAGCTACTTTAGGGAATGACGCAGGAATGTACGGCGCAGCCCTTCTAGTGAAAAATGGTTAAAGCATTATTAAACGAGTTTGCGGAAAATACATATTTACTGATTGAAAAACAAGAAGTAGTAATTATTGATCCAGGAGCTTCATTCAAAGATATAAAAAGTTATTTAGACGAAAATGAACTTTCATTGAAATACATCTTACTTACACATGGACATGTAGATCACATTATTAGTGTTGATGATTTATTAGAAGAATACAAAGTTGATGTATATATCCATGAGTCTGAAAGAGATTTCTTGTTTGATCCAAATCTAAACTTAAGTGCTACAATGTACAAAAAAATTAAAATTAATAATAAGAAGCAGGTATTAACATATAAAGATAGCGATACTTTTCATGTTGGAGAAGAAGAAATTAGAGTACTTCATACTCCAGGTCACACTAGAGGTAGTTCCTGTTTTAAATACAAGAACAAAGTCTATGTTGGAGATACTATTTTCAATAATGGAGTAGGAAGAACAGATTTACCAACAGGAAGTAATGTGTTGTTAGAAGAAAGTATCAATAAATTATTAAATAATTATACAGAAAACACACTACTTTATCCAGGGCATGGAAAACATACAACAGTTCTTACTCAAAAGAATAATTGTCCTTACTATCATAAATAAACAGCCATACACGGCTGTTTTTGTTTTTTTAGCACTCAATACTTGACACTGCTAAAATTGTGTTATATAATGTTGTTAGCAAACTAAATGATAGAGTGCTAATGGAGGTGAATTTTTATGCTCACAGAACGTCAAGAATTGGTATTAAAACTAATTGTTGAGGAATACATTAAAACAGCAGAACCTGTTGGATCAAGAACATTATCAAATGTTTTGAACGTAAGTTCAGCAACACTTCGTAATGAAATGGCTAATCTCGAAGATGCAGGATTCTTAGAAAAAACACATACATCAAGTGGACGTGTTCCTAGTGATATTGGGTATCATTATTATATAGAAAAGTTATTAAATGATCACAATTCACAACAAGAAGGATATAAAGTAATTGATGAGATATTTGAACAGGCAAATGTAAGAAGAGATGAAGCAATTAGACAAGCTATGAACCTTCTTTCACAATTGACCAACTACACAACTGTTGCACTAGGGCCAAGTGCTTACGGAAGTAAAGTGAAGAAAATTGAACTTGTTCCTTTATACGAAAATGTATGTATGATTCTTGTAATAACAAGTCGTGGACACGTTGAAAGTAAACAAATCATTATTCCTGATAATACTGATTTAGATGAAATGAAACGTGTTATGGAAATATTCAATGAGATCTTATTTGATTGTCCAATTTCAAAAGTAAGTGAAAAACTTCATTATGAAATTAGTAGAGAACGAATCAAAGAAATCATGATTTACAACCAATCAATTATTGACACATTCTTAGATGCATTTACAAAATTCACACAAAGTAAATACTATTTATCAGGACAAAACAAAATGTTATACCAACCAGAATTCGACAACATCGAGAAAGTTCGAGAATTACTTGGATTCTTTGAAAGAAACGATATTTTCAGATTAGTTGAGAATACTGAAAAGGAAGGTTTAACTGTACGTATTGGAAAAGAAAATGCAGTTAGCGCTATGCAAGACTGTACAGTAATCACAGTACCTTATGCGTTAAATGATAGTGAAAATGGTACAATCGCGATTGTAGGACCTACTAGAATGGAATACAAACGGGTAATACCATTAATTAAGTATTTAGCCAAGCATATGAGCAAACTGTATAAGGAGTAATCAAAATGGCAAAGAAAAAACAAGTAACTGAAGAGGTAACGGAGGAAGTAATAGAAGAAGTTACCGAAGAAGAGGAAGCAAAAGAGCCTACTCTGGAAGAAATCAATCAAAATTTACAACAACAAATTAAAGACTTAAATAACGAAATGTTAAAGCAAAGAGCTGATCTTGAAAATACTAAGAAAAGACTTGAAAAAGAAAGAATCTTAGAAAGAAAGTATGCAGCATTCAACTTTGCAAAACAATTAATTGCACCTTTAGACAACTTTGAGTTAGCTTTGAATCACATCGAAGTAAGTGAAGCAACAAAATCACTAAAAGAAGGTATGGAAATGATTAAAAAGCAGTTAGACAAATTGCTTGAAGACGAAGGTGTAAGTGAAGTAGGACATAAAGAAGAAGATTATGATCCAAACTTCCACCAGGCAATCATGACTGAAAAAATAGACGGTGTAGAACCGAATAAAGTTACAGAAGTTTTACAAAAAGGTTATATGTTTAAAGATAGACTTATTAGACCTGCCATTGTAAAAATTAGCGAATAAGGAGAAAAATTATGGAAAAAATTATAGGTATTGACTTAGGAACAACAAATTCATGTGTTTCTGTTATGGAAGGTAACGAATCTAAAGTTATCGCAAATGCTGAAGGAGCAAGAACTACTCCATCAGTAGTAGCATTTAAAGATGGAGAAATCCAAGTTGGTGAAGTTGCGAAGCGACAAGTAATCACTAACCCTGACACTGTTTCAAGTGTAAAGAGATTAATGGGAACTTCTAAAAAAGTAGAAGCTAACAACAAAGAATATACACCACAAGAAATCAGTGCAATGATTCTACAAAACTTAAAGAAAACAGCAGAAGATTACTTAGGAACAAAAGTAACTGAAGCAGTAATCACAGTACCTGCATACTTCAATGATGCAGAACGCCAAGCAACAAAAGATGCTGGTAAAATCGCTGGATTAGAAGTAAAAAGAATTATCAACGAACCAACTGCAGCAGCATTAGCATATGGTATTGATAAAACAGATACACACCAAACAATCTTAGTATACGATTTAGGTGGAGGGACATTTGATGTTTCAATCTTAGAACTTGCTGAAGGTACTTTCGAAGTTATTAGTACAGCAGGAGACAATAGACTAGGTGGAGATGACTTTGATCAAAAAATCATCGACTGGTTAGTAGCAGAGTTCAAAAAAGAAACTGGCGTAGATTTATCAGTAGATAAAATGGCTGGACAAAGACTAAAAGATGCTGCAGAAAAAGCAAAAAAAGACTTATCTGGAATCACATCAGCACACATTAGTTTACCATTTATTAGTGTTGGACCAAGTGGACCTGTTCACTTAGAAAAAACATTATCAAGAGCTAAATTCAATGAATTAACTGCAGGACTTGTAGAAAAAACTATGGGACCAGTTAGACGTTCATTAAAAGATGCTGGAATGACAAGAAATGACATTCACCAAGTATTACTTGTAGGTGGATCAACTCGTATTCCTGCAGTACAAGAAGCAATCAAACGCGAATTAGGAAAAGAACCAAATAAAGGTGTTAATCCTGACGAAGTAGTAGCAATGGGTGCTGCAATTCAAGGTGGAGTATTAGCCGGAGATGTTAAAGATGTATTATTACTAGACGTTACACCATTAAGCTTAGGTATTGAAACACTAGGTGGGGTAATGACGAAACTAATCGAACGTAACACAACTATTCCAACTTCTAAATCACAAGTATTCAGTACAGCTGCAGATAATCAACCAGCAGTAGATTTACATGTTTTACAAGGGGAACGTCCAATGGCGAACCAAAATAAAACGTTAGGAAGATTCCAATTAACAGATATCCCACCAGCACCACGTGGAGTACCACAAATCGAAGTAAGTTTTGATATTGATGCGAATGGTATTGTTAATGTAAAAGCAAAAGACCTAGGAACTGGAAAAGAACAATCAATTACAATTCAAAACGATACAGGATTAACAGATGCTGATATCGATAGAATGGTAAAAGAAGCTGAAGAAAATGCAGATGCTGATGCAAAGTTAAAAGAAGCTGCTGACGTACGTAACGAAGCAGATCAATTAATCTTCGCAACTGAAAAAGCAATCACTGATTTAGGTGAAAGCGTAACTGCAGAAGAAAAAGCAGATGCAGAAAGCAAAGTTGCTGACTTAAAAGCAGCAATTGAAGCTAACGATACAGAAGATATCAAAACAAAGAAAGACGCATTAAATGAAGTAGCTCAAGCTTTAGCTACAAAAGCATATCAACAAGCTCAACAAGCTCAACAACAAGCTCCAGAGCAAGATGAAACTACAGACTCAAATGATGATGTAGTAGATGCAGAATTTGAAGAAGTAAACTAACAGAAGCAGATTATCTGCTTCTTAGGTTTATATAAGAGGTGAAAGCATGAGCAAACGAGATTATTACGACGTACTAGGTGTAGAAAAGAACGCAGACGATACAGCCATCAAAGGAGCGTATCGTAAACTAGCTAAAAAATATCACCCAGACGTTTCACAAGAAGAAAACGCCGAAACGAAATTCAAAGAGGTTCAAGAAGCATACGAAGTTTTATCAGACTCACAAAAAAGACAACAGTATGATACATTTGGACATCAAGCAAACAATGGACAAGGTTTCAACACAGGTGGATTTGACTTTGATATAAATGACATATTCAGTAGTTTCTTCGGAGGTGGAGGAGGTAGACAAAGAAATGCCAACCGCCCTCGTAAAGGACAAGACATCCAGAAACGTATGAATATCTCTTTTGAAGAGGCAATTTTCGGTGCGAAAAAGAAAATAAAAGTAACAGCACACGAAGAATGCCATACTTGCCACGGATCAGGAGCACATAGTAAAGATGATATTAAAACATGTACGCAATGTGGTGGTTCAGGTAGTGTCATTGTCGAACAACAATCACTGTTTGGTAGAACTCGTACACAAACATCATGTCCAAAATGTTCTGGTACAGGGAAAGAAGTTACTAAAAAATGTACTACTTGCCGTGGAGAAGGAACAATTTCAAAACAAAAAGAAATCGAAGTATCAGTACCTAAAGGTATCGATACTGGACAACAAATTCGTTTAGAAGGTTATGGACATAAAGGACATAATGGTGGACCAGCAGGAGATTTATACATCTTATTCGATGTAAAAAAACACCCATTATATGAAAGACATGGAGACGATTTAGTAATTGAAATTCCAATCACATTCACGCAAGCGACTTTAGGAGATCATATAAAAGTTCCAACACCTCATGGTGATGTGAAATTGAAAATCCCTTCAGGAACACAATCACAAACAACATTCCGTTTACGTGGTAAAGGAGCTCCAAACGTTAGAACAAAACGTAACGGTGACGAACACGTAATTATCAAAGTTGTAACACCAACAAAAATCAATAAAAACCAAACAAAATTATTCGAGCAACTTGGTAAGACAGATCTTACTAAAGATTCAACGATATGGGATAAATTTAAAAAAGCACTCAAACACTAGTTTGAGGCTTTTTCTTTGATATGTTATAATGAAAAAGAGGTGATACGATGAAGATAAATTTAAAATTTGTAATCAATAAACCACAAGAGGAAACAATACTTACTTTTATAGACCCTACCATAATACCAAAATGGTTAAAACGTGTGAATGAAGTGAAGTTAATAGAAGGAATCAGAAATACCAAAGACGCGAAATACAAAATGATATTTTCAGACAGAGAGATCAAACAAGTTATACTAAACGTCAATATTCCTAAAGAAATCATCTATCACTATCCAGAACTCAAAAGAACTGTAACACATAAGTTTAAAGGACATGATCATCATACACATTACGATATTACAGTACATTATCAAGTCCCTTGGTATAAACATATTTACTATGTTTTACTTAGAAATAAGCTAATTGAGAATATTACAAATGACATCACAGCATTTAAAAATTATATGGAGAATAAATAGAAGGTATTTCATACCTTTTATTTTTCACTTATGATATAATACAAAAAGGTGATAATATGCAAAGATATTTTATTGAAAAACTAGACAAAATAAATCAAACTGCGTTATTAGAAAATAACGATTTTCATCATGTGAAAAACGTAATGAGACATCGAGTTAATGATCAAGTTATCATATGTGATGACGAAATGTGTTATTTGTCTACAATTACTGAATTTACTAAGAAAAGTGCTCATTTAAAACTTATAGAAGAGCTACAAAAACCTTTCAAAGATTTTAAAGTTACAATCGCACAAGCACTTATAAGAAGAGAACGTTTTGAGTTGATGCTACAAAAATCTACTGAGTTAGGTGTAGATTATATTATTCCCACAATTACAAAAAACACTATTATTAAATTAAAAGATGAAAAGACAACTTCTAAACTAAATAGATGGAACACTATTACAAAAGAAGCAAGTGAGCAATCACATAGAACAACAAAAGCTACAGTTTTAGATATTAAGTCGATGAAAGATATTGACTATTCTATCTATGATTTAGTACTAGTTGCATATGAAAAAGAGACAAACAATAGGCAATTAAAACACATATTAAAAGACAAATATAAAAATATTTTAGTCCTTATTGGTCCAGAAGGTGGATTTGATCCAATGGAAATAGAATTCTTAAAAGAGTTTACTTTTATAGGATTAGGACCAAGAATATTAAGAAGTGAAACTGCAAGTTCATATATCTTAAGTGTTTTAAGTTATGAATACGAAATGAGTGATCAATAATGAAAGTAGCTTTTTATACATTAGGTTGTAAAGTGAATACCTATGAAACAGAAAGTGTATGGGAACTATTTGAACAAAAGGGATATGAGAGAGTCGATAGTAAAGAGTTTAGTGATGTCTACATCATAAACACATGTACAGTAACAAACTCAGGAGACTCAAAAAGTAGAAAAGCAATCAGAAAGCTAATCAAACAAAACCCAGAAGCAGTTATCGCAGTAATGGGTTGTTATAGTCAAATGAGCGCAGATGAAGTATTAAGCATTGATGGTGTTGATATTGTGATAGGTACAAAACACAGAGAAAACCTTGTAAACTTAGTAGAAGAGTTTTTAAGAGATAGAGCTCGTATCAACGAAGTAACAGATATATCTAGATACCGTGTATTTGACGAAGTACATGTAACACACTTCACAGAAAACACAAGAGCATTTTTGAAAATACAAGATGGATGTAATAATTACTGTAGTTACTGTATCATCCCGTTTGCGAGAGGTCCAGTTAGATCAAGAAGTAAAGACTCAATACTAAAAGAAGCAAATGATCTAGTGATGAATGGATATCATGAAATCGTACTTACAGGAATTCACACAGGTGGATACGGACAAGACCTAGATGACTACACATTCTATCAGCTTCTACAAGATTTATCTCAAATTGAAAACATCAAAAGAATCAGAATTTCAAGCATCGAAATCAATGAACTAACAGATGAAATATTACATTTAATCGCTACAAGTTCAAAGTTTGCCAATCATCTACATATCCCACTACAAAGTGGAAGTGATGATATTTTGAAACTGATGAGAAGAAAATACGATAAAGAAGAATACAAAAATAGAATCAACTACTTCAGATCACTAATCCCTAATCTAGCTGTTACAACAGATGTAATAGTAGGATTCCCTGGAGAAACAGATGAAATGTATAATGAGATGTATGAGTTTATAAAGGAAATCGAGTTTAGCGAATTACATGTGTTCCCGTATTCAAAGCGTTCAGGAACAAAAGCAGCACAAATGAAAGACCAAATCAACGGAATTGTGAAATCAATCAGAGTGAATAGATTACTTGAGTTAAATGAGGCACTAGCGACAAGATTCATTCAAAAATTTGTTGAGAAACAAGCATCTGTTTTGTTTGAGAAATCAGACGATAAATATACTTACGGACATAGTGACACATACATTTATGTCAAAGTTGATAAGGACATTAACTTACACAATAAAATAGCGAATGTAACGATAAAAAGACCGAATTATAAAGATACTTTCGCAAAAATAGTTTAATAACTAAAAAAACTTGCAAAAGAATATATTAAATGCTATTATTAATTAGGCAAAATCAAAGAGTGAAAGGAGGGAGACCTCATGGCAAAAACTGTTGTAAAAGAGAACGAAAACATTGAAGATGCGTTAAGAAGATTTAAACGCGATGTTTCTCGTGCTGGTATCCTTGCTGAAGCTCGTAAAAGGGAACACTACTTAAAACCAAGTGTATCGAAAAAGCTGAAACAAAAAGAAAACAGAAAAAAAGGTAGAAAATAAATAACGAAATAACGGCTAAATGCCGTTATTTTTTTCCCTATATTATGATATAATAAACATATATTATACATGATAAGGAGATTGATAATTTGATAGACTTAACTAAACTAGATGTAAAGTTTCATAACCTAGACAGTTTCCGCGCTGTAGTAGGGGCAAATGACAAACACTTAAAAGTATTAAATTCACTGTTTAACACAAGTATCTATACTAAAGGAGAGGATGTCTTTATCGAGTCGAAAGACCAAGATAAAGTCGCTTTATTATCCAAAATCTTTAGTTGTTTAATTCGTATTGCTAATAACAACGTAAACTTTAACGAAAGAGATATTATCTACATTGCAAAACTAGCTGATAAAATGGATGAGAAAGACATAATAGGTATCTATGTTGATAGAATTCTCATCACGAAATCATTCACAGGAAAACCAATATATGCAAAAACCTTAAATCAAAAACACTATATAAAGGCAATCAATAACAACGATCTTGTATTTGGGATCGGACCAGCTGGTACTGGTAAAACATATGTTGCTGTTATTAATGCTGTAGCAAAACTGAAACAGGGAGAAATCAAAAAAATCATTTTGACAAGACCCGCAGTTGAAGCTGGTGAGAGTTTAGGATTCCTACCTGGAGACTTAAAAGAAAAGGTAGATCCATACTTAAGACCTTTATATGATGCATTATATGAAATCTTAGGTACAAAACAAACAGAAGATATGATTGAAAAAGGTACAATCGAAATTGCACCTCTTGCTTATATGAGAGGACGTACATTAGAAAATGCATATGTTATTTTAGATGAAGCTCAAAATACAACCACAAATCAAATGAAGCTATTCTTAACAAGACTTGGTTTTAACTCAAAAATGGTTGTAACAGGAGATATTACTCAAATTGATTTACCAAATAAGAGTAATAGTGGTTTGATTCAAGCTAGTAATTTACTGAAAAATATCAAAGATATCTCAATCATTAAATTTGAAAGAGTAGACGTTATTAGACATCCTTTAGTACAAAAAGTACTAGCGAAATATGAAGATTATGAAAACAAATATTCAAAATTATTTTAATCAAATAGATTACAGTGAATTAATCAAAAAAGTCGCTAAGACAGCATCTAATATATTGCAATTATCAAATTATGAAATAAATATAGTCTTCGTTTCTAACGAAGCAATCCAAGAACTTAATAAAAATTATAGAAATAAAGATTACACAACTGATGTTTTAACATTTCCAAATGGCGAAAATAGCCAATTAGGAGATGTTATTATTTCAATTGAAAAATGTGAAGAACAAAGTAAAGAATACAATCATTCATTTGATAGAGAACTTGGATTCTTATTTGTTCACGGCGTTCTTCATACTCTAGGATATGATCATCAAACAAAAGAACAAGAAGAAGTAATGACTTCATTACAAGAAAGAGTATTACAAAAAGCAAAATTATTTAGGTAGGTGTAACGCATGGAAAAATTATACAAAGAAGCAAAAGAATTATTACAACACTCACACGCAGTGTATTCAAACTTTAAAGTAGCTGCTGTGATTCGAATGAGTGACGGTGAACTAATAAAAGGTGTTAACGTAGAGAATGCATCATTTGGTCTAACAAACTGTGCTGAAAGAACAGCTTTATTCAGCGCTTATACAAAAGGGTATCGAAAAGAAGACATCAAAGAAATTCTTCTAACTACAGAACAAGACGATTTTATTAGCCCTTGTGGAGCTTGTCGTCAAGTGATGAGAGAATTAATGCCTGAAGACACACCAGTACATATCGCAAACAATAAAGGTGAAATTAAGACAGTTAAAAATGTAGAACTATTACCATTCGCCTTTACAGAAAAAGACTTATAATGTTTAAATCTGGATTTGTAACAGTAATTGGTAGACCAAACGCAGGAAAATCTACATTCGTAAACAAAGTACTTGGTGAGAAAATCGCCATTACTAGTGATAAACCACAAACAACAAGAAATAATATTTCAGGGATTCATACAACAGAATCTTCACAAATTATTTTCATAGATACTCCAGGAATTCACAAACCACATCATAAATTAGGAGCATTTATGACAAAAGAAGCAATCAACACTCTAAAAAGTGTTGATTTAATCCTGTTTATGGTAGACAGTACCCAAGAGTTTGGAAAAGGTGATTTATTCATCATAGAAGAACTTAAAAAAGTAAGAGTACCTGTGTTTTTATTACTCAATAAAGCTGATGAAATCAGTAATATTGAGAAACTGAAACGAAACGTTGATAAATATAAAGAAGCATACAATTTCAAAGGAATATTCAGTATTAGTGCATTACGCGGTGATAATATTGAAAACATATTAGAAGACATCGAAAATGAACTTGAAGAAGGTCCGAAATATTATCCTGATGATATGAAAACAGATCACCCAGAAAAGTTTATTATTAGTGAATTAATCAGAGAAAAAGTACTATATCTTACAAAAGAAGAAGTTCCACATAGTGTAATGTGTGTAATTGAATATGTAAGACAAGATGAAGAAAACCCTGAACTATTAAATATTCATGCATCTATCATCGTAGAAAGACCATCTCAAAAAGGTATTATTATCGGTAAAGGTGGACAGATGATTAAGAAAATAGGTACAATGGCAAGAAAAGATATTTTATATAAATTAGGGACAAAAGTATTCTTAGATTTACATTGTAAAGTGGAGAAGGATTGGCGTAATAAAGACTTTCATTTACGAAACTACGGATACACTGAAGAGTAGAGGTGAATAGAATGATTGAAGCAATAGTTTGTCGTTCATTAGACTATAAAGATTCCAGTAAAATACTATATTTATACACAGAATCAGGTACAATGAGTGTTATCGCAAGAGGCGTTAAAAAACTAAAAAGCATCAATCGTTTTTTATCTCAAGTACCCAATGTAATCCTTTTTGATAAGACAAAAGGACAGTTCCCAACATTAAAAGAAGGTGAACTAAAACAAGAGTTTCCAAATATCGAATTAGATATTGAAAGTTTTACATTTGTGTCTCATATCTTAGAACTTACAGTTAACGTAATAGACCAAGAAAACGATCATCCAAAAATGTATGATTTCTTAAAGAGACTACTAAGTAAGTTTAACGAGGGATTTGATCCTGAGATACTATCATTTATATTTGAATTAAAACTACTACATTTCTTAGGAAATGGGATACGTTTTAAGTCATGTAGTATATGTGATGAAAATAGAAATCTTGTATATTCGATAAGATACGGTGGAGTTGTATGTAAACGCCATTTAGAGCCGTTAGAAGAACATTTCGATGAAGCAATTTATCAAAAAATATTTTCTCTGTACTACATGGATATCAATCATTTCAAACAACCAGACTTATCAAAAAACGAAAGAATCATGATTAGACACATTATAGATACAACATATACTGACTATATTAGTTACAGAACAAAAAGCAGAGGAATCATCAAACAAATCAAAAAATATTAAAAGAGGATGCCTCTTTTTTTATATATTATGTTATAATATATACTGCATATTTATGTCCAAAGAGAATAAGGAGGTATATCATGAGTAAAATTAAAATGGAAGATTTAGTAAACTATGCGAAGAATTATGGATTTGTATTTCAAGGAAGCGAAATATATGGCGGCTTAGCCAATACTTGGGATTACGGACCACTTGGTGTAGAACTTAAAAATAATATCAAACAAGCTTGGTGGAAGAAATTCATCCAAGAGAATAACTTAAACGTAGGGTTAGACAGTGGAATCCTACTAAATCCTGAAACATGGGTAGCGAGTGGACATGTTGGGACTTTCAATGATCCATTAATGGATTGTAAAAGTTGTAACTCAAGACACAGAGCAGACAAACTTATTGAAGACTTTGATAATGATATCCAAGCAGATGGATGGAGTAATGAAAAAATGTCAGAGTTTATCATAGAAAATAATATCGTATGTCCTAGCTGTGGTGCTTTAGATTATACAGACATTAGACAATTTAACTTAATGTTTAAAACGAGTCAAGGTGTTACAAGCGATAGTGAATCTGATATTTATATGAGACCAGAAACAGCGCAAGGGATATTTTTAAATTTCAAGAATATTCAACGTGCTTCAAGAAAGAAACTACCATTTGGTATTGGACAAATTGGTAAGTCATTCCGTAACGAAATCACACCAGGAAACTTCATTTTCCGTGTGAGAGAGTTTGAACAAATGGAGTTAGAATTCTTTTGTAAACCAGGAACAGAACTACAGTGGTTCCAATACTGGAAAGAAGAAAGTAAAAACTTCTTACTTAGTTTAGGACTAAAAGAAGAAGATATCCGTTTAAGTGATCATGCACCTGAAGCATTAAGTCATTACTCAAATGCAACGACTGATATTCAGTACAAGTATAGTTGGGGATTTGATGAATTATGGGGTATCGCTTCACGTACTGACTTTGATTTAAAAGCACATCAAACACATTCGAAGAAAGACTTAGAATATCGTGATCCAGAAACGAATGAAAAATTTATTCCATACGTTATTGAACCTTCTTTAGGTGTTGAAAGATTATTCTTAGCAATTCTTCAGAACGCACATAAAGAAGAAACGTTAGAAAATGGTGAGACTAGAATCAACATGCAGTTTACTCCATCAATCGCACCATATAAAGTAGCCGTATTACCATTGATCAAAAAATACCATAGTGAAAAAGCAAAAGAAATGGAATCGTATTTATCTAAGTTCTTTACAGTTACATATGATGAAGCAGGTAAAATCGGTAAAAGATATCGTCGACAAGATGCGATTGGTACACCATTCTGCTTAACAATTGACGACAATGGATTAGAAGATACATTCACATTACGTGATCGTGATTCTATGGAACAAGTAACACTAACAAAAAAAGAATTAGTACCATATTTAATTGAAAAACTGTTTTACTAGTAAGGGTGATTAAATGCCAAGACTTAGTGATGAATTTATAAAAGAAGTATTAGACAAAACTGATATCGTAGATATCGTTAGTGAAAAAGTAGCTCTTTCAAAGAAAGGAAAGAGTTATTTTGGTCTGTGCCCCTTCCATCACGAGAAGACACCTTCATTCAGTGTAGAACCAGAACGAAAAATATATAACTGTTTCAGCTGTGGAGAAAAAGGAAACTCAATTACATTCTTGCAAAAAACAAACAACATAACATTCGTTGAAGCTGTTGAAGACCTTGCCATAAAAGCAAATATCGAAATGGACTTCTCAGACTATAAAAGAGATAACCCCAACAGCAATTCATTTGAGATTACAGAAAGTGTTAATACATTCTATAAACTATATCTAAATGCTACAAAAAGCGGATTAGAAGCGAAAAAATACTTACAAGATAGACATATCAAAACAGACGTTATAAAGTACTTTGATTTAGGACTCGCACCTAATGATTATGATTTACTACATAAGACTCTGACAGAAAAAGGATACTTAGTAAGTGACTTGTTTGATTTAGGATTGGTGAAAAAATCACAAAAAGAAACATTTTATGATTTATTTCGAAACCGTATCATATTCCCAATCAAAAACGAGCAAGGACACACAGTAGCTTATAGTGGACGTACATACAAAAAAGACGATGAATCAGCAAAATACATAAACAGTCCACAAACAAAAATATTCACAAAGAGTCATATCTTATATAACTTAAATAACGCAATTAACCATATTAAAAAAACAGATCGTGTTTTATTATTTGAAGGCCAAATGGACGTTGTAGCTGCGTACCGAGCAAACTTACTAGAATCAGTCGCATCTATGGGAACTTCACTTACAACAGATCAAGTAAAACTAATCAAGAAATATACAAATAATGTATATATTTGTTATGACGGTGATAACGCCGGTATAGAAGCCGCAGATAGAGCCTTGAAAATGTTTGAAAACGAGCGTATGAATGTGAAACTTGTTATTCTGCCTGAGAAATTAGATCCAGATGACTACATCAATAAACATGGCGCAAAAGCCTTGGAGCATTATATAAACAATGAATGGATTGATAGTTTAGAGTTTCAATATAAAAAGAAAAACCTAAACATCGATTTCACAAAAATGTTAGATATTGAAAGCTTCAAGAAAACAATATTTGATATGATCAAAAACTCATCAAATACTGTAATAGAAACATATATCAAAAGACTAGCACTTGATACCAAACTTTCAATGGAATCCATCAGACAGGATTTTAATCAATATACGAAACGTAACATATCAAACGTTAGTAATAGATATCGCCCTAAATTAGATATACTAGATAAATATGAGTACGCAGAAAGAAGACTGCTTAACTACTTCTTATGTGATAAAAAATATTTATTTAACTATAATAAAGAATTTGGTCCAGTATTTCATATAAAAGAAGATGTGAGATTACTAAAAGATATTATTGAGGATCTTTATCTTGACAATGACACCAAAGATTTAGAATCTGCGGAAATATATAATAGTTTTGTTAAAAAACTAACAGAGGCGCAGAAATTATTCTTTGAGAATCGTTGTGAAAACAAAGAACTAGAAATTATCCCAAAAGAATACGAGGACTTAATTGGAGCGATGAATGATTATCAGTTTAATTTAATTATCGCTCACATCGAACAACAAATGAAAAGCGCTCCTACTATTCAAGAAAAAATAAAATTTGGAGAATATAGGTTGCAAAAAATTAAGGAGGAGAAGTATGGACAAAGATAAAATCGTTCAAGAACTAGTGGAGATTAGTAAGGCAAATGGTTATGTTGAAGTAAAAGAAATCCTAAAATATGTTAGTGATGAAACTGAAGACTTCGACATCATAATCGCAGAACTAGAAAAAAGACAAGTAGATGTCGTAAGCGCAACTGAAATGGTTGAGTATGAGGTACCACAATTATCACTTGATGATGACGATGATGACGATGACGACACTGACGGACTAGATCCTTCAATACAACTAGATTTAGACTTCACAAAATCAATTGAAGAAGAATTACTACAAGATAAATCATTTGAGACACAATTAAGCATAAAAGTAGATGACCCTGTACGTATGTACTTAAAGGAAATCGGTCGTGTAGACTTATTAGAAGGTACACAAGAAGTATCATTAGCTACAGATATTGCAAATGCAAAAATCGCAAAAGAGCAATTCGATGAAATGGTAGCTCAAGGTGAAGAAATCGATCCTTCATACAAACTACAAGTAGAACAACTAATATACAAAGGTCGTTTAGCTGAAAACAAACTTGTTGAAGCAAACTTACGACTTGTTGTATCTATCGCCAAACGTTATGTTGGGCGTGGAATGCAGTTCTTAGACTTAATCCAAGAAGGTAACATGGGATTAATGAAAGCAGTAGGAAAGTTTGATCATACAAAAGGATTCAAATTCTCTACATATGCAACATGGTGGATTAGACAAGCAATCACAAGAGCAATTGCCGACCAAGCACGTACAATTCGTATCCCAGTACATATGGTTGAAACAATTAATAAACTTGTAAGAACGCAACGTCAGTTGATTCAAGAACTAAAAAGAGAACCACAACCTGAAGAAGTAGCTGAACGTATGGGAATCTCTGTTGAAAAAGTTCAAATCATCCAAAAAGTAGCACAAGAGCCAATCAGTTTAGAAAGCCCTGTTGGTGAAGAAGAAGATTCTTCATTAGGAGATTTCATACCTGATCCAGATACACTAACACCAATGGAATTCACTTCAAAAGAAATGCTAAAAAGAGAATTAGCTACAGTATTAGAAACACTAACAGATCGTGAAGAAAAAGTACTTAGAATGCGATTTGGAATGTTAGATGGTAGAGCTAGAACATTAGAAGAAGTTGGACGTGAGTTCGGTGTAACACGTGAACGTATCAGACAGATTGAAGCTAAAGCATTACGTAAACTACGTCATCCATCTAGAAGTAAGAAACTGAAAGACTTTATGTCAGGAAAATAATGAATAATTTTGACATATTAGACTTATCAAAAAGACTATATGCTTGTGCTAGATATACTGATGGTTTCTTAGAACTAGCTGATATAGGAACTGACCATGCATTACTTCCTATTCACGCTATAAAAGAAGGATATGTTACTAAAGCACTTGCTATAGACAACAAAGAAGGACCGTTTGTTATTGCTTATAGCAATGTAAAAAAACGAGACTTACAAGATAAAATCACAGTAATCAAAGGTGATGGAATCGAAAAAATAACTGATACAACAGATGTAGTAGTAATTGCTGGAATGGGTGGTAGGTTAATCAAGGAAATACTTACCAAACACAGTACAAGAAACGTTAAAAGATTTATTCTTCAACCAAATAATGAAGCGGATAAAGTAAGAGAAATATTATCGCTTATTAATTACCGTATTGTAGATGAACTTGTAATGAAAGAAAATCACAAATATTATGATATTCTAGTCATAGAACAAGGACCATCTAACCTGACATCATTTGAAGTAATGTTTGGACCAATCAACTTAAAACAAAAGCCATTCTATTTCATAGAAAGACTTGATAAAGAAATTACAAAACTAAACAAAGTCATACCAAACATTCCTACTGACCAACAAAAGGTTTCAGTATTAGCTAGAATCAAATTGTTAGAGGAGGCTAAAAAATGAATGGAATTAAAATAATCAATAAGTTCGAATCACTATATCCTAAAAACCTTGCTTATAATTGGGATAACGTTGGTTTGCAAATAGGAACTTTAGATAAAGAAGTAGATAAGATTTTATTAACACTAGATGTTACTCAAGAAGTTATAGATGAGGCAATAAAAAATGAAATCGATTTAATAATTGCACACCATCCTTTAATTTTTAGTGCAATAAAATCAATTCAAACAAATACTTATCAAGGTAACATTATAAAAGACCTTATCAAGAATGATATTACCTTATATATCGCACATACTAATTTTGATATATCAAACCATGGTATGGATTCAATGCTTGCTAATATGTTGAATCTAACTGATTTAGAGAATCTAGATGATCTCACAGATAATGAAGGTTTAGGTAAAATAGGGTATACCAAAGAAACGAATATCCTTGATTACATAAAACACGTTAAGACTGTATTTCAAGTAGAACATGTAAGATATATTGGAGATACAACACAAACTGTTAAGAGAGTAGCAATTAGTGGTGGAAGTGGAAGTTCTAATATGTTAAATGCTTTACATAAAAAAGCCGATATCTTCATTACTGGAGATATCAGCTATCATAAAGCACTTGATGCAAAAAGCATGAGGTTAAATACTTTAGATATTGGACATTATATTGAACATCATTTTATGTATCATCTAAAAAAAGAATTGATAAATGAAGGTATCGATTCAGAAATTATAACATCTGAAATAGATACACATCCATACACTTTCTTATAAAAGGCTGAAAAAAAAGAGTGAATTTCACTCTTTTTTTATACTTCACTAATTGCGTCAACAGGACAAACTACTTCACAAGCTCCACAATCGATACAAATATCTTCATCGATTACGTAGATATCTCCTTCAGCAATACAATCTACTGGACATTCAGGTACACAAGCACCACATGCGATACAGTCATCAGAAATTCTTCTTGGCATTATAATTCCTCCTTTACAAGAATTTATTCTACAACTGTATTTTACCTCTATTCAGCGTAAAAGTAAATACTATTTTTCTCTTTTTTAGAACGATATTTAGAAAATAAACAATTTTATTTATAGTATCTATACTAAATAAATGATGAAAGATATTTCACAAATATATTTGTATCTGAAATAGGACTTATTTGTCTTGTATTATTTTATATAATTTTGTAGAATATAGAAGAGACTTAAACAAGGAGTGATTTAAATGGTAGCAATCGGATGGACAATTGGGATTGGTGTTATTACTTTACTAATCGGTGGAGTAGCAGGATTCTTTATTGCACAAAGAGTTTTTAAGAACTATCTTAAAAATAACCCACCAGTAACTGAACCAATGATAAGAGCTATGATGACTCAAATGGGTAGAAAACCTTCTGAGAAACAAGTTCGTCAAGTAATGGCTTCAATGAATGCAGCAAAATAAATAAAAACCCTGAAACCAGGGTTTTTTGTTTGCCTATAGAATAAAAAAAGCGAGATTAAATTCTCGCTTTTGGTTCGATTCCATTTCTAATATTATTGTAATTCTTTTTGTGTCTATATACGATCAATAGCGTTAAAAGTACAAAGAATGGCAACACTTCTGTAAAGTAATTACTATAAGTTACATAAGGTATTATTCTTATACCAGTTATATGCCAAATAAATGACAAAATAATTATAAAAACTGGAATACTTGTTGATCCTACACTTACATATTTTGTGATTTTCAACACTAAGAAGAACGTTCCAACACATAATAATCCCCAAATTACATTAAATCCTGTGATCAATCCCATCGTACTAGCAACAGCTTTTCCACCTTTGAATTTAATGAATGGTGAGAACACATGACCAAACGCTGCAATGGTACCAAATGCTAATGCAGGAATAACCTCGACTGATATTACTCCAGTACGAATAAGAAGTACGATAAGACCACCCTTTAAACCATCTAAGAAGACTACGAAAAAGCCTACTTTACGCCCTAAATGTCTTATTGAATTTGTTCCACCTGGATTCCCACTTCCATGTTCCCTAACATCAATTCCTTTGTATAATCTACCAACAATTACAGAAAAAGGGATTGACCCAAATAGATATGAGACCATCAATAATACTATCTCAAAACCTAATCCTGAAAACATAAAAATCAGCTCCTTTTCATTATTACGTAAGTCATTATATCATATAAAAGAAAAATTACACTCTTTTTTTTGCTTTCATTTATGTTATAATTAATAACTGTAATCAAGAATGGATGTGGACAAGATGGCAGATAAGATTAAAAAATATGATGAATCGTCTATTCAAATCCTTGAAGAACTAGAGGCCGTTCGAAAGAGACCTGGTATGTATATTGGGTCTACAGACTCACGCGGTTTACATCATCTAGTTTGGGAAATAGTCGATAATGGTATCGATGAAGTTCTAGCAGGGTTTGGTGATGAAATCACTGTAACGATTAAAGAAGATAATAGTGTTGTTGTTGAGGATAATGGACGTGGAGTACCTGTAGGGATGCATACTTCAGGACAATCAACAGTTGAAATTATCTATACAAAACTTCATGCTGGAGGAAAATTCGGGCAAGAAGGTGGATACAAAGTTTCAGGTGGTTTACACGGTGTTGGTGCATCAGTAGTAAATGCATTAAGTGATTTTGTAGATGTTACAGTTTACAGAGATGGGAAGATTCATAATATTAGATTTGAAGATGGTGGAAGTAAAACATCTGAATTAAAAATTATTGGAGAATCAAAACGTACTGGGACAACTGTCTGGTTTAAACCAAATAGTGAAATTTTCAGTACTACAGTATTTAGCCTTCAAACTTTAACAGAGCGCTTGAGAGAAAGTGCCTTTTTGCTTAAAGGGTTGAAAATGACGTTAAAAGACGATCGTTCTAAAACTGAAGAAGTATTTCAATATAATGACGGTATCATATCTTATATCAACTTACTAAATCAAAACAAGAAGTTTTATCATGAACCATCAATTGTTGAAGGTGAAGCAAACTCAATTGAAGTTGATGTTGCATTCCAGTTCACAAAATCATACACAGATCAAATCATTTCATTTGTTAACAACGTACGTACTAAAGACGGTGGAACACATGAAACTGGTTATAAATCAGCATTAACTAAACTATTCAACGAGTATGGTGAGAAAGTTGGATTGATTAAAAACGGTAAAAAATTAGAAGGTGCAGATATCAGAGAAGGTCTAACTACTGTAATCAGTGTTAGAATTCCAGAAGAGTTACTTCAGTTTGAAGGACAAACAAAGAATAAACTAGGTTCACCAGCTGCTAGAAGCGCTGTTGAACAAGTTGTTACTGAGAAATTAACGTATTTCTTAGAAGAAAACAACAACTTAACATATACGTTAATTGAGAAAGCATTCAAAGCACAATTAGCTAGAGATGCTGCTAGAAAAGCACGTGAAGAAGCAAGACTTGAAAAGAAAAAATCTAAAAAAGAAGCAAATCTATCAGGTAAACTATCACCAGCTCAATCAAAAAATCCAGCTAGAAATGAACTATATCTAGTGGAGGGAGACTCTGCTGGAGGAAGTGCCAAACAAGGCCGTGATAGACGTTTCCAAGCAATCTTACCTTTACGTGGTAAAGTTATAAATTCAGAAAAAGCAAAGATTGAAGATGTGTTAAAGAATGAAGAAGTAAACACAATAATACATACAATAGGAGCAGGGCTTGGTCCTGATTTCGATATTACAAAATGTAACTACAATAAAGTAATTATCATGACCGATGCAGATACTGATGGAGCGCATATCCAAGTATTGTTATTAACTTTCTTCTTTAGATATATGCGAGAACTAGTAGAAGCTGGAAAAGTATACATTGCTTTACCACCACTATACAAAGTAACTAGAAAAATAAAGAATAAACAAGTATTTGAGTATGCATGGACAGATGAAGAATTAGACATCATAACAAATCAAAGTAAAAACTATAATATCCAACGATTCAAAGGATTAGGTGAAATGAACGCTTCACAATTATGGGATACAACAATGAATCCTGCTTCAAGAACTCTTATCCAAGTAAATATTGAAGACTTGGCAGACGCTGATCAAAGAATTAATATTTTAATGGGAGACAAAGTTGAACCAAGACGTGATTGGATCGAAAACAACGTTTCATTCGCTTCAGAAGACAACTTTAGGATAGGTAAATAACATGGCAAAAAAAGTAAAAGACATAATTGAAGAGTTTGTTGAAGAAAAGATAAAGGTAGAAAACCTTGAAGATATTGTTGGAGAAAGATTCGGAAGATATAGTAAATATATCATCCAAGATAGAGCATTACCTGATGTAAGAGATGGTCTAAAACCAGTACAAAGACGTATATTATATGCAATGTACAAATTAGGTATGTTCAGTAATAAACCATATAAGAAAAGTGCTCGTATTGTTGGAGACGTTATTGGTAAGTATCATCCACATGGTGATACATCAGTATATGACGCAATGGTGCGCTTGAGCCAAACTTGGAAACAAAGAAATATCTTAATCGATATGCACGGTAACAACGGTTCAATCGATGGAGATAGCGCAGCAGCAATGCGTTATACAGAAGCAAGAATGTCTGAAGCAAGTGAATTCTTACTAAAAGACATTGATAAAAGAACAGTAGATTTCATTCCAAACTTCGATGATGAAGAATATGAACCAACTGTTTTACCAGCACGTTTTCCAAACTTATTAGTGAATGGAGCAACAGGAATTAGTGCAGGATATGCAACTGAAATTCCTCCACATAACCCAAGAGAAGTAATAAACGCAGTAATTAAAAGAATAGATAATCCTGAAATGACTACTGAAGATTTAATCAAAGTAATCAAAGGACCAGATTTTCCAACTGGTGGTATTGTACAAGGTAGAGAGCAAATCCTTCAGGCATATGCCACAGGTAGAGGAAGAATCGTTATAAAATCTGTAACTGAAATTGAAGATCAATCAATTATTGTAACTGAAATTCCATATGAAGTGAATAAAGCTAACTTAGTTAGAAAAATTGATGACATTCGTATCAAAAAACAAATTGATGGAATTAAAGAAGTTCGTGATGAATCAGATAGAGAAGGATTACGTATTGTAATTGAAGTGAAAAAAGGCTTTAATCCTGAAAATATCGAGAACTTCTTACATAAAAAGACTGACTTAACTAAGTCATACAACTACAATATGGTAGCTATCAATAACAAAAGACCAATGTTAATGGGTGTAATGAGAATTATCGATGCTTACATACTTCACCAAAAGGAAGTTGTTACAAATAGATCGAATTATGAACTTAGAAAAGCTCAAAAAAGACTACATATTGTTGAAGGAATTATTAAATTATTAGATATTATTGATGAAGTTATTGCTTTAATTAGAGCATCTAAGAACAAAGCAGATGCCAAAAAGAAACTTATCAAGAAATACGAGTTCACTGAAGAACAAAGTGAAGCTATTGTTATGTTACAATTATACAGATTATCATCTACCGATATTAATCAACTAGTTGATGAACAAAATAATCTATTATCAATAATTAAAGAATTGAAATTAATTCTAAGTAATGAAGATAATTTAGAAGAAGTAATTAAAAGTGAACTGAAAGAAGTTCAAAAGAAACTACCTTCAAAAAGAATTAGTAAAGTTGAAGAAGAAATCGAAAAAATAGTAGTCTCTGAAGAAACACTTATTAGTGAAGAACAGCTTGTTATAGGAGTTAGTTGTGCTGGATACATAAAAGCTTCAAGTCCAAGATCTTATAACTCTACGAAAAAAGCACAAGTAAAAGATAATGATTCATTGTTATTTGAACAAGAAGTATCTTCATTAAACACATTACTGATGTTCACTAATAAAGGAAACTATATTTATATTCCAGTATATAAATTACCACAATATAAATGGAAAGATCTAGGAACTCACATAAACAATCTTGTTCAACTTGAACAAGAAGAAGAAATTATCAAGGTAATTAACGTTCCAGACTTCAAAGAAGAGAAATATTTATTGTTTGTAACGAGAGATAACCTTGTTAAACTGACTAAACTAAGCGGTTTTGAAGTATCAAGATACAATAAAACAATAAAGGCAATCAAATTAAATGAAGGTGACGAAGTAGTTTCAATAGACACAACTCCATCACTTGAAAAAGAAGTTCTAATATTTGCTGATAATGGACAAGCTCTACGTTTCAATCTAACTGAAATACCAGTAACTGCTACAACAGCCAAAGGTGTTAAAGGTATGAACTTATCTCCGAAACAAAAATTATCTGCTGGTACAATACTAGAAGATAATCATGTACTTATCATTTTAACTAATAGGGGAACAATAAAACGTACTGATCCAGTTGATATTCCTAAGAAGAAACGTACTAACAAAGGATTCCAAATCTACAAAGTAGTAAAATCAAATCCATATCTAGTAAAGGATGTTTGTTTGATGAACGCTACACAATATAAGAACAAAGTTCAAATTCGTATTAATACGTCAACTCAATTAGTAACAGCTTCAGCATTTGACATAAAAATTGATAAAACGGAAAATGGAAAATTATTTGTTAGAAAAACAGAAGGAACACCATTATTTATTAATATTGAACAAGTCGAACAAGATAAATCAATCACTCCAATAAGTGATTACGTGAGAGAAGAAGATAAAAACTTAATTCAGGCAAATTTATTTGAGTAATAAAAAGCAGCTTTTGCTGCTTTTTTTATTATACTCACATATATGAAATTGACTATAAATAATCATAAAACGTATTGCATTCTGCCGTAAATATAGTAAAATATATGGTAGATAGATATATTTGGAGGTGTTGACTGATGAAAAGTCTAAACAACATTGAACGCACACAAATACCATACGATATTATTAGTAATTATATTAAACTGTATAAGTCGATTGGAAATAATCACTATAATCATAAGACTCTAGAATCCGATAACACAGTAATGGTGCGACAAACAGTAGTAAAAGATGTACAATTTTTTGCCCAAATTTTTGATGTTAGTATAAATGAAGGCAGGCTTAAGTCTTTAATCTACAAAGGTGTACTACCAAAAAACAAAGATGAGAAACTTATAATTAATCTTAATAACGCCTTTACTAAAGTCCACAACGAGACTTCAACATTTGAACTTTTACCTACAGAAATATATGATATGCTTCACTTTATCTACAATGATGTGATTTCATCAAAAAGACTTCAGTTTAACAAAGTTCAAAAATCACAAAAAAAAGTAACTCTTTTATCTAGTAATTACACATCAAAACGTGATACACTAGAAGAGTTAATTTATAGATTTAATCAAATCAAAAAAGAGAATATATTTGAAATCTCATTTCTAGTAGCCAGTTTCTATGTTGATTTCCTAAAATTAGACATATTTACTGAGAAAAACAAGGAAATTGGATTAATATTATTATATATTCTTCTAGTTACAAACGAGTTTGAAGTATATGAGTATATTAGTTTCTTTGAAGCAATAGCAATTAATAAGGCTGAGTTCGATAAGGTACTATTAAGTTCTATGTATAATTGGGAAGAAGGATTTAACAACGTAATTCCATTACATCGTTTCATTCTGAAAATCTCTCTAGTAGCATATGATCATATAAACTCATTTATAAGAGATTATGAGTTTGATAAAAACTTAAACAAATCAGATAACATCGAAAATACAATTAATAAATTAGAGGATATTTTTAGTAAAGATGACATAAGACTGGTACATCCATACATATCTGATTCAACAATTAATAGAACATTAAAACGATTAAGAGATGAAGATAAGATTCGACCACTTGGAAAAGGTCGTTCGGCAAAATGGATTAAACTATATAAGACTCCAACAAAAAATATTAACTATGAGCAGTTAGACTTAAAAATATAGGTGATAATATGAGTAAAGAAATTGATAAAATTATATTAGATGCATTAAAAGAAGATATACCGACTATTGATATTACAACGGATAATCTGTTTACTGATGAAGTAAGTGAAGGAGCGTTTATCGCAAAAGAACCTGGTGTCATCAGTGGTATTAAAGTTATGCAAAGAGTATTTCAACTAGTTGATAACACAGTGTATATAAAAGTAATTAACCACGACGGAAGTATGGTAGAGAAGGGTGATATTATTGCTATAATTAGCGGTAAATCACGTTCTATCCTAAAAGGAGAAAGAATCGCCCTAAACTTAATGCAACGAATGAGTGGTATTGCAACAACGACAAGGCGGTTTGTCGGAAAAGTTACGAATGGTAAAACAAGGATCCTTGACACAAGAAAAACTACACCGAATTTAAGGATACTTGAAAAAATGGCAGTAGTTGATGGTGGAGGAATTAATCATAGATTTAGTCTAAGTGATCAAGTTATGATTAAAGACAATCATATAAAGGCAGCTGGAAGTATAACAAGAGCTGTGGAAATAGTAAAGAGTAAGATTGACCACAATATCAGGATTGAAGTTGAAGTGGAAACATTTGATCAATTCAGAGAGGCGATCAACACTGAAGCAGATATTATCATGTTAGATAACATGGACAATGAACTTACAAGAAAATGTGTACTTGCTAATACAAACAAACTCCTTGAAGCAAGTGGGAATATGACACTTGATCGAATTCATAGTGTAAGTGAAACAGGAGTAGATTTTATTAGTGTTGGTGCATTAACACATAGTGTCAAATCATTAGACATCAGTCTAAAATTTAGTAAATAGAGGTAAAAATATGAACGTACAAGAAATAACATTAAAATTAAAAGCCAGTTTAAAAGAAATCCTTGTTGAATTAGGATACTTTGATGAGGCGATAGAGATAAATATTGAAATACCAAAAGATAAAACAAATGGTGATTTTTCATCTAATGTAGCTATGAAATACGCTAGAGTAGCAAGAAAAGCACCTAAAATGATTGCTGAAGAAATTGTTAGCAAAGTGAATCATGATACACTATCACTTCAAAAAGTAGAGATTGCAGGACCGGGATTCATTAACTTTTATATTCAAACATCATTACTTACAAATACAATTAACATTATCAATAAAGAACAAGAGAATTATGGAAATCTAGATATGGGTGAGAATGAACACTATAATATTGAGTTTGTATCTGTTAATCCTACAGGATCACTACATATCGGACATGCTCGTGGAGCTGCTGCTGGAGATTCATTATGCAGAATCCTTACAAAAGCAGGATATAACGTTGAAAAAGAGTACTATGTAAATGATGGTGGGAACCAAATTCATAACTTAGCCTTAAGTATTCAAGCAAGATATAGACAAGAACTAGGATTAGAAGCAAACATGCCAGAGGATGGATACTTTGGTGCAGAAATTATTGAAACTGCAAAAGAAATAATTGAATTAAAAGGAAACCAATTTTTGGAAGAAGATGGTTATGATTACTTTAGAAGCTACGGAGTTGAGTCATTACTTAACGTTTTAAGAAAAGATTTATCTGACTTTGGAGTAACTTTCGATGTTTGGTTCAGCGAGAAAACATTATATGACAATAATGTAGTTGAGAAAACAGTTCAGTTCCTAATAGATAATGATTTTACATATGAGCAAGATGGCGCTGTTTGGTTAAAAACATCAAATTATAATGATGAAAAAGACCGTGTAATTATCAAAACAGATAAGACATATACATACATAACTCCAGATATCGCATATCATAAAAATAAACTTGATAGAGGATATACAAAACTTATCGATATCCTAGGTGGAGATCACCATGGATATATAAATAGACTTAAAGCCTCAATCGAAATGGTTGGAGGAAACAGTGATACATTAGAAGTAGAATTACTTCAAATGGTAAAAGTACTTCAAGACGGTGTAGAAGTTAAAATGTCAAAACGTAGTGGTAAAGCCATTACGCTTAGAGACTTAATAGATGAAGTTGGAACTGATCCAATTCGTTACTTCTTCGCGATGAGAAGTTTAAATACTCATATGGATTTAGATTTAGATCTAGCTATTAGAGAAACGAATGAAAATCCAGTTTATTATGTACAATATGCTCACGCTAGAATCTGTAGTATATTCAGACAAGCAAATGAAAAAGGATACAATACAACTAATTTTGTTACAGAGTTCAATACTTTGACTGGTGATAAAACATTAGAACTAATTTCAAAGTTAAGTGAATATCCTAGCGCAATTAAACTTGCAGCAACACAAAGAGCACCACATAAACTAACAAACTACATAAACAGTCTTGCTAGTTCATTCCATAGTTTCTATAACGATGAGTATGTACTAACAGAAGACTTAGTAAAATCAAATGAACGTTTGGCGTTACTTAACGCAACAAAAATCGTGCTGAAAGATGCACTATATTTAGTTGGTGTATCAGCACCAGAAAAAATGTAAAAAAGTGGTTATCCACTTTTTTTGCTAAGGAGGGTAAATATGTGGAAATTAAAAAATGAAACATTAGACCAAACACACTTAGTTGAAGAAATCTACAAATCACGAGGAATTGACAATTACGTGGATTTATTTAACTTAGGAGAAGAAAGTTTGAATGACCCATATCTCTTAAAAGATATGCAAAAAGCAGTTGACCGCATCATGAATGCGATTGAACTAAAAGAACAAATCCTGATATATGGTGACTATGATGTTGATGGAATTACATCAACATATATCTTATATAAAACCATCAAAGAACTAGGTGGTAACGTTAGTTATGACATTCCAAATAGGTTTATAGATGGCTATGGATTAAGTGTTTCTAAAGCTTTTGAAATTATTAACGATGATTATAAATTAATCATAACTGTTGATAATGGAATTAAATCAATTGAAGAAGCTAAGATATTTAAAGAAAACAATGTAGACTTAATCGTTACCGACCATCATGAAATAGAAGAAGAACCACCACTTGCATATGCAGTGATTCATACAGCATTAAGTGATTACCCATTTAAACCACTTGCTGGTGTTGGAGTTGCATTTAAAGTTGCACAAGCTCTTATTGGAGATGAAGCATTACAATATATTGACATTGCTGCGATTGGTACAATTGCAGATATGATGCCGTTAATCGACGAAAATAGAGCAATTGTAAATTTAGGATTAAAAAAACTAAGATCAAGTCAAAATATTGGACTTAATAAGTTGGTTGATTTTTTAGACATTTACACACCATCTGTCTCTGATGTGCAATACAAAATAGCCCCACGAATTAATAGCTGTGGAAGAATGAAATCTGCGAAAATTGCTGTTGAACTACTGGATAGTGAAAACATTAGCGGAGCATTAAAGCACATCACAGAAATTGAAGAAAATAACAATAAACGTAAAAAACTTACACAAAATTTATATCAAGAAGCACTTAGAATTATGAATGAAGAAGATCCAGCAATCATCATTCATTCGCCAAAAATGCATGAAGGTGTGATTGGAATCGTCGCTTCAAGACTATCCAATGAATTTGGAAAAGTAAGTGTTGTATTAAAAGAAGAAGATTATACATATAAAGGCTCAATTCGTTCATATAACGGTGTTGATATCATCAGTGTCTTAGGAGAATTAAAAGACTTACTAATAAGACATGGTGGGCATACAAATGCTGCAGGATTAGAGTTCAAAAAAGAACATCTTGAAGAGTTTAAAAGAAGATTTAACGAACAATTACCAATTGCCAGAAAGACAGAACCTGCACAAGCAGAAGGTACTATTGATATCTTTAAACTGGAATTAAATCAAATCTTTGATTTAGAAAAATATGACTTGAAAGATAGTGTGTTTGTATTTGAAGACCTATTTATCGTATCGAAATACTTAATCAAAGGAGAACATACAAAACTGATTCTTTCTAATGATGTTGAGGCAATATTCTTTAGTAACAAAGCCCTGTATCATAAAATTACACCAAGAAAACCACTTACATTACTGGGTAGACTTGACGTAAATACATACATGGGTAGAAACAAGAAGCAAATATTAATTGATGACTACCATATTTAATGAACAAAATACTATCAAATATTAAAATATTTGGTATAATAAATAAGTAATTACCAATAAATGGAGGAGTTTACTAAAAATGAACTTAAAAGACTATATCGCAAACGTTCCAGATTTCCCAAAAAAGGGAATTCAATTTAAAGACATTACGCCTTTAATAGGTGATGGACAAGCATTTCAACATGCTACAGAATTATTTATTCAATTTACAAAAGAAGTCGGTGCCGATGTTATCGTTGGTCCTGATGCAAGAGGGTTTATCTTTGGATGTCCAGTTGCAACTCAGTTACAACTAGGATTCGTACCAGTAAGAAAACCTGGAAAACTTCCTAGAGAAGTAATCTCTTATAAATACGACTTAGAATACGGAAGCAATGAATTATGTCTACATAAAGGAGACATTAAACCTGGAAGCAAATGTTTAATCATTGACGATTTACTAGCTACAGGTGGTACGATTGAAGCGACTATTAAGTTAGTAGAACAATCAGGTGCTGAAGTAGTAGGTTGCGCATTCTTAGTTGAGTTAGAAGAACTGAATGGAAGAAAAGTATTAGAAGGATACAACGTATTGTCACTGATGAAATACTAGAGGTGATTTTATGAACAGCCTAGATTACAACGATCTACGAGTAGAAATTGAAAAATACATAACAAACAAAGTGCATCTTGATCTAATCGAAGATGCATTTTACTATGCTAAGAAGATGCATACAGGACAATACCGTAAATCTGGAGAAGAGTACATTGTACATCCTCTAGATGTTGCAATCACTTTAGCACAATATAAAACAGACCCAGCTACAATCATAGCGGGACTTTTACACGATGTGATAGAAGACACACCAGCAACTTTTGATGATGTAAAAGAGAAATACGGAGAAGAAGTTGCCCTAGTAGTTGAAGGTGTAACAAAATTAAAACAATACAAATTTAAAGGTAGCGAAGGCGATATTGAACAAGAAAAAGTAAAAGCCCAAGCCCAAAACCATCAACGAATGCTACTTGCTATGGCAAAAGACATTCGTGTAATCATCGTAAAACTTGCAGATAGACTAAACAACATTAGAACACTAAAAGCTCTACCACCACATAAACAAGTGAGAATGGCACGAGAAACAATGGAAATCTATTCACCACTTGCCCATCGTTTAGGGATGTATGTACTAAAAGCAGAACTAGAAGACACTTCTTTTAAATACATCCAAGCAGATCGCTTCAAACGCATCGCAAAACTAATTGATGATACAAAATCTACACGTGAACAAGACCTTGCATTAATGCAAACAAATCTTGAATATTTACTTTCAGAAAACAGTGTAAAATGTGAAATCAAAGGACGTATTAAACATATCTATTCAGTCCATAAAAAAATGGTTGATAGAAACAAAGACTTTGAAGATATATTTGACCTACTAGCACTACGCGTTATCGTAGACGATATCGAATCATGCTATAGAACAATTGGTATCATTCATTCAAAATGGACACCAATTCCAAATCGATTCAAAGACTATATTGCAATGCCTAAGCCAAACCTTTACCAATCATTACATACATCTGTAATCTCAAATGGTAAAGTTTATGAGTTCCAAATCCGTACAAGAGAAATGGATACAATCGCTGAATACGGTGTCGCAGCACACTGGGCATACAAAGAAAAAAACACACAAACCATGACAGATGAAGTATCAAAAAGATTGAAATGGTATGGAGAATTAGTTTCATTTACCCAAGAAGCAGAAGACGGACAAGACGTACTAAGTTTATTACGTGAAGACATCTTTAATAGTAACGTTTATGTCTTTACTCCAAATGGAGATATTATCGATTTACCAAACGGATCTACACCACTAGATTTTGCTTTTAGAATTCATACACAAGTAGGAATCAAAACAATCGGTGCAATCGTTAACGGTAAAATCGTTCCTTTAGATTATAAACTAAAAACTGGGGACATCATCAACATGAAAACTTCAGTTAACAGTTTTGGACCAAACGATAACTGGCTAAAAATCGTAAAAACATCAAACGCCAGATCAAAAATCAAAAACTACCTAAACAAACAAAGACGTTCAGTCTTAATAGAAATGGGTAAAGAAGATCTAAATAGAGAACTAAACAGTCGCAAAGAAACAATCAAATTAACAGACAAACTAGTAAAAGAACTATTTAGTCATAAAGGTGCAAAATCAATTGATGACTTATACTATGAAATTGGTAAAAACACAATTTCACCTGGATCAGCAATCAATTCAATTATAGGGAATACAGAATACACAGAAGAAGCGTTAATCGAAAAAATCAATGCTTCAGTCTACTTAGATACATCAAGTGAATCAAACATCATTGTAGAAGGAATCATCAATCCTTCCATAAAACTAAGTAATTGTTGCTCACCAATCCCAGGAGACCGCATCACAGGATACGTCTCAAAAGGGACAGGTATCGCAGTTCACAGAACACGCTGTAACAACTTGCAATCGCTTGATGAAAACCGCTATATAGAAGTATTTTGGGGAAATGACACATCTAAAAAGTACTCTGTAAATATCAAAATGATTGTCAGCAACAGAGACAATATATTAGCAGAAGTAATCAACACAGTTACTTCAACAAAAGGAAAAGTAATCCAAGTAACAGCTTCTACAAACAAACGTTTAGAAGGTGTCATCAAACTAAAAGTATCAGTCCATAACAAACAAGAACTAGAAAACATCATTGTAAACCTACAAAAAATACCAGATGTATACACAATCGACAGGATGATGAAATAATGAAAGTACTCGTACAAAGAGTATCAAACGCATCATGTACAGTACAAAACAAAATCATCTCAGAAATCAACAATGGATACTTATTACTAGTAGGATTCACTCACAGTGATACGATAGAAGATGTAAATTACCTTGCAAAAAAAATAGCAAACTTACGCATCTTCGAAGATGAAAACAACAAACTAAATAAATCAATATTAGACAAAAACTACGAGATTCTATCAATCTCACAGTTCACATTATACGCAGCTACAAAAAAAGGAAACAGACCATCATTCACAGATTCAATGGCACCAGACAAAGCCAAAGAACTCTATCACAAACTAACAGAAACACTTCAAAATGTATATCATATCAATACGTTAGAAGGAGAGTTTGGAGCAATGATGGACATTTCACTCACAAACAATGGACCAGTAACAATTTTACTAGAAAGCAAGTGATACCATGATTAGAAAACTAACAGAAAACGACAGAACACAAACACTAAAATACTGTTATCAAGATCCATCAATCAATATCTTCATCATAGGAGATATCGAAAACTACGGAATGGAAACAGACTTCCAATCAGTATATGGAGAGTTTAAAAATAACGAATTAATAAGCGTTCTACTACGCTATAAAGAAAATATTATATTTTACTCACACTTAGAATCTTTCAATCCTGAATACATTGACATCATGAATCAATACAAATTCCAGTTTATTTCAGGAAGAGAATCTTTAACAAACCTAATCAAACCATACTTCAAAGAATTCAAAGAAAAGCCAATGTACTTCGCTGAAGCTACATCGCTATCAAAAGAGTTCGTGTTAGACCAAGAAGACGTTATAAACGTCAAAACAGAAGACCAAATAAAAAAAGTATTTCATACACTAAAAACAATTGACGAGTTTGATAGTATGAAAGACACATTAGAAGAACCATTTATTCAATCAACAATAAAGAAACTAAACCATAGTGTCACATTATCAATCGAAAAAAACAATGTTTGCGCTGCGACAGTAGCAACAGTCGCAGACACAAAAAAATCAGCTATGGTAGTTGCTGTTGCAACACATAAAGACCATAGAAAACAAGGTCTCGCTTCAAAATTAATGATCAATCTAATGCACGAATACTTAAATATCAGAAAAAAATACCTATGTCTGTTTTATGACAATCCAAAAGCAGGAGCAATCTACAAAAGACTAGGATTCAAAGACATCGATAAATGGGTCATGCTCGTTAGAAAGTAGGCATCTTATGCTTTTACTACCAACAATCGAAACAAAAAGATTGATCCTAAGACCAATCTCACACAACGATAGATTAGATGTATTTGAATACGCATCTAGTCCTTTGGTAGGACCATATGCAGGATGGAAACCACATACAAAACTAACAGAATCAATCGACTTCATCAACTACTGCATTAAAAAAAGAGAATTCGGACAACCTGGAAACTACGCAATTATATACAAAGACCACGACAAAATGATTGGTAGTATCGAAGTTCATACTTACAAACAACATAAAGGTGAAATTGGATTTGTGTTAAATCCAAAATACTGGAACAAAGGCATTATCACAGAAGCGTCACAAGCCTTAATTATTTATGCATTTGAAATATTACAATTATCACGCTTAACTTATGGATACTTCCTATTCAACGAAAGAAGTAAAAAGGTATGCGAAAAACTTGAATTTACATACGAAGGAACACTACGTAAAAAATTCTATAACTACGATGGTCGAATATTTGATGAGGCAATCTCTTCCATCACAAACGACGATTACTACGAAAATAAACTTTCTTGGCTTAAAAAAGCCAAAAAAAGCATTATTTTTCACGATAACTAGTAATATGGTTGACTATACTACTATGTAGTAGTATAATCACCTTGTAAACCAATGATATAGAAGCGTTTAATAAATGTTTATCATAGAGAGAGTATGAATGCTGAAAATACTTATAAACATATTAAACTAGACACTATGGAGGGAATTATTGAATCAAGTAGATAATTACGTATCTCTGCGTTAAAGAGCTGAGGGCCTAGAAATAGGAACTAAGGTGGTACCGCGATATACGTCGCCCTTAGATTAAGGGGGACTTTTTTAATACAAAGGAGTGATTTTAATGTTTCAAAAAATGAAAGGTACATATGATTTATTACCTGAACAAACAAGAAAATGGCAAAAACTAGAAAAGACAATAAGAAACGTAAGTAAGATTTACAATTACAACGAAATCAGAACACCAATCTTCGAAAGTACAAATCTATTCCACAGAGGAGTAGGAGAAGAAACTGATATCGTAAGTAAAGAAACATACGACTTCATAGACAGAGGGAAAAGAAGTAACACACTACGTCCAGAAGGTACAGCAGGTGTAGTTAGAAGCTATATTGAAAACAAAATGTATGCTGATAAACTACCTGTACAAAAACTGTATTATATAGGACCAATGTTCCGATATGAAAGACCACAAAAAGGACGTTACAGACAATTTATGCAGTTTGGAGCTGAAGCATTTGGATCAAATGATCCATTATTAGATGCTGAACTTATCGCATATGCAGTTTCTGTCTTAAAAGCACTGAAAATCAAAGATGTTACTGTAAAAGTAAACAGTATCGGTGATGAAGAATCAAAAGCGAACTACAAAACAGCTTTAGTAGATTACCTATCAGATAAAATGGATACACTTTGTGCTGACTGTAATCGACGCTACGAAACAAATCCATTACGTATCTTAGACTGTAAACTAGACAAAGATACAGAAACGTTACAAAACGCACCAAAACCTGTTGATTACTTAAGTGAAGCAGCAAAAGAACACTTCAATCAATTAATTTCATATTTAGAAGCAATGAATATCGATTACAAAGTTGATAAAAGCCTTGTGAGAGGACTAGATTACTATACACACACTGTATTTGAAGTGGACGCTCACCTTGATAGTTTAGGTGCACAAAACACAATTTGTGGTGGAGGAAGATACAATAATCTAGTTGACGCTTTAGGTGGACCAAAAACACCAGGTGTTGGATTTGCCTTTGGTATGGACAGACTTATGTTTGCATTAGAATCTATTGATTTCCTAGGAGATCCTGAAATGATTCACTTATACATAATGGCATTAGGAAAAGAACAAAAAGCAGAAGCAATTCGTTTATTAAATAGATGTCGTTTAGGTGGATTACTAAGTGATATCGACTTCCTTGATAAATCAATGAAAGCTCAATTCAAACTAGCAGCAAACCACAAAGCTAGATTCGTAGCTATCTTTGGAGAAGAAGAAAACAAAAACGGACTAATTAACCTAAAAGATCAAGAATCAGGAACACAAGTAACAATCAAAAAAGATCAACTATATAACAGAATTGTCGCAGAACTAATGAAACCATCAGGTAACTGTAGCAGTTGCGCTGAAGAATCATGCGATTCATGCGGATAGGAGAAAACAATGAAAAGAACACACTTTAACGGAGAACTTAGACTAACAAACGTAGGTGAAGAAGTAGTTTTAAAAGGTTGGGTAGCAAAGAAAAGAGACCTTGGTGGACTAGTTTTTATCGACTTAAGAGATAAAACTGGTATCACACAACTTGCTTTCAATCCAGACTCACCACTTTACAACAAAACACTAAACATCAAAAACGAATACGTCCTTGAAGTAAAAGGAAATGTAATCGAACGTTCATCAAAAAACAAAAACATCCCAACTGGGGAAATTGAAGTAGAAGTTACTGATTTAGATATTCTAAACACAGCTGAATTAACACCAATGATCATTGCTGATGAAACAGATGCATTAGAAGATACACGTCTAAAATATCGTTACTTAGACTTAAGAAGACCAGTACTACAAAATAACTTCATCGTAAGACATAAAACAGCCCAAGCTGTAAGAGAGTTCTTAAACAAAGAAAACTTCTTAGAATTTGAAACTCCAATTCTTACAAAATCGACTCCTGAAGGAGCACGTGATTACTTAGTACCATCACGTATCAACGAAGGAGAATTCTATGCATTACCGCAATCACCACAAATCTTCAAACAATTACTAATGGTATCAGGATTTGAAAAATACTATCAAATCGCAAAATGCTTTAGAGATGAAGATTTACGTAGTGATAGACAACCTGAATTCACACAAATTGATATCGAAACTTCATTCATGGATCAAGAAGAAATTCTAAACGTTTCAGAACGCATGATCAAACATGTAATGAAAGATGTAAAAGGTGTTGAACTAAAAGAAGATTTCCCACGTATCACATATGCATATGCAATGGATAAATACGGAGTAGATAAACCAGATACACGTTTTGAAATGTTACTAACTAACGTTACAGAAATCTCTTCAAATAGCGAGTTTGGAGTATTTACTTCAAACATTGAAAACGGTGGAATCATCAAAGCAATCAACGTAAAAAATGCTGCATCAGATTACTCACGTAAAAAACTAGATAAATTAACAGACTTCGTAAAAAAATATAGAGCAAAAGGATTACCATTTATGAAATTTGTAAACAACGAATTCACTGGTGGAATCTCAAAATTCTTTAATGAAGAACTACAACAAAAATTAATAGAAGCATTAAACATCGAAGAGAACGACTTAATCTTATTTGGTTCAGACAAAGAAGACACAGTAAACCAATCACTTGGACAACTACGTAACCATATCGCAAAAGAAAGAAATTTATATTCAGATGAAGATTATGATTTCCAATGGGTAATAGATTGGCCAATGTTTGAATACCGCGAAGAACAAGGACGTTATTACAGCCTTCACCATCCATTTACAAGAGTAAAAGATGAAGACCTTCACATGCTTGATACAGAGCCTGATAAAGCGCTAGCGTACTGCTACGACTTGGTTGTTCAAGGACAAGAGTTAGGTGGAGGATCAGTAAGAATTCATAAAACAGACTTACAAAATAAAGTGTTTGATATCTTAGGTGTAACAAAAGAAGAACAACAAGAGAAATTTGGTTTCTTATTAGACGCCTTAAAATACGGAACACCTCCTCATGCAGGAATCGCATTTGGATTAGATAGACTGGTAATGCTTTTAGTACATACAGAAAACATCAGAGACGTTGTCGCATTCCCAAAAACAAATAGTGCACAATGTGTTATGACTAGTGCGCCTAGTAGAGTCGCAGAAGAGCAATTACAAGAATTATCAATCAAAACTCTTAAATAATTTAAATTATTTATAATTTATGGTATAATACATAGGATTAAAGGATGTGATTAGATGGATAACAACAACAAATTCTTTTCGGATGATTTTTTAAATAAAGCACTAAAAGTGCTCGGAGTAGTTTTATTATTCTTTGCTGTGATTTTCATGGCAAGTCAATTTAGTGATTTATTCTTAAAAATATGGGATGCAATAACAAGCGCACTTGTACCTTTCCTTTTAGCTTGGTTAATCAGCTTAGTCGTTTACCCACTTGTTAAGGTATTTGAAAGACGAGGAGTAGGACCTAGAGGATTAAGTGTAATGATTGTTTACTTACTTATTGGAACAATCCTATATTTCACATTCGCATTTTTAACACCGGTAATCTTAGACCAAGTAAGAGAATTCTTCGAAGTCGATTACCCACAACTAGAACTATATTTCCAAAGTGATTTTAGAAATGAATTCATCTTTGGACCAGACATATTTGATCAATTAAGCCAAACAATTCAAGAATCAGGTGTTATTGAAAACACAATCAGTGGATTCTTAGACAGTGTAACATCAGGACTTGGTAGTAGTTTAATCACAATCATTACAATCGTAATGGTATTACCGATTTTATTACTTTACTATTTACTAGACTACGAATTAATCAACGATAACATTCGTTCATTAATCCCGATTCGTTATGAAAAAGACGCATCAGACCTAGGAAATAGACTGAATCAAACAGTTGGAGCATATATTAGAGGGCAGTTATTACTAATGCTAGCAATCGGTACAGCAGCAACAATCGCTTACCGCTTAGTAGGATTAGAATACTTCTTCATATTCGGTCTTATTGTTGGGTTAACAAACATTATTCCTTACTTTGGAGCAATTATTGCTTTGGTACCAGTATTGATTTATACAATTATTACAAACGATGTAAATCCATTCATTATCTTAGGTGTTAATGTTGGGTTGCAATTTGTTGAAGGGAATATCTTCCAACCAGTTATCATGGGGCGTCAATTAGAAATGCATCCATTGTTAATCATTGGTAGTATCTTATTCTTCGGAAGTTTATTTGGAACATTAGGAGTTATCTTTGCAGCACCACTTGCTGCTACAACGAGAGTATTAATCAATTTCTACAAAGAGAAGAAAGAGATTAGAAAACAACAAACTCAAACATGAAAAACATAAAAAGAAACAAAGTATATAATCGTTTCCAAATAAATATGATTGTGTTTTATGTAATGAGTTTCCTAATGGTACCTATCTTCATAGTAGGAGCGTACATGTTTGATTTACATGACTACACATCAACAAATAAAATCGTTTTAATCGCAGGAGTTATCACATTAATATTCTATGTGGTAGGCCTTGTCATACTATTAGTCACAAGAGATAAATACGAACGTAAACTAAAACCTAGATATCAACGCGAATTCATGATTATCAATATATTCGCAGCATTTGGAATCATCGGTATTGGGATATTCTACACATACTTAGGAGGATCTTTCTTCTATGTACCACACGTAATTATTCCATTGTTTATTGGAGTATACTCATCTGTATTCTTTGTAGGTGATCGTATCTTTAATGTGGCACTATTTAAAAGATAAAATGGCTACCTAGGTAGTCATTTTTAAGAGGTATATATTATGATTTTTAATAGAACAATACGCCAAATAGGCGAAAACAACTTGAACAAACTAAAAAACGCTACAGTACTAATACTAGGTATTGGTGGTGTAGGAGGTAACGCAATAGAAGCTTTAGTAAGAGGTGGAATCGGAAAAGTAATCATCGTTGATAACGATTTTGTCAACGCTACAAACATCAATAGACAACTAGTTGCCCTGCATTCTACAATTGGGCAATCAAAAGTAGAAGTGATGAAAAAAAGAATCAACGACATCAACCCTGATTGCGAAGTAATCCCATACCACACATTCTACAGCGATGATACAAAACAAGAAATCTTAAACCATGATATCGATTTTATCTGTGATTGTATTGATACAGTTACATACAAAATTGATATTATCAAAGAAGCGTTACAAAGAAACATCAAAATAATTTCCTCTATGGGACAAGGAAATAAGTTTCATCCAGAAAGAATTGAAATCGAAGATCTAAGAAAAACATCTTATGATCCAATCGCAAAAATCATTAGAACAAAACTAAAAAGACAACGAATCGACGAATTCGTACCAGTTGTTTACAGCAAAGAACAACCTTTAAAATCAGAACGAGAACTAGGACCAACATCAAACAGCTATGTACCAAGTGTAGCTGGAATTATCATGGCAAGCTACATCATAAACTCAATCATTGAAAAAGCTTAGATACAGTCCCTACCAAACATCTTGGCCATCTGATTTTAAAGAAATAGAAAACTATCTATCACACATCCTTTCAAACTATCATAAAAAGATACATCACATTGGTAGTACAAGTGTGAAAAACCTAGGAGCAAAGCCAATCATCGATATAGATATTGAGTACAGTAATCATGAAGATTTAGAAATGATTATCAAACTTCTAGAACAAAATAACTATTACTATAATGGAACACAAGGTATCAAAGGTAGACATGTATTCAAATATGAAACATCACCATTTCACGAACACCATTTATATGCGGTACATAGTGATTCTTTAGAACTACAGAAGCATCTTACATTTAGAGATGCATTAAGAAATTCTATAAGAATGCGAAACAACTACCAAACAATAAAACAAAACTTAATCAACAAAAACAATAACGACAGAGAACTATATACAAACAGTAAAACAGATATCGTAAACCAAATAATGAAGGAGAGTACACATATGAAAACAATCGTTTTTGCAGGAGGGTGCTTTTGGGGTGTAGAAGCTTACTTTAAACAATTAGAAGGTGTCGTTGACACAGAAGTAGGATATATCAATGGAGACGGATCAACAAACTACAAAGAAGTATGTGCTGGTTCAGGACATGCTGAAGCTGTATATATAGAATACGACAATGATGTAATCTCATTAAAAAAACTACTTGATCATCTATTCAATATCATTGATCCAACATCAATCAACAAACAAGGTCCTGACATTGGAGTACAATACCGTACAGGAATCTATAACTATCATTTAGAAGATATCGACTTTATTCAAAACTATATAAACGTGAGACAAAAAGAATACAGTAAACCAATCGCTTTAGAACTTGCGACAAACTTAGAATTCTATAGTGCTGAAGACTACCACCAAGACTATTTAGAGAAAAACAAAAACGGCTATTGCCATGTCAATTTAGACAGTCATAAAAATGTCTAAAATACTCGTAATAGGCGCACAAAACATTGATATATTTTGTAAGAACTCAGAAGACTATGTTCTAAAAGATTCCAATATATCAAAAATTAGTTTCTCCTTTGGTGGTGTAGGAAGAAACATCGCTGAAAACCTATCAAGATTAAATACAGATATATCTTTCTTAACTGTATTTGGAAACGATATGTTTAGTAATCTCGCAAAAGAATCATTAAATAAGATGAATATTACATTCAAAAACTCACTACATACCAATATGGTAAATAGTGTTTATTTAGGTATATTAGACAAAGAAAACGACCTATTCTTAGGACTAAACGATATGGATATCGTAAAGAAACTTGATATCAATTTCATGAAAGAAAACAAAGACTATATCAATTCTTTTGACATATTAGTAATTGACAATAACCTAAGTGAAGATGTAATCACATATTTATTAAACAACCATAAACAAACAAAAGTAATGGACGCAGTTTCAGCACATAAAGTCCATAAACTTAAAAACAATCTTCATTTAATTGATTATTTAAAAGTCAACCAAATCGAACTAAACGAACTTACAAACAACAAAGGATTAGATGAAATCAAAGACAAAGTAAATAATCTAATTATTACAAATCAAGAAAAAGAAATCATTTACTATGATGGAACAATCAAAACATATCAAACAATAAATACACCATCAATCGTTAACGCATCAGGAGCAGGAGATGCATTTATCAGTGGATTTATCAAAGGTATATCAGAACAAAAAACAATCGATCAATCGATTGCTATCGCAACGAAAACAGCGCATCTTACATTGCTTTGTGAAGATGCTACATATAAAGGACTAACAGAGGAGCAAATAAAATGAAACAATATCTAGAATACAGTGAAGAAGTAAAAGAAGGAATCAAACAAGGAAAACAAATTGTCGCTTTAGAAAGCACAATTATTAGTCATGGAATGCCATATCCAAGAAACGTAGAAACAGCAAAAAACTGCGAACAAATAATTAGAGATAATGGATGTGTTCCAGCGACAATAGCGATCCTAAACGGGAAACTAAAAATTGGATTAAACCCGGAAGACTTAGAATTTCTAGGAAAAGAAGGAACAAACATCCACAAAACATCTCGTCGAGATATCGCATACAATATCGCAAATTATATCAACGGAGCTACAACAGTAGCAGCAACAATGCTAATCGCAAACTTAGCAAATATTAAAGTATTTGCTACAGGTGGAATTGGTGGTGTACATCGTGGTGCAGAAACAACAATGGACATCAGTGCAGATTTAGAAGAACTATCAGAAACACCGGTAATCGTTGTATCAGCAGGTGCGAAAAGTATTTTAGATATTGGACTAACATTGGAGTATTTAGAAACAAAAGGTGTTGAAGTAATTGGATTCCAAACGAAAACATTACCAGCATTCTATACAAGAGAATCAGATTTTAATGTAAACTTTAAAATTGATGATCCAAAAGATATCGCAGCAATGTATCAAATCAAACAAGACTTAAACATGCGTGGAGGTATGTTAGTAGCGAATCCTATTCCAAAAGAATACTCAATGGAAAAAGCAGTAATGGATGAAGTTATAAACAACGCATTGGTTGAAATGGATAAACTAGGAATCAAAGGGAAAGACACAACTCCATACCTACTAGGTAAAGTTGTTGAACTAACAAAAGGTAAATCATTAGAAAGTAATATCAAACTAGTTTACAATAATTGTAGAGTAGCTAGTTTAATCGCAAAAGAACTATAGGAGGGATTTTATGAAAAGAGAAAACTATATTAGTTGGGATGAATACTTCATGGGTGTCGCAAAATTAAGTGCGATGAGAAGTAAAGACCCAGTCACACAAGTTGGAGCTTGTATTGTAAATGATAAAAAAAGAATTGTTGGTATTGGATATAACGGATTCCCTAAAGGAGTAGAAGATGACACATTTCCTTGGGGTAAAAACGACACATGGTTAGATAGTAAATACCCATACGTTGTACACGCAGAACCAAACGCCATCTTAAATAGTACAGTTTCATTAGAAAATGCAACACTATATGTAACATTATTTCCTTGTAATGATTGTGCGAAACTAATTGTTCAATCAGGAATCAAAGAAGTCGTGTATTTAGAAGATAAATATCACGAAAAAGATATGTTCATCGCTTCAAGAAGAATGTTTGATAGCGCAGGAGTTGTATATAGACAAATGGAATTACAGGATATTCAAATAATCAATGAAAAAGACGCTTAAAGATCATAAGTTTCTTTTCATATCATTAACGTTATTATTCATAACGACAGTCTTATTAGGGACAATTCGTATTGATTATGACTTTAAAGCTCCAGGATATAACACTAACGTAGACGAGTTTCTAGAAATAGAATCACAGTACGATTCAAGTGGATCCTTCCACACAACATCAGTCATCGCATTTGAAAGAATTACCATGATGCAGTATTTATTTGGTAATATCATGGCAAAAGTAGATATTGATGAATCACCAGAATATTACAACAATATTAATGTATCAGATTTAAATGTAATGGGACGACTACAAAAAGACGACTCCCTACAAACTGCATTAATCGTTGCATCATTACGAGCAAATTACGATATTGAATACAGTTCGTATTATACAATTTATTTAACATACACACATATCACAAAAGACACTATAGAAGCAGGAGATAAACTCCTAGAAGTAGACGGAAACACAGATGTTATAGAAGGAATCAATGGGTTAAGTGAAAACGAATGTGGTGTAGAAACATCTTTTAAAGTACTAAGAGATGATGAAACACTTACTTTCACACTGACAAAGAACTTAGTAGATGAAACAAACCCTGAATCAAACTGTTCTTATGGACTATACATTGGTTTATTAAATGAAATCATCGAAAGTGATATCAACTATACCCTTCAAAATACAAACACACAAGGGAACAGTGGAGGACTACTTCAAACATTATATGTATTTAACCAATTAACAGAGTTTGATTATACAAGAGGACTAAAAATCGCAGGAACAGGAACAATTAACATAAACGGTGAAGTTGGCTATATTGGTGGTGTAAGACAAAAAGTTATCACATCAATCGCTAACGATATTGATATCTTCTTTATCCCTCATCTGTCTGACGAAGAAACAGATGACTATATCGAAGCGTTAAAAGTATTAGAGGAGTTTGAAACTGACATGATTGTTGTACCAGTTACAACAATTGATGATGCGATCAGTTACTTAGAAAACTATGATAAATAAAGATAATAAACTAAAAGATTTACTGAAATACTATACAAAAAAAGAACTACTAGACGCAGTTCTTATTGATTTAATCTTTTTCTTCTTAACAGGAGGAACAATGATTATCATCTTCGTCAACATTATCTTTATGGCAGTAAGGTTCTTTACACCGTTCTATTTTGCCTTATACACGCTTTTAATCCTGTTTAACTATATTGGTAAGAAATACTTTATAGAAACGCTTAAAAACTATAAAACCGTATCAAACTTAGACTATAAGCAAATCAGATTAATGATGACTATAGTTTATTCTATTATCATCTTAATCACACAAATTATTATATTTATACTTATAAACTAGAGGTGCACTATGAAAAAACAAATAATCATATCAGCAATTATCATTGTGTTCTTGATCCTAGTAGATCAAGGAAGCAAATTACTCATATTAAACTACTATGGAGGAAGAGAACATCTAGAGTTATGCTATGACACATCATTGGCATGCGGTGTTGAATCCTTCACAGTAATTCCATTCTTAATCTCATTCACATTCCACTTTAATGAAGGTGGAGCTTGGGGATTATTATTTGGACAAATGAATATCTTCTATCTAATTACGATATTCGCCTTTGTACTGTTTTATTTCATGTTAAAAGATATTAATCTAAAAACAAAGAAATTCTATACATACGGTGTTTTATTAATGATAAGTGGAGGTGTAGGTAACTTTATAGACAGACTATTCTTTCAACGAGTTACTGACTTTATCAGATTTGATTTTATTCAATTTCCAATCTTTAATTTCGCAGATATATTCTTAGTAGTTGGAGTAATACTATTTGCGATAGACGTCTTATTAGAGGATATCCTAAAATGGAACAAAACTTCAGAGTAGAAGAAGAATTTCATCTAGAACGACTAGACAAATACTTATCAAACAAACTAGATGAATCAAGATCAACAATCCAAGCACTCATCAAAGAACAAAACGTTCTTGTCAATGAGAAAAAAGCCAAAAACAACTACAAAGTAAAAACAAACGATATGATTACTGTGATCCCATTTGAAGAAGTAGAAACAGACATACAACCAGAAAACATCCCACTTGATATTGTTTATCAAGATAACGATGTTGTTGTTGTCAACAAATCAGACAACATGGTCGTACACCCCGCAGTAGGAAACACAAACGGTACACTAGTAAATGCACTTCTTTATCATATTAAAGACCTTGAAGCAATCAAAGGAGAAATCAGACCAGGGATTGTTCATAGAATAGACAAAGAAACAAGCGGTCTTCTAATGGTTGCGAAAAACGCCAAAGCATTAGAACACCTAAGTAACCAATTAAAAGAAAAAACTGTAACACGTAAGTACGTAGCGTTAGTTGACGGAGTCATTCCTCACAACTTAGGAAAAGTAAACGCTCCTATCGGAAGAGATCCAAAAAACAGACAACGTATGGCATGTGTAGAAAACGGAAAATCCGCAGTAACAAACTTTAAAGTCCTAGAACGATTTGAAAATAATACCCTAATTGAATGTATCTTAGAAACAGGAAGAACACACCAAATCAGGGTTCATATGAGCTATATTGGATTTCCAATTGTAGGAGACAGTAAATACGGTCTACGTAAAACAGACACAACACACGGCCAATATTTACACGCTCAAACATTAGGGTTTGAACACCCATCAACAGATGAATACATTGAGTTTACAAGCGAACTACCTTACTATATGATTGATCGCATCAAGGAGCTACGTAATGCCTGATTTATACTCTCATAGCGAATTCGTTATGAAGTTAATCAATGACTCAGACAAACCATTCAACAACTCATTAGCCAAAGTAGGCTCACAAGGACCAGATCCAATGTACTACAATGCATTCAGAAAAGAATCTCCAGATTCAATCTTCTATGCAGATAGAATGCATGACACAAACACAAGAATGCTTCTAACAAATATGGTACACTATCTAAAATCACATAACGACATAGATACTTATTCATATGTGTTTGGATTCTTATCACATTACGCACTTGATGTTTGTATGCATCCATATGTCTATTACAACGTAGGAGATTACATCAAAAATAAACCTGAAACACATATCTATAGAGGACTTCATAAAAAGTTTGAAACAGCAATCGATCGCCAAATTATGGAACTAGACGGTATCAACCCACGTAAAATATCACTACATAAAACACATTATCCATTAAAGACACTACCAGATAACGTAATCAGCATGTTTGATTACACATTAAAAAACACATATGGTTATCAAAATGGAGGAGCATTATTTGTTCAAGGTGTAAAATCAATGTATCACAATATCAAATACATGGCAAAAGATCGTTTTGGAATCAAAAAACTAATCTATAGTTTTTTAGATCTATTCCATAAAAACAGCTTATTCTATAAAGACATTAGCTATTTTAGTTACATTAGAAAATATGACTATGTAAACAACAAACAATCTACATGGCATCATCCAATTACAAACGAAGCATTCACAAAAAGTGTTTACGATTTAAAAGAAGATGCTTACACATTCTTTCAAAACATCATCAAAGAAGTAGATAAATACCTAAACAACGAAGACGTAGATTTAGACAAAGTATTTTTAAATCTATCATTTAATTCCGGGATGGAATGCACATGTAAAGACCAAATGCAACACTTTAAGAAATACAACTAAGGAGATTACTATGGGGGATAAACAAACATTTAATAGTTGGGCAGATTCTTATAACGAAGACGTGAGAATGACCCAAGAAAAAGGAGAATATCCTTTTGCTGGATACAAAGAAACAATACAACTCATTGTCGATTACGTCGACAACAACAAACCTGAAACAATCGTTGAAATGGGAATCGGAACAGGGTTCTTATCAAAAAAACTATACGACAAAGGCCACTTTATAATTGGTGTTGATTTTAGTGAAAAGATGATTGATCATGCATTTTCTATTATGCCGAATGCAAAATTCATTAATACAGACTTTAGAAATGCAATCAACTATCTAGAACCTGAATCAATTAGTTGCTATATATTTAGCTATGCCATTCACCACCTAACACCATATAGCCAGTACCAACTATTAAGAGACCTACAAAAAACACTAAAAAAAGATGGCAAAATCATTATCGGTGATGTCATGAGAAGAACACCAGAAGAACTAAAACAATTAGAACAAAAGTACAAACACATTTGGGATACAGATGAACATTATCCAACCCAAAGTGACTACAAAAAAAACTTGTATGATGCTTACAACATATATCATGTTGATACATCGCACTGTGCAGGTGTTATCGTACTAGAAAAAAACACGGATTAACCGTGTTTTTTATTTGACCACCTATTTTCAATAAAACAAGCATAAAAAAACTTATCTTATTTACAAAAAATTATAAATACCCCATAACGATACTGAGACTTAATGAAAACAGAATTTTCATAATTTCACCCACCTTGCACACAAAAAAAACATCATATATAATAGTAACACAAAACAAAAAAAGAGGAGGGTGAACAATGGAACAATATCGATTACACAGAAATATACTATGTATAGATTTAAAAAGTTTTTACGCTTCTGTTGAATGTGCCTTACGGGGCTTAAATCCGTTCACAACTCCCTTAGTAGTGGCAGATAAATCCAGAAGTAATGGAAGTGTTGTTCTCGCAATCACACCATACTTAAAACGACGTGGTGTAAAGAGCCGTTGTAGAGTCTTTGAGTTACCTGAAGACCCCCGTATTATCTTTGCCAAGCCACGCATGAATAAATACTTGGAAGTATCGACAAAAATATTAGAGATATATTTAAAATACGTATCGTTTGAAGACATTCATGTCTACAGTGTAGATGAGGTCTTTTTAGACATGACCACATATTTAAAACTATACAATAAGACAGACGAAGAAATGGCTTCGATTATACTAAAAGATATCCTCGATACAACTAAAATACCAGCGACCTGTGGGATTGGACCTAACATGTTACTAGCGAAAATCGCACTCGATGTCGAAAGTAAAAAATCACCAACTTTCATCGCCAAATGGGACTATAGTGATGTTGAGACAAAACTATGGAATATCACACCTCTTTCAGAAATGTGGGGGATTGGAAGTAGAATGGAAGAAAACTTGAATCGATTAGGTCTTTATAAAATTGGCGACATCGCAAACTACCCACTTGAGAAACTTCAAAAGTACTGGGGTATCATGGGCGAAGAACTATATCATCACGCTCATGGAATTGATATGTCAATGATAAACGAAAAGCTCGTTTATAAACCAGTTGGAAAGAGTTATGGAATGGGACAAACTCTATATCACGATTATGATGGTGAAGAAGTTGTTCAAATCATTTTAGAAATGACAGATGAAGTCACAAGACGACTGCGTGGTGGAAACAAAAAAGCATACACCATCAATCTAGGTATTTCCTATTCACGGGATACTGGAGGTGGCGGCTTCAATCGTCAAATGACATTACCATTTCCAACCTGTAACGAATCCGAAATCTTCAATGCCTGTATGACGTTATTTGATGAATTCTACGAAGACATGCCAATTCGTAAAGTAACAATCCGCGTAACAAACCTAGTAAAAGAGTTCTATGTTCAATTAAATCTCTTCAAAGATATGAACAAAGTCATCAAAGATCATAAACTTCATTCATCAATGGACAACATCAAACACCTACACGGTAAAAATGCCATCCTAAGAGCTTCAAGCTTAAAAGAAGACTCCACAGTCATCGCAAGGAATCAAATGGTAGGTGGACACAATGCATAACGATTACGTCTATAAAGATAGAAAGATGATGAAGTGGATTCCCTTCCACGCCTTACTCGAACAAGGAGACTACATAAACGACTTATTAAAAGGAAGAGAATACAAAACAATGCCATCATTAAGTGATGATCAATTATCAGAACTCAATTACCAATTAGAAGAAGCTTTTATCTTCAGTAAGGAACTTATACTAACATATTACGAAAACAACGATTATAAGACAATAATAGGCTACTTAACAAAGGCAGATAAATACACAAAAACAATTTATATTGACGATGTAGGCATCAACGCACAAAAAATCATCAACATCGAATTTCTATAAACGGACATTTATGTCATATACAAAACACCAAACTAAGTATATTATTACTTATGTGAAAATCAATTTCACAATCTCCATAGAAATCTTTCATATAGTCAAATAAAGAAAAGGAACCAAGCCCACGGTTCCTTTTCAAATGTGATATAATTTTTTTAAGAATGTGATATAATATTTTTAGTATAAACCCTTGACTCTCCCCTTAGAGGAGAATGTATATTAGATGTAGAGGTGGCAAATATGAAGACAATAGGACAATTCGCAAAAGAGAATAACATCACTGTAAAAACACTACACCATTATGAAAAGCTAGAACTGATTTTACCAGAAAAAGTGGATCAAGATAGTGGGTACCGTTATTACAGTGACACAGCACAAAGAAACCTAGAAATCGTTCTTTTCTTTAAAGAACTAGGATTCAGTTTATCAGAGATTAAATCAACATTAAACAAAGAAAATAAAGATCATGTCTTAGATATACTGAACTACAAAAAAGTATCCTCAAACGATGATATTCAACGAGTTGAGAAACGATTAATACTATTAACAAAAACCATATCTGCCTTACACTCTAACAATAATATAGATTGGAAGGAAATAATGAAGATGAGTAAAAACCAAAACGAATCAGGTAATTACGGGAAAGGTCATGTTTTAGAGTTTAGAGATGATTTAATTAACCAAGCAATAAACGAGAACAAACCACTTACAGTATGTGTAATGGATGTTGATTACTTTGCGAAAGTAAATGATAACTTTGGTAGAGAAGTTGGAGATATCGTATTAGATCGTATTTATAACGAACTATCAGCACATATGCACGAATTACACTATAGTAACGTTTTAACAAAAGAAGGTGGAGATGAATATGTCATTACTATTCAAGCGACACCAAAAGATGCTTCACTAGTTGTTTCTGAAGCAATGAATCGTGTAGTAGCAATTGATTATTCTGACATTGCAGGAGATTTAAAAGTATCGATTTCAGCAGGGTTTGTTGGATTCAGTGAGAAACGTAATACATATACAAAATTACACCATGAAGCATCAATCGAATTATATAACTCAAAAGTAAACCAAAGAAAAAGGAATTAATATTCCTTTTTTTATGATTTACAAACATTAAATTGTGATATAATACCTATTAAGGAGGGATTCACATGAAGAATTCAACATCACTTATAAAAGGTCTAAGTGTAGCAGCTATTATCTTTTTAGCATTTAATATCATTTTGGGAAATAGCTCAGATTTAGATATACAAATGAACTACATATTACTAATATCATATATTCTTATTTTAGGGATTATCATCATTCGTCCTGAATTATTAAAACCGATGATTGTACTAATGGTAATTGCCATGATCTCAGACTCAGTATTTCTAGGTGGAGGTAGATTTGAAATATCAGTTAATTTCTTACACCCACTTGTATTTCTAATCGCAGCTTATTTAACTGTGAACTCTAGGAATCTAGGAACAATCTTTGGAGCTGTAGCGCTTGGGTTATATGGTTTTGCATTTTTAATGGTAATCGTTTATGATTATCGATTGTTACAATTTACAATAGGACCTGCGTTATTCTACCTATCAACGTTTTTGTTTATTATGAATGTTGAGAAGAATCATCAAGTATATACTACACCAGAACAAACAAACACATTTCAAAGTAACGAATTTTAAAGAGAGACAAATTGTCTCTCTTATTTTTTTCTAATATTTAATTGTGTTGGTAGGTACATAATAAACATTAATATAGCCGCAACCAAGCAAAGCAATACAACATATAATAAATGTTGGTTTGCAACTAAAGTTTCTAACTCAGCCATTGGTGGATGGAAGAAGAATAACTCATCACTACCTCCATATTTATGTGTTGCATATCCTGAAATGATGGAATAAACTCCAAATATAACCATAGAGTAAATCAAATCTTTTCTTACTATTTTATAACCTAATACGTTAATCCCATATACAGATGTCCATGCAATCAATGCATGCGCACCAAAGAATGTCCATGCACCCCATCTATCTAGTCCCCACGGTGTATCAAAGAACAAATAAGTTAAGTATGTCCCAAAACTGTAAAAATACGCTATTTTAAAGACTTTTTCATTCTTAAATACAACGGAATATGTTAATAGATAAAGCGATATTGCACAAAGTGGCAATCTAAAAATAGAACCATTTAATATCCTACTCTCAAATACTTTCCACTCAAATATTAAAAACAAAAACAAAAGAAAATACCTAATATAGACCTCATATTTACTATTCTTAATCTTTGGAGAAAAGTACCAAAGTAAGAAAATACTAAGTCCAAGTCCAATCAATAACGCAAAATGTGTTAATGAAAACCAAGCGATTGATTGTGTTACTTCACCGTTAAAAAAATCATTCATTTGTTTCACCTCAAAAACTATTATATCATAACGTCTAATTATTCTATAATTTCATTATTATTATGTTATAATTTTAATAATGCATATTAATAAGTGTTACGAACTAAATTCGATATAATAAACATAGTTTGAATAAGGAGGTAGTACCATGTTGCCATTTGTTCTAAGTGAACTAAAACAAACAAAGTATATAGTAAGAATGATTATTATATTTATCCTTATACTAAGTTTATATACTTGGATGGACAATTTTGGATATCAAACATATAAAATGCTTGGAGAAGCGTTTGGATATGATGTCGTATTCAAAACGATAACGTTAAATATTATAATCAGTTTACTTTCATCATTTACAATCACTATTAGTATTATCAACTATAATATGAACAACAAAAGAACACAAGGTAGCATCTTAGCAACTATCACAAATGGAATTGCATTACTATTTAGTGGATGTAGTTCGTGTGGTATCACTATCCTAAGCGCAATTGGAATTAGTATTGGGTTACCTACAATACTTCCAGGGGCAATTAAGTTTAAGTTTTTGGCTTTGATATTTATGCTGCTTGGCTTAGTATGGGTTTTATACCTTATTCAATACAATACATGTAAAGTAAAACTGGAGGATAACAATGAATAATAAAATAGTAGCGTTAGCTGGATTAATAGGAATCGGATTTGGAGTACTGATATCAGGTACAATAGGATTGGTATTCTTCCCTGAAGATGATCTAGAGGAAGAAGTAGAAAGAATCACAGATTCAGAGTCTTTACTAACAGTTACAGAAGATAATTTTGGAACATATTACAGTTTAGACAACTCAATCTATAAACCAATCACAGGAGACACAGTATATGATATGTTAGATGATAATGAATCATTCATCCTTTATATCGGTAGAGATACATGTCCATATTGTCAACAATTAGTACCAGAACTACAAGCATCTGCCTTAGAATTTGGATACACCGAAATCTATCATGTTGATATATTAGATGTTGCGAACTCAAGTTTTATCAGTTCACAACAAATCGGCAGTGTTCCTCTTGTGTACTTCTTTATAAACGGAGAAGCAGTAGATGGATTCTTAGGATATCAATCAAAAGAGGCAATAGATACAGTATTAGATAACTTAAACTAGCGAAAGCTAGTTTTTTATATAAATAAAAAAGCCAACAATCGTTGGCTTTTGTTAATTTTATTACTATTGATCAGTTGCTTCGATAGCGTCAGTGCTTATTTCGTATGAGAATGTAACTGAGATTTCTGCGTTTGCGATTAAGTTATATTCTTCTTGGTTAGCTGGTTCATCTAAAGTGATTTGGAATGCAAATGTACTAGCTGCAGCGTCTAATTTTAATTCAGATGCGTTAGCTTCGTTATATAATACGTTTACTAATTCATAGATTTCTTGGTATTGTCCTTTTGGTAATACTTCACCATCTAACATAATTACTACTTCATGATCGATTTCGATTTGTCCAACTGCGTCTACACCTAACATTTGTGAAGTTGCTTCATCTTCAACCCATGCTACGTCAAATGCTAAATCGATTGCTTCTACAGCTTCATTTCCACTGTTTACTGCTTGTCCAACTGGTACTAATAATCCACCACTGTTGAAGTCGTTTGATAATTCAAATGTAGTTTCTACTTTGTCCCCTGAACCTACTTCTAATGTACTTGTTGCTTCTGTAGAAGTTCCTTCTACGAAACTTGCCCAGTATGCGAATGATCCTGATGTCATTACTAGTGATAACATAATTAAGAATGCGATAACTTTCTTTCTACTATTTCTTTTGTTTTCTTGTTTTTTCATAATTTAATTCTCCTTCATATTTTTTAGTTTTTAGTTTTTTTTAGTTTTAGTTTCTTGCAGCTTTTGCTGTCTTACAATCGTATATTAGCAAGTATTTCTTTTTAGGTCAATACATGTGAAAACCAGTTAATTTTTATTTAATATTTGCCTTTTTCGTTCTTTATATATATAGAAAGAGAGTGCTTTGTTAAGGTTTTTTGAGATAATTAATAATGTTAAGATTTGCATAACTTATGATATAATTCATATAGAGGTGAAATGATGAATTTATTACAAACATTAGAGAATTACACACCAAAAACAATACAAGAGCAAACAGATAAAGAGGCAATGATTGCTTTTATCAATAAAAATGATGATTACTTACTAAGAGACAACCTAATTGCGCATTTTACATCAAGTGCAATTGTAGTGAATGAAGATATCACTAAAGTATTATTCGCACATCATAATATCTATAACTCATGGGCATGGGTTGGAGGACATAATGATGGTGTTGAGGACTGCTTAGAAGTAGCAATGAAAGAAACTAAAGAAGAAACAAACATTAAAACAGTTATACCGCTAAGTAAAGAAATCGCAGGGATAGATATCATTTATGTTATGCCTCATATTAAAAGAGGAAAACATGTAAGTGATCATCTTCATTTAAATATCACATATATACTACAAGCTTCAGAAACAGAAAAAATCACACATAAAGAAGATGAAAATAGTGGTGTAAGATGGTTTCCTTTTGAAGAAGTACTAGATATTATAGATGAACCTCGTATGAAACCAATCTATTCAAAGTTAATTGAAGTCGCAAAATCATTTAAAGGAGTATAAACATGAATATATTAATCATCGGTGGAAAAAGATTTGTAGGATACCATATCGCAAATGCATGTATTAAAAACGGCCATACAGTAACATTTTTTAACCGTGGAAGAACAAACAAAGAATTGTTTTCTGAATATGAAAACATAATTGGTGATAGAAACAATGATATTGAGTTACTAAAAGGATTAACATTTGATTATGTTATAGATACTTGTGCTTATTTTCCAAAACAAGTAGAAGATACATTACATGCTTTAAATAATAACTTTAAAAGGTATTTACTTATATCAACACTTTCAGTGATAAATGAAGATACTTTTAATCATGACGAAACGGTACAAACAAAGACCCCAGATTATGATTCAAAAGAGATTACAGCGGCTACGTATGGACCTTTAAAAAGTGCATGTGAAGAAGTACTTTTAAAACATGCAAAAGAAAAAGCCTTAATAATAAGACCTGGTTATATCGTTGGAGATAAAGACTATACAGATCGCTTCACATATTACGCAATCATGATGCATTTCAATAAAGAAGTTATAATGCCTATCACAAACGATTTACGATATTCGTTTATTGATGGTGAAGACTTAGGAAAGTTTTGTATCAACGTACTAGAGAAAAACTTATCAGGAATTTATCATACTGTTGGACCAAAAGAACTATATTTCAAAGACTTTATAGAAATCGTTAAAAATACAGTAAATAAAGACTGTAACATACATTATAAAAACGAAACATTCTTGAAAGAACATAACGTTATGATTCATCAGGCTTTCCCTACATGTAATTTAAACAAAGAAGGAAATAATGTATTTAGTGCTAATATTGAAAAAGCACTAAACGCAGGGTTAACTTTAAAACCTATAGAACAATCAATTAAAGAAGCACTCGCTTATTTCTTAGAAGAAAAAGGCGATATATCAAAACTTGAAGTTGGAATGAACCAAGAAGAAATGATCAAACTAATCAATGAAAAATAGTTTGATAGTATATAAAAAGACAAGGAGAGGGTTTTATGAAAATAGAAACATTTAACAAAATACGTTTAGGGTTACTTACAATCATTTTATTAGTCACTTTAGTAAGTTTTTACCTACCGACATTTAGAGTAACCGAATCAGGAGAATATTTAGATATAGGTGTTACAGGATTTAGTGGTTCAGACTTGATTGAAGAAATCATGGAAGATGATCAAGAAGGATTAGAAGAAGTAGAAGGATATTTTAGTATCCTAAATACTGCGTTAACAATTGGAGTTGGTCTTGTTGTAGTAGGTTTAGTTTTAGTCATACTAACAAAATCTGAAGTGTTCCCAATTGTTATATTAGTAGTAGTGTTCTTATTTGTAGTATTACCATTACTTGGCCTACTACAGTTGTTTGAGATTGCATGGGTAGATATTGATTCTGGGATTGATTTAGATATTGGATCAGGAAGTTTATTACAGAAATCATTCACATGGATATTTGCAATACTATCACTTGTATTCTTATTCTTAGGAAGACCACTGAAAAAACTATTTAACGTTGAATATTAAAAAAAGGAGCGAAAGCTCCTTTTTATTTATTTAAAAACATAAACTGCCTTAGTATAAATTACTGATTCATCCCAAAGCATATCTTGTAAATTCCTATCTTTAGCACGTTTTGATACTTTATTAATGCTTGGATATCCTTTGAAGTTTAAAAACCCTCTAGGACCTATATATTCTCCACCACTATAATCCTCACAAGCTGCCATCATACAAGGTAAACTCCCCATATAAGCGTCTTGTCTGATAATACCACCCAGCCATAAAACAAATCTAGCAAGGAAGTTCTTTTTAATGTATCTTCCAAGATTTGTACTACTTACACCTGGATGTGTAATCGTTACTGTGACTGGTGTTTTGTTTTCTTTCATTAAACGATCTAATTTCTTACCAAATAACATATTTGCCAGTTTACTTTGTGCATATGCTTTTGATTTAGAATATTTCTTACCTTCTCCATATTTGAATGTATCAACATCTATCTTTCCAAACTTATGAGCAATAGAACTTGTTACAATAATTCTACCATCAGTACTTTTCTTTACTAAATCTAAAACCTTACTCGTAAAATAGAAGTGTCCCATATGATTTACACCAATTTGTGATTCAAATCCTTGCACAGTTGGTTGATAAGGTGTTGTCATAATTCCAGCATTATTTACTACAATGTCTAAATAATCATATTTTTTATGTAGTTCTTCGCTAAATGCATCAATTGAGTTAAAATCATTTAAATCAATCTCTAATACATCAATAACACTATCTTTAAATTCTTTTAAAATCTCTTCTCTAGCTGTGTTCCCTCTACTAATACTACGTACTCCCATAATCACTTTACTACCATGTTTAGCGAACAATCTTGCTTTTTCAAAACCAATTCCACTGTTCGCTCCAGTGATAAGCACGACTTTGTTTTCTAAGTTCTTAATATTGTTTTCTGTCCATTTCATAGTATCAACTCCTATCACAATTATACACTATTTCAAAAAAAAGACACTTGAAAGTGTCTTTTTAGATATTATTGTTGTGTTGGATCAACAAATACTCTAGTTGCCATTTCTTGATCTAATAAGTATAAACCAGCGTCTTTAACAAGTTTAATCTTATCAATTACTTTACCAAAACTATCTTCCTCTTCAACTTGCTCATCTACAAACCATTGCATAAATGAGATTGTTGCAAAATCTCTTACATCATGAGCCAAAGCCATAATGTTGTTGATTCTTTCAGTAACTGTATATTCATGTTTTAGTGAAGTTTCAAAAACGTCTAAAAGAGATTTAAACTCATTTTGTGGATCCTCAAATCCTTTGATGTTAATTCTTCCACCACGTTCGTTAAGGTAACCCATAAATTTCTTAGCATGTGCTAATTCCTCTTCATATTGTACCATTAACCAGTTTTCAAAACCGTCTAATCCTAATGTACCAACATATCCAGCCATTGCTAAATAGATATGAGCACTTTCAATTTCGTAATTAATTTGTCCATTAATTGCATCTACTAATTTTTGATTCATCAAATCATCTCCTTTTCATAAGTATTATAACATAATAAAGCCATTTAACAAGATTTAAAACAACTAATTTTCATTTATAATTGCTTTTGCTTTTTCTGTGTTTCTAAAAGAAGTCTTACCAATCTTGTTTAGATATGCCTCCCCTTTTTCTGTGATAATTTTTGCGATCATTTCATCGACTTTTCTACTTCCACCTTTTGGTAAAGTATATCCTACTTCACTACTTAAACGATCCATTTCTTTTAAGAACTTATATCTCGCTAAAATAGAAGCACAAGCCACACTACTATGTTTGCTTTCTGCTTTTGTTGTGAAATGTGCCTTACGATAAACATTATCCTGTCCTCTTAAATAATTAAAGTAAACTCCCGGTTCAGCGAATTGATCAATATAAACATCTACATCTTTATTGATTTTTGATAATAGACTCGTAATCGCTTTATTATGAAGCCAAGCCATCATTTGAACAACACTCATTCCTTTTTTATTTAACTCGTTATACTTCTCATTACTTAATGTCAAAACACTGTATTTCACATGATTAATAATTTCTTTTGCAATCTTGATAATACGTTCGTCTGTTCTTGTTTTAGAATCACTGATACGCAATTCTCTGACTTTATTCATTGCGTAATCATCAACATAACAAGCACAAACCACAAGAGGTCCAAAGTAATCACCTTTACCAACTTCGTCACTACCGATAGAACTTGTATAGTAAAGAGCTTCTTTACTTGCTAGTTCATCTTCCATTCCAAACATCTTTACCCACATATCATATTCAATCTTTGCTTTCGTTCCTTGAAACACTACTTTACCTGAATGATATGCATTAATAGAAGCACTATTTACACTAAAAAGTATATATTCATTGGCATTTGGTTTTAAATCATCAACATAGAATTTTTCCATTTGATTCATCTGTTCTTTTGTTACTTTAATAACATTCGTCATTTAATCCACCTCTGTCTTTCATTTTAACACAATCTTTGATAAAATAATATCTGGGAGTGATTAATATGCATTTTGACACACAATTACTAGAATTTCAGAAGATTAAAGAACTCATCATAAGAAAAGCTGCTACTAGAAGAGGAAAAGAGTTAGCAGACCAAATCTCTCCAACTAATAACGCGCTTGAAATAAAACGCTTATTAGAAGAAACAAATCATGCTTATACAATTATTACAAAGTATAAAGAACCACCATTTGGTGGGATTAGAGATTTACATGAGACTTTACAAAAAGCTAAAATCCATTCAGTTTTAAGACCAACTGAGTTTTTAAACGTGATTGGATTATTAGACGCAACAATAAACAATATGTCTTTTTACAAGAACGTAAAAGATGAAGAAATCGAAGGTGATGAACTAGATTTCTATTATGATCAATTAACTACAGTAAAAGGACTAAAACAAGACATCAATCAAGTGATCACGATTGATGGAAGAGTCCACGATCATGCATCACATGAATTATCACGCATTAGAGCGAGAATTAATCAAAGGCAAAACAAAATAACAGAAAAACTAAACAATGTATTAAACACACAAAAAACAAAATTAGCTGATAACCTAATTACATTAAGAAGCAACAGAATGGTTGTCCCAGTTAAACTAAGTGAGAAAAACAACTTTAAAGGAACAATTATTGATTATTCAAGTAGTGGAGAAACTGTTTATATGGAACCACAGTCTGTTTCTTTATTAAACAACGAAATCAGTATTTTAATGTTAGATGAAGAACGTGAGATAGAACGTATATTAAGAATGCTAACACTAAAAATCGCTGACAATTATGATCCACTAACAAATAACTACAATACACTTTGTTATTTAGATATGACATACGCAAAGGCAAAATTCAGTGAAGAATACAACTGTACAATGCCACTGATCACAAAAGACGAAGTGAACTTGATTAAAGCAAGACATCCTTTGATTGATCAAACTGAAGTCGTTGCAAATACAATCACTTATAACGAACAAGAAAGAATTATCATTGTTACTGGACCAAACACAGGTGGGAAAACAGTACTCATAAAAACAATGGGACTTTTATCTCTAATGACACAGTCTGGGTTGATGATTCCAGTAACAGAAGGATCAAAAACAGTAATCTTTGAAAATATCTTCGCAGATATTGGTGATGAACAATCAATTGAACAATCACTATCTACCTTTAGTTCACATTTAACAAGAATCATCAATATTCTAAAAAATATGACAGTTGGTAGTTTAGTACTATTAGATGAACTTGGTAGTGGTACAGATCCAAAAGAAGGAGCATCACTCGCAATTAGTATTCTAGACTATATTAGAATAAGAGGTGTTTATGTCATCGCAACAACGCACTATAGCGAGTTAAAAGCTTTCGCATATGACAAAGACGAAATCATCAATGCTTCTGTAGAATTTAATGTAGAAACACTATCACCAACATACCGTTTATTACTAGGTACACCAGGAAAATCAAACGCATTATTGATAAGTGAAAGACTTGGTTTACCAGAAAAGATAATAGAAGCTGCAAAAGATAACGTTCTTACTAGTCAATCTGAAATTAGCGACTTAATCAACAAATTAGAAAGACAAGGAAATAACCTTGATTCTAAAATAACAGAGTATGAAACACTGATTGAAGACAATAAAAGACTAGTCAGTGAGAACGAAAAGTTACAAAGAGAACTAATAGAGAGACAAAATGAAATTAATAGAAAAGCAGCAATCTCAAAAAGTCAAATCGTTAAAGAGGCAAAACAAGATGCATTTGACCTATTAAAAGAGATAGAAACACTCAAAAAACGAAAAGATATCAAAGATCATGAAATCGCTGAACTAAAATTTAAAGTGAAAAATCTAAACCAAGAACAAGAAACAAAATCACAAACGGTCGGTCATGAATACCAACCAGGAGATCTCGTTACTGTTTTAAAATTCAATCGAATTGGTGAACTTGTAAAAAAACAGAAAAACCAAAATTGGATTGTTAAAATGGGTATCTTAAATTCACAGTTTAGCGAAGACCAATTTGAGTTTGTTGAACGTAAAAAGAAAGAAGAACCAAAAGGATACATGAAATCCAAAGTAGTAAAAAAAGCACGACTAGAATTAGATTTAAGAGGAATGCGTTACGAAGAAGCACGACATGAATTAGATAAATACATCGATGATTGCATCGTAACAAACATGCCTCACGCTAGTGTAATTCATGGCTTTGGAACACTAACTTTACGTAAATTGGTTAAAGGGTATTTAGACAAACATCCACAAGTAAAATCCCACAGAGATGGCGAAGGTGGAGAAGGTGGACAGGGCGTAACAATCGTTTATTTTAATTAATAAGCAAAATCATTGATTTAAATAAACCCTTAAATTATAATTAAGAAGTAAATTAAAGAGGAGGAACTAACAATGGCATTAGTATACGCAAACAAAGACAACTTCCAAGACGAAGTAGCAAAAGGAACAGTCGTATTAGATTTCTACGCAGATTGGTGTGCACCATGTAGAATGATAGGACCTGTTTTAGAGCAAGTAGCAAACGAAAATCCAGATATTCAAGTAGTAAAAGTAAACGTGGATGAAAATCCTGAATTAGCACAAAACTTTGGTGTAAGAGGAATTCCAGCTTTATTCGTATTAAAAGAAGGTAAAACTGTTGCACAAAAAGCAGGTTTCATGCCTAAAGACGCATTAGTTGATTGGGTTAAAAACGCATAAAGAAAAACCAAGTTAAACTTGGTTTTTTTTATGCCATAGTATATAATAACTTTGGTGATTTTAATGGATGGAATACTAATTATTAATAAAGAAATAGATTACACATCATTTGATGTAATCGCAATACTAAGAAAACTACTAAACACAAAGAAACTAGGACATACAGGAACATTAGATCCTGATGCATCTGGTGTTTTGGTTATCGGTGTAAACAAAGGTACTAAAATAATGAAGTACCTAAACAACGACGAAAAAACATATATCGCAACAGCTTGTATTGGGATTAGCACTGATACAGTAGATAAAACAGGCGAGATTATTGAGCAAAAAGAAGTGACTATTATAGATAACTTAGATGAAGTGATAGATTCCTTCTTAGGAACATACACACAAACTCCTCCCATGTATTCAGCAATCAAATACAAAGGAAAAAGATTATATGAATACGCCAGAAAAGGGATTGTAATCGATGATATCCCATCTCGCGACATCACAATCAAATCAATCAAAAGAACAAGTGAGATAACATATAAAGATGGTTGTGCATACTTTGATTATGAAGTCCACGCTTCAAAAGGGTTATATGTTAGAACATTAAGTTATGATATCGGTAAAAAACTAGGGTACCCAGCACATAACTACAATCTCAAACGTACCAAAGCAGGAAAGTTTGATATTACACAAAGCTATACATTAGATGATATTAGAAACAATAACTATAACATCATATCACTATCAGATAGTTTAGATCACTTACCTTCATTACTTTTAAACGATGAAATCAAACATCACATCAAAAACGGAATGGCAATCAGTGTAAAACAATTTGCAAAACCAACGCTTACACGTATAATAGATAAAGACAACAACTTACTTGCTTTATATGATTTACATCATACAGACTACAAAATGAAAGCACAAAATATCTTTTACCAGGGTGATTAATATGGAAGTAATCAAATTAAACGGAACGAAAATAGAAACAAACACAGTCGCTGCAATCGGCTTCTTTGATGGTGTTCACTTAGCACATAAAAAGCTAATCAACAAAACTATTGAACATGCAAATAAACATAATCTTAAAAAAGCAATTATCACATTTGATGTTCATCCGAAAAGTATTTTGTTTGATTTAGAATACAGCTATCTAACGCCATTAGAAAGAAAAATTGAAATCTTTAAGGAGTTCGATTTAGATTATATCTACGTAATTGAATTCACAAAAGAAAAAGCACAACTAACACCTCAAGAATTCATCAACTATTACTTAGAAGGCGTACACACTATTGTATGTGGATTCGACTTCAAATTCGGTGTTAGAGGTAGTGGAAACATTGATACACTCAAAGAATCAACAACATTCCAAACAATCGTTGTTGATGAAATCACATATGAAGGATACAAAGTTGGTTCGACACATATAAGAGATCTAATCAACTCAGGACAAGTATCTAAAGTAGAAGAAGTACTTGGTGATTATTACTCTATTAAAGGAGAAGTAATCCACGGACATAAAAGAGGACGTACAATCGGTTACCCAACCGCAAACTGTGATACTACGAACTACTTAGTTCCAAAAAACGGAGTTTATGTTACTATGACAAAACATGACGGTGTTTGGTACAAATCAATGAGTAGTGTTGGACATAACCCAACATTAAACTGTAGAGTTGATGTAAGTGTAGAAAGCAACATCTTTGATTTCAACAAAGAAATTTATGGCGACATCATCGAAATCAAGTTTGTAAAACGATTACGAGATGAACTAAAATTCGACTCAGTTGAGGCCTTAATCGCAAAAATAGATCAAGACAAAGTAGATTCACTTGAAGTCTTAAAAGATTTTTAAAAAATACTTGAACATACATATAAGTGTGCTATAATAATAAACGCGCCTATCTCTTAGATATATGGAATCCTCATCCGATATCCAGGTAATAGGTAAGAAAATAAAAAGGAGGAACTAATCATGGCAATTACAAAAGAACAAAAATTAGCTTTAGTAAAAGAATATGGTCGTAAAGAAGGAGATAGCGGAAGTACTGAGGTACAAGTAGCGATTCTTACTGCTGAGATTTTAGATTTAAACGAACATCTACAAACTCACAAAAAAGATCATCATTCAAGACGTGGACTACTTATGAAAGTTGGGAAACGTAAAGGATTACTAAAATACTTACAAAACACAGAGATCGAAAGATATCGTGCATTAATTAAAAAATTAGGATTAAGACGATAACTAAAAAGACACTTCCAAGTGTCTTTTTTTTGCATTAAATATGGTATAATGTACCAAAGAAGGTGATTTTATGATAATTAACTTAGAACCAAAATATGAACAAAGTTATAAACAGCTAGTAAAACTACTTTGGACAGATATTGAAGATAAAGAACTAAACGAACTTCTAAGAAACCATTATTTAGGAAAAGAGAAAATCTTGATTTTCGTCAACATCAAAGAAGATGAAGCAGTAGGCTTCATCAATACAACAATTAGAAATGACTATGTAGAAGGTTGTAGTAGCTTAGGAGTTGGGTATATAGAAGGTATCTATGTAGCTGCTCCATATAGAAGAAACCAAATCGCATATAAACTTCTAAACGAAGCCAAAAACTACTTCAAATCATTAGGACTAACAGAAATTGGATCAGACACAGAAATCGAAAACGAAATGTCACAAATCTTTCATAAAGCAATCGGATTCAAAGAAATATCAACAATCAAACATTACATAATGAGGATTGAAGACTAATGAAAGAGTTTAAACTACAAGACAATTACAACAACATCCTTCATACTTATATGTTTGATGATGTTACATATATCAAAGGAATCGTTCAAATCCTTCACGGAATTAACGAACACGGTCTAAGGTACAAAGACTTCGCACAATACTTAAACAAACAAGGGTATGTCGTTTATGTTCATGATCATGTATCTCAAGGTCTGAGTAGAACAAAAGAAGACAACATAAGAAACACAGTCTATTTTGGTAAAAAGGGACATCTTGTCTTAGTTGATGGGATCAATACGATTAAAGAACGTATCAAAACAGACTTTCCCAATACAGATATCTTCTTAATTGGACATAGTTTAGGTAGTATCCTAGGTAGATTATATTTGATCAATCATCAAAACGAATACAAAAAAATCATTTTAAATGGTGCTTCATACGACAATCAAAAAGGAATTCAATTTGCAATCTTACTCGGTAGTTTTATGAAACTATATAAAAAGAAGAAACCAAGTAATATGTTTGATAACCTATTTAGACAAACACAACTACGTATGAATGAAGTTACAGAAATCAACCACTTTATCGAATGGTTAACAAGAGATAAAGAATATACAAAACAAAACAGAAAAGACAAATACTTATATATTCGATTAAGTGTAAGTGTCTTTGTTGATTTGTTTCAGAGTTATAAAATCATCAATAACTTAAATAATATCCTGAATATGAATTTAAATGTCCCTATCTTACTACTTAGTGGAACGCATGATCCATCTACTAATTTTAGTGAGGGAACAGAAAACTTACACAATTTATTCATACAGGCAGGCTTTGATAGTACTATAATTACATATAATGAAGGAAGACACGATACCCTTCAAGAAATCAACAGAGAAACAGTATATCGTGATATTGTTTCGTTTATGGGGGAATAACATGAAACAATTCGACAGAGTAAAAACACTTCAAAATCTAGGTATTATAGCCTTAACAGTAATTAGTTTATATTATTTGAATCTATTATTTAACAGGCAAATATCGATTCTATTCACAGCAATCAACTCCATTCTTTTACCGTTTGGAATTGCATTGTTTATTAGTTACTTAGTAGCTCCCTTAATGAAACTACTAGAAACAAAAGCCAAAATCAAACACAGATGGGTAGCAATCGTACTTGTGTTCTTAGTACTAATTAGCTTTATTTCTTTACTATTTTTTATGATAGGAGATATTGTGATAACACAGGCAAATCTATTTATTCAAAGCGACTGGGAACAAATACTTGTGAGTATTGAAGACTTTGTTTCACAAAACGAGTTTTTAAAAGGACCTTATGAATCACTTATGACATCTTTAAATACAGCGCCACAACCAGCTGATTTCCTAAGTGTTGTGAATGTATTTAGAGGAATTATCTCTGTGATTATCGTAATTGTATTAGTACCTGTATTCTTAGTATTCATCCTTCATGATAGAGAGAAAATATTCATAGGTATCTTAAACGTTGTACCAAAAAAGAAACGTGTTCATATAGAAGAACTAGGGAAACGAGCACATCATATCATTGAAAAGTATTTTAATGGAAGATTTCTAAGTATGATGATCCTTGGAATATTGTTTACAATTACTCTTTTAATTTTTGGATTTAGTATCGATAAGGCAATCTTCTTTGGATTTACACTAGGATTCCTTGATATCATCCCGTATGTAGGTGGATTTATTGGAATTAGTTTACCTGTTTTATATAGTTTTACAATTACAGATACTGTATTGTTTGGACAATACGCATTTACTGGAATTATACTTGTAAACTTCGTACTTCAATTCTTACAAGGAAACGTAATACAACCCTACATCATGGGAAAAGAAGTGAACATGCATCCTTTACTTGTCTTATGTAGTTTCTTATTCTTTGGTGCATTATTTGGAGTAACAGGGATTATCCTTGCGATTCCTTTAACAGGAACAATTATTACAACTGTAGACTATTACAACGAAGTAAAAACAAAAGAGGAGGTGCAAAATGGAAAACGTAATGGAGAAAATATTTAAGATTACTTATATTGGTGCTTATATTGCAAGTGGATTATTTTTAGTCTTTCATTTACTGTTTGGATTTCAATTCACAAACTTAATCATCGCATATATCATCATCACAGTCATTTTGTTCTTCTTAGGATATCTGATTCAAGAACATTTAGACCATATCTTACAAATATACTTAATTATTGTAGGAATTGTAACGATTTTATCACTGTTTTTAATCAGTGGATTATGGCCGAAAGTATCACTTGGATTACTAGGTGTATCTTATCTTGCGATATCGTTTCTATTTGATGAATTTTTTCACACTGAATAACAAAAAACGACCTAAATTTTAGGTCGTTTTATTTATTTATAATATTTTATAAACAAGAACAGAAAATAATGATTGACAAAGCATTATTTTAGCGTTATATTATATCTCGATTTTAATAGATAGGAGGCTAGAATAATGTCAAATATAATCATATATGTAATGATATTAATTTTTAAAACAATTGAAGTTTCACTTGCAACACTGCGTATTGTACTAATCACAAAAGATGAACGCTTAAAAGGCGCTATCATTGGATTCTTTGAAGTTACACTTTGGGTTATTTTAGTGTCCACGGTGCTGACAGATATCACAAGTGATCCATTTAAAGTAGTGATCTACGCTCTTGGATTTGCGGTTGGTAATTATGTCGGTAGTTTACTAGAAAACATGCTTGCGATAGGAACAACAAATATCGAGGCAATTGTGAAGAAAGAACACGGAAAACAACTAAGTATTCTATTAAGAAAGATGGGATTAGCTGTGACTAGTGTTGACGCGTATGGGATGAACAATAAAAGAGAAATCTTGTATCTTCATGTGAAACGTAAAGATGTGAAAGAAACAGTAAAGCTAATCAAATCTTTCCAACATAATGTTGTGATTACAATTCATGATATTAAACCAATATATGGTGGATACAAACTGGTAAGAAAGTAAAGTTATTTTCTTTTACTTTTAAACCAAATTGTTTATAATATAAAAAAGGGTGGTGATACTATGAGTTTTCAAGAAGAAGCAATGAAAGCAGCAAAAATTCTTGAGAATGAACGTATTTTAAAAGTTGTTATTGCCGCGAGAGAAGAATTCATCGAACAAGGAATCATGAATGCGAAAATGAAAAACATTGCCAAAAGGGCAGAAGTTGGGGAAGCAAGTGTTTATAGATATTTCGCAGATAAAACAGAATTAGCGAAAATAGTAGCCTTTCAATACTGGAACGAAATGTTCTTTGTATTTAGAGAAGTTATGACAAAAGCTGATGCAAAAACAAGTACATCAATTGATTATATACGATCGTTTTTAAAACTATTCATCATTATTTACAAAAGATACCCTAGATTCTTAATCTTTTCAGAAGATTTTGATGGGTATATGAGTTTTGTAATGAACGAACCAGGTTCATTTCGATTTGGTAGTATGATGGGTGATGTTACAGGACGATTTGATGCTTTAATACAACAAGGAATACAAAAAGGTGAGATCAGAGCAGACCTTGATATATCTTATGTGAATAGTTTTATATCTGAAACGCTAGTTTCAACAACACAGAAACTTGCAAACAGACCAGACTATCATTTAGAAGACGAATTCCATTACGGAGAAAAGTGTTTAACTAACTTAATAGAAATGTTCATAAATTACATAAAAAAAGACTATGCAAATGCATAGTTTTTTTATATAATATATTGTTAGGAGGGTTTACTTATGAGACATTTAACAAATAACTGGAAAAAATACCTATTCACAGGAATCGTTCTTATCATTTTTACAGTAGCAGTACATATTAGTACTGGTAGTGTTCGTGATGAATTACTAAAATATGTTGAAATGGAACAAAACTTTAGTATTGCTGAAGAAATCAACGAAGATACTGTTATTGATTTAGAATACGGAGATGAAATCTTACTGTATCATGATGAAGTAGAGTTTCGATTACAAATAGTTCAAGTTACATACATCTTATCAGCAGTGTTGATAGTTGTAGGTGGAGCAGGATTAGCATTAGAATTAAAGAGTGAATAATTTCACTCTTTTTAATTTCAATAAGAATTATTACTTCTTTTTGCTTAAATTGCTTTAAATATATATATATTTATGGTAATATTATAAATTGGAAAAATAAAGAATAGAGAAAAGAGGAAAAGACATGTCAGAGAGAAAGACATTCAAGATGGATTTTGACGGTAGAACGCTTATCGTTGAAACTGGAGAAATGGCGAAACAAGCTGCTGGAGCAGCATTAATTCGTTATGAAGATACTGCAGTACTAAGTGTATGTGCAGTCGGGAAAGAACCAACAACAGCTGGATTCTTCCCATTAATGGTATTATATCAAGAAAAAATGTATGCAGCTGGGAAAATTCCTGGTGGATTCTTAAAAAGAGAGGGAAGACCAAGTGATAACGAAACATTAACATCTCGTTTAATCGACAGACCTATCAGACCGTTATTCCCAAAAGGATTCAAATACGACTTACAAGTAATCAATACAGTTATGAGTGCAAACACAGATTACACTCCTGAAATGACTGCTATGTTTGGTTCTAGTTTATGTTTAGGTTTAAGTGATATTCCGTTTGAAGGACCAATCGCTGGTGTAAACGTAGGTAGAGTAAATGGTGAATTTGTTGTTAACCCAACATTAGAACAACAAGAATTAAGCGACATTGAATTAAGTGTTGCAGGTACAAAAGATGCAATCAACATGGTTGAATCAAGTGCAAAAATCGTAAGTGAAGCAGATATGTTAGATGCGATCTTATTCGGACACGAATGGATTAAAAAATTATGTGCATTCCAAGAAGAAATTATTGCTGAAGCTGGTAAAGAAAAAGCAGAATACGTACTAAAAGTAATCGATGAAGAGTTAAAAGCAGAAGTTTCTAACTTATTCAAAGCTGAATTAGTAAAAGCTGTAAGTATCGAAGAAAAATTAGCTCGTGGTGTTGCAATTAGCGAAATCACAAAAAGAGCAGTAGCTACTTGGGAAGAAAACAACCAAGATATGGACAAAGATGACCTAAGAGCGTTATTAAGTGATGTTTCAGGTGTTTGTTCAAAAATCGTACAAGATGAAATGAGAAGAGCAATTAGTGAAGATAAAATTCGTCCTGATGGTCGTAAGTTAGATGAGTTAAGAGCTTTAGAATCTAAAATTGATTTATTTGTTAGAACACATGGTAGTGCAATGTTCACACGTGGACAAACACAAGCATTGGCTTTAACTACATTAGGTAGCTTAAGCGAACACAAAAAAATCGATGGTATGGATGACTTAGAAAAGAAAACATTCATGTTACATTACAACTTCCCACAATATTCAGTTGGTGAAACTGGACGTTATGGTGGAGCTGGACGTAGAGAAATCGGACATGGTATGTTAGGTGAAAGAGCACTTCGTCAAGTAATGCCTACAGAAGAAGAATTCCCATATACAGTACGTGTTGTAAGTGAAGTGTTAGAATCTAATGGTTCTTCATCACAAGCTACAATTTGTGCAGGTAGTATGAGTTTAATGGCTGCGGGTGTACCAATTAAAGCACCAGTTGCAGGGATCGCAATGGGATTAATCAAAGAAGGAGACTTCTATAGTATCCTAACTGACATCCAAGGTATGGAAGATCATTATGGAGATATGGACTTTAAAGTAGCAGGTACAAAAGACGGTATCACTGCACTTCAAATGGATATCAAAATCGATGGTTTAAACAAACCAATCTTAGAAGAAGCATTAGAACAAGCAAGAATTGCTCGTTTACAAATCTTAGATAACATGAATGCTGTGATAGCGCAAGGTAGAGATGAAGTATCTGATCATGCTCCAAAAGTTAGATTAATGACAATTCATCCAGACAAAATCAGAGACGTTATCGGACCTGGTGGAAAACAAATCACAGCTATCATCGAAGCTTCAAACGACGTTAAAATCGACATTGAACAAGATGGTCGCGTTACAATCATGCATCACAACTCAACAGATATCGAAACAGCTATCGCTTTAATCGAAGACATCATTAGAGAAGCGAAAAAAGGTGAATTATACAACGGTAAAGTAACACGTGTTGAAAAATTCGGATGCTTCGTTGAATTATGGAAAGGTACAGAAGGACTATGCCATATCTCAAAACTAGCACACGAAAGAGTAGCCAAAGTTGAAGACGTATGTAACGTTGGAGATATCATCAGTGTTAAAGTAATCGGTATAGATGACCGTGGAAGAATTGATTTATCAAGAAAAGACACACTTCCAAGACCACCAAAAAAAGAATTCAAAAAACCTGAAACAAAAGAAGAACCAAAAGCTGAATAATGGATTCTAATGAAGTTATCTGCCACTGCGCAGGAATTACATTAAAAGAAATTAAAGATGCAATTAATGAAGGTTATAATACAGTAGAATTAATACAAGAACACACAGACGCAGGTATCTCTTGTGGATACTGCATCGAAGTAATTGAAGAACTACTTAAAATTTAATAACAGGGCAATCGAGCGGAAACGTTAGGAAAGTCCATGCTAGCACAAGCTGAGATGCTTGTAGTGATTGTGATAGAGGAAACAATAACTCTATGCACCATTAGGTGACGGCTGAGAAAGTACCGTATAGGTATTAGTATCTTTAAAAGTGCCACAGAGACGAGCTTCACTGGAAACGGTGGAGGTGGAACGGGTAAACCCCTCAAGCTAGAAACCCAAAATTGGTAGGGGCACTCTACAGTCGGGAATTGAACCGAACTAAGAGCTAGATTCTATCTAGAGATAAATGATTGCCACCTCGTTAAGAGGGACAGAACATGGCTTATATGTTATTAATTTAAAAAAGGTACAACTAAGTTGTGCCTTTTCTTTTTTCCTATTTACTAATACGTTTTCGTATGGTAAAATATCTTTGAAAGGAAGTGCTTACATGGAAAAGCTATCAGAACGCATTCACACATTAGTACCACGAAAGATTGACAAACTTAAAGCAGATCTTGTAGATTCTTTTATCTACCTAGTTACTTTAATTCCAATCTTCAACACAATCACACCACTATATGGGAAAGAGGATTACGAATGGTTTAAAGCAATCATCGTTGGAACATTAATCTTTGTTGTACTAAACTATTTCATTCGATACTATTTACCATTAAAACTTAAAGGTAAAACAATCGGTAAACTACTTTTCAATATCAAAACAGTAGACTACTATGGATATGAAGTGAAATCTGGACAATTACTATCAAAAGAATTTATCTATATATTCTTCCCTATCTTAGTATTCAGTAAATTCACAAATGTAAACAATATTTTAGTAGGTTTATGGCTTTTATTATTCCTAATAAGTATCTTCAATAGTTACTTACTATCGGGATTTAAAAACTTCTTAACAAGAAAAGAAGCGAAAAGCTACTTAAAGAAACAAGAAGAAGAGATAACACCTGAATTAATTGAAAATACAGGTTTAAACTTAAACAAAAAAGTAAAAGAGCTACGTAAAGCCTATAACACAACATACAAAGCAGAATCAAAAAAACAAAAAGAACTACTGAATGACTTAAAACACAAACAAGGTATGTTAAAAGTTGACAAATCTGATAAACAAAAAGCATATGACTTAGAAGTAAAACAAAAACTAGAACAAAAAGAACTAACACTAGAATCAACAAGCATCTTAAATGCAATTACTGACAAGTTTAATATCGATATGTTTGATCTAGAAAAACAAGAACTAGCTAAACTTAACGAATCAATTTCCTCATTCACACAAGATAAAATTGATGCATACAATGCATTTGATTTTGAAACGAAATTAGCGTCTCTAGAAGAAAAACTAGATACAGAAGATAAAGATCAAAAAAGTGCTGTTAAAGAAGAAATCAAAACACTTAAAAAAGAAAACAATCAACTAAAGAAAAAAGCAAACGAATCATTTTTAAGACGTACTAGACTATTCTTTACTAAAAGAGATGAAAGAGTACAAGGAAGATCACTAAACGATTTGCGTGCCAATACAATCACAGTAGACGCATACAAATTCGACAAATTCTTTGAAGAACACAGAACAGAAGAATAAGAGCCTATTTAAGGCTCTTTTATTTACTTTTTAAGCTCAATATTCTATAATGTAATAGGTGATAAATATGAAAATAATAATCAGTCCCGCAAAAACACTAAAAGAAGTAAATAGTACACTTCTAAACGATAAAGAACTACTATTTCCAAAAGAACATAAAAAAGTACTTGCGGCATTAAAAAAACTATCAAAAACAGATATCAAACGCATCATGAAAATCGATAAAACATTATTAGATACGACATATCAAAACATCAAAAACTACAAAGAAAATGATACCTTAAAGGCATTCTTTTCTTATGATGGACTTGTCTTTAAAGGATTAGATAAAGATCATTATAAAGAACTAGAATATCAATATATCGAAAATCACCTTAGAATCCTTGATGGATTTTATGGAATAATCGAGCCTGGGACCTTAATTAAGCCATATAGACTAGATATGAAAATGAAGATAGGACTAAACTTATATAATCATTTTCCAATTGATGACTATTTTAAAAATGAAATCATTATCAATTTGGCGAGTGATGAGTACTCAAAAATGATCAAAAAGAATATGATTACGATTTCCTTCTTACAAAAGAAAGAAGAGAAATACGTCAATCAAGCTACATATAGTAAACAAGCACGTGGTATTTTCTTAGACTTTTTAATCAAAAGCAATATCACTGATTTAAATCTTTTAAAAACATTTAAAAAGCAGAATTATCAATATAACGAAACACTTAGTACAGAATCAAACTACGTATTCACAAGATAATAGCCATATTTGGCTTTTTTTCTTGATTTGTTAGTACATATAATGTAAAATTAATTAGCATTTAAATGGAGGTGAAATATATGAGTAAAAAATTAAACTTTAAACAAATTAGAGAACGCCAAGAAAAGATAAGAAACTTTAGTATTATCGCTCATATAGATCACGGTAAATCGACTTTAGCAGACCGTATATTAGAATATACGCAAACAGTAACATCACGTGAAATGAAAGCACAACTACTAGATAGTATGGACTTAGAAAGAGAACGTGGAATTACAATCAAGCTAAATGCCGTAGAAATCGAGTATAGAACAAAAGAAAACAAAGAATACATCTTACATCTAATCGACACGCCAGGGCATGTCGACTTTACGTATGAAGTATCACGAAGTCTAGCTGCCTGTGAAGGTGCTATTTTAGTAGTAGATGCAGCACAAGGTATCGAAGCACAAACACTAGCTAACGTATACCTAGCATTAGATAATGACTTAGAAATTCTACCACTAATAAATAAAATAGATCTACCATCAGCAGACCCAGAAAAAGTAAAACAAGAAATCGAAGACGTAATTGGATTAGATGCAAGTGAAGCAGTACTAGCCTCAGCAAAAGCAGGAATCGGTATCAAAGAAATTCTTGATCAAATTGTAGAACTAGTACCAGCACCTATTGGTGATCCTGAAGCACCACTACAAGCATTAATCTTTGATTCATACTTTGATGCTTATAGAGGAATCATCCCATCGATCAGAATCGTTGAAGGTACTGTACAAAAAGGTGATATGATTGAAATGATGGCAACAGGTGCCAAATACGAAGTACTTGAAGTCGGAGTAACAACGCCAACTGAAGTTGTAAAAGACTATTTAGGACCTGGAGATGTTGGATACTTAACAGCGTCTATCAAATCAGTAGAACACGTAAGAGTTGGGGACACGATTACATCTGTACCAAAAGCTAGTGAGCCACTTCCAGGATACCGTACAATGAATCCAATGGTATTTTGTGGTTTATTCCCAATTGAAACAGAAAAATACAACGATCTTCGTGAAGCATTAGACAAACTAAAACTAAACGACGCATCACTTGTATACGAACCAGAAAACAGTCAAGCCCTAGGATTTGGATTTAGAACTGGATTCTTAGGATTACTACATATGGAAATCATCCAAGAACGTATCGAAAGAGAATTTAACATTCCATTAATCGCTACTGCACCATCTGTTATATACCATGTATACCAAACAGACGGTACCATGATTAAAATCGATAACCCTTGTGATTTACCTGCACCACAAAAAGTAGAATACATCGAAGAACCATACGTAACAGCAACAATCATGACACCAGAAGAATACGTTGGAAACATCATGGAGTTATGTCAAAACAAACGTGGTATCTTTGGAGATATGAGTTTTGTATCTGAAAGCAGAGTACAAATCACATACGAATTACCATTACTTGAAATTGTATACGACTTCTTTGATCGTTTAAAATCAGGAAGTAAAGGATACGCTTCATTTGATTATGAACTATCAGGATACAAACAATCAAAACTAGTAAAAATGGATATCCTATTAAACGGAGAAGTAGTCGATGCCTTAAGTATGATTGTCTTCCAAGATTTCGCTTTCCGCCGTGGTAAAGCCATGACAGAAAAACTAAAAGAAATCATCCCAAGACATATGTTTGAAGTACCAGTCCAAGCCGCAATCGGACAAAAGATCATCGCCCGTTCCACAATCAAAGCAATGCGTAAAAACGTACTAGCTAAATGTTATGGTGGAGATATCTCTCGTAAAAGAAAACTACTAGAGAAACAGAAAAAAGGGAAAAAGAAAATGAAATCAATCGGTAGTGTTGAAATACCACAAGAAGCTTTCCTATCAGTATTAAAACTAAACGACTAGTAACTAGTCGTTTTTCTTTTACATTAATATAATGTTATAATAAGTATTGAGGTGGTTATATGATTATTATCTACTTAATCGCAATGACAGGCCTTGGAATATCATGTAGAGGCTTAGTTCATAGTAAATGGTCGTTCATATTTTTAGGTGTTTTTATTATGCTTTGTTGTCTGATATTTAGTATTATCGTCATTCATACTGATCTCATCGATTACACATTTAAGTTTTAAACAGAAGCCTAATTTTAGGCTTTTTTTAATAGTTTGAAATCTAGACAAATTTGTCATTCTAAGCAGTGTAAACTATGGTATAATATAGTGGTGAAAGGGAGTGAATTGTATGTTTACAGAAATCCTAAACAATATGGAAAATATATATTTGGCAATCGCAGTTGGATTTACGACATTCTTCGTATTACAATCAGCATTGGCAATTATAGGTAATCTATTTGAAAGTGCATCTGATTTTGACGAAGACATCGATATTTCAATTGATGAAGATATCGACATCTCAATAGATGAGGACATTGATATCTCATTTGATGAGGATATTGATTTTGATGAAGATATTTCTATACTAAGTAGTGCGAAAGTAACATTCCATTTATTTACATTAAGAACAATTATTGGTTTCTTTGTTTTATTTGGGTGGTCTGGCTATATTAATACTTCTGGTGGGGTTGATCCATTGATTGTATTTCTAACTTCAATCTTAGCTGGATTTTTAATGATGCTTCTCGTGGCATATGTCGTACACTTACTTTATAAACTGGAGCAAACTGGGACAGTAAATCTAAGTGATTCCATTGGAAAAGAAGGTACAGTATATTTAAAGATACCAAAATACGGACAAGGAACTGGAAAAGTTCAAATTGTACTTGGAGATTCCTTAAGAACATTAGATGCATTAGCAAACGATAGTGAAATCGAAACAGGAAAAAAAGTAAGAATCATTGATGTCAAAGACAAAATCATTGTTGTTGACGAAATAGAATAAGGTCATAACTCACTTATAAAAGTGATTGATAATAAAAAAACAAGGGAGGAAACAAAATGGATTTTTTACCAGTGGTAGTTATCGCAGCGATATTTATAGTAATTGTAGTAGCAGTTATTATTTCAAGATATCGCAAATGTCCATCTGACAAAATCTTAGTAATCTACGGTAGCGTAGGTAAAGGAAAAGAAGGTGGTACGAGAAGTGCCAAATGTATTCATGGGGGAGCACAATTTATAGTACCAATCTTCCAAGATTATAAGTACATGGATTTAACACCTATGAGTATTGAAGTAAACTTAACAAACGCATTATCAAAACAAAACATTCGTGTTGATGTACCTTCAAGATTTACAGTTGCAATTTCAACAGAACCAGGAACAATGCAAAATGCAGCAGAACGTCTATTAGGACTAACACATGACGCAGTAAAAGAATTAGCAAAAGATATCTTATTTGGACAATTACGTCTAGTAATCGCAACAATGGATATTGAAGAAATCAACTCAGACCGTGACAAATTCTTAGCAAACGTTTCTAAAAACGTGGAGCAAGAACTAAGCAAAATCGGACTAAAACTAATCAACGTTAACGTTACTGACATCCGTGATGAATCAGCATACATCGAAGCATTAGGGAAAGAAGCAGCAGCAAAAGCAATTAATGACGCACGTCGTACAGTTGCTGAGAAAAACCGTGATGGTGCAATCGGTGAAGCAAACGCACAACGTGATGAAAGAATTAGTGTATCAAAAGCAAACTCAACAGCAGTAACTGGAGAGAATGAAGCAAAAGTTACAATCGCAAACTCTGAAGCGATTCGTCGTGAACAAGAAGCTGAAGCGCTACGTAAAGCAACTGCGGCTGAAAAAGTACAAGCTGCAAACGCATTAAAAGATGCATATGAAGCAGAAAAATTAGCCGAGTTACAACGTGCTGAAAAAGAACGTGCAACAAGAGAAGCTGATGAATTAGTAAAAGCACAAATCGAAAAAGAAAAAGCAGTAATCGCTGCCGAAGCACAAGCAGAAAAAGCAAGAGTAGAAGCAAAAGGGGAAGCTGACGCTATCTACTTAAAAATGAAAGCCAAAGCTGATGGATTAAACGAAATCCTTACAAAACAAGCTTCTGGTTTCACTGACTTAGTAAAAGCTGCTGGTGGAGACGCAAACAAAGCAATTAGCTTAATGATCGCAGATAAACTAGAAGACATCGTAGCTGCACAAGTTGAAGCTATCAAAGGAATCAACATCGATAAAGTTACAGTATGGGACACAGGTTCATCTGAGGGTGGAACACCAACTACAGCGAACTTCCTAAGCGGAATGCTAAAATCATTACCACCACTAGAAAACGTATTTGACATGGCTGGTATGAACTTACCTGGTATCTTACAAGGTAAAGACAAAGAAGTAGCACCTGTCGTAGAAGAAGTTAAAAAAGCCAAAAAATAACAAACTAAAACGAGTTCAGTTGAACTCGTTTTTTTCTTGCGTTTTTATTCAAACATACTATAATAATATGTTACAATTAAATCGGAGATGATATTATGTTAACTTCTTTATATATACACATACCATTTTGTAAACACATATGTACTTATTGCGATTTTCATAAGGAAATCGCCACTTTAAAGAAGAAAAAAGACTATGTAGATGCATTAATAAAAGAAATTGATATGTATCAAGAAAAGTACTATTCCTTAGAAACTGTTTATATAGGCGGTGGAACTCCATCTAACTTAGAGTTAGAAGATTTAGAGAGATTACTCAAAAAACTGTCTAGTGTCATTGAGGTGAAAAATCTAAAGGAATATACTATAGAAGTAAACCCTGATGATATTAATAAAGAGCTTGTCAAATTATTAAGTAAGTATCATATAAACAGAGTTTCAATGGGTGTTCAAACATTCAATGAATCACATTTAAAGTTCTTAAATAGAACACATAATAAACATGATGTATTAAACGCTATTATGTTTTTAAAGAATGTTGGAATAAATAATATAAACATCGATATGATTTTTAATATTCCAAACCAAACAATAAAAGAATTAGAAAATGATATCAAATTAGTAACATCCTTAGATATCAAACATATCTCATACTACAGTTTGATCCTAGAAGAAAAATCTATCTTATATCAACTTGTGAAAAAGAATAAAATCACAATTGGAGAAGAAGACTTAGAAGCAGACATGTATAAACTTGTGATGCATTCTTTAAAACAAAGTGACTTCTTACAATATGAAATCAGTAATTTTTGTAAAGAGAACTACGAATCACTTCATAACTTATCCTACTGGACAAACAAAGACTACCTAGGACTTGGTAGTGGAAGTCATTCTATGATTGATAATAAACGCTTATACAACGTATCAAGTGTAAAAGGATATATTGAAAGCATTCAAAATAAAACACTAATAAAAGAAGAATATGACTATCAGTTCATCAAAGACTACATGATGACTGGTCTTAGATTAACAAAAGGGATAAATATCAATGAAGTAAACAAACGATATGATGTTGATATCTTAAATATGTACAACATCAAAGATCATATAAAAGAACATATATTAGAAATACATGAGGGACAATTAAGATTCACAGAATCTGGAATCTTAATTGGGAATGTCGTATTTCTAAGCATATTGGAGGGATAATATGTTAAAACGATTATTAAAAGAATTTGAATACTATTTACGTATTACAAAAGGACTAAGCGCAAATACAATTAAAAGCTATATTACAGACTTACAAGAATATGTAGAGTTTCTCACAAAGAACTACAAGCTCAAAGATCCAAACACAATCACAAAACAACATATTAGAAACTTTATCGGTAGATTAAAAAGAAAACATAATACAAATAGTTCTATTTCACGTAAAGTAAGCGCAATTAGAAGCTTCCATAAATACTTACTATTAGAAAAACTAGTAGATACAAATATTTCAAAAGGTATTAGTCTACCAAAGAAAGAACAAAAACTACCAGTTACATTAAGTATTGAAGAAGTAGAAGCATTAATACTAGCGAGTGAAGGGTTTGAACCCTTAGAACTAAGAAACAAAGCAATGCTTGAACTTCTTTATGGATGTGGTTTACGTGTAACAGAGTTGATAGAATTAAAATTAGGAGATTTACATCTTAATATGGGATTCATTAATGTTACAGGTAAAGGAAACAAAGAACGAATCGTCCCAATTGGAGAAGAAGCACAACACGCGATGAAACGATATTTAGAAGAAGGAAGAGTCGAATTAAAGAAAATTCCAGGAGATATCGTCTTTGTCAATGTCAGAGGTTATAACCTATCAAGAGTAGGATTATATAAAACACTTAAAAAACTTGCTTTAAAGGCAGGAATCATGAAAGATATTAGTCCTCATACACTCCGTCATAGTTACGCATCACATTTACTAGAAAATGGTGTGAACTTACGTACGGTACAAGAACTACTAGGACACGAAGATATCTCAACAACACAAATCTACACACATATCAGTAAAAAGCAGTTAACACAAGTATATAATGAGTTCCACCCAAGAGCTCATAACAAGGAGGATTTATAATGTATAACAGAGTATTTTTAATCGTAATTGATAGCGTAGGTGCAGGACAACTTCCAGATAGTTTAGAATTTGGAGACGATAATGTAAATACAATCAAACATATCAGTGAAGCCGCTGGACCTATCTACTTACCAAACATGGAAAAACTAGGATATGGGCACATCACAGATATTAACGGTGTATCAAACCAAAATAACCCAATCGGATACTACGGTAAAATGAATGAAATCAGTAACGGAAAAGACACAATGACAGGACACTGGGAATTAATGGGTCTTAAAATCGTAGAACCATTTATCACATTCACAGAAACAGGATTTCCACAAGAATTCATCGATGAATTTGTAAAAGCAACAGGTAGAAATATCATTGGAAATAAATCAGCTTCAGGGACAGAAATTCTAGAAGAATATGGTGAACACCAAATTGAAACTGGAGACTGGATTGTATACACTTCAGCTGACAGCGTATTCCAAATCGCTGCAAACGAAGAAATTATTCCACTAGAAGAACTATACAAAGCATGTGAAATCGCACGTGAATTACTAATGAAACCAGAATGGAAAGTAGGACGCGTTATTGCAAGACCTTTTGTTGGGAAACAAAAAGGTGCATTCACAAGAACAGCAAACCGTCATGACTACGCATTAAAACCATTTGAAGACACAACACTAGTATACTTAAAAGAAAAAGGATTAGACGTTGTATCATTTGGTAAAATCAACGATATCTATGATACAGAAGGTATCACAGAAGCACACAAACATAAATCAAACCATCATGGAATGGAAAACTTTATCAAATACGCAGACAATGACTTTGAAGGACTAGCTTACATCAACCTTGTAGACTTTGATGCTCTATACGGACATAGAAGAAACCCACAAGGATACAAAGTTGCACTAGAAGAATTTGATGTGCAACTAGGTGAATTAATGACTAAATTAGGTGAGAATGATTTATTAATGATCACCGCAGACCACGGAAACGATCCTACTTATAAAGGATCAGATCATACAAGAGAGTATGTACCAATTCTTGCATACAATAAAAACTTACAATCAGGTAGCTTAGGGATAAGAGATACATTCGCAGACGTAGGTGCAACATTAAGTGAAAACTTTAATGTCAAAAAAGCACCTTATGGAACAAGTTTTCTTTCTGAATTAAAATAAATGGATACGTTTGAAACACAGATATCAAACAATTACTTTTATCGAAAAGTAATTAAGATTGGTATCCCCATTTTCTTATCACAATTCCTAACAAGTTTATTAAGCATCATTGATACTATTATGGTATCAGTATTAGGTGATAACGCCATTAGCGCTGTAGGTTTAAGCGCTAATTTTGGATTCTTTATCATTATGATCCTCTTTGGATTCTTAAGTGGCTTAGGAATCTTTATTGCGCAGTACTATGGTAGTAAAGAAATACATAACATACATAAAGTGTTTGTTATTAGTTTTATTGTAGGTCTTATAATCAGTACGTTGTTCTTTGTATTAGTGCATTTCTTCCCTGAATTCATTGTTGGTTTATATAATAACGGAGATGATCCCTTTGTAAGAGAAGCCATAAAAACATATGCAGTTGGATACTTAAAAATAATTAGTTACAGTTATTTCCCTATGACATTTAGTTTCTTAATCATTATGTTAATGAGAAATACAGAACAAGTTGTATTTCCTCAAATTGTGAGTGTTATAACAGTACTGATTAATACATTCTTAAACTATGTATTAATCACAGGAAATCTAGGATTTCCAAGATTAGAGGTAGAAGGTGCTGCACTTGCTAGTTTAATAAGTAGTAGTGTTGGTATGTCTATCTTAGTAATTTATATGATATTCAGTAAGAGAGACGTTTTAAAAGTAAGGATAACTGTCTTAAAAGATATCTCAAAAGAGTTTGTATCTAAACTTGCTAAAAAAGCACTTCCAGTAGCATTAAATGAAACAATATGGGGTCTTGGTATGAGTATGTATTTGATGGCTATGGGATTTATAGGAGGACATGCGATTGCCTCAGTACAAATCGCAAACATGGTGATGGGATTATTCTGGGTTGCTAATGCTGGAATTAGTACAGCGTGCGCGATTATGATTGGTAATAAATTAGGTGAAAACCAGATTGATGTAGCGAAGAAGTGGGGATTAAAATTTACTCGTTTAAGCTTCACAGCTGGTCTTATCTTAGGAGTTACTCTGTTCTTTACAAGTTCTTATATTCCACTCATATTTACAAACTCAAGTGAGCTTGTAAAAGAAAATCTAAGGTTGATCTTAATCGTCTTTAGTTTCTATGTACCAATCAAATTTACAAACGCAATTCAAATCATTGGTACCTTACGTGCAGGAGGAGACACAAGATATGCTTTATTCAGTGAAATCATCCCACTGTGGCTGTTTGGAGTACCACTTGCGTTTCTATTAAGTATTTATTCAACACTCCCTGTATGGGCGATTCTAGCAATCATTAATTTAGAAGAAGTATTGAAATTAATTGCACTTTTAAAACGATTCTTTAGTTATAAATGGGCAAACAATTTAACAACAAACTAAAAACATCCAATTGGATGTTTTTTTATGATATAATAGATATGATAAAAAGGGGAGATATGATGAAGAAAGTGATTTTGTTATTACTGATACTAACAGTAGTTTTAAGTGGTTGTGAAGACATAGATACTCCAATCGATTACAACCCAATTTTAAAACAAGAAGAAACGTGTGAGAATGAGGAATGTAATGATTATGTGATTGATACTGGATTTTTAAATGTTGTAGACTTAAGTGAAGATATCACTTATGACAAAGCATTTTTAGATGTATATTATATCAATAATAACAATGCAATACCTTATGTTGATTTATATGAGTACTTGTCATTTTGTAATATCATCCTACAAGACTATGAACTACATTATGAAGGAGATATTATTACCATAAGTTATGATATTTATGGTATGAATTTCTATATTAAGTTCAATAAAGAAACAAATGTGATATACATCAATGATACTGAGTATTTTTATGCGATTAGTGATTATGGTGAACACTATCATGATTCAAAAGTTACATATTACGATGGTGGATCTGAAAACTTTATCTCTGATTTTACAATTGATTTAGATGATTATGATATTGAAATAGTAAATGATCATAATCAAGTATTGTTTCCACTACAAATAGCGGATATGTTCTTTAGTGGAGAAGCAGGTTCTTTTTATAACATGAGTGATAAACTATATTTTTATAACGATGAAGAAGGTCTTAAAACAATCACAGAAAGTTTTGTAGAAACAGATATTGCTTTTTCCGATATCAAAGACTATAACACAAACTTTATAGCGCTTTATATGGATATATTTTATGGTTTAAAAGAAACACAAGGTGTTGATTCGTTTCAAGAAGCATTGAATGATTATGAGCTTGATCAACAAACAGATTTTACAAGTTACCATCAAACATTAGAACGTTTTGTTGCTGATATGGATGATTTACATACGCATTTCATTTCGTTTGGTTATCATGACCAAGACTATATAATGGATGAAATTCTAACAGAAGATGATAAACTGTATTCATTCTTAGAAACTTACAATCAATTGAGTTGTTCGTTACGAGAAGAGGAACTCGCAGTCCATAATTATTATCAGTACACTGTTTTAGAAGTAAATAACTTCACAGAGAATACATCTGATTTATTAGATCAGTTATATATTGATAATGATACTTTGATTCTTGATTTAAGTTGTAATACTGGCGGTTTGTTAGAAGCTAGTATTGAATTGTTATATTTATTTACTCCACAAAGTAGAGTATATGTGAATTTAGATAATGATTTTACAAAAGAAATCATTGATATAGAAGCAACCAGAAGACAAACTGAGAAATTAGATGTTTCTTTATATGTGTTAACAAGTAATGTTACATATTCTGCGGGTAATTTTGTTGCAAGTTATATAAAAGATTATGATTTAGGGGTTTTATTGGGACAAGATACATATGGTGGAGGTCATGCGATACAATATATGGCAATGCCTGATGGTTCTGTCCTTGTGAGTTCGTCTCACACAACGATTCTAGATAGAAACAGACAAAGTATAGAAGATGGAATAAAGGTTGATTACGAGCTTGATTATCCGATCACAAAAGAGTATTTTGATTCGTTATTTGATGGATATGGGTTTGTCTTAGAACCTGATGTAGAACGTATCAATCATGATATATCACTTTTATTTGATACGACTTTGATCCCTGAAGAAATAAGTGATGGTTATTTCCGTGTTTATATTAAGAATCAATTAGATAATACATTGGTTCATATCAATGAAACTGATTCCTTAATGGAATATAGTTTAGATTCTAACAATGTATATCGATTTGAAGTATATTATGTGTATGAAGTATTTGGATTAGAGACAGAGCATTATCTTTATACTAGTATATATGATGATGTTATTAATGGTATCAATGATGATTTTGATTATGATACGTTAGAAGAGTTTTCTGTGAATCAAGAGATTACTCCTCGTTTTTATGGGAAAAGTGATTATGATATGTATCGTTTGGTAATAGAAGAATCTGGACATTATGAGATCATTAGTGATAGTGAATATACGAGTAATCATTTTATTGTATATGATCAATCAAAAAATGAAGTAGTTCAATCAAATAGTTTTTATTTAGAAGCTGGGGTCTATTATATTAGAGTATCAGCGTATCATCGAACTGATCGTGATACATTCACATTAAGTAAAACAAATTAAAAAGAGTGCATTTGCACTCTTTTTTAAATATATGTTTTTTCTTTTAGTTCTTTTAATGCTTCGTTTGTTAGTTTACGCAATCTTTTCTCACTGTCTGATTTTAGTTCTTTTTTACTCGCATTTACACCTTTTGATGCGAAACGCATGTATTTTTTATATGGTGTGATTGCTTGTTTTAATTCGTTTATTGTTTTTTGATGTAGTGAATCGATATCTTTTTGTTTTTCTTTGACATATTCTTGATCTTGTAAGATTGCTTGATATGCGATATCTTTTGAATCCTTTTTACGTTTTGTGTATGTTTCTTCAATAATAGTAGGAGTCATGATATTCATATTTACAAATAGGGATTCACTTAGTTTCTCTTTGTTTCTATTTGATTCATCAAGTGTTAGTTTTTCTTGATATGGTAGGATATCTTCTTGACGTTTTTGAATAATAGTTTCTGTTTTTTGTTTATGTTGTTCTAGTTTGTCAATTTTTAGTTTTCTTTGTTCTTTGATGAATGCTTCTGTATCATCTGTATCGTTTAAGTCTTTGATTTTTTGTTTTGTTTCTTCGATGATGATGTAAGAATCTTTGGTTCTTTCTTCGAAGAGTGCATCGGCTTCTTTCGTAGCTTGTGCAAGTCTGGAAGTAGAAGATTCATTACTTTTGTTTGTCAGTAGTGGGATGATTCCTTTTTGTTCTGTGTTTTCTTCTAAGACATCATCGTATTTTTGTTTTGTTGCATCATATAAAGAACGGAATGATTCGACTGTGTTATTTCTTAATGTTTCAGCTTCTATGATTGCGCTTGTTTGTCTTGCTTTGGCGTCGCTGATTACTTTTTCATAACGGATGATTTCTTTGTCTTGTTGTTCTTGTTCTAAGATGTCTGAGATTTCTTTATCGTAGTATTTTTCTAAGTCTTCGATTTTGTGTTTGATTTCTTTGTTGTCTTTTGACTCAGTGAAAAGAAGTAGTTTGTAGTTTAAATCTTCTAATTTGTCTTCTAGTTCTTTTTCAAGTTTTGTCTTTTCGTATTCGTATTTTTGCTTGTAGTAATCGATTTTCTTTTGTGCGTAGGTTACTTCTTGGTCGTATGTTAGATTAATACTTTCTACACGAATATCATATTCACTTGCGGCAACTTGGATTTGTTGTTCAGCGAATAATAATTGGTTTTTAAGGGTTGTTTTTACAAATGTTTCATTTACTTTAATCCCTAAGTTAATACGGTCTTTTTGTTCTTCAGCAAGGCTTCTTTCGTTTTCGTATAGAGATTGTACCTTGATGAGTTGCAGTTCGTGTTCTTTCTTTGCGATAGCGATTAGTGATTCTTGATAGATCAGTTCGCTATTTAGATTCTCGATTTCTTTTTGGATATCAATTAGTGTTCCATTTCTTTTGATTAAGATTTGTTTATCAATAGAATGTGTTTCTTGATTTAGTTTGATATCTTCAATCGCTTTATTTAGTTTAAACTCTTGTTCGAGTTTAATTAGTTCGTGTGTTTCGATTTGTTGTTTGATTAGGTCTGTTCTGTTTATTTCGATATCTTTGAGTTCTGAAAGAAGTAGTTTGAATGTATCATAGATTGTTAGTTCTAGGATATCGTTTTCTTTCATAATATCTAATTCTAAGTATCTTAGTTCTAGGCGTACTTTATGTATTTCACTTAGAAGTTTTGATTTTAACATTAGAATTTCTTTGATATTGGTTACTCTTTTTTTATTGATATCAAAGTCTGATTGTAGTCCATCGTAATCTGTTTTGATTTTATGGAGAATTTTTGCTTCTTGGAAGCGGATTTCTTCATATGCAACTTCGTAGTTTAGATTGTGTTTGTCTTTGATGTAGTTTAGTTCTAAATCGCGTAGTTGTTGGTTTGTTTTTTGTTTTCTTGAATCTGTTAGTGTCGAAGACTCTTTGTTTAGCTGTTTATTTGTTTTTGAGTTACGTTGTTTTTCTACTTTATCGAACTTTTTAAGTAGTACAGTGACACTTTTGAAATCATTTCTTTTTTCAGCTTGCATGATATCTAGTCTGATTTCTTTTAGTTCGTTGTCTATTTTAACAGTAGCAGCTTGTTGTTTTTCAAGTGCTTGTTTGTTTTTTGAGTTGAATTTCTCTAATACTGAAGTTTCATATTCTTTGTATTGAGAAATGATTTCTTTTTGTTTTTGGTTGTAAGTTTCTGTGATATCAATTTCTTTTTGTTTGAGATTATTTTTGTTTGTGTTGTGTTCTTCAGTAATTTGTTTGTTTAGGATTTCGTCACTATCCACGTTATAGAATTTTGATTTTGATTGATCTAATAATTCGTATTCTAAATGCATCGCGCTAGATAGTTGTTCTAGGTATACAAGTTCATAGCTTTCAATTGATTCTTTGATTGTATCTAGACCAAGTAGTGATTTGTTTAAATTATCAAATTTTTGTTTGTATAGGTCTTTTAACATAGATGATATTGTGTTTGTCAGTAGAAGTTGTTTTTCTTTTAATAGATCGTTGTGTTGGAATAGAGTTGTTCTATATAATTGATCGAATTCCCTAACTTTTTCTACTGGTGACGTTAGTGTGTGGTAGATTTTGTTTAGTGTTTCTAAGTTATATGGTAGTTTTTCATTGTCAAAGAAACGAATTTCTTGACGGGCAATAAATATTTTATTTTTTGCGTCGATCATTTCGTTTAGTTGTTCGATGATTGTTTCTCTATCTAGTAGTTCGATTGAGACTGTTAGGTCGTCAATTTGCTTATCAAGGTCTTTGAGACGTTTTTTTGTATCTAGTATTCTTTGGTTGTTTTTCTTTTTTACATCAAGATTTGCTTTGATTACTTGATCTACTAGATCTTTTAAAAGGACACTTTCTTTGGCAATATCATTCTCTATAAGTGTCGAGATTTCTTTGTTTGCTTTTGAGATTACTTTTGGTAGTTGTGCTTTGAAGTTTCTTGCCATGATAGGTCCTCCAATCTATGAAAGTTTTTGGTTGATTTCTTGTAAGTTTTTACTGTTTTTGTCGAATTTTGTTGTGATGTTGGTGAATAGTTCGTTTCTGAATGTTGTTAATTTTTGGATTAGGTCTTTGTTTTGAGAGATATTGTTATTGAAGTATTCTTCTTGGATAATTTTAAATTTATCGATATAGAAGTTTAGGTTCTCTCTTAGTAAATCGTATGTTGTTCTGTAAGAAGTAGTGAGTTGGTTGTTGATTGATTTTGTCATTTTTCTGTTTAAGTCGATTAACTCTTTTCTTCTTTTTAATTTGATTTTTTGTTCATCTTCGATTGCTTTTCTTGCCTCTGTGATTGATTCTTCATATTTTGGTCTTGTTGTGAAGATGTTCTTTTCAAACTCGCTTGTAGCGTCTTTTAGTTCTTTTGTGATACGTTCTTGGTTTCTTGTATAAATGCTTTCTACTAAGTAACCTGATTCTTTGTTTTCTTGTGTTTTTCTGTCAATTGATATATCAGCTTTTGTGATGATATCGTTGTATCTTGTTTCTGCGTTTTCTAAGGCAATATTATAGATACGTTGTTCGTATTCATATATTTTTAGTGATTCTTCGTCTTTTTCATCTAGTGTTTTTAGATGTGCGTAATACTCGTCTTCTAGTTTTAGTTTGTTTTCACTAATATAGCTGATTCTTTCTTCGATTAGTTCGTCTTTTTTGTTTTTGATTTTGTCTAGCATTTCATTGTGTGAGTCTAGTTGTTTTGTTTGTTTCTTTGTTACGTCTTTGACTTCACTTAATGCTTCTTTTTTAAGTTTGTTTATGATTTCTTTTACTTGAGAGATTTCTTTGTTGTAGTTTTCAATTTGTTTGTGCTTTTCAGATTCTTTCTCTTTGATGAAATCTCGTAGTTTTATGTTTGATGGTGTGATTTTTTCTTCACGTTCTTTTTCGATGAGTTGTTTTGCTTTTACTTGTTGTTCTTTGGCGTTTTTGATAATGTCTTTTTCGTGTTTTGTAAGGGGACTATATAAACTGATTACTTCAATGCGGATGTTTGCTTGTAGGTTCTTAAGAGAAGCAAAAGTAGTAGTATATAGGTTGTTTACTTGTTCTAAGACGTTATCTTCTGTGATGGTATCTTCTTTACCAATTGATTGAATTGTTGCTTTGATGTTGGAATGTATGTTGTTTTTATGTTCGTTTTGTGAGTGTTCTATCATTCCAACTTGTTTTCTTGTGTCTGTTTGTTTTTTTGTGAGTTGTTTTTGTAGTCTTTTTGCCTTTTGTTGATCTTTGATACTGTTGATTTTGTTTTGCATGGCTTGTTCTTCAAGACCATTCATGAACTTCACAGCTTCGATTAGTACTTCATATGTGTTTTCGATATATTTGTATGAATTATCATATATCGTTTTGTTTTTTGTGATTAGTTGTTTTAGTTGATCTGGATTAAGGTTATCTGAATGCATTAGCTCTTTTGATGATTCAATAAATGAGATAAAGAATTCGTCATTTGCATCAAACTTAGCGATTCTTTCTGTTATGATCACTTCTGATTTTGCGATATTTAGTGATGGATCTTTGATTTCTCTTGCTAGTGCTTCATCAACAAGTAGAAGCTTGTCATCCATTTCTTTGTTTAGTTTGATAATTTCCTTGTCTGTTTTATATTCTTCTTCTTGAATCAGTTTTTCAACGGCAGAAGTAAAGGAATCGCGTTCGTGTTCGATGCGATTTATTTTCTCTTGATGATTTAATAGGTCTTCTTCAAGTTGTTTATTGATCACTTCAGCTTTGTAGTCTGATTCTGTTTTTAAGTTAATGATTTGGTTTTCGATCTCACGTTCATTTAGTATGATTTCGCGTTCTGCGTTGTATTTTGCGAGTTCTTTTTTGTGTTCGTATTTATCAAGTTCTGTTTCATAACTTGATTTTAGGATGTTTCTTTCTAGTTTCGTTGAGTTTTTGCGTAGTTTGTATATTTCTTCAGCTTTATCGAATTTTAGTTTTGCTTTTGCAATCAGTTTGTCCATTGTTTCTTTGGCTTTGATTGTTGTGATGTTTCTATTGTTTTCGTTTTTAAGATCTTTTGTCTTTAGTTCTTGATGAGATATGTCTTTACGTTGTTTGTTTTGTAATGATTTTACTTCGAACTCTTGTTTGGCGTATTTAATATTGTATCTTTGTTCAATTTCTGTAACTTCGATTGATTCACGTAAATGGTTTAACTCTATCTCTTTTAGTGGTTCTACTGTATCTAAAAACTTATCAATGTCGTCTAGTTCTCCATTGATTGTTTCTAATTGATCTATTTGTTGCTTATTGGCCATAATTAGGCGTTTTTGTAGTTCGTGGAACTGATTGATATAGTTTTGTAGAAACTCTTGTTTTAGCTTATCGTGTTTGATTAAGTATTCACTGTTTAGAGTTTCTGAGTTGTTTAGTGTTTCAATGATTTCTATATTGTTGTTGTTGAATGTTGCTTGTATTCTTTTCATTTCTTCTTGATCGTTATTTAGTTGTACTGTCAGTTTTTCTAGATTTGTAATTTCTTGTTTTAGTACATTTTCAAAGTATTTGATTTCCTCTTGGATAATTGATTGTTTTTCGCTTAGTAGTTTTTCCTCATAAGAAATAACTGTGTTTGCTCTTATATTAAACAAGTCTTTTTTCATGTTGATAGACTTAATTGTTTTTTTGTTTGTGTTTTGTTCTAGTGTTTCGATTTGATTTTGTAGTTTTTGATTATTGATTTCTAAGTCTTTGTTTATCAATAGTTTACGTAACTCGAAAGAAGTAGAAAGTTTCTTCGATTCATCTTTCAGTTTTGAAATGTGGTTTTTGTATTTCATTTCAAAAGTAGCTCTTAAATCTTGGATAAGGGCTTTTACGTTGTTTTTATTGATGTTTGATTCTTTTCTAACGTTTACGAGGTTTGTGTTTTGTTCTCTATCAAGTTTTTTTAAGTCGTTTTGTTGTTCTTGTTTTCTTGATTCAACTTCTTGTAGAAAGTCATTTAGTAATTGGTTTAATATCGCTTCGTCGTTTTCTTTTACTTTTTGGATACTAGCTAAGTTATCATCTAATTTTTTTGAGTATAAGATATATTCCTCTTGGAATTTGTCTTTGTTTGCAGTGAAGTTATTGTTATATGTATCTAATCTCTCGATGTAAGAAGCAACATTTTGTTGGTATCGTTCTTTGATTCTTTTAATATCGTGTTGCTCTTTATCTTTTAATATTTCAGTTTCTGTATCGATTTGGTCAATTTCTAGTTGAACTGATTCTGAAGTAGTTTGTTTGAATAAATCAAACTCCTCTTTTAATACATGATCTCTTTTTCTTAGTTTTACTAACTTGTTATCAGATGCTTTTTCAATTCTTTGTTCTTTGATAACTAGTTTATCTTCTAATACTTGGATGTCTTTTTTCGCTTTCTTTTCCTTTGTTAAAAAGTCCTTGTGTGCTTTCAAGGACTTAGTTTCGTGTCTTTTATCTAATGTATCTATTTTCTTTTGAATAGGTGCAATCTTCTTGTTGAATTCAATTTCGACATCATAAGTTGTAATGTCAAATGATTTAAGTTCGCTTTTTGCCATGTCCGCACCTCCGTCATATCTTATAGTTAGGCGATATTCCACTATTTAGATTTTATCATAAAAACGTTTTTTTCGCAATATTTATTATATTCTGTATAATATTACAAAATATTTGGTAAAATATGGTGTTTAATGTATAATTTTAAGAGAGGTGAAATTATGGATGACAATGTATACACAAATGAACTGTTAAAAGAAGATATGGAGTCTCATTCTTTACGTCCACAATACTTAAAAGAGTATATTGGGCAAACAAAAGTAAAAGAGATGATGGATATCTTTATCAAAGCAGCTAAAGGAAGAAATGAAGCATTAGATCATGTGTTGTTATATGGTCCACCTGGCTTAGGAAAAACTACTTTAGCTAATATTATAGCGAATGAAATAGGAGTTAACATAAAAATCACTTCAGGTCCATCTATTGAACGTAGTGGAGATCTTGCGGTTATATTAACAAGTTTGGAACCTGGTGATATTCTCTTTATTGATGAGATTCACAGGTTACCAAGAGTCGTTGAGGAAATCCTATATCCTGCTATGGAAGATTTTGTTATTGATATCATTGTAGGACGTGATTCAACGAGTAAAAGTATCCGCGTTGATTTACCTCCATTCACATTAGTAGGAGCAACAACAAGGTTTGGTGATTTAAGTGCACCATTAAGAGATCGATTTGGAGTTGTTCATAAACTTGAATACTATACTCAAGATGAGTTGAAAGAAATATGTACGAGAACTGCATCTATATTTGAAACTGAGATTATAGAGGACGCATCTTTAGAGATAGCCAGAAGAAGCCGAGGGACACCTCGTATTACAAACAGACTGTTTCGTCGTGTAAGAGACTTTGCGGATGTTTTGAATGATGGTAAGATTTCAAAAGATATGTGTGATTTGGCATTAAGTAAATTACATATTGATGAAATCGGACTTGATTCAAAAGATTATGCATATTTAATTGGAATTATTGATAATTTTAATGGTGGTCCTGTTGGATTAGAAAGCATTGCAGCGTCTATAGGGGAAGAGGCAACAACAATTGAAGATGTTTATGAGCCGTATTTACTACAAATAGGTTTCATAAAAAGAACTCCTCGTGGAAGAGTTGCAACAGAAAAAGCATTTAAACATTTAAAGAAAACACATAATATGAGGTTATTTTAATGAGAGTTAAGGATTTTGATTACAATCTACCAGAAGAATTAATTGCACAAACACCTCTTCTAGATAGAACAGCTTCAAGATTGCTTGTACTACATAAAGAAAGTGGTAATATTGAACATGACCACTTTTCTAATCTTCTAAATCACTTAGATATAGGTGATGTTCTTGTTTTAAACAACACATCAGTACTACCAGCTAGGTTATATGGAGAAAAAGTAGATACAAAAGCAGTTATAGAAGTGTTATTACTAAAACAAAAAGAAGAAGACGTATGGGAATGTCTAGTAAAGAAAGCCCGTAAAATAAAGATTGGGACAGTAATTAGTTTTGGAGATGGATCTCTAAAGGCTGAATGCGTAAAACTTGGTGAAGAAGGTATTAGAGAGTTTAAAATGATCTATAATGGAGTATTCTACGAGATACTTGACGCACTTGGTGAAATGCCATTACCTCCATACATACATGAGAAACTGATTGACCAAGATAGATATCAAACAGTTTATAACAAACATAAAGGAAGTGCTGCTGCACCGACAGCCGGGTTACACTTTACAAAGGAATTAATGCGTAAGCTTGAAGAAAAAGGTATCGTTATTACATATGTAACACTTCATGTCGGTTTGGGTACATTCAGACCAGTTAGTGTTGATGATATCAATGATCACAAAATGCATAGTGAGTTTTTCCAGATTACGCAAGAAACTTGTGATATATTAAATAAAGCAAAAGAAGACAATAGAAGAATAGTTGCTGTAGGTACAACTTCATTGCGCACCTTAGAGACAGTAAAGAGAGATTATGATAACTTTACTGAAACATCAGGTTGGAGCGATATTTTTATATATCCAGGTTATGAGTTTAAAGCGATTGATGCTTTGATTACAAACTTTCATTTACCTAAGAGTACATTAATGATGTTAGTAAGTGCTCTAGCAGGTAAAGAGAAAATCATGAAAGCATATGACGAAGCTATTAAACAGAAATATCGTTTCTTTAGTTTTGGAGATTCAATGTTTATTAATAATAAATAGAGTGTTCACACTCTTTTTATATGGCAAAAGAACTAAAGATGTATATTGAGGTAACTTTTTCAATATGTTAAAATATATTGAGGTGATATTGTGAATGAGTTTGAAAGAATGTGGCGAACTAAAATACAGAAGAACACCCATAAACACGATCAAAAAGCAGGAAAAACTATTGAAAACATTCACGTAGAAGACCCTGTTCTTTATTCTAAAGTTTTGATCAAAGCTCTAAAAGAAGAGGTTGCAGATAAAGATATTGCAACAATATTTTGCAAAAGTGCTTGCCATATGCCTCATGAAAAATTAGAAGGGGTCAAGCAAATTTATGAATCAACACAGTCTATTGAATTAGCTCATACTGCCTTACTAGAAATGTTTAAAACAGATATTAAAGAATATAAGAAAATGAGTGATGATCAACTAGAAGAAGTATTATCGAAAGGTTGGGGTGCTGCTGGTATCCTGCAAGATGATATAATTATTGCTACTAAAATTCCTTCTCAATTTCATGATTACTTGAATGAAACAGATGACTTAAAAAGAAAATACTATTATTGTCATTGTCCTAGAGTGAGAAAAGAGTTACTTGAAAACAGTGATTTGGATTCTATTTACTGTAATTGTGGTGGTGGATTCTATAGTGATATATGGGAATATATAACTGGAAAAGAAATAGATATTGAAGTAGTAAAAAATCTCTTTGATGGTGATGATGTTTGTCAATTCAAAATCAAAATATATTAAAAAAGAGCCGTATTTGGCTCTTTTTTTTATTTTTTAGGTTTTAATCTTGCAGTAAAGTGTCTTAGTACTGGTGGTTCATAATCAAACTCTAATCCTACTAATTCATCTCTGTTTTTGTATACTTCAATAACACTCTCAGCAACAACATCTAAATGAGCGTATGTATATGTTCTTCTTGGTATTGTTAGACGCATAAGTTCTAGTGGAGATTCAATGTTTTTACCTGTATCTGGATCTCTTCCTAATAGGAAACTTCCAATCTCTACAGGACGAACTCCAGCTTCTAAGTAAACAGCATTACTTACTGATTGTGCTGGGAACTCATCATATGGAATGTGTGGTGCAAACTTTTTACAGTCTACAAATACAGCATGTCCTCCTGTTGGATACTGAATAGGAACTCCAGCATCTCTTAATTTATCTCCTAAGTATCTAACTTGGTCTAATCTATGTCTTAAATAATCGAAATCTAATGCTTCTTCAAGCCCTACTGATAAAGCTTCCATGTCTCGTCCAGTTAATCCTCCATAAGTTGGAAAACCTTCCATCGGAACAATATAAGTACGACATTGATTATATAGGTCTGTATCCTCTTTAATTGCAATAATACCACCAATATTACTAATACCGTCTTTCTTAGCACTCATAAGGAAGATATCAGCTAAATCAAATGCTTCTTTGGCAATTTCTCTGATTGATTTATTTTCGTATCCAGGTTCTCTTTCTTTTACAAAATAAGCATTTTCTGCATATCTAGCACCATCAATTAATAACTTGATACCATATTTTCTACCAATTCTATGAACTTCTTTTAGGTTTTCAATACTAACAGGTTGTCCACCAGCACTATTATTTGTAATAGTCATGATGATACCAGCAACATTTTCTTTTCCTTTTTCTTTGATTAATCTTTCTAACATCGCAGTGTCAAAGTTCCCTTTGAACGGATGATAAGTAGTAGTATCTAAAGCAGCATCAATTGTACAATCTAACGCTCTAGCTCCAGCAATTTCAACATGTGCTCTTGTCGTATCAAAATGCATATTTGATATAAAGTACATATTTTCTTTTGTTACTAATTGCGGTAACACAACTTGTTCAGCTCCACGACCTTGATGTGCAGGAATAATATATTGATATCCTGTAATATCTTTCACGACTTTTTCAAAGCGGTAAAAACTACGTGATCCAGCATAAGCTTCATCGCCTTGCATCAATGCACCCCATTGATACTGGCTCATTGCACCAGTTCCAGAGTCTGTTAATAAATCAATATAAACGTCTTCACTTCTTAAACTAAACGGATTATATCCAGCTTCTTTTAAATATATTTCTCTTTCTTCTCGCGTTGTAACTTTGATAGGCTCAACCATCTTAATTCTATATGGGGGAGCAACATATTTTTTACTCATTTTAGTACCTCCGATTATTTCAGTAAATTTTACATACATTAACAAGTATATATTAATATGATAGCGTTTTCAATAGTAATACATAAAGAAAATTAAAAAAAAGAAAAAGACGCTTTTTGCGTCTTTAATCTTCTAAAGGTTTAATCTTAGTTATTAAGTATACAAATGGCGTATCTAAGGCAGCAACAATCACTTTAACAACATAAGTTGTAATAAAGATTTCCCTAACCATTGGCCATTCATAACCTGGTTCTCCAAATAAAACAAAAGGTGCAAATGCGATTGGTACAAAAATAGCTGTATCAATCAACTGTGAAATAACAGTAGATCCATTATTTCTAAGCCATAACCATTTCGCCTCTGGTTTCTTTGTTTTAATGTAACTAAAGAAGTAAACATCAAACATTTGAGAAACAACATAAGCTAATAAACTACCCAATGCAATTCTTGGTAAGAATCCAAAGATTGTTTCTAAGCTGCTTTGTGCAAAATCCCATTCAGCAGGTTTAAACACCAATGCAATTTGCATAATAATTACAGTACTTAACAATGTAAAGAATCCAATATAAACAGCACGTTTTGCCGCTTTAATACCGTATTTCTCTCCCAAAGCATCTGTAACTAAGAACAAAGTTCCATACATGATGTTACCTAATGTAGCACCCATTACAATGAATCCAACATCAAACTCAATTGATTTCATTACTTGAATATTTGCTATTACTGTACCCATAGCTATCCAAGCATAAAGCCCTGTTTTTCCAAACAGTTTATAAGCCAATACGATTAGTAAGAAATTTACTAATGCAAAAGCTAACCATAATAATATAAACATATAATTCCTCCTAGTTTTGTTGTCGCAGGATGGTTTCGAACTGCGTTTAAAGCATTATAACTATATAATAATTATATATCTAAGTCAACATATTTGGTATAATAAGTAAGCAAGTACTATCAAAACAAACAACATCTTTTATTGTAAGATATGAGTGGAGGTGGCACATGAGAGTAAGTATACAAAAAGCAATTAACTGGATTGATGGTAAATTAGAAGATTCTATATCGCTAAAAGAAATTAGTGATTATATAGGATATAGTGAATTCCATACAAGTCGAAAATTCAAACAATACACAGGTTCTACATTAAAAAGATACATCACTCTTAGAAAACTAAGTAGCGCTGCGAAGGAACTAAGAGACAAAAACATAAGAATTATAGACTTAGCATTCAAATATGGATTTCATAGTCAAGAAGCATTCACTAGAAGCTTTAAAAACGCCTTTGATATCACACCAGGTGAATACCAAAAGACCAAACAACCAATCCCTTATATTTTAAGAAAAGATGTGTTATATCCAGACAATTTATCAAGTGAAGGAGAAGTGATCGTTTTGAATGGTAAAGAAATAAAAATACGTTTAGAAACAATAAAAGAACATAAGTTCATTTACTTAGAAAGAGACAATGTAACAAACTATATCGACTTTTGGGAGTTAGTAGATAGTGAAGAGAACATGGACTGCGATTATCTACACGGTGTACTTGCTAGTATCAAAGGTAAATACAACGAAGGATATGGAGCATTCACAAAAACAGGCTATATCTTTGGAACTGACGCCCCAATCGACTATGAAGTAGATCAAAAATACGGCTTTCAAGAAAAAATAATACCAGAACAAAAATATCTTGTGTTTGAACACCCAGGATTCAATGAGGCAATGTTTGGAAAAGCCTTAGAAGAAACAAGAAAAGCAGCAAAAGACTTTGATTTTGAAATGAATAACTACATCAAAGACAATCAATTTGTTGAAGCATATGAACATAATGGTATGGAACTTTGCTACTACTTTATAAGAGTCCCATTAAAAAGCAGATAATCTGCTTTTTTCTTTTGATATAGCTAACTTTATTCATAAATAACGTTTTCATCCTATAAATAACAAAACAAGGTATGTAAAAAAAAGTCCTTTTAGTATATAATACTAAATAGACAAAAGAGGGTGACAACATGAAAAGAGTAGGAATCGATATTGGATCTACAACGATAAAAGCTGTAGTTCTTGATAAAGAAGATAAGATTATATTTAAACAATACCTAAGACATCGTTCAAGTATAACGGGTTCTTTAATTACGCTTATACAAGCGATTAATGAACAGTTTACAAATGAAAAGATGTTTTTTAATTTTACAGGTAGTGCAGGAATGTTACTAGCTGACAGTATAAAAGCACAATTCACACAAGAAGTAATGAGTAGTACGATGGCCCTTAAAAGCAAACAACCAGATGTTGATGTTTGTATCGAATTAGGTGGAGAAGACGCTAAAATCATCTTTTTTGATGGAAATAGCGTTGAACAACGTATGAATGGAACTTGTGCTGGTGGAACTGGTGCATTTATTGATCAAATGGCAACGTTACTGAATACAGACAGTGCACATCTTAATGAAATAGCATACGGATACAAGCAAATATATCCAATCGCTTCAAGATGTGGTGTTTTTGCAAAGTCTGATATTCAACCACTATTAAATCAAGGAGCGAATCACAATGATATCGCAGTATCCATTTACCAAGCAATAGTAAACCAAACAATTGCAGGGTTATCTCAAGGAAGAAAAATAAAAGGAAAAGTAGCTTTCTTAGGAGGACCATTAACATTTAGTAGTATGTTACGTGAAAGATTTATCGAAACATTAAATCTAAAAGATATATTCTTCCCTGAAAACGGAGAAGTATTTGTAGCATATGGCGCAGCTCTACAAGCGACAGATTCAAAATTCACAGTAAAAGAGTTAATAGAACGTATTCACAATTACGAAAAAGAAATCGAAGTAAAAAATAGAAAAACACTAGGTAAACTATTTGAAAATAAACAAGAATATACAGATTTCTTAGAAAGACATGACAAAGCACGTGTTTCTGAGAGACCACTAAAAGATTACAAAGGAAATGCCTATCTTGGTGTTGATGCAGGTTCAACAACAACAAAACTTGTATTAATCAGTGAAGAGAATGAGCTACTATATTATTTCTATTCCCACAACAAAGGGAATCCTGTAGATATGGTGAAATCAGCTCTATATGAAATCTACACGTTAAAGAATGAAGAAACACATATCAAAAGTGCATTTAGTACTGGATACGGTGAAGAACTCATTAAAAATGCATTTAATTTAGATGGTGGTGAAGTGGAAACAATTTGCCACTACAAAGCAGCTTCTTACTTCTTAGAAGAAGTAGACTTTATTATCGATATTGGTGGACAAGATATGAAATGTTTCAAGATCGATAACAATGTTATTAGTAGTATTATCTTAAATGAAGCTTGTAGTAGTGGGTGTGGTAGCTTCTTAGAAACATTCTCTACAAATCTAGGTTATGATATAAAAGACTTCTCAAATCTAGCATTAGATAGCTTAGAACCTGTCGATTTAGGAAGTCGCTGCACTGTTTTTATGAATAGTGGTGTAAAACAAGCACAAGCAGAAGCCGCAAAAACAGAAGATATCAGCGCAGGACTAGCATATAGCGTTGTAAAAAATGCTTTATATAAAGTAATCCGTGCTGTAGATATCAAAAGAGAATTGGGAAGTAATATCATAGTACAAGGTGGTACTTTCTATAACAATGCTGTTCTAAGAGCGTTTGAAAAAGAAATTGAAATGAATGTTGTTCGTCCAAATATCGCCGGTTTAATGGGTGCATTTGGAGCCGCTTTAATCGCAAAAGAGAAATCAAATGAAACATCAACACTCGTTTCGAAAGATGAACTAGACTTATTTACATATAAAACAAAAATAACAACTTGTCGATTATGCCAAAATCATTGTTCTTTAACAATAAACATCTTTAATGATAAAAAATATATCTCAGGTAATAGATGTGAACGAGGTGCAGGGTTACAAACAAGTAAAGAACACATACCAAACTTGTACTTATATAAATTAGATAAAATAAATAGTTATATATCAGACGAAACAAAAACATACAAAGGAACAATAGGAATACCTATGGTCCTAAACATGTATGAAAATATTCCATTTTGGTGGACATTCTTTGATACTTTAGGATACCAAGTAGTATATAGTGATCGTTCTAGTAAAAAAATATATGAACTTGGACAAGACAGCATCCCAAGTGACACAGCTTGTTACCCTGCGAAACTTGTTCATGGACATATCGAAAACCTACTAACAAAAGAAACTGATTACTTATTCTATCCTAATATGCCTTTCAACTTTATTGAAAAAGACTATAGAGATAACGAATTCAACTGCCCGATAGTGGCATTCTATCCTGAAGTAATCGGTGCGAACTTAGAAGATTTACCACTCGAAAAATACTTAACACCATATCTTAGTTTAAACCGTAAAGATAAGTTTGTTAGTAACATCTATGATTCCCTTAAGAATCAATTATCATTCACAAAGAAAGAGCTAAAGAAAGCATTTGATAAGTCTTTAGAAGAATATGTTAACTTCCGTCTAGACGTATTAGAAAAGGGAAAAGAAGCACTATCCTTCGCAGAAAAAGAAGGAAAACCAGTAATATTACTCGCAGGTCGTCCTTATCATATTGATCCAGAAATCAATCACGGGATCCCAAAACTACTGAGAAGTCTGGATGTAGTTGTTATTAGCGAGGATTCAGTAAATACATTTGCCGATCAATCAAAAGTAAATGTATTAAATCAATGGACATACCATACTAGACTATACGATAGCGCAAAATTCATATCAAAAATTCCAAATGCAAACTTGATACAACTAGTAAGCTTTGGTTGTGGATTAGATGCTATTACAACAGACGAAGTAAAAGATATCTTAGAAAAAGAAAACAAACTATACACAGGTATCAAAATTGATGAAGTAAACAATTTAGGTACCGCAAACATCAGAATTAGAAGCTTACTTTCTACAATGAAGGAGGTAAACTAATGGCTAAATTAATATATGAAGATGGACGTGTTCTATTTACAAAAGAAATGAAAAAAGACTACACCATCCTAATCCCATCAATGGCACCATACCATTTTGGATATTTCGTACCAACATTAAGAAGCATGGGATTCAAAGCAGAAGTACTAAAAAATACAAGCTTTGATGTAATCCATGAAGGAATGAAGTACTCACACAATGATATTTGTGTTCCCGCAATGTTAGTAATAGGACAATTCATTGATGCAATGAAAAGTGAAGGTTATGATACACATAAAGTAGCTTTAATCATCACCCAAACAGGTGGTGGATGTAGAGCTAGTAATTATATCTCACTACTAAGAAAAGCCTTCAAACAAGCAGGATATGAATACATTCCTATCATCAGTGTGAACGCTGGTGGTTTAGAATCAAACCCTGGGTTTGAAGTTACTCCAACTGTTTTACTAAAACTTATGACTGCTGTAATGATGGGTGACATGGTGATGCAAGTGTATAACGAAATCGCACCATACGAGGTAAACAAAGGTGAAACAGAAAAAATCTACCAAAAAGTCCAAGAAGAAGTATTTCCATACTTCTACAGAAAATTCTTTAGACTACTTGGCTTTCCAAAAAAACAACTATCATATATCGCAAAAGCATTCAGCGATATAGAAGTCGATAAAACAGTGAAAAAACCACGTGTTGGAATTGTAGGAGAAATCTATGTAAAATACAGTCCACTTGGTAACAACGGCCTAGAACAGACATTAAGAGATGAAGGTTGTGAAGTAGTTACACCTAACATGCTAGACTTCTTTATGTACACATTTGATAGTTCTAGACATGATATCTTACGATATGGTGGTAAAAAATCTATCGCAAGAATTTATCGCTTCTTATTATGGTTTATTGAGAAAAGAAGAAACAGAATTCGTAAAATACTAAAAAAATATGGATTTAGGGACTTTACAAAATACCAAGATTTGCGTAAAATGAGTGAAGGCTTCTTGCCACATGCAATGCATGTAGGAGAAGGCTGGTTACTAACTGCAGAAATGGTTGAGCTTATTCATAGTGGAGCTCCAAATATCGTATGTACGCAACCATTTGGTTGTTTACCAAACCATATCGCAGGTAAAGGGATGTTTAAAAAACTAAAAAATGCATTCCCTGAAAGTAATATTGTTGCGATTGATTACGACACATCTGCAACAGAAATTAATCAATTAAATAGAATAAAATTAATGATAAGCAATGCAAAACGTAATATGTAGAAATATTACGTTTTGTAATGTATAATGGATTTGGTGATAATATGGCAATAAAATATGAATTAAAACACGTTTGTAAACAAACGGGAGCAAGATTAGGTGTCTTACATACTCCTCATGGAAGTTTTGACACACCAATCTTTATGCCTGTAGGAACAAAAGCTACAGTAAAAACATTAGAAGTACCAGAAATAGAAGAAGTAAGTGATGGATTAATCCTAGGTAACACATATCACTTATGGCTTCAACCAGGTGACGACATCGTCAAAGACCATGGCGGAATCAGAGGGTTTATGAAATGGGATCATGCACTACTTACAGATAGTGGTGGATTCCAAGTATTTAGTTTAAGCAATATGCGAAAAATATCAGAAGAAGGTGTTATGTTTAGACATCATAAATCAGGTGAAAAACTATTTATGGCACCAGAAGATAGCATTCGTATTCAAAACAACCTTGGGGCAGATATCATTATGAGTTTTGATGAATGTCCTCCATTTGATAGTAGTTACGACTACATGAAGAAAAGTGTAGAAAGAACAATCAGATGGGCAAAAAGAGGGAAAGATGCACATAAAAACACTGCTGACCAGGCATTGTTTGGTATCGTTCAAGGTGGTCCTTACGAAGATTTACGAAAGATGTGTGCTGAAGCGCTAATTGAAATGGATTTTCCTGGTTATAGTATTGGTGGTTTAAGTGTTGGAGAGACCAAAGAGGAAATGTACAAAGTCCTTGACTACTTAAAAGATACTATGCCAACAAATAAACCAAGATACTTGATGGGTGTAGGAACACCTGATGATCTGATTGAAGGTGTCATTAGAGGTATTGATATGTTTGATTGTGTTAACCCAACACGTATGGCAAGACATGGTAGTGCTATGACACATTCAGGTAGAGTGGTCATAAAGAATAAATCATATGAAAGAGACCTATCTCCACTTGATGAGCACTGTGATTGTAAAGTATGTAAAACATATACAAAATCATACATTAGACATCTATTTAAAGGGGACGAACATCTTGGTCCTAGACTTGTGAGTTATCACAATCTATACTTCCTTAAAACGCTTATGAAAGACATTAGACAAGCCATTCAAGAAGATAGACTACTAGACTTTAAAAAAGAATTCTTTGAGAAATACTACAAGTAAGCCATGAATTATGAATTTATATTAAACTTTCTTATAATCTATGGTATAATAAAATAAATTGTTAATTGGAGGTAATATTATGTTTGAGTCAATAGATAATTTTAATCAAAAACCCTCAATTAAGGTAATCGGTGTTGGTGGCGGTGGTGGAAACGCTGTAAACAGAATGATCGAAAACGACGTTCAGGGTGTTGAATTTATCGCAATAAACACAGACGCACAAGTCTTAAGGCTTTCAAAAGCTGATTCAAGAATGCAAATTGGTAAAATGTTAACAAGAGGTTTGGGTGCCGGTGCAGATCCAGAAGTTGGACGACGCGCTGCAATCGAAAGCGAAGATGAAATTCGTGAACTTCTTTCCGAAACAGATATGGTATTTATTACTGCTGGGATGGGAGGAGGAACTGGTACAGGTGCTGCACCAGTTATCGCAAAAATCGCTAGAGAACAAGGTTGTTTAACAATCGGTATCGTTACTAAACCATTTAGTTTTGAAGGTCGTAGAAGAGTTGCTACTGCACTTGAAGGACTAGACGAACTAAAACCATTTGTAGACACATTAATTGTTGTGCCGAACGATCGTTTACTTTACGTTGTTGATCGATCAACAAGTATGCTTGAGGCATTTAGAGAAGCAGATAACGTACTACGTCAAGGGGTTCAAGGTATTGCTGAAATCATCACAGTACCTGGGTTAATTAACGTGGATTTTGCTGACGTAAAAACTGTAATGAAAGACAAAGGTACTGCACTAATGGGTATCGGTATCTCAAGTGGGCAAGAACGTGCAATAGAAGCTACTAGAAAAGCAATCCATAGTCCTCTACTAGATGCAAACATCGATGGAGCAACAGATGCCATTGTAAACATCAGTAGTGGTGTAGATATCGCTTTATGGGAAGTAAATGAAGCTATAGAAGCAATTCAAAACGCTTCATCAACAGAAATCAATATCATTTATGGAACAACGATTAATCAAGATATCAAAGAAGAAGTAATCGTTACAGTAATCGCAGCTGGATTTGATGAGAAATCATCAGTCGAATTTAAAGATATTGGTGTGAAACCTCATGAAGAAGAACCAGAAGAAGATACAAAGGTTGAGGAACCAAAAAAGAAAAAACGTCGTAAAGACAAAAAGAACAAAAATGACAATGATGAAGAAGAAACAAAATCTTCTATCCCTTCGTGGTTAAAATCTAGATTTAAATAAGCGCGAATAGCGCTTTTTTAATTAAAAAAGGTGATTTGATGAATAAACGATTCTTAATTTTCTATATTGTAGTTGTAATCATTATTATAGCTACATTAATCCTATACAAAGACATAAGCGATATGCTACAGATGATCCTGTTTTCACTTATCATCATACTTACAAGCATCTACACTTATGGAACAAGGAGAAACAAATGATTTGGCATGTAAAAGAAACAAAAAACAACATCAACAATCAAACAATTGTTGCCGCAACAAAGTATTTTACACCTTCACAAATGAGAGAACTCTTTCATGAAGGAATTAATCACTTTGGTGAAAACAGAATAGAACTACTCTTAGAAAAACAAGCAGAACTAACAGATTTAAACATCACATGGCATATCATTGGAACATTACAAACCAAAAAAGTAAAAAAAGTGATTAACAATATAAGCTATCTTCACAGTTTAGACAATATCAAACTTGCTACAGAGATTGAAAAACGTAGAACAACACCATTAAAGTGTTTTATCCAAGTTAACATAAGTGGAGAAGACTCAAAACACGGACTAGAAATCAACGAAGTAATCCCATTCATAGATGAAATAAAAGATTATAAAAATATTGAAATCATTGGTCTTATGGGAATGGCAATGTATACTAATAATGAAGAAACAATCAGTAACTCATTCAATACACTAAATGAATTACTAATAACAATAAACAAAGAAAGAAACCTTAAACTAAAAGAACTCAGCATAGGAATGAGCAATGATTACTTAATCGCAATCAAACACAACGCAACATTTTTACGCTTAGGTAGTTGTTTATTTGAGAAAGAGGTGTAACAAATGGCAAAAGGGAAAGACGCTTTAGATCGTGTATCATTTATCAAAATGACAAAAGAGGAAGATGTTTTAAAACTAGGTGATCAATTAATGTATGGAACTCCATTAATTATTAACTTTGAATCATATGACGAAGTACAAGGTACAAAAGTCATAACATTTCTAAGTGGAGTAACATATGCAATCGACGGAGAAATAGAACAAATACATGATAAAATCTTTCTATTCGCATCAAAGAAAGACTACAAAGACGGTTCTCTTCGTAAATTCATAAAAGATTACAAAAATAGATGAGGTAACTCATCTTTTTATTATGAAATTCGAAGATATTATTAAAAACATCAATCACTCTGACATCAAACTCACAAAATTCCTAAACCTATCCGAACAAGCCCAAGTAAAAAATCACCTAAAATATGCTGATTTTCAACTTATTGGCGGTTATCAAAATCCTGAATACAAAAGATTACTACTAAACACAAATGACCCAGAAATCACATGTTTTAAAATCATCTACAACAAGAACTTTCTTACCTTAACTCATTCAAACATATTAGGTACATTCTTATCAAAAGGATTAGAACGTAATACAATAGGTGATATCCTAGCTGAAGATGATATATTCTTTTGTATCTCTGAAATAAAAGAATACTTACTACAAGAATTCACAATGATCTCAAACACAAAAGTATCCTTACAAGAAATCGATGGTACAGATTACAAAAGAACCATCAACCTACAAGAAGATAAAACATTTATCGATAGTATGAGATTAGATCTAGTCGTAAGTAAAATAGCTAATATAAGTAGAGATAAAGCCAAATACTTCATCCTAAACGACTTTGTTAAAGTGAACCATCTTATCACATTAAAACCTACCAAAACAATCAAGGAAGAAGATATCATATCAATTCGAAAATATGGTAGATTTCAAATCATCGATACAAAGAAACGATCAAAAAAGAATAAAATAATCCTTATTTATGGAAAATTCATATAAAAGGGTTGTATTTTACATAATATTTGTTAAAATAACAAAGTAATAAGACATTGAAGAGGACACGTTATATAACGCATTTATTGACAGAGACCAAGATTAGCTGAAAACTTGGATAAATAACTTATATAAATATCACCTCTGAGTTTAAGATTCGATATGTAGGATCTTACGTATCTAGGCGTTAACTAGTTAAGAGCTGCGCAAGCAGAACCAAGGTGGTACCGCGGATTTATTAGTTCGTCCTTATTTTAGGACGAGCTTTTTTTATTATTTAAAGGAGGGGATAAATATGAAAAAGAAACTAACTGGATTTAGTGAATTTATTGGCTTATCATACTTAAGAAGAAACCCATTATGTGTACTAATATTCATACTATTCGCATCAGGATTTTATGGAATATATCAATTACACTACATGATTAGACCACATTTGACATCACTGATCACAGAACTAATACTAACATTCATATTTATTATTTTGCTAGTAGTGGTATATCAACTTATAAAGATATATTCAAACCACCAATACAAAAAAGGAATACGATAAAACAAGATTATAATATAGGAGGATATTATGGACTATAAAGATACATTATTAATGCCTAAGACCGAATTCAAAATGAGAGGTAACTTAGGACAAAACGAACCAAAAATGCATGAAGCATGGAACAATCAAGATTTATACAACAAAAGACTAGAAAAAAACAAAGACAATAAACCATACGTACTACACGATGGGCCACCATACGCAAACGGAAACATCCATATTGGACATGCGTTAAACAAAGTACTAAAAGACTTTGTTGTACGCTATAAAAGTATGAGAGGTTTTTATACAAGATACGTACCAGGTTGGGATACACATGGTCTTCCAATCGAAACTGCACTTGTTAAAAACAAAAAAGTAAAACGCCACGAAATCCCAAAAGTAGAATTCAGAAAACTTTGTGCTGAATACGCCTTAGAACAAGTAGACAAACAAAGAGAACAATTCAAACGCTTAGGAATCTTAGGTGAATGGGATAACCCATATATCACTTTAAAAGAAAAATATGAAGCTTCACAAATGGAAGTATTCGCAGACATGGTAGAAAAAGGACTAATCTTCAAAGGAAAGAAACCAATCTTTTGGTCTCCTTCAAGTGAAACAGCACTAGCTGAAGCAGAAATCGAATACCATGACAAAAAAGATGCTTCAATCTATGTAGCGATGGACGCAGTAGAAAAACTAGACATAGAATTTGATTTCAAATTCATCATCTGGACTACAACTCCTTGGACAATCCCAGCAAACCTTGCAATCGCTGTAGGAGAACAAATCGAATACGACTTCATCAAAGTAAATGGTGAAACAATCTACTTAATGGCAACAGATTTAGTAGAAGACTTAACACAACTATTCGAATGGGAATCAACAGAACTAGTAAAAAGAGTTCGCGGTAGAGAACTAGAAAATATGACATACAAACATCCTCTATACGAAAGAATCAGCCCAGTTGTATTAGGACACCACGTAACAACTGAAGGTGGTACTGGATTAGTACATACAGCTCCAGGACACGGGGAAGATGACTTCATCATCGGACAAAACTACGGACTAGAACCATTCTGTCCAGTAGATGGAAAAGGTAATATGACAGCTGAAGCTGGACGTTACGAAGGTATGTTCATCGAAGAATGTAACAAAGAGGTATGTCTAGACTTAGACAAAGACGGATCATTATTAAAATTAGTATGGATTACACATAGTTACCCACATGACTGGAGAACTAAAAAACCTGTAATCTTTAGAGCGACTGCACAATGGTTCGCATCAATCGAATCATTAAAAGACGCAATGATCAATGAAATCAAAGAAATCACATGGTATCCAAAATGGGGAGAAATCCGCATGGAGAACATGGTAAAAGATAGAAAAGCATGGTGTATCAGCCGTCAACGTACTTGGGGAGTTCCAATCCCAGTATTCTATAACGAAGACGGAACTGAAATCCTAGATGCAGAAATAATTCGCCACGTCGCAAAAGTATTCGAAGAAAAAGGAAGTAACGCTTGGTACGAAATGGACGCTAAAGAATTATTGCCTTCAGGTTACACAAACCCTGCTTCACCAAACAATGAGTTCACAAAAGAAACAGACATCCTAGATGTATGGTTTGATAGTGGAACATCACACAAAGGTGGAATGAAAGACTTTGGTTTAGAATACCCAGCTGATTTATACTTAGAAGGATCAGATCAATACAGAGGTTGGTTTAATAGTTCATTATCTACAGGTGTTGCCGCAATGGGTAAATCACCATACAAAACATGTTTAACACATGGTTTCGTATTAGATGGAGACGGACGCAAAATGTCTAAATCATTAGGGAATGTAGTAGACCCACTTAAAATCATGAAGCAAATGGGTGCAGATATCTTACGTTTATGGGTAGCGAGTGTAGATTACCAAAGTGATGTTAGAATCAGTAACGACATGATGAAACAAGTTGCTGAAAGCTACAGAAAAATCAGAAACACATTCCGTTTCATGCTTGGTAACCTAGCAGACTTCAACCCAGAAACTGACACAGTACCTTATAATGAATTAGGAGAAATCGATAAATACATCACACTAAAACTAAATAAATTAGTAAGTGATGCATTATATAGATATGATCACTTTGAATTTGACGCAGTATATAGAGATATCACAAACTTTGTAACAAGAGAAATCAGTGCATTCTACTTAGACTTCACAAAAGATGTTCTATATATCGAAGAAGCAAATAACCTACAAAGAAGATCAATCCAAACAGTATTATACGAGGTAACTTCTTCACTATTAAAACTGTTAACTCCATATTTACCACATACAACAAACGAAGTATACACACATCTTCCTTTCCATAAAGAAGAAAATGTATACTTAGAAAATATGCCAGAAGTAAAAGACTTACAAGACACTGAATTATTAGAAAAATACGATACATTCATGTTAGTAAGAGACAACGTACTAAAAGCATTAGAAGAAGCAAGAAACAACAAAGTAATCGGTAAATCTTTCAACGCAAAACTAACACTTTACCCAGAAAACGAAGTAAAAGACTTACTAGAAAACTTAAACATCAACCTACAACAAGTATTTATCGTTTCACAATTAGAAATCAAAGAAGGTACTGGAGAATTTACTTTCCAAAACCTATCAATTGACGTACAAAAAGCTGAAGGTGAAACTTGTGATAGATGTTGGCAAGTAGTACCTGAAACAAAAGAAGGACTATGTCCACGTTGTGAAGCAGTTGTAGAAAACACGAAATAATTTGTAACTTATCAAAAGAAGTGGTAAAACACTTCTTTTTTGATATAATATTTTTTAGGAAGTGATAACAATGAAAGAAATAATAACAGTTTTAACACTACTATTAGTAGTCGCATTATCAGGATGTGGTGAAGAAGAAGTAAATCCATTTACAGCCCCAGAAGAAGGGTTTCAACTAACAGAAACAGACACACTGGATTTTACTTATAACAACGGATTAGAAGAAACAGAGTTATTCTCATACCAGTTCGCAAACACATACTATCTATATAAAGATGCAGAAACAGAAACAAACGAAACACATTACGACTTTACAAACATCAACGACTATAGATTAATGAGTGATGATTTTAAAACATTTATTGAATCATTTGATATGATCAAACTTGTAAAAACATCATCAACAATCAACAGTGATTTAGAACTTAGTAAAGGTGCAACAGACTCATCATACAATTACGATAAATTAACGGTGTACACTTCTACAGAAGTATATGCAAGTATCGTTACAACGAATGGTGTTCAAATGCGTATTTCATATTCTATCTTTGATACAAACAAAGGAGAATTTTATGTACCTAGTTATATCGTCATTGAAACAGTAGAATTACATGAAAGTATTCATTTCAATTTCTTAAACCCAACAAACGAGTATAATAACAATCACGCAGCAATCGTTGACTTCAAAACATCATTAATCGTATTGCCACCACGTACAGCATATGAACAAGAGTTCTTAACAGAAAAAGAAACAGATTTAAGTGAAGGAGATTACTTTACTCAAATCACATCAATCAATGCTGGTATGTTAGGAGAGTATGATGTTTGTAGTACAGAAGATCAAATTGAATGCTTTGACAAAATCACATACGGTGTCTTTGCACAAGTATATGAATCAACAGAACAAGAAGTAATCGACTTCTATGTAGATAACTTCAGAGGCAACTACGAAGGAGAAACCTTCTACTTCATAGTAAACGGTGAAACATTCAAAATTACCAACATAGAAGAAACACAAATCCAAGATAGTGCAAATAATGTACTTACAGTAGTAAACATCAATATCGAATTCTATTAAAAACAAGTTTTAAACTTGTTTTTTTTATATAATCTAATATAATTAGATTGTCGTTAATCTTATGATATGGATAAGAGATGAACAAGCCCCCTTAAATTGGCTTACGCGGACTAATAGGAGGTGTATTATGGAACGAAAAATTAAATTTAACCTTAAGAACATAAGTTTCTATTTTTTAGGGTTTTTTATTTTGAGTTTAGGAGTAAATTTAATGCTCCGATCAAACCTTGGTGCTGGACCTTGGGATACTGTTACAGCAAACCTGCATGTTTTGCTAAGTAAACAGTTCTCATTTATTACCTTAGGTACAGTGTCATTTGTCATTTCATTCACCATTATGTCTGTTGTATTATTATATACGAGGAAATGGGTTTTAATCGGAATGATTATCCCAATGTTCTTTGTAGCTTTCACAATCGACTTATGGGATATTGTATTACTTGGAGATTTTGAGCCACAGGCTATCGCATTCAAAATCACAATCAGTATCATCGGTGCAGTTTTAATCCCACTTGGATTAAGCTTTGTCATCGCTAGTAACTTTCCAGCATTCGTATTTGATGAATTCACATTTATGATGATGGATATTACAAACATTAAAAGTGTTACAATCATACGTCTAGGAATCGAAGCACTTGGTGTATCACTAGGTATTTTATTTGGATTCTTAGCAGGTATTCAATTTGGCGATGTAGGAATCGCAAGTATCATAGTTGTTATTATGCTGCCACCATTACTAGAATTCTTCCTACAGAAATTAGGTGCAATCAATGAAAACACAAATTAACTTAAAAAATACAATTGCTTATTTAATTGGAATGATTTCTATCGCTTTAGGAGTAGTATTAATGCTTCGAAGTGATCTAGGTAATAGTAGTTGGGATAGCTTACATTATGCTTTACATATGACTTTGCCAATTACAATGGGACAAGCAACAATCGTTGTCGCAGTAGTTGTAACTGCAATTGTAATCATAATGAATAAAGACTTTAAATACCTATTAATGTTCATCCCTATCTTCTTAGTAGGAAATTTCATAGACTTATTTAACCTTGTAATATTAAAAGACTTCACAGTAACAACATTACTTCCACAACTAATTACTTTCATAGTTGGTATTACCATACTACCAATGGGTGGAGCACTATTAATTGTATCAACATACCCAGCAGGTGTCTTTGATGAATTAATGCTAAGTATTTCAAGAGTATTGAAAACATCAAAAATAGTATTGATTCGTGTTATAATGGAGATATCAGCAGTTCTATTAGCCTTAGCAATTGGACTAATAGATGGATTTGGCTTAGGAAAAATATATTACGGTACTATCATTTTTGCCTTTAGTGTCGGGATATTTGTAAAATATTTTGTAAAATTATTTGAAAGGATGTTACACAATGAAATTAAATAAACTAATCGATCATACTTATTTAAAAGCATTTGGAACAAAAACAGAAATTGATCAACTATTAAAAGAAGCAAAAGAATACGACTTTAAAAGCGTATGTGTGAATCCATCATGGGTTGCTTATTCAAACGAAGCATTAAAAGGAACAGATGTACTTGTATGTACAGTTATTGGATTCCCTCTAGGAGCAAACACAACACAAACAAAAGTATTTGAAACAGTAGATGCAATCAGCAAAGGTGCTGATGAAATCGATATGGTATTAAATATCGGTAAAGTCAAAGAACAAGATTATGATTTCATCTACAACGAAGTTTTAGGAATTAAAGAAGCATGTAAAGACTTAACACTAAAAGTAATCTTAGAAACTTGTTACTTAACAAAAGAAGAAATTAGATTATCAAGTGAAGCTTGTATCAAAGCAGGTGCAGATTTTGTAAAAACATCAACTGGATTTGGAACAGGTGGAGCGTTAATTGAAGACGTAAAAATCATGAAAGAAGTAGCAAAAGACAAACAAGTAAAAGCATCAGGTGGCGTGAGAAGCGCAGAAGATGTTGAAAATATGGTGAAAGCTGGAGCAACACGTATTGGAACTAGTAGCGGAGTAAAACTAGTACAAGGTCAAGTTGCTGACAGCGATTATTAGGAGGTAATATTATGGCTACACCGCATATTGAAGCAAAAGAAAATGTAATCGCAAAAACAGTATTAATGCCTGGAGATCCATTACGCGCTAAATTTATCGCAGAAACGTTCTTAGAAAACGTAGTAAAATTTAACAACGTACGTAACATGTTTGGATACACAGGAACTTACAAAGGAAAAACAATCAGTGTAATGGGTAGTGGTATGGGAATGCCTAGTATTGGTATTTACTCATTCGAACTATTCAAATTCTATGGTGTTGAAAACATCATCCGTATCGGAAGCTGTGGTGCATACACAGAGAAACTAGACTTATATGACGTAATCCTTGTTGACAAAGCATGGAGCGAATCATCATACGCACAAACACAGTTATGTTCAGACGAAGTAATTGAATATACTTACCCAGATGCATCCCTAAACGAAAAACTAGAAAACATCGCACAAGAATTAAACATCCCAATCACAAAAACATGTATTCACAGTAGTGATGTATTCTACAGAGAAAACTTCAAAATTTACGAGCAAATTCGTGATGAAAAAGGAGCATTAGCTGTAGAAATGGAAAGCTTTGCTTTATTCCATAACGCAAAAGTAACTGGTAAAAAAGCAGCATGTTTACTAACAGTATCAGATAACTTAGCAACAGGTGAAGAAACAACTTCAGAAGAAAGACAAAACGCATTTACAAGAATGATGGAAATCGCTCTTGGAATGGCTGAATAAAAAATAACAAAAAGTGCATACGCACTTTTTTAGTAGGTGACTATAATGTATCAAACACATAAACAAGACAATTTAATCTTTAATCATTTAAAAACAAACAAATTTAAATCAATTAGAATCAGAGTCTCTTTTCTAACTCCCATCACAAAAGAAAATGCCACATTACGTGCCATTTTACCTTATATGATGCGTGCAGGAAGTAAAAACTTCCCACAAAGAAAAGACGTTACAATCAAACTAAATGATTTATACAGCGCAAAATTCAGTGCCGCAGTAAGCAAAAAAGGTGCGAACCACGTTGTCGTATTTGATCTTGCATTAATCAATGATGATTACACGTTATTTAATGAGAATTTATTCTTAGAAGGATTACACTTCTTAGAAGATATCATTTATAACCCGCTTTTATCAAAAGAAACATACAAAGAAGAATATAGACTAATGGAAGAATATTATTATTCACTATATTCAAACAAAATGCGCTATACAATAAATAATCTAGTAAACACAATGTTTAAAGATGAACTATATAAAATAAACGCACTAGGTGATATTGAAACTTTAAAAACAATCTCATATGAAGATGTTTTAAAAGCATACAGTGAAATGATACATAAAGACAAAGTATCAGTAACTGTTGTAGGAGATATTGAATACGACTACACACTAAACTTAATCACAAAAATGTTTAAAACACATCCACATATAGAAGACCTAGTTCTTATTGAAAACAAATATACAAAATCAAATATCAAAACAATCGAAGAAACACAAGACGTCGAACAAGCGAAACTAGTTCTTGGATACCGTCTGGACATCTTCTATAAAGAAAGTGCGTATTATCACGCTTTGATGTTTGATATGTTATTTGGTGGAAGTAGTGAAAGTTTATTATTCAAAACACTTCGTGAGGAATTGGGACTTGTATATAGTGTTCAAGGCTCATACAATCCTTTTAAAGGAGTTTATTTCATTTATATAGGAATCAACAAAGAAGAAAAAGAAAATACATTAAAACAAATAAATACACTGATACAAAAAGTCATCAATCAAGCAATTGAAGAAGATTACTTAGAAATCGCAAAAAAACAATATACAAACAGTTTAATCCAAAGTTATGATTCTCTATCAGGACTAACATACAAACTAGAACACGCAAGTCTATATGAAACAGAACTGAATATCAATAAAACACTAGAAACAATCAACAAAGTAACACTACAAGATATCAGTCATGTAGCTCAAAAACTGAAACTAGACACAATCAGTTTTTTAAAGGGTGAAGACAATGAATAAAATCACATACAAAGACATCAAAGAAACAATCCATCACCACACATTAAAAAACGGATTAAACGTATATTTACTACAAAAAGAAAACACACATAAAATATATACAACAATCTCAACAAACTTTGGATCAATCAACACAACACTAACAGATAACACATTACTACCTGAAGGTATTGCCCATTTCTTAGAGCACAAACTCTTCGAACAAAACAACGAAGACATCTCAAAACAGTTTGCTTTAAACCAAGCATCTGTGAATGCATACACACAAAACAGCAGAACAACATACTTATTTAACTGTACAGACAATTTTTATGTTAACTTAGAGTTATTGCTTCATTTCGTGTTCCATCCACAGTTTACACCTTCAGGAATTGAAAACGAAAAGAAGATCATCGAACAAGAAATCAAGATGTATTTAGATAACCCAAATACCGTTTTATATAATGGGATCATGAATAACTTATTCATAACACACCCAATCAAAAACGAAATCCTAGGAAGCATTGAATCGATTTCACATATCGATAAAGATATCCTAGAAAAAACACACAAAGAGTACTATCACCCACAAAACATGCTTTTATTTATTGCGGGTAATATCAACGTTGAAGAAACAATTAAATTCCTAGAAGAACACTGTACAACTGATTTTGGAGATTTAGAAAAACTTCCAAAAATCAAAGAAGAAGAACTAAAGATAAACAAAGCAACTGATCAAGCATATAAAGATATCATCTTACCAAACTACCTACTAGGTATTAAACTACCAGGTACCAAAAAAGAAGATATCATGAAACAAGAACTAGCAATCGGTGTATTATTAGACTTAATCATCGGTAAAACGACTGATATCTATCAAGAACTATTAAGTGAAGGTCTCATCAATGATTCCTTTGGTTTAGAAATATCCTTACATGAAACATACGGATACATCTTACTAGGAAGTGAATCCTCTAAAGTAGAAGAACTACATAAGAAACTAATCACTATCCTCCAAAACCTAGATGTTTCATCCATTAAAGAAGAGGATTTCCTCAGAAATAAAAAACAAACATTAGGAAATTACATTCATTCTTTAAATAGTATTGAATTTATCGCAAGTGCATTTACAAAATATCACTATCAAAACGATAGCTTATTTAATATCTTAAGTGTTTCTAGAGATTTAACGCTTCAAGACCTATTAGAAGTTACTACATACTTCACAAACAAAGATTTATACAGTAAATACACAGTATATCCAAAAAAAGATGAAGAATAATCTTCATCTTTTTAATTACATATTAATGTTTCTAAAGATCCAGTCTCCTAGATTTTTATATGTATCTTGTCTATTTAGTTCATTGATTACTTCATGACGACAATTATTAACTACAGTATATGTTACATTACTGTATCCATAGTTTTTATATAAGTTATGTAGTTTTTTACTCGCAATACCATAATCTCCAAATGCATCATAATCTCCACTTATAAAATATAACGGAGTAGAAGAAGCTGATTCTTGTATCTTCTTTTTATTTTGCGTTTCAATCATAAACTGTAATACATCACGCTGTGCAGCGATTGTGAGTGGTTTACCACATAGTTCACAGTTTACTGTATGATCCTGGATTTCACGGTCTTGTGAGATCCATTCTTTACGGTGATTGATGATACCATTCTTTTTCATAGACTTGACAGGTCCATCACCCATATTCGTAAACATTTTACTTATATGTTTTGGTCCTTTTAATTTTAATATAACATTAGCAAAGAATTTTGAAATTCTTAGTCTTGGTAGATTAAAATATCCTGTACCACTAAAGATTGCCTGGCTATATCTTCTATAATCGTATAGTATCGCATATCTTCCAACAAAAGAACCCATTGAATGAGCAAACATGATTACAGGTAGCCCTTCGTAGTGTTCCTCGATATAATCTCTTACTACTTGTACACCACCATATACTTTATGAAATCCCATTTCATCAGCGAAATGTGAATATTCTTTTACGTCTGTGCTTTCACCATGACCTAAATGATCATTTCCTATTACAACTAATCCTAAGCTGTTTAAGTACTCAGCAAACTCTCTATACCTAGATATATGTTCACTTTTACCATGTATTATTTGTACCACACCTTTAGGCTTTTTACGTCCTGTAGTCCATAAAAGTGTATTTAGTTCATTATCATAAGGGTCAAGGATTTTAATTTGTTTCTCCATAATAACACCTCCCTAACAAATTTATTATATCATAAAAGAGTCAAATTAGTATTTATTTCATATTAAAAATTTGATAAAATGGTGTAGAGGTGGTTATATGAAGAAATACATATTATCAATCGATCAAGGAACAACATCCTCAAGAACGATAATTTTTGATCTATTTGGCAACATAGTCAGTAGTAGTCAAAAAGAAATTAATATGATATACCAAAAAGATGGATATGTAGAACAAGATAGTTATGACATTTGGACAAGTGTGTTAAGTACTATGGCAGATGCGATGTTGAAAAAAGACATAAAAGTAGATGAAATACTAAGTATAGGAATCACAAATCAACGTGAAACAACAATCCTTTGGGATAAAAAAACAGGAATGCCAGTATACAAAGCTATTGTATGGCAAAGCAATCAATCAAATGATATTTGTGACGCATTAAAGGCTCAAAACTATGACTCCTTAATCCGCTCAAAGACAGGATTATTAATTGACCCATATTTTTCTGCATCAAAAATAAAATGGGTATTAGATAATATTGAAGGCGTTTCGGAACTCATGAAACAAGGCGACCTGATGTTTGGAACAGTTGATAGTTGGCTTTTATATAAACTAACAGGTAATCAAGTCCATAGAACTGATTATACAAACGCATCACGAACATTATTGTTTAATATTTATGATAAAAAATGGGATGATGAGTTACTTGATATCTTTGGAATAGATAAATCAGTTCTACCTGAAGTTTGTAGTAGTGATTCTCTGTTTGGATACACATCAGATATTACATTCTTTGGAGCTAATGTTCCAATTACTGGTATATTAGGAGATCAACAAGCTGCATTATTTGGACAAAAATGTTTCAATGTAGGTGAAATGAAGAATACATATGGAACTGGATGCTTTATGTTACTCAATACAGGAGATGTTCCATATCAAAGTGATCATGGTCTTCTAACAACAGTTGGCTATAGTCTCAACAATAAAATAACATACAGTTTAGAAGGAAGTGTCTTTGTCGCAGGTAGCGCAATCCAATGGCTTAGAGATGCATTAAACTTCTTCCCTGAAGCTGAACTAAGTGAAGAATTCGCAAAAGAAGTGAATGATAGTGGTGGTGTTTATGTTGTCCCATCATTTGTAGGACTTGGTACACCATACTGGGATAGTAAAGTAAAAGGAGCAATGTTTGGACTTACTCGTTCTGTGAATAAATATCACATCACAAGAGCAACTCTAGAATCTTTAGCATATCAAACAAAAGATATCATCAACGCAATGGAAGAGGATTCTAAGATTATCGTAAAGAAACTCAAAGTAGATGGTGGTGCAAGTAACAATAATCTCTTAATGCAATTTCAATCAGATATCATTAATAAAGAAGTCATTAGACCAACTGTGTTTGAATCAACAGCACTTGGTGCAATGTATATGAGTTCTATTGGTGTGAAACACTATACTATAGAGGATATAAGTAATATAGAAACAAAATACAAAGCATTCACTCCACATATGAACAATGAAAAAAGAGTATATCTATATAGTAAATGGAAAACAGCTATTAAGGCTGTCCAAACATTCAAATAAGGTGGACAAATTTGTCATAAAGTTTACTTTTTAAATTAAAGTATATAGTGTATAATGAAATAGGTGATAAAATGGAAGAATTAGTAAAATTTCAACAAGAAAAAGAACAAATAGAAAAGAAAATTAAAATTGCAGGGTTAGCTGCAGTAATCGGTGTAGCACTTGCTGTGTTACTATCGCAGTATTTCTATATTGGAGGGGCCATTGCCCTACCAGCACTTATCGTATTAGTGATCCAATCTGGTAGATTCAAGAAACTATCTAGAAGATTTAAATTAGAAGTACTTGTAGATGTAATCGCATCATTTGTAGAAGATGGTAAATTTGATCCAGATTATGGATTAGATATTAGAAAAGTCTATGCAACAGAATTCTTAAAAAGAGCTGATAGATACCACACAGAAGACTACCTAAGTGGTAAAATCGCAGGAGTTCAATTTGAATCAAGTGATGTAAAACTAGAAGAAAAACACGTTAGACATACAAAAAACGGAACACAAACTACATGGGAAACATATTTCATGGGACGTGTATTTATCTTCGAATTCAACAAATCATTTGATGGATACCTACAAGTATTAGAATCAGGTAGACCAACAGTAAACAGAAAATACAACAAAGTAAAAATGGAGAGTGTGAAATTCAACAAGAAATTCAAAACATTCTCAACAAGTGATCATTCTGCATTCTATGTGCTAACACCACATTTTATGGAAGCATTAATGGAATTTGAAAAGAATAACAAAGGTGTTATAAGATTCAGTTTTATAGACAACCTGTTATATATTGGTATCGATAATAGAAAAGATACATTTGAACTAAAAATGTTCAGAAAATTAGATGAACACTCATTCGACGAATTCAAAAAAGAATTATTCGTTGTAAAAGAAGTTGTTGAAGAGTTAAAGTTAAACAATAGTATATTTAAAAAATAAAGGAGAATAAAAATGGGAGACATCGGAATTATTTTAATCGTATTAGCAGTTGTAGTATTAGTACCATTATTCTGGTTCATCAGCACAATGAATGGACTAAGAAGATTAGAAGTTAAAGTAGAAGAAGCTGAATCAGGAATTGATGTAGCTTTAACAAAAAGATTTGACGTATTAACAAAATTAGTATCAACAACAAAAGGTTATGCAAAACACGAAGCAGAAACATTTGAAAATGTTACAAAATGGCGTCAAGGATTACCTAAGAAATTATCATTAGAAGAAAAGCAAGAGTTCATGGGTAAAATGGATGCAGTACAATCTGGTATCAACGTAGCAGTTGAAGCATACCCAGAATTAAAAGCAGACAAAATCTTTGGTAACTTACAAGCTTCAATTAGCGATGTAGAAGAACATCTACAAGCAGCAAGAAGATTATACAACTCAAACGTTTCAACAATTAATTCTAAAATCGTTACATTCCCTACTTCAATGGTAGCTGGTATGGTAAACGTAAGTAAAAAAGAATTCTTTGAAGCAGAACAAGCAAAAACACAAGATGTAGAAATTACATTCTAAAAAAGACCTAAACGGTCTTTTTTTATTACCAATTCTACATTTCTTTAGAAAAACAATCACATCTATTTCAGTTACAACATAAAACATTATGATAACAAACTCAATTATATAAATAATACTTGATAAACCTCCTACCAATGATTATCTGATATATGCAAAAAACACCATGATTTAATATACTAATCTCAAAGGAGTGATTACATGTTAAATCAAGTAATACTAGTCGGAAGACTAGTATATGATCCAGAACTAAAGAAACTAGATGATGGAAGAAGCGTAACACAAATAACACTAGCAATTCAAAGAGGTTACAAATCCGCAGAAAGTGGAGAATACGAAACAGATTTCTTAAGATGTTCCTTATGGAGTGGAGTAGCTGAATCAACAGTAGAATACTGTAAAAAAGGCTCAACTGTAGGTGTAAAAGCACGTCTTGTACAAAAGTATTACGAGATAAACGAGGAAAAGGGATTTAGTTATCCAGAAATCGTAGTTGACAAAATAACATTCATCAACACAAAAAAAGACTAAAAGTGTGAAAACACTTTTTTCTTTTTTATACTTTATATTTATTTATTAAATATATATAATTTGTTATAATATAGAAAGTCATGAAGTTGGTGATAAAAATGATACAATGGTTAAAAGACAATATTTTTGTAAAAGAAATGTTTATATATATATTAATTGCCGCAATAATATTCTATATTCCGGCATGGGGAAGTATGATTCTAGCAATCACTACTCATAATAACTACTATTACGCATTCAGTGCAAGTTACGTATTATTATGGGCAGGACCATTTACCCCAACAATACCAGCAATTCTAGGAATTGCGGTATTTTTAAAGCAAATTGTAAAACGAATAAAGGAGTGATACTATGAAACAATATTTAGACCTATTAAAGCACATCCTAGACAAAGGAGAAATCAAGACTGATCGAACAGGTACAGGTACATTAAGTACATTTGGATACCAAATGCGTTTTGATTTAAACGAAGGATTCCCTTTATTAACAACAAAAAAAGTTCATTTAAAAAGCATCATTCACGAACTGTTATGGTTTATCAAAGGAGATACAAACATCAAATATTTAGTTTATAACAATGTTCGTATTTGGAATGAGTGGCCATATCAAATCTTTAAAAAGAGTGTAGATTATAATAACGAAACAATGAAAGAATTCGTTGAACGAATCAAAACAGATGATGAATTCAGTAAAAAATATGGTGAATTAGGACCAGTTTACGGAAGACAATGGCGTCACTTTGAAGGACCTGATGGGTTATATGTTGATCAATTAGGAGAAGTAATCAAAATGATAAAAACAAACCCTTCAAGCAGAAGATTACTTGTAAATTCATGGAATGCACCTTTGGTACCAAAGATGGCATTACCTCCTTGTCATATGATGTTTCAATTTTATGTTAACAACAATAAATTATCTTGCCAGCTTTATCAAAGAAGTGCTGATACTTTCTTAGGAGTACCTTTTAACATCGCAAGTTACGCACTATTAACAATGATGGTTGCACAAGTTTGTGATTTAGAATTAGGAGATTTTGTTCATACTCTTGGTGATACACACATCTATAAAGATCACCTAGAACAAGTAGACCTGCAATTAACAAGAAACCCACGTAAATTACCAATAATGAAAATCAATCCACTTATTAAGAATATTAACGATTTTAAATATAGTGATTTTGAACTTGAAGGTTATGATCCTTATCCATTAATCAAAGGTAAGGTAAGTGTATAATGGTTAACTTAATTGTAGCGATAGGTAAAAACAACCTAATCGGTAAAGGAAATGAATTACCATGGCATTATCCTGAAGATATGAAATATTTTCGTGAAACAACAAGAAACAAAAAAGTAATTATGGGAGAACAAACATTCAAATCTATCCTAGGATACATCAACAAACCACTTCCTAATAGAACAAGTGTTATCGCAACCCTAACAGATTATACATATAATGATGTTGAAGTAACAAACGACATTATTGCATACTTAAAAGAATTTCCAAAAGAAGAAGAAATCTTTGTTATTGGTGGAAAAATTATATACGATTTAACACTAGATTTATGTGATAGACTGTATATTACTCATGTAAACAAAGAGTATCAAGGAGATGTCTTCTTTAAAGAAATCGATTATTCAAAATATAAAAAAATAAGCAGTAAAATATCAGATGATTTAGAATTTGCTGTATACGAAAGGATCTGATAATTATGATGACTCTATTATTTTACTTATCTTATGTCGGATATGCAGCACTATTTACTATTTTATTTAACTTAGATTTCGATTTCAGTAATCCATTATTTTACTTGTTATCAATCGTTATCTTAATCATTTCATTTATCTTAGCATTCATTAATATCTTACTGTTTACTGATATCTTAGCTAGAATCAGAAAAAACAAAGGATACGACAATAAATTTAATCACTATTTTAGTAAATCACTACTACGATTTATCAATCATTTAGCTAGAGTAAAAATAAAAGTAACAGGATATGAAAATGTCCCAAAAGATAATAAATTTGTATTAATGGGGAACCATCAAGACAACTTTGATATTATGGTATATCTAACAACATTTAAAGATCATCCAATAAACTTTATTGCTAAAGAATCCCTATTCAAAGCACCAATCATAGGATTATGGATCAAAGCACTAGGTAATATTCCAATTTCAAAATTTGCGGACAGACAAGCCGCAGAAGCAATCATTAATGGAATAAAACGTTATAAATCAGGTAACCCTGTAGCCATTTTTCCAGAAGGAAAACGTTCATTTGGAAATGAATTAATTGAATTTAAACCAGGTGCATTCAAATTAGCAATGAAATCAAAAGCTGATCTCTTAATCGGTGTATTATATGATGTGTATAAAATACCAAAAACTGCATTCTATAAACAAAAGAAGGTATATGTGCACTTCTTACCAGTTCTAAAACATGAAGACTACAAACACATGAAATCACAAGAACTAAGTACTCATGTGAAAGGATTAATACAAGAACAATTAGACAAATTCAAAGAAGCCTATAATTAATAGGCTTTTTTATTTGAAGAGTGACATTAGGCATTTTTTTATCAGTTATATCTATGATATAATATAGTGTCAAAAGAAAGGTGTGATATCATGAGAATGGTAGATCTTATTGAAAAGAAACGCGATGGTTTAGAACTAAGTAAAAGTGAAATCGAATTTATTATAGACGGTTATGTAAATAAACAAATTCCTGATTATCAAGTAAGTGCATTATTAATGGCTATTTACTTTAAAGGAATGAGTAAAGACGAAGTAAATCACTTAACAGGAGCTATGTTACATAGTGGAGACATCATCGATTTAACAAGTATCAACGGAATCAAAGTAGACAAACACAGTACAGGTGGTGTTGGAGATAAAACAACTTTAGTTTTAGCACCATTAGTAGCTAGTGCAGGAGCAAAAGTAGCAAAATTATCTGGTAGAGGATTAGGACACACGGGTGGTACACTTGATAAACTAGAAAGTATTGAAGGATTAAGTATCAATATCGAAATAGATGATTTTGTAAATCAAGTAAATGATATAGGTCTTGCAGTCGCAGGACAAACAGCTAACCTTACACCTGCAGATAAATTATTATATGCACTTCGTGATGTAACTGCTACAGTACCAAGTATTCCATTAATTGCATCTAGTATCATGAGTAAAAAACTAGCAAGTGGTAGTGATGTAATTGTATTAGATGTAAAAATTGGTGACGGTGCATTCATGAAAACTTTAGATGAAGCAAGAGAACTAAGTAAAGTAATGGTAAGCATTGGAACTAGTTTCGGTAAAAAAGTAGTAGCTTTCATTACTGATATGGACCAACCATTAGGACTAACTGTTGGAAACCGTTTAGAAGTTGAAGAAGCATTACATACATTAGAAGGTAACGGACCAAAAGACTTACAAGAATTATGTTTAGAAATTGGAGCTTATATGGTATATAGCTGTGATATAACTACTTCAGTAGAAGCTGCAAAAGCTTTATTACAAGAAAAAATCAACTCTGGAGAAGCACATCAAAAGCAACTAGACTTCATTAAGGCACAAGGTGGAAATTTAGACTTTGATAACTTCATAAACGTAAAAGAAATCATAGAAGTAAAAGCTGACAAAGAAGGATACATCAAAGATATCAATGCATTAGCAATTGGACTAGGAGCTATGAAACTAGGTGCTGGTCGTGCTACAAAAGAAGATAATATTGATCCTGATGTTGGAATCAAATTACTTAAAAAAGTAGGGAACAAAGTTAATAAAGGTGACGTTTTAGCTCTTCTATACAATAACCTTGATAACATTGATGCAATCAAACAAGAAGTAAAAGAATCGTTCATCATTAGTGAAGAAGTAATCGATGAAAGACCAATTATTTATGAAATCATAACAGAAAAAGACCTATAAGAGGTCTTTTTATTTTGATATTCAAAGTTTCTATGATAAAATACAATTGTAATCAAGAAAAAGGAGTGGTTTAATGGAAAAATTAAGCGGTCCTAAAGTTCAAAAATTCATGAAGTATGAGAAAATCATTCTTCGCTTACAATTAATCATATTAGGATCTGGTATATTTATATACTTAACGTTCTTAGCCTTCTTAGAAAGACTAAAGAATGTAAATGATCTATTTGTTTTTGTTGTATGGGTTGGAATGATATTACCAATGTTACTGCTTGTAGTAAGTGTAATCAGAATACTGAAATACTTTATATCAGTAATACACTTGGATGAAGAGTCAAGTATATGGCGTTCGGCACTTTCATTTGTGTTTTCTCCTCTTAATATAGTAATTTTCTATATCCTTTTCATAATACTAGTATTTGCTAGTTGTGCCGCAAACGCATGATATATTAAAAAAGCGCTGAAATTAGCGCTTTTTATATTACACAAATAATAAATCTATTAACATGAATAAGTAGTTTGCCACAATACCACTGATTAATCCACCAATCGTATGAGCTAGAATTGCCTTTGTCGTTAATGGACGACTATTCATCGCATCCATCATTCCAACATGAGTAGATAAATATCCACTCCATGTAGTACCAATAGCAGTAAACACTGCGATATCTTTAATTGTTACATATCCTGCAGTTAAGAAATCAGGAACAATACCAATTGCAGCTCCAGCACTACCTAAACTAATTAATGGGAATGCAACAGCTTCACTAGATTGGAATCCAAATAAAGGTTTCATAATAAACATGACATAATCAGCAAGTTGAGGAAGTAATCCAATCCCCTCTTTTGCACCACCAGAATAAGGTAATAACTCACCAGCTTCACCAACAGGTTGTCCATATGTTAACATCATTACAAACGTAGATATGATTAAGATACCAGGGATAATTTGTAATCCGATCTCAACACCGTTTTTACCACCATCTAAAGCACTTTCTAAGAATCTATTAACAAATGTACCTTCTCGAATCTCACGTAAATACTCATCACCATCAACTTCTTTGATTGGGTTGTCATCTTTTGGTATCATATAGAATTTCTTTGAATAATGTGTTAATAATCTAACACTAACCATACTACCAACAATACTAGCTAAAACACCAATACCAACAGCTAATCCAAAATTACCTACTGTCTCAAATTTTGATTGAAGACTGATAAAGTACACTGCAATAACTAGACCCATCCCAAACGATGTTCCTAAGTTTACCAAAACAGGTACTTGATAATTCTTAAACTGCTTTCTAAACTCTTTTTCTTTATACAAGCTAATAACAGCTGGGTTATCTGATAAATAAGCACTTATCGCTCCAATACCAGCAACTCCTGGTAATTTGTATATCACCTTAACAACTGGTCTAAACAGTTTATTCAATAAAGCAATAACTCCAAATTCACTAAATATACCCGCCATAGCTCCAGTAAGAACGGCTACTCCCATAATCCAAAATGCAACATTGATTAATAAGTAAAAACTTGTTTCAATCATTGTGTTTAAGAAGTTTGCAGCACCCATAACATAACTAAATCCTGCGAATCCTAATACTGTAAATATTAGTATTAAATATGTTTCTAATGTAACTGGTTGTTTCTTCATAGTATTCCTCCATGTAACTAAATCTCATTGCGATTATATTCCAAGAATATACAAAAATCAACCTTTTTTTAATTATTTTATAAAACGCTTACATTATTTACAAAAAAAACTATTCTCTTGCATATAAAAAAGAAACTATGTTATAGTTAAACTGCACTAAAGTCGTGGGAGCTTAGAGAACTAGGCTGAGATTACTTTCGTTACTAAAGTAGACCATACCTGATCTGGATAATGCCAGCGTAGGACAGACCAAAAAAATACTTTAAATTTTGTATTTGTCCTAGGTTTTAGGGCAAATATTTTTAATTTAAAGGAGAATGAATTATGAAAGATACTAGAGTTCTAGTAGAAACAGCTATTATCGTTGCAATGGCATTTGTAATCGAAGTAGTATTTAAAGCTATTCCAAGTATGCCATTTGGTGGTGGTTATAGCTTAGCAGCATTACCAATTATCATCTTATCTTGGAGAAGAGGAATCGTCCCTGGTGTAGTAGCAGGATTCATATTTAGTATATTAAATATGTTCTTAGACGGATTCAGTCCAGCAGCTTGGGCAATTACATGGCAAGTATTTATTGCTGCAATGTTCTTAGATTACTTTATCGCATTTGGAGTATTAGGTCTTGCAGGAATTCTGAAAAAGCCATTTGGAAACAGTATTATTGTGTTTAGTGCTGGAATCTTATTGGCAAACGGTCTTAGATTCATCATGCATCTAATCAGTGGTATTGTATTATGGAGTGAATGGGCACCAGAAGGACAAAGCGCATTTATGTATTCATTTATATATAATGGAACATATATGTTACCTAACGCGATCCTATGTTTAATTGTAGGTATCGCAATCTTCACACCATTAAAACCTTATTTAGATTTAGAAGATGTAGCATAATATTTAAAAAGAGTGAATTTCACTCTTTTTTTTGTATCTTAGAACAAAGTAAAGGGTTACTTGTTATACATAACAACAAATTTCAATTGTTTTACGTTTTCATAATGAAAAGTTTTCATAAAAGTGTATAATTAAGATATAAGGATAGGAGTTGATAGAATGAAAGTCTTATTTGTAGCAGGAGAAGCATTACCTTTTAGTAAAACTGGTGGTCTTGGTGATGTTATGGGTGCACTACCAAAAGAATTACTTCGTCAAGGAGTAGATGCTAGAGTAGTAGTTCCAAAACACAAGGTCACAAAAGACAAGTTTCACGATCAAATGATTCCTCTTACAAGCTTTAGAGTAAGAGTAAAAGATAAAGAAGAATATGCTGGTGTTGAAATGATTGTTTTAAATGGCGTTACATTCTACTTTATTGACAACGAGTATTACTTTGGATATAGAGATACATTATACGGTCATTACGATGATGGAGAAAGATATGGTTTCTTTAACAATGCAGTTGTAAGAATGTTAGAAGAACTGGATTATTATCCTGATGTACTTCATGTAAATGATTGGCAAGGTGGCTTAATACCATATATCTTAAAAACAAGACATAACTATGGAAGATATCAAGACATTAAAACAATCTTTACAATTCATAATATTGCTTATCAAGGACGTTTTAATAAAGATTTAATCGATTATCTAGATTTATATATGGATAGTGACTTAGAATTTGGAAACATGATTAACTTCCTAAAAGCAGGAGTACAAGTCTCAGACTTTGTCTCAACAGTTTCTGAGTCATATGCGAATGAGTTACTACATGAATACTTTGCCTATGATATGGAAGGTATTATTCGTTCTAGACAAGATAGTTTATTTGGAATTGTAAACGGTGTTGATTATGAAGTATTTAATCCCAAAACAGACAAATACCTACATAAAAACTATAGTTTACATAATTATTTATCAGGTAAAAAAGCAAATAGAGATTACTTAATAAAATACTATCAATTAGAGGACAATAAATTACCAATTATTGGAATGGTTTCAAGACTAACAGAAGCAAAAGGCTTTGATTTAATCAAAGAAATCATCGAAGAAGATATCAAAAACAATAAATATATGTTTGTTCTACTTGGAAGTGGAGATCCAGATATTGAAAACTTCTATAGATACTTAAGAGAAAAGTATCCAACAAGAGTAGGAACTTATATTGGATATAATGAAGAAATGGCAAGAAAAGTGTATGCTGGAAGCGACTTATTCTTAATGCCTTCAAGATTTGAGCCATGTGGTTTAAGTCAGATTATAAGTTTGAAATATGGAACATTACCAATTGTTAGAAAAACTGGTGGATTAAGAGATACGATTGACGTTTATAACAAATTCACTGGAGAAGGTAATGGTTTTGGATTCGAAAACTTTACAAGTAATGATCTACAACATGCAATAAACGAAGCATTAGAAGCATATAAAAACAAACCGGTATTCAAAAAAATGATTAGAAGAGCTATGAATGATGACTTCTCATGGGAGAGAAGTGCTTCTAAATATATCGAACTATACAATAAATTAAAGGGAGAATAATATGGAAACTTTAGCATTGATTTTAGCAGGCGGTAGAGGTTCAAGACTAGACATTTTATCAGAAAAAAGAGTAAAACCAGCAGTTCCTTTTGCTGGAAAGTTTCGAATTGTTGATTTTACATTAAGTAACTGTACAAACTCAGGAATCTTCAACATTGCAATCCTGACACAGTACTTACCACTATCATTAAACGAACATATTAGTAAAGGAAAACCTTGGGATTTAGATAGAAGAGATGCAAGTGTTGTTTTACTACAACCACATAAAGAATGGTACGCTGGTACTGCTGATGCAGTTTTGCAAAACATTAATTACATCAAACGTAACAACCCTGAGTACACTTTAATTCTAAGTGGTGACCACATTTATAAAATGGACTACAGAGAAATGATAGAAGAACACAAACGTGCAGAAGCAGACTTAACAATCGCAGTACAACCAGTTCCAATTGAAGATGCACATCGTTTTGGGATTCTTTCTGCTAATGAAGAAGGTCGTATTACGAAGTTTGAAGAAAAACCACCAAAACCTGAATCTAACTTAGCTAGTATGGGTATTTATGTATTTAAAACAGATGTGTTACTAGATGCTATTCAAACAGTAAAAGATCCAAACTTAGACTTTGGTAAACATATCATTCCATATTTATTAGAAACAGGAAAACTACAATCTTATGTCTTCAAAGATTACTGGAGAGATGTTGGTACATATGATTCTTACTTAGAAGCAAGTTTAGAATTAACTAACACTGTAGATAAAATTCAATTAGATATGTATGATAGAGATTGGAAATTCTATACAAGAAGTGAAGAAATGCCAAGTGTGAAAATTGGTAGTAAAGCTGAGATATCACAAGCTTTAATCAGTAATGGTACAATCGTTGCTGGTACAGTGAAAAAGTCTGTATTAAGTCCTGGAGTTATCATTCATCCAGAAGCTACAGTTGTAAATAGTGTTATTTTAAATGATACAGAAATTCTTCCTGGTACGTATATTGAAAATGCAATTATTGATAAAAGATGTAAAATCGGTCCTAATGTAGTGATTGGTGATGGAGAAGATTATACTCCAAACATCGAACGTCCTGAATTACTACAATCAGGAATCAACGCAATCGGTAGTGGAGTTGTTATTCCTGATGGAACAATTGTAGAAAGAAACTGCCGTATCTTCAGCACTGCTGATATCAAAGAAAAAAGAATCAAATCAGGAAGCACTATAAAATAAAACAAAAAGCCTAAATTCTTAGGCTTTTTTTATGATTTCATCAATAATTTTTAAGTAATCAATACGAGGTGCTAGTTTTTCTTGTATCATATAACCATTTTCTTTTATTTCTTCATAAGTAATTGATTTTCTTCCTTCTAAACTACGTTCATAGTAAAGAGATACATACTTGCTTTCTAATAAATATATCTCATCATGAGTTTTGAAGTATATCAATAAGAAACTAATCCCTTGATGTTTCTCAATATCACTAATATGTTTGATCTGATGACTATGGATGTTTGAAAAGGGAAAAGAAGTCTTATTACTTGTCTCTTTGGCTTCAAAGTCTATATATCTACCCTTATAAATACCATTATAATCAGTAGTAGAAGGTACTTTGTAATAAGCTTCTTTAATCACAGCTCCACTGCGTGAAGGATAGTCTACTTTCACAATTTGGATAGGAATTGGTTTCTTATGAATGATTGCGATATCATGTGCTAAATAGTACTCATTAGACTCGTTAATCATCTTTTCAAAAGACATACCTCTATTAGAATGTGATGTTTTTTGTTTTGTAAATGTATTCTTTTTATTTGGATAATTTATCATAAGTGTCACCTCTTCTAAGTTATTTTATCATATGTTTGTTTTAATGAATACACTTTCATATTGAAAAATAAGGAAAACACATACACATAAACACATTTAATGTTATAATTTTTATGACACAAGGAGGTAACTTATGAGTAAAATAAAAATATTTGCTCTAGGTGGTCTTGGTGAGAATGGTAAAAACATGTATATTTGTGATATTGACGATAAAATTTTTATTTTAGATGCCGGGTTAAAATATCCAAGTAGCGAACAATTTGGAGTAGATAGTATTATTCCTGATTTTTCTTATTTAGAAGAAAATGAACACAGAATTGCTGGATTGTTTTTATCACATGGACATGAAGATCATATTGGAGCAGTTCCAAGATTATTAAAGAGTATTAAAATGCCAATTTATGGTAGTAATTTCACATTAGCTATATTAAAAGATAGCTTAGTAGATCAAGGTATTAATTTAAACGAGCATAAATTCTTTACTGTAGACAGTAAAAAACAAATGCGTTTTGATGATGTAACTGTAGATTTTTATAGAGTAACACACTCTATCCCTGAATCTTTAGGAATATCGATTAATACAAAGGATGGTAGTATCGTATACGCTCCTGACTATAACTTTGATCAAAATGTAAACAAAGTATACAAAACAGAGTTTTCAAAACTCTCAGAAATATCAAACAACAACGTTCTAGCACTGTTGACTGAAAGTTTAGGTGCTGATAGAGTAGGACATACACACAATAGTTCTAACTTGGACCACGCACTTAACCAAGCGTTTTATCAAGCTGAATCTAGAGTAATTGTTAGTGCATTTAGCACTGACCTATTACGTATCCAAAAAATTATTGATATTGCATTAGAGAACAATCGTAAAATTGCAATTATTGGTAGAAAAACACAACGTACAATTGATATCGCTGTAAATATGGGGTATCTAAAAATACCAGAAGATAGATTATGTAACTTAAAATTTATCGATGATAAAAATAAAAACGAGTTAAAAGATGCAGTTGTATTAGTAGCAGGAGATCGTCATGAACCATTTTATATGTTACAAAGAATGGTGAAAAAATTAGACAGATTAATCCATATCGAAAGTACAGATACCGTAATTCTAATGACACCACCTGTTCCTGGAACAGAAAAAATTGCAGCAAGAACATTAGATATCTTATATCGTAATGATTGTGATGTAATTAAAATTAGTAAAGCGATTTTACCACCTTCACATGCATCTAGTGAAGATGTGAAATTATTAATCAACATCTTAAATCCTAAATACGTCGTACCTGTGATTGGTGAATATCGTCATCAATTTGCACTACGTAACTTAACAAAGCAATTAGGGTATGATGAAAACCATATTGTTATGTTAGATAACGGTGTAGTTATGCAAATCATAGATAAGGAATTAGTACCATATAAAGAAATGATTAATAGTGGTGATTTCTTATTAGATGGAAGTTTAGACAGTGATGTATCTGATGTTGTTCTAAGAGATAGAGAAATGTTATCTCAAGATGGTGTACTATTAATCATCGCAAATGTTGATGCAAGAAATAGAAAAGTATTGAACGATCCTGAAGTAGTAAGTAGAGGATTTATATATATGAAGGAAAACGAGGATTTAATCCAAGAAGTTAGTGATATCTTTAATGATGTTTCAAGACGTGTTTTCACTCATAAATATATCGATTGGCGTGTCTATAAAGATTTGGCAAAAGATGAAATTTCTAAGGCTTTATACAAGTCTACCAAGAGAAGACCAATTGTTATTCCAGTAATCATCGATACACAACTTAAAAAGTAGACTCAAAGAGTCTATTTTTTTTATAGTTCCATATATGAACCATTTTTCATATATTTTTGATGAAATTATCATATAATCTTTACAAAAAAATTTTTTGAATATATAATGAAATCAGTAAATTAAATTAAATAGGAGGAAATAAATGAAAAAGTTTTTATTATTATTAGCAGTATTTAGTTTAGCTTTTGGTCTTACAGCATGTAGAGACGAAGAAGATACTAAAGATGAGCTAGATTGTGAAGTTACACCAGATCATGAAGATTGTGAAGTTCCTGATCCAAACGAAGGTGCTACTTCATTTGAAATCGCATTAATTACAGATGTTGGGACTATCGATGATGGTTCATTCAACCAAGGTGCTTGGGAAGGTGTAGTACGTTATGCTTATAACAATGGTATAACTCATAAATATTACCAACCTACTGCAAAAACTACAGATGATTATGTTGCAGCTATCGAATTAGCTATCAGCGAAGGTGCTACTACAGTAGTATGTCCTGGATTCTTATTCGAAAACGCAGTATGGGTTGTTCAAGGTGATCACCCAACTGTAAACTTTATTATCTTAGATGGTGCACCTCATAACGTTACTGATTGGGATACAATGGATACAGTAGACGGAAGCGCTCCAGATTTCACTGTTGAATCTAATACTAGACCTATCTTCTATGCAGAACATGAATCAGGATTCTTAGCTGGTTATGCTGCTGTTGCAGATGGATATACTGAATTAGGTTTCGTTGGTGGTATGGCAGTTCCTGCAGTAGTTAGATTTGGATATGGTTACCTACAAGGTGCTAACCAAGCTGCTATCGATATGGGATTAGCTGATGGTGCTATCACAGTTAACTATTGGTATTCTAACGTATTCTGGGAAACTTCAGAAGTTCAAGCAACTGCTGTTGCATGGTATTCAACTGGTACAGAAGTAATCTTTGCTGCTGCTGGTGGTGCTGGACAATCAGTATTTGAAGCTGGATTCCAAGAAGGTGGATTAGCAATTGGTGTTGATATTGATCAAGAAGATGAAGATGGTATCGTAATTACTTCAGCTATGAAAGAATTAGCTAACTCAGTAAATGATACTTTAGCTGAAATCTATGCTGAAACATTCACTGGTGGAGAAGCTGTTACATTTGACGCTACTAACATGGGTGTTGCATTACCTCAAGATTTCTCAAGATTCAATGATTTCGATCAAGCTGCTTACGATGAATTATATGCTAAATTAGTAGATGGTACATTCGTAGTTGATGGAAACAACGAACAAACTTTAGCTGCTTTAGCTGGTACATTAGCTAAATTAACAGTTAACGACGAAAACTAAGAAAATTTAATAAAAAAAAGGAAGTAGAGAAATTTACTTCCTTTTTTATTTGCAAAAACTGTCAATTGACATTATGATGTAAGTAGGAGTGTGATATAGTGATAATCGATGAGTATATAAAAACCTTTACATTAGAAAACACGGAATCTTCAAAAGAAATCCATAGGCTTATCAATATGATGCCAAACTACATCAAAAGAAACTCTATTGTTAAATCCTACAAGAAGAATGATGTAATTTATCGAAAAGATGAAGAAACAACATTTGTTACATATGTACTTGAAGGATCATACATTGTAGTAAATGAATTTGAAAGTGGAAAAATATATGAGCCAATTATTCTACACAAGAATGATTTTATAGGAGTTGTTGAAGTAGTAATGAATTTTTCAAACATTATTTCTACAATAACAGCAAACGAAGATCTACAGATTTTTAGGTTTCCTGCCAAAGACTTCAAAAAGTGGATGGATGAGAGTTTTGAACTTACAAGAATGGTATTAGAAGCAGTAAGCAAAAACTTTTTTGGAAATATGAGGATATCAGGAGAAGGTATTATATTAGATACGAAGTATCAGTTCATTAGTCATATACTGCAAAATGCAAGTATGGTAGATGATTATTATGAATTAAACGAATCAAGGGAAAAAACATCTAAGCGTACTGGTATTAATATCAGAACACTTTACAGACACATTAAGGAACTGAAAGATAACAATATGATTACTACAAAAGGACGAAGAATTCAGTTTGATGAAAACGGACATGAGGAATTATACAATCTTTACAAGAACTTAAGAAACAAATAAGGTTTATGGGATTTTAACAAAGTTACATAAACATTTTTTATTGCTCATTTTGAAAGCGTTTATATTTAAAAGTAAGTACTAAAATGTGTTTCTTGTACAAATTATTATGCTATTATGGTAAAATTTATTATAAGAGGTGAGAGACTATGGAATACGTAATTGAAATGCTTAATATTAAAAAAGATTTTCCTGGAATCAGAGCAAATGACAACGTAACTCTTCAGTTAAAAAAAGGAGAGATTCACGCGTTATTAGGAGAAAATGGTGCAGGTAAATCAACTTTAATGTCTATTTTATTTGGATTGTATCAACCAACAAGTGGAACGATTAAAGTAAGAGGTAAAGAAGTAACAGTTAGAAATCCTAATGATGCAAACGATATGTTAATTGGGATGGTGCATCAACATTTTAAACTTGTTGATCCTTTCACAGTTGCAGACAACATTATTTTAGGTAAAGAAGATACACAGTTTGGATTCTTACGTAAAAAAGATGCAATCAAAAAGATTCAAAGCTTAAGTGATCAGTACAACTTCAATATTGATCCATATGCTTTAGTAAAAGACATCACAGTAGGAATGCAACAACGCGTTGAGATTCTTAAGATGTTATATCGTGATGCAGAAATTATGATTTTCGATGAACCTACTGCGGTTCTTACTCCTCAAGAAATTGAAGAATTAATGAAAATCATGCAAGAAATGGCTGCAGAAGGTAAAAGTATCATACTTATCACACATAAATTAAAAGAAATTAAAGCTGTTGCTGATAAATGTACTGTTTTAAGAAAAGGTAAATATATCGGTACAGTTGATGTGAAAGATACTTCAATTGAACAAATGGCTGAAATGATGGTAGGTCGCGAAGTTAACTTTACAGTAGATAAAGAACAAGCACAACCGAAAGAAGCTGTATTAAAAGTTAGTAACTTAGATATGCATAGTAAAGAAGGTAAACATGTATTAAAAGATGTTTCATTTGAAGCAAAAGCTGGTGAAATATTATGTGTTGCTGGTATTGAGGGTAATGGACAAACACAATTAGTAGAAGCAATCACTGGATTAAAAACAAATTATACTGGTGAAATCATTCTGCTAGGTAACGATATTACAAACAGTACAATTCGAAATAGAACTCTTACTGGTATTGGGCATATCCCTGAAGATAGACACAAACATGGTCTTGTCTTAGATTATACTTTAGGTGAAAATATGATTTTACAATCATATTTCGATCAAGAATTCCAAGAAAAAGGATTCTTAAAATTTGATGCAATCACAGAACATACAAATGATTTAATAGAACGTTTTGATATTAGAAGTGGTCGTGGTGAAGACACAGTCACTCGTAGTATGAGTGGTGGTAATCAACAAAAAGCAATCGTTGCTAGAGAATTTGATAGAAACCCAGATTTAATGATAGCTGTACAACCTACTCGTGGATTAGATGTTGGTGCTATTGAATATATCCATAAGCAATTAGTTAGTTTACGTGATGAAGGAAAAGCTGTCTTGTTAGTTTCATTAGAACTTGATGAAGTAATGAGTGTTAGTGATAGAATCCTTGTTATGTATGAAGGTGAACTAGTCGCAAATGTTGATCCAAACAAAGTTACAGAAAACGACTTAGGATTATACATGTCAGGATCTAAGAGAGGTGCATTATAATGGAAAAAACATTAGATAAAGTAAAAAGCTTCTTTGTAAGATTAGGACAGTTCTTCAAAACAGATGCAGGTTTAAGTTTTATGTCTTCTGCATTTGCAATCTTCGCAGGTATCTTATTTAGTTTCTTCTTAATGTTATCATTCGAACCAGGAGATGCATTTGAAGGATTAGGAATTATATTAAGTGCTGGATTCCAAGAAGGAATGTCAAGTTTAGGAAGTGTTGTTGTAAAAGCTACACCGTTAATCCTTACAGGTTTAAGTGTTGGATTTGCATTCAAAACTGGATTATTCAACATTGGTGCAAGTGGACAATTAACAATGGGAGCATTTGCTGCGATATACATTGGTGTTCATTGGACAATATTTGGAAGTTTCCAATGGGTAATAGCTGTACTTGGCGCACTACTTATTGGTGCATTGTGGGGATTAATCCCTGGATTATTAAAAGCATTCTTCAACGTTCATGAAGTAGTTGCTAGTATTATGTTAAACTATATCGCAATGTATGCTGTTGTACGTTTGGTACAAGATTACACATTCGATTCAACAAAAAGTGAAAGTGCTGCGGTTAACGCAAATGCAGTTATCCCTAAAATGGGACTTGATTGGATATTCCCTGATAGTTCAGTAACAGGTGGTTTCTTCTTAGCATTAGCAGCCGTTGCAACCATATACATCATTCTACAAAAAACAACATTTGGTTATCAGTTAAAAGCAGTTGGACATAATAAAGATGCTGCTAAATATGCTGGTATCAATGATAAAATGAATATTGTTTACGCAATGGCAATTTCCGGAGCGTTAGCAGGATTAGCTGGTGCTGTTGTATACTTAACTTCATCAGGTGCTAGAATTAGTACAACATACATCTTAGCTTCTGAAGGTTTTGATGGTATCGCAGTTGCATTACTTGGATTATCTAATCCAATTGGTGTACTTGGTGCTGGTATCTTCATCGGTTATATTAAAGTTGCTGGTTTATACTTACAAACATTAACATTTAAGAAAGAAATTATTGATATAATTATATCTGCAATTATCTACTTATCAGCATTAAGTGTTGTATTTAAGTCATTCAGTAAATGGTTGATTGGAAAAATATCACCATTCGAAGAAACGAATGCAAATGCTTCTACAGAAGAAGTCAAAGTTTCTGAAGGAGGTGATGAATAATGGAATGGATCGCTACATTTGGTACAATCTTTAGATTATCATTATTCATTGTAGTCCCACTTGTAATCGTAGCATTAGCTGGATTATTTAGTGAAAGAAGTGGTGTTGTAAACATCGCACTTGAAGGGATTATGGTATTTGGTGCTGTGATCAGTGCATTATCAATGGGATTAATTTATGAATATACTGTTATTGAAGGGCAACTATTATTCTTCATTGGTATGATTATTGCTGTTGTTGCAGGTATGATATTTAGTCTATTGCATGCATTTGCCTCAGTTAATATGAAGGCCAATCAGGTAATTAGTGGTACCGCATTAAATATTTTCGCTCCTGCATTTGGTGTTTTCTTAGCAAGAGGATTATTCGGTGAATCAAAAATTGGTTACCCAACTAGACAATTCTATATTAAGAGTGTTGAAATATTTGGATTTGATCTAAGTGAAATTCCGTTACTTGGTCCAATGTTCTTTGAAAAAACTTATATTAGTGTATTAGTAGGATTTGTTGTGTTATTTGTTGCATATATCGTACTATACAAAACACGTTTTGGACTTCGTTTAAGAAGTTGTGGTGAGCATCCTCAAGCTAGTGATAGTGCTGGTGTTAACGTTTATAAAATGCGTTATGCTGGTGTATTAATTAGTGGTGGATTAGCTGGACTTGGTGGTTTAATCTATATCGTTCCAATCACTTCAAACTATGATCCACTATACTCAGTAAGTGGATATGGGTTCTTAGCGTTAGCTGTACTAATCAGTGGACAATGGAAACCTGGACGTATCTTAATTATGGCATTTATCTTTGGATTCTTTGCTAAATTATCAAATACTGCAGTGTTAATTCCATTTATAGACAATATGGATTTATCAACAGAAACATTACGTATAATTCCATTCGTTGTAACATTAATCATCCTTGCTTTAACTAGTAGAAATAGTGCTGGTCCTAGAGCTGCTGGAGAAGTTTACGACGCAGGTAAAAGATAAATTTAAAAGCACACAAATGTGTGCTTTTTTTTGTTAATTTTATGATATAATATGTAAACAGGAGGAATGATTTATGAGCAAACGAGTTACATATCCAATCTTATTATTTAGCTTCTTTTTATTTTTCAATGTCGGTTCAAGAACGTTTATCTATGCATTTGATCGCGCTGGTGCAACACAATTTGAAACGTATACTTTTCTAGCAGTACTAGAGTTTTTATTCAGTTTAGTAGTACCTTCAATCATTTTGTATGAAGCAAAAAACAGAAAGAATGTTAGAAATGCGGTATTCTTAGTATATTTGTTTAGCCTAGCTAACTTTATACATGGTTTACTACAATTAAACAATGTTCAGATAGTCTCTGACAGTACTACATTAGTACTTCAAATCATTATTTTATGCGGAGTTGTGTATTTTGGATCAATTCGTATTAGAGATGATCACGATGATATTAGACTTGGTAGAAGTTTTATCACATTTGGTGTTGTTATGATATCTTATATTATGATTTTACCAAACACATTACAAAGAACTTCATTTAATTATGAGTACTTCATGTTAAATCCATTTATGCTGATACTTTATATCTTACAAGCATTAATCTTGGATGATCTGATTATTGATAACGAGCAAATAAGAAAAAGCAAAAGAGTCACATTAAAAGGATAACCATAAGTTATCCTTTTTTTAGTACTGTTTTAATCATTTTATTTCTTTCATTTAATGCTCTTTCATACTTCCCTGTATCAAGACCTTTAAAATACTCTTTGTCTTTCAGGTCGTCTGGTAAGTATTGCTGGTAAACTAGAGCGTTTTGATAATCATGAGGGTAAATATATGATTTTTTATCTTCAAAATTACTAACATTGATTAGGTGATTTGGAATTTTTGGTGTTAAACCTCTTTCAACATCTTCTAAGGCTTTATCAATAGCAAGATAAGCACTGTTTGATTTTGGTGATAGTGCTAAATCTACAACCAACACACCTAAAGGAATTCTTGCTTCAGGGAATCCAACTCTTTCACAAGCTCTCGCACAAGCATCTATCTTAGTAAACACACTTGGATTTGCTAAACCTACATCTTCGTAGGCAATCACTGTCAATCTTCTTAATATAGAAGTAAGATCTTCCATTTTGATTAATCTAGCTAAGTAATGTAAGGCAGCATCAACATCGCTACCTCGGATTGATTTTTGTAATGCAGATAATATATTAAAGTAATTATCTTCATTTTTATCCAGACTAAGTGTAGGTGCCAATAAGATATCTTTTGCCTTTTTTAAAGTAATCTCTTCATTTGGATACGTCATATTAAGTATTTCTAAACTGTTTATTGCACTTCTAATTTCATGGTTTGAAGTTTGTGCAATATATTTATAAACATCTTCATTCACAGTAGAAGTTAACTCCTCTTTAAAGGCCTCTTTTACTTGCTGTAATCTCTTTATGATATCTTCATTACTAATTGGCTTTAGTTTAAGTACATGCGTTCTAGAACGAACTGCGGGGTTTACACTGTGGTATGGATTATTCGTTGTTAAACCAATAATGATAATATTACCTGATTCTACATGTGGTAATAAATAATCTTGGATATCTTTATTCATTCTATGGATCTCATCGATTATGACAAGAGCTCCATAATTTTTACTTGCTTTAATAATTTCTGCTAAATGTGCTTTCTTGTCAGTTGAAGCATTAAACTTAAATACATTAAGTCCAAAAATACCACCAACTGCTTCAGCAATCGTTGTTTTACCTATCCCTGGTGGACCATATAAAATAAGACTAAATAACTGATCATTACTAATCATTCTAGTAATAACACCTTTAGTACCAATTATGTGGTCTTGTCCTACAATCTCATTTAAATTTTTAGGTCTTGCTCTATAAGCAAGAGGTCTCTTGATATTCATAAAATCACCTACCTTATTATACCATACATCCGTGTAATAGAATAAGAAACTAGTTTATATTTAGTTACCTTATTTACAATACTTCTTTTGCTTTTTGGAATATAAAATTCAATATGATATAATATAGAAAAGGGGGGAGACGTTATGGATGTTTTTTACAATTACTTTATACCAGCAATATGTATATTACTTTTCACGCTATTACCTATTTACTTCATAAGAATCGTATTTTTTATCCGTAAATCTCATTTTATCGATGAAACATTAACTTTGAAAGTATCTATGTATATGCATATATTTATATATGCTATGTTTATCGTGCAGTTATTCTTCTACATCATCTATATTGATGTATTGGTGTTCTATATTTTTGGAATCGCTGTGTTGATGATTATATCATTACTTATTGGATACAGACAACGTTTCCAACATATGAAACGTCATAAGTATTCAGTGATTTATAGTACTTATCAGAACCGAGAGGCATTTCAAAACTTTCTGGATCAGAATAAGTATAACGACACAGATATAACTGATGGTTCATTTAGTCATGTAACGAGGATAAAGTTTAATAATTTGTCAAATGATGAGATATCTAATCGATTTGATAAGATTAGAGAATCTGGTTTGGTATATAGATTTACAAGTTTAAAAGGGTATGCAGTGTTTGCATTTAACTTGGTTATGTTTTTTTCAAGTATATTTGCATATATCATATTCTTTGCATATTTACCAAGATTAGGATACTAAAAAAGCCATTTTTAGGCTTTTTTATTTTCTATTTAATTGAAAGTATTTTAAGAAAGTGTTACAATAATTTTGCGAGGTGAGCACATATGGATAAACAAAAAATGATTGAAGAAATCAAAAGATTAAAGAAAGAAAAAAATGCTGTATTATTAGCACATTTTTATCAAGAAGGGTCTATTCAAGATGTCGCAGATTATACTGGGGATAGTTTATACTTATCGCAAGTTGCAAGTGAAACAGATGCAGATATAATTGTATTTGCTGGGGTTCATTTTATGGCAGAAACTGCTAAGATTTTAAGTCCAGATAAGAAAGTATTATTACCTGTAGCAGAAGCAGGATGCCCAATGGCAGAGATGGTTACTGAAATCAAACTAGAAAACTATAAGAAGAAGAATCCAGATAGAAAAATAGTTGCATATGTTAATACAACTGCAAAAGTGAAAGCATTAAGTGATATATGTGTTACTAGTAGTAATGCAGAGAAAATCATCAAGCACTATAAAGGTGATAAACTTATGTATGTTCCTGATAAAAATCTAGGTGCATATTTAAGAGAAAAATATGAGTTAGATATGGAAGTATGGCCAGGATTCTGCTGTGTTCATAATGATTTAACATTAGAACATCTAGCAAATGCCAAAGAAAAATATCCTAACGCTGAGTTTATTGTACATCCTGAGGCAAAACTAGAACTTGTGAAAAAGGCTGATTTTGTAGGATCTACAAAAGGTTTATTGAATTACACAATTGAATCAGATCATGATGAATTCATCGTTGGTACAGAAGATGGAATCATTCATACAATGCAAGTAAACAGTCCAAATAAAAAGTTCCATATCCTGTCACCAGATTTAAAGTGTTATGATATGAAATTAACTCGTTTGGAAGATGTATATTTAGCATTAAGAGATGAGCAGTTTGAAATAGATGTACCGACAGAAACAAGACTAAAAGCATTCGAAGCATTAGACAAAATGTTAAAATTAAGCTAGGTGATAATATGAAGAAAATACCAACTGATATAGCTATCGTTGGAGCCGGTCTAGCAGGTCTATATACAGCACTAAATATCGATTCTAAATATAGAATCGATATTATTGTAAAAGAGGACCTTCACGATACAAACTCAAGATTGGCACAAGGTGGAATTGCTGGAGAATTAAACATAAATTCAGACAATATTGAAGCACATATTAAAGATACATTAAAGGCAGGTTCAAACATAAACGATGTAGAAGCCGTGACTGTTTTGGTAAATGAGGCAAGTGAAAACATTAAGAGATTAATGGAGTTCAACGTGCTTTTTGATCGAGATAGTGAAGGTAATATTCTCCTAACAAAAGAAGGAGGCCATTCTACAAATCGTATATTACATGCCGGTGGTGACTCAACAGGAAAAGATATTATGTTAGCTATAAAAGCTGAATGTGAAAAAAGAACCAATATCTTTATTCATGAAAATATGATGGCAATCGATGTTGTGAAATCAAATAAAAATTGTGTTGGTGTAAACACATTAGGAAGTGATGGGAAGTCATATTTCTTTCACGCACACAGTACAATATTAGCAACAGGTGGAATAGGAAATATATACGGTTCAACAACAAACTCTACATCAGCAACTGCAGATGGAATTGGAATTTGTTATCGTTCAAATATCGAAGTTGAGAAGATGGAATTCGTACAATTTCATCCAACAGCATTTCATAATGAACGTTCTTATTACCGTCAAAAATTCCTTATAACTGAAGCTTTAAGAGGTGAAGGTGCATACCTTCTTAACAGTGAAGGAATCAGATTTATGAGTAAGTATGATGAACGTTTAGAACTCGCTCCACGTGATATCGTTTCTCAATCTATTTATAGAGAAATGTACGATACATGGACTGACCACGTATATTTAGACACAAGACACTTAGGTGCAGAATTCTTAAAAAACAGGTTCCCAACGATATATAAACACTTACATAAAAACGGCTATGTTCTTGGTATTGATTTAATTCCAGTATCACCAGTTCAACACTTTAGCATAGGTGGTATCAAAACAGATACGTATGGTAGAACATCTTTAAAAGGATTATACGCAAATGGAGAATGTGCATCTAATGGTGTACATGGAGCAAATAGATTAGCGTCTAACTCTTTACTAGAATGTGTAGTCTTTGGTAAGAGAATAGCTGATGATATTAATGATTCATCACATACATTAACAGATGTTACATTAGAAGCAAAAGTAGAAGAAACTAAGAATTACAACTACATTCCTATGAAGAAAAAACTTGGTTCAATCATGGATGAGTATGTAGGAATTGTTCGTAGTAAAGAAGGTCTAAAAAAGGCAAAAAAAGAAGTAATGAGAATACATGAAAACTTGAATCTATATCCTAACAAATCTAAGTTTTATTATGAAGCATTGAACATGCTGCAAGCTGCTTTATTAATAATTGATGGTGCAATAGATAGAACAACTAGTATTGGTTGTCACTATAGGATAGACTAATGAAGGCTAACTATCATACACATACATACTTCTGTGGACATGCAGATGGTGATGCTTCAGACTATGCAGAAGTAGCATATAAAAATAACTTTCAGGTCCTTGGTATCAGTGATCATGCACCGAATCAAAACATAAATGATTACCACGTTAGAATGGACATGAATCAATTAGAATCATATATAAAAGATATAGAAAAAGCACAAAACACATATAAAGACAAACTAATCATCTACAAGGGATTAGAAGTTGAATACTTTCAAAACCAAGAAGATTACTACAAATTACTAAAAAATAATGTAGACTATTTAATACATGGTCAACACTATATTACATATCAAGAAGGATTAACAAACTTAAAATCAGGTTTTGCATTATCAACAGAAAGTGATCTTGAACGATATAAAGAATTAATGATACAAGCAATTCGATCAAAACTATTTGATATCCATGCACATCCAGACTTATTTATGAATGGATATAGAAACTGGGATGATCATGCAAATAGGATTTCACATGAAATCTGCAAGGCAGCTCAAGAAGAAAATGCAATTTTCGAATATAATGCAAATGGATATAGAAGAGGTATAGTTGATACGAACCTTGGAAAACAACCAACTTATCCAAGAAGAGAATTTTGGAATATTGTAAAGCAATATAAAATTAGAACGATACTTTCTTCTGATTGTCATACACCTAATTTTTTATATGACAGTGTTATCAAAAGAGCAGAAGAAGATTACAAGAGTTTAGAATTACCCGATGTTGGAATACTACACTTTAAAAAATGAGGATGAAAAATACCTCATTTTTTTATTGTCAAAATTCGCTCTGTAATCGACTTTAATTTTCGTAACAATTATTATGCAATTTCAGTGCAAAAAACACATAATATCAAAAAAAAGAAGAAGAATATTCAGACTATTAAAATCAATACGTTTTCAGGAATTAAACATAGTCATCTAATTTTTATGACTATAATAAACGAACTTTTTGCCTAAGAGTAGTGATGTTTTAATATATAAACAACCGATACCTACCAATATACAGTAGTATCAAGGACTGTTTTCTTTGATTTCATTTACTTCCTATAATATATATTATGTTAACTAATAATGCATAACTAAACTAAGCCATTTGGCTTTGTTGTGTGGAAACTGTGGAAACTGTTTATTTACCTCTCTCTAACCTCTCTCTCGCTTATATCCAATATTAAAAAAATCACTAACAATCCGTTTGTAATTTTACAGTAAAAAACAGATCATAAAATATAAGGTTTAAAACCATTCATTGAAAGTCACATTTATATAGGTTGTATTAGCTCTACTTCGTTTCAAAATTTATGTGGGTAATTGATGCCTTGAAAACTATAATGTAATATAGGATTAAATTATGTATTCAAAATGTGATGTATATGTTATCCTATATGTGAGGTGAATGACATGAAGAAAGTTGCATTGATTTTTACTGGTGGAACAATCAGTATGAAAGTCGATAAAAATTTAGATGGTGCAATTCCATCTTTAACTCCAAATGATATCATATCAACTTTAATCGGATTTAACGATCTTGATAATTTAGAGGTTTTTGAATATTCAAGAAAAGCTAGTCCATCAATTACTGTCACTGATATGAAATACATCGCTGAGCATGTTGCCAACTTTTTAGAACGCGATGAAATCTGTGGAGCTGTTGTGGTTCATGGAACTGATGTTTTAGAAGAAACTGCATTTTATTTGAATGCTGTAGTTAAATCTAACAAACCTGTCGTATTAACTGGTTCTATGAAAAATGCAAGTGAACTAGGTTATGATGGTTTAACAAATTTAGTATCAAGTATAAAAGTTTGTATGTCGAACGATTCTATTGGTAAAGGAACATTGGTCGTAATGAACGATACAATCAATAGTGCTACTGAAGTTACAAAAACTCATACAATGAGTCTTGATACATTTAAGTCAATCGAATTTGGTCCACTTGGAATGATTGATCATAATGAAGTTATTTATTACAGAGATTTAACACATCGTAAAAAATACGATTTAAAAAACGAAATCAACAAAGACACATATTTAATTAAAGCTCATGCAGGACTTGGAGATAAAATGATTAAATTCTTAATCGAATCAGGTGCCAAGGGAATTGTTATCGAATCCTTAGGACGCGGTAACTTACCACCAACAATGCTTCCTGGTATTGATATGGCTTTAAGTTTAAATATCCCAATCGTAATAACAAGTCGTTGTTACTCAGGTAGAGTTCTTGATACATACGCCTATGAAGGTGGCGGAAAAGATCTTACAAAACGTGGTTGTATTCTGGGTGGAAATTTAAACGGACAGAAAGCTAGATTATTACTAATGCTAGCTATCAGCAACAACTATAATCATAATGAAATTAAAAACTTATTCTCACTATAAAAGAACATAAATTTATGTTCTTTTTTTTCTGTTTTTAAACCTTATATTACTGTAAGGTAATATTTACAATTCATTAAACTCATTTATGCCTGAATAGGGAAATAATGTATTATTTTTACCAAAAACCTTCATAATTATATCAATATTTGATTCATTTTAAATAACATAAAAATCTATTATAATGATCTAATTTTTAGAGAATGCAATATGTGGTCTTTTTCGCTACAGAGCTTTATTGGACGTGGTTTTACAATAGTCATTCTTTGTGTTGATTATTTCACAATTTCTATATATATTATCTACTTTCTTTGAGCTCTCATTTAAATCGACAATATACTTGATTGGTATTTATCTATTCTGGATAAAGAAAATATATGGAAAATTTCTTGTTGACCACTGATATTCTATTTGTTTGTGACTATTCATACTATTTTTGGTATAATATAAATAGGTGATAAACATGACAATTGAAATTGTAGAATTTTTTCAAAGTTTTCAAAACGGATTTTTCGATTTATTTTTTAACTTTATCTCATTCTTAGGTGAAGAATATATTTATATCTTATTAATGGTAATCTTGTATTATGGTGTTGATAAGAAGTTAGGTGAGATGGTTGCATTTAGTTTGATCACAGCGACAGCTGTTAACACAATTATTAAGGAAACTGTAAAAGCTCCAAGACCGTTTGTAAAGTATACTGATGGACGAGTAACGAATCTTCGTCCTCATACTTCTCCAGGGTATTCATTTCCAAGTGGGCACACGCAAGTGTTTACTTCTGTGATTTTTACAGTTGGATTTTATCTTAAAAAATATTGGTTCTATATCATTATATTAGTACTTGGTATCTTGATGGCAATTTCAAGAATGTACCTTGGTGTGCATTTCTTTGAAGATGTTGTTGTATCATTGGTTCTAGGTATTGGATATGCTTATCTTATAAATTGGATCTTCAACAAATACTATGATAAAGGGTTAATGATGTTCAAGTTATACCTTATTTATTTAATTGTGTTGATACCACTATTGTTCGTTTTTCCAACTAAAACATATATTACAACAATAGGAATGTTTTCAGGATTCATTCTTGCAATGTACTTTGAGAAGCGTTATGTTAATTTTAGTGTTTCTGTACCATTAAAAATAAAGGTAGCTCGTGTAGTGATTGGTATGGTAGGAATGATGTTCATTCAAGTTGGATTTAAGGCAGCTTATGTTGCGTTAATTGATAGTGATTCTTTATTACTATTCTTTGATTTTATAAGGTATTTTTTATTAGTATTTACAGGACTTGGATTACTTCCTTATTTGTTTCAAAAAATTGGTATTTAAAAAGCATGGAAACATGCTTTTTTTATTTTACTTTTATTCCTAAGAAGCTACAAAATAATGGTGCTTGGCTTTCAGAAATTGTAATACCTTTTAAGCTCTTTTCATCGATACTAAGATTTTCTATTTCACAGGTAGATATATCAAGATCCTTAAAGGGATTCGAATAGATTCTTGAAGATTGTAGATTGTTGTTGTCAAAGAATAATCCTTTTATCTCATTCTCAAACCAGTTAGATTCTTTCAATATAGAACTTGTAATCTCAACTACCTTAAATGATGATTGAAACATGTCGATATATTCTAAGTTACAGTTATGAAATAGTGTGTCACCTAGGAATGATTCAACAAAGTGTGTCCCTATCAATTTGGATTCGTAAAATTCACATCTGATGAATGTTGAAGATGTGAATGTATTATTTGAAAAGTCACAACTTTTGAATACACAATCTAGAAATTCGCTGCGTTTAAGTTCTTGATCAGTAAATGTTACTTTCTCAAAAATACAGCTATCAAATACCATTCTTTGATTTGGCACAATGATTTTTTCAAGCGTGAACTTCTTGTAATCTATGATGTCCTCAGTAATATCATAAAAACTGATATCTTCAGGAGGGAATTTTATAATTGGTTCTTTTCTTTTTTTCATAATTATCACCATTGTTATTATATCAAAAAAAATAGAAGATTTCTCTTCTATTTTAATAACTCTTCAATTTTCTCATGCAGAATTGTTTCTTTATTCTCTGAACTACCTGATATTTTCTTTACAATAACTTTATAGATGAAATTCATTTTTTCAAACTGATAAGCTCCACCAACATATTTGATTTTTGCATGTTTTATGATACTAGTGTTAAAGTTCTGATCAATGACAGTGTTTTCTTGTTTAAAAGCCATCCCACAAAGGAATACTTTTAATGTTTTGTTTAATAGTTCGTTTTCATAACTATTAAACACTTTTTTTATGCGTTTATTTATTTGTCCCATATAGATTGGTGTTCCAATTATCACTTCTTGATAAGGAGTAAAATCGTACTCAAAGTCACTTAATTCTATTATGTCAGCTTCTTGTCTATGTTCTTTTATTAGATTTGCGATTTTCTCAGTAAACCCATATTTTGATTTATATAGAATTAACGTTCTCATTATACTATCTCAATGCACTCTATTTCTGGAGCTGTATAGATTTGATCAAGACTGTTTTCGTATGCAGCTAATAATAGGAATGTAAAGAACATAATGAATGAAATTACTATAATGGTATATTTGTATACTTTTATCATTGATTTGTCACCTCTTTAATTTCTCTTTCGATTTGTTTGAATAATTCATCTTTGGTATCTGTACCTCGTTTTGTTATATAGAAAAGTATTTTTGAATGAATACTTGATGCAATTAATTGAAATGTTACATCGTAACTTAATCTAAATCGTGATTGATCCATTTGATTTAGTGTTTCTCTAAGTTTGATAGCTACCTTAGGAGCTAACTCAGATTTCACATCATCAATTGAAGCACCATAATCATTGATAAATATTAACTTAAAGATACTAGGGTTCTTAATCATGTATGTAATGTATCTTTTTGCATAATGGATTAACTTGTTCGTTAAATCAGATATCGTTTCAGCACCAGTAATTGTATAGTTATAGGAATCATTTAAGTAATCAATTGATACATACGTTAGAAGTGTATTGATATCTTTGAAATAGTTGTATATCGTCGCATAACTATACCCTGATATTTCTCCAACTTTACGTGCAGAAACTTGATCAATTCCAGAGGATTCTATGATTTGTTTTGAAGCAAGAATGAACTCACGTTTGGTACGTTCCCGCCTAAATTCCTTATTCATGGTGCTCACCTCCATTAACACTGTTAATATTACTAACACTGTTAATATACCATATAAAAAAAAGAATGTCAAATAAAAAAGAGCGCTTGGCTCTTTTATTTTAACATTGTAGCTAATGCATCTTTTAGTAATTGGTTTGTTGGTTTTGTTGGGTCTAAGTTTGCCAAAGCTTTTTTGATTTCTTTTGCTTTGTAACCTAATGAATTTAATGCTTCCTCAACTTCACCAATCGAGTCAGATTTGATAATAATATTTTCTACTAAGTTCAGTTTTCCTTTTAAATCTAGAATGATTTGTTGGCTCGCTTTTGGACCGATTCCAGGGAATTTACTTAGGAATTTTGAGTTACCTAATTCTATCGCTCCAACAACATCATCTACATTACCAGTAGCTAGTATTGCCATTGCACTTTTTGGACCGATTCCTTTTACACTTAATAGTTTAATGAATAGTTTCTTTGCTTCCTTTGTTTTAAATCCATATAGTAATGAAATATCTTCACGTACATGGTGATATATATACACCTTGTGTTCTGCATCTTTTTCAAAATCGTAAGGATTTGGTGTTAGTACTTGAAACCCTACTTTATTGTTATCTAAGGTGATTGAACTTGGTTCTATTTCTGTGACAATTCCAATGATATAGTTATACATATTATCAACTCCTAAAACAATTATAACATAAAAATGACGCCGTAACGTCATTTTTGTTTTTTAGTCAACGAATTCAAATTCGAAATCGAATATTCTTACAGTATCTCCGTTTTTAACACCTAATTCTCTTAGTTTAGAATCTATCCCTAAACTACGAAGTTGTCTACTGAATCTTTTTACTGATTGATCTTTTGTGAAGTCAGTCATTTCGAAGATTTTACGTAATGGTCCACCAAATACTTCATAAACTCCGTCATCTGCGATACGAATATCAAAGATTTCTTCATCTTTTTGATATACATACTCTACAACTTGTTCATAATCTTCTTCATCATATAAATCAAATCGTGTTGTGTTATCTAATAAGTCGGCTGTTTTATATAGTAATTCATCAATGTTTAGTTTTGTTGCTGCACTTATTGGTACAATATCATACTCTTCTTCTAACTGCATTTTAAATAACTCTAGGTTATCTTCAGCACCTGGAAGATCCATTTTATTAGCAATGATAATTTGTGGTCTTTTTAATAAGTTATATTTATAAGAAGCTAATTCTTTATTGATAACTTGATAATCAGTATAAGGATCTCTTCCTTCACTTCCTGCCATATCAATAACATGTAATATAACTCTTGTACGTTCAATATGTCTTAAGAACTGTAATCCTAGTCCTTGTCCTAAAGATGCTCCCTCGATTAATCCAGGTAAATCTGCCATTACAAAACTACGACCATCTTTTACCTTCACAACTCCTAAATTAGGGTTTAATGTTGTAAAGTGATAACTGGCTATTTTTGGACGACTGTTCGATACAATACTAATAATTGTTGATTTTCCAACACTAGGTAATCCAACCAATCCAACATCTGCAAGAACTTTTAATTCAACACGAATTTCTCTAGTGATTCCTGGTTCACCTTTTTCACATATTTCTGGTGCTGTGTTTCTTGATGATGCGAACTTCACATTACCACGTCCACCACGGCCACCTTTACAAAGTATAATCTCTTGTTTGTTCTCAGTGATATCACCGATTACTTTATCTGTTTCACTATCATAAATAGTAGTACCGACAGGGACTTTAACAATAAGATCCTCACCAGCTGCACCATTCATTTTTTTACTACGACCATTCTCTCCTGGTTCAGCACTTAAGATACGATTATATTTTAAGTCGACTAAAGTACTAAGACCCTCATCACCAACAAATATAACACTTCCACCTTTACCACCGTCACCACCTGATGGTCCTCCCATAGGGACGAATTTTTCACGTCTAAATGCAACGACTCCGTCGCCACCTTTACCGCTTGATATTTTAATTTTCGCTAAATCTACAAACATACTTTCTACCTCCTAAAAAACAACTTTGTTGTTTTCTAGTTTCTTTATTACAGCTAAGGAATGTACTTTAATACCTAAATCTTCAATGATTTTTCTTCCCGGACCAAATCCTTTTTCGATTACGATTCCAACTCCTAAAACTTCAGCATTTCCTTGTTTGGCTATATCGATTAAACCTAAACAAGCATTTCCTGTCGCTAGAAAATCATCAATGATTAATATTTTGTCATTCTCATTTATAAAGTCTCTATCTACAATAATAGTTGATTCTTTCTGTTTAGTAAATGAAAAAACTTTACTTTTTAATAAGTGATCACCACTAAGTAACGATAAACTCTTTCTCGCAAAGACAATTGGGATGTGATTCATATGAAAAGCAGTTGCAACCGCGTATGCAATACCACTTGCTTCAATCGTTAGAATCTTTGTTACTCCATGAAATGCTTTACTAAATTCTAAGCCTATATCATGTACTAGTTTTGAATCAAGCATATGATTGATAAAGTGATCTACTTTAACAATGTTATTATCAATAACATATGCTTCATTCTTGATTTTATTAATAAGTTTTTCCATATTTACCACCTATAACTGATTATACCAGTTGTATAATTCTTTTCTTGTTTTAAATACTAAAACTTGTTTATTATTTCTATATTTATTTACCAATGCTTTTAAATACTTTCCTTTGAATCGATCAAAGAATATTACATATTGTAAGAATACTTGATCAATCCCTTCAATACAACCCTCAGCCATATCACTACGTACTTGGTGTTTGTATTGTTGTTCTCTTTGATGAATACCTTTTAATGACATCTGTGTTCCGAAATCAAGATAAATGATAATGTCAGCAGCGTCTAATCGGTATTTAAAATGTTTATTGTTTGTGTAGTTCCCATCAATTACCCATGATTTGTTTTTTACAAGGAACTCTTTCATATAAGTATTAAAATCTTCTTTTGATATGTTTTGCCAATCTTTTTTCCAGTATACACTATCTAAAGGTAGATGCTTGATGTTTAGTTTCTTACCTAGTTTTTCACCAATTGTTGTCTTCCCAGTACCACTTGCACCTAAAACTGCAATTTTCATTATAATGTAATAACCTCAGTGTCAGGATCTTTTTGCTTTGTTGATAAATATACTCCAGTATACATCACTTCAACGCCTAAACTTTCTAGAAGTTCACTTGCGTTTAATTTATCTGAGCAAAACTTACAAGCATACACATCTATTGAAGAGCTAGTTAATTTCTTAACAAGTTCTTGTGTTTGTGGGTCTTTTAATACTTTTTCTTGTGATGCACCCCATATAAGAACATCTACTTTGTCGAACCAATTATTCTTTTTTGAGTTATATGCATATGGCACGATGAAATTGTTGATGTCTATTTCGTTATCTGATTTCCATACTATTAATAAATTCATAATTAGTCCTCCAATACTTTTTCAAAAGCAATACGATTCATTACTTCTATGTAGTCACCCTTTATAAATCCATTCTTAACTAAGAAACCTTGCATCTTATAATTATCAGGGTGTGTATCAATTTTTATTGATTCATATTTTTCTTTTGTTGCATAATTTGCTGCAAATTCAAATAGTTTATTTGCGATACCTTGTTTTTGATAATCAGGATCAACCAATACTCGATGAATTACAACACTTTTTTCTTTGATCCAAGAATCAATTGTTTTGTATGGTGGATCGTTTTCTTCAAGTACAGCCATACAACCAATGATTTTGTTATTTTCTTTATATATAATAAGTCCCTTTTTTGTGATATCTTTTGAAAAGTGTTCTTTTCTTGGATACGCTAATGTCCACTGTGGGATATTTAATGAGTTCATATGTTTGATTACTTTTACAGCTAATTGATCTAAAGATTCTAAATCTGTTTCTTTCGCATGTGAAATCATGAAATCACCTCATGTATTATTATAGTTTGTTTCATTTAAAATGGCAAACCACTTTGTGATTTGCCATTAGTTAACTATTCAGGATATACTGACGCTTGTTTTCTATCTTTACCTACGCGTTCGTATTTAACGATTCCGTCTACTTTAGCGAATAAAGTATCATCTCCACCGATACCAACATTAGTACCTGGATGAACTTTAGTCCCTCTTTGACGATAAATGATAGAACCAGCAGTACAGAATTGACCGTCTGATAGTTTTGCTCCTAATCTTTTTGACTCTGAATCACGACCGTTTCTCGTTGACCCAACACCTTTTTTAGAAGCCATACATTTTAAGATATTAATTTCTAATAACATACTAGTCACCTCCATAATTTATTGTTTCTAACCATTTATTTTTGTAATTGTTAATTTAGTATATGGTTGTCTATGTCCTTGTTTACGACGATATTTCTTTTTTGGTTTGTATTTGAAAATTATAATTTTCTTTTGTTTACCATGTTTCTCAACTTTGGCTTCAACAGTAGTTCCTTCAAGATATGGGTTACCCACTCTTAATTCTTCACCACCAAGCATTAACACTTTGTCAAATGTTATAGCATCTCCAGCTTCAACCTCTAATTTTTCAACGTAGATTTCGCTTCCTTCTGATACTTTAAATTGCTTTCCACCTGTTTCGATTACTGCGTACATATAAGCACCTCCTCTGTATTTTTTTAAGACGCGCCATTAAGGTGCCTAAGCTTAAAACCTTTTCTGTGCGGTATGCCTTTATCAGCGTAAAAATAATATCAAAACAATCATCATTTGTCAATGTTTTTCGCTTGTTTATTATCTTTAACCTATTTAATTATACACATTCGTAATATATATGCAAGTTATTTCATTATTATGTTATAATTATATAGAAAAAAACTACATATAAAGGGGAAACGTAATGAATATTAAACCAAGCAAATCGTTTTATTTTATACCTGTAACATTCTTAGCAATCGCATTTATCGTATTTATGGTAATGAGTGTTAGATTAGTAACAGATATGGATGAATCGACAGATAAAGTAGAAACAAGTTATATTGAAGTAGCTGTAGATGAAGATGACGCATTAATGTTTTATACATTTGATTTCATTGAAGATGATGATATTGAATACTGTGGATATGGACAGTTATGTTTAGAAACTGAAGACGGAGGAATCGTTGTAACTGTGGATCCAAATATAGATGAGGATTTATATAGTTTTGGAACTCCTGATGATAAAGAGTCTTTAGGTACTTTAGAATTAGAATGTGCATTCTCTATTGTGGCAAATGAAGATATAACATTAAAGTTCAAGGTTGAATCTGGATACAGTGATGATTTATACTATTCAACTTTTACTTATAATGATTATGTATCATTTGGTATGAGGTTATTCTTAGTAATCGCAATAGGGTTATTACTAGCAATTATTTCGTTTGTTATTATTATTGTGAAACGTTCAACATCTAAAAGAAAAGCAGCTCAAGTTGCATTTGAACAAGACTTAATGCCAAATAATGAATTAAAATCTGTGAATGATCAATTTGATTATGAACAACCAAAACCTTCGTATGAAGATGATTGGATGAATCAAGGTAATAAAGAAGAAAAGAAAGATAACGAAGATTTTAACGACTTTTAAAATAAAGGACTGATTTTATGAAACTGCGAAAATATATCAAAGTAATTCCTTTTATTACGTTATTCACAGGATTAATCATATCTGGGATAATGTTTTATAATGTTGCAGTTTCACCACTTTTAAATCCTGAGGAGTTAGTGTTAAACGCAAAGTACGAAATTGGTGTAAAAGATGAGCAAACAGTTACGATATTTATCGATGAAGAAGAAATCAATCGTCTTGTAATAGAAGACTTTGAATCATATAAAAGATTAACGTATTATATAGATGATATTAAATATGATGTATTACTGAATGTTCTTTCTACAAATGAGAGCAATCAAGGATTTGATGTAACTGTTATAGAAAAGAGTAATCCATACAGTGTTGAATCACTTCGTGGTATCTACCAAATTCATTTTGATGAACAAGGTACTTATAATTTTGCAATGTTAACTTATGACGGAGATGGTACTGGTTTCTATATGGTTACAACAGAAGTCATAGAAGCTAGAAGAACATTGATTACAAGCATCATTATAGCAAGTGTTACAGTAGTTGGTAGTTTAACAGGACTATATTTTGTATTAAAGAATCCAAAAAAAGATGAGTAATCATCTTTTTTTTATAGAATATTATGTTCTTTAAAAGAATAATACTTATCTCTACCTATAATGATATGATCCATTAAAGAAATATCCATCATTTTTGCGTTTTTGTTAATGATCTTAGTAACATCGATATCATGATGGCTAGGATATGGATCTCCTGAAGGATGATTGTGTACTAATATAATTGTTGCTGCACTATACAATACTGCATACTTGAATATTTCACGTGGATGAATCAAACTAGAGTTTAAACTACCGATAAACAATGTTTTCTTTTGAATAAGCTCTCCTTTTGTATTTAGATATAACGCAATCAGATGTTCTTGTGTTTTTAACTCAAGACCATCCTTTAGATACATGTATATACTTTCAGGATTAGTTAGTTTAATGGTTTCAGTAAATGTTTCTTCTTTTAATCTCTTACATATCTCAAATACACATTGAATCTCTATTGCTTTACTATAACCTACTCCTTTATGTTTCATGAGTTCTTTAATGCCTATTTGAGATAGTTCTTTTAAAGTTTTATATGAATATAGTATTTTCTTACTTAACTCCAATACAGATTGATTTTTATAGCCTGTCCTTAAAATGATTGCGAGTAACTCATGATTACTTAAACTGTTTGCACCATATTTTAAGAAACGTTCTCTTGGTCGTTCATTTTTTGGTATTTCTTTTATTAGATACATGATTTCACCTCATATCTTATAGTATTTAGAACTTAATTAAATTTCTTTTTTTAAAACGAGGGTTTTTTTGTTATAATACTAAAAGAGGTGACGTACATGACATACAAACAAAAACTACAAAAGAACTTAAAAATTAATTTAATCGTTGTTGGAGTACTATTTCTAGCAACAGCAATTTTATTCGCATACGAAATATATATGCTTAAATTTGCTTCTCCAAACTTAATTGAAATTCAAGAAAGATTAATCTTTAAAGATTATTTCATTATCATGTTATTTGTGATGAGTTGTCTTTCATTGATATTAAGTGTTGTATATTATTTCCTAATACATAAACTACATATTAGAAACCAACAAAGAATCTTAATCTTAACTGGTATCTTACTATTACCTTACACATTAATCTTAGCTATCGAAGGATTTAAAATTGGAATTGATGATACGAGATATGGATCAACAAACACTGTCTTAGGATTTGTTTCTATATTAATATTTATTATATTCTTTGGGTTAATCTTAGTTGACGCTGCTGAAGCAGTTCCTAGCTACACACATTCAAAAGAATATACATTTGAATATAACTACAATGAAGATAACTATGTTGAAATGAATGTTGAAGTTGTATATAAAGGTACTGAGTTACTATTTGTTGATATTGAAGCAACAGCAAATACAAGTAAACTAACAGATTTACAAGAAAACTTAGGACGATTAGCATACATTCTAGAAGCAAATGGTCGTAAACTATGTTTAGAAGTAATTAATGAAGATGGTGAAGCGATGGATAATGTATCTTATTCATGTCGAACTACATTAGAGGAAGCTCCAAACCTTACATTAACTGATATCGATAGTTTTGAAGATTTTATCCTAATTGCCATTTATGAAGATTTAGACTATGCATGGGGTTCTGAACAAGTTAACTTAACGTTAATTGATCAAAAATACAACGAGAATTATTACGACAAAAAATAAAAGGCACTCATATGAGTGCCTTTCTTATATATGATATAAAATATAGACTTCCTGTAATTAATAATACTTCATTACTTTTTGGTAATATAGATTCCAAATTGTGAATTGGATCTAAAAGAATATGTTTCTCTATGTGATTTGATACATCAAACAAGTTTTGTGCAGTTTCACATCTTGGATAATCAAATTCAGTAAAGTAGATAACATCAGAAAATGTTTCTAAAATCTTTATAATCTCATTGTATGATTTATCTGCCATAGATGTATATAGGACTTTCACAGTTTTATCTTTGAATAGCGTATTTACACTATCTTTTAAAACATTCATTGCGCCAATATTATGTGCGCCATCTAATAAAATATTATCACCTATACGTTCAAGCCTCCCTGGCCAGAACGTTTTTTTGAGTCCGTTATATGTTAGTTTATAATCTAATGATACATGATTATTTCTTTCAAGATTATCTAATATTTCTAAGGAAAGAACAGCATTAGATACTTGATGAGTACCAAGCATAGAGATTTCATATGTATTCTCTTTATACTTAAAGTTAGTGTACGAACTATAAGCGATATCCTCTATATCTTTTTGATCAATTATGGTGATATCACTTTGTTTTTCTTTTGTGTAGTCTTGAAATAAAGTAAATAATTCCTTATCTTTTACAGTTGTTATTAATGGTATACCCTGTTTAACAATACCTAGTTTATTCAATGCGATTTCTTCTAGAGTATTACCTAGAACACCCATATGATCATAACTAATCGATGTGATTGCTGTGATGATTGGTTTTACAACATTCGTTGCATCAAGTGTTCCTCCAAGTCCTACTTCGTAAATACAAAAATCTAATTGTAAATCTTTAAAGTATAAGAAACTTATTAAAGTAACGAGTTCAAAGAAAGTGATTACTTCATTATGATCTTTTAAAACATTGTCATGTAGTTCTTTTACTTGATTGATGTATTTGAATAAGTCATCGTCTGAAATATCGTTTCTATTATTTGTGATTCTTTCATTAAAGTTTACAATGTAGGGACTTGTAAATGTCCCTACATTGTATCCGTTTTCTAGTAATGCGTGTCTTATATAACTCACTGTTGAACCTTTACCATTTGTACCAGCAATATGAATTACATTTAAATCATTTTGTGGATTACCTAGTATTTCGCAAGCAAGTGTGATTCTTGATAAGTCTAGTTTGTCACCAAACTTTTTAACTGATTCGATCCAGTTAATTGCCTCTTTAACATTATGAAACATTATTTTAGTTCCTGTAGTCTCTTTTCAATTGTATTATATTGCTCTTTATAGTTTGCTAGTTTGTCTTTTTCAGCTTGCACTTTTTGTTCTGGTGCTTTATTTACGAAGTTTGGATTACTTAGCATTCCTTCACCACGTTTGATTTCACCTTTTAGTTTGTTTAGTTCTTTTTCAAGACGTTCGATTTCTTGATTGATGTCTACTAAACTACCTAGTGGTAAGTAAAGTTCGATATCGTTTTGAACAACACTTACAACGTCTTTTGCAATTTCTGGATTTAGTGAAATAGTTAGTAATTCTGGGTTAACAAACTTATTTAGTATCTCAATGTTTTCTTCTAATAAAGATTGAATCTCTTTTGTAGAAGGTTTTATGATAACATCTATTTTTTTGCTTGGTGCAACGTTATATTCGTTTCTTATATTTCTTGTTGCTTTAATGATTTCTTGAATGATTTCAAAGTCTTTGATTGCTTTATCGTTACTAAATTCTTCAATTGCCTCTGGCCAAGTTGAAATCATGATACTCTCATCAATATGAGGTATTTTTTGATAGATTTCTTCAGTAACAAATGGCATGAATGGGTGTAATAGTTTCATGATATCTAGTAACACATAGCTTAAAATACTTTTTGTTCTGTTGATTGCTTCAGTATCATCACTATTTAGTGCTAGTTTCGCAATTTCTACATACCATGCTGCGAAATCTTCCCAGCTAAAGTTGTGAATACTACGTGCTGCTTCACCAAATTCGTATTTTTCGTAGTTGTAATCCATATCTTTAATCGTATTGTGTAATTTTGCAAGAATCCATTTATCTACTAAAGTTAAGTTTTCTGTATCGATTTCTACATCTTCAATACTAAATTCACCTAAATTCATTAATGTGAATCTTGAGATATTCCATAGTTTATTTATGAAGTTCCATGAACTTTCTACTTTTTCGATTTCGAAACGTAAATCCATTCCTGGTGCACTATTTGTTGTAAGGAAGTAACGTAATGTATCGATTCCGTATTTCGCTTTTATATCTAATGGATCAACACCATTTCCTAATGATTTCGACATTTTACGACCATCTTTATCACGGATTAACCCATGAATCAGACAATCTTTAAATGGTGAAACTCCTGTAAACTCTAATCCTTGGAAGATCATTCTTGATACCCAGAATTCAATGATATCGTAACCTGTGATCATTACATTATTTGGATAATAGCGTTTGAAGTCTTCTGTTTCTTCTGGCCAACCTAATGTACTAAACGGCCATAATGCACTACTAAACCATGTATCTAGTACATCTTCATCTTGTCTCCAGTCTTCACCTGGAGATTCTATTTGTACTTTTACTTCGTCACCTTTATACCATGCAGGGATTCTATGACCCCACCATAATTGTCTACTAATACACCAGTCTACGTCACCTTCCATCCAACGTGTGAATCTTTTTTCAAAACGTTCAGGAACGAACTTAACTGTGTGTTCACTTAATGATTTATCAGCAAGTGGTTTCATAGCTACAAACCATTGTGCACTTAGTCTTGGTTCAACAACTACACCAGTTCTTTCACTATGTCCTACATTGTGGATTAGTTTTTCTATTTTTGTACAAAGACCGGCTTCTTGTAGATCTTTTACACATGCTTTTCGGCATTCAAAACGATCCATACCTTCATATTTATGGGCCATATGATTCATAGAACCATCTTCTTCCATACATAAAGGCATTTCTAACTTATGTCTTCTTCCTACTTCAAAGTCATTTGGGTCATGAGCTGGAGTTACTTTTACAGCACCTGTTCCAAATTCCATATCTACATAACTATCAGTAATGATAGGAATTAATACATCTGTTCCTGGAATATAAGCTTTCCTACCAACATAACTCTCATATCTTTCATCTTCAGGATGAACCATTAATGCAGTATCTGCATACATTGTTTCAGGACGTGTTGTTGCGATTTCTAAGAATCCAGATCCATCTTCTAACATATATTTAAAGAAATAGAACGCTCCTTCTAATTCTTTATGATCTACTTCGATATTTGATAGTGCTGTTTTTGCCTGGCAATCCCAGTTAATAATTCTTTCTCCACGATAAATAAGTCCTTTTTCAAACAATTTGATAAACACATGATTTACTGCATTGTTTAGACCTTCATCTAATGTGAATCTTTCTTTACTATAATCAACACTTATTCCTAAAGCTTCCCATTGTTCTCGGATATGTCCTGCATACTCGCTTTTCCAATCCCAAGCTCTTTCTAGAAATTTTTCTCTACCTAATTCGTATCTGTTTGTTCCTTCGTTACGAAGTCTTTCATCAACTTTCGCTTGCGTTGCAATTCCTGCATGATCCATACCTGGAAGATACAAAGCATCATAACCTTGCATTCTTTTTCTTCTAATAATTAAATCTTGAAGTGTATTATCCCATGCGTGTCCTAAATGTAGTTTCCCTGTGACATTAGGTGGAGGAATCACGATAGTGAATGGTTCTTTTGTTTTATCACCACTCTTAAAATAACCCCCTTCAAGCCAGAAGTTGTATTTGTTTTTTTCAACTTCTAAATGATTGTACTTCTTTTCTAATTCTTTCATATAAAATCCTCCTTTAAGTATAAAAAAAGCCCGTCCTAAAATAAGGACGAACTATAATAATCCGTGGTACCACCTTGATTCTGATTTCTCAGCACTCTGATCCTTAACGCGGAAAACGTCTATAACTACTTCATTCATTATAGCTACTCCTTAGCTACCTTCAAAGATATTATCTGTAAGTTTACACCAACCACTTACTCTCTAGAAGAATCATATCTTTTACTCCTCTAATTCGCTGTATTTACAGTTATATTAACATATCAATATATACTTGTAAAGTAGATTTGATTACTCTGTAGTTTTCTCTTGTTTTATTGAATTGAAATATAGATATAAACCAACAACACAAGCAAGTAAAGTAACAATTAAATAACTTATCGCATTACTTGTTTTAAACTGAAAACTCTCAATACTAAAATGTGTGTAGAATAAGTAATAGTTGAAATCATACTTCACAACAGATATTGGTAAATCTGATATATCAATAAAGATATCATAAAACGTCTTAATTCCAATCACTACTAATCCATATAATGGATAAGCTAGATATTTATTGATATCTCTACCATAAACAAAAGTTAATGCAATGAAGCTTAATGTGAATACAAGTATATAAATACTAACCCATATTCCATTGATCTCTTCAACTTTCATATCAAAACGTATAAATATTACTAATACAAAAACTAAATACAAACTGATAACGCCTAATACTAATTTCATAAATCGATCCATATTACTCACCTAATCTCTTAATCATAATTTGTGTGGGATTATGTTCATCCCATATTTTATTACTCTCATATATATCAATAAATCCCATTTTATGATAAAAGTCTCTTGTTTTTGAGTACCCAATATCAGAATGTGATTTTGATAAAGTTAAAACCATTGCATATTGATACTTATGCTCTAAAGCGTACTTAAATACTCTTTCTTGAAGTTTTGTTCCATAACCTTGGCCGTGGTATTTCTTTTTAATCCCAAGCACATACATATCAATTGTATCTGCATTTTCTTCTCTCAGCGAGTAAAACCCTACAATGTCATCATTGTCGTATGCCGCAAAGAAAACTTGATCTTTAACAGTCTTTATATAATGGTTTGTGGCTTCTTCAATACCAAACCATTCAGGTAAATCATGTAGTACTTCTTTACATATTTGTTGTTTTATTATTTTGTCTTTAATTTCTTTAATCATGTTATCACCAAAACCATTATAACAAAAATCTCTCTTTTAAAACATTATTTTAAAACTCTATTGACTTTATTCCTTTAAAGTGATTAAATATAATAAATCGTTAAGTAGATGTAAGTAAGTTAATATAAGCTTTCAAGAGAGTCAGTGTGTGGTGTGAACTGATAAGTAAGTATTAGGTGAATGGGTCTATAAGAGGACTTCTGAATAAAGTAGGAAATCACGGGTACTCCCGTTATAGAGTTAGAGTATGATTGTACTTGATTAAGGGTCTTTTTAGACTAAATATGAGGTGGCACCACGTTTATAACGTCCTCTACACTATTTTGTGTAGAGGGCTTTTTTTATACCTTACCTTGATTAAGACAGAATTTAATTTAAAGGAGAGAAATATGAAAACACAATTCGGAAGATTTGGTGGACAATTTGTTCCACCGCAAGTAGTAAATGCATTAAATGAGTTAGAAAAAGCTTTTTATGAAGCAATTGAAGATGAGAAATTTGTTGAGGAGTTACGCTATTATCTAAAAAACTTTGTTGGTAGACCAAGCCCTTTGTATTTTGCTGAGAACCTAACAAAAAAGCTAGGTGGTGCAAAAATCTATTTAAAAAGAGAAGATTTGAATCACACAGGAGCGCATAAAATCAATAACACAGTTGGACAAATCTTACTTGCGAAAAGAATGAACAAGAAAAAAATCATCGCTGAAACAGGTGCAGGACAACACGGTGTAGCGACGGCTACTGCTGCTGCTATGTTTGATATGGAATGTGAGATATGTCAAGGCGCTATCGACATGGAGAGACAAAAACTTAATGTTTTTAGAATGAAAATGTTAGGAGCGAAAGTAACAGGAGTGACTGATGGAACACAAACATTAAAAGATGCAGTAGACTATTCTATCAATGAATGGGTTAACCGTGTGGATGATACATTTTATTTACTAGGAAGTGCCGTTGGACCACATCCTTATCCTACAATCGTTAGATATTTTCAAAAAATTATTGGTGAAGAAGCAAAGAAACAAATTATAGATCAAGAATCAAAGTTACCTGATTATGTAATTGCATGTGTTGGTGGTGGTAGTAATGCGATTGGTTTATTTGCTGATTTCATTCATAATAAAGAAGTAAAACTAATTGGTGTTGAAGCTGCTGGTAAAGGTTTAAATACATTAGAACATGCAGCTACTTTAACTTTAGGAAAAGAAGCAGTTATTCATGGTATGAATACAAAAGCAGTTATCGAAGAAGACGGTAGTATAAGCCCTGTATATTCTATCAGTGCTGGACTGGATTATCCTGGTGTTGGACCTGAACATGCATTCTTACAAGATACTGAAAGAGCAGAATATTACAGTATTACCGATAAGGAAGCTGTAGATGCATTTTTAGAGCTTAGCAAAACAGAAGGTATCATTCCCGCGATTGAGAGTAGTCATGCTATTGCATACGCAATGAAATTAGCTCCTACTTTAGATAAAGATAAAGTTATCATAATCAACTTAAGCGGTCGTGGTGACAAAGATTTAGAAGCAATCGAATCTTATTTAAATAAATAAAACAAAAAGACAAAATCATTGATTTTGTCTTTTATCTTGTTATTTTACCTCTGTAATTTACATACCCTTTTTTAACATTGTATACATCTTTAAATCCCTTTAAACTTAACATATGTGCAGCTGCTGCACTTCTAGATCCTGTTTGACAGATAAGAATAACAGGTTTCTCTTTATCTAGTATATCAATCATTTCTAAGTTCTTCATAAATTGATAATAATCAAGATTGTGAAACTCTTTAATATGTCCATAATTATACTCTTGAATTGTTCTTACATCATATAATTGATACTTCTCTTTATCAAGAAGGAATGGTTCTAATTCATCTATTGTAATATTATGATATTTTCTTGTTGTAAAAGCTCTTAATAAACTCATACTCATCACCTCAATGTGATTATACCAACATTAAGTTCGCATGTAAACTATATTAGTAATATTTTTCGTATAAAACCGTGTTATAATACTATAGAAAGGTGTGATTTTATGATTCAATTTGAAGATATTAAGAAATATGAAGATTATGTTATAAAAATGAGACGTGAGTTTCATATGTACCCTGAAGTAGCTTTTGAAGAGTATAGAACTTCGAAACGTATTAAAGAGGAATTAGAAAATATGGGATTTAACGTTGTTGGTCCTATTGGAACAACTGGTTTATTAGCTGAACTTGTTGGTAATAAAGAAGGTAAAACAGTCGCTTTAAGAGCTGATTTTGACGCTTTGAGTATGCAAGAAGAAAACGAAGTTGAATATAAATCAACAATTGATGGTATGATGCATAGTTGTGGACATGATACACATACAGCAATGCTACTTGGTGCTGCAAAATATTTTAGTGAAAACAAAGATCAAGTAAACGGTACTTTAAAGTTAATCTTCCAACACGCTGAAGAACAAGCTCCTGGTGGTGCGATTGATTTTATAAAAGCTGGTGTCATGGAAGATGTGGATGCTGTATTTGGTATTCATATACACACAAAAGATGAAACAGGTAAAATTGTAATTAAAAAAGGTCCAGCAATGGCTGCTCCTGATGAGTTTAGTATTAAAGTATCTGGTGTTGGTACACATGCTTCTGCTCCTCATACTGGAATTGATCCTGTGTTGATTTCAGCACAAGTCATTCAAGCGTTTCAAAATATCGTTTCTAGAAACGTGAAACCAACAGATAGTGCTGTAATCAGTGTATGTACGATAAATGGTGGTACAGCCTTTAATATTATACCTGAAACAGTAGAAATGTCTGGTACAATCAGAACATTAAACAATGATACAAGAAAAATGATTCATGATAAGATGCATTCCATCTGTAAAAATATAGCTGAAATGACGAGCTCAAGAATAGACTTAAACATAGGACTCGCATATCCTCCTGTAATCAACGATATAAAAATGAGTGATTTTGCGTTAGACATCGCTAGAAAATCTCTTGGTGAAGAAAATGTAATAGAAGATACAGAACCATCTATGGGTGGTGAAGATTTTAGTTATTATCTTCAAGAAGTACCTGGATCGTTTATGTGGCTTGGAGCAAGTAAAGATGGTGACAAAGCATATAATCACAATCCTTTATTCAATCCTGATGAAGATGCGTTTCTTACAGGAATGTTGATGCATATTAATCTAGTAACCGAATTTTTAAAATAGAGATTTATTCTCTATTTTTTATTTGTAATTAATATCAAATAAATGATATAATGTACTAACAAGGAGGACTGCTATGAAGAGATTAATTTTTTTATTATTACTTATCAACACGATATTACTGACAGGCTGTGGGGAGTCTGAGGAGCCTGTTAATGTTCCTGTAATCGATGATACAATCAACTGTGAAGAACAACCAAATCACGATAGTTGTAATACTGTTATTGATTGTTTAGAAACACCTGATGACCCTACATGTACAATAGATTGCCTAGAAACACCTGAAGATGAGTCTTGTGTTATCGATTGTGAAATAACACCTGAACATCAAGAATGTTTATCACAAGATCAAACATATTTTGAAAACTATACTGCAAAGAAATTCATTAACGCATCTATTTCTGATACAAATCAGGAAGCAATGATGACATTTATACAAGATTTCCAAACTGAATATTTAGAATTGCTAGATGGAATTGGTGAACCTACTGGTACAGATATAGATTCTTCTATAATTGATAAATCACTAATCACTGATTACTTTGTTACTGAGGAAGGTACAGAACATAATTATGTATCTAGTTTTATGTTTCGTATAGAGGACTTAATAAGCTATTTAGGTCCACATTCTGACTATAATGAAGGTGAGAACTTAATATACAACTATTACACATATAATGTTTACTATGAAGATGACTTGATTTATGTTGATTCTACTTCTACAACGTATGAACCAAATAGAGTTACATTTATTTTTGGATATATTGAGGATTTACTTTATATGGAGATTCAAACCTCTTTTTATCATTCTGAGACAGATACCACATCTTATGAAGTGAAAAGATATTATGAAAACTCTTATTTCGAAAAAGCATATTATATGGATGATGATAGTAGATTTCGTTATTTACTAATCGATTATACAAATGATACAAGATATTATTATCAAATGAATGATGGTTTAACATCTTATCAAAAGTCTACTTCTGACATGTACTATTATGTAAAGAAAGACAGATCGATTATTGATATGGATATTTACTATAAAAATGAGTTTGGTACATATCTACAAGTAAATATGCCTTATGGAACTTGTAAGTTAACATACAATGCCTTATATGTTGATGGATGGGACCAATATAATAAAACATCAAGAATTTTGTATTTTCATAATAGTCAAGTAGCAAGTAGTTTAAACACTACATTTCATGATTACTCATTTTATACAAAACTTGCATTCAAACAATCTGTCTCGTTAAGATCAGATTCTGATATATCATTAAATGAATACGGATTATCTTTTGATTTAATCACAATGGATCAAATACTCGAAGATAAGGCTTTTGTAGAGAGTGATTATGATACAGTCTATACATATTTAGATGATATCGATGAAACACAATCATTAGAAGAATACATACAAGCTAGAATATTTTATGATTAAAAAAAGAGCGATTATTCGCTCTTTATTTTTTTGTTCTTATTACAACTGTACCTCTTGGGCATTTCTTTTCAAGAAAACTTACAATTTTATCTGAATTACCTTTTCCAACATATTCTTTATTGATTAAGAATGCATTTACTCTATCGATATATACATAGATATATTTTTCTAATACATACGCTTTATGAATGTATGTGTATTCTAAATCAACTTCTCCTCTTTCACTTGATGATGTAAAGTTTTCTTCTGTGAAAGTAAACGTTGTTTCATCAAACTGAAAATCTGGGTTATCAAACATTCTTTTGATTCTTAATCTGATTAATCCATACACAATTAATGGCATCGTGATTAAATATGCAATTGCGATATAAAATACGATATCTGCTTCAAATGTGAATGATAATGCTAGTAAAAGTAATGCCATAATTGGAAATCCAAAATTAATAATTAAACTCCAAGTGTTTTTAAAATATCTATGCCACACACTGTGGGCTAGAAAGTCTTCTTTTGTTCTTCTGTACGTATAAGTTACTTCGTTCATTCTTCTTCTCCTTTATCTAAATCAATACCTAGTACTGAGTTTTTACCTAATCCTTTTATTTTATTCATTTGTGATGTTGCTTCATGTAATGGGTAATATAATTCTGTGGTTTGGTCTGGTGTGATAGATATAAAACCAATACTACAGCTTAAGAATGCCATATCTCTTTCGTAATGTACGATACGTAATTCTCTTATCGCTTCTTCAATTCTTTTTGTTACAACTCTACCACCTTTAAAATCACTGTTTGGTAAGATGATTAAGAATTCATCTCCACCGATTCTACCAACTATATCAAATGGTCTCTTACATTCTTTTTTTAGAGTTGATGCGAGTCTAGTTAATATCGAATCTCCATGTGCAGTACCAAATACTTCATTATAATTTGTAAAATCATCAATATCCATAACAATTACTACTACTGTTTGTTTTTCACGTGCACTATAGCGAATGATTCTCTCATATCGTTCTAGAATATCTTGTCTATTTGATAGATTTGTGAGGGGATCGATTTTTATTAAATGTTCTAAATCTTGTTCTTTGATTTTTAGTTCATTCACCATAATTTCATGTGGGATTAATATCCCATATCTAAGTACCATATCTAATAATATAATAACAGTAAGTAAATATAGTAAGTTACTAAATAATACTTGATCATAAATAGGAATATAGTAAATAAGTGGTGAATTCATTAGTAAAATGATACCTATTACATAATAGTATTTATGTTTATTCTGAATTACATTATTGCGAATCATAAAGAGTATGTTTACAACGCTAATAATAACGATGAGAGCGGTTAGTATAAATCGAAACAAATCTGCAGTTTCTAATTTGTCTGTATGTAATAACTGTAATCTACTAATAAGAATATAGAAAACAATAATAATGATCAACTCAACAATAAAGAATCTAGTTACATTTAGTACTTTATCGTTTTTGATTAATAATAGTGAATATAGAATGACTCCACTTAATAGGAGTATACTAAAGTAATAATACTGTTCACTGATTAAAAACAGACTATTACTGTTTAGATCAAATAGCAGCAATATTGCACTATAAAAAATGACAAAGAAACTACTTAATGTGAATGCCTTTAAAATGTTGTCTTTGATATTGTCTTTCAATGTAGATGTTAGTATAAATGTCATTGAACTAACAACTAACAATAAAGCATATACTACTTGAGAAGTAATTCCTTCTATTAGACCAAAAACAAGTAATACAACTGCAGGAATAATAAAGATAATATTTAATAGATTTTCTTTCGTCATTACACCACTCCTAACATTTATATATTATAACATAATATTTGTGAACTTAATATGAACAAACAAAAAGATACTAAAATAGTATCTCGTTATTTTTCTTGTAATCATCAATTATCTTTTGATAAGTTTTTAAGTAGTTCTCATCAATCACTTGCATTTCCTTGTTTTCTAGATAATATTTGATAGCTTTTGGTGCAATATCTTCATATTTTACAACTGACTGATAGTTTTTAGCGATAGATTTAATTTTTGTGTTATCAAAAATTACACTATAGTGTTTATCTCCTAAAAATTCTCCTTCTTTATGAGGTAAGTACTTTAATATAAACTCAGTTGGTATATAAATTACATTTGGTTCTACATTGAGTGCTTTACAAGTAATTCTGTAAAGTTGCTCCCAAGTATAAACTTTATCACTCGTGATATGATATACCTCATTAAAGGTATCTTTATTGCCAAGTATATGAATAAATGCTTTTGCGAAGTCTGTGTTGTGTGTAATCGTCCATAAACTCGTACCATCACCTGGTATAATGTATTCCTTACCTTCAATGATTCTTTTCAGTAAACTATATTCACTACCCCATTCTTTTACAGTTAACATAAGATGTTTATCGTTATATGTATGAGAAGGTCTGATGATAGTAATATGAAACTCAGGATCCTTTATACTTTGAAGATATTCTTCACAATGTTGCTTGTTTCTACTATACTCCCAGAAAGGATTAAATAGTGGTGTTTCTTCTGTGATAGGGAAGTCTTGAACTGGTTTTTGATAAGCACTCGCACTACTTATAAAGACATAGTGATTTGTAATATCTTTGAATATTTCATAGTCTTTTTGAACTTGATCAACACCGAAAGCTATGAAGTTTACTACTGTATCAAACTTCATACCTAGAAGCAGTGTTTTGACTTCTTCTTTGTTATGATAGTCACCAATAATTTGATTGACCTCTTTGGGAACATCTTTATTGTTGTTTCCTCTGTTAAATACAGTGACGTTTATATCGTTTTTTACACATAATTCAACTACTGCGGTACTAATGATTCCTGTACCACCTATAAATAGTACATTCATTGTTTACCTCCTAGATGTAGTTCTTTAAGATATTTAATATTACTTCTTTGTTTTCTTTTGTCTCACTAGAATATGGTACAAAAATATCATTGCTATCCATTTGTAGTGTTTGTTTAATATCTTTTTCAAACTTCATTCTTTTTGTTTTTGGTACTTTATCTAGTTTTGTACCTACAACTAAAACTGGAATTTGATATGATTTCAAGTAATCATACATCAAAATGTCATCTTCACTTGGTTTGTGTCTGTAATCTACTAACAATACTACTAAAGATAATTGCTTTCTATATACAAGATATTCTTCAATCATTTTTCCAAAGTTTTCTCGATCTTTTTTACTTACTTTTGCATATCCATAACCTGGTACATCAACAAAGTAAAACTCTTCATTTATTTTGAAGAAATTTAGTGTTTGTGTCTTCCCTGGTCTACTTGAAGTATATGCGACATTTTTACGGTTTAAAAGGCTATTAATAAAACTACTTTTACCAACATTACTTCTTCCTGATAATACGATTTCTTTTAGATCGTCTTTTGGATATTGTTCTTGTGTTACTGCGCTACTAATATATTCTACGCTTCTTATAATCATTTATATCACCTAATTTCATATTAATCATATCATATTAATAAAACGAAACCATAATTTTTTGTAATTTTATGGTATAATATTTTAAACGAGGTGATGTAATGAGTGAGCAAAAGATAAGTTTGCAAGAACAAATGGACGAGGAACAAAAGGCAATACACAGTCGTTTATTAATTGACAGATCTACTAGAATGACTATTTTAGGTTTTTTAATGAGTGCATTAATCTTTACGATTATTTATGGTACTTTACAAAATCCTTTTCAGTATACATTTAGTAAAATTGGGAATCGATTTGCACCTGAGTTAAGAGTGTTATTCATTGTATGGGCAAGTTATACTGGATTTGCGATACAGGCTTGTATATTGGCATTGTTTACCTTAGAGAAATACAAAGTAAAAAGAAATTATATATTTATCATTACTGCAGTTGTTTTCTTAGTGATTTCAACATTGGCACCATCACTTGATGAATATCCATTTTGGACATTCATACATATTTATACAGCCGGATTTTTCGCTTTATTCATCACATTAGGTTTTATACCGTTTATGAGATGGGTCGCAAGAGAAAACCCTCGCTTAAGAAGAATCGTATATATATGGATGGGAATTATTTGGGGTGGAGGATTTGGTAGTATGTTCGCTCTTGGTAATACTGGTGTATTTGAACTTTGGTTCTTTGGATCATTTATTTTATTCTTAATGTATCTATCACTAACTTTATTTGAGGAATCTATCATTAAAGAGAGTGTTATTCTATTACGAAATGAAGATGATTTAAACTCTGCAATCGATAAATACTTTTTCAAAGTAAAAAAGAAAAAACAAAAGAAAGAAAAAAAGGAAAATCAATAGATTTTCCTTTTATTTTATAATTGGCAGATTCTGAACAAATTCTAAGAAATCTTGGTATGTACCTGTATGATCACTATTGTTTTCTAGATTATGACTATTTACTAAGTGATTTGTAATAATATATGTCTCTATCCCTAGTTTTTTTGCTGCCAAATCGTCTTTTATGTCATTACCTATCATATAACAGTTTTCAGGTTGTTTGTTGATTTTATCTAAAACTCCTTGGTAATACATTGTATGTGGTTTTGTTGAGAAAGAATCTTCGAAACAAGATACATAATCAAATTCTTCAGGTTCAAATCCTGCCCACTTAATTCTTTCGACATTTGCAACCATTGGGAATAAGGGATTTGTTGCAATAGCTACTTTATATCCTTTTTCTTTTAATAGCGTAACACTTTCTCTCATTTCAGATGATTGATATGTTGAAGCTTGTACGTTAGAAAATGCTGTTTGATAGAATGTTAGAAAACCATCTCTAAAATATTCATAGTTGTCTTTGGTAAATTCACTGAATGTCTCCATAAATTTATCTTCATTACTTCTACCGTCATTAACAGTAATAACAGTTTCTGTCGCTTTTAAGACATACTTCATCATCAACTCTGGATTTACCTTATCTTTAAAGAACTCCCCTAAATGACCAAAATATAATTTCATAAACTTGTCTAAGTCCATTGGTAGCAATGTACCATCTAAATCAAATAATATTGTGTCTTTCATATAATCACTTCCTTCACTAGAAAATTATATCAAATATGTGTTATAAAAAAAGCAAAAATTTTGCTTTTTTTATTCAAACCATTTTTTGATTAATGCATCTAATGTACCATTCTCTTTTAATGTTTGTAATGCTTCATTAAATATTTCTTGATATTCACTTCCTTCAGCAAACGCAATAGCATTTCCATAAAGCGCATCAGTTGATGCTTCTAACATAACTTTAGTAAAGTCTGTGTTGTTTTCTAGAATTGAATCTGAAACTAAGCTCTCTACAACTAACACATCAATTGCTCCAATTTTTATTTCTTCCACAATTTGTGTGTTTGTATTTCTTAGTTCAACAGTAAAGTTATACTCACTGCTTAAATCATTTAATAATTCTGCTTGTACAGTACCTAATTGAGCAGCTACTACCAGTCCATTAAGATCATCTAAACTTGTGATATTATCTTCTGTTTCAAATAACATATAGTTTGTTAGACCATCTTCACTGTTATAATATACATCACTAAAATCAATAACTTCATCTCTTTCAGGTGTTGGTGATATCCCTGCGATTGCAACTTCGTATTGCCCAGATTGTAAACTCGCAATGATACCATCAAAGTTTACATCTTTCCATTCAATTGTTATTCCCGCTTCTTCAGCCAATGCTTCCATTAAGTCAATATCAAAACCTGTTAAGTTACCATCTGTATCTACCATTTCATACGGCTCATACCCACTACTTGTTAATACGACTAATACGTCGTCATTCTTTTCTTGACATCCAGTTAATGTGATTCCTATAAATATACTTAATATGAATACTAATTTTTTCATCTTTCTTCTCCTTTATAATACTTTATTTAAGAACTGTTTTGTTCTTTCTTGTTTTGGATTGTTGAAGAATGATTTACTATCATTTACCTCAACAATTTTTCCGTCATCCATGAAGATCACCTGATCAGCTACTTCTTTGGCAAATCCAATTTCATGTGTGACGATTATATTTGTTAAACCTGTATATGTTAACTTCTTAATTTCATCTAATACCTCGTTGACCGTTTCAGGATCTAATGCACTCGTAGGTTCATCGAACAACATTACGTTAGGTTGTAGTACAAGTGCTCTCGCAAGTGCTACCCGTTGCTTTTGACCTCCACTAAGGTGAGATGGATAATTATACAACTTATCTCCAATACCTACTTTATTTAAAGCATTAATCGCTAAATGTTCTGCTTGAATCTTTTCAATTTTTTTTACTTTTTGCAAAGCATAGGTTACATTCTTTATCACACTCATATTATGAAACAAATTAAATGATTGAAATACCATTCCAACCTTTGAAACCAATTGACTATGTGATAACTCTTTTGTGTTAACACCATCAACTAATATTTCACCTTTAAAGTCATTATTTAAGTGATTCATACATCGAAGCAACGTTGATTTACCACTACCAGAAGCACCTAAAATTACTGTTGTTTTTCCCTTTTCAAAGGTATGTGTAATTCCTTTTAAAACTTCTAAATCATCAAATGATTTATGTAAATTTTTAACTGTAATCATAGTTCAACTTCACCTCAACTTTTCTACCTATATAACTTAGGATTTTAATTAGTACATAATAGATTATTCCAATCACAATCAGTGATTCGAAATACAAATATGTTTGAGCTGTAACGATTTGATTTCTTCTAAATAGATCTTTAATACCTATTACACTTACAATTGATGTTTCTTTTACCAAAGTAATGAGTTCATTCATTAATGCAGGGAATGAGTTTTTAAATGCTGTAGGTAAGATTATATCTTTATACATATGAAACTTACTTATACCTAAAGCTTTTGCTGCTTCAATCTCACCATTATCAACACTATTTATCCCAGACCTTATGATTTCGCTAATATAAGCACCACTATTCAAGCTAAATGTTATAAAGGCAGCTGTTAGTGTTGGTAGATTAAACTCATAATTATATCCCAAACCAGTATTAATTAACCGATCTAGTATTTGTGGAATAGCTAGATATATTACTGATAGTTGTAAAAGCAACGGTGTTCCTCTAAACAAATCAATATATGCATTAGATACTTTTGATAATATTTTGTTTCTACTCATCAATACTAGTGCAATTCCAAGTACAATTCCAAAAACTGCACTGACAAATGCAATCAATAATGTTACATATGTCCCTTCAAATAAAAATTTTAACCATGGTTCAATTTTAGAATAATCAAATAAATTCATAATTTCACTCCTATATAATAAAAAAAATCGTCCTTAAAACAAGGACGATTATAATATCGCGGTGCCACCTCAATTCCCAATATATTATATACTAGGCTCTCGGACCCTTAACGCAGGATATACGGATATGCCTCATATTTTTCGACATATCAACTCCCAAGTACGTTCGATTTTACTCACCGACTGTTTCACACCAACCAACAGTTCTCTTTGCGTCTTCGTAAAAATCTACTACTCTTGTTCACAGTTGTTTGTCAAATTATTACATATGATTTTTTCAAAAACAAGTATTTTTTCAATGAAATTGTTTTCATTGCCAATGAAAATCCCCCTATATACTATGTATATAAAAAAACAGAGAAATATTCTCTGTTTTTACTTTATAAACTCTTTAATACATGTAATCAAATAATTTACATCCTCTTTTGTTATATCATTGTGAAGCGCAATTCTCAAAAATTCTCCCTTGTACCCACCTATAATGATGTCCTTTGTTTTTAAGAATTCTTCTAGTTCTTTAAAATCAATTGAAGATTTTGTAAATACCATATTGATATCAAGATGATCAAAATCAACTTCAAACTGAGGAAGTTTATTTAATTCATTTGCTAAGTATTTGGCGTTGTCATGATCGATATGTAATCTTTTTGACATTTCCTTTAATGCAATAAGTCCTGGAGCACCTAAAACTCCAACTTGTCTCATTCCTCCACCAAATAGTTTTCTCATTCTTCTGGCTTTACTGATGAATTCTTTTGTACCACATAGGATACTTCCAATAGGTGCAGCAAGTCCTTTTGATAAACAAAACGTTACACTATCAACATATTGACATATCTCTTTTGCTTCTACTTGTAAAGCTGTTGCTGCGTTAAACAACCTTGCTCCGTCTAGATGAACTTTTAACTCATTTTCTTTTGCAATAGAATATACATCTTTCATATAACTTAAAGGTAATACTTTCCCGTTACCATGTGCATTTTCTAAACAGATTAATGATGTATCAGGATAATGTACATCATCTCCTCTAATACCATCTTTAATCTCAGCAACTGGCATCATACCATCCACTTCTTCAATTATATGATAACTTACACTACTCAAAACAGCTGCAGCTCCAACTTCATAGTTCTTAATATGTGATTGCTTACCAACTATTATTTCATCACCTCTAGAAGTATGGCAATTGATTCCTATTTGATTACCCATCGTTCCACTGACAACAAACAAAGCTTGTTCTTTTCCAGTCATTTTAGCTGCTAGGTTTTCTAATTCAATTATAGTAGGGTCATCTTCATATACATCATCACCAACAACAGCATTAGCCATAGCTTGTCTCATTTCTTTTGTTGGTTTTGTTACAGTATCTGATCTAAAATCTAACATGCTATCCCTTCTTTCCTACTGCAATGATATAAGTAGTAAACTCGTTATCACCATCAAGTTGTAATACTTGATCAGATAGTTCTTGATTGTATGCTGCAATGCACACAGCACCACTTTGAATCGCTTCACAAGCTAATGATAAGTTTTGAGCAGCGTGACCGGCTTCTATCAATAACATTTTGTGTGCCATATGAGCATATTTATATTCACTTCTATATGGTACAGCACTTAAAAATACCACAACATTCGCATTACGCAATTGATGAAGCATTGCCTCATTTACTTTATCTGTTAAGTCGTTTTCATTTCCCATAAACTCCAAGGTATGTTTGTTTTGGATATAGTGATATAATCCTGAATCAATTCCTTCAACTCTATTAATGTAAATATATGTCTCCATACCATTTGTTGCTCCACCTGTTGGAATAGTTCTAAACACAATATTACCTTTATTACTATCAACACGTGCAGTTTCCCATAACAAATAACTTACTTCTTCAAATGTTAAAAGTTGCTCACTGTATTTTCTTAGTGATCTTCTATCATTGATGGCTTTCGTTAATGAAACTTCTTCAATGTTTGGAAACTCATTTGTTAAACCCACTAAAATATTTGAATCAATTTCCTTAAATACTTCTGGCTTCTCAAGTTTTAAAGATTTGTCTGTGTTTACTTCCCTTAAAGTCATCCAACTTCTAGTTAACATTTCTCTATTGTTATTTATTAGTTTATTCTTATCCATAAAATCACCTCTTTTTTAAATTGAAAAGCTGAATAAATTCAGCTTTTATTCAGTCAATTCTAAAAATAAATCAATTTCTTGTTTAATTACTTCTAAGCTACTATTCCAGAAATCCTTTGTTGATAAATCAATACCTACAAGAGCTGCTACATCCTCAACTGTTGATTGACCAGTCTTTTGAAGTAATAGATCAACTTTTGGTACAAAGCTATCTCCTTCTTCTAAGAATTTAGCATAGATTCCTTTTGCAAATAGTAAACCAAATGCATATGGGAAGTTATAGAATGATAATGATCCTCTATAATAATGTGATTTATTTAGCCAACCATATTTCATCATATAATTTTCATCTAGACTGTCTCCGTATGCTTCTTTTTGAGCACTTTCCATCATATCACAAAGCATTTGTTCGTTTAATGGCGTTGTTTTGCGTTTATCAAATACATCTGCTTCAAATATAAATCTACTAAGTATATCTACAATCACTTGTGTTGAACCTTTTAATGATTGTTCTAATATGAAGATTTTTTCTTGATCGTCTGCATCTTTTAAAGCTGCATTCTTTACGATAGTTTCACAGAATGTAGAAGCTGTTTCAGCAACCGGCATTGTATATGAACTATTAAATATCTTTTCTTTGAATATTTGTTCCCCATGATACGCATGACCAAGTTCATGTGCAAGTGTAATAACATTTCCAAATGAACCTGTGAAGTTTGTCATAACACGAGACTGTTTGATTGGGTGGATATTTGCACAAAATGCTCCTCCACGTTTCCCCATTCTTGGTGTGAAGTCAATCCACTCATCGTCATATGCTTTTCTAGCTAAATCTTCTAGTTCTGTACTAAATGTACGGAAGTTTTTATAGATATATTCCATTGCCTCAGTCTCAGTAAATGTTTTACTTGATTCACCAACTGGTGCAAAAATATCATAATATGGTAATGCTCCATCATGTCCTAATAATTTTGCATTACGTTTCAGATATTTATGAAAATGTGGAAGGTAATCTCTCATACTACTAATTAAAGCATCTAATGTAGAGCGTTCCATTCTTGAATTGTATACAGCTTGATCTAATGCACTTTCAAATCCACGCATATCGCAAATTGTGTTTACTTCAGCTTTTACACCATTGATTGCATATGCAACACTTTGTGCAATTTTTGGATAAGCTGCCATTTCTGCTTCATAACCATCTCTTCTAACTTGAGGGTCTTTATCTGAAGATAAATTTCTTACAGAAGATAAAGGTAATTCTTCTCCTCTATATTCTACTTTCAAAGTTGAAGTTAATTCACCTTGTAATTGTCCCCACATTGTAGAAGATGTTTGCTGCATTCTACTGATAACCATTTCTTCTTCATCACTTAGTACGTATTTTGCACCATCAACAATTCTTTCTAAGAAGAAACGATACTCTTCTAATTCTTTTGATTCTTGAAAGACTTGTTCCAAATTTAGTGTTGGTACCCATTTACTAAATTTTGTTGTTGCAAGTGTTGATTTTGAAGACTTTTGCATTAATAGTGACATATATTTTCTAGCTTCACTATTCGTTGCATCTGTTGATACTGTTAAATTTGCAAATACAATTGCTTTGTAAAATGTAGTTCTTAGTGCAGAGTTTATTTCCATAAACTCTGTCAGTTTTTTTGTTGCATCAACATTTTCGTTGAAATTCTCAACTGCAAATTTATTTGCTTTTTCTACTAATTCATCAATTAACACCAAATCATCTTGAAATTCTTTGCTTTCAAAAGACGTATAAAGTGCATCTAAATTCCATTTTTTCATAATTATCACCTCAAGTTTTATTATACCAAATATTATTCCGTTTTTATTATATTTGTTTTATTTGTTGAATTTCATAAAAAAAGAGGATGAAATCATCCTCTTTTAGTTATTTAATGCAAGTCTGTTTCTTTTCTTATATTTTCTATATGTGATCAATTCTTTATTCTTAACATCATATAAGAATAGTCTCATTAGTTTTAGACTCTTAAATAGTTTTATTTCTTTTTTACTTTGTACTATTTTGTTTCTAGTGTACAGTTTCTTCAAATTATAGTTTGGTACTCTTGCATTTAAATGATGTACGTTATGATATCCAATATATCCTGTGAACCAATCTAAAACTCTTGGTAGTTTATAGACACTACTTCCTTTTAAAGCGGCGTCGATTACATCCCAGTTTTCATTTGTTTCCCAGTATACATCTTCGTATTGATGTTGGACAAAGAATAGCCATACACCTAAACTCGATGCGAAAAAGATGACAGGAAGTTGAATTAAAAGATAGTATTTAATTCCAATTGTGAATGTTACTGTTAAGAATATAGCTAATACACCAATATTTGAAATACTGTTTCCAATCCAGTCCCTTTTAGTCTTGTTTTGTAAGGGTAATCTTTCATTGATAACAAATATATACATAGGACCAATAATGAATAATACAATTGGATTACGGTATAATCGATATCCAAATTTTTTAAGTCTTGAACTTTTATTGTATTCATCAACTGTCATCGTCCATACATCACCTACACCTCTTTTATCGATATTACCGACTGTACTGTGATGTTTGACATGTTCTCTTTGCCATCTGTAGAAGTTTGTGAATGTAAGAATTCCAAAAATGTTTCCTAATATTACCATGGCTTTGTTGTTTGACAAAAATGATTTATGTGTACAGTCATGGAAGAAGATAAATATTCTTACTAGTAATAATCCAGGGATTATACTAAACAAGAATGTAAAAATATATGGGATTTCATGATAAATCATTAAGTACATTACATAGATTAAAATTCCGTATGGAATAATCGTATTTATCATTTGCCAAATTGCTTTTTTGTTTGATGGTTTTGCGTAGTTTGATACCAAAGTTCTGATTTCTTTGTTGTTCATATTACCACTCCTTAATTACTATGTGTGTCATAGTAGTTAATCTTATTATAATTACTATGTCTAATAGAGTAAAGACATTTGCAATTAAAAAGGCTTATTTCAAATAAGCCTTTTCTTTATTTTTTTATTTTAATACACGACTAATGATTTCATCAATTGTTTGTACTGGGATAATTTCTAAGTTCTTTTTCACATCGTCTGGGATGTCTTCAAGGTCTTTTTTATTATCAAATGGTATCATGATTGTTTTTAATCCTGATCTATGTGCAGCAATTGATTTTTCTTTTAGTCCACCGATTGGTAATACACGTCCACGTAATGTGATTTCTCCTGTCATACCAATAAAGTGATCTGCTTTTTTGTTTGTTAGTGCAGAGACGATTGCTGTTGTAATTGTAACACCAGCTGATGGTCCGTCTTTTGGTACAGCACCTTCAGGAACATGAATATGGATATCGTTATCTTTGAATAAATCCATATCAATATCTAATTTTGCTGCGTTAGATTTTACGTATGACAGAGCAGCCATTGCTGATTCTTTCATAACGTCACCTAGTTTACCAGTTAATACTAGTTTACCAGTTCCTTTGTAGTATGTTACCTCTACAGGAAGTGTGTCTCCACCAAATTGTGTATATGCAAGACCTGTAACAACTCCGACTTGGTCGTCTTTTTCTGCTTTTGTGTTTGAGAATCTTGCTTTACCTAGGAAGTCTTTGACATTATCTTTTGTGATTGTTACTTTGTCTTTTTTGTCTCCTAGAATGATTTTTATAGCTTTTCTTGTTAGTGATCCTAATAGTCTATCTACTTGTCTTACACCTGATTCTCTTGTGTAATTACGGATAATTTCCATAACACCGTCGTCTGTGATATCAAATTTCGATTCATCTAGTCCATGAGCTTCAAGTTGTTTTGAAATTAAGTGTTCTTTTGCAATGTTTAATTTCTCAAGTTCTGTATAGCTTGATAACTCGATGATTTCCATTCTATCACGTAATGGTGCAGGAATATTTCCTAAGTAGTTCGCTGTTGCGATGAATAATACTTGTGATAAGTCATATTGTTCTTCTAAGTAGTGATCACTAAATTTTGAGTTTTGTTCTGGATCTAGTACTTCTAATAATGCAGCACTTGGATCTCCTTTGTAGTCAAATCCTAATTTATCGATTTCATCTAGTAAGAATACTGGATTGATTACTTTTGCTTTTTTCATTCCATCCATAATACGTCCAGGAAGTGCTCCTAGGTATGTTCTTCTATGTCCTCTGATTTCAGATTCATCTTTCACTCCACCTAAGCTTTGTTTTACAAAGTTTCTTCCTAATGCTTTTGCGATTGATTGGGCAAGTGATGTTTTACCTACACCTGGTGGCCCAACTAAACATAGAATCGTTTGTGGATTCTTTTGTGTTAGAATTTTAACTGCTAGATATTCAATGATTCTTTCTTTCACTTTTTCTAATCCAAAGTGTGTAGAATCAAGAGCAGCTTCTGCTTTGTTGATATCTGTTTCATCAATACTTAGTTCATGCCATGGTAATTCGATTAATAAATCAAGGTATGTTCTAATGACACCAGATTCTCCACTTGATGCTGGAAGTGATCTGTATCTTTGTAATTCATACATTGCCTTTTCTTCGATGTTTTTAGGCATTTTTTTCTGTAAGATTTTTTCTTTTAATTCTTCGATGTCTGATTCTTTTTTGACTTTGTCCCCAAGTTCTTCTTGGATTGCTTTCATTTTCTCTCTTAAGTAATACTCTTTTTGATTTTCATCAATATTTTTCTTTACTGTCATATTGATTTGATTCTCAATTTGAGACATATACTTTTCTTTTTCAATATCTTCTAATAGATATGTTAATCTTTGATTTAAGTTTGCTGTTTCAATGTACTTGAATTTTAAGTTTTCTCCAATTTTTAAACTGTCTGCTACGATATCTGCTAGTTTCTCACTACTTACTCCTTTTTGAATTGCTTCTAATGCTTGTTTTGGATTTTTCAGTAGTGTTTTTGAGTTATCTAATACTTGTTTTGCTAGCATTCTTACAAGTGCATGTTCTTGATCGATATCATCTTGAACACTTGGCATTGTTTTGAATCTAGATAAGAAGTATGGTTCAGTTTGTTCGATTTCTAGTAATTCAGCTCTTACGATTGGATCAAATTTTACTTTGAAGTTACCGTTAGGTAATTTGATTTTAATTCCTATTTTAGCGACTACTCCATAATGTAGAACATTATCTACTGTTGGTGTATCGAACATTGGATTTTCTTGGATTAATAATAATACTTGTCCATCATGATTTGATTCTGCTTCTAATAACGCATTTTTACTCATGACACGTCCTACTTCAATTCTTAAATCAGTATGAGGAAAAGGCGCAATTCCACGGATTGCGATACTTGGTAATAGTCCTTCTGTTAATATATTACTTTTGTACATAATATCACCTCTTTGTCTTTCTCATTTCTTAGTTATATTATACTACATAAATGTGTATATTCAATGAATACACATTGTAGTAGGGGGTTGGTATATTGTAAGTTAGTTATTTTCTAATTTACTTATAACATACTTGTTAATTGCGTGTGCTACTCCATTTTCTGTGTTTTTTAATGTGACATCATAGGCAACTTCTTTGACTTTGTCTATTGCGTTCTCCATTGCGATGCCGTACTTTGCATAAGAAATCATTTCTACGTCATTTTCTTGATCACCTAGGGCCATGATTTCATTTGGTGATATATTGTAGTATTCTGCAATCTTTTGTAATCCCATACTTTTGTTTACTCCTTTAGGAATAACCTCGATATAGAAACTGCTTGAACGTACAATATCAAAATCGTTTTGGATTTCTTTTAGTTTTTTGTAGATGATTTCGTATTTTTCTTTGTCTTCTTCTACAACAAGTACTTTGTTCATATCATATTTGTTAGCTAGTTCATGAAAATTTGAAGCTAATGTGAATTTAGCACGATATTTCTCTTCAAATTGTTCTCCCATTTTCATCAAGTAACTGACACGGTTACATGGTTTATAAAATACTTCATTATCTTGGTATACCATATATGGTGTTTTTGTTTCTTCAAGTAATGTAAGTGTTTTTAATACCACATCTTTTGATAAGTATGAACTACTTAGTACTTCATCACTAGATAATTTTCTTACAAGTCCGCCATTAAACATTAAGTATGGTGTATCTAATTGTAATACTTGTTGAAAGACTTTTGTAAATACATAAGGTCTACCAGTTGCAACTACAAATTTAACACCTAATGCTTGTGCTTTTTTGATTGCTTCTAGGTTTTCTTTTGATATCTCCATGTCTTTGTTTAGTAAGGTTCCATCTAAGTCAGATGCGATTAGTTTTATCATAAATACACCTCCAGTAATGTATTATACTATACTTTCCCTATAAGTGGTAAAAAATGCAATGAAAAAACCCTAAAAATAGGGTTTTAAATTACTTCGTGTTCGAACAATACTTTTTCTAGTTGTTCAAAAACTCTTTCTTGGTCTTCTCCTTCAACAAGAATACCGAATTCAGCGTTATGGGGAATCCCTAAACTCATGATCCCAATTACACTTTTTAATGTAACTTTTTTCTCTTTGTATAACACAAAGATTTCGTTTGGTAATTTTGATGCTTCTTGTACTAATAAACTTGCAGGTCTTGCATGTAAACCTACTTCATCCTTTACAACATAGTTCTTAATCATTTGTTCTCCTCCTCTACAAAATTATCTAATAAATAGCGTTCTGCTTCTAAATTCCAAATATTATTATTTGCCTCACAGATATCAGCTAGTCCGTTAAATCTTGTATCTGTTTCTGCATGTTTTCTAAAATCCTCAATTGCGATTAAAGGCATATCGATTTGCGTATAGATTAACTTTTTACCTCCAGGTATTTTTGGTAAGTTAAGAATCGTATTAGGTGCACTATCTAGTCCACCAATGTGAGTTAACATAACCGCTGGATTAATTAATCCTTTTGCTGTCATATCTAATGATTCTAACATATCGTCAGTGTTTCCACCTGTACTACCGATGATTTTTGTTGCTTGATAGTGAACTGCCCACATGTTAATTGGTGCACTGAATTTTGTATCAATTGGTCCTGCAAAGAAGTTTAGTGTTCCGTCTTTTCCTAGTAGTCTATCTCCTTGCATTACTAAGTCAGTGACTGGTACATAAACTAGTACATCATCAAATCCGTTTCCGTTATTTAAACTTCTGATATATTCTTCAGGGTCATCATGTTCTAATGGATTTACATAGTGTAAAGCTACTCTGTGTTTCGCTGCTTCTTCTACAGTTAATACGCTTGAGGCTCTTTTGATACGATCATTTGAGATATCTGTTACAACCAATACTTTTGGTTTTACTTCTCTATGGATTGCATAATCAATGCTTCCCATACCCATTGGTCCACATCCACCTAATATTGCCATAGCTCCGTCTTTTTTGATTCCCATAACATGTTTATATGTTGAAGGGATTGTATGGTATGCTGCGTTAAATGCTCCTATATTACAGCTCATTGGTTCTGCTAGTGACGCTTCAAAGAATGCTTCTCCTTCATATTTGATCAAACAGTTGATTTCCATTACTTCTTTTGGAATGATTGCATAAGTCATGTTTCCACCATACCATCTAAAGCTATAACCTGGACTATCCATTGATCCTTTATAGTTTAAGGCTGGTTGAATGGCGAATTTTTCTCCTGCTTGGAATTGATCTTGCCACATTTCCCCTACTTTGATGATTTCGCCTGCGAACTCATGTCCAGTTACGATTGGATTCGTTGCGATATCTTCAGGTACTCTTTTGTGTTTACTTCCTTGCTTTGCTGCTTTATATGTTGACATACAGATACTATTACTAATAACTCTTACAAGTATTTCTTCTTCTGTTGGTTCTGGTAATTCAAAATAATCCAGTGATAACGTTTCTGTTCCACTTAATCTAACTGCTCTCGTTTTCATATTTTAACCTCTTTTACTTTTGTATTTTCATAAATCATTTCAAGATCGCTTGTTTCAATGAGTGCTGTATTTTCTGTTAAACAACTTGCACTTCCAATTGTACTTGCGAATTTAAGTGTTTCTTTATCTGATTTTTTATTTAAAACTGAATATGCGATTCCAGCTACAAAACTATCTCCTGCACCTACTGTTGATTTCACTGTAAGTTTTGGCACTTCAGCTTTAAAGACGGAATCTTTAGTAATGAGTAGTGAGCCTTTACTTCCTAAGGATACAAATACTTTCCTTACACCTTTACTGATAAATGCTTTAGCGTCATCTATGATTTCTAATTCAGTATTGTATTTCTTGTTGTAGTATTGCTCTAACTCATATAGATTTGGTTTGATTACATCAGGTAGTGCATCAATACTATTTTTAAAGTGCTTTCCACTAAAATCAGTTATGATGTATGCACCTTTTTCTTTTAACAGGGTAATTAATTCACTATATAGTAAATCATCAACACCAGTTGGTGTGCTCCCCGAAAGAATAACGATGTCATTTTCGTTTAGCTCAGATAATTTGTATACAAGATTTAATGCTTGTTTTTTTGTCACGTTTGGACCTGGTTCATTGAGTTCTAATACGCCTTCATTTGAAATCACTTTTGTGTTTTCTCTGGTTTCACCATCTACTTCGATGAAGTCATGAAGTATGTTTAAATGATTAAGTACATTCTTGATATATATTCCATTGTATCCAGCAGTAAAACCTAGATTGATCGTTTTAACATCAAGTTGTTTTAATATTTTAGATGTGTTAATTCCTTTACCTGCAGCGTCTTTCATAGATTTCTTAATACGCGTAACGTCTTCTTTGTTTAGTGTATCGATATATATTGTTTTATCGATTGCTGGGTTAAGCGTTACTGTATAAATCACTATTCTTCACCTGTAAACGCGTTATAAATGAAATCAATATCTTTTGTTTTCCAAAGCTTTTCAGCCTTTTCATCGTCTGATAATTGTTCAGCAATATTAGAAAGAATTTGGATATGTTCATTGTTTTTACCACTAATTCCAATTACTAAATATGCTTTATTTCCATTGTATTCAATACCTTCAGGGAATTGTAGAATAACGATTCCACTATTTTTGATTAAATCTCTTGATTTACCGACACCGTGTGGAATAGCAACTCCGTTACCGATGTATGTTGAGATAATTGATTCTCTTTCAAACATTGCTGCGATATAGTCTTCTTGTACATAGTTACTAGCTACAAGTAGTTCTCCTGCTTTTTTGATTGCTTCATCTCTTGAGATTGATTCTAATCCGATAAGGATGTTTTCTTTTTTTAGTATTTTACTTTTATACATATTCATCACCTTTACTTATTTATTTTATTGAAGAATTTCTTCAATGCTTTTTGGATTTTTTTATATAAACTACTTTCACTCATTTTACGTAAGTCATTTAAGAATAAGTCGTCTGTTACTACCAAACTACTGATTTCACCAACAACATCTAGTTTGTGTTTTGTTAGTGTTTTCGGGGCTACGATTACTAATACAGTGTCATACTTGAACTCTTTATCATAGATATACTCTTTATTTCTAAAGACCCCTACAAAGATTTTTTTCACACTATCACTTCTAGCGTGTAAGAAGGCTACTCTGTCTTCTTGGAAATTAATTTTTCCGATATCTTCTCTTTTGATTAAGTCATTTTTTAATAGTAAGAAGTTTGGAGAGATTTTCCTTGAGATATAATCAATCATACTTTGATAATCATCAAATAGGTTCCCGGTATCAATAATAAGATTATCTAGTAGTTCGATAATTGCTTCACTATACATTTTGATATGTATTAAGTGATCCATGAAATCTTCTTCAATTTCTACTTTTTCTTTTTTTACTAATTTTATTGTGTTAAGTTTTTGTTTGATCTTCTTGATGTCTTTGTCTAACAGTAATGGATTTACTGTAAGGACTGGGATGATACTGTTTTCAAAATGTACAGTACTTAGTATTAAATCGATATCATTACGTTTCAACCAGTTGTTGTTTACGCTAGTTGATGCGAACACTTCAACGATATTTAGATTGTTAAACTCTTTTTTTAGTCTTTCAGCTAACATCTTAGATGTACCTATACCACTGATACAAGTTACAACAATGTTGTATTTTGTGATAAATTTATCTGTATCTCTTTTTAGTTGCTCGATGGCACTACCTAAATGCATTGCGATAAATCCAATTTCAGATTCTGGTAAATCGATACCTAAGGCTTCTTTTAAAACGACACAAGCTTTGATTGACGTTTCAAAGATATCAGCGTAGTCTTCTTTGATTTTATCTAGTAATGGATTTCTAATGTCTAGATTTAGCTGGATTCTGTTAATTGCTGGCCTTAGATGATCTACAAGTCCTACAAGTAATGATTCAGCATGTTTTAGATTGTATCCTGTTTCTTCTGAAGCGATTTGAATCATTCTATTAATTATTGATGTTAGTTCGTAATTTGATATGATCTTTTCATTAAACTTAATGAAGTTGGAATCATATATTCCGTTTTTATATCTTGCACCTTTTAAATGAAGGGTAACATAAGCTACTTCATCTTTTGGTATTCTTATATTTAGTTCTTTTTCTAGATAAATGACTAATTTGTTTGCGACACTATATTCCTCACTTGGTTCTAGTTCTGTGAGAACTTCAGTGGAAATATTAATATTTTCATTGTTTTGGATTCTTTTGACAGCGAGTGCTAAATGAACTGCAAGCGCAGTATAACTACTTTCTGCAAACTTGAACCCCATATCAGCTTCACTGTTTTTAATGGCTTTTTCAATTAAGTTAATTGTTTTAATATCAATAAGATTTAACAGATTGATTCGTACTTTAGAAGTGATTTTCACTTGATTCTCATCAATACCAAGATGTTGTTTTACAGCACTTCTTAATTGATTACCTTCTAACATCTCATACATGATACTTACAAGTGCACGGCGTTTGTTCTTTTCTCTACCGATCACTTCGATACCATATCCTTGTTTTCGTTCTAAGGATAAGTCATAATCCTTTAACCATACTTCAACTCTGTTTAAGTCTGTAGATATTGTTGCTTCACTTACATCTAACACTTTAGAAAAATAAGAAAGTTTGAGTGTTTCTTTTGATTGAAGCAATTCTGTAATAATGTACAAATTTCGTTCTTTTTTGTTGTAGTAGTGAATAATGTGTTCTTCGTTTAATTCGTGTAGTAAATCGTTCTTGTCTGATTCTGTAATACTTAGTGATAATCCTTTTGAAGAACTACGTTCAACTTCGTAACCTCTTTTTTCAAACCACTTGTATACAGAAGCCATTTCACGAAGGATGGTTCTCCTACTAACTCCAACTTCATTAGATATTTCTTGAATTGTAACTCCTTGTGGGGATCTAATGATTGCTAATATAATCTTTTTCTCTCTTGAAGACAATATTGAATTCATATGTTCCTCCTCTTAATACTTGTTACTTTCATTATATATGATTATTAAGCCGTTTCAAAGGATTTCAACTATGTATTTTGCCGTAAATACATAAATTACTTAGTGACATATCTAAATAAAAAGGAGCGACAAGCACTCCTTTAAATGAATTATTTTAGTTTGTTTACTAATTCGTCGTACTCTGGAGCGCCTACAAAGTTTGTTATTGTAACAATTTCTGCTTGAGGTGCTTTTGCTCTAGCTCTTGGAGCTAATTCATTTTGAGTAACTACTAATTTAATGTCTTCAGGAATTTCATCTACTGAACAATGAATTACTTCAATGCTGATTCCTGCTTTCTTGAATTTGTTTCTTAATGAGCTTGCTCCCATTGCACTTGATCCCATACCTGCATCACATGCGAATGCTACTCTGCTAATTCCTTTTTTTCCTTTAAGGTCTAACATTTGTTTTTGAGCTGCTTCAAAATCTTTTTCTGCTTCTTCATCTCCTCTTAGTAATAAACCAGCTACTAAGAAACTTACTGCTGCTGATACTAATACACCTAGGATTACTGCGAAGAAGTTTCCTTTTGGAGTCATTGCTAATAATGCAAAGATACTACCTGGTGATGGAGTTGCTACTAACCCTGCATCGAATAATTGGAATATTGCTACTCCACTTGCTCCACCAGCGATTGCTGCTAAGATCAGTTTTGGTTTCATTAAGATGTATGGGAAGTAAATTTCGTGGATACCACCAAAGAAGTGAATGATGATACTTCCTGGTGCACTATTTTTCGCCATACCTTTACCAAATACCCAGTATGCTAATAAGATACCTAATCCAGGACCTGGATTTGTCTCTAATAAGAAGAAGATTGATTTTCCAGTTTCTCCTGCTGCGATTAATGCATCAACATCTGCTAAACCTAGTGGTCCTAATACACCATGGTTAATCGCGTTATTTAAGAATAATACTTTAGCTGGTTCAATAAACACTGATGCTAAAGGTAAGAATCCTGTATCTACAAATACTTTTACTACATTACCTAATCCGTTACTGAATGCTTCAACAACTGGACCTATACCTAACATTGCTAGGATTGCAAGACCCATACCTAAAATTCCAAGTACGAAGTTGTTTACTAACATTTCAAATCCTGTAGGGATATGTCCGTCAAGAGCGTCATCTGCTTTTTTCAGAACCCAACCACCAAATGGACCTACGATCATTGCACCTAAGAACATTGGAATTGATGCTCCAACAATTACACCCATTGTCATAATTGCTCCAATTACTCCACCACGGCTACCGTGAACGATTTTACCACCTGTATAACCAATTAATAAAGGTAATAGGTAAACTATCATTGGACCAACAATACCTTGTCCATCATACTCACCAAATCCTCCAAGAATCGCTACTGGTGTCCATCCTGTTTCAATAAAGAATGCTGTAATTAATCCCCATGCGATGAATGCCCCAATATTTGGCATTACCATAGCACTTAAAAATCTTCCAAATTTTTGAACGTGAAATCTAAAACCTTGTTCCATAATTAATCCTCCTAAATTTTTCTTTCATACTCCTATTCTATAGTGTAAGCATTTACAATTTCAATTCATTGTCATTCAACTATGCCAAATAGTAAGTGACAAATGTTAAAATAGTACTCATTTTTATTTTAACACAAAAAGAAAAACTCTAGAAATTCTAGAGTTTTATTTCATTGATTAATTGAAGAACTTCATCTGCTGTAGCGCTATTTAATGCTTTATCAGATAAGGTAATCATTTCTTCTTTGTTTAGTTTACTAATTAAGTGTCTTGTTTGTAAAACAGAAGTTGCACTCATACTAAATTCATCTAATCCCAGCCCTAAAAGGATTGGTACAGCGTTTTGATCACCTGCCATTTCACCACACATACCTGTCCATTTTCCTTCTTTATGTGATGCATCGATTACCATTTTAATAAGACGTAGCAATGAAGGGTTTAATGGTTGATATAGATAAGAAACTTTTTGGTTCATTCTATCTGCTGCGAAACTATATTGGATTAAATCATTAGTTCCAATACTGAAAAAGTCTACTTCTTTTGCAAACTGATCAGCTAGAATTGCAACACTTGGTATTTCTACCATGATTCCAACTTTGTAAGAAGAGATTTCAATTCCTTCTTCTTTTAATTCTGTTTCACACTCTTTTAACAGTTGTTTTGCTTCTCTAAGTTCTGATAACAATGCAACCATAGGGAACATAATATGTAAGTTACCATACTTACTTGCTTTTAATAATGCTCTAAGTTGTGTTTTAAAGATATCAGTTCTATCTAAACATAGACGTAATGCTCTATGTCCTAAGAATGGATTCATTTCTTCATCTAAAGGTAAATAATCTAAATGTTTATCTCCACCGATATCCAATGTTCTTATAACTACTTTTTTATCACCTAGTGTTTCAAGAACTTTTTTGTATGCTTTAAATTGTTCTTCTTCAGTAGGTAGTTGATCATTATTCATATATAAGAATTCTGTACGATAAAGTCCAACACCTTCAGCACCATTGTTTAGAACTGAATCTAAATCTTCAGGACTACCAATGTTTGCTGCAAGTTCTACTTGTACATTATCTTTTGTAATAGATTCTTTTTCTTTAAACTGAGCCCATATTTCTTTTTGTTCGTTATATAGTTTTTTCTTATTATTATGTGTAGTAATTTCTTCTTCTGTAGGGTTTATTATAATGTAACCTTCAATCCCATTTAATAATAAGATGTCATTTTCTTTTACTGTCTCCAAAATTTTCTTAGTACCAACAACTGCAGGTATTTCTAGACTACGAGCCATAATAGCACTATGTGATGTTCTACCACCAATATTAGTAGCAAAACCTAAAACAAAGTTTCTATTTAGTTGTGCAGTGTCACTAGGTGTTAAGTCTTCAGCTACTACGATTACTAATTCATCAATCGATGATGGATCGTTTAATTTGACACCAAGTAAATGAGCAACAACTCGTCTTTTCACATCTCTAACATCAGCTGCTCTTTCTTTCATATAATCATTATCCATGCTATCAAATATTGATGCAAATTGATCACAGACATCATTATACGCTTTTATTACATTGTTATTTGTACTAGTGACTGTTGCCTGAACCTGTGCCAATATTTCAGGATCGTTAACGATTTGCTTATGTGCTTCAAAGATCATTGCATGTTCTTCACCCATAGAATTCAATGCATTTACTCTTATTTTTTCAAGTTCTTCAGTAGCTTTTAAGAATGCTTCTTCAAGTTGTTTAAACTCTACTTCTTTATTAGTTATCTCGTTTGTAGGAATGTTAAATTTTGTTTCTTCAAGTTTAAATACTTTTGCGATTTCTATTCCATCACTAGCTGCTATACCTTTTATTCTCATAATCTCGCCTTCTTTCATAAACATTTTATATCAATTGTAGGCCTTTGAGAAGACTAAAGTGCCATAATTTAATATCTGTATTTAAAAACCCCTGGGTAGCGACAAAATTTATTATCGCTACTGCACAGGGGTATGTGCAACTATATTAAGTAATTCTCCTTAAACATTGCCTCTATTTGATTCAGAAGTGTTATCTCTTCTAGACCATCTACATAGATTGTAAATGAGTCGTTTTGTTTAATTCCTAAACTCATTACAAACATGATTGATTTTGCTGTGTTTTTATTTCCGTTATATTCTAATTGGACTTCACCACTAAATTTAGATGCAATTGTTGTAAGTAAAGATGCTGGTCTTGCATGTAATCCTTCTGGTGAAACTACTGTAAACTTTTTATGTGTCATGTTTTTATTCTTCTAATTCTAGTTCTAGTTCGTCAACATTAGGTAATAATACTTTTAGTAAGAACGCTGTAACAATTGTACCTACTGCTAATGCTAATAAGAATGCTAATTTACCATCTAAAGCAAAGATAACAAATAATCCACCATGTGGTGCTGGAGATGCTGCACCAAATAATCCAACTAAAGCACCAGCAATTGCACTACCTGCGATAATTGATGGTAATACGGCTTTAGGGTTAGCTACTGCGAAAGGAATAGCTCCTTCAGTAATAAACGATGCTCCCATTACCCAGTTTGTTTTACCTGCTTCAATTTGCTGCTCTGTAAATTTACCTTTGAATAATAATGTTGCTAAGGCAATACCTAGTGGCGGCGTCATACCTGCAGCCATAACAGATGCCATAAGCACACTTGATGTACCAGCTGTTATTGATCCAATTGCAACAACATAAGCTGCTTTATTGATAGGTCCACCCATATCAACAGCCATCATTCCACCAGCTACTAATCCAACTAATACTGCACTTGTTCCTGATAATCCAGTTAACCAATCAGTTAATCCTTCATTAATTGGAGTAACAATGAAGTTCACACCAATCATTAATACACCAGTTAAAATTACACCGATTAATGGGAATAATAATACAGGTTTAATTCCATTTAGTGATCTTGGGAATCCTTTTGTTAATTCTTTTAGGCCTATAATTACTAGTCCAGCTAAGAAACCAATTAAAATTGCTCCTAAGAAACCACTTCCACCTGATGCTGCTAAAGCTCCACCGATGAATCCAGGAACTAATCCAGGACGGTCAGCAATCGAGAATGCGATGAACGCACTTAATATTGGTAACATATATCCAAATACTAATTTCCCTAAGTCACCGATCCATGCTGAGAATTCATTTCCCCAACCATAGTCTGCTGCACCAACGTTATTTAAATCAAATACGAATGCTAATGCGATTAAAATCCCACCAGCTACTACGAATGGAATCATTTGAGATACACCACTCATTAAATGTTTGTACAAATTAAAGTTCTTTTTCATTTTAAAAATCCTCCTAATAAATCTTTCTTATTTGTGATTGTAAATACCGAATTCACCATCTAGTGCACTTTGGACTAGTTTAACTGCATGTTTGATTGCATAACTAACTCCAACTTCCACCAAAGGTTTTCCGTCGAATCTTTTCATTTGCACTCGAGCATCAGCTGCGACGATCACTGCCACTGATTCAGCAATATCTTTTTGCTTTAACTGATTCTCTACCCCTATGCTACCATTTGTTTCAACAATAACTTTTACACCTAATTTTTTACCTGCTTTTTCCAGCATTTCAGCAGCCATATAAGTGTGAGCTATACCTGTTGGACACGATGTTACTGCAACAATTTTATTCATTAGTTTACCTCCTCGTCGATTGAATATAACACATTTAATACTTCTGCACTTGTTTGTGCATTTTTCAATTTATTTCTAAACTCCTCATACATGAGTTTTCTAGACAATTTTGCTAAAATTTGTAGATGTAGGTTATTACTTTCACTTGGAACTGCAATCATAAAGAATATATGTGCAGGTTCTCCATCTAAGCTATCAAATTCTACTCCTTTTTCACTCTTTCCAAATACAAGTGACGGTGTAATGACAGAATCACTTTTACCATGTGGAATTGCCACACCATACCCAATTCCTGTACTACCATGAAGTTCACGTTGCATTAACGCTTCTATAAAGACTTCATGATCACTTATTCTATTTTCAAAAACTAGTACTTTTGATATTTCTTTTAATACTTCTGATTTTGTATTTGATTCTACATTCAGAACTACTAAATTCTCATTAATTAAATCTGAAAAATTCATAATAACTCCTCCACACGAAGATTTTGATATATTTTATCTGCTTTATCTTTTGTTGCTAATCCTAAACTGAAAGCCGTCGCTGTTCCACACGCAACTGCATACTTAAATGCTTCTTTATAGTCTTTTGTTTGCATGTACTTTGCAATGAATCCAGCTACCATGCTGTCACCCGAACCAACAGTATTTACAGCCTTACCTTCAATCCCTTTTGAAATAAATCTATGTTCTTTATTTATGAATACCGCACCATCTTTTCCTAATGATACAATCATGTTTCTCGCACCAAGCTCTAATAACTTTTCACCATAGTAAATTATATCATCAACATTAGTAATTTTCTCATCGAACATTTCTTCTAATTCTTTTATATTGGGTTTTATGAACAACGGATTATACGGCAATACTTCAAGTATATGATTCTTATTTGAATCTATAACATATGGAATATCTTCTTTATGACATAACTTTACCAATTCTAAGTAACTTGATGCCGCTCCTCGTGCAGGATTACCCCCTATCACCAAGATATCATTACTATTTAAATTAGAAATGAACTCCTTAAATTCTTGAAACTCCTTTTTAGATACAATCGGTCCTAATGCATTAATTTCAGTTTCTTTATGATTCGCAGAAAGTTTTACATTAATTCTCGTTACTTCTTTAACCTCTGTAAACTTTGTTATGATACTATATTTTTCATTTAAGTAATCTTCAACAAACTTACCTGTAAATCCTCCTACAAAGCCAGTAGCAATATTTTCAACTTTTAAATTATTTAATACTATTGAGACATTGATCCCTTTACCTCCAGCAACATAATGGTTTCCAGTAGTTCTATTCAAATCACCTAATTCAAACTGTTCTACTTGCATCATATAATCAATTGCAGGATTGAATGTGCACGTATATATCACGCTATCACTCCTTATTCAGTAATTAATATACATTCATCTCTTTCAGCAAACATATAAGATGTGATTTTGAACATCTTTGATTGATCCGCTAAAACAAACGCTTTACGACTTTGCTTTATAACTTTTTTCTTAATCATACCTTCTTTGATATCTGGTGTTGAGTAAAACAAATCATTTATACCGTTTGCACCCATAAAACACATATCAAAGTGATAACTATTTAAGTTCTCAATTGCAACTTCACCAACCATCGCCATTGTAACGGCTTTTAACTCACCGCCAATTAACTGAGTAGTAATCCCTCTTTTGGCTAGTTCGAAAGCTGTATCAACTCCGTTTGTTACAACTGTAATATTCTTATTTTCAATAAATTTCACCATTTGAATCGTTGTACTTCCAGCATCTATATATATAAAGGAATGATCTTTTATATATCGCACTGCTTTTTTCGCTATCATATTTTTCACTTTTATATTCTTATCGATTCTTTCATCATATAAAATATCAGCTTCATTTTGTTCAAGTAAAATAACGCTTCCATACAACTCTTTAAGGAATCCTTCTTCAGCTAATTCTTTTATATCTCTTCGAATTGTAGATTCACTCACATCAATAATTTTATTAATGTCAGAAATTTGAACATCTTTATGCTCATTGATGAATTTCTTTATAATTTTGATTCGTTTACTTTTTTGCATAATATCACCCCTGATAAAACGTTTACAATCTCATATTACAAACTTTTTCATTCTTTGTCAATCTTTTTTAAACTTTTTCAATTTAGTTTTTCAAACATCTCTTTAACATCTTTAACAGTAAATCTTAAGATATTGCCCTTATATGGGTGTCAAAACTGATTACTGATGTAATTCAATCTCATTTCATTTTATAAATTAGATATGATATAAATTGATAATCTTTCAAATTTCGCAAAAAAAAATCACTCAATTGAGTGATTTTTGATTACTTAATATTTAAGTTAGCTTCTAGGAATTCGATTGTTTTTCTGTATACAACTTCTGCTTTAATTGCTTCTACATTTACAGCAGCTTTGATTTGTTCTAATCCCATTTTGTATTGTGCAGCTAATTCTTCGAATTTCACATTGATTTCGTCTTCAGTAGCTTCAATACCTTCTTCTTTAGCGATTGCTTCAGTTACTAGGTTGTAAGATACGCTTCTTTGTGCATCGTTCATTAAGTTTTTCTCGAACTCTTCACGTGGAATACCTGTGAATCCTAAGTAAGTATCTAAATCTAATCCGTATTGTTTTGCTTGTTGTGCTACGTTATCCATTAATCTGTTTTTTTCTTCTACTACCATTTCTTCTGGTAAGTCGAATGAAGCGTTGTTTGTTGCTTCTGTAACTGCGAAGTCGATTCTTGCATTTTTGTTATCGTTTAATAATGCTTTTTGTAATTTTTCTTCAGCATCTTTTTTTAACTGATCAACAGTTTCAATGTTTTCTCTTTCTAAGTCTTTTACAAACTCATCAGTTAATTCTGGAAGTTGTTTTACTTTCATTTCATGAAGTTTTACATTGAAAACAGCGTCTTTTCCTTTTAAGTTTTCAGCTTGGTAGTTTTCTGGGAAAGTAACGTTAACATCTTTTTCTTCTCCAACTGCCATTCCAACCATTTGTTCTTCAAATCCAGGGATAAATTGTCCGCTTCCGATTTTAAGTTCATAGTTTTCTGCTGTTCCACCTTCGAAGAATTCTCCGTCTACACTACCTTTGAAATCAAAGATTGCTGTATCTCCGTTTTCTAGTGTTCCTTCTTCTTTTAAAACTAATTCAGCGTTTTGCTCTAATAGTTTTTCTAATTCTGTGTTGATTGCTTCTTCAGTTACTTCTTCTGATTGTTTATCAAAATCTAAACCTTTGTAATCTCCTAATGTGATTTCAGGTTTTACTGCAACTTCAGCAACGTATGTAAAGTTTTTACCTCTTTCGATTTTTGTTACGTCTAAATCGATTTTTGGTTGTGCTACTACTTCAACTTTGTTTTCAATTACTGTTTCAACATAAGTTTCTTGTAATACGTGGTTGATTGCTTCGTCATATAAGCTTTCTACACCGAATTGTTTTTCAAAAACGCTTCTTGTAACTTTACCTTTTCTAAATCCTTTTACTTCGATGTCATCTTTTATGTGATTGAATGCATGGTCTAATCCATGTTCAAATTGATCTGCTGTAACTTCGATTTCAATTCTTACTTTGCTTCCTGATATTTTATCAATTTTAGCCATTATTAATTCCTCCTAATAGAATGTCGCAATATATTATAACATAATATAACGTTTTGTAAACCAATTAACTAAATCTTTCTAAGTTCCCTTAATATCTCTACCATAGCCCATGTATCTTGCTTACAATAGTTGATTAAAGCAGTCTGTTTTCTTTGTAATTCTTCTTTGTCAAAGTCGTTATATCCAGCGTATGTATAAACTGCTTCCATACCGTTTCCTACTTCCATACCTTGGTATGTCAGTTCGCTAAATATCGGTAATACTTTTTTGATACTAAATGATCCGTATAGGTCTTCACTGTAGTAGTTTAGTGCTTTTGCTCGGTCATCACCGTATCCTAAGTTTTTATATAGTTTTGAGTTTGTTTTAACAATATGCATTAAATCAAATAACCTACTTGAGATATCTGATAATTGTTCTGTATACTCAGGATAAAATTGCGCAAGCTCTTTGATACGAGTTTTTTCGAATGCTTCGTTGTATACAAGAACACTTCCACCATCCAGTTTGATAATGTCGCACATTTGTTTTACTAGTTCTCTTCTGTTATCTTCATGGTCTTTACTTAAATACTCAAAGTGATCTGTTTCTTTGTCACAAACTCCTGGTTCTCTTTCGATATGAATACTAAATTGGAACAAGCTTTGCATATATGGTCTTTCTCCTTTGAATCTAGGGAAAGGACAAGGAAAGCTTTCGAAATCTAGATGGTAAATTGGATATTTGATTTCATTGATTCCATCTCTTATTTTTTGATAATCATAATGTTCTTTATGTGTTAGAGCACAGTCTCTTTGGATTTGGTTATTTCTTCTGTTTAGCCAGTCATGTGGGATATCTAACATAGAATAGTTACCTTCTTCAATTAAGTCAAACACTTCGTATTTAATTCCTTCTGGAGTTTTGAATCCGTGGTGTTTATCTAAGTATTGAAGGATACTATTCTTTTTAGGAAACCTGTCGTAACAGATATCTTTATAAATACATTGTCTCATTTTCTTTAGTTCACAATGTTTTCCAAGATGAACTCTTGATTCATCATCTTCAATGATTCTTTCAATAACTACATCGATATCGTTTTGGATTCTACCTTGGAGTTCTTTTGTGATTGTTGTTAAATCGACAAGGCATGTAATATCGTCATGGTATCTAGGTTCTCCATCAACATAAACACCATCAAATGTGTATTCGTGGTTTAACACAGCTAGATAGTATTTGGCGTCTTTTATTGTATCTTCAATGACAAAGCGCTGAAATGCTAAATCGAGAACGTATACTCCAATCCCACTACTACTAAATCTATCTGTTAGTTTTTGTCTTTGTTTTAGGTATTTTGGATTGCTTAATAAAGAAGGGTCTCGTTCTTCATTTAAATGTAGGATTCCTCTTTCATCTTTGTAGAACAGATCATATCTTACTTTGTTTTCTGTGTAACCCAAACTTAAGAATTTATTTGTTGTGGTTGCTTTTGCTTCAATGATATTTACACCATTTCCTCTGTTATAAATATCGATATAACATTGTAGGCTAAAGACATTATATTCTCTTGTGAATAGTTTTTGTTCTCCATAGTCTAAACTATAACGTGTTGTACCACCAAAAAGGCTAATGACCTTTTTTGCGGCTTCCACTTCTACCTGGTTAAAATAAGGCATCATAGTTTCAAGATGTGTTAAATCAACTTCTAAGAAGTCTTCTCCTAATGTTTCATCATATTCTAAATTGTATAGTAAATTGTTAAATCTATCTTGTAATGCATCATCTAAGTTTTTTCGTTTATGAATATGATTCAGTGCTGGATATCTTCTACATCTCACATATTCCATAAACTTACTTTTTGTGATGTTCATATTCATGATAATTCCCCCTTAAATACTATTGATTAATCCTAAAAACTCACGGTTATGAATATTTGGTCCATGACTATGTAATGAAAGGTTGTTTTCTAGTATGTCTAATAATTCTTCTTGTGTTAGCCATACTGTTTCTAATCCTAATTCTTTTTCTTCATCTGTCAGTGAAGGTTGATGTGAATCTTTTACATATTCGCATAGGAAGTATACGTTTGTCCATTTTGAATCAACAAAGTATTCATTGATTCTAACGGTTTGTTTTAATACAGTTACAATCACTCCTGTTTCTTCTAATACTTCTCGTTTACATGTTTCTTGTTCTGTCTCGTTCTCTTCAACTCCACCACCAGGGAACATATATATATCGTGTTTACTTAATCTTGTCACTAAGTATTTATTATCTTTTTTTACAATTCCTCTACAAGCTGTACGATGTGGTACGTCTAATACGTCTTCTTTTGTTAGTCCACTATCAAAAATATCTATTTCCATAATTACCTCCTCAAAATAAAAATGCAGCTACTCTGCATTTTTCATTACTTCAAAAATCTTATCCTGCAGTGCATTGACACTAAATGGTTTTAACATATAGTTAGTTGCCCCTAGTTCTACAGCATCCATCACTTGATTCTTATTTTCAAACTTGATTAACACTAATATTTTAACATCTGATTTCTCACGTAATTTCTTGATGGTTTCTCTACCACTCATGACAGGCATATTCCAATCTAGTATGATCAGTTCTAGGTCGCTTAAACTTTCTGCAACTTCTAAACCTAATTCTCCGTTTTCTGCTTCATAAAAGTTGTAATTTAAGTCCATTACACAATCTTTTACTATTTTTCTGATTGTTTCGTTGTTGTCGATACAAAGAATGCTCATAGTTTAGTCCTCCAGTAATTTTTCTAAAGTTATTTTACCATATATGTAAGCCTTTTTAAATAGTACAAAAAAAATAACACGATTATGTGTTATTTTTCTAATAGTAATATTTCTTTTGCCTTCATGTTTTCTGTTGATTTCTTAATTAAGAAATCTAGTGCTTCTTGTTCCATGCTTTCTTTGACAAAAATGAGTCCACGTTTGTTCTTTAAATATAAGAAGATATACTTTTCTTTTTCAATAATGTGATAAAACTCACTCCAGTATTTAGAGCTTGAACCTTGATCTGTAGAAAAAGAGATTTCTTTATCTGTTAATGTGTAGTTCATATTGTATGCTTCAGGGTCTCTATCGTATAGTTTCTTTCCTTGTCTTCTCATAATCAGAAATAGTACACCTACTAGTACTAAGAATAGTCCTGTGTAAATAAAGAAGTCGTATTCTTGAGTTAAGATTGGATAAATCACTAAAGTAATCAGCATTACCCCATAAATAATTAAGTTACTTCTTTTTAGTAATGATTTTCTTAAGAAGTCATTATAGAACTCTAGAAAATCAGTTTCTGATACATTCATTTTAAATTGATATTTCATATTATTCACCTCTCTAATATTAAATCATATCTTAAAGATATTTGAAACTTATTTGTTTACTTGTTTTCTAACTTTTCAAATTCTTCAATTAATTCAAAGATATTTTCAATATATTCTTCAGTTAGTTCTTCGTTTTCTATTGCTTCACCTAGTCTGATTTCGTAGAAACCTTCTTTTAATATATATTTATCTAATTCTTCTTCAGAATCAAATGATTCATCATAATATAATACGTACTCATTCACTCTACCTACTTTTTCATATCCTTTTTGGTTAAAAGATGTATAGATTAAAGTAAGAGAAATGATGGATACAATAAACACGAATATAATTCTACCTTTTCCCATAATTATCACCTCTTACATTATAGCATAAAAAAACAAAGACATGTGTCTTTGTTTAATCATAGTATTCTTCTAGTAATTCTAAGATGCGTTCTTTTACTGCATCTGTTTGTTCTTCGATTGTGAGTTCTTTGTTGTATCCTTCTAATAAAAATACATTCCACGGATATAAAAACTCCAAACTATTGATACGGTCATCATTAATATTTGCCGATTCGTCTTCAGATATAATTGCTCCAATGATTAAGTAAGTATTACTTTCTTCTAATACTAGATTTTCACTACTCATATATCCATATGTCTCTAGTGCAGTTGAATTTAGTACTGTGTTGACTAATAATGTATTATTCGCGTTTTCTGATAAAACAACATAGTCTTCTTGTGTTGTTACCATATTGTAATCAATATTATATGTTTCAATATCTAGATATTCTACATTTGTTTCATCTAGTTTAAATTCTATTGTATCAGATAGATTATTCACATGTACTAAATAAACTCCTTCTAGCTCATTGTTAAGTAAATCTGGCATTTCTTGATTGATTAAATCTTTTAATGAATTACTTGTTGGTTCTTGTGGACTGTCCATAAGAGGATCGTAGTTCACAAAGTTTGATTGGCTAGATAAAGAGAAACTGAACATGAGTACTAAAACAAATATATAAGCATATTCGAATCGGTATGTTTTCTTTTCTAGGATTACTTTCTTTTCTTTTTGTTTATTGATTAATAAGTCTTCTAATTGCTTTGTTCTTATCATTTTGAAAGAGAAATATAACAAAGATACAATAAGAACAAGTAATAAACTAATACTAAAACTATTCATTGATATATTCTCCTTTCTTTAAATAAGCTTTAAAGCTTTTTATATATGATCTATTGATATATATCACGTCTTGATTTTTTACTCGTAGTTTAATTCTTGAATTGATTTGTGGAGTTAATGTAATGATCTTAAACACATTTACAATATAACTTTTATGGATTCTAACAAACCCCTCTTTTAAGAACTCTAGTTCTTTTAGTTTATAACCTTTGACTTTATATTTATTATTCATTGTAAAACAGAAACAATGATCCCCGATTGCTTCAAAATATAAAATGTCTTCAAGATTAATATTATATTCACCCCGACTATTCACACATTTTAAGTCCATAATAACCTCCAAGTATAGATTACTTTTGTTTTTTGATAAATACTACAAAACATAGATAAGTTACAAAATATTATAACATAATAAAAGAAAGCTCAATGAGCTTTCTAATGAAATATGATTAAAAACCAATATATCCCTATACTACATACTCCTAAATCCGCAAAGATATGTACAACCCAAGAGTTAATGATTGATTTGTTTGTTCTATTGATATAAGCAAGTGCTAATCCTACTATCGTTAAACCAATTAATGCTAAAATACCCATCAACACATTAAATATCGCAAACATCACTAATACATGATAAAAACTAAATAATAGACTAGATACAATATATGCGGTTTTTCGATTGATCTTTAGAAACGCATTAAAGATAAAACCTCTGAAGAAAAACTCTTCAATAAATGAATTGATAAAACTAAGATATAACACACTCCATATAATGTTATCAACTGTTATCCCGCGATCTAAAAGACCACCAACTAATGTATCAGTATCGACTATAGGTCTTAAAATGAAGTAGCCAAAGATACCTAGGAAAAAGATGAAGATTCCTGCGTAGAATGGTATTTTCAAATCTTGTAACTTTACATTTTTTATGTTGTATTCTTCCATAAAGTTTGATTTCTTTATGAAGTAAATTACAAGTAACGGTATTGCTACTAAGAAAATCATTTTGTACCCTTGTTTTACAAAGGAATTCAATTCTAATAGTTGTTCCAAAAGAATTAAGATTCCAATTGAACTTAATCCAATAATTTGATATATTCTGTTCATAATTCCCTCCTTTATAAATTACTCTATCACACATAATAATTTACTACACATTACTCTATCTGTCAAGGTAATTTATGTCACATGCATTTTTCTTGTATTTTCGCTATTTTTCGTAGTTTATTGAAGAATTATTAATGTATTTCTTGATTATGCAATAAACAATTATTATAATTAACTTATAAATATAAGGAGGAAACGATGAAGAAATTTTATAGTATATTAGCATCTCTGTTAGGTTTTTTAATCATTATCTTATACGGATTGAAAAATGCAGCTGCATTATTTGATATTAGTTTTGAAGGTATGCAGGATATTTTAGGGTATTTCGATCTTGTACAGGTTTATTTAATTTATGCTTTGGCTGGACTAGCTGGGTTAGAGTTTGTTGCTGAGAAAAAATTACTAGCATATATTTTCTTTATTATCTTAGCATTCGTTGTTGTTTCAACATTCTTCCCTGATGTAGTAAATAGTTATTTACCTTAAAAAGTATAATAAAAACACAACTTTAAAAGTTGTGTTTTTTTTAATCTTCTTTATAGTAAACAATTAGCATGATAAACGTAATCACAGTAGCTACAATATTCATAAATACAAGTACCGTAGTGATAATACCTAAGAATACTCCCATCATTAATATTACTTTGTTTACACTGTTATTTTTGTTACGACTAATTAAATACACATTCACTATGATAATAATTAATGCGATGATGAGATATAGTAAGTTATAACTATTAAAGAATAAATCATTTAAATAAGGACTATTCTCATTAAGTAGCATTAATGGTATCAATTGCGACAATGAAATTAGAATTGTTGTTATGTATAGAATACTAAGTGATTTTTTTTGATTCTCTCTTATATACTTCATTCTATCAACTCCTAGTTTTCGATATCTTCAAATCTTTGTTTCATTGTTGGATTTTTTCTTGTTAGTTTTTTTACTGTTAGTGATTCTGCTTTGTTGTTTGCAAGTCGTAGATTGTTTTCACTTGATAATAAAGCTGCTTTTGTTTTGTTTAGATGATCAATTGTTTTATCAATTTCTTGGATAGCTGTTTGGAACTTTCTACTAGCTAAGTCATAGTTTCTAGCAAATCCTTCTTTAAATGCGTTTAAATCATCTTCAAAGTTTGTGATATCAATGTTTTGTCTTTTCATAAGTGCTACTTCTTGTTTGTATTCTAACGCGTTCTGAGCGGCATTTCTTAGTAATGAAATGATTGGTATAAAGAACTGTGGTCTAACGACAAACATTTTAGGATACTCATAACTTACATCAACAATACCGTTATTGTAAAGTTCAGAATCACTTTCTAATAGTGATACTAAAATAGCATATTCACATTTCTTTTCATTTCTGTCTTTATCTAATTCTTTAAAGAAGTCTTTGTTTTTCTTCTTTGTAGCAGTTGTGTCGTTTTCATTTTTCATTTCAAACATGATTGAGATAACTTCTGTACCTTCACTATCAGTCTCTCTAAAGATATAATCACCTTTACTACCAGTACGAGCATCGTTATCTTTTGAAAACGTTGCATTTGGAAAAGCTGTCGCTCTTATCTTATTGAATTCATTCTCGCAATGTTGTTCTAAGGTTTCACCTACCATTTTCGTTGATAGTTTTGCCTTGAAGTCTTTATACACTGCAATTTCTTCTTCTTTTAATTTCAGTTGCACCTCATATTGGTTTTTGATTGCGTTCTTCTCTAGTTCTGCTTGTTGCTTCTCTAATTGTATTTTATTTTGTAAAGCAATCAATTCTTGTTCTTTAGATGCCAGTTTGTTTTGATTTTCGATTGTTTTTTCTTTATCGATCAGTTCAATTTTAGATTGTAACTGTAAGATTTGTTTTTCTTTTTCACTCAGTTGATCTTTTAGTTTATTTGAAGCATCTATTACTTCTAGTTTTTTATCTTGGTCACTTGATTCTATTTTTCTTAAAGCATTGTTTAGTTCTTGTTCTTTTTTTGCTAGTTCTTCTTTATAGCGATTTTCTACTTTGTTTTTCTCGATTAAGATATCTTTTTCGTTTTGGACTTTTAGTAGTTCTAGTTTTTCATGTACTTCATCATTAAACTCGTTGTTTTTTATCTGCGAAACGATATCATCATAACTATTTTCATCGATTGTAAACTCTTTGCCACAATTTGGACATTTGATTTGTTTCATAGCTTCATCTCCTTTTGTTAGAAAGTCTTATTTGTATTATAACATAGAAAAAGACCATTCCTGGTCTTATTCTTTTTTTGATTCGATATGATTTTTTAATGCATCCATACCTTTTCTTGTTTCTTTTCTAAAAAGTTTTTTGAATAATGGTAAAAACAAAATCAATGGAAACTTGAATTTGAATACATTATCCATATGGTAAACTGTTTTATCTCCGTTATCTTCAAAGGTGTTTATTGTTTTATTCCAAACACCACCTGCTTCATATATCATAACCATCTTACTTGGTGGATCAAATGCTTCTATAGTCTCTGTCATTCTTGATACTTTTCCTTTTTGATTGAACTCCATGATGTATTTTGATCCTACTGCTTCGTTTTCTCCTGATAGTAACTCGAACTTCGTTAATCCTTCCATCCATTGAAATGATTCTTCTACGTTTCTTAATGTTTTGATTACGTTTTCTCTTGATTCATTAATTGTGACTGTTTCTGTATATTTCATAGAGCACCTCCTATGTTTATAATAATACATTTCTTGTTTGTTATTAAAGAAGATGCATAAAAAAAGTCCATTATAGACTTTTGATTTGCGATTTCTTTTTTATGATATCAATAATAAAGAGTACAATTGATGATGTCATTGTTAGAATGTATGAAACGATAAATATTACTTTTGTTACTGGGAACAAAGGACTCCATTCAGGATTTTGTATGTATCTAGATCGAGGAATTGCTTCTATACATTCTTCACCAACATATTGTGTACATAAAAAATAATGTTGGAGAATTTCTTCTCTTGGTGTAACAATGTAATTGATAATGAATAATACTGCGAATAAGTTCGCTGCCATAATCAAGTAATAAGAGAGTCTTCTCATTGTTATATTTTTAAAAATGTTCTGTATGCCCTTGTTCATAACATCACCTCTTTCTTTATTATATCAAAAAAGTCCTGTTTGTAGGACTTTTTTATTTTCTTACTTTGTAATGTGTTTGTATGATGTTTTTTGTTCTTTTAGAATAAAGAACTTCTAACTCATGATATCCTTCTATTTCTTGAAATAATTTGATCCCTTTTCCAATCATTTTTGGGATTATTGTGATGATGTACTCATCTATTAGGTTCTGCTCTCTTAAGGTTTTGATGAAACTACCACCACCAAACAACCATATGTTTTTTCCTTTTTCTTTGATTAAGGATTTCACATGTTCAACTGGGTTATTGTTTACGAAAGTGATATTATCTTTGTTCTCGAATGTATTTCTTGTATAGACATATGTTTGAAATTGTGGGAATGGCCATATGCCATTACCAAGTATAAGAGTGTCATCATATGATTTTCTTCCTATGATTAATGTATCACATGTATCTAAGAAATCAGTAAATCCTAAGTCAGATCCATCTGTTTCAAGATTATCTAACCATTTTACAGTTCCGTCGTCACTAGCGATGAATCCATCTAAACTAACAGCTAAGTTTAATACTACTTTTTTCATATTTCCTCCTACGTACCACAGTATGATACAAACTGTTTCTCTTCTTCAATTGGTTCTACATACATCATATCATGAATTATTTGATAATTGAATGGGTCTTTGATTTTCTGTAGTAACTCATGAAACAATGTGTAATCATTTTCTTTGGATGCTTTTTTTAATGCTTTTTCTAGAAGTTGATTTCTTGGGATAATGACAGGATTATGTTGTTCCATCATTTTGATTCTTTCTATAGGAGTTATGTTTCTATAACCTAATTGTCTTGTCCACTTTTGAAACCAAACAGTAAAATCATTTGTTTCAAAGAAAGGTAATTCTTGATAGCGATCTAGCGTTAACAATCGAAATGTATTTGTAAAGTCTGCTTGGTATTTTTCCATAATCAGGAGAATTTCATCAACCAAGTATCGTTCTTCATTTGTAATATCTTTGATACCTAGCTTTTTACTGAATAGTTCATAATAGGAATCTTTGTAATACGTTTGGAATTGTTCTAGTTCTTTGTTTGCGATATCAATTGCCTTATTGATATCTTCATCAAGTAATAAAAGGATACTTTCAGCAAACCTTGCTAGGTTCCAAGAACCAATAAATGGTTGGTTATTGTATGCGTATCTATTATTTAGATCTATACTGCTAAATGCTTTATTAGGAGTAAACTTATCTAAAAATGCACATGGTCCATAATCTATAGACTCTCCTGACACAGTCATATTGTCTGTATTCATTACTCCGTGGACAAATCCAATAGATTGCCATTTACTAATTAGTATCGCTTGGTTTTTGATTACTTCTCTTAAAAATAACTGATATTTCTTTTGTTTGTTATTTAGTTCGTTATAATGTCTTTCTATTGTATAGTCAGCGAGTTTTTTCATTGTAGTAAAATCTGTGTGTGCTTTTGCAAACTCAAATGTACCCACTCGAATATGGCTACTAGCAACTCGTACTAACATTCCGCCTTCTTCAATGTCTGTTCTCTTAATCAATTCATTTGTTTTTAACACTGCAAGACTTCTTGTAGTTGGAATATGTAGATGATGTAATGCTTCACTTATAATAAACTCTCTCAACATTGAATAAAGTGTCGCTTTCCCATCACCATTTCTTGAATATGGTGTTCTACCAGGTCCTTTTAGCTGGATGTCGTATAAGTTCTTATCAACTTCTAATTCTCCTAACATAACGGCTCTTCCATCACCTAGGTTTGTAAAATGTCCAAACTGATGGCCTGAATATGCTTGACTAAATAATGGTGATAACTGATTATCTGATCCAGATAAAAAGGCGATACCTTCTTTACTTTCTAGGTAGTTTTTATCTAGTTTTAAATCGTTTATTAATGCATCGTTTAAAACTTCTATTTGGCTATAAGTATTATGATATGGTTTTATGATTGAATACATACTGCTTGGTAAAGTAGTGTATGTCTGTTTTAAATTCATGTAATCACCTCTTTCATAGTATATTATTTGTTTATAATAATTCCTAATAGTGTGCTTAGGATATTAAAAAAAGTCCAAATTATGGACTTTTTATTCTTCAATTTCTATAAATACTGCGGTTAGTAATACATCATCATCTGGTTGATATATATAAGACACTAATACAGCACGTTCAGGATTAAACAAGATATCTATCTCACTTTGTTCTGTCCACCCTAAGAATCTGTATCCTTCTCTTGTTGGGGTGTAGTTGTTTAAATTAATTGTTTCTCCTTTTTCTACTTCAACAGGATCGTAAAATGTATATGATTCGTTTGGCACACTAAATCTAACTGTGTATGGATCTGTGTTAACTTTCACAGTAATCGCCAATCCAACAACTGCTAATAGGATAAAGAATCCACCTGAAATTCTTGTAGATGCAATTGCGAAACTTGTGTATTTCCTCTCACCTGTTATTCGTAATCGATCACTAACCCTTAATATAAACTCTGGATAAAATATATTAACAAGGCCGAAACCAAAAGCGATTAAAAATAAAAATATCTGTAAAACCATGTCATCACTCCTTCTTAAAACATTATATCACTCTTTCATAGTTTTGAAATGACAAATAAGTCTTATTTTTACATCGAAAGAATCGAATAATATATAAATGAAAAAGCGATTATAAATGCGATAGGTGTCATGATATATTTCTCGTATTTACTTTTGGATAATAGGTTAGTGAATACGTTTAAAGTAAAGAAGACACTAAAAATATATCCAAAAATAGTAATTACTACATTTACATCACTGAATACTCCACCAATTTTTAGTAACACGTATATTGAAAACAACTGTGCTGGTACACTAATAATCGTTTGTATTCTTTTCTCTTTTGGTAGAACACCTTTATGTTCACCACCCCAAGCTAAGAATCCGAGTGGTGCTTTTAGTGCTAATAGAATATATAGCACAACAATAAACAATAACAATACTGAACTTATGATAGCGAATACCATACTTATAACTTCCTTTCGATAACTCTTATATGAAACCCTTCATCTTTATGGGGTTCTTGAAAATAACTTGTAACCTTTTGAAACAATTCTTTTGTATCAAACTGATGTCTTTTTGGATGTTCATTTCTTCTTTTCTTTATTTGCGTCAAACAAAGTTCGTTAGTAGCCTTAATATAAATCAACTCATGATCTACATTACAAAAAGACAACAGTTCTTTAAACCAAGTTCTTTGTCGTACTGTATTTCCAGGAAAATCCATTACTACTGTGAGACCTTTTGCTAATAAATCATAAACTAGGTTTTTTACAAGTGGTTTAATCTTTTTAGAGTACTCAACATAATCATCTAATGACTGAATTTCGTTAGGAAATAAACTTGAAAGTATATCGTCCTCCGATAAATAGAAAGAAGATTTATTATTAGACATTTCTTTAGCTAGTGTTGTTTTTCCTGCACCCATTTTTCCTGTAAAAAAGATTATTTTACTACTCATCTAATCATCCTTTCAATGATTCCATAAATAATTCTTTTAGAATCTCATGATCTAAATCTTTATCATAATAAATCTGCATTGTACCTTTATTTGTAAACTTATATGGTAATTTATCTTTAAAGATTATGTTACCACTGGCAAACACATTCACATGATCTTTGAAAAACGCCATTACAATAACTGGACTTTCATGAAATGTTCTTTTTAAAGTTTCTTCAACATAAAAAGCGACTTGTCCTGCGAATAGTTTTTCTTTTATATCTAAATCAATTTCGTTGATGAGATCTTTGATCTTAAAATAATACTTTTTTGCCTCATCATTAAAAGTTAAAATATATTGATTTAAGTCATTATACTTTGGCATTTCTAACACCTCATCTCAATCATAATTAAATTATATTAAATTTTTTATGAAACTATATGTATTATACACCTAAAATCAAGTTTTTAATAGGAGTTAATCCCTTCTTAGTGGGATTTACCACATAATAATTAAATACTGATCATTAATTCAGTTATAAAAATCTTAAATAACAGAATTAAATGTAGTAATTTCGGTAATATATAAAACACCAATTTTTCATTTATACTTGACATCTAAAATATTTCATCGAAACTCTAAGGTGAAATATATGGATATCCCTTTGAAATAGCGTATTCCGTTACACCTTAAAAGGACTTTTAAGACAATGTATATTATGCCTTGATTTCTGGATTTAATTTTTATTTAATATTTCAAAAACGTCTTTGTATGGCGCTTTGTGGATGTTTTAAATATTCCATTACCATACTCGATTGAAATAATCTAATTAAGCGATAATCCAGCATTTTTGATAACCAAAGAAATTGTCCTTAAAGTATAAAAATATGCATGGATTTAATTTTTATTTAACATTTCGTTAATGGCTTAGTTCAGCGCTTAAATATAGTTCTATATTAAAACTATTTCTATTGTTTTTAATGAACCTTTCATCGTTTATTTAAGCCATTTCCAAAGGTTTTATTATAAATTTGTATTCTTGTAGATACTTCAGTATTTCATGTAATCTATATCAAAAGAAAAACCCCTCATTTGAGAAGGGTTTTATAGTAAGGTTATTATGTTTAAACTTGCGATTATAAATGCGATTACAACGCATATAATTATGTATATAGCAAACACTTTTGTTTGATACTTGATTGAAGTTTCTTTTCGAAAGTAGTTGTATTTTGATTCTCTAACATATGTCATATAAAAACTAGAAACCGCTATTGAGATAACAGTAAATATAATGTATGTGTCATAAACAAGATAATTACTTGGATTATCAGGAAATGTTAAAATCCCTAATATCATAAAGCAACTTAGTATGAATATTTTTGTATCTAAATGTAGTTTTTTCATTAAGCTTCCTTTATATTGCAACTTTCTTTTAATAGAGTCATTAGTTTTTGAATGTCTTTGTCTGAAACATTACATCTATTGAATCTAAAATCTAATCCATTTTCTAATGTCATTTTAAAGATCAAACCTTTTATTGAATTTTGTGTCTTTAATGATACTTTTTTAATTTTATAGTATGGTATTCTTCTTCTTTTTAGTAAACTACGATAAAGAAACTCAGTTTCTGTTAGTTGTATTGAGAAATTACCAATTTGATATAATCCTAGGGACACAAACAATAAGAAAGCAGGCATCCCATAGCTTACATAACGCATTGCTTCACTGTATTGTGTATTAAAAAGACTAAGGATATAAAGAATCAAAAACAAAACCATGCTTATGATAGCTAATATATGTCCGTCTTTCATGTTTACTTGTAGTTCGTATTTTAATTTCATGTTCCATCACCCTTTTATATTATATCAAAAAAAGTCCTTCATAGGACTCTTTTTTTTTATAATTTTTTGGATATGTATATGATGTATTAGAAACTATATTTTCAATAGTTATCTATTCTGTTTTAGATACATGAAATAAGTTGAAAAATGAAAATCATTACATTTTTGAAAAAATTATGACTTTTGAAAACATTATGTTAATTTGTGATTAATTCAATAATAAAGTACTTATATGTGGTTCTAACTTTTAATAATATCGTTTATTTATAGATTTATAGTATTTTCTGTGTATTTTATGAACTTCTCAACAAAGTCTGTATTCTTTACTTTTTTTGGTAACTTCATTGTTGTTTCGTCATACTTATAAAATAGATTTGTTTGATCATCATATGTAGTATGATGTCCTAAAGAAATACAAATTTTTGTACAGTCTTCAATTTTTCTTGTGTTTTTACTTTTTTTCTTTGCGGCGAATTTCATTAGCTTTGTTTCACCTTTCCATATACCAGTATATACATCACCAGGATGTACTGCTTTTACGATGATGTTTGTATCTTGTAGTGTTTGTGAAAGATGTTTTACATAAACCATTAATGCCAGTTTAGAGTCTGAATATCCTAAGAAGCCATGTTTGTGTTTTTTAAAGAAGTCTTTTTTTAGCCATAGTCTTCCATAATATGCGGCTGCGCTTGATATGAAGATGATTTTAGATTTCTTTGTTTTCTTTAATGCAGGAAGTATACGTTCAGTAAATAAATATGTACCTAAGTAATTCACTCCCATTGTCATTTCATACCCTTCTTTGGTATATTTCTTTGTATCCATAAATAAACCTGCGTTATTGATTAATATATCAATATCTTGGTATGTTTTGTTAATGTGTTTTGTACAGTTTTCAATTGATTCCATCGATGATAAATCAAGTTCTATCAAATCTATAATTAGATTCGGATAGTTTTTCAGTATTTCTTCTTTTACTTTCTTTGCTTTATCTTGGTTTCTATTTGCAAGAATCAGTTTGTAGTTTAGATTTGCATAGTCTTTAGCGATTTGTAATCCGATACCACTTGTTGCTCCTGTGATTAGTATTGTAGACATGTTATCACCTCTCTTTTTATTATATCAAAAAAAGTCCTAATAAGGACTTTTATATTTTACTGCAACTATTTCTTTTGAATAATGATATATTTTTCTAATAGAACTAACTGATTCATACATTGAACAAATTCTTGTAAGTAACTTTTAAAAGTATCAAGTACTCCTAAAAGGTCTGTTAAATCATTTGCTGGAGAATATATTTCAAATTTTAATGTTTGTTCTAGTTCTTCTACTGATGCTGTAAGGGTATTTGATGCAACCACGATTCCTTCTAATATTCTTTTCCAATCATCAGATGATATTTTTACTTTTTTAGAACTTCCATATTCTCTATACTTATCCCATATAAGACCTTCTATATACGAGAAAGCATCCATGTTAATGTATATAACTGAGTTTTCTTTTTTTCCTTTGGCTGCTGTTAGTGTTACATATGATTCTTTATTTAATTCCTTAGTATCTTTGTATATTTTAAATATATTTGAACTCATGTCCTTCACCTGCATCTCTTTCTAGTCGTTTTGACTTTCACGTGCAGTATTTGGGTATCAAATATGATACGGATACTATTCAGTGATAACTCATTATATACTATCTAATCATACATTGATATATATATATTTCTTTTCATCTACATATCATGAATAAATGGTAAAGGTAATGTTTATTTCTTACGAACTCTAGAAGTATGATAGATTCCCCAGTTTTTCTCAGGTTCGTCTAGATGGTTTTCACCTTTCCAGCTTTCGTCAAATGCTTCAAATAGATAAATAGGTACATTGTTTTTTTGTCCCCATTCTGTGATTTGCTTATTATATGTCTTTTGATTCTTTATATTTGCGTCCTCTATTTTGATTCTACTACCATGGCTTTTAGTTGGCCATCCGGTTTCTGTGATTGCAATATGCTTATCAGGGAATAATGTCTTCACTTCATTATAGTTTTTGATTGCTATGTCTAGAGCGTTTTCTATCTTTGATCCTTGCCATGCAGGATATGTATGGATACTTATAAAATCTACTACATTACCAAGTTCTTCTAGTTCTTCGATCCAAGTTTGATATTCTTCACAAAAAGTAACTGGTTGATTGATATGTTTTTGTAATGTTTTTGTCACTTCTATCAATTTATTTACTGGTACTCTGTTGTTGTTCCAGATAGATCGTACTTCATTACCAATAGATACTGCATTAACAATTTCTTTGTATTTAATCGCAAGGTCGATTATTTCTTTTACTCTGTTTTCATTCTCTAATGAATGCGAATTTATCTCTTCATCGCTATATTGATAATAATATGGATGGTTAATATGGTTTTCTTCAGCAGCTAATGATAATCCAAGCATTACTTTGAAATCCAGTTTATATTCTTCTATTACTTCTAAGACTCTATATGCGTGTAAGCTACAGTCGTATATTCTTAGATGTTTAAATTTTCCTTCTAATAACAGTAAATCTTCATGTATTTCTTCTTTTGAAGGATATGTCTTTGTAATTGGTGATTGCCCATCACGATATCCTGAATAGTTAATTGCTTGTTCATTATTGAATTTTGTCATCGTATCACTCCCATAAGAATATTATAAGTATCGAAATCGTTTTAGTCAATGGAGTAATAAAAAAAGAGTGATACTGTTATCACTCTTTTTATCTACTTCTTTTTGAACGACTCTTATTGTCGTGTCTTGAAAATCCTTTTGGTTCTAATTTCTTCTTTTTTGATTTCTTTCTTGAGTAAGAATAATTTTGCTTTTTGTTGTTGTTTTGCTTATTTGAATCATTTTTTCTTTTGTTATTACTTTTCTTTGTCTTAGGTGCGATATCGAATCTTGATGGATCAAGTGATAGTTTTTGGTCTTTTGACATTGGTATTTTCATATTGATATGATTTTGAATGTCTAACAGTAAATGATATTGGTTTGGCGAGCAAAATGCGATTGTTACTCCTCCATGTCCTGCGCGTCCTGTTCTACCGATTCTATGAATGTAAGTTTCTGGTACTTCTGGAAGATCATAGTTAATTACATGTGATAACTCATCAACATCAATTCCTCTTGCTGCGATGTCTGTAGCTATAAGTACTCTTAGTTCTTTCTTTTTAAAGTCTTTAAGAGCTTTTTGTCTTGCTCCTTGAGATTTGTTACCATGTATTGCTGAAGATTTGATACCTGCTATATCTAATGCTTTTACGATATCGTTTGCTCCGTGTTTTGTTCTTGAAAATACAAGTACAGATTTTAAATCATCTTGATTGAGAAGTTTGATTAGTAGTTTAATTTTTGATTTATTCGATACATAGTATACTGATTGTTTGATAATATCAATTGTTTCTTCTACTGGTGTAACTTCAATTCTTACAGGATTTTTTAGAATACTGTTTGCTAAATCTTGGATTGCTTTTGGCATTGTTGCTGAGAAGAACATTGTTTGTCTTTCTTTTTTTACCATCGCAACGATTTTCTTTACTTCTCTTACAAATCCCATGTCAAGCATTCTATCTGCTTCGTCTAGAACTAAATACTTCACATCAGCTAGTGTTAGTTTCTTTTGTTGGACTAAATCAAGTAATCTACCAGGTGTTGCTACTAATACATCTACACCTCTATTTAAATCTCTTACTTGTCTTGCTTGTTTGATTCCTCCGTATACTACAGTTGAAGTAATGTTTATAAATTTACTATACTCTACAAAGTTATCATATATTTGAAGTGCTAACTCTCTTGTTGGAGCTAGTACCAAAGCTTTGATTTTTTTCTTGTTTGTTTGTTGTTCTTGTTTTTCTAGGTAAATGTTTTGAAGGATTGGTATCGCAAAAGCAGCTGTTTTACCAGTCCCTGTTTGCGCACTTCCTAAAACATCTTTCTTATCCAGTAATACTGGAATTGAGCTTTCTTGTATTGGTGACGGTATTGAATACCCTTTTATGTCTAGCGCTTTTAATATTGGTTCGATAATTTTTAATTCGTTAAATTTCATTATTTTGTACTCCTTTATATTGAGATAGTGTATCAATAAAGATAACTATCCTTATCAATCGTATTGATGCCTTAACAAGCATACCACAAATATACTAATAATCAAACAAAAAGTCCTATTAGGACTTTTTGTTTACTTTCTAAAATTATTATACATTATATATCTAAAAATTAGCCAGTGTCATACCTGATGCAAATAGGATAATTAATCCAAAAAGAATTAAGATTTGGTTTAGAAATATCCATGTTATTACGGATTTATGCTCTTTTCTTCTTTTAAATAATATTAAGAACAATACAAAAACACCGAAACCTAAATTAAGTACAAATATAACTGTCGTTAATGGTAATAAAACATCAACAACCCATACTGCACCAATTGTCAATACAATTAATAAGAACTGAAGTATAACTGAAGCGATTATAAACAAACTTATAGATAAGTTTATATTCCTAAATAAATTTTTCATCTTACTTGTATCCATATTTTTTCCTCCTATGAGAACCAACTTTATTATATATGAACATACAGACAATACATATTATTAAGCAATAAAAAAGTTAAACCATTCTAGTTTAACTATTTAATTCATTACTTGTATTTTTGAGAAATCATACCCCTATAATTGAAAAGTCAATGTTATAATTTTATTTTCCCTTACTTAGACTTAAGTGCTTCAATAATTGCATCTTCGAGCGCTTGTTGTTGTGATGCTGTAAGTTCTTTTGAAGTTCTAATTACAATTGTTCCAAGTACTGTATGTGAACCAGATGAAAGGATCCCCAGACCATCAAATTTTTCAAGGTAAGCATCTCTTTTTTCAGCATCTTCTACAGTTTCATACACCTCAATACTACCTCCACCAGATGTTCCTGCTTCAAGTGCACTTTCTTCATTATCATTTTCAACTAGATCATATAAAAAGAACAACGCACCTGTATATCCACCATCTTTTCCAAGGTTCCCATTTGGATCATTTTCCTCAGTAACTATTTCAATGGATGAGATGTGTTCAATTGATTCAATAGCATCCTTTACATCTTCTATCTCAGGGTTATTCGTGAAACTGTCATTTTCATTATTACACGCAGATAAAGTAAAAACCAATAAAACAGATAGACTTATTATAAACAATTTATTGATGTTATTTTTGAGCATACTTAGCACCTCCTACCGAACAATTATACCATAAACTAAGGTTGTATAGAATGTTCCCTACGATAATTAAAAATAGCTAAACCATAAATGGCTTAACTATTTAGTTAACTAATGGCATTCTAGGAGGGATTCGAACCCCCGACCGACGGCTTAGAAGCAATATCCTCTAAGACGAGGCAACATATTCCACAATCTTTTTTATGTTATCAAGAGATAGTTTTTCAAATCTTTTGTTTCTTAAATAATCATTTGTATTCCCTTGATTTAGGTTTAAATCTGTGTAGATTCGATAGTTACTTATATTCTTTTCCTTCTTAGTCTGCATTATTATTTTGTGATATAGATTCTTTTGAACAATATTTTTATTGACTACAAGATTCCTATAAGATGTATACAGTTGATTAAGTTCATCAAAACTGTCTAGAGATTCAACTTTTTGTTCCAAATTATTATGATTAACACCATCGTACTTTGAACTGTATTCTTCATATTTCTTATATAGCAGTTGAAGTTTATCTTTTTTGCATAATAGAGTTTCTGTGACATCCTGATTAAAGAAAACATAGAAACTATAGACATTTAGAAGTCTTGTATCTGTCTTCACATGCTTTTCGTTTTTGAACAAACTTAAAGATTGCTCAGGATTCATATCCTTAGCATAATCTCTTAAAAAACTCATAAATGTTTTTGTTTTCATAAATTTCACTCCTTAAAGAAATTTTTATATAGATCAACCATCTCCAAATATCTTCTATCTGTTACGGCAGATTCTCTTGCTTCAATAACTACCTTATCAAGTAGTTCTTTATTAAATTGATTACTATCTTTTATCTTTCTCAAATCTTCTATATCTTTTTCTCTATAAGCATATAGTTTAGAGACAATTAAATCTTCAATTGATGGTGTAAAATATCGTATACTTTTTGATGGTAACTCCACTAATTCAAGCCTATCCTCAAAATTATATGGAAAGCAATCAAGTACTGCTTTGACTCTGGTATTGAAATCAAATCCTGCAAACAACTCTTCAACTTCTATTGAAACATCAAGTACATCAACATCCAACGTACCTCTTGTAATTATATTTTTGATTAGTAGTGCTCCACCACCTACAATAACACAATCAAAAATCATATCAGGATATATACTATTAACAATACTGTCTAACTCTAACATTCTTTTTTCCAATTCGTGCTTATCCATAATGTCACTCTTTTCTACTTTTATTAATACTATTAATTTAAATATATTTTATCATTTTATCAATTGAATGTCAATGGATCAAGGATAAGTTCTTCATACAAAAATAAAAATAGTTAAACCTTAAATGGCTTAACTATTTAGTTTTTAATTGGCATTCCGGGAGGGATTCGAACCCCCGACCGACGGCTTAGAAGGTTTCCTCTCGATATGAGTACATAATAAAAGCCCTTTAATGGGCCTTAAGTTTTTCGATCTCTCTATAATCCTTCTTCTTTAATAATGATATATCCTTAATATACTTCAAAGAATCCTCTTTTAGTTTCATCAAATTTTCTCGAACATTATCTTCGTGTAATTCAGATAAATTAAGGTCACATTTTATATTCATATAATCAAAGTAATCTTTAAAACTAAAACTAGAAATACTACCTGAAAAACCTAAGTGAGAAAATCTAATATGCATTGTTTTCTCATCCTTGTTGTAATCAAAGCTTATGAAATAACCCCATGTTCCAGAACTTGTCTGAAATGAAATAGCATTCTCTCTAAATGACTTATGGTAGTATCCCAAAGATGTCATTGTTTCTTCAAAAACTTGTCGAACTTGCACTACAAATTTCATATCCTTCATTTTCATCACCCTAATATATTTTAACATAATCATATAATCAAGTAAATGCTACAATCACACCTTCGCCCCCTCACCTACGGCCTGGAGATTGGGAATATAAAATAAAAAAAGCCCGAAGGCTTTAAATTATTAAGATATTTTCTTGTTTAAGTAAACTAGTAGAGCAAGACCATAAAACGTATAACCCAATAAAACTAGTTTATTAAGTACCCCAAATGGTGATTCATTAATAACCGTCAGTGAAAATACTACAAACAACACAACTAGTGAAAATAGATAAATACCCATAACTTTGTAGTAAGTATAAACTTTTCTTAAACCAGAAATAATACCAAAGTATACTACAACACCTAAAACAAAAATAGTAACCATTACCAAATCACTATACCAAATGTTATTGTAAAATAATGTTAATGATTCTGGATCACAACTGCTTAAACTAGGTGAATCACAATAGCTAAACGCAATTGAAGTAAAATGATTACTTATAAGTACATATACTGTAAACAAAACAGTTATCAAACTAACCAAAACTATTAGATTATTCTTTTTCATGCACATCTCTCCTTCTAATAGATTATATCATATAGAAATCACAAGGTAAATCACCAATTTATTTGACCTATATCTCTTAATACAGCCATCGACCGACGGCCTCTCCTTAAAAATAACCCTAAACAAAAAAAAGGCTAACCTTATAAGGCTAACCTGTGCTATTTAATGGCATTCCGGGAGGGATTCGAACCCCCGACCGACGGCTTAGAAGGTTTCTTAATATCACTTACTCTTCTTCTTGAATACTAAGAATGATTTTAGAATGTGGTAAGTATACTATTGATACATTATCACCTATTTCAAAATCTCCAATGGTCATAATGTAATATTCTTCTCCATTTATAGTTATGTGTTTTTGATAAGTATATTCACCCTCAAATTTTATTTTAGCTCTCGGTTCAGCCTCTTCAATACTCAGGATTTCACCTGATATTGTTTCAGTTTTATTTTCATTATCTAAAACCAGGCTGAATTTCCCTATCCATAAACTAAGTATAATACAAAAAATAAATGTTCCAATTGATGATATCATTCTTCTTGTCATCCATGAGTATTTAATGTCAGATTGTGTAGGTCGGTTTCTATAATGCTTGGTTATATTACTCAACAGTACAACTAAACCAAAAAATGCAAATATTAGAGGAACAATTACTAAATTCAAGAAATATGTATCAAAATCAAAATTCATGATGACCATCTCCTTCCTTGGTATTATAACATAAACTAGGGTACTTCAGGATGTTGTTCTAGGAAAATAAAAAATAGCTAAACCTTAAATGGCTTAACTATTTAGTTTTTAACTGGCATTCCGGGAGGGATTCGAACCCCCGACCGACGGCTTAGAAGGTCTGTATTGCAATAATAGAAATTGACTTATTAAAAGACCCTCTTAATCCAACAGTAAATATAGCATCTCACTATATTATCTGAGATCATAACTTTAAATCTGCCAGCAGCAGTGTTTTGCGATTTATCATCATGACTATTTAAAGTGTGATTCATTATCGCAATCGCATAGTCATGAGCATTTGTGAAATTCTTTTTTAATATTCCATTCTTATTTATTCCACCTTCTGCACTTGAAATAGCAGATCCAATAATTCCTGAAAACTGTTTCATATTTAGACCGTTACTATATTTTTTTATATTACCTACAATGAAGTTTTGTACATACGGCCAGTTATTTTCAAACTCATTACAATCACAATCAATCATACCAATTATATCCATAATTCCACCCCCTCTAAAGAAAATTAAATCAAATATGTAGCATTTGTTAATGACTTCTATTTTTATACAGTTACATATTTATATATTTTAGAAAGTACTTTGCTATTTATCAATTTCAGTTATTGTTCCATTCTTGATATAAACTTCAATATTATTTTTGTTACAATAATCTATCACTTCATAAGAACATTTATTGAAAAACTCCTTGTATCCCTTGTACTCACTTACCTTCTTATTGTAGTTTAACCTTCCAAAAATAATTTTATCAACAAAAGATACCTTTTCAAGAATTTCATATAAACTCTGATTAATAAAGTTAGGCGTTGGATATGGTTCAATACTAACCCACGTATACCCACCATTCTCATGAATCTCTCTCAAACTATCGATTCTTTCCAAATATGGAGCAGACCCTGGTTCCATTTCCTCTCTAAATGACTCATTTAAAGAAATCAAAGTTATTCCATACAAATTTGCCTTTGATAGTTTTAATACCTCTTGAGGAAAAGTTCCTTTAGTAAGAACACTAGCCTTCACACCATATTTCTCTATAAGTTTTAAAGATTCAACTGATAAATCCTGAATTTCCTTATTATCATACATAAACGGATCTGTTGTAAAACATAGATGTAATGTATCAATCTTATCTTTAAATTTTGGTAATTCTACATTTAATAACTCAAGAGTATTTTTTACAATTTTCGGTTCACACCACTCATTATAAGTTTTAACTTTACCGAACCGTTTTGCTAACATAAACGCATAACAAGGGTATTTGCATCCATGGCTACAACCTTGAACATGGTTCATAGTATAATCTCCATACTCAACCCCAGTTTTATAGATTAATGATTTTCTATTAATATATCTCATTTCAATTTCACCCATAATTTCTCATCTTTTTGATTAATTGGATATCCTTTACTTGGCTTCTTAGTTTTCTTTGTAAGATAAGGTTCTCTTCTGAGTATTACCTTATCTTCCTTGAAAAGTTTCTTAATCCCAGCTCTAAATTCCTTAAATGAGTAGAGTGGTCCATACTTTAAATACACAAATGCGATAATGAAATCAAAAGAAAGTTCAAAACTCTTAATATTTTCAAGTAATACTTCATCAATTGAAAACTCAACAATTCTATTTTCAAGGTCAAATTCAAACAAGAATGTCTGTTCTTCTTCCTTCATTAAGTTCCATTTTTTATTCATATTATCTCCCATAATCAAGAATCCTTGTAGATTATTGGTCCCATAAATCATTCTGTACTTTGGACAATTAGTTATTTTGCTACGAATAGGTATGTTCATTACATACTTAAAGACCTTTTTTAACTCATCAACATATTTATCTACAAACTGTATTTCAGCTTGTTTAAAATCTATGTTCCCAGCATAATACTCCCCAATAATAGTGCTATAATAGACTCCATTAGAGACTTCTTTCAACCATTCTTTAGTTTTATTCTCCTCAAACTCATCATCATCAGAATGAAGTTCTTCAATCTCCTCAAACTCTGATTCATCTATTTTGAAAGCTCTACAAGCATTTCGCAAAAATCCAATGCTATTAAAATTCATCAAAAATTCACTAGTATATGCATCTTCATTATTTAATAACTCAATATATTTATACTTCATGTTTTTAACACCAAATGGATCAAGATAATAAAACACATTTACATTTTTTAATTGATTGACAATTTCACTATGTGCATCTTCAAAATCCATGTCTAACACAACATAATCAATCTCTTCATCATACAATTTAAGATTATTAGCTAGTTCCATTTCATACTCTTTATCATTAAAAATTCCAACAATTTTGTTACCCAAACTTCTTGACTTTCCCATTGCCTCAATAGCTGAATCAATGACTAACATAGGTGAGCCTTTTGATCCGTCTTGAAATTTACCTTTGCCTGAAAAGAAATCAACATAACATATAGTTTTACCTGTCATTAGTAATTTCTGAAAATAAATAGTAATATAATGAACTAATAATTCATCTTTATACTTTGACCAACTTCGTTTCTTCTCAAAAAACTTATCCATACTATCACTCCTCAAATACATTATATCAAAAAAAGTCCAGAATAGACTTTTTTTTATTGTATCTTATTAATCATCTTTCTTATATTCTATGTTTTCACTAAAAGTTCTCTCAAAGAACATATGATACGGTTCTAGTTCGATTATTCTTTCAATATCAACTTTTTCCTTGAGTAATCTAGAGTAACAATCCTTTAAATCTTCAATAACAATATATTTTGCTCTCTTATCAGTTATCGGATCATGTAGAATCTTCTCAAGTTTAGATGTTAATTCAAGTAATTCTTTGTACTCTCTAATATATCTTCTTGTAGATACTCTAAGGAGTGAAATTTCATTACTGATATAATCATCACTAATAAAATAACTCATCTCTACATCAAAGAAATCAGCAATCCTTTTCAACATATATATATCAGGTAATCTATTCCCTTTTTCAAACCTATTATATGCTACTGCTGAAATATCAAGAGATTTTGCCACATCCTTTTGTTTTATGCCCTTCAATTCACGTAAATCTTTTAAAAACTCGTGGAACTCCATTAAATCACCTCCATGTAATGATAACATGATATTTCCGTTTTAGAAATAATTTTATGTTGACATTTCTAAATCAGAAATATATAATACTTGTATATTACTGTTTTGGAAATTTTATTGTCATTTCCTTTCTAAAATGACAATTTGTCCTCACAAAATAGTAGGGTGGGTGTAGGTAATACCCACCCTACTATGACAAAACAGACAAATCTCCCAATAATCTAATAAGAAAATTCTTGTATGAAAAATGAACTTATTAACTTTTGGAAGAGAGTTGTTGAGTTCACTTTTTATAATTTAGGAAAGGATGTGAATAAATGGACTTTAAAACAGCGTCTAAAGAGTTTCTTGAATACGTTGAAGTTACAAAGTCAAAAGGAACTTTGGATGTATATAAAGGTAAGATAGATGTGTTAATTAAATATTTCGGTTCTACTAATATAAATGATATTACTAAAAAGGATGTTATTAAGTTCTGGTCTTGGAGAAAAGACACACATCCTGATATAAAGAATCAAACATTAAATAAATATAGACAAGTTTTAATACTCTTAATCGAATACCACACTGATAGAAGACTCAAAATCAAGAAACTCAAAGAAAATAAAGAGATTATAGAAATTATTGATCCTCATACACTTTTTATTGTATTAGAGTATTTAAGAACTCAGACTACATATAAAGAAGGACTACGAAACTATACATTATTTAAACTTATACTTGATACAGGTTTACGAATCAACGAAGTATTAAACTTAAAAGTAAGTGATTTCTCATTTGAAACTAATACTATTCATGTAAAAGTTACAAAAACAAAAAGAGAACGATTCGTATACTTCAAGAATGATACTAAAATGTTAATTAAGCAATTAATTACAAGAGATATGACTATTGATTACTTATTCATCAGTTATCAGAAAAGAAAAAGACTTTCAGTAGATAACGTTCAATCAATATGTTTTAGAATTGAAAAGAAGTTAAATCTTAATTACACCATAAGACCTCACAAATGGAGACATACATTTGCTACTACTTTTCTTAAAAAAGGTGCTGACTTAGAAACACTAAGATTAATATTAGGTCATTCATCTATAAAAACTACTCAAATGTATTTGCATTTAGATAATGACTTTGTTAGAAGTGAGTACTTCAAATTCACATAAAAACAACTCAATTTGAGTTGTTTTTTTATTCAAGTGTATCAGGTTTAGGATAGGCAATAACTTTATAATACTCGTTATCCTCTTCTGAGAAATTTTGTGAATTAAACAACCCCGAATTTGGATGTTTGTCTAAAAAATAAATTCTCATGTCATGTTTAGTATATAGCTCCAAAATTACCTTCCTAAAAATCTCGTACGGAAATCCTGTTCTATTACTAAGCCCTCCAATAATAGCTTGTCCTTCATTTTGGATAAGAACCGTTTTTACATTTGGACTTAATATTTCCAAACTCAGAAATAACTCATCATTCTTGTTGCATTGTCTCATTAAGTTGGAATATTTATCACTTGTGAATACTGTAAGTCGTAGTTCACCACTTTTTCTCATCTCAGAAACTAAAAAGTCCTTTAGTTGTAGATATTTTGATGAATCATCTTCAAAATCACTCTTTGTAGCCATACGTAACTCATTTGGTAAATCCTCAAATCTCTCTTTCAACTTGCTGACTTTTTCATTTTTCTCGTTTTCCTCACCTGAAGATTTTTGAGAAGACAAATTACTTTCTGTTTCTACATACTCTCTCAAAACAGCCAAGTCATCTCCTATTATCTCAACCCAATCTAGTTCTGATGATTCAATCGTAATTAATAATTGCTTGAAATTTAAAAGTATACTTTTAATGACTTCGTTGTCTTTTGACTTCTTTTCAAGGTCATTATTTATCAACTTTACACTCTTCTCAATCTCTATAATTCTTCTATATGAACTATATCCGAAGCTTTTTTGACTTGTCTCAAACTCCTTCTTCAGCACTTCTCTAGACACTAGAAAAGTAATAAAAATCGAAGATAAAAACTGCATTAATGATAATAAGTTTAACTCTAATTTAGTTGCTTGACTTAAATCAATAGTAACTTGCATAATGATTGTAAAAATTAGAACTAGTGAGATAACTGTAAAAACTAATACATTTCTCCAATTCATAACATCACCTCCGAACTTATTATAGCATATCTTTCACATTATAATTCCCTTAAATTGCTAATTTAAGCCACCGACCGACGGCCTTTCTTATGAAATCAGCATAAATACAAAAAAAAGGCTAACCTTATAAGGCTAACCTGTGCTATTTAATGGCATTCCGGGAGGGATTCGAACCCCCGACCGACGGCTTAGAAGGCCGTTGCTCTATCCTGCTGAGCTACCGAAACATCTGTCAAAGCGTTATTTATTATATTACAACGCTTTGGTTTTGTAAAGTAGTTTTGGGCTTTTTTTTCATTTATTTTCAATTTCGTTGTTAATCATTGAAATAATCACTTTCAAGTAGTGATTTTTGGACATCTAAAGCCTCTATTTCTTTCTTCAGTGCTTCTTCAAAAACGAGTATGTCTATTTCTGGTCCAAACACTTCTTCTTCAATTGTTAAGTATGATTTTCCATCTGTAATTGTTAAGTCTGCGAATATTATGTAATTCGTATCAGTACTGAATAAATCAGTTCCCATGAAGTAATCAAATGATCTATCACTATCTAACATGTTTAATAATGTTGGAGCGATGTCTATTGTACTACCTGGTGTATTAAATGTAAGAGGTGTCATGTCTGTCGCATATAAGATTAAGTTTTGTCTGTATATCTCGTATTCATGTTCTGAAACATCAATACCTAGATAATCTGTATATGTGATTTGATCCATCATATAAACATAATGATCAGGATAAATTGCGATAAGTGTATTATCTAACACACCTTCATTTTCTAATTTCACTAATAAAGCACCTATCATATTATCAAATTCTACTAGTTTTTCCATATATGATAATAACTCATCATCAAACTCGTTATTTGGATAAGCTTGTTCAACACGTGTTTCATGTGTATATAATTCTAACTGGTTATAGGCTCCATGCATTGAATAAGATAATAGATTCACATAAAACTTATCATCAAAATCAACATACTCTTCAAAGAAATACATCATATGTGTATCATATTTATCTAAGAATAATGTTTCACCATTATAATCCTCACGTTCAGGATTCCCATATCTTCCAGTTTCATATAAATCCTCTTGGAACTTAACATTTGTAAACCCATAATTAGGGATTAGCGTTTCACGATTATAAAACCATTCATAACCACTATGGAAGTAATACGTATCATATCCACTTCTTCGTAACTGTGCAGGTAAACTATAAGGGAAGTAATTCCCGCTGTAAGCGTCGCAAATATTATTACTGAAGTCATTGCTTGTAATTGCTTGTAAGCCCGTAAAAGCCATAAATTCACTGTTACAAGTAGCTCCTTGTTGGAATACAGGTGTGTAATAATTATCAAACCCAATTCCTTCTGTCATCATCATATATAAATTTGGTGTTAAATTTTCATCAATAAACCTAACATCTAAAGTTTCAGCAGTAATTGTGATCAAATTATATCCTTCATACATATCACTCATATCATTTTTTTGATGATTTGATTGTTTTGAAAAGTACTCATTCACTTCTAAAATTTGATCTGTTCTTTCTTTTGGTATACGGAATCTGATTAAATCAAGAATATGATAGTTATAATATCCATATTTCTCACTAAAAGATTCACGGTCATGCATAGTCTCAAATAAATAAGCATCACTTCGATAGTAATCTAACTGATCTTCAAACTCATGACTACCCCAATATGTAAATATCGCAACTTGTACGATAAAGAATAAACTTAAATATTTAAAATCTTTTAGTAAGAAGACATCCTTTTTCTTATTTGTTATAATAAGATATAAGAATCCAATAAATATCGGAATAACGATATAAGCAACCAAAGGAATTGTAATATTATATTCCAATGTTTGTCCTTCTGCTAAAAACTTAGCACCAGCGATAGATGTCTTTGAAGTAATGATATTAAAATAATCATGATATATACTATCTATAACAATAAGTAGAGTAGCAATCGTCATGACAATACTATAATACACTTTTTGATATTTTGGTGTTTTAATAAAAAACGCAACTATACCTACCCAAAACATCATTAAAACTGTATCAAATAAGATACCAAAACTAAGAACATTTATACCTGTAGTAATATTTAATGCGATGCGTAATAAAAACAAATACCCCATCACATAAATATATCCTCTGTAATTTCTACTCATTTCACTCACTCCAAATCAAAAATATTATAACATATTATATATGTTAGCCCAAATAATAATTAAACTTTCAATAAACTCAACCACGGGTTGCTTGATACATGATATTACATTCGCTAAAATAAAGTTGTAAAGGAGGTTGTTATGCTTAACCTAGAAAAAATAGGACAAAAAATTTCAGACCGAAGAAAAGAACTAAAATTTACCCAAAACGAACTCGCTGAGAAGTTATTCGTAACACACCAAGCAGTTAGTAAATGGGAAAAAGGTAAAAGTATTCCAAGTATAGAAATCCTATACGCACTAACAACAGTATTAGATATCAGTATCGATTACTTACTAAACAATACAGAACTAGAAGAAAACGAATACGATACACTGATCAAACAAACCTCTACTTCAGCTGCAATTCACAAATTCATGAATAGTGAAACGCAAACAGAAGACATTGAAAATCTCTTTTACCTATTATCTAATGAAGAAAGAAAACTTATCATCGAAAGAATGATCAATCACACTTTATCATTAGATGTTCACGATGTATGGCACCTACTAAGTAAAAAGGAGCGCTTCTACTTACTTGGAATCATCACATCAAACAAATATGATTATGATCTAAATCGTATCAAATCTCAATTAAGTGTATCTGAAAAAGCAATCATCAAAAACCAAACAAGAAATGGAGCGTATAACTACTACCTAAAATTTTAAAGGAGTGATTATATGAAAACCCAAAAAAACAAAACAAAATATCCATTAGGACAAGATTATTTCATGCAAAACAGTTTATTCGGAATCAATGTCGAATTATGCTGTAAAAAACAAAAAAGATAGGAGTGACAAATAATGAAATTAATTCAATTATTACCATTTATGGACAATGAGGAAGTAAAAGACTTAGCATTACAAATTATCAACGAAGAAGTAACAGGAATCAAACTAGTAGTTGTATTTCCATTCTTAGCTAGTGAGGACCTTGATGAAATAGTAGACACTTTAATTGAAAAGAAAGACACAAAATCATTAAAACATGCTTTACCATTTATCAAAAGATCAAAAGTAAATGAAATTTACGAAGCAATCCAATCAGGAGAAATTGAAGGAATCAAAGATACATATCTTCTTCCATTCCTAGGAAAGAAAGCAATCAAACAAATGGTAAAAGACTTAATCAAAGAAGCAAAAGAAAATAACGTTTCTAAAGAAGATGAAATTGATGAAGAAGACTTCGAAGAAGACGACGAATAAGAATAAGGATATCACAGATTTAATTACAATGATCTTACTTTAAGAGAAAGGAAAAATCCTTTCTCTTTTCTTATATAGTTTGTAAGCAAACTATTAGACAAATTATACTCTTTAATGCATAATACTAATGAAGGAGTGATAACAATGAAAATTGAAGTATGGAGTGATTTTGCTTGTCCGTTCTGTTATATCGGAAAAACAAGATTTGAAAACGCACTAAACAAATTCCCACACAAAGATCAAGTAGAGGTTGTATATAACGCATATCTACTCAACCCAGCAGCACCAAAAACAATGACGCTAAGTCCAGCTGAAGCTTTTGCCAAGGGACACAACATGGACGTAGAAACTGCGAAACAACGTTTTGTAATGTTTCAAGAAAACGCAAAAACTGTAGGATTAGAATACAACTATGATATCATTCAAATGACAAATACATTAGATGCTCATAGAATCGCAAAATGGTCACGTATATATAATAAAGAAGAAGCTGTTACAGCGCGCTTCATGAAAGCATATTTCACTGATGGTTTAAACTTAGCTGATCATGCAACTTTAGTAACTTTATGTAAAGAATTAGGTTTACCAGAAAAAGAAGCTTTAGAAGTATTAGAATCTTCAAAATATGAAAAAGAAGTAAGAGATGAAATCAACGAAGGAAGACAAATAGGAGTTCGTGGTGTTCCATTCTTTGTTTTAAATAGAAAATACGGTATATCAGGAGCACAACAAGAAGATTATTTCTATAATGCACTTGAGACACTTTGGAAAGAGTCACAACCTTTAGAAATGAAAGCTGAAGGACCAACTTGCAACGATGACACTTGTGAATTTTAAAAATAACGGCTAAATTTAGCCGTTATTTTTTTATTCTCTTATAAACTCCATTTTCTCTTGTAAAAAGCTTTTCCATGATAAATTCTCTTCTGATAGTACAAAAATCTTCATGTGTCTTTTTAATTATTTCATTTACTGTACTTTCTTTGTACTCTTTATGATATTCAAAATCTTTTGCGATTTCTTCTAAGATAATGACTCTTTTCTTTCTTTGTACAGGAATTGATTTTAACTGTTTTCCTTTAAAAAAGTTTTCTAATACTTTATTTTTGTATTCATCTTGTCTTTGATCTTTTACTTTGTCTTCTATTTGTTCTTCTAAGACCATCGTACTCAAAGACTGTTGTAATACATCTTTATTCATTTTATACATCATATAGTATTGATCTTTATAACTAGATACGAGTTCTACTTTTTCTAACTTCTTTAAATGAAATGAAACAGTCGAAGGACTTAAATTAAGAGTTTTGGCGATAAGTTCTACATACATATCTTCTTTCATTAGTAAATTTAGAATGTTTAATCTTGATTGATCACTTAATGCTTTGAATAAATCAATTACACTCATAAATATACCTTATGATAGATATCTTTAATCATATCTCTTGTCTCTAACTTAATGTTTTCGATATGTTCTGTTTCAAAGTCGCCATTTATTTTTGCTTCTTCTAAGCTAATTTCCCAGTTTGTAGGAATCGTTTTTAGATAATGATCAAATGGTTTTTGTGCATTTTCTTTTTGGCTTAGACGAAACATCTTCATAAAAATCTGATATACATTTCTTTTGATTTTTTCAAAGTTAGCTTCATCTAGTTTCTGTTCATGTTTTAATATCAGAAATTTCTCTTCACACTCTTTGTCTAATTTTTCTAGCGCTGCTAGAACGATTTGTTCTTTTGTCATACTACCACCTCTAATCTGATTTGATGATTATCTAATTAGATTTTATTAAATACTTCATTATTTGTCAATATCTAATTCGATATTTATCAAATTAAATAAAAAAAGACTTCATTTGAAGTCTTTTAAATTGTGACACCTAAGCCAAGTAATAGAAGTATCCAGTATAATATCAAAGTAATGATATACGTTAATACAAAAGGATACAGTACACTAAATAGTGTCCATTTTACTGACTGTGTTTCTGCTTTTATTGTAGCTACTGTACTAATACAAGGGATATAAAGTGATGTAAATACAACAAATCCTATTGCTGATGCAAATGTAAATGCTCCTTCAAATCCACCTGGATATAGTATTTCAATACTTGAAGCAACTACTTCTTTTGCTAAGAATCCACTGATTAAACTCGAAGTAGCTTCCCATGTTCCAAATCCTAATGGGATAAAGATGTATCGTAACATTCCAGCTAAACTAGCTAAAAATGATTCATCTTGGTCTACCATAATTCCGCCAATACCATTATTACTAAGCACCCATAAGATAATCGATCCCATAAGAATAAATGTACCAGCTTTTTTCACAAAGCGTCCTGCTTTTTCAAATGATTGATTCAAAATGGTTCTTAATTGTGGCATACGATAAGGAGGTACTTCTAATAAGAATTTTGATCCTTCTCCTTTAAAGTATGTTAAGTTTAGAAGTTTTGCGCTTAATAAGGTAACTATAATACCTAGTATGTAAATACTAAATACAACAATTCCTTGATAACTATCAAATAATTTACTTACAATCAATCCATAAATCGGTAATCTTGCACTACATGAGATAAATGGTATTGTGATGATTGTTAGTAGTCTTTCTTTTTTATCTGCGATGGTACGTGTTGCCATGATTGCTGGAACAGTACATCCAAATCCAGTGATCATTGGTACAATCGATTTACCGTTAAATCCAAATCTTGAAAGAAACTTATCCATCATGATCGCTACACGGGCCATGTACCCAGTTCCTTCAAGAATCGCTAGTAATGTAAACAGAACTAAAATTTGTGGTAAGAATACAAGTACTCCCCCAACTCCAGCTAGGATTCCATCCACAAATAAACTATGGATAAACCCTGAAGCTCCAATATATTCAAGTCCTTTTGAGATGTAATGTACTAATACATCATCCCATACAAACTCGAAGTAACCAGTTAGTAGATTTCCTACTCCTAAGAAGTTTCCAAATGATATTTGATATATCATAAACATCATAAAGAAGAAAATAGGTATTCCATATACTGGATGAGTAAGTACTTTATCTGCTTTTTGATTAAAGTATTTCGAATGTTCTTTTTCTTCTACTTGAATCAATGCTTCATCGATAATCTTTTCAATGAACTCTCTTCTTGTATTAAAGATTGCTCCTTTTAAAGATAATGCAATCTCATCTTTTAGAACTTCTTGTTCTACTCTGTCTATAATTGCTCTAATTTCTGTTTCTTTTTGTAAATCAAGATATTCATAAATCCCTTCATTACCTTCTAAAAGTTGTAATGCAAGCCATTTTTTCTTAACTTGGAATGTATCATATCTTAATAAATCATGAATTTCTTTTAACCCTTTTTTGATTGGTGCTGGGTAATCTAATTCTAGTGCTTTATGCGGGTTTAACTCTTTCAAACTACTTACAACTAGGTCTTGGTCTTCTTTTCTACCTTCGCGTGCACTAACACTTACAGCATTTACATTTAAGAATGCTTCTACTTTCAAGGTATCAATGATATATCCATTGTTACGCAAAGCATCTTTTAAATTAAATACAAGAAGTGTTGGTGTTCCTAGTTCTAATAATTGAACAGTTAAATGCAAGTTTCTTTTTAAATGTGTTGAATCAATGATGTTAATAATCCCTTTATAGTTCTCGTTTAATAAAGAATAAGTAACAACACCTTCATCTTCACTATTTGGTGATACGTTATAAGTACCTGGTAAATCTACCAAATCTGCCCCTGGAAAGTTTTTGATATGATGTACCCTTTTCTCTACGGTTACACCACTATAATTTCCTACATGAACATGTGATTGTGTCATCGTGTTAAAGAATGTCGATTTCCCTACATTAGGGTTACCTGCTAATAAATAAATCATACAGACACCTCGATTAATTTGGCATCACTTTTTCTAATACATATTTCAACATCATCTACTTCAATTAAGTATAAGTTTCCTCTACTTAAGACATTCAGTAAAATAACGTCTGCCCCTTCATATATCCCTAAGTCCATTAATCTTTTACGAAATTCTTTTTCGATTTTTATTAAGGACTGAATGACTCCCTTGTCTAATTTCTTCATCTTTGTAATATCCATATAATCACTCCTACTTTTTTGATTATACGTATATTTTTAGATACTTGCAATGGTTTTTGTAAAGTTTATAATTAGTGTTATAAATAATTTTTACAATTAAAATTACAAATAAAAAACAGAGCTTAAACAGCTCTGTTATTTAATCGTTTTATGAAGCAAGCTCCATCTTTTTTACATGTCTCTTTTTCATAGTGAGAACATGTACCTTCAACTACCAATTGTAGTTTGTTAATACTAAAGTCTTTGAAGATTGGATTCCCTTTGATTTGATCAAAAAGATTAGAATCATTAATTTCTATAATATTATTGTTTACTTTACAAGTAACATGAATATGTGAATCTGCGTTATGTGATTCTTCATCAATTGTTAAATCAAAGTGTTTTTTGCCATTGATAAAAATCTGTGTAACGATTTTATGCTCTAACAGAAAATCGATATTATTATACACAGTACCTAAGTTATTATATCCAGCCTTGCGCAAATCATTATAGATTTCTTGAATTGTAAGGTGTTTACCTTCTAATACATCAATGATTGCTCTTCTTTGTTTTGTAATTCTAATATTTTGTTTTCTTAGTTCTTGAAATAATTTTTCTCTATCATCCATATATATCACCTGTTTCTATATTATCAAATTTATAAATAAAGTTAAATTAAAATGCTTTATTTAAAATTCGTTGTTTAACTCTTTCATTTTTTTCTCAATTGCATCTTCAATAAATTTTGGTACAAAGTGTGATAATTCACCGTTAAATAGCGCTATTTCTTTTACCGTTGTACTACTTAAGAAAGAGTATTTATTATCTGTCATAAAGAAGATACTGTCAATTTCTCTTTCTAAAACACGGTTGGCATGTGTTAATTGAAACTCATATTCAAAGTCTGTTACTGCGCGTAGTCCCCTAACGATATGTGTCGCGTTAAGTTTTTTTGTTTCTTTTACTGTTAATCCTGTACCGATAACGACTTCAATATTATCGATTTCATCTTTTAATGCTTCTAAAACCAAAGCCTTCTTTTCTTCTACTGTGAATAGTCCTGATTTGTTTGGATTATCACTGATTAAAATTACGAGTTTGTCAAATACTTTTAGTGCTCGTCTAGCGATATCAATATGTCCGTATGTAATTGGATCAAAACTACCAGGATATACTGCTTTTTTCATATCAATCATTCCATTTCATTAGGGATACTTTTGTGATCCCATAAGATTTTGTTTTTATGATTTCAAAGTGTTTATGTTCTTTTAATTCTTTTTCTTTTCCATATAGATATACAATAATACCATTACTTGTGAGTAAGTTTTTCTTATGTACCTTCTCTAAGATATCATCTAATATATCTAATTTATAAGGTGGATCTAACAAGATGACATCAAACTTAGTTGTTAATGTCTTTAACAAAGTAGTGTATTCATATTGAAAGAGTGTCGCTTCTTTTTGGAGCTGTAGTGTGTTTATGTTATCTTTTGTAACATTGTATGCTTCTTTTGAGAAATCATTGAATACACAATGTTTACTACCTCTACTTAGCGCTTCAATACCTAAAGAACCACTTCCACTAAATAAATCTAGTACATTGGAATCTATTAAGTAAGTATTGATACTATTAAATATGCTTTCTTTTACTCTGTCTTTTGTTTCTCTTGTGTTGTTTGATTCTACTTCTTTGAGAATTCTCGATCGATGTTTTCCAGAAATAACTCTCATATCATCACCTTATTTCACATCTATAATAAATGTAATTTATATAAATAGCAAGTACTTTAGTATAAATAATCTAAGTTTTTTCAAACAAAAGGGGCAATTGCCCCTTTTAATAGTTGTAAGTAATTTGTTCTACTGTTTCTTTGTCTAATCTTTCCACTAAAGCAAGTGTTAGTTTCACCATTGCATCATAGTCTTTTTTATGAACGATAGAAGTGTGTGAATGTAAGTATCTAACAGGTAAACAAAGCGCGATTGTTGGTGCACCGCTTCCTGTCATATGCATTGCTCCACCGTCTGTTCCACCGCGTTCTAGATATGTTAATTGGAATGGGATTTCTAAGTCTTCACATGTTTTGATTACAAAGTCTCTTAATCCTTTATGACCAACCATACTTCCGTCTTTAATCATTATTCCAACACCGTTTCCAAGTTTTGTTGATTTGTCTCCACCAGGGAAATCATAAGCGATTGTAGTATCTAATGCGATACCAATATCTGGTTGGATTTTGTTTGCTGAAGTTCTTGCTCCACGTAATCCTACCTCTTCCATAACTGTTCCTACACCATAGTAGATGTTGTTATGGTCTTTTAGTTGTTCTAATACTTCTATAGCAGCAGCACAACCAACACGGTTATCCCATGCTTTTCCTAATAAGTAATTTGGATCAGCCATTTCTTTTACTTCGATGAATGGCGTAATCATATCACCTGTTTTGATTCCTAATTTCGTAGCTGCCTCTTTGTCTTCAACACCTAAATCTAAGTACATATTTTTCATATCTACTGGTTTTGCTCTTTCTTCAGCAGTTAAAATATGAGGTGCTTTTGCACCAATAACACCGATGATTTCAGTACCATCTTGTGTTGTAATTGTCATTTGTTGAGCTAACATAACTTGGCTCCACCAACCACCAGCGGTAGTAAATTTCACATACCCTTCATCAGTAATTGTTGTCACCATGAATCCTACTTCATCCATATGTCCTGCAACCATGATTTTTGGTCCATCAGGATTTCCAACTTTTTCAGCGATGATACTTCCTAAGTTATCATAAGATACAGAAGCCTTAGACTCCATTTTATTTTTCATGTAGTCTCTTACTTGTCTTTCGTTTCCAGGAATACCGTTTAACATTGATAATTCTTTTAAAATTTTCATAATATTCTCCTTTATGATTCGTTTACTAGTTCTTCTTCTTTGTTTACTCCAAATATCACATTAAATACAATAAATTGAATTGGTAATAAAACAGCTGTGATAAAGATTGGGATGATTGGATTTAATGATTCGAAGTTGAATGTGATTAACACTTGTTCAAATACATATGCTAAGATTGCATTTAATCCAAATTTAACAGCAAATGTAATCATTGCCCATGTGAATGTTTTACTATTTGCTTGTTGTTGATATGTAAAGTTAACATTCATATAATAGCTGAAAATACTAGCGATAATGAATGCTACTGCGTTTGAGAATACAACACCAAATCCGATTAATACAATATTGTATACAATCATATGAATTGCTGTGTTTAATCCTCCAACGATGACGAATTTTAAGAAATATTTTTTTATGTTATCTATTAGTTTTTGCATGTAAATCAACCTCGATATTCGTATTCTCTACAATATACTTAGGTCTATTTAATCCATGATCTCTAATATCATAATTTAAGTTCATTAGATGCGTCAGAATCACTGTCATAATTAATAACATAATTTCAATACTAAGTATTTTTAAGTCAGCGATTGATGTTAAATCTAAGATAAATAAATCTGCGATAATTAATAAACTAAATAAAACTACGGCTATTCTAGGAATTATTTTGTAGAAATGACTAAACTGATTGATCCCTCTCATAGCGTATTTGAATAAACTGAAGAAGTTCCATTTTGTAGTTCCAGCACTTCTTTCAATATAATCAAACTCAATACATTTCTTTTCAAACCCTACCCAACTAAAGATTCCTTTTGTGAATCTTGTGTAATCATTCACATCGATAAACGCTTTTAAAACGTCTCTATCCATTAAACTAAAATCTCTAGCTCCACGTACTACATGCTTATCATTTGTAAGCCATGCATAAATCTTATAAAAACGCATTGCGAAGAATGTTCTAAGCCATGGTTCATCTTTTCTTGACGCATGTTTTGCATAAATATGTTTGTATCCTTCTTCATAATATTTGATCATATCAGCGATTAATTCTGGTGGATCTTGTAAATCAACATCCATAATAACTGTCGCATCATATAAGCAATCATATGAAAACTCTAACCCCGCTAACATTGCTGCTTCTTTACCGAAGTTACGAGAGAATTTAATATATTTGATTCTGTCGTCTTTTTTTGATAAATCTTCTAAAATACTTTGTGTATTATCTTGTGAACCATCATTTACAAATACTACATTGAACTCATAATTCTTAGGTAGATGTTTCCATACCTCGTTATAGTATATCTCAATTGTTTCTTCTTCGTTGTATACAGGTACTATAATACTAACTCTCTTCATTGTTACGTTCCTTTCTAAATAAGAAGTATCCACTTAATCCAATCACTGCGATTGCACTAAGAATACTTACATACATTCCTAACTGTAATCCTGGTGTTTCATAAACAAGTTCAATGGAACTGTTGTTTTCAATGTAAACCGCGCTCATTCCTTCATTTGCAAGGAGTAGTTCTTGTTCTTCACCATCAATGAAAACTTTGAACCCTCTATTGTAAACAATAGGCAGATATAATAACCCTGATTTTGAATCATCTATTGAGGCAGTAAAACCACCATTCTTAAACGCTACATTACTTAATACATTATCATCTAAATCATTGAATTTTTCAAGTTCTAAATGAGGAATTATAGAATATGATATTTCTTCGACAGAAAAATCGATATTCTTATTACAATTTAGCACAAAATCCAACGTTCCAGCTTCATAATATCCTAAGTTTATAGTGTGTGTTAAGTCTCCTGTATGCATATTTCCTCCATAAGGATAATATACAACTCTTTTATCAACGGTTTCTGATAAAACGTTAATAATATATTTTTGATATTTATCACTATGTGTAATATTATCAATATTTAAATAAACATACCCATCTTCTACTACATCAATACTGATTTCAATATCTTCTTCAGTGTTAAAGTTTGTGATATCAATTGGATACTTATTGATATTAGTTGAATATGTACTTGTTTGTAACTGATCTATCTCTTCTTCTAAGATGAGATATTCATTTAAGATAAATTCTCTTTCTAACCCGCTCATATTCTCTAAATCACTTACAACCACATAATCTTCATACAACAACCCAAATTGATAAGGGTTTGTATCTTCATATATAATTAAATCTTCATATACATACTCACCATTCTCCATTAAGAATCGTTCTGTACCACTACTGACAGGCAATGATGTATCATATGCTTTTACTTTGATACGGTCTATTTCTTCATATCCATAAGGAATCATAACTGATTCACTTTCTCGTACCATGATGTATTTCACATAGTTTGCTTTTAATAGTCCAAATCGGTTGTCTAATCCATTATACCCAACTGTGTTGTTCTCATTTAATACATCAAAGAAATCAAGACTACGAACAACATAACCGTTATTCATTGTGTTATAAAGTGAAGTTGATGGATACTCATAAAAGATTCCATCATTACTAAACGAGCGTATCCCTACTTCATAAACGTTTTGTTCTACCCTGTAGAATGAATCATCATGAAACTCAATTTTTCCTTCTTCATAATAAGTAGTAAATGCGTCACTTCCACTTAACATAAATAAGTAAAGAATAGAAACACTAAATAATGTAAATACGATAAATCCTAAATATAGATATCGAAACGATCTTATCTTTATTTCTTTATACGATAGCTTGATTGGAAGAATAAACTTCTTAATCACAAAGTACCCAACTACAAAGACAAGTACTTCTAACAACACAACCAACCACTCCATATTTCTAATATAACGGTGAATTGGACTAATCATCATAAACATTGCGCCAAGAACAAAGAAACTAAGCACTAGTTTTAAAATGATGTTTGTGTCTTTTTTTGTAATGACTTGATGTTCATTAAGATATTTCACAAACATAATAGTAATATAAAACTCGATGATGAATGTCCATCTATTATTGACATAACTAAACAAGCTAAACGCATATCCAAAGAATGGTATCAACACCATTACAACCAAAGCAATAATGATAATACTATAGATATCTTTAAACTTGTTTTTATACATATAAAGAAACGCAATTACAACAATAAATATGTTTTGTATTGTAATTGTATAAAAATCAACACTACCAATTGGTAGTAATGTACTAAATAGTAAGAATCCATAATACAAAGGATCAAACACTCTAAACCCTTTACTACTTACTCTACTTCCACCAAGTACACTATAGACTTGTGGGAGTAATACAATACTACTAAGTAGTAACCCAAGTCCTAAATAAATATTAATTAAGATAAAGTTTTTATAGTCTTTGTCTTTTATTGATTTTACTAAGATAAACATCTCAACACCAAATAAGATATAGATTGCCATATAAAACTGTGATATCACACTTAAGAATATCGCAACAATAAATAGTAATGGTGATTTTTTATCATACACACGTAGCAACCCTAAAAACGCAAGTGGCATATACATCACACCTGTTGTAAAGAATGGATGTCTAAATGCACTAAATAGCGTTGTATAACTAAACACATAAAATAACGTTCCAAGTAAGATATGTGAGTTCTTCTTTATACCAATATACTTCAACAGTAAAATCATAAAGATTCCTGTTAAAAATAAGCGCATTGTAATCATCAAATAAAACGCTACTTCAATATATTCAAGAGGTAGTATTAAAGGAATCACAATCAAAGGATCAAATAACCCATAATATGTATAAGCTCCTATAAAGCTTTCTCCCATACCAATATCGTATTGATACATATCAATACTTTCACCTAAGAAAAGGAAGTCTTTTATCTCTTTGACATAATCATACATAAAAAAGATGTGCTGTTTTAATCCATCTAACCATGTATCCAAATGAACAAATACACCGCTAAAGAATAAACGACCATTTCTGATTTCAATTGGAATTAACCCAATTAGTAAAATCAGCAAAAATAGCACAGAATATGTTACATATATGTTATATCTTTCTAAAATATTCTTTTTCATTTAAAACACTCCTTTTGCAAGAATATATTTTACCATAAAATCATAAAAAAAAATAGGTATTATATACCTATTTGATTTCAGATTCAATTTTGTTCAATTGATTATCGATAAATCGGTCTAGAATCCCTAAGAAAAGATTTGCCTCTTCTTCACTGATTCCTTCAATTAAACTTGTAATGCAAGCATCTTCAATAATATTTACTTCTTCACAGATTCTTTCGCTTCCTTCTGAAATATAAATATTTTGAACACGTTTGTCATTATCATTTTTCACACGATAAATATAGTTATCCCTTTCTAATCTTGATAACACTCCACTTAATGTTGCTTTATCAGTATCCATTTGCATTAAGATTTCTTTCGCTGTGATTCCTGGTTCTTTGTTTACAACTCTTAATACCATAAGCTGAGAATACGTAATATGTAGTCTTTCTAAGTGTCTACTCATTAGTCTTTTATATAACATCGAACTCTTGTTTAATTTATAACACATTTCTTTTACCATAATTAATACCTCCAAAAAAACTTAGCATACAAAATAATTATACATATTTCATTTACTTTGTCAAAAATATTTAGTTAATTTTTAAAACTTTTTCAAAAAACTTACTTACACCCCATAAATAAACACTAAACATCAATACAACTGTAACGATATAATATGGAATCCCTCCAAAATACTTTATCATCGGATATAATGTAATTTTTGCTGGATCAGTAATTAAAAACCAAAAATCAGTTCCAAAAATAGAATTAAACACAACAATAAAAAATGCTAATACTAACATAATATAATATGATTCCTTAAAATCTTTCACCTTAGGCATATAGTCATGTACAACCATAAAGTAAATCGGTGTAATCAAAAGCAATCCGTGGGCGATATAAAACTGATAATATCGATAATACATACTGTTGTATCCTAGTATCGGATAAGCCAAACTAACCAAAGCACCAAGCCCTCCAGCCACTAAAACAAAAGCATGAAGTTTTCTAGTTTTAAAGAAGATCAATATAATTGCCAAAAACATTGCCATTCCACATAAGTGAAACGGTAAAATAATTGTATCATTCCATCCATACATATTAATATACAAGATATAATGACTACTATAAACTATCAAAAAGATACTACCAAATAAATATCTTATTATCTTATCAATCTTGTCACTCTTTAATACATCTTTATAACGAAAAATAACATATATAACAAAACCTATTACTAGAATAGGTATAATTCGTTCTATTATATTCATATCAACTGGGTTGTCCATTCTTACAAAACTTTCGTAATTGAAAAATCCTCTCATCATACCACCTCAAAATAAAAATCCTAATTATTTGGAAATCACTCAATGCAGAACCTCTGTTCTACTAGTGTGGTAGCCTCTTATATTACTATTAGGGTTCCCTCAAAACACAAGGGCATCCACACAAGTAATATCTCGGCCCCTTATAAATTAAGTTGGGGTCGCGTGTGAGTGATTTCCAATCAACTAGGATAACTTAATTATATACCCTAATATACCCACTGTCAAGTAGACCACACTATTTAAAAGTGTTTCTAAATACGAGTAAATTACACTGTTATATCTGGTTCATCTTCAATGTTTTCATATACCGCTAACAACGCATATAGGTATAGCATAAACGTTACATAGAAGTACATTGGTTGAAACCATCCATTGATAAATATTGTTACATATACCAATACAAACACAATCCATTTCCATGATGATTTTTTTGATAAAATCATCTTTGTTTTTTCATAAAATAACCATATAAAAGCAAGTAGACCTAAAGTCCCCAAAGTGCTTACTTGAGCGATTGTATTATGATAATTGTTTGTAGAGTAGTTCTCTAAGTAATACCTAGAAGAATAGACACCACCACTACCTATTACAAAATGACTCTTAAACTCATTCCAAGCGACTTGTATCAAATCTGCGCGTATCCCATAGTTTAAAAAGTCTCTTTCTACCATTGTTTCTATATACGTGTTTACTACCCCGTTTGTAGCCATAAAGGCAATACTAATCGCAATAATAATAGCGGTAATAATACCGTTAATTATAAGATTGACCTTTTCTTTTGACTTCACGATAATATAAGGAACCATAAACAGGATATATACAGCCACAGTAACAATACTTGAGCGCGACAACGTTAGTAAAACTCCTATAATACATATATATACGAGTATCATATAATACGATCTAAACTTCGAATCAATAATTAATTGTGTTGCTAAAACAATACCAAATAAGTTTGAATATATTACAACATTTATATTTTCCCAACCAAGATGAATCGCTCTATGTTCTATCATATATAATAGTTCTAAATCACTTGTCGCAATCACATAAAACATTTCAAATGTAATTACAACACCAGCATAAAGAAATATCTTAGTTAACTTACGCATATTTAATCGATTGTTATCTGTTGCGTTGATAAAGTAAAGATAAGCAAAGAATGAAAATCCTACATAATAGATCCCACCAAGCCATATTTCAAAGGTTGGTGCATTCCAAATCGCAGCTATACTTAAAACAAATAATATCAGTATTGGATCGAACAGTTTCCCGATTTTCTTAAACTTACGATTTCTGAATAAATCCACAAATACAAGTCCAACAAAACTAAGAATGTAAAATATGGTAGTAAAATCATTAAACTTAAATTCTGGTGATGAAAACTGAATAAATAATCCAAGTGGCAATAAATACATAAAAGAACCTTTTTTATATATTACATATATCGCTATGATGATAAATATAGGAAATAAAATTTTATCTAACACAAATATATAACTCAATAGTGTTAGTAAAGAAATCGTTATAATATATGATTCATATTCCTTGATCAAAATGATTCGTTTTGCATTTTGATATACTTGTATAAAGAACGTTAGAATATTTGTTAGTATTTTTTTGTAATCAAGTTTCATTTTATTCACCACTTTTATTGTTTTTAATCTTTCATAATTTTACCATATTTTAAGATATTTATCTATATGAAAAAAAACACTTAGATTCGATAATCTAAGTGTTTTTGATTGTAATGTCTTATTTACTTAATAATTCTACTAATTCAGCTTTTTTAAGTGCACTGAATCCAGTTAAACCTTTTTCTTTTGCTAATGCTTTTAATTCTGCAACAGTCATTTTAGATAAGTCTTGAGCAACTTCAACAGTTTCTTCAACTACTGGAGCTTCTTCTTTTACTTCTTCTACTTTTTCAACTTTTTTAGGTGCAGCTTTTTTTGCAGGAGCTTTTTTCGCTGGTTCAGGTTTTACTACATCTCCAGCAAGTCCTTTTTTAGCGATTTCAACGATTGCAGCAAATCCTTGTGCATCGTTTACAGCGATGTCAGCTAACATTTTTCTGTTAACTTCAACACCAGCTAAGTTTAAACCGTTGATTAATTTAGAATATGATAAACCACTTAATCTTGCAGCAGCATTGATTCTTGTGATCCATAATTTTCTGAAGTTTCTTTTTCTTTGTTTTCTATCTCTATAAGCATAAGCTAATGATTTCATCACTTGCTCATGAGCAGTTCTGTATAATAAGTGTTTACTACCAAAGTAACCTTTGGCTAATTTTAAGACCTTTTTACGTCTTTTTCTAGCTACGTTTCCGCCTTTAACTCTTGGCATTGTTAATTCCTCCTAATAATTTAAATTACTTAATGTTTGCAACTTGTTGTTTGATTCTTTTGTAGTCACCGGCAGAAACTAACGCTGCTCTTTTATGACGTCTTTTTGCTGATGTTGATTTTGCACTTAATAAGTGTCCTCTCCATGCGTGAGATACTTTTAGTTTCCCAGATGCAGTTCTTTTTACTCTTTTTTTAGTACCTGAATGAGTTTTCATTTTTGGCATTTTAATTCACTCCTTATTTATTATCTTTGATTGGAGCTAATGTACAAAACATATTGCGTCCATCTTGTTTTGGCCTTTGTTCAATCGTAGCGATATCTTCAACTTCTTTGGCGAATTTCAAGATAACTTCTCTACCTTTGTTTGTATAGGCCATTTCTCTACCTCTAAATCTGATCGAGATTTTCAGTTTATTTCCTTGACTTAAAAATTTTCTACCGTTTTTCAATTTCGTATTGAAATCTCCGATATCAATCTTAGGTGAAAGACGTAATTCTTTTAACTCAACTTTAGTTTGATTTTTCTTAGCTTCACGCTTTTTACGAGCTTGTTCATATTTGAACTTGTTGTAGTCCATGAATTTCGCTACTGGTGGTTTTGCACCAGGTGCAACTAATACTAAATCTAATCCTTTGTCGAAAGCCATATTGATTGCGTCTCTTGTTCTCATAACTCCAAGTTTATCGTTTCCATCAATAACCATAACTTCACGTGCACGGATTTCTTCATTGATAATACTATCGTCTTTACTCTTTTTTGGTAATTCTCGACTGTACTTATTTATCGGCGCCACCTCCTAATATATTTTATTAAATTGTGGAAAGTATATAAAAAGTGTGCGTACCTACGGTACCCACACTATAAAAGTTTTTTCAACTTTGTAGCTTTAACCTAAAACTAATGTAATCAGGTGAGAGTGGGTACTCTTCTTTCCACGGTATTTAATTTTAATGCATTAATATAATAACATAACTATACAGTATGTCAACTATTAATTATCATTTTTTGGCTTAATTAAGTTCTTTGCGTAATCAGCCTTGTTAATTTGTCTATTTCGTGCGATTGCGAGTGCTCCTGAAGGGATATTCTTTGTAACTGTAGAACCTGCAGCTATGAATACGTTGTTACCAACTTCAAGTGGTGCAACTAGGTTTGTGTTACATCCAATAAACACATCATCACCAATGATTGTTCTATGTTTATTGATTCCATCATAGTTTACTGTAATACTACCACAACCAAAGTTTACATTGCGTCCCGTTTCACTATCTCCAATATACGCTAAGTGCGCTGCTTTTGTATTGAATCCTGTTGTTGAGTTTTTGACTTCTACAAAGTTACCAATACGGTTGTTTGGTCCAATTTTAGCGCCATTTCTTAAGTGAGCAAATGGTCCTACTACAGTGTTTTCCATAATTTCGCTATCAAAAACCAAACTATGTTTAACAGACACATTATTGTGAATAATTGATCCATGTATTTCTGTGTTTGGTCCAACTTTTGCACCTTCTTTAATTACACTTCCACCAGTTATATATGTATTTGGATATATTGTTACACCTGGTTCAATTGTAACATCGTGTCCAACTGTGATTGTTTTAGGGTTTACCATATAAACACCATTTAACATGTGCTCTTGGTTGATTTTTCTACGTAAAAAACGTTCTGCGATACTTACAGTATATAAATCATTAATTCCCATAACTTTTTCACTATCCCAAAGTCTAAATGCACCAACGTGTCCTTTTTTTCTAATGATCTCAACGATATCAGTTAAATAGTATTCACCTTTTCGTTCATTTACTTTGATTTGATTGACAGCTTCAAACAAGATTCTATTATCAACAACGTAAATTCCAGTATTTACTTCTTTGATAAACTTTTGTTCATCTGTACAATCTCTGTGTTCTACGATTCTTTCGATATTTCCGTTCTCATCTCTTATGATTCTTCCATATCCTTTTGGGTTGTCATAATCAGTTGTAATAACTGTTAAATCGTCTCCAGATATTTCATGTTGCTCGAATGCAAGATTCATAACTTTATAATCAACTAGAGGCATGTCCCCTAGTAGTATAATTGTGTTTCCTTGTTTGTTTTTGAGCTCTTCCTCACACACCTTAACTGCATGACCAGTCCCAAGTTGTTCATCTTGATTACAGTATTTAACCTTATCACCAAGCATTTCTTTAAAGATCTCTTTTTTATGACCAACGACTAATGTAACTTCATCAATCACACTTTTATCTACATTCTCTAAAATGTACTCAATCATTGGTTTTTTTAGAATTGGAAATGCGCATTTTGGCATTTCAGTTCTCATTCTTGTACCTTTACCTGCTGCTAAGATAATCGCATAATTTTTCATTATACTTCCTCCTTGATACGATCAATCACTGACACAATTTGATCAGTATATTTTGAGACCAATTCTTCTGTTTCACAACTTATCGTGATTCTAATAAGAGGTTCTGTCCCACTTGCTCTTACAAGTACTTTTCCGTTTTCTTTTACTTCTTCGTTTATTGATTCAATGACTTCAACTACCCTTTTATCATTCAAAAGTTCTTTATTAAATGTTCTTATATTTGTTAAAGTTTGTGGCCACATAGAAACATCACTTGTTAACTCAGATAATGTTTTCTTTGTCTCTTGTAATATTTGTAGAAGATATAAGCTTACTAGTAATCCATCTCCTGTGTTTATTACATTCCTTAAGATGATATGTCCACTATTTTCTCCACCGATTGAGTATCCGTTTTTATTGATTTCTTCTAGTACATTTTTATCACCAACATCTGTTAAGACTACTTTGATTCCTTTTCTTTCAAATGCTTTGATAATACCTAGGTTACTCATTTTTGTAAGAACAACTGTATCTTTATTTAGTTTGTTTTTATCTTTTAAATAATTCGCTATGATATAGATTAGTAAGTCACCATCGATTTCTGTTGCTGTTTCATCAACTACTAGTAATCTATCGCCATCACCATCATATGCTAGTCCTATATCTAACTTTTTATCTAATACAAGTTCTTTGATTTTTTCTAAATGTGTCGATCCACAATCTTTGTTTATGTTTTTACCATCAGGACTGTCACCTATTTGGTATGATTCCTCTACAAGTTGATCCATGATTGCTTTACTGATTAGATAATTTGCTCCATTTGCGCTATCATATCCAACTTTTAAGTTGATATGATCTAGTTCTAATGAATCAATTAAATCCATATATACTTCAAATACATCTTCACCGTTTGTTTGTGTACCTAATTGATGTACCTCAAAATCGCGGTGCATGTCTAGAAACTCTTCAATTTTCGTTTCTTGTTCTATAGATAGTTTTTCACCTTTATAAAAAACTTTAATCCCGTTATCATGATATGGATTATGTGATGCTGTAAGCATTACTCCAACAATTCCTTTTTGTTTTGAATAATGTGCAATAAGTGGTGTACTAACTACACCCGCCATCATAACATCAACACCTAAACTTCTAGCTCCAGTAGCGCATCCATACATTAATTCAAGTCCACTTTCTCTTGTATCGATTCCAATAACTACTTTGTCCATGTCCAATACATATTTGATACTTTGCCCTATTTTAAGCGCTAAGTTTGATGTGATTTCTACCCCGAATCTTCCTCTGATACCATCAGTTCCAAAATATTTTCCCATAATATCCTCCTAGTCGTAATTCTATTATACTGTATAACGTTAAAAATTTATGAATAAAATATGAAAAGAATGTTACTCTACAGTAACACTCTTCGCTAAGTTTCTTGGCTTGTCAATATCATACCCTCTATGTAATGCCGCATAGAATGCGATAAACTGTGAAGGAATGATAGTTAGTAATGGACTAAATAGTTCATATACATCATCCACTACGATTTGATCTGTTTTTTCTTGAACACTCTTTGTTGAGATAACAAGTGCTTTTGCACCTCTACTAATTACCTCGTTTAAGTTTGATCTTGTATTCTTATTAATACTTCTTTGTGAAATAATCGCTATAACTGGTGTATTTTCTTCAATTAGTGCAATTGTTCCATGTTTTAATTCACCAGCTGCGAATCCTTCTGTTTGAATATAAGATATTTCTTTTAACTTTAAACTAGATTCAAGTGATGCATAGTAATCAATTCCTCTACCAATATAGAAACAGTTTCTTTTCGTTAGATATTCTTTTACTAAATCTTCGATATAATCTCTTTTATCAATAATGTTTTCTATTGATAAAGCGACTTTACTTAATTCTTTACGAAGATTGATATGCTTATCACTTAGCATGTAAGCTAAGATAGAAAGTATTGTAATTTGAGCAGTGTATGCTTTTGTTGAAGCAACTGCGATTTCTGGACCAGCTAAGATTTCTACATAGTTGTCTGCTTCTCTAGCTAGTGTTGATGTTTTTACATTTGTAATTGTTAAACTTCGATATCCTTTTGCTTTTATATTTACAAGTACTGCTCTTAAATCTGCTGTTTCTCCTGATTGAGAAATAAAGATAAAGAGTGGGTTCTTACTTAGCAAGGGCATGTTGTAAGCAAACTCACTTGCGATATGTACTTCACAAGGTATGTTAGCCATTTTCTCAAACATTTCTCTTCCAATAAATCCAGCATTCATACTTGTTCCGGCAGCGATAATATATAAGCGATCACTACTACCAATTGCTTCTTTGATATTGTCGTTGATTTTTACTTCATCACCATCAAAGTAATTTGAAATAATATTTCTAACAACACGTGGTTGTTCGTTGATTTCTTTTAACATAAAGTGTGAATACTCACCTTTTTCAATATCTAAATAATTGACATCTATTTTTTTCACTTCATGTTCAATTTCAATACCGATAATATCCATTAGTTTATATTGATTTCCTGATATTCTTACAAATGATTTATCAGGAAGTGGTATATAGGAATCACTATATCCTACAAGTGCCATTAAATCTGAAGCAATAATGATTCCTTTATCGCTTAGTCCAATTAGTAATGGAGATTTATGTTTTGCTGCATATAATTTATTTTTATTTTTAGTGTCTACTACTGCCAAAGCGTAACTTCCTTCTAGTAAACTCATTGTTTTTCTGATTGATTCGCTAACACTCATTGTTTCATTGAATTTTTCAATTAAATGAGCGATTACTTCTGTATCTGTATCACTGATAAAAGTATGATCTTTTAAGTAACTTGATTTTAATTCGTTATAATTTTCTATGACACCGTTATGAACAATATAAAATCTTTCACCATTTGAAGCATGCGGGTGACTGTTCACTTGATTTGGTACTCCATGAGTAGCCCATCTTGTATGACCAATTCCTAAATGTGTTTCATATTCAAAATCTGTGATGCTTTCTAGATTCGCAACACGACCTTTATCTTTATATATATTAAATACGTTAGCTTCGTTGTTATATAAACTTAACCCAGCTGAGTCATATCCTCTATATTCTAATCTCTTTAAACCTTTTAATACGATTTCACGAGCATCTTCTTGCCCTAAATAACCTACTATACCGCACATAATTTCACTCCTTTGAAATACTTAAACATTATATAAGAAAAAAGAGATTTTTACAATCTCTTTTTACATTAAATCTTTTTTAATAAAGCGCCTAACTACAACGATAAACAGTGCCAAAATTAAAGTGAATACGTAAATATCACCATATAGAAAGGAATAATTCAAATCACTTGTCAGTACTAAATCGCTTACAACAAGATGACTAAACTTGGTGAAAGTGTTTAATTCTTGATAGTTGATATAAAATCCACTATTCATGATCACTACTAAGTACATGATAAATGTGAATAGTAAGGAGTATATGCTTTCAGTATAGAAGTAAACTGTTAGTAATATAAGATAAATAAAAATACCTAGTAGGATTAATCGAAACAATAATTTTAATTGTATGTTTGTATAGTAATAAGTTAGAAACAACCCTGTGATTTCAAATACAAAGTAGATAATCATGATGTTTATAATCAGTACAAGTAGTGATACTGATATGTATTTCATGATAACTTTGATTCTAGTTTGATTGATTGTATCTAAAGCAATGATTCCAATGATATTCTTTGTTTGATATACAAGAACGAAACTTAATACAAAGATTGTAATCTTGGCAAATAGGATACTTTGATATAGATAATTAATCATATACGTTTCACGATATATGATTTGATCATGTTTCGAATCAAATACACCTGAAAACAGTAAGTTTAATATGATCAATCCCGCTATATTTATAAGGTTCCCAAAAAGAATCTTTTTTGTATAGATACTTTCTAGATATAGTCTCATAATAGAATCACTTTTGCGTGATGCAATGTATCAGACATATCGATATGTGTACTGATGAGAAATCTTTTCAAGCTTCTATTGATGTAGTTTATGAGTTTTTTTAGACCTTGCTTATCTATCCCGTTGAATGGTTCATCTAGTATGTAGATATCACTTTTCGAAGCTAAGGTTGAAATGAGTCGTAGTTTGATTTTCATTCCTTTACTGAGTTCTCTGATATCTTTTATGATATGTTCTTTCATATCGAAAATATGTATCAATTCTTCTAACAAAGCATGATCTGTTGTGGATAGTTTTAAGTAAGTATCGCTGTTTATATTTGGGAGTTCCATCTTTTCAGGCATATAACTTATTATTTCATTGTGCTTGATATCTCCATCATATTGAATTAAGCCACAAATCGCTTTTAAAAGTGTTGATTTACCACTACCGTTTTTTCCTAGTAGTAATGTTACTTTGTCAGTAATTGTTATATTTTCATGATGTACAACTACATTTTGATAGTTTTTGGTCATTTTATCGATTTGGATCATATTTTTTTATATATTCTATATAATCTGTTTCAAAGTATGATGTTCTCATAAATGGGAAATCATCGATATAGAAGACTTTTTCTTGATCGTTGATTGTGTATGTAATCATTAAGGTAAAACGGTGGATATAATCGATATCACTATGAAATACGAGTGGTCCAAATAATGTAATATTTGAATCTGGTGAGATTGGGATACTGATATCTTTGCTTTCGTAATCATAATGACTAAATGAGCTGTCTAAGATATCTTCTACTTTTGTGAATGGGTCTAATTCTTCGTGTAAGATAAAGACATGATCATTCATCACATCAACTGTGTTACTTAGTATACTAATATCTTTGATGACGATGTTATTGTTTGTTTTGTTGTTGAGTGTGATCATTACACCACTCACTGTTTCTACATTGTGAAAGGTATCGTATGTTGCTTCTAAGTTGATTAGTGATAGGTCGTTTGTGTTTTCTTCTTTGAATAGATAGTTAAATTCTCCAATGGGGATTGTTAGTTCATCTTTGTCGTATGTGAGTATCAGTTTTGTTTGATTGAATTGAATGATGTAGTCGTCACTATCAAAGTCAATTTTGAATGATACATCTACAATGTAATATCCTTCATAGCTTTCTTTGATAAGTATGTCTTTTACTTGTAACGGTACAATTTCTGTTCCGTCTGTTAATGATGCGTTTTGGATTTCCTCTTTGATAAAAAAGTAGTTATCTTTATCATTTGTTTTTAACTGGATATGAAAGTATTCTGTATCTGATGTTTTTTTGTAGCTATGAATTTGTGAGATTGAATAGAGTTCGAACTCTTTGTTGTCAGTTGTTAGGAGTATGATGCTGAATCCAATTAAGAGTACACTTAATATTAGTAGTATGTATTTTATATTCATTACATGAACTCTTTCTTTAAACTATAGTATTCAGTTGTTACGATGAAGATTTCCCAACCACCTTTTTTTGTTTCAAACCAAAAAGCGTAATATTTAGCTACTCCATTTGTTACTTTGGCTTCTCCTAGGACTTTGATTGTTAGTCTTGTCATAGGATCTACTTCCATTTCGATTTGGTATTCTTCTTTACTGATTTCTTTTTCACTAACTTGATAGTCACCATCAATTTCTGCTTCTAGTCCTAGTTTAAACTGTTTGACTTTTCCATCACCACTTACTCCAATGCTTCCACTTACTCCTAGTTGTTTTGTGATTGTATTTTCTGTTGTGAATTTGATTCTTTCTTTGATGGGACTTGTTCCTTCATTTTCAATAAGGTATAACGTTTCCTTTACAAAGTAGACTGGTTCGTTTTTATATTTTGTGAATGTTTGCCATCCAAAGAATTTTCTCCCTCCAAGTCTTCCATAATATTCTGTGAAATCTTCAGCTAGATAGTCTTCTAACATTGTCATTCCACCATGTTTTACTGTGATTTCTTGATAGCTTTTATAGCTAGCTTCTACTTTTGATAGGACTGTACATCCAAACAATAGTAAACTTATAATAAATAGTTTTTTCATAAAAAACACCTCCACTAATATAGTAGAGATGAGTTGTTTATTTTTCTTTAAAGAAATCAATATTTTCTTCGATGAATGTTAAAGCATCTTGATATCCAAGATGGATTCTCTTTTCTGTTTTGTTAGGACTGAAGTCTAGTATCCCACCTAATCCTTTTGAAGGGTAGATTACTTTGAAGCGTTTGTCTTCTAGTGATTTCTTTCTTTTAAAGTTGATTCTGAATAAATCTATAATGAGTACTTTATCGCAATCACAGTCTTCTAAAGGTAGACTTGGTACGTTATTTAGGATTCCACCATCATAATATGTTTCTCCATCTAATTGGATTGGTTTAAAGACAACTGGTATTGCGCAACTTGCTAGTATTACTTTTTTGAGTTTTTGTTTTGTGAATGATTGGGCATCATGAAATACAAGGTTTTGTTTTTCGTGTTTAAAATGGTATTTAAAGTTTACCTTTAACATTCGAATGAATTTTCTTTTCATTCCACCGATTGCTGTTGTTGCGATGTACACTTTTTTATCTTTAATGAGATTAGGGTTGATATGTTCATCTAACATCTTTTCAAATTCTCTTGTATCGTATACTCCTCTTGTGAAGAATTTCCATTTTTCATCAAGAAGTCTTTGAAAGGTATGCTTGTTGATATGGAATAATGAGTCTTTTTCTAAACTCATCCAAATATGTTGTGCTAATTCAAAATCATCCATAGCGAAAAGTAACGCATTGATACTACCAATACTTGCGCCACTTAGTGTTGTTACATGTTTGTCTAATCCGTTTTCTTTTAATGCTTTCCATACACCAATTTGATAAGCACCTCGTGCTCCACCACCAGCTAGTGCAATCCCTATCTTCATATATATCACCTATCTATATTGTATAAAAAAAATACACAGAAATTGTGTATTTTTTATGTATTATTTTATTACGATTTCTTTGATAACATCGCCTTGCTTGATTGCGAAGACATGTTCCATACCACTTACTACTTGTCCAAACACTGTATGAACACCATCTAGATGTGGAAATGCGTCATAACAGATAAAGAATTGTGATCCACCTGTGTTTTTACCAGCATGAGCCATTGATAATGCTCCTACTTGATGGATATGAGGGTTATTTTCTGTTTCACATTTGATTTGGTATCCTGGCCCACCTGTTCCTGTACCATTAGGACATCCACCTTGTGCTACAAAACCTTCAATTACTCTATGGAAGTTTAATCCGTTATAAAATCCTTTTTCGATTAGTGTTTTAAAGTTCTCTACTGTACCTGGTGCTTCGTTCTCAAATAATTCAATTTCTACTACATTGTCATTTTTTTCTAATGTCATTATTGCTTTCATTTTCTTCACTCCTAATATTTACATTTCTTGTTTTCTTTATATACTTCTTTAATAAATCCGCCACCTAAACATACTTCACCATCATAAAATACTGCGGCTTGTCCTGGTGTTACGGCTCTAATACCTTGTGGATATGTTACAAGTAGTTCGTCTCCAACAAATTTGATTGTAACATCATTGTCAGATTGTCTATATCGGAATTTCGCTTGTACTTTCATTTCACCTTCAAATTTTTCTAGGTTAATGAAGTTTACATCATCAACCAAACATGAATCACTATATAAAGTGTCATGATGGAATCCTTGTCCAACGATTAGTTCATTCTTTTCTAAGTCTTTTCCAATGACAAACCATGGTTCGTTTCCAAACTCTTTACTACCACCAATTCCAAGACCTTTTCTTTGTCCGATTGTGTAGTACATTAATCCTCCATGTTTTGCGATTGTTACTCCATCAAGTGTTACCATATTTCCTTTTTTGGATGGTAAATAATTGTCTAAGAATTTATTGAAGTCTCTTTCTCCGATAAAACAGATACCTGTAGAATCTTTTTTGTCTTTTGTCCATAAATCATACTTATGTGCGATATCACGAACTTCTTGTTTTGTTAGATCTCCTACAGGGAATAACGTATGTGATAACTGTTTTTCTGTTAGTTGGGATAAGAAATATGTTTGATCTTTGTTGTTGTCGATTCCTCTTAACATTTTGTGGACATTTCCTTCGTGTGTTACTCGAGCGTAATGTCCCATTGCGATGTAGTCAGGATTAAATTTTTTTGCGTGTTCGATGAATGCATCAAACTTGATGTATTTGTTACATAAGATATCAGGGTTTGGAGTTCTTCCTTTTTCGTACTCACTTAGAAAATAAGTAAACACGTTGTCCCAGTATTCTTTTATGAAGTCTACTCTGTGTAATTCTATTCCTAGTTTATCTGCGACTTTTTGTGCATCTTGGAAATCTACTTCTTGTGTACAAACATCATCTTCTAATGTTGGGTTTCCTAGTACGTCGTTGTTTGTTGTGCTGTCCCAATTACGCATAAAAAGGCCTATCACATGATAGCCTTGCTCTTTTAGTATTGCGGCAGCGACACTACTGTCTACTCCACCACTTAATCCTAGTACTACTGTTTTTTTCATTGAAATCACCTAAAATATATCAATATCACTTGGTAATCTTAAATCACCACGTGGGCTTATACTGATGTCTAATATTTTTGGACTATCAGGTAAAGCCTGTCTTTTAAATTGTTGTGTGTAAAAACGTCTGAAGAAGTTTTTCGCATAATTATGACACATTTCTTCATCCATTTCAAATGTTTTACTTAATAGCCATTTAATTCTATTAAAATCATCTCCATATCGTAATACTCTATGGATGATAAAGTCGTTTACTTCGTATTTTCCGATTGTATCTTCTGTTTTTTGTTCACTCGCTAGTTCTGGTGTGATTGGTGTATCTACGATATCTAGCAATGTATCTCTTACTGATTCATCAAACTTATGCATTGCGTAGTTATATATCATAAATCCAATTAATGTTTTAGGGATACCTGCGTTGATTCCATACATACTCATTTGGTCACCGTTATATGTACACCAACCTAATACTAACTCACTTAAATCACCTGTACCTAGTACAAGTCCTTTGTGTTTATTAGCTAAGTTCATAAGAATCATTGTTCTTGCTCTAGCTTGTGTGTTTTCATATGTGATATCTTGTGTTACACCATCATGATTGATTAGTTTAAAATGTTCTTTGACATGGTTGTTGATATCAATATCAAGTACTGTAATACCAAGGTTATGCATCATATCTAATGCATTCTTCTTTGTTCTGACAGATGTATGAAGTCCTGGCATTGTTACACCAATGATATTTTTTCTACTCATGTTTAAGTTGTCATATACACGTACTGCGATAAGTAATGCTAATGTCGAATCAAGTCCACCACTAATTCCTACAACTAGTGATTCAGCACGCACGTGTTTGATTCGTTTTAATAGTGCATTTTCTTGTAATGCAGCTATCTTTTCAAAGTCTTGTAAGATATTTACTTTTGGGACAAACGGCGTGCTATCGAACTTTTTTTCGAATGTAAAGTCCTTTGTTTCTTCGATATGAAATGGTACTTCTTGTACTTCATAATCAAATTTATTTAATGTGTCTCTATATGAAGCATTTGTTCTTCTTGAAAAATCAATTTTAGATAAATCAATATCACCATATATTACTTCACTTGTTTGACTAAAGTTTTCTGTTTCGATAATCAGTTCACTGTTTTGTGCGATGACGTTATGTCCTGAGAATACTGTTTCACTTGTTGATTCACTAGTTCCAGCACTACAGTAAACATAGGCACCTGCGTTTCTTCTACTATGTTCTAGGATTGATCTTCTTCTAATTTCTCTTTTTCCTAAAACTTCATTAGAAGCTGAAAGATTAATAATGATTCTAGCTCCATTGATTGCTAAGATGTTCCCTGGGCTAATTGGTGCCCACATATCTTCACATATTTCAATTCCAAATGATAGATCAAATTCATCTTTGAAGACTAAGTTTCCAAATGGGACTGTTTGATTTAGATAAGTAATTGTTTTTACTTTGTTTACGATATCAAATCCACTTTGAAACCATCTTTTTTCATAGAATTCTCCTGTATTTGGTAAATAGTATTTTGGTATAATTCCTAGTATTTTATCTTTTTGGATGACAAAAGCAGTGTTATATAAAACACCTTCAATTTCTAGTGGTAATCCAATGATTAAGATTCCTTTATAAGGATTATTTTGTAATAAATACTGTACGCCTTCTTTTACTCCACTTAGGAGACTTTCTTGAAAGAATAAGTCATTACAAGTATAACTACTCACACTTAGTTCTGGGAATACTGTGATACTGCTTTTTACATCTTGTAATATTCGTAACATTTCTTCAATATTAAATTTTGGGTTTCCAACTTTTAATATTGGTGTAACACTGGCTACTTTTATAAATCCATTATGATACATATTTACCTCCTAAAAGAATAAAATATCATTCTTATATTGTTCGATTGATTGCTTAAATTCTGTTTCGAACTCTTCATAGTTTTTTAGTAATTTACTAATATATAGAGTTTTTATTTTCTTCTTTGTTCGATGTGTGATTTCTAAGTAAAGAAATGTATCTCTGATGCTTGTAAAGTTAGAATATCTATACAATGTAGCATCACTATTTACATATTTGTATATCCCTTCTGTCTTGAGAATATATCTTGTACCTAATTGTCTAATATAGAACACAAAGTTCACCAAGAATATTACACTAACTGCTGGGATGAAGATAAAATAATACCTTGTAGCAAAATATGCAATAGATATCAAACCAATTTCTAAAAGAAACGCTAAGTAATATATCGCACTATAGATTACTTTATGTCGATACATTAATATAGTTGATTTTCTTTAATATATTCAAACACTTCTTTTGGAACTTGATTTGGATCTTTACTTTTTCTAAAGTCTGTACTACTTATATTTACATTAAAATCATCACATATTACAAAGTTGTTGATATGTTTTTTTAGTATTTCATTATCATTTATTAGTTTTTTAATATTTAGGTTGTTTCTTTCTAATACAATGATTTTAAACTCACTTAAAATTCCTTCGATATTGATCCAGTGTTCCATACCAATTAAGTTATCAGCTCCTACTACAAAGCCAATTTCTGTATTCTCAGAATCACTGAAACGAATCAAACTTTGATACGTTCCTAAGAAATCTGAATCATTCATTTCTAGTTCGCTTATCCTTACATTATCATAGTCTTTGATTGCGAGTTCTAACATGTTTTTACGATGATAATTACTCGCTAAATCGCTTTTCGTATATGCGCTACTTACTGGTAGAAATATAAATTCTGCGACGTCTAGTTTGTTCGTCACGTATTTATACACTTCAATATGTGCATTTGTTACTGGATTAAATGCTCCTCCGAATATTACTTTCACAATTCCACCTCAATTTATTATAACATATAAACTTGTCTTACTATTATACTCTAAAACAAGTCAAAAATAAAACACTATCTTATAGATAGTGCTTATTTACTATTCGTTTGGTGCTTCTCTTCCTTCAATTAGTTCTACTTCTCCAGTCATCATACTCGCAATTGCATCATAACTAAATGTTTCATATCGTTCTACACCTTCACTGTCTGTGTATAAGATATCTATCATTGGGATCGATGTATCAATCCCAAAGTTTAATGTGAATTCTGTTCTATTATCTGAACAGAATGTATCTAAGAAGCAAACTGGACATAATAAATTTCCACTAATTCCACCAACTGCGATATCAAAGTCACCAGTCATCATGTAGTTATAATAGATGTCAGGATATTGTGCTTCTGAAATCGTAATAACGACTTTTACGAAGTTCGTTTCATCAACGAATAATTTTTCAAATTCTGTTTTTATGTAGTTTGCCGTATCTGTCCAGGTCCAACTGTCTTGATAAATAAGTAAGTCAATTTCAATTATTGTATAATTTGATTCAGTACCTGCCACTACTGTACCATCTTCTAACATCTGAGTAATTGTATTTAAGAATAATTCTTTTGCCTTTATAGGGTCGTAACCTTCTGTTTCATTAGACAGATTACCACCTACTGTTTGTCCTAAATCAGTTTTCCTGTAAGCTAACCCACTATCTGGATTTATTATGTATGCATCACTGAAATAATACATGTTAGGACTTTTTGTTCCATGTAATATATCGTTAGCTAATTGGTTTCTATTAACTGCGTGGAACATTGCTAATACAAAATCATCATAACTTAATATCGGTTCAGGTATATAAGTACTTCCTTCAAACTGTTCTTGTTGTGCTTCTATCGTTCCCAATCTGTTTAAGTTCATTCTGTATGTTGTTCCTTTTGGTTGTGTGTATACCTTTAAAGAAGAGTATTCTGTTGTTGTACTTGGAACTCTAGTTATATCTAAATATCCTTGTACAAAGTATAGGAACTCTTGTGTTGCATCACAAACTGTATATAAATAATTATCAATGAAGAACGCATCTACTTCATGATAATTTGGATTTCGTTTTAGTTGTAAGTATTCTCCTTCTATATTTTCATGCACGTAGTAAGGGCCATGATACCCAACGTTCTTATAATCCTCACCATACTCTAATCCTTTTGCTGTTAGAAATTCGTATAAGTCTGTTTGTATTGGTGATAGTACTTCACTCGAGAATGAGTATAAAACATCAAATTCCTTTAATTCACTCACAAATGTAAGTTCAATATAATCAATACCATTTTCAGTAACACTTTTCATTCCAACTTCGTCAAAAGAAATCGTGCCATCAACATATTCTTTCATACCGGCGATTTCATTTTTTCCTGATAGAAAATCTCCACCACCAGATACTGCTCTAAACCATTCATTATCAACAGCTAGTTTAAATGTTTCTATGAAATCTTTACTGGTAATATATTGATCAAACTCTCCACCTATGAACTCGCTATCTACTTCTGGGTGGAAATACCATAGTAAATCATCTCGAAGTGGGATACGCCACGTATTACTTGCAATTGAACCATCTTGTAATACAGTAGGATTTAAAGGTTTTGGTAAGTCAGACGCAAGGTCAGGTATAATACTAAACCCTGTATGTTCATCGTTTGTTACTATTTGATATAATCCGGAAAATACTTTTTCAATCGACACACGTTGATTCGTTGTATCATATAAATACTGGTTATATGTTAAATTTAAATTATTAGAAATAGTATCTCTAAATGTATACTCGTTTTCAAATCCAACAATGTCATGTAAGAACATTACATTAGTGTCATCAGAATGCATTGTTGAATGTTCTAAATCAAATCCAACAATACTTATATATTCACTATTATGAGGGGTAAATCTTGAGCTAAAAGCTAACACTTGTACAGAGTTAAACAAGTTGATTCCACCAATTTGATAATCTAATAAATACTGTTCTGCTTTTGATAAGAATAATAGTTTTGTTTGCATGTCTACATTCAGTAAACTATATGTTCCATTAGCTAGTACTGGTTCTGCCTCAAGTACAGTATATTTTCTTACATGTATCGTACTTTCACCATCAGCATTTGTTGCTCTAAATGTTACTTCATATGTACCTGGAGTATACACATCTACTTCACCAATATATGTTACTTCAATAGGTATTCCACCAACTGATGCAGTAATCCCGTCTAAGAAATTAAACGTTGCACCATAATTTAGTATTACATCTCCTCCCCCATTAATCACAGGGCGTGGTAAAAGAGTTGGAGCTATATCATCAACAGGAGGTGTATCAATTTGTTCTGTTGATTCGCATCCAACTAACACTGTAAAACATAAAATGATAAGTAATAAAATCTTCTTTTTCATCATGAATCCTCCATACATAGTTATACATATTATATCATATTCAATCTATTTCGCTCTAATTAAATTAATGTATGATATAATGAATTCGAGGTGATTCAAATGAACTTTGATAAAGAGTATATTTTAACTCTGGCAAAAAAAATTCTAACAATTCCAAGTCCAAGTGGATATAGTAAAGAAATTATCCCTAGAATTGATGAAGAAGCAAAAAAATACAACTTAAAAACAGAAAAAACAAACAAAGGAAACTTAATAATCACAGTTCCAGGTAAAACTGAGTATACTGTAGGATTAAGCGTACATGTCGACACATTAGGTGCAATGGTAAGAAGTGTCAACGGCTCAGGAGAAATTAAATTCACAACGATTGGTGGACCTATTTGGCCAACACTAGATGGTGAATACTGTACAATCAAAACAAGAGACAATAAAACATACACAGGGACATTCTTATCAACATCTCCTGCTGCTCATGTTTTCAAAGATGCATCTACGAAAAAAAGAGATCCTGAAAATATGTATGTTAGGTTAGATGAAGTTGTAAAAAGTAAAGACGATGTTATAAAACTAGGAATCGAAACTGGAAACTTTATTTTCATCGATCCCAAAACTACTATCACAGATTCAGGATTCGTTAAATCACGTTTCTTAGACGATAAAATCAATGTAGCGAGTGTATTTGGATTAATCAAATACATGAGTGATAATAACATCACTCCAGAAAAAACAATCAAAGTTATCATTTCTACATATGAAGAAGTAGGACATGGAGCATCATATATTCCAGCTATGGATGAAATGATTGCAGTTGATATGGGATGTATTGGTGACGATTTAACTTGTACAGAATACGATGTATCAATCTGTCCAAAAGATTCAAGTGGACCATACGATTACGAACTGACAAACAGTTTAATCAATGTTGCCAAAGAAAATAAAATCAATCATGCAATTGACATCTATCCATATTATGGCTCTGATGTATCAGCTGCAATTCGAGCAGGGAATGATGTAAAAGGTGCTTTATGTGGACCTGGAGTACATGCTAGCCATGGGATGGAACGTACCCATTATCAAGGAATTGAAGCTACAATAAAACTATTATTCAACTACTTAACAAAGGTATAAAAATATGAAGCAAAAGCCACCATTTTGGATCCGAGCACTACTTGGAATCATTGGATTTGTGATTGGATTTTTTATTGTTTCCTTAATCTTATAAAAAGAGAGTTCAAAAACTCTCTTTTTTTATACTTTTTTTACATAATATTTGATATAATTTAATGTTAAAGGGAGTGACAATATGAAACTAATTAGACCAGATTTCGATAATTCCATATTAAATGTTTCAAATAGCTTACTAAAATATTATAATGTTGCACCATATCATAATACTCACCCACTAGTAGATGATTACTTAAAAACAAAACCAAATCATATTATTTATATCTTACTAGATGGCATGGGTGTTAACTTACTAAATAAACTAAACAATGATGCATCTTTAAAAAAATTCAATAAACAAACAATCACTAGTGTCTTCCCACCAACTACTGTCGCAGCTACTAATGCTGTCTTAAGTGGTAAAACACCAATAGAAACTGGATACTTAGGTTGGGTTCAATATTTTAAGGAGCTTGATGATGAGGTAGTAGTATTCTTAAATAGTGGATTTTACAATCACAACAAATATGATTTTGAAATACGAGACAGATTCTTAAAATATGATAATATATTAAAACTTGCAAAAGACAAGAATCCTGATTTACATACAAATATCTTATTCCCAAAATTTATTACACCTGATGGTGCTACTTCTTTTCAGGAAGAAGTTGAAAGAGTATTAATGATTACTCATAATACAGACTCTTCATTTAATTACTTATACTGGGCTGAGCCTGATTCAACAGAACATAAATTTGGAGCAACAAGTAAAAAAAGCATTGATGTCCTTACAAAGCTAAATCAAGGTTTTGAAGAACTAATTCAAAATATTACAGAAGATACTTTAGTAATATGTATTGCTGATCATGGTCTTACTGATATTGAGGAAATCAAATTCTTTGAATACGATAACTTAAACAATATGTTAAAGCGTAAACCAAGTATTGAACCAAGAGCAATCAATTTCTTTGTAAAAGAGGAATATATCGATTCATTTAAAGAAGAGTTCAATAAAAACTTTAAAGAGTACTATCAACTACTCACTAAAGAAGACTTACTTTCTAGTGAAATCTTAGGTACAGGTAAAAAACATGAACTGATTGATATGTTTTTAGGAGATTATTTAGCAATCGCAGTGAATAAGTATATGTTTAGTGTCAAAGAGGAAACATCATACAAAGCGCACCACGCAGGTCTTACAAGTGAAGAAATGGAAGTTCCACTGATTCTATACAAAAAATAAAGAGAGGAAAATTCCTCTCTTTTAATCTGTCCATGTTTTAATTTTGTAATAAGTATCGTTTAAGATACCTTCTAATCCTTCTACTTCTGTTTCTTCTAAAATAAAGATAAATGTTGTTTCTGTTTCGTTAATTGTTAGAGTTACAGTAACAAAATCATCATATGATACGTTATCAACTGTATATTCGATTTCACTAAACGCATCACTGAAATGTTCACAGATATCTAATGTATCTTCTATATAGTATGTGTCGCAGTCTTCTAAGTTATTCAGATAGTCATTTACAAGTAATTCAGGGTCTGTGTATCCTGATGGAGTCATAAATAAGAAATAAAATCCAGCGGCCAATCCACCTATAACAAGTAAGATGATGACAATTACACCTATTTTATTCATCTTCTTTTTTTGCCTTTTTCTTAAATGGTCTTGTGAAGATACTTGCGACTCCTTTTGGGAATGCTGCTAATCCACCAGCTACGATATTAGGCATCATCTTTATTGTTTCTTTGATTGCCATTCTTCTGATTTCTTTTTTATCTAATAACTCATTATCCATAAATAGATATTTTTGTGTTACTACTCCAACTCTACAAGTTAACATTGCATTTGCTGTTCCACTCATAATCGAGTTTGAAATAGTTTTTAAAAATGGTAAATCTGTTAAAGCTTCACTCATTTTTTTAGGTAGTAACTCACTAATTTCTGCATCATCTAATCCTTCAGCAATTAGTGATGTTGTCATTACGTTTGCCATAAGTTTAATCAATCTAGGATATGATGGTCTAAACCCTGTTAAAACAGTAATTTCTTTGATCATCTTTAAATTAATTGCGATGACACTCAACATATCAAGATTTCCGTTTTGTGATAAAGCGGTCGACACAAGTACAGTCTTAGAATTCTTTTCTATTACTGTTCTTATCTCATCTTTTATTGTTGTATTAAAAATAGTAGTCAACTCATTTTTGAGTGTTCCTTTATTATTTAAGTTCTCTCTAAGTCGCTCTACATCGTCTTCTGTAAGAATCTCGTTACTCATTAAAATTTTAGCGGCATCTTTGTATACTTTGTGTCTTTTATGTTCGTCATCTAAGATACGATCAACACTAAAAGTTGGTGCAAATATGATAATTCTTAATGGGTTAATTACTAAGAACCATGTCAGTATAACACTGACTCCGTAAAATCCGTATTCTACATATGCATGAATGTTTCTAAGTCGTTCTCCGACACTAATAATATTACTAACAAGGATAAGTAGAAATAGTATTGCAAGTCCTATGGCTACTGTGATCCAGAATTTTTTTCTTTCCATGATATCACCTCTATCAAATATTATAACACTAAGTTGTGAAAAAAATAAGAAAACACTACGATTGTAGTGTTTTATTTTTCATCTTTTAAGTTTAGGAATACAACGTTAACTACTAGGTAAACTAACGTTAATATATAAATTAAGTTTGTTGCGCTTCCTTCTACACCTTCATAGAAGAATGTACTTTTGAAAATACCGTGTGTGATTTGTCCTGTGATGAATTCTGGGAACATGTTTACATATAAGATTAAGCTTAGGAAGAACATTACACTTAAAGCTACATTGTATACTGATAACTCGATTAATTTTTTATTGTTTGGTTTTACAAAGAATAAACCAAGTCCTAATGTTAGAACGTTATATGCGATTAAGAAGATCATCCAAAAATATGATCCATTCTTGATTACACTTGCATCTAAGAAACTCACTTCTTTGATTGATAAACTCCATACTGCTTCTTGCATTGGGAACTGATCAATAAAGAAAACAAACTGCATCGCTAATATTAGTGAAACAAAAATCCCTACACTTTGCATTACTTTTAATAATAATTCTCTATTCATTATACTCTCTCCTCATATTGTTTGTAATACTTCATAACCAATTCTTTGTTAAAAGGGTGTTCTCTTTTTTCAATCATTGATTTTAGTATGTTCAATTCTTTCTCTAAGATATCCTTTAACTTACTTGGATAATCCATTTTTACTTTGTGTTTGTTATATTCGTTACGATCTAGTACATTGTATGAAAAATCATCAATTACTTTTATATCTAAATCATAATCGATATATTTCAAAGCTTCTTCATCAATAAGATAAGGAGAGGCAATATTACAGTAAAAATGTATGCCGTCTTTTTTAATTATCCCTATGATGTTAAACCAGTGATGTTTATAAAACCAAGTAACAGAAGGTTCTCTTGTATGCCAGAAGCGTCCATTACTCTCAATTACTTTTGTTCTTTTATTGGCAACGATGATGACATCATCACTTGCTTCTAATACTGTTGCTTTTTCCCATATACGATGTAATGATTCATCGTGTTTATAGCTATGGATTTGTATATCTTGATACTTGTTAGGAATCATAAATTCACTCCTCTCTTCTAAAACATTATAACAACTTATCAATATTTAGTATAGTCTTATTTTAATAACCAATCTTTCCCTTTTAAGGATTCTGGTTCATGTGTGAATAGGTCGTTATAACCTTGTTGGCGTAGTGCTTCATAGGCTAAAATAGCTACTGTATTTGAAAGATTCAAACTACGTACTTTGTCTGTCATTGGTAATCGTAAACAGTTTTCTAGATGTGGTCTTAAGATTTCTTTTGGAATACCACTACTTTCACTACCAAAGATGATGTAGTTTTCTTGATCTTTATTAAATTTCATTTGATCTGGAGCTTTTTGTCCATAACGAGTGATAAAGAAATATACTCCTTTGTTTTTAGAAGCAAAATCTTCAAAGTTTTCATATACTTGATAGTCTACGTGTTCCATATAATTAGCAGCACTTCTTCTTACTTTTTTGATATCTAAATCAAAACCAAGTGGTTTGATTAAATGTAGTTTCATGTCTGTTGCTGCGCATGTTCTCATGATATTTCCTGTGTTTTGGGGTATTTCTGGTTGAAATAATACGATATGATTCATAGTGTTACTTCCTTTCTAAATATGATAGTACTTTTAAGGCTATGTTATTATACCACGAAACCTCTTTATATTTCTCTAAAGTTTGTTTAATTACAGGGATACTTTCTGTGATTTCTTGGTTTTTCAGTAAACATAAGGCATTTCTTTTAATAATGAGTGGCCCTTTCCAACTAGATGCGTTGTTTTTATAGATATCTTTATATTCTTTATTTGTCATTTTTAGGATATCGATCAAATCTATTTTTTCGATACCTGTAGGTTCAAACATGGTGTTATGTGTGTAGTTAATACCTTGGTTTTTTGGACATACTTTTTGACATATATCACAGCCATAAATCATTGATTTAAAATGAGATATTTCTATGTCTGTTAGTTCATGTTTACTTTGGGTTATGGTACTTAGGCATAACGCACTATCAAATCCATTATCTAAGGCATTTGTAGGACATGCCTCAATACATTTTGTACAGGTACCACATGCATCTTGTAAACTAAATTCTTTTTCTATTTCATGATCGATTAATATCGTTGCTAAGTAGATATATCCTCCATATTTTGGATGTATCAAATATTGATTTTTCCCTAAAAATCCTAAATGTGATATGTAACTAGCCCATCTCTCATCTATAAAGCCAGTATCTACTGAATAGGTACTGTTTATAGATAATTGATCGAGTTCCTTTTTTATTTTAGTAAGTCTCTTTTCAAATTCTATATGATAATCAGTTCCATAACTGTATCTACTTACTAATCCATATCCTTTTTCTGGTGTTAAGGATGTGGATGGGTAGCTAATACATAGTGTAATGATTGTTTTATATTCTGATAGTTTGGTATAGTCACTATAAAAGTCTTCTTTTAATAAAGAAGAGCGTGTTTCTATATATTCAGATACAGTGACAAACTTATAATCATCAACATATCTACTTAATATTTGTGATATTTTTTCTTTCATGAAATCACCTATTCTTATTATACTTTAAAACATAGATATTACAAATGAGATAATAAGTGCTTATAAAGCACTTTATTATAACGTTGTACTAGTTTTATACAAAACAACTTAATTGTGTAGTAATTTGCTACAATTATAGTGGTGATACTATGAAAACAGTAGGCGATAGAATTAGGTTGTTGCGTCAGAACAATAATATGAGCCAGAAACAAGTTGCTGATATTGTTGGGGTACAAAGACCTAATTACTCTAAAATTGAAAATAACAAGCAAAATCTAACTGCAGAGCAAATCATAAAGCTATGTGAATTCTTTAATGTGTCTGCGGATTATGTACTGGGTATAATCGTTGATAAAAAGAAAGTCATTACAAAGCATGAATATGATTATATACAAGATGCTTTATTAAAAATAAAAGAGACATTAGAATAATACACATTTTGTGTATTTTTTTTATGATTGTTATATAATATTAAGAGGAGGTGAGTTTATGAACTATGTTGTAGGTATCTTTTTACCTGTTGGTTTATTGATTGTTGGTCTATATTATTCGATTAGTATTCATAGAGCTAAATTACGAACTTCACATGTACCTAGTATAAAGGAAATTCTTATCTTTTTACTACCAGCTTTCTTTAAAAGTGTGATTGGTATGAGTATGATATTGTTGATTCATAACTCATTTCATGATGATCATTTAGTTGAACTAGTATTCTTTGTTATATTATTGTTTATGTTTTCAATATTTCAAAGTTCTTATTCGCTTGGTAGTTTTCTAACACGAAGTAGGAGTTTAATCAGATATAGTACTACTTTCTTTAGAGATTCAAGTCAGAGAGCTGATCAGTTTGTCAATAGAGCAATTGATATATTACTTGGTAAAGGACAATTGTTTATTAAGATTATCATCTTTCTATTATTTATTGTTGTTTTTATACCTAATATCACAATATTCATTACTGGGAATGTATTGTATTTTTCTATTATATTCTTGTTACTAGCCTTATCATTACTAATGAACAATATCGTCTATTTTGGAATCATTAGTTTACTTATCTTTCAAGTAGATCCGATTAGTATTCATTTGAATAATATAAACTACTTGGTTTTAATCCTTAGTTATCTGGTTATGTTGTTAGGGTTTAGTATTGAAGATCGATTAGAAGATAAGATGTTTTATATTATCAATGTAATGGAAGTAAAAAGATTTAACTTTAAACTAGGTTACAATATTCTTTACAATACTAAAAGAATCATAATTTATCAAAATATAATTAATAAATATTATTATGTATATTTTAGAGATGTTGGGATTGTTACTGTGTTTTATACAGCATTTGATCTTAGTTTATCAAATCAAATTACAAGACAGTTAATTAGAGAAGGAAAGGCTGTTTTAATCAAAAATAGTGAATATTTATAAGCATACATTTGTATGCTTTTTTATTTTTTTTATTTTGTACACCTACGAATTTTCAAAATAAGTAGTATAATGTAAATATGTACCATGGATAAAGGTAGGTGATTATATGCGTATCGGTGAAAGCAAATTATTATTTTCAATAGTAGTGAGTATTAGTATTATTACATCAGTAAGTATCAGTGTTATGTACACTGGTTTTCATTTGCTTGCATCTAGTTTTTTACCGGCTGCTGGGTTTTATATTGGTTTATATTATATCCATAAAAGAAAGTATTTAGGTGTAATTCTAATTACTTTGTTTATGACACAAGCTTTTTGGAGAGTGTTCTTTATAGATGAATCAATTGTTATAAGTTTAAGTATTAGTGCTTTGTTTGTAGTAGTAAATTATATTGAAATGCTTTTCTTTAATTATATGATGAATAGACTGAAAGTAGAAACTCACAATCTAAAACACTTAAACCAAGGTATTCAATTTACAATCTCTACAATACTAACTTCTTTATTAGCTGGAGTACTAGGCACACTATCGTACACTTTGTTTTTTGGAATAGATGTTAGTTTGCTAGTCTTCACAAGATGGTCAATCGGACATTTCTTAGGATTACTAATATTTGGTAGTCTTGTGTTGGAGTCGCACTATAGAGATAAAGATTTTGATTTGAGTTTTGATCGAACACTAAGAATTGTTGTGTACTATTTCTTTTTCATTACTGTATGCCTTATAGTATTCGGTAATACAGGTATCGAAATAATCACGATTGAGAACTTTCAAATATTAGTGATTGTATTATATATATTTGCAGCTTTTAATTTTCCATACAGAGTTATTCTTACTAACAACTTGTTCTTTCTGGCAATCGTATACTTTGTTCATTTAAGGTCTCTAGGAACTGAACAATTTGTTTATGAATCAGTTGTATTCAGTATATATTTATTCACTTTAAGCAGTATTGCTAGTATCATGAAAAACATTTTAATAGAGAGACAATCTCACTATGAAGATTTGAGTTTCACTAGAGGTAATTTAGAACGTATGATGCTTAGTATAAACAATATGTTTCATATTCAAAACAAGTTACCTCAAGAGAAAGAGTCATTTAGTAAACAATACTTTATAGAAATGTTTAGATTGGCTTGCGATATATATCCTAAATTTGATAGAGCAACTTGTCATATTAAAAGAAACGGTAAAGTTTTATTCTTAGATGCCTATAATTACGACATTGATAAATTAAACGGGTACAATTTTAAGTCTGAAGAATTTGTTTGGACACTAGATGATCCGAAACTAAATATTGTTGATAAGTCTTCGTTGTCTCTTACAGATGAAAAAGAGATTAATGAATACATTGAAAATTACAGTGTTATAAAGGAGTCAATACGTTTTAGAGTTCAACTTGGAGAAAATTTTTATGGTGGTATGAGTTTTGATATCATGGATTTCAATCATGAAAGATTCGATGAATATGATTTAGATAACTTCAAATCTTTTCAAAACCTGATGAATAGTTATTATAATATTGGTGTATTAAATAATGAAAATAATAGTTTAAAGGATGATCTAGTAAAGTCTGCGGTAAGAACTTTAGAATTATATGATGCATATACAGAAAGCCATAGTGATGAAGTGAGTATGTTATCTCTTGAAATGGGTAGGATTTTAGGATTACCAAATGAAGATTTAAGGAAACTGTACTGGGCTGCCTTATTACATGACATTGGTAAGATTGGTGTTCAATATGATATCTTAAATAAACCTACTAGGCTTACTGATTCTGAGTTTGAATTAGTTAAGATGCATAGTAACTATGGTTATGATGTGTTGCATAAGTCTAAAGGATTAGAAGAAATCGCATTAATTGTAAGACATCATCATGAATGGTATAATGGAAAAGGGTACCCTGATGGTTTAATAAGTGATAAAATACCATACTTATCTCAAATCATTCAAGTATGTGATGCAGTAAGTGCAATGGCAAACGAGAGAGTATATCAGGGAGCTTTAACCTCTGGAGAAATCATTATGGAATTAGACAGAGGTAAAGGAAAGCAATTTAATCCTTTGATAGCTGATGAGATGATTCGATTCATTGCTGAAGGAAAACTAAAAAAAATCATAAATAAAAAAGGCTAAATTTAGCCTTTTTTTCTTATTTCTTCTATTATATTTGGATTAAATGTTTTTGATTTAATCATTTTAATCTCTTCTAGATAAGGTGGATATAATCTTTCTTTTGATTCATTGTCTTTTGTAATGTATGGTGTTTCTAAAATTTTTGGTACATTTACAAAATCATTATGATGTATGATATAGTTTAATGCTTCAAAACCAATATATCCGAAACCTAAGTTTTCGTGTCTATCTTTTGCAGCTCCAGTTTCATTTTTAGAATCGTTAATATGAAATACACTGATTCTCTCTTTACCTATAATTCTATCAAACTCTTCCATTACTGCATCGAAGTTGTTTTTAACATCATATCCTGCATCATGTGTGTGGCATGTATCAAAACATACACTTAATCTTTCATTATGTGTAACACCATCAAAGATTACTTTTAGTTCTTCAAATGATCTACCACATTCAGTACCTTTACCAGCCATTGTTTCTAACGCGATTAATACATCTAAGTCTTTTGTGTTTTCAATGACTTTGTTTAATCCTTCAATGATGTTTGCTAGTCCAATTTCAGGTCCTTGTTTTACATGTGCTCCAGGGTGTAAAACAATTTGTTTTGCCCCTATTTCAGCTGTTCTAATGATTTCTTTAGTAAGGAACTCAACAGCAAACGCTCTTTTTTCTGGATCTGGATTTGCCAGATTCATAATATATGGAGCATGCACGATTATGTTATTAAGAGGTATGTTATTTTCTTTTAGTAATTGTTGTGCTTCTTCTATTTTCATTTGATTCGTTGGTTTTCTTCTTGTATTTTGTGGGGCACCTGTGTAAATCATAAGTGCATTAGATTTGTATGATAATGCTTCTTTTACACTACCAACAAGCATCTCTTTTCCACCCATACTTACATGTGATCCTATAATCATAAAATACCTACTTTCTACGTTTTTTACGTATTGCTCTTTTCTTTTCGTTTTGAACTTCTCTATGGTATTTCTTTTTATATCCTGGTTTTACTTTTTTGTTTTTCTTTTTCACGTTTAGTGTTTCATTATCAAACCCTGCACGTACAAGTTCACGTTTTTGACGTTCTTTTCTATCACGTCTTTCTAGTAATTGATCATTCTTTACTTCTTTATAAACAATGTTGATCCCTTTGTTTTCCAAGAAATCTAAATAGTGATCATCGTTTGGTGTGTATAACGTAATTGCTTGTCCTGTGTAGTTCGCACGACCTGTTCTACCTGTACGGTGAACATAGAATTCCATATCTTTTGGTAGGTCATAGTTTATAACATGACTTACACCATCAATATCAATTCCTCTACTAGCGATGTCACTACAAACGATATATTGAAATTCGGCTTTATTTGCACGTTCCATAATTCTTTTTCGTTCTCTTGCACTTATTCCACCGTGGATTTTGTTTACTTTATATCCTTGTTCGTAAAGTTTCGATGTAAGAACGTCTACTTGTTCTTTTTTGTTACAGAAAATTAATCCAATATAAGGATTGATTACTTTCAGTAACTTAAATAAGACTTCATCTCTATCTTTACTTTTCATTGGTAAGAATACATGTTCGATGTTTAAACTTGATAATTCTTTTGGTTTGATAAATATTTCTTCTGGTTGATTCATATATTTTCTTAAAAACGGTCTTAATTTTTCAGGTATTGTTGCGCTAAACACCATCATTTGAAGATCTTTTTTCATTAATGAAGCGATTTTATCGATATCTTCTAAGAACCCAATCTCTAATGCCATATCTGCTTCATCAATAATAAACGTATCTGCTTTGTAAATATTAAGTACGTTTTCTTTAACAGCTAAGTCAGTTAATTTACCAGGAGTTCCTATAATGATTTGTGGTTGTGATTTCTTTAGTCTTTCAATTTCAGAGTTTCTATTTGAACCACCACTATACTTTCTAATATCAATTCTTTCTTCACTGAAAGATGCGATATGTTTAGCCACCTCAAATATTTGTGAAGCCAATTCTCTAGTTGGTGTACAAATAACAACTTGTACTTCATTACTCTCTAAATCTAAATTCTCAAAAACAGGAATTAAAAATGAATGTGTTTTACCACTACCAGTCTGACTACAACCAATAATATCATTTCCTTTCCTTGCTCTTGGGATTACTTTTTCTTGTACCTCTGTAAACTTTTGAAAACCTAAGTCTTTCACTGCCTTTATTACAAAATCTCTTTTTATATCCATAGTATCTCTCCTCTAAATTATTATACTATACTATCATTTCATTTCCAAATCTTATACGTAATTGTTATAATGTAGATGGTGATAGAATGAAAACAATAAAAATAACGCCTCGTGGCTATTGTCACGGTGTTGTAAACGCAATAAATACTATAACAAAATTAGACAAATTGTCAATGAAAAAACCAATATATATCCTTGGTATGCTTGTTCATAACAAAAAAGTCATTGAAAAGCTTGATTATATGGAAATCACTACTCTTCATGACCCTTCAAAAACAAGAATGGAGTTACTTGATGAAATCAATGAAGGTACTGTGATTTTTACTGCACATGGTATTTCTCCTAATGTAAAACAAAGAGCGATTGAAAAAGGACTAGATGTCATTGATACATCCTGTAAAGATGTTTTAAAATCACAAAATGTGGTAAACGAGTATCTTGATAAAGGATATCAAGTTATTTACATTGGTAAAAAAGGTCATCCTGAAAGTGAAGCAGCATGTGATACATCAGATAAAGTTCATCTAATTACTTCAATAGAAGATATTGATACACTTGATTTAACTGGAAATCTTGCTTTAACAAATCAAACTACAATGAGTATGTATGATGTTTATCTTATCAGTGAAAAAGCCAAAGAAAAATGGCCAAATATTGAGTTTATTGATGAAATTTGTAATGCTACAAGAATCAGACAGGAAGCCGTTATCAACCAAGAAAAGGTAGATCATTTATTTGTTGTTGGTGACAAATTAAGTAATAACTCCAGAAAACTAGTTCAAGTAAGTAAAGAACAAGCAAATATTGACGCTACTCTAATTGAAGGTATCGAAGATATTGATATTGAAAAACTAAAGAATTATAAAAGTGTTTCTGTTAGTAGTGGTGCATCCACACCTACTGAAGTTACGAGAGAAGTTATTGACTTTTTAGAAAAATTTTAATCATTTAAGCACACTACTTGCCTTAGTAGTGTGCTTTTTAAAAATTAACTAGTTTGAAAGTAAATCATATTATGATATAATATGCATTAGAGAGGATTGGTGATGCTACGATGAAAAAACTTGGGTTTATAATCGTCTTAGCATTCTTGTTGGTTTTTACTGGGTGTGCTAGGGAAGATCAAATTGATATCACAGGTAATGAGAACCTTGTTTTTTATATTGGTTCTGATCTTTCTGAACTTGAAAATCAAATAAATATTACAGGAGTAAACGATAAAGATGTTTCTATCCAAATCGACACTACTTCTGTGAAAGAATATGTCACAGGTTTCTATCAAGTGACATTTTTTGTTTATGAAAATGATAATATCATTTATCAAGAATCAGGCAACATAGAAATCACAGATATCCCACAAACAGATACACCAGAAATCAACTTTGCACGAGACTTTGTTTATGTAATTGGTAATCCAGTACCAGATTTCATGATGGGGATTACAGCTACAGATAGAAATGATGGTTCTATCACTGATGATATCAATGTTGATTTCGAAGATGTTGATTTATCAACAGAAGGAATTTACCAGGTTTACTACTCTGTGGTAAATAATTCTGGTTTAATTGGCAGAAAAAGTATCAGAGTACATGTGATTGAAAATGAAGTGTTTGATTTAACAACTGAATTCTTTATTGTATCAAGATTTGGTAAAGAAGGTATCATTGATACCGATAATAACATTATCTTTCCTATCAACTTTGATAATATTCAATACATGAAAAACGACGTTATAAAAATAGAGTATGACGATATGTACTTCTATTATAATTTTACTGATAATGTGTATTTTACATCTCAGTATGAAATCGTAAAACCGTTTAGTAATAGTGTAGCACTAGCAAAAGATATTTTTGGTAATTATGGATATGTTGATACTTTAGGTAATAAAGTTCTAGATTTTTTATATGATGAAGCTTACTCATTTAGTAATGATATGGCAATTGTAAGTCATAATAACACATTTGGAATAATTGATACCACAGGTACTTTCTTAGTGGACAACATATATGATACTTTAAAACCACTTGGAAATGGATTATACAAAGGATCGAAACTTGATTTAGAGGAAATCCTAACGATTGATGGAACAGAATTATTTGAAGCAAACCACATCTTCTATGAAAAAGAGAAACCTCTCTATCAATTTGAAATGAATGGGAAATATGGTGTAATCGATAACGAGTACAATATTATCATTACCCCAGATTATAATAAAATCACTATCAACGAAGATATCATCACACTATACAAAGATGATGAGTTAATGGATTTATATTGTGATAATTCAAAAAACATCATTGAAGATGTTACAAATTATACATTAAGTAACAACAATATCATTTACGCTACTCAAAACGGATTTGGAGTAGCTGATATTGAGTTAGAGATTTTAATACCGAGTTCTTATATTAGGTTAGAACAAATAAGTGAAAACTACTTTGTAGTTGAAAACGATGAATTCTTGTATGGAGTTGTTGATAAAGAAAACAACACAGTTTTAGACTTTTTACACCCTTCCTATCATGAAAACAAAGGTTTATATGTATTTAGAAATCAGAATGACTTAGATATTCTAGTTGATAATGAAGGTAACATCTTAACTGATAAAAGTTATCAATCAATCAGTGAATTTAAAGAAGGTTATAGTGTTGTAAAACACAATGATTTATTTGGAATGATTGATACAAAAGGTAATTTAGTATTAGATACCACATATCATAATTTAACGTCATTTGAAAATGGATATAGTAGAACATACACTTCGAATCAAGTAAATGATTCAGCTTGGGGTGTAATAGATAAAGAATTCAATACTATTATTGAAAATAGATATGCATTCATTGGAAAGATGAGTGATAATATCTTCAGTGTTATTGAAGATTATTCTAATTCTAATAGTGCTGGTTATATAAATACTAATGGTGATATCATTCTAGATTTGGTTTACTCACATAGTTACCCATTCTCTAATGGTTTTGGAAGAATTGTTGAAAATGACGGATACTATAGACTTGTTGATGTGAATGGTATGATTATTTCTTCAACTTACAATCATATTGATGCATACAAAGACGATTACTTCTTAGCGCAACTAAGTTCAAACCAAGATAGTAAATGTTTACTTGATACATCAGGAAAGGTAGTAACTGATTGTATCTATAAAGATATTCATCCATTCTATGATGGAATCGCTAGTGTCATAACAACTGATGGTGCAAATTACATTAATATGTCAAATGAGTTGTTATTAGATAAATCAGTGAATCATACATCTGATTTTATGAATGGATTTGGGTTACTATATAACGAAAACAATTTATATGATGTAATAGATACTGAAGGTAATTATATTTTAAGAAATCAAGAACATATTAATATAGGTGATGATTTATTTAGAGTGAGAAATAATAATCTGATTGGATTCTATGATTTTGAAGGACATATTGTAGTAGATTTCATATATAAGTACGCTACAGAATTCAATAATGGATATGCATTTGTTTGTATTGAAGAATCAAGCCGTTGTGGCGTTATTGATTCAAATATGAATGAGGTTCTACCTCTTAATTATGAACTTGTTAGAACGCATAATACTGGTGTATTTGTGAATAACCTGAATCATGAATATAAACTTTCTTTCACTGAAGAAGGATTTATAAAAGAAATCGAAGATACCAACTTTAAATTCGTATATGATAATGGGTTTAGAAATATGTATACTGATGTATTATTTGATTATTATGATATTACTTATTTCAATAATCGATCGTTCATGATTCATCAAGATGAACATGTTGGTCTAGTTGATTTAGAGAATAACGAAATCATTCATCCAAATTACCACAGTTTTACTGAAAGTAGCTGTAGGAGTTTCTATTTGGTATATTCAAATGGTCTTGTAGGACTTGTAAAAGATAATGAAAGTATTATCCCAACTTTGTATCAGGAAATTCTACAAATACAAAATGGAGAGTACTACATTGTATCCAGCGATATACTAAAAGGTGTTTACAACAAAGAAGGCTATGTGAAAATACCTGTTATGTACGATGAAATAACTTATTATAAACGTTAAAAAAGCACTTCCCTAGGGAAGTGCTTTTTATGTATTAAGGTGCTGGTGTTTGTTCAGTATATAAGAATGTACGTTGGTCGATAATTTGCATTGTATTACCAAGACCATATTCATTCCAATCACATAAAGCTTCAATTGTAACTTTATATTGTGTACCGTCTGTACCATCATATCCTGAGAATACGATTGTATTATCACCATTTACAAGTAGTACTTGTTCTAAGTAATCATACTGACTTGTTGCATCGTTCCATACATACAGTTTCGCATAAACATCACCGTTAATTAGTCCGTATTCAGAGTCTGGTAAAACGATACTTACACCTGTTGCGATTTGTGTACCATTTACACCAATTGGATCTAAACTAATATATTGTAATACTTTTTGTTCTGTTTGTAGGTCCATTGTATATAGTGTTTCAACTGTTCCACTTCCACCATCATCAAGTAATGCTTCGAAGTAAATTGTATATTGGTGGTTGTTGTAGTAGTTTAGGATATCAACTGTAACAGTATTTGAAGGAGTGTTTACTTCTACAAAGAAACTGTCTGCGACTAAGTTATTTAACTCGTCATAAATAATTACATTGATGTTTCCATCTACTAAGATATCGAAGTAATCATCAATAAATAAATCGATATTTACTTCTAGTGGATCATTTGTGATTCCATCAATGATTATGATATCTCTTGTTGTATCATCGAATGTACTTAATACAAAGATTTCATCAGCGTTACCAATGTTATTGTTGTATAATGCTTCGATTACGATACTGTAGTCTGCGCCTACTTCTAAATCATTGAATGATACTGCTGTTACACTACCTGATGTTAAAGTAACATCAACATTTTGATCAACACCGTCTTTGTATAGTTTTGCAACTAATCCTGATTGGATTGTGCTAGCTACATCAAATACTTCAGCGTTGAATGAAATCGATCTGTTTGTGATTACTTTGTCAGTGATTGTAGCTGAAGGAGATTGTTTTGCAACAGTAGCTACTGATGCATCTACTAATGTATAATCCGTTTCTTCTCCATTACCATCATTCAAGTCATAATCAACAACGATTTTGATTTCGTATGTTTCATTACTTAACACACCATTAAATGTTTCATATGTTAAGTTGTTATAATCAAGAGGGATTTCTTGTCCTGGCACAGGTGTACCATCTAATACAAGAATCGCTTTTAAGTTGTTTGTGATCACTGTGTCATCTACTCTGATGTCAGCTAAGAATGTGATTGTATCATATCCTGAAGCAGTGTAAGTGATATAACCTAGTGGAATATCATTTGCATCAGTTGTTACAGTTGTGTTGATTAAGATTGCGTCATCAAGGTTATTGATTCCATCATGTAAATCGTAATCTGCTTCAATATTAACTGTGTAGATTGCATTACTAAATAGTCCGTCAAACTCTAAATCTGTGAATGAAGTTAATTCTTCATCTAATAAGATAAATTCATTTGTAGGAAGACCATTTAAGTATAATCTTGCGTATAATTGATCTTCAGCAATTACAGAATCAACATCTGTTAAATCAAGGTCGAATAGAATGCTTTCTGAATCTACTCTTACATTTGAGATAGCAGCTTCAGGTGCATGGTTTTCTACAGTTTTCACAGTTTTTGTTACTAATGTTGCATCAATTACTGGATCACTTAAATCTTCTTTATCATATGAAGTTCTAATCACGATATCGTAAGTAGTATTACTATAGATATCAGTATCATATACATATGTTCCATTACTTGGAATCAATAATGCAACTGGTTCTGTTAAGTATGGAGCGTATAAGTATGCGTATACATCTTCAGTAATGATTGAGTCATTATCTGTGATTGTAACATCAAATGTTATGCTTGAAGATGTTAATACTTCGTTATCAATAACAGCTGTTGGTACTTCTTTTGCTTCCACATGGAATGTTTCTCTTAACATTTCATAGTTATAAGTAACACCTGTGTTATTTTGGTTATTATAATCAATATAGAATACAACTTCGTAATCATAGTCACTTATTAAGTTAGTATCAAAAGTAACATGAGTTACAGCGTTTACTGCAGGGTTGTTTAACATAAACGTATCTACAGGTACTCCGTTTTCATATAGGACAGCTCTTGCATTTCCTATATAAGTTGTATCGTTGTCATAAATTGTAACATCAAACTCAATCGATTCATCTGTAATCACTACATTACTATATTCTGCTTCTGGTACAAGTAAGTTGAAGAACAAGATTTGTGTTTCTTTTAATGTTCCTGCTGTTACTGTTCCTGATGCATCTTTCATGTTGTAATCTGCGATAACTTGAACTGAATATAAAATGTCGTTATCTAGTATTACTGGGAATGCTACTTCATTTAATCCTTCTGTTAATGCAATTGTTGAAATTACATCACCTGCTGGATTTTCGATTATTGCGAATAAGTTTCCAATAATTACATCATCAATATCTTCTACATCAATATGAGCTGTTACATCATTTTGATTGATTGATACGTTTGAAATGATTACTTGTGGGAATAAATTCGCTGGTGTAGATACTTGTAAATCTAAACATTTATAATCTGATGTTGTTCCACCAGTTGATAAATCAATTTCACACATGATTCGTACTTCAAAGTCATAATCTGCGATGAATCCTGTGATATCAAATGTAACTTCATCTGTTGATAAATCATGAGATGAGATTAATGTTAAGTCGCCACTGATTGGATGTGGTGCCCATAACTCAGCAACTAATGGTGACCCATTTACGATTACTGAATCTTCATCTAAATAATTAAACGTGAATGAAACTACTTCATTTGTAATGACTAAACTATCTGCGAATCCTTCTGGTAGTTTTTTCGCAATTGTTGTTTCTGTTTTACTATAGTAGTAAAGAATATCTTCATATCCATCTTTTAAATCATAATTGATGTATACTCTGATTTCATAATCGATTCCTGATTTTAGGCCATCGTATCTGATATCTTGAACATATCCTTCATTTAATCCTATATATGTATTTGCTACTGGGCTTCCATTTTCATATAGTTCAACATAGTAATGGAATCCATCAGGTAGTTCAACTGATGTGTTGTCACTATCTGTAGTTAATACATCAAATTCTAAGTAATCAATTCCTTTTGTAAGGTTTGTAACGACACCTTCAGGTTGTGTATAAGCTCTTGTAGAAGTTGTGTAAACATCTAACTCTTCTCTTACACCACCACTAATTACACCTAAATCGTAATTTGTGTATAATCTGATTGTGTATTCTTGATCACTTGGAAGATTTGTAAATACATTTGTATCATCAATTCCTGGATTTACTGTGATTGTATCTTGAATCTCTCCATTGCTTCTATAAATAATTGCTTCTAATCCACCTGTAATAACAAGGTCTGGATCTTCAACAAGTGTATAGAACGAGATAGAATCAATACCTACTATAACGTTAAATATCTCTCCAGTTGGTGCAATATTTGTTCCAGTTTTCGCAAAATCAAATGCTAGTAAATCTTCTGTAACAGCAGTTGCTCCATCTTTTAAATCATAATCTGTTACTACTTTTAAGTAATAATCTTGATCTGTATAGATATCTGTAAATGAGATAGCTGGATTAATAGTTGCGTTTAATTCGATTTCATATGGATCACCATTATCTAAAAGATATGGATTTTCCCCGATATATAATACTACTTTTAAGTTTCCTGTAATAACTGCATCTGTATCTGTAACAATAATATCCATTGTTAATGAATCAGTACCAGCAGTTAAATTTTGAATGCTTGCACTTGGTGCTGCACGGTCTTCTGTTTTAACTGTGTAGCTTCCAAGTTCATATTTAATAACTGTCTCACCATCATCGTTTAAATAGTAATTTGTGAAAACTACTATGTCATAACTATTATCACTTAAGATATCTTCGTCAAACAATACAGTATCACTAATGATAGTTGGGTCTAATGCATCTTCAGTTAAGATCCATGCATCACCAACAGTTTCACCGTTCTTATATAGTTGTGCATAAACTGTTCCATCAATTGTAACTTCATCATTATCATTAACTAAGATATCAATTGTAACTGTATCTTTAGTAACAACTGGATTCGAGATTGTAATTGTTGGTAAGCTTTTTGGTAATGTTGTTAAATAAGTTTGAAGTAAGATTTGGTTTTCTTGAATATCTCCTTCTTCAACAACATCGCTATTTCTGTTTACATTATAATCAGCAACTACTGTGATTTTGTATTCGTTATTACTTAATAATGTATCAATACTAAATCCTAGTGTTCCAAGATCATTCATTGGCAATGTAATTGTTGGATATCCTTCTTTTTCAAAGATTACTTCAACACTTCCAGGGATAATTGTGCTATCAGCATCTAGGACAGTAATATCAAAACTTAATCCTGTTTTAGATGCACTTGCATTTTCAATTTCTGCAGCTGGTGGAAGTGGTTCAAATGATGGTAAAACAACTTTTTTAAGTACTTCTAAATCTCTAATGTTTTGTCCATCACGTAAATCATATTCAGCTAAGAATTCAACGCTATAGTTTTTCTCATATGAGATAGGTTGTTTGAATTCTACTCTGTCAGATTCTGCAGTTAGAATTAATGTATCAATAACTACATCATCTTCTATAAGGTTCGCTATGATGTTACCTTTTAATGTATCGTTAACATCACTCACTTCTATATCAAATATAATATATCCTTGTTGTACAATTTTCTCATGTATGATGATTTCAGGTTTTAGATTGTCATTTGTACTAAAGAAGAAAGTATTTAATACAACACCTGTTACATCAGCACTACCATCTTGTAAGTTATAATCTCCTACGATTCTGATTTCAAAATCAAAACCACTTAGTATATTAAAGATTTCAAACTCAGCATTGTAATTATCAACGCGATGTGTACTATAAGGATCCGTTGAACCATCAATATATAATTCTGCGATTAATGAATCCGCATAAATAATACCATCTGGGTCATCTACTAGTAGATCAAATGAAATTTTATTTTCTTCAACAAGAAGATTATCAACTTCTGGAACTGGTCTTTCTTTTACACCAGTAATAAAATCTTCTTCCGTAAGAACAAGAGTTTGTGTAAATAAACCATCTCTTAAGTCATAATCTGCTTCAATGAATACTTCATACTCATTGTTGTTTAATAAGTTTCCAATAACGAATGTTTCTACTGTATCATCAATAACAAATGTTCTATCAGGAACAGTTGTAGTGACATTTCTTAGAATCACTCTTAAACCTGCAGGAACAATGGTATTATCTTCATTGGTAATATCAAGATATAAAGTAGCTTCTGTACCATTTACATCAATATCATCAATCAACACTTTTGGTCTTGCATTCAATTCTGTTAAGAAGTTCTCAGTATAAAGATTTTGTAACTCCTGTAATCCTTGAGAGTTATCTAAATCATAATTACCTCGTACTTTAACTGTGTACGATTTATTTGAAAGTAAACCTGTGAACTCAATTACTTGTTCACCAGATGTTAACTCGTAGGATTGTGGTAAAACATTATCCCCTGCGAAAATCTCAGCTATTAAAGTGCCTTCTTCGATAACATTGTCGTCATCTGTTACATCAAACCAAATACTAATTGAGTTAGACGTTGTAACAACATCGTCCCAAGAAACGACAGGTTTGTTTTTATATACAGAGATTTCAAATAGATTATTTTCTGAAACCAACTCAGTTTTCACATCAGCTCCATCAAAATACTCAATATCATCCACACTGTAAATGTGTTCTCCAAGTTCATCCCCTGCTTGGATTTCAAATTTAATTACTTCATTTGTAGAATCACTTGTAAATCTTGTATGACGATAATAGTAACCATCAATTACAATACTCCTGATTTCTAAGTTATCAGGATTGCTTAAAGTAACTTCTACTTCAATTATCTCGTTTCTTTCCTTGTAGAAAGTTACAAGTTCTGATCCATTATGTGGGTTTGTTTCATCAATACTGATTCCCACAAAACTAGGAGCAGTAACATCTGTACTATCTTCAGTTCCACATCCCTGTAAAACTAGACCAAATGTTAGTAGTGTTATTATCATGAAAATTTTCTTCATGGCGTCTCCTCCAATCACTTCCCTGCGCATGTGCGCACGTAATATATATATCTAATTATATATTTTATCATAATAATAGCGATAACTCAACTAAATAGATGTTGACTTATCGCATATTTTCTATCTTTTTTTTACACCTTTTTTGATAAGTGTTTCACCATAATTCTCGTTAATACTGTCAAGAAGACGCATTACACCTTCTTCTTTGACCGCATTCTTTGGAATTTGGAATATATTTAACTGTCTGAAATTTGAATCACTGTCTTTTAAATTACTTACACTTACACCAAGTAGGCGAATTGGTTTATCAGACTGATTCTCATCAAATAATCTTTCCACGACTTCATAGATTTCATAAAAGTTTTCAGTGTGATATTCTGTTGTGTTTGAGCGGTTAATTTGTGTGAAATCATTATATCTAACTTGAATTGAAATTGTTTTTGCAACTGAGTTATCTTTTTGTAATCTTTCTACTACTTTTCTTGTGAGTGATTGCAACTTCATAATAGCATCACTATACTCAAATACATCTTGTAGATAAGTACTTGAATTACCAATACTTTTCATATCTACATATCTATTTGGAGTAACTACACCTTTACTTAATCCATGTGCTTTATCTATAAATTCTTGTGTTCTATTTCCTAAGACCAGTCTTAGTTTTTTGATATCTTTATAATTCGCAAGATCTCCAATTGTTTGAATTCCAATTAGTTTTAAGTTGGGATATGTTTTCTTTCCAATTCCAAACATTGCTTCAATTTTTAAAGGCCACAATATTTTATCTATTTCTCTTTTTCTTAGTACAGTTATCCCAAGTGGCTTTTTGATATCGCTAGCCATCTTCGCTAAAAACATATTTGGAGCTATTCCAATACTTACAGGAAGATCATGTTCTTCTAATAATCTTGTTTGTATCTCTTTGGCGATTTCAAGAGGGTGTCTGTCTCCTACAAAATCAGTCATATCAACATATCCTTCATCAATACTACCTTTTTCGATTGTATCGCTATATTCTTTTAAGAGTTCAAAGAAGATATTTGAGTACTTATTGTAAAGATCAAAGTTAACAGGAAGTATCACTAGATTAGGACATAATCTCTTTGCTTCAACAACACTCATCGCACTATTTACTCCAAATTTACGAGCATTGTAGTTTGCCGTTGTTAAAACACCTCTATCACTTCTACCACCAATACCAAGCGGTAGATTTTTAAGAGATTTGTCATTTGCCTCTTCACAGCTTGCGAAAAAGGCATTTAAATCTATATGAAATATAATTCTGTACTTTTTTTCCATAAATAATCTTCCTTTTTATTGCTTTTTATAATATAATATATAAAGACATATTTATTATAGCATATATTAAGTTATGAGGTGAAGAAATGCCAACTAGTAAGAAACGTGTTATGAAAGAGAAACCAGAAGTGAAAGTAGCTGTAAAGAATCCATTACATTCAAAAATCGGTAAGGGAATTGTTATTGCATTAGCTGCTGCATTCGTTCTTGGTACATTCGTTAGTTTAATTGTGGTGTTAGTACAAGTAGCACAAAGATAATTTTAAAAGCATTCAAGAGAATGCTTTTTTTATTTGTCTAATAATTCTTTTGCACTGGTTATCGTAGAATCAGTTACTTGATCTCCACTAATCATACTTGCAATTTCTATCACTCTATCTTTATCAAATAATGGTTTCACACTTGATTTTGTGCGATTATCTTCTACATATTTACTAATGAACAAATGATTGTCACTCGTTGCTGCAACTTGAGGAATATGTGTGATACATATTACTTGTGTTTTCTCACTGATTGCATGCATTTTCTTTGCGACTTGGTTTGCGACATATCCACTTACTCCACTATCTATCTCATCAAATATAATAAGACTTAGTTTCAAACTACTAACAAGTAAGTTTTTTAAAGCAAGCATAATTCTACTCATTTCACCACCACTTGCACTTTTTGATAATGCCTTTAACGGTTCTCCTATATTTGTAGTGATTAGAAAATCCACTTCATCTATTCCATTGCTTAGAAATTGTGTTGCATTCTTATAGTTCTGATCAAACTTTGAAACAAAGTCGATTTTAAACTGTGCTTTTTTTAGTTCTAAATCATCTAATAACTGAATCAAGTCTTTTTCAATGTATGAAGCAGTCTCTTTACGAAGTTCAGTAATATTAAAAGCACTGTTTTTTACAATTTGAAATGCTTCTTTTACTTTCATTTCTTGATTCTTAATGACTTCATCATAGTTATCAATGTTAGAAATATCTTTTGATATTGTTTCTAGATAGTCAATTAATTCAGGAAGTTCTTTACGATACTTCCTTTTTAGTTTATCTAAGTCATTTAACCGATCTTGATATGTATCTAACTCGCGCGGATCGAAATCTAATGAGTCAGCCTCGTTCTTAAGTTCTTCAAATGTATCTTCAAGTTCATAATAAGCTGTCTCGAAACGTTTTTTTAAGGTTTCATACGATTCGTTATAACTTGTGATTGATTCTAGTTCTTTTGAAGCATCATACAGTCGATCAATTGCGTTTGATTGTGTGATGAGTTCTTTTGTATTGTTTAATGTTTCGTATATTTTATCGTAGTTAGACATTTTTTCTACTAGCTCTTTTAGTTCTTGTTCTTCGTTGATGTCTAGGTTATAAGATTCTAGTTCTTGTTTTTGAAACTTCATTAGATCTAATCGTTCTAAGAAAGAATCGTTTGTATTTATTAATCGATTTAATTCTTTTAATTCTTGTTTATAGTTTTTTAAGTCTTTTTGGTATGTATTTATTTGTTTTTCTGTTTCATCATAATTGAATCCATCAATAATATCTAAATACGTATCAGTATTGATTAATCTATGTGTATCATGTTGTGTGTGTATGTCTGCGAGATACTGTGTGATTTCTCGAAGTTGAGATAATGAAACAGTGTTTCCATTTAGTTTAATAATATTATTGTTTGATGGTGTGATTTGTCTTTTAATAATTAACTCATTATCGATTGAATTGATATTAAAATCATGAAGTAATTTTGTTATTTTTGGATGTGTGTATTTAAAAATTCCTTCAACAACAGCTTTGTCGCTGTTTGTTCGTACTATGTTTGATGTTGCACGGTCGCCAAGTAAAAGCCCAATAGCGTCTATGAGCAAGCTTTTACCGGCTCCTGTTTCTCCGGTTAAGGCTGTCATTCCATTATTGAACGATACTTCTATATTTTCAATTATTGCGAAATTTTGTACTTTTATGTAACTAAGCATAGTATCACATCCTATAAAACGTTCTTTACTTTGTTGATAACACTTTCTTTGTCTAGTCCTAATTCTTTCAGCATGATTGATTTTTTTCCTTGTAGGACATATTCATCTTTGATTCCTATAAGAGTTACATCTGCTTTTAAGTTGTTTAAGGCTAAGTATTCTAATACACTACTTCCAAATCCTCCAGATAGTACAGATTCTTCATAGATGATGATTGGTTTTTGTTTTTGAACGATTTGCTTTATTTTGTTGCTGTCTAGTGGTTTGATGACTTTAGCATCAACAACTTCACAGTTTAGTTTTTCCAGTTCTTCTTGGACTTGGTTTAGAATTGATCCAAACCCTATGAATGTAGCGTTATTTCCTTTGTTTAATGTTTCCCATAACATATTGCTTACTTCATTTGTGATTCCTTGTGATTGATCAAAGAATGTTGTTCCTCTTTCGTATCGAATCACAAATGGTGAATCGTTTTCCTTAAATGCATAGTTTAATAGCTTATGTGCTTCTTCTGCGTTTCTTGGGTGTACAATTTTCATATTTGGGATATGACGTAATAGTGGAATATCAAATACACCTTGGTGTGTTTCACCATCAGCACCAACAATACCAGCTCTATCAATACCAAACACTACTGGGACATTTTGTCTTGCGATATCGTGGTTTACTTGATCGTATGCTCTTTGGATGAATGTACTGTAGATTGGACAAAATACTTTTACACCACTCATAGCAAGTCCACCGGCCATAGTAACACAAGCTTGTTCTGCGATACCTACATCGTGTATACGTTCAGGATAACGTTCTTGGAACTTTACTAAATCGCTCCCTTGAATCATTGCCGGTATTACTACTCCAAACTCTTTTTCTTTTGAAGCATAATCAACCATGTATTCACTTATTATAGTACTCCAACTGTATTGATTTTGCTTTTTTGTTTTTAAAGTTTCTCCAGATTCAATGTTGAATGGAGCAACACCATGCCATTTACCTTGTTTATCATTTTCTGAATGTGAGTATCCTTTTCCTTTTTCTGTTAGAACATGGATCACACATGGTTTGTTTGATCTTTTTGCTACTCTTAGGTATTTGATTAATTCTTTCATGTTATGACCATCAATTGGTCCGTAATAGCTAAATCCTAAATCATCAAATATGTTATTTCCTATAAATGTGTTTCTTACTTTATCTTTAATTCCACCGATAAAGTTTAATAAAAACTTAGGTAAGATTCTAGCAACGCCACTTTTTGTTTTTGTATAAACTTTTCTACCTCTAATATCGTTTAATACTCTTGATAAGTATCCAATGTTTTCACTGATTGACATTTCGTTGTCATTCAAAATGATGATTGGTTGATGATCTTCATGCCCACCTAAGAAGTTTAATGCTTCAAAAGCCATTCCTCCTGTAAGTGCTCCATCACCGATAATTGGTACTACTTTATGAGATTTCTTTGTATATCGTTTACTAAACTCGAATCCCGCAGCTGCGGCAATTGATGTAGAACTATGTCCTGCTTCATAACAGTCATAGATACTTTCTTCTCTTTTTAAGAATCCTGATAATCCGTTATGCTTTCTTAGTGTATTAAACTCTTTGGCACGTCCTGTTAGTATTTTATGTGTATATCCTTGATGTCCAACATCAAAAATAAGTAAATCTTCAGGAGTGTTGAATACATAGTGAAGTGCTACTGTTAGTTCTACCACGCCTAAATTAGAGGATAGATGTCCTCCTGTTTTACTTACGCTTTCTATTAAAAATTCTCTGATTTCATCACTGAGTTCACTCAGTTCTTGTCGTTTTAGATCCTTTAAAAACGAAGGATCTTTTATTGTGTTTAAGTCCACAAAATCACCCTATTCGTTAAAGTCTACTAGTTCATCGTCCTTCATCATTTTTACGATTACGTTTTCTGCGTCTTTTAATAAATCATGACAGTGTTTACTTAGTTTCATACCATCATTATATTTTTTTACAGCATCGTTTAGTTCGATTTCACCGTTTTCTAATTCTCTTACTAATTCTTCTAGCTCTTGTAAGGCTTGTTCAAATGTTTTTTCACTCATTTTAGTTACCCTCTTTCTTTAATACTTTTGTAGTAACAATTCCGTCACTCATTTTGATATCTAGTGTATCATTTACTTCAATATCTTTTATCGTTTTAATTATTTGATTGTCTTTTGTTGTTACACTGTATCCTTTTTTCATGATGCTCAAAGGATTTAGGAGTTCTAGTTTATTTAGTTCTAAACTAAATCTGTTTTGCTTTGTTTTTATATAATTATTGAAAACTAGATTCAGCTTTTCTTTTAATCTATCAGTATCTAGTTTACTTTGTTTCAATCTTTGTGCTGGACTTAAAAGTTCAAGTTTGTCTGTTAAGTGATCTAATCGTTTTGATTTTTGTTCTGTGATTCTTAATGGATCACGGAAGATGACACTTTCAGTAACTCTTTTTAAATCTCTTTGTTTTTGCTGGAATAACTTGTTTAAGTTTACTCCCATGTTATTCAGTAATCGATTCATATAATTTCTTAACTCAACTTGATCAGGTACTGCAAGTTCCGCGCCACCTGAAGGTGTTGGTGCTCTTAAATCTGAGACAAAGTCTGAGATTGTAAAATCTGTTTCATGTCCAACACTACTAATGATTGGTATTTCACTATTAAAGATTTCATAAGCTACTATCTCTTCATTAAAAGGCCATAAGTCTTCGATACTTCCTCCACCACGTCCTAAGATGATGACATCTACTAAATTGTCTTTGTTTGCCTTTTTGATGTTTTCTACAATGTTATCTTTGGCATATTCTCCTTGGACAAGGGTTGGATATACAATAATCTTTGATAGTGGGTATCTTCTGTTTATGATATTGATAATATCTTTTACAGCTGCACCTGTTGGAGATGTTAGCACTCCAATTGTGCGAGGAAACTTTGGAATAGGTTTCTTGTGACGACTATCAAATAATCCTTCTTGTTCTAATTTCTTTTTTAATTGTTCATATGCGACATGAAGATTACCAAGACCATCTTCAGTCATCCCTTTACAGTAGATTTGATATTGTCCACTTGCTTCATATACTGTTAGGTATCCTTCAACAAGTACACTCATCCCATCTTCAGGTCGAAAAACGACATTTTTACTACTAGACGCAAACATGATTGCGCTAATTTGTGCCTTGTCGTCTTTTAGTGTAAAGTAAAAATGCCCACGTGAATGATGTTTAAAGTTGGAGATTTCTCCTTTTAAATATACATTCTTTAAATGGACATCATTATCAAATTTGTATTTTATGTATTTCGTTAACGCTGTGACTGTTAAGTACTCTTTTTCCATACTATCCCTACTTTTTTAATGATAACTTGATGTTGTCTAATACTTTGTTCATAAACCCAACCATTTTATTATCTCCTTCATCACTATACTTCTTTGTGATGTTAAGTGCTTCGTTGATAATAATTTCAGCAGGTGTATCTGTATATATCATTTCATACACAGCACATCTTAAAATGGAGCGATCAATATACGTTAATCTATTTAAAGACCAATTTTTAAGGTTCTCTATTATAGTATCGTCAATACGGTCTAATTTCTCACTGACACTTTCTAATGCTTCCTGAACGTATGGATAATCGCTATCACATTCAGTAAAATCGCGATTAATATCCATCTCATATAATCGCTTAATTATTTCTTCTCTTTGTTGCTTTCTTGTTAGTTTTTCAGTCATGTTTTTACCTCATATATAATAATACATATAATATATCATATATATGGTAATTAATAAAGATAAAAGGATTTAATAGTTTCAAAAAAATATTCTTCTAAATAGTGTGTAATATGCTATAATTTAAAAAGGTGGTGAGAGAAATGATAGATAAATTATTTGGCACAATTGAAGATATCTATTTTACAATTGTCAGCGATACAAAAAGTGATAATGAAACTGTGATTTTAATCGATCAAGAAACATCAAATTTACAAGAGACTTTATCCATTTTTAGAGAAAAAGCAAAAGAAACGATGTACATTGGAAAAGATGGTAATAAATACAGATTATTAAAATTAGCTGTGTTAATTTTAAACTATATTATGCATGAAGATGATGGTATCTTTTCTAAATATGAACAGGAGTACTTAAGTGATTATATCTTAAAGAAATTCACTCGTTTCAGTGATGATGAGAAAACAGATTTACAAAGTGTTATGCAAACAAGAGCTTCTTTAGAAGATATCCTTACCCTTACAAAAGAAAACGATATTACCTTAAGACCAATCGATATGATCTTAGATAGCATCGTTGAATATGTAAAAGAACAACCAAGTTATCATTTACCACTATGTAATATATTAAACGCATTAATGCAAGAATAATAAACTAAAACCGCTGAATTCAGCGGTTTTTTATATACTTTGTTTTATACACATCACCGGATTACTTCGTGTGTATGTTAATAGACTTAATATTTAATTTTATACTTCCTATTAATCATTTTAACACAATAATCTATGATGTTTATTTGTACAGCAAATCCAAGTACAAACAAGAAGTAATTTGGGGAAGAAAATGCTATATCATTACCTTTTGATCCGTATACTTGGTATAAGTTAATACCATCAATATAACGTTTAAATCTAAAGACAAATACTAGTTCAAGACCCAAAAGACAAATAATGATAAAGAAGAAAAAAATATTAAAAGCTTTCATGTAAGAAAACTTTCTATCTATATTAGTATTTGATTTAGATGTATAACTCCCTAAAAGAAAATGATTTAAATAATAGAGGTATAAGATAGATCCAACAATAATTCGTTCTAAATAAAATCTACTTATATACTCTACACTTAGTATACTAATCATTATTAGAAGTAATACAACTAGTATTCCTTTAGGTAAAAAAGAATCTTTTGTAAGGTTTAATATCTCCAATACTACAGTAGCAGCAATCATTATTCCCCATACTAATAGAAGTTTGTCTGCAATTAGTAGAACATAACTATTGTTGAATAGTAACACAAAATAAAGCCATGTTATTAAGAGTATATAACTAATTAATACAGACACTGTCTGTTTGACAGAAAGGTGTTTCAATTGAAAACTTAGTGGTATTCCTAAAGTAATCATTATTATAAGAAATAACATTACATCATTTATATTTGTATACTGTATTAACAGGTGCAATCCATAGAATAATATTGCAACGAATGTAAATATATAGATCCTTGTTTTTCTATTCATGAAATCTCCCCTTTTTCTGTAAACAAAAAGACATGTCTCTTTGCAACTCATCATTTTATTATAACACAAATAAAAAAAGGACAATGTCCTTTTTTTGTTATTTCTTAATTTTCTTGAATACGAATAATCCAATAAGACCAACTAGTATTGCGATTCCTGCATATAGTAAGAAGTTTGTGCTTCCTGATGTTTTTGCGTTGTTTAAGATATCGTTTAATCTTTCAAATCTTTCATCGCTTACAAATTGGTATAATTCTCTGTTTGCTCCTGCTGGTAGTGGATCGTAGTTTTCATAATCATATCCATAATCTCCATCAGGATCAGTTAGTGTTTGGAATACCTCTTCTAATACAGGTGCATATCCTACCCAGTCTGCGTTTTGTTCAGCTACGTCTTCTTGTAAGAAGAAGTTGATGAATGCGTGTGCTAAATCTGTATTTGTTGATGTCGTTGGAATAACCATTGCATCTACCCATACATTAGTCGTTTCAGGTACGAAATATGCGAAGTTGATTTCTGTTTCTTCTTCTTCAGCTACATATAATTCATCAAAGTAATCTCCACTATATACTAATGCAATATCTAAGTTACCTTGAATTACTTGTCCTTTTAGGTTGTCTTCTCCAAACATTTCAAAGTTTGCATCTTGTAATAATTCTTCTGCTTCATCTAATTCCGAATCAACATTTGAGTTTACACTGTATCCTAACGCTAGTAAAGCTGCGGCTACTGCGTCTCTTGAAGAATCGTACATTCCAATTTTATATTCTGTGTCTGGATCAAATAGTACATCAAATCCAGTTAAGTCGTCTACGTCTACTGAATCTGTGTTATACATAATTCCAACAGTACCATAAAAATAAGGAACCATGTACTCGCTGTATCCTGAATCACTGTATAAGTTTAATACATCTTGTCTGATTGTTACGTCGTTTAGTGCTGGTAGTAGGTTTGTATCAATTTCGTGTAGTAAATTTTGTTGTCTTAGTTTATCAATCATGTAGTCACTAGGTATAGCGATATCATAATCTGCAGTTCCTGAAAGGATTTTTGTTTCCATTTCTTCGTTTGAACCTACTTCTTGATAAGTAACTTCTACATTGAATTCTGTTTCAAAGCGTTCAATTAATTCTGGATCCATGTACTCTCCCCAGTTTAGTACAACTAATTCATCTGTAGCTGCTTCTACTTCAGTTGTGTTTAGTGCTAAAACACTAAAGATTGCTAATAAGCTTAAAGTTAATAGTTTTTTCATTTATTTTTTCTCCTTTGTTTTTTTATTGCTATATACGTTGATTGTAACAAGTATGAATACTGTTACGACGATTAATAGTGTGTTATATGAATAGGCTGCTGGACTGAATGTCTTTCTTCCTATTTTGGAATATAAGTATATACTTACATTCACGTATTTTGCTCCACTTGTAAAGTATGTAATAACAAAGTCATCAATACTCATTGTAAAAGCGATTAATCCACCAGCAACGATACTTGATCGGATGGATGGGATAATTACTTTATAGATTGCTTGAAATCTATTACATCCTAGATCTAAAGCAGCATCGAATAAGTTTTTATCTAGAGACTTCAGTTTTGGTAGAACGGTTAATACTACAAACGGAATACTAAAGAATATATGAGCAAGTAATACTGTTGTATTTCCAAACCCAAAACCTAATATACCGAATATAAACATTAATCCAATACCTGTAACGATATCAGGATTAATTACTGGAATGTTATTAAGTATCATAAAGTTTGTTCTTAATTTTTTGTTTAAAGCGTTTATACCAATCGCAGATAATGTTCCTATTATAACTGCGATAAGTGTTGATAGTACTGCGATTTGCAATGTATTAATAATCGCTGTAAACAGTTCTTGATCTTTGAATATTTCTGTGTACCATTTAAAGCTAAATCCAGTGAACTCATAACTTCTTTCACTAGCATTCACACTTAGTAATGCAATGACTAATATTGGGAAATAGATAATTAAGTATGCAATGATTGTTACAAACATTAGTTTTGTTTTATCAAGGAAATGTATCATGTTGTTAGAAATTCTTTTTATATGTTCCATTAGATTAATGTTTCTCCTTCTTTATCTGCTTTTAGAAGTTGAATGAACATAAATACAATTACTATCAATAATACAAAGCTAATTACTGAAGCTGCATTTAAATCTGTGTTTTTGAAGACATAGTTTTCTATTACATTTCCAATTAATAGAGTTTTTCCACCACTTAATCTTTCAGGTAAAGCAAAAGCTGTCATAGCTGGTAGAAGTGTCATTATCACACCACTGACCACACCACTTAATGATAAGGGGAAAATTACTTTTGTGAATGTTTGAAGTTTTGAAGCTCCAAGATCACTTGATGCTTCAATAAGTCTTTTATCTAGTTTATCTAAAACAGTATATATTGGTAAAACCATAAATGGTAAATACATACTTGTCATCCCAATTAAGATTGCAATGTCTGTCCCAATTAAATCGATACTTATACCAAACATATTTAAGATACTGTTTGGAAAAAACACGATTTCAAATGCGATAATACGGAGTAACATATTACTCCATACTGGTAATATGATTAATGATACGATAAATGTTTTATATTTTGTTTTTAAGTTGGATAAGTAGTAAGCTACTGGGTATCCAATGATAAAACAAATTAGTGTTGCTAAGAAACTTAGTTTGATACTGTTTTCTATCGCTGTAATTACGATAACGTTACTAAACATATCAAAGTTTGATAAATCCAAAGATCCTCCTGTATGTTTATATAGGTTGTAATCTGTAAATCCAATAAAGGTAATAATAAGAGTTGGTATTACGACAAGTAATATCATCCATATCAAGTATGGTATTCCTAAGAACTTAAGTCGATTCATTTTCTCATTACATGTATTTCATCAGGATCAAAGAATAGGCTAACTGTATCGTCAATCTCTACTTTGTCTGTGGAATGTACAATGTATTCTTTCTCATCGACCATCACTGTAATCTCGTAATGGACTCCTTTGAATGTAATATCATCTACAATACCAGTGATTTTTCCAGATGTTTTTTCTTTTAAAATGATATCTTCAGGTCTGATTACTACATCTACTAACTCTTCTTTATCAAAGCCTTTATCTACACATTCAAATTCAATACCTTCGAATTTGACTAGATAATCTTTTATCATGACTGCGTCTATTATGTTAGATTCACCAATAAAGTCTGCGGTGAATCTATTTTCTGGTTCATTATAAATATCTTCAGGTGTTCCTATTTGTTGGATAACACCATCATTCATTACCACTACAGTGTCACTCATTGTTAGTGCTTCTTCTTGATCATGTGTTACAAATACAAAACTGATTCCTAATGCTTTTTGCATTTCTTTCAGTTCATACTGCATATCTTGTCTTAGTTTTAAATCAAGTGCACCTAGAGGTTCATCAAGTAATAATAATTTTGGCTTGTTTACGATTGCTCTTGCGATAGCAACACGTTGTTGCTGTCCTCCTGATAACTGATTGATTCTTCTATTTTCATACCCTTCAAGTTTTACCATCTTTAAAGCATGAAATACTTCTGTTTCTATATCCGATTTTGACATCTTTTTTATTTTTAAACCAAAAGCAATATTATCAAATACATTTAGATGCGGGAATAATGCATAGTTTTGAAATACTGTATTGATCTCTCTTTTATTTGCTGGGATATCTAGAAGTCTACTTCCTTCAAACAATATTTGCCCACTATCCATTTCTTCAAATCCACCAATCAAACGAAGTAATGTCGTTTTACCACAACCTGAAGGTCCTAATAATGTTACAAATTCATTTTGATTTATATATAGATTCACATCATTTAAAACAACGTTGTCATCAAAGCTTTTTGTTAGATTTTTAATTTCTACTACTCTCTTCATAATAGTACCTCCAAACTTAGAGTTTATTAATTTTAAACTTTTACTCCATAAAAAATATACAAACCTATCTCTTGTTTAGTATTTGTATACATAGTGTAAATTAGTTATAAACTAATGGTATACATATTATATATAATATGTTTGAAAAGTCAATATGTAATTTATGATTTATTTCATTTTTATCTTTTATTGACCATAATAAAAAAAGCAGCTCAATTGAGTTGCTTAGTCATTGAATAAATATTGGATAATTTCAGGGAATCTTTTCTTCCATGCAGCCTCGTTATGAACTGCACCTTCGATGATTTCAAATTTGATTTTTGAATCATCAGTTTTTTCTTTTAAGATGTCATAGATTGCTTGATTTGAATCAATGTACTTTTCTTGTGTAATGTCAGTTGATGTTTCTTTTGTTCCTGTATCCATATATAGTTTTTTTATTTTTGTAAGTGATGCATTCTTTGCAAGTGTCTCCATCTCTTTTTGGATAACATAATATGCATTTGAGACACATCCAAATCTTGAGAAGTACGTTTGTTGAGTAAGTGCAGCATACGTTGTACAAACTCCACCAAAACTTGATCCCATTAGTGCTGTGTTTTTTGGTGATTTAAATGTTCTATATTTTTGATCAATGATTGGCTTTAACTCTTTTGTGATAAATGATAAATATTTATCAGTATCTCCACCTACAGGTTCTGTTCCGTAATGTACCATATCTAGATCTTTAAAATTGAACTCAAATGGTACAAGTAGGTTTGTTCTGTCATTTGATGTTTCGATACCTACAATGATAACTTCTGGTAACTCTGGGTTTTCTTCGTAAGCTTCAAATACTCCCCATGTATTTCCAGCATAACTTAGTTCTTCATCAAAAAGATTTTGTCCATCATGCATATATAATACTGGATAGTGTTTTTGTGATTTATTGTAGCTGTTAGGTAGCATAACAAATACTTTCATTTTTCTATCAAGTTGTTTACTTGGCAAATAAATTGTTGTGAACTCTTTCATATTACCCTCCTACTTTTTATAGACTTGCGTCTCGTATGGTTTTAGTGTCATTTTTTTAGAGACTTCTCTTTTATCATAGTTTGATACATATGGAATGTATCCTTCTAAATCAATCTCTAACTCAATATTTAGTTCTCTGTTTCTAAAGTTAGCAATTACAAGTAGTTCTGTATCTTGTAGTTTATTTCTAAAGATGTATGAATCATTATCTTCTAAATCAATGAATTCCATAGAACCGTCTGCGATATTTAATTCTTTTCTTAGTTTAAATATTTGTTTATAAGTGTTGTATACACTTGTATCGTCATTTAACTGATTTTGAAGATTGATAGTTTTGTAGTTTTTATTTGTGTTCATCCATGGTGTAGAATTACTAAATCCACCATGTAGTGAATCGTCCCACTGAAATGGATTTCTTGCGTTATCTCTAGCTCTGTCACGCAACGCTTGCATGGCAACTTCTTCTGTTGCTCCTAGTTTGATAAAATTCTCATATTCAGTATATACTTCAACATCTCTGAAATCTGTTAGGTTCTCATAATCAACGTTTGTCATACCGATTTCTTCACCTTGATAACATATTGGAGTTCCTGGCATTAGATATAACGTATAGCAAAGCATTTTAGCTGATATATTGTGATATTCTTTGTCATTACCATAATGACTCAGAACTCGTGGATGATCATGGTTGTGCCAGTAAATTAAGTTCCAGCCTTCACCTTTTAACATTTGATGCCATCTATTAAATGATTCTTTGATATCTTTCACTCTTAGTTCCCCTTTGGCCCATTTACCTGGAGTAACTTTATTCTCTACTGTATCTGCCCAGCATGCTCCAAAGTGAATTAACATATCAAACTCATCGTTTTCAAATCCACAGTATTTCAGTGCTTCTTCCTTCGTCGCACCACCTGCTTCTCCCATTGTCATTACGTTATTAGGTTTAAACACATCGACTCCCATTTCAGTAAGGTAATCATGATGTTTTGGTAAACTACTAAAATACTCATACCCAGGATGTCCTTCTGGGAATGTCCAGTCTTTTTCTAAGTGGTTTGATGCATCTACTCTAAATCCATCAACTCCCAAATCTATCCACCACTGTGTCATTTCTTTAAGTTCTTTTTTCATTTCCTCATTACGCCAGTTTAAGTCAGGCATTTTTTTACTGAAGATATGTAGATAATATTCATCTGTTTTTTCATTATATTCCCAAACAGGTCCACCAAACCAGCTTCTCCACTGTGTTGGCATTTGTCTATTTCCAAGTTCATCATATTTTGGTGGTTGCCATATATAATAATCATGATATTTATCAAATTCAGGGTGATCTGGATCTTTTGCTTTTTCAAACCATTCATGTTCATCTGATGTATGGTTTAATACCAAATCAAAGATTACTTTTATATCTCTTTTATGGGCTTCATTAATAAATTCAATACAATCTTCTAATGTTCCATAATCTTTACTTACTTCAAAAAAGTTTGAAATATCGTACCCATTATCATCCATTGGTGATTCATAATGAGGTGATACCCAAATCGCGTTAATTCCTAATTCTTTTAGATAATCTAATTTAGAAGTTGCTCCTTTAAAATCGCCAATTCCATCGTTGTTAGAATCTTTAAAACTTCTAATATATATTTGATATATTATGGCATCTTGCCACCATTGTCTTTTCATAAATAAAACCCTCTTTACTATATCTTTATAACTCTATTATACAATATCATGATACATTAGTGATGGCTTAGTTAAAACATGAAACCGATTACAAAAAAAAGAAAGCTATGCTTTCTCTGTTTTTGAATAGAATGAACCTACTATTTTGAGTAAATTTGTTTTTAAAGGTAAAATGTTTAGAACATCTTTGATGAGAGGATTATTGATGTTTCCATCAATATCTAAAAAGAATAGATACTCTCCTAATCTTAATTTGTTTGGTCTTGATTCAATTCTTGTTAAGTTGATTCCTCTTATCGCAAACTCATGTAAGATATCATATAGCGCTCCACTTGCTTCTATTTTTGGTGCACAAATGATACTTGTTTTATTATGGAACCCTGCAATCTCTAATGTTTTTTGAATAAATACAAACCTTGTTTGATTATGTTGATAATCTTGGATATTTTGTTTTAAGAGATTTAATCCAAACGCATTTGATTTATAGGCAATCGCTCCATATTGATCACTTAAATTTGTTAACGCTTCAACTGCATGAGATGTTGATGATTCTAATACTTCTGTGTATTTGCCAATTTCTTTGTTTAAAGTCTGTCTACATTGAGCTAAGGCATGAGGGTGTGAGATCACATACTTAATATTCTTAATATCTATATTCTTTGATATCAAGCTAAGTTTAATATCTAGTTTTATTTCTTTAGATATATGGAATCCATATTCTAGAATTTTATCATTTACTTCATTCACAGTTCCTTCTATTGAGTTTTCTATAGGAACTACGATTCCTTCTACTTTACCTTCTTCTAACGCTTGAAATAGCAAATAAAAGTTACTATATGCCTTTAATTCATTTTCCACATAAAAGTTTTTAGCCGCGTAATATGTAAATGAATTTACTGGACCTAAATACCCTACCATATCAATCACACCTTTCTATCTTATTTATATTATAGCAAATTATTTGTATTTTTTTAATAAGGTATCGTTTACACGTATATGTAAGGGCTTTTATTTGGTAGAATAGAAATATGTTAATTAAAACGGGAGGCAATTATGAAAAAAACTTTACTATTATTACTTACAATTATTACTTTCACATTAACAGGTTGTACAGAAGACACACCTGTAGTTGTTGAAGATCCTCGAGTACCGGTGACTGAAATTACAATTTTTGGTACAAGAGATAAAATCTTACCAGCAGGTACAGAAGTTGAACTTATGAAAAACGTCAGAATCCTAACAGATGTTGATTATGACTTAGAAGAATATTTAGAATTAACAAGTGATCATTGTACTATTACTGATGGCGTTGTGAATTCAAGCGAAGCTGTTCTTTGTACGGTAACTTATAATATTACACTTGATGGAATTACTGCTGAAGAAACAATTACAATTGATTATAGAGAACCACTTCGTGAGATGGAAGCTGTTGAAGAACATAATGATATCAGAATGTATCAAATCTATGTATCAGCTTATGCTGATGGATTAGAAGGTGGATTTGGATTTGGATATGGACCTAGCGATCATTTAGGTGATTTACAAGGAATTATTGATAATCTTGATTACATAGCTAGTCTAAATGTAAATGCGATATGGTTAACTCCAATTTTTGAATCAAAATTCCATTCTTCAATGGGTGAGTATGAAAAACGAGGAATGCCAACAGGTTATTTCGCAGATGATTATTACAATATTGATCCAAACTTTGGTACAAATGAACTGTTTGAGGAATTTGTAACTGAAGCTCATAACAGAGGATTATATGTATTCTTAGATGGTGTGTTTGGACATCATGGATATTATGATATTGAAGGTGTAACTGATGGTAAAAGCCAGTGGTATGGTAGTGAAGTAGAATATCCTGAAAGCTTAGATTATTTTACAGATGTAGCACTATACTGGATTGAAGAATACAATATTGATGGTTGGAGATTAGATCAAGCATACCAATTATATCAAGATAACTATAACTACTTCCGTGAAATCAGAAATGCTGTAGAAGATTTATCTGCTGAACGAAAAGCAAATGGTGAAGAATGGGGTACATTAGGTTACTTTGTAGCTGAAATATTTGATAGTTCATCAAATATAGTAAAATACGCATATGACAATAACGCATTTAGAAGTGCATTCAACTTCCCAGTAAGAGACTCATTGGTAAGTGTTCTTGCGATAAATGATTTTGGTGAAACAGGAGATTTAAAATGGTTGAACATTAATATGAAAGGTAATAACCTTCCAGATTATGCACAACCAAACATGTTTATTACAAATCACGATACTTTAAGATTTGGTGATTTAATACAAATTGCTGGATACCAAGACACATACTTTGAAAGACATAAATTAGCAATCAGTTTCTTAGCAGCTTATACAGGTCCAATCACTTTATATTATGGTGACGAATACGGTGATGAGTTTGATGGACTTACAGATTCTATGAGTGAACTCAACCAATATAATTATATTGCGATGGATAATGTAGCTAGAACAAATGGACAGTTTGATAACTTTACAAGCTTCCAAACAGATTTAATTTCATACACTACAGAAGTTATGAATTTAAGAGATACTTATGATTCACTGTGGAATGGAGAAAGAGAAAATCTAAGTGCTAGTGAAACAATATATGCTGATTTAAAAACATCAGAAAGCAATCAAATACTTTACATTATGGGTATTAATACAGAGTTAGAAACAATCACTCTAGACGCTACTAACTTTACTGGTACTACAGTTACAAATTTATTAACAAATGAAACATTTACTGTAGTTGATGGCGAAATAACGCTTAATATCGATCCATTAACTGCTTATTTCTTCCTAATCGAATAACAAAAAAGAACTAACCGTAGTTAGTTCTTTTTTGTGTAAAAACTGAAACCGCTACCATAAAGTAACTAAGCCTATACTTGTGATATAATGATTGTTGAGGTGAGGAAATGAAAATGATTAAGAAATTAACTTTATTGGTTACAATTTTAGCAGCACTCTTTGTAGGTGCAAACCAAATAAATGTTGAAGCAGCTACAGCTGATACATTAGTAATACATTATTATAGATTCGATGAGGATTATAATCCTTGGGAACTATGGTTATGGCCAAGTGGCGGAGACGGAGCTACATACAACTTTAGTGGAACAGACGATTATGGAAGTGTAGCAACAATCCCATTTGATGGTAATAATTTAGGTGATTCTGATACTATTGGAATCATTGTAAAACAATCAGACTGGACAAAAGATGTTGGTATTGATAGATTTATTGATATGACAAATCCAAATACGGAAGGTGAAGTTCATATTTGGTTAATCCAAGATGATGCAAATATTTACTATACTGCTGAAGAAGCTGATACTTCTGATAGAGTATTACAGTCGACATTTAGTGATGCAAACACAATTGATTTTACAGCAACTGGTACTGTTACTGAATCAATGGTTAAAGTTTATGAAGGTGAAACTTTATTAACTACATCGAACTTTAGTTATAACAATGGTAATGGTTCAATTGATATTGATGCATCAATTGATTTAACAAACAAGTACTTCATAGAAATTGATTATGATGGTACTGGTGGAGAGTTATTCCAAGTAGCATTTGATGGATTCTATTCAAGCGATATGTTTGAGGCACAATTCGGATATGATGGTGAACTTGGTGTTATCTATTCTGAAACAGAAACTGAATTTAAAATTTGGGCACCAATTAGCGATAATATTACATTAAACTTATATACAAAAGGACATACATCTTCACAAACAGATTACCAAGGTAATCCTGGAGTAGATACTCCTTATGAAACACATTCATTAACACAACAAGGTAAAGGTGTATGGAGTGTTACAGTAAGTGGAGATTTAGATGGTGTTTATTACACTTATAGTATTGATAATGGTGGTTTTGTTAGTGAAATCGTAGATCCTTATGCATTCACAGCTGGTGTAAATGGAAAACGTGGTATGGTTATTGATTTTGATCAATATGACCCAGCAAACTGGGATACTGATACAAGACCAGACACAATGACAAGTTATACAGATGCAATCATTTACGAACTACATGTTAGAGATTTAACATCTCATGAAACTTGGACAGGTACAGAAGATTACAGAGGTAAATTCTTAGGACTTGTTGAGAGTGGTACAACATACCAAGGTGTAACAACAGGATTTGATCATATTAAAGAATTAGGTGTTACACATGTACAATTAGTTCCGGTATTTGATCATGGTATTATCAATGAAACAAGATTAAATGATCCTTCATACTTTGGAATTAAAGATGGTATCTTCAACTGGGGATACATGCCTGAAAACTTCAATGTTGTAGAAGGTAGTTATAGTACTGATCCATATAACGGTGAAGTAAGAGTTACTGAGTTCAAACAAATGGTTCAAGAATTCCATAATGAAGATATCAGAGTAATTATGGATGTTGTATATAATCATACTGGAAAATCCGCAGATAGTAATTTTGATTTAATCTTACCTGGATACTACTTCCGTATGAATAGTGATGGTACATTTAGTAATGGTTCAGGAACAGGGAATGAAACTGCTTCAGATAGAATTATGTTCCAAAAATATATGGTAGATAGTTTAGTATTCTGGGCTGAAGAATATAATGTTGATGGATACAGATTCGATTTAATGAAACTACATGATGTTGAAACAATGAATAAAGTTGTAGATGCATTACACGCAATTGATCCTACAATCATGGTATATGGTGAACCTTGGACTGGTGGAACAAGTCCACTAAGTAACAGCGTTGCAGCATATAACGGAACATTAGACCAAATGCCAGGTGTTGGAGTATTCAACGATGATACAAGAGATGCAATTAAAGGTAGCGTATTTGATGCAGGTGCAAAAGGATTTGTACAAGGTAATAAATTCGCTGATGATAGAGTATTATTAGGAATTACAGGAGCAACAGCACAAGAAAATCTAGCAACAGGTGCATTACCAAAAGGTACTTGGGCAGTGGAACCTAGTCAAGCAATCAATTATGTTACAGCTCACGACAACAATACACTACATGATAAACTGATGTTATCATCACTTCCAAGTGATGAAGATTTAATCAGAATGGGACGTCAGGCGAACTCAATTATTCTAACTTCTCAAGGTGTATCATTCTTACATGCTGGTGTTGAGTTCTTAAAATCAAAACCTTGCGTTGTAATAGATGGTGAAGCACAAGGAGAATGTGATAGTTCAAACAGATATGATCATAACTCATACCGTTCACCTGATGGAACAAACCAATTCAATTGGAATGATAAAGTAGAAAACATTGAAACATATAATTACTACAAAAACATGATTACATTAAGAAGAGAAAAAGATATCTTCACATTAGATACAGCACAAGACATTAGTGAACATTTAGAAATCATTCAAGATTCAGAATTAGGGTTTGTAAGTTTCTTCTTACATAACACTGATGATTACTGGCAAACAACTTACGTAATGCATAACAACGGTGCTGAGGAACGTCAAGTTATGTTACATCCTGGAACTTGGAATGTTATTGCTACTACAGAAGAGTTTGGTACGTATGAGACAATCGATTACAATGGTACAATGATTGCCAACTTCCAAACACTTGAAGTAAAAGAAGGCGGACAACTAATCACATTAGCTACGAACGAAACTTTAATTATGTACTCTACTGAAAAAGTAGATTACATTGAAGATTTCCAAGATGTAGAACCAACTCCTGAAGAAGTAGATTGTACTGCTACTCCAGATCACGTTGATTGTGAAGTAGATCCAATGCCTACAGATGATGGATTAAGCTTACCAGTTATAAGTGCAATCATCGTTGGATTTGTAGCATTAGGTTCTGGATTATTCGTACTAATTAAAAGAAAATAAATAAACTAAAATCATCACTGAAAAGTGATGATTTTTATTTGAATAATTTCATGAATAAACCATAAAATAGTTTGTACTACAAGTTTTTAATCAAAGATAGTTTAGAACACTATCTTTTTTAATTGGTCAATGAAAAAAGGACTCATAATTGAGTCCTTTAAATTTTTGATTTTTATTCAGTTTGAATACTATTGGTTATTTGTATTCATCCACTCATCTGCAGCAGCTTTGATTGCAGTTTGAGCAGCACCTGGAGTTGTAGTTCCATCCCAGATTTCTTTGTAATATCCGTTTACACCGATGTTGTAGTAAACGTCCATAGCTCTAGTAGTTGGGTTGTTTGGTAATGTACCAGCAACTTCTAAATGATTGAATCTCATACCTAATGCAAATTCAGCTTTGTTTTCAGAATCGATGTCTGGATAGATTTCAGCATCAGCTTCTAATGCAGGTAAGTAAGATGAAGCTTCCATGATTACTTCGAAAGTTTCTTTTGTATATAACCATCTTAATACTTCTGCAGCAGCACTTGGGTTTTCAGTATAAGCATTAATTACAAATCCTTTAGTTTTCATTAATGGAGATAATTGTTCACCATCAAATGTAGGCATTGCAGAGAATTTGAAGTCATATCCGTGTTCAGTTTCTTTACCGTCAACGTTCATCCAAGTTCCTACTAATCCAAATGGGTAAGCACCGTCTAAGAAGTTATCCCAACGCCATCCCATAGCACTTGCAGCTTTTTTCTCACCTAATTCATCAACACTCATGTTATGAGAAGCGAATTCAGCGATAAACTCTAAACCAGCTAAGAATTCAGCATCACCAAATCCAGGGTTAGCTAAGTCTGAAGCATCTCCAAATAATTGCCATCCACCAGCAGTTGTTGAAGAGTATCCACTCCATGGTTCATCTAATGATAGAGGGAATACCTCTAAGATTTCATTACCATCGAATGTAGGTCTTGTAGTCCAGCTATCAGAGATTGCGAAGATTTCTTCCCAAGTATCAACAGCGTCTGGTAAACCATCTTCGTTAGCATCTGTTAAATCAATACCTAAATCCATTAACATAGTTTTGTTCCAAGCGAAACTCATACCATCGTAGAATGCAGGTAAATAAACGTCGTCTAACATATTGATAGTGTTATAAACCACATTGTGAGTTTGTTCTGATCCTAAATCAGCAAAATATTGGTGTAATGTAGCAACATGGTTAATTCTACTAGTTACTTCATTATCGATTACTAATGCTACGTCAGGAGCTTCTGATTGAGCAACCTCAATACCTTGAACACCTGAATCTTGTCCATTTACTGAACCGTAGTTAGTAAATACTAATTTATCTGCTAATTCTGGGAATTCAGCATTCCATGCAGCTACTAAAGCAGCTCCTAGATCGTCACTGTCAACACCAATAGTGATTACAGCTCCTTCTTCCCAACGGAATTTTTCATTTTCTGCGTCCCAACATGCATTGTTTCCATCAGTTGCTTCACAGTTGTCATATCCTTGTTCTTCTTCAGTTACTGTTCTAGGTTCGTCGTCAGATCCACCACAAGCAGCTAAAGTTAATACAGCCATTAAAGTTACAGCTAATAATAAAACTTTTTTCATTAATTTATTTCCTCCTATAAAATTCTTTTTTTTTACTTCTAAATAAATTTTATCACAAAAAGTAAAGGCTTTCAAATTAATAGCGTATGAAACCGATATCACATTTACATAAAAATGTAAACGTTTGTCAAAAAAGACAAAAAAAAAGACTAGTCAATCGACTAGTCTAAATAAGTTTGTTCTGAACCGAGTATTTTGAAGTATACAAACATTGCTCTAATTGCATAAATTATAAAGAATATCATGCTTGCAAACCCTGCATTAAATAGTGAAATAATTGCTGCTAACAAAGCAGGTCCTGTCATCGATGAAATGATAATTTTATATGAATTTATATAACTTAATCTTTTGATTTTCGCACGATAATTCATCAACATAAATAACGATGCTACAACTACCGTGTATAAGGTTACTTGCACAAATTGTGCCATATAAATCATAACCAAATTCTCATCAAGTGTTGAATAGTAAACAGCTGATAATATATCATCTGTCGCAAGATCATAATGTTCTTCTCTTGAGACATCTGTATCCATTGTTTTTACTTGTTTGAAATCGAGTCCATCTAAGAGAGAATAATTCCCAACTAAAGTATAGATTTGTTCGTCTTCAATATAGTAAATCGCAACTGCTTCTTTTGTGAAATAAATCGTTGAATTTGTAAGTGTAATATCTTCAAAAGATTCAGTGTATAGAATATCGTAACCACTATAATTTAAATCTTCTTCAATGTTACAATTCATCATTTTTTCTTCAACTACACAATCAAGTTCATTTTCATATATCATTTCGAATGCTTCTTCAATATCTGATAACTCAGTAATAATATCTACAGAATTGATTCTTCCAAAGAAGTTCGGTGTAGAAATCAGACTAATGTTTATTAGAAATATTATGATAATTGCTATGATGTGAAACTTTGTAGATTTTAATACTTCCTTATTACTAAAGAACATTAATGGTATTGATTTCATAAAGTCACCTTCTTAATTGTTATCCTTTTTCTGCTCCTGATGTTAAACCTGCAACTACATAACGTTGCATATAGATTTGTACAATCATAATTGGTACTGCTAAGAATAATGCACCACTCATAAATCTTACAGGATTATATCCTGAAGAAACGGGATCTACTAACCTAAATAAGAATACAGCTACCGTTTGTTCACTTGGCATAATAACTGATGGTAAGATGTAATCTAACCATGGTCCCATGAAGGCACCAACAGCTATGAATCCTAAGATTGGAACTGCAAGTGGAATAATGATTCTAAACATTACTTGTAAGTTTGAAGCACCATCAATACTTGCTGCTTCATCAAGTGATTTTGGAATATTTCTCATAAATCCACGAACAATGAATGTGTTATAAGGAATACTACCAGCAACATAAATCATTGTTAATGCTATCCAGTTATTCGTTAATTCAAACTGTCTGAATAACATTGCTAATGCTAACATCCCCATAAACGAAGGGAACATTTGTAAAGCCATTAATGATAATAATACTTGTTTCTTACCTTTAAAGCGATATCTACTAAACGCAAATCCTACTAAACTACTAAATATTACAACTAACACAGTATTTAGTACAGCGATTTTAAATGTTAAGAAGAACGCCTCAATATATTCAGGTAATACAGCATCTGTACTTGCTCTATATATGAACAATCCATCTTCTACTGGATTATCTGGATTTCTACCAATGAAGTTATTCAACGACCATTGACTAAAATCAGGATAAATAGGTACTTGAGCTAATTGCGTTGTATCAGTAAATGAAGCACTAACCATCCATAATACTGGTGTTAATACGATAACTACCCATGTGATTAACCATAAATAAGCCAATGCACTAAATAAAACGTTTTTAAATCTTACTCTACGCATTCTATACCTAAACCATTCACCAAATGATTCAAACTCTTTTAATGTTTTATACTTATTGTATTTTGGAGGAAGAATAGATGCGATGATTAAGTAAATAATCCCACCACTTGCCATAACCAAATACATGATTGGTTGTGCTACTGATCCACCAATTGCGATACCTAAAACCATTGTAGAGATTAATAGAACTAAGAATGCTAATCGAAATACAAATGTAGGTACACCAGTATAATCACTAAATCCTTTTGATACACCAAATACTTTTGCTGATTCTTTATCTTTATACAATCTTTTGTTTTCCATAATTAGTCCTCCTCCCAGAATGATTTCTGTCTCGACAGAGTAATAATCGCAGTCATACTAATCATTAAGAAGATTAATATTGAATATACAGCAGCTAAGTTAAAGTTTTGCGTTGAACCTACAAAGCTTAACTTATAAATCCAAGAAATCAAAATATCTGTCATTCCTGGTTCAGCACCAAGTGCTCGTACTGAAGTTGGAACTTCTGCTGTTGGATACCCTGGTCCACCACCTGTTAAGAAGTAAATAGAACCAAAGTTATTAAAATTATATGTAAACGTAGTAATGATAATCGGAGCAGTTGCTCGTAATACCCATGGTAACGTAATGAATCTGAACTTTTGTCCTCCACTCGCACCATCAATATCAGCTGCTTCATAAAGTGACGTTGGAATTGTTCCAAGTACACCTGTGATTAACATCATGAAATAAGGGAATCCTAGCCATAAATTAACAACGATGATGATCGTTCTAGCTAGTTTATAGTTATTTGCATCATTAAGCCAAGCGATAACCCCTGGTGTTGTTTGGTCTAATAACCCAATATTTCTTAAAAATTCTTTTACTGTATTCATCATTCCTGCATCTACTAAAATTGAGTTCATAAGACCTCCATCTTCAGCAAATACTTGACGGAATAACATTAAACTAATTAATCCTGGAATAGCCCAAGGAACAATTAATATAATTCTCCAAAGTTTTTTAAACTTAACAAATTTACTTTCAATAATCAATGCTTGAACCAATCCAATTACATATACAGTAACACTTGTCATAAATGCAAAGAATAATGTCCAAACAAACACACTTCCAAAGAACTGTAAGAACTCTGTATTTTGGAAGACAAGTTTAAATGTGTCAAATCCAACCCATTCAATCGTATCAAACCCTACAACTACTCTTGAAGTCCAGTTTGTAAATGCTACTAAGAAACTGAATAAGAATGGTATAACTGTAAAGAATAAGATTAAAGTAAATGATGGAATAATAATGATATATGCAAAGAAATCATCCCATACTCTTTTTACCCATTCTCTAGCAGGTTCAACAGCACCTTCATTTTTTTGAATTAATACACTTGAATGATATGCATCTTTAATATTTCCAACCCATACAGAAATATATAATGTTGTTAACGTAAGTGCTATCACACCAAGTCCAAGTAAACTAGGCGAATTATCATAAGCTCTCCATGGAACGTTGTTATCAACCTTTAGTACTTTTAACCCACGATAACCAGATTCTAGATTATCTAAAATAGTAACTTTCCCTAAAGTAATTAAGCCCCATAAACCTCTCGTAATGTACCCACCATAATCTCTGAAGAAGAATAATCTTCCATCTTCACCTGCAGGTACAGCAGCTATTTCTCCTTGTAGTACATACTTATAACCACCTGTATTGTACTCAACTAATATAAGAATAGCGAATATCGCAAAAAATGGTATCGCTTTATACCACTGTTTATTCTTAACTTGTCCTGTACCTGGTAAGATTGCACTTAACAACCCACTAAATCCAGCCTTTGGATTATCTCTAAACGATACATAAATTCTCCAAGGGAAAAACAGAAAATCTAACAGTCTTATCGCTAACAAGAATACCTTGGTAATAATTCTAAATACAAAAAAGATTAATTTCTTTATTGCATTAACCAGATAAACAAGTGGTATCGATCCAAATACCTTTTCTATTAATCCCCAAAATTTAGAATCTCTTATTTTATTAACAAATCCTCCTAATTTTGTCTCAGTAAAGTTTTCGAATCGACCTGCAATTGCCTTACCAATATTTCGAAAAATACTTTCAAACAGATTTGCACCATTAATACTATCTTGAAATCTTTTCAGTAATTTCATAAAAACCCTCCTAATCTTTCTTATATTTATAATAGCATACCAATTCTTTCGTTGTAAACGTTTTTAACCTTTAAAAACTATGTAACGGCTATCATATTTTTCACATTATGAAAACCCTTTAATATGTAACGGATACCACATCGTAATTTCTTTGTTTATTTTCAAAAAACAGTTAAACTATAAATAAGAGGTGATAATTATGAAAAGAAGTTACTTATATCATAGGGAAAAATCAAACTATGCATATGCAGTATCAGAAACAAAAATTCATATACGATTCAAATCAGCTAGAAACAAAGTAAAAACAGTAACACTACTTTGTGGTGACCCTTTCAAATGGGAAGTAGATGAAGAAACAAAAGAATACAAATGGGTTGCTGCTACTTCAGAGAGAATCGAATTAATTAAAGAAAACAGTTCTATTAGTTATGATTACTGGTTTTGTGAAATAGATAATCCTACAAAAAGGAACAAATATGCTTTCATTATAAACAATGAATACATCTTTGGAGCGAGAGATTTATTCAATATCACAGACTACCCTGAAGAAGAATATAACCTATTTAATTATTTCAATTTCCCATATATTCACGAAGTAGATAGATACAAAGCCCCTGAATATATCAAAGATACAATCTGGTACTCTATTTTCCCAGATCGTTTCAATAATAAAGACAATCAATATAATGGCCTTATAGAATGGGAAAGTGTAACAGAATATCAAAACAACTTCTTCTTTGGAGGAAATATCAAAGGAATCACAGAGAAGTTAGAATACATGAAAAGTTTTGGAATCAATGGAATCTATTTAAATCCAATATTCTTATCTCCTACAGCTCACAAATACGATACAATTGATTACTTTGAAATTGATCCATTATTTGGAACAAAGGAAGATTTTAAAGAATTAGTAGATAAAGCACACAGCCTTGATATGAAAATCATGCTGGATGCTGTATTCAATCATTCATCACATCTTCATCCATTTTTCCAGGATGTTGTGAAGAATGGAGAAAAAAGCAAATATAAAGATTGTTTCTATATCTTAGATTATCCTGTTATAAATTATGAAGTTGATAAAAACGGAATGCCTGTTAAAAAACATGATATGAATGCAAAACTAAATTATGAAGCATTCGCATTCTCAAAAAACATGCCAAAACTTAACACAGAAAACAGCGTTATGAGAAAACACTTAATCGACGCAGCAAAATACTGGATCAAAGAATTCGATATTGATGGATGGCGTTTAGATGTCAGTAACGAAGTAAGCCATGACTTCTGGCGTGCTTTCAGAACTGAAGTGAAATCTGTAAAAGAAGATATCTTTATCTTAGGAGAAAACTGGGATAATAGTAACCCTTGGCTACAAGGAGATCAAATGGATAGTGTCATGAATTATGCATTCATGTATCCTATCTGGAGTTACTTTGGAACTAACATTAAATCAACTAACTATAGTAGTGAACGCTTCATTGAAAAAATTACAGAAACATTATTCGCATATCCAAAAAATATTATTGTGAATATGTTTAACATTATAGACTCACATGACACAGCACGTATTATGCATGTGTGTGATCAAGATATCGACTTAGTAAAACTAGTTTACTTCTTCCAGTTTACATTGCCAGGTACACCAAGTATTTACTATGGTGGAGAAATTGGATTAGATGGTGATCACGATCCTGACAACAGACGTTGTATGATATGGGATGAAGAAAGACAAAACAAAGATTTATTACACTTCATCACAGACCTTACATCAATGTATAATGAATACCCACAATTTAAATCAGCTGATTTTAGATTTCTAGATTATACAGATTCAACACTGATTTATCAAAAAGAAGATCTTATATTCTTGATCAATAAATCAGACAAACAAGACTACATCACTTTGTCTCATGATTACTATAACGTAATCACAGATGAAAGATATAGTGGACATCTAAAACTAAACAAAAAATCATTCTTAATCATAAAAAAATCTGAGGTATAATCCTCAGATTTTTTATTTCGTTGTAATATCAATAAGTTCGTTTGTATATGCATCTCGAAACTCATATTTTACTTCTTTACCACGTTCTAAGTGTAATATCATATAACTATTTGGCACATAGCTCCTGCTTCTACTTACACTTCCTGGATTAAAGTAATATACATTGTCTATTTCCTTTGCATAAGCAATATGTGTATGTCCAAACATACAAATATTATAATCATTAATCATTGCTTCTTCTTCTAATTTATGTGTTCCACGTCTCACATCATATTTATGACCATGAGTAATAAATATTTTGAATTCTTCAATACGTAATACTTGTTCATAATGGATTCCACCATCCATAGGATAGTTTCCTTTTACCATAATGATATTTTTACTTTGAAGATAGCTAAGTGGTAACTCACTATCCCCTAAACTAATATAATAATCACTATCAAGATTAAAGTTAAGAACACGCTCTAATAAATGTTTTTTTCGATGTACATCACTAAATACAACTAGTTTCATATAACCACCTCATTAGTATTATAACAAAAAAACACCAAATGGTGTTTTTAAAATACTACATCTTCGTTATTTGTTGCTTCTATACGTACTTGAATTACTGTAATTACATTATCTTCAGTACGAATAATGATACTTAAATTACTTAGTTCAAACTTGAACATTGTTTCAACTGTATTATTAACTGTAAAACTCTCGTTTTCAAATCGTTCTATTAATGTATCTGAATCAATCGTGTCACCGACACTATATCCATAGACATCAATAGCTGGATCTGTTGTTACGATATATGTGATAAAGTATTCGTCTAACACATCAGGATAACCACTTACTATATATTCAGTAGTTTCATTCTCATATAAATACATAGCAGAATCATCATTATCGATATCAACCAATGAGTACCCACCAAAACCTTCTATTTTTTTATACTCTGTCATATCAATATCTTCTTCACTTGTTAATAAAGGTAATATAAAATTACTATTTTCATTGAATTCTGCAACGATATCTCTGTTCGGATCAATATCTTCGTTAATATCAGTACACCCAGTTAGAAGTAGAATACTAAATAAAAGTACTATTATTTTTTTCATAACATCACCACCTATTTGTATTATACTACTGATTCTTCATATCTTTACAAAAAAAAGACTTGTTACAGTCCTTTTTTTAGTAATTAGATTTTTTTCTTTCAAAGTATGCTTTTGGATGTAAACAAACCGGACACATACCTGGTGCTTTTTTAGCAACATGAATATGACCACATACTCTACAGAACCATACAACTTCTTCTTCGCTTTCAAATACGATATCTTCTTTAATATTAGCTAGTAATTTTAAGTATCTATCTTCATGATCTTTTTCAATCTTCGCGATTTGACGGAAAGATGCAGCTACTTTTTTGAATCCTTCTTCATCTGCGATTCTAGCGAATTCTGGATATAATTCTGTCCATTCTTCGTTTTCACCTTCAGCAGCAGCTTTTAAGTTTTCAATTGTAGTACCTTCGATTCCAGCAGGATAAGTAGCAGTAATTGTTGCAACTCCTCCTTCTAGATGTCTAAAGAAGATTTTTGCATGCATGTATTCGTTATCTGCAGTTTCTTTAAAGAAATCTGCGATTTGCTCATAACCTTCTTTTTTTGCGATTTTTGAGAACATCATGTATCTATTTCTAGCTTGTGATTCTCCAGCAAATGCTTTTAGTAAGTTTTGTTCTGTTTGTGTTCCTTTAATTGACATAATAACCTCCCTATAATTTTTTTATACATATATATTGTAACACTTTTTAATAAGAATATGTATCTATAATTCTATTATATATAACTTTCTTAAACTAACCTGAAAATGAAATGAGATTCGCTATTCTATAGATATATACTATCTAAAATATTATTATAATTTTATTTTTGTAACTACTTTTTTTATGATATACTACAATTAAGAAAACGTTTTAGGAAATGGTGATTATATGAAGAAAATACTATTGTTAATGACAATATTAATGTTTGGCCTAACTTTGGCTGGTTGTACTGAGGAAACACCAACTGTAACTCCTGTTGAATGCGAGGCAGATCAAGAAGAGGTTAATGGAGTTTGTGAAGATAAACCACTTGTTTGTGAAGATGGTTTCATTAAGGAAAATGGTGAATGTGTTGAAGAAGCACCTGACCCTGTATACTGTATCCCTGGTTTTACAGAAGTCGATGGGAAATGTGTTGAAGATGAAGTTGAATATAATGGTAGTCATGTTGTTATTAGTGGGACTCAGTTATTTGTAGATGGAAACTTATTCCTAATAAAAGGTGTTTGTTGGAACCCTGTACCAATTGGTGGAACACATCCAAATGATATAGAATTCTTAGAAAATGTAGAAGCTGATGCTGATTTGATGCAGGCAGCTGGTATCAATGTTGTTAGAACATATGAACCAATTACTAATACTGCTGTTTTAGATGTATTATACGAACATGGTATTTATGTAATTAATACTGTATATAGTTATGGTGGAAACGCTGCTTCTAGTGTTGTTGGTGCTATTAACTCTACCAAAGACCATAAAGCAATTTTGTTTTGGGCGATTGGTAATGAGTGGAATTATAACGGACTATACAATGATATGACAAGTGCTGAATCAATTGATCGTATTAATGATGTGGCTGCAGTAATTAGAAACTTAGATGAAAATCATCCTATATCTACTGTGTATGGACATCTTCCAAGTATTACAATTGTCAATCAAATGCCAGATATTGATATCTGGGGTGTAAATGTTTATAGTGGTGCGACATTTGGTAGTTTATTTAGTAACTGGAATCAAAGAAGTGATAAACCAATGTTTTTAGCTGAATATGGTGCTGATGCATTTAATGCTGATATTGACAGTGTTGATGAGGAATCACAAGCTTACGCTGTGAAAACATTAACAAATACAATGATTAATTATAGTTCATACAAAGATTCTAGAAATCCTTGTTTAGGTGGTACAGTATTTGAATGGAATGATGAATGGTGGAAAGCAGGAGATCCTGACAATCAAGATAAAGGTGGTAGTGCTCCTGGATTTGGACCATATCCTGATTTTACATTTAATGAAGAATACTGGGGTATTGTAGATATCTATAGAAATCCAAGACAAGCGTATTACGAACTACAAGAAATTTATACAAATAACTAAAAAAGAGTGGAATCCACTCTTTTTTTATATTTTATTGCTTTGTAAGTATGTTGTTAGTTTCTTTAAACATTTCCCTCTGTGAGAAATTGCATTTTTTTCTTCTAAAGAAAGTTCAGCTAGATGCCTACCATCATCTTTCACAATAAAGATAGGATCATAACCAAATCCATTAGTACCTTTATATTCAGTTGCGATTTCACCATAAAGATAATCTTCAAAGAATACTGGTTCTTGATTTCTAAAGTAAATACACATCGTAGTAATAAATCGTGCATTTTTGTTCGTTTTATCTTTCATTTCTTGAAGAAGTTTCTTATTATTGTCTGAATATGATACATGTTCACCTGCGTAACGTGCACTGTATACTCCTGGAGCTCCGTTTAAGGCTTCTACTTCTAACCCACTATCATCTGCGATTACTGTTTTATTTAGGTAGTTTGACAGTTCTTGTGCTTTTTTTTGTGCGTTTCCTTTGAAGGTATCTTTGTCTTCGATGATTTCAGGAAACTCATCAAAGTCAAATAATGATAGTACAAGGTATCCAAGTGGTTCTAGACTATGCTTCATTTCTATGATTTTATGCTTGTTTTTTGTTGCTATTACGATTTCTTTCATATTATCACCTATTTATCTATGCTATAAAAAATAAGCCCTTAGGACTTATTTTTTTAGCCAATTGTTAAATTTCTCTAAGTCATCGTTTCTACCAACTAATAATAGTTGATCGTTTTCATTTAGCATGTCGTCTGGTTTTGGAATAATGATATCTCCGTTTCTTCTGATTGCTACGATGTTGATTCCGTATTTGTTTCTTACATTTAAGTTGATGATAGTAAAATCAATGATTTTTGGTGTAACGTTTACGATAATAAAACTATGTGATTCATTTAAATCAATAAAGTCTAATACGTTGTTGCTTATGATTTTACTAGCTAAACGACGACCACTTTGTTGTTCTGGTTGTATGATTTCGTCTGCTCCTAGTTTACTTACTACTTTTTCATGGTTTTCATCTTGTACTTTAACTGTAATTTTTTCTACACCTAAGTCTTTTAGTATTAGTGTTGTTAAGATACTTGATTGTAAATCTTTTCCGATTGCAACTACAACGTGATCAATACTTGCTATCCCTACTTCTTTTAGTGCTTGTATATCTGTTGTATCTAGTGTAACTGCATGTGTTGCAATTTTACTCATTTTTGCAATTCTTTCAGGATCTTTATCTATAACCAATACGTCTGCTTCTCTTTTGATTAATTCTTTTACTACGCTTTGTCCAAAGCGTCCCATTCCTATAACAGCAAAGCTTTTTCTTGCCATAATATATCACCCTTTATTTGTGTTATTTTTTCAGTCCTAAGACTCAATCTATAATACCATAATTTAGTTAAAAGTCAATGTTTTAGATGTCATATAAGTATGTTATAATTGTTTCTAGGAGGTGGAAATATGTTAAAGAACTTATTTTATGTTATAACATATATTGCAGCATTATTTATCACTTACGTTATTGTTATATTAATTAATGTAGCGAATCCTGAACTTAGTAATGAAACACTTAACTTATGGCTTCAAATAGGGTTTTCTTTTGTAGCTTTAGGATTGTTTGTTGGTATCTTTAAAACTTATTTAATAAGTCAATATAAGGATTTTAGAAATCGTATGGGTACGTTAGTTGCTTTAGGTGTTCTTGGATTCTTTATTATGTATATGATATCAATCATTCTAAATATTGTTATTTATGAAGTGATTGGAGTTACTGAACAAGCAGGGAATCAAGAAGCAATTGAAGGAATGTTTAGTGGTCTTAGTAGTATTGAATTAATTTTGTTTGTTATAACGATTGCGATTGTTACACCGATTGTTGAAGAACTTACTTTTAGAAAAGGATTATATGGATTCTTTGGAAAGTTTGTTATGTGGTTTGGTGAAAAAGTAAATCCTGAAGTAAGAAAAGATGAAAACTCAACTCTATTTAAAATAGCGAGTATCTCTGCGATTGTACTGAGTGGGTTAGCGTTTGGTTTTGTTCATGTATATGGTAGTGGAGACTATATTTTCTTAATCAGTTATGGTGGTAGTGGTATGGTACTTGGTGCGATTTATCATTATAGTGGTAGAAATGTTTATGTTACTACGATCACACATATTATTCAAAACTCTTTAGGTGTATTAATTATGTTTCTATTGTAATTGAAAAAGGCTCTATCTAGAGCCTTTTTTTAATGTTTCATATAAATCTAATTTGTTTGTAAGCATTGCAAGTTCTAATACATTGTATCCACCGTATTTTTTTTCGTAATCGACTTGTTTTGTTTGAATAATCTCAACAATTTCTTGATTTCCTACGAGTGTAGCGTAATAGATTGCGTCATCACCATTTCTTTCGATGTTGTAAATCGATGCATCGTTTTTCAGCAATCTTTCAACAAGATATGGTTCTTGATTCATGATTGCGTAGAACAAAGGTGAATTTTGAAACATGTCCTTATCATTTACATTTACGATATCGATTAAAGCATCTGCTTTATCGAATTCATTCATAATAATTGATACACATAATGGATTCTTCTTTAATTTTGATTGAAACTCTTTATCATTTTTTATCTTATTGAATAGTTCGACACTTTCATATTGATTTGTTTGTTGTGCGATGTCATATGGTGATTGATCGAACTTGTTTTTGTCATAACTTGTAAGTCCACTGTTCATCAGTATTTCAACCATTTCAATTTGCGGGTGTTCTACTGCTGTGTGTAGTGGTGTTGCTTTGTAATTATCCTTATTATATGGGTTTACACCTAACTCAATAAGGTATTTCATAATTTCAACAGTTGAATATAAAGAAGCATAATGTATCGTTGATTCTCCTCTAATATTAATTGAATTTATGATTGCACCACGTTTGATTAAATAACGTACTGCTTTGATTTTTTTACTTCTCACTGCAAATTGTAATGGTGAGGTTTTTCTTTCATCTACTAAATAGATATTAGCATGATAATCTAGTAGTAGTTTAATTACATCAACACTACCTTTAAAAGCTGCTTTGTGGAGTGGTGTTTCTTGTGTACTGTTTTGGAAATTAGGATCTGCGTTGTTTTGTAATAACATTTCGCTCATCTCACTATTTCCCATATAAGCTGTTATATGAAGTGGTGTTTCTCCGTATTTGTCCCCTACATTTGGATTACACTTCATTTTTAATAATAGTTCCATAGACTTGTGTGCTTTGTTTCTAGCTGCTAGATGTAATAATGATTGGTTCCTTTCATCTAACACGTTTATGTCCTTATTATCATTATAGTACTCAACAATGTATTTGGTATCGTTTGTAAGTGCTGCTATCTGGATGTTATTTGAGTTACCATTACCTTGTTGGAGATACTCTTCAAACATGTCATCACCTCCTGTTTGTTACTATGCTATTCTAACATATATGCATAAAAAAAAATACCACTAAGCGTGATATTTTTTTTGTTTTTAAAATTAATTATCTAACTGCTTCTTTTAAAACTTTACCAGCTTTGAACGCAGGTGATTTTTGTGCAGGAATTTCGATTTTTTCGTTAGTTCTTGGGTTGTGCCCTACTCTAGCTTTACGGTTACGTACTTCAAAAGTACCAAATCCTGTAAGTACTACTTTTTCCCCTGCTACTAATGATTCTTGTACTGCTACTAATGTTGCGTTTAATGCAGTTTCAGAATCTTTCTTAGTTAAACCAGAAACTTCAGCGATTCTAGCGATTAATTCAGTTTTGTTCATCGTTTGACCTCCTATAAATTTTTATCTGCCTTAATTATACCAATTAAATGGCTTGGTTGCAAGACTTTTTAACATTCTGAAAAGAAAAGACCACAATTTTATAAAAAATCGTGGTCAGTTTTGTTATTTCGCACAGTTACAATGTTTAGTCCTATTGTGTGAGCGTTTACTCATATGAATGTCAAAAATTACTCAGCCTTGACCTTTCTTGAAAGTAAACTTTTTAATGCGATATTTGGATCCATTTTATGGAATAAAACATTATATATTGCAGTGATAATTGGTAGCTCAATATCATGAACTTGTGCATACTCATAAGCTGCTTTACAAGTTCTAATTCCTTCTACTACCATTGTCATAGAATTTAGCGTTTCTTCTAAGTCTTTACCATGTCCGATTTTGAATCCGGCTTGGTAGTTTCTACTATGTACAGAAGTACAAGTTACCACTAAATCTCCAATACCTGTTAATCCCATTAAAGACCTAGAGTCAGCGCCGTAAGCGTTGTAGAACTTCTCCATTTCCACAAGTCCTCTTGTGATTAAAGCAGCTCTACTATTGTCTCCTAAACCTTTCCCTGCGATAAGTCCTGAAGCAAGGGCAAATATGTTCTTAAGTGCCCCTCCTAGCTCTGCTCCTTTTAGGTCTGTTGAGCTATAAACACGGAAATAATCTTCGTTATGAAATAGCTTTTGAACTGTTAAAGCATGGGCTTCATTTTCACTTGAAGCAGCAACCACAGTAGTAAGGCCTTTGATGACCTCTTCAGCGTGTGATGGACCACTTAAAGAGACGAATCCTTCCAGGTAATCTGAAGGTATCATTTCTGTGAAAATTTCACTTACTCTTAGGAAAGTTTCTGGTTCTATACCTTTTGCGGCATTGATAAATATTTTTTTCGATTTTAGGTGTTTTAGCATGTCATTTATGGCAATTCTCAGTACTTTTGTAGGTACTACGAATAAAATAATATCAGAAAATTCAATTGCTTCTTTCATATTTGTAGTTGCTTTGATATCTTCTGGAATATATTCATCTAATTGCTGACAAATATGTAATGTGTTAATTTTATTAACGATTTTTTCGTTTACATCATATACTAAAACATTATGTGAGTTGTCACTTAGTACTTTTGATAAAGCAAGTCCCCAAGATCCTCCTCCAATTACACTTATATTCATATTAATCACGCTTTCTTAATATTAATTTGATTGGTGTACCTTCAAAATTGAATGATTCACGTAGTCTATTCTTTAAGTATCGTTCATAACTAAAATGCATACAGTTTTCTTCGTTTACAAATAATACAAATGTTGGTGGTTTTGAGTTTACTTGTGTTGCGTAGTATACTCTTACCTTTTCACCATTATGTATTTTTGGTGGATTTACGTAGAATGCATCTAATATAACATCATTTAACACTGATGTTTGTACACGTCTACTGTAGTTTTGGAATGCTTCTGAAATTGCTGGGAACATTGTTTTTACACGTTGTTTTGTTAGTGCACTTAAGAAAATGATAGGTGCGTAAGTGATGAATTGGAAGTGAGATCTGATTTCTCTTTCCCAACGAATCATTGTGTTTGTATCTTTTTCTACTGTGTCCCATTTGTTTACAACGATGATAACACCTTTACCAGCTTCTGTTGCATAACCTGCTATTTTTTTGTCTTGTTCTCTAATTCCTGTTTCAGCATCGATTAGTACCAAACAAATATCTGATCTATCAATGGCTGATAATGCTCTAAGTACAGAGTACTTTTCAGCATTTTCATATACTTTTCCTCGTTTTCTTAATCCTGCAGTATCGATTACAACATAGTCTTGATCGTTATATGTGAATAAACTATCAATACTATCTCTTGTTGTACCTTCGATGTTTGATACAATAACTCTTTGTTCACCAAGAAGTGCGTTTGTCAATGATGATTTTCCTACATTTGGTCGTCCGATTAGACATAATCTAATACGATCATCTTCGTATTTTATGTCTTCAATTTGAGGTAGTTGTTTGACGATTTCATCTAGTAAGTCACCAGTTCCTACACCGTGTTTTGAAGATACCGCTATTGGATCTCCTAATCCTAGTGAATAAAACTCGTAAATTGTGTCAGTTAATGATATATCATCTGCTTTATTGATAGCAAGTACGACTGGCTTATCTGATTTATAAAGCATACGAGCGATATAGGCATCTTCATCTGTGATACCTGTTCTAATATCGCAAACCATAACAATCAAATCTGCTTCTTCAATTGCAATTTCTGCTTGGGATTTAATTTCGTGGATAAAAGGGGCATCGTTGAAATCGATACCTCCTGTGTCAATTATATTAAATTGTCTTGTTAACCATTCACCTTTACTATAGATTCTATCTCTAGTAATTCCTGGTTGGTCGTCAGTGATGCTTAATCGATCACCGATAATTCTGTTGAATAATGTTGATTTACCGACATTCGGTCTTCCAACTATCGCTACCGTTGGTAACATAGTACCACCCTATTTCTTAAACTTTTCTAGTTGATCTTTAAATAGATCCCCAAGAGTTGTATTAGATACTTGTTCTTCTGTTTCTAAGTAGTCTTCAAACTCTTTACGTTGTTTTTGTTCTACTAATTGCTTCATTGAGATTGTCATTTTCCACATGTTTCTATCAACATTTGTAACAACTGCTTTGATTACATCGTCAACTTTTAATACTTGTTGGATTTCTTGAACTCTCTCTTGTTGGATTTCTCCAATTGGTAAGAATGCTTTTACACCTTGGATTTTCACTAATGCACCGTTACTTTGTAATTCTTCAACTGTACCTGATACTTCTTCGTGAAGTTTTACTGTAACGTCTTTCCATGGGTTGTATTCTAAGTGTTTTTTACTTAGAGACATTCTTCTTGATTTTGTATCGATGCTTAAGATTTTAACAGTTAACTCGTTACCAACTTCAACTTCACCAGCTAAGTTTGTACGAGGATCCCATGAATAATCTTTTTTGTTGATGATTCCTACAACATCTCTTGAAATTTCTACAAGCATACCTGTAGCCATTTTACGGATGATTGTTCCTGTAACTTCATCTCCAACTTTGTTTGATGCAGCAAAGATATCCCAAGGTGTTTCTTGTAGTGCTTTTAAAGATAAAGCAATTTTACCTTTTTCTTTTGATAATACTTTCGCTTCTACAGATTGTCCTTCTTTTAAGATGTCTTCTACTTTATCATTTCTGTGGTGTGAAATTTCTGATCTATGGATTAGTCCTTGGTTATGTCCTAATTCCACGAAAGCACCAAAGTCCATAAGACGAACAACTTTCCCTTTTACAGTACTTCCTACTTCTAGGTTTTCTAGTTCTTCTTTACGTGCAATTTTTCTTTGTGCTTCTAATACTTTTCTATGAGATACTTTAATTTTCCCACGGTTGTTTTCAATTTGCACTACTTCTAGTTTTTGTCCAACTAAGTCTTTTAGTTCAACTCTTTCTAAAGCTGCATGTGAAGCTGGCATGAACATTTCAATACCATTGAAATCTAAGATTAGCCCACCACGAACTTCTTTTGTCACTTTAGCAGTGAATGTATTTTTTTCGCTAGCGAATTTATCAAACTCTTCGCGTTTTTCTTCTCTTAGGATGTCCCATCTTGATAATAGGATTTGTTGGTTCTCATCATCAATTTTTGTAATCTTTGCAGTAATTACGTCATCAACTTTGATGATGTCTTTACATGATTTGATTTCTTCAAGTGATAACCATTTTTTATAGATTACACCTTCAGCATAAGTTCCAAGATCTAAATGAACTGAATCTTCTGTTACTTCGAATACTTTTCCTTCTACGATCATACCTTGTCTGATCTTCTTCATGTTAATTTCCATTGTTTTCTACCTCTTTTATTTTGTTTGTTATTGTTTCAACAACTTGTTCAATTGTTAAATCAGATGTATCTAATATAACTGCGTCGTCTGCTGGTTTTAGTGGACTATGTTCTCTTGTTGAGTCATAGTGGTCACGTTGTGCTATCTTTTCCTTTAGAACTTCGTAATCAGATTTGATACCTCTTTTAATATTATCTTTATATCTTCTGTTCGCTCGCTCTACGATTGATGCGGTTAAGAAGAATTTGAAATCGGCGTTTGGTAATACTTTATAGCCGATATCTCTACCATCCATAACAATGTTGTTTGTATTTGCGATTTCTCGCTGTATTTTTACACATTGCTTTCGAATACTTAAATAAGATGAAACGAGTGAAACGTTGTTTGATACTTTATGAGTTCTTATTTTGTCTGATACATCGATATCATCCATATACAAGTTTCCATCTATGAATTTGAACTTTGTATTAAGGATTACACTTAATGCTTCTTCATCTTCTAAATCTAAGTTGTTTGTTATTGCTTTTAGAGTCATCGCTCTATACATAGCTCCCGTGTCGATATATACATATTGTAGTTCTTTTGCAATCAATTTTGCAATTGTGCTTTTCCCAGCTCCTGCGGGTCCGTCAATTGCGATTTGCTTATATCTCATAAAGTCACCTCATCTTTATTTATTATATCATAATTATATGTCTTTTCTAAGTTGTTTCAGTTCGTGTGGTTTTAGTCTTCTATGTTGTCCTGTTTTTAGTCCGTCTAGAGTAACTACTCCAAACCTAACACGTTTTAGTTTTAAGACTGGATGATTCACAGCTTCAAACATTTTTTTAACCTGATGATATTTACCTTCTGTGATAATGATTGTAGCTTGGGATGTTTCGTTTTTCTTGTTGTAAACGACATCTTTAATCACTGCTTTTTTTGTTTTGTAGTTATCAATTTTGATACCACTTGCTAAAAGCTTTGATTCTTCTTTTCTTAAGAACCCTTGTACTTTTACACGGTATTCTTTTTCTGTTTCATGTTTTGGTGAAGTCATTAAGTTTGTGAATGTTCCGTCATTCGTCATTAATAAAACACCTGATGTATCATAATCTAGTCTTCCTACAGGATAAATTCTTTCTCTTGTTGGAACCAAATCTAATACAGTACGTCTATCGTGTTCATCAGATGTTGTTGATACATAACCTTCAGGTTTGTACAACACGAAATACACAAATTCTTCCTTTGTGATTGCTTTTCCGTTTACTTCGACTAAATCTCTTGAAGACACTTTTGTCCCAAGTTCTTTCACAACGACACTATTTACTTTTACTTTTCCTTGTGTAATTAACTCTTCAGCTTTCCTGCGTGATGCGATACCAGCACGAGCTATTACTTTTTGTAATCTTTCCATAACTTTCACCTACAAGACAAAAAGAGGGGGGCCCTCTTTATTCTTCTGTTTCTTCTTCTATTGTCAAATGCACATAACTAATACGTCTGTCTTTGATGTCTTTGATTGTGAATTTTAAAATTAACACAGTCGGTTCATCATTGTCATGATCGTATGATGTGATTTCTTGACGATATGTATAAGACTCATCAACTTCTGGGATGTCTTCAAATACTTCATATAACCATCCACCTAGTGTTGAGTAGTGGGATTCAGGTTCTGTACCGATTTCTAATTCTTCAAAAAGATCTTCTAAATCGATATCTGCATCTATGCCGTACTTATTTTCCTTAATAGCTTGAATCATTTCGTCTTCTACTTCGTCGTGTTCGTCGTATATTTCACCGACTAATTCTTCTAAAGCATCTTCCATTGTAACAATACCACTTGTACCACCATATTCTCCACTAACAATGGCAATATGTGTGTTTTCTCGTTGTAATGTTTCTATAAGTGTATCCACTCTCATACTCTCAGTAACAAAGAATGGTTCTCTCATTAATTTTTTGATAATGACTTTTTGTCCTTTAATCAGTTTTGTGAAAAAGTCTCTTTCATGAAGTACACCGATAATTTTATCACGTGTTTCTTCAAAAACAGGTATACGGCTAAATTGATTATCAAAGAATATTTTCTTAATATCTTCAATTGAGTCATCATCAACATCTATCCCTATCATATTTACACGTGGTGTCATGATTTCATATACTTTTTTCTCAGATAAATCTAATACACTTTGTAGTAGTTCAGCTTCGTCTTCATCAATACTACCTTCTTCTTCCATCGTATCGATGATTGTTTCAAGTTCATCACCTGTAACACTGATTTTTTCTTCGCCATTTTCTTTGATAATCCAGTTCTTGATTTTCAAGAAAATCCATACTAGTGGTCTAAATGTTTGAATAATGTAATAAAATAAACCACTGATTCGTAAAGATATTTCATCTGCGTGTTGTTTGGCTAAACTTTTTGGTAGTATTTCCCCAAAGATTAATACAGTTATCGTGATTACGATTGTACTTACTACATCGGCAGTTACACCGTCTGTTTGTAGTAAACCTATAAAGAATCTAAGACTGGCAGTCGTTAAAGCAATATTAGCAAGGTTGTTCCCAACTAAAATAGTCGTTAATGTTCTATCATAGTTTTCAACGATCCATAATGCTTTTTTTGCTCCTCTTTTACCATCTTCAATATTTGTTTTTAATCTGATTGGGTTAGCTGATGTAAATACTGTCTCACTCATACTAAAGAAACTTGAGATCAGTAATAGTCCTAACATTAAAATGATTAAGTTTGTATTTATCGATATATTAAAAATATACAACCTGACGAGATCTTCCAATTCTGTTCACTCCTTAAGCGCGTTTATCATATTTTCCTGTATTTGTATTGATGATAACTTTATCACCAGGATTTACAAATAAAGGAACTTGTAATTTAAATCCAGTTTCAACAACACAGTCTTTTGTCGCGTTCGTAGCTGTGTTACCTTTTACAGCTGGTGCTGCTTCTGTTACTTCTAGTGTTACTTTTTCAGGAATATCAACACCTAAAATCTCACCTTCAAAGCTAATAACATTTACTTGGTTACCTTCGATGATAAAGTTTAATTGATATTCAATGTTCTTTCTTTCGATTTCTACTGTTTCATACGTTTCATCATCCATAAATACAATTGTATCACCCATTGCATATGAATAAGTCATTTTCGATTTATCGATATGAGCAGTCGCTACTTTTTCTCCTGCTCTCCAAGTTTTATCTACTACTGCACCACTACGTAAGTTTCTTAATTTACTTCTTACAAATGCTGGTCCTTTACCTGGTTTTACATGTTGGAATTCTATAACTAACCATAAGTTTCCTTCACTTTGGATAGTAACTCCAGTTTTAAAATTGTTTGTTGTAATCATATTCTCACTCCTAATCAATTTAATATTATATATAATATTATGTAAAAAGTAAACAAATTCCGCTTTAAATTTGACAAAATAGACGAATAAGCGCATAATAAAAATTGATAAATTTAAATATATTTTTAGGAGATGATACTATGCCTTGGTATACATGGGTATTTGCAATTGTAACAGGTGTTGTTCTTGGATTATTAATGAGTAACCGTAAACCGGCTAACAAAGAGGCTATTCATGTTGTTAATGAAAAAGATTTTAGAGACAATATGCGTAAAGGTCAACTTGTTGATGTTCGTAAAAAAGACGAATATGAAAAAGGACACATCAAAGGAGCAAGAAATTTCAATAAAAGACAGATTTTTGGAAAATATTCGAAACTTCGTAAGGATCAAGCAGTATTTATTTACTGTGGTAACGGAAAAACGAGTTCAAATTATGCAAAAAAACTAGCAAAAGACAACTATAAAGCAATCTATATTTTAGAAGATGGATTCAAAAAATAAATAAAGACCAAACAGGTCTTTTTTTATTGTTATGACTTGCAAAAAAATAGAATTCATATTATCATTGTTTCAAATACTTTGAACTACAAAGGAAGTGAAAAAATGGAATTTGCAACAGCAATAACATGTATGGATGGTAGAATCCAAACTATAGTAAACAAATATATCCAGGACAACTATAAAAAAGAGTATGTAGATACAATCACATTTGCTGGTCCTGTTAAATTATTAGCAGAAAATAAAAAAGAAGTCTTATTAAAGAACTTAAAATTTAGACTAGATATCTCAGTGAATGGACATGGTAGTAGAGTGATTGCATTAGTAGGTCACCATGACTGTGCTGGTATCAAAAGAACTGATACAGAACAAATTGCATATATTAAAGAATCAGTAGAGATTGTAAAAGAATTATATCCAACATGTGAAGTGTTTGGACTATGGGTTGACGAAGAATTTAAGCCAAATAAGTTATAATATATATTTATCTAAAAACTATTTCATTATTGAAATCTATATGTTATAATAATTTGACAATAATACTTGGAGGTAGATTTAAATGAAAAGAGTATTTTTATTAGTTACAGCATTCGTTTTAGTATTTACATTAAGTGCATGTAACGAGCAAAAAACATTAACATGTGTCGATTATGAAGACAACGTAATTTTAAAAGCAGTTTACGACAAAAATGAATTAACTGAATGGACTGAAGATGGTGTTTCACTAGAAGGTGAAGAATTAACTGCACTTAACGAAGGTCTATGGGAAATTTTTGATGGTTCTGGACATTATGAGTTAATGGAAAAAGTAAGATTATCTCACGATAATAATGCAGAGTATGATTCAGACAACGCTGAAGACAGTGAAGTTCCTGAAGAAGACAGATTAACTGAAGAACAAGTAGTTACTTGTGAAATAAAATAAACGACTTATAGTCGTTTTTTTATTACAAAAAAAAGACCTTTTCAGATCTTTTTATATGATTTTGTAACCTCCACTCATTTTCCATTCTTTCATTCTGTTGTACATATTTGATGGTAACAATGAGTTTTCATCTATGATTTTTGATGGTGTAAGGTTATTTTCTAGTTTGTTTACTACTTCTTTATCACTTAAAGCGATTCTACCAAGAGATAATAAATCATACCCTTTTTGTAAAGCATCTTCTGCTTTTTCTAAAGTATCAATTCCACCAACTCCAATTAATGGAACTCTATCATTAATCACTTCTGTTAAGTATTCATAGATTGGTTTCTTATCTTCAGGGTTTCTTATCGAAGTTTGATCATATTCTCTTAAAGAAACATGAAGGTAATCAATTGGTAATTTACATAATTGATGTAATAGGTTTTGTGTCTTATCTATTTTGATTCCATCAGGTGTTAACTCTTCAGGACTAAAGCGGTATCCTATAATAAAATCAGGATTCCCATAACTTTGTCTTGCACGTAATATGCGTTTTACTAGTCTGATTGGAAACTGTATTCTTTTGGAAGAAGATCCACCAAACTCGTCATCTCTTTTGTTTGTTGTTTTACTTACAAACTGTTGTACTAGGTATTGATTTGCGCCATGGATTTCCACACCATCAAAACCTGCTTTCATAGCTAATTTTGTAGCTTCTACAAAGTCATCTTTTATATCATATACTTCACTTGTACGTAGTTCTCTAGGTACAACGCAGTAATCATGTTCACATTTTATAGCACTTGGTGCAACTATGTCTTGTCCCTTGTATAGATTAGGACGATTCATTCTTCCACCATGATGTAATTGAAGGATCGCTTTTGCGCCTCCTTTTTTTATGCTTTCTGCTAATCGTTTTAGTGATTCAAGATATCTCACGTCTCTTGCTGATATTTGATTTGGCCATGCTTGTGCGTGTTTGTTTACTGCAGCTGCAGCTGTAATGACCATACCAAAAGTTTCTCCTCTACTTTCGTAATAGATTGCTTCTTCGTCACTCAACGTTAAGTCATCATTAGCTGAATATGTAGTCATTGGTGCCAAGCAAAGTCTATTTCTCATCGTATTACCATTTGGAAATGTAAATTCTTCGAAGACTGATTTCATATTATCACCTCATTCTTTATTATATAAAAAATAGTTTGATATTCCAAACGAAAAGAAAAAGAATAGGATTCCTATTCTTCTTCATACATTTCTATTATTCCTACAAAATCTTCTTTAAAATCTTTGTTTTCAAAACCTGTACAAGTTAATTCTTCACCTATACAATATAGTATTGTTTCGCCGTTCTTAGTGATTGAATAATTTATTTTTGTACCTGTAATGATATAAATATCTTCATCAATTTCTGTGGTTAGTGTTGTGTTATAACCGTAATTGATTTCAATGATATGGCCATTATTATTGATGTATCTATCATAATTATCGATTTCATTAAGATACTGATAAGTATCTCCGTTAAACATTACTTCTTTTGTTGTAGCTTCTTCTACTTGATCTTCAGTATCTGCACATGCAGTTAAAGTGAGAACAAGTAATAATATAAGTATTATTTTCTTCATGTTTTACTCCTCTACTACAGTTACAACTCTTGTCATTACTGTACTATTTCCTGAACTGTCCGTTACTGTGTATGTAATTTGATATACACCAGCAATAGATGTATCTACATTTGATACTGTTTCTATTGTTAGTTCCTCAGTATAATTATCCGTTGTATCTACACCTTCATCGGTATGTTCTGTGTTTATGAATACTGTATCTAACCCTGGATTCAGTGAAACGGAAGGGGCGATAATATCAATTACAAATACCATTCTTTGACAAGTGTATGTTTCGTTCTCATAAATATAGTCATACTCAACTAAATATTCACCTACATGCTCATTGTCTACAGGATTTGAAACGACGTTCATTTCGATTTTTTCTCCATCAGCATATAAGTAACAACGTTTGTTGAAATAGAATTCGTATACTTCGATTGTATCTCGTCCTGTTTGAAGTTGTGTGTACGGTTTGTTTAAATCGATACATTTTTCTTGTGTTGGATCTGTTTCACAATCTACTTCTACTGTAGTCGGTTCTTCTGTATCAACTGTGGTTGTATCATCACAACCTGATAGGAATAAAAGCATTATCAGTATTAATATCTTTTTCATAAGTATATTCTCCTATCATAATAAAGTTCTGGTTCAGGGTCAGTGCGATAAATATAAACATAGTAGTATTTTTTATATCCATTTAAACTATATACTACTTCGTATGTTCCAGGGATCATTATGTTTACATCATGTGTCATGTTCATCTTTTCTTCATTAATGAAACAATCTTTTAAATCTAATGTATCTGTTTCATTATATGTTGTAATCATTAAGTCGCATTTGATTTCTACTTCTTCAAGTTCTCTTTCTTTCTCTAAAACTGTAACATATCTAGTGATATAAGATTCATTTCCTGAACTATCAAATAACACATAATTAACTTGATATGTACCTGGTATGTTTTCATCTAAATCTGTATGGTAATAATATGATAACTGATTTGATACACTATCAATACCATTGATTCCACCATCAATCCATTCTTCTCCTTGTAAGACTGTATCTACTCCAGGAAGTAAGTAAATAGATGGAGGTGTTGTATCGATAATATTTACAACTCTTCTGATTTCGGTTAGATTGTTGTATTCATCATAAACACTATATACTACAATAAATTGCCCTATTTTATTTGTCTCATATAACTGGCTATATACTTCGATTCTTAATTCAGTACTATAGTTATCAGTCGCTGTTACACCTAAATCGATATATTCAGCTCCCGCTTCTATTGTTGTTTCATAGTCTCCATTTAACACAACTTCAGGTGGCGTTGAATCTGTGACTGTCACTATTCTTTCTATTGTTTTAACGACTTCATTATATTCATTAACTAACTCATAACTTACGATATAATCTCCAAATATTGAAACATCAATATTATGGACTATATTGTATGTATATGAATCACTATCTACACCTACAATTGTTGCTCCTTGATCGATATAATCTTCGTAAATTTCTGTGTTTGTTTCTTCTAAGCCATTTAATAAGATATCGACATTATCTATGATTTGAATATCGATTAAGAATCCATAATCAGCTCGGTATAGTTTTTGCTCTGAATGAAGGTGGACTTTAATAAAATCCGTTGTATATACTAATTGTATATTTTTTAATTCTTTTGAGTAGAATGTTTCGATTCCTTCACTTGTTTCTATTGTTAAGTAATCGACATCATCATATAATTCAAACAAATCGTTAAATGTCAGTATAACTTCTTCTGGTTCTAGATATTCGATATACCAAAATTTATCAAAGTTTTCATCATATGGATGTTCAGATTCTATAATGTTATTGAATAATATATCATATGTTGTTTCAAGTATTAACTCTTCACCTTCTTTTATCTTCACAAAGATACTTGAAACAGTATTATTGATTGATATAGCGTTTGAATCTAGTAATTGATATTCGTCTTCAACATTGAACTTGTAATACAAATCTTGTGTCTCTTTTAATCCTTGAACCAATACGTCATAAGTAACTGATGGGTGATCGTATAATGTTGTTGATTCAAGTGGTAAAGGGTCTGTCATAGTATCAAGCATTAGTCTTGGTGGTGTCGCAAAATCAAATGTAATGTACCCATCATGTATCGTAACATTATTGATTTTGATATTGATCAGTGTTCCATCACTATGAAAAATTGGCATATTTGTACCAAGTCCGGCTTCTGTGTATGTGTTACCAAGTGCAGCATCAAAAATGAATCCTGAACTATAGTTTTCTACAATGATTGGTTCAATGAAATCTGTGATTCCTGGACGGAACACAAATACTTCATTGACGCTTTCTAAGTTATCATTATACATTCCGTTTCTATTACCCATACCTTGATAATCTAAATCTACACGGTAAACAATCAATCCTTCTTGTCCCTGATCGATATCGTATGATTGTGCGTCTCTATACTCAAAATAAATATATTCGTTACTGTATCCTGTATCATAAACATAGTAATTACTACCATCTTCTCTGATTGGATATAAGGTGTATGTTGTGGAATCTACCATAGGTGTTGCTTCATCAATCCATCCACCATATTGATATTTCATATATCCTAGCATATGTTGTGGGACTGTTAGATTTCGTTCCATCAAGTCCCATATACCTACAGGATCTATTCCTTCGTCTTTATAGTAATGGTATAAATCTGGTGATCCAATCACATGAAACATTTCATGTGCTAAGGTACTTAATTCTAAGATTGAATATCCATTACCTAGTAATCCTAAATTATATGTATAGGCTGCCACTCCGTTAATTCTAGGAGCATCTTCAGTAAAACCTCCGCCATATTTAAATGTATATAGCTCCCATTGATGTGGCCAAAGTAATGTACTCCATTCGGTTGTTTCTCCACTTACTAATACTGTTAGACTGTCGATTTGTCCATCTTGATTAACATCTAAGTTTATAGAAGGATCAATTACTCCTTCAGTGTCAAAGTAGTCTAAAGCAGCTTTGATTAGCTGATGTTCTCTGTGTGATTGTTGTCCTGAGTTATAACCATTTGGATTTGTTTCACTATATGGTTCAAAATAAGACCTATCCTCTAGTGCTGTATAAAATAGTATTTGATTATTTTGCTCTGTTAACACTGTATTTACATTTAATTGATTATAACTTACTTCATCAAAATATCCCCATAATGAATTTGAAGTTTTACTATTAAAAAGGCTTGTGTAACTACCTAGTGAATTTGGTGCTTCATAATCTTGTTCATCGTTAAACCTGATAAAAATAACAAGATTTGTAATCTCAGATTCACCTTTTAAATCAGTTGCGTTTACAGTATGAACTGTAATTGTAGCTGAAATTAGTAGTAATAAAACCAGTAGTATTTTCTTCATTATAACCACCTCCTTATGTACTATTATATAAAAAAAAGAGTATTTTTAATACTCTTTATTTTGATGTTTTTTGATTTTCGAATTTAGTTCAAATATGAATTGTTCCATTTCTATAGGAGAAACATCAGTGTAGTTGTATTTTGATTTACCAAATTCTCTTATTCTTACTCGTTTTCTTGATAAGGCATAGTTGTTTTGTAGACCTTTTGCCTCTTGGATTGATTCTATATTTTTGTATTTGATTTTCTTGGAAAGAAACCATATTCTAATTTGAAGATAGTCTTCTTTTAGTTCGTAGTAGCCTACAAAAAGTATTGGTAGTATCAATACAGTTACGAACAAAGCTGATCCAAGTAAGATGAAGAAATCTGTTCCTTTTGTTGCGTATAACGGTATGTACATAGCAAAAACACTAAACAGTAATACAAATTTAATCCAGTAATCAATTTGTGGTTTAAATCTCATAAGAACCTCCTAATTATTAACTAAAAACTGATAGAACTTATTGTCTTTTGTTTTTAGTTTATTCATATATTCTTTAAAATTATCTGCTTCTATTTTTTCTTTGTATAAAATCATTTCCAGTGTTTCTCTTACTAGATGAACTTTGAAGTACTTCTTATTACTCCAGTCTGTTTGTAAGAAAGTAATTGTGTTGTTTAATGCTTCTAGTATTTTAGTTTTGTTGTAGCCTTTGTTTAGTTTATTTGTTAGATCTTCTAAATCAATAAACTGATTGTTTTTGGCTTTGTTTATAATAAATTTTATGTATCCAACCAGACAAGTTTGTCCATCACATTTACCACAATGGTTCTCTCCAAGACAAATGTTTTCAATATCTTGATACATTGATGAATAATAGTTTTCTAAGCGTGTAGCGATACGTTTGTATTTTGATATCTTAACTTTTCTGTCTTTGATTGCGTTATGTAGTAGAAATCCTGAAAGAGCGAATACTAGTAATGAAAATACTGTGATGCTCATTGGTGTAATGAGGTTGTGTGTTGTGTTTTCAAATAATTTGATGTATCCAAAGAGAAAGAAAATTGCTGAGGCTGCTATTTTGATATAGAACTCATCAATTTTACTACCTAATTTGATACCCACAAAAATTCCTAAAGAACCTGTAAATACCATACCAAGTACTGTTCCACATAGAATGAGAATTGGATATTGTGCATCTGTAGCTAGAATAATTGCTGTTAACTGTGTTTTATCTCCTAATTCACCAATGAAGAATGCTAAAGAGACAGTCATTATCGGTCCAAACTTTGATTTCGTTTCTTCTGAATCATCTGTGTCAATTTGTAAATTCCATACACCAAATAATATAAAACTTAATCCAGCGATGATACTTAGAGTTTCAATTGGTATGATTCTATATAAGTTTGCACCAAGTAGTACAGCTAAACTATGATTTAGTAAGGATCCAATAAAGATACCTATGATTACTTGTTTGATTTTGTATTTTGTACTGAAGGCCATTGCTAGTATTTGTGTTTTGTCTCCCATCTCGGCCATAAAGATGAGAAAGAATGCTGTTAGTAGTTCCATTTATTCACCTATTATCTTAAGTACTTTATTGTATGTATTTTCAAAATTATTTAAATCAACTTCTACAAAGTTTGGTTCAAATTGATTTTTGAAGAAAGTAAATTGTTTTTTTGCTAGATTACGTGAGTGTTGTTTGATTTTGTCTATCGCTTCTTCTTTTGTCCATAAGCCATCAAAGTGTTTGTATAATTCTTTATATCCAATTGCTTGTACACTGTTTCCTTTGATTCCTAATTTGTATAAAGATTCAACTTCTTCATATAATCCATTTTCTAACATAATATCAACTCTTTTGTTAATGATATTATATAGTTCTTCTCGTTCTAAAGTGAGACAAATCAACGTAAAATCATACATTTTTTTGTCTTTGTTTGTATTTTCTGATACTTTGTTTTGTTTTGATCTTGAGATTGCTTGAATGACTCTTTTTCTGTTGTTTTCATGTATTTTCAGTGAAGATTCATAATCTTTTTCTTGTAAGATATTATGAAGTTCATTATTAGATAATTCTTTGTATTTTTCTTCTAATGATGCGTCTCTTTTTGAGTCTTTGAAGTTGTAATCGTATAGTACGCTTTTGATATAAAGCCCTGTACCTCCAACGATGATTGGGGTAAGGTTTCTTTCTTTGAATTCTTCTATTTTATTTCGTACCATTTCTTGGTATATTGCAACACTGAAATCTTCATTAGGTTCAAATATATCAATTAAGTGATGAGGAATGTTGTCCATCTCTTCTTTTGTTACTTTAGCACTACCGATATTTAACTCTTTATAAACTTGTACACTGTCGCCACTGATGATTTCTGTTTGAAAATGTTTTGCAAGCATAATACTTAGTTTTGTTTTACCTATACCTGTTGGTCCTACAATAACTATCATTACATAATTCTCTTAAATAGTTTTTCAATTTCTGTTTGTGTAAATTTGATGATGACTGGACGACCATGTGGACAGGTATAAGGATTTTTGGTTTGTTCTAGGTCGTATAGTAGTTTATCAATTTCAATTCTGTTTATGTATTTGTTTGCTTTTATACTATGTTTACAACTTAGGTTTTTGGCTAGATTGTCTCTTACTTCTTTGACAGTTACATCTTTTTCTTCTAGGATATATTTTGTAATTTCTTCAGTGTAGATTCTTTCATATCCTTTTGGGAAATAATGTGGTACTTCTATGATGTCAATTGTGTTGTTTGTTGATGGAATTACTTTGATACCAAGAGGTGTAAACTTATCAAGCTTATCTGACAATTTTAATACTTCTTCATTACTTAAATCTAAAGTGATTGGTAGTAGTAATTCTGTTGTATCAACACTGACATTTCCAAACAGTTCTTGGTATGCCTCATAACGGATTCTTTCAGCTGCTGCATGTTGATCTATGATGAATAATCCTTCACTATTTTGAGCGATTAAATAGGTACCCATGTACTGACCAATATATTCCATGTTTGGAACTTTGATTGTATCTTCTTGTTTTATTTCAGCCTTATTGATAACTTCATTTGTTTCTTGACTCTTGTTAATCTTGTTATCGAAGTACTGAATGAAGTCTTCTTTTATTAATTTAGGTTTTTCTTCTACTGAAGTAAGGTTTAATTGTTCGAATTTGTAGTCTTCTTTCTTCTGTGTTTCTTTGATTTCTGGGATTAAGTTTAATCGTAGTAAGGTTTCATTAATAGTGTTTCTGATAAGTGATTCTAACATTCTTGTTTCAGTGAATTTAACCTCTAATTTTTGAGGATGAATGTTCACATCTATCAGTAATGGATCTAATTCAATTTTTAAGAAAACAATTGGATACTTTCCAATAGGAATATATGTTTTATATCCATCGTTTACAGCATTGATTATTTTATTGTTTTTAATCATTCTATTATTTGCGATCACTGTGACGTGATTACGTGATGATCGATTCACAAATGGTTTTGTTAGGAATCCTGATATTTTAAAGTATTGGTTCTCATTTTCAAATGAAACCATATTTTTTATAATGTCTAAACTATATATATTTGATAGTACTTTTAAATAGTCGTTTGTACCTGGTGTTTTAAATAATTGTTTATTATTGTTTGATAATGTAAACGCGATTTCTGGATGTGATAATGCGATTTTGTTTACGTATCCAACAATATAAGAAAGTTCAGTGTTTGTTCCTTTTAAGTGTTTTAAACGTGCTGGTGTGTTAAAGAATAGGTATTTAATTACCATTTCCGTACCTTTTCTAGGAGCATATGATCCTTCTTCTATTATATTTCCTTGTTTTAGTGATATTTTATATCCTTTTTCACCTGTAGATGAAATGATATCCATATGTGATACTGAAGCAATACTTGGGATTGCCTCTCCTCGAAAACCTAATGTACTGATATGATATAAGTCATGAGCAGTTTTTATTTTAGATGTTGCGTGACGTTCAAAACAAAGATACATATCTTCTTTTTCCATCCCGTCCCCATTGTCAGTAATCTTAATTTCTTGAAGTCCGGAGTCTTGTAAATCGATGCTTATTTTTGTAGCGTTAGCATCAATACTGTTTTCTACTAACTCTTTTACAACTGAAGCCATGTTTTCTACTACTTCACCTGCAGCGATTAGATTGCTTAGTTGATCGTTTAGTTTAATTATTTTTGCCATATGTATCACTTCTTTCTAACTATCATATTATATACTTTTTTATATAAAAAGTAAAAAGTAGATTTCTCTACTTTTTAAATAATTTAAGATACTCTTTAAATCCTTCTTTTACCATATCCTCAAGGGGTATGAATTTCATTGCTGCACTGTTTATGCAGTACCTTAGATTTCCATTAGGTCCATCAGGAAAAACATGACCTAAATGTGAATCTGGGTTTTTACTTCTCACTTCAGTTCTGATCATTCCATGTGAGATATCCCTTTTCTCAACTACAAGTTCTTCGTTCACCGGTTTTGTGAAACTAGGCCACCCACAATGTGCATCGAACTTCTCGTTTGATGAGAACAATACTTCATTACTAATAATGTCAACATATATACCATCTCTAAATTCATTGTGATATTCATTTTTGAATGGTGGTTCTGTTGCGTTTTCTTTTGTTACTTTATACTGAAGTGGTGTTAAATCTTTTAATTTATCTTTATAATCCATAATATCACCTCAATTAATTATATCAATAAAGAGATTTTTATTATCGATTAATGCATTATATAAAAAAAACCACAAATGTGGTTTTTGTTAAATACTTTGTAGATTGTTTATTTGTTGTACTACTGAATTAAATTTTTCATTAAGTACTTGGATTTTACCTTTGTTATCTTCAACTTTACCTTGGTAAACATCGTATTTATCAGGATACTTTTTGAATGCTGCGATACCCCATAATAAGATTAAAACAAATATTGCAGCAATACCATAATCTGATGGTTCTTCAAATGCTGATGTAAAACCATTTTCAATAATGTAGTACACTAAATAACCTAATACAGCTATAGAGAATAAAATACGTTTTATCCCTCTTGTTGGTGACTTAATTTCTACAGCTTTTGCTGCTTTTAATGCTGCATACGCATCATCTTCTTCTTTTTGTAGTTTGTTAATAAGATTAACATCCCACTTTTCTGTGTCTCTAGAGAATACTAATTTTATGTAGTTCGTTGTTGTAGTAACACTATAATCGCCATCATATCTACTTTCTAGCCTAGTGTCTTGAGCAAATATTTCTTGAGATGATACTAACTCCCATTTAAATCTCTGGTTAACATCTATAAAAAACTGTTCATCAGCTGGAAGACATTTAACCGTTTTTGATTCCTTCATAAAAAAACCTCCCTTTATTTGTTAGGAGACTATTCACAAAAAATATACACTTGTCCCCTTTTATCTATTTTAACATTTTTACCTTATTTTTACAAATAACGTCTTTTTGTCAAATAAAAAAGCTACATCTTAGTAGCTTTTATTGTGTTTCCTCAAAGTTAGTGTAATGAAAGTTGATTACTTTTTCGAAACTATATCGTAGAGATTCAGTTGTTACAGTTGCTGCTGTTATCGCATCAATATCACCTATTAAAGATCTTCTATTGTTTTTGTCTTAAACTGTAGATAGTATTCTTCATCTGCAATTTTCGCTCCTAATCCAGCAGTTTCATTTTGTCTTATTGTTTTATATCCAGTTACATTGCCTGATTCATCAAATCCAAACATGTATTCAACTGTACTTGAGTACCCTTGGAACTCAACATGATAAACATATCCTAGTCCTGAGAAATGATATATCCCTATGATACCAGTGTTTGATGGATTTAATCCTGTATCTAGTTCGTTAAATACTAAAGACGTTACATCTTTAGCTACTGGTAGTACATCATCTTTATCTTGATTCATCTATGAAGCTGTTTTGATTTCACAGTTTGCTTCAAACATGTTTTCTGTTGTTGTTTTTGTCGTTTCAATATAGATTTTGATTCCACCTGATAAGTTTACGATTCCTTCGTAATCCATAACAAAGCCATCTAGGTCTTCTCCATCTTCTATAAGAATACCGTTAACTGAATATGATAGTAGTTTCTCTTCGTCATATACGTAAACCCAAGTAAACTCTTCTGTTTGACAAGTTAAAGTACCTGGTTCAATTGTGTCAGTAGTATCTGGTACATTTACTTTTGCATCATTCTCAACTGGCTCTTCAGTACATGCTGCTAGTGTGTAGATTGCAAAAATAGTGATAAGTAATAGCATTACTTTTTTCATAAATATCATCTCCTTCTTTATAAATTATAGCACTTATTTACAAAGAAAAGAAGATACTAATATGTATCTTCTTTTGATTCAGTATTTTTGTGTAATAACCACATGATTCCAATGAATGCCAACAGTGCAACAAAGAAGATTACTTCTGGTAGCATTGCGTAAATCATAAGTGTTTGTATCATCTGTATATCTGAATTATAGTTCAGTACAACTTTGATTGCACTTGTAATATAAAGTAAGATATCTCCAGAGATAAATAATGTAAAAATAATTTTTATGTTTTTAGGGTAAGTGTACTCTTTTATTGTTGTGTCTTGTTGAAGATAAATACTAAAAACACTTGTTACAGCAATAATCAAGTAAAAATAGATTCTTGCATAGAAGAAGTCTCCAGCAATGTCATTGATATAACTTATAATATCATATTGATGATTAAAGCTAGTTTCTTGTATGTTTGAAGCGATAAGTTCAAATTGTGTATCAATTAAGTGTTCGAATAATAATCCCAGTCCAACAAATACTATGAAGAGTACTGCCATAGCAGTGTATGTTTTTATTTTGTTCATAGTTTATTTATGATTTTATTTAAAATGTTTAATGCTTCTATCGGTGTGATATCTTCAATAGAAACATCTTTTAGTTCATCTATGATATCGTTAGATACTGGTTCTTCTTTTTCTTCTTCATAATCGTCAAAGTTGAATAAGTTAATTGATACATCATCGCTTAGTTTTTGATGGTTAAACTCTAAATCCTTTAGTATTTTTTTCGCTCGCTTAGTTACTCCTTTTGGAATATTAGCAAGCTCTGCTACATTGATACCGTATGATTTATTTGTTGGTCCTTCTTTTACTTTGTGTAAGAATATTATTTTACCTTGTTCATCTTCAGCTGAAACATGAACGTTTTTCAACTTAGATAATGATACTTCTAAATCTGTTAGTTCGTGATAGTGTGTGCTGAAGAATGTGATACAGTTTATCTTTTCATGGATGTACTCAATAATTGACTGAGCTAGAGCCATACCGTCATATGTAGCAGTTCCTCTACCGATTTCATCAAAGAGGATTAAACTATTTTCTGATGCGTTTGTTAGGGCGTTGTATACATCTAACATTTCAACCATAAATGTTGATTTACCACTAACTAAATCATCAGCTGCTCCAATACGTGTGAATATTTGATCAAACACAGGGAGCGTTGCTTCTGTTGCTGGTACGAAAGAACCTATTTGGGCTAGAATTACCGTTAAAGCCATTTGTCTCATATATGTTGATTTCCCACTCATATTTGGTCCAGTGATTAATAAAATATTTGTCTTCTTGTTTAATAAAACATCGTTTGGAACAAACGTTTCATCTACCAATACTTTTTCTACTACAGGGTGACGTGAATCTATGATGTTCACTTCTTTTTTATCCGTTAGCCTTGGTCTGATTAGGTTTAAATCTTCACTGATAATTGATAGTGAAATCATCATATCTACTTCACTGATTAAGTTCGCATTCTTTTGAATGTTTTTAATATGTGTTTTACAAATATCTCTGATTTCTAAGAATAAATCATATTCAATTTTCACAGATTTATCTTCACTTGATAAAATAACTTGTTCTTTTTTCTTTAATTCTTCTGTGATATATCTTTCACTGTTTGAAAGTGTTTGTTTTCTTGTATATCCATATTCTTCTTTAATATTTTCAATTTGGCCTTTTGGTACTTCTAGGTAGTATCCAAACACACGGTTGTATCCTATTTTCATCTTCTTGATATTGGTTTTCTCTTTTTCTTGTTCCAGTAAGTTTTGTAGCCATTCTTTTGAATTTAATGAAGCTTCTCTTAGTTCATCTAGCTCTTTGTTGTAACCTGTTTTAATGATGCCACCTTCTTTGATTGTTAAAGGTGGTTCATCTTCAATTGAAGACTCTAATAGGTTATACAATTCATCTAATGCATCTATGCTAGTTGATAAGAATGAGGTATGTTTATTGTTTAGTTCTTCTAGTTTTTTCTTCAGATTTGGAAGAATAGATAAACTTCTTCGTAGTTGTGTTAAATCTTTAGCATTTGTATTTCCATAGCTAATACGACCTACGATTCGTTCTAAATCATATACATTTTTAAGAAGTTCTTTGATTTCTTCTTTGATAATAAACTCTTTGTTTAAAGTGTCAATTGTGTCATATCGAGTAATTATTGTATCTTTGTTTACAAGTGGACGTAGAATTTGTTTTTTTAAGTATCTACTTCCCATTGCAGTTTCGCATTTATCGATTAACCAGAATAATGATCCGATTCTATTGTTTTGTCTAAGTGTCTCTGTTAGTTCTAGGTTTCTAACTGTATTTGAATCCATTCTTAAATAAGAACTTGCCTCTAATACTACAGCTTCTTTTAGATGCATTAATTCTCTTTTTTGTGTTTTTATAATATAAGATAATAATCTTTTATATGTTTTTTGTTCTTCTTTTGATGGTAGATTGTTATATAAATGTTTAAACACAGTAGGTACTTCAGTATCATTATTAATTGATACTAAAACCCCTTCACTTTTGATGTATCTTTCTAAGTGTGATTCATCAAAATAGTTAGATATAATAATTTCTTTTGGATTAATTTGTAACAGTTCATTAATTAGTATATTTAGATCTTTTGGTAAAGATAGTGAATAACTATCTCCAGTAGCAAGATCTAGATATGATACTGTATAGCTTTCAATATTGATTCCAATGCTTGCGATATAGATTAAATCGTCAGTTTTATTTTCCATGTATGTTCCTGGAGTAATTAATCTAACGACATCTCTTTTGACAATTCCTTTTGCAACGGATGGATCTTCTACTTGTTCACAGATTGCGACTTTATATCCCTTTTGGATTAATTTCTCAATGTATCCTTCTGCTGAGTGGTGTGGGACACCACACATTGGGATTCTTTCTTTTGTTCCTGCGTCTCTTCCTGTTAACTGGATTTCCAGTTCTTTTGATGCTAAATAAGCATCACTGAAGAACATTTCATAGAAGTCTCCAAGTCTAAAAAAGACTATAGCATCGTTATAGTCTTCTTTTATTGTTAAATATTGTCTCATCATTGGAGTATATTGTGATTTATCTATGTTTTGCATAACATCACCTGTTGTTTCTTTAGAGTAGTAATAGAGCTCCTGCTGCGGCTCCTCCTATTATAACAACAATTCCTAAAATAATCAGTAAATTTCTTAACTTTTTACTTCTTTCTTCAGCAACCTTTGCTGCAATCTCATCAAATTTTAATTGATATAAGTATTCTTCTATATTCATTGAAGCAAATACTTTTAATGAACTTGTGTACATTGGCTCTTCTTTGGCTGGCATTTTAATTAAGATATATTCGATCATATCTGATTTCTTTAATTCAATCGATACATTAATCTTTCTTCGTTTTGCGTATCGTTCAATTTCAAGAATTGACTTCTTAGAGATCTCTTGAATTTTTTCATCATCTAAGTTCAGTTTTAAAGCTACGATATCTATAAGTTGCTTCTTATTGATACGTCTTGGAATTTCAACACCATAATGCTTCCCTAGCTCTCTTAGTTCAGTAAGTGTTGTTGCTTGATTAAGAACATCTTTCGCTTCTTCTATAAGAGTTCCATTGAAATACCCTTCTGGCTCAAAGAATACTTCTTCAAAGTTTGCTCTCATCTCTTCGTAAGTCTCTTGATTTTCTTTAGAGTACTTTAAAGTTAAATTTTGAAGTTTTACAAATTCCAAGTTATTGATACCTAATTCTGTACGATTTCTAACAATGATATCCCAAAAATCTTTTTTATATTCGTTCACGTTAATTCTCATTTGATAACCAAATGCTAATTTCTCTAATTGGAAAATAGTAAATTTATCAAAATAACGTAATCTGATTTTCATTTCATCTGAAAACTTGTTAGAAGACTCTGCATCAGCAATTGCTGGCGCAATATTTTTTCTAATTAAAGCTTTATGAAAGTAATAAGGTAAATATATTTCCTTATTCTTTAAATACTTTACAATTTCTTGAGAAGGTATTACTGTAAATGACTCTATCAATTTAGAGATTTTTACCTTTTTTGAATATAGAAAGATAAATTCTTCTTTCTTCACGCTTTTTTTAGCCATATTCATCACTCCTTACCAGTGTTTATAGAATTCATTGTAATTATAATACATAATGTAAATTTAATCAATAGGAAATTGCTTAAAAAAGGCGTTTCCCACTAGTTGCCAAAAAAAATATGGATATTTGACCACTAGTCTATATCCATATTTATCTCTTCTGCTATTATAGTTTGTATCATTTGTAAATCATTGTTTATTGACTCCAGTAAATCTAAGTATTCTGACATTAAAACGTGGTTTTGAAGCTTTGCAAAATGATTGTTATAAACCTCTTCTAAATCCCTTAGTTTAGGTGATTTTTTGTGTTTTGCCTGTACCAATTTTTTTTGCAAACCCTTTAAAGTCACATAGTCTTTTTGGAGTATTTTGTCTTGGTCAATTTTTTGCTCTAATTCTTGAAATCTTTGAACTGTATTATCTTGTTTTAGCAATCTAATTAGGTGTTTTAAGTTATCCAACTTGCTCACCTTTTAAAGACCATGTTTTTACTTCAGTTATTCTAACTTCTACGATTTTACCGATTAAATCTTCATTTCCTTTGAAGTTTACCAGTTTATTATTTTCAGTATAACCAGCTAATATTTCATCACTGTTTTTACTAACGCCATCTACTAGAACCTTCACAATTTTGTTATCAAAGCGTAGATTTCCTCTTAAGTATCCATCATTTACTAATTCATTTAGTTTATATAATCTTTGTTTCTTTTCTTCCATTGTCATATCATCTTCGTACTTCGCAGCTGGCGTTCCTTCTCTAGGAGAATATACAAATGTGAATGCTCCTTCGAATTTACATTTTTCTACCAAATCTAATGTTTCGTTGAACTGTTCTTCTGTTTCACCTGGGAAGCCTACTATAATGTCAGTTGTTAATGATGCGTTTGGAATGTATTTATAAATATTGTTCACAAGTTCGATGTATTGTTCTTTCGTGTATTTACGATTCATTCTTTTTAGTACTTCGTTTGATCCGCTTTGTACAGGTAAATGAATGTAAGGCATTAAGTTCCCTTGTTTGGCAAGTACTTTAACTGTATCTAAGTCGAAGTCTTTTGGGTGTGAAGTTGTAAATCTTACACGATCTATATCCATTTTGTTTAAATCTTCTAGTAAGTTACTAAACTTATATTCTGACTCAGTAAAATCGTTACCATAGCTATTTACGTTTTGTCCTAATAGAGTTACTTCCTTGTAACCTTGATTGATTAGTTCTTGCACTTCAGCTAAAATATGCTCGCTTTTTCTTGAACGTTCTTTACCTCTTGTATAAGGAACAATACAGTACGTACAGAATTCATCACAACCATACATAATGTTTACCCAAGCTTTTTTTGTGTTTTCTCTTATCTTTGGCATGTTTTCTATGATGTTACCTTCTTCACTAAATACTTCTATTACTCTCTCTTTGGAAAGAACAACTGTTTCAAGATATTCTGGAAGTTTATATATATTATGTGTTCCAAAGACTAAATCCACATATTGGAATTTATTTAGTATTCTATCTACTACTTTTTCTTCTTGTGGCATACATCCACTAATTCCTAAAATTAAGTCAGGATTGTTTTTCTTGTATTGTTTTAGTCTTCCTAACTCCCCAAATACTCTGTTTTCAGCATTTTCTCTGATTGCACATGTATTTAATAAGATTAAATCAGCATCTTCTAGTTTATCTGATTCTGTGAAATCTAGAGCTTCTAAGATACCTCTGATTTTTTCTGTGTCAGCTTCATTCCCTTGACATCCGTATGTTTCAATTTTATATGTTTTTCCTTTTCCAAAACCTTTCATTAAAAAGTACTCGTTAAAATCAATCACTGCAGTTTCAGTTGATTTTCTTTTACGAGCGTCTTTAATTGATGGTTTTACAAAATATTTACTGTAGTCTTTTTTCATGTTTCTCACCTTTATTTAAATCAATATCTACTTATCATAGATATTGATTGGTTTTATTGTATTCATAACTGTATCAATAATAACAGCATTTAATTGTAATTCTTTTGCTTTTGATTCTTCGATTCTTCCTGGCATATGTGTAATGAATTTATCTACGATTAGATCTTTGTCTGCACCTAAGATTCCAAATAATGGTCCTGTCATTCCAATATCTGTGATATAGAATGTACCTTTAGGTAGTTTCATTGCGTCTGCGGTAGCCACGTGAGTATGTGTTCCTAATACTGCAGTTACTCTACCGTCAACATAATGTGCAAATGCTAGTTTTTCACTTGTTGCTTCTGCATGAAAATCAATAAAGACATAGTCACTATCAATCTCTTCTAAAATCTTATCTATTTCTGTGAATGAGCTTGGTAATGCATCTCCCATAAAGATATTCCCCATCAAGTTTACAACAGTTATTAGTTTGTCGTTGTATTTCACTGTGATATATCCTTTTCCTGGAACTGCATCAGGATAGTTTGCTGGTCTGATGATTTTTGATTCATCAATAAAATCCAGTAGTTCTCTTTTTCTAAACGTATGGTTTCCCATAGTAATTACACTTACTCCTAAAGTCATAAGTTCTTTGTATATTTTTTGTGTGATTCCAAATCCTTTATCTACGTTCTCACCATTTAAAAAGATTAAGTTTGGTTTATGGTCTTGTTTTAGTTTAGGTAGATATTTCCTTAAGGCCTCTAGTCCTCTTGTTCCATATACATCTCCAAATACTAATACTTTCATATAATCACTCTTTTCTAGGTATCTTACGATACGAATTAATTGTATCAAATCACAACTATTTGTCAAACGATTCTTCTTGTCTTATAATTAGGATAGGAGGTAGAATAATGATTAAAGTGGATATGATAAATAATGAAAGTGAATTTTTAGAACATACACAGATTATTAAATTACTGAAAGACCAAATGGAATATATCGGTTCTCCAAAAACAAATCAAGAAATAATGAATACAATAAGATTATCTTTTCAAACACAAAACACGAAACTTATGGTGATAAATGATAATGGACATGTACTGGGATTTTGTTTCTTTAATATCTCTATAGGTATGGAAAGTAATGGAAAATATCTGTGGCTGAATGAGATGCATATTCATAGTGAGTACCGCGGAAAAGGTTATGGAACTCTACTATTTAATGAGCTTACAAACTGGTGTAAGGATAATAACATTGTTAAGATTATGGGTATTGTTGAAGAAAGTGAAGTAAGAACTCTTGATTTCTATAAGAAACAAGGAGTTACTGTGAACAAAGAGATTATATTCAGTAAGGAATTATAAACAGATTGCATATTCAATCTGTTTTTTTATTTGAAATAAGTATATTTATTTAGAAATTATTCAATTACTATTGACACAAGTGTAAAGTTTATTATACAATGCGATTGTAACTTAAACTTTACATTCAAAAAATTAGGAGGTCATTATGACATATCAAGAAAAAAGAAGTTATATACAGTTTATGGGAAATATTATTGGGTTTATAATATATATGTTTTACCTAGTATCAGAGACAAAAGGTATTCAAGTAGGTATGATTGAATTCGGTAAATACGTTCTGCTACTTGTACCCGCTTTGGCAATCGTTCAAATCATTGTGAAGATTATATTTGATACACTGAATAGAACTAGAGAGAAAAAGGAAGATGAAAATCTGAAGGATGAGTTAGATTATATGATTGAATTAAAATCTCTAAGAAACTTTTGTTTCGCGTTTCTAGCTAGTTTCTTCATTACTCTTTCACTATTTTGGCTAGGTGTAAGTATGATTACTTGTTTATACGTTATGGTATCAGGGATATTTGTTGCTGGAAATGTAATTGAGTTATCTTATATCTATTATTATAGAGTGGGATCATAGTTATGAGTAAGAATAAAAGTGGAATAAAAAATATTGTAAAAGAGTTAAGAAATGAAAATGATCAAATGTCTCAAACTGAACTAGCTAGAAGAGTTGGTGTCAGTAGACAAACAATCGTATCTATTGAAAAAGGTTCATATTCTCCATCATTGGAACTAGCATTTAGAATTGCCTATGTATTTGATAAGTCTATTGAAACAGTTTTTATGTTTGATAAGACCGTTATGAAAGGAAATTAGAAATGACATACAGAAAAAATCAATTATTAGCAGGTATATTATATGTATCTTTATTATTTGTTGGACCATTCACATTATTAATCATTCCTGAGAAGTTTTTAGGACAGACTAATTTAGTTGAATACATCAGTAACAATCAACTATTAGTCATTGCATGGATATTAGGTGATTTATTAATCATCTTCATAGAAGTTGTTTTAAGTACAACGTTATACAAAATATTCAAAGAGGTAAACCAAAAACTATCTTTAATAGCTTATCTATCTAGATTAGCAATGGTGGTTATCATGTTTGCAAATGTATTATTATTACTAAGATTCTTAGGTGGAGCATCTTTAACAAATGAATCTGCAGATTCTATATTATCAATACATCATTCAGGTATTTATGTTTGGGAAATCTTCTTCTTTGCACATTTACTCTTATTAGGATATTTAGTTATATCTAAATTCATATGGAATAGAGTATTTGGATATGGATTAATGATTGGTTCATTCGGGTACTTAATAGATCCAATCCTATATTTCTTCAAGATTGAAAACAACATAATATCATTTGTTCTTACACTATTATTAACTATAGTTGCGATTACTGAAATTAGTTTTGGTATTTACTTAATGATAACAAAGAAAGACATTACAAAAGCATAAAAAAAGCCATTCAATGAATGGCTTTTTTACTTATTTCTCTTATGCAATTTTATCTTATACATTTCATAATCAGCTTCTTTGATGAAGTCATCAATATCTGTTGAAGTCTTAAATTCTGCATACCCCATAGAAGCTTTTAAAGGTAGATTGTAATCGTATTGTTTCATCCTTTGCTCCAACAAGCTATATAGGATTTGTTCAAACTGTGGTGGGAAATTACTTGCATATCCTTCAGCGAAAACAAAGAACTCATCACCATATAAGCGATATACATATACGTTATTAAATGGTAGTGATGCTTCTCTTAGCGCTTGAGAGAATTCGTACAGCACTTGATCCCCTGCACTATGTCCATAAGTATCATTGAACTTCTTGAAATTATCTAGATCAAAAAACAATCCAATACCAGGTTTTCTTTTTTGCATATCTTTATGAAGTTTTCTATTATTCGATAATCCTGTTAACTCATCTTTATTGGCAAACTCTATTTGATGTTTTTCATTTAAAATACGCTCTGTAATATCAATAATTATTCCACCAATTTTCCTTGGCTCACCATTTTCATATCGTTCTTCAATCCTAGATGAAGATAACATATAATACTCTTTGTTACTCTTTAAGTTTTTCACTTTCAAGACATGGTTGTCAGTTCCTTCAATTTCTCCACTTAACAACTCGTTCATCTTGTCCTTCACATGACCTTTATCTTGTATTTCTGATTCAATACCTAGAAGTGATTTTTCAAAATCTTTTGAATCAAAATATCCATTTTCTTGTCTCTCTAATCCAAGTAGATTTGCGTATATGTCATTGGCATCAAAATATCCAGGACCATATTTATCTACATCGTAGAAGAAAACTCCTATTTGCCCAGATTGAATTGCGAACTCATATATTTTATGTGTATACATGAATTCCTCTTGTTGTCTAAGTTCTGATATATCATAAATTACTCCACCGATATACTCAGCTAATCCATTAGGAAATCTCTTTAAAACCTTCACATCTACTTTCAACCATTTTCCATTAAAGAACCATTCATCTGTTAGTTCTTCTAACTCTCCACTAATAAGCATATCGGTTCTTCGAAAGAATCCATGTTCACGTATAAGAACATTATCACCTTGAAACTTATCAGCATGTCTTGTAAGTAAATATGTTTTATCCTGCCTAACAGGAATCGAAAGTAACTTGGCAAACTCATCTGTGGCATATACATTGTGCTTTGTAATATTAAAGTCTATTATGAACTTTCCAATATTTGAACTTAGTTCGAAAATTTCAAACGAATCTTCATAGTCGTCCATAACATTATCATATATCACATTTCGCGTATTTAAGATTTTGAAGTTGGCAATTCTCACATATACAAAACAATTATCACACTTCACATAATCTAATCCAATCGAAAATGAATAAGCAGTGTCTTTATCAAGATCATTACTAACAATCACCTGATCTAAACTTGTGTTTTTCTCTTTGAAAACATCTTTGATTTTGTTCTTAATACTTATGTAATACTTCTCATTAGAAAAAGTATCGCTAAGAAATAGTTCTTTTACCACATCATCAAACGATTTTAACTTTTCACTTTTCATCATTACTTCATGAAGATTTTTTGATGTACCTTTTAACTGTAGATCCTCATCAATTTGAAATGAATTTACATTTTTATCAATAAAAATATCAATTATTCTCATAAAATCACCTAACCTAATTATTTTCAACCTAAGTTGTCACACAAATAATATGATAGTTATTACTTTGTAAAAACAAGTGAGATAAGAAAAGATATACATATTTCCTATCTATATTTCATTATAACATATTTCATCTATGAAAACGCATACTAAGAATAAAAATGCAACACTGTGGTAAAATAAGAATACATATATATATCATTAATAAATGATATGTAGTTTTAAGGAGTGTATATTATGGTAACATCAACAAGATCAAATCAAGATATTTCTGTTTCGAAAGCAATCCTTAATGGACTTGCTAAAGAAAAAGGACTTTACGTTTTTAAGAATGTAAAAAGTTCTTTCTTTCAACCTACATACACCACACTAACTTATAATGAACTAGCAAAAAAGATATTAACAGAGCTTACTGATTTTAATGAGAGTGAAATCGATGAGGCAATTAAACTAAGTTACAACGAAAAAACATTTATGCCTGAAGTAGTTACATTAAAACCATTTGATGGGTTTGCTTTTTTAGAACTATACAATGGAAATACTTTCGCGTTTAAAGACTTAGCATTATCAATGCTTCCTAATCTTTATAAAATCGCAAAGACGAAAAATAATGAAACAAAGAGAACAGTAATCCTAACAGCAACATCAGGTGACACAGGAAGTGCTGCTTTAGAAGGATTCTCACAACAAGAAGATATAAAGGTAATTGTTTTATATCCAACAAAAGGAGTTAGCGAATTCCAAGAGTTACAGATGAATAACTCAAGTAATAAGAACTGTCTTGTATATGCGGTTGACGGTAACTTTGATGATTGTCAAAACATTGTAAAGAAATTACTAGTTGAATCTAAACTAAGCAATACAACACTAAGTTCAGCTAATTCGATAAATATAGGTAGAATCATTCCTCAAATTATTTATTACTTCTATTCATACTATGAACTTGTTCGAACAGGGCAAATTCAAATGAATGATACAATAAACATCACTGTTCCTACTGGTAACTTTGGTAATATTTATGCTGCGTATCTTGCAAAGTCTATGGGTGTTCCAATCAAGAACTTAATCGTAGCTTCTAATAAAAACAACGTTCTAACAGATGTGTTTAATAAAGGTATCTATAAATCTTCTCAATCTTTAGAAAAGACAATTTCTCCATCAATGGATATTCTAGTTTCAAGTAATCTTGAGAGATACATTTTTGATTTATATCATCAAAATTCTGAAAAAGTGAATGAGATTATGACTTTATTTTCTAGTACCAAAGAAGTTTCATTACCAATAAAAAACGATTCAATCTTTAAAGCCTATTATGCAACTGAAGAACAAACAAAGGAAACAATCAGAGATACATTTGATAAATACAACTACTTAATTGATCCCCATACCGCAGTTGCAAAATATGGATATCTACAATATATCAAAGAAACAAAAGATACTACATTTAACCTAATCGCATCCACTGCGAATCCATATAAATTTAGTGATAGTGTGCTTGATGCATTACATCTTTCTATATCTGGGAATTTAGAGGAGAAATGTAATTTCTTAGAATCTAAAACAAATTTCAAAATCGACACAAGAATGAAAGAATTATTTCATAAACCTGTCCGAAAAACAGAGTTAACTTTAGAAGATGCGTATTCATACATTAAGAAAGTGTTAGGTGATATTGATGCTAAGAATTAAAACACCTGCTACAAGCGCAAACCTAGGTATTGGATATGATACGTTAGGTCTTGCTTTAGATATTTATAATGTGTTTGAAATCAAAATAAGCGATCAGTTTAAACTGATTGGTTTTCATGATGACAACAGTTTAGAAACAAACCTTGTTTATACATCATATATTTCTTTATGTAATAAGTATAATAAGAAACCAACACCTATCGAAATCCATTTAATTAAAAATGAGATTCCTATCAGTAGAGGACTTGGAAGTAGTGCAAGCCTAATTCTTGCTGGAGTTGTCGCAGCTAATATCTTTCATAATATCAACTTAGATAAAAACAAGATGGCATCATTTGCTGCTACTATCGAAGGACATCCTGATAATATATATGCATGTATGTTTGGGAAAGTAACTGCTGTCTTTAAAGAAAAACAGTACTTATTCAATCAGTTCAAAGTATCAAACGATATAAAATTCACATTACTTTATCCAAATAAAAAGGGATCTACAAAAGAATTAAGAAACCTAATGCCAGAAGTTTTAAAGATAGAAGATACTGTGCACAATTTATCGAGAATAATCCATTTACCAAAAGCTTTAGAATCAGGTAATATCGATTTACTACATGTTTTATTAAATGATAAAATACATGAACCATATCGTTATCAAAAAATACATTTAAACAGCGAGATTCAAAAATTAAGGAAAGATTTAACAATTACAATTTCTGGATCAGGTCCAACATTACTTGTATGGAGTAAGGCAAATATACTACATCGATTAGATTCTTTAGAAGATACTTACACAATCAAAGAGACTACCATATCAGATGGTTTATCATACGAGGTGATTTCATGAACGTGGCGATACTAGGTCTAGGCGTGGTAGGTACTGGAGTATACGATATCCTTACTGAAAAAACTTTAGGTATCAATGTATCATATGTATTAGAGTTAGACCAAGAAAAAAGAAAAGGAAAAGAACATCTTGTTGCTTCTTCTTTTGAAGCTATTTTAGAAGACAAAGAACTTAATACAATCATAGAACTAATTGGTGGTAAAACAATCGCCTACAAGTTTATAAAAGAAGCGTTATTACATAAAAAAAATGTAGTAACAGCTAATAAAGCAGTTATTTCAGAATATTTTGAAGAACTGACAACATTAGCAAAAGAAAACAATGTTAGTTTGTTATATGAAGCAAGTGTTGGTGGGGGTATCAATATATTAAATCCGTTATATACTATTTCAGAACTAGATACTATTACAAGTATAAAAGGGATTATCAATGGTAGTACTAATTTTGTTTTAAGTAAAATATTCAAAGAAAACACTTCCTTAGCTGAAGCATTAAAACAGGCAAATGAATTAGGGTTTATAGAAACAGGAAGTACAGATGATTTGGAAGGATTTGATTTATTAAGAAAGATTAATATCTTGAGTATGATTTCTTACAAACAGTTTATAACTGAGGAGTCGATTCTTAGAACCCCATTATCTTCATTAACGAATGAAATGGTTAATTATGTATCTAAGTTAGATTATATAATCAAATATATTGCATCATCATATCTTGAAAACAATGAAATCATGATTCATCTAGAACCAGTATTACTTACAAAAGATGATCTATACTCTCAAATAGAGTATGAAGAAAATATCATTACTATAAATGGTACATATCATCAAAATCAAAATTTCACAGGTAAAGGTGCTGGTAGATATCCTACTGCTGGTGCTGTAGTTAGTGATTTAATGCAAATTAAGAATGATACAGTACAAAGCATTTCATATCCAAACAATTACAAAATAAACAATAATCTAAAGAAATATCGTTTCTTAATTGAGAAATGTGAATCTTTCTTTGTGACTGAATATATCACGTTTGAAGAACTAGATGCAATTGATAAAACTTCATTCGTAAGACTAGGTGGTGAACAATTTGAAAAGCTATAATATTGCTATTGTTGGTGCAACAGGACTTGTTGGACAAACATTTTTAAAAGTGTTAGATGAATATCAAATATCAATCAATGAATTAAGGCTTTTTGCTTCAGAAAGGTCTTTAGGTAAAAATATCTTATTTCAGAACAAGAAATATATCGTAGACACGATTAAACCTGGTTCCTTTAACAATATCGATTATGCTTTGTTTAGTGCTGGTGCTTCTACTTCTTTAAAGTATGCAAGTCAGGCAGTTTCTGAAGGAGCTATTGTAATTGATAACTCTAGTTGCTTTCGTATGGATAAAGATGTACCTCTAGTTGTACCTGAAGTGAATCTATATCAAGCAAAGAAAGCTTCACTAATAGCCAATCCAAACTGCTCTACAATTCAATCAGTATTACCATTACACCCACTACATGAAAAATTTCAAGTGTTACAAGTACAATACAACACTTATCAAGCAGTAAGTGGAGCTGGTAGTAATGCAATTACTGATTTGAAAAATACAAGAAATGGTAAAGATGAGTCTCATTTCCCATATAACATTAGCGAAACATGTATCCCTCAAATTGATGTTTTCTTAGAAGATGGATATACCAAAGAAGAACATAAAATGATTGATGAAACTAGAAAAATATTAAATGATGATTCTATTGAAATAACAGCTACTTGTGTCAGAGTACCCATTGAGAATTCACATGCTGTTAGTATTCGTGTGAAGCTTAAAAAAGAAACGACTGTAGAAGAAATAAAAGAGTTACTACAAAATCAAAAAGGGATCAAAGTGATAGACGATATTGCCAATAACTTATATCCAGTAACAATGCATTCAAACGGAAATGATTTTGTTTATGTAGGTAGACTCAGAGAAGACTTATTTAGTGATAATACATTCTTACTTTACACAGTAAGTGACAATATCAGAAAAGGTGCAGCAAGCAATGCCATTCAAATAATGTTAGGAGTGGAATCATGAGAGTAATATGTAAATTTGGTGGTACTAGTACTGCAAATAGTACACAGTTTAAAAAAATTAAAGATATTATAGAATCAGATAGTAATCGTAACATCATTGTTGTGAGTGCACCTGGTAAAGATGAAATGAATAACACAAAAGTTACTGATTTGCTTTATTTACTTACTGCACATATTGAATATGGAATAGATTATGATTCTATTTTAGAAAGCATCTATCAAAGATACTATCAGATTGTGAAGGATTTGAAGTTATCGAATCAATTCAATGATGCCTTTAAAGATTTTAAAAATACTCTAACAAAAGATAGCACAAAAGATTATATCGTAAGTAGAGGAGAATATTTTAACGCTCTAATACTAAGTGAATACTTAGGGTTTCAGTTTATAGATGCAATGGATGTAATCATATTAAAGTATGATGGAAAAGTAGATTATGAGCAAACAACTCAAAAATGTAAAAAGCTAAAAGAAGGTAATTATGTAATTCCTGGATTTTATGCTTCTACTCCTGATCACATGTTACGTACTTTTGATAGAGGTGGATCAGACTTAACAGGTAGTATAATCGCAAAAAGTGTCAGTGCAGATTTATATGAGAACTGGACAGATGTTAGTGGTATCTATACTTGTGATCCCCGTATTGTAAACAGTCCAAAACGTATTGAAAAGATAACTTATAATGAACTACGTGAATTATCATTTAGAGGAGCCAAAGTACTACAGCAAGAATCTGTGATTCCTTTAGAAGAAAGTAATATTCCATTACAAATCAAAAATACAAACAAAAAAGATGATTATGGAACATACATATCTAGTTCAATTGATAAAACAAACGGGAATATCATCACTGGTATTTCTGGTACTGAAAACTACACTGCATTAACAATTAAAAAAGATTCTAATACATCTTTCACAAAAGTATTAATCAGTGTATTATCTGTTTTCACAAAATATCAAGTAGAACTAGAACATATGCCTTCAGGAATAGATACGTTTAGTATCATATTAAAAACAGATAAAATCAAAGACAGATACTTCGATTTCATCAACGATTTAAGAGAAATTGAAGGTGTATTAACAATTGAAGAAGAGAATAACATTGCCTTACTCGCAGTCGTTGGTAGAAATATGAGTTCAATACCAGGAGTTTCTGGAAAGATTTTTAATACTCTTGGTAAAAATAACGTGAATGTGAAAATCATAGCACAAGCTTCCAAAGAAATATGTATTATAATCGGTGTATTAAATCAAGATTATGAAAAAGCTGTACAAGTTTTGTATAGCGAATTCTATCAATAAAAAAAGTCATTCAATTTGAATGACTTTTATTTTTGTAATATGTAAATGCTAAGACAACGGCAACTACAATGTTTACGAGAACCCATACTGTGTATCCTGGCTGTGCTACTTTCTCCATAAATAAAATTGGAAACAATGGAACACTTAAATTACTGACGGTATGCATTACCCAAGGTATTACCATCTTCTTTTGAGCAATATTATATATAATACCTATCGTTAACGACCAACTGGTTGTATAGATTACAAACCAAATAAAAGAATAGTATTGGTGTCCTTCTCCTTCTATTAGCCATAGAGGTAAATGCCATAACCCCCATATAAATCCAACGAACAAACTTCCATATATTATCCCAAATTTATCTTGAGATTTATCTTGTAAGTAACCTCTCCAACCAAACTCTTCTTGGCCTCCTCCAAATAAGAATAATACAATCGTGTAGCCAATTATTATTACAACAATTGGAGTATTTGAATCTGTAGGAAGAAATGTTTTTGGTAAGTCAGATATGTTTGAAAGTGTTGTGATATAATACGCAACAACAGTTATACCCATAGCTAGTATTGTTGCTATGATGTAAAACTTCACTAGTACTTTAAAATCTAGACAACGTTTAAAAAAATTCTTCACTTCTACTGTTCTTCCTTTTTGATAACTCAAAACAATAGCTGCGAACATTGGACCAAAAGCACCTAAAATTACAGCAGGCATAATTAGCCCTGAAAGTGTAGTAGTCATTTCATAAAATCTAAAGTAAGGTAACATGAATGGTAACCAAATTATCCACGACCATAAGAAAGTAAGTATGATGAATTTTGTAATGTCTTTATTTAACATATAATTCTCCTTTCTTTTTTCTTCTATACATTCATTCTATCATTAGTTCGATTTACAAACAATCAACTTATAGTTGCAAAAAAAAGGTAGTACATGATACTACCTTTTTTGTTTATAACATTTCGCTAATAGATTTTGCTTGCATGTGTAATAGTAAGTAATCAGGTCCTCCTGCTTTACTATCAGTACCACTCATATTAAATCCACCAAATGGTTGGTATCCTACAATCGCACCAGTACATTTACGGTTTAAGTATAAGTTTCCTACATGGAAGTCTTCTCTTGCTTTTTCTAAATGGAATCTATTATTTGAGATAACAGCTCCAGTTAATCCATAAATTGTATTATTAGCTACTTCTAACCCTTCATTGAAGTCTTTTACTTTTGTAACAGCCAATACTGGACCAAAGATTTCCTCTTGCATGATTCTAGCCTTTGGTGAAACATCTGTAAATACAGTTGGTGCTACAAAGAATCCTGTTGTGTCATCTGCATTTCCACCAATTAGTAAGTTTCCTTCTTCTTTACCTATTTCAATATAAGATGTTACTTTATCAAATGCTTTTTTATCTGTTAATGGTCCCATAAAGTTATCAAAGTTTGATGGTGTCCCATATGTTAATTGATTTGTTTTTGTTTTGATTAATTCTACAACTTCATCGTATACATCTTCATGAATGATTGCTCTTGAACATGCACTACATTTTTGTCCACTGAATCCAAATGCACTTTTTACAATTGCTTCAGCTGCCATTTCAGTATCAATGTTATTATCTACTAAAATTGCGTCTTTTCCACCCATTTCAGCAATAACACGTTTGATCCATATTTGTCCTGGCATAGTTTTTGCAGCATTCTCGTTGATTGTTAAACCTACTCCTCTACTACCTGTGAAAGATACAAATCTAGTTTTTGGGTGTTTCACCATCCAGTCACCTATTTCTGGTCCATCTCCAGGTATGAAGTTTACAACACCTTTAGGTAATCCTGCTTCTTCTAAAACCTCCATAAACTTAAACGCAATTACTTGTGTTGTTATTGCTGGTTTTAAAAGAACTGTATTCCCTGTTACAACTGCTGCAGTTGTCATTCCTGCTAGGATTGCTAATGGGAAGTTCCAAGGTGTGATAACTGCTGCAACACCTAGAGGGATATATCTAAACTCATTACGTTCGATATTTCTTCTTGATAGTGTTTGGTTATCTGCTTCTGTGATTTTCATCATTTGACGCCCGTAGTATTCTAAGAAATCAATCGCTTCTGCTGTATCTGCATCTGCTTCTGGCCAAGGTTTTCCAGCTTCTTTTGTCATTAATGCACTGAACTCGTGTTTTCTTTTACGAATGATTGCTGCTGCTTTAAATAATACATCAGCTCTCATTTGTGGTTTCACTTTTTTCCATGATTCAAATGCTGTTAATGCTGCATCCATTGCTTGTTCTGCATGTTTTATTGAAGCTTGATGAATTTCACCAATTACTCTACTATGATTTGCTGGATCAGTAGATGTGTAGATGTTTCCTGATTCTATTCTTTCTCCGTTGATGATTAAAGGATATGTTTTACCTAGATAACTTTTTACAAGTTGTAATGCATCTCTATAATCTTGTCTGTTTTGCTCAATTGTAAAGTCTGTTAATGGTTCTGTCTTATAACTATATACTCCCATAATTTCTCCTCTCTATACTACGTTATGTTCATAATCAATTTCTTTATTGTTTTTGAATCGATCAATATGTAAATCTTCCATATCGATTGTTGTTTTTTCTCCAAGAATAAGTTCACTTAATAACAATCCTGTCATTGGTGCAAACATAAATCCATGTCCACTAAACCCACAGGCTAAATAAAACCCTTCTTGTTGATCTGTGTCACCTATAATTGGTTGCCTATCAGGTGAACAGTTATAACTTCCTCCCCATTGTCTGATTACTCTTAACTCTTTTAATGGAGGTAGTAAAGTTGTTGCGGTTTTTGTCATTTCATCTAGGAACTGATGTGTACTATTAATATCGTGATTTTTTTCTACATCAGGGTTGCTTCGACCCATTATGAAACTACCGTGCGGTACTTGTTGACAGTATATGTTCATACTGAAACTAATTACCATTGGACCTTGAATTTTCTCTATTGGCTCTGTTACTAATATTTCATGGTTCTCACTATAGACTGGAATATCAACTCCAGCTAGTTGTCCTACTTCGTAACTATAACCACCAGCTGCGTTTACTACTTTACTTGTTTCTACTTTACGTTTATTAGTGATTACCTGAGTGATTTTTCCATTTTCTTTTACAATTTCAAGTACTTTTTCTCTATAAAAGAACTCTACTCCTAAACGTTTGGCCGCCGTGTAGTATGCATCTGTCATTAAGAATGGATTTAAATGTCCGTCTGTTGGACAAAATGTTGCACTTTTAATAATATCTTTGTTTAAATGTGGAACGATTTCTAGCGCTTCTTCAGCTGTTAGTTTTCTAGTTGGAATCCCAACACTATTTTGTAGTTTCACATTTTTTTCAGATTGGATATCTTCTTTATCAGTAGTTGCGACAATAAGATAGCCTTCTTGTTTAAACTCGATGTCTCTATGGTATCCTAGTACTTCTTGTGCCTTTTCAAAGAAATCAATAGACATCTTAGCCATAACACAGTTTCCTTTTGAACTCCATTGTTGTCTAACTCCAGCACCACATCTTCCTGTAGCACCACCAGTCATATAATTATCGTCAAATACAACGATGTTTTTCATTCCTTTTTTTGCCAGATTATATGCGATGGATGTACCGCTAATTCCTCCACCAATGATGACTATATTAGCTTTCATTTTCAAAGTTCTCCACAATTGATTTCATTTTAACACCTGTGATCAATGGTCTTACAGTGTGTATTTTCACTTCTTTTAATGGCACTTTTAAGAATTTCGCGATTTCTCTTTGGACCAGTAATCCGCAAGAATTACCCTGGCATGGTCCCATTCCTACTCTGAGGATTCTTTTAATATCTTCAAATGTTGTATATCCTTCTTCTAATACGTTATGAAGATCTTCTAATGACACGTCTTCACATCTACAAATGATTATGTCTTGTTTGTTCATTGGATCCTCCTAACTGTGATGAATTCATATGTTAATTCTCTAGGAACTTTCACAACTAACAATGCTGTTTTATCTTGTTTTTTTGTGATAATCACATTTGTAATCTCACATTCTCCTATTATTTCTCCAGATCTATTTATCGCATGCATGATTTCACCTTTTTCAGGATATGGAACAAATTCATAAGCGATTTTAAATTTATTGTATTCTACTTCTACTTTTAGATTAAAAATTGCTAACCCTGGACAACTGTATACACAAATTCCACAACCGGTACATTTGTCATAATTTACTTGTGGTCTTTGGTTGATGTCTTCAGGAATAAAGATGGCATCAAATGGACAAGAAGTACTACATGGGTTGCATGGTATTTCTTCATAACATTCAATAATTACTTTACTTCTTTGTAAAACTTTCTCATCAGGAAAGATTGATTTTATTTGTTCTAGTGACGGAACTCCTGTTTTCTTTAACATGATTCATCACCTCTTAATTCTTCTAGACCTTGTCTTGTTTTTTCTCCAAAAGGTCCGCTTCTTAAATACTCAAGTTGTGTCTGGAAATCTTGTAGTAGAGCATTATAATTCGGATGTTTAAATCCAAGTCTTTCTGCGACTACTAAACCTGTTAGATAACCTTCGACAATTGCACTTGATGCTTCTTCGACACCAACTACATCACCTGCAGTAAAGATATTATTTACAGTTGTTTCATGATTATGATCAATGACTGGAACAAGTCCACCTAGACTTGATACATATTTCATGTCACAACCTGCCATACTTAATAAATTTGATAGTGGTGATAGACCAACACTGATACATAAAGCATCAACTTCTATCTCTTCATCTGTACCCTCGATATAGTTCCAATTATCATCTAGTTTTGAGATAATAACTTTTTCTAGTTTGTCTTTTCCTTCAGCTCTTTTGATTGAAGTAGAACAATCGATATCAACACCAAGTCTCTTTAGTTTTGATGCGTGTACTTTGTAACCACCTATTGTTGGAGCAGCCTCTAATACTTTTAATACTTTCACTCCTGCTTGTAGTAATTGGTAACTAACAATTAATCCAATGTTTCCTGAACCAATCATTACTACTTTTTCACCTGGTAATACTCCATGAACATTCATTAAAGTCTGAACTGCACCTGCACCATAGATACCTGGTAAATCGTTGTTTTCAAATGCAATAAACTTTTCACTTGCACCTGTACATACAATCATTGCTTCTGCTTTGATTTTGAAGTAAGTTTCGCCTTCTAGTAATGTGATTACGTTATTCTCATAAATACCAACAACAGTTGTGTTTGTTTTAATTTCAACCTTGTCATGGTATTTTTCAACATCATCAATCAATTTTTTTGCGATATCAATACCTCTTGTTTTTGCATATTGTTTTTCACTACCGAAAAACATATGCGTTTGTTTCACTAGTTGTCCACCTATTTTATAGTCTCGTTCAACTACTAAGCACGACAAACCTGATTCTGCAGCCATCTTTGCTGCAGATAATCCAGCAGGACCACCACCAATAATTACTAATTTATACTCTTTCATATAAATCACCTTTGTTTGGTTGTGTTTTTACATCCATACCTTCTTTTAAAAGTGTTACACATGTCCTTACATTGGGTACTCCGTTAACGATCATATTGCATGATGCACAGTTCCCAATTGCGCAATAAAAGCCACGTGCACGTTTCTTCTCAATGCTATGGCTAAGTTTACGGATCCCAAGGTTGTGTAAAGCTGAAGCAATTGTGTCACTTTTCAGCCCTGTGACACGTTTCCCGTTATATAAGAATTCGATTGTCTCAGTATTATCAAACTCTAATATGGGGTGTGTTTCTATTCTCACGTCTATCACTCCTCTTCTATTACATATTTTATCACATAAAGCGCTTACATTGTTCAAAAAAGTGAAAACTGTTAAAAATAGTTTTTGTATGAACTATTTTAGTATCAAAAAAAGACTATAAAATATCTAATTTATAGTCTTTTTGAAGATTGTGTGTGCTTTTATTATTTCTTTATTGATTGTATATAGATTGAAACAATATCAGCGATTTCTTCCATGTCTTTGTTACTCGCATCAATTGCATACATTGGAGGTTGAAATGCTTTGTTCTTATTTTCTTTTAACCATTGGTTGAATTGCTTATAATTATCGATTAAATCCTGATTCCATCCTCTATTTTGTAATCTCTTTTGGACTTGTTCATCTGTTATCTCAAGGTTGATGTAATAGATATTACTAAAGTACTGTAAATGATCACATTCAGTTAGGTTTTCTGGTACTATTGTTGAACATATAACTGTTTTGATGTTAGATTCGATGTTGCTTTTTGCGATTCTTAACCAATTACATTTAATTGTATTATAATCATTGCCTTGTACAGAATCACCATCATATACAACATATCCTTTTAGTTTTTTACGTAAATATGGAATCACAGTTGTTTTTCCTGCACCTGAAGTTCCTGTTACAATAAATACTGGATGTTTCATGTTACTTTAGTCCTCTCAAATGAGATACCAAATTGAAATGTGTAATTTGATTTTGATTTATAGGACTTATCTCAATCGTTGAGATTCCACCAGCCCATCCTTTAATGAAACTTTTTTGCATATCTTCAGCTTTCAATCCAACCCAAGAACCAACTAAGTAAGCAATAGCAATTCCATGAGATACAATTACGATATCTTCTTCTGAAGGTAGGATGTAATCTTTTATTATATTCTTCATTCTTGTATGTAATTCTCTAGGTGTTTCAGCATCATTCCATGAAGGTTTATCCACTTCTAGTATGTTTGATTGAAAAAGTTGGTTTTCCTTTGCCCAACTTTTTGTTTTGTTTTTTGCTTCTCCATTATTGATTTCTCTAAGTTCTTTTACTTTGATAATATCTTTACCAAACTCTTTTGAAATAGCTTCAGCAGTCATATAAGCTCTTTTTAAATCTGAACTGTATAATGTGAATTCAGTTAGTCCTAATGCTTTTAGTTCTTTTGCTACTTTTATCGCTTGTTTGTTACCAAGTTCTGTAAGAGGTGTGTCCGTCCATCCTCCTGTAAGTTCATTCACGTGATGCTCTGACTGACAATGTTGTACAATGTACACTTTTTTCATTGTATCACTCCCTTTTCGTTACTATTATAACATAATAAAAACTGTGCTGAATGCACAGTTTTTTGTTTTTGATTAACTTGGTTGTAAAGCTCCTACAAATACTAGCCATGCCAATACTGTTTTAGCCACTAAACTAAGAACGATATATCCTCTTTCTCCGTATAAATAATTACTCCATTTACCTTTTTTCAAGTATTGAAGAATCATATTGATTGGGAATGAGTTAAATGCTACAAAGTATGATCCTACAATCGCCCATACAAACCATGGAGTTTGTGCTGTTGCTTCTGCTGTTGCTCCTGTCATATACAAGAATATTGCGATCCATGGAGCTAGTCCTGCAAATGTACCCCAAATGAATGGTCCCCAGTTTACTTTATCTTTTCCACTGTTAAGTTGTTCCATTACTAGTCCAAATAGATTCATAGAAGCATTAACGATAAAGATAACTGATAGTGTTGCGATATCCCAAATACCAAATAGGTATGAGATTAAAACGATCATTACTGATGAGCTTAAAGCATATTCAAACCATCTTAGTTTGTTAATTCCTTTTTCTAAGTCTCTATTATACATATCATTAATCTTGTTTGGTATCGAGATTAGGAAATGTGCTACTGCACTTAGTAGTAAGAATATAGCGACAAGTACAAAGAATGGTAATGTGAATATCTCTGTTCTATCAAATGCTAAATATCCTCCATCTTGTGTCTCTACAAACTTTAAGAAAAACTGATAGATTCTTAACTTAAAATCCCCTATATCTGCTATAACTAAACCAAGTACTATCATTAATAATCCTTGTATTAAATGAAGTCCACCCATGATGATGTTAAATCTTCTTAATTTTTGAAATGTTACTTCTTTCATAATAAATTCCTCTCTTATTCATTTATATTTTGTAGACATATGTCTATTTGTTTCATTGTGTTATTAATTCTTTTATTTCCTCTAAATTGCTGATGATATAAACGTTATCATAATTTGGTTTTGGAGTTTTCTTTAATCCTTGTCCACCAATTGCTATTGTAATCTTATCCTGGAACTTTTCTATTAGAAACTCAACCAGTCCAATTAGGTGATTAGCATGCTCTATTAATGTGATAGATAAGAATATATATTTAGGTGCATATCTCTCAATAAATGACTCGAAACTCTTGAAAGGCACACTGTTTCCTAGATATATTGTCTTTACTCCAAGTGATTCTAGATATAAATCAATCAATTCAATACCCATAGTATGTTTTTCATTACCAATTGACATTGTTAAAGCAGTTTCTGTTTTCATGACATCTACATAATCAACACTAAGAAGACTGATAACTCTTCTAACTTGATTTGAAATATAATGTTCCTCTGCCTCATTTATGATTCCCTTTTCCCATAAATCTCCAACTTCATACAATGTTTTGGTAATAATGTTATCTATGATTGTTTCAATTGAATACTTGTTAAAAACATTGTCTTTAAAAGTTTCTAAGTATAATCTATTATCTTTATTTAATAATGCTTCTAATATCTGCTTGTTCACTTCATCAACTGATAATTTAGATGTACTATCTATTCTTTTATTATTACCAATAATACGATCAACACTTTCATTAAAAATATTTGATAATCTCTTTAATGTTTCTATATTAGGTTCTCTTGTCCCTTTTTCATAATGCGCCACAGATGTTTGTGATACATTCAATAATTCCCCTAATTCTTTTTGGTTCATATTATGTTTGATTCTAAGATGTTTTATGTTTTTGCCAATGTAATTCATAGTAGCACCCCTTAATTTGGATTAATTACATTTTAGCATATTATTTTTTAATAGTCCAATAATATGACTTATAGTAATATTACATTGTAAACAAAAAGCCACAAAAGTGGCTTTAGAAAATTAAATTCTTAAGTAAAACTTTATTATAGAAATACATTATCATACCACTTGTTAATAGTGTGATTATTGTTCCAATTCCAATTCCTTCTATCATGCCATGTAAGAGTCCAGTTGCTAATGCGACTAAGAAAGCACTAAAATATGAAAGGTATGTTCCTTTTCTAACATCTTGAAACAGTAATTGCATTTCATATAGATAAACATCCATTGGATGCACTGCGAGCTGTAGTTTTAGATGAATAGCGATACTTAGAAGTAAAATGAGTAATCCTGATATGTTAATAATTAATCTCACTACGAAGTGTAATTGTGATAAATCGGGGATTAGATATATAAACAGATCACTAAACAAGGCAAATCCAAACAAGAATAAAAATGATTCTATAAATGGTCTTAACTTAAATTCTTTCTTTATGAGTAGTGCAATACTATAAAAAACGATACTTAGTATAATAAATGCAATCCCAATGGAAACAGAGAATAGATTACTAATATTTTTGGCACTACTTCCCCATGCAGTCATTCCTAAGTTTGTATTGTTCATTAATGCAGTTCCTAATGCATTTCCTATTATAGCTATGAATAGGTAACTAAGTTTTCTCATATCTTCAACTCCTAATAAGAAACATTATATCATAATTAGATAATTAAAAGGTATTAAACTTTGCCATTGTTTGACCTTAGCATCAGTATGGTATAATATAATTAATACACAATAAGGAGATGTAACTATGAAAAGATTGCTTACAGTTTTACTTATAATGGTTTTTACTTTTGGCCTTTTTGGTTGTGATAATAGCCCTGTCATAAAGAAAGATAACCCTGTAGAAGTTCCTCCTATCACAGATACAGACTTAATCAACGAGGTTATGGATGAAATAGCATTAGATGATATATATAATTCTGATATCACTTTACCAACATCAGGTTTAAATGGTGTTGTGATTCAATGGGATACTGATTCAATATATCTAACAAATGATGGAAAAGTAACAAGACCTTCACTTGATGTTGGTAATCAGACAGTTACATTGACAGCCACCTTTACTTTAAACGATACTTTTAAAGTAAAGACTTACGAAGTAATCTTGCTTGCAAATACAGAATACACGTATCAGGAAAGAATTCAATTTGCAGTCAATGAAGAAGACCATAGATATTTAACAATTGATGAGTTATACTCTTTGTTTGAGACTAGTGTTGAAACTAATTTTTATAAGACAGAGACTGTGTTAAACATGCTTTACAACAATGAATTAAAAACATATCAAAATGATAGTTTTATACTTGATTGGAACTCTTATGAAACAAAAGATGTGAATGCAATTCCTGTTTTTGTATCTGAAGGACTTGTTTATGGAAGTTTAGGAGAAATGGGGCAATCAAAGTATTTTATGAGTGGGATTCGAATGTTTCATCAAACAGGTGGTACTGATTTATACCAGGATACTGAACTACAAATCAATATCATTTCATACTTAACAGAAACTAACGATCCTTTAAACAGTTCACTAGTAATACTAACTACAAACAATGATTTTGCTACTTATTTACTAGATAATGAAATCGAACATAACTTCATCATCACAGATGATATCTCATTATTAGATAGTGGTGAATATGATTTATTTATAGGAAATGCTTCCACTGAAGAAGAATTAAAGAAAGTAGTTTCAAAAGAGAAACCTTTTATGACATTCTTTCATTCATGGCTTTTAAGAAGCGATGCATATGACTATTTAGGAATTCATTTAAACTTCCCACAAGCTGTAGAAGTGAATCAGTTTGATTCAGTGAAAGAACTTGTTAAAAACACACCAAACGGATTACTGCTTTCTTCTGTGAATCATATGTTATATAAAGAAATAGATTTTGATATTGATATCTCTAGTGATTGTGCTGTAGATACTTGGGTAGTAAGTTGTGATTTTAGTCAAATACCATATTATGAAACTACATTTCTAAATGAGTTTATGTTGGGTGTTGATAAGACAAAATCTAACTTACGTTTAATCGATTTCAATGCGATAAATGTATTTGATTCCGATTATAACCACTTAAAATATGCGTTACTTATTGCTGATAAATTACGTGAAGATGTTAGTTATCCAATATCTTGGGATGAAGATACAGATAAAACTGCATTCTTCAAAGCATACTTTGTTGATAACTTGATCAATTATTCTAGAAGCAACAATCCTCGTCAAGTGAACTTAGGATGGTTTTCTCCTAATGAAGAAGAAGTTCAGTTATTAGAAACGATAGACAGAGATGTTGTTATCTCGCAAAACAGAGATCATACAGAAGTATATACAACCGGGTACTATATCAAGGCAGGACAAACAATCACAGTAACAAGAAATGATTCTTCTACTACTGAGGTACTTCTTTTAATCAACAATGATAAAGATGGTACATCTAGAATATATGATGGTGAAAACTCTTATTTTAGACCTTTTGAAATAAAATCAAATGAAATAAAAATCTTACCTGGAGAGACAGTAGAGTTTTCTACTCCTCATGGAGGAGGATTATATATCAGATTAAATGATAAGGATTATGATGTAGATATCAATTTATCTTTAGAAGATGTGATTCCTTATCCTGTATTACGTTCTTTAGATGATGAAGCAATCACTGCTTATACTACTTTCTTAGAAGAGACACCAATACCAATCACTGATATTATTACAGAATATGTCCATATGCATTTTGAGAAAAGTAAACTATTTGATTCTATTAGATATAATTCCAATCAGGATATAATAGATTATGTGAATGATATGGATCATTATATTATCAAAGAAAACTATAAATTCGCAGGCTTTGTAGACGATACACTTCTTCCTCTTAGTCAAGGTGTACTTGATTACTGTATACAGTATGATTTGGATTGTGAAAATGAGGAAATACACAAAAGACCTATTATCCAACATATCAATATTAATCATGTCGCTTCATGTAGTAAATATTGTTCAGGAAATCCTTTTGATACAGGAAGAGTATTAAATGCATTTGTCTTTAGTGCAAATCATGAAATGGGACATAACCTCCAACAAAATAGATTAAAGTTTTATGGAAACAAGAGTAGTGAGGTAGGAGTCAATTTATATCCATTAAATGTATATAGACAATATGCCCTACTTAACAATCAAACAACATATAAATATAGAGACAATACAGAAAAAACATTTGATATTATAAATGAAGCTTATATCAACAATACACCATCAGACATCTACCATCCTTTATGGTCGAATACTTCTACTTATGGAAACTCGTATGAACGATTAATGTTTTATGAACAGTTAATGTTTGCGGCGAACAACTATGATATGTATACGATTATGCATACTACAAATAGATTAATAAAAGAATATCAAAAAACAGAAGAATCATGGCTAGAAAATAGAGATCAATTAGGTTTCAGTGAGTATTCAATGAATGATATTAGAAGGATATCAGGAAATGATTATATGATTATTCTTGCTTCTAGACTCGCTTCGAAAGATTTATCTGTGTTTGCTGAAGGGTTTGGTGTTTCTATTTCTGAACTTGCTCAATCACAGATTGATACTTATGGATTTACAGAATCACCTTTACAAGCTGGTATATTCTATATAGAGTTAGATGAATATGATCACAGAAGTATCGATATTCCTACAATGGATTTGTTTATTGAACTAGGTGAAGATGCTGTGTATGAAGATCCAACAAAATAAAAACAGACAATAAATTGTCTGTTTTTTTATTCGTACCAACTTTTTTGTTTTTCAAACATTTTTGCGTACTTACCATCTTTAGATATTAGTTCTTTATGAGTACCTTCTTCTAATACTTGTCCTTGTTCAAATAGTACAATACGGTCTGCTTTTCTTGCGAATCCTAATCTATGAGAGATGAAGATTACAGTTCTGTCCCCTTTTAGAGAATAAATAAAGTCATACATATCTATTTCTGCGATAGGGTCTAAGTAAGCTGTTGGTTCATCTAAAATCCAAATTTTAGCATCTTTCTTCGCAAGCATTCTAGCTACAGCTAGGCGTTGCCATTGTCCTTTTGAGAATTCTGTTCCTTCTTCAATTTGTCCAAGCATAGTGTCGATACCATTTGGTAGTTTCTTGATATCTTCGTATAGTTTTACTTGTTTTAAAATATCGATAACTTCTTCATCTGTTATCTCTCTGTTGATATCACCAAGTTTGATGTTTTCTTTGATTGTTACTTGGTATTCTTGGAAATCTTGGAAGATGATAGCGATGGAGTTTCTTAAGATACCTAACGTACCTTTTATGTTTTTGTCATTTACTAAGATTCTACCATCATATCTTTTTGTAAGTTCTCCCATAAGATTTGTAAATGTTGTTTTTCCACTACCGTTTTCTCCAACGATTGCGATTGTTTCTTGATCTTGAATTGATAGATTGAATCGATTAAGTGCTTTGTGTTCTGATTGAATGTATTTATAACTGATATCTTGTAGGTTTATGTTGAAGTTTGAAGGTAGTAGTTCTTTTGAATTTTTAGGTTCGTTTTCTCTTCCTAGTACTTGTAGGTAGTCATTGAATAATTCAAAATATGTTTTGTAGTACTGACTTCTATAAGCAAACATTTCTAGTGTACGTTTATAGCTTATGATAGTTGTGATTACTAATGTGAAGTATCCAATTGTATAAACTTCTCCTGCGACTAAATGAATTACAGTATAGATAAGCCAAGCTGATAATACCGCAAAAATTACATTTGGGATGATCAGATATAGTTTCATTTTTGTACGGGAATTGATTGTGATATTCATGTATTCATCAAACTCTTTTTCCCATGCTTTGATGGCGAATCTAGTACCACGGTTCACGATTAAATCTTGATGTGTTTCTTTATTCTCTCCAATACGGAACAAGTACCACATTCTGTATCCTTGTCCTCTTCTTTCGTTTACAGTTTCATAGTATTTCTTTCCAAAGTATATTCCTACGAAGAAGTATACTAATGTAAAACCTAAGAAGATAAAACCGTTTAAGATTCCTAACTCCATTATGACTGCGACATAAACCGCAATATAAACAAACGTTGAAATCACATATTCTACAAAGTCTATTGCGATATTTTGATAAGCAATCGGTCCTTGCTGGTTGATCATGTTTAGTTTTGATTTGAACTCTGCATTTTCATAATCTTCCCAAGGTAGAAATGATGTGTTTTGTATCAGGCTTAGTTCAAAGTGTGATTGGGCATCTCTTCTAACTCTTACTCCAATTACTTGGTATAGACTTCTTGCGATTTGGAAAACAAGAAGTATCAATAACATTACTAATACAGGAGTAATTTCTTGATAGAATGAAGCGACTTCTTCTGTGAATAATGTATAGATAACATCTGTTGTGATTTGAGGTAGTTTGATCCAGAAGAACATTTCAATACTGATGATAGAACCAATCAATATGAATAGGATGTATCTGAATTTACCCCAAGCGATTGCTTGTAAGAATACTGTTTTTAGGATTGGTATCATCTTGATGTTAGTATCTTCAAGTTTCATCCCTTTTGGTCTGCGCATTCTTCTCATTATTCGTCACCTCCAGTATATAAGTCTGATTGTGATTTAAATAATTCATAATAATATTTTTTGTTACTTATTAATTCCTCATGTGTACCTTGTTCGATAATGGTACCGTCTTGCATAATCACGATTTTATCTGCGAGTCTAGCGAAGCTGATTCTATGTGAAATCAGAATCGCTGTTTTCCCTTTTAATATACTACTAAACTCATTTAACATTCTTTCTTCTTCAAATGGATCAATTGAAGCTGTAGGTTCATCTAAAATCAAGATTTCAGGTTCTCCCATATATGCTCTTGATAGAATGATTCTTTGCCATTCTCCACCACTGATTTCTTGTCCTGTTCTTTTTAGTTCTTTTCCTAAGAATGTGTCTAATCCATCAGGTAGTTTATCTATGATTTTTTTCAGATTTGCTTTTTTAATTGATTCATGAATATCATTGATATTAGTACTATCTACTTTACCGATATTGATATTCTCTTTTAAGGTTAATCCGTACTTTCCAAAGTCTTGGAAACCAATTCCAAAGTATTTATAATATTCATTGCTTTCAAACTCTTTGATATTTATTCCATTGAATAGAATTTCTCCTTTGGTTGGTTCTAGTACACCTGAGAGTAGTTTTGTAGTTGTTGTTTTACCACTCCCATTATATCCAAGGATACTAACGATTTCTCCTTTATTTACTGTTAGATTTACATTTTTCACTTGTGTATCTTCTCTTGAAGGATATGAATACGAGATATCTTTTAACTCTATCTTTTGAAAGTCTCCAAGTGTTAGTTTAAATTCTTCATATTCTTTGTTTTTGATATCTTTATGTTCTTCTTTTGTTAGTGGGAAGATCAGAGCCATCATTGTTGGTGCATAACTAACAAACTGAACAATTCTTTCAATTGGTCTTTTAAACATGAATGATGCGTTTACTAATGTAATCCCTGCGATTTGGATTAATGTTGCTTCTCCTACGTTTATTTCTCCTTTGTACACCATATAAAGAAGTAACACAGTTAATCCAATACGGAACAAATAATTAATAAAAGAAATGATTTGTGTTACAACTGCGTTGAGTTTATATATTTTATAATAGGAATCTCTGATGTAGTAATGAAATTTCTTTACTCTTTGAAAGAAATAGTTTTCTAATTGAAACATTTTTGTTTCTTTGACAGAACGTTTTTCTGTCAACATATCTTTATTGTAAGTTTGTATACGTCTTGGTTTTACCATGTCTTTATGTACTTTACTTTGACGATTACTAATCAGTCCTGATAGTAATAGATTTACGATAAATAAAACAGTACAGTAAAGTCCAATCCATGTATTAAACGCAAAGATGATTCCTAGGTATAAGATTTTATGAATACCAAAGTCGATGATAAAACGAATGAGCATCCATGGGAGATCATAAAACATATAGTTATTTTGATACGTAAATTGGAATTTTTCATAGACTTCTTTACTATACATGTTTTCTTGCGGTAGGTTTCCTAGTTTGTATAGTACTAATTCACTGAAGTATCTTTCTGATTGTTTGAAGTAGTGCCATTCTGTATATTCTCTTGCCCAGTCTAACAACAGTAAAACAAATAGCTCAAAGAATAAGTAAATAGCTACAAGCCATAATGCTTTTTCCATACTACCTGTTCCTGAGATTAATAATACTACTTCGTTTGTGATATCTTTCACTACATATAGCAAAAAAGCCCCAATTGATATCGAACTAATCACAATAGCAACTAGTAACGGAAATAAAATTGGAGATGATTTTAAAACGGATTTCATCATAAACAGTAATGTTTTGAATGAAAATTTGTGTTCTTTCATAACGAATCCCTCCTCTGCTCTCTACTATATTGTACTATAATATAGTAGAGATACAACTCTATACTTTTTGTCAGTATTATGTTATAATAGGAGTACAAAAAAACACCCAATCATTTGGGTGTTTTTGCTTTAATTAATGTATGAAATTAGTAGTACGATTGAAAATCCAATTACAAAGGATAAAATCATAAAGTTCAATGTCTTATAATATCCTTTTGGAGTTATCTTATTTGATTTGTCTAGTTTCTTAATTGTTGGGTATAATCTCCAGTAAAATGATAGTATTGAAAGAATGAGTGCTAAAACTGTGTAGAACTGTGTTGTTTCGTTACCAAAGATTACAACTACAATACCAATCATGATAAATATTAGTTTTGCACCTGCGACCCAGTTGATTAGGTAACCTACAAAGTCTTTTACTTCTTCATTTTCTTTTAACGCTAGGTAGTCGTTGAATACTCCAACTCCGTTTCCCATTTTTGATTCAGGCATAAAATAAAGCATGATAATATTTAAAAACTCGATAAAAACAAAAACGCTTATTCCTATTTGTAGTATATTCATGTTTACATCTCCTATCAGCTTATTGATTCTATTATAACATTATTTTGGATGATTCTGATATCTAGATAAAAAGAACTCAAATTTGAGTTCTTTTATTGTTCTGTTTTCGTGAAAAAGTATTCGTTAGACCATTTGAATTTGAACTTACGGATGATGATGTCTGCTAGGAATAGGATCATTGATAGTATTGATAGTATTGATATCAGATCAATGTCTCTTGTGATTGTCTCGGCTTCTGCGCTAAACATGTTTGTTGTGTTATATAGATAGCTTCCACTTTCACTGATTCCTGACATGATTGTGATTGTTAGTTCTTCGTCAAAATCTTGGGTAAATTCTTCTGAGTATGAGAATGTTGAGTAGCTTTTTGAGGTTGAAATAACTTGTCCTGTGTTGTCGTATCTTACGATAAGTAATTCGTATAGGCCTGGGATGTTTGTTTCAAACTCTCCAGCAAATGTTGTTGCTGAGATTTCTGTTAATGGTACTCTTGTTTCATTCCCTTGTGGGTCTTTGATTGTTGTTTGGATACTTTCTCCATCTAGTAAATCTGTGCGGACACGGATTTCTTTTTTGTTGTTTTGATCAAAGTATCCGACACTAAATTCACTTGTGATGTTTGAGGATGGTAAAACACTACTTACCATACCTTCGATGATTGCTTTTCCAATGAAGTCTTCTACAAAGGATTCACTGAAGCTGGTTTGTGTTCCTTTTAAGTCTGATGTGAAACTTGCGACTTTACCGCTACCTGGTGTTGGAGTCCATATTACGAATAATGGGTCTCCATCCATTGCATACATCACGATGTTTGATTCTGCTTTTGCTTGTGTTCCGTAGTATCCGTTTAGTTGTGGTACGTTTGAAATACTTGCAAGTTCAGGAAGAATTGCATTCATTGTTCCAAAGAATGGATCGTCGTTGATGAAGTCTCCTTTTTGAGCAGTTTCGATATCTTGAATCATGATGGCATCTAGTTGTGATTCGTTTTGTACTCTGTAGTACGCACCTCTGTCGTTATATTCACGGACCATTGCTTCTACGACTGCTGGGTCTAGTGAGTTTTCACCTGTTAGACCTAATGCAATTGTTGAAACGCTGATGTCTGTCATTGAGTTTAGGACTGCGGTGTACTGGCTTACGCTATCTTGAGGTCCACCATCTGTTAGGAATAGGATATGTTTTTCTGCGTTTGCAAGTGATGGATCACTTAACATGTTTTTGGCTTCTTGAAGTCCATTGACATATCTTGTTCCAAATCCTGATTCTAGTAGATTGATTTGTGAGATCAGTTGATCTTTGTTTTCTACTGATGTTAGTGGGATTACGTCTTTTAGATTTGCATCGAATGTTACTAGTCCAAATTGGTGACTGACTTCGCCTGTTTGGTTTGTCAGTGCTTCTAGACTGGCAATAGATGCTGCTTTTGCTAAGTCAAATTTAGTAGAACCGTTGTTTGTCATACTGCTTGAAGCATCCATTACAACAACAACTGCCATTGGTTTTGGATTTGTGCTTGATTCTACAGGTAATAGGTTTGAGAATGTATGATCTGTTGATTCATCTAACATATCTGTTTTTTGGTATGCGCGTTCTCCACCGATTGTGAGTAATCCACCTTTGTAGTCTTTGACGTATGTATCTAATACGTTTTGAACGTTGTTTTGTAGTAAATCACTATTTTTCACATTCATTAGAATAATGCCTTTATACTGTGTTGCTTCTGAAACTGATAGTTCTAAGTTGTTTGAACTTTTTACTTCAACTTCGTAATTGTATGTTTCTAATGTTTGTTTGACATAAAATGATTCATTTACTGTTCCTTCAATGATCAGTACTTTGTTCTCTAATTCTCCATCGATTTGGATGAAGTTGTATGCTAGGTTGTTTTCTTGAATTGTATCGTTGTTTGCTTCTATTGTTGCTTTGATTTCTTTGATTCCGATTTCATCTACTGTGTATTCAAATGGTACGATTGTATCTCCTACTTGGATTTCGTAGTTGATTGTTTCGGTGTGAATTACATTTTGTGATGAATCGATGATTTCTAAGGTAATTAAAGCATCTGTTTTATAGGTACTTTGGATGTTTGTGATGATGTTGATTGGTGCACCTATTTGTAAGTTTTCTGGTAGTTCTATGTTTTTGATTAGTAAGTCTGATGCGTTTTTATCTGGTGTGATATAAAACGAATCAATTCGTACTCCTAGATCTGCGAGTTCTTTTGCTTTTGTGTATGAAGTACCGTCAGTTTCTCTACCGTCACTTACAACGATGATTCTACCTGTTTCAGGTGTATTGAATTGAAGGTAAGCTAGGTGTAGTGCTTCTTCGATGTTTGTAGCTGATCCATCGATTGAAGTATCGTTATTTAGGTATTTGTCTAGTGCTTCTTCTTTGTTTGTTGTAAGTTTTACTAGTTCTGTGCTTTCTTTCCCAAATATGATGATTCCTACTTTGTAGTCATTTGGTAGTTCATTGATAATGTTTGTTACTGTTTCATCTACCAGTTCTTTGTTGATTTTGTTACTTGTAGATTGATCTACTACGATAATGATATCATCACTGATTTCTACTGAACTTGATGTCATATGTATCCCTGACACGATTAGGACTAGTATCAGTAGTGTTGTGATATGTAGTGTTAAAGATATGACTCTTTTTTTCATTTTTCTGTATTTCACAGGCAATGAAATGTATGGTCTTAAAGCGAGTAAAATCGCAGGTATGATAAGTAGTAGTAACCATGGGTGGCTAAAGTTTAGATTAATACTGTTCACGATGTTGCACCTCCCATTCGATGATGATCAGTACAAGTAATGCAATACTGAAATATATGATAAGACTTGTTAGGTTGTCGTTTTGTAGTACTGGTTGGTTTGTGTTTAGGACAACTGGTGATAGTAGTTCATCACCTACAATGTCAAATTCTGATTCTGTTTTTGGTACTCTAACAAAGAAGTTTTCTATTTTCATGCGACCGTCATTGTATGTTTGTGTGATTTGATATGTTCCAATTGATGACAGTTCTAGTTCAATTGGGAAATCTGTGTATGTAGTAATAGAATCGTTTGTTGTTAAAGTGATTGATTCTGTCATTGGGTTTGCGTTGATTTCTACTGTTTGTCCGGCATCATAGATGTTTTCTTCGATTGTTGGAATGACTGAGTAATTTGATAAGTTTTGTACTAGAACTGGAAAATCTAAAAATAGGATTGGTAGATTTGAATAGTCTAGTCCAAATGTAAAGATTGATACTTTTACTCCTTCGATATCTTTTGTTAGTAAGACTGGGTCGTTGTTTGCTTCTAATAACACTGTGTAGTCTTCTGTGTTTGTAATTGTTTTATATTTTGAAACAGTGATTTCGTTTGGTCTTACAAGTTGTAGTAATTCTTCAGATAATTTTGAAGGTGTAGAAAGTGATAATGAGATATTGTCTACTTCTACATCGTTACCTATATTTGCGTTTAGTACTTGTGGTAATGAATCAGGGTTAAAGATCCATATTGCACCATCTTGTGGTAAGGTATCAGGTACTTGTTCGATATAGATATATAAGTCGTAATCGATTTGGCTTGCGTTTTCTAGATCGTTTGTTGTTGTGATACTGTAGTTTCTATCTAGAGAACGTAAAGCTCTTGTGATGTATTCATTTGTTGTGTTGATTTCTGTTAGGTCTTCTGGTGTTACGATTTGTACATAGAATGGATTATCTTTGTTGATGAATGTTAATGAGTTGTCGTATGTGAAATCGTCTTCTATGTCTAAAAATGAAACTTTGGCTTCATTGTAACTGTCTTTGTTAAGACCTGGTATTTTCCATGAATGAACAACAGTTTCATTGTTTGGCAATGTGACTGTTGTTGATGTGATTGTTTCTCCATCAATTTCTAGTTCTAGTACTGCATTGTTGATATCTTTGTTGTAACTAGCTACTTCTACTGTGAATGTGTAGTTTAATGAGATATCGTATTCACCTTCAAACGATAAGATTGCTACGTTATGTTCGTTGTTTGACATGTTTTTTATTGTTATGTTGTTCGTTGTCTCATAGTCATATGATGTAAAGAACATAATCTCTGCGTTTGGATTGATGTTTAAGACGTCTTCAGTTAGTGTGATGGCATCTTCTACGTTTGCGGTACTAAATGAACTATTTATTGTTCTTAGTTTTGTGTTGATAAATTCGTAACTTGATGATCTATGTGCTAATAATTCGTTTGTTTGGCCTGTTGTGATAAGTGTGAATTTATCATTGTTTTCGATTGTTTCTTTTGCAAGGTCATCGATTTCTTCGATGGCTTTGTTTAGTAGTGTTACTCCGTTATCTTCAGCAAGCATGCTTGCTGAGATGTCGAGGATGATTATTTTTTCTCCGGAATTGGTTTGTGTTGTTAGATGTGGTTTCATTAGGATTAATGTAAGAATCAGTAAAATTAGGATTTGAATCATAATCAATACTGAGTTTTTAAACCATTCTAGAGGTATTTTTCTTTTTTTGTATTGTAGACTTAGTTTCCATATAAAGCTACTACCGATTTGACGTTCTTGGTATTTTGGTTTGATGATATAGATTACGATTAAAGCCAGGATGCTTAGAAGTCCAAGTAATCCTAAAATGTTTAGAAATGTCATTTTATCGTACCTATTCTTTCTAGCTTCTCAAAGACGAACTGTTCGATTGATTCGTTACTTGGTGATGAGATAAAGTGTACACCTCGTGAGGAACAGTAGTTTTTGATATCTTCTTGATAGTCTCTTAGTGCTTCTTTGTATGCTTCGATATGGCTTTTTGTAATTTTCATTTTTAGGTTTCTTTCGTCAAATGCGTGTGATGCTTCACTATCTATTAGTTGAACTCTTCCTCTATAAGGAGGATCGATTTCGTTTGGTGATAGTACTTGTACGAGTAGTACTTGTTTCTTTTTATATAGTAAGTAGTCTACTGCTTTTTTCCAGTTACTTTCTGTTAGAAAGTCAGAAATGATCACACATAATCCATCGTTTGAACCGATGTTTTGTGTTGACATGATTGCTTTGTCTAAGTCAACATCCCCTTTGAATTTTGTGTGTTCTAGTTCTGTTATTTTTCGGTAAAATGCTTCTTTTCCTGTGATTGAAGTTGCTTCTTTGTTTTCGTATTGTGCGGATAAAATGTTGAATGATAGTCTGTCAAGACTGTGCACAGCTAAATACCCAATAGTTGCAGCGATGCGTAAGGCATGCGTTGCTTTATCGGGGTTTGTTTTACTCATTGAAGCAGAACAATCAATAAATACATTTGTAATCATTTGTCTTTCATCGACAAATAGTTTTACATAATGTTTCTCGAATCTACTGTATAGATTCCAGTCAATATGTCTTAGGTCATCACCTAGTACGTATTCTCTGAAATCAGCAAATTCGACAGTTGATCCATAGGATTTTGTTTTATGGATCCCACCGAAGAAACCTCTCATTGGTGCTCCCATATGATAGGTTAGTGATTCTAAGCGGTGGATAAAGTCGTCAGTAATAATTTTATGGTTCATCTTCAGACCTTAGTTACTAAGCTGTTTCTTTCTTTTTCTTTTTTTTGCCTGCTTCTGTAACTGTATTTGATTGTTTTTGTCCTAGTTCGTTGATTACTTTTGTGATGATATCATCTGTTGATAAGCGTTCTGTGATTGCTTCGAAGTTTAGTTTAATACGGTGACGTAATACAAGTGCAGCTAGTGCGTTGATATCTGAATATGCTACGTTGAAACGTCCATCCATTAATGCGCGTACTTTTGCGGCAGTGATTAATGCTTGTGCAGCACGTGGACTTGCTCCAAAGCGAACGTATTGTTTTGATACTTTTGTTGCTACTTCGCTGTCTGGATGTGTTGCTAATGTTAGTTTCATTGCGTATTTTTGTACGTCATCAGCAATTGGGATTGCTTTGGCAATTGCTCTCATGTTTAGTAGTTCTTCTTTTGTACATACAGATTCACTTACTTCGTCCATTGTTACTTGTGTGATATTTACGATTTTGTCTAATTCTTCAAGTGTTGGGTAAGATACTAGTAATTTGAACATGAAACGGTCCATTTGTGCTTCTGGTAATGGATATGTTCCGTCTTGTTCTACTGGGTTTTGTGTTGCTAATACGAAGAATGGTTCTTCTAGTTGTCTTGAAACACCCATAACTGTTACTGTGTGTTCTTGCATTGCTTCTAGTAGTGCTGATTGTGTTTTTGGTGTTGCACGGTTGATTTCATCAGCTAGAATAATGCTTCCAAAGATTGGTCCAGGTTGGAATTGGAATTTTGAGTTTCCGTTTTCATCTTTGACGATGATGTTTGTACCTGTAACGTCAGCTGGCATTAAGTCTGGTGTGAACTGAATACGTGAGAATGGAAGGTCAAATACTCTTCCTAGTGTACGTACAAGTCTTGTTTTACCTACTCCAGGTACACCTTCTAATAGTACGTTTCCACCTGCGATTAATGCGATAACAGCACCTTCTACGACTTCTTCTTGTCCAATTAAATCGCGTCTAATTTGGTTAAATATTTCATTTACTTGTGATTCAAATTTCTTAATGTCTTGTTCTTTCATTTTCTACACTCCCTAGTTATTCGTTTTCGCTAGTATCTATATTTTCCATATAGTTATTTACTAAGATTATAATGTCTTCTTCTGTGATTAATCCGTTTTCAATCATATCAATCATTTCTAATCTGATTTGATCGTATAATTCTTGGTTGAATTCTGTTTCTCCATCGATGATTAGAGGATTATCAAGAGGGTCTCCACTACCTGAACCATCGTCTTCGTGTCCTTCTGGACCTTCTGTTTCTTCTGGAAGTTCTTCTGGTTCTGGTTCTTCTGGTTCTGGTTGTTCTCCTTGTAATTCTTCTAATGCTTCTTCGATAGCTTGTTCCATTTCTTCTTGTGCTGTTTGTTCTTCTGATTCTGTTAGTGATTCAGCGAGTTCTTCTAGTATTTCTTGTAACTCATCTGCACTGTCTTGTGGATCTTGTCCATCAAGTTTTGGGATGAGTGACAATAGTAAATCAATGATGTCTTGTAGTTCTTGTTCTAGTTCCTGGTTTTCGATTGAAGCATCATTTACTGATGTTTCGATATCAGACGCTAGTGTGTCTACATATGATGTCATTCCATCAATATCTAGACTTAAGAATTCAGTAATCATTTCATCGATTGTACTAGTTATGATTTCTTGATCGTTTGAATCAAAGGCATGTCCAAGGTTTTCTGTTGAACTATGTTTTTTTAGTTCGTCGATGATTGTTGTTTCATCTTGTAATGCGTTTTCGATAGCTTCGATGATTTCTCTTCTTGTGTCTTCTACACGAGCTATTTTTTGATTTAGTGTTGTATCTTGTTTGTATTCTTCTTGTAGTTTGTTGATGATTTCATGAAGTTCTGTTTTTAACGATTCTTCAATTGGTGCTTCATCAACAATGTCTCTAAGTTCACTGATTAAATTTTCGATGATTTGATCTTCAGGTGATAGTTCTACGTTGTTGATGTCTTCTAAGTATGAATGTACTTCAACTGAAGTTAGAATCACTGTTGTTGTCGTGATTAAGAATAATACAGATATAACGATAAGTGGCTTTAGTATGTTTTTAAACTTGAATTGATTTAATGTGATTTTGTTTAATACTTCTTTTGCGTTTGATCGTTGTCTGTTTGTCATTACTGTATCTGTATCTTCGTATTCAACCATTGTGATCATTCGTTCTTCTAGTTGTAGTTGTTCGTCTAATCGTTTGGCTGTATCTTTGTATGTTTTATTGAAGATTGTTAGTTTGATAATTATTGTTGCAATAATGGATAGAAGTATCCATGTGATTAAGATAATGGCTACTCCTGGAATTTTGTTTATGTATAGGATGATTGAAACAATCAACGCTGTGATTGTTCCAATTAGAAATCCATACATAGAACTAAAGATGTAAGATTCTATTGTTAGTTTTTTGTGGTATTTATGTAATAAATCTTTCATAGGTTATCCTGCATAATCTGCTGTAAAGATTACAGGTTCTGAGTTTAAGTGTGTTGTTTGATTTCCGACCATTATTACATGTACTTCATATTGTCCTGCGCTTAATCCAGTGAAGATTCCTGATTGTCCTGGGATTTGAACATGTACAACGTTTGATGGGTTGTCGTATGTACTTTCTGCGACTAGGTTTCCGTTTTGGTAAACTTGAACGATATATTGGAATTCTACCCAACCATCAGGATCTATAAATCCTGGTCTTTCGATAGAATAATGTCCTGCGATATTGTTTTGCCATAGTAGCCCGTTTGCGTCTACTTGTGGTGTTGGTGTTGTTAATGTAACTGTTAGTTCGTTACTATCTACTGAGTTTTGATATTCTACTTGGTCACCTTGAGCAATTACAGTAGCTGTATATGTACCTGGTGTTCCCTGTACTGTATCTAAGTCAAGAGAAGTTTCTGTGACTGTTTTTGTGATTTCTCCGATTGTAACTTTGTAACTTGTTGCATTTGGTACTGCATTCCATGATAGTATGTTTTCTCCATCAACACTGATGACAGGAGCGTCTAGCTCTATAAGTGAAGCTGCAGATTTGATGTATTCAAATGTAAAGTTTGAATCTAGGCGCATTGTTGCTTTTGCTGTGATTGTAATGTCATAGATACCTAGACTTGTTGGTAACGTAACTTGTAATGCATCTGTTGCTTGGACTGTCGCTAGTAGGATTGAATCGTTTGTTCCTAACTTACTATAGATTTCATAGTATTCAGCATCAGTTACTTGATCCCAAGTTAGAAGACCATCAGTTACTGTGTAGTTTGATACTTGATCTAGAGGTTGTACTTCAATCATCAATGTGACTGGAGCACTTGGTTCTGAATCTCCATAACTGATTCCATCACCTAAAGCGATAAATGTAACTGTATATGTTTTACCATTTGCGATTTGATCTAAAATTGGTAAAACATTAAAGTTTCCACCTGTTGATGTGTTGATAAATACAAGTGGGTCTTCTCCTGGTGTTGTGAATGTTGCTTGCATCATATCTGTGTATCCTGATTCAGTGATAACTGCATATGCGAAGAAGTTGTTATCTCCAATCCAAACAAATCCAAATGGTGTTGCTAGTTGATTTGCCGGTTCTTTTCTTAAAGTAATGTTGAATTGTGCGTTTTGTGTATATCCATAATATTCAAGTGTTGCAGTTAATGTAACCTCAACATCTGTTGCTTGTTTGTGAATTGTACCGTTTGTTTCTATATAGTTTGTGTTTGATGATGACCATGTGATATCTACTCCATCTATATTTGATGGAAGGTTGATGTCTCTAATTACATCAAATGGTACTGTAAGACCCATTAGAACTGAGTTCAGTGTTGGATCTTGTAATAATGTAACAGTAAATGAAACTGTATCCGTATCATCTTCATAAGTAAGTGTCGCTGTTAGTGTAACAGTTAAGTCTTCACTTACTGAACGGATAAGTTGTCCTGATTCACTGATAACATCACTTGTACTAGACCATTCAACTGTAACTATATAATCGTCACCAATTGTTGAAGGTAGTTGTAAGTTTTCATCAATTTCTGAAGGTAAATTTATGCTATTTTTTGCCTCTTCAACTGCATCTATTTGTAAGACAGTAATTGTGAATACTTTTGTATCTGTATGTTCTCCACTTGTTAATGTAGCAGTAACTGTTACTGTTACACTTTCAGTGAATGAACGAGTAATGATTCCCTCAGTTGTAATTGCGTTATTATCAGTTGACCAACTGATATCTACACCATTACTTGTAGTGATAAATTCTAAGTCTTCTAGTGTCGTATCAGCAAAGACAAGATGTGTCTTAACTAAGTTTACTTTTTGTTCGTCAGGTGTTAGATTTTGGTTTTGACAAGTAGGGTGATTAGGATTTGCAATACAGTCAATTGTTTGGTTTGATTCACCTTCTTGATAAACAGTTACAGTGTAGTTTTTAGTAACTTCGTTATCCCCTTGTATGAATGTAACAACGATAACTACTTCTACGTCTGTAGATAGCCCTATTGTATTAACTTCACCATTTGGTGCAATAACTGTATCAGTGCTTTCCCAAGTAATGATAACGTCTTGGTATTTTTCCATTAATTCGAATGTATCATCATGTTCGTATCCACGATCTGTCAACTCGAAATCTACTTGTTCGATTGCTTCAGCTAAATAGTCATGACTTGTTAAGCTGATTAATAAAGCAGTAACTGCTCCTAATATGATTACTGATGATGTCACCAGTGTAATGATAAATTGTTTTTTTGATAATCTCATATTGACCTCCTAATATTTATGACCATTCATTTTTTAGCCAAGTAGCTCTTGTCTTAAGCCATTGTTTTAGGATATTGACATCTGATGCCCATCCTGTTTCTGCTGCTAGTATACTTCCGTATGTTTTGTATTCAGTACCTACCATTCCATCTATATTTCTATTCACAGACCAGAAGTAAAAGTTCTTTGAGAATGCTTCTTGGTTTTCTGTGATGAAAGTTTCTGAAATGTTTGTATCTATGAATGTTAGTATTTGATCATAAATTTCAATGTATCGTGTTTGTACCGCTTGTTGAAATTCTGGTACTTGCATTAATGCGATATATAACTCACTTGCTGTGTGCTCACTTTCGTAAGATACACTACCAGCAACATAAATTCCTTGTGGTGTTTGGTTTCCTCTGTTATTCCCTGCTACTGCATCGAAATCCCATGGTGGACCTGCGTATAGTTTTCCACCTGTTTTCTTATACATAAAGAATGAACTAAATCCTGTGTCTGTGTTTTTGAATAGTTCATGTAAAATATACATATCTATAAATGAGTTGATATCTACATTTTCTAAGAAGATATCATACTGTGTAGGATCATTAGGTGCGTTTAGTGCTGCTTGTAATGTCCTTGTTGTATAGTCTTCTATGTAGGCAACTTGTTGTTTGAACTGGTATTCAGTTAGTCCTTCTTCTAAGTAATCATCTGAGTCAGGCGACTTGATACTGAATCCGTATCTGTATCCTTCTACTGTGAAGTAGTCTACACCGTATAATGATTGATCAGCATATGCATCATATTCTATGAAGTATCCTGTATCTAGAATTCCAAATTCTGATTCAATTTCTACTCTTTCATTTGCGACTCTGATATGTTCAGCTAATATATAGATTCCTCTATATTCGCCATTCACATATAGTTCTACAAAGTTCGCTGAACTGACATATTCAAGATTTGTAAATACTTCATCAGCTAAATCAAATGCTGTTTTTGTTTTTAATAATGTTGTGTCATAGAAGTTTGCTCCTGCAAGTAATACCCAATGTTTTGATTTTTGTTCATCGAATAATTTTTGCTTGTCATCAAACTTGATTCTGTATCCACGTTTTGGTCCTGATGCGAACCATGAACCGTTTCCACGTCCTTTGAATTGTGCTGTGTTTGATAATACTTCTGTGTTACTGTCTTCATCCATTAATGTAATTGTTGAATAGACATAGTTGTATTTATCTACCGAAGTAATATCTCTATTGTTTTCTAGTTCAATAAACATTTTTGGTAATGATGTTGTTTCATTATAAGTACCAGTTAACTCGAACCATTTTGGTTCTAGTGTAACTGATTGTGTTGGCATATTTGTAAAGACATATGGTAAATTGTTTCTTGTCCACCCCATGAACATGTGATTTTCTTTCGTTAATAGAACTTCAGGTGCATCTATTTCTTGTCCTACTTCTCTAACGATAGGTTCTATTCCTGTTTCAGGGCTAAAGTAAATTGCTGATGTACCTTTGTACCATTCAGCTACTAATACTAAGTTATGATTAGGCATAACTTCCATATCAAATTTCTCTGAATCATAAGTCCATCTTCTAAATGAGAACTTAAACTCTTCTGTTTCATAGAAACTAAGACCTGGTAGGTCTTCTATGATTTCACCTTCTCTAAAGTAGATTGGTTCTAAATATTCATTTGAGTTTGTTAGAAACTCTATTTTGTATTCAGGCATCTCATCAAGTGATGTCCATAATGCATACACTGTGATTGATTTTCTTGGGAATGTTTTCCCTGAAAATTCAATTCCATTTTCATCTGCCCAACCTGTGAATGCGAATCCTTCTCTAACTGGGTCATCAGGTGCATCAAAGTTTCTTCCTGGAATACCTATGATTGGTTCTATTGTTTGTCCTTCAACTCCTGTATCAAACGATACTGTGATTGTATCAGGATCTGTTTTTTCGTTTGCGTCACATCCTATAAGGATAGTTGATAGTGTGAAAAACAGTACAAGTAGTAATGTTTTTTTCATGTAGTTATTTATGTTTCTGAATGATTTCATAATCGTTCTCCTTTTTATTATAGGATGTCTTCTCTTTCGTTTTGGAATCCTAAGATTACGTCTAGATTTCCGTTTCTTACTCTTAATTCATCGATAAATGCTTTTTCTAGTTCTGGTTTTTTAAATTCTATTTTGTATGTTAATTGGAATAACGTTCCCATGTTTGTTGTTTTCACTCTTACTAATTTATGAGATTTTGTGTACTCTTTGAAAATTTCATCAAAGATTCCATAATAATCTAATGATTCAGGAACTGTGATTTTTAGTTCTCTTTTTTCTAGTGTTGTATCTTTAAACTTAATACTATTGATAATGATGTATTCAAGTGCAAGTACGATTGTAAATACGATTGAATACTCAATGTAATCCATTCCAGTAGCTAATCCTACTGCCATTGCAAAGAAGATAAATACGATTTCTTTTGCAGAACCAGGGATTGAACGGAAACGTACTAAACTAAATGCTCCCATGACTGCGATTCCTGTTCCTACGTTTCCGTTTACGATAGCGATAACTGCCATAACGATTGTAGGAAGAACGATTAACTGGATTACGAAGTCTTTTTTATAAGTGTTGTTGTACATATAAGCCAGTGCAATGATGATCCCTAAGAAGATAGATACTCCCATACTAGTTAGTGTTGTGTATAATTCAAAATTTTCAAACATGTTTGATTACCTCTTTCTGATTGTTTTTAAGTATATAGTTTTTATAGATATATCCGTACTTAGAAAATGGAGTCGGATATATTGAATGATTGTTTAAGATGGTACTAAGCCATAATGGTATAGCTTCTTTTGCTTTGATTTCTAAAATGTATTTTCCTTTTAACAAATCGTTATCTTTCTTTAGTTCATGTGTAAGGTCTAAATGATTAACTGAGTAAATCAAGTTAGAATCAAAGGTTATTCTTAAATCGTTATCTTTGATTCCTTTATACGCTTCTCTGTCATATTGAAGAAGTATTTTAGGGTGTATGTTTTCGTGATTTAGGAAGTAATTGATTTCTTTAAGCGTTTGAATGTCATCTACTTTTGAGAAATCATTATTATCAAAGTCGTTTTTATTCATCACAACTCTTCTTTTAAATACTTCACCTTTGTATTTCTTTTTGATTTCAAAGAATATGAAGTCATTATCATAACTTCTAATTCTTAGTTTTTGTTTAAATACAGGTTTTGATATTGAATGCCTGATTACTTTATACGTTTCATCATCATAATAAACATTTTTAATTGTATATTGATGATATGCATCTTTTAAGAGATGTTCTTGCAGATCTCTTTGTAAAGAATTGTATTGTTCTTCAGTTATCCGATATTTTTTTTCATATCTTTTAAATCGATTACTCATATTATCACCTATTTTTGGGAAAGCGTTTTCTCATATTTGATATTTTTTACCCATCTGTTTTCTTTGATGGGTAGATTATTTTGTGTGTTTTATGCAAGTCTCTCTTTCAACTACATTGACATCTAATTTCAAATTCTCTACTGTTTCTCCATCGATTTGTTGGAGTAGTAAATCAGCACATTTGATTCCGATTTCTTCTTTTTGCTGGTTGATTGATGTAAGTGCTGGAGATGTGTATTGAATAAAGTCTAGATTGTCATATCCTAATACTGATATTTCTTCAGGTATTTTGATGTTATGTTCTTTGAATGCTTTGATTGCTCCAAGTGCCATCCAGTCTCCGGCAGCAAATACTGCTGTTGGCATTTTTCCTGATTTAATTAAGTTAGTAGCTTGGATATATCCATCTTCAAAACCATAGTTATGTGCTTGGAAGATTTCAGTGTTTAAGTTTAATTCATGAGATTTATTAAGAAAACCTTCTAAACGATCTCTTCCTGAATTTGTGTAGAGTGGTCCTGCGATGTGAAATACATCTTTATGTCCTAGGCTATGTAGGTATTCAGCTGCGAGCATCCCACCTTTAATATCGTCTGATGAAACCCTTGTAACGTCTATTTGTTCTGCATCTACTGAAATTACAGGAACATTGTTTTCAAGAAGTTCTGGGATTTGTTTTGATAGTCCGTATGCATTTACTACAAAGACACCTTCAATATTTCTGTATTTACAAAAATCTAAATAACTCATCTCTTTGTTTCCCATTGATCGATTTATGAATGTTACTTCATATCCTTTATCTTCTACTCGTCTTTTAAAGTGTTCTAAGATAACACTGAAGTATGGGTGAGAAAAACCTGTTAATAAGTTATCGGCAAAAACAATCCCAATTAGCCAGGATTTCTTTTGTGATAAAGCTTTCGCATGGTAACTACCTATATAGTTAAGTTTACCTGCTGTTTCTAAAATCTTTTTACGAGTATTTTCCCCAATTCTACCTGTTTGATTTAATGCTTTTGATACAGTAGAGATTGAGTAGCCTGATTCTTTTGCTACCTCGTAAATACTTACTTTTGGTTTCTCATTCATAGTGACACCTCTTTACTTCTAAACAGTAACTTTAATTTAAATATACAAGATAGCGTTATCATAGTCAAGAACTTTTGCGAAAACCCTTTCTCAAATTATGTAAAAATATACTATCCAAACAAAAAAGACATATCAAATCATATGTCTTTTTTCTTTTCTATTTGCTTTTTGAGAAGGTTCTATACTTCCATGTTTGATACCCAATTACAACTGGAAGCAATAGGATTACTCCAAAGAATACAATGTTTAATGCTTTGAATGTAACCACAGATTCAGTGATTGTTAATCCATATTCTAAGTTTAGTGTTGATGGGACTAGATATGGATAGTTACCTATAAATCCTGTCATCATAAATAAAACAACAGTTATAATTCCAAAGATTAATACTTTCTTATTATCTTCAAGTTGTGCGAATACTACTGTAACGATAGATGTTATGATACTAAGTATAGGTAATATAAATATCATTGCTGATTTCGATTGTTCTTCTATTATCTTAACTGTAGCACCTTCATTATAGTGTCTTATATAAACAATAAGTAGTAATATTGGTGCTAAGTATATTAGAAAGTACTTCTTAATAAACTTGAATGCACGATTTCCCAGTTCTTTCGATGTTGTTAATTTGATCCATGCAGCCCCCATAACAACTGCTAGTGATAAAAAGAATAAACCATTTATAATACTTGGTATATTAAGTGCGCTTATAAATCCTTCTTCCATACCGTTTAATCCTAACGGATATCCTAAGAAAAGGTTTGATATATATACACCAAGTAGGAATATAATAGCGAAACTACTAAAAACCCATAAGCGAATTAAAGTCTTTAACCATTTATTGCTTTTTAGTTTATAGATAAAAGGTATTGTTACTCCTCTAATAATAAATGAATATAGTAATAAGAACATAATAATATATAGGTGAGTTAATATCTTACTATAAACTGGAGGAAATGTACCTTCAGTCATAGCTAAAGAAGCTATTAACCATACTTCCATCCCATTAAAATGAAGACCTGTGGTTAGTTGTATTTCTTTTCTATCTTCTTCTGTTTTAGACAGGTTTAAGTTTAAAACACTACTCCCAGATATAAACAATTCTTGTGCGATATAAAGAATCCAACTTGTACTGAGAATAACATACATGATATTTGCCATTGTTTCATAACTCATAAAAATCACCTCATTACTCTTTTTGATTTTGTAATATAAAATGAAATAATTCTATCACTTTCTTTACTTATATTATAGCATATCAGTGGAATTTTGATATTCACGACACATAGAATCGATGACGGTGGTTCTTTTATTCACTGATACTATTTATGTAAACACTCATGAGTCATACTCGCTTTCAGTAATCATTGATATGTTAATTATTATTTACTTAAATGATTAAAACATAGTATTCAGATTGTATTGTTCACCACCATAAAAGTATGGTACTCACTACTTTCTATAAGTTTGTGTTATAATTAAATATATTAGTATTTATATGGAGGGATTCCATGATGAAGTATGTTAAGAGGTTTACGAAGGATTTTAAATGGAAAACGATTTTAGTTTTCACTTTTTTCACGCCTATATTAGGAGTTATCCTTCAACAAATTTCTGTATATAATGAACTCTTGTATCACACTTTAACTGAATCTATTTCAGTTTTTATAGGTTTTTTAATTATTGTTATTCTTGTTAGTATGTGGAAACATATTAGATCAAACACATTAATATCAATCATATGTTTATCTGTATTCTTTACAAGCATTGTTGATGTGTTTCATATTATCTCTTTTCCTGGATTTGATATTTTTTCTAATCCTGTAGAATCATTGAACTTGACAATGACATTATGGATCTTTGCTCGTTTATTACAGGCTTCAGGAATACTTGTTGCAATCTTGGTTTCAAGATACATCAAACAAGTTAACTATTTATGGATATTCATTTCTTTTGCAGTAGTTACATTCTTTGGGATTATCATTATACTACTTGGATACTCTCCTACATTACATGAAGTTGGAAGTGGCCTGACAACTACAAAGATAGTTTCTGAATACCTTATCATATTTATATTTGTACTTAGTGGTTTTTTACTATATCGATATAAACTTATAACAAATACAAACGCATTCTATTTGTTTATTGTGTTTATTGTTTTTCAAGCGATTTCAGAATTCTTCTTTACACAGTTCACATTCATAACAGATAATACATTTGTGATAGGTCATCATTTTAAGATCATATCTTCAATCATAATTGGTTATATTCTTTTAAGAAGTACAGTTACTGCTCCTAATGAAACACTATATAATGAAATTTTGCAGCAATCAACTCAATTAAGTAAGTTACTAAAGTATGAAACACTAACGCGAGAGATTACTGAGATATGTAGTGCAGCGATTGACAATGATAATTATATCAATGATGTGTTAGAGATACTTGGAGCTACACTTCAAGTAGATCATACATTCGTTTATAAACATATTGAAGACAGAAATATATTCAAACTAAAAAACTGGTGGTTTAATGAAACTAGTAAAATGGGTGAAGTTGATGATGGTTATGAGTTCTTCGTTGTTGATTCATTTTTAGAAAAAATGAATCAAGGAATCACACATTACAGCGCAGATTCAACAACTATAGAAAATACTTACGAAAGAGAAAACTTTATAGATATTGGTGTTTTCGCCTATATCAATGAACCATTATTTATTGATGGTAAGTTTTATGGTTTTGCAGGATACAATATGACAACTGCGAACCGTGAAACATTAGAAGATGATATTACTCTAATAAAATCAATCGCAAAGATATTAACACAAACAATAGAAAGAAAGAATGCAGTGAAGGAAATTGAATACATGAGTAATCATGATGAACTCACGGGTTCTTTCAATCGTAGATACTTTGAAAACTATATTAAAGAAGTTGATAATTCATATTTCCCTTTAGGAATCGTAGTTATAGATTTAAATGGGTTAAAACTAATCAATGATGCATTTGGTCATGTTGCTGGTGATGAGATGTTAAAAAATGCAGTTAATTTACTAAATAAAAACATAAAAGATAAAGGTACACTATTTCGTATTGGTGGAGATGAGTTTGTTGTAATGATCCCAAAAACTGATAGTGAATCTGTTTACAGGTTATTCGAAAGCATTGAAAAGCAGTGTGCAAATGTTTTAGTTAGTTCTGTACAGTTATCTCTAGCATATGGAGTTCATGTTAGAACTTCATCTAATATACCGTTCTACGAAGAATTTAAGATTGCTGAAGATGAAATGTATCGTATGAAGCTAATGGATGTTCCATCTATGAGAACAAATGCGATTGAAACAATCTTAAATACATTGTTTGAAAAAGATGAATATTCAAAAGATCATTGTACCAATGTATCTTTAATGACTGAAGTACTTGCTCAAAAAATGGGATTTAATACAAATCAAGTAAGTGATATTAAAATGGCAGGACTACTACATGATATCGGTAAGATTATAGTGCCAACTCACATTCTGAAAAAAGATGATAAACTCACACAATCTGAATACACTGAAATCAAGAGTCATGCAGAGATTGGTTACCGTATACTAAGTTCAACAAAAGACTTCAGAAAAATAGCTGATTTTGTATTATCACATCATGAGTTCTATAATGGAAAAGGATATCCTCACGGATTAGAACAAGAGGCAATTCCTCTTGAATCAAGAATTATATCTGTTGTTGATGCATATGATGCAATGGTATCATACCGTTCTTATAGAGAAAAATTAACAAAAGAACAAGCAATCAATGAACTGTTAAAAAATAAGGGTTCTCAGTTTGATCCAAAAATAGTAGATATCTTTATCAAGAACTTTGATGAAATCACAAAAGTTAGAAATGATAAATAAACAATTAAAAAAGACCATTTAAATACATACGTTCCGTTTATTTGGGGATATAAATGAATAACAGCAAAATTCACTAATAAAATCACATGGATAATCACAAGGTTATTAAAGGAATGGAATATTTTATAAAATCTAGCCTCATTATTGCAAGAAACACAAAAAAACACTTGAATTAAATTTCAAGTGTTTTCTTATTTATCTAATAATAAATGTTCTTCGATAAAATCCTTTAGGTCATCTGGAACTTCGTAGAATACGACTACCCCACCACCAGAAATTTTTAATGCATAATCACTGGTATCTACAATATCGATACTCATTACATAAAAACCACTTTCAGGATCGTCATCATCCATGTTTCGAATCATGACGTGGATGTCGTTCACCCAATTCTTATAAATGTCGGGGCTACCTTGTTCTGCGTAATCCATCCTAGTGTCTATGTCTTTGAAAAAACTAAGGAATTCTTCAATTTCATCTTTATCGTAAGATTCTCTATAAATTTCATCTTCACCATAGTAGTCTCTTGCATAGTATTCTATACGAACATCACCTTTCAAATCGTTATATTCATACCCAGTCGGAAAAGGATCAGAAACGTGAAAATCATATGGCATCAACACGTAATTAAACTGAAAATAAGAGAAAGTTCCTAATAGAATATTAAAACCTATAAACGAAAATGCAAATATCAGTTGTACGCGCGCATTTATTACTTTCTTCCTCGACAATATTGATGTTATAAGTAATAGTAAAAGCGAAAGTGCAAACAAGGAAACCACAATAATATATGTTGATATTCTTTCGTGTGGAGAATAGAACCCCCAATATATTACACCTAAACCAATTAAAGAAATTACCCCTAATAAATCAATATAAAAACTTTTATTTTTCATAACATACCTCCCTGTATCATACATATTATATCATACTAAATTACAATATTGTCATATACAAATGATTTAATTTCAATTTTTAGTTTAGTATTTACTGATCTCTAAAATCGCATCATGCAATAATGCCAAATCGTATAAAATAACACCAGAAATATATATTTTTGTTGTGAATTTATATGTGATTAAGCGTCTGAGTAAAAGAATTCTATTGTCCGCAACACAAATAAACCCTTTACGCAAAGAAGTAAAGCAAACTAAAAGAGGTTAAAAATAGCGACCTCTTTCTTTTGTTAAAATACCTGTGATTACATAATATCCCCAAATAAACGGAACGTATGTCATTTAAATGGTCTTTTTTTTACATTTTATTCAGCATTACAGAATCACAGTAAGGAATAAACCCTATCTTCATGTATATACTATTTGATGTTGGATTTGAAAGATCTGTATATAGTGTTGCTGTTTTACCGTCTTCTAATACTTTTCTTGTTACATATGATACTACGATACTAGCATATCCTTTTCTTCTATGTTTTTTTGGTGTATAGACATATCCAATTGATTCTGTTTGGTTTAGTGATCTTGATCTCTGAGCCATAGATACAACTTCTCCATCAATTTCTAAAACGAATAATACTTCATCTTTTATTTTTCGTTCTATACCACCTCTGATATCGTCACGATTTACAAATTCATCTATTCCTCTTGTAAAATCATAACCCCATTCTTCTAATAGGTCTATATCATCTTTATTGGCTAAACGTATGAATCCGATATCTTCAGCATAGTCTGTTACTTTTTTACATAAATAGATTCTTTGATCCATCTTTAGATATAGTTCTTTGTTTGTTATCTCTTTATATACTCCATGATAGATATTACAGTATTCTTTTGTTCCTATAATACCAGGATAATATAATTCTTCCATGAATTTAACTAAATCATAATATACTTCTTTGTTTAGTGTATTACTAGCAATAATTAAATTCTTACCTGCTAAAACACCAACAACAAACTCATCATCTTTAATAGATGAAATCATTAGTGTAATCCCAATATTTCTTTTTGTGATACCTAGGATTAAACTAAACTGTAGTTCATCACTTAGAAAGAAGTCTTCATACTTTGCTAGGAACTCTTCTTGTGTATTAAATATCTTAATCATAATTTCATCTCCTTCTTTGTAAATTATTCATTATTATAACACTTAAGATGTTAATTACAACATAGGACTGAAAAATGTATAAAAAAAGGATGTAAAAAATTCATTCCCATCCTTTATTCTATTTTTCTATATATATTTTGATAGAATCTCTCTAATTTTCTTAGAATCAGATTTCTTGTGTGCTTCATTCAACTCATGTTGTAATGAGTATGGTGCGATAAACTCTACCATTTCATAATCTTTTTGATGAATAAAGTATAAAAGACCTAAATCACCTAGTTCAGTATGTCCTAATAAACTTTGCACTTGTCTACTAGTAATGATGGTAGAACTTAGTGAATGTTGAAGTTCCTTTCTAAACATAGCTTTCAATGCTTCTATAAGTTCATCTGCATGAATTGAATCATCATTCATACGCACTTCTAAATAACTTAAAATTTTATCTCTGCTTCTTATGAAATTCGGATCTTTTTGTGCTGTTTGTAATTGCTCAAATCTCACAGATTGGAAGAATTCAATCAATGTTTCTCTAATCAAATCGTATTCTTTTGTATTAAGTAGTTTCACGAAACTCATAAGTTCATTTGTATTTATCAAATCCTTAAACTTATCATACTTCCCTAAAACCAAAGCCTCTTGAATATTAATTTTATGCTTTGTTTTTTTAATTAGGAAGTCATACAATGATGAATCACCAGATTCAAGTAACAACTCTCGCTTCTTGTTTCTAAAACATGTTGTTTTAGATGGTAAGGATTCTTTGGAACCTTGATATTTCTCATTATGTAAAACTTGATATTCAATTTCTTCTGTCCAAGGATCTTCATTATCGTAACGATTTATAAGTTTTATATTATTATGTTTTATTGCATATTTTAATAATACGTTTTGGTTTCCTTTTTCATTTAAAAACTCTAAGACTTCTTCATTCTGATGTTTTACAGCGTATTCATATATAAATTCATAACCTTCAGTATAATCCGGTACGATTATGCAATGTTTAGGTGATCTTGTGTTTGCTATAATTCTCCAATCCTGCTTTCTATTACCAATCAATCTAGTATTGTATGTTCCATATAATCTTTTAGTGGTTTGTGATGGTTTTTCCTTAACGGCTGATCTATAATCTGTATTTCTTTGATTATAGGCTATTAACTTAACTAACTCATCATAGATATAAAATGTAAATTCATTCAGATTTTTTTCTATTGTATACTCCAAGACTTCTTTTATTTCAGTTGTACTCAGTTTTTTGTATATCTCTTGAAATTGAGCAAATTTGGATTTCTTTAAAAATAATTTCTTGTAATCACTCAATTTTAGGTTTGATAGATCGTACATCCCATACTTCTTTAAAGCCTCAATATTGTTTTTACTGAAAAGTAATTTCTTAATCTTTGTTATTATGTCTGTTAACTCTTTATAGTATTTTCCTTTAAGGGCTAACAAAAGATTACTTTTATTAGAATCTTTGTATGTGTCCAACAATTCCAAAATCAGATCATATTGCTTATATTTTACTGCATAATATAGTATGGGTTGTCCATTTATATCATACATCAAATACATGTTTTTATCTGATTTAAGAGTTTTTCTCAACTGTTCTAGATCATTGTTATAGCAAATCTCATCGAACTTACTTTCAAAGTATTTAGGTTTTGATGGTTTTTCTACTGTTACTTTCTTTCCTAATAGCTCATCAACATTTATTCCTAATATCTCACTAAGTGGTAATAACTTTGAAATGTCAGGTAATGCTTCTCCTCTTTCCCATTTACTTACACCTTGTTCTGTTATTCCAACGTGTGTTGCTAGCTCTTTTTGAGTTAATTTCACTTTCTTTCTTAGTGTTTTGATTCTGTTTCCAATTTCTTGATTCATATTCATATTTTCTCATCCTTTCCTACAATAGCTATTATATAAAAACACAACAAACCAGACAATAACTTATTGGTTTATGTGTCTTAACAATAGTAATTATACCATATCCTCCCAACTAAACCAATAGTTTAGTTTCGTGTGAAACTCAATAGAAAAAGACTGACACTTTATATCAGTCTTTCATATTATACGTTACTATTTTCTAACAAAAGTTCCTAGTATCAATAGTCACTTTTGAAACGTATGAGTAAAAATCTTCAATCCTATTTTTCTTTTCTTTTGCTCCTTATTCTATTCTTAAATTCACGAAAATCTGTTCTCATTGATTTAAATGCATTCAAAGGCAATAGAATTAGAAACCAGAAGAATGCATATATTATCATCCAAAATGGCATCGTTCCATAGTAAACAGCGTACAGAATGAAATTAAGAAGCATATATTTTGTTGTAAACATTAAGAACGGTGGTAAAGGTATTAGTTGAAATCCAAATCTACTAATATACTTGTTAAACCTTCTAATAAGAACTCCATAGTAGAAATCTCTTTTCTTATTTTTATCAAATAAGATAGACAAAATATACTTACTTAAGACATAATCATCTACTGTTTCTTTAATCATATCAGTAACTTCCAATAAAATCTCATCATTCATCATGTTCTTTAACTCAAAAATCTCCACAAAGATATCTTTTGATTCCTTTGATATCTCATATATTTTCTTTAGTTGTTCTCTTATTTTATCCATTTTAAACACTCCTTGAAAAATTAAATTGTAAATTGAAATACTGTAAATAATATGAAGTTACCTTAGAACAAACACTTTTCAGATTTGTTTCGCCATTGCCCATAGGAATCTTTCGAGTCATAATTTACTACTCATTTGACAGTAAAACGCTTTAGTTCTTCATGTTATATTAATATATTCGGTTGTGTTACGGTTCGTCATATCACTTTTAGTTGCAACTTTTTATTTGTTTCATACCATTTATATAAGTGCGTTGATGATTGAAATAAAAACATTGAAAACACCTTCAAAAAAACCTATTACTAATGATACAAAACCATTAGCAGCTGCATCTCCAAAGAAAAAACCTATAACCATTGTAATTACTACAAAAACCGCTAAACCACCATTAAGATTATCCATAAACTCACCTCCTATAATTTTCGTTTATAGTAAACCTCTGTGATGGACTTAACAATAATAATAACTATCATTGAAATAAAACTAACTCCAGCTAATATTTCGTTACTAATTAATACAGCAATTAGTAATAGACTAATAATTATCAATGATAAGATAACCAAAGTCATTGTATTGGAGCTATATCTTATTAGTTGTAATCTTTCATCACGAATTTTAATTGCTTTCTCTCTTTGTAATTGTGGTGACTTATATCTTCTTATTGAAGTATATGCAATATATCCAAATGAAACAACCAACATAATCATAATTGCATAAGCTACAATCATAACCGATAGATCAGTAGTTCCTTCAAAACCATTAAGAACTAATTGAACTAATGCGGCAATGAATAAAAACATATAACCCATAGAGAATATAAATAATGCCAGAGAATCTTTCTTTACTTGTTTAATATTAAGTTCACTACTCATATGTTTTCACCTCTTTCAAATCAGTAAAATCAAAAACATCTTCAATACTTAAATTAAAATACTTGGAAATTCTAAATGCTAACTCTAATGATGCATTATATTTCCCAATTTCCAGAGACGTAATAGTTTGTCTCGTAACCAATACTGCATCTGCTAACACTCCCTGTGACATGCCTTTCTCTTTTCTCAATATCGCTACTTTATTCTTTATAGGTAAATCTTTCTTCATAATATCACTCCATCAATTTGCAAAGTTTACTATACACAAATTATATATCATCTAATTATGGATGTCAACATTTTTTGCAAAGTTTACTATACAAAAAAAGCGAACTTAATCGCTTTCTTAATTAATAACATATCAGTATTTTTCAATGGTTGATGACCTTTTTATGAAATTTATTATATCTACTACTATACTGATTGCAATGTCATCTAACTTATCAATATCATTCAACTCAAGAAATTTCTTAACAAAACGTGGATTTTCTGACAAATCTGGATAATAAGATGGAATATCTTTAACTACATCATTATAAAGTTTGCTTGAAATATACCCTGTAAAAGGTAACGGAATTACTTTAACTCCCATTTCCACGCAAATATCAAACTCTTTTTGCATTCCATCAGATTCTACAACACTCCCCTCTTTATCTTTGTTTCCAAACATAAATATCCCTATACCAACCTGATCCAACATTGAATATCTATATTGTTTCCATAACTCCTGCCTCTTCACATCATCAGCTATATTTTGGGGGAACGGCCTCATCTTAACAACATCATCTATACTTTTCTTATTACTGAAAACATACTCTAAACCAGCATTTATAACCGAACTCCCAATACCCATACCAAACCCTGAAGTAATTTGATTGTTAGTGTTAACCAACTTCCATGATAGTTTATATGCAAATTCTTCAACTTCATTCTTGGTATAAGGAACATAAGTAGCAGCAGCTCCAGATACAAAAACTCTATTATACTTCACCCTTCTATTAATTCTTCTAAGGATATTATTCAAATCATCAAATTGATCAATTAACAAAACTTTTATATTGTATCTCTTTAAATCATCAATTTTTAGTTTTTGCTTTATTGTTTCATAATCATAATCTTTAGAGTTGTGTTCACAATCACTTTCATTTATCTTTTTCATTATACAATAATGAGTTCTTGCATCCTTGCCCATTAACATTTTAATGCGACTTAACAAGTACTTCAAATTTGGATCATCAAAACTGAACCCTATAAACAAGAAAGTCTTTTCTATCAAAGCTGATTGAAAAAGCAAAGAAAAATCCTTCCACTTCTCAGAATAAGTTTCATAATCATCTTTAACTAAGATAGCTTTTTCAGGAGTGCTAATATCCCCGTGCATCTTATAAACAGTTTTATCAATTCTAGGAGATTTTCTTGCTAAATCTGCAGTACTTTTTTTAGTTTCTACATTGTAACCGCAAGTTTTAAATGTAGTTTCTAACAGATTATCATAATTTGAAGTCCAATAATCTCGTATCTCCATCTCAGCAAGTAATTTATGAGTATTATTAGGAAGGACATCTCTTGTAAACTCTTTAATAAGTTTTTTATTGAGAAGTTCCCGACTATCGTTTTCATTCTTATGAAATTGTGCTAATTCAATCAAATCTTCCTCTTCATTAATATTCAAACCTAGCTCTTCAGCAATTTCAGTTAATAAGTCCTTCCAATTAACATAACCCGAACCAATTGAAACACCAGCACCGATAAACATTGATGCTTCATCGTTCATAATAAACTCGCTATAATTTTTTATAAATGTCTTCATTCTTAAATCCATAATTACATCCTCTTTACTATGTCATAATTATTTGATTGACTTCTTTTCTCAAGTGCGATATCCATATAATATTTTGGATTTGACTTAAAATCATTGTATGGTACTAAACTAATATAACTATCATATTCAGAATCATAATATCCAGTACATGGATTTTTCTTATATTGAGCCTTTACATTCATCATATTTTTTCTTACTAGATTCTCAAAATCATTTATTGTTGATGATTTATGTTCCTTATTACATTCATTACATGTCTTTGTAGTTGTATACATTAGAGTAGACTTCGAGTCCTCTGTATATATAGCAATTACAGCGTTCAAAGTATTACCTTTTCTCTCGTATAAAGAATATCTCAACTCATCATATAACCAGTCATCATACTTTCCTGATATCCAATCTTTCTTATAATTGATTGCTTTAGGAGTAAGTATGACTATTGTGATTGAAGTGTCTCTAAGTTTTTCGTATAAATATTCTTGAATACTTTCTTCAGACATGTGAGATCTGTCAACACTTTCAGATTTATCAATAATAAGGTCTTTCTTAGTCAAAAGTTCAATAATCTCATCCTTATATTCGGACCCATCAGCAAACCTAAATGATACAAATGCCTTTCTTTTCATATTCCCATCACCTCGTCTCAGTTGTATATGAGTAATCATATGCTCGGTTAAACGCAATATCTACATACTTGTTTGGATTTCTTAAAAAAGTAGATTCAGCAACTACAACGCAGTAATCTTTTCTATCAATATTGCTTTCATCACTATAAAGATACCCATAATAATCATTTCCAGAGAATGATTCTTTCATATTTTTCACAACCAAATCAGGTAATACAGATTTCTTCAAATCCTTCCCTCCCTGATATTTGTTGTATGCCCAATTTGAATTCTCATTGTAACCTTGATATCCATATGAACTGTATCTAGGAGATAAATAATCAGTTTGACTTTGAATAACACAAACAATACCATTTCTACCAGAAGTTCTATCTCTCCTCGTATGCCTTTCCATAGAATATCTTAACTCCCATTCGACCCATTTACTAACCTTAACATTTGGAGAAATCACAACTACAGTGACTGTACTATCAAATATCATTGTGCCTAAATATTGCTTCATTGTAGAATCTGCATAATCCAAAGCTACATATCCTCTTTCTCCTTTATAATAGGACCCTTTTCCCTGTAGAGATTTTATAATTCTATCTCTTGTTCCTGCTGCGTCACTAAATTTATAACTAACAAATACTTTATGTGGCATAACACCCCTCCTCAATTAAACTTAATATTTCTTTATTCTACTTAGTTTCATTTTCAAGTAGTTTCAAAAGTTCCTCAAATATCCGTCTTCTTTCAGTATTACCTTTGTTTGTGAAATCAACATCTCGAACCCATTGAATAAGATTAATTGTTGTAATATCATCAATGTCATATTTTTGAGTATAACCAAAAGCACCTACTAGAAACGAAAACTCCTCAATTCTTTCAAGAGAAAAATCAAGATTCCTCTCAATAAACTGTAAAGTGTAGTCTACAGCTTGGAGCGCTCTTTGAAATAATGAGTTCAAATCATCGCACTCTAAATTACCATATATCTGCGGTTTTGCATCAGAAGGAATTGGACTAAAATTATTACTATGTTTCCTTTTGAAATAAGACTCATATATTGGGTTGAGCATGGCCAAAGGTATCGAAATCTCAGTAGCCTTAAAAACAAAAAGGTCCTGTAAATCGTATTGTTCCATTTTTTCAGACAAAGGAATTGCATAATCTTTGTAAAAATCTGCTCCCTTAATCAACATTTCTGTTAAAGCAATTTGCACTGCAGTTACTCTAGAACCGGCTAGGTTCAAAACTTCAAACCAATCCATTTGCTCTTGTTTGGCTAAATTTTTTGCATAATTAACTGTATAGTAATACCCTAAAAACTTATTACGAATTCTTTGTAAAAGATCAGAAATTCTAAATATCTGTAAATCTGGATGTGATTCTAAATACTTTGTAAACTCACGAGGATCTCTATTATACAATTTGCCAACTGGAATTTGATTTTTCTTAACTCTTTCGTTATTCTCTACAAACTTTCCTCTAGAAATGTCTAATACAACGCATCTAAAATCTGGATGATCAATATATGCCTTGTAGTTACACGTCAATCTTTGTTGCCCATCATTAACTGAATGTATAATACTTTGAGGTTTATACTCAATTAAATCTCTATCAATAAATGATACTTGCGGAATAAAGTTATTCTCATCATCAATAATGTTTATTGATATAGGTGAAACTGCTGCATATCCTAGTAATTGGAAGTTTAGAAGAGATATAGACTTATCTAGTTTCCATCGAACATAAGTTTGAAAAATTGGAATCGTTATTTTGTTGTTTGCAATGTCATCACATAATGTTTTTATTGCAACTGGTTTCGATTCCTTAGAAGGATCAAATGATGATTTTGTAATTAGCATATTATTTATTCTCATACGACAATTCTCCTTTACTTTGATAATATCATTATACTACACGAATATTACAATGTCAATTATTTAGTCGCTGCAAGATATTTTTTGACATAATTAGAGTTTTATACCATTTATATCATTTGCTGCTTTTTTTTGCTGCAAACTAAAAACAACAATATAGTACATAGGATTTTAAATGTGTTAAACTACAATGGTTATTTAGCAAAAATAAATCAAATTCATTTATCAAATCAACAATACTTAGAATTAAAAGCAGCCCTAAAAAGAGGACTGCATAGTTTTCCCCTTACGGTTTCTTATTTATATTATAACATAGTTAATTTTAAATAACAGGTCATATAAGGACCCCAAAAGAAAAAGCCCAAAAGGGCTTTGTTATGCCGTGCATGTTATAAGTTGCAATTACTTGTGGAAAGGATCGTTATTGTCAATGCTAAATGGACTGTATATTTGCTCTAAAGATGTGTGTAGTAACCTTTAGTGTATTTTGTTTCTTCATAGTCCCAGCATTGATTCTTTCTTATTTTATTGTGTATTTCTTCTAGTGAGACATAGTCACATCTTTTCACTTCATTGTAGTCTAATGTAAGTGTGTTAAGTTTAATATCTTGTTCTACAAGGTATAAGGCTATGATGTAGTTACCATTCTTTGTTTCTACGAAGTAATGTGTTTTTAATTGAAATTTATTAAGAGGTATTAAGATACCCATTTCTTCTTCTGTTTCTCTTTGTGCTGTATGTAGTGAGTTTTCTTTTGTTGTTACTGCGCCACCACAACTTGCCCATTGATATGGGAAACGGTCTGTTGATTTATTTCTTTGTTGCATTAGGTATTTACCTTCTTTGTTTTTAATCCATACATGAACAACTAAATGAAATTCATTTTCTTTTGTACGTTCTCCTCTTGGCATTGTATGTGGTAATAAATTAAAGTCTTTGTCATATAAGTCGAATATTTCCATAGTTTGTACCTCTTTTCTTAGTTATTATAACATAGTATTGCAAAGAAAAAGCCTACAATGTAGGCTTTTATTTGTAATTTAGCATGTAGGTACTAGAGTACTTTTAATACCAAAAGTTTTGTTCTGTGTGAAATAATTATCTGACACTCTAATATATATTGTTGAACCACCACTTATATATACTTTTTTCTTAAAATTATATCCAGAACCTGAATTATCATCGACATATAATCTACCATCATAATTATAGGCAGTAACCATATCAAAGAAGAATTCTGCATATAAATCTAGATTTCCTGTGGATTCAAACTCATAGTAACCTGAAGTTGGTGCTGTAAACTCAAACCATTCAAATTCATCGTAATTTGTAAACATATCGTATGTTGTATTCGATAACGACAATATAGTTGCTTGTGGTAAGTACATAAGTTGTGAATATGATTGATAAAGTCTTGTTGTTGGACTACTTGTATCTTGTCCTGAAATATTCCATCTCACATATGAGTAATCATACTCTAGCACTGAGTTCCACTCTGCAGGTGTTAACTGATATTCATCAACATCTCCTAAACCTTTGGAGAATATTACTGTACCTCCAGGACTATAAATGTTTAAGACAAACTTATCATTTTGACTCGTTGTACTATCTCCACCCTGTTTTATCCATTCAAATTTTGGAGCGTACGTCGTACTGTAATAATTATCTGAAGGTGCAACAGGTTTTGGCGCAAACCCATAATGTGTTAGTAAATCTCCTAAATCTTTTGATGTAACTGTCTCAAAATAATCAAGAAAATCTTCAAATCCTCTTGCTTTTGAAGACCCATTAGCATATTTGAATGCATTCATTATTGTAGTATGGCCAAATGATAGGTTATCGTAAGCTTCTGGTCCTGTATCCTGAAGATCATATAGGAATAACGCAACAGCCAACTCATGACCTTCTCCATAATACTTACGACTTGAAATTTGAGTTTCTATACCATAGTTATAAAACTTCTCACCGATTGTTCGAGGAATTGGAGTTATACTACCATACATTTCTTCTATTCCTATTGGGTAAACATATTTTCTTAAAGTAACCATTGCAAAGTAATTTGCGAATCCTTCGGTCATTGCTAATCTGTAACCATCATCTTTATCATGCATATCATTCAGATCCCCAGATAAGCTATGACTTAGTCCAGTTAGTGAAAATGCATGATTAAACAAATCAAGTTTATCATCTACATAATGCCCAAATTCATGCAATAAAGTATCCCATCTATAATATCTTTTATTTGTTATAAATATCGTGTTTGATAAAGAGTTATAGTATGAAGTATCTCCTCCCGTAGGAAAATAAATGTTTAGATAGCTCCAACTCTGATCTCCATGTGCAAGATCAACATAATCATAACCATAAAGAGCAGCTTGGAAGAAATGTAGTGCTGAAGTTCTATCGTGTGTTTCACCCCATTTAAACAAAACACTCTGTGAAACTTCCGATCCATCTTCAACATCTTGGAAATGAGTAAACTGATGATAAAATGATCTAGCATAATAATTAGCATCTAAATCATAAACATTTCTAATTGCAACATCTCCGTTCTCAAATAATACCTTTACATAGATATCATAGCCATCTTCTCCCCATGCTGTGTAATTATCAACAAATGTGGAATAATTACCTGTACTATTAGTGTATACAGTTTTGAGTAACTTATCATTTCCATACTCTGCATCATAGATTTTAATCATAACACCAATCGCAGGATGTATATTACCCACCTCATCTTCAAATTCTACCTTACCCTTTACTAATATTCTGCTACCAGTAGTAACGTTACTAGTAAGTGAGTTAGCTTCCTCATAATCTGATCCATAAACAAAATTTGAAAAATCAGACTGTGATATTTCTCCTGCTAACAGCAAATCAGAATATGGCTCATATCTTGCTGCACTTGGAGAATATGCGCTAATATAATCAAATTCTTCAGTAGAGTAAATATATAATTTAATTTCACCTGATTTTTCATTTGTCTTATACTTTAAAGTAACTTCTTGGTTTCCTAAAGATTTTGACTTAAATTTTAATTTAAAATCTGATTTCACCTTGATTTTCTTCGTTGATTCTAATTCAATATCCTCAGATTCAAATATTTCGATTTCTGCTTCCTCTGTTAATCCTAAATCATCATTTCTAATAATATCAATTTCAATTTTTTCTCCGTGTTCCACTTTTACTGTTTCACTTTGTACACTGTACAAATCTTCAGAATCCATCTCATAAAATGAGGTGATTTCCTCATCGTTTTCAATTTCTTTGAAAGCTTGTACAGTTTCACTTACAGTCATTAGCCCAAACATTAATGAAAACAAGACTATAAATTGTAATATAATAATTTTTTTCATCTCTAATCTCTCCTTAAACATAGTATTTTTTAAAACAAAAAACAGTGCCCATTAACCCCCTCCTTTGTATATATTGAACTCTATATATTGTGCTTATCTAAGCACAATCCAATAATCGATTGATATAGATTAGGTGACACTGTATATATATAGTGTCTAAATGATAAAACAAGTTGAATTATGTGTTTCTTTAACTCACACATTGATCTGTTTTTAATCATATTTTTTTGTTCTAATTGCTTCTTATAGACCATGCAAATTCCACCACAAATATTTTTAGCATAGCAATCATCACAATAACTATCATTAACCTGATGATTCATGTAGTATTCTACATTTTGGTCTGTTATTGGTACATCAAGCGAGCCTACTTGAAATTCTTTATTTTTTCCTGCAGCTCCACATATATATACTTTCTTATCATTCTCCAATGCAAACTTAGAAATTCCTGCATTACATCTAGTTAATGCTGATTGGTTTATAAATACTCTTTTTAAAAATCTGCCAAATAAATCCTCTCCACTCAATAACATAATTAAGTACTTAGTTCTCATACTCAATGTCTCTTTTAGTAAGAAATTATATAAGTCTGTATATGCATTCTTAAATTGTTCCAAGTTCATGGTCGTCAATGCCCCTTTATCTACATCGGTTTCTCGAACCAATTTCATTGAAGTAACATCAAAGTTTTTTTCCAATGTTTTTAGGTTCTTTACTAAATTAAGGTTCTTGTTTGTTACTGTTAATGCTGCTCCAATATATTGATTATTTATTTTTTTAAGGTTCTTTAAGATATCACTATAGGTACCTTTGTTATCAAAATACACTCTGTTCTCATCGTGTACTTTTCTATATCCATCCATACTTACACCATAATATATGTTCTCAGATTCCAAATAATCTATAATTTCGTTACTTAGCATTGTCCCATTTGTGCAAAAAGAAAGACTATAAGTAGTCTTTTCATTACTAATACTTTTTAGATACTCTTGTATATCTTTAATTAACTCGAATCTTAATAATGGTTCGCCAGAACCTGTAACATCAACTTGAAAATGTTTTGCATCATGAAAGTACCTTGTACTTTTTTCAATAAATAACTTTATATCTTCAAACTGCAATTCAAAATTAGAATCACTTTTATCTATATAACAGTATTTACATCTTAGATTGCAACTACTAGATAAATTTATAGTTAGATGTACCATCTCAATATTTTCTTTAACCTCATTAATGTTATATTCTTTTTTTCTTTCTGTTAGATTGTCATTTAACAACTCTGAGATACTTTCAACATTAATTTCAAACTCTTGTTTTGTAAAAGTGAAATATTTTAATCCATTTTTTTGAAACATATAAACGTAGTTATTATTTTCTATAAGGTGATATTCTCTAAATATATTTTTCATTTCTCTCCCCTAAAAACTGATTCTATGACATTTTATCAAAATTTGTTTATCACAATGTAATTAGTTTATCATATCAAACTAATTAGAAGAAGGTCATATAGGACCCTTCCTAGTATTAGATTGCAAAAGAAAAAGCCTACAATGTAGGCTTTTATTTTGCGATGTCTTGTGCTCTTGTTTCTCTGATAACTGTAACTTTGATTGTACCAGGGTAAGATAGTTGTTCTTCGATTTCTTCTTTGATGTCTCTGGCGATTTTGTATGCCATTACGTCATCTACTTTAGAAGGTTCTACGATAACTCTTACTTCACGTCCAGCTTGGATTGCGTATGCTGATTCTACACCTTCTTTAGTTAAAGAGATGCTTTCTAGTTGTTCTAGACGTTTTACATAAGAATTTAAGCTTTCACTTCTTGCGCCAGGGCGTGCTGCTGATAATGCATCAGATGCAGCTACTAATACTGCGATGATTGTTTGTGGTTCTACTTCACCATGATGTGATCTGATTGCGTCAACTACAGCAAGTGGTTCTTTGTATCTATTTGCGATATTAATACCGATTTCTACATGTGACCCTTCTACTTCGTGGTCTACTGCTTTACCGATATCATGTAATAGTCCTGCACGTTTTGCTAGTACTTCATCTTCTCCGATTTCAGCTGCTAGTTTTCCTGCTAGGAATGCACACTCGATTGAGTGTCTTAAAACGTTTTGACCATATGATGTTCTGAAGTGTAGTCTACCTAATAGTTTTAATAGGTCTGGATGGATTTTACCGATTCCAACTTCGAACACTGCTTCTTCACCTTTATCTCTAATAAAGCGATCAACTTCGCTTCTTGTTTTCTCAACAATTTCTTCGATTCTTCCTGGGTGAATACGTCCATCACTTACTAAAGATTCGATTGTTCTTTTTGCGATTTCTCTTCTGATTGGATCAAAACCACTAAGAACGACTGCTTCTGGTGTATCATCAATAATTAAATCTACTCCAGTTAATGCTTCTATTGTTCTAATGTTACGACCTTCACGACCAATGATTCTTCCTTTCATTTCATCGTTAGGTAACGCTACAACAGATACTGTTCTTTCTGATGTAACTTCTTGTGCATATTTTTGTAATGCATGTGCTAATAAGTGTTTTGAATTCTTATCCACTGTTAATTTAGCTTTTTCTTCTTCTTCCTTAATATAAGCAGCAATTTCTTGAGCCATCTCGTCTTCTACTCGTTTGAAAATCAGGTCTCTTGCTTGCTCTATTGTAAATCTTGATATTTCTATTAACTTCTCATTTTGTTCGTCGATCATCTTGTCCAGTCTGTTTGTTTTATCTTCAATTGATTGTTTTTTGCGCTCTAACATAACTTCTTTGTTATCTAGGTTATTTTCACGTTTATCTAAATTCGAACTACGTCTGTCTAAAGATTGCTCACGTTGCATGATCTTGTTTTCGTTCGATGCAACTTCAGCTTTACGTTCTTTAATTTCCTTGTCAGATTCCATTTTAAAGTTATGGATTTCTTTTTTTGCTTCTAATATCGTTTGTTTTTTATTCTTTTCAGCTTGTTTTTCGGCTTCATCAATCAATAAGTTGGCTTTTTCTCGTGCTTTACTAATTCCACGATCTCCAATGAACATACCTGCGAATATTCCTGAGAATATCCCAAATATCAGACCGGCTATGACCATTAATGCTTCTTGCATTTAAAATCACTCCGTTCTATTTATAAAATTCTAATTGTTTATTTTAACATAATTAATACGTATGAGTAGAGACTATTTAATCGTTATTATTCATAACTATTCTATTATATCAATTAAGCCCTTACAAAGTCAATGAATATATCACTTTACTTCTAAAACTATATAAAAAAAGGTATCGTTAGATACCTAATTTTTCTCGTACTTTTGTTTCGATTTCTTTTAGTGTTTCTTCGTTTTCTTGTAGATATTTTTTGGCGTTTTCTCTACCTTGACCAATCTTGTCTCCGTTATACGCAAACCATGATCCTGATTTCTGAATAATATCTTCTTCAACACCCAAATCAATTAACTCACCAATTTGTGAAATACCTTGTCCGTAAACGATGTCTAATTCTAATGTTTTAAATGGTGGAGCAACTTTGTTTTTTACAACTTTCACACGTGCTTTGTTTCCAACAACGTCTGTCCCTTGTTTTAATTGTTCACCACGTCTAATCTCTAAACGTACACTACTATAGAATTTTAACGCTCTTCCACCTGGAGTTGTTTCAGGGTTACCAAACATAACTCCTACTTTCTCTCTAATTTGGTTTATGAAGATTGCGATAGTTTGTGATTTACTAATCACACCACTTAATTTTCTCATTGCTTGAGACATCAGTCTTGCTTGTAACCCAACATGGCTACTACCCATATCTCCTCTAATTTCTGCTTCTGGTACAAGAGCAGCAACACTATCAATAACAACCATATCAATTGCTCCACTTCTGATTAAAGCTTCTGCGATTTCTAATGCTTGTTCACCTGTGTCTGGTTGAGATAGAATCAAGTTATCAATATCAACACCTAGTGCTTTTGCATAATTTGGATCAAGCGCATGTTCTGCATCGATGAATGCTGCGTATCCACCTTGTTTTTGTACTTCTGCGATTGCGTGTAATGTAAATGTTGTTTTCCCTGAACTTTCAGGTCCATACACTTCAATGATTCTACCTTTTGGGTATCCACCAATTCCAAGTGCTTTGTCTAATTTAATACTACCACTACTAATCGCTTCTACTGCATTGATAGATGATTCATCTCCCAGAATCATAACACTACCTTTACCGTGTTGTTTCTCTATTTCTTTTATCGCACTATCGAGTGCTTTTTTACGATCTTTTTCTGCCATAATATCCTCCTTACTATAAGTATATTACATATGAATGTCTTGTTTTTCTTTATATTGTTTTTGTAATGCTTTCTTTGTTTTTCACAAAGTAATCAAATCCACTAATAATTGTTAATGCTGTACCGATATAAAGAATGATCATTCCTGGTAATTCTAAGATATCAGTGTATGGAAGTAATAATAATAAAACCAAAGCAATCATAGTTGACGCTGTTTTATACTTCCCTAAGTTTGAAGCTGCGATTACGTCACCTTCACCCATAGCTACGAGTCTTATACCTGTAACGATAAACTCTCTACTTAAGATTACAATAGTAACCCAGATAGGTACAATACCACTATCATTTAATATAAGTAAAGCTGCCATTACAAGTAACTTGTCTGCTAATGGATCTATAAATTTTCCAAAGACTGTTACTAAGTTGTTTTTTCTTGCGATGTATCCATCTAAAAAGTCTGTTAGAGATGCAACAATAAAGATTGGAGCGATCAATAAGTTTAAAAATTCTCCATTTAATAATTGCTCACCTGCGATATAGTAAATCACTACAAATACAGGGATTAAAAGTACTCTAAACATACTTAATTTATTTGGTAAATTCATCTAATCACCTCAGATAAAATTATATCATAATTTAGGACTTTAAACAATTAGTTTAAGTCCTTGTTTCTACGTCTCATAATTCCAATTAAAATTGCGGCAATCGCAAACATTAAAACACTAAAATAAAAAACATATATTTTATTAATTCCATAGATAAATCCTCCAATTAAAGGACCAATCACATAACCTATCGCAAAGAAGAACTGTCTGATACCCATCATCTTTGAAATCTCGTTTTTATCTGCATATCCACTAATAAAACTTGTTTCAAGTGGTGCGTATGTACTTTTTAATACAACGTATGTCATAAATAACGTATATAAACTAAGCATGACATTACTAAACTGAAATACACTAAAGATAATGATTGCGCTTAGTATATTTGCGATAAACATAATCTTCACATCTATTTTTAACTTAATCACTTGTGGAACAATAAACGCAGTTGTAAAGATTCCTACAATACCTGTCGCAAAGACAAATGTACCAATCCCATCACTACCTCTACCTATATCAGCAATATATACTTCTAAGTATTTACTAACATTGATTGCTCCAATTGATACAAACGTTAAACTAAACAAGAACAATAATAAATCTTTATCTAGTTTTCTAATGTCTTTTATACTTTCTATAAACGTAGGATTATGTTCACTTGAAGATTCACAATCTTCAAGTAGTAACACAAGTGTTATCCCAAATAGAATATTTACTACTGCTTGAATCAAAAAGATGATTTCTCCACTTTGGATATGACTTGCTGTATCTAATAGATTCGGTAACTTACCACCAACCAAATAACTAACACTAGCTCCAAACGCCATTGCGGCAAGTCCGTATGCTACATTTCTTTTTTGATTTGATGGTTCTGATTTTTGAATCAAGTAACTCATTAATAAAGTAACACTCGCACTTACTCCAAAACCACTTAAGAATCTTACAATACTCATAATATAGATATTATGGATATTACCAAATGCATATTGTCCAATTGAATACACAATTAACCCAATCAACATTAAATATTTCTTATTATACTTATCTCCTAGTATCCCCCAAAATGGTCCACCAAGTACTAACCCCAAACACATCAAAGCAAAGAATGTTCCAAACATAATATCTTTTATGTTTAACGCTCTTAAAAAATCAGGTGTAATTGGATGTCCTAAATTATGGATGAATCCCATTGTAAAGAATAAGATAATTGTGATAACGACAGTTTTTTTCATGTTGTGTACTCCTTTAATTTAAACTCAAGTTATTATATCATATCTATCTTTTTAAACAACAAAAAAGGACTTATAATAAAGTCCTTTTACCATACAAATACATTTGATAAATATTCTTTTAACTCTTCTGTTTTTGGATTCTCTAATATTGATACATCACCTGCTTCTACGATTTTACCATTTTCCATAAAAATGATATAATCTGCAGCTTTCTTCGCAAATAGAATCTCATGTGTAACAATTACAAAGTTCATGTTTTCTTCTCTTAACTTAAGAATTGTATTTAACACTTCTTGTGTTAAGACAGGATCTAAAGCACTTGTTGGTTCATCTAAGAACATCACTTCAGGATTAATCGCTAAACTTCTAACGATACTCACTCTTTGAGATTGCCCTCCACTTAACTGCGATGCAGTTTTGTGGATGTGTTCTTGTAGATCAAACTTTGTTAGTAAATCTAAAGCAATACTTTTTGCTTTTTCTTTTTCAACGTTATGTACTTTTTCAAGTACAAGTGTAATATTTCTAAGTACTGATAAATGAGGGAATAATGTGTGTTGTTGAAAGACAAATCCGATTTGTTTGTAGTAATCTTTTACTACTGTATCTGATAAGTCATGCTGGTTGACATGTATTTCTCCGCTATCAGGTTCCTCTATTTTACTTAGTAATCTTAATAATGTAGATTTTCCTGCTCCACTAGGACCGATTAATGCAATTCCTGATTTTTCTTTGATATCTAGATTTATGGTATCAAGAATTAGTGTATCATCATATGTTTTTATAATGTCTTTTAGTTTTAATTCCATGATGCCACCTTCTTCTCAAAGAATTTTGTTAGTCTAATTAGTGGAATAGTGATCATTAAGTACATAATAAACATTAAGATATAACCTTCAACAGCCAAGAAGTTATCATATTGTACGAATGATATTTGGTTGTAGAGTTCAGGTACACCTATAAAGTTTAGTAAACTACTACCTTTGATAATAAATGTTAGATTCCCAATTAGTGGTGGAATCATAACTCTTAATAATTGTGGGAGTATGATATATCTATATTGTTGGTATTTGGTAAAACCAAATACAGTCATTGCTTGAATTTGTAAATCGTCTATTGTTTTCATAGCTCCTTCAAATAAGTTTCTCATATAAGGTGCCATGTATAATGTTAACGCAACGATACCTCCATATAATCTTGATTCAAAAGGAAGGTACTTCCAGATTAAGTAATAAATTACTACTATGAATACGATTAATGGTGAACCAAATACTGTTTCTGTAAAGATGTTGCTGATGTATCGAAAGAAGTCTATCTTACTAGAAGATCCTAAATATAATATAAACCCAATAACTACACTACCTATTAATGTAAGTATACTAATCCATATTGTAAGGAAGAACCCTTCTACTAAGAAGTCTCTATACTCAAGAGTGAACATTTTTGATAAATCGAAGTAACTTCTACCAGGGTAAAGCATCCATATACCATAAATTAGCAGCCCATAAAACATAAGGGCTGCGAATAATGATATTATTTTTTTACTATTCTTCATCTTCTCCATAATAGAAGTCCATTGTTTGTCCTGGTAGGTCTGCGGCGATTACTGAATCGTAATCTTCACTTAGTTGTTCGTATACTCCACCTGGTTCATCTAGCATCTCAATAAATGTATTGATTGCTTCTAAGAAACCAGCTGTATCTGTTTTTCTTGTACCCATACCAATTGGTGAGTATGTGATTGGATCCCATAATAATTCTGTTGTTGTTGGGTTTGAAGCGTGATATGCTGCTGCACTTGATGCACTAATAATAAATGCGTCACTTGATCCTGTTACAACTTCTAGTAATGCTGCATTCGCATCATTTACTTCTAAGATAACAGGGTTAGTAGCTTCTGCTTCAGGAATGCTTAAACTAACAAAACTTCTTGGTCCAACATAGTTTACTCCACTGATTGCGAATAACTCTTCTTTTGTAGTAACGTTATTCGTATCTTGGAAATCTTTATTTAAGACTGTGATTAATGGGAAATAGAAATAAGGATCACTGAAATTAATTGCTTCTGCTCTTGATTCTGTGATACTCATCGATGCGATAATTACATCAATTTCTTGTGTGTTTAAACTTACGATTAAACTACCAAATTCTAAATCTACTATTTCCACTTCAACACCAAAATATTCAGCTAATGCTTTTGCAACATCAACACTGATACCTGATGGGTCTCCGTTTTCATCTTTTGTTTCAAATGGTGCCCATCTTAAATCCATACCTACTGTTAAAACACCATCAGCAAGTGGATCATACAACCCATCTTCAACTGTATATATTGATTCATAATCTTCATTTTGATTATCATCTCTGTTACATGCACTTAATGTAAGAGTAAGTGCTAAAACTCCTAATAATATAAATAATTTTTTCACAATTATCAACTCCTCTATTTTTATTATAATTAATATTTATATTCATTACAAATAAAACGACTATTTTATCTTTATATCTATAGCATTAAAGTTACATACTAAAGTACAATCACCACATGCATCACAACGTAAAGGATCGATTTCATAATGTGTTTTTCCTTTACTAATCGCTTTAAAAGAACAAGCTTTGATACATTTTCCACAGTTTACACAATCATCATTCATTTCTAATCCTCTGTTTGGATACTGAAATCCATTGATTGTAAACCTTGTTCTTTGTAGTTTATGATCACGACTATTTAGTTCAAAATCAAAGTCAAAGACTTCTCCTCTTGCTTTTGTAATTCTAAAAGCACGTAATGCAGGATAACGAAGGATGTCTTTATAAGCCATCATAAACCCTTCATCTTCTTCTGCCTTTTCTTTTATGTAGTTTGTATCTACTTCTTCACAGTCTCCTGTAATACGGATTGTATATCCCGGTTCAAAGATTGCCATTCCATCTTCATCATGTTCTACTTCAGTAGCACTACTCATTCCACAAACACTTACTTTGTTTGTGGAAACTAGTTGATGATAAAACGGCTTCGTTGTCATTGTTCTAAAATAGATTCCATATTCATCCTGTCCAAAGAAATGAGCGATTCTCGTTTCAGGATATCCATTATCTATTGTAGCGAATGTTAAACTTCCTATTTTATCAAACTTATTATAAACTTCTTCAATATTCATTTTTACTCCTCAAAATTATGAATTACTTTTTCTAGTAATTGTTTTAATAGATATTGTTCGTGTGAATCAATATCTTTATACTGCCTTTTGAAAATATCATTACTAATCTTCATCATGATATCAATAAACTTAGAGCCATCTTCTGTGAGAGAGACTAGTTTGTTTCTTTTATCTAACTCATCTTTTTGAATAACAACCAAACCTTCATCTACAAGTTTTCTAACAAGTGTAGTCATTGTTTGTGGTGACTTGTTGATTCTTTTTGATAGTTCTTTATAGTTTAGTGTCTTCTCTTTCACAAAATTGATCATAATATTTCCATGGCTTGGATATAAGTTATATCCATGTTTCTTTAGTTCTTTTTGAATGTGTTCTTGCATACTGTTATTTGCTTTTGATATTAAACTCATTAAATTATCCATAAAAAACTCCTTTACTACGACGTCGTATTAATAATACTACGGTATCGTACTATTGTCAAACAAAATAAAAAAGAAGAGGTTACTCCTCTTCTTTTACGTTATGAAATACTTTTTGTACGTCTTCCACTTCATTTACTAAAGACATGAATTTGTCGAATTGTTTTTGTTGGTCTTCGTTTAGATCGATGTAATCAAGTGGATACCATCCGCTTTCACCGTCTTCAATTTCAGCACCAGCTTCGCTTAATGCGTTTTGGATTTTGTCTAAATCGTATCCGTCAGCTTCTACTTCAACCATTCCATCTTCTTCGCTAATGTCTAACACTTCAATGTCTTCCATTAATAACGTTTCAAATACTGTTTCTTCATCCATACCTTTTACAGTTACGTATGATAGATGTTTGTATGAGTGTTCTACACTCCCACTTACACCTAATTTACAATCGATTTTCGTGAAACAGTTTCTTACTTCAGCTACAGTTCTGTTTACGTTGTCTGTTAGTGTGTCTACAATAATCCCAATTCCACCAGGACCGAATCCTTCGTAACGAATTGGTTTAAAGTCTTCACCCATACCTGATTCTGCTTTTTGGATGTTTCTTTTGATTACATCTCCAGGTACTTGTGCTTTTTTGGCTTTCTCGATTAAGTGTTTTAATGATGCGTTAGAATCTGGGTTTGCTCCACCATTCTTTGCACTCATATAAATTTCTTTTCCGTAACGACTATATAATCTTGATTTTGCAAGACCTGTTTTCATCATTGCGGCTTTTCTTACTTCAAATTTTCTTCCCATGATATCACCGTTTCTTAAATTTTTTCCATAGTTATTATATAATAACTGACTATTTTTTTCAAATGTAAATTACTTCAATTTATTTTGTTTTGTTGTTAGTTTTTGATTTAAGAATTCTTTAAACTGTATGTTAAACTCGTTTCCTAAGTCAGATTGTCTAATCATTAGAAATTGAACAGAGTTTAACATGAAGAAATATCTATTGTTTGTTTCGATAACTTTGACAAACTTTTCATAAGGAAGTGAGTTAGAACCAAAAGTACTTGCTGCTTCTATTCTTTCTTCTGTTATTTTGCATTCCACTTCTTCAACTAGTTTGATTGTTTTCTTGAAAGAAGTTTTGGCAAAGAAGTTCATCATTGCTTTTTGAAGAATGGGAACTATGACTGGTATCAATAATAGAGTTACTACAGGGAATAGTAGTTTCATAAAGATCCCTAATATTATTGATAAAACCAAGAAAAAAACACCTAAACAGAATGTTAGAATAAGAAATACTTTTCTAAATGTGCTTAGTTTGTTTTTTTGGTTGTAGTATGACTGAAAATCTTCAAGTGTATATGAATACTTAAATATCTTCTCCATTTTCCTCATCCTTTACTAATTCAGTATAATCTTTATGTAGTAAAACTTGTTTGGTTCTGTATAGGTTACCAAGCGCTCTTTTGAAAGCTGATTTGCTCATATTAAATGTACGTAAAATTAAATCTGGATCTGATTTATCTGTGATGTTCATTAAACCGTCTTGTTTTTCTAGGTAATCAAGTATTAATAATGCGTCATCATCAATCATTAGCTCTTTTTGTTGAATGAGTGTTCCATTGTATTGATAATTTGGTTTTACATGTATGATTTTTACTTCTACTTGTTGTCCCAAACGGTATTCTTTACGAATGTGTTTATGATATACAAAGATTAGATGTCCTTCTTTTGTTGAAAGGACAGTTCCTTCTTCAGCAAAAAATTGAACAATTGCACTGTATGTTTGATCTTTTTCAAGTTCAACTTCAGGTTGGATGTATTTGTGCATATCGTATCTGTTTATGACTTTGGCAGATATTTGGTTTTTTGATACTTTAATTCTTGCTAGGATCAGGTCACCTTTTTGTGGCCATTGTGATTTTTTGAATGGTAGATCATCACGACTTAATAATAAGTCTTTTTGAATTCCCATGTTTAAGAATACTCCTAAACGAGGGTTTACATCTACGACTTCTAAAAATGCAGGGTTTACAGCGTCAATGAATGGAATATTCATTGTTGCTGTGATTCTTTTTTGGTTATCGTAATAAAGGAAAACTTCTATTTTCTCTTTATCTTCTAGTTGTCTTGTTGCTTGTCTTTTATGTAAAAATACTTCTTCGTATCCGTCTGTAAGAGTAAACGCTATATCCGTTTCTTTTTCTACTTCTAGGGTATTAATCATTCCTACTTTTAATGACATTATTATCACCTCTAATTCATTATAGCAAACTAGCCTTACATATTATAGTATATTGATGCGAAAAGTAAACAAAAACTGTATAATATATATAAGGATGTGAAATTATGAGAAAATATTTTATTTATTTGATGTTCTATAGTGTTGGTGGTTTTCTTTTAGAACGTATCATTAATTTGTATTACTTTGAAGGCTGGGTAGATAATTCTGTTTTGGTTGGTCCTTATCAACCGTTATATGGTGCTGGTGTGTTAATGACGATTCTTGTTTATGATTTCTTGTTGAAACATATCAACAATAAAGGAATAAAGTATGTGTTGTTATTGATTGTAGCAATCATTACAACTGGAATTAGTGAAGCTGTTACAGGGTATGGTATGGAACATTTCTTTGATATGAGTTTATGGGATTATAGAACATATTTTGATTATTCTTTACAGTATGTTGGATGGATTCCTACTAGTTTGTTTGGATTTCTAAGTTTCTTGGTAGTTGTATTTGTTCATCCTTTTGTTAGAACAACAGTAAGTACATTACCTGGAATCCTAAGAAGAAACATTTTCAGAATTTTGTTTGTTATATTTATCGTTGACATAATTTATACATTTTTCAATAGAATTTAAAGGTGCTTTTGCACCTTTTTTGTTTATTTAGTTTGGCTTTAAAACTAGTTATTCAAGCACTAAATCGTTTTAGTTTGAATATGAAAAGTTTTTCATTGGCTATGTAAGCGTTTTAGTGTATAATGTTAAAAAATACTGAAAGATTGGGAGGATTTTATGGAGTATATTCTATACATAGCATTAGGACTTAGTTTATTAGCTATTCTATATGCATTTTATTTATACCGTCAGGTATTAAAAGAACCTGTTGGTAGCAAAGAGGTTGAAGAGATTAGCGGTTATATTAAAGAGGGAGCAAGTGCATTTTTAAGACAAGAGTACAAAGTGATTATTATTTTTGTTGTGTTTGCTGCACCTTTATTATACTTTGCATTAGGTATTGGTAGTGCTTTAGCATTTATGTTAGGGGCAACTTTTAGTGCTATAGCTGGTATTGTTGGAATGATGAGTGCTACAAACTCAAATTCAAGAACTGCTACTGCTGCAAAAGACCATGGTATGTCAAAAGCTTTAAGTGTTGCATTTAAAGGTGGAAGCGTAATGGGAATGGCAGTTGTTGGTTTTGGATTATTTGGAGTAATCATTGTATTCATGGTTGCAAATCAAGTATTTGATATTGAGGCATTTGATGCAGTTGAGATAGCTGCTGGATATAGTATTGGTGCTTCTAGTATTGCATTGTTTAGTCGTGTTGGTGGAGGTATTTTCACTAAGGCTGCTGATGTTGGTGCTGATTTGGTTGGTAAAGTAGAAGCAGGAATTCCTGAAGATGATCCACGTAACCCTGCTGTAATCGCAGATAACGTTGGAGATAATGTTGGTGATGTAGCTGGTATGGGTAGTGACTTACTTGAAAGTTATGTAAGTAGTATCGTTGGGGCTGCGACAATCGCTGCATTATGGTTCCATGTTGAAGGTGCTGTTTATGTTTTAATTACTGCTGCTGTTGGTATCTTTAGTAGTATTATTGGTACTTTATTCGTTAGAGGTAAAGATAATTCAAACCCACATAGTGCATTGAAAATTGGTACTTATGTAAGTGGTTTGGTATTTGTTATATTAGCATTTGCAATGAACTACATTTTTGTTGAAGCTGGTGTGATCACTACTTCAATCATTGAAGATGGAGAATCTGTACAGGTATTACCTTACTTATATGGACCATTCTTTAGTATCTTAATTGGTTTAGTTGTTGGATTAGCAATTGCATTTATTAGTGAATACTATACAGCTTCAGAATATAAGCATGTAAAAGAAGTTGCACAACAATCTGAAACAGGTCATGCAACTAATATCATTAGTGGTATGGCAACTGGTATGCAAAGTACTGCATTCCCTGTAATTATGATTGCTGTAGGTACTGTACTTGCTTATACATTTGGTGGAGAACTTGGTATTGGGTTAGCTGCAGTTGGTATGTTAGGTACTGCTGGTATGACAGTTGGTGTTGATGCTTATGGACCTATCGCTGATAACGCTGGTGGAATTGCACAAATGACAAACATGGATCCTGAAGTAAGAGAAATTACTGATGAGTTAGATAGTGTTGGTAATACAACTGCTGCTATCGCAAAAGGATTTGCGATTGGTAGTGCTGCAATGACTGCTCTTGCATTATTTGGTGCATTCATAGTTGCTTATAACACAAGTGCTGTTGAACGTGGATTAGAGAAGTTAGACGGTATTGATATTACTGATGCAAAAGTAATTGGTGGATTAATGATTGGTGGTATGTTAGCATTCGTATTCAGTAGTTTAACAATCAAAGCTGTTGGACGTGCTGCAAACAAAATGATTGATGAAGTAAGAAGACAATTTAAAGAAATGCCTGGAATCTTAAAAGGTACAGAAAAACCTGATTATGCAGAATGTGTTTCAATTTCTACTACAGCTGCATTAAAAGAAATGGTTTTCCCAGCATTCTTAGCAATCGCATCACCACTTGTTGTTGGTTTCATCTTTGGAGCTGAGGCATTAGGTGGTATGTTAGCAGGAACATTAATCACAGGTATCATGTTAGCAATCTTTATGGCTAACTCTGGTGGAGCTTGGGATAATGCCAAAAAGTATATTGAAATGGGACATCATGGTGGTAAAGGTAGCGAAGCACATAAAGCTAGTGTTACTGGAGATACTGTTGGAGATCCATTCAAAGATACAGCTGGACCAGCAATCGATATCTTAATTAAATTAATGACAACAATCAGTTTGGTATTCGCAACATTATTCGGAACTGGTATTCTATAATAATTAAAAGGCACTCTAAGTGCCTTTTTTTATGTTATAATAAGGGAGTTAAAAGGGGAGTGTTGTTATGAATAGAGTTTTTTATACCATCTTGTTTTTAATACTAGGTTTACTATCCTTAACAATAGAAAATGTTTCAGCTGATGTTGGTCCAAAACCTACTGTTACTATAACTGTTATTGGTATGGATGAAAATGATTCATTTGAAGTACTCGCAAAAGATAGTTGTACTGGCTTTGAACCTAGTGAAGAGGATTTATTGGATATTTACTACTATAAGGATGAGTTCCCAACTGAGTTATATGATTATAACTCAGATGGATATTGTTCTTTTGAATTACTAGGAGACCCTAATGGAATGAGACAAATTAGTAGTAATGAAAATGAACAAGAGTTTACGTTATATTATTATCCACCTACTACTTTCAAACTAGCCATTGTTACTGAAGAAGGATATATTATTACTTCAAAAGCAATCACTAGAACAAGGTTTGATTCTAATGTAGTTTGGGATTTATCAGATGTTACATTAGATAAAGATATGGAAGATGTAGGTACAATTAGTGGTGATATTTGCATAGGTGAATATGATGACTGTCTCGATCAAAAGTTTTCAATAGGATTCGATACAGTTTTAAGTACTGTTATCAGAGTCATTATTACTTTGGTTGTTGAACTAGGAATCTTGTTTTTATTCCAGTATAAGTTGAAGAAACAATATAAGATTGCTGCTATCACAAATCTATGTACACAAATTGTACTAAATATAGTAGTTATATACTTATCATATAAAATAGGATTACTTGGTGCGTTACTAGCATTATTGTTAGGTGAGATATTCGTGGTTTTAGCAGAATCGATTGTTTATGTGAAATACTTGGATGAACATTCAAAATTAAGAGCATTTATGTATGCACTAGTTGCAAATGGAGTAACAATTTATATAGGGATGTATTTATTAAAATAAAAGGATGATTCGATGAGAATATTAGTTGATGCGGACGCTTGTCCTGTAAAAAAAGAAATACTAGAAGTCGCAAAACAATATGAACTAGAAGTACATATGTTTTTCGATAATAGTCATGAGTATAATGATGATTATTCAACAGTTTACATTTTAGACAAAGGTGCTGATAGTGTTGATTATGCATTGATTAATAAATCTTTAAAAGGTGATATTATTGTCACACAAGATTATGGTGTTGCTACTATGGCATTAAGTAAAAAAGCATATCCCATTAATCAAAATGGAATGGTATATAATGATGATAATATTCTTAGTTTATTGAATCAAAGAGCATTAAATAAAAAATTGAGAAAGCATGTTAGAATGAAAGGTCCCAAGAAAAGAACGAAGGAAAACAACGTAAATTTCAAGAATAGTTTAATAAAACTGATAAATAGTAAGAAATAGTTGCATTTTAATTATTCTTTTGATAAAATAGTATCGCTTGTAAAACGGAGGTGAAACAAATGGCAAACATTAAAGGTCAAATGAAAAGAAACTTAACTAACGAAAAAAGAAGAGCTGCTAATTCTGCATTCAGATCAAGTTTAAAATCTGCATTAAAAAATGTTGAGGTAGCTGTTGAAAACAATGATAAAGAAGCTGCAACTACTGCATTATCTGTTGCGTACAAAAAATTAGACAAGGCTTTAGCAAAAAATATTCACCACAAAAATTTCGTAGCTAGAAGTAAATCTAGATTAACTAAATTAGTGAACTCATTATAATTCGAAAAAAGACTGCGTAGGCAGTCTTTTTTTTATTGTTTGATATAAGACGAATTTGTCATTTTAAACATTTAAATATATGATATAATATGAAGGAATAAGGAGATGATATAATGGCAGGATTTGGAATATTCTTTACTATAATACCAATTGTTTTCATGATTATGTTTGGTATGGTTGTATTTGTAATGATAAAGGCAATAGGAAGTCAAAATAAATATAGAAAAGAACCACAACTTACATCATTCGCAAAATGTGTGAATAAGAGAAGTTATGTAAGAAGTAATTTTACTTACTATTATGCAACATTTGAATTTAGTTCAGGTGATCGTAAAGAACTACGTGTACCTCAAAACCAAGCTGGATTCGTTATTGAAGGCGATGAAGGAAACTTAACATTCCAAGGTGATATGTTTATTGAATTTAGTAACAACCCTGGTGGTAATGATTTATATTAATAGAAAAAGGATACCAAAATTGGTATCCTTTTTAATTTAGTCGTTATATGTTAGTCCGTGTCCGTAAGGGAATAAGTAATCATTTGGATCATAATCAATACTGTTTGAGTTTTCTCCAAATGTTGAAGAATCTCTATGCCATACAAATGCTGATTTACCAGTAAAGTCATAATCTCCTAGTAATACATCTGCGATACCATGTCCTGCTTCGCTTCCTGGAAGCCATGCAGCAACAAATGAATCAAAGTGTACTAAGATATCTTCGATTAGTAATGGTCTACCTGATAGTAAGATACCAACTACATTTTTACCTTGTGCTTTTGCTGTTTGTGCTTGTGAGATTGCAAGTGCATTACCTGGATGAGCATTTCTTCCGTTAATAATGTCTAAACTTGAGTCGTCACCATAGTATTCAGCGTATGGTGTTTCAGCTAACACTACGATTACTGTATCTGCTTCTTCTATGCTTCCTACTAGTTCTCCTGTTTCTCCTAGTAGTGCTTCATAGAATCCATCATATATTGTAGTAACACGTGCATCTTTACGATAACGGGCAAATCCTGTGTCTAGTGGATCATTAGGATCTACAGCACCTTGCCAACCTAAACTCCATCCACCTAGTAATAATCCTAAGTCATCAGCACCAGGTCCTGTGATAAAGATTTTCTCCGTTTTTTGAAGCGGTAACGAGTTATTATTGTTTTGTAGTAATACTAGTGATTTTCTAACTGCTTCACGCGCTACAGCTAAGTTTGCATCACTTGCGTGCATTTCAGGCTTGTATCTGAAGATGTCTTCTGTGAATAATCCGTTTTTATATTTGATTTTTAAGATACGTTCTACTGCATCGTTGATTCTTGCTTCTGTGATATCACCGTTATTGTAAGCTGTTAGGATATGATTGTATGCATCTTTCCAATCATCTGGTTCCATTAGCATATCAACGCCTGCATTTACACTACTTACAACTTGATCGTAGAAACTTCCTGGTAATTGATGTACTGCTTCCCAGTCACCAATTACAAACCCTTCAAATCCCATTTCATCTTTTAATACTGTTTGTAGCCAGTAGTAATTACCATGCATTTTGTCTCCGTATATAGAGTTATAAGATGCCATGATAGTATCAACTTCTGCTTCGATTGCGTCATAATATGGTTGTAAATGAAGCGCTCTTAACTCTGCTTCTGATAACTGAACATCACCTTGGTCTGTTCCACCGATTGTTCCACCATCACCTAAGTAATGTTTCGCAGTCGCACTTACACCAAATGCTTGTAATCCTTCAATATATGGACCAGTTAAACTTGAAACCAATGCTGCGTTTTCACTTAAAGATTCATATGTTCTACCCCATCTAACATCTTGGGCAATACTTACAGCAGGAGCAAATGTCCAACTAATACCTGTAAGTCTTGTTTCTACTGCGACAACTTCACCAATTCTTCTCATAAGATCTGGATCGTTTGCTGCACCTAGTCCAATGTTATGTGGGAATATTGTTGAGTTTAATAAGTTATTGTTTCCATGTACACTATCTGTCCCAAAGATAATTGGAATTCCACTGCTGCTTTCTTCTGCACCTAATTGGAATAATAAATACATTTGATACCAGTCTTCAATATTGTCTCCAGGAATACTTCCTCCACCATTTAATACAGAACCTAAGTTATAGTTCTTGATATCTGTTGGTGATACATATTGACGTTCTGCTTGAATCATTTGTCCAATTTTTTCTTCAATAGTCATGTTTTGCATTAAGTTGAACACATAAGTTTCCATATCAGTTAAATCAACTGGAGTCCAAACTTCAAGTCCTTCATTATCAGTTCCTGTGATGATTGTAGTTGATTCTACAATTCTTATTTCACTAAAAATGATTTTACCTAACTCATCATTTGTAATGTCTCCTAAGAAGAAGTTTAATACATTACCTGAACTCGTTCCAGTTGAACTGAAAGATCCTGTAAATGTTTGGTATTCACTTGTTAATGAGAATACATCAAAACTTAATCTTGCATGATTTGAGTTTTCAAATGATACACCCATATCTCTACCATTTTCTACTTCTGTCTTAGCAGTGAATGTATAAGTATAAGTATTTCCAACTTCAAATTCTAAACCTGTATACCCAATTAACGTATGCCAATCAGTATCTGTTGCTTTTCTTACATCAACAACTAAAGTTGGAATATCTCCTTCAAATTCATAAGTGATTTGCATATTACTGTCGCCACCACTTTGGAATCCAAGTGTAGTTTCCATATAGTTTTCAACTTTCCATTCTTCAGTTGAAACTGTTCTTTCGTTTACAATTACAGTAACAATTTCACTATATGTTGCATTATCACTATCAATATATGTAACGATAACTTGATATGTTCCTGCTTCACTGAATCTGTCGCTATCAGTTACAGCTGTTGTCATGATCAATTCATTCGTTACTTCAATTGTTCCTAATATTGAGTTTTCAATTTCAAACCAAGTAGTAAAATCAGGAACATCATCTCCTACTTCAAAAATATTTCTTGCTTCACTTGTTACTGTGATTTCTGTAACATCTAAAATAATTTCTTCACAGTCAGCGTGTTCTGGTGTTACATCACAATCTACAACTGGTTCTGTTGTAGGTGTTGGTTCTTCTTCTGTACATCCTATTAATGTAAGAGAGAACATCATGATTAATAAAATACTAAAAATCTTTTTCATTTTGTTTACCTCCAAAATTTATACAAAATTATTATAAATTACGAAACCGCTTTCGTAAAGAAAATGTTTTCATTTCTTCTTTATATTGTATTTATTCTATATTGTACAACAAAAAACTATTCATCTTATGTACTTAAGATGAATAGTTCAATTCCTACTCTTTTATCGATTTGTCCTGTTTTAATTTGATAGTCTATTTCTTCTAATCGTTTTAAATGTTTCTCTACTGTATTGAGGTTTACGCTTGATGCATTTTTCATCATATAGTAAGCTCTACCGTTTGATGCATTATAGTATTTAGCGATTTGTGATTGGTCTTTACCTTGTTTTACTAAATGTTTCACATGTAGTATTTCACGGTACTTATTCACAAGGATACCAAGTATGCTTAATGGATCAGCATTATGAACGACTAACTCGTTATATATTTCTAATGCTTTTGCACTGTTGTTTTCTAGTATTTTATTTGTGATTTCATAAACGTTATCTTCTACGTTTTTAGTAATTACTTTTTGAATCATCTTTAAATCTACTACATTCATACCTTCCGCATAATTCACTAGTTTTTGTGTTTCATTCACAAGTACTTCACTGTTGTTTTCTACACGTTTTAAGAATTCTCTTAATGCATCAACTTCAATATCTAGATTGTTTTTTGCGAGTTGTCTTTTTATCCATGATGAAGTGTCTTGCTCTTTTAGTGGTTTACATTCTAGAATTTCTGCTTTTTCTTTGAGTTCTTTTGTGATTGCTTTTCTAACATCAAGTTTTTGGTACGGTGCATGTAGTATTAAAATAGTTGAATCATTTGGGCGATCTAGATACCTTTTTAATGCATCTGTGTTATGATCAATTGCTTTTTTTGGTTTCTCTGTTGATAGGAAGAATGCATTTCTAATGATAACGATTTTTAAATCTGTCATGAATGGGATTGTTGAAGCGTCATTGATTGCTTCTTCTAGATTCACTTCATCCATATCATAATTTGACACATTAAACTCATCAACATCATATTTTTTAATGATGTTGTTGATTCTGCTTTTAATAATAAATGTATCTAGTCCATAAAATAAATATACGCTTTTTTCCATAACCAACACCTCAAAAATATTATAACACATACTTTAGTTAGGTGGGTGTGTTTTTTGAGATTTAAAGAATAGTGTATATCTTATTATAATTGTTCCATCATGATCAATTCTATGTATTTTGATATCTCTATCTTGATATCTGTTTATTACAGTATCCGAAGGATGATCATGTGTGTTCTTATAGTATGATGTGATGATTACTTCTTTTGGCTTTACCATATCAATAAATGAATCTGTGCTACTAGTGATACTGCCATGATGTCCTGCTTTTAAATAATCAGCTGTTAGATTCAAATTCAACATAGACTGTTCACGATCTGTTTCAATATCACCTGTGAATAAATATGTATCATTATTAATGTAAAACTTCGTAACAAGTGATTTATTGTTTTCATCTTGGAATGAGTCATCTTTATAAAACTCAAGATAAAAACTACCACAACCGATACTTGATAATGTGGTGTTATAATCTACTACTTGTTTTACTATAATCGAGTCTAGAATATCATCAAATTCTCCAGAGTGATCATTATGGTAATGTGTAATAATAACCATATCTAATTTTTTGACGTTATTTGTTTTTAAGTAGTTAACGACTGTATCATAGTCATCATCTACTCCTGTGTCAATTAATATATTACAGCGATCAAATGAATCTTTTAAGAAGATACTGTCACCATATACATCAAGAACTACTACTTCTTTACTGATTTCAAATACATTTGAATGATATGTAATAAAGAGTAAAATAATCATGTATATGATGTATTTATTTCTTTTTAGATGATTATTGAGATTTATAGTAATTAAATATAATAGTAAATAATAGACAATAATCAGTAACTGATTTTCAAATGTAAATTGTATTGTTAGAAAGTCTACAGTTTTAAATAAAGATATCAATCGCTCAAAAGGCATTAGAACATATGAATATACTTGATCTAATAGTGGTATAAAAATAACGATGTAGGAAAGTGGTAATATGATATAACTCATATAAACAATCATTACAATGTTAATTACTAGTGTGAATAAATTGATTTGATAATTTAATGATAGAATGATTGGTAAAGTTGATAAAAATGAGATTACAGTTATTAACTGTAACGATTGGATTAATGTCTTCTCTTTGATAAGGTATTGCGTAAGTAATATAGAAATTGTTACTAAAAAAGATAGACTAAACCCAATGTTTTTATATGCATATGGACTAATGAATAAATACAGTATAAAGATAAAACTGAGAACATCAATACTTGAATAATGTAGTTTTTTATGTTTGATGTACTTGTATAACACATACATCAAACTAGCTCTAACGACAGAGGGGGAAAATGATGTCATAAAGATATAAATAAGTAAGATGATACTGATAAGTATTGTCTTTTTTTTCAGTAGTTTTTCTAAGATTAATACAAGTAATCCTATATGTAATCCACTTACCGCAAAAAGATGAGATAACCCAAGATAATTTAAGTCTTTAATAAACGAATCATCAAACTGTGATTTATCAGCTAGGATAAATGTATTTAAGTAAGCTTTCGAATAGGGAAAGTTATGATTGATATATTGATTGATCTGATAGGGGAGTTTAAAGAGAGTGAAATGACTCTCTTTAAACTGGTAACCTTCTACTAGTAGTGTGTAATGAATGTTTTTACTGAGTAGATAGTCTTTATAATGAAAAGTATTTGGGATTGTTTGGTTTCTTGGAGTTTGTAAGTCTCCTCTTACTTCAAAGATATCACCTGGTTTTACTTTTACTGATTGCGGCATATATACTTTGCTATATGTATTATCAATTTTTCCTGTGAATGAAGTTGATGTGGATTCTTTGATATCTTTGATGACTGTTACTTTGTATGTTTCTTCTTGAATGATTGTTTTATTGTATGTTACATACCTTAATGTATAGACTGATAAAACAATCACAATAATTAGGAGTAAGTCTTTGTTGGTTTTGAATAAAAATATGATGTAAGGTATAAAAATGAAGACGTAAATGATGTGATTGTTTAGAAGAATCCAAAGTAGTAAAGAGATTGCTACAAAGATTGTTCTATAACTAAGTTTTGATAAGGTCTTTGATATTTTCGAATGTAGCGTCGCCAATTCCTGATACATTTTTGATATCCTCTATTTGATCAAAATATCCAAACTCATCTCTATAGTCGATGATGCTTTGCGCGGTTGATTCTCCAATACCAGGTAGAGTGGTTAATAGTTCTAGTGGTGCTTGATTGATATCTATTAATGTATCTACTATTTCAATTGGATTGATGTCTTCATCGAAGATGCTTGGTATATAAATGATTTCTTGATCGTGTAACACACTACTTAAATTTACTTTGTCTGGATCAGCAATGGATGTGAGACCACCTGCTTTTTCTATGAGTTCATAGAGTCTTGTTGATGAGGTTACTTTATAGACTCCAGGGTTTTCTACTTCTCCTTTTAAATCAATATAGATATAGTCTATTGTTTGTTGTTCTTCTATTATGGAAGTTGTTGTAAGTGGTTGTGTTTCATCTGTTAGTAGTCCTACTATGATGCTGATTATAATAACGATTACTACTACGATATATATTGCATATTTTTTGATGTATTTCATGTTATCACCCGTTTATATAGTACTAATATATGTTTTGTTTTTCTCAAAGAAAAAGAAGATATGGAATTCTATTCTCCTAGAACTTATAAACCTAAAGAAAAAACACATATTTCATATATGAAGTATGTGTTTTAATTTACTTTTTTAGAATTGAGATTAATTTAGTTATTGGTTCAATTGACAATAATACTATCCCTACTATGATCAGTAATATTGCAAGAATATACTCATTTTGAAAATTGTAAGCATTCACTAACTCATAAACCATTTGATCACTAGACGATACTAAATTCAAACTGATAGCATAGTCAACTGCTCGACTTACAAATAGAAAAACCCCAATACAACCTAGTGTTAAAAATACTAATCCTGTTACATTCTTTCGCATGTTTGCCTCCTTATTTATCTTCCATTATTATATCACAAAAAGACTAAAAAACAGTTGGGATTTATAATTATGTTAAATTTATTTTTTTTAACATATGTATCCTATCTCAGTTTCACTTTTTCTTTTAATACTTCTTTGATTTTATCTGTTAGGAAGTTGTATTCTTCGTCATAGATAAATCTAAAATATAGACTTCTTAGTAATGATTTGATATTGATTTGTAGGTTGTAGTTTTCTGGGTATGTGTTAGGTAGGTTTAAGTTTGATACAGTATCAATATACATGATTAAATATTCTTTATCTAATCTGTTAGAACGGATGATAACTTCTAAACAGTTTACTGTTCTTTCGTCTTCATCTGAATCAAAGAGATGGTTTGATGTATCAAATGTTGTATGGATTAAGTCCATAATACTTCTTAATTGGTAATCTTTTATTTCTTTTGTTTTTACGAGCTGTGTTAGGGTGTCAGCTGTATGTGCTACAGCGTGCAGGTATCCATATTCTTTTAAGAATCCTCTTTGGTCTGTTTCTTGTTTTAAGTATGTTGTTACTTCGTTGATGATGTGTGTGATTTGTTGTTCATCAAATAGATTGTCTCTGTTGTGAACATAGATAAGGATTGCTAGTTGTAACATTGAAAAGGAACGAATTAATACTGAATACTCGATATCGTTATCGATATCAAAGAATAGGTATTCTTTACTAAGTAGTAAATATGTGAAATCTATCAGTCTTTCATTTTCTAATACATTATCATGTAGCAGATGTGCTAATACTGGGTAGACAAGTTCATCTCTTAGATAGGGAGAGTGGTCTCCGATATTAGCAAGTAGATTAGATAATAGTTCTTCATGATCTACTTCTTTGAAGTCGTATTTGTTCTTTTTCAGTTCTTCAAGTAAGGTTATAAATTCTTCTTTTTTCATTCTATCACCTCACCTCTATTATAATATAAAAAAAAGAACATTACAGTTCTTTTCTACAAACGTATAATATTCTTTCATCGTATTTTACTTTTTTTACTACAGTTAGATTTGCTTCTTTTAACATATGCATCATATCTTTTTGTAGGTATGATGTTTGAAGATGTGTTTCTACTGTATTACCAAAGCGTACGGTATGTTTGATTTGGTTTGGTATATTTGTTAGGGTTGTGTCCCAAATCATTAGTTCATCAGATAGTAGTATTTCTTCGTGGTGTGTTGATAGTTTATTGATATAAGAAGGTTTTAATGCATCAAATAAGAAAATCGAATCAGCGTTCATTGCTAGATTGACATTCTGTAATGCTTTTTGTACTTCTACACTATCTTTTAAGTAATTAATCACATCAGCACTCATTGTGATGATGTCATAGTCTCTGTTTACAGTATCTAATATATTATGGATAAAGAGATTGATATGTACATTATCTATAATTGCGTTGTTGTATGCGACTTCTAACATATCAGTTGAGATGTCTGTCGCAGTGACGTGGTAGTTTCGTTTGGCAAGTTCGATTGCGAGTTGCGCAGTTCCTGTCCCAAGTTCTAAGACAGTTCCATCTTGTTTATAGTGTGTGATTAGTTTGATGTATTCTTGTAGTAAGTCTTCATCTATAAACATGTCATAGTAACTTGCTAGTTTTTCGTAGATCATCTTAGTTTCTCTAAGCTGATTTCTTCGATCTCTGCTAACATTTTTTCTAAGTTATAGAATAGACGTTCTTCTTTTGTGAATACGTTAACTATGATATCTTGACAATCGATTAGGATCCAACTTTTCGAGTTTTTACCTTCTACGTTTGGTGCTTCGTAGTTGTTTTCAATCAAGTTTTTAGAGATGTGTTGCATTGTAGCGTTCAGCTGTCTTTCTGACGTTGATGATGAAACTACTAAGTAATCAAAGAATGGTGATTTTTCACGCATATCATAAACTACGATATCGAATAAGTTTACTGATTCTAATGCATCTACTATTAATTTTAATTTATCCATTTTGTACCTCCTGTTTGTAATACGCATGAGCAAGGTATGCTTGCTTTGGTATTTTTAAATTTTTTGATTCGTGGTATGTAATGTAAAAGTCGATTGCTTTGAATGTTGCTTGATTGATGTCTTTGAATGCAATGTCTCTTACGATTTTACATGATTCGTATGTTCTGTTTGGTTCTATATAATCACTTATGAAAATGATTTGTTCATAAGGTGTCATATTCTTTTTCCCTATAGTATGATATAAAATACTGTTTAAAATATCAACATCTTTTATATTATATTTTTGTTTGGCTATGATATAAGCACTATAACTATGTAGAATTTTAGGATCAAACTCTTCTAAAATCTCGTTGTGATTTTGGAAGTTTTCTTGGATGATTCTTTTATTTTCTTCGAATGTATAGTACTTCGTTATATCGTGTAATAATGCGGCAATTTGTAGTTTTTCTATGTTTAAATGATGTAGTTCTCCTAGTTTAGTAGCTGTTTCATATACTCCATATATATGGTTGAGTCTTTTGGGATTTTCTTTGTATAGATTATCTAAGTCTTTTTTGATTCTATTGATCATATTAAAGCTTCTCTAATATAAGGAGTTGATGAAATATGGGTGTGGACTTCTAACATACAGTTTCCAATCACTGTGATGAATCCTAGTCCTGGTAGAACGATATCATATTTTCTGTCATTTTTAATTCTGAATTTATGTTTTTTTAATGGGTATTCTTCTCCTGTAAATGGAGGTGTTAATACGTTGTAAAGTTGTGTGTTATATAAGTTATCTGCGTTTTCTAGTTTTGTACGATGGATGTTTAATCCTTCACTTAGATAACATACAAAGTTTGCTTTTTCACCTTTTGTGAAATCTACTCTTGCAAGTCCACCTACAAATAGTGTTTGTGATGGGTCTAGTTGGTAACTTTTTGGTTTGATTTCTTTTTTTGGTGTTACTAGTTTTAATGTTTTTGGTGAGATGTAGTGTGTGATTTGTTCGTCGTTAATTAATCCTGGTGTATCGATAATATTGTAATTTTCGATTGGGATTTCGATTAGGTCTAATGTTGTTCCTGCGTTACTTGATACTGTGATGACTTCATCTGTATCTGTATAGTTTTTCAGGATTTGATTGATGAAGGTTGATTTTCCTACGTTTGTAGCACCTACAACATAGATATCTCTGCCGTTTGCTTTTTTGATAATATCTTGGATGATGTTATCTAGGTTTTTGTTTTTCTTGGCTGACATGATTAAGATATCAAGTGGTTTTAAGTTGTTGTCAGCTACGATTTTTGTTAGGTGGTGTAGTAGTTTGTTTTCTTTTACTGATTTTGGAAGTAGGTCTACTTTGTTGGCGATGATTAGGAGGTCGTTATTGTTTGTTAGTTTTTGGATTTGAGGAATTAATGAACCTTCAATATCAAAGATATCAATGATTTTCACGATTAATGCATCTTTTTCTCCAATTTTACTAATGATCTTAAAGTAGTCTTCTTTTGTAAGTGATACAGGGATTACTTCGTTATAGTTTTTCAGTCTAAAACAGCGACGACATACGATGTCCTCACTATCTATTTTGGATGCTGGTACGTATCCTGGGTTGTTTTGGTTTTCACTTTGGATGATGCTTCCACATCCGATGCAACGAAGTTTTTCCATAGTTACACTCTCTTTTCTAGGTTTAGTTCTTGATATGTATCATTATATTTCTTTTTAATTTGGTTGAGTTTTGATGTTTCCATTTTTCTGTTTATTTTTGTATACCATTTTTCTGTTTTCTTTTTGATTGGGTTAACTAAGATTGAGTATGCTTTTAGTCTATTTGCTCCATAGATATCTGTCATTAATTGGTCTCCAATAATGACGATTTCATCTTTTTTATAGTCTCTTAATGTTTGTTTGATAACACGTTTGAATTTAAAGATCAGTGGTTTTCTCATATTGGCATATCCTTTGATATCTAAGCCTTCAACAAACACATCAACACGAGGTTGAATGTTGTTGGAAACGATGATGATTTCAAATCCGATTTTCTTTAGTGTTTCAAATAAATCGTCTAGTTCTTTTGTTGGTGTTGTTTCATCATATGAGATAAGGGTATTATCTAAATCTGTTAGGATTAGTTTTTTTCCTTGTTTGTATAATGATTCAAAATCAATATCAAAGAATGTGTTTTGAAATTGGTTTGGGATAAATTTTTTTGTTTTTAAGAAGTATTGTATCATTTTGTTTCACCTACTTTTTGATTGATCATTTGATAGATTTCTTTTGTATGGATTGTGTATGAGTTTTGGATTGTTGTTGGGTATTTGTTTTCTTCGTAGAAGAATGTTATTTTTGTTTGTTTTTCATTGATTGATAAGTTGTTTATGTTTTTGTAGTGGAATTCTGTGGTTGTGTTGAAGACTGTTTGAAATGTGTAATAGTCATCATAGAATGTAAGTGCTGGTTTCTTCGAATAGGTATAAGTCATCCATAATGAAAAAACAGTAATCAATCCTGAACTAAAGATTAGAGTTGTGTTTTTGAAATAGATGCTTAGTACTAGAAATATAATACTTACGATGATGTATGTAAATAGGAAACTCTTTTTCATATATGCTTCTTTGTTCATTGTTATCACCTGCTTTTATTATACACGTTTCTTAGGGTATTTTTTTAGTGTTTTAAGGATTGAGTCTAATGGTCTATCGTATAAATCAACTAATGTTACTTTTTTTTGTTGTTGGTTTTTGTTGTAGGTAATGATTAGTTGTTTAGTGATTCCTTTTCTGTTTTGCATTTGTCTAAGGTTTGTGATGTCGTTTAGAGGAATATCGTATTTCCCGTTTGTACGAATCTTTAGGGTTTTATTTTCGATTGTGATGACTGTTTTTTTTCTGTAGTATCCGATTACGTATTGTAAAACAATCGATGAGATAGATACTGTTAAAAGTAATCCAATTACTGCGAGTAGTAAAGAACCTATTGCTAGTCCGATGATTGAGAATAGTGCTGGAATAGCTAGGTATAATAGTTTTTCTGTATTGTTTTTATATTTTATATTCATTAGATAATCTCCTCTAGTTTCTCATATAAAGGTATGATGCTTTGTTTGTATAAATCGTTGATTACGATTGTTTTATGTTGTAGTTTTATTTCTATGTATTTGATTCCATATAGGTATTTTCTTGTGTACATCTGAAGTGTTACATTTTGGATGTCTTTTACAAGTATTGTTTTCTTTGAGAATAATGTATAAATTGTAAGTACTTCAGGGTTTAGTGTGATTGCTGGTCTTTTTTTGATGTAATATATTGTTTCTAGTAAGGCATGTGAGAAATAGAATAAGTAAGATACACTTAGCATAATCATTCCATAGATACTTATTGTATCAATTTTAATATCAGAGAATATGAATAGTGATATGAAAAACAGATATAGTATGGTACTAATGATCATTCTATTATGTCTTGGTTTGCGTTCTATCATCGTTTTGGTTTGATCAGACATGATTTACTAAATCCAATCAAATCTTCTCTTCCAGCTTGGATAAGAGCTTTTTTAACAAGGTTGTAGTTCTTTGGATGTTTGTATTGGATTAACGCTCTTTGCATTGCTTTTTCTTCTTTTGTTTTTGGTACATATACTTTTTCCATTGTTCTTGGGTCTAGTTCTGTATAGTACATACATGTTGATAAGGTACCTGGTGTTGGATAGAAATCTTGTACTTGTTCTGGGTAGTATTTTAAGTCTCTGATGTATAGTGCTAGTTCTATCGCTTCTTTTAGTGTACTTCCAGGGTGACTACTCATTAAGTATGGTACTAGGTATTGTTCTTTGTTTATTTTTTTGTTTAGGTCATAGTATTTCTTTACGAATCTATCGTAAAGAGCTCTTTTTGGTTTATTCATTTTATCTAGTACTTTGTCACTCACGTGTTCTGGGGCAACTTTTAGTTGTCCTGAAACGTGGTGTTCTACGAGTTCTTTGAAGAATTTATCTGATTTGTCATACATGACGTAATCATATCTGATTCCGCTTCTCACAAATACTTTTTTTACGTTTTCTAAAGATCTTACTTCTCGTAAGATATCTAGATAATTATTATGTGTAACCTTTAATAAAGGACATGGTTTGTCTTCTAGACATTGTTTGTTTAGGCATACTCCTTTTGTGACTTGTTTTTCACAAGCTACATCATAGAAGTTAGCAGTTGGTCCACCTATATCGTGGATATATCCTTTAAAGTCTTTGTCTTTGATGATTTTCTTTGCTTCGTTTACTATTGATTCTTTGCTTCTTGATTGAATGATTCTTCCTTGGTGATATGTTAAAGCGCAGAAGCTACAACCTCCATAACATCCTCTGTTTGATATAATACTGAATTTTACTTCGTTGATTGCAGGGATGTGTCCTAGTTTATTATAGATAGGATGGTATGTTCTCATATAAGGAAGGTTGTATACGTCGTCCATTTCTTCTTTTGTTAATGGGCGGTTTGGTGGATTTTGAATCACTGTATGATTACGATAGTGTTCCACCAGTGGTTTTCCTGATATATGATCGATATTGTTGTATTTGATATTGAATGATTCTGCGTACTTTTCTTTACTGTCTAATATTTCATCGTATGTTGGTAGGTAAATTGCGTCTTCCGGTATATATAGTTTGTTTTTTGTTTTAAAAACAGTTCCTCTAATAAAGATAATATCTTTGATATCAAGACCGCTTTTTAAGTATTCAGCAACTTCGATGATACTTAATTCACTCATTCCATATACTAAGATATCTGCTTTTGAGTCGATTAGGATACTTTTACGAACTGTGTTTTGCCAGTAGTCGTAATGTGCCATTCTACGAAGTGATGCTTCTATCCCTCCAATAATGATATTTGATTCAGGGAATAGTTTTCTTACTCTCTGTGAGTATTTAATCGTAGCGTAATCAGGACGTAATCCTGCTTCTCCATTTGGGGAATATAGGTCTTTTTGTCTTCTTCTTTTAGATACTGAATAGTGGTTTACCATTGAATCAATATTTCCTGATGTTACTAAGAATCCTAAGTTTGGTGTTCCTAGTTCTAAGAATGACTCGTCATTCTTCATATCAGGTTGTGCGATAATCCCTACTTTGAATCCATATTTTTCTAAAAGTCTTGAAATGATTGCCACACCAAAAGAAGGATGATCGATATAGGCATCACCACTTATGATTATGAAATCTAAGTTTTCAATATTTCGTTTCTTTAAATCTTCTTTTGATATTGGTAAAAACATATTATCACCTATCTAAACTTGTTTCTAAGTTCTTTTCTTAATTGTAAATGATTTGGACATAGTTGTTCTAATAATTGATAGAATTTCGGTCCATGATTTTGATGTGTTAAGTGGCTGATTTCATGTAGGAAGACATATTCAATATATGTAACATCATAATGTACTAAATGTGTTGATATATTGATATTTCTTTTTCTTGCGTTACATGAGCCAAATCTTGATGTAGTATATCTTGTTTTTAATGTGATATTATCGATATTCACATATGGATTATGTTGATATTTAAGCTGTAAGTTGTGTAATATATTAAGAATCTGTTTTTTCTCAAATGCTTTTAATTGGTCAGTGTGATTAACTGGTAATTTAATCTCATTTTCTGTGATTAATATTTCTTTGTAATCTTCACTAATAAATTTGTCTAACTCTTTTCCAAAAAGAAAATATTTTGATTCATCAATTGGCTTTTTGGTAGCTTTTTGTAGTTTATTTAAGAAGTAAGTCCCATTTGCTTTGATGTGATTCATGATGTATTTCTCTGTATGGTTAATTGACAGTCTTACTTCAATGTAGTTATCTTTCTTGAAATAGAAATATGTGTTCTTATTAGGTTTCTTTATTATCTTAATATATAATTCTTGATCATCGATAATAAGTTTCTTCATTAAAGAACCTCGATTAGTTTTTCAAGTATTAAAGCAGCGTTGTTTGATGCTTCTTCTACAAATTGATTGAAGTCGTTAGCTTGTGATTCGTCACCAAGAACATCACTGATTGAACGATATACGATGAATGGTTTGTTGTATATTGTAGCCGTTTGCGCTATTGCTGCGGCTTCCATTTCAATTGCGTAAATGTTGTCATACTCTTTATTGATTTCTTGAACTGTTTCAGGGTTATGTACAAACTGATCACCTGAAGCAATCATTCCTAATTTGTATTGAAATTGAAATTCTTTTAGGATAAATTCTGTTTTTTGTAATAAGTCTTTGTCTGCTTTGAATGTTGCGTCATGTCCTGGAACTTGTCCGTGTACATAATTACTAAAATATTTTGCATCAACATCATGGTGTACGACTTCAGTTGAGATAACTACGTCTTTATGTTTTACACCTTTTTGTCCACCAGCTACTCCAATATTGATGACTGATGTTATATCAAAGTTTTCAATCAGTAGTGATGTTGTGATGCTTGCGTTTACTTTTCCTATTCCTGCTTGAACGATTACGATTTCTTTGTTATGTAGAAGTCCTTTATAGAATGTTCTGATTCCAAGGTCAATCGTTTCCAGTTGTTCTAGTTTGTTTTTTATCTTTGTTATTTCTACTTCCATAGCGCCAATGATTCCTATCATTTTTACTCACTCCTTTTAATGAAAAAAAGAATGTACTAGACATTCTTATTTAACTTTAACTACTTTTACTTTAACTTCTTGTCCAGTTTCAGTTTTTACTGTTACTTCTGCACCTTCTTGAAGTCCGATTACACCTTTTCCAATTGGAGAATCATTTGAGATTTTTCCTTTGATTGGGTTTGCTTCTAATGAACCAACGATAGTGTATTCTTTTTCAGGTAAGTCTGCGATTTTCAGTGTAACTTTTTTACCGATATTAGCTTTGTTTGAATGGTCTTCTTTAATTAACGAGTAATTTTTCAGTATCCCTTCAATTTCTTTGATTCTACCTTCGATTTCAGCTTGTTTATCTCTTGCTGCATCGTAGTCTGCGTTTTCTGATAAGTCCCCTTGTGCACGTGCATCTTTTAGTGCTTCTAAGTTTTCTATTCTATCAACGTCTTTTAATGTCTCTAATTCTGCTTTAAGGTTTTCTAAACCTTCCTTTGTTAACTTATATGTATTATCCATGTTAATACCTCCATATACTAAATTATTATACTATATTCTATTCTGAAATGATAGAATTTATTTTTGTGATGATTAGGTCTACTGCGACATCGTGGTCTTTGTCATTAGGAATGATAACATCAGCATAACGCTTTGTTGGTTTGACAAATGAGTAATGCATTGGTTTTACTGTTCCTAAGTATTGTTTCACTACACTATCAAGTGATCTTCCACGTTCTGCCATGTCTCTTGTTAGTCTTCTGATGAAACGGATATCATCATCTGCTTCAACAAACAGTTTGATATCGCATAATTGTCTGATTCTTTCATCTTCCATGATTAGGATTCCTTCTAGGATGATGATATCAGTTGGTGAGATTGTTTCTGTGATTGTTGATCTGTTGTGTTGTTCAAAATCGTATGTTGGTTTTGTGATTGTTTCACCTTTGATTAGTTTTAAGATTTGTTTGAACATTAGATCATTATCAAGACTTAATGGATGGTCGTAGTTTACTTTGTAACGTTCTTCCATTGTCATTTCTGTTTGATCTTTGTAATAGTCGTCGTGTTTAATAACAATTACTCTTTCTTTGTCAAATCCCTTTACTATTTTATCAACTACTGTTGTTTTACCACTAGCACTTCCTCCAGCTACAGCGATTAATACAGGTGTTTTCATTAAATCAACCTTTCCACTACAAAAGGAGTCAAAAACTCCTCAAGTATCATATTGTGTGTAATTCAATAACTATTATAGTATATAATAGTATATTTTCAATAATTATTTCACTTTTCTTAACATGTCGTATTTACTTACTTTAAATGGTATGAATATTTTCAGTAATTGTTTGGGATGACGCGCTGCGTCAAGTGTGTTTCCTTCACTGTCTTTGATTTCTTCAACTTTAAATTGTAGGTTATTGAAATTAGGACTGAATACTTCGATTTCATCTCCTGGTAGGAAGTGATTTCTTTGTTCGATTGTAGCGATGAAGTTTTCTTCGTCGTAATCGTGTACAAGTCCAATAAATTCTTGTGTTGGGTTTTCACTACGCATGTTGTATAGTTGTTCGTTTATTGTTGTCATACCTTCCATAAAGCCGTGACTTGTTAGGCGGTTTTCTGCTTTTTTGATTTCTAATAAGTATCTTGGTAGATCTACTTGGAAATCGTCGCAGATATTGTCGATTAGTTTTCTGTATGTTGAAACAACTGTGGCGATATAGTGAATAGATTTCATTCGTCCTTCTATTTTTAGACTATCTACTCCAATATCGATTAAGTCTGAGATATGTTTTACTGTTTGTAGGTCTTTGCTACTCATTGCGAAATGAAGGTCATTGTTTAGTTTGTTGTCTCCTTCAAAGATATCGTAGTTCCATCTACAACTATGTGCACAACCTCCACGGTTGGCATCTCTGTCTGTCATGTTGTTTGATAGGGTACATCTTCCTGAATATGAGACACACATTCCACCGTGAATAAACACTTCTAAATCTGCTTTTGTATTTTGTCTTAATTCGATTAGTTCTTCTTTTGTCAGTTCACGTGCCATAACAACTCTTTTAATGCCTTCTTCATACCAAAAATTTACAGCTTCGTAGTTGGTGTTAGACATTTGAGTTGAGATGTGAACTTCTAAGTTTGTATGTTCTTTTGCGGTATCGATAATAATGGGGCTTGCGCAAATGATTGCGTCTACTCCTGCTTGTTCTAATTCTTGTAGGTAGTCTTTTAGTCCTTCAATATTATCGTTATGCGGGATGATGTTTGTTGTTACGTATACTTTTTTGTTTAAGTTATGTGCGAAGTCGCATGCTTCTTTTATTTGGGGGATGTCAAAGTTTGATGCGCGTGCTCTAAGGGAGAATTTTTTTCCTCCTATGAAGACTGCATCTGCTCCATATATAAACGCTATTTTAAGTTTTTCTAATGAGCCTGCTGGGGCTAGTAGTTCTGGTTTTTTCATTAGTATTTATCGTATACAGTTTTCTTGTATAAGAAACCTGAATCGTGATCTTTCTCGTATAATTTAGAAAAAACTTTTGCTTTTTCTAAGTTGTTTGTTTGTAATAGCGTTTTATAGTTTGCGACTGTATCTTTTAAGTAGTCTGTGTCTTTAAATATCCCATCTATGATAAATAGATCCAAACAGTTTTTCAAACTGTTTATTTCTTGATATGATTCTAATGCTTTTTCTCTAAAGATATGTGTTCCATGCATGTCTTGGAAAATAGGGTATGATTCGTTTCTAATTTCTTCAACAATTTTTAGGTTTCTGTTGTTGATGTATTCTTTGTATTCTTCTCTTGTATATTTGAAGTAGTTTTCGATGAGTGGTCTTCGTGAGTGGAACATGTTTAAATGTCCATGTCCTATAATAGAGACATCGACTTGTTTTTGTGAACATATTTCATTTATATCTTGTAATGTTATTTCTCGACCTATTGTAATTCCTTTGATTCCCTTTTTGTTCCAGAAATGTGTATCATAGTAATTTGTGTTAAGTGTTTCAGGATTGTAGATTAGACATTTTTCGATTTCTAGTTTTTTAGCGATCATGTAAACTCCTAAATCGCTAAAGATAATTCCATCAACTTGTAGTTCTTTTAAGAATTTTAGAAATTCAGTTACTCTTTCTATATCTTGATTGTGCATAATAAGGTTTAGATTAATATATAATTCTTTACCTAATTCTAGAGTTTTACTTCTAATGTCTTGCATTTCTACTAAAGAAAAAGAATATACCAGTCTGTTTGCATATGACTCATTTCCTATAATAAAAACATCTGTTCCTGCGTTACTTAGCTTTTCAATACTTGATACACTAAAAGGTGTTACTGCAATTTTCATCTAATCACTCCTTTTAATGCTTAAACTCATTCCGTCTCCTATTTCATAAAGGTAAGTGTCATATTCTTTACGTTCTACTACGTATTTGTTGAAACGGTCGATTTTTGTTAGTAATTGACGTAAGTTTCTGTCTTTTACTGTTTGTTCATGAAGACCATGAAATAGTAGGTTGTCTGTAACTATGATTCCTTTATTTGCTAGGAGTTTTTCATATTTTTCAAAGAATTTAATTGATTGTGCTTTGGCTGCGTCTATGAAGATTAAATCTACTTTTTGTAGTTTGTCTTCCTCTACTTCTAATGCATCCATAAATAGTATATCAATTTTGTCTTCTAAATTGGCTTTTGATACATTTTTAATTGCGAGATCGTACATTTCTTTGTCTCGTTCAATTGTTGTGATTTGAACGTTTGTGTTTGAAGCCATCTTAATTGAACTATAGCCAATTGCTGTTCCGATTTCTAATATCGTTTTAACTTCTCTTAGTTTGATAATTTGAATTAAGAAGTTGATCCCTTCTTCTGTGATGATTGGTACTTTGTTTTGTAGTGCAAACTCACGTAAAGAAACTAACAATTCGTTAGTTTCTTTTTTGTTAATTTGTGATAAATATGTACTCAATTATTCTTCCTCTTCTACAAATGCACCTAGAACTTCTTCAATGATGTCCCATTCTTCATCAGTTTCGATTGGGTTTAATGCTCCACCGTCTTTGTCTGATTCGTTGTAGCTTGATGCAAATACTTCTTCGTTTTCATCACCTGGTAATTTGTAAACTACGTATGATTTTCCTGTTTCGTCAGATTTGAATGTAAGTACGATTTCGTATAAGACTTCATTCCCCTCTTCATCAATAATTGTCATAATTTCTGTATCCATAATATCCTCCTTATAGACTGTCTAGATATCCTTGTAAGATGATTGTTGCTGCCATCTTATCGATATCTTTCTTTCTGTTTTTCTTTTTTAAATTTTGTGACACCATCATCGATGTTGCCATTTTACTTGTAAGTCTTTCATCCCATAGGACTACTTTTACTTTTGACTTTGATTCTAGGTTCTCTTTAAACTCTTCTGTGATACGAGCTTGTTCGCCTCTAGAGCCATCCATATTCTTTGGATGTCCTAATACTACTACATCTATATTATACTTCTTTATTAGTGTAATTGTATACTCTAATGGAATATTAAATTCCTTGTCTTCAAAACGAAATGTTTCTAATCCTCTAGCTAAGAATCCTAACTCATCACTAATTGCGATACCAAGTGTTCTATTACCTAAGTCTAACCCTAATTTTTTCAAGCTAGTAACTCTCTAACTTTCTCTAGAGCTTCATCTAGTTTTGTAACATCTTTTCCACCAGCTTGTGCCATATCTGGACGACCTCCACCGTTACCACCTGTGATAATAGCAGCTTGTTTTGCGATATTTCCTGCATGATATGATTTATCGTTTGATTTACAGATAAATGTTACTTTATCACCAACTACATTAGCGATGAATACAACACCTCCAGGTAAATTATCGCTTAATCTATCTACAAAAGGACGTAAGCTGTTTTTGTCGACTCCTTCAACCTTAGTAACAAGTTTGTTGTCTTGTGCTAATTCAAGAAGTTTATCAATATTTTTAAACACTTGTTCTTTTAATAGTTCTTTATATTCTTTGTCTAATTCTCTAGCTAGTTCACCTAATTTTTGAAACTCTAATCTTTTATCAATCACATCTTGATAAGTACCTAAATAGTTTGTGTTTCTTTCAAATGTAAATGATAGTTCAATATCATTGTTTTTAGCATCTTCTAATATCTTTTCTACTTTTTGATCTAGTTTATCCATCTCTTTTTCAATTCCAACGAACTGATTTTTGATGTTGACTACTGACTCATTAGCATGACCTACTAGTCTATAGATACCAGATCCCTTATTCTCGATTGATGCGATACAGAAGTTATTGATTACTCCAGTGTTTGGTACGTGCGTACCACCACATAAGTCTACTGTGTAACCCATATTAACAACGCGAACCTTATCTGCGTATTTTTCACCAAACTCAGCGATAGCACCCATTGCTTTTGCTTCATCAATTGTTTTTTCTTGTACATCAACTGTGATGTTTTGTTTAATTTTATCGTTAACGATTTGTTCAATTTTTAGTAGTGTGTCATCATCCAATGCGTCAAAGTTATTGAAATCGAAACGTAGTGCTTCACTTGATACATTACTACCTTGTTGGGAAACGTGGTTCCCTACAACTTCACGTAATGCTGCGAACAATAGATGTGTTGCTGAATGATTGTACATTGTTAAGTTTCTATTGTGTTTATCTACTTTTGCTGTAACGATGTCATTATCTTTTAAATCATGTTTATCTAGTATATGAAGGAACTGACCGTTAGGTAATTTTTGTACATCTAATACATTGTACTCAGTTTTGTCTTTTAAGATGATTCCTTTATCAGCTACTTGCCCACCACTTTCAGCATAGAATGGTGTCTCTTTTAGAACAACACCTTCTTTAAAGGACTTAATAATCGTCGTCTTTTCTTCTAAATTTTCATATCCTGTGAATGTGTCTGTTTCTTTAAAGTTAATAAACTCCTCATTTTGACTCTTCATTGAAGCGATACCTTTTCTTGCTGAACGTGCACGCTCTTTTTGTTTGTTCATTTCTTCTTTAAATCCATCACTATCTACAGTAACGTTGAATCCTTCACAGATTTCTATTGTTAGTTCTAGTGGGAATCCATAAGTGTCGTAAAGTGTGAAAGCTTGTGATCCAGATAACGTAGAGTTATTATTCTCTTTAATCATTTCTTCAAGGATTTTTTCACCTTTATCTAATGTTTCAAAGAATTTTTCTTCTTCTAGTTTGATAACTTTTGTAACAAGTTCTTTGTTTTCTTCTAGATATGTATAGAATGTTCCCATTGCTTTGATTACACTATCTACAAGTTTATGCAAGAATGGTTGATTTAATCCTAATGATTTACCATGTTTTACTGCTCTTCTTAATAATCTTCTAAGAACGTATCCACGTCCTTCATTACTAAGAACTGCTCCATCACTTACACTAAATACTACAGTACGTAAATGGTCACTAATTACTTTGTAAGACATTTGACCACTGTATGGTACGTTTGTCATTTTAACGATTTCATCAATAATTGTTTTGAATGTATCAGTTTCATAGTTTGTCTCTACACCTTGTAGAACACAAGCTACTCTTTCTAATCCCATTCCTGTATCTATGTTTTTATTTGGTAGTTCAGGATAGTCTTTTCTTTCAAGTCCTGGTTTACTATTGAACTGAGAAAATACAATGTTCCAAATTTCAATGAAGCGATCATTTTCGATATCATCTCTAATAACATCTGTTGTTAAGTCTCCGTATGTTTCTCCTCTGTCGTAGAAGATTTCAGTACAAGGACCACATGGTCCTTCACCAATTTCCCAGAAATTATAATTTGTACGGATTATATGTGAAGGTTCTACACCTTGTTTGATCCATGCTTGATATGTTTCTTCGTCAGTAGGATAGATTGTAAAGTATAAGATATCTTTGTCGATTCCAAAGTATTTATCACTTGTTAGTAGTTCAAATGCCCAAGGGATTACTTCATCTCTAAAGTAATTACCAATACTAAAGTTACCTAGCATTTCGAAGAATGTCTGATGACGTGCTGTTTTTCCAACGTTATCAATATCATTCGTACGGATACACTTTTGTGCATTTACGATTCTTGGGTTTCTTGGAATTACAGATCCATCAAAGTATTTCTTTAACGGTGCAACTCCTGCGTTTATCCATAGTAAAGTTGGATCATTGTTTGGAATTAAGCTTGCGCTTTCTTCTACATTATGACCTCTTTCTTCAAAGAACTTTAACCATATGTTTCTAATTTCGTTAGTTGTTAATGTTTTCATAATATCACTCCTTTATTATGTAGGGACTTATCATATAGATATGTCATTATTTCAATTACTAAGATGTAATTACACTTGTAAAAATAAAAAAAGCTCATCCTTGGAAAAGGACGAACATATCGCGGTACCACCTTAATTCTAGATTACTCTAGCTCTTAACTCGTTAACGCTGAGAAGCGGATATCTTTAATATCTCTCCAAAGTAGCTTCTGTATGCTTTAATATTAGTTTCCACCAAACACTAACTCTCTTTGATTAAAGGTAATACATACTTGTCTTTTTCATCAATTTAATCGTATTATAACATACTTATAGTTTAAATCAATATATGTGATGTAAAACAATAAAAAAAGCAGTCTAAACTGCTTGATTTATTTTAGTTCACAAAGTCCTTCTTCACCATCTAACGCAGCTAATGCTTCTAGGTAATCTGCGTATAACTGTAGTTTCTCTTCCATTGAATCTGCTTTGATATCGTCAATCACTGACACGTAATAATCAAAACTATAGTCACCTTCTTCAAGTTCTGTTTCTTCACCTTCATCATCAATCATGGTGATTTTTGTAATTTCATCATCTTCAAAATCAAAGATCATTTTATCTCCATCTTCTCCTTCGCAAATCAGTTGGCTATTACCACATGCAGTTAATGTAAGTACCATAACTGACACTATAATAAATAAGAATAAACGTTTCATATTTTCCCCCTAACAATAATATTTATACATATATTATATCATACAACTCATTTGAGACTCTCATGTTTTTTTTGATAGACTCCATATAAAAAAGCAGACAACAGTCTGCTTTAAAATTAAATCTATTTTACTTCACAAGTTACTTCTTCACCGAATAATTCAGCTAAGTCTTCGATATCTTCACCATATTTTTCAACTTTTTCTTCGAAGTCATCTCCAGAATACTCATCATCAATCATTTCAGTTAATTCTTCTAAATCTTCATCTGAATAATCTTCTTCGTCTGGATCAGTAACACCTACAACACCATCTTTGTCAAACTCGATGATGAATTCGTCTTCACCGTCATCACATACTAATTCTTTGTTTCCACATGCGCTTAATGATAATACTAAAGCGAATGCTGCTAATAATAAAAATAATCTTTTCATAATTAATTCCCCCTTATATTTTTTGTACTTCCAATTGCTATTATAGCACATGTGTGTCTTTAATTAAAATGTTTTCAGTTATTTATAAAAATATTAAAATAAAAAAGCCTTTTCAGGCTTATTTATTCATCCATTCAGGATTGGTTGGATCTTGTTTCCAAAGGTTTAGTTTTGTTAGGTCTTCTTGTTTGATGTAGTTTTCTTCTATTGCTGATTCTAGTAATACATCATAATTAGAAATAGCGTGATATTCAGTATTGTTGTCTTTGAATACTTTGAATCCTTTTTCTAAGTTATATGTGAAGATAGCTACTACACCTAAGACTGTGAATCCATTTTCTCTAAGTGTTTCAACTACTCTAACACTGCTTCCACCTGTTGAGATTAAGTCTTCAATTACTACTACTTTTTTTGTAGTATCTACTAATCCTTCGATTTGGTTTGTACGTCCATGGTCTTTACTACTTGAACGCACATATCCCATTGGTAAATCTAAGATATCAGCAACTAAAGCAGCGTGCGCAATACCTGCTGTAGCTGTTCCCATAATGTATTCACATTCAGGATATTGTTCTTTTACTTTATCTGCGAGTGCTTTTTCGATAATTTTTCTTGTTTTCGGGAATGATAATGTAAGTCTGTTATCACAGTATATTGGTGATTTAATTCCTGATGCCCAAGTGAATGGGTCATTTGGTTTTAAGAACACTGCATTTATCTTTAATAGTTCTTTAGCAACTACTTTTTCCATTAAACTGTAAACTCCTTTACACATTTATCGTATGCTTCTAATACGTTAGGTGCTTTTGTGATACTACGTCCAACAACGATAAATGTCGAACCTAGTTCTTTTGCCTGGTATGGTGTTGTTACACGTACTTGATCGTCTTTACTATTTGATGCGAATCTGATACCTGGTGTTACACTGATTAATCCTAACTTGTTCATCATTGGTGCTTCAAGAGGACTACATACAACACCATCAAGTCCAGCAGAACGTGCATTTCTTGCGTATGTTTCTATCGTTTCTTCCATTGTATGATCAATTAGTAATTCATTCTTTAATGCATCATCTGTAGTCGATGTAAGTTGTGTTACTGCGACTAGTTTTGTAATGTCTGAGTGTGTACGTAAACCTTCTAGTGCTGCTGCCATCATTTTGATTCCACCAGCTGCGTGTACGTTTACAATATCTACTTCTAATTTACTGATTACAGTCATTGCTTTTTTTACTGTAGTTGGGATGTCGTGTAGTTTTAAGTCTAAGAAAATTTTGAATCCCTTTTGTTTTAATTCTTTGATTAAACTTGGTCCTTCACTATAAAATAGTTCCATTCCAATTTTTAAATATGGTCTTTTATCTTCTAATTTGTTTAAGAATGTGTATAATTCTTCTCTGTCTTTAAAGTCGCAAGCTATGATTACATCTCTCATTTGTGAGCCCTCCCAATGATTTCTTTTAAGTTTGTGATGTTTAGTTCTTTCATTACTTTTGGTAATTCTTTAATGATTGTTTGTGAAGCGTATGGATCAATTAGATTAGCAGTACCTACCTGTACAGCAGTTGCTCCTGCGTACATCATTTCGATTACGTCTTTTGCGTTCATGATTCCACCCATTCCTATGATTGGAATTGAGACTGCTTTATATACTTGATGAATCATTTTAAGAGCAACTGGTTTGATAGCTGGTCCACTAAATCCACCGTATGTGTTTGCGAGTACTGGTTTTGCTGTTTTTAAGTCAATTCTCATTCCAACCAGTGTATTGATCATACTGATTGCATCCGCTCCTGCTTCTTCAACTGCTTTTGCAATTTCAGCTATATCGGTTACATTTGGTGATAGTTTTACATAAACTGGTAGGTGTGTTGCTGCTTTTACTTTTTTTGTTAATCTTGCTGCTGTTTCTTTGTTTGTTCCAAAGCCAATTCCACCTTCTTTGACATTAGGGCAAGAGATGTTTAATTCGATGGCACCTACAATATCTGAAGTTGAGATTCTTTTTACAGCCTCTATATAGTCTTCTTCTGTAGACCCACCGATATTAGCGATTACTTTTTTATGAAATACTTTTTTTAGTTTTACGAGTTCTTCTTCAATTACTTTATCTACTCCAGGGTTTTGTAGTCCTATTGCGTTAAGCATTCCTGAACTTGATTCTGCGATTCTTGGTGTTGGGTTTCCAAACCTTGTTTCCAATGTTGTACCTTTAAAACTGAAAGTACCTAGAATGTTTATGTCATAGTAGTCAGCAAACTCATATCCAAATCCAAAACAACCTGATGCGGGTATGATTGGATTGTCTAGTGTAAGTCCTGGTAAGTCAGTTGTTAAACTCATAGATATACCTCACTTGATTCTAATACTGGTCCTTCTTTACAAATTCTTTTGTAAGAATGGATTGTTTTGTGGCTACATCCCATGCAAGCTCCAAAACCACATCCCATTCTTTCTTCGAATGATAGTTGTCCTTCATAGTTTTCTTTTACTAATGCATGTAACATTTTTTCTGGACCGCATGAGTAATAGTAATCAAAGTATAGGTTTTTACTTTTAATGACATCTATTACATTTCCTTTATAACCGTACGTTCCATCCATTGTCGCAACATATACATTTGCTCCTAGGGATTTGAACATCCCTTCTAAAAATACATCGTATTTATTGTTGAATCCGATGACTACATCGAACTCGATATTTTGTTTCTTTAGTTCTTTTGCGACACTATATAGTGGAGGTACGCCAACTCCTCCTCCGATTAGTAATGCTTTTTTTGTGTTTTTGATTGTGAATCCGTTCCCTAGAGGTGATAGTACATCTAGTTTATCGAACTTCTTTTTTTGTGATAGGATTTCTGTTCCTTTTCCAAATACTTTATAGATAATTGTTAATGTCTTATCGTTATAATCTGAGATACTGATTGGTCTTCTTAAAAATGTTTCACTGTGATCTATTTTAATGTTTATGAATTGTCCTGGTGCAGTGATTTTTGATGTGTCACCAAATAATACCATTTCATATGTTTTATACGCGATTTCTGTGTTTGATAAAACTGTGTATATGTTATTCATATGCTTCACCATCCTTATATACTATTTTCCCGTCTACCATTGTTAAGACAGGCCATCCATATGCTTCTACTTTGTTAAATGGTGTGTTTTTTCCTTTACTGAAGAATGTGTTAGAATCAATTGCTTTTTTTGTAGAAAGATCGATTACTGTAATATCTGCTTTTCTTCCAACGTGGATTGGTCCATATTCTAGATTTAATCTACGGGCAGGGTTTAAACTAAACCATTTTACGATGTCTTTTAGTGATGCCATGTTTGTTTTTACAAAGTGTGTATAAATAAGTGGGAATGCTGTTTCTAGACCAACGATTCCAAATGGTGCTTGTTTAAATCCTTTTTCTTTTTCTTCTTGTGTATGAGGTGCATGATCTGTAGCGATACAGTCGATTGTTCCATCTAGTAATCCGCTTATTAAAGCGTATTTATCATCTAAGCCTCTTACTGGTGGATTCATTTTGAAGTTTGTGTTTTCTACATCAAATTCTGTGAGTAGTAGGTGGTGAGGTGTAACTTCAGCACTGATATTTACTCCTCTTTTTTTGGCTTCTCTTACAATCCTTACACCTTCTTTTGTTGAGATATGACAGACGTGATAGCGTGCGTTTGTTTCTTCTGCGATTAGGCTGTCTCTTGCGATTTGGATTGATTCTGTCAGAGATGTCATTCCGTCCCAACCTTTTGTTTGGGCTCTTCTTCCCTTATGTACATAACCGCCAAATAATAATTCTTCATCTTCACAATGTGCTGCGATTAATGTTTCATATTTGTGGGCGTTCTTCATAGTGTAGTACATTTGTTTTGTTGATTGGATTCCAAATCCATCGTTTGTAAATCCGCATACTTTATCTTTTAATGCTTCCATATCTACAAGCTCACTACCGTGTTTGATTCCTCTACTGATTGCGGCATATGGTAACACTTTAATCACTGCGTTATCTTCTATTAGTTTTAAGATATGATTTACTGTTTCTAAACTATCAGGTACGGGATTAGTATTTGGCATTGCGCATACAAGTGTGTATCCTCCGCGTGCTGCGGCTTTTGTTCCTGTTTCTATTGTTTCTTTTCTTTCAAAACCAGGTTCTCTTAAATGCACATGCATATCGATGAAGCCAGGTGAAACGAATTGGTTGTTTATATCGATTGTTTCTGTATTTTCTAGTTCTATTTCATCTTCTATTTTGGTGATAATTCCATCTTCTATCAAAATGTCTTTTTTAATTAGGTCTTCACCTTTTAAGATGCGACAGTTCTTTAAAAGCATTATTTTGTTAGTACTACCTTATCGTTAGCTGATAGATCTGATAGAATTACTTTGATTGATTCGTCTTTTGCGGTAGGGATATTTTTACCAATATAGTTTGCTCTTATTGGTAGTTCTCTATGTCCTCTATCTACTAGTACAAGTAGTTCGATTCTTTGTGGTCTACCTAGATCAATCATCGCATCCATTGCTGCTCTGATTGTACGACCTGTGTAGAATACATCGTCGATTAGAATTACTACTTTATCCTTTACAATGAAAGGTACTGTTTCTTTGTTGATTTCTTTGTTGGTGTCTGTATTGATATCATCACGGTATGGTGTGATATCAATTGATCCTGTGTTTAAAGTAACACCTTCTATATTTTCTATGCTTTGTTTGATTAAGTTTGCAAGGTTGATACCTTTTGATTTGATTCCAACTAGGCAAACATTTTCTATGTCTTTATTTTTTTCAATGATTTCGTAGCTTAACCTTCTTATTGTTCTTTTTAAGGTTTCGTTGTCGATTATAATTTTTTCCATTATTCTGTCAACGCTCTCTTTAATACTGCCATACGTGTATATACTCCATTTGTCATTTGTGGGAAGATTCTTGATTTGCTGCATTCTACTACGTCATCATCAATTTCTGTTTTTCTATTAAATGGTGCTGGATGCATGATAATTGCATGTTTTTTCATTCTTGCTACTTTGTCCATTGTTAAACCAAAGTTTTCTAAGTATTCTGCTTTTGATAATGTCATTTGATATCCATGTCTTTCGTATTGTACACGTAATAACATGATGACATCCATTTCTTCTATTGCCTTATCAAAATCAATGTATTTAGCTGATTGATCATCAAACTCTTTTGGTCCTGAGATGTATACTTCCATCCCCAAACGTTTCATAGCATCTATGTTTGTATGGGCTACTCTACTATGACGGATGTCTCCAACAATTGTTACTTTTAATCCTTCAAATGATTTGAACTCTTCTTTGATTGTCATTAAGTCTAATAGAGATTGCGTTGGATGATTCCCTGTACCGTCTCCACCATTCATGATTGGAACTTTGATATCTTTTAATTGTTCAAAGTAATTGTTGTGTGGATGTCTAATCACTAGTGCATCAAATTCTAATGCTTCAAATGTCTTTACTGTGTCATATAGTGATTCACCTTTGTTTACTGAAGATGCGGCTGCGTTGAAGTTTGTTTCAACCATACCTAGGTTTTGTTCTGCTTTGATGAAGCTATAGTGTGTACGTGTTGAGTTTTCGAAGAATAGGTTTACTACTTTTTTACCTCGAAGGTCGTAGTACTCTTTTCCATTCTTAAATTCGATTGCCTCATCGATAATGTTGTTGATTTCTTTAGTGTCCAGATCAGAAAGCTTAAATAAATTTTTCATAATTCCTCCTATATATACAAAAAAATTCTTCTTGATCTTAGACCAAAAAGAATTTATAAGTTCGTCAAAATATAAGCTTCCCGCAGGAAACAATCTGTACTCTTATAAGTCTCTCTGGACTAATTTAAAAAGCTACTTTAATACTAAAGTATTTTTTATTAAAATACAATAGTTTTGTTAAAGTTTTTCCATAAAGTCATATGGGGTTACTTCTTTGGTAAAAGTTTCACCTAGATAAGCGAATGGAATCTCTTTATCATGAATCAAAATCTTTGTAGATTTTGGTTCTTCTGTTGTTGTGATAACTTTGATTATTTTATCTTTTAAAAGTGTTTGTCTTGTCTCTTCTAAACTTTCTACACCATAACGTAGAGCTTTGATATCTCCAATGATTACTAGTATTTCTTTTGCTCTTGTTACTGCTGTATAAATTAACTTTCTTTTTAACATGATGTGATAGTTTGTAAATATCGGTAATATAACTACTTTGTATTCAGACCCTTGTGATTTATGAATACTCATGGCATATGCGTGTTTTAAGTTTATTAAGTCACCTGTTTTATAAGTTACATAGTTTTCGTTAAAGTTAACGACTAATCCTCCATCAACGATTCCTTCAACAATACCTTGATCTCCGTTCATGATATTGTCTTCTATTTGATTGGATAATTGGATTACTTTGTCTCCCACACGGAATTCTCTTTCTCCATGTTGGAGTGATTTCTCTTTATTAGGATTATATGCTTCTTGAATTACTTTGTTGATATAGTCAATACCTGTACTACCTTTGTACATTGGTATAAGTACTTGAATATCTTCGAATAGGTTATATCCTTTATTTTGCATAAAGTCAATGATATTTGTGATACGTGAACTAAATGTTTTAGATGTTTCATTTACAAAGTAGCGGTCATCATAACTCTTCATGATGTCTTCAGGAATAGATGCTTGATTGATAGAGTAAGCCAGACTTACAATTTGGCTATCTTGTGCTTGTCTGTGAATTGTGTTTAGTTTTGTATATGAAATCATATCACTATCTATCAAGTCTTTTAGGACTTGTCCTGGACCTACACTTGGTAATTGGTCTTCATCTCCTACTATGATTAGTTTTGTATCTTTATTGATAGATTGGAATAACTGTGATGCTAGAAATACATCTATCATACTGGCTTCATCAACGATAATTACTTTTGCATCTACTGGGTAGTCTTTGTTGTGTTCAAATTTTCCATCAAAAGAGTATCCTAGTAGTCTGTGTATAGTTTCAGAATGTAGTTTTGTTGATTCATTCATTCTTTTCGCAGCTCTTCCTGTTGGGGCTACTAATTTTATATCAAATAATGAATTATCGTGAAGGATTGGTATTTGGTGGTATTTACAGTACACAAATACGATACCGTTAATTACTGTTGTTTTCCCAGTACCTGGTCCTCCTGTTAGAATAAATATATTGTTTTCTAATGCGTTATGAATTGCTTTTCGTTGTAATTTTGTATATGTGATGTCATTTACTTGTTCAAACAGATCTATAAACTTATCTACTTTTAATGCATCTATTTTATTGAAAGTTGATAGTTCTTTGATTTTGTTTTTGATGTTTTCTTCTGCGTGAAAAATTGAGTTTAATGTAACTACGTCTTTTTCTTTGTAGAAAACTTTATCAACTACTAGTTCGCCAATATATTTTATAATTTCATCTTCTGTGATGATTTGTGTTGTTTTATTGAGTCCTTTTAATAGAAAGTCTACTAGTTGATCTATATATAGGTATGTGTGTCCATATTTATTCCCCATAAAGTTATATAGGTAAATAATCATTGCTTTTACTCTTAATGGGTCATTGTCTTCTATCCCTAGTTTTTTTGCGATTTCATCAGCACGTTCAAATCCAATTCCATCAATATCATAAATTAACTGATAGGGATTTTTTTCAATTACTGCGATTGTTTCATTTTGATAGAATTTGTATATTTTCATCGCCATTTTCGGTGTGATATTGTAGGCATATAATTTAATAAGTATGTTTTCTGATGCTTTGTTTTCGATAATACCATCATAGATAACTTCAATTTGTTTTTCTGAAAGTTTTGGTACTGTTTTTAAGATGTCTTTATCGTTCATTACTAGTTTGATTGTGTCTTTCCCTAGTTTTTGAACAACCATCATTGCTGTTTTTATTCCAATTCCTTTGAATAAGTCACTTGACAAATATTCTATTAGTCCTGCGATAGAAGTTTCTGATATTTTTTCATAGTTTCTAACAACATATTGTTTCCCATATCTTGGGTGTTCTCTAAACTCTCCAAAGAACTTTATTTCTTCACCGCGCATTGGTTTTGTAAAGTATCCTGTGATCGTTATGTAGTCTGTATCATCATATGAAAAAAGATCGAGATTTTCTGTCGATTCTGTTACCTTGATCTTAAGAATTGTGTATGAGTTATCTTCGTTATGATACACATTTACTTTTACAGTTCCTTGTATATAATTCATATTAATCACCTATTCAAATTATAACATAGTATTGCTTTAAAAAGATTGAAAAATATAAGAAAAAAGAGTACTAATTCATGTACTCTTCTATATCTTTTACTTCTTTAATTATGTTTTCTGATAAGTTCTTATATCCATCTTTTGTGATTAGGATATCATCTTCTATACGAACACCTATTTTTTCTTCTTTGATGTAAAGTCCTGGTTCTATTGTAATTACCATTCCTTCTTCTAGTTTTAAGTTGTAATGACCTACGTCATGTACATCTAATCCTAAGAAGTGTCCGATTGAGTGATAGTAATATTTACCTATTTCTTGGTCTTCTTTGATAAGACCTAACTCTTTTGCACCATCAATTAAGATACTTCTTGCAAAGTCATTCAATTCTTTCCAAGTAATACCCGGTTTTACAAACTCGATTGTTTTTTTATTACATTTTAAGACAACTTCATAAATTGCTTTTTGTCTATCTGTGAATGTTCCTGACACTGGGTATGTTCTAGTGATATCAGCACCATAGTTTTTATAAAGCGCACCTAGATCACAAAGGATTAGGTTTTCTTTATCTAGTTCTGAATCATTGTTTTCGTAATGAAGCACAGTTGCATTTTCACCATTTGCTAGGATTGTATTGAAAGAATATCCTTCACTACCTTGTAATGTGATTTCGTGGATGAAATCTGCTTGTACTTGGCTTTCGTTTTCTCTAACCTTGATAGATTTCATAATTCTTTCTAATCCAAGTTCAGTAATATTGATTGCTTTTTTTAGGTCATTGATTTCATCATCTGATTTAAACATTCTTAAATAAGATATATGTTCATTTGCATTCTTAATTTGTAGTTCTTTATATATAGAAAGAACATTACTAAATTGTGAATAACAAAGTGGCTTAGTAGTTGAAGTTTCTTTTGATAAATCAAGATATAATTTGCTTGGTTGTTTGATACCAAGTCCTCTACTATAAGACATTAATGCATTAAACATATTATCAAATGATTTTAAGTATCTGATGTTTGCGACTGGAACCTCACACATAATTGAAGCTTCTTCTTTACTGATTTTTTCTCCAACCCATTGTCTCATGTGTTCTGTCGTTTCTTCTATGAATAAATATTCTTTTAAAGCGTCTTTATCCTTAACCATCATTAAGATCACATTCTCTTCTTCTAATCCTGTTAAGTAGAAAAAGTTTCTATTTGGTACATAATGAAAGAATTGATCTGTTGTTTTATGTTTTGCTTTTCCTGAATGTAGTAATAACACACTAGATTCATGTAATTTATTTGCTAGATTTTGTCTTCTAATTTGGTATATATTTCCCATAATTATCACCTCTTGATAGCATTATAACATAACGTATAAAAAAAACTCACAATTTCTTGTGAGTTTTAATAAGTAAATTATCCTTTTAATCCTTCAGCTAAATGAGCGATTGTACGAACCATTTGAGCTGTATATGACATTTCATTGTCATACCAAGTTAAAATTTTAACCATTTGTTTTCCGTCTACTGTCATTACTCTAGTCATTTGAGCGTCGAATAATGTACCGTATTCGATTCCGATTGTATCTGAAGATACGATTGGATCTTCTGTGTAACCTAATGTTTCAGAAGCTTTTGCTTTAACAGCAGCATTTACTTCTTCAGCAGTTACGTTTTTCTCTAATTCAACAACTAAGTCTACACAAGAACCAGTTGGAGTTGGAACACGTAATGCGATTCCGTCTAATTTTCCTAATAAGTTTGGTAATACTTTACCAACAGCAACAGCAGCACCAGTACTTGTAGGTACGATGTTTGCAGCAGCAGCTCTACCACGACGAGCATTGATTCCCTTAACGTGTGGAGCGTCTAATGTATTTTGGTCATTAGTGTAAGCATGAACTGTAGTCATGAACCCTTTTACTAAACCAAAGTTTTCGTCTAATACTTGTGCAATTGGAGCTAAACAGTTAGTTGTACATGAAGCACCACTTACTACAGTTTCAGTTCCGTCTAAGATATCGTGGTTTACATTGTAAACAACAGTTTTTAAATCACCTTTTGCTGGAGCACTAATTACAACTTTTTTAGCTCCTGCAGTAATGTGTTTTTCAGCACCTTCTCTTGATGTGAAGAAACCAGTACATTCTAATACTACTTCTACACCTAGTTCACCCCATGGTAAATCTTCAGGATTTCTTTGTGCGTAAACTTTGATTGGGTTACCGTCTACAACGATTGAATCACCGTCTACTGAAATTGAGTCTGATTTGTATCTACCTTGAGCAGTATCGTATTTTAGTAAATATGCTAATGTATCAGCATCTGTTAAATCGTTTAATGCAACGATTTCAAAATCTGGATTTTCGTTCATTAATCTAAACGCTAAACGTCCGATACGACCGAATCCATTAATAGCAACTTTAATAGCCATTATAATTCCTCCTAATATATTTTTAATATCAAGTATATTATAAATCCTTTTGTTTTAAAACACAACTAATAGGAGTACTATAAAAACGTTTTCTTTTTTGGTATATGCAACAAAAAAGGTTAACCTTAAGGTTAACCTAACTAGCACTTGTTCTTTCTTCTTGTTCTTTTAGCTCTCTAAAGTAGATTTGTAATGCGTTATTATAATCACAATCACTACTTTCTGTACAATTTGTACACATAATGATTTCTCGTAATCGTTTTGGTATAAACGTTCTAATTTCGTCTTCGTTATATCCTACTTGTAACTTCGCGTCCTCAATAATGATTGGTCTTCTCAGTACAGAAGGGTTATCAATAATAAAATTAGTTAAACCACTCATAGACATTTCATCAATGTCAAGATTTTGCTCTTGAAATACTTTTGATCTTGTAGAAATTATATCTTCAAATCCATTCTCTGTATTTTTTAACATCAGGAAAATGTCATCTCTTGTAAGTTTAATATTAAATATATTTTTTTCACGATACTCAATACGATGTTCCTCGAACCATTTTTTTGCTTTTCTACATGAAGAACAGCTAGGTGTTGTATAAATTTGAATCATATTGATCACCTCTTTTTTATAAATTTTATAATGTAGTACCTTTGTGTAATTTCATTATAACATAAAAAGAATGCATATCAACCTTTTATTTCTAAATAACAACGTTTTCATTTTACATTTATAACATAAATGTTATAATATATAAGACCTAAAAGGAGGTAGTTATTAATGAAATGGGATTTAACAAAATTATATCAGAGCAATGAAGCTTGGGAAGCAGATTTCGAACTACTAAAAGAGATGATTTCAAGCTGTGAAAATTATAAAGGAAAACTTCATGAATTTGAGTCTTTCCAAAAGTATTATTATTTACAAAAAGACCTAGCTGTAAAGCTTTTAAAGGTTTATCAATATGCAGCATTATCATTTGATTTAAACAGAAAAATCGTTGAGAATGGTGCAAGAGTACAACAAGTAGGTTATGAGTTAAGTAGACTGAATCAATTAACTGCTTTTGATTCACCAGAACTACTACAAATTGGTAAAGAAAAAATAGATTCTTTCTTAGAACAAGATGAGACACTAAAAGAATACAAATTCAGTGTTGATAAGTTATTTAGAAATCAAGAACATATTCTTGATGAGAATAGTGAAAGTATTTTAGCCAATTACTCGCAATTAGCATCAAAAGGAAATGATATTTATACAGCATTAAGTGTTGGTGATAAAGTAAATAAATCAGTAACTTTAGAAAGTGGGGAAGTAATTGATATTACAAGCGGTAATTACCGTTCTTATTTAGCTGATTTAGCTGATCCTGAGGATAGAAAGAAAGTATTTGAATCTGTATTTTCTACATATGAAGATCATAAAAATGCTTATGCACAAATCTATAATACGATTCTTCAAAGAGACATTGCAAACATGAAAAACAGAAAGTATTCTTCTAGTTTAGAATCTTACTTATTCAACAATAATATTCCTACAGATGTATATAAAAACTTAGTTGCAGTAGCTTCTGAAAATACTGCACCTATTAAACGTTACTATAAAATGAGAGCAGAATATTTAGGATTGGAAAAACATCATACTTACGACAGATTTATGAGTTTAGCTGAAGGAAGTACGAAATTCAGTTATGAGGAAGGTGTCGACTTATTCTATAAATCAGTTGCGCATCTTGGTGATGAGTTTAATGAAAAAGCAAAATCAGCACTTGAAGATGGATATGTTGATGTATATGAACAAGAAGGAAAACAAACAGGTGCATATTCTTGGGGTGCTTTGAATGAACATCCTTATATATTATTAAATTACGATGATACTTTAAACAGCGTATTCACTACTGCTCATGAAGCAGGACATAGTATGCACAGTCAATTTTCTACTGAAGCACAACCTGTAGCAACACAAAACTATACAATCTTTGTAGCAGAAATCGCATCTACATTTAATGAACACAATCTGCTTGATTACTTCATTAAAAATGCCAAAGCGACAAAAGAAGATAAAATCCAATTATTACAACAATCTATCGATGATATCTTAGGTACTTTCTACAGACAAACATTGTTTGCTGCTTATGAGTTAAAAGCACATGAACTTGCAGAACAAGGACAACCAATCACACATGAAGCTTTAAGTAACATTATGATTGAACTATACAAAGACTTCTATGATATTGATATCACTGAAGAAAATGGTAAAGAATATGTTTGGGCTTATATCCCTCACTTGTTTGCTACACCATTCTATGTATACCAATATGCAACAAGTTTTGCTGCATCATTAAAACTTTATGAACTAGTTCAAGAGGATCCTAAAAACATCGAAAAGCATATTAGCTTATTAAAATCTGGTGGAAATGACTTCCCAGTAAACCAAGTGAAAAAAGCTGGTGTTGACTTAACTACAAAAGAACCATTTATGGCTGTAGTAAATAGATTAAACAACTTACTAGATGAATTAGAGGTTGCATTAAAAGAATAAATATAGTATTCTTTAGATAATTAAAACGTTGATTAGAATGAGTAGTATTCTTAACATTATCAAAGTGAGTTTCGGATGGTGAGAACGAAACATAATGACTAATACGAATGGATCTATGAGTGATACTAATACTATCCGTATGCCTGCGTTAAAGGTTTGAGCCTAGAAATAGGGAATTAAGGTGGTACCACGATAAGTTCGTCCTTTTGTTTAAGGACGGGCTTTTTTTATTTTTATCAAATTTTAATAAAACTGAACCAAAGGAGAATAACTATGAAAAGAATTTTATCAGGAATCCAACCAACAGGATCATTAAACATAGGTACATACCTAGGAAGTGTAAAAAACTTTGTAAAACTACAAGATCAATATCCAGATCATGAGTTCTTCATCTTTATTGCAGATTTACACGCAATTACTGTACCAAAAGAAAAACAATATCTAAGAACTAAAATCAGAGAACTCGCAGCTCTTTACATTGCGTGTGGTCTCGATCCAGAACGTGTCAACCTATTCATTCAAAGCGAAGTATTCGCACATGCACAATTAGGTTATATTTTAAGTTGTAACGCTTATATGGGTGAATTAGAACGAATGACACAATATAAAGACAAAGCAAGAAAACAAGAAACAGGAGTATCGGTTGGTTTGTTTAGCTATCCTACATTAATGGCTGCTGACATCTTATTATATGATCCAGACTTTGTACCTGTTGGTAATGATCAAAAACAACATTTAGAACTAACAAGAGATATCGCACAAAGAGTAAATAATCGTTATAATGATATCTTCACAGTTCCTGAGCCATTATTTGCTGAAATTGGAGCAAGAGTTATGTCTTTAAATGATCCAACTAAGAAAATGAGTAAATCAGATGATAATGTGAAATCAAGAATTGAACTACTTGATCCTGAAAATATCATCAAAAAACGTATCAAAAGTGCAATGACAGATAGTCTAGGTACAGTTGAGTATGATCCTGAAAACAGACCAGGAATATCTAACTTATTATCAATATATAGTGCAATCACAAATGAAACATTTGAATCTTTAGAAGAAAAGTATAAAGGAAAAGGATATAAAGAGTTTAAAGAAGATCTTGGTGAAGTAGTATATCAAGAACTAAAACCAATCCAAGAAAAATACAATCTTCTTGTGAACTCAAAAGAGTTAGATGATATACTAGATAAAGGAAGAGACCGAGCAAATCAAGTAGCCTTTAAAAAAGTAATGAAGTTACAAGATAGAATTGGTCTTGGAAGAAAAAGACGTAAATAGGAGATAAACCATGATAATAACAAATATAGGGAAAATCATCGACGAACTTCGTCAAGAAAGAAAAATGACACGCGAAGACTTATGCGAAGATATCATGTCAGTAAGAAACTACCAACGTTTTGTTGCTGAAGAAGTGAATGTTTCAAACGATAAACTAAGTAAACTTATAGATAAACTAAGTTTAGACTATTTCACAGTAAGAGAAATTTCTAGACATAGGGGAGAAGGAAAATATACACAGATTCACCAAGTATATCAACTGATGCAATCAAACTCTGACCAGCAAGCCTATGACGATTTAAAGAAGATAAAAAGACAAAATATAGATTCTGAATATATGACTCTATTTTATGATTACCTTAAAATCGATTTAGAAAGACAATTAAAAGTAATTTCTCAGGAAGAAGCTGTAAATCAATTAATGGAACTAATTGATTATCCAAACATCTTAGAGTTTGAAGTACTAAACTTCATTGAACTAAACATATTAGTTATTCTAAACTTACATTTCTCAAAACTTGAAGACGATAAAATATCACAGTTTTTATACAAATTCTTACTTGAAGAAAACCTACAAGAAAAAGGTTTAAATGAATCATTCTTACCTTCATTATATTCCTCTACTGCGCAATCATTAGGAACATTTACAAAGTACGAACAAGCATTAGAGATATCTAACAAAGGTATAGAAGAATGTATGAAACTAAAAATGTTTACAACACTTCACCAACTTTTATTCTTTAAAGCCTTATCACATTCTAAACTTAACCAAGAACAAGAAAAAATTACAACACTGAAAAGATTATACACACTATTATATACTCTAGATGAGGAAGATAAATCTAAAGAATACTTTGAAACAATAAAAACAGTTTTCAATATAGATTTAGATGTATACTTCAAAGAAAATTAACAATGAATCATATCGTAAAAGACTATGGTAGAATCATTGACCAATTAAGAAAAGATAGAAAAATATCAAGACAAGATTTAGTTGAAGATATCATGTCATTAAGAAACTATCAGAGGTTTGTTGCAGGTGAGGTTAAAATCACAAACCAGAATCTGTTAAACATAGTAGATAGAATGAGGATGGATATAAACATATTCACTTCATACATTAACGAAAATTCAAACAATGAATATTCTAAACTAATTGATGCAAGAAAACTTGCAGTTAGATTCAAAACTGATGAAGCTCGCATTCTACTAGCTACAGTAGACAAAGATAATTTAGTATTAGAGCACCATAAATTCATTTATGAAGCTACATCTATAATTATCGATAGATCTTTAGATGGTAATGACACTTCTGATTTCTATGCCAGAATAGAAACTTTGATAAACTTCCCAGAAATCTTAAACTATAAGGCTATCAATCTTACAGAGTTTAACTTATTAGTTTTACTTAACGCTAAGTATTATAGAAAACGGGATAGAAAAATAATTGATTTTCTATACATGAATATAACTAGTAAGACTTATATTAGTCATACTCAAGATAATTATGGATTAAATCTATGTTTCACTTCAATTGCAAAGGGCCTATATAATATGGAAGAATATACTGATTGCCTACAGATTTGCAACGAAGGTATTGATATGATAAAGAACAAACACTACGTTACTGGACTTGAAAACCTAATAGGTTACAAAGCCCTTTCTCTAAACAAGTTGTTACAGCATGAAAAAGCTATTGAGACAGCTACCCTTTTATATATGTATTTAAAGGCATTTGGAACAGAGTTACAACAAGAAGTCTATTTTGCTTCAATGGAAAAAAACTTAAACATTAAACTAAAAGATTATGTCAAACTAAAAAGAGAGTTGTAATACACTCTCTTTTTAGTTTTTGGGGGTTTTTATTAATTAAATTTAAGTGAAAATTCTTTTAATAACCTCTGAGTTTTGTGATGAGAATCTAAATTAATCACCCATCTGTTTGTTTCGATATCGAACATGTTTTCTTCGTACCATTCATCAAGTTTTTGGATCATTATACGAATCATTCCTAATTCTTCGTTTTGGATAGCATTTTTCAGCTTATCTAAATAACTAAGTACATAAGGATCACATGAATACTGTCTAATAGTACCTAACATTCCATCATATTCGACATCTAGTTCCTGAATTCTAGTCATTTCGAGTCCTCCTCTTTACGAATTTTGCTATAATAAAAGCTGTAAGAATACTACAACTTCTTAACTTTACATTTCACTTTTTCTTTTTATAAAGATTTCTCTCTCTATAATCTTCTATTTTACTCAAATAAGTAGTATAATATTTTTAGCCTTTGATTCCGATTGGTACATGTACATCTGGTAACCCATTTGCACCTTCATTGTTTGCACTTGCAGTTTCTAAACCTGGTGCTACTACTAATCCCACGATTGTTAATATTAATACTAAAGCTTTTTTCATTTTCATCAACTCCTTGTATGTATTTTATATTAGTAATCAACTATAATAAAGGTCATATATGACCCAAATGAAAGGAGATTATCTTATGGAACCTAACTCTAGGGAATTTGCATTGTTTATTGATGGGATAAGAATTGAACGTGGTTTATCACGTGAAGACCTTATAGATGGAATAATATCATTAAGTCAATACAAGAGATATCTCCGTGGTGTAACTGCAATACCTAATAATATCGTTTTATTAATTGCTGATAGATTAAAATACAATATTACTGAATTCTATACTCTGTACACAAAAAAATATAGTACAGAATATAATCAAATTAAGAACATTTACAAACTCATTCAAGAAAACAATTATAACGAGGCTTTCTTCAAAGCAAGAGAAATAAATGATGAGTTAATTGTTTCAGGGTTCAACAAATTATTTTACGATTATTGTATTATTTACTCACAATACAAATTAGGACGAATCTCCGATATTCATGTACTTAGTTCTTTTTCTGAAATGATAAACTATCCAAATTGCATGGAAAACGAATCATTTAACATGGTGGAAATCGACATACTTATACAAATAGTAACTATTTCAACAAAAATGGAAAACTTTGGACCGGCAAATGAACTTTATAAAAAATTAACATCGAATAACTTAAATTTCAGCAGAACGGATGAAACATCGATTTTACCAAGTTTATACTACACAGTATCAAGAGTAATGTATAATCAAAACGATCACGAGAAAGTCGTAGAATTGTGTGATATTGGTGTAACAGTAGCATTAGCTGATGAAAACTCTAATGCCATCCCTCACTTATTCATTTTAAAGGCTATTTCTTTAAAAGTTCTCAACAGGTTAGAAGAAGCTTATGATAGTGTTCGTAGATGTTTTATGCAACTAATTATTCTAAACAAACAAAAGCTAACTGATGCCTTTATTACATCATACAACAGTAATTTCGATATACCATTAAATGAACTTATGAAAGATGTTTATAAATTGCTATAAATAAAAAAGCGCTATTGCGCTTTTTATTTTGCAATAAAGATTAATCCCTTACTTTAAATTGTATGCTTCAACTTGTTTGGAAATCTTTTTTAATGCTTCTAATTCGTCTGTACCTTCTACTTTAATTGTGATAGCTGCACCTCTAGGAACTCCAAGACTTAAAATACCCATAATCGATTTTAAATCTACTGTTGTTCCATTATATGTAATTGTGATATCACATAGGAATGTGTTTGCTAGTTTTACTAAGTCTGAGGCTGGTCTTGCATGTAACCCTTGTTCGTTTGCTATAATAAATTCTTTTTCAATCACATTACTCACCTTTTACTCTTTCTTTTATTTTTAAGTATAGTAGGTAGTTATAGTCGTTGTCACCTATAAATCTAAATACTAACCTATTATTTTCTATTCTATGATTTTCTATTTCTAACTCCTTGAAAGCATTTAAATCAAACTTTTCAATATTATGAAAATCAATCACAATCTCGTATCTTAGATACATTAAGTTTGCAACTTGTTGTGGATCAAACACTTCTACTGTTTTGTTGTATCTTAGGTCTTCAATCGTGTATTTCTTGTTTAAGTATTTATACAGAACAAAGGATATTACTAATGTTGCGATAATTCCTAGTAAATTAAGTAATATTGCCATAGTATCACCTCTCTATGAAATATTTTACCATATTATTGTTATTTTTTGAATATTTGTAATGTATAATAAATATTAGGGTGATTATATGGACTTAATTGAATTGATAAAATATATCCTTTTAGGATTAATACAAGGTATCACAGAACCACTTCCAATATCGTCAAGTGGACACTTGGTAATATTTGAAGAAATCTTTCATATTGGTATCAGTGATCTAAACTTTGAGATATTCGTAAATGCGGGTAGCTTAGTTGCTATTTTGATAATTTATAGAAAATTTTTAATGAAACTAATTGGTAATACTATGATGTATATCTTTCAAGGAAAGAAAGAGTTTAAGAGTGATTATCATTATTCATTATTGATTGTACTTGGAGTAATCCCTGCTGGATTAATTGGCTTTTTATTCAAAGATAGTATTGAATTATATCTAAAGAACTTAATGGTTGTGGGAATTACATTATTAATTACAGCAACTGCATTATCACTTACAAATAAATATGTTAACCATATAGATGGTAAAACTGAAATAAACGCACTAGATGCATTCATAATAGGTTTGTTTCAAGTAGTTGCTTTAATCCCTGGTATATCAAGAAGTGGAAGTACTATGGTTGGGGGATTATCAAGAAAAATAAATTTCGAAGAAACAATGAGATTTAGTTTTATGTTATATATACCTATAAGTCTAGCAGCACTGTTACTAGGAATCCTTGATGTAGAAACGAGTAATGTATTTATACCTGGTTATATCGGTGGATTTATTGTGAGTGTGATAGGAACATATTTCGCTGTTAAGTTACTGTTTAATGTAGTAAATAGAGGAAACTTAAAATACTTTAGTTACTACTGTTATGTTGTGGGAGCTTTGGTATTAGGATATAGTCTTATTGAGGTGATATTATGAGAGTTGTGGTAGCAAAAACACAAACTGAGATTTTGGATAATTCCTATGTGAGAGGTCTTGTTTTTATTAAAGGACAGAACATTGACTGGGATATTGAATTTGATAATTTAGATAAGGAATGCACATTGTTTACAGCATATTGTGATGGAGTAGCATGTGGAGCTGCGAGATTACATAACAATAAGGTAGGAAGGGTTGCTACTTTGGAATCTTTTCGTGGACAAGGGATTGGAAAAGCATTGATGTTGAAGATTGAAGAATATGCGAAAAGTATAGGATTAAAAGAGTTAAAACTACATGCTCAACTACATGTGAAAGACTTTTACTTAAAGTTAGGATATGAAGTTGTTGGAGATATATTTTTAGAAGCAGATATCAAGCATGTCAAAATGATAAAGGAGATTTAAAAATGGATCAAAAAGAAATGAGAACTATTGCAGTACAGAGCTTTAATGCCGTTTGGGGACTTATTGATAAGGAAGATAGAACAAAAGAAGATGAATTAGAGATGATTCAACTAGCACATAAATCATTACATTACTGGATACAGTCAGGTGGAACACCTTTAAATATCGTTAGAGGTGAGTGGATGATTAGTCATGTATATAGTATTTTAAGTTTAGGTGAAGCAGCTTTATACCATGCAAAAGAATGTTATGAAGGAACTTTAGACAATGACATCAAAGATTTTGATTTGGTATTTGCTAGTGAAGCAATGGCATATGCATATAAAGTTTTAGGTGAAGATGGGTTAAAAGATAAGTACCTTGAAGAAGGTTACAACAATATTGACCAAGTAGAAAAAGAAGGCGATAAGAATTACTGCATCAGCCAACTGGATTTACTAAAATAAGAAATGAATTTCAAAAAAGTACCACATACTAAGAAGTTAGAATTGTTTTCTTCATACTTTCAGTTTCTTACATTTGGAATTGATGGGTATCTAGAACGTTTAATGAAACGTTCAGATACTTATATAATAAATGAAATAGGTTTCTTTAGTGTTTTTGAGAATACATTGGTTTGTTATCATATGTTTGCTCAAGATATAACAACATATGATTTGTATCTAGATGACATATTAAACCATTTTAGTATTAACAAGATATTGTTTCCATCAAACGATTTACTTCTAGCAAGATGCTATGAAAAATATGATATAAAAGAGCAAGCCTATAACTTTACATATGAGGAAATTTGTACTTCAAATTTCAATATGAGATTAGCTACTTCTTCTGATAAAGAGAAAGTATATAAAGTATTTGGTGAGTTTCTAAATTATAATGAAATTGTATATGATGAAAGTGATGTTTTTATCTATCAAAAAGGGAATGAGATAATCTCTTTGGGTTTATATGAGAACTATGTAATAACTAATAGAGCATGTGTTGCAATGATTGTGAATGAAAGGTATCGTAAAAAGGGATACGGAACAAAGACACTTAAGTTCTTAGTTGAAGAGTTACAACGATTGAACATTGATGTGAATGCACGATGCTATGTTCTTAATGAAGCATCCTTACATACATTGAAAAAAGCTGGTTTCAAGGTTAGTAACATGTTATTAAAAATAGAAATATAAAAAACAACACCAGATGGTGTTGTTTTTGTTTATAATAAATTACTAAATAGTATAGTGGCAAGACCGAAATAAACAGTTAATGCCATGATATCAATAACCATCGTCACAAATGGACCACTTGCGACTGCGGGATCAATTTTAAATGAGTTTATAATAATTGGAATCAGTGCTCCACTGAATGTAGCAACAGTTAAACTAGCTACAATACTCAAACTTACAACTTCACTTATAAGTAATGCGTTATCCGTTTTTGTTAGAATCAATAGTAATACCGTAACTCCAAATAGTATCACACCAATTAGTAACCCATTGATTAACCCAGTACCTACTTCACGAAATAGATGTTTTCTTATTTGTGCCTTTGAATCAAATTCGTCTTCGTTTAATCCTCTTACAGTAACTGCTAAGGACTGCGTTCCTGTATTACCTGCCATACCCAAAATCATGGGCATAAATAAAGCCAAACTAGGTACAACTCTTAACGTATCTTCAAAGTTTGCTAAAAGCATCGATGTAAAGAAACCAAGTACGCTTAATATTAACAGCCAAGGTAATCTTTTTCTAGATGACATCCAAATTGTTTCTGTTTCATTATCAATTTCAACATCACTAATCCCTGCTAGTTTTGAGTAATCTTCTAATGCTTCTTCTTCAATAACATCAACGATATCATCAACCGTGATGACACCCAGTATTCTATTCAAATGATCAACAACTGGAATAGACGGGAAGTCATAATCTTGAACGATATCAGCAACGTCCTCTTGATCCATACCCGCTTTTACACTAACAATACGCTGATTCATAATATCTTTAATCATTTCACCTTTACGTGCTAGGATTAATTCTCTTAAAGATAATGTACCAACTAAACTACTTCTAGAATCAACTACATAAATTGTATATATAGTAGTTGCTTCCACTGCTTGTTGAATCATCTTTTTCATTGCTTTTTCAACGGTATCTTTTACACTAACATAAATGTACTCAGTAGTCATGATAGATCCTGCGGTATCTTCTTTATACTTCAATAAGCTTTTTATCTTTTCTTGATGATCTTTATCCATTAGTTTTAGATATGCTGCTTGTTCAGATTCAGGTAAATCTTCTATGATATCTACAGCGTCATCAATCTCTAATTCTTGAATAATATCTACAATATATCTTGGTTTCATTTCGCTAAAAAGATTTATTGCATCTTCCTCTTCTAAATATCCAAAGGAGTCTGATATTTCCTCTGCAGTTAGAACTTTATATAAGTACATTCGATCTTTTTCTTCGAGTTCTAATAATGTCTCACTAAGTTCATACGGGTGAAATTTTAGTATCTCTTCTTTTAATGTCATTTTATCTAGTTTTTGAGTAAGTAATTTCTTTATTTCATCAATATATAAATTATCCATATCAAACACCTCCTAAATCAAATCTATTTTAACACATGATTATTTTAAAGTATATGCAAAAAGACGTTTACATACGAATTAATATTTGATATTTTAAATTAATACGTTATAATATTTAGAGGAAAGAAGGTAATATAATGGAAAAAATATATGAAGCAATAATTGAAATCCCAATGGGAACTAAGAATAAATACGAAATTGATAAGGTAAACAATCGTATCAAACTAGATAGAGTACTATATTCACCAATGACTTATCCTGCTGAATATGGATATATTGAGTTTACTTTAGCTGAAGACAATGACCCACTAGATATCTTAGTGTTAGCTTCTTCAAAAACATTTCCTGGATGTGTAGTTGATGCAAGAATTGTAGGGTACTTAGATATGGTTGATAACGGAGAACCAGATCAAAAAATTATCGGTGTTGTTGATAGCGATCCTAGATTTAGTCATGTAAATGAACTAAGAGATATCCAAAAACACACATTAAGAGAAATCAAACACTTCTTTAAAACTTATAAAGATTTACAACAAAATAAAACTGTAGAAGTATTTGACTTCCACGATAAAATTGACGCTCTTGAATTAATCATGGAATGTAAAAATAGATATAAGAATGAGGAGAAAAAATAATGGCAAACAAAATTCAATTATCATTTGGTCCATCTACTGAAGGAACTTTACATAATGAAAATCATGATTTAGCAGTTAGCTATACTGGAAAAGGATTCTCACCATACGAATTATTCCTTGGAGGATATAGTTCATGTTTACATGCTACTTTTGCTGGTGTAATGCATAAAAGAAAAATCGCTTATGAGAAAGTTGATTACGAAGTAATCGGACATAAACGCGATGAAGTACCTACTATTTTAAATGAATTAGTTACTAACGTAACAGTTTATGGTGTAGATGTAACTGATCAAAAGAAAGTAATTAAATCAATGGAACAAGCTGAAAAATATTGTTCTATTAGTTATACAATTGCACATTTAGATGCAAAGATGACATTAAATATAGAATTCAAATAAAAAAGACTCTAATTGAGTCTTTTTTTTATGCTTTGTTTTCTAACTTATATGCTACTAATTCAATGATTATACCGTAAACTCCACCAGCTAAGAATCCCATTAAATCATAGAACTCTGTGGCACTGTAAAAGGCAAATGAAATAAATAACCCAATTAAGAGACCTCTTAATAATCGTTTATTTAAATGTATATTTATTCCTAATAATCCAATAAATAATCCCATGATAACTCTATTGAACCAAAAACTAAATAAGTAAGCTGTTGATAGTGTTTCTGTACTTCTCAATGAAGCACCAATAATGCAAAACACACCTAAAATCATACCTGTGATTGTTGTAGTTATTAATCTTTTATTCATCATAATTCCTCTATTACTTTCTTATATACTTTGAATGCAGATGGAATAGGTAATTTTTTCAATTCCTTCATTGGGTAAAAAGTATATCGATTTTCTTCTTCTGACTCTATTAGATAGGATTTCATATCCCATTCTTTATGTGTAAACTTGTGTATTGCTTTCTTTGATATCTTTATCTTTGTATAAGTTGTGAATAGTTTTGAAACATCTTTCTTAGTGAGATGCCCATCGAGTAAAGGAAATTGGTACATCGAAGCAAGTAATCCTGTATCAGGTCTTTTTTCTAATGCGAACATATCATTATGTTTCACAATCAAAACTGTTTTCTTTTCTATAGGAACTTGTTTCTTTTTTCGTTTTAATGGTATTACATCTTGTGTTTTATTTTGATAAGATAAACAAAACTCTTTGATTGGACATTCTTCACATAATGGTACACCGTTTGGTAGACAGATTGTAGCTCCTATCTCCATTAAACTTTGGTTAAAATCACCCACTCTTTTATTTGGCAATAAATTATCTACTACTTGTTTGATTTCCTTTTTAATATCTGGTTGTTTAATATCTGACTTTATTTCCAATAGTCTAGCAAACACTCTTAATACATTACCATCAACAGCAGAAAACTTCTTATTAAAAGCAATTGATAAAACAGCCCCTGATGTATAAGGTCCAATACCTTGTAAAGATTCTAAGTCCTCTTTATTAGAAGGAACTATTCCATTGAATTCATTCATTATAGATTGCGCAGCCTTCTTTAAATTACGTGCACGGTTATAGTATCCAAGTCCTTCCCATAGTTTTAGCAACTCCTCATCTTCTACATTTGCCAAAGCTTCAACCGTAGGTAACGTTTCTGTAAATCTCTCAAAGAAAGGAATTACAGCTTGCACTCTTGTTTGTTGTAACATAATTTCACTTATCCATACTCTGTAAGGAGTAGGATTATCTCGCCATGGTAAGACTCTTTTATTTTTGTCGAACCAATCTAATAAAACATTTGTTATATTCTTATCAATCATCGCGTACTCCTTTCAATGTTATACTTTATTTTAACATGATGATACATCTCTAAGAAACAATTGACAATAAAAAAACATCTCATAATAAGATGTTTAATTTCATATGGTGCGGGTGACAGGAGTTGAACCTGCACTCCGAAGAACTAGAGCCTAAATCTAGCGCGTCTGCCAATTCCGCCACACCCGCAACAATATGGCTGGGCTAGAAGGATTTGAACCTTCGATCCCGGAGTCAAAGTCCGGTGCCTTAACCGCTTGGCCATAGCCCACTATGGGGCGACTGATGAGAATCGAACTCACGAATGCCGGAGCCACAATCCGGTGCGTTAACCACTTCGCCACAATCGCCATCAAGCCTATTAATTTTATATTAAATAGAACTAATTGTCAATATCAAAAGCTATTTTTTTCATTTTCTTTTCATGTATTTAATGTTCCATATAAATTATTGGTAATTTCAAAAGAAAGAAGACATGATAGTCTTCTTTTTCATTTAGTCTATTGTAATTAATCTAGCATTAAGATTAATCGCATCTTGGATATCATGTGTTACTAATATCGTTGTAATTTTAAGTTTTGTCAGTATTTTATGAATGTCTTTTCTCACTGTGTTTTTTAGTTCTTCATCCAATCCTGTGAATGGTTCATCCATGAGTAGTATTTTTGGATTTGTAACTAAAGATCTTGCAATTGCAACTCTTTGTTTTTGTCCTCCACTTATTTCATGAGGATATCTTTCTAATAAACCTTCAATATCAACAACTTTAGCGATTTCAGCAACCTGTTCTTTTTTATTTGTTTTTAATCCGTATTCAATATTTTTTCTTACTGTAAGATGAGGGAATAATGCATGGTTTTGAAATACATAGCCAATACTTCTTTTATGTGTTGGTTTCTTTGTAATATCTTCACCTTCTAGAACGATAGTACCAACATTTGGTTTTTCTAATCCTGCGATTAGGCGAAGGATTGTAGATTTACCAAGACCACTTTTTCCTTTAATTGATACGATTTCACCTTCAAACACTTCTAAGTTGAAATCATTTAGAATCTTTGTTTTCTTGTCATATTCAAATGATATATTATTTAGTTTTAACATGTTTGAAACCTCCTTCTATATAAATCACAAGTAAGATTGATATGAATATTATGATAAGTGATGGAAATGCTGCGATGTTGATTTGTTCGTTTCCAGCATATCTGTAAATTTCAGTTGATAATGTTTTAAAGTTAAATGGTCTTAAACTGTATACAAGTGTTAATTCCTTAATCATATCGATAAACAAAATGATGGATACTGCGATGATGCTTTTTTTCAACATTGGTGTTGAAACTCTGTATAGTGTTGTTAGTTTATTTTCACCTAACGTTTCTGATGCTTCTAATATATTATGGTCGATTTTATTATATGCTGAGTTTAGATTTGAGTATGCGATTGAGAAGAATTTGATAAAGAATGCAATTACAAGTATTGCGATACTTGATGTAAATATCATTCTGTCTAATCCTGCATCTTTAAACGTAAAATATAACCACTGATCTAGTTGGATAAATACAATATAGATTCCGAGTGCAAGAACCATAGAAGGTACTGCATATCCTATCGTAGATGTACTAGCTAGTAAATGTTTCTTTGGTCCTTTTAAGTAAACTGTTATTGTTGCTACTAATAAAGCAAAGAATATAATGATTCCTATTGATAACAATGTTATTGTTAATGAGTTTATAACGATTTCTAACACGTCTAGTCTTTCAATGTAGTCTATATTATTAACTACAGATATAATCATCTGTCCTATCGGTAATAAAGTTGTAAGTAAAATAATTACTGAGATAAAACTATAGATTATGATACCTTCTTTTGTGTTAGGTTTTTCCTTTTTTAACTTCTTATGGGTAATCTCTGCGTTAATATATCTTGTTCTTCTTCTTGATACTCTTTCAACGAATATTAAGAAATACATAATAAATAATATATAAACTGAAAACTTTGAAGCAGATATGAAGTCTCCACTAGCAAACCAAGATAGATTGATATATCTAGAAAGTGTTAATACACCATAAAACTCTACTACTGCAAAATCTGATAATGTTTCAAACAATACAAATATCACAGATCCAATAATGACAGGTCTTGATAAAGGTAGTATCACTTTGAAGAATGTTTTTAGTTTGCCAATTCCTAAAGTGCTTGATGCTTCTAAATATGTTGTCATATTCTTGTTTAAATAGGATTTTGCTGCTAGATATACATAAGGGTATAAAAATGCAGAGTAGATAAACACAGCACCATTCATCATAAATTCAGATCTTAGAATCGTTTCTAAGAATGTAATGTTATGAAAGATATTAGAATAAGTGTAGGCAGCTACATAGACTGGAATTGTCAATGGTATCACAAACAGGATATTTAATAGTCTATGAAACTTTAATTGATAGAATGTGATTATGTAAGCTAACAGGAATCCAATGATCACTGATAATAAACCTACTTTAATGATGAGTTCAATCGTAGTGATGACTCCATCAATCACTCCACCATTTTCCACTAAAACTTTATAATAACTACTGTTTGGTTCAAATATATTTAAAGTAACTCTTATAATAGGGATTAAAACAAAAAGAGGGACAGCTAGTCCCACGACTGTAAAGATTATTTTTTCATTTAAGTGATTTAATAATCGTTTCATGCTGTTCCTCCTAATAGAATTACTATTTTAAGTGATCTGGATCATCCCAATTAGCATTTGTCATAATTGTAACAGCTAACTCGTTGTTTTCTCCTAATAATGATAAGTTAATACCTTGTTCTTTTAATGATACGATACCTTGGTTATCTAACCAACTTTGTAATAATTCACTGATTTCAGCATCTTCATTCACTGGGAACTCATAGTTTCCAGCTGAGAATGATTCTTGTGATTCTTTTGAAGATAAGAACTCAATTAATTTAATTGCATTTTCTTCATTTCTAGCGTTTTTAATAACACCAGCACCGCTCACGTTTACATGAACACCTGTTTCATCTTCTCCTTGGTTAGGGAAGTAAATTCCAACAACATCTGATACACCATAATATTCGCTAGTTGTATCAGTTTCATCTACTAGTTTACCATAGTAGTATGAGTTTGCGATAGCGATTGATGCTTCACCATTAGAAATCGCAACTGCTTGTCCTCTGTCGTTTCCTTCAGGTACTCTTGCCATGTTACTTACTAAGTCATTTACCCAGTTAATCGTTTCTTGTTCTCCGTTCACTGCGATAAATGATGAGATTAATGATTGGTTATAAATATTTGAACTTGATCTTACGATGATATCATTTGGGAACATTGTTGTAACGTTCTCATATGTTAATCCTGTAGGATCTACATTCATGTCATAGAAGAACACTCTTGCTCTTTTTGTTAGACCATACCATTGTCCATCAACATCTCTATATTGTGATGGAATGTTTTCTTCTAATACATCACTTGATACACTTTGTAAGATTCCTTCTTCTTTCGCAAGTGCTAGATATCCAGCGTCTGCGCTAAAGAATAAGTCTGCTTGAGGGACGGCCCCTTCAGCTTTAATTTTTTCGATTAAGGCAGGTGCCTTATCATTGATTATATTTACTTTTATCCCTGTTTCCTCAGTAAATTGTTCATATAACAAATCATCACTATCGTAATGTCTTGTTGTATAAACATTAACAACCTCTTCTTCATTGTTTCCACACGCTGAAAGTGCGATTGTCACTAAGGCTACTAAAATAAATGCTAATAATTTTTTCATAATAATTCTCCTTTTTGTTTATATTGCAACTTGATATTACAACTATAATATACTTTAGTAAAGTATTTTTATAAGTTTTCTAATTAGTCTTATATATAAGAATTCTATTTAGAATAAAGGCGAATTTATGTCAATTGTTTAGAATAAATAAGGTTACAATTACCAGTGATTCCCACTATACATATTCATATAAATAAAACCACCTCTACAACAAGGTGGTTTTTGCTTATTTAAAATTAATCATTTTGCTTCTTTCAGAAGTTCATAAAATAACTTCTCATTATTCTCTTTACATGGTGGACAATCTGTCCCAATTCCTGTTTTATCTTGTAGTTCTTCAAATGTAGTAACACCATTTTCTATTTGTTTCATTACATCATTTAATGTCACATCATGACAACAGCATAAGCTTTTATTTTCCATTATATTCTCCTGGTATTATTTAGATTGTAGAGATAAGTTTAATCTCTATCCTTATTATAATATACCGTTTGATAAATGAACTACTAATATAATAATATTTTTTTATTCATTACTTTTATCCAGAGACTCTAATAATTTTCTGTATTTTTTAGGATAATCATTCTTATCATATATTTTACTTCTATATACGTGCATTTTGCTATCTGCGATTGTGATTACTGAGTCATTATTATCTATTACTGTAATGTTTTTGGTTGCTTTCATATTAAATCTAAGTTTTGCTCTTCCAAATACTCTAGCTTCTTTAAAAACTTTTGCTCCTTGATATACATTTGCGTGATCAGATACATCTGCATTATCATAAACTTTTCCGTGGCCAAACACACAAGCTTGATTTCTAACAGTAGCTGTTCCATATACTTCTGCATCATCATATATCCAAGCTTTATCTCTTATTCTAGCATCTTCATAAACCTTAGCGTTACCTACAACATGTGCTTCTTCATATATCCAACATGTACCTGAGTGGCTTAGATTATGTTCACTTTCTACATAGCCACCTAAATCACCTTTTTTTACATTGTGAAAATCTCTTAAAGCTTTAATACGGTATAATTTTTTAACACTACTACTATCAGATGCATCTACTAACTCATACTTTTTCGATTCATCACTCACAGTTCATCCCTTCTTTCATTAATATTTCATTAATATCTTCTTTTAATCTAATTGTATTGTATTTATCTAATCTTCCAGATGAAATAAACCCTGAGAAAACAAAACAAATATTCTCTATTTCAGCTTTTGTTTTTACATCTTTCATACCATATATTTCGTGAATTTTATCTGAAACCCACGCATTCGTCACGATTACGAGTTTTGGATTATAGTAATTCAATTGACATTCCAGTATCGATTTCAAAACCTTATTTAAATCAATATCTTTTTTTAGTACTTTGTGAAACTTATCAAATGTAGTTTCATGAAAATAAACACTATTAGCAAAAACTAAATATGGTCCTTTTTTATTCTTTTCATCATGGTAATACTTTTCAAAATCTGGAATTTTTTCTTTTTTAATAACCTTCGGTTCATAACTGCTCCAATACATTTTAATTCCTTCTATTTCACGAACTAAATTATAGTTTGGTTTGTAGTATTTATTGTATACATATTCACTTTTCTTTTCGAAACCTGGTATATAACATAAATAATCCTTAGGATCTTTTTGTTTCCCTGATGGATTAACACCTAGTATCATTATAGATTTCTCATCTTTATATCTATCTAGTCTATAAGGAAAACCGATTCTATCCTTTAGTTTGTTTGGTTCATCTAAAACGTGCAACTTTTTTTCATCGATAATTTTCTTGGTATAATTTTTAATTTTACTTTTGAATACCAGATACTCATTGTTTTTAATTTCTCTTGAATCTTTATTCTGATCTTTTTGCATGTTTTCACCCCAAATATAGTTGAACCATAGATATAATATATTATAACATATATCTTCTTATACACTTTATACATTTATCTCATTAGAATACAAAAAAAAGACCATTTCTGGTCTTTGAACATTTTATGGATTCGGTAAGTATTTTCTGTTACTTCGTTTTATACTTTTTAAGTGGGATATATTTAGACACTTGTTCACAGTAGTCTTGGTATGAAGGATATTTTCTTAGTAATATCTTTTCTGAAAATGATGAACTCCCAAGAAACAATAAAATTAAGAACATAGACCCAATGATTGTCCAATTAAAGAAGATATACTTTGTTACTCCTGCACTAATGGTAAAGACAAATAGTAAGACCCAAATAGATTGTTCTGCTAGGTAGTTAGGATGTCTAGAATATGCCCATAACCCATTTGTATTAAACCCTTTGTTATATGGAGATGGTAACTCTTCTAACATCTTTCCCTCGTGTAATAGCTTATATTTATTTTGTTGGAAGACCATTTGTTGTCTATCTGCAACTGTCTCAAAAACAATAAACCCAATTAATAAAATCGCAATACTAATATCAAATATCCCAAAAGAAACTGTCGATTCCATTACTACAAGTAATGGTAAAGTTATAGCAAGAATTAATACATGTTGGTAAATAGAAATAAAGAATAAATCAAACAACGCCCATTTCCATCTTTTGTTTAAATTAGGGTTTTCACGTAAAATAGGCCATCTGTAATCTTCCTTACCAGTCCAAAATTTTATAGAGTATCCACCTTTTTTTGCGAAGTTAATTGTTAATCTTAACCCCCACAGAGTAACTAGTATTGCCATTACAACCAAACGTAGATTCAAGTCACTTTTACTTACAATAATCCAAGCGTAAACAACTGGTAACACAGACCACAGTTTATCGGTTTGTGAATTATTTCCTGCTAGTTCTCCAGCTATAAAACAATATGCCATACTTATGATACTTACTGCAATCAATATCATAAATGTATCTGTCTGCAACTTACTTAGCTGATTATCTCCTAAAACAAATCCTAATATGGATAACGTTAAAGTTATTAAAACCGTTACGATGATTCCAACATTCTTTTTCATATACTTGTCCTCTTTCTGGAAGTTATTAAGTTGTGAAATACTTGTATAAAAATATTAACTTAAGTCATCTTTAACATTTTAACATAATACTACTCTACAATCTAGTGTTCAAATGTTTGTATTATTATAAAACTACATAGTTAAGTCAAGTCAATAGTACATCCTATTATGCAAAATAAAAAAGACCATTTCTGGTCTTTTAACAACATATGGAGCGGGTGATCGGAATCGAACCGACGTCATCAGCTTGGAAGGCTGAGGTAATAGCCGTTATACCACACCCGCATGTATGTAAATAGTATATTATCATAATTCATGTTTTTAGTCAAATATACTAGTTGTTGTTTGTTGACAAATAATGGAGCGGGTGATGGGAATCGAACCCACGTCATCAGCTTGGAAGGCTGAGGTAATAGCCGTTATACCACACCCGCATAATTTGTCAGCATAGATATATTATCACAAACACTATGTTAAAGTCAATACGTTATTTGTATTAAATTACAATTTTTTGATTGCTCGCAATTTCGCACTATGTGCTCTGTTATTATTTGCTAATTCCTCTTCACTAGGTAGTATAACCTTTCTATGAAGAAGTTCATATTTTGGACCATTTTCTTTTGTGATAGGAATATGTTTTGGAATGTTTACTGTTGTTCTTTCTCTCATTAATGTTTTTGCGATTCTATCTTCTAAACTGTGGAATGTAATTACGACTCCTCGTCCATCAGAATGCAACATATCTAACGCATCATTAAAAGAGTCTTCAAATACTCTTAATTCATCATTCACAGCAATTCTAAGCGCTTGAAATGTTTTTTTAGCAGGATGGCCTTTTTTACTTAGTACTTTTTGTGGTAAAGCTGATTTAATCACATCTACTAACTCAAATGTAGTTTCTATTCTTTTTTCTTTTCGTACTTGTTCGATTTTTCTTGCGATGTATTTGGCGTTCTTCTCATCAGCATAGCGATATAATATATTTTGAATTTCATGGAATGTATATTCGTTTACTATGATATCAGCTGTTAATTCTTGATCTTGGTTCATTCTCATGTCTAATGGAGCATCATAGTTATAGCTAAATCCTCTTTCAGGTATGTCAAATTGGAAACTTGAAACACCAAGGTCATATAAAACACCATCGATTTGTTCGATTCCTAAGTTGTTTAGTTTTTCTTTGATATCGACAAAGTTTGATTTAATAATTGTATAGTTTTTATTCAGTGTATCTAATTTCTCCATTGCTTTGCTGATTGCATAATCATCTTGATCAAAACAATATAGATGTCCTGTGCTTAGTCTTTTTAGTATCTCAAAAGAATGTCCTCCACCACCAAGGGTACAGTCAACATAGATTCCGTCTTCTTTAATGTTTAAATAATCAATTGCCTCATTTAATAGTACTGTCACATGTTTATACATATTTATCACTCTTTTCACTCTAAAATAGTATCACACATCGAAATTTTTGTAAAAGAAAAACGCTATATCAGCGTTTTCTTTTCGACTAGTCTTCTACAACTTCGTCTTTTGCTTCTAATACAGCTTTTCCGTTATAGTGTCCACATTCTTTACAAACTCTGTGAGCTAATTTCATTTCTCCACAGTTTGGACAAACTACCATACCAGGTACGTTTAGTTTGAAGTGTGTACGACGTTTACGCTTTGCAGTTTTAGAAGTTCTTCTAAATGGTACAGCCACTTTGTCATCTCCTCTAGTTCTTGAAGTCTTTCAACTTAGAGAAAGCCTCGTTCATTTCTTCATCAATTTCAACGTTATCTAGTTCAAAATCATCGTATGCATTTTCACTAACAACGCGCATTGGCTTCTCCAATATAATATTAGACCATATTATAGGTAATAAGTCAATAGTTATTCCTTCAATCGTATTAAATTCATCATTTTTATCTTCTGTGAAGATTTCTTCTACTGAAAAATCTAATTCTACTTTCACTTCTTCAAGTGTAATAGCGCACGCCATCGTTAGAGTACATTTAATATCAATATAGAATATGAACTCAGTATTGTCATATATTTCAAAGTCTCCAATGACTTCTGTTTTGGAGATATTGATTATATCTGAATTTGCGATTTTATCACTAAAATCGAATGTTCCTTCGAACTGATTGTTTGTATTTGCGTTTTTGATTAGTTCATGAATTGTCCATTTCATACCGAGCACCTCCAAGCGTTAAAATTATACTTTTAATTATATTAATTGTCAATTATAAGGTATAATGATTTTGGTGATAGTATGAAGACAGTCGGAATTATTGTTGAATATAATCCATTGCATAACGGTCATTTATATCATATTGAAGAAACAAGACGTTTGAGTAAGTGTGATACATTGATTTGTGTTATGAGTGGTAATTTCACACAACGTGGTGAACCTGCCTTGATTGATAAGTTCACAAGAACAAAAATGGCATTACAGGAAAAAGTAGATATGGTAGTTGAATTACCATTTGTTTTTAGCGTACAAAGCGCAGATATGTTTAGTTTTACTAGTGTTTCAATCTTAGATATACTTGGTGTTGATGAGATTTACTTTGGTAGTGAATCAGGTGATATTAAGAAACTAGAAACGATTGCTGATATGTTAGAGGATGATACATATAACAGTCTTGTAAAATCATATATGAGTAAAGGTCATAGTTATCCAACAAGTAGTAATTTGGCTATGAAAGAACTACATCCTCAAAGTGATTATGATTTACCAAACAATATATTAGGAATTCAGTACATTAAAGCAGTTAGAGAACTAGGTAGTAATATCGAATTAAAAACAATTCCTAGAAAAAGTACTGGTTATTATAGTGAGATAGACGAAGATACAACAATACAAAGTGCAACTTCTATCAGAAAGTTAATTAAGGATAATCAAGATATCTCTAAATTTGTTCCAAATAGTGTAGATGTATTACTAAAAGGACGTAAAATCGTTGATTTAAACGACTTTACTGAACAGTTCAAGTATTTACTTAGTTCTAAAACAAGTGAAGAACTGAGAGAGATTTTCAATATCACTGAAGGGATTGAAAATAGATTGTTAAAAGTGAATGATTTTGATAGTGTTGATCATTTGATAGAGTTGGTAATTAGTAAACGATATACAAATTCTAAGTTAAGAAGAATCTTGATTCATGTGTTATGTAATACTAGAAAAGATTTATTGACTAATTTCAATATTCCTTATATCAGGATCCTAGGAATGAATGATCAAGGTAAAGCATTTTTGAATCAAATTAAAGATGATGTATCAGTTCCTTTAATCACAAAGATTAAAAAGAAGAAACATCCCTTTTTAGAACAAGAATTAAGGGCTTCTAAAGTTTATAATTTAGTCAGTGATAAAGACGTCTATAAACAAGAATTTGAACCAGTAATTTATTTGCGTTTTAATTGATAAATATGGTGAAATGAATATAATTATAAATGGGTGATATAATGTATACAAAAAATGAAGTAATAGATTATGTTTTAGCGTTAAAAGACCCTAAAGCAGAAAAAACTTTTGGAGAGACAAAAGGATTAAAACATTTAGACATTGATGATGAAGCTAGCGTTGTTACAATTATCTTAGCTCTTGAAAGCATTGAAGATGATTACAAAAGAAAAGTAACAAGAGACTTAGCAAAACTAATCAAATTAGATTTGGGATTCACTGGTCTAAAAGTTGAGTTTGAATTATTAAAGAAAACAGGTACTATTTTAGAAAGAAAAGTGAAGTATATTGGTATTGCTTCAGGTAAAGGTGGAGTAGGTAAATCTACTGTTACTGCAAACTTAGCATACGCTTTAACTTCTATTGGTAAAAAAGTTGGTATTATTGATGCGGATGTTTATGGAAGTAGTATTCCTACAATCCTTGATATGCCTATCACATTACCTAAAGGAACAGATAATGAAAAAATTATTCCATTTAACAAAGATGGTATTGAGTTAATCTCAACTGCATTCTTCTTAGAACCAGACAAACCATTAATGTGGCGTGGTCCAATGCTTGGAAAAATGTTAAACCACTTCTTCTACGATGTAGTATGGAGTGAAGATATTGAATATATCTTAGTTGATTTACCTCCAGGTACAGGTGATGTTGCAATGGATATTCAATCATTGATTCCTGAATGTAAAATGGTTATCGTTACAACTCCACATCCTAGTGCATCTTATATTGCAGTAAAAGCTGGATTTGCAGCTGAGCAATTAAAACATGAATTACTTGGTGTAGTTGAAAACATGAGTTTCTTACGTCATGCTGGTGAAGATATTAGAATCTTTGGAGAAGGCGGAGGAAAAATCGTAGCTGATAAACTGAAAACAAAAGTATTATCAAGTATCCAAATCGGACAACCTAAAAATAGTTTAAGTATTTTTGGTAAAGATGAGGAAATCGGTTTAGATTATATCGGACTTGCAAATAAAATAATTAAAGAGTACTAAAAAAGGACATTTAATGTCCTTTTTTTTATGCAATTTGTAATTCTACTTTTCCTTTTAAATCTCTTAACTCATGCACTAACATAAAGAATCCAATGATCGCACTGATGATATCTGCGATAAAGAATGTATACCATAATCCTTCTAATCCAAATAGTGGGGTTAAGATTGCCCATATGGGAATAAATAAGATAAACTGTCTTAATAAACTAACAAACATTGCTCTTCTTGCATAACCAAACGCTTGGTAAACAGATCCTATAATAATTTGGAAGGATATACTCCATAATCCTAATCCAACTAATCTAAATACATGTGTTCCTTCATTGATAATAAATGGGTCATTTGATTTACTGAATATGTCAAAGATCAATGGAGATGCAACTTCAATAAATAAGAATCCTAATATCATATAAACTGTTAGAATTTTCGTTGCGTATATAACAACATCTACAAGTCGATCAAATTGTTTTGATCCAAAGTTGTATCCTGCGATTGGCGCTAGTCCTTGTACCAATCCAAATCCAGGCATTAACACAAAGAATAAGACTCTATTTACGATACCAAATATTGTGGTATATTCTTCTACATACATTCCACCATTATCACTGATAGTTTTTAATACAATGATTCCTAGTATTGCACCAATACTATTTCGGAAGAATGTTGGTGAACCTATTGTGATAACTTCTTTTAAATTTTCGAAATCTATTTTAAAGAAGTCTTTAATTTTGATAGTTAATACTGATTCTTGATCAAATGCTCTTCTCACAATATAAACAAATGCTATGATTTGTGAAAGAATAGTAGCTAGTGCTGCTCCACTTACTCCCATTCCTAATGCTTTGATTGTAAATGAGATTGTGAAAATATCAATATTTATTGATTCAAAGATAAAGAATGGATCTAATAAGATATTTAATCCTGTTCCTATAATCATTGCTTTCATAGCAATAGACGCTCTTCCTTCAGCTCTTGTAAAATTGTTTAAAATCATTTGAACCGTTTGGAATGTGATACCAAACAAGATAATTCTTAAGTAATCTACACCGTATGATAGGTTTTCTGATGTTGCTCCAAAGAATGTTAACAAATCACTAACAAAGATAGAGCCAAGTACAGCGATAAGTAATGCGATGATGATTCCAAATCGTAAACTTGTATTTAATGTAGTTTCCATTTTTTCATAATCTTTACTACCGTATGCTCTACTAAACACACTTGCTCCACCAATACCAATCATCAATGCTACAGCAATGACAATCATTTGCACAGGGAAGGCTAGTGTTAAACCACCTATTGCAATTTCTCCTGCACCCCAACCTACAAATAATGTATCGATTAAGTTATATAATGCATTTACAATCATACCCAAAGTTGCTGGTACAGAGAGTTTAATTAAAGCTTTTTTGACATCCATTTCACCAAGTATTTTTTGGCTTCTACTCATAATAACCACGTCCATTCTATTCAATTATATAGAAAAGGTCATGATTAATCAATTACTAGTTTAGAAGTGTATTTATCTTCGTTAGTTCTTTGTGGTATTTTTGATAATATTGTGTTGCTTCTTTATATCTTGAAGTATCAATACATATCTCCATGATCTTATTTGTGTATAGTTTTAATCGTTTTAAGTCACTACTTTTAATAGAGTAAGGTATCGCAATATCTCTTAGATATTCTTTTAGTTTGTCTTTGTTTTTTTGTGAAATTGAATAATAGTATATTCTGTGTTTTGGGTTCACTTTTTGAGATTTCATTTCATGAATTAAGTGTTCAATCTCCATAGAGAGATCTGCGTCTTCTTCTAAGACACAGATTTTATAAAGATAAATCAGTTTCAGATGGTAGAAATTAGAGTTCTTTTTGATTGTATTTAGTTTTACAGAAGCATCTTTTGTTCTGTTTTGTTCAATCAATATTTCAGCATATAGTATATTGTAAAAGTCCATAGATTCTTCATCTAAACTATCTTTGTTGATTCCCTCTAGTAATCGTTCTGCTTTTTTGATATTTTCATCTTTTATATATGATATTCTCTCTAATAGAATATTATTACTTCTTTGCATGTTTAGATATTTATTAAATGTGTTATAGGCAATCTTGTAATGCGTAAAAGATATGTTTTTCATAAGTAATCTTTGTTTTACCATATAAGAATATTGATGGTATATGGAATCTAAAAACTCATCGTTATAATGAATCTGGTTGACAATACTAAGAACCTGTAGTGCTTGTTTATACTCTTCTTTATTTAAGTAATATATACTTGTGAAGATTAAGTACGTCTTTATCTCGTAGTCATCCATATTCATAATTAAGTTTTCAAGATATGCAATCTTGATATGCAAGTTATCTAAGTTCATATAGACACCATAAATCAGTTCTCCTAAGTGAAAGACAAGTCCTTCGTTAAGTGTAACGATTTCATTATGTGCTTTATAAATACTGTTTTCATTTAAGTAGAAATATGCTCTCACTAAATTCTTTAAGTATTTTTGATCTTCCATCATTGTATTGGTAATATCTGTATTCACATCTAATTTACTCATAATCTCTCTAATAAAAAATTCATTTGGTGCAATTTGATTATTTTCAATCTTTGATAGATATGAGACACTGCATATACCGTTTGAAACAACATCTTGTGTGATATTCAACTCCTTTCTTTTTTTCTTTATGAATGTTCCAATTTCAGAATACTCATCTTTTGATGATTTGTGTTTTAATCTTCTTGATACTTTGTTTTCTAAAGTTTCTATACTCATAATCAACCTCCTACCTATATTTTAAAACAGGAATTATTCAAAAAGATTTATTATTTATTGAGAAAGATTATTTTTTATTTTACTCGTATACCAATTTATACATTTCACTCTACCTGTATAAATACTATACTAATTATAAATACAAATACGCCAGATATGACACATTTTTAGGGTAATAAAAAAGAGACACATTTGTCTCTTTTTGTATGTTTTGTTAAATTTTGTTACATTCCATCGATTCCATCAGCGATGATATCTAGATAACTATTGATTTCTTCTTCTGATTTTCCAGCCATTGGTAAAATTAGTTCTGATTTTCCACCATAGTCTAGAGCAATTGATTTCTTAGTTAAAGATACAGCAATAAAGAAGAATATTCCAGCTAGGACAAATGCACCGATTCCAATTGATTGTGCACTTTCAACTAGAGATTCGTTGCTTTCTAACATATCAGCAACTGCTTCAACACTACCAGCTATTGTTTGAATACTAAATAATAGTACTCCAACTAATGCGAATATAATAATAAATATCCATGGCCATCCTGATTTCGTTTTTGATCTTCTACCTGCGATGATTGAATCTAGATTTGCGAAAAATACACCAAATGATTTTTTCATAAATCCTGATTTGTTTGCTCCTGCTAGATAGATTCTTTTATCTGTTAAAACTACTAATTGATTCTTTTGAACACCTTTTCCTTTTAACTTGAAAGAAGTTCTTACATCTTCGTTTTCTTTAAATTTTATTTTGTTTGGGTTTTTAATATCCATAATATCACTCCTTACGTTAATTTATTATATCAAAAAATAGTATAAAATTGAAATCAAATATAAAAAGAGACTAAAAGTCTCTTATATATGTGGGTATCTACATAGTTCTTGTAAGTTACAGTTTTCACATTTTGGGTTTCTTGCAGTACAATGATATCTTCCAAAAAAGATCATTTTGTGATGTGTATCACTCCATTTATCACGTGGAATCTTTCTCATAAGTTTTTCTTCTACTTTTACAACGTTATCTTTGTTGTAAGCTAGTTTTAATCTTTTTGATACTCGTTCTACGTGTGTATCAACTGCGATGCGTGGTACGTGAAACCATACACTTAATACTACGTTTGCTGTTTTTCTTCCAACACCTGGTAGACTTTCTAAGTCTATTTGGGAAGAAGGTACTTTTGAATCAAATTCATTGATTAGTTTTTTGCTTAGTGATTGTAGGTTTTTTGCTTTGTTTTTATATAGACCAATTCGTTTTAAATCTTGTTCTAAAATGGATAACTCCACATCGACATAGTCTTGTGGAGTTTTGTATTTTTGAAATAGATTATCAGTCAGTAAATTAACTGATTTATCTGTTGTTTGAGCAGATAGCATAACAGCAACTAATAACTCGAATCCATTTGTGTGATTGAGTTCACACTCTGCGTTTGGAAACATGTGATTCAGTTCTGTTAGTATTGTGTCTATCTTTCCCATATTTTATGTAGGTCTCTCATTAGGTTTGTTTTTTTGAATGTCTTTTGTTTTTTCTCTGTATCCTTCAACAAGATTCCATCTACATATTTAATTGTTAATCGTCTATTTTTTACAGCTATAAATAATGCGTCTTTTATTTGATCGAATGAATAATTATCTTCGCTTAACCATTTGGTTATTGTTTGGATATCTAAAACACTTAGTGGTTTTTTAAATTCTTCTTCAAATAAGTCTACTAATTCTTTTTCTTTGGTATCTGGTTCTTTGTTTTCATCCTCTATAAATAGAATTTGTTCGTAGACTCTATCAAGTGAGTACGCTTCGCGTTCTTTACCATTCTCTCCAACAACTAACTGCATTGTGATAAATCCTCTATCGATTAATGTGTTTAATCTTTTTGCAGTTGTTTGGGCACTGATTGATAATGTTTCTGATAGTTGTTTTGGGCTGATGAATGGTACGTTTTTATTCATTAAGTATTTTAGCTTAATAAGTATTACTGTATCTGTTTCATCGAGTCCGATTTTGTGGTAGTTGTTTAGTAATAGTTCGGAGAAGTCAACTATGTTTTTTTCTACGAACTTTTTTAGCTCTTTAATATCCATTCCATCACCTCACTCGGAAGTATATTATAGCATAAAAAAAGTAAAAAAAAAGATTATTTTTTCAAACAATCTTTTAAAACTTTATTGACCTGATAGCGAGTTTTTTTAATGCCATTTCGGCTGCGCTTTGTTCGGCGTCTTTTTTACTTTTACCGATTCCTTCACCCATTAAAATATCATCCATATATACTCTTGTTTGGAATGTTTTATCATGGCTTGGGCCCGTTTCATTGACAATGCGGTAAACCAAAGAACGCTTGTCTGATTGGACTAATTCTTGTAGGTATGATTTGTAGTCAACGAAGTTATCTTCTTTTTCTGTTTCTGAGACAGGGATTACTACTTGGTTGAATATCTTTCTTGATTCTTCTAATCCTTTGTCCATATATATCGCACCTATTAGTGCTTCAAAGGCGTCAGCTTGAAGGGCGATTCTGTTGCGACCACCACTTTTTTCTTCCCCTTTTCCAAGCAATAAATAATTTTTTAAATCAAGGTGTTTTGCGTATTCTACTAAGGCACTTTCACAAACATGCTTTGCTCTTCTTTTTGTTAAGTCCCCTTCTCTGAACTCTGGATATTTTGTAAATAGGTATTCTCCCATAAGTAGGTCAAGGACTGCATCCCCAACATACTCTAGTCTTTCGTTTGATTCACAGTTGTTTTCGTTGGCATATGAACTATGTGTTAGAGCTGTTTTTAGTAAGTCTTTATCACTAAAATCTAGATTTAGTTTTTGTTCTAATTCTGTCATTACTCTAACGCTTTTTTCACTTTTCCAAGAACGTCATTTCTAACGATTGTTGCTGCTTGGTGAATCCCTCTACTAAATCCATATGCTTTACTACTACCTTGTGCTTTTACAACGACTCCACGAAGTCCATAAATCATCGCTCCACCAATATCTTCTGCTGATAATCTATTTTTGAAGTTACCTAGTCTTGATTTTAAGATTAAAGAACCTATTTTACCCATGAATCCTTTTGTGATTTCTTGTTTTAAGATACTACCTAGTCCTTTGGCAGTTCCTTCAATACATTTCATTACAATGTTTGCTGTAAATCCATCACTGATTAAGATATCACATGGTGGGTCTAGTACTTGTTTTGGCTCTACATTTCCAATGAAGTCGAATCTTTCTGTGCTTTCAAATAGTTTGAATACTTCTTGATCTAGTTCTCTACCTTTACCTGGTTCTGTACCGATATTGATTAGTCCTACTTTTGGTTTTGCAATATTCATAACTTCTTTTGCGTATATTGCTGCAAATGTAGCTTGCATCAGCATGTATTCAGGTGTAATTTGTAGGTTACCACCAGCATCAAGTAAAATTGTATTTGTGTTATTTACGGTTGGAATAAGTGGTGCAATCGCAGTTCTTTTCATTGCTTTTAAGCGTCCTACTAATATGTGTGCTCCTGCGATTAATGCTTGTGTAGCTCCACTACTTACTACACCGTCGTTATCTCCATTTCTAACACTTGATAATGCAAGTGCCATGGAAGAGTTTCTGTTTGAACGGATTGCTCTGATTGGGTCTTTTTCTCCCATATCAATAGTACCTTCACTTTGTACGATTTTGATTCTTTCGTCGTTTGTTAGGTATTTTCTTATTTCTGGTTCATCTCCGTAAAGAGTTAGTTCAATATCAGGATTGCTTTTTACTGCAAGCATTGCTCCTTCTACTTGTTCTTTGGGTGCGTAATCTCCACCCATTGCATCGATTGCTAATTTAATCATTTATATCACCTCAAAATGTTAATTTTGTTTTGTTCCTTGATGGAATATTAATTGACAACTTTCATTGTTACATGTCCAGATACTTGATCTATTTGATGTTGTTATTTTATTGTCGATGATTCTTTCTATTTGGTATGTGATTAGGTAGTTATTATTTAAATCTTTAATATCTACGTTTTGAAAGGGAAAGTTTACGTTTAACGTTACTTCTTTTGATTCTATAATATCTTTTTTATTATATACCTTACCACTTTGTCCAAATTCCTTGAATTTTGGATGTAAGATTCTATTTAGATATTCTTTATTATTTCTTGTCTCTTCTATCCATAGACTCATTTCTAATTTTAATAATAATTCTAGCATGATATTTCCTCCTAAACACAAAAGTTATTATAACATAGTTAGTCTAAATTTGCTTTTCTTAAAACACTTTTTAAGTATTCCATTAGTTTTTTATATAGTGGATCTTTGTAGTTTTCTCTTTTGGATAGTATTTCCAGTGCATCAAGTTGTGCTAGTTCTAAGATTTTACTATCGTTAACGATGTGTGCTTTTTTGAATTTCATGTCTCCTGATTGACGGTATCCAAAGAACTCTCCAGGTCCTCTTAGGTTTAAATCTTCTTCACTTAATCTGAATCCATCATCAACAGTTTCTAAGATTTCTAGTCTTTCTTTTGATTCGCTGTTTTCTTTGTAAACAAGTAGACAGTATGATTTCTTATCTGACCTTCCGATTCTACCTCTAAGCTGGTGTAGTTGTGATAATCCGAATCGATCACTATCAAGTACAACCATTAGTGTTGCGTTTGGAACGTCAACACCTACTTCTATCACAGTTGTTGATACGAGTAGGTTGATTTCATTTTTATTGAACATGTCCATAACTTTGTCTTTGTCTTCAGGTTTGATTTTTGAGTGGATGATTCCTACTCTTTTGTCTTTGAATCTTTTACGTAAGTCACTAAATACTCTTTGTGCGTTGGATAAATCCATTGTTTCACTTTCTAGTATCAAAGGTGTAACAACGTATACTTGATGATTAAGTTTTAGTTGTTCATCTATTAGCATATAGACTAAGTCTAATTGTTTGTCTGTGAATAATTTTGTGTCTACTTTTTTTCTGTTTTTTGGTCTCTCTCTGATTGTGGTGATATCCATATCACCAAAAAGACTGATTGCGAGTGTTCTTGGGATTGGTGTAGCACTCATATATAAGACATCTGGGTTATATCCTTTTTGTCTTAGTTTTTTACGTTGGTTGACTCCAAAGCGGTGTTGTTCATCTGTGATAACATATCCTAGGTCTTTGTATATGACATCATCACTAAATAAAGCATGTGTTCCAATGATTAAGCAAGTATTGGAATTGATGATTTCTAGTTGTTCTCTACGTTCAGATGTGGATAGTTTACCTGTCAAAAACACTACTTTATATGGTGTTCTTTTAAAGAAGTTAGACATTGTTTTATAGTGTTGTTTGGCAAGGATTTCAGTAGGTGCCATCATTGCGACTGAGTGATTACTTGATAATACTGCAAGGATTGTGATTGCGCTCACTACTGTTTTACCACTACCTGTATCTCCTTGTAATAATCTATTCATGACATATGGAGATTTGATATCTTTCATGATTTGGTTTGTGGCGTTTTTTTGATCTTGTGTAAGTTCAAAAGGTAGTGTTCTTATGAATGCTTTTACTTCGTTAATATCATATTTTTTTAGTGTTGATTTTTTTGATTTGTTTTTTAGTTTTAAATACTGCATTTTTAGTTGAAATTTAAATAGTTCTTCATATTTGATTCTTCGTTCTAGTTTTGTTAGGTCTTTTTGTGTGATTGGGTTATGAACTATTTTTAATAATTGTGCATAATTGATTAGTTTATATTTCTTTAAAAGGTATTCAGGGATATCATCTTCAATGAAATGACCGTATTCTTCATAACTTAATTGGACGATTTTATTGAACTGCGAGTCACTGATTCCTTCTAAGTTATAGATTGGTTCGATTTCGTTTTTGAAGTTTTTCTTTAGTTTTAGAGTGGTACATGTGAATGTGTTTTTTATTCTATCTATCGAACCTGTTAAAACGATATCTTCTCCAATATCTAATATGTTTCTTAAGTACTCTCTATTAAAGATAGCTACTTTAAAGTTTCTTTCTTCGATGATGACATTAAATGATAGTCTTGTGAAGTTTCTTCTGATGTAGGCAACATTAGGCTGACTTACTACTTTTCCTTCCAGGGTTACTCTTTCATTATCTGAAGCGTCCTTTAGTGTTGTTAGTTGGTAGATTTCGTAGCGTGAAGGGAAACGGTTAATGACATCAAAACAATCGTAAATTTTATTACGATTTAGTTTTTGCTTCATTCTAGGACCGATTCCTTTTATGCTTTCTAAATGAGACATTTTATCACCTACTTCATTATACCATAAAAAAATAGGTAATTTCTTACCTATTTAGTCCCATCTTCTTGGGTCGCCTTTGATTGTGTCTAAGAAGTCCATGTCTTCTTTCGAAATTTCAAAGTCTACTTCTTTGTTTTGGATGATTCTGTTTTCGTTTACTGATTTAGGAAGTGGGGCTGTGTTCTTTTGTAGTAGGTAACGAATACAAATTTGGGCTGTTGATTTGTTGTATTTGTCTGCGACTTTTTTGATGTCTTCGTTACTTAGTAAATATCCGATTCCTAGTGGGCTATATGCTTCTATGAAGATATTTCTTTCGTTACAGTAGTTGATTGTAACTGATTGGTCTAGTCCGATGAAGTAACCAATTTGGTTTACATGTGGGATGATATCAGTGTTAGCAATTAAGTTATCTAGGTGTTTTGGTTCGAAGTTTGAAACACCGATTGCTTTGATGAAACCTTGGTTATAAAATTCTTCCATTGCTTTGTATGCTAATACATTTCCTTCGTCACAGTTTTGTCCCATGTTAGACCATGGCCATGGTGCATGGATTAAGAATAGATCTAAATAATCAAATTGTAATGCTTTCAGTGTTTTTAAGAAAGCTTCTTTTGCACCTTCGTATGTTTTAATATGTGATTCTAATTTACTTGTTACAAATATTTCTTCTCTTGGGATTCCACTATCTCTTACAGCTCTTCCTACACCTTCTTCGTTACCGTAGCCTTCTGCTGTGTCGATATGTCTGTATCCGTTTCTTAGTGCTGCTAGGACGCTATTATATACTTCGTCCCCTTCTTTTACTTGCCATGTACCTAATCCTATTTTAGGTATTTTTATTCCGTTACTTAGTGTGTATGTTTCGTTTATAATCATGTTTTATCACCTCAAATTTTATTATACTATATTGTGTTTAAAAATAAGGGCTATTTGCCCTTATTTTAATTCCATAAATTACACATTAAACTATAAAACTTTTGTTGCGTTTCTGGTTTTATGTAGTGTACTGGTGAGTTGAAGTCGTTTGTGTTTTCGTTTTCTACGATGAGAACTTTTGCGTCTTTTGTAAGGGTGTGTGTATGGTACACTCCTTTTTTGATATTGTAGACTTTATGTTTCTCCATGTTGATAGCTTGGATGTCTGTGATATTACCATCTACTATGTCTGTTAGATATAGGATACATTTTCCTTCTAAAAGGATAAATGATTCGTCAGTTTCTGTATGAGCTTGTACGTGTCCTATATTGAGTGGTTCTAGTTCTTCGTGGTAGTTCAGCATTGCTATTTTCCATGTTTCAAATGATACAAGTCCTTCGTATCCTTTGTCGTTAAACTCGTGTATTTCTATTTTACTTTTCATCTAACAACACCTCGATTAAATCTGTTGTATCTTCTAATACTTTAACACCAAATTGTGTAGTTTTTGTATGTAGTGGTTTTCCTGAGATTACTTCTTTTATTTTGTATTCTCCAAAGTCTAAGTTTTTAGGGTTTTGGTAACGTACTTCTTTTAATTCTCCTTTGATTAGAGTTTTGATTGAAGCGACACCGTTATTGAATTGTTCTTTTAATAATTTTGGTTCTAATACTAGAGTTCCAAAGTCGGCTTTGATACCAAATACTTCTGTGACTTCTGTTAGAATATACCATGATGCAGAACCTGTTAGGAATGGGTACATTCCTCTTCCTTTAGGGTCTACGTACTCAGGGATACCTGGGTACATTTTTGATTTATTGATATCGATACAGTGATTGTATATAGTTGAAAGTACTTTTTGACCTTCTTTTGCATATCCTCTTTTGTATAAACCATTACTAAACATCATAGCCATATGTGAGAACATTGCACCGTTTTCTTTATGTCCATATGCGAATCCAAATAGTCTTCCCATGTTTGTTTTTACTTCATTGTAGTCTGTGTTTAGTTTGTAACCTGCGACTGTTTCATCGAATAAGTATTTATCACTTGATTTGATGATTTCTTTGATTTGATTGTCTGTAGCTACATTACACATAATTGTGAATACTTGTCCTGTTAGAGTCATGTCTTTTGTTTCAACGTTATCAAGTGGGTTTGAGTCATCGTCGTAATATCCGTTGAACCATGAGTTTTCTCCTTCAAGCCACTCGTTTTCTCTGACGTGTGATTTTAGGAATTCTCCTTTTTCTCTTAGGATTGAAGCTAGGTCTTCGCAGAAGTATGTTACTTTTTCTCCTGATACTTTGTGGTTCACTTTATCAAAGTATGTATTTAGGACTTCGTGTTTTTCTTCGATATTTTTATTGTCTACATCTTGTAGTAAAGTTACTAGTTCTTCTAGTACTTCTACTTGTTCTATGCTGAAGTCTTTTAGACGTTCTAAGATATCAGCTAACATAACTAGATTATCTGCGTACATTGATGTGAATGCAACTGATTCACCATTTTTGTGTGCCATATCTAGTCCATCATTCCAGTCAGCATCTTCTAATCGAATGTTATTGTGTTTTCCAACATTATAAAATGGTACTAGGTTTTGGATAATGATATGTTCTAAAACAGTACCTTTGTAAGTTTCTTTGTTGTGATCTTTTAGTGTGTTATCTTCATTTACAAACTCTTTATCTACTTGTTTTGTGTAGTGTGAGAACTTGTCATCAAAGTATTCTATTTCTTCTAATAGGAAATTTGTATCTCCAAGTTTATCTATATATAGTTTTGTTGTTAGAAGTGGCCATGATCCATGGTCCATCCAAACTCTAGCTATATTATTTCTATCTGCTAAAAACTCTCCTGGATTTTCGCCAATGATTGTTGCATTAGATCCATCGATTCTAACGCCTTTGAAATTATTTAGTAGTGATTCTCTTACGTTTGATGGATTCATTAAGATTAGAGCTAGTAAATCTTGCCATAGATCTCTCCATCCTCTTCCACCACGACCATAGTCATGATGTGGTAAGAATGAATTACCATAAATTCTTCTAAAGATTGGTTGGATTGATACCCATTTTAACCATCCGTTATAAGTATCATCTTTGTATGTGATGTCTAGTGTTGATAGTTCTTTTTTCCAAGTTTGTTTTGTATTTTCTAGTAGCTCATTATATATATCTTCTGTCAGAACAGTTTCCTCATTATTAATTCCTAATGAAAGATAGATTGTTAGTTCTTCATTTTCTTTTAATTCTTTTTCATGATACTCAAATGCACCAGTTAATTCATATCCATCTACAATGTCGTTTTCTTTGTAGTTGTTTTCCAAGTCACGCAAAACAGTAAGTGGTTGAAGTAAGTTTCCACCTTCACCGATGAACTCTTCTAATATTGGCCAGTAGTTCTTGATACGTAAATCTGAATAGCTATATACACTATAACTATTTTCATTTACATTATGCCCTCTTTCATCAAAGCTGAATGTAGGTTTATTAATAAGTCCGTTCTCTACTATCACTGCTTTGTTTAGTAAACTTGTTACTTGGCGGTGATCTCTAAAATTATCTGCTGATCTACTATATAAAGGGATACTAACAACAGGTTTTACCTTAATGTTCTTCTTTGCTTTTAATGTTACTTTGTGAAGTTCTTGATATGCATGAACCATTGGTACAAAACTTTCAATTTCAACTGAGAAATCTTTGTTTTTTCTAGTTATTTTATGTGTTAAGAAATCAACTTCTAAGTTTACTTCGTCATTGTGTAACATTTGATATGGTGTATTCCCTGTGATACTCCATACAAAATCATTGTCTATTCTAAAATACACATTTCTGTTTAGAAATGAGTTATGTGAATCTTCGTTTGTTGTTGGTGGTAATAAAAACGTATTTTGATCAATTGTCATTGATCCGCTCAGGTTAGGTGTAATTGCACTTTTTACTGAGTGGTAATTTGTCATAGGAAAATAAGTATAACTTAACTTATCTATGTTTTTGATTGTGTATTTTCCACTTTTGTCTAACTGTAATTTTGGCATCATAAAAAACACTCCTTCTTCTTTTACAACGTTATTGTATAACAAGTTATACATAACTACAAGATAATTTACGAAACCGTTATAGTTTTTTGTGCAAAGCGCTTACTTTTTTTAATTACTAACGTTTATTTATAAAAAAAAAGAGTGTTATTTCAGTGATGAAATATACTCTTTCAATTGATTGAAATTTGATTCTTTTGCTTGTAGTTTGAAGGTGATTTCTTCATCATCAAAATCTATGATATCTATGTTGTTTTCTTCTAGAAACTGATTGAATAAATTCATACTTTCTTCCTTTAAAAGTATGTCATCCCAGTAGGTATAGATTTTGTGATCTTCATATGTGTTTTCGTCAACTACATATTTTATGGAAGCTAATATATCTATTACCTCTTTTTTTGTTGTTGTACCTTCCATTGTAACGTAGTTATTATTCACATCAATATTAATGTTTTCAAATCCATTATCTTCTAATTTCGCCTTCACTTTTACACGACAAGAACCACATGACATGTTGTCTACTTGAAATTTTATCATGATATCACCTCATTCAAATAGTAACATAAAAAAAGACCATGTTGGTCTTTTTTGCTTATTGGTTGATTCTATTGCTTAAGTCTTGAATTTCATCTTGTAGTTTATTGAATTTTGTTTTTGAGATATACCCTCTTATCAAAGTAATATAGAATGGTAATACAAACAAGTAAATCATGATATATGGTTCATCCATTCCAGGTTTCATGTATATGTAAGAGTCTTTGTATTCGTATATCAATTGACGTTCATTTGTATTGATATATAATAGACCATCTTTCTTGTAGTATGATATGGAACCAAAACGTTCATTTTCTGAACAGTCTCTACATGGTAATCCTTCACGAAGAAGATTATAATCTTCATCGATTTCAAAGTAGTCTATTACACTTACTCCTCCAATAATATGAGATTCATTAAAAACCATAAAACTGCTTGGTATATCATAAATAGTTGATGTCTCAATATCAAATAACTTGGTTGTATTTATGTCAAAGAAGTTTTCACCTTCAACATTAATTGTTACATATAGATTATTGTATGCGATATGAAGTCTAGGTACTATTGACACTGGTAAATCATATGATGTCTCTTCTTCAATATTGATCCCATTTATGTTCAAATTATCAATTTCATAAACAACAGGATTTGGTCCATCATCAACAACAAGATATAAGTTTTCATCAAAGTATAGCATTTGCCTTGATCTGAAGTTGGATGTTGTTAATAGATTTGTAGTTAAGTCGTTTTCATGGAATATATACGATTTGTTTTGTCTGTCTTTAGAAACGTATCCTAGTATAAATAGTTCATTATCTATGATTTCGAAGTCTCTCATATCAAAATCTGTGTCTTCTGAGATATGGTGATCATCTGTTTCTAATATAATTTCTTTAGTCTCGATATTTACTACATAGTATTTGATTGGAACATCATCACTTATGTTTTGTAGCAATAATGCATGGTTACCTTTTAAACTCAAATAAATGACGGTGTCTTCTTCGTCGGCATTGATGATTTCGTACAAATCAATTTCCTCAAAATTTTGTGTATAGATGTTTTCTCCAACCCAAATTTCTGTGTCGCAGTAATATATTCCACATTCATAAAAATATCCTGTTGTTGGATTTTCTTCTATCAAGTGTAAATCTGTTTCATGGAAAGATACATAACCAATTTCGAGTATATATTCGTATATGTCAAGTGTATCTTCAATTGGAATCCCAATCGCAGTGATTGTGAATATGAAGGCAATAAAAGGGTATAACCCTATTAACCATGATTTATCTCTAAAGAAACTGTTAAAGGGGTTTCCAAATACTGTTTCTGTGTTCATTTGTCTTCTTGTTAATTTGTTACTTTCTTTGTACTCTTTTCTCTTTTTCTTGTAATCTTCGTCTTTGATGTACATAAAATAGTTTGCAGTTTCAAGAACTGATTTTCTTGACTTCACTTTATCACTAAAGTTGATTAATATGACTGGTGTTATTGCAAGTATACTTGATAGTACAAACATGCTGATTTGAATGAGGATATGTGAACTTGCAAAGTGTTTACTAACGAAGATACTAGGTACAAAGAAAAGGATTAATGATGCAGAAATTAAACTGATTATTGAAACTAATTTGCTCGGTTTATGGAATGTAGATTTAGACCCATTTTGGAGCATTTGTCTTATTTGGTTCATTAAATGAACTTGTTGAAGATTAGTGTAATTAAAAAAGGATTTTCTCATTAGAATATGAAAGTCTTTTTCTGTGTGATAAGTTAAAGACTCCATTTGATATTCATTGAAAAATCCTGTTTGTTCTCCGTTATAAAAGTAAAGATTAATATCTTCTCCCTTTTGTGTATAAAACAAAGCTTCTTTTGTGAAATGTTTTTTTATGATTAGTTCATTGTTTTTCATTTACATCACCCTATTTATATTATAACAAAAAAAGTCCATTTCTGGACTTTTAATATTTGTTATTCTACTGCGATGATATAAGAATAGATTGCTTGTTTACCTTCGATGAACTCCACTTCTACTTCTGGGAATTTTTGATCTAAGTATAATCCAAACTCTTCTAATTCTTTTTCTTCAACACCTTCACCATACATTACAGTTACGATTTCGCTATCTTCTTCTACAAGAGCGTCAGCTAAATGATTTAGTGTTAATTCTCTTTCTTTATGTGAACATACGATTTTACCGTTAGCGATACCCATATATTCATCTTTAGCGATTTTAACTCCACCAATTTCTGTATCACGTACAGCAAATGTTACTTCACCAGTTTTTACATTTGAAATTAGTTCAGTCATTTCTTCGATATTTTCTTCTAACGATTGGTTTGAATCAAACATTGTTAATGAAGCATATCCTTGTGCGATTGTTTTAGCAGGTAAAACAACTACTTTACGACCTTCAATTAACTTAGCAGCATGTTCAGCTGATAAGAAGATGTTTTTGTTGTTTGGAATGATAATGATGTTTTCAGCGTTCATATGTTCGATAGCGTCAATAAACTCTTCTGTTGCAGGGTTCATTGTTTGTCCACCGTTGATAACGCGGCTTACACCCATTTCCATAAATGTATTTTTTAATCCGTCACCATTTACAACAGTTAAGATCCCAAATTTATCTGGGTTGTTGTTTGGATCGTATTTTGCATGTTCGTGTCCACAGTCACAACCTTCAGTTTCACCTTGCCCTGAATGTAGTAAAGTTTCACTGTGTTGTAATGTCATGTTTTCAATTTTTAATGTAGCAAAGTTTCCATAAGTTTGTCCAAAGTTTAATACGTCTCCTGGAGTTTTTGTATGGATATGAACTTTACAAATTTCATCGTCAGCTACAACAGCTAAACTGTCACCGAATCGACCGATTTTTTTCACGAATTTATCTTTGTTGAACTTATCACCATTTTTCAGTTGAATGATAAACTCTGTACAATATCCAAAGTCTTCTCCTGATTGGCTAGCATACGTTGGAATTTCGCTTGAAACACTTGGTACAGTATTGAATTTTGAATCTTCAAGAATTTCTCCTTCAAGTGCTAAAATAATACCATCAATAATAACGTTAAATCCAGCACCACCACTATCAACAACACCAGCTTCTTGTAATACATCTAAGATGTCAGGTGTTCTGTCTAATGATTCATATGCTTCTTTCACATATACCTTCATAACGTCTAATAAGTCACTATCTTCTTTAGCGTACTCTTTTGCTTTATCTGCTGCTTCTCTAGCTACTGTTAAGATTGTTCCTTCTACAGGATTGATAACAGCACCATAAGCTTGTTTTACCCCTTGTTGTAATCCATCAATAAAGTCAACTGCATTTACAGTTTCTTTACCTTTAAATGCTTTAGCGAATCCGCTAAACAATTGTGATAGAATAACCCCACTATTTCCTCTTGCTCCCATTAATAATCCACGTGATAATGATTTTGCAACTTTTTCACAAGTTTCCCCTTCTAATGCTGATATTGCTTTAACTCCACTCATCATTGTAGATTGCATGTTGCTTCCTGTATCACCATCAGGTACTGGGAATACATTAAGCTCATTAATTCTTTGATGATCGTTTCTTAAAGCGATTGTTCCATTAGTAATTACAAGTCTTAATAAGTTACCATCAATTACAGTTGGGCTCATAAAATTTCTCCTCCGTTTTATTCATTTCATATATATAAATTTCGATTATTATCTTGTTTTAGACCTCTCTATGAAAAGTCTTTGCTATTTTAACACACTTGATTATATATTGCAAATGTAATAAATTCTCCTAAAATGCAGTAATTTTCATATGAAAATGCGCTCATATTTTGATATTCAAATTAAATAGCCCTTTACATATGACAAAGATTATAATAATATAGAAAAAGTGCTGCGGCAAAATAATTTTATTTTTTTTGAGTTTTTACTTGATTTTTAAACTTTTTATGCTAAAATTATTTATGCTGTTAATTCAATATCGAATGGAGGTAAAAGATTATGGCAAGAGTATGTTATGCAACTGGAAAAAAAGGTATGAGCGGAAATAAACGTTCTCACGCAATGAATTCATCTAGAAGAAGATGGAAAGCAAACCTTCAAAAAGTAAGAATCATCGATGAAAACGGTGAAGTAAAAAGAGTTCTAGTTTCTACTAGAGCATTGAAAAGCGGTCTTGTAAAGCGCGCTTAACTTTAAAATGTAACTATTGAAAGTCGAATAGTTTCGGCTTTTTTTGTGGGCTAACGCCCCTTTTAAAGGTATTTTTCATAGCGAAAGCTATTTTGTATATATCTGAGGATGTACATCCTTGAAAGCTTGGTTAATTTGACTAGCTAACACTACCCAAGAAAAAGTACAACAATCTCCCCTTTCTTTTTTTTGAAAAAGGACCCATTTTGGGTCCTTTTTTCATTCATTTGTTTTGATTACTAGTAATTTACCTACACTAAAGTTAACTGTACCACTACCTTCATTACTTGTCCCTAATGGACTTAGTGTTGTTAGGTTATGGTTGTTAAGTTCATATTTGAATCCTTTTAATGTCAAATCAAGTATATCCTCTAATGCATAAAACGAAATATATTTGTAACTATTTTCTATATTATATATACCTTTTGTTAAAACTGATACTTCAGTGTCATCATTGATCATTTTTATGTTTCCATAGCTTCCAAAACTAAGTAGAAGTATATTGGCATAAGTATGATCTAATCTTTTGCCAATTCCACCATATATTACGATTTCATCGTGAGATCTTTTCAATGCTTCTCTAATCGCTAGATCAGTATCAGTATAATTTTTAATTGAATCAAACATTACTGTTTCTGCAGCGTATGTCATAACTTCTTCTTTTGATAAAATCGAACTATCAAAATCCCCTACTGCCAAATCAATTTTAATTTTATTGTCTATTAATAACTTGCAAGCTTGATCTACACCTATTATAAATTCGCCTTCTTCTTTTTGATATAGTTTATCTAGATCATAGTTTAGTGGTCCAGTAAATATTTTTATTATCATCTTAAAGTTTTGATTCTTTCCTCAGGCGATTCACTTTTGAATACGTAACTTCCTGCGACAACAACATCTACTCCAGCATCTTTTACTAACTTAACTGTCTCGTTATTGATACCACCGTCAACACTGATTAGATAACTATAATTATTTTCTTTTTTTAATTGACTTAACAGTCTTATTTTATCAATTGAATTAGGCATAAACTTTTGTCCTCCAAAACCTGGTTCAACACTCATTACAAGTACTTGGTCAAGCAAAGGTAGAAGATACTTTATCTCATCTACGTTAGTATTTGGCTTTATCGATATTCCTGGTTTTGCACCTAGTTCTCTAATTCTCTCAATTACTTCTAAAGGATTTTCAACTGCCTCTATATGAAACGTTAAATAATCACTACCTGCTTTAATAAAGACTTCAGCATATTTTAATGGATCAGAAATCATTAAATGAGTATCTAACACTTGTTTGGTTATTGTTTTCAACCCACTTACAACAAGTGGACCAATTGTTATATTTGGTACAAAATGGCCATCCATAACATCAACATGCAACCATTCAGCTGATGTTACTTTTTTTATATCTTTTTCTAAATTTCCAAAGTTTGCGGAAAGAATTGATGGAGCTACTATCATAATTTCACCTCTAATATTTAATTTTTTGAGCTTTGATTTCTTCTGTAATTGTTTTGTAGTTGTGATGTCTAGATGGAAGAATGTTCCCTTTATCTAATTCTTCTTTCACCTTACACTTTGGTTCGTTTATATGTGTACATCCTCTATATTTGCATTCATGTGATAATTCAAAGAAGTCAACAAAGCAATCTGGTATCTCCTCGACTAAAATGTCATAAAAATCAAGTTTTGAGAATCCAGGAGTGTCTGCGACTAAACCACCATACAATTCTAAAAGTTCAGAATGTCTTGTTGTATGTTTTCCTCGACCTAATGCTTTGGAAATCGCATTTGTTTCTAAATCAAATTCAGGATTTAACGCATTAAGTAAACTACTTTTACCAGCTCCTGTTTGTCCAGCAAATACACTTACTTTATCTTTGAAGATTTGATGAATCATATCAGTGTTTTCATTCGTGATGCTAGATACAAAGTAAACATCATAGAACTTTTCATAGTATTTCATTTTTTCTCTTAGATCTTTTAACTCATCTTCTTTTAATAAATCGATCTTTGTAATAATAATTACAGGTGTTATTGATTCATGTTCAATTAAAAGTAAGAATCTGTCTAGTAAATTAAAACTAAATTCAGGTTCTTTTGCACTATTAATTAGTATAGCCTGATCAATATTACATACAGGTGGTCTTACTAAGTTATTCTTTCTCTCTTCTAGTTTCATTATGAAATCTTGATCAAAATCAACCAAATCACCTACTTTTGGTGATTCGTTCTTATGTCTAAATTTCCCTCGAGCTTTCAAAGTATGGGATACATTATCCTCATCTTTTACAGTATATAATCCACCGATTAGTTTTGTTATTCTACCTTTCAAATTATCACCCTTTACGACCAATTTATTTGTGATGCATTTATTTTCGTTTGTTCTTTTATATCTTTTATTCTACCATTACTTAATGTAATTACTCTATCGCCTAATTTTGCAATATGGGGATTATGTGTAATCAATACAACAGTAGTGTTAAATTCAGCATTCAATTTTTGAATCAGAGCAAGTACATCTTTACTAGTTTCTTCATCTAATGCCCCAGTTGGTTCATCACAGAACAAGATGTTTGGTTTTTTAATGATCGCTCTTGCGATGCTTACTCTTTGTTGTTCTCCACCAGATAACTGAAACGGATATTTGGTAGTGTGCTTATCTAGTCCAACAAAACTTAAAATATCGTTATAAATATATGTGTCGTTTGCTAATTGCTCACCTAATTTAATATTTTCTTCAACAGTTAGTGTTGGGAGTAAATTATACTGTTGGAAAATAAAACCTATATTCTGCCTTCTAAACTTTGTCTTCTCTTTCTCAGACATTTCATTTAATTTCTCATTGTTAAGTTCAACTGTTCCTGTAGTTGGTTGATCAAGTCCACTAATAATATTAAGAAGCGTAGATTTACCACTACCTGATTGTCCAAGTAAAACAACTATCTCACCTTGATTGATAGTTAGATTAATGTCTTTTAAAGCATATGTCGTTACATCACTTACTATGTACTCTTTTGATATGTTTTTAAGATTAATCATATTGCACCTCACATATTCTTACTTCGCAACTGTCCACATGCAGCGTCTATATCAGAACCTTTTTCTCGCCTTAAAGTAGTATTAATCCCTCTTCTTTTAAGCCTTTTATAGAAACTGTTAGCTCTATCCTCATCAGAACCTACATATGAAAACTCTTTAACAGAATTGTATCTAATTAAATTAACATAACAATTTATACCTCTTAGTAAATTAGATAGTTCATCTGCATTTTCTAAATTATCATTCACGCCATCAAGTAGTATATATTCAAATGTAATTCTTCTATTTGTCTTCTCTACATAATATTTTGCAGCATCAATCACTTCGTAAATACTATATACATTGTTTATTTTCATTAATTTAGAACGAATTGCGTCATTGGACGCATGTAAGCTAATTGCTAAGTTCACTTGCTTTTCCTCTAATGCGAATTCTTTAATCTTTGGAACCAAACCACTTGTTGATACTGTTATGTGTCTTGCCCCAATTTCTAACCCATACGGACTATTTATTACATCTATAAAATTCATAGTGTTTGCATAATTATCAAACGGTTCACCAATCCCCATAACTACAACATGAGAAACTCGTTCATTCGTTATTTCTTGCACTTTTAATACTTGTAGTACAATCTCACTTACATTTAAATCTCTTTTCTTCTTTTGAAGTCCTGAAGCACAAAATGAACAACCAATATTACAACCTAGTTGTGTCGTAACACATACACTATTTCCATAGTCATGTCTCATAAGTACTGTCTCAATGATATTCATATCAGATAACTCAAATAAAAACTTCTCAGTTTGATCACTACTTACCTGATGTTTACTTACTATAAGTTCCTCAAAAATAAACTCTTTTTCTAAATGAACTCTTAGTGATTTACTAAGATTTGACATTTCTTCAAAACTTTTAACCTGTTTTTTATATAACCATTCAAAAATCTGTCTTGCGTTAAATTTCTTAAAACCATTTTTAACAAGATATTCTTGTAATTGTTTTAATGTATAATTGTAAATATTTTTCATATTATCACCAAAGTCATTATACCACACAAATTAAAAAGAGTATGTAAAACATACTCTTATGCAAGATAATTTACTAATCCGACAATACCTAAAATTAATGATATAGTAGCAACCGTTGTTCTCTGCTTATTATAAGCAAAGAAGAAAATGAATCCTAGTGGGAAAAAGAAATACGCTAAAACTAACAATATTACTGCCTCTAGCATTGAGTTATTCTTTTTTACAGCAGGTTTCTGTGGTTTGTTTTTATCATATGAATATTGATTTCTCTTGTGCGGAACGTCTTTCTTGACACTTTGATTAATTGGGTGTCCACAAAATGGACACTTCAATTTGTTGCCATATAAGTTCTCACCACATTTTTTACATGTATTTTCCATAATATCACCTCGAAAACTAATTAGATTATATCATATAATTTTTATTAATTTATGACTAAATTGTGAAATTTTAATCATAGTGGTATAACTAAGCAACAAAGTACATTCTATTGGTAATTAATAGGAAAAATAAAATATTGACCAATACTATAATTGTTAAAGAATAAAGAATCTCAAAAACAATTGTAATTATATATAGCAAATTCCATAGTTCAGATACGGAGTGTAAATTAGATTCTATTACATAAAATGATTTTATAATATGGAAACTATCAATTAAGCTAACTGGTGTATTAAAGTTCTTTTACATTAATGTGAACTAAACGATATGACGAATAATCAGTATTGTGGTCTAAATAATAAAGTGAAATGCAACGTGAATTTATGTTTTACTCAAAGACTAGTTTCCATATAAACTTACTTTATTTATTTAGATTCTACTACTTTTATTACAATAGATCGAAAACTACATAGAATCAGAGAAAGCAGGTATTTATAAGCTCAAAGAAAACCAATTATTGCTTTTCTATATAAAAAACAGCTATATACTTTATTTGTGATAACTTAAGTTGGTCAAAAACCACATAAAATCAATATTTTTCTACTAATTCATGTTAATCGAAGGTGTTTAAGAGATAAAACTTTACACTTAAAGAGTAACACTATATTAACATTTATATACAAACTATAACAATAATAGAAATTATGATAATTAGTTAGACTGTACTATTCATGTTGATAAAGTATCTATTTTATAGTATTATTGATGTATATATATAATTTGCGGCAAAGTAAGTCAAAATACATATTTATTTTTATATTGATATATGAAAGTTGGGAAAATATGAACTTAAATGAAAAATTGCATCAAAATATGAATATTAATTCAAACCATGCTGGTATTCATTATACCGAAGGAAAACTTGTTCATTCCGAAGAGGAATTAATGATTTCATGGCATAATGAATTAGAGGTCATTCACATAATTGAAGGTGAAGGTGTCTTTACAGTAGATGGTAAAAAGTATATGGTAAGATCTAACTCATTCATCATTATTAATCCTAATCAATTACATAGTGCTGAAGCAACCATTGGTAGAAACATGAAGTATAAATCATTAAAAATCAGATATGAGACATTGTTGGGTAATAATGATCATACTTGTAACCAGTTTATACAACCTTTAATTGACAAATCAAAATACCTACCAAATATTATACAGCCAACAATGCCTATACATAAAGATATTAGTAATCTGTACTATCAATTAGGGCAAACATTCAGGCAAAAAAGCCTTGGAAATTATTTATTGATAAAATCATATACTATAAACTTATTATATTTATTCTATACAAATCGTTATGTTTACAAGAAAAACATTACGAAATCAACAAAGATTAGTTCTACTTTCCTAGTAAAGAACACAGTTGACTATATTCATAAACACTATAACGAAAACATTGACCTAGATTTTATGAGCGTAAGTTTAAACACATCTAAACCACACTTGTGTAGAGTATTTAAAAAACATACAAATCAAACTATCACCGAATACATAAACTATTATAGAATTAATAATGCTTGTGACTTACTAATCAAAACCAACTTGCAAGTAGTAGAAATCGCATTTAAAATTGGTTATAACAACTTAGCTTACTTTAACTCGCGCTTCAAAAAGAAGACTTACCTTACTCCAAAGCAATTTAGAGAAGCAAATAAAAAATGATGGATTTTTCCATCATTTTTATTATTCTTTGTATGCTCTTTCTAAAAGAATCAATTTTGGTACTAGATATAATGCTCCTAATGCCAATACAAATTGTAGACTATCTCCAGCTAATCCTAGATAAGCTGAATACCATCCATATAGTACTCCCCTATAAACATAGTATGATACGAGCATAATAACCGCAGCTGCTAGAATTGCCAGCATGTTTCGTTTAAGACTTCCACCTTGTATATTTGTTTTTGGATCAAAAGCTATCATCCCAGCTACATATCCACCAATCAATCTCGCTACTAGTGTTACAGGAGCCCAAACTAACCATCCACCAATTAGATCAAAGATAGCCATCCCAAGTCCACCTGCTAAAGCACCTGTTGTTTTACCATATCTTAGTGCAATTGTTAAAGCTGCAAATGATCCTAAATGTATCAGTGATGTTGGATCAAGTGGTGATGTAATTCCAAAAAAAGTTGCAACTGTTACTACCGCAGTTAATATCGCAATAAACGATAAATCCTTTGTTGTTATATTATTCATTTTATTCTCCTTTAAATCGTAATTTAAATGTATTATAATAAACTTGTGTCTATATTAAAACATACAAAAATTATTATTTTGAGGTGGTCAGATTATGAAGAATATACCTTTATATATGGTTGTATATAATGAGATTAAGAACAAAATCGCTGATCAAGCATTATCTTCAGGAAGCAAACTTGATTCAGTACGTAGTTTCGCCATTAAAAGGGCAATTAGTACTACTACGGTTGAACGCGCATACAATCAGTTAGTAGTTGAAGGATATGTAACTTCTATACCGAAAAGTGGATTTATTGTGAATGATATTCATTCGACAAAAGGCAATAAATCAATTATAGTAGAACCAATTGCTAAAGTGAACTATAAAAACAACTCTCTTACTACTGATTTATTCGATATTAAAACTTACAAATCAGTTATGAACAAAGTAATCAATTATTTTAGTGATGAATTGTACAATGTATGTGATCCTCAAGGAGAACTAGAGTTAAGAGAAGAAATTGTGAAACACGTTCAAAGTGAGAGAAACATCAATTGTGATGTGAATCAGATAATCATTGGTCCTGGTATTCAAAACTTACTAAATCTTCTTTTTTACATCAATGATATGAATAGTGTAAGTTATTTAGAACCAGAGTTTCAAAAGGCAATTGATATATTTAGATTTAATAAGTATAAGACTTTTGGCAAAGAATCAATCGAGGATATATCTAATAGCAAAACAGATTACCTATATATTAGCCCTTCTAACATCTACCCAACAGGTGATGTTATCAAGGTAAGTGATCGATACAAACTAATTGAATGGGCTAATAAAAATGATAGTTATATTATAGAAGACGATTATAACTTCTTCATTCGTTACAATAGCTATACGATACCAAGCATCAAGAGTTTAGATAATCACAAGAGAGTAATCTATATGGGTTCTTTTAGTAAAACAATTTTGCCAAGTATTCGACTTAGTTATATGATTTTACCAATTCCTCTTTATGAGAAATATAAGAATATCTACAATACAATCAGTCAAGGTGTATCTAAACTAGAACAATTAACATTGGCTCTATATATGAAAGAGGGTTTATTTAAAAGACATACTAAGAAATTATACTCATTATATAAAGAAAAGAATGAAGTGATTACAGAGTCGTTAGACTTATATCATGTGAAGTATAGAGGTACTGATTCTAATCTTCATGTAATTATTGATTTTGATTCTAATCTCGATATAGAGTTATTCACAACTAAGTGTGATTCATTAAATTTGAAATATGAGTCATATGATCAATCTATTATTTTCCCTTATTCAGGGCTGGAAGTATCTGAAATTCCTAAAATTGTTGAATTATTGTTCAAATAAAAAAACACATCCATTTGGATGTGTTTTATAATTATCTAAGTTCTGCGTTAAGTTGTTTTTTTACCGCTCCTAAAATTTGCGCTACTCTTTCATCTACTTCTTTTGTTTCTAACGTTCTTTTTGGATCAGAGAACTCTAATCTTAAAGCAATTGATTTTTGATTATCTTGCAGGTTTCCACCAACAAATAAATCAAATATTTCAATGTCTAGAAGCATTCTTTTTCCAGCTTTTTGGATTACTTGCTTTAGTTTTGAAGATTCAATATCTTTGTCAATTACGATTGCAAGATCTCTATACATAGATGGAAACTTATTAATCTCTTTTGCCTTCTTTAAAGGTCTTTTTAGTTTTAAAAGTTCTTCTAGGTTTAACTCAAATACGTATGTATCACCTAAGTCTTTTTGTTTTGCATACTCAGGATGTAATTTTCCTATGAACCCTACTTTTCCTTTGAAATCTACTATATTTGCAGTTTGTCCTGGGTGTAGGTTCTCATACTCATCAGTTGATTCTAATTGAAGATGTGATAATGAAATTTTATTTAGTAAACTCTCAAGTATACCTTTTACAGTGTAGAAGTCTACAACTTCACTTTTTCCTTGCCACATTACATTACTGATTTCTCCTGTAAGTAAACCACTTAGAACTTCAGTTTCACCTTCTGTAGTGTATCTTTTTCCTATTTCATAAATAAGGTTATCATTATTTCTACGTGCAGTGTTATATTGTGCAACTTCGATTAATCCATTGATTGGAGATAGTGTTAACGTTGATTTATCTATACTCATTGGCATTAGTAATTGAATTAGTTTATCAGTTAATTCTGCTTCATTTTTTGATATGAAATCTGACGCGATTTCTTTCTTTGTAAGAGCATAAGTAACTACTTCATTTAATCCTAATCCAGTAAGTGTGTTATGTATCAGACGTTTGAATTGTTGTCTATCACTTAGTTTACCAATACTTACAGTAGTAGGTAATGTTGTTGGTAGATTGTCATATCCAATGATTCTTCCAATTTCTTCAATGATATCTTGATATGTTTCGATATCTTGTCGTCTTGTTGGAACACTAATATGTAATGTACTATCTTGTAGCTCTGTATTGATTGAAAGTCTGTTTAAGATATTTAGTATCTCTTTATCTGTTAGGTTTGAACCTAGTACTTTGTTTACTTTTTCTACTGATAAAGTAATTTGTTTTTCTCTTAAATCACCATTTTCAACTTTGTTGATTCCTTTTAATACTTTACCGCTTGCATACTTGCTGAATAAGTATGTAGCCATTTCTAAAGCGTATTTCGTACGATTAGGATCTACTTTTCTTTCAAAGCGCATTGATGCTTCACTTCTTAAATCTAATCTTCCTGCAGTTTTTCTTATTGTATAAGAATCAAATACTGCAGATTCTAGTAATACTCTATTTGATGTTGGAATGATTTCTGTATCTAATCCACCCATTACTCCACCTAAAGCTACCGTTTTTTCACCATCAGTGATTACAATATCTGTATCTTTTAATTTACGTTCTTGATTATCAAGAGTAGTAAGTTGTTCGTCTTCTTTTGCAAGACGGACTTTTATTTTGTTTGTTTTTAATAAGTCATAGTCAAATGCATGTAGTGGTTGCCCTGTTTCTAACATAACGTAGTTTGTGATATCTACAACATTGTTTATTGGTCTCATACCTGCTGCGATCAAACGTGATTGCATCCATGACGGAGATTCTTTGATTTCAATATCAGTAATTACTCTTGCATAATATGATGAACATTTGTCTGTATCGATTTCAATTGTTACCTTGTTTACCTCGTCAATTTCTTCAACAAGGTATTCTTTTTCTATAACTTCTTTATCTAAGATTGCAGCTGTGTCATATGCCACACCTAACATACTTAATAAATCCATTCTATTTGGTGTTAAATCTAATGCAAAAACTTGATCTTTTAAGTTTAAAACTTCAACAGGGTCATCCCCTGGTTTTGTTGTCTCAGTTAAAACATGAATACCAGATGTGTCTGATTCTTTATTGTTGATTCCAAGTTCTGCTAAAGAACAAATCATACCACTTGAAGCAACACCTCTGATTGTAGATTCTTTGATTTTGAATCCTCCAGGAAGTTCTGCGCCAGGAAGAGCAACTATAACGTGCTGTCCTTGATCAACGTTTGGTGCTCCGCATACGATTTGTGAAACAGAGTCCCCTATATTCACTTGGCATACTGATAGTTTATCAGCATCTGGGTGTTTTTCTTTACTTTCTACATAACCTACAACTAGATTAGAAGCTTCTACTAAGTTATAGAACTCTTCTACTTCTCCACTATGTAAGTTGAATAATTCTGATAGTCTTTCTATATCTACATCAACATCTACTAGGTCTTTTAACCAGTTTAATGATACTTTCATCTTTATTCCTCCTATTACTATTTGAATTGTTTATTGAAACGAATATCGTTTGTATAAAATGCTCTTATGTCATTGATTCCGTATTTTAACATGGCCATTCTTTCAACACCCATACCGAATGCGAATCCTTGATATTTTGTTGAGTCGTATCCTGAAGCTTCTAGTACGTTGTTGTTTATAACACCAGCTCCTAATACTTCGATCCAACCTGTACCTTTACAAATATTACATCCTTTACCATTACAGTTATGGCAACTTACATCTACTTCAACTGAGGGTTCAGTGAATGGGAAGTAAGATGGACGTAATCTAATTTCTCTTTTGTCTCCAAATAGTTTTCTTGCTGCAACTAATAATGTCCCTTTTAAATCAGCCATAGATGTTAGTTCATCTACTACTAGTCCTTCTATTTGCATGAACTGATGACTATGCGTTGCATCGTCAGCATCTCTTCTATATACCTTTCCAGGACAAATGATTTTGATTGGTCCTTTTTCTGTATTATCTAACATTGTACGTACTTGTACAGGAGATGTGTGCGTACGTAATAAAGTCTCATTCGTGATATAGAATGTATCTTGCATATCACGTGCTGGATGGTTTTTAGGTAAGTTTAGTTTCTCGAAGTTGTATTCATCTATTTCAACTTCTGGACCTTCCATAACTTCATATCCCATACCGATGAATAAGTCTTCAATTTCTTCTTTAATTTGAGAAAGAAGATGTCTATTCCCTGCTTCAAATTTCTTTCCAGGTAACGTCACATCAATTGTTTCACTTTTCAGTTTTTCATTGATGATTGCTTCTTCAATCAGTTGCTTTTGTTCGTTCACGTAACCTGATATTTTTTGTTTGGCTTCGTTTGTAAGTTTACCGAATGCTGGTTTCTCTTCATTTGGTAAATCTTTCATTAGTTTCATTATGTCTTGAAAAGCACCTTTTTTACCTAAGTATTTTGATTTTGCTTCATTAAGTTCATGAATATTCTTTACTAATTGAATACTCATTTCAGCTTCTTTGATTAGTTCTTGTAATTTTTCTTTTACACTCATCTTTTTCAACTCCTTTTAAAATAAAAAAAATCGCCCTTAAAAATAAGGACGAATTAAATTCCGCGGTACCACCTTGGTTCTAGCATTGCTAGCTCTTAAATCTTTAACGCAGATATACGTGTGTGATTAGCACATCTCAAAGGGTGAATTCGCTAGTACTTAAATGAAATAATTACACCAACTTCTTATTTCTCTCTATAGATAAGTTTTTCTAACTACTATGTCCTTGTCATCAATTTACACTCATTATAACATACTAATTTCTATTTTCAAGTCTAAAATTTCTTATAAGAAATCGATGATTAACTCAGTTAACACGATAGGTTTATCCACTAGTGGTGAATGTCCACTATTTTCTAGTTTGACTTTCCTACAATCTTTTAAAGCATTTATTGTTTCATCTACCATATATTCAAATACTACAATATCTTTGTCTCCCCAAATTGAGAGAACAGGGCATAAAACTGTATCAATGCTACCATCACCATTTGTAACTCCATTGGAAACGTGTGACATATTGAACGTAGTTAAACACCAATCGATATCGACTAAGTTTCTTTGTTTTAATGTCTCTTCTAAATAGAGATCATTATCTTCTTCATTTGGCTTGTTTACAGTATAAATCGCCTGATCCCATATCGCATTCATAACTGCTTTGTTTTTTGATTCCATAATTTGGACCATTGGTAATACTTGAACAGGATCTGTACTTAGTTCTTCTTTTGTGTTGTAACAACTTCCTAATATAGGTTGTCCTTGTTCATCTTTTTTAAATATTGGATATCCTTTGTAAGAACAAGATTCAATTAAGATAACTTTGTTCGTTTTGATTGGTTCAAGTGAAGCGATTTTTAGTGCAACTGCTCCACCTGTAGACCAACCAGCAATATTATAGGAGTTAATATTTAATAATGAAAAAAGTTCTATTAAATCTTTACTTAAATCTTCAAGTGATTCTATTGGGTTATGATATGTTGAATCTCCAAACCCTCTCATATCTGGTATAAGTAATCTATATTTTTCTTTCAAACTATTTATGATTGGTTTAAAGTGAACTCCACTACTCATATTTCCGTGAATAAGAACAAGTACTTCTTCTTGGTCACCGATATCTTGAAAGTAGATAGTTTCCTTATTTGATAACTCTAATGATTGTTTTTTCATTGTTTGTCTCCTTTACAAAAATCTAAAATAAGCTCTGTGAACAATTCTGGCACTTCATACATAGAAGCATGTCCACAGTTATAAATCATATGTAGTTGAGAATGAGCTATGTTTTTATGTAAGTAATCTTGTTCATAAGTAGGTGTTAAAAAATCATACTCACTACTAATGATTAAAGTGTTTCTCTTAATGCTATGTAGTTCTTTAGTTGTATCGTGTGTTTCAGCAGAAATCGTTAATCGTTCCATACTGTCTAGAAAATCTGGATTACTGAATAATGGGATTAGAATTTTTTTTCGTTCTTCCATCCATTCAATACTTTTCTCATAAAACATAGGAGAATAGATATATGGAATCGTGATATTGTAGTATGCTTCTCCATCTCTTTTTTTCCCTACTTGAATCCAGCCGTCGCCTATCGCTTTTAGCCATTTTGATGTTTTAGCTACACCATTTGCAATGACAAGTTTGTTTACTTTATCTTGGTGTTTAATAGCGAACTGAAGAGCAACTGATGCACCATAGCTGATACCTACAATATTTGCCTTATCGATGTTTAAATGATTCATTAGTTCATGTAAAATATCTACTTGTATCTCCTGTGTATAATTCTCTTGTGATTTTGATGACAATCCTTGATCAATCATATCAAATCTAATTAATGTATTGTTTTCAGAAAATGCATCTTTAAAGATATCCCATGATGCAGCAGACATCATAATTCCATTTAATAGGATAATTGGAATAGTGTTGTCACTGTTTGGGTTGTCTATTTGGTAGAAAATACTATAGTTTTTATAGTTTAATGTACTCATTTAATGTACCCTATTTTTTTTGCTTCATTTCGTAATTCATCTCTAAACTTAGGATGAGCAACACTAATCAGTAACTCTACTCTTTCTTGAATCGTTGCTCCTCTTAATCTAACAGCACCGTATTCTGTAACGATATAATCTACATCATTACGAGATAATGAAACTGCAGCACCTTGTTTTAACATTGGTACAATTTTTGAAATTTCTTCTTTTATTCCAGTATTCTTATTTCGAACCATTGCAGTTGAATATAACGCTATGAAAGATCTACCGTTTTTAGATCGTTGTGCTCCAACTGCTGTGTCTGTTTGACCACCAGTACCACTAAATTGTCTCGTACCAATACTTTCACTACAACACTGCCCAGTTAAGTCGACTTCGATTGTAGTATTAATTGATACTTGATTATCATTTTTTCCAATTACACAAGGATCATTCACATAATTACCATCCAATATTTCAATCCCTGGATTATCATCTATGAAGTCATATAGTTCTTGTGTACCTAATGCGAATGCAGCTACCATTTTACCTTTATGTGTTTGTTTTTTAGAGTTGTTCACAGCACCCGCTTTATATAGTTTCATGAAACCTGTAGTAAGCATTTCTGTATGAACACCTAAATCTTTTTTATCTATAAGCGCAGAAGCAACAGCATTTGGGATTCCACCAATTCCTAATTGAATTGAGTCTCCATCGTTTATTAGTTCTGCGATAATTTTCCCTATTAATTTATCCTTTTCATTTGGTTCTATGTCTGGAAGTATTGGAGGTGAATAGTCTGTTTTAATGAAATAATCTATTTCACTCTCATGTACTTGTAAGTCACCTAATGTTCTTGGAAAGTTTGGATTCACTTCCAATATTGTAATACTAGCCTTTTCAATCATTTTCTTTTCATAAACATTAGAAAGTGATAACGATACAAATCCATGTTTATCAGGCATAGAACAGTTTCCTACATAAATATCAGGTACTTTATGATCAAGTCTTCTAACACCTGCGAAATGTAGGTGGTTTGGTATAAAACTTATATTACCATTTTGAAATGACCTTCTTAAATCACCTGAGAAGAACCAACTATTGATTGTAAATTTATTCTTGTATTTTTCATTTACAATGAACTCATATGAGTTCATAGGTAAACATGTATCAATCGTTACATGATTGATATCATCTGATATGTTATGAATGTTGCTTAAAAACTCTTTTCCTTCACTTGCTGCCATCCCTGTTACGATGTAATCTTCATCTTTTATAAGCTCTAATGCTTTGTTAATCGTTATAAATTTTGCCATTTTAAACTCCTTACATTAATGAGAATATAGGATGAAATTAATCATCCTATATTCAAATCAGTTTTTTATTAGTCGTTCAGAATTTCGTCGATTGTTGCCATGTCAGCAAAAGATGCAAATAAATATGTATCTTCAGCTCCGTCTGTACCTGGTATAACTGTAGCTTTTAGTAAGCTCATTGATTGTGTACCAACTCTACTACCGTCAGCATAATCTACTGTTCCACCAAGTGGATTTGTAACTGGTGATTCTTCCATTGCATTAATGAAATTTTCCCATGAAAGTACATCATCACCAACACGTTCTAATCCTTCTACAAAGAATGCAGCAGCTACCCAACCTGCCATAGCATATGGATTCGCAGCTAATGCAGGATCGATTTTTGATACTTCAGTAACGTATGTGTTGTAACCTTCTGTAGTTGTTCCATCTGCGTTGAAAATGTTAATCCATGCACTAGCATATACATCAAAGTTAGCTAATTCAGCAGAGATATTTCCTACAAATGATGGTGCAGCATTTACATAAGAAACGATACAATCTACATCACTACCTGCTGTACTTAACGCTTTGATAGCGATTTCTGCAGGAATTTGGTTTGCAGCTACGATAATGAAATCAACATCTGCATTTAATAACGTTAATGCAGCAGCTGACATATCAGTACTATCTGCAGCAACTTGTGCTTCTACTAAAGTTACACCTTCAGCAGCAGCTTGTAATCTAACACCATTCACAATACCGTTACCAGCATCATCATTAGTATAAATTACACCAATTTTTGAAGCGTTGAAATTACCAACAGCTCTAGCAACCATTACTTGCCCTTCAGCATCATAGATAGGTTGAACTGGGAATGATGAACGTGCTTTACCAGTAGCTTCTTCATTAAATAATGCACTGATACCAGTAGCATAATAAACTTGAGGAATACCAATTTCGTCTCTTACATACTCAATTGTACCACTAACAGTAGGAGTTCCAAAATGTCCTACTAATGCGAATACTTCGTCATCTTCAACTAATTCTTCCGTATTTGCAATACCAGTAGCTTGATCGAACCCGTCATCTCTATTTAATAAAGTGATTGTTCTACCATTAACACCACCTGCATCATTTACCATAGCAAAGTATGCTTCCATACCTTGATTGAAAGGTAGTCCAACAAATGCTAATGCTCCACTTACAGGAGCTGTATTACCTACTAATACTTCATCGTCTGTAACACCTTGTGCAACTACATCAGGAGTTTCTTCTTCATCGTTTAAACACCCAGTTAAACTAATGCTTAGTCCTAATGCTAAAAATAAAATTAATAATTTTTTCATGTGTCTCTCCTTCTTATATTTTTTTTGAATTTTATCAAAACTTGATAACTTTCTACTTCCCTAAATAAGCTTCTATTAATTTAGGGTTCTTTCTTAATTCTTCTGTTCGCCCTTCGATGATTACTTCTCCTAGTTGTAACACGTATGCATAGTCTGCGATTTTTAATGTTTGCAGCGCATTTTGTTCTACAATTAGAATCGTTGTACCTTCTTTTTTAAACTCTTTAATAATATTAAATATATTTTTCACTATCAATGGTGCAAGTCCTAGTGAAGGTTCGTCTAGAACTAATATTTTTGGTGAAGCCATTAGTGCTCTTGCGATTGCTAGCATCTGTTGCTCACCACCAGATAGTGTTTGTGCAATTTGATCTTTTCTTTCTTTTAATACAGGAAAATACTTATAAACTCTTTCGTAGTTTTCTTCAATCCTGTCTTTTCTAGATTTGGTACCATCTTTTGTGATTGTGAATGCTCCTACTTTTAAGTTTTCTTCAACAGATAAATCACCAAATACTTGTCGACCCTCTGGAGATTGAACAATTCCTGATTTAGAAATACTTTCCGTTGAATACTGATATCTACCTAAGAAATTTTTACTAAGTAAATCATTACCTAAGTAAATAATTTCTCCTTTTGATGGTCTCACCAATCCACTGATTGCTTTTAACAATGTAGTTTTACCTCCACCATTAGCACCAAGAATTGCTACAATATCTCCTTCAGGCACTTTTACAGTAACTCCTTTTAAAGCTTCGATTGCATGATAGTTCACATATAAATCATTGATTTCAAGTATATTACTCATCATCATCACCACCAAGATATGCTTCTTGAACATCTTTGTTTGATTGGATTACTTTTGGTTTATCCATTGCTAAGAATTTTCCAAAGTTTATTGCGCAAATTCTATCGCAAACTTCCATTACAAAGCCCATGTCATGTTCAATTAAAACAATTGAACAATTATATTCATCTCTAATTCTATAGATAATATCTGTAAGTTCTTTTGTTTCAAGATCGTTTAATCCAGCTGCAGGTTCATCTAAGATAATCGTCTTTGGATTACTCATTAATGTTCTTGCAATCTCAATCTTTTTTAGAACTCCATAAGGTTGCCCAAATGCGTATTGAAACATAATGTTTTGTAGATTGAATGCTTTTAGAATTTCGATTGCTTTCATTCTTAACTTCAGATCTTCTTTTTTTGCTTTTCTTGTATGTAATAAATGTGAGAAGATATTTGTTTTAAATTGGTTGTGTGCCCCAATTAGTACATTATCTAAAATACTTAAATCAGGTACCAATTGAATGTTTTGGAATGTTCTTACTAATCCAATATTTATTATCTTTGTAACGTTAATGTCATTTAATAAATGATACTCGTTAATCGTTCCGTTTGCTTCATTTTGAAGTTTGTCTTTTACTTCTTCTGTAATATCAGTTTTCGTTCTTTTTAACTCTTTTATTTTTTTGTTTATATATTTTTTCTTTTCGTTCTCTAATAATTTTGGATCTTTTAGAAATAAAATATCTCCTTCATAATCTTTATAGAACTGTGTGATACAGTTAAATACTGTGGTTTTTCCAGCACCATTTGGTCCTATGATTCCAACGATTTCATTTTCTAGTACATCAAAAGATAAGTCATCAACAGCTGTTAGTCCTCCAAAACGCATTGTTAGGTTTTTCACTTCAAGTATTTTTTTACTCATTTTCTAACACCTCGTTTTGAAATTTACTCTTAATTCTTCTCAATAGTTTTTTAAAGTCATACCACAATTGGATGATTCCGTGTGGATAGAACATAATCACTACTATTATCAATACTCCATTAAACACGTAGTTTAATTGTGAAAACTCAGAGAATAGATCTTTTAATAGTAAGTTTGGAACACCATGAATAATAAATGCTCCAATCAAAGTTCCAAAAATAGATTTATATCCACCAACAACAACCATAGCTATCATAAATAGACTTAATTCTAAATCCCAATTTGTAGGATAGTTTGTATTAAAATAAGAGATATATAGAATTCCGCCAACACTAGCAAGTACTGTAGCACTAATGAAAGCAACCATACGGTATTTTAGTAAGTTGATTCCCATCGCTTGTGCTGCGTGTGAACTTCTACTCATAGCCATTAATCCTCGTCCTGTTCGACTATTCACTAGATTATGTACAAGCATCATAGCGATAGCTAGAAAGACGACTAAAACCCAAAAAGTTTGTTCTCGATTAAGTTGAATAACATTTCCAAAAAAGTTAAATAATGGATAATGAAATCTCGTAGGACTAAATCCTCCACTAAACCATTCCACAGTTCTAAATATTTGAAGTAATATTTCACCCATAAACAAGGTTCCTATTGCCAAATATATTCCTTCTATTCTTAAAGATAATAGTCCAATGAATGCTCCTAATATTCCTGTGATGATGATTGTGATAATAAAAGCCACAAAGAATCCATCATAGAAGTTAGTTGATACAAACTGGAACATATATGCTCCAAATCCCATAAATCCAGCTGTCCCTAGTGAAATAAGTCCACTATACCCTAAGAGTAAATTTACACCTAGTGCAACTATTGCATATATCAAGATTGTTCCAATCACTCTGATTGTAGAGTTCTTCATAATATCTGCCACACCTAGATAAGGTATGATCCAAAGTATAATAACTAATAACAAGACTCTATAAATAAATTTTTGAGTCAAATGGGGAAATACTTTTTTAGTAAATAACTCGGTAATATTTTTCATTATACTTTCTCCTGTGTCTTCTTACCGAATAAACCTAGTGGTTTAAAGAATAAGAAAATTAGTATTATCACATATACGATGGTGTCTCCCCAAACATCAGATATGTATAGTTTTGAAATTCCTTTTGAAAAGGAAATAATGTATGCTGCGATTACAGGACCATAGAAGGTACTAAAACCTCCAAGAACACCTGCAAAGAATGCATTTACTTGTACTTCTGTCATCATAAACTGATTAACACTTGTTTGTGGAGCAATAATGATCGCCGCTAGTGTACCCATCATTGCAGCACTCGCCCAACTAATCATCGTTACATTTCCTGTAGGTACACCCATCAATCTAGATGTAACTTCGTTAGAAGCAGTAACTCTGATTGCAAGTCCCCATTTTGTGTTCTTTAAGAACCAAAACAAGAATCCCATAATTGCCAATGATACTGTAATAACAAACACAGTATTCATTGTTAGGTTTGCTCCAAGTAAATTGAACGTTGTTGCATCATTACGCTCAATAAACCTTCCTATTCTAAGCGGTTCTACACCAAACAGAATTGGTATAATACCGATAATTATCATAATTAATCCCAGTGTAATAATTTGTTTGGAAACTGCACTCGCTTTATTAGCTGGTCTAATAATTGCAAAATCAATAAATAGTCCTGTCATAAACGCAGTAATCAGTGCACCTATCGCACTAAACCATATATTCCAACCCCATGATATAAAAAGAGTTGCCGCAACATATGCATTTAATGCACCAATTGTTCCTTGTGCAAAGTTCGTTGTTCTAGATGTTCTAAAAATCAATACAATCCCTAGTGCTGCTAGAGCATAGCCACTTCCTGTCTCAAGAGACGAGAATAAAAGTTTTATAAAAGTATCCATCTAACCCCACCTCACAATTGTAGAAGCCCAAACATATCCAATTCCAGCTGCCAAGAGACATATATTGTCTCCTTTTTTAATTTTGTTTTGTTCAAGTCCTAAGTGTATTGATAGAATCTGATCAATTTGCCCCATATGACCATATTTTTCTAAATACACTGTTTTATCATGTTCTAAATTTAGTTCATTCATAATTGCCTCATGACCTGAACGTTTGATATGTAATATCGCTAAATAATCAATATCTTCTCTTGTTAATGAAGATTTTGATAATGATTTATCGATACATGATAACCAATTTGTAAATGAAACCTCATTTAATCTATTTTTCATAAATGTAGGATCCATCAGAGTCAAAGATTTATATGCTTTATCAACATTGTCTTTTGTAATTGGATTTTTTGATCCTCCATAAACAGCTCCAGCTGTTCTAGCTAATGTCCCATCCGCTATTATATGTGATCCAAGTATAACGTTTTCGTTATAACCTTTACGTAAAATCATTGCGCCTCCACCAGAAGATAAATTAAACATCATGCTCATTGTTTTATCTTCATAATCGACGAAGTCGTTGTTTCTATAACCACCAACAATCATTATGGTATCAATCTCTTCATCATTTTGTAACATGTCAACAGCAATTTTAATTGCACTACATGTCGTTGAACATCTGTTTTGAAGGTCGATTCCCCACGCATTTGTTGCTTTAATTTTACCTTGTACATAAAGTGCTGAAGTAGTGAAAGGATATTCCTTCCACTCTTCAGTTACACTTAAAATCACATCAATATCTAAAGGATCTATGTTTGTTTTTTCAAGACAATCAACTGCAGCTAAATATGCCATTTCTTGTGCACCTTCATCTTTGTTAGCTGTTGTCTTTTCTATGATTCCTAATTTGTCTTTAACTGCCTCTTCAGTCCAAACACCTTTTGTGGCATCTGCGATTTCTTTTGCAGTTACTCTTCCTTCAGGAATATATATACCCGTTCCTACTATACCCACAATATCCTTCATTTTGTCACCTCTTTAGTGTTTTATTATAGTCTCATACCACCGTTTACGCTTAGTGTGTGACCAGTAACATAACTTGATTCATCACTCGCTAGGAATAATGCAACATTTGCAATTTCTTCTGGTTCACCTAATCTTTTTAACATTGTCAGTTTCGCAAATTTATCAAGTAAATCTTGAGGAACTGTTTTTAAAATGTCTGTCATAATATATCCTGGTGCAATTGCATTTACTCTAACAGGAGCACCTTTTCTACTAAACTCTTTTGCCCATGTTTTTGTAAGCCCAATTAATCCAGCTTTTGTAGCACTATAGTTTGCTTGCCCAATATTTCCAAACTCTCCCACTACACTGCTAATATTAATAATTGATCCTGCATGATTCATCATATGAGGTCCAATATGTCTTACTAAGTTAAATACACCTTTTAAGTTAACATCCATAACTAAATCCCATTGCTCATCTGTCATTTTTCTAGTTAATGAATCTCTTGTGATACCTGCGTTGTTAACTAAGATATCAATCTTTTCATATTTATTTATAATAGCATCGAAAACTTCTTTACAGTTTTCTATGTCAGTAACGTTTAATTTCATATACTCAACATTCTTATGTTCAAATGTTAATTCACTAATATCTGCAGCAATTACAATTGCTCCTTCATTTGCATATTTTAAGCAGATTTCTTTACCGATACCGTTACTTCCACCTGTAACTAATGCTACTTTACCTTCTAATCTCATTATTTTTCCTCCGTATTTTTAAGAATAACTGCAGTTCCCATACCGCCACCGATACATAAACTAGCTAATCCTAATTCTTCTTTTGTTTTCTTCATTTCATGAATTAATGTCGTAATGATTCTGTTTCCACTTGCTCCAACAGGATGACCTAGTGCAATTGCTCCACCATTCACATTACATTTTTCCTTAATCCACTCTTCTGTAACACCATGATCCATACTTAACTGTTTCACAACACCTAGACTTTGTGCCGCAAATGCTTCGTTCAGTTCAAATAGTCCAATTTCTTTTAGTGATAATTCAGTGCTTGCTAGTACATTTTTGATAGCTGGAACTGGACCCATACCCATAATTGTTGGGTCTACTCCACCTTGTCCTATACCAATTACTTCAACAAGTGGTGTTAAGTTATGTTCTTTTAATGCTTTTTCACTTACAACTAACATAAATGATGCACCATCATTAATTCCACTAGAGTTACCAGCAGTAACACTACCGTCTTTCTTAAAAGCTGCTCGTAATTTACCAAGTTTCTCTAAATTAGTTCTTCTATTTGGATATTCATCTGTATCGAAATCAAATTCTTCTCTTCTAAGTTTTATATGGACTGGAACGATTTCATCTTTAAATTTACCTTCGTCAACTGCTTTTATTGCTTTTTGTTGTGAATCAAAAGCAAACGCATCTTGTTCTTCTCTTGTCAAATCATATTTATCTACTATGTTTTCAGCAGTAATACCCATATGAATATTATCAAATGCATCAATTAAAGCATCATCAATCATATGATCTTTTAGTGAAAATCCACCCATTTTAATACCGTTACGTGTTTTATCAGGCATTAAATGGGGTGCTTTACTCATACTTTCTGCTCCACCAACAATAACTACATTATGAATTCCTGCTTTAATTGATGAATAAGCATTCATTAATGTTTTCATCCCACTACCACATACCATATTTAAACCATATGCTGGTACTTCTTTTGGAATCCCTGCTTTAATACTAATTTGTCTTGCCAAACCTTGTCCAAGACCTGCTGGTAAAATGTTACCAACAATTACTTCATCAATTACTTCAGGATTGATTTTAGTTTCTTCTAAAATATTCCTTACTACTACACTTCCAAATTCACTTGGATGTACAGTGCTCAAGCTCCCTAAAAAACTTCCTATCGGTGTTCTTTTAGCGCTTACTATAAATACTCTTTCCATAATTCCTCCTAATTTCTTTTGATTCACTCGTTGACTTGACAATTTGTGAAATCTTACTATATACTGTGAATATGAATCTATTCAAAAACTGAATAATCGTTCATAAACTGAATGCACGTTCATATTCTATCATAAAGCGCTTTCATTGTCAAAGTGTAATGCATCCATAGGAGGATTATTTATGAGTAAAGAAATTAAGATACCACAAACAAGAAATGGAAAAGCCACTTTTAAACTTATAGTAGACACAACAATTGAACTATTTTATGAGAAGGGTTATTTTAATACAACGATACAAGATATCACTTCAAAGGCAGGAATAGCCGCAGGTACTTTTTATCTTTATTTTCCAAATAAATTACTTTTATATAAACATATTCTATTTGAATTTCAACATGATATTAGAAAAATGCTAAGTGAGAAAGTCAGTTCTATTGAAGGACGTTTCGAAAAAGAAAAAGCAGGTATTAAAACTTTTGTAAAATATGCCATTGATAACCCTCATGCATATAACATTATCTGGGAATCATTATATATTGATAAGAATTTGTTCACAGATTATTATGATGGGTTCGCAAAACGATATGAACGAGGTTTACAGAAATCAATTGAAGATGGAGAAATGCATGAAGTAGATACCGAAATTGTTTCATGGATTCTGATGAGTATTAGTACATTCTTTGGATTAAAAATGGTGAATGAGTTAGGTAGTCATCATGGTGATGTAGAAGAAACAATTGATAAATTAATGGACATCTTAAAAACAGGTATTTTCAAATAAAAAAAAGACTAGAAATAGTCTTTTTATTTTAAATTCATTTTTCCAAGTTTTAAATTTCCTTTTATCTCATATTCAGTTTTTGCTGGGATAAATATGAAATCTCCTTTTGAAACATATTCTCTATCAATACTACCAATACCATCTATAACATATAGAAAGTCCCCAAATTTATGTGCAACTTCTGTTGTGTTTTCTTTACTTAATATTTCAAAAATAAAATAATCAGTTGAACCATTATGCGTTAACGGTTTTGATGGGATGTCAATGACATTCAATGCTTGTTCAACATGAAGTTCTCTTGGTTTACCATCTTGTAATCTATCATAATCATAAAAACGATATGTTAAATCTGATGATTGTTGCACTTCTAAAAGAATCGTTCCTTCACATATTGCGTGGATCGTTCCAGCAGGAATATCAAACATTTGATCATTTTGAATTGGAAATTTGTTAAGTAATTCATCATATTTTTTTCCAGAAACGAGTGCGTTTAACTCTTCAATGGTTTTAGCGTTATGCCCTATAATAATTTCAGTGTTTTCTTTTGTTTCTAAAATATACCATGACTCATTTTTTCCAAATGAATTATGGTGTTTTTTTGCATACTCATCACCAGGATGTACTTGTATTGATAAATTACTTGAAGCATCGATTACTTTTACTAAAATTGGAAATTTTTCACCAGGATAATTACCAAACAAGTCTTTGTTATTATGAAATAATTCTAGTAATGACTTTCCTTTAAAAACACCATCAGCAACAGTACTTTCCATACCTTCTACAGCGCTTATCCCCCAAGCTTCTCCACATGAATCAGAAGCGTTGTATCCCAATTCATTTTTAATATATGTTCCTCCCCAGATACGATCTGAGAAGTAAGGATTGAATTTTATAATCATATGTTACACCTCTATAGAGTATTTTTAATATTTTGAATCAGCTTACCAAGTGACTCTATTGGATAAGCCATAGATTCCGCTTTTGAAATCATTGGAGTTATCGTGTGAATTTCATCAAACAACTCTTCAAACTTATCAATGGAAGATATTGCGAAAACACCTATGATTTTCTTTTGATGTTTTCTAGCTAATTTCGCAATTCTTGTTGGTGCTTTTCCATGTAGTGATTGTAAATCAAATGCACCTTCACCAGTAATCACAACGTCTACTTCTTTGATTCTTTCTTCAAGTCTAGTTGCATCTGCAATTACATCTAAACCACTTAATAATTCAGCATCTAAGAAAGACGTTAATCCAAATCCAAGACCTCCTGCAGCTCCTACTCCTGGAACATTGGAATTATCTCTGTTGATTGTCTTTGCAACCACCTTACTAAATTGTAACATATTTTGCTCTAATACAGGCAGCATATCTTCATTTGCACCTTTTTGTGGTGAATAAATATATGTACACCCTTTATCACCTAGTAATGGGTTGTTCACATCACATGCTACTTCTATGAAAACACCTTTGAATCTATCTTTTAAATTTGACTGATCAATCCTTTTAACTAATCCAATTGTTTCACCAGTCATAACTTTTATCTCTTCATTCTGATCATTGTAAAACTTCACACCTAATGCTTGTAACATACCAGCACCTGCATCATTAGTACTAGATCCTCCAATACCAATTACCAGTTTATCAATGCCATATTTTAAAGCATCATTTATAGTTTCCCCTAGTCCATAAGTTGTTGTTTTCAATGGATTTAATGGCATACCATCCATAATTGAAAGTCCTGAAGAAAGGGCAACTTCAACAATTGCTGTTTTATCGTTATCTGCTAAAGAATAATATGACTTATGATATTCTCCATATGCATTTTGTACTTCTAATTCAACTTTTCTACCTTTTGTAGCGTACATTAAAGAATCCACAGTACCTTCTCCACCGTCGGCAACTGCGATTATATCTATTAATTCATTAGGAATATCTACATTATCTCTAATTGTTTCTGCAACTTCTTTCGATGTCAATGTTCCTTTAAATGAGTCTACTGCGATTAATAATTTCATAGTATACCTCCTAATTAGTTATATTATATCAATATAATATAGCAATTAGTATATTACCCATAATAAAAACGTGATGTAATAAAATCACGTTTTGTATGTTAGTAACAAAATTATTCTTGATTATAAAGCAATGTAGCTAAGAACAATATCGTAAAATCTCTTAGTTTCCTTGGATCATACCCTGTAATTTCTTTGATTTTTTTCAAACGGTATTGAAGTGTATTTTTATGGATATATAGTTCATCACTTGTAGCATTGATAGAGCCATCATTTCTAGCAAACGCTACTAACATGTTTGTCCATTGTTCTAGTACATCTTCACTTATATCCCCAAACACTTTCTTTAAATATGTTTCTTTAAATGATTCATCCAAGTTTAATGAAATTAATTCTAAATCAAAATCATTCAATGTTACAATTTCATAGCGCTGCATTTTATGTGCTAAAACAACAATATGTGATGTGTTTTGATATTGGTAGAAGATATCTTCTTTACTTTCTAATTCTTCACTAAATCCAACTGCAATTTCAATGGAATATTTACTCGTAATATATGATTTGATTGACTCTAATCTAACCAAATCTGTGGAGCTTAATAACAATACATAATTCCCTTGATTATTTACTACTAGTTCTTTTACACCTAGTCGTCTTTGTATACTGTTTAAGATAAGTTTACGCATATTTGTAAACTTATGTTCTTTATCTTGCAGTTTTAGTATCGCAACTCTTTTATATTCATCTAAATCAACATTTAGTGACGTTGCAACAGAGATAGCAGTTTCTAATGTTTTTTGCTCACTAATCAATAATTCAATCAGGTAACGTTCGTTTTCACTTCTGACTTCTTTTTGATCTCTGAAGTAAAACTCCTTAATTAATATTTCTGTCATTTTTACAATGATTCGTGAAAATCTTTGGACATCTTTATGATCTCCTGTGATTCCAATTGTTGCTACTATTTCATCTTCAAAAGTAACAGGATAATTGATACCTGCCTTTGCACCTTCGTACTCACTATCCTCATAGATTACTACTGGTTTCTTTGTTTCGTATACCAATTTTGAACCGCCATGATAATCACCAATTCTTGACTTATCACTACTTGCTATTATTACACTATTTGTATCAATAAAATTGATGTTATGATGAATAATATCACTTAAGCTTTCAACGATATTAATTGCTTGTTTTGATGAAATCTTCATTGTATCACCTCACCTTATTTTACCATATTAAACAGGTTATTTAAAAGGACTATTTTGAAAATGAAAAATCACACAATCATATATATCGATAGCGTGATTTCATTTTGTTTTTGTTCGTAAATTTTACCTAAATTAACATGTTATTTCCACAAATACTTCACTTTTATACGAGTATAGTTATTTGTATCTTGTAACAATTAATCTTTATGATATTTTTTGATATAATCCCATACTCTTCTTACTACTCTGGCATGATTTAGCTTATATCCTAAATCACGAATTTTTATTTCGTCTTGTCTAATTCTTGTTAGAATTGCACTTAATTGAGCTTCTAAAGCAGTACGACCCATATCAGGTGTTTCTACTAGATGTTCCATTGATTTCGCTCTTGTAACTTCATCAAGAATATCTTGATCAGTAACATATTCGCTTAATCTATAGTCTGAGTAATCCTCTTTTACTATGTTATCTAGTTTGTTAATGAACTCTTTTGATGAGTTAATTTGCAACTTACTTAAGTATACTTTTAATGTAATGATTTCTTTCTTATTGATTGAGATATCATTATTAATATCTGTTTCAACTTCTTCTAAGAAGTTTGTTCTTGTGATTTTTTCGATATCTAATGCAGAGTTCACTTTGAAGTCATGAGTTTTCTCTGATGCATTATATAAACGTAACGTTATTGCTTTTTTATCTAGTGATCTTTTCATGGCTGTTACTTTTATGTTTTCATTACCTTCAATATTGATGAAACTGAAGCTACTTGGTAACGCACCATTGCTTTGTGATGATTGAATCACAATTGGATCTGTGTTGTACATATCAGCAACTTTTACTACTTCACCAGTCTCATAATTTCCACTATGAGGGTATACTGCATAACTGAACTTCATTTGACGTAAACATTGTGCATCAGGTGTGTAAATTTTCGGTCCTGCGTCACCTAGTCTTGAATTGATTTCATCTGCTACCCATTCTACACCTCTGAATAAAGTAAGTTCAATTGTATTTCCTTCTTCCTCAACTGTGAATTCTGGTAAACCTTTGTTTAAAACAGATAACCCTACATTACCATCACTTAAGTCAACAAACTCTCTGTGAGGGAAGATTCTATTAGGTTTTGGTTCTCTTGCACCTATGATAACTTCTCTTACTTTTTCTGGAATTTCAGATTCGTCGAAATCTTCATAAGAGATATCTCTTGTTACAACATCAAACTGTGCTCCAGCTTGTGATGTTGTTGTATTGATATTTGTTTTAAACATTGCTGAAACAATATGGTTTTTCGCAGTATTTAAAATATCAGTTTCAAACTCAACAACACTACTGTTAGTTTTTACAGTGATGTATGTAGTAACAGGCATCTTAATCATTTCTTTTGAACGTTTCGTTCTACCTTCGATGATTCCTTCTGGTACTAAGAAATCATATCTAACTTTTACTCTTACTAATTCTTTACTTACGATGTCAAATGTAATATCTGCTTCGATATCTTTTGTAGTATAGATTTCGTCATGATCTGGGAATGAGTAGTTATATTCATCCCCACTATCAGCTTTATCTTTTAGTAACCCTAAGTTGTTGTATTGTTTCTTGTTTTCTTTATCAAACAGGTTAATCGATCCATTGTTATTAATAGTAACTTTTACTTTGTTGTTTTCAATTGTTTTATCTTCTACAACTATTTCATCAATTACATCTTCAATAGTAGCAATTTTATATCCAAATGAAGGAACGTTTTTAACTGTTATAACTTCACCTTCATATTCAATTGTACAATCTCTTTTATGTGTTGATGTATTAAATACAACAAGTCCTTTGTATGCATTTGTTGTATCGATTTTTGGTAATAGTGTAGATGCTACATTGTCGATTTCATCATTAAATAATGTATCTACTAAATCTGTTCTATATTCCATATCTTTATGCACATCATCAATACTACATCCACAGATGCTATCATGTGGTTGATTCATTAGCAGTTTTTTATGAGCTGTGTCAATATGGTTTGTGTTGTATTCTTCTCCTGTTAGCCAGTTGAATGTAGCAAGTGGTTCTACTTGTTTTTCAACTAGTTTTTCAGAGTTATGATTTTGTTGTTTTAGATACATTCTTGCTGATAATATTCCAGGGAAAACACTGATAAATCGTCCACTATATAGAGCACCTTTTAGTGTTTGTAATTCTGGATTTTCAGCTAATACAGATTCAATGTACTTATTAGGATTCGATTGTTCTAATGTATATTTATCTGTATTGTTTCTTCCATCTTTTGTTAATTTTAGTACGTCATCTGGTACGATTTCTTGATCGTATCCATTTAACATTAACATGTTAGAAGTTGTTGCAAATGGTAATAATCTATCGTATGTGTCTTTCATACGCGCTTCAAATATCTCCTCATACTCAGCTAGTCTCATACCATTACGATATGAGTCTAGCAAGTAAATAGAAGGTAGTTTTGTTCCATCTGGTGATTCCCATAGGAATTCTGAATTAACATTCTTTGGATCCATTTCTACACCACGCCATACATATAAACCTTCAAGATCTGCGTTCTTTAAGATTTGTGATGTTTGTGAGATTTGTCCAAAGTTATCTAAAAGCCATCCAACGCTCATGCGTTTTCCGTATTCTTTTGAAATTTCGTTTCCAAGAACTAAGTTTTTCACTAATGATTCTTCACTAACTAATTGCCAATCTGGTTGATTGTATAATGGACCCATAAAAATACGTCCAGTGCTTACATATTTTTGTAACTTTGCTTTTCTTTCCGATACACTTAACCCACGTTTCCTTACTTCTGTGTAATAGTCTTCTAGTAACATTGTTTGTCCGTCTAATACGAACTGGTAATCTGGTTCTTTATCTAGCATAGCGAATAAACCTTCGAAAAAGTCTACTAGCCATTCATTGGTATATTTACTGTGTAAATACCACTCTCTATCCCAATGTGTGTGTGAGATTATATGTATTTTTTTCATTTTCATTAGCTCCTTAGTGATTGTTATTTAATTCTTTGTTCTGTTTCTTTATCAAAGACGATTGCTTTTGTAAAGTCTAGTTTTACTGATTGTCCTAATTGTAGGTCCAATTTCTCGCTAACCACTTTGATTTCTTTTCCATCAATTACTACATTGATTACTACATGTGAACCTTGTGGTTCAACTATTGTTATTTCTTTTTCTACAATGTTTTTTTCATTTACAGTAATATTTTCTGGTCTAACAGAAAGTATTACTTCTTTACCAACATAATCTTTTAAGCTTGTAATCATTTCTTTACTAGGTTCATATGTGAAATCATTATTCACAAGTACTGTTTTTGTACCTTTTACCTCAACGCTACATGTGAAGAAGTTAGAAGGTGGCGACCCTATAAACTGTGCTACAAACATTGTTTCTGGTTCATGATAGATTTCATTTGGTGTACCGATTTGCTCGATATATCCATGATTCATTACAACAATTCTATCAGCAAGTGATAATGCTTCTGATTGATCATGTGTAACAAATATTGAAGTTGATCCTAAGTCTTGATGAATTCTCTTTAAATCAGTACGCATCGATACTCTTAGTTTAGCATCTAAGTTACTTAGAGGTTCATCCATTAAGAATAATTTAGGCGTAACTGCGATTGCTCTTGCTACTGCAACACGTTGTCTCTGTCCACCTGATAACTGTGAAGGATATCTTTCTAAGTATTGTTTGATGTCACAAATTACAGCAACACGTTGTACGATTTCATCAATTTCTTCTTTTTTCATTTTTCTTAATTTTAAAGCATATGCAACGTTATTGTAAACAGTCATATGTGGCCATACTGCATAGCTTTGGAAAATCATTGAAATACCTCTATCTTTTGGTTCTAAATCGATAATTGATTTATCATCAATACGAATATCCCCTTCAGTTACTGATTCTAGTCCAGCAATCATTCTCATTGTAGTTGATTTTCCACATCCACTTGGACCTAGAAATACAATGAATTCACCTTTATCGATTTCAAGGTTGAATTGTTTTACAGCTTCTACTTTTTTATTATATACTTTTCTGACATTTTCTAATTTTATATATGACATAATTTTCCTCCTATTAACCCCATAATTGGTTGATATACTTTCTTAAAAAGAATGTGAATATTAATGCTGGTGCGATAAGTAATATCGATCCAGATGCTGCGTATGTTAAACTCTCATTTCCTCCCATTGCACTATATAATACAAGTGCGAAAGTTGGATTAGAACTATCTGTTAACAACATTGCTACCCCTGTATCATTCCAAGCTGTGATGAATGCATACATACTAGATGCTGCAAATGCTGGTAATACAAGTGGTAATGTGATTCTATAAAATGTTTGCCATTTATTTGCTCCAAACACAAGTGATGCTTCTTCAAGTTCTTTGTTAACACCCATGAAGATACCTCTTGTGATCCATGCTGTTAAACCGATATTTGGAATTGCATATACAACTGCTAATCCAAACATAGAGTTATATAGTCCAAAGTTTTGTAACATAACTGCGGCACTAACACTGATCGCAATTGTTGGGAACATCCTAACTACTAATGCACCAATTCCAATCGCATCTTTTCCTTTGATACTAGTTCTTGCTAATGCATACCCTAGTGATCCACCTATTGAAAGAGCTAATACAATTGTAATAACTGCTGCTTTTACTGAGTTGACAAATGCATCATCTGCATTATCAAATATTTCAAAGAATTTTTCATAGTTTGCAGTTAAATCTTTTCGAAGTTTTACTTTTACAATTTCTCCATTATCTTCAGCAGGTTGCATGATTTCTTGCAATTCTTCTTCTGTCATAAATACATTGAAGTATGATTGAAGATAATCATTTAATCGTTCAGAATCTCCAAAGTTTAATGGAATCATTTCTCCAGCAAAATTCTCTCTTGAAATTTCATACCAACCACGTTCCTCGTTATAATCAAACTCAACGGTATGAGTTAACCTAGGTAACATTGGTTTTGGAAAATCATTTACTTCTATACGAGAAATAACTGATGTTGATGTTAAGTAAATCAGTGGAATAATAAATACGAAACCAACGAATACTATAAATAGATAAAATAAAGTCTTTTTAGCATTTGCTTTCATTATGCATTACTCCTTTCTGAGTTCTTTTGTGCTTTTAGGAATATCGTAGCAATTGTCATTACAATCATAACTACTAATACACTATATGCGATGGCAATCTTATCTGATTCTTCACCATATAAGAATCTATGGTTCCATACAATACGTTCAACTAAGAATGGTACTTTTTGGAAGTCGAAGATCATAACTGATATCAGCCATACCTGAACACCTGAGATAATACGTAACAATAAACTCGTTATAATAGTAGGTTTAATAATTGGAACAACAATATCTTTTACTGTTTGTGCTCTTGTTGCACCAAATACTAAAGCTGCTTCTGTATATTCTTTATTTAAGTTTTGTAGTCCAGCTAGAATGATAATCATAACAGAAGGTAAAACCGTCCATGTATCAACTAGTATTAAGAAGAACACTGCATCTATTCCAGATACATCTTTCCATATTCTTCTACCATCTAGTAATCCTACATTTTCAAATAGTCCTTGTAGCCCCGTCACTTCAAATAGTGAGTTCAGCCAACCTAATTCTGTAAATCCTGTATTCCAGATAATACCAACCGCGGCAATTGGAATTGCCATTGGAATCATCATTATGAATAAAAAGAAACTAGATCCTTTAAATTTTCTATTAATTAGTAGCGCAAGCCCTAATGCTAAGAAGAATTGAATAACGATAGAAACTACTGCGAAGACAATCGTATTTACAAACGCTTGTCCAAATAGTTCATCATTAAACATTAATTTCACATTATCAAATGTAAATCCACCATTGATTCCAGTAAACAACTCTTTGATAGCTGACAATACTGGTGTTGCCCAGAATAGAGCATAGAATATAACTGTTGGAACTAACAGCATATAAGGTGATTTAAACATTCTTTTTAGTCGTTCTGCCATTTCTTGAGATCGACTCATTGTATTATTTTCTTTCTCCATATAAATTCCTCCCATTTTTATTACTTATAGTATACCACTAATAAAATCATTAAAAAATATTACCAATAATAAATTAAAAGCCTTTTCAATAATATTTATTGTTACTAGTAATATAAAAAGAAAAACACTCATAAATGAGTGTTTAACTTTATAGAAGTTTATAGATTGAAATGAAATAAGTTTTCTATTTCTTTAAAGCCTCTAATGCAGCTTGTTGTTCTACTAATCTTTGAGCTAATTCAGCTTCTGTAGTAATAGTACCGTTCATGATTTCAGTAAAGATTGTATCAGATACACCTTTTACAGATCCCCATTCAGTATATTCAGGAATCATTTGTAAACCTTCAACATTTGCGTTTGAAATTGTTTCGATACCCATTTTGATTACGATGTCTTCAGGATTGTTTCCAAGAGCTTCAGTAGCTTCAGCTAGTGGAGGAATAGTTCCTAATGCAGCGTAAACGATTTGTTCTTTGTTAGTCATCCAGTCAACAAATTTCTTAGCCATTTCTTCGTTTGGAGCACCTTCGATGATTCCAACACCATGTCCACCAGCAATTGTTCCAGCTTTACCGCTGTCACCTTTAGGACCAGGGAATACTTCGAATTGTAATGGAGCAGAAGCATAAGTTAAACCTACAACTGATTGATGTTCGAATGCGATGTCAATTGCACCAGACTCTAATAATGCACCAGTACTAGATAATGTTAATGATTCAGCATGAATTGCATCTTTTTGTTTTAATTCTAAGATATGATTCCAAGCTCTTACATTAGCAGGTGTATTAACTGCAGGGAAAGTTCCTGTTACAGTATCAGTGTGTGATAATGCCATTCCACCTACTTGATAAATTAATAATCTACCAGATTCACCTTTGATAGCAGTTTTAACGTTAGTTCCGTCAGCCCATTCTACAAATTGATCCCAAGTGTAGTTACCAGCTAAAACGTCAGCTTTTGTTAAACCAGCAGGTAAATAATCAAATGCACCAACACGTGCAATACTTAAATAAACATCAGTATTGATTGGGAAGAAATATCTTTCACCTGATTTGTTCGTTGATGAATCAAATGCAGTTGAGAAAGTTTTGTTTTCCATAGTGTCTTCTAAATCATTTAAACTCATAACATAGTCGCTATCGATGAAGTTAACCATATCACTATAATGAGCGATTAATACATCTGATACAACATTGTTAGCTTGGTTTTCAGCATCAATTTTGTTATATAATGCTCCAACTTCACTATATGTAGTAAATTCAATAGTTACGTTATACATTTCTTCGAACTCTTCGAAGATATAATCTTGATAAATTTCTTTTTCACTTACTTCTCTAGCAAATGCAGATTGAATTACTAAAGTAGAAGGTTCATAAGTTACAGGGTTATCTGTTGGTTCGTCAGTATCGTTACCACATGCAACTAAAGTTAAAGATAATACGAAAGCAGCGATTAATAATAATAATTTTTTCATTTGTTTCCTCCTAAAATTTTTCTTGATACTAAGATTATAGCAAAGTTGTAAGCGCTAATAAATATCACTTGTAACAAATAAACAACGGTTACATGGTATATTAATTGTTACAAAAACCAAAGAAGTTTTCGTAAAATGTTTCGTTTCATTTAGTGTAAAGAAAAAGTATATATAAATATATATACTCTATTCAAAGATCGTTCTTAGTTTTTCATATAAGGCTTCGTAACTTAACCATCTATTTGCTATTTCAAAGTTTTTATCTGCTGACTCGATGTATCTTTCATTATCAAGTAAGATACTCCAAATCTCTTTTCCTTTTTCTTTTGTTGTTTCATCAGATACAAAGTAAAGTTTTGAATCTTCTTCTCTTTGTAATTCTTCATCAATTGATACTAAATCAAATTTGAACTGCTTGATATCAGTTTTGAAAACTGGATATTCATAAACCAATAAAGGTTTCATCGCGAATAACCCTTCTAATAATTGATTACCCCAACCTTCTAATATAGAAGTGTATGTAATGAAGTCACACATAGTATAAACATCCCATAGACTATAGATTTTGTGTGGTTCACTTCTTCTTGAGTGATCAACAACTTCATTTATATAATGGATTTTTATATTTTTACGATGTAGTAAATTATCCAATACTTCAAACTTCTCATTTGTAAGTTCATTCAGTCCAGCTAATACAAAGTGAATCTTTGTTTCGGAAGTAATTTTCACACCATTATACATCGTTTTACCATAATGATTTGGAAGTAGATTTTGAACTTCTTCTAATACTCGATATGCAATTTCAATTGCTTTTCTTTCAACAATTCTTGTAGCTTGAAGAAACACGATATCTTCTTCTCTAATGTTAAATCTTTTTCTTAGGTCTTCGTTGTAATTGTCTTTCAACCATAGGTCTGATTCAAAATCAAACACATTAGGTACAACAACTGCATCTATGTTTTTTCGCTGTTTTAGTTCTTGTTTCGCTATTTCGTTAATCGTACAATGTGTTGCATTGTTTTTGTTTGGGAAATGATCTTTTAGTATATTTTCTATTTCTTCAAATAAAGGAGTGCTATATCGTTCTCTTTCCCAATAAAAATCATGATGATGATAAATAATTTTTACTTTGTTCATATCAGCAAGTTTACTAAATGCAATCCCAACAGGCAGGTTTACACCTAAACTTGATACATTGTTTGGTACGATACAATCTATTTCTTTTTCATCAATTACTCTAATAAGTTGTTTTAGAATGTTATCTGCTTTCTTATATATATAATCAATGAATTCTTCTTTTGATTCATAGTCTTCAAATGATTGAAAAGCATTCTTATGTATCAACTTATTGTATGTTGCTCTATAGTCTAAATCTTCAAGATATACATTCTTTCCATTTGATTTTGAACCAGAAATAAAGAATACTTCGTTACCTGCTTTTTCTAAAGCTAGTTTCCATTTATCCATTTCTAATGAAACCCCATCAGTTTCAAATGCTCTAAAGTGTATTAATGCTATTTTCATATTATTCACCTACTTCAACACAATCCATTTGTACTCATGTGGATTCAGTTGGATAATGTTGTTTATCTCTTGATTTTGAATGATTTCATTCCCTTTAAATTCAGTATCAAGAGTCACTGGTTCATCACTAACATTAACAAGATAAAGTAGTTTTTCAGTGTTGGATTCACGAATTAAACACAGAACTCTATTGTCTAAGTTAATTACTTCTTGTTTGCTTTTTGGACTAAATGCAGTATGTTGTTTTCTGATACTTAATAAATTCATATAATTAGTGAAAATGTTGTTTCGTAATGTATCATTACCATTCAACTCATTTGTTAGGTTATCTAAATTTAGTTTCTCACGGTTGATTCTTCTATTAATTTGAGATTCTTCAAGACCAATCAAGTCATTTCTAGAACCTAAAAGACTATGTATATAGATACCAGGAACTCCTTGTAGAGATAATAAAATACTTTGTGCAGCCATGAATTTTTGTACTTTTTGATTGTTCGGTAAGTCATCACTGCATAATGCATCTAGATAATTTATATTTAATTCATAAGGACTTTTTGTACCATCAGAGTTATTTTTATATCCTATACGACCTTTATTTTTAATTGTATTGTCTACCATAAGTTGTTTCTCTTCATTTGTTAGGATACCTTCAGTTGGTCTCATACCAATTCCATCATGAGAAGCTAAGAAATTGAAATATGATGTTTCTTCTGATAATGGTGTATCATTTAAAGATTCAATCCATCTTGATAACTTTGTAGCATCTCCTTTCAAGAAAGAGAAAAGTGTTAGTGGTGGAAGTGGAAATTGATAAACCATGTGTGCTTCGTCATATCCATTTCCAAAATAGCTTATATTTTCTTTATGTGGCACATTTGTTTCACTAATAATGATTGTGTTAGGATAAACCATATCTAATACTTGTCTCATGATTTTCACAAGGATATGAGTTTCTTCTAGATGTATTGAAGTTGTATTGTCTTTCTTATATAAGAACCCAACCGCATCAAATCTTATAAATCTTGCTCCGTTTTTTGCATACTCAAGTAATACTTCTAATACTTTAATTAAAACGTTTGGGTTTTTATAGTTAATATCTAATTGATCTTCACTGAATGTTGCCCAAAGGTTTTTCGAACCATCTTTTGTTTTGTATTCATAATATAAAGGTAATGATCGTGGTCTTACAACTTTACTATAATCTTTGTTAGGATCACACTCGATAAAGAAATCTTTAAACTCTGGATTTCCATTTTGATACCCTTTAAACCAATCACTTGATTTTGATATGTGATTAATTACAGCGTCAAACATTAAGTCATAGTCTTGACTTAGATATTTGATATCATCCCAAGTTCCTAATTCTGGATTTACTTTTAAATAATCAACCACACTAAACCCATCATCAGATGTATATGGGAACATTGGTAGTAAGTGTATTGCGCTAACATTATCTTTTACATACTCATCTAAAAATTCCTTTAAAACGATTAAAGGATTTTTTTTATTGTCTTTTATGGAGTCACCATACGTAATGATCATTGCATCTTTTTCTGATAAATCTTTCTTTTCTGAATTGTCTTTATATCTTGAAATTAACTCTAATATTTTGATATGTACTTCGTCTGAGTTTGTATATATCTTTTTTATAAGTTCTTTCATATCGCACCTCTTTTACAAACGCTTACAAGTTTATTTTACAAAATATCGTAGTTTTTTGATATGTTACACAGTTAAATAATTAATACTAATTTTTGTATATATTTGTGTGTTGTAACAATATATTGGAAATAAGCATTAAAAAAGACTGAGTTTCCTCAGTCTTAATCTCTGTTCATAATGATTGCTAGTAAACGTAAGATATCAATGTAAAGCCACACGATAACTACGATTAACCCTAAACTTAATGACCATTCATACTTCTTATCTGCACCTTGCTGTACCATTGTTTTTACCATTTCAAAGTCATGTAGTAAATACATTACAGATACGAAGATACTAAATACGATGATTGTCATATAGAATGTTAATCCAGCAACACCTGTGAATGCTCCAAATAGTGATCCAATGATGTATACAAAGAACAATAAGAATAATGTTCCAAATGCTGTATATAAGAATCCTCTAAATCTATCTCCTACTTTAATTAGTCCACTTAGATAAACAAGTAACATGACAAATACTGTACTAAACGTTCCACCCATTGCATATAGAATGATTGGTCCTTCTGTATATGATGCTACTAACATGCTAAGCAGTCCAATAACAGCACCTTCAGCAATTGCATATAGAATGGAATAAATAAAACTTAAGTCTAGATTTCTATGTGCAAGAATTACCATAATGTATGCGAATATTGGAGCAAAGATTAGTAATCCTATCATTGTACCAAATGTTAATGTGATTGTTGTTGCTACTTGGTATGCAACCAATCCAGTTAACATTAATAATAATATTGTTTTTCTCATTACACCACCATATGTCGCAGTGTAACCATCACTTCTTACTTCTGTATATGCTCCTCCATAGGAAGAGTATATTGGGTTTTTTCCTCTTAGTCTCATTGTTTGCCTCCTAATTTTATTATTTCAATGTTGAAATACTGTTCTTGGAAATGTGTAAGTTTTTTGATTTCTTCAATTGAAAAATCTTTGTTACTAACACACCATTTATCTTCAACATCATCAAATCTCTTTATAATGGCAATTACTTTGCCTTCATATTCTTTTATAGGGTGATTGACATCTAATACATAAACATCTTGTTCTTCACCGTCTGCTGCTATGATTCCTTCTACATATCCGTAGTTCAGTTCATAATAAATATCGTGTAAGGGATGTTTACTATGAATTGGTCTATCTATTACTACTTTTACAGTCTTCATATTAGAAGAACGATGAAAGTATCACAACAGCCACAACAATATATGAAGTATTTGCTGCGAATAATGAATCGTTTTCTAAACCTAGTGATTTGTATAATTTATTATATACGAATCCTAGGATAACTGAAGATATCACAAATGTAGAAAGAATAATGATAAAACCTATGGTGTTATATAGACCGAACAATCCGATAATAACAATTGATATTCCATATGTTAATCCTGCGATAAGTCCATTCGATATTGCACTCACAAACAATCCAATCAAGATTCCTTTAATAATATCAGATGAATGATGTTGTACTGATACTTTTGCATCTGTCTTATCAGAGAAAACTGATAGTTGTTGTTTGTTACAATTTGGACATGTTTTAAAGGTTTCAGTTTGTTCAAAGTCGCAAAACTTGCATTTCATGAAATCACTCCTAATAATAGTATATCTTTTTCTTTAAATAAGTCACTGACAAATATGTCTAAAAATCAAACAGGTTCATTTGTGAATTATCTGGAAGGTGATCAAATACATTTAGCATTTCTAACTTAGTGAATAATGTTTTACTTAGTGATGTTCTTGATTGCACATCATCTTTTGATTTAAATGGTTCTTCTTGTCTAGCTAAGACAATCGAATCAGCAACTTTTAATCCAAGTCCATCAACTGTTATGAATGGCAAGATTAGTGATTTTCCATCTTCGTGAATAACAAAGTCTCTAGAATGTGACTTCTCAATATCAATAGGTCTAAATGTAAATCCTCTTTTCACCATTTCGTTTGCTAGTTCTAATACTGTATATAATCTTTTCTCTGTTTCAGAGATTTTCTTTATTTTTGTCTTTTCTTCTAATTCATACATTTTTTTACTGATTTCGTATTCTCCACCTTGCATGGCATAAACATCAAAATCAGATGCCCTTTTACTGAAATATGCACTATAGAAAAGAATTGGTTTGTATACTTTGAACCATGCGATACGCATAGCCATCATTACATATGCTGTCGCATGTGCTTTTGGGAACATGTATTTAATTTGTCCACAAGACCAAATATACCAATCAGGTATTTTATGTCCTTGCATAATTTGTTTGTACATCTCCCATTTTTGTTTGTTTCCGGCAGCTTTCCCTTTACGGATAAACTCACTGATTTCAAACGCTGTTGCTTCTTTCATACCCCATGAGATTAATGAAACCATGATATCATCACGACAACCAATTACATCTTTAAATGGGATTGTACCATATCGTTTATGACCAGTTACTAATGACTTAGCATTATTTAACCATACATCAGTACCGTGAGATAGTCCTGATATTTTAACAGCATCTGCGAAATTATTGGGTCTTGAATCTGTTAACATATCACGTACGAATTTCGTACCCATCTCTGGAATACCAAACGATGATACTTCACTTCCTCTTAGATCTTCTTTGGTTAATCCAATGATATCAGTACCACTTAGTAATTTATATACATTTGGATCATCCATCGGTATTTCTGTGGCTTCAGTAAATGGGAACTCGTCTTGATGCTCTTTTACATAATCCATCAAATAACGAATCATTGTTGGATCATCATGTCCAAGTACATCTAATTTGAATAAATTATCTTCAAAACTATGATAATCAAAGTGTGTTGTTCTCCAGGTAGCTGTTGTTTGGTCTGCTGGGAATTGGACTGGTGTTACATCGATAATCTCTTTGTAGTTTGGTACTACAACGATTCCACCTGGATGTTGACCGGTACTTTTCTTTACACCAACAATACGTGCAGCTCTTCTTTCGATTTCTGCTTTTCTCATCTGTAAGTTTTTACGTTCTAAATATCCTTTTACATAACCAAAAGCAGTCTTTTCTGCTACTGTAGATATTGTTCCTGCTCTAAATGCTCTATCGTGTCCGAAAATAGTCCTTATGTATTCATGTACTACTGGTTGATAATCTCCACTAAAGTTAAGATCAATATCTGGTACTTTATCTCCTTTGAACCCAAGGAATGTTTCAAATGGAATACCGTGACCCTCTTTGTTTAAATCATGTCCGCATACTGGACATTCTTCTTTTGGTAAATCAAATCCACTTTCTACTTTATCTAAAATAACTTGTAGTCGTTCTTCTTCTTGGCGTAATGAGTATTTTGATTTTTCTTCATTTGTCATTTTAAATGTTGAGAAGAAACATTTTGGACATACATAGTGTGGTGGTAATGGGTTTACTTCTGTGATATCCATTAGTGTTGCTACTAAGGAACTACCAACACTCCCTCTACTACCTACTAAATATCCTTCGTCTAAGGATTTTTTTACAAGTAGATGTGAGATATAGTAAACAGTACTAAACTTGTTTGAAGTGATTGATTTGATTTCTTTATCAATTCTATCTTTTACAAGTTTTGGAATATCTTCTCCATATATTTCTTTTGAACGGTCTGAGACCATTTTTATTAGTTTGTTTTCAACACTTGGGATACCATCTAATGCTAAGAAGTCATCTGTTGGTGCGTAAAGTGTTGGTTTAAATGCTTTTACAAATTCAATTAAATCATTTATTTTATGTGTGTTTGTGATAACTACTTCAACACGTTTATCTTCCGACAGATGTTTGAATTCTTGCAGCATTTCATCTGTTGTTCTAAAGTATTGTGATGGTATTTCTTTGTATCTTGCAAGTGGGTGTAATCCTCCACCTACAACTGGTGTTTGTACGTATATATCTCTGTATTTAGCGTCTTCTTTTGTGATGTGGTGTACATCTCCTGTTGCTACTACTAAGATCCCAAGTTCCTCTCCAGCTTTGATGATTCTTTCTTGTGCTCTTAATATGTTCATACTCCAATTTTCCATATCGTCAGCTAGATGTGAGAAATCTGTGATTGGTTGGATTTCTAAGAAGTCGTAGTATCTTGCTTTTCTTTTCAGTTCTTCATATGATTTATTCAGTGCTACTTCAAACAAAGCACTATTCATACAACCACTACCAACTAGTAATCCCTCTCTATTTTTCTCTAAAACAGATTTTAAAACTCTTGCTTCTCTATAGAAGTATTCTGTATTTGCTAGAGATGTGATATGGAATAAGTTTCTTAGACCAACTTCATTTCTTGCTAAGATGTTGATATGCTTTGAAATAACATGTTTGTATCCTGGACCATTCACACTTAATTCATTAAAATCGTTGATGTTATTGATTCCAGTTTTTCTTGCATCTCTTAACATATGCAAGAAAACATCTGCAGTAGCTCTTGTGTCATAGATTGCTCTATGGTGTTGTGTTAATTCTACTTTAAAGAATCTACTAACTGCCTTTAAATTAAATCTCTTTAAATCATTTGAGTAACAATTTCTAGCAATACTCAATGTATCAATTGATGTGATTGGGTTGAATGAAATATTATGATTTTTGTATTCATTTTCAATAAAACCAACATCAAATTGTGCATTATGTGCCACTAATATTGTATCTTTACTAAATTCATAGAATTCATGAATCACTGTATCAATTAAAGGTGCATCTATAACATCACTATTCTTAATAGAAGTTAGTTTTGTTGTTAACATACTTAATTGTCTTTTTGGATTCACATATGTTTGGTATTCCTCGATGACATGATTGTCTTTGATTTTAACTGCAGCAATCTCAATAATTTTATCATTTAGAACAGATAATCCTGTTGTCTCTATATCAAACACAGTATAAACGGCATTCTCAAAGGGAATATCTTTTGGGTTTTTAACAATTTGATAATTTTCTTCTTCAACAAAAGTAAATTCTGCACCATAAATAGGTTTTATAGATTCATCTTTTGTCGCTTTATATAATTCAGGATATGCTTGTACATTTCCATGATCTGTAATAGCAATTGCTTTATGACCCCATTTTTTAGCTTGTGAAACAATGTCTTTTACACTATCAATTCCATCAAGTGTAGACATTTTAGTATGAGCGTGAAGTTCAATTCTTTTGACTCTTTGTAAATCTCTTCTTGTATCTTTAGGGACTACTTTTGATGTATATTCAATGATGTTAGAAACAATTACGATTTCTCCTGTAAACTTATCGTATTGTGCAACACCTTTTAACTTCATATTCATCCCAGCTTTGATACCTTTTATGAATTCTCTATCTTTTGGTTCTTTCACCCATTTTTTAACATAAATACTATCTTCACCATCTGTGATGATAAATGTATACAAATCTGTTTCTGAGTTGATTTTACGCATATCAGTTTTCACAATCTCAGCCTCTAGACTAAATACTGCCTTGTCATTTGCTGATTTGTATTCATTTAATTCTGGTTCTGATTTTGGGATATCGCTAATCTTATGTTTTACACCTCGTACTAATTTGTTTTCAAGGTTAAGATAATGTATCTCATCAGGTGAGGCTTCTGTATTTTGTAACACTTCATTTCTAAAGATTCTATCTTGTCTAGCCATACGTTCAGTAATTGTTTCTGCTTCAGTTGTAATTGATGTAGTAAACTCACAATCAAATCCAAAACGTAATAATTCTCTTTTTAACTCAGGAAGTAACTCGTTTACATAAGTCGCATCTTTTAATCTGATGATATCAATTTTGTTGTCTTGTCTATTGATATCAAAATCAATGATTGAAGAATAGCGAGGTTTTCTTTTTGCCATTCCTCTGATTACGTAATCATAGTATTCTTCTAGTTGATCATAATTTAACTCTTTATACGAAATTTTATACGATACGTATTTTACTCCTTTGACTTTTCTTGGAAGTAATTTGATTCTTTCAGCGAACTGCTTAAAATCTTCGATATCGATAGGTTTCAAAAACTCAATATCAAAAAACCAACTGTCGTTGGCATTGTTTGAAGTTGTTTTCACATGGAAGTCTTTTAATTCGCCATTGTAAATGTGTCTTTTGGTTAGTAAATCTAACATCTCTAGTAATCTTAAAAATCTGTCTTTCATTTTGTTTCACTCCCAATAAAAATTCTACTCAAATTATACCATAATTACAGTTATTATATAACTGTAAAATTAAAAAAAGTAGAATTAAAATTCTACTTTTCTTCGAAGTCAATTTGTACTTTTTCTTCTAAAATCTCTTCTAAAGCCATACCTACTGGTTTGCTTGATTTTGGTACTACTGATGTGTAATCATCCTCTTTGATAATCTTAGCTCTTTTAGCACTTGCATATGCTAATTTGTACTTAGAATCTATCTTAGTCAATAAGTTATCAATTGACGGATAACGTAAACCTTCGCTGTTTTTCACTATTTAACCTCCAACATTTCATTGTATTTATAAATTGATCGTTCTGTTTTTGCATGTTCTGCACGAATAATTGCCAGTATTCTATCTGCTGCATTTGTTACTTCATCATTCACTACTATATAGTCATATTTATGAGCAAGCGGGAATTCTCTTTCTGCTTTATCCATTCTTCTTTGGATTGTTTCAGGGTCTTCTGTTCCTCGGCGTAATAACCTTCTGTATAGTGCTTCTTTGTTAGGTGGTGCAATAAATACAAATACTGCATCTTTTGCTTTCTCTCTAACTTGTAATGCACCTTGCACTTCAATTTCAAGTACAACTTCTTTTCCAAGTTCTATTTGCTCATCTACCTTGTCTTTTGGAGTTCCGTAATAATTTCCTACGAATTCTGCATACTCTAAGAACTTATCCTCTTCAATTCTTCTTTCAAATTCTTCACGAGATACAAAATAGTAATCTTCACCATCTACTTCTCCCTCGCGAGGAGCCCTTGTTGTCATTGAAATAGAGTAAACTAGATCATGTCCTTCAACCTCAAATAACGCTTTTCTAACTGTCCCTTTACCTACTCCCGAAGGTCCACTTAGCACTACTAATAAACCGCGTTCATTCAGCTTCATATAAACAGGTACCTCCTTTAAATATCGCTCATATAATAGTTATTATAAATATAATAACATATTATTGTAAAAATGATAGCATTTGTCAAGTTTTTTTCATAAACTCTGTAAATGTGTTATAATACAGCCGGTGATAATTATGAGTTTCGATGGAAATATATTAAGACATTTAACAAAAGAGTTTTATGAACAATTAAATACTGGTAGAATAACAAAAATCTACCAGCTTTCTCAGTATGATTTATTGTTATTGATACATGCGAATAGAACCAAGCATCAATTACTGATTTCATCATCTCCTAATTATGCAAGAATACACCTTACCAATCAAAAACTAGAACGCCCAGATACACCACCTACATTTTGCATGTTTCTTCGTAAACACTTAGAAGGTGGTATCATTAAAGATATCGCTCAAATAAAGAATGACCGTTTAATTATCTTTGATATTGAGAAGCGTAACGAATTAGGTGACAAAGATACAAAAAAACTGATTATTGAAGTAACTGGTAGACATAGCAACATTATAGTAACTAACAGTGAATATAAGATATTAGAGGCAATTAAGCACAGTATGCCATTTGAAAGCACATCTAGGACAATTTATCCTGGAGCTATCTATAAAATGTTACCTTCAAATAAGGTTGACCCTTATGATTCTAAAGAAGTAAAAGCATTTTTCTCAAATAATGATAATATCGCTACGAAAATTATCCTCAATCATTTTGATGGTTTAAGTCCGTTAATTGTCAATGAAATGATGCATTTACATGAAAATGGAGAAGCTATAGATTCAACTTTCAATTTACTAAATGAGTTCAATCCAACTTTAATCCAAGGTAAAAAAGACTACTTTTACTTTACAGATTTACATCATCTTGAAGGAACGAGAACTCATTTTAAAACAGTGAATGAATTATTAGATAGATATTACTTAAACCGAGACAAACTAGATATAATCAGACAACGTAGTAAAGATATTATTAAGTTTGTTAGGAATCAGATTGATAAACAATCTCATAAAATCGAAAAATTAAGTAAAGAGTTAAGAGCTACATCTAAAAGAGATAAGTTTAAGATTAAAGGTGAACTGATACAAGCTAATATGTACAACATAAAAAAAGGTGATACTCTTTTAAAAACAATTAATTACTATGATAACACTGAAATAGAAATTGCCTTAGATCCAAAAAAAGATGCTATTGAGAATATGGAAAAGTACTTTACAAAATTCAAAAAACTTAGAAAAAGTATCCCGCACATAGAAAACCAGATCAATCTAGCGAAAAATGAACTACTCTACTTTGAAGAATTGCTTCATCAAATCGAAAATGCATCACTAAAAGACATTGAAGAAATCAAAGATGAACTTGAAGATAAAAAGTATATCAGAAAAAAAGCAACAAAGAAAAAACGTAATAAAAAACCTAATTACGATACTTACATTGTTGAGGATACTGAAATCGTTGTTGGTAAAAATAATATTCAGAATGAATTTATTACTCATAAACTAGCGAGACACAACGAAGTATGGTTTCATGTAAAAGATAGTACAGGTTCTCATGTATTAGTGAGAAAACCTCATCCTTTATCTGAGACATTAATAAGAGCAGCTGCACAACTAGCTAGTTACCACTCAAAAATGAAAAACAGCAGCAGTGTTCCTATCGATTACCTTGAAGCTAGATACATAAAAAAAGTACCTGGTAGAATTGGTAGCTACGTTACATATAAAAACAATAAAACAATTTATATCGATCCAGATTTAGAATTCATATTACAATTAAAAAAGCGCTAATGCGCTTTTTTTATTCGTAATACCCATATATTAACATATGAATAAATCTTTTTTCTATCATAGTTTCTAATGTGATTAGCTCTTGCTCCAATGCTTCAGATACTGTGATCAGATCTCCATCCACTTCAATCAAGTAAACTCCTTCTAATTGTGCTTCATTAATAGAAATTATATAGTCTTGATACGACATCGTTACAAAGTCTGGATATTCTTGGTAAAGTGCCATTGCATCCTTATTAAAGTAAACAGTATAATCATCTAAATTAGTGTATATCTCAAAATGCTCATCATACTTCATTGCTTCATCATCAAGTAAAAAGGGAATATATGTGAAAGTGATATTACACTCTTGTAATCCATATCTCCATAGATCCTCAATATCAATCAAAGATTGATCAAGTGCTGTTTGGATATCTACTAGTTCATTATCTACTAGTAGGAATGATTCAAAATACTGTTCCCCCCACTGATGACACATTGAAGAGTTTTTTTGCACATAATCTATATAGCCATGAAACCCTTCATTGGTGATATATCTTGTAAGTACTTTAAACTCTTGGGAAAGAAATGTTATATCGTAACTGACAGAATCTATTATCATAGTTTCAAAACCACAATGGAATCCTTCTAAATCTAAGTCATTGATTGAGATATCCTGTATCATAATAGCAGCTTCAAAACTATATACCTCACCATCTACTTTTACTCCATATCTATTATAATTTTCATCAGTCATTTGACAAATCTCATTTTCAAAAATAACACTTTGTGAAAGCCCATTATTTTTTGAGTACTGTTCCTCAAACTCAACTATCTCTATTTCAAATGTTTTCTGTTCTGTCTCACTTCCAATGTTCGATGCTTTGAATGTATGAGTACCTCTATAAATAGTTTCATACTCTCGTTGGTATACATAAGAATCATCAATCATATATAACAATGGATCTTGTTTAGATATAATCAAATCTTCTAAAGGAACTTTAGTATAATCTTCTTCAAGATCAAAAGAGACATCTACAGTAAGTTCAAACGAGTTCTCTTGCATAACATATATGTTCTCAAAAGTTTCTTTATCTTTAAAGCAATACTCGATAGGACCATATGCAGATACACAGTAGTAATCATCAGGATTAATCACTTCTTTAGAATTCACCTCATCTTTATTACATCCTGTTAGTATTAAAACACTGATAATAATAAAACTAAAACTAAATATTTTTTTCATCCTCTTCACCTCATTAAATATTATATCATAAAAACATATATATAATAATGACAAAACTGTCATTAAAAAGCACTCATTTGAGTGCTTATATTTTTATTATATGTCCTTCACTTATTAATTTTGCAATACTTTTGTCCATTGGAATAGATCCAAGTTTTTGATCCATTAATAAGTAACTATTTAACTGATTCACTTCACCTTTTCTGATTAAGTTCGCAGTAGGTGTATGATTGATCATAATTTCAACAGCTGGTACCATTCCTTTATCATTTGTTGTTGGTAGTAACTGTTGTGACACAATTGCGATAAGACTATCTGCGATTTGTGCTCTTATTTTTACTGATTCTTCTGCGCTAAAAACACCTGTTAAACGGTTGATTGTTGAAGACACATTTGATGTATGTAATGTAGAGATAACCAAATGTCCTGTTTCACTCGCCTTTAATGCAGTTTCGATTGTATTTTTATCACGCATCTCACCAATCATGATAACATCAGGATCTTGACGTAACACACTTCTTAATGCTTCATCAAAACTGGATACATCTGATCCAACTTCTCTTTGATGGATGATTGATTTATTATTAGAAAAGATATATTCACATGGATCTTCGATAGTAACAATGTGTTTTGATACAGTTTTGTTTATTTCATTAATCATTGCAGCTAGTGTTGTTGATTTACCACTACCTGTTGGACCTGTTACTAGGATTAATCCATGAGGTCTATTAATAATTCTCTTTAATGTGTAAGGAAGATTTAATTCTTCTATTGTTTTTATCGTTTCGTTAAAGATTCTTATAGCAATCGCTATTTTATTTTTCTCAAAATAACAATTCGCACGATATCTTATATTACTAACATCCCCAGATAAATCTATTTGACGATCTGTAAGAAATTTTTGATATTTATCTCCACATAAAAACTTGGCAGTATCTTCAACCGCTTTGTGATCTAAGTGGGTATTCGTTCTAAGCATGTTTTTATTGATTCTAAATGTTACAACTTCATCGCTTGTAATATGAATATCACTTGCTTTTTTTTCTAGTGCAGCTTCGATTAAATGGCTAATCATAGTTTCCCTCCTCGTTACTTCACTATTTATTATAACATAATGTCTTAGATATCTAATCTAATTCTGAACCGATTGGTTGTAAATCTATGATACTAAGTTTTAAGAGGATATCTTTATTGTCAAAGATATCTTGTTTTTCGATTAATTCGAAATGCAATGCATCTTCTAAACTGTAAAACAATCCGTTTGCTTGAATAAAGTATTCTCTATCTAATGTTGATGTTTTAACTGCGTATAGTACATCATCAACAGTGATGAACTCTACATGCATATAAACACAACACCCAACTGAATCAAGTTGTTCATATAACTGATATCCATTTAAAGTACCTATTAACTCTATATTTTGTAAGTATGCGATGTTTGTATTTAATGAAGATAAAACATACTCATCCCCTAAGTTATTTGTACAATATATTGGTAACCCGTAATTTACTAGTTGTACCACTGTAAAGTTAACACTTTCTTCTAAGTATTCGTTAACAGTGTAGTAATTCGTCCCTACTCTTAGTATGTATTTTCCATATAAATTTGGGTACATATAGCATGAACTTTCAAACAATTTGATTGGACTACTTGGTAGTGGGTCTACATCAAATTTACTTTCATATACACTCACGACTGAATTGGAATAGAATTTTGAATAAAATTCAGATTTATGTACCTTTACTGATATTGGTAATTCTTCTTCTACTATATCTTCAGGTTCATTTTGATTTTCTATTGGTTCTTCTTCACTGATTGTTGAACAAGCACTTAAAAACAAAATAAACATGATGGAAATTATTTTCTTCATAGCGTATCACCTCTACTTTATTATAGCGTTAAGTAGCTTTAATAAAATTACAACTTGATAAGTTACAAAAAAGAAAAGCAGATTTCTCTGCTTTATCTTGTTTGTTCTTTAATTTCTTTTTTGATCATAGTTACAAACTCTTCAACAGAAACTGTAACTTGTTCCTTTTGTCCATATTTACGATATGTAACTTGATTTGATTCTACTTCGTTATCCCCTACTACAAGTTGGTATGGGATTTTTTGTGTTTGTGCTTCACGGATTTTGTATCCTAATTTTTCTTCTCTCATATCTAAAGAACTTCTTAAGTCCTCATCAATGAATAAATCATTTAGTTTTTTAGCGTAATCAGCATGTACATCTAATGATACAGGGATTACTTTGATTTGATTCGGAGCTAGCCAAGTTGGGAATGCACCTTTGTATTGCTCTAACAAGATACTCATTAATCTTTCCCAAGTTGAGATAAATCCTCTATGAATTACAACTGGACGGTGTTTTTCTCCATCGTTTCCAATGTATGTTAAATCGAATCTGTCAGGTAATAAGAAGTCTAATTGAACTGTAGACATTGTGATGATATGCCCCATTGCTGTACGTACTTGTACATCAATTTTAGGTCCGTAGAATGCTGCTTCACCTTTCATTTCAGTATATTCGATTTTTTCCTCTTCAAGAATTTCTTTCATCATTTGTTCAGCCATATTCCATAATTCTATATCATCATGGAATTTACCTTTTTTGTCATCTCTTAAAGCTAATTCGATATAATCGATTTCTAATCCTAGTGTTTTAATTGCGTCTAAAATTAGGTAATATGCGTCTTTTACTTCTTGTTTGATTTGGTCTTTTCTTACGAATAGATGTGCATCTGTAAGTGTCATTGCACGTACTCTCTCTAGTCCACTTAATGCTCCACTTGCTTCGTAACGATGTTGTGTTACGATTTCTGCGTAACGGATTGGTAAGTCTCTATATGAACGTAAGTCTGATTTATATACAAGCATATGATGAGGACAACTCATTGGACGTAGTACGAATGTTTCTCCGTCTCTTTCCATGACTGGGAACATGTTGTCTCTGTAGTTAGCCCAGTGTCCACTGATTTCATATAGTTTCTTTGTTCCTAAAGCTGGAGTTGAAACATGTTCATATCCTGCTTTTCTTTCTAGTTTATATACCCAGTCTTCTAGTACTTTACGGACTGTGTATCCATTTGGTAACCACATTGCAAGACCTTGTCCTGCGTCGTTGTTTAATTCAAAAATCTTTAGTTCTTTCCCTAGTTTTCTATGATCTCTTTCTTTTCTTTCTTCTAAGATTTTCAAGTGATCTTTAAGGTCTTGTTCACTGAACCAAGCAGTACCATAAATACGTTGTAATTGTTCACGATTACTATCACCTCTCCAGTAAGCTCCAGCTAGAGATAGTAATTTAAAGAAACGGACATTTTTTGTTGAACCAATGTGTCCACCTCTACAAAGGTCTGTGAATTCTCCTTGTGTATAAAGAGAAATTTCTTCACCTTCAGGTAAGTCTGTGATTAGCTCTACTTTGTATTTGTCATCTTTGAAGAATCCTAGTGCTTCTTCTCTACTCATTTCACTACGAGTGATTTGGACTTGTTCTTGGCTGATTCTTTTCATCATTTTTTCTATTTTTGCTAGGTCTTCTTCTTTTAGTTGAACACCAGCATCGATATCGTAATAGAATCCTTCACGTATTGCAGGTCCTACTCCAAATTTAGCATCAGGATATAGTCTTTTTACTGCTTGTGCTAAAAGATGTGCTGCACTGTGATTTAGTACTTCAAATGCATCTCTATCTTTTTTTGTGATGATTCTGATTTCTGCGTCTTTTAGGATTGGTCTGTTTAAGTCATATAATTCTGAATTCACATATCCAGCTACACTACTTTTTCTTAGACCTGATGAGATACTTCCTGCGATTTGCTCAATCGAAATACCTTCATCAAATTCTTTTACTGATCCATCAGGAAAAGTAATATTGATTAATTTACTCATGTTATTCACCTTCTATAATTTTTTCTAATTTCTCGTTTAATTTATTTACATATTGTAGTTTTGGTTGATCATTTATTAAGTTTAATTCGAATAAGAACTCATGTGTTAATAATTGTTGTTCTGTTTCTTTGAAGTTTGCTTTGATTTTTACTGCGATATTTCTAGCGTATCCTTCGTTTCCTTTTCCGAAATCGATATCTGTAGTGAATTCTGATAATACGGTACCTGTACCAATTAAGAATCCTCTTTCTGATACAAAGTATAGTTTATCTTCTGGTTCTAATTCTAAGATTCTGGTTTTGTATTCTGGGGCTTCTGCACGTAGTACTTTTTTGGTTACTAGGTATCCTAGTTCATGAATTGGTTTCTTGTTTGATTTTTGTAAGATTAGATAGTTCATATTATCACTCCTCTTTCTTTTATATAAAAAAATCGCCCTTATAAATATAAGGACGAATTATCTCCGTGGTACCACCTTGATTCTAGTTAAAAACTAGCTCTCTAACTCTGTAACGTAGATGTACGGGATTCGATTAAGATCCTACTCCAAGGTAGTAATTAATAAGAATATATAATACTTTTCAGCAACCAGTATCTCTCTTTGATATATTGTTTATTAATGTTGTCCTCTTCATTGTATTTCTATTTTAATTATAAATCAAAAATAGGAATTGTCAATTGATATTACATTTCTATTTGATTGTCTTTGAACTCTGTTTTTGTTAGTTCTTTGATTCTTGTTACGATTCTTGTTGCTCTTACTTTATCTGAGTCTCTGAATTTTGCGAAATGGTCTTGCGCAAGTTGCACACGGCTGTAGTTAGAACTAAAGCATGTTGGTTTTTTATCTAGTAATCGATATTGTAAGATTGGTCCTAAGATTTCGTCTCTTACCCATGAGCTATCGCCTTCTCCACCAATATCATCTAACATTAGAACTTCTACTTGTTTTAACTTACTGATTAGTTCTTCTAGGTTGTTTTTTGATACACGTGATTTAAACTCTCTTACAAGATCAGGATAATATGCGATTGTTGCGCTGATATGTCTTTTTCTTAACTCTGAAGCAAGTGCACTTAAAGCATATGTTTTACCGATATTGTTTTTTCCCCATAGATATAATCCTTTTGGTTTTTTACCTAACTCATAATCATGAAGAAACTCGTTAATAGCTTCATAGACTTCTCTTCTGTTTTTACTTCTTTTAAAATCCCACTCTGCTAGTGAGGCTTCTAAAATACTACTTGGTAAATGCATTGCATCTATCATTGTATCTGCGTCTGCTTCTGTGACTCTTTGTTTTAAGAAAGAACATTTTTTATATATTTTTCTAACTTGACCATTATATGAAATAAGTGGTTCAAATCCGATATTATCTTGCTTACATTCATTTAAACCTTTACAGTTTAAACAATGGTTTTTTTCTGTTTTATATGTCATGAAATCTAGTAGATTTTCTTCGATGAAGTCTGTTGTTAGGTCATGTTTTAAAAAGAAGTCTCTTAGAATAGGAGATTCTAGTAAATCATCAATGATTTGTTCTTTGTTTACTGGTGTATATTGAAATGATAATTTCTCCATTTTATAGCTCCTTCATTACGTCATCAACCCAATCAGGTTCGTTTCGTTTTGCTTTTCTGTTTGGTGTTTTCTTATTTGTTTTGATTTCATCTTTAAACTTTAAGGCAAGATTGTGTGCATCATCAATTGTTTTTACACCTTGACGAGCCCATGATGTATATATTGCTTCAAGATACGAGAATGTTGGAAGAAGTTTTCTTCCTCCGTTTTCATTGGCTTGACCAAACGCATAAATAATCAAGTAATTGAATACGTCTTTATCAAGTTCGAATTCAGTCATAGCGTTTAATAATGTTTCTCTTTCTTTGTTTGTAGCTTTATGTCCTGTAAGTTCTCCTAAGATATCTACAGGTTCACTTGTTCTACAAATTTCTTTGACATATGTGTAGTTAATTTCTTTTTGTTCGTATTCTTCAATTTGATCTTTGGTTTGTTTTAAGATACTTGCCCAGTACTTACAACGTTTTACCAAACGATCAAAGTTGATTGATTTATCGTTATCAACACTATCCATGAATGCTTTTTGCATTGCGATTTCATCTAAACTATAGATAAATGACAAATGGATGATTTGATCTTTCACTTTTTTTGTTAGTCTTCTTTTATCGACATAGTTTTTACTTAGACCTTCGACAAATAGTTCAAAATCAAATTGGTGTTTCATAGTGATTTTTGGTTTTGATCTTGAAATATAATTGTCTTCTATTTCGATATCGTCGTTGATTGCTTTAAATACATCATCAAATGACGCGGTGATGTTTTTGTATCCTGTTTTTTCTTGATTTGTTACTCGGAAAAGATTGCTTATTTCCTCAAACTCAGTTTTACCTATTTTATTGTATAAGTACGCTCCTAATGAACCGTGTTTTATGAATTCTTCTGCACTTACTGGTGCTTTTAACTCATACAAGTATAGATCCTCATTTTGATAGACTACTAAGAGACCGATTGCTTCTAGAACTCTTCTTGTTTCTGTGAATGATTCTTGATTTAGTGATAGTAAGTCAAATAATTTTCGATGTGTATACTCTGGGCTTTTTAAACGCGATCGATCGATTAAACTCCAAAGTGTAGTATATAAACTAAATGCTTTACATCCAATAATTGGTTGATAAAGAAGCGTAAGGACATTACGCTCGTCTATATCTATATTTTGGTATGTAATTAGTTTGAATTTTTCTGTTCTCATGGTGATTCCCCTTTATGGATGCAGGCTTACCCCTTTGAATGATAATGTGTTATTCAAGTGGTTATAAATAGCTAACACTGTTTTCTTTGGAAGATTTAATCCAATTAGTCCATATGTTTGAACTTTGATGTCTACTGCTGTTTCTATTGGTGATACTTGGATTACACTGATAATGATATGTAGTTTTTTTGTTTTAATAAAGATTTCTCCGTGATTATCATCGATATTATCAATAGTCATTCCTGTTTTGTTACAAAATACTTCAATTTGTTCTTTTACTTTTGTGTATGATGTTTTGTAGTATCTTGTTAGAAGTTCTCTATCGTTATGTCTTTCTGATGTCTCACTTATTGTTTTTGTAAAGTCTAGTAATCCCATGTTACTCACCTTCTAATTCTTTCATAATTTCATTAAACTGACGTTTTGTATCAAGTATTGAGTTTGAATTGTTGATGACATAGTTTGCCTTAATGACTTTCTCTTCTATATCCATTTGTGCATCTATCTTCATCTTTGCATATTCTTCTTCAACTAAATCTCTATCCATCAATCTACTTAATTGTTTGTCTTTGGTAGTGTATACGCATATTACAATATCTGTATATTTATTAAATCCAGATTCATAAAGCAATGGCACATCTAGCACAATTAGTTTGTTTCCTAGTTCTTTGAATTTTGCAATTTCAGTTAAACATACATCTAAAACAATTGGATGAACAATACTATCCAGTAATTCTCGTTTTTTCTTATTCATAAATATTAGTCTTCCAAGTAGTTTTCGATTTATTTCATTGTTTGTTAGTAAGATATCTTCTCCAAAGTGTTTGATTGTCTCTAGATATCCTTTTGTGTCCTTTTTTAGGACTTGTCTTGCGATATTATCTGTATCTATTACTGGGATATTCAATTCCTCAAACATCTTTGATACAGTTGATTTTCCTGTGGCTATTCCCCCGGTTAAACCTATTACTTTCATAAGTTCTCCTCCTTTAATCACTGGAATATGATTATATCATAATTTATGTAATCTAAAAAGGAGTAAAGTACTCCTTTCAGGCTTATTTCTTTTGACATTCCTTACAGTAATAAGTCCCTCTTCCATTGACCTTAATTTTATCAATTGTAGTACCGCATGTATAACATGCTTCATCTTTTCTCATGTGAATCAGTAGTTCATTTTGAAAACGTCCTGTGACACCTAAACTTGAAGTATAACTTCTAATTGTTGTTCCTCCTAGTTTTATAGCCTTATTCAGTACTTCTCTACTATATTTAATGATGTCTTGTATGTTTCTTTTTGTTAATTTATTTGACTGTGTTTCTGGGTGTATTTTACTTAAAAATAATACTTCATCAACATAAATGTTTCCTAGACCAGTTAGTATTGTTTGATCTAGTAAACTTGATTTGATTGCAATTGATTTTTTTTGTAATTTATTTTGTAAATAATTAAAAGTAACTTCTTTTTCAAATGGTTCATAGCCTAATTTACTGATTGGAGAGTTTGTGTATATGTCTTTGATTTCACATATATCATATGTTCCAAACTTTCTTGTATCGTTATATCTTAGTGTAGTTCCATCTGTAAAATAGAAAATCACATGCTCATGTTTTTCACGAGGTAAATCTATATCTTTTATGAAGTATTTCCCTTCCATTCTTAGATGGGAAATAAGAGCAATGTCATCAAATAGAAAGATGAGGTATTTTCCGTATCTATCTATATCCTTTATTGTCTTACCCATGAATGTAATTTTGAATTCAGATTCTGTTGCATTTCTTATCATTTTTGAATAGAAGATATCAATATCTCTAATTTCTTTTCCTGTAATGAGATTCTTAAGTGTATTTTTTACGGTTTCGACTTCTGGAAGTTCTGGCATGTTATTTTCCCCACTTATTATGAAAGACTCTTGATTCATCGTAACATAGAGTTACTTCTTTTTCTTTGAGTGGATGTCCTACTGCAATAATTGCAAAAGGTGTGCTCTCTTTTGGAAAATCAAATACTTCACTAATGTGTGCAATTCTTTCAGGTAGCGGATATACTCCAATCCAACATGTACCTAAATTTAAGTTCACAGCTTCTAAAAGTATGTTTTCTGTCGCAGCTCCCATATCTTGAGGTACCATCAATGGTGATTTATCTGATTCTCTTAAAACAGGTATGATAGCAAGTGGTGCAGTTTTTAATGGCCATGCTCCTTTGTGCATCGTTGAAAGGTGTGATAGTAATTCTTTGTCATCTACAACGATAAAGTCCCATGGTTGTTGGTTCTTTGCGCTTGGGGCTTGCATCCCTGATGTTAGTAGTTGCTTTATTTCTTCTTTTGTAATTGGTGTGTCTTTGAATTCTCTAACTGATTTTCTATTTTGAATGATGTTCATTTTTATCCTCCGGGTTTACATGTACAATAACATGACATATTTTTTCATCACTGTTTAGTCTTTCGCATACTTTTTCTGCGATATCATGACCTTCAGTCACAGTGATATTCCCATCAACTTTAATATCAACTAAAGCTTGATAATATGGACCATATGTAATCATATCTAGATGATCTACATCAATCACGCCAGTTACTTCTTTAATGATTTCTCTGTATTTCTCGTTTATTTCCTTTTTAACGGCTGTTCCTTGTAAAGAGCGTATACTATTTAGAATGATTGAGATACCAATTCTAATGATGAATAATGCGATGATGATTGAGGCGATTTTATCACCTTTTAGTAAGATATTGTTTCCTGTACTTTCTCCTAATAAAACAGAGATAATACCAACAAATACAATGATACTACTAAATACATCTGTTAAAGATTCTTTTCCTGATGCACTGATAATTTCACTATCTAATTCTTCACCTTTTTTGATTAAGTATCTAGCAAGCACTAGTTTTAAAGCAACTACAACGACTACAACAAGTAAACTAATACGTGAAGGAATCAATGGTGCTTCATTGTAGTTTTCAATTACGCTTTTCGCTAAGTTATAGGCAATTGTTATGATACTAAGTCCTAATATAAAACTAAGTACATATTCAAATTTACCATGACCAAAAGGGTGATCGTCATCTGCTGGTTTTACAGAGTGCCTGATTCCTAAGATAACAAATACATCACTTAGTAAATCACTGATACTATGTATACCATCTGCGATTAAAGATACACTGTTAAAAATAATTCCACTGATTATTTTCATTATGACAAGAAAGATGTTTACTATAAAACTCTTTCTCATTACATTTTCATTTTGCATGAAATCACTTCCTATTTTGTTTCGTATAAATTTTTACCCATACTACTATCAATTGATAATGGTACTTGTAATGTAATACAGTTCTCCATTACTTCTTTGACAAGGTTGTTCATTAAATCTATCTCATCTTTATCAACTTCAAATACAAGTTCATCGTGAATTTGAAGTAGTAGTTTTGATTTTAATTTCTTTGATGTGAGTGCTTTATCTATTTCTATCATGGCTATTTTAATAACATCTGCCGCACTACCTTGGATTGGTGCATTCATTGCGTTTCTTTTTCCTGATTCACGTTGCATATAGACACTACTTTTTAATTCTGGAAGATATCTTCTTCGATTATATAGTGTTTCAGCGTAACCTAGTGCTACAGCATCTTCTACAACTTTATCCATAAATCCTTTGATACCAGGGAATGTTTGATAATATGCTTCTATGAATCTTTCAGCATCTTTTTTAGTGATGTTTACGCCTTCACTTAATCCCCAAGCTGATTGCCCATAAATAATACCAAAGTTAACAGCTTTTGCTTGTCTTCTTTCAAGAGATGATATTTCTTGTTTTTGGAAGATTTCTTGAGCTGTTTTTGTATGAATATCTTCATTGTTATTAAACGCATCTATCAATACTTTTTCGTTTGCCATATGCGCAAGAACTCTTAACTCAATTTGTGAATAATCACTCGCAAGTAATGAATTATCATTATGAGGTACAAATACTTTTCTAATTTGTCTTCCTTCTTCATAACGAATTGGAATGTTTTGTAGATTTGGTTCAATGGAACTTAATCTACCTGTAGATGTAAATGCTTGACGGTATATTGTATGTATTTTCCCATCATCATGTACTGATTTTTCTAATCCTATAATATACGTTGAATGAAGTTTTGTTAATGTTCGATACTCCATTATTTTTTCGATGATTGGATGATATGTCTTTAACTTTTCTAAGATATCTACATTTGTACTATATCCTGTCTTTGTTTTCTTTTTAAAAGGTAGTTGTAATTCATCAAACAAGATTTCACCTAACTGTTTTGGTGATCCAATATTGAATTCTCTACCTGCTAATGCATGAATATCTGTTGTTAAAGTCTTTATTTTCCCACTAATCTCAACATCTAATTCAGCGAGTTTATCTTTATTTACTTTGATACCTTCAAGTTCCATTTTGGCTAATACTGTAGCTAGTGGTAACTCGATTTCATTTAATAGTTTTGTTTGTTTGTTTTCTTCTACTTTTTCAAGTATGGTACTTTTCAACTCTCTTAAAGCAACAGCTTTATCAATCGCATATTTTTGATAGATTGTTTCTTCAGGAATTGAGTATCTTGCTCCTTTGGAATAGATTTCTTCTTGATAATTTACGCGATCATAATCTAGTTTTGATACAATTACTCTAAAGTCTTCTTTCGTGTTGGCTGGGTTTAATATATACATACCTAACAATAAATCAAAATCAACTCCATTAATATCGTAATAATCTTTGTTTAAGATGACTTTCATTTTCTTTAAATCGTGTACTGATTTCTTAACATATTCATCTGATAAGTACATTTGTAGATTTAATGAACTGTGAATGAATGAGTAGTCGATATAGAAATTACCTAATTCATTTGATATCGCAAACCCAAGTGGTTTTGCGAAATGATAATTTTCTCCAAATGATTCTAGGATAATCGATGAATCCGGTAATAACACTTCATCAATATCATACACATCTTTGATAATTTTATATTCGTTTTCTACTTTTGGTTTTGGTTCTGTTTTTCGGTTGAATCTTTTGATTAAAGAATGTAGTTCTAACTCCTTGAAAAATGCAAGCATTTCTTCTTCATTAATACCTTTGTATTCAACATCATTTAATGTAAATTCAAAAGGTACATCAGTTTTGATTGTTGCGATCTTTTTGCAAAGAATAGCATCTTCTGTATGCTCTCTGATTCGTTCTCCTAATTTCCCTTTGATTTCGTCTTTATGTTCTAGAACGTTTTCTAGTGTTTCATATTGAGTTAATAATTTAACTGCAGTCTTTTCTCCAACTCCAGGAATACCTGGTAAGTTATCTGATGCGTCACCCATTAGTCCTTTTAAATCTGTGATTTGGTTTGATTTTACTCCCATTGCTTCAAACAGAGTTGAAGGAGTGTAAGATATATAGTTTTGCATTCCTTTTTTCGAACTACGTAAGGATACTTTATCATTTACAAGTTGAAGTAAATCTTTGTCATTTGAGACGATTTCTATTTCATCAAAATCATTATAATATTGTACTGCATAAGTCCCAATAATATCATCAGCCTCAATCAGTTCAATTTCTCTTTGTTTTACACCTAAAACGTCTAATGATTTTTTGATTAGATCTATTTGTGATCTAAACTCATCTGGCATTGGCTTTCTTCCACCTTTATAGTCTTGAAAGAACTCGTGTCTAAATGTAGCTCCTGATTTATCAAACGCTACTAAGATGTGTGTAAATTCTTCATTTAAAAGAGAATTCATCATGCCAACGAATCCAAATACTGCGTTTGTATATTGTCCTTTTGAATTTTGCATTAAGTTTCCTGAATATGCTGTTCCATAGTAGGCTCTGAACATGATGTTTGAACCATCTACTAATAGTAATTTTTTCATTATTTTCCACCTCAATCACTTGTAAATATTGTAACATATAATTTATTAATTATATGAGTAAAGCATAAAAAAACACCTATTGTCTAGGTATTTTTATTTAGTTTTGGTTTTGCTTGTGGCCAGAACCTTGATGTAATATCTTTTTTCTTTGGCTTTAACAGGTATAATCTTTGGTTTGTTATAACACTTTCAAGGCCACCCAGTCCTTCTATATACTTTCCTACCTTTAAGTATGTAAGATTGTATTTCAGCTTTCTTGGTACATCTTTATAGTCAAGTCTTGTGTATAGTGCGGTTTTAACATTCTTGTTCTTTGCTTCTTTTAGTAACTCAGATAGGAAGTCTTCATGCCATTCTCCTCCTAGAAATAAAACTGTAGTAATTTGGTTGTTGTATTTCTCTAATAATTCATTAAAGAAATCAACTGATAGATTGTTTCCGTTTCCAGGGTCATGAAGAAAAGGACTATGGCATCCTTTACAAGGTCCTTTACATCCAGTTATAGAGAATACCAGGGTAATTTCACCTGGTATTTCGTTAAAAGTGATTGAATATTTATGATATCTCACGGTTATAGTGTCTGATACCTTCTTCTGTTTGTCTGCTTTTTGAGAATGATTTTACGCGTTTCAGATATCCAATGACTCTTGTTGCATAATCGATATCTTCACTTTCACATTTTGGGCATTTTGAATGTGTTGATTTGTCAACATGTCCACATGTGTTACAAATTGTATTTTTAACATTAACTGTCCAATAGTTTGTTTTATTGATTGCGGCTATTCTAAGTAGTTGCAAATATTGATCATAGTCTAAATGTTCATCTAAATTTAAATGAAGAGCACTTCCTCCATCTAAGTATTTCACATATCTTTCTCCATGCAGTATGAACTTATCAATCGCGTTTGTTTGATCTTCTTCTACTTTATAGAAATAACTGTTGTAGCAATCTCTTTGAACTTCTAAACCGTCTTCTCTGTCCCATCTTGCGTTTTTAACTCCAAGGTTTTCAGCTGGTACAAATTCTGTGTTATACATAATTCCATAAACATCTTTTGCCTTTTTATTTTCTTCAAAGATTGGTTGTAAAACACTGTTTACAAAATCATTATATTCTTTACTATCTCTAATAAGTATATTTTTTGATTCAGCAGCTTCTACAAGTCCGTTGATTCCAACTGTTAGAAATTGTTTTTTTAATGATATGAATCCTGCACTGTAGGCTGGAAGTAGTTTTGCTTTGTAATATGTATCGATGATTTCATAGTATGCTTTTTGATACTTATGGATTTTTTTTACTTCTTCTCTAATATCTAAGTTCTTTTGTATCATACGATTTATGTTCATAGTGATTACATTAATACTACCTGTACTAACACCACCAGCTCCTAATGAATAACTAAATGTATTATCTGTAAGCTCGTTACGTAACCTACAACAAGAAGCAAGGCTGTCAGCACTTTCTGACATATAGATAAACATACTTTGTCCTTCACTCAATTCTTTTGCTGCAATATGTTTGTATTCCTCATCGTAAACATCGTTATCTTTTGTAAGTAGTGCCATTGTTACAACTGGGAATGTTAAGATTGATTTTGTTCTTTCTTCATTAAACCATGATAAGAACTTTTGTTGTAATTTGTTAATTGAATCCCATTTTGGAGCTGTTCCATCAGGGAATCTAAAATCACCAAAGATTGAATCAAAATAGTGTTTATCAAATATACTGATATTCCAAAACACAGATTGATATCCTCTTGCAGCTGCAGGTTGATTGATTGAATATACTACTTGTTGGAAGTAACTTTCAATTCTTTTTCCTACAGTTTGTGCTCGTGGCCCTATTGTTGCCATATCATTGTATTTAGTGTAGTAATCATCTCCCCACTCTTTTTGAGCGAAGTAATCAAAATACATTAGAAACTCTACAGTAGCTATTGCTCCAGCAAACTGACTCGCTAGTGAGAAAACAAGGTTTACAAATGATCCACAAAATGCATCTATGTTTGTAGGTGCTTTTGATTCTCCACCAAGTTTAGTTAGCCCATCAAATAAGAATGGATACATATTAACACTAGCGCAATATGGCATTATCGATGTTTCATCATGGGTATAAATCTCATGCGTGTTTAGTTGTCTTATATATTCAGTAGCTAGTTCTTGATCGAATAACTCTGTTATTTTTTCTTTCATTAAGTTTCTATTGATCATAATACGATCAAATTTGTTTAACTCGTTGCTTAAAGTAGCTATATTTTTAGTAGATACATTTGCATTTGCATCATATTTTGATGCTGAAGCAGCGTTATCCTCTTCAATATAGTGGTTGATAAATTTCATTGATCTTTTTAATGATGTGTCCATAGACTATCCACTCCTTTATTTTTTATATAAAAATGTTATCCAAAAATACTGTATGGATAACATATAATTCTCCCTTGTTTTCCATACACCCTAGCCCCAGGGAATGTATATATGAGTATCTGGCTGTACAGTTACTGGGGTAGCTTCGGAGTTACACCGAATTCCTCATTTATAGTTAATATTGTATCACTTTGGTTCACTCGTGTAAAAGGAAAATAGTTGTAAATGGAATTCTTCTAAATTTGAATTTCACTTAAAAAGTAGTCAAAAAAAATAACACATAAAGATGTGCTATTTTTTTTGATTTTCAATATAGTCTATTATGTCTTTCACAGTTTTAATGTTTGTGGCTTCTGAATCTTCGATTTGAAGATCATATACTTCTTCCACTGCCATTATCAATTCCATTGCATCTAGCGAGTCTGCCCCTAAATCATCCGCTAGAATAGAATCGGTTTGAACCATATCTTCTTCTATCCCTAATTCCTCAGCAATTATCTCTTTGAGTTTTTGAAAAATCATGTCAATCTCCTTAGGTATTTATTGTGAATATTATATATTAAGATTCTTTAATAGTCAATTTAGAATTAAGGTTTCATATCTTAACTTTTTTGAATACTTATATCCGTTAGTACTCCGTAATGATCACTAGGTGTTAAACCCTTTGTTTCATTTACTCCAATTAGTGAAACGTTATTAATTTCAAGTTGATTTATTGTATTTAACATTATCCAATCAAATCGACATGGAACTTCACTCGTTTCTTCATCTCTCCATCGAGGATTATTTATGATATCTAGAGTGGGTAATGGTAGTTGATTTTTAGAGTGAGCATACCTTTGATGTATATCTAAAAAGTCACAGTTTATTAACTCATAATGAAGCTGTTCTTCTGGTACATCATTAAAATCACCTAGTAGTATCTCAGTGTCCAAAGAGTGTTCTTCTATCATGTCAAAATAACTATCTAATCCTAAAGTGCGATTACTTTTGTTTTCCCAATCGAAATGAACATTTGTAATAGAAATACCATCAATTACAACACGCATTAAAAACGAATTGTTTATTTCCATTTTATTAGTTAGTCTAATTTCTGTTTTAGATAATATCGCTAAACCATCAAAATACTCTCCATACTTAAAGTTTGAGTGAGTTAGGAGGTGTTTGTAAACCTCTTCAGATTTTACTTCTTGTAAGGCTAGGATATCGATATCTAGTCCGTTTAATTCATTTAACAATAACTTTAGTCTTTGATTAAAATTTTGTTCACTATTCCATATATTATAAGTACATATCTTCAATATAATCACCTTCTTTCTTATATTGTACTATATGTTTTTTAAATTAAAAGAGAGTTTTAGAAACTCTCTTTCAAAATAGGAAAATATCATAAATGAACTTTTATTATTATTTGCTCTTTAACTGGTGCGATTATATTTGTTTCTTGTTTTTCTCCATCAATAAAGATTCCTTTGTCTTCATTGTGAGATATATGTATCACGTACTCTGTGTTTCTATAAACACGTTTTAGAGTTATGTTGTTAAGTTCTTTTGGTAGTTTAGGATCTATTAGTAACCCATCAAACTCAGGTCTTATACCTAATATATACTGTGAGATTGCGACAAAGTTCCAAGCTGACGTTCCTGTTAACCATGAATTCTTTGCTTCTCCACTGTATGTTGCTTCTTTACCAGCGATCATTTGTGAATATACATAAGGTTCTGTTTTATGGATATCTTGGATGTCTTCTAAGTATGCTGGTGCAATCTTTTTATATAGTTCAAATGCATCTTCATTTCTATCTACAACTGTGTTTGCACACATTACCCATGGATTATTATGACAGAAGATTCCACCATTTTCTTTGTATCCTGGAATATATGAAGAAATTTCACCTAGTTTATAATCATATGATTTGTAAGCTGGGTAATTTAAGACCATTCCATACTTTGAATCTAATAGTTCTTTTGCGCTATCTAGTGCTTTTTGAGCGAAGTTGTTTTCTACCCCAATTCCTGCCATGATACACATTCCTTGAGGTTCTATAAAGATTTGTCCTTCTTGGTTTTCTATTGAACCTATTTTGTTTGATTCTGCATCATAAGCACGTAAGAACCAGTCAGGATCTGTCCCATGTTTCATCACAGATGAAGCCATTTTATCTATTATTTTTTGTTTGTTAGAAGCTTCCTCTTTTTTCCCTAACTTCTTCAACAATTCGATATATGGTTTTGCGCTATATATGAATAACCCTGCAATAAAGATAGATTCTGCAGTTAAGCCGTCTCCTTTATTTTGAACAGTTTGGAATGATTCCCCTGGTTCTTCACTAAAACAGTTTAAATTTAAACAGTCATTCCAGTCTGCTCTACCGATAAGTGGTAAGTTATGTGGACCTAAATTATCAGACACTTTTGTAAAACATTTGTCTAGGTGTTCTAATAATGTACCTGTTAGATTTTGATTTGATTCATATGGAATTACTTCATCTAATATATCGTAATCTCCTGTTTCTTTTACATAAGTTACTGTACTTAATATCAACCAGTTAGGATCATCATTAAATCCGCCACCTAGTCCCTCGTTTCCTTTTTTTGTAAGTGGTGAATATTGATGATATGCTCCACCGTCATATAGAAGTGTTGATGCTAAATCAAGGATTCTTTCTCTGGTTTTAATCTGATCCATATGCATGTATCCCAATAAATCTTGGTTTGAATCTCTGAATCCCATGCCTCGTCCTACTCCAGACTCGAAGTATGAAGCACTTCTTGAAAGGTTATATGTTGTAGCTGTCTGGTATTGATTCCATATATTAACCATTCGATCAAGTTTTGAATCATTTGATGTGATTTGGTATTTAGATAACATCTTCTCCCAATATTCACTTAATTCATTCAATAGTTCATCAACTTGTTCTTCGGTTTGAATTCTTTTTATCATTTCATGTGATTTTGATTTATTTAATGTTCCATCTTCTAGCCATTTCTCTTCTTTATCATTCTCAACATAACCAAGTGTATAAATAATTGTTTTCTTTTCATTTGGTTGTAGTGACACGTTTACTTGCGTTGCAGCGATTGGTTGCCAACCTTCTGCGATGCTATTTGATAACGTTTTGTTCTTTATTCCGATTGGATTTGATGTGTCGTTATACATTCCAATGAAGTTATCTCTTTGTGTATCAAAACTCTCTATATCTGTATTCACATGAAAGAAGGCATAGTGATTTCTTCTTTCTCTGTATTCTGTTAAGTGATAGATTGTATTGTTGTCAACTTCTACCTCTCCAATAGAATAGTTTCTTTGGAAGTTTGTCATATCATCATATGCGTCCCATAAACAAAATTCTATGTAATTGTATAGTGATAATTCTTTTACTTTATCTGATTTGTTCTCTAATGTTATTTTATGTACTTCGCCTTGGTATCCTTTTGGTACAAAAGCTAATTGTGTAGCTTCTATATCATTTTTAAGTGAAGTGATTTTCGTATATCCTAATCCTACACGGCAAACATATGAATCAACTTCTGTGTTAGTTGGTCTTACTCCAATATTCCATACTTCATTGTTTTCTTTGATGTAAAAATGTCTACCTTCATTATCGATAGGAACGTTGTTGTAACGATATCTCGTGATTCGTCTTTCCCTAGCATCTTTGAAGAAACTGTATCCTCCTGCTGTGTTTGAAAGTAACACAAAGTAATCGTCACTTCCTAAATAATTTATCCATGGATATGGAGTATATGGTGTATTGATTATAAATTCTTTGTTTTTGTCATCAAACGTACCGTATTTCATGGCGAACCTCTTTCTAGCCTTTTACACTACCTAGTGTAATACCTTTAATAATTTGTCTACTGAAGATGATAAAAACAATAATCATTGGGAATATTGATAAAACCATCAACATATATACTGGCCCTAAGTCGAATGTATCTGGACTAGAACTTTTCAGTAATGATATAACCATAGGTATGGTTTTTTTCTCTTGTGATTGAATAATTAAATTTGGGAAGAAGAAATTATTCCATGAAGCAACAAAACTAAATATAAACTGTATTGCTAGAGCTGGCTTAATTAAAGGTAACGCAACTCTATGGAATATTTTTAATTCTCCAGCGCCATCAACACGTGAAGCTTCTACTAACTCGAAATGTAATACACTGTCTAAGTATTGTTTTAAGAAGAAGAAAGTTGCTGGTGCTGCCATAGCTGGTAGGATCAATACATAGTAATTATCTATCCAGTTGATTGAGTAAAGTATTGTAATCAATCCAACACTTGCGATTTGTGTTGGAATCATCATTACAGCTACGATAAATGTAAATATAAAATTTCTTCCTTTAAACTTATATAAGTGAATCCCATATGCTGTTAACGCACTTACATATGTTGATAATACTGCTGTACAAGTTGCTATAAATAAACTATTCTTCATAGCTTGTATGATATCAAACGTCTCATTTGCTAGTAAAGCTTTGTAGTTTTCTCCAAAATAATTACCAAACCACATGCTAAATCCAGATTGGATTTCGAAGTGAGTTCTACTTGCATTAACTAGTAATGTGTAAAATATGAAGATTACAGATAACACAATCAATGTTAATACTGTATAAACAAATAATCTTTGTAATGTTAAATTAAGTTTTTGTGTTTTCATTAACCCTTCACTCCTTTATTCATTCTATTTTCTTTTAAATCTTTACGATAGAATAGGAAGAAGAATCCTAGTGATACTGCTGCAGTCATGACGAACAACACCGTTGAAGCAGCTCCTGCAAGTCCGTACTGTCTACTTGCTCCTAGTAATTGTGAAATATACATAATTACTGTCATTGATCCTTGCTCAGGACCACCTTGTCCACTTGTAAAGATTTGTGGAATATCAAACATTTGAACTCCACCAACTAGTGAAGTAACCATTACAAACAATAAAATAGGTCTTAATAATGGAAGCACTATTCTAAAGAATGTTTGAATACTATTTGCACCATCAACTTGTGCTGATTCAAATAGAGATTTATCAATTCCCATAATACCTGCCATAAGTAGTATTGTTGTATTACCAAACCACATCAAATAATTCATAAATGATATAAGTCCTCTTACTGACCAGTTGAAATCTACGAAACTAAACGTTTCTTCTAATAGCCCCAAATCAAATAGTAAATTTGTTACTGGACCATTGTTTGAAAACAGACGTAGAAATAACAGTGAAAAAGCTGATGCCATAACAAGATTCGGCATGTATATCAACGCTTTGTATAATCCTTGGAGTTTAATGTTTAGTCTAGTTGATGTGAACCAAATTGCCAATATCAGTGACACTACCATCTGTGGAACAAATCCAACAATCCAAATGATCATTGTATTCCCAAAATATTTAAAGAATTTTCCCTCTGTAAATATTCTTACATAGTTATCAAGTCCAGCGTAATTCGGACCAACTTTTATCAGGCCACCGAACTTATAAAAATATTCAAAGAAACTATAATAAAATGTAGATAGTAATGGTATCAGTGAAAATATAACATAGACGACAATAAATGGAATTACAAACCTTAACCCCCACTTATTATAATTTATTTTAGATCTTCTCTTTTTCATATATGTTCTCCTTTTATAACGTGTTGTAGGGGGATAATCCCCCCACAATTTGTTATATGTATTTATTTGTTGTTATAAAAATTTTTGTTAGTTAAATGGATCTGCTGGTACATCATCTAATGATAATTCAGGGTAAAGAGTTGTAACTTGCTCTTCAAATGCAGCCCAAGCTTCATCCCAAGTAATTGTTCCTAAGAAATAATCTTTGAAAGATGATTGTAATTTTTCATTTAAACCTTGATCATATGGTGAAATGTTTGACATATCGATTGTTGCAGCTGATTCATTGAATAATGCGATATGGTTTTGTCCACCTAAGAATGGAGATCCATAAGTATCATCATTAGCAATTGCATCCATAGCTGTTGTATGGTTCGTATAATCTTCTGTATCTAATGTGATATTAGTCATAATATTTTCATTAGCAGTCATCTTCATCATGATGTCTCTTACTAATGTTGGGTTGTCAGTACCATTTGCAGCTACTAACCAAGTTCCACCCCAGTAGAAACTAGCAGGACCTTCGATTACACGGTATTGACCAAATAATCCATTACCTAATTCTGCAGGTTGTGATGAGTCAGCTAATGATCCACCACTTAATACGAAGTTAATTCCCCATGTTGAGAAGAAATATCCAAATGCTGATCCATTAGGACCCATGTCATTGAACCATTCACCACTCCATAAGTTCGTTCCATTGTTGTATCCATTATCTGTATACATTTTTGTTTGTTTAATCCATTCAACGATTTGAGGATCTACAATGATTTGACCTTCATCGTTTACCCATGGTGCAGAAGTATTATTACTGAATGCACGGTATGCATCATCATAACCACTAATCATTGCGTAACCAGCTGTCTTCATATCTTCTGCAGCTGCGTTGAATTTTGTCCAGTTGTTTAATAATGCTTGCACTTCAACAGGATCTGAAGTTCCAAGAACTTCTTCTGCGATATCAGTACGATATGCGAATAAACCTGGAGTTGCTTGCCAAGATACAGCTCTTAATACACCTGAATCATCAGTAACGATGTCTTTTGTATATTGGTATTGTGAAGCTAACGTATGTTCAGGAATTCCTAATTCACCTAATACGTCCATAGCGAAATACTCATTCGCATACTTCTTAGCATAATCTGCTTCGATTAAGAACATATCTACTTTATCATCTGCTGCTGCATTTTCTTGATTTTGTAAGGCAATATCAAGTGCACTTTGATAACCGTTGTTATCATTAGCAACGATAATCCAGTTTACGATTGTTCCATCATCTAATAAATCTGTTCCATCTTCTAGTGTTTCTAAATATCCTGGATAATAGTTTCTAAAACGAGAAATAAACTCATCATTCCAAACTCTGATATTCAGAACAGCACCTTCTTCTTCTACTACATTAACAGGATTTGCATCTTCACTATCATCACTTCCACAAGCAACTAATGATAAACTTAATGCGAATGCTGCTAATAACATTAAAACTTTTTTCATTTCTTTTGTTTCCTCCTATGTTTTGTTTTTATTTATATCCTTAACTGTCTGCCCTTCTTGCAAACATCCTCGAATCATTACTGGCTTCTTAACAAACGATTTTGGTTTTTCGATTTGAGAAAGCAATCTTTGTACAGCTTCCTCTCCTATCTCAATACTATTTTGTTTGTAAGATGTTAATACTGGTCTTAAAATTCTACTTAAGAAAATTCCATCGTATCCAACGACACTAATGTCTTCAGGAATCTTAAGTCCATGTTTTTCAATTTCTGTAGCTCCACCCATATATGAATAATCATCAGGGTAGATGATACATGTAGGCTTGTCATCTAACTCTAAAATCTCTCTTGTCATTAATCCTGCTTTTTGCGGATAATGATACAAAGCTTCTTTAATATATCTTTTATCTACATCTATACCTAGTTCTTCACAAGTATTGTAAAAAGATCCTAAGCGATGACTAGTTACTGTAGTGTCTTCACCGTGTATAAAGGCAATTTTTCTATGACCTTTAGAATGAACATATCTTACAATAGCCGCTAAACCATCCTCATTATCACTAAGCACTGCAGATCTATTATTAAATATATGATCAATAGTCACTACAGGTATTTGTGATTTCACCAATTCAATAATTTCAGGGTCATTAAAATCAGCTGTAACTATGATAACTCCATCACACCTTCTATAGCGTGCATGATTCAAAAACGATACTGTACTTTCTCCCATATTATTTGATACGAAAGTAAAGTCATATCCGTTTCTCTTTAACTCATCTCTTATGCTATTCAACATAATAGAGAAGTAATCATGACCTAACCCAGCTCTTGTTTTGTCTTCAAATACTACTCCTATATTATAAGAACGATTTGTTTTTAAGATTCTTGCTGATGAATTAGCTACGTATCCTAATTCATTTGCACATCTTATAATCTGATCTTGCATCTCTTCACTGATTTCATGACTATGTCTTAAGGCCTTACTAACAGTCCCAACAGACACTCCCATCTTTTCGGCAATATCTTTTAATTTTACCATTTTACTATCACCATCATTTCCACGCAAACGATTGCGTATGTAATTACGAACTTATAGTATCAAACGTTTTTTTTAGTGTCAACACCTATTTTTTTGAAAATGTAACCGCTTTTTTCATCAAATATGCCGTAAGACGCACCAATAAACGAAAAACAGTGTCAAGCCCTACGATATCGTTTGCGTATTTTCGTAACTTTTGCGTTATGTTGCGTTTAAAATTGCGTAAAAAAAAAGGACTATTATTTATAGTCCTATTTATTTTATTCTATTCCACTAGGTACTTGATCATCTTTGATTAAAGATTTATATACTTTGTATCCACCATATCCTAGACCAGCTGATACTAATAAGATTCCTGCGATTAATAAGATTAACCCTACAGGTGATCTTTGTCCATATGTAAACTCTAAAGTAGTCTCTTCACTATCATCAAATTCCCATGTAAGTGTATTTCTTTTTACTTCATCAGCATTATTGCTTTTTTCATTTGGAACTTTAATTGTAATTGTGTATTCTACAGTAGATTCCATTCCTTCAGTTGATTCTTCACCTTCAGGATAAACAATCTCAACACTTACAGTTTCATCATCATTTTCTGTATATGTAAGAACAATGTCATCATCCGCCAGTAATTGTGCAAGATCATCTAAATCTTCAAACTCATAAGTTAAAGTAAATCCTTTTTTCCCATCTTCATCGTACTCTTCAACTTGTAAACCTTCATTTTCTTCCTCTAACTCATCCATTGATTCTGATAGAAAACCTTCAACAGTATCAAACATCTCATCATCAAGTGCAACTGTATAAATAATTTCTCCTGAGTTATTATTCTCAATTTCAATCTCTTGATCTATGTATACTGTACACCCGCTTAACATAACTAATAACATGGTTAAAACTAATATTTGTATCTTTCTCATCTTTTCACTCTCCTCAATGAACATTATAGCATAAATACGTATTTTTATGTATGTTTATTTCATATTTACTGTCATTTTTTCAGCCTGTTTACTATGTTTTCTCAAATAAAAAGACATATCTTAAAAATCTCATAAAATATGTCTTAATTATAATAAAAACACTAATTCTTTTAATGAAATATTATTTTCTATATATCTCAAAATCCACTGATTTAAGTCTTTCTTGAATTATATTAAATGCATGTTCAGCATTATCTACACCAATGAATAGTCTGTTGTTATTATGAGCAACAGCTAATGTACCTCCTGATCCTGCAAAGCAATCTAGTACATAACTCGATTCATTAGAAGACTGTAAGATTATTCTTTCTAACATTTGATTGTTTTTTTCGGTTGGATACTTTGGTAATTGAGGATCTTTATACACCCATACATCTTGTATTTTTTTACCTTGGTGTTCATCAGCAAACTTCTTCTTTCTTGGATTACCTGTTTTAGACCACTCGATTAATCCTTGTTTGTCCCACTCCTCAAAATGAGAAGGGTCTGTTCTCCAATGCCTACCTTTTGGTGGATCCATATCTCTCCATTTAGAGCCTGTTACTCCACTTGATTCTCCTGGTGCATGAAGAGGGATTGTTGTATATCTTCTACCATCTTTATCAACTTTTTTAAACGCTTTTTCTATTTCATCAGTTGATAATGGTTCTTTTATTTCATTCCAAATTGGATTGCTTGTTTTACTATATACTAATATCATATCTCTTTGATTTCCATATGCTTTTCTTGAGAAGTTCTTGGGATTACATTTGATCCTTGAAATATCATTCATAAAGTTATTTTTCCCAAATATCTCATCAAGCAATAACTTAATATAGTGACCATTCTTAATATCAATATGCATATATAGTGTTCCTTGTTCTGATAGTATTCCATGTAGTAATACTAATCTCTCATACATAAAAGATAAATAACCATCTAAAGAAAATTTATCATTGTAAGAAACAGAATCTTCTTTTGATCTTGATATAGTCGATGTTCTATCTTCTGAATGAGTAAAAACATTATTCGTACCAAATGGTGGATCAATATAAATTAAGTCTATCTTACCTTTTAGCTCACTATGATAGAGATTCGCTAAGGCATTGATATTCTCATCATAAAAGAATATTGATTTTTTGGTATCTAAAAAATGGAATTTTGTTTGTTCCAAGTTTAATATATCTTCTCTTGTTCTCTTTCCTTTAAACATTAATTCCATAATAATACTCCATTCTATCTTAAACTATATAGGTAATCTTTTAACAATAACGCAGAAACTATAACATCTTGATTGCTTCTACTTTTTATTCCTTTATGCATTTTTGTCTCTCCTTTAATATAGAGAACTCCATCTAAAATTGCAATACTTGTTCCATTTATCTTTTGCGACAATGTACTCATAGCATCTTCAAATTGAGCGTTTTGATGACCACCGGTATCTGATAGAAACTTTGCCTCTGCAATGACATATTTTCCATTAACTCTGGCAACTAAATCTAGTCCTTTTCCGTGAGTATAACCTAGATTTTTTATCGCGAACTTTTTTAATTCTTCATCACTTGCATCTAGAATAGCATCATCGTTTGTAGATTCAAACTTTTTTGGTTTATAGATGGGTAAACCTAAGACGCCAGACTTTACCCAATTTTTAAATAAAGGTCCAATTTGCCTATTGGTTTCTTTCGGTTCTGTGCATTTCTCTTTTATTTCAACTAATCCCATATTGTATAGCTGTTTGCATATTCTATAAATAGTTTCTGGATTGTAAGTTATTGATCCATCATCTTTACGTAAATGTGCTATATAGGAGTCTTTTATTGGAAACAAATCAAACTTTAAAAGCGCTCTAATTAATCCATTATTATTTTTGCTATTAAATGCTATAACAACTTCATTCCAAATAATAGGATCTAACACTCTTCTAGGATTTGGACTAATCGGATAAACACTATATAACATATCCAAATAATTTTGCCTGTTTGCTAGTTCAATACTTCGTCTTGTCCATTCATTCATAGGCTCAACTCCTTAGAAAACATTATACCATAAAAAACTTGTTTATTTGATATTTACTTGTTGTAAAATTTCTCCTGAAAGCTTTTTAAACTGTTTACGATTAAATCATTTAAGTTAAAAGTATATGCGTTACTAAGTTTGTAGAAGAATGTGTAAATGTATAGTCTTTCTTGAAAGTGCTCAAAATCAAATAATTCAGGATATATACTCATGAATATAGGGATGATTTCAAGATAATCCATCTCGTCTACAAACGGTTCAGTTTTTTCAGATGCAAATTTTGTTGGGGAAAACACCATTTGTGACAATATCAGCATTTCATAATCTATTGAAGTGTACTGAATTCGATCAAAATCGATCAGATATAGTTTCTCACCATCATAGATAAAATTATCAAAGTGTGCATCATTATATACGAGTCCTAACTTTTGTTCTTTAAATACTATTTTTACTCTTTTATCTAGGTATGATTCTAAGTACTTTGAATCGTATCCTTTTTCTTTTAATATTTTAATGTTATTTTGAAATGCTTTTGTCCAAAGTTTTATACTGTTATCTCGTATGTACTTTGGATGTAGAAAATCATATTTATTTATCTTATTAAATTGTTTCAACATCTTTGCTATCTCTACTGTGAAATACGTTCTATCATCCCTTGAAAGTGTATGCCATATATCATATAAGGAATCACCCATAATCTTTTCTATAATTAAATATGCCGTGTTTTCAAATACACCACTTGATATATATTTTGGTATAAAACTCAGACTGATGTTTTTGTAGAAAGCTATTTCATTTTCAAACTTTGCTTTATTACCTGTCTCTTCTAATATCTTGATTACATATAAATCATCAATAAAATAAACAAGATTTGAAAAACCTACTTCGGATTTCTTGATCTCGTTACATTTTATCTTTTCCTTTGTTAGTATACTATAAAGTAATTCATTCATAACATCACCCTTTTTTATTATACTTTAATTATACGCAAAATGAAATAATCATATCTTTAAAACAACTCTGGAAACTTTGCCTTTAAAAATACAATGTAATTATGATTTTGATCTTGCGTTAATGAGAAATGTTGAATTGATTCCTTTATCATATCTATCCTATGTTTTTTTACATTGCCCGTTAAAGAATGATACCAGTTAATATCAATTATGCCTTCCTTTTCATATTGAATAAATAGTTCATAGAGATCTATAATCTCAGTTTGCTTAACAACTCCTACTTCTTCCTCAGTAACAGCTGCACAAAATATGTTTGTTGGATTTGATAGTATCATTGGCTCTTCAACTTCATAAAGAACACCTGATTTTCCTTTATAAGTTTCTTCTATTGCACCTTCATAGTATTCCTCTAATTGAAGCTTGCCATTTTTAAACCCGTAACTATACCAAGGATGAAACTTCTTTGGTTTATCAAGATTATTCTTTTCATAAAATGATTCAATAGCATTCACTGTATACATCAAAGCTACTTCTTTTTTTGTGGTTAGATAAACATATTCTTTATCGTGAATAGAAACACTTGGATGTAGTTGTTTTAAGTTTTTTATTTTGCTACCATGATAATATTTAATCGATTTATTATCATGGATCAACTGTTTGATTTTCAAGAAGCATTTACCTATGAGTTTCACATCCATATAATCACTTAATCTTATTACATCTTTAACTTTGAATGAATCAAGATACTGCCTTTGTAATATCTTCAAATCATTATGCAATTCATTCCAACACATCAGACTAGAAATATCCAGGTAGTTCAGTAATAACGCTTTGAATAGTTTATCTCTTGAATCAATCCTTTTTTCTATGTCGTAAGAATTATTAACATATTCTTTTAACGCAACCATATAAGAGTTTAAAACAGAAAGACTATTGTTAAAAATTGATTTCTTATTTAATACAATAAACTTTGTATCTCTTTCTAAATATCCATATTGTACAACATCAGCTAATTTCTCGAACAATTCATCATATGTTAATGAAATACGAGTTAACCTATTATCATCATTTCTTCTCATATTAGTAAAATGGAATTGACTATCTCGAAATTCTTCAAAAATGGTCGCATGCCATTCTTCATTACTGTATAGTTTCAATGATACAATTTTTCTATACTTTGTTTTTCTTAGTTCTTTAATTAAATTATGTTTTCTTTCCTCCAATGACCCTGTTGTATATTTCTTTTCCTTAAATGAGAGAATATATTGCTTCAGGTAATCATTTAAAACATCTGCTTCTTGAATACTATATCCTGAATGATATACATTATCCTTAAAACTGAAAATATAAGGTATATAAGAGTCTTTTATTATATCTCTATCTTCTATATCGATATCAAAATCCTCTAGTAAGTTTGCCAATGCTGTAAAAAAACAAGAATTGTTAAACGTCATAAACTTCAAAATATCATCTCCTTCTCCTTATAATTGTAACTGAATTATAACTGACATAGTAGACTATACTTAATGGTGGAAATATGCTATAATATTCATGTAAAGAAAACAGCTACCAATTGGTAGCTGTTTTTTTCATTTTATTCATTTAATTAACACTAGAGATGGATTGTCACCCATCCCAAGTAATCAGCATAAAACCATTATTCAGTCACCACTTAAAAGATAGCTAATCCTTTAATATTTGTGGGTTTTCACACTTGTCTAAGGCTGACCCTATTAGATGGTAATCTCAAAAACATTTACCTTAGGTTTTTCGACAAGATCTTCACACAGAAGTATTATAGTTACATTATTTTTTAGTAACATCAACCTATACTTGATTTGGCTGCATTGCTCCCAGTCTGCCACGACTTCGAAGATACGCAAGCTACTTTGTGAAGTACTTTATGGTATATACTAATTAGTTCCACTTGATATCACTCCCAAATACGTTTTGGTTCAGAGGGTGTTCCAACCCTGGGTATCAATACCTTATACTCGCCATATGTATTATTCGGTCATAGTGTTAACTAAATGAATAGAATGATATATGTATTATAGTACACTTCATTATACTTGTGTAGGAAGCCTCACTTCAAAGCAGAAAAAAAGTAGATTAATGAAACAATCTACCAATTTCCACATTTAGTTTGTTTGCGATTTCTATCAAATGAATTGTTTTAGGCAATGTTTCTCCACCTTCCCAAGCTCTTATACTTCTTGGTGATACATCCATTAAATACGCAAAGTCTTCTTGAGTCAAGCCATTCTCTTTTCGAAAATAAGCAATTCTCAGTCCTAAATTTTCAGTTGAATTATACACATTATTCATAGTTACTCCTCCAAATTTTAAATTAAAAATCTCGATATTTACCATTAACAAAAAAGTATTCTATATCCCTTTGATAATTCAACTACTTGTAGTTTAACATATAATAATTATTTTGTGTAGGAAGTTAGACTTCCTACACATTTTGCCTTTTCGTAGATTGTACTTATAATGCTTAGTAGTTCACCATTAACTATATGCTGTTTGATTAACTGTATATCATTTATATGAATCAAGTAATAATAGATATCTTCTATATCCCAAATATTAAAATCTTTATGGGCTATATTGTACTTATTTTCTATATTTTGGAAAGTGTATATAGAATAAGTGTATGTTTCTAAGATACTCAATGATTTGTTTATATTTTTTGATAATATATCTATTTGAAATGATTCATATAAATGTGAATCTAGAAAGATAACTCCATATTTTGATTCTTCAATTCTTGGTTTGAATAAACCCTTTAAATAAGCTTGGTATATTGCTTTTAGTTTATCGATATAAGTGTTTAGAAGAACATCTACCATTTGATAGTCAATTATGCCTGGTTTACTGATAGAAATCATACTTTTCTATATCATTTAGCATTGATTCAAATTCAGTGTTATTGGCAAATCCAAATGGCGTATTGAGATACCTTCCATATAACACCTTGTAATCATTACCTTGATATAACACAGCATTTGTAGTTCCATTTTCTTTTTTGTATGTCTTTAAAGTTTTGTATTTGTTAGATAGTAATTCACGCTCTACAATTTTCTTTTCTAGTGAGATGATTACTAAATCAGGTTTCAATATATCTATGAACTCCATAAACAGATCGATTCTTTTCAGCTCATCTGGAAGATCTTTATCTATCAAATGAAGATTTCTCCAAATAGGATTTGTAGCTAGTGCTGAATACATATCAATATGTAAACTGGAGTTATGATATGTTTTATTATTATAACTTGTGTCAATACGATTAAGAATTTCTTCATACTTTTTAAATAAACTATCTTTATGCCAGTTCAAATTTTTAATAAAGTATTTGTCATAAATGTCAGAGACCTCATTATAAAGTTCTTGATTGAAATATTCCTTTCCACTGAAATAGGCAATTTTATCGTAATCATCAAATTGTCTATTTTTTCTTATGAATGCATCATAATGTGGATTTAATGATACAGTGATAACTTTTAGATTTGAATTATTGTACTTTTCGATATCTCCATGCCAGATTAATGGGATTGCGTTTTCTGGTATTATATGAGTGTTTTCTTTTTTGTAGTCTTTCCAATACAGATAGTCCTCCCAGTATTTTTTACAGATTGAAACCAAATCTTCTCTTTTCATAATATTTCTCCCTTCATATTGAATATTGGCAAACAAAAAACCAAAAAATCTATCATCTTGAATCAAAATCTTGTGGTTTTTATTGTGTGAATTATTCTAATTGTTATTGAGGCAAAAAAATGTACCTCGATTTCAAGATACATCTTATTATATCATAGTTTGGTGTTTTTTTCAACTATAGCCTTTACTCCATTAAATCAATAAACAATTCTACTAAGTCTGTATCAAACTGTTTTCCTGCACATCTTCTTAGTTCCTGGAATGCTTCTTCCTTACTCATAGGTGTTTTATAAAGACGTTCGTTTACCATTGCATCGTATGCATCACAAATACTAATTATTTTTGAGATGTAAGGAATTTTATCATCTTTTAGTTTGTTAGGGTACCCTAACCCATCAGGTCTTTCATGATGGCAAAGAATGATTTTTGCGATATCTTTGAACTCTTGGACACTACTTAGAATACGATAACCAATTTCTGTATGTTTTTTTACTTCATCATATTCATCATCAGTTAGTAATGTATCTTTGGTTAAGATACGTTTATCAATAATGATTTTTCCTACATCGTGAAGTAAAGCGGCTGTTTCAGTTTGTTTGATTTTATTTTGTGATAGTCCTGCGGCTTTGGCTAGCATCTTACTATAAACTGATACGTTTTGAGAATGTTGCTCACTTTGTTGATCTTTTTCAAATAATGTAGTGAGTACCGCATCAACGGTTTTCCTTCGAATGGAAGGTTTCTCGTATATCTTTTGTTTATACATCATATCTTCAGCTTCTTTTCTTGTATCCGCTAGCGTTTTATGAATGTTATCTTTTGTTGCATATCCTAATGAGATACTAAGTCCCATTTTTTGATATTCCATACTTTTACATTTTTCTTGAATTCTAGCGACTACTGTTTTAGCATTCTTGAAACTTGTATTTTCCAAGATCATTAGAAACTCATCTCCGCTTAACCTTGATATTAGTTCATGACCTCGAAGTGATGACTCTAAAATTTCTGCGGTTTTTTTAATTAAGTCATCTCCATGTTCATGACCAAACGAATCATTAATAAACTTTAGACCGTTGATGTCACCCATGATTATCGTGATAGGTAATTGCCTACTTTTTTCTAATCTGATAATTTGTTCTTCGATAAATCTTCTATTATATAATCCAGTTAGTGTATCCTTATAGCTTAAATGTTTTAGATTTTTCTCCAAATGTTTTCGTGAATCAATATTTGTTATAAAACCTTCAATCGCAACACATTGATTTTCATCATCATAGATACCGATACCTTGCTCCCAAATCCAAATAGATTCGGCATTACTATTTTGTATTTGATATTCACCAACATATCTCTCATTTTTATCAAGTGCGCGATCCCAGTTGATTCTCACATCTTCTCTAAACTCTTCTTTTATGATTTCTTGAAATGAAATATCTTTGTTTTCAATCACTTGATCTTTCTTATATCCCGTTAATACTTCAAAACCATCTGACAAATATTTCATTGTCCAAAACTCATCATTTAAACAGCGATATGCAAAACCCGGAAGATTACTAAGTAGTGATGTTTTACTTCTTTCACTCTCAATTAGTTGTTTGTTTCGATGATCACTTACAACACTTAGCATTCCACTAACAACAAGTACATTCGCCAAACCTACTATAGCGACATTTAAGGGGTCCCTTTGAAAACTTAGAAACTCGTTTGTAGTCTCTTTAAAAAACATTAACCCAACAACTCTAAGCAACATTGTTATAACGATTAATGTCAGTGTTGTCGACATCAACTCATTTATTGTTCTATCTTTATTCTTATTTTTGTAATCAATAATTGAAAATATCGCATAACTTAGTAAAATCATAACTGTAAAGTTATATATGTACACTCTAGCCATAACATTAAAATATATATACGTAAAATATAGAAATAGTATCGTGTGTATAGCTAGTACGATAATATAGAAATAACTTTTATTTGGGTACTCAAAAATCTTACGGACACCAAATACTAAGAATATATTACCTATTACTAATAAAGTATTTGCTATAATAATGCTTGTAAAAGTACCTAAATCTGCTCTAAATAAAATCATTAATGAACCAATTGTTGAAAGCAAGAAGAATAGTAAAAAGTTAAAATACAGTTTATTTTTATGTTCTATAAAGTAATAAAAAAGCGCCATGAAAACGAACCCGATTATGAAGCATATCGAGTAAATCAATAACGCTGCTTGCATACTTAGTTCAATCATGACATCACCTCACTGTTATAATTATATCATACTGCATAAAAAAGGAGAAATTCATTCTCCTTTTTTATGTGTTACCTATATATTTATATTTTCTCTTACTCCAACTAATTTATATATATTATGTGAATCTGTTTTTGAGATACACCATTCTTTTGCTTCTATTATTGCCTCTTCCAATGAATTTGATTCAAAAGTTTCATTAAAAGTCATTTGTGATGTTACTCCATAATCATCTAATATATGAATTCTTTCTATCAATGCTTTAAAACGAATTAAAGTTGCATCTGGTTTAACAATTGTAACTCCATTATTGTATACACACCACCTTGCATCTTCATGTGTAATTTCATGATTGAATGTTACTTTTCTAAGGTTTGTACAATTTTCAAATACTTTGCCTTTAATTTGCTTAATTGTATTTGGAAATATCACTTCTTTCAGTTTTATAGATTGTGAAAGTGCTCTTGGTTGCATATCAATAATTGGTACATCATTAATTATGCTAGGAACTGTAGTTTGTATTTTAATGTTTGATTCATTATATCCTACAATCCTTCCAATGTTTTTACTGAAAAGGATATACTTAATTCCATCTTGTTCAATGAAATCAAAAGGGTCGATAATATAATGTTGTTCTCCATCAATATTGTTTTTAAGACTTGTTTCTAAATGATCTTTTATATAGATGATTACATCTTTCTCATTTGTAATAATTTTTTCTTCTAGCTTTACCTTATTATTTTGAATAACAAGTGTTCTTAGATTTTCATTATAGGCAAAGGCCATATCTTCAACAATGGAAACCTTTGGTCCAATTTCGATATAATTCAAATCAGTTCCATAAAAAGCAGATGGTCCAATTCTTTCAATGTTTTCTGTGAAATCATAATGCCTCAACTTTGTGCACATATAAAAAGATGAGTTTGATATTATTTTTACTTGATTAAATACTTCAACTTCCTTTAGTGACAGATTATTAAAGAACATGTTTTCAGGTATTACTACCAAAGAACCTGGTAATCTAACATACTCCAATCTAATACAATCAAAACAAATATCATCTTTTAATACAATATGATCTCTTCGTCTATGATCAAAGTGCAATTGTTTTACACTAGAACCCTTAAATGCTTTCTCATGGACTAATTTGACAGTTATAGGTATTGATACCCAATCTAAGTATTTACAGTCTAAAAAAGCTTCTACATCTATTTCATCAACTGTATAAGTTCTATCTTGATACGTAATATTACTTGGGATATCTAGGTCTATGATTTCTTTGATGTCATTGCCAACTATTTTAGCACTTTTATCTTCTTTTAATTGATAAAAAATATCATCAATTAATACTTCATTTTCTTTATATAATCTTTCTCTCATTGTTTCTCCCTTTACTTAAGATGTATATCAAGTACATCATTCGAAGCTGTAGATTCTAATACATCATTTAAATTCCCTCTAACTGGTTTGTCATTGTTGTAAAAACATATACCAGATGAATATGTATTGACACTCTTATTACTTGATAATAACTTGTTCCAAGCATTTTCCCAAATAGTTTTTGTGTCTGCAGTATGAGGGTGTTGTAATACTACATTGACATCATTTCTTTCTATTCTTCTTCTGTATTCTTTATTGATTATTGACTTATCAGTAACAATTGAATCATCCTTGTATTTCCCAATTGCACGAGGACTATAAACATTTAAGTCATGACATCCCAAAACTGCAATTGTATCATCTTTATATCTAAGAATGTGTGTCCCCAGATCTTTTACACGAATCAAATGTTTCTTCTCTGCTTCTGTTGGATAAGATTTTCCTGTCCAATTAAATACTAACTTTACATTATTATGATATATAAAAGCAACCAACTCAACAGTATCTCCATAATCATTACTTCCGTCAACACCAATACTTAACACTTCACAAAATTGGAATATATCCGTGTTTAAGTTTAATAAAAATTCTAAAACCCTGTTTTGAGCCTCTTTCTTTAAATTATCTATTATATTAATATAACTATCATTTTTTAATGAGATGTGGTTGTTATACTTTTTAAACTTAAATGTTAGAAATCCACCAGGCATCATTAAATATCTTACTTTTAACTCATTTTTCAAACTACATAGATAAGTCTTTAAATTATCTACATTAGCTAGCTCATCACGAGAATAGGTAACTATTCTAGCAACTTTATATTTCTCTTGATTATTTTCAATCGTTTGACATTTAAAGTTGAGCCTTCTCAATAAATCTTCGTGCACTTCAGGATAAAACCCCTTAATAATATCTTCAAAATCCTTAACAATACCATAATTTATCCAATCAAAATCATTATATTTTAATCTAATTATTTTATATCCGTTTTCCACTGCCATAACATCTCTTATTGAGTCATAATATGCTCTTTGTTCATCACGATATACTGGACTATTATCTTTCGCATTTGTAAGTTTTGATGTAAGTTTCCACTTTTTGATATCAAATCCAAACTTGTACTCACTTGGATAGAAGTCAAACGTTAGAGATCTTGGTAATGTAAAATGCTGTTTTTCATCAAACTCAATAATTACTTTTGCCTTTTCATAGACGTAATCAAACTTAAGGAACTGCTTTTTTGAAACGAAAGTATGTCCTCTATATTTAACAAGTGCATCTTTTATTGAAACAAGAATATCATTATCAGGAAAGTTGGAACTCCATTCAAACGATTTTTCTTTTTGTGCATTTTCTTGAAAGTAATCATTCATAATTTCTTCTAATGCAACTTTTTGAAGATAGTCTTTACTTGTATACTTTCTTTTTTCTTTTACACTTTTAGATATTGGTTCTTCTAACTTCTTCTTTACAGGTAGAACACTCACCTTTTTTTTCAGCTTCGTTGTATATAGCATCTCAAATCCTCGCTCTTCGAAAAAGCGTATAGTAGGTTGCCCACCTGAATAATCTTCTTTTGAAACTCTTATACCAGTTGCAACTTCGTAAGCCATTCCTCTTATATGCTTTGCAGGTAACTTATGACCGTTATATACCAAAAATGTACTTCTAGACATGGGTGCAATTATCTTCTCACTAAAATACTTCTCAATTGCAATTTCAACATGTTCTTTTTTTACTACATCCCAATCTTTTTTCTTTAGCATGATTATCCTCCTATAGATAATTGATTATATTTCTGACAAACAAAACAGATTTGAAAGTTTTGGATTAACTTTAACATAATCGATTTTTCAGCTATTTACCTTATACTTAACAAAGAGTCCTCTTTACTTATAAAAATTTTAACTCCAAACTCAGCAATAACATAATTTAAGGTAGTGTCCATTCTTTTCTATGAATATCTAATATTCTTGAAATATGTGGTCTATCGAACCTCTAAAACTGCACGTTCATCAATAATATGCTTGATATCTTTTTGTTGGTATTTACTGTTGATTTTCAAATAAGGATCTTGCGCATTTTCTGTTTTTAAATTCCAATATTCTCTTTCAGATATTTGTTTCACTTCAAGTATTGCATCTTTATGATCGTGTTTAACTCTTGGTAAATCACGAGCAATTTTTGCTGCTTCTTTTTTTGATTCAGCAATGACTGGAAAATGGATTGGCATATATCTATGCCTACCTACATGTCCGCACTTGCATAATACTGAATACATATATTTCCCATCTTCTGTTTCGAAGGTATCATCATCAATGATTTCTTCGTCATTGAGACTATGATTAATAATTTTTGCTTTACATACAATACCAAACTTGAAGTTACTATACATTTCAATTGTTTGGTCTTCAGTCCATTTATCAAATGCACCCGCTTCTATCGCGACAATATGTTCAGGTATTACGATATGTTTTATACTGGTGCATCCTTTAAAAGCATACTTCTTAATGACACCTACTTCTTCTGGAATTGTAAATGATTTTAAAGATGAACAATCCATAAAACATTTTTCTGGAATTACTACTAATTGTGAATCACCAAATATCTTAACTTGTTCAAGATTTTCGCAACCTTCAAATGCTGATTTATCTATTTTTCTAAGGTTAGGATGTATTGTTAATTTTGAGATTTTCGTATTGTCTTTAAATGCATTTTTCGATATATGAACAACACTTTTTGGTATTTCTATTTTTCGATCATATTTCTTAAAATGATTTTGATAATCTTCAATTACATATAACTCATTTGAATTCATAATATAACCCCCTACAATTGCTTTGAATAAAAAATGAGCACATTTTGAAATGTGCTCATTCCCTCACATATTCTGTTTTTATTATACTTTATTTACTGGTAAATGTAAATTTTAGCTAATGCTTATTTATGTGATTTTTAATTACGTCATTGTTAATAAATTGCTTTAGGTTTAATAATGTTGCTTTTAATTGAACCCATTTACTATCCAAGTTTAATTCTACATTCAAGTATTCTTGATTAAAATGAAACACTGTTTCAAAGTAATTTGTATTAAACTTTATTCTTGATGAAATAACACCTATTGATTCCATATGATTCAAGAAGTATTGAACTTCTTCTTCATTATCAAGATCATAAGTTAATTCATCATATACTACTTCCCCAATTTTTAGATTATGTACTATATACATATATCCGTCATAATTATTGTAGATTCTCATTGTTTTCTCCTTTCACACCTTTTGGTATGTTAGGACTGGTCTAAAAAAAATAAAAACACTCTTATTATGGTTAACCTAATAAGAGCAAAATAAAAGTTCCTATCTTTCTGGATTTAGCACCTTGCCTTAATGGTAGGTTGCTGTGTGATCTATGAGCCAGTCTCTAGCACACTCTTTATAGGTATACTTATTATAACATACTTTACTTCCTATTATCCATGTTACATAAAAGTACTTAGAAAATACTTTTGTATTATTTTAGCTACCTCCACTTCTTCTTCAAATGAAGCCTTTTTCCATATTGATTTATCATCAATTTTAATAGATAGTTTATTTGCTGCTTCTGTCATTGTTTTACACAATGTTGGTAAAACCCTATTGGTAGTTAAGTCATACATTTCGTAGTTGTTCTTTTTGAAAGATCTGTTTAAAACTCCTTTTATTTCTCCATCCTCTTTATACACATACGTAGTTCCTTGCAATCCAAACTCTTCTTTGCAACTCCTACATCTATACTTTGATGACATAGGTGATATAATACAACCTCCAAGTTCTAATTCTTCATTCATATCGATTGCATATCCATAAGTGATAACTCTTACATCTTCACTTCCACAATGATTGCACTTTTTCATTTAACCACTCCTTTTCTATCTATATTATATGGTAACTTAAAACAAAAAAGGTCGCCTTTAAGGCGACACTTTTAATTTATATAATAACTCCAGATGTTCTGTTTTTACCTTGTTCTTTTGCGTTATACATTTGCTCATCAGATTTCTTTATAATTTCAGTTAATGAAAGTTCTTTAATATATTTCGTAGTTGTAAATCCAATACTTACTGTTAATTGCTTATTTTCAAGATTTTTGTAATCTAGTGTTGAAATTAGATTATGGATTTCTTTTGCTTTCTGCTCTGCACCTTCATAATTACAATCATAGAAAACAATTACAAACTCTTCTCCACCATGTCTTGAAACGATATCTAATGGTCTTCTACACGAAGAGTGTAGAATCTTTGACATAGCAATTAAAATCTCATCACCGTGTGAATGTCCAAAAGCATCATTAAAGTCTTTAAAATCGTCAATATCAATCAAGAAAGTTGATATTTCTTTTTTATCTCTTCTAGCTTGAAGCCAGATTGTTTCAAATCTATGAATCAAACTTCGTCTATTTGGTAAGTTTGTGAGTGGATCATAATCAGCTAGTTGTTCTAATTCTAATCTTTTCTCTTCTAATTCTTTAAAAATCAATGAATAAGGATCTCTTAATCCTTCTTGAATGATTAATAAATATACAAAGATGAACGAAATCACTTTAAAATAATGTCCAAACAAATTAGATATCCCATAATTAGATATATAGAACGTAAATAATAACTCAGATATGATTGTCGATATTAAAACAATATTTAGATATACATACTGTTTCTTACTATAGTCCTTTTTATTCTTCCAGATAAATACCATAGTAGTAATTAATATTCCAGATATAATATATTCAGATATTTTTTTAAATGGTGTTAATCCTACTCCCTCAATATAGCAATCAGGAAATATTTGAAAAACTAATATAGTTGATAAAATTACAACAGTCACAATTGTATTTATAACATAAGTTCTTCTTATATTAAGTTCTCTACCATAAAAATATCCAAACGCAAGTAATAGCATTATACTCTCATAATACCTAGCAGCAATCCATAACTGATTTGCTGGATAATTTAAATGCTGATATATTGGCATTCCTTTATATGTTAGTGTGTGAAATAAATCTAAAAGTGCTATAAAAAAATATGATATCCCTATATAAATCATATATTTATTCTTAAAGTACTTTTGAGTATTGATTGTAATAACAAAAACTGCTCCTGCAATTACAATAGTGAATGTTTCAGATATAAAATGAAACACCAAGTACTCATTCATAGATATTAAATACAAACTGATAAATCCAATCAATACAAATATCCATCCATAAGATTCTTTTAAAAATTTAATCATGTTATCAAGCTCCTTCCAAAGCACTTAATACATTTTATAATTAAACATTAACCCTTAGCCGTATGTATGCATACTATAATTATATCAAATATCCATTAAAAGGCCAAAATATAATGAAAACTAAGTGTTGATGATGTAAAAAAGATATTTTATTCAAAATCTATATAATTTATAGTAAAATATAAATAAGAACACTCAAGGGGGTAATCATGGCAGATAGTAGAATAAAGGTGAAGATGAACAAAAGCAAAAATGGTTGGTTTTATGAAACAACTTTATTTCATCAAGAGCTAAACAAGAGAAAATCCTTTAAAGACAAAAAAAAGAAGATAGTTCAAATGATGGCAGAGAAACAGATGCAACAATGGGATGAACAATACAAAGTACAGTCAACAAATAAGATTAAGAGAGCTATCCAAAGCGAAGAAAAGATCCAAAAGCAACAGGCAAAAAAAGCAATTGAACAAAAGAAAAACGAGTTAAAAGAAGCCACCGTGAGAAAGAATAAGGAATTAAAAAAGTATTGGAACAAACTAAATAATATTTTTACTATTGATTTTGGTATTACAATAGATCAAGTATGGGATATTATATTTAAAAGGAATAAATTACATATCGATTCTCCTTCCAAACCAAATTATAAAGTTATTCCTGAAAAACTAGATAGAAAGAAATATGATGATCACTACAAAACTCAAGTGACCATTTTTACTTCATCTAAAAAGAAAAAAGAAATCATTGAGATGATAGAATATAAGTATCATAAAGACTTAAAAAGGTATAATGCATTAGTTAATGAAATAGAAGATTATAATGCTGCTCTTTCTGATGATTACAGCAAGGAATTATATACCTATGAAAAAGAAAAGGAAAGACATCAAGCATATCTTGAATCTTTAAAAAACGATATCATAGAGCACCCCAAAAAAAGTATTGAAATGTTTTATCATACATTTTTAGAATTACTTGAGTTCTCAAGTGATTTCCCATTTAATTATGAGCTAGAATATAGCGAAGAGTCAAAGATACTAGCTATCAATTATGAACTTCCAACATTAAAAGAAATTAGGCTAGTAAAAGAATATAAACATTTAATAACTAAAAATGAGATTAATGAAGTATTCTACTCTAATAGAGATATTAAGAAAAAATATGATACTTTGATTTACTCAATTATCATAAAACTATTATATGAACTTTACGATATAGAATATACGAATCTAATAGAGGCAGTTCATATAAATGGTTTTGTAATCACAAAAGATCCAAGAAATGGAAAAGAAATCACACCATGCATATTATCACTTCAAACAAAACGTGAGGAAGTATTGGACTTAAACCTATTACATGTCGACCCTGCAGCATGTTTTAGATCATTAAAAGGAGTTGCCGCATCAAGTTTCAGTCAAATGACTCCAGTCAAACCTCTTATGAATCTAAATATGACTGATAGTAGATTCACAGAAGGCTATGGTGTCGTTGATGAGATAAATCAAGACAATAACCTTGCAATGATGCATTGGCAAGATTTTGAAAACTTGATTAGAGAGATTTTTGAAAAAGAGTTTTCTACAAATGGGGGAGAAGTAAAAATCACACAAGGTTCTAGGGATGGTGGTGTAGATGCTGTTGCTTATGATCCAGATCCAATTCGTGGTGGTAAAATGATAATTCAAGCGAAGCGATATACAAACGTTGTAGGTGTATCCGCTGTAAGAGACTTATACGGTACCGTTCAACATGAAGGTGCAAACAAAGGTATTCTAGTAACCACATCCAACTATGGACCAGATGCATATAATTTTGCAAAAGATAAACCAATCACTCTATTAGATGGTTCAAACTTACTTAGTTTACTTGAAAAACATGGATACAAAGCGACAATCGACATCAAAGAAGCGAAGAAACACTTTAAGGAGAACTTATAACAGATAAAAAAGACTATCCAATGGATAGTCTTTTTTCTAATCTCTATTTTCTGTTCTTGATCTATATTTATGCATATCAGTTATATACTTGTCTACAATATCTTCAGAAATATAACCAATATCGTTTTTACCACCGTTCTTAACCTTGTACATTGTCATATCTGATAAGTTTACTAATTCATCTATCTTCAAATCTGTATACTTAGATATCTTAACAGCTCCTACACTCATAGTTATTTTAATTTTTTCATCGATACCTTTTATTGAAATATCCGGAATCTCAAATGATTCTTTAGTGTACTCTTCTAAACTAAGTAAAATAAACTCATCTCCACCCAAACGGAATAACTCACTTGTTAATTTTTCTTGTACCAATTTGCAAAACTCAATTAGTATTTCATCTCCAATTTTATGTCCGTATTTATCGTTAATATCCTTGAAGTTATCCAAATCAATAAAATACATAAAGTCATATTTTTGCAAGTCAGTTCTATCAAATAAAGCTCTTCTATTTCTAGTTTTTGTTAAACTATCAAATAGCAATATACCTTGTATCTTTTTAATATAGAAGAACACTAATCCACTAACAACAGATACTAAAATCGCAATTGATATAAAGATTAGATTCATTGTTCTTTTTAGAACAACAGTGTTTAAATCTGTTTGTATGTTAAAGTATTCGTCACTTACACTAGAACGATCAGATAGTACAATTGCCTTATTATATAATGACTTTAAAATTGCAGTATCTTCTCCATCCATTGGGAACCCTATTGCAATATCAAAATCATCTTTTATCGTATATTTAGGTAAGATATTATAATGTTTATCTACATAGTACATTCCTTCATACTCTGATTTTACTACTACAAAGTAATCAATTTCACCTTCGTTAAGTCCTTGAATAATATCTTCAAGAGATTGATACTCTACAAACTCTGTTAAACCAATGTTGTGTTCAAGATATGTTGTTGCTGCATAGTATGGAATGATACCTACTTTAAAACCTCTTAGTTCAAAGACACTATTAATGAGTGGTGAATCTGCTAATCCAACTACATATGCTTCTTCACTCTTGATAGGCTGACTGTATGTTATAAAATCCTCTTCGTAATTTGTTACACTATCAGCGGTAATCACATCATACATTATTTCATTTGAATTTCTACCTAAGTTATTTAATACGTCATTCCATGAATCATTACTGTCAAATTGAAACTCATAATTCAGTCCAATATTATTTGTTAATGTAAAGAATGTATCAAATGCATATCCTGTTAATTCTCCATCAGAATTTGTATATAGGTATGGAATCCAGTTAGATGCAGACCCTACTTCTATTGGATCATTAATCGTTTGATTGATGAAATCTTTTTCTTCTTCTGTAAAATATATTCCTTCTTTAAAAAGTATGTATGAGAGTTCTTTACTGTACTCATTTAAATTATCTTTTAACCCATATTCATAGGCTTTATCAAATACATCAATTAACACCATTAAATCCTCTTCTCTTAATGATGTAATATGTAAATCATTTGTGTTAAACAACTGTTTTGCATCAATAAAATTTAAACCAGATTGAATTAAATCTACATTTTTAGAATGAACAATATAGTCTACTTCTGTTCCTAAATGAGGTATTGCATCGTTTATATTGCTATAGTCTACAAGGGTAACATAAACATCTATAGATTCAAGATACTGTATAAACTCATCTACAATAATTTTCATCCCTTCTTGTTTTGCGATTACTTTTCCGTCTAAGTCATATATATTATTCATTTGAATATACTCGTTTGAATATAAAAACACATTTGCTTTATCTACAAAATCTGAGAAATAAAAACTATCCTCTCTATCCTCTGTGATTATTAATCCAGGTACAATATCATACATCTCATTATTGTAGTCATCCATTATCTTCGCAAAAGAATCTGATTGTATAGTTATATTTAACTTGAAAACCTCTTCAAGTTGTTTGTAGATATAGTAATTATTACCAAAAACATTACCCTCATACTCTTGGTAATAACTATCAATTTCATATAATCCCAATTTCAGTTCTTCATCTTGATACTTCTCAATAACATTAATCTCATTTTGCGTTAAATCCAAATCGTTATAAGAGAAATCTATGTCATTTAAGTAGTGTTCATTAATGTTGTTCAAAGTAACTTCTGTTTCAGCACTCACTCTAGTTACAGATACTAAAAACAAAAGTATAATTATAATAGAACTAGTTATCACTTTCTTCATTTTAAACAACCCCCTATTGACACTTTATTCTATTATATCACGATATGGTTTTGTAACATAATGTGTCTTATATTGGAAATTATTATAAGAAAAAGAACTGATTTCATTATCAGTTCTTTTTATAGTAATTTATTACAAAAAGTTTGTTCAAAAATATTTCCTACTAATTCTCAAAATCTAAAAACACTTCTTTAAATAATTGGTAGTGTTCTTTTAATTTTGAGTTTTGTTGATTTTCACTAAACAAGATTGCTCTTTCACATAGTGACTCCCAGTAATTCAACTGAACTAACCTATTATCAACTAATTGTTTTTTAAAATGCAAGAACTCTTGTGTTTGCGTTTGATGTCTTTCTGAGATTAAAACATTCATTGTTCCTATATTATTTCTTTTAACTATTTGATTTTCGTGTAATTTAAACAGTGTATTGTAGAAATTTCTAATCAATTGATAGCTATCGAAGTATGTAAACTGGTTTGATTTTGGTAACAACTTATTATCATTGTCATATCTATCACATGTTAATTCTTTGAAATACTTTTCTACTTTTGAATAGCATACAATTTTACTAGATTGATTAATCATACCATAAGATGTCCCATTCCACTTTGCTCGATATTTATTGATATCATATTCTTTGTTTTTTGTGTTGATTGATACAGTCCCAAAGTTACTTTCAGTGAACTTCGCTTCAAATAAATGAAGTTTATCTCCTTCTAAAATACTAAAATCAACTTCAGTTCCTCTACCAGTTCCACCGTCATCTTCCATTGTATGTTCAATTGTGATATTTCCTTCTATGCCAAACACTTCTTTTGTAAATTCACATTCCAAGTTCTCTACAATAATTGGCACAAGAAAATTAAGAACAATCCCTTGAGAGGAGTTTAAATGTCTTTGACCTTTGTGAAGTTCTATTCTTGTATTTTCTTTTAAATACTGAATAATATCATTTCTATATGTAGGTAAGTATGAGTACTTAGAACATATCTTATTCTGATGATAAAAATCGCACACTTCATTTGGGAAGATATAGTATTTTGGTTTCTCATTATACATATATGGCATATTTTTATACTTGATATGTTTTTCATCATAAACAAGTATATTTTCGCTTTTTATCTTGCTTAGATGTTGGTATACAAGTTCATTGAACTTCTTACTATTATACATACTCATATTTTATTCGAGTTCAAAGAACATTCCAAATATTCCAATATATCTTACATCTTCTACCATTAAATCTGATTCATATATACTGAATATATAGTAATCTTCTCTATCTGTAGCATTCTCTGCGATTAGATTACCTACAAGATTACCAACTTCTTCTCCAAATATTGAATCATCAGATTCTTCGTTAAAGTCTTCTGCGATGAAATCGCTGTAGTCTTCTAATGTTGGATTTGTAAAATAAGCTACTGCAAGTAACACTACTATAAGTAATAATAATTTTTTCATTGTTATCTCCTTTATTTTAGTCATATAAAAACAAGACATATCAGTAGATATCTCTTGTTTTTTTATCCACTTCACAATTGATTATATCATTAATTATTTAGTATTGATAATGATTATTTATTTTGTGAAGTAACTATCAATGTACACAGATAATTTATGATCCGTGATTCCCTGGATATACTTAATATCAAAATGCATGTTGTTTTTTACAAGGTTATCTGTGGGAATTATATCTTCTAGTATTTCGACTAATTCTAGTCTTGCATATATCCCAGATTTACCCATATGATATACTCTTTTGTTATTCCAGTAATTCACATCGTCATAAGCTTCTTTTGATGTCATCTTTGATTTTGTTACTTTGGTCTTTACTTTGATTCCATTCAGTTCCCCTACAAAGCATATGTATACAATGTCCCCTATCTCATAATCCACTCTTTGCGTCCAATCAATAAATCCATTCTCTCTAAGTGATTGTAAATGATTATACACTTTAGTATGTGCTTTAATGATCCATTCTTTCATATTATATTTCCCCCTATTTCTTATTGTATTCGTCTTCAATTTCTTTTTTCCAAGATTCATCTACAACCTTGCTTGCTCTTACATCTGCCATAAAAGTGTTCATTGCCTTAAAGTTTGTTCTTGTTCCACGCTTGTCAGAACGGTACATTACTGCACGGTCCTTAGAGATTCCTATACGAGCTGCTTCTTTAACACTATCTATGTTTGCACCTATAAAAACAAACTCCCAATCATACTCCTCTTTTGATTTATGTATCAATCTTTGTACTGAGTTGTAATCATATTCTCTGCTTGCATTTTCCATTCCATCTGTTGTAATCATGAAAATAACTTTCGATGCTCTTTCCTCACGTAATGTGTCTGCATATACTTTCCTTATTTTTTGTATAGAGTTCCCCAACGCGTCAAGCAATGCAGTAGCTCCTCCAACTCGATAATCTGAAACAGTTAATTCTTCGATTTCATTGATAGGTAAGCGATTATGCAATACTCTACTATAGTTATTAAACAGCACAGTAGATACCAGCACTTCTCCATCAAGTTTCTTTTGTTCTTGAAGCATACTGTTGAATCCTCCTACAGTATCTGATTCTAAACCTGACATTGATCCGCTTTTGTCTAGGATAAAAACTAATTCCACATGATTTTTCATAAAACCACTCCTTTTCTTGTTTGATGTATACAGTTTCTCATACTTGGAATATAAAAAGGTCGCCTGTTGCGCGACCTTTCTTTTTTTTATTCCATTGATGAACCTAGTAGTCTTTGATCGTAATCATGTAGAATCTCATTGACATCAAAAACGTTGTAAATATGATTCTCAATACAGTACTTTATAATCAAATCAAACTTTATACTATTTGATAAGGTATATCCAGCTCTTGATATGAAGTCTTCTGTCTCCTCTATATTTAATTTTAGAGCAAATGCAAAAGATAAACAGATTCTCTTACTTGGTTGGTACTTATCATCATTTTTAATTTTTGCGAATAGTTTCTTATCGATATTTGCCTTCTTATAAATCGTACTATTTTTCTCTCCTGTCTGAAAAATCAGCTCTAACAATGTATCTTTAAAGTCTTTATCAATATCATCAAGTTTATTATCCAAGTTAACTAAATCAGAATAATAACTATCTTGATATGTCATAACTTTACTTAATTTAGGAGAATGATACTCAAGTGCATCAATGTCAACAAAATTATCTTTCAGGTATAAATTAATGTCTTTTAATATATGTTTTGCTGTTAGATAAGATGAATCATCATATAAAACTAAATATATATCCATTTCGTTTTCTACTAGAAATTCATTAATTGAATCTTCAGCAATATTTAGAGCTATTCGTTTAGGGTAGTTTCTAGATTTTGTAGCAATTAAAGGAATTGCGATGCTTTCACATTTTGAAGCTTTTGCTTTATGTAATATGTTAATAAATGTAAGTTTAAGCAATCCTTCATCCTCGGGTGAGCCATCATAATAAGGCGTTACTGTATGAACAACAAACTTGCATAGTAGATTATAAGCAGGAGTAATTTTTGATTCTGTTACTCCAATCTCACCTAAAAGGACTCTATCTTGATATAGTTCTTTTCCACCCTGATCCATTATTGTTCTTTCGGTTGATCCATTGAAAACACCATCGGTACTTGTAGAATTCACAATCGCGTCAACTTTTAGATTTGTAATATCATCTTTCACAATGTAAAACGGCATAAAATCAACTCCTTAATTTGTTATTTTTTACTGCAATGTATAATGTTCTAACTTGGTTAAACATCGATTTAACTCTTGGAAGAAATCTTGAATGTTAGAGGTATTGCTATGATTGATTGTTTTTTCTTTAAACTCTTTTCTGTATTTCAAAGCTGTTTGTTGAAATCTTTCTTTCATCATTTTGTTTAAATACTTCACATCACTAAATCCTGCTAATCTACTGATTTCCACTATGTTCATATCTGAATCTCTTAATAATCTTAATGCATACTCTAATCTCATATTAAATAGATAATCTCTAAAGGAGATACCAATTTGCTCTTTAATGAAATGTGATAGTCTAAACCTTGATATTCCAATATGATTCGTTAAATCATCAAGTGTAACTTTGTGTAGAAAATTCTTATTTAGATATTCAGTTATTTTTTCAATACGTTCTAAATAAATAGGAACATCTTTTTTCTTAATATCTAGATATTTTTCTTTTAACAACATATTGTAAAGTTCATAAATAAACATATTATAAAACCCTATAATCTTATATCTAATTAAAACACTAGGATTAGGATCTAATAATAGTCTTAATAACTCAGCGATTAGTAGAGGAACTTCTTTATATTTTGTGACTAGTTCTTCAAATGAATGGACTTTCAACTCAAAACTCATATCTTTGAATGTTTGATTACTTTTTACAAGGTAGTCTTTTTTTAATCTATACGATATGATAATAGACTCTTCTGTTGTATTTAGTATATGAGTATGGAAAGGATTCATCATAAATACATTTTGTCTACCTAAAACAAACTTCTTACCTTCACATGAAATTTCTAATCTACCTCTTAAAACCCATATGATTTCTAACTCATCAAGTATTTGTGTTTTTTGGTGAATCTCTTTATGAAAATATGTTTCAAACGGTAAATCAAAATGATGAAAAACATCTATGTCATTCATAATCATATAATCACCTCTTATATAGTATATATCTAATATTCTTGTATTACAACTTTTTATGACAGTTTTGCTATTTTAGTAATAAAATAAGGTGTTTATATGATTTTATTGCTAAGAATAGATAAAAGTCACTCTTGTTCTTGAATATGAAATAATAGTAAAGTATTTATGTTGGAAGAAAATTACAAGGAGGATTTTATATGGACATTTCTGCACTTAGTTATATTGTTAGTATGGGTGTATACATCTTATTACTATTTTTATTTCTAGAGTACACAAGAGAGAAACAAGGTTTTTATAAGTGGTTTTTTATTTTAGCATTATTATCATTCCCACTTTGGTTTTTAAATCTACATAGTTGGTTTAGATGGGCAAAAACAATTAGTGTTTTAATCCCTATCTGTTTTGTATCATTCATTAGAATTAGTAATGATGGGAAACATGGTTCTGTGATGATGAGTTTAAAGAAAAAGTGGCCTTTATGGATATTATATTTCGTACTTATGTTGAATATCGCTGAAGCTACTTTAACTGATTTTGAATTGGGTAATTACTATAACGCAATTGCTGGTATTATTTTATGTATTACAATTCCATTACCTACTAGACACTGGAGAATTGGTAAGAACGATGGTAAAAATTCATTTGCTGAGTTAATCGCAGATTTACCACTTGCTTGGTGTTTACTTTATGTAACATGGAACGCAGCATTTGTATATGGAGAAAACACTGCATTCTTTGCGAGTAGTGTATGTATCTTAATCGCACCTGAAATCTGGATGGCTTATCATAAGCGTACAGATTTATGGCTTATGGGACGTATTTATACATTAGCTTTACATATTTTAATTAGATCAAGTTATGATGTATTTGGACCGGTTATGGATTCTACTGCTTGGGCGAATGCTTCTGTCTTACATGTATGGGGGATTGTGAACTTAGCATTACATATTGTTTACTTAGGATATTGGTTCTTAAAACTTCGAAATAAAGATTATGTCATTAAGCATTCCGCTGAAGCATACGGTTATTAGTAAATAAAAACGAGATTTCAATTGAATTCTCGTTTTTTATTTTACGTGTAAACTATAGTATGTAGTAGGTGATGAAGACCAACCTCTAAATCCTACATAAACTGTTTCATCAGTTATGATATCTTCATATGTGATACTCCCTAAATAAGTTCCATCTATATAGAAAGTAGCCATTCTTGTATTGTTATCTATGTTTACTACATTTATTGTTATCTCATGTGTATCTGTCCACCATTCTGGATCCTCATACTTTGAAGGGAAGATATCAGTTGAATTGTCTTTAAAAAATGTTGGTCTTGTTTCTTGTCCGTTTAATCTTTCTCTCACTATCATAGCTCCACTTGTGTAACCACGATCAAATTGGAAGACTTGGCCTGTATCTCTCATTGAACTATCTAGTGTTGTATCAAAGAAGATTCCATACCCTCCATTCATATAAGTAGTATTGTTTAATTTTGCTTGTACAGTTAGTGTGTATTCATCAGATGTAATAGGTATAAATAGTGATTGTTCTCTACTGTATAATTGATGATTCAAAGGTGTTCCAACCTCTGTAGACCACTTGTCAATATTAGCTGTTTCAGGGTTATATTCTAGGAGTTCTTCTTTACTAATATTCATGAAGTTAATCGACACATCTTGATTTAATTCAGACAAATCATATAATCGTACTCTGTATAAAAATGTGATATGTATCGTACTATTTGAAATCAGTTCATAATCCTCAACTGACTTTGGTTCATCTAATGTAATCTTGTAATTCATTACTTTGATATCTTTCTCATTTAAAATGATATCATTTGGGTTTGATTCGTTTGGTGTAACTTGTATCAAATTATATACATCTCTATATAGATATTGATCTAAAACAAGTTCCTCGTTGTTTGGAATGATTTCAACACTGATATCATATCCAATATATCCAGTAATGATATTACCTGTTGTTTGTAGTACTTCGTTATCTTCATCCCATACTAACTCATGAATTACATTCATCTCTTCTACACTCATAGGATCAATACTATTTACTTTTTGTCCTTTTGGTACAAGGATACCGTAAGAATTCAATTGATTAGGAGTGATTGTTAAAACTGATTTTGTACTTTCAGCTTGCCCTACTTGTAATACAGAATAAGATGTATTTTCAGTACCATCAACGTAAGATGCCCAATACGCAAAAGAACTTCCTGATATGACAACAGCAAGCATAAGTAAAAATGCGATTAGTTTTTTTGGACGTTTTCTCATGTCTTTCACTCCTTTATTAATATAGTCTTATTCTATCAAGAACCCACACTTAAGCAAGAAAAGTGAAATCGTGTTAATTTTTATTTAATTTTCTAAAAAAAGAAACAATAAAGTTTCCTTTAAAGTTTCTCTTTTTTATTATTTAGTAATCCTAGATTCGATATCAGTTTGTAAAAACCTACTAGACTGATGTAGATAATATTACCTATGGCAAATAAAATCACCGCTTGCCATCTTGCATAGCGGTAATTTCCAAAGAACTCCCTTAAGCCAAAATCTGTGACATACTCCATCACTAAATACCCTAATATAACTCCAATAAAAATTGAAAAATAGTATAGTTTCTTATAATACATTTTAATCACCTTCTAAAAATATTATATCAAATAAAAGACATATTAGAATGACTAATATGTCTTATTTTTATTGTGTGTTCGTTTCATAAGAATAATAGTTTCAGTAATAATGAAGTAAAGCAGACTAGCTGTAAGAAATGCGATAATAAGGTTTAAAACATTAAAGAACTTATCGTCAGCTGATATTCCAAAAAATGGAATCTGATAATTAATCAAAAATGAGAACAACATCAACGAAGTTACACTAGTAAAGTAGATTACATTAGAAACTCGTGAACTTTCAATTGATTTTGGTTTTTGCTTGTCTCTAATAAAGAATCTAACTAAGAAACCTAAATGGTATAAACCATTTATCAGTGCAACGAGAAATCCAAATCCAGTAATGAATCCAAATTGAGTACTAAGAGCTAACATAAAAATCCAACCAGCAGTATCTGAAGACAAGTTATCTTCAATAGAAAACAGATAGTCATCTTGCATACCTAAATAAAATGATAATAACCAGAATGCAAAGTATATTTGAACAAATACAAAAACTCCTAAAACGGATCTCAGTATTATGTTTGTGACTCCTATTTTCTTGATCACTCTTTTGGTAAACAGTTCTATTACACCATAATAAAAGAATATAATCCCATTCAGTAAAAATATTATACTCAAAGCTTTTTGCAATCCTAATTCTGCAGTAAATGTAGTAAACTTTGATATTCTTTCATAAAATGTAGGTTCTAAATCATATGGATCTAAACTATCTGTAAATCTGATATATGCTTCTAAGTCAAGAATGACAAAAAACCCAAATATTGCATGAGCAATTTGGATAACTCCGTAAACAAGCATTAAAACTGCAAATATCTTTCCAAATGTCTTCATAATATCACCTAATAAAAAATGCCTTCGAAAAGGCATTTACCCCATCTACATAATATTATACCACAAACAATCTTTTTTTATTCATACTCCATATCTGGAAAGTGTTTCAGTAAAACTTCATCTGTATATGTCTTATCTAAGAACTCTCCATAAGGTGTATATGGAGCAACTCCTTTATGTCTTAATGATTGTCTTGATAAAGCTGAGATCGTTAATGTTAGATTTATAGTTAGTAAAACAATCATAGTATTTGAAACAATAATTCCAATTTTATTTGGTATCCATTCAACAAGTCTACTTGTAAATGGATAAATTAACTTAATTATTATGATAATTAACAATCCCCATACAACTCCATAAAATGGACTAGTATACCCATATATATTAAGAAACTGTCCTGAATAATCCCATGATCTTGAACCAAGTAATAAAAGTTGTATTAGTCCCGCAACAAGTTCAAATAACATACCAAACAACCCACCTACAATAAATAGCTTAACTGGGTTCTTATATTTGTGAAACAATATGATTACTACGATAAAGGCAACTCCATACAAAGGATTAAAAGGACCATACAAAACTCCTCTTCTTGTTTGAAACTCGCCATACTTAAAGAAAGTGATAATTTCCTCATAAACCGTACCTATTAATGAACCAAGAACAAAACAGTATGCTAATTTGTGATAACAAACACCTTGGGCAAACTTTTGAGTAGTCATAGTTAGCACCCCCTATCTTTATTATATAAAAGAAAAAGACATATTAGTATGACTAATATGTCTTTTTTTTAATGGTTCTTAGTATAAATTGATTGTAGACCCTTTGTTAGTAGTAATTCATCAATGATGAAAGATGGATCTAAGATTCCTTTTAAGAATCTAGAAGCACCTCCAGTAATGATTACTTTTGGTGTGTGTTTATGTTGTTTAATCATGTCTTTTACAAGGCCTTCAATCATATATTTATGACCGAGTAGTAGTCCACTATTGAGAGAATCTATTGTGTTAGTACCAACTACACTTTTTGGTGCTTTGAACTCAAACTGTGAAAGTTGTGAGGCATTCCCAACGAGTGCGTTTCTTTGTGTCATTAATCCAGCACATATACTAACACCTTTGATGACTCTATTTTCTAAGATAGACACTGTAGTAGCTGTCCCCATGTCGACTATGATCGCGTTATCTGTATTATAGTGATGGATTGCACCTACACTACCACATACAATATCGCTTCCTAGTTCTTTTGGGTTATCAATCATGATTTTAACTCCAGTTTTTACACCAGGTCCTATAAACATAGGTTCTAAGTTTAAGTATTTCTCACTTAAATTTTTAAAGATTATATTTAGTTCTGGAACGACACTTGATATCGCGATACCTTTTGCATCTTTGATTACGTCTTTTAGTAATACATAATACTCATCAATTGATTTTAGTTTGTCAGTGTTGTATCGATATGTTTCACCAAACTTTGAATCGATATATTGTGTTAATACGATGTTACTGTTTCCAATGTCTACTAATATAATCATTTATATCACCTTTACTCTGCTTCTCTGCTTATTTTTACACGTTCAACGATTGGTCCTGCGATAAATCCTGCAGCTACCATCTCGCTAAATCCATTTGCGATTAATACTGCCCAGAAGAATGGTAGGATAGCTCCAAAGATTCCAGCTTGTCCTCCGAATAACCATAGGCATGTTAATACTAATAATGTATGGATTAATGTTAGTAATACCATACTTACTACAGATGCTACATATCCATTTTTAATAACTCTTTGGAAAAATGAATATACTTCATAAATTGCTAGTCCAAATAATACTCTTGGCAGGATACTGATTAATGGGTTTCTGAATAAGTAATCTACTGGTGCACTTGGTCTTAGCCATGCAATTGTAAAGCTCATGACACCAAATACGATACCTAGTGATATACTAACTCTTCTTCCTCCCATTGTACCTCCAATTAACACTGGAATATGTAGTGTTGTTAATGCGATAATACCAATTTGGATAAATCCTAAGAATGGTACCAAAGCAAACACAGCTAAGATTGCTGTGAAAATGGAAATAATAGCTATTTCCTGTACTCTTTCGTTTCTCATTGTTTTCTCCTTTTTAGGCCTTAATAGGTCCCATAATTTGAATTCTGATTAAACGTTTTGTTTAATCTCTTCGACTACTTCTTGATTTAACATCTCTAAGATAGCTAGAACAATTTTCTTAACTTCTTTATGATCATCACTGCTAATCATTGATGTAGTTGAATGTATATATCTAGCAGGCATTCCAATTGTAGCTACTAGTACACCGTCATTGTTGTATTGAACTGCTGCGGCGTCTGTACCTCCCATTGATTTGTAGTATTGGTATTTAATACCTAACTTCTCAGCTGCTTCGATAATAAATTTTTTCATCCCTTGGTGCATAATTGCACGTGGGTCGTAGAATCTTACTAAGAATCCTTCTCCTAGTTTTCCTGATATTTCGTCTCCGCCGAAACTATCAGCTGCAGGACTACAGTCTACTGCTAAGAATACATCAGGGTTTACTAATCCAGCTGCAGTTGTTGCACCTCTTAGTCCTACTTCTTCTTGTACTGTTGCTCCTACATATAACTCAATATCTAAATTCTCTTTATTTATATCTCTTGCTATTTCTAAACTCATTCCGCATCCGAATCTATCATCCCATGCTTTTGATATGAATTTTTTACCATCTTTTGTAACTGTAAAATCGTTTCTTGGAATAATTTGTTGTCCGATTTTTACCCCTAGTTCAACGGCATGTTCTTTACTGTCCGCACCAATATCTAGTTTTAAATCAGTAAACTTCATTTGTGTTTGAGGTTTCCCTTCACCACCACGTGTTAAATGTGGAGGTTTTGAAGCTGTCACTCCTGGAATTTTTTCTAAGTCATCAGTGATGATATCAAAATGCTGTGATAAGAATACATTACCATGTACTCCACCTAAACTAGTCATAGAAATCAACCCTGATTTCTCAATTCCAGTAACGATTCCACCTACTTCATCCATATGTCCTGCTAACATTACTTTTGGACCCTTAGAACCTTTATTGATGATACCAAAGATGCTTCCTAATTTATCTTCAATGATTTCATCTACATGTGGTTTTAGGTTTTCTCTCATGTAATTTCTTACATGTTTTTCAAAACTTGGTGCTCCTGGTAAATCTACTAAATCTCTGTATAATTTTTCCATTGTTTACTCCTTAAAAGTCGCCGTTAGTTTTTTAATTTTGTTTCCCAATTTACTAAATCTTTCTTCAAACTCAGTCATGATATTTCCTTGATAATCAGATTTATGTAAGTCATATGTAATATATGTGATATTCATTGGGTAGTTTGTAATGCTTTCTACACTAAATTCAAACAATAAATCATTATCTGTTTTGAAGTGTAATTCTCCATTTTCGGATAGTGTGTTCTTATATATATCCAAGAAATTTTTATGTGTTAATCTTCTTTTGGCATGTCTATCTTTTGGCCACGGATCACTAAATGTTAAATAGATTCTATCTACTTTTCTTTGTTCAAATAAGACAGGTAGATCTTTTGCGTCGGTTCTTAGTAACAACAAGTTTTCTTGTTTGTCTTCGATTTGTTTTTCTAATGCTCTTACAATAACACTGTCAAATTTCTCAATACCTACATAATTGATATTTTTGTTGGTTTTAGCAAGTGTATGAATAAACTTACCTTTTCCCATACCGATTTCAATATGAATAGGATTATCATTATCAAAATAATTTGATAAATCAAACTTGTTATCATCAGTGTTATCAAAGATTAAATCAATGTGATTAGCAATTAACTCTTTTGCACCTTTTACATGTCGTAATCTCATTTTGCTAAGTTGTAGATGCTTTCCATATAAATTGCTGTTGCTTTTAATAAATCATCAATGTATATGTGCTCGTCTACTTGATGTGCCACATCTTTTCTTCCTGGCATCATTGGTCCAAATGCAACAGCTTTTTTAAGAGCTCTACTATAAGTCCCTCCACCAATTGTAAGAAGTTCTGTTTCGTTATCATCTGTGTATTTCACGTATGCATCGTGTAGTGTTTTCACCAAAGGATCATTTTTATCTACGTAATGAACAGGCATATTATTTAATACAGTAGCTTTGAATCCATGCTGTTTCGCTGCCGCTTGTACATTAATAAACGCTGAAGCATCATCCCAACCTTTTGGATAACGACAGTTCACTCCGATTTTCACTAAATCCTTGTTGTAACTAAATACTGCAGGATTCATTGTTAAGTTTTTCATTTCTTTATCAAAATGATCAATATTCAGTTTTTCTCCTAGATGATCAAATGTTAAGTATTCACAAATGAACTTAATAAACTCATTGTCAATATGTTCATTTAGAAACTCCGCTAAGATAAATGCTGCATTAATTCCTAAGTGTGGTTGCATTGCGTGAGCACTCTTACCATATACACGGTAAACCCCATCTTTAACCTCACCTTTAAATGAATTATAGTCTAGATAAGCTGTAAACTCTTTTTCTAGATCAATACTCAACGTACATTCAACAACTTCAGGTACTACGTTGTATCGTTCTCCTGCGTTAAATGTAAGTAATTCTTCTCCTTGTGGCTTCCCAAGGATATCAAAACTATAAATACCTTTTTCTCCATAAATCAATGGGAAACTAGCATCAGGTGCAAATCCAATTTCAGGCATTTCTTCTGTTTGAAAGTATTTATCTATACCTCTCCAAGCAGTTTCTTCGTCTGTACCTAAAATAATTCTGATTCTTCTTTGTGTTTCAAAGTCTAGTTCTTTTAATAATTTCAATGCAAAGTATGCTGCGATAGTTGGTCCTTTATCATCTGTTGCACCACGTGCAAAGATTGCACCATCTCTAACCGTTGGAGAAAATGGATGATTCGTCCATTTTTTAATGTCTCCTACTGGAACAACATCTAAATGGCATAATACTCCAATAATCTCTTTTCCTTGCCCATATTCAATATGTGCAGCGTAATTTTCAATATTCTTTGTTATAAACCCATCTTCTTTTGCCAAATCTAACATGTAATTTAGGGCGTTATTTATTTCTACACCAAATGGTGTTTCTGAACCTGGTTTATATTCATCAAGGACTGAAGGTATACTTAATAACTCTTTTGTTTTTTCTATTATTTTATCCTTGTTCTCTAAGACGATTTTGTAAAAATCCATCTAATCACCTCTCTAACTATGATATAGTAACATTAATATATATATATTTCAATATATATAGACCATATATGAACTTTGTTTTCTCTTTTAAAAGGTGTATAATAATGAAGGTAAACTAATATAAACCAAACAATATGTTAACAAATCTCTTGACATATGAGCGGTTATTCATATATTATAATGTGTAGGCGACTTATGTAAGGGTAACTAACGAGGTGATCTATATGATTAGAAAAGTAATAATGAAGAACTTAATTTGTTCAGGATGTGCAGGAAAAATAGAGAAAGCACTCGCTGAAGATCTAGAATATATAAATAGTGCAAGTTTTAATTTCCCCAATCAGGTAATGCTTATTGATGTTACTGATGATTTTGATGAGGAATCAGCGATTCCTGAAATTAAAAAAATTGTAGATTCAATTGAAGATGGTGTAGAAACATATAGCTACGACAAAAGGCATTTGATGAATGCAGTAAAAGGTGTTGAATCATATATCTCCTTCTTTATAGGACTGGCGATATATGGAGTAATCTATTTAATAGGTTTTATCACCAATACGAATTTAACTCATGAGGTCATTTGGAAAGAAAGCTTCTTTATGTGGTATACCCCATTTTTTTATATTGGGTTTATATTTATATCTTATAAGATAGCAAGAAAAACATTTAAAGGAATTGCAAGAAAAGATCTATTTAATGAAAATACTTTGATGTTTATCGCAACTTTAGCTGCAATGTTCTTAAGACATTACGCTGAAGCATCGCTTGTAATTATATTCTATACCGTTGGTGAATATCTACAACATAGAGCTGTTCACAAATCAAAACAAGAAGTAAATAGTTTGATTGACCTAAAAGTAGAACACGCAAATTTAAAAGTCGGTGACACTGTGAAAATAGTTGATCCAATGAGTATAAAAAAAGACGATATCTTAATCGTAAAAGTTGGAGAGAAAATACCAGTGGATGGTGAAGTTGTTAGTGGAACATCCACACTTAATACATCAGCTTTAACTGGAGAATCTAAGTTATCTTCAGTCAAGGTAGGAGATTTCGTATTAAGTGGTAATATAAACGCTGGAAACGTAATTGAAATTAGAGCAAAAAAGGAATATCACGAATCAACTTTATCTAGATTAATTGAGTTAATTGAGAACTCAACTAACCATAAAGCTAGAACAGAAAACTTCATTACAGCATTCGCAAGATATTATACTCCTCTAGTAACAGTTGCAGCAGTAATCCTATTCGCATCTAAGTCGATGTTGGACTGGGCAAATTATACTGACTACTTATATGATGCGGCAACATTCTTAGTAATTAGTTGTCCATGTGCTCTTGTATTAAGTATCCCACTTAGCTACTTCGCAGGAATCGGAGCAGCAGCGAAAAAAGGTATTTTATTTAAAGGTAGTACATACTTACATAGTTTAACAAATGTTGATACAATTGGTTTAGATAAAACAGGAACTTTAACACACGGTAACTTCAGTGTTGATACATATAGTAATCCTGAAACATTAAAAATTTGTGCCTCAATGGAACGTTATAGTAATCATCCTATTGCAAAAAGTATTGTTGAGTTCTATGAAGGTGAATATTTCGATTATGATGATTTAGAAGAAATCCCTGGATTTGGTTTAGTAGCAAGTACACCAGAAGGAAAAATTCTAGTTGGTAATAGAAAATTAATGAACAAACACAAAATAAAAGTCACAGATAAAAAAATCATGTCAGGAACTAACGTATTTGTTGCAAAAGCTGGTAAATATGTAGGACATGTTATTGTTAAAGATAGTTTAAAATCATCTTCAATTAACACGATTAGAAGATTAAGTAGAGATTATAATATAACAATGTTAACAGGAGATAATGATGCAATGGCGAAAGAAGTCGCTTCTGCTCTTGGTAGTATTAACTTCAAATCGAATCTTCTTCCTGAAGAAAAAATTGAAGAGTTCAACAAATTAGAAACTAAGAAACTAAAATTATTTGTAGGGGACGGTATCAACGATGCTCCATTACTAAAAAATGCCGATATTGGTGTAGCTATGGGTAATGGTAGTGAAGTAGCAATTGATGTAGCAGATGTAATCATCATGGGTGATGATATACATTTACTGGAGCAAGCAACGAAAGTAGCACGTAAAACTAAAATTATCGTTTATGAAAACATCATTCTAAGTTTAGGTGTAAAGTTCATTTTCCTAGTTTTCGCAGGATTTGGATTAAGTTCAATGTTAACTGCAATCTTTGCAGATGTTGGTATCACATTAATCGCTGTATTAAACAGTTTAAGATTAATTTACTCAAGGGGGATTAAAAATGGATAACAGATCAGAAAATATTAGAGAGACAGTTTCTTTATTTAAAATATTCAGTGATTTTACAAGACTAAGAATTATTGATTTACTAGTGAAAGATGAGTACTGTGTACAAGATATCAGTGATACTCTTGAGACTAGCCAATCAGCAATCAGTCATCAATTAAAATTACTAAGAGACTTAAATGTGGTAAAAACAAGAAAACAAGGAAAACAAGTTTTCTATAGTTTACAAGATGAGCATGTGAAATCAATATTTCTAATGGGATATGATCACGCAACTGAATGTAAATAAAAGGTGAACCAAATTGGTTCACCTTTTTTTAATGTCTAACTAATGCGTATTTTTTCTTTCCTCTTTTGATTACTGTAAACTCATTAAATAATGCGTTTTCTTTTTTGACTACAAATTCAAGATCGTTCACTTTTACACCATTAATACTAACAGCATTGTTTTTAATGAACTCTCTACTTTCACGCTTGCTTGATGCAAGTTTTGCTTCTATTAATAAGTCTACAAGATTTAAATCCTCAGCAATAGTAATACTAGGAACGTCCTTAAAACCATCAGCGATTTCATCTTTACTTAGTGATTGAATATCACCACTAAATAATGCTTTAGATATTCTAACTGCACTTTCGTATGCATCTTTACCATGTACAAGAGTAGTTAACTCCTCTGCAATTTTTTGTTGAGCCAAACGTCTATGTGGTGCTGCTTCAAACTCTTCAATGATAGCTTTTGTTTCTTCGATACTCATGAAAGTAAATTTCTTCAAGAAACTAACAGCATCTTTATCTGGAGTATTAATCCAGTATTGGTAGAACTCGTATACTGATGTTCTATTTTTATCTAACCAAACAGCTCCACCTGCTGTTTTACCAAACTTTGACCCATCTGCTTTTGTTAAAAGTGGCCACGTAAAACAGTATGCTTTTGCTTCTGGTCCTTCAATTTTTCTGATTAAGTCTAAACCTGCAGTAACATTACCCCATTGGTCTTGACCACCCATTTGTAATTTACAATTTTCTCTTCTGTATAATTCCCAAAAATCTAATGATTGAATGATTTGGTAACTAAACTCTGTAAAGCTAATTCCATTTTCTAATCTTGATTTCACACTGTCTTTTGCAATCATATGATTAATGTTAAAATGCTTTCCGATATCTCTTAAGAATGTGATAACATCATACTCTTTTATCCAGTCATAGTTATTTACTACTTTGGCATTTGGCAAAATTTTTAATACCTGTTGTTTGATTGCTTCTGAGTTTTTCAGTGTTTCTTCTAATGTTAACAAGCTTCTTTCACTACTTCTACCACTTGGGTCTCCAATCAAACCAGTACCTCCACCAATTACTAGAATTGGATTGTGTCCTCTGTCTTGTAGTCTTTTCGATACTAAATATGATATAAGATGACCTACATGTAAGCTGTCAGCTGTAGGGTCTGCACCTACATAGAATGTAAGGCTTTCTCTTTCAAATGCATTTTCTAAGTCTGGATCTGTTAAATCGTATAATAAATCTCTCCATTTTAATTCTTGTAATAAATTCATAATTTTTTCTCCTTTTTATAATAAAAAAAGTTCGCCCTAACAAAAGGACGAACTATTCCGTGGTACCACCTTAATTCTAGATTTCTCTAGCACTTAATAACTATAACGCGTTACCGTCTATACTTTTCATATAGAAGCTCATAAATGTATAAATATAAACCACATCTTAGTTTCCACCAAACACTAAGTCTCTATTATGTTTTATTATATTCTCTTTTAATCAAAGCTTTATAAAGTTGTTTTTCTTAGAACGATTGAATGAGGTAGTTTAACTACTCTTTCATCCACTTGTTCTTTGTTCATTAATTTCGTTAATAATCTCATACCAACAGCTCCTAAATCATAAATAGGAACATCAACACAAGATAGTTGCGGTCTTGCTAATCTAGCATACTTTGTATTTTGGAATCCAGCAACACCAATTTCTTCAGGTACTTTTACATCGTTTTCATAAGCAACATTCATAAATGAGATTGCAATACTATCACGAACAGCAATAACACCATCAACAGCATTATCTTTGAAGTACTCATTGAAATGCTCGGTATTAATTGAAATACGTCCACTAGTTCTCATGATTTTTGATGGAAGCCCTGCTTCTTCAACAGCTTTTAAGTATCCCGCTTCTTTTAAATCATTAACCATATATTTTCTTACAGTAGAAACCATATAAATGTTTTTTCTACCTTCTTCAATTAATTTCTTAGTGATCTCATATCCAGCTCTTTCATAATCAATAGATACTGAAGGAACTTCATCATCTCCAGGATAGAATGTATTTGTTAATACTACTGGAATTTGATATGTATTTTTAATCGTTTTTAGGAAATCATACTGTGTTTCAGTAATTTCATCATTTAAATATAGAATTCCATCCACTTGAGCTGCGATAATTTCTCTTAAGATATCTTCTTCACTTGCATCTTCACTTTCCAAGATATATAGAAGAATTGAATACTTATATACTCTAGCGATATCTGCGATACCGTTCATCATTTCTGCGATACTTGCACGTGTCATATCAGGAACCACAACAGCAACTGTAGTAGATTTTCTAGAAGCCAATCCTTTTGCGAATGCATTTGGTTTATATCCTAGTTCTTCAATTACACGTAATACTCTTTCTCTTGTTTCAGGTTTTACTTTTTCTGGATTATTAATTGCTCTTGATACTGTAGCAAGCGATACTCTTGCAGCACCAGCAACATCATAAATAGTAGCTTTACTCATAATTTAAGCACCTTCTTTCATCATAATGATTATATCATAGATGAAAATGTTTTCAACTTAATTACTGTAATTTATGAAAACTTTTCATTAATTTGTGCATATTGCATATTTCTATTTACTATACCACTTTTATTTTTGTTATACAATACATATATTTAAATGATTTTAAATATTTTCGAGATGTATTTATATTATTAAATTACTTTCAAAGAATAGAAAAAAGACGCCTATTAGGCGTCTTTTATTATCTACGTTCTTTAATACGAGATTGTTTCGCAGAAAGTCCTCTGATGTAGAATAGTCTAGCTCTACGAACTTTACCTTTTCTAACTACTTGAATTCCGTCTACTAATGGTGAATGGATTGGGAAAGTTCTTTCAATTCCGATTCCGTAAGATACTTTTCTTACAGTGAATGTTTCACTAACTCCTCCACCTTGTCTTTTGATAACTAATCCTTCAAATACCTGAATTCTTTCTCTGTTACCCTCTTTGATCTTTACAGATACTTTAACAGTATCTCCAGCTCTAAAATCAGGTACTTCAGGTTTTTGATACTCTTTAGTTAACTCTCTTAATAATTGCTGAGACATGATATCAACTCCTTTGTTTTAAACTATTGCTCATAAGGAGTTACCTCAGCGGAGCAAAGTGTGTATAAGCTTTACAGCGTAAATAAGTATAGCATAGCTATTATGTAAAATCAATAGTTTTTTTAGTCAAAATCGACATGTTTGTATGTGTTATATAAGGTGTCGTTTACAACTAAGTAAATCTCATATGTACCAGATAAATCAGTTTCGTTTATATAGTATGTTGTGTTGTCGCCATTAAACAATACAAGATTAATTACTGTGCTACTATCGATATCTGATTTTGATGGGATAAAGTATATTGTTTCTACTTCATCTTTTTCAAGAATTAGATAGACAACGTCTGTTGATTGAAATGTTCCATTTACAACCAGTCTTTCTGATTCTTTTTGAAAACTTAGATTATATCTTAACGGAACTGTTTCAAAGAAATTAAACTCTAGCTCTAATGTTTTATTGTAAGTATCAGTTTTTGCTAAACTACCAAGTGTTTTTCCTTCTGTTTGCGAATACGATGTTGTTTCTGTATATAGACTTGTATGTAATGCATAATAGAATCTATTTGATGATACAAGTTCATACACTTGAACGTCATTCAACGTTTCTACAACTGTAGATTTAGGATTATCATTATTAGCCCCACTATGGATTAAATAATGATTTTCTCCTAAAAATTGAACGTTACCTAAGTATGGTGAATAGAAAGATGTTCCTCTCTCTTCACCAAATTGATAAGTTTGTGAAACAGTTCTATTGTCGTGATTCAATGTATATAAAACTCCTCTACTATACGTGTTCTCAATACTGATGTAGTTCTCCTCTATTTTGGATTTGTTTACACCATTATCAAAAATGAATACACCATTTGTCGTTGGCACCACATTACTTTGTGCGTATTGCCATTCAACTCCAGGTTCTGCTTCATAGAACTTGTTGTTCACATACCATTCAGACCAGTTTGTTGGATCTCCTAGGATATAATTAATGTCACTTGAATAGTAATCAATACTGATTACTGCATCTAATGATTTAGAAGAAATTAAGATTTCTCTTGATTCTGCTACAAATGAAATGCTGTTAATTTGTAATGGATTATTCTCTTCCCAAAATGCATTTTGACCTTGTTCGTAATATAATATCTCAGCTACATCAAATGTATTAACTATTCTACCTGTAACGCGATCTATTTCAACGATATAATCCTCTTTGGTTTCATTGAAATCATTTGTAAGTACTAAGAAGTTACCACTAGGTAATAACGTTGCACTATGATGATATCCACCAGGTATTAAGTATTCTTTATACACTTTACCTAAGTAATCTATTTCATATAACCCTGTTGTGTAATAAGAATCACTTATCAGTTTATCTGAACTTAGAAGTAGTCTTCCATTTTCCAATAATAGTGGTTCATTTTTCAACTCTAATTCTAAGTACCATCTTACTTCACCTTCATAATCATATCCTACTGGATAACTATCATCTTCAGGTATCATAATCATGATATCATCTTGGAAATATTCTGATGTTGTATTAATTAATACTTGGTCACTTATTTCATTTGGTAGTTCTTCTGTATAAGTAAATGTTACTGAAACTAAGTCGCCCATAACACCATCTACATTTTCATATAAAGTAATTTGGTTTTTATAGTTTGCATATAATCCATAAATTGGAATTCTATGAACGGTTGTTGATTCTGTTTGGAATACTAAATCACCTTCATCTGTTTTTCCTTCTATAACAACAAAGAAACTCTTTTGTTCTAATGTCTCAAACATCAATAATCCTGAAAGTGGAGATACTTCATATGGATCTAAAACAAAATGAGGGTTTGATTGGTCATAATCTTCTTTATAGTATTCTTCTAAGAATGCTTTTTGAAGTGTTGTTTGATCTTCAATCAGATTTGTCTGTGAAGCTACTACTGTAGTATTCGGTTCTAAGAATCCAAATGTAATAAATCCAATAATAGTAATTAGTACTAATACTGCAGGAATCACAATTATTAAATTTTCCCTTAATAGTTTAATATATTTATCCATTGTTCTCCTCCTTATATTTTTTATATAAATCAGGACGAATTTTTTTCGTTTTTTTAAGTGATTTATCTAGTCGCCATTCATTGATTCGCTTATGGTGACCATTTAATAGTACTTCTGGGACTTCTTTTCCTTTAAACTCTCTTGGACGAGTGTAATGAGGATGTTCTAATAGATTGTTGTTAAATGAATCGTTTATATGTGATTCATCTTTACTAATCACATCAGGTATCACTCTTGTGATACTATCAATTAAAACCATTGCTGCAAGTTCGCCACCTGTAAGTACGTAATCTCCAATACTTACTTCATAATCAAAGTAATCTCTGATTCTTTCATCATACCCTTCATAATGTCCACACATTATAATGATATGGTCTTTGTTTGATAACTCATATGCTTTAGATTGCTTAAAAGTTTCACCTTGAGGTGAAACTATTATTTTAAGTGCGTCTTCATATCCATCGATACTTGTAAGGCAGTCATAAACTGGTTGTACTGAAAGTACCATTCCAGCTCCTCCACCATATGGATAATCATCTACTTTTTTATGTTTTGATTCACTGAATTCTCTGAAATCATGTAGGTGTATTTCAACGAGATTGTTTTTAATTGCTCGTGCCATGATTGATTCAGAAATAAATCCTTTGAACATTTCAGGAAATAAGGTAAGAATGTCTATCCTCATAATAACCCCTCCATTTCATGGATGTATATTGTATTGTTTTCTTTATCTACTTCTTTAATAAACTCTTTGATAAAAGGTACTAAGGCTTGTTTTTTGCCTTCTCTTTTAATAACGAGCATTTCATTTCTTGGTAGTTCCCTCACTTCTTTGACAAACCCGATGAAAGTTGATGTATGTACTTCCATTCCAATTAACTCATCAAAATAGAATTCGTCTGTCTCTAATTCATGTAGTTGATCACTTGTCATCAGTAAGTCACTACCTTTATATTTTTCAACTTGATTGATATGAGTTAGTTCATCAAAATCGATATATTCTAATGTTTTTACAGTTTTGTATTTCTTTACAGTCACCTTAATATATTCACCTTTAAAATTGATATATAAAGTATTACCTTTCTTATATCTCATTTCTTTAAAATCTGTGAATGATTTTACTTTTAAAGTTCCTTTTAGACCATGTGTGTTCGCGATAACACCGATTTTGATATATTCCATATTTTTCTCTCCTATTTGCTAAACATTAATTTTTCACTTTGGAAGAAACGGTTTAATACAAAGATTAATATACTTACATATACCAAACTACTTAATACCGTTACTAGGAAGTAAACTCCCTCTACTTCATAACTTAATATTGCGATTATCATATTAACACTATTATATATTGGAATCAAGTATGCATATATATCAGTTGAGGCTTCTCCGTTAAACATTGTTGAGATACCAATTATAACACTAATGAAATAGAATGGTAAGATTAACGTTGATGCTTCTTTAATTGTTTTTGCATATGCACTGATTACACTGATTAAACCTACAATGACAAGTACTGTCATGAAGATAATTGTAAATAACATGAAGTAATCACTAAATGAATAAATACTTATTATGCTTCCTGTTTCAGGTACACTTGAATCTCCAATTAGGTTTGGTAATGACAGCATTATTCCAACAAAACTAGATGCTGCACTAAACAGTGATATGACACTTAAACTGATTACTTTACCAATTGCAATCTCACTTCTTTTCACTGGTGTGATTAATAAAGTAGCTATTGTCCCTCTTTCTTTTTCACCTGCGATACTATCAGGTCCAATACTCATAGCACCACTAAATAAGAACATTACAATAAGCATTGGTAAAAGCATACTTAACCCTTGTCCTATCCCTTTGTTTTCATATTGAATTTGATAAGGTGCATAACCGTTGTCTGCATTAAATGTAGCCATGTCATACGCAGTTCCATAACGATCTACACTAATTGCCTCACTATGTAAAAATCCATTTAGATACCCATACAGTTCGTTTAATGCATAGTCTGAATATTTTTCTCCTGGATTATAATAAACATCTAAGTTTGGTAATGTGTAATTATCTTCTTCATAGTTGTTTAATGCAACCATAAAGTTTTCTTCAAATGAGATATAAATATCTATCTCACCATCTTTTAAATTTTTTAGAACGGATTCTTCTTCTAAATCATTTGCTGAATGGATAATAACTTTAGCGTCCATTGAATCTAAGTATTCTTCAAACTCTTCTGGTACATTTTCAACATATGCACTAATCTCATATGTCGACATTTCTGATTGATTATTTTCCATTGCTCCACCCATTGCTGTATACATTAAATATATTGCTAGTCCAGGTAAGACAATTGTTGTAAAAATCAAACGTCTGTCACTCATAACGCGGTAAAATTCTTTTTTAAATATTGTTAGGATGTTTTTCATTACTCGTTACCTCCAAGTTCTTCATCTTGGATTAAATCAAAGAAGATATCTTCTAAGTTTTTGTTTGGGTATTTATCTAGAATACTTGTTAATTCATCGCATTCTTTCATTTTTCCATTAATGATGATTCCTACTCTATCACATAGTTTTTCAACTACTGATAATATATGTGTAGATAAGATTACTGTTTTTCCTTGATTTTTTAAATCAACTAGATAATCAGTAACACTTCTAGCAGTTAGTACATCTAACCCATTTGTAGGTTCATCAAAGATAATAAATTCAGGATCATGCACAAGAGATACTGCAATTGAAGTTTTTTGCTTCATACCAGTTGATAAGTCACCAACTTTTACTTCTTTAAATTTATCGATTCCAAATCTTTGAAATAAGTTTTCTTTTCTTTCTTCAATTAAGTCATCTTCTATACCGTGTAGTTTTCCAAAATATGTAAACAAGTAATTTGGAGTAAAATGATCTTCAAGTTTTAATTCACTTGTTAAAAATCCGATTTTACCTCTTACATCAATACTTTCTTTCACAACGCTACTTCCACCAACTAAAATATCACCTGAATCTGGTTTTATTAAAGTAGATATTGCTCTTAAGCATGTTGTTTTACCAGCACCATTTGGTCCTAGTAACCCAAAGATTTCTCCAGGATTTGCTGTGAAGGATAAATCATTCACTGCTATTTTCTTTTTTGTGTCTGTTTTTTCTAGTTTCTGTTGTTTTTTACTAAGTGTAAATGTCTTAGTAATATTCTTTACTTCTAATGTATTCATTTATTACTCCTCCAAGAATAAGGCCATCTGTCTAAGATCATAAAATTTTTTATTTGTATAAAAGCCTTTTTCTTTTATTCCTTCTGTTATAAATCCATACTTTTCATATACATGGATTGCGTTTTGGTTGTCGTTTCTTACTTCTAGTTCTATTTTAATTTTATTTAAACGCTTTGCTTTTTTGATTACTTCTTCCATCATGATAGAACCTATACCTAAATTCTGATAATCCTGTAGTACACTGATTCCGAATTCAACTTTATGCTTGATTTTTTTTAATGCGCTACCATGAATTCCAGCTGTCGCTACTAAAAGGTTATTATGAAATGCTAGTATCATTGCATCACTGTCACTATCTAGTACTCTTTGAATAAAAACTTCTTCTTGTTCTTTTGTTAATGTGAACTCATCAGGTTCTCGAAGAAGATTCGAAGTTTCATTAATCACTTTGTTCATATAATCAATTAGGATGTCTGCATCTGATAATTGAACATCTCTAAATCTAATTTCATATCCGTTTTTAAGTTTTTGCTTCATAACACACCTCCTACTTAAAGATTATACTATAATTACTATATTATTTAAATATAGTATTGCGTCATATATGTCCTACTAAATTACAGTATTTTGACATTCAAAGTATTCTTTTGTATAATGTACTCAATAACAACATAGGGAGGATACTTATGAGAACATTTTTTGAATACTATCCAGAACAATTAGAATCTTCAAGTTTAACTACACTTGAATACATAGGACCTTTGTTAATTGGTATTTTAGTTATCATATCATTTTACTTTTTAAAAGATTTATTAAGCACTAAAGCAAAACAAAGAATCATCTTAACATTAGGAACGATTCTTGCGATCAGTGAAATCGGTGATAAGATATATTCGTATCTACACTTGGGAGTCACGCATGACATACTTAGTTTACACCTTTGTAGCATCAGTGCTATTGTTGGTGCTTATTTAATTTTCTTTAATCAAAACAGAACATTATATGGTATTTGGTTCTTTTGGAGCTTACAGGGAGCTTTTCAAGCATTGTTAAGTCCAAAAGTCACAGTAGGGATTGAAACATTCAGATACTGGCAATTCTTTACACATCATGTTTTACTTATTATATTACCTATTACCTTCATTTATTTTAACAATTGGATTCCAACATATAAAGATGTAATAAGAAGTTATGTATGGCTTATTATTGTAAGTATCCCAGTGATCATATTTAATACTTTTGTAGGTACAGGATACATGTTTGTAAGTTTAAGTCATGACGCTAGACCAATCACAGGTAGTCCATTAGATTGGCTTGGCCCATATCCATTCTATATCTTTGTTTTATTCGCATTTGCATTTATGCTTTTATCATTGACATATGTTCCTATAAAACTGATTTATAATAGAAAGAAATCTATTTCATAAAAAAAGACCACAATGTGGTCTTTTTCTTTAAAATGAATCAATATTGATTGTGATTTTTTTGCCTTCTCTTGAGGCACTTGCGTATGCAATCGTTCTTATAGCGTTAGCTATGCGTCCGTTCTTTCCAATTACTCTACCAAGATCTTCTTGGTTAACCATAACTTGGATAGTAAGCATCCCTTCGTCCTCGCTGAATTTATCAACTGTAAGGTCATCTGGGAATGTAACTAATGGCTTCACAAGGTCTTTTATTAACTTCTCGTAATTAACTGCCATAGTTTAGGTTACTTTTTGTTGATTCCAGCTTGTTTGAATAAGTTCTTTACTGTATCAGTCGGTTTAGCACCTTCTGATAGCCATTTTTCTGCTTTTTCTACATCGATTTTAACTGAAGCTGGTTCTGTAGTAGGATTGTAAGTACCGATAATTTCTAAGTATCTACCATCTCTTTTAGTTCTTGAATCAGCTGCAACAACTCTATAGAAAGGACGTTTTTTTGAACCGTGTCTTTGTAATCTTAATTTTACTGCCATTTTAATTCCTCCTTAACGTATTAACATGAAAGAGTATAGCACTCTTCCTAAGGGTTGTCAAGTATTTTTCCTTGACATTATAAATCTATTTGATATTCTTCGTTACTGAACATTGATTCCTCTACTTTTCTTACTAATTTGATCTCTTTTAATTCTTTCATTTTATCTGTCACTTCTGTTTCATCTACATAACATACCGCATACTTCTTTTTCTTAGTGAAGTAAGTAATTGGTGCTATCTTTTCAATGAATTTTAAAGCTTTTGGATTCTTAAAATATATAATTACACTTTTACGTTTTACCATGATATTTCTCCTTAATGTTTATTCACTAACCCAAGTTCGTTTGGATACTTTATTTTAGAACTTATTGTGTTAGCCAATTCTTTTGATATTCCATTTAAAATCTTCTGAATTTCTTTCTCACAAGATTTATACTCTTTAATTATATCATTATTATATAGTTTTTCTTTACTATCTTTTAAGTTTAATTGAATCTTCTTTAAATCAGGATGATACTTCCCATATTTTTGTGCTTCTTGTAGTTTTGTCTTGTCTTTATTAAACTCATAGATTAATTCAGAAATCGCATCAGACTTCTTAATTATTCCACTTAACTCAAGTAATCTTTTATATGTTTTTGTATCTTTAATTTCATCAACTAAATCATATGTTTTATTTATTAAATCAGTATTCATATTATCACCTAAATATAGTATAGAGAAACTTGATACTTTAAGCAAGAAAAATGAGTATTCTTATCTTTCATATATTATTCATATATACATCTTCATTTCTAAATAAGAAGTTTTAATTGTAAACTAATAATACAATAACAACATCGTTTGACTATATACCTCAATAGGCATATAATATGTATTGACAATTAATGTAGAAAGAAGATGTTGAAAATGAAAAAATTTAAAATTATACTAATCGCATTGGTAATGAGTTTATTCTTGATTACTGATACTAGCATAAACATAGTAACAGCTGATGGAGATTCTACTGTGAATACAGTAATTTATTTCTATGAGCCAACTTGTCTCGATTGCCAAGAACTAATTGGTAACGGAATGTATGTAGGATTCTATGATCAAGACATTCACGATGGATCATACTATACAGATGACGACAAAGCACCAAATTACTCAGAAGAAGATGATGTTATCAAAGACATCAAAGCTGCTGGGATTACAATTATCTATGTGGACTTAACAAACCCAAATAAAATCGATTATATGCCTAGCAACACAATCGTTGATACTGATGATTTACCAATAGCTAGCGATATCTTATATGCATATAAACAAGCCTATGGTGATGATTCAGATTATGCTTCAGCTACAATGTTTGTTGGAGGTAAAATGTATCATGGTAATGGTATTAGAGAAGCATTCGATGATAACGCTCCAGGTAATGAATTCATGGAAGAAGCTGCAAAAGGACTAAAAGAAGTTAACGTTGTTGCTGGATTAAACTATAGAAACATCACAGGATTCTTAGGATTCTTAGGTGTTCTAGGTGCTGGTTTCTTAGATGGATTTAATCCTTGTGCAATCGCATTATTATTAATGTTTATCTCATTACTTGGTTTCACAGAAAACAAACGTGTGTTAATTGCAGTAAGTGTTACATACATACTAACAATGTTTACAACATATTTCTTAATTGGTTTAGGAATTATGAGTGCCTTAGAAGCATTTGCGCAAAGTGCACGCTTAGTATTAATTGTAAACTGGGCAATTTTCATTCTTGTGTTAATCTTGTTTGCGTTTAACTTATACGATTACTTCGTTAGTAAAAATGAAGATTATGGTAAAGTGAAAAACCAATTGCCTAAATGGGTAAAAAGAATGAACAAAAGAATTATGAAAACATTCACTGGTGCAATGGATGAACAAGGACAAAAAGGAAACTTAACTGGAGTAATCCTATTAACATTCTTCTTAGGTGTTACACTAAGTTTCACAGAATTTGTATGTACAGGTCAAATATATTTAGGTATCTTAGATGGTGTTAGACAATTCCAAACAGTTTATGGATATGTAGCACTATTATCATATAATGTAATGTTTGTATTACCAATGATTGTAATAGCTGTAATCGCAATTAAAAGTGAATCAATTGTTGGTGTTAGTAACTGGATGAGAGAAAACTTACATTTAATCAAACTAGGTAACACATTATTATTCTTAGGAATCGCAATTTATTACGCATTTAGAATATTTGGATAGGGTGATAACATGAAGCAAAAAGTAGAGATTAAAAGAAATGGTGAGTCCATCTTTAAAAAGAAGATTCAAAATTTACCATTTAAAGATGAAGCAATCAATCAACGTAGTATAGAACTGTTTGATGATGATGAACCATGTATCATTCATCAATCGTATGTAATAAAAGAATTTGTAGATGAAATACTAGAAGTGTTAAGTGACGCGAAAGAACTACAAATGAAAGATCACTTAGATTTATTCAGTAATTTAAAGTACGAAAACATAGAAGAATTAACAATAACTTTATTGGGGTGATAGTATGAGCGTCTATTTAGACAACGCATCAACTACTAATGTAAGTAAATCAGTATATAAAGCGATGAAACCTTATCTTAAAGAAGAGTTTGGAAATCCCTCCTCTCTTCATAACCAAGGTATTGTCAATCGTAAAGTAATTAATAAATCACGTAAAACAATCGCAAATCTTTTACAATGTTCCCACAAAGAAATATTCTTTACAAGCTGCGGAACTGAAAGTATTAACTGGGCTTTAAAGGGACTTGCGTTTAAGAACAAAGTAAAAAGCGAAATCATTACAACAAAGTCTGAGCACCATGCTACATTGCATGCGGTTCAATTCTTAGAAAGTATTGGTTATACGATTCACTATATTGATGTTGATGAAGAAGGTTTTATGGATTTGAATCAACTAAAAAATACAATCAATAATAATACTTTAGTTGTATCTGTATTGTTAGCAAACAATGAAATAGGAACAATTCAAGATATCAATGAAATCGCAAAAATTTGTACTGAAAACTCTACTTACTTACATGTAGATGCAGTACAAGCAATATGTCATATCAATGTTAATTTAACAGAGTTGAATGCTGACTTAGTAAGTATCAGTGGACATAAGTTTCATGCACCAAAAGGAATTGGAATTCTTTATATCAAAGAAGGTACACCAATTGAAAACTTAATCCATGGTGGTCAACAAGAAAACGATAAACGTGCAGGCACAGAAAACGTTCCTTATATCGTTGGAATTACCAAAGCTTTAGAAGATGGTATTAGCACATTAGAATCTTATTCATCACAATTAAATGAGAATACACAATTTATTTTAGATGAACTTGATAACGCTGGTATCGAATACAGATTGAATGGTCCTAAAATTGGTGAGAAGAGATTACCTGGTAATTTAAACATTAGTTTTAAAGACTTAGATGGTGATGATATCACATACTACTTAAACAAAGAAAATATTTATGTTTCAACAGGTAGTGCCTGTGATACAAAAACAATTGAGCCATCTCACGTTTTAAGAAGTATTCATGTCCCAGAAAATTACATCGACGCCTCTCTTCGTATTAGCTTAAGTTTAGAAACAAAATTAGAGGATATCAAATTCGCAGTAAATAAGTTAATAGAAATTATACAAAAAGTAAAATAAAACGACTATTCAAAATAGTCGTTTTTTATTTCTTTATATTGTCCTAGTTCTAAATCACCTAGTTCTAAATCACCAATACCTACTCTTTTTAAATATGTAACATTACTTCCAAAATGTTCACACATTCTTTTTACCTGATGAAATTTGCCTTCTTTAATCAATAAATAGAATGATGTATCATTGATTTCTTCATACTTTGGAAGTGCCGGTGTATATAGATGATCTTTCGCATCTTTTATTTCAAAAGGTTTGTCGAACTTTGATAAGTTTAATTTTTTATCTACTTCAACATAATATTTTTTGTATACATCTTTATTTGGAGAAATAATGTTATGTAGTAACTTCCCATCGTTTGTTAGTAATACTAGTCCTTCAGTATCAATATCTAATCTACCAGCTATATTAAGATCAAATCTATTATATGGTTCTTCTATTAAATCTAATACAGTTTTATGTAAATTATCTTTATTCGCAGAAACATACCCTTTTGGTTTGTTCACCATTAGTATTAGTGAGTCATTATAATATACTTGTTCATCATAAAATAAGACAACATCATCTTCTTTCACTTGATAAGTCCCACTTTTAACAACTTCATCATTCACCTTAACAAAGCCCTTTTTAATTACTTTCGTAACTTCTTTTCTCGTTCCATACTTTAAGTTTGATAAATACTTGTCTAGTCTCATAATTACACCTCTTCTTCATTATAACAAAAAAGACCTAAAATAGGTCTTTATTTAATACGTTTGATTGTTTTATATATAGAATATCCTGATACTCTTTCAAAATCTCTATCTATTTGCTTTTCTAAAGAAATAGAATTGATAATTTTTCTAAACTCAGCATGCTTCTTTAAAACAATTTTTGGATCAACTTTTACTTTCTCATTTAAGTCTTCAATCATTGATAAAAACTCAATAATAACAACGACTTCCTTTTGATTAAATAATTCAAAATCAATAGGGTAAGTGTACATTACAGTTCTCCGAATGAAATACCAATAGCTTTCGCTGCTTGTACGTATTGTCCTTCTGGATCTACTGTTTTTCCTCCACCTTTTGATGTTTCTCCAACTTCTCCGCCACCAACTACTTCTTCTAGTGGGATTGAAGTGATTTTACGTCCTTTTAATTGAACCATTCTTCCTGATCCACCATTCATTAATAAATCAACAGCGTTCACACCGAACAATAATCCTAAAGCTCTATCAAATTGTGAAGTAATCCCTCCACGTTGAATGTATGCTAAGTTTGTATAACGCACTTCATGTTCAGGTACAAGTTTTTGAAGTTGGTCTGTAATTTGTTGTCCTACTCCACCAAGACGTACACTATCTGCGCTGTCTTCTACGATTTCACGTACAACTTGTTCTCCACCTTTTGGTTTTGCTCCTTCACTAACTACAACGATAGTAAAGTTTCTTCCAAATGCATCACGTTCTCTAATTTTCTCAACTACAGCGTTAATGTCATATGGAATCTCAGGTAGTAAAATTACGTCAGCTGAACCAGCTAATCCACCTTCTAATGCTAACCATCCACTATTTCTACCCATTACTTCAACAACCATTACACGGTCATGTGAAAATGCAGTAGTATGGATTTTATCAAGTGCATCTGTGATTGTTTCTAACGATGTATTATAACCGAAAGTAACATCAGTTGCAGGTAAATCATTATCAATTGTTTTAGGAACTCCTACTACTGGAACACCTTTTCTATGGAAATCTCTAGCACTCGTTAAAGTACCGTCTCCACCAATAACGATTAACGCATCTACACCTAAGTATTTCATGTTTTTAATCGCTTCATCACTTACGTCTTTGTATTCAATAGTTCCATCTTGTTTTACTACTCTGTAGTTAAATAAATTATCTTTATTAGATGATTTTAAGATAGTTCCACCTTCATGCATAATTCCTGATACAGATTTCAAACCTAATGGTCTATTCATATTGTTATATAGCCCATGGTATCCTTTTGTAAAACCAACAACTTCAATACCATATTTCTTTACAGCTGCTTTTGTTATACCATTAATTACTGCGTTTAAACCTGAACAGTCTCCACCACCAGTAATAATTCCAATCTTTCTTATCTTATTCATAAATAAAATTCCTCCGTTTAAATGTCAACTACATTATATATGTTTTTCAATCACAAGTAAACAAATTTACTGTCGTGAAAACGTTTTAATTACGCAAAAATAATGACATGTTTCATTTAATTTTTAAATCCATTAATGTTATAATTTAAATGAGGTGATAATATGCTGACTATGAAAGACGTTATTAGAGAAGGTCACGAGACATTATTATTAAAAGCGAAAGAGGTAGAAATCCCTCTATCGGATGAAGATAAAACAACATTAAAGAGTATGATGGAGTTTCTTGTAAACTCTCAAACTCCAGAAATTAGTGAAGAGTATGATTTACGTCCAGGAGTTGGTTTAGCAGCTCCACAAATCAATATCTCAAAAAGAATGATCGCTGTTTTAACTACTGACGAAAAAAACGAGAAACTATATAAATTATTATTAGTGAATCCTAAAATTGTATCACACAGTGTACAAAAGCAATACCTTCCAGGTGGAGAAGGATGCTTGAGTGTTGATAGAGAAGTTGAAGGATTAGTATTACGACATAAAAAAATAACAGTTCGTGCTCACATGTACAAGGTAGAAACAGACGAATTAATGCCTGTTGAAATCAGAGTGAGTGGTTTTGTAGCAATCGTTTTACAACATGAGATTGATCACTTAAACGGAATTTTATTCCCAAGTATTATTGACAAACTTCCAGGTGATGCTACACCAGTAGTATTCCCAACAGAAGATGAAACAGAAGAAGAAAATTAGGAGGAAATTATGAAATTATTTATCGATACAGCCAATGTAGAACACATTAAAGAAATGGCTTCATTAGGTATTATTAAGGGGGTAACAACAAACCCAACATTAATCGCAAAAGAAGGTAGAGACTTCAATGAAGTAATCAAAGAAATCACAAGTATTGTTGATGGTCCAATTAGTGGAGAAGTAATTAGCTTAGACGCAGAGAATATGATTAAAGAAGGAATTGAAATCAGCAAGATACATCCTAACATGGTAGTTAAAATCCCATTAACTGCAGAAGGTTTAAAAGCTACAAAAGCATTAAGTGATATGAACATAAAAACAAATGTTACTTTAATTTTTAGTGCGAACCAAGCATTACTTGCTGCTACAGCTGGGGCAACATATGTAAGTCCATTTGTAGGTAGATTAGAAGATACACTACATGATGGTATTGAAGTAGTATCTGACATTAGAGAAATCTTTGACATTTACGGATTTGAGACTGAAATCATTTCAGCTTCAATCAGAACTCCAAAACAATTAGCTGATAGTGCATTAGTAGGAGCACACATCGCAACTGTTCCTTATGCTGTTCTTAAAAAATCAATTACACATCCTTTAACTGATAAAGGAATTGAAGCATTTATGGCAGACTGGGAAAAAGTATTCGGAAATAAATAAAAGGACTCGTATGAGTCCTTTTTTATTTTGTATAAATCTTTTCAGCTAGTTTCACATTCCATGCGGCAATCTGAACTTGTAACGTATATGCTATCGCTATGAGTAATGCAGTTAGTTTTGCTTCTGGGAATGCTGTCAGTGTTATTGCTAATGCTAACGATAAACTTCTAACAAGTGTCCCGTTACTAAGTGCAATTCCATCTTCTCTATTAAATAGCATTTTTCCTGTAAGTAATGAAACACCTACAAATAAAGCATACATTATAATCAATGGAACAAGCATATCAACCAGTATCATTGGGTTGTTTATGATTATTTTAGCACGTAAACTCATTGCCACAAATATAATAATTACAACTCCTAAGGTACTAAACAATGGAAACTTTGGCTTAATTGATTTGTTAAACTTCTCTTCTCCAAATTTACTCTTAAGAATAACTTGAGTAATCAATGCAAGTATGAATGGAAGTACAATCACTACTGCGATTTGTGTTAGAAAACTCAATAGTGGTAGTTCTACTGCTTCACCAAGTATAAATGTGATATAAAATGGTGTTAGTAATGCACCTAGACCTAAACCAATCAAGACCATCAGTATCGCTGCATTTACATTTCCTTTTGCCATCACTGTCCAACTGATTGTCATTCCACTTGTAGGAAGTAATCCAATCAGTAATAATCCTAATCTAAGAAATGGTTCTTCTGTAAAGAATATGATTCCAAGAAGATAGGCAATCAATGGGTAGAATATAAAATTGATGATTTGAGTGGTAATTTGCAGTTTGGGATTTAGATTATCAAATACAGAATTTAATTTTAATGTCACCATCATTGGATACACCAATAAGAATGTTAATGGTAGTATCGTTTCTTTCATCCATGAAACATTAAAATTACCTCCTATAACTAATCCAAAAATCATAGCTACAAGAATTGAAACAATAAGGTTTTTCTTAATCATTGTTAATAGTTTAAACATAGTATCTCTCCTTTAATATCAACTTATTATATCAAATAGTTTGTACACGTACAATATAAATGCAAAGAAAATAGCCTAGATTATTCTAGGCTATTTATTTACTTAAATAATTTAGCTAATTCCCCACCAAATAGTGGTACAAATCCTAATCCAAATGCGATTACATAATGAATAGGTTCTAAGTATACTGTATGGAATAAAGTAGTTACTCCAGGTACAAACAATACAATGATTAACAGAGCTAAACCAAATAAAGCACTATAGTTTATTAACTTATTATCAAATAAGTTTTTCATTTTAAAGATTGTTTGATTTTCACTACGTGCACTATATGTTCTTAATAACTCACCAGTAATAATTGTAATAAATGCGAATGTTGTTCCATAATCACTAACATTACCAAGTGTTTGTCCATCAAATATATAGTTTCCTAAGTAGAATGATATAAGTACTGCTCCAGCTAAGAAAACACTTTGGAATCCAATTGCGATACCCATTTTTTTATCCACAATATTAGCTTTTGGATCTATTGGAGGATTATCCATAACTCCCTCTTCTTTTTTCTCTAGTCCTAAAGCAAATGCTGGAAAACTATCTGTAACTAAGTTGATCCATAAAATTTGAATCGGTATTAAAGGACTACCCATACCGAGTAACATTGCAATAAAGATTAACAATACTTCACCAACATTACAAGATACTAAGTATCCAACAAATTTTCTAATATTACTAAAGATTACTCTTCCTTCTTCGACAGCGTCTACGATTGTAGTAAAGTTATCATCCATTAGAACCATGTTTGCTGCTTCTTTTGAAACATCGGTTCCTGTGATACCCATAGCTACTCCAATGTTAGCCTGTTTTAATGCAGGTGCATCGTTTACACCATCACCTGTCATTGAAGAAATTTCTCCTGTTTCTTGCAGTGCCTTTACGATTTCTACCTTATGATTTGGTGATACTCTTGCAAATACATTTGTAACTCTTACTTTATTTAAGAACTCTTCTCTTGATACTGAGATAAGTTTATCTATTTCTTCACCACTTAATGCCGATTCACCTTTTTTCAAGATACCCAATTCAGCACCTATTGCAGTTGCTGTAATTTTATGATCACCTGTAATCATTACAACTCTAATACCTGCTTTGTGGCACACTTTTATAGCTTCTTTTACTTCTTCTCTAGGTGGATCTATGATTCCTACTAATCCAGTAAAGATTAAGTTGTTTTCTTCCTCTTTGATATCTTCATAATCACTTGTTTCTTTATATGCAAAACCAAGGACACGTAACGCACTTCTTGCCATACCTTGGTTGGCTAGTTCAACAGTCTTTACAAACTTTTCATCAATTTCTTTTACTTCTCCATCAAGTAAGTAATACTTACAAGCTTTCAATAATTGATCAGGTGCTCCTTTTGTAAGAATCGTTTTCTTTTTATCTATCGTATGAACAGTTGACATAAGTTTACGATCACTATCAAATGGGAACTCATCAATTCTTGGATAAGTATCATTCATTTGTTTTTGAGTCATTTTATTTTTTGCTGCTAAAGTTACTAATGCTAGTTCTGTAGGATCTCCAATTAAAGAATCTTTACTGATTGAAGAATCATTACATAGAACACCAATTTTAGATAACATATCAATATTTCCATTTGATCCTTTGATTTCTCCTTTGAAGTTGTATCCACTTCCTGTTACTTCAACGATTTTTAAGTTATCAAATATTCTAGTTACTACCATTTTATTCTGTGTTAATGTTCCTGTTTTATCACTTGAAATAACTGTAGTTGAACCTAACGTTTCTACTGCACTAAGTTCTTTTACAATCGCATTTTTACTTGCCATTTTTCTCATACCTAAAGCTAATACAACTGTAATAACTGTTGGCAATCCTTCCGGTATAGCGGCAACTGCTAATGAAACAGATACTAAGAACAATTCAAGAATTTCTTCTTCTTGGCTGAAATCAAATCCTAAACGGATTAATCCAATTATGAAAATTAACCCTACAACTACAATACTAACAATACCTAATAACTTACCTAACTGATCGATTTTCTTTTGTAGAGGTGTCATTTCATCTTCTACATCATTCAGTAATTCAGCTATATTACCAATCTCTGTTTCCATACCAGTTTGTGTAACTACACCTAATGCTCTACCGTAAGTTACAATTGTTGACATGTAACCCATATTTAATCTGTCACCGATTGGTGTGTTATCTTTTAATAGCACTGATGAATCTTTTTCTACAGGAACTGATTCTCCTGTTAATGCTGATTCATCTATTTTCAAGTTCGCACTTTCAATCAATCTAATATCAGCTGGTATATAATCTCCTGCTTCTATTTGAATGATATCACCTGGTACCAAATCTTGAGAATCTATGCTTTTTAGTTCACCTTCGCGAAACACCTTTGCATGTGGAGCACTCATAGATTTCAAAGCTGCAACTGCTGAGGTAGCTCGTCTTTCTTGAACAACACTTAAAGTTACATTTAAAATAACTATCGCAATAATAAATAATCCATCTGTTAGATGTCCACTTGCAACAATACTAATTACAGCTGCAAGTATCAATAAAATATTTAGAAATTGTAATAACTCTCCTAATATCATATGAAATAGAGTTTCCCCTGCTTTTTCTTTCAGTTTGTTCTCTCCATATTTATTTCTATTTTCTGTTACTTGAGTCTTTGTAAGACCTTTTGATTTATCAACGTTATAGTTCTTTAAAATATCTTCTATTTTATTGCTATATCCATTCATATTATCACTCCTAACTGTCCTTTACATTTTACTACTTTTTAGCGTTTTACACAACTGACAAATATGTCCAAAATAAAAACGCATTTTCTGCGTTTTTAGAATGTATTATACCATGAAATAAAGATCATGATGATTGGTGGCACACTAAACGGGAAGAAGTGAGCATATAAATCACTTTTACCTTTTCTAAATCCATCAATCAATATACCTATGTGTAATATTATTTGAAGTCCTAATGCATATAATAATATATTATTGAAACTGTCACTTGGTAGTAACTCATTCTTAAATATATATATTGCTAAAACTCCTATTGCAACTTCTGCCACCATGTAACTTATATATAATATCCCTAATGATTGTTTATCTTCCATTTTGATACCTCACTTATTTATATTGCCTTATCATTATACAAGAAAAAACACCTTTTTTGAAGTGTTATTTCAAAAAAGATGTAAGGGTTTTACTTTTGCTTATTTCTAACAATTAAATATGTAATTCCATGGAAAATCGTTACGGCTAGAAAACCTAATAATATCATTGATATCGTGTACAGTATTGGACTTGTGTTATGGATAAATTGAAATGGCGATCCATTTCCATAATTCAACAACATAAAGTCTTTATCAAAGATTGCATTCACAATCATTGCACTTGCCATAAATATAAATGTAACAATAAATGCTGGAATTAGTTTTTGCATTGTAATTTTGTACTCACCACTTCTTAAAAGATAGATTGGTGCAAAAATCATTGCTCCGTGGTATACAAATGCAATGTATGGTAAGTAATTCGCATGAACGAGTGCCCATGTATTTTCACTACCTAAGATATTACTTGGATACAGTAATGCAATAAGTCCCCCAAATAATACAGTTGCGTATGCTGCGGGTAAAACAAACTGTTTTACTTTATCATTTTTCACAAATGTAATAATTGGATAAAGATAAAGTGGAAAGCTACATAAATGAAATGGTAAATGATTCATTGGAAATCCTGACTCGATTTGTTTTAGTAGTTCTAAAACAAAGAAAATTAGTGTTACTGTTACTAATACAAAGAATGTTTTTGGTTTGTATTTCTCTACTAAGTATAGCGCTAAGATTACTAATAGTATGACAACTAATAACCCAGAGATATGTTTCATACCAAATAGATCTGCGCTTAAAAATGTAATCATGTTATTCCTCCTGATTTTTATATCTATATACATTATAGCAAATAAGTCTTAATTTAAGAAATATGCATTTTTACTTGTTATACTTTTTACCATTAATTTTAATACGTGGATCTATGATTCCCATTAAAATATCTGTGATTAAAACCATTACAGTTGTAAATGTTACTACATACATACTAATAACTGTGATTAAATTTACATCCACATTTACATAACTAAAACCATTGGCATCATCATAACTAATGATATTGTCCATAAATAATCTAGCGACTCCTTGGATGTTGTAAACATCTTCTATAAAGAAAGAGTTTAGTAAAGCATATAGGAAAATGATGCTAAGTTCTGGAAGTAAAATCACTAAGATATGTTTAAAGTTATGTCTTAAGATAATTTGCCTTCTTTTTAGTCCTTTTGCTTTACATAAAAGTATGTATTCACTTTGGAATGTATCTATAAGTTCAGCTCGTACTAGTCTTGTGATTTTGGCGATTGGTTCTAGCGAAAGAGCTGTGACTGGTAATATATATTTTAGTAGTTCCCCATTTTTAAATGGTAAAGTCATGTTCCAAGCCGAAGGTAGATTTCTATAGTGATACCCAAAGATAATTACAAGAACCATAATCCAAACAAGTGTTGGGATTGATCCTAAGAACATTGTGAATGATGTTACAAACTTATCATATAATGATCCTTTATATACAGCTGATGTGATACCTAAAAGTACACCTAGGAATAAATATAATAGAAACGCGATTAAGTTAATTCTTATTGATAGTGGTATATATTCTTTCACTACAGTCCAGGCTTCTTCTCCATCTCTTGTGAATCCCCAATTAAAATCTTTTATAATGCTCTGCACTAATAGTTTGTAGTTATCGAATGTTTGATGTAATAGTTCTGTTTTTGTAAATGCTCTGGTCCATCTTACTTGGTGGGAGAACTCTAGTATATTGTAAATAAACGTAAAAAATAAGAATAACGTTAATACTGCTAGTACTATTCTTATTAGTATGTATTTTTTCATGAAATCTCCCCCTGTATTATTATAGTTTGTGTTACTAATTATAACATATTTTTTTATAAATAAAGGACTTTTTTTCAAATGAAAAAGGCTAGACAATTGTCGTAGCCTAATTCATAATCACTATATTTATTTAGGAAACTAGATTTCGTTATTTTCTTCTGTTTCTTCTGTTTCTTCTGTTTCTTCAATTGGTTCATCTGTATCATCATCACCCCAACCATATGATTCAGGTTTTCCTTTGTCAACACTTCGATTTTTACCTTGCTCAATGATTTGATAAGCGTAGTATTCTTCCCCAAATTCATCTGTTTTTACTTTGATTTTAACTTGGCCTTTCACACCATTTACTTCATATTGAAGTTTGTACATTACTTCTCCATCTTCATTTTCAGTTTTAAATGTGTATGAGTTATCTTCGTCTTCAATTACAACTTTAAACTCATTTTCTTCTTCAATTATTTTAATTGTTGATTCTGATTCAATTCCTTCAATGTTTTTTTCTAGTTTGAACACTGTTTTATGTTCTGTATCAGATGTTTCAACTTTGTATGTGATTTTTATTGTGTCTACTCCATTAGATGCTGTTAAAACCATTTTGTGTTCAGTTTCGTCTTCATCTTCAGGTTCTTCTTGTTCTTCAATGTCATCACAATCTTCATCGATTGTAGGATCGCAAGTTTCTTTTAAAGTGTTTTCTTCGACTTCTATCTGATATTCTACTTCACCTATCACAAAGATTCCTGTAATCTCTTCTGCTTCAGAAACATTATAATATAACAAGTATTCTTGATCTTCTACGTTTACTGTAAGTTTGTATTGATATTCTTCTCTATCTGATTCTTCATTTTCTATTGTACCTAGTCCACTTGGTCCATTTGCAATGAATCCTTTTAGTTTTTCAAGATAGATATTCACTTCTTCTAACTCAGTTTCAAACTCTGTATCTGGAGCTTCTGGTGTTTCTAGTAAGTCTGAAACACTAAATCCATTTAGACTTGCTTGTTGGTTATATGATGTTGTATCTAATAAACCAGCTGATAAGTAACTCATCGAAACAAGTGCTTCTTGTGTTGAGAACTCTCCATACTCAATATTTTCTAATGGCTCATCTGAATTTGAGCATGCGCTTAGTGATAATGTGATTACTACTGCTGCTAATAATAAGAATAGTTTTTTCATATTTTATATCTCCTTTTCATTCTCTTTATACATATATACAAAATATATTTCATTTTTTCTAAATTAAATTGAATGTTTTTTTATTTCTTGTTGATTATAGTGGTGGTTTGTTTCTTTGTTTGGTTTATCAAGTTCTATCTCTTTTCTCTGTTTTCCATCTTCTTCAATAATATAGGTATATGTAATAACTCCATCTATATTGTTTTCTATAATTTTTACTTCCCCTGATATACCGTTTACTTCATACTCAAGTTTATAGATATAAGCTCCATCTTCAAGTTCTTTTTTGAGTTGATATGAATCTTCATTATCTTTGATTTCTACTTTTGTTTCTGTTTCTTCAAACTCTACTTTTATCTCTTTTTCTGTTTCGATGTTATTGATGCTTTGTTTTATCTTATATTTTCTTTCGATTTCGTTTTTCGATTCAACTTTGTATTCTATTTCTACATAATCTTCGTTATTAGACGCTTTTAGTTTCAATTCGACTTCCTCTTCATTTGAAATAAATGATCCTGATACATCAAGCGTTAAATTGTTTATATGTAAAACTCCTGTCAGGTCCTCTTCAACAACATTTACATAGAATGTGAACTGATTTTCTCCTTCTGTGAATGTTATGATTGTACTGTATTCTTCATTGCCTTCAACAACTTCAATGTTACTTTCGAAGTTTTCATCCTCTAAGAAGGGGATCAACATATCAAAATAAATGTTGAACTCGTTTATTGAGTCTTCAAATTCTGTAGTATCAGGACTTGATAAAAACATTGTGTTGTTCTTTACAGTAAATGTTTCAGAAATTAACATTCCACTGATATATGATACTTCAGCTAATCTTGTTGATTGGTATGTTGATAATGTTTCAGTATTTGAGATTGGAGGGTTATATGGATTGTTTGTTTCTGTTTGATTCATGTATAATCCAACGATTGACATTGTAATTAGTATTACAAATGATGTAAATACCGTTATGTATTTTTTTGAAAGAATTCTGTGTTTTCGATAGGGTGTAACTTTATCTAAAACACTATCTATTGAACGATGCATGGATTGTTCTAATTTTGATTTGTCTAAATTTCGATTAATTTTCATTTATATAACCTCCTTCTTTATTTTTTCTATGCTTGACTTTATAGAGCTATAAATTGTTTTTTCAGGTACATTGATTACATTAGATATCTCTTTCACTTCAAGGTGTGCGAAGTAATGTAAGAACATAATCTTTTGTTGTTTTGGATTCAGTAATTTTATGATAGCTTGTTTGACTTGAGAGATTTGATCTTCTTTTGTAATCTCTTTTTCTATATCGATAGAAGATTGTTGTTTGAAGTCTTCAAATTGTTCTGTGGATTGTGACTCTTTGTAAGCTTTACTTTTTAAATAGTTAATTGTGTGGTTGTTTGATATTCGATAGAGCCAAGTTCTAAAAGATGACTTTTGATTGTTGTACTTTTTTAAATTATTATACACTTTAAAAAATACTTCTTGAACTAGGTCTTCTGTTGTCTCGTAATTTCCTGTAATGTTATAGATATATTTGAATATTTCTTTATAGTACTTTTTCATTAGAAGACTGTATTGTTCTTTATCTCCATTTAGTATTCTTTTTATGTTTTCAATATCGCTCAAAAGTATCACGCCCTTTCTAATATGTATTATACCATTTTGTTGGGCTCGTAAATATATACAATTTTTATAGTTTTTTTTCTCAAAAAAAAGAGAAATTATTTTTCTCTTCTTTTATGACAACTATTTAAATGATCATCTACTATGCCAACTGCTTGCATGTAGGCATACATAATCGTACTCCCTACAAAACTCATTCCTCTTTTTTTCAGGTCTTTCGATATTTGATCTGAAATCTGTGTAGTTGCTGGTACGGTTTCAAATGATTCATGATGATTGATGATTTGTTTATGGTTTACAAAGTTCCATAAGTATTGATGAAATGATCCAAAATCTTTTTGTATTTGTAAGAATGCAATTGCGTTTTTACGTACACTGTATATCTTTAGCTTGTTTCTTATGATTTCTGGATTTTCTCTTTGTGCTTCTAAATACTCTTCTGTCATGTTTGCGCACTTTGATGGATTAAAATTATGAAAGGCTCTTTTATACCCTTCTCTTCTTTTTAATATTGTATACCAGTTTAACCCCGCTTGTGCTCCTTCTAAAATGAGGAACTCAAACAAAGTTGTATCATCATGTACAGGTACTCCCCACTCTTCATCGTGGTACTTTGCGTAATCTGGCTTATCGTTTCCAAAGCATCGTATTTTCATTATTTCACCTCAAAGTCTGACTTGTAATAATCTCTTATATAATCATCAATTGTAATTACCTTTATTCCGTTTGTTCTTAGTAATTCTGTTGTTACTCCTTGTCCATCAATTAATGTTCCTGAGAATGAACCATCATATATTTTATGAACACCACATGAAGGTGATCGTTTTTGTAGAATGGCAATTTTTATATTGTGTTTTTTTACTAGTTCTAGTGTTTTAGTTGCACCTAATTTAAATTCTTTAGTCACTTCTTTTTGATCTTTACTCATTATTTTATTGTTTACTATTTCTGAAGGTATACGTGGTGTTGGTAACCCTCCTAATTCTTCAGGACAGGCAGTAATTGCCAAGTTATGATCAAGTAGCTTTTTTGCGACTTCATGATAATTATTATGTCCATCATATTTACAGTTGATACCTGTTAGGCATGCGCTTATTAAATACATAATGCCTCCTTTATAGTTTCGAGTTTTGGAGTTTGAATGCTGAAAGGATATAGAAGATTACTCCAAAACCAATCAAACTTAGAACCATGATGGGTTGTGTTAATTCAATTGATCCTACTTTTACAATTAAACCATATGTTTCAGCATATCCTGTGTAAGTTGAAGTTGGTGCATTACTGAATACTTTGTCTATTGCACCTTCCATATATACTTGTCTCATTAGAGTAACAATATGTGATGTTGGTAGTATGTTCATAACTGTTTGAACATTTTTACCAAGTACTCCAATAGGAATGTAGATTCCTCCTAAGAAACCAATGAATGTTCCAACTAATGTAGAAAGTAATCCAAATGCATTTTGTGTTTTCATGAACATTGATATGTAGAAAAACATTGATGAGAAACTCATAATGCTTAATTGCATTAGTAATAATATTTTAATAGTTTGGATAAATCCGAAGAATTCTCCACCTTGTAGAAGGACATAAATTTGTCCAATAATAAGATTTAGTGTGACCATAATAATTGCAATTACCCATGAACTAATTAAATAGCTTAAGGCAAACACTTTTCTGTTTATTGGTGACGTGTAAAAGTCATTTATAAGTCCTTTGTCTTTATCATTAATAAGGTTACCAAGTGCCCCTAGTGGTACAGTAATTGTAGATACTGTTAGAAGTCCTGCCATAATCCAAGATGCTACTAACCAGTCTATTCCTTCAATGTTGGGCATTACATCACTGATGTTATCAGCTTGCATTTTTCCAAGGAATAGAATGTAGAGTAATAGAATAATGATAACGCTCAAAAAGCTAAAGAATACACTTGCTTTATCTCTTAAAAACATCATTACGTTTCTTCTTACTAGTTGATATAGTATTTTCATTATTCATCACCTAGCTTTCTACCTGTGATATTAACAAATACGTCATCCATATCTCCTCTTAATATCTCGAAGTCTTCGATATGGTCTTTGTATGTTTCAACTAACGGTAATCCTTCAAATGCAGTATCTAGTTTGATTTGGATTGTGTTGTTGATAAGAGTGTAATTAACACTATCTTTTTCTAGTAAGTTATGAAGACCATTTTTTGGTATAATCTTTAATCTATCATAACTATATTTCATACGTAGTTCTTCACTACTACCTTCAGCGATGATTTTTCCATCGTCTATGATTACCACTTTATCTGAATCTTTTACTTCTTCCATGTAATGTGTTGTTAAGAAGATTGTGATGTTTTCTTTTGTACGTAATTGATTGATTAGTTCCCAAATATCTTTTCTACTTTTTGGGTCTAATCCTGTTGTTGGTTCATCTAGTATTAGTATTTCAGGCCAATGAAGTAATGCTCTTGCGATATCTGCTTTCCTTTTTTGTCCACCTGATAATAAACCATATCTTTGGTTTAAGAATGGTTTGATTTCTAAAAGACTGTTTATCTTATCTATTCTTTGATTTAAAGTTTGTTTATCAAGATTATAAAACACACTTCTTATCTCTAGATTTTCTCTTACTGTTAATAGTTTATCAAGCATTTCATTTTGGAATACGATACCTATATGTTTTCTGATTGAATCATCTTCTTTACCTACTTCTTTATCTAAGACTCTTACTGATCCATCATTCTTAGATAGTAGTGTTGAGATGATATTAATCGTTGTTGATTTTCCAGCTCCATTTGGACCTAGAAATGCAAAGAACGAGTTTTTTTCTACTGTGAACGATATATCTTTAACCGCCTCTATATCGTCGTATTTTTTTACTAAGTTTTTCACTTCTATTGCTTTCATGTTGTCCTCCTACTCAATTAAGTTATAAATTTCATTATATAGTTTGTTTGTTTCTTCAAGTTCTTGGTGTAACTCTGTAAGTTTAATCGCATCAAATGCGTGTTCTTTCATTCTATTGTTTATATCATTGATTTTGTGTTCTAAGTTTTCTAGTTCTTGTAAATAGTCTCTTTTCTTAATTTGTTTTGCTTTCATTCTTGGTTTTTTTTGTTTTTTGCTTTTTGCTGTTATTTCTTTTTTGATATGTCTAAAGTAATCGTAATCACCTTCATAATATGTAATTTTCTTGTGTTCGATTTCACCGATTCTTGTTGCTATTTTTTTGATGAAATATCTATCATGAGATATGAATAATATTGTTCCTTCAAACAGTAACAGCATTTCCTCTAAAACTTCTCTACTATCGATATCAAGATGGTTGGTAGGTTCATCTAGAATTAAGAAGTTTGTTTGGTTATGTGTGAGTGAGCAAAGTTTTAGTTTTGATTTTTCTCCTCCACTCAGGACTTTAATTTTTTTTAGTACATCATCTCTTATAAATAAGGCAGTTGCGAGTACGTTTCTTGCTTCTGCTTGTCCTACACCATGTTCTTTCATAAAGTAATCTAATATCGTTAAGTTGTCATCTTTGAAGTTTACTTCTTGTGCTAAATAGCCTAGTTTTAGTTTTGTACCCCATTTATATATAGGGTCCTCTGTTTCATGGAAGTCTTCTATTAACATTTTTATGAGGGTAGACTTTCCGGTTCCATTATTACCTAAGATTGATAATCTGTCTTGATAATATAATTCTAGATATGCATTTTCTAAAAGATGTAAATCATCAAATGACTTATTTATATTGTATGCTTCTAAGACTCTTTTTCCGCTTCTAGATGTATTTTGATTTCGCAGTTTCATTTTGTCATTCGCGTCTTTTGGTTTATCAAGTCTTTCTACTTTTTCTAGTCTTTTTTCGAGTTCTTTTGCTCGTCTAAACATTTTATCACTATCTCGCATAACACCCCAAATACGATATCTTTTGATTTGTTCTTCCATTCGTTTGATTTGTTTTTGTTGAGATAGATATGCTTTTAATTCTAATAAGAATCTTCTTTCCTTTTCTAGGACATAGTATGAATAATTTCCATGATAAACATGTGCTTTATATGTTGATATCTCTATAATTTTTTTACATACATTATCTAGGAAGTATCTATCGTGTGATACGATGATTACTGCGCCATTATAGTTTGATAGATATGTCTCTAACCACTCTATTGATTCTAAATCTAGATGATTTGATGGTTCATCAAGCATTAGAATAGACGGTTGTTCTAGTAGGATTTTTGCTAACATAATCCTAGTTTTTTCTCCACCAGATAAAAGTGAGAAGTCCATCTCTCTCATATCGCTATTTATCTTTAATCCTGTACATACTTTGTTGATGTTTGTTTCGATAAGATATCCGTCTAATCGTTCGTAAATTTCTGTTAGACGTGTAAATTCTTTCATGTTTTTATCATAGTTATTTGGTTCTGTTAATTTTAGAGCGATTGTATCTAATTGCTTTTTTATTTTAAACGTTTCAGTAAAAGCTATATTCAATATATCTATTACTTTTAAGTTCTTATACTCAGGGATTTGATCTAGATATCCAACGACACTTCCTTTACGAAAAGAGATGTTACCTTCTATAACATTTTCTTGTCCATATATGATTTTTAGTAGGGTTGTTTTTCCACATCCATTTGGGCCGACTATTCCTACTCTTTCATTTGATTTAATATCGAAAGATATGTTTTCAAAAATAAGGTCTGCACCGTATGTTTTTTTGATGTTATTGATGTTTAGTTCTAACATGTTGTTCACCACTTTTCTATTACTAGTATACCTCATTTTATGAAATAAAAAAACACAGATAATCTGTGTTTTTAAACTTCAATAAATAAAATGCTTCCGATTTCTAATCCTGGTTTTGTGAAATCTAAATCTAGTTTATAGTGACCTTTTTTTAGATTGATTTTTGTGATGTGTTCTCTTGTCCACTTATTTCCGTTTCCGTTTAGCTGTACTGTGTAAATAAGTTCGTTGTTTAGAATCACATTACAAGCACTTTGTGCTAGTTCTGATAGTGATGATCTCATATCGATTGCGATTGTATATGTTGTGTCTTCTAAGACTTCGTATGTAACTGTGCTGTTCTCTTTTGTGTTGAATATATGTTTTTCAATAGATACAATTTCATCTTTTGTTTGAATTGGTTTGATAGTGATCACTTCTAAATCAGTGATTTCTCTATGAACTGCTTCTGTATTTAGGATGAATCTTAGAATGTTCATTGCACTTCTTTGAAGTTCTGCTTTTGTTAGTGTTTTATTTAACACTGCTTCTTCTAAGTCATCGTTATGTGCGTTTTTCTTTCCCCCATAGTTAGGGAATACCATGTATACATCATTTTGTGAACGGATCATATATTGAGATAGTTTTCTTTCTGCATTTCCACCGTTTACATTTTCATTCATGATTGCCCACCAGTCAGTCATTACCAATCCATCAAATCCCCATTCGCTACGAAGAATTGTTGTGTTTAAATCGTAGTTTGAAGCTGCTTGGATATTATTTATTGGATTATAAGCTGTCATGATTGATTTTGCGTTTCCTTCTTTTACTGCGATTTCGAATGGTTTTAAGTGTATTTCACGTAGCGCTCTTTCACTTACAACTGCGTTGATATGGTGTCTTTGTTTTTCTTGGTCGTTTGCAACATAATGTTTTAAAGTACCTTCAGCTCCACCATTTTTCATACCTACAATAGCTGCTTTACTGAATTTTCCACTTAGTAGTGGATCTTCACTGAAGTATTCGAAATTTCTACCACATAATGGATGTCTGTGGATATTTAATCCTGGACCAAGTAATGTGTCTACTTGATTTTTCTTTAATTCTTGTCCTTCAAATGTATATAGTTCTTCCATTAATGGAACATTCCATGTACAAGCTAGTAAACTACCTATTGGCATTTGTGTTGCTTTATGTCCACTATCCATCCTTAAACCTGATGGTCCATCTGCAGCACAAGCTGCTGGAATACCGTATCTTCTTAATTCGTCATACAATCCACCAAATGCTGCTGCAGTACCTGGTGTTACAAGAGGGTGAGACATTCCTTCTCCTCTTACTAATAAAACTAGTTCTTTTACTGATAATTGTGATACAAACTCTTCCAGTGTAGCTTTGTTGTTATATACATCTAATAACTTTATAAACTCTTTGTCAGTTTGTTTTATTTCAGTTGGTAGATTATCGATTATTCTCTTTTCTAAATCTACTGTTCTTGTAGGTACATTTTCATACGTAATTTGATATGTATCATTTTGATTTACGGGTTTCATTCTTTGTAAATCATTTAATGGTGCCATACACTCTGATAATTGCTCTGTAACCATTGTTTCTGCTAAATCAAATGTAGTTCCTAGCGCGACATCTCTTACTGAGTTACCAAAGTAAATATTGTATGTTCCTTTTTCTAAAACGTAAGCTGATTTATATCCAGTTACACCTGAATCATCATAACTAGATAACTCATTTTTCTTTATAGCAATCGTAACATGTTGGTAATCATTTGGTAAAAGTGTTCTTGTTTTTTGGAACGCTTTTAACTCTAAATGTGGCTTTCCTAATTCTCCTTGTGGAGCATTACTGTAAATTTGAACTACTTCTTTTCCAGCGTAATTTCCTGTATTTTGAACTCTTATTTTTAGAGTAATATCTGTATTTGTTACTGTTTCTTCGACTAATGATAATTTGAAAGTAGTATAAGATAGTCCAAATCCAAATGGATAAATTACTTGATCTTTTTGAAATGTTTCAAAATATCTATACCCTACATAAATATCTTCTTCGTAATAGTTATTTCTTTCATCACCAAAGTTTTTATGAGATGGGTAGTTTTCGATGTCATTAGCTATCGTCCCTGCAAGTTTTCCTGAAGGAGAAGTGTTTCCACATACGATTTCTGCTAGACTGTTTCCACCTTCCATACCTCCATGCCATGCATATAGGATTGACGGTAGTTGATCTCTATATTTTTCACTAAATGACATATCGATGATATTACCTACATTTAAAATAATCACAACATCTTTGAAGTGTTTTGTAACTATTTGAATCATTTCTTCTTCTTGTTTGGTAATGTAATACCCACCTTCTGTAGCTGCGTTATCTTTATCTTCACCAGCAGTTCTACCAATAATGATTAAAGCTTTTTGAGATGAAATTGTTGCTTTTTTAACTAGTTCATCAGAAAGCGGCATTTCTTTTTGGAACCAAGGCTCTTGAGCCCATCCTCCACCACCATTGTCAAATGGGTTTTCTTTGATAAAATTCTCGTACTCTTTAACTAGTTCTTCATTAATGGATACGTTCTTGTTTCTCAAACCCTCAATTGCATTGATTGCATATTGAACATTTACAGCACCACCTGAACCAGTACCTGATCGATAGTAATCTAATTGACATCTACCAAAAACGGAAACTGTTTCAGTTTCTTTTATTGGTAGTACATTTCTTTCGTTTTTTAACAGGACAATTCCTTCTGTAGCAGCATTAAAACAGATTTGTGGAAATCCTTTAATTGTAGTATCGTTATTTAATTTCAACATATTGTCACCTCTTTAATAATTTCAACTGTATCTTATCAAATAATTCTAGTAAGTAAAAGAGATAATTACGAAAACTTTTTCGTAATTAAAAAAAGAGTATATAAATATACTCTTTTAAATTGATTAATTTTCTCTGAAAATCTATGTTTCGAAGATGGTTTTAGTAATCAATTCCAGCAGCTTTTACTTTTGCTGGATCATGGCTACTACATGGTGTAACTGCAAAAACCATTCTACAATTAGGACAAGTATCCTCGAAATATTCCATTTCAAATGTTGTTCCACATTCACATTGAATTGGTAAAGGCATTGGAAGTGCACCTTCGCTAAACCCCATCATTCTTACTTTGTCTACTACAGCTTTTCCGTTTGTAAAGCTTCCTGAACATCCGTCGTGCATTATAATTCCTCCTCAAAACTTATTTTTTTACCATATCTTAGTTTGTTTCTCATAGACATCATTGTTTTGTCTAATTCTTCTAGTTTTCCTAAGATTGCTCTTTCTTCTTCTGTTGTATTGATGATTTTATCAATACCACCATCATTGATAACAATTCTCTTATCTCCCATTAGAGCAAGAATTGGATCATGTGTACTCATTAAAACTATTTTATCTTCACTTACAAGTAGTTCTAGTGCTTTTTTTCTGTCAATTCCTGCATTTTCAATTTCATCAATTAAAATGATTGGTGATTTTGATAGAATCGCTGTATCAGCAATCATTAACGCACGTGATTGTCCACCAGATAACTCAGTGATTGGTGTATCAATAGCAAACTGTTCTCCTGCAAGTAAATTTGCTCTGTTGTATATCTTTTGTATTAACTCTTCTTTATTATCAACCATTCTTGAAGTTGCATGTAAATCTAAGAAATCAAACACACTTAAGTCCATAACAAAATTCATATTTTGTGAAAGTTGTGCAACTAGTTTGTTTGATGCACTGAATCTTTCGTGTGGTTCTAATGTTCTTCCATTGATCAGAATTTTTCTCTTTGTAGGAGTATCTTCGTTTGCAGCCCATTCGATATCAGCTAATAATCTAGATTTTCCACTACCTGTTGGTCCAACAATACTTATGATTTCCCCTTTGTTAATTTCTATAAATTCAAACTTCTCAGGTTGTCCACTTTTATGGAATCCTGGGTATATTGTTACTTTATTTTCTACTTCTTTCTCACTTACAAAATAGGTTGACATCAGTTCAATGTATTCAACTAAATTGTTGATGAATAGTTCTACATTAATCGCGTTTTCTTCAATGATTTCAATATCTAAATGTTGAAAGAAATTTTCTATCGTTTTGTTTTCTTTTCCATTAAATGGAATAAGATGATCAATAAAGAAATCCTTAGTATATGGATGAGTAACAAATAGGTCTCCTATTTTAGTAGAAAGTATCGTTGTTTTATCCATTTTTATCACCTAAATCAATCTTTCTTACGTTACCCATTTGGTGTGCTTTACCAATCCTTGTTTCACCTAGGCAATAACTACATAATGCTGCAGGCATTGGATATCTTAGTTTTCTACCCTCTAAAGTTTCTACATGATTTTTATCATTATATATGAACGTAGATAACTCGAACGCACCTTGACCATTCAACCCATTTACATGCATAATAGTTGCTTTAGGGTTTACTGATTGGACTTTCATAGTAAAAACTTCTCTCTCAGCTTGAGATACGATATCACCTTTTGTTATTACTACGATGTCTGCACTTTTTAACATTGGTCCTATTTTCTTTGGTGTGTTAATACCACTTAAGTTATCAATCACACATACTGCTTTAATATCTTTTATATAAGGGCTACAACGATTACACAACCCTGCACTTTCAGTGATAAGGATATCTAAGTTCTCTTTTAATCCCCATTCTACTACTTCTTCAATATTTGAAACAAAGTAATGATCCGGGCATAAGGAACCACTTAGTCCTTTTTTAACTGGTATATTTAATTTCTCAAATAATATATCATCATCTGTAAAAAGACAATCGAATTTGACTACTCCAACCTTAATGTTTCTTTTTAAGAAGTTTTCTATTGTTCTTAAAAGGATAGAAGTCTTTCCACTTGAAGGTGGACCTGAAACTGTGATTAAGTCCATTATGAATTCTTCCCTTCTTCGAAGATTCTCATGCATTTTGCTAGAATCTCTCCTATATTATTGTTATTGATATAATCCCATCCAACCCATTTAAATTTCTTGTTTTCTAAGTTATTATCAACATCTTTATTTACACTTGGAAATAATCCTTTATGTGAAAGTATTTCTCCTGTTTCTTTACTCATAAACATATCAGTAATCTCTTTAATTTCTTCTCTTTTATCTTTTTTACTTAACATAAAAATCGGAGAAGTAATTGCACCATCTTCTGGCCAAACAGCTTTCATTACACTTCCTGGTAATGCCATTTTTGTAAAGAAGTAAGGCATTACTGAAACTGCAGGTTTCACTCTTGATCTTCTTTCTGATTTTACCATTTCAGCTGGATGCATTGATTTAATTAGTGATTTCCCTAATTTAAATACTGCTTCTTCACCAAATTCTTTATATAGATGAATCAAAATTGCATTAAATAAATCAAAATCACTTACAGGTAAACTGATACTTCCTTCATAGATTGGATTTAATAACTCACTCCATGTTTTTGGTATTGGTCTATCTCCTAATGCCATAGTGTTTACTAAGAACACTGCTGGTACAACAGATATCATTGAGTAATCATTGTTGGGGTCTTTTAGTTCCATATAGTCATTACTAAAATCTTTGTTCAATTCTACATCCTTATAAAAATCATCAAAGACTTTTTGATCTTTGAATTTCTTCATTAAATCTTCTTCAAAGAATAAATCAAATCCTGCACTGATATAAATATCAGCTAAGTCTTCAACCTTAGCATCTTTCACTTCTTCTTTTAGCCAATCTAATCCTTCAGATGCAGCTTTTAAGTTGTGGTTGATTTTATCTAAGTTTGATAATTCATTAAATCTTTCAAGAAGCGGTATTCTTACAGGACAAGGTAGAAGTCCAATAATGTTTATATTACCCTCTTTGGTTTTATTATCCATCAATGTAACATCTGTTTCTTCTATAGTAATTTGCTCATTGATAAGATTCAAGAATGGCTCTACACCAATTCCTTTGTTCTTTAATACTGTTTCTAAAGGTAGTTTCCCAATTTGTTTTAATATCATTGGATTATCTAACCCTTTAAAACCATTCGCAAGGAAAACATCCATTAATTCTGGATATTTGTTTAAGATATTAGCTATTGTTTCTGACTTTGTTATCATACTTGTTCAATTCCAATAACTTCAGGTACTTCAGCTAAAAGAATGCTTTCAATCCCATCGTATAATGTAACGTTTATTGAATTACAACCAACACATGCTCCTTGCATTCTTACATATACAATCCCATCTTTAAAGTCGACAAACTCAATATCTCCACCGTCTTGTTGAAGAATGAATCTTGTTTTCTCTAACACTTCTTTTATTCTTTGTACTGCTTCCATATATATCACTCCTTTTACCTAAATATTATATTTTATATAAAATATATTACATAGTGATATAGTAATATTTATAAATAATGAAAAACGCTTATTTATAATACAAATTAAAACGGCTATATTTAGCCGTTTTTAGTATAGTTTCTTTTGCTTTCTAGAGTAGTATTGTTTCAGTTCTTCTTTTAGTATTTGCCCATACTCAAATAATAAGTTCATCACATCATGAACAGAGTCTCTGTACTTTGGTGTTTTATGTACTTTTATATCATAAGTGATATCGTCAATATGAACTCTGAAGGCATCTTTTTTATGTCCTTTTAAGAACTCAACTTTTTGATCCATTTCTTGAAATCTAAAGACTTTGAAAAATCCATTGATATTTGTTATTATCTCATCTCTCGTAATGGCAAAACCTCTAGTTCCGGTCCTAAACATAGTGTCGTCATAGAAAATAATGATATCACTTTTCTTAAATTCTCTATCTCTGATTAAAAGTTTTGCTTCTGTTAGAAAAACAGATAGTGGCACTTTTCTGATATCAAGAGCGAAGGAGTATCTATTAATCCTTGTTGTTCCTTTTAAATTATTACAGATTCCTTCAATATTAACCATTAGTTCCATTTTAACATTTGTTATATTTTTGTGATGTTTATGTTCTGGTTCCTTATACATTGGTTTCTTCTTTCATTGGGCCACCTAAATCTATTAAATTACCTTCAGGATCTCTAAACAATACAACTCTGTAATACCACTCTTTTATATCTCTAGGTTCTCCTATAAATTGAACACCTTTGGATTTTAGATACTTGTAATACTCATCTACATTGTCATGTCCTAAACATAACACAACATAATCTGATTTATTCTTTGTACTAATATCTTCATATCCCTTGTAGAAAGAATAATCTTCTTTTACATAAATGGCAAATGCAGGTTCTGTTTCTCCAGGAACTTTAAATGAAGCATAAGTTCCATTTCTATCTCCCCACTGTACTTCATATTCTAATGTATCTTTATAAAAATCATACATAAGTTTAAAATCATTCACTAAGATTCTAACTGCCATTTTAGATTGTGGTTTCATTTCATCACCTCTTCTTTATTATATCAAAAAAGACTGACTTCAGTCAGTCTTTCTACTTTTTAATTTGGAATGTCATTTTTACTGGATTATGATTTGAATGTGTAAAGTCATCGTCAATGATATCACATTGTAATACTCTCACATTTTTTGACACAAGATAACCATCAATATTAAACTGTAAATCCCCAGATTTTACTGTATGCCCTGTCTTTGGATATACAGGTGTAAACTCTGAACTATAAACTTCTTCAGGTAATCGTTCTAACCAATCAGGTGTATCCACTTTTAGTTCTTCAGGATTCATTAAGAAATTAAAATCTCCACCCACTATTACTGCGTTTTCTTTTCTGTTGTAAATCTTGTTTATATATCTTAATACATGGTGAATTTGTTCTGTGCGGAAAAGATTGTTTTTGTCATAACTAGCCAAATGGACATTAATAATAATTAACTTCTTCTTATTTGGTAGTAAATATTCTTCTACTAACATACAACGTTTCAAATAAAAGAGACTCCTAGGGTATGTCTCATGACCATCTAATGAATGCCTTTTACTTGATAATGCTGGATACTTACTTAATGTTAGTAATCCACTATATGTACCACCTACTGGATGAGTTAATGGGAATGGAATATACTTGGCATTGTAATTGTATGCAAAAGAGCTATTCATATCATTAAGTTCACTTGAAATAAATTCAACCTGATCTACTTTACCTGATCTGCTAGAAGCCAAATCTGCTTCTTGAATTAAGGTGAATTCACAGTCTGTATCTTTGATGATATTCGTCATCGCAATTAAGTTATCATACACTACTTCTGATTCGATTTTGAAACTATACTGTGATGATTCATTTTGCTTTTTTGTGACTTTATCATGTGTACAATAACCAATATTATAAGTCACAATATTATACGATGCATAATGTGTATTATCTTTGGTTTTTCTGTATCTTATTGTATCTTCTATTTCTTCTGGTTTATACTCTGTGATTGTTAAGTATAAGAATAAAAATATTGGGGGTAGCAATATTATCAATACTGGAATCATGATGTAAATCATCTTATTCACCTCTTGTTGTATTCTTACAGAGCATCTTCCTTAAAAAAAAGTAGAGAAACAAACGTTTCCCTACTTTTCTAATTATATTTAAAATTCAATAAAGTTACTAGTTTTATTTTCTTATTTGATTAAATTATACCTAAGTCTTTTCCTACAGCTTCAAACTGCTCAACTGCATAGTCTAAATCTTCTAGTGTATGAGAAGCGCTTATCATAACTCTTAATCTTCCTGTCCCCTTAGGTACAGTTGGGAATACGATTCCTGAAACATATACTCCATTCTCTAATAACACTCTTGAAAACTCCATTGTTTTTGCTTCGTTCCCAATCATTACCGGTGTAATTGGTGTTTCACTATTACCTGTATCAAACCCAAGTTTATTTAATTTTTCTTTGAAGTATTTTGCATTACTCCAAAGCTTATCAGTATGTTCTTCACTTTCCATCAACATCTTAACAGATTCTATAGTTGCTCCTGTTGCTGCTGGAGGTAAAGCTGTTGAGAATAGTAATGGACGAGCACGATGTGATAACCATTCTTTTGTTTCTGTTTTTGATGCGACATAACCACCTACAACACCGATTGCTTTACTTAGTGTTCCAATGATAAAATCAACTCTACCATGAAGTCCAAAATGATCAACAGTTCCTCGACCTGATTGTCCAAGAACTCCACTACCATGGGCATCATCAACGTATGTCATTGCATCATATTGTTCTGCAAGTTCAACGATTTTTGGAAGTGGTGCTAAATCACCATCCATACTAAATACACCATCAGTTATAATTAACACATTTCTATAATCTTTTCTTTTTTCTTTTAAGATTTCTTCTAAATGATCAGTATCAGCATGTCTAAAGATAGCCTTGTCAGCTCTACTTAATCTAACACCATCGATGATTGATGCATGATTTAGTTCATCACTAATGATTAAGTCTCCTTTTGCTACAATTGCTTGAATTGTTCCAATATTACAATTCAAACCTGATTGAAAACACATAACTGCTTCTTCTTTTTTAAACTCTGCTAATAAGTCTTCTAATTTATTTAATAAATCATAATTACCTACTATTGTTCTAACTGCACCTGCTCCTGCACCATACTTGTTAATAGCATCTACTGCAGCTTTAGTAACACGTGGATGGTTAGCTAGACCAAGATAATTGTTACTAGATAAATTCACAACATTTTCTTGTCCATTTAATGTGATTCTATTTGTACAAGGTCCTTCGTTTACTGGTAAGACCCTATATACACCATCATCTTTTAATGTTTGGATGTTCTCTTTTAAATACGTTAACTCATGATTTTTCATAATTACTCTCCTGGAATTACAACGATTTTACCACAGTTACCACTACCCATCAGTTCCATTGCTTCATCAATTTTACTCATTGGCATAACATGCGTAATTATTTTATCAAAATCTAATAAATCGTTATCTACTAATTCTTTAACTTGATACCATGTATCATATATTTTTCTACCAACAACACCATAAACAGTAATACCTTTAAATACAATAAGGTTTGCCAAGTCTATTTCAATGTCTTTTGTTGGTAATCCTAATAGGGAAATCTTACCACCAGGTTTACAATAAGTGAAAGCTTGTTCAATAGCGAACTTGTTACCGCTAAACTCACCTATTACATCTGGCCCTCTCCCATTCGTTTCTTCATAAACTCTTTTAATTACATCTTCATTTATTGGATTTATAATTACATCAGCACCTAATTCTTTTGCTAGGTTCAATCTGTACTCATTTACTTCAATCGCAATAATTTTTCTTGCCTTATATGCTTTTGCTACATTCACACCCATTAATCCAATTGGACCGCATCCAACAATTACTACATCTTTGTCTTCAATATCGAACTCAGCTAATGTATGAACTGCATTTCCAAGTGGTTCTTGAACACTTAAGTATAATGGATTTGCTTCTTTTGAATTAACAAAACAGTTAATCGCAGGTATTTTTACATATTCTGCAAAAGCTCCATCAGTATCAACACCAATTATTTTTGTGTTTTCACAAATATGTCCTTCACCTCTTAGGCAAAACTCACATTCTCCACAAATGATATGTGTTTCTGCACTTACAATATCTCCTAGTTTCACACTAGTAACATCGCTTCCTAGTTTTACAACTTCTCCACTAAACTCATGCCCTGCTGTGAAAGGTAAGGATAACCTCTTTTTTGCCCAATCATCATAAGAATAAATATGGTAATCAGTTCCACAAACACTTGCGTAGTTTACCTTGATTAGAACTTCATCATTTAATAAGTCACTAGGAATTGGTTTCGTTGTTGTAGTTAAGCCTTTCTCAGCTTTATCTTTTACAACACATTTCATAGTACCTTCAAAGTTATTTGTCATTTTGAATCTCCTTTATTTAGGCGTTTACAAACGCTTACATACGCACATATTATAACACATTAATTCTAAATGTATAGTGTTTTAAATAATAAATTTTAAATAAATAAAAACTAGATAATTTCGGGCAAAAATTATCTAGTTTTATTTCTTTTTTATACTAAACAAAATACAAAAAGAAGGGAACACATGCATATAAATATTTTATGGGTATGTGGGTGTATTATACACATGTTTTGACGTGATTTTAGTGTAGTTGCTTTTTAACTACATTGTTGATTATATACATTATTTTGATTAATGTCTATTTTTGTAAATAAAGAAAGTTTAGAAATTTAACTAATTCTCTTTGTTTCATTTTGATACTTAAAACTCATATCGATATAAGATAATAATAAACTACTTAGTAATAGACATATTACACTAAACACAAATATACTAATTGAGTTTGAACTGTATAAATGTCCACCAATTATTGGACCAAGAATCATCCCTAAACATACAAATGATTGTCTTAATCCAACAAACAATCCTAAATCTTCTTTCTTTACTTGTCTTGATAAGAAAAACTGTTCACTTGTTGTAAATATTGCTTTTAAAACAACAAATCCCAAAAATATTGTATATAGCATTAACAATATATTACTATACATAAACACTGTTAATACAATCACTGCCATTAATACTTGTAACGATTGTAGAATATAAATTCTACCTAGATATTCCTTCACTTTTGGTACAACAATAAAATTAGTAACAACAAACACAATACCTATTACCATTTTTAGATCACCTAATACACTTGAAGAGTAACCAGAATCAATAATATAAATATCAATAAATCTATCAATGTTTGTAAAAGTCATTGTAGTTAATGTGATACTAAATAGATAAATCAAAAATGATCGATCTAACTTTTTTATATTTCTGAAACTGTGAAACAGATGAAACTGTTTCGGTACAACACAATGTGGTTGTTTGTCCTTTACTCCAAGTACAACAAGTAACATAAAAAGAATACTTAATAAGCTTTGCACTAAAAACAATTCTTTTGAGTACGTTAAACCTAAAATACCACTGACTTTGTAACTAATTGTTGAACCTATTGTTATAAAAGCCATTCTGTAACTAAGATTCTTAGTTCTAGATCCTCTTTCACTATTTGATACCAAATAAGATAAAAGAAGGGTTACTGGTGCACCAACACCAATACCAGATAGAACTCTTAAGAAAATCAAGACAGGAATACTTGAAATATAATAAAATCCAAGTTGTGATAAGGCAAATATAAAAATACCTAGTAAAACGAATTTTTTTCGTCCATACCTGTCTCCTAGTTCTCCCCAAATTGGACTACTAAGAAGCATACCTAAACTCCATAATGCAACATAGTATCCAAAAGCATATTTCCCAAGATTCAATGAATCGAGATAACTAGGAGTAATTACGTTTGTAAAATTAAATATGAACGATTGAAGCATGAAAATAATAAGTAAGACTTTCTTGTTCATAGTAACTCCTCCTAAGCGCATTATATTATAATAAATATGAAAGGAAAGATTAAAAAACTTATAACAATAAAAAAAGAAAAAAAAGTCGAAACTAGTATTAGTTTCGAACTTTATTTATTTAATATAATACTTGTATTTCGGCCTACCTACGGTCCCATAATCGATTTGTTTCTCAATTGTATTAGACTCTGTTAGATAATCTAAATATTTACGTAAAGATACTTTTGAAAGACCTGTAATTGATGATATTTCTTCTACATCAATCAGTTGTTCTTTGAATGTTTTCAATTTATCTAGAATGTATTTTAAAGTCTTTTCTTGAAGTCCTTTTGGTAAATTAGCTTCACTTTTTGTATTAAATATTTTATCGATATCAGATTGAGAAAGTTTTTGATTTTCAAATGCCTTATATTTCAACTCACAACGAAATACTGCTTGATTAAATCTTTCTTGTGAAAATGGTTTTACTAAATAATCAACCACACCCAAATTCATGAACTCACTTATTGTTCTATTGTCATTGATCGCAGTGATTGGAATCACAGATACATCATTTCCTTCACTTCTAAGTAACTTCAACATTTCTAACCCACTCATTTTCGGCATATGAACATCAAGTATAACCAAGTCTACATTATTACTATTTTCTTTTAAGTACTCGTATCCTTCAATACCATTTTTCAAGATCTTTACAATTTCAAAATTTTCTAGTTCATTCAAGTAATGTGTATGAATATGAGCCACCATAGGATCATCTTCAACTATAACTATTTTCATTTTCATTTCTTCACCTTCTTCAATATGACTTCGATATATGTTTTCCTAGCAGAAGATTGCACTTGTTTCTGTCCGCTATATAAATTTACTATCTCCGAAATTAAATATAAACCTGTACCTCTATTGTCACCTTTTTTAGTTGAGACACCTCTTTTAAACATTGTTCTTTTAACACGCGGGTCAATACCCCCAGCATTGTCTGAGACACCAATTTTTATAGAGTCATCTTCTTCTAATACTTTAACATCAATTTTACGATTATCAATGTTTTTTCCTTTAAATGCTTCTAATGCGTTATCTATCAAGTTCCCTATTACAATAATTAAGTCTTCACTACTAACAGGATGATGTGTATCAGATAAGTATGAATCACTACTTAATTGAACCGTTGTATCAAACTCTTTTGATTGTATATCTTTCCCTACAAACAGGGCACTAATTTGATCATCTTTGATTCTAGATGAGTAATAATCACTTGTTAAGTTAGTATGGTAAATATTTTGATTGATATAGCTATTAACAGTTTCATAATCTTTCATTTTTATGAGTCCAAGTATTACATGTAGTTTGTTTTGAAACTCATGTTTTTGTTCTCTTAAAGCTTTTGAAATCTTACGGTATCCACTTAACTGGTCAAGCAACATTTCCACTTCTAACCTTGATCTAAAAATCATTGTTCCACCAATAACTTTTCCTTGAGAATATAAAGGAAAAGAAGATACAAGCAATTGCTCTTTATTTACTTCAACAAGTTTATTGGATATTTGTCTTCTATTCACAATAACTGATTTAAAGTCTAATTGATCTAGTACTTCTTGTAAGTTTGTATCATTTATCAACAGCATACGTTTTGCTGCATCATTGATTGTTTTTACATGGTAGTCTAAATCTAAAGATATAACACCTTCATTTAACTGTTCTATTATACTTTTATTTTCTGAATATAGAATTGCAATTTCAGCTGGATTAAATCCTAGTAGATCTTTTCTGTATTCTCTGGCTAAATACGTTACACCAATGATTGAAACTACCAGTCCTGTGCTAAAACTTAAAATAATGTACAGATTAATTCTCGCTCTTATATACTCGTTGTTACCATTGTCCAATATATTGTTTGTAATAAATATTGTAACAATTGCAAAAATTATGAATGCTAAAGTAAACATTATTGTTATTGTTGTGGTTCTTTGTCCTTGATTTTGATTCATAATTCTCACCTCGTTTCTACTACTTATTTTATGTAATATATGAACTAAAATCAACAGATATATTAATAATATTTATATTATTATATATATTATTTGGAATAATGACATCGTTATTCTAAATAGCAAAAAACACAGTAAGCCTTTTCACTATTCTTTAAAAACTTTAGTATAATAAAGAAAATAAAAAAAACAAAACCAGCACCCTCTTTAACGGCTTAAAATAGACGTTATAAGTTATTTATAATTAGTATAATATAAGGTTTTGGATACCCATTTACAAACAGATATATGATTTGTTAATATTAAGTGTCAAAAAAGTAATTTGAAAATAAAACTATTAACAGTTAACATTAAACTATAAGAGTTAACTGAAAGGAGTATGAAATGAGTAATGTTAAATTAAACAAAACAGAGCTTGATCAAGAGTTATTAAATGAACTAGATTTATATATTCAGGAAACACCTGATCCAAATGGTTCATTGATCAACATCTTACATAAAGCTCAACACTTATTTGGTTATTTACCACATGACCTACAACTTTACATTTCTAGAAAAGTTGGAGTTAACGCTGCAAGAGTAAATGGAGTTGTAAGTTTTTATTCTTACTTTACGGAAGAAAAAACTGGTAAACACGTAATTAGTGTATGTATGGGTACTGCTTGTTATGTAAAAGGTGCCGAAAAAGTTCTTAACAAGATGTTAAAGACATTAGATGTTAAGAAAGGTGATGTATCAAAAGACGAGTTATTCACAGTAAGAGATGTTCGTTGTATTGGTGCTTGTGGACTAGCTCCTGTACTAACTGTAGGCGAAAAAGTATACGGTCATGTTACAGAAGATATGGTTGAAGGTATTTTAGATGACTATAGAGGTGAAGAATAATGGCAGTTAAAAGTTTAGATGAATTAAGAAAACTACGTGAGTCGTTAAAAGATTCTGTTGGATTACGTGAAAAAGGTGAATCTAAAGGAGATATCATTGAAGTATTAATTGGTATGGGTACTTGTGGAATCGCTGCTGGAGCAAGAGACACTTTTAATGAATTACTAGAAGTACTTGAGGATAAAGAAATCAATAATGTAAAAGTAATCAGTGTTGGTTGTTTAGGACAATGTTCATTAGAACCAACTGTACAAGTAAATATTCCAGGGCAAGAACCTGTAATATACGGGAAAATCACAAATGATCGTGTTAATGAATTAGTAGAGAAAGTTATTGTTAATAAAGGTAACTTAGAAGAGAATTTCATTATTAAATCATTTACAAAGGCTGAGGTGAAATAATGAAAGAAAGAATAACATTATTAGTATGTGGTGGTACAGGGTGTATCGCTTCTGACTCAGACCAAATGGTTGTTGAATTAAAGAAACGTGTACAAGACTTAAACATGGAAAACGAAGTAACGGTTATTAAAACAGGATGCTTTGGATTTTGTGGGCAAGGTCCAATAATCAAAGTTCAACCTGACAATGTATTTTATGTAAAAGTAAAATTAGATGATATTAACGAAATCTTTGAAGAGCACATCATGAAAGGTCGCGTTGTAGAAAGATTATTATTTGAAGATCCAAAAGGAAAAGAAAAAGTAAAAGAACACAAGAACATGGATTTCTATAAGAAACAAATGCGAATCGCATTAAGAAACTGTGGATTTATAAATCCTGAAGATATCAGTGAATATATCGCAGTAAGAGGATATGAAGCATTAGCTATCCTATTAAGCGAAAATACTCCTGATGAAGTAATAGACATCATGAAAAAATCACAACTACGTGGTCGTGGTGGTGGAGGATTCCCAACAGGTTTAAAATGGCAATTCACTGCTGAACAACCAGGTACTGAAAAATATGTAATTTGTAACGCTGATGAAGGAGATCCAGGTGCATTCATGGACCGTTCAATATTAGAAGGTGACCCTCATAGTGTACTAGAAGCAATGGCGATTGCAGGATATGCAATGGGTGCAAACGTTGGTATCGTTTATATCCGTGCTGAATATCCACTTGCAATCCATAGATTAGAAACTGCAATTAAACAAGCTAGAGAGTATAACTTCTTAGGAAAAGATTTATTTGGTAGCGGATTTGATTTCGACGTTGAAATCAGATTAGGTGCTGGAGCATTCGTATGTGGTGAAGAGACTGCATTAATTAATTCAATAGAAGGTAAACGTGGTGAACCTCGTAAAAAACCTCCTTTCCCAAGTGTAAAAGGTTATAAAGATAAACCAACTTCTGTAAACAATGTAGAAACATTCGCAAACATCCCACCAATTATTTTAAACGGACCAGAATGGTTCGCATCTATTGGTACAGAAAAATCAAAAGGGACTAAAGTATTCGCATTAGCTGGAAAAATTAACAATATCGGTTTAGTAGAAGTTCCAATGGGAACTACGCTTAGAGAGATTGTTTACGACATTGGTGGAGGAATCATCGGTGGTAAAGATTTCAAAGCTGTACAAACAGGTGGACCTTCTGGTGGAGTTATCACAAAAGAGTATCTAGATACACCAATCGATTATGAATCATTAAAATCAATCGGTAGTATGATGGGTTCTGGTGGAATGATCGTATTAGATGAAGATGACGATATGGTAGAGATATCAAAATTCTATTTAGATTTCACACAGGATGAATCATGTGGTAAGTGTACTCCATGTAGAATTGGAACAAAACGTATGTTTGAAATCTTAGAACGTCTTACTAACTTAGAAGGATCTCCTGAAGATTTAGACATCTTAGAAGACTTAGCTTATACAATTAAGAATAGTAGTTTATGTGGTCTAGGACAAACAGCTCCTAACCCAGTACTATCAACTCTTGAATATTTCCGTGAAGAATATGAAGCATATGCTAACAGAACAATTCAAAGATCTTATAAAATTATTGAGGAAAAATGTATTGGATGTACAAAATGTGCAAGAGTATGTCCTGTAGAATGTATTACAGGTAAAGTGAAAGTACCTCACATTATCGACGAAAGTGCTTGTATTGCTTGTGGAGCATGCTTTGATGCATGTCGCTTCGACGCAATCGAAAAGCCTTAGGAGGAATTACAATGAAAATGATTAACATTACAATAAACGGGCAAGCTGTAGCTGTCCCTGAAGGTACAACAGTATTAGACGCTTCAAAAGAAGTTGGAGTAGATATTCCAACATTATGTCATATGGAACTACATGACTTTGGTGTAGTTAACCAAGTTGCATCATGTCGTGTATGTGTTGTAGAAGTTGAAGGCCGTCCTGCATTAGCACCATCATGTGCTGAACAAGTATATGAAGGAATGGTTATCAAAACAGATAGCTTAAAAGCAATCAATGCTCGTCGTAACAACTTAGAACTATTATTAAGTAATCACCCATTCGAATGTTTAACTTGTCAAAAGAACTTAGATTGTGAATTACAATCATTAGCTGATGAATTAAACATCCGTGAAATACATGCGAAAGGTGAGAAAATGGATTACCCATTAGATTACTCATCTAAATCAATTGTAAAAGACCCTAACAAATGTGTTATGTGTCGTCGTTGTGAAACAATGTGTAATGATGTACAAACTGTTGGTGTATTAAGTGCTATTAAACGTGGATTTGACGTTGTTGTAGCTCCTGCATTCAACCTTGATATGGTAGATACTTCATGTACATACTGTGGACAATGTGTCGCTGTATGTCCTACTGCTGCATTAACCGAAAGAAACGATACTTCAAAAGTATGGAGATCACTATCAAGAGAACGTGAGCACGTAGTAGTTCAAGTAGCTCCTGCTGTTCGTGTTGCAATTGGTGAAATGTTTGGTCTTGAACCAGGTACAATTAGTACTGGTAAACTAGTTACTGCATTAAGAAGACTAGGGTTTGATGGTGTATTCGATACAAACTTTGGTGCTGACTTAACAATTATGGAAGAGGCAAGAGAACTTGTTCATAGAATTGAACATGGTGGAACAATGCCTATGTTAACATCTTGTTGTCCAGCATGGGTTAAATTCATTGAACAACAATTTCCTGAATTAATCGACATCCCTTCAACATGTAAATCACCACAAACAATGTTAGGTGCTGTAGCAAAAACATACTATGCTGAGAAAAAAGAATTGGAAGTTAAAAACTTAAAAGTTGTTTCAATCATGCCTTGTGTTGCTAAGAAAGCTGAATCAGCTAGACCAGAATTAAGCAAAGAAGAAATCTTAAATGTAGATTATGTATTATCTACAAGAGAGTTTGGACATATGATCAAAGAAGCAGGTATTGATTTTACAACATTAGAAGATAGTGAATTTGATTCAATCTTAGGAGAATCAACAGGTGCTGCTGCTATATTCGGTACTACTGGTGGAGTAATTGAAGCTGCTGCACGTACTGCATATGAACTAATCACTGGTGAAACGTTAGAAAGAATTGATTTTGAACAGCTACGTGGTTTAGAAGGTATCCGTGAAGCAAACGTAACAATTGGAGATTTAGATCTTAAAATTGGTATTGCACATGGATTAGGTAACGCTCGTAAACTACTAGAAGATATCAAAAATGGAGTTTCACAATTCCACGCTATTGAAATCATGGCTTGTCCTGGTGGATGTATCGGTGGTGGGGGACAACCTTATCATCATGGAGATGAAACTGTAATCAAAAAACGTCAAGAAGCAATCTATGAAATCGATAGAAATACTCCAAGACGTAAATCACATGAAAATGAAATGGTATTAAAACTTTATGAAGATTACTTAGGCGAACCATACGGTAAAAAAGCTCATGAACTACTTCATACTTGTTATGTACCAGGAGAAAAAATCTAACTTATAAAATAAAAGGATCCAATAGGATCCTTTTTAATTTAAAGCAAAAAAAGAGAGCGAGAAATTCGCTCCAATTTTAATCCAGACAAGGTCAGGCCCCTCACCCCAAGAAATTCTTTCCAGCTCTAAAGCCCAAAATAATACATAAACCTGCTTCCTAATCCGCCCTTAACTTCTTCCATTAATATTATCATACTTTTTCGCTTAAAATGCAATATGTACTTGTTATTTTACAACATCACAAAAAACTATGTTTTATATTGTTGAGAAATGGTTTGTAAAGCGAATTTTAGGGTTTTATGGCTACTATTTATAATTTTCTTAAAATTCTCTTGTGTTGTAAAAACTCTTTGGCAACATCTGTTGCTTTTTTATACTGTCTCTTTGAAGAATAGTACTCGAATAAATAATTAAATCCTAACCCTATAATTTCTTGATCATTATTCTCAACAGCATCATCAACCATTTTCGTTAAACTTTCAAGATATTTATCCTCGTCCATAAGTGATGGTACTTTGTACATTGTCAAAACTGTAAAGTATCCTGGAAGTTTATAATGGTTTTTTACTTCTGGATATTTCATAACTTTTAAATACAGTTTTTCAATTTCTAATGGTTGGTTTCTAATGTAAGCAATTCTAAATCTTAGAAGAGCACTAGAAATTGACTTTTGATACGGCATTTGACTGATGTAGTTTTCTGCCTCTTCTAAATTGTTTAGTTTGATTTCTATTGCAGCTCTTAATAATAATACTTCTTCTAATAAAGACATAACCTCAAATTTTGATGCGAAGTTATATACTTGATCAAGTATAGTTCTCATGTCGTCAAATTTCATGATTACTAAATTTACTCTTGCAAGTTGTAGTTTTACTTTCATAGCTCTATAGTAAATTGTTCTTTTTTCAAATTCTGTAATAATCTCATTTGCTATTCTAAATGAATCCATAAATTTAAACTGTCTAACCATACTAATAACCATATACTCTTTGATATACACATCATAGTATTTGTCACCTCTATTTGTTGCAATAGTGAATGAACTCAAAGATTTATTATAGCGTTCATTATTAAGATGATTTAGTCCTTCTATAAAATAATATGCTTGCTGTTGTAGCTCCGTAAAAAACTCTAACATACCTTTATAATGACTTAACATATCATCGATATCAGTATCTTGTACATTAGTCATTGCAATAAACAGATACTTCACCAGTATATAGTTCACAAGTTGTGGACTATATAAATATATATCTTCTTTTTCAATTATTTTATTGTATACTACTTTTGCCTGCTCATATTCGTTATTTTCTAGTAAACTAAGAAATCGCCTAGATAGATTTGTCATTTCATCCATCATAGCAGGATCATTGTAGAAACGTAAATCCAGATTTTCCATAATCGATTTTAACGTCTCTTTATTTGGAGTTTGAATTCCCTTCTCTATATTACTTATTAGAGAATGTGAAACTAATGTGATTGCACTCATATCACGAAGAGATAATCCTTTTTCAATTCTTTTTGAGCGAATAACCAAACCTAAAACTTTTAAGTTTCCATTTTTTACAGTAATGTTTTCTTTCATAGTATCAACTCCTAAGAATATTGTACTATATAATCAATTTATCACAAAATACAAGATGCCAAAAATGGTTATTTTTTGGGCAATTTGCCATATTGTAAACAAAAAAGACTCAAAATGAGTCCTTTTTTTATTTTTTATGTACTATTTTACCATCAATGATAACATATAGAGGACTTGTCATAATATCAAGAATCGCTCCATCCCAAATTACAACATCTGCATCTTTTCCTACTTCTAAACTACCTACTCTATCTTCTATTCCATTTAGTTTGGCAGCATCTATTGTTATTGCTTTTAAAGCCTGTGTCTCATCAAGTCCTTCTTTTACAAACAAAGCTACTTGAATTAATGTATGTTCAATTGGTATCACAGGGTGATCCGTCATGATTGAGAATGGTATTCCGTTTTCATGTAATACTTTTCCTGCTTTGAAAGATTTATTTTTTGCTTCTTGTTTTCCAGCAAATACTAATACAGGACCAATGATACATGGTACTCCACTTTCTTTCATTGCTTTTGGCATTAAATAAGCTTCTGAAGCATGTTCGATTGTTGTATTTAACCCAAACTCTTTTGTGATTCTTAAAGCTGTATCTATATCGTCTTGTCTATGTGCATGAATTTTTACAATCATACCATCAAATACTCTCATTAAACTATGTAGTTTGATATCAAATGCTGGTTCTTTTGCATCTTCTTCTTTATTTTTCCAAGCATTGTATTTCTTATGATAATCTTTGGCTTTTTGAAGCCACTCTCTCATTAAAGCAGCAGATGCCATTCTAGTGTAAGGTGCTTTTCCATTTTTACCATATGAGAACTTTGGATTTTCACCAAGAGCCATTTTCATAGATGTTTCTTCTTTGATTACAACATCACTGATTGAATCACCATATGTTTTTAATGCACAGAATGTTCCCCCAATTATGTTTGCACTACCTGGACCTGTATTAACAGTTGTAATCCCTGCTTTATAACACAGTTCAAAAGCACCATCTTTCATATACACTCCGTCTATTCCTTTTAACTCTGGTGTAATAGGGCTTGTCATTTCATTAGTGTCTTGTCCCTCATATCTTACTCCTCTTTCCCAAGAACCAATATGACAGTGAGGATCAACTAATCCTGGTGTAACAATTAAACCTTTTGCATCGATTATTTCTTCATCTTTGTAATTCTTTAAATCTACATTTCCAACTTCTACTATTTTATTTCCATCCATTACTATAGAACCGTTTTTGATGTCCTCAGACACCATAGTTTTTATATAAGCATTCTTAATTACTAGCATAGTATTCTCCTTTATATTAAATTAACCTTAGGTATATTTTACTCTTATTTGCTTCTAATTTCAAACAACAGTTTTTGATATTATGTCATATGATAAAATTAAGTTATTTATGGAAATCCTATTTCAAAAATACGGGTTTTAAAGTATAATGAGTATATTGTAGAAAGGAGTGATGAAATGCTAGTTTTGATTGGAGCAAGTGCAAGTGGGAAAACAGATATTGCAAAACTGTTGATTAAGAAATACGGATTCAATAAAATGGTCACTACTACTACAAGAAGGAAACGTAAAGGTGAAGTTAACAAAATCGATTATAACTTTGTTACAGAAGCACGTTTTCTAAAAATGAAAGAAAAGGACTCTTTTTTAGAGACAACTTATTATAACGACACACACTATGGAACACCTAAAGAAGGAGCAACAATTGATAAAGTATTAATAGTAGATCCAAATGGAGCTAACTCCATTTTTGACAAACAAATACCTGATACATTATTCTTTTTACTTGAAACAGATGAAGAAACACGTAAAGGCAGAATGTTAGAGCGTGGGGATAACTTGATTGAAATCGCTGATAGATTAAATAAGGATGATGAGATTTTTCATCCCAGTAAAGTCAAACATATTGATTATAAATTAAATACTTCTATACTTAATCAAGATGATTTATCTGCTGTTATTAACGATTTGTATCACAAACATATCGAGCAATTAAAAAGGTGGAAATAATTCCACCTTTTCTTATGCTTTTTGCCTTCTGAAAAATAAAAAGTATCCCCCAACAACAATACCAACAGGGATTGCTAGAACTATCACCAATAGAACTGCAAATATAATAAACAATATATATAATAATGCTGTAAAATACTCTAATAAAACCATAGTATCACCTCTATGTATTCATTATACATCATAATATAGTTTCTTGTATATAATACTCGCTAAATTATGATACTAATAGAATCCATAGCTTGCATATGCTTATTTTCCATCACAGTTCAAATTAAACAATAAAAAAACAAACAAAACTCAAGTCTTATTTGCTCTTTATATAATTTATGCCTCGTGATTAACGAGTTTTCCGGCTTTTTAGGGTTGAGATACACGAGTTTTTCCCTTGTGATACACGAGTTTATTTATTTTACAGTTATAGAACTATTAATTTGCTGTAATCCTTGCATAAATATTCTACAACAGGATATTCTTTCATATATAAACTATCTAGGTTGTCCTTGTCAATAAAATAGACCTTTTTATCTAAGGTATGAAAGAAGTTAAGTTCGTAAGAACACCACACTGATTGAAGTGAATTCCTAGAACGTACAAACAATAAATTCTTTGACTGCTCTAGCCGTTTTTTTAGTACATTTAGTGTAGCTTCAGATAACAACTCGCGTTTCAAGTAATCAGTATCGTTTATCCAATCACAGTAAACTGTCTTTCCGTCTTTATTTAAAAGATTTATCAACTTCTGAACAATTTCAAAATCCTTACTACTGTGAGATAAAAAGTAATCATACTCTTTTATTGATTGGTCTCTTGAGTTCTCGATTCTATACTCTAACTCTTCAGGTATTTCTTTAATATTAAACATTTCTTCACTATAGATGTTTTTCAAATATTTTCTTCTATTTCTATTTTTCGATTTTATAGATATATATTTTTGTCTAGGTAATTTAGGTTGAAATCCAAATGACTGTAAATGATAAAAGGCGGTTTCTCTAAGTTGTCTATTAACTTCAGTATCAACAATTTTGCTGAAAAATCTAATAGTTTTATCACAGTAATATTTCTGTAACTCTATCATAATATAGACTTTGTCTTTTTGTGTAGTGTTTTTCCTTTCATATAAACCAATCATAGAATCCAAGTAATCGGGTTCAACTTCTTGAACACGTTTCTTTGCTTTTTTTATTTTATTAAAGATCCTTTCTATTTTGGGATCCCGTGATTTCTTTAATCTGTTTACATTCTCAATATAGATCTTGTTATCAAAATGCTTTTTAAGTAATTCTTTATAATCATCATTTAATATTTGTTTTAACACACACGATGATTCAATGAAATCTTTCAAGGAATAAAAGGAATATCTTGATTTTTTACTTCTTTTCACCAGTGTTCTTTCTTTTATATCATAGTATTTCTTCTTCTCTGAAATAATAAAACACTCATAAGGAAAATATTCCTCTAACAATCCCAAGACAATCCCGAAGTCATACTCCTTAGGTAACACACATATTATTTCTTTAATTAACTTATTGATTTTTTTTCTTGTCTCATTAACTTCTTTTTCAAAAATGTGCTTTGTATAACCAGCCATGATATTAACTGTATAACCTTTTAGCGTTGTTCCTTCTCATTTGTCTAGAACTATCATAATTATTCAATGTTCTTCTACTATGAGCATTATCTATTAATCTTTTTAATGCGAATGGGTTTCCAATAATGGTATTCCAATCCACTACAGCAATAGGTACATCTGCTAAAAAATTGTCAATAATTCTATCACTTAAATACGGATAACTTCTTTCATACTCTTGTCTAGTTGTTAATGACTTCCATGAACCACCAGGATAAACTATTTGTTTTTCATTATCTCCACTAGCCCTCCGCCATTGATGAATGGTGGGTAAGTTTATGATTAATATTCCCGACTTCTTATTAATTCTCCCATCATACATGCTTGAGTATATCTCCCAATCTACGTGTTTTCTCCCCTTTGTTTCTGTTCCAACTAATAGTATGGTAACAGTTGTGTCTTTTAAATGTAAATCTCTTATTTTACTACGAATTTGCTCAGATGATAAATTATCATTGATATCTCCTAAATTAACTGAACCATCAATAAAAATCTGATATTGTCTATTCATTCTTAATAACTCATTCTTATAATATTGATCATTTTCGTGATGATAGCTGATAAATACTTTATGTTTTGACATACTCCCACTCCTTAATTATATATTTTTTCAAGCATTTCCAAGTAATCTTGACACTTTCTATTGATAATTTTTAAATCTGAAACTAATTCATTATAATTTGGAAATTTCTTTTGAACATCTTGAACACTCCCACTTCCATCGTAGTTTTTGTCAAACCACCTGCGAAATCGGGATTGATATTTAGTGAGATGAGGTCGCATAGTGTCGTTAATTATTCCTAATGAAAGATTACGTAAATTATCATTAATCGATTTCTCACCTAAATCCTTGATATACTCTCTTATCAATTTAAATGCCTCATACCAAGAGTCATATATCTCCACAATAACATCATTTTCTTCATCAAAATCAAGCGCGATTTTCCTTGTTTTTAATTCAACCCAAATCATATAGGCAAGTTTCTTATTTTTTCTATTTACAGTTATAGGAAAACCTCCTACACTTAACTCTTTAGGAAAAGAGATTTGTACATATGAAAATATATTAACTTTCTTAAATTTAAACAATAATACATATACACATATTAGCACTGCGATAACAATTAATAATGACCAGAAGTTATCACAAACCGATTTGCTAAGATAACTCCACCATGATTCTAAAAATCCAAATTTCATATTAAACCCTCCACGTATAATATTATATCCATAATTTCAAATAATTACCTCTAGTTATAAATCTAATTAATCCTATATCTCTTAATTGTTGTAAGACCTGTCTTACTTTTGCTTCTATATTGTTATTGTTTGGATGCAACTCTTGAAATTGCGCAGTAAATTGTCTCAGATCATTTGTAGTGAAATGATTTGATTCTATTCTAATCAAGCTACTAAACACATCTTTCTTCCAGCCTTTAAGATTAGTTGTAGCATTTAAAACATCCTCTATGGACAATAATGGTAATCCATCTTCTGTCAAATTAACTGAAGGTGTTCTTTGTATATCTGTTATCATTCTTGATATTTCATTTATCTTGGAATTGTCAAAAATACCACAATCTTCACTTTCAATCATTCCTTTGAAATCATTCTTAAATTGAGTAATTATATCTGTATCATCAAGAAATAATCCATACTCATAATTGCGATAAAACCCTGAGTTAGTTAGATTTGCAGACGTAACGATTGCCTTTACATCATCAAACATATAGATTTTCGCATGTAGATCTTGGTAATTATAAACACTTATATTATTATCAAGCAAAGTTCTAATTGCCTCTAAATCACTTCCACCAGTTGCAAATACTGGTAAACTTGATGATGTAACCACTATAAGATTAGTATCAACATTTTTTCTATTAATAATCTCCTCAACTATATGTGTCTTAATATAAGGAGCACATAATCTAATTATGTTTTGCGATTCTTCTAAATTCGAGTAAAACTTGTCGGCAGTATTATAGGGTGTTTTCACAACTTCAATCATAATATACCTACTTTCGTTTTTTTGACTAAATATCTTCTCTACTATAGATTACTTTATTATCTGAGCTTAGATTTCTATACGACACTCTTTGATAAGGTACTCTTCTATAAGCATCTAAAGAGTCCTTAATCTTATCGAAATCTGAATATCCCATTATTTTTTGTACTCTGTCGAGTACCAATTTATTTACATAAATAGTTTCTCTCTTTGATAATTTCGATACTTCATAAATGAAGATATCACGTTCAGTATAATACTTAGAATGATCTACAATATTGGTAGATTCTTGATTTACTCTTAAGATATTATCTATTACATCCTGATTCATATAGTAATGTTTATTAGGTTTATAGTGCTTTTTAGATATACCTGTTGGAGGAAAATAGTGTTCTCCATCAAGTAGAGTATTCACTATTGTACTATCTGTTTGTACAGATTTGATGATTGGATTCATTACTACAAAAGCTTTCCTTGGAGTAATTGGAAAAATTAGGAAGTTCTCATGGAAATTTGTACACTGATACAAAAGCGAGAATATTTGAATTTGAAATTTCTTACTAAGTCCTTTCTTCATAAAGGATTCAAGTAATTTTTCTTTTGTGTGATCTTTATCCATTTCAAACGTAATAGCTATATCAGAAACAATGAAGTCTTGCTCATCATCTGCTTCCCATATCCCATAGTACCCATTATTTACCAAAGTGTGGAACTTAGCCACAGACAAGGTTAAATCATTACTTTTAACAATATTATCAAAGTCATTTTCTAAAACCACTTTAAGTCCTCTTAGCCATTTTTCCCTTGGTGTTTCATTAGGAATTTCTTTAAACTTGAATTGAGGAAATAAAACCTTTAGTCTGTCTTCAAACCCTGTATCAATCAATCTTTGTTCCCATTCCTCTGATGCACTAGTTCTAAGTAATTGAGCTAATATATACCTCTTTAAATCGAATAAGTCCTTTCTTGTAATGTTGATTTCATCCCCTTGAATTACTCTTCTAATCAAATCAATACCATATTGCTCTAAATAGGTATTAAAATCTTTCTCAATCTGTGTTACATCTTCTTCATTGTCATAATCCCAATAAAGTTTACTTTCTCCAAATGACTTTGAAATATCTCCTTCAAAATGAGTGTGTTCTTGAACATCATAAATATTAATTACTTTTGTGTTTTCCCTTTTATGAGAAAACTCTTTTAATAGAGCCTTTTGAATATAGTGATTGTACTCGTATCTCATATTTAATCATCCTTCAATCTAGAGTGTTGTTTAGTCATTTTGTACATATAATAAGTGTTGAACCTTTCTTGATGTTCTTTGATATCAACCTCTAAAAATTCCCGATATGTTTTATACTCATATGCAATGTACTGTACAATTCCAATAAATACAATAGTACTGTCAAATAAGTATCCAGTGTAAACTGTATAATAATTCAGATCCTGTAAAAACTTATCATTCAATTGCTTATAAATGTTATATTGATCCTCTCGTAATCTAAACCAAGCACTTTTAAGATATCGTTTTGTTTTATAGTCGGTTTTACTTATATCTGAAATCTCTTTAATTTCAGGCTCCTTAAAATTAGAACTTAAACTTGTTAATAGTCTTGATGAAAAATTTGCTAAGAAATCAGCAAATCTTAACTGTATGTTCAAGTGTGATTCTTCAATTCTAGAAACTAGAAACCCCTGTGAAATAGCTTCTTCCTTTGTATTTCTTTCTCTATCAACATTTAGAATAACTTCTTCTTTTTTAATACCTTTTACACTTAAAAACAACTGTAATCCCTTAAAGATAGTTGAATAGTCCCAATCTTTATTAATACTTATATTAAATAACGAACTCATATCTCTAATTGTAGTATGTACTTCTCTTAAAGCACTTACTTGAGCAGTAGTTCTTTTATAACCATCTGAGTATTTTATAACTTCCTTTAACAGTTTAAGTAAGTTTGATTTAAATAGACCCATATTGATTTCATCATTTTTAAGTATTCCCATAAAAGTTTCTTCATATCTATGATTATATATAAATTTAGAGACAACGTACTTAAACCTTACAATTTCAACATTATGAAGCAACATTACATGCTTATTTTTAAATATCCATTTATCCATTATTTGATCAATGATATATTCAGTTTTACTCATAATTCCAATATGAATAAATATTCTATTATCAGACAACTTATTGAAATACCTATTATATACTTCAGAGTTATCTTTCATCATTGATGCCATGCCATAATTGAAATTCTTTTTCTTTATATTTGTTCCTTTAAACTCGATTTCATCTGGTATCCCCAATATCTTTTTAGATTCAGATTCAAACTCATTGAACTCTTTGAGTAAACTCTCTTCATCTTCTTGTCTGTAACCAATAAATGCATAAACGAAATCATCACTTTCATTATCATTATACATATTCGGTTTCCCGTTCTTTATAGTTAACTTTCTTAGATGGGATGACTCATCATAATTTAAAACATACATTAGTTATCCAATAACCTTTGTTTTCATTCTATTTATTGTAAAGTCTATTCTTTGTATAGCCTCACCATATTCCATCATATATTCATCAAGTTCTTGTTTTAGTTTTACTATATATAGATTAAGTTCTTCTATTTCCTTATCTGTTAACTTGTCTACGTTTAATGGGAACAATCTTCTTACTATTTCTTTTGAATATTCAAAAATCTCTTCTTCAAACTGTACTAACGAATAATATTGTTTTAGTGTTTTCACTGCTCTAAATCTTACAATACTCTTCATATAATCATTTAACAAATTATTAATATCTACAAAGTTCAATATTATGGCCTCTTTTGAATTGTCTGAGTTAGCTTCAATAAACTTTTTAATTGATTCTTCGATTTTTGAAATATAGTTTTTTGTATATCTACTAGCTAAAACCTTTTGAGATTCTAACAACATCACATTACTTCTAATGTATGAATTCACCCATTTAATAACAACTCCAGCTAATACTCCTGTTGCTAATCCAATAAATAAATTAGAATACCAAAAGAGTTCCTCTTCATAATAATAAAAGGATAATACAACACTGATAAAAATAATAGAAACTGCTAACGTTGACATAATAATTTCTTTAATAGAATATCTGATTTTTCTATATGCTTTATGAAAAAAAGATTTAAACACACTTGAATCAGGTTTGTATTCAAGTGGTACTATATCCAATTTTAAATTTAAAGGTGTAATACATTTATAGTAGACCGTTCTAGCAAACTCATGATTGTTTTCAAAATACTTTATCATCTTAGTCTCTATTTTATATTTATCACAAAAATACTTCCAGAAAGATTCAAACCCAAACTGATATTCCTTATCTAATAAAACGTTGTTTAATAATGTAACATCTTCTATGAAATCTCCTGGGTATTTATCTGTATACTTATCAAACGTAATCAATGTGATCTGAAAAAAACTATTTAAATCCTTCTCTTTTTTTGTCATATGTATAATCCCCTTTCAACATCAAAAAAGACCATACTAGTGGCAGATATATAGAAATATAATTGATACTTCATAATACCGCCCCTTTCGTATAGTCTTTTCTTCCTTCTTAATGACTTACTTTAGTTATTACACTAATTATTTCCCTAGCTATGTCTAGCTTCCCATCAAATAACTCAGCAATGTTACCGTACTTATTAAATGGATACTCGTTTAACTCTCTTCTTTCTAAAACACCTTTTGAAACGACATAGTCAACAATCATTTTAACAAAATCTCTTTGATTGGCGTTTAACGTTTCATCTGATAAAAACTTTGAGAATAAGCTATTCGCTGTCTGTTTATCTACACCAACAACGCTTAGAATCATATTTCTAAGAGGAGTTAAACCAAATTCAAGTTTATAATCATTCTCAGTTCCTAGTTCATTCCATAGAACTTTTTCTAAATGTTCAAGGTCCTCTTTTGAAAGTTCTTCAAGTAGTCTTAATTTTAAGATAATATCATCATTTATATGTTCATCAAGGTAATGCTTCACTTTTTTCTTATAGCTCTTGAAATTATTGACATCATATTCTGCCGCATTCTCTCTAACTTCAAGAACTACATCAGTAAAATCTGTATAATAAATATCTTTGTTTATTGTATCTAGATACTTAATCAAATCACGCAATACTTCTCTAACTTCTTCATAATCAAAGATATCTGCATTCTCCCAAAACTCATTTGTCTGAATCTCTTTTATGAGTTCAACTTGATCTAATACTTTTTTTATTGTTCCTTTACCTTCAAGTTTCGATCCAGTAGCTACTACTTTTGTTTTACTTCGAGATGCTAATTCTCCGTTTAAATATGCTAGTTCTATTGAATACATCAGATAGTCAAAACGTTTGGCAAGCTCATCATCATCAATTGGTTTAACAATCGGTGCGATTTGATCTTCTAATGTTTTTAAATCCGTATCACTTAAACTGACAAAGCTTTCAACATTATTGTACTTGTGAATATACTCGAGTTTCATTCTTGCATTAAATCGTTCTTCATCAATGCTGCATATATCTGATACAACAGTTCTAATTAATCTATTTCTATAATTAATTAAGTTTTCAGTCTGATAATCCGTTCTCTCTAACGCCTTAATTATCTTAACTCTAATATTAAATAAGTTTTCAGTTAGTGATTTTGAGAGTCTTGCTTCTTTTCCATTTTTATTTGCTCTAAAGTATTCGAAGTTTTGACAATAATCAAATATCCTAAACCCATCTTTATCTTGCCCTACTCCAAATAAGTTTTCACATAACCTGGTTCCTCTACCAATCATTTGCCAGAATTTAGCTTTAGATCTTACTTTTTTAAAGAATACTAAATTTACAATTTCAGGTATGTCAATTCCAGTATCAAGCATGTCTACTGAAATTGCGATTTGAGGCAATTTTTCTTTTGTAGAGAAGTTTGCGATAGAACTACTAACATAATTTACTTTATTATGAATTGTAGTCGCATACCCTCCTCTTAGTTCAGGATACAAGTCATTAAATCGTTTTAACACAAACTCTGCATGTCTTTGATTCTTAGCAAAAATAATTGTTTTCCCTAGTTTGTCTCCACCTTCTACTTTTATCCCTTTTTCCATTAAATCGTTGATAACCATATCAACGGTCTTATTATTAAATAAGAATGAGTTTAACTCCTCACTACTTATATCTTTTACGTTATCATCAAATGTTTCTTCAAATGCTTCTTTCTCTTCTTCTGATAAATCATCATAGTGAATTCCTTCAGTCATAAACTTTAGTTTAGTTTCAACTGTATGATAATTAACTAAGTATTCATCCTCAACTGCAGTTCCTAAATCATATGCATAGGTTGGAACTCCACTTTCGAGTTCAAATATTTCATATGTGTTTTTATCAATATCACTTTTAGGTGTTGCAGTTAATCCAAGTAAGTTGGCATCAAAATACTCAAAGATTGCCCCATACTTCTTGTAAATAGAGCGATGACTTTCATCTAGTATAATCAAATCAAAGTGACCTCTTGTAAATATTTTATGATTATTATTACTCTTAACATCATCTATTGCATTCATCATAGTAGGGTAAGTTGAAAACACCATTCTACTTTCTGGGTTATCTTTAGAATCAGAAAGATTACATAATGTCAGTTCAGGCATAAGTGCTTTAAAGTTTCTTTTAGCTTGTTTAACTAGTTCTACTCTATCTGCCAAGAATAATACGTTTGTAACCCATCCTTTGCGACTTAAAACATCAACAATCGAGATTGCTGTTCTAGTCTTCCCTGATCCAGTCGCCATAACTAGTAGTGACTTTCTACGTTTAGCAGCATACGCATCACAAACAGCATGAATGGCCTCTTTTTGATAATATCTATTTGATATTGCTTCTTTAATATCTAGATTTTCAAGCTTTTGTCTATTTGATCTTCTAAACATTAGTTTCTCTAAATCTTTTTTTGAATATAACCCAGTGATTTGTCTTTCAGGATAATCCATATCATCCCACATAAAATAGTCAAATCCATTTGTATAGAATATAAACGGTCTAACTTTGTGCTTTTTTTCTAAACAATCCGCATAAAGTTTCGCTTGAATCTTTCCTACTTTAGGATCAACTGATGTTTTCTTTGCCTCAACAACAGCAAGAGGTTTATGACTATCATCATATAGAACATAGTCTACAAATCCTTCACCACTTGCATTAGGCATTCCTTTTACAGGAACTTCTAATAAACAATCAGTACCTATAGTAAATCCATTTAACTCGATCTCTAAATCTATATATTTTTTTCTTGTTTGAGCTTCAGTTAATTTATCAACTTCAAATGTTCTGTTTTGTTCATTCTCTTTTCGAAGCAACGAATATTTTTGTCTTAAACTCTCATTTTCTTCTATAATATCTTCTAGTTTTTTATCTTTTGAACTTAATTTTTCATATAAATCTTTAAGTTCATCTTTTTTCTTTGTTTCTTTTTCATTACTTTGAATCAATGTTTCATCAAAGTCTTTATCATGAATTTCACTAGAATAGCAATAATCTATCCATTGTATAAACTCATATAAGTTTCTTAGTGATAATATTGCCTCATGTCTCTTAACAGGTGTCGATGTATGAACTGCTTTATTCCCTAGTTTTTGAACATATCTTAATAATGGTTTTAAAGAAGGATCAATTACATCATTAAAATTATAATCTGTGAGTAAGGTCGCGAGATTATCTTGATATGGTGCGTTTAAATCTTGATCATAACTAAATACCCATTTAACTGCCAACTCTAAGGCACGACGCGACAAAATGGCAGTAGTTCCATAAGACACTACTACACTCTTCTCTGCTTCTATGCATGCATTAGAAAAACTATCAAAAATCTTATCCTTCTTTAAAAAATCAAAATTTCTCATCTAACCCCTCTTTTCAAACACTTCACTTATCTTTTATTATATCATTAATCAAATTTCAATTTGTCTACTTGTTTCAGCAACGCAACAAACTCTTCTTGTAGCTCCCTTGGAGGAAGAATAATCGGTAAATCTTCAATATGATGTTTATTTAACTGTCTTTTATCAATACCACCAACACAAACACTTCTGATATAATCTCTATACTCTAATGTTGTAATTATAAAAAGCACAAATTCTTTTACAGCTATGTCATTCATTCGTATTAAATAAACATGTCCATTAACATTCGCTCTATCATCTTCACCTGTATACATCGCAGCTCTTCCTAAACTACTATTCTCAGTGTTAATACGTCCCGTTTTGGTCATTAGGATATCACCATAGTTCAAACTGCTCTTAGACATTTTTTTATGTGTTTGCTCATCTATATATGCAATATCTTTTAATTCTATTCTATTTTTCCATACATTCTGACTTCTAAAGAACATTACACCATCATCAACGTATACTTGTCTTCCACCTTTTGGTGTTGTACCACTCAAAATCTTGACTGATAAATCCTTCAGATTAACTAAATCTAGATTCTTATCATTTAATATTGGATCTCCAAACATCTCTGCAAATCGGGATTTGATAAGTTGATCATATTCAACGAGTTGTTTTCTTCTATTTACGATAATAGAACCAAGTTTACTTAATTTTTCTACAATTTGATTCTGAATATCTAAATCAACTAAAGGTATATCTATGCCACCCATTTTCTTCTTGTTTATAAACTTAACAGTTCCACCACTTAAAAGTCTATCAAAAGCCTTAATCTTCAGAGTATAATCAAAGAAAAATTTCACATATTTTGAATTAACTTTAACCTCATCTAGTTCAATAAGGAACAGATTCCAAGCAATGAGGTAATCTTTATCTTTTTCAACAACATGTGACTTCCCTATGGTTCCAATATTAGCAACCAATAAATCGCCTACCCTTGGATTATATTTTACAGAGTATTTATCTTTATCTTCATTAGATAAATACCTAACATCGCTTAAATCTAAATATCCTTTAGTTATATTTTTTGATTGTATTATTGGTATTCCTTTTTCGAGATAATTAACCTTGTCAGCAACAGTGTTAATACCTTGATGCATTCTCTTTGCTAAGTCTCTTAATTTCATACTAATCATCCCTACAAATCTAAATTTGCAGAAAATTATTTAGCCAATATATTTTTTATGTGAGTTTTTAACATTGTTTTGATTAACCATTGCATATCCCATTGTAGTATCTATTTGTTGATGACCTAGCAATTGCTGGACTTGTTCTATAGGCATCCCCTTATCTATTGCTCTAGTGGCCATGGTACGCCTAAACTTATGTGGATGTATTTTATTTAGCCCGAGTTTTCTTCCTAGTTCACGAACACGTATTTCAACTCCACTAATCTGTAATCTCTTAAATGGCTTATTCAGAGTAATGAATAGTGCTTTGCAAAAATCATTTCTCTCATCCAAATAACGTCTTAAATGAAGTTTAGTCTTAGCATCAAAATAAACTCTTCTCTCTTTGTCACCTTTTCCATAAACTACACATTCCCGTTCATGGAAATTAATATCTGAAACATCTAAGTTTACAAGTTCTCCAACCCTAATACCAGTTGAATAAAGCATATCGATTATTGCAAGATCCCTATTATTTGAACAATTATCTCTAATAATTTCAATCTCTTCATCAGTAATCACTTCTTTAACTGTTTTACCTACTTTGATTTTCCTTATTCTTCTTATAGGATTTTTTAGTATATAATTCTCTTCTTCTAACCAAGAAAAGAAACTTGAAAGATTTCTACGAACATTGTCCACAGTAACTTTGCTGCAATTATTAATTCCTTGATAATCCTTTAGATATTGCCTAACAATTTCTGTAGTTATCTTCCTTACAGGAGCATCTACTAAACTTAACATTTTCTCAATGGTTGTCTGATAATAATTTATTGTTCTTCTAGAACATCCTTCTACCTGTTTAGCTGATAAAAACTTAATTAAATACTCATTATTCTCTATTGTTTCTTCGTCTTCCACTTCATATTCAAGTCTTCTAACTAAAGACTCTTGTAATTGCTTCATTTGAGTGATGTTTAATGATTCACTCATATCGTTTAATATATACTCTATTTGCACTTGCATGGTATACTCCTTTTTATTAAAAAGTATACCAAACAAATAATTCTTTATCCAAAATACTCTTGCATTAGCGAATCAAATAAGGTTTGCGTTTCTTCAAGCGACTTTTGAACTTCAAATTTCAATTTATCGACTTGTTGTACAAAATCTGCAAACTGATTCTGCAACTCCATTGGTGGATAAATTACTTTATGATTTCTAATTATTTTAAGATTCAAACCACCACGACCTCCAGCACCATTAGATGAGTTCCTCAGTTCGTTATATTGCATCCTAAGATGACTATATAAGAATTCAGAATTTATCTTATCTGAAACAATAGAACATATTGATTGATTTGTACATAGTGGTATCTTTGCAATTGCAGGAGTACCTCTGGTTTTACCTTGTCCTGCCAATGCAATTAGTACAGTATCTTCAGGTATCATCTTTGTCGATGCATTCTTATAACCAAGATCAGTTATGAATTTGTTTGTTTCATAGATTTTTCCCTTATTTACTTCACCTGAACTTAACCATGGGATAGATCCATTCTCCCAATATTCTTGTTTTTTAGTACTTGGTGTAGCACCTGCCACACACTTAGCTATATCTTCAATTTTAATAAAGTCCCAGTTTAAACTATTTGTATTTACATTCCCAAACATCTCAACAAATCGGGATTTGATAAGTTGATCATAATCTTGAAGTTGTTGTTTCTTATCCCGTAACACATTAGATACTTTATCCAAAATAAGAGATCTCTTTTTTTGAAGAGCGTCATTTACAATAGGTAATAGTAAATCATCAATGTGCTCATTCCTAATATTATTGATATTGGCTCCTTCAGAAATCGAGGATATCTTCCTCCTATAGGCATTGCTTAAAAAATACTTACCTAGATATTCACTGTCTATGTCTTGGGGTCTGATCACTTTAAGAAAAGCTCCAAAGGTAACTTCTGCATCAAAGTCAACTTGAGCGGCTTTCCCTACAAGTTTCTTACTTCCACTTGAAGCACAAATAACAATGTCACCTTTTCTTAGATATTGTATTGGTTTTACTCTTGACTTATCTACATATACCGCTTTGTCAAAGTTGAGTTCATTATCATATATGTTATTTGCTCTAAGTAAAATAACTGAATTCTCATTTAAATCATCATGAAGATCACTCTTCTTATATGATACCCCTCTAATTTGCTTTGAGTATGAGCTTACTTTTTCTAATGTCATAAACTCACCTACAAATCTAAATTTAGAAGAGTTTTTAAATCTTTTTTAAGTTCTTCTATTTCTTTATCGATATTGTCAATACGCTCAACAATTACTGAAGGTGTATCATACTCTACTTTTTCATAAACGATTTCTTTGTATTTATTTATTGATAAATCATAGTCATTATCAGCAATTTCTTTTTTTGATACGAAAAATGATTGCTCAGTTCTTTTACGTTCATTTTCTTTTTCTAAACCGTTTGTATATCTTTCAATGATGTCTGAGATATCGTTTTCTGTAACTGGTTGACGTTTATCATCTAAACTTAGACCATCTGCTTTCATATCATAGAACCACACATTATCAGTTCCACCATCCCCTGTTTTTGTAAAAATCATAATTGCAGTTGAAACACCAGCATAAGGTTTAAAAACACCACTAGGCATTGAAATAATTGCATGTAATTGATGTTTCTCTACTATTTCTTTTCTAATTGATTTATGTGCTTTACTACTTCCAAATAAAACTCCATCAGGTACGATTGATGCGCATCTCCCACCAACTTTTAATATTCTTAGGAATAAAGATAGAAATAATAATTCTGTCTTCTTGGTTTTAGTAACTTTTAATAGTTCTGATGAAACACTATCATAATCTAATGACCCTTTGAAAGGTGGATTCGCCAGTACTAAAGTATACTTTTCTTTTTCTGTATTCATAGCAGATAAACTATCTCTATATTCTATATTTGGATTTTCAACATTATGCAATACCATGTTCATTGCTCCAATACGAAGCATTGTTCTATCCATATCGTTTCCAAAGAACATATTGTTATTAAAATGTTCTTTCAGTTCTTTTACTTGAAATAAATCACCATGGTTCTTTTTTAAATACTCTCCAGACTCAACTAAAAATCCAGCAGAACCTGCTGCAGGATCAATAATGATATCTGTTGGCGTTGGTTTCATCAACTTAACCATCATTTGAATAATGTGTCTAGGAGTTCTAAACTGTCCATTTGTTCCTGCACTTGCCACTTTACTTAACATATATTCGTATAGATCACCTTTTTTGTCACCAGTCATATCAAGATTATCAATATTAGTGACAATCTTTTCCAACATTTGAGCAGTTGGTATCATAAAAATGGCGTCATCCATGTACTTGCTAAATGCAGAGTTTTTATCACTATGCATATTCTTAATGAATGGAAAAACACCTTCCGTCATTACTTTGAACATTGCTTCGCTATCAAGCTGCTTAAAGTTTTTCCATCTATAGTTTTGTTGCTCTTCAGAAAAGATTTTTTCTGCTTCTATTCCTAATAACTCAGCATTTAATTCTAAGTCAGTTTGCTTATCATCAAGACCTTTTATAAATAATAAGTATGTGAATTGTTCAATTACAGATAAAGGATTTACTACCCCACCCGTCCAAAATATATTCCATATCTTATCTACTTTACTTTTCGTTTCTCCTGTTATCATAACATTAGCTCCTTTTATCGTATTTTTGTTAGTATAAATTAAAAATATCCCCATTTATTATTATACTATAAATCTATGTAAATTAAATCATAGATTTATAGTATACTTTGCTGCATCCTTTTATAGCATTTCATTACTGTTACTCATTTATAAAAATATGTTGCATAGCCTTATCAAGTTCAGTTATTGATAAGTGTGGTTTGTTTTGTGAATCTGTCATTAAAATCACACTTGGATAATGTTCTGACTCACTTTGCATTCTCGAAATGATGCTACCATATTTTCCAATCCCCTTTGCCTTATGTGGTCCTTGTCCAAAAATTATATATCTATAAGTCTGTGAATCTCTGAACTTATCAAAATTAAGATTATTTATCTTAGTATAATCAAGTTCCATTTCAATTCGATCTTCAAATTGATAATCTCTAGCTACTTTCATAATGTCATCTTTTGAAATATTAGTTCCAGCACATAGAAATATTTTCCAGTCATCACGTACTTCTTTCTCTTCAAAAGTAATATTCAAGACTTTTAACAAACTAGTTAATGTTGTCTCATCTTCCATCCTATTTGCTTTTAAGATTTTAGATCTTAGACTGTCTAGTGCACTATATACTTGTTCTAACTTATCCTCTGTTAATAGCATCCCATCACTCCCAGCTTAAATCTTTGAAGAAACTGTCTAGTTCTTGCTGTTTCTTTTTAACTTCTTTTAAGACATAAGCAAAGCTATCTCTAGATACTAAGTAATCTATTGATATCTTCTTTTGCTCTTCTAAACTCAGGTTTGGAATCTTCAGTTCAAGAAGGTTTTTCTTGTTTAGAGAAACAATTGTAGACCCAGTTTGAGCATTTTCTAGTAACTTCTGTCCCAGTGGAGTATTTAAGAACACTTTTAAGAAGTATGGATTATACTTATCACTATCAATTCGAAGAACCATAACATTTCCTAATGGAACTGTTATATCAGGTAAAAGAGTCTTATCAAATACAGCAGTCTTTATTTTTGAGCCTTTTGCAGAGATTATAAAATCTCCATCCTCAAGAATATAACGTTCATATCTAACTCCTTCAGGATTTATAATCTCTAAATTAGGATCAATAAAGTGTTCTGATATATTTCCAAGTGAGAGTAACTGAATACTCCCCTCAGTCCCTTTTTTTACTATCTTCTTCTCGTAATCTCTAGAAGAAATTTGAATCCCTCTAAAGGTTTCATTGATGATATCTGCAACACTAATGAAGTTTTCTAATTCACCAACAAACTCATATCTTGATTTTAACAATACATAATTGTTTTCTCTTAGAGAATCTAACATTATGTGAGAGTCTTCAGACTCATATAACTCCATTATTTTATCTATATCTAAATCACATAAATACTTAATGTGTCTTTCTTTAGTGAAAATATCTTTTGCATCTACCATTCTTATATAATCATTTGAGTTATTGTTAAAGATTAGTATACTTCCTTCAATACTTGTATGTCGTCCTAATAAACCTCCAGACAAGTTTATTACACCTTCAAGCATCCCATTCTCGATGATGGTCTTTCTAATTGCTTCATCTACTGTTTTAAATAATGTACCATTAGATACAATAACGACAGCTCGACCTTTTTCCTTTAAACTACTCAATACTTTGTTAACAAACAACCACTCCGTTGAATTTGCTCGTACATAATTACTAATAATACTATCTGAATTATGAATACTATGTTCAACGATTTGTCTTTGAACTCGTAGTCCTAAAGGTGGAGAACTAAATACATAATCATACTTCTTGTTCTCTAAATCAGTAAGCACATTTGCTCTATATACATTGCTTTCTATACCAATAATTATGTTCAAAGCTTTTTGAATATAGATATTACTCTCATTCAACTCATAAGAATCTATCAAATCAACTTTTTTGTCGTTAAAAGTATTTAATATAAAAGATCCATATCCAGAACATAAATCAGCAAAACTACCATCCATCTCGCCAAGTAATCTTTGAGAGAGTTTTGTTAAATGTAAACTAGTTGTCACTTCACCAATTTCAAAATGATCAATATTCAGTAATTGCTCAATAATAAAAGTGTAACTCTCACTATTAAATTTAGATAACTCTTCTAATACTAGTTCTAAATCTATTTTTCTAAATGTCTCATAATATGGTAAAGATTCAAAATAATCTAATACATCTAGCTCATCTCTTGTTATCCCATTAGCTTTTAATTGCGTTCTATTGATTCTTACATTTCTAAGTTCAGCATCATACTTATTAGAAATATGATACAAATAGAACACAGAAACAAACACATCAAACATTTCTCTTTGCGAATGATAACCTCTAATCACGTTGCTAATATTCCAAAATAATTTTTTAATTTTATTTTCCAAAATTCCCACTCCTATCTTCTTTTGGTTGTCCTATACCAAAATAGTATCACAATCAAATATATGTTGTCAATTATTTTTTTGGTATTTGTTTACCAAGAATTTTGAGATATTAAAAATATCTCTTTTTTAAAAGTATTTTCATATATTCAAAAATACTGCCTCGTGTAAATTAAACATCCCCATACACGGTACCCCTACCTTTGCTTTAAAAATATGAGGGGGGGGGATGTACTCAAAGAAAAAACAACGAGTTTTCACTCATTGCTTATAACATCTCTAAGTATTCTAACATCTTATCTTTTGGATAATGTACTTCTTTCCAGTTGTTTGTTCCTACTGGACTAGTATTTAACATATTGGCTATTTCTGGTTGATGGATTTGATCATATAAACGACCATCAGCATACCACCATGCATCTTCATTCGCTCTATTCAATTGAGCAACTAGTTTACGGTTCTTTGTTTTATTATATGTTACTTCTCCCATTCCTCGTAGATACTTATCTATTAACTCTTTTTCATATCCTAAGAATGTCATAGTAACAATAATACCCTTTTGAAATTCTAACTTTATATTCTTAAAATCACCTTTCTTTAATCCATACATAACAACACAGAAGCGTGTTAAATCATTCATAAAGACAATATACTTTTTTCTATGGATATTGACATAATTTGCATGCCATGCAAATAAGTCATTATCCGTATTTACTTCAGTGATTTCAGGTTTTAAGAAATCAAGTAGTTTCTTTGTACATTGTATATGCATAGTATCACCTTTAAAATATCAGTATTAGTAATACTACAACAAAACAAATATACTTGATGATATTTATGACACTTTCCCTATAAATAACTATAGGCGGAAAGTCGTTCATTATTACTTCTTGTGGAAACCCGAATGCAGCATGCAAATCCCTTAAATGATCTGCAAATTTAGTTGAATAGATGTTGTATGCAAAAAATAATAAAAATAATAATTTACAACCAATTGAAGGAACAAATATAATCGAAAAAATCCACAACGGACTAAACAAGTAAACCCAAAACAACCTTCTGCTTGTACTGTATTGCATGTACGTTTCTTTATTATCTCGATACATTTCATAACAACTTATTCCTTTTACATGAAAAATACTATAATGTAATTCATTAATAATACCACCCCTTTAAACATTATTATACCACAACCTAAAAATCATTTTTACTACATTCTTATTTTCTGGACGAAACACATAATATTCAAGTTAGTTGATATCTATTGATTTTTTATAGTTAATTCCTAAGATAGATTGTAATGTAGTATTCTTTATTTGAACAATATTGATGATTCACCTTCTAGTCGTTCTTCTGAAACATAGTAATATTTGTCTTCTCTAACTTTTATTTGATTAAGGTGTTTCTTAAGGTCATTTCTACTATCAAATGTTAGATGCTCAATTGGTGTAAATTCATTTAGTCTGTTAGTAATTTTGTATAGACTAAATACTTGATATCCAAACTCATTATGAAAAGAGAAGTAAATTAACGTACCTTTCTTATAACCTCTGTACTCATTTACTAGTTTACCAATGCATTTACCATTTGACATGTTTTCTGTTAGTTTTGATAGTTCCATAAGTTTATGACATTCAGGCGCATTCTCATTAAACATTATGTCATCATTTAAATCATCATATGATTTCATTTGTCCACTCCTCTTCTTTACTTTTTTGTCTTTTCTCCATTAAGTTTATTTCATCTTTCTTTTCATTGTAATCTCTACCAAACTTAATAATTAATAAGTACTTTGCACTACTAAGATCTGGCGGATAGTATTTTTTATTCTTAACGATCTTTTGTTTATTCTTTCCACCAACCTTTTCAACAAGTGTTTGAACTTCTTCATGTTCAAAGCCCATTGCTTTTTTATAGATTGTGTTTATTAGATTTTCTTTCATTTCACTTTTACCTTTCTTAAAGGCAAAAGCGAAATCAGGATGTCTGTTTTTCAGTTTCTGTAATGTTTTTAAAGATATCCCTAATTCACCTGCGATTTTCTGTTGGGATACATTTTTAGATGATAAATCTTTTATTATCTTTAGTTTCTTTTTTAAAATCCCTTGTTTTTCCCATCTTTCAAATGAATCTAATTGTCTACTCATATAATCAACTCCTATAGGGAGGTAATCCACTCACCTCTATTACACCTCTAATTATACTTTTTTATTGATTCCTTGAATAGTGTCCTAGTGGTGCCATTTTTAATAGGTTTAATCGTTTATCAAAAGCTATATGATTGTATAGATATAGTATTTAGGTTATTACTGTTGTGATATTCACATAACCGATAACATAGATTATCGGTAAAGAAAGCTATAAATTTTACTCTCTTATTTCACGTTTTCCCGATTTTCTGAAATAAGAGTGTGATTTTGAAGTTCTTATTTCAGGTTTTGCTGAATTATTGAAATAAAGACACATGAAAATGTGTAATACTTCATTTTGAAAGAGTTTTAAACGTTTTCTATGTTTGAAAGTTCATATAAGCATAGAAAAAGCGAATGCTCATCGTCATTCACTTCATTTTAATATTTGTAGTCTGTTATTTGACTTATTACCTTTTTTACATTATCAATTGTAATCTGTTTATTGGGAAAAACTAACTGCGTCTGAAAATCATTAAAACCATCAACGAAATCAGCAGTAACACAATTAATCATCTTGCACTGATTAATATCAAAGGTTTCAGTTATACTACTACCATTCATACTAATTCTTGCTTTCAAGAAATCAGCGTATAAAGATTTAACTTCTCCTGATTCATATGAATTTTTGATTTCATCTAATTCAATGATCTTACACAAATCATATATATGCCTTGCATATACAGCAACTGGTCTATTCTCTATAAGACTCTCGTTCACAGCAAATATCTTATCAAAGAAAGTACGTTTAATATCTAACACATTAAGATTGAATGGTTCTAGTTCATATTCTTTGATAAGGTCATCTCGATTGTTCTTTTTCAAGTAATCATATATAAGTGATGTTACTTCTTTTTTATCCCAAGGAAATGTCAAATCGAACTTATAACTTTCATAAACTATATATGGTTTTAGATTCGACATTATATTTTCACTTCTTCTTGGATACTTATACGCAACAGATCTGAATTGTGATCCTTTCTTATCTGCATATTGAGAAGGATCGTTTAATACTTCAAAAGGGGGACTCATTACAGTTTTCTCGATGTTTCTAAAGGTAGTTTTGTTCACTCTCTCTGTAAATGTAACATCAATATCTTCAGAAAAACGATTTAAGAATCTATATGCTTTAAATAGGCTTGTACCACCTTTGAAAATCGCTCTATCCTCAACACTTAATCTTTTCAATGCAAACGTTACCCAATAGTCTTTTTCAATGATAGACGGATCTAAATCAATCTCTTCCATAGTAGCTGTCAATGTCCATAACTGTTCAAAAAGTTCTGGATTCTCATGTAATTTCATTCTTTTCCCTCCTGTACATTCTTTCTATCTTTTTTACAACATCGTCTAAATACTGATAAACTTTCATAAACTTGTTTCTAGTTATTGCTGATTCGTAATTATACAAATAATAAGAAATTTCTATCTTTTCCCTATCTGTAAAATTCACATTCACATAGTTAGCGATTTGATACTCTATATTACCAATGTTTTCGTTTAATGTTTTTGTCTCATATGATTTAAGAACTTCAAAAAATTCAGCAATTCGATAATTCATTTTGGTGATTTCAAATTTTGATTTCTTAATTTTAACATTTAGCTTTTTCATATAATAGACTCGAATGTTCACGTTGTTAGATACAACTTCCTTTTGTGATGCATATTGTTGAGTTAGTCCCCACTTGTTCAATATTCTATAACCTGAAAAAACACCATATACTTTGTCTCCATTGGTAATATACCTTTGGATAACATCTTCCTCTTTTGATACAGGTAATGGTGCAACTAATCCTTCTTTAGGAATATAGTACTTCCCATTAACGGTTTTTGCTATTTTTTTGTCCTTATTCAATTTACTTAATGTAACAGTTATATAATTTCTTGATAAAGTATTACTTTCAAGCAATTCAATAACATCATCAATATCAAAGACTTTTCCTGGAGTAATATCTAGAATAAATGACTCTAGTTTACGATTCATATTACCACCTCACTCAGGTACATTATAGCATAACTAATATTTTTGTCAACTTTTCTTATATTATATTGATTTAAATACCTAAATATAGCCTTTTAAACAATGTAAACTTTTCTTATATATAATTTTGTAAATTTTTCTTATATAAAATAGCTTTAAATGTTTCTATTTAGTAAAATAATGAATGTCAATTTTTCTTATACAATTATTCTAATATCATTTGGTTATAATATGGTATATCCAAATCGCCATCACTAAAAGGCGTAGCTAATTTACAACGTTTTTTCTGATAGTAATCGAAATTGCGTTGCATTTTTGATTTATATCTTTTTCGAACATGTACGTTAAAGTTGTTTTACAAATTGTGGAAGAACTCTTGAAATCTGTTCATTCTAACATGCTTTTCTTGTTTTGTTTCATTCCTAGAAGCATTGTTTTTAATTGCCTCTTCTAGATAAGGTTGTTTATGTGTAATTGGATCCCTTTTTTCATCCGTCCAATTGTTTTCTTTGATTCTTTTAATTGTATAATAAACACTTTTTCTCATCGCCTCTTTCTCATACTCTTTTGTTGCGTAATAAAGAAAATCATTAAAATCTTTAGCGAACTCCTCATATCCTGTGATGATTTCGTTTTTAACTAAAACAATAAAATAATAATTAGCATTAAAAGGAAAAATACTAGGGTCGATAGACCGCATATCATTATGAATCAAGAATTCATCACTTTTACTTTTACTCTTAGTATTACTATTACTTTGTTGTTTTTTGTGGGCATTCTTTTGATTTATGTCAACATAGTTTCCATCTATGTATACAAGGTTACTAACTTCATTAAACACTTCCCTCTCTGTTAGCAGACAACTTTCACCATGTAATCTGACAACTCTTCTTTTCGTTGCATGCAAAAAGCGAAATTGAATACTTCTGGATGTTAGGTACCCTTTATTGAACAATTCCTCATCAAATAGTTTTAATTTCATCATAGTTTCAAATGATTCAATTACCTCTTCTTCTGGATCACCCAGTTCATCAGCTACAGTGAATAGTACTTGCTCGATATCGTCAAACTTTAAATGTTGTCCATTTTGATAAATCATTGCAAGTAAAGTTATATATGTTGAAAATCCTACTGATCTGTGTTTTCTTTTTAATCTCTTAATTTTATAATCCTGTAAAATATCTACATCACAACTAAAATAATCAAGACCTCTTTTTGGCTTACCAGCCACTACTGTTTACTCTCACTTTCCTTTATGTATTCCAAGAAAGCTTGTTCTGTGATTCTCCAGGTATTACCTACTTTAAATGCTCTTATCTTCTTTTGTTTTATATACTTAATGATTGTTGTTCTTGATACTCTAAGCATCTCAATCAAATCGTTTATATTGTATATTGTTACTTTAGCTTTCAATTAAGTTATTCCTTTCTCTTAAATAGCAACTCACTCATGATTAACTCTCCATTATTTTTACTTCTTTCTAAAGAATGGTTATAAAGCTGAGTAGTTGATATATCTTTATGTCTTAATATTTGTTTTGCCTCTTCTAGACTTCCACCATACTTTATTAGATTGGTAGCCATAGAATGTCTTAAACTATGGGTTGTGTAACGCTTATCATCTATACCAATTCTTCTAAGTAGTTCTTTTACAACTCTTCTTATAGTCCTGGTACTGATTCTTTTTCCAAAATGGTTTTTATCATGGTTGATGAACAACGCATCACTCTCGTAATTCCGCTTCATCAGATAGTCCATGAGAATCTCATGGACATCTTCTGATAATTTTACATACTGGTCTTTATCGTCATGACCTTTTCCCTGTATGTATAGTTTGTATTGATTATTAGTAATTACTAAATCACTCACATTGGCTCGTTCTACTTCTATTGTTCTAAGTCCAGTAGTCGCAAGTAAAGCAGTTATCGAATAATTGCGTTTACCTTCTATACAAGTAGCTAGTTCTTTTGCCTTGTGTAAAATTGTCGTAACTTCACTTATAGTAAAGGCATTTCGTTTAAACGTCTGTTCTATTTTTACACCTCTGATACCTGACATAATGTTTTTATAGATACCTTCTGAATCTAGATAGGTAAAGAACCCACGTAATACTACAATTGTCTTTTGTATAGAAGCAGATCGTACTCGCAGTGATAAATACTCTTTATAGCCTAAAACATCCTTTTTATCTGGCAAATAAATTGAGTTGGTCCAAAGGTATTCATCAAAAGCGAGTAGTATCTTCTTATATGATGTCTTTGTGATTTCTTTTCTATCTAATGATTCTATATACTGATTGATATGATGTCTAAAATCAATATTGATGTTCATTCTCATATTCAATTCTATCGATATATGCTTTCTCATATCGATAAAACTCATCTAATGATACATCAAGTACTTTGGCAATTCTTCCGATTGTTAGAAATGATACTTTCTTACCTCTAACACCAGTTTCTATTCTACTATAATGTTGATGAGATAATCCTGCTTCAGAAGCAGTTCTTCTTTGTGAGTATCCTTTCTTTTCTCTTGCATTAACTAAATACATTCTAAAATTCAATTTATCAAACTCCTTTTGTCGTATTCTTCTTTAGTGTGTGTTTAACAGCTGTTACAGTTATTATATTTGCATATTTTACTACTTGCAAGTTGCTAACTGTTAACATACAAGCAGTTCTAGAGCCCAGTTTAGAGCATAAGTCAGAAACATGTTAACAGATAGCAACAACGTTTTATTTTACGTCGACAGTAAATATTATATCGTCTTTGTTGACCTATGAAAATAACTTGGTCTTACTCTTTTGAATATGCAACAAAATGGAGCACATTTTCTTCATATTTCATACTTTTTTAAGGTTAATGTTCACATTAATTTGACGCCTGCTCCATTCTGTTGCGTTATTTTAAACACTTTTTTAACACTTATTAACCGGTTGTTTCAATCATACACTTTTTAAAATCGTTTGTATATGCACTAAAAGTTAGGTAAACACAATATAATAATGTTTACACCTTAGATAAACGAAAAAATATATTTAAATGTCGCCACTAGGTAGTCACATATCCTAGATTTTTTTGATATACTAGTATCGGCAAATAAATTGAGTGGTCCTTTTTCGGCCTAAAATATCCTATGCATATAAATGCATGGGATTTTTTTACTTTCACAAGGAGACAAGATGATAAATTACAAAAGACAAATTGAATTTAAAACAAAGAAAACAATGCTTATAAAGATATATAGAAACAACCTTATTTCATTTGATGAATATATGACTTCTTTAATTTCTCTAATGGGTGAGTATAATATCCCACATATAAAATAAACACTGTTGTTTTTACTTGCTATTAGTGCGTTATAGAGGGAATATGTACACTACCAAAAGGAGGACCATTAAATGAATGAGAAAAGAGTAATACGGATAGACCCAACACCACAAAATTTCTTTGATAATAAAGAAGAAATTAATCTACAAAAGAAAAGAGTCTGTGCATACGCTAGGGTATCCACAGACCAAGAAGATCAAAAGAATTCTTACAATGCACAAATCAGTGAATACACCAAACGAATCAAACGTAAAGAAGAATGGGAATTTGTTGAAATGTATGCTGATGAAGGAATCTCAGGAACAAGCATTAAGAAAAGACCTGGATTCCTTAAAATGATTGATGATGCTAAAGCTGGTAAGATTGATATGATACTTACTAAATCACTATCAAGGTTTGCTAGAAACACAGTTGATACATTAACTGTTGTTAGAGAATTAAGAGACTTAAATGTTGAAATCTTCTTTGAAAAAGAGAACATCTCAAGTTTAGATACCAAAGTAGATTTTATGATTACCATCTTTAGTTCTATTGCTCAAGAAGAATCAAGAAACATTAGTGAGAATGTGAAGTGGGGGTACAGAAAAAGATTCCAAGAAGGCAAGGTACATATTAATACAAGAAGATTCTTAGGATACGATAAAGATAAACAAGGCAAACTTATCATTAATAAATCACAAGCTATGACTGTAAAGATAATTTATAACTTATTTCTCGCTGGAACACCCTACCGTGAAGTATGTAATTATTTAATAGAAAACAAAAAGAAAAACGGTGCAGGAAATATAAAATGGGCACCATCAAACATTATGTCAATATTACGAAATGAAAAGTACATTGGTGATGCTTTATTACAAAAGACAGTGACTGTTGATTACTTAACTCATAAAGCAGTATTTAATAATGGACATGCACCTAAATATTATATTGAAAACAATCATCCAGCAATTATCCCTAGAGACATCTTTAACTTAGTACAACTACTCATAGAAGAACGCAAACACAAGCGCTACAAATCGGCTTACATGGAACGTTATCCTTTAAGTGGACTCGTTATTTGCGCAAACTGTAAAAACGTCTTAAACCGCGGATACCACAATTATAATAAGCCTAACGAACGAATCATACTTACTTGTAAAAATGGTAAGAACATTGATAAGACTTGTACTCATAAACCAATCAGTAATACTTCCTTAGAAGAGGCCACAACAATCATCTTACAAGCACTTAATAAGAAAGATGGAAGCATCATCCAAGAATTAATTAAAACCGTTGAAAACAATTATGATACTTCTTATATCTTTAAACAAACCAACAAAATCAGAAAAAAGATTATTAAGATTGAGGAGGAACTTAGAAGCCTCATCAAACTAAGAGCTTCTAGTGAATCAAACTATAATGAATCATTTATCATTTCAGCATTTGAGGAAAAGAAAGCACAAGTTGATTCATACAAAAAACAGATTGAAGAGTTAAACAGTAAAGTTGTTCAAGAACACAAAAAGAAAAAAAGAACACTTGAGTTAAAAGAGTTCTTAGAAGACAATATCAATCTCTCAAGAGCTGCTCTTTCAAGTGTTGTGAAAAAGATTATCCAAATATCTGATACTGAAGTTCTCTTTTGTATCAGCACATTTGAATTTCAAAATGAGATTATCCTTGATAACATTGAAAAGCTCAAAACATATAAACCGGTATTAAGAGGTACTGTTTCTCATCCAACGGATAAGAAACCCTTACACTATAAAGTAATTGAAATTGGAGAAGAACTATTATGACAAAAGAAATAACTACAATACATCAAGAACCAACAAATGAAAAAATCAGAGTATGTGCATACGCTAGAGTATCCACTACTTCTGATGAACAATATACAAGTTATATTACTCAAATAACTTACTACCAAAAACTAATATCTAAAAATCCAAACTACATCTTCGCAGGAGTATTTGCTGATGAAGGAAAAAGTGGAACAAACACAAAACATAGAATTGAGTTTAACAAAATGATTTCCCTTGCAAAACAAGGTCTTATTGATAAAATACTAACAAAATCACTTTCCCGTTTCGCAAGAAACACAGTAGACTGTTTAAGTATTATTAATGACTTAAAATTACATAATGTTGAAGTCTTCTTTGAAAAAGAAAACATCTCATCATTAGATCCTAATATAGAAGTTGTTATGAGTCTTTATAGTGGTGTTGCTGAAGAAGAATCTAGAAGTATTAGTGAAAATGTAAAATGGGGAATTAAGAAACGATTTGAAAAAGGTATCCATCATATGAATACATCTGTTATTCTAGGATATACAAAAGACTCAGAAGGAAATGTAATCGTAGACGAAAAACAAGCCATAATTGTAAGAACAATATATGACTTGTATATTAACGGTCTTGGTACTAGAAAGATAAAAGAGTATCTAGAATCACAAGGCTACTTAACAGTTAAAGGAAACACAACATGGAATAAAAGCACTATAATGAGTATTCTCAAAAATGAAAAGTATATGGGTGATGCATTACTTCAAAAAACATTTAAACCAACATACCAATCAGAAAAGAGATTAATCAATAATGGACAAATGCCACAATACTATGTTGAAAACTCACACCCACCAATTATATCAAAAGCACAGTTCAAACAAGTACAAGAAATAAGAAACGCAAGAAAACAAGAATACTCTTCAAACAACGACACACACAGAAAAGCAGAGAAATCAATATACACTAGTTTTGTAAGATGCCCTCATTGTGGAAAATTCTACCAGATGAAAACAAGAACTTACTATAGAACTGGTGCGGTTACTAAATTCCTGCAATGTGCATCTAACTCTGTCAAAAAGACATGTCCTGGTAAAAACATCAAAGTCTCTGATTTAAAAGTTCTACTACTTGATAAAATAAACCATATCATTAAAAACAAACAACAGTTTCTTGAAGAACTACGATTTGGCTTACATGATTATGCCGAATACCAAGAAGTCCAAGATGATATTATAAAACTAGATAGAAAAACAGCTCATATAAAAACATTATTAAGAGACTTAGAAGGTAAAGAAGATGACTTCAGTAAATCCCTCTATGATGAATACAGTAATCAACTTTCAGAACTATATATGAAACTAGCACAACTACAGAATACAATTGCCATCGAATACAATGTCGATTCATATCTTGCAAAAATAAAGAGTATACTAATGCATCATACTAAATCGGTATTTACAACTGATGAGTTCCCTATAAGACAGTTCATTCAAAATATAAGTATAGTAGAAAACAAAATCAAACTACATTTCAAGTTGAATGACAATTATAATACATTCATATATGATTTATTCTAAACAAAAAACCCGTTTACATTAACGGGTTTTCCACTACAATATGTTTTGCTAATTTATTGCCAATAGCCAATGATTAGCTTTTTTATTTTTCTTTAAGTTTGTAATAATTTTTGCATAATCATGTTTACCATACTTTTCTTTGATTGACGTAAGGAAATCCACTAAGTAGTCGCACTCAATATTTTTATTAATTATTGAATTAACATATTTGATAATTGCGTCAATTGATATTTCTTTATCTAACTCTTTCAAAAATGTAAACATTCGATAGCCTTGCCAGTAATTATCAAAAGTTAATATTTGATTATTGATGATGGTACATAAATCATCAATAACTTGGTTATTGATTTGCATCTTTCGATGCTCTAGTGCGATGATAATTCTTTCAAATGTATGTGGATTAATTTCACTACCAATACTAATTATGAGTTTAATTATTTGTTGTAAATCTCTTTTTAAAAACACATCTTCAGGTGTATTTTGGTAAGTAAACAAAGCTGTTTCAAGAATTTCTTCATTAGCGAATATATCTGCGAAGTTAATATCTTCTAATTCATTTGCGTATAATACAGTATAGAAAGAACTTAGCTTTGGAACAGCATAGTTAGTTGAAAGTTCTTTGTTATAAGACTTAAGCAACAATGGTCTGATATGATCATTTACAAAATCTGTTTTGTTATACTCTAGATTAAAAGAATTGATATACCCTTCTAAAAACCAATTGTCATAAGACTTAATCTGCTCAAAAAATATCTTTTCTAATACTTTGTTTTCATCAACCAAATGCAAAATATTCGCTCCTAATACATATGATTGAAATTCACCAAGATAGTCTACAGATATTGTATCAACAATATTTTTATCTATCTTATTGCTTTTTACATTTTTACTCGCAAGAAAATTTCTAATTTCAAACAAGTAGCCAATACGATAATTGATATATTTATTGATGATATCGTTTATTTCATTCTCTTCCAGCTCGCTATATTTCATAACATCTTGAGAGTAAGTTTCACCAAAGTGACTTATGAATAACTTTTCAATGCTACCTACAATATTTTCATCAAGAACTTCTATGTATATCTCCAGTACTTTTTGTAGATCATACAACCCTATTTCATCAAAATGAATATTATAGTAATTAATCACCTCTTCAAGGTATTGTTTTAAAAAATCGATATTATGCTTCTCTTCTCTTAAATAATTCATTAAATCTCTAAACATGCTAATCGAAAAGCATTGTATATTTTCATACATTTTACTACTATTATTCTCTGTTTCCTCTTTCAAATAACTGATAAACACCTGATCATTTGAATGCCATCTATCATCACTTCTACTTAAAACATCCAATATTTCATCAAAAGTATAATTTCTATACTCATCAAGAGTCAATAAACTATCCTTACTACTATCATAATAACTCATCGAAGATATACTTGATTTAAAGAAATCTTCATCTTCTTTTGACAAATCATTTTGAAGCAACTTATTATATCTGTTAAACATATAATCATCAAAATTATTAGATTTATCTTCGTGAAGCCTACATACAGAAATTTTGAAAGCGTCAACATTAGCAGATGTCTTTGTGAAGTAATATCTAATCTCTTCATGAAACCTATTTGATTCAATTAAATTTTCGATCAATATATGGTTATCCAGTAATTTATCTACAATTGAAATTTGATCTTCATTTTCTTTTAATATTCTAAAAATTAATTTCAAGATATGCAATTTACTTATTAAGATATCGTTATCAAGATGATTGACTAACATTTGCAAATCTGTTGTTTTGTTTAGTAGTTTCGAGCATGCAAGAATTACTGATGACTCTTTATCGTAATCTCGCATATATATAGAACTTCGATACATAACTCCTTTAAAATCTAAAGACTCATCTAACATAATTTCTAATACTGCACTAACTCTGTCATCAGTACTAAATGAAGAAAAGGAATTAAGTTCCTCATTTAAAAGCCTTCTATACTTAACTTCTTTTAATATATATTTTAGAATCTTTTTCGAGTGTTTTGATTTAGCAATGTTATCTATATGTTGAGGAAGTTTAATCATCAGATAGTCGGAATGACAAAGGACTTCAAGTAAAGAATCAAACTGATTTTCATCTAAATCATTAGCGATGAGAAGCAATATTTCCCATAACTGATTTGGAAAGTATGATAAGTATGATTTGAATTTTCCAGCTTTAATATCTTGAAAAGAGATTAATAATATGTCATAAATTTCGCAATTATGTTCTCTAAAAAAGTTCTGATCTTTTTGAATCATTCTTACAACATATGCTAAAGCATAAACATATTTTCGAGATAACCTTTCTGTTTTAAATGCTCCGTATTCATAAAGCACTTCAAAGTAATCCTGATGTTGAAGTTTATTAAAGAATATTGAAGAATAGTGCATGTCATAATCTTCTAGTTTCGAAAGTGCTGTTTTAAACTTAGTTTTACTAATTTCATTCATTATTATCACCTTCTAATTCTTTATTAATCTCATCAATGAAATCCAGTCCATCTGTTGGCAAATCAAGTGAAAGGTGTGTAATCATACTATGCACAAACTTACTAAATAAAGAATGATTTAATGATGCATCATAACCAATTATTTCAATTCCAAAGTTTTTCAGATAATACTTTGAAAATATCTTATAATCGTATTCCGATGCAAATCCCATTAATGCATATTTGCGTGCAAAAGAAGGTTCTTCTCTTATATGACCCATAATCTCACCTTCCTGCAAACTGCTACCTAAAAAAAGTATTGTATTCTTATCAGAACGATTCTTTTTATCAAAAGAAAATATCTGCCTGAACAAGTTTCCCTCAACCAGATCACCTGAATTATATTTTTCGACGTATGATTCAAAATCAAAAGTGATATCATCTAAAAAAGAACCTCTCTTAGTTTTTGATAGTGCCCCATGTAAATGTATAACACCTTCGTTTGTGTTATTAAAATAATCTTCTAGTTCAACAACTTGAGAATTTATACCCAAGGTTATTTTCAGTACATCATCAAAATTTGTAGTAACAAACTTAGCTTTTATTTTTCCAAAACGTTTCAACAATTGTTGCTCATCAGTTGGTATTCCCTTCAAAATATCATCAGGTTTACCAACTTTAATTTTTTCTTTAAGGATATCATAAACAATACCAAGAGGTAACTTTTCTACTTCGAACAATTGTTTTAATAAACTTATCTTCATTTTCACGTTTTCTTGTACTTGCACAATTTTAAACAGAAACAACTGTATTTCAGTAGAGTTTTCACGAATTTCAATCTCATCATGATACATTACTGTTTTTATTATATCTTCAACCAATTTGTTCCAATTTGGTAGCTTATAATTTGCTGAGAATCCAGCCCCTAAAAAAATAAACAGTTGTCCACCTTCGTCTGTTTTATCATCTATATCTGACCTTAAATCCTTCAAAAATTTATTTAATAACTCATCTGATTTATCACCTTTAAAAAACATCTCACACCTCCAAGAAGTAAATATCACTATTCTATTATATCACTCTTAATTATAAAATCAAAAAGGTCTTCTTTGTTGTCTTGTTTGGTATTTGAAAGATATGCAAAATTCACAATCTTTATATATTATCCGATTATAAACAATTAGTTCATATACACGTTTTTTTATCCGGCTTTACGAGTAGAAAAGGGCACAAAAAAAGAGCTTATTTCTAAACGATTTTTTATGCAACGACAGGGATTAACCCTTGTAGTATGCGAAATCTTGAAATAAACTCTGGTATGTCAATATGGAGGTTCCGACCGGATTCGAACCGGTGATCACGGAGTTGCAGTCCATCTATCATTAAAAACAGTTAAGAAATTAACTGTTTTTATTTGTGTCAAGTCTATTACTATCACCACAGTCCGATGGTTAATAGACTTGCCAGAAACAAAAACAGGAGGGATTCCATGAGTGACAAAGATATCGTTGTATTGAAAAGTGAAGAAACCATCTTCAAGAATTCATTAAAGTTCTTTCAGAGAGCAAACATATAGTTAAGTCAAGAAGAAAAGAACTCCTTAAAAAAAGCTGCAATAAACGAATGTAGAAACAGCACAGTTGTAGAGCATATAATTTATGAACCAAACTTTCAAGTTATATCATAAAATCTTAATTCTCTTACAATCCTTCTTTTTTACTACAGTATACATTAAGTATTTTACTTATTTAACAAGCGATAGGCAATTGCTTATTGTTTCATCCATAACAACTCTACTATGTAATTTATTTACGATTTCTATATGGAGTACTAAATTAACACGTAACCAAAATCATTCTTAGGCTATTACCTGGTACCTTGTTTCCTACTACTCCTTTCACCAGGTAATAGTTTTAATCCGAACTGAGGTGAACATATGATCAGAACAAAAGAACAAAAATACATATTTGATATGCTAAAGGCAAAAGGTGTGAAGAAATCTGCAATTCATTTCTACTTAGATTTTTTAGATACATTCAAGATTTCTGATCCTATTGTCAGTACCAGTAAGAAATTAGCGGCAGCTCATGGAGTATCCGAGCGAACCATCCAAAGACACATTAAGGAACTAAGTGAGTTTCATAACTATATACATGTAAAGCCACATTATAACAATGACAACCCTGATAAACCTTATAGAGAGTACAACACATACTACAAGACACCACTTACTGAAGAGTTAATCAACAATGCTGGAAACTATGCGAAACATGATATAGCGGTGAATTTTAAAAAAGGCGCGTTTGATTAATGGTAATAATACGTAAAGCTATTTGGAAAATCATCAGTATTACAATTCTTCTAAGCGCAGCGTTTGTACTTTCAATGTTTGTGTTTGAGATATGGACACTGGAATCTATTACTACAACATTCATAAAATTAATTCCATATATGATTTTAGGACTGATATTCTTCTGGTTCATGTATTCAATGTATATTGAACGAATCATTCTATGGTTTAATCGAAGAAAGTCCAGAAACGTTATTGTTGAAGATATACCGAAGAACGCACAAGTTTCTGGGAAGAAACGTTCTGGGAAGGATTCTAGTACTAATGGTGAGGCAATACTAATTCGTGAAGAAATCTTGAAGAAAGAAAGAATTCGTTTAAAGGAACTAATCTCAATAATGTACATGTATGATATCAACAAAGTTAACATCTACTTAAACCTTTACTACAAAGACTACTTTGTTGCTTCAGAAACTAGATTGAAAAATGTATTTCATAAGATGATTAGAAAAAATCAGTGTTTCATTAATGATCACTTTACGAAATTGATAGATTTCAGAAAACATCTTAAATCATGGAAGTATCAAAAAGGAAAGTATATTCCCGATATTCCTTATCAAGATGGGTTAACTCCTGGTGGTAAGCATTACCTTGATCTCCTATATGAATATACAACAACATATGTGTATCATAATTTCATTAAAAACTTTATGATGACAAATCAACCCGTCTTAGAAGATTACAGTATTGATAAGAAAACAGGGAGAATTAAGACTATTTATTCAAAGATGTTCTCTCAAAGATTCTTTAGTTTAAAGCAAGATACACCATTCCCAATGCCTATGAGAGGTTTTATATCTGAAACCGAAAGTGCATCTCTATATAGTAACACAGACAACGAGCAAAAAAACTACGTTAATACTGAATCAGGGATTCGTGAAACTCAAATGTTTTGGGGACACCTATTCAAGGAACAGGTTTGGTATAGAAGTATCACCCAAGACCAAAACAGACCTATTAAGGGACTACGCGAATTGTATGAAGCATATATTCATGTGTTCAAACTAAAATTTAAATCAACAGGAGAAGTTAAACGTTTTATCTACTCATTAAGAGCGGTTAGACATAAGGTAAGAATTCTATTTATGAAGTTGCTCTTAAAGATTCCTTCTCCAAGGGTAAGCAAAAAAAGATTTTATAAGAAGATTTACAAAAGTAAGTTTCACATCTCAAAACTGTCTCAGAAATCGCTTATAAGATGGTCTAAAGGATACATAATATTCTACAAAGGAATTTATTACAACATCAGTGACGTAGGAAAAAAGGTGAAATTTCCAATATTTGGAGTAATCAAAGAATCAGTTTTAAACACATCAGACTTCTACAGCTTTGGCTTTAAACAAACCAATAGAATTAAAGACTGCTTTGGAAGGTATGATACATGGATCATGAGAACAATTCGAGAAGCTAAAGAAGTAATATACAACGAACACTTTGCAGATGTTCCAGAATGGGAGAGTTTCTTCATTACATTTGAAAACTTAAAGTATATGAACTATAAGGTTTTTCTTGATTTAATGACAGTAGCCATAAATTCTCTCGAAAAAGAAAACTTAGAAAACAAAACAAGAATTAAGGCATTAATTAAGAAACGGAAACTATTACCAAAATTAAACGAACTGACAAATTCCGAACTTATTAATATAAGCATAGACTTTGGACTCATTAAATCAGGAGATTATACTCCTGAAGATATGAATGATGAAAGAAGACTAAAAGCAATTGAAGTTCTATCTCAATGTTATCAGAACTTCGGAAAGGAATGATAATATGAGCAAATTCTTTCTAGCGTTAATCTTTGCAGGATTCTTCTTATTTGGATTGATATACCTAGAAGAGAGATTCGACTGGGTTCAAGTAGAAGATTTGGCAAATCTAAAAAATCAAATAAAGGAGATTGGTTATGACATTAGTACATTATTTAAAGACATTTTTACGATCATCAAGTAATAAGGCAAAAATTTTCGTATTACTTTTAGCTCTAGTTTTTACGTTAACTGCAGTTGAAAGTAAATCACTTGTTCATGCTAGTACACCTACAGGAACAACTACTATTACTGAAATTATCACATTTAATGGAGATATTGATATTCAAGTAAGCTATCCATCAAAAATATACCAGGGTGAGGATCTTCCTGTAACCTTCAAATTTGTAGATGGAGGAGTTACAGCTGACAACATAGACAAACTACAAATTGTAGACGGACTCACAAAATGGATCTTCGTAAATACCATCGCAAACGGTGATTTACAAGAAGGCGAAAGTACAAGTACTTACTATTTCAACACTTCAAATGAATCTGTTGGAGTAAACTCAAACGAGTACGGACTCGAAGGAGTGCGATATGATAAATTCCTCGTTTCCACTGACACATTAGCCACTACTGGTGGAGGGTATTTCACATTCGAAGTGGTTTCATCTGATACAACAGCTCCAGTTATTAATGGTGGTTCTACGTTCTATAGTGATGTGGACAATCCAGATACAATAGCAGACGTAAAAGCTACTTTGGTAGCAACAGATGAAACTGATGGAGATTTAACTCTTAATATTATTAACTTATCAGATAATTATACAGGTAATGAAACAACTACTGGTACTTATACCACAACATGGGAAGTATCAGATGCTGCGGGTAACACTACTCAGGTTACAGTAACTGTAATTGTAATGGATATTACCAGTCCAGTAATCACAATCAATGGTGACGGAAACATCATTGTTGAAGTCCATACATCATATACTGAGTTAGGTGCAGTAGTTAGTGATAACTACGATACAGGATTAGCTGCAGTAATTACTGGGTCTGTAGATGTTAATACTCTAGGTAGATATTACATCTACTATGATGCAACTGATACAACAGGAAATGAAGCTACAACAAGAATCAGACATGTTGATGTAGTTGATACTACATTACCAGTTTTAACTTTAACAGGATCATCTAACATTACTTTAGAAGTTGGTAGTATTTATAATGAACCAGGTGCAACTGTTACTGATAATTATGATACTTCTCCAACCGTAACAACTTCAGGTACTGTAGATACAAATACAGTTGGTACATATATAGTTACTTACTCTTCTACAGATACATCAGGAAATACAGCTTCAATTCAAAGAACAGTAAATATCGTTGATTCAGTCATCCCAGTGATCACAATGACAGGTAACAGTACTGAGTATGTAGAATATGGTAGTGCATACGTTGATCCAGGAGCCACTGCTTCAGATAACTATGATGGAAACATAACTGCAGATATCGTTACAGTAAATCCTGTAGATGTAGGTACATTAGGTACATATTACATCACATATAATGTTTCAGATTCTAGCGGTAACAATGCAGTATCAATTACTAGAACAGTAATCGTGCAAGATAGCATAGCTCCAGTCATTAACGCTGCAGATCAGGTTACTTTTAACTCTCAAAGTGAAACACTAGCTGAACTAACAAGTAACATGACAGCCTTTGATATTCATGGAGGTAACTTAACTGCACAAATAACAGTAGTTGAGGATAATTATACTGCAAACATCAACGTAGTTGGAACCTACACAGTAACATTCCAGGTTTCAGATGCTCAGTTAAATACAACACAAATTACAATCACAATCATAGTAAAAGACGATTTACCTCCTGTTTTCACTGCTTCATCATATCTAATAGATGATGCAACAGCTAGTACTATGACATTACAAGAAATTAAAGACCATATTAACTCTAGAACACCTTAAGGAGGGATAATCATGAGGAAGTATAAGGCAATAATAGTAACATTTCTTCTTCTCTTCACTGGAGGATTCCTACAAGTTAGTGCAGCGGAACCACTTATCTTTCTGAATGATGCAGAAAACCCTGCAACAATAGATCAAATATTACATGAGCTCATGGCCAACGATGATATTGATGGAGATTTAAGTTCAGTTATTGAAGTATCCTTGGATAACTATTCAGAAAATAAATCAGTTGTCGGAGACTTTCTTATCGTATTTGAAGTAACAGACTCAGGAAATCAAACAGTTCAATATCCTGTAATTATTAGAAATAAAGATCTCTCTACTCCAGTTTTCACACTGGAAGTAGAATCTTCATTAAACATTCCACAATACTCTGTTCTCTCAGCACATTTACCAAGAATAACTGCATATGATGGATTAGATGGTGACTTAACTGCAGACATTATTATTAATGGTTTAGCAAACATCGATACAAGTATCCTAGGTTCTCATGTTCTTACATACACAGTCTATGATCACTCAGGAAATAAAGCTGAAGAAATCTATACCATCCACATAGTAGATGGAGAAGCCCCTGAAATCAAAGGGCCTTCAAAAATTTACAAACGTAAAGATGTTATTCTTCAAAGTGATTTCTATTTATCTTACTTTAGTGCTACTGACAACATAGATGGAATTGTATCCAATAGAATCGAAGTCATTCGCGATGAATATATTGGAAACGCAGATAATCCTGGTATCTATGAAGTTGAAGTACGTTGTACTGATGAACAAGGCAATATATCATTTCATACATTTGAGATTGAAGTTGTAAAGGATATGCTCCCAAGGTTAATTGTAGATAAATACCATTGGGTAGTGGATAATGACTCTCAGTTTGATTCAGATGCATTTACAGACACTTTGATTCTAATAGATGATATTCCCAACTACTCATATATATTTACAGTAAACTATGATAACTATACTCAAAATTTCGAACGAATTGGAACTTTCCAAGTTGATTTCAACTTACGCTCCTCTTCAGGTAATGAATATGACAGAGTAATCACAATGAAGATTCAAGAAGCTGAACTTAATGTTATCCAGGAGAATCCATCATGGATAGCAGAAAACTGGAAAGTAGTTGGTGGAGCGGTAGCTATCATCATGTTAGTAGGATTAGCTATCTACGGCGCTACAAAGAACTAAGGTGATTACATGAAGAACTTTTCAAAAGTTATTGTCACTTTATTACTGTTCCTCTCATTTAACGATTATGAAGAAGTTTCAGCTGAAGTAGATTTAGAGTGTTACACAACAGCTTCTGAATACTCATTCGATTACGCAGAACTGTTAGCTAATTCGGATTATGATCGCATATGTAAAAACAAAGATGGTGTTTGGTTAGGTGTAATTAATGTAAAGGATCCTGTGTATCTTGAAGAACATAACTGTATGTATGGAGTATGTACTGGATCAAGATTCTTTATAAATTTTGATAGAACTGTAATCGACCTTATTGAGATAACTTATAACTACACTACTATGCAAGAATGCTTAGATTTCTTCGGTTGGTGTGCTGTCGAAATTGAGGAAAGTCATCGAGGTACAAAAACTGTTTATGATGGGAATTATGATAATCCAATAGTAGATTCATTAATCAACGATGACATTCAGAAGACTAGTTGGACTAATAACGATATACAGTACGATTTCATTGTACAAGATGGACAAACAAGGTACCAATCAATCGAAGTCATATCATTTAAGTATATCCTTTCAAAAGCTGAAATTGATTCCTTAAATCTAGAAATTCAAGCTCAATATGAAAATGAACTTCAAATTATACTAAATAACGATATACTTTCTGACATCGAAAAAGAAGCTATGATTGAAACATTGAAACAAGACTACGAAGGTCTACATGTTGACTATGGTGAAATAATGGAATCCGCTTGTGTTCCATCAGTCTTAAATTATTGGTGTACAGCTGAGATAGAAGTTGAGAAACCGCTATTCGAAAGAATTTCAGAATTCTTCATTAGAGTACTTCTAATATTTGGAGGTATGATAACAGGTGCACTAATTCTATACATACTAGCAACACTAACAATTAAACAAGGTATTAAAACTACAGGAGATATCGGAAAGGGTACTCTTAAATTCGTTGCTAAAAGTGGTAACTATTGGGTATCAGAATTACAAAAGGCTATAGGGGAATTCTTTAAACTTCTTCATTCAGGGGTTTACAAAATCTTCAAGGACTTCTCAATAGTATTCTACATGATTGTAGTATTTACAATCGCAATTCTAGTCCTTCTCTAATAGTTTATATAAGATAATTGATATGTGCGTTGAGTTCTTCCCCAAAGAGGACTCTATAGCATATATCGTTAGGAGGAAATCATGTTAAAAAAATCAGAGGATTACAAAGGAATCGCAATATGGATAGGTTTACCATTAGTTCCAATATTTATACTATCAGTACTAGGGCTTCTAGTTTGGTTTCTAGTTAACTATATTCTTGATGTAAATCCCGACATTGTAATTCAATTTGTAAGATTATTGTGATTAGTATTCTTCAATTAATATTATCGAGCAGCATTAAATTGTATGATTCGATAATATTGATTGGTTAATAACCAAAATCAATCCAGGGGGTAAAATATGGATAAATTGAAAAAGGTTCTACACAGCATAGGACCACAAAAAAAACTTAGGGTAGTGGATACATGCAGAAATTTATTAGCTACACCCATAAATGAATCATCACTAGAAGCAGCAATTATTAGATATGGTAATTGCGATGTACTTCATGATAAATCACTTGATGGTATACGAGTAATTAGGATAGACACATCAAAAAGGTTGGTGATTTGATGGTTACAAACTTACTAATAAGTGCAAGACAAACTGGAAAACTATTTTGCTACAGATGTATTAGTCGAGTTCTTCCACTATATAAGTTTACTCAGTCAGAATACTATGTAGACGTCGATAATCTACCTGTTATGAGCTTATTACCTCATTGTCCTCATTGTGAACGTGAAGTATACTCAAAAGCATACCACAGTGCAGCAAATGACTATATAAACTATATTCATGAAGAAGGTGTTAGGATATGATGAATCTCGTATGTATAAACCCACATACACTGGGAATTCATGGTTCATGTACTAGATACCCAGATAACAAATGTTGTGTCTGTCCAGGACCAAAGGTATTGATTGAAATTAAAACAATAGATTCAATACTAAACTTACTGAAAATAGATGGATCAGGTACAAAGCAAAAAGTAATTAAGATGTTATCATCATATGGTACTAAAGCTATTAAAGAATCTGGCAACTATCCTGGAAGTGATCAGGATGTTTAGAGTAAAACTTCGACACCCGGGAGGGAAGGAAACATACTCAGCAATAGCCTTCACAACTAAAGAAAAAGCAAATAAGTACGCGAAGAAGAATCGAAAATACTTCCAAAAATGTTCTGTAAGTATAGTTCCAACTAGGAAAAAAGGAACATTCAATATAGTGAGCGTATAATCATGGAACATTCGAACGAGAAACGAGAAGTTAAAACCTATAGAGTAAAACCTAGCATAAGTGAAAAAATGAATATCATCCGAAGACACTTATGTATAGATACAGATTGGTGGAATCAGAACCCACACACAAACAAATTAGGTTATTGGAGAAAAGGCAAAGTATCAAATGCTGACGTATTAGAAATAGCTATAAACAAGTTATACAATGAGATGTTTTAGATCTAATTTAATGTATTACATATTCAGTCTGAAGAACTAAAACGTAATACAAAATATTCGAAATAATAGTATTTCAAAAACCAGGGAATTTCCCTGGATAAACGATCACATAGTTTAATAGGTAAAACAATCCCTTACACTCTACAGACCATTGAGAGCCTTAGAGTATCAGGTATAGCTGTCAGTTCGAATCTGATTGTGATCACCCCTTCATAGAAACCTAGGTTTCTTAATTCCTCTTTCATCATAGAGCATAAAAAAAGACTTCAAAAAGTCCCTTGATGGGTAGGAGGATATTATTATCCCCTCCTCCTAACTTATCACATAGCTTTTAATCACAATTTTCAATTTGATTGTGATTACACATATGTTCTATGATGTCTTCCTGAGTCCAGTTAACTGCTACCTCTTGAGGTACAAGATAACTATCAGTAGTAATTACTGGTGGAGTTACATCATCTTTCTTACCAACGTTTGTAAAGCTAATGCTTAACAACATAGTAAGAACTAATATGATCTTATAGGTTCTTTTCATTCATTCACCTCGTTTCATGTTTGTATTGTGTGGTAACTATATTATAACATACGAGATTTGAAAGAACTAGGACTCAGGCGGACATGATAGATCATAATTTTAAATCAGAAAGGAGTAAGTATATGTCAACTAACACGTATCTAAAGCCTGTTAAATCAGGTGAGTTAATCTATTACACTACAGACGATAAAACACTTAAGTTTAAGATTAAAACGTTTAAGAACATTAACCCTGTTAACTCATTCAAAGCAGACTATGTTCGTTACGTAGCTAATGCTTACAACTTTATCCTTTCAAGATTCGCATACTGGTATGACCGTAAAGGACAGAAACCTCAGTCATACATAATTCTAAGTACTGAAGACTTAGCTAAGAATATTGGCTGCGCTCTAAGTACTGTTGATCGTGTGCTTAAATCCCTGGAAGAAACATTTGGTATTAAAAGACAACGCATGAACGCCACAGGTGGTGTTCGTATGATTTCAATTACTTCACAGTTCGTGGAGTTCTTCAGTATCTACTCTGAAGATAAATACCAGGAATACCTGGATAAGTACAACGTCCATGGAGCAAACGAATATACATGTAGACAAGTCTATCGATATAGAATTTGGACTACTTCAGATAAGAACTTAACAGCTGAAGAGAAATCAGAAAGAAGAGATTTTGTAACACGTTCAAACAATAAGAACTACTTGCATTATGTAGCAACTTCAAATCGTTCAGATTCAGCTCGTATTAAGTTTGTAGAGAAATTCCGTAACAAATTAACGGACCTGGAGAAACAACAACTACAACGTATCAAAAACGCATTAAGTAAGTTAGACTATTACTTACATAAGATACTAATAAAACTAGAACAAAAGTGTTCTGGATTTGGGATCACTAAGAATGATGATCACCAGGAACAACAATCAACTTCAACTCATGAAAGAAATCAAACTGAAGGAGTAACTGCAGAACAAAAAAGCGCTGCAAGAATACATCAGAAAACTCCTGAGGATCCTGATGCAAATGCGCTGCGCTTCATAGCACAATTCGTATTTACCTGGAACAAGGTTGCAGCATCAGAATCAATGAATCACATATATCGATTAACAGATAATCGAATCCAATCAATCATGAGCTTATTAGAAGAATATTCAGAAAGAGAGATAATCGATGCAATAAGATGTATTAATAGCATCGATCACAATACAAAATACAAGTATAAAATGAGTTTCGAACGCTTTATTCAAAGTGAGACAATGAATTACTTGCTAGAGTATAATCCAATCGATTACAATGAAAATGATGACACAGAAGATATGTTTAAGTCATTAAAAGAAGCTAAAGAACTAAACTCAGTACCTTACTTCGATTCACTTCATGGATTGAAGACATGGATCAAGAACAACTAAAGATATGGAACTAAATCGATACCAGGTGTATCGATGTTTCCATGTACATTTTGAACTCCTAATCCAAGGAGTTCTTTTTTTATGTATAAATATATAGTAAGTAGGGAAGTAGGAAAAAAATAATATTTGCAGATGAGTAAGTAGATGAGTAACAATAATTAACTCTTTTAATTTTTAATATATTTATCATAGATAAATAATACTAACTTACTAGTGAATAAGGATTTACATTTTCATCTATTCGATGGTTGAACTTGTTGATCCAGAACGTTCTGGTCCATGAACTGTGAACACCTACGAAAAAAAGTCGCTCTAGAGCCTATCGGCTCTTTGGACAAAAACAAAAGAGACACAGACAAGCTGTGTCTCTTGTTTTGCTTCTTCTTCCTGTTCTTCCACACCTTAGCGGTGTTCTCTTTTTTCTTCTTATTGTGGTTTTCGTTTGGTATGGTTTCCAAGCGACACTGTATTGATATTGTCGTATAGGACATGTATTCTACTTCGATGCTAGATACATAGGTTTTAGTTCTCCTTAATGATGAGTATATTAAAAGGTGAATTTCTATACATCTTCTGTTAGACCTTTTTCTTCTGAATCTATCACAGTAAATAAGTAAACACTATCACAGTCGCTCTCATTACCCATTATATATTAAAATAGGACACATCTGTCCTATTTTAATATATAGAGTTGACATAGTTTATAAAATGTATTAGTTTAATAATAAGGGGAAGGGTAAGTTCGGTGCGCACACATATTTTATCCCCTAAAAATGAAAGGGGTTTTTTATGTTTAAAATACTAAATTTTTTTTAATTTTGATAATGTTACTATTATTATCTGCTAACAATATACGTTATACAAACGCAGCGAATAATGTATTCACTGATTCTGTAAATGATATTGGTAACTTTGAAAGTGATTCCAATAATGATGGAGTGGGAGATGGGTGGTCTTATAATACTTCAATTCTTTCTAGTAAATTCCTATCTACGTCATATGTTTACGATGGTAGTTATTCTCAATATCTAAAATTATCAACCACAAACGCTGTAGAGAATATTCTATATAAGGACTTATCACAACTTGGAAACGTAGATGATAAGATATATGTTCAAGTTTCCTATAGAAAAATGACATCACAATGTGACGCAAACACAAAAATATATTTAAAGAAGACAAACTATTATTCAACCTCAGGATATGCTAATATAGACTCTGGTGAATTAATTACCACAACGCAAACTTTAAAAGGATATTACACCTTGAAAACTTCTAGTATCCGTATCAATCTAACATTGCAAAATGAGGATTTAAATGATCTTGATTCATGTGGACTTATCATCGATGGATTATATATATATAATACTACAAGTATTTTCGGTGCTGGAAACGAACCTGAAGTGCATGAAATGGAAAAATATATACTTAACCATAAAAGTAACAATCCAGTATTAACAAATATATTATATGAGTCAATAGGTGATTTTGAGGATGATACCGATTCTAACGGTCTAGGTGCAAAATGGAAAACAACCGATCAAGTGAATGGTACTTATAGAAGTACTCATCCAGATAATGTTAGTTCAGGGAGTTATGCTCAAAGACTTCAATTTAATGGAGGAAGTACTTATCATCAAGGGATATTTGTAAATCTATATTCTGCCGGTGATTCAAACGATTTATACTACTACTATTATACTGATAGAGAAAGACCGAATGGATACTGTAATGCTTCAACAAAACAACGAATCAGAATATATGATTTTAACTCATATTCGAATGGTGAAACAATAGGTGATCACTATATTTCTACATTAGAGTCAGTTAGATCAGGAACTTTCACAACTTCTAATAGTAATTTTAGATTCAGTCTAATGATTTCAGATTCTAACGGGATAAAGGATGGCTGTCAAGTATACTATGACAATGTACATCTGATAAACTTAACTGAAAACTATGGAAAAGGTTTTGAACCATCAAAAAGTGAAATGGACGCAATATTTTCATCTATCAATTTTGAAAGTTTAGATTGTAATTATTTCAATGATAGTGATTCTGTTTTTGATAGAGAAATCCATTATGATGGTACCTCAATTTATATGCCAGAAGTTCATTTAGCTGCTGACATATGGAATGAGTTATACGAAATCCCAATTGAAGAAGACACTTTATTTACTATTAACGATTTGTATTTTATTGATTGCCTGGATACATCGTGCAGAGAAAGCGCTACTACCTGGGCAGGTTTATATTATAATAGATTGTATGAGGATGATCATATTTATCTTAACTTAGAGTATCTGTTTGGTGATGATGTTAGTAACGAGTTTAGAATGAATGTAATTATACATGAAATCGGACATGCATTAGGTCTACATCATTCATTTCATCCAAACATTATGAATAGCTATGTCATTGAAAGTGATATTCTGGGGGACATGGATATCGTATGCTACAATGAACTATGGGTTGAGGAGGAGTAAATGTGAAGAAGATAATATATATGATTTTGATACTTTCACCTCTACTATTGCTCAACAATGGAACTAGTTCAGAAGTCCAGCCTGATCTACAAAACAAGAACTATAGTATACGTGATCATGAAGATAATGTTGTTTATGTTTATCTAGACGCAATTATTGATGTAAACTCGCTAGAGGATTTATCTGGGTTTAGTTCAAATATTTTTATTGGAAAGGTGTCACGACTGTTATATACGGATACAAACATGGAAGAAAGAATACTTCCTCATACTTATTACGAAATCGAAGTACTTAAAGATTTAAAAGGAAACACGACTAAAGAGGTAATTTTAAACCATTTTGGTGGATACAATGATGAAAACATTCTATATTTATTTCAAGGAAATTCATTACCCATTGTTGGTGAATATTATATATTTATTACAAACGAGCTAAGCGATGGAACTTACTATTTAGAAACTAGTACACAAAAAATCTTACTTGAAAAAGATGACGATTTGCTAGAAACTAATTATGCATTAATAGAAGAAATTATTTTAGCAATTAAAAATGAAGTTAAGCCAAACTTCAATAAGGAAGGGTGACAATTATGAAAAAACTGTTATATTTTAGCATCTGTTCTCTATTTATTTCTATAGCCTTATTTATTCAGGAGGTTATAATTGTGAGAAGTTGGAATTACCCCAAAAAAATTTATCTTACAAAAGTGATTGCTTTTGTAGATGTGGACATCATTTACTCAGTTAAGCACTTTTTCATACCTTTCTTAATTATTAGTGTTGTAGGATTTATAATCTACTTCACAGTTAGGTATTATGACTAAAAGCAAACTCAAAAAAATAAAAAAGAAAGGTAGTTAGCTATCTTTCTTTTTTGTTTGTAATTATGCTACTGTATACACATATATTTATCTTGTTTTGGTTTGGTATGGTTTCCAAGCGACACTGTATTGATATTGTCGTATAGGACATGTATTCTTCTTCGATGCAAGATACATGGGCTTTGGTTATACTTAATGATGAGTATATAAAAAAGATGAAATCTTTTTCATCTTATACTTTTTACTCTTTTGATTCAATAGTGTTCACAGCGTTTTTAGTATGATATAATAATATTAGCACACAAGTATAAACTCAGATTCTTGTGGAGCCACTGTAAATAAGGTAGGTGATGCAAATGAAAGCTTTTCTTAATTCTCTGTTTGAGTGTTGTATAGAAGCTTTAATGCGGATATGCAACGAGGTAGATCTGTTTTTGTAGGATACGGGCCCTTTAGTTGATTGTTTCAACAAGGTCATCTATCTTATTCTCTCAAAATATTAAGGAAGCTGATTTTAGCTTCTTTTTCTATTTCCTAAACACATCTACTATGTACAATAGCACAACTTAAAAATGGAAGTATTAAATGTAGTTATAGGACAGATTTGTCCTATTTATAGACTTTTTTTATAATTTTTGTAACATAATTAATTTAAGAACGTAAGATATACTTTGGGGGTGCAAAGTATGGATAAGAAGACAATTCGTTTTGAGGTAATATTAAAATTATTGCTTAAAAAAGAGACTAGGAAAAAATCCTAGCATTATAAAAAAAAGAATTAAATAAAAAACACTATAGTACTCGTATTCAAAACTTGGTTCCAGCATTGTTTGCTGATGTTCTGTCAGCATTGGATTAACAAAAGTTAGATATATAAACTGAACCAAATATGGTATCAGAGCATAAAACCCAAAAGACAGTAGGAACCTTAATAGACCTTTACTATAACTATATATAACGAATAAAACATAAAACATAAAACTCCAGTATAACAACACAAAAAACTGTGTTTCTATAATACTTTTGGGTATAGACATCAGAATTATAGTGAGTATTAAACCAATTATGGAACTAAGACTTCCTAAAACATGAATCCTCTCACTTGATAATAATGGTGTTTTTTTGCTTCTTTCATCCATACTCTACCCTCCTAATAGGACACATTTGTCCTATTTTTGACTTTATTATGTTCCTTTGATAGTATATGTTTGCTATCAAAGGAGGACAAGTTGTGAAACATGATCAAGTTCGATACTTCATCATATTGATGTTGTTGCGTGAAAAGAAAAAGAAGACTAGAAAGTGATCTAGTCTTCTTCTATAAACTCGCTTATCACTTTAGTTAAGATACGTTCTTCCTTATTTGATAATCTTTTTTCTTTTGGAAGTGATTTATTATACTTTGCTACCAGGTACTCTATACCTTCTTCTTCAACTTTATGAAAGAAGTCTGCTTCTGCTTGAGTGTGTGGTATGTCTGATTTGCATGTTAAATAATCCATACTTACATTGTATAGTTCACTTAAAGTTAGCAGTTTATCTATCGAAATACTCGTAGCATTTCTTTCATAGGCAGCCACGTTTGATTGACCAACTTTTAGTATATCTGCTAACTCTTTTTGAGTTAAACCATTTTGTTTTCTTAACTCTTTTAACCTGTTTCCAATCATAAAAATCACCTCATATATATATTCTACCATAGTAATAATAGTTCGAAAACTGATATTACTATTGACACTTATCTATAAAAATACTATAATTGTAATTGAAATAGTAGTATTAATACTACTGGGAGGACTGTGGATGTTATGTGGATTAAGACAAAATTTTCGCAGTTTGAGAAATCAAGCTGCTTTTTTATTACATGAATATCGAAAAACTTGCTGAGATGTACTTAAGAGATTCAGTTTTAAACAAGAAACATGGATCATATAAATACGATAAATCACATCTCAACACTATATGTAACTACTTACTATCCAAAAACATAACAAATACATCTGATATAACATTCGAACACTTATATGATTTCGTAGATATATCCAAAGTTCGAAACAATACTAACAAAACCATAAATAAACGAATTGAAATATTAAAGAGAGCAATAGCCCACTCAGTAAAACTCAGACTATGCGAACCATCTATAATTGTAGCTTTTCCTAAACTGAAAGAGGTTAAGAAAAGGTTTAACGTAGTTCAAGTAGAAACAATGAGAAAAGTATTAGATTACTTATTATCATTAGATGATTCATACATGAACTTAAGAAACAAAGTCATCATCTTCATTTTTATCGATACTGGAATAAGACTTAGTGAACTGACAAATATATTAATTAGTAATGTAGACTTGTATAACAATACTATTCTACTAACAGAAACAAAAAACAGTATTCATAGAGTAGTTCACTTTACTGATTTTACAAAATCCTATTTAAACAGATTCATTAAATTATTAGACGATTCTCATGATTATCTTTTTAGAAACACTAGGAACAATAATCCTATCACTTATCTAGGTGTAATTAGAGTTACTCAAAAGATAAAGAATGAACTTAATTTAAAAGAATTTTCATCACATATGATTAGACATAGTTATGGAACTCTTGCATACGAACTAGAAGTATCTGAAGTATTCACTATGAGAATGTTAGGTCACGAAGACTTAAAAACTACAAAAATTTATCAACACTATAATGTTCGAAAAGATAGAGAACTATATAGTAAACTATCTCCAATGAACTATTATTTATATAATAAAAAAGACTTATCCTAGGGCAATTGGAATCTCAGCTGTTAAGTAGCTGCAAGATTATTGCATTAGGTCTAAGTCAGTATCATTAACAAGTAAATACCTTTAACAAGCCCTTAACATTGTTTTTAATGATTTAAAAAATGGAGGTTCCGACCGGATTCGAACCGGTGATCACGGAGTTGCAGTCCATTGCCTTAGCCACTTGGCTACGGAACCATTCTTAGTCTATGAATATTATAATAGTAACGATACATAAAAGCAAGTGTTTTAGGGTGATTTTTAAAGAGATTTTGAAGGACTTTGACTTAGTCCTTCATTTTAAATATTCTTTTCATTTCTTTTAATACTTCCACTTGATTTGTATAAAAGTCTAAGTAGACTTGACTGCGTTCTTCAAAGATTGATTCATTATGTTTGATAGCCTTATTTATATCTATAAAATCAAATGAAAGTTCTAGATCTTGTTCATACTCTAACAAATCAGTTTTACCAAATTCTTTCACATCAACTAGATAGTAGTGATGAGTTGGTGAGAATACTCCTTTACCAGCCATATCTACTCGTCTAGAGACCATTCTTCCTATGTATTTCTTAATAATGATTTCTTCAGCACCAATTTCTTCCTTTAATTCTCTTTTAAGGGCTTCCTCGTGAGATTCAAATGGATCAATTCCACCACCGGGAGTTCCGTATAACACTTCGTTCTTTGGATAAACCAGAAGAATTTGATTCCCTTTGATAATAATACCTCTCACTACTTCTCTTGTAGTAACTTGCGTCATTTCCATAGTTCTTGTATCAGTGATGTATAAATCTAAATCGTAGTTATGTCCAGTTTTAATCTTCATAAATTCATTGTACATAAATCCACCTCCTGTATTAAAAAAAACGATAATAAATCGTTTTAATTTTTTAATGGTCGGGAAGACAGGATTCGAACCTGCGACCTCATGGTCCCAAACCATGCGCTCTACCAAGCTAAGCTACTTCCCGATTTAATTTTTGGCGCGCCCAAGAGGAGTCGAACCCCTAACCTCTTGATCCGTAGTCAAGCACTCTATCCAATTGAGCTATGGGCGCGTATGGCGGTCCAGACGGGAATCGAACCCGCGATCTCCGGTGTGACAGACCGGCATGTTAACCGCTACACCACTGGACCAATTGTAGAGCAGTAAACAAATTATAACATACTGATTTTTGTTAATCAATAATTATTTTGGCCGATTAATATATTATCAAATCAATTCAAAAAAAGCAAGTCTTTTTGTACACTTTTTTAAATAAAATCTTCCTTTTTAAGTTCTAACATTATGAAGTCTTCAGTTCTATACAACTCCTGAAAACCTAATGAATGAAACAGACGTTGTCCAGACTTAGAATCATGCCCAATATTGTCTTTTATTCGCTCTATCCCACATTCTATGAATAGATACTCCAAAAACAATTCTAAAGCGTCATAGCCGTGATTATTACCTCTAAAACGATGCATTATTTTAATGTTCATCATGTGTGCTTGTTCCACATGATTATATCTTGTACTAACCTCTCCAACAAAAACACCTTCTAAGTTATAAACATGAAAATAATGTCTTTCTGGATTTTCAATATAGTCCTCATAAAAAGATTGCCATTTACTTTCAGGAAAATCAACAGTTCCGCCCCATTTTTCGTTAAACTTCATTGTTTCTTTATCTTGTAATAACATTTCTGTTTTTGCTAAGTCATTTAAAGACGGAACCTTTAGATATATACTCTTATTTATTAAATCCATATTATCACCGGTATTATTATACATTAAATCATAAAAAAAGACTATCTCTCGATAGTCTTTATATTATTTATTCTTCTAATTTTTCTACAGGAAGAATTAGATTTAATACGACACCTACGATTGCCGCAAAACTCATCCCTTTTAATGAAGATACTACTTCACCAGCATCGTTAGTTGCAAAGATGATTTGTGCTCCACCTAATCCAATTACTAACATTGAAGAAATGATAATAATGTTTCTCATTTTTCCTAAGTCTAATTTTTCTTTAATTAATACTTTTACACCGTTTCCAGCAATTAATCCATAAAGTACAATTGTCATACCACCAATTACTGCTGATGGAATAGAATTAATGAATGCACTAATATATCCAAAGAACCCTAAACAGATTGCAAAGATTGCAGCTAACCCTGTAACATACACAGAACCAACTTTTGTCATTGCAACAACACCTGTGTTTTCACCATATGTTGTGTTTGCTGGTCCACCTAAAGCAGCACTAACAAATGTTGCAATACCATCACCTAGTAATGTCTTATCTAAACCTGGATCAGCAATAAAATCTTCATCACAGATTTCACCAAGTACAGTGTGATCACCGATGTGTTCTGCAATTGTTACAAACGCAATTGGAGCAAACATAATCAAAGCGCTAAAGTCTAATCTATATGTTCCAATAATTTGGAAATCTGGTAACTCCAAGAATTTTGCATCTGCCCATACTGTTGATAAATCGACAATTCCTAATATTACAGCAGTAACATATCCAGCAAATACAGCAATTAAGAATGGTACGATTTTGAAGAACCCTTTACCTAATAATGCTACTGCTATTACTGTTCCAAATGTTACTAATGCAATCACAGGATTTTCCCATTGTGTTGCTAAGAATGCGAAATATGCATCTCCACTTGTTGGATTTAAACCAGCTTGTCCAATTGCTACTGGAGCTAATCCTAACCCAATAATCATAATCATTGGTCCAATAACTACTGGAGGTAAAATTCTTTTGATCCATCCACTACCTACATATCTAATAGTTAATGCTACTACTATATAAATTAAACCTACTAACATTAAACCAGTAAACGCGCTTGAATACCCTCCAAGTGCACCGGCAGTTGCGATCGCAGTAATATATGCAAAACTACTACCTAAGTATACTGGTACTTTTCCTTTTGTACATGCAATATAAATCAATGTTCCAATACCACTTGCTACTAATGCTACAGATACATCTAACCCTGTTAAAATCGGAACTAATACAGTTGCTCCAAACATTGCAAAAACATGTTGTAAGCTTAATATAATCCATTGTGTAACTGATTTTGGTTTCTCTTGAATCCCTACTACTAATTTCTCTTTCATTTCTTTCTCCTTTTAATTTAATTTAAACCCATAAAAAAAATTCTAAGTCGAAAGACTTAGAATGAAATTTTACCTATATTAGCTTTGAGATACATTTCTCTCATAAAATTTCCTTACTAGTCTCTCTGGACTACCTTAAAGGTTTTCTGTTATGATATTATCAAACATCTAATGTAATGTCAATGATACTTAAGTATATAAATAATAAAAAAGAGTGAAACTCACTCTTTTTGTGTACTTCTTATTCTTCTAACTCACCTTGCCATAGACCATGAAGATTACAAAATTCCCTAGCGAAAACTTCTTTACCTTTCTCTACTTCAAACACTGCAACTGGGTCTTCACCAGCTTTAAAGTCTGCTCTACCAACAAGCTCTCCATCAACAAATAACTCAATATACTCAATTAAGTGTAATTCTTTCATAGGATGTAATGCAGGTTTACCAACAGACACTCTATATCCGTTTTCAAGTTCTTCTACGAATGGTACATGTTTCTCTTCATTTACATTCCCTGTTAAAATTTCCATAATATTCCTCCTTCTTTTATATATAAATATTATAAGTTATATTAATTAATAATTCAAATAAAATACTATCTTTAAATACTCAAACCAAGTATACTATATATGTATAAAAAAAGGAGTGAATCGAATGAAAACAATTAGTACTAAAAATGCTCCAGCAGCAGTTGGACCATATAGCCAAGCAGTCCTTGTAAATGATACACTTTATGTATCAGGACAAATCCCTTATGTACCAGAAACTATGACATTAGTAAGTGAAGATATAAAAGAGCAAACAAAGCAATCTTTACAAAACATTTTGGGAATTGTTGAAGAAGCTGGTCTTAAGAAGGAAAACATCGTTAAATGTGGTGTGTTCATGAAAGATTTGGGGCAATTCAAAGAAATGAATGAAGTATACGCTGAATTCTTTGGTAATCATAAACCTGCAAGGTTCGCAGTAGAAGTTGCACGTCTTCCTTTAGACGTCAAAGTAGAAATTGATGCAATAGTTGTAAAGTAAAGAGAGCTAATTTAGCTCTCTTTTTTTTCTGTCTTTTCTTCTTTTTTTGGTACAACTTTTGCTGTTTTTGGTTTGTCTTTCTTTGATCCAAACTTTTTACTCATGGACTCTTTGAAATCATCAAAAGCTGTAACTCCATTATTTCTACGTTCTTCTTTTTCATTTTTAAGTTCTTCTTTAAATCTTCTTACAACATTCTTGCGTAACTGACGTGCACTTTTTTTTGTAACATTTCCTTCACTATCAGTCATAAATGCTCTTAATTTTTTAACTTTACTCTTATCGTTGAATATACCTAGAATCATCTTCTTAATATCCTCATACGATTGTTCTAAAGAAATATTATCTTCAACTACTATATAATCAGTATCTTTTATGTTTCTTTTCTTTTTTATCTCATTGAAAAAAGAAAATTCTTGATTGTTATAGATGTATCCAATATTTTGAACCTTTACATCACTAAAGTTATTATTAAAGAATGTACTTTTATATTTTTGAACTAAACTTTCAGATTCAATCTCGAAGATAGATACAATCTTTATCAGTTTTCCACTAAATCTTTTTAAGATCCTTCTACTTACTATTAGATTGAATATACTAATAATCAATACTAATGCTATTACGATTACTGCAATCAATAAAATATTCTCATTTATTTCCATTTCAATTCACTCCCTTGTTTTAACATAATGATTACTATGTATGTTAATTATAACACTTTCATATAAGAAGTAAAAAGAATATAAAAAAAATACCTTCAAGTAGGTATCAGTTATTAAAGAATGGTGACCCGTACGGGATTCGAACCCGTGAATGCATGCGTGAAAGGCATGTGAGTTAAGCCGCTTCTCCAACGGGCCATAAAAATGGCGCCCAATCTAGGACTCGAACCTAGGACCCCATGATTAACAGTCATGTGCTCTAACCAACTGAGCTAATTAGGCGTCTATAAATTCTTTGGATAATAAAAAAGAAAGAAGCCTGGCAACGTCCTACTCTTGCACAATGTACTACCATCGGCGCTAGAGTGCTTAACTGCTGTGTTCGGGATGGGAACAGGTGTGTCCACTCTGCCATCGTCACCAGACTATTCTTTCAAAACTGAATAACACTGTATTTTTGTAAAAGTTAAGTCCTCGATCTATTAGTACCAGTCAGCTTCATACGTCACCGTACTTCCACATCTGGCCTATCAACCTCATAGTCTATAAGGGATCTTACTTCAAATTGAATGGGGAATCTCATCTTGAGGGGGGCTTCACGCTTAGATGCTTTCAGCGTTTATCCCGTCCACACGTAGCTACCCTGCTATAGGCCTGGCAGCCTAACAGGTGCACCAGTGGTGTGTCCAACCCGGTCCTCTCGTACTAAGGTCAGCTCCTCTCAAATTCCCAACGCCCACGACGGATAGGGACCGAACTGTCTCACGACGTTCTGAACCCAGCTCGCGTACCACTTTAATGGGCGAACAGCCCAACCCTTGGAACATGCTCCTGCTCCAGGATGTGATGAGCCGACATCGAGGTGCCAAACTCCCCCGTCGATGTGAACTCTTGGGAGGAATCAGCCTGTTATCCCCGGGGTAACTTTTATCCGTTGATTGCCAACCCTTCCATTCGGAATTGGCAGTTCACTAAGACCTACTTTCGTACCTGCTCGACATGTACGTCTCGCAGTCAAGCACACTTCTACCTTTACGCTCTACGAATGATTTCCAACCATTCTGAGTGTACCTTTGTGCGCCTCCGTTACTCTTTAGGAGGCGACCGCCCCAGTCAAACTGTCTGCCAGACACTGTCCCCCGGACTACACATCCGAAGGTTAGATTATCAATACGCGAAGGGTGGTATCCCAAGGATGACTCCTCCGAAACTAGCGTCCCGGATTCATAGTCTCCCACCTATCCTGTACATCACGTACCAATAATCAATATCAAGCTACAGTAAAGCTCCACGGGGTCTTTCCGTCCTGTCGCGGGTAACCGGCATCTTCACCGGTACTAAGATTTCATCGAGTCTCTTGTTGAGACAGTGCCCAAATCGTTACGCCTTTCGTGCGGGTCGGAACTTACCCGACAAGGAATTTCGCTACCTTAGGACCGTTATAGTTACGGCCGCCGTTCACTGGGGCTTCAATTCGCACCTTCGCCGAAGCTAAGCACTCCTCTTAACCTTCCAGCACTGGGCAGGCGTCACCCCCTATACATCATCTTGCGATTTAGCATAGAGCTGTGTTTTTGATAAACAGTCGCTTGGGCCTATTCTCTGCGGCTCCAACTAGTAGAGCTCCCCTTATCCCGAAGTTACGGGGTCATTTTGCCGAGTTCCTTAACAAGAGTTATCTCGCGCGTCTTTAGATTCTCTCCTCGTCTACCTGTGTCGGTTTACGGTACTGGCACCATATAAATTAACCCTAGAAACTTTTCTTGGAAGCATAGATTCACCAATTTGACTTCAGAGCCTCAGGCTATGTGTGTTACGGATTTGCCTATAACACGCCCTTGACACTTTCACTAGAAATCCACTAATCTAGTTTGGCTATCTTTCTCCGTCATTCCATCAGTTCATATGGTGGTCCCGGAATATCAACCGGATATCCATCGGCTACGCTTTTCAGCCTCACCTTAGGTCCAGACTAACCCAGAGCGGACGAACCTTCCTCTGGAAACCTTAGACTTTTGACGGTAGGGATTCTCACCCTACTTTTCATTACTCACACCGGCATTCTCACTTCTTATCGCTCCACCTGTCCTCACGATCAGACTTCTCCGCAATAAGAACGCTCAGCTACCATCCTTACGGATCCGCAGTTTCGGTATCATGTTTAGCCCCGTTACATCTTCGGCGCAGAATCATTCGACTAGTGAGCTATTACGCACTCTTTAAAGGATGGCTGCTTCTAAGCCAACCTCCTAGTTGTCTAAACAACTCCACATCCTTTCCCACTTAATATGGATTTAGGGACCTTAA